>WLWI01000003.1_pt1 | contig 1908230 bp, 1697 predicted proteins | sample 6701501 | NCBI WGS metagenome assembly WLWI01 (sample SAMN12718690, study PRJNA515312) | sponge metagenome | isolation source: marine sponge | host: Mycale hentscheli | place: New Zealand: South Island, Marlborough, Capsize Point | collected 2014-11-01
ATTACCGCTCAATCGAACGGACCAACGCCCACGACTCTTACCTTTCAATTGATGCAGATATAGTCCTGGAAGATCCATATCTTTAGGGCTTGTAGAGGCATTTAGTCGGCCTAAAATTAATCGAAGTCGGCTAATGTGATTAGCTTGGATGCCGGACTTAGTTCCCTTGAGAAAGTAGCGCTTAAGCCCTTTATGATTGAAATTCTGAATCACATCCTAATTGTAACGTGATACGTTACAGGTGTCAACTACTGACGCCGCATAACGCCCCTAAATAATGGGTGCAGCGCAGCTGCATCCTTTATTGACTTGATTGTTATGTGTCCGAATTCAAATGTTTTCACTGATATCGAGATTAGTCTGGTAATTGATTTAGATCGAATGCGGGATCTAGAATTCTTTCTCCCTTTTCGGTAAACAAAATATCAATTGATATCTCACGTTCATCAGATATCAGATATTTGTGTAGCACCATTTTCCGTTCACCTGCCACTAAAAGGGTCATCATTGGGGTTTCTTCAACATAGCCGTATTTTTCATTGAGAAATTCCAGTAACTGATCATGAGTTTCTACATTTGCAGCCTGCAAAGATACATTCTCGTCTTCGCTATTATCGACCTCATATGCGCATGATGACACGAGGATCAAGACAAGCAAAAAATATGTACAAGTTCTAAATCTCATCGTGGTCTGCACACATAACGCTCGTAGTAATGGGCACAAGCCGTGCGGAGCAGGCTGTGTCCTTTATTGACTTGTTTGTTATGTGTTGGTCTCATTTGCGAAAATGCTCAATCCTAGGAAACTGCTTTGTGCCAACAGCAGATTTTCACAATCCAAGTTCAAGGCGCAATTTGGTCGTCACTTCTTCAACAATTTTCGATGTGTCAATATTATTATCACGACACCATTCAATTCCCTCGCTCTTGGAGAGTATCGCACCGCTATCTAAATACGCCATGGTTCGGCAAGCGTTCGCGACAGAGTAGTAATCGAGGTCTTCTTGTTGATTCTGAGCCCACTGAATATCACTCAGGATCGCGCTAAGGTAGTCTTCTCTTGGTATAAAGGGAAGTCTCTCTGGTGGATAGTTTCCTAATAAATCTATGCCTCTAGCCCGCGCCATTGTTATGTGCCCGGCCAAGTCCTCATCTGCCAGCACGTCTGGTTTGAATCTACCTACAGAAAACGCCTCTCGTTTGTCCTCGCCATAGTGAAACACGTGCTTACATGGGTGTGACCAGTTGTCCAGGTCTTCCTTTACGATGATGCTGAACTCAAGCGGATGCGGTTCATTGGATATCCATAACATCCCTTCACCAACAGTTTGGTGTTGCATATGCGTGAGTTCGCTATCAATAATGGCTAACACGTCAAGATCGCTTCGTTCGACCTCAAATCCTGCTGACGCTGCCGAGCCATGAAGAATCAAACCCAACAACGACTTGTGGAGAGTCTGCTGAAGCAATTGAGTCAATGCCTCAAGCTGAGCAATAGCGGTTTCTGGTACTAAATTCTGGCTGTGTAGATAAGTCATCAGATTTGCACTAACACTAGAAAACCGATTCCCCTACGTAGTTTTCCACTTCGTCGGCTTGGGGTCATAAGCTGATGCTTCGAAACACATAATGCCCGTAATAATAGGCGCGCGCAGCGTGCGGTCCTTATTGATTTGTTTGTTATGTGTCGCCCACATAGTTTCTCAATATTCGAATATCTCTGGGTTTCGTTCAATAGTTTCATGAAACATTGCATTCCAACTGTCTATATCGTTTCTTGGATATGCATGATAGATATTCCAATTCCAAAGGCCAAAGTAGTCTGCCATTTGTATCAGTGAGCGTATTCGATACTCTTCAATTCGGCCCGAGCTGCTGCTCATTTCCAATGTTTCGTACCGCGCCGCAACACCTATGACGTCTTGCAGTAGCGCGAAAATGCGGTTTTCTTCAAATAATTGAATTATTGCCAAAATTTCGTATTGGTTCCCATTCTCTAACTTTGACCGAAGATACCAAATCGCTTCATTTCCCTGTTCAGAAAAAATGGATTCTAGAGAATTACTTGTCGATCGGAGAGTTTCCGTATCAAAACTTGAGTCAAAGACGTTACTAAGGTCATTACAAGGAAGGTCGAAAATGGGGTCATCACGGTAAGGCGAATTTTCAGGAGGAGATACACATATTGCGGCTGCGCTATGGACCCAGCTCATTGTGCACAAAAGCATCAAAATTTGACTAATTCGTTTCATAGAGCCTGATGACTTCTCATAGACACATAACGCCCGTAACAATAGGAGCGCGGAGCGCTTCCTTTTCGGTTTGTTTGTTATTGAGCCGCACTCTCTAAGCGTTCAGCTAGCCAGACTTTAATAATGGATTGGCGGGTAACACCTAACCGCGTAGCCTCTTTATCAAGAGAGTCAATCATCCATGTAGGAAAGTCGACGTTCACTCTGCGCTGCTCCTGATTCGGGCGTCTTATTTTAGATAGATCTAGAGAGCCCGATATGTTCTTGCCGGAGTTAAAGTCAGTATCAAATTTCTTAGCTTTCATACAATTTCACTTCCTCGCCGCGAGATCGGCGGACAGATATAAGACGGATTACTTCACTTCGATATGTGATGACAGCGGACCAATGCTTTCGATCAATAACTCCTATCACTAGAAATCTGGGTTCATCTTCGGTCTTTGCTGGTACTTCAAGGAGGTTGGGGTCTAGCCACAGCAACTGGGCATTAACGAAGTCTATGCCATATTTAGAGCAGTTAGCCTTGCTCTTCTTCTCATCAAACTCGAATGAAATCATGGTATATAAAATATACCTTTATGGCACGGTGGTCAACTAGGCTCTATAACGCCCTGAATAATGGGAGCAGCGTTAGCTGCGTCCCTGATTGATTTGATTGTTACGTGTCATCACTAGATGGCCTGCACCCAATCTGATTTAGTTACTTTAAATCCGTATTTTCTGCTTAAAAGTGCCACAACAGCTGGAATATGTCTTGCGCCATAAACAATCGCTGTGGTTTCTGGCTTATTTCCATGTGTCGTAATATGTTCTTCTAATACTTCGACCAGTTTAGAATCTCGGTCATGTAGGATCGCTTCTTCAAACTTAATAGACTCCTGAGAGTCATCCAGATCGCTTTTCAATGAAACACTTTCCACTGAATGGTCTTTTGCCAGTGAATCTCGATCCGTAAAAATGTATCGGTAGATTCCGTACATGGGCGCACAAACCAAAACTATCGCGCGGAACCATAGAGGAATTTGTCTCCATGACTTATCGAATTCTTCAGTGGTAACGTCACCATGTATCTTTTGAATTGGCATATTTTCGATATCAAGAGCTTTACTTTGTAGCTCAAGTCCTAACGACTTTTTCTTTTGCAAAATCTTATAGCTTTGCACTAAGAACCACGTTCTTCTAGATTTCACTCCTTCAAAAACTACATTATCGCAATTGGATAGTTGATTCTAGGAACTGCATAGATGCTCAGTACACGTAACGCCCGTAATAATGGGCTCAGCACGCAGTGCTGAGTCCTTGATTGATTTGTTTGTTATCTGCCTTCTTTAAATCTTCTCGTAGCTCAGCAGGGCGTGGTTCACCAACGTTCGATACCAAACCTAGATGTTTTAAGCATTGTATTAGCCTCCATGAAGGGTCACTTTGACCTTTCTCAATACCAATACGAGCGGATTCTGGAAATGCATGATGATTGTTATGCCAACATTCACCATAAGTTAGTATCCCTAATCCCGGAATATTCGAAGCCTGAACTCCAGCATTCTTCACAACCCAATTGCCAGGGCCAGGATTGTGACAGAAATAAGTAATAGTCCAGTGGCCAATCACGCTGACGGAAACACGAGCGAATACTCCCCAGACTACATACGGCCATCCACCAATTATGAAAAGTAGTCCTGCAGCCAACAATTGATGGATTCGCCAGTACCTTTCAAGGTGACCGTAGAACGCACTATCCATGATCTTTGTTTCGATACTCAATATTGGAGGATTATCAAATTCAAACCGAGAAGTAAGTTGCCACCAAATGTCTTTAATAGGTGCTGCTGAATGATTGAAAAACCTGTGACAGCTTCTATTTCGTTGAGCCCAGTCGCGAGTATCATGAGTTTTAATAATTCCAATAGGGCCAGCCATTCCTACCAGCACACCTACATATATGAGAACTCTTTCAAGAAGTGGGCGTGCGTTGAATGTCCGATGAATCATCATGCGATGCATTCCTACGCTGTGCCCAATTAGAAGAGTGGAATAAGTGAGAACAAGAAACAGCAACAATGTTTCAACGCTAAAGGTGGAAGGTCCGAAAAATAATGCTGCGGATAGCATGCCTAGATTCCAGGACGCTTTCGGAGAATCCCAAACTATCCTTCCCAAATTAGGGTCCGCTTTAGTTGCATCTATTCTATGGACCGGTTCCATCATACTAGAAGGCTACTCCTGTGCAGATAACGCCCATAGTAATGGGTGCAGCGAAGCTGCATCCTTTATTGACTTGTTTGTTATGTTTCGTCACTTTCCGGATTGTAAAATTTGTAAAGAATAGCACTAACTAGGATTCCAAATAGAAAAAATAGAAATAGAGCTTGACCGAAAACTAACCAAAATCCGTAATGGCCTAATAGTGCTATCCAATCAATATTTTCGGTTGAACCTGGAGCTATAGTTGTCGTCATTATCGCCGCGGGAATAGATAACACTATGCTAGCTACACAACCCAATTTGAAAATGTTGTTACGTATTTTCAATTTCTACTCTAGAAACATAACGCCCATGTTTAGGCGTGGGGTTCGCCACGCGACAAATGCGGATAAGATGGCCGAAGGCCATCCGCATTTGTTGTGTGGTGAAGCCAACCCATAGAACTGTTTGTTATGTGTCGGCATGATTCTAAGTTATCACCCCTAAGCGGACAGTGCTCCCAAATCCAATATTTCCTTTATAGGTGACCTCTTGCTCGTGCACGACATTTCCATCACACACAACCCAGATTCTATAGTCATGCCTTAAAGGAGAAACAGATATGTACTTGCTAAAGATATTTTCTATATCTTCTTTTGCCACGAGCAATTCACCCTGACCAGAGGCTCCAAACACTCCTGATTCTCTTAAAACTGTCATTTGGCATTCCTGATTCGAATAGTTAACTAAATCTCCAGAAATTGAAAACGATCCACCAACTTGAAACAACGAATTACAGGAGCTAATCCCAAAAGATAGAATCAAAAGAATAAGGAATCTCATATTAACTAGTATCGTGTAGAAATCTTCAATTTGTAGATCTCAATAAGATCGAGACACATAACGCCCTTAGTAATGGGCGCAGCGCAGCTGCGTCCTTTATTGACTTGTTTGTTAGTGAGCAACGACTCGATTCTTGCCCATGAAGGCAGTTACAAATGCATAAATCAATGTCGACGGCCAAATTGCGAACATCAGAACCGCTAGTTGAGTTTTATTCCTTTTAGCAGCGTGCAAGCATGATCTAAGAATTAGCCACATATTGCATACAAAGCCAATAACGGATAACAAAAGCTCTGCAATAGACAACTCACGCACGCTAATTCCGCCTGCAGCCATTCGAGGGTCATTCAGTATCAAGAGCAGGATATACGACCACATAGCTACACTAACAGTGATAGAGAATCCTACGAACCATCTGTTTGCAATCAAGCTAACCATTGCTCACTAACGCCCTTAATAATGGGTGCCGCTTGCGGCATCCTTGATTGATTTGTTTGTTATGTGCCGGCACCACGTTCGCTTAACATCGATTTGATTCCTACAAGTTGCGGATTACACCGAACTAGCACTAGAAGCTCTAGCGTTACAGGAATTGCTATCCCGATAATAATGAAAAGCAGCCAACTCTGCGCAAACAAACCAATGTAAATTGCGATCAGAGGCAATGAGCTATACAAGATAGAAACAAACCACTTATGGCGACTTTTTAGCTGAAACTGAGCCAAACAGTTGGATCAAACCATGCGCCTATAAGTATCTGTAAGATGTACATTTAGTGTTGGCTTCCTACACTCTGGACACAATCTATTCACGGCGCATAGTATCTCAATGTTGTTAGTGTATTGCGTAGCTCATTAGCATCGAGTGCATATAACGCCCTTGTTAAGGTGCAAGGATCGCCGCACAGCGATTGCGCATAGAATGGCCGAAGGCCATGTGCAATCGATGTGTGGTGAGCCGGTCCCATTGAACTGTTTGTTATGTGTCGTACTCAATTTGGTTGCGCTGTAAGCTGATGCACAAATTCAAATATACCTTGGTGTAGATTATAAGTTGATCCGTTGCTTGCAGTGTACTCGTATCCATATCCCAAGCACTCATTGCTACAGGGAATAGAGATTGCTGGATATACCCTAAATTGGACCGCTGTCATGTATTCGAAAGTGCCTCTATTTATGCCTTTTCGCAATAATGTATTTGGAGAATCTGCTTGAATGTGCCAAAGCTGGCTATATCCATTTTCGTCAGTAACATTCAAATGCACAACTACATGAGCATTAGCCCATTCTACAGATTCGATCATGCCTACTAAGTCCACATACGTGGCTAAATCTACATCTCCAATAATCCCATGATGAGCTTCGCTAATCGAAGCACTTGAGATCAGTGCAGCAAAGACCAATAATTTTTGTATTTTTAACCGCACTCAGTTTCAGACCTCGCAAGACACATAACGCCCGTAGTAATGGGTGCAGCGTAGCTGCATCCTTTATTGACTTGTTTGTTAGGTGCCGCTCTATCGGGTTAACTCATTCTTACTCTTTATGAGCTTTCGCAAGTTTTTCAATTTCGTTCGATTAATCTCTTTGTACATTAGTTCTGAGCCATCTTCTATCTCTTCATAGACCGGAAGTAGTTCTGTAACACCTTCAAAAACCCATTGAACGGGAATCCCTTCAGGGCCACCCTTGTATGGTTTGGTATCGAGCTTAGCTACTTTCAAAATCTTGTCGTATGCCTGGCTAAAACTCTTAGCTTTGATGATTCGTGTATTTTCCCATGCATAACATCTGGATTCGTCATTATCATTCGGATTCTCCAATTCGGTAAATCGAATGATATAGGAACCTATATACCATCCTACTGGTGAGACATTTTTATCTGGCACTGAGTGCACCTAACATTTGTATTCTATGACCCCTCAGTAATTCGGATGAGGGTTTTTGTTCAGTTTATTGATTAAGTTTCTGAATTGGAACAGGTATTCAGATAATTCTGAATGGAATTGGATTTAGATACTGAGGGGTCTCACTTTGTCAGTTTGAATGGCTCACTTATAAGTGAGCCAAATGTTCATAACTTCTTGAATAACAAAGATCATTTTTTTCGAATTCTAGATACTGGGAAACTCAGTATTTCGATTTTGCTCAGGATTAGGTCTTTCCTCTTTTCTTAAACTACCTTGAATGAGTCTTTTTTGAGGTTCTAATCATCGTGGTTGACGAAATTTTAGAAGCCGTTCGGCGAGATATTCGAATGCGCGGGTATTCGATGGGAACGGAGAAAACCTATACTCTTTGGATTCGGCGCTTTCTCTTTTTTTCGAAGAGTGCCAATCCCATGGAAATTCCGACTTCGAAAATAACTGAATACCTTAGCTATTTAGCAACTGAAAGAAACGTTAGTGTAAATTCCCAAAAAGTCGTTCTGAACGCGCTCGTCTTTTTCTTTGAGAAACATTTAAAGCGAGAAGTCGGAGATTTAGGCTTCACGCTAGCCACAAAACAAAGATACCTTCCCGTAGTTCTCACTCGTGAAGAGGTTCGTTCTATATTGGATCAGCTTGAGGGTCGAAATTGTTTAATCATAGAACTGATGTATGGTGGCGGGCTTCGGGTGAGCGAGGCGTTAGAAATACGTAATCAAGATATAGATCTGGAAAGAGGTGCCTTAACTGTTAGGGACGGGAAGGGGCGGAAAGATCGACAAACACTACTAAGTAGCGCTTGTTATGGAAGGTTGGAAAATCAAATCGAATCCGCTCTCAAGGTTCAGCAACGAGATATTGATGATGGAATCGGTACTTCAATGAACCCGGCATTGGCACGAAAATACCCTAGCGCGCCGTTCTCGCAGGGGTGGGCTTACTTGTTTCCTTCGTCGACTCGCTGTGCTCATCCATTATCAGGCGAAATAGTACGCTATCACCTTCATCATTCTGCCGTGAGAAAGTTTCTCAAGGTGGCAGTTCAGAATGCGGGGATAAAAAATAAGCGAGTTACAACGCATATCATTAGACATTCCTTTGCGACTCATCTACTGGAAAACGGTACCGATATTCGGACTGTTCAGGAATTATTAGGGCACAACGATGTGTCAACGACTCAAATCTACACTCATGTTTTGGGCAAACATTATGCAGGCACAGACAGCCCATTAGATCTATTGAGACCTAAATAATATGCCCAATCCATCTTCCTGCCAGCATCACTCCAGCCCATAGAAAAAGTGATAGGGCGCCGGCAACTTTAATGTTGGTGGGTGTTTTAGTGAAGTTATCGAACTGGTCGATATTACGGTATAGCTTGAAATGGAAGTAGGCCATGTTTAGTCCTGCCAATACCAGTAGCACCATCTTGGATAGAAAGGCGGGGTTTATCACATGCCCGGAAGCGCGGGTGATGAACATGCCGAGGCCGGTAATTACTGCAACTGTAAAAGCACCCCATGCCCAGGGCACGAGTTCTTTGTTTAGAGTTGAAATTGAATATTTGGTTGCGCCGATACCGACTAAGCGCAGATCAACCCAGAGTATGGAGCCAACCATTAAGGTTGCGGCTATTACATGGATCGTTTCAAAAGTTGGGAACCAGTTCGTGGATGCAATGACTTGCGAGAGCGACCAATTTTGCACTGTTTCCCAGAACGGTTTTTCCAGACCGTCGTGATAGGGCTCGAGATACCACAGTGGATACTCGATATATTCCAGGTAGGCGATCCAGCGACCAGCGGTGCAGATTGCCAGTATTAAGAGAATGGAAAGTACGGCGATTATTCTAGCAACAGTGATTCGTTTCGAGTTTATCTGCCAATAATTTTCCTGGGTTTTACTCATCACATGGTAAAACACCATCATTATAAGAAGCGGTGCAAGGCAGGCCATTTTCCAGGCAAACACCGGATTGTTGAAATAGCGATTGGGGCGCCCGAATACAAAGAAGGCGCCGGAAAATATCATAATCACCAGTGCGATCCAGAATACCGGCATTACCCGTTGTGAGATTTCAGGCGGGTTCTGGGAAGGTATGGCCAGGCCAAGAATCCGTAGACTCTGAAACGCGATCGTTCCCATCACAACGGCGATGCCCAGTATATGGACGGTCTGGATGATCGGGGGGAAGCCGGGCACGTTGGTGAGAGTCCACAGCGCGCCGCTTTGTAAGAAGGATCCGCTTAGTAGTTCGCCGATGCCGGTAAAAAACTCAGGCATTAAGTCTTAATCTCTGTCGATTCTTGTCGTTATTATTTAGAACGACGCCGAGAATAGCATGATTGCACTGGATTATTCTTGAATAATCCCAATGAAGAAACACAGTGCCGGCGCATCTTAACTTTACAGCAGTTGAACTCAACCACCATTGCGGGAAGCGATAGCGAACGGATTCTTGGTTTTTTCGTATGCCCGTTCTAGTGTTACCTGGAGAACGCACATGAGTGACGAGCTTACTTTTCTCACTTACACCATTCTGCTCACGGCCTTAATGTGGGTACCTTATATTCTTAATCAGATCAGCGTGCAGGGCCTGGTTAATGCCGTGGGCTATCAGGAAAATCCCGCGCCTTTAGCAGGCTGGGCACAGCGCTTGAAATCTGCTCATTACAATGCAGTTGAAAATCTCGTGCTGTTCGCGCCGCTGGTGATAATGGTGGAAATTATGCAGATCAGTTCTGCAGCCACGGCGATATCTTGCATGGTTTTCTTTATTGCGCGCATTGTCCATGCATTGAGTTACACCTTTGCCATTCCCTGGGTGCGCACACTTAGTTTTGCGGTGAGCTTTTTTGCCATAATCGGCATCGCTTTCCAGGTATTAACCGCCTAGCTAACGCTTTGCGGTGCTGCCCTAACCGACAGACTAAATGTATTTGTCGGTTACGGCGCCTTCAGAAGCTGACGTTACTGTAGCGGCGTATTTTGCCAATACGCCGCGGGTGTAGCGTGGTTCTGGTTTTTGCCAGGCGGCTAAGCGGCTATTAATCTCTTCATCGCTGAGATCGATGCTGATGGTATTGGTCTCAGCATCAATGGCGATTCGATCTCCGTCTTGCACAATGGCGATGGGACCTCCTTCGATTGCTTCAGGGGTCACGTGTCCCACAACGAAGCCGTGAGATCCGCCTGAGAACCTGCCATCCGTTATCAGTGCTACGACTTCGCCAAGTCCTTTTCCCATAATAGCTGAAGTAGGGGAAAGCATTTCCCGCATGCCTGGCGCACCTTTCGGTCCTTCGTAACGGATTACCAGTACGTCATCTTTAACGACGGTGCCATCCAATATGCCTTTCAGGCAATCTTCTTCGGATTCGAAAACCCGTGCATTGCCGGTAAACGAAAGGCCTTCCTTGCCGGTGATTTTCGCAACGGAGCCGGTTGGGGCGAGATTGCCGCGCAGCACGACGAGGTGGGAATCTTTCTTAATCGGATTATCGAAACTGCGAATGATGTCCTGGCCTTCTGGATAGTGATCGACGCTAGCGAGATTATCCGCCAGGGTTTTGCCGGTAACGGTCAAACAGGAACCATCCAGCATTTCTGCTTCTAACATTGTCTTCATCAAGGGTTGAATACCACCGATCTTGATGAGTTCGGACATTAAATACTTACCGCTCGGTTTTAAGTCCGCCACCATGGGGATTTGTTTACCGATTTTTGTAAAGTCGTCCAACTCCAATTCCACACCCATGGTATGTGCCATGGCTAATAGATGCAGCACCGCATTGGTGGAGCCACCTAAGGCGATTGTAACTTTGATGGCATTTTCGAAGGCAGCGCGAGTCATGATGTCGGACGGTTTAATGTCATGCTCGATCAAATGCATGATCGCTTCGCCGGCACTTAAACAATCGCCGACTTTTTCTTCCGAAATTGCATCCTGTGCCGAACTGTTTGGCAGGCTCATACCCAAGGCTTCGATAGCGGATGCCATCGTGTTGGCGGTATACATGCCACCGCAGGAACCGGGGCCAGGTATGGCGGTGTCTTCGATTTGCTTTAGTTCGATATCAGAGACCGAACCAGCAGCATGGCCGCCGACCGCTTCGAATACAGAAATAATGTTCGTGTGGTTGGGGCCAGGTTGAATAGTGCCGCCGTAGATAAATAAAGAAGGACGATTTAAGCGGGACATACCCATCAACAGGCCGGGCATGTTTTTATCACAACCGCCGATGGCGATGATCGCATCGTGGCCCATACAACCCGAGACGGTTTCCACGCTGTCGGCAATAACTTCGCGAGACACGAGGGAATACTTCATGCCCTCGGTGCCCATGGAAATGCCATCGGAGATTGTTATGGCGTTATAGATTATGCCTTTGCCGCCGGCGTCATCGGTGCCTTTGTTGACGTGTTCTGCCAACTTATCGATGTGCATGTTGCAGGGAGTCACCATAGACCAGGTAGAACAGATACCGATTTGCGGCTTGGCGAAATCTTCGTCTTCAAAGCCAACGGCCCGCAGCATGGCCCGGCTTGGCGCCTGTTCCATGCCGTCCACTACGATTTTAGAATGTTTGCGTAAGTCCTTGTCAGTCATTGCCTTTCCAGTAACAGTTCAGAACACTTGAAGTACTCAGCCAGGGGCTGGGGATTTGCGGCGATGGCGGTAGCAATCCGATCCATCGCCTGAGAGGGCGCTACTATACACAAAAACAGACTACACAAAAATAGCGTCGATGTGACGCCGCACTAGCCTGCTCGACGCCGCAGGAATGCGAATGCGATAGAGAAGGGAATGGAGAGGCGGATAAAGAAGGGAATAGGTTATAGTGCCAGTTCAACAACCAGTGGTGCAGTTACACTAAATAGCCAAGGGTTTTTTCTAAACAGGGGGCAGTCATGGATCTCGGGGCATTTTCAATCAGTTTGGCAGTTAAAGACATCGAACAGTCGAAACAGTTTTATCAGAAACTTGGCTTTGAGGAAGTGGGCGGAGATCAAAGCCAGAACTGGCTGATTCTCAGAAACGGCACTCACACGATTGGCTTGTTTCAGGGTATGTTTGATAAAAATATCCTGACGTTTAATCCGGGCTGGGATGACTCCGCACAAAATGTTGACGAGTTTACTGATGTGCGCAAGTTACAGAAACAATTGAAAGAGGCCGGTGTGGCATTCGAATACGAAGTGGACGAAAGCACGGAAGGTCCAGCGAGCTTTGTTGTAAATGATCCCGATGGCAATTCCATTTTGGTGGATCAGCACAGATAGAAATCTCCTACAAAATTCAATAGAGTAATTTGGAGAATAAATCCTGATTGCTTACACACGCATTAAAATTCTCAGACTTAACTATTTAAAAGATAAGGTCCGAAAACGGCCAGTATTATCCAAAATTCAGGGTATGATGGTTGCCACGTTGATAGACAACAGCTAAATAAGTGGCAACGACATGCTTTTAAACCCAGACGACTATGAAGACGCACGCCAGTGTCGAGATCCTCGCTTCGACGGGCGCTTCTTCGTCGGGGTGCTCACCACTGGCATATACTGCCGTCCGGTTTGTCCGGTAAGAATTCCGAAAAAAGAAAACGTGCAATTGTATAAGACAGCGGCGGGAGCATCCGCGGCAGGTTTTCGTCCCTGTCTACGCTGTCGGCCGGAATCCTCACCGGGTACCCCAGCCTGGAGCGGCTCTTCCTGGAAAGTTTCCCGCGCCTTACAACTTATCGATCAGGGATTCCTGGATGAAGGATCGGTGGATGAACTTTCGGATCAAATTGCAGTCGGGCCGCGGCAACTAAGCCGACTGTTTCAGAACCATTTAGGCGCCTCGCCGGTGGAAGTGGCCCAGACCCGCCGACTACATTTCGCCAAGAAGCTAATCGATGAAACAAACATGCCATTGAGTGAAATTTGTTTTGCCGCAGGGTTTGGTAGCATTCGTCGCTTTAATGCGGTTTTTAACAAGACTTACGAGCGCTCGCCGAAACAATTGCGGGATAAACGTAACGTTACAGAGAAAGACGAGAATGGTCTTTCCGAGGGCATTCGTATCACGCTTTCTTATCGACCTCCGTTCGATTGGAAATCTCATCTCGCGTTTCTCGCTTATCGATCAATTCCTGGTGTGGAAGTTGTCACCGCAACGAGTTATGCGAGGACGATCAGCCTGGATGGAGCCGCCGGCCATTTTCTTGTCGAGTTCGAAGAAGAGAGTCATCGAGTTCAGGTGGAGATTCATTATCCGGAGTCGCGCCAGTTGTATCAGATTATCGATCGCATCAAATCTATTTTTGATTTGCGTGCCGACAGTGAGCAAATCGATAAGTTTTTAAGTAAAGACAAAACACTAAAATCCATGGTTAAGAAATTTCCTGGGCTGCGAGTGCCAGGTTGTTGGAGCGAGTTTGAAGTTGCTGTGCGAGCAGTTCTCGGCCAGCAGGTAACGGTTAAGGCGGCGTCAACATTAGTGTCTCGCATCGCCGAACGTTATGGGAAATCTTATATCTGTAATATCGAAGGACTGACCCATGTTTTCCCTGGTCCGGAAAAATTGCAAAGAACAAAGATGGACAACATGGGAATCGTCACCCAACGCATCGTTGCCATCCGCACCATTGCTGCGCAAGTCGCAAAGGGTGAAATGGTGATTGACTGCAGTGTCGATACTGCAGAATTTGTTGAACAGATTTGTACGATTAAGGGAATTGGCGAATGGACTGCGTTTTACATCGCCATGCGAGCGCTGAATGATCCTAACGCTTTTCCTTATTCCGATTTGATTCTTCGACGCGCTATCGATAAAGACGAAGAATTAACGCCGAAACAATTGCTGCTGCGGTCTGAGCCCTGGCAACCCTGGCGTGCTTACGCAGTGATTCTACTTTGGAAAAATTACGGAACCTTCATCAAAAAAAGCGCAAACAATAAAAAGAAGCGCAAAAACTAATTTTGAATTCATTAACAACGTTTACTAATCATTATTGAGAGCAAAGACATGACTACTTACTATCACTACCACACATCCCCCATCGGCAAGTTATTGCTAGCCGGTGATGGTGATTATCTTGGCTTGCTTGGTTTTCCCTCCGGATCTATGGCGAGACGTCATGAACGAGACTGGGTTAAGGATGGAGATCCCTTTAAAGAAGTTATTTTTCAGCTCGAAAGTTATTTTGCAGCAGAGCTAAAAGACTTCGAGCTTCCACTGGCACCAGTGGGCACAGAATTTCAGCAAACCGTGTGGGATGCGCTAACGGAAATACCTTATGGCGAGACCTGGAGCTATGGTGAGTTAGCGAAACATATAGGTAAACCCAAGGCCTCGCGGGCGGTAGGTGCAGCGAATGGCCTGAATCCGATCCCGGTTATCATTCCCTGCCATCGAGTGATTGGCAGTAATGGCAAGCTTACGGGATTCGGCGGTGGCATTAAGACCAAACAATACCTTCTAGGCCTCGAAACCGAGGCTATTGCTCCCAGCCTAAACTTTGGTTGATTCGAATTCCCAACATGGCAAACTGAGTCTTTGGGGAAAGCAGGGAACTCTAAGATACCGCGGCTGTCGCAGATATGAGGCAGTTAGAAAGCGGATCTAATTACTCTCTCTTTTCCATTCCACAATAACAAGGTCTCAACATGGACTGGCGGGATGAGGAGCTAACAAGCGAACTGGAGATGGAGCCAGCCGTTGCCCTTGGTGACGTGCTGGACGAGTCGCTTGCATCAATTGCTGCAGAAAACGATTCGCCCTCGCTGGGCGAATGGGCAGCATTGGCTCCGACTAGCGAAGTCGAGGATAAGGCCGATACTACTGGGCCTTCCAGGGAAAACGGATTACTAGGCCTGGCGTTAGTGATCAGTCTGATCGTGCACGTCTCATTGTTAGCGCTGGCACTGAATGCACGCTTTGCAATCGAACCAAATCTCACCCCAGACTTCGTTGAAATTCAATTAATACCTTCCAATCCATTACTGGTTGAAGAAACCGCACCAGAGATTGTGGAAGAACCAGTCGAAGCGCCGGAAACAGTTGAAGAGCTAGTAGAAGAAATTTCAACCGAGATCGCCGAAGTTGCAGAAATAGAACCGCTTGAAACTAATGAGCCGCTGCCAGCAGAAGAGCAAATCGAAGTTCCCGAAGTCTTTGTTCCTTCTATAGTGAGTGTTCGAGATACCATTGATGCGATTGAGGCAGATGCAACTTCCAGACTCTGGGCCTATGACTGTGATGCTATTGAAGAAGAATCAGACTTACGTACCTGCAATCCTACCGACCGACGTAATTACGAGGTAGTTGAGAGGAATACGACTTACGAAGCTCTTAATCCAGTGCGAGAATTATCACGCGGTGTTCGTACCTTAGGTACTGTAACTACAAATTCGCCTGAGCTCGCGGCGCGCCTACTATCATCTGATTTACCTGATGGACTGAGTGTTTACGTGATGGAGCAAGTTGAAGCTGGCATCACTCACAATACGAATTCAGGCAATAGGGTTCTCGAAAACATGGATATCATGACGGAGAATGAGGTGGAAGCGCAGATAAGATACATTATGAATGATCCCTGGGTGAAAAATCAGGAGAAAGTTTTACGCCAGCGAAACGTCCACGCCCAATAGAATTAGTTTTCTCGGTTAGTTAGTTTTGTTTTTCAATTATTTTTCTCCTTAAAGGAAGTGCACTATGAGACACCTTGCAACTGCATTAGTAATGTTAGTGTCAATGATAATGACAGGGGCCGCAGCTGCCCAAATTTCACGTTACGTAGAAGGCACACACTATTTTGAAGTAGACACTCCGGTAAGGACGGCAGACAGTTCTCGCATCGAGGTCATCGAACTTTTCTGGTATGGATGCCTGAGTTGTTATGTCTTCGAACCATTGATAAGTAGTTGGGAATCGAATCAGGCCGGTGACGTTGATCATAAAAGACTGCCGGCTGTAGGTAATTCTATAACCACGATTCACGCGCAGGCGTTCTATGCTGCCCAGGCATTGGATGCGTTAGATGCGGTGCACAATCCTTTTTTTGATGAGATACACCAGAATCGAAATCAGCTTAACAGCGAAGTACTGATCAGAGAATTTTTTGAATCCTGTGGAATCTCGGAACAAGATTTTGACCGCGTATTTAATTCATTTTCGGTCCGAACCCGTGTGAATCAGGCGGCTAGCCTTATTAGAGATTATGGAGTAGGGCAGACACCGACAATGTACGTGAATGGTAAATACGTGGTGACGCTAGCCGTAGGCAGTTATCAGGAAATGTTAAACGTGGTTGATTATCTCGTTGATTTGGAAAGGGGATAGATATGTTAGGAAGAATAGTTTTGATTTTAACCCTGGTAGCCGGTTTAACTTTTTGTGCTTCGGCGCAAACTCCAAGTTTAGCTGGGCAATGGGCGGGAACATTGAATCTTGGAGGCGGTCAGTTGCGTCTCGTATTCCATATTGAGGAATCTGATGATGGAATATCTGTGCAAATTGAGAGTGTAGATCAAGGCAATCAGATGATCCCAACTGATGTCGTTGTTGACGGGAATACCCTTACTTTTTCAGTAGAACAACTTGATGTTGAGTACACCGCAACAGTGGATGGCAATCAAATGGTGGGATCCTTTGTACAATTTGGTAACACAGATCCAGACTTTACGATAGTCAGAGAGAACTAAGACTTAGAGCGTCGTGACTGCAAAACTGTTAAGTAGCGCTCCGGTTCTATTAGTTAAAGATGTAGTTGAGTCTGCAAACTACTACCGTGACAAAGTAGGCTTTGCCTATGAAGAGTTTTACGGTGATCCCTCAGCCTTTGTCATTTTGCATCGCGATGGACTGTGCTTGATGCTTAGACAGGTGGAAGATGAGGAGCATGTCGTTCCAAACTATCAGGTAGTAGAAAACTTATGGGACGTTTACTTCTGGGTTGATGATTCGGAGGCGATGTTTGCAGATTTAAAAAATCGCGGCGCCATTATTGACTATGAGCTCTGTGATCAACCTTATGGTAACAGGGAGTTCGGCATCCAGGATCTGGATGGTCATGATATCGGTTTCGGTCAGGATAAAGAGTGATTGTGGTTTTAGTCATTCTTGAGTAAGTTTTAGCTCAATCGTTTCTGAAAGGTGCGGGTATGGAAGCTATTCCTCGCAGTATCTTTTCCCGGGATTTCGAGATCCTGGAAAATTCAAAAAAAATCGCAGATATCGATATGTCAGCATGGCGTGAGCGTGCCGAAGTGCTGATTGATAACACGACCTACAACATCAAAAAGGAAGGATTTCTAAATCCTACATTTAGCCTGGTGCATAACGGTAAAACCCTGGTCACAGCATCTAGAGAGATGATGTTGCGTCGACAGTTTGTGATAGATATTGCAGGCGCTCGCTACTACTTGAAGAATAAAAACTGGTTGGCCCGGGCGATGATCTTGACGAACGATATAAGTAGGGTCGGTTTAATCAAGCCACGAAATTTTTTTGGACGCGGTGCGAAAGTTGATTTGCCAGGGGAAATAGAATTACCGGTGCAGGTATTCATTGTTTGGTTGGTTCTTCTCTTATGGAAGCGTGATTCAAATGCGGCAGCATCCGGTAGCGGTAATTAACCATTGCAAGCAACTGCTGGACGGAAAAGAAAAAAACTGTAGTACTTTGGAAAAGGGTCGCTATATAATGCGCGCACTTCCAAAGTACAAAATTATTATTGAGGAATTAAGCCGATGGATAATGTAACCAAATCATTTGGAGACATGGCCTGATTGTTAGCGCATTGCGCTAATCCGTACTTCCAGTAAATCTTTCTCTCTTTCAAAGAGTTAGCCTTTCACTTCTAGTACAACTGTCAATCTCTACTGCGTTCGTACGCAGACAGTTAAGCTCCATCTCAGGAGCGCAAGTAACCAGGTCAGCAAATCTCCACGTAGTTCACAGCGATGCACCGTTGTGCCTTATGGATATGGATGTTTCTCGGAAACTCCGCAATTTGGATTTTTGAAATGACAGCAGCAATTAGAAAATTAAAAAACGGATGGCAGCTCTTTAAGCAAGCGCTGGCAGGCGATTCGGAAATTAATTACACCGAAGGTTCGGTCGCGCGCGTAACAATACTTCTGGCGATTCCGATGATTTTGGAAATGGCGATGGAATCCGTGTTCGCCATCGTCGATATCTTCTTCGTTGCCGGAATAGGTACCGAAGCGGTAGCAGTAGTTGGCTTGACTGAAGCGGTGATTACGCTGCTCTATGCGATCGCCATTGGCTTAAGCATGGGGGCAACCGCCATGGTTGCTCGGCGTATTGGCGAAGATGATCGTGAGGGTGCTTCGATTGCGGCGGGTCAGGTGATCTGGCTCGGTGCGTTTGTATCCATTGCGGTTGGTCTGATTGGTATTTTCTTTGCGCGGGATATTTTGCAATTCATGGGCGCGGAAGAAAGCGTGATTGAAACCGGTGAAACTTACACCCGTCTCATGTTTGGTGCCTGTTTCAGTATCGTCTTTCTATTCCTGGTAAACGCGATTTTCCGCGGAGCTGGCGACGCTACCATTGCGATGCGCGCACTATGGCTTGCCAATGGCATTAACATCGTTCTGGATCCTTGTTTTATCTATGGCATAGGACCCTTTCCGGAAATGGGCGTTACTGGTGCTGCGGTTGCAACCAATATTGGTAGAACCGTTGGTGTCATTTACGGGCTTTACCATCTCCTGGGTGGTAAAGGGAGATTGCAATTACATTTGAAAGATATGGGCCTGCGATTCGACATCGTCACGTCGCTGGTTCGCATATCCACCGGTGGTATAGCGCAATTTCTGGTAGCCACAGCCAGCTGGGTATTTCTGATGTCAATCGTCTCTAGTTTCGGTAGTGGGCCTGTTGCCGGCTACACCATCGCCGTGAGAATCGTGATGTTTACGATTTTGCCGGCCTGGGGATTGAGCAATGCCGCAGCAACTTTAGTCGGACAGAACCTGGGGGCGGGTTTTCCGGATCGAGCGGAAATTACGACCTGGCAGATAGCCAAATACAACGCGGGGTATATGGCGCTCGTCGCCGTTGCCTTAATAATTTGGGCTCAGCCTATTGCGATTCTGTTTTCCCAGGAAGCCGACGTTGTGCCCTATGCGGTGCAAAGCATTCGGATTTTTGCCTATGGCTTGATCGTATGGGGTTACGGCATGGCTATTATTCAGGCGTTTAATGGGGCGGGGGATACCATGACTCCCACTTACATTAATATTTTCTGTTTCTGGATCGTGCAGGTACCGCTGGCCTACGGTTTGGCGCTGGGGCTAGGGCTTGGACCGCAAGGCGTGTTCTGGGCCGTGTTTGTTTCGGATTGTCTCACTGGTATAGTAGGCGTCCCTTTATTTATGCGTGGCAAATGGAAGCTGCGCGAAGTTTGAAGGGTGCGAATTTAGAATATCAAGGAAGCACATGGATGTGCTGACATTTGCAAAGCAAATGCGAGTGACTTAGGCACAAGGAAAATCGAATTTTTCGCCAGTGACTAAGTTACGACTCAGACAAAGTACAAGGATGTACTTTGTCTGAAGGAAAAATAGAATGCTATCTAGTCAGCAACAGATAATTAGTTTTGTTAACGATCGTTTACTGAGTCAGACGGCCGTCTGGCTCTGTACGATATTGAAGACCTGGGGATCATCGCCGCGGCCAATCGGCGCGATGATGGCCTGTACCATGGAAGGTGAGTTAATCGGTTCGATCTCTGGCGGTTGTATCGAAGAGGATTTTCTAGAACAACTGCGTGATGGCAGCTTAAAAGCGCAATTCGATGCCGAGGGTAGACCCTTCATGGTGAAGTACGGTGAAACCGAAGCCGAACAGGCGCGGTTGAAGCTGCCCTGTGGCGGTCAATTACATGTGCTGTTGGAATATATAGAACCGAGCGATTCCAATAACGCGGTATTCGCTCATCTAACTTCTGCGTTGGAAAATCACACCAAGATAAGTCGAATTCTAAATCTCGAGACTGGAGAAATTTCTGCCGACGATCACAGTGGCGAAGACGCTGTAGTCATGGAAGAGAATAAGATGATTCATTCCCTCAGCCCCATGTATCGATTGTTATTGTTGGGCGCAGGTGATGTGGCAAAATTTGTGGCAGAGATGGCGCTTGCTCTTGAGTACGATGTAACGCTCTGCGATCCACGGCCTAAATATTTAGACAATTGGCTTGTGGAGGGAGTCGATACTACTTCACGTTTGCCTGACGATGTTGTGCGAGAACGTTTTAGCAATCCCTATAGCGGAATTATAGCGCTAGCGCATGACCCAAGAGTGGATGATATGGCGTTGATGGAAGCATTAAAGACTGATGCTTTTTATGTGGGTGCGATGGGATCAGAGAGAACATCCGCGGCTCGCAGAGAGCGCTTACCGGAGCTTGGCATAACGAAAGATGAGATCGATATTTTGCATGCGCCGATTGGATTTCAGATTGAATCGAAAACACCTGCGGAGATTGCCATATCAATCATGGCGGAGGTGACTGCGGTAAGGCACAAAGTTTCCTTAAGCTAATCTTATACTCCTGCACTCCCCAATTTTTACTGCTGAATTTCCAGTTCAATCCCTTCTGCTTCCATCGCTTCCAATCGTCGCGCGCCTGCAAGAATACCAATCATGCCGTAGTTTCCTTCGTGGCAGGCGTATTCATAAACTGGCTCATCCATACGTGAAAGAGGGTATTCCCCCGACCACTGTGCGGTATAGACAGTGGGGTCATCGACGGTAAAACCGTAAACGATCTTGTTATCGCCAGTGCGGCGAAAGGTTTCGATGACGGTTAGATTTTCAGTGGGTGCACCTTGATAAGAGTGCCAGGGATTGTAGTTTTTGGTTTCTACAATCAGGGTGTCGCCATCCCAGCGACCGATGGAATCGCCCATCCATTTCTGATGGGAATCTGAAGCAGGACTGCGATCGTTGGTGATTCTAATAATGCGTGCATCGTGCACCATTTCCACAATGATGGTGACGTAGCCAGGCGCTTGCACGATTTGTATGTGGCTGTTGTACATTACCGGTGACATAACCGGACCGGAGCTATTACCGAAAGCCACCAGACATCTTTCGCCGAGCCCGCGACCTTCTGGACCATCGCTACGATTGGGCCGATTTGCCCGCAATTCTGCAATGCGTTCTCTGAAGCCTGCGACTCTTTCCGGGATGCGACCGTTCGGTGGATCGATGATGGCGGATGTGCGGAATTCTCCGTTAATCGTAGGAAGAAACATGCCACGGTCGGTCCAGAATAAATCGTAGTTACCGACGGAGGGTAAGGCCTCCAACTCTGGAGCAGGTCGATTCGGATCGATCGGTTTATTGTCATCTTCGACGCGCTGCTGTGCGGCCTGTTCTAGTTGCAAGGCTTCTTCTTCGCTATAGGCGCGTTTGTTGCCTAACTCTTGCGGCCGCTGAAATGGCATGACGGTGTTGTTGCGCCAGGTCCCTTGAAAATCGGGAACTCCCCATTCGGTTTTCGGTCCTGAAAAGTCCTGGGCGAGGCTGTTGCCAGAAATTGCCAGGGTAAGGGCCGCTGCGAGTGCCGAAAGTTGAATTTTCATGCCTAGTCTCCGCTAAGTCTGAACTAAGTTGTTCTAATTATTAATATTATTCAAAAATGAAGCGCGCTATTTTACGGAAGATCAGGACCGATAAGTACCTCGAACTGGTCACTATTTGTGACAGCGATATCTGCGACCGGGCACAAAAAACCCCGCTGGAAAAAGCGGGGTTTTAGGATTCAGATTTAGCTAACGACTATGGAAATAGTGCGGCCAATCTGCTTTTTGCATCGTCACTGGCTACATGATTGAGACTGGCAATAATCCCAGCTAGTTCTTTTGCAGAATCCGGCGCATTAGCATTGGCCTGAATAGCTGCCATTGCATCTTTGCCTTCAGCGCTAGCTGAGTGGCTGATGTTAGCAACGGTATTAGCCATATTTCTTAGGCCTTCCGGTAGATTCGAATTGCCTTCGATTTCCGCAAGTGAGGCTTTGTCTGAATCTGATGGAAAGTGATTCAGGGAAGCAACAATGTCAGCAATTGTTTTCATTGCGGCGCCCGGTTCCTGAGCCATGGCAGCCTGTGAAAACAGTCCTCCGAGCATAAGGACAATAAGGCTTCTTGTTATAGTTTTAAGCATGGTGCGTTCCTCATAGGAGCATAATTTTGGTCAAGCTTTCCGAGTGTATCCTATAAGTCTTGCATTAAGTAGTTCATGCCGTGATTTTTGAAATTGTTAAGCCGACACATCGTAGTGCTTAGATTTCAGCGTAACGTGGCCAGGGTTGAGCTTGTTCGAGCTGACTTGCCAGTTGCAACAATTGTAGATCGGAGCCCCAGGCACCGGTGAACATTACCCCTATAGGCAAACCTGCGTCGGTGCGATGCAGTGGCACAGACATACTGGGTTGGCCAGTTCCGTTATACAAGGCAGTGAACCCGCTGTATTGACGAAAGCGCCGGGTGTATTCCTTCATGTCGTCGCTGTTCATGTTCAGCCATCCTATCTCTGCAGGTGATTTAGCTAATACAGGAGAAAGAATGACATCGAATGAATTGTGAAACTCCCGCATTGCTAATTCCGCTTCAAAAATAACGTCTCTTGCGGCAAGAAAATCGGCGGCTTTAACTTCGCTGCCGAGCTCGGCAACAATTTTAGTAGATCGTTCCAGATCAGCATCTTGTAGATCTATTCCCAGTTGTTCGACTCTGGTAATCACGCGCTGATAGACATGGGTATTAATTAACTTTGCCATAGCGGAAACAACTGGTCGGTAGTCGACTGGGTGCACAATCGCTTCAACATGATGGCCCAGTGATTCACAAAGTGCTGCTGCATTGTTAACACCATCGATACAAGCCTGGTCGATAGATTGATCGAGAGGGTGGTTGAGTTGAATGCCAATTTTTAATCGGGTGGGTTCAGCATTATGTGAATCAAGAAACGATGTCGGTGCATCAGGTAATGGAAATACATATAGCTTGCTAAGTTTTATAATATCCAGAAAGGCTGCGCTATCGCGTACGGTTTGACTGACGACATGACCGGCGCTCATGCCACTCCAGCTATCAGCCAGCTTACTTTCTATTGCCGTTAAACCACGACTCGGTTTCAATCCGAATAAGCCACAGCAAGCCGCCGGGATGCGAATCGAACCACCGCCATCGGTTGCATGGGCCGCCGGGGAGATGCCTGCAGCAACTGCCGCTGCCGCGCCACCGCTGGAACCGCCGGTCGAGTGATCGATATTCCAGGGATTTCTGGTGATACCGTTAGCCTTTGGCTCGGTGGTTAAGGTGAGTCCAAATTCTGGGGTATTGGTGAGGCCAAAAACATTGAGCCCGGCATCCAGATATTTTTGCACGATCTGCGAAGATCGATCTGCAATCGTTCCTTTGAACAAGTTACTGCCGAAGGTAGCAGGTAGCCCTTTTACGGTGCTGAGGTCTTTAATGAGAAAAGGAAATCCAGCGACTTTACCTTGTTGCAGTAATTCTGGATTTGCATCGAAATTTTTTGCGGCATCAAGGGCAGCGTCATAGTTTGGGGTAACAATGGAGTTTATCGTGGCTTCGACTGCCTCGGCACGATTAATGGCACATTCAGTAATTTCTGCGGCGGTAAAATCTCCGGCGCGAACACCGGAAGACAGCGTTACCGCATCGACGCCGAGATAGTCGGATTGATTCAGCATAAAGTATAGAAGTCCAAATAATCAGAACATGCGCTGATTATCGTCTTCCTTACCTATCAGTGAAAGACCGCCGGAATCATCTTCCTCATCGAGATCTTCATCATCAGCATCTTTTCCTTCAGAAAGTTGAATGCGTAGACGTAGATTGTTTTTAGAGTCGGCGTTCTTAAGCGCTTCTTCGTAAGTGATCTTGCCTGCTTTGTAGAGGTCGAACAAAGCAGCGTCAAATGTCTTCATGCCTTGTTGCTCACCTTTCTCCATTACTTCCTTGATCTCCAATACCTTGGCCTGCTTGATCAGGTCGCACACCCGGGGTGTGCCGATAAGGATTTCGATGGCGGCTGCGCGTTTACCATCTTTAGTGGGAATAAGTCGCTGGGAGATGAACGCTACCAGGTTTAATGATAGATCTAGAAACAGTTGCTTATGTCTCTCATCGGGAAAGAAGTTGATGATTCTGTCTAGCGCCTGGTTTGCGTTGTTGGCGTGCAATGTCGACAGACACAGGTGACCGGTCTCCGCGAAGGCCAGGGCGTGCTCCATGGTTTCCTGGCTTCGAATCTCACCAATTAGAATGACATCTGGCGCTTGTCGAAGAGTGTTTTGCAGTGCTTCTTCATAGCTATTTGTATCAACACCCACTTCGCGCTGATTAACGATGCAACCCTGATGAGGGTGAACGAATTCCACCGGATCTTCGATGGTAATAATGTGACCATCACTGTTCTTATTGCGGTGATCGATGAGAGCGGCAAGCGAGGTAGATTTACCCGTGCCAGTTCCGCCGACGAACAAAATGATTCCGCGCTTGCTCATGATCAATTCGTCAAGAATCTTGGGTAGTCCGAGCGAAGCGGCACTTGGGATTTCGGTCTTAATGTTACGGGCAACGATGCCGATCTCGCCTCGTTGTTGAAAGATATTGACGCGAAATCGGCCGATATCGGGATCGGCGACGGCTAGATTCATCTCGGGACTTTTTTCAAAAGCTGCAATTTGATCTGCGTCCATTATCTGGTAGGCAATCTTTTTAACCATACCTTCCGGTAGTTTTTTATCGAGCAACGGAGTCAATTTGCCATGTGCCTTCATACTGGGTGGCGCCCCAGTAGTTAAGAACAGGTCGGAACCGTCCTTCTCGATCATCATTTTCAGTAAATCTTTAAATCCCATAGTCTAAATTCCCTACTCAAATCTACTCTCTGTGTACCAACCGACTTTGGAGCCAGTCTGCTCCACCTTGTCTGCAACGTCCAGTATAAGCGCGAATAAGGCCATGCGCACTAGTACGCCGTTATCGGTTTGACGAAAAATTGCTAAATTTGGGTGCTGATTCAAATCATTATCCAATTCGTTTGCGTCTTTGCGGGAATCTCGAGGGAGAGGATGCATTATCACCGTATTGGGCTGGCAGTTACGGGTATAAATTGCCTGATTCAGCCGAAACCTGCCGCGATAGATATCTGCCTCCAATTTTGACGTAAACCTTTCTTCCTGAATTCTGGTGAGGTAAACCGTGTCGTTATCACTCAATCCCGCTTCCATATCGTCGGTTTCAACCACCGTATGACCGGCTTCCCGCAGCTTTCCGACTATGTCAGTCGGCATCTTCAGTTCATTCGGCGAGATCAGGGTAAATTGAATGTCCTTATAAAGAAGCAAGAGTTGCGACAAGGAATGCACTGTTCGCCCGTGCTTGAGATCGCCCACCATAGCGATATGCATGCCGTCGATCGGTCTTTCATTGGACACCAGTTCTTTGCGGATGGTGTATAAATCGAGCAGCGCCTGGGAAGGGTGTTCGTTCGGACCGTCACCGCCGTTTATGACAGGAACTCGGCTCGCCTTGGCGAATTCTGCAACAGAACCTACCTGAGGATGGCGCATAACGATTACGTCGCTATAGCCGGATATTACCCGTGCAGTATCGTAGAGGGATTCGCCTTTGGATATTGAGGAGGATTTTACGTCAGTGGTTTCCCTGACATGACCGCCGAGAAGATTGAATGCACAACCGAAACTTACCCGGGTTCGGGTGCTGGGTTCGAAAAACATATTGCCGAGAATTGCACCATCGAGGGCTTTGGTGATGCGCTCGCGGTGAGCATAAGGTTCCATAGTATCAGCGACTTCAAAGACTCTTTCGACATCGTCTCTTTCAAACTGATTAACGCTGATTATATGGGCGCCGCGAAAATCCATAATCGGTAGCTTGTCATTATCTAGTCCACATTATTGTGGATTCATTTTTCACTCTGCATAAAGCAGTGCGATACTACTACAAATAGGCTAGTGATTGCAGTTAAGATCACTGAAATCACAGATTTGCAGCGGATAGAATTTCGATCAGCGCTGCAATGTGTTCTAGTTATAAATCGCCCACAAGGATTGTTATCCATGCCTTCTCCGACCATCTACTGGTACGACTTTGAGACTTTTGGAGCAGATCCGCGCCGGGACCGCGCCTGTCAATTTGCGGGTATACGAACCGACGAAGATTTGAACATCATCGGTGAACCACTGGTTATGTATTGCCGGGTTGCCGATGACTTCTTACCAAATCCGTTCGCTTGTCTGGTTACCGGCATTACTCCGCAAAAAGCCAACGCAAACGGAATTCCGGAAGCTGAGTTTATTAAAAAAATAAATCAGGAATTTTCTGTCGCGCAAACCTGCGTTGCTGGATACAACAGTATTCGATTTGATGATGAGATTACCCGGCAACTACTCTACCGCAATTTTTTCGATCCCTATGAGAGGGAATGGAAGAACGGCAATTCTCGCTGGGACATTATCGATATGCTGCGGCTCTGCGCAGCGACTCGACCGGAAGGCATTGAATGGCCGCGGAAAGAAAACGGTTCTGTCAGTTTTAAACTAGATCAACTCACCGTAGCGAATGGTATTGAACATAGTGATGCTCATGACGCTTTAGCCGATGTCATAGCGACAATTGAAATGGCAAAGCTGGTAAAAACTGAGCAACCGAAACTCTATGACTTTGTCTATCGGTTAAAAAACAAATCTCAAGTCCAGGCTGAAATAGACCTGGTTACACAGAAACCAATCTTACATGTGTCCATGCGTTATCCTGCGAGCCAGGGCTGCATGGCGCTAGTCATGCCAATTTGTAATCACCCGAGTAACAAAAACGGTATCGTTGTTTACGACTTGCGAGAAGATCCTTCGGTATGGAACAAACTTAGCGTTGCGGAAATTAAAGAGAGAGTTTACACAGCCAAAGACAAGTTGCCCGCGGGAGCGACGCGTATTCCTCTAAAGACACTGCATATTAATCGCTGTCCTATAGTAACTTCACCGGCGGTACTGCAAGCCGAGCAAGCGGCCCAGTTCCAGGTTGATTTGGAAAGCTGTCGAACCCACTGGGAACAGTTGCAAGGCAATAATGAAATCAAGCAGAAAGTCAGTGCAGTTTTCGGTGATGAAACTTTTCCAGCAGAAACCGACCCGGATCTCATGATCTATAGTGGCGGTTTTTTCAGTGAAGGCGACCGCGATTTGATGGGTATTGTCCGTGACACAAATCCTGCTGATCTCGGACGATTGGATCTGCCTTTTCGTGACAGGCGACTACCGGAAATGCTCTTCCGTTATCGTGCGCGTAATTATTGCGAGACCTTAAACAGTAACGAGCGGGAAAACTGGCAGGCATATCGGAAGGAAAAGATTTTAGCGAGTGAAGCAATTGCCCGTTACGAGAAGGACATGGAAAAAGCCTGGCAGAAGGTGAATGAGGAAAGTAGTGACCGCGGGCAAGTCGTGCTTAACGAACTGCAGGAATATACCGACGAACTTATTCAATCTTTGATGGAATAAAACTTAACCGCCGTGTCGTGATACATGGCTTTCTTCTCATCATCACTGAACTCTGTCGTAACTCGTTTAAAGGAGTTCCACAGAATATTGTAGGAACAGGAAACCTTGTCCACCGGAAAATTGCTTTCGAACATGCAACGATTTGGGCCGAACTGTTCGATGCAATGCAAAATATAGGGTCGAGTCGCTTCCGCTAGTTGTTCTGAAGTAGGGGGCAATTCCTGTTTGTGCCACTGGAAGCCATTGATCGCCATGGCCAGGCCACCTAGTTTCACCACAACGTTGTCGCATTGAGCGAGTGCTATGATGTTATTTTTCCAAACTTCAAATATTTCCTTTCTTCTTCCTTTATAAGGACCAATGCCCAGTGGTCCTCCGACATGATCCAGTACTATTGCTTGCTGGGGAAATGCCTTGGCCAGAGACAACAATTCCGGAAGCTGGCTGTGATAGAGCCAGGCATCAAAGCTAAGATCAAACTCCTTCAAACGAGCGAATCCCAATCTGAATTCCGGATTTAGATAAAGTTCTGTTGGAGGATTGGTGTGGGAATTACGCACTTCTTCGCTACTGTCCCAGCTACAAGCGTGTCGAATGCCGCGAAAGCGATTGGGGCTCGCTTCAATGTGAGCAGTAAGTACTTCGTCAACAGCATCGCCAAGAAGTAGGTCGGCGAAACTCACAATCGCCGCAGCCGCTTTCGTTTCTCCGAATTCGCCGCTTGCACTAACTTCGGCAATCGATTGAACGAATTCTGTTTCGCCAACTGGCGCAAGGGCTACTGTCGTATCTTTTTTATATTCGGACATGCACTCAACGAACACAGTGGATACGACTTTATGTCCGCTGTTGGTATCGTCGAGCAAATCTTCTAAAAGATAGCGACTTCCAGGATGATCCCAGAGGTGATGATGGGGATCGCAAATTTGCAGCCCTGGTTCGAGAGTTTCTTCTTCAATTTGATTAAGCCATTGTTGATTTACTGGCATTGCCGTGAGGATCCGTTTATGTCAAAACTGCAACATAAATTGTAATCAAGCTGTCATCAAGTTTAGTTAACTTGTATCCAGCAATTTAAATATCAAGGAAATAGATCTAGATTGCTTCCCCTAGCTGCAATACTCAGTATGCACTGGCTTCCCCTGGCCGGTGCTTTTTTTTGCATATTGAATTGTAGAAGAAAGGACTAAATCTTTAAGTTTCTTGCAGCCGTTCAAATTCGAGCTCGAACTTCTGGTGACGAGGAATCGCCTGAAACACTTTCGCTTTGGGGTAATTGCGTTTTATTAATGTGGCGATTTCGTTTTTTGGTTTATTTTCAATTTCGGCACCGAAATAGATAGCGCGAACTTCTGCTTGTTGAAAGCGTATCTGTTCAAACATCTTTGATTCGTCGTCCAATTTAGTGGGGCTTTCAGAGAGTTTTAATAAGCGCCACTCTTTTTCTTTGGAATCCTGTTTCGATTTACACAGAAATTTATCGGGGAAAGTTTCTTGCACGAGGACGTTGGATTGATTCATCAAAATGTCCATCTGTTCAGCTAGCGGAGATATCTCTGGTTTCGTGTCGCTGTACTTAACGGGCATTGGTTGTTCCATGGAAGTTTCTTCACCACAGGCGAAACGGATGGCGACCCCAGTGTGATTGTTAGCATAACGTTTCCACGAGGCGATATCGTCATGGCCGTCACTGAGGCAAAGAATTCGCAGGTCGCGGGAGTATTGTTTCCAGGTGCGCATGATTTCGAGTACTTCGGGTTCACGATGTTGCACCATCGACGTTAATAGTTCAGTCAGTACTTCTTGCGCTTCTTCTTCCGAATCGAATCGATCTTCGGTGCGCCAGCGGCGAATGGCTTTGATGAGGGGACTATTACCTTTGGGATCATCACGGGAGAAGATCAGCCCGAGTGTGGATTTCACACAGGCAGTGAGAAGCGATCTGGAGTCAAAATTCAGTGTCGTGCGATGATTCAATTCAAATGGATCATCGAATAGACAGGGGGCGCTCCAGCGCAGTGTCGATTCCGACAGAATGTTGATCGCTGATTCTGCGTCAGTAAATTTCACCAGCGAAGTCGGCTGTTTGTAACTCACTTACTCTCCTTGTAAACCTGGCGTGTACAGGACCAAGCTTCCTTGCTTGTTTGGCAATCTCTGCAGGTTACGCCAAAAAGCATACTTCTTTGAAAAAGTATGGTTGCTAAACCGCTGTTTTGCCAGTTGATAAGGCGATTTGATGGCAAATTAATGACAAATTATCCGAGCCGCGGTGGATGCCCGTGCAGGATGAATAAACCACCCCGAGAGTTGCTTTTGCAGTGGGTACTGCTACATTGCGCCCATGGAAAGCCAATCCAGCAGTAAACTCCTTATCCGGGCTTCGAGATTCCTAAAACCCTATAAAAAACAGATAGTTTGGGCCAGCATTGCACTTATTTTCACAGCTGGCTTAAACCTCACTCTGGTGCAGTACATTCGCATTATTGTGGATGAAGGGTTTGTGGCGAGTTCCATGGCATCTTTAGGCCAGGCAATAACGGGATTCGTCATCATCGCGGTGCTGCAGGCGATAGGCACATTTGCCCGCTTCTACTGGGTTTCCTGGCTGGGAGAGCGAGTTACAGCGGATCTGCGGCAAGCTGTGTATTCTCACATTATTGCTCTCCATCCCGGCTATTTTGAGGCAAATTTAAGCGGCGAGATCCAATCCCGCATTACCACCGACACCACCCTTATCCAGTCTGTCATTGGCTCATCAGCATCGGTCGCCCTGCGCAACCTGCTGCTGCTAATCGGAGGCACGGCCTTTCTGTTTATTACCAATCCGCGCTTAACCAGCGTAGTTCTGATCTGTATCCCGCTGGTGGTGGGGCCCATTATGTTCTTCGGGCGCCGGGTACGGCGACTCTCCCGCAGTAGCCAGGACAAGGTAGCTAATGTTGGTGCCTACGTCGGGGAGAGCATTCAGCAGATCAAAACCGTACAGGCTTATAACCATCAGGATTATGACCGGCGAGAATTCGCCAAGCATGTAGAAAATGCTTTCGAAATAGCTCTTAAGCGTATAAAAACTAGCTCTTTTTTAATCACAATAGTGATGACACTGGTGTTTGCAGCCGTCGCCGTCATGATCTGGGTTGGCGGTCAGGATGTGATCAATGGAACCATGAGCGCCGGTGAACTAACGGCATTTATCGCCTATGCGGTGATGGTGGCCATGGCGGTCGCCGCGATCTCCGGGGTTTTGGCGGAATTGCAGCGTGCTGCCGGGGCGCTGGAACGACTCATGGATCTGCTCCACGCCGAAAGCGAAATTACGGCGCCGGATAATCCCCAAGAATTTGTCGGCAAGCCGCGCGGCGCGCTCAGTATTGAGAACTTGACCTTCGCCTACCCCACACGCCAGGAAACACCGGCACTGAAGGACATTTCATTGAACATTGAGCCAGGCGAGAATGTGGCACTGGTTGGGCCATCTGGGGCAGGGAAATCGACGCTGTTTGATCTGATTCTGCGCTTCTACGACCCAAGTGCGGGCTCTATTCGTCTCGAGGGTATCGATATTCGAGAACTGGACCCGCAAGAGCTCCGCAGTCATATTGCCGTGGTTGCACAGCAACCCGCGATGTTTACCGGCAATGTCTCAGACAATATTCGCTACGGGAATCCGGAGGCCGAAGAGGGCGCCGTTATTGCAGCAGCCCAGGCTGCCTTCGCCACTAATTTCATTGAAGAATTGCCAGATAAGTACGAAAGCTTTCTGGGGGAATCCGGTATTCGACTTTCCGGCGGCCAGAAACAGCGTATCGCTATCGCGCGAGCTATCCTGAAAGACCCGGAAATTCTACTGCTGGATGAGGCTACCAGTGCCCTGGACGCAGAAAGTGAAAGGCAAGTGCAGTTGGCACTGGAGAAGTTAATGCAGAATCGAACCTCGTTAATAATCGCGCACCGCCTGGCCACGGTTAAAAACGTGGATCGAATCGTAGTGATGGACGCTGGGGCTGTTATTGCCCAAGGTAGCCACCGAGAATTAATGCAAAGCAGTGAGCTGTACGCGAATCTGGCTGAACTGCAGTTTAGTGAATCAGGGCCGGGCGCCGGAGCGGCCATATCGGCGGTCATTAACCAATAGTTTTTAATGTTATAAATAACATTAAATTAATTCTCTAATTAATTGATACAAATGGATTATTTCTTTGGATAAATTTAAGGATATAAGGCCGTACCAGGATGCCGAAATCAGGCCGGTTCTGGATCGCATGCTCACGGATGAGGAGATGCTGGACAGCATTGCCAGGTTCTATTTTCCTCGTCTCACCCGCATTTTCCCCAAGACCATGACCGATGCTGCCGCGAAAAAGCTGCGCAAGCAGGTTAAAACCGTCCATGACGTGAAATCCATGCAAGACGTCATTGCCAGTTACATGGATAAGATGATCCATGACACTACCACGCAGTTAACCAATTCCGGCCTGGAAAAACTCAAGGACGGCCGTAATTACCTTTTTATCAGTAATCACCGCGATATCACCATGGATCCGGCCTTTGTGAATTACATGCTCTATCACGCCGGACACGAAACATTACAGATAGCCATTGGCGATAATCTGCTGAAAAAGCCTTTTGTGACTGATCTGATGCGTTTGAATAAAAGTTTTATCGTGCATCGATCGCTGAAGGGAAGGGAATTGCTGCAGGCGTTGAAACTTTTGTCGGAGTACATGCACTATTGTGTTGCCCATGAAGAAAACGTCTGGATAGCTCAGCGTGAAGGGCGGGCGAAAGATGGAATAGATAAAACCGATCCCGCCTTATTGAAAATGTTAGCGATGGGTAGACGCGATCTTCCACTTGGGGAAAGTTTAAACGAGTTGCACATCGTGCCTGTCGCTATTTCCTATGAATACGATGCCTGCGATGTGTTAAAGGCGGACGAACTCTATCAACTTGAAACCCGGGGAAGCTTCACCAAGACAGATAAGAGTGATATTCAGAGTATTGTTACCGGAATGATCGGGACTAAAGGTCATGTGCATGTTGCGTTCGGCGCAGAGCAGAAGTTTGAAAGCGATGATCCCGACGAGCTGGCTGAGATTATAGATGCGCAGATTTTAGAAAATTACGCCTTGAGTGACAGTAATTACTTGGCGCTGGAAAAGCTCAAACAAGATGGATTAGCGCCACTGCATTTACTTAGTGATATATTCGAGCGCAGAGAAATTTCCAAAGCAAATCGTAAAAAGTTTGAAAAAAGAGTTAAGGCGATAGATCCAAAACTGCATAAACATCTTCTATTCGGGTACGCTAACCCCGTTATTAATAAACTGAAATCTGGATTTGCTGTCTAGAGTAGTTTTCTTACTGCCTGTTCCAGTCGCGAAAACAATGCCGTTTGATTTTGCTGTTCGAGGGGTCCGATGCAATAGGCTTGCAGTTCTGCATCTTGCGCATAACGAGCATTTTCTTTGCGATCAGGTTTTACCTGGCCAAATCCCTTTTTAAGCTGATCCAGTTGAATCTGCATGCGCAAGCCTTGATCTTCATCGGGCGTGTCGATCTTTGCACGAATTTCCAGTTCGATACAAAGGGAACGAATCTTTTGCTCACTTTCTTTGGCCAGATTGAGTAGCTCTGTCAAAGAGTTCGCCTTACGAATGGATTCGGCGCGATCGTTTAAAGCGCTGTCAAAATTCTGATTGCCACTGCTAGTAAGTTCACTCCAGGCACCGTTTTCAAGTTTCGACTTTGCCGCTTCGAATTGAGAATCGTCTTTGCTGGCAAAGAGTTCCAATTCCAATTCTTTTAGAAACTGCGCCTTCTCCACTATGGAATTTTTCAAATTTAGCCACTTTTTGTCGGGCAAGGATTTGAATCGGGTATCGATCTTTCGCTTCAAGCTATTAAAGTTATCGACTAGCTTCTTGCGCGTCTTTCGAATTTTCGGATCCAGGGCGGAGGAGAAAGATTGTTGTAAGTCCTGATATTCCGGCCTGGATGAGCGTAGCGCTTCGTCTTCGAGTTCACTGATCTTCGATAGCGAGCCAAGAATCGTTTCGAGTTCTTTCTCTCCCTGCTCGATAGCTGCACGTGAGGCCGCAGCCTCCTGGTTGCGTTGTTCAAATATCTTGTCACAGGCGAGTCGGAATTCTTCCCAATATTTCTTATCTTCTTTATAAGAGGTTGGGCCTATCTTCTTCCATTGTTGTTGTAATCGCTTGGCCTCATTCATGGCCTTCTGATTGTCTTCGAGTTTAGACAGCTCTAGTGCTTCGGCAATAAAGGATTGTTTCTGTTTACCGTTGTCTTTCAATGCGTTCTTACGCATTCGGCGTAATTGGTTTACCACTGCATAAAACCGCTTCTGCAAGCTCTTGATTTTGGATTGTTCAACCGGAGCGTATTGCTTCCAGTCTTTTTCGCTGTTTTGCAGTAATTTGTTAAGCGCCGATATATTGATGTTTTCCGTATCAACAGCAGCTAAATCAACCTCAAGCTTGTCGCATATTTCGCGACGCGCTTTCAAATTAGTCGCCATGAGTTGCTTGCGTTGCTTAAAATAGACTTTGCAAGGTTCGTATGCGGTATCTGATAGTTTCTTGAAATCTCGCCATAGCTCCTCATTTTGATTAGAGCGACCGAGGGACTTCCATTCTTTGTGCATATTACTAATGTGCTTCGATTTGTCAGAAGCATGCATCTTCGATTCGAGCAGATGCTGCATCTGCTTTATGAGTTCTTTCTTCTTTTCAGTAGCTGCAAAAACTTTCCAATCGCGAAGTTCATTCAGCTTGGTGTTGTATTGATTGGCCTTTGCTTGCAATGCAGTTCGAAGTTTGCCGCTGGTATTGGAAATATTTCCCTGAATTTTATCCCAGGCGGGAAGTGCGTCATGACTCTGACCTTCATCGAGCGCTTTCTGCAGGTTAATTAGTAATGCCTCGGTGCTCTGCAGCAGCGCATCCTGATGGGCTTTATTTTTATCTAGCTTTTCAATAAGACTGGCGTGTAGTTTTTGGGCGCGATCATTGAGTTCGGGCTCGAGATCGTTTGCCATTTTGCGCAGATGATTGATGGTGTTTTGCAGACTGTTTAGACGCGCAGTATTCTTAAAACTTAGTTTTTCAAGTTCCTGTTCGAAGGTCGGTATTTCTTGCTCAGGAATAAGCACTTTCGGGGGTTTTTCTGACTTGGTCGTGGGAGTAGTCGACTCGCTTGGTTCTTCGACAGCAGGCGCAGGGGCCGCCAGTTTTTGATCCAGAATTTTGCAAACAGTTTTGTCTTTGCCAGCCAACTGCTCTTGTAGCTGCTGCAAGCTGGATCTATCTGAAATTGCCAGCACAGCGTTTTTTCTAACGTGCACACTTTGCCCATTAATGGTGAGTTCAACCAGCGCTTCCACGCTGCGGATATTACCTACCAGGGCTTCTGCGATAGCTTTCGACTTGGTCTTTAAGGCGATGAGATTCTGGGTAGCGGGGGCAAGTGTGCTGCTTAATTCGATTAATTGCTCGGCAGCAATCCCAACATCCTCAATTCCAGCGAGAATGCCGACATAGTCGTCCGGTTGGCCGTCGACTGTGAGTTGCGTTAATACGCGTAGTTTTTCTTGGGTATCTTGCAGATCCCAAGAAATCTGCTCTTTTTCAAGCGTGGTTGCTGCCATTGACTACATGCCTGGCGGACTTGTTACATTAAAATAGTGTGTAGTGAGTAAAATAGAGGACCAAGTTTAGCAGAACTTCATTCCCATTAGTTTTGATGTTTGCGCCCGCTCGAATCTACAGGGCTATTCATCGTTTATTTTATCCAAATCGGGGCCTTTTCCCAGTCGGTGCTATAATTCCTCGCTTCTTCCTTCTTTATATACACGCTTATGGCACAGATTCCTGCATTATGTTGGCAGATGAAGTAAAAGATCGAATTCAGTCCGCCTATCGCCAATTATTGGAATCCAGGGACCTTACTCCTCGCTACGGTCAGCGGCAAATGATTGCGGAAATTGCTAATGGTTTAGGCATCCTGGCCAGTGCTGAGGATGTCGATCCACCGATTTGCGTTGTCGAAGCTGGAACTGGAACCGGGAAAACCCTGGCTTATTTGCTGTCCGTGCTGCCTGTGGCACAAGCACTGGATTGCAAGGTAGTGGTGGCAACGGCAACGGTTGCACTGCAAGAGCAGGTTATATTAAAAGACATTCCGGAAATTCTGGAAGGCTCAGATCTTGAATTCAGTGTCGCTTTGGCAAAAGGGCGAGGGCGTTACCTCTGTCTCTCGAAGCTGGATATGCTGCTCGCAGGTTCTGATAGCCTGCACGCTATGATGGATCTCTATGGTGAGGAGCTGGAAGATCCAAACACAGGAGATATCGCACTGTATGAGGAGATGCTGAGTGAACTCAGTGCGGGGAATTGGCAAGGAGATCGAGATGACTGGAAGGCACCGATTGCTGATGCTAACTGGCGCCCCCTAACGGTCGATCGCTATCAATGTACAGGATCGAATTGCAGCAATTTCCGCAACTGCTGCTTCTATAAAGCCCGGGATTCATTAGATAAAGTAGATTGTATCGTGAGCAATCACGATTTAGTGCTTACCGACCTCGCCATGGGTGGAGGTGCAATTCTTCCGGAGCCGGAAAAATGCATCTACGTGTTTGACGAGGCGCATCATCTCCCCTTTAAGTCGAACAATCACTTTTCCGCCTATACCCGTCTTAAAGCCAGTCTTGCCTGGCTGGATCGCTGTGAAGAATTACTCGTGCAACTGGCTAAAGAAGATTTTCTGAATACCGAGCGTCAAACGCAAACACAGAAAACTATTGATGCCATTCGCGAGCATACCGACAGTGCCTGGCAGCTGTTCGAACAAACTGTCGATTCCTCGGAATCCATCGATACTTACGAAAATCGGTCGCAGCATGCCTTCGAGCTTGGTGTTATACCTACAGAAATTCGAGGTGTTGCTGCCAATCTAGCCACGGAATTCACGCGCTTAACTTCAGGATTGCAGGATACAGCGGGGGAGTTACGTCAAGTCATGGATGAGAAACTGGATCCCGAGAAAACCCGATTGGCAGAGCAGTGGTATCCGATTCTCGGCACTAACACCGATCGTGCAGAAGCAAATCTCGAGTTGTGGTTGAGCTACGCCAATGAAGATCCGGCAGAGCTTGCGCCGCGGGCGCGCTGGATCAATGTCATTGAAAACGAAGGCGGTACTGATATCGCTTTGTCATCGAGTCCAGTATTGGCGGCTGAAAATCTGCAGGAACGATTGTGGCAGCGCTGCGCTGGTGCAGTACTGACTTCGGCTACTTTGTCAGCCCTGGGTGAATTCTCGATGCTACGAATGCGAGCGGGCCTGCCGGAGCATACCCATTATTTGAGTATTCCCAGTCCATTCGATTTCTCTGGGTCGGCGAATCTGGTAGTGCCGCGTATGAATTGTGATCCATCGGATACAGCACAGCACACTGCATTAATCGTTAAGGCAATCCCCAGGCTACTCAGTAAAGATGCCGCCGCCCTAATGTTGTTCTCATCCCGCAGACAAATGAATGAAGTCATGCAGGGTTTGCCCAGGGAATGGTTAGACCTGGTTCTTTGTCAGGATGATTACCAGAAAGCGCAATTGCTGAAATACCACCGCCAACGGATTGATCGGGGCGAGGGCAGTATTATTTTTGGATTGGCAAGCTTCGCCGAAGGTGTCGATCTGCCAGGAAAGTATTGCACTCACGTTTTAATTGCGAAGATTCCTTTTGCCGTTCCCAATGATCCCATCGAGATGACACTGGCAGCCTGGATCGAACAACAAGGCCAGAATGCATTTATGACGCTGGCGGTACCCGACGCCGCCTTTCGATTGGTGCAGGCAAGTGGGCGATTGTTGCGCAGCGAGTCAGATAGTGGGCGCATTACCTTGTTCGATGAACGTATTGTTAATCGACGCTATGGCAAAACGATTCTGGAATCGATGCCGCCTTACCGCCGCGAAATTTTTGAAGAGCAGTTGTCTCTCGATGATGGTTGAGAGAGGTAGGGAGAAGTAGGGCGAGGAATTAATGTGGGAACACGTTCAGGCTAATATTAGCCTCACGATCGGTAATGCAGGTGGCCGTATAATTTAATTCCAAGATGGCTGAGTCATTGCTGTAGTCCATAAAAATTACAAATCGATTTTCTCCCCGTTGCCGAAAATGCACATCGCCTTCAGACATTGGCGGCAGATTTCCGTCTAGAGTTTCTCTCAGTGCCGTTTTGCAATGATCTATCAACATTATTTTATCGCTTTCCGGCATTAGGGGAGTTCCATCCTCATTCTGAGCTTGCCTTGCTAGTGCCTCCTCTTTAGAGAGATAAGCCACATTGACGAAGTTTTCACGAACATCTCTCCGCCAGTAAACAAGGTTCTGGGTGCCATAGGTATCGGATTCGCAAGTGATAATGAATTTGGCATTATCAATCGCACTGCTGTCACTCAGTTTGGCTTCGATAATAGTTATGCAAGCAGCCCGCGATGCTGCATGGACTATCACTGTATCGAGGTCGTTCTTAAGGGATTCGGAATGTCGAACGGGTAACCAAATTTTTGGTGAGGAATCCTGCGCAAATGTATTACTGGTGACGCCTAGCACTAAAGCTAGTAGTGCCACACATAACCCATCTGTCGAGAATCTAAACCAATGGTGCATTGGTGATTTATTGAAAAATAGATTCGTTCTTATCGAGGCGATGCAGAAGCTCTTAGTTGCTCTTTTCAGACTGAGTGGGTTCTTCATATTTAAGAACCTGTTTGAGTGCTTCCCAGGCTTCGGGATCAGTTTGATGAAATATTTTCTTTACGCTGGCATTTCGCTTAGCTCACGCTTCTTCCATGGAGCGAGTCATTTCGGCTAATTTCTGTGCAAGTTCCACTTTTGTCATTACATCTTCCTTGGTGTTTACTGCGAATATTGCAGATACAATGATTTATATCTATTCAATTAAAAATATAGCACCGGATCGAAAAAAGACTGCATCGAGCGAGAAAATAAATTGCTTGAATTATTGTTGAATTCGGCTACTCAGAAAATCTGCAAGCAAAGCTTAGGGGAATTCCCCAAGGCAGAAGATCAATACTACGATCAATGCCGGGACCAATAAGACAAAAAGGAATTAAAAAAGTTGCATTAATAGCAACTGATCAATGGCCTCTAGTGAAAGGGGGGCTTGATTTTGATGGGATCGAACTCGGGCACTTTACCTACACCAGAGAATGTAGCCTCCCATTTAATTTTCTCCTGGCGCAACATCTCGGTGACTTCTTTCACCGGCAGCGGCCGACTGAAAAAATACCCCTGCAATTGCTCACACTCATGATCTCGTAAGAATTCCACATGCGTTTCTTCTTCCACGCCTTCTGCCACTACCTGAAGATTCAGGCTATGAGCCAATGCCAGAATCGCCTTGACGATTGCTTCGCCGTTGGCATCGATACCGATATCCTTGACGAAGGAGCGATCAATCTTAAGTTTGTCGATTGGCAGCCTTTTCAAATAATTCAGGGAGGAGTAACCGGTTCCAAAATCATCGACTGAAATCATTACGCCGGCGGAATTGATCTTCTCCAGCATATTGATAGCGACTTCAGGATTGTGCATCACCGCTGTCTCGGTTAATTCCAGTACCAGGGAGCTCGCTGGAATATTGGTATCTCTTAAGACTTTGTAGAGCACCTCGATAAAGTCGCCATTGACCAATTGCTTGGGAGAAAGGTTAACCGCAATTGGAAAGTCGAGCTTGATATCTTCCGCTTCCCGCCACTCGACAGCTTGATTGCAAGCAGAGTAAAGAACACATTTTCCGATCGCCGGCAGTAAGCCGCATTCTTCGGCGACAGGTATAAACTTATGCGGTCCAATATTTGGCCAATCCTCATGTTGCCAACGAATCAGCGCTTCCAGACCAACTACCCGCCCACTCACAGCATCTACCTCAGGCTGGTAATGAAAGAAGAATTCATCGTTGGCTATGGCGCGACGCAGCGCTTCTTCCAGGCTGCTTTGTTCCATCACTCGGTTCTGGATTTCTGTGGAGAAGAAGCGATAGGTATTTCTAGCATCGACCTTGGCCTGGTACATCGCCGTGTCTGCCTTTTGTGTCAATGTTTTTAAGTCAGAGCCGCTTTCTGGATAAAGCGAAATTCCAACGCTGGCGGTAACCATAATTTCTCGGTCTTGTACTTGATAAGGCTTGGAAAGTACTTCGAGGATATGGCGAACGATGCGTGTTACCTGGTTAGGCGATCCCATTTCCAGCAGGGTAATTGCAAATTCATCACCGCCGATCCTCGCTACCAGATCGGTTTCCCGCACGCAGTTGCGCAGGCGTTCTGCAACTTCTACCAGTAATTCGTCGCCAGCATCATGACCCATGGTGTCGTTGGTATTCTTGAAATGGTCGATGTCGATAAACAAGAGCGCAAGTTTCTTTTCATTATGGGCACAGTAGGCAATTTTACCTTCGGTAAAGTCATGAAATTTGCTGCGGTTGGAAAGGCCGGTTAAGACATCGTATTTGGCAAGCTTAATGAGCCGTTGTTCATTGATGGTGCGCGCGGTAATGTCGTTAAACATCATGATGTGGCCGTTGATCACGCCATCGGCATCGCTTGTGCAGTTGCAACTAATCTCAGCAACTATGGTTGAATCTTTGGATGTATTTAGTAAGACGCGGTTGCTAGTAAAAGGTTGGTGCTGCAACATGCCTTGAGTTAGTTCGTTAATCAGCTCTTCAGCTTCTTGTGGATCATCTTCGGCAGAACCGAGCAAATCGAATACGCTGGTATCTAAAATATTCTCTTCAGTGAAGCCGAGGATTTTTACTGTCTTTGGATTTACGTATTGAATCGAGCCAGTACCGTCATACTGAATAATCCCTTCGCTGGCACTTTCCACCAGTACTTGATTGCGATTCTGCATTTCAGCTAAGGCGCGAGATTGTTCGGCGGCAAAATGATGAAGTTCCAACAAATAAGTAATTCGATATTGGATATAGTCGAATCCATCATTGCATAATCAAAGTTCTATATGGGGGCAATCGAGCTTGACGATCTCAGTGAGTCTTTCCTGCTCTCTACTTACAACCAATATGGGGACGACAGGCGTTGCCGTGTTTCGCGATTGAAACTCGAGAATCTTGGTAGAATTGTTTTGGTCACTATCCAAACTAACCAATAACAATGCCAACTCTTCTTTTACAAGAGCGTCGAATACCTCATCCCAATCTTCGGTTCGAGAAAAATCGTAATGATTCAACTGCAAAGACTGTAAGGTGGTCCAGCTTTCTCCTTGCCCACCATCTATGATCAGTACTTTTTTCACTACTTCACCTGATAATCCATTATGCTTTTGCGACCCGTCTTAATTCAGTATAGGAGAAAATAATTCGCGGCAGCGGCGATGAACAGGGGGATTACAGGATTTCTTTGGTTTATTTGCGAAATGCTAATTGAGCATAATAAGCAGTAGTCTGCTAATGCTATTCAGATATGGATAACAAAAGTTATCTAATGTTTCTTACTAGGTTTATGCAGAGCTTTGCTTTTTCTCTGATGGGTAAAATAATAGCCAGCAGCGGCTCCCAATGCTGCCCCGATGAGGACGGTTAATAGCAGATTATCTAAGATCGCTCCCAATCCTATACCGATAATTAAGCCTGCAGTAATGCAAAGAGCCCAGGTACCTCGTTCGGCTTGTTTTTTAGATTTCTTAGACATAGGAACCTCGAATCACTAAATCCAAAACTCTTATTGGGTAAAACTACGCCTAATCTAATTTATACGACGCAGCGAATAAATAAGTGTCGAAAAACGCGATGGACTAATTGGATCAATTTCAGTGGAACCAATTGCATCTGCCGTTTCCAATCCTTCAACAACTCTGCCAATTACCGTGTGCTTTCCATTTAGCCAGGGAGAATCCTGTAAGGCGATAAAAAATTCCGGGCCATTCTGATTCGGGCCAGCGTTGGCTAAGGCAACTACGCCGCGGATTATTCCCCGGGTAGGTGTATTGTCAGTGTATCGATAGCCCTGATTCTCATAGGCCTGTTTGACGGTGAGACCCTGAAGAATCTCCAATACTTCGTATTGCTGTTCCAGCATTTCAGCTTCCGATTCTATGTTCATACTGTTAAAGAGTGATTTTAACAGTACATCATGAAATTCAACTCGATTGCCTATATTCAGGATTGGATTAAAGTTTCCCTGCTCATCCATTACCGGTAAACGGTCGAGTCCGAGGGAATCAGCGTTTATTTCATCCTGTAATAAATTATCCGGTGCACCCAGGGGATTATAGAAGGGTGAACCCGCCTGAACTACAAATTCCGGTACCACCCGATGAAATTGCATACCATCGAAATAACGCGGTTTAAATCTGGTATTGGAATTTGGGTCGATAAATTCAACTTCACCGTGGGCTAACGCCAGAAAATTCTCCACATTATTCGGGGCTTCATTAGGCAGTAGTTCGATAAAGATATCGCCGGTTGATGTGCTCAGGAGAATAAGGGGATTGCTACGATCTTCCATCGCTGCCTGTGCACTAAGCGCATCGGCGCGCAGCTGTGCTGAAACGATTATGGTACAGAACAGTAAAAGCAGTTTGGGCAGTTTCAGTGGCATTTTAAGAACTATTGCAACAATTGATGATCGGCGGGCAGGTTCTTGGAAATCCAAATAGCGAGCTTATGGCGCATGTTCTGCACATTCTCATCATCGCTCGCTAAGGGTTGGATGACTTTGTCTTTTACCAGTAACAGATAGATTGCTCTGACTTTGGTATCGATATGATCTGTTGCTTCAAATTTCCCCGCACCTCTGGCTTCAAAGTAGCGCGTGCCAACGCGAATCGCCTCCTTTAAGAGTTCAGATTCGTGCTTTATCTTCTTGACAGCCATGACGTGCTCCACCTGGTTCCTATCGATTTTAGAGCCACTGACTGGTTCACTGCAACGTCAGTTTGGTTACTGGCATTTAATCCGATAGAAGCTGATACTTTTCTAAATCATCGGGCGTGTCAATATCATAGAGAATCGCCGCATCCTCTGTTTCGAGCCGCAGCACGTCAGCTTGATGGGCCTGCACGACCGGCCTGCCGCCAGAATCGCCACTTAGCTGAAGCAATTCGGGGAAATACTTTTTGCCGAAACCTACTGGATTACCCGGCTGTTGATTATGCACAGGGATGACAATGTTGTTATCCCCCAGTTGACTGGCAAGAGATTTGTAGGTTTCAACTGCAATAAAGGGCATGTCCGCCAAACAAACCAGACAGCCATCCCAGGATTCAATGAGTGAAATAGCATGGGCGAGGGTGGCCCCCATGCCTTTTTCGGCATCCTGGAAAATATTCAACTCCGTTTCAAAAGGGCTTAACAGGTCAGCCAATTCTGGTCGTGTAATAACTTTATAGTTCGGAACGGCGGTACGGATTCTTGCCAAGGTCTGGCTGAAGACCGTGGCACCGTTATCGAGTTCAGCGCAGAGCTTAATGCTGCCGAAGCGATTGCTGAATCCAGCGGCAAGAATGATCGCACCGATTTTACCAGCCACTAGCAGCTATCCTTTCTTTAAACCAAAAAAATGCCGTTGCCACCGAAGTGATAACGGCATACCGAAAATAGTACTGATGCTAGGGAGACTCCCCCTAAAGTACTCTTAGTGCAAAGTCTTGGTGTTCTTGCGAACTGGATCATTCTCCTGTTGACGAATTTCAACAACGAAACTCTCCCGATCATTTTGTTGTTTGGAGCTAGCTTGTTTTTGGTCTTCTTTGGTTTCCGGTTGCTCCGCTTGTTTTGCTGCTGCTAGAGCTTGCGCTTCCTCTTCATCCAATTGCGCTTGCTGCTGCTCTTCGAGCTGTGCTTTAAGCTGCTCACTAAGATGCTGGCGAAGCCTATTGACCACACTAGTCATTACTTCAATGGTCTGACTTAACTGTTCGAGAGTGATTAAGGTCCGCTCAGGATCGTTATCGAATTGTTTGTCAAACTGATTTTCTTCGCTCATTAGTTATTCCCCGTTCCTACTACTAAATGTCTATACCGTTAAGCAGTTGGCATTAATCCCAGGATAGGGCGCCGCCAGTTTGGTATTCGATGACACGTGTTTCGAAGAAGTTTTTCTCTTTGCGCAGATCCATGATCTCTGACATCCAGGGGAATGGATTCGAAACTCCCTTGAACTGTTCAGGTAATCCGATCTGCACGAGTCGTCTATTGGCGATGAACTGCAAGTACTCTTCCATCATGGCCGCATTCATTCCTAATACACCCCGCGGCATTGTGTCCCGGGCGTATTCGATTTCTAACTGAGTTGCCTGCAGAATCATCTGCGTCGCTTGCTCTTTCATCTCGTCATTCCACAATTGCGGATTTTCCAACTTGATCTGGTTGATCATGTCGATGCCGAAATTCAGATGCATGGATTCATCCCGCAAGATGTACTGAAACTGTTCCGAAGTGCCAGTCATCTTGTTGCGTCTACCCATGGAAAGGATTTGAGTAAAACCGCAGTAAAAGAAGATACCTTCCAGGCAGCAGTAGAAAGCAATCAAGTTTTTCAGTAATTCCTGGTCGGTTTCTATAGTGCCGGTATTAAAATTCGGATCACTCAAAGACTGGGTATATTTAAGACCCCAGGAGGCTTTTTTCGCCACCGAGGGCACCTCGTGATACATATTGAAGATCTCACCTTCGTCCATGGCCAGTGATTCAATACAGTATTGATAGGCGTGGGTGTGAATAGCTTCTTCGAATGCCTGCCGCAAAATGTATTGACGACATTCCGGATTGGTAATCAACCTGTAGATAGCTAGCACTAAATTGTTTGCTACTAAGGAATCGGCGGTAGCGAAAAAGCCAAGATTACGCTGCACGATCAAGCGCTCATCATCGGTTAAGCCATTCGGATTTTTCCACAACGCGATATCCGCGTTCATGTTAACTTCCTGAGGCATCCAATGGTTGGCGCAACCATCAAGATACTTTTGCCAGGCCCAATCGTATTTAAACGGAACGAGTTGATTGAGATCGGCGCGGCAATTAATCATGCGCTTATCATCGACTGCAACTCGATTGGCAGTTCCTTCCAGCTCATCCAAGCCGGCGGCGACATCCAATGACTGTAGATCACTTATGGCTCGCTGCAATGCATTGGCATTGTTCTGCTTATCTGATGAATCAATTGTAGTTTCTAAAGCAGGCTCTACCCGGGCTGGTTTAGGCTCGGGCACTGCTTGTATCGCTTCCTGAACAACTTCATTGACCGTTGGATTTTGGATTGGTGGTTGTTCTGTATTGGGTTTGCTGACAGGAGTTGGTTGCTCTTCCTGATTGAAATCATCCCATGACAACATTGTTATACCTCGACTATCGGTTTTATTCTGTAATTACTATTTCTAAGATTTGTCTAACAGTTATTCTCTGTTTTGCAATCTCGCTCGCGCTTACTGACAAGCTTCACAATCAGGATCATCTAATGAACAAGCCATGGGCACTGCTGCCGGGCCAGGATCAATAGGATCTGTTGAGACCTTGTTTAAGCTGGTATCGGAAATCGTTGATTTCTCTGTAGTGGTGGCAGCCAACGCCCGCAGGTAGTAAGTGGTCTTTAAGCCACGCAACCAGGCCATGCGGTAGGTAATGTCCAGCTTCTTGCCGCTGGCTCCTGCCACATAGAGGTTTAAGGATTGCGCCTGATCGATCCATTTCTGTCGTCGACTCGCCGCATCCACTAACCAGCGCGGTTCGACTTCAAACGCGGTGGCATAAGTTAGTTTTATTTCATCTGGTACGCGATCGATTTTCTGTACGCTGCCTTCGTAATATTTAAGATCATTAACCATTACTCCGTCCCAGAGATGGAGTTCCTTCAAATCTCTTACCAGGTAAGGATTAACGACGGTGAATTCACCGGACAGATTCGATTTCACGTAGAGATTTTGATACGTGGGTTCGATGGATTGCGATACACCACTTATATTGGCTATGGTCGCGGTTGGTGCAATTGCCAGTACGTTTGAATTACGCATGCCGGTTTGACCAATGCGCGTACGTAAGCCATCCCAGTCCAGACGCTGATCCATGTTGACGTCGATATAGTCTTCGCCACGGCTCTCTGCTAGTTTCTTCAGGGAGTCGATTGGCAAAATGCCCTGATCCCAGAGTGAACCTTCGTAAGACTCATAGCGGCCTCTTTCTTCAGCCAGTTCCGTTGAAGCATTGATGGCGTAGTAGCTGACCATTTCCATAGACACATCGGCAAACTCCACCGCCTGTTCCGAGGCATAAGGAATGCGCTGCTCGTATAGCGCGTCCTGAAATCCCATAATACCCATGCCAACCGGCCGGTGTTTCATGTTTGAATTTTCAGCTTGAGGCACTGAGTAGTAGTTAATGTCGATGACGTTATCCAGCATGCGAATAGCGGTAGTGATAGTGCTCTTTAGTTTTTCCTGGTTGAGTCCGTTTTCGTCTACGTGATTTACCAGGTTCACCGAGCCCAGGTTGCACACTGCAATCTCATCCTGACTGGTATTGAGAGTAATTTCCGTACACAGATTACTGGAGTGGATCGTGCCCACGTGTTGCTGTGGCGAACGCACGTTACAAGTGTCTTTAAAAGTGATCCAGGGGTGGCCTGTTTCGAATAGCATGGAAATCATTTTGCGCCACAGGTCAGCGGCCTTAATGGTTTTATAGACTTCGATCTCACCGGCCATAGCCTGACGTTCATATTCTACGTAGGCGTCTTCGAATTCCCTGCCGTGTTTTTCATGCAGATCCGGCACATTGTTTGGTGAAAACAAGGTCCAGTCCTGTTCGTTGAATACCCGCTTCATGAAGAGATCTGGAATCCAGTTAGCTGTATTCATGTCGTGGGCGCGGCGACGATCGTCGCCAGTGTTCTTGCGCAACTCCAGAAATTCTTCGATGTCCAGATGCCAGGTCTCTAAATAAGAACACACGGCACCTTTGCGCTTGCCACCCTGGTTTACGGCTACGGCGGTGTCGTTAACAACCTTGAGAAAAGGTACGACACCCTGAGACTTGCCATTGGTTCCCTTAATGTGTGCGCCCAGCGCTCTGACCGGCGTCCAGTCGTTACCGAGTCCACCAGCCCATTTAGACAGCATGGCATTGTCACGAATAGCCGAATAAATACCGTGTAGGTCATCAGGCACTGTTGTTAAGAAGCAAGATGAAAGCTGTGGCCGTAAGGTGCCGGAGTTAAATAGCTGTGGCGTTGAAACCATGTAATCGAAACTGGAAATCAAGTTGTAAAACTCGATTGCCCGTTCTTCTCGATTTTCTTCATTGGAGGCCAATCCCATGGCGACTCGCATGTAGAATACCTGTGGCAATTCAAAGCGTATGCCTTCGCTATGAATAAAGTAACGATCGTAAAGCGTCTGCAGGCCAAGGTAGGTGAATTGCTGATCCCGTTCTGCTTTTAGGGCTTCACCTAATACAGTGAGATCGAAATCCAATAAGTGCTCTGAGAGTAAGCCCAGTTCTACGCCCTTTTCGATATACGGTTTTAGAGTTGCCGCATAGCGATAATGCATCTCAGACTGAGTTGCGGCATCGGTAATTCCCAAAAATCCCAAAGCTTCTGAACGCAAGGTGTCCATTAATAGACTCGCGGTGACGTAAGAGTAGTTTGGATCCTTCTCCACCATGGTGCGGGCAGTCATCACCAGTGAGGTGCGCACGTCTTCCATCTTCACACCTGGATACAGGTTTTTCAGTGTTTCGTTGTAGATGGTGTCAGCGGAAACATCAGACAGGCCTTCACAGGCCTCATTAATAATCGTCTGCAAACGCGCCGTATCTAGAGGACCCTGGTGACCGTCTTCGAAGGTCACATTGATTTCTGGATGTTTCGGTTGTTGCGCTTCCTGCTTCTGTTCTCTTAGGCGGGCATGATCGGCACGGTAGATCACATAGCCGCGAGCAATCTTGTGCTCGCCGGTGCGCATCAAGGCCAGTTCTACCTGATCTTGAATGTCTTCTATATGAATAGTGCCGCCGGAAGGCATGCGCCTGCGAAAAATAGTGGTAATTTGTCCGGCTAGTTGCTCTACGGATTCATGGATTCTGGATGAGGCTGCGGCATTACCACCTTCCACCGCGAGGTAGGCTTTGGTAATGGCAACGGCAATCTTGGACTCGTCATACGCTACTACCGCACCATTTCGCTTAATCACCCGCAATTGCCCCGGTGCGGTTGAAGCTACTGAAACTGATTTATCATTACTTGGCTTGTTTGCGAGAGGAGAGTCACCTGCTGGTTGTACTTCAGTCTGCATTTATTACTCCGAATTTCGTTACTGCTTTCGTGTTCTTGTTTGTTGTTTTGTCTTTTCTTGCTATTGAGCCAATTCCTAACACTTTAAATTGACCCGCAATGGCTGCGTAAACACTGCCTGATTAGAGGAGAGATGACGCTGGTCGAGTTTTTTACAGCGAGATAATCCCCGTCTGGCCAATACCGATAGCGAAACCGACTCCTTCGGATTTCACATCCGGCTGCCAGGCAGCGTTAAAGCCATATACTATATATTGTGTTTTTGCGGCTGGACTTTAATTGTTTTTTTAGGTTGAGCCGAGAACACGCGGAATCCCCTAAAATAAGTCGAAAAATGGCTAAAAATACGCCACTTTTATCAAGCGCCTTTCTTCTTATTATCGTTTTTGAAACCGCAGCAGTATCCCTAACCGCACGATTTACTTAGTTATTTCTAAGGTTTTACTCAGTAGAAGAAGCCCTTGATTTACGCTCAACTAATACAACATATAGACAAGCTATAAATCACCAGCACAAGATAATGCGGTTATAGGGCTATTGCAAGTGATTTTTTAGTGAGTTAGCTGTGGGAAAAATGTGAATAGTTTGTTGGGGTTACGGGAAAAAATCGATTTTTGGCCCGAGTCGATTTCGAAGCTATTTTTTGCTCGAAATTTCACCAAAATCTGATCAATTTTTGGACGTCAAAACAGTCAAAAAACCGTCATTTGCCCACCACTATATGTTGTGGTGTGCCAAAAAAGCGATTTTCTCTCAAAAAGGGTGGGAAAAACCTAATCTAGCAGAAATTCCAACAGGGCTTTTTGGGTATGCATGCGGTTTTCCGCTTCATCCCAAACGACGCTATCGGGTGAATCCAATACAGTAGCGCTGACTTCTTCACCCCGATGGGCGGGCAGGCAATGCATAAAAAGGGCGTCGCTATTGGCCAGTGACATAATTTCGCCTGTAACTTCGTAAGCAGCAAAGGCTTCAGCCCGGGCCGCTTGCTCGGCTTCCTGCCCCATCGATGCCCACACATCGGTTACTACCAGGTCGACGTCGCTGACAGCTTGTCGAGGATCGCTGCTTAGAGTAACTCTGGAATTGTTGGCAGCGACTAATTCAGGATTCGGTTCAAAGCCGTTGGGACTGGCGATTTGTAATTCGAAATCGAAAACCTGGGCGGCGTTAATGTAGGAATTGCACATATTATTGCCATCACCTATCCAGGCTACTCGCTTGCCGCTAATGCTGCCGCGATGTTCGATAAAGGTTTGCATTTCTGCCAGTAACTGGCAGGGATGGAAATCATCGCTCAAGGCGTTAATCACAGGAACCTGCGAAAATTCCGCGAAGCGCTTGAGAGTACTGTGGGAAAACGTTCTTATCGCCAGACAATCAACCATGCGTGACAACACCCGTGCGCTGTCTTCTATAGGTTCGCCTCGACCCAGTTGGGAGTCGCCTGTGGTTAAAAACAAAGAAGCGCCATCCATTTGTGTCATCGCGACTTCAAAGGCTACGCGGGTGCGGGTGGACGCTTTTTCGAAGATCAGGCCCAAACTCTTGCGCGACTGACTTTTGGCACTCTCTGGATTTTTCTTCAGCGCGATGGCACGGGCAACGATGGCATTTACATCGGAGGAAGGAAGATCTAACAGCGTTAAAAAGTGTTTAACACTCATGTTCGTTACCAGCTCAATCTTGTTTGAGGCGAAATAAAAAGGATAGCTCGCGCTACCCAGAAGAGGCGTCATTTTAGCCACTTCCTATTCCACTATCAATTATCAGAACGTCTTGAAAATTGTTATTAACTGCACCTTTCGCTAGTCTGTTGCAATTATGACCAGCATGAATCCAATTGAGCTTAATTTGTTTGCCAGTCGCGTTGCTGCTATTTGCGACGAAATGGGCCTGGTGCTCAGGCGGGCGGCGTTTTCGCCGAATATCAAAGATCGGTTGGATTTTTCCTGTGCCTTGTTCGGTGTCAATGGTGAGCTGTTTGCCCAGGCGGACCATATGCCTGTGCATCTAGGTAGCATGGCCTTTGCCATGGGTTCAGTCGTAAGAGAACTGGATTGGCGGCCGGGCGACACGCTGGTGTTAAACGATCCCTTCCTTGGTGGTACGCATCTACCCGATGTCACGCTTATCGCACCGGTGTACGTTGAAGAAAAATTAGTAGGATTCGTCGCTAATCGCGCTCACCATGCCAACATTGGTTGTGAGACACCTGGCTCCATGCCGGTATCATCGAGTCTTGAAGAAGAGGGCATCATCATACCTCCCACCTGGTTACTCCGTGATGGTGAATTACAAGCAGAAGCGATGCACTTGCCCGATGTTGTCAATGGAGAACTAACCGGAGATTTTGCGGCCCAGGCTGGTGCCAACCAAGTTGGGGTGTTAAGGCTGCAACAGCTGGTGGAAAAAATGAGTTCGTTAGAATATGAGTCAGGAATGGCGCAGTTAAATGACTATGCGGATCGAATTGCGGCCAGCACTATCCAAGCGCTGAGTCCCGCCGAATATCATTTTGAAGATTACCTGGATGATGATGGCTGTGGCACCAGCGAGATACTACTCGCCATAGATTTAACCATTGGCGCAGACGAAGTAGTGTTAGATCTAACGGGTTCGTCCGCCATGGTGGCAGGCAATTTGAACTGCCCGGAGTCGGTAGTTGCGGCAGCGGGCTATTATTGTTTTCGCTGTTTAATGCCTAAAGATTCACCCGCATGCGAAGGATTGTTCAGACGCATTCATATCAAGACCAAGCCAGGTTCTATAGTCAACGCAGAAAGACCGGCTGCAGTCGCCGCTGGCAATGTGGAAACTTCTACGCGTCTGGTGGATCTGGTCTTCGGTGCCTTAGCGCAGGCAATGCCCGCGAATATTGCAGCAGCAAGTCAGGGCACGATGAACAATGTCGCCATGGGCTATATCGACGAGGCCAGTAATAGTCGTTGGGATTATTACGAAACCGTAGCGGGTGGAATGGGAGCTGGACCGAACTTTGCTGGCTTGGACAGCGTCCATACTCACATGACTAACACCTTGAATACTCCGGTGGAAAGTTTAGAAATGCATTATCCGTTACGGGTAAGAAACTATACGGTTAGAAGTGGGTCTGGCGGAGCAGGTGATCACCGTGGTGGAGATGGCATAGTCAGGGAGTATGAATTTCTGGAGCGAGCTCATCTTACTATTTTGAGTGAGCGGCGCCAGTTTGCTCCATGGGGCTTGCATGGAGCAGAGCCTGGAGCGAAAGGTCAGAATCTGCTAAATGGTGAGGAACTTCCCGGTAAATGCACCTTGGAAGTAAAACCTGGCGACCGGCTAACGATAAAAAGTCCCGGCGGTGGTGGTTGGAATGCGCCGCCCTAATCAGGCTACGGATATTACTGACAAAGTATTAAGCATCCATTACACTTGCCGGCTCATTTATTGAACCTACTCCTGCTGAGGCTGCGTTATGAGCATTGAAGAAACCATTAAAGAGCAAATAGATGGCAATAGCATTTTGCTTTACATGAAGGGCAATCCAGAGCAGCCCCAATGTGGCTTCTCCGCGCAGGTTACCCAGATTCTTATGTCCTGTGGTAAGCGTTTCGCCTATGTCGACGTGCTTAGTAATCCAGATATCCGGGCAAATCTTCCCTCGGTCTCTAACTGGCCAACATTTCCACAACTCTTTATCGAAGGCGAACTGGTAGGTGGTTGTGACATCGTCAATGAGATGTTTGAAAAAGGCGAATTGCAAACATTGGTAGACAGCGTTGTAGTAGAAGAAGCGTCTGAGTCAGAAGAGGGCGCCGACCAGTAGTTGGGTATAAATTTCAGCTAGTAGCGCCAGGTAGCCCTTTAATTCAAGGTGGACTCGGTTCATTAATTATTTGAGCGGCCAGCCACCCAATTCTTTCCACTTATTTACAATTTTGCAGAATAGTTCTGCAGTCTTTTCGGCGTCGTAGCGCGCCGAATGGGCTTCGCTTTCATTAAAATCTATACCTGCTGCATCGCAGGCGCGAGATAATACCGTTTGCCCATAGGCTAGGCCGCTAAGAGTAGCGGTATCGAAAGAAGAAAATGGGTGGAATGGATTGCGTTTCAGATTGTGGCGCTCACTCGCTGCATTAATGAAACCATGATCGAAATGCGCATTGTGGCCCACCAGAATTGCACGTTTACAATCTTTCGTTTTCATTGCATCTCTTACCATCTTGAACATGGTTTGAAACACTTCTTTTTCTGAGCGCGCAATGCGTAACGGGTGGAATGGATCGATGCCGGTAAATTTAAGTGCGGCTTCTTCGATGTTAGATCCTTCAAACGGAATAATTCGGTGAAAGTAGGTCTGTTCGATACTGAGTACGCCGTTAGCGTCCATGCCTGGAATTACTGCGGCGATTTCGAGAATAGCGTCGGTGCTGGCATTAAAGCCACCGGTTTCAACGTCTACTACTACCGGAAGGTAGGTGCGGAAGCGATCGGCGAGTAAAGTATTACTCGATTCCTCGGCATCAAGCAGGCTCATGGTTTATTCCTGCTTCAGTTGCCAATGCACAGTTTGTCCGGCACGAATCGGAACAACTACTTCTGTGCCAAGGTCAAATTCCTGGGACATGATCCATTCTCGTTTTGTCAGTTTTATCTTGTCTTGATTGCGGGGCAGACCATAGAAATCAGCGCCATAAAAGCTGGCGAATGCTTCCAGCTTATCTATAGCGCCGTGCTGATCGAAGATTTCAGCATACAGCTCTATTGCTGCCGGTGCAGAATAGATTCCGGCACAGCCACAGTCAGTTTCCTTGCTGGATTTACTGTGAGGGGCGGAATCGGTGCCTAAAAAAAATTTTTCCTTACCGCTGAGGGCGGCTTGAATCAACGCTTCCTGGTGAGTGTTTCTCTTCAGTACCGGCAAACAATAAAAGTGCGGCCTGACCCCTCCTGCAAGTAAATCATTCCGATTGTAGAGTAAATGGTGAATCGTAATCGTAGCCGCTACATTGCTGGCTTGTTCGGTAACGAAATCCACTGCATTTTTGGTGGTAATGTGTTCAAGCACCAGCCGTAGAGTTGGAAATCGCTCTAGAAGAGGGCTTAACACGGTATCGATAAACACCTGTTCGCGGTCGAATATATCGATACTAGAATCGGTGACTTCTCCGTGAACGAGGAGGGGAACACCTAGAATCGCCATTTTTTCAATGACGCCATAAACCTTTTCTATACTTGTAACACCACTATCGGAATTTGTCGTGGCACCGGCAGGGTAGTATTTGACCGCTACTATCCCTTCGGTTTGAGTAATTCGATCAATTTCCTCTTCGGCCGTGCTGTCGGTGAGGTAGAGAGTCATCAATGGATCGAAGCCCGCAGCGGTAGAGGCTGCAAGGATACGCTCGCGATACTCGAGGGCAGTTGCGACAGTAGTGACGGGCGGTTGCAGGTTTGGCATGACGATGGCGCGGCCAAACACTTGAGCGCTATGAGGTACCGTGGTTAGCAACGAATCAGCATCACGCAAATGCAAGTGCCAGTCATCTGGCCGCGTGATGCTTATATAATCAGAACTCATTAGTACCGTGCTGTTATTTGAATTTGTTCTATTGTAGCCGAATAAAGAAGTGAGCTGAATTGCCGATTGTAACTATCTACAGAAATCAAATTGATTTCTGTGATGCGATAAGAACAGGATGTTCTATGGAAGCTTTAAAAGGAATTATTCCTCGAAGTGCCTACACTGCATTTATTCTATTTTTTTCCACAATTGTTAGTGGCGAAGGGCGCCTTTATAAGGCTGCTATGCACGAAGCCGAATGGATGATTGAATCATCGGTGTTCGAATGCAAACTCAGTCAAACTATTCCGCAATTTGGAGAAGCACATTTCACTCATCGCGCTGGAGAGCCATTGCGCTTTCGCATGGTTGCGGCGAGCGATCTGCTTGCGGATTCAGACCTTGCCTTGAAAGCAGTTCCACCGCCATGGAATTACAGCCGTTCGGAAAAGTTATTAGGTAGTGTGGAGTTGAGCCATGGCTCCTCGTTTATGTTGGAAACAGATTTTGCCCGTAAACTGATGAATGAAATGCTTACTGGCATGGTGCCAACGTTCCAGGGCGTTGCAAACTTTGACGAGCAAATAACAATGCAAGTCGCTGTCTCGCCCTTGCATTTCCAAGCTGCCTATAGTGAATATCAGCAATGTTCCGGTGAGCTGTTGCCAGTAAATTACGATCAGGTTCAGCGTTCGACGATTTTCTGGGGATCCAATATGCGTAGTTTAGATGGCGCTGCGAAGCTGTTGCTAGACAATATTGTACTGTACTCGAGAGCAGATACTTCCATAGTGGGTTTCGAGGTAGACAGTTTTACCGATACCGTCGGTGAGCGGCGCGATAATCTACTTATCTCTGAAGAAAGAGCTTTCGTGGTGACGAATTATCTAGTGAGCCAGGGTGTAGATCCTGAAACCATAGCGACCCGTGCCCATGGAGAGCGAGAGGAATACCTCATAGCGAGTCCAGAAACGACAGTAGCTGATCGCGATCGCAATCGTCGCGTAAACATTGTAATGGTGAGGCGCTAGCCCCAATCCTTCTTTTTTATTTTCCCTCCTCCAGATATCGACTTACCTGAGGTTGATGCTAGAATACGCGTCCTTTTTTTCACGATCAGGGCGGTTCTGTTTCTTTAGGGGCTGTTATATTTGGTTCAGGACTGTAACCCGATCGTGCCACCAGCAGACGATACAGCACTTGGAGCTCGCTACTTATGTCGGAGATAAACAAAGTAGTACTTGCCTATTCCGGCGGACTCGATACTTCGGTCATTGCGCAATGGTTGCAGCAAACCTATGACTGCGAAGTAGTAACTTTCACGGCCGATATCGGCCAGGGTGAAGAGGTTGAGCCTGCCCGCAGTAAAGCGGAGGCCATGGGTATAAAAGAAATCTACATCGAAGATCTGAAGGAAGAATTCGTTCGTGATTTCGTCTATCCGATGTTTCGCGCTAATGCGCTGTATGAGGGTGAATATCTGCTTGGCACCTCTATTGCGAGACCATTAATTGCCAAGCGCCTGGTTGAAATCGCAGCAGAAACTGGTGCTGATGCTATCTCTCATGGTGCGACTGGAAAAGGTAACGATCAAGTTCGTTTCGAGTTAGGAGCTTATGCACTAAGCCCATCCATCCAGGTAATTGCTCCCTGGCGGGAATGGGATCTCAGTTCTCGTGATCGATTGTTAGCTTATTGCGAGGAGCATGGTATTCCGGTTGAGAAGAAACTCGGCAGCAAATCCCCTTACTCGATGGATGCAAACTTGCTCCATATTTCCTATGAAGGAGATATTCTCGAAGATCCCGCCGCCGAACCCCAGGAACCAATGTGGTTATGGACGGTTTCTCCTGAAGCTGCACCCGATGAAGCGACCTATTTAGAATTGGAATATGAAAAAGGCGACATCATTGCAATAGATGGCAACAAGCTCTCGCCCGCGAATGTTCTGGAGCAGTTAAATAAGATCGCCGGAACAAATGGTATTGGACGTGCTGACATCGTCGAAAATCGTTATGTCGGCATGAAGTCTCGGGGTTGCTATGAAACACCCGGTGGCACGGTAATGTTGAAAGCTCATCGCGCCATCGAGTCCATCACTATGGATAGAGAATTGGCGCATTTGAAAGACGACTTAATGCCGCGCTACGCGTCGCTTGTCTACAACGGTTATTGGTGGTCTCCAGAAAGAACCGCTATCCAGGCGCTAGTCGATAACTCCCAGCAATTCGTCAACGGCAAAGTACGCCTGAAACTCTACAAAGGTAACGTCATAGTCGTGGGTCGCGAGTCTGAACAGTCGTTGTTTGATGAAGATATCGCCACCTTCGAAGACGATGCCGGTGCCTACGATCAGGCGGATGCAGCTGGATTTATCAAGCTCAATGCCTTGCGCCTGAGAATTGCCGCACAGAAAGGCCGCAAGTAGTAAATTTCAGAATTTTCATCAGCGCTGAATTTCTCAGCCTAATAAGCAATTGCTGACTATACTTATTTCGATGAATCGAAGTAGTTTCGCGGGATAAGTATGTCCTCTGAGCAACCCAGAATTCTTCTGGTTGACGATAATGAGTTAAATTTATTCCTGTTAATGGACATGCTCCAGGAACTGGATGTAGTGCCCATTATCGCGGAATCGGGCAATGAGGCGCTGAAATTCGCATCCCGACATAAGTTTGCCTTGATACTTCTGGACGTCGAAATGCCTGGAATGGATGGCTATCAGGTTTTAAACCAGTTAGCGGGGAATCCAGATACAGAGGAAGTGCCGGTGATTTTCATGTCACCTAATCTGGCGGATCTTGAAGCGAAATCTCACAGCACTTTGTTGGCGCCGGTCGATTCCATACACAAACCGATTAACAAAACCCTGTTGGTGGATAAAGTCTCCACCTATTTAAAACTGGACAATAAGTACCAGTTTCTCAGCCAGTACTACCAAGACAAAATTCGCACCGACAACAAGAGTCCCGAGGGTATGCTCGCGCTCAACAATGACGGCACAATCGTGTACGCCAATCCCACTGCCGTAGCCATGTTGCGTTCCAGCCTGCCTCAACTTATCGGTCTCTATTTCGAAACTTTGTTAGAGCGATCTCATCACGAAGTAGTTTCCAACTGGCAAAACAGTGTTCTTTATCAAGCCTGTAAAAACGAGAAGACCACCAAAGTCGAACATACTTTGTTCTGGTGTGGCGATGGTCACAAACTTGTAGTGAGCTTCGTTGCTTACCCGTTAGCGGAAGGTGCGCGTTCAATCTCAAACGTCGACACCCTGATTGTATTTAATGAAATACAGAATCAGGCATACAGCGACGAGAAACTTTCTGCGTTGGTAAATTTCGACCCGCTAACTCGACTTATTAACAAAGAGAGTTTTGAGGAAATTACTCACGTAGCCATCGACTCCATGAATCCCGGCGAACCCTTAGCCTTAATGCTATGGAATCTGGACCACTACGATTATATAAACGAAAGCCTGGGACACGAGATTGGCGATCAGCTCTTAAAGGCAATTGCGCAACGTCTTGGCAATTGTTTACCCAGCAGTTCAACCTTGGCAAGAATCGGTGGGGATGATTTTGCCCTGCTCATTCCAGCACTGGCGAATCCCCGTGTGGCGATTACTACCGCACATGCCTTGCTCACGGTATTCAAAGCATCTTTTCTGGTTGGTGGGCATGAAATTTTCGTCAGTGCCAGCGCCGGCATCGCCACTTGTCCTGAATCCGGGACTAATGTGAGCAAACTGATGCGCAATGCCGACCGTGCCTTAAAGAAGGCCAAAGATGGCGGTAGGGCGCGCGTTGAAATGTATAACAGCGCAATGGCTTTAGCTAATGTGGCCAGTTTTGAAATGGCAACAGAGCTACACCATGTACTACACAAGCAACAGTTGTACTTATCTTACAAACCGGTAATTAATTTGCTTTCTACCAAGTTGAGCGGAGTTGAGGCCTTAGCGTACTGGCGCCATCCTGAATATGGAGTCTTAGGTTTAGATGAATTCCAGGAAGTGGCAGAAGAAGCAGGGCTCATGCCTGATATTGGTGAATGGATATTGGCGGAAGCTTGTCGTAATTGGCAGTCCTGGGATATTCCCGCCGGTGCCGAAGGATTTCGTTTGCGCGTTAAGCTTTCGCTGTTTCATTTGTTGTTTAAAGGTTTCGAAAAATCTTTGGACACTATTTTATCCGTTACTAAGTTTGATCCGGCCTGTCTGGAGTTGGAAATTTCAGAAGCAAACTTGAATCGCGATAATCTGGCAGCGTTTGTAACTATATTCAAAGTACTCAACGACAAGGGTATTCGTATTATTCTCGATGACTTTGGTTCCAATTATCTGACGCTGGCCACACTGGAAGACGTGGAATTTCATGGCGTTAAACTCGGTGGTGAATTCTTACGCTCCACCATGGCTACTCCCCGCTGCGATGTGGTGTTAAAAAGCGTAATAGATATCGCCCATGAATATGGTGCGGAGGTAACAGCGGCCGAAGTGGCGAGAGGTGATCAGATCGCTCTATTGCGTAAGCTGGGTTGTGACACGGGATCCCTGTTCGAAAAAGAATTCGGTGCCGATGAGGTGCAGAAAGAATTGTTCAGTGATGGTTTCTAACTTTCAGTCTTTTGCTTGAATTCACAAAGATCTTCGATCGTGCAGGATCCGCATCGCGGCTTGCGCGCCAAGCAGGTATAGCGGCCGTGCAAGATTAACCAATGGTGAGCATCGAGCAAAAATTCTTCTGGCACTAAGCGTAGTAATCTTTTCTCAACTTCCACAACATTTTTACCTGGGGCAATTCCGGTGCGGTTAGAAACTCTAAAAATATGGGTATCTACCGCCATGGCAATCTGCCGGAAAGCTGTGTTTAAAACTACGTTAGCCGTTTTTCTTCCAACACCGGGTAAGGCTTCCAGTGCCTCGCGATTGTCTGGTACTTCAGAGTCATGTTCTTTCACTAATATCTTGCATGTTTTAATGACATTCTCTGCCTTGGTATTGAAGAGTCCTATAGTGCGAATGTATTTCTTTAGGCCGCTGACGCCCAGTGCAGCCATGGCTGCGGGGGAATTGGCGACTTTGTAAAGCTCTTCCGTAGCTTTATTGACACTGACATCGGTTGCTTGCGCAGACAAGATGACGGAGATCAATAATTCGAAGTTGTTGTTGAAATTAAGTTCCGTGGTGGGTGTTGGGTCCGCCGCGCGTAAGCGTTCGAAGATTTCCTGGCGCTTCTGTTTGTTCATATCTTTCCTGTCACTCTCGCACGTTTCGCAGGTTTTACTGGCTGTGCTTCCTCTGCTTTACCGTATGCCAAATTGAACCAGTTAATGCCTGCCAAGAGTAAACCCATAATGAGCAGGGCGCCGGGTTGCAGTAATGCGAAATCCAGCAATTCGCCGCCAGTTTCATTGGGTAAAATTTCGGAAGAGGCAGGAATCAATAGTTGCCACTTGTCGAATAGGCTGCCGTTACCAATTAACTCCCGCAGCGAAGCAAGCAATAATATGGCAATGAAAAAACCGCCCATGGTACGAGAGCTTGTGCTTACCAGCCTGGAAAGGGAGTCGAAAGTGTCTTGTTTGTTCAATTGCATCAATAGAATGACGTTGCAGCAGATAAGTGGCAGGTAGATTCCTAAGTCTCGGTACAATTGATACCAAAAGATTTGTAAGACAATTTCAGCAATTGTAGTTATCGTTGCTAATACGATGAGATAAATATAAAAGCGCCAGGAGTCATTGATTAAGTGCTGGATATAGAAAATAAGAATGGCTGAGAAGAAGAATACAAGTACTGTTAAGACGCCCAATGCAAATCCAAGTACTACGGAAGTTGAAACCGCGAGTACCGGACTTAAACCCAATAACTGAGTAAATACAGGGTTGTTGTGCCAGAGCGATGCTGGTGATTCCGTGATTCTGGAAAGCTCGCTCAAGGTTTGCTCCCAGTTACCCTGGCAAAAAGCGATCGTTTGGTATGACCGTAAACTCTGGGGCGGCAATAATAGTCAAATATCGGCGCACAGAAATTGCCAAATAGTACCGCGATGGCAATCGAATCCAGGTAACTACCCCAAACTCGAATTCCATAAATGCTCAAGCCAATAATGATCCCGTAGAAAATTCGTCCCTTCGTGGTTGTCGCCGCGCTTACCGGATCTGTTGCAATGAAAAACGCTCCGACCATGGTAGCGCTGCCAAATAAATGCAAATAAGGTGTGCCGAATACAGCAGAAGAGTTCGGTGAGTAAAATAGAGTTGAGACGACGGCAACGGTGACGATGATACTTAGCGGAATATGCCAGCGTATGATGCCAAAAGCTAATAGGCTGAGCCCGCCTAGCATATAGGCAATATTCATTAGCTCCCAGCCGGTTTCAGAGCTGCGCAGAAACAAAGCTAAACCAGCCTCGTTAGCTTCCAGTAGCGCGTTAGTGCCTGCCATCTTAGATACAATTAGCGGCGTCGCCATCGTCATGCCATCAATCGTGGTGACCATGGATTCGGCGCTAGCGAAGAGAAACGGAAATACGGCCAGTATGCTTTGCTTAAAGCCTTCCCAGCCAATGGGAGACAAAGTGCCTTGTTCGATTGGTATATGCCAGCTTGTCATCTGCAAAGGAAAAGTCAGGAGTAGAAACAGATAGCCGCACATTGCTGGATTAAAGGGATTTTGGCCAAGTCCTCCGTAAGCATGTTTGGCGATTAAAATTGCGAATGCGATGCCAAATAACACCAGCCACCAGGTAGAACCCGGGGGTATTGTAATTGCAAACAGAAAGGCCGTGACTATAGCGCTGTTGTCATTCAGCGCCGCCTTAATTGGCTTTTTTTGCACATAGAGTGCGAGTGCTTCACAGCTAATGGCGAAGCAGCATGCCAGACCGATGTTAATAATTAATCCCCAGCCAAAAAACCAGGTAGCAACTGAGATACCGGGTAACAAAGCGGCTATAACTAACAGCATGATGTGTTGGGTTTTTAGTTTTCCCAGTTGCATCGGTGAACTTTTGGCGAGTGCTTCAGTCATTTCTTCTTGTTAGAGCTAGCGATAATGTTTTGTTTGCGCGCTTTCACCCGCGCGACAGCTGCGGCAATTTCTTCTTTTGCCTTTTCTCGAGAAAAATTCTGTGTCGTCTCAGACTTCGGCCTGGTTTTTTTTAGTCTTGCGTTGGGAGAGTTTGTCTTCCTGGTTTTTCTTTAAGCGATATTGGTGGGTTTGAAACCGGCTCTGCCAATAAAGACTTTTTTCTTCTTGCTTCAATTGTTTCGCAAAACTCTGTTTACTTGCTCGATAGTATTGGACCAGGGGAATGTTGCTCGGGCAAACGTAAGCGCAGGCACCACACTCAATACAATCGAATAAACCATGGGATTCAAGTTCGTCTCGATTACAACTGCGTGCGTAGGCATAGAGTTGTTGTGGTAATAGCTTGGCAGGACAAACATCCGCACAAAAACCACAGCGAATACAGGCTTGTTCTTTTCCTGCCTCTGGAAACTCTTGAGTAGATTTGGCGATAAGGCAATTGGTGGTTTTAACTACGGGCGCTTGTAAATCCGCAAGCTCCACTCCCATGATAGAGCCCCCTACGATAGCGCCGGTTAATTGTTCTTCTTCGATTCCGCAAACTTCAAATAAAAATGAAACGGGAGTGCCAATTAGCACTGAAAAATTCTTGGGGGTTTGCAGGGGCGCGCCAGTTAATGTGGTAATACGACTAATGCAGGGTTTTCCCTCAACAATAGCCTGGTGCACGGCGTATGCAGTACCGACATTCTGTACTAGTACACCGATGTCTGGTGGGTATCCGCCACTGGGCACTTCAAGGCCAGTAACGCCCTGAACAATTTGTTTCTCGCCTCCAGCGGGGTATTTCGCTGGCAGCTGAACTAAGGAGATCGAACTATTATTGAGTGCTGCTGCAAGAGCACTTACGGCTTCCTTTTTATTCTTTTCGATGGCAATGATGCAGCGTGATGCCAGACAAATCTTCTGTAGAATTTCTGCACCGGAGACTACTTCTTTCGCAAATTCTCTTAGCAAAGCCTCATCGGCAGTAATATAGGGTTCGCACTCCGCAGCATTGATAATGAGTAATTCTGCTTCAATGTCGATACTGGCTTTTAACTTGTTAGCTGTGGGGTAGCCCGCACCGCCCAGGCCACAGATACCTGCTTGTTTAACCAGTGCCACTAAATCCGCATTAGTCTTGGCTCGATAATCGGAAATCTCATTCAGGGCTATTGCATTGTCTTTATTGTCTGGCTGTAAATGGATACACATTTCTGACTGTTGCAACTGACTTGGAATTAAAGCGGATTCGATGGCCACAATTTTTCCAGATGTAGGAGCATGCAAATTTAAGGCTGACTCCTGGTCGGCAGCGGCGATCAGTTGGTACTTGAGTACCATGTCTCCCACATTAACCAGCGGAAGGGCGGCGCTGCCTTGATGTTGACGTAAGGAAAGAATCAAGCGCTCGGGTATCGGGCTTGGCATGATGCGCGAACGCATAGAAGAAGATTTAAACGCTGGTGGCTTGATACCACCGAAAATTCGATGAGGGCGCAATTTAATGTCATTTAGCTTGAAAGCGCTGTCTGTGCTCATGATCCCGCTTCTAATTGTGTTGCCAGAGCGCCACTTGTTGTAGGCAGTGTCCAGGTAGGAATTGATTTATCAGTGCTATTTATCATGTCAATGCAGTCTACCGGACAGGGATCAACACAGAGATCGCAACCAGTGCATTCTGATTCGATTACGGTGTGCATGAGCTTAGGCCCACCAATAATTGCATCAACCGGGCAGGCGACAATGCATTTCGTGCATCCTATGCATTCATCTTCACGAATAACTGCAACCAGTAGTGGGGCGATGTTGCCGTGAGCAGGATCCAGACGAGCTAGAGGCTCATTAGCCAATTGCGCAAGTTTAAGAATTGTTTCATTGCCACCTGGTGGACATCTGTTAATTGCATCACCGTTGGCAATCGCTTTCGCGTAAGGTCGACATCCTTCATAACCACACTGGCCACACTGGGTTTGTGGAAGGCAACGATTTATTTTGTCGATAAATGATTTTTGCCGGGCCGTTTGGGTAACTAGAAGAACATAAATGTTTAGCAATAATCTCCAAAACAATAGTGCGCCAACAAAGGCAATTCCCAACTGAATGAATACTTGATCGATTAAAAGCAGCATAAACTAAACCAAGCCTGCGAATCCAAGCAGGACCATAGCGACGATGGCGGCGCTTAGAAATTGAATTGGGGCGCCCTGGAAGGGTAAAGGAATATCGGCATTGGCGAGTCTTTCCCGGAGTGCAGCAAATCCTACTAATACCAAGGCAAATCCAAACGCAGCCCCAAAACTGTAAGTGAGCGCCTCCAGTAGCGGCATAATGCTGGTACTCAACATCAGGGAAACTCCAATTACCGCACTGTTCCCAGCGATAAGTAAAATTGCCAGTTCATGACGGCGCCAGGTGAGAGGAAAATAGTTGCTTACAATTCTTACCAGGTAGAAGGCGACGGCAGAACTTATCATCACAAATAAAACCAGTCTTAAGATATCGAGATTTAACGGCGCCAGAATCCAGCGATACAAGATGAGATTGAGAGCAGAAGAAATAAACAGGGCAATAAAGCTTAGCATCCCCAATTCAATTGCAGATTGGAGTCGATTCGAATTAGCGATAAAGAAAGAGACGCCGAGAAACTGTACCAGCGCTACATTATTGACTAGCGCAGCCGCGACAATAATGCCCAGGAAATCTAACAAAGGGTGAAGCGTCTCCAGCTTGGCGGAATATTGCAAACAGGCGAAATCTTAACACGGTTGTATGCAATGGGATAAACCGCTGAGCAGAAAGAAGAGCGCGAGTTATTCTGGGGCTAGTTATTCAGGAAACAACTATTCAGGAACCGCTATTCAGGAAATAGCCCCGTTGAATAGGCAGCGGGAATTCTATATTGGGCAAGAATGTCAGTTTCGCTGGTGATAGCATCGCGATGGTTAATTACCATTTGATAGCCATTTTTGTTTTCGAATACCACATTCTCTTCCAGGTTGCCTTTTAATGCTTTGGCAAAGTGATCGAAATCTCTCACCGGCTCACCGTTGATATGCTCCACCACCCAGTTGCGCCAATCGTGATAGCCAAGATTTACGTCGGCTGCAAGCACCTGCAGGGCGACAACTACTTCCCTGCGCTCAGGCGAACTCCATTCATTGCGCGCCTGTAACAGGGTGACCGGAGCAGTTCGTCCCCAATCATTACCCCAGCGCTTTATTAAGTTCATGTTTAGAGGAACGAACAATACGCCACCATAGATATAGTATTTGGGGATCTGATCGAACTGTTCGCCTTTGACCAGGCTGTAACTTTCTAAGGCTTTTTGTGACTCGAGGTAAGCTGTTTGTTCGACGCCATCACGGGAAAAGGTGACGGCGATCTCTTCGCCGATATGGTGCATGTCGATCGCGTGCTTGTAATCGGTTAATAAATCTTCTGAAAGCTTTATCGTGCCATCTTCCGCAATGTCGTAATCATCGATCTTTAAAATGACATCGTTTTCCTGAAATACGTCTTCCGCGGGGGAGCCATCGAAAACTTTGATTACCAGCACGCCATTCTGATCTGCCCTTAAGCCATAAGCTGCTTTGGCAGACGGGCTGTCTAATGTTTGAGTACGAAATCCTATATCGGGGAAACCATTTTGCATCCCATCTTCACTATCGGTTAAAACGTGACGCACGACGCTAGGGGGTACGAAGTAGCCAAGATTTTCGGCACGCCCGCCTGCATTCGCTTGCATAACCACGCCGACAATTTGCTCATCGACAATGACCGGGCCACCGCTATTGCCAGGGTTGATGGCTGCATCTATTTGTCCGGCTAAAAGATAAGCGCCTGCATGGGCATAAACTTGCTGTTCAACCCGAGACAATATTCCCTTCGTGATGCTCAGTGTCTTGCCGCCGATGGGATAGCCATAGACCGACACTTCTTGCAGCGGATCGGGTAGATCGCCGATAGCAAGTGCTTTCAAATCACTAAAAAATCCAGGTTCATCCACCGTTATGATGGCCAGGTCGGCTTCGTGAGAAACAAATTCAACGCGGGCCTGATAGCGTTGCGGATCATTATGTTTTTGCGCTTGTACATAACTCGCGTTAGCCACGACATGGGCGTTCGTCAGAATGCGATTACCTGAAATTACTGAACCAGAGCCGCTGGATTGTCGCGGCGTTAGCAGTCGCCAGGGAGTGAAGTAATCCGGTGCCGCCTGGGTTGTATAAATCTTAATTACCGAATCTTCAATTGCGTTAAGTTCACTGATCTGGGCATTCGCGCTTGAAGCAACGCTCAATAATAGACAGCTGACAGTAGCAAGAACCAAATTCCTGCTATGGCGAGAACTCATTGAAGTATTGCGCAAGAAAATCATAAATACCTAAACCCTGGTTATGGTTTGTGGGACATCCTCGATCATAGACGGCCAAGCTTATTACTTTAGTCTACATATCGCCAGTGAACTTGAGATAGATATCCAGATAATGTCCTTATGGAATCTGCCTGTAGCAACAGCTATCTCTTCTAACTAGATGACCGTAAAAAGCAGTATTTATCCCGCCATTTATCTCATTATAAGAGGATAGAGCTATCTACAAACATATAGCACAGATCAGGGATACTGCTGCAAGAAGAAGCAGAGAGGCATAGATACAAATAGGCGTAAAAGCGCAGAGAAACTAAGTTACGCGCATTCCTGGCTCGGCACCGGCACTGGCTTCGATTAACCAGATTTCTTCACCGCCCGGCCCGGCGGCCAGGATCATTCCTTCAGACTTGCCAAATTTCATTTTTCTGGGTTTTAGATTGGCGACAACGACGGTGAGTTTCCCAATTAGATCTTCCGGCTTATAGGCAGACTTAATGCCAGAAAAAACCGTGCGCGTCAGCGGGGCGCCAGATTTATCCAGGCCAACATCCAGGTTTAGCTTGAGTAACTTGTCTGCGCCTTCTATCTGTTCGGCGGTAATTATTTTCGCCACCCGTAGATCGACTTTGATGAAATCATCGAATTCAATTTCCGCTTCGAAACCGCTGTCATCATTTTCCATAGTCTTATTCTCAGCTTTTTGTTGTGCTTCAAATTCCTGCTGTGTAGCCGCCACCATTGCCTCAATCTTGTCGGTTTCTACTCGAGTCATCAGTGGTTTAAATTTGTTGATAGTGTGATCCGTCAGCAGTGAATCAAGATCGGCCCAGTTAAACGGGTCAACGCCGAGAAACTCTTCGGCCTTTTCAGCCATGGCCGGGAGCACAGGCTTGAGGTATGTAATGAGTAATCGAAATGCGTTAATGCCGGTGGAGCAAATCTGTTGCAACTCAGCAGATTGCTTATCTGTTTTCGCAATTACCCAGGGTTGCTTGTCATTAATGTATTGATTTGCCTTGTCAGCGAGGGCCATGATCAAGCGAATGGCTTTGCCGTACTCGCGCTCGTTAAAGTGATTTGTAATATCAGGTTTCGCTGCCTGTATCTCACTGAGCAATTCCGGCGTATCTAATTCACTTGCAAGCTTGCCGGCAAAACCTTTACCGATAAATCCCGCGCAGCGACTGGCGATATTTACTACCTTTCCAACCAGGTCCGAATTCACCCGCAACACGAAATCTTCCAGATTGAGGTCCAGGTCATCGATGCCGGAAGAAAGTTTTGCCGCCAGGTAGTAACGCAAATACTCAGGATTTAAATGATCGAGATAAGTGCGGGCATTGATAAACGTGCCGCGGGACTTGGACATCTTGGTGCCATCTACCCCAAGAAAACCGTGCGCGTAGACTGCAGTAGGTGTGCGGTATCCGGCGCTAGTCAGCATGGCAGGCCAGAATAGGGTATGAAAGTTGATTATGTCCTTGCCAATGAAATGATAAAGCTCGGCGCTGGAGTCTTTGTTCCAATACGCGTCGAAGTCGTAGTCGCTGCGGTCGCAAAGATTTTTAAAGCTGGCCATATAGCCAATCGGTGCATCCACCCAAACGTAAAAGTATTTTCCAGGCGCCTCTGGAATCTCAAAACCGAAATAGGGTGCGTCTCTGCTAATATCCCATTCCTGTAATTCGTCATCGAGCCATTCACTTAACTTATTTGCGACTGAATCTTGTAGAGTGCCGCTGCGAGTCCATTCTTTTAGCATGTCGTGGAAAACTGGAAGCGTAAAAAAGAAATGTTCGGATTCTTTTTCCACCGGTGTGGCACCAGATATGGAAGACTTGGGATTAATTAACTCCGATGGGCTGTAAGTTGAGCCACATGCTTCACAGTTATCTCCGTATTGATCCTCGGTTTTACACTTAGGGCAGGTTCCAGTGACATAGCGATCGGCTAGAAACAGTTCTTTTTCCGGATCAAACAGCTGTTTGATGTTTCGCCGGGCAATATGACCATTATCATCAAGGGCCTGGTAGATTGACTCAGACAGAACTCTGTTTTCTTCCGAGTGGGTGGAGTGATAATTATCGAAGTTAATCAGGAAATCAGAGAAGTCTCGTTGATGCTGTTCATTAACTCTATCGATGAGTTGTTGTGGAGTAATACCCTCTGCCTCGGCACTTAACATAATAGCGGTACCGTGGGCGTCATCAGCGCAAACGTAGATACAGTCATGCCCCTGCAACTGTTGCAGGCGTACCCAAATGTCAGTCTGAATAACTTCCATCAGGTGGCCCAAATGTATATCGCCATTGGCGTATGGCAGGGCGCTGGTGACTAGAATCTTACGCTGTTCCACGGTGCTTTCCTGGAAGCTCAAAGTATTTATTGAGGATCAATCTTTGTTGCTGCTTTAAAGCCTAAATTAGCTGTTAACTGAGTGGTTCTAGTGGTCTAGATTTCGACTATTTCGAAATCCTCCTTACCAACGCCACAATCGGGGCACATCCAATCATCAGGGATTTCATCCCAAGACGTTCCCGGGGCGATTCCTTCTTCTGGAAGCCCAAGTTCTTCGTCGTAGATAAATCCACATACCATGCATTGCCACTTCTTCACCCAGATTTCCTCCGAAGGCGTTACGCAGTTGCCTGTAGCTTGCGAGTCGAGCAGGATTATAGCTCGATTCTGCTTAAGGGATTAAGGCGTTAATCTGACTACCGGTGAGAATTAAAAACAATGAGCCTGGCTCATTTCTCGGCTCCGGTAATGGGCTGCGCATCATACTGTAAGAAAGAAAGATTTGCAGCTTCTTTCTAAGGGGAAAACTAAAGAGGCACACTTGCCACAAAACAGATGAATCGGTACTTGAATGGCTTTATCATTCGCGCTTCTGATCGCAAATAGCACACTAAGTTGAAGACATGAGTATTAAATCGGATCGCTGGATAAAACAAATGGCTAACGATGAAGGCATGATTGAACCCTTCGAGCCTGTACAGATTCGTTACGTCGATGACAAGAAAGTTATTTCTTATGGCACTTCCAGCTATGGCTACGATGTGCGCTGTGCCAGTGAGTTCAAAATCTTCACTAATGTGCACACTACTAGTGTGGTCGATCCGAAAAATTTTGACGAGTCCAGTTTCGTGACTATTGATGAGCCCTATTGCATTATTCCGCCGAATTCATTTGCGTTGGCTCGTACAGTGGAATTTTTCCGCATTCCCAAAGACGTGCTCACGGTTTGTTTGGGTAAGTCCACTTATGCCCGCTGCGGCATAATTGTTAATGTGACTCCACTGGAACCAGAGTGGGAAGGCCATGTGACGTTGGAATTTTCCAACACTACGCCACTGCCAGCGAAAATTTATGCAAATGAAGGAGTCGCGCAGATGTTGTTTTATCAATCCGATGAACAATGTGAGGTGACTTACAAGCAAAGAGGCGGCAAGTACATGGGGCAAACCGGCGTAACGCCACCCAAGGCTTAATCACAGTTCATTTCTGTAATAAAAAATCTGCTGCATATTCCTTTCTTGTTTAACTAACGTCGACTAGCCGACAATCAAGCCGCAATTGCAAGTCAAAAAAATGACCCGCGTGGTCCTAAAAGATCGCAACTCTCTGAAAGTTAATCCTTTTTTACTATTGGCATACTCATTGCAGTTACAGAAGCCAAGAGGAAACGGATTGCCGCTTGGAAAAAGTTAGCCGCTGTAGGCTCTAACACTTTTCATACGGCTTCAATTAGAAATGGACAACAAGCAGGAAGCTTAAAGTCATGATGACACAGACTATTGCTCGCAATGAGCCAAAAGACTCAGCTAAATTTCAAAAGCAAAGCATATTGGCTCATGCCTTCCAGGGCTCTTCGTTGCTCAATAACGACGAGCTCTACAATGATCTAAACCGTTCAATACCAATATCGATAGACGATTTGCAGGCAGGCCAAGCCGCACAGATTGAGTCACAAGCCTCGCTGCGATTAAAGAAAATTCTTCAATGTTTACTCTGCGGCGTCATTTTGTTGGATAGCAGAGGGATAGTCATCGACTGCAATCAGGCCGCAATTGATTTATTGGGAATATCACTTAAAGGCATTGGTTGGCGCAGCATCATCGCTGATCAATTTCATCCGCGCTTGGATGATGGTCATGAAATCTCTCTCAAGAGCGGCAAGCGAGTTAGCCTTTCAACCCGATCTTTAGGCGAAGAGCCTGGTCAGGTTATCGTATTGAATGATCTCACCGAAACGCGGCAGCTGCAGCAACAGCTTTCTCGCAGTGAGCGGTTATCGGCAATGGGCCGAATGATTTCGAGTCTTGCGCATCAGATCAGAACGCCATTGTCGGCGGCACTGTTGTATGCCGACAAACTCAGTTCATCTTCTGCAAGTGATTACACCACCGCGCGCTGCAGTGGCAAGATTCTCTCGGGACTACAAAATATCGAAAGACAGATCAAAGACATGCTTATTTTCGCCCGTGGTGAAAGTGAGTTAAGCGAGCAACTCAGTGTCAGTGAATTAGTGTTTCAATTGAAAGAAGCGGCTTGCGACATTCCTCATCCGGCTGCATTACAAATACTGTGGCAGGTTGAAGAATGCGATGCGCTTATCACTTGTAATACCGATGCGTTGACTGGAGCGGTTACGAATTTGATTGAAAATGCAGTCCAGGCAGGCGCTGACCAGCAAACTATCAAAATCAACATTAATCTCGATGAAAATAATTCGGATTTAATTATTAGTGTCCACGACGAAGGTCAAGGCATCAATGAAGAGCTTTTACGGCGCTTGGAAGAACCGTTCGTCACGACCAAGACTCAAGGCACCGGTTTAGGATTGGCGATCGTAAAATCAGTCGTTCAAGCCCATGGCGGTAGCTTCCAATTAAAATCTCGAGAAGAGCAAGGAGTCACTGCAATTATCGGACTCCCTCTTGCCGCAGCGGATGGCAATTATGACTAGGCCAATTCTACTAATCGTTGAAGATGATCAGGACTTGCGAGAAGCGCTAATCGAAACCGCCAACGATGCCACGCTGACTACCTTAGAAGCACCGGATGCTGAAGCCGCTATGCGAATATTGGCTACTCAGCCAGTTGATATGGTGTGTTCAGACGTCAACATGCCCGGCAAGAATGGAATGCAGTTATTGCAGCGTGTTCAGAGTGATTATCCAGGAGTGCCGGTAGTGCTTATGACCGCCTATGGATCAATCGAACACTCTGTGCAGGCAATACAAAAAGGTGCTGTTGATTATTTAGTGAAACCGTTTCGGTCTGAGGTTTTTATTGAGCTGATCGAAAAATATTTAAGTACGGCGCCGCAGGCGGAGCAAGATCAACCCGTAGCGGAAGAAGACAGCTCTAAACAACTTCTGCAAATCGCACAGCGAGTGGCTGCTACCGAAGCAACCGTATTAATAACCGGTGAGAGTGGAACCGGCAAGGAAGTGTTGGCTCGTTATATTCATGATGGGTCTACCCGTCGCAATGGACCTTTTGTCGCAATTAATTGTGCGGCTATTCCCGAGAATATGTTGGAAGCGACTCTTTTTGGCTATGAAAAAGGTGCTTTTACCGGTGCTCATACGAGTCGTGAAGGAAAATTTGAACAGGCAAACGGCGGCACAATTCTTCTGGATGAAATTTCCGAAATGGATGCTGGCTTACAAGCTAAACTGCTGAGAGTGCTGCAAGAACGAGAAGTTGAAAGGTTGGGCGGTAAGCACACTTTGCAACTTGATGTGCGGGTGGTTGCTACCAGCAATCGTGATCTTAAGCAGTGTGTTAGTGCAGGAAGCTTTCGTGAAGATTTGTTTTATCGCTTAAGCGTGTTTCCTTTGCAACGGCTGCCACTAAGACAGCGCAGAGGGGATATTTTGCCGATTGCCCGCAGTCTGATCGCGGCTCACTGTCGCAAAATGGGGCGAGCAACTGTCTTGCTGGACGGGAGTGCCGAATATGCATTACGCAATCATGACTGGCCAGGCAACGTGCGGGAATTAGATAACACCATACAACGAGCTTTGGTGCTGCAAGACGGTGGATATCTAACTGCAACCAGTCTATCACTTGAGCAATTCGATGCTGGGCAAAATGGAACTGTTTTCAATCACACAACTACTTCGATAACCACTTTGTTGGAATCGCAAAAAGATTGTAGTAATTCGGCAGGAATGATTGATCCGGGAATGTTAGACAGCGACCTTAAACAAAGAGAATACGAAGTCATTTTGTCGACGCTTAAGAGAAATCGCGGCAAGCGCAAGCAAACGGCAGAGAAGCTCGGTATCAGTGCGCGTACATTGCGCTACAAGATTGCCCGCATGCGGGAAATTGGAATCGATATCGAAGCCTTAATTGACGCTTGATCTGACTGCAGGAAAAAGGATTTCCTATGAACACAATTGGTGACAGAGCAGATATCTCCAGGATATTAATGCAGGTGCGAGATATGCAATCGCAACTGCAAGACAATCGAATTAATCCGGCGCAACAAGATGTCGCAATCAATGATGTGCAGCATCTTCCGCCTCTATCTGAAACCAAGTCAACCGGCTTTGGCGATCTGCTTAAGCAAGCTGTGGATTCGGTTAACGATACACAAATGAAATCTGCAGAGCTGCAACGTGCTTATGAATTGGGCGACGAAAATGTGGATCTAACTGAAGTAATGATTCAGATGCAGAAAGCCACAGTTTCATTCGAGGCAATGACTCAAGTGCGTAATCGCTTAATCAGTGCCTATCAGGACATTATGAATATGCCTATTTAGTGACACAGTGGCAGCCAAAAAATTCATGGATTGAATCAAAATATAACGAGATAAGTGTAAGGGAATACTAATATGGCAAGCGTACCTGCAACGACTGCTGTCGAAGGAAATGGCGTACTCGACTCTACCCGCGAAAGTGTTTCGATGGGTGGTGGGGAATTTTTCTCCGGATTTGGTCGGCTCGATATGTTTCGGCAACTGGGCCTAATGATTGGTCTCGCTGCTAGTGTTGCGATTGGTTTTGCCGTCGTGCTCTGGTCACAGGGAAACAACTTTCAGCCGGTATTTGGCAACATGCAAGGTTACGATTCAGCATCCATTATGGAAGCGCTGGACGCTGAAACAATCGATTATCGGGTTGATCCCAATTCCGGAGTGATACTTGTTCCTGCTGATGATATCGCCGATATACGCTTGCGCCTGGCTGCGGCTGGCGTTACTCGTTACGACGGAACCGGCTATGAACTGTTAGATCAAGATCAGGCTTTAGGAACCAGTCAGTACATGGAAGCAAATCGCATAAAGCGAAGCCAGGAAGGCGAACTACAGCGCACCATTACCAATTTTCGCAATGTGCAATCCGCCCGTGTTCATATCGCCATTCCCGAGCGTTCCGTTTTCGTCCGTTCCAGCCGTAAACCGACAGCTTCGGTATTTCTAGTTCTGAATTCAGGTGCCGGATTAAATGATACACAGATTGAGGCAATAGCTAATCTGGTGGCTTCGAGCGTGCCGGAGTTACATGCCGACGATGTGACCATAGTCGACTAGCGCGGCAATCTTCTAACCCGCAAAGAGTCCAATTTGGGCCTTGAAATGGCGGATCAACAATTTGCATACACACGCAAGTTCGAAGCGAGCCTGGTGGACCGGGTAAGCAGCATCTTAAGACCCATAGTAGGAATCGATGGATTCCAGGCAGAAGTCACAGCAGCTATAGATTTTACCCGCGTTGAGCAAGCGGCGGAGAGCTACGATCCAACTGCGCAAGTATTGCGCAGTGAACAAACAATGGAAGAACAGCGCCTTGGAGATGAATTAAATGGTGGTATACCTGGCGCTCTATCGAATCAACCTCCGGTAGATGCAATTGATGGTGCAGCAGCTGCAGACGAAATTAGTCTGGAAGAAGCGTTGGCAACAAACAGGCGCACTCAGGCAACCAGAAATTACGAATTAGGCAGACAGGTGAGTTACACAAACCATGATCCTATCGCTATTAATCGAGTGTCGGTAGCGGTCGTTCTCGATGATCGTCCAGGCACTGGGGAAGAAGAAGGCGCCGTACCTTGGAGCGCAGAAGCGCTTGCTCAAATTGAAACGCTAGTTAGAGATGCGGTGGGTTTTAATGAGGAAAGAGGCGATAGCGTAACGGTTGTAAACAACAGCTTTGCGCGGATGGCAGATATTCCAATAGTAGAAGTACCGATCTGGCAGCAGAGCTGGTTGCAGAATCTGATTAAACAAGTATTGGCAGGTGTTTTTGTTCTGTTATTAGTACTCGGTGTGCTGCGACCGGTGCTTAGAAGTCTTGCCCAGGTTTCTTCTGAAAGCAGGCAATTAGCCGTTGCGGCAACACACGGCGATTTTACCGATCTTGAATTGGCCGAACAGGCCATGATGGATGACGACGTCAGGATATCTGGCCATGGCGAAGCGATGTTGCCTGGGCCGCAAGGTGGATTCGATAAACACATAAACACGGTAAGAGGCTTGGTAGCTGAAGATCCGGGAAGGGTCGCACAAGTAGTTAAGCAATGGGTGACTGAAGATGGCGAGTGAAGCAACAGCATTAGATGAAGGGATGTTAAGAGAACCGGCAAACAGGGCTGCGGTTCTGCTGATGTCACTTGGTGAAAAAGACGCCGCCAATATTTTAAAGTACATGGGACCGAAAGAGGTGCAAAGAGTCGGCACGGCGATGTCATCGATTGCCAACGTCTCACGCCAGGATGTTGAACTAGTATTTGGCGACTTTATCAATAATTTTAATACCCAATCTGGATTAGGACTGGGTACTGAAGATTATATTCGCAACATGCTCGTGGAGGCGCTGGGAGAAGATAAAGCAGGAGGCATACTGGATCGAATTTTGGTCGATGGTAACACTAGTGGTATCGACAGTTTGAAATGGATGGATCCGAGATCAGTAGCGACCGCTATTCAAAACGAACATCCGCAGATTCAAGCAGTGGTACTGAGTTATTTGGATGCCGACAGGTCCGCTAACATTCTCATGAATTTTCCAGAAAAAGTCCGTTTAGATATTGTAATGCGAATTGCTACTCTTGAAAGTGTGCAACCTGACGCTTTAAAAGAGTTAAATGCAATCTTGGAAAAGCAGTTTTCAGGTGGAGGAGCAAATCCAGCAACAGATATCGGTGGTTTGAAAACGGCCGCAGAGATTATGAATAATCTTGATCGTAGTGTTGAAACTGAGTTACTCGAATCCTTAAAAGAATTAGACGAAGAGATGGGAGATCAAATTCAGGATCTTATGTTCATATTTGACAACCTCAAAGAGGTAGACGATCGGGGTATTCAGGCCTTATTACGAGAAATTTCATCAGACTTACTCATCCTTTCACTCAAAGCTGCAGACGAAGAGCTGCAGGAGAAAATTTTTGGCAACATGTCCAAGCGTGCAGCAGAACTCTTGCGCGATGACCTGGAAGCTAAAGGACCAGTCAAGATCAGTGATGTGGAAGCTGCACAGAAGGAAATTTTGGCCACAGCACGACGCATGGCCGAAGCAGGCGATATTCAATTAGGAAGCAGTGGCGAGCAGATGGTTTAGCATGGAAGAAATTGAACTCGACAAAATGGCGGGCGTCGAAAAACACCCTTTCGAACATCAGAAGCGTATCGCCGCCAGTGAGTTGTCAGAACTTGAATGTGATGTCTGGAGTCCGCCTGTCATCAATGAGGCTGGCCATCTGATTTATGCTCAGCCGAGACCCGCACCACGACGAGATTCCAGTGCGGATGCCGACGATGGAGCAGCGCAGTCACCGGAAGAAGCACTCCAGGGCTATGACGATGGATTTAAACAAGGCAAGGAAGAGGGATTACTTGCAGGAAAAGAAGTAGGCATTCAGCAAGGCAAACAGGAAGCCATTCAATTAGGTCAGCAGGAGTTGCAGCCGAAGCTCGCTGAGATCAATTTGCTCTTAACCAGTTTGAGCCATAGCGTCAACGAAGAAGACTACAAGCTGGAACAAACTTTAATGCATCTGGTCAAGCATATTGCGGAAGCAGTAATTCGCCATGAAATACGTCTCGATCCTGGTCAACTAATGAAAGTTATCAAGGAAACTATTGCGGCTTTACCGCCCAATCGCGACAACGTCAAAATCATGGTCAGTCCGTCGGATAAGAAACTGGTGGATGAAGCTATCAATGCAGGTGGAGAGAATTGGCGTGCGGTAAGCGATGAAGAGTTAAATCCAGGTGGCATAAAAATCGAAACCGATCAGAGTGTTGCCGACTATTCAGTGGAAAATCGGATACAGACTGTACTCGATCAACTTTACGAACAACAGGCTATTTGTCCTAAACCCGGTGATCCGGGTTATGAAGCAGCGCCAGATCCGTCGGTGTTGGCAAAGGCTGAGAGCAAAACATTAACGCAAGAAAGTAGCTCAGCTAAAAGCGAAGTCAAAGCAGACGAGATAAACGAACAAAGCGAGATAGAAGGGGAGCCGGAGGAGATCAATCTCGATGAATTGCCATTGCCTCCATCCACGAATGATGCCAAATCTGAGAAACAAACACCTAGACCGGGTTAAGGAGTACCGATGCAGCGTCAAAGTATTGCGCAAAAGCTAGATAGCTATTTACCGCATAAGCCATTGCAGGTTAAACCAATCGTGGAAGGAAAACTGACTCGAGTGGTGGGATTAACTCTGGAAGCAGTTGGCTGTGTGGTTTCCTTAGGTGACCGTTGTCAGGTCATCGACTTGCAGGAACGATCCCTTGAAGCAGAAGTTGTCGGTTTCGATGGGCCGAAAATCTACTTGATGCCATTAGCACCAGTCGATGGGCTGCAACCCGGCGCGACAGTCATTCCCCTGGTAACCAGTTCTCTAGTACCAGTAGGTAATGAATTATTAGGCAGAGTGATCAATGGCTTGGGAGAGCCGATCGATGATCGCGGCAAACTAGGCTGTCAACGCTTAGCGAGCCTTGAAGGTGAGCAAATTAATCCGATGCGCAGAGCGCGCATCGATTCGAGTCTCGACGTAGGTATCTCCAGTATTAATTCCCTGTGCACGGTCGGTAAGGGACAGCGCATTGGTTTATTCGCCGGTAGTGGTGTAGGTAAAAGTGTATTGCTCTGCATGATGACCAAAGCTACTGACGCAGATGTGATCGTTGTAGGTTTAATTGGAGAACGGGGACGAGAAGTAAAAGAATTTATCGATGAGATACTGGGGGAGGCTGGCCTGGCCCGTTCGGTTGTGGTCTGTTCTCCCGCCGATGAATCACCATTATTGCGCATGCGGGCGGCTAATTTCGCCATGCGCGTTGCCGAGGATTTTCGCCAACAAGGAAAGGACGTGCTGTTACTGATGGATTCTCTTACCCGCTATGCCATGGCGCAACGAGAGATTGCCCTGGCGATTGGAGAGCCGCCGGCTACTAAAGGCTATCCGCCTTCAGTTTTTGCAAAAATTCCACAATTAGTAGAGCGTACCGGAAATTCCGAAGTTGGCGGTGGTTCTATTACTGCTTTTTTCACCGTGTTAACGGAAGGCGATGATCAACAGGATCCCATTGCCGATTCGGCTCGAGCCATACTCGATGGCCACGTTGTGCTTTCGCGCCGTTTGGCTGAAGAAGGGCACTATCCTGCGGTCGATATTGAAGCTTCTGTGAGTCGGGTGATGCCGGCCATCGTCGACCCAAACTATTTGCAAAGCTCGAACGAATTTCGCAAGGTTTACAGTTGCTATGAACAGAATAGAGACCTTATCAGTGTTGGTGCCTACGTCACTGGATCCGACCCGGAGATAGATAAGGCGATAGAGAGACGACCGTATTTTTCAAGATTTCTGCAGCAAGCATTGACTGAACAAGTAGATTTGCATTCGGCCCAGGCTGGGTTGAAAAAAGTACTGGCTCCTGCCAGCCCCAATTCGACACCAGGTGGAGCCCCAGCTCCCGCCAATCGAGCGGCATAATTGGAATAAACTATGCAACGTTCAAAAAGACTTCAGCCAGTATTAGATTTGGCCCGGCAAAAATCCCGCGAAGGCATGCAGGCTGTGGCCTACATTCAACATCGCCTGGAGGAAGAAGTAGGCAAACTTGAGCAACTCAGGGTGTGCCAAAAAGAATATAATACATTTGATAAAAATGATAAAAAACAATCATTTAACGCATTATCTTTACGTGGTTTAAGAGAATTTAATGCCAATGTAGAAGTCGCCATCCAGCAGCAATCCAGGCAGGTCCAGGCAGTGCGATTACAGCTGCAACAGGTGCGAGAGCAGTGGCGGCAACTGGACGCTCGCAGTCAGGGCCTGGAGAAAACCCAGCAGAAAATTCGCCAGGAAGAATTACGTTTGCAGGATCGAATCGAGCAGCGCGATCAGGATGAATTCATCCAGCAACTTAACCTCAATAAGCCCGGAATCTCTGGCCATAAACCCTCCTAACTCGCCGGTTTTTTCTATTTTTATGAACTATGCTTGAAAAGGACTACAGGAAAGTTCTCAACAGCTGCTCGGGCCTGCAGGAAGTGAGCCTCCAGCAGCAGAAAAATTGTCAAAAATGAATAGAGGTACCCAATGTCGATAGAATCTGTTGCGTCTCCCAATGGCGACGAGTTAACCATCTGCATTGAAGGGCGTTTCGATTTTAGCGCCCATCAGGAATTTCGCGATTCTTATGAACGTCCAGAAATCGAACCATCATGCTACGTAGTCGATCTGAATCGAACCACCTACCTAGATAGTTCTGCCTTAGGTATGTTGCTGCTTCTGCGTGATCACGCTGGAGGCGACAGCGCGGAAATCAAGATCGTTAATTGCAATCGTGATGTAAAGAAAATACTGACTATTTCCAACTTCGAACAATTATTTTCAATTCAGTAGTTCGAAGCGTAAATACGGCGAAGATTAACAAGGGACTGTCGCAGGTTTAATTAAACCCATGGACATGCAATTAACGGAAGAAAAAGCCGGAGCTAAGATTAAGGTACTCGTTGCCGACGATAATGAATCTGATCGAATGATTTTGTCTTCGATCATTAATCGTCAGGGGCATGAAGTTCTTACAGCTGCCGATGGTCAAGAAGCTCTGGAAGTCTTTGAGAAAGAACGTCCTCAAATTGTCTTGCTGGATGCAATCATGCCAAAAATGGATGGCATGGAAGCGGCTCGATTCATCAAGAAATCCGCTGGCGATGAATTCATCCCCGTACTCTTTCTAACTTCCTTACAAGATGCCAATTCTCTTGCCGATTGTCTCGATGCGGGAGGAGACGATTTTCTCAGCAAGCCTTATAGCCAAATAATCCTGCAGGCGAAACTTAATGCATTTTTACGTATGCGTAGCATGCATGCGACCATGCAATCCCAAAGAGATGAAATAGCACAACATCATCGCCATCTATTGCGCGAGCAAAAAGTAGCGAAAGCAGTGTTCGATAATGTTGCACACTCCGGTTGTCTAAATTCTCCTAACATCAAATATATGTTGTCACCATTGGCGATGTTCAACGGTGATGTTTTACTTGCCGCACACAAACCTTCCGGCGGCATGCATGTTTTACTTGGTGATTTCACCGGCCACGGCTTGCCTGCGGCTATCGGTGCAATGCCAATGGCAGAAATCTTCTATTTCATGACCAGCAAAGGATTCAGTATCACCGACATCATTGCTGAGATTAATATGAATTTAAAATCCATTCTGCCAGTGGGAGTTTTTTGTTGTGCCTGCATGGCTGACTTCAGCTTTGAGAAGCAAATTCTCCGCATTTGGTCCGGTGGCCTGCCAGAATCCTATTTATACCGTTCACACAGAAAGAAAATAGAACGAATTCCCTCAAAACATTTAGCGTTGGGTATTCTTTCTCCTGATGATTTCGATACCGAACTGCAAGTTATCGAGATGCCCAAGGGCGATCGATTCTTCATGTGTTCGGATGGAATCTCTGAAGCCATGAACAGCTCCGGCGAGATGTTCGGTGAAGAGCGCATGATAGCCGCTATCGAAGATTCCTCGGAAGACGAAGAAATCTTCACTGCCGTACAAAATGCCGTGACGCAGTTTATGGGAGAGCAACAGCGAGATGACGATATCACTCTGGTTGAAGTGAAGATGATCGGAGATTTTGAGCTGCAAAATCCTGATTCAGGATTTACAAACGCAACCCAGAGCGGTCCTCAGGATTGGAGCATGGAATATGAGTTGGGCCCCAATACCTTGCGAGACTTTAATCCTTTGCCACTTATGTTGCAGATAGTAATGGAAGTCCCAGGTCTGCGGCCCTATAGCGGTCAAATTTACACGATCTTGGCGGAGCTATTTTCAAATGCTCTGGAGCATGGTGTACTAGGCCTCGATTCAGAACTGAAATCTACTGCATCAGGTTTTATTCAATACTACGAAGAACGAACAGCGCAGTTGGAGATTCTCGAATCCGGTTACGTACGCTTTAAATTTACTCACATCCCTAACAAAGAAGGTGGTGTACTATCTATTCGGCTTGAAGACAGCGGGGAAGGATTTAATATTGACGATACCCTTAGTATTGAAGTCAAACGAGGCGGTTACAGCGGCAGAGGCGTGCCCCTGGTTCGCAGTCTAAGTGATTCTGTTGAGTATTTTGGAGCGGGTAATGCCGTTGAAGTAAGTTATGTCTGGCAATTTGACTGAGTGTAGAAACGTGATTCAGGAAGAAATCATTACAGAACTAAAAGAAATTTTGGCAGAGGAGTTTCCGCTGCTAGTTAGTACCTATCTTGAAGACGCCAATGCGCGTATCACTCGCCTGCAGTCGGCAATTTCCGCTAGCGATGCTGCCAATATTCGGGTAGAAGCCCACAGTTTAAAAGGTGCTTCCAGCAACTTGGGCGTTTCTGGCTTAGCTGAGCTTTGCTCACGATTGGAAGATTGCGGCGCAAATGAAGAACTCGACGGGGTGGATTCGCTGTTTTCACAGATCCAAACTGAATTCACCGCTGCCGAAGGCTGTCTCAAGCAACACCTCAACTGATCTTTCCGCATTAGACGTTGGCAAGCTTCTTGCTCTATTACCAATTGGTATAGAACAGTTTCTGGAACCTGGTTCCAGCGACAGGGAATTAATCCAAGGAAGAGTGCCATGTCCAACGCCCTTAACCTCCTGTTTCAGGGAACACCTAATTTCGCTAATAAGGATTTATCGGCAGGAGCAAACGCTGCCGAAACCGACCTTAGCGCTGACGCTAACAATGTCGATGACCGTAAAGACAATTTCGCTCAGTTATTGACTGGCGAGACGGCTCAAGCCTCTGAGAGCGCAAACCAGAAAGCAATAATTGAAATTCCATCGCAGAACACCTTGGAAGTAGGGGTTCAGAAGCAACCTGAGATAGTGCTCGATAAATTGAGTATGGCTTTATCATCCAATCTCTTCTTTAACTCAGCACCGAATCTCGAGCAGGCTCAAGAATCTTCCCCGCTAAATCTTTATGCAGGCATGAACTTGCCAGCCTCAGGTGAAAATCTGCCGCCTAAAGAGGCACTGTCAGCAGAAGTACAGGCTCTTGTAGATAGTGCTGTTAATAAGTTATTTGGCATTTCAACGGAATCTCAGGCTAGCGCCCCAGAAGCTACGGGTTTACCTGTCGAAACCATAGCGGATCCAATATTTGAGGACCTCGCTTTCCTGCCGGAAGAATCCAGCAATTCATTGCAAGCCGTGAACACAAGTCCTGCAACGGCGAATACTGAAAACGAAGATCATTCGCCACAATTTGAATTAGTTGCTCCGCCACTACTTAATGGCGAGGCTAATCAAAAACAGCTGGAGCTCGATGAAAGAATTATTCTAGCGGACAAGGAGCAGGTCCTAAGTAATGTACAGAAATTTGGTGCTGAGCAGAGGCGTAATGAGCGTTTCGATTCGGTTCGCAATCGAGCGGAACCTGTGCCGGAATTCTCGATTGAAAGAACGCCGGCGATAGAGACGACTAGACCAATTTCTAATGCGATAAATTCTGTAATGACGAACCTGGTTGGCACTGCTGAAGCTGCGCCATTAGGCAATAGCGAAAACAGTACAGCACCCACGGGAATTCAGTCAGCACTGGTGGGTACAGGAAAATCTGAATTGAACAGTGAGCTAGTGGACTCCCAAAGGCCAAGCAGTCAGGCAAGGGTATCAGTGCCGCTGCATCAGCCAGGATGGAATGACAATCTTGGCAGGCAGCTGACTCTATTGGTTTCCAAAAATTTTGATTCGGCACAAATTCAATTGGAGCCGCCAGAATTAGGACCATTACAAGTACGTTTCCAAATTCAAAACGATCAGGTGTCTCTGCAGTTTGTATCACCACATGCGATGGTAAGGGATGCGGTGGAACAAACAATCGCACGTCTACAGGAAATGTTTGGTGAAGAAGGGTTAGAGCTGGTGGATGTTAACGTCTCCGATGAAGACCAAACTGAAGGGCGAGAGGAAGGCAAAAACGAAAACACTTCTTTGGCGGATGCTGAAGAAAGCGATGAAATTTTGACGCGGCGGGTACCGCTTTCGCTAGACGACGGGAAAATTGACTATTTCATTTAGTCAGCTTTGGTCAGCATATAAGCAATGGTTGTAATCAAAAGATCTATTAATGCCCTAAGTTTTAAAAACCTCCTATATTGCAATCACTAGTCAATTCTTTGCCTTAGTTCTCTCTATTTTTGTCAATTCTTCAGTGTTTGGCATAGCACTTGCACTAATCTGTTAGCACGACGGATTCGTGCTGCTGTTACTACTATGCTGTTACTACTAAAGGAACAGCTGTCAAAAGGAGGTTTGACGAGAGCATGGCAGAAGATAAAGAAAAGAAGGAACTCGATATCGAATCTGAAGAAGGCGATGCCGCTGAAGAATCAGGGTCTCCTAATTCTAAAAAGAAACTTTTCCTAATAGTAGGCGCGGTGCTAGTTCTTGCCGGTGGGGGAGCTGGTGCATTCTTCTTGCTTGGGGGAGAGCCAGAGCCAGTTGAGGAATTAGTGGAAGAAGAAATTGAAATTCCAGACGAAAAAGCAATTTACCTGGAATTAGAGCCCGCATTTATTATCAATCTCCCTGACAGAGGTCGGCAACGTTTCTTGCAGGCCACGATTACGGTTATGAGTCGCAATCCCAGCGCCTTGCTTAAAGTTGAAGAGCATATGCCCGCGGTTAGACATAACTTAAGTAATTTGCTTTCTGCTCAAACTATAGAATTGATCCAATCGCCGGGCGGACTTGAACAGGTAAGAACGGAAGCAACCGACGAATTAAACAGAATTTTGCTGGAAGAATACGGAAGCGAAGCGATCGAATCGGTATTGTTCACGGCATTCGTAATGCAATAGACAACAAGTAGGTAAGATCAAGAATGCAGGACTTACTCTCACAAGACGAAATAGACGCGTTACTACATGGCGTCGATGATGGTGATGTTGAAACAGAAGCAGAGATTAGCACCGAGGGTGTTAAAGCTTATGACTTAACCAACCAGCAGAGAATTGTGCGTGGAAGAATGCCGATTCTTGAAATGATCAATGAGCGCTTCGCTCGTTACACTCGAATTAGTCTTTTCAACCTGCTGCGGCGTAATTGCGATGTCTCCGTAGGCAGAATTCAGGTGAGTAAATTCGGTGAATACATTCACAGTCTCTACATGCCTACTAGCTTAAACATCGTTAAATTTAATCCTCTGCGCGGTAAAGGCTTGTTTGTTCTCGACGCGAAACTGGTATTTAAGTTGGTAGACAATTTCTTTGGTGGCGATGGGCGAAGCGCCAAAATTGAGGGACGGGAATTTACGCCTGCAGAAATGCGAGTTGTGCAGATGGTGTTAGATCAAGGATTTGCGGATCTAAGTGAGGCCTGGCAAAACGTCTATAAAATAAACTTCGAACATGTTAGTTCAGAAGTTAATCCCACATTGGTAAATAATCTGATAAATCCAAGTGAAGTTGTAATCATTAGCACCTTCCATATTGAAATGGATGGAGGAGGGGGCGACTTTCAAGTCACTGTGCCTTACTCAATGCTGGAACCGATTAAAGAACTTCTGGACGCCGGTGGCAAAATGGATCTCGATGTTCATGATGATCGATGGAATAAAGCACTACGCCGCGAGATCCTCGATGCTTCGGTGGCCTTCGGTTGTAATTTATTTGAACAGGAAGTCTCACTGCGAGATGTGGTCGACCTGGAAGCCGGAGACGTCATACCGGTAGAAATGCAAGACCAGATTGTTCTGAAAGCGAATGGAATCCCGATGTTTAAAACCAAGGTTGGGGTATCCAATGGCAATCTCGCGCTGAAAATTGATGAAGTCTATGCGAAGCATCAATAGCGAAAAAAGTTATAGATAATGGAGAATCAAAATGTCTGAAGGACAAGACACTGAAGAAAGCGCAGAAGGCAACGAACCTGAACAGGCAGCGCAAGCGGCACCTGAAAGTGTTCAGGCGAGCGATGATGGATCGACCGATTCGCCGGACCTCGATGTCATCTTGGATATACCAGTCGAAGTCGCGATGGAAGTAGGAAGTACTGCCATCACGATTCGCAATCTCTTGCAGTTAAATCAAGGTTCGGTAATCGAGTTGGATCGCCTGGCAGGCGAGCCATTAGATGTTCTGGTTAATGGAACGCTTATTGCTCACGGCGAAGTCGTGGTGGTAAATGAAAAACTCGGAATTCGCATGACCGATGTTATTAGTCCATCGGAACGAATTAAAAATCTGAATTAGATAAATTCTAACTAAAGAGAAAGGATTCTCGTGGATACAGTCTCACCTATAAACGCAAATGGATTAGTCGAACTTCTGTTGGGCCTTATTTTTGTCGTTTTTCTTATCTTCGCCCTGGCCTGGGCATTTAAACGCTTTGGAAACGGCGGTCTTGGTATGAGTGGCTTAATTAAAGTCATTGCTGCCATGTCTCTGGGAAATCGTGATCGAATAGCATTGATTTCAGTAGGTGACAAACAATTGTTGATTGGCATTTCCCCTGGTCGAATTTCTACGCTGCATGTACTTGAAGAGCCTATCGATTTACTCAATGATAAAGACGGCGAATCATTTTCTGGGGATTTCAAACACGAACTGGCAAATAAGATTCAATCTTTGCTTACTGGAGAGAAAGCATGAGAAGGATCGTGTTTCGCTTTGGATTACTGATTGCATCTTGTGTATTGTTCGTACCGCTGGTTGATGCGCAAACATTGCCTGCTATGCAGGAAATGGAAGCACTCAGCGGCAATTTGGGGATTCCCGCCATGTCGGTAACGACCGCTGCCGATGGTTCCCAAAACTATTCCGTAACGATTCAGATTCTCGCCATTATGACTGCGCTGACCCTATTACCGGCATTGCTCATGATGATGACCTCGTTTACTCGAGTCATAGTGGTATTCGCAATTTTAAGACAGGCGATGGGTTTACAGCAGACGCCATCCAATCAAATTCTACTCGGCCTGGCATTGTTTCTTTCAATTTTCATCATGATGCCAGTGTTTCAGGAAGTTAATCGCAGCGCATTGCAGCCTTATTTAAGCGAGGAAATCGGTGCTCTGGATGCACTGGACCAAGCCGAGCTACCTTTTCGACAATTCATGTTTGCACAAACCAGAGAATCAGATCTGGCACTGTTTTTAGATCTTTCTGAAACTGGAGAGGTTTCCAATCAGGACGAAGTGCCATTCAGCGTACTGGTTCCAGCCTATGTAACGAGCGAACTTAAAACTGCATTCCAGATTGGTTTCATGCTGTTTATTCCGTTCTTGGTCATCGATCTGGTAGTAGCAAGTGTGCTCATGGCAATGGGTATGATGATGTTGTCACCGATTATCATTTCTTTGCCCTTTAAGATCATGTTGTTCGTCTTGGTAGATGGATGGGCAATGGTTATCGGCACTGTTGCAGCAAGTTTTTCATTGTGAATTTTTATTCTAAGGAAGAGTCATGGATGCCATAGCTGTTGCAACTATGTGGCAAGAAGCGATGTATCTAATCGTTATGCTGGTGGTTGTAATAATTCTTCCCAGTCTCGTAGTTGGTTTAGTCGTAAGTACATTTCAAGCGGCAACGCAGATTAATGAACAAACTTTGAGTTTTCTACCCCGATTACTTACCACGCTTTTTGCAGTCATTATCGCTGGCCCCTGGTTGTTGCGGAACATGGTTGAATTTACTCAGCAACTTATAGCCAATATTCCTTTCATGGTGTTCTAAATTGGAATTGATTCAATTTTCAGAAGAACAGCTTACAGCCTTCCTGGGTTCTTTTTTGTGGCCGCTGTTTAGAGTAATGGGATTTCTAATGGTTGCTCCGGTTATTGGTTCGCAGCTAGTACCTATGCGAATTAGAGTTATTGTTGCTGTGGCAATCGCCTTCATAGTGGCTCCAGTATTACCAGAGATGCCAGCAGTTGGAGCGCTTTCTATTACGACTCTTGTAATTGTTGCGCAGCAGATACTCATTGGCGTCGCCTTGGGATTCTTTCTGCAGATGGTGTTTCAAACTTTAGTGCTGGCAGGTCAAATGATCGCCATGCAAATGGGTTTGGGTTTTGCGGCGATGATGGATCCCAGTAACGGAGTCAGTGTGACTGTGGTCAGTAGTTTCTATTTGATGTTTATCACCACGCTGTTTGTCGTTTTGGACGGGCACCTGGTAATGGTGGAAGTGCTTATCGAAAGTTTCTATACATTACCCATTAGTACAGAATTTAGTTTTGCCCAGGATTCGCTATTCGCCATTGTAAGCAGCATCAGTTGGATATTCGCTAGTGCCATGGTTATCTCGCTGCCGGCAATTAGCGCCTTGTTAATTACTAATTTTGCCTTTGGCATCATGACTCGAGCAGCACCACAGCTGAATATTTTTGCGCTTGGTTTTCCAGTGGCATTATTGTTTGGTTTAGTTTTGCTGTGGCTGACATTGCCAATGGTTGCCGAGGTAAGCACTGAATTGTTTGCCGACGCTTTTGATCGTATGCGTTTCTTCATAGGTCAATGAGGGACTATTAATGGCCGAAGACAACCAATCGTCAGCTGAAAAGTCGGAAGAACCCACACCGAAAAGCTTAGAAAAAGCCAGGGAAGATGGGGATACGGTTCGCTCGCGCGAATTGAACACCACCGCCATATTAATGACCGGTGCTGCTGGAATTTTGATGTTTGGGCCATTTATGGCTAACTCCTTAAGTAGAGTAATGGCATACAACCTGAGTCTTCCCGCCGGTCCATTAGAGGACTCCATGCTGCTTACACACTTTAATGAATCTGTGCTGCAAGCGTTGCTGGGCTTGTTGCCATTTTTTATGTTGCTGTTAGTGGCGGCAATTTTAGGACCGAACCTACTCGGAGGTTGGAACTGTACTTTTAAGGCCATCACTCCCAAGGCTAGCCGTCTCAATCCTATGTCAGGATTGGCTCGTATGTTTGGGCCGAAAGCGCTAATGGAATTACTGAAAGCAGTGGCCAAGGTAGCGGTTGTCGCTACCATCGCGCTGATAGTTCTAGCTACTAATACCGAAAGTCTGCTCAGCATTCAGCGTGAATCCGCTATCGACGCAATGACTCACGCGACTACCGTAATCGGCTGGGCATTTCTTTTTATGCCCTGTGCAATGATTCTTATCACAGCGATCGATATACCTTTTCAAATCAGGCAACACACGCAAAAACTCAAAATGACTATGCAACAAGTCAAAGATGAGATGAAAGACACCGATGGACGCCCGGAAGTAAAACAAAAAATCAAGCAATTGCAGCAGCAGGTTGCAATGAATCGAATGATGCAGGATCTGCCAATGGCAGATGTCGTTATCACCAATCCAGATCACTATTCGGTGGCTTTGCGCTATGACCAAACGCAGGAATCCGCTCCTCGTTTGTTAGCCAAGGGTGTTGACCTGGTGGCACTGAAGATCAAGGAAACTGCGAATGAGCATGAGATTCCAATTGTCAGTGCGCCGCCATTAGCGCGGGCGATTTACTTTAATACCAATATTGGTGAAGAAATACCGACCGGACTCTATGTGGCCGTCGCACAAGTTCTTGCCTATATTCATCAGCTGCGAGAATGGGCTCGCGGAAAAGCGAAGAAGCCGAAATTGAATGAAACCTACGACATACCAGTAGGATTGCAACACGAGTAAACAGATTCCAGGAAGGAACCGGAAAAAACAAGGAAGTAAGAATGAATTATCCCGTAAGTCTGGAAAAAGACAATTTTCTTGAGAATGCTCGTGGCTTAGCCCGCGGCAACTTGGGCATTCCAATACTACTGCTGATCATATTGGCAATGATGACATTGCCCATGCCGCCGTTCCTGCTGGATATCTTTTTTACTTTTAACATTACCATTGCACTTGTAGTTTTGTGTGTGGCTGTTTATGCCATGCGACCACTAGACTTTGCGGTTTTTCCAACCATTCTGCTGGTAGCCACTTTGCTGCGACTTGCCTTGAACGTGGCTTCCACTCGCGTGGTACTGCTGCACGGTCATGAGGGAGGGAGTGCGGCCGGTAAAGTTATCGAGTCATTTGGTGAAGTTATTATCGGTGGGAACTATGCAGTTGGTTTAATCGTTTTCATCATCTTAATCATCATTAACTTTGTAGTTGTCACTAAAGGTGCAGGACGCATCGCAGAGGTTAGTGCGCGTTTTACTCTCGATGCCATGCCCGGCAAGCAAATGGCAGTCGATGCTGATCTGAATGCAGGCGTTGTTGATCAGGAAGAGGCGCGCCAGAGGCGACAGGAGATTACCCAGGAAGCAGATTTTTATGGTGCGATGGATGGTGCCAGTAAGTTTGTTAAAGGGGATGCGATCGCCGGCATTCTAATTCTACTGATTAATTTAGTCGGTGGTTTAGCCATTGGCATGATGCAGTATGAATTAGATTTTACCTCGGCCGTCGAACGTTACGCATTGCTAACAATCGGGGATGGACTGGTTGCCCAAATACCCGCCTTAGTTCTATCTACTTCTGCTGCCATCATGGTTACTCGTAATAACAATTCAGAAATGATGGGACAGCAAGTAGTAAGACAAATGTTTTCCGGTCCCCGTGCACCTGGAATTGCCTCAGCAATTCTTTTTGTCATGGGAATCGTGCCAGGTATGCCACATTTTGCCTTCCTTGGTTTGTCTGCGTTAGCAGCGGCGGGGGCCATGTATATTCATTACTACGGTGCCTACAACGAACTACAGGAAAATGATGAGTCCGATTCCGAAGAAGGCGAGGATGAAGCAGCTGAAGTAGACCCTGAGGAAATCACCTGGCAAGACGTTACACCGGTGGATTCCATTGGTCTGGAAGTTGGTTATCGGCTTATTCCACTCGTTGATAAAACTCAGGGTGGGGAGTTATTGGCGCGGATTAAAGGCATACGTAAAAAGCTATCCCAGGATTTGGGATTTCTTATTCCATCGGTTCACATTCGTGACAACTTAGATTTAGCACCTAACGAATACAAGATAAGCCTGTCTGGAGTCACCGTCGGTACCGCTGAGGTATTTCCCGAAAGGGATATGGCCATCAATCCAGGCCAGGTGTACGGCAAAATTCAGGGTATAGAAACCACCGATCCTGCTTTCGGTCTGGAAGCCTTATGGATCGAAAAATCCCAAAAAGAACAAGCGGAGTCATTGGGTTATACCGTCGTCGACAGTAGCACGGTTATTGCAACCCATTTGAACAGCATTTTGCAAAACCATGCACATGAAATATTAGGCCACGAAGAAGTGCAGCAATTGCTGAGTTTGTTGGCACAGCAATCGCCTAAATTAGCGGAAGAACTGCCGGATATCGTGAATTCGAACATTGTATTGAGAATCTTGCAGAACTTGCTGGCTGAACAGGTTCCGATCCGGGATATGTGGACAATCGCTGAAACTTTGGCGGCTCATGGAGGCAAAAGTCAAGATACTGTCGTTTTGACGGCCGCTGTCCGAGTCTCTCTAAATCGGGTAATCACTCAAAGTATCTATGGTGACAGGCCTGAGCTACCTGTAATCACGCTGGACAGCGATTTGGAACAGATATTGCTTAAATCACTACAGCAATCCGCCCAGAGTAGCGGTGATCAGGAACCCAGCATAACGATTGAGCCAAAACTGGCTGAATCGCTGCAAAAGTCATTGGTCGAATCTGCTCAGAAGCAAGAGGTTGCCGGAGATCCTGCAGTGTTATTGGTGGGTGCGCCTTTGAGACCGATGATGAGTCGATTTGCACGCTTCACCATAGATGGATTACGGGTGTTGTCCTATCAAGAAATTCCGGATAACAAACAAGTAACAATCGTCGCCAGTGTAGGAAGCGATAAATAGATTAAAAACAGATTTTCTCTAACGGATTGCTACTGTCGAATGACGAATTAAAAGAACGCAATCCGGCTATGAAGTTAATCGTCAAAAAAGAAATTTAGTTTAGCAGTACGAACGAAAAACGGAATTTGAGTAGTAAACAAAAAATAGGGAGCAGGCTACAGCATGGCAGTTAAGAGATTTTACGCAGCAGACATGCACACAGCGCTATATAAAATCCGCAATCAGTTGGGAGCGGATGCAGTAATTTTGGCCACTCGACAACTAGCAGATGGAGTTGAAGTGAGTGCAGTCGCTGGTCTCACTGACTCTGTGATTAATTCAAATCTGCTTAAATCAGAATCGAATGATTCTGGCAGCTCACTGCAGAAAGATAACTGGGCTTTGAATTCGATTAGTGGATTTGAAGAAGAACAGTCTGTGCTGCATTCGGAGTTAGGTAGTATCTGCAGCTTGTTACAAAATTGGATGGACTCCCAGGGTTGGGATAGCTTTGCGACTAAGTCACCAATGCACGCAAAGCTTTGGGAACGATATCGGGCTATTGGTATCGAGCCAGAACACATTAACTCACTTCTCTCGGTTATTTCATCCGAACACGACGTTAAGAAGGCCTGGCAGTTAAGCCTGGCTCAATTAAGTCGGACTATCCCGGTTGCTTCGGAAGAATTAATTCAAACGGGCGGAGTATTTGCTTTTCTGGGAGCTACCGGCGTAGGCAAGACAACTACGATAGGGAAATTAGCAACGCGCTATGTATTACAGCATGGTGCCGACAGTGTAGCGCTCGTTACAACAGACAGATATCGCATCGCTGCTCATGAACAGCTGCGGACTCTTGGAAAAATTCTGGGTCTCAGTGTTCACGCAGTAGACGATGAAAACGATCTGGAATCAGTTCTTCACAGCTTGCGCGGGAAACAACTCGTGCTAATTGATACCGCTGGAATTAACTCCACTCATAAGAATTTTAATCAGCAGTTTGAATTAATTCGCACAACTCAAACTCAAATAAAGCCGTTTTTAGTCCTCGCCGCTACTAGTCAAATTCAGGTTCAGCGAGCCGAACTGAGTGCTTATTCCGCACTTAAGCCAGTAGCAGCGATTGTTACAAAAACCGATGAAGCAGCGAGTTTGGGTGAAAGTCTGAGTCTATTAATTTCCAGTGGATTACCAATCGCCTATCAGGCTAATGGGCAATCTATTCCAGAAGATATAAGCGTTGCTAATACGCATCAGCTTATTAACGACGCCGTAACAATTTCACGGCAAAAACCCGTAAACAAGGAACAAATGATTGCCGGCTTTAGTGCGGTACTTGCCAACACAGGTTCTAGGGAAGCGCATGCTGCCAGTGTGAATTAGTAAGTACTCGGTACCAGGAACGGTATTCAGGCAATCAAATGTAAACAGGAGATTGGTTCAGGGATGAATAAAGGAAAACCTATACAGGTTATAGCAGTTACAGGAGGTAAGGGAGGAGTTGGTAAAATCAATCTTTCTGTGAATTTGAGTTTGGCTTTGTCCGAACTTGATAAGCGTGTGGTACTGATGGATGTAGATTTAGGGTTAGCAAATGTTGACCTGCTATTAGGAGTGAAAGCGAATAAAAATATTTCAGATGTTCTGACAGGGGAATGTGAGTTACAGGACATTTTGATAAACGCAACCGGGGGCATAAAAGTGATACCAGCTTCGTCTGGCACACAAGAAATGGCGTCAATGGGGCCGCAGGAACACGCTGCTCTTATTAACGCTTTCAGTAGTCTTGATGATGAGATGGATGTACTTGTTATTGACACTGCCGCAGGTATTTCCGACACGGTCATAAGTTTCGTCCGTGCTTCTCAGGAGATTATCTTGGTGGTTTGTGACGAGCCTTCATCTATTACCGATGCTTATGCGCTAATAAAAATTCTGAATCGTGATTATGCAATACAACGATTTAGGGTTGTGGCCAATATGACAAGGTCTGATAAGGAAGGTCGGAACATATTTAATAAGCTTGTTCATGTTACGGATCGATTTTTGGATGTGAGCCTGCAGTTTGCAGGAGAAATTCCATTCGATGATTCTGTCCGTAAAGCAGTGAAAAAGCAGAAGGCTACATTAGAAGCATTCCCTGTTTGCAAATCTTCCATGGCTTACAAAAAGCTCGCCAGGACTGTTAGTGAATGGCCCGTTATGGACCAACCGCGCGGTCATATGGAGTTTTTTGTTGAGCGTTTGGTGTCGAATCCGATGAGTATGCAATGAATTTTAAAAGCAGCACATGGGAAAACGCACCCGAATTAGAATAAAACGGGATGACTGATCATGAGTTCAGCAACAGGGGCTTCCGTATACAATAACCTACAGACCGATGGCGAAGTGACAGATGAACATCTGAATGAAGTGGTAGATCGTTATGCGCCACTCGTAAAACGCATCGCTCATCATCTGTTGTTAAGAATGCCAGCGAGTGTTCAGATCGATGATCTGATTCAATCTGGCATGATTGGATTGCTTGAGGCCGCAAAAAAATACGACGTGTCTAAGGGCGCGAGTTTCGAGACCTATGCAGGGATTCGAATTCGGGGCTCTATGCTCGACGAGGTTCGAAAAGGGGACTGGGCACCTCGATCTGTACACCGAAAATCGCGAAAAGTGGCAGAAGCAATAAAAGCCATTGAAGCGCGCACAGGTAAAGATGCAAAAGACCCGGACATCGCCAAAGAGTTAGAAATTGATCTCACTGCGTATTACGCCATTCTTCAGGATGCATCTGGATCACGTCTATTCAGTTTTGACGACATTATGGAAGGTGACGATTCGGCAATTGAGCTTGCCGCGGGAGAACTTCCAGGCCCGTGTGATGGACTGCAACGGGATACCTTTAAAGCACATCTGGCCAAGGCTATTGATGGCTTGCCCGACAGAGAGAAATTGGTTTTGGCACTTTATTATGATGAAGAGCTAAACCTTAAAGAGATCGGCGAAGTGATCGGCGTTAGTGAATCTCGTGTAAGCCAAATTCACAGCCAGGCAGCAATGCGATTGCGAGCACGCCTATCGGAATGGAACTAAGTTAACGCTGCGGCAGGATCGCCGCAGCCCTGAGTCAAGGAGAGACCCATGTCTACATATTTTACTGATTCTTTCTTCTATTTATTACTTGCTATAAATGCATCTGTGATTTGCTTGATGCTAATAAGCAAGGTGCGGCGCTTGCAGCTTCAAATAACTAAATTGGAAAATGCTTATCGCGCTGAAGTCGCTCGACTACATAAAAACTTTCATGGCGTGCTGAGTCGCCTGCAATTAGCGGAAGAGCAAATCGACCATACGGCACAGAGACAAGATCAGATACCAACTAATAAATCCGTAGAAACTAACTTCAATCAAGCGACAAGACTATTGGATATGGGCGTGGACTCTGAGCAGTTGTCACATGGATTTGGCCTGTCTGAAGCTGAGGCGAATTTGATGTCTCTTATTCATAAGAAACAAGAAATCCTGAAAGACGTGGCTTAAACTGCTTTACCGTAAAATTCCTGAATTCTTAACAGCTGCAGTTGACGTGTTCGACTGCGCTCAATTGCCTGGTCTATTTCGGGGCCATAAATCTCGTACCAGCTCATTGAACCAGGTATTTCGCCAGTAAGATGGTAGATGTTAACTTTTAGCAGACGATAAAAAAGTTGAAAGTCTTTTTCACTATTGTGTAGAAAACTGGCTGTTGCCAAAATCTGTTTTTCGCTGACTTCCAGGTCAATGCTGCCATCCATTTGTCGAATGATCGACATGTTGGCGCGAGCATCTTTCTCTATTTCTTCATACCCAGCAAAGTCATCTCGAATTTGTTGGAGTAAGTCAGCGCCAGAGCGAGCATCCAGAGTGTCATGCAGCGTTGAGAAAGTGTAAACGCTGAAGGCTATCCCTAAAAGGTTAAACACAGTTATCACCAAGGCAGAAAGCTTTATGAGTTTGTACTTTGTGTCGAGTGAGTTTCTGCGAATGCTGATCGTGTCGGTCATTAGTTTGCGCGCTAACGTGAGGCTTCGATTACTTCAGTGGGTTCCATTTCGCTTTCCATTTCAGTATCTTCTACTTGATCGCCGGGATTTACACTGATGTTTAGTTCTCGTTGTTTACTGGTTGCGATAGCTATATCGAGTTTCGTTGAAAAATCTTCACGCCAACTGCGTGATCCACTAATCATTTCTGCCAGGCCATGAACTGCAATTTTGGAAGTTTCAAGAAAGTACTGATAATCCTGTTCCTGGTTGAGAAGGATTTGCTCTAACTCTGCGAATTTTGCCTGGTCAACACTTGGGTCGATGGCATGGAGGCGTTCACCGATGGTTTCCATCAAATGGTTATGAAATTCCACTGCCAGGTTAAGGCTTTCGTACTCATCACTTACCAACCTTGAGAGATTTGTCATCTCCATAAGAGGTTCCTGAGTAACTGTAACGACGCGACCACTTAGGCTGACATAGGTAAATCCGGCAGTGGCTATTAGCAGAAAAGTTGTTATTCCAGCAGCTACTATGAAATTGAACTGTCCCTTGGCCTTGGATTCCAGTAATTCCAGGGGATCCTGCTCAGTGCTTTGTTCTTCTTGAGTCTCTTCTTCAGCCATTGCAATACTCTCGCGTAATCCGCTTCTTTAAGCATAGTAGAAGCAGCGAAAATCGTGGCTCTGCTGGCTAAAATCATCGACCCGCCGATGTAGTAAAAAGGGTGGATTTTGGTGCTGACGGGCTATAATCCCGCATCTTAAGGAAATTGCTCCTGACAGGCAGTAGTCGAGTATTAGATGGTAGCTGTAGAAACTGAATCCGGATTGGCAGAAACATCGAGACTTACCATGCTTAATGGCGAGTCGCTGTTTTGTGAAAGGGATGACCGCGTATTGTTCGAGAACCTGGATTTTTCCCTCCGCGAAGGGCAGGTATTGCAGATCAAAGGCTCCAACGGCAGTGGAAAAACCACCTTGTTGCGCATCCTTTGTGGCCTAAACGACAGCTATGAAGGCAAAATCTTTTGGTACGGTGATCCCATCGAAGAAAAGGTTGAGCAGTATTATTCATCCCTCATCTACATTGGTCACCGCGTTGGTGTAAACAAGGTGCTTACGCCTGTGGAAAACCTGCGATGGAGCTGCAGTTTGCAGCAGCAAGTGGCGGACGAAGAAATTTACGCTGCGCTGGCGAAAGTTGGACTCAGAGGATTTGAAGAATCTCAATGCTTTACCTTGTCCGCCGGACAGCAGCAACGGGTTTCACTGGCAAAATTATTGTTAAGTCATGCCAAGTTGTGGGTGCTGGATGAACCGTTTACGACATTGGATGCCAGTGGTGTAAAACAACTGGAAGGGTGGCTCAGAGATCACGCCGACAAGGGCGGGGCAGTAATGGTTACGACTCACCACAGCCTGTCGGTGACAGATTTACAAATGCTGGATTTGGGATAGGAACTGGTCATCGTGAATCAGCAGGCAACGACAGGACAGGCGTTTCGAGCAACCTTAAAAAGGGATTTAATCATCGCCTATAAAAGGAAGAACGATTTGGTGAATCCATTTATGTTTTTCCTGATCGTAGCGACCTTGTTTCCTATCGGAATCTCTCCAGGTCCGGACCGACTTGGAGAAATTGCAGCGGGCGTACTTTGGATATCTGCCCTGTTAGCGTCTCTGTTGGCCATGGATAATTTATATCGCAGCGATTATGAAGACGGCTCACTGGAACAACTTCTGCTCAGTCCTCATCCTTTGTACTTCCTTGTCCTGGCTAAAAACATCAGTCATTGGTTAGTCAGTGGTTTGCCGGTGGTGTTGGTTTCTCCACTGATTGCTTACATGCTTAATCTGCCCGATGCGGCCTATGCTGCGCTATTTATTACCCTCCTGCTTGGCACTCCGGTACTGAGTCTCCTGGGTTCAATTGGCGTTGCCCTCACCGTGGGATTGGGCAGTCGCGGGCTAATTCTCGCTGTGATTACTCTGCCACTGAGTGTGCCAGTTTTAATAGCCGGAACACTGACTGTGCAAGAGACGCTGAACGGTGCTTCCTTGGGAGGTTACCTGGCGATAATGGGAGCGATGTTATTAGCGGCACTTACCTTAGCTCCGCTGGCATCTTCCGCTGCTCTGCGTATTAGCGTGAACTAGTAGCTAAATTCTATAGAAAGCGAACTAATATTGTGATTACCCCGTAATTACAATGAGTTACAATACGTTACAAGGCCCGATATTGGGGCCATGGTATATTTAATCGGTCTTTTCAGGGAGCGATAGAAGCAGAAATTCTATGTGGTTGTGGTTCTCGAAATTAGGATCCCCCAAGTGGTTTTATGAGCTGTCAGGTAGGTGGTTACCCTGGCTGGTCATTCCCATGGCTCTGCTGCTGATAGTAGGGATAGTTTGGGCTTTGTTGTTCGTTCCCCCTGATTACCAGCAGGGCAATACCATCCGCATCATGTATATTCATGTGCCATTCGCCAGCATCTCTCTAGCCTTCTTTCCGCTGATGGCGGTGGCTGGGACTATAACCCTGGTATGGCGCATGAAACTGGCGGATATGGTTGCTAAACAAGCTGCGCCCTTAGGTGCCTGGTTTACCGCACTGGCTTTGGCATCGGGCTCAATTTGGGGTAGCGATATTTGGGGTACCTGGTGGATATGGGATGGCCGCCTGACTTCCATGCTCTTACAGTTCTTTCTATTAATAGGGGTGATTTCATTAAGGTCTGCGCTGGAAGATACGGATGCGGCGGCGAAAGCCTGTGCCGTACTATCGATAGTTGGTTGTATTAATGTTTTTGTGATCAAGTTTTCGGTAGATTGGTGGAATACCCTGCATCAGCCAGCGGGTGATTTTAGTCTGTCAGATGAAGCGGCGAATCCTCCCGAGGTGTGGGTTCCGCTGGTAATCATGATAGTAGCAATATACTTATTTTTTGCAGTGAGTCTGATTTTATCCACCCGTAATGAAATACTGCAGAGAGAAAGACGGGCACAATGGGTGCAAGAATTAGTGGAGGGCCATTAGGCCGCGTCAACAATGTTTGAAACTATACAGTTCTCCAGCTTAGGTGAATTTTTCGAAATGGGCGGCTATGCCTTTAACGTATGGTCTGTCTATATGTTGTTCATATTGTTCTTTTTCATCAATCTGTATTTTCCATTGCTTAAAAAGAAGCAGATCATACGTGAACAAAAACGCCGCTTAGTCGTTAGTAAAGAATCAACAATTGAAATTAGTGAAACGTAACGGGCCACTCGGAGAGATTTGTGAAACCGCATAGACAAAAAAAGTTAGGCATCATTCTTTTTATTGCCCTTGGCCTTAGCGTTTCGGTTGGATTGATCTTGTATGCCATGACTCAGAATATAAACCTGTTCTACACTCCAACTCAGGTTGCACTGGGTGAAGTGGACGTGGGACAGCGATTTCGCATTGGCGGCATGGTTAAAGAAGGCAGTCTGGTATCGGCAGACGATAGTTTACAGGTGCGATTTGAAACTACCGATTATGTTCATGCAGTGCCAATTCAATATGAAGGCATATTGCCCGATCTGTTCCGTGAAGGTCAGGGCATAGTGGCCGAAGGCACAGTCGATGTAGCGGGCGTTTTTCATGCGTCGAGAGTATTGGCAAAACATGACGAAAACTATATGTCTCAGGAAGTGAAAGCAGCCCTGGACGCTGCTGGAGTTGATACTGAAAATCATCCTACTGCCTTAGTGCAACCGGAAAGCTAAATGATTCCTGAGCTAGGACAGTTCTCTCTTATTCTCGCATTCTGCTTAAGTATTTTACTTGGCACCTTGCCAATTATTGGTGCTGCACGAAACAATGTTTTGTGGATGAGTCTGGCAAGACCTCTCGCTGCGGGAGTCTTTGTTTTTCTCGGTCTCAGTATCGGTATTCTCGCCTACGCTTTTGCCACCGACGATTTTTCGGTACAAATTGTTGCCGCGCAATCGAATTCGCTTCTACCCATGCACTATAAGCTCACTGCGCTTTGGGGTGGCCACGAAGGATCTTTTCTATTGTGGACATTCATGCTCTCAGGCTGGATGCTGGCAGTTAGCATTTACAGCAAAAGCATGCCGATTGAGTTTGTTTCCAGAGTACTCGGCGTGCTCGGCGTACTCTGCGTTGCCTATATACTTTTCATGCTGGCCACGTCGAATCCCTTTATGCGCATCGTGCCTTTGCCACCGGCAGACGGATCAGATTTAAATACCGCCTTACAAGATTTTGGATTTATCGTTCATCCTCCTACCTTATACATGGGGTATGTGGGATTTTCTGTCGTCTTTGCTTTTGCCATAGCGGCCTTACTGAGTGGTCGATTAGATGCGGCATGGGCGCGTTGGTCTCGTCCTTGGGCAAACATCGCCTGGGCTGTGCTCACTATCGGCATTGCCCTGGGTAGTTGGTGGGCTTATTACGAATTAGGTTGGGGAGGCTGGTGGGCCTGGGATCCAGTGGAGAATCCACCGTTAATTACCTGGCTTTTTGGTACTGCGCTGATTCACTCTCTAGCGGTCACGGAGAAGCGTGGTGTATTTAAAAGCTGGACCGTACTCCTGGCAATACTCGCCTTCTCTGGAAGTTTACTTGGGACATTCATAACCCGTTCGGGGTTACTAACCTCGGTGCATGCTTTTGCGACTGATCCCACCAGAGGCGTCTTCATTCTGGGAATCTTAGGGCTAGCCGTTGGCGGTTCCTTGTTACTTTATGCCTTTCGCGCCCCATTGATGAAAAGTGAATTTGGATTTGGTTTAGTGTCTAGAGAAGTTTTTCTCCTAACCAATAATGTGTTGTTGGTGGTAGCCGCCGCCTCGGTATTCCTCGGCACACTGTTTCCAATGGTGTATCAAGCCTTAACCGATGATTTGATTTCAATTGGCCCACCTTACTTTAACTTCATATTCGTTCCATTGATGATTATCTTAGTGCTCTTCCTCGGGGTTGGACCTATGAGTCGGTGGAAGCGCACTTCAACCGCTTACTTGTTTCAACAAGTAGCCAAGTTGGCAATAGCGAGTTTGGTCATCGGCGTTGTGTTGCCACTGCTTGTGCTCTTTGAGTTCTCCCTTGCTGCAACAGTATCTGTTGCATTGGCCGCCTGGATCGTCTTAACCATGGGCAAAGATATTGCAAACAAAATTGCCAACAAAGACTCCGTCGCAAAAGGTTTGCGTTCCCTTCCTTTGAGTTATTACGGGATGCAAACCGCGCATATTGGTGTCGCGATCATGCTAATCGGCATAGGGCTTACCAGTTACTTCAGTTCTGAGCGCAGTGTGTTGTTAAATCCGGGTGAATCGGTGGAGCTGGGTTCCTACTCATTTCAGTTTGAAGGCAGCGAAGCATTTCGGGGGCCAAACTATATTGGCGACAGAGCCACCTTTCTGGTCAGTAGAAATGGAAATTCTCTACCGTCACTTTATCCGGAGCGTCGAATTTATCTCGCCAGCGGGACGCCTTCAACTGAAATGGCGATCGATGCTGGTTTCCTGCGTGATTTGTTTATTACCCTGGGGGAAGAAAAAGAAGGTGGAGGATGGACTATGACAGTCTATGTAAAACCTTTTATAAGATGGATTTGGTTAGGTTCCATATTTATGGCCCTGGGTGGCACTGTAGCAGCATTCGATAAACGCTATCGCAGATTAAGACAACGCAAGTCGGCGCAAGAAAAAGAGCAGCTTGGTGCATTGCAGCCAACGGCAACCTAGTTATGAGTAATTTGAAGTTTTATATTCCAGCGGTAGCTTTTCTAGCCATAGCAGGGTTGTTATGGCGGGGACTCTACTTAGATACTCGCACATTGCCTTCGATGCTAATCGATAAGCCGATGCCGTCGTTCGCACTTGCCACTGTTGATGGTGAAGCAGTTTCCAATATCGATTTGCCCGATCAAATTTTCCTGCTTAACGTTTGGGGCAGCTATTGCCTGCCTTGCCTGGTTGAGCATCCAACCTTTATGCGACTCTCCGAAGAAGGTGAAATTCCTGTGGTTGGAGTCAATTACAAAGACCGCAATGAATTGGCGCAAGATTGGTTAGAAACGAACGGTAATCCATTCTCCTTCAGTATTGAGGATCTCGATGGGCGTTTTGGTATCGATCTTGGCGTCTATGGAGCGCCTGAGACTTATCTGGTCGATTCTGACGGCGTCATTCGTTATCGCCATGTCAGTGTGCTCGATGAAACGGTTTGGCAGGAAGAATTTATTCCCGCGATCACAGAACTGAGAGCGGAATCCAATTAGGTATAGGCAATACCAGACCAAGATTATGATACTTAGATTCAATAGCTGCTTTTGTGCACTTGCCCTACTGTTTGTCTTAATTTCGAGCGAGCAAACAGTTGCGCAAGTAGATACCTTCGAATTCGATAACGATGTGCAGCAACAACGCTTTCGAACTCTGTCGGACGAATTGCGCTGCCCCATGTGTCAAAACACAAATCTTAGTGGTTCCACCGGGGGAGTCGCAGAAGATTTGCGGCGGGAAATTCATCGGATGATTTTGGAGGGTATGTCAGATAGAGAAATCGAGCAGTTTATGTTTGAACGCTACGGTGATTTCATTTTCTATCGACCTCGCTTAACGGCTCAAACCGTATTACTTTGGTTTGGTCCGATAATTTTCCTGCTAATTGGAGGTCTCGTTGCAAGGAGTGTTTTTCGTCGTGCCAGGGAAGTCGGTGAAACGGAAGTTGCTCTTAATGATGATCAAAAAGCCCGACTTAACAAACTAGTCGGCAACAAATAGTTAACTGAGCGAGCATATATTTTGTTTTGGATCCTTACAGTTGTTCTCTTTCTACTAGCGGCGCTATTCGTATTGCTGCCACTCTGGCGCGGCCGCAACAAAGAGAATCGAGATGTCGAACTAAGAAGAGAAGCCAATGTTGCTCTGTTTCATGAGAGGCAGGAAGATTTCAAACTGGAATTAGCGGCAGGCAACTTGGATCAACAACAATTCGATCAGCTAATCGCAGAACTGCAACACACACTACTAAGCGATGTCTCTTCTTTGGAGTCTGCTCAGCAACAAGATTCGAACAAGAAAAAGTCAGATAAAAATCAAAAAGAATCAGCAGAGCAAGAATCTTTCTATTCCCTGAATTTCATGGTTCCAGTTGTTCTTGCATTAATGTTTCCAGTTGTTGCGTATGGGCTTTATGACCGCTGGGGCTATCTCAGTGATGTCGAGATGATGGATCTGTATCAACGCACTGTCGACAATCGCGATGATCTGGAAGAAGCGCAGGCCCTCATCGTCAGTTTAGGGGAGTCGGTGCAAGAGAATGACGACCAACCCTGGACCTGGTACTTCCTCGCAGAAAATTTTGCCAACATTGGCATGTTTAACGAAGCCGAAATCGGTTATTTGCGATCAGCCGACTTACTCGAAGAAACGCCGGAAAAAGCTTTGGTGCTCGGACGGTTTGCTATGGCGATGTACATCAATGCCGACTTACAGTTCACACCTGAAATTCTGGACGTCATCGAACAGGCCCGAGACATCAATCCGAATGAAATTTCAATCTTGCAGTTATTAGCATCCGATGCCGCTGAAAACCAAAACTATGATGCGGCCATCGAATATTGGCGCCTACTCATTCAAGCCAATCCGAATTCGGAACAGGCGCAGCAACTTAGAATGAATATCGCGGCTGCCCAGCAAATTATGGCCCAGGAAAATCCTGACGCAGCAACAGGTCCAATAATTGCGGTGAATGTATCTCTTGCTGAAGGGCTGGAACTTAATGAGAACTTGCGGGTTTTTATTGCTGCTCGCAATGCAGAACGAGAAGGAGTGCCACCACTGGCAGCTACTACTTTAGTGGTAGGTAATCTACCCATGACTATAAGGTTGGACAACAGTTCAGCGGTGGGTCCATTTAACCTATCGACCGCGGAAAATGTCTACGTGTCAGCTCTAGTATCCTATGCTGGAGTTGCAACTCCTCAGGCGGGCGATTACCGGGTCGTTTCTGAAAGCTTCACACACAACAATGAGCTTGCTGAAATAAATCTAGTTATCGCCGAACAAGTCGAATAGTAATCGGCGGTATATTCTCTTATTCACACCATGTATTGGACCGAGTTTCTAACAATCGCAATTGCGCATCTGTTTGCCGTGGCATCTCCCGGACCAGATTTTGCCGTGGTTTTGCGCCAATGTGTTTCATCTGGCACGCGGGCAGGATTGTGGACTAGTTTCGGCGTTGGCAGTGGTATTTTGTTGCATGTCACTTACTGTGTGTTGGGAGTTGCAGTGCTTCTTTCGCAATCACCTTCCTTGTTTAATACGATGAAGTACCTGGCAGCCTTATATTTGTTATACCTCGGCGTTCAATCTATACGTGAATCTATAAACCAGCCGGCCAATGTTGAACCGACTACTGCTAACGTCAGTGTCGAGCCTAAGAAGGCTTTCGTGCTTGGCTTTCTTACTAATGGACTAAATCCCAAGGCGACATTGTTTTTTCTAGCTCTTTTTACTGTCGTCATCAGTCCAGAAACACCAACCTCAATGCAGATCGTCTACGGCATTTATCTCGCCATCGCTACCTTCGCCTGGTTTGCCATGTTGTCGAAAGTTCTAGGCAGAGACAATGTACGTGCCTGGCTACTGCGCGCAGGTGCCTGGTTCGAACGAGGAATGGGCGCAGTATTGATCATTCTGGCTGTACAGATTGCGCTGAATGCAAGGTAAAAAGTTAATGTCTTTCAATAGATTAGGGGACCTAATTCGAGTTTTAGCGTGCATCAATTGGCTAAGGTGAGATATAGTTGAGCTCTTGAGAAAATACTAATGTCTGAGCAAGTAAACAAACTAGTAGACAATTTTGGCCGCCACATCGATTACATCAGGTTATCGGTGACGGACCGTTGTGACTTCCGTTGCGTTTATTGCATGACGGAGGACATGACCTTTTTGCCCAGGTCTGAAATTCTTTCTCTGGAAGAGCTTTACCTGGTGGCGAAAGCATTTACCGAACTAGGCGTAAAAAAGATTCGACTTACCGGGGGAGAGCCTATGGTAAGAACGGATGTGATGAGCTTAATTGAAAAACTCGGTGCCTTGCCTGGTCTGGAAGAACTCTTGCTTACGACCAATGGCGCTCAATTAGATAAGTATGCGCCGGCATTAAAATCAGCTGGCGTCAATCGCATAAACATCAGTATCGATAGCCTGGACGCAGAAAGATTTAAACGCATCTCAAGAGTCGGGAAACTTGAAAAAGTATTAGCTGGTATTGAGGCTGCACGTGCAGCAGAATTTGATCGGATTCGATTGAATTCAGTCATCATGCGTGGCTATAACGAAGATGAAGTAATCCCGCTTACTGAATACGCTCTCGATCGCAATATTGATATTGCCTTTATTGAAGAGATGCCTCTCGGTGAAGCTTCCGACCATGATCGCGAAGATACGACCTGCAGTAATGAATGGGTTAGAAATGTAATTGAAGAAAAATACGAATTGCTAAACAGCACCGCGAAAACCGCCGGACCTTCGCGCTATGTTCAGGTGGTCAATAAACCCAGTTGCATAGGATTTATTTCACCTGTAACTCACAACTTTTGTGAAGATTGTAATCGTGTTCGAGTAACCGTCGAAGGGCGGCTTCTGCTCTGTCTGGGTAATGAGCATTCCATCGATTTGCGAGACATCTTACGCGACGAAGCTAAGAGCCACGATGATCTTAAACAAGCGATAGTGGCATCGATGGATATAAAACCGGAACGGCACTATTTCTATGATAAGGACCATGAGCAACCAGTCCGCCTTATGAATATGACCGGTGGCTAAGGAAAATGAAGGCGGAGACACCTCTTAGTATCGCAGTTGTCACGGTTTCCGATACTCGCACCGACGAAACAGATAAGTCCGGCAATGTCCTGGTGGATTTTCTGCAGGGAGCAGGGCACTCACTGCATTCAAAGCAAATCGTTAAAGATGATGTCTATGATCTTAGGGCAATCGTCTCAACTCTAATTGCAGATTCTTCGGTCAATGCAATTCTAACCACTGGTGGCACAGGATTTACGCCGAGAGATAATACGCAACAAGCACTGCAACCCTTGTTTGATGTGCACATCGAAGGTTTTGGAGAATTGTTTCGACAACTCTCTTATGAAGAAATTGGTTCTTCGACCGTGCAATCAAGAGTGTTCGGTGGGCTAGCAAACAGCACCATCGTTTTTTGTCTGCCGGGTTCTCCGGGTGCCTGTAAGACCGGTTGGGAAAAGATCATCGCTGAGCAATTAGATAGCTCACACAAACCCTGCAACTTCGTCGACAAACTAAATATCTAATCCCTTAATTCACGCAGTAATATCGATAGAACCACTGGGTGGTTTTTTGTCTTTGTCTTGCTTTTCAGGAATATTCTGGCGTTTGCGTTTCAGATTTGAATTCGAGTCTTGAACTTTGTTTTCAAAATTAGTGGTGGCGTTAGTCACATCCAACTTGTCGCCATTCTTGCGGCGCACAGGTACCGGTCGGATGCTGGGGGGAGGATTGACTTGCATTTGGCTACTCCACTGCGAGCTTTCAGGGAATAGGTACTACTTATCCTATTAATTGGATGTCAGATAGGCAGAACGGGCCTGACTGTCTGAATCATTTCAATAGTAAGTATAGGAAGAAAAATCGAGTTTGGAGGGGAAAAAGAGTTTTTAGTGCTGCGGATAGATAAACACCAGCACCAGGCTGTTTGCTTGGGCTGGTGTTCAGTAGGTACTGCTATTTGAAGGACTTTGCATATTGCCCCCTTCTAGTTGGTTTATATCGCGGCGTAAACAATCGCGACAGGCACGGCTAGGGCGGCTGCTACTAAGGCAACGCTAACCAAGGTAGCTTCTACGACTGGCCGAGCTTTTCTCATTGCTTTGCTCATCATAATCTCCTTATTGAATGATTTTTGGGTTAAAAAGTTGATGCGATCGCCATAACACGGCGCGTATGGTAACACAAGATGTCCTTTAAAGTAACACTTTTGAGTAAAATCGCACATTTGTAATAAAAAGTAGCAAATGTTGATCAATAATTAACCAAATAAAAATAAAATCTATTAATAACAATGAGATATGAAAGTCTTTTTATTTTTTTTAGTGTCACAATTGATAACACATGAGGCCCATAACGTACTGATTATGATTACTAATTTCTCTAATGCTCAAAAATTCTAAAAACTGTGATTCATATCACAGTCGTAACTAATGGTAACAGTTACTAAAATCCAAGCAAAAGCCCAGAGGAGGTTTTAAACTTTTAGCATGAGTTGGGTTTTGAAAACTTAGCAATTGATCGATGACAGGGAGTCGAAATGCAGTTCAAAACAAAATGTGCCACCTGTAATAGCTTGCGCTTAAGCTTCTGTATCGGTCTTTTCTTGGTAGCTACTATGCTAATTACCGGAATTCACCCATAACTCAATTCGCTACAATAGCGGCATGAAAGATAAGAAGCCGCTGCTACAGTCCCCTTTGAATGGCAAAACCATCGCTCTCTCTGAGAGCCGTCAGTTAGATGTGCTTGCTGCCCTGTTTGAACGGCGGCAGGCCAGAGTTCTACGAGTACCTCTAGTCACCATTCTCGATTCGCCAGACCAGGAAGCAGTGAGTAAATGGTTGCGTTGCTTTATCGAGGAGCCGCCGGGGATTTTGGTATTACTTACCGGTGAAGGCTTGCGTCGCTTAGTGGCGGCCGCAGACCGTAGCGGCATTCGGCAACAGTTCATTGCAGTGCTTGCAGATGTAGTAAAGGTTTGCCGCGGTCCTAAACCAGGGAGGGCATTAAAAGAAATCGGATTGGACGCAAACCTAGTTGGAACCACGCCCACAACCGAAGGAATAATCGAATCCCTGAAGTCATTGCAATTAAGCGGTGCTGTTGTTGCAGTTCAGCTTTATGGGATGGAGCCAAATTTGCCACTCATAGAGTTTTTGGAAAACGCTAATGTCGGTGTAATTCATAGGGTCGCACCTTATATTTATGCGGCGGACAGTGATGCCGAACAAGTGAAGCAGCTAATCGCACAATTACAGAAAGGTGAAGTTGATCTACTTGCCTTTACCAGTAAATCCCAGGTTAAAAGATTGTTTTCTGTAGCAGCGGAGCATGATTTGCAGGAGGCGCTTAATGCGGGACTAGCTACAACCCCAGTTGCTGCAATTGGTCCCGTAGTGGAGCGAGAACTGATTAAGTTCAATGTGAAAGTAAGTGTCACGCCAGATTCCCAATATTTCATGAAGCCTCTTGTTCGTGCCGCAGAATCGCTCTTTAGCTAAGATATTCGATCGACTAGTTTCCTGGCGTAGCAGCCGTTAGAATTGCACGCTTTCCTGCGAAATCGAGACTGACTTAATGCGAATCATGACCCTAAACTGTAATGGAATCAGAGCCGCCGCGCGCAAAGGCTTTTTCGATTGGCTACAAACTCAAGACTTTGATGCAGTTTGCCTCCAGGAAACTAAAGCTCAGATTGATCAACTCTCTGATCCAATATTCCACCCTGACAATTACCACTGCCATTACTATGACGCGCTTAAAAAAGGCTATTCAGGTACCGCTCTCTATTCGAAGCGTGAGCCTAAAAAAATTAGTCGAGGATTGGGATTCGAAATTGCAGATACTGAAGGTAGATATATTCAGGCAGACTTTGATGGCTTGAGCATTGCATCGTTATATCTTCCTTCAGGTTCTGCAGGGGAAGAGCGCCAGCGCAGAAAGATGCATTTTATGGATGATTACATGCAACACATGAAATCCTTACGCAGAAAAAGAAGAGAATTCATTATCTGTGCCGACTGGAACATCTGTCATAAGGAAATCGATCTCAAAAACTGGCGCCCCAATCAGAAAAATTCTGGTTTTTTGCCTGAAGAAAGACAATGGCTTGATGAACTCTATGATGATGTTGGCTATGTCGATGCTTTTCGGGTTGTGAACGAAGAGGAAGACCAGTATTCCTGGTGGTCGAATAGGGGCCAGGCCAGGGCCAACAACGTGGGATGGAGACTGGACTATCACGTTGTTACTCCAGGTTTAAAGGATAAAATTAAATCGGCCGAAATCTATACTGAACAGAACTTTTCAGATCATGCGCCTGTCATACTGGAATACAGTCTTTAGCCGAGTCCGATCGATAATTTGTGAATAGATTTAAAATGAAACCGATATCCAAATACCTAAATAAAATAGCTCTAATCGTTACGTTAATGCTGGTGACATTGCCAGCCCATGCCCAGCTGGAAGTAGTAATAGATACTTCGAAAGGTGTGATTCGCGCTGAGCTGAACGAAAGAGCAGCCCCAACCACGGTTGCGAATTTTGTCAATCTTGTCATGCGGGGATTCTATGACGGGCTGACATTTCACCGTGTCGAACGAAATTTTATGGTGCAGGGGGGCGACCCACTAGGGAATGGCACGGGTGGTCCTGGTTATCAATTTCGCGGAGAAATTATTCTCAAACATAATCAGCCGGGTATCTTATCTATGGCAAATTCCGGGCCCGGCACTGACGGCAGCCAATTTTTTATCACTCACCTGGCCACACCGCACCTGGATGGATTGCATTCGGTTTTTGGACGAGTTACCGATGGGCAACAAGTTGTTTATCAAATTCGAAGAAGAGATGTAATTAATTCAATTACGATTGAAGGTGATCCTTCTGACGTATTTTCTAGACGCAGCGAACAGCTAACGGAATGGAATGAAATTTTAGATCAACTATATCCCGAGTTAAAAGCCGCGCCTGCATCAACTGCAAATTAAGTGCCTACAAAACTTTTTTAAACGGCTTAACTGTTACTTTTTTATATACGCCAGCGGCAACATAGGGGTCTGCGTCTGCCCATGCCTGGGCCTGTTCAAGGCTATCAAATTCCGCGATTACCAAGCTGCCACTAAAACCCGCCTCGCCAGGTTCTTCGCTATCAACTGCCGGATGAGGGCCGGCGGCCAGCAATCTTTTTTGCTGCGCGAGTTGATTCAAGCGATCTAGGTGAGCTGGTCGTGCAGACTTTCTTTTTTCCAGGCTGTTGTCCACATCTTCGCTCATGATTGCGTAGTACATGAGTTTTACTCGAGGTTAAACAGATTCTTCTGATGTCGAATCGGAAGTATTTTCATCTTCTTCGACTTCAATGTATTTAGCCAGCAGTGGCATTTGTGCAAACACAAAAACAAAAGTAAGAATTAGATTGCCAAATACTTTGAATTGAATCCAGGCTGCTTCGCTGAGGGTAAAAGCGACCACCAAATTTATTATTCCCAGTACGATGAAATAGTAAATCCAATAGTTATTGAGTTTATGCCAAAGTTCTTTCGGTGCTTCTAGGGTGTGACCCATCATATGTTCGATTGCAGGCTTCTCACTAATGAATCGAGAAGCAAAAAATATGCTGGCAAATATCCAGTTAACTATCGGTGCTTTCCACTTGAGAAAAGTAACGCTTTGAAAGGTAATAGTGAGGGTGCAGAAAAATACTACACCTCCCAAAGTAATCCATTGAAACTTATCGAGGCGTTTCTGTACCAGAAACAATGTTCCGTAAACCAATATCGAAACCACCAATAGCACTTCCGCTGCGCTAAAGATTCCTCCCACAGTTCGTTCAAACCCGGCAATGGATACGACACGTTCATCCATAGTCCAAACGGTGAAAAAAACTAATAAGGGGATGTAGTCGAGAAACTGCTTCATTGGAGCCCTTCAGTACGGCATTAAGCCGCGCCATCTTAATTCATTTGTTGATTACTGTCTGCTTTTATCAGCTGGTTGTAATAGAATCTCACTCCTTTTTAGGAGCCGGATAATCAGAGTTTATGCGGCATGAGCGGTGAATGGCTGAATTCCTGCAAGTACATCCGGTCAATCCGGAACCCAGAGTAGTAAAGCAGGCAGTAGAGATACTGCTGAAGGGTGGTGTGATCGTCTATCCGACAGATTCAACCTATGCTCTTGGCTGCCATATCGGCGATAAATCAGCGCTGGAGAGAATTCGGCGCATACGGCAGTTAGATACACGTCATAATTTCACCTTGGTCTGTAGCGATCTCTCATCACTCGCTAGCTATGCCAAGGTACACAACAGTGCTTACCGAATATTAAAAGCTTACACACCAGGCCCTTACACATTTATTTTGAAAGCGACGGCGGAAGTTCCGCGTCGACTTATGCATCCGAAGCGCAAGACGATTGGACTGAGAGTTCCTGAAAATCAAATAGCTCAATCCTTGCTAACCATGCTCGGTGAGCCAATCATGAGCACCAGCCTCATCTTGCCGGATGAAGAAGAACGCTTAGTCGATCCTTACGAAATGCGTTTAAAGATTGGCAAATTGGTCGATCTCATAATAGATGGAGGAGCCTGCGGCCTGGAACCCACTACCATGATAGATTTGGTTGAAGGAGTTCCTGAAGTAATGCGTGTAGGAAAGGGTGATCCCGAACCATTCCAATAGGTGCGGAATTACTTCATTAAACTTATCCTGATTAATCAGGGGAAATGTCAATTTAGGAGTTTGGATTGTCAACGGTAAATTCTCAGCAGCGTGTGCTTTCTGGAATGCGGCCAACCGGTCAATTGCATTTGGGGCATTTACACGGGGTACTCAATAACTGGGTGCAACTTCAGCATGAATATGAGTGCTTCTTTTTCGTTGCGGATTGGCACGCCCTAACTACGCACTACGGTGAACCCACGATATTTGAACAACACACCATCGATATGGTCATCGATTGGTTAGCTGTGGGTGTTAATCCAGGATCGGCTGCATTATTTGTCCAATCAAAAGTTCCGGAGCATGCAGAACTGCATTTGCTGCTTTCTATGACCACACCTTTAGGCTGGTTGGAGAGGGTGCCCAGTTACAAAGATCAGCAAGAGAAATTGCAGGAAAAGGAATTAGGAACCTATGGCTTCCTGGGGTATCCACTTCTACAGGCGGCGGACATATTAATTTACCGGGCAGGCTTTGTACCTGTTGGTGAAGATCAAGTCGCACATGTGGAATTAACGCGGGAGGTGGCTCGTCGTTTTAATCACATTTATGGCCGCGAACCTGGATTCGAAGAAAATGCCTTAGCGGCAATTAAGAAAATGGGTAAGAAGGCAGCGAAACTCTATTCGCAATTGCGCACTTCGTTTCAAGAGCAGGGCGATCAAGAAGCGTTGGAAAAAGCCAAGGCGCTAGTTTCCGAACAGCAAAACATCTCATTAGGGGATCGGGAAAGGTTATACGGTTATCTCGAAGGGGGTGGGAAAATGATTCTGGCGGAACCCCAATCCTTACTAACCCCTTCTTCAAAAATGCCTGGATTAGATGGTCAAAAAATGTCCAAATCCTATAACAATACGATCAGTTTACGGGAGCCCTTGGAAGAAGTTGAAAAGAAGATCAGCACGATGCCGACTGATCCGGCTCGAGTACGTTTAACCGATCCTGGGGATCCAGAAAAATGTCCGGTCTGGCAGCTGCATCAGACTTACTCCGATGAAAAAACCAAAGACTGGGTAGTAGAAGGCTGTAAGAGCGCTGGCATCGGTTGCCTGGAATGCAAAAAGCCCGTGATTAATGCGGTCGTGTCGGAATTAGAACCCATTCAGAAGGAAGCTGAGCAATATGTGAAAGATCCTGACATGGTGAGGTCGATTATTGCAGAGGGAAACGAGACCGCGCGGGACCGGGCCAAGGAAACTCTTGCCGAGGTACGTACAGCCATGGGATTAACGAGCTGGTAAGTGACTAAAAACGCCGCGAACCGTGAGCTTTTCCTAGGCAATTGAGGTAAAATGCGGCCTATAGCTGAGTTACACGGACCACTAGATTGACGATTACTGGTACCGACACCGGATCCGATAACCTTGATCCCCAAGGGGAGTCAGATTCCCCTCCAGAAAATAACCCTCTTAGTCAGCAGTTAGAAAATACTGAAGACAATGCCGATCCAGAGCAGACCGAGCTGCCACTAGCTTATGTCGATGGTGAAGCCATTACCGAGGTGCCGAAGGATCTTTATATTCCACCGGATGCTCTGGAGATTTTTCTCGAGGCCTTTGAAGGACCCCTCGACCTACTGCTGTACCTAATAAAGCGCCAGAACATAGATATCCTTGAAATCAACGTGGCTGATATCACTGATCAGTACATGGCCTATGTGGAGCTGATGCAGGCGAGTCAATTTGAGTTGGCGGCAGAATATCTTGTCATGGCTGCCATGTTGGCTGAAATCAAATCCCGAATTCTATTACCCCGGCAGGATGACGAGGAAGCGGAAGAAGGTGATCCGCGGATGGAACTTATCAGGCGCTTGCAAGAGTATGAGCGTTATAAGCAGGCAGCTGAAGATATTAACGAACTGCCACGGATGGATAGGAACATTCATCGAGCGGGAGCGGCACTGCCAGAGATTGAGCGGATAACGCCAGATCCAGATGTCGATCTGCAGGAAATTTTAATTGCCCTTTCCGGGGTCTTAAAAAGGGCAGATATGTTTGAGCACCATCACATTCAATTCGAAACCCTTTCAACCCGGGAGAAAATGTCCGAGATCATGGTGCGCTTGTCAGATCACAAATTTGTACCGCTAGCTTCATTATTATCCAAAGACGAAGGTCGTTTGGGAGTGGTTGTGACATTTCTGGCAGTAATGGAACTGATGAAAGATTCAATGGTCGAGATTGTGCAATCAGACCCCTTTGGACCAATACACTTAAAGTCTAGAAGTTAAGGAGAGGCTGTAGTGGCAAGTGATGTCGACAATAAGGTGAAGATGATCGTTGAGGGTTTGTTACTCGCCGCCGGGCGGCCACTGACCCTGGACAATATTGCACAAGTCTTCTCCAAGAGAGAGCGCCCCGACAAGAAGGAATTGAAAACTGTATTGCAGGCTATTGCAGAGGAATGTGATGGTCGTGGTTTCGAACTTAAAGAAGTTGCATCTGGTTATCGCTTTCAGGTTAAGCAAGAACTCAGTGAATGGGTAGCAAAGCTTTGGGAAGAGAAACCACCGCGCTATACCAGGGCCTTATTGGAGACTCTGTCTTTAATTGCTTATCGACAACCAATTACCCGTGGCGATATCGAAGAAATTCGAGGTGTCAGTGTTAGTCCTAATATTATTAGAACCCTCATCGATCGAGATTGGATTCGAGTTGTAGGGCACCGAGATGTTCCCGGAAGACCTGCAATGTTTGCCATTACCAAGCTTTTCCTGGACTATTTCAATTTAAAGAGCCTGCAAGGATTACCTCCATTGTCAGAGGTAAAGGAACTAGAGCCACCTGAGCCTGAGTTCGATTTAAATGAAGAATTATTACAGTCTCGGATTCTCGAACTGCCGGATGAGAACGCTGATGAAGAGAGTCGAGCCCTTACCGCTGCAGAAGAAGCAGAACTTATAGCCGAAGAAGAAGCAGTAGAGCTTGCAAAGAAGCCACTGGACGAAATTTTGCGCATGGGAGTGCCGGAAGAGCTGCTGGAAAAAGAAGAATCCGATGAAGCTGAAGAGGCCGAGGACGAAGTGGCTGAAGAAGAACCCGACGAAGAGATTGACGACGATGAAGATGACTTGGACATCGGCCTAACGGACGATGACATCGCCGCCAATGAAGAATTTGAAAGAAATTTGCGCAAGAATTCTGACAGCGAAGATTCCGAAGAAGAAACGAACGAAGAAATTGAAGATGTTGAACATGAATCTAATGTAATCCCGCTGCACGGAAATAAGAATCAAGTTCAGGATGAAGATATTACTGAGTTTGAATTTACTGAAGTTGAAGACGCAAATTCCGTTGAGGACGAGCAAGAGGAAATTGAAGACGGCTCAGCTGCAATAGAATTTGTAATTGAAGACAGTCTTCCTGATGAAGGTTTTAGCGAAGACACTAATGAGATTAATTATATTGGCGATGATCACGATGAAAATCGTTAGCAGCCACAAATTATTCTAGCCGCCCTAATCTTTCCAAAACACAATTCATATGTCTGAAAAATTGCAGAAAGTGCTTGCCCGAGCTGGTTTCGGTTCGCGTCGCGAAATTGAGTCCTGGATAGCCGAGGGTAGGATAAGAGTAAACGGGAAGATTGCGGAAATCGGCGCCAGAGTGGATGACGACGATAAAATAGTCGTCGATGGAAAGAAGCTAGCCCCGCAGAAAAAGATTCGTCATGACAGGAGGGTAATCCTCTACAACAAGCCTGAAGATGAAATTTGTACGCGCAAAGACCCAGAAGGCAGACCTACAGTGTTCGACAAATTGCCTCCATTGAAGCACGGTCGGTGGGTATCGATAGGCAGACTCGATATAAATACTAGCGGATTACTGCTGTTTACTACCGACGGCGAACTGGCTAATAAACTGACCCACCCAAGCTCCATGGTGGAAAGAGAGTATGCGGTCAGAGTAATGGGAGAGGTTACGCCAGCCATGGTTCAAAGCATGCATGAGGGCATCATTATCGATGACCATCTGTGCCGCTTCACTGACATTCAATACTTCGCAGGAGAAGGGATTAATCAGTGGTACCACGTTGTTGTTATGGAAGGAAGAAACAGGGAAGTGCGGAAGTTATGGGAATCCCAGGGTCTGAAAGTAAGCAGACTAAAGCGCGTTCGCTTTGGTCCCATATTTATTCCGAGCACGGTAAGAAAAGGCGAGTATCAAGAACTCGCCAAGAATGAAGTCGAAAAATTAGTTAAGTTTGTTAACGCGCAGACTTAAGCATTTGGTTCTTGGCACGCTCAACCAGGCTTTTTACGGAGTCTGTTCCGGTTAAGGTAGAAAATCCAGACGAAACTTCCAGGCCATAGCCATCGTCTTCGTTAAATGCCTTGCGCAGAGATCGTTCTATTCGTTTTGCTATGGGTCTGGCACCCGAAGCATCATTATGCATGATAAGTCGAAATTCCTTACCTCCACTGCGAAATAGTCTATCCGTATTTCGGCACACGTCGTAGACAACGTCTTTGATGGTGTTGACTATATTTAGTGGCAGTTTTGTTGTTTTCTTTTGAGCGCTGCACTCAAAATGTAGTGTTAATAGAGACAAGGAATGATTGTGTCGTTTTGCCAGTTCGATTTCTCGAACTAGCGTGTGTTCTAGTAAAACTTTGTCGCCAATATTAGCAACAGGTTCTGCTATTGCCTGTTCAACTGCATCCAAGTATTTAAGTGCATTGCCAATCGGAATTAACAGAAGAATTACAAAGCTTTCAATTTGCTGTAATTCTTCTTCGCTGAAACGTTTGCTGCGTTTAAAGACGAGTTCACCAAAACTGGTTTCATTATTGATGAGTCGATAACCACAACTGTGACCACTTTGCCTGCCCAATTTTAACTTGAGATCGCGTTCATCTTCCTGATAGTAAATCCCGTCTACTTTGACAAAGTCATTGAGACTTTCCAAAAACTTGTTCAGCATTAGTTCCAGGTCTAATGTTGATTGCAAACAGGTAATCAGCTGCAGCTTGTCTTCTTCAATTGAAGACAGACATGTTTGTGAGTTTAGCTGTGCCGAATTGCGCCTGTTTTGTTGGCTCTTATCGATTGACTGAATTGAAACGACCATGTTAATTCTCTCGTAACTTCCTTCGCTTGTTATATGCCTGAAACTTGATTTTTGCCTGAGTCTTTTGCTTTATAGAGGGCCTTGTCTGCACGGCGGAAAAAACTGTCTCTGCTATCGGACTGCTTTAACGCAGTGGCACCAATACTGACCGTAACGCTTAATGACTCTCCGGCTATTTCAACTTCATTCTCTTCTATTGCCTCTCGAAGCCGCTGGGCGATGACTAGTGCCCCTGGCAGATTGGTTTCATTGAGAAGAACGACGAACTCTTCGCCGCCGTATCGAAAAGATAAATCGGTTTGGCGGTTTATATCATTCAAGACACTGACTAATTCCTTAAGAACGAGATCACCGGTTTTATGCCCCAATTTGTCATTAATGTTTTTGAAATCATCCACATCTATGAGTAACAATGAGAGAGGAGATCGATGCCTTTTAGCTAGTTCAATTTCTCTTCGTAGAGTACTGTCGAGTGCAATCCTGTTGCCAGCGCCAGTCAATGGATCGGTTAATGAGGCAATGATGGCTTCGCGATATTGCAAGGCGTTGCGAAGCGGACAGATTAAGGTTCCTAGTACATCTTCTATTAGCTCAAGGTCAAATTCGGTAAAACGCTTGCCGCGATAAAAATTCAATTCGCCCAAATAGTCGTTTTGAGTAATCAGTCGATAGCCGCAGCTATGTGTCGCTTTACGGCCGGTGTTTAATCTGATTTTTCGGCTTTCATTAAAGTAACTTAGACCATTTAGTTCAATTACGGACTGTAGTTCATCGTGAAAAATCCCGAGTACCTGTTCCAGTTCCAGACTGCTTTGTAAAATCGAACTAAGTTTGAATTTTAGTTGTTGATACTTGTCCTGCTCGAGCTCGACGTCACGATTGCGCGTAACACGTTTCGCACTATTGAATTCAATAGTGTTCGAACTCGTTAGTGGTGTGGCCATGATTTCCTCCTGGCTTTGACAGCTCTATCTAGAGCTGAGTAATCCATTACTACTTTGAGCTAATAGCTACAAAGCGATTACTGTGCCAATTTCACGGTCTTTGTGTTTTCTGTTGTTTTTTCAGTAGGTTAACGAGCGTGGCAAGCTCTTGTCGCCGAGAATGGGCGGCAAGGAATGTTAATGTTTTGGAGGCCTTACTTTGAAAGCGGCAAATAATTGCCGGGATCGAAACCTTTAGCATCGATAGCCTGTCCATGAATCGATTGCGCCGCTTCACTGAATAGATACAGATAGACTGGCATTAGAGATTCCGCCGTTGGCTGTGAATCAGGATTCTCGGCCGGATAGGCAGCTTGGCGCATGGCGGTTTTGGTTGCTCCAGGATTTAAGCTATTTACCCGAATCGCGCTGGTTTTTTCTAATTCTTCTGCCAGGGTTTGCATGAGCCCTTCGACAGCAAATTTAGATACAGAATAAGCTCCCCAATGGGCGCGGCCTTTGCGGCCTACACTGGATGAAATAAAGAGAAGTCGGGCATCTTCAGAGAGTCGCAAACTAGGGAGTAAAGCTTTAGTTAGCATAAAAGCAGAGTGCAAATTGACTTGTATTGTGTCCTTCCAAGTTTCTGTGGGATAAAACTCGATAGGAACTCGAGCCCCAAGTACTCCTGCATTAAGTAATAACCCATCCAACTGAGCAAAATTCTCAGCCACGGATTCGCTGAGTTCCTGGTAGTTGTTTTCATCAGCAGAATTAAAGTCAATCGGCTGAATCGTTACTTTGCCAGGATTTATTGCTTCAATTTCGTCATACAACTGCTCTAACTTTTCCTGAGAGCTGCCCAGCAAAATGAGATTGGCGCCGTGCTGGGCAAAACTTTTCGCACAGCATTTTCCAATGCCATCACTCGCCCCGGTTACTAAAATATTTCTATTTTCCAATAAATCTTTTGGGGCTTCATAATCAAACATAGCGCTACGCAAAGGTTAATATATTAAGTAAGGGTTTAATCTGGTCAGACTGCTGCACGATAAAATCTGCATACCATTCTTCAACTTTAGAACTGGAATTCAAATAACCATAGGCAGCTGCTATGGCAATTACATCAGCATTTTTCGCCGCCTGAATATCCCGTAAATGATCACCAATATAAACAGTCTTATCGGTTTCGCAGTTGAGCTTTTCGCAAGCGAGAAGAATGGGTTCTGGATGAGGTTTACGGTTTTCTACGTGATCGGGGCAAACCAGGACACCGCAGCGTTCATTGAGTGTCAGTTTGTTCAACAAGGCGCTGGCGTATAGTTCAGGCTTATTAGTGACTATTCCCCACGGAATACTGTTTTCTTCCAATTGCTCTAATAATTGGTTCAAGCCGGGATAGAGCAATGATTCAGTGATTTCGATCTGTTCCTGGTAAAGATCCAGGAGTCTTTGATTTAGCGTGGCGAATTCTTTTGCGTCTTCTTCGATTTGGAAGGCCAGCTTTACTAAAGCGCGAGCTCCGTCTGATACGGTTTGATAAATGAGTTCTGAATCTATAGGAGGCTTTTGTTGTTCAGCCAAAAGCTTGTTTACAACTTTAATGAAGTCTGGTGCTGTATCAATCAGAGTTCCGTCTAAATCGAACAACACACATTCTATGGATGTTTGAAGAGTCACAATACTACTCTTAGTTGGCAGGTTTCTCGAAGAAGGCAATGTAATTTACATCGACATTTTCTTCCAGAAAATAACGTTTAGTGAGTGGGTTGTAGCCCATTCCAATTTGACCTCTTAAGTCTAATCCGCTCTCCCGACACCACCTAGCAAGTTCAGAGGGGCGAATAAACCTAGCGTAATCATGAGTTCCCCTTGGTATAAGGCTTAATAAGTATTCTGCTGCGACAATGGCAAAGAGATATGACTTGGGATTACGATTAATCGTTGAAAAGAATACCAGGCCTCCGGGTTTAACCAGGTTAAAGCAAGCGGCAGCCACTGAACTGGGTTCCGGAACGTGTTCCAACATCTCCAGACAAGTAACCACATCGAATTGTTCTGGCTCTGCTAGCGCCATTTCTTCAGCGGATGATTTTCGGTAATCAATGTTCAGCTTGCTTTCCAGTTGATGCAGCCTGGCTACGGATAACGATGCATCCGCCAGATCGATCGCTGTCACCTTGGCGCAATGATGGGCCATAGATTCCGCCAGAATTCCTCCACCACAACCAATATCAAGCACTGATTTGCCGGCGAGGTTAATCTGTCTGCTTATGTAATTCATTCGAAGTGGATTAATTTCATGCAGCGGTTTGAACTCGCTGTTTGGATCCCACCAGCGTGAGGCTAGTTCTTCAAACTTTTTGATCTCGAGTTCGTCGACATTTTCCATGCTAGTGATTCTATCCTGCAGCGACTTTTGATTGCCAACTGAGTGCTGACTGATAAATTTTATCTCTTTCCAAGGTAAGCAAGTTGCCATCTTCTAATAGAGGCATTCCTGCACACCAAACATGGCTAACCTGAGTTGAATTAACAGCATAGACCAAATGGGAAAGGGGATTGTTTACCGGCTGAGAGTTAAATGCATCCAAATTAATTGCGCTGATGTCGCCATATTTACCCACTTCGAGGCTGCCAATTTCTGCATCTAAACCAAGTGCTTTCGCCCCATTTATAGTCGACATTTCAAGCGCAGTTGCAGCGGGAACCGCACCCGCGTCTCCGCTAACCGCTTTCGCCATGAGTGCGGCAGATCGCATTTCAGTAAACATATCTAAATCATTGTTACTGGCGGCGCCGTCAGTACCCAGGCCAACGTTAATGCCCTTGTCTAATAATTTCGCCACCGGGCAAAATCCGCTGGCAAGTTTCATGTTGGATTCTGGGCAATGCAAGACATGTGCTCCATGTTGAGCAAGTAAATTCATCTCATCATCATTGAGTTGAGTTGCATGTATGCAATTGAGACGCGGTGTTAACAAGCCGAGTTCGTGTAGACGTTGGATCGGTCTCCTACCATCGCTTGCCACTGCGTCTTTAACCTCTTGCGCAGTTTCATGCACATGCATATGCACCGGCAGGTCTAGTTCTTCAGCTAAGACGCCTAATTTTTGCAGAGGAGCATCAGAAACGGTGTAGGGCGCATGGGGACCAAACGCAGTAGAAACTAACTCATTATCCCGATAATCATCGTGGAGCTGAGTCGCTTTGAGAATATATTCGTCAGCATCCTGTGCCCACACAGTTGGGAAATCTAATACAGGGCTAGCCAATTGCACGCGGACATGAGCGGCAATTGCGGCTCTGGCAACTTCATCAGGGAAAAAATACATATCGGCAAAACAGGTGGTGCCAGATCTAATCATTTCTGCAATGGCAAGAGTCGCGCCATCGAATACGAACTGACGATCCACCAAGCTGCCTTCAAGGGGCCAGATTTTCTCTTCCAGCCATTCTTTTAAGGGGATGTCATCGGCAGCTCCACGCAATAGCGCCATCGGTGTATGGCCGTGAGCATTGACGAGCCCAGGGATGAGGGCGTGATTAACCAAGCTGATAATGTTATCAGATTGATGTTGTTCGCAGATGCTGTCGGCGGGTCCTAAAGCAAGAATTTTTTTGTCTTTAAGAGCAATGGCGTGATCGTTTAGTACCTGTCCGCGAGGGACCACAGGAATTATCCATTTCGCCTTAATTATTAGATCAACTTCCATAAACTAACCGCACTCCAGCAGACTTTAAATCAAGTTTGAATTGTGCAAATTTTGACGAAATTTCCGCTCAATTTTTGCTTCAAAACTGGGCCGGGATTATACCTGTAAATTGATAAAATAGCGCGTTCCAAAACCCCTGCTAAAAACTCTTCTAAGGTGTTGATATATAAAAGAAAAAATACAACCCAAATTTCCCTTTTCAGTATCTTTTTACGGTTGGTTTATGGTAGAATTTGCACTTCGTTTCAAAGCCGAAATTTTGCTTATTTTTTGAGCTGGAAATCAGCTGAAAATAGGCTAAAAATTGAGAAGTTCGGCCGTTAAAAATACCAATGGATAATAAAAATTCTCTTACAAATAGCACAACACAACTACCCTCAATCAGCTCTGTTGTACCCATCACTCTTTTAGGAAAAAGCTAATCTATGTCTGAGTTTGCCAAACAGGTTTTGCCTGTCGCATTAGAAAGTGAAATGCGTGAATCTTATCTGGCCTATGCGATGAGCGTAATCGTAGGACGTGCTTTGCCGGATGTAAGAGATGGCTTAAAACCGGTGCACAGACGTGTGCTATTTGCCATGAATGTGCTGTCGAATGACTACAACAAGCCTTATAAGAAATCGGCGCGTGTGGTCGGAGATGTTATTGGTAAATATCACCCCCATGGCGATTCAGCTGTTTACGACACAATCGTCCGCTTAGCACAGAATTTTTCATTACGTTATCCCTTGGTAGATGGTCAGGGAAATTTTGGTTCCATTGACGGCGATGCTGCTGCTGCCATGCGTTACACCGAAATTCGTATGGCCAAGATTGCTCATGATTTATTATCAGACCTCGATAAGGACACGGTTGATTTCTCGCCAAATTACGATGCCACTGAAGACATCCCAGACGTGCTGCCAACTCAGATTCCCAATCTCCTGGTTAATGGCTCATCTGGTATTGCTGTGGGAATGGCAACCAATATCCCTCCCCACAATCTTACTGAAGTGGTGAATGGAGCGCTGGCGTTATTAGACGACTCTGATCTCGAAGTCGATGCCCTGATGGAGCACATCCAAGGTCCCGATTTTCCAACGGCAGGAATTATTAATGGTAAAGCCGGCATCATTCAGGCTTATCGCACAGGCCGCGGTCGAATCTATGTTCGAGCCAAGGCAGATGTTATTACGAATGAAAAATCGGGCAAAGAAAGTATTATCGTTACGGAAATTCCTTACCAGTTAAATAAATCAAAACTGATCGAACGTATTGCTGAATTAGTTAAAGAGAAAAAGATTGAGGGCATTACCGAACTGCGGGATGAATCGGATAAAGATGGCTTAAGAATCGTTATTGAACTCCGGAAAGGAGAAATGGGTGATGTAGTCCTAAACAACCTTTATGCCCAAACCCAAATGCAATCGGTATTTGGCATAAATATGGTTGCCCTGGTGGACGGACAGCCGCGGCTATTAAATTTGAAAGAAGTGCTAGATGCGTTCATTAGACATCGCCGCGAAGTTGTTTCCCGACGCACGGCATACTTACTGCGCAAAGCCAGAGAAAGAGGGCACATACTGGAAGGGCTAGCAGTAGCTCTGGCAAACATCGATGCGGTTATAGAACTAATTAAAAGCTCACCTACCTCAGCGGAAGCTAAAGAAAAATTACTGGGAAGATCCTGGAAGTCTGATAGCGTGCTGGCAATGTTGGGTGAAGTTGGACCCGATGCCTGCCGTCCAGATGAATTGGAAGAACGTTACGGACTCAAAGATCAAGAATATTTTCTTTCCCCTGAGCAAGCCCAAGCGATTCTTGAATTGCGCCTACATCGCTTAACCGGGCTGGAGCATGAGAAGCTCATTAATGACTACAAGGAATTGCTGAAACAAATTGCCGATTACATCGATATTCTTGAAAACCAGTCACGGCTATTGAGTGTTGTTAGAGAAGAGTTAGAACAAGTCCAGAAAGAATATGGGGACGAAAGACGAACCGAAATTGTTGGTTCGCAACAAGATCTCACCATAGAGGATTTGATTACAGAAGAAGATCGCGTTGTTACCATATCTCAAAGCGGCTATGCCAAGACTCAGCCCTTAGCAGACTATACAGCGCAACGCCGCGGCGGTATGGGAAAAGCTGCTGCGTCGGTTAAGGACGAAGATTTCGTAGAGCATCTGTTGATAGCAAGCACCCATGACACTTTATTGTGCTTCAGCAGCGTAGGTAAGGTTTATTGGCTCAAGGTATTTCTAATTCCGGTTGCAAGTCGTACTTCTCGCGGCAAGCCAATCATAAATATATTGCCTCTGGAAGAGGGCGAGCGGATTACTAGTATGTTGCCGGTTAAAGAATATGATGATGAGCATTTTGTCTTCATGGCCACTGCCGACGGTACGGTAAAGAAAACCGGTCTAAATAATTTCGCTCGGCAACCTAGCGTAGGACTTAGAGCGATTGAATTAGAAGAAGGGGACGAGCTTGTAGGGACAGCAATTACCGATGGCGAAAAAGACGTCATGCTGGTTAGCAGTAGTGGCAAAACAATACGCTTTAAAGAAGACGACGTTAGACCGATGGGAAGAACTGCTCGAGGTGTTCGCGGCATAAAGATGGCATCAGGATTCCGAATGATTTCCCTGATTATTCCTGATGACAACAAGCAAGTATTAACAGTAAGTGAAAACGGCTATGGAAAACGCACAAACATTTCTGATTACCCAGTTTACGGTCGCGGAGGGCAGGGAGTTATCGGGATCCAAACCAGTGACAGAAATGGTGCAGTGGTTGGTGCCGTGCAAGTGTCAGAGAATGACGAAATTATGCTGATTTCAGATAAGGGCACGCTGGTTCGTACTCGCGTAGAGGAAGTCTCAGTGCAGGGGCGAAATACTCAGGGAGTCCGCCTAATCAAACTTAAACAAGGCGAGAAACTTGTTGGACTGGAACAAGTCGATGAGCCTGAAGATGAGCTAATTGAATCTGCACAGGATTCTGAATAAGCTTTACTCTTAGAAATTTTCTACATCGTATAAATTCTACTTCGACATATCCAAATGCTCTAAGGAGCAAAGCTTGAACGATCGAGTAAAAGTTGCATATCTGGGACCCGAGGGGACTTTTTCCCAGGCCGCTGTCGTAAATCACTTCGGTAAAGACTGTCATCTACAGGACTGTAATAGCATTGATGATGTATTCACTGCCGTTGCTTCTAAAAAGGTGAATTACGGTGTGGTGCCGGTGGAAAACTCTACCGAAGGCGCGGTAAACAATACTCAGGATTGCTTGATTGATAGCAAGCTGCAGATCGTTGGCGAAGAGATCGTTCCAATCGACCACAATTTGTTAACTCATCCTGACACAGAACTAAGTAGCGTTAAGAAAATCGCCTCGCACAAACAATCCCTGGCTCAATGCCGAAATTGGATTCAGCAAAATTTTCCCAACGTGGAACTAGTTGAGTGTTCCAGTAATGCCCAGGCTGCAAAACTCGCTTTAGAAGACTCTTCAGTGGCAGCGATTGCAGGAGCATTAGCGGCTGATGTTTATGGGCTTCGCGCCCAAACAGAGAAGATTCAGGATCAAGAACACAACAGCACCCGCTTTCTGGTATTGGCTAACCACGGCACTGAGCCCAGTGGCAACGATAAAACCAGTGTATTGATCTATGCAGAGAACAAGCCAGGTGCATTGTTCAGAATATTAGAGCCATTTGAAAATCTTCAGGTCAGTCTGACGAAGATCGAAACACGTCCAGCAAAAATTGAAGCCTGGGCTTATGTTTTTTTTATTGATTTCGAAGGCCATGTTAACGACGAGATAGTCGTCGAACTGTTCGGCAGACTACAAACCTGTACGGCAGAGATTAAAGTACTCGGTTCATATCCTGCGTTTGAAATCAGTAACTAGTGAAATAAGAGTAGGCTATAGATTGTCTGAACTAGTCACCAAGCAAATTCTAATTATTGGGCTCGGTTTAATAGGCGGCAGTATTGCTCGTGGGCTGAAAAAAGCATCAAGTGAAATTGTTATTAGTGCTTGTGATACGAACGAAATAGCACTGAAAAACGCGTTGCAAGAGGGGGTCATCGATCACGCCGGATCGCTGCAAGAGCTGTGTCCCAAGGCAGACGTTCTTGTAATTGCACTTCCAACCCTAACCACTGTTGAGCTAATCCCTGAAATTGCCGCACTGAGCAACGCAAATTGTATCGTCACAGATGTAGCGAGTGTTAAGTCGGCAGTAGTAGCTGCGGCGCGAAAACAATTCGATTCCTTTCAGCAACGTTTCGTTCCAGGCCATCCAATAGCTGGCTCTGAGCAAAGTGGGTATCAGGCCTCTAGCGCCGAGCTTTTTAAAGATCGAAACGTCATTCTCACTCCCCACGAACATTGTTCCTGTGCTGCCGTAGCGCAAATTAATGAGCTATGGAGGCTGCTGCATGCAAACGTATTAGGAATGGAACTAAGCAAGCATGATGAAATTCTAGCTGCGACTAGCCATCTCCCTCATCTACTTGCCTATGCAATAGTCGATGCGCTGGCCGATCAGCAGCAGAGTGAAAATATATTTCGCTATGCCGCCGGTGGCTTTGCCGATTTCAGTCGGCTGGCCTCAAGTAACGCTAAAATGTGGTCTGACATTTTTATTGCAAATGCCGATGCGACGGTTGCAGTATTGGATAAGTATATTGATCGACTGCAGGTATTCAGAGAGCGAATAACCAATGCCGAGCACGATACATTGGTTGAAAATTTTTCGAATGCGAAAATTGTTAGGGATGAATTCATTGGAAAGTATTTTGGTGGCAAAGTGAGTCATAACGATTCCAAATCGATAATCAACTACCTGGTAGAACCAGGCAGTAAGATTAGCGGAAGTATTCGTGTTCCAGGTGATAAGTCCATTTCTCATCGCGCAATTATCTTAGGGTCGATTGCAGAAGGGACCACTAAAGTATCAGGTTTTCTCGAGGGAGAGGACGCACTTAATACACTCAAAGCATTTCAAGAAATGGGGGTTACCATAATTGGGCCTGATAATGGTGAACTAACCATCTATGGTGTTGGCATAGATGGTCTTAAGGCGCCAAGAGTCCCATTAAACATGGGAAATTCCGGCACTGCGATGCGTCTTATGGCTGGATTGTTAGCCGCGCAACAATTCGATAGCGAATTGTTGGGAGACGAATCACTAAATCAAAGGCCAATGGCGAGAGTCATCGATCCCTTGACAGAAATGGGGGCAGAAATTGCATCTGTCGACAATGGTAAGCCACCACTGAAAATTTCCGGTAGAACATTAAAGGGAATCGAATATTCAATGAAGATAGCCAGTGCACAGGTTAAATCCTGTTTGCTGCTGGCCGGGCTCTATGCTGAAGGCGATACCTCGGTTAGCGAACCGGCATCATGTCGAGATCATACCGAGCGCATGTTAAAAGGTTTTGGATACTCCCTTGCCCAGGATGAAAGTACAAGAACAACCAAAATATCTGGTGGTGGCACATTGCAAGGAACGAGTATTGATGTGCCAGCAGACATTTCATCGGCAGCATTTTTCCTGGTTGCGGCGACGATTACCCCCGGGGCAACATTGTGTTTGGAGCACGTCGGAATAAATCCAACTCGAAATGGAATAATCAATTTGCTGCGAGCGATGGGCGCCGAGATCGAACTTTCGAACAAACGAAAAATCGGCGGAGAGCCGGTCGCCGACTTATTGGTTTCATATTCACAGCTAAAGGGAATTACCGTTCCTGAAAATCAAATTCCATTGGCGATCGATGAGTTTCCTGTCTTTTTTGTCGCAGCTGCTTGTGCTGAAGGCGTAACCGAACTTCGAGGCGCCGAAGAATTGCGGGTCAAAGAAAGTGATCGAATTGAAGCCATGGCTATTGGTTTGCGCACTTTGGGTGTAGAAGTTGAAACCTTTGTTGATGGAATTCGTATTCAAGGAGGTCCGATTGGCGGTGGAAGGGTAGAAAGCTTTGGCGATCATCGTATTGCCATGGCATTTGTTATCGCAGGATTAAGAGCATCGGCACCGATTGAAATAAACGATTGCGCAAACGTAGCCACTTCGTTTCCTGGTTTTATCAGTACTGCGCAGCAGGCAGGGATCAAAGTTAGCGAACGCGAATGTGGTGCGGATGAGTGAGATTCCGGTAATAGCGATTGACGGACCTTCAGGCTCGGGAAAGGGAACCATAGCCGAGCAGGTCGCGAAACAGCTCGGATTTGGCCTATTGGATAGTGGTGCCCTCTATCGCATCCTGGGAATTGCCGCCCACAAGGCCAATCTGGATCTGGCGAATCATAGCCAAGTTGCTGATTTAGCTAGAACTTTGGAAATAGAATTTGGAAGTAATGGCCCAGGTTCAGTAATTCTCAATGGAGAAGACGTCTCCGCTGCTATCCGTACCGATCTTGGCAGCGACCTTGCCTCACAGGTAGGGGCAATACCAGCCGCTCGAGATGCACTGTTTGAACGGCAGTTACAATTCCGAAATGCACCCGGATTAGTAGCCGATGGTCGCGACATGGGAACGGTGGTTTTTCCTGATGCAAGCCTCAAAATTTTCCTCACAGCAAGCGTTTCTGAAAGGGCGCAAAGGCGATATAAGCAGTTGATTGCTAAGGGTATTGATGCTATTCTGCGAGACCTAAAAGAGCGGGATAAGCGGGACACAGAGCGTCCTGTATCACCCCTCAAACCCGCTGAAGACGCTGTAATCCTAGATTCATCTGATCTCACCATTGAAGAAGTGGTGGATCAAGTATTGGTTCTATTTGCAGCAAAACGCAGCTGAGAGTTCTCCAAAAACTTTTGTTTGTTGTTCGTATCACCAGCATTGGCGATCAGCAAACAATCATTAACTGCCCCACGATTACTGGATTGTGGTTAGTTGCAATATACGTTAAAACTATATTGTAACATGCTGTATTTGTTGGATTTATTATGAGCGAAAATTTTGCGGGTCTGTTTGAACAGAGCCTCATCGAAATAGACATGACCCCTGGTGCCATCGTAACTGGTACCGTTATAGACATAGATACTGGTTGGGTCACAGTACATGCCGGCCTCAAATCTGAAGGCGTAATTCCCCGCGTACAATTTCTCGATGACCAGGGCAATCTCTCTCTCGAAGTTGGAGATGAGGTAAAAGTTGCATTGGAAACCGTCGAAGACGGATTTGGTGAGACTCGTCTCTCCAGAGAGAAAGCCAAGCGTGCGGAATCCTGGATGGAATTAGAAGCCGCCTACGAAAAGAATGACATCGTAACTGGCGTCATCAATGGCAAGGTTAAAGGTGGATTTACTGTCGATCTTAACAATATCCGAGCTTTTCTACCGGGATCACTGGTAGACGTGCGGCCAGTCCGCGATACCTTACATCTTGAAGGTCAGCAACTTGAATTTCGATTGATTAAACTCGATCGTAAACGCAACAACGTAGTGGTTTCCCGCCGTGCAGTGCTCGAATCTGTTAGCACTGAAGAGCGCGATGCTTTATTGGAAAAACTGCAAGAAGGCATGTCTGTTAAAGGTATTGTTAAAAACCTAACAGACTACGGTGCATTCGTAGACTTAGGTGGTGTTGACGGTCTCTTGCACATTACCGACATGAGTTGGAAGCGAATCAAGCATCCAAATAAAATCGTCAATGTTGGGGATGAAATAGATGTTAAGGTCCTCAAATATGACCGCGATCGTAATCGTGTTTCCCTCGGTTTAAAACAACTGGGAGAAGATCCTTGGCAAGCTATCAAGCAGCGCTATCCAGAAAATACGCAAGTCAAAGCAGTCGTTACTAATCTAACTGACTACGGATGTTTTGCGGAATTAGAGGAAGGTGTGGAAGGTTTGGTGCACGTCTCTGAAATGGATTGGACTAATAAAAATATCCACCCTTCAAAAGTTGTTCAACTCGGCGATGAAATCGATGTCATGGTTTTAGATATCGATGAAGAGCGTCGACGAATTTCCCTCGGCATCAAGCAGTGCTTCCAGAATCCTTGGGATGGATTTGCGGAAAACTTCAAGAAGGGCGATAAAATTTCTGGAAACATTAAGTCAATTACCGATTTCGGAATTTTCATTGGCTTAGACGGTAATATCGATGGACTTGTACATCTGTCTGATATTTCCTGGGACGAAACCGGTGAAGAAGCCGTTCGCAACTACAAGAAAGGCGATGAAATTGAAACAGTCATCCTGTCCATTGATCCGGAGAGAGAACGAATTTCTCTGGGCGTAAAGCAATTGGAAGATGATCCGTTCATGAACTATGTGTCTGAATTTGAAAAAGGCAGCATAGTAAAAGGAACAGTAACTGTCATCGAAGCGAAATCAGCGACTATTACGATGCAAGAAGGCGTAGAAGGAAACTTGCGAGCCTCAGAGATTAGTAGAGATAAGATTGAAGATGCTCGCAATGCGCTTAATGAAGGCGAAGAAATCGAAGTGAAGATCGTCAGTATTGATCGCAAGAACCGAGTGATTAGTTTATCGGTTAAAGCTATCGCAATTGATGATGAGAAGACTGCAGTGCAGGACCATAAGAAACAGGACGCCAGCGATGTATCACCGGGCACCATTGGTGATTTGATTAAGGCAGAAATGGATAAGAGTTAGCTGCAGGCCTAACAGAGGTTAGCAGTAGGCCTAAGAAGAGTTAGCAGTAGGCCTAACTATTTGATTGTGTTAGGCTTTGAGCTCTCACAAGAGAGCTTAGGACACTCTAAAGAGTGTCCTAAGTGCTGACTTTAGAATTCAAGTTAGATTGTTTGAATACGATTTGGGGTATAGGGGAGAACTATGACTAAGTCTGAACTGATCGACCGCATTGCCGGTAAACAAACCCAGTTGTCATCGAAAGATGTGGAGTTAGCGGTCAAAGCGATTCTGGAATACATGTCTCAGGTTTTAGCCGAGGGCGGTAGAATCGAAATTAGAGGATTTGGCAGTTTTTCGCTGCATTACCGAGTACCGAGAATTGGACGTAATCCAAAGACTGGAACTCCAGTAGCTTTAAGTGGTAAATACGTGCCGCACTTCAAGCCAGGAAAAGAGCTAAGAGATCGGGTCAACACTAGCATGTTGGCTGAGCAACAAGTGCTTTAGACTTTTCGATAGGCTTTAAAGAATAAAGCGGCATAGCCTATGGGTTATGCCGTTTTTCTTTCAGCAGATTTATTCTGAACGAATCTAGCTCCACGCCAAGGCAGGAATTTAAGAGATGCGAAAGATTTCCAATCTGCTTTCTGATTTATTTCTAATTCTGGTTTTTACCGCCAGTATTACTTTTTCTTACTTCAATACGACTCCCGTGCAAATTTCAGTTGGGGCTTGGGAGTTTCCCGCTCAACCGGTTTCCATCTGGATAATCGGTGCCTTTGTCATTGGTGGGACAATCGGATTGTTACTTGGAATGGGAATATTCAAAAATCTCAAATCGAAGTCCGAAATTAAAAGATTGAGCAAGCAGCTCGCTGAAGCTAAACAGGAAGTGTCTCAGCTCAGAGCGATGAGCTTAAAGGATCTGTAAACCGTGGATAGTTTAGGAATCTATTTTTTATTGCTTATAGCAGTAATTGCAGGATGGATTCTTGGGCGACTGTCCGCGCCAAAATCCTCCACTACTGTTCAGGAAACTAAAGATATCTTTGCGGATTATTTCGTCGGTTTAAATTATCTCCTTAACGATGAACCGGATGAGGCTATTGATACCTTCATAAAGGCACTGGAAATAAATAGCGACACGGTGGAAACCCATTTAGCACTGGGAGCATTATTGCGGAGACGAGGCAAAGTAGACAAAGCGATTAAAGTGCACCAAGCCCTACTGGCTCGGCCTGGACTCGACAAACTATTTTCTGATTCCACGCGCTTGCAACTTGCCATCGACTATATCTCGGCGGGGCTTCTTGATAGAGCAGAGAGACTGCTTAAAGAAATACTGGAGGAAGGCTCTAGCGTAAAATGGGACGCACTCAAGCACTTAATTACTATCTATCAAACCGAAAAAGAATGGGTTAAGGCTATCGAGTGTTCATCGCAGCTGCTGACTAGTAGTAATCACAAGCGTGACAATGAGATTCGAGCTGCGGCAGCGCATAACTGCTGTGAACTGACAGAACAGTTACTGAGAGATAATCAAAATGCGAAAGCAAAGGAGCAGATCAAAAAAGCTTTCGCTTTCGATCGGAAGAATGTGCGGGCATCACTGTTACTAGCTCAGATTGAACAAAGACTTGGCAACTTCAAGGCAGCGATCAAAGAACTAGTAAGAATTCGCACTAATAATCCTGAGTTTATTAGTCAGGTCTTAGGTCCTTTGGCGGAATGTTATGAACAGATTCAAAACATGCCTGAATATGAAAAATTGCTCACCAACACTCTACCGGAAGAACCGGATGTAAGCGTAGTTCTGGCGCTCTCGGACCTAGTCAAACATCGCGCAGGTGATGAGGCAGCAATCGAGTTTCTTAATAACTATTTAACCCGTAAGCCATCACTTACAGGTCTGGTAGAGTTACTGAAACTTCAAATTCCTCGCGCCGACGCTGCTGTTAGTAGTAATTTGAATCTTCTCCAGCAGATGATTGACAAGTTAGTTCGCAAAAAGCCTGCCTATCAGTGTAACCATTGTGGTTATGAATCCAGGTCTCTCTATTGGCTGTGCCCCAGTTGTCAAAAATGGGACAAGATCAAACCGATTTTAGAGGCGGGAGGTGCCTGAATTGGTGTAAAATACTCTTCCGCAGGCATTGCGGTCTTCAATGCAGTAAATGAAGAAAAGAGGAAGCCCACCCCAAGTGAGCAAAAACATAATCATCGCCCTTGATTTCGATTCTGGAGATCAGGCACTTAAGTTTCTCGATCGTCTTGATCCCAATCTATGTAGAGTCAAAGTTGGTAAAGAGCTATTTACCGCTAGCGGTCCACAACTCGTAAAAGAAATCGTGTCGCGAAATTTTGATGTCTTCCTCGATTTAAAGTTTCACGATATCCCAAACACGGTAGCAAGAGCTGTGTCAGTGGCAGCTGATCTAGGGGTGTGGATGCTTAACGTGCATGCTTCCGGTGGCAAGGCGATGTTGGAAGGGGCGCGGGAATCATTAGAACCATTCGGCGAACAAAGGCCGCTCTTAATTGGCGTTACTGTCCTAACCAGTTTATCAAAGGAAGATCTGGAACAAATTGGAGTGCCCACTAATCCTGAAGAACAAGTTAGTAAACTCGCATTTCTTGCCCGCGATGCTGGTCTCGATGGTGTCGTGTGCTCCGCCGCCGAGACTAGATTACTTAGAGCTCAATTGCCCGACGGTTTTATTCTGGTAACTCCGGGTATAAGACGTCCGGAAGACGCCAGCGGCGATCAAAAACGGGTCGTTGGTCCAGCGGAAGCCATTCAGAATGGGAGCAATTACCTTGTGGTTGGACGACCCATTACTCGCGCCGATTCTCCCAATGCAGCGCTAGTGGAATTTAATTCTGCCGTGGCTAGCGTTAGCTAACTTCTCTGCTAGACTATTTTTCTCAGTATTGGATAGTGGCTCCAATACCTTTCATAAGTAATAAGGAAATTATTATGAAACGACTAGCTGTTTTACCAGCAGTATTCGCTGCTTTACTCTTTGCTTTTACCCCTGTTGCTCAGGCCGCCGATGCACCGCAATCGACGACAGAGGAAATTTCCCAGTTGGACATTAACAGTGCCAATGCCGAATCTATCGCCAGCGCATTAGATGGCATAGGGTTGGTTAAGGCTCGAGACATCGTAGCTTACCGTGAGATGTTTGGCAGTTTCCGATCGGTAGAGGAATTAGCAGAGGTACGTGGCGTAGGTATGGCGACTGTGGATAAAAATCGACACAAAATAGTCATTCTGAGCGACTAACTGCGGTCTATAAGGCACTTTCATTATTTGATGAAAGTGCCTGATTTTTCTAGTAAAAAAGTAACTCCTTTCTATATAATAAGCGCCTCTTAAAAAGGACAGAGGTGACGATTAATGCCGTTGCTGCCGCTTGTCGCTGTGGTGTTTCTAGCGGCAATATTAATCACCTGGTTATTGCAAAAAAAAGCGGCCCGACTCCGTTTACTCGATGCTCCCATTGCTCGTAGTGCTCATTCCAATCCGACACCAAAAGGAGGAGGGCTCAGTATTTTCCTTTTGGTCGGCATCGCTACCATTTATTTCTACTTAAATGGCGATATTCCGTTAACTGAATTTCTCGCACTGACAGCGGCGTTCGTTATTGGACTGTTGGGATTAATTGATGATTTAGTTAGCCTGCGCTTGCGCTGGCGACTGCCAGTTCAATTCCTGGCAGCTTGTTGGGTGGTTTATTGGCTCGGTGGAGTCGCTCCTATCGATTTCGCTCTTTTTGTTCTATCGAATCCTCTAATGCTTAGTGCCATGGGCGTCTTCGCCTTGATTTGGTTGCTAAATCTCTACAACTTTATGGACGGAATTGACGGAATTGCAACAACTGAGCTGATTTTTGTAAACGTTATGTCATTATTCCTCGTTATAAATAGCAGTGATCAAGTAGTTAGCCTTTTATCGGCTATTTTGCTCGCGGCAGGGGCCGGATTCCTGGTTTGGAATTGGGCTCCAGCGAAGATATTTCTGGGTGATGTGGGTAGCAGCTTTATCGGCTTCATTCTGGGGATATTGGCGTTACTTACGATGCAGCATGAAAGCTTAACGGTATGGACCTGGTTTATCTTGTTAGGCGTCTTTGTAGTAGATGCGACTGTTACATTAGCAGTGCGGTGTGTAAACGGTCAGAGTTGGTATGAAGGTCATGCCAGCCATGCCTACCAAAATGCTGCACGCCGGTATAAGAGTCACGCGAAAGTGACGATAAGAGTAGTAGTAATAAATTGCTTCTGGTTGGCACCGATGGCGTGGCTGTCAGTGCAACGACCAGAATTTGGGGCCTTAATCTGTGTTATCGCCCTGGGACCGTTGATATTGCTGGCTAAGAAATTAAAGGCCGGAACATTGATCGAGTTCGCAAATTAGAGGAAATGGCCTGACAGGGATTAAGACTTTTATTCTAGTCTTCAACAAAAGGCCAATTTCGCAATTCAGGGCTAGAATAAAAGCGTAATCAGGATGATTTAGGGGAACAATATGCAGCTATTTACGATTCCAGTATCGCGATCCATTAAACAGGCGTTGATGATGCTGGCCGACAGCATAATGATCGTGCTGGCATTGGCTTTCTCTTTTGAATTATTAGGTAAAGAATTCCTCGCACAAGAACAGATTTTCTATTTTTATCTCGCAGTAGCCACTGCACTAAGCATTCTGGTTTTTATCCGCATAGGTTTGTATCGAGCCATTGTTCTTTACATGGGGTTGCAATCTGGATTCGTGGTCCTGCAAGGCGTAACGATTTCTAGTTGTTTGCTAGCGGCATCTTATTTTTTCTCACAAACCCCGCAATCTTCTGATTATTCGATATTGCCAATTTTCTGGATGATTGCGCTCCTCTTTATAGGAGGCAGCCGATTTGTAGCTAAAGTAATTCTTCTAAGCCTGATTCAAAATTTTCGTCCAAAAGAACCTGTCATTATTTACGGCGCCGGCAGTTCTGGCATGCAACTGGTCGTTGCGCTGCAGAACGGAGAGCAATATTTGCCGGTGGCATTCGTTGACGACAGTCATCGCATGTTAGGTAGCACGGTGCATGGCATTAGAGTCTATAGCCCAAATTCTCTATACGAATTAATAGAGAGCTATGCAGTTCGACAGATCTTATTAGCGATTCCTTCGGCAACTCATGCTGAGAGAAAGGAAATTTTAAATCGATTGGAGCATTTGCCAGTACATGTAAAAACCGTACCTGATTTGTTTGACATGGTTTCAGGCAAAGTTGGGGTAGATGAGATTCGCGATATCGATATCGAAGATCTCTTAGGACGGGATATTGTGCCACCCAATCCTGAACTCCTGGGGGCTTGTATTAACGGACAATCTGTAATGGTTACTGGTGCTGGTGGTTCCATCGGCTCCGAACTCTGTCGTCAAATTATTAATATTAATCCTGCTCGAGTCATACTTTTAGATTCCTTCGAATTCGGGCTCTATGAAGTTGAAAGTGAGCTTAGAGAAACTCTGCGCACTATCGAAAATGGCGACAAGATTGAAGTCATAGCGCTGCTCGGATCGGTTTGTAATCGTGCGCAAATGGAAAATGCCATAAAGAGTTTCGCTGTAGATACTGTCTATCATGTGGCAGCTTACAAGCAAGTCCCAATGGTGGAGAAAAATATTGTAGAAGGCGCGCAAAATAATATATTTGGCACCTTGGTCTCGGCCCAGGCTGCGGAAAAATACAATGTCAAAAACTTCGTTTTGATCTCAACTGACAAAGCGGTACGCCCGACTAATTTCATGGGAGCTACGAAAAGATTTGCCGAGCAAGTCTTGCAGGCATTAGCACAAAGGGAAAGTTGTACTAAGTTCAGTATGGTGAGATTCGGAAATGTGCTGGGTTCTTCAGGATCCGTAGTGCCGCTGTTTAGAAGGCAGATTAGTACCGGTGGTCCCGTAACTGTAACTCACCCTGAAGTAACTCGATATTTCATGACAGTGCAGGAAGCAGCACAATTAGTTATCCAAGCAGGATCCATGGCTACCGGTGGCGATGTTTTCGTACTCGATATGCACGAACCAATTCGCATCGTTGACCTTGCCAAGAAAATGGTCCACTTGATGGGTTACGATATTAAGGATGAGAATTCTTATCGCGGCGATATTGCCATCGAGTATACTGGACTACGTCCAGGTGAAAAACTCTACGAAGAGTTACTAATCGGCGAATCAGTTACTGGGACAGAACATCCAAAAATTATGCGGGCTGAAGAAGAAACTCTTAGCTGGGAATCACTGGAGATTTTGATTAATCGATTAGAGACAGCCTGTAAGTTTATCGACCTTCCCGAAATTAGAGCGGCACTCATGGAAGCAGTTGACGGCTTTGAGCCGAAGGAAGAGGCGAGTGATCCACTCTGGGAAGTCTACTACGCTAATGGTAGTAACCGCACATCCCAGAGCGGAGACGATCAGGAGCAGAAGGTTACTCCTCTTTTTAAGGAATAACTTAGAGCGTCGCTCCGCAAGTATTCTTATTCTTCTCTACTTGCAGAAATTATGGTTACTGTCTCTAGTGGTACATTCTGATATCCACTTTGTGTACCAGTTGCAACTCGCGCTATTTCATCAACTACTTCCATGCCTTCGATAACCATCCCAAATGCCGCATAACCAAAGCCTGAAGGGCTTGGATTGCTGTGGTCAAGGTTTGAATTGGTACTGTGATTAATAAAGAACTGAGAAGTCGCGCTGTCGACTACGCCGGTGCGAGCCATAGCAATAGTGCCCCTTGTATTGGAGAGACCCAGATCAGCTTCATTCTTGATCGCTTCATAAGTTGATAGCTGATTCATATCGGGTCTAAATCCACCACCCTGAATCATGAATCCACTGATCACTCTGTGGAAAATCAATCCGTCATAAAGCCCGTTGTCCACGTATCTGAGGAAATTCTCTACGGTTATTGGGGTTAAGTCAGGCCGTAACTCGATCTTTATTGTGCCTTTAGAAGTTTCCATCACGACGACAGGATTATCCTGCGCGAACAGGGTGCTGCTAAAGGTAAGAAGGGCGGCTAACACTAGCGCTCGCATAGTTATTCTCCTACTAAGAAGGCGGTACAAATAAGGTCGCTACTATACAATATTTCCAAGCGCCTTAACCACAGGTGAATGACCGGGGGGAAGCATAGAGCCAGGACTTATGAATTCTAAGGACGAAATTAGATTAGATAGATAGAGAGGAAAATGGCTGCCCAACCTGGACTCGAACCAGGAACCAAGTGATTAACAGTCACCTACTCTACCATTGAGCTATTGGGCAGCAATACTTAGATTTTTAATCGAGTATAGCTCGAAAAGGCGCGTAGTCTAATGAGAAATGAAATCTTGGTCAACACTTGCCGTGAGTCGAAAGAGTTTCTGGTGTAATCTTAAGGGTTCGCTTCGGAGCTTCCACGGATCATGGAAAAACAATTCAAAATCGAATCAAGTTTCGGCCCAGCTGGTGACCAACCAGACGCAATAAAACAACTGGTCGAGGGTTTGAATGATGGGCTCCATGCCCAAACTCTTCTCGGAGTAACTGGTTCGGGAAAGACTTTTACGATCGCCAATGTAATCGAGCAAGTGCAGCGGCCAACATTGGTAATGGCGCCAAACAAAACATTGGCCGCTCAGTTATACGGTGAGTTTAAAGAGTTTTTTCCCCATAACTCAGTAGAGTATTTTGTTTCCTATTACGACTACTATCAACCTGAAGCCTATGTTCCATCTTCGGACCTCTATATCGAAAAAGATGCATCGATCAATGACCACATTGAACAAATGCGCTTATCCGCTACCAAAGCATTGTTAGAACGTCAGGATGTCGTCGTAGTCGCTACGGTTTCAGCCATATACGGATTAGGAGATCCAAATTCTTACCTGCAGATGGTAGTGCACTTAGACAGAGGCGATAGCATCGATCAGCGGCAGTTGCTGAAACGACTAGCTGACCTGCAATACACTCGCAACGATATGGAGCTTCGACGTGCAACCTATCGCGTGCGGGGGGATGTAATTGATATATATCCGGCGGAGTCAGAGAGAGATGCTATTCGTATCGAGTTATACGATGACGAAATAGAAAAATTGTCTTTTTTCGATCCGTTAACTGGCAGCGTTATTAAGGAGGTGCCGAGACTCACTGTCTTTCCTAAATCACACTATGTAACCCCAAGAGAAAGATTGTTAGGAACCTTAGACACGATTAAAGAAGAACTCAAAGAGCGCTTAGAGCAATTAAATCAAAACAACAAGCTGGTGGAGGCTCAGCGCCTGGAACAACGCACAAAATACGATTTGGAAATGATCCGGGAGCTCGGTTACTGCAACGGTATCGAAAACTATTCCAGATACCTATCAGGTAGAGAGTCAGGCCAGCCTCCGCCAACTCTCTACGATTATCTTCCGGATAACGCACTAGTAATTTCTGACGAATCCCATGTATCAATTCCACAGCTGGGAGCGATGTACAAAGGCGACAGATCGCGTAAAGAAACCTTGGTTGAATATGGATTCCGCCTGCCTTCGGCGTTAGATAATAGACCGCTGCGCTTCGAAGAATGGGAATCCCTAACTCCGCAAATTATTTTCGTTTCAGCTACACCGGGTCCATATGAGGACCAGCATGAAGGTCAACAAGTGCGTCAAGTGGTAAGACCGACCGGCCTAGTGGATCCAGAGTTGGAAGTGAGACCAGCTTCGACGCAAGTAGATGATCTGTTATCAGAAATCCATCGTGTGGTTTCGCAACAGGAGCGAGTCTTGGTAACGGTGCTAACTAAACGTATGGCTGAAGACCTGACCGATTTTTTGGCAGAACATGATGTGCGCGTACGTTATCTCCATTCGGACATCGAAACTGTTGAGCGCTCTGAAATACTCCGAGACCTTCGTTTGGGTAACTTTGATGTCTTAGTCGGGATTAATCTTTTAAGAGAGGGATTGGACATTCCTGAAGTTTCCTTAGTGGCAGTGTTCGATGCTGACAAGGAAGGATTTTTACGCTCGGAGCGCTCCTTAATTCAAACTGTCGGAAGGGCGGCACGAAATATTAATGGCAGAGCGATTCTCTATGCTGACGTAATTACCGGATCCATGCAGAGAGCGATGGATGAATCCAGGCGTCGTCGCGACACTCAGCTGGAATACAATAAAGACCACAACATCACGCCAATCGGTGTAAAGAAGAAAGTCTTAGATGTCATGGAAGGTGCTTATGCAGCTCCTGGATCTCGAGGTCGACAACGTACCCGAGCAGTTGCCGAGAAAGCGGGGCAATACTCCCGCTTCGATTTTTCAGACCCAAAACAGGTACAGCAGGAAATTGGACAGCTCGAAACCCTAATGTACGAGCAAGCTAAAAACTTGGCTTTCGAAGAGGCGGCGGCCACACGGGACCGGATCGCCGAGCTAAAGAATCAGCTCTTAAAACAATAATTTTAAAGGAAAAATCCATCGACACTCGGGCGAGTAATTCCGTATAATCGCCACTCTTTTCTATCGGGATCGAGGCTGGCCGAATATTAAAATAGCTCTTGAGCATCAAGTATTTGTAGGCCCCGTAAAAGGTGTGAAGTATAGGCGCGTAGCTCAGTTGGTTAGAGCGCTACCTTGACATGGTAGAGGTCACCAGTTCGAATCTGGTCGTGCCTACCATTCCATAGAAGTACAAAAATCACTCGATTGACTATCATATAACCATATAGCTTGTGGTGATGAAGTCGTTATTGAATGGTCGAAACAGGATTTGAACCGAAATGCCACAGGTAACTTTACCAGACGGTAGCCAACGGGATTATGAAAATCCGGTTACCGTTACGGAAATTGCAGAATCGATTGGTGCCGGTCTTGCCAAAGCAGCTTTGGCAGGGCGAGTTGACGGGATCCTGGTAGATACTTCTTATCTTGTTAACGCTGATGCTGAAGTCGCTATAGTCACTGAGCGAGACGAAGATGGCATAGAGGTGATACGGCATTCTTGCGCCCATTTGATGGCACAAGCAGTTCAGCGTTTGTTCCCAAAAGCTCAAGTAACAATTGGTCCAGTTATTGAAGATGGATTTTTCTATGACTTTGCCTTCGAGCGGCCTTTTACCCCGGAAGACCTGGCTGAGATTGAAAAGACCATGGGAGCGATCGTTAAAGAGAACTTAGAAGTAAAAAGGTCTGTCTTACCCAGAAAAGAGGCAATTCAACTCTTTAAGGAAATGGGCGAAGACTACAAAGTTGAAATCATCGAATCCATACCTGGCGAAGAAGATCTTTCCTTTTACCGGCAAGGTGATTTTATCGACCTCTGCCGCGGACCTCACGTTCCTAGCACGGGAAAATTCAAGGCCTTCAAATTAACTAATGTTGCTGGTGCCTACTGGCGCGGCGATTCCGATAATGAAATGTTACAGCGGGTCTATGGCACCGCCTGGGGATCCAAGAAAGATCTAAATCTCTATTTGCAGCGACTTGAAGAAGCTGAAAAACGGGATCACCGTAAACTGGGCAAACAGCTCGACCTGTTTCACTTTCAGGAAGAAGCACCCGGTATGGCTTTTTGGCATCCCAAAGGATGGCAAATTTATCAAGTAATCCAGGATTACATGCAGCAAGTTCAAAATGAGAACAAGTATAAGGAGATTAATACTCCACAACTTGTTGACTATTCTCTTTGGGAAAAGTCAGGGCACGCATCCAAGTTTGCCGATGAAATGTTCAGCGTGGAATCCGAAAATCGCATGTATGCGATTAAACCGATGAATTGTCCCTGCCATATACAGATTTTTAACCAGGGATTAAAAAGCTATCGCGATCTTCCGCTGCGGTTTGCTGAGTTTGGTTCCTGCCATCGTTATGAGCCCTCTGGCAGTATGCATGGCCTTATGCGGGTAAGAAGTTTCGTGCAAGATGATGGGCACATTTTCTGCACAGAAGATCAAATTCAGGCGGAAGTGGCAGATTTTATGGAACTGCTCTTCTCGGTTTATCGGGATTTTGGCTTCGACGAAGTTATTTTGCGTTTGTCCACACGCCCGGAAAAGCGAGTAGGATCCGACGAGCTATGGGATAAAGCCGAACAATCCCTTAAAGATGCCCTGAATGCCACAGAACTACCGTGGGAGTTGGTACCTGGAGAAGGGGCATTCTATGGACCAAAGATAGAATACTCGCTTAAGGACTGCATGGGGCGGATTCAGCAATGTGGCACGATCCAGGTTGATTTCTTCTTGCCAGAGCGCTTAGGCGCGCAATATGTGGCGGAAGACAGTAGTCGCCAAACCCCGGTTATGTTGCATCGTGCAATTTTGGGCTCATTCGAACGTTTTATCGGTGTATTGATCGAACATTTCGCTGGGGCCATGCCGACCTGGTTGGCACCAGAACAGGCAGTGATTCTGAATATCACTGACAAGCAGTCTGATTATTGCCAGAAATTGCAAGAATCCTTGAAAAATAAAGGGTTTAGAGTCGTCTTGGACTTGAGAAATGAAAAGATCGGCTTTAAAATCCGCGAGCACACTTTGCAGAAGGTTCCCTATCTTCTTGTAGTAGGAGATAAGGAAGTGGAATCAAATTCTGTTGCGGTTCGAACGCGCAGAGGTGAAGACCTGGGATCGATGACATTCGATGAGTTTTGTACTCACTTAAGCCAGGACATCGCCCGCTTTGGCCGCAGTGAAAACAACCAAGTGAATTAAGGAATACATATATTGGTAAGCATTGAAAAGCAGTCTGAGTGCTCCCGCGCATTATGAGGGGCAGTTCCAAAAAGCCGATTATCAATGAATTCATTGAGGCTGATAAAGTACGCCTGGTTGGAGCTGATGGCAGTCAAGCTGGTGTTGTATCCATCGAAGATGCTCGGGCGGCTGCGGCAGATGCGAAACTCGACCTAGTGCTAATAGCGCCAGATGCAGATCCTGTAGTCTGCAAAATAATGGATTATGGCAAGCACGTCTTCGATTTGAAGAAGCAGAAAGCTGCAAACAAGAAAAAGCAGCGGCGAGTTCATGTAAAAGAAATAAAATTTCGACCAGGGACGGAAGAAGGGGATTATCAGGTAAAACTACGCAACCTGGTACGTTTCCTTTCAGATGGCGACAAGGCCAAGGTTTCATTGCGATTCCGCGGTCGTGAATTAGCCCATCAACATCTTGGGCAGGAGCTAGTAGAAAGAATCAGAGATGATCTTTCGGAATACGGCACTGTGGAACAGGAACCCAAGATGGAAGGCCGGCAAATCGTAATGGTGTTAGCTCCGGTCAAGAAGCGCTAGCTACTGCAAGGGTCAGTGTCCATTGATCCAGGTGGATTAATGGACACTGACCTTTTTTGGTAGTTGGGTATTTATTAAAAGCACATTTGTAAAATAACTATGTGCAAATGCGGAGTTCGAAAATAATGGTTGGAAAACTAAAAACCCACCGTGGTGCTGCGAAACGGTTTAAGAAAACTGGTTCCGGTTTCAAGCGCAAAAGCGCATTCAAGAGTCATATCCTGACCAAAATGACAACTAAGCGTAAGCGCCAATTGCGCGGTACGACCTCTGTCGATAAAGCAGACGTACCAGCAGTTAAGCGCATGTTACGTGATAACTAATTTTAGTCGATAAGGAGAATTTAAATGGCTCGAGTCAAACGAGGCGTTGTTGCAAATCGACGTCACAAAAAAGTTTTAAAAGAAGCGAAAGGCTACTACGGCGCACGTAGCCGTGTGTTCAGAGTAGCTAAACAAGCTGTAACGAAAGCAGGTCAATACGCTTATCGTGACCGCCGTGCAAAGAAGCGTGTATTCAGATCTTTATGGATTACGCGGATAAATGCACAAGCCCGTGAAAGTGGTATTAGCTACAGTCAATTGATTGCTGGATTGAAGAAAGCAAGTATTGAAATTGACCGCAGGGTTCTAGCGGATTTAGCAGTTCACGACAAAGCAGCATTTTCTGCCATAGTAGACCAAGCAAAAGCTAGCCTGGCTGCCTAAAAACGGAACGGCTCATGGCTGATACCGATTCCCTTCTTGCTGAGGCATTGCAAGCAATCAGCGCAGCAAATGATGAAGCTGCGCTGGAGACTCTGCGTGTCCAGTATCTTGGCAAGAAAGGAAGTTTTACTGCGTTACTGAAATCTCTTGGCCAGCTTCCTGCTGAAGAGCGGCCTGCTGCTGGTGAAAAAATCAATCTTGCTAAAACTCAACTGCAAGAAGCAATCGATGCCCACAGAGCCGATTTAGTACGAGCTAGTCTTAGCGCGAAACTAAGTTCAGAAAAGATAGATGTTACCTTGCCGGGTCGTAGGCAAAATAGCGGTGGTTTGCACCCAATAACAATTACCATTGATCGCATTACCGATATCTTTCGAGCGGCGGGCTATGATGTAGCCGTTGGGCCTGAAATCGAAGATGACTATCACAACTTCGAAGCACTCAATATTCCAGCTCATCATCCCGCACGGGCTATGCACGACACCTTTTATGTGAGTCCAGGCACAGTATTAAGAACTCATACATCGCCGGTTCAAGTACATGTCATGGAAAATGGCGAAGCACCGTTTAAGATGATATGCCCCGGTAAAGTGTACCGTTGTGATTCCGATTTAACCCACACTCCCATGTTTCACCAGGTAGAAGGACTACTGGTTGACGAGCACGTCACGTTCGCAGATTTGAAAGGTACGGTAGTTAGTTTTCTCCATGCTTTTTTCGAAACTGATCTGCCGGTCAGATTCAGACCTTCCTATTTTCCTTTTACCGAACCTTCGGCAGAAGCAGACATGGGTTGTGTCAGCTGTGGCGGAAGCGGTTGTCGAATTTGCGGCAACACTGGTTGGCTGGAAGTAATGGGCTGCGGCATGGTGCACCCAAGAGTATTGGAAATGTCTGGCGTAGACACATCGAAATACAATGGCTTTGCATTTGGTTTAGGGGTGGAACGTCTCGCGATGCTGCGCTATGACGTGAGTGATCTACGGACTTATTTCGAAAACGATATTCGGTTTTTACGGCAATTTAACTAGCAGGATGCGTGCAGAGTGATTTTTAGCAATAGTTGGCTAAAAGAATGGGTAGACCATCAACTAGATACTGAAGAGCTGATGGAAAATCTCACCATGGCTGGACTGGAAGTGGATGGATCCGCTGCAGTTGCCCGTGATTTTTCCGGCATTGTTGTTGGGGAAGTGCAGGAAGTTAATCCACATCCTGATGCAGATAAACTCAGTGTATGCACTGTTAGTGACGGTAAGGATACATTTCAAGTTGTTTGCGGGGCACCAAACGTTCGAGCAGGTATGCAGGTGCCATTCGCGAAAGTCGGTTCTGAAGTCATCATTCCAGAAGAAGATAAACCGTTTTCCATAAAAGCAGCCAAACTTCGAGGCGTAGAGTCCAATGGCATGCTTTGCTCTGCGGAAGAATTGGGTCTGGAAGAAAAATCAGAAGGTCTACTGGAACTCCCTGAAAATTCGTCAATCGGAGAGGATGTTCGAACAGCCTTAGATCTGGACGATGCGAGTATAGAATTAGACCTGACGCCTAATCGAGGCGACTGTTTAGGAATGGTTGGCTTGGCCCGTGAGGTAGGTGTGCTTACGCGTACCAACATCCGGGAACCAGAATTAAATCCAGTTGCGGCGGTTCATGATGAAGAGTTTCCAATAGCCATTTCAGCCAAAGACGAATGCCCCAGGTATTTAGGGCGAATCATCAAGAACATAAACCTGAATTCAGCTTCTCCGTTTTGGATACAGGAAAAATTGCGCAGGTCTGGCTTACGCAGTATCGATCCTATAGTCGATGTGACGAATTTCGTTTTGATGGAGTTAGGTCAGCCTATGCACGCGTTTGACTACGCCAAGTTAAGTGGTGGTATCGATGTGCGCATGGCCAATGAAAAGGAAAAACTAACGCTGCTAGACGGTAAAGAGATCACGCTTAATCCAGAAGTATTGGTTATTGCGGATCATAAAAAAGCGGTAGCAATGGCTGGCATTATGGGCGGCCTGGACACTTCTGTAACCGAAGCAACTAAAGATGTTTTTCTCGAATGTGCTTTCTTTGCACCGCTTGCCGTTGCTGGAAAGGCGCGATCATTTGGTATGCATACCGATGCCTCCCATCGTTATGAGCGTGGTGTCGACCATCAGTTGCAACACCGAGCAATGGAAAGGGCAACTGAACTATTACTGGATATAGTTGGAGGAGAGCCCGGCCCGATTACTGAGGCAGTAGGGAATTTGCCCGAAGCAGTCCAGGTACAACTTAATTACCAGAGTGTAAGTGGTCAGTTAGGTGTTGAGATCGCTCGAGATGAAATTCGGGAAATTCTAGAACGACTCGGTTTCATTGTTCTGGAAGAAAATGAGCAGGCAATCAATGTACAAGTCCCTTCCTATCGCTTCGATGTGAGTATCGAGGCAGATTTGATAGAAGAACTAGCCAGAATCTATGGCTATAACAATGTGCCGGAAACCAAGGGAATGGGTCAGCAGATTCTGGCTTCCGTGCCAGAGGCAGAGCTGCCGCTGCGCAGAGTACGCTATCAATTGGCCGCCATGGGTTATCAGGAAGTCGTAACTTACTCCTTTATCGATCCAGCACTGTCGAAAATGATCTTGGGAACAGAGATAGAATCTGTTCCTTTGCAAAATCCTATTTCCGAAGATATGTCGGTAATGCGTGGAAGTTTGCTGCCTGGCTTGCTTAGTTCTTTTCAGTACAACGCAAATCGCCAACAAAGTCGTCTGAGGCTCTTCGAATCTGGCTTAGTGTTTCAAAAATCAGGGTCGGAATTACTGCAAAAGACCATGATTGGTGGTTTGATCGCAGGTAATAGAAAACCTGATAATTGGAATATTAACAAAGAGATAAGTGATTTTTATGATCTAAAAGGTGATATTGAATTGTTGCTGAGTCTTAAGGGTCAGAATGCGACCGTGAGCTTTGTGGCAACAGAAAAACCCGGGATTCATCCGGGCCAATGTGCACGTATTATTAGCGAAGAAGGTAATGAAATTGGTTACCTCGGGGCTCTGCATCCTGCTGTGGCGCAGGAATTAGACCTGGATACTGCTGTATTTGTCTTCGAATTAGACCTCGATGAACTACAACAGGCGGTAATTCCCAGGGCAACGACCCTATCAAAGTACCCGGAAGTAAGTCGCGATTTGGCCATTGTCATCGATGAAAATGTGAGTTCCGGAGAGATCCTGGCAAATGTCGAGAAAAACGCCGGAGAGTTCCTGGTAGGCTCAAGAATATTTGATGTTTATCAAGGGGATGCGGTCACAAAAGGCAAAAAAAGTATTGCTTTGGGGTTGACGTGGCAGCATCCTTCACGCACTCTTAGTGACGACGAGATAAATACAATAATTAGTAATTGCGTCAACGCACTACAAGAACAATTTAATGCAAATTTGCGGAATTAAGCTGGGGAATTGATTATGGCCGATGGAGCACTCACAAAGGCCGATATGGCTGAACGCCTATTTGAGGAACTCGGACTAAATAAGCGCGTAGCCAAGGAAGTAGTAGAGCAATTTTTTGAGGAAATTCGCTTATCTCTGGAGCGAAATGAGCAAGTGAAATTGTCTGGATACGGCAATTTTGACCTAAGAGATAAGAAGCAGCGTCCCGGAAGAAATCCGAAAACCGGTGAAGAAATCCCCATCAAGGCCAGAAGAGTAGTAACGTTCAGGCCCGGTCAAAAACTTAAGGCGAGAGTAGAAGGATATGCTGGAACCGAAGAATAACGACGAATTACCCCCAATTCCTCCAAAACGCTATTTCACTATCGGTGAAGTAGGTGAACTTTGTGCAGTAAAGCCACACGTGCTGCGCTATTGGGAAGCAGAATTCCCGCAGTTAAAGCCAGTAAAGCGCCGCGGCAATCGCCGTTACTACCAGCGCCAGGACGTAGTTCTAATTCGCCAAATAAAGAGTCTCCTCTACGAACAGGGTTACACCATCGGTGGGGCTCGGCAGAAGATGAGCGATGATCCTGAAGAAGTCGCGAAGTCCAGTGTGAATTCTAGCGAGATCAAGTCACTCGTTACCGATCTTGAGAGTGTGATTGCTAAGTTGTAGCAACCCGCAAAAATACTCCGTTAAAATCTAATCTCTTTGAATCGATCAAATTCGGGGCGTAGCGCAGTCTAGTAGCACACTACACTGGCAGGAACTCAACTAGAAAAGAAGTAGCAACAAATCATCTATTTTCGATAGAATCTTATCGCTTTGAATCGGGGTGTAGCGCAGCCTGGTAGCGCACCACACTGGGGGTGTGGTGGTCGTCGGTTCAAATCCGGCCACCCCGACCAATATTTTATTAAATTCAGTCTGCGCCTATAACTCTATCGGAGTTAATTAGCTTATCGAATAGATAGGCCATTGCGACTCCAACCATCTCAAGAACAATTTCCTACAACAAAGCCGGCTGATTACCACACCCCGAAGTCGGATCATTTTTATTACCCTGATTCCATGGCATGTATCTGTCTTCAACTTCATGCAGATATTCCATGATCGCCTCAGTGGCATAAAACTGCACGGTTCTGCCAGTGCTTAAAGAAAGTAAATCAAGTCTATTGTAGATATCGTCAGGTAAGTCCAGTGTGAGCATGATAAATCCCTTTTCGTTTTTGCATTACGGTTAGAAAGTAGTTGAATACGTCCTTGTATTCATAAAAGCATTCCCTGCTTGGATTTAACTATATGCTCTCTAGAAAAATAGAGGAGGTGACAAAATATTTACAAATGGTTGACAGAATATGACAGCCAATTGCGAAGAGGTATGTTGGGTAACAATATTAGGAGTGGCTTATTTGAGGACACAATAATAAGTTACAAAATGAAAACCGGATAACACATTGAGCTAATTTAAGACGCGATACCCTCGACCAATTAAACAACGCTTGATTACCATCTCCCGTTCGCGGAGGCCTTCTCCCACACCCCGTGCTCCGCCAGCAACGGCACCAACACCAGCGCCACGCTTTGCGGTGTCGCTATTGCCCAATACGGCGCCAAACACACCGCCAACGACGGCACCTGCTGCAGCACCTGTTCCTGCTTTGCGTGCGATCTCTACTTCGTCTGCATACTGCTGGCACTCGATGAGATCCTGGTCATATTGCGCCAAGTTAACCCCCCGGGATTCTATAATCGGATTATTACCAGTAAGGTCTTCCACAGTAGCGCACCCAAGAAATACTGCAGGAACTAAAATTATTACGCCTAGAATCTTCATAAAATCCTCCTGTTGCATTAATAAGTAAAACGCAATAAACCTGATTAGGTTTACAAGAGATAGACTAATCTGAAAAAGCTGAGCTGAAGTTTAATGGTAGGAAATTAACCGATTAAGAGGTGCTTAGTTTTCTGCCGCTCCAATCTTATCGGAATACAAGAAGTAAATGATGAACAAGCTTATGAAGAGCTGAAACATAAACGATTCGCTGGCTTCAAAGTAATGACCGAGGAAGCCTATTAGTCCAAGCAAGAACGCGGTGGTAGTTATTATTGCAACGACAGCTTCAACGCTAAACCCTCTTCTCAATAATTGGTGATGAAGGTGGTCAGTGCCAGGAGAGAATGGAGAGATACCTTTCTGTGGTCGCTTGATAAGTAGATTGACAGTATCAAACAAAGGGAGGGTCAAAAACCAAAGCGCGTAAACAGGCTCAAACGTTGGGGTTTCGCCTTGGGTAGATTCAATGAATAACCAAGCAAGCATAAAACCTAACATGGTGCTGCCGGCATCTCCTAAATAAACTAAAGCCTTACGCTTCCAGGGGCGACGAAAATTCAAACTGAGAAACGCGATAATCGAAAAAATTATCATTACTATAAAACTGGTCGTTACAATGTCACCGCGAATAAATGAAAGGAGTGCAATAAATCCCAATGCAACAATGACTAGTCCTCCAGACAAGCCATCGATGCCGTCGGACATATTGACTGCATTGATCACACCAACGGTGGCAAAAATTGTAACAGGAATTGCTAATGCGCCCAGTTCCAGTGAGCCAACGTATACCAAATCACCTAAGGAAGTTAACTGAACGCCTGCAACGACCGCCATAACAAGCGCTACTAAAGCATGACCGGTCATGCGCGCGATGACGGTTAGCTCTTTGGCGTCATCAATTGTGCCAATAAATAAAACTAAGGCCGAAAGGCTAAGAAATGGCGCGAACTGGGATAGAGCTGAAGGTGTAAAAAAAGATGCTAACAGTATGCCTAGGAAGATTCCTAGGCCGCCAACAAGGGGAGTAGCAGAGATATGAGTTTTGTGACCACCTGGAATATCGATTAAGCCCACTTTTCCTGCTAGAGGTTTCAATGCGAACAATGAAACACCTGTTATGAAAAATGAGCCAGCTAATACAATCAAATTCATTGGGTTTTGTTTCTCTTTTTATTATTCTCTATACCTTAAGTATGCCTGTCTCCTTGTTAATACTTTATGGCATTCCCAAAACTAGCTGACTTTGAGTTGATGTTAAAACCTGGACATCCAGGATGCCGTCATTATTAAAGTCGAATACTCTGTAGGCGACACCTGATGCGTCTGCATTTAGTTGATGATACACAGCGTCACTAAACTCAATATTGCTAACCACATAGCTCGGCCTAAAATCGCCTACACCAGGAATTGTAATTACGCCTGTTGTTCGATCTGCCAAGACGTCGTATCCGAATCCTTGCACTGAATCGAAGAAGGCGTCATCAGCTATAACTGGTAACAAATCTTGTGCACCACCATTTGGGTAATTAACGGTGAACAGATAATTCACGTCAGATTCGTCGCCGGATGCCGGACCGAAAAAGGTGGCTGATCCCGCATTCGAATCACCTGAGTTTTCAACATCTTCGAATCCAAAAGTTGCATATGCAGTAATGGTGCCGTCACTCAATGTCATGCTGCCACCTTCGAGTAAGGTGATTGTTGCTCCGATATCTTCTACACCATCAATGAATGAGAATACATCTGCTGCCGCTGGTGATAACTCTATTGAAACGTTTCCGCTTACAAGAACAATGTTGCCATTAGGAAGGTAAGAAGCCCCCTGAGCGGTATTGCTTGGCACTATAGATACTGCGACGATATGCGCTGTCACATTGTCCGTGCCATGACTTGCAAATGAAAAATCAGTGTTACTGCCGGTCCCTGTATTATTAAGCGCAGATAGATCTGACCGCAGGTTTAGAAGATCGTCAGGGATAACACCTGTAAGATTAAAATTTATTGAATGTTGAATACTATCTACAGTTCCTATATCAAAAACTGTTTCAATTATTTCCTCAGTGCTTTGCCCGGCAATTTGTAATAGTACGTATGCAAAGCTCTGCACAGCTTCTTGTGCAGTTGCATCTGGCTCAATTTTTATTTCAGTATCAGCTGCATCAACTAAAGCTGTAATTTGAGTCAAAACTTCAGTTGCTACTGCTCCGTCATCAGCAGTAATTAGGCCGTTTAACAAAGTCTCGGTAGATTCCACTAAGTCTTCCACAGAAGCAGCTGAAAGATCAGAATCTCCAACAAGTCCAACAACATCCGTTAGGATATTAACAGTGTCGTCTACTACTTGATCTTGTTCGGAATTAGACAAATCATCAAGATTGTCAAATACAGTTCCCACAGTCTGCAAAACCGATCCCACGTTTTCTGCTACATCATCCGGATCCGCATCGCTTAATCCAACAAGAGTATCCACCGCAGCGGTACCAGAACCGGAAAAGTTAAGTCCCAATTCACTGTCTGCATCACCGTCTGCCAGTAAATCAGCAATGTCATCACCAACATCTGTTAAATCATCTATCGCTCCGGAGATTTCTTCAGAAGTTGCGCCTTCATCTAAATCGTTGATTGCTGCATCAGCATCATCCAATCCTTCTTGGGCTATCTCGGTATCGGCTACACATTCTCCGTCAACTAAGGTTTCACCTGCGTCACATGTGGGATCTTGGCTACCGCCACCGCCACCGCCAAAACTTAGAGATCCGGTAAGTTTCTGGCTGGTAACGTCCAAAACGGCATTATCACCAGCACCAATTACAAATTCACTGCTCGCTGCAGTAAAGGACATGCCTCCTGAATGTTGGAAATCATAATTGGTGCCTGCGGTTCTGGCTAATATTACTGTGTAGTCGTAACTGAGCCCGGTGTTGTCGAGACTAGTCACGATGTCTCCGAGAATTCCCATTTCGCCCTCAATGAGAGCAATTTGGCCGGCAGCATCAAAGCTCAAAGAGTTGTCGTCAAAATTAACGGAACCGCCGCTTGCTACCGAAGTTTCTGCTTGTGTTGCTCCAGATGCATCACGACCATAAATTTTCACAGTCGGCGTGGTCAGAGTTCCAGTCAAATTGTCCGAACCGTCAAACGCCAACACTATGCCAGGTATCAAGACTTCTAGTCTTCTCATGCTCGACTGTTCGTCAATCACGATTCCTGCGGTGAATGTGCCAGTCGTGCTTGTTATTGCTGTGCCAGATACTCCAAATGTGAAGGTTGGAATAGTTAAAGTCCCGGAAGTAGGCACTCCCGAGACGTGGGGAATAATGCCGGTCGAAGGAACACTGACAGTTGAATTAAAACTAGTTCCTGCCACAGATACTGTAAATTCGTCGCTCGCTAGATTCAGAACCTGGGCTGCGGCAGTGTTGCTGAGGCCAAGTAGCACAAGAAATATCGTGCTCAACTTTAAGGTTGAATATGCTCGCGGAAAGAAAGAAATTCGATAAACGGAAGTCAGCATGCCCATAGAAGTTACCTTGAGGAGAAATATTTTCTTATTTACTAGCGTGTTACAGCGATACAGCTCTAACTATTACTAACGCCCTAGTTCCATTTTGGTTGATTGCGTTTAAGCAAAAGTTTCCTGCGCTAATTTTCTGTATAATCTAACATGTATTTAACTGAATTCTAAGTGATTTTCTATTGTTTTTTAGAAACGATAACCCAGTTCTAGGCCAATGTACCCATAGGGTTCAGAAGAAAAGGATTCACTAAGTGGGTTGTTAAAGTGGGGAAGTTTTCCGAGGAATTGATTAGAGAACAAATTGCCGGAGACGCTTGCACTGAATTCTGGAGTAATCCAATAGGAGATTTTAGCATTGAGCGTGTGGTTGCCATCTTCGTGAGAGGTCGCAGAACTGGTCAAGAAGCCCGGCAATCCAGTGGGTGCGACCAATGGATCGCGGTTAAAACTCGAATCATTGATGTCGATGTACTCGTAGCTGATAGATGCTGGTAGGCGAGGTGTTATTCGTAAGTTAAGGCTAGCACCTAAATACAGATAGCTTTCTTCGAGCGAAAATTCCTGTTTGAACAAATTTCTAATTGTGCCGTTTTCGGCATTAGTTGAGGTGCCTGACTTCGCATCACTTTGTCCATAACCCAGCCAAAAACTGGTGACACCGATTTGATCAAGGTAGCGGGAAAAAAGGAGCCGAATCGTCCAGCCCTCATCTTTAAGATCATCTACAGAAAAAATTGTTGGGTCAGAAAAGAAAACTGTCAGATTTGAGAAGTTTATTTGATCAATTGTGACATCAAAGTCATCGGATTCATTCCTATAGGCTGTTGCCTGAATTGATAGGGCAGTTTGGAGATTGTCGGGATTCAACAATTTCGATTCGAAAAGAGTCCACTTGAAGCCGATCTCTTGCAGGGTCGTATCTAAGGATTCATTGATATCGACTATGTTGACTGATTGAACTTCTCCGAGATCGACTGTTAAAGACTGGTCTTGATAGCGAGCAAATGCAGAGATAGTTTCTGTGATTCCATAGTGCAATTCGATAGCACTACCTGCTAAGTCACCGCTGTCTCCAACAAGTCGACGATTGTTTGCTATTAGATCTTCGCGGATATTTAAGACATCAATTGTGTCATTAACTGCCAAACCAGCAATTGAAAACTCAAATTCACCTGCAGTAGCAGTGTATGCAGACGTGTTGTCTCGATTGATCCACCCAAGCGGGGTGTCTGCCCAAGACTTAGTCATGAAACAAACCAAGACGCCAGCTATAAACAAATTTTCTAAGGATATTGGAAACTTTTTCATCTTAAAGCGATCAATATTTAATCGATTCTGCCTGCAAAAGGGCTCACAAGTTGCTGGAAATTAAGTGGATTGTCAATCTGAATTAGTTGATTAGCGAGACTGGGAAAAATGTGAGTTTTATTGGGCTCCAGCGCTATTTTTTTAGCTTCTTCGGCCGATTTAAATTGTTATTAATGCTTTTAATCATATAGAATTCCGCGCCATTCAAATGCTGAATTCAATCGATAGTTTTTTTGTGCAATTTTCAGTCAACTTGGTTAGACATATCACCTGTCCCCCTGCAAAAAATCAGCGACTTAATCCGAGGCAGCGATGCGCCTGAAGAGTATTAAGTTAGCTGGATTTAAATCCTTCGTAGATCCGACAACAATAAACTTCCCTTCAAATTTAGGTGCCGTCGTAGGTCCTAATGGCTGCGGCAAGTCGAACGTGATCGATGCGGTGCGTTGGGTCATGGGCGAGAGCTCTGCCAAGAATCTCCGCGGCGAAAGCATGACGGACGTTATCTTCAATGGTTCCAGCGCCCGTAAACCGGTTGGCCAGGCCAGTGTCGAGCTGATCTTCGATAACCACGACCGTAAATTGACAGGCGAATACGCTAACTTCAATGAAGTCTCGATTAAACGCAAGGTAGATCGGGAAGCGCATTCCACTTATTCATTGAATGGCACGGTGTGTCGACGCCGTGACATCACTGACATATTTCTTGGTACCGGACTTGGTGCCAGGAGCTATTCCATTATCGAGCAAGGCATGGTGTCCCGGCTGATCGAGTCGAAGCCGGAAGAACTACGCGTCTTTATAGAAGAAGCAGCGGGGATTTCTAAGTATAAAGAAAGAAGAAAAGAAACAGAGCGCCGCATTAAGCGTACCAAGGAAAACCTGGAACGCCTGGCAGATATCCGCGATGAATTGGAGCGCCAGCTGCAACATTTGAAACGGCAATCAGTTGCTGCAGAAAAATACGGCGAGCTCAAGCAGCAAGAAAGAGAAACGACAGCCAATCTCAATGCTTTACGGTGGCGCAGCCTGGATGAACAAATCCCCGAGAATCAGGAATCGATTAATTCCTTGGAACTGGGTATCGAATCCAAGATCGCAGATCAGCGAGAGTTCGATGCGAAGATCGAGAAGCATTTAGCAGACAATGCAGACCTGACCGATGCCCTGGGCGAAGTACAGGCAAGGTTTTACAGCCTGGGGAACGATATTGCTCGAATCGAACAATCTATCGAGCACCACATGGAAAAAGTCGATCAGCTCAAATTGGATTTGTCGGAAACCCGGGAAGGATGGACACAAACTCAGGAAGAGCTGGATATTGATCTGCGCAAGATTACGCAGTTGGATGCCGAGCTCAAGACGGTGACACCAGAATTGGAATCTGCTCAGACAATGGAAGTGGAGTCCTCGAAATTATTGGCCGAAGCGGAACAAGCCCTGCAGCTATGGCAGCTGGAATGGGACGAGTTCAATCAGCGCGCAGAGGAGCCGCGACAAACCGCTGAAGTTGAGCAATCCCGCATACAGCAACTGGAAAACATCGTCGACCGGGGGCTTCAGCGCAAGCAAAACCTGGAAGAAGAGCTTAAGCAGTTGGAGCATGCACCGGTAGACAGTAATTATGAAGCTCAGCATCAGTTGGCCGGTGAAATTGAAAAAACTATCGAAGCGCTGCAATCAGATTCCAAAACCCTGCTCACCAGCATCGAAGAAAAGCGTAAAGAATTGAATGCTTCTAATGAAGAATTGGATTCCGTTAGAAGCGAACTGCAAACCAGTAAAGGAAGACAGGCCTCCTTAGAAGCGCTGCAACAGGCTGCCTTAGGGCAAGACAATCAGGAAATTAACACCTGGCTCAAATTCAAAGGTCTGGATAACCAAATTCGACTGGCAGAGAGCCTACACATCGAATCTGGCTGGGAAACTGCTGTGGAAGCAGTTTTAGGTGATTCCCTACAGGCAATTTGTGTCGAAGGTCTGGATCAGGTTGAACAGCTGTTGTCAGATTTACCCAAAGGGAAGCTGGCTTTAATTGATGTATCTCGTACGTCAGCGGGCAACGAGCCTAATTCAGTCCTGACGTCTCTCACCAGCAAAGTTCGCGGTGACTGGGACATCAGTGAATTGCTACGCAATATCTATATCGCCAATAACATTACTGAGGCCCTGCAGGGCCGCTCGAGCCTGGGAAATAACGAATCTATTATCACTCGCGATGGCGTTTGGTTAGGTCAAAATTGGATTCAGGTTCGCAATAAGACGAGTCAGGACTCCATCGTCGAACGGCGTGGTTTGATTGCTGATTTATTCCGTAAAATCAAAGTATTAACTGATCAATCTCAAAACCTTTCTCAAAGAAGAAGCGAGCTTCGAATTGAGCTCGAGCAGAAGGAAACTGAACGTGACACAGCGCAGACTGATTTAGCTGAAAAGACCAAGCAACTTGGCGAGATTAAGTCTGAAATTAGTGCGCAGCAGGCAAAAGAAGAAGAGGCGGTGGCGCGGAAAGAGCGCATTCGTAAGGAATTAGAAGAACTGGGCAAACAGATAGCTGCTGAAGAAGAAAACACCGCTGAAGCCCGGGCCAGATTGCAGAAAGCCCTGGATAGCATGGCTGAGGATGTTGGTAGTCGAGAAGAGTTAGAAGAAGCCCGTGAAAAAACTCAGAAGGCTTTAGAAAATACACGGGAAAAAGCTAGGAATGACAAAGATTTAGCACATGAACTTGCACTGAAACAACAATCTCTACAGGCACAGTTGCAATCTACCCGTGAAACCATGGACCGGATGGCTAGTCAGGTACAGCGTTCAAAGGAGCGAATCGAGTCTCTTGCCAGCCAAATCGAGGAATCTGATCAACCTCTCGAGGAAATGCGCACTGAATTGGAAGTATTGTTAGGACAGCGCCTAGAAGTAGAGAAAGAGCTGGGAGTGGCTAAGAGTCGAGTTGAAGAGAACGAGCATAGGATTCGTAGCCTGGAGCAGGACAGAAACCAGCTCCAGGAAAGCCAGAACAAGCTACGAGAAGAACTGATGCAGGCCCGTCTTAAGAGTGAAGGTGCCTCAGTTAAGCGCGATGGCGTGCTGGAACAACTCAAAGAAGCTCAGTTTGAATTAGAAGAAGTTCTCAAAAATCTGCCGGAAGATATCGAAGAGCAGCAGTGCGAACTCGATCTGGAAAAACTATCTAATCGGATCCAGCGCCTGGGACCGATTAATTTGGCTGCCATCGACGAATACGAACAACAAAGCGAGCGTAAGGTCTATCTCGATCGGCAAAATGAGGATCTGGTTAAGGCTCTTAACACTTTGCAGAACGCGATTCGCAAGATCGACAAAGAAACTCGAAAGCGCTTTAAGGAAACCTTTGACAAGATAAATGCAGGTTTACAGAGCCTGTTTCCTCGCGTATTTGGCGGCGGCCATGCCTATCTGGATATGACCGGTGATGATTTATTGGATACCGGCGTTACCATCATGGCGCGGCCTCCGGGTAAACGAAACAGTACGATTCATCTGCTATCCGGTGGTGAGAAAGCAATGACTGCTATTGCTCTGGTGTTCTCAATTTTCCATCTGAACCCATCACCTTTCTGCATGTTAGATGAGGTTGATGCACCATTGGATGATGCAAACGTGGGTCGTTATGCCAACCTTGTTAAAGAAATGTCGGCAAACCTGCAATTTATTTTTATTACTCATAACAAGATCACCATGGAAATGGCCAACCAGCTTCTTGGCGTCACTATGCATGAGGCTGGAGTATCCAGAATCGTGGCAGTAGACATTGACGAGGCCGCTGAATTAGCTGCAATGTAACCCTCTATATTTTTTGCTGTTTGGTCCCGTTTCTAAGCTAAAGAAATTCCAGTAACTGTAAGATAATATTAAAAATTTTCTACTAATAGTTGCTTCAATTCGTTGATTAAATGAGCCCGCGCGAACTGATAATATTTTTGCTAGGCCTCGCCATCGTGGCTGTGATTCTGCGTGGGCTTTATGTCGCTATGCAGGCTCGCCGCGGGCAGATCAAACTATCTATCGATAAGAACATTCCCCAAGACATAGATCTCGACGCTCTCGAATTAGCAGAGTTGCCAGGGGGCGGAGCGCGCGTCGTAGAACGCTCGCTGGCAGCGGTGAATACTCAGAACAGCGCTATCGAAGCGGCTAATGAACGTGCAGCCTCGCTTGGCTTGGGGACAGCAGATGCCGAGGAAGAATCAATTCCAGTCTTAATGGATCCGGTTGAGCTAAACGATGAAATCGCTGCAGAGGATGATGCTGAAGATTACGATCAGTTTTCCTCAGAGGCCAGAGATTCCCAAGCAGAACCAATCGGATACGAAGACCCAGATTCAGTCTTGTTTGATTACGCTGAAGATGAAGAAGCAAGCACTAGCAAGGACGATGAATACGCCGATGATGACCTAGAAGAAGATACTCAGCGGCCCATGTATCGCGAAGACAATATGTCTTCAGTTATGCCTGATTACCCAGAGGACGAATGGGGCGATGACGATGATGAAGACGAAGAAGAGATACCAGAAGGATTTCATGAAGAGGACTTCGGGGGAGCCTCTTTTGCAGAGGATGATTGGGCGCCAGCTGCTGCAGAACCACAAAAACAAGAAGAAGAGTTAGACGAAGAGTTTGCTACGGATGAAGAAATTATTGCCGCATTCAAAGGGAGACAGGCTGCCAGCTCGGCGCCAGACGACACAGAAGAAGTATTTGACGACATTGATGGTTACGACTTCGACGATGACGATGAAGAGCAAGTAGATGCCATAGAAGAAAGACATGAACCCTCCATAGGCGAATCGTTTGAAGATTCTTTGGATGAGTTTTCCATGACTGCAGGAGACCGAATTGGCTATAACGCGCCTCAAAAAGCCGAATCTGGGCAACCAGAGCTCTTCGACGAGGAAGTAATACAAGAAGATGAAGGGGCTAGCGATACCAAGGAAAAATCTGGATTTAGATCCCTGCTTTCTGCCTTCGGTAAGTCGAATAAAGCAGATGACACAGATGGAGCCGATACCAGTGTTGAAGACTCTGAGGAGAGTGATTCGTTTGAAGCGGACGCGCTCGACCAGTCTTTTAATGGTAGAAAGATATCGAGTATAGAAGATGCTACAACAGCGAGAGTTGATGATGAAGAATCGCAGCAGTACGCCGAAGTAGACGCTGAGCAAGATGCCATTCAACAATCTGAAGTGATAGTTCTAAACGTCGTGGCTCGAGAAAACAGGGCATTTGACGGCAATGATTTACTCCAGGTATTGATCACTGCCGGCCTTAAGTTTGGAGAGATGAATATATTTCATCATCGCTTAAACAATGACAACAAAGGACCAGTAATATTCAGCGTCGCCAATATTCTTAATCCAGGGACTTTTAATCTCAATGATATGGAAGAATTCTCAACCATTGGTATAAGTCTGTTCCTGGCCCTTCCCACCCAAATTAATAATCTACAAGCCTTTGAGCAGATGCTGGGCGTGGCACAACAAGTTCGTGGGGCTCTTGACGGAGAGCTAAAAGACGATCATCGTAATGTCATGACTGCGCAAACCATAGAGCATTATCGCCAGCGCATCAGAGATTTCGAGCTGCGCCAATTAAAAGCTGCTGGCAGTCGCGCTTAAATTTACAGTGCTAATTCATGACAGTTCCTGCAAAAATTAAACGGGAAGTTGCTTCTCTACGTGAGCAAATAGAACATCATAATCGACTGTATCATTCTCTAGATACTCCGGAGATTCCAGATGCGGATTATGATGCCTTGTTGCTGCGTCTCGAGGAACTAGAAAAAGAATACGATCTAGCCACGTCAGACTCTCCAACACAGCGAGTTGGAAGCACTCCTCTTAGTCAATTTAGCCAAGTCACTCATGAAATCGCCATGCTCTCTCTGGACAAAGTGTTCGGCGAGCAGGAATTAAAAGATTTTGAGAATAGAATAAAAAAGCGTTTGGATTCTGATGAAGAACTTGCTTATAGCTGCGAGCCTAAGGTGGATGGTGTTGCAGTCAGTTTGCTCTATGAAAATGGTGATTTGATCCGAGCCGCAACTCGCGGTGATGGCGTTACCGGTGAGGATATCACTCACAATGTTAGAACCATCAGATCAATTCCATTGCAGCTGAGTGATGTGAAGAAAAAGTCTCGCCTGGAAGTAAGAGGTGAAATTTTTCTGAGCAAGCCTGGTTTCGAGGCGCTAAACAAGAGAGCGCAAAAAGAAGGCACTAAGATTTTCGTTAATCCACGGAATACTGCCGCGGGTGCCGTGCGGCAATTAGACTCCAAAGCTACTGCAAAGATTCCTCTGGAAATGTATTGCTACAGTGTGGGAATTGTCGAAGGCATAAAGTTACCTGATGAGCTAAGTGGGATTTTCAATGAGTTGGCCGGTTTTGGATTGCCAGTAAACCCAGATCGAAAGACAGAGCAGGGCATCGACGGCTGTTTAGATTACTGCATGTCGCTATTAGAAAAACGCAATGACTTGATCTACGAAATAGATGGCGCAGTGATTAAAGTCGACAATCTGACTACTCAAAGGTCGCTCGGCCAGAACGCTAAGAGTCCCCGTTGGGCCATGGCCTATAAATTCCCAGCCGAAGAAAAATCCACCACGGTTTTAGACGTTGAGTTTCAAGTAGGGAGAACTGGCACTATTACCCCGGTTGCAAGATTGGATCCTGTGTTCGTTGGCGGAGTTACAGTAAGTAATACAACTCTGCATAATATGGATGAAATAGAACGGCTAGGATTAAGAATTGGGGATACCGTTGTAGTGCGAAGAGCAGGGGATGTCATCCCCAAGGTGGTTAAGGTTCTTAACCCAAAGGAGAATAAGAAACCAAGGAAGATTAAGCTACCTGCCAAATGTCCAGCCTGCAGTTCACCGATTGAAAAAGACGGTGAAGTCTTATTTCGATGCAGCGCTGGGATAATTTGTCCTGCGCAACAAAAAGAATCTATTAAGCATTTTGCCTCCCGGACGGCGATGGATATCGAAGGGCTGGGCAGTAAGTTAGTGGAGCAACTGGTTGATGAAGGTTTAATTGAAAGTGTCGCTGATATCTATACCTTAACTACAGAGCAGTTGGCGGATCTTGAGAGAATGGGTACCAAGTCTGCGCAAAACTTAGTGGATGCCATTGTCAAAAGTAAAAAGACGACCTTGCCGCGTTTTCTTTTTGGCTTAGGCATTCGAGAAGTTGGTGATGCTACCGCACTGTCGTTGGTTAATCATTTCGGTGATATCGATCCCATTGCCGCAGCGAGTCCTGAAGAGCTGGAAAAAGTGGCAGACATTGGGCCAATAGTGGCACAGCACATCGCTGCCTTTTTCGGTAATAGAAACAATTTGGCGTTGATTAAGAAACTAAGGAAAGCCGGAATAAACTGGCCAAGCGTCGACGTAAGTGCGGCTGAAAAACCATTAGAAGGACAAACGTTTGTGCTAACCGGTACGCTAGAAGCTATGCCCCGGAATGAAGCAAAAGCGCAGCTGCTTGGCCTGGGAGCGAAAGTGGCTGGTAGTGTCTCTAAAAACACGGATTGCGTGGTAGCGGGGCCTGGAGCGGGCTCTAAACGCACAAAAGCGGAAGAATTAGGGGTAAAAATCATCGATGAAGGGGAATTTTTAGCCTTTCTTGATGATCTAAGTTAGTAGGGTCGAGCTCTCTGATATTTCATCGATTTCGGTCGATAATTATAAATACGGAGAGACAAGTGTTTACAGAGAACTTTACATTGAAACTGCGCCGCATTTCAGGCTTTTCCGCCAGGAGTCTGTTGTTGGTGCTTACGAGCAGCATTCTCGCTGCATGTGTTGCTTCGCAACCGAACAACATCACCAATGTTTGCTCAATCTTTGAAGACAGACGTGGCTGGTTTCGCGCTGCAAAATCTTCCGAGGATCGTTGGGGAATCCCTATTGAAGTCAATATGGCTTTCATCTATCAAGAATCCAGTTTTAAAGCGCGAGCCAAGCCTGAGCGTACTCGTGTACTCTGGGTGTTGCCGGGGCCGAGGCCATCATCGGCATATGGTTATGCCCAGGCGCTAGACAGTACCTGGAATGAGTACCAATCAACTTCTGGTAATGGTGGAGCATCCCGCGCTGATTTCGACGATGCTATCGATTTTGTCGCCTGGTATAACGCAAATTCCAGACGCATAAGCAACATCTCTACATTTGACGCGCGCAATTTGTATTTTGCCTACCATGAAGGTAACGGCGGTTATCAACGGGGCACCCATCGCAATAAACAATGGCTGATTGATGCGGCTAATAGGGTACAGTCAAATTCGGAGCGATTTGCCAGTCAATTGAGCAGCTGTCGGCGCGATCTAGAGAAAAATTGGTTTCAACGTCTCCTTTCCTAGTAAACTTCCCAAAGTGTTTTAATAATTATTTCCAAGATAGATCTCAATTCACGGTAGTACATAGTAAGCATGAGTTGGTGGGGCAAGGTAGTAGGCGGAACTTTCGGGTTCATGATGGGCGGTCCATTAGGCGCATTGTTGGGAGCGGCTCTGGGCAACTATTTTGATGGCGGTCTTGATGCCATAAGTCTCGATGATTCACTCGGTCTTGGCGCCACCGAAAGAGTCCAGTCGGTCTTCTTTACAACTACCTTTGCGATGATGGGCTATATCGCAAAATCTGACGGCAAAGTCACCAAAGATGAGATCGCTATGGCCGAACAGGTCATGCAGCAAATGCGACTCAATCAGCAGCAGCGCACCGTGGCTATCAATCTCTTCAATGAAGGAAAGAAGCCACACTTTCCTGTACACGAAGTGCTTGCGCAATTCAAAAGAGAGAGTTTCCGGCGCCGCAACCTGGTGCAAATGTTTTTGGAAATTGTGGTGTCTACAGCCTTTGCCGATGGCCATTTAGATACTCGAGAACAACATATGCTAGAAGATATTGCCAGTGATCTTGGTTACACCCAGAATCAATTCAACGATCTTCTATCCAGACTTACCGGGCAGGCCCATTTTGCAGAACAAGTTTCTGCTGAAGAAAAGCTCGTAGCAGCTTACGAACTGCTGGGAATTCCGGAAAATGCCAACGACGCTGAGGTGAAGAAAGCCTACCGTAGGCAAATGAATCAGCATCACCCTGATAAGCTGGTAGCGAAAGGAATGCCGGAAGAGATGATGGATATTGCGACCCAGAAAACTCAAGCCATTAAGGCCGCTTACGAGCTAATCAAAACTCACCGGAATTAAGAATTAACGAAATGTTTCGTTAATGTCTCGGAGTACTTCGTTACCGGGGCAAAGGTCGTGGTTGGTAAGTCGATTAAAGGGTTTGTCGACAGTATCCTGGAGCTCGTGAAGGTCAGAGGTGGATTGGTTTATGTAGAGCAGGCCCGTCGCTATTTTCCCTTTCTTCTTGTGTTGGTTAATGTGATGAAGCGCATTTTCTTTATCGTAGGGGTCGTAATTTGTTCCTGTCTTATGCAGATGAATTACCGATCCATCGTGCAAGGTTATTTCTTTTTCCTTGCCGGCATCATAGCTGGTGGTAATTTCCTTACGCATTGGAACGAAATCCACTTCGCTTAAAGCAATATAATTTTCCCAGGTGTTTTTGTAACCATGGGTCGAAGATTCTGTGTTGTTAAAGGTAACGCAAGGAGAAACAACATCGATAAAAGCGAATCCCTTATGGGTTAGTCCAGCCTGCAATAATGGAATCAATTGCTGCTTGTCGCCTGAAAACGAACGAGCAACAAAACTCGCGCCGAGTTCAATTGCCAGAGTCGCCATATCAATATTGTCATAGAGGCTTTCTTCACCGGATTTGGTTTTTGAACCTAGATCAGCAGTAGCCGACAATTGACCTTTGGTTAAGCCGTAAGTGCCATTATTGGCCACTATATAAAGCATGTTGATGCGGCGACGGACGATGTGACAAAACTGACCTAGACCAATGGACGCGCTATCGCCATCACCTGAAATTCCTACATAGAACAGTTCTTTATTCGCCAGGTTTGCTCCGGTGGCTACAGAAGGCATGCGGCCGTGTACCGAATTGAATCCATGAGCCTTGCTTAGAAAGTACGAAGGGATCTTGGAAGAACATCCGATGCCTGAGATCTTTGCAACTCTATGAGGTTCAAGACTCATATCTGCCGCAGCTTGGATAATGGCAGCACTGATAGAATCATGTCCGCAACCACCACATAGAGTGGTCAATGTGCCTTCATAATCACGCCGAGTCAGGCCAATCTCATTTGGTTCGAGATTGGGGTGTTGAAATTTCGGTTTACTGATATAACTCATCGTGTCGATTGTCCAATATCGTTTGTCATTTCTAGTTCATTACGCAGGTACGTCTTTAGCATCTTCCAGGGCAGGCATGGAGTCCAGGATCTCTCGCTCGATATGTTGAGCCGTAATGAGCACACCGTTGTAGCTCAGGATGGAATGCATCTGCTCTTCATTGGCATTGCATTCGATCTTCAATAAACTTTTCAATTGTGCGTCGCGGTTTTGTTCAATGACATAGACCAAATCATGGCTGTCTATGAATTCTTTGATATTTTCATGAAACGGAAAGGCTCTTATTCTTAAGGTGTCCAGTACCACTCCTTTCTTCGCCAGGCTACCTAGCACTTCCTGAATGGCGCTCAAAGTGGTACCTAGAAAGATCATGCCCAAACGATTTTTTGCCATGTCGGAAATTTCTGGTTCCGGCAGATATTTGACTGCGGTCTTAAACTTCAGCGCAATTCGATCCATTACTTCGGCGTAGACATCGCCGTCTTCAGTATAAGCCGCATTGGCGTCATGGGAGCTGCCACGGGTAAAATAGCTGCCTTTATGCGGGTGAGTGCCAGGATAGGTGCGATAGGGTATGCCATCACCGTCAACATCTTGATAACGACCGAACTTTTCGATTTCCTCTAATTGCTCTTCAGATAAAACCTTTCCTCGATCATAGCTTCTGCCGTCATCCCAAACTAACCTGTCACAGACCTGTTCGTTCATACCTAATTCCAGGTCGCTCATGACAATCACAGGCGTTTGTAATCGGTCGGCGATATCGAAAGCTTCGGCTGCATTCTCGAAGCACTCTTTTGGTGTAGAAGGAAATAGAAGTATTTGTTTAGTATCACCATGGGAAGCATAGGCACAGCTTAGTATGTCACCTTGCTGGGTTCTGGTAGGCATCCCGGTAGAAGGTCCAACCCGCTGAATATTAAATAACACCACAGGTACTTCAGAAAAATAGGCGAGTCCCAAAAATTCCTGCATCAGTGAGACGCCAGGGCCGGACGAGGCTGTAAATGCGCGTGCGCCATTCCAGCCCGCACCAATTGCTATTCCGATTGCAGCTAATTCATCTTCAGCCTGAATGATGGAGTATTTGTTTTTACCCGAGCCAGGATCAATTCGCAGTCGCTTACAATACTTACCGAAGGAATCAACTACCGAAGTTGAAGGCGTTAAGGGATACCAGGAAGCGATTGTTGCGCCGCCGTATACACAGCCGAGACCAACGGCAGTATTGCCATCGATAAGAACCTTATTGGTGTTTTTGTCAGAAGCTTTTAAGCGTAGTGGAAGAGGGCAGTCAAAATTTTCACTCGCGTATTGATGGCCTAATTCCAAAGCATGAATGTTAGGAAGAATTAGTTTTTCTTTGCCGCGAAATTGATCGCTCACCAAACCTGTGAGTATCTTAAAATCGATATTTAGAAACGCGGCTAAGGCTCCAACATAGACAATGTTTTTGAACAATTGACGCTGTGCTGGTTTATCAAATTCTCTTAGACAAATATCTTTCAATGGAATCGGGAGATAGTTGACATCGTCACGAATCAACTCTTTGTTTAGTGATTTGGATGCATCAAACAGCACGAATCCACCGGGTACAACGCTCTTAATGTCATCCTTAATAGTCTGTTCATTCATCGCCACCATCAGATCAACGCCTTCGCGTCGGCCCAAATAGGAATCTTCCGAAATACGTACTTCATACCAAGTGGGCAATCCCTGAATATTTGATGGGAAGATGTTGTGTGGACTGACTGGAATTCCCATGCGGAAAACTGCTTTAGCGAACATATTGTTTGCACTTGCTGAGCCAGAACCGTTTACATTGGCGAACTTAACCACAAAGTCATTAACCTTGGGCATCGCCTTTACTTTGGTGGAATGAACTAACTCTGGCACGCGTTCTCAGCCTTGGCAGTGTTAAACAGGTATTTTCTCATATCCCAGGCACTGGTTGGGCAGCGCTCAGCGCATAGTCCGCAGTGTAAGCAAAGATCCTCGTTCTTAGCCATGATGCGCCCAGTTTCAAGCAAGTCGGACACATATATATCCTGCGCAAGATTTTCTGCAGGAGCTAGCATGTTTTGGCGCAAGTTGGATTCTTCCGCATTGCCAGTAAATGTTATGCAGTCAGTAGGGCAGATATCGACGCAAGCGTCACACTCGATACAGAGTTGGTCGGTAAACACGGTTTGTACGTCACAATTCAGGCAACGCATGGTTTCACCGAAGGCTAGCTCTTCATCGAAGCCCAATTCGACTTCCATGTTTATGTCATTAAGCGTTTGTTCTTTGGCGGCGTGAGGGACGATGTATCTCACATCATTGCTGATGTCGTTGTCGTATGACCATTGATGAATTCCCATTTTCTGGCTATCAAGAGTCGTTAACGGGTTTGGTCTAACGTTTATGTCCTGATTGTTGCAGGAAAGATGAATAGACAGCGCAGCGTCGTGACCATGAGCAACAGCAGTAATAATATTGTCTGGGCCTAAGGCGGCATCGCCACCGAAGAACACCTTTTCGTGGGTCGATTGAAACGTGGTTTTATTAAGTATTGGTAATTCCCATTTGTCGAATTCAATTCCAAGGTCGCGTTCAATCAAGGGGAAGCTGTTGTCCTGGCCGATTGCGCATAGCACATCGTCGCAGGGAATGACAATCGGATCTTCACCAGTGGGTATTAGTAAGCGGCGGCCGTTTTCGTCATATTCCTTTTTCACCTTTTCGAATTCCATGGCGACGAGTTTGCCGTCTTCAATAATGTATTGCTTGGGCACATGAAAATTGACTATAGGAATATCTTCGTTCATCGCGTCTTCGATTTCCCAGGGTGACGCTTTCATTTCGTCGAAGCCGCTGCGAACCACCACGGTGACATCTTCACCACCCAAGCGTTTCGAGGTTCGGCAACAATCCATCGCCGTATTTCCTCCACCAAGAACGATGACTTGTTTGCCGACTCTATCGATGTGCTCAAATGCGACGCTCGCTAACCATTCGATTCCAGTATGGATGTTTTCTTTGGCTTCTTCGTAGCCAGGAAGATCGAGGTGCTTACCGAGAGGGGCGCCGGTTCCAACGAAAACTGCGTCAAAGCCTTCCTTGAGTAATTCCTTCATGCTGGAAATTTCTTCGCCGAAGCGGCAATTAATTCCCATATCAAGAATGTAGTGAAGTTCTTCTTCTAAGACTTCTCCCGGTAATCTGAACCGAGGTATTTGAGTGCGCATTGCTCCGCCGCTCAATTCATCTTTTTCAAACAGGGTAATTTCATAGCCTAAAGGGAGCAGATCTCGAGCAACCGTTAAGGAGGCAGGACCTGCACCAATAAGAGCAATATGTTTTCCATTCTTCTTTTTAGGAACTGCAGGCAGTCTATGTTTGATGTCAGATTTATAATCAGCGGCTACTCGCTTTAAGCGGCAAATCGCTACGGGTTGTTCTTCGATGCGAACACGACGGCATGCTGGTTCACAAGGGCGGTCACAAGTTCTACCGAGAATTCCAGGAAACACATTCGATTGCCAATTGATCATATAGGCATCGGAATAGCGCTTTTCTGCTATCAGTCTAATGTACTCAGGTACAGGGGTATGAGCAGGGCAGGCCCATTGGCAGTCCACGACTTTGTGGAAGTAATCTGGATCGGCGATATCGGTTGGCTTCATTTCTTAGTATGCCTGGAGAACTGGCTGTCTCGCTAAATCTGGCCTCTCAGGTGCGGCCCTAGTATATGTAAATGAATCACAATTGTAAGTACTTTATGAAATGCTCGTTTTTGTCTTTGATTCCAACAATTTGCTGTAAATTTGGAGGCTTGCGATATAAGGATATTGGTGCAGCGAATCCAGGAATTTTTGACCAAGTTTTTTGTCTGTTAATTTGTCTTTAACTGCTATTTCTATTTCGACACCTTCCTCCAAATAGTGAAGCTGGATTGATTCGATTTCGTCTTCCAACTTTAATTCCTGCCATTTTGAACGGATGATTTCCAGTAACTCTTCCCGCCCAGGTAAATGGGTCTGATGGGTTCCGGGTAAAAGCTTGGAATCGTGTATTTCTGGATCGATATGGACTACGACATCAGCGATATCACTAAAGGATCCGCAGAGTGCTTTCGTCACTTTTTCCCCCAGCTGATGACCCTCGGAAACAGAGATTCTAGGGTTGACCGCCAAACTTGCTTCCAAAATAATTTTGCCACCGGATTGGCGGCTACGGAGATGGGTGATGCCGATAATGCCGTCAATCGCTTGAATGCAATCCTCAATTTGCGTGCGACGTTGCTTAGGAATAGAGGTATCGACTAATTCTTTCAGGCTGTCAGCACAGAGTTCCCAGGCAATCTTCGCGATTATCAGCGCAACGAAAATTCCGGCCACGGTATCCATCCAGGGATATCCCTGCTGAGCGGCGACAATGCCGATTAACACAGCAATCGATGAAATCGCATCTGTTCGACTGTGCCAGGCGTTGGCTTTAAGCAGACTCGAATTCAAGCGATTCGCAACACGCATGGTGTATTGGTAGATCCATTCTTTACTCGCAATCGATACGAGTGCGATGGCGACGCCGGAAATAGCAGGAATCGGAATGTCAGCAGTATCCCTTAGTCGTTGATAACTGTCGTAAAGCAAGATGCCTGCAGTAGTGAAAAAAACAATTCCCATGGCGATAGTGCCAAGTGTCTCAAAACGACCATGTCCATACTGATGTTCTTCATCGGGAGAGGTGTTTGAGATTCGCGCCACGATGAGGACGAAAATGTCGGTAATGACATCAGTAATGGAATGAATGCCATCGGTAATCAGTGCAAAAGATTGGGTTAGAACACCCCCGACGATTTTGCCGATTCCCAAAAACAGATCGAGCCACATCCCAACTAAGGTCACTCGCGTGGCTTCTTGCTTAGCTGAAACAGCAGACATTACAGATCAGATAGAATGGAAACAGAAGGGTGAATTTGGAAGTTTTTTGCTGGCAGAAAAAAAGCCCAACAACCATTGGTGCTGGGCTTAATATACTATCAAGGGAGAGATAAATGAAACAAAACCCACAATTTTGTATGACATCTACCTACACTAACTCAGACTAATGCTTATCCTGAAAGTTCCCGAAAAAGGTCGAAAAAAGTGCCTTTTTTGTAGGATTTTTTAGTTTCCAATTGTGTGAAGCTAACCCTTTGTTATTCCTATATATTCTCTATGGATAAACCCATGGAATTGAGAGTATCAGTGGCTTCACGATTGGTAATAATGCCAATGCTGGCGGTTTCCTTGTCAAAATAGCGCTCGGCAACTGCGCGGAGGTCATTCAATGTAGTACTCAGTACTCGCTGACGAAAGGCCATGCGGTGCTCCAGACTCCGTCCAAATAGCCGGTTATAGAAAGCCTGTTTCGCCTCTCCGGCAGGTGAAGAGGGCTTATCCATCGTCGCGATCACGCCGAGAATCGCTTCCTCAAGTTGATGCTCAGGCTGTTTCTCGTTAAGCAGCCATTGAATCGAAGCATCGAAATCGTTCAAGGATTCTTCGAGGCGGGGGTCTCGGTATGAGAAGAACCGAAAGGAAGCAGAATTTGCGTCCTGACTTGCACCGCCGCCGTAGGCTCCTCCTTGTTCACGTATAGCGCGATGTAAAAAGCCATTACGCAGATAGCCAGCCAAAACATGCAGCGTTGCGTTGTCGGTATGACTGGACGGTACTGTTGGATAGGCTTTTGCGCAAAAATTTACCTGGGTCGCGGTGGTCCAGGCCTCGGTGACTTGTTCTCGAATGGAAGCTAATTCGAGCTTCTCAAAATTTCCAGTGCTTAAGTTTGAATCCCAACTCCCATCGATATCATTTAGAATTTTTTCCCTGCTTGCTTCTTCGTCAATGGACAAGAGTCGCTTGTCAGCACTAAGAACAATCTGATGCAATTCTTTAAACTTGGATAATAATGAAGTGCAAGTATTAGGATCGCTTAAACCATCCCGCAATTGCTTGAGCTGTCTGATCCCCGCTAGTCCACCGAAATTGTGCGCTAAATTAGCAGTGGGATTCATTTTGCTGCAGGCCAGATTCATTGCCAGGCTGTGGCCATGACCGGTAATGCTGTTTTCTTTGCGTGCACAGATTTGTTCAATCAATTCCGTAAGCCGCTGGCTTTCATCAAACCGAACTTCAGTTAGGGTTTGGCGCAGCAACTCAGTTAGTTCTTTGTGATTAGCAGAGAGCGACTTCGAAGAAAAGCTGACATAACCACTGACTGCCTGTTCGTAACTGAGTTCACTCCGAATACTGCTAAAGCAATTAATGCCGCCGCTTATCTGGGATTGCCAGACCTGAACCTCCGCGTAGTCTTTGCTGCCTACGCCCAGTTCGGGTAGACAGCTAGTATATAGAGGCAAGACCTCTAGCAGGCTGCTATCAATTTGCGGCAAATCTATGACAATTTGTTGATAGCTCAAGCCATTGGTTCCCTGCCCGAAGTAGTTGCATTCCAAATTTGAATTGGAAAGCTGGTGTTGTGTACAACTTGGCTCTAGTAAAGTAGAAGGCACATCGGACAGTCCGACCTTCGGTAACAAACCAGGATCGTCTTCCTGCATTTGTCTTTCAGCTAATGCTTTTGAACGGCTAATTATCTGACTAATTTGATCTGGGGTGAGTGCTGTCTTTATATCAGTAAGGCGAGCCTTTTCGGCCTCGACTTTTTCCATTGCGAGGTTTGGATCTGGAATTAGAGTCAAAGTAATCCGATGGGGATTATTCAATAAGAATTCTTTTATTAATGCAGGTATGAATGACGAATCTTTGATCGCTTCTCTTAACTCATCCAAAACCGGATCAATGTTTAGCAAACTAATTGGGTCGCCGCGGTGCAGGGCAGTTGATAAACCCATCAATATCAATTGCAGTCCATAGGGATAGCTGTCGCCAGAAATTTCTCGTTGGTTTAATTCCAATTGATGCAGCGCCGCTTCGACCTGATCCATTGGAATGCCGTTGTTGACCACTTCTTCCAAGGTGCTAACGATTAGTTCTTCGATATCCGTCGTATTGTCTGAATTGCATCCTTCCAGCCCAGCCATGAAGCTCATTTCGCGACTGGAGTCCTCAAGGCCACACATAGGCGAGGGTGCGCTACCTAGATCGGAAGTTTCTAAAGCCTTTAATAGAGGGCTCGCACTATTGTCCAGCAATACGCTGGATAGTAATTGCGCCTTAAATACTTCACTTAGGTCAGTGCTGTACCCAAGCAACCATCCCATCACAATGTGAGATTTATTGGCCTCATCATTATCCGCCGCATAGGGCTCTTCAAAGCGAAGGGGCTCGCTGTACCTTTGCTCATCGCCAACCTCTATATTGACATCTAACTTTTCAAATTTTGATAAGGCAAGGTCTTCGAACTGAGTCTGGTGCTCATGGGCGGGGATATTTCCAAAAGTCATGAATACACTGTTACTCGGATGGTAATGGCTCTGATAAAAGGATTTGAGTTGCTGGTAACTTAAGTTTGGAATGTCGTCGGGCTCTCCACCGCTGTTATAGTGATAGGTTGTGGTTGGATAGAGATACTTGCTCATGGTCTGCCACAGAACGCTATTTGTGGAACTCATGGCACCTTTCATTTCATTAAAGACGACACCTTTATATTGCAACTCTGAGTCCGCGTCTTCCATTTCTGCAAACTCGAGTCGATGACCTTCTTGCGAGAAGTCTAATTCATCAAGCCGAGAGAAGAATGTAGCATCCAGGTAGACATTAAGCAGATTGTTAAAATCCTTTTTGTTTTTCGAAGCGAATGGATAGGCTGTCCAATCGCTACTGGTAAACGCATTCATAAATGTCTGCAAAGATCTGCGAATCATCATGAAAAATGGATCTCGAACTGGAAAGCGTTCGCTGCCACATAAAGCCGTGTGTTCCAGTATGTGGGCAACGCCAGTGGAGTCCATTGGGACCGTTCTAAAGGCTACTAGAAACACGTTTTCCGTGTTGTCACTGGCCAAGTGATAGTGAAGCGCACCGGTTTCGCGATGTACGTATTTATCCATCACGATGTTAAGAGACGGAATATGCTCGCTCTCTAGCCATTCGAATGCGGGATGAAACTGGTCGGGTTTATAAACAGAGGAATTCTGAGTCGGTTCGGCGCTGCTCACATCTGTCATGGGAAATGAAAATCCTTTGTTTTAAAAAGAAGAGACCAGTCTGCAATATTAACTAACTGGTGGAGATTCCAAACTAAAGACGCCTAGTTTACCTGAGCGCAAATCATTAAGTAATGTCTCAGCGACTTTGTGGTAGATAATGTTGCCTCCTTTGCCGATAGCGCCAGCAGAACTGCCAATTGTCTCGAAGACTTGCTCAGGGGTTTGGATAGTTTTACCCAGCTTATATCGACGCCTTAGTGCTTTATCTTCTTGCTTCAATAGATACTCTACTGTAAACCAGGCTACATCTTCGATATCGAGGGCGGTATTTCTAATAGTACCCAGGGCGGCGAGCTTGTAGGCGGCTTCCTGATCTTCCAGTTTAGGCCACATTAATCCAGGCGTGTCTATCAGGTAGACATTGTCTTTCAGCTTAATGCGCTGCTGGCCTTTGGTGATAGCCGGCTCATTCCCAGTTTTTGCTATTTTACGGCCACACAAAGTATTGAGAAATGTTGATTTGCCAACATTAGGAATACCGCTGATGATTATTTCTAAGCTATCTCCACTAGACTTTTCCTTAACTCGATCGATAACAATTGCCAGTAGCTTTTCGGCAGAGATTGGATTGTGCATTGAATTGATTAAGCAGGAATTGGATGATTGGGATTGAAAGTATTTATGCCAGTGGTTTGTGGTGTTGCTATTGGCTAGATCAGCCTTGTTAAGTATGTAAATTCTAGGCAAGTTTGTGGCTATAGAAGAGAGCAGAGGATTGCGACTGGCATTTGGCACGCGCGCGTCTAGCAATTCAATTATCAAGTCTGAGTTTTTTGCGAGTTTACTCAGCTCCTTCTTCGCTTTGTTCATGTGTCCTGGATACCAGGAGATAGTCATTCGGGAAATCCTTCACTTTGCTAAATGAGTTATAATCAATGCGCCTTTAATCTGTGATGATAAATCTTAATGTAGCCATGAGCGTACAAGAAGTTATTGAATCCAAAATCTCTACCAACTTGAATCCGCAATATTTCATTGTGGAAAATGAAAGCCATATGCACGGTGGCCCTGCTACAGAATCACACTTTAAGTTAACGGTAGTCGCTACGGATTTTGAAGACATGTCCTTAGTAAAGCGACATCAAAATCTTTATAAGATACTGGCCGAGGAGTTAGCGGGAAGTGTGCACGCTCTCGCTCTTCATTTATATACGCCCGCTGAATGGCAGGCACGCCATGGATCGATACCTGAATCCCCTGATTGCCGTGGTGGCAGTAAATCCGCTCAATAAAAGTCGTTTTTTTCAATCCTGATAATTGCTTAGAACTATTTGTTATTTAGATCAAAAATTGAGCAATCCTCGTAGACTGGCAACTTTCAGGAAAATGCAGGGTCAAAATCGACGAATCTCCTAAGCAAAAAACGACTATTGTGATATCCTCGTAATGGTCGATAAATAGACAAATACCCCTATATCTCAAGGACTTGGAGAGTTTTTAGCTAAATTTCTAACTTCTTAGAATTCAGTTAGATGAGGTAAGTAGTTAACTTTGTTTATCATGCAATCTGTCTAAGTCTGAAATTCCAATTTTCCGGCTGAAACAGAAAAACGGGTAGGTTTTAACCAGATTGACTATGAGTACGTCAGTAAAGGGGAAACCGTTTTGGACTCAGCTGTTGACCCAGCTAAGGAACCAGGACGACAGCCGAAAAATTGAATTATCAGTGGCTGCCGCAGTCTCTATTGCGATGGTAGGGCTGATAGTCACTGTGCAGAATTTGGCGAGTCATGGCAAATCAGTCGAAGATGCTATCGTCGATATCCCTCCCATTACCGTCTTTCCAGATTTCGCATCGATCACAGAAATCCCAGTAAAGAAACAACAGTTCTTCGATTACCTTGAAGACTTTGTCGTTGCGGAAAATATTTCAATATCCCAAACGCGAAATGAGTTAACGCGTTATGTTGATATTGCGAACAGCGGCGTTGGATTTTCAGAACGTGAACGTGAGTGGGTTTTTAATCTCGCCAATCGTTACCGCATCGAATCCGGAAAGTTATCAGAGCAAGAAATTGTCAATGAGTTAATGCTACGTGTAGATGTATTACCAGTTTCTTTAGCTCTTGCTCAGGCTGCCAATGAATCTGCCTGGGGAACATCTCGCTTTGCCTTAGAGGGGAACAACATCTTCGGGCAATGGTGCTATGAGCAAGGCTGTGGAATAGTCCCAGCACGACGCCGCTCGGGTGCGAATCATGAGGTGAAATCTTTCGACTCTGTTGCAAAATCTGTTGAGGCTTATTTTCTGAACATTAATACTCAGCCAGCCTATTCTTATCTGCGCGATTTACGCTCGCGCATGCGCGCGAGAAATTTGCGGCTCGATCCTATGTCGTTAGCACTTGGCTTAGGTAGATATTCCGAGCGGGGCGATCATTATGTCGACGAGGTGCAGAACATTATTTTGCAAAACGATCTGCGTAAACGAGATGCCAGCCTCGACGTATAATTTTCTAGTCTGGTTTAATCCACTGCACTGAATACCAATAGAATCTTCTTTCTCCAGGAACCGGCGCTGTGCATATGTAACGCCAGCGTCTGCCTCGATATTCTTCCGTTGCACTGATTTTTACTACGCCATTTTCTCGGTCTGTCCACTCCATTGGTATTGGCTGGCTATTAGCGAAGCAGCCAATTTGGGAAAGGTTGTAATTGCCAGGATTAAATTGCAGGGTAACACTGGGATTGCGCACTGAGGTTACCGGTGACTCAGGCTCTAACAATTCAACATCAAAAGCCTTGGTATCGAATTTCGTCCGCGCGGTTTCCAGATTTGCGTATATCGATGCTAGCGGAAATCTTGGTAACGCAAGAAAGTCTGAATTGAAACCTACAGCACCAGAATTTTGGGCCAGCCCGACGAAGTCATGCTGCGACAAAAGATTCTTAACTGCAGGGTCAAATTCACCATAAGGGTATGCCAGGTAGCGGTGGGATTGCTCAGTTTCCTCAAGGATTCTTTGTTCTGATTCGAGTAGTTCAGTTTCCAGTCTGGCAATCCAAGCCTCATCACTCTCGTTTCCCTCTCTTTCCAGCATGTAAGGATGCTCTACCATATGGTTCGCGATGAGAACGCCGGCATCAGACATTTCCTGGACTTGATTCCAGCTCATGTAGTTACGCTGTTCTCGCTCTATGGGCCCTGTGCTTAAAAACAAGGTAAATGGAAAGCCATAGGATTGGAGCATTGGAAATGCTGTGTCATAAATGGAGGTGTAGCCATCGTCGAAAGTAATCGCGACTGCTTTGTCAGGCAGTGTTTCCTTGTTCTTAAGTCCTTCGATCATTTCATCGAGAGGAATGACGTTAAAGTCATTGTCTCGGAGGTAGTCTAGATGACCGCGAAAGGCTTCAGGGGAGATGCTGGTGGAAGGCGGGGTATCTGTAGCAACGTGGTGATAGAGCAGAATGACACCATGACTTTCAGCAGCAGCTGAGTAGGCAGATTGCGCCAAAATAAGTAGGAAGATGAAGCAAAATCGCATATAGGTCTAAGTCCTGATTTAGAACTCAAATAATACCTCATATTAGCGACTCTGACTCGCTCTGGACGTGCTTCTTTAATAGCTGTCACGACGGTATAATGCGCCCCTCTGTTTGATCCAGGCTTATAGAAATCCTATACGGAGTAGAAACATGATTTATTCAGGCAAAGCACTTAGTGTTGATGTGTTGCCTTCCGGCGTTGCCAATTTAGTTTTCGACTTAGAAGACTCTTCAGTTAACAAATTCAATCAGCAGACATTACGGGAATTACAGGAAGCGGTCGCAGCCTTGCAAGATGCAAAAGTCTCCGGTGTGATTTTTTCCAGTGCTAAGCCTGCCTTTATTGTCGGAGCGGATATTACTGAGTTTACGGCCATGTTCTCCGATTCGGAGGAGTCAATCCTGGGATGGTTGCAAGAAGGCAATAAAATTTTCAGCGATATTGAAGATCTGCCAATACCTACAGTATCTGCGATAAACGGTGTCGCACTTGGAGGAGGCTTTGAGTTGGCAGTGTCTACTGATTATCGAATTGGTACCGCCAAAGCAGTAGTGGGATTTCCTGAAGTTAAATTAGGAATATTGCCTGGATTCGGTGGCACGGTTCGCTTGCCGCGTCTGATTGGTGCCGATAATGCCAACCAATGGATTAGTAGTGGTTCTCATGTCAGAGCAGATCAAGCGCTTAATGAAGGTGCACTTGACGCTATCGTTGATGAAGAGAAGTTAATTGCCGCCTGTGAGGATTTTATTGCTCAATGTAATGCCGGCAAACTCGATCATAATAAAGTGCGGGCCGCGAAAAATTCTCCGCTGGGATTGACACCAATCGAATTAAACGTTGCCTTCGAAACAGCCAAGGCAATGGTCGCCGCGCAGGCCGGCCCGCATTACCCAGCCCCGATTACCGCGGTGCTAGTAATGCAAGAAGCTTCTACTGCGGATCGGGCTGGAGCACTGGAAATTGAGCACAAGGGATTTGTGAAATTGGCTAAAACCGAAGTGGCTGCGAATTTAGTGCAGATGTTTCTCAACGATCAATTTCTTGCAGGAGCAGCCAAGAAACAACTCGCCAATGCGAAAGAGGTTAGAACAGCAGGTGTCTTAGGGGCAGGCATTATGGGTGGGGGTATTGCTTATCAATCTTCCCTTAAGGGCACGCCGATAATCATGAAAGACATCGCCCAGGAAGGCATTGATCTAGGAATGGCTGAGGCCAGGAAGCTTCTGGAAAAACGTGTGGCTCGCGGCAGATTAGATACCGGTAAGATGATTTCTGTCCTATCTGATATCACGCCGACCCTGGATTACGACGGATTCGAAAACGCCGACATTATCGTAGAAGCTATCGTCGAAAACACTGGAATCAAACAAAGTGTCCTGGCAGAGCTGGAATCTTTAGTGAGTGATGACACCATCATTGCGTCTAACACCTCTACCATCTCAATCGATGAATTAGCCACCGCGCTTAAACGACCCGAAAATTTTTGTGGCATGCACTTCTTTAATCCAGTCCCAGTGATGCCTTTGGTAGAAGTCATTAGAGGCGAGAAGAGCAGTGCAGCCACTATCGCCACTACAGTGGCTTATGCGAAGAAAATGGGTAAGACACCAATTGTTGTAAACAATTGCCCAGGCTTTCTTGTAAACAGAATTTTATTTCCCTATTTCGGTGCTTTTTCCCGGCTTATTCACGACGGTGCCGATTTCAATCAGATCGATAAGGCCATGGAACGCTTCGGTTGGCCCATGGGCCCTGCTTATCTGCTTGATGTTGTTGGTGTCGATACGGCTGTGCATTGTCAGGACGTCATGGCGAATGGATTTCCACGCATGAATCTTGATTTCGATAGTGCCATCGACAAACTCTACCAGCAAAAAGATCTCGGTCAGAAAACCGGCAAGGGTTTCTATCTGTATGAGAAAGATAAGCGCGGCAAGCCCAAGAAATTACCGAATCCAGAAATAGAGGCTTTGATTTCTTCGGTGCAGCCTAGTTCCAGAGAATTCACCGATGAAGAAATCGTAGAGCGCATGATGGTGGCCATGTGTATCGAAACTGCACGCTGTGTTGAAGACAACATTGTCGGTACAGCTATCGAGGCGGATATGGGATTAATTTTGGGATTAGGCTTCCCAGCATTTAGAGGCGGCGCTTTGCGCTACGTAGATAGCCTCGGTGTTAGTAATTTCTGTCAGATCGCTGAGAAATATTCAGAAATGGGAGAGCTCTATACGCCCACAGAAACAATGATAGAGAAGGGCGCCGCAGGCGAAACCTATTACGGCTAAGAAGGCTAGCAAGAGGATTTTAAAATGAGTTTGAACGCAAGAGATGCAGTTATCGTTGATGGAATAAGAACTCCTATGGCCCGATCCAAAGCAGGTGCCTACCGTAACGTTAGGGCTGAAGAACTGTCGGCACGATTGATTAATGCGCTGTTTGAAAGAAATCCCGATGCATCACCAGAGGAAACGGAAGATGTGATATGGGGCTGTGTTAATCAAACTTTGGAGCAGGGTTGGAACGTGGCAAGAAATGCGGCGCTGATGTCGGTATTGCCACATTCAGTTTGCGCCCAAACGGTAAACCGCCTCTGTGGCTCTTCCATGTCCGCGCTACATACTGCAGCAACCGCGATCCAGAGTGACAATGGGGACCAATTTATTGTTGGCGGCGTTGAACACATGGGTCATGTTGGCATGACCCATGGTATAGATCCTAATCCGAGAGCATCCAAGCATATTGCTAAAGCATCCTGGATGATGGGTGTTACCGCAGAAGTGCTTGCAAAAATGCATGGGATAGGTCGCGAACAACAAGACGAATTCGCAGTGCGATCACATAGTCTCGCTGAGCAAGCCAGGATCGGAGGTGGATTTGATAATGAAATCGTTCCTATCGAGGGTCACAATGCAGATGGTTTTAAGTCACTAATCGAAGAGGATGAAACTATTCGTCCGGATACCAGTGTGGAAGGATTGGCGCAGTTACGACCAGTATTTGATCCGGCTAACGGTACGGTGACCGCAGGTACTTCTTCACAGATTTCGGATGGAGCATCTGCGATGCTGATGATGTCCGCAGAAAAAGCTCAAGCTTTGAACTTGAATATCAGGGCAAAAGTAAAATCCATGGCCTATGCCGGCGTCGATCCATCGATCATGGGTTACGGACCGGTTCCAGCCAGCCAGAAAGCACTGAAAAAAGCTGGGCTCTCTATCGATGACATTGAATGTGTCGAGTTAAATGAGGCTTTTGCTGCGCAATCTCTACCAGTTCTAAAAGACTTGAAACTTATCGATTCTCTCGATGACAAAGTTAATCTGCGGGGAGGTGCAATTGCATTGGGTCATCCCCTGGGTTGTTCTGGAACTCGTATCGCGACAACTCTGTTAAACAACATGGAAGCCCAGGATGTAAGCATTGGTTTAGCCACTATGTGTATTGGATTAGGACAGGGTATTGCTACGGTCTTCGAAAGAGTCTAGAAGGATTGCTACCTAACAATGGCTTCACAGACAGATCAATTAAAGCTTAATCGTTGCAGGAAAAACCTGCGGCGAGATGTAGGCCATGCTATCGCTGACTTCAATATGATTGAAGACGGCGATCTGATTTTGGTATGTCTGTCTGGAGGCAAAGACTCTTACACTCTGTTGGAAATTTTAACGAACCTGCAAAAACATGCTCCGATCGATTTCAAAATTCACGCAGTAAATCTCGATCAGAAGCAACCAGAATTTCCGGAAGAAGTGCTTCCCAGTTATCTCGACTCAATCGGAATCGACTACAAGATATTAGAGCAAGATACTTACTCTATCATTACTGAGAAAGTTCCAGAGGGGAAAACCTATTGCGGACTTTGCTCACGATTAAGGCGAGGCATTCTCTATAACTATGCGGATTCAATTGGGGCCGACAAAATCGCCCTCGGACATCATCGAGATGATATTGTTGAGACTCTTTTCCTGAATATGTTCTATGGGGGCAAGCTCAAAGCAATGCCGCCCAAATTGTTAAGCGACGATAAGCGCAATGTCGTTATCCGCCCTTTGGCCTATTGTAAAGAAAGTGAAATTACAAAGTTTTCGGAACTAATGGATTTCCCAATTATTCCCTGCAACCTATGTGGGAGTCAGGATAATCTGCAAAGGCAGGCGATTAAGTCTATGTTGCAGGAATGGGAAAAACAAAATCCGGGCCGTATCGAATCTATATTTAGAAGTATTGCGAATGTGTCATTATCGCAGCTAGCGGACACGAACTTGTTTCCATTTCAGGAGCTGCGTAAGAAAGGAGAGTCTGACCTTCAACTCGATGTTGTTGAGTTGGTCTGATTGTCTAACAGTTTCGATATTTCCCGTCTTTCTTTACCCGTTTTTCACATTCCCGGGTAAAATTCTGACAAGCGATCGCTTTCGAATTTGATGGATTCGGAATGGCATGACACTGGGCCATTTCAGAGCGAAGTTCCGAATCACTCAGCGCCGCAATTTCGGTGAGCGGACCGCAAGCAATAAGAAACAAAAGAACTGCCGTGTAGGAAAAATTCCGTAGTCTGGTGTTTTGCATCGGTAGTTATAAATTTCCTAAAATAAATACGCTTATAGATAATGATAGTTCACTCCCAGGAACAGACTAATAGCTGATGTTTTCTAACAGTTACTGTCACATAATGAATCGCAATAAGAATAAAAACCAAGAAGGATGAATAGTTTTGGAGATTCCTTACGCCGAACTGTCTGAAGAGGCATTGCGAGGCATAATCGAAGAGTTTGTTTCTCGCGAAGGCACGGATTATGGTGATAGAGAATATTCACTGGAAGATAAAATCCAGCATGTAAAACGCCAATTAGAGTCGGGGGAAGTGAAGGTGTTCTTTGATTCTGAGAGTGAGACTTGTAACTTGATCAGAATGAATTGAAACGTCTAGCCAGTAGCAAAATTCTCTATGGCTTTCTGTTCCTTGGCATAGAGCAACCACTGGCCAATGACTTCTTTGGTTTGAATTAAAAACGCTTCATCGCCTTGCTGTGTTTCTAGCACTTTTTCGGCTAATTCCTGACCGGCTATTGCTAGAGTTTCGATAATTCTTTTAAGGGTAAATGAATCCAGGTTTAGTGGAAATAAATCGCTGGATTGTGGGGAATTGTTTGCGCCGCGTTGTATGAATGGATTGGGTGCAATAATATTTTGAACCCGTAAGGCCAGAGAGGGATTGTGATTTCGCAGCAGTTTTACCGTAAATTGCAGGGAATCGCGTTCGAAAACATTTGCACCTATGCAATGAAAGTCATGCTGTGATTCGCACTTGATCATGCCCGTTATTTCTGTGTTTGCCCCGTAGAATGTATAAACCGATTAGCCGACAAAATTCGATTAACTGGTTGAGAGATAGTATCCTCCTGCGTTGCCTGGGGTACAACTACCAAAAAGTTATATGGCGCCATGTCGAAAGAGCCAAATGAACTAAATGAAGCTGACGGGTCGGCACCAGCGAAACTGGAGCTGGATGCCAGGGGCTTATATTGCCCGGAGCCGGTGATGCTTTTGCATAATAAAATTAGAGATATTGCGGCGGGTGAGACATTAAAACTCACGGCAACTGATCCCTCGACCACCAGAGATGTACCTAAGTTTTGTATGTATTTGGGTCATGAATTGGTCTCTCATAGCCAGCAGGGAGAACTGTACTTCTACCTCATCAAAAAGAAGCAAGAATAATCTCTTCAAGTGACTTCCCAGCACCCTCAAGTTTATTTAGTCGACGTTTCTATCTATATTTTCCAAGCGCATTTTTCGCCCTTTGTTGAGAGCTTCGACGATAAGGGTGAGGAATTGAGTGCCTTGTTTGGCTTTACTCAATTTCTTTTACAATTTCTGCGTCGAACTAAACCTGTCCACCTGGCTGTGGCTCACGACGAAAGCCTATTCTGCGGATTTAGACACGACTTATGTTCCAACTACAAATCTAATCGAGAACTCCCTGACGAAAATTTGGAAATGCAGCTCAATGGTTGTGGAGAGGTCTGCTCGATTCTTGGACTATCTTCCTTCTCCAGCAAGGTATACGAGGCCGACGACATCATTGGTTCTTTAGCCTACGGTGTGCGCAAGCTTAATGCCGAAGCCCAGGTAACTATCGTATCCAGAGATAAGGATCTGGCCCAGTTAATTAAGTCGGAGCAGGATTGTATTTGGGATTACAACAACAATAGTCGCCGTTTCCGAAAAGACATAGTGGAGGAATTCGGAGTTCTCCCCGATCAGTTCCCTGACTATCTTGGATTAGTAGGGGATTCAGTCGACTGCATTTCAGGCGTGCCTGGTGTGGGCCCGGTAAAGGCCAAGGCACTTTTGCAGGAATTTCAGGATCTGGACGAAATTTACGCCAACTTGGAAAAAGTGCCTTCACTGGAGGTAAGAGGGGCCAAAGGATTGGCAAAAGCACTTGCTGAAAATCGTGAGTTGGCAGATTTAAGCAAACAACTCGCCACCATTGTCTGTGAAGTTTCTGAGGCGAGCGAGTCGTTCGGGTCAGTGTCATTCGAACACCTGGAACTCGATAAACCTGATGTAGAAAAATTTTCAGATTTTTTGGCGCAGTATCGATTCCGAGATTCAGATAGAAATCGCTTACTGGGACTACTCAATAATTTGAGTGGTGAGTGATTCTAACAACATGAAAATTGTTGCCGATGCAGACCTTTTTCAAATATCCACTCTTTTTGGCCATCTGGGTAATCTCGAATTAGTGCCCGGTAGAGAGATAGAATCGAGGCACCTAACAGACGCAGATGCACTAATCGTTCGCTCTATTACCGATGTATCCGAAGAATTGTTACAAGGCAGTTCAATTCAATTTGTTGGTTCTGCCACAAGCGGACTCGATCACATAGATTCAGAGTATCTTAGCGAGAATGGAATACATCTTGCCGATGCCAAAGGAAGTAATGCTAATGCCGTGGTTGACTATTGCTTCGCTGCACTGGACCAGCTTGGTTATCTAGACCAGGCGCGCTTGAATGGACTTCGTGTTGGTATTGTTGGTTACGGCGCAATTGGTAGCTTACTCGCCAACAAACTTGCCACACTTGGGGCTAGCATAAAAGTCAATGACCCTCCGCTTGAGCAAGATAAATCGCAAGCATATAATTTTGGATTTTCGTCTTTAGAAGAGATAGCGAATTGTGACGTGGTATCGCTGCATACACCCCTGTCAAAATCTGGAGAATTTCCTACTGAAAATCTGATCAAACTTGGTTTCTTAGACCAACTTCCGCAACAGGCATTGCTACTCAACAGCTGTCGAGGTGGCGTAGTAGACGAGAGGGCAGTGTTAGCGCTAATGGAAGATCGCCCCGATTTACAATTTGTATTTGATGTTTGGGATAACGAACCACAGGTGTCGGAAGAATTGGTTGCGCGAGTGGATATCGCTACTCCTCATATCGCTGGTTATTCCCTCGAATCTAAACTCAAAGCGGTATCCTGTTTGCGTGATGATTTTGTAAGTTTTTTTGAATTGGAAAAGACCGCCAACAAAAATGAAACAGAAGTGGAAGAAAAGAAGCCTATTAAAGTAACAAATATCAGCGAAGTTCTAGAGCAGAGCTTTTCCATTGCGGAGCTAAGTGATGAGTTCAAAGAAGCAGCCTCTAACAAAAGAGTGTTTGAATTCTTTGACCAGGCCCGCAAAGAATTACTAAAGCGCAGAGAATTGAAGAGCCTGGCACTGCGAGGACAATGTGACGATGACTTTGAAATAGCAGTATTGGAACAATTAGGCGTAACAGTTAACTAAGCTACGTTTTAAGCTAGGTTAGGACCTGTAATGGGCCAGAACGTTACCGATTCGCTTAATGGCAGAATGCAGTTCATCTTCTCTCGGTAAGAACACAATTCGAAGATGCTGGGTGTCTTTAATGTTGAAGGCACTGCCCTGAACCAGCAATATTTTTTCCTGGTCGAGAATGTCTAAGATTAGTTGCACGTCATTATCAATTTTGTAAATAGCTGGATCTAATTTAGGAAATAGATAGATCGCACCTTTGGGTTTGACACAGCTAACACCAGGAATTTCGTTCAGTAAATTCCAGGTTATGTCCCGTTGTTGTTTTAAGCGACCGCCAGGCAAGATCAATTCATTGATGCTTTGGTATCCGCCAAGAGCAGTTTGCACCGCAAATTGCGCCGGCACGTTTGCACAGAGACGCATATTAGTCAGAATTTCCAAACCTTCGATGTAGCTAGTTGCTAAATGTTTTGGTCCGCTCAATATCATCCAGCCCGATCTGAAACCGGCAAGGCGATAGGATTTGGATAGACCGTTGAAGCTAACGGTAAATACATCATCGCTTAAGGAAGCCAAAGGAATAAATTCGGCATCGTCGTAAACGATTTTGCTATAAATCTCATCGGCAAAAATGATTAGATTGTTTCTGCGAGCGAGTTCAACCAGTTCCAACAATATTTCTTGGCTATACACAGATCCAGTTGGATTGTTGGGGTTAATAATAACGATGGCGCGAGTGCGCGAGTTTATTTTCGATTCGATGTCTGCAATGGAAGGAAACCAGTCTGATTCTTCATCGCAAAGGTAGTGAACTGGATTGCCACCACTCAGGCTAACCGAGGCGGTCCAAAGCGGATAATCTGGTGATGGAATTAATACTTCGTCACCATCATTAATCAGAGCCTGCATGGACATCGTAATCAATTCGCTGACACCGTTGCCCAGGTAAATATCGTCAATTTCTACATGAGGAACATTGAGTCGCTGGCACTCCTGCATTATTGCCTTGCGCGCAGAATAGAGTCCTTTGGAATCACTGTAGCCCTGAGCGGCAGACAGATTGTGGATAACGTCATAGAGTATTTCATCGGGTGCGTTGAAGCCGAAAGGCGCAGGGTTACCAATATTCAGTTTTAGAATCTGGTGGCCTTCTTCTTCCAGGCGTTTGGCTTCCTCGAGCACTGGGCCGCGTATGTCGTAACAGACATTGTTCAGCTTGTCTGATTGCTCGATGCTATCCATTGAGGTTTCTGTGATTGATTCGATCTGTTCCATTTCAGTGTAGTCGGCCGATTGAGCTGTGAGCTAACAAAAAATATAATCTGTACAAAAATGTATTTCGAGTTCTTGTTTCTTAAAACTTCTTTAGTATACAGTAAGTTACAAACGATACCTAGAGTTCATAGTTAATTAAATAGTTAATCAAATATTGAGGCGAAAAGGAAAACACATGTCTGACAAACCAGAGTCTGGAGATAAAATCGTTAAAACTGATGAAGAATGGCGCCAGGAACTGGACTCCGAGAGCTATCGTGTCCTGCGGGGAAAAGGCACGGAGCGGGCATTTACCGGGGAATACAATGACCTGAAGGAGCAGGGCATGTATAACTGCGCTGCCTGCGGAGAGCCCTTGTTTTCCTCAGACACGAAATATGATTCTGGTTCCGGTTGGCCCAGTTTTTTCAAACCTGCAGACTCAGGCAATGTCTCTGAAATAGCTGATAACTCCCATGGCATGAATCGAACCGAAGTGGTCTGCAGCAAATGCGACTCCCATCTTGGGCATGTTTTTCCCGATGGCCCGCCAGAGACGGGAATGCGCTACTGTATAAACTCGGTGTCGCTCGATTTTGAGAAAGAAGAATAGGGGTAAAATTTAGCCAATAAAAAAGGGGCCAAGTAGCCCCTTTTTTGATTCTAGAACCGCTTATCTTTCGATAGTGTAGATTCCGTCTACATGGTTAAACTGATTCAGCTCATCGATGAGATCGAAACCACCAACAAATGCATCAGCATTTACTCCAGTAAACACACCGCCAAGGTTAGCATCGATTGAATTACTGATGATGCCGCCTGGATCTGACAAGGTGCCACCTATGGCATTGAGATCGACCATGCCATTATTCACAGTTCCAGCAAAATCGATGTCCCAGGCTTGAGAGCCAGCAACTTCAACCTGGAGGTTACCATTGCTAATAGCACCGCTATCGAAATCTACATCGAGTCCCGCCACTAACTGAGTAACATCCCCAGCGTTACCGCTACCGATAAAAGAAGAGGCGAGGGTAGAACCGTATGAGGCAGAACCCTGCAAGTTTGCAACTGGAGTAGGTGTCACATTAGCAACATGGCCAGAGGTTTGTAGTTCAACCTGATCGCCTGCACCTTCATTAACAACAACCCAGTTGTCTTCGATTGGGTTATCCCAGTCGCCCCAGGAGACGTTTTGAGTTTCGACTGTTGACTCTGGAGCGCTCAAGGTAGATGAAGGGCCAACGTAAGCACCTTCTCCACCTATTAATATAGTGCCGTAAAGTGCGTGTTGATAATTATCAGCTGCAGCAGAACTCAAAACTTCTAATGTAAATCCTAGTGCGACACCACCGTCACTTCCATACGATGTAGAATTACCAGTGAAATAGCCATTAGCGGAACCAGTTAAATCTGAACCTGAAGCAAGCAGGGGAGTGCCCAATTCCAAGTTCTCTAATGTATTTATTCCTGAAGGATCCACAGCAAGATTTAAGAAAGGACTTCCAATAGCATTTAATGAACCAAGAATATCTGCAGACCATTTAGCATGTACATCATTTGCATCATCGAGGACCGATAGTAAAACAAGATTTCCATCAATTAAGCCATTCGAAAAATCAATATCGAAAGTAAATTCTGTCGATGCATTTGATGCATCAATACTCCAGAATTCTGGAGAATCAAAAACACCGGGAGAGGATTCTAGCGTCCGCTGATAACTACCTTGCAAGGCAATAATGTTTGTACTGGCTAAGTTTCCGCCGTATCGATAGATATCAGTCAGGGGAAGAGTTCCTGACATTGCATCAGCTATGAACCAATAAGCTTCATGACCATCATCGTCTTCAAAAGATGTTTCAGCTCCACCGGCTGAACCATAGTTATAGCGATGGAATATTTCTGCATTCGGTGCGCTAAATGCTCCACCGGCTGATGAAACTCCCCATGCGCCCCATTGCTCTATTCCATAAGAGGAATAAGATGTGACAGAGTTAGTTGAAGTAGGCGAATACCCATCTCCTTCAATTATAGACTCTGAGCCAAACGCAAAAGGTAAACCAAATGAACTCGCACTAAACGGTCTTGCCGCAAATATTGGCTCATCAGGTGCCCCAGGATCGGGCAAGACTGAACCGCCAAAAATTCCAGTAAAGTGATGACCGGGTTTTGAAGTTGCAGTAACGAAAATACCTGATTTGGTAAAGCCGCTATTGATTTGTGCGGCCTCTAAGAAATCATCTTCAGTGACTGTAAATCCACCTAGTATAAAGTTGGTTGAATCCGCAGAATCATGGAGATTGAATCCACCTACAAGTCCCATACCTTCAGCGCCGACAGTCATTTCAGTGAATATGCCTAGCAAGTCACCCTTTATAGATCGACCTGTAGATACACCCATGTCATCAAGAATATCAGTAGCGGTGAATCCACTACCATCACCAAATTGGAAGCTAGATAAGGTGTCTCCTTCACCTGCATCTAATGCGCTAATAAGACCTCCAAAGTTTACTACCCACTCTTCAGTATCCTCTCCACTTACCAAAGCTCGGAATTCGCTGTCAGTAATTAGGCCAGAGGAAAAATCAATGTCGAAGAAAACTTTAACAGCATCAATGGTTCCCAAAGCGGATTCACCTGGTTCATTCCAGAAACCTTCTTTTTGGTTATGAGAAGCAAATGATGTAAATGTATAAGTTCCAGAGTAAAGATTTGTATTAAGAACATCGTTATCTTCCACTGTAAATACAAATAGTGGATTTGGAGCAGTTGAAAACGATTCGAAATCATCAACAACATCTAATAACAGTTCTCCGTCATTACTATTCGAAGAAGCATTCCATAACCACCATTTAGCATCTTCTGATCCGCCAGGACTCGCCGCAATCGCTGGAGAACCTACTCCAGTCTCGGTCATTAAGTCGAGGATAAAGCTGGGATCATCGCTAAAGAAATTATTATTGGTTAATGTAAAGTCAGTATCCGACTCAAAACTAATAACATCAGCACCTAAGGCAGCTGCTTCTGTAGGCGTTCTAGCACGGCCAATAAAACTTAACGGTTCATTATCGAGTTCAGAAGCAGTAGGTGGTAATAGAGCAAAGCCAAATGCATTGAAATTCGATGCTGAGTAGGTATTGTAATCGAATGGTTGTTTTAACAGAGTGGCGCCAATAATAACCTGCCCGCCATAGTCTTCTTCGAAACCGAAGCCAAGGGTGAAGCCTAGATTTCCTGCCGTATTCCCGACCACGAATCCAGATACGTAACCATCGAAGCTAGAACTCCCTCCGTCTATATCTCCTGTAACGGGGAATCGATCTAGAATGCCAAAAGAAAGGTCTGCTCCATTTAACTCTCCAGGATCTAAAGACCAAATTTCAACTGGATCTATGCAGCCTGATGGTCCAATGCACATGTCAAAAACGAATGAGTTTAAAACTACGGTACCAGTTGAAAGATCTACGCTGAACTGGCTGTCAATTTGAGTTACGCCAGCGTCTTCACCATATTCGTCGATTGCAAAGAAGTTTCCTGTAGACCCAAAGAATACAGTTCCAGCAGCTGTGAGAACGCTCAATGGTGTGGGAGGTGCTGATGCAAATATTCCCACTGGGTGCAGATTATCGAGAGTATCCGGATCAATTCCTTCATCATCGAACAAGTTGAATTGTTCTAGGTCGGTCCAGAATCCCCAAGCCACACCAAATCCTAATTCACCTACATCTTCACTTAATATAAAAAAGTCAGAGGAATCGATTGGATCTGCTCTTAAAACACCTAGAGTATTTCCATCTGGCATTCGAGCGTTTGCAGGAGTTGTTTCTCCAAAGAGAAAGTATTCATCATCAGGATCACTTAATGCTCCAACTTCGAAATCGAAACCGAAGCCTTCGCCGCCCAACATAGTGAATCCTATTCTATCGTTAAGAGAAATGAACTCATCGACGCTTGGCATTTCCCATTCTAGAAGTGCTACTCCGCCTAAATATGCGGGAAGTAGTGGATCAGATCCTGAGTCTTCACCGCCAAGAGAGAATCCTGAAAACAAACCGGTTTTGTGAGATTCTGTTCCAGCGAAAACTCCGTTGAAGATTCCTCCAAATCCATAGTTAGTTGTGCCACCATCTGGGCTGTAAGTCCCGCTAATTGTTGCACTCATAATTTTTTTAGATGTGTCGATATTCAAATCTGGCACATCTAAGCTTCCCATCCACTCTGAATCCGCGTCATCGCAGCTATCACCACCAAGACAGAAATAGAACATCGAATCGTCGACAACGAAGGTATCAAAATCGAATTCTATAAATCCCCAAAACTCTGTAACTTCAGCCCCATCTGATGAGATAAATGCATACTCATCGGTGGCTAAGAAGCGTTTCATCCCGCTAAGAGAGTTTATGGTAGGAACGACGGAAACCAACCAAGCGCCGTCATTTGGCGTTCGAGTAGAGAGATCTAAGCCGCTCTCGCCGGACTCAACTAGAAGGGGTCCAGATTCTCCTGCAAACCACCACCCCCAAGCTGCGTCATAGTTGTATTCAATTGAACTTAAAAATGATTGAAAATGATTTGAAGAGGCGTCTTCTTCTCTAACTAGCCAGTAATCATCAGTCAAACTAGGTGGAGTAGTTGCGTTAGCACCAGATTCTAGATTTTCGACTATTAGAGGTGATCCACCTGTGCCATCTGTTGCAGATCCCAAAACACTATGTGTGCCAATAAAAGTTGTTGGACCCTCATCAGGAAAGATTGCAAATCCTACATTGTTAAGTTGCGCTGCTTCAGTTTGAGTCAGACGATTAGGGTCGCCCTCTGCAAAAAGTATTGAACCACCAATCACTGTTCCTGCAGTCGTTAGGCGGAATCCACCTACAAACTCTTCGCCGTCGGTTCCTATAAAGGAACCACTAAACGTTCCTGAAGTAATAGGTACCGGCTCAGCTGGAAATGCTGCGAAGTAGTCACCGTCGAGATCAACAAGATCTATTGCTCCAAGTACAATTGGATAGGAATCTGTAGAAGATGCTGTCCAAATTGAAGATGGCGCATCGCAACCACCGGCTCCGTAACAAATTTCAAAATACAAATCATTCATTGTGCCAGAATCAAGATTTAGACTTACATCAAGTAAACCAAAAGCTTCCGTCGGCACTGAAGCGGCAAATTCTGCATTGTTTGCTAGTAGCAAATCGATGGCTTCGTATACTTTGTTACCGGTCAAATTCGCAATAGGCGTGGGTGTAAAAGTTGCCCAGAGTACTTCTCCGTTTTTTGCTGCCGTATCAAGATCATCGTAGGAATCTTTATAGTGAGTTACGCTGCTGCCTTCGCCGGCACTCCATATTCCCCAAAGCAGATCAGTTTCTGAGGCGACAGGGGATTCGAATCCCGTTGCTGCGGTGTTTTGCCGAATAACATCAAATTGGAAAGAAGGCCAATAATCACTGCTTGCGAAAGATGGTGAATTCGAGCTAGAAATGATTGGACTTCCAGCGGAGCCATCGGAGGCAGGGCCTTGGAAAATTGCATCCTCAGAGAGACCGCCAGCACTGTCTAAATTAAAAACAGTGAACCCACGTAAAGTCATGGATTCTCTTTCAGCTGTAGACAGAACAAAGTTAGTCGGGCCGCTGTCTTGAAAGAGCACTGCACCGACTATTGATTCATCTGGAGTAGCGCCAGATGCGGGAATAACTCCTTCATCTTCAAACTGCTCAAATGCGAACGTAAGTACGAAACCTGGTTCAGAATCGATCTGTTCTGCAAAGTGGCCAGTGAAGTAACCGTGTTGGCGTACATAACCATCAGAACTGGTGCTCCAGTTTTCAACTAATACACTGTTAAAAACGAGACCGCCAAATGGAATTATCCAAGTCCCAAGTCCATAGCCATCAGTTCCATCTGCGTCTACGTCTAGATTTCCATCAGCGATCTGACCAATGCCATTGCCGAGATCGAAGTCGATTTGAAAATCACCACTTACGGTAAACCCTGACGGTTCCTGAGAACCCTTAACAAGGTGATATCCGAAAGTTTCGTATTTACGAGTTCCTGTAAAGTCGGCGACTTCAAACGGAGCAACAGAGACTAGTACAACCCATCCTTCTTGCTCAGAAATTGTTGCAGATTGATCAGAATTATTTGAATAGGCTTCTTTTTCTAAGGGATCTCCTGAATCGAAATCCCAAGCTGCCCAGTCCAAATCAAAACCATGCTCTCCCGGGCCAAAGGCATCCGGTAGTCGGTTGAAGCGAACAACATCGAAAGCTTGTGATGCAGTGAATCCGAACGGATTGTTCGTCGTTGTAGAAACAAACAAGCCATCGCTTTCATCAGTGATGAATTCACCATCTTCGGTGAAGTCTGAGGTAATACCTGATATTACGCCTCGGCCGTTGTGTGCGATTGCACCTGCACGCTCCAATGAACCTATTTCACTGCTGCTTAATTGTTGAGGCAGGATTATTGGCGGTTCAGGTTCTTGTTCAGGCTCTGGCTCTGGCTCAGGTTCGGGCTCAGGCTCTGGTTCGTCGGGAGTAGTGATGTCTGGTTCAGGTTCAGGTTCTGGCTCCGGTTCTGGCTCCGGCTCAGGTTCTGGCTCAGGTTCTGGTTCTGGTTCTGGTTCAGGCTCTGGTTCTGGTTCAGGCTCTGGTTCTGGTTCAGGCTCTGGTTCAGGCTCCGGTTCGGATGTGTCGTCATCGTCTTGAGCACAGATTTCTTCCTTACTGTTTGCTGCACAGGCAATGGTGCCATCGCCCTGAGTTTCATTGTCGTTGGTTACCAGGTTGTTCGATGACTGAGTAACCGCGCCCGCACCACTAGTATCAACCCCAGTGGTTGCCGTTGTATCAGTTGGGGTAGGAATTGGAGGAGCTAACGAATCGCCAGCGCCTCCTGCATCTCCGCCACCAGCATCGCCGCCTGCGTCTCCACCGTCAGTATTGTCTCCACCTGCGGCACCACCAGAGTCTGCTCCATCATCTGCAGCTCCGTCATCGGCACCATCGTCTGCAGCACCGTCATCGGCGCCATCATCCGCAGCGCCATCACCACCATCGCCGTCGTCTCCGTCGCCATCACCTCCATCGCCATCATCTCCGCCACCATCATCCCCGTCTCCGCCTTCATCTTCAGAGTCGTCAACGGATAAGACTGCAATGTCACCTAGTTGGACAGGGGGGTCTAACAGCCCTGTTGCAGCGACATTAGGGTCATCTGCAACCGCAAAATCATAGTCAGCTCCAACACCTAGCTGCAACGATCCACCGTTATTGTCTACCTGGGTACCACCATCGTAGACACCGGTATAAAGTGCACCAGCATCAATCACACCTTCGTGGTCAGTACCACGGATACCAATGGTGGCAAATTCTGTTTCTACACTGTAGGCATCGAGATTTTGCTCACCGATGGAGCCGGTAATCGTTCTAAATCCACCTTCGATAAGTCGCATGGTGGAAACATCGGTCTGAGCATTTTCTTCAAAGGTATAAGCGACGATTTCAAACTGAGTGTTTTCTTTAAGCGAAACGATTGCGCTATCAGTCATGCGGATTTGAGCAAAAGCCGCAGCGTCGGTAACAATTACATCGCCTACAAAGATTTCAGAACGTCGAGCCAGCTCTCGAGAACTGCCAGTGGTATCAACTGCAGTTACCTGACCACTGGTAGCAACAACTCGACCGGCAAGATCGTCGTCTTGCTGGGCATAGTTGCCTGGTGAATAAAGTGCAATGCACAACAACATAAAGTTGTAGCACATCCGTTCCGTAAATCGCTTGTAGTAAATCTTCATAATCTTTGCTCAATAATTGATGAAGCCATAGTGCTAAGTTGGCAATACTGTCGCTAAGTTAAAACTGGTATCTGAATCCTGCTTGATACTTAAGTCGAGAATAATCGTATAACTCGATGTTGCTGCCATTGTCGGTATAGGAAACTTCACCAGTTATCATTAAGTTTCTTTGTAACTGCCAGAACCAACCGAGTGCCAAAGTCTCCATGTCATCTTCTCTTGTTGTGTCAAAAAACACAGGATGATTAGAGTCATGTTCAACGTCTTGCATCGAGGCTCTCAAGTACGGTGTGTGTTGGGCGTTCATCCGATAGAGAAGGCTGTAGGCAAGCCCTGTGAATTTTCTGCCATTGTGCTCACCACCGTCGGGATTTTCGGGATCTTAATCTGCGTGATAAACATTAAAAGTATGGGTGTAGGGGCCTGCAATCTTAGTCAAGCCACCAGTAATCAACGCCTGATTGACGTCGCGTAGATCATTCAAGTCACCACCATTGCTGGTGTCATAACGCAGTTTATTGTAAGAACTTGCAAGAGTTTGATACCAGCCGTTGCTTCCAACTCGTTGCCAGGATGCGGTGAGTCCAAGAGCGCTCTGGAATCCATCCTCATCCAGATTAACTTGTGATGCGGTGGCTCCGATTTTGAATCGGTTAACTTCATTACCCCAGTTATAGGCTATTTCGCCACGCAGATTGTCGATATCGAACTGATCAGTTTCGAAGTTGTCCAGATGCATTAGGTTAACAGTCGCACTCAATGATCTATCACGAGTGAATGGGTAGTTGTAGGCCATGGTAACGGTGGTATTCATGAAATTATCATCCGTTTCCTGCCCATTGGGATTAAGTTCTATTTCCCCAATAAGTGGTGTATCGATTAAAGAGTTACTCGTGGCACTGTTTATGTTGTCGTCGGAGCCGATTACGGAGGAAATTGTCCAGTTAATCGTGGCTTGTTGAGCGTCTCGCCTTGCATCGATTAGGAGAAGAAAAGCTTCGATATTTTGCTGCACATTCGCTGGAGGGCTGGTTTCCAGTACCAGATTAAACAAGTTCTCAGATGCCGTAAGATTATTAGTGACGAAATAGGATCTCGCCAACTCAAGTCGAGCACGTTCTCTTAGAATTCCATCCTGGGCGGTAGTCGCGACCCGTTCCAATGCGAAAACTGCCTCGTTGGGAGCGCCAGATTCGAGTGCTGAAAGGCCGTACAGGAAATCGAATTCAGGATCGCCTTCCCATTCTTCGAGATTGGCGTTGCCTAAATTGAATGCTTCTTGAAACTGCCCGGCTGAAATTAAGTTGTCCATTTCTGCGTTTGGTGATTCTTGTTCCGCTGCAAAGAGATGAAACTGAAAACCCAAAACTGCAATCGGTACGAGTAGCCTTAAGTGCTTTTTCATTGTTTTGTCCGTTTTTCTTTTTACAATCTTTAGACGATGGACTTACCGCTTTAAATCAGCGGAAATTCAGAGCTGACGGTGCATTCACGCACTCCGCATTGTACCAAAAAGCATGCGTAAGTCTTACTTTACTCCTACATTCTGTCGATTCAAGCAGCCTTTTCTTACACATGATAGATTTGTGAACCCCGTCAAATTAACACTGTTCTTTTTAACGGTTTTGGGGAAATTTTTGAATCAATTTTTGGAATGATTTGAGCTTGGTTAGGAATGCTGATTAAAAATTGATCAATTCGTGCTGTATATGACTTTGCGCTCGCGGAGACACAAAGATTTTTAGCGATAGAGCTAGGGCAATACTTGGGATTGTTGCGGGCAATAGGATGTTCTGAGCACTAAAATTCCCGCGCATTTCGTGATTAGCCCCACCTGAAACGAAAATATCAATAAAAACAATTAGATGGAGACGAAAAAATCTAAATAACTCAAAGAAGTCGTGGTGGTCGTGACCGCATAAGGGCCGGTTTTGTTAAATTATTTCTTGTGCTCGTGCTTGTGTAAGTCGAAATCACAGGGGTGGTGACTAAAACTCTGAAAATCTGAAGACGTTGAGTATTCATGGGTATCGATTACATGGAAAACCTTGGCATCAACAAATACTTGAACCAGATCGCCATCCAATAGGCCTTTGTCCGCCTCACTTACCAGGATATCGATCGCTTTGTCGGCGTTCATGGCGGGCTTATAGGGGCGATCGGAGGCAGTTAATGCGTCATAGATGTCGCATATCGTCATTATCTTGGAGGGTAAGGGAATCTCATCCTCTTTCATGCCGTAGGGATAGCCACTGCCGTCTAGTTTTTCGTGCTGAGCCGCTGCAATGGTAGGAATATTCTGAAATTCCTTTGTCCAGGGAATGTGATTCAAAAAGTTCTGTGTGTGTACCACGTGTGATTCGATCTCTTTTCTTTCCGTTGGTGAAAGACTGCCTTTCGGAATAGACAGTAGAGCAAATTCTTCGGAAGTTAAGATAGCCAGTTCTTCATCTGAACTGTCTAATCTGAATTCTTTAATCTTATCTAGCATGTCTCGGTTGTCTTGTTTTAGAACGGTTGGTTCATTAACTTCAGAGATCGCTCGATAAAATTCGTGCAACATGTCTATGTCGTGATCGAGTTGATTATCAATGTTGCCAAGGCGGGCAGAATCAGGGCCGCCATTTTGATACATGGCAAGTTTTTGTGTTAAAGCCTGATTCTTTAAGCGTTCCTGTGCGAGTCGCATTCGAAACTGAATTAATTCAAGACTGCCAGCCGTTAGTTTCTTTTCTTTTACTAATACAGATTCCCTGACACCAACCTTGCCAAAGTCGTGCAGTAGGGCTGCGTACTTTAACTCTCTTACTTCAGTTTCTGTGAAACGAATATTGCGTAAACGTGTGAGATTTGAAACTGATACAGATTTTGCCAGGTCCACACACAAGTCAGCCACCCGGAATGAGTGACCGCTAGTGGTAGGATCGCGTTGTTCAATTGCTGAAACTGAAGCATTAACGAAGCCTTCGAACAGGGCTTTAATGTCGTTTTGCAGTATAGTATTTTCAATTGCAATACCGGCCTGACTCGCTAACGCTTGCAGTAATACGTTGATATCGCTATCGAAAGCGAGCGTATAAGCCAGCGCAGATTTTTCATCGGAAATTTTTAGAGAGCGTGCTTTCTTCCTGTTTATAAACTGCAGGACACCAATAACTTCCTTCTGTTTATTGGTGAGTGGAATCGCGAATATGGACTTAGTCCTATAACCACTTTTTCTATCAAATGATTGGTTGAACTTATAAGGCACATTGCTCGATAGCTGGTAGGCGTCAGGTATATTTAATTCGCTATCACTTGAAGCAACGTAGCCAGCAATTGAAGATTCATCCATAGGAAAACGCATCTCTTCAAATGGCAAATCCAAGGAATCGTTTTGAGTTAACTTAAAAATTAGCTCACGTTCGTGGTCGTTTATTTCATTAATCAAATAAAGAGATGCGGCATCACAACAGGCAATGTTTTGGCCTTCGGTAAGAATCTTTGTAAGCAGAGTCATCAAATCATCTTCTGCTGACAAGGAAATACTAATGTCTGCGAGTTTACTTAGATACCGAAAGCTGGTGTCTTGTAATCGTGCTTTCTCTGTTTTTTCACTCTTCAGGACCCATTGGTAACAAGCCATTTCCAGTAATTTCATGGTTTGCCGATAGGGCAGCGCATTTGTCAGAAATAAATCAGCATCGACTTCCATTGAATCGGTAGCCAACAATATTGCCTCGGGAAATTGTTCCGCCCATTGGTCATATTCCATGTCTCGCAGGAGGTGGTGGTCTAGCAATATCAAGGCAGGGTTATAGCGTTGTGCGGCGGTAACAGACACTATTTCTGTAGGAATGATCAGCTTTGATTGCAGATCATTCCAGACAGCAGCATTTGCATAACCAGGGCCGTAGCCTATGGTAATAGTGCGTTGATTATCGGCGAATGAATTCATGTCAGAATAGTGTTGGCGCGACGAGCTAGCGCGAGTTTAACGCAGGCCCCCTATTAGGGATAGTCCATACCCTTAAATATGACGGGTATAAAGATCCAGTTAAATAGCTTAACTACGAACAGTTATTAGTAAGTATGGAAGAGTTATCAGCGTGGCTGGAGCTTTTCTTTAAGTTGCTGCATAAAACGATCGAGATTGCTCTCTGCTTCAGAGCGATAACGGAAAGGGCCTATTTCGTCCCCCTCGCGGGTCCTGAAATACCAGAGATTCTGGTCACTGAATATGCGGTCACTTCGATCGGGAGCGTCGGATTTTAGCGGATCTTGTTGGCGAGCTGCAGACATCGTTGTTGTAATTGCTTTTATATAACTCTCAGGGAGTATCGATATCGTTGGTCTCCGCTAGCTTAAGGCTACTGCTAATGTTAATTAGCCCCAACTATTTGTCGGCAGGTAACCTTAAGCTAACGAGTATGGGCACAGTAAACGTAGCCTAATCCATTTTGAAGAGCGCAAAATGTATGCCACGCAGGTTTTGCTCACTTCTGTGATTAACATTTAACCAAGTCAATTTTCCCCTAATAATCATGTAGATACGGTGATTTTTGAAAATTCGCGGACCATCTGTTTTTCCCGATGAAACAAGTAGATAGCTGGGTTTCTTAAAAGTTAAGAAATATTCTGCGGAATTTTAATTTACAAAATAAGAGCAAATATTTTAGGAATTGATCATTTTTTGTACAGTTTCTAGGGATTCCTCATCATTGATATTGAAGAAATCTAAATCACTATCACGCTGCACCTTGATCAACTGGCTGTTGAGCCGTGGCATTACTAACTTCGGCCCATAGAGACCGTCACCAATCGCTTCTTCAATTAAATCGACACACGAGAGAGACCAAATGGAAAAAAGAGGCTGTACTTGATTATCGCACTCACAGTAAACGACCTCGCAGTGGTTAGTGACAAATTCTTGCCAAAGTTGCGGAATCAGCTTTTCAGGGAAGAAAGGGACATCGCCAGGTACACACAGCAACGCGTCGGGCAATTTCGTTGCCTGATCTTCTAAAATCCATCTCATGGCACTATGGATTCCAATTAGCGGGCCTTGGTAATTGTTTTCTGCATCTGCAATGAGCGGCAGATTCAAATAGCGGTAGTCATCCTGATTATGATTGACGCTAAGGACCACCTGAGACACTGCATGCTGAATTCTCTGCAAACTCCATTCGATCAAAGGAGTGTTGCTAAGCTTAACAAGCGGTTTGTTTAAATTTTCCATTCGAGATCCCCGGCCACCGGCCAGGATTACTGCGAATAATTTCTGATTTTTTGATTGCATGAGTATTAAGTAATTTTAATAAATTTTTGTGGTGCACAGCTGCAGGCAGAGTGTAGGTGAGAGAGTGCGAAAAGCTCAATCGTTCGTAGATGAAAAACCCGCTGTTTGACTGTATTTACATTAATTTTGCTGGCGGCTGAGCAACGATTGCAGTTGCACTTTCTATATGGGAAAATCGCGCACTTCGCGGGCCTGGTGAGTCGTAGATAACTTATTGAAATAGTTAATAATAAGAGTCTAAACTCTCTATTTTCCCCCAACTGCTTCGAGTCGTTTTGTCATTAATATTCACTCAGCGTAAGAATTAAACAAGTCATGAATGTGATTCATGAATAGTCAGAGGTAATACATGCAGGTTTCAGTTGAAACTACTGAAGGATTAGAACGAAAAATGACCGTTGCTGTTCCCAGCGAACAGGTGGATTCAGCGGTTAATGCGCGCTTGCAAGAGGCGGCAAAAACGGTCCGCCTAAATGGTTTTCGAAAAGGCAAAGTGCCTTTCAAGGTAGTGAAAAGTAAATTTGGCAAAGGCGTTCGTGAAGAAGTGGTGAGCGAACTGATGAGCCGCACTTATTATGATGCGCTTACTCAGGAAAGTTTAAAGCCAGCCGGTCAGCCAAAGATTGAGCCGATCCATATGGAAGAAGAGAAAGACTTAGAGTTTGTCGCCACCTTTGAAGTGTATCCGGAAATCTCCGTGCCAGATTTTTCAGCGCTAGAAATTGAGCGTTTAAATGCAGAAGTCACTGACAATGATATCGATGAAATGATCGAAACATTGCGCGAGCAGCGTCAGACGTGGGAAGTTGTGGAACGAGAAGCTGCCGATCAGGACATGGTGGATATCGATTACCTTGGTAAGAAAGACAGCGAAGAGTTTGAAGGCGGTGCTGCGCAAGGCGCTAGCTTAGTGCTGGGATCGGATCGAATGATTCCAGGATTCGAAGCGGGCATCGTTGGCAAAAAAGCCGGCGACGAATTTACCATACCCTTGGATTTTCCAGAGGAATACCACAGCAAGGACTTAGCAGGTCAATCAGTGGAATTCGATATCACGGTAAACTCTGTCAGTGCGCAAGTGCTGCCTGAAGTCGATGAAGAGTTCTATAAGAGCTTTGGTGTCGAGGAAGGTGGGGTAGATGCATTTCGTGAAGAAGTAGCCGGCAACATGAAGCGCGAGATGAGCACCGCCAGTCGGAACAAACTGAAAAACAAAATTATGGACGCGTTATTGAACGAAGTTGATGTTAGCGTGCCCGATGCCTTGCTAAGTACCGAAATTCAACAATTGAAGGGCCAGGCCATGCAGCAGATGGGTGGCGGCCAGGGATCGGATCCATCGATGCTGCCGGATGATCTGTTTATTGAACAGGCGAAGCGCAGAATAGTGCTTGGTTTAGTGCTTGGAGAAGTCATTAAGGAGCAGAATGTTCAGGCAGATCCCGCCAAAGTGAGAGAACAGGTTGAAGAGTTAGCTTCAACTTATGAATCTCCAGACGATGTAATTAACTGGTATTACGGCAATAAAGAACAACTTGCAACTATCGAATCCGCAGTCATTGAAGATCAGGTTTTCGACTACATAATAGAAGAAGCCGCGGTTAACGATAAGCAAGTTAGCTATCAGGATGTGATTAAAGCGGAGCCTCGGGAAACCGAGACAGAAACCGTCGAAAGCGAAAGCTAGAGATTGTTAGAAATTCACTAAATTCGGCGGATTCTGGCGCGATGCGGTCTACACTTGAAGAGTGTGACTCCATGCCAGTCACAGCGTCTATTTATAAAGGAATAACCAGATATGCCAATTTCCCAGCCACCTAGTGCAGCGCTTGTACCAATAGTCGTAGAGCAGACTGCCCGTGGTGAACGATCCTATGATATTTATTCACGACTGCTTAAAGACCGTGTCATATTTATGACCGGTGTCGTCGAGGATCACATGGCGAATCTAATAGTTGCGCAGCTGTTATTCCTTGAATCTGAAAATCCCGATAAAGACATTCATTTGTACATAAATTCACCAGGAGGTTCGGTAACTGCCGGGTTATCAATCTATGACACCATGCAGTTCATACAACCAGACGTGAGTACGATGTGTATCGGGCAGGCAGCAAGCATGGGAGCTATGTTGTTGGCAGGTGGCGCTAAGGGAAAACGGCTGGCACTGCCGCACTCCAGAATGATGATCCATCAGCCCAGCGGAGGAGCCCAGGGCCAGGCATCAGATATTGAGATTCAAGCCAATGAAATCATTAAATTACGTAAACAACTTAATATATTACTTGCAGAACATACCGGGCAGACCGAAGAAACTATAGCCCGAGACACTGAGCGCGATAACTTTATGGGTGCGCATGAGGCTCAGGAATACGGATTAGTGGATAAAGTAATTGAGCGAAGAGTAGATAATAAGGTGAGTGGGGAGTCGGAAACCGACTAAATGCGGTGGTTTCCCTTGCATTTACCAACCAATGCCTTCATTTTATTTAGCTGTAACAGCAGTATTTTTGCGGCTTTGCGAGGGAATGTCTGGAATTGAGCGATTCAGCGCAGGTCAGTACTGAAAGATTGGCAGAAGATCTACCTTATTGGTTTACAAAAACACTCGGAATAACAGTTAGTTAGATAAATAAATGTCAGACGATCGATATAACAAAGGCGACGACAACGGCAAACTGCTGTATTGCTCCTTTTGTGGCAAAAGCCAGCATGAAGTTCGCAAGCTAATTGCCGGGCCGTCTGTATTCGTCTGCGATGAATGTGTAGATCTTTGTAACGACATTATTCGGGAAGAGATTCAAGAAAAAGAGTCTGAAACCACCACCCGTAAATTACCCATCCCCGAAGAAATCAAAAATACCCTCGATGAATACGTGATTGGTCAGGAAAGCGCCAAGAAGGTACTTTCGGTAGCGGTGTATAACCACTACAAGCGCCTAAACTATGATAAAGCCGCCAATGGCGACGTCGAGCTAAGTAAAAGCAATATCTTGATGGTTGGGCCAACTGGAACCGGTAAGACACTGCTAGCCGAAACCTTAGCAAGACTTTTAGACGTGCCCTTTACCATCGCCGATGCAACCACCTTGACCGAAGCGGGTTATGTGGGTGAAGACGTTGAAAACATAATTCAAAAGTTACTGCAGAAGTGTGACTATGACGTTGAAAAGGCACAGATCGGTATTGTCTATATCGATGAAATCGACAAAATTTCCCGCAAATCTGATAACCCTTCTATCACTCGAGACGTTTCTGGCGAGGGTGTGCAGCAAGCACTGCTTAAATTGATAGAAGGAACCATCGCTTCGGTACCGCCCCAGGGTGGACGAAAACACCCCCAGCAGGAGTTTTTGCAGGTGGATACCGCCAACATCTTATTCGTTTGTGGCGGTGCATTTGCTGGATTGGAGAAGATTATTCGCGATCGATCGGATCGAAGTGGCATCGGTTTTACTGCAGAAGTTCGATCCCAGGACAACGATCAGAAAGTTGGTGAAACTTTGCGCGATGTTGAGCCGGAAGATCTGGTTAAGTATGGGCTTATCCCTGAGTTTGTCGGTCGACTCCCTATGATCGCCACCCTCGATGAGCTCGATCTGGATGCGCTGGTAAGAATAATTCGCGAACCAAAAAATTCTCTTACCAAGCAGTATTCGAAACTCTTCGATATGGAAGAGGTTGAAATTCAGTTCCGTGATGATGCTTTACGTGCAATTGCTAAAAAAGCTAAGGAACGCAAAACCGGAGCCCGTGGTCTAAGATCCATAATGGAAGCGGTGCTTTTAGACACGATGTACAAAATCCCTTCGCTGGAGAATGTCAGTAAAGTCATAATTGACTCTGCTGTCATCGAAGGAGAATCTGAACCGTTACTAATGTATGAGAATTTAGAACAGCCGAGCAAATCAGCTGTCGACGAGTAATCTCATTAGCGTTTCAGAGGCCTTGATTTTTTGCAGGCTTGGCACCATTTATTAAGTTCGGTTTAATGCAATCAAGAGTGTATTCAGCATGCCTGCGGAAGTAGTAAGCAACACAACTTTCCCACTTTTACCATTACGTGATGTAGTGGTTTACCCTCAAATCGTCCAGCCCTTATTCGTTGGTCGTCCCAAATCCATCAAAGCGCTTGAAATTGCCATGGCTAGTGACAAACAAGTGCTGCTGGTTGCGCAGAAGAACGCGTCAGAAGATGAGCCAGGGGTAGATGACCTTTTCACGATTGGAACGGTAGCCACCATACTGCAATTGATTCGATTGCCAGATGGCACGGTTAAGGTTTTGGTAGAAGGTTTGGATCGCGCGAAAATTAAAAATGTAGTTTTCGAATCTGATCATTTTAAAGCTGAAACCAATGTACTGGCCCCGGAAGATATTCCAGAGAAAGAATCTTCCCTGCTGATTAGATCGCTGTTGTCGCAGTTTGATCAGTATGTACAGCTCAGCAAAAAAATCCCGCCAGAAGTAATGACTTCAATTTTCAGTATCGATGAACCTGGGCGTCTGGTGGACACCATAGCTTCGCATATGTCATTGCAATTACAGGAAAAACAGAACCTGTTGGAACTGTCAGGACTGCAAGGCCGCATTGAACACTTGATGGCACTAATCGAATCGGAAATTGATCTGTTTCAAGTTGAAAAACGCATACGTGGCCGCGTTAAGAAACAGATGGAAAAGAGTCAGCGTGAGTACTATCTGAATGAGCAAATGAAAGCCATTCAGAAAGAAATGGGCGAATTAGAAGATGTTCCTAACGAAGCGGAAGAACTGAAACAGCGCATCGATGATGCTGGCATGCCCAAAGATGCCAAGGAAAAAGCCCTAGCCGAACTCAATAAATTGAAGCTGATGTCGCCAATGTCATCGGAAGCATCAGTCGTTCGCACTTATCTTGATTGGATGATCAACATCCCCTGGAAGAAACGTTCCAAGGTACGGATGGATTTAACCAAAGCGGAAGACATTCTTGAAAACGATCATTATGGATTAAAAGAAGTCAAAGAGCGGATTCTGGAATATTTAGCAGTTCAGAAACGCGTCAAAAAGCTAAAGGGTCCAATCCTCTGTTTAGTTGGCCCTCCTGGAGTTGGTAAGACTTCATTGGGTGAATCTATTGCTCGCGCCACTAATCGTAAATTCGTCAGAATGGCCTTGGGTGGAGTTCGCGATGAGGCTGAAATTAGAGGTCACCGCCGTACTTATATTGGTTCTCTGCCAGGCAAACTGTTGCAGAAACTCTCGAAAGTAGGGGTACGCAACCCGTTATTCTTGTTAGATGAAATCGACAAGATGGGTATGGATCACCGTGGTGATCCTGCATCTGCGCTACTGGAAGTATTAGATCCGGAGCAGAACCATAGCTTTAACGACCACTACCTGGAAGTAGATTACGATTTATCAGATGTCATGTTTGTCTGTACTTCCAACAGCATGAATATTCCGGAACCGCTATTAGATCGAATGGAAGTCATTCGCATCCCTGGCTATACCGAAGATGAAAAAGTAAACATCGCTGAACGCTATCTCGTTCCCAAGCAGATGAAAAATAATGGTTTAAAGGATGATGAATTAGAAATTAATAGAGAACCGATACGAGATCTGATTCGTTACTACACGCGTGAAGCTGGTGTCCGAGGTCTTGAGCGGGAAATAGCGAAAATTTGCCGCAAGGTCGTCAAAGAAAGTTCCTTATCGAAAGAGACAGACTCGGTGACGTTGACACCAGAGATTCTAGAAAAATATTCTGGTGTGCAAAAATTCGACTACGGCAAAGCGGAAGAAGACAACAGGATCGGTCAGGTAAACGGACTCGCCTGGACTCAAGTTGGTGGTGAATTATTAACCATCGAAGCAATTGCCGTCGAGGGTAAAGGCAAGACAATTAAAACAGGCTCTCTTGGTGATGTAATGCAAGAGTCTATTCAAGCTGCCTTTACTGTCGTGCGAAGTAGAGCGCGGACACTCGGACTTGACACAAACTTTCACGAGAAATTTGATCTACATATTCATGTTCCTGAGGGAGCAACGCCAAAAGATGGTCCTAGCGCGGGTGTTGGTATGTGCACGGCACTAGTATCAGTGCTGACAAACATCCCTGTTAAAGCGAATGTGGCCATGACCGGAGAAATTACCTTACGTGGACAAGTTCTCCGTATCGGTGGTTTAAAGGAGAAACTGCTTGCCGCTCATCGTGGAAACATTAAAACAGTCATCATTCCTGCCGACAATGAAAGGGATCTAGCAGAAATTCCGGATAACATTAAAGCCGATCTGGAAGTGATACCTGTTCGATGGATCGATGAAGTGCTAGAGGACGCATTACAATATCAACCTACGCCATTGAAAGAAGAGAAAAAGAAGAAGGCAAAGAAGGAAAGCAAGCAGGAAGATATTGAACCGGGTAGTGACGAAAAACACATAAATACCCACTAAATACGCGTGTTTCCGGTTGACAGAGCTTTCTGGCGCTTGGTATAAAGAATTGGTCTTACAGGGCGTAAGCGACTCTTTCGGGTAAAGAATTAAAATCAATTCAGGGGTCAATATCCTTCTTAATTTTTTGTGAAATTCTCAATTTGCAAACCCAACATTTCGAAACTATTCGGTTATAAGATTTAGGAAAAAATTGACATACTTAGACAAAAACAACTTCTAATTTTTAAAAGGGGATAACGTGAATAAATCAGAACTAATAGATGCTGTTGCTGCTAGTGCGGACCTTCCAAAAGCTACTGCCGGCCGAGCTATTGACGCAATGATTGATGCGATAACGGATTCATTAAAGAAAGAAGATCCGGTTGTACTTGTAGGTTTTGGTACGTTTGCTACTAAGAATAGAGCAGCACGTACTGGTCGTAATCCCCAGACAGGTGCTCCAATCGAAATTAAGGCGGCACGCGTGCCTAGCTTTAAAGCAGGTAAAGCATTAAAAGATGCAGTAAATACATAACTGAGTAAAATCTCAGTTTAGTTATTCAGCATACAGACTATTTTGTAGTGCTGCACAATCAGCTAGACTTGGCGGCCGAAATTGAAAGGCTCTCGAGTCCGGCTGATTGACCCGCTAAGAAAAGTACTCATAGAGCACAAGTGGGTTTAAGAATTAAGGGCGCATCAATGATGCGCCTTTTTACGTTTAAAGCAGATTGCTAAAACCGATAGATTAAGAACCGAAACGAAAGCTAACTGAAGCTGGAAAAAGTTATGTTGCAAGATATTAGAGACAACTCTCAAGGCGTCATTGCCAAGATTATTATTGGATTAATCGTGGCAGTATTCGCCTTGTTTGGTGTTGAATCGATAATAGGTGGATTCGTCCAGTCTCCGCCGGTCGCAGAAGTTAATGGCGAAGAAATTACCCAGATTCAGCTAGATCAAAGTACCCAGAATCTCCTCAACTCGATAGGCGGAGGCTTAGAGGGAATTGACCAGGGCTTACTGGAATCCATCGCTTTAAATCAGCTAATCGAAGAGACTATGTTGCGACAGCATGCGCTGGACTCGTCCATGGCGATTTCCAGTGCACGTATTGATCGAAACATCCTGGAAACCCCAAATTTTCAAATCGATGGAGTCTTTAATTCCGATCTGGCGATTCGCACTATGGCAGCGCAGGGACTCAATGTTCCACTCTATAGACAATCACTTGCTCAGAGTATGCTGCTATCGCAGGTGGCAAGCGCATTTTCCAGTTCAAATTTCATCACCGAATCTGAATTAGACAAGATTGCCCAGTTAACGGCGCAATCCAGAGATTTTCGATATGTTTCTGTGACACTTGGAACCAGAACATTGGGCACTGCGATCAGCGATGAAGAGATCGCAGAGTATTATGAAAATAGTCCTGATGAGTTTCCTGAAGAAGAAACTGTAGTGGCCCAGTACGTAATGCTCGACAAAGACGTTATTTCTCAAGAACTTGATGTCGATGAAAGTGAACTACGGGCCCAATACGATGCTGAAAGATCAGAATTCGAAGGTTCTTCCGAAAAAAGAGCGTCACATATTCTTTTTGAAGTAGGCGGTGATCTTTCCGAAGATCAGGCATTGGAACTCGCCTCTACTGTCCAACTGCGTATTGCTGATGGAGAAGACTTCGCTGCATTAGCCTTGGAATTTTCTAGCGATGTCGTGTCTGCAGAAGACGGTGGTGACATAGGTTATACCGATGGCAGCGCATTTCCTCCAGAAATCGAAGAAGCTCTCGAAGTTTTAACTCTTGATGAAATATCAGATCCAGTTGTAACAGAATTCGGCGTGCATCTCGTCAAGCTAACTGAAGATGCAGAAAACATATTCGCTTCTTTTGAAGAAGCGCGCGACCGAATCGAAAGAGCATTAAAGAGTTCTGAAGTCGAATTGATTTATGCTGAGCGTTTACAAGATCTTTCAAACCTTGCATTCGAAACCGGTGACCTACAAACAATATCTGAAGAACTTGAATTAGCGATTATGCTAAGCGACGCTATTCCCCGCAGTGGTGGTAGCAATGTTTTTTCCAATCAAAATGTCATGGCAGCAGCGTTTTCTGATGAAGTGCTGGTCGATGGAAACAATAGCGATGTAATCGAGCTCAACGATACGCAATCTGTCGTTGTAAGAGTAAGCGCATTTAATGAGGCGGCAGTTTCTCCGCTGGAAGAAGTTCAGCCCGAAATTGCAGTCATCTTACGAACCCAAATGGAAAGAGAAGCAGTGCAAGAGATTGGTGAGCAACTTGCGACTGCAGCAGAAGCTGGGGAAGGATTAGAGCAATTGCTAATCGATAACGAACTGGAATGGATCGAAGAAACAGAGGTTGATCGCAATGCGTTCACTGTAAATCGACAGATTTTAAATGAAGCGTTCGCATTACCAAGACCTGAAAACGGCCCAGAAAGAGCGAGTCTAACGCTCGATAATGGGACTTTTGCATTACTTGAACTAACGCAGGTTACTGAAGGCACAATTGATTCGATACCAGAAGGAGAGCGCGATGGGCTAGTGGTATCTGTGGCCGCTGACCTTGGAAACAGTGAATTTCAAGCCTATATGAATACGTTAAGAGAGAATTCTGATATTCAGGCTAATCTGGAAGATCCTGCGCTGTAACAATAAATAGCTTATTCGTTTTCCAGATCGTTTAGAGATCCCATGGCGGTAGTATTGAAACCGCCATCGACATAAAGTATCTCGCCACTAATACCTGACGCCAAATCAGAGCATAGAAACGCCGCAGAATTTCCCACTTCGTCAATGGTGACGTTTCTTCTGAGAGGAGTTTGCTTGGCATTGTGTTCAAGCATTTTCCGAAAGCTTTTAATTCCAGACGCGGCTAAGGTTCGAATAGGCCCTGCTGAAATAGCATTCACTCTAGTGCCTTCAGGCCCCAAATCGGCGGCCATATAGCGCACGTTAGCCTCCAGGCTCGCTTTTGCTAATCCCATGACATTGTAATGTGGAAGGCTGCGCATGGCTCCAAGATAACTGAGAGTTAATAACGAACCGTTTCTGCCTTGCATTAACTTTCTACCCTGTTGTGCTAGCGCTACAAAACTGTAGGAACTAATTTCGTGAGCAGTTAGAAAGCCTTCTCGCGTGGTAACGTCGACGTAGTTTCCACCTAGTTCAGTATTAGGAGCATACGCCAGGCAGTGAACAATTCCGTCGAGACCATCCCAGCTTTTTCCAAGTTCGGAAAACAAATCACTAATTTGATTATCGTCTGTAACATCGCAGGGATAAACAAGTTCTGAATCCCATCCTTCGGCAAAGCCGATAACACGACCTTTTAATTTCTCATTCTGAAAAGTAAACGCGAGCTCAGCGCCTTCTCTATGCATCGCCGCCGCAATGCCGGAAGCAATAGAGAGCTTGCTAGCAACTCCTAAGACTAAAATACGTTTACCAGCGAGAAAACCCATAACAGTTAATCCTTGTGATTTAGTAAAAGCTCTGTTCTAAGCTTCTTTAATTAGTGATTCCCAACTTCTGGTCTTAAATGCAAACAGCCCTATTACAATGCCTGCCGCAATTGTAAAGAAAGCGATATAAAGATACAGATTCGGCATCTGCTGGATATTTTCCGGGTCGAAATTTCCAGCAACCAGGCCAGCAACTACATTGCCGATGGAGTAGGTTAAGGTGAATACCCCCATCATCTGGCCAGCGAAGCGGCGTGGTGAGAGTTTACTTACTGCACTTAAGGCGACCGGACTTAGGCAAAGCTCGCCGACTGTGTGCAGAAAATAGGTGGCCACTAGCCAATAGGGCGCAGCGAGCATACCTGATGCAGCAACCTGCGCTGCAAAAAACATGACGATAAATCCTGTGGCCATGATGATCAAACCGATGGCACATTTAAATCCATAGTTTGTGCTGACCAGGGTCTTCCCGAGGTTTATCCAGAGTGCCGCAAAGAAAGGCGACAGAATGACAATAAAAAAGGAATTTGCTGATTGAAACCAGGCTGGAGGAATCTCGAACGTACCAATGATTCGGTCGGTGTAATCGCGGCCAAAAAGATTTAGTGATGACCCTGCTTGTTCAAATCCGGCCCAGAAAAATGTAGAAGCAATACAAACCAGAAAAAGAGCGCCTAAGGATTTTTTCTCATTGCTATCTAAATCGGCAAATGAATACATACCCGCGTAATATGCAAGAAACACTACGGTGATTGTGAACGCCACATACTGAGCCAGAGTGACAGGATTGATGGTTATAGATCCGGTAAGTATTAGTAAGGTAAGGAGTCCAATTCCAGCAGCGCCAGCAAGAATGGCGAAGTGACTATTTCTTCGTCCTTGGTCAGATAGGGGTTGTGTAGGCTCTGCGCCTTCACCGTGTAACTTAAAGAGTGTTAGTCGAAACTGGACTAATCCAAATGCCATACCAATGGCGGCAGCGCCAAAAGCCCAGTGATAACCCACATTAACCTGTAACCAGCCACACACGATGTAACCGATGATTGAGCCGAGGTTAATACCCATATAGTAGAGGGCGTAGCCGGCGTCTCTACGTGAATCATCTCGACTGTAAAGCTGTCCAACCAGGGCGCCGATGTTTGGTTTTAGCAAACCGGTGCCCATTACGACAAAGATGAGACCGATAAAGAAGGTATTGTCACTGGGGATGGCTAACAGGATATGGCCAACCATAATTATGATGCCGCCATACCAGACTGCTTGCTGGCCGCCAATTAAACGGTCGGCAATCCAACCTCCAGGAAGCCCCATAAAGTAAACTGCTCCGGTATAAAGACCGTAGATGGCGGTAGCGGAAGCAACGGTAATTCCTAAACCGCCTTCCTGCATGCTCAGCGTCATAAACAATACCAAGAGAGCTCGCATACCGTAGTAACTCATGCGCTCCCACATCTCGGTGAAGAACAGGGTGGAAAGACCGGCTGGATGGCCGAAGAAGGATTCGTCGCTTACTCGATTGAGGGTAGTGTCAGTCATAATTAATTAAGATTACTCTCTGGTGGGATTATTCTTATAAACTGTCCGGGGAAAATTAGATCTTGCGGATTCATTTCATTCCAATTCAGCAGATCGTTAAGATCTATTCTAAATCTGTTAGCGATCTCATGCATAGAGTCACCGCGACGAACTCGGTACTCTTCGGCCCCGGCATTTATGGAAACCTCTGAGGCTGGTGGTTCTGCATCTAATGCAAATTCGAGATTTAATTCCTGTCCTGGCTGCAAAACTGATTCCAAGCCAATGTTATTCCACGCAGCAATTTGTGCAGAGCGCAGATCGAACTTTCTCGCAATGTTCCAAAGATTATCACCTCTTCGCACGGTGTATATATTTGGTGTGGGTAGTACTCGTCTGCCACTTTGATTGCCCCGGCTAAAATTCGCCAACAAGGAAAGATTAGTAGTTCGTGGAACTAATAAAGAATCTCCGGCAACAATTCGTGAGCCTTGCAACTGATTGACTGTCTGTAATACATCAACTCGAGTACCGAGCTTTTGTGCGATACCACCAAGTGTATCTCCCGGTCGGATTTCATATCTATCCCAGGTAACGAATTGATCGGGTCCGAGTTGGGCAATACCTAATTGCAGTAATTCTGCATTTTTAATGGGTACTGCAATCACTTGCGGATTGTCTGGGTGCGTGGCCCATTGCAGATAACCCGGGTTAAGACTTCTCAACTCGCTGTAGTCTAGTTGTGCTAGCCGAGCAGCTTGGGTCAGGTCAATCTGTGAATCGACTTCAACCAACACCAGGGACTCCTCATTAGCTATAGGAGCTAACTCTACGCCATAGCTTGAGCTGTCGGAAACCAGCTTCGCCAGAGCAAGTATTTTTGGCACATGGGAGCGCGTTTCATTGGCTAATCGAAGCGACCAGAAATCCGCGCTTTCACGGGTCAGGCCAGCACGGCGAATAGCCCTGCTCACATTGCCCTGGCCAGTATTATAAGCCGCCAGTGCGAGTAACCAGTCTTGATTAAATTCCTGATAGAGTTGTTCGAGATAATCCAGAGCTGCTACGGTAGAAGCGCGGGGATCCCTGCGGCCGTCGTACCACCAATCCTGTTGTAAACCAAAACTTCGAGCAGTCGGACCTATAAATTGCCACAGGCCAACTGCGTGTTCTGGCGAATAGGCATTAGGATTAAAGGTGCTTTCTACAATTGGAATCAGTGCGAGTTCCATTGGGAGTTCGCGCCTTTCTATTTCTCCAACTATCCAGAACAAAAAGGGTTGGGCGCGTTCAGAAATGCGATCGAAGTAGGCTTGATTGTCTATGTAGTTTGTTAATTGCTGTTCTACTGCCGCATGATCATAGTGTACTGTTAGTAAGAAACTCGCCCGCAATCTATCCCATAAATTGTCGAAGCTCTCGATGACATCATCTTCTTCGATTTCCAATACCGGAGAATTAATCGCTTGCTCTATGGCCTGCGCTTCACTAATCGGTTCGGTAATAACTGCCACTGATTCCAGGGATTCGATGACAGGAGGCACTGTAGTTTGGCAGGCAGCTAATAAAAATACTGCAAGCAATGACAGGGTTGTGCGAGTTAGGGATTTACTACTTGGGTTTGACATAGGCATGCTTAGACAAGGAAAACTTAGAAGTTATCCTTCCAATTCCTTATTGCTGCAAATACTTCAATTTCATCATCAAGGGGCTTTCCTAGTCTGTTTGATGCACTTTCAGTTAGAGCCGGCTGATCACAACGTAAAAAAGGATTGGTCTCCAGTTCCATTTGAAGGCTAGATGGCAGCGTAGGAACTCCCTGTTCACGTTTAGCTCGTTCTTCTTCAATTCTAGACAAAAGAATAGAGTTTAAGGAATCAGCAGCCTGGGCAAACTTTAGATTCGCCATAGTGTATTCATGAGTGCAATACACGCTGGTGGAACTCTTCAATGAGGAGAGTTTACTGAGAGACTTGTGCATCATGGCTGGGGTTCCTTCGAATAAGCGGCCACAACCTGCGGCGAATAAGGTATCACCACAAAAAAGAGCTGGCGGGTCCATCTCGTCGCAATAGTAGGCAATATGATCGAGCGTGTGACCTGGTACTTCTAAGACAGAAAATTCGTGCCCAAATAAGTTTGCCGAATCGCCTTCATGCAAAAAAATGTCAATTCCTTTGATACCACTCGGTTCCGGTCCGTAAACCGTGGGTGCATATTTCGAAATAAGGGTTTTCAGCCCCCCGACATGATCGGGGTGATGATGAGTGATGAAAATGTCGGTCAATTCCAGTTGATTCGATTCAAGGTAGTCAATCACTGGTTTGGGATCACCTGGATCCACCACACAGGCGTGTTTCTGATCAGCATCTACGAGTGCCCAAATATAGTTATCTGAAAAAGCAGGTATCGGGTGTATCTTATTGATATTATTCGAAATAATAGTCACAAATTTGTCGCTAAGCTTTCTACGGAACCGACATAATATAGGGTATCGAGCCGATTACAAGCATGGGAAACAGGAGGGCTTTGATGGCGACTTGCTGCGATCAGAGATATCATTTAGCTAATCGGATAATTGCAGTCATCCATGAATCTATTTTCCAAGCATGAGACCCGTCGGCGCTTAATCAAAGGGCTGCCAGACTCAGATCTACTCCCTACCTTAGTGAGTCAGTGGTATCAGACCCCTCAAGGCACAGCCGTTTTAGAGGCGGAAAAAGCCATCGCTGCACCTATTATTTCTCGCTTGTTTGGTTATCACATCCTGCAAGTAGGCCCCAATGAAGAAATCTCGCTAATTGATGATAGTCCGGTTGGTCATAAGATAATTTTCGCACCGAGTTGGCGGCCCGGCACGCGCCAGGCAGTCGCAGATATCGAAGAACTACCGCTGGCGACCGATAGTATTGATGTAGTAGTTGTGCATCATGCTTTGGATTTTACTGATGATAGCCATCGCTTGTTGCGAGAAGTTACCAGGGTATTGCGTCCTGGCGGACATATGCTGATCATCGGTTTCAATCCATTGAGCTATTGGGGATTCTGGCGATTATTCAAACGTAAGATTCACATTCCCTGGCGAGGAAGATTTATTTCCAAGCGACGACTAAGTGATTGGCTTCAATTGTTAGATCTGCAGGTTGGCTCTATTAACTACGGTTTGCACTTTCTGCCACTAAAGTTTTCTGGATTGCTTGGACAGGCTCAGAAAATAGAAAAACTCGGCAAGAAGTTTCGCAGTCCAATTGGTGGTGCTTATTTTATACTCTGTGTGAAACAAGTCGCTCCGATTACTCCTATTGTGCCCAAGTGGCGACCTCTTCGAACACCAGCAACGGTAATTCCTGCGGCTGAAAATGTAAGAGCAAAAATACATTAATTGCATGAGTTACTTGTGTCGGAATTAGTCGAAATGTATACAGATGGAGCCTGTCGCGGCAATCCTGGTAAAGGTGGCTGGGGAGTGCTTCTTCGTTACGGTGATGCAGAAAAAACACTGCACGGCGGTGAAGAGATGACCACCAATAATCGAATGGAGCTAACTGCCGTTATAAAAGGGCTAGAAGCGTTAAATAAATCTTGTCAGATAAAGATCACCACGGATTCCAAATATGTACTAACTGGAATTACGGAATGGATGGCTAATTGGAAGAAACGCAATTGGCGCACTGCTAACAAAAAGCCGGTATTAAATGTAGAGCTGTGGCAAAAGTTAGATGAGTTAGTAGTACAACATGAAATAGAATGGGAGTGGGTGAAAGGGCATAGTGGTCATCCAGAAAATGAGATTGCCGACCAACTTGCGAACCAGGGAATTGACGAGCTCTAGTAGCTGAAAAAAAAATAAGATATGCGCCAAATCGTTCTCGATACAGAAACCACCGGTCTCGATCCTCAGCAAGGTCATCGCATCATTGAAATTGGTTGCGTCGAAATTCAAAATCGGCGCCTGACTGGCAATCACTTTCAGGTCTATCTCAACCCCGAAAGAGAAATTGATGAGGCGGCTATCGAGGTGCACGGACTTACCGCTGATTTTTTATCCGATAAACCACGCTTTCAACAAATCGAACAGGAATTCATCGATTTCGTTAATGGGGCAGAGCTGATTATCCACAACGCTCCGTTCGATGTTGGATTCCTGGATAGCGAACTGGACCAGACCAAATCTAAAAATTTAAAGCTAGCCCAGTTCTGCACGGTACTGGATACGCTGGTGTTCGCCAGAGAAAAACATCCTGGGCAGCGCAATAGTCTGGATGCTCTGTGTAAACGTTATGAGGTAGACAACACCCAGCGGACTCTGCACGGTGCCTTACTGGATGCCGAAATTCTTGCTGATGTGTACCTGACAATGACAAGTGGGCAATCGAGTTTGTCTCTTAAAGAGGAGCCCGCCGAGGCAGCGATTGAAAATCGGAAACAACGTCATCTAGATCCTAATCGGCCGCGTATCCCGGTGCTCAGCGCCAGCCCGGAAGAGCTCAAGCATCATCAGGCGCGCTTAGAGGATATTGATAAGCAAAGCGCTGAAGGCTGTCTATGGCTGCAACTTGAAGCAGAGGCTTAGGTTGATTGAAGAACACCGCACCCCAAAAGAGGTGCGGTGTTTTTTTATGTGTGAAGATCTTGTAATGCCTGTCTTAATAAATTCTGGCGCGTTATCGAATAAATGATTAGCTTAGCGCAATGAGTAATCGAAGTTTTTTTCTGCAACGAGAAAGTCTGGTCGGGTCCGACAAATTAGTATTGTTCTGCGAAAACAGAATCGTGGTTAAGGGCGACGAGTTTCTCTGGCTACAAGAACAAGTAATCGACTTATTGCCAGAAGATTCGGAATTCTTGTTGGTTGATCACAATGGTGAGCATTTTGTAGCCGCACATACTTCTGAGGACATTGCGGAAGTTGTGGCGGCGGAAAGCCGCAGTTTAAGAAGTCTGTTATTCATTGAGGGCGAATCTGATTTTTCTGTAGCAGGGAAGGCTAGCCAGATTATGTCCTGGTATCGCACTCATCGTTATTGCGGTGTATGTGGCAGCAAAACTTCACAACATGAACAGCAACGGGCACTGTTGTGTGCAAATTGCGGAGAACAATATTTCCCGCGCATAAATCCCTGTGCGATTGTTTTGGTGACCAAAGGCCGAGAGATACTGTTGGCTCGAAGCGCTCGCTTCAAAACAGGGTTCTATAGTTGTCTGGCTGGATTTATTGAAGTAGGAGAGTCAGCTGAAGACACAGTGCTGCGAGAAGTAAAAGAAGAATCTGGGGTAGAAGTGGATAATATTCGATACGTGAAAAGCCAATCCTGGCCGTTTCCTTCGCAATTAATGCTTGGCTTTCATGCCGACTACAAGTCCGGAGATATCGTACCCGAGCCTGGCGAAATCGAAGAAGCCGATTTCTACGATATCGATGATTTACCGGCAGTTCCGTCTCCGGATATCAGTGTGGCAGGGGAACTCATTCAGATTTACGTCGAACAAGTCAGAAAAGGCGAAATTTGAATTATTTTCAATTTGGTGGAAAATGCAGCCCCTGACTGTTGTGTCTGCAAACTAGGAGCTTATTTTGGAATATCTTATTGATTACGGCATGTTTTTAGCTAAGGCCGCGACTATCGTCATCGCAATAGTCATCGTTGTTGGTGCCATTGCTGCCACCGGATCGAAGCAGAAGAAATCTGGTAAAAAAGGCTCCCTCAAAATAACGCGCCTCAATGATCATCTGGAAGAGATGCGCGAGACTTTGCGCAAATCCGTATTAGATAAAGATCATCTCAAAGTTGTGCATAAGGAAGAAAAGAAACAGGCTAAAGCAGAACAAAAAGATCGAAAAGCCCAGATAAAGCAAGAACAACAATCTGAAACAACTGAAGATGATCAAAGGAAAAAGCGTGTCTACGTTTTAAACTTTAAAGGGAATTTGGCGGCCGATGCCGTCGCCTCATTGCGGGAAGAAATTACCGCCATTCTTTCTATGGCAGAAACTAAGGACGAGGTAATCCTCAGGCTGGAAAGTCCGGGAGGAATGGTACACGCATACGGTCTGGCATCCTCTCAGCTGGTTCGAATTAAGAATGAAAAAATCCCATTAACTATTTGCGTCGACAAAGTAGCGGCCAGCGGCGGCTATATGATGGCCTGCCTCGCAGACAGATTGGTTGCAGCTCCCTTTGCCATCATTGGGTCAATAGGTGTTCTGGTTCAACTTCCAAATTTTAATCGTGTACTGAAGAAACTGGATGTCGATTATGAACAAATAAGTGCGGGAGAATATAAGCGCACTTTATCAGTCTTTGGGGAAATCACTGAGAAAGGAAGAGAAAAAGTTCAGGAAGATGTGGAAAATATTCACGATATTTTTAAGCACTGGGTAAAAGACCACCGACCCAGCATTGAAATCGATAAGATATCCACTGGAGAAACGTGGGTAGGCACTCAGGCAAAAGAGCGCTATATGGTGGATGAAATAAAAACAAGTGATGAGTGTGTGGTTGAAGCCTGCGCTGATGCTGAGGTTTTTGAAGTTGAGTTCGAATTTAAAAAATCCATACAAGAGAAAATTGGTGGAGTATTGGAAGAGTCGTCTTCAAGATTCGTAAGTCGCTGGTTTGAACGATCTACCAACGATATCTACCAGTAAACTAATAGCGTTATAAGTAATACGGGAAGTGTATGTCTGAGCAAGTCTTTAAAGCCTTAGTAGTCAGTGAAGTTGCAGATAAAGAATTTAGTTCTGAAGTTGTAGAAAGAAACCAGTCAGAACTTCCCGCTGGTGAAGTGTTGATTAGAGTCGAATACTCATCACTCAACTACAAAGATGCTCTTTCCGCCAGCGGCAGTAAAGCAGTAACCAGAGAGTATCCTCATACCCCAGGAATTGACGCAGCAGGTAGAGTTGAATCGTCGAGTAGTAGTGAGTTTAGTGCTGGCGATGAGGTGATCGTAATCGGTTATGACCTGGGCATGAATACTCCGGGAGGCTTTGGGCAATACATACAGGTACCAGCAAATTGGGTTGTGGCCTGCCCTGAAGGATTAATCTTAAGAGACAGTATGGTTCTGGGAACTGCAGGATTTACCGCAGCGCTTTGTGTTGAAAAGCTCCTGGCAAATGGGCTAGCTGTAGAAGACGGAGAAGTGTTAGTTACAGGTGCAACTGGAGGCGTGGGAATTATTGCTGTAGCGCTCCTCGCCAAATTGGGATTTGATGTTGTGGCCAGCACAGGAAAAGCAGAGGCAGCGGTTTTTCTGCAAGAGATGGGTGCAAAGTCAGTTATCGATAGGAATGAACTGGCCGAAGCTAATACACGACCAATGCTAAAAGAAAGATGGGCCGGTGCTGTAGACGTTGTTGGAGGGGATACGCTTTTCAATGTGGTCAAGTCGCTTAAATACGGAGCCAGTGTTGCCGCTTGCGGCTTGGTACAATCTCCAATGTTTCAGGCTTCAGTATTACCTTTTATCCTGCGGGGGGTGAATCTTTTGGGAGTGGATTCGGTAGAGCTGCCTTTAGAAACTAAAGCAAGAGTCTGGAATCAGTTAGGTGGCGAATGGAAACTGCATGGACTGGATGCGATAGTGAGTGAAATCGGAATGGAGGATTTGCAATCGAGTTTAGACCAGGTATTGAAAGGTCAGGCGCAGGGTAGATTTCTACTTAATTTGAATGTCTAATCGCGTCGCAATCTCGGTGATAGAGCAATCGGAGTTGGGCAGAACATTACTACTACATAAGATGAGATAAGAAAGGTGATAATCGCCGCACCTTGAATTACCAGCGATGCTACTTCACCTATCATTCCCGATTGCGCTGCAACAAACGCAATCAACAAAGAAAACTCGCTAATTTGTCCTAGTCTAAGCCCAGCATCCCAGGCGAGTCGATTACGCTCGCTAAATCTTCTTAATAAGTAATGAAATACTATTGGCTTTAATGATAAGGCGAGCACAGCTAGTAGCAGCGCAGGAGCAATTATCTGTGAAAGCAGCGAAATATTAAACTGAGCACCCAGTGAGAAGAAGAAGAGGATTAAGAAGAAATCTCGAAGCGGTTTTAAGCTGTAAGCGATAAACAATGCGATTGGGCTAGTGGCGAGAGATACTCCAGCAACGAAAGCGCCAATTTCGGCGGAAAGACCCATTACCGAAGCCAATTCAGAAAGACCTAGGCACCAACCAATGGCCAGTAAAAATATATACTCTTTAAAGTGGTCAAATTTGCCAATCAGTTTAACCAAGATATAGCGCGTGCTTACATAAGCGATCACCAAAAGAATAGGAAAGGCGACTAATACTCGAAGCGCATTGGCTTGCTCAATGTTTCCTGAATCCAGAAACGCAAGAATAAAAATCGCAATGAAGTCCTGTAACAACAGTATGCCAACCATAAGCTCGCCCATGTGCTTTTGGTGTAAGACTGTAGTCGGCAATAATTTAATCCCGATAATTGTGCTGGAAAAAATCATGGCGAAGCCGATCACCAGGCTTTCTGCCTGAGAAAACGAGAATAAAATTCCTGTGCTATAACCCAATGCAACGAATAACAACGAGCTGGCGAGAGTAATTAGAAACGTATTTTTTAATGTGGCGATTAACTTGCTCGGTTGCATGTCCAAACCGAGTAAGAACAGCAGAAAGATAATCCCAAACTCCGCAATATCAGTTAGTAGAGAGGCATCAGATATCAGTTCTAGCCCATAGGGGCCAAGAATCACGCCGATAACGATATAAGCGACTAACAGGGGTTGACGCAGGAATAGCGCAAGCGTTGATAGCAGCGCCGCGCCACTAAAAATAAGAAAGAAACTAAATAGGAGAGAGTCTGATTCCATAGTGCCACAGAGTCGGAATTGCTGACTCGATTATTGTTAACTACCCCGAAAATTACACTAAATACTGAGCAATATGCAGCTTATCGGCGCCGGAACAGGGGAACTGGTTCTACAATCGAAGACTGATAGCCGATTTCGAAGTCGGTGAATGCGGCCAAGCACGCTTCAGAGTCCTGGTCGTATCGAATTTGAAAAGCATCAAAGCCGCAGCGTGCCATATAAAACAATTGATCTCTTAAGACATCGCCAATAGCTCTAACTTCACCATCAAATCCCATTATCTCTCTGAGTTCTCTGGCGTTAGTGTAGGATCTGCCATCGGAGAAAACGGGAAAGTTGAGCGCGATCAAAGGGAACTGGCTTAGGTCGCTGTCAATATCATTGACATTCTCGTCACTGTCTAACCAGATAGAGATATCACCGTCATACTCTTCCAGCTCTTCACGGTATAACTTCCAGAATTCAAGCGGCACGATAAAGTTTTTCCCGGGAACGGCGCGCAATATTTCGGGGCCCGAGGCTTCACTCAACACGGTCCAAATATCTTGGGTTATTTCTCCATTCTTAATCAGCTTTGGCATAAACTTTTTCCTTGAATGGATCGATGCCGACGCGCTTATAGGTTTCTAGAAAAGATTCATCTGTCGTTTTCTGAGCTTCATAGACATTCACGATTTTTCTAACTACTGCCGGAATCTCTTCCTGGGCGAATGATGGGCCGATTATTTTTCCGAGACTAGCCTCATTCTTTGAAGAACCACCGAGGGATACCTGATAGAACTCCTCACCTTTTTTATCCACGCCGAGTATGCCGATATTGCCGACATGATGATGCCCGCAGGCATTCATGCAGCCGGAAATATTGATGCGTAGTTCACCGAGCGCTTTTAATTCTTCGATATCTTCAAACTCTCGTTGAATTGATTCTGCGATTGGAATGGATTTGGCATTTGCCAGCGCGCAAAAATCGCCGCCGGGGCAACAAATCATGTCTGTTAACAAACCGAGATTCATGCTCGCTAAAGATCTCTCTTTGAGTTTATGCCAAAAAGAAAAGAGCTTAGATTGTTCGACATCGGCAAAGACAATGTTTTGATGGTGGGTTACGCGCACCTCACCGAAACTGAATTCGTCGGCCAGGTCTGCAATATAGTCCAGTTGATTATCGGTGACATCGCCAGGAGCAATACCGGTTTCTTTTAAACAGGCAGTAACAATTGCATATCCAGGTTTTTTATGAGGTCGAACATTTTGTTGAAACCAGCCATTGAATAAAACATTACTCTTTAATGCTTGGGACAATTCTTCAGGGCTGTCTTCTGCCTCTACGTACGCCGGATCAACAAAATAGGATTTGCAGCGCTCAATTTCTTCATCTGTTAATGTCTGTGGCCCGTCTTTAATTCTTTCCCATTCGGCATGCACTTGAGTGCGAAATTCCTCGATGCCGGTTTCGCGAACCAATATTTTTATTCTGGCTTTGTATTTGTTATCGCGGCGACCGTGGCGGTTATAGACGCGAAGTATTGCTTCAAGAGCAGTTAATAAGTGCTTCTTTTCTACGTAATCGAAGACTTCCTGGCCAATAACTGGGGTTCTTCCTAATCCACCACCGGCAAGTATTCGAAAACCTACCTCATCATTGTGGCCTTTTACTAAATAGACACCGATATCGTGAACTTGAGTTGCAGCCTGATCATCTTTTGTACCGCAAACCGCGATCTTGAATTTTCTCGGCAAGAAGGCAAATTCAGGATGAAAAGTTGACCATTGCCTTATTATTTCGCAATAGGCCCTGCTGTCTTCTAGCTCATCTTCAGCAACACCTGCAAATTGATCGGTGGTGGTATTGCGAATGCAATTTCCACTAGTTTGAATTGCATGCATTTCTACTTCAGCTAAGTGCGCCAGGAGATCAGGTACATCTTCCAGTGCCGGCCAATTAAATTGAACGTTCTGGCGAGTAGTGAGGTGCCCATAACCCTTGTCGTAATGACGAGCTATAAAAGCGAGCTTGCGCAATTGAGTCGAGGAAAGTAGTCCATAGGGGACTGCAATCCGCAACATCGGTGCCAGGCGTTGAATATAAAGTCCGTTTTGCAGCCTTAAGGGCAAAAATTCCGCATCGCTAAGTTGGCCATCGAGGTAGCGCGCAGTCTGGTCGCGAAATTGCGCAACTCGATCCGCTAGCATTTGATGATCGTATTTGTCGTACTGATACATAGAGCAGGGTATTGCTTTGTCTTGTGGGCACTCATTGTAAACAATGGTGCCTGTTATATCATTTATCCCGTTACACAATATTACAGATTTGGAGAGAGTAATCGGGTCAGTGTTTCAACCGGACTTCCTTTTCTGTTCGCCAGATCTTCGATTTGCTCAGGAGTGATTTTACCAACAGAGAAATAGCGCGCTTCAGGATGTGAAATATAGAATCCGCTTACTGAGGCAGCAGGGAACATGGCATAACTTTCTGTCAGTGAAACATCTATGGCTCGTTCGGCATCCAGCAGAGCAAATAAAGTTTCTTTTTCCGAATGATCTGGGCAAGCAGGATAGCCAGGCGCTGGACGGATGCCCTGGTACTGCTCACTGATTAGTTCATCATTGCTGAGGGTTTCTTCCGGCACGTAAGCCCAAAATTCTTTCCTGACGCGTTCGTGCATATGCTCAGCAAAGGCCTCAGCGAGTCTGTCCGCAAGTGCTTTAACCAGAATGGCAGAGTAGTCGTTATTTTCTTTTTCGTAAGCTGCTGCCAGTTCATCCGCACCAATGCCTGCAGTTACAACAAAGCCACCTACATAGTCGCGGATTTTACTTTCTTTAGGCGCCACATAATCAGCCAGACACAAATTTGATAACTCATCCCCTTTAGTGATTTGTTGCCTTAAGAAATGCAAAGTTGCAATGTTTTCGCCCGAGCCGTTTGCGTTTACTAATTCAACGTCGTTACTTCCTTTCCTATTTGCTGGCCAGAATCCAATGACGGCTTTTGCTGTCAATAATTTTTCATCGACGATGCGCTGCAGAAGATTCTGCGCATCGTTAAACAGTTCGGTGGCGGCTTCTCCAACTTTTTCATCTTCGAAAATGGCCGGATACTTTCCAGCGAGCTGCCAGGTAATAAAGAATGGAGTCCAATCTATATAGGGAATTAGTTCTTCCAGAGGGTATTCATCGAATATCTTGGTTCCGCTAAACGCAGGTTCCGCTGGGGCGTGGCTAGACCAATCCAAAGACAATTGATTGGCATTAGCATCACTGTAACTAAGTAGTTGTCGCTTCGATGTTCTATTGGCGGTGCGTTCTCTAATAGTGGAGTACTCAGCCCTGATTTCTGTGCAGTATTTTTCCTTTTGTACACTATTGAGTAATGTACTAACTACTGAAACACTTCGGGAAGCATCCGGCACATAAATCACATTGTCGTTTTCATACTGCTGTTCAATTTTAACTGCAGTATGTGCTTTAGAAGTTGTGGCACCACCAATCAGCAAAGGAATGGAAAATTCTCGACGTTGCATCTCGCTAGCAACATGTACCATTTCATCCAATGAGGGAGTAATTAATCCACTGAGCCCTACGATGTCGACGTTTTCTTTTTCGGCCGTGTCCAGGATTTTTTCGCTGGGCACCATTACGCCTAGATCGATAACGTCATAGTTATTACAGCCAAGCACGACCCCGACGATGTTTTTGCCGATATCGTGGACATCGCCTTTCACAGTTGCCATTAGAATCTTGCCTTTGCTCTCGATAACATCGCCACTGTTCTCATCTTCAATATAAGGCAGTAAGTAAGCTACAGCTTGTTTCATTACTCGAGCGCTTTTAACGACCTGTGGTAGAAACATCTTGCCGCTACCGAATAGATCTCCTACTTCATCCATCCCTCTCATCAGGGGGCCTTCGATAACTTCGATCGGTCGCGTCGCCTGTTGTCGAGCCGATTCAGTATCTTCTTCGATAAATTTGGAGATGCCTTTTACCAGGGCGTAACTAAGTCGATCTTCTACAGGCTTTTCGCGCCAGGTAAGATCTTCCGTTTGTGCTTCACTACCGGAGCCACTTACAGACTGGGCCAGCTGCATTAGGTTCTCGGTGGCGTTTTCAGAACGGTTCAGAATGACGTCTTCTACCGCAGTCTTGAGTTTCTCGGGTATTTCATCATAAACAGTAAGTTGGCCAGCGTTGACAATTCCCATCGTCAGGCCAGCTCTAACTGCGTAGTAGAGAAAGACTGAATGAATCGCTTCTCTTACCGCGTTGTTTCCGCGGAATGAAAAAGAGACGTTGCTGATACCACCAGAAATTTGCGCGCCTGGAAGATTGGCCTTAATAAATTTACAGCTCTCGATAAAGTCCACAGCATAGTTGTTATGTTCTTCTATACCCGTGGCTACGGCAAAAACATTAGGATCAAAAATTATGTCCTGGGCTGGAAAATCCAATTTGTCTCGAAGCAGGTGATAGGAGCGACTGCAGATTTTATTCTTGCGTTCCTGGCTGTCCGCCTGACCCGTTTCATCAAATGCCATTACTATTACCGCAGCACCATAGCGCAAACAGAGATTAGCCTTCTCGAGAAAGTCTTCTTCGCCTTCCTTGAGGCTGATTGAATTTACAACCGCCTTACCCTGGCAACATTTAAGCCCAGTTTCGATGATTTCCCATTTGGAGGAATCGAGCATTAATGGCACTTTGCATATATCTGGTTCTGCTGCCACAAGTTTTAAAAACTTTTCCATGGCGGCTTCTGAGTCCAGCATGCCTTCGTCCATATTGATGTCGATGATTTGCGCACCGGCTTCCACTTGTTGGCTGGCAACCTCTAGCGCCTCGTCATAATTCTCGTCGCGAATAAGTCTTGCGAACTTTGCTGAGCCCGTAACATTGGTGCGTTCGCCTACATTGACGAACAACGATTGCTCAGTAATGTTAAAAGCTTCAAGTCCACTGAGACGGCAGGCAGGACTGAGTTCTGGTATTTTTCTAGGCGAATAGTTTGCAACAGTTTCTACGATAGCTTTGATATGCTCTGGCGTCGTTCCGCAGCAGCCCCCAACAATATTGACGAATCCTTTTTCTGCAAATTCGCCAATTATCTTTGCCATCTCAGCTGGCGATTGATCGTATTCTCCAAACTCATTAGGTAGACCTGCATTGGGGTGGGTGGAGACGAAACAATTACTGATAGCTGCAGTTTCTTCTACATGGGGTCTTAGCTGTTCGGCGCCAAGTGCACAATTAAAGCCAATGGATAGGGGGCGGGCATGCACTACTGAATTACAAAAGGCTTCTACGGTTTGACCGGACAGCGTTCTGCCGCTGCCATCAGTAATTGTTCCTGAGATCATTAGTGGCAGCGCTTTATCCAGATCGAGGAAGCATTGTTGCGTGGCATAGATTGCTGCTTTAGCGTTAAGGGTATCGAATGCAGTTTCAATCATGATTATATCCGCGCCACCTTCGACTAATCCCTTACAAGACAGGTAATAATCATCCACCAGCAGATCGAAACTGGTATTGCGAAATCCTGGATCGTTTACAGCAGGCGAGATTGATGCGGTTTTGCTGGTTGGTCCTAATACACCGGCAACAAAACGCGGTCGATCAGGATTCTGGGCGGTAACCTGATCGCAAACTTCCCTGGCTATCTTGGCCGCGTCAAAGTTCAGATCGTAGGTGATTTCTTCCAGGTGGTAGTCAGCCTGAGAGCTCTTGGTTGAATTGAAGGTATTAGTTTCAATTATGTCCGATCCCGCGTCGAGATAGGCGCGGTGAATCTGTTTAATGACAACGGGCTGAGTTAGGGTGAGTAGATCGTTATTTCCTGCAAGGTCATGGGGGTGATCGGCGAAGCGCGATCCCCTAAATTCGTCATCAGTTAGCTGTCTGGCCTGAATCATCGTACCCATAGCACCATCCAGCACCAGGATTCGATCCTGTAATGCGCTACGCAGTGCTATTTCAATTTCAGATTGATTCATGGCTTAAGCTGTCCGGTCTCTTCAAAAAAGTTCGCAATTTTACCAGATGCCGCTAACCACGCTAGTTCTAAATAACCGAGCAATTCACTCAAGTATTCAATTTAGGTGCTGAATCTAGTAGAATCTACTAATCAACTCACTATTTAGAGATACCTATGGTTAGCATCACAGACCCCGCACAAGAATACCTGGCAGAATTGCTTAAGAAGCAAGATGTAGAAGGCATTGCAGTGCGAATTTTCATACTGGATGCAGGAACCCCAAGAGCTGAAACCTGCATTTCATTTTGTCGGCCAGGAGAAGAAAAAGCGGACGACGAAGTGAAACAATATAAAGGCTTCGATGCCTTTATCGACCAGCATAGTATACCTTTTCTGGAAGACGCGGTAATTGATTTTCAGAAGGACTCTATGGGTGGTCAGCTAACCATCAAGGCTCCAAACTCGAGGATGCCGAAGCTCACTGAAGATAGCCCGCTGGAAGATCGAGTAAATTACATCCTCTATAATGAAATCAATCCGGGATTAGCTGCTCATGGTGGACACGTTTCATTGGAGGAAATCTTCGAAAGCAGCGTTGCGGTGCTGCGCTTTGGTGGTGGTTGCCAGGGTTGCGGCATGGTAGATGTCACGCTCAAAGATGGCGTCGAAAAGTCATTGATGTCGCAAATCCCTCAGCTTACTGAGGTGAGGGACGTTACTGACCACTCGGTAAAGGAAAATGCCTACTACCAGTAAATGCTAGTCTGGGTAGGCAGCTTCAAGTGCGGAGTAGACTTCATCTTTGAACTGCAATTGACTTGAATCGAGAGAGTCGATGATTTCCACTAAGTATTCATTATCTTCTCTGCCATTCCATATTTTCTGATAAGTACCTTCCTTGTAACCCCTATCTTGGCGGAACATGTTTAACACGTTCTTTCCTACGTACTGACAATAAAGTTCTTCCCAGCTAATCTCACAGTCCTTCATGATTGATTCGAACAGTGCGAGTTCAATTCGCCTGGAAACGGAAAGTGCGATCAGCAATTCGAATTTTGAAATTAAGTCCAGCTGCTCAATTACATACTGCTTATTGTCAAAATCAATAACGTCCTGCGACTCGCTATCACTTAATAGAGTGGTTAAAGCAGCGAGCGACTGATCCTGGTTTGCGCCGTTTTTCAATAAAATCTCAGATAAGATGAAATGCCATATATCGATCAGCTCCATCTGCAATTGAGGCAGGTCTTTCTCCTGTTTTTTCCACCATTTCCAACCATGGTGCTCGATGGCTTCTGCGCCTTCGATAACCACTGCTCTCAAGTAAGGATAGCGGGCTTCAACCCAGTTCGGATCAACTTTTGCGTTCATGCTCGCCTGCAGCATGAGCATAGTAGAGGCCTGTTCAGTTAACAGCATGGATTTTTATGATAGTTTGAGAAGGGGCAGCCTGCTTGCAGATAATTACTTACTCAGCTGCAACTGCCTGTAGTTTTGCCTGTTTAGCCAAAGTGCTAAGCATTTCTTTGCGACTGCGCAACATATCGTTATACGACTTACGAGCAGCGACAACTTCGGCATCATTTTCATCGGAAGCGTCCAGCTCATTTAACCAAGCTTCTAACACTTCGATCTCACTGGTAAGTTGAGCTGTACCTTCTTCAATCAGCCTTTGGTCAATGCTGACGTTATCTGTTGAGTCAGATTGGTCTTTGCTCATAGTAAATCCTTGTAGTCCCCGGTAGCCCATGTCGAGCTGATTTTATACACTGGCCTAATGGCTTTGTTTGCTAAACTGCTCGCGCCTTCTTATTTTTTAAAATTTGCTGTTCTTAAGGGCGCTCTATCGAAAACTAGTAAGGTCTTCAGACAGTTACTGCCATTTGATAGAGATATATCGGCAGCGCTTCAGGATGTCATAGACCTTAGAAGTGGTCAAGATTCAAAAAGCTATGGTGCCGGTGCTTTATATTACTTTTTGAGCTTAGCTTGCCGCAGCCGGTTAGACATGGCTGGTAAAGCCGTTCCACCAAGTCTCATGCAAAGAGTGGGGATGGTTATGCTGGCTAGGGCGGCCCCAGAGAGAAAGCATTAGTTTAACGTCACTTTTACGAATTAAGCGCAAGTTCGCATAGCCCAGGAGATCGTAATCCATGTTCAGGCCGTCCAATTCTTCCAAAGCAAGTAGCTTTAACTGAGCAAGTGATAAGTGCTGAGAGCTGGCGGATTTTTCATGCAAGATTTCTGCAACAACAGCAATACGATAGAGCTCCTTTAAGAGGATGTCAGCTTGAGGTTCTTCTGGAGAAATATCTTTCAGCTTTCCTCGCAGAATTATCGTGGCTTGATTGTATGCGCTCCAAGGAGGAAATTCTTGTTCGCAGATAGCCATTGCTTCATCCAAATTCCCCTCGGTTTTCAGCGCCGCAACTTCATTCATCCAGCCACTGAGATTGGATTTTTCGCAATCTGAAACTGAATCCATGTCTGCGTCCATTTGGCTGTTTATTGGGTTGTTGTTTATCTCGGCTCCGTCGAGAGGCGGAAGCGGGATAGAACGTTCTGCATTAATATAAGCTTCAAAATTTTGATACTTGTGTAAGCAGTAAACGGTCACCAATAACAAGGTTATTGCGAAAACAATTGAAATAAGTGCAACCACGATCAATTCCTTCTGCGACTAATAAAAATTTCCATTTAATGTACTAATACCTTTTCTTCTGCCAGTCAGTTTGTTTCTGCTCAAGCGCTTCCCATTCGGCTAAAACGCGCGCATCTGGAAGAGCTTCATCGATACTGCTGCGGTCTGAATTTTCAGCAGTAACTCCCGACTGTAGTTGTTCCACTTTGCGTGCGAAGTAGTTGGTGCGCTCGGTGCTAGTGCCTTGGTCTGAACTCTGTTGTATGCGACTCAGGGCGGTTGAGAAGTAGTGTAAGGCTAGATTTTTGTTATTGCCGTTTAGTGCTTGTAATGCAGCTTCATTATAGGTATCTAGTGTTACCTCTAACATGATCTTTCTCACAATTCCTAAATGATTTGTAGCCGATTTTCTGTCCAATGAGCCTTAATTGTGAAAATCGAGAATCAATGTGTGTAAATCTATTAATAGGTATTTGCATTCTTTTAGTTCGGAGTAGCTGATTTCTGGGGTGCCGGTATCTTCCCTAGCGTCCTTTTTTAGTAAGTCATCGAGGGTTTGTTTAACCCTTACAATTTGTTCATCAAGATTTTTACTTCCGGAAAGCTGGTTAAGATGCTTAAGGCTGTCGATGATGCTGGCGTAAATAAGTACTTTAAGGGTTTTCTGAAGATAATTTGGCGGGAGGCCAAAAATCATATTGTCCAGTTTTCGAATGCGCTCTTTGTATTTGCCTAGTTGTTGGGCACGCAGAGTATCTTGACGTTCCTGGCTTTTGCTCAGATAACCTAAAGCTGCCACCAGTGTGGAGGCCAAGATTATTCCAGCAAGTACTAAAGGCGTCATTTCCTGCTCCCTGAATGACTATCACGCACCAAGGCGAAAGATCCTGCTCTCACCGCAAAAATAAGCTGCTTACTAAAATTGTAGTAATAACTGGGGAATTTAAAAGTTAGTCCTTGACTGCAATCTCTAAGCTTCTTAGAATCCCCCGCTTCGTGAATCTGCTACCTCAGCAGCCATTCTGTCCCCTTCGTCTAGAGGCCTAGGACACCGGGTTTTCATCCCGGCAACAGGGGTTCGAAACCCCTAGGGGACGCCATTTCAAAGCCTGGCTAAGTCCGGGCTTTTTTACGCGTAGGCATTTATTTAAAACTGGGATTTGATTCCCCAAATTCAGCGCGCCATACTTCTGCGTTGTTGTGCTACAGGAAATAGTAGTGACTGTTGCAATTTCAATTCGAGATCTTCACAAGACCTATGCGAACGGCTTCCAGGCACTCAAGGGTATTTCTCTTGAGGTGGAGCAGGGGGATTTCTTTGCCTTGCTCGGTCCAAATGGTGCAGGCAAGTCGACTACCATCGGCGTTATCTCGACTTTGGTGAAGCGTAGCGCCGGTGATGTCCAAGTGTTTGGTAAAAACGTGGACACCCATGTTTACGAGACCAAGCTCGATCTCGGTGTTGTTCCCCAGGAAATTAACTTCAATCAATTCGAGAAAGTTCAGGACATCGTAATAACTCAGGCTGGCTACTACGGACTGCCACGAAAACAAGCCCAGGAGCGGGCAGAGACGTACTTACGTAAATTAGGGCTTTGGGAGAAACGCAACGATCGTTCGCGCTCGTTGTCCGGAGGCATGAAGAGAAGATTAATGATAGCCCGCGCATTGGCGCACGAACCTCGGTTGCTAATACTGGACGAACCAACAGCAGGCGTTGATATAGAATTACGTCGTTCCATGTGGGAATTTCTTACCGAGATAAATGCTAGCGGCACCACCATAATACTGACGACTCATTACCTGGAAGAAGCCGAACAGTTATGTCGAAATATTGCGATTATTGATGAGGGATTGATAATCGAGAACACCAACATGAAAAAACTGCTCACTGAGTTGGATTCGCAAACGTTTATCTTTGACTCCGTAGCAACAATCAGTGAATCACCTCAGCTTGCACTTGACAATGTTTGCGTACGCAAAGTCGACGACAAAAGTATTGAAGTTACGGTATCGCATGGGCGAAACATTAATGAGGTTTTTGCTGCCCTGGGTGATAAAGGAATTATCGTTTCCAGTATGCGCAACAAGACCAACCGTCTCGAGCAGCTGTTTCTTTCTCGATTGAATGAGAATGGGGCGAAGTAACAGATGTTTTCCGATCATAGATACATTGCGTTCGAAACGATTGTAATAAAGGAAGTAAGAAGATTTTCCCGTATTTGGTTGCAGACCCTTGTGCCCCCGGCAATTACCATCGGATTGTACTTCGTGATTTTTGGAAACTTGGTCGGGCGTCGGATTGGTGAAATGGGTGGATTTCAATACATGGAATTCATTGTTCCCGGACTAATAATGATGAGCGTTATTCAAAATTCCTATTCGAATGTCGTATCTAGTTTTTTTAGTCAGAAGTTTCAAAAGACTGTCGAAGAATTATTAGTGGCACCGGTGCCTAATTACGTCATTCTATCTGGCGTTATCGTAGGTGGTATGGCGAGAGGTTTAGCCGTCGGCGTAATCGTTACTACAATGTCTTTGTTCTTCGCCGACCTGTCAATTCAATATCCGCTAATTACTGTTCTTACAATTCTACTAACTTCGATGTTGTTCTCGTTGATGGGTTTTATCAATGCGGTGTTTGCCAATAGCTTTGATGATATTTCAATAATTCCAACCTTTATCCTTACGCCGCTAATATATTTAGGTGGTGTGTTTTATTCGGTGCAACTGTTGCCAAGCTTCTGGCAGATAGTTTCCGGATTGAATCCAATATTTTATATGGTCAATACATTTCGCTATGGAATCTTAGGCAGTTCCGATGTGAATGTTTATTGGGCATTTCTCATACTTGGTGTTTTCATAGTGGGGCTCTATACAAGCTGTATCTGGTTACTCCGTAATGGCAACGGCATACGCTCGTAGGCAGTCCATGGAAAAAAACCCATTAGGCGAACAAACTGAATATCCGCAAAAATACAATCCGGATATTCTCTATCCTATTCCGCGCTGGCCCGCGCGCTCTCTGCTTGATATTGACAAGAAAATCAAGATGTACGGGATCGACCATTGGCATGCTTATGAAATTTCCTGGTTGAACAAAGACGGTAAACCTGAAGTTCGCATGGCCGAATTTTTCTTTAATGCTGACTCTGAGAATATTGTTGAATCTAAATCATTAAAGCTTTATTTAAATTCATTTAACGCTGAACAATTTGCTAATGAAAAAGAAGTGGAGCAAAACATAGTTACCGACCTGTCCAAAGTGAGCCAGTCAGAAGTAAAAGTAGTCTTACAAAATTTAAATGTCGCCAGCCTGGATGAGACGAGTACAAGGATAGGGGTTTCTATCGATAAAGAATCGGTTGGAACTATAGAGAAAGAGCCTAACGAACAATTGTTGTCAGTCACTGAGGATGTGGCGTTCGACGAAGAATTGCATTCGGATTTGTTTCGGTCGAATTGCCCCGTTACCGGCCAGCCTGATTGGGCGAGTATTCATATCGAGTACACCGGTCCTCAGATCGATCGATCCAACTTGCTAACTTATTTATGCTCGTTTCGCTCCCACCAGGGCTATCATGAAGAATGTGCCGAGAGAATATTTCGAGATATTTCTCTGCAGTGCAAGCCCACAGAGCTAAAGCTCTCTCTAAATTTTCTCAGACGAGGAGGGATAGACATAAACGTGTATCGCAGTACCGAAGTAATGACATCAGACATGGTCATTCCGAGACTGGCAAGACAATAGGAAACTTGTACCAATACAAACTCTAGTTTAGAGTACGCGCCAAATTACGGTGAGGTGTCCGAGTGGCCGAAGGAGCACGCCTGGAAAGTGTGTAAGTCGTAAGGCTTCGAGAGTTCGAATCTCTCCCTCACCGCCAACTAAAAAAACCAACATTAGCTGGTTTTTTTAGTTGGTTGTTTGGGAGAGTAGAGAGCACCCTAGCGGTTCGACTAAATGCGAGAGCATTTTGGACAGCCGCAGGCTGCCCGCAGGGCGAAAGATTTAGCTAAGCTAAATCTCGAGTCAATCCCTCCGGCCTCCGAATACAACTCGAAATAAGTTAAGGTGCAATCATAAAGCTTAACGAAAATCTGAATCCCCCCACCCACTCATCGCATCCCACTTCCCATTTCTCCCCAATAAGCTAGTATCTCTCCTCTCGAATAGATTTGGTCAAAATCATGAAACTTTTAAAGCCCGCACTAATACTTGTTAGTAGTCTCTTTATTGCCAATCCCGCAACCTCCCAAAACATCGACTGGCCCAGCTACGGCGGCGACAACGGCTCTAGAAAATACATACCGTTTGAACAAATTTCGGCTGAAAATGTCAATCAGCTAACAACAGTTTGGTCCTGGGATAGCGTCGACAATGAAACAGTTGCAGCAAATATCGCAGGCGGAAATTCCAGAGCAGTACCGGCTTCTTATAAGGCTACACCCATAGTTATAGATGGCGTTATGTTCGCACCAACTTCATTCGGGCGAGTGGTTGCTCTTGATGCGAAAACTGGCGCACAGCGCTGGATGTTCGATACGCGTGCTTGGGAAGCAGGCCGACCACCGAATTTAGGATACAACACCCGGGGTGTAGCGTATTGGGAAGGCAATAATAAGCGCCGGATTTTGTTTGCAACTAACGATTCTTTTTTGTGGTCGTTAAATGCGGAAACCGGCCAGCCAGATTCTGGATTCGGAGACAATGGGCGAGTTGATCTTAGTCTCGGACTGGGGAGAGAAATCGATAAGGAACAGTATGGCGTTGTCTCACCCGTATTAGTCACTAATGACAAAGCAATTGTGAATTCAATTGTTAATGATGGTCCCAGCAGCATACAGACACCGCCAGGACATATACGTGCATTTAATCCGGAAACCGGAGAATTGGAGTGGATGTTCAAGACCATTCCACAAGTCGGTGAATTCGGTAACGAAACTTGGGAAGACGGCTCTTGGGAATATTCTGGTAGCACTAACTCTTGGTCGATCATGAGTGCGGATGATGAACTGGGAATCGCCTACATTCCGACAGGAACTCCAACTAACGACTGGTATGGAGGTATGCGTAAGGGCGATAACTTATTCGCAGAAAGTTTGGTTGCAATTGACGTCAGTAGCGGCGAACGGGTTTGGCATTTCCAAATGGTTCATCACGGAGTATGGGATTATGATTTGCCCGCTGCACCAACTCTGGTGGATATCAATGTGAATGGTCGCCAGATCAAGGCCGTCGCACAGATTTCGAAACAAGGTTTCACCTACGTTTTTGATCGTGTTAGCGGAGAGCCGGTTTGGCCGATAGAGGAAAGGGAAGTTCCTCAGAGTACCGTGCCTGGTGAAAGCCTTTCCCTTACTCAACCATTTCCAACCAAACCCCCAGCTTTTGAACCACAGGGTATCAGCGATGGGACTCTCATAGATTTTACAACGGAGTTGCGCCAGGAAGCGTTACAGAATATCGAAAAGTATGATTATGGGCCGCTGTTCACGCCCCCATCTCTGCGCGGCGCGATTCAGTTTCCTGGCTGGGCTGGAGGAGGCGAATGGCGAGGTGCTGCATTTGATCCTGATACCGGAATGTATTACGTTCCTTCTGCTTCCGGCCCCATCGTTGTACAGCTTATTGAAGCAAGGCGTGGGCGGGAAGAAATGCAATACGTTCGTGGCGGTGATAGATCAGTTGGCGGACCGCAAGAGCTACCACTAACTAAACCACCTTATGGTCGTATTACGGCAATCGATTTGAACAGCGGTGATAATGCCTGGATCGTGCCTCACGGTGAAGGTATTCGACAACGCATTATTGATATGGGGATACTTGACCCCGGGCCAGTCGGAACCGTTGACAACGCAGGGCCAGGACCCTTGCTTACAAAAACCTTATTGTTTATGGCTCAGCGAGACAATGGTCGCAATTTGCTTCGAGCATTTGATAAAGCCTCGGGTGAAGTTATTCACGAAATTGAGCTACCACTGCCACCAACTGGTACGCCCATGTCCTACATGGTTGATGGTAAGCAGTACGTGACAATCGCTGTTGGCGGGGGTCAGGATTCCAGGTTAGTTAGTCTGGCTCTGCCTTAATTAGCGCCTGCTGACTAAACTATTACTGGTAAAAAGGGCGGCTTGTTTTGGACTATTTATTACTCCATAATCCGCCGCTGCATCGATCAGGGTCTATGCTATTATGCTTTATGGTATCTCTTGTCGGTCCCCGCGCAATGATAGGTTATGAACTCCGCCAGGCCCGGAAGGGAGCAACGGTAGTAGCTGACTCATGTGCCGTGGTGTGGCTGGCAAGAGCTGCCACCTGTTGAAGCAATTTTTCGCTTTCTGGGACAAACGCATTACTGAATTGAACTTCGTAAAGCCCGAACACCATAAGAATTAATCAATGAGCTATCAAGTACTCGCTCGCAAATGGCGACCTTCAAACTTTTCTGAAGTTGCAGGCCAGGCGCATGTTCTTAAATCGTTAATAAACGCTCTTGATAATCAACGCCTGCATCATGCTTATCTGTTTACAGGTACTCGTGGCGTTGGAAAAACTACTCTCGCCAGAATCCTTGCCAAATGTCTCAACTGTGATGAGGGAATAAGCTCTACGCCTTGTGGTAGCTGTGATGCCTGCACAGAAATTAACGAAGGTCGCTTTATAGATTTAATCGAAGTCGACGCAGCTTCTCGCACCAAAGTTGAAGACACCAGAGAACTCTTGGAAAACGTGCAGTATTCACCTGCACGTGGACGTTTTAAGGTATACCTGATAGACGAAGTACATATGCTCTCCAATCACAGTTTTAATGCATTGCTAAAAACTTTGGAAGAGCCGCCACCCCACGTTAAATTTTTATTTGCTACAACGGATCCGCAAAAACTTCCCGTAACAATTCTTTCCCGCTGCCTGCAGTTTAATTTAAAGAATCTGAGTCCACAGATAATTGTCGAGTACTTGAAAAAAGTACTAGCCGAAGAGTCGATCGAATACGACGACGAAGCTCTGTGGCAAATAGCTGGAGCGGCAAGTGGAAGTATGCGTGATGCACTGACTTTGATTGATCAAGGTATTTCGTATTGTCAGGGAAGCATTAAGGCTGCGGGTATCGTTGAAATGCTTGGAGTTCCTGAGCAACATCAGGTGTTCGCGTTGCTGGAAGCAATGTCTGTCCGCGATGTAGAAAAGCTTATCGAAATCATTGGCCAGATTTCTGATCAAACACCGGATTACGGCCATACTCTAGATAGTTTGTTGTCCGCGTTGCACAGGCTGGCAATAGCGCAATCTGTGCCCGAAGCTGTAAATAATAGCTTTGGTGATCGAGAGAAGATTCAAGAATTAGCCGCAAAGTTTTCGGCTGAAGATTTGCAGCTCTATTATCAAATAGGCTCGAAAGGCAGAGACGAACTTCGGTTTGCTATGGAGATTAAATCAGCATTCGAAATGCTGCTGCTGCGGATGCTAATTTTTTCGCCTTCATTCACCGAAGAAAAGACTGAACTCCCAACTTCAGATTCTCAAAAAAAAAAGAATGATACTGATCGAGTAGCGCCAGATCCGCAGCAAGAGCCTCAGCAGCATGTGGAAGTAGAGAGCCAAGAATCTAAAGAAGAAACTTTGGTTCAAGAAAAAGAGTTAGCCCCAAGCGTAGAAACCAAACCTGAACCAATCGACATTGATAGTAGTGCGATTAGCCATGAAAAATGGTTGGAGCTCTATACCCAGCTCGGTATTAACGGCATCGCTGCAAACGTCCTGGCAAACACTGAATTCAAAGCTAAAAAAGGACAGGACTATCATTTTCTTTTAAGTGAAGATCAAAGTGCGGTTTACAGTGAAGAATTGTTGCCCAAGCTTTCAATAGCCCTTAGTGATTTGCTAGGAGAAGAAGTCAAAGTAAACATTGAAATTGGAAAAGTTGAAAAAGAAACTCCTGCCATGTTATTGCAACGGTTAAAAAGAGAAGCGCGGGATGAAATGATCGATGAATTTGAGAATGATGAAAATGTGCAGGAAATGCTAAAGCATTTTTCTGCCAAGTTAGCTAAAGAGAGCATCGCTCCGATCAAAGAGTAAAGAGATGACAGACTTAAACGAATTAATGAAGCAAGCTAAACAAATGCAGGAGCAATTCCAGAAAGCCCAGGAAGAGCTCGCCAATGTAGTTGTAACTGGAGAGGCAGGTGCAGGGCTGGTAAAAGTTGAGATGAATGGCCGCCACGATGTCGTTAGAGTTGATTTGAATGACAGCTTGCTTTCTGAAGACAAGGAAGTCATAGAAGACCTTCTTGCCGCAGCAGTGAATGACGCGGTTCGAAAACTGGATGACAAGAAGAAGGATTCAATTGGAGGCATGGCTGGAAACTTCACTATGCCGGAAGGATTTAAGTTTCCGTTTTAGATTATGAATTCAAGCCCGCTTATCGATCAACTCATTGAAGCCTTTCGCTGTTTGCCCGGTGTCGGACCTAAATCCGCACAACGCATGACATTACATTTGCTCGAACGTAACAGAGAAGGCGGTACCAAACTTAGTGAATCACTAGCAGCCGCACTGGAAGCGGTAGGAAACTGCCAGCAGTGCCGGACATTAACGGAAGAAGATGTCTGTCGAATCTGTTCGAGTAATTCTCGGAATCGCAAAATTTGTTGCGTAGTCGAATCCCCTGCCGATATTTTTGCCATCGAGCAGTCTGGTACTTTTCGTGGTATATATTTCGTACTAATGGGGCATCTTTCCCCAATTGATGGAATCGGTCCCGAGCAGTTGGGAATCAATCAGCTTCTGGAAAAAGTAGAGAATGAAGAATTAGAAGAAGTCATAATAGCTTGCAATCCCACCGTAGAAGGCGATGCCACTGCCTACTATATTGCCGAACAACTAAAAACTTTAGCCGTAACTGTTTCCAGAATTGCCCACGGCGTACCTGTGGGTGGGGAGCTAGAATTTGTTGACGGGGGCACCTTAAGCCATGCCTTCACTGGAAGAAAAATAATGGAAAGTAGCTAGGGCATGTTAACTGCAGATGGCAGTCAAATCTGTTTAGTAGAAAGTCAGCAAGAATTCGAAGCCCTTTGTACAGCTTGGTCAGCACGGGATTGTTTGGCCATCGACACTGAATTTATTCGAACTAATACCTTCTATCCGAAAATAGGTCTCTTGCAGCTGAATGACACTACCGCAAGTTATCTGATCGATCCGCACTGCATTAGCAATTGGGTAAAATTTACAGCGTTGTTTAACAACGAGGCTACTGAATTCTGTGTGCACTCCTGTAGTGAAGATTTGAATTTATTGCAGACAAGTCTTGCGACTGTACCTAATAAGATATTTGATTCGCAATTAGCGGCGGCTTTTCTAGGGCTGGGTTTTTCTCTCAGTTATCAAGCGCTGGTTAAGTTGCTTCTGGGGCAGGATATACCTAAAGATGAGACAAGATCTGATTGGTTAAAAAGGCCACTAAGCAGTACTCAATTAGAATATGCTGCCAATGATGTTTGCTATTTGTTGACATTAAGAGATGCGCTATTGGAGCAATTACAATCTAAAAATGTTTTTGCTTGGTTTGAAGAAGAGTGTGCACTGCAAATAAAGATAGCCACCGAATATGAAAATCAAGCAAGTTGGAGAAACACTTATACTACGATTAGCAATGCCTGGAAGTTGGATGACGAAAAACTTGAACGGCTGCAACAACTTTGTTTTTGGAGAGAATTAAAAGCGCGGGAGCGAAACAAGCCGAGAAACTGGATAGCGAAAGATAGTGATCTGTTTAGCGTTGCCAACCAAAACGAATCTGAACTCTCAACAGAATCCTTGGAAAACTTAAGTCTAAGTGACAGAAGAATTATTGCGCGCTACGGCGCAGAAATAGTTGAGCTAATAAATTCGCCATTACCAGACCAAGGCGTGGTTGATCGAACATTGTTAAATTTCCCTTTACGACCACCACTTCGAAAGAAATTGAAGTCATGCCAGGCAGTTGTTGCAGTATTAGCTGAAAAGTTGTCGATGGCCCCGGGATTATTGGCACGTAAACGATTGTTGCAGGACCTATTGCGCGATTACGAAAATCATGGCGAACTTAGGTGGCAAGGGGAGCTTGCAGGTTGGCGTCGTGAGCTGTTAGAACCGGAAATTAAACCACTCTTTAGCTAGGTGTTAGTATCGGGATCATGGATAAGGATGTACGAAACAAGTTCTGGGAATTACCTTTAGAGGAGCTAAGCACGAAAGAATGGGAATTACTGTGCGATGGTTGCGGGCGTTGCTGCCTTAAGAAGATTCAAGACGAAGAAACTGAAGAATTATTCTGGACTAGAATTGCCTGCCGATTTCTAGATGAAAGCAGTTGCCGCTGCACGAACTATTCGGAGCGCACGACCGTAGTTCCCACTTGTTTAAATGTAAAAGAAATGTACCAGGAAAACCTCAATTGGATGCCCGATACCTGTGCCTATCGTTTAAGAGCTGAAGACAAGCCATTGTATAGCTGGCATCCACTGTTGGCAGAGTCCAATGCCGCTATTGTTGAAGCAGGAGTGTCGGTATTGGGTAAAACGCTTTCAGAAGAGTTCGTTCATCCCTCCGGTTATCAAGAGCATGTTATCCGCTGGGTGGAATCTTAAATCATGGATGCGGAAAGCAATTACTGGCTGATCTGGCTAATCTATTTGGCTGCTAGTGCAGGCTTCTACTGGGTATTCTGGTTGCTCACTCGCTTTCAGGTAGCGAAATGGAGCAGCTACTCGCTACGGGCAGTGGCTGCTGCAGTTATTTTGACTCCCTGGTATGCGAGTGCGCAGGGGGAGACTATGGCTCCGGCGCTTATGGTGATGACGCTGGATCTGATAACCATTGGTACCGAAGCCGCAGCGCGCTCAGCAATTCCCCTTCTACTAGCCATTATTGCCGCAGAAATAGCAGCAACACTCTTTTATTTGATTCTGAAGCGTCACAGAAAACTCAAAAAAAATCACAAAATACTGAATAAAAACAAATAAATAGAAGTTTTTTTTGAAGTATTTTTTCGAAATTGTAATCATTCCTCTCTTTCCCGGACGGCAATTTTCTGGTTGAATTTGCCTCACACTAAACTTTAAATTATTAATTGTTCATCAAAAACAATGGGTTAGCACCAAGAGGTTCATTATGGGTTATTTCACTTCTTTGGTTTTTATTATGATAGTTGTTGGTGCTGCTGGCGGCGTCATCAACTATTACACGGTTTCAAACAAACCTTTAGGCGATTTCAGCCAGTTAGTAAGGTTTATATTCCTGGGGATCGGCGTCACCTTCCTCGTTCCCTTCGTGCTGAGCGTCTTTGGCAGCACCTTAATTGTCGCTAGCGAAGGAAATCCGGCAAATCTACTCAATTACGTGGCGATTTGTCTGGCGGTAGCAATTATTCCCAGATTCTTTGTCACCAGTGTCTCGGATAATGTAATGGCGGAAGCCAAGCTCACCAGTGATAAGGTGGATTTATTGCAGTATCAGCTGCGACAGCTTCAAGAAGAACTCCTTCCTCTGATCGATACAGAAACTGAAGATGATTCTCTCGCTGAAGCGGGTGCCGTTAATGCGCCTAATCCGGACGAGCTTGATTCTACTTCTTCCAAAGTGCTTAAAACTTTGGGCTGTGGACGCTTTATTTACCGTTCACTCACTGGTTTGTGTCAGGAAGCGGACACCGACGAATCGACAATGGTCAAAACCTTAAGCTTTCTTACTTTAAAGTCATTAGCCGGAAAGGTTGGTGGTAGGAAAGGGGTGCGCTGGTATATCACTGAACGCGGTCGAAAGTTAATTGAAGTAAACGCTTAATGGTAAATTAAGACAAATGCGGAGCGGGTATTACCCGCTTTGCTTTTGTCAGCTAATCCTGCCCTCTATCCCAGAGTTTTTCTGTATTAATACCCACCTGCGCCGTACAATACGCGCATTTTTTTGAACGTAGTGGAACAATTCAATGAACTTTACCGGCACTGAAGAATACGTAGCCACCGACGAGCTGCAACTAGCGGTCAATGCAGCCATCCAGTTACAAAAACCACTGTTGATTAAGGGTGAGCCTGGCACTGGAAAAACCATGTTGGCTGAACAAATCGCCAAAGCATTGGATTTGCCACTAATTCAATGGCATATCAAATCCACCACCAAGGCTCAACAAGGACTGTATGAATACGATGCGGTGTCTCGATTAAGAGATTCCCAACTCGGTGAAGAAAAAGTTCACGACATTTCCAACTACATTATACAAGGTAAGATTTGGCAGGCTTTTCATTCTGATGCGCAATCCGTACTGCTAATCGATGAGATCGATAAGGCGGACATCGAATTCCCTAATGATCTACTACTTGAATTAGACAAGATGGAATTCTTTGTTTACGAAACCAAGGAATTGATCAAAGCCAGAACTCGACCCATTGTCGTGATCACTAGTAACAATGAAAAAGAGCTACCTGACGCTTTCTTGCGACGCTGCTTTTTTCATTACATTGAATTTCCAGACACATTAACGATGGAAAAAATTGTTAACGTGCATTATCCAAATATTAAGAAAGACCTGGTAAGTCAGGCGATGGATGTTTTCTTTGATGTTCGAAAAATCCCTGGTCTAAAGAAAAAGCCTTCGACATCTGAATTGATCGATTGGCTGAAGCTGCTAATGGCCGATGACATTCCTACCGATATACTTAAGAATCATGAAGCGAAGAATGCTATTCCACCTCTTTATGGCGCTCTATTAAAGAACGAACAAGATGTTCATTTGTTGGAGAAGCTAGCCTTTATGCATCGAGCCAAGCGTTAATGCTGATAAATTTTTTCATGACACTCAAGCAAGAACGACTACCTGTGTCGTTCACAGAGTTATTTACTCTACTTGAATGCCTGAAACAAAATGTGATCTTCGGCAATGTCGACGATTTTTATTACCTTTCTCGCCTCTGTTTCGTAAAAGACGAAAAAAACTTCGATAAGTTTGATCTAGCGTTCGCCAAATACTTTGAGAATTTTGAAGTGCTTGACGATCTTTCGCTTTATGAAATTCCGGATGAATGGCTGCGTAAACAATTGGAATCGATGCTAAGCGACGAGGAAAAAGCCAAGATCGAAGCATTAGGTGGACTTGATAAGCTCATGGAAGAGTTCAAAAAACGTATGGAAGAGCAGCAGAAGCGCCACCAGGGCGGCAACAAGTGGATAGGTATCGGCGGCACTTCGCCCTTTGGAGCTTATGGATATAATCCTGAGGGAATACGCATTGGCCAGGATGAAGGAAGAAACCAGCGAGCTGTGAAAGTATGGGATCGACGTAATTATCGAGATTTGGATGATTCCGTTGAAATAGGCACCCGCAACATAAAGCTGGCTTTACGGCGTCTGCGCAAGTTCGCCAGAACCGGTGCTGCAGAAGAGTTAGACATGGATGACACCATTTCTTCCACGGCAAGAAATGCTGGCTTACTGGATATAAAAATGGTGCCTGAGCGCCATAACGCGGTAAAAGTTTTGCTTTTCTTTGATGTGGGTGGGTCAATGGATCCCCACGTAAAACTGTGTGAAGAGTTGTTTTCAGCGGCCAGAAGCGAATTCAAACATCTCAAGTATTACTATTTTCATAATTTTCTTTACGAATCCGTTTGGACAAAGAGTCAACGGAGACATGCAGAAACGACTTCCACTTTTGAAATCATTAATAAGTATTCAAAAGATTACAAAGTAATTTTTGTCGGCGATGCCACCATGGCACCTTACGAAGTTACTCATATAGGTGGGAGTATTGAACACTACAATGAAGAAGCTGGCGCTACCTGGATCAAGAAAGTCACTGATGCCTATGATCACATGATCTGGATTAATCCAACTCCTAAAGATTATTGGGAGCACAGTTATTCGATAGAGGTGGTAAGGGAGCTAGTTGAAGACCGGATGTTTCCCCTAACAGTGAAAGGTCTTGAAGAAGCAATGACGGTACTAACTAAGTAATTCCATGATAGAGCCATTAGCCAAAGGCCTTCGGCCAGAAAAATACAACTCGATAAATGAAGTAATCAACTTTATGGTTGATGAGCATGCTTCGTTACCTGCGTTTAGTTGTTTTGGGCGAACTTTAAGTTTTAAAGAATTAGACGATCTAAGCAGTCGCTTTGCGACTTATCTACAGCAGGAAACCGATTTGGAAGTGGGTGATCGAATAGCGATTCAATTGCCGAATCTACTTCAATTTCCAATTGTGTTTTATGGGGCAATTAAGGCAGGCCTGGTAGTAGTAAATACCAATCCTCTTTATACAGCCAATGAAATGGAGCATCAATTTAAGGACTCTGGGGTTAAAGCAATAGTTATTCTGGAAAGTTTTTGCGACAAACTAGAGCAGGTTTTAAGCAAGACTGCGATTTCCACGATTATCGTAGCCAGGCTCGGTGATCTTCAACCTGGATTGAAAAAGCATGTCTTAAACCTTGGCGCAAAATACCTGAAGAAAATGGTACCGGCATACAGTTTGTCAAATGCCATTCCGTTTATGAGAACGATAAGTGCGGCTGATCAATACTCGGTTCCAACTAATAGTGGAGCAGGGGACGATGTTGCGCTTATTCTTTACACCGGTGGCACAACTGGTTTTGCTAAAGGGGCCATGCTTAGCCACAACAATTTGATCGCCAATATGATGCAGTTGCGTGCTCGTTGCTTATTGGTAATTCGAGATAAAACTGAAAACATTGCTGCACCATTACCGCTTTACCACAGTTACGCCTTTCTTCTTCACTGCCTGGCAATGCCATATGCGGGTAACCACAACATATTAGTCACCAATCCGCGTGATTTAGATTCGCTCTTCAAACTGTTAAAGAACACGAGGGTAAATGGTTTTGTCGGAATAAATACTCTCTACTTGGCAATGTTAAGACACAAAGAAATTGCCGCTGTTGATTTTAGTGATATGAAATTTTGCGGAGCAGGCGGTATGCCAATGTCTACCTCGGTGGCTGAGGAATGGGAGAATGTTACGGGTTGCGAAATCATTGAGGGCTATGGTCTAACTGAATGTTCGCCGGTGGTCTCTGTGAATATACCGGGCGAGGTAAAACTCGGCACCGTTGGCCCTTTAGTGCCGGAAACTGAAATGCGTGTTGTGGACGACTCTGGAGTCGATGTTCTGTTCGGTGAACGTGGAGAGCTTTGGATTAGAGGCCCTCAGGTAATGCTCGGTTACTGGCAGAAAGAAGACGCCAGCAAAGATACTATAACCGAAGACGGATGGTTAAAAACCGGCGATTATGTTGAGATCACTGAGGATGGCTGTATTACCATCGTCGATCGGAAAAAGGACATGATTCTTGTATCCGGATTTAATGTATTTCCAAACGAAGTTGAAGACTGGGTAAATCGGCATCCAGATGTACTTGAATGCGCAGCGATTGGTGTACCCAATGAACGAACTGGTGAAGCTATTAAGCTTTTTGTAGTTCCCAAAGATAGTGAAGTATTGATTGAGGATCTTACCAGCCATTGTAAAGATGGATTAACGGCATACAAGATTCCTCGCGAATTTTCCTTTGTTAAGGATTTGCCGAAATCTAATATTGGCAAAATTTTGCGTCGAGAGTTACGCGATTAAAATAAACTCGAATCTCTATGCCTTTCGAACCGAGAACAGGCGGTGCTCAATTCCTTAAAACAAGAATTAGACCAATGTCAGCATGGCGACAAGTTTCGCCTTGCCAGAAAAATTCGCGAGCTTGAAAAAGCGCAATTACCTAAGTCAGAAAATCAATCTCGGGTTAAGAAAATTGCAGCAGAGATAAATGCGTCGAAAGCTGCATGTTCAAAACGGTCTGAATCGATCCCCCAGGAAATTCATTTTCCTGACGAATTACCTATCTCTGCAAAAACGGAAGAAATTGAACGATTACTTCTAAAACATCAGGTATTGGTTATTGCCGGAGACACCGGTTCCGGAAAAACCACACAAATACCAAAAATTTGTTTAAAGGCGGGGCTGGGCCGGAAAGGTCTTATCGGTCATACACAACCACGAAGGTTGGCAGCCTTCTCGGTAGCGAATCGAATAGCGGAGGAACTAAATACTGAGCTAGGCCAGGGCGTTGGCTATCAGATACGCTTCAAAGAAACGATTTCAGATTCGAGCTATTTGAAATTGATGACCGACGGAATACTTCTTGCTGAAATACAGAATGATAGATTTCTCAATAAATACGACATAATTATCATCGATGAAGCCCATGAAAGATCTCTCAATATTGATTTTCTTCTTGGTTACCTAAAGCAGCTGCTAAAAAAACGCACCGAGCTCAAGTTGATTATTACTTCTGCCACGATCGACGTTGAAAAATTTGCGCGCCATTTTTCCGATGCGCCCATTGTGTCAGTTTCAGGAAGGACTTATCCGGTTGATGTCCTTTACCAACCGATTGGTGCAAGCAACGATGAGGTCGAGGATCAAGACCAAATCGACGGCATCATTCAAGCATTAAATACAATTGTCGAAGAAGATCAGCGCAAGAACTCTATCAGCGGCGATACCCTGGTTTTTCTCAGCAGCGAACGAGATATTCGAGAATCTGCAAAAGCTATAAGAAAGCGAAAATTTCCGCACACGGATGTGTTACCGCTTTACTCTCGTTTGCGGCAATCTGAGCAAGCGAAAATATTCACTCCCCATAAAGGGCGAAGAGTCGTACTCGCAACCAATGTTGCAGAAACATCAATAACAGTTCCTGGCATCAAATATGTCATCGATACCGGGGTCGCTCGAATTAGTCGTTACAGTATTCAAAGTAAAGTTCAAAGACTTCCTATCGAAGCGGTTTCTCAGGCGAGCGCGGATCAACGCAAAGGAAGATGTGGGCGAATATCCGCTGGAATCTGTATAAGGCTGTATTCAGAACAAGACTATCATTCCCGCCCGAAATATACCGACCCGGAAATAAAACGAACAAATCTTGCTTCGGTAATATTGCAAATGCTCGCGCTCCGCTTAGGTGATGTTGAGCAATTCCCCTATCTAGAGCCACCAGAACGGAAAGCAATCAATGATGGCTTCAAACTCCTGATCGAATTAAACGCGATCAACCAGCAACGCTCTTTAACAGCGACCGGGAGACAGATGGCAAAGTTACCGGTTGATCCAAAGCTTGCTCGGATGCTGGTAGTCGCAAACTCTCAGTCCTGTTTACGGGAACTTCTTATAATCGTGAGTGCACTTAGTATTCAAGATCCAAGGGAATTATCCGGTGAAAACAGGCAGCAGGCGCAAGAACGCCTTGCCGTCTATTCCCACAGTGATTCAGATTTTCTTAGCCTGGTTCAGCTCTGGGAAGACTTCGAGTCAAAACGCCAATCATATTCTCAGAATCAATTGAAAAAGCATTGTAAAACCAGTTTCCTTTCATACATGCGCATGCGTGAATGGCGCGAAGTTCACCGTCAGTTGCTGGTAACTTGTCAACAGCTGGGTTATCGCCTGAATAGAGAAGCTGGAAGCTATGAAGCAATTCATAAATCCATTATTGCTGGCTCACTGAATCAAATTGCCAGCAAATTTGATGCGCGAGTCTATTTAGGAACTCGCAACAGAAAATTTTCTATTTTCTCGTCTTCAGTAGTAGCAAAAGGAAAATCCAAATGGATCGTCACGGGAGAATTGATTGAAACTTCCCAAACCTTTGCATCGATGGCCGCGAAAATTCAGCCGCAGTGGGTGGAGTCAATGGCGCTGCACCTGGTCAAGCGAGAATACTTTGATCCTCACTGGAGCAAGAAGACGCAAGCGGTAATGGCTTATGAAAAGGTGCAACTCTATGGCTTGACCATCATTGAAAAAACACTGGTAAATTATGCGGATTTCGATATTGATAAGGCGAGAAGCCTATTTATAAATGAAGGGCTAGTAGCAGGAGAATTGTCGAGCAATCTTAAATTCATCGGTGCAAATCAACAGTTTCTGGAGTCGCTGGCCAAAGAAGAAGAAAAAATTAGACGTCCGGATCTATATGTTGGCGAACGAGATATTGCAAAGTTTTATGAAGAAAGAATTCCAGAGGATATTTGTTCTACCCAAAAATTAGAATCCTGGATAGGCCATGCCAGCGAAGTAGAAAAGCAGGCTCTATTGATGACTCGGGAGAAACTATTAAGCAATGAGTCGACTCACGACCGCATTGCTAGTTATCCTGACCACACTCCGGTATTAAAAAATCGCCTTAGCATAGATTATGTCTTTGATCCTGGCTCATCTCGCGATGGAGCGACCATTCAGATTCCGCAGAAGATTCTTAATCAGATTGAACAAGCTGACATCGACTGGGCGGTACCGGGAATTATCAGAGAAAAATGCGTTACTTTGCTTAAAGGCTTACCAAAATCCATTAGAAAGAAATTAATTCCTATCAGTGGATTGGTCGATGAAATCATACCGGGTATGTCTTCTTCTGATGGTGAGTTGGTGGCTTCGCTGATTTCACAAGTTGCACGCCACAAGAGCGTCAGGCTGTCAGCGACGGATTTTGCCGCGATTGAACTGCCTGGCCATTTGCGAATCAAAATTGAAGTTACTGATGAGATAGGTAATGAAGTTGGCTTTGCTGAAGATCTAGCAAAGCTAAAAGCTGATTTGCTCTCGAGTGACTCGCAACAAGAAAAAGTTCAGCGCGATGACATACTTCATGAAATTCAGCAGCGCGGCTTAAAGGATTGGGATATAGACAATCTACCAACACAGGTTGAGATAGGGGAGGATCTGGTGCTGATCCGCTATCCGGCCTTTGTAGATTGTGAGGACTCAGTGGCTATTGAGCTTTTTGCCGACCAGGAAGAGGCTAATAGCTGGCACCTGCAAGGCTTGATTCGTTTGTTTATGCTGCGCAGTGTCGCGCAACGTAATCTCCTGCGAAAGAGATTTGCGCAGTTTCTCAAAGACTATGCACTGTTGATTCCACCACATCTAAAGGAATCAGTGGATGACGCGACTTCGCAAGCCTACGTGGTAGCGTTCGACCTGGAAAATGTAAAGCCTAAGAATAAGCAGGAATTTTCGAACCAGCTCAATCAAGGCAAATCCAAACTGCATAGTGCGGGTGAGAGGATTGCAGATATTCTCGCTCAAACACTAAAGACCAGATTTGAAATATTGAAACAATTGAGTAACTACCAATCCAATGAACTTGACTATTTTGTGCGCGATGTTGAGCAACAATTAGGCAATTTAATGACAGAAAAATTATTTTCCGATGCGAGTATTGAATGGTTGGAGCAGTATCCAAGATACTTGAATGCCATTGCGGCGCGCTTGGACAAAGCGCCGCACCTAGGTGAGAAAGATAAAGAGTTAACCGAAGAGCTCGATAATTACTGGCGTAAATATGAGGATTTGATCCAACAACGTGAGATCAAGCGTACCCAGGAGATAATCCATTTCAGGTGGATGCTGGAGGAATACCGAGTGTCGCTGTTCGCGCAATCACTAGGCACTAAAATTCCGGTGTCCGTAAAGCGATTAGACAAACAACTCGAGCGCATCAAGAGCTAGCTTACGCACAAGCAAGACCGTATCAGGATGAGACCATTGACTTGTAATCCTCTCTATCGCAAAGTAGACGCTGTGAACATAGCATCCGCAGTTAGCAGTAGTTGGAAACCGTCGCTCGCATTTTCTTTCTTCTTTCTTCTCCTAGTTTTCCTCTCTCCAGTCGTCAGTGCACAAACCTATGACCCATGGCGAGAGGGCAACCAACGCGTCTTTGCTTTTAATGACTTTTTCGATCAGTTGTTAGTGCGTCCAATTGCTTCCACCTACACCTTTTTCATGCCCAGAGTGGTGCGGCAAGGGGTAGGCAACTTCTTCAGCAATGTTCGCGATGTAAATGTTGCTGTTAATGATTTGCTCCAATTCAAGTTTCAAGATGCGCTTTCTGATTCCGGAAGAATTTTGATTAATACAACGATTGGAGTTTGGGGTCTTATCGATGTCGCTAGTGACCTTGGACTTGAAAAACACGAAGAAGACTTTGGGCAGACATTAGGAGCCTGGGGTGTCGGCAGTGGGCCCTATGTTGTTCTCCCAGTATTTGGTGCCAGCAATCTGCGGGATTCATTTGGATTGGTTCTCGATACAGTTTTTAACCCCCTGCAGTATATTGACGAACCATCGGCGAAGTTGTCGCTGTTCGTGGTTGAAGAAATAGATTCCTGATCGGCACTCCTGGCGCTGGATGAATTGATAAGCGGCGATAAGTACTTATTCATTCGCGAGGCTTATATCCAAAACAGAGAATACCTTGTAAATGACGGGCAAATCGAAGATGAATTTGGCAGTTTCTAACGGATTTAAAGGCGAGATTCTTATTTTTAATCTACACTCTAATGAAGTGCGCTGCGGCATTATGAATACCGCTGCTATTAAGCTAAAAGCGCAATAATAAAAAGACCAGTATTAATTATGCCGTCCGATGTATCTACTATTACTCCCACTTCAGCCAGATTGTTGGTTATCGATGACGATTCTGCCGTTCGTAAGAATATCTGCAGCTTTCTTCAAGATAGCGGCTTCGATGTAATCGAAGCAGAAAACGGAACGGTTGGAGTTTCCTTATACGGCTCTGAACAACCTGACCTAGTGCTTTGTGATTTGCGGATGCCTGATGTTGATGGCTTAGATGTCATTCGCAGTGTTTCTACAGCCAGCAGTAATACCCCGGTAATTGTGATTTCTGGCATGGGGGAAATCCAGGATGTAGTCCAGGCATTGAGATTAGGTGCGGCTGATTACCTAATGAAGCCGATTAAAGATTTGGAAGTCCTCGAACATTCGATTCGGCGCAGTCTTAAGCAAGCTGAATTAATCTATGAAAACGAGCAATACAGTAATCAATTAGAAAATTCGAACCAACAATTACGGCAATCATTAGATTTGCTAAGAGTAGATCAGCAAGCTGGCCGCTTGGTTCAAACCAGGCTCCTGCCGCGGACTCCCTATAAAACAAAAGACTTTATTTGTAAGCATAAAATAGTCCCATCGCTCTATCTGAGTGGCGATTTTGTCGATTATTGGAGTACCGAAGATGGAAAGCTGCTTTTTTATATTGCAGATGTTTCAGGTCATGGAGCGTCATCTGCTTTTGTTACGGTGTTGTTTACCTATCTGGCCAAAGACATAGCAAGGCGTCAATTTAGAAAGCACCGCCAAGTAGGTGCAGGAAACGTGCTAACTCGACTTAACCAGGAAATCTTCAAAGCTAATTTACAAAAACACGTAACGGCGTTCTTTGGTGTAATTGATCCCGATTCAAACACTTTGCATTACTCGTCGGCCGGGCATTATCCAATGCCGATAATTGGCAATGGCAAGGAATACAAGTATCTCGAGGCGCGAACCTTTCCAATCGGAGTGAAGCAAGACACGGAGTACGAAGAGATAACTATTGATCTTTCTGGGAATTTTTCCATTAGCTTATTTTCGGATGGAGTGCTCGAATTGATTGATTTGCCTTCTCTGGAAGACAAAGACAAAGCTATTTGCGACATTGTTGCCAAAAACAAAGGGAATTTCGAAGGAGTGTATGAGGCTTTAGATCTTGATAAAGTTAAGGACGCACCAGACGACGTAGCTTTTCTCTCGATTGAAGTATTAAGTCACTGATCAATCGTTTCTTACTTTTAACTTAGACTTTATAAAGTCACTGTGAGATACATAGATCAGATCCGAAATCTTCCGAATTAAATGTTCTTCATATTTGTCCAATTGCTCATCTGAAAATGCAATTCGCCACATATTTTCTATAAGGCGGACTTTCTCCTCGTAGTCATATTCATCGTTTATCAGTCGAGTAAACTCAAAAAGGGATGTGGCCTGCTGTGCTTCAGTTTCGGCTAACTCTACTAGCTCATTCAGCTCTTCTTCTGAAACATCTAGACTTTCACGCATTACTTCAAGAAATTCCGCAGTCTCTCTTGCGTCTAACTCGTGATCGCTTTTGATTACTTCGATCAGCAGGGCTGCGCTGGCTAAATCAATTTTCTGTACGGAGGATTGGTTTTCTTCTTCGGTGTGAGCAAGTTTCGATTCAAAGAAATTTTTTATGGAATTGAGCATAACAACTTCTACTTCGGGGAAAGACTAATTTTGCCACAGTAATTGGCCAAATTGTGACTAGTTTGTCACAGACGGTGAGATAACAATCTCACTTTACAAAGGCCAATGCATTTCTTAATACGTCTAGCCCCGCGTTTTGCTTGTGGCTGTTCTCGCTTAGATACCTTCGGTATTGTTTGCCACCTTTTTGACCTTTAAAAAGGCCGGGTAAATGACGGCTAATATGTTTTAACGGGGTTCCTCGATCTAGCTCCAGCTCGATATAGGGCAGGTAATCTAGCAGATATTCGGACCTTGATTTCTGCGATTGATTCTGACCATAAACTTCGTGATCTACCCGGTGGAGGATATAAGGATTCTGATAGGCTTCACGGCCCAGCATAATCCCGTCAACTTTTTCCAAGAGCGAATGAACAGAATCCAAGTCGGTAATACCGCCGTTTAATATGATTTCCAGATTTGGGAAGTTTTCTTTGACAGCAAACACTCTCTCATAATTTAAGGGCGGAATTTCTCTGTTCTCTTTTGGGCTCAATCCGTTCAGTATGGCTTTTCTCGCATGAATAATGAATGTCTTACATTTCTGCGCCGCAATTGTCTCAATAAATGTCATTAATTCCTCTTCCGAATCTTGGTCATCGATTCCTATCCTGCTTTTTACCGTAACAGGAACCGAGACAGCCTCCATCATTGCAGAAACACATTCGGCAACAAGGGGTGGGTCTGCCATCAGACAGGCGCCAAAAGAACCAGATTGCACGCGATCGCTGGGGCAACCCACATTGAGATTTATTTCATCAAATCCCGCAGCTTCGCCGAGCCGTGCCCCCTTCGCCAATTCTTCAGGATCTGAGCCACCAATTTGCAGCGCAACCGGGTGTTCATTGGGATCGTGCTGCAGAAGATAGTTGGCATCCCCGTGCTCAAGTGCTGCGCTCGTTACCATCTCTGTATAGAGCAGGGCGCATTTACTGAATTGACGCAAGAAGATCCGATCGTGACGATCAGTCCAATCCATCATTGGGGCTACACAAAATTTGTGACTAAGCATGCTTTAGATAATCGTACATTGGTGGTCCGTATTTAGCTTCGGCTCTTATTCAAGTCAAGCGCTCGGCTGCTGATAACCTGTCTAGGTAGGGACAGCGAACCCAATTCCGAAATAGGAAATGAAAGGGAATCGCGTATAATCACCGCCTTTATTTTTTGGCGCCAATTAAAACACAATGAGCGAAATCAGAACACGTATAGCCCCGTCGCCAACGGGTGACCCCCATGTTGGTACGGCTTATATTGCCTTGTTTAACCGCTGCTTTGCACACCAGCAGAGCGGCAAGTTTGTGCTTCGCATCGAAGATACTGATCAGGCTCGCAGTAGTGCGCAATCAGAACAAGATATTTTCGCAGCACTTAGATGGCTGGGATTGGATTGGGACGAAGGGCCAGACAAGGGTGGAGATTTCGGACCTTATAGACAGAGTGAACGATCTTCGATTTATTCAAACCACATAAAAACCCTCTTGGATAATGGCAGTGCCTTTCATTGTTTTTGTTCTGCTGAACGGCTTCAACAAGTTCGAACTGAGCAAATGGCAAACAAACAACAGTTAGGCTACGACGGTCACTGTCTGCGTTTGCCTGCCGAAGAAGTGCAATCCAAATTAGCTGCTGGTGAAGAAAATGTCATTCGGATGAAAATTCCAGATTCGGGTGATTGCGTATTCACCGACAAGTTGCGCGGTGAGGTTCGTATTAGTTGGGAACAAATTGACATGCAGGTGCTGATTAAGTCTGATGGCCTGCCTACATACCATTTCGCAAATGTAGTAGACGATCATCTGATGGCTATCACTCATGTAATACGTGGAGAAGAATGGATTAACTCAGTCCCGAAGCACGTATTACTCTATCAATATTTTGATTGGGATCCGCCGGTGTTTTGTCATATGCCATTGCTGCGTAACCCTGATAAAAGCAAATTAAGCAAACGCAAAAATCCAACCAGTATTGGTTACTACAGGGCGATGGGCTACTTACCTGAGGCTGTTGTTAACTATCTAGGGATGATGGGTTGGTCTATGCCTTCAGGTGAAGAAAAATTTTCTTTGAATGAAATGACGAATGAATTTGATTTAAGCCGTGTATCTCTGGGCGGACCAATATTTGATATCGAAAAACTCGACTGGCTTAATGGTAAATATATCCGCGAAGATTTAGATGATGCCGAGTTCGCCAATCAATTCGCAAGTTGGGCATTTCAAGCAGAAAAACTGGCAGCGATTATTCCTCTAATTAAGCAGCGAGTTGAGCGCTTTAGCGACGTTGTAAATCTTGCCCAGTTTTTTATAAGTGCGGACGTTAAAATATCGACTGAGAGTTTCGAGCATAAATCGCTGTCAGTGAATAGCAATTTGAAGATTCTACAATTTGCTCTGTGGCGACTCGAGACAGTAAGTGATTGGAATCGCGAAGAAATCGAATCTGCATTGCAAGATCTTGCCAACAAACTGGAATTGAAGATTAGAGATTTTCTATTTCCCCTATTTGTAGCGGTAACTGGAAATGCAGTATCGATTTCGGTGATCGAGTCAATTGCGATATTAGGAATTGATATTACTCGCGCACGACTTCGTCAGGCCATAACAGTGCTTGGTGGGATTTCAAAAAAAGCAGCAAAGAATTTGGAAAAGGAATATCGCCAACTTGGATAGCACTGATTTGCTAGTGGAGTGTGTTTGACAGCCTCGGACGAGGTGCTTAGAATTCGCCTTCCTTCGCGAATCACGATTTCTTTATGGGGCCTTAGCTCAGCTGGGAGAGCGCAACACTGGCAGTGTTGAGGTCACCGGTTCGATCCCGGTAGGCTCCACCATTTTAAGCGTAAAAAATCATCCCTGATTTTTTACTTCATCGTCTCAAAGACATTGGCGCAAATTTGCGAATTTGCTGATGTTTTTGTTCCTCGCATTCGCTAAAAGCGAATGTCGCTCATCCCTGAGCTCACTCAGAGTATTTTTCTAAATCGCGATTAACAGCTATACGCAGAAACTGTATAAAAATTGAGGTTAGATTTAGTCGGGATAGTCTCTTTTGGTGTGACCTTTGTAGAGTTGGCGGGGGCGGCCGATTCGGTAGGGTTCGCTTAGCATTTCATGCCAGTGAGCAATCCATCCTGGTGTTCGGCCAGTGGCAAAGATAACTGTGAATAGACTGGTGGGAATGCCGATGGCTTTTAAGATAATGCCAGAATAAAAATCGACATTTGGAAATAGTTTGCGTTCGATGAAGTACTCGTCTTCTAATGCGATTTTTTCCAGCTTTCGAGCAATTCGGAACAGAGGGTCATCGTCGCTGCCGATTTCATCAAGGACTTCTGCACAGATACCACGAATCACTGTCGCCCGGGGATCATGATTTTTGTAGACTCGATGACCGAATCCCATTAAGCGAAAAGGGTCGTCCTTATCTTTTGATCTTAGAATAAATTCTTCAATGCGTGACTCGTCCCCAATTTCATAGAGCATTTCCAGTACAGCTTCATTGGCACCGCCATGGGCTGGACCCCAGAGTGCAGCGATTCCAGACGCAATGCAGGCATAAGGATTAGTGCCAGTTGATCCCGCTAAACGCACCGTAGATGTTGAGGCGTTCTGTTCGTGGTCAGCATGGAGCAGAAATAGGGTGTCCATGGCTTTGGCGATGGTTGCGCTGACCTTTGGCGACTCGCAGGGAGTGCTAAACATCATATGCACAAAGTTTTCTGCCAGGCTCATGTCGTTTTGCGGATACATGAACGGCTGACCAATGCCGTGCTTGTAACACATGGCTGCCAGTGTAGGCATCTTAGCAATGACACGAATGGCTGCCTGCATCCTGTGATCAGGATTATCGATGTCTAATTGATCGTGATAGAAGGCGGAAAGAGCCCCGACTACGCCACACAACATAGCCATGGGGTGGGCAGTGCGTGGAAATCCTTTGAAGAACAGGTGAATTTGTTCGTCCACCATCGTGTGATAACGAATTTCATTCTCAAACGCTTTCCTTTCACTATCGTCAGGAAGTTCGCCCTTCAGCAATAAGTAACAGACTTCCAGGAAATTCGACTTTTCTGCTAACTGTTCTATGGGATAACCGCGATGGAGCAAAACGCCGGCGCCACCATCAATATAGGTAATGTCTGAATCGCAAGCTGCAGTCGAGACGAAACCAGGGTCATAGGTGAAAATTCCCTGACTCACCAAACTCCGGACATCGACCACATCAGGGCCAGTACTGCCTTCATAAACGGGTAGTTCGATCGCTTCATCCTTCCCGTCAATGGTTAACTGGGCCTTTCTTTCACTCATGCCAAACTCCTGTGATTATTTTTCTGTGGCGTGCAAAAACTTTAAAAAACAGATACTTAGAGGTTCTAACGTTATTATGTATCTAGTCAGTATGGGACCGAACAGGGACGGCAATACTAGGAAGAGACCCCTTGCTTTGTCAAATTTTTGTCTCGCTAAAACGGTTATGAAACCTGCGTTTTGCGCGAGTTTCGGCAAGTTTCTTGCTGCTTAAATCCCCGTCTATTGGCTCCTTTTTTTTGAATTTGTGCTACACCAATTAGAGGGGATTGGAGAATTTCAGAGGATGAAAAACCATGGAGACAAAATATTGTCATTATTAGGTGTGGGGCCGGCGGATTTATTGAATTCACAGGGGCTTCAGACTATACTTTGAACGGTTAGAAATTCCCAATTTGTGTAATTATTTCAATTAGTTTGCGGATTTTAATCAGATTCGCAAACAGTATTTTGCGGTTGCTTAAAAGTCGTAGCAAAAAGGCCAAAAGTGAAAGATTCTAGACCCGTAAATCTTGATATCACCACCATAAAATTCCCTCTGGCAGCTATTGCTTCCATACTGCATCGTATTTCCGGAATTGGCCTATTTTTTGGCGTTGGAATCCTCCTTTATTTCCTGCAATTGTCGCTAGCTTCTGAGGCTGGTTTTAACCAGGTACTGGAGCTTTTCGAAAATTCTCTAATCAAATTATTAATCTGGCTAATTATGGCTGCGGTTTTCTACCACCTGATCGCGGGCATAAAGCATCTTTTACTTGATGCAGGGATTGGCGAGTCAAAGCAAGGTGCGAAAACTGGTGCCACCGTAACTCTCGTACTCTTTCTCATTGCTGCAGCGTTTGGCGGGATCTGGCTATGGTAACCAGCGTCACTAATTTAAGTCGCTCAGGTCTCTCCGATTGGATTATTCAGCGAGTCAGCGCCGTACTTCTGGCTGCATACACCCTATGTATTCTGGGGAATCTCTTAATGAACCCGGATCTTGATTATCAATCCTGGCGCGCATTATTCGATTCCAACGTTATGCGTGTGTTTAGCCTTATCACCTTGGCTGCCTTATGCGCCCATGCCTGGATCGGAATGTGGATCGTCTCCACCGATTACATGACTTCACTGCAGTTCGGCAAAGCTGCCACCTTCATCCGCCTAATTTTCCAAGTCGGAATTGTGTTGATCGTAGCGGTGTATTTGATCTGGGGTATACAGATTTTTTGGGGAAACTAAATGACTGGCCTGCGTAGTATTTCATTTGATGCGGTAATCGTTGGTGGAGGCGGTGCAGGAATGCGTGCTGCCTTACAACTCTCGCAGTCTGGTTACAAAACTGCTGTTATCTCAAAAGTATTTCCTACTCGCTCCCATACAGTTTCCGCTCAGGGTGGAATTACCTGTGCCATTGCCAGTGCAGATCCAAATGACGATTGGCGTTGGCATATGTATGACACGGTAAAGGGATCCGACTATATCGGTGATCAGGATGCAATCGAGTACATGTGCAGCGAGGGCCCGCAAACAGTTTTCGAATTGGAACACATGGGGCTGCCATTTTCTCGAACAGAGAATGGGCGCATCTACCAGCGACCCTTTGGCGGACAATCTAAAGATTTTGGAAAAGGTGGACAGGCAGCTCGAACTTGTGCCGCTGCAGACCGAACCGGCCACGCTTTGCTGCACGCCTTGTATCAGGGAAATTTAAAGAACAACACCGTTTTCTTTAACGAATGGTATGCAACTGATCTGGTTAAAAATCAGGATGGCGCCATCGCAGGCGTTATTGCAATCAACATGGAAAGCGGTGAAACCGTCTTTGTAAACTCCAAAGCGACAGTATTCGCGACTGGTGGTGCCGGCAGAATTTATGCATCCACAACTAATGCCCTAATCAATACCGGCGATGGTGTTGGTATGGCATTACGTGCCGGGTATCCCATGCAAGACATGGAAATGTGGCAGTTCCATCCCACCGGAATTCACGGCGCAGGAGTGCTGGTTACAGAAGGTTGTCGAGGTGAGGGTGGCTATTTAGTTAACAAAGATGGCGAACGTTTTATGGAACGCTATGCGCCGACAGCTAAAGACCTCGCCGGTAGAGACGTTGTTGCTCGCTCAATGGTATTGGAGATATTGGAAGGACGCGGCTGTGGTGAAGATGGCGATCACGTCATGCTTAAACTCGATCATCTGGGCGAAGAAGTGCTCAATGCGAAATTGCCTGGAATTTTGGAGCTGTCGCGGACATTCGCCCACGCAGATCCAATTAAAGAACCCATTCCGGTCGTTCCAACCTGTCATTACATGATGGGAGGCATACCAACAAATGTTCATGGCCAGGCTCTAACTCAAAACACTAATGGCGAAGATGAAGTGATTCCGGGTTTGTTTGCGGTAGGTGAAGTAGCTTGTGTCTCTGTACACGGTGCTAATCGTTTAGGTGGTAATAGCCTGCTTGATCTGGTGGTGTTTGGTCGCGCTGCAGGCAAGCACATTGAAGAGATGTTGGCGCAAGGATTAGAGCAACGTGTTGCTAGTGAATCGGATATCGATACTGCCATGGCAAGACTTAACCGTCTGAACGAATCGAGCAGCGGTGAAAGCATTCCTGAATTACGCACTGAATTGCAAAATATTATGCAGAATCATTTTGGCGTATTTCGAAAAGGCGATTTCATGCAGGACGGCATTAAGAAATTAGAAGTGCTACGAGAACGCATCGCAAACGTGAATCTCGAAGACAAGAGTCAGACATTTAATACCGCTCGCATCGAGGCCTTGGAATTAGAAAACCTTTTCGAAGTTGCTGAAGCCACCGCAATAGCTGCTGAGGCGCGAAACGAAAGTAGAGGAGCTCATGCTCGTGATGACTATCGTGAGCGCGATGATGAAAACTGGCTGTGTCATTCCATGTATTACCCAATTGATAAGAGTGTCGGAAAACGAGGCGTCAATTTTAAACCCAAGACAGTGGATACCTTCGAGCCACAAATAAGAACTTATTAGGAACTATCGTGTTAGTTAGTATTTATCGCTACAACCCAGAAACTGACGATAAGCCTGCAATGCAGGATATTGAAGTTGAGATACCGGCAGGCAAAGACTTGATGGTGCTCGATGTGTTGGCTCTCGCTAAAGAGAAAGATCCTAGCGTCGCTTATCGCCGCTCTTGTCGAGAAGGCGTGTGCGGTTCTGATGGAATGAATATCAACGGCACCAATGGGCTTGCTTGTATTACTCCCATTTCCGAAGCAGTTAAACCAGGGCAAAAATTAGTGTTACGTCCACTACCAGGCCTACCTGTAATTCGTGATTTAGTGGTGGACTTGGCGATCTTCTATAAGCAATTTGAAAAGGTAAAACCTTTTCTGATAAATGACGAACCGGCACCGGCAATCGAACGGCTGCAATCACCAGAAGACAGAGCAAAACTTGATGGACTTTACGAGTGCATACTGTGTGCTTGTTGCAGTACTAACTGTCCTTCTTTCTGGTGGAATCCAGACAAATTTATTGGCCCAGCTGGACTGCTTCAAGCTTATCGATTCTTGGCTGACAGTCGAGACACTGCAGCAGCGGAACGCCTGGCTGATCTCGATGATCCGTTTAGCGTTTTTCGTTGTCGTGGAATCATGAATTGCGTTGCAGTTTGCCCGAAAGGATTAAATCCAACCCGCGCAATCGGACATATCAGGAGTATGTTGATCTCGCAAGGAACGTAGTTACCCGAACGGAATCGTGACAATGCAGATGAATGATTATCTGTTATTGGAGTATCAGAGGATATTGATATGCAAGATAATATGATGGAAATAATGTGGAGCACTGGACACCTTTCTGGTTCCAATGCCGAATATGTAGAAGAACTCTACGAGCAATTTCTGTCCGATCCAGATTCCATACCTCAGCAGTGGAGAGATTTTTTTGAGTCACTTCCAGCTACCAATGGCTCAAATACTACGGAAGTTTCTCACGCTGAAATTAAAAAAGACTTTGAAGCCTTAGCTAAAGTCAGTCGCTATAAACAAGTTTTAAGCAATGACGCTGTTGTTAATTCGGAACATGAAAGTAAGCAAGTTCAGGTCTTACAATTAATTAGCTCTTATCGCGTAAGAGGGCATCAAAAAGCGGCATTGGATCCCCTCGCTCTAATGCATCGCGAACGAGTCCCTGATCTCGAGCTTGAATTTCACGATCTTTCTCCGATTGATTCATCAACAATATTTCAAACCGGATCTTTGTTTATTAGCAAAGACAAAGCGCCTCTAAAAGAAATCGTAGAAATCCTGGAACGCATTTACTGTAACTCCATTGGTTATGAGTTTATGCACATCGTGAATTTAGAAGAGAAGCAACGGATTCAACAACGCATAGAAAGCAACGATGGCCGACCAGTCTTTGAAAACGAAGTTAAGCGCCATTTATTAGAGCGCTTATCTGCTGCTGAAGGTTTAGAAAAACACCTGGATTCAAAATATCCCGGCACGAAGCGATTTGGTTTGGAGGGCGGTGAGAGTTTAATTCCTGCCTTAGACGAGATTATTCAGCGAGCGGGCAAATATGGAGCCAAAGAGATCGTGCTCGGTATGGCGCATCGCGGACGTCTTAATGTACTGGTAAATATCCTTGGTAAGAATCCAGCAGAGCTGTTTGATGAGTTCGAAGGCAAGGCGGTTTATCAGAGTTCTGGTGATGTTAAATATCATCAGGGATTTTCTTCCAACATCATGACTGCTGGCGGCGAGCTCCATATGGCAATGGCGTTCAATCCGTCTCACTTAGAGATTGTTTCGCCTGTAGTGGAAGGTTCGGTTCGTGCTCGCCAATCAAGGCGCGACGACAAAGAAGGAAAGATGGTGTTACCCATCATTGTCCATGGCGATGCCGCAATTGCTGGACAGGGCGTAGTCATGGAAACATTTCAGATGTCCCAGACTCGGGCTTATTCAACTGGAGGTACTGTCCATTTCGTCGTAAACAATCAGGTCGGTTTCACCACCAGCCGTCAAGATGATGCGAGATCGACTGAATATTGCACCGATGTTGCGAAGATGGTGCAGGCACCAATCTTCCATGTAAATGCAGATGATCCCGAAGCAGTTCTATTCGTTACTCAACTTGCCTTAGATTTTCGCTATCAGTTTAAGAAAGATGTGGTCATCGACCTGGTTTGTTATCGCCGTCGAGGACATAACGAAACTGATGAGGCGTCTATTACACAGCCACTAATGTATGCGGCTATTAAGCAGCACAAGACCACTAGAACAATCTATGCAGAGCAGCTCGCTGCTGAGAGCGTCATCACATTGAATGACTCCGATGCAATGAATAAATCCTTTCGAGCTGAGCTTGATTCAGGAACCCATGTAGTTAAAAGCCTGGTCAAAGAGCCGTCCATTGAATTGTTTGTGGATTGGAGCCCTTATCTAGGCCACGATTGGAGTCCTTATTTCAATACTTCAATACCTCTCAATAATCTACAGGCACTTGCTAGAAAATTAGTTGAAATACCAAATGGATTTACCCTGCAACGGCAAGTAAAGAAGTTATTTGATGATCGATCCAAAATGGCTGAAGGTGAGATTCCAGTAGACTGGGGTTTTGCTGAATCTTTAGCTTACGCAAGTGTATTAACCAGTGGAAATAAAGTACGCATTACTGGTCAAGATGTGGGACGTGGCACTTTTACTCACCGCCATGCTGTTGTGCATGACAACAAGACTGGTGAAGCACATATTCCATTACAAAACATTGAAAAAGATCAGGGCTCTTTTACCATTTATGATTCATTGCTATCTGAAGCCGCTGTATTGGCTTTCGAATATGGGTACTCCACTACGACACCAAACGCCTTGGTGATTTGGGAAGCGCAGTTCGGAGATTTTGCCAATTCAGCCCAGGTCGTAATCGATCAGTTTATTACCAGTGGAGAACACAAATGGTCGCGCCTCTGTGGCTTAACTTTACTCCTACCTCATGGCTACGAAGGGCAGGGCCCAGAGCATTCTTCTGCGCGTCTGGAGCGATTCCTGCAACTTAGTGCTGAGCACAATATTCAGGTTTGTTTACCGACTACCTCTGCGCAAGTTTTTCACATGCTGCGTAAACAAGTGCTTTGCCCATTGCGTAAACCGTTGATAGTTATGTCACCTAAAAGCCTACTCCGGCATAAAGAATCTGTTTCGTCATTGGAAGAAATGGCGGAGAGCAGTTTTCAGGTAATTATTGATGAGACTGATGGATTCAATCCAGACACTATAGAGAAAGTTGTTATCTGTAGCGGTAAGGTCTATTACGACTTGCGTGCGGAGCGCCGTAAACGAGAACTGACAAATATAGCGATAGTTCGATTAGAGCAATTGTATCCATTTCCGCAGCAAGATTTTGAAGATTGCTTACTTCAGTACAAAAACGCGAAGAGCATTGTCTGGTGTCAAGAAGAACCGATGAATCAGGGCGCCTGGTATTCCAGTCAGCACCATATCCGTCGTGTGCTCCACGAACATCGTCCAGAAATCTGGCTTGAGTATGCAGGCCGCGACGCTTCGGCGGCAGCGGCCGCAGGTTATCCTGCGCTACATTTGAGTCAGCAACAGAAATTTATTGATGAGGCATTAAGCTAGTCATGACAATCGAAATTAAAGCACCAACTCTCCCAGAATCTGTGCCAGATGGAACAATCGCAACCTGGTATAAAAATATTGGCGACAATGTTAGTCAAGATGAACTGCTAGTTGATATCGAAACCGACAAGGTCGTTATCGAAGTAGTGTCACCAACTGACGGCGTACTGCAGGAAATCATTAAGAATGCCGGGGATACTATTGTAAGTAACGAATCTATAGGGGCTGTCCAGGAAGGGGCTGGTGCAGCGCCTGCTGCACAACCTGAACCTGCTGCTACTGAAGTAAGTGAATCAGCAGGCGCTGATCCGATAGTAAGCCCCGCAGCGAAAAAACTAATCGAAGAAAATAATCTTAGCGCTGAGGCAATCAGCGGTAGCGGCAAAGACGGCCGCATCACAAAAGAAGATGTTGTGAATCATTTGAGTGCACCGGCAGCTGCGGCGCCCAGTGTATCTTCATCACCGCAACCATTGACAGATTCTGCTGCTGGCAGAATCGAAGAAAGAGTGCCAATGAGTCGACTGCGGACAACTGTCGCAAAACGCTTACTGCAGGCGACTCAAACAACAGCAATGTTGACGACGTTCAATGAAGTCAACATGCAACCCATCATGAATATACGCAGCAAGTACAAAGAAGAATTCGAGAAAACTCACGAAGGAGTGCGCCTCGGCTTTATGTCATTCTTTGTCAGGGCCTCTATTGAAGCCTTAAAGCGTTTTCCGGCGGTCAATGCATCTCTCGACGGCAACGACGTTATTTATCACGGTTATCAAGACATTGGTGTTGCTGTAGGTGGGCCTAGAGGACTGGTAGTGGCGGTACTTCGTAATGCCGACAATATGGGATTGGCTCAGATAGAAAAAGAAATACGTGAGTTTGGTGCGAAAGCACAGGATGGAAAACTTTCGATAGAAGAAATGATAGGTGGCACCTTTACAATTTCAAATGGAGGTGTCTTCGGTTCATTGCTATCGACTCCAATACTAAATCCGCCACAAACTGCAGTGCTAGGTATGCACAAGATTCAAGAACGACCAATGGCAGTGAACGGTGAAGTAGCAGTATTACCCATGATGTATCTGGCGCTTTCCTACGACCATCAAATGATCGATGGCAAAGAAGCGGTTCAGTTTCTGGTAACAATTAAAGAGTTGCTAGAAGATCCAACCCGACTTCTATTGGAAATTTAAGTACGCTTTTTGAGGTTTGTATGAGTAAAGAATACGACGTTGTAGTAATTGGATCTGGTCCAGCAGGTTACGTGGCAGCAATTCGCTGCGCTCAGCTTGGGTTTTCGACTGCTTGTATTGAGAAGTGGCTCAACAAGGATAACAAAACTGTTTACGGCGGCACTTGCTTAATTGTCGGTTGTATTCCATCGAAAGCGCTATTGGATACGTCCCATAAATATGTCGAAGCGCAAGAACATTTCGCCGTTCATGGAATTAAGGTGAGCAAGGTAGGCATGGATGTGCCTGCCATGATCGAGCGTAAGGACAAGGTAGTTACCCAACTTACCCAGGGTGTAAAAGGATTATTTACAGCCAATAAGGTCGAGGGAATAGCCGGCACTGGTAAGCTAATTAGTGCAAACAAGATTTTGGTAAGCGGCCATGATGGTAAACAGGAAGAGTTAGCAGCCAAGCACGTAATTATCGCTGCAGGCTCGATTCCTATAGATATTCCCCCAACACCGGTCGACCAAGAAACAATTGTAGATTCCACCGGGGCGCTCGAATTTCAGGAAGTGCCAAAACGCTTAGGTGTCATCGGTGCTGGTGTTATCGGTCTGGAACTGGGTAGCGTTTGGGCTCGCTTAGGATCTGAAGTAGTTGTTCTAGAAGCACTCGATGAGTTTTTACCGATGGTAGATCGTCAAGTGGCGAAGGAAGCGCAAAAGATTCTGACCAAGCAAGGGCTCGACATTAAAATGGGCGCCAGGGTAACCGGTAGCAAACTCAGCAAAGGCGCAAAGAAATCCGTAACCGTCGAATACACCGATAAAGACGGCGAACAGAAAGCTCAATTCGACAAGCTCATAGTAGCGGTAGGTCGTAAGCCATTTACAGAAGATCTTATCGATCCTGCTGTGGGAATTGAATTCGATGAACGCGGCTTCATCAAGGTCGATGATCAATGTGCAACTAACATACCCGGTGTCTATGCCTGTGGGGACGTGGTCAGAGGACCGATGTTGGCGCACAAAGGCATGGAAGAAGGAGTCATGGTTGCAGAGCGTATCGCCGAGAAGAAGACTCAGGTCAACTACGATCTCGTACCATCGGTTATCTACACCCATCCTGAAATAGCCTGGGTCGGTAAGAATGAAGAGGAACTTAAGGCAGCCGGAGTTGATTACAAAGTGGGTGTATTCCCTTTCGCAGCCAATGGACGGGCATTAGCGGCAAACGACGCAGATGGATTGATTAAGACAATTGCCGATGCCAAGACTGACCGCATATTAGGTTGTCACATTATTGGTCCTAGTGCGGCCGATTTGTTACAGCAAATGGTCATCGCTATGGAATTTAGCGCTAGCGCCGAAGACATAGGATTGACGATGTTTTCACATCCTGCATTATCAGAAGGTGTGCACGAAGCAGCACTGGCCGCAAACGGCCACGCGATCCACATTGGAAATCGTAAGCGCCGTAAATAAATATTTATAGTAGAAGCAAGACTGAATCTAATAAAAGACAAGAACCAACCTAAAAAGTTTTCCCAAGACATGGAGCTCAAATGAACTTACACGAATATCAGGCGAAACAACTTTTTGCCGAATACGGCCTGCCTGTATCACAGGGAATCGCTGTTGATTCGGCCGAAGAAGCCGCCGCTGCTACCGCGACGATCGGTGGCGATAAATGGGTTGTTAAAGTACAAGTTCATGCCGGCGGTCGTGGCAAGGCCGGGGGAGTTCAGTTAGTAGACAACGCGGACGAAGCGAAAGCTTTCGCCGAAAAATGGTTGGGAAAGAACCTGGTGACCTTTCAGACAGACGCAAATGGTCAGCCAGTAAACAAAATATTCGTAGAAGCCTGTACCGATATTGCTCAGGAGCTTTACCTGGGAGCTGTGGTCGATCGTTCTACGCGACGAATCGTGTTCATGGCTTCTGTCGAAGGTGGAGTTGAGATTGAAAAAGTTGCCGCAGAAACTCCGGAAAAAATACTTAAGGCAACTATTGATCCTTTAACTGGACCTCAGCCCTACCAAGGCAGAGATCTTGCCTTTCGACTCGGCCTCTCTGGCGGTCAAATTAAACAGTTCACTCAGCTGTTTATGGGATTAGCGAAACTCTTTACCGATCTCGATCTTGCTTTGCTAGAAATAAACCCTTTAGTAGTAACAGCGGAGGACAATATTCATTGTCTCGATGGCAAGATAAATATTGACGGCAATGCGCTCTACCGACAGCCAAAATTGCAAGAAATGCAAGATCCATCGCAAGAAGACGAGCGGGAAGTGCAAGCGGCACAGTGGGATCTAAACTATGTCGCATTGGACGGCAATATCGGCTGTATGGTGAATGGTGCCGGCCTGGCCATGGGCACCATGGACATCGTACAACTTCATGGCGGCAGCCCGGCCAATTTTCTCGATGTAGGTGGCGGTGCTACCAAGGAACGAGTAACCGAAGCTTTCAAAATTATTCTCTCAGATGAAAATGTCGCTGCTGTCCTGGTAAACATTTTCGGCGGCATCGTGCGCTGCGATTTAATTGCCGAAGGAGTTATCGGCGCTGTCGAAGAAGTCGGTGTGGAAGTCCCAGTCGTTGTTCGACTGGAAGGCAACAACGCCGATGTAGGCAGGAAAGTGCTGAAAGAAAGTGGGCTGAACATTATTGCAGCTAACAGTCTGGCAGATGCGGCGGAAAAAGTTGTCGCTGCTGCAGGAGGTGCACAATGAGTATCTTAGTCAATAAAAGCACCAAAGTGATTTGTCAGGGATTTACAGGTTCCCAGGGAACATTCCATTCCGAACAAGCGATCGAATACGGAACGCAAATGGTTGGTGGTGTTACTCCCGGAAAAGGTGGGCAAACGCACCTGAATTTACCAGTTTTCAATACAGTGGCTGAAGCCTCTAATGAAACCGGCGCGGATGCATCGGTGATTTATGTGCCGGCACCATTCTGTAAGGACTCAATTCTTGAAGCAGCTGATGCAGGAATCAAACTCATCGTTTGTATTACTGAAGGGATTCCAACCCTGGATATGCTCATTGCCAAGGAAAAATGCGATCGTGCAGGCGTGCGTTTAATCGGACCCAATTGCCCGGGAGTAATTACGCCAGGCGAATGTAAGATTGGCATTATGCCCGGTCATATCCATCTCCCTGGTAAAGTCGGCATCGTTTCTCGTTCCGGCACTCTTACTTATGAAGCTGTAAAACAAACTACCGATCATGGTTTTGGCCAATCCTCTTGCATAGGCATAGGCGGGGATCCAATTCCTGGTTCAAATTTCATCGATATCCTGGGAATGTTTGAGGCTGATGCTCAAACTGAAGCCATCGTAATGATCGGTGAAATTGGCGGCACCGCAGAAGAAGAAGCCGCTGCCTTCATCAAAGCCAATGTCACCAAACCAGTTGTCGCATACATTGCTGGCGTAACAGCACCTCCTGGGAAGCGAATGGGCCATGCCGGTGCCATCATTTCTGGGGGAAAAGGGACCGCGGATGAGAAGTTCGCTGCCCTTAATGACGCCGGTGTAAAAACAGTCCGAAGCCTTGCAGAAATTGGCAACGGATTGAGCGAAATTACTGGCTGGTAAGGCTCCTATCTGTTAAAAACTTCACATCTTTTTCTTACTGCGTTTTTAGTCGAACTTTTGCCGCGCAAAAAGTTCTAATAGCTTAAGGTAGTGTGTTAGGCTTAGCTGCAAATTCGGCTTCAAACGCTGAATTTCAGGGACTATTTGGCAGTGGGATTTTATCCAATTGTCAAGGTCGGGCGGATAGTTACTAAGCTTCTCAATTCAGTAAAAATTGAGTAGAACGGTAACTCTCGTTCGGCATTTTTCAAGGAGAACTGTCGACCTCAAGCGATTTGAAAAATCATGGAATACTTGGGCAGTTTAAGTAGGTAAGGAAGGAAAATAAAAAATAGTTATTCGCGTCTATCTAGCGACGATACACCCTTTATCGCCATACCTAGCTAGACCGGAATTATTAACAAAATAATAGGATGGCACATGAATAACCGTCGAATTACCCAGGTGGGCATGTCTGCTCTGGCAATGCTCATGTCGTGCTTCTTGGGAGTTGCGCAAGCTGCGGAAATTCTTGTCAATAGCGACGTTATTGATCAAGCAATGGATGTAGTAGCACAGAAGTATGTAGCTTCTGCTGAATCGCAGGAAGAAATCACCAGACTTCAAAACAGCGCAAGTTCCAATTTCGAAGATTTTAAGCGCGCAAATGACACATTGGAGACGCTACTAGTTTTAAATGCTGGCTGGCGTATGCAAATTTCAGGTCAAGAAGAGCAAATAGCAACGCTTGATGAATCAATTGCCGGGGTTGAAGAAATTACGCAAGGTATCCCGTTGTTGATGGAAAAAATGCTTTCCAGTCTCACGCAGTATATCGAGTTAGATTATCCGTTCCATGTGAGCGAAAGAGCTGCCCGACTACAATTTGCTAGAGACGCCATAGATAATCCAGACGTTTCTATAGCGGAGAAATTTCGTCAGGTACTGGTAATGTATCAAACCGAAACTTCTTACGGCCGAACAATCGAAACCTACCCGGAAACCATCAACCTTAACGGTACGGATCGCGATGTTAATATCGCCCGGATTGGACGGGTTGCGTTGCTCTACCAGACTACGGATCGGCAAGAAACCGGTGCCTGGGACAATAGAGCTCGCCAATGGGTAGCCTTGGATCCAGGTGAATATCGCACCCAAGTACAAGGTGCTATTCGCGTAGCTTCACAGCTGGATGCACCGCGTATTGTTGAGCTACCAGTATTAGCTCCGGAGGCCGCGCAATGAAAAAGTTAATAAACATTACAGGCCTGTTAACGGCAGCAGTATTTGCTTTCGGATCTGCTCAGGTAGCAGCTCAGGCAACTTCATTATCAAATCTTTTAGAGCTGGTTGAGAATGATCGGGTCGCCGAATCTGAGGACTATCTCGCCCGCGTGCGTGAGTTTGAACAGAATGCCGCCCGTCAGCAGGAGATTCTTGATACAACCAACGAACGGATTGCAACTGAAGAAACGAGTTCAACTCAATTGAGTGACGAGTTTGAAGCAAATCAGATCATTCTTGCCGACAAGCGAGAGATTCTCCGTGATCGTCGTGGAGATTTGAATGAGCTGTTTGGTACTTTGCAAGGCGTTGCGGGTGACTTCTTAAGTAATTTCCAAAATTCACTAATCAGTGCGCAACACACAGGAAGATCGGCACAGCTCGAAGAGATTATTGAGCGAGCGGGATCAACCGTTGAGCAACTCAATGTTGATGAAATGGAGCGTTTTTGGTTCTTCATGCATCAGGAACTGACTGAGTCTGGCCGCGTTGTCTCCTTCAATGCCGATGTAACACTTCCTAATGGTGATACTGCCAACCGCAGTGTGGTAAGAATCGGTGCGTTTAACGCTATCTCCGACGGTGAATACCTAAGTTACAACGGAGATATTGGTCACTTGCAAGTATTGCCGCGTCAGCCAGAAGCTTCAATTATGGGTACTGCCGAAGCATTACAAGGCTCATCTAGCGGATTCACCAGAGTGGGTATCGATCCAACTGGTGGTGTGGGAGGCCAGGTTATGGCCAATCTCGTTAACTTTCCAACGGTTGAGGAACAGGTTCGTAACAACTCAGGTACGATCGGATTCATCATCATTGGAGTTGGTATTGTCGGTATCTTAATCGCATTCTTCCGACTGTTAATGCTGTCCCTGATCTCTATCAAAGTTCGAACACAGCTGAAGCGGGATAAGCCAACCAAGAACAATCCATTAGGTCGCGTCTTGATGGTAGCAGAAGCAAATCCAAGCGCTGATACTGAAACGCTGGAACTGAAGCTCGGTGAAGCAATTCTGCAGGAAACACCTGCATTAGAAAGTATGCTCACACTAATCAAGATGATTGCCACTATCGCACCACTGGGAGGTCTACTGGGTACGGTTACCGGTATGATCCAGGTGTTCCAGCAAATCACAGTTTACGGTGCTGGTGACCCAACCATCATGGCGGGGGGTATTTCTCAAGCCTTGATGACTACGGTGCTTGGTATTGTTGTAGCGATTCCTACTATTTTTATGCATACAGTAGTAAAGAGTCGTAGTGACAACATCATTCATATTCTGGAAGAACAGGCGACCGGTATGATCGCTGAAAAGGCAGAGCGGATAGCCAATAGCCGGACTTAATTCCAGAGGGGAATAACATGTATTTTGCCTTTTTAGATATATTGGATGCGGTAGGTACCTTTATGCAAAGGGGAGGGCCGGTGCTTTGGGTAATTGCCTGGCTCCTCCTGATTAAATGGTCTCTGGTGTTTGAGCGTATCTGGTATCTCAATACAACACATAAGAAGAATGTAAAAAACACTTTAGCGGCTTGGAATGCGCGCACCGATACACAGTCCTGGAGCGCGCACCAAATTCGTACGATGATGATTTCAAAGATTTCATTGGATATGCGAAATACGCTCCCAATCATTGAAGTATTAGTCACGATCTGCCCTCTGCTAGGGCTCATTGGCACGGTGACTGGCATGATCGAAGTTTTCTTCGTCATGGCTGTTAGCGGCGGCGGTGATGCAAAGTCCATGGCAGGCGGGGTATCTAAAGCAACCATTCCAACAATGGCAGGAATGGTTGGTGCAATCTCGGGCATCTTCGCGTTTAACTATCTGAAAGGAAAAGTGGATCGCGATTTGGAATTGCTCGAAGACCATTTACCAATATCCCATGAATAAATGGTGATCTGATTAAAGGCTAACAAATATGAAATCAGGATTAATGAAAAAGAAGGCACAAGAGGAAGCGGGTGAGATTGATCTCACTCCAATGCTCGATGTGGTCTTCATTCTTCTTATCTTTTTTATTGTTACTTCAGTTTTCGTAACTGAAGCAGGAATCGATGTAACTAAACCTGAAGCATCAACTGTCGAAGATACTTCAGGAGACTTGATTCTAATCGCGGTTGGAGCTGGGGGCGATATCTGGATTGACGGTGACCAGATTGATCCGCGCTTTATTCGCTCTCGCTTCGAACTTCGTTTGGCCGATGCGCCTAACTCGGCGGTAATTATCCAAGCGGATCAGAATGCGAATAACGAACAAGTGATGCTAATTTTAGAAGCAGCACGTGAATCGAACATAGAAAACGTCAGTATTTCAGCGGAGGCTTAACAAGATGATATTTGTCAGATGGGTTATTTCCATGCTAATGGCCGGCGGTATTACTCTTGGTCTTTTCTATTTCATGCAATTCTTAATTGCGACCGGTGAGGCATTCGATGAGCGCGTATCGGTGGTGAAAATTGTTGATGCGACCATGCCGGAAATCGAGTTGGAAGTGATCGAGGAGATCGATAAACCAGAGCCGATTGAAGAACTTCAGCAAGAGCAACCTGAAATTCAAGATCGTCAAACTAATCTCGATACTGGACCTTCACTAAATATTGAAAGAGCATCGGTTGAGATCGATACCGGTTTGGAGTTATCCAATGCTTCGATTTCAGCTACCGACGGTGATTATCTCCCGTTAGTAGCAATTGCTCCCCAATATCCCACTAGAGCAGCCCAGCGTGGCATCGAAGGTTGGTGCCTGGTAAGTTTTACCGTGGATGGCTTGGGTAATGTTGTGGAAGAGACAATTACTGTAGTTGATGCCGAACCACCAAATATATTTGATCGATCTTCCCAAAGAGCTGCCGCACGCTTTAAATTTCAACCTCGAGTAGAAGATGGCCAGGGTGTTGAAGTATCGGGCGTACAGTACTTGTTCCGTTATCAACTGGAGGACAACTAAGTATGCGAATGGAAAACAAACTTAAGCTTAGTTTCCTTATAGCTGTATTAGCGATTCCGGTCTTGCCAGTGCAATTAGCATTGGCGGGAGAGGAACAGCGCGCGCCACCAGAGGCGCGTACCGCTGGAACCCTCGGTCCACAGGTCATGCGTGCCATTAGCGAAATTCAGGAATTGATGAATCCCGAAGATGAAGATGATGAACCTGATCTCGCTGCTGCGAAAGTAGAATTGGATGAACTTCGAGAGCGCCGTTGGGAGCGCATGAATGATTTTGAGAAGCAAACCCTGCTTAACTTTTACACTAACTATTGGTTAACCCTCGAAAACTATCCTGAAGCCATTAGTACCTTTGAAGAATCGCTCACTATCGAAGAGTTGCGTGAAGATACGCGTATGAGAACTCTCAAGTCTCTAGGTCAGTTAACAGCGGCCGAAGAACGGTGGAGAGATTCTATCCGGTATTACGAGTTTTGGCGCGAAAGATCGCTGGAAGAAGACGATATCGTATACAGAGGATTGTCTTATGCTCATTACCAGGAAGATGAGATTCCTCAAGCACTTCCCTATTGGATTAACTACATGGAGTTGCTGTTAGACCGTGGAGAGGTATTGGGTCGAGATGATTATTCCTATCTCAATGGCCTCTATTTTCAATTGGAAGACTTCCCTAATGCCTTAGACCTTACCAAGACAATGATCGTGTTGTTTGATGATCAAACGGACTGGATGAACTTAAGCGCTGTCTACGCCAGTCTAGATGATGAAGATAGAAGGGTACGATCTCTAAACGTTGCTTATTTAAAAGGAATGGTAGACGACGAGAATCGGTTTCTGAATCTTGGTCAATCTATGGGGGGAATCGAAGTGCCGTATAGCGGCACAAAAATCCTCAACGACGGGTTAAACAAAGAGATAATCGAAGAGACAGAAGAAAATCTGACTACATTGTCACAGATGTATTTAATCGCTGCGGATTATGAAGCAGCACTTGCGCCCGCGTTGAGAGTTGCTGAAATGTCGGAAAGCGGAGATGGCTATGATACTTACGGCTACATTCACTATTTGTTAGCTAACTATCAAGAAGCCTCAGATGCGTTTCAAATGGCTATCGATAAAGGTGAATTGAGTAATAGAGCTGATACCTTCCTATTTCTAGCTCGCTCATTACTGGAGCTAGACGACTTCGAGGGTGCTCTAGCGGCCGCTCGCCAATCAGCTGATGCTGGTAACGACGCCGATCAACGCTCTGCTAATGATTATATTGGATTCATAGAAAGCACTCAGGAGCGTTACAATATCATCGAGGAGCGAAAGGCCACTGCCATCGATTTCTATCGACCCTATCCGTCGCTACTGTAATGAAAATATTGATTTGACAGCGCTAAGCGCTTGAAAATCTAAGAAATGACCCTATAAAAGAGCCTGACCTATGCGGTCAGGCTTTTTTTTGCATGAATATCGGAGATATAGAAATGACAGTAAGTACTGGATCAGAAACCCTCGGTTTCGAAACAGAAGCGAAACAGCTACTACATTTGATGATCCATTCTCTCTATAGCAATAAAGAAATATTTCTACGGGAACTAATTTCTAATGCTTCTGATGCAGCCGATAAGCTGCGCTTCGAAGCTCTCTCAAATCCTGAGCTGTATGAAAATGATTCCGAACTCGGCGTACAGATTGATTTTAATGAAAAGAAAAAAACAATAACTATTTCTGATAATGGCATCGGCATGACGCGAGATGAAGTTATCTCGCATTTGGGAACCATCGCAAAATCAGGAACTGCTCAATTCCTCGAATCATTGACCGGTGATCAGCAAAAAGATTCACAACTTATCGGTCAGTTTGGCGTAGGTTTCTATTCTGCATTTATCGTAGCCGATGAAGTAGAAGTACTTACACGAAAAGCAGGAATTAGCGCAGATGAAGCTACCCTGTGGAAGTCCAAAGGTGAAGCAGAGTACACCATCGAAAATGCGAACAAGGAGCAGAGGGGAACAGCTGTAACCTTACACCTAAAGAAAGAAGCGAAAGAGTATGCAGAAAGCTTTCGACTGCGCAGTATTGTTAAAAAGTATGCTGATCACATCTCCATACCAGTAATGATGGAAAAGCAGGAAATGCCTTCAGAGGAAGATGAGGCTGAAGCTGAAACTAAACAGAAGCCCAAGCAAGAAAAAGAATACGAAGCCGTGAACGATGCCAAGGCCTTATGGACGCGTTCCCGCACTGAAGTTAAAGACGAAGAATACAAAGAATTTTACAAACACATTAGCCACGATTTTGAAGATCCACTGGAATGGAGTCATAACAAAGTTGAGGGCAAACTCGAATACACCAGCCTATTGTATCTACCTGGAAGAGCACCTTTCGATCTGTGGAATAGAGAAGCTGCTCGAGGATTGAAACTCTATGTGCAACGAGTTTTTATCATGGATGATGCGGAACAGTTCCTGCCATTGTATTTACGATTCATGAAGGGAGTTATAGATTCCAATGACATATCTCTCAATGTCTCCAGAGAGATTTTGCAGAAAGACCCTGTCGTTGATTCGATGCGTAGTGCGCTAACAAAAAGAGCACTAGATATGCTCACAAAGCTGCGTAAGAAAGACAAAGAGAAGTACAACGAATTCTGGAAGCAGTTTGGCCAAACTTTAAAAGAAGGCCCGGCGGAAGACTTCAGCAATAAAGAGAAAGTTGCCAAACTCTTACAATTTACTACGACGCATTCAGAAACTGATGAACAGGAAGGAAACCTGGACGAATATATCGCCCGCATGCAGGAAGGTCAGGACAAGATCTATTTTCTTGTAGCGGATTCACTCAAAGCTGCAAGGAACAGCCCCCATTTGGAAATCTTCAAGAAGAAAGGGATCGAAGTTATCTTGATGCATGAACGTATCGATGAATGGTTGATGGGTCATCTTAATGAATTCGACGGTAAACAGTTTCAGGATATTTCTCGCGGAGAATTAGACCTGGGCAAACTCGAAGATAAGGATGACAAAAAACAACAAGAAGAATCTGAGAAAGAGTTTGCGGATCTGGTTACTCGCATTAAAGACAATTTGGGAGACCAGGTTAAAGAAGTGCGAGTTACGCATCGGCTGACAGATTCACCAGCCTGTCTCGCGATAGATGAGCACGATATGGGAGCTCAAATGCGAAAGATCATGGAAGCCTCAGGCCAGGCTGTTCCCGAATCCAAACCGATATTCGAAATCAATCCTGAGCACCCATTGCTGGCTAAATTGGACAAGGAAGCTGACGAAGAACGGTTCGGTGACCTCGTAGCGGTGCTATTCGGTCAGGCAAGTCTGGCGGAAGGGGGTCAGATTGAAGATCCAGGTGAGTTCTCTACTCGACTTAATAAGTTGCTATTGGAGCTCACCGACTAAGAGTTTTCATAGCACTACATTTGCTCAAGGGTTTCAATACCTAACAGGTCGAGCCCTTGTTGCAGTGTATAGGCAGTTAAGCTGGCTAGTGCCAATCGAGAATCCTTTAGTGAGTTATCAGCCTTTAAGATTGGGCATGCTTCGTAAAAACGCATAAACAAGCCTGCCAATTCAAAGAGATAATTGCATAGCTGATTAGGAAAACAGTCTTCGGAAACTGCCTGGACAATTTCAGAGAATTGCAAAATCTTCAGTAACAGTAAGCGCTCTTCCGATTCTGAAATGCTGGTAATTTTTGCTGTAAAATCCTGCGCCTCTTCTTTCCGTAATATCGATTTGATTCTGGCGTATGCGTACATCAAATAGGGTGCAGTATTGCCCTCAAATGAGAGCATGGTAGACCATTCAAAAATATAGTCTGAAGTTCTATTTTTTGAGAGGTCGGCATACTTCACGGCAGCGATGCCGACTTTTTCTGCAATAGAATGACGCAGAGACTCGTCAAGTTCTGGATTCTTCTCTGAAACTAAATCAAACGCTCGCCTTACAGATTCATCCAGTAGATCAACTAATTTAACAATATCGCCTGAACGCGTCTTAAACGGTTTGCCATCGCTGCCCATCATTGTGCCGTAAGCAATATGCTCCAATGATATTTTTTCCGTGGCGATGTCCGACTTCTTGGCTACTGCAAAAACTTGTTGGAAATGTAGTGACTGCCTCGCGTCAACTACATATAGGGAGCGATCAACATTTAATTGCTGTGAACGCAATTTAATCGCTGCCAGATCTGTAGTGGAATACAAATAGCCACCGTCAGATTTTTGAATGATGACCGGTAATGGACTTCCGTCTTTGCCGACGAATTCTGGCAAGAATACACACTTTGCTCCGTCGGATTCGGCGAGCAACTCTTTCCGTTCTAGTTCAGCAACAATGTTTTCTAATTCATCGTTATATCGACTTTCTGCATCGAGATCGTCTCGAGTGAGAGTTATGTTTAATTTTTCGTAAATGGCTTCGCAATGCGCAAGAGATTCCTCGATAAACTGTTGCCAGACTCGATTGTATTCGGGATCTCCGCCTTGTAGTTTAACGACGCTTAAGCGGGCAGTGTTTGCAAATTCCTCATCGGAATCAAAGCGATCTTTCGCAGCTCGATAAAACTCCTCCAAATCGGATAATTGAGCAGGTAGTTCGCTTTCATCTTGGGTGCGAACTTCCTGTAAATAAGCGATCAACATCCCAAATTGAGTTCCCCAATCGCCAACATGATTCTGGCGAATAATTTTGTGTCCGCACTTTTCGAGAACTCTTACTAAGCTATCACCGATAATGGTGCCGCGGAGATGTCCAACATGCATTTCTTTAGCGAGATTTGGAGACGAATAATCGACAACTATTGTTTTTGGGTTTTGACTCGAGGCAACTAAAGACTGCGGATCAGTTAAAGCTGAATTCGCTCTATGCAGAAGAGCATCGGGATTTAAGCGTATGTTGATAAAGCCCGGACCAGCAATCTCATAGGATTCAACAAGTTCATTTTTTCGTACTTCTAATTTTTCAATGACAATAGCCGCTAATTCCCTTGGATTGGTTTTAAGCTGTTTTGCAATTGCCATGATTCCGTTGGCCTGGTAATCACCAAACTCGGGTTTCGAAGTGGTAATCACATTGGCGTTGCAGTCATCAATGCCTGACGCTAAAGCGAGCGCCGACTCAATCTCGTTGTTTAGTAACTGTTTAATGGTGTCCATGTGGAGAAAACTTTTAAAACTGCCGTCTCAAAAAAGGAGGGGATTGTACACCATCTAGGATTAAACAGATTATTGTAGAATGCATGCCGCAAGACTTTTATCGGCTTAAGAATCTGTTGTCGATTGCCGTTGGTTTTGAAGAGAGATGGCTGAATCGCAAAAAAATCAAAGTAAGACGAGAGAGCAGGTTCGGTCAGTCCGAATAACTGAGCGGCATGATGGTCAGCGTCTCGATAATTTTCTCATTCGGGAGCTAAAAGGCGTACCCAGGACCCGAATTTACAGAATTATTCGCAGAGGCGAAGTCAGGGTCAATAAAAAGCGCTGTAAGCCTGATTTTAAACTCAGTGTTGGGGATGAAGTTCGAATCCCGCCCGTGCGTGAAGGCAAAAGGTCAATTCCCAGCAAAATCAGCCCCGCCATAGCTGAATTGCTGCAAAGCAGTGTATTGCTGGAAACGGACCTACTATTGGTCATCAACAAGCCAGCAGGCTTGTCGGTCCATGGGGGCTCTGGAGTTCGCCTCGGCATCATCGAAGCCTTGCGCCAGATGAAACAGGAGTGGCGTCATGCAGAGCTTGCTCACCGCCTTGACCGGGACACTTCCGGATGCCTAATAATTGCCAAAAAAGCTAATGCTTTAAAGCAGATACAAGATGAATTTAAAGGAAAACGTGTAGAGAAAATCTATCATGCGCTAGTCCATGGTCAGTGGCCTGAAGAGATCGTAGAGATCAGTGCACCTTTGCGGAAAAATCAGCTTAGTTCTGGTGAACGCATCGTCCAGGTTAGCGCAGACGGCAAATCGGCAGAAACCCGCTTTACGGTGCTTGAGCGCTATGCAATGGCTAGCCTGTTAGAAGTTAGTCCCACCACCGGGCGAACCCATCAGATTCGAGTTCATTGCCAATATGCTGGGTATCCTATCCTGGGAGATCAAAAATACGGCCCCAAATCGATGCAAAATGAATTAAAACCCATTAAAAAGCTTTGTCTTCACGCTGCAAAAATACGTTTTTCAGATCCCGCTTCAGATGGCTGGCTGGAAGTTGAAGCCCTTGGGATAAAATCTTCAGAGGCGTTAAATCTGAATTATGATTTATATATTTAAAACAATGAGATAACGGTAATAGATAAACTATCACATTACCTAATATTTTTTTGACAGAAGCACTCACGAAGCCTATTATTGCGCGCCTATGTCAGAGAGCCTTATTCCAACTTATGTTGATACACGAAAGGTCTTTCTGCAGCTGGAAAAGATTAGCGGTAAGGTCGCTTTGGAAAAACTCCCTAGATTCCTGGATTCCTTGGCGAACAACCAGGGCACGGTGGATGTAGAGCTTGGTTTTTCCATCAATCAATCAAATCAGAGAGTTATAGAAGGAAATCTGTTGGCGCAGGTAGAAGTTACCTTGAGCCTTTAGCGATTCGATTGGAGGACGACATAAGCTTGGCACTGTTTGCGGAAGAGGCTGCAGTGGCCAATCTGAACCCTAAATATGATCCGTGGATCTGTGATGACTTTAAGCTGGTGCTGGCTGGATTAATCGAAGAACAACTTATGCTGTGCATGCCTATTGTGAACTTTCACGAAGACAAGGCTTGCCTGGACAAACTGGGCTACAAAAAGATCAAAATTGGGCCAACGGATGAAGAATCGATCGATTCAGATGAAAATCCTTTTGCTGTGCTTAAAGCACTTAAAAAATAGAATTTAACTGTTTGAAACATAAAGATATATAGATTTTTATTAGGAGCAACTAATGGCTGTTCAAAAGAGCAAAGTGACCCGTTCAAGACGAAATAAGCGGCGCACACATGACTCACTCTCTGGACCCACTTTGTCTACCGACAAAACCACCGGTGAAGTGCACCGTCGTCATCACGTTACTGCTGATGGCTTCTATAAAGGCAAGAAAGTACTGGATCTCGGCGACGAGTAATTGGGCTTGGTAAAGCGCATAGCTGTTGATGCTATGGGCGGTGACGGTGGGGTTGAATTAACAATCCCTGCCGCAGCGCAAGCGCTAGAAAAATTCTCTGATATTGTGCTCACTCTGGTTGGTAATGAAGACCAGATTAAATCCCTGTTGCCCCAAAATTTAGCGACGACTGACCGAGTTCAGATCGTGCATGCGCCAGACGTTATTACTGATGAAGATAAACCCGGCAATGTCCTCCGCAGTGGCAAGGCATCTTCTATGTATGTGGCGGCAGAGCTGGCCAAGGACGAGAAAGTCCAAGCTATGGTAAGCGCAGGTAATACTGGTGCTCTACTCATGATTGGAAGACATCTGCTTAAAACTATTCCCGGAATTCACAAGCCTGCCATTGTGGCAACGATTCCTGGGGCAAGCAGGCAGGCTTTTCTATTAGATGTTGGAGCCAATCCCGATTGCTCGGCTCAGCAACTCTTCGAATTTGCCGTCATGGGCTCAGTATTGGCCGAATCACTGGATGCAAGCTCTGCACGGGTTGGATTACTCAATATAGGAGCGGAACAATTCAAAGGTACTGACATAGTCAGGCAGACCTCGGAGAAACTGGAGCAGTGTGAAGAAATTGACTATGTAGGTTTTGTTGAAGCGAATGAATTGTTTGAAGGCAAAGCAGATGTAGTTGTGTGTGATGGTTACGTCGGGAACGTAACTATAAAATCCAGTGCAGGCGTGGCCAACGTGGTTAAAAAATTGCTGGCGGAAGGCATCGACAACAATTCACTGTTAGATTCACCTTCAACTTCCGTACTTACTCGATTGACTGCACGGATAAATCCACAACGGTTTAATGGTGCGAGTTTATTAGGATTGCAAGGCAGTATTATTAAAAGCCATGGCAATGCAACTCAGGAAGGATTTGCGTATGCCATTCAGCAAGCTATGACTGAAATAGAAAATGCTGTGCCTCAATTGATTGCTAAAAAAGTAGCTGCCATTATTGAAGCTAACTAAGCTCGCGCTTGCGGTTAACATTTTGAGCTCTTATAAAGAGCGCTAAGCAATAAATCGCTGACTGCGCATTTGCGCTAACAAAAATAAACGCATTGTGACTAAAACCGCAACTAGTCCAATAGGTAAGGTATGCAAAAATTTGGATTCGTATTCCCCGGGCAGGGCTCACAAAAACTGGGCATGCTATCGGACCTCGCTTCTCGATCACCCGTAATTGAATCGACCTTTAAAGAAGCGTCTGAGATTTTGCAGCAAGACTTATGGGAAATTTGTCAGCAGGATAGCAACAATGTCCTCGATCAAACTCATATAACACAGCCTGTGCTGTTAACGGCATCTATTGCTATTTGGAGAACATGGAACGAACTCTCTCCACTGCGACCTTCGATTCTGGCTGGCCACAGCCTTGGCGAATATTCAGCCTTGGTCTGTGCGAATTCCATAAGCTTTCAGGACGCTCTAAGTATTGTGCACCATAGAGGTCAGTTCATGCAGGCCGCTGTACCTGCGGGCGAGGGCAAAATGGCCGCTATAGTGGGATTGGAAAATTATCAAATTGATGAAATTTGTGACGAAGCTGAAGAAGTGGGCGTGGTATCTGCAGCAAATTTCAATTCTCCCGGACAAACGGTAATTGCTGGCGAAGCGACCGCTGTCGATAGGGCTATAGAATTGTGTAAAGAAGCTGGTGCTAAACGTGCTTTGCCACTAAATGTAAGTGTTCCTTCTCACTGCGCACTGATGCGGCCTGCAGCGGATAAGCTAAAGGAAGAACTTGCATCGATTGAAGTCAGAACGCCGGATATTGCAGTGGTGCAAAACGTAAACGCAGAGATCTGTGAAGATCCTGAACAAATCAAGAACAATCTTACCAAGCAACTCTATGCATCCGTACTTTGGGTAGATTGTGTGCAACTTATCTATAAAGCCGGTGTAAATAGGGTGGTCGAATGTGGTCCCGGCAAAGTTCTGAGTGGTTTAATCAGGCGCATCGAATCTGATGTGCATTGTTTTGGAAGTGATGATTCGGCGAGTTTAGATAGCGCTATTGCCGAAATGTCGGCGTAGGATTCTGGGAATGCATTTAATTAGGGAGAATGATTAGATGAGTGATCCAAAAGTGGCACTCGTTACCGGGGCAAGTCGAGGCATTGGAAAAGCAATTGCGTTAGAGCTGGCTCAGCAAGGGTGTACAGTAATTGGCACTGCTACGACTGATGCTGGAGCGAATGCTATAAGTGAATACTTAGCTGCAGTCGGAGCCACTGGCGCAGGATTTAGTGCAAATGTTGCGGATGATGAGTCTGTAGCAAGCTTAGTGGAAAGGATTATCGAAAATCACGGCGCGCCTAACATTCTGATAAACAACGCAGGAATAACCCGCGATAACTTACTGATGCGTATGAAAGATGATGAGTGGCATGAAGTTATCAATACTAATCTGAGTTCTATGTATCGAGTCTGCAAAGCTTGCGTCAAAGGTATGACAAGAGCGCGTTGGGGGCGAATAATCAATATTTCTTCTGTGGTTGGATCAAGTGGTAATCCGGGGCAGTCCAATTATTGTGCTTCTAAAGCAGGTATAGAAGGTTTTACTCGATCACTTGCCAAAGAAATTGGCTCTAGGGGTATTACCGTAAATTCAGTTGCCCCAGGATTTATCGACACCGATATGACCCGTGAGTTACCGGAACAACAAACCGAAGCATTGCTTGCCCAGATCCCGCTGGGTCGACTCGGGCAAGCGGAAGAAATAGCCTCGGTAGTCGGTTTTTTAGCCTCTGATAAAGGTGCTTATGTAACTGGAGAAACACTTCATGTAAATGGCGGAATGTACATGGCGTAAAGGAAAAATTGAGGCGTTTTTTACCGCTGAATAGTTTGCTCAGGAATTGATTAAAAATTAAGCAAATACTGAACAAATTTAAATTGTAATTTAAACATTACAACTACCCAAAATAGAGGTAAAATCGCGTCTCTTAATTACACGGTTGACCCGCAGCGACACAATCGTGACAGAGAGGCTTAGAAAAAAGCCTTACGAAACAAAGTATTAGGAGCTAATAAAAGATATGAGTAGCATTGAAGAGCGCGTTAAGAAAATTGTCTGCGAACAGCTTGGCGTTAAGGAAGACGAAGTAAAACCTTCTGCTTCATTTGTGGAAGATTTAGGCGCTGATTCTTTAGATACCGTCGAATTGGTTATGGCTTTGGAAGAGGAATTTGAAACTGAAATTCCAGATGAGGAAGCTGAAAAAATCACAACAGTCCAGCTCGCCTGCGACTATATCAACCAACACCTCTAAGTTTTAATTAATGCAAGTACCGAAGCTACTCTAGAGTATTCTGGAGTAGCTTTTGTTTATTTTACGCGCAGCAATTGAGATAGGAGACCAACTTGAGTAGTAGAAGAGTTGTCGTTACCGGATTGGGTTTAATTACACCGCTTGGTAATGATGTAAACACTTCATGGAACGCGCTAAAAAATGGGAAGAGCGGCATTGGCATGCTCGACCATTTCGACGTTAGCGGTTTTAGTACTCAATTCGGTGGTCCAATTAAGGACTTCGATTGCACTGAGTACATGGAGCGCAAAGATGCAAGACGCATGGATGAGTTCATGCAATACGGCATTGCTGCAGGTGTGCAAGCGATTAATGATTCTGGAGTTGATGTTGAGGCAATAAATACCGAACGGGCAGGAGTTGCAATTGGCTCGGGTATTGGCGGTATCAAGACTATTGAAGATACCGCATTGCAAATTAGAGATTCTGGCCCCCGTAAAGTTTCTCCATTCTTTGTACCTGGATCTGTTATCAACATGATCGCCGGTAATTTATCTATACGCTATGGCTTACGGGGACCAAATATAGCTGTAGTCACAGCCTGCACGACTGGCACTCATAACATCGGAATTGCAGCTAACATGATCACTAACGATCAAGCAGATTTCATGTTGGTGGGTGGAGCTGAAATGTCGACTTCCCCAGTTGGATTAGGGGGCTTTTGTGCGGCGCGATCGCTTTCCACACGTAACGATGATCCACAAATAGCGAGTCGTCCTTGGGACAAAGATCGTGATGGCTTTGTTTTAAGTGATGGTGCCGGCATGATGGTTCTAGAGGAACTAGAGCATGCCAGAAATCGTGGCGCAAATATCTATGCGGAAATTTCCGGGTTCGGCATGAGTGGTGACGCTTATCACATGACGGCTCCTTCGGAAGGTGGAACTGGCGCAGCACTCTGTATGCAGAACGCACTCCGCAGTGCGCAAATGAATCCTGATCAAGTCGATTATGTTAATGCTCATGGAACCTCCACGCCTGCTGGAGATATAACTGAAACAAAAGCTATTAAGTCAGTCTTCGGTGACCATGCGAGTAAGCTCGCGGTAAGTTCATCGAAGTCGATGATAGGACATCTGCTTGGAGCTTCTGGTGCGGTCGAAGCGATAATTTGTGTACTCTCATTAAGAGACGAGATAATTACCCCAACAATAAATCTGGACAATCCTGATGACGGCTGCGATCTAGATTATGTTCCCCATACCGCAAGGGATCAGGCAGTCAACGTAGTATTGTCAAATTCTTTTGGTTTCGGTGGTACCAACGGCAGCCTTATTTTCTCCCGATTCGCTTAAATTTTCCTTACCCCTCATAGCGCTTCCCAAGGTACTCCGAAGTAAAGATAAACGTTGCAGTCTGGTCGTGATAATACCTAGATAAAATGGTAACGTTTCATTGGGTCTCGAGCGAAACATCTAACATGTCATTTACTAGTGTTGAATACTGGCTGCAAAGGAAATGGTTGCTGGCTGCAATACTCGCTCTGCTGGTCCCGCTTCTCTCCTTGCTTTATTTCTTCAGCAAACTCAATCAGCCCATGCCTATTTCTAACGAGAATATTGTTTTCGAAGTAGAGCCTGGAAGTTCACTGACCAGAGTTGCGAATGAATTAGAAGCACAGGGCTTGATTGATTCTCCATGGATATTAACTCTTTATGCCCGCTTCCAAGGCAATGCCAGCTCAATTCAATCAGGAGAGTATGAGTTAAGTGCTGGTATTACTCCTGCTGGGTTCCTGAACGAAATGGTGACTGGTAATACGCTTCAATACAGAGTGACCTTAGTTGAAGGTTGGACTCTAGAGCAGGCGGTTAATGAACTTTGGAGTAATGCTAATATTCGAAGAGCGCTGAACAGCAGCGCTGTTGACTCGGTAGCTGAGCAATTGGAATTAGACTATGGATCGGCGGAAGGCTTGTTTTATCCGGACACCTATTTCTTTACTAAGGGTGCTACTGATAGCGATATATTGCGAAGGGCCAATCAGAGATTAAAGGAAGTTCTCGCTGAAGCCTGGGATCGAAGACTCGGCGCCTTACCTTACAATGATGCTTATGAAGCTCTGATAATGGCCTCGATAATCGAAAAAGAATCTGCTGTAGGTAGTGAGCGAGGACATATAGCCGGGGTTTTTGTTCGTCGACTCGAACAGGGAATGCGTCTGCAATCGGACCCAACTGTTATCTACGGTATGGGAGAGAACTACGATGGTGATATCAGGCGCGCAGATCTACTTGAAGAAACTGCTTACAATACTTATCGTATAAACGGCTTACCCCCAACGCCGATTGCAATGGCAGGAGTTGATTCCATCAATGCGAGCTTAAATCCTTTGCCATCAGAGTATCTTTATTTCGTTGCCCGTGGCGATGGTTCTCATTACTTCTCAAGTAGCCTTGAAGAACATAATGCGGCTGTTAGTCGATTCCAATTACAACAGCAGACTCCTTCGCAGTAAAAGGAACAGATTATGGCAAAGGGAAAATTCATTACTATTGAAGGTGTCGAGGGAGTGGGTAAGAGCACCAATATTGATGCCATTAAAAAATATCTAGATTCAAAAAACATTCCCTTTATTGTTACAAGAGAGCCAGGTGGAACTCTTTTAGCAGAAAAAATTAGAGAATTGCTTTTAAAAATAGACGATGACTCTCCGGTAGAACTTTGCGAACTGCTGTTGGTCTTTGCGGCACGCGCTCAACATTTAGAAAAAGTTATTAGTCCTGCCTTAGCCAATGGAGATTGGGTGATTTGTGATCGATTTACAGATGCAACCTATGCCTATCAGGGCGGCGGAAGAGGTCTGGATGTTTCTGTAATTGCGGAACTCGAAACTATGGTGCAAGGGAGTCTTCGACCTGATCTCACAATAATTCTGGACCTGGATCCGGAAACAGGTTTATCCAGGGCAAAAAACAGGGGCGAATTAGATAGATTTGAAAATGAACAAAAAGAGTTTTTTGAAAAAGTTAGAGCTATGTACTTAAACATTGCCGAGCAACAACCAGATCGCTGTGCAGTCATTGATGCTGGCAATGATATTGAACAAGTTAGCGCTGCAATTCTAAGTGAAATAACGAGAAGGTTGAGCGTAGAATCATGAAACTCGAAGAGCATCCTCCTTTTCCTTGGCAACAATCGATGTGGGGGACTCTTTGTTCACAGTTTGAATCACAACAGCTTGCTCATGCGTTTATGATTTCGGGTTCTCTTGGCACAGGGAAAAAATTATTCGTCAGGGAGTTTGCAAAATTTGTCATGTGCATGTCTCCAGACAAGGGCTTGGCCTGCGGTGAGTGTCGAAGTTGTTTGTTTGGAGAGGAGTCAGGTCACCCAGATATTTCGCTGATCGAAGTTGAAGATGGCAGCCGTGATATCAAAATTGAACAAATACGCGGACTATCTAATTTTTTATCACAAACCAGTCATGCAGGTAGGGCGAAGATTGCAATTATTGCTGATGCGCATCGCATGAATTTCGCCGCCGCCAATGCACTGCTTAAAACATTAGAAGAGCCCACAGCGCATACTTATTTATTCCTCGTTTCGCATTTGCCTGGTTCATTACCTGCAACCATTCGCAGTCGTTGCCAGAAGCTTTTCATGCCTATTCCAACTGCCGAAGTAGCTATCGACTGGATAAAGCGCCATTTGGCCGACCAGGAGGATCCCAAGGCCCATGCGCTGGCAGCGCGCAATTGTCCCTTGCTTGCGCTGGAACTCGCACAATCGGGGGGCCTGGAGAATCAAATACAGTTTTTACAGAAACTGAAGCAACTCTCTGTGGGTAAAACCAGCATTCAAGCGACGGCAACACTGGCTGTAAAACTGGGCGAGCAGGCGGTAATCGGGTATTTACTAGAAGTTTCGACTATTCTAATTAAATATCTCTTAACAAATCAGCAACCTAGTGAGAGCGAGTCGGAATATCAGGATTTGCTTGCATGGTTTCGCAGGGATGGCGTGGCCTCAGCGCAGATGCCCAGAAGGCTAATGCAGTTTTATGGCCTTGCGGTGGAAGCTCAGCGACAACTCATGAGCGGTTCCAATCCCAATCCCCAGCTGATAATGGAGTCATTGCTGTGGCGCTGGAGTCAGCTAAGTGTGCTCCGGCAAGCAGCCTAAGCTTTGCCCCGATTAGGCGAGGCACCGGAACAGGGAAGGAGTTATCACCAGGTGTCGGGTCACGGAGTACTTTCACTCAATATTAAGGACAAAGCCGTCCTCTATGCCGCCTATATGCCTTTTCTTAAGTGCGGGGGCATATTTATCCCTACCAATAAAACCTATGAAGTCGGCAATGAAGTCTTCATGCTGCTGAAATTGCTGGAAGAACCCGAAAAAATACCTGTAGCTGGAACAGTAGTGTGGGTGACTCCAGCCAGAGCCCAAGGAACCCGGGTTCGCGGCATTGGCATTCAATTCAATGACCCCGAAGGCGCCGCCAAAGCCAAGATTGAGAATGTGCTGGCGGGACAACTGGATTCAGCTACACCAACACATACGATGTAGTCCTTATCTATCTGTTTTAACACATAAAAATGCCTGAAACCGGGGCAGGTTTCAGGCAAATACCATTAGGAGTAACACATATAAAGGAATAATTCGGAACTCAGTGAGTTCCTCTGAAGTAAAGACTAAGACGGGTTCTTTGAATTCACTTCAGTACCCTAAGTAAAGACCAATTCTGGGAAATTTCCAGTTTTCCCGTCATTTTCCTAACTATTTTGCCCAATACCTCGGAAGGGCCCTAAATTCGGGCAGTAGCGCTATTCCAATAGTGCGGTAATGTGATTGCCAATCGCCAAACTGGCAGTGAGAGCAGGGGATTCCATACCAAAAAGCTGAATTAGGCCCTCGATTCCGTGAATTGAGCGATCCTGAATCTCAAAATCTCCTGCAATCTCGCCAGGGCCAGCTATTTTCGGTCGTATCCCCGAATAGGCTGGCTGCAACTTCTGGGCGGAAATGGCGGGGAAATAACGGGAGATAGCTTCCGCAAATGCCACGGACTTCTGTGCATCGATCGCGTAGTTTTGCGTGTTTACGTATTCGGTATCTGGCCCGAACCGCAACTGACCACCGATATCAAGAGTCGAGTGAATACCTAAGCCCGTATGGTTGGCTTCCGGCATTGGGTAAATCAGATGACTAAAGGGGCTAATCCCAACATAACTAAAATAATCACCCTTACAGAGATGAATTTGAGGTATCAGTGCCGGATCCACGCCCTCAGTCTTACCAGCAAGCTTTTGCGCCTCAAGCCCAGCACAATTGACGAATTTGCTGCAGCGAAATTGATAACTCTCCTTTTTGTTGGCGTGAATTAACGTGGCATTAACAGAGAAGCCTTCAGTAGTGGAGTTCACTGACTCGATTTGGGTGTAAGGCGCAAAAGTCACACCACGTGACTCTGCCAGGTGCAGCAGATTCTGCATATAGGAATGACTATCAATAATGCCGGTCGATGGTGAGAGCAGGGCAGCACTTCCGTTGACTTCCGGCTCAATTTTCTTGAGTTGCTCTTTATCTATCTCAGTTAAATCATCGACACCATTGCGTAGCGCCTTCTCTTTAATTGCGGAGAGTGCTTCTTCTTCTCCTTTCTGCGCAACGATGAGTTTTCCCAATTTCTTATGGGGAAGTTGAAACTTGGACAAATGCTCATAAAGTAAATGCTTGCCCTCAACACAATGTTTCGCTTTTAGACTATCTGTTGCGTAGTAGATTCCCGCATGGATAACTTCGCTATTTCGGCTGCTGGTCTGAGTGCCGAAATTTGCTTCACTATCGACTAGCAAGACGCTTTTGTTCTTAAACTTTGGTGACTCGCAAAGTCGATAGGCTGCAGCTAATCCCAGGACGCCGGCGCCAACAATCACTACTTCGAAATTATCCACTTGAACTTGCACTCGTTTCTAGCATTCGGTTTTTTAGAAAGGAGTATACTGCTTTATTCATTGAATAAAAGTTGTTACTCGATTCCTCCAAGTCACTATTTTTCCAGCAGCTACTCGCTCTTGCTATATCTCGCCATATTGTCGCTACCAGGGGAACCATTGCGCTATAGTAGATAAGGGTCAGTTGTATTATTTATATGTTGAAATTTTCTAGCTGACTAAAGCAGGAGGGAAAATAGGTGTGGTTTATAGGTCTATGCTTGCTTGAGTAGGTACTATCGGCACTATCAAATTCTGCTCAAACATATAAGAGTCAGTAATTTCCAACTCAATTGAAGATACATTTTCTCCGGCTCTGCTAACCACAATGTGGTATCGACCTGGAGCGAAATTGTCTGTTCGATACAAACCAAATTGATCCGTATAGATTTCTCCAACAGGCTGTAATTCGCTGTTTAAGACAATAAGGCGTTCATTAACAAGGTTTGTACCTTCTTCATCTCGTACCCGACCAGCAACCGAATACTTTACTTCGAGATTAAGTGGTACTTCTGTTGCCGCTGATTTGTCCAGTCTTACCCAAAAATTCTGATCGACCTTTGGAGAAAGTTCCATGGGCAGATAGCGGGAGTCGATTGAGATTTTATGCAGACCGGGATTTAAACCTTCTATATAGTAGCGACCCGCCTGCACTTTGGCAGTATAGGTATTGCCGTTAATAAGCAATTCTATACGGTCAATATCGTAGTCAGAAGATATCTTTTCGCCTCCGAGCAATAGTTCACCTGTGAGTGCGGCATCAGTAGTGGCGGCGCTACTCGAGTCAGCTGGGACGATTCTGTTCTGGGCAACTGCAAAATCGAAGGTCACGTGCCATTGTAAAAATAGTTTGCTGTCCGATTCAGAAAATTCCAATTCGCGTTTTCCTTGAGACAGTCGTAGTTGTGAATTCATGCCTGGGATAAATGTTGCTTCCCATTCCACAGCGTAACCAACACTATCTTCATTGTTTACCATGGCAAGTTGTAAAGAGCCATAGCGAGGATTGTCGAAATGACTAACGAGGCCCATTTCAAGTCGACTGCCCATTTCCTCATCGGAATTAAAACTTGCGTAGTATTCACGACCTGTACTACTGCGACGGCGATAGTCGAGCAAATGGCTATTATTTTCATAGGCATATCGCACTGTGTCTCGCTGGCTTGCGGTGAATCGTGAATCGACTCGATACTCGCCCTCGCTATTAGGACGGGCGCTGATGGTTAAATTTCTGCGATTCGTCCAGCTCGCAGTAGGTAAAAGGAATCGATGCAGCTCGTGATTTGTTGAAGTGTCTTTGCCCACCAGGCCTAAACTCAAATTGTCATTTACCTGATAGCGAAAACTCAATGAGCGCGACCATTGTCGAGATGCGTCAACTGCTTCGTCGATTTCTTGAGTAAAACTAGAGTCGAATGAATCAAATGCATCGTCAAGGAATAGGCCATTGGTATAATCTGTAAGAAATAAGTCATTTGAAGGATTCAAGGAATTCTCTTCAGACTTCATATTGAATTCTCTAGCAGAAACGTCTAGTCGCCAGATATCGTTACCACCTTCAATATCCATACCAACTGAACTGCGATCCTGTATATCTGCAACACCGAGTGAAGCAAACCATTGACTGGAGAATGCCATCGAGAGCGCTGCTTCAGTACCAAATTGTTTTCCAACTTGTTGTCGGCCAAGTTCAATTGTCAAATCTTCAGTTAAGCCGTAGCGCCATTGTGCTGCGGTGGAGGCTCCCAATGAATCACGGCGGTTATCCAAAACGTTTCCGTGTTGCCCCAATGCAGTAAACACACTGTGCTGACCATCAGCTAGTAACTCAATTCCACTACGTCTGGAGAAATCTTGAGTATCCAATAACGCGCCACTTCTGTTATCAAGAATGAAGACTAAAACTTCTGAGTATCCTCGAGTAGGTAGTTCTACTTCAGGAAAATCATAGCTACCATCCAAGCGCACACGAGCTCGCGCTTCCACGCGGCCATCAACCCGCAATTCAGCAACCGTTCCGGGTGCTGCCATTCCTGAAATGTCGCGTACACCATTTGCAATTCTACGGGTTCCGTTAGCGCGGGTTATGTCTACATTTCCAGCTGTCGGCAACGGCGCATTACTGTAGAGGTACTGCACTCCAGTTTGTTCGATCGTTGGTAATAAAGGATGAAGTGAGTAATCGGAATTACCAACCAGAGACAGGGCATTTCCATAGTCTTTGGTCCAGAAATATTAAGAAGGAATTGCTTCTCCATTACTGAGTTGTTCGGCTCGGAAACGCCAACCACCACCAGCTAAATTGCCTGCAAAGAAATACTCACCGTTAATATTCTGACCTGCATCGTTGGAGACGAAGTACAAATCTGATCGCATGTTGCGAATGGCTGCAGTCGGAGGAACGAAGTCAGGATCGGGTATGTCGAAGCTGAGATATTGGTTCTGCGGATTAAGTGACCAGGGTAGTTCCAGGTATAAGGCGAAGCTGGATTGATCGAAGTTAACTTCAATCATTAGTTTTTCCGCCAGCGCCGTTTCCGTAATCATGACCTGACCATCAACCAGACGTAAATCCTGTTGGTCGATCTCAGCCGGACCACCGGGAGTATTTACCCTTATTGATTTCGCGGTTGCTGCATTGGGATCGATACTCGCTCCCACGCTTTCTAGAATGGTAACCAAAGGCAACAGATATTCATCGCCATCATGAGCAGCTATAAGAGCGGGTTGTTCTTCATCATCGACAAATAATCCCAACAATTGCTTGCTGAAATTCATTTCGAAAGAAGAAACTGGTTCGAGTTCAGAACTATCGATAACGTAGATTGACTGAGGGCTGGGATCACTGGATGTGCTTTGCGCGAATTGCACTTGAGTGCTCTTAGTGTCTTCAGATTCTGCAGAAAAGCTGCCGATATTGCTCAGTTCAGCTTGATCAGATTCTGCAGAATCCGCCGCATTAAGTTGAGCCAGCATTAATGCGAGGGGATCAGCATCCGAAACGATAAGCTCGTCAGCAAGGGGAGTTGACTTCGATTCAATGTCAGCGGTGTTTGTATCCTGTACCACATAGTTAGCGATTGGTTTTGCTACAACTACCATGGTCGTAGGGCCGGGTGTAGCAATCTTCGCAGCTGGTCTTATTCGATCAAGCTCAAGCGTTGATTCTGGTAAGTAGTGCCTTTGCTCGGCAAAAGCTGCGGTTGCTGCTGCACGTAACTGAGCAGAATTAGGAATTTGAATTTGAGGTTCAATATTTTCTGGCAACCCATAAGAATCTATAGTTAATTTGTATTCGCTAGGAGATGAGTGGTTACTAACTTGGCTGTTAGACTGAAATTTGATGTCAATGTCGGCTGCACTAGAAACTAAGGGCGCCAGAGCATTTGCGATTTCTATTGAACTGGCGGGAGCTTGACTCGCTCTATGCAATTTTACTTCATTGTGTTCTTCATCTACGGTTGGATTAATCTGAGTTATTGCAAGTCTCCAGGAATCAGGATTTGAAGTTTGGGCGCTAACTACTGGAGTACTTACTAACTGATTCGGTGCTTGCTGGCTTTGGATAAATGCAGACCAGCCCAATTCGTTAGCGTCTGGCAAACTCTCGCCAAAAGAAAATGACGAGAAAAACATGCTCGAAATGACAATTAACGCAGCTCTGTGAAATTGAATACGCATCGCAAGACATCAAATCTGCTTAAGCACAGTTGAAAAACTGAAGCCATATAACACACGAAACCGGCATGAAGCCGGTAGTCGTTGTTGTACAGATTTGGAACTTAGGTTGAGCATGTTTAGTCAACCGAGCTCACTAGAGGAGGGGCGTCAGGCAGTCCAGTAACTCTGAACTCTGCGGGATCATCATCGACCGAATCATCAATCAAGTGCTTGGTAAAACTAAGGGCATCATTGATTTCCAATTGCGCAAAGCCAGCATTAAGCTGAATGGTAAATTCGCCTGTCTCTTCTAATTCAATTGGCAATGGAATATTACGTCGATTGCCCGGCAGAATTACTGATGGAGGTAAGTTGCCTGCAAAGAAATCCACGGTATCTTGATTCTCGGGATTTACTGCTCGCAGCATCTTCAATGCTTCTTCGCTACCTGGGAATTCAGCCGTTGGCCAAATGCCATAGTTGCCAGAAAGACGGGAATGGGTATTGCCATCATTAGAAAGTTCTATGTTTAACCTGTCACCGGTTCTAGTAACTCCCAAACCGTGCAGCTCTGCGCTTTCAATTGATTCCCCAACGTGGGCATAGATTGGCAGGCCATAGCGCATCTTCATTCTAATTTCTGTATTGTCAGGATCTGCTCGTGGAGGAAGCTCTTCTTCTATGAAGATGATTGCTCTGTATTCTCCCTGTTGCGGTTGCAGTCGCGGCATGATCGCCCAGCGTATTGTCTGAGGAGAACCGGGGGGAACGGTAACGCGCAATGGATTGATTACAATCCATTGATCCAGTGAAGACTCTGTAGGAGGCGCTACAATAATTTGATTGTCATCATTCAATACCCAGTTACTCACTGACAAACTCAATGAAAGCGGCTCGTCACTCAAGTTCTGAACTAATAGGGATTGTGTTTCGCCACCAGCTTCGTCGAAAACAATTTGATATCTATCTGGGGATATACCCATGCGTGGAGCAGGTTGAGCACTGCTGCTGACGCTAAAAAATATGAGTAGTGCTGCCAGCACTATCTGGGCTGTCACTAGAACAGCATTGATTACTTCAATTTTTCCCCAAGGATGTTTCATATATTTCCTCGTACATTTACACAAACACTGACGTCTGCTCGATGAATTCCTGCCATGCTTAGTTGCATGAAATCCGTGTAACGAAATTGCAAATGGCCCCTGAGTCTTCTTAGGGACCTCGGGTTTCCACCGTACCATTGAGCGTTAGTGCCCAAATCTGCAACTGCAAGCGTAACGACGGAAGCTGCGCCACCATTAATATGTGAGGCTTGACCCCCAGCAACGGTGACTACCAGCTCAAGATTTAAGTTGTTTCTGTTATTGAATTCATACATTCCTCGAGGAAATCTAGCTTCCCAGACTCTTCTCTCTCGGCGACGAACTTGCGAGCTGCCAATCCCATTGTCAGGGAATGCAGAACTACTTAGTCCATTAACTGCATATTCGCTTCCAGTCCAGTTAGCGGATTGAATGCCAGGGCCGACTATTGAGACGTCAATATCATTTCTTCGATTGCCGGTAATCTCTCTGACTCTTACGTCTCTGAGTTCAACGGCTCCATTATTTTCATCAAATGCCACGACGATCCCATCGTTATCACAAACCTGAGCTTGTGCTAATGAAGGTATAACAAGCAGAAAAAACGCCAGCACAACTTTAACTGGCGTTTTCTTGTACTTATAAAGAAGTACATTGCTTGTGTTAGTCACAATCGTCATGAACTAAACCCTTTTTATGGGGTTGGTACGACTGTAATAGTGATCGTATCTGACGCTACTGTAGGATCAGCCAATGCGAGCAAATCAACATCAAACTGCAAATCACCTACGTTAGAACCTGAAGTAAGTGTCAAAGATGAAGCAACGCCACCAGAACCAGCTAGATCAGAAGTTGCACTGGCTGCTACAAAGTCACCACCACCTTGAGTGATAGTTGCGTCCAGAGTTCCAGCGCCGCCAACTAATGAGCGAACGCCCCAAGCGTTGTTAATGTCGAAGCTAATTGTTGTAGTTAAGGCTGCGGGAGCACCATCGGTAGCAATGTCAGCATCTGCTGTTATTGAACCAAGTGCTGCAGTAAGAGTCGGAGTTGGCGCTGCGACAACATTACACTCGACTCCAGGAGCATCTACGCTACAACCCGCAGGTGCGTCCATACCAGTTGCGGAAGCGAAGCTCGCTGCATCAACTGTTATAGGAATATTGTCATAGTAATAAAGAATAAGTAGTGGGGGAAAATCTATATCGACTGATACGGTTCCACTAGCGGCGAAAGTCTAAGGTGCTGCAAGAGCGACCGCCATGGAACCAACGATGAGTCCCGTTTTCGTCACACGTTTGATTTGATCTTTCAATGATTTCATTAATCAATTCCTCTCTATCATTTCAATAGGATTAAAAATTTACAGGTTTAAAAAATTTAGTTTTTAGTTCGAAGCAATCTGGTGAAAGACAATTTCGTTCTAAGTGATGCAAATTTTATTGCCTGAATAAGATGAGTAACGGACTTATGTCACATTCGCCAGGGCACAACAGGGTAGAAATACCGGCACTAATCCCGGCTAAGGTCTTAAATTGGTGACATTTTTTGACCACATTAAACACAAAGTGCCACATATCCCACGATTATTTTGGGGAATAAGTAGGAATTTTTTAGGTCAATTGGACTATAAGTGTAACCCAGTTCGAACATCGAACCGGAGTGTGAACTGGGTCTAATTTTTGAAAAGAGAATATTGCTTAGAAAGCTATTTTCTCGAGCTGAGCGATATTTTTTTAGTCTTCGAGTGAACAGCTAATTCAGAGATAGTAGTTCTTACTATTGGCTGCTGCTTACGATGTTACGAAAGGTCAGATTCACTCGTGCTTCCTGTAAGTGTTTGACTTTGGGTAAGCGATGTTCCCAGTGGGTTTGCAGGGTACTCCCCATCACCAGCAGACTACCGTTTTGCAAGTTAAGCCTGATTTTCTCTGTCTTATCCCGGGTTTTGCGTCTTAACTGGAACTCACGTGCTGCTCCAAGGCTGACCGAAGCGATTATAGGAGAAGGGCCAAGTTCTGCCTCGTCGTCGGCATGCCAGGCCACAGAATCTCTGCCATCCCGATAGTAATTAAGCAGCACAGAATTGAAGGTGAGGGATGTGAGCTCTTGTATTCGTCGCCGAATAAGTAGAACTTCTTCACTCCAATCAATGGGTTGCAGGCGAATGCCAGAGTAACCATAAACGCTGCCTCTTTCTCCCATCCAGCATTGCAGTCTCGGCACCGGTATTTCGCGCCCTCCAATTCGCAGCTTGTCTTGCTGCCAGGGGATACCCGCGCTTAATCGTTGCAGCAGCAGTTCGGCTTCATCTTTTTGCCAGGCACAGGGGTATTCACGAATTGAAGCATCACCTAAGTCACAATCTTCAAAATGCGCCGGATTTGTCTGATCTTCAAAGAGATTATTTTGCATAACATCAGGTATTCTGGGGCTTCTAGCTGGTGCATAATGCGCCTCTCAAAACCCATCGATTGCAGTAAGGATAACCTAGCTTGGAAGAATTTGATTACGACCTATTTGTCATAGGCGCCGGTTCTGGCGGTGTTAGAGCCTGTCGCATTGCGGCAAGCCTCGGTGCAAGAGTTGCCGTGGCTGAGGAACGCTACTTTGGGGGCACTTGTGTGAATGTCGGCTGCGTGCCGAAAAAGCTATTCAGCTATGCAGCGCATTATCGGGATGACGTAGAAGACAGCCGCGGTTTTGGCTGGGAAATACCAGAAATGTCTTTCAATTGGCAGACTCTTCTGAAAAATAAAAACAATGAAATTAATCGCTTAAACGGTATATATAAAGCAATACTTGATAATAACCAGGTGCAGGTGTTTCAAGCACGAGCGCGTATAAAAGATGGCCATACTGTAGAAGTCGACGGTAAAACTGTCTCCACGAAATACATCTTAATTGCCACCGGTGGCTGGCCCTGGATACCAGATTATGAAGGTGCCGAATATGCAATTACCTCCAATGACGTGTTTCACATGGCAGAACTCCCCAAACGCCTGTTAGTTGTCGGTGGGGGTTATATATCTGTTGAATTTGCCAGCATCTTTTCACGGCTTGGCTGCGAAACCACTCTTAGCTACCGCGGAGACCTGTTATTGCGCGGCTTTGACGAAGAAATACGGCATTTTATTACGGCTGAAATTGGCCATGATATACCACTAAAACTCGAAACAAATATCGATAAAATACGTAAACATGACAAAGGCTTACGAGCGTTCCTTGACTCAGGAGATGAAATTGAAGTCGATTGTGTATTGTCAGCGACCGGTAGGAAGCCACTGACAGCGGACTTGGGCTTGGAATCCGTCAATATTGAACTGGCAAAAAATGGCGCTGTGGTTGTAGATGACCATTTCCAGACCAGCGAGCCCAGTATTTATGCGGTAGGTGATGTGATTGATCGGGTTGCCTTGACCCCGGTTGCCTTAGCTGAAGGTCAGATCGTCGCCAGAACGCTGTTTTCCGGTGATTCTAAGGACATGAGCTACCAAAATATACCCACAGCGGTGTTTTGCCACCCCAATTTGGGCACCTGTGGATTGACTGAACAAGCAGCACAAAATCAAGGGCTTAACGTGGATATCTATGTTGCTACAGTAAAACAGCTAAAACATACACTAAGCGGCCGTGATGAGATGGCCATGATTAAGCTGGTGGTTGAACAGCAATCTGACCGGGTAATTGGTTTACATATGGTAGGCCCGGATGCTGGTGAACTGGTACAGGGTTTTGCCGTAGCGATGAATGCAGGGGCAACTAAAGCCGATTTTGACCAAACCATAGGGATCCATCCCACCTTAGCGGAAGAGTTCGTCACTATGCGCACTAAACGTAAAGAACATTAATGGTTATAAAGTACAGATTTGCTCAAAAGGCGATGAATCATGGTCTAGGGCGCGAATGACCATATTTAAAGGATTGACGTTATTTCCGGTAATAAAAATTACCGGAAAATAGAGAATAATGTATTAGGTCCGAAAAGCCCTATTACCAGAACACTTGGACATGATCACTTGTCGGACTAGCCCCTGAAATTAACGGTGTTCATGTATTTCCCCAGTTATCTAAGAAGCTGATACCGCCTACCATTAGTGTTCGCGCAAAGAAGAAACGTTAAACGTACGAACCGCTATGGAATTGAAGGACCACCTAAACCCTGCAAAGTGTGTCTATTGCTCATACGAAAACGGCAACACTCAAACAGAATCAATCATTATCGCCCTTGAATCGGCCATCGATGAATGCCATCGCCTGGGACAAGATCACGTGTTATTGGACTATCAAAGCCGCACCAGTTACCCAGCGGCGGTCGAACACATCATTGTGGCTACCGAATTGGCCAATTTGTACAGAAAACATCTGGCAACCGATGGCAATCCCATCAAATTTGCTCTATTTACTCGTAAGAATTTGATTACTAGGAATTTTCAACCAGGCTTAGACATTGCCCGGCTAGAAGACATTGATCTAATCAATACAGACGATGAGGCTGAAATACTGGTCTGGCTGAATGACTAGAGAATTTTCATAGTATACTTATGAAAGACCCGGTATCTGTTTGAAAAGATGGGATATTTCAGTATTTCCAATCAACAGATCGAAGTGTGCTCCCTGCCCGTTACTAAGTTCAGCTCTCTCATTTAATAGCCATTGCAGGCACTTGTATTGATGGGAAAACGTCTGCTGCTCCCAGTCTTCATCAGCAATAGTGGTTTTGAATTGCTGTTGCTGGTTTTTCGCGGCCTTAGCGTTTGCCAGTAAATAAGGAACATAGACTGCACCGACCTCCTTAAGAATGGCACTTAGGCTCGGTGGAAGTTCTGTATCTGCCTCAGAATTTATGATCCAGTCATTGTCCATCAGCTCAAAGCCTGACAGGTCTTCCATCACTTCAGTCCAGGCATGTACACGCGGCGCGTGTTCCAGGACCAGCTGCTGTGAGGTTGGGTCAAATAAGGCCAGGCAGGTAAGTTGACCATAGACAGCGAAATCACAGCTGGCTGGTCTTTTACCAAGCAGAAAAGCGAATGAATTCAGATGATTATCTAATAAACCTAAAAACCTTTGAAAACTATCCTCGATGGTGGTTCGGGTGACAGGGTTTGAACCAACATAACGTAAGCGGGAAATCTGCAAATCTGAGATTTCCTGGCTTCTTTCCGCCATTAACTCATCAGACGCCGTTATATTGTTCCACCTGGGTAACATCTGCCCTGCCTTCTTGATATCTGGCTCATAGGTCCATCGGTAATGGAACATAGCTTTGGTCAGCCATTCGTCGCCGTAATCTTCCAGAATTGAATTGATGAGCCCAAATGCAGGCGCAGCGGGAATTACGGAGCGATCCGCTGAGAGTGACTCGAACTCCCGAATCAGAGGGGTGGAATCACAGACTGCTACTTCCTCACCATTCTCATCTCTGCCATAGAATGTAGGCAATAGAGGCACTTTCGGCATAGGTCGAGCACGGTAGCGATCTCCATCCCCATCTGTGGCAACTCGATGTCTGGAACCAGGCAGTAGATGGTGCCGAATTCTTCGATAGCGCAGCAGCGCCAGCATCTTCCGGGTATAGGGAGATCCGGGAACACCCATAAGTTCCAATGGTTCTTGATACTTAACCATAATTAAAACCTATAATTTCTTGTTTTTATTGAATAATGAAGATACGAAGGCGAGCAGATTTGAGTCTGCTTGCCTTACAAATCAGACGATTACTGGTTTTCAGCCGCTTCTTGTCGCTCTAGCTCTCGCGCGCCGGCAAGGATGCCTGACAGGGCATAGTTTCCCTCGTGACAAGCGTATTCATACATGGATTCCTGGATTGGACGGGAGTTAAACATCAATTCCCCAGTGAAAGGCTGGCTGAACACGCTGGGATCTTCAACAGTGAAGCTGTATAAGATTTCACTGCTAGAAGTACGGCTAAACCTTTCAATTACCGTTAAATTCTCAGATGCACCACGGAAATTTTGCTGAGGGTTAAAGCCCTTGGTTTCCACCACCAGGGTATCACCGTCCCAATGACCCACCGAATCCCCCATCCATTTCCTCATATCTTCTAAATGCTCACTGTCATCGAGGCGAATAATACGTGCATCATGGGCCATCTCCGAAAGAATCATGAAGTAATCATCTGTTTGTACGAATTGGTAATTGTTGTTGTACATTACCGGCAACATGGGTGGCCCGGAGTGGGAACCAAAAGACAATAAACAACGTTCCGCTAAGGGCCGACCTTCAGGACCATCATAAGGGCCTGGGCCGTTAGGATCTCTGCGGAACCTGGCTCTGGGGTCTCCTGCGTAGGGAATCTGCCCATCGGGGGGATCAACAATAATAGAGGACCGGTATTCTCCGTTTATCATCTGAATATGCGTGCCTAGATCCTTCCAGAATTCGTTATAGCCGTCTTCAGTATTGCCATCATCTCCCGCCTGCGCGCCAGCACCAGCACCTCTGTCGGGATCGCTGTCGGCAAATTCAGCATCAAGAAAGTCCTGATGCCCGGCTTCCAAACGTGCGACTTGTTCTTGAGTTAATGCACTCTGTTCTCCGAACTCTCTATTGCGTGTTAACGGAGTTAGGGTTTTGTTGGTCCATACTCCTTGCAAATCAGGTTTGCCATCTGCCGTGCGTGGCGCTTCCCAGTTTTGCGCATTCGCTACGGTGGCAAGGGTCAGAGATAGAAAAACCCCTCCGATTTTCCAGGCGAATCTGACCATTTTCTACTCCTCAATCATCTGCTTGTATTAGTAACTTAACGCGAAGTATTACTTTTTACATCCCGCGAGTTCGGCGCTGCATTAAAAGGTATCCAATCACACCTGACAGAGGAAGCTGACTAGTCGAATTTATCTATGTATCGACCGCTTTTTCCAACTTGCTACGACTATACTCAATAGTAAGGATTGCGCGGGCAGGATGCCAATGGTTAGCGAACTTGAAAGAACAATGCAAGCCAAACGCCGGCGCATGATTCAGACGACAAATTTTTTGTTGTTTTTAACGATGTGTGCCTTCGTGGTGTTTCGCTTTATACAGCTTGGTCTATCACATCCCCCCTATCCAGCAATAATGTGCGCGATATTGACTCTCGCGAACTCAATGTACCTCTATCGAAATGGCTCGCTGAAAATTGCCTGTGGATTGATGGCTGCAGCCTTACTCTTCGGTTTGGGGGCTTCCAGCATGAACAATGGGGCGTTTGCAGGACCGACGGTTTTGCTTGGTACTGTGTTTCCAATCCTGGCTGTCTTGCTTGTAAGTTCATTGGCAGGTTGGATTGCCATGGGCTTGGTCATGGCTATTCTGTCCCTGCTCTTCGTGCTGGAATTGAATGGTCAGATCTTACCGAGTCCCCTGGACGAGCAAGGACTCCTAATCGCTCGGTTTTTAGCTATAGTTTCAACAGTTTCTATAGGTACCTGGGTTGCGGTTATTTTCGCCAAGTACCAGCAAGAACTGATACAGATAATTAACAACCAGGCCAATACCGATCATTTAACAGGTCTCGCCAACCGGCGAGCCTTAGCGGCTGCTTTACTGCAAGAAACTGGTAGAGCCCGACGTAACGACACTTACTTATAAATCATCATGACCGATGTGGATCATTTCAAACGTTACAACGACGTGAACGGACATCCTGCGGGTGATCAATGTTTAATCAATGTTGCTCAAACTTTAACCAGTTGCGCTAAACGACCTACGGATTTCATCGGCCGGTTTGGCGGTGGGGAATTCATTGTTGTTTTGCCCGACACAGAACACGCCGGCGCTTGTAAAGTAGCGAACAAGATTCGACAAGACATCTTGCAGCGGAAAATGCCGTACGAGGCAAATAGTCTGGAATATGTAAGCCTCACTCTAGGAGTTGTCACGGTGCGTGGGAGTCACATCAAAAGTATCCAACAACTTACAAAAGAAGCTGATAAGGCTTTGTACTACGGCAAGAGCCAGGGTCGAAATTGCGTAATCGGTATCAGCTTAAATGAACCAGAAGAATGCCATCCGGTTCCAGAATATATGAAGTGTGCTTAATGAGGAAAAGGAATAAAAGCCTAGATTTATAATGCAAGATCTAGTGAGGCTAGTATTTCTTTTACTACCTCAAAATATCTTTTTAGCTTGCAGATATTCCACAGCTTTTTTGCAAAATTATCTAGTTAGAACGGCCTGCTATAAACGAATTTATTAATAGGCAAACAAAGTTTAATACCGCCACGATTTATTTTGATATTCACCACATACTTAGTGGTAAATTAGGATTTCAAAACTGAAATATTACTGAAGAGCCAATGTCTATCAACGAACTCAACAATATTGCCCTGGTGGGAATGGACTGGTCGAACAAACTGAGAGAAATCGATGTTGATATGCATTTATGGAATAAGATTTGTCAGTGGCACGGTGATGAAGAAAAAGCACTTAAATGGGTACAGTTGCAGATAAAACTAATTAGCAATCGCCATCCAGAACGAACGGGTTTAAGTCAAATCATCTCATCCATAGCCTTTGTAGAAATGGCGAACCCCGATCATCGAGTACAGCACTCCGTTCAGTTTCCAGTGACATCTACGCATGAGGAACATGCCCAATCCAATTTCGGGGCTGGCGCGGCCGGTACTTGAAACAACATAGAGCCTTCACTCTTCCCTCTATCTCGGTTTTTCCTTCCCCTCCTATTCTTAGTCGTTGCCAGCACAAGCTCCACGGCCATAATTCTCCGTAGCAGACCATAGGCCCAAAAATCGATTCGGTAAGGCATCAAGTTATGTGCTTCTCTAACCGACTAATCATAGGTAAGGCCTGCGTCGATCTCAATTTCGCTTGATAAAACTCTACAGTCGGTGCAAACTCTCTTTGTCTTTTCTTATTATTTACATAACGTTAATAGCGATAATTAATGCAGAACATTAAATCTCCTGCCGCATTTTTCGATACTTTGGAGGAAATGCCCAATCCTTTTAAGAATTCGGTGACCACCCTCTCCCATCTTATCGAGGATGCCCCGGCAGATGCGCTAACTGACTACCAGTATGCTAGTGAGTTCATCTTCAGCTATCGTGGCAGCCCAGACACGTTCAGCACCTACCGTCGAGAGATTGAACATTTTCTCCATTGGTGTTGGATCGTAGCAAAAAAGTCGCTAAATCAGATTCTTCGGGAAGACATAGAGAACTATGTAGAATTCGCGAAACAGCCACCTGCGACCTGGATAGGCAAGAAAAACGTTGCGCGCTTCCTGCAGCGCAATGGTGAAAGAGTACCCAACAAGCAATGGCGCCCCTATGTATCCCCAGGGGGCGAATACGTGAAATCCCAGGCTGCTATTCAATCTTTATTCAGCGTATTAAGTAGCTACTTTAACTTCTTGATTCAAGAGAACTATATTTCAGCGAACCCAGTTTCTCAGATACGCCAGAAGAGCAAATTTATACGCAAACAACAGTCCCAGGGAAAAATTCGTCGCTTATCCCCACTGCAATGGGAATTTGTTGTTGATGCCGCTGAATCACTGGCAAAACAAGATCCAGCTGGCCATGAACGCACCCTATTCGTGATGAATGCCTTATATGCCATGTATTTGCGCATCTCTGAATTGGTGGAAACAAACCGTTGGCAACCGCAAATGGGCCATTTTCAGCCGGATCAGGAAGGAAATTGGTGGTTCATCACCGTTGGCAAAGGAAATAAAGAACGGGAGATATCAGTCTCTGACGCGATGCTCGAGGCTCTCAAGTGTTACCGCCTCTCACGGGGTTTGCCTGCACTTCCCGCTCCTGGGGAATCCAGTCCCTTAGTGCACAAAACCCGAGGCAAGGGCGGCATTACCAGTACCCGCCAAATTCGAGGAATCGTCCAGACTTGCTTCGATCTGGCAGCCGAAAAGATGCGCAAAGAAGGGTTTATCGAGGACGCAGATCGCTTGGGCACTGCTACCGTTCACTGGCTACGCCATACTGGTATCTCAGATGATGTGAAGCACCGCCCTAGAGAGCATGTTAGAGACGATGCAGGGCATGGCTCTAGTGCAATTACAGATCGATATATAGACGTCGAACGAGCCGAAAGACATGCCACAGCACGGCACAAAATTATTCGCTGAAGGCGCCGTATTTCGCTTGATCGGACTATTCTTAATATTACAGAAAATTACTTCTATCAACCTGCGATTTAGCTTAGTCTCTAGAATTGCCGAATTGGCTGAACAGGATTAGCGCAAATCCCTGTCTCATTGACTTAGGAAGATTTTTTTTGCGAGGAATTATGCAAACCACAAAGTCCCCACTAGTCCGAAATTTCTACTTAGCTGCACTCCCAATATTCTGCCTTTTCACCTCTTTTATTTCCGCACAGGAAGAGCTAAATCAACTCAATACAGTTCTCGACATCGATGCCTTGTATACGCCAATTTCCAGCCAGGAAATATATGGTGAAACGGCAATCGATTTGCTCGAAGAGTTGCAAACCAAACATTATGCCGCGGTAGAGATTGACGACAATTTTTCCTCCATCGCCTTCGATCACTATCTTGATGCACTCGATGGTTCCAACCTTTATTTTCTTAGAGATGATATCGATGAGCTAAGCGTCTACCGCTATACCCTTGATGATTCTCTAAAAGCAGGCAGTGTCGAGCCAGGTTTTGAAATCTACAACCGATATTATATGCGAGTGTTGGAAAGGCTTATCTACGCCGTCAATCGTGTCGAAAACAGCATCCCCGAGATGGACTTCACCTTAAATGAATCTATAGATATTGATCGCGAAGATTCGCCCTATGCATCCAGCACCGAAGAATTAGATGAGATCTGGCGACTAAGATTAAAAAATAGTGTGCTCAGCTTAAAGCTTGCCGGTGATACCAATGACGAAATCCAGGAAAAGCTTTCCAAACGATACCGCAATCAACTCAGTCAAATTCTAAAAACGAATGAGCGGGATATCTTTCAAGCCTATCTATCGACGGTAGCAAAAACCGTTGACCCCCATACCGCCTATTTTTCTCCAAGGGACTCTGAAAATTTCAACATGGGTCTGTCTCTTTCTTTACAAGGAATCGGAGCGCAACTAACCACTGAAGAAGAATACACAAAGGTTGTAGAACTTATTAAAGGTGGACCTGCCGAGCGCGGCAATGAACTGCGCGAAGGTGATCGTATTATCGGTATCGGTCAGGGCGTTGATGGCGGTATTCAGGATGTGGTTGGCATGCGCCTGGATGATGTGGTGTCGCAAATTCGCGGCGAAAAAGGCACTGTGGTTAGACTCAATGTTATTCCGGCAGATGCCGTCACTGAATCCAGCGCAACCATCGTTGATATTACCCGCGACACAGTTAAGTTAGAAGATCAGTCGGCTAAGCAAGAAGTTATAGAACTAAGTTATAACAATGAGACTTATAAAATTGGCATTATCGATTTACCAACATTCTATTTCGATTTCGAAGCGGCAGCACGGGGCGAAGAAGACTTCAAGAGTTCCACTCGTGACGTTCGCAATTTACTGGAAGAGTTAAAAGAAGAAGAAGTCGATGCAGTGGTTGTTGATCTCCGCAATAACGGAGGCGGTAGCCTAAGTGAGGCAAACCAGCTAGTAGGACTATTCATTGAAACCGGTGCAACTGTGCAGATTCGCTACTCAGGAATTCGCAACGGATTCACTCGGCCATTCGGAGATAATGATCCTGAGGTTGCTTACAATGGACCATTAGCTGTTTTAGTGAATCGTACTAGCGCGTCTGCTTCAGAGATTTTCGCAGGTGCTATTCAAGATTATCAACGGGGTATCGTTCTCGGCGGTCAAACTTTTGGCAAGGGAACCGTGCAAGAAATTATCCCGATGGATTATGGCCAGGTAAAACTTACTCGTTCTAAGTTTTATCGAATTTCAGGAGCGAGCACACAGCACCGTGGAGTGATTCCTGATATTGAATTTCCAGATTTCTACGACGCCTATGAAGACATAGGTGAAAGCAGTCTCGATGGTGCTCTGCCCTGGGATACTGTAAGACCAGTAGAATATAGAACTTACCATGCAATACAGACGCTACTACCTGAACTACGTTCTTTATATGAAGAGCGCGCCAGTACTTCTCCCGATTTCATTTATCTAGAGGGTCAAATCGAACGTACTCGAGAATTGCGCGAACGAGAAACCCTTTCATTAAATGAAACCGTGGTTAAGCAGCAAAGAGAAGACAGTCGACGCGAAGAATTTGATGCAGAAAATATGCGTCGCGCCTTGAAGGGAATTCCTCTTAGAGAATGGGTGGACGAAGAAGCTGAAGAAGAGACTCCTGCCCTGGCGAATGACGACACTACCACTCTAGCCGATAACGACGAAGATGCTGCAGATGAAGAATATGAAGACGATCCGCTCATCCTCGAAAGCGGTCGCATCCTGGCGGATTTCATTTCATTGAATCAACGACGCATAAGTTCGGTTGACGACATCCCTACCCGTCGCTGAAACACTCTCCTACCTTTCCTCCTAACAAAAAAAAGGCCCTCCGAAGAGGGCCTATGAGCGGGGTCGAGCTCAAGGAGGATTCAATCAATTTGTAGTTGATTGAGTTTCTATTAAACCAATTGAATCTGGCTCTGCGATTGTTCAATAAGGGCGATGTGGGGGTTAATTGTGGCGGGAATGTGGCAGGGTTTGGGGATTGGATTTATTCGAATTGGCTGGAAGGCAGCAGATAACCTTAGCCGGAGAGATTGATTCGTAATTGAGCTTAGCTCAATTTCTCACCCTTTCAGGGCAGTCTGCGGCTGTCCAAACTGCTGACGCAGTTTGTCGAACTGCGAGAGTTCTCTTACTCTCCTCATCCGCCCGTTAATTATGTGAATAATAATAGAGCGGAGTTCTTAATAGGCGGAGTGCAGGGAGCTCGAGCAGAGTATGGCGGAGGAGGAGAGATTCGAACTCTCGGAGGGCTTTCACCCTCGCTGGTTTTCAAGACCAGTGCATTCAACCGCTCTGCCACCCCTCCGCGGTAGGGGCAGAATCTTACACTAATCGTAGCTCCAGTTAAATAAGGCCTCGGCGCTGATTTTGGGCTTTTTCTGGATATCGAAAAGCGTTGATTTTGGCACCCTAGGGGGTATGATAATTTCTCTGAACGACACTGGTTCTGTGCTTGTAAGCCATTGAAATAACAAGTCAGAACCCCAATATGGAAATAAAGCAAAACAACACTTGGTCGTTAATTTAACTACAATACACAAAGACGTTATTTATGTTTATCACTGCTGGAGATCTCGATGAACGAAGTTGATTTAAATATTGCTCAAAGCCAGGAATCGGTATTAGCAGTTAATAAGGTTCTCAAGAACACTTATTTGCTTCTGGGCATGACACTCGCTTTCAGTGCATTTACTGCGCTGTTAAGTTTTAACGCCCCTGCTTTGCATCCGTGGATGTTTTTAATTGGCGCTTACGGATTCTTATTTGCAACCCACCGCCTTGCTAACAGCCCCTGGGGATTGGTCACAACTTTTGGCTTCACTGGATTCATTGGTTTTGGAGTTGGACCGCTTATAGGTTTCCTCCTTTCCAGTCAGTCAAGTAGTGAAGTTGTAATGACTGCTTTAGGTGGAACTGCATTTATTTTCTTCGGCTTGTCTGGTTGGGTATTAGCATCGAGAAAGGATTTCTCTTTCTTGCGCGGATTCATAGCTGCAGGTTGTTTCGTGCTAATTGCGGCAATCATTATAAGCCTCATATGGCAAATACCTGCTCTGCAACTGGCAATGTCAGTTGCCTTTATGTTTTTCTCAAGCGCTGTAATTCTCTATCAGACTAGCGAGATAATTCATGGAGGTGAACGAAACTACATATTGGCCACTATCACTTTGTATGTTTCGCTCTACAACATATTCATGAGCCTGATTCATTTGTTAATGGCTTTCTCAGGTGACGACTAAAAATTAAATTCATTCTAAAGAAGCCCCGGCTTGGCTGGGGCTTTTTGTTTCAATACTAAAGATTTCAATTCTAACGTGAAATTTTCAATAGTCGTTTACGCGGCACCCTACTCTTCCGAAGCTGCTTCGACAGCATACAATTTTACTAAAACTATTTTAGAAGAAGGCCATGAAATTTTTCGCCTGTTCTTTTTTTCCGACGGTGTCCACAATGCGAACAGGCTCGCAATAACACCTCAAGATGAAGTAAATCTGCAATCTAAATGGGATAGCTTAATCAGTAACCATGAACTGGATTCTGTAGTTTGTGTTACTTCCGCTATTAGGCGCGGAGTTATTAATCAACAAGAAGCAGATCGACACGATCTTTCAGCCACAAGTATAAGTGACAGTTCCGAAATTGCGGGATTAGGCCAACTAATTGACGCAGCGATTAAATCCGACCGCATTGTGAACTTTGGCTAAGCAATGAGTAACAACTCTTCACAATCATTTACCTTCGTCAGCCGCACTGCACCCTATGGGAGCAATCGTCCTCAACTTTGTCTGGATGCGGCACTAGCGGCAGCTGTTTTCGAACAGAAGGTTAACTATGTCTTTTTAAACGATGGCGTCTATCAGCTTTTAAAGCATCAGGATGCTGAAGCGATTAATACAAAAACTCTTGGCAATGCCTTAGAGACTCTCGATCTTTACGGCATAGAAAATGTTTATGTCTGTAAAGATTCTTTAGCGCAAAGAGCCCTGACTGCCGATGATTTAGTGATCAAGGCAATACACATAGCGAGTGATGAATTAAAAACCATCCTGGCGGAAAGTGATTCGGTTTTTAATTTATGAGCAGCCTCCATACCATCAGCCGTTCCCCTCGATCTCAACTTCTAGAAAGTTGTTTAGCTTCCATAAGTGATGATGACGCCATTCTCTTTATCGAAGACGGTGTCTATCATTGCGCAAACCAGGATTTGCTAAGCAAGATCCCTGCAAAGATAAACTGCTTCGGATTGAAAGAAGACATCAGTGCCAGGGGATTAAAAGTTGCTGAAGAATCCAGTTTAGATATTGCAAACTACCGCAAGTTTGTAGAGCTTTGTACTCAATATGACAAAGTCATTAGTTGGTTCTAGCAATGGGAATTACACCTGCCCTCGATAAGGAAGGCTACTTAAAAGAACTCGACGATTGGGACGAAGAAGTCGCTGCATTTCTGGCTCAGCAGGAAAATATTAAGCTCGGCCCCTCTCATTGGGAAGTCATCAAGCTGTTAAGAAATTTTTATCGGCGCCATCAGATGTCTCCCGCAACTCGGGCGTTAATAAGTCTGGTAAAGCGAGAGCTAGGTTCCGATAAAGGGCGAAGTGTCTATCTAATGAAGCTTTTCCGCGGATCGCCTGCCAAGACTGCAAGCAAGATAGCAGGATTGCCAAAGCCTGATAATTGCCTTTAAGGCTCGTACCAGTTTAGGGTTTCCCTCAGGCTTACAACTCTTCCAATTATAATTATTGTTGGTGCTTTCAATCCGGCTTGCTCAATTAGCGCAGGCATCGACTCTAAGTCTGCGGATACCACCTGCTGGGTTTTAGTTGTGCCCTGCTGTACCACTGCAATTGGCATCTCTGGATCCATGCCATGCTCTATGAGCTTTGTGCAAATTGTAGTAATACCAAGCAAGCCCATATAGAACACCAGAGTTTCATGTTCCCGGACTAGATTCTCCCAGTCGAGTTCCAACACTCCTGCCTGCAAATGACCGGTAAGAAAGCGCACAGATTGGGCGTGGTCGCGGTGAGTTAAGGGAATGCCAGCATAGGAGGCACAGCCCGAAGCCGCCGTTATTCCAGGAACTATTTGAAAGGGAATATTAGCTTTAGCTAAAGATTCAATTTCCTCGCCCCCGCGGCCAAAAATAAACGGATCGCCTCCCTTCAATCGCAGCACTCTTTTCCCTTCTTGCGCGAGGCGAACTAGCATTTCATTGATAGTTTCCTGCTCCACCGAATGCTTAGCCCGTGCTTTTCCAACATGAATTTTTTCAGCATCGGGTCGAAGCTTATCCATAACTTCCTGAGAAACCAGGCGGTCATAAAGTATTACATCAGCCTTGTGCATCAGGCGTAATGCGCGCAAGGTGAGCAGATCTGGATCACCTGGCCCTGCTCCCACCAAATAAACCTCGCCCTGTGCAGCAGTTCCCGCTGATTGCTCCAAGAAATTTTCGATCAGCTTTGTTGCATCATCCATCCTGCCGCTATAGACCAATTCACTCAGCTCAGTCTCCAGTAACATTTCCCAGAAACGAAGACGATCAGAAAATTCGGAAAATTTTTCCCGAACCTGTGCGCGGTAGCTGCCAAGGAGTTCCGCGAGTTGCCCTTCCCTGCCAGGAATAAAAATCTCGTTGAGCTCTTTTATTTTACGAGTTAGAACAGGAGATCTACCGCTGGATGAAATCGCAACAACTACCGGCGACCTGTCGACAATGGCTGGCATGATGAAGGAGCAGAGTGCAGGTTTATCGACAACGTTAACTGGAATATTTTTATCGTTGGCTATGTTCGCTACGAAGGAGTTTGTTTTTTCACTATCGGTAGCTGCAATAACGAGACTGGCGTCGTCAATGTGCTCTGGAGAGAACTCTGATTCAATGCAGTTACAAAGAGAGTCTTTAGCAAGCCCGATAATTTCCGAACTAAATTGAGGTGCAACTATGGTGAGCCTGGCATTGGCTTTAAGGAGAAGATTCGCTTTCCTCCAGGCGACTTCCCCTCCGCCAATTATTACGCAATGCCGTTCCCTAATGTTCAGAAATAGTGGCAGGAATTCCATTACTGCAGCGTCTCAATACCATTCATATAAGGTTTAAGTGCATCAGGAATGTGAATACGACCGGCCTCATCCTGAAAATTTTCCATGATTGCTACTAAAGTTCTGCCTACAGCCAGGCCAGAACCGTTTAATGTGTGCACCATTTCTGGCTTGCCAGTATCAGGATTTCGCCAACGTGCCTGCATTCGCCTAGCTTGAAAATCGCCGTAACAACTGCAAGAAGAAATTTCACGATAAGTATCTTGGGAAGGCAACCAAACTTCCAGGTCGTAAGTTTTGGCAGAACCAAAGCCCAGGTCACCGCCACACAAAATCACTTTTCGATAAGCTAATCCAAGACGTTGCAGAATGACTTCCGCGTGATGAGTTAATTCTTCTAGAGCGGATCTCGATTCCTGAGGCTTTACTATTTGCACCAGCTCGACCTTCTCAAATTGATGCTGTCTGATCATCCCTTTGGTATCTTTTCCATAACTCCCTGCCTCAGATCTAAAACAAGGAGTATGGGCAGCAAATTTCAATGGCAATGAATCTGCTTCTAGAATTTCATCACGCACTAAATTTGTCACTGGAACTTCAGCCGTAGGAATCAAATAAAACGCGGGATCATGCTCCAGTTTAAAAAGATCTTCTTCAAATTTGGGTAATTGTGAAGTTCCGAGTAAAGAGTCAGCATTAACGATGTAAGGGACGTTTACTTCCGTATAACCATGCTCGTTGGTATGAATATCCAGCATGAATTGAATAAGGGCTCGATGCAGTTTTGCCATCTGTCCCTGCATAACAACAAACCTGGCTCCGGTAATTTTCGCAGCCGTGGCAAAATCGAGCCCATGATCCAAAGCTTCACCTAGCTCCGCATGGTCTTTGATTTCGAAGTTGTGCTTAACTGCTTCTCCCCAGGTTTCCACCAGCACGTTAGCATTCTCATCATCTCCCGCAGGAACTTCATCATCTGGCACGTTGGGTACGCCGAGCAAGTAATCTGTTAACTCTTGCTGTAACTCATCTAATTTATGTTTCTTGATTTCAAGTTCGGACTTAATCGTTTCCATGCCGGCGAGTATTTCAGACACGTCTTCGCCGGCTGCTTTCGCCTTACCGATAGATTTAGACTTGGAATTGCGTTCATTCTGCAGAGCTTCTGTTTCCAGCTGCAATTTCTTGCGCTGACTATCCAAGGTAGTCAGTTTTTCAATATCCAGATCAAACTTTTTAATCCGCAGTTTTTCTGCGACTAATTCCGGTTCAGTTCGAATCCGTTTCGGATCTAACATTTTCTATTCCTAAATTGCTTAGAGCACGACTCTTGTAAACTGCATGCCAACATAGGCTGCAAACAGACAAGCCACAACACTGCTTAAAACATAAAAAAGAGCGGTATTGTAGTTACCTTGTTGAAACAACAAAAGAGCATCCAGAGAAAATGTGGAGAATGTCGTCATTGCCCCTTAAAATCCCACAATTAATAACTGTCGCCATTGCTCTGCTAATTCGAGTTTTTCTGCAAATACTACGAATAAAACGCCAATTAAAAAACTTCCCAACAAATTTACAGTAAAGGTTCCCAGGGGAAATGCTGAGCCACTAATTCTCTCCATCGATTCCCTTATCCAATAACGAGACACCGAACCAAGAGCCCCACCTATAGCGACTGCAATATAAGTATTCATGAATTATCCTGGATTGATCAATTAGTGGTGTTTTCAATCACGTCGATGCCAACGGGTGGCTCGAATACAAACAAACTGTCGGCCAGGTTATGGTTTTTTTCGATATCCCTGAACTGCCAAACGGTTTGCTCTCCGTTTTTGTTATCGAGATGAATCATGTCGAGATTGGTGGCGATAAAGCTGATCGTAATTTGTTCATAAACGCTATCGAGCGCGAGGGGAGTTAATTCGAAATTAGCAGCTTCATCGTCACTTACTAATTCAATGGTATATTCTTCGGCAAGATTATCAGTGCGGCCATTCAGTAATTGCGCGGCTAATTCAGAATCATCGTTGTCCCAGTCTTCAATGACTACCTGTTCCAAATCGGGTTGATAGTTCCAGAGATAAGTTCCATCAGTAACAATTAATTCGGGAAACGGATCGATAGTTTCCCAATAGAAGCCATCGGGCTTTTTCAAATGCATTTGAATTTCGCTTTCCTCCAGCACGCCGCCGTCTGATTCGACGATGAGTTGCAGAACATTAGCGGACAAGGTGTCGATACCCTGTAACAGTCCATCGAGTTCATCGATCGCAGGACTTTGCCCAAACGCTGGGGAAAGACTGATTAAAGCAACAACGATAGCTACTATTCGGGACATTAAACTCACACAAAACCAGTGTTAATCGCGGGGAGGTGGAGGTGCGATAACTTCTCTAGAGCCGTTACTGCTCATTTCTGACACTACCCCGGCAGCTTCCATCGATTCTATCATGCGTGCTGCGCGGTTATAGCCAATACGGAGTTTGCGCTGTACTGCTGAAATTGACGCTTTCCTGGACTCTGTGACAAAACGAACTGCCTCATCATAGAGCTCATCTCCATCTTCCCCATTACTGCCACTCTCGGCACCATAGGAACCTGGCTCCAGATCATCATTCGTCTGAGTGACCGCATCTATATAGACCGGCTGACCGCGCTGTTTCCAGTCAGCCACAACACGATGGACTTCTTCATCGCTGACAAAAGCACCATGTACACGAGTCGGAACACCGCCTCCAGGTGGCAAGAAAAGCATGTCGCCATGACCTAACAATTGTTCTGCGCCACCTTCACCGAGAATGGTTCGAGAATCTACTTTCGACTGCACCATGAAAGACAAACGGGTTGGGACATTCGCTTTGATTAGACCAGTAAGCACATCTACTGAGGGTCTTTGGGTGGCCAGGACTAGATGAATTCCGGCAGCACGTGCTTTTTGTGCAATTCTGGCAATGAGCTCTTCAACCTTCTTGCCCACCACCATCATCATGTCTGCCAGCTCGTCAACGATTACGACAATGCAGGGTAATGCTTCCAATTCAGGTGCTGTTTGTTCTTCCTCGAGCAGCATTGGATCTGCTTGCCAGGTTGGGTCGATAATGGGTTTGCCAGATTTCTTGGCGTCGGTAACTTTTTTGTTGAAGCCGGTTAAATTCCGTACTCCGAGCGAAGACATGAGTTTGTAGCGTCTTTCCATTTCCGACACGCACCAGCGCAAGCCATTGGCCGCATCTTTCATGTCGGTGATCACTGGAGTCAGCAAATGCGGAATGCCATCGTACACAGACAATTCCAACATTTTGGGATCAATCATGATCATCCGTACCTGCTCTGGAGTCGATTTGAAGAGCAGGCTTAGTATCATGGCATTGATACCAACAGATTTACCGGAGCCCGTAGTGCCTGCTACCAGAAGATGAGGCATCTTCGCCAGATCCACGATCACCGGTTTACCGACGATATCGTGGCCTAGAGCCATACTTAAGGTTGAGCCGGCGCGGTCGAAATCGGCAGATGAAAGTACCTGGCTGAGTTGAATAACCTCTCGCTTTTCATTGGGAATCTCGATACCTATAACTGTTTTTCCAGGTATCACTTCAACCACACGGACGGACACGACTGCTAGTGATCGAGCCAGGTCTTTGACTAAATTGCTTATGCGACTGACTTTAACGCCCGCCGCAGGTTGGACTTCGAAACGCGTAATCACCGGCCCAGGATTCACTGCAGTCACTTCGATCTCAATGCCAAAGTCCTTTAATTTCAGTTCCAGCAGCTTGGACATGGCTTCCAGGGATTCCTTGGAGAAGCCAGAGTCATTGGTTTCCTGCCAGGCGTCCAATAAACCAATCGCGGGAAGCTCCTTAACCGATGAAGCGGCAAACAGCGTACCCTGCCGTTCTTTCTCGACTCTGGGACTCTTGGTGACCTTTTTCTTGGGTGGCGCCTTGATAGTTGGTGGTGCCCGCTTCTTCTCCTTTGCGATGTGAATATCGAGCACCTTCTTGCGGGATTCCAATCTTTTTTTAGTGGCGAGCTCCTGTTTCTTCTGTTCTATCCATTTTTGCGTTTTGGCAACGGTCCAGCTGCTGATGCCGATGGTCCATGCCCCCAATGTATCGATCACTGCTAACCAGGAAATGGTTACAGTAATTGTCAGTCCGAACAAAAAGATAGCGAAAAATAATAATGTACTGCCTAAAGAAGCCAGTACCGGAACACTGAGATCCACGACTAATGAGCCAACAACTCCACCGGCTAAATAAGGAATACCTTCCGCAATTTCAAAATGCAGTGTCGCCAGCCCACAGGCTGAGATAGTGAGCAAGAAAAAGCCTAGGGATTTCAAGCCAAACAGCGGCCAGGAAAATTCAGATTCCAGCTCGGTTTCACGAAACGAGGTATAAACCTTATAGGCAAGCAAGGCCGGAAAGCTATAGGCCAAATAACCCAACAAATGCAACAAAATGTCTGCAATCCAGGCGCCGTATACGCCTACCGCGTTATCGACCGAATCACCGCTACCGGTGGTGGTAAATCCAGGATCGCCAGGTGCATAGCTCAACAGAGCAATTATTAGAAATAAGGCCAGCAGAAAATACACGATCAGCGTACCTTCTCGCACCAGACGCTGCATGAGTGAGCTCACCTCAGTCTCTTGATTCGATTTTGACACCGCTGCATTTCTCAATTTATTCAGGCACCTGCACGTAGTTTATAGAAGCGTTTCTAGAATAGTTAGATGACACTTCAAGAGAATCGTTCAGTAAAAATTTTGATTCCCAATTATGTCCTTAGGTTATCGGGCGTTGAGCGCAGAAAATAAGGGGCTAGTAGCGAATAATCTTACTTAAATCAGTAGAATAGCGTGCAGGGTTTAATTCTTGGCAATTGCCATTACATACAGGAAAACGGGAAATACAAGCTCCCATAAGGAAGTCATTTTTATGAGTGAAGTAAAACACCATCGCCTGATAATTCTAGGCTCTGGGCCAGCGGGTTATACCGCCGCTGTCTACGCCGCCAGAGCCAATCTCGATCCAGTGGTTATCACCGGGCTAGTGGCCGGTGGCCAACTTACTACCACTACCGATGTAGACAATTGGCCTGGCGACGTTGAAGGGTTGCAGGGTCCGGATTTGATGGAGCGGATGAAAAGTCACGCAGAAAAGTTTGAAACTGAGGTTATTTTTGACCACATCAATGAAGTGGACCTGAATACTCGTCCCTTCAAGTTAAGCGGTGATTCTGCGCAATATACTTGTGATGCCTTGATAATCGCGACTGGCGCGTCAGCACAGTATCTTGGTTTGGATTCAGAAGAGGCTTTTATGGGCAAAGGCGTCAGCGCCTGTGCAACCTGTGATGGATTTTTCTACCGCAATAAGCCGGTGGCAGTAATCGGTGGCGGCAACACGGCAGTTGAAGAGGCCCTTTATCTTTCCAATATCTGTTCCCATGTCACGTTGGTGCACCGAAGAGATGCCTTGCGTGCGGAAAAAATTCTACAGAAGAAACTGTTTGAACGGGTAGATGAAGGCAAGGTAACTATCGCCTGGGATCATGAGCTGAATGAAGTGCTCGGAGACGACATGGGGGTTACCGGCATAAACATCAAACACGCCCAAAATGGCGAATTCTCCAAACTCGACGTGGATGGCGTATTCATTGCCATTGGTCACGTGCCTAATTCCGAGATTTTTCAGGAGCAACTGCAAATGAGAAATGGCTATGTCGTGGTTAATACAGGCCTGACTGGAAATGCCACAGAAACCTCGGTGCCAGGAGTTTTTGCCGCTGGTGATATCGCGGATCAGGTGTATCGGCAAGCGGTAACCAGTGCCGGTTTTGGCTGTATGGCCGCTCTGGACGCAGAAAAATTTCTGGATGATTAGTAGCTGTCATGCCCCTACCCTGGTTAGAACCAGAAGACATTGGATTCCCGCCAGTAGAGCAAGCGCTTAAAGAGCCAAATGGACTCCTGGCGGCCGGCGGCAGCCTCGATCAAGCCTGGCTTTTAAGGGCTTATAGCGAAGGTATTTTCCCCTGGTATGAAACCGGACAGCCGATTCTCTGGTGGTCTCCAGATCCGCGCCTGGTATTGACCCCCGACACGCTCAACGTGTCACGTAGCCTCAAAAAACTTATTAAAAAACATAGTTTTGAGGTAACTTTCGACACTAGTTTCACAGAAGTAATCCAACACTGTGCCGAAGCCCGACGTGGCGGCGCAGGCACCTGGATTACCGATGACATGCAAGCGGCATACGTCACCTTGCACGAGCAGGGCTATGCGCATTCTGTTGAAGTATGGGCAGGAGCAGATCTGGTTGGTGGACTTTATGGCATTGCCTTAGGTAAGGTTTTCTTTGGCGAATCTATGTTCAGCAAGGAAGACAACACTTCGAAGCTCGCCCTGGTGTACCTGATTCGACAAATTTCGCGGTGGGGATTTGAGCTGATTGACTGTCAGGTATCGAGCGAACATTTGTTTACCCTGGGTGCCGTGGAAATCTCCCGAACTGAATTTCTACAACGATTAAACAAATTACTAAAGCATGAAGATAAGAATGGAAAGTGGTCTTTAGAAGCGGACTTAATGACTTCCCAATATGAACACTAATTCAAAAGTAATCAGTTCCGTCAGGTTGTTTCGTACATCCCCGCACCCTTGTAGCTATAAAGAAGATCAAAGAGCGGCAACCGTATTTGTCGATCCTGATCTAGTTATCGATAAATCCCTCAATAGTAAGTTAAGCGAACTCGGTTATCGTCGCAGTGGCGCCCACCTTTATCGACCGGATTGTGATTTTTGCAGCGCCTGTATTTCTTGCAGAATTCCTGTTGATCATTTCACGATGAAGCGAGCACACAAAAAAATTTGGAGCAATAATCAAGACTTGGAAATCATTGAAAGAAATGACTTAACCTGTGACGAGTCTTTTAAATTGTATGAGCGCTATATCAACACCCGTCACGCAGATGGCGACATGTATCCTGCGACACCAGAGCAATTCGAGGCATTCATAAAAACCAAAACAGTGGATACGCGCTTCTATCTGTTTTTCAAGCAGCAAAAGCTAATCGCTGTCAGTGTCACAGATATGCTGGAACAAGGCCTTTCGGCGGTATACACGTTTTTCGAACCGGCGGAATCAAAACGCTCTCTCGGCATTTATTCCATTCTGCAGCAAGTCAAAACTGCAACTGAGATGAATCTACCTTATGTATTTCTCGGATACTGGATAAAGAATTGCCAAAAAATGGAATACAAGAGCAAGTTCAGGCCTCTGGAAATGCTGGTAGATGGTAATTGGATCTTGGTGAAATAAGCCGCCTCCAGGCCCTATACTGCTTTGCTTCTCTTCTAAATTCCGGCACAATGCGGCCGCTGAATAACAATTGAGGATATTCATGGCGAAAGAAGATCAAATTGAAATGGAAGGCGAAGTGGTTGATACCCTTCCGAATACCATGTTTCGAGTGAAACTCGAAAATGGTCATATCGTGACTGCCCATATCTCAGGAAAAATGCGAAAGAATTACATTCGAATTTTAACTGGCGATCAGGTCAGGGTTGAGTTGACGCCTTATGATCTGACTAAAGGTCGCATTACCTACCGCGCTCGATAAGCCTGCCCTTAAATCAAAGACTTGTATTCAAATAGAAGAGTTAGCTTTTAGCCTGACTGAGCTCTTTCCGTTCCGGTTTTGTGCGACTTTTTATGTCGAGAGTAATGTCATCCTCTGCTGAGATGTAAACGTCGCCACCGTTATCTGCCAGTTCACCAAAGAGAATATCTTCGGCAAGTGCTTTCTTCAGTTTCTCCTGAATCAACCTCGCCAATGGACGTGCGCCCATAGATTCGCTGTATCCGTGTTCAATGAACCAATCCACAGCTGCTTCGTCGACGTGCAGCAGGACTTTCTTTTCATCCAGTTGCACTTGAAGATTGACCAGAAACTTATCCACTACCGTGCGAATCGTTTCTGGCGCTAATATACCGAACTGCACAATCGCGTCGAGACGATTTCTAAACTCTGGCGTAAAAGCCTTCTTAATTATTTCCATGCCATCGGTGCTGTGATCCTGCTCGGTAAATCCGATAGATGCCCGTGCCATTTCTTGTGCGCCCGCATTGGTAGTCATAATTAGAATGACATTGCGGAAGTCTGCCCTACGACCATTGTTGTCTGTTAGGGTGCCATGATCCATCACTTGCAGAAGCAAGTTAAAAACATCTGGGTGTGCTTTCTCTATTTCATCTAATAACAACACACAGTGTGGATTCTTGGTTATGGCTTCAGTCATTAAGCCACCCTGGTCAAAACCAACATAACCTGGAGGCGCGCCAATTAAGCGCGACACCGTATGCCGTTCCATGTACTCAGACATATCGAAACGGACTAATTCGATTCCCATAATTTTTGCGAGTTGTCTACTGACTTCGGTTTTACCAACCCCAGTAGGACCTGAAAACAGGAATGAACCGATTGGTTTTTCTCCCTCATTCAATCCAGCGCGGGAAAGTTTTATCGCTGTAGATAAAGTATCGATCGCCTTGTCTTGTCCGAACACAACCATCTTCAAGTTAGATTCCAAACTCTTGAGCGCATCGATGTCAGAACTCGAAACATGCTTCGGCGGAATCTTGGCGATAGTCGCGACGACTTTTTCCATGTCTGTGACTTGAATTAGTTTCTTACGTTTACTGCTTGGTTGTAATCGTTGGAAGGCACCAGCTTCATCTATTACATCAATTGCCTTATCCGGCATGTAGCGATCGTTAATATAACGACCAGCTAATTCCGAAGCTGCCTTAAGAGCCTTGTCGCTGTAACGAAGGTCGTGATGCTCTTCGAAACGAGACTTTAGCCCTTTCAGTATTTTATAGGTTGTATCGATATCCGGCTCGTCAACATCAATCTTTTGAAAGCGACGAGAAAGAGCGCGATCCTTTTCGAAGATGCCACGATACTCTTGATAAGTAGTAGATCCGATGCAACGAAGGTGGCCGGAAGTTAATACTGGCTTTAATAAGTTCGATGCATCCATGACGCCGCCTGACGCCGCACCCGCACCAATAATAGTGTGAATCTCGTCGATAAATAAAATAGCGTGTTCGTTCTTCTTAAGTTCCGCTAACAATGCTTTGAAACGCTTTTCAAAGTCACCTCTGTATTTAGTGCCAGCTAACAAGGCACCTAGATCTAAGGAATAAATAACACTTTCTTTCAGTACTTCCGGAACATCATTCTCAATAATTAATTTTGCCAATCCTTCCGCGACCGCTGTTTTACCGACACCAGACTCACCTACTAAGAGTGGATTGTTTTTGCGTCGTCGAGACAACACTTGTACAACTCGAGTGACTTCGTCTTCACGACCAATAAGAGGATCAATTCTGCCTGCTTCTGCTTCAGCATTTAGATTTGTGGCAAAACTGTCCAGAGGATTCGCTGAAGTATCTGGAACTGTTTCTTCTTCTTGTTGTTCTGCCGGAGATTCGTTGCCACCAGCATGACCAGGTATTTTCGAAATACCATGCGTAATAAAATTAACTACATCGATACGAGCAATATCTTGTTGCTTAAGAAAATATACTGCCTGACTCTCTTGCTCACTGAAGATTGCCACTAATACATTGGCGCCAGTCACTTCTCTCTTGCCTGATGATTGCACGTGAAACACTGCCCGTTGCAACACGCGCTGGAATCCTAAAGTTGGTTGTGTTTCGCGAGTAGTTTCAGATTCTGGTATGAGCGGGGTTGTGGCATCGACGAAATCAACAAGCTCACCTCTAAGTCGGCTTAAGTCACAATCGCGAGCAAGTAACACACTTGAAGCTACTTCATTATCAAGTAACGCCAACAAAAGATGCTCCACCGTCATGAATTCATGACGCTTTCTTCTCGCACCTTTAAATGCACTATTTAGAGTTGCTTCAAGATCTTTGCTTAACATAGTTCGCCTTCGGTTCTCGTTTACTGTGCGAGCTTCTTAACCTATCTGTCAACTTCAACAGAACAAAGAAGAGGTTGCTCACACTCACGCGAATAATCATTCACTTGAGCAGATTTGGTTTCAGCAACGTCTTTACTGTATACACCACAAACACCCTTTCCTTCTGTGTGTACCTTCAACATTATCTGAGTTGCTTTTTCAACATTCATATTGAAAAAAGAGCGTAGCACATCGACGACAAAGTCCATTGGGGTGTAGTCGTCATTTATTAAAATTACTTTGTACAGCGGGGGTTGCTTTAGCTTGGGTTTTTCCGTAGTCGTGGCAAAACCCGCATCATGATCCTCATCCCCGTCATCCTGGGAATTGTTGGGATCCATTGGCAATCCGCTTAATTTTAAGTCTAGTAGATGTTTGTTCGGCATACTAAGTTCTGGCGCTAACAAATCAGTATTTTGTGTCACTGTGCGAGTGAATATATTGCGTTAGTTTACAGCTTATGGAAAGGCCTTTATCCACTTCGCAGAAGCTTCTAAAGAACAATCCGATTATACCTTTAAATAAGACTATTTCTGTGAAATTCAAGCGCTTACAGTGGTTCAAGAGTTCGCCATTGGCGGCGGGAAGCTTTGACATTGATGCAATGATGGTGTATAGCATCGGATAGTGGTTGAACCACCATTAAAAAATTACAAAAAATAATAAGAAGTACGGAGTTATTCCAATGAGTACCGGGCAAGTTAAATGGTTCAATAACGCAAAAGGATTTGGGTTCATTTTACCTGATGACGGTGGCGACGATTTATTCGCACACTATTCTGCGATCGGAATGGAAGGCTACAAAACCTTGAAGGCGGGTCAACTAGTGTCATTTGACACAATCCAGGGACCCAAAGGTTTGCATGCAGCAAATATAAAACCCGTTTCGGAGTCAGCTCCTGAAAAAGCTGAAGAAGTCAGTACCGAAGAGGTCACTGCAGAATCGCCAAGCGAAGTAACAACTGCTGACTCCGAATAATCCAAGCGAGATCACTCGCGGTATTTTTCTGGAATCACATTCACACCTTGCGTGAGAGTAGCTTACGACTAAAAGTTGAAGCTGCGTGGTATCTTTTATTGCATGTCAAAACTGTTACTTCTAAACAAACCATTCGGGGTTCTGTCACAATTTCGCAGCGATGGCGAGCAACAAACCCTTGCTAGTTTTATCCAGCAAAAAGGCTTCTACCCTGCCGGAAGACTGGATAAAGATTCTGAAGGATTATTGCTTCTTACTGACGATGGCAAGTTGCAGCAAAAAATATCTGACCCTAAATTTAAATTTACCAAGACCTATCTCGCTCAAGTTGAGGGATTGATTTCCGCTGCTGCATTATTACAACTGGAACAGGGCGTCGAATTAAAAGACGGTAAAACCAGACCCGCAATCGCTCGCGGGGTTAAAGAACCAGAATTTTTTTGGCCGCGGAAGCCACCGATTCGTTATCGTAAAAACATCCCAACCAGTTGGATCGAGTTAACAATTACGGAAGGGAAAAATAGACAAATAAGGCGTATGACTGCGGCGGTTGGTTACCCTACTCTGCGTCTCGTGCGAATAGCTGTGGGTGACTGGACGCTCAATGACTTGGAGCCGGGTTTTTACCGAGAGCTGGAGGTTTAAGAGTCTTTCCAGGTGTCTATGGCGTCGGCATCAGACTGGCGACTTTCAATCCACTCTACTCCTGATTCCGTTGCTTGCCTCTTCCAGAAAGGTGCTTCACTCTTCAGGAAATCCATAATAAAACGCGCTGCATCGAAAGCGTTTTGACGATGAGCACTGGCAGTACCGACGAAGACAATCTGATCGTTAGGATTTAAAGCCCCCACACGGTGAATCACCCGCGTATCCAACAGAGACCATTTCTCATTCGCCGTATCCACAATGGATTGCAAACTCTTCTCTGTCATTCCCGGATAGTGCTCAAGAAAAAGTGACTGAATCTTTTCCGATTCAGTTTCCCCATGATCATAGACTTCCCGCACCAGGCCGGTAAAAGTCACAATTGCCCCGGCATCACCTGCTCTCTTCCGTATCAACTCGTACTCGTGAGCAATATCAAAATCATCGGCTTGTACAGAAATCATGGCTGGGCTGTTTTTAATTGATTAGCCACCGGTCATTGGTGGGAAAAAGGCGATTTCATCATTTTCAGACAATTTATAACTTCTATCTACAACTGTCTGATTTACTGCGACTAGTACTTTGTTATTGGTATTGATAACAGCGTTGAACTTTGGATCGGTGGTTTGCAGATGAGAAATTAATTCATCAATGCTGGCAACTCCATCGGGTAAAGAAATCTGCTCTTTATCCTTTTCGAGTTGTTCTCTTATGCTGGCAAAATAGTGAATCTGAATCATGATTAGCGCTTAGACCGCCTTCTGATAATGACCACTGCGGCCACCTTTCTTTTCGATTAAGCTAATTCCACCGATAGTCATTTCTTTGTCCACTCCTTTGCACATATCGTAAATGGTGAGGGCCGCTACCGAAACCGCGGTAAGCGCTTCCATTTCTACGCCAGTTGGTCCGTTTACTTTACAGATTGCATCGATAACTACTCGATTGTTCGGCCGATCCAATTCCAACTCCACATCTACAGAGGACAACATCAGGGGATGGCACAACGGAATAAGCTGCGAACAATTCTTAGCGGCTTGAATACCGGCAATTCTTGCCACCGAAATAACATCCCCTTTTTTATGACCACCTTGCGCTATCAACTCCAGCGTTTCAGCAGCCATGGTGATATCACCTCGAGCGACAGCAATCCGCTGGGTCGATGTTTTGTCACCAACATCCACCATTTTCGCCTTTCCCTGTTCGTCGATATGGGTTAATTCGCTCATGTTGTCTAAATAGCCGTACTAATTGGATCTACAGATTGTATTCAATATTCGACCTTTAACTCACGCTGAAGGCACGCTATTGCTTGAACTTCTATTATCCTTTAATCCCTACTTAAGCTAAAGCCATTGCTTAGAAAATAAATGAATAAATCAATTTATAACATTGATCAGCAAGTAAATTAATGATTAGATTCTCGACTTTTTTAGCAATTTACAGACAATGAGCGACGCCCCCCATATCACTGTAGCCTGTGTAATCCCCCGCGAAGGAAGATTCCTGCTGGTACGGGAGAAATCAGCGGGTCAAATCGTTTATAATCAACCTGCTGGTCACCTCGAGCCCGGAGAATCCCTGATCTCCGCCGCAGAAAGAGAAACTCGAGAGGAAACTGGCTGGCAAGTCGAAATCGCGCGCTTTCTCGGAATTTATCAATACACAGCACCTAATAATGGCATCAGCTATGTGCGTCATTGTTTCGTTGCCAATCCAATTGCTGAAATAGAGAATGCCGAGCTTGATCTGGACATTCTCGATAGTTGCTGGTTGAGCCTGGAAGAAATTGAAACTCTCGAATCACAACTCAGAAGCCCGCTGGTGCTTAAGGTCATTCAAGATTTTATGACAGGAAACAGCTACCCATTGTCACTGCTTCACCCAGAAAACCGATTAATCCAATAACACAGGAGCACAGTATTGTCAGAATCATCATCCAGTGTAATCATTGGCATGTCGGGTGGCGTGGATTCTTCGGTGGCTGCTTATCTACTGCAGCAACAGGGGTATCGAGTGGAAGGCCTGTTCATGAAGAACTGGGAGGAAGATGACGGTACCGAATACTGTACCGCCAAAGCGGACCTGGCGGACGCCCAGTCTGTCTGCGACAAGCTTGGCATCCATCTACATACGGCAAACTTTTCCGCTGAATATTGGGACAATGTGTTCGAACATTTTCTAAAAGAATACAGCGCTGGCCGAACCCCGAATCCTGACGTCCTTTGTAATCGAGAGATAAAATTCAAGGCCTTTCTCGAATATGCCAGTGAACTAGGCGCTGATTACATCGCCACAGGTCACTATGTGCGCAGGCAAGATAAAGGTGAAGAAACTCATCTGCTCAAAGGAACCGATGACAACAAAGATCAAAGCTATTTCCTTTGCGAAGTTAATGAAGCTTGCCTGCATAAGAGTCTGTTTCCTCTCGGAGAATTACCTAAGACTGAAGTGCGTAATATTGCTTCAGATTTAAATCTTCAGACCCATGACAAAAAAGACAGCACAGGAATTTGTTTTATTGGAGAACGCAAATTTAAAGACTTTCTGGAACAATACCTGCCTGCGCAACCAGGAAATATAGAAACCATTGATGGCGAACAGCTAGGTAGTCACTCCGGCCTGATGTTTTATACCTACGGTCAACGCCAGGGTCTCGGTATCGGCGGCAGGCAAAACAAATCCGAAGCAGCCTGGTACGTGGTAGACAAAAATTTAGAGCGAAACGTTTTAATAGTTGCGCAAGGAAATGAAAACAAAGACCTTTTCTCTTCGCGCTTAACAGCGCGAGCACCGCTATGGATAAACCTGAAAGAACCGGAGCTACCCTTATCCTGCACTGCAAAGATACGTTATCGCCAAGCGGATCAAGAATGTCAGGTAAAAGCCTTGGCAGACGAACAAGTTGAAGTAATATTCGAACAAGCTCAGCGTGCGGTAACACCGGGCCAGTATATTGTGTTTTATGAAAATGACCGTTGCCTGGGAGGGGCAATCATTGAACAGTTCTGCCGATAAATTTAATCGCTGGGAATATCAGAATATTGCCATGGTAGCGGTCGCCCAGTGCGCATCACTGGTGAATTCTCTTGCCGTTAAAGGCAAGGCTCCGCAATCTGAGTTGATAGCCTGTATAAATTCCTTGCTGATAGTCAATCCGAATTCCGTAGATGACATCTACCCCAATATTGCCGACTTGAATCTCGGACTGCGCACAGTTCAGGAAGTCTTCAGTAATGATCGGAGTCGGGAAAATGCCGAAATTATGCGCTACACACTAGGAATGCTGCTGCTTCGCAACAAGTTCAACGGCAGTCAACAATTGCAATCGGCCGTCAGGCATGGATTGGAATTCATTGATCCCCTCGAGTTCATAGATGATGAAGCTTCGGAACAGAGTGAGAGCGCATTAATCCAACAAGACCGTATATTCGAGCAGCTTGCCAAACTCTATCAAGATACAATTAGCACCCTTTCTTACCGCATTCAGGTTCAAGGTCAGGTGGAGAATCTGAAAAACGAAAACGTTGCGAATCGCATTAGGGCTTTGTTGCTGGGTGGTATTCGTTCTGCCGTGCTTTGGTATCAACTTGGTGGGCGCCGCTGGCGCTTAGTTTTTTACCGCAAGCGCGTGCAAGAAACCGCAGGAAACATTCGACGTAAGCTTCTAACTACAATCTAGAAATTAAGTAATTCAGGAAATACCTATGACAGAGTTGCAGTCTAATCCCCTCTTATCCTTATCCCCATTGGATGGCCGTTATCGGAATAAGTGTGAGGAACTGGCGCCATTTTTCAGTGAGTTCGGATTAATGCGCTATCGCGTACTCGTGGAAATCAAATGGCTGCAAAAATTAGCTGCAACTCAATCAATTTCTGAATTGGAACAAATAAGTGAAGAGGATATTGCGAGTCTTAACAGTCTATACGCTGAGTTTTCAATCGATGATGCTCAGCGCATTAAAGATATAGAGAAGGAAACTAATCATGATGTTAAGGCTGTAGAGTATTTTATTAAAGAGAAGCTTCAAGGTCAGGCATCGCTACAAACTCATTTGGAGTTTGTGCATTTTGCTTGTACCTCGGAAGACATTAACAATCTTGCCTATGGGCTCATGCTTAAGGAAGGTCGAGATCAGGTCTTACTGGTAGTCATGGAAGAGATTATTAGCAAGCTAGCATCATTGGCACACGAGTTTGCGCAACAACCATTGTTATCCCGAACTCATGGCCAACCAGCGTCACCAACCACGGTTGGTAAAGAATTCGCCAATGTCGTTCATCGCTTGCGCCGGCAAAAAGCGCAAATAGCCAACGCAGAAGTGCTTGGCAAGATTAATGGCGCGGTAGGAAATTTTAATGCGCATCTCTCGGCCTATCCCGAAATTGATTGGCAAACTATCGCCGCAGAATTCGTCACCGAATTGGGACTCACCTGGAATCCTTATACGACTCAGATCGAACCCCACGACTATGTCGCAGAGCTACTTAATGGATTCTCAAGGTTTAACACAGTGCTTTTTGATTTCAATCGAGATATCTGGAGTTATATTTCGCTGAATTTTTTCAAACAGAAAACTGTTGCAGGGGAAATCGGTTCCTCAACCATGCCCCATAAGGTGAACCCAATTGATTTTGAAAATTCTGAAGGAAATCTAGGGCTTGCCAATGCAATCTTGCAGCATCTCTCCAATAAATTACCGGTATCGCGCTGGCAAAGAGATCTGACCGACTCCACCGTGCTTAGAAATCTAGGTACAGGCTTCGCCTATAGCTTGATTGCTTATCGAGCTAATTTGAAAGGTCTCAGTAAATTAGAGCTAAATGCTCAAGCAATTGATGATGATATAGACGGCTGCTGGGAAATACTGGCGGAGCCCATTCAAACCGTCATGCGCCGCTATCGCATCGACAAACCCTATGAGAAGCTCAAGGAACTTACCCGCGGGAAAAGCATCGACAAGACTGCGATCCAGGCGTTTATTACTGGATTAGACATCCCTGATTCAGCCAAACAGCAATTGCTGGAATTAAGCCCTAGAACTTATCTAGGCAATGCCATCGATCAGGCCTCTAGTATTTGAGCTCACCCAAACTAAGCCCCCTGTTTGATCCTGCTGCCTTCCAGCAATCACACTGGCAGCAGCGGCCGCTGCTGCTCAAGCAATTGATTGAGTTTCAGGATCCACTGAGCGCCGATGAGCTAGCTGGGCTAGCTTGCGAAGAAGGTATCGAAAGCCGCCTGGTTCGCGGAGAAGCGAACTGGCAATTGCAGCAAGGCCCAATTCCAGAGTCTGAATTAACCCAATTACCGCCAAGCTCCTGGGCTTTGCTAGTGCAGAGTGTGGACCTATTATTCAGTGAATTCAAAGCGTTAAAGGACTTATTTCAATTCATCCCTAGTTGGCGCTTGGAAGATGTCATGGCATCCTTTGCCGCCCCTGGTGGTGGCGTGGGACCCCATTTCGATTACTACGATGTGTTTCTGATACAAGGCGCAGGACAGCGCAGATGGCGGCTAGGGAAGAAGTGTGACTCGAGTACACCGGTCAGCACCGAATCCGGCTTGTTATTGCTCAAAGACTTTGAGCAAGTCGAGGACTAAGTCCTCAATCCGGGTGATGTCCTCTATATTCCGCCTCAATACGCCCATTGGGGCGAGGCAATATCGGAAAGCTTCTGCTATTCCGTGGGATTTCGAGCACCTTCCAGCGCTGACATGCTGGAAGGGTTCAGTGATGCATTGATCGCCAGAATTGATCCCTCCAGCCGCTTTACCGATTCTCCTTCCACGACTCGTGAGAACAGCCATGAAATTAGCGTTCAAGACTTGAACGCCGCATTTTCACTGCTCCAGAACGAATTGTCCGATCAATCGAGTTTTTGTAAGTGGTTTGGGGCCTACATGACCCAACCGAAATACCCGGACTTATTTTCAATTGCAGATCCCTTACCCACTGCCGAGGAAGTTCTGGCGGCTATACAGAGCAATAAGGCAGAGATAGCACTCAATCCTGGCTCTCGGCTTGCGTTCACTCGATTAGAAGAGGAAGACGCCCTGTGGCTGTTTGTGGACGGGCGTGTCTATGGCCTGCCAAGAGTATTAGGTAATGCTATTTCTAAACTATGTGAGTTAACTCATTTAAACAATGAGCTTTTCATTGAATTTTCAAATCATGATGAGCTGCTGAATGTGCTTCTGGACATGTTGCGAGAAGGATCTTTACTGCTGCTTGAGCCAGCAGAGCCTGACTAATCCCTGCCTACAGCGATAATTCTCGATTACTGGCTTCGATAAACTTCTGACGCAGCTCATCGTAGCTGTTTACCGCCGGGAACTGAGGAAATTCCTCGATCACATTATCTGGCGCCCGAAACAGTATCCCCGCATCGGCTTCTCCCAGCATAGTGGTGTCGTTATAGGAATCACCCGCGGCAATGACTCTAAAATTCAATCCATGAAACGCGATTACACATTGGCGCTTAGGATCCTTCTGCCGTAATTTGTAATCGACAATTGCCCCCGAATCATCTGCTACCAGGCGGTGGCAAAACAAAGTCGGGAAATTCAATTGGCGCATCAGAGGATGAGAGAATTCATAAAAAGTATCTGACAAAATGATAAGTTGGAAGCGCTCTTTAAGCCAATTCACGAAGTCCAGGGCTCCTTCCATGGGAGACATGGTCGCAATGACTTCCTGGATATCTGGCAGCCCTAGATTGTGTTCCTGTAAAAGCCGCAAGCGCTGCTGCATCAATTCATCATAGTCAGGGATATCACGGGTCGTGGCCCGCAACGCGTCAATTCCAGTCTTTTCCGCAAATCCGATCCAGATTTCCGGTATTAGTACTCCTTCCAAATCAAGGCAGGCTAATTCCATGGCTCCTACAGCTCCTCTAACGCAGCTCCGCTGGTGTTTTGACAGGCGACAATTTAACAGAACAACTCTGCCCGGGACAGACACTGAGGCGCTCTACCGGGCAAATATCTAGATATAGAGCTATTTTGCCATTGAGCGTCTACATTTAGTGTGCTACTTCTATTTAGACAGTCTAAGTACTTAATTTCATTGAATTTTTCACGTGGAACATCAGCTAGCGTTCCACAGTAAAATCAGTCAATTAGGGCGCTACTTTACCCACTTGGACAAATAGTCGAGAATTAGCCCCCTTTCCCATCCCCTAGAAATCAATGGTGAATACCGCAACCATGCTAGATCAAAAGGAAGTTGAAGCGCTGAATGACGCCCTCAGAGACGCTGAGCCTAAGGAAATACTGAATAAGCTACTAGACCGCGTCCCTAACACGGCAATCTCCTTCAGCGGCGCGGAGGACGTGTTATTAATAGAGCTCTGTAAAACGCATGCCAGTCCTCCCGCCATATTTACCCTGGATACCGGCAGACTCCATCCCGAGACCTATCGCTTTATCGAACGGGTTCGAGATCACTACAATCAACCGATTGAGGCCCTTTTTCCCGATTCAACTGCTGTCAATAATTTGGTTAAATACAAAGGCTTATACAGTTTTTATAACAACGGTCATGAAGAGTGCTGCGAAATAAGAAAAGTGCAGCCACTACGCACAAAATTAGCCGGATTGGATGCCTGGATAACTGGTCAACGCAGAGATCAGAGCCCTACCCGAGTGGAGGTTCCTGTGATCGAGATCGATCCTACTTTTTCCACGGATCAACACCAGGTAATAAAGGTTAACCCCCTGGCCAATTGGACCTCAGCGCAGGTTTGGGAGTATATCCGCATGTTCGATGTGCCCTATAACGAACTACACGATCGCGGCTACGTGAGTATCGGCTGTGAGCCATGTACCAAGGCGATTGGGCCAAATCAGCACGAACGTGAGGGTCGCTGGTGGTGGGAGGAAGCTACCATTAAGGAATGTGGCCTGCACCGCGGCAATATCCAGGAAAATTCCTAGTCAGGCAAAAAAAAGCCCGGCATTGCCGGGCCTTCTAAAAATACGAAAATCAATGAGTTGGGAGCGATATATCTTTAAAGAGATCATCTAGCTCTGCTTTCGTGTGGCGATAGGTAGTTTCCTGGATCAGATCCTTTGTCAGGTGGGGAGCAAACATCTCAATAAAGTCGTACATGTAGCCACGCATGAAGCTTCCCCGTCTGAAACCGATCTTGGTAATACTAGGCTCAAACAGGTGACTAGCGTCGATTGCCACGAGATCTTCATCAACCGCAGGGTCATGAGCCATCCCAGCAACAATCCCCACCCCTAATCCGAGTCTGACATAAGTCTTGATGACATCTGCATCAGCGGCGGTAAACACCACCTTTGGTGCCAGGGCTTTCTCTGTGAATGCCTCGTCTAATTTTGACCTTCCAGTAAAGCCAAAGGTATAGGTTACAAGTGGAAATCTTGTTAAATCTTCAATAGTTAATTCAGATACTTGAGTTAAAGGATGAGATTTAGGTAGCAATATTGCTCGATTCCAGCTGTAACAAGGCATCATCACCAAATCACTGAATAATTCCAGCGCTTCGGTGGCGATAGCGAAGTCTGCTGTTCCATCTGCTGCTAACTCAGAAATCTGCATTGGAGTACCCTGATGCATATGCAGGGCAACGTCCGGGAATTTGTCGATAAATTGGCTGATAACCGGCGGCAGGACGTAGCGACATTGAGTATGGGTAGTGGCTACAGCTAAACTGCCCTTCTTCTCATCACAGAATTCTTGAGCAACAGACTTGATACTTTCGACCTTACGGATAATTTCTCCGGCGGTTTTCAAAATCGACTCGCCGGCCGGGGTAATTCGGGTCAAGTGCTTTCCGCTGCGAGAGAAGATCTCTACTCCAAGTTCATCTTCCAACAGCCTGATCTGTTTACTAATTCCTGGTTGCGACGTGTAAAGGCTTTGCGCTGTTTGTGAGACATTTAGATCATGATGGGCAACTTCCCATATATAGCGCAATTGTTGCAGTTTCATATTTCCTCCGGTCGGCATATCAATAGCATAGATATCTTCTTATGCTATTTAGTTATTAAAATATGCCAAAATATTCCTTTTAAGAATAGATAAAAGATTTTACTTTTTCCAACCCGTTTGCCGTGATCTTTAGATCGCCGACTGCTTATTAATTAATGTAGACCAACATGGAATTCTTGCTGCATATTTTGGCCGGTGCCGGCGTAGGTTTTGCCATCGGCCTGACAGGGGTTGGCGGGGGAACGCTGATGACCCCGTTACTGCTGGTTTTCGGCTATCCCGCACCGGTCGCAATAGGCACTGACCTACTCTACGCTGCCATCACAAAAGCAGGTGGCGCAGTCAGCCACCATCGCCGGGGTAACGTAGACTGGAAAATAGTCTTCTTGCTGGCCGTAGGCAGTATCCCGGTCTCAATCTTGCTCCATATCTTTTTTCTCGATGTCAGTTTCCAGGAATCTCCTGAGTTCGAAAGCCTGCTTACCTTTAGCTTAGGTGTGATGTTAATAGTGACGGCTATTATATTGATATTTAGAGATAAAATGAGAAAAGGCGCAGTTGAAGAAAGACCAGAATTCGTCATGGCACCCATACACAAACACCGGCCAACGGTCACCTGGGTGATGGGATTGTTGCTTGGCGCTTGCGTAACGCTATCTTCGGTCGGCGCTGGAGCCTTTGGCGCGGCTATTCTCCTGACCATTTACTCCCAAACGTCTGCAGTAAGGATTATTGGCACCGACATAGCTCATGCCGTACCACTGACTTTTTTCGCCGGATTAGGCTATTTAATCAGTGGCTATGTGGATCTGGTTTTATTACTCAGCTTATTGATTGGATCACTACCGGCGATTCATTTGGGTACGAAGGTGAGCAGTCAGGTGTCGGATAAGATGTTGCAGCGGATACTGACCATTATTCTGCTGGGCTTAGGGAGCTATTATAGCTTAATTTAATGTTTTACTTCATAAATAGAATATATCTTATTGTATTTAATTTTATTCATTTGCCACTCCGTGAGGCACATGACCGGTAGCGACATGGTTGCTGGCGGATTCACAATGCCCTTGCTGGTCATCAAAGAACACATCTGCATCAAACGCCTGGAGGAATTCGCCTTTATCCAGCCCCCCAAGAAACAAGGATTCATCAATCCTGATGTTCCACGCCCTGAGAGTTCTTACTACCCGTTCGTGAGCTGGCGCGGCCCGCGCCGTTACCAGGCAGGTGCGAATGGGGACCTCTCCGGCTGAAAATGCCTGCTGGATCTGCTGCAGAGATGCTAAAAACGGCTTAAACGGTCCGCCACTAAGGGGATCATTAGCAGCTTCAAGTTCATTTTTAGTAAAAACCTCTAAGCCTTTGTCTTTAAATATTTTTTCAGACTCATCTGAGAACAAGACAGCGTCCCCATCGAAGGCAATCTTCAGACTTTCACGGTCAGCCACGGACTTTTTCGAGGGCAGAATGGTAGCGGCGGCCACCCCCAACTCCAGGGCCTGGCGGACATCTGCCCCGTCTGCCGAGAGAAACAGATGACTATTGAAGGCTGAAATGTAGCGATAAGGGCTGTCACCACCGCAAAATGCCGCTCTACTGATATCCAAATGGTAGTGCTGAATCGAATTGAACACCCTAAGCCCGGTATCTGCGGAGTTCCTGGAAAGAAGGATTACCTCCACCGGCGATTCTTCCAGAAGCGCATTCAAGTTAAGCAACTTCTTCACCAGGGGAAAGGCTTCTCCTGGTTCCAGCGCTTCCTCTTCCCGAGTTATCTGATACTGTTGGTAAGCATCCAGCCCCTCCTCCTCATAAACTCGATGACTTTCAGTCATATCGAACAAAGCACGGGAAGAAATCGCGATAACTAGCGGATCTATCTTAGGGTTTTTTGAATCAGACAATCTGGATACTCACTATAAACTGGCCACGTTCAGTGCTTGAGCCACCTAGCAAAGTTAAGTGGTCAAAAATCTCCCGTGGATTCGCCTAATCCCTGTCAAAACAATGGCGAAGATGACCCTATCGTACTACACCTATATATAGAGTGAGAAAGTTGAGTCAGAACTCAATCCAGCTTGGATAGAGATACACCAAAGGACCGGTTTTATGTCTGCAATTCCTTCCGAAGACATCCTCGATCAAACAGAAATCGTCTTTTCAGTGCTGCCGACGCTGGATGCAACTATCGAAGAATCGAATGTTACCGAAGAAGCTCCCGAACAAAGTGAGCTGCCACAGCACGTCGAATATTTGAAAAACAAACTAAAACTGCAGCAGCGCCGCAAAAAGATAATTTCCGAAGAAGAAAGTCGCCTGGCTAATCTCAACCGGGCTCTGGCAAATACAGAATCCCTTAATGGCGAAACCCAGCAACTAAATGTTCAAGCTGCGGTGCTAATGGGCGCATTAAATAAACTGCAGCAAGAACTGCAACAGGCAAGCTCTGCGAAAGATTCCTTACTCGAAGAAATTAGTACGCTAAAGAAGGAAAGTCTTTCTATTAAAGCAGATCTGGCTCAGACCCAAGGTGAAACAAGTTCCCAAGTTTAGATTACTCAATAAAATAATTCCCAGGCGCAGGAGCTGATTAACTTATTGCAGCTTCAGCTACAGACTGCAGAAACTCAGCAAAGCGATAGCAAAGAACAGAGTGCGGCCTTAAAAGAAATCTTAAATAGCAGCCAACTACAGCAGCAAGAAATTGGCAACATGGCTGCTGACTTCAGTACTGCCAGTGAAGAGGCAGAAGCGTTTATCCAGCGAGCACAAATAAGCAAATCAGAAAATGAAGACAATGCTCGAAAGCTCAATAAAATAGTCGAGATAAATCAGAATAAAAGCCGAGAGTTAGAAGGCTTAGTGGAATCGTTTTCCGAACTGAGGGAAGAATTGATCTTCGAACGGAATCAGCAGTCTGAGTTAAATGAAAAATCCAAAAACCACATCGCTCAAACAGAAAAACTAAATCAACAGCAAGCTACCCTTATTGAATTGGGTAACTCGCGCATTGAGGAATTGGAACAGGAGCTGCAAGAAACCCTGGTGCTTAACAAAAAGACCCAGGAAAAGCTCAATGCGACTGAAAGCAAATTCAGCGAAGCAGTGGAATCCCATGAAAAACTGCGAGCTTCCTACGGCAAGGCCGTAAGGTTACTTAAACAAAATGAAGCTTCCCTGGCCGACGCAAAATCTGTAGTGGCAGAATCCAAACAGCAAAATGTTGGATTCAACTCGGCACTGGAAAATTTTCAACATTCCACTGACCAATCTCAGCAGTTAGTTTTGCGCTCCCAGACCTCCTTGCAAAAACTTTTCTCGAGGAACGAATTGTTAGAGAGGGAAAACAGGCTTTTAAGTGATCGAGTTAATGCAATGTCTGTTAAAAAGCCACTTAATGTCGGCACGTCTATTGGGGAGATTGACGATGTGCAATTAGGGGACATCAGCCGCGAACCAGTGATAAACGATGATAATAAGAACAGCTTCTATCGACTAATGACCTTGCTAGCTATAATCCTACCCCTAAGCTTTATCGCTCATTCAGTAATTACCAATGTCGGCGCCCAGGAAATGCAGCCTCCAGTTGCAGAAGTCTCTGAGCTCGCTACTCCACTCAGCTTTGAGCGCAACCTCCTAGAGTCACAGACTTTCACTCCAACAAGCGCGCTCTCGGCCGATAGTTTGAGCAGCAAGCTTCGCTAACTTTCCGACCAGGCACATTCTAATTTGAGCATCGGCATTTACGGTCAGCGTGGATTCTGGTCATGGCACTATTAAAAAACTCAAAAGACAAGCCTATTGGGCTCATCCTTTCTGGAGGAGGTTCCAGAGCCGCCTACCAAATCGGGGTCTTACGCGCTGTAGCTAATATTTTACCTAAACATTCTCCCAATCCGTTTCAAGTCATAGAAGGCACATCTGCTGGCGCCCTCAACGCTGTTTCTCTCGCAACTCACGCCCACCGCCTCCGGACCGGGGTAAGAATCCTGGAAAACATCTGGAAAAATATTCGTAGCGACCAAATTTATGATCCAGAGTCGGGCAATCTCTTAAGTAGTGCGTCCAGTGTTTTACTCTCCATGCTCAGTGGTAAACCCAATGAGAATTCGGTATCTCTGCTGGATAACGAACCGCTTAGCCATTTGCTCGCCAGGGTCATCAAGTTCGACAAGATCCAGCACAATATCGACATTGGCCTACTGGACGCCGTGAGTGTTACTGCTTCGGCTTACAGTACCGGCGAATCTGTTTCTTTTTACCAGGCTGTGAAAGGGATTAAGGATTGGGAGGGGCCGCATCGAATCGGCTTGCGAACCCGAATTCAGCTCAATCATCTAATGGCCTCAACGGCGATTCCAATAATCTTCCCTTCGGTATATATTGATAATCAATACTATGGCGATGGTGCCGTTAGACAATTAGCACCAACGAGCACTGCAATTCACTTAGGTGCCCGCAGAATTTTCGCCATCGGTGTTAGTGGCAATCGCACCAAGGCGCCGCTAGAAGATGAAATGTTTGAGCAACCATCTCTCATGCAAATTGTTGGGCATATTTTAAACAGTGCCTTCGTGGATACATTAGAAAACGATTTGGAATTTCTCAGTCACATGAATGAAGTCATTCCCCATGTTCCGCCAGGTGTACTGGAAGAAAGAAATATTCCAATGAACGAAGTAGATTTGTTGGACATTTCCCCCTCTAAGGAATTGAATTTATTGGCAATGGAATACTATGACGAATTACCGAAGCCAATGTCACGCTACATAAAATCAGAATCGTCCGGCACTATGCTGAGCCTGATTTTGTTCGAACGAGGTTTTTGCACGGCTCTATGGCAACTGGGGTTTGACGATGCCATGGCCAAGGAAACTGAAATTCGGGAGTTCTTCACGCAAGAATAGCTACTCTGCGTGATAACAGGCTCCGGTTCCTGCAATCCCACAATAGCCTTTCGGGTTCTTCGCTAAATACTGCTGGTGGTAATCTTCAGCATAATAAAACTCATCTAACTGACTGACTTCAGTAGTGATACCGGAATACCCTTTCTCGGTCAGTGCAGATTGAAATTTACTTTTGCTGTTATTCGCGGCCAGCAGCTGTTGCTCTGTCGAAGTATAAATGGCAGAGCGGTATTGAGTTCCCCTGTCATTACCCTGTTGCATACCCTGGGTCGGATTATGTGATTCCCAAAAAACAGTAAGCAGATCTTCGTAACTGCAGGCACCAGGATCGAAATAGACCAGGACCACTTCGGTATGACCGGTCATCCCTGAACACACATCTTCGTAGGTCGGGTTCACAGTAATGCCACCGGCATAGCCGACCGCTGTGCTAAATACACCCGGTATCTGCCAGAAAAGTCGTTCGGCGCCCCAAAAACAACCCAAGCCAAAAACTGCGCTGGCTAGATGTTCCGGAACCGGTGCTGAAATAGGATTTCCATTAACGAAATGTTCCCGCTTAAATCGCAGCGGTTCCGCTCTATCCGGCAATGCCGTTTCCTTAGTTGGCAACTCAAGTGGTTTATTAGTTAAACCAAATAACATACAGACTTTCCTGTGTTTTGTAGCTGTATTGAATGATTATATTGATTGCGGCATGATGCAGCGAACTTGCTATGTATTGGATAGCGTACACCAATAGACCGAATAAGCTAAGAACCCGCGCTGTAAATATTCGATTTCATTTACCAGCAGAAAAACTAATAATCTCCAAACCCGAGAAGTCTAAGAAATAGAGGTGTTCATGTTCATCAGCCCGAAACGCAGTGGTCCCGCACTTACCATCACAGCAATCCTGTCACTATCCTTAACCTGCATTAACAGTTCTCAGGCAAATCCATTGGACCTGACTCAGCAATTCACTAACAACAAGCCACATCAAGTAGCCGATATGAACGATCAACCGGAACCTCTCGCTAATAACAACATCACTCCTTTTGAAATCTCTATCTCAGATGAAGATTTGCTCGATCTGCAGCAAAGATTGCAGCGTACTCGCCTGCCCGATCAGCTCGACAATGTTTCCTGGGAATATGGCACTGATCTTGACTACATGCGGGAAATTCTTGGTTACTGGCAAGATGGATTCGATTGGCGTGAACAAGAAAGGCAATTAAATCAGTTTGATCAATTCAAAACCGAAATTGATGGATTAAGTATGCACTTCATTCACCAACGCTCAAATAATTCCGATGCGATTCCTCTGATGATTGTCCATGGCTGGCCCGGCTCCGTTTCCGAATTTACCCAGATCATTGGACCCTTAACCGATCCCGTGGCCCATGGTGGCAATGTCTCCGATTCATTTCATGTCATAGCGCCATCATTGCCCGGTTTTGGCTTCAGCGATGCAGCCTCCGAACCCGGCTACTCACCGGAAAGAATCGCTCTGGTGCTCGCGGACTTGATGGAGCGCATCGGCTACCAGCAGTACGCCATTGCAGGTGGAGACTGGGGAGCAATTATCAATCGACATCTGGCAAATCACTACCCTGATCGGCTAATCGGCATGCATTCGAACATGATTCTGGCGGGCCCACCTGCCGATGAAGAGCAACGTTCAAATGTTACTGATGCAGAAGATAATAGCCGTCGGACCCGGCAGGCCTACATGGCCAATGAAGTGGCATATCAACAAATTCAAGGCACTAAACCTCAAACCTTAGGTTACGGATTAAATGATTCGCCGATGGGACTGGCGGCATGGATTATCGAAAAATTTCATGGCTGGACCGACATGCCCCAGGGCGCGGATGGTTATCTCGATAACCATTTCAATAAAGATCAATTGTTAACCAATGTTTCCATTTATTGGTTCACCAACAGTATTACTTCATCCACACGCATCTATTATGAAAATCGTAATACTCCGGCACAAAAGGAAATGGGATTTATTGACGTTCCTACTGGCGCCGCTATCTTTCCTGCTGAGCTTTTTATCGTACCAAGAGCCTGGGCCGAAGCCGCTTATGACTTGAGACATTGGTCGGTGATGGAAGAAGGCGGTCATTTTGCTGCACTGGAAAAGCCAGACCTCTATCTTAATGACGTTCGGGAGTTTTTCCGATTACTGCGCTAGCTTAAACTGCCGCAATAATAATCAAATAAAGTAACTATCGGGACCAGAGTTAAACATGACTGACATAACACAATCACAAGCTAATGAAACAAAAGGAGTTCTGGCCTGGATAGAGAGATCCGGCAACAAACTCCCGGATCCAGTATTTATTTTTCTCTGGTGTATTGCTGCAGTAATGGTCATCAGTGTCATTGCGGCATTGTTTGGCATGTCGGCGCTGCATCCAACTGCAGTTGATGCCGCGGGTAATGCTTTAGTGGTCAATGCCGAAAGTTTACTTTCAGCGACTAATATTCAACGCCTGTTGGTGGAAATGCCGTCAACCTTCACCAGCTTCCATCCATTGGGCTATGTCCTGGTGGTTATGTTGGGGGCCGGCGTTGCAGAAAGATCCGGCTTGTTTGCAGTGGCTATGAGCGGGGCTATGGCCAAGGCACCCCAGTCGATGCTAACTCCCGCTATAGCATTGATTGCCATGCTCGGAAATTTAGCCGCCGATGCCGCCTATGTAGTCTTAATCCCCCTGGCGGGCGTGGTATACGCAGCAGCCGGTCGTCACCCGATAGCAGGTATTGCTGCCGCATTTGCTGGTGTTTCCGGAGGATTTTCCGCAAATTTAATTCCCGGTCAGCTAGAACCCTTACTATTCGGTATTACAGAAGCAGCTGCCGAAACACTCGATCCCTCATGGAATGCCAATTTGCTTGGTAATTGGTACTTCATCGCTGTCATGACCTTCGTATTCCTACCGGTGATCTGGTATGTCACCGATAAAATTGTCGAGCCTCGGCTTGCACCAATTGTGCCCGGAGAGGCAGAAAGCAGTACCGCAGGCATGATTAAGGCACCGCATTCGAAACTCGAAGATAATGAAGTTCGAGGCTTGCGCCGTGCTGGCCTCGCCTGCCTCGGAGTTATCTTGTTCTGGGTTGTACTTTGCATAGCGCCAGGTACACCTTTAATAGAAGACAACGCCACTGGCGTGGCGAAATATGACCCTCTATTACAGTCATTAGTCGCAGGATTTTTTATTATCTTTCTTGCTGCAGGCTGGGCTTATGGTAGCGGCTCCGGCACAATAGAAGATCATCGTGATGTAGTTCGCATGATGAGCGAAGCAATGGGTGATCTTGCGTACTACCTGGTATTAGCATTTACCGCTGCACATTTCGTCGCCATGTTTAACTGGTCTAACCTCGGGCTAATCTTTGCAATCAATGGTGCCGCTGTTCTACAGGGGTCAAATCTCCCAGATTCAATTTTGTTGGCGTTCATTATTCTTTTCGGTGCCACGATAAACTTATTTGTCGGTTCAGCCAGTGCCAAGTGGGCGCTACTCGCACCCGTGCTCGTACCAATGTTAATGTTAATTGGTATCAGCCCAGAGATGAGCCAAGCGGCTTATCGTGTCGGTGATGGTGCTACCAATATCATTACTCCGTTAATGCCCTACTTCCCATTAATTCTAGTTTTTTGTCAGCGCTGGCAAAAAGAATTTGGTCTCGGAAGTTTAGCTGCAACCATGCTCCCCTATTCACTATTACTCCTGGCCTCAGGATTAGTCATGACAGTTATATGGGTAATATTAGGAATACCGCTGGGTCCTAATGCCCCAGTTGAATTTACTTTGTAAACAAAGCCTGCTTGAGAGATTTTGTTTTACTCAAATTTAGGACATTAGAATGATTCGAATATTTTTAGCATTTATAAGCACGTTCCTGATTAGTTTCAGCCTGGCTCAAGAAATAGACTACCCCGATTCCTTCGACGATAGGATGCAATTGTTTCCCGACGCTATGGGTGATTTCCATTGGGAAATCTCTTCAGACAACGAACTCGCGCAAGCCTATTTCAACCAGGGTTTCCAATTGATGTACTCCTTTGCGAAAGATGATGCGGCGCGTTCATTTCAGGCGTCACATCTAGCAGATCCGGATTGTGCAGTCTGCTGGTGGGGCGAAGCCTGGGCATGGGGATCTTATCTTAACGGCGCCATGACCACGGCTCAGACTCCGCGAGCTTATTTCACCCTGCAACAGGCTCTGGCTCGAATCGACAGCGCAACCGAAAAAGAAGCGGACATGATTCGCGCTCTAGCGGTACGTTATGTGGAAGATTTCGATCCTCAGACTCGGCGCGAACAGGACGAAGCTTATGCCGCCGCCATGGCTGCTGTAGCAGCGAAATATCCCGATGATCTCGACCTGGTAACTTTATATGGAGACGCCTTGTTTTTGTTAGAAGAGCGGCGTGGCTATCGCAGCCTGGAAGATCCTAATGTGATACGCCTCCATAACGTCTTACTCTCGGTACTCGAGAAAGACATTCGCCATCCAGGTGCCTGTCATCTCCTAGTCCATGCAACAGAGTCTACGCCGACCCCGGAACTGGCTGCTCCCTGCGCACGTTACTTGGGCAACACCATTCCCGGTGCAAGTCACATCAATCACATGCCAAGTCATACCTGGAACGAAATGGGTCTATGGCACGATGCGGTCCGTTCTAACACTATCGCCTGGCACTCGGACCAAAGAGCTGCCATAGGTAAAGGCTTTGCAATTTATCCAACCCATAATCTAACCATGCTGTATTACGCCGCAAGCATGGGGGGCGAAAGCGCTGCCGCCATTCAAGCAGCCAAAGATCTGGCAAAACTTAATCGCAACACGGCGATGCTCTCGCTTGCTTTGGTACGCTTCGGTCGTTTTGATGAAGTGCTAGAGGTAACTGATAAACCTAACGGCGAGATAAATCTCAGTATGTATGACTTTTCTCAAGGTTATGCGGCGCTAAAAACTGGCGATATGGAACAGGCGAAAGCAGCATCTGACTCACTCTGGGAATTAACAGAAACCACAACCTCACGCTTCCGCTTTCATGATGGCAAAGACATTGTTGGCACCATGGCCGGTATTCTTGAAGGTGAAATAGCCTGGACTGAGGGCAACCTTGAAGCTGCTGCTGATGCATTTCGTCGCGCTACAGATTATTACGACAATCTGAACTACGACGAACCAGAACCATTACCATTTTCACCGCGACACTGGTTAGGCGCTGTCTATATGGAACTGGGTGCTTATGACAATGCCCTGGCTCAATATCGTCAGGATCTCGAAGAGCACCCCCATAACATTTGGGGATTGTGGGGAGTACAGCGGGCCCTAAATAGCTTGGGAGATGCAGACTCGGTTATTGACCAGGACTTATATGAAGCCTTCTCTTACGCGGACATCTGGATACCTAATACCAAGCATTAAGTAATTTTTCAGCTTAAGCGGAGTTTCTGGACGCATTAATATTGCCAAAGAGACTCCGCACAATCATGTTTTCGTAGAGCTCTATCTGCTCGCTATTCGCAGCCGAATCATCAGCAAGCTCCTTAATTTGCATCAGGGCGAATTGCTGGATAATTAAAAGCGGTAAAACAACTCTCTGTCTCAAGCCAATACTGTAACGACTACCTGGATGATCTTCCAATAATACTGTTTGACCTGACACCTTCAGAGCCATCTCTCTGCTAAGTAAAAACTCATCGTGTATTAGATGCCAGAAATCTCCAAACTGCGCGTCTTCCTTCATGTAATCGGTTAAGGCAAAGTTGGCTTTACTCATGCTCTGCATGCTGTTGCCAACGAGAGCGCGGAAAAAACCAGAGCTTTGGTAGAGCGAGATGCAATCTTCAAGTTGACCTTGTTCCTCCATTACTCTCAATGCCGTACCGAGACCGAAATACCCCGGCACATTCTGTTTTAGTTGCCCCCAGGCACCAACAAAAGGTATGGCCCGCAAATCCTCGAAGCGTAATTCTTTTTGCGACCCTCTTTTTGCTGGTCTGCTGCCAATATTGGATTGAGCATAGAAATGTAAGGTACTCATCTGTTCTAGATAAGGTAAAAACAGTGGATGGGATTTAAAAGCGAGATACTTCTCATGACCGAGTCGAGCAAGCTCCGCCATTAACTTTCGCTGTTCAGAACTGAATTCACGCTCTGCTCGGTCGTAAAGATTATTTTCCATTCCCGCCGCTAACAACTGGCGCAAATTGTGGGTCGCACTTAATTGAGTCCCGTAATAGGAACTGATGGTCTGCCCCTGCACCGTCAGTTGAATTTGATTCGATTCAATATTTTTACCTAAAGCTGCATAAAACTTATAAGTACTGCCGCCACCACGAGCAGGCGGGCCGCCGCGGCCATCGAAAAAACGTACCTCGATGTTATGGGCTCTGGATACTTCAGTTAGAGATTCTTTGGCTGCATAAATTGCCCAGTTCGCCATTAGGTAGCCGCCGTCCTTGGTGCCATCGGAAAAGCCGAGCATGACAGTTTGTTTCGCGCCGCGCTTAGTTAAGTGTTGCCGATAGGAAGGTAATTCATAGAGAGTGGTCATGTTAGGACCGGCACTCTTTAAGTCATCGATGGTTTCGAATAGTGGAACGATATCGACGCTTAGTTCTTCGAGATCCCATCCAGACAGAGCAAACAAAGCGATCAAGCGGGCAACATCCACCGGCCCTCTACAATTACTAATAATGTAACGGTGACAAGATCGTTCACCATTAGCCTTCTGGATATCACGAATTGTTTGTAGTGACTCGATTGTATCGATAGTAATTGGATCAGAGAGACGGTCAACTTCAACGACTTGAGAGACATCCAGTAGTGCATTTACTTTCTCTTGCTCACTTAAACTAGTGAATCCTTGAGGAAGAATTTCTGAATTTAACTCCAGGATATGATCCAGGGCTCGCGTCAGCATTCGCGAATCCTGACGAATATCTAAACTGGCAAAATGAAAACCGAACGCGGCAATTTTTCGCTTGAACGAAATCAGGCGATCTACAAACAGACCTTGATACTTTTCCGCTAATAAATTTTGAATCTCATCTAGTTCTTTAATTAACTCCTGAGGAGAATCAAAACTAGTCTCAAGCTCATGGGTCAATTCCTGGTGGAATCGTTTTTCAATTGCCTCCACCTTAGTAGCCACACCAGTAAAGCTTAAGCGTCGCTTTAGCTCGCGCACATCCCTGTGATAGCACTCGATTATTCTTGCTCTAAGTTTCTCGGTGACTTGCCGAGTTATAGACGTGGTTACGAAGGGATTACCATCACGATCGCCACCCGGCCAAAAACCGATGCTTAGCAGTTGCTCTAAATCTGCCTCGCGAAAACTTTGGTAATCATGCAGGTAGTCTAAGATTTCTCCAATTGCCGGGTAAAATACATTTCCCAGATACCAGGTGAGTTGCCCAGCTTCATCCAGAGGTGTCGGTTTTTCCTTCTGATAGAAAGGAGTGTTCCCTAGCTGCTGCAATAATTCTCTGGCTAATCCGATATCATTGGATTTAATCGCCTCGGTCAGATCGGTGATAATTCCCAGCACTGCGCCAGGATAAAATTGGGTAGGGTGAGCGGTCAGTATTACCCGCGCGCCAAACGAAGAAAGAATCTGTTTTAAATCCTGTTGCTTCCCTTCTGCTTCGACTCGTTCCGTAAGCTGTCTTAGTTTATTGGATTCTTCGGTGCGATGAATTTCTGTATAGGCTGCATCTTCTAATGCGTCAATCAGTACGACCTGCCTCTCCACGTACTGAATGACCTTAAAAAGAAACTGCGCCTGGGTTTGCCTATCCAGGTCTGGTCGATGAGATTTGAAAAACTCATCCAATATTTCGGTAGGATTGAGGCCTTGCTGCAAACCAGCGTGACTGGCTTCTTCCAGCAATGGAAGTAAGAGACCGGTTTGCTCAACTGCATCCAATGGAAGTGTCAGAAATAGACTATTGTAGAGCTGATATTTCAGCTCTACGAGATTTTCATAGTGGTCTTTTACCGGGCTATCGGACATCGAGTATCAGGAAGTATTTAAAGTTTAACTGCAATTCTTAGAATTGTGCCCTAAGAATTTCCGGTGGTTCAGCATCGGCGAAATGAGGCTGCACTACGAATAATTCATCCCCTACAACAGCCGCCGTTGTACCCTGGCCTTCGAAACTCGCCATGCCAGAAAGACGTGCTGAGTTCCAATGATCATCGCTGTGGTACTTCATAACAGCACTTCTATTGTTTGAAGTTGATACCAGCCCGCCATCGGCAGCCCATACCAATCCGTCTCCGCCAGCAGCTGGATAATCGAGGTCCACCAAAGACCACCTGTTAGGACTATTGAGAGGAATTTTTATTAGCTCTCCCCCTGCCGATGAAACTGCAATTAAATACCCGGCCTGATGATACTCAATTCCATTCAAGTACAATCCAGAATCACTGCCGAAATCTACCAATACACTTGCTTCGTAATATTGATTAACACTATAGATGACAGCCAGGCTTGTATCAGTAACAAACATAGTACCCGCCGAGCTAACCGTTACATCATTCGCAAAATAAGAAGCGTCCGCCGAAGGATTCTCAACAACCGCAGCAAGATCTACCATTGCGAGCTGTTCACCACTGCTTAAATCATAAACTCCAAGCATTGCCGCGCCCGGCCCTGGCGCTCCGAAACTTTGAGAGTTTGCTACGAGCAGGCGATTACGCTCTTCGTCCACTTCAATTCCCACGCTAGCAACAAGATCTGGATTGCTTATTGCTGGAATCACCTGACCAGAGTTGGTGATTTCATAGATCGTACCATCAGCAAGAGAGCCCGTTAAAAATCTGTTATTGGCAATGTCGTACTCGATACCTTCGGGTATGAACCCACCACGCTCGGCAATGATTCGATCAGGAATTCCGCTACCGGTAGTCGCAGCACAGGCAGTAAGCAGACTTATGCCAAAAACAGTAATACCGCTACGGAATAGAATTTTTAATAAAGACAAAACAACGCTCCTCAGCTGCAAGAAATTCGCTTCAGCGTTGATTGTACTCTGAAATTGCCATGACAAACTTCCAAACCTGACTAGAAGTCACTGTGGAACACTTTAGTTAGAGCTCAGGCTTTGCTTTAATCCGCACTTCCATCCGCAGCGAAACCTTAATCCAATGCAATTTCCTTATCTTCGAGCCTGCAAATCGTCACTTTTCTCCGCCTTCTGTTGTCTTTCATTACCGCTAACTGCCCTGGGGGCCGATTCTGAACTGGATCCTCAGGCTGCTGCAGACGGGGCAGAATGGTTCTGGAATTTGGTAATCGCCATCTTTGTCATCGCTGTTTCAGCTGCCAGTGCAGCATTGCCTATTGCCGCGATCAGACAATGGCATGGGAAATGGCGCATTAGCGCGATTGCGCCATTGGCTATTCTGCTGCTTTGGATTGCCGTGATCGTCGTAGCGCGACTGGATTCAAGCGACGCCCATAGGCTCTGGCCCTTCGAAATTTTCGCCTGGGCGATGCTTAACATGATTTATATGGTGGCTGTGATGACAGTCAAGCGAGTACTAGATAAAGAAGATCAGAAAAACTCTATATCTGATTGATTTTAATATCTTTATTTTTCAATAGCCCAGGCCTCATAGCCCCCGTCCAGGCTGTAAGCCTCTGCAAAACCCTGTTCCGCAAAGTAAGCAGCTGCACTTTGGCTCATGTGCCCGTGATAGCAATAAACTAACAATGGGGCGTCTAAATCAGCATTGTCGACGAATTCCTGCAAGTTGGCGTTATGTAGATGCACCGCATTGTCTATGCGCCCCTGGCCAAAGGCTTCATCGTCGCGGATATCGACGATTTGTACGCTTTTAACAGGTGCGGCCGTGGCAGAATTCAGCAGAAGCTGCTTAGCTTCTTCAATACCAATCCTTTTAAAGCTCACTATCTCTCTCCAATCACACTGTCTTGGCTGCAGCAACATAACAGATTCATCTCTACATCGCCTGAATTACCGGACATTCTGCGCGGTGTTTCCCAACAAGCTGACTATGTTGATCCTTTATATTGCTTATACTGTCTAATTATACAGTTGACACATATCATACAGTCTAATTATACTGCCCAACCTTAGTTAAATGCAGTCACGGAATAACATGCTAAATAGTAAGCAACTAATTGAAATTACGGGAATTTCAAGAGCTACCCTCAATAACTATGTGGCTCTTGGCATACTGACCAATCCCGTTGTTAAACAGCCCGCTGGCGAGGCTGGCCGTGCCACCCGCTTGGGTTACTTCGAAGACGACGCAATAGACTGTATAAAAAAAGTTCAAGAGCTTAAAAAAGAGGGACTGACAATGGCTCAAATCGCAGATGAAATTGGCACTAAGAGCGAGGCTTTGAGCCCTGTCCCAAAATCTCTTAAGCAGGCAATGAAAACGTCCTCGGCTGGTGAGCAGGGATCGCTCACCGACCTTTCTTTGGAAGCGTCGATAGACAACTTCCCTGGCCCTGCCTACATGGTAAACAACAACTTTGAGTTAATCTGGTGGAACGAGAAAGCCGCTGATTCATTCTTTTCACACGGCAATGATTTACCAGGTGACCTGGAATCCCGTAACTTGTTAAAGCTATTGTTCAATACACCGGTAGCAAGAGATACGGAAAACCTGCAGGAAATTTTGAAGCCCCACATGGCGGCAGGTAAAAAGCGACTATCTCAACAAGCGCTGATTAAAATTTATTCTGCACTGGATGCACGGCAGTTAAGTATCTTGAAAGACATGTATGAGGATGTTGAACCAGTGGGTAAGGAACCTATGGTTCACTACCCTGCCATTCTCCCTGTTAAAGATGGTGAACCACAGCTCTGCGATCTTTATGTCTGTTTCTATCGCGAGGGTATTCTATTTACCTTTAGCCCTGTCGTTCTGAACGATGACTTCTTATTGGATTTTCTCAGTAAGCGTAATCATGTCATCAACGAACTCTTGAAGAAGCGTAAACCCTACCTAACAAACGTCACGGTAATGGTTGCCGATGTACAGAATTCCACTCGAATTTGTTCGGAATTGCCGGCTGAAGAATATTTCGAATTGATAAACAACATCTGGCAGGAAAGCGAACCAATTTTCCGGAAGTACTACGGTACTTACGGCAAACACGCTGGCGATGGCATGGTCTACTACTTCTTTCCACAGCCGGACTGTGACTACAAGTTAAACGCCATTCGCTGTTCTCTGGAATTACAGAACATGATGAAAGGCATTACCCAAAAATGGCAGGCGAAGAAAGGCTGGTTTGCTGATATTCATCTGAATATTGGCTTAAACGAAGGTCAGGAATGGTTCGGAAGCTACCACGCTGGCGGTCACGTTGAATTTACTGTGCTCGGAGAAACCATAAACTACGCTTCACGCGTCAGTGATTTTGCGCGAAATGGTTCAGTCTGGGCGACTAAGAACATGCTCAATCAGATCCCAGCGAAAAAGCGTAAGAACATTACCTTTGGCATTACTCGGAAGACCACTAAGCAGGAGTCGGTGTTTGTTACTGATACCTATGCGAGTTTAGGTAGTCTGTTAGATGAAGATCACCAAGGGAATACGAAGTTCCGCGACATAGAAATGTTACCTATTACCGAGGTACGTGATTTTCGAATAGCGCTGGACTAATCCCCTTCTAATCCTTGCTAACACGCTGAAAAAGTAAAGGGCTCTCTAATCAAGGGCCCTTTATTTTTTAACCACCTCAAACTAATTCAAAGCACGAACAAACCAACCAGCAAGAATCCAATTGTCGCAAAACCAGCGGCTATCAATGCATAAGGCAATTGTGTACGCACATGGTCGATATGATCCGTTGCCGACGCCATCGATGCGACTACCGTTGTGTCACTAATGGGCGAAGCATGGTCTCCAAACACGGAGCCAGATAGAACTGCTGCGAGGAACAGTGCCGGATCGAGGTCCAGGGATAGGGATATCTGAATCGCTAATGGAATCATAATGGCGAAGGTGCCCCAACTTGATCCAATTGAAAATGCAATCACACTCGAGATCAAGAACAACAAAGGTAGCATCAGCGCTAAGGGAATAGACTCTTCTGCCAACGCTGCAACATAGACGCCAGTTCCTAGAGAATTCGCGACGTCACCAAGCGCCAAGGCAAACAATAGAATCATTGCGACCGGTAACAAACCACCTGCACCTTTTAGGAATGTGTGCATGAGTTCATCCACGCTGCTGCGCTTTTCTGCAAGAACAATCATCCAGGCAGTTAATAAAGCAAAAAGCACTGACCACAAAACAGAGGTTGATCCCGACCCATCACTGATCACACCATCACCGGTTATGTATAAACTTATTGGCATAGTTAAAACCATAGCAGCGATAGGAACGATCATGTAGCGCGCTTTGTCATTGGGGCCGCTGGCCTCCTGCGATGATAGGATAGACGGGTCAACCATAGGAGTTGCGTTAGGCCATAAAAGCTCCCCCCGTTCAGTTCTTTCCTGTGCTGCGCGCATGGGTCCAATATTAATGTTGCGCCAGATTACAAAGGCCGAAAATAAAACCACGATGATCGGATACAAATTGAAAGGAATTGCAGCGATGAATACTTGCAGTGGATTCTCGATGCTGGCAGATGCAGTGAGACTAATTATTATCGCGCCCCATGCATTCAAGGGAATCATGATGCAGATGGGCGCGGAAGTTGAATCGATGATATAGGCCAGCTTTTCCCGTGCAACTTTATAGCGATCAAACAATGGTCTTGAAATAGAACCGGCAACCAGTAAGGTGATGTTCGATTCAATAAATACGACCACGCCAGTGAAATAGGCTAACCACTTCGCCTTACTGGGCTTGTCCACCCAACTTTTCGATTCAAGCAGGTGAATAAAACCCCGCACTCCCCCTGCCTTCTCTATTGTCGCTATAAGTCCGCCAATCACTAAGGTAAAAATGAGTACCCGGGTATCGCCGGCGTCACTGAATACATTAATGACCCCTTCAATGCCTAGCGCCAGACCCGAGAGCGGATTCACACTCGCCAGGATGCAGTAGCCGATCCAGATACCAATGCTTAGTGAAATAATTACCTGGCGTGTGGCAATGGCGAGGATAATCGCAAACAGTGGCGGGACGATCGATAAAAAATTCGGCTCGTACATGGAAGTCACAATCCTTGCTAAGGCCAATCCGGTGGCTGTCGACTTATACACTATTGGAAGCGTGAGTATAGAGAATCACTCCCCATCCTGTAATCGTTCAATCCAGCCGATTTCATTAGGAAAGTAATGGTCTGGCATAGGGAATTGTGGTACATCTATGCCTGTTTCTTGAACACTTAGCCAATCTTTATTCCGAAAGGAGGATTGAGATATGGATCGCCGCAAGTTTCTAAGCAATATGAGCGCAGCAACAGTAGCCTCCATCGCAGGCGCCGCTACCCTGACAGAAAAGGCGGACGCCCTGGAAGATGCCATGAGCGTCGAATTAGATAAGCGCATAGCAACCCCCTGGTTTTGCAGCATCGACCCTACTCCGGAGCCAGTTGCCGGCGACACCAGACCTTGGTATCAGCATGATGACCCGCGTCTTCCAGAGATGCCAGAGGCCCCGACATTAATAGATTTCTTTAAGTTGCGCTTCGCGCCTGCGAATCATGTCTTGCAGAGTGCGCGACTTGCTAAGAACAATGGCATGGATGAAAAGGTGATTCTCGCCTGCCTGCTACATGATATTTGCGTAGGAAATTTTATTCGTACCGATCACGGTTACTGGTGCGCGCAGATGATTGCACCCTATGTGGACGAAGAAATAGCCTGGGCAATTGAAAAGCATCAGGCCCTAAGATTCTTCCCTGACGAGTCTGTAGGTTATGAGTATCCCGAAGCCTATATTCGATTCTTCGGCGCAGACTACAAGCCTGAGCCCTATATCGTTCAAGCCTGGGAAGAAGCGAAGAAACACCGTTGGTATATGACTTCACGCCTCATCACCTTGAACGATCTGTATTCATTTGAGGACGGTGTCGTGGTGGATGTCGATGATTTCACCGACATCATCAGTAGACATTTTAAACAACCGAAGGAAGGTTTGGGCTTCGACGGATCACCTGTCGCTCACATGTGGCGCAGCATGATCTGGCCAAATAACTTCCTCTAAGATTGAAACACGAGCGAGGTGCTCGCATAGCGCCTCGCTCGCTTCCCTTCATAGATTAGTCTCCCCAAATGCAGAGCAAGCAATTAACTGTCCAAGCTTATCTCGCCGAGCTGCCGGAAGAACGGCAGGAAGCCATGACAAATCTACGCAATGTAATTGTGGAAAACCTACCCGCTGGTTTCGAAGAAGTAATGAATGGTATGCCGAGTTATGTAGTGCCCCTTTCTACATTCCCTGACGGCTACCATTGCACTGCCGACACGCCACTACCATTCTTAAGTTTTGCATCGCAGAAGAATTTTGTCGCTCTCTATCACTTCGGTATGTATGTCGATCAGGAATTGATGAAATGGTTTGTTGCAGAATATCCGAAGCACGTTTCAACGAAACTGGACATAGGGAAAAGTTGTGTAAGATTTAAGAAAATTGATCAACTACCTTTTGAATTGATCGGACAGCTCGCCGCGAAGCGAACTGTCCGATCAATGGGTAGAAAGCTATAAGAAGGCTATAAGTAAGTAGGCAAACAGATAAGTAGATAAATAGCCTCGTAGAATTAGCCTCTGCGAATCTCGACATCCCCAACACCCAATTCTACTTCCATGATTTTGTCGCCTTCACCATGATAATAAGAATCGGCACTGATGAAGTTGCGCTCATTATCCGAACCACCTTCAAATCCACTGATTCTTGAATCGCCGACTCCGGCATTGGCGTGGATTAGATCATAATCATCTGCACTCACATCGATGCGCACCGAGCCTACACCGAGTTCCATGTCGAGGCTATTGGTGAAGTCTTCTATATGAACATCGCCTACGCCCATATCAAGTTCGAGTTCCAGTTTGGCCGGCAGTCTGATTCTCCAATCCTGCTCAATGTCCTGCTCTCTGAGTCCAATATAGACTCGCGGTCCGGAACCATCGATTTCGAGTTCAATATCTTCGACATCTTTACTGCGAAACGAGAACCACCTTCTTTGGGCTGTGATATCTACTTCTAACTGAATCTCATCACCATCATAGGTTTCAATATCCAGTTCTCCAACGGAAATATCCAAATGCAGTTTTTCCAGATCAGAAGCGTCGATAACCTGTGTAATATGTTTAAAAGAATCTGCAATGACAGCAGAAAAGAAAAGCAGAGATATTGCCAGTAGAGCGGCTTTTACGGCTTTCATATTCATCCCCTGTTATTTGATTGAGCGCGAGACTGCCTGTATTTCTAATTAGACGCTCTAAGCGCCAGAAAGTTACAGTCCCCGGTATATTTCACCACCGGTTCCCAGCACCCAAGGTATACCCTCCGGATCTACGCTAATTTGGCGAGCCGAGCCGAATACCTGCACCCAGAAATTTCCATTCCAACGAAAGATGTCATGACCACCACTACCACTGCTGGTGCCAATCACCCAGACCGAACCGTCCGCACCAATTCCAATATCCCGCGCCCCGCCTGGACGCTTAATCCAGCGGCCTCTGATCAACTCATATATATCGTCGGTGTGATCAACTACCCAGGGGGTTCCAAAGGGATCCACGTCAATACGCACTGCCGAGCCGCTAGTCCTTTCCCAGTCATAGCCATCCCATCGATAAATTCCGCCACCGGCAGCGATCCAAACTGTTCCATCTGCCCCTATTCCCACATCTCTAGCGTCACCTTGCAGTCGAGTCCAGCCGCCACCGTTCCAATAATAAATTTGGTGCGAGTCATTAACTATCCAGGGATTGCCATAAGGGTCTACATCGATACGCACCGCTGCCCCGTCTACACGTTGCCAGTCGAAACCAGTCCAAAAATAGATACCATATCCGCCTGGTCTTTCATCAGTACCAATAACCCAGACAGAACCATCCGCTCCGATACCAATATCACTTGCCCCACCTTCGAGTCGCTGCCAGTCAGGCTGGATACTGGAACTGTCCAAGCTGTTTTTGTTCTGGGCTAAGTTTTCACCGTAATCATTTAGTTCAAAACTTGTTTCGCCACTTTGATGCAATTCAATCCAGTAAGAGAGTCCATCAATAATCACATCAGGCACGAAAAGATAGCCGTCAAAGAAAGAACTCGCATACAGCTCGGGAGCAATAGAGGTTTCACTGTAAGCGATAAGTTCAAACTCCGGCGGATCGAGATTTGGTATCAGATGTAATTCCAATCGATAGAAACTGCCATCGACTTCAACATAGGGGATTATAAAAATGTCATTATCGAAGGTGCCTTCTTGGGCGAAGCTATTTGTCCCTAGCAACAGAGCAACTGTTAGACACAAAGTATTAAAAGCACGGGAAGATCGGCCAATACTGCTTAAGGTATTGGAATTAATGACTTGATGATTGCTCAGCGATTGTTTTGGTTTGTGAGATCGCAACATGTGTTGCACCTGGCTCAATAATTTTCATCTAACGATAGACTTAACTAGCTGAACTGAAGATTAATTACTCATATTTTATACGTTATGAAACTAGGCAAATACTTAGAAGCAATAAGAGATTTCTTAATATCGACCCTTGTATTTCTATTCCGCTAAAAGGATCAATCTAGCTCTACCTCGGAAATAGAAACAGATAAGCTATCCATAGAAAGGTAACAATCTTTACATTCTTGAACCACCCACACTGCTTTAGTTGAAGCACAATGCTATACAAATTGTAAACAATTATATGTTATTGTTTTAGTATGACATTCGAAATTAAAGACCTAGCCGGCTTAAGCCAGCCTCTCACTAGATTGATAGAAGTCATTTCTGCAGGAATTGGCAATATCTCTGGACCTTACTTATTGAAAAGTAATGCAAGAGCAAAAGCTGAAGAAATAAAGTTGCTCACTGATGCATTAGAAAAATCTAATCTTAGACAATTAGGTTTCCAAATTGAATCACAATCACCTCAATTGACAATTGGCACAAAAACCGAAAAATTAGAATTAACTAAGCTACAAGACATAGACAGAATCCGGAGTCGCATCGAACATCAGCTAAGATCAGAGCAAGAAAACATAGAAAGTATCACTTCCGAATCAGCACTGGAATTGGCAAAAATATCAGACGTGCCAGAAGAAACTCCAGAGTTAGAATGGATTTCACGGTTTTTTAGTATCGCTGAGGAAGTTAGCTCTGAAGATATGCAAGTAATTTGGGGCAAAATTTTAGCAGGGGAAATTAAACAGCCAGGTGCATTCTCTTTATGCACACTGGAAGTTCTTAGAAATTTGTCGCGAACAGAAGCCAATTTATTTAATAACGTTAGCAATTTTACTTTTCGAAATGGGTCTCTGAGAGAAGGTATTATTCCCACAGTTTTCAATTCTGAGATGCAATCATGTGGAATATCATTCGGTGAATTCACAAAACTTGTAGATTGCGGCTTAATCTACCCTAATGAAATGACCAAGGTTTTTTTTGATGGAGCTGAATTAGGGGAAACAGGAATATTTGAAAGCTCAGGGCACTCGATAGTATTTAAATCCACAGAGACGTCCGTCGCGTTTGAACTCGAAAACTGGAGATTAACAAATGCAGGCACTGAATTGCTTTCACTTACGGAAAACAACCCTAAAATTTCATTTTTACAAATGCTAAAATCCGACATTAAATCATTTGGTTTAGATTGTTCAATCGTAAAAAATTTAGTGCGTACTACAGACTCATTTACCGCCGAGATTGTTGAATAAATAGGAATTAAACTCTACCAAAGTAACCAGTATAATTTGATATAGATATCTATAACTATTGTTGGTTTTTCCAATATTGAGCACCTAAAGCAATAATTAGCAAATGATAATGCTTTAGAATCAGATTGATTGATTTGTAGATTAAGTTTGAAGAAATTCGGTTTCTGTATGTGAGTTTTTTAGAAACCTTGACATTAGAGCCAGCATGCTACCTTTTAACTACTTAAATTATTTCTAATGCGCTCTTTTTTTCCATAGATTAATGATGCATTACACCCAATATTTTAAAGAATATCAGTTAAATCTATCGAGGTTTGTAAAATACCATACAATTCCAGTTTTCGTAGAAGCTGTCCTATAGTTAGCCCTAATTTTTCAGCACATTTGTGAAGGTCAAATGAATAGTGGCTGGCCAACGCCTCAATTAGTGGTATTTCAAATTTTGCCAATTCTCCGTTATTCAGTTTTTTATATTCATCACTTTCTCTGAATTCAGTGTACATGTTTAGACTTGACTCAATATGCTCCTTATAACTTTGAGTATATTTAGATTCTTTTTTGATAGGTGTTATTCCGCTCTTAGGGCTTTTTTCCTCAGTTTCATAATTCGAAATTCTTCTTAAGCGAATTTCTACTACTACATCGTCGCAGACATCATTCGTTGGGTATTTATATTCATCTTTTCGGGTATCGCTATTAGCTGAGTATTTGAGCTCGTTTGATTTGCTGCGAAGTCCATCGGCTTTATTACGCATACTCTATTAATCCAGAAATAATCTATTGGTAAGAGTTCAAAATGATTTTTGCCTGAACAAAAACATTGCACTTTAAAAAGAACATAAAAACACTTTATAGACTGCCCTTTATTTCATCTATCGTCCCAAAGCAAGACTCCTTTAGTTATTTCGTTTGTTTATAACAAAGACGTTTTTTATGTCAAAATATTGACGTTTTTGATTGTAATAACGCCCTCCTATTCGTAAATAAAGCCACTCTGATACCTTTGATTTTCTGACTTCTTTGATACACTATTTTTTCACGCATTTTTGTTTAAACTGCCTACCTAGCTTTTTCCTTTTCTTGTCAACCCTGTTCATAAAATCATATTGAGCTTCTAGCCATTCTTGACCCTTGCTCTGTGCTAGCAGAGCCAAAATCTTATCTTCTGAACCCTGCCCTCCCTTTTCAAGATTGATCTCGTGCAGAACAAGAGCTAAATTCTCAGGCCAATCTGAGCCTCCTAAATTGACGGGAAGTATGTGATCTATAGAGAAGATTTTTGGGCTTCGCTCCAGCTTGTCACCTGAGTAATAACATTTCCCCTCTTGAATCCGATACAGTTCTTCGATCACTTCTTGGTCGTGAAATCCTCCAGCCTCGACCAATCTTTGCTTACGTAGCTTGTCCTTGCGCTTATTCTTGGCGCTCGACCGAACTCTAAGCTCCATCTTGGTTGCTAAATCATAGTCAGGGTAAAAAAATTTAATCGACTTGAGTTCCTTGGGCAATTCCACCAATGGAACACTGTCAGTGAACACAATTTCATTGAGAAAAATAGATTCTGACTTATAAAAACTCGAGGACTCTATAAGTTCTTCCCAGCAAGGTTTGCTAATAGCCTCCCTACCGGCAATTTCAATCACATAACCATTTTCTGGGTGGAAGTCTTTGTGGCTGTCCCAGCTAACGAGATAGCCAACTGATAATAGTTCACTTACACGGTCGCCGAGATTGCTTTCGGAAAAATAATCCACGATTTTATTATACTGTTGCCAACTCTATTGGAAAACAATGGAACTTACGTCGGTGTAGATATGCGAATCTAGCAAAATACTTGGGGATATTTATAACTTTAAGTAGAATTTCTCAACTTGCATCAATCGTTAAGTTTAAAAGTTAATAGTGTCCTTTGCTATTCATAAAGAATGGGGACACTCATAACTTAACAACGTTTATAACGAGTTTTTAAATTGCTAAGTTATGAGTGTCCCCAAGAATCTGCTTATCAGTTCTTCTATTGGGCTATCTTCAATCGCACAATCTTCGAGTCCCGTTGAAATATAGTACTCCTAAAGTGATTGTTTCTGATCATCACTAAATTACCGCTGTTCACTTTCGAATTGGGACAAATATGATCGGTTTAACCCGATATCTTTAGCTATCTTTGCTTGTAACAAATTTAGGGATTCACGAGCTGATTTAAGATCCTGGCCTGTTAGTATTTCAATCATTTATAACTCCTTGGTTATCTGAATTAGCAATTGTTAAACAATGTTTAACTTCCAGAAGTTTCACCCAGTTTTTAATATTAAATAATGGTTTTGGTGGCTACGGTGATTCGTCAATTTGGTATTTCTGAAACTTTTGTACCGTTTGTTCTAGGAATGTGTTTGACAATGTAATACACTGTATGTATTAACATGGGTATATATACAGTATAAATTTGATTCTATGACAGCTAATGGCGTTAGAATTCAATGAATAGATAGTGCCCTTAACTGTTAATTAAATATGCATACTAAATTGGAGTAATCAGCAATGAGTAAGAAAACAACACATGTGGTTCACAACCCTGAAGGAGGATGGGATGTTAAAAAAGGCGGTGCTGGCCGCGCATCAAAGCATTTCGATACTAAACGAAAAGCAATCGATTGGGGACGAAGTGTAAGCAAAAATCAAGGTAGTGAATTTTACATCCATGGAGCAAATGGGAAAATTCAACAAAAAGATAGCCATGGAAACGACGACTTTCCGCCAAAAGGGTAAAGAATTTGCAAGGTTTATTAGAAAGTATTAATCCAAAACATGAAGGACGCAATTAATGCAAGTAGAAGAATTGTATGATTTATGCCATTGGATAGACCGGGAAATTGTTCAAGAAGAAATATCTCAACTATACGCCGAGCTTCACCAGGTCTTGAACCAAAATATTCAGCCAAATCAAGCTAAACTGCCGTTTGAGAAGCAAAGGGATAAGCTATTTAACGCATTGGAACTAGTATCGCTTTCAGAGCTGCCTACTGCGCAAATCGAAATTCTCAATAAAATTGGGATTGCCAAAAATGTAGGTACAGATGGTAAAAAGAAATTAGAAAATGCTTTGTACATTAACGCTTTAGATCTAGCGAGTGCTGCTCAAGTAGTTTCAGAATCTCTAAATAGCATTAATGACGGTGTTAACTGGTCTAAACAGATGCTAACTCCGCTTAATAGGATTGTTGAAGAAGAGGAAGTTGAGTCAATTATTCTAGAATCAGGTAAAGTTTTATTAAGAATACGGTTTGCAAATCATGCAAAAATTTCCAATCTTTCGGACTTTAAAGATTGGGGGAAAGCTTGGTGGGAAATTGCTCGCGGAGTAACGATGGCTCACGGAGATGCACCTGAAAGCTTTGAAATCATTGGCGCAAGCAAGGGCTCTATAATCCTGAGCTTGGTTACAGCATATGCAATGGCAAAAACTACTAGCGGCATTATTATGGAAGCGCTGAAAGTAGTTGAAAAAATATACGACATTAAGGAGTTGGCCCAACGAGTAAAGCACCTGGAGTTATCAAACCAAGATGCAGAAAAAGTGGTAAATAAAGCCGCCACTGATGAAAAAGCAGCTGGCCTAGAGCATATTTTAAATTCTGCCATTGCCGAAATCGGTCTGGACAAGGAAAAACAAGCTAATGAGATAACGGAACTAACAAAGTCTATAAAGAAACTAGTTGATTTCTTGGATAAGGGTGGCTCCGTAGATTTCGTACTGCCAGACCAATCAGCGGACGAAGATGAAAGTCTAGAGGAAGAGAGAAAGACTCTTGAATCACGATTTCAAGAAGTGAGAATGTTAGAAAAAAAATTATTACAGCTTGAACATCAAGCAAAAGAGGAAGATGGAATTCCTCGTGAAGATTAAACCGAAATTATGTGTCTACGATAAGTCTACAATTTATTATTTTCATTACTCATCGATCCAACTGTTTATTACACATCCATTGTTTTATTGGTGCCCGGGGCCGGAATCGAACCGGCACGGTGTTTCCACCGAGGGATTTTAAGTCCCTTGCGTCTACCAATTTCGCCACCCGGGCATGTGTTAGGTGGGCTTACTTTAATAATGGAGGCTGGGGTCGGAATCGAACCGGCGTACACGGAGTTGCAGTCCGCTGCATAACCACTCTGCCACCCAGCCTATTAAATTTTTATCTGCTTCCGACAAGTAACGGTCGGAATGATTCGCAATTGAACTCAGTTCAATTACTCACCCCTGCGGGGCAGCCGACGGCTGTCTGCGCTGCGATGCAGCTTTCGAACCGGCGTACACGGAGTTGCAGTCCGCTGCATAACCACTCTGCCACCCAGCCTATAAATTTCTGTTTTACTTCCAACCTGTATCCGGTCGGAATGATTCGCAATTGAACTTAGTTCAATTACTCACCCCTACGGGGCAGCTTACAGCTGTGGCCTACACGGATGTAGGTCTGCCGGAATCGCCGGGAGCGAATTCCGGCCAGCGCTGCTAACGCAGCTTTCAAACCGGCGTACACGGAGTTGCAGTCCGCTGCATAACCACTCTTCCGGCTCGCTGATAAAACGCTCGCGTTACGCGAAACTCAAAACTAACGCTTTAACAACGTTTCGCTACACCCACCCAGCCACACTAAATTAATTTCCAAGCTGCCAGAAGACGGCGAACTATACCAATACTCAAAAGATTGAGCATGTGTGTCGATTAAAAAAACTGAACTATCGAGAGGAAAATTGGAGCGGGAAACGAGATTCGAACTCGCGACCCCGACCTTGGCAAGGTCGTGCTCTACCAACTGAGCTATTCCCGCTTAAGACTTACAACAATTATGGCAGTTTTCATTCCTTACGCAATTAACTACTTGGAATTACCTGGGTTACCAGCACCGCCATAAAAGAGGCGCTTATTCTAATGTCAAACCAATGCGAGTCAAGGAAGAATCAGCTTTCCTTAAAGGATCTCCAGGCATTCATGCAGTAATGCGCCATCGAATAAAGACTGATTAACGCAGCGACATGAATCCCATAAAAGCCAAATTGCCAAACCCATTGTGCAGAATCATCGCTATAAAGCAGCAAGGCTGTCATTGCCAACATCTGTACCGTTGTTTTTAGCTTGCCGGAAAAGGCAACAGCCACCGCCTTCCGCTTGCCTTGGCTCGCCATCCATTCCCGCAGAGCAGAGATTAGAATTTCTCGGGAAATAATGATGATGGTGGCGACTAATAAAGCCGGATAAACCGCTACCAACATAATGAGCACTGTGACTACTAACAACTTGTCAGCCACTGGATCGATAAACGCACCGAATTCCGAAGTTAATCCAAGTTTGCGTGCGACATAACCATCGAGCCAATCACTAAAACTGGCGACTGCAAACAAAATTGCAGCCCACAAATTGGCCGAGGGAAAATTGGCGTAATAACAGGCTATAACTGCTGGAATTAGCAGTAGTCTAAGGTAAGTTACCAGGTTGGCCCAATTCATAGCTCAGTACTGAAAATTTATATCGAATTGAAACAGACTGTTATACTCTAAAAATGAAGTCGAATGTTAGGTTAGTGCTTGCTCACGTTTCTACCAAAAAGAACTGTGATGCATTCGACATTAATTGTTATGTAGGTATGCATATATGTTTTCGGCCAATTTCTTACTAATCCCAGAAACTTTTGCTATTTCTCCTTCGCTCGCTTTGCGAATCTCTTGTTGACCGCCAAAATGTTTCAATAACTCTCTTCTTCGTTTTGGTCCGAGTCCCGGAATTGATTCCAGCGTTGATTGCTTTCTCGCTTTTGCCCGCCGTTGACGATGACCGGTGATGGCAAATCGATGGGCCTCATCCCTGATTTGCTGCAATAGGTGCAAAGCAGGCGATTCCGTAGGCATGGCAATCTCCCGGTAGCCCGCTTCAGTATCGAGATACAGAGTTTCTTGCCCCGCTCTGCGGCTAATGCCCTTGGCAATGCCTAGCAAACAGATCTCTGGCAGAGAGAATTTCTCCAGAACTCCCTTAGCCTGGGTCAGCTGCCCTTTGCCGCCATCGATAAGCAGAATATCCGGAATCTTGCCCTCGCCTTTGCTAAGCCGGGTAAAACGCCGGTCTAGCACCTGTTCCATGGCCCCGTAATCATCCCCTGGAGTGACATCCTTGATGTTGAAGCGGCGGTAATCTGCTTTTACTGCGCCGTTCTCATCAAATACCACACAGGAGGCCACGGTGCCTTCGCCTGCGGTATGGCTGATATCGAAGCACTCGATCCGTGCTGGCTGGGAATCTAACTTAATAGCGTCTTGTAACTGCTTGAAACGTTTCTGGATATTCTGTTTATCACTAATATGGGCTTGAAGGGATTGAGCGGCATTGGTATGGGCTAGCTGAACCCATTTAGCACGATGCCCCCGCACCCTTTGGGAAAGCTTAATTTTGCGTCCTGCGACGTAGCTCAAGGCTTCCTGCAGGCTCTCCCCGTCTTCTAATGTAGTGGGCACGATAATCTCTAGGGGTATATTGGCGGCCTTGTCGTCACCCAGGTAGTTTTGCGAAATAAAGGCGCCGAGCACGTCCGCTGGAGATTCTGCTAGCTTGAAGCGAGGATAGTAGCCTTTACTGCCAATTATGCGTCCACCACGAACGTAGATGGCGTGAACACACACATAGGGTTGCTGGAGTTCTGCCGCCAATACATCCGCATCATTGCCCTGGTTCGCGACATATTGCTCTTCCTGAATCCTGCGCAGATCGATGATCTGGTCCCTGATCAGCGCGGCTTTTTCAAATGCTTCAGATTCTGCCGCTAACTTCATGTTTTTAGTCAGTTCTTTGGTGAGGAGCTGGCTTTTTCCTTGCAGAAACAAGGTTGAATAGTGAACATCCTGAGCGTAGTCCTCGGGTTTGATCAGATCGACGCAGGGAGCCGTGCAGCGCTTGATCTGATACTGCAGGCAGGGTCGTGAGCGATTCTTAAAATAGCTGTCCTCACATTGCCTTACGCGAAATACTTTCTGCAACACTTGAAGAGTTTCACGGGTAGCATGAGCGCTAGGATAGGGTCCGAAGAAACGACCTGAGCGCTTACGGCTGCCGCGGTAGAAAGCCAGGCGCGGATAGGTATCGGACTCGGTTAAAAGAATATAAGGGTAAGACTTATCGTCCCGCAGCTGGATGTTATAAACGGGACGTTGCTCTTTAATCAGACTTTGTTCGAGCAACAACGCTTCCGTGTCGCTATTAGTGACCGTGACCTCGATGGAAGCGATTTTTTCCACCATCGCCATGGTGCGCGACGCCAATCCCGAAGCCCTAAAATAACTTCCAACACGATTTTTCAAATTGCGGGCTTTGCCGACATACAGAACATCACCATCGGCACCAATCATACGATACACCCCGGGACGTCGCGTTAAAGACGCCAGGTAATTTTTAGGATCGAATTTTTCGGGAGCTTCTGTGGCCATAAACCGCCAAATCCACCTGAACGGTCAGGCCTGGGTGAGGCCAACCTGGGTCAGGCTAAATAGAAGCTTGGGAGATTAGCTGAAGCTCAGTGGGGTCTCAACTGGCAACACGATCCAGCTGGGGAAGTTTTTCTAAATCCCGGGCATCGTCGGTAAGACCATGTTTCACTGCAAGAATAGTTAACTCAACATCACTGCGTATGCCAAGTTTTTCAAAAATGCGGTAGCGATAACTGTAGACAGTTTTAGGACTTAGATCGAGATACTGAGAAATTTGACTAACTTTCTTTCCGTCAGTAAGCATTTGAGCAATCTGCATCTCTCGGCGCGAAAGCTTGTCGAACAAAGAGCCGCCCTTCTGATTGAATGGATCCAGTGCTAATTGCGTAGCCACTTCAGGGGTTACGTAGTGCTGTCCGTCCTGCACCATGCGCACCGCCTTAAGCATTTCTTCAACGCCAACGCTCTTCGTTATGAAGGACATGGCACCAGCTCTCAGCATCTGCGAAGGAATAACACCTGACGCAACAGAAGACATCGCTATGATCTTGATTTGGGGTGATATTTTAACCAGGCTATGGGTAGCTTCTATGCCCCCGATGCCTGGCATACGGGCATCCATCAGGACAATGTCGGGGGCGTGATGTTTAACGAATTCTACCGCTTCTTCGCCACTCCCGGCTTCTCCTATCACATACATATCGTCTTCATCGCCAAGCATGCGCGCGACACCAGCACGAACTAATTCGTGATCGTCGACCAGAAGGATTGAAATTTTTGCTTCGGAAAAAGTAGTTGAATTTAGTTTCATTGTTCTAATTATTCTCTCAGCGTGACCCACCAGAATGGCGATAACTCAATTAGTAGCACAGCGGTTCAACAGTGTTCAAATTTTAATCAATAAAACGGGAACTGGTTCACATTCTTTGCCTAATCCCAATGACAATTTTTGAAAATTGTCATTGTCAGTAAAGGTAATTCATTAGTGTTCATTTAGAGAATTTGCACTTCCGGTTCTAAGGCAATTCCGAATTTTTCCAGCACCGAGCTGCTCATCTCTTGTGCTAGTAAAAGTATGTCTTCGCCACTGGCTTCCCCTGGATTTACCAAAACCAGAGCATGATTGTTATGAACTTTTGCCCGACCTCTACTGCGCCCTTTCCAGCCCAATTTATCCAAGAGCCAGGCCGCCGGTATTTTAGTCAGGCCTTCTTCCTCAATGTCGAAGTTCGGCAGTCCCGGTAACTGCTCACTCAATGCAGCGTATTTCTCCTGAGAAATAGTCGGATTCTTAAAAAAGCTACCGGCATTCCCTAACTCAGCAGGGTCAGGTAATTTCTCACGGCGGATACTGCAAACGGTTTCAAATACAGTCTGGGGGTTCGGTTCAGTATCTTTCAATCGTTCCGTCAGCGCCTGGTAACTCAGATTAGGCTCCCACTGCTTACTTAATTCTAAGGTCACATCAATGACGATATATCGGCCCCTTCCGCCACTCTTGAAGACGCTGTCACGATAGGCAAATTCACACTGAGATTTATCCATGCTTAGCCAACGATTTTCTTCCCGATCATAGGCCGTTAATTCCACAAAATAATTGGCAATCTCAGCGCCATAGGCACCGATGTTTTGAATCGGTGCTGCACCAACTGTTCCTGGAATAAGCGCAAGATTTTCAAGCCCATACAGGTTTTTATTCAAGCATGTACTTACGAAGTTATGCCAATTTTCGCCGGCCGCTACCCGTACTCGCTCAAACTCTGCAGAAGCTGATTCCAGCCACTCTACTCCCTGGTTCCCGATATGGACCACCAAACCCGGGAAGTCTCTGATAAGGAGCACATTGCTACCACTCCCTAGTACCTGGATCGGGAGGTTTTCTTGCTGGGCATAGCTCAGTGCTTCTTCCAGATCATTACGATTCGCAATGGACGTGAAAAAAGCCGCACTGGCCTGCACTCCAAAGCTGTTATAAGCCTGGAGACTTTTTGATTGGGCTATTGCCATGGGTTATTGATCGGCGGGCAAACTGTGCTGCTTAACGATATGGGCCAATAAATTATTGCTGGCTTCTTCCACCAGATCCAATACCAGCTCAAAGCCCTGAGCGCCACTGTAATAGGGATCTGGCACCGCATCGTATTCAGATCCGCCGAAGTGCAGAAACAACTGCAGATTTTGCTGGTATTGCGCAGGGCACTGCTTCTCCAGGTCGCGCAGATTGGTGCTATCCATAGCCAGGATATAATCGAAGCGCTGAAAATCAGTCGATTCCACCTGGCGGGCCCGCTGTTTGCTCAAATCATAGCCCCGTTGCGCCGCGACCTCGAGTGATCGAGGATCAGGCGGCTGGCCGATATGCCAGTCGCCGGTTCCAGCAGAGTCTACTTTAATATAATTAGATAAGCCTTTGTCATATATATACTTTTCAAACACGCCATGAGCCGTTGGCGAACGGCAAATATTGCCCAGGCAGACCATTAGTACCTGAATAGTTGTGGATTTCGGCGCCATTGATTCTAGACCGCTGCCAGGGCCGCGCGAACTGCTTCCAGATCCTTCTCGGTATCAACACCAGCGGGAATTTGTTCGCTGCTCACCTCTACGTGGACTTTTACCCCATTGAAAAGCGCACGTAATTGCTCCAGTTTTTCTGAAATTTCGAGCTCCGACGGCGGCCACTGCACGAAGTCATTCAATACACTGACTCGATAGGCATAGATACCTACGTGCCGGAAGCAGTTCTGCGCAGAAGCACTGGCCTGATAAGGGATAGTTGCGCGACTGAAATATAAAGCATTCCCTTTGGCATCCATAACCACCTTCACTGCGTTTGGATCTTCCACTTCTTCCTGAGAAGACATCACTTCACAGAGTGTTGCCATGCCGACATCGGCTTTGGCACTTAAATTATTTGCAACCTGGTTGATTACTGTTGGTGGAATTAGTGGTTCATCAGCTTGTACATTAACCACTAATTCATCACTGGATAACGCGAGTTGAGTAGTTACTTCCTGAATTCGATCAGTGCCCGAACGATGAGAGTCAGCAGTCATAAAGACTTTAGCGCCAAACTGTTCTGCAACTTTTTGAATGCGCTCATCGTCGGTTGCAATGCAAACTTGCTTCGCATCACTACTGCAGGCTCGCTCGTAGGTATGTTGCAACATAGGCTTACCGCATAAATCCAATAATGGTTTACCGGGCAAGCGTTGTGCAGCATAACGAGCAGGAATGATGACCGTAAAGCTCACTAGAATTTTTCCCGCTCTTCTAAAGTAATCTCTCGTGCTTCTTCGCTTAGCATAACTGGCACGTCATCTTTAATTGGAAACGCCAACGCATCGCCTAAACAAATAAGTTCCTGGGAATCTTTATCGTAGTGCAAATTCCCTTTGCAGAGTGGGCAAACCAAAATACCTAACAATTTTTTGTCTAACATTGCAGTTTCATGTTCCCGTCAGTTGCTGTCATTAATAGAGTCTTTTACTTTTTTTGTAAACTCATTTAAGAATGCCGCTTGCAAATTAACTTCAGCCTGCAAGTACCAGAAGTTGTTTTTCGCAAAGTCCTCGCACTTAACCGCATCTTTTTCCGTCATTACAACCGGTTGGTTATTGTCGATTTCGGCCTTAACAAAATCGTCAAGCGAGAATGGGTGATGATCGGGAAAAGTAAATTGTTCAACCAGGTATGGCAACTTCTCCAAGGCGGTATAGAAGCGCGCCGGATTTCCTATACCGCAAACCGCCTGTAGAGTATTTCCCATATTAAACGGAGCGCCACTAAATGGCCGCTTTTCTCCCGTAGCAAGATTCACTAAAAATTTTGGCTCCATCTCCATTGCAGAGGCTTCTTTGCGCACTTCAGTTCCATCTGCACCATTTACTATAATAAAGTCGACAGAATCTAAGCGGGAAACTGATTCCCGTAACGGGCCGGCAGGCAAACATAGACCATTGCCAAAGCGTCTATGCCCATCTACAACTACTATCTCTATGTCACGAAACAGTTTGTAGTGTTGTAAGCCATCATCACTGAGAACAACATCTACCTGTTCCCTGCTTAATAAATGTTGCAATGCCGAGTTTCTATCAGGATCAACAACAACTGGACACTTGGTGTTACGAGCAATTAGTAGCGCTTCGTCGCCGACAACAGCGGGACTATCATTGCCGCCTACCAACATTGGATAATTTGCAGCTTTACCGCCAAAACCTCTGCTAATGATACCCGGGTGTATTCCCTGCGTTTTTAAATGCTGGCAAAGAGCGATTAGTAATGGTGTTTTACCGGTGCCACCTACTGTGATGTTGCCTACTACTACGATTGGAACGGACACAGAGTCCGGTCGTGTGTTGATTGATTGCAAGGATCTGCGCAGAGCTGCCAGGCCTTGAAACACAATCGCCAATGGCCACAATAAGATTAGCCACCCTGCTTTCCTATACCAGGCTCGTTCCAGGAAATTCATTCAAGCGTTGCCGTATCGTTCTCCGAAAACTGAATCGAATGCAATCTAGCGTAATGACCACCCTGACTCAGTAATTGCGCGTGTGCTCCTGATTCTACGATCTTTCCCTGCTCCAAGACCAATATCAAATCGGCATTTTCAATGGTAGAAAGGCGATGGGCGATCACGAATGTTGTTCTTCCCTTGATCAAGGTTTCCAAGGCATCCTGAATATGTTGTTCGGACTTGGAATCCAGGGCGGAAGTTGCTTCGTCAAAAATTAAGATTGGCGCATCCTTAAGCAAAGCACGAGCGATGGCAATGCGTTGTCGCTGCCCTCCCGATAAGAGACTGGCATCGTCCCCAACCTGGGTATTCAGACCATCCGGTAAATTGCGAATGAATTCCATGGCGTGAGCATTTTCTGCAGCGGTTGTTATCCTATCTGAGTCTAATTCTTTTTCACCGTAGGCAATATTTTCCGCAACGGTGCCATTGAAAAGCACAACCTGTTGAGTAACCACTGAGATTTGATCCCGCAGGTTGGATAACTTGTAATCAGACAATAGTCTGCCATCTAAAGAAATTTTACCGGAATTTATTTCGTAGAAGCGCGGGATTAAACTCACCAAACTGGACTTACCACTGCCAGACTTTCCGACTAGCGCGATAGTTTGTCCTGGTTGAACGCTGAAACTCACATCTTCCAAAGCCTTTGCTGAATCGTTATAGGCAAAGTTTACGTTTTCAAACTTAATGTCGCCTTGAGCTCGTTCTAGTGTAAATGAGCCATCGTCAATTTCAGGTTGTTCGTCCAGCAAGGTGAAGATGCTATATGCCGCCGACAAACCTCTTTGTATGACAGCATTTATTTGGGTGAGTTGACGAATTGGTTTCGCCAATAACCCGGCAGCACCAAGAAATGCAACAAAGTCACCTGCAGATTTATCGGCGAAAAAATCCGGCGACATCGCCAACCAAACCAAAAGCGCCAAAGCCATACTTACTATGAGTTGCACCAATGGCGTACTGGCACTTCGAGTCATTGCCATTTTCATATTCTGCCGACGATTTCTCTCGCTCGCTTGCAGCAAACGATCACTGACAAAATCATCCGCGTTAAATGTGCGAATAACTCGATGTCCTTTAATAGTCTCATTGGTTATTTGAGTAACATCCCCCATCGAATCTTGCATTTGTGTGCTGTAACGACGAAAGCGTTTCGAAGCGAGACTCACAATTCCCGAGACGAACGGTGCGATTATCAGAAACGTTAAACTCAGTTGCCAATCGACTATAAACAAATAAATAAGCAAACCTAAAACGGTAAACCCTTCTCTTACGATTACAGCAACCGCATTCGATGCAGCTCCGGTTATCTGAGTGACGTCGTAAGTAAATTTAGAAACCAATTTTCCCGATGTGGTTTTATCGAAGTAACTTGCAGGTAGCGTAATCAGATGATCGATTAGTTCACAGCGCAATTTGTGAATCACATGATTGGCAATGGACGCCAGGGAATAGCTACCCATAAAACCGCCTAGACCGCGCACTATGACAATCAAAATACAAAGTAAGGGACTTAGTATTCTTAGCTCTTCGTAGTTTTCAGAATTTATCGCGTCGATAGTTAGACCTAACCACCAGGTTGTTGCTGGTGTTGTCGCAGCAAAAATAATGTACCCGAGTATGCTACCTACGATAGCGAGCTGATAAACCTTCACATAGGTAAAGAGTCTGCGATAGAGCTGCCAGCCCTGATATTTTGGGTCACTGAGTTTAGACTTTGCCATTAGCGGTTTGTTGGGGTGTTTCCAGACTGTTCAAGGTCTTCTGGTCGTTGCGTGGCGATATTTAAGCGCGTGAAGCCCGACTGACCGATTGCATCCATGGCGGTCACCACAGATTGATGGGTAGCTTCTGCGTCGGCAATCAAGATAATCGGCAAGTTGCGATCACCGCCGGACTCTAACTCTAGTCCTCGTACCAAAGTTTCAATACGGTTGTTCACCAGCGCCCTGCCATTAATCGCATAGTTTCCTTCCCGTGCTACAACAATTTCTATTTGCGTGGGTTCATTCTCGGCAGTCTCTGCGTTCGCTTCCGGCAGGTTTACCAACAGTCTGGTTTCTCGACTAAAAGTGGTGGTCACCATAAAGAAAATAAGCAACAAGAACACCACATCAATGAGTGGCGTAATATTGATGGAAAGTTCGTCTCTAACTGTGCGCTTAAATTTCAATTTACTGTTTTACTTCTACTCGCCGATCGCTGTGGATCGCGTCGACTAATTTAATGGATTCCTGCTCCAGACTAAGAACCAGAGAATCAACTTTACGGGTAAAGTAGCGATGAAACATATAGGTAGGAATGGCGACAGTTAAACCTGCCGCTGTCGTAATCAGCGCCTCAGAGATTCCTCCCGCCAGAGCATTAGCGTTTCCCGTTCCCTGCAGCATAATTTCACCAAACACCGTAATCATTCCAACCACAGTGCCGAGCAACCCCAACAGTGGAGTAATCGCCGCAATGGTGCCCAGCGTGTTCAAATATCGCTCCATGTCGTGAACTACCAGCGCCGCAGTCTGCTCGATGCTGTCAATCATGGCCGTTCGCCCATATTTAGAAGTGAGCAGGCCCGCCGCAAGAATTTGGCCGAGGGGGGAAGACAGACGCAACTCCCGCAGCTTGGTCGAATCCAATTGATTGTTCTTCAACCACGTCCACACCTGAGCCAGCACGTATTTTGGTGAAATACGGGCGGCACTTAATGTCCAGAATCTTTCAATGACGATGGCGATAGCCACGATGGAACACAGCAGGATCGGAAACATCAGCCATCCACCTGCTCTCACTATCTCTATCACTTAAAACCTCCGTCTAATCGGCGCGATAGATTACCATAATCGCCGCCTGCCACTGTAGTTAGAGATATCGGCATTCTATGGGAATGCCTGATGGCGCCAATATCTTGGATGCTGCCGTCGAAAGCTGCTAACCCCTGAGGCGGTATTGTCCTGCCTAAATTCGAAACTAATCATCCCCAGTTCTGCGGTGGAATATCCTACAGCTTTATAGCTTAAATACTTTTCCTGAATTTCAACCGCGGGATGACCAAATTGACTCTTATAAGCTGCCGAGTACACCACTTGCTCTGGCAGGACTCGCTTGATAAAGGCATAGCTGGACGAGGTTTTACTCCCGTGATGCGGCGCGATGAGAACCGTACTTGCTAATAGTTCTTTATAGTGAGCGCTTAAATCATATTCTGCTTCAGCTTCAATATCTCCTGGAAGTAGTACACTGCCCCCAACGCCGCTAACTTTTAAAACGCAAGATCCGTTGTTGCTATTGCGATAATCGAAAGAGCCGGATTGATTCAGAAATTGAAACTTTACTCCATCCCATTCCCATTTCACTTTTTCCTCACATAGCTCAGCAATAGCGCTTTCTATTTCTACAGAACCGCTAATAAATATTTTCCTAACCTGAACTTCTTTTAGTACAGCTGCGGCACCGCCGCTATGATCATTATCGCCATGACTAATTACCAGGGCACTTAAACTTCTAATATTTCGTTTTCGAAGAAAGGGAATTATTGAAGAGTTTGCGACATTATTCTGTGCATCCAAGCCTGCTCCGGTATCGTAAAGCAGCGTCTGATTTTGGGTTTCAGTAAGGACCGCCAATCCCTGCCCAACATCGAATATTGTCAAGGTAAATTCTCCAGGCAACGTTCTCTCACTAACTGGCAGAAACATGGTTAGCAGCAAAGGTAAACTCAATGTTTTAATTTTTTTCTGAACAGGTACAAGCAATAGCAAGAGTCCTAATGCCGTTAGCAACAGCACAACTAAGTTACCAATTGATACTCGAATTAATCCTTCAGCTGGAAGTATGCTTGTCAAAAAATAAAAGAAAGAAAATAGCTGACTAAAAATCCAATCGATGGGCTCAATCAATAACGAAGTAAGTTCTGCAGAGACAAATATTGCAGGAATCAGGAGAAGGCAAGAGGTACCAGAAGCAATCCCACAACAGGAATTGCGAACAAATTTACCAAAGGTGCGGCAATAGAAACTTGTCCTAACTAAAAACTCAACGGCCCAAGCAATCCAAGCCAAACTTTCCACTGTGAACTAATCAAATTTCTCAGGTAACTTTCTCGTTGCGAAGGAGAAGATCCAGAAAAAAACAACAACACTGCGACTGCGACAAAGGAAAACCAGAATCCCGGATTCTGACCCGCCAGAGGGTTTGCGCTCAGGACTAGCGCCATGGCTAGAGTCAATCTTAAATCCCAGCCCAACTTGCGTTGCCAGCTCGAGCAAACCATCACGGTGCAAATCATGATAAGTGCGCGTTGCGTAGATAAAGAAAAATTCGCCAGATAGGCATAGAAAATTGCGGCTGTCAGTGCAAATACAGTGCTCGCAATCTGAAGAGAAACTACCGAGAACAGGGCCGGAAAAAACCTGAAAACCAATTTCGAAATAAAGTAGGCAATACCAGTTACCAGACCGATATGCAGGCCGGAAATTACCCAGAGATGATTTGTGCCGGTTTTAGAGAAGAGATCCCACAATTCACTCTCAATTTCGCCTTTATGCCCTAAGGTGAGAGCAACAATCAGATTGTTGTAGTTCGACCCTGTTAAAGCGCGTTTAAGCCTTGCATGGATCCTGGCTCGCAATGACAGTGAATCGATTATCAAATGCTCGCTGTCCGGCCGCACATAGCCAGTAGCGTTCAAGCCTCGCTGCAGTGACCATGCTTCAAAATCAAATCCGCCGGTATTGGCAAGTCCCCGTGGCTGCTTAAGTCGAACCGTGAACCCCCAACGCTGACCACCCTCAATTTCTTGCTCGCCAAAATAATCCAGGCGGATTTTCCGACGCACAAAATCCGTTGAGCTTCTTATGATTTCAAACTCGAACCGTTGACCCAACTCATTACGTACCGGCAGTCCCAGGACACGCCCTTCGACGGCAAAGTCCACGCCTTCCAATAACACGGGCAAGCGTTCGGATAACTGTTGGCCACCCCACACTGCCTGCCAACTAATGCCAAGTAAAAACGTAACAAGGAAACAGAGCATTAGTCGCTTTGGCGAACTTGAAATAATCGAGGCGCAGGCCAGCAACGCCAATAGGCAAAAAAGCAGCCCTGGCTTTCCGACTTGCAGCGCAGCAATTGGTAAATAACTACCGCTTAAAATTCCCAGACAATAAGCAACCAGCAGCAAGCGCATCGATACCTCAATTCCTTGAGGCAAGCTAGGTCAGGATTTTGGAAAATGCCTAATTTTACGGAGAATTATTCTGCGCGCAGCGCTTCGGCTGGCTGAATAGCTGCGGCGCGTTTCGCTGGATAGATAGTGGCGAGCAGCGCCAATACAAATACACCAAGAATAACAAAGAAAACGTCGACGAAACTGAGTTGCGAAGGCAAGAAATCGATAGGATAGACTTCGGCGTTTAGAAATTGTATCGAGAATAGCTCTTCAATAAATTCCGCCAGATTAGTTATCTGTAGTGAACCGATAATACCAAGCACTAATCCAAGAGCGATTCCCAGCGCACCGATCAAGCATCCTTGCCACATAAATATACGATTGATCAGTTTCGGACTCGCACCCAGAGTACGCAAAATCGCAATATCACCAGTCTTGTCCCGCACGATCATGATGAGGCTAACGATTAAGTTAAATGCAGCCACGCCTACCAGTAACCACAACATGAAACTGATAATAGTGCGCGAGAAGCGAATATTTTCATAAATTGCACCGAATTGCGCGGTCCAGCTTGATGTACTCACGGTATTCGGCAATTCTGCTGCGAGTTGCAGTCGGGTCGTGTCGGCCTGCAAGACGTCATTGGTTCTTACCCGCAAACCATTGAACGGCGCTCGCAAGCGAAACAGGGCGCGAGCCGCGGCGATGTTTATCAGCACCAATTCGTTATCCAATTCCTGGCTGCCTACACGAAATATTCCCACCACCTCAAACTGACGAAAGTTTGCTAATGGCGTCAGCGGATTTAAGGAAATTGAAGGCGAATACAAGTCGACTGGATCCCCAAGCCCTACTTCGAGGCGTTCAGCCAAAGTCTCACCAATGACAATTCCCCAACGTTCGTTTTCCAGCGCGGCCAAACTGCCTGCGTTGATAAAGCGATCCAATGCCGAAACCGTAGGTTCGAGCTCAGCGTTAATGCCGTTTACCAATACACCTTTGTTGCTTTGCTCAGTTGCTACGACACCCGCAACTTCAATAACCGGCGCCGATGAAACAACCGTCTCTGATGAATAAGTGGTTTGCGCGATCTCTTGCCAGGCTGCACTGCTCAAATTTTCATTCGACGACACCGTGACATGGGGAACGATACCTAAAATGTTCTCCCGCATTTCCCGGTCGAATCCATTCATAACAGAGAGAACCGTAATAAGAATACCGATACCTAAAGCCAGGCCTAAGATAGAGATCGCAGACATGAAAGACACTAAATGGGAACGCTTGCCAACGCTGACATAGCGCATAGCGATAAACTTGGGAATGGAGATTGACTGATCACTCATGCAGTTGCCCGTCCTCCAACACCAACTTTCGCTCCATGGAGTTAGCCAGTCCTTCGTCATGAGTAACCACGATAAAGCTTGTCAATAGCACCTGATTGAGTTCAAGCATTAAGCCTTGAATTTCCTCGGCTGTATGGCGATCTAAATTACCCGTTGGTTCATCCAGCAATACACACTGCGGCTCAGTTACCAATGCTCTGGCGATGGCCACGCGTTGCCGTTCACCGCCAGACAATTCTCCGGATTTATGCTCTCCCCGTTGGCCCAATCCAACCCGTTGCAACATCTTCGTCGCTCTTTCCGTTGCTGCCTCAACTGACAGCCCGCCAATCAGCAAGGGCATACAAACGTTTTCAAGTGCTGTGAATTCTCCAAGCAGATGATGAAACTGATAGACGAAACCCAGATACTTATTGCGAAGATACCCCCTCTCCGTTTCATCAACCGTAGCTAGATTTTTCCCGGCAACGAAGACAGAACCACTCGATGGCAGATCCAATCCCCCTAACAAGTTTAATAGGGTGGTCTTACCTGAGCCGGAACTGCCGACAATTGCAACCTGATCGCCTGGCAGAATTTCGAGATTAACATCGGTGAGAACCTCAACTACCTGAGGTCCCTGGGAATAGATCTTCTGCAGCTTGCTGCAACTAATTACCGCTTGATCATTACTCATCTACAAGCAATCCCTGTTTTTAGCTTTATTCATAGCGTAATACTTCTGCAGGCTGAATCTTGCTGGCGCGATAAGCAGGATAAAGGGTAGCGAGAAAACTAATAAGCAAGGCTGCAGAACAAACCAATAACACTTCTGAAAAATTCACCTGAGTCTGTAAGTGAGAGATAAAGTAAACATTGCCGTTACTTAGCATGGAATTTATTAGACGCTCGAGCATTAAACTTAGATCGGTAATATTATTCGCCAGCAGAATCCCTAACAGAGCACCAACCAGGGTGCCAAAAATTCCAGCGACCATCCCCTGTAACATAAAAATTTTCATAACACTTGCACGGCTGGCACCCATCGTTCTTAAGATTGCTATGTCTGCACTTTTGTCTGACACCACCATGACCAGGGTTGATATAATATTTACCGCACCGATTACCACGATCATCAATAGCATGAAGCCAGTGAGGATTTTTTCCATGTTCAGGGCATTGAATAAATTAGCTTGCGCCTCATTCCAGGGAACGATCTCGCTCGCATCTGTATCAGAAAATGTTGATCGGGCGATGGCTTCGGCCTGGAAAACATCATTAACTTTTAAACGCAGCTGAACGTCTATACCACCATCGTTGGCAAATAATTCCCGAGCCGGTTGCAGATTAATTAACGCAATATTGTTATTGCTGTAGATTCCAAAATCGGCGAAGCCTATAACTCTAAAACCCTGCGCATCAGAAAGTGATCGTTCTAGTAAACTGCCTAATGCCGTCGCAGAAATCTCTTCACTGCTATAGATTCCCAATGCACCAGCCAGCTGGGTGCCCAAGACAATGCCATTTTCAGTTTCGCCCAATAATTCAAGCAGTTCTCGATAACGCTCGTTAGGATTGTCCACCACCTCAGCTTCCAATTCCGGAACAACTCCCCGTAGACGAATAAACTGATTGGCACCTTGATACCTGACCGCAGCTTCACCTTCCAAGAACGGAGCTGCTGCTAGAATGTCAGGCGTCGATTCTGCTCTGGCTACTTGTTGCTGCCAGGTATCGGCCATCGACTCTCCGGAAATAGTGACATGAGGCACCGACTTCAATGCCTCTCCTCGCATGGTGGTAATTGATCCGTTTATAACCGACAGTGCCACGATCAGAATCAACACACCCAGACTCACTCCAAGCATGGAAATAAAGGACACGAAGGAAAGGAAGAAGTTATGTTTCTTCGTCAGAGAATAACGCAGGCCCACGAACAGTGAGAATGGTTTAAACATGCTGATCAGTTTGCAGCTTGTTACTGGAAAAGGCAACGCGCCCCATCAGAATAGAAATAGGATGGGGCGATAGTTGAATACTTAAAGCTGATCTGAATGACGTTGCAATAAGCGTTGCACGGTTTTAAAGCTAATCGGCATAACCGGGGTTGAAACTTCACTGGAAATAGCACGTAAGGATTTGCCCTGCTTTTTCAAATCCATAATCTTTTTCAGAACCCGCTGCTCCATTGGATTTTCAATGAGCCTGCCATTTTCATGAATCATGTAGCCGAATGGTCTGCTTCCGCCGAGGTAACGACCTTGTTTTCGCTGTCGTTGTTTAACACCTTTAATGCGTTCTGCTGATTTTCGTTTTTCCAGCGAAGAGAACAACAAGGCAATTTTTTCAAAATTTACATTGAAATCTGAACTGGTAATGTCACCGCCTAATTCAACGACGTGCAGTTGAACGTTTTTGTCTTTTAATCCGCGGATTAATTTAACTGCCTCCTGACTGGAGCTAACAATGCGTTCAAGTTTGCTGCACAAAATGACATCACCGGGCTGCATCATACCCATGAGCCGTTTACCGCTCTCCCGTTTACGAAATTCCAGACTCCAACTGCAGTTTGAATCCCGTAAGGTCTCGGTCAGATACCAGCGCTGCCCTAAACAGTAGGTCTGTACGGAAAGTAGTTCTGGTTCAAGAATTGCTTCGAGCTCGCCCGGCTCGAGTGTTGCCTCTAACTCGGAAGTTCGGCAATAAGAATAGATAGTCATTATTTTTGTCCCCGCCCCAAAATACGCTGTACTTCGCGAAATCGGCGGCGAAGCCCAGACATGGCAACGGTTATCCGCCACCAGAAATTCAATAGTCACCTCAAAGATGCAACGCGGCCAGCAAACTTTTTCTTAGTTTTAATGGTCTATGTGTCTGCGTGTTGGCAAAGCCACGTGGGCGAGTATTTTAACCACAGGCCTTTTTCATAATCAAGCAGGGGATTTATCGCTCTCTGATACCCGCCCGAGATCTCTGGCTATGCTGCATGCTATTGTTTTTATGAGGTTTTCTCTACTAAAAAACCATCACAAAAGTTGTTATAAAAGGTCCGCAGTGCTATATTGCGTCGCCATGCATACCCCCTACTAGGTGCTGGTAGTGCAGATCTGGATCGCTGCAAGCTTGTGCAACGAGCGATCAGACCAAGAGTTTCAGAATCGCCTGCATTAATGCGTAATTCTGAAAATCGAGCAATTAGCCGATATAGGCTATCAACAGGCTCGCATCTTCTTAAGACTAGCTAAAGGAGCTAGCAGGCAGTGCCAAGCCTTGTTGTAAGGAATGTGAGAAATCCATGCCTCAGGCAGGATTAAAACTTAAGTCTTTTAAAGACAGCAAGAGAGAACTCAGGAATTCAAATTCGAACGCCCGGCTCACACTAAAAGTCTAAAGCGGGGCGCATAAAAAAAATCAGTATAGACAGGCTAAACACAGTTAAATCAATAAGTTATATGATATACATACCACCCATTGAGGGTCGAATAATCAGCTGAATTCCCGTGTAAACGGACAGCGCCACTTATTGTTAGATAGTCTCAAATAGTGATTTAAGACCACGAACACCGCTTCGTTAGGTATCTCTGTTCAGCCACAATGCTGATCAGAAAACTCGAATTTCCCTCCTGCGTTTGCTCTCTGTTACTAATACGGAAAGTAAACAAATCATGAAAAGAATGTTAATAAACGCGACGCAAGAAGAAGAATTGCGCGTCGCCCTCGTCGATGGTCAGCGTCTTTACGATCTGGACATCGAAAACCGCACACGAGTTCAAAAGAAAGCAAATATCTACAAAGGCAAAGTCACCAGGGTCGAACCTAGTTTAGAGGCAGCATTTGTAGACTTCGGCGCCGAGCGCCATGGTTTCCTTCCGCTGAAGGAAATATCCCGCCAGTACTACAAGAAAGACGCAAAAGGTAATGGCGACAGAAGCACCATTAAGGAGCTAATTCCTGAAGGTACGGAAGTAATCGTTCAGGTTGAGAAGGAAGAGCGGGGCAACAAAGGCGCCGCGCTGACCACCTACATCAGTCTGGCCGGACGCTACCTGGTTTTAATGCCCAATAATCCCAAGGCCGGCGGTATTTCCCGTCGCATTGAGGGAGATGATCGCTCAGAGATCCGAGAGGCATTGCGCAGTCTGAATATTCCTGACGGTATGGGAATGATTGTCCGTACTGCAGGGGTTGGTAAACAACAGGAAGAGTTGCAATGGGATTTGGACTATCTGTTAGCCCTGTGGCAATCCATAAAAGAGGCCGCCAAAGAAAAAACCGCGCCCTTTCTTGTCTATCAGGAAAGCAACGTAATAATCCGTACTATTCGAGATTATCTACGTAAAGAAATCGGTGAAGTACTGTTCGATACTGAAGAGTCTTATCAGGAGGCCATTTCCTTTATTAATCAGGTTATGCCTCAGTATGAAAATCGCATAAAGCTGTATTCGGACAAACTGCCCCTCTTCAATCGCTATCAAATTGAAAGCCAGATCGAGAGTGCCTTTGAACGGGAAGTGAAACTTCCGTCCGGAGGATCGGTAGTCATCGATCCGACCGAAGCACTCATTTCAATCGACATAAACTCATCTCGCGCAACCCGCGGTTCCGATATCGAAGAAACCGCACTGAACACTAACCTGGAAGCGGCGGACGAAATTGCTCGCCAACTCAGGTTGCGGGACATGGGCGGATTAGTGGTCATCGATTTCATCGATATGACATCTAATCGAAATCAACGAGAAGTAGAAAATCGAATGCGAGAGGCATTGGAATCTGATCGAGCACGTGTACAGGTCGGACGAATCTCCCGTTTTGGTTTATTGGAAATGTCGCGCCAGAGGCTGCGACCTTCCCTTGGCGAAACCAGCGCGATTGTTTGTCCACGCTGTAGCGGCCAGGGAACAATCAGGGATGTGGAATCATTGTCGCTATCAATCCTGCGCATTCTCCAGGAAGAAGCGAATAAGCAGAAGAGTCAGGAAGTGCGCGCCACTGTGCCACTGATTGTTTCGTCTTACTTGCTGAATGAGAAACGTCGCGCTATCTCCGAAATTGAAGACCAGAGCAAGACCAAAATCCTCATCAAACCAAGTCCTGAAATGGAAACGCCGCATTATGAGATAACCGGTGTTAACCAACACGCTCAAACTTATGAAGTTGATGCAACTTCCGATCCAGAGCCCGCACCGAATCTGAAGCCAGCAGCAGATTCGGTCAGCAGCGTACCAGCTGCTCGAACGCCCCCACCTAAGAAAGGCTTGTTAGCAAAACTGGCCGAATGGCTATTTGGCGGCGGCACGAAGAAGCAGGAGAAGCCGAAAAGCCGCAAGCGACCACAACAGAATCGTAATCGCAGTCGCCAGGGGAATCGTCAGGGACAGCAGGCCCGCGGTAATCAGCAGCGCAATGAGAGACGGGATAGTCAAAACCGCCAGGGCAACCAGCAACGGCGCAAGCAGCAACCGAAAAAAGGTCAGGATTCAGAGCAGAATGCCAAGCCGAACGAAGACAAGAAGCAGAACCGTAACGCCCAGGGCGGAGATCGCCAAGAGCGCCAGGAAAAATCGGATCGAGGCGATAAGGCGCAACGTCGCCCTGCGAATAAGCGTTCGAAAAATACTAATCAGCGCCGCCGCGGTCCTCGACCGGAGAATGCCGATAAAGCTGCTGCGGCTAATAAGCCAGATCAAAAGCAACGCAACACACCTAAGGCGCAGGCGGAAGAAAAATCTGCTGAAGTTGCTGCGGTGCAAGAATCTGCAAATACCACAGCGGTTGAAAATACTGCAACGCAGCCACCAGTGGTAACAGAAACAACTGCGCCTGTGGCTGCATCAGAGCCAGTAGCAAGCAAGACCGAAAGCCCGCAAGATGCTACGCCAACTTCAGTTGAAGCGACTGCAGCAACTACACCGCCCCCTGCAGATAGCAGTTTGGATATTGGTTTAGGTGACGCAGTATCAACAGCCGAAAGCAGTTCCGAATCTCAGCCTGGACAGGAATCTGTTGCGGACGAAGCTTCATCAGAAACAAGCACAGCAGCTGCCGACGATTCTGTGTTGGAAGACTTGTCATTCATGCCGAGAAATACAGCCGACACAGAAGCCGCTGTTGAGCCAGGCGCACAACAAGCTGCTCCTACTAACGAAGCAGTTGCAGCGGTTATCGAATCGACGGAAAGCGCAAATGAGTCGAGCGCTGCAGCAGAAACAACCCAACTGGATCCGCCAGCGACTTCGACCAGTGTTGCCAGTGATGAATCGGTAACATTCGATATCGGCTCCTTGGAAGAGCCAGCTGCCACAGCTACAGCGGAATCAGCAGCAGAAAGCTCATCTGGGATGTTCAGTGGACGAGCCCCCAACGATCACGGGAAGTAAAACGTCGACAACAGGACCAGTCTTCTGGAGAGTAATAAAAAAGCCCGGGAAACCGGGCTTTTTTATGAAACCTGGTATTGTTAGAGAGCCTGCTCCAACTCCGGCAAGGCTTTGAACAGATCTGCTACCAGACCATAGTCGGCTACCTGGAAAATAGGCGCCTCTTCGTCTTTATTAATCGCTACGATTACCTTACTGTCCTTCATCCCTGCCAGGTGCTGAATCGCCCCTGAAATCCCAACCGCAATGTAAAGATCTGGAGCAACGATTTTTCCAGTCTGTCCCACTTGATAATCGTTAGGCACGAAACCGGCATCGACTGCTGCTCTCGACGCACCGATGGCTGCACCCAATTTGTCAGCTACTTTTTCGAGCAGGACAAAATTCTCTCCATCCTGCATCCCTCGGCCTCCAGAAATGATGATTGAAGCAGATGTCAGTTCCGGTCGCTCTGAAACGGAAAGTTGTTCTCCAATAAATTGCGCTGCTGCTTGTTCAACGATGAAATCGGAACTCTCCATACTTGCTGATCCGCCGGCTTCGGCGTCGGCAAAGGCCGTCGTTCTTACGGTAATTACTTTAATAGGATCGGAAGATTGAACCGTTGCCAGGGCATTGCCCGCATAAATAGGACGGACAAAAGTATTTTCAGATTTAACCTCAACGATGTCGGAAATTTGGGCAACATCCAATAGCGCAGCAACTCTAGGTAATAAATTTTTACCGGTTGTCGATGCTGCTGCCAGAACATGGCTGTAGTTCTTGCCTAGGTCCGCCACCAGAGGAGCAACGCTTTCGGCGAGTTGATGCTCATAACAAGCGTTGTTTGCATGGATTACTTTTGCAACAGCATTAATTTGAGCAGCGGCAGCAGCAACTCCATCACTATTACTGCCAGCCACCAACACATCGATATCATCACCAATGGCCACCGCCGCAGAAACGGCATTCAATGTTCCTGACTTTAGAGAGCTATTGTCGTGTTCCGCAATTACTAATATAGACATGATTCGTTTTGCCCCTAAATCACTTTCGCTTCATTGCGAAGTTTATCTACCAACGCTTCTACTGACTCTACTTTGATGCCAGCCGTGCGTTCCGGTGGTGGTTCCACACTCAATGTCTGCAAATTGGTGCTCACATCCACACCCAGATCAGCCGGCGTGAATGTATCAATTGGCTTCTTTTTCGCCTTCATGATGTTAGGCAGCGAAGCGTAACGTGGTTCATTAAGTCTTAGGTCGGTAGTTACGATTGCAGGAAGATTGAGCAAGACTGTCTGCTCACCACCATCTATTTCGCGACTGACTTCGATCTTTCCATCTTTTAATTCTGCATTGCAGGCAAACGTACCTTGAGGGTAATTGCATAACGCTGCCAGCATTTGCCCAACCTGATTATTATCAGTATCGATTGAGAGCTTGCCTAAGATCACAAGATCGACCTGCTCCTTCTCAATAATCGATTTGAAAATTTTTGCTATAGCCAACGGATCTACATGCTCATCCGTCTCAACCAGAATGCCACGATCAGATCCCAGTGCCAGCGCCGTTCGAATTTGCTCCTGGCACACCGACGGGCCAATTGAGACTGCAATTATTTCTTCTGCAGCTCCCGCTTCTTTTATTCTAATCGCTTCCTCAACGGCGATTTCACAAAATGGGTTTATCGCCATTTTTGCATTCGCCAAATCTACCCCGGTGTTATCAGACTTAACCCTGACCTTTACGTTTGCGTCTACAACGCGCTTAACACCAACAAGAATCTTCATGGATTCTCCATCCTAAAAATAAACAGAGTGTTGTTTGAAAGACCGGTAGGAATTCCATCATCCGGTCCAAAAAAAGGGGGCTAATAATGCCGTTTTTGCCCAATCAGGTCAAATTCCAGCGGCCCTTCCCCAGCGTTCGAGGATTATTCTGTTAGTGCCATCCACATTCGCCAAAAGTGACAGGATGCTGGATTCAACTAGACTGAAAAGAAGCAGGACTACAAATGCTAGCGCTCAAATCAGGGTTTGGAGACTTTCGATGAAAAAGCTCAAAGCAACTACCTTTCGATTAGTAATTACAAGTTTTTTGCTCGGGTTAAGCGGTTTTGGATTTCTCACGGCACCAGCTGGTTTGGCTGGCGCCGAAGTCGCAAGCAGTACGGTAAAAGCGGCAGATGTTAGCCTCGAAACATCCAAAGAAGCGGCAATCTTCGTCCGCGATAAATCTGTTCAAGGTTATGAGATCTCCTCCGAATTTGTGCAGGAAAAATCTATCCAGGGCTATGAATACACAGCGGACCTATTTGGAGACTTGACCATCTATTTAAGAAAGGTAGCAAGGCGCGGAGACATTGCGGAAGATATAGAATTAGACCCGGAAGAAACCTCAACAACCATCGTAGTACAGCAGACAGCAAATGAAGACGAGCCTTAAAGTCGAGTTTTAGTCGGCGCTTCCCAGGCTAAAGAATTCACCAGCACTCCAGACACCCAGCACATTGCGGCCGTCGATTTTTCTTTCTTCTCCGGCTTCTACCAGACGATAGAAAACCGCTCGATTTATCAGGGCATTTAGCCCGCTGCGAACATGCACAATGGGATGTGGTTCATTCGACGACCCGCTGCTCGTTACCTCAATTCGATGATCTTTGTCTGACGTCAGCGTTTCATCAGTATTCGTTGTGAATAGGATTTGCTGATTCTCGTGACTTTCAAGTACTTCCATCTGATTAACCACCATTGGGCAGTCTTCAACTTGAATTCTCACTTTTTCTACTGGGGTCACCAGAAAGTACTCTAGGCTCTCCCCTTTTTCTCCCTCCTTTCCTTCCGCTGGGCCGCGCATAAGAATACTGGAAAAGAGTTGCACCATGGCGGGGCGGCGAATTGGCTTACCCTCATGGAACCAGGTGCCATCACGGGCAATTCGCATATCGATATCACCGCAAAATGGAGGATTCCAGAGATGAACAGGCGCTGGCCCCCTGCTCTTTATTTGCGCCGCAAATTCAAAGGGATCGATGTAAGCTGCTGACTTTTGCTGCGCTTGCGACTTGGAGTCTGTAATCCTGCTATCCCGAACTCATGGCTAATTTGGAGAAATAATCCGAAAGCGTTGGCAAGATGAGATTCGCTGGCTGGTCACCGTAAAGACTGAATAAACCACTACCGGCCTCAACCTGGACAAAATCCACCAAATCACCGCTCGCTACATCGAGAATAATAATCTGCACCGCCGCCCTATCCAAGCCAAATCCAGCAACAATCTGCTGATTAGAGTGATTGCGCAGTGAGTAGAAAATCTCAGCCCAAGTGCCCAACTTGTCATCCCAGACCAGCAATTTCGGATAAATCACGAATTGGCTCCCGGCCATCTTTGCCGACGCCAGAGAGTTGTTTAGAGACTCTGGATACAGACCTCCACGCACAGCACTGAAATGGTCGGTAATTGCCTGTTCCACCAATTGAGACAGGCCAGCTGCGCCGTCTATGCTCATGGCAGCGAGGTCATTGTTTTTAGCTACATAAAAACTAGAATCTCGCGGCAGTACCCAGCGACTATTGCGCTCTACTTGATTGAGTGGAGCTATGCCAGCGAACTGTGCCAGCTGATGGGATTCGTGATAAACCGTGTTCAAGGTGGAACAGCTATTGAGTAGCAACAAACTCAGGGCAATAAAACGAAAAGACATAGATCTACCTTCCTTGTAGAGCGAATATTCATCCAAACTGCATGATTTCCACAGTATTTTGACGAGGAAACAAGACTAGTCCGGTCTCAGATTTAGACTGCATTTCCTACTACACTTTTTAAAGCATAGAACGCGCCACGTAGCCTGGCTAATTTCTTTTAGCAGCGCTGTTTCTTATACCGAAATGCTCTCTTTGTTTTTTAGTCAGCTGCTATAGTTAATTACAAGAAGATGCATTGCCTAGCAATAATCGTCTTAGCTTCGACTGAATTGATTCATTGAAGTTTCACAGGGAAGTTCATTCAAGGATGAGTTTCATGTGCCACAGGAAGTGGCAACGGAAGCGCCTTTAGTGTCATTGAAGTCAGGATGACTGAGACACGAATAGGACAGGAAGAATCTGATCAAGGGTTGATCGGTTCTTCACTAGGGATACGGCAATGGCCGGTGGTACACTTGGTGTTCAATTTTAAACAATACCAGGCGCACACCGACATTGCTTCATGCCTGACCAAATCGCAGTTACGGCATTCGCCGAATTATTTAAACAAAACCTCCCGTTACTGGATGTAAGAGCACCCACAGAATTTAGCCGTGGTGCGTTTCCTCTTGCACGCAACATTCCTCTACTTGATGACGCAGAAAGAAAAGCCGTAGGCATACGCTACAAAGAAGCCGGGCAAGCGGCTGCCATAGCCTTGGGCGAAGAACTGGTATCCGGCGATATCCGCGACCAGCGACTGCAGCTTTGGAGTGAGTTCATTAACACTAATCCAAGCGCAGCGATTTACTGCTTCAGAGGCGGCTTAAGATCGACGACGGTACAGAATTGGTTGCATTCAGAAGGAATCAAGGTAGCTACCGTTACAGGTGGTTATAAAGAACTGAGACGATTTTGTATAAACACGCTGGAACGAATCAGCCAGCAACAAAAATATATCGTGATCGGCGGGAAAACTGGTTGTGCGAAAACTCACCTGCTACAACAACTGAGCAACGCCATCGACCTGGAAGGTAATGCCAACCACCGAGGCTCTGCCTTCGGACGTCGCACCTCAGAGCAGCCCAATCAAATAAACTTCGAGAATCAGCTGGCAATCGACGCAATCAAACTCGACTACGACCAGGCCAACAAAATATTTATTGAAGATGAGAGCAAAGCTATTGGCTCTCTCAGTGTCCCCTCAACTATGCACCTGCAAATGAGTTCTTCACCCCTGGCGATCATCGAAGAACCATTCGATTGTAGAGTGGATACGATTCTCAACGATTACATCTTTTCGAATTACCATGAATACAAATCAATGGCACCTGAGCGCTATACTGAGCTCTTTGCTGAATCATTGCTGGCGTCGCTAATGCGCATTCGACGCCGGCTTGGCGAAGAGCATTTTGCTGATATTAAAAAAATTATGGAAGGAGCGCTCGCCGAATCAAATTTGGAGCAGAGCACTGAACTTCATCGCAGCTGGATTTCCAAATTATTAAAGGACTATTACGACCCTATGTATGATTATCAACTGGGAAAGAAATCTCATCGCATCGTATTTCGCGGCAACAAAACGGAGTTTCTTAGCTGGGTCAAAGGCATAGATAGAACGGTTTGATACAGTCAACATGGTAATCAATCGCATCAATCTGCAACAAATTCTGCCGCATCTGCAAACGGGCAGCACGCTGCTTGTTCCTAATCTACGCATAAAAGATGCGATCTTGAGTCAGTACCTGACATCACTGGATCAAGCAGTGCTTCCTACTCCGAAAGTAGTGCCGGTGGATGTGTTTATCAAAGAATGCTGGGAAACTAATGCGCAGCAAAAAGTGCAACCCTGCAATGAGCAGCAAATACTCTCCCCCGGCGAAGAGTATTTACTATGGAATCGAGTCCTGGCAGCGGCGCAAGAATCAATCCCCTTATTAAATCCGGATGAGACTGCAGATACAGTAGCTCACAGCTATCAACTGGCCCGTCAATGGCTCCATGCAGATACAGTCAAGCAAGAACTCGCTAAAAATTCAGGCTTAGCTGATGTCTCTGCCTTTGCACAATGGATAGAAGAATTTCACTCACTGTGCGAAAAATTTCAATCAATTAGTTTAGTAGATGCAATAGCCACGCTTACTGAGCTCTTGCAAGATCAACGATTAACTGACTTCCCGGGAAAAATTGTACTGGTCAACTTCTATGATCCTCCCCCGCTTTATCAAAAGTTTTTTGCGGCGATGCCCAATCTTGAAACTGTCCTAACTATTGATGCGCAAGCGAGCGGGGAAATCCCCGGTAAACAGCGATTTGAATTCGAGAACATAAATAGCGAAATACGTGCCTGTGCCAAGTGGGCTAAAAAGCAGCTAGAAAGTAATCCCCATACTCATCTCGGCATCATTAGTTGCAATAAAGATCCGGATCGACAAAAGCTAGAACTGGCCTTGAGAGATGAGCTCGAGCCGGAATCCCTCTATAAAGACTACACAGCTCATCCCAATTTCAATTCCTCCAGTAATCCAAAAAGATTAGCAGATAGCGCCATGGTTCATGATGCTCTGCTAATTCTTGGTTTGGGCAATGAACGACACGACGTAGAAGACCTTATTCGGCTACTGCAGTCCCCGTTTCTTACGGCAAAGGAAGCGTCCGTAGATTCTACTCTTGCAGCAGATGGTGAACGTGAAGCTCGTCTGAATTTAGTTCGCCATTTGCGCCGCAGGGCACAAGCAAGCATAGGGAGTCGCGAATTATCTTATCTGGTTGAATATACAGGACAGGCCTACCACTGCAAAGTTCTGGCCTCGCAACTGGTAAAACTCAGAACCGAGACTAGGAAAATCAAAAACAGAGCCTCGCCACGACAATGGAGCGAATTATTCCAACGTTCGCTTTCACTGTTTTCCTGGCCAGGTAGATTAAGCTCGAAAGACGATTATCAATTATTAAAACAATGGCGAAGCTTACTTTCACAATTCGGCAGAACAGCGAATGTACTACCAGCACTAAACTATCATTCTGCACTGACTGTATTGCGTCTACTCTGCACCCGCACTGCTCAACACAATCAATTCAATGCCAGCCAGCCAATATCTTTTTATACCATCGAAGAAGCCATTGGCCTCGAATTCGAGCATGTCTGGTTGCTTGGCTTAAACGATCAGCAATGGCCTGAACCTGTCACTCCCTCGCCATTTCTACCTTATGCCACACAAAAAGAAGCTGGTATTCCCGGCAGTCACAGTGAAGTACAAATAAAAAATGCCAGGAATCGATTTGCCCAATTGCTGGCGTCCGCTCGTGTTTCAGTACAAGCGAGTTATTTCAAGAGCGATGGCGAGCAGGAATTCAGAGGCAGTAGTTTTATCCAGGACTTTCCAATTAAAGAAATCGAAGCTGGAAATATTCAACTATTGAACAATAAAGCGTTGAGCCAGATTGATTCCTTATCAATGGAAACGATCACAGACGATCCATTGCCTTTAAAGCAGGAGGAAGAGATTAGCGGTGGCGCCAGTTTAATCAGCGACCAATCCAACTGCCCGTTTCGAGCGTTCGCAAAACACCGTTTACGCGTAGATGCTGAATCAGCAATCGAAGCCGGACTTAGCAAAATGGCACGGGGTAGCGCTATCCATATTGCTTTAGAGTCTCTGTTCGAACGAATCGACTCCAGTATCGAACTGAATGCATTGACCGATGCTGAAATTTTACTGCTACTTCAAAGCGCTTCCGCAAAAGCTATTGATTATCTTGTCAGTCGCTTCCGCGACATCATGACTCCAGGATTTCAACGAATCGAGCAACAGCGAATACACAATCTTCTGAACAAATTCGTTCAAGCCGAGAAAGCACGACCTCCCTTCAAGGTGCTTTTGAGAGAGCATGCCTTAGGCCAACGCATTGATAACTTATCTCTTAATATTCGAATCGATCGCATCGACCGCTTGGAAAACGATGCTTTGCTATTGGTGGACTACAAGACCGGGAAATACACCGTTTCTTCAAAGAGCTGGCTGGACGATAGGCCTGAAGACATGCAACTCCCCCTCTATTACGTCATCGCAGATAACAATGAATTACAGCCGGTCGATGCTGTGGGCATTGCCCACATCAATGCCGAGAAAATTGGACACTCAGGTGTTGCCGCTACAAATAGTTTCTCTAAAGAAGTGAAGCCAATCGAAGAAGAAAGATGGTCTGAATTATCCTGGTCACAGACTACAGAATCCTGGGCAATCAAAGTGCAGCTCTTTGCCGCTGAATTTAACCGCGGTGATTGCGCTGTGAGTCCAGTTGACACCACAAAAACTTGCACCTATTGCGGTTTGCAATCCTTATGCAGAATTCAGGAATTGACTGACAATGATGTGCTGGCAGCCGAGGGCGAAAATTGATAGCTGCTCAACTTTCCGATCAGGCTGCCAGAGATGAGGCCCTGGATATAGCTCAATCTTTCATTGTTCAGGCTCCAGCGGGTTCCGGAAAAACAGGCTTGTTGACGCTGAGATTTCTGCGGCTGTTGACCGTGATCGAGCAACCCGAACAGGTATTGGCAATCACTTTTACTCGCAAAGCGGCGAGCGAAATGCGCGCCCGCATTGTGCAGACATTGTTTTGGGCCAAGGAAGTTGAACAGCAAGCTATCACTATTGAAAATCCTTATGATCAGCAACGCTTCCAAATAGCCTCCGAAGTATTAGACAGAGATGAAGAATTGCAATGGCATTTGTTAATAAATCCATCCCGCTTGCGCATACAAACTATTGATAGCTTCTGTTACTACCTTGCCAGCCAGCTGCCTGTGTTAAGTCAACTCGGTGGAAATCCAAACATTTCAGAAGACGTCGACCTCTGTTTTCGAGATGCAATCGAAAACACACTGCTACAGCTCGATGCCGACAACGCCATCAGTGCAGACATTGAGTGTATTCAGGTTCATCTCGATAACGACATAAGCCGGCTAGAGCGCTTACTAAAAGATTTACTGAGCAAGCGTGAGCAATGGCTGCCCTATATATTTGAAATAGGAAATAGCAGTAACGACGCCAGAGCCTACTTACAATCCTGTCTGGACGAGCTAATAAAAGAATCTGTGGTAGAAGCCACCATAGGCTTAGAGCCCTATCAGGACTCGGTCATTGAGCTAACGAATTTCGCACTGGAAAACCTGCAACAAGCAGAACAATCCCAACACGACAATATCGAAGCACTGTCCACACTGCCCTCTTTTTCTGAAGATGACATGGAACGTTGGGGTCTGATTGTAAATCTGTTGCTAACTCAAAGCGGCAGTTGGCGTCGGGTAGTCGATAAACGTAATGGATTTCCCGCCGGGGAAAAGGAAGACAAAGATCGCGATGCGCTGTGCAAATTACGCAAACAACAATTTGCCAAATTGCGAGATCAACTTTTAGATAATGATGATCTACTGGAATCCGTAAACTACTTGCGCTTGCTGCCAAAATCTTCGACCGATGATCAGCAATGGGAATTCTTAAGTTCACTAACCCGAGTACTTGCTCAACTCAGCAGTGAACTCTTGCTTTCTTTTCGTCGCTATCGGGTGATCGACTACACAGAAATAGGAGCTGCGGCTCGAGCAGCTTTAGGCACAGATACTGCACCAACTGATTTGGCATTGGCTCTGGATCATAACATCCAACATATATTAGTGGATGAGTTTCAAGATACCTCGCAATTACAGCTCGACATACTGCAACAGTTAACCGCTGGCTGGGAACAAGACGACCAACATTCATTGTTCCTGGTTGGTGATGCCATGCAGTCCTGTTACAGCTTTCGCAACGCCAATGTGGGAATTTATTTGAACGTGCAACAAAACGGATTGCACCAGGTAAAAGTTAAAGCACTGGAACTTAATGCCAATTTTCGCTCCGACGCAGGTATAGTCGATTGGGTAAATAGACACTTCATTACCGCATTCCCCCATGAACCCAATTCATCTCGAGGAGCAGTTCCTTACACAAGCTCGACCGCAGTTAACCCAGCAGCCATTAAAGAACCGGTCTCTACTGAAATAATCACCTATGGAAATAGCGAGCGACTAATAGCAAGGGAAGCAGAGGCACTAAAAGTTGTTGAGCACATTAAGGCCATCAGAAATCAATCACAGCGCGAGAGCATTGCCATACTCGTGCGTAGTCGAGGTCACCTGGACCTAATTATTCAGGAACTTCGCAACAATAATATCGAATGGGAATCCACCGATATTGACCGCATGGGTGCAATGCAGATTATTGAAGACTTATTAAGCCTCACCAGAGCACTGCTAAATCCCTATGATCATCTCTCCTGGCTAGCACTATTGCGGGCTCCCTGGCTGGGATTGCAGTTATTGGATGTACACACCATCGCTCAGCATGCTCAAAACAATAGTGTGTGGGATGCCCTTAACAATCCCGAAGTAATAGCTTCTCTCACCGATGATGGCAGAGCGCGCTTGAAAAGTTTTGTCGAAGGCCTTTCCTATGGCATGAAGTATCGATTTCGCACCTCGCTGCGGTATTTAGTTGAAACCACCTGGTGTTTGCTGCGGGGGCCTGCCGCGATGGCTTCCGGTCGAGACATTGCCTGCGCTGCTCACTATTTCAATCTGTTAAGCGAGCAAGAGATTGCCGGCAGCCTGGACAATATTGGGAAATTTCACGAGCAGGTTTTTGATTCTTTCATTCCTGCACAAACGCAACGGGTTACTACTAAAGAAGTCTCGTCAGTGCAGTTGTTAACCATGCACAAAGCCAAGGGCTTGGAATTTGACCATGTCATTATTCCCGGCCTGGCAAACCGACCGAGAAGTGATGACAAGCCGCTGTTTAGTTGGCTCGAAAGACTGAACAATAATGGACAGAACCGCTTATTCGTATCGGCACTCACCGCAACAGGCGCTGAAGAAGATAGTTTGTATACGCTAATGCGTCATGAGAAACAGCATAAAACGATGCTGGAAAACACCCGCTTGCTCTACATCGCCATTACTCGGGCAAAAAAATCCGTAAAACTTTTTGCTACCGCTCAATTAAACAGTAAACAGGAATTACAAATTCCATCGCAGAGTTTATTGAATCGGCTGTGGCGGGAATTACAGCGGGAAGCGCTTGAATTGCAGATCACTCCACTCGAATCTGTAGCTGCACAATGTGAGTCACCCGGTAATTATTCGGATCCACTGCCTTCTCCCACCCCGCTAAAACGCTTCAGCAATATGCCAGAGTTGAACGAATCCGAGCGTGGACACTTAATCAAATTAGACAAAGAATCAGATTTCGAAAATCTAACTGTCGATGAAGATCATGCCATAGAACAGGCACTAAGCTCTCAGATTGGCCAGCTGATCCACAACGAACTAGAGCACTACGCAAATCGTGAGGACAAGGCATCGTACGTAGCGGATCTTGCAGAAAACCTGCCGTATTGGGAATTGCAGATAAGACATATTGCTCCTTCAAAACAAATACTGGAAGAATCTCTGAAATTTATCGCAAGTACAGTTCGGCAAACCGTTTTAGAAGAATCCCTTGATTGGATTTTCGACAATAAGCAGACCGACTGCCAAAGCGAATACTCGATCACTTCACTGAAGTACGGAAAAATGCAAACCCACATTGTTGATCGCACCCTAGTAGATTCGAACAATGTTCGTTGGATAATAGATTACAAAACCGGCGTTCCCGGAAATGAAGATGAGTCAGAGTTTATTGAGAAGCAGCAAACGAAATACCAGCCTCAACTTCAACGCTACAAAGATTTGTTCAATCAATTGGAAACCAGAGAAACCAAAACGGCGCTTTTGTTCACTGCCATTCCGAAACTGGTAGAAGTATAGAGTGTGCCTTTGCTAGTTAAAAGTTACTTGTCGGAATCGGCAACCGCGAAAATGCCCGCAGCATTCCGCAGATAACCCTTATAATCCATGCCGTAGCCATACAGATAACGATCCTCAACTTCCAGACCGACAAAGTCTGCTTTAAGGTCTGTAAGTTTACGATCATGAACTTTATCTACCAATACTGCTGTGTACACTGCTTGCGTGTTTTGCTCCTGGCAATAGTTGACGATACTTTCGAGAGTAGCTCCTTCATCCAGGATGTCATCGATGACTACAACGACTCGACCCTCCAATGAATGTGCAGGATAGTTCTTCCACTGCAAATCGGCACCGCTGGTTTCGCCGCGATAACGAGTGGCATGGATGTAATCGAGCTGTAGCGGAAATTGCAGCCGTGTTGCGAGCTTGCCAGTTAGAATTAAACCGCCGTTCATTACGCAGATCAGCAGAGGATTTTTAGTCGCAACTTTATCGCTTATTTGCCTGGCAAGGTCATCTATTGCCGCCTCAACTTCTTTTTCAGAGTGAAGACAGTCTGCACGCTCTGTGACTTTTACAATTTCCTCAGGAGTTATTTCTCCCATCGAAGGACTTCCTAGGAATTCGAGCCGGGTATTAGCGCTTCGATCCCGTCGATCGTGGTAGTTGGGAAGGCAAAATCAGCATCATGGGAGTGCACAATATCGATAATCTTTAACATGACATCCTGCTTGATTTCATGGAAACGAATCCAGTTCGTCGTTTTAGTAAACGTATAGATGAAAAAATCCAGTGACGAAGCGCCATAGCTATTGAGATTTACAATGAGAGTTTGGTTGGCGTCTATTTCTTCGTGGTTTTGCAACATAGACTTCACGTCCTCAATAATCGTCCCAACCTTAGAGGCATCCTGATAGCGCAGACCAATGGTCTCTTTGATTCTGCGATTACTCATACGGGAAGGATTTTCCAGCGCCAAAGTATTGAAGACAGAATTTGGCACATAGAGAGGACGCTTATCGAAAGTACGAACAATAGTTAAGCGCCAACCGATACTTTCAACTGTACCTTCGATATTTCGATCGGGAGAACGAATCCAATCACCGACCGCGAAGGGTCGATCAAGGTAAATCATTAATCCGCCAAAAAAATTCGCGAGTAAATCCTGCGCCGCAAAACCTACTGCCAGACCACCAACACCGCCAAAAGCTAAAAGCGCAGTTATTTCTATACCAATTGTGGGTAACGCCACTAGCGCCGCTGAAATTACCACGGATAGTCGTAGCAATTTCGCCAAGGCATGGAGTGTGGTTGGATCGAAGCGCGTTTGTTCTGAGCTCGGCTCTTTCTTCAGGTTGTCCAGTATTCTGGCTTCGGCGAGACTAATGAACTGCACTAAAAAATAGGTAATAAGTACGATAAAGGTTATCTGGCGCACCAAATCCAGATTGCTGGCAGAGAACAATTCAGTTTGCAGATAACCATCGCTTATTTGTATGGCCCACAGCAAACCGAAGATCAAGATAAACCAGGAGAGCGGATTGTGGGCTGCTTCGAACAAAGCATCGTCCCAAACGTTTTCGGTTTTTTCTAAGTGTCGACCCAGTATCTTGAGCATGCGCATGGCGATATAGCGTACGATCAAGGTAACAGTGACGACTGCAAAGACCTCAACTCCCCAATTAAGCCCACCTAAACTTTCTAACGAAAACCAATCCACAACCCTTTCCACAACCCTATCCTCTCACTAAGCTGTTATTAACGATTCTACGATTTCTTTTGCTTCTTGCCATTTTGCTTCTGCGTATAAATTTGCGATTTCAGCTGCTGGCTCGGCTCGCATCTGTGCAATTCTATTATTCGCGGGAATCTCTTCTTGCTCAATCCAATCGGCAACTTCAATTGCTGACTGTCGATCGTTGCAAACTAATATCATGTCACAGCCAGCTTCGATTGCCAGCCTGGCACGGTCCACTGCTGCACCTGCAGAGTGTGCCGCGGCCATGGACAAATCGTCTGAAAAAACTACGCCGTCAAAATTCATTTCGTCTCTAATTTTTTCCTGAACCCAAATTTTAGAATAACCAGCACATTGACTGTCAATTGCAGGATATTTAACGTGAGCGGGCATTAAGCCATCTAAGCTTGAAGCAAGTTCAGCAAACACGCGGTAATCATTTTCCAGCAGCTCTTCTCGCGACCTGTCATCACAGGGAAGTTCATCGTGGGAATCTGCCTCCACCGTTCCATGTCCTGGAAAGTGTTTACCTGTGCATTTCATACCAGCCAGTCTCATTCCATCAATATAGGATGTTGCCAGCTCAATAACTTCATCGGGATTACTGCTAAAGGCCCGATCGCCAATCACTTTACTAGTGGAAGTACGAAGGTCCAGAACTGGCGCAAAGCTTATATCGATACCAAAGTGTAATACTTCTGCAGCCATTGCCCAGCCACATAGCTTGGCCTTTTCGAGTCCGGCAGATTTGTCAGCAGCGAAAACTTTACCAATAGTATGCAGCGCCGGCAGTCGTAAAAAGCCTTCTCTGAATCTTTGCACTCTCCCCCCTTCCTGATCCACAGCAATTAGAATATCTCCACGAATTTCCCTTACCGATGTTATTAGCTGTTCTAGTTGTGCAGGTGATTCGTAGTTACGAGCAAATAGAATGAGTCCGCCCACTGCAGATCGTTGCAGAAGATCACTTTCGAACTCGGTAAGTACGGTTCCCTCTAGATCTAGCATAAGAACGCCGAGGGTATTGGAGTGATTGTTCATTGCCTAGCTACTGCCTGGAAAAATGGGATTATCACAGAAGTTTTAACTAAGAAGAATAGTTTTATAAACGGTTCAAAGGTTTAGATGTCAGTGTTAATTCTTAAACTAAGCTTGTCACAATTTTCCTGAAATATTGCTTTCTTTTTGTAAAGGAATGTATCTATAGTAGGACCAACAAATGTAGTCAATAATAATGACAGGAGATAAGTAAGAGCAGTCGATTTCCTTAAACTCGGGGTAACAGTCATGAATAATCTCATGCCTGAAGTATCCGCTTGGTACCAGGATGTTGTTAGCGGAAGTTTATTTGAAGTAGTCGCAATCGATGAAGCTAGCGGCACCATCGAATACCAATTGGTGGATGGTGAAGTTGGTGAATATGATTCCGCAACCTGGAAACAACTCTATCTCTCTTCCGCCGAAGCTCCCGAAGATTGGCGCAGCCCTTACGAACTCAACTCAGAAGATCAAGTTTACTCGGATCAGACCCTGATTACCGAAAACTTCTCCGGCGCCCTGTCTGATATCGAACCGGATCTGATGGATTTAGGCGACGACTTTCAGATTCTCTGAATTCACGCTATTCCTGGCCCATCTTGCCAGCCCTCTTGCGGGCGTGCCTGTAGTTTAAGCAATCTCCTAAAGTTCTCTTGAGATCAACAGATAACTGTATATAATTACAGTTGTCTGCTAACGAAGGGCCTGGAGAGGACTACACGATGCACAAGTTAACTTCCCGTCAGGAAGAAATACTCGCCTATATCAAGGACTACCTGCAGGACACAGGTTTCCCCCCAACCCGCCAGGAAATTGCCCACAAGATGGGCTTTAAGTCACCTAATGCTGCCGAAGAGCATTTGCGGGCTCTGGCACGAAAAGGTGCCATCGAGATGATGCCCGGTACTTCTCGTGGCCTGCGTCTGCCCATTAACGAACAATTAGGCTTGCCTATAATTGGCCAGGTCGCAGCTGGCAGCCCAATCCTGGCCGAAGAATCCATCGCCGATTATTGTGATATTCCGCCGGAGCTGTTTCAGCCAAAAGCGGACTACCTGCTCACAGTTAAGGGTACCAGTATGGTGGATGTGGGGATTTACGAAGACGATTTGCTGGCAGTCCACAAAACCGATCAAGCCAATAATGGCGACATCGTAGTGGCCCGCATTGATGACGAAGTCACGGTTAAGCGCCTCGAAACAAGTCGCAGCAAGTTCAAATTGAATCTAATTGCAGAAAATGCGGAGTTTGATCCCATTGAAGTGGATTTGCGCAGCAGCGATTTTGCAATTGAAGGAATCAGTGTCGGGGTAATACGTCGCAGCGTCTAACTCTTATTGAAGCGGCACTCTAGGGCCGCTTAATTATTTCTTTTTCTTCGCTGCTTTTTTTCTTGGCGACTTCTTTTTCGCTGGTTTTTCTATATCCCATTTTCCATCGCGATAAAAAGCCTTCCAACCGGTCGCTTTCTTGTCCACTTCGGTCTGAACGTATTGCTCTTTGGTCTTGCGACTGTAACGCACCAGGGTTTTGTTACCCTTATCGTCCTCGGTCGGCGCATCGAACAAAAAAGTATACTTAGGATCGATTTCCTTTTTGTGGGGCAGCAATTCTTCCACTAGTGGTGCTCGAGTTTCGCGATTGCGTGGAAATTTGCTGGCGGCCAGAAACAAACCAGAAGCACCATCCCGCAATACGTAATGATCTTCGACGGTTTCGCATTCCAATTCAGGCATTGCTACTGGATCCATCTTAGGCGGAGCTGCCTCACCGTTACGCAATAACTTTCTGGTGTTCTTACAGTCTTCACTACTGCAACCGAAGTACTTGCCAAAACGACCAGTCTTGAGTTGCATATCAGCGCCGCACTTATCACATTCGATAACTGGTCCGTCGTAGCCTCGAATCTTAAATTCGCCGTGTTCTACTTCAAAACCCAGACAATCAGGATTGTTGCCACAAACGTGCAGTTTGCGTTTTTCATCAATCAAGTAGGCGTCCATTGCGGTATTGCATAATTTGCAGCGATGCTTGCTCCGCAACTGAATGTTTTCCTGCGCTTCTGCTTCTTCCGCCGTATCGGTTCTTATCGCCTCTTCACCTGGAGTAAGGTTTACAGTGCACTTGCAGCGTTCCTTTGGAGGCAGGGAATAGCCTGAGCAGCCAAGAAATACACCGGTAGACGCGGTCCGAATCTGCATAGCGCGACCGCACTGCGGACAGGGAATGTCCGTATCGGTGGGGTCGTTTTTGCGCATGCCGCCTTCTGCGGCTTCGGCTTTGGCTAACTGGCTGGTAAATCCTTCGAAGAAATCGTTCAGCAATTTCTTCCAATCTTTGTCACCGGACGCGACCTCGTCCAACGAATCTTCCATCTTCGCCGTAAAATCGTAATCCATTAGATCGCTAAAGCTTTCCTGTAGCCGCTCAGCCACGATATCGCCCATCTTCAAAGCGTAGAAGCGTTTGCTTTCGACCTTTACGTAACCGCGATCCTGAATCGTTGAAATAATGGAGGCATAGGTAGAAGGACGACCGATGTCCCGCTTCTCGAGCTCCTTTACCAGACTCGCTTCGGTGAAGCGCGCCGGCGGCTTAGTAAAATTTTGGAAAGGTTCCAATTGCTTCAAATCCAATAGCTGGCCGACTTCCACATCGGGCAGCACCACATCTTCTTCTTTGGATAGCATCACTCTTAGGTAGCCATCGAATTGCATGATGCGACCTTTGGTACGCAAATGAAATTTGTCTGCAGCTACAGTAATGCTGCTACTAAGGTACTTAGCCGGCGGCATCTGACAGGCGACAAAGAATTGCCAGATTAATGTGTATAGCCGAACGGCATCAGGCTCCATTCCCATTAGGGTCTCAGCCTGTACTTTGACATCGGTAGGTCGAATCGCTTCGTGAGCTTCTTGAGCGCCTTCTTTAGAGCTATAGAATTGGGGTTTCTCCGGCAAATACTTTTCACCGAAGCTGTTTTTAATATGATCGCGACACATGGCTATAGCGTCATCACTTAGATGCGTCGAGTCCGTACGCATATAGGTAATATATCCAGCCTCATACAGACGCTGCGCCATCATCATGGTTTTCTTCACTCCAAAACCAAGCCTGGTGCTAGCCGCCTGCTGTAGAGTAGAAGTAATTAGCGGAGGTCGAGCCTTGGAAGAAGTTGGTCGATCGTCCCGTTTTAGTACTTTGAATTCTGTCGCATTTAAAATTTCAAGGGCGGCATCGGTATCAGCCTTATTATTCGGCCGAAAGTTAGCTCCTTCTTCTTTTATTACCTGACAGCGCAGCTTTGCTGCATCCTTCGTTTCCAGATTGGCATAGACTTCCCAATACTCATCCGGAATAAAGGCACGGATCTCGCGTTCTCGCTCAACCACCAGACGCACGGCTACGGACTGTACCCTACCTGCAGACAGGCCTCTGGCAACTTTGGACCACAGCAGCGGTGATACCATAAAGCCGACGACACGATCGAGAAACCTGCGGGCTTGCTGCGCTTCAACATAGCGCATGTCCACATCACCGGGCTCAGCGAAGGCATCTGCGATCGCACGCTTGGTGATTTCGTTGAAGACTACTCGTTTATACCGATCTGGATCTCCGCCAATGGATTCCTTCAAATGCCAGGCAATGGCTTCCCCTTCTCTATCCAAATCAGTAGCGAGGTAGATGTTGTCAGCGTTTTTGGCGATTTTCTTCAGCTCATTAACGACTTTTTCTTTGCCGGGTAAAATCTGGTAATTAGCCTTCCAGTCTTTATCGGGATCGATTCCCATTCGGGTCACAAGTTGTTGTTTCGCCTTCTTTTTCTTGTAGGCAACTTTTTCTTCAGGCTTCATCTTGCGGGTAAGAGCCGCCGCGGCCGCACGGGCCTTGGTATCGATCGCCTTACCATTGCCACTGGTGGGCAAGTCGCGAATGTGCCCAACGCTGGACTTAACCACGAATTCTGGCCCCAAGTACTTATTAATAGTCTTGGCTTTAGCTGGCGACTCTACGATTACGAGTGATTTAGTCATTTACTAACTTTATGTGAATTCTCATGCTGAAAATTTGATCAAGCCTATACTGCTGACCCAGGCAGCGCACATATATAAGGGCAAGATTCCAATCGGTCAAGTTTTCTCTTAAAAAAAAGTGTAGAGCATTTCTCAAAAATTATTACTTATTCGCAGTTCCAGATCTTGATCTGTCTGTATTTTTGCCAGGCTGGCGGCATTGGAAATAATTAGGTGAAGGGCACACCAACCCTGGAGTTTGGAATAGAATTCTCTCCCTAAAACATTTGTTCCAGGACGCTGCTAATCAGTGCTACTTGGCACCTATTAATTAAATTGGATTAATTACTCAGAAAATTGAGAAATGAAATTATAGAGCTAAATTTCGATTTCGTGCAGCCAGTCGAAATTGTCAGAGATTTCACCTTTTTGTATGCCTACTAAAAGGTCATAGAGCTTCTGCATAATTGGGCCAACTGTTTGACCATCCTGATAGATGTTATGCCAATCATCATCGAACCAAATTTTTCCAACCGGCGATAGAACCGCTGCTGTTCCGCAAGCGCCTGCCTCATCGAAATTAGCAAACTCGGCGCGCAAATCGATAGGTCTTTCTTCTGTTTCCATGTTTAGACTTTTTGCAGCCAGCTCCATGATTGAGCGTCGAGTTATACTCGGCAGTATGGCGTTAGAAGCTGGCGTAAGCAGCTTTCCATCCTTGGAAGCGATGATTATATTTGCGGAACCTGCTTCATCTATATAGCGATGCTCCGCTGCATCGAGATAGAGTGCTTCGTTCGCACCCAGCTCTTTTGCTTTGCGTGTTGCCAACAAGCCTCCGGCATAATTCGCCCCGGCTTTAAAACTACCCGTACCATTGGGGGCAGCTCGATCTATTTCCGATACGGCCAGGCTGATAACGGCTAACCCTGCTTCCTTATAGTAAGGACCTACGGGAGAGACAAAGACACGAAACTCATATTCCGGAGCGGGATTTAGCCCTAAATTCTCACCCACTCCAATTAGCATTGGCCTTATATATAAAGAAGCACCAGAACCGTAAGGAGGAATCCATGCATAATTGGCACGCACAGTTTCTTCGATTGCATTAAGGAACAGCGCTTCTGGTACCTCAGGCATTAGCAATCGCGGTGCGGTGCGATTCATTCGCTCACAGTTTAGTTTCGGCCTGAACAGGAGTACTCGGCCATCTTCAGCAGTCTGGGCCTTCATGCCTTCAAAACATTGCTGGGCATAATGCAAGGAAGGCGCACCTTCATGAATTGAGATATTTTCATCACTCACTAACTGACCTTCGCCCCACTCTCCATTCTCATGAAAAGCAGTAAAGCGATAATCAGTCTTGACGTACTGAAATCCCAGTTCAGCCCAATTAAGTGCTTTCTTATTCACTTTTGCGTCCAATGTTTTGCCTTCCGTTCCCGCGCGCAGCCGTATTATCCGGTATAAACCCGGTAATATCTAGGCAGGATATGGCAGGAAAAAGTTCCATGGGATAGACTCTGGCGCGTTTATTAGCAATGACTTCACCATGCAGTTAATCGATATCGGCGCCAATCTTACTCACCAATCATTTGAAAATAATTTCGAACAAGTGGTTGCAAATGCCCGTGCTGCAAATCTTCGCCATATCATTTTAACTGGCACCGATTTACCCAGCAGCGAAGCGGCGCAACTCTTGGCAACTGAACAGCCTGAGTTTTTTAGCAGTACTGTCGGCTTTCATCCTCACATTGCCGAATCGGTAAAAAAAGTGCATCTCGACACTGCAAAAAAATTAACTACCGCTAAATCTGTCGTTGCCATCGGTGAAACTGGATTGGACTTTAATCGCAACTTCTCACCGAAAGAAGATCAACTAAAGATTTTTGAACATCACCTGCAACTTGCAAGCGAAATTCAAAAGCCAGTGTTCTTACATCAGCGCGATGCTCACGAAGATTTTCTGAATCTTTTAAAAAAATACCGCGCAAAAATTGTTGGTGGTGTCGTGCATTGTTTTACTGATACTGAAGAAGCGCTACGAGACTATTTGGAGCTGGACATGTACATCGGTGTTACTGGTTGGGTATGCGATGAAAGAAGAGGACAGGATTTGCAAAAGGCAGTAGGGATAATTCCAAGCGATAGGCTACTCATAGAGACTGATTCGCCCTATTTATTACCGCGCAGTCTTAAACCCAAGCCAAAATCCCGCCGCAACGAACCAGCCCACCTAATTGAAGTCGCAAAAGCTATAGCACTCCATAGCGGCCGTTCCCTGGAAGAAGTCGCCCAGTCCACCACAGACAACGCAATTCGGCTGTTTCAGCTACCAATTTTGTAATAAAAGCGTAAAAACGCGCTCTTTTTCACATTCTTCTGCGGTTATTGCCATCTTTTTTGTTGATTTATTAACCATTTACCGGGTTTTTGCTATATTTTAGGCAACCTTAGTGTGTCGCCGAATTGAGCGATAGGAAGGATCTTGAATAAAAGGGCATTTCTTGAAGGGTTTTTCACCGCCAGCACCGTTGCTTTTGGCGGGCACTTCATGTGGCAGCGAGTCAGCCAGCAAGACTCGCTCATCGCCCCAGCTGCGCCCATCGCTCGTGAATCAAGTACACCAACTACGCAAAAGCCAGATGCTTTCGAACTCACTCCAGTGGAGCTGGAAGCCACACAGCCAATTCAGGGCATTCCTACCCCTGCCCCAGTAACCGAAGTCGTTAGTTCAAGTAACGACATAAACATTGAAAGTCTAAGCGACGATGAAGTCGATAGCTATTTACGCAAGATTAGAAATTTTGATGCGATTTTTGCCAGCGATATTTATCTAGATCCACGCTATGAAAGTATGCTGATAAACACGGCCGCACATATGAGCCGAGTAGAATCCTACATCGGCCATGGTAATTTCAACCTGATGAGTTTTGATGAAATGCTACAGAGTGGTCGAAACTTTTCTTACATCGGCGCTTTCGGCCCTGAAGAATTAAATTTCCTGGAAGAAGTCTTTTTTGCTAATCCGAGTCGTTACGGATTTTTTGGAAAGAAAATCAGTCGCGAGATAACGGAGTCGATAGCCCGCAATGAAGTTGCAAAGATTGAAGATAGCGGACATTTTTTGTTGCGAGGTGAATCACTAAAACTTTATGACCAAATTAAAAATGATGTCGGCGATGAAGTTATTTTAACTTCTGGTGTGCGTTCAATCGTTAAACAAATGCACTTATTTTTAGCTAAAACTATCGAAGCAAATGGAAACTTATCTCGTGCTTCTCGATCCTTAGCGCCCCCAGGACATTCCTATCATGGTGTCGGAGATTTCGATATCGGTAAAATTGGCTTGGGTGAAAGAAACTTCACCGCTGATTTTTCTACTACAGAAGAATACAAAAGGATTGCCGGATTGGGCTATGTGGATATTCGTTATCCGACAGACAATTTGTTTGGTGTTCGCTTTGAGCCCTGGCACATTAAAATAAGCTAAGTAAATCCTCCAGCTGAAAAGGCCAGCCAAGCTCCTCCTCCGATGTCTTATTCTTCACTACCGGAATTTTAATTCCATACAATTCAACCAAGGCTTCATCTGTACTGATGTCTATAGATTCCAAGAAAAAGGATTGCGACTTCTGCAATTCAAAGAGCATTTGCTCTGCAAATTCACACAGATGACAACCATCGGTGGTGTAGAGAATCAAAGTTTTCATGGAAGCGAAGAATGTCAGGACCCACAACAAGAATCAATCGATTCGTTTGACTCCAATTAATCGATTCTGTTTATCGAAGTGTAGATCAAATGAGCCAGAGACTCCTTCGTGAGTTACAAATTCACGCAAGGCAGAACCCGGAAACTGCACGCTTAAGCCGCCTTCAGCCATCGCATAAACGTCCCGCGCATGACCGGCGTACAGTGCAATGTAGCGCTCAGCAGGGATTTCCAATTCGACTCTTAACTTTGCCACTTTTTCGCCACTATGGAATCTTAGTTTTTATGCGCGGTTGTCTGAGCCAGATTTAACAGCTCCCTGAGAGCCACAGAAAACATGGAATAGTCAGGCTGGGTTTCTGCCTGTAACTGCGTCAACATCTTACCGGCTCGGCTTAACGCTTCTTGATTGGCACTGACCCAACCATTCACCATGGTTTTCGCATTCGATGAACTCTGTTTAGCGCTAACAACGTTGTACGTAAGTGCCCGCTGCTGCCAGGCAAGATCATCCAAATAGGTTTCTCGAGCCAACGCCTGCCAGTAGTTAGCCACTGGCAGTTGATTGATAATCTTGCCTAACCAGTTAAGCTGAAGTTGCTCTCCAACGGAATAATAAATATCAACAACAGTTGCCAACTTTTCACCGCTGTTGCTGCTTATTTCGATAAAACTCGTGGCTGAAAATAAGAAATCACAACGGCATATCTCGGTAGCGAGCTCAGGCGGCACATTATGACTTGCCAAATGCTCCATCTTGTCTTCAAACATCTGCTTAAAGTCGGGCGGAAGTTTACCCGGCAGCATTCTTCGGCACTGATTTACCTTTTGGGTAAAGAATGCAACTTCAGTTTCGAAGCAGAGCTTTGATCTGCGATTACGCAACAGCCAGCGAGTAACGCGCCGCATTAGTCGAATCAGGCGAGACATCATCTCGGCCTGAATACCTGCGTCAATTGTATAATCCAGGGATTCAATCTGTTTCCAGCTTTGCTCTATCTGAAAAATATCCTTGGCTATGACTGCCGCCTTAATAACTTCACCAATAGTACTGCCGGTAGAATCCACCATACGATAAATAAAGCTTGGCCCGAGCAAATTCACTACCGAGTTTGCTAGTTGCGTTGCAATTATTTCCTTACGTAATGGATGCTCATGAATAGTTTGCTTATAGGTTCTGACTAGCTTTTCCGGAAACGCGCTGTACAAATAGGGCAACAGATAATTTTCGTCGATGTAATCAATATCGTTGAGTTGCGCCTTTAAGTGCATCTTCATATAGGAAGTCACTACAGAGATTTCTGGGCGAGTCAGGTATTGTTCTTTCGCGGTGCGTTCTTCCAGCTCGTCTTCACTCGGCAGAAACTCCAGAGCTCTATCCAGTCCGGCATTGTTTTCCAAGTAGCCAATCAGGTCGGCGTACTCTTTATTACGAATCTCCATTTGAGTAAAAGCAACACCGATCGCCTGAACCTGACTGTAATTATTGGCCAGCACCAGTTCTGAAACATCGTCGGTCATGGATTCAAGAAGTTTATTGCGGCGCGGAGTCGTTAAGCGTTTGTCCGCCAGTACCTTGTTCAGCAAAATTTTGATATTGACTTCATGGTCTGAACAATCAACACCTGCCGAGTTATCTATAAAATCTGTGAGGGATACACCTTGATGTAATCCGAATTCCACTCGAGCCGCCTGCGTTAATCCAAGATTGCCACCTTCACCAATTGCTCTACAGCGAAGATCAGCGCCATTGACTCGCAATATGTCATTGGCTTTGTCGCCAACATCACTATGACTTTCCGTGGTCGCTTTAATGTAGGTACCAATCCCGCCATTCCAAATCAGATCGACAGGGCTGGAAAGTAACAGGCTGATCAATTTATCTGGAGTGACAGAATCTTGCTCGATAGCAAAGCGGGCTTTCATTTCTGGACTTACAACGATTGATTTCGCCTTGCGAGAAAATACACCGCCACCTTTGGAAATTAATTTCGAATTGTAATCGGCCCAGCTCGACCTGGGTTTCTTAAAGAGACGATTTCGCTCTTGAAAACTGCGAGCGGATTTCGGGTTCGGATCGACAAAGATATGGAGATGATTAAATGCAGCCACTAAACAGATATGCTTGGAAAGTAACATGCCGTTACCGAACACGTCACCTGACATATCGCCAATACCCACCACGGAGAAGTCTTGCTCCTGAACATTGACTCCTATTTCGCGAAAATGACGCTGGACCGAAACCCAGGCACCTTTAGCAGTTATCCCCATTGCCTTGTGGTCGTAGCCATTACTACCGCCAGAGGCGAATCCATCGCCAAGCCAAAAACCGTATTGATCAGCGATCCCATTAGCGATATCTGAAAATGTTGCCGTGCCTTTATCCGCTGCAACTACTAAATAAGGATCATCTTCGTCACGCCGCACTACTTCGACTGGAGGAACTAATTTTAAGTCAACAATGTTATCGGTAATGTCTAATAACCCACTTATAAAGGTTTTATAGCTCGCCACGCCAAGTTGCATAAAAGATTCGCGATCAGGCGCAGACTCTTTAACATAGAATCCGCCTTTCGCTCCAACCGGAACAATGACTGAGTTTTTTACCTGTTGTGCCTTAACCAGGCCTAGCACTTCGGTGCGATAGTCTTCACTTCTGTCTGACCAGCGTAATCCTCCACGGGCAACTCGACCACCACGCAGATGCACACCTTCAACTTTTCGTGAAAATACAAAGATCTCGAATTTGGGTTTGGGCAATGGAATGCCATCGATATTTTCGGGGCTGAACTTAAAGGAAAAGTAATCCTTTATCTGCCCGCTACTGTCTTTTTGAAAATAGTTTGTTCGTAGCGTCGCATCAATCAGATTTAGATAGCCGCGCAGTACACTGTCCTCAGCAAGGTTAGCTACATTGTCGATGGTAGAGAGTATACTTTTCTTAGTCGAAGCTGATTGTTTTCGAGCCGCTGCAGTAGCTTTCGGATCGAACAAACCATAAAAATACTGAACCAGTTGTTTGGCAATGTGTTTATGCTCTGAGAGGGTTTCGGCAATAAACTGCGGTGTGTAACCAAACTGAATCTGTTTTAAATAAGCAGCATAGGCGCGTAACAACGCCGAATCTCTCCAATTGATTCCAGCAGTAACTACCAATGCATTAAAGCTGTCATCATCTATTTTCTGTAACCAGATTGCATTAAAGGCTTCTTCGAAATTTTGCTTGAGCACAGCTGTAAACTTTCCCACACCTGAATTCTTTTTATAAAGCGAAAAATCATGCAGCCAAACTTCATTCTCGCATTCCGGTTCGAGTTTGAATGCTTTCTCGCTAATTATATTCAGGCCCAGGTTTTCCAAAATTGGAGCGACGTCTGACAAGAGAAGCTGATGCTGGTAACTAAAAATTTTGAAACTAAGTTCTGCTCCAACTTCGGAGGAACTAGTATCCAAATCCAAGGCGAGATTCTTATTGGCAACCACATTGTCGATGCGAGCAATGTCTTTAACAGCCTCTTCGGCGCTATAAGCTTCCTTATAGCCTGGCGAATAACAGTCCGCATAAATTTCATGCAAGCGCTCGGCTTCCTGGTCAAGATAACGCCGCTGCAAGGCCTCAAGGAAATAATCCTCCCAAGGGGTAATGACTGAAACCATCTTGGCATTCAATGCCGCAAGATCGAATTTAACCTTGTGGATATTTGGCACTCTTAGAATGAAATGAATTCTAGCCAGGGTGGATTCGGAGAAATAAGTAGTGAACTCTACTTCCTCGCCTTGTAACTCTTTTTCCAAGAAGTCCTGAATACCAATGCGAACTTTGGTGTTGTAAATATCTCTCGGAATGTAAGCCAGACAGGAAAAGAATTTGCCATAGGAGTCTCTGCGTATGAATAGCTTACTGGTTCGAGTCTCCTGGATTTGAGTTATTTCCAGGGCTGTATTAAACAGTTGATCCTTGCTTATTTGAAATAGCTCATCCCGCGGAAAGACATTTATGACCTGTAGCAAATCCTTAATGCTATGGCCATTCGGTGCAAAGCCGGATTGGTCTAGCACAGCATTTACCTTTTTGCGCACCAGCGGTATGTCCAGGGCGGCTCGGTAATATACTGAGGAGGTATAGAGACCGACAAAACGATGCTCTACTGCAACATTGCCCTTGTCATCAAACTCTTTAACGATGACATAGTCATAGTAGGCGGGTCGGTGAATCTTCGAACGTGTCGCTGATTTTGCAAAACTACAAATTGTCTTCTTTAGGATTAAGTCGCCAGTACCCTTGGGTAAATTTTTAAGGGCCGCCCGAGCTTTCAAACCAGATTTGTATTTTGAAATTCCCAGCAGAGATTTCTTCTGCAGCTCGATTAGCGCGCCACTCTTAGGCTTCTTGACCTTGTATTCTTCATAACCCAGGAAGGTAAAATGATTATCCACGAGCCAGGAAAGGAATTCGCTGGACTCTTTGATTTCTGCATTGGTAACTGGCAGATTCTTCCCACTACCAAGTAACGACTCCCGCACGTCAACCGCTTTCTTACACATTGCTTGGTAATCCTTAACAGCAATGGCAACGTGTTTGAGAGTGTCTCGAATTTCTTTCTCGATGACTCGACACTGGGCATCATTGATAAAAGCACAATTGATGCAGCTGACTGCTTCACCGGTATAGCCTGCAAGTTTAGCGGTGGAAATGTTTTTCAGTTTACCCGCCGTTGTTCTGCCTTTTCCAACACGATCTACCTGAAAGACAGCATTATTCACATTGCGAATAATGACACCGGTGCGATTTAAACTTTGGCGAATCGAATCCACCAGAAAGGGCATATCATCGACAAGGATATAAATGCTGGTTCCAGTCTGTCGACTTTCAACTTTATCCAGTTTGCGCTGGATGAATTGAACTTTAGGCGAGTTTAGTTTGCGAACTTGAACAAATTTCCATGCATCGACTAAGGAATCATAGATTTCTTGCTCGGTAAATTTTCCCAACTCTGATCTGGATGAGCTGGCAAAGAACTGTTTCGCGAACAAGCCAATCTTGTCGGCCTTAGCCTTGGAAAAATTCTTCTTTATTTTCTGATAAATCGGGACCAGCAAGACACTGTCCACATTCGGTTGTATGCTCATGGAATCACCCCTTTTTAGCCCGACAAGAAGAGTATTTAAAGCGGATGTTGTAGTGGTAATATTGGCTCATGTAGGCCAATGACAAAACCGGCTACATCCCTTAAGTTCCGCTACATTCCGATACAATCTTCGCCTAGACATCCCTCATAAAACGTTTACAATCCCTGACTTCGCGCTAAGTGCTCCATCGACTATAGAGAATTATTAATATGAGCCATCATGGAATAATAACAGAACTCAAAAACTGGTTATCTCAACAAATTATAGGACAGGAGCGCTTACTTGATCGTTTGTTAATTGCATTATTGGCCGATGGGCATTTATTAGTCGAAGGTGCCCCTGGACTTGCCAAGACCAAAGCAATTAAAGATTTGTCCCGCGCCATCGAAGGCGATTTCCATAGAATTCAATTTACTCCCGACTTATTACCAAGTGATATAACCGGTACTGAAGTATTTCGACCAGAAGACGGTTCATTTCGATTCCAGCAGGGTCCAATTTTTCATAACCTGGTACTAGCGGACGAAATCAACCGAGCGCCAGCGAAGGTGCAATCGGCATTGTTAGAAGCGATGGGAGAACATCAGGTTAGTGTTGGCCGCGAATCATTTACCCTGCCTCCACTATTTCTTGTTATGGCAACTCAGAACCCAATTGAGCAGGAAGGTACCTACCCACTTCCAGAAGCCCAATTGGATAGATTTCTGATGCACGTGACTATCGACTATCCGGTTATCGAAGCAGAGAGAGACATACTCCACCTGGTCAGGAACGAAGCGCAGAACAAACTAGCGGAACCACCGAAACAAGTAGCCCAGCAGGATTTATTCGCAGCACGGCAAGAAATCCTCGCCATGCACATGGCTCCAGAGGTAGAGGAATACATAATTCAGCTCATCATGGCATCGCGCCAACCCGAGCTATATGGCGAAGATCTGGCTTCATGGTTGGAGTACGGAGCGAGCCCAAGGGGAACAATTTCCCTGGACCGATGCGCCCGCGCACACTCCTGGATTCAGGGCCGAGATTTCGTCAGCCCCGACGACGTTCAGGAAATCATGTTCGATGTGTTGCGCCACAGAATACTTTTAAGCTTTGAAGCTGAAGCCAGCGGCATTACTCCAGACAAGGTATTAGAGACCATTCGCGAACGCGTGCCATCTGCTTAACCTCGTCGGGATAAGCCAATGTCGGCGAAGCCGCAAATTGACCCCCAACACACCCGCTATCAGAGCAAAGGGGCTGTAATCAGCCTGCAACAGCTGCTGATTCAGCGCTATGCGGCCAAAACCCTGGAATATATTGCCCATACCCGATCCATCGCTGGCATCTCTGGACTGCATTTATCCAAGATGAGAGGCCGTGGCATCGATTTTGAGGAGTTTCGGCCCTATCAGCCCGGTGATGACATCAGATTGATCGATTGGCGTGTCACCGCGCGTACAAACCGTCCTTTTACAAAAGTGTTCCGAGAAGAACGGGAACGTCCCGTCATAATTGCGGTAGATCAGACCCATAATATGTATTTTGGTAGTCAGACTGCCTTCAAATCGGTGATTGCGGCCCAGGCTGCCGCGGTTTTTTGTTGGCTAGCTATCGATAACGGCGACCGTGTCGGTGGCCTCGTCTTCTCTGATGTTGAAGCGAATCTGGTGCGCCCGAAGCGCAGTCGCCGCTCGGCCCTGCATCTTCTCAATCAGGTCTTCGAATACAATCAGAGGCTGACGGAAGTCAAAGATCCAGAGACACAGATCCCGGAAGACCCCAGTTTTAAGCCTGGCCTCGCCCATGCGCTAGGACAAATTCGTCGCATAACCAAACCTGGCAGTGCTTTGTATGTAATATCTGATTTTGTGACGCTGGACGATAAGGCACTGCAATATCTCAACCAGCTCTCACGCCATAACAATGTTATTTGCTGTTTGGTCTACGACACGCTGGAAGAATCCTTGCCAGTACCTGGTATCTACAGCATCACCGACGGTAGTCGTAAAGGAGCCTTGAATACCCATAACAGCAAGGCGAGAATTCGTTATCGGGAGCAATTTCATGAGCGCATGGATCGGTTAACCACCGAACTCGATAAACTACAGATCCAACTGATCAAGATGCGAACCAACCAATTAGTGGTGGAGCAAATTCGACAATGGATAGCGAAGAGCTATTAGCCCAGCTCGCAGACATTCATCTGCCAGCCGAAGTAAGCTATTGGCCACCTGCCCCGGGCTGGTGGATATTAGCGCTATTGCTATTGGTGGCTGTGGTCTACTTTGTTCGCCGCATGGTTCAGCTGCGTAATCTTCGCCAAGTTTGTCAACACGCCTTAGCTGAATTAGATAGATGCTATAAGAGTTTCGCCGGGGCCAATGGGGATCCGGGCAGCGTGCGTTTACGCTACGTAAACGAGTTTAATTCTGTGATGCGTCGTGTCGCCCTCGTGCATTTTCCTCAGGCCAACGTAGCCAGCTTGGGCGGGGATGCCTGGGTTGATTTTATCCGGCAAAAAGGAGACTCTTCCGGGCTAAATGACGAAATCGCTGCAGCCCTCAGTTTTGGGCGCTTCCAGACACAATGTGACGTCGATGTGGATGCCATGAACAATCTCGGGCAGGCATGGATCACCAGTCTCTATTTAGGTAATCAGACCGATCCTCAGCAAGAGGAAGCGAGTGACTGATGCTTGAATTCACCTGGCCATGGGCTTTTCTCGCCCTTCCTTTACCCTTTCTTATTTATAGGCTGATAGCCCGTGCTCCTCGGCAAGACGCCGCACTCTATGTTCCTTTCTTTAGCGTGCTCTCCCGACTGCAGTCTGATAACGAGAATCTAACCAGTGGACGCCTGCTTAATCTGATTTTTTGCACACTGATCTGGTTGCTTATCGTATTGGCCGCAAGTCGACCACAATGGTTAGGGGAACCGGTTCAATTACCTTCTACAGGTCGTGACTTAATGTTGTCCGTCGATATTTCAGGCAGCATGGAAGCGCAGGACATGGTGGTTGGTAATCGGCAGGCATCCCGCATCGACGTGGTGAAAGCAGTTGTCGGTGATTTCGTCGAGCGTCGGGAAGGCGATCGCCTCGGGCTCATTCTGTTTGCCGCCCATGCCTATATTCAAGCACCCCTGACTTTTGATCGTGAAACTGTTGGTACTTTATTAGAAGAAGCAGAAATCGGCATTATCGAAGAATCTGCCACCGCTATCGGTGACGCCATTGGGCTAGCGGTTATTCATTTACGCACACGCCCTGAAAACAGTCGCGTTTTAGTCTTACTTACCGATGGCGTAAATAATGCCGGCGCCGTATCACCTGAGCAGGCTGGCCAGCTGGCGCAACAGGAAAATATTAAAATTTACACCATAGGCATAGGCGCCGATCAGGTAGTTCAGCGAACCTTTTTTGGTGCTCGTGCGATCAATCCTTCAGCAGAGTTAGATGAAGCCGTGCTTACCCGCATCGCAGAAGCAACCGGCGGTCGCTATTTTCGAGCGAGAGACGTTAATGACCTGGTAGATATCTACGAAGAACTAGATCTTCTCGAAACAATTGAGCAGGATGAACAGACTTATCGTCCCACCAGAGTCCTGTTTTACTGGCCCCTCGGTTCAGCACTAATTATTAGCTTTATTCTTGCCCTGGTTTCTATTCCCTGGATGTCACTCACCGGCAGAGCGCGGATTGAAGATTTCGAAGAAGATGATGAGGCTGAACTCGCAACGAGCGGAGGGAATGCCTGATGGACATTCTTATTCCCGCAACCATCGTTCAAGATTTTCATTTTCTGCGACCGATCTGGTTGCTTGCCCTGGTGCCGGCGATAATTTTCTTTTTCGCTATGTGGCGCATAAATACCGTGGTCACCGCCTGGGATAAGGCAATCGATAAAAGTCTGCTTCCTTACCTTCTAGATAGAAGCAAGAACGCAGCACAACGCACTCCACTTCTGCTCCTGTTTTCTGCCTGGGTATTATCGACTATTGCCATGGCTGGACCGGTTTGGGAACAGTTACCACAGCCGGTGCAAAAGAGAGAGGACGCTCTGGTTATTGTTATGGATTTATCCTTATCCATGTTCGCGCCGGATCACAATCCGAGCCGGCTGGATTTATCCAAGCGCAAACTCAGAGATATCCTGGCACTAAGGGAAGAAGGACAGACTGCGCTTGTGGTCTATGCTGGAGATTCTCACGTAGTAACGCCGCTGACTGATGATGTGGTAACCATCGATGCGCTAGTGCCCTCGCTAAGCCCAAACATCATGCCTTTATTTGGTAGCAACCCAATGTCCGCCATCGATATGGCAATTGATCTTTTAGATGATGTTGAAGCGACTGATGGACGAATTTTGCTGATGACCGATGGTATTAGTGGCTTTGATCAAGAACTGTTAATAACCGAACAGATTCAGGAAACCGATTACGAATTACTGGTAATGGGCATAGGTACTGAAGCAGGCGCCCCGATCCGAACCAGTGATGGCAGTTTCTTAACCGATGAAACTGGAGCGATGGTAGTTCCAACTCTCAATAAGAATGTATTGCAGTCATTATCCAATCGCGTCAACGGCCGCTATCACGATATACAACTCTCCGATGCAGACCTGGCTTTCCTATTGGCTGAGAACCCGCTTTTAGACAATGAAGAATTAACCGAAGTCGAAGAAGAATTCGATGTCTGGTATGAAGTTGGGCCTTTCTTACTTTTACTGGTACTTCCACTTGCGGCGATGACTTTTAGACGCGGTTGGTTGTTCAGTATTGTGCTACTCACCGGAACGGGTTTGATGTTTCCAAGCCAACCGGCACAAGCTTTTGAGTGGCGAGACTTGTGGAAAACCAAAGATCAACAAGCGGCCGAGGCATATCAAGCGGAAGATCATCAACTCGCCGCCGCCTTATTCGATTCCAGTGACTGGCGCGGCGCTGCTAGCTATCGTGCACAAGACTATGAATCGGCCATTGCTGCCTTTAGTTCCAGTAACACGCCTGATGGAAACTATAACCGCGGCAACGCCTTAGCCTTAGCGGGCAACTATGCCGAAGCCATTGCCGCCTACGATCTTGCAATCGAACTTCAGCCAGACCATGAAGATGCTATTAGCAATAAAGAAATAATTGAACAACTGTTGGAAGAACAAGAATCAGAACAGGGAGAAAACCAGGACGGCGAGAATCAGGAAAATCAATCCGAACAGAATTCTCAAAACGAATCTGAAGAACAAAACCAGAATTCAGAGAATCAGGATCAAGAAAGCCAGGAAGGCAATGAAGACCAGCAACAACAGGAGCAACAAAACGAAGCGCCTGAAGAACAGGATAGTTCAGAGTCCAATAGCGAACAGAATACGCCCAGCCAAACTTCCAATGAGGAATTCGAGGAACAACAATCTCTCGAACAATGGTTACGTAGAATTGAAGATGATCCCGGCGAATTATTACGGCGTAAATTTCGTTATCAGTACCGCCAGCGGCAGCTGAATGGCACAGCCAACAGTGTACAGAGTGGAGGCCAGATTTGGTAAAACCACTTAACAAAGTTTTACATTGCTTTCTCTTCTCACTGTTAATTCTGGGATCTACTGCAGCAGCGCAGGAAGTCGAGGTTTCTGTCGATCGTAACGAAGTCGCTCGCGGCGAAACTTTGACTTATACCATTCGTGTTTACGATCAACGTCAAGGTATGCAATTAGACTTGACCCCTCTTACAGGTGATTTCGATGTCCTGGGCACTCGCACCTCGAGTCAGATTCGCAGCGTGAATGGTGCAGTCGAATCCTGGACGGATTACATCGTAACTCTGTTTCCGCTGACTGAGGGTGAGTTAACTATCCCATCCATTGAAGTCAACAACGCAGAAATTGATCCCATCGTGGTATCGGTAGTTAATGAAGGACCGCGCTCTAACCAGGACGGCGATGAACTTTTTCTTGAAATAGATGTGAATAAAGAAACTGTTTACGTGCAAGAGCAGCTGCTTTTTACAGTAAGACTCTTCTATACCATCAACGGTATCCGAAATCCGCAGTTTACTGAATTGGAGATGGAAGATACTGTCATTCAGCTAATTGGCTCACCGAATCAGTACGAGCAGATAATCGAAGAAGAGCGTAACGGCTCAATTGAGCCAGTTCGATACGGTGTTTACGAGAAACGCTACGTCATCTTTCCACAACGCAGCGGTCCTCTGGAGATACCAGACATCCTGTTTAGAGGTGAAGTTACTGACGGCTCAAGCAATTTCGTATTCAGAAACTTAAATACCAGGCGCGTGACTGCGTTTATCGATGGCATCACCATCAACGTCGACGAAAGACCCGCTGCGGCCCAGCAGAGTGACTATTGGTTACCTGTGACCAATTTAACGCTGGAAGAAGAATTCAGCTCCGATATCACCAACCTTAGAGTGGGCGATTCGGTAGTTCGAACCATTACAATGGTAGCGGATGGTCTCGATGGTGCCGTACTTCCACCGTTTAGCCCGGAAGAAATCGAAGGCATGAATGTTTATCCGGATCCACCGGATATTCAACGCACCTTTGTTGAAGGAAGTATCGTCGGGACACGTATCGAAACCACAACGCTGGTTCCAACCACTGCCGGCGAATTGGAAATTCCGCAAATCATAATCCAATGGTGGAACGTGGATAGCAATCAGCTGGAGTCCACTGTGGTTCCTGCCACCCGTATTGAGATCGCTACCATTGAAGGCGAGCTACCGTCAGAGCAGGCTGTTGTCAGCACAGAGAATATCGAAGACTTGCTCGCCGCAGTTCCAGTTGTCGATCAAGACATGATCGATGCTCAAGCCGCGGCAGAATTCATTGAGGTGGATGCTTCTTGGATGAATTATTTTATTGCCCTGGCTTTTGCCATAGTTATTTACAGTATTTTCCGTCTCCTCATTGCTCCTAATAGCGAACAAATTGCGGCCTTCATTAAGAGTCGCAAAGAAAGAATTGACGCAAAATACAGTCCTGAAAATAACGAAAACGTTGCCTTCAAGCAATTGCGTGCAGCCTGTCGTGGCGCAGACGCGAACAAAATACGGGAAACTCTCATTCAGTGGTGTGACCATTATTTGGATAGCAGAACCGTGCTAACCATGGAAGACATACTACAGCAAAGAGAATCTACCGAGTTGCATGTTTTTGTGGAACAAATTCAAGCCTCTTTGTTTAACAATGCCAGTAGTGACTCCGCAGCGGGTCCTTTAGTACCCGCAGAACTTATTACTGCAGTTACACAATTGCGAAAAATCAAACTGCACCACGACAAACTGGAAGCGAAGCAACAGCGCTTTGCTCTACCCCCACTCTATAAAACGTAATTCAAATTCCTGAGAGAAACTTGCCAGTGAGTTCACGCCTCGTCTATTCCACCGAGGGCAACAACCTTTGTTCAAAGTGCGGAAAAGTCTTGCACAAGTGCAAATGCGGGGAATCCAACCGTGCCCAAGATAGCGATGGCGTGCTTAGAATTTCACGGGAGACAAAAGGTCGTAAGGGAGCCGGAGTAACCATAATCAGAGGACTAATCGGCACGGCCGCTGAACTCAAGCAAATCTCCAAGCAACTTAAATCTCGTTGTGGAGTTGGCGGCACTATCAAAGATGGAGTTTTGGAGATTCAAGGAGACCAGCGGCTGCCTGCCAAAGAGTTTTTCGAATCCAGTGGAAAAAGAGTAAAGCTCGTTGGCGGTTAGTTAGGCGGTTCTGCCAATTTTGGCAAGCGGTGACACTTTATAGCGCAATTGACTTATCATCGCCTTCAGTTCTTTCAGGCGAGAATGCTGTTGCGGAGTTGACGACACTTCCGGTTCATAGCTCAATTGCATATAGAGCGCGGTTAACTCGTTCATAATCTCAGCTAACTCAGGGCGCTCAGCGATTACTCTATCGCGATAGTCCAGTGGTCCTTCGCCACGTTTACGAGCGAGGCCAACCTTTTCCAATTCTTTGCTTACAGATAAATAAAGCTTAACTACGGGATCACGTCGCGAACTGGAATCGACTCTGATAATAGTAATACCCACCGCAACGATAACTATGCCCACCATTGTAATTAGAAATATCAACACCTTGCTCTCGGTGACTTCTCCAAATAATTCCTGGAACAGGTCGAATTGAATTTCTTCATCATAATTCACTACGCGTCTATTCCATTCGTATTCCAGTGCATCGAATCTCAAGCGCAACATATTAAAAAACCCAACGCTACCAAAAGTTGCTAAGAGCGACTCATCTAAAAAGCCAGGATCTTCTCTTAAGGCAGCTTCGGCACCTTCAAGGATTCGCACCGGGGATACTGCACCGGTCGGGTCGAAGCGCACCCAGCCCTCGCCATCCAACCATACTTCATTCCAGGCATGGGCGTTATATTGATAAACAATCATATAATCTTCGTAAGGATTAGTTTCAGCACCCTGATAACCGACAACCACCCGAGCCGGTATTCCTACCGCACGCATTAAAAAAGCAAATGCGCTAGCGTAATGTTCACAAAAACCTTCCATAGTATTAAACAGAAATTCATCAACTCGATTTTCGCCAAGCAGTGCAGGATTTAATGTGTAGTAGTATTCGTTAGTAGCGAAATAATTAAGTAGAGCCATCGCATAATCACGATCAGAATCAACTGATGCTCTTAATTCACGAGCAAAACGAAGGCTTTCCTCATTTCCTTCATCTGGCAATTCAATATTGTTACGACGAGGACTGCTAGTGAGCAATATATCTGTCTGGTTGTTTATATAGGATTGAATATCGTAACTAATACGTTGAGTGACCAGGCCGTTGTTGAACATCTCGAAATTTCTACTGCGAAAAATTCCATCGCTGACAGGTTCAGCCAGATGCAGTCCATAAAGCCATGGCTGTTGAGTTGGCTCCATGATCACGTTGTAGCGGAACGGCATGCCATTGGTGTCCATACGGCCATCCCAATTAAAGCGAAAATTTGCAAAGGCCGCCGCATTTCCATAGGCAGAGGTAGAGCGAGTTCGGCGCCAGGTATCGCCATCAAAATCATCTAACACGAGGCCACGCCAATACAATAACTCATTGGGTAGAGTTACCGAATCTTCAAACTGTACGCGAAAAGCCAAGCCTCCATTACGCACTAATCGACTGATATCACCAGGTGACATTTCATCTGATACGCCTGTACCAGCGGCAGAATTTTGAGTTGGCACTGCCCAAAGTGGAGCAATTCGAGGAAACAGCAAAAACAGCACAATCGTCAGCGGCACCGCTTGCAGTGTTATTTTCATTGCCAAGCGCGCTGTACCTCTGCCGTCGATTGACAGAGGCGATTTGTTAAGGGCAATCATGGCGCTGACTATGACAACTATTACGATTGCGATGTAAGCCGAAGTTACTACACCCTGTGAATACAAGAATGAGACCATTGACATAACAAAGCACAATGAAAGCACTACATAGATGTCTCGCTTGTGCTGCATTTCAATCAGTTTAAATACAAAGCCCAGGGCCAACAAACTTGCCGCACTATCCAGACCCAAACCAATAGAGCGCATCTGGGTTGCCGAAACCAAGAGCGTGAAGATCACAGCGGCAACACGAACTTTGCGCCCCGGATAACTCAGCTTGCCAGTGAAAATCAGTATGCGCCAGATTATGCAAACTACAGCGATTACCGTCACCCAATAAGGCATGCGGAAAGTCTGGGGAATTATCACCATGACTACTGACGCGAGGACCCAAACTAACGCGGATCTTGGAATTTGATAATTAATGTCCATTCAATTTACTTGAGGCTCTACTGAGTTCCAAACAAAGCTAATGCTCGCAACAATTTCACTTTATGTTCTGGACCGGTATCTGGAGCAATTTCAGTGCCCGGCATTTTTAGACCAAAAGGGGTTTTGCTTTTAGACAGCTTTAGTACACAGAAACAGAGACGTGATAAGCGTTCCTCTGTATTGAATCCATAAAACATGTCCCAATCCAACCAGATATTGCTATCTACATAATCGACGAATTGCTTAACATGCATGCCCTGACCACGAGCCAAATTTTTCCATGCTACCTGTCGCAGTGAATCTCCAGGCACATACTCCCTCAATCCGTAATAGTCTTCGCTGCCTTCTTTACTTATGGCTGAATCATCATTGCCTGAGGATCCTGTATTAAATTGATTCATTACGAAGGGCGCCGGTCGTGGATACACCAGGCAATGCAAATCTAAATCGATGATGGACCATGCTCGGCAAAGACCCAGCGGAAAATAAGTGCTTACCCTTAAGAACGGCGCCTTAAAGTCACCTCTCCTATCGGCCTTAATAAAAACATCCACCACGTCACGATCTTGCGCAAGTAAATCAGCATGAGTAATTACAGATCCGTCAAAATTAAGCTCTAGCGATTCGTGCTTTTTGCTCGGTAGGCGTGATATCTCAACTCTAAAAGCCGCCTCTTCGCCACAATAAACTGCGGGAGATGAATGGCTATGCAAGCTAAGTTGATTCAAATTATTAAACGTATGGAGAATAGCCAGGATGAAAATGCTTACCATGAGAAAAGTTAAGCCAAAAGCCAAACTCACTGCATAGTTTATGGCGGCAATGAAGACCAGACAGGTTGCGAACAAATACATCATGCCATTAGCGGAAGGCAGAATATAAATGTTACGTCGATGCAGTGTTGCTTTTTCCTGGGCAGGAATACGGGTAGCCAGCCATTGCTGATAGTTTTCTTTCCAACTTGCTCGAATACTTAATGCCATGTTTTGTCCTGGATTTTTGCAACCCGGAAGACGTCGTGACCGACGGTTATTCTATGACATCAACTTCGTTAAGTAGGCGCTGTACTAGCGAGGCACCTGTATGGCCGTCCTCGTCGGTAGATGCACGCAGCCTGTGCTCAACGACTGGGGGCAGAATTGTTTGAACATCTTCCGGTACGACGTGGTTGCGACCGCACATTAGCGCCCAGGTTTTTGCCGCCCGCATGATGGATAAACTGCCCCGGGGCGAAAGCCCGAAATGGAATTCGTCTTTGCCGCGAGTAAAATTAATGAGTCGTTGCACATAATCAAGTAATGATTCGCTGGCTTTTACCTCAGCGGATTGCCGCCGGAATTCCGCAACTTCTTCTGTAGAAAGACACTGCTTAATTCCTTCGACTTTGTCTCGCTCAGTATTCATTTCAAATAACTCCCGTTCGGCACGCTGATCGGGATAGCCAATGCGCAAACGCATTAAGAAGCGGTCTAGCTGAGATTCAGGTAAGGGGTAAGTTCCTGCTAAGGAGACAGGATTCTGAGTCGCGATTACAAAAAACGGTTCAGGTAACTCTCGGGTTTCCCCTTCCACGGTAACCTGGCGCTCTTCCATTGCTTCCAATAACGCACTTTGAGTCTTGGGAGTTATGCGATTAATTTCGTCTGCCAGAACGAGCTGACTGAATATCGGGCCAGGGTGAAAATTAAACTCACTGGATTTCTGATCAAAGATCGAAATTCCCAATATATCCGCCGGCAGTAAGTCGCTGGTAAATTGAATTCGGTTGTATTTTAAATGCAGCGCCTTTGCCAGAGCGTAAGACAAAGTTGTCTTGCCCATTCCTGGCAAATCTTCGATCAATAAATGGCCACCGGAAAAAAGACAACAGAGTGCCAGTCGGATTTGATGATCCTTTCCAAGCAAGGCTTTGCTTACTTCATTAACCGTCACCTGCACCTGATGCGAGAATTTATTCTCTACAACATGAGTGAGCGCAGTTTTGGATTCTTTATCAAGATTAACCGAAAACATAATTGAAGCGTTCCTGTGTCCTTACCAAGCTGCTTGTATTAAACGTCTGTGTTTAAGTCTGCTACAAGATTTTGTTGCCGCGCTTGACCGCCCTTCTTTTTCCCATTTTTAGCAGCATCACTACGCATATTCTCCAGCCGCTTTAAGTAGACTTCATCAACATCACTGGTTACGTATTCACCGTTAAAGACGGAGCATTCATACTGACTAATATCCGGATTTCCTTCGGCAGCTGCCGCAACGAGATCGTCCAAATCCTGATATATCAACCAATCGGCGCCTATTAGCTCCTCGATTTCTTTATCGGTCTTACCAGCAGCGATTAGCTCGGAAGCGGCAGGCATATCTATACCATAGACGTTAGGATAGCGAATTGCAGGGGCAGCAGACGCAAAATACACCTTTTTCGCCCCGGCATCCCGCGCCATTTGGATAATTTGCTTGCAGGTGGTACCCCTAACAATGGAATCGTCCACCAATAAAACGTTTTTGCCTTTAAATTCTAATTCGATAGCATTCAGTTTTTGCCGTACTGATTTCTTACGCTGACTCTGACCAGGCATAATAAATGTACGGCCTATATAGCGATTCTTTACGAAACCCTCTCGAAATTTAATGCCAAGCCTGTTGGCAAGTTCCAGAGCTGATGTCCGACTGGTATCAGGAATTGGAATAACTACATCAATGTCATTCTCGGGACGTAGTCTTTGCAATTTGTCAGCTAATTTTTCACCCATGCGCAAACGAGCTTTGTAGACAGAAATACTATCCATCAAGGAATCAGGACGAGCAAAATAAACATGTTCGAAGATACAAGGCGTATGGGTACCAGGCTCAGTACAAACTTTCGTAAAAAGATTATTGTTTACGTCGATATATACCGCCTCACCAGGTGCCACGTCTCTTTCTACTGTAAAGCCCTGTGAATCCAATGCCACACTTTCGGAGGCAATCATGTATTCCTTGCCCCGCTCAGTTTGCCTGCTTCCAAAAACCAGTGGGCGAATTCCGTGCTTATCGCGGAATCCCATAATTCCGTAACCCGTAATCATTACCACCGCCGCAAATCCACCCCGACAACGCTCGAAGACGCCAGAGACTGCGGTGAAAATCGCTTCAGGGCTAGGTTCTATCTTTTCTTGCTTTTGTAATTCATGGGCTAAAACATTCAGCAAGACTTCAGAATCTGAATCCGTATTGATGTGACGTAAGTCTTCCTTAAATAAATCCCGGCTCAATTCTGATGTGTTGGTGAGATTTCCATTGTGAGCCAATGCAAGGCCGTAAGGAGAATTTACATAAAATGGTTGTGCGAGGGCCGGGCTGGAACTGCCGGCTGTAGGGTAGCGAACATGACCAATTCCCATTTGCCCAGTTAACCTGCGCATATGCCGCGTTCGAAACACATCCTTGACAAGACCGTTGTCTTTTCGCAGATTCAATTTGCCATTATCACTGGTCATTATGCCTGCTGCATCCTGACCACGATGTTGTAAAACAGTTAGTGTGTCATAGAGACAAACACCAACATCATCACTAGTAACTACCCCAACCAAACCGCACATAGATTGCTCCGCGCTATCCCCAACCAGATCTTCGTTGCTACTGTGTCAAATTGACACTGTTGAAATCTTCGATAAAAATCCGGGACCATTCGATCATAGCCAAACCGTAAGGAATAAGTGTCGATTGCTGCCATTGCTCAGTTTCCGATAGAAACACGCCGGAAATAAACAATATCACCAGAACAATTATTACTCCCCGAGCTACGCCAAATACTCCTCCCAAAAGTCTATCTGCAAGCTTTAATCCTGTAATCGTCAGCAACTTCGAAAATAAGTGGTTAAGTAGAGTCCCCAGCATCATAACCACCACGAATATCATGGCAAATGCCGCCACATACCTAACACTGCTGTTTTCGATTACATTAACTAAAATTTCCGATAAAGCCGCACTGTATACTCTGGCCACCAGCAAAGCTGCGATCCAGGTCAACAATGACAAAACTTCTTTAACCAACCCCCGCCATAAACCAAAGGCACAAGACAGAGTAGTCACTATTAAAATGGCTGTATCTACTCCGTTCATTCTGAGTTAGCTATCCCTTCAAAGCTGCTCAATTTCGAAACGGACTATGTCGCCGGCTAGGCGAAATTGATCTTGTAGCTCTTCTTTATATTGATCTACTAAATTGCGATCCAACCAGGGACCAACGAATACACTCGTCAGACTGCCCTGAGTGTTCCTTATATTTCGAGTATAGGCTTTGTATCCCGATGCCTGGAGTCGGTCCATCAAGTTGTTGGCATTTTCTTCCTGGGCGAACGATCCCAGGCGAACACTCCAACCTTGAGGCAACCCGGCTGCATCTAATTGCGGTATTTCTCGAGTGAATGCAGGTTCGGAGGTGGTAACTTGAACCGTATCTTCGTTAGTTTCTTCAGGGATAGCTGCCTCAGCAGACTCTTCTGGGTCAGCTTCAATAGAATCGGCGACGATGACCGGTCGATCCTGAGTTGGCTCAGGCAGAATAGGAATTATGGGTTCTGCGGGGACGCGGCTGGATAATTGAGTCTGATAACTACCCTGCCCATCAAAAATAATAGGTAAGAAAATTAATGCTAGAGCGAGTAGTACGACGGTACCTACGATTCGCTGCTTAGTGCCTTGGTTCAATCTGGAGAGTCCCCGACTAAACTAACAGTAGTGCGCTTTATGTTGGATCGCTGCTGCAATCTTTATCCTGCTGTTTTGCTCAATTCTCGAACAGCGGCTACGGTAAAAAACGAACCAACGACTACAACCATGGATTCCTTTCCTGGGTTCGCCGCTTCGAATTCAACGCTTGTTTTGCAAGCTTGACCATAGGCAGTTGCTACTGAATCCTGCCTGAATAATCGTTTCGTGCCACCGCTTTGTTCGAGCCTGCCCGCCGCCTCTTCGAGAGGCATGCACCGGGGTTCTTCGACCTGCGCAATATACCAGATGTCCACCCAGGATTCTAAGGCTGCGACCATTCCTTCTATATCTTTATCTGCCATCACAGCCATCACTACAGATATTTGAGAAAGCTTAGGATTTTGCTTTCTTTCATGCTGCAAGTGATCCGCTAAAGCCAGCATTGCGGCGGGATTATGCGCCACGTCCAGGATCACCGAAGTGCTGGTCTGGACATCTATTCGATGCTCCTGCCGACCAGCACAATGCAAGCCTTGCAAGGCGGTTTTGATACTGGCCTCAGGCAACTCCAGGTCCAGAAGAAACAAAGCTTGCAGAGCGAGAGCTGCGTTATTCTTAGCTAATTGAATATTGGGTAAAGCCGACTGACGGTCTGTGTATCCATGCTTATACCCCCGCCAGTTCCAGGAGCCATCCAGCTCCCCTTCAGCCCAATCAAATTGATCTCCCAGTAAATAAACTGGGGCGTGCATTTGCCTTGCTCGCTGGATTATTTTAACGACAGGTATTCTATCGCCATAAACCAAGGGCACATTACTGCGTAATATCCCGGCTTTTTCGGCACCGATTAGGTCGAGGCTATCTCCCAACCAGTCCTGATGATCCAAGGCAATTGAAGAGATAACAGTGACGTCCCCATCAACAATATTTACGGCGTCTAGCCTGCCCCCTAATCCGACTTCCAAGAGAACGACATCGAGCTCTGCATTACAAAATATCCACAATGCAGCCAGGGTCGAGAATTCGAAATAGCTGAGAGAGATTCCTTCCCTGCCAGCTTCGACTCGAGCGAATGCCGAACACAGCAAACTTTCATTCGCTTCAATGCCATTAACTTTTATGCGTTCGGCAAAATGTTGAATGTGTGGCGAGGTATAACTTGCCACACGATATCCCGCCTCTAGCAGAATAGTTTCCATAGTAGTTATACATGACCCCTTTCCATTGGTGCCAGCAACTACAACAACTTGAGGCGCAGGTTTCTGCAACCCAATGTTCTCGGCTACGGATCGGATTCGATCCAGACCTAACTCGATTTCACGAGGATGAATGGTGGAAATGTAACGCAACCAATAGTCCAGATCATGAACTTCGGCAAGGTTGTTAGGCATTAAGACCCTGTGGATTTGTAATGAAGCAGTTTGCCTAGAATAGAAGCGATCTTATCTCTCATGTCGCGACGATGAATAATCATGTCGATCGCTCCGTGCTCCAACAGGAATTCGCTGCGTTGAAATCCCTCCGGGAGTTTTACTCTAACGGTCTGGCGAATCACATCAGGACCAGTAAATCCTACCAGCGCATTTGGCTCCGCAATGTTTACGTCGCCCAGCATGGCCAAGCTAGCGGAAACACCGCCATAAACCGGATCAACCAAGACCGAGATATAAGGCAGCGATTGTTGTTTAAGCTTTTCCAGCGCAGCGGAGGTTTTCGCCATTTGCATCAAAGAAACCAGGGCTTCCTGCATGCGCGCACCACCACTGGTAGAAAAACAAATTAGCGGTAGGTTTTCGGCGATACAGGTATTCACTGCCTGGGTGAATTTTTCTCCTACCACCGCTCCCATGGAGCCACCGATAAAACCAAACTCAAAGGCAGCCACAACGACGCGAACCCCCTTTACCTGCCCCTTAACCACTACTAGCGCATCTTTTTCACCGGTTCCCTTCTGGGCAGTAGCTATCCGATCTTTATAACGCTTGAGATCCTTGAATTTCAGTATATCTACCGGCTCAATTTCGGCATTCAACTCAGTCTGCTCTCCGGGATCCAAAAACAGCTCAATGCGGCGCCGTGCGGTAATTCTCAAGTGATGTTCGCACTTAGGACAAACATCCGCGTTTTCCGTTAAGGATTTTTTATAGAGCATGGCTTCACAGCGCGGACATTTCTTCCAAACTCCTTCTGGAACCGACGCCCGCTTCTTACTCTCTGCTCCATCTTTGGCAATGGAAGGTAAAATTTTGTCAATCCAACTCACAAATATTCCCTATTATTTCAAATAGTTAACTAGCACTGTTAACAGCCTGTCTAACTTCTTTAATGATATCAGTGGTAGCCGTAATCTGCTCCAATGATATCGCGTCGAGCCCTGTCAATTCGCCAATTCTTGCTACCAGGGCACTGCCGATGACTACCCCATCGGACTGCTGCGCCATCGCCCTGGCACTATCGCCATCTTTTATACCAAAGCCAATAACAATGGGTAAATCGGTCAATTTTCGCAATGCCTCGATATTCTTCTGCACTGACGCATGATCAGTGAGTGCAGCACCAGTTACGCCCTTTAGTGACACATAGTAGAGGTAGCCTGTTGAGTGCTGTGCGATTGTCACTGCACGATCCGGATGCGTAGTAGGTGCAACCAGGTAAATAGTATCTATAGAAGCGTTCCGCAGCATCTGGTGCAATGTTGTGGATTCCGCTGGCGGCATATCGACTACCAGCACTCCATCGACATCGACATCAACTGCGCGCTGGGTAAAAGCTTCGTAACCCATGGTTTCGATCGGATTAAGGTAGCCCATCAATACAATTGGGGTGACTTGATCCTGTTGCCTGAACTCATTCACAATTTGCAGCGTATCAGCCAGGCTCGTGCCCTGCGCGAGAGATCTTTCTACTCCCCGCTGAATGACTGGACCGTCAGAAGATGGATCGCTAAATGGTATGCCTAATTCGATAATATCTGCTCCGCAATCTACCAGGGAATGCATGAGCTTCTTGGTTGTCTCTAAATTGGGATCGCCAGCGACAAGATAAGGGATAAGTAATTTACTTCCTTTCTGCAGGGCTCGTTGAGTTACAGCAGCAATACGACTCATAAGTAGTTACAGTGTGATCCCTTCAATCTTGGCAACAGTTTCAATGTCTTTATCACCACGGCCAGACAGATTGATGATCAGGCAATGAGAATTATCCATATCGGCCGCGAGTTTCATGCCATAAGCAACGGCATGGCTACTTTCCAAGGCTGGAATAATACCTTCCAAACGAGTGAGTTTATGGAACGCATCCAAAGCCTCTGCATCGGTTGCGGCGACATACTTCACTCTTTCCAAGTCCTTGAGCCACGCATGTTCCGGACCCACGCCAGGATAATCCAATCCGGCAGAGACAGAGTGTGTTTCTTTGATCTGACCAGCATCATCGGTCATTAAGTAAGTGCGATTGCCGTGCAAAACCCCTGGCACGCCCGCATTTAATGGAGCTGCATGCTCACCAGTATCAAGCCCTCTTCCACCAGCTTCGACACCAATCATTGCTACCTGCTCATCTTCTAAAAAAGGATGAAACAGACCGATGGCATTGGAACCTCCGCCGACGCAGGCAATTAAGGTATCTGGCAAACGTCCGATTTGTTCTAGAGATTGGGCTCTGGCTTCTCGTCCAATTACGCATTGAAAATCTCGCACCAGTTGCGGGTAAGGATGAGGACCGGCAACAGTTCCAATTATGTAGTAGGTGTTATCAACATTCGTAGCCCAATCGCGCAAGGCTTCATTCATAGCGTCTTTAAGTGTGCGAGAGCCAGAATCAACTGAAACTACATTGGCCCCAAGCAGCTTCATTCGATAAACATTTGGAGCCTGTCTTACAATATCTTCCGCACCCATATAGACATGGCATTCTAAACCCAACCGTGCAGCGACTGTTGCGCTCGCTACACCATGCTGGCCGGCACCAGTTTCAGCAATGATTCGGGATTTACCCATGTGCTTGGCTAAAAGCGCCTGGCCAATTGTGTTGTTTACTTTATGGGCACCGGTATGATTTAAATCTTCGCGCTTTAAATAAATTTGTGCACCGCCACAATGGGAAGTCAGGCGTTCAGCAAAATACAGTGGTGAAGGTCTACCAACATAATGTTTTAACTGACTATCATACTCGCGCCAGAAATCCTCGTTGCTAGAAAGTTCCTGATATACCGCCTGCAATTCTTCCACGGCGGCAATAAGCGTTTCCCCTACGAAAATTCCCCCATAGGGACCGAAATGACCAGATTCGTCTGGCCCATCAAAAGTCATTGAATTTAATTCTGCCTCAGACACTTCTGGCTCCTTCAATAAAGGCATTCACTTTCTCTAAATCTTTCACACCGTGACTCTTTTCCACACCACTGCTTACATCAACACCAAAGGGATGAATCTGTGCAACTGCGGTTTGCACATTCTCTACAGAAAGCCCACCCGCAACTACTATTTTTTGTTCAGTTTCGTTTACAATTTTTTTCGCAATTTCCCAGTCAAAAACCTTACCTGTGCCACCTGGCGCTTGTTCACTAAAGCTATCTAACATAATCATTTTGGCAGACTTGTAATGATCGATTTCCAATTCAACCGCGTTACTTCCTTTAACTCGAAATACTTTCATATATGGCATTTCGAAAGATTCGCAAAACTCCACAGATTCGGATCCGTGAAACTGCAACATATCGATACGCTTTGAATCCAATACAGCCTGAACCTCAGATTTACTAGGATCAACAAAAAGTGCTACCACTTCCGTTTTCCCTTCAATCCCATCGGTTATGTTTCTAATACTCTCTAAATCTATTGCGCGTGGACTAGGTGGGTAAAAATTCAGACCGATCGCGTCTGCGCCATAACCAAGAGCAGCCATTGCATCGCTATTTCGAGTGATGCCGCAAATTTTAATCCAGAGTTGAGACAAGGCAGGTCAGCTTCGTCGTGAAAGCCCGATATGTTAGCAAATTTGATGCAATCAGCCTAGCTGGGGTGCTTATTCAAGCAAGCTTATAGTCCAGGAAAAGAGGCAGCCTTTTATCGGTTGCGAGACCATTTTCCTGCGGGTAATCGACTGCAACCAGGTAGAGTCCATCAGGAGGTGCTGTTACTCCAGCCAGGTTACGATCTTTTTCTTCCAGCAGTTCCCTGATCCAATTTGAAGACTGCTCTCCTCTACCAATCGCCATTAATGCTCCAGCGATATTGCGCACCATGTGTTGCAAAAACGCATTGGCCTTTATGTCGAAAATAAGGAATGGCCCCTGTTCAAACAGGCGGGCGTGGGCAACAAATCGATTGGGGCTTTTCGATTGGCAGCCTGCAGCGCGAAAGCTCGAAAAATCCTGCTCCCCTAATAAGTGTTGAGCAGCTTCATGCATAATCTCTACATGCAAAGATTGCCTGCTATGGGTCACTTTATTTCGCAATACCGTTGAAGCAATCTTGCTCGTGTAGATAACGTAATAGTACTGCCTCGCCGTAGCAGAAAAGCGGGCATGAAAAGTATCGTCTACAGCTTGTGCCCATTGCACTCGGATCGCTTCAGGCAGCAAACTATTTACACCCATAGTCCAGGCTTTATTGCCACGATCGATCGGCGTATCGAAATGAACTACCTGACAAGTCGCGTGTACGCCCGCGTCTGTGCGGCCGGCACAAGTTGTCGTAATAGGTGAGTCTGCTACTTGCGAAAGTGCGTGTTCTAAGGCTCCTTGTATTGTGGGCAATTCAGGAGATGCTTGTTTCTGCCAGCCGGAAAATGCTGAGCCATCATATTCCACAGCCAGGGCGATGCGTTGGCTACTAATACTGGAGGGGGATTGTGATGCTGACATTCGGCCTGGAGCCGAATTATTCGGCAGGATTATCGAGGGTGGCTACTAACTCTTCAGCTTCTTTCACCTGCTCATCGCTACCTTCTTTAATTACTTCTTGGAGAATTTCTTTCGCGCCTTCGGCGTCACCCATCTTCTGGTAAGCATAAGCCAGTTCAAGTTTAGTCGCAGTTTCATCATCGTCAGATAAGAGGTCAACTTCTTCTGCTTCACCGACAGACTCGATTTCTATTTCTTCATCGTCGGAAAGAAAGCCCAGATCATCCAGATCGTCTTCCTCCTCTTCTTCAACTACCGCAGGTTCTGCTAAATCTTCGCCATCATCGCTTCCTAAATCGATTTCTATGTCATCGGAGTCATCCACGGCTACGGCTACTGCTTCAACTTCTTCGACTTCTATTGCACTCTCGGCATCTAGATCAATGACGTCGTCGTTGTCATCAGCGCCTTCAACTGAAACTTCTGGAAGATCTTCTGCGGCGGCGGTTTCTAAATCAAAGTCGAAGTCATCGTCTACAGAATCCAAACTGTCTTCGACTGCATCAGTTTCAGCCGCTGCTTCTTCAGAAGGACTATCAACCGAATCAGAGTCGTCTTCAATATCGAAACTAACCTCTTCGATATCTTCTTCTGCCACTTCTGCTTCCGCAGGAGCTTCAGCCACCTCTGGTGAAGCAGCATCATCATCCAAATCGAAATCAAATGATTCAATATCTTCTACTGGGGCTTCTTCTTCCTCGGCACTGTCCTTGATTTCTTCTTTGTCGAATTCGAAATCAAGACTGTTTTCATCGTCCTCGGCAGAGGCTTCGCTAGACCCTTCTTCTTTGTCCGCCGCTTCCTCCGCTGCTCCTTCCTGACCTGGCAGATCATCAGTATCGAAAGAGAAAGTCTCCATTTCGATATCTTCTTCCTCTTCCGGAGCTGCATCAGCTACGTCAGTATCAGCATCAAACTCAAGGGCATCGATCTCGAGGTCGTCTGCGTCCTTGCTGGCACCAGCTGACAGCTCAGCATCATCGCTATCTGTTGAATCCATTTCGAATTCGTCTAATTCAGCGCTAGTCTCTGTCTCACCATCCTCTGTCTCATCATCGGCTTCACTGGCTGCTGATTCAGCAACTTCATCTTCTACCAAGTCATTCAGTAAATCTTCTTCTGCCGACTCTGCTTCTGCCGACTCTGCTTCACCCGCTGCATCAGAGTCTTCCGCTGCGGCGGCGTCATCTCCTCCACCGAGATCAAAAGTCATGTCGACGCCGCCAGGCTCTTCAAAATCCAGGTCTTCTGCACTCTCTTCATCTGACTTTTCTGCTGCAGATTCTTCTTCTTTCTGTGCAGCATCGTCGGTCGCTGCGTCTAAATCAAAACCATCATCGAATGTATCCAGGTCTATGCCTAAATCATCCAGAAACGATGCGCTTTCCTCAGTTTTTTGCGGTTCGGCTTTTGCTGGTTCCTTACCTTCTTCTTCGGTTTCTGCCTCAGTGGTATCTGCTTCAGCCGCCGCTTCAGTTTGGAAAGTACTTCTTAAAATTTCTACCTGGCGATCCAAGACTGGACTCATTGCTGCTGCAATGATTTCGGCGTGGGCTTCGAAGGCATCGGTATCTTCTTGAGTTGCGAGAATTTCCAGTAGTTTGATACGCGCTTCATGATCTTCCGGCTCTGCAGTGAGCGCTTCATTTAGCATCGTGGCGACTTCATCCAACTGACTCTCGGCAATCAGTTCATTTGCCTTTCCAATCAGAGCATTTTCTTCCGATTCAGCGGCGGATTCTTCATCATCGCCGATGATTTCATCCAGCTCAGTATCAAGATCGCCTTCACCGAATTCTGCGGCGACTGCTGCGTCACCGTTATTTTCTGAATCTACTGCTTCGTCATCGACACCATCACTTGGGAATTCCTTCTCTGCCATTTCGTCGAGATCTTCATCGTCTAAACCGGCTGCTCTATTGCGGCGCAGAAGTAGAACTACGATCAACAGAATGACCAAGATGATGCCGAACAGCATCATTAAAGTATTGCCAGTGAGGATGCGCATTACATCACTCATTAAGCCACCATGGCTGGATTGCGGCGGCTCGGCGATATCTGCTTCGATGGCAGCTTGAGCGGCGGTCACGGCAGCATCTGCTTCAGCCTGGACAGCTGCCTCGGCAAGCTGTTCCTGTAACTGGGCTAGTTGCAGATCCTGCAGTTGAATAATTTCTTGAGAAGCATCTATTTGGGATTCCAGGTCCGCCAAGCGTGAATCGAGTTCTTCTCTTTCAATCCGCGCTCTGTCTGCCTCTTCCTGGCGCAGAGCAAGTTGATTCTCTAGCTCAGCGATTCGCCGATCTAACTCTGCATTCTCTTCATCGTCCGACTCACCGGCACCACTGGCAGCATCGATTGCATCCGGATCGCCAGTGACAACACTCAGTTGTCCTTGTTGTTCTGCCTGCTCGGGTGGCTCATCTTGAGTCGGTGGTGCTAGCGGTTGTACATCGGCGATCTGCTGGTTTTGACGATTCACTTCGTCAATGGCTTCCCGCGCATCTATGTTTTGTATTTCATCCAGCGTCGGTATTCTAAGCACCTCGCCGCTGCGCATCTGATTTATGTTGTCGTCAGAAAAAGCGTCAGGATTCAATTCCTGTAGAGCCAACATAGTCTGTTGAATAGATACGGAGGTATCAGGTCTAACTCTTAAAGCAATATCAGACAGGGTGTCAGAAACCGAAGTTGTAATAGTTTCAGGTTTAGCAGGTGCTGGTTCTTCGACATCTGCAACGGCTTCTTCTTCGATGACCTCTTCGACAGGTTCATCCTCAACTGCTGCCACGTCTTCTACCGGTGGCTCTTCTGGCTCCACTGGCTCATCTGCTAATTCTGTCGGCGTCGGTTCAATTTCTTCGTTTACCGGTGCAGGTTCGTCTTCTACCGGCGCTGGAGTCTGATCTTGGATAACTTCAGGTTCAAGAACTGGCGCTACTGAAGGAGTAACCGGTGGAGTAACTGGAGCTGACACAGCAGGAGTCTGATCGACAAAAGGCTGTGAAGGAGCTTGCTGGTCAGCGTCAGGACTCTGCAATATCGGACTTATTGGTGCCCGCACGTCATCAATTTGCTCGTCCTGAAATACCGGAAGATCGAGTAAGACCGTGTGTTCGCTCAGCAAGCGACCATTCGGCCAGCGCGTTTCCAAGATGAAACTAAGAAAGGGTTCTCGAACTATCTGGTTTGAAGTCAGGGTGACGTAGTCGCCCTGGGGAGTCGATTCTATGTTAAAGCGGATATTGGTGAGAAAAATAACCCGTTCAATATTGAAGCGCTCGAAATCATCTGCAGATGCCATCTGCACCGTTACGTCCTGCAGACGAGTATCACCAAGCTGCAAGATTTCAATACGCACCCTGAGAGGTTGATTCAGACTGGATTCGACACTGACGGTGCCGAGTCCCAGGGCAAAGACCTGTGTCGCCATGCTACACAGCAGCATGGTTAAAATGACGACGGATTTACGTAGCATCTTCCCTTTTTCTCTCAACGGAACTTCCAGCTTTCCTAGGATTTCCCTGGTTGACTCTTGAGCTCTAATTCTTAGGTTAGTAAATACTGCAAAATTTAACTAAAAATATTTAATTTTGTTTCTTCACTAGAGCTTGCAAGTATTCATTATAAGTAGCTTTTTATCAACTCTTCGGCTATTTGCACTGAGTTCAAAGCCGCTCCTTTTCGCACGTTATCGGCCACCACCCAAAGATTTACACCGTTGGGAAAAGAGATATCCTGCCGAATTCTCCCTACGAAAACTGAGTCCTGGCCCGCAGAATCGTTAACTGCAGTGGGGTAGCCGCCGTCTTTACGCTCGTCGATAACGGTAATTCCGGCCGCTTTTTCCAGCAATTCCCTGACTTCCCCTTCGCTTATAGGCTTTTCAGTCTCGATCTGGACAGCCTCGGAATGCCCGTAAAACACTGGTACCCGTACGCAGGTAGCCGAAACCTGAATACTGTCATCAGCAAAGATCTTGCGGGTTTCCCAGTTCATCTTCATCTCTTCTTTGGTGTAGCCGTTGTCCATAAAATCATCAATCTGGGGTAGCGCATTAAAGGCGATCTGCCTGGGGTATACCTCACATTCCGCTTCGCGGCCGTTGAGTAGCTCTGCAGTTTGCTTCGCCAGCTCCTGTACTGCAGCTTTGCCAGTACCAGATACTGCCTGATAGGTGGCAACACTAATTCGCTTAATACCGGCCGCATCGTGGATCGGCTTTAGTGCTAATAACATCTGGATCGTCGAGCAATTGGGGTTGGCGATGATATTGCGATTTCGATAGTCGGCAATTTTGTCGGCATTCACCTCCGGAACCACTAGCGGAATATCGTCGTCATACCGAAAATAGGAAGTGTTATCGATAACGATACAGCCCGCAGCGCCTGCCTTTGGGGCATATTCAGCAGACACGCTTCCCCCCGCGGAGAACAGTCCGATTTGAGCCTTGGAAAAGTCGAATTCCGCCAAATTGCCCACGGTAACTGGTTTGTTTTTGTACATAACGGTCGTCCCCGCAGAGCGCTCGCTAGCCAGGGGATAGAGTTCATTAACCGGAAAGTCACGCTGTGCCAATATTTCCAGCATGGCTTCCCCAACTGCGCCTGTTGCGCCAACTACAGCAACATTGAAATTACTCATGGTTCTCTCTTTTGACCGTGTCAGTTCTAAGTAAAGGGTCTAACTTGTTGAAAATACGGTGTTTACGAAGTCTCTGGGGTAGTAAAGTACCAGGGAGAAGCTGCTCGCCACTGTGCTTCAAATGCCTGAATTTCAGTAGCATCTTCGAGGGTTATGCCAATGTCGTCCAAACCATGCAATAAGCAGTGTTTGCGAAATTCATCCACAGTAAATTCTAGGGTAGATCCATCGGGTTTGCTGATGGTTTGGGACGCCAAATCAATTTCAAGTTCATAGCCTTCAGTGCTCTCGACCTCCTGAAATAGCTGATCCACCGCGGCCCGCTCTAATACGATAGGGAGCAAGCCATTCTTAAAGCAATTATTGAAAAAGATATCTGCGTAGCTGGGAGCAATAATGACTCGAAATCCGTAGTCATCCAGTGCCCAGGGGGCGTGCTCGCGGGAGGATCCACAACCAAAATTATCGCGCCCAAGTAAAACACTACAGCCCTGATAACGCGGCTGGTTGAGGACAAAATCAGGGTTTATAGGCCGCTGACTATTATCACTATCAGGCTCCCCTTTATCGAGATAACGATGTTCGTCGAACAGGTTTACACCGAAGCCAGAGCGCTTGATGGATTTAAGGAATTGCTTGGGAATAATAAAGTCTGTATCCACATTTGCACGATCCAGTGGAAGCACCAAGCCCTTCTCTACAATAAATTTCTTCATATAAAACTCTTATCTTATTGAAATAATTAATAATTTAACTATTAAAAATTCTTAACTATTTATTTCTCGTATATCAACGAAATGGCCATGAATTGCTGCTGCCGCTGCCATTGCCGGACTCACCAGATGGGTGCGCCCTCCGAATCCCTGACGGCCTTCAAAGTTCCGATTCGAAGTCGATGCACAATGTTTTCCTTCTCCAAGCTGGTCTGCGTTCATTGCCAGGCACATAGAGCATCCGGGTTCACGCCATTCCAAACCGGCCGCTTTGAAAATCTCGTGCAAACCCTCTTTCTCCGCCTGCTGCTTGACCAATCCCGATCCGGGCACAACCATTGCCAGTTCTACGTTATCTGCCACTTTCTTGCCGGCTACAACTTGAGCCGCTTCCCGCAGATCCTCGATCCGGGAATTGGTGCAAGAGCCGATGAATACGCAATCCAGCTTGATGTCGCTTATGGGAGTGCCGCCCGTCAAGCCCATGTATTGCAAGGCTTGCTCGATATTGCTGCGCTTGATGCTGTCTGCCTCAGAAGCCGGATCCGGGATGCTGCCAGTCACTGGTGCCACCATTTCCGGCGATGTTCCCCAAGTGACCTGGGGTTCAATCGATGCCGCTTCGAGCTCGATGATGCGATCAAATTCGGCATCGGAATCTGAGACCAGATCCAGCCAGGCAGCCGCAGCCTGGTCCCACAGTTCGCCATGAGGCGCGAAGGGCCTGTCTTTAATGTATTCCAGGGTCTTTTCGTCCACCGCAATCAATCCAGCACGGGCTCCCGCTTCAATAGCCATGTTGCACACTGTCATGCGCCCTTCGATGGATAGTGATTGGATAGCTTCTCCTGCAAATTCAATGGTATAGCCAGTTCCTCCTGCAGTACCGATTTCACCGATTATGGCCAGTACCACGTCTTTGGCTGTCACCCCCGGATTGAGACTGCCATTCACACGCACCAGCATATTCTGCATTTTCTTTTGCATCAGACACTGGGTTGCCAGCACATGCTCGACCTCTGACGTGCCGATACCATGAGCTAATGCGCCCAGTGCCCCATGGGTAGAGGTGTGGGAATCGCCACAAACAATGGTCATACCCGGTAAAGTGGCGCCCTGTTCAGGGCCTACAACGTGAACGATACCTTGACGTAAATCATTCATTTCAAGCTCGAAGATATTGAATTCCCTACAGTTTGCATCGAGCGTTTCTACTTGGATCTTGGAAACTGGATCCTTTATACCTGCCAATCCCTGACTTCTCTCATCGCTGGTAGTAGGAATGTTGTGATCCGGGACTGCCAAATTGGCCCCCGCACGCCAGGGTGACCGCCCCGCAAGGCGCAAGCCTTCGAAGGCCTGTGGTGATGTCACTTCATGGATGAGGTGCCGATCAATATAGATTAATGCAGTGCCGTCATCTCGTTGTTTTACTAGATGAGCATCCCAAATTTTGTCGTAGAGAGTCTTGCCACTCATGTTCTTAACCAACTTAATAGAAGATATAAACTAAATGGTATAACTTGCTGTTATATATAATAAAATACTTTGAATTAGCTGAAATTCTAGGCTTAGGTAGAGCTAGGTTTGCGGGTTTCCCCGATCTGGCCTCGATCCCTGAGTAGATGATCCATGAGCACTAGCGCCAGCATGGCTTCCGCAATTGGAGTTGCACGAATACCCACGCAGGGATCATGACGGCCAGTGGTGACCACTTCATCCGCTTCGCCGCGTATATTAATCGATTTTCCCGGTATCCGGATACTGGAAGTAGGCTTCAAGGCAATACTGGCAACAATATCCTGGCCACTGGAAATGCCCCCTAGTACCCCTCCTGCATTGTTTCCTTCGAATCCGTCCTGGGTAATTTCATCCCGATGCTCGCTTCCCTTTTGTTCAACCGAATCGAAGCCAGCGCCGATTTCGACCCCTTTCACTGCATTAATACTCATTAATGCCTTGGCGATATCTGCGTCTAAGCGATCAAATATAGGCTCACCCAAGCCAGCAGGAACATTACGAGCCTGCACGCAGATGCGCGCACCAATGGAATTACCCTCTTTCCCGAGGGCAGCCATAAACTCCTCCATTTCTTGAACCTTACCTGGATCCGGGCAGAAGAACGGATTCCGTTCTATCTCGGCAAAATCGACTGTGTCTATTTTAATAGGCCCAAGTTGGCTCAGATATCCCTGAATAGAGATGCCCAATGTTTGTTGCATGTATTTCTTCGCGATGGCACCAGCCGCAACGCGCATAGCAGTCTCTCGCGCAGATGCCCGTCCTCCACCGCGATAATCCCTAATTCCGTACTTCTTCCAATAGGTGTAGTCGGCATGAGCCGGTCGGAACTGGTCCTTTATTTTGCTGTAGTCTTTCGGTCGTTGGTCAGTATTCTCGATTATTAAGCCAATTGGTGTTCCGGTTGTTTTTCCTTCGAACACACCGGATAAAATTTTTACTGCATCATCTTCGCGTCGTTGTGTCGTGAATCGAGATTGGCCAGGTTTACGTCGGTCCAGGTCCGCCTGCATGTCGGCTTCACTTAATTCCAATCCGGGCGGACAGCCGTCAACCACGCAGCCGAGTGCAGGACCATGACTCTCGCCAAAGCTGGTTACTGTAAACAACTTACCGAATGTATTACCTGACATAGGAACGGCCGTTAGTTTTGAAGCAGATTAGTTGCAAACAAGTCTGAGAATAGAGATGCAAATAAAAAGGTGGCGCATTGTACACTAATTAAACTCCTCGCTGTACTGCTCGAGCTGCGCACGACTTAAAGCAAATACACCTTCACCGCCGTTTGCAAACTCCAACCAAAGAAACGGAACCGTACTATAGCGTTGTGCTAACAATTCTGCAGAGTAACCTACTTCCATAATCAGCAAACCATCCGCGCTCAAATGTGTTGCTGCTTCTCTGATGATCTTAACTGGTAAATCCAAGCCTTCCTGATCACTTACCAATCCTCTATGCGGCTCGGCCTTGAATTCCAATGGTAGCGATTCATATTCCTTTTGAGATACATAAGGTGGGTTACACAAAATTAAGTCATAGGATTTTTCTATGCTGGCAAATAGATCGGAGCGAATAGTCTCAACTCGTGCGGCAAGCTCATGCAGTTTGATATTGTTCTGCGCGAGCTCTAAAGCTGCAGTATCAATATCCGCTAAATCAACCTGTGAATTCGTAAGATAATTGGCGGTGGCAATTCCAATGCAACCACCTCCGCAACAAAGATCCAAAACTCGATTAGGCTCATCGTTAAGCAATGGCTGGAATCTATTAATTATCAATTCCGCCATTGGTGATCGTGGAACAAGAGCCCGTTCATCACAATAGAATTTAAGATCAGCGAACCAGGCTTCATTTAACAAATACGCTACCGGTATGTGTTGTTCTATTCTTTTCTTTACCAGTTTATTGAGAATTAAGAGCTCATCTTCTTTGATCTTTCGGTTTACCTGATCCAACTTTTCCTGAAAGCTAATACCCAAAGCTCCATACACCAAATAGACCGCCTCATCCAACGCATTGTCGGTTCCATGACCGAAGAATATTTGCGCTGCCTCGAACTGATCTTTGATTTCTTCGATGTAGTGAATTAGTTCCAAAACTTCTCTACCACTCTTCTCAATACAGGCTAAAAAAACTTTACCATCACTAATAGTTATCGTAGGGTAGCGTCCTCTTTAAAGTACTTACGAGCTTTATTTCGATGGAAGACGCCTACCTGAAAATCTTGCAAGAAATCGGTGAAAATCCCGACCGTGACGGTCTAAGGGATACACCGAAACGCGCAGCCAAGGCCATGGGGTTTCTAATGCAGGGCTACCAGATGGATATCGACCAGGTGATAAATAATGCCCTGTTCGATTCAGATTCTGACGAAATGGTAATCGTTAAAGATATTGAACTCTATTCAATGTGCGAACACCATATGCTGCCCTTTATTGGAAAGTGCCACGTTGCTTATCTTCCTGCTGGCAAAGTTATTGGACTTTCAAAAATAGCCCGGTTAGTGGATGTGTTCGCAAGACGGCTTCAAATTCAGGAACATCTGACCAATGAAATTGCCAACTGCATTCTTGATAAGACTAGCGCTGCCGGCGCAGCCGTAATTATTGAAGCGCAGCATATGTGCATGATGATGCGCGGAGTGGAAAAGCAAAACTCGGTGATGACGACTTCAAGCATGCTCGGTGCATTCAGAAACAGCCCAAGCACCAGAAATGAATTCTTGTTATTGATCAGCTAGTGTCGATTTTACTGCAATACTAACTCTACTCGGTCGTCACAAACATCCTCATTACAACTTGGAGCTAACGGTCCGACTCCCCTGGCAATAATTCTATTACCGTCAATCCCTCTACCAATAAGCAACTGCCTTAATACATTAGCTCGTTGCTGAGAGCGTTGCAGCAAAGTATCTACATCATCTTGACCGCTCAGGTGTGCAACCAGAAAGATGCGCAGTGACGGATCGGTCTGGAGTAGATTTACAGTCGAAGACAAATCAGAGTCATCGGTTAATCCCAAATCATTTTCGAAATCAATATCGGGGATTACTATCGAACCCTGTTCTTGCAGGCTTGAAATAAATGCCGTAGGACTAATGATGTCTATACGGGTTTGAGCGCCGCCGATTTCGATGACTTCGAAGTAGGCATACAGCCGCCTGTTACCTCGCGTGATGATATAGAGGGCAATATGTGGAGCTGATTCAACATCAGGCCCGGCTCGCATTGCTATGTAAAATTGATTTCTTTCTGGCCCGTATAGAATGCGATTTCTAAAAATATCATTGGCCCAGTAGTTACTGCTGCCACACTCTCTTCCGGCGCAGGTAAATAATTCGCCGTAGTCCAACTCTTGAATCTGTTCGCGAAAATACGCATAAACGTCTTGGCCGTTAAATTCATTAGAAACTTCGTAGACGATTTTTGTTACATCGCCTCTAAGCCGTTCAGAAATTTCAGGAGAAACCAATCCTCGGGTTCTTTGCAGGCTGCCCAGGACCAGGCGGTAATTTACATCTTCCTCAAATTCCACTTCCGTAATTTCAGAATCTGGGAATTTCGGGAAGAGCGGATGATCTCGAAAATTGCTGGTTTGCGCAGATAGCGTTGAGCTGAGGAACAGAAGCAGCAAGCTCGCCGAAACCACAAGTGTTTTTTCTAAGCCAGGCTTAATCATGGTACAAGTCATGGTGTTGATTATGGTATTGGTTATGGTTCTAGGACGTATTTCAATTCTCCGCAGCCAGGGGCCACAATGTCCATCATAACGCAAAGTACGTTACTGGTGTCTACCTGACGGCTGGTCTCCATGGTTCCATCTACCAATAATGATACTAAGTGGGACATTAGTGGGTTGTGACCTACCAGAATTACGTGTTCGTCCTGGTTCTCTTCCAACAGGTTTAGCACATCGTAGGGGTCGGAGTCGGGAGTGATCAAAGGAGATTCTTCGAATTCGATACTGGGGAAGGCTAATTTAAAATCGGCCGCCGTTTGTTTCGCTCTTTCATAGGGACTTACAAAGCCCTTATCAAGCAATGGAGACTGCAAAAAGAATTTCTTAACCACGGCACGATTCTGAGCAATTCCTTCAGGCGTAAGCTCGCGTTCTGCATCAGAACTCGCCCTGCGATCGGCGATACCATGACGAACAAGATAAACTAACATAAGCTTGAAGACACCGATGCAGACCGCTAAGTGTCTTTATCTCCTCCTGTTCCGTTTGTTGTGTTATCAGTTTTCGGCTTTTTAGGAGTGGATTTTTTCTTTGCTGCTTTTTTGGCTGGGGATTTTTTCGCGGCAGTTTTCTTCGTCGCCGTTTTGCTCGATCCGCTTTCGTCATTGCCATCATCGTCACCAACGCTGGGAAAATCCGAAAATGGGAATGGTTTATCTTCCGAACCGTAAAGCAAAAATTTTAGTATCTGATAAATATATTGTGCTAATGCCCCACTGAAATCTTTTAAATTGGAATTCGCTTCTCCAGCTATTAAAGAGAAAAGAGCCTGCGCAATCATGATCACCAATATTACCGGCGCAATTATCAAATAGAGGACAACGGCGAATGCGATCATAAACAGTACACGTATCCACGAATTCGGTTCCCGTAGGTTGTCTACTATTTCATCAAGTTCTTCCGACATTTTTATCCCTCGGTAGCATTTAAAATTTTCTCCTCGCTCGCCTCAAATTCTACATCAAGTGCCTGCTCACTGAGCATTAATGAAGAAACAATATTGCGGATGGATTCGTTTTCATAAATGATTTTATACAATCCAGTTGCCAGCGGCATGTATACCCCGAGTTCATCCGCCTTTTCTTTTACTAATTTTACGGTATTCACGCCTTCAGCTACCTGCCCTATTTCCTCTGTAGCATCTTCGACCGATTTGCCAGCTCCCAAGGCCTGGCCTACTCGGTAATTGCGACTAAGTGGAGTAGAACAAGTTACAACCAAATCGCCGACTCCGGCAAGGCCCAGAAAAGTCATGGGATCGGCGCCGAGCTCACTACCAAAGCGGGCCATCTCCGTGAGGCTGCGAGTGACCAACATGCTGTTGGTGTTATAGCCCATGCCCAACTGAGCTGCCAATCCGGCGATAATGGCATAGATGTTTTTTAGCGATCCGCCTAATTCCACGCCGAACATGTCGTCGTTTGTGTAAACCCTGAAAGTTTCTGAACGAAGAATTTCTTTTACTGTTTCCCTGACTTGTTCATTATTACTGGCAATTACGGTACCAGTAAGGTGATTACTAGCGATTTCCTTTGCCAGGTTTGGACCACTTAGCACACCGACTTTTGCGCTGGGTGCTTCTTCGAGAAGTATCTGACTCATCAGTCGAAAAGTATCTGGCTCGATACCTTTAGTGGTACTGATCAACATTGCGTCTGTCGGAGAAAAATTTACAATCTGCTTCACTACTTCGCGAAAAGAGGAGCTGGGAACAGCCACGAAGATTACGCTCGCGGAGGTAACTGCATTTTCCATACTCTCAGTAGCGACGACTTTTTCGTTGAGTTCATAGCCCGGCAAATACTGCGCGTTTTCATGATCTCTGTTTACCTGCTCAACTAATTCACTACTGCGCATCCAGAACAGTACATCGTGACCATTTTTAGCAATAATATTTGCGATTACAGTACCAAAACTGCCGCCACCAATAACTGATATCTTGCTCAAAGTATCTGTATCCCTGCTCTTTTTAGTGCGCGCTCATGATAGTCCGATTGGGTAGTAGAACCAAGCAATCTCCACCTCTAGGCTGGTTTACGGCTCACATGAAGTGATATTGGCCATCTTACATCACGCTGTGACTCACTATCCCAGGCGGCAACAAATTCAGCCTCAATCAATTCGAGTGGAGATGAGCCTTTGTCTGCCATATAGCGCTGAACCGCCGACCAGGAATGGTAATAATTCAAAACGTCCTGGGCGCTCCATTTGCAAATTATTTCGAAAGAAGGCGATTCAATGTTAGTGAAAGGAAAGTGAATATCTTGGTAGCGTGTTTCTACGTAGCATCTTTCCGTTGGCCAATATTTCCCGACAATGTCACTGTAGAGATGCGCAGTGATCTCATCACAGCGTGGATTGATTTCGTGTAAGCCATAACTCCAAACTGCCAATACACCATCTGCTTTTAATACACGCCTGGTGGATTCAAAAAACTTATCAATATCAAACCAGTGAATCGCTTGGGCGACGGTTATCAGATCGGCACTGCTGTCTGCGATATCAGGATTTTCTGCCGGCATCACCTGGTACTCTAGATTTTCTTTGAACTGACCCTGCTCTATTTGTTCACTGCTCGCGTCAGTCGCAAGCACTTTATTAAAGTAAGGTGACAAGCCGGTAGCCGCCTGTCCATTCCCAGTAGCACAATCCCAAGCTAATTCATTGCTAGAACAAAGTTTCGCCAAATATTTAAACAAGGATTCGGGATAAGTTGGCCTGGCAGCAGCATAAGAATTCGCGTGGCCGGAAAAGTGGTCTTTAAAGCTCATTGCACAGAATTGATGAACGCAATTCGATTCGTTTGAAAAAACACCAGCACATCATAAATGCGATCGGCAACTGCTCGCGGCGTAATGGAAGCGCCAACGAATTGATCATATTCATTAACATCTTCGATAGTTTGCCAGCTAAGTCTCTGAATATCTCGCATTGAACTGCCGCTAAATCCTCTCATCCACTGCGACTGGATAACATCAATTACACCGAAATCTTCATTCGACTCAAGATCTTCCAAAACTCGGGCAGCACCTATCCGGCCAAACATATCAATTGAAACCAACAAGTCGACAGTTCCATTAAAACCATCTTCTGCTATTGCAGGTAGCGCCACTGCGATTACTTCTTCATTTTCCACCGCAATATAGGCCACGCGATCGCGAATTAATCCAAGCAAATGAGTATTGATTAAATCGTTTTCTGTGCCGGAATTTGAAATGGAATAGGAATGGAAACTAAGCTCGCGATTAGTATCGCTTGCCGTAAAAAACTGTAGCAAATTTTGCTGGTCGAATTTTTGCCTGCTAGCAACCACGGCACCATTACTAAGAATTGTAAACAGGAGCAGCACTACTATCGCAATTAAGCCGATAGAGATTGTTGGCAATTTGGACATATTGCTGCCCTGGGTTTTAGGATTGACCTTCTACTTAAAGAATATAGGTCGAGATTGTTTCGATGATTGAGACAACTGGTGTCGGGTAAACTCCAAGCACAACCAGGAGCACTAATAGAAATGCTAAAACTGCATGGGAACTCAAATTGTTTCCAACAGCAACATCGAACCTCTGCTCTTCATCATCGGTAAGCAACATTCGATAAACGATTCTTAAATAGTAATACAAACCTATCCCGCTGCCGATAATCAGCACTGCCAGGAGCACCCATAATGCCGCTTCTACACCGGCAAAAAAGATATAGAACTTACCAATAAAGCCAACGGTTAAAGGAATACCGGCCAGCGATAGCAGCATTCCAGTGAATACCACTGCTAACCAGGGGCTACGCCAGAACAGTCCTTTGTAGTCATCGATACTGTCGAATTCTCTTTCGCTGGAGGAGACCACTGAAGCTACTCCAAAGGCACCGGCAGACATAATTACATAGGCCACTAGATAGAACGTCACCGCTTCTACACTGATCGAGCCTTGCACGAAATAGCTTGCCACTAATGCGATGAGTAAATATCCCATGTGCGCAATGGAAGAATAAGCAAGGATTCGCTTCAAGTTATCCTGCAGCAATGCCAGGAGATTACCAGCCAAGATGGAAGCCGTTGCAACCAATGAAACTACCAACACGAATGATTCGAAGGTAAGCGCTTCGGAAGCTTCAATAAAACGCAGCAATACGACAAACATAGCCGCCTTGCCGATGGTGGCAAGATACGTTGTGGCCGGGAGTGGAGAGCCTTCGTAGACATCGGGTGTCCACATATGAAAAGGCGCCAGGGAGAGCTTAAAGGCGATACCGATAAACACCAGAATAAGCGCCGCGATTGTGAAACCTGCACTTAGTCCTTCTGTCACATTTGCAACATTGACTACGCTGGCAAACTGCAGAGTTCCGGTTTGTGCATACACCAGCGCAATGCCAAACAGTAATATTCCGGAAGCAGCAGCGGATAGCACCAAGTATTTAACTGACGCTTCCAATGGAAACTTAGCAGATTTTTCGCTATGCACCGGATAAGCCACCATGCCATACAGCGACATGCTTAATGTTTCCAGTCCGAGAATGGTACTAACAAAATGATTGCTACTAACCATAACAATGGCGCCAATTGTGGCGATACCAAGCAGCAGGAAATATTCTTCTTTATTGTCATCCAGGTCTGCAAGATAGGGATAACTGAAAATGGCAATGAACATGGCAGTCGCACAAGTCACAATGATAAAGAACAAGCTGTATTGATCTAAGATCATTAGCGGCGTAACTTGCGAGTTAGTGGTCGGCATTAAAAATGCCGCACTTAAAGTTGCGATCAGCAAGCCTGCGATCGTGATTACCGCGGTGAGGGTATAGTTTCTTTTTATACCAATAGCAGTCATCGCTACCACAACAGTGCCCGTTGTAATTAGCAACGGCAGTAATGGTATTAAGTCAGCAAGAGTTATATTCATTGTTAATTCTGTACCACGGCAGCGAAGAGTTCCTCGGTGCCGTTTAATAATTCAAGTAGTACCGGTTGCGACATTGCCAAAAAGGATTGCGGGTACATACCCATCCATACCAGGCCAATCATCATGGCGCCAAAATAGACCATCTCTCTGCGGGTTAAGTCAGTCAGATGACTATCATCGAACTCTGAATTTTTGTATTCACCATGGAATATTTTCTGAATTACCCAGAGTGAATACACTGAAGCTAAGATAAGCCCAAAAGCCGAAACAACTGTCAAAGTTATATTTGCCTGGAAAGCGCCAAGCAGAGCCAGAAATTCGCCAATGAAGTTGCCTAATCCAGGCATGCCCAGGGCGGCTACAGAAAAGAATAGCGCCACTACCGCCATGCGCGGCACTTTGGCCCAAAAGCCACCCATGTCCGGCATGCTGCGGGTATGAATACGATGCTGCAAACCGCCGGCTAACATGAACAATGCCGCTGCACTGAGTCCGTGGGCCAGCATGGTCATGACTGCGCCCTGCAAGGCTTGTTCGTTCCAGGCGTAAACACCAAGAGTGACAAAACCCATATGGCTGACACTGGTATAGGCAATCAGGCGTTTTATGTCCGTCTGGGCAAAGGCGACTTTGGCACAGTACAAAATACTGATGGCAGCGAGTGTCATCGCAATCGGCGCAAAACTCATGGACGCTTCTGGAAACAATGGCACTGCAAATCGGATCAAGCCGTAAGCGCCGGTCTTTAACAACACCCCAGCCAGAATCACACTACCGGCAGTGGGGGCTTGACTATGTGCGTCCGGAAGCCAGGCATGAAATGGTACTGAAGGTAACTTGGTAGTAAAGGCGATGAAGAAACCCAACATGATCCACATTTCCAGTGAACCACTGGTTTGAACAGTCAGCAGATCGTGATAATTAAAACTAATTACGCCATTTTGTACGTAATGGAAATAGGCCAATGCCAGGATAGATACCAGCATCAACATGCCGGTTACCTGGGTGAAGATAAAAAACTTCATGGCGGCATAGTTCTTATTCTCGTGCCCCCAGATAGCAATGATGAAGTACATCGGAATCAACATTACTTCCCAGAAGAAGAAAAACAAAAACAAGTCTAAGGCGGCGAATACGCCAAGCACCCCCGCCAGGGTCCACAACAAATTAAAATAGAAAAATCCCGACCGCTCTTTAATTTCATCCCAGGCCGATCCAACGGCAATTACACCGAGGAAACCGGTGAGCAAAAGCAATAAAACACTTAATCCATCTGCAGCCAGATAAAAGGAAATGCCGAAGCGAGGAATCCAATCGGCTTCGACCGAGGCTACCCAGCCACCGCTGCTCGGTTCTGCTCCGAGTAAAGTCAGCATGAGGGCTAGATCTAACAAGACAGTGATTAAAGCAATTAACCGGGGAAAGTTTGGATTGATGCGCTCCGATAACCAGGCGATTACACCACCGACAAATAGAATGCTGATTAGCCAGACTAGAATCACAGCATTACTCCCACGGTGATTAACACCACCACGCCTGCAGCAATACTGAGGGCATACCAGCGTATGTAACCAGTCTGCGTTTTGACAATCATGCTGTTTGCGGCGCGGGAAATTTCGACGATCAAGGCGTAGAAACCATCCACTAAGTCGGCTTTGTTAATTCTTGCCAACCAGAGAAAAGGAAAGACGAATACGCGATCGTATAACCAGTCAAATCCCCAACCACTGTGCCAGAATTTGTGCAGTGTCTGCGCTAAAGAGCTGGCCATAAGTTTTTCGACCGACCAAATCTTGAAATAGAAGAATGCCGCGCTGATGCCGATTCCGATGAGTGGCACAGCAATCATAAAGCCGTGCATTAAGGTTGATACATGATGCTCTTCATGCTGACCAAACACTGCGTCTAACGGAATAGCGAAAAAGCCACCAACTAAAGAAAGAATCATTAAGAGGATAAGCGGACCATTCATGTTCCAGCCGCCATATTCTTTCTCAGGTGGATGAGCAGCTTTGCTCTCACCGAAGAACACAATAAAGAAGAGACGAAAGGTATAAATGCCGGTTAAGAATGCGCCCAACACACCGCCGAAAAAGAAAATCATTCCTGGACCTTCAAGTCCGTGCGCAGCGATTAATATCTCGTCTTTACTGAAGTAACCGGAGGTAAAAGGGAAAGCAGTGAGAGCCAATGATCCGATGAGGAAAGAAAAGAAAGACACCGGTAATTTTTTACGCAGCGCTCCCATCTTAAATATGTCTTGTTCATGGTGCAGACTTAAGATCACTGAACCCGAAGCAAGGAACAATAAGGCCTTAAAGAAAGCATGGGTCATTAAATGGAAAATTCCGGCCGACCATGCACCGACCCCTAAAGCCAGGAACATATAGCCGATTTGGCTCATCGTTGAAAAAGCCAGTATTCGTTTTATGTCTGACTGAGTGAGCGCAATAAAACCAGCCAGAAGCAGGGTTATCAAACCAATCCAGGCCACCAGCATTTGCACACTCGGAGCCAACTCAAACAAAATGTGCGTACGGGCGATCAAATAGACCCCTGCCGTGACCATAGTAGCGGCATGGATTAATGCACTGATCGGTGTCGGGCCAGCCATCGCATCTGGCAACCAGGTTTGCAGTGGCAATTGCGCTGATTTTCCTACCGCACCACCTAACAGCAGGAGTGCCGCCGCTACTGCCAAGCCATTCCCAACTTCCCACTCTAATTCAGCAGCGTGAAGCATGTCCTGAATGTTCAGAGTGCCTAACTCGGCAAACAAGAGAAAGAGGCCAAGCGCCATCGCGGTGTCGCCAACTCGGGTCACGACGAAGGCCTTGCGCGCGGCATAACCGTTATCGGGGTTGGTATACCAGAAACCGATTAATAAATAAGAACAGAGACCTACACCTTCCCAGCCCAGATAGAGCAGAACGAGATTGTCCCCCAACACCAGCATTAGCATGGCGGCGACAAATAAATTCATATAAGAGAAGAAGCGGCTATAGCTGGGGTCATCAGCCATATAACCGGTTGCATACATGTGTATTAAGAAACCTACGCCAGTGATAACTAACATCATTACTAGAGACAGGCCGTCTAAATAAAAATTAAATCCAGGAGTGAAGTCGCCAACCGCCATCCAGGTCCAGACTTCTTTGACAAAATAATCTTCGCCACTGGCAAGAAACTGCGCTGCAATAATGGCGGCGGTTAAAAACGATAAGCCGACGCTACCAGCGCCGATAATCGCAACGATATTTTTCGGAAGTCGACCCGAAGTCAGCACTAGCGCAAGAAAGCCTAGTAAGGGGTAAGTGGGAAGTAACCAGATAAATTCCTGCATTTAATCTAGCCCTTCATCTCACTCAGTACGTTTATGTCGACAGTTTTATAGCGACGAAACATTTGTATAATCAATCCAAGTCCTACCGCGACTTCTGCCGCAGCCAAAGTAAGAATCATTAGAAACATGATCTGACCTTCAGCATGACCCCAACGTGCTGCCGCAACGATGAATGCCAGTCCGCCAGCATTGAGCATGATTTCTAAAGACATCAGAACAAACACGATATTGCGTCGAGTTAATACGCCGATTAATCCTATGGAGAACAAAATTGCCGCCAGGATTAGTCCGTGTTCTACAGGTATCGATTCCATTTTTTCTAAACTACTCTTCGATTTTTCCTAATACTGTTCAATTACTTCGTTTTTGCTAAGTGATAAGCCGCAACCAAACCTGCCAGCAGCAGTATGGATGCCAACTCAACTGCCAACACATAAGGCCCAAATAACAATGCACTTACTTCCATGACGCCCACTTGCGCTGGAACTATGTCGTAATCAATCTGACGCATAACATTGACTAATTGGCCTAATAAAATCGCCGACATGATTGATGGTGCGATCCAGCCGCGCGGCGTTAGCCATTTCCGTTCCTGGTCGCGGGTATGTTGCCCCAGGTTTAACATCATGATGACAAACAAGAACAACACCATAATTGCCCCGGCATAGACGATGGCTTCTAATACGGCCGCAAAAGGTGCGCCTAATACGTAAAAGATAACCGCTACAGCCAGGAGCGAGAGAATTAAATACAGCAGGCCATGCACGATGTTGGTCTGCAGAATGACGGCAACCGTGGCAATCACGGCAATAATGGCGGCGATGTAAAACAGTGCTATCACGGTAACAAACTCCTTACATCTACTGGAGGCGCTTCATTCAGCGCTTCCCCTTTGTCCTTACCTTCAATCTTCTTGCCGGCAACACGATAGAAATTGTAATCGTGATATTTACCGGTTCCTTCGATCAGTAGATCTTCTTTTTCCCAGACCATGTCCTGGCGAACATACTCGGCCATTTCGAAATCCGGTGTTAATTGGATTGCATTGGTTGGGCAGGCTTCTTCGCAGAATCCACACATGATGCAACGAGAAAAATTGATGCGGAAAAATTCCGGGTACCAGCGACCGTCTTCCATCTCTCCTTTTTGCAGTGCAATACAATCAACCGGACAAGCCACAGCACAAAGATTGCAAGCCACACAGCGTTCTTCGCCGTCTGGATCACGGCTTAAAATTATTCGGCCACGCCAGCGCGGAAACATGTATGGCTGCTGATCAGGATATTCCACTGTGTCTTTCTTTTGGAATAATTTTATAAACACTAACCAGAGCGTTCTTATCTGACTGAGTAGCGTGTCGACAATTAACTTAATCATGATGTCACCCAGGCCCTACTGTGTGCTCAATATAATTACACCGGTTACCAAAAGGTTAACCAGCGATAACGGTAATAAGAATAACCAGCCATAGCTCATTAATTGGTCATAACGCGGTCGCGGCACGGCGGCACGCATTAGAATAAAGAATCCAATAAATGCTGAGGCTTTTACAAAAAACCATATGATAGGTGGTAGAAAGGATGGGCCTAACCAACCACCAAAAAATAGAACTGTTATTAACGATGAGATCAATACCAGGCCAATATATTCTGCAACGAAGAACATGCCGAATTTCATGCCGGAATATTCTGTGTGATATCCCGCACAGATTTCTTGCTCAGCCTCAGGAATGTCAAACGGCAATCGATGACTCTCGGCCACACCTGCGATCAAGAAAATGACGAATCCGATAAACTGAGGAATGATGTACCAGCCATCTGTCTGTGCCTCGACAATCTCTCGCATGTTAAAGCTGCCAGTTAAGGCCACTACACCCAAGAGCGAGATCCCCATAAAGACTTCATAACTCACCATCTGTGCAGCAGCTCGAAGACTACCGAGTAAGGCGTACTTATTGTCAGAAGACAAGCCGCCTAACATAACGCTATAAGCACCAAGTGATGCCATAGCTAAGACAAATAGAACCCCAATATTGGAATCGATTACGCCGATGTCTGGCGCGAAAGGAATAACGGCAAAACTTAACAGCACCGCCGACATAATAATGCCAGGTGCGATGACGAAACTGAATTTGTCCGCAAAGGGTGGTATCCAATCTTCTTTGGTGAAAATCTTAATCATGTCGGCAACGACCTGGAGCGAACCAAACCAACCCACGCGATTTGGTCCCAAGCGCTCTTGCCAAAAACCCAAGAGGCGTCGTTCCACAGTAATTAACATCGCTGCGGTGCCAATTACTACTAGCAAGATTAGTCCTATGGTTAAAGGTGATCCTATTTCCAGACTCATGCTTGAGCCTCCTCAAATAAATCACTCACGATAAGTCCCTGAATGCCTCGGCGTACATTGGCATTCGCCGCTTTGCTTAGAGCAACACTGTCACCTAGTGCGTGACGATCGATTTCATTATCACCGCAATAAATCGCTACTGTGCCCTCTTTCATCTTGGAACGAATGCAAGCTATAGCTACATTCCCATTTCCATCAAGGCTTACAGTCTCTCCATGATCAACGCCTAAGGATTTCGCATCTGCCGGTGCAATGGCGACATAAGCATCGGTCATACGGTGTTGAATAGTTGAAGATTTTGCACTGAGCTCATCGCTGCCAAATATTTGATAGGCAATGGCAACTTGGAGCTGACCATCGTCACTGCCAGCAGCAACTTCAAGGTAGCTACCCGAATCGTTTCTTTCGATGAGCAATTCACCGGTGTGCCCTTGTTTCAGCTCACCATTTATTTCTTCCTGGAATTTGCTAATGGATTGATTGGAATTCCACGCTGGTGCCCAGGCAGCTCCCAATACGCTAGCGTCTTTTGTCGCTGGGACACCTTCCATTGAAAACGCCAGGATCGATTGGTCATCCACTGGTTGTTTTGGTTCATGCACATTCAGATTGGCCTTCATCGCTGTGCGACCACTGTAGCGATGCGACTGACGCGGAATCTTCATTCCCGCGACGAACTCATTCAGACCTGGCAATAAATCATCCAGCTTGTCGAAATTGGCAGCTTCTTCTGCGCAGCGATTGATTAAGGAATCAATATCGCCGCGTTGTTGCTCACTTAACCAGCGCCAGGCTGGAAGTGCAGCGGCGTGATTACGATGAACCTGAAAACTGAGTTGTGCTCTACCTTCGTAATTAACGTAGGTTGCTTCATGTTCTGAAAAACTGGTTCCAGGCAATATAGTGCTCGCCTTGGCAGTGGTCGCTGTCGGCATCTGATCGATAACCAGTGCAGCTTTAGCCTTGTCTAACGCAGCATCCACTGACTTGTGGGCAGCGCGCCGATAAAGATCATTTTCCAACACGATAACTTTGCTGGCAGAACCGCTTTGCAACTTGTCCAATGCGGAGCCAAGCGTATTGCTGCTGTTTACCAGCATGCTCATTCCGATCGTATTTACTTCTGGCACTACCAGGCATAAATCAATAGCCTCACCACGGGTTTCATGCAATGCCCTGGCGATATTAGCTGCCGCCTGAATAAGCCCTATGTTTCCGGCCGAACTACCGGCAATAACCAAAGGTCGTTTTGCATTCGCTAACTGTTCTGCAATTCGCGCTATGGCTTCTTCTTCACCACTCGCGGATGGCGCCTTATCAGAAATTTTATTTGCGATTGCCGCACCCATATTCGCTAACTGCGCTGGTGCATCTATAACCAGGTCAGAAGCAATATCATCCAATCGAGTTGCATAACTGCTTAAAATAGCCAGCGGTGAACGGTCGTGCTGTGCCAACTCTCTAACTGCAGCGTCTTGCCAGCTCGGGATATGACATCCTTCGGCGAGTTCTTTCGCTTTGTTTCTAACTGATTGACGCAGCGCTAAAGCAATTCTAGGCGCAACGTTGGTAAGATCTTCGCCTAGAACAACGACTGCATCTGCTAGTTCGATTTCCCGCACCGATGGCGCATTAAACGCCTTGTCTCTAGCCAGCGACAGGATTAGTTGCGTCGCCTCATGCTCTTCATCTGCAATTCCGGAATAGAAGTTTTCATCACCGACTAAGCAGCGAAGCGCGAAATTTGATTCATTGCTGGCTCTTGGGCTGGCAATACCAATGACACCTGACCCCTTAAAACTATTGATAGTTGGCTGCAGTTCTCCAGCAGGAACCACTTCCATTTCAGAACCGTTCCTGGTTAGAGGCACCTTGATTCGATCATCGCTATTTACATAGTCGAAGCCGAAACGGCCTCGGTCACAAATAAAGTAACCGTTAACTTCAGAATTGTAGCGATTAACAATACGCCGCAGAGAACCATAACGTTCTCCTGGCGTGGTGTTGCAGCCTACCGAACAGCCAGTACAAACACTCGGTGCAACTTGCAGATCCCACTTTCGGGTATAGTGTTCGCTAAACGCCTTATCGGTAAATACTCCGGTGGGACAAACCTCAACCAGGTTGCCACTGAATTCGCTTTCCAGCACCCCTTCTTCATGTCGCCCAAAATAAGTATGGTGATGAGCAGCTTGCACCGATAGATCCGTGCCACCAGCGTAATCATCGTAAAAACGTACGCAGCGATAGCAGGTGATACAACGATTCATTTCATGATTGATAAACGGACCGAGGTATTGGTTGCGGTGAGTCACCTTCTTCTTGTCATAGCGACGATAGTTGTGTCCGGACATTTGGGTCATGTCTTGTAGATGACACTCACCACCTTCTTCGCACACAGGACAGTCATGGGGATGACTGATCATTAGACTTTCAATAACTCGCTCGCGCATGTCTTTCGCCTGCGGATCTTCGATGGAGATAATGGATCCTTCCGTCGCGGGCGTCATACAGGCCATGACCAACATACCGTCTTTGTCATCGGCGTCTCGATATTGTTTAACTGCGCACTGACGACAGGCTCCTACTGATCCCATGCAAGGGTGCCAGCAGAAGTAAGGCAGGTCGAGACCCTGCGACAGACATTCCTGTAACAGATTGTTATCGGGATTTACTTCGTATTCGATCCCATCAATAACAACTTTGGCCATTTATTACTCCACTATCCTCTTAGCTCTAACTATGGCTTACAACAAACATCAATGTTTGTAAGGACAACATTTTTCTTTGATGTGTCGGTCAAAATCTTCAGCAAAGATTTTTAGCCCACTACCCAGTGGGGCTGTTGCACCGGGAGCTAGAGCACAAAAAGTGCGACCCGGCCCCAAGTAATCCACATGCTCATGTAAAATCTGTAAATCTTTTTCTGTTCCACGCCCGGTTTCAAATTCATTAAATATTTCATCGACCCAGGGGAGCCCATCTCTGCAGGGCGTACAAAATCCACAGGACTCATGGGCAAAAAATTTCATCAAGTTTCCAATCATGCCTACCGGACAGGTTTTGTCATCAAGCAATATCATTGTTCCAGTAGCGAGTCGGCTGCCGACTTTCGCCACCTCATCGTAGTCAAATTGCAAATCCAAATGTTCAGGCAGCATAAAATCTGTTGAACCGCCGCCTGGAAGAAATGCTCGTAGTTCATATCCATCCTGCATGCCGCCACCGTATTGTTCGATGACTTCTCGGATGGTTACACCCAATGGCAGCTCCCAACAGCCTGGCGTCTTAACCCTGCCACTGATGCCAAAAAGTTTTGTGCCGTGATCATTGCCTTTGGTTAAGCCGTGATACCAATCCACACCGTAGCTAAGGATGCCAGGTAAATTACAGACGGTTTCAACGTTATTAACGATAGTTGGCTTACCCCAGAGTCCACTTACTTGTGGAAACGGCGGTTTGGCTCTTGGATTTGCGCGCTTACCTTCTAAGGCATTTAGCAGCGCGGTTTCTTCACCGCAGATGTAACGACCAGCACTGGTGTGCAAGATGATGTCTAGATCGAAACCAGTTCCGAGAATGTTCTTGCCTAAATAGCCCTTGTCGTAAGCTTCGCTAATTGCTTTCTTTAACGCGTATTCAGAAGCCTTGTATTCTCCCCGCAAGAAGATATAGGCGGTACTGGCCTGAATGGTATAGGAACCGATGATCATGCCTTCCAACATGAGGTGGGGATCACCTTCCATTAGCAAGCGATCTTTAAACGTACCGGGTTCCATCTCATCAGCATTAACGACAAAGTATTTTTGCTTAGGAGAGTTTTCACCTTGAGGAACAAAACTCCACTTCAAGCCAGTTGGAAAGCCAGCGCCTCCTCTTCCTTTTAATCCGGAATCTTTAACCAATTGCAAAACATCTTCCGGACTCAGTCCAGCAGCGATGGCCTTTATACTCTGATAGCCCTCGTTAGCTTCATAGGCGGCTATGTCCAGCGGAGGCCGAGACATGTCGATGTTTTTTGTTAAAGGTTTACTTTCCACGTTGTTCCCGTTTCGTTCGCTATTCTTTGCTTCTGTAATCCGTAAAAATCTGATCTATCTTTTCAGCTGTTAAATTTCTATGGAGATCATCGCCAACCATCATCACCGGCGCTCGATCACAGTCACCTAAGCAAGGCACTGGCAAAAAAGTAAAATCACCGTCTTCGGTAGTACCACCGAAATCCACACCTAGCTTTTCATTGATATGGGCGCGCATGTCATCGCATCCCATGATCCAGCAACTCACGCTATTGCAAAAAAGAATGACTTTCTTGCCTACTGGCTGTCGATAAACCAGATTAAAAAACGTCGCCACACTTTCCAAGTCAGCAACTGGAATTTCAAGATACTTGGAAATTGCCTGCATGCTTTCATCAGAAACCCAACCTTGATGTTTCTGCACAATTTTCAGCGCTTCCAGACCTACTGCCTGCTTGTCAGGATAGAGCTCCATTTCATGCTCAATTTCCTTGATCTCTGCGTCAGTCAATTGGCGCGCTTTGGTCGCGCTGCTGGCGATTAGATCTGCACTCATCGGTCCACGTCCGCCATTACAAAATCAATACTGGCAATGATGGCAATCAAATCCGCCACCATGAAACCACGGCTTATTTCTGGAATCATTTGCAGATGCGCAAATGATGGAGTACGAATTCGAGTTCGGTATGAAGTAGTGTTGCCATCGGAAACCAAGTAGTAACTATTAATACCCTTGGTTCCTTCGATCGCCATGGTCACTTCATTGGGAGGAATCACCGGCCCCCAGCTCACACTTAAGAAGTGATTGATCAAGGTTTCGATATCCTGCATGGTTTTTTCTTTGCGCGGTGGCGTCGTTAGCGGATGGTCAGCTTTGTAGTCTCCACTCGGCATATTGTCGACGCATTGTTTGATAATGCGTAGGCTCTGGCGCATTTCTTCAACACGAATAGCGCAGCGATCATAACAATCACCGTTAACCGCAATTGGCACATCGAATTCAAAATTTTCGTAACCGCTATAAGGGCGATCCTTACGGAAATCCCATTCCAATCCTGTTGCTCTTAAACCAGCACCAGTTACTCCCCAATCAAACGCCTGCTGCGTGTTGTAGCAACCGACACCCTGGGTACGGCGTTTTAAGATGCCGTTTTCCATCACCATCTTGTCGTACTCGTCAATACGAGGCGGGATAAAATCGAGCAGCTCTTTAACTCGCACATCCCAGCCTTCCGGCAAATCTTGTGCAACACCGCCAATACGAAACCAACCAGGATGCATACGTGCACCGCAAATCGATTCGATAATATTAAAGATGCGTTCACGTTCTACAAACATGTAGAAAATAGGTGACAGTTGTCCCACATCCTGTGCAAACGTGCCGTAAAAAAGCAGATGGCTACAGATTCGAAACATCTCCACGAGCATGACTCGAATCGTCTTAACTCGTTCCGGAACTTGAATGCCTGCCATTTTTTCGACTGCCATGACATAGGGCAGATTGTTCATTACACCGCCGAGATAATCGATGCGATCGGTATAGGGAATATAGGTATGCCAGGATTGGCGTTCACCCATTTTCTCGGCACCACGATGGTGGTAGCCAATATCTGGCACCGCATCTACCAGGATCTCACCGTCCAATTGCACCGCGATACGAAACGCTCCGTGCACACTGGGGTGGTTTGGACCCAGGTTTAAAAACATGAATTCGGAATTATCGGACTCCCGCTTCATGCCCCACTCTTCTGGCTTAAACAACAACGCTTGCTGCTCGTACTCGGCGGCTTCGTCTTCTAAGGAAAACGGCTCCATTTCCGTAGCCCGAGCCGGATGTTCCTTTCTTAAGGCATGTCCCTTCCAGGTAGGAGGAAGAACAATTCGATAGAGGTTGGGATGGCCGTCAAAATTTATCCCGAACATGTCCCAGGTTTCACGCTCATACCAGTTGGCAGCAGGCCACAGGCCGATAATGCTTGGAATATTGAGATCTGCATCCATTAGCGGCACTTTTATGCGGAAATCACAGTTTCCAGAAAAGGACATCAGGTGATAAACCACCGTAAATTCTGAATCTGGCTGATCTTCACGATGAACACGCAGGCGTTCATCGATAGCAGTAATGTCGAACAACATCTCAAATCGGGGATTGGTTTCGTCCCGCAGGGTGCGCAACAAGGCAACCAGTTGCTGGCGATCCACCCATACAGTAGGCATGCCTCCGCAAGTAGCCTGCTCTGCCAGGATTCGGTCACCGAAATCATGGCGCAGCTTCTCCAGCAATCCTGCGGATTGGCTGTCTATACTGACTGTTTGCGCGCTGGCTTCCATCTTACTATTTACTTTAATTTATCTAGTTAACTAGTTGTTATAATTTATTTTATACTTCGTTAGGTGGCCGTAATTCAGTGGCAGCTATGCGTTCTGGACCACGGACTTCTCGCTGCACAGGATGCGCTTCTTTCTGAATAATTCCCTGGTCGTTGATTACCCAGCTGAGGGGTCGACGCTCACGGGCGATAGACTCCTGTAAAAGTATCAATCCCTGCAGCAAAGCCTCTGGTCGCGGCGGACAGCCGGAAACATACACGTCCACTGGTAGAAATTTGTCTACGCCCTGTACCACCGAGTAAATGTCATACATGCCGCCTGAATTGGCGCAGGAACCCATGGAAATTACCCATTTGGGTTCTAGCAATTGGTCATACAGCAGTCTCACTACCGGAGCCATCTTGCGGAACACAGTTCCTGCAATCACGATCATGTCCGCCTGGCGTGGCGTTCCACGAATGACCTCGGCGCCGAATCGAGCCAGGTCGTGCCGTGCGGTAAAAGCTGTGGCCATTTCTACGTAACAGCAGGACAGGCCAAAGTTAAATGGCCAGACCGAATTTTTTCGACCCCAGGCCACCATATCTTCAAGCTTCGCCATTACCACGTTCTGGCGAATAAAATCATCTACCGCACTCCCTCCAGGTTGAGGTGAAGCGGAATCTTCTACCGACTGCAGTTGCCAATTCATAGTTTAAATTCCTTCCGGTTTACAACCCCACCAGGACCTTTGAGCTCTTGTAACTCTCGCTTTTGAATTTCTGTTCGCCAATCCAGGGCACCGATGCGCCACAAATAGAAAAGCGCCACGATTAAGATAAAGATGAACACGCTAATTTCGATAAAACCGGGCCAACCTGCTTCCCGCACTGCCACCGCCCAGGCAAACAGAAACACCACTTCCAGATCGAAGATAATGAAGAGGATAGCGGTAAGGTAAAAGTGTACGGAAATGCGGAATTGAGCTGATCCGACTGAAATGATGCCTGATTCGAAAGGCGTATTTTTATATTTGCGATTGATGCGCTGGCCGAGAAAGAAAGACAGACCCAGCATGGTAACGACCACCGCAAGTACGATTGCGGAGAAAAAAAGAAATGGCCGTAATCCATCCAAAAAGCTAACAGTCTGTTCCAAGCTCTACTCCAGTCTCTGAATGATCAAGCAAGCAGCGAAGCGTAATTGCAGGGAATGTTTTGGAACTCACTCGTAGGCAGGGCGAATAACTGATTAGTCTTTTTGCTTTCGTTCTTATTTTCAGGGGGAGTTTGTCCCCGAATGCTGTCTGAACGACGAATAGCAATGGTACTAAGTACCAGGGACTGAATGTCACTTCCCATAGTGTTGTCTTGCAACTTATTTTGAATCGTTTTTTGCGCTTGTTTCTCGCTGCGCATGAGCACTGCGAGGCGGCCTTTTGAGCGGTTGGAAATGTACACGGATAGGTCCTCGATAGCAAGTGGTTTCGCTCTGCGTAGCCGATTCAGGTCTTTGTTTTTAGTGTTCTTTTCCGTCAATTTATTGACTGTGTTCTTGATCCTGATCCAGGTCAAAAAACCCGCATTAAAATCTGCTTGTTTTTCGCTCAGTATAGTTGGGAAATTAAATATTTCCGGATCAAAAAACTCGATTCAGGCCATCGAGGGCAGCCGTTCGATAGGCTTCCGCCATGGTGGGGTAATTGAAGGTAGTCGTTAGAAAGTATTTCATCGTATTGGCCGCACCGGGTTGTCCCATGATCGCTTGACCGATATGAACGATTTCTGACGCCTGGTCGCCGAAACAATGGATGCCGAGAATCTCTAAGGTTTCGAAATGAAAGATTAGCTTTAGCATTCCAACCTGTTCGCCGGTGATCTGTGCGCGAGCTGTATTCTTGAAAAATGCTTTACCAACTTCATAGGGAATCTTCTCCGCCGTCAATTCGGCTTCGGTTTTTCCGAGAGTACTGATTTCCGGAATCGTGTAGATGCCGGTGGCAACTTCTTCCACTGGAGAACACTCGTCCGGAGCAAAAATCGCGTTGCTAGCGGCACGTCCCTGATCATAAGCCGCGCCAGCCAGTGCCGGCCAACCAACAACATCACCAGCTGCGTAGATATTCTTCGCTTTGGTTTGATAGCGCTTGTTAATTTCAATTTGGCCGCGGGAATTGGTGATTACACCAACATTTTTTAAGCCAAGATTCTGGGTATTGCCGGCACGCCCATTGGCCCATAAGAGAATATCGCTCTTAATTTTCTTGCCTGACTGTAAATAGGTAACGATATGATCATCGTGATACTCAATATGTTCATACTCTTCGTTGTGCCGACTGCGCACCCCAACATTCCTTAAGTGGTAAGCCAGGGCGTCGCTTATCTCTGTATCGAGAAACGTGAGCAAGGAATCCTCGGGATTTATGAGTTCAACTTTGGAGCCTAGACCACCAAATATAGACGCATATTCACAGCCAATGACTCCGGCTCCGATCACCGTCACCTTACGCGGGGAATGATCTAATCCCAGAATCGTGTCGCTATCGAACATCAATGGATGATCGAATTTGATTTTAGGGGGGTGGTAGGGTCTTGATCCGGTGGCAATGACAAAGTAATCCGCGGATAACTTCTTCCTTTTGCCGATCAGTTTAATCGTATGCTTATCTAAAAAACTGGCTCTGCCTTTAAAGATGGGAATGTGATTCCTTTCATAAAAATCGGAACGCATTCGTACCTGTTCGTAGACGACTCGGTCAGCGTGATTAAGAATCTGCTGAAAGCTCAATTTCCTGGCATCACCAAAATCTCGGAACATGGGATTAGTATTGAATGCCATCACTTGTTTAACGGAATGACGAAGGGCCTTAGATGGGATCGTCGCTAAATGAGTACAACTGCCCCCTACTTGCTCGAGGTCACAAATGACACCGACACGCTTGCCTTTTTTCTTGGTATTCATTGCGGCCGCCTCACCAGCGGGACCACTGCCGATTACCAAAAGATCAAAACGTTCAGATTGCTTTTTCTTTGCCATAGCACGTCGGTTAAGAAGATTTAAAGTTGTACAACTAAGTATAGCGGTTAGTTGCTAGTTGTTGATGTAAGGCTCAAACCCGGGACTTATATAGTGATCGAGCGCTGCATTATCAACCCGATAGATCAAATACGCATCTATATTCATCCTTGTAATAAGCGCTCTTGCCTGCTCCGGTCCGAGAATCATAAGCGCCGTTGCGTAGGCATCAGCCCATGCGGCAGATTCGTGGATAACGAAGGCGGCAGTTAAGTTGTGTGATACTGGCCTTCCCGTACGTGGATCGATTTCATGGGAGTAGCGCTCGCCATCGATTTCAAAAAAGTTTCGGTAATCACCAGACCCTGCTAATGCGAAAGTTTCGCCCCGGTTTGATAGAACTTCGTATACCTGCACCGGACCTTCCTGTGGAGTCTCGATCGCAGGTATCCAATCTTCATCGTTGCGTTTGCTGCCACTAACTTTGATCTCACCACCGATTTCAATGAAATAGTCGTTAACATTATTCGATTCAATCAAGTTGGCAACTTGATCAACGGCATATCCCTTCGCGATGCCGCTTAAATCAACATAGATGTCTCTCGATTTTCTAATCTGTCCCCGTGTCGCATCGATCGTGAGATTTGCTACACCAACATTTTCTAATGCAGCATTAATCTCTTCATCGCTGGGAACACCTTCAATGAGCAGCAAATCATCAGGTCCAAAGCCCCACAAATTTACCAGCGGACCGATAGTGACATCGAATGCGCCCCCAGTGTTTGCAGAAAGCTCTTTTGCCAGCAAAAATACAGTGCGCAGATGATCTGACGCGACAAAAGGCACGTTGACACTGTGTTGGTTAAAGCGACTCAGCTCAGAACTGCTGGCATAGGTCGAAAATACCTCGCGATCCAAGGTGGCGAGTAAAGCTGCCACTTCTACACTAAGCGCTTCACTGGAAGTGTCTGCAGGAATATTCACCAACTGCACTTCATAGCTCGTACCCATGGTGAAACCGGAAAATCTTTCCACCGAACTTTCGGTTCCGGGCAACAAAAAGATCGCACCCAGAATTAGTACAAGGAAGCAAATAGAAAAGCTATGGCGACGAAATATTTCGTTCATAGAACACTTTCAACATTGGATACATTGAGCACGTGATGCGTGCGAGAGTTTCTAGAGAAGGACTATTCTCTATGAATTCCAGGCAAAATAGAAATCAGCTTCCCCAGGTATGAGAGAGCCTACTCGTCCTGCGGGTAAACCTGAAACTTCACGCCCGCCATCTTATAGACCATCCGCCCTACCTGGCAGCAGTAACCGAATTCATTGTCATACCAGAGATAAAGCACACAGTGGTTTTCTCTAACGATGGTGGCATTGGAATCCACTATTCCTGCTTCACGGGTTCCGACGAAGTCTGAGGAGACAGCATCGGGGGATTGAGTAAAGCTAATCTGATTTTGTAGTTTCGAATGCAGCGCAATATCCCGGAGAAATTCATTCAGCTCATCTTTCGTGGTTGTTTGCGATAGGGTGAGATTCATGATTGCCATTGAGACATTAGGAATCGGAACCCGAACGGCATTACCGGTTAACTTTCCTTCCAGCTCTGGTACTGCTTTCACTACCGCTTTGGCCGCACCAGTTTCAGTAAGCACCATATTGAGTGCGGCAGATCTGCCGCGCCGGCTGCCCTTGTGATAATTGTCGATCAGGTTTTGGTCATTCGTATAGGCATGCACCGTTTCAACGTGGCCGTGCTCGATGCCAAATTTGTCATTCACAACTTTTAGAACGGGAGCAATTGCATTAGTAGTGCAGGAAGCAGCCGTAATGATTTTATCGTCTGGCTTCATTTGGTCATCATTTATGCCATACACGATGTTTTTGATATTACCTTTTCCTGGCGCTGTCAAAATGACTTTAGATGCGCCCTTCGCTTTCAAGTGCAAACTCAGGCCTTCTTCATCACGCCACATGCCGGTATTGTCGATAATAAGCGCGTCATCGATGTCATAGTCGTTGTAATTTATTTCTTCAGGCGAGTTCGCATAAATCACTTTGATAACATTGCCATTGGCAATAAGGCATTTGTTTTCTTCGTCGACACGGACAGTTCCTTGAAATGCTCCATGCACAGAATCGGCGGTAAACAGACTTGCTCGTTTATCGAGATCTCCCGGGCCCGCGGGTCGCACCACGATTGCTTTAAGGCGCATGACTTCGCCTGTGGAAGTGCGTTCTATTAGTAAGCGCGCCATCAAACGGCCGATGCGACCAAAACCATAGAGCACGACGTCCTGGGATTTTTCTATTGGGCTCTCTTTAACGCCATCCAGATAAGCCATTTCGTTTTTTACGAATTCATCTACGGAAAGTGCATCGGCTCCTTTCTCATCTTGATGTTCCATGAAGCGAACGGTTAGCTTGCCCAGATCGATTTGCGCGTGCCAGAGGTCGAGCTTGGCCATGGCCAATAACACCGTGTGAGTTTCGAATTCTGACATTTCATTGCGCTCGACCTGGCGCACGAAACGGTGAGATTTCATGATGAACGTTACCGAGCGATTATGTAGAGGACGGCCGTAGATAAAAACGCCAACGTTGCGCTGGCTAAATAGTCGACCGATTACGGGAATCATCTCCTGCACCAAAGCTTCGCGCTGTTTCCAGTCTCCGAAGTAATCATCTACGTTAGGACGTTCCACGAATTCCCCTTAAGAATAGTGCCTTTTACTGGCTGCCGGATTTTTGAAGGCGGGTATTATCGTGTGAAAGGTTTGCCTATGCAACAAAGTGAACTCCCGCCTTGGAATGATGAAAATAATCGACCGGATCGGCCAACATATTAGGACAAATGAACAAACAGATTTGGCCTGCTCGGTGGGCTTCGTAATTATTAGTCAGAAGTCTTAGAGAATTGAGCTACAATTCGCAGTCCGTCACTTTCCCTGGAATGCTTCGTCTTAATTTCAAAGAATTTCGATTTTCGGCAACAGATTCGTGTTGAATTCGTTGACCGCACGATACGGTGAGTATGAATTCCATCCAACATCCAACCATCCCTGGCGATGCTTACGAGAGCTGTTACTGGCAAGGAACCGAGGGTTGCGCCAGCAGCCTGGCGCTCTGCAATGCCGCGGCCCATGCCGACGGGCCGATATTATTGCTCTGCGAAAACAATGAAGTCGTCGAGCAGTCAATTCGGGAACTAAAGTATTTCTGTGCTGCTCACAAAGACCTCCCGGTATTTTCCTTACCGGATTGGGAAACGCTTCCCTATGACAATTTCTCACCCCACCAGGACATAATTTCTGAACGGCTCAGCGCCCTCTTTCATTTACCGCAACTCACACGAGGCATCCTGGTTTTATCGATAACCAGTCTTATGCATCGCTTGCCGCCTCATCAATACATCGCGGCAAACAGTCTGGATTTGAAAGTTGGGCAACAATTAGCAATAGAGCAAATTCGGGAGCAACTTACCCTGGCCGGTTATCAATCTGTTGATTCGGTATTCGAGCACGGAGAGTTTGCAGTGCGGGGATCGATTATCGATATCTTCCCCATGGGTTCATTAGTTCCCTACCGAATTGACCTCTTCGATGATGAGATAGAAACCTTAAGAACCTTCGATCCTGAAACCCAACGATCAGAGCATCAGGTTGAGGAAATAAAGCTACTTCCTGGTCGTGAATATCCGTTAGATGAGGCCGGCATTGCCGCCTTCCGCAATCGCTTTCACGAACTATCCGACATAGATCTACGGCAGTGCCCCCTGTATCAGGATGTTAGTGACGGCATCAACTCACCAGGGCTTGAATACTACCTTTCGCTATTCTTCGATGAGTTGAATACCCTCTTTGACTTTATGCCTGACAATACCATCGTCTTGAAACTGGGAGATATAAAAGCTGCCGGTGACCAATTTTGGCAAGACATTCATAACCGCTATGAAGATCGACTAATCGATCGCTATAGACCAATCTTAAATCCGGAAGATGTTTTCGTTCCTGTAGATCAGATTCTTTCTAAAACCAAGAACTATCGTCAGATCGAATTCAAAGTGCACGCTAATGCTTTAGATCTTGGCAGTACTTCACTTCCTGATTTAGCCAGCAATCCCCGCTTAGCTAAACCCTTTACTTCTGTCGAACAATTTCTCGCTGCGCAAGATTCCCGCACACTATTTTGCGCAGAATCTGCTGGCCGAAGGGAAACCCTGATCGAATTACTTAAACAGATCGGTATCCAGCCGCAACCGGTAGATCACTGGTCAGAATTTGTTGCTGGAAACTACAAAATAGCAATTGCGGTGGCACCACTCGATCATGGCATGTGGCTGCAGAAGGAGAACCTGGCACTTATTACCGAGACGCAGTTATTTGGCGATAGAGTCGCGCAACGTCGGCGCAGGAAAAAAACTCAAAATAATACCGACTTTATTGTTAAGAGCCTTACTGAATTGCGAATTAACGATGCCGTGGTTCATATCGATCACGGCGTTGGGCGCTATCGCGGCCTGCAAACTATAACCACCGATGGTCAAACCACTGAGTTTCTTACGCTGGAGTATGCAAACGAAGCGAAACTCTATGTTCCTGTCGCCTCATTAAATTTGATCAGTCGTTATAGCGGTGCGGAACAAGAATCAGCACCAATCAACCATCTCGGTACCGATCACTGGCAAAAAACCAAACGCAAAGCAGCAGAAAAAATACATGATGTAGCGACTGAACTTCTGGAGATATATGCCCAACGAATGGCACGTAAAGGCTATAACTATGCATTAGACCAAGAAGAATACGACAAATTTTCCGCTACATTTCCTTTTGAGGAAACACCTGACCAGGAAAATTCGATTGCAGCTGTTATTGACGACATGAACAGTAAACTTTCCATGGATCGATTGGTTTGCGGTGACGTAGGCTTTGGCAAAACTGAAGTCGCGATGCGCGCAGCTTTTATCGCCGCACAAAACAATAAGCAGGTTGCCTTGCTGGTGCCCACAACCCTTCTGGCGCAACAGCACTATGAGAGCTTTAAAGACCGCTTTGCTAATTGGCCTATCGTGGTGGATGTTGTATCCAGATTTAAATCTGCTGCAGAGCAGAATAAGACATTGGAAAAAGTTGCGGCAGGAAATATCGATATCTTGATCGGTACACACAAACTTCTACATGCGGAAATTGACTACAGTAATTTAGGGCTGCTTATAATCGACGAAGAACATCGATTTGGCGTCAGGCAAAAAGAAAAGCTGAAAGCGATTCGGGCCAATGTAGATATTCTTACTTTAACTGCAACCCCAATTCCTCGCACTCTGAATATGGCGCTTTCTGGTATTCGCGATCTCTCACTAATCGTAACTCCACCTGCCCGTCGACTCTCTGTAAAAACTTTCGTCAGAGAACAACAAGACAGCCTCGTCATAGAAGCTGTATCTCGTGAGTTACTGCGAGGAGGCCAGGTCTTCTATTTACATAATGAGGTGAAATCAATAGATAGAGCAGCAGAACACTTGCGAGAAATTATTCCTCAAGCACGCATCTGCGTTGCACACGGCCAGATGGCTGAACGTGATTTAGAAAAAGTCATGGCCGATTTCTATCACAAGCGATGTAACATTCTGGTCTGTACCACCATTATTGAAACTGGAATCGACATTCCCAGCGCCAACACGATTCTAATTCATCGAGCTGATAAATTTGGCCTGGCGCAATTGCATCAACTAAGAGGACGAGTTGGTCGCTCTCATCACCAGGCCTACGCCTATTTATTGTTGCCGAGCCAAAGTAGACTCAATCGCGATGCGCAGAAAAGAATCGAAGCAATTCAGGCGGCCACTACCCTGGGAGCAGGTTTCACTCTCGCCAGTCATGACCTGGAAATACGCGGCGCAGGAGAATTGCTTGGGGACGAACAGAGTGGACATATGCAAAAAATCGGCTTTTCCCTTTACACAGAACTATTAGAAGAAGCGGTAGATGCAATCAAGGCCGGTAGGACACCCAGCCCGGAATTGGATCTCGACAAATCCATCGAAGTTAATCTGCGTATACCTGCATTAATTCCAGAAGACTATCTTCCAGACGTTCACACTCGATTAATTATGTATAAACGAATTTCCTCCTCCCGCGATGAAGAAGAATTGCAGGAATTACAGATTGAGATGATTGATCGCTTCGGTTTGTTACCGGAACCATTAAAGCTATTGTTCCGTCTAACAGAATTAAAACTAAGAGCGCAAAGATTTGGTATAAAGAAGATAGATGCCAATGTCAGCTCTGGAAGAATAGAGTTCAAACCAGCAACAGAAGTAGATCCGCTGTCTTTGGTACAGCTCATCCAAGATGATCCAATGCATTTTAAACTAGGTGGTGCAAATCAATTACAATTCTCTCACGATAGTAATGACGCAGATGCAAAACTGATATTTATTAATTCCGTATTGGATAAATTTAAGTTGTCGGAACAGCGAGCGGCTTAGAGTAGTACAACGATTTGAATAAAATGAAAAAACTATTGCTTCAATTTTCTATTCTGGTCGCTACATTAACGACCAGTTCTGCAGTGTTTAGTCAAGAGAGATGGTTCAAGATTGAACTTTCTATCTTCACTAACGAGAACTCGACTGATCGCATAGAAGAAGAGTGGCAGGCAGAACGCATGGAATTAACGTATCCGGGCCAGCTGCGAAGATTGAACAAACTGTCAGATCTGTTACTTGCAGATAATCTACAACTAAGCGCTTTAGACAATTTTGCATCCACCACGGATGAAGACCTATTAGCACCTGAAGAGATTCAAGCACAGATTCGCGCGGAGTCAATCGCAGCTGTAGGACCATTACCCGCTACCCAAAACAGCGGATTTAAAATATTCGATTTTCAGCGAGAAGATTTTCTGCAGCTACCTACTGCCGAGAGCGACTTTCAACAAACCAACAGAACCTTGGAAAGATCCGCAGACCATCGCCTTCTTTTCCATGGTTTATGGCGACAGGCAGTGCTGCAACCAGATGATTCCATTCCAATCTACATTGAAGGTGGCCTTGCCTACGGGGATCAGCATGAACTTCAAGGAAGTCTGACTATTCGCTTTAATGATAATGAGGATCGGGTTGTCATCGATACCAACCTCTGGCTTACTGAATTCAGCTTCGTTGAAAATACTAATAACGATTGGCAGCTTCCAATAATTCCCACAGCAGTAAGAAGCGACCCAACACTAAGCAGTGACTTGCGTTATTACCCAATTCAGATTTACCAAATGGAACAGAGTCGAGAAATGCGTAGCACTGAGTTTCATTACCTTGATCACCCAGCCCTTGGAATTGTGATTCTAGTGGAGCCCTTTGAAATTCCTGAAGCCCCTCTCCCTACTCCTGGTTTTTAGTTGGCGTCGATAAAGTTTTTGAGTACTTCCATGACGAAGCCCATTCCTTCCTTTACATGGGCTTCGATTTCAGACATTAAAATTTCTTTCTCACCGAGACCTGCGGCCCAGTTCACTGAGAGTGCCAACATGGCGTAGTCGAGTTTTATTTCTCTGGCTAATGCGGCTTCGGGCATGCCAGTCATTCCCACCACATCACAACCGTCTCGTTGTAAGCGTTTTATTTCAGCGGCTGTTTCCAGGCGCGGTCCCTGCATACAGCCATACACGCCATGCTTTAAGAGCAATTTGCTGCCACCTTGTGTCGTATTCACACTTTCAAAGGCAATCTGCAGCTCACTTCGCAATTCCTTGGAGAAAGGCTCAGTGAAATCGATGTGAGTGACAAACTCTAAATCTTCTTCAAAGAAGGTAGCGGCCCGACTGTGGGAGTAATCGATAATCTGGTCTGGAATGGCAAAATTGCCGGGGCCTGTGTCAGGATGAATTCCGCCAACGGCATTGACGGCGATAATCTTATCTACCCCTACCATCTGCAAGGCCCAGACATTGGCTCGATAGTTAATTTTGTGGGGTGGGATCACATGGCCTTTTCCATGGCGAGGTAGAAATGCCACAGTTTGGTCACCATACTGGTAGAGTTCTACAACAACGCGCTTGTCAGAGAAAGGAGTAGCAACACGTTTAAATCCTGCCGCTTTGAATCCTTCGATCTGAGAAAGACCTGTACCACCTATGATCGCTAACATGCTGTTCGTTGAGTCGCTGCCAATACTAATAAAAGCGCAAGAACATTAAACCAGCTGGTGCAGCACCGCAATAGTAGGTATAGCAATCGCTACGAGATTATGAATAAAGAGTTGAGTGGCTTGGAAGAGCTACATCGCCAGGAGGTGGAGGGCCTCCTGACGGCATGTTCGAAATCTAGGCGAGCCAATCAAGGCTTGGCGAAGATTGTTTTTATCGAGTAGCTAGTTTAATTATTATCTATTTTTCCCAAATTACCAGTAACCGGACCCCATCGCTGAATCAAAATGCAATACGTTTCACAAAATGCTCGGTTTTCTTCATGCAAACGCTATCGCTATAGTCTGGAAAGGAGTTGGAATGACGGTCATGGTCGCGTTTTATTCATTGGATTAAATCCTTCCACGGCGGATCATAGAAAAGATGACCCAACAATCCGAAGATGTGTTGGTTTCGCCAAATCCTGGGGATATAACTCTATGGAAATCGTTAATCTGTTCGCCTACCGCGCAACCTATCCCGAGGATCTTAAAGCTGCCCCTAATCCCATCGGCGCAGCCAACGACAAATGGATTCGAGTCGCTCAGAAGCGCAGCGATAAGACCATTGCCTGCTGGGGATCAATTGAAATGGGTCGTCAAAGAGCCGCCACCGTCCTAAAAACCCTGGATGACCCTTACTGCTTAAAAATTAACCAGACTTCTGAACCCGCCCACCCCTTGTATCTACGCGCTGATTTGCGGCCATTTCCCTACGTATTTGAAAGCAGAGCCGAGGCCTAAGAATGGCGTTGCTAACGAAACTAGCCCAGTCCTTATGGCCTACAGCAGGAATAAGCCTCACCTGGAGAAAATTACTCTATCGCCAACTCTGTAAAGGCGATGCGACCCCGAATTTTCCTTTTTCCAAGGATTTTTTTGGGCTTAGCTATGAAGGAAATCTCAATAACAGCATCGAAGCGAACATCCTTTTCTATGGGGCTTTCGAAAAACCCCTCCTCTATTTTTTACGAGATACCTGGCTAAACCTAAGCGCGGACAATGCTGTCGGGCAAAAACAGGCTTTTGTCGATATTGGAGCTAATATCGGTCAGCACTCCCTCTTTATGTCTAACTATGCAGATAGAGTCTTCGCCTTCGAGCCTTTTTCTGCCGTGAGTTCCAAGCTAAAGCGCCATATTTCCTTAAACACTATCGATAACATTCAACTCGAGGAAACCGCATTAAGTGACCAGTCAGAGGCGTTGGAGTTTTATGCACCTACCGGGCGCAATCAGGGAATCGGCTCCTTCGATGCCAGCACGGCGACCAAGGGAAATGTTGCCACCAGCAATTTGAATCTGATTAGAGGTGACGAGTTTTTTAGTGATCAGACCCAGTACTCACTAGATCTGATAAAGATTGATGTGGAGGGATTTGAGAAAAAGGTGATCGCTGGGCTGCAAAATACGCTGCGCTCCCAACGTCCAGTAGTGGTGTGTGAAATTAGATATGGCCAGGAGCTCTCTTTCTCTGGCCTCGATGATCTCTTGGCGCTGTTGCCCGAAGACTATGAACTTCGCCGCTTCGACACCCGCAATCCAGACGGTTCCAAGGCCAAAAAGCGTGGCTCAAAAGCGAAACACAGCGGATTTTATCGAATAGTGCCTTTTTCTGGCTGGCGTGAATCAGGTCAGGACGATGTTATTGCGGTACCGACAGAGAAAAAGCTGTTAATTCCGGGGTTTAGCGCCGAATCAGAATGAATCGCACAAAAAAAACGGCCTAGCGCTAAGAACTCAATCCTAGCCTAGACCACTTAGGTATGTTGCTGATTATATTGTCGTCCTTACTGTAGGTATCTTTAGTAAATTGTTGTTTTTTGGAGGAATTGAGGGGTTTTCGAATATTTCGGTTGAGTAGGCAAGTGCGGCCGTGCTTTGGCCGTTCTGCACAATAGGTGATCTGTCGGGAGGACTGACTCTGAAATTAGCTGAGCTAATTTCTTCGCCCTAAAGGGCAGCCTGCGGCTGTCCTGCGCGCTACGCGCTTGTCGAACCGGGAGGTGAGAGTTAACTCCTGGGCAAGCCATACTAAAAAGGACCCTATTGGGTCCTTTTTAGTATGGTGCGCCCGGGAGGACTCGAACCTCCAACCCCCGGCTTAGAAGGCCGGTGCTCTATCCGGTTGAGCTACGGGCGCAGATATTTTTAATGGCTGGTGTTTGAAAGGCGCGTATTTTACACGATTCGGGGCTATGAACCATGAGGGTTTGCTGCGGATCTAAATGAGGCGTCTATCTGGTTTGTTCTTATCTTCGTCTGCATCGCGGTGGGAATGGGGAGTGCCGTAGCAATTTAAGCCGGTATACATTCCTGCCATTACCAGGGACAGGTTCTTATAAGCCGCTGCCAATTTGGCGATAAGGCCTTTCTTGTCAGAATTCGGCGCAAACGGGGCTTCTACGTTTAAGTCCGCAACTGCGATTCGTTCGCCATCGATGGTCTTTTGTTTGTGCTTGGTCATAGGCTCACTAGCTTTCTCACTAGTATTGACCGAACTATGCCCTATCTGGTTGCAAGCTTGAAGTAAGAAGTGACGAGAAAATGGGGTGACTGACGGGGTTTGAACCCGCGACAACCGGAGTCACAGTCCGGGGCTCTACCAACTGAGCTACAGTCACCATTGAGCAGATAGTCATTTGACTCTTATTATGCCTTCAAAAATTGGTCGGGGTAGAGAGATTTGAACTCCCGACATCTTGCTCCCAAAGCAAGCGCGCTACCAGACTGCGCTATACCCCGATATCTTCATGACACTATTTAAGAGGACGGCATATTACTCGCGTCATTTAGGTCCGTCAATTAGTGATTTGACCACGGTTTACCTTAAGTTTCAGCGCCTGGCAGCCCAGCAAAACAAATTAAATACGCGCAATTGAACTCAACTAAATAGACACATCCATGTATTTTTCGGTCAAACTTGAAAAAGGTTTATCTTTCTATGCGCCAACCACTGCCGTCGGCTCCATCTTCAACCACAACTTTCATCGCCGCTAACTGGTCTCGAATTTCATCGGCACGATTCCAATTCTTATCCGCTCTGGCTTGTTCTCTTTCGGCAATAAGCTGATCGATTGCAGCAGCATCTAATTCAACCGACTGATCGCTCTGGAGAAAATCCGCTGGATTCGATTGCAGAACCCCCAGGATACCGCCTAGTCTCACTAACAATTTGCCAAGTTGATTAGCCAGGTCGCTATCTGCATGCTTTTGCTTATTGATTTCAGTCACCAACTCAAACAACACAGCGAATGCTTCGGCCGTATTAAAGTCGTCATCCATTGCCGCCAGGAATGCCTTTTCGAATCGACTATTGGTTAGTGATTTCGCGCTTTCAATCTCTAAATCTTGCAGTGCAATATAGAAACGTTCCAGTGCTTTTGCGGATTGTTGCAGACTCTGCTCGGAGTAGTTAATTGGACTGCGATAGTGGCTAGCGATCAACAGATGTCTAACGACTTCCGGGCTATATTTTTTTATTACTTCTCTTACAGTAAAAAAATTGCCGAGCGATTTTGACATTTTTTCATTGTCTACCCGCAGCGGTCCATTATGCATCCAGAGGTTGGCGAACTTGGAATCGTTAGCACATTCGGATTGAGCAATTTCGTTCTCATGATGAGGAAACAACAGATCTGTTCCGCCGCCATGAATATCGAAGTTATTTCCCAGTGTACTGTTAGACATAGCTGAACATTCGATGTGCCAACCCGGTCGACCATAGCCCCAGGGTGAGTCCCAACCGACACCGTCATCAGGTGATGATTTCCATAACACAAAGTCTCTGGGATCTTGCTTTAGCTCGCCAACTTCGATGCGCGCCCCGTCCAATAATTCGTCCATTTTCTTTTTCGACAGTTTTCCGTAATCGGGAAATCGCATCACCGAAAAATAAACGTCACCATTGTCTGCACGATAAGCAAACTCTTTTTCGATCAAGACCTCGATCATGGCAACGATCTGATCAATATGGCTAGTGGCACGGGGTTCTTGATCTGGCGGCAAGATAGCCAGAGCTTTTTCGTCTTCATGCATGGATTCGATGAAGCGCTCGGTCAGATCTGAAAACAATTCATTGTTTTCATTTGCTCGCTGCAAAATTTTGTCATCGATGTCGGTTATGTTGCGAACATAGGTCACATCGAATCCGCGAGCACGCAAATAACGCACGATGACATCGAAGGCGACTAACATGCGTGCATGACCTAAGTGGGTATAGTCGTAAACCGTTAGTCCACAGACGTAGAGTCGAACCTTACCTTCTTCGATTGGGCGAAATTCTTCTTTCGCCTGAGTCATTGTATTGTAGATTTGCAACATCTTACTTTTAGTCCTAACTGGACCAGGAGTCCCGCAAGGTAATGGTACGATTGAACACGGGATTTGTTTCGGTGCTGTCCTTCCGATCTATGCAGAAGTAACCTTCCCGCTCAAATTGAAAATTTTCTGAATCACTTTCCGCGAACACTGAAGGTTCCACGACACATTCAGTAAGCTCAATCAGCGATGTTGGATTAAGACAATCCCGATAGTCTTCGATCTCTTTGGATTCTGGATTTTCAACATTGAATAATCGATCGTAGAGACGTACAGTTGCCTTAACGCCCTCAGTAGTTGACACCCAATGAACCACTCCTTTGACTTTTCTCCCTTCTGGTTTCTTTCCAAGGGTATCTTTATCCACTGTACACTTTAACTCGCTTATTTCTCCGTCGGCGCCCTTAATCACTTCAGTGCATTTAATGACGTAAGAACCTCTTAACCTGACTTCACCTTCAGGTATCAAGCGCTTGAATCCTGCCGGTGGTTCTTCTTCAAAATCAGCTCTGTCGATATAGATTTCTCGCGTAAAGGGAACTTCCCTTCTACCCATCGATTCCTCTTTGGGATGATTCTGTAAACTCAGTATTTCCCTATGCTCTGGCTCAAGATTGACCAATGTCACCCGCAGCGGATTGAGCACACACATCGCACGGGGAGCGCTTTTATCCAAATCATCTCTGATGGCATGCTCCAACATACTCATGTCGACGACACTTTCTGAACGGCTAACCCCTACACTTTCACAAAAGTTGCGGATCGATCTGGCAGTAAAGCCCCGTCTGCGCATACCTGCCAGGGTTGGCATACGAGGATCATCCCATCCTTCTATTACTCCAGTATCGACCATTTCTTTTAGATTACGCTTACCCATCATGGTGTAGTTGAGTTTTAACTTGGCAAACTCTGTTTGTTCAGGCAGTACGTAGTTAATAGCCTGCCCTTCCAAGTCACTGACATTGCTAAGTGATGCAATATCCAGATTATGCAGAATCCAATCATAGAGAGGTCGATGATCTTCAAATTCCAGGGTGCATAGAGAATGAGTTATGTTCTCGATCGCATCAGAGATGCAATGGGTGTAGTCATAAGTAGGGTAAATACACCATTCCTTACCGGTTTGATGATGCGCAATATGCCGAATTCGGTATAAAACCGGATCCCGCATGTTTATGTTCGGGGAAGCCATATCGATCTTGGCCCGCAAGGAATAATTACCATCCTCGAATTCCCCCGCTCGCATTCGAGCGAATAAATCAAGATTCTCCTCAATAGAGCGCTCTCGATCAGGACTATTGGTTCCTGGCTCGGTCAAGCTACCGCGATACTCCCGTGCCTGTTCCGCACTTAGGCTATCGACGTAAGCCAGACCCTTTTCTATGAGCTGGACGGCGAAATCATATAAGCGCTCAAAGTAACCGGACGAGTAACGCACCTCATCATTCCAGTGAAAACCCAGCCAATTGATGTTGTCCTTTATGGCATCGACGTATTCCTGGCTCTCTTTTGCCGGATTAGTGTCGTCGAAGCGCAAATTACAGAGCCCACCGTTCTCCGCAGCGACCGAGAAGTTCAAACATATCGATTTGGCATGACCAATATGCAAATATCCGTTCGGCTCTGGCGGAAATCGCGTGTGCACACGACCCTCATGCTTATTGGAAGCAAGATCCTGAGCAATCTTGTTGCGTATAAAATTTGAGGGAGTCCCAGCTTCAGAAGAGCTACGACTATCCTTTTCTAACTCGGCCATTAACTAAATCTTTGCGTTCGCTGGTGAGGATTAGTGAAAAAACTCGGGGCTTTCGAGAGATTTGTAAAAACCTTATTATAACTGCTCAACCTAAAACCATTAAACAAAACTTACCAAGGATTCGCTTTCAGGGAGTAATAATGATTGTTTTCAAGACAAATTACGGCTCAATCACCATCGAGCTGGATTTCGACAAGGCCCCCAAGTCTGCTGCCAACTTTAAGCAATATGCACAAGATGGCTTCTATGATGGCACTATTTTCCACCGAGTCATCGATGGTTTTATGGTACAAGGCGGCGGATTTGAACCTGGAATGACTCAGAAAGAAAGTGGTGATTCTATCGAAAATGAAGCGGATAACGGATTATCTAACCTCACTGGCACCGTTGCCATGGCGCGTACCTCTGACCCCCATTCCGCGACTTCCCAATTCTTCATCAACGTCTCGGATAATCTATTTCTCGATCATCGCGGTAAAACCGATCAGACCTGGGGCTATGCAGTAATTGGCCGGGTCGTCGATGGCATGGATGCGGTCAACAAGATTAAGGCCTGCGATACTGGCTCCAACGGCGGCCATCAAGACGTGCCAGTCGACGATGTGGTTATCGAATCAACTGAAGTGCAAGAAGACTGATTTTGCCTGACCGCGTTTTACTCATCTCTGATTTACATCTGGAAGAGCAAAGGCCGGACATTACTGCTGCCTTTAAGCGCTTTCTGCTGAATAACCAGGGACAATGTTCCCAACTTTTTATTTTGGGAGATCTTTTCGAAGTTTGGATTGGAGATGATGCTCAATCCCAGCTTGCTGAAGAAATCGCTGCCTCCTTAAGTGCGTTTAATGAGGCAGGCAGCGCAATCTATCTCATGCATGGCAACAGAGATTTTCTGTTAGGTGATTCCTATGCAAAAGCATGTGGAGCAGAACTTATTCCCGAACACTATGTGCTTGCTCTGGAAAAGCAAGAATTTTTGCTACTCCATGGCGACAGCCTTTGTACTGACGATACGGATTATCAGGAATTTCGTTCGATGGTCAGGAACCCCAGCTGGCAGGAAGCGTTTCTCGCCAAGACTATTGAAGAGCGTGTCACCTATGCGCAAGAAGCTCGCCGTCAGAGCCAACTGGCCACTGGCGCAAAGCCAACAGAAATAATGGATGTGAATAACGCTGCAGTACAAGCGCTCTTTGCCGAAAACCAACAGCAAATTGTTATTCATGGCCACACCCACAGACCGGCCATACACAGTGTCGCCTTGAACTCTTCCGCTGCAAAAGAATTAGCCGGACAGAGAATCGTATTGGGGGATTGGGATAAATATATTTGGTACGCAGAAATCCATGGTAGCGAAGTAGAGTTGCACTCCACTCCTCTGACTTCCTAACAGAGTCTCTCTAAGCAGAATTTTCAGAGCTGGTGCGCGGTAGTTCGAAGTAGCGATCGAAATGTGCCTGGCAGAGCACCAGCAACTCCTGTTCGATCAGCTCACAGAGCTGTTCCAGAGAATGTTGCTCGTATGGCGGCAAGGTATAGGCGCCATAATCTTTTAAATTTTCAATCTGTCGATGATTTTTCTTTAGCAAATTGTGTAGCCAGCAATAGGGGGATAATTCATCATCAAATGGAATACTCGCTCGCTCTAAACCTGATTTTAGATTGGGCACCGAGAAGATTCGAAGCTTGTTTTCCAGTATTTGGCAAATCAACTTCTCAATGCGTTTTAAAACTGCGTCCTTGCTCGCCGCATCATAAGCATTCCAATTAATCACTTCGAAGGAATAGCGCTTGCAACCACGGCAGACCGCATCACCCAATGACGTGGTGGAACAAATTCCGATACAAGGCGTTTTAGGATTATTCATTAATGAAACTAGTGTGCAGGTAAAGCATTAGTCGTAAAACCGAAAGAAGACTTTAGCAAGTCTGAATGATTTGTACAGCAGCGAAATTACTGGCCCGCGAGTGCTCTCCGCCCCCTTCACACCGGGCTCTCAACTGGATTTTTACGTGAATTTACAATAGAATACGTGCACGATTTAAACGACTGCTTTGTCTCTGAAATGCATTTTTTTGCGGTAAATGCCGTAATTAATTTAAGCGATATAAAGCAGCCTGCTTACGAAATTCCACCTGTAAGTGATTCCTGGTAAAGCCACTCTAGCAATTTGCCTAGAGTTAAGTTCTTTACGCTTAACAAACTCGCTTACAGCAAAAAGTATGAGGAGTAACTCGTGTTAGAAGAGTATAGAAAACACGTAAACGAACGAGCTGAATTAGGAGTGGTACCGAAACCCCTATCAGCCGAACAAGTGGCCGGATTGGTTGAGCTATTGAAAGAGCCTCCAGCCGGTGAAGAAGAATTTATCCTGGACCTGATTTCTAATCGCGTTCCACCTGGTGTAGATGAAGCAGCCTACGTTAAGGCCGCTTTTCTTTCCGCACTGGCCAAGGGTGAAGCCCAATCTCCATTGCTTGATAGGGAGTTAGCCATAGAACTCTTAGGCACCATGTTAGGTGGCTACAACATTTCAACTCTGGTGGAACTATTGGATGACTCCGAATTGGCTACCAACGCCGCAGATGAGCTCTGCCATACTTTGCTGATGTTTGACGCCTTCCATGATGTTGCGGAAAAAGCCAAGAATGGCAATGTCGAAGCACAACGAGTCTTAACTTCCTGGGCTGATGCAGATTGGTTTACCAATAAACCAGAAATTCCAGAAAAACTTACCGTCGCCGTTTTTAAAGTACCCGGCGAAACCAATACTGATGATCTTTCTCCTGCTCAGGATGCCTGGTCCCGACCTGATATCCCATTGCATGCTAAAGCCTTGTACAAGAATCCGCGGGAAGGCGTGACTAATGCCGAACAACAAATTAACGAATTAGAAGAAACCGGTTTTCCAGTCGCTCTCGTAGGCGATGTCATGGGCACTGGCTCTTCCCGCAAGTCAGCCACCAATTCCGTGCTCTGGTACATCGGTGACGATCTTCCACATATTCCTAACAAGCGTGATGGCGGTGTCTGTATCGGAGGGAAAATTGCCCCGATATTCTTTAACACCATGGAAGATGCAGGTGCTCTACCGTTCGAATGTGATGTGGATGGACTAAACACCGGGGACATTATCGACATCGATGTGTATGCCGGAAAAATTACCCGCCATGATTCAGGAGAACTGGTCACTGAGTTCGAACTTAAGACTGAAGTGCTTCTGGATGAAGTGCGAGCCGGCGGACGAATTCCACTTATTATCGGCCGCGGCTTAACCCAACGGGCAAGAGAAGAGCTAGAGCTAGGACCCTCAGAAGTTTTTCGCTCTCCGGTGCAGGCCCAGGAGTCTGACAAAGGCTTTACCCTGGCGCAGAAGATGGTTGGCAAGGCTTGCGGAGTAGAAGGTATACGTCCAGGCAGTTACTGTGAGCCAAGGATGACTACTGTTGGTAGCCAGGACACTACCGGCCCGATGACTCGAGACGAATTAAAAGACTTGGCTTGTCTTGGCTTTTCCGCCGATCTTGTTATGCAATCTTTCTGTCATACTGCCGCCTATCCAAAACCGGTGGATATAGAAACCCAGCATACGCTGCCAGACTTTATTCAGACTCGAGGTGGTGTTTCCTTGCGACCTGGTGATGGCATTATTCACTCCTGGTTAAATCGAATGCTATTGCCCGATACGGTCGGTACCGGTGGTGACTCCCACACTCGATTTCCTATCGGCATATCCTTTCCAGCCGGATCGGGTTTGGTAGCCTTCGCCGCTGCCACCGGGGTGATGCCTTTAGATATGCCGGAATCGGTATTGGTTCGATTTACTGGAGAGATGCAGCCTGGAATTACCCTGCGTGATCTGGTTAACGCAATTCCTTACGCAGCCATTCAGAGCGGTGACCTCACTCTCGAGAAGAAAGGTAAGAAAAATATTTTCTCCGGCCGCATTCTCGAAATTGAAGGACTGCCGGACTTAAAAGTTGAGCAAGCGTTTGAAATTTCCGACGCTTCAGCGGAGCGATCTGCTGGTGGCTGTACTATTCGCTTGAACAAAGAACCCATCATTGAATACTTCAAATCTAATGTAACCCTGCTGCGCTGGATGATCGCCAATGGTTATCAGGATGCACGCACGCTTGAACGAAGAGCAAAAGCCATGGAAGAGTGGCTGGAAAATCCGCAGTTGATGGAAGCTGATGCGGATGCCGAATATCACAAGATCATTGAAATAGATCTGAATGAAATTAAGGAACCTCTATTAGCCTGCCCTAATGATCCGGACGATATCAAAACCTTATCGGCAGTACAGGGAACGACCATCGATGAGGTGTTTATTGGTTCCTGCATGACGAACATCGGTCACTTCAGAGCTGCTGCCGAAGTCTTGAAGCAAGTAGACGGCTCTCTACCTACTCGACTATGGATCGCACCACCTACGAAAATGGATGAACATCAATTGACGGAAGAAGGTGTTTACAATGTCTTCGGCGTAGCCGGAGCCAGAACCGAAATGCCCGGTTGTTCATTGTGTATGGGTAATCAGGCACGGGTAGCAGCGAACTCAACGGTTGTTTCGACCTCCACTCGTAATTTTCCCAATCGCTTAGGACAAGGAGCGAATGTATTCCTGGCTTCTTCAGAATTAGCAGCGGTTAGCTCAGCCATGGGTAAAATTCCAAACATGGAGGAATACATGAAGTACATGTCGACCATAGACACTATGGAAGACGACATTTATCGCTACTTGAACTTCGACCAGATAGAAGAATTCATGGAAGCTTCTGAAAGAGCGAAGAGTATTCCACTGACGAACATTCAAAACGTCGCTTAGCACAAAATAAAAAAAGGGTGCCAAGGCACCCTTTTTTATTTTCAAATATAGTTAATCTATACCTTGCTCTTTTCCACAACCTCATAAGCATCTTTGGACAACTCAGCACATGCTTTAATCCGCTGTAGTTGCGCCTGCATTAGTGCCTGTCGGTTACTGTCGAATTTTCTCCAGCGCGTTAGCGGCGTCAACAATCTCGCCGCGATCTGTGGATTCAATTTATCCAATTCCAAGATTCGGTCTGCAAGAAATTCATAGCCCTCACCATTCGCCGCATGAAATCCAATATGATTCTGACCACAGAAAGCCCCAATTAGTGAGCGCACCTTGTTAGGGTTTTTTATATCGAAGGCTTCGTGTTCCAGTAGTGATTTTACTCGCTCCAAATTACCAGCTATTTGGCAAGTTGCCTGAATCGCGAACCATTGATCCACCACTAGTGGTTCATGCTGCCATTGCTCATAGAAACTTTCGAGTGCTTGTTGACCATAACTCTGACCTACACTGCTGGAACTGTTCACCAGGCAACGCAATGCAGCAGCCTGATCTGTCATATTGACTGCATTAGAGAACTGTTCGTAACAAGTAGTCAGTAAAGCTTCGTCTTCGGTTCTTACCAAATATCCCAATGCCAGGTTTTTCAATGCTCTACGCGCAATAGAGGGAGCATCGGCCTGGTAAGGCTCGTCCAGATTGTTGTTCTCATAAATTTGCGCAAACGATGCTTTAAACTTATTGGCATGATGGTTGGCCAAGGACTCTCGTGCCTTATGAATAGAATCCACATCGGCGACAGTTGCTTGTTCAATTAAGAATCCTTCTGTAGGGAGTGCCAGCAGATGAGCCAACATCGCCTGGTCTACACCCGCGTCCTCGACAGCGCTTTGTAATACTCCCTCAAACGCCTTTTCAGCTATCTCCGGCACCGCGGGGGATTCTGCGACCTGGAGTTCGTCGAGCACTTCGATTGCTAATAGTTGCGAAGCATTCCAGCGGTTAAAGCCGTCACTATCATGGACCATAAGAAAATAGAGATCTTCCCTTGCGTAGGGATACTGCATCCGCACCGGCGCACTAAAACTTCGCAACAGTGAAGGAATTGGTCGTTCAGAAATATTTTCAAACACGAATTTCTGCCTGGCATCGGTGACTGGCAATACGACTTCTTTGCTATTACTGAGGTCACCTCTATCCTTTACCTTTAATTCGAGTTCATTTCCCTGTTGATCCAACAAACCCATTTTTAAGGGAATAAGAAATGGTTCTTTCTGAGCCTGCCCAGGTGTAGGAGAACAATCTTGTTCAAGCATTAAGGTGAATGTGTTTTCTGTCTCGTTGTAGTCACCCGAAATATTAAGAGTTGGTGTGCCCGCTTGACTGTACCAGCGTCGAAATTGCCTTAAATCGATACCGCTGGCTTCTTCCATGGCCAATACAAAATCTTCTGTGGTCACGGCTTGGCCATCATGACGGTCAAAATAGAGATCAGATCCTTTTCGAAAATTATCCGGCCCCAGTATTTGACTAATCATGCGCACCACTTCCGCGCCCTTCTCATAAATAGTCACAGTGTAGAAGTTGGATATTTCCATGTAGGAATCTGGCCGCACCGAATGGGCCATGGGTCCACCATCTTCCGCAAATTGAACAGTCTTTAGAAAGGCGACGTCTTCTACCCGTTTTACCGTTCTCGATCCCATATCAGCTGAGAATTCCGAATCGCGAAAAACCGTAAATCCTTCTTTCAAACTTAATTGAAACCAATCACGACAAGTAACTCTATTACCCGACCAATTGTGAAAGTACTCATGAGCCACTACCGCTTCGACCCGCTGAAAAGCGAGGTCGGTCGTTGTCAGTGGATTCGCCAGGACGCAGGAGGTGTTAAAAATATTAAGGCCTTTGTTTTCCATTGCGCCCATATTGAAATCATCAACTGCTACAATCATGAAGATATCCAAGTCATACTCTCGACCATAGATTTCTTCATCCCAGCCCATGGCATTCTTCAATGACAACATGGCATGGTCACATTTATCCAAATCCTTGGCCTCGACAAAAATCTGCAGTGCAATCTCACGACCGCTGCAGGTTGTAAAACTATCATCGAGACTAACCAGGTCTCCCGCCACCAAAGCGAATAGATAACTGGGTTTCTTAAAGGGATCTTCCCATTGCACCCAGTGCCTGGAGGAATCACTGTCCACTGCACCGCTACCAACATTGTTGCCATTGGAAAGGAGGATCGGGTACCTGGTTTTGTCGGCGGAAATTTTCGTGATGAAGGACGACATCACATCTGGTCGATCCAGGTAATAAGTAATACGCCTGAAGCCTTCGGCCTCACACTGCGTGCAGAACATTTTCTTGGATTTATAAAGCCCTTCCAGAGCAGTATTGTTCTGCGGTTCGATTCTAGTATGACACTCCAATTGAAAATCAGTTGGCTGGCGCGCCAGTAATTCACTTAATCTTGGAATCGTTAATTGCTCATCGGCGAGCAAGTACTCTTGCTCTGTCAGCTCTTTTCCATCGAGTAAAAGTTTTTCCAGAACCAGGTCATGTCCGTGCAATACCAGGGTGTCTGCTTCCTCTGACTTGCTTGCCGGATTAAGTCTAAACTGCAACCGGGAAACTACCGTCGCATGATCCTCATAAAGGTCGAATTCCAGATCCGTGGAGTCGATTAAGAAATTAGGTGGCTGGTAGTCTTTGAGGTAGGTTGTTCGAGCCTGCGCGTCTTTCATCGCCCATTAATCCTTTTAGTGGCTAAGTTTTATTTCATATCCTGAGAAACGGCGAAGATTAATTACGCCACCATCGAATATCAGGTACTGCCCTTTTATTCCGAGAAGCTTCGCTTCAATTTTCGGATCCTTGTCGAAATTGAAGGATGCTATTTTTTCCGGATAACTAGTTACCGGGTATTTGATTTCAACCGGATCGATGCCATTCAATACACTAATCGCAAAAAAGCCGAATTGATCCTCCAACTCTTTAATCTCAGCTTCGCATTCTTCAACTAAGCGCTTACTTTCAGCAATCATGTCCAGCGGCTTGGCATCCCCTTTCAACATATCGCGCCAATTTGTCTTATCTGCTACATGCTGTTTGAACATCACCTCTAACGCACCAGACTGAAGGCGGCTCCTAACTCGAATTACTGCCAGTGCTTGGGTGGCTCCCTGATCAATCCAGCGTGTGGGTACTTGAGTTGCGCGGGTTATGCCAACTTTCAATCCCGATGAATTCGCTAAATAAACAATATGATCTTGCATGCAATACTTTTCACCCCAGGCAGGTTCTCGACAGGTGCCCTGATCGAAGTGACATTTTTCCGGGTGGATAATGCATGAATCGCACTGTGCTAATTTTTGAAAACAGGGATAGCAATAGCCTTGATTAAAACTCTTATTGGTTTTTCGTCCGCAATGTACACAGAAAATATTGCCGCTATGCTCCAACTTAATTTTCTTTTTGATAAGCGGATTCAGCGGAATGTCAGCTTCGCCCAGAGGAATCTTGTATCCCACTGGTTGCTCAAGGCGAGATTTCATTTTGCGTAGCGTTCCTTCTGCAATCGCCTTCATGATTGTTCTCTGCTTCCTTTGGATTGAAGATTTAAAACCACGGTCTCTGCATCTCCTGATTCGCAAGTATTGAGTTTCTTCCCAGTTCGGGCGCTTTCCGGAAGTTCCCGGGCCTCATAGAGTATGAGTAGTTGCATACTATTCTCAAGTTGATCCTGAGTAAGTTTATTGCCATCGGCCCACTTTCCCAGCTCAATTGCAGTTTTGATCGAGGCATAAACTTCGGGAGTGAGCTGATGCAGCAATTCTTCCAGTGATTCCGGATTTTGCGCGAGCAATGTTTGTGTATCAATCAAATCTAATTCCTTCAAGTCCCATCAACTAACGACTGCGACCTACAACTTCTCTTTTTAATATGACCCGATAGTAAAATACGGTCAGCAATCCAATAACTAATCCTGATACCAATCCACCTACATGGGCGGCAGTAGCGATCCAGGATGACGCGACAATCTCCATCAATACCAGCGCCACCACGAAGAATACGAACATGTTCGTATTTATCAAGAGGTAGCTACGGGCCATCAGGCTATGTATAACCCAGGTATACCCTACCAGACCATAGACGACTCCAGACATTCCTCCAAAATTATTGAATTCAATCGCGAGATATTGAGTAGTGTTACTGACGAAGGAAGTTATAACAACTAGCAGCAGGAACATCCAAATTGGCTGAATCGCTTCTAATTGCCGGCCGAAATACCAGAGCCACAGCATGTTAAACACCAGATGCAATTCACCAAAATGCAGGAACATGGGAGTGAGAGTGCCCGCGGCAATTTCAAAACTTGTAATATCTGTTATTAGCGCGCCCAAACTCGACGTCGCAATCAAGGGATAAAAGAGAAAACTTAATCGAGAAACTTCACTACCCAATGAAGTAACTATGGCGACAACAATGGAGATTAGTACCAGAGATATTGTTACTGGGCTCTGAATGAAGGCAGATAGAAACTTATAAAGATATTGTTGTGCTTGATTCGATGAATGGCTTGTAGTTACTCGCTGTTGTTCTAGCAATTCTCTTCCGTCGAGGTAACTTTGCAATGACTCTTTGATGAAGGCAGCCTCCCGATCACCCTCGACATAAATCGATTGCACGCCGGATTCTTCTACAATGCGATGCTTTAGCCCTTGCTGACGCAAGAAATGACTGTAACTTAAAAGGTCGATATCTAGACTAAGACTGGCGGCCTTAATCATCAGATCGCACCAGGCGACTACCCCACCCTAACTTGCTGCGACAGGCCTGATAAAAACTATGGCTGGGAGGATGAATCAAGTGTAACGGCACAGATTTCTTCGTCACATAAATTTCATCGCCTGCCGAAGCGGTGTAACGAACGTCACCGTCGCAGCTAAGCTGGGGCTGAAGAGATTCTTTAGCAGAGACAACTATCTTAATTTCACAGTCACCGTCGATCACGATCGGACGACTATTGAGTGAATGGGGGTACATCGGTACTAAGACCACTGCGTTCAAATCCGGATGCATAATTGGCCCACCCGCTGATAACGCATAAGCCGTCGAGCCCGTTGGCGTTGCAACTATTAAGCCGTCGGATTCCTGACTGTAAACGAATCTGTCATTAACGAATAATTCAAACTCGATCATCTGCGCGGCTTTGCCTGGATGTAAAACCACATCGTTTAAAGCTGAGCCTAGTGGTTTTTTCTCTCCGCCCTCGTTAACAACTGCGTCTAATAGGAATCTCTTTTCGACCGTATATTTTCCGGACAATACCTCATCCAGCTGAGATTCAATTTCGTCAGGCAATATATCAGTGAGAAATCCTAATTTTCCTCGATTAATTCCAATAACGGGTACACCTTCAGAGGCAACGTGCTTGGCCACGTTTAACATACTGCCGTCACCACCAACGACCACAACCAAATCACAACTCGCACTCAATTGCATTCGCGTGCCGACATCCACAGTTACATTTTCCATTAACTCAGAAGTCTCGTCGTCCATCATGACGGAAAGATTTTTAGCCTGCAGGTAAGTGATTAGCCTGGACAGAGAAGCAACAACGCCGCTATGCCCTGGTCTACCTACGAGTCCTATGCGCTTAAATTCAGACATTCTTTGTTCTGCGTGTAATGATTGGATTTATTGATGAGCTAAACTCTGCGCCCACATTGGTCAATAAACGCGCCATTATATCACGAGTACGTGGATTTGAGGGCCACACAATGGCGCCATTTTATCGAAATATTCATAGTTTACAGTCGCCTACGAGCAGAGACTTCGAGTAGAATGCCCCACTCACAGCGATAGCATTGGTACACCGACAGACAGGTCGAATGTTAGATGACAGTTAAAGCATTAAATGACAACACCATAATAGGAGTATTAGGACTGGGCTATGTAGGCCTTCCGCTTGCCCATGCCTTTGCCGCACATTTTAAAACTGTGGGATTCGACATCGACAACAAAAGAGTCGAAGAAATCAATAACGGCATAGCCAATAGCCTGGCGCTATCAGCAGAAGAGCTCAAAGCTAACACCAATATCGAATACACAACTGAAGCCGAGCGCTTAAAAGGCTGTGATATCTACATTGTTACTGCGCCAACACCGGTTGACGCTCAAAATCAACCTGACCTGGAGCCTGTACTGCAGGCAACTCGACAAATAGCTCAGTATCTATCAGCTGGCGATACGGTAATTTTCGAGTCAACTGTTTATCCCGGCGCAACCGAAGAAGAATGCGTACCCATCTTAGAGTCTGTTTCTGGATTGCAATTTAATAAAGAATTTTTTGTTGGCTATAGTCCTGAAAGAATAAATCCAGGTGACAACAATCATTCATTGACCCAAATAGTAAAAGTGACGTCTGGCTCTTCTCCTGAGTCGGCGCAGATGATCGACGATCTCTATCAAAAAATTATTACAGCAGGGACTCATAGTGCAAGCTCAATTAGAGTCGCAGAAGCTGCCAAAGTAATTGAAAACACGCAAAGAGATTTAAACATTGCATTAGTGAACGAACTCGCGGTGTTATTCGATAAATTGGAAATCGATACCAATGATGTATTAGCTGCAGCAGGCAGCAAATGGAATTTTTTGCCTTTTTCTCCTGGCTTAGTCGGCGGTCATTGCATTGGAGTAGACCCTTACTACTTGACCTACAAAGCGCAACAAGTTGGCCACAATCCGGATGTGATTCTTGCCGGTAGAAGAATTAACGACTCTATGGGCAGCTATGTAGCCGAACGGGTTGTGCGTTTAATGCTCTCAAAACAAATTCACATACTCGGCTCAAAAATACTGATTATGGGTTATGCCTTTAAGGAGAACTGTCCCGATACCAGAAATACGCGAGTAGAAGACATAGCATCGACGCTACTGGCGTATCACGCTGAAGTTCAAATTTACGATCCCTGGGTAGATAGCTCAGACTCTGAGCACTTAATTAGTGAACCGGAAAATGAAAGTTATGACGCGGTCATTGTAGCTGTGGCCCATCAACAATTCATCGACAGCGGTATCGATTATGTTAAAAGTATGAGCAAAAAAAATTCAGTCATTTTTGACGTTAAACATATATTCGATAGCTCCCAAGTAGACGGCAGTCTTTAACCCATGAAAGTTTTAGTGACAGGCAGTGCTGGATTTATCGGTCACGCGCTTTCTACGCGCCTACTGGATCGTGGCGACGAGGTGATCGGAGTTGATAATTTAAACGACTACTATGATGTTAATTTAAAACAAGCTCGTCTTGGCATGTTAACAACGAATGCCGCTTTCACCGACGTTCGTTGCGAATTAGAAGATGCCGACGGGCTGAACAATGCATTCAAACAATATCGCCCCGATCGAGTTGTAAATCTCGCTGCTCAGGCGGGAGTACGCTATTCCCTCGATAACCCACAGGCTTATGTAAGCGCGAATTTAGTCGGCTTTGTAAATATTCTGGAAGCTTGCCGCCACCATGAAGTCGAACACCTGGTATACGCCTCCAGCAGTTCCGTCTATGGTGCCAACACTACCCTACCTTTTTCGGTTAAACATAATATTGATCATCCCATCAGCCTCTATGCCGCCAGTAAAAAAGCCAATGAACTACTGGCACACACCTACAGCCACCTATTCGAACTACCTACAACTGGATTGCGCTTTTTTACTGTCTATGGCCCCTGGGGTCGACCGGATATGTCTTTGTTTAAATTTACCAAAGCCATATTGGAAGATCGGCCGATTGAAGTGTTCAATCACGGCAAACATCAACGAGACTTTACTTTTATCGATGATATTGTCGAAGGGGTAATCAGAATCTTAGATAAAGTCGCCACAGCCAATCCCGACTGGGACAGTGGCAATCCAGAACCGGCAACCAGCAGCGCTCCTTTTCGCTTGTATAACATTGGCAGCAATAATCCTATCGAGTTAATGCGCTATATCGAACTACTGGAATCTTGTATCGGAAAGACAGCGGAAAAAGAATTTCTGCCCATGCAAGCTGGAGATGTACCAGCGACCTACGCCGATGTCGATGCGCTGATTGAAGATATAGGCTATAAACCTTCAACTCCGATTGAAGAAGGCGTTAAGAAATTTGTCGATTGGTACCGTGACTTTTACCAGGTGTAAGCAGACTAGGAATAAACGCCACCACTATGCAGCGCGATAACTTCACTGCCCCGCTCGATTTCCCCTAACTCAATCATTTGCTTTAATCCCCAGAATAATTTTCCTGTATAGACAGGTTCGATCGGCATCGATGACGATTGCTGCCATTCGCTTAGAAATCCATTCAATTCTGGATTGCTCTTAGCGTAACCACCGCCATGAAATCTCTCTTCTATTTTCCATGGCACCTTGTTCAGATTCTGTTCCGGGAAATAATTACTAAGATTAGTTTCTATCTCACTACTTAGGTAGCCACTTGCTTTTAGCACCGAAAATCCCAAAACTTCAGTAGCCTGAATATTTCTTTCGGCAATTCCCGCAATTAATCCGCTCATGGTCGCAGCTGTTCCACAAGCTAGCGCGAGAATCCTGCTTTCGCCGCTGTTACCCGGAGGTAGAAAATTTACTATTTCTTTGCAGCCTAATACTCCAAGTCTATTGCTGCCCCCCTCTGGAATTACATAAGCATCCGCGTAATTCTCCTGTAGTTCAGTTAAGAAGCTTTCAGTGTGCTTCAAGCGATAAGATGTGCGATCCATAGGCACTAAATGCATGCCTTGTTCCTGAGCAAACTGCAGAACTGGATTCAGTGGCTCGGTTAATTCCCCTCGAACAAGCCCAATAGTCTTAAAGCCAAAACGCTTACCCGCTGCTGCCAGTGCCCGCAAGTGATTGGAATAGGCGCCACCAAAACTGAGCAATACATTCTTTCCTTGTTGCCGGGCTTGCTCAAGATTAAGCCTTAACTTAAACCACTTGTTGCCACCCAAATGCGGATGAAGCAGATCTAAGCGCAGGACCTTTAATCCTATCTGTTTACGGATACACCATTTCAAGGTTAAAGATTCAATGCTGGGTTGTTTATGTTGAAACTGGATAGTCATGGCATAGAGAACTCAGCCAGCCAAATAAAATCGGAAGCAGGAGACAGAAACATAAAAGACGATCACAAAGAATCCAGCGGCTTCGTTTCGTGAGACTGATGCTCATCGCAAGAGTATTAGTAGAGAAAAGTGGCGGACCGGACGGGACTCGAACCCGCGACCTCTGGCGTGACAGGCCAGCATTCTAACCAACTGAACTACCGGTCCACTTTGTATTACCTGCGATAAATAGACTTATTTATAGCATGGTTTGGTGGGTGGTGAGGGATTTGAACCCCCGACATTCGCCTTGTAAGGGCGACGCTCTCCCAACTGAGCTAACCACCCGACACAGGAGAACGCGAATTGTACCGACTTAAGTCTTCATGTCAACAACGGCGCTGCTTTCAGCAAGGTTTACCACTGTTCTCAAGCGCTTACTTCGAGGTGTGAGTAAAGGCGCCATCCCAGTCTTCCGGCAACTCTACTTCTCGCAGCGTCTCGACTCTTTCAAGGTAAACTTTATAGAGCAAGGTATCAGGTTCTTCCTCTAATAGTGCCTTGAACTTCTGCTCGGCCGCGTCCCAATTTTGTTGGTGATAGGCTTCCAGCGCTGCGTGATACTCCTCCACCTTTGCCTTCAATTCTTCGCTAGCATCTCGCAGCTCACACATTGGCTCATAACATTCGATTGCTTCATGTTTACCTTTTACTTTGACGCGATCGATAGAGCGAAACAGGTACTCATCTTCTAAAGGAATTGCAGTTCCCTGACCGACCAGTAATTTAATGCCGTAAAATTTGGTGAGACCTTCCAAGCGGGAGCCCAGGTTTACGGCATCACCTAGAACCGTGTAAGAGCGCCGATATGCTGAACCCATATCACCAACGTTCATCATTCCCGAATTTACCCCACAACCGATGGCCACTTCTGGATATTCCTTTGCCTCAAAATAGGGTTTCATTTCTTCGACTTTTTCCAACATTTCGATCGACGCCTTGAGGGCATTGGAGCGGTGATTCGGGTCATCGAGAGGCGCACCCCAGAAGGCCATTACCATATCCCCAACGTACTTATCGACAGTTCCATTGTGCTTAAAGATAATTTCGGTAATTGGTGTAAAAAACTCATTGAGTAAAGTTTTCAATTCAGTTGCACTTAGTGCTTCCGAGATGGTGGTGAAATTACGAATATCACAGAAAAATACTGTTAACTCCTTACTTTCACCGTCAAAAGTATAGTTATCGGGATCTTCCAACATAGAATCGATATGGGCAGGTGGAACATATTGATCGAACATACCCTTAATCGTTTTTCGAGTCTGACTTTCTGCCAGAAATCCATAAACCATGTTTACTGCAGTAATTCCCAAAATTAGAAACAGCAATAGCACCATGGAAAAATCCATTTTGTACAAGGCCCATAACTGAAAATTCGACCATAGCAATCCTGCGACCAATAGCACCGCGGTAATTGACATGGAGGTAGCCCCCATAAACGGAAATGCTATGGCCATGCCTAATCCGAGTATCAGAATAATGACAAACAAGGCTCCGGATTCCCAATCCGGTTTATAGGGAAACTGAATATTGGAATCTTGCACGAAACCAGAAAACATCGATTCCGTCGACGACTCATTGGAATCCACTTCGAATGTGGTAAATGAGTTTAATAAGCCATTAAGCATATTGGCATGCACTTCCACTCCAGGATAAACCCGTTGCAGTAGCATCGCTCGAATATCCCCAAGGCCGGGCGCACTGGTACCAATTAAGACAAAACTCGCCTGCAGGGCTTCCTTCTCTTCTTCACTTAAGTTGTCGCGCAATACATCCGTGGCAGAGATGTAAGGAAAGTGTTCATTATCCCCTAGCGATGAATTCCCCACATAGGGAACCAATACCTGACCCAATCGGTCCGTAGGTATTTCAAAAGAAAACTGACCTGAGCCAATTCGAATTGCACGGATAACTTCGTTGTCACTGTAACGTTCCGTGACTACTTCATAATTTTCAATGAAATTAAACACCCGAATCATTTCCAGTGACAGGGTTGGGTAGAGCTCAGTACCGAAGCGGACAATAAGTGGAACTCTTCTGACAATGCCATCGCCGTCCGGTTGTTGATTCATACTGCCATTACCAGCTGCAGCATCTTGCAAGGTTTTTAAATTGCCGGTGAAACCTGTCATGTCCCGCACTGATATTTCTTCAGCTAACGTGGAATCGATATCGACTATCGAATCCGGTAATTCGTTATAAGCAGCAGTTGTCTGTGGATTAAAATTAATAGCCAGGACAGTATCGATTCCACTCCGCATGGCATTGGCGAAATATTGATCCGCATCGATTTGCGGCTCTATTTCTTTCAGGGTTTCGTTAAAGCGGGGGTCGACCTGATCTAAATCAATGGGTTCTAACAGGTCACGAATACTTCGATCGGGTTCGGGAAAGGTAATATCGAATCCAACGACTACTACGCCAGCATCCCGCAGTTTTTCAGTGAGCTGACCTACTTTTATGCGATTCCAGGGATGCTGACCTTCTGCCTGCAGACTTCGCTCGTCCAGATCGACTATGACAACCTTATTAAATTCAGGCTTCTCTGCCTTTGGCATGACAGAGAGTCGTTGGTCATAGACTAGATACTCCAGACGGAGCACAAAATTCTGAACGACTAATGGGGCGCCTAATTGCAGCCAGAGCACAAAGACTACAAAGAATATGCCCAGGTAAGTAGGTAGTCTTTTGTCTTCAATGATGAAGCGCCATATGCGCTTGAGAGGATTCGCTGACGTCATTGAAAATCGAGGCCTAGTGCCTCTCCTTGTTATTGTTTTCAAGGCATTATATGCCAATGGGACTGTACATAAAACGAAACAGTCGGTACCATTTCCGCCCTTTTTCCAGATCAGAAATACCTGGCTTCAATGCTGATATACAAAGAATTTACCTTCGAAGCAGCACATCGCCTGCCGAATGTTCCTGCCGAGCACAAATGCGCCCGGCTGCATGGTCATTCGTTTGCAGTAAAAGTGAGTGTGGAGGGAGAAGTCGGTGCTAGTAGCGGCTGGGTAATGGACTACGCTGACATATCGGCTGCGTTTAAGCCCATAAGAAAACAGCTTGATCACTATTATCTGAATGAAATTGCTGGCTTGGAAAATCCAACAAGCGAAAATATTGCGCACTGGATTTGGGCAAGATTAAAACCGACGCTGCCAGAACTTTGTGCAATTGAAGTTAAAGAAACTTGCACCAGCGGTTGCATCTATACTGGCGAAGACTAGCTTGCGCTTGTAGCCAGTTTGACTGGGTCCAATGATTCATCAGATAGCATTGATGCCGACACTGCAAGCCGATTTTTCACTAATTTCTTGCCGGCCATGAATTCTTTTGGTCTGCCCACACAATCTGCGGCGATAACGATCCCGTCTTTCAAATAGAAAAGTGCAAATCCAGATTCGTTATCCAAAGATGGCTCACCCCGCACTACTATTTCCTCCGCACCCTGACTCAAACCAACCATTTGCAATTTAATATGGTATTGATCTGACCAGAACCATGGCACCGCATCGTATACCTGTTGTTTGCCAGCAATATTTGCAGCAGCACATCGAGCCTGATCATTTGCATTCTGTACCGATTCCAATCTGATCAAGCGCTCGTAGACGGTACTTGGATGTAAAGTGCAATCGCCGGCAGAATAAATGTGTTCGTCACTGGTTTGTGCGTATTCATTGACTACAATCCCCCGATCTACTTCGAGGCCAGCTGCTTCTGCAATTCCCGTATTTGGACTAACACCTACTCCGATAATAACCACATCCGCTGGCAAGCTGGTTCCATCCTGGCACACTACTTTCTCTACTTTTTCTTTTCCTTCGATGCTCTCGACTGCAGTTCCAGTGAGAATGCTTACTCCGGCTTGTTCGTGCAGCGCCTGAATATAAGCTGACATGTGTTCGCTGGTTACCCGCTGTAATATTCGATCTGTTAACTCGATTACAGTAACAGTTAATCCCAACTTATTTAACACCGCAGCCGTCTCTAGACCAATGTAACCTGCGCCAATGATCACCGCGTGTTTTTTTGGCTCCAGCAAAGGAGTGATTTGAGATACATCGGCCGCAGTTCGGACATAAAAAACATTTTCTAAAGAAGCGCCAAGAGGAATAGTATTCACTTTGGAGCCGGTGCAAATTGCCAGTTTGTCGTAGCTTACTTCCTGCCCATTACTCAAACTTACGGTCTGTGCAGCTTTATGTACTTGCAATGCCGTCACGCCAAGTTCTAAATCAATATTATTGTCGGCAAACATTTTCTCCGGTCGAAGTCGCATCGCATCCAATAGTTTTTCCCCAGCCAGATGCTCCTTCGACAAAGGTGGTCGATGGTAAGGCAATTCCTTTTCCGCGCCGATCAAACTTATATTGCCTTCCCAAGCTTCTTTCCTTAGCTGCATTGCCAATGAAACCCCAGCATGGCTGGCACCAATTACTACGCAGTGTATATCTTTCATTCTTACTTTCCATTAAATTCTGCATGCTCAGGCAGCTGCCAATCGATAGGCGTATTACCCTGCTTTACTAAATACTCATTCGCTTTTGAAAAATGCTTATTGCCAAAAAATCCTCTGCTGGCAGAGAGTGGTGAAGGATGCGGTGATTGCAATACCAGGTGTTTTTCCCGATCGATCATGGCCCCTTTCTTTTGGGCATAACTTCCCCAGAGTAAAAACACCAATCCTTGCTTTTCCCGATTCAGTACATCGACGATAGCATCGGTAAATTTCTCCCAACCTTTCCCCTGATGTGAGGCAGCTTTATGCGCTTCAACCGTTAACACCGCATTTAATAAAAGTACGCCCTGCTGAGCCCAATAAGTAAGACAACCATGGGCCGGTGGATTAATTTCCAAATCAGCCTTTAGCTCTTTATAGATATTGACTAGCGAAGGAGGAATATCGATACCAAGCTTTACAGAAAAACACAGTCCGTGAGCCTGACCTGATCCGTGATAGGGATCCTGGCCAAGTATAACTACCTTCGTTTTGTCGATGGCAGTGAAATCCAGAGCACTAAATATTTCGTTGCCAGGAGGATAAACGCGCTTGCCAGCCTGCTTTTGCTGCAATAAAAATTCTCTGAGCTGCACCATGTAGTCAGCCGAGAACTCGTCGGCAAGTGCATGCTTCCAGGATTGTTCAAGCTTGATTTCTCGTGAATCCTTGGCTGCGGAATCAATCACTGTCGTGCTGCGGGCGCATGTGTGGAAAGAACAGTACGTCTTTGATAGAAGGCGCATCGGTAAAAAGCATGACTAACCTGTCAATACCAATTCCCTCACCTGCGGTAGGCGGCATCCCATATTCCAGTGCAGTGACGTAATCTTCATCGAAATGCATCGCTTCCTTATCGCCAGAATCTTTTTGCGCTACCTGATCTTTGAACCTTTCCGCCTGGTCTTCTGGATCGTTTAATTCGGAAAAGCCATTGGCCAATTCTCTACCGCCAATTATCAGCTCAAATCTATCGGTAACTTCGGGGTGTCCTTCTTTACGTCTGGCTAATGGTGATACCTCGATTGGGTATTCAGTAATAAAGGTTGGCTGATCCAGCTGCCCTTCTACTTTTTGCTCGAAGATTTCCATCACAATCTTTCCTCGAGGCCAATTGTCATCGAAATTCACTTCAAGCTTATTGGCAGTTCCTATTACTGCTTCATTAGTTGCTAAATCACTTGCTTGAACATTGCAGAATTGAACAATTGATTCTTGCACAGTTAATCGCGCGAAAGGCTTGGAGAAATCATACTCCGTTCCCTGGTAAGTTATGGTTGTCGATCCAATCACTTCCATGGCAATGCGCCGGAATAAATCTTCAGTTAAATCCATTAGGTCGTGGTAGCGAGCATAGGATTGATAAAACTCTAACATAGTGAATTCTGGATTATGTCGAGTTGAAAGCCCTTCGTTTCTAAAATTTCGATTTAACTCAAAAACTTTTTCGAATCCACCAACAATTAAACGCTTCAAAAAAAGTTCTGGCGCGACCCTCAGGTACATATCCTGATCCAGCGCATTATGATGAGTGATGAAGGGTCTTGCGGTAGCTCCCCCCGGTATCACTTGCATCATTGGAGTTTCTACTTCCATAAAACCTAATTCTTCAAAGTAATACCGAATAAATTTGACAATGCGGGAGCGAACCTCAAAAATTGATCTCGATTCCTCGTTAACTATTAAATCAACGTAACGTTGCCGGTACCGCATCTCGGTATCGGTTAGTCCTTTGTATTTGTCGGGAAGCGGTCGCAATGACTTCGCAAGCAGTTGAAAATCAGCGACACGGAGCGTCAATTCTCCCTGATTGGTTTTAAAAACCTGACCTTCAGCACCGATGATGTCGCCGAGATCCAGAGCCTTTAGCTCTGCTGCCTTATCTTCGGAGTAAGATTTATTATTCATATAAAGCTGGATCTGATGGGCGCCATCCTGAAGCACCACAAAAGGGCCACGCATACGAATAATTCTACCGGCAACGGAAGTCTGAACTGCCAGCTCCTCCAACTCGGGTTTTTCTTTGTCGGCATAGTCCCTGACTAAATCCCCAGCAGCAGACTTTCGCTCAAAATTATTGGGATAGGCTTCCCTTTGTTCGCGAATACTGGAGATCTTCTCCCGCCGTTGCGCAATTAGCTTATTCTCATCTTCAAGATGCTCTTCGTTGCTCTGTTCGTCACTCATGTGATTGTTTACAGCCCCATTTTCAAACTTGCTTCGATAAATTTATCCAAATCCCCATCCAGTACTGCACCTGTATTAGACACTTCGATATTTGTTCTCAAATCTTTAATGCGAGAAGAGTCCAAAACATAAGATCGGATCTGGCTACCCCAACCTATATCGGCTTTAGCTTCTTCCACAGATTGTGCTTCTTCTTTTCTTTTTAGCTCTTCTAACTCATAGAGTTTTGCTTTGAGCTGCTTTATCGCTAGCTCTTTATTCTTATGCTGCGATCGTTGACTCTGACATTGCACGACCAGGCCAGATGGCTCATGGGTTAATCGTACTGCCGAATCGGTTTTATTGACATGTTGACCGCCAGCCCCGCTCGATCGGTAAGTATCGATGCGCACATCCGACATGTCCAAATCAACTTCTATATCATCATTTATTTCCGGAGAAACGAATACGGATGCAAAGGATGTGTGCCTGCGGTTTCCCGAATCGAATGGTGACTTTCGCACTAGCCGATGTACGCCAGTTTCAGTGCGCAACCAACCAAAAGCGAATTCTCCGCTAATTTGAATCGTGGCACTTTTAATGCCAGCCACGTCGCCACCGGACACTTCAACCAATTGGGTTGTAAAGCCTTTGTTCTCACCCCAGCGTAAATACATGCGCAGCAGCATTTCTGCCCAGTCCTGGGCTTCAGTCCCTCCAGAACCTGCCTGAATGTCTAAATAGGCATTGTTTTCGTCCATCTGGCCGGAGAACATGCGACGGAATTCCAGCGTCTCAAGTCGCACGGTCAAACCATCGAGGTCTTTATTAGCTTCTTCAAATAGTTCTTCGTCGGATTCTTCGAGGGCAAGCCTCAGGATCTCTTCAACTTCATTGATACCAGAATAGAGTTTGTCGATGGTGTGCACTATAACTTTGAGGTTAGATCGCTCTTTTCCCAATGCCTGAGTGTATTCCGGTTTTTCCCAAACTGCGGAGTCTCCTAACTCCAATTCCACTTCTGCCAATCGGTCCTTCTTTACTTCGTAGTCAAAGATACCCCCTGAGACTATCAGTACGACTACCTAGCTCCTTCAACTGACTCAATTGACTGTTAATTTCCAGCATTAAACTACCTACTACCTGGCTCGAGAAAATGCGCATTTTACCCTAACAGCACTGCAATGCCAGTGCATACATGACGGTCACCAAGTCGTGCGCCACAATCTCCATGGTTTTTAACAGCTATTTCTTCTAAACAAGGCCTTTTTCACAATGCAGTGGTCTAAAGCGCGATCCCCGTAAAAACCTATTCGGGACTATAATTTTATAAAATAATTATTAATCATAAGCAGAAGCACCTCTCTAGTTACTCAGATGGATCTAAGTAAAGAAGAAACCAAGGTCACTTTGGAAGCTCTAGGCCAGCGCTATAAAAACTTGCGCACACGGCCACAACGCGCGTCAAATTCTTCCAGTGAACGCGCCGATTACGAATCCACGATCAAATTGATTAATATTACGATCAAGAAGATCCTTGCTTACAAAGAAGAACAATTTCCTGAAGAAGAACTGGAGTCGGTTGAAGAAATCGAAAATCCGGAATCCGATGAAAATCAGCGAGATTACTCCGAGTTCCGATTGCTATTGGTGGACGACGATGTCGGCGACCGCGGCAAAGTTCGTTCGGTCTTGAAGGAGCAGGGGTTCGAAATTTTTGACGAAGCTGATGATGGTCACAACGCCATTGCTCAGATAAAGGAAAAAGCCAAACCCTATGACTTGGTGTTATGCGATCTGAATATGCCGACAATCTCCGGATTAGACGTATTGAAGCTCGTTCGCCAGGAAGAAAAATTCTCCAGCATGCCTTTCATAATGCTGAGCAAGAAAGGCAACAAAAAACAGTTTGAAGAGGCGGTACAGGCAGGCGTTAATGGCTACATCGTCAAACCCATAACCGCTGAAAATTTACTGCCAAAGATTGACTTGTTGCTGCAATAGTTATTCGAAGTACCGCTAGTTCCCCCGCAATTGCGTCCTGACATTTACAAATGCATGATAGGCGCTTTGCTGCAAATCATGCCTAAATGAAATTAAGCCACCCACGATTGTCCTGGCTGGATTCAGGACATCCCTATTCGGAGGATTATGCTGACATTTATTTTTCAGCTGACGATCCCATGGCGGAAAGCCAGCATGTTTTTCTCAATGGCACGCATTTACGCGAGCGACTCAAAGTCCATAAGGAAAAAGTCTTTACTGTGGGGGAAATTGGCTTTGGCAGTGGTCTAAATTTTCTGCAAACCTGGAAGCTGTGGCGAGAGCTCAACTCAAATAATACTACATTGCACTACATCGCTTTCGAAAAGCACCTTCTACACAAAGATGACTTGCAGCACATCTTCAAACTATGGCCTGATTTATCTGAGTCCAGTGAACGATTGTTGGCTCAATTTCCTGTCGCAAGCAGTGGCTGCCATCGTTTGATTCTGGAAAATGGCTTAATACTGGACTTGCACTTCGGCGAAGCGCTGGATCGTTTAAGCAAACTGGATAAACGCAGCGGCATCAACAGCTGGTTCCTGGATGGCTTCGCGCCGAAAAACAATGTAGATCTGTGGCAACCAGCATTGCTGACTGAAATCGCCCGGCTTAGCAATATAGGAACTACTCTAGCGAGCTACAGTGTCGCTGGTGATTTTCGTCGTGGATTAGAGTCTCTGGGATTCATGACCGAAAAACTCGAGGGATTTGGCAGTAAACGACACATGTTGAGCGCAGTTTTCAAAACCCCTATTCCAACTCATAAGAATCCTGAAAATGACTCACAGCAGGCCTGGAACCGGCTTCCAGGCAGTGAATTGCAGAACAACAATCCTAGTATCGCTATTATCGGTGCAGGTCTGGCTGGCTGCAGCCTGGCCTATAGTCTTTCTCTGCGAGGTCTGAAATCCACCTTGATTGAGTCAGGCAGCACGATAGCCGCTGGCGCTTCCGCCATTCCTCAATTCGCGCTGCGACCTCGTTTGTTTCAAACGCATTCAGCCCTCGCCGAGTTTTATTTACAAAGCTATCTATTTTCAATTCGACAATTGAATGAATTGAGCCAACGGCTGGAATTGCAATGGCACTCATGCGGAGTATTGCAACTACAGGAAGCACTGAATAAAAAGTCAGCGCTTAATTTCGATCGAATTGAAGAACTTTATTCTTCATCGATTGTTGAGTGTATTGAGGCAGCTCCTGTGCATCCGCTTCTTGACAGGCGCATTGATTCTGCTTTGTATTTTCCTGATGGCGGTTGGATCAATCCAGAACACTTATGCACTATTTGTCTGGAAGCTAGCGGTGCAAAAGTTCGCGTGAATACCGAAATAGTCACATTGAAACGCAGAGATGAAAAATGGATTGTTCAGGAGAAAAACGGCGAAGACAATCAATTTGACTACGTGTTACTTGCAAACAGCGACGGAATATCGAATTTTGAACAAACGCAAAATTTGCCTCTCGAAATTAGTGCCGGGCAAGTGTCTGTATTTGCTTCTGCAGGTTCAATCATGAATATTGATAAAGTTATCTGTGGCGATCGATCTCTGTTCCCTGCGGCGGAAACTAATCCCGGAGGACATCTGATTGCTGCCAGTTACAGACGGAATTCAGATTTACAGCTACTTAAGCAAGACGATGAGCAAAATGTAAATGCGGTGCAAGAACTCTTGAATGAAGAACATCAACTGAGTAAGGAATTACTTTCATCCCAGGTAGCGCTTCGAACAAATACCGTCGACAAATCACCCTTAGTCGGTCAACTTCCAAATCTACCTGTTATTAGGGAGCGCTATGCTGAGCTGAGCTCAAATGCCAAAATGACATTCGATCCCGATAACACTTACGGTAACTATTTTCCTGGACTGTACATATCAGCCGCCCATGGCTCCAATGGTCTCGCAACTTCTCTATTAAGCGCGGAAATTGTCGCAAGTTTACTTTGCAATGAGCAATTGCCAGTGACTGCAGAAATATTGGATGAATTAAATCCGGTAAGGTTTGCTATACGGGACTTGAAGAGACAGATCGATTAGCGGTTATAAAAAGCCGTTACTACTTTTGTCAGTTTCTCTGCGTCTTTAGCGCCAACCAATTCTCGAATCGAATGCATGCCAAAGCTGGCAATTCCTATGTCGACGGTTTTTATACCTAGCTCAGCGGCAGTTATTGGTCCGATAGTTGATCCACATGCCATATCGCTGCGCATGACGAATGACTGGTAAGGGATTTTGCACTTATTACACACCGATTTAAAAAGGGCGATCGATTGACTGTTGCTTGCATAACGTTGATTCGCGTTAATTTTTATAACCGGTCCGGCATTTAGTTGTGGTGAATGCTTGTCGTCATGTTTATCAGCATAATTCGGATGGATACCGTGGGCATTGTCGATGGACCACAGATCTGAATTATGAATTGTTCTCTCCATAGCATCAGCGGCTGTTGCTGACTGCTGAACAATTCTTTCCAGTACTGATTTGAGAAAGGGACCTTGAGCGCCTGAGGTCGAGGCACTACCAACTTCTTCATGATCGTTGCAAACAACCACGCTGGTAAATTTAGAATTACTCTTTATTAGCGCCTTGCTGGCCAGAAAGCAGCTCAGCAGATTATCTAGTCGAGCTGATGCGATAAAATCTTGATTGAGTCCAACCAGGTTAGGTGCCTGAGTGTCGTATAGAAACAACTCATGGGACAGTATCGAATTAGCATTGCGATTGCTTGCTTACGCAAAGTCTTTAAAAGTAAATCATCAAAACTGAATTTGGATTTTTCACCCAATTGCATGAGAATCGGCGGTAACTCTTTCTGTCTATTTATCTTATGCCCTTCATTAGCCGTTCGATCTAAATGAATAGCTAGGCTTGGAATAAATCCAACCGGATCTTCAAAGTCGACTAAGCTGGATTTGAGCTCTCCTTTCTTAGTTTGAAAATCCACCCTACCGGCAATTGAGAGATCGCGATCAAACCAGGGATGCAATAAGGCACCACCGTAGACTTCAACACCAAGCTGCAAGTATTGCTGTTTTCGTATCTCAGGAGTCGGTTTGATTTTTAAACAAGGACTGTCGGTGTGGGCGCCAGTAATTCTTAAGCCATTCGCAACTGGATCCCCTTGCCCAGTCTTAAAAGCGATTAGCGCAGAATCGTTGCGAGTTACGAAATAACTAGCTTTCTCTTCCAGATCCCAATGCTCACTCTCATCCAATTGCACAAAACCATTGTCTTTGAGATTTTGCGCTAGATTGGCAACTGCGTGAAATGGGGTTGGTGATTGCTGCAAAAACTGCAGCAATTCACCGTTAAAAGAGGAGCCGCTCATCAGTTGTTACTTCAGAGCTAGTTAATTTCCAATAGCTCTACTTCAAAAATCAAAGCAGAATTTGGAGGAATGGCAGGAGTTGGTGACGATTCGCCGTAAGCCATATCTGGATGAATGTATAGGCGCCATTTATCACCCACTGTCATCAATTGCAGCGCTTCGGTCCAGCCAGCAATCACTTGTGAAACACCGAACAACGCGGGTTCACCCCGCTCTACTGAGCTATCAAATACACTGCCGTCTGTCAGCGTGCCGTGATAGTGCGCTAACGCTGAGTTATTCGGTGTTGGCGAGACATCACCGGAACCTGATGTCATGATTTCGTACTGCAAACCTGACTCCAGAACAACCACACCATCTCTCTGGGCATTGTCTGCCAGAAAGGCTTCACTAGCGGCAAGGGTTTCAACTAGCGCCGCTTGAGCAGCGTCCTGCTGGCGTTGCATATAGGCTTGCAGCGCCGCCATCATTTCTGCTTGTTCTAATTTAGGTTCACCGGAAATTGCATCCAACATTCCCGCTACAAAAGCGTTGAGATCGATGCCAGCTACAATCTGCTGCGCTACTAAATTCTGACCAATATTTGCGCCAATAGAATAGGCAATTTTGTTTTCCTCATTCTCCAGGTCAATGTCTCCCTGGGCGAATAGCGGCGAACTTAGGGCCAACAGCAATGTAGCAATAAGTATCTGACCACCTGCTTTAATTGTTTTCATACCAATTTCCTTCAATTCATTGGAAAATCACCAGAGTAAACCCTCATTTATTCTGGCTTTTCACGAGGCAACGAGTTGCGCATACTAACTGGGAAATCGGCCAATTACCAGCGGAGCAAAGTGGGATTTTGACGGTCTAAACTCTGGAAAAACAACTATTTAAGTGACAATACTTATCGACTATGCAAGCTAGCAAACTGAGTGTCTTATTCCCTTTTTTAGTCTCATTTTTGAGCTCCTGCTCCAATGAGTTTGTAGTCTCAATAAATGAGCAAGCTGTTTATGATCCTGAAGGTAGATTGCTTGCGGGAGAAGTGGCGGATGCGGATCTGCAAGGATGTATCAATTTAGCTTTGCAGCAGCAAAATATTTCAAGCAGTGTCGAATTGACAGTGCTTTCCTGCGCAAACTCAGAAATCAGCGACTTAAACAACATTGGCCAATTAGTTAGTCTGCGATTTTTAGATTTAGGTAACAACAATATTTCCAATATAACGCCACTGGAAGACTTGCCAGTATTAAGTGGAATCAATTTGGTAAATAATCAAATTACCGATATCGGGCCATTGTTTAACATGCCCGGCTTGAGTTCGGTTAACTTGGCAGGGAACAACAGAATCTCCTGCGATGAACTCGAAGCATTACAGGAAAGAATCGGCAGCAACTTAACGCCACCGGTTAGCTGCAACGATTAAGGACTGCTAGGAATACCACTATGAAAACGAAAGTTCTCATCAGGAGAACTAATTAGTCGATTTTCCACCTGGCGAAACTCTTCAATTCTTGCGCTAATGTCTTGATCAGCATAAAGCCGCGCAAGCTCCAAATAATCCTCAAAATGACGCGCCTCGGATTTAAGCAGGCTTTTATAGAATTTTGCTAATTCTTCATCCAGATGCGGCCCAATTTTCGCAAAGCGCTCACAAGATCTGGCTTCGATGAAAGCGCCTGCTATCAAGGTATCAATCAATCGTTGTTGTTCGTCACCGTTAAACAGGGCACGTAAGCCAGCAGCATAACGTGAAGGACCAAGCCTGATGTACTTGATATGTCGCGCTGCCATGATTTCCACGACTTGCTGAAAATGCAGCAGCTCTTCCCTGGCTAGTTGCGACATCTTGGTTAACAACTCTGGTCGCGTGGTGTAGCGGTACATTAGATTCATGGCAGTGGCAGCTGCTTTCTTTTCACAATTAGCGTGATCGATAAGCAGATGATCCTGCTTATTTTTTGCAGCAGCAATCCAGGCTGAAGGAGTTTCGCAAGAAAGAAATTCTAGAATTGAACTCATGGCTTATTACAGACCAGCTTCCTTAAGCTAGTGACGAGTCTTACCCTCGATTTCATCATCACTTTCAATTTCGTTTTGTTTTTTCGAAAGTGCTTCCGAATCATCTTCTAGCGCCGTAGTCAGTTTGGCGGATTTTTGTTTTTTGGAGGTCTTCGCGCCTAATTGCTTTAGCGATTCAGCGCGTTTTACTAAATTACCGCGACCGGAAAGTAACTTATTATGCGCTTTTTCGAAACTCTTTTTACTCGCATCAATGCGCTGCCCTACTTCATCAAGGTCATCAACAAAAGCTACAAACTTGTCATACAAAGCACCAGCTTTCTCAGCGATTTCATTTGCGTTTTGGTTTTGTTGCGCCAGGCGCCAGAGGTTTTGAACCGTCTTCAAGGTAGTTAACAAAGTCGTTGGCACCACGAAAATAATGTTGCGCTCAAAAGCAAATTGAAAAAGTTCAGGATCTTCTTGCAGGGCACTGGAGTAAGCTGCTTCGATGGGCATAAAAAGAAACACATAATCCAGCGAATTTACACCTGCCAGATTCTGATAATCTTTACTCGACAATAGCTTCACATGATTTCTTATAGAACTGACATGTTGCTTGAGCGATTTTTGCTTATTTGTTGCCTCTTCCGCTGCGCAATAGGCATCCCATGCCTTAAGCGACACTTTCGAGTCAATAATAATATCTCTTGATTCTGGAAGATGAACAATCACATCGGGTTGCGCCTTGCCGCCCTCTTCATCTTTCAGGCTAACCTGGACTTCATATTCCCGACCTTTAGCCAGGCCGGATTTTTCCAGAATAGATTCGAGTACAAATTCCCCCCAACTTCCCTGGGCTTTGTTGTCCCCTTTGAGGGCATTAGTCAGGTTTACTGCTTCTTCACTGATGCGCGTATTGAGCTTTTGTAGATTCTCTATTTCTTTTGCGAGGGAGAACCGTTCTTTCGATTCCTTGTCGTAGGTTTCTTCGACCCGCTTTTCAAAATTCTGAATTTTTTCCTGCAGTGGTGAAAGCACTGCACTTAGAGTTTCTTTATTCGTTGCAGTAAATTTCTTGGATTTGTCTTCAAAAATTTCGTTGGCAATATTTTTAAAGGCGCTGCCTAATTGCTCGCGGGACTCATTAAGCAATGAAAGTTTTTCATCGAACTGCTTCCGCTCTAATTCCAAACTGGTTTTAAGCGCTGCAAGCTCTTCTCGATAGGATTGAATTTCGCCTTTTAAGGAAGAATTTTCATTCACGGTTTGCCCATGGCTTTCCTGCAAGAGTTCTAGCTCAGATTGTCTCGCTGCCAGACGCTCGCTTGCAGAAACTTCACCGAGCCGGGATTCTTGCAATTGCTTAACCAACACAGCAATTGCCACCAGGGCTGCGAGCAGCAAGCCGAAGCTAGCAATCAGTGCGATAGTTTCCATGGTTTAAAGGCTTGTTAGTGATGACACTAACTTAGATTGTCATTGATAACTTGCAACAGTTCTTCAGTGAGCTGGATGGATTCGTCTGAAATTTCCAAGGCCTCTGTTACAACATTAATTACGCTCTCTGTTTGCTCGAGGCGCACACTAAAATCTTTAACTTCGGCAATTTCCTCATCACTGGAACCAAACCAACGACCAATAAGACTTGGCTCGTCGTCTTCGTCAATTATTCCAGCAAATTGCACGTTAAAAAATGACTGGTCTCTGTCGCTGTTTACGATTGTGATTTCAGCGCTTTCCAAGGCCTGCCTAACCTGCACCCAGGCCCGATTGTAATCTACTTTGAGTTCCAGCATTGGCTCGCCAGAATCATCCTCGATCAAATTCGCTTTCGATTCAGCTTCGATGCTTCCTGCTAACAAGCTGGCAGACGAGGCTTGATAGACATCGTTTCTGTCTGCCAAATATTGCGATACTGAAGTCAGGATTTGTCTTTCTAAATCTGGTGAATTGGATTCATCAGGCCAACTCACTGCAGCCGGGACAGGATCAGCATTTAGATTCTCATAGTGCAGCACATAAATTTCGGAAAAGCCTGAATGCAATCCTGGCTCTATCTTAATCTGGTATTTATGCCTTTTTTCATCGTCACTGCCGACTTCAACCCAGGAAGTTTCCATAACGCCGTTACTTGGGTCTTCAAAATCCAAAACAATTCGTAGCTCAGTCCAGTAGTCTCTTACTAACGGCCAAACTTGTCCTGGTGTTGCGTCGATTACGATCCAGCGACTATCAGACAGACTCTGAATAATCACCCCTTCTCTTCTGCGGGTTTCGATAGGCTTAGGCATTGGAACGTCTTCTAATGCCGTTAAGGAAGAAAATCTTTCAGGAATGACATACAGCTGGTCTAAGGTATAGCTGTCCAGCTGATTTGGAATTTCCATCTGCGGGGCGGTACGCGCATCGAGATAATCATCATCAGGATTCGGAAAGAGACCTTCATCTCCCAACATATAATTGCAGGAATTAAGCACGGTCAAACCGGCTAATACCAATAAGTTTCTAGTATTCAATCTTTGTTTCCCTTATCAGGCGGCTTCTGGAAATGAAATGCCCGCCTGTTCTAAAGCATCTGATACTTGGACGTGATACTTCACGTCAAGTTCCACTAGCGGTAATCGAATTCCTGGCTCAATTAGACCCATTTTTGCAAGGGCCCATTTCACTGGGATTGGATTCGCTTCGAGGAATAAATTCTCATGTAGCGCTGCCAGCTTGCTATCCACAGCAGCCGCGACGGCAAAATCTCCGGCTAAGGCTTTACCGCACATTTCAGCCATTAGGCTCGGTGCGACGTTTGCAGTTACCGAAATAGTTCCAACCGCCCCACCTTTCATCAAAGCCAGGGTTATAGCGTCTTCACCGCTATACACCGCCAATCGATCACCACATCTATCCACTAATTCGTGACCGCGAGGAATATCTCCGGTTGCATCCTTAATCCCCACAATATTCTCAAAACCTGCCAATCGCTCGACAGTCTCTACACTCATGTCACAAGCAGTACGACCCGGCACATTATAGAGAATCTGCGGTATATCAACTGCTTCGGCCACAGCCTTAAAATGTTGATAGAGTCCTTCCTGCGAGGGTTTATTGTAATAGGGGGTTACCAATAAGGCGGCATCGGCCCCGTGCTGGGCCGCAGATCGAGTAAAATAAAGCGCCTCATCGGTGGAGTTAGAGCCGGTTCCGGCAATTACCGGGATGCGTTTGTTCGCCACCTCGACACAATGGGCCACAAGATCACAGTGCTCTTCCATGCTCAGTGTCGCCGATTCACCAGTGGTACCCACTACAACTATTGCGCTGGTTCCAGCATCTACATGCCAGTCTACCAGGCGATCGAACGCCAGAAGATCCATGGAGCCATCTCCATGCATGGGCGTCACAATCGCGACAATACTGCCTTTTAAATCTGTGGACATAGTTACAAGCTCAATAATCCGCAGACTTTACCATATCAGCAAATCTGGGACCAAAAGTTGAGGTTCTCAATCCGGTAGTGGTTTGGATTGGACTCGACTCGGCCAGGCATTGATGATGGCCTTAATCAGCGTGGCTAATGGAATGGCAAAGAATACCCCCGCCAGTCCCCACAGCCCTCCGAAAAAGAGAACTGCAGCGATGATTGCCACGGGGTGAAGATTTACAGCTTCTGAAAATATAACAGGCACTAACACATTACCGTCTACTACCTGCAAAATTAGGTAGGCGATTAATACGGTGTAAAATTCCCCGCCAATTCCCCATTGCACATAGGCGACTGCCGCAACGGGAATAGTTACTGCAGTGGCGCCGATATAGGGAACGATAACAGAGAGCCCAACCAAGACAGAAAGTAATAAGGCGTAATTGATTCCCACTACGACAAAAACTAGGTAAGCAACACTACCGACAATAATTATCTCAACAACTTTACCCCGGATGTAATTGGCGATTTGCTCATCCATCTCTAACCAGATCGCTCTCATTAGCGGTCTATTACGTGGCAAGAAATTCCCAACCCAAAGCACTAATTGCTCTCTATCTTTCATCATAAAAAACACAAGAATTGGAACCAGTACCAAAAAGATAAACCAGGCAAACAGGCTAGGCAGGCTGGCAATAGAAAATTCCAGAATCGTCTGACCGAATCCTCCAATCTCGCCACTTATTCCATCGATAACTTGTTGTATCCACTGGTCGGAGAAAACATTGGGATAATTTTCTGGAAGAGCTCTTAACGCGTCCTGCCATTGATTCACTAAATTTGGAAGTTCATCTAACAAGCGTCTTAACTGATTCCACACCTGCGGCAAGACAAAAAAGAGCATCATAATAAAGATGCCAAAAAATAAGACATAGACGATAACGAAGGCAAGGCGATCGGACACACCGTAGCGCAACAGCAAATTGACCAGACCCTGCATCAAGTAACTAATGATTATCGCTGCTATGAGTGGCGCCAGGATGCTGCCAAGAAAAAGCAGCGCAACTAATCCCACTGTGAGCAAGATAACCAGTATTATCGATTCTTCATCATGAAAGTAACGATCGAAGAAATCGTTGAGCAGTTTTTTCATGGAATAGTTTTGCCTTCGGACTTAGCCTTTCTTAATCCAGTAGAAATAAGCACTTTCATCCTTGTGAAAATCTAGAATTTGGTGATCACTTTGCTCAACGAACAAGTGAAAATCTTTTTCGGAACCAGGATCGGTCGCCACCACTTTTAATATCTGCTGAGACTCCATGTTATTGAGTGCCAATTTGGCTTTCAGCAGAGGCATGGGACAAGCCAGACCAGTTAAATCCAGCTCTATGTCGGGGTTTATGTTCATTGCATTATTTTAGCAATCAATACGGCCATATTCATATGGCTCTGAGGCTATAGGAATATGGCTCTTAGGTCCTATGACTATGATCTTAGTCGACGGATTTGAGCGATAACTTACTCTTTTTATAGGACTATTTATGGTAATCTGAGTACTGGAGAGGATGTTTCTAAACTATGAGCAAAACCCTTCAACAATTACTGATCGCCAGCTTTGGCTTCTTAATAAGTATTTCGACTGCTTATAGCCAAAATTTGCCTTCATTGGGTGATCGCATCTCGGGCACGATTTCGCTGGACCAGGAATATAGCATGGGTCAGCAATTTCTTGCGCAGATTCGTCGTAGTGCCCCAACCATTCCCGATGCGGTTTTGATGAATTACTTGGAGAATGTCACTTATAAACTCGCCTCTCGTAGTCAACTAAAGGATCATCGCCTTTCCTTCGTTATTATCGATAGTGAAGAACTAAACGCTTTTGCCGCCCCCGGGGGCATCATCGGGGTCAACACCGGCTTGTTTCTTAACGCTCGCACGGAAGCTGAGTTTGCCTCGGTTATGGCTCATGAGATTGCCCATGTGAGTCAAAGGCACTTCGCCCGTGGCGTAGATCAGGCGCAATCAGGCCAAGTAGGTCAGCTAGCCTCATTACTGGCCAGCGTACTAATTATGGCTACTTCGCAAGCAGAACATGGCATGGCTGCAATTACCGCAGTGCAAGGACGTGCCGTTGAAAATCAATTGAGATTCAGTCGCAGCAATGAAGCTGAAGCAGATCGTGTTGGTCAGGACAATATGTTTGCTGCCGGATTTGATCCTGAAGCGATGGGTTCACTCTTTGAAAATTTACAGGCAATCTCTCGATTCAGAAGCAGACCTCCTGAGTTTCTACTTTCGCACCCGGTAACAGAATCACGCATTGCTGATGCTCGTGGTCGCTCGATTCGCTATCCACAACGTGAATATGGCGTAAATCGGGAATATCAAATAAATCGTACTCGTGTTCTTGGTCACTATGCCTCGGACAAAACTGCACTCATACCCGAATACCAACGCCTGCTAGATGAAAGTACTAGTGACTTTACCCGTGATACTAATCGCTATGGATTGGTGATTGCCTATTACGAGAACGAACAATACGCAGCTGCGTCTAGAACTTTATTGCCTTTATTAGATAAAGACCCCAATCGAATTAGCTACGTAGTTACCATGGCCGAAATTTTGACTGAACAGAATGAACCAAGACAGGCAATGGAATTTCTATCAAGACATTTAGAAATCAATCCCAATAATCACGCACTGACCATGGCTTATGCGACCGCATTAATCGAAGCTCGTTCTTACACGGCGGCGGCGGAAATGCTAGAGGCTCATGCTGCAATCCGTGAAAGCGATCACCATCTCTGGTATCAACTCGCAGAAACCTGGGGCCAGGCAGGAAACATCAGTAAGGTACATCAGGCGCGGGCTGAATACTTCATGCTCATGTACGATTTTCGAAGTGCACGGGAACAACTGCAGTTTGCACTTAGAATTGAATCAGATAATGGTGCTGCGGCGGCTGAACAGGCTCGGCTACGACAAAAAGTTACTGAAGTTGAACAGCGTATGCTGGAATTGTCCGAGCAATAGATTTACTGCCGCTCAATTCCAGTAATTCCTGACCGCATTCTTTTTCAACCGTTAAGCCTTTCCTTTCACTTGCAGTCTATTCTTGCTGGCAAAATCTAACATTCGTTGTAAGGGGACCATAGCTTGTTGCGCCAACTTCGGCTCGACGTAAATCTCGTTAGACGTGTTAACTAAAGAGTTCAGCATCGACTGCAAGGAATTCATCGCCATCCAGGGACAGTGCGCGCAACTACGACAGGTTGCATCGTTGCCTGCAGTAGGTGCAATAATAAAATTCTTATCCGGGGCAACCTGTTGCAACTTGTGAAATATACCTTTGTCAGTTGCAACAATTATTTCTTTGTTAGGAACACTCTTTGCTGCATTGATAATTTGTGTCGTGGAGCCGACCACATCTGCAATCTCCAACACTGAAGACGGCGATTCAGGATGCGCCAGCACCGCCGCATCTGGATACATTTGCAACATGTCTCCAAGTCCACGGGACTTAAATTCCTCATGCACAATGCAGGCGGCATTCCACAGCAGCATGTCAGCGCCGGTAGTTTTCTGGATGTAGGAGCCCAGATGCTTGTCCGGTGCCCAGAGGATTTTTTCTCCCTTTGACATTAAGTGCTCGACCACTTCCAAGGCAATACTGGAAGTTACTACCCAGTCCGATCTCGCTTTTACTGCGGCAGAGGTATTGGCATAAACAACCACCTTTCTCTCTGGATTGGCATCACAAAAAGCAGAAAACTCATCGATGGGACAGGCGATGTCTAAGGAGCAGGTTGCTTCCAATGTCGGCATAATCACCGTCTTCTCTGGGTTGAGAATTTTTGCAGACTCCCCCATAAATTTTACGCCCGCCACGATCAAAACATCGGCATTGGAGTCGCGACCAAACCGTGCCATCTCCAAACTATCACCAACAAATCCATCGGTATCTTCAGCTAGGTCCTGTACAAGTGGATCAGTGTAGTAATGCGCAACCAATTTCGCATTTTTCTTCGCCATCAACTCTTTTGTCTGCGCTAGCAATGCTTCGCGCTCATTGCTTGAGAGTTCTTCTGGGGGTTCAGCACGATCGAGAAAGTCACGCACAACAGTCAAATCGGCTGCCAGGGAATCCATTTCAGAGTTTGGGTTTAAATCTGTCATATAGATCGGAAAAAGTAGTCTAAAAGCCTATTTTAACACAAAGCATTGGGCTTACTTCTTAGTGCACAATCGAGACAGGCACAGAGATTGAAACATTACTCGTTCGACTGGGCAGAGGCTGGGAGTCAGAGAAAACGGAAACAGGACTTTCTAGAATTTGTTAAGCGGAATATGCGAAACTGCCATCAGAGCAGCACACTTGACGACATCCCATCCCAAGAAGGAGAAAACAAGTGAGTGAATATAAGTTTCTGATTAATCCAGCAGGAAGCAATTTTAGTTATCAGGATTTGAAATACGTTTTTGAGCAAAACTTTGCTTTTTTGGAACTAGCTTCTGGCTATACCTTTGCCCCATTGGAAGAAACTGACGAACCGGCTGGATCGATTTTGCCAGATGCCAAAGTGATTGGCTTTCTTCCTTCTAGCGAGTTTCCCAACCTGACTTTTTTGGCACTGGCTAAGCGCGGGATAATGTTCAATATTGGAGCCACTGGGACTTACGATCTCTCTGAAATTCGAGGGCTTGGACTGCACGAACTCGGTCATAACCTGAGAATGCGCCACACTGATAATCCTTATTCTGTCATGTCCATGTTCCGTTTTAGAACCAAAGCCGACAAAAGTTTGTTATGGCGGGCTGATTTATTGAGGCTGCATGACGTCGAGCCAAAAACCCCAAACCCTGTCGGCTGGGTGAGTGTCGATAAAGAACTGAACGTGATGATTCCCGCTGTGCAGTATGGAGGCTCTCAGTGGTGTGTCAGGCTTAAGCACCTAAGCGGCGCTACTTTCATTGCGGATAAATATTATGAGGCTGATGACGGAGTGTCCATGGAAGAAAAAGCCGTCCTCACCAGCGATGACCAGCTACACCTTTCTGATGTGTCTTACCTGGGATTTAGTTATCCCAGTGTTCGTTTTCAAATTACTCCAGATTTCAAATTTAACCTTATCACGGAATAAGTTACATCAACTAACCCAGGCAACCGAAGGGCTGACCGAACGGGCATCAAGAAAACGCGGAGGGGGAAAGAGAAAAATGGTGGGCCGTGTGCGACTCGAACGCACGACCAATTGGTTAAAAGCCAACTGCTCTACCGACTGAGCTAACGGCCCACGCGGGCGACATGGTACTACCAAATTAAAAAAACTCAAGCGAAGATCGTATTTTTTACAATGCTTTAGGCATATCGCGTTGGATCTTCCACGCCGGCATCTGAAAATCCCTTCTTGCGGAATCTACAACTATCGCATTTACCGCAAGCCCGACCTTGCTTATTTGCCTGGTAGCAGGAAATGGTATTGCTATAGTCGACACCTAAACGTAGCCCACTTTTTATGATTTCTGCTTTACTCAAATCGATGAGTGGAGTTTCGATTCGAATTTCTCTACCTTCTACTCCAGTCTTGGTTGCTAAGTTCACCAGGTTTTGAAATGCGGCAATAAATGCAGGCCGACAGTCTGGATAGCCAGAATAATCCAATGCATTAACTCCGATATAGATTGATTTTGCTTCTAATACTTCCGCCCAGGCCAGCGCGTAAGAAAGAAATACGGTGTTGCGGGCCGGGACATAAGTAACTGGAATACCGGCACTCTCTTCTTCAGGTACTTCGATCGCCTCGTCCGTTAAAGCAGATCCACCTAGCTCGCCAATATTGAGTTCAATAATTTTGTGCTCTTCGACTTGAGTTGTTTGTGCAATTTTCTTCGCTGCATTCAGTTCACTGTTCGAGCGTTGCCCATAATCGAAACTCAAAGCATAACAAGCGAAATTTTGTGCTCTGGCAATTGCCAGGCAAGTTGCAGAATCAAGTCCTCCGGATACTAGAACTATCGCTTTTTTGGATTTTGTATTCATTAATTAACAGTGCTTACTGGAAAGTAAAGCTCATCTTCCTGGCTCATCTGCCCATAAAATTTTATGCAATTGCAACTGAACCCGGATTTTCAATTTGTCGTCCAATACCCATTGTGCAAGATCCGCTCCCTGGAGTTGCTCGAAGGAAGGAGAAAATAGCACCTCACTCACTTTGCTAAGCAAATCGAATTGATCCATTTTAGCTTTTGCCCACTCATAATCGGTTCGGTCACAGATTACAAATTTAACCTGGTCTTTTTCTCTGAGGTAGGACACATTTTCGTATTGATTTCGATCACACTCTGAAGAGCCAGGTGTCTTCAGATCCAATACGATAGAAACTCGATCATCAATAGCTTGTATTGGCATGGCACCACTGGTTTCAAGCGATACCTGAAATTCTTCATCGCACAGTTTACTTAACAAGGCTTCGCAGTTTGGTTGCGCCAGCGGCTCTCCACCTGTAACCGTTACAAAGCCACAATCGTAGCCGCGAACCTGCTCAAGGATTTTCTCCAAAGTTTCGACATCACCACCTTCAAAGGCGTAAGCTGTATCACAATACTGACAACGCAGTGGACACCCAGTCAGGCGCACAAAAACTGTCGGTATGCCAACGGTTTTCGCTTCGCCCTGAAGGGAATGAAATATCTCCGTGATTCTTAAAGTAGCGTCGGTGGTCATTTTCTGCACGAGTCGACAAAGCCCGGTATTAAGAGCTGGTCTAATTAATAAGGAATTAGTCTAACTGTAAAAGGCGGGTATCGGCGAGACTTGCGGCACCAGTGTTCTCAAATCGTCGCGTTATTTCGTTGAGTAGTTGACGTGCCTGAGGAATATTGCCCAAACCCTGGTAGGCCAGTGCCAGGCCATACATAGCATCGGGTAGTTTCGCCGAATCGTCATAGCGATTAAGAATAATTTCGTAGGAATCTTTCGCTTCATTGTATCGATTCAGATAGAGGTAAGCCTGACCTTTCCAATAGTGGGCATTGGTTACAAACCGACCTTCTGGATAGATGCTCAGATACTGATCAAACTCGGCAATGGATAGTTCAAAGCTGGAGTTGATTACGGAGTCATAGGCCATTTGGTAAAGCTGCTGTTCGCTTAATACTGCAGGCTGCAGTGTTGCTCTGCCAGTACCTCGATTAGTACTTCTTGGAGTCGCAATCGAATTATTGTTGCCAGCGCTATTGGTAATAGGTGCAGCACTTAATCCTGATGAAGGTCTTTCGTTAACAGGATTAGTTAATCCGGGACTGTTATTCGTCGCTGAATTATTAACAGCAGGTGGCGTTATTGGTGCCGAATTAGTTGGAGTGTTCGTTGCAACAGCACTGGATTCCAGAGTGCTGAGTCGGTCATCAACATTAGTGTAGCGGCTGAGTGAATCACGTTGCAGCTTGCGTAATTCGAAGCCCTGCTCTTCTATTAATCCGCGCAGCGCCTGAACCTCTGTTCGCAGCTGTTGATTTTGTTCTAGCAATAACGACAAAGCATCATTGTTAGAAGAAGGAGCAGAAGAAGTAGATTGAGATTGTTGTCCAGGAGTGAAACCCTGAGATTCCACCACTGTACCGCCCACCTGCGCTGTAGCTGCAGATGCAAAAATACTCGCGAGAATTCCAACTTGTATTTTGCTGACTACAGCGCTTAGGGTTCTATTCATAAAGGCTATCGAGCGACGATCTCCACTCGACGATTGCGGCTATAGGCATTTTCAGTCTGACCCGATTGGGCAGGCCGCTCTTCACCATAGCTGACAACCTCGATTTGAGAACGAGACGCACCATTAACAATAAAATAATTGAGAATACCGTTAGCTCGACGCTCACCGAGAGCCAAGTTGTATTCACGAGTACCGCGCTCATCAGCATGACCTTCTAAGCGCACACGCTTACTTGGATTCGCTGCCAAATCACGAGCATGGTAAGTCAAAGTTTCGCGATCTGCTGGCTGAAACTCTGCCACGTCAAAATCAAAGTAGAAAACTGTCTCTCGAAGCGCGGCCTGAGCTCTGATTTGATCCTGGGTTAATTGGCCACTGCTCGAACCAGCGCTGGAAGAAGCTGAGCCACTGCTGCTGCTAGATGAACTCTGACCACTACTATCTGCTGAGCCATCGTCCGTTTCGCTAGTTGAGCTACACGCGCCTAACGCGAATAGCGATACCACTAGCAGGCTCACTTTAAAAAATTGATTAAGTTGCTTTCCCACTCTTTGAGTCCTCCAAAGACTTTTGTCGTTATATTTGAAAATCAGTAGCTATTTAATTTAAGAACGGGGACCAGGCAGGCTCCCGTACATCGCCCTGCGAGGATGGTAAACGGAACTTCACACGGCCGTCAATGGATACGGCGTCTAGCACCCCCCTCCCGTTAAACTTTGTTGCATACATAATCATGCTCCCGTTAGGGGCCACACTGGGAGATTCGTCTAATGAAGTGTCCGTGAGTGTGATCACTCTCAGGGTTTCTACGTTCAAAATCGCTATCTGGTACCTGGGATCTCTGCTTTCCCGCCGAACATGCACTAGATTCACGCCATCTGGGAGAAATTTAGGCTTCATACACTGATCGCAGTCAAATGTGAGCCTTTCCACGTTATAGGAAGGCGCGCCTATCTCCAGGCGGTATACCTGGGGCCTACCGGTGCGATCTGACATAAAAACTATATGGCTCCCATCTGGAGTCCAGCTGGGTTCTGTATCGATGGCAGGATGCTGGGTGATTCGCATCAGCTGGTTAGTATTCAGGTCCTGCACGTAGATTTCAGGGTCACCGTCCTTAGAGAGCACCATAGCCAGCTTGGTGCCATCTGGAGACCACACCGGACTACTATTTATGTTGGGGAAATTAGTTATCTGGCGTCGTTGCCCGGTAGCAATGTTCTGTATGTAAATTCGTGGGAAATCAGTCTCAAATGACACATAGGCCACATCCTGGCCATTTGGTGACCAGCTAGGGGACATGATTGGCTCGCCTGACTCCAGCAGGATTTGTGGCCGCGCTCCGTCATAGTCAGCCTTTTCAAGCCGAAACAAGCTCATTCCCGGCCCTGCATTCTCTGCCACTATATAGAGTATCTGCGAGGTAAAGGCGCCAGGCACACCAGTGACCTGTTCAAACACCACATTACTTATGGTGTGCCCGATATCTCTGAGCTGAGTGACACTGCCGGTTAAGACCTCGCCAGCCAGTTTTATTTCCCGGTTAATATCAAAGAATTCATACTGGACCTGAACTAACTGACTGCCAGGCTGTTGGTTGATTTTGCCTATTAAAAGATAGTCCTGTGCCAGGATGCGCCAGTCTCGATAGAACACTTGCTGTTCCTCACTGGGCATACTGAGCATATTGTCCCGTGAGAGGGAGCGGAATTCTCCAACCTGCTCCAAGTCATTAATAACGATTTGAGCAACGTCTTCACTGAATACGCCGCCACTTTCGTTAGTAAACGGCACGATTGCGATGGGAATCGGGTTATCCACCCCCTGAGTTATCTGAATACTGAGCTCTGCATTAGCTGATAGAGAGCAAAGAGCAAAAATTGCCCCTAATAAAGAAGTGCGTAGTTTCAATTCAACAAATCCTCTGGTTGAAAAATGAGAGACAGAGTTCTGAAATTTGCATTAAAAACATTAATCGGCAAACTCCGTAATTCTGTGAACGGAGCGGCACTGTAAACCGCATTTTCCGCAGATCTATCGAACGCTGGATCGCCGCTGGATTCGGTAATTCTAGCATCCAAAAGTTCCCCGGTGGGCAGCATGTTTATCTGCAGAATCGCACGCATGCCGTTCCTTGCACTGGGTGGTCTATTCCACACTTGCTGAACTGCACCTTGAATTAAACCGGTAGCGCTTTGCACTAATTCAAATTCGGTGCGGGCAGCTTCTGCGGAGGCGGCTTCTGCTACTTCTTGTTGGCGCCGTCTATCCGCTTCTTCTTGCTGGCGTCGGCGCTCTGCTTCTGCCAATTCTCGCTGTCTTTGTTCGTCCAATTCCCGTTGTTCTGTTTCTCTTTGTCTTTCTAAATCTAGCTGGCGCTGCCTTTCTAATTCCTCTCGCTCGATCAATGCTTGCCTTGCTTGTTCTCGTTCTGCTTCTTCTCTCTGCCGCTCGAGTTCGGCCTGCCTTTCTTCTTGCTGTTGCTGCTGCCTTTGTTCTTCCTCACGCGCTATCCGTTCCTGTTCCATCCGTTCTATGCGTTGTCTTTCTAGATTCCGTTCGTTTCTAACTTGGGGGTTTTCATCAATGAACAGGGCTTTAATGATTGTCGGTTGTATCAGTTCCATCGCCTCAGATTGACTGCCCGACTGCAAATATATAACCAGGGTAAGAATACAAATGTGCAACCCCAATGCGGCTATCAGAGAAAATGGGTAGCCGTTGTAAATGACTAAATTGTTAAAGGCACTATTCATAGAAACTCAACACAGAAACCTGGAGCTACAAACTTTCTAATGGTTTGGTAATAAAATTTAGATTAGTGACACCAGCCTGGTTAAGGGTAGTAATCAGCGTAATCATTCCCCCCCAGCTCGCTTCAGAATCTCCTTCGAGAAGAACCTGAATACTTGGATTTGCTTCTACTATCTGGCTCACTCGCAGGCTGACAGTTCCCAAATCCATTGACTCCCGGTCATCACCGGTGGCACCTATACTGAGAAAGTACTCACCATTAGACGTTATAAAAACCACGAGAGTTTCGAGATTTTCATCGATATCCAACGGTTCGTTGTTTGCCTGCGGTAAATCGACTTCGATGCCTTGATTGAGCATCGGCGCAGTGAGCATAAAAACAACCAACAAAACCAGCATGACATCAATTAATGGAACGACATTAATATCATTAACCAATTTGCGCTTTTTGCGGGCTATGGTTTCCATAAAGGGATGCTCATTTGGAACTACGAATTGCTATGAACTTGCCGGTGCAAGATGCTGGAAAATTCGTCGGAAAAGGTGATGTAACTGCTGGTTACATAGTCCAGAGTAGACGAATAGCGGTTAAAAGCTACCACAGCCGGAATCGCAGCAAACAAGCCAATTGCTGTTGCCAGCAAGGCTTCGGCGATACCCGGTGCGAGCACTAAAATTGAAGCTTGCGCCTGGCTAGCTATGGCCAAAAAAGTGTTCATTATGCCGATCACCGTACCAAACAGTCCGATATAAACTGACACTGATCCGATCGTTGCAAGAATAGGTAAGTGCTTCTCAAGTTTCTCTTCTTCTCGTGAAAAGGCAACGCGCATGGCGCGCTGCGCACCTTCCATAATAGCTTCGCCATCAACAGCACCCTGTTGCCGCAGGCGCATGAATTCTTTGAATCCCGCGCGAAAGATATTTTCCATGCCGACAATTTGAATGCTGTCCTGCTGCATCTGGCTGCCTTCTTTATAAAGCTGGCTCAAATCCATACCGGACCAGAATCGTTGTTCGAAACTGAAAACGCCTCTACGGGCTGCAGACAAAACCAACCAACGCTGAATAATAATGATCCAGGAAACAATAGAAGTAATGATTAAGATGAGAAATACCAGTTGCACAGGCAGGCTGGCATTCAGCATTAATTCAATTGGATTAAATCCTTCGTTCACCCAGCGCTCTCCGCATTCGAATTTGAGGGATAGACATAGATTATGACAATAAAACTCCGCAGGAAATCCGCGGGTTTCAGGGGTTTATTCGGCCAAAATGTGAAATAGTTTCGTGAAAACGCATTTAACCTTCTAAAACTAGCTTCGAGACGATAAAAACAGACACAAAGCTGGTCAATTGTGGCCAAATAAAGGCAATTGCCTGGATTTTGTAAGGCTGTGCGTCAAACTAAATAGTGAGGTAAAACAGCTTTGCTTAATGGGTTTGATCGTTAGAGAAAAGATCTTCTACTTGTTGCGATGGTTTGATGCCAAAATGGCGATAGGCGTATTGAGTCACTACCCTGCCCCTGGGCGTTCGCATGATAAAACCCTGCTGAATCAGATAGGGTTCCAACACATCTTCGATCGTATCCCGCTCTTCACTAATTGCCGCAGCAAGACTATCGATTCCTACCGGTCCCCCTTCAAATTTTTCGATCATCGTCATTAGTAAGCGCCTATCCATATGATCGAAACCATTTTTATCGATGCTTAACATATCCAACGCACTGCTGGCACAGTCGAGGTTCACCGTGCCATCTTCCTTAACCTCTGAATAATCTCTGACCCGTCTCAGTAAGCGATTAGCAATCCGTGGCGTGCCACGTGAGCGTTTGGCAATTTCCATCGCGCCTTCCGCATCAATGCTAGTGCCAATAATCTCTGCCGAACGGCGCACGATGCTGGAAAGTTCTTCGATAGAGTAAAACTCCAAACGTTGAATGATGCCAAAACGATCTCGTAGTGGTGAGGTTAATAAGCCCGCTCTGGTGGTGGCTCCCACTAAGGTAAACGGCGGCAAATCCAATTTAATCGATCGTGCTGCCGGTCCTTCACCAATCATGATATCCAACTGATAGTCTTCCATAGCCGGATAAAGTATTTCTTCGATAGCCGGATTAAGACGGTGAATTTCATCGATAAAAAGAACATCGCCAGACTCTAGATTCGTCAACATGGCGGCAAGATCACCGGCTTTTTCTAAAACCGGTCCCGATGTTGTCTTTATTGCCACATCCAATTCATGGGCGATGATGTTGGCCAATGTGGTTTTCCCCAGGCCAGGCGGACCAAATACCAGAGTGTGGTCTAAGGCTTCGCTGCGATTTCTTGCAGCACTTATAAAGATGTCCATTTGATCTTTAACATCTTGCTGCCCAACATAGTCCTTTAAATATATTGGGCGAATCGCTCGATCCTGAGAATCTTCTAACTCTTTTGATTCGGGAGATATCAGTCTTTCTTCTTCCATGGTTAAGCCATACTCTTTAATGACAAGCGAATCAGCTCTTCACTGTCAGTAGTCTCAGGGTGAACTTTTAACACTTGAGCAATCGCTCTTGCAGCCTGCGGTGGTTTATAACCCAAGCCAACCAATGCTGTTTCGGCATCTTTGGTGATAGATGATGGAGTCGTTGTTACGTCACTGCTTGTTGTCGCCGCATCTCCTGCATCCCATTCCGCTAGTCGGTCGCGCATTTCAATGATTAGGCGTTCTGCCGTTTTTTTACCAATGCCGGGCATGTTCACCATGGCATTAACATCATTGTTGCGCACGGTACGCACGAATTCATCCGCTTCCATTCCCGACAATATTGCCAAGGCCATTTTGGGCCCAACACCATTGACTCGAATTAAGGCTCGAAACATGGTTTTGTCTTTACTGTCATAGAAGCCATACAACAATTGTGCATCTTCGCGCACTACAAAATGGGTGTGCAATAGCAGGTCCTGGCCGAGATCCGGCAGTTGGTACAAAGTACTCATAGGCACTTGCAATTCATAGGTGATGCCGCCTACTTCCACCAATATTTCCGGTGGATTTTTTTCTACTAACTTGCCGCGAATTTGTCCAATCACTTACTGCTAACCTACCTGCGAAGTCTTTTTCGGCTAAATGATTTTGCACCGGCCATGCGGATCAAACTGGTTTGGGTATTGGCATGACAAATAGCAACCGCCAGTGCGTCTGCCGCATCTTCGGCAATGTTATCACTGATCGACAACAGTGCTTTAACCATATGTTGGACCTGCGCCTTGTCGGCTCCCCCTGCACCTACTACTGCCTGTTTAACTTTTCGTGCCGAGTATTCTGCAACCGGAAGATCGTGGGATAAACAAGCGGTCATGGCCGAGCCCCTGGCCTGTCCAAGTTTTAGTGCAGAGGCTGCATTACGCCCCATAAACACTTCTTCTATGGCGGCTTCCTGCGGCACATGCTGTTCGATTACTGCGCAAAGGTCATTAAAAATCGTCTTTAGTCGATCTGGTAGCGGCGCAGATTCAGTGCGAATACATCCAGCATCGATATATTCCAGTTTGTTACCGACAGAATTGATAAGACCGTATCCGGTAATCCGCGAACCTGGATCGATGCCTAAAATTATGGCCATTAAATTCTCTTGGGAATACCAACTACTTGTAAGGTTTTATCGGCAATTAGAGCTGAGAAGCTATCTCTTCTGAGATATTGGCATTGGAATAGACATTTTGTACGTCATCCAGATCTTCCAAATGTTCGACCAGCGTTAACAAGGTCTGGGCAGTATCTAAATCTAAATCCACCTCAGTCGAAGCAAGCATGGTCATTTCGGCCCGCTCAGCTAGCAAACCGCTGGCTTTGAGTCCGTCTTGCACGGTGCCGAAGGTTTCCAAAGTTGTCATTACATCAATACTGCCATCTTCGTTGGTAACCACATCGTGAGCACCAGCATCGAGAGCAGCTTCCATTATTTGCTCCTCATCACTGCCAACGGCAAAACTAATGACACCGGTTTTCTCGAATAGATACGCTACCGAGCCGTTAGTGCCCAGACTTCCACCAAATTTTGTAAAGCCATGACGAACTTCTGCCACAGTTCGGTTCTTGTTATCAGTGAGGGTTTCACAGAGTATTGCAACTCCGCCAGGACCATAACCTTCATACACCAATTCTTCGAGACTATCGCTCTCAGCCGTGCCAGCTCCTCTGGCGATTGCTCGGTCAATAGTATCCCGAGTCATGTTAGCGCCGAGCGCTTTATCGACTACTGCCCGCAATCTTGGATTGTCTGCAGGATTGCCTCCACCCAGTTTTGCGGCAACAGTTAACTCGCGGATAATTTTTGTAAAGACCTTCCCACGCTTGGCATCTTGCCCAGCTTTACGGTGCTTTATATTGGCCCATTTACTATGACCCGCCATGATCTACTCCAAATCTAAGCGAACTAAGTCGAAGGTTTTTGTTCCCGCAAACGAATATTGAGTTCGCGTAATTGCTTGGCTGAGACTGCGCCTGGCGCATCCGTTAATGGACAGGAGGCGGATTGAGTCTTTGGAAAGGCGATAACTTCCCTGATTGAACTCGATCCAGTCATTAACATAATTAGCCGGTCAAAGCCGAAGGCGATTCCACCGTGTGGAGGACAGCCATAAGATAATGCGCCTAGTAGGAAGCCAAACTTTTCTTGGGCTTCTTCGTCACTAATTCCCAGCGCCTTAAACACAGCCTGTTGCACAGTAGGCTGATTAATACGAATAGAACCACCACCTAGCTCGGTGCCATTCAAAACCATATCGTAGGCGCGGGACAAAGCAGATTTAGGATCGTTCTCTAGTGTTTCTGCGTCACAGGCTGGTGCTGTGAAAGGATGATGTAATGAAGTTAGATTACCCTCTCCATCTTCTTCAAACATTGGAAAATCTATAACCCACAGCGGCGCCCACTCATCCTTAACTAAATCCAGATCTTCGGCGACTTTGATGCGCAGCGCGCCCATGGCTTCATTGACGATCTTTTCCTTGTCTGCACCAAAGAAAATTATGTCACCACTCTCCGCGTTTAACGTAGAGAGCAAGGATTCAATCACCTCAGTTCCCATGAATTTAAGAATTGGGGATTGCAATCCTTCGATACCAGCATCCAGATCATTGACCTTAATCCAGGCTAAACCGCGGGCACCGTAGATGCCGACGTACTCGGTATAGGCATCGATAATTTTGCGAGTCAGCGAGCCCCCTTGTGGAACACGTAAGGCCACCACTCTGCTATCGGGATCGTTTGCCGGACCACTAAACACTTTAAATTCTACCGACTTCATAAGATCGGCTATATCAACTAACTCCAAATCAATGCGTAAGTCGGGCTTGTCTGAACCATAGCGACGCATAGCTTCAGCATGGGAAATTTGAGGAAATTCTCCAAACTCAACGCCCATTAACGACTTAAAGGTATGACGGATCATCTCTTCCATGATTTCCATTATCTGGTTTTCATCCATGAACGAGGTTTCAACATCAATCTGTGTAAACTCAGGTTGGCGATCCGCGCGCAAATCTTCGTCGCGAAAACACTTCGCAATCTGATAATAACGATCCATGCCGGATGCCATCAGGATTTGCTTGAACAATTGCGGTGACTGCGGCAGCGCAAAAAATCGATTCGGATGGGTTCGACTAGGCACTAGGTAGTCGCGGGCCCCTTCCGGAGTAGCTTTGGTTAGCAAGGGCGTCTCAATATCCAGGAATCCATTGCTATCGAGAAAATTACGAATGGTATTTGCAACCTTGGAACGAAAACGCAGCTTGGCTGCCATTTCTGGTCTGCGCAGATCGATATAACGATAATGCAATCTGACATCTTCACCTACCTCAGCATGCTCGTCTAATTGCATAGGTGGCGATTCAGCGGCATTGAGTACTACCAACTCTTTGCCCAAAATCTCAATTCTTCCAGTGGGCATTTCCTCATTGATAGTGCCCTCTGGCCGGAGACGCACTCTACCTTTTACCTGAATCACGAATTCGTTACGCACGCCTTCGGCAATAGCAAAGCTTTCCACGGTATCTGGGTCGTAAACTACCTGCGAGATACCTTCTCGATCACGCACGTCTAAAAAGATTACACCGCCATGATCGCGGCGTCGGTGGACCCAACCACAGAGAGATACATCCTGGTCGACGTGGGATTCGTTTAATTCGCCACAATAGTGACTTCGCATAATTAATTCCTGTTAACTACTTTCAGCTGCCCTTGAATTTAGAGTTCTAGCTGGCCTTTTTTTGAGTGGAACTCGAGGATTCGCTTTTGGCTGACTTAGACTCAGACTTCGTAGCGCTCTTCTCTGACTTTGAGGGTTTTGCCTCTGCACTGGCTTTTTTAGTGTCGGTACCCTCTTTTGTATTATCTTTTGTGCTGCCTTCTTCGCTTCCCTTTTTACTCTCTTTACTCGCCGCTGAGTCAGATTCAGCAAGTTGTTTCTTATCGCCGGTTTTAAAATCGGTTTCGTACCAGCCTGCACCTTTCAGTCGAAAGCTCGCGGCGGAGAGTAATTTCTTGAGAGAAGCTTGATTACATTCGGGACAGTCCTGCAATGGATCGTCACTAATTTTTTGCAATGCTTCTAGTCTGTGAGCGCACTGCTCACATTGATATTCATATATTGGCATGTCACCAGCTCTTTCTCAGTTCCCTAACGGTCCAGTTCCTGTGATTCGATCTTTCTAATGCATCCGGCTCACTGCAACTGCCTTAAGGTGACCTAATCGGTAAAAAACAGCCGCTAAAATCAGCCCCAGCCGGTAAAAACCGGCGATTATACCTTATATAGTCCGCGCCGCACCCCTGCATTTAAGAAATCGGAACTACGCCCGAACGGGCTAAAGGAATGAGATTTTCGGTGCCAGCGCAAAGACACGCTCTGCTGTAAAAGGATTGCGAAACGAGAATTACTAACAATTTTTCATAACAAGCGCTGCCAGACTAAACCCGACCACAATAGAAATAGAAATTTTGGCAAAAGCAAAAACAATCCTTAAAAGAATTTAATTTTGAATTCCGTTCTTTAAAGACGCGAATATTTGCAAGTCATGCACTTGGTTTGTTACTTAAAGTAAATTTTTAAGCTGAAAGTGGAAGAGAAATTCAACCCAAAAACAAATTTGTTAAGATTTAACTGACAAAGATTTAGACTATTTTTACTGATGTTTTCTAAATCGTGATGCAAATTAACAAAGTCATTATTAATGCTTGCTAGGTGTTAGTGAATGATTTATAAATACACCCCCTGAGTGGCTGTAAGGGAATTAATTTCTCATTGCATTTCACACACAAACATAAACGTTTCCTTTCCAGGAAATTGATCCACTAACACTGTTACTATAAAAGAGATTGGGCATGGCTGTTAAAAAATCATCTAAAAAAGCTGCAACACGCAGAAAAGCGAGTACCGCTACCGCAAAAAAAGCTCCGGCTATACAAAAGAAATACACTAAGACTGAAATCCTGAATGAAATTGCTGCAAACACAAGCGTAAGCAAAAAAGAAGTAGCGGCGGTTTTAGAAGAACTAGCAGTTGTAATCGAACGTCATATTAAAAAGCGTGCTGTGGGTGAATTTACTTTACCAGGCTTGCTTAAAATTAAATCAGTAGTACGCCCAGCACGACCTGCTCGCAAAGGCGTACCCAATCCATTTCGCCCCGGCGAACTTATGGACATTCCCCGCAAACCTGCCTCAACCCGAGTTAAGGTACTGCCTCTGAAAAAACTCAAAGAGTTTGCACTGTAACGTAGCTGCAATTAAGGGGAAGTGCGTCGAGATCGCTCGTGCATTACTCCAAATCAGTTGTTAAATTAGAAAGGCAGCCAATGGCTGCCTTTCTTTTTCTAAGAACTGCTTAGTCGGAACATACTCGATGCGCACCAGCAAATTTTTACTCGCAACAATTAAAGAGACCCCAGCCGATGCTGAGATAATCAGTCATCAATTAATGGTGCGCGCTGGATTAATAAGAAAACTTGCGAGTGGCTTATATAGCTGGCTGCCACTTGGATTTAAAGTTCTAAACAAAGTGACCCAGATTGTCCGTGAAGAAATGGATAAATCAGGTGCCATGGAAGTAGTCATGCCAGTTGTGCAGCCTTCCGAGCTATGGGAAGAGTCCGGTCGCTGGCAAGGTATGGGTCCAGAATTATTGCGTTTTCAGGATCGGCATGAGCGGGATTTTTGCCTGGGCCCAACCCATGAGGAAGTAATAACCGATATCGTTCGCAGCGAATACAGCAGCTATAAGCAGTTACCAGCGATCTTGTATCAAATCCAATCGAAATTTCGTGATGAACGCAGGCCGCGCTTCGGCATCATGCGCTCCCGCGAATTCATCATGAAGGACGCCTACTCTTTTCATAAGGATGAAGAGTCATTGCAACAAACCTATGAAGTCATGCACCAGACTTACTGCAATATCTTCTCGCGACTGGGTTTGGATTATCGACCTGTTATTGCCGATTCCGGCAATATTGGCGGGAGTACTTCTCACGAATTTCACGTGCTCGCAGATTCCGGCGAAGATGAAATCGTCTTTAGCAGTGACAGCAACTACGCAGCCAATAGAGAGCTAGCCGAAGGAGGCCTTGCTAGCCCTAACGCCGATGAGGAATCGCTCGAGCAGCAAACAGTAGACACTGGTGATGCCACGACCATTGATCAAGTATCTGCATTACTCCACATTGAACCAACGAAAATGGTGAAAACCTTACTCGTGCATGGCGCCGATAAAGAAGGTAATCGCACTGATGACCTGGTTGCGCTCCTACTCCGAGGCGATCAAGAACTCAATGAAACTAAAGCGCAAAAACTAGACGGTGTTGCTGCACCCCTTCATTTTGCCGATGACGATTCAATTAAGAAGACAATAGGCTGCCCTCCTGGCTGCATTGGACCGCAAAATCTCAGCATAAGAATCATTGCGGATCATAGTGTGACCGACTTAAAGAACTTTGCCTGCGGCGCAAACACCGAAGGCAAACACATCACTAATCAAAATTGGTCTGATCAGTGCAAATTCAATGATTCAGCCGATATCAGAAAAATCCAGGAAGGAGATCCCAGCCCAGATGGACAGGGAACACTTTCCATTAAACGTGGCATCGAAGTCGGGCACATCTTTCAACTGGGTAAAAAATACAGCGAAGCTTTAAACGCCACGGTGCTAGATGAAAATGGCAAAGCTGTCGTTATGCCAATGGGCTGTTATGGTATTGGTGTAACTCGAATCGTTGCCGCCTGCATCGAGCAGAGCCATGATGACAAAGGCATAATCTGGCCGGAAAACATAACTCCATTTCATTTAATTGTGGTCCAGATAGATGCTCACAAATCGGATCAAGTGAAAGCATACTCAGAACAGATTTACGCTGACGCTCAAGCGCTGGGACTGGAAGTACTGTTAGACGACAGGGATAAAAAGACCAGCCCAGGTGTTAAATTTGCCGAATCTGAATTGATTGGAATTCCACATCGTGTGGTGGTTTCACCAAGGTCTCTTGCCGATAACGTGGTGGAATACACCAGCCGCAGCAGCGGTGAGAAACAGCAAATCGACAAAGATTCTCTGCTAGATTTTATTGCCAACACGGTAAACTCCCAAACTTCTGACTAATAGCGAATCTCGAAACTCGCTAAACCGGGATCGTCACAGTTCTCCAGTTCCGCCGAATCAACTCGGGCTAACTCAGGCCCCTGAGTCAACCAGGCCTGCATTTTCTTTAAGTTCGGCTCACTTCCGGCAATTAATACTTCAACGTGTCCGGCGGAAGTATTGCGACACCAACCACTAAGGCCAAGCTGTTGTGCCATGCGCTGGGTTTCGGCACGAAAAAATACCCCTTGCACCCTGCCTTTAACGATTCCTGTCAATGCCTGATTAGATTGATTCATGTCTCACATTGATGAATGACTAATACCGTCTTTACGTCGATTCCGTTATCTTATACCACTTGATTTGAAAATTTTCTGGTTGCAGATGGCATTACAATTCGACCGAATCCAAAGTTCTATCGATGAGCAGCGCAAACAAGCGCAGTTCTGGTTATGGCAATCTGAACTGAGCGATGCCTCGCTCCCCAAACGCTTTCTGATCAAATTTTGTCAGATTTTTATTGCCGTAATGCGAGACCTTGTACAAGGTCAACTCTCATTGAGGGCGATGAGCCTTGTATTCACCACGGTCATTGGAATCTTCCCGTTACTCGCAATTACTTTCGCGGTACTAAAAAGTCTGGGTGTCCATAATAGAATGGAACCCACCTTGCTGACTCTCCTGCAACCTTTAGGAGAGCGTGCCAACGAACTGACGGCAGATGTGCTTACCTATGTCGATAATCTGCAGCTTGAACTAATAGGCATAACAAGTGTCGGTCTCTTAATTTATCTCGCTTTGGACATGATGCGGAAAATTGAGTCTTCCTTTAATTACATATGGGCAGTAAAACATGGCCGTTCCTGGTCGAGCAGAGTTAGCGAGTACCTTTTCGCCGTAATTGTTAGTCCCTTACTGTTATTCCTTTCCATTGGCATAACATCTACTGTAAATACCAATTTCTTTGAGCGCTTCTTGCAAGATTTGATTTACGGTGGCCTGGTGCTTGAGCTTCTCGCGCTAATTGCACCAATTCTTTTGATGTCATTAGCATTCGCTTTTGCCTACGGATTTCTCCCTAACACGAAAGTACAATTTAGTTCCGCATTCATCGGAGGGTTCGTAACAACCATTATTTGGAAACTCATGGGTTCGGTATTCCAGGGCTTTTTTGTGGCCGCTTCACGAGAAAATATTTATCTCGCTTTCGCAACCGCTATTGCCATCATGTTTTTCATTTACATTGGTTGGCTGGTAGCTCTAATTGGCAGCAGCATTGCTTTTTATCACCAAAATCCCGGTAAATCGAGAACAGGTCGAGAACAAATAGCCTTAAGTATTTCGCAGCAAGAACAACTAAGCCTCGCCATTGCTACCAGCATAATCCGACGTTTTTCCGAGGGTCAAGAACCCCTTAGTGAAGATCAGCTCGCTGCATCGCTACGTTGCTCCGGACTTGCAATCGAAAATGCCATAGAAAATTTGCAGAAGATAAACTTAATTACTGCCACCAATGATAACCCGCCCCGCTATTTGCCGACCCATTCGGTAACGGATTGCACGATAGTTGAAATTTGGCAGGCTATTCGAAATCTGAATACTGATGAAATTAGCCAGCTGACTAATTCGTCGGATTTAGAATTAATCCAAAATTTTCAATCTGAGTTAGAATCAGTTGTCAGTCGAGAACTCGGCACAAAGAAATTTATTTAGACTATTGCAAAGAAATACCAGATCAGGAATCGATATGGAGCCCATCAAAATTTATCACAATCCACGCTGTTCAAAATCGAGGGCTGCTTTAGCACTTCTGGAAGAAAATGAAGTCAATTCAGAGATTGTCTATTATCTGGAAGCGCCTCCTACTAGTGACGAATTAAATGACCTCTTAAAAAAGCTGGGTGTCGGCATCCGCGACATTATCCGCACCAGCGAACCCGAATATGGGGAACTTGGCTTGGATGATGACAGTCTCAGCGAAACAATCGTCTTCGATATTGTTTGCAAGCATCCAAAACTTATTCAAAGGCCTATCGTGACTAAGGGAAAGCAAGCGATCCTTGGCAGGCCGCCAGAAAATGTACTCGCCCTTTTGGATATGCAGGAATAAACCATGTCCAAACCTTATGTGTTGGTGCTGTACTACAGTCGCTATGGCGCGACCGAAAAAATGGCGCAGCTGATCGGGCGTGGCATCGAAGAAGTAGCGGGTGTAGAAGCACGAATTCGCACGGTAGCGCCAGTTTCTCCTGACACAGAAGCCAGTGAGCCCGAGGTTCCAGAGTCCGGCGCCATCTATTGCACTGAAGATGATCTAAGAAATTGCCAAGGCCTGGTATTGGGTAGTCCAACCCGATTTGGAAATATGGCCGCGCCGTTAAAATACTTTATCGATAGTAGCGGCGCTTTGTGGGCATCAGGAGCCTTGATAGACAAACCCTTTGGCGCTTTTACTTCGACCGCATCCATGCATGGCGGCCAGGAATCGACGCTACTCACCATGGCTCTGCCTCTGCTACATCACGGCATGCTCTATTGTGGAATTCCCTATTCAGAAACCGCACTAAACACCACCGAAACTGGTGGCACTCCCTATGGTGCCAGTCATCTGGCGGGACCGCAAAGTAATCAGGGAATCAGCAGTCACGAAAGTGAACTTTGCATTGCTTTAGGTAGACGTGTTGCAAGTATGAGTTTAAAACTAGCCAGTTAAATCCGCTTCTTTTCGATTATTTCCGATTACAAAAAGCGCAATGAAACCAACAGAAAGCAATTTGGAACCTAAGATGGCAAGCTATCGGTGGACCGCGCTTGCTTGTTTATACGGCTTAATTCTTTTTTTCGCCTATTTATCTTATCAAGCGTTGCCTTCTCCAAATCTAACCAGCTTGTTTATCTGGTTAGTTCAGATCCTTCCTCTGTTGCTTTTTGCCCCTGGACTGCATCTCAATATTGCACGAGCCAATATCTGGTTGAGCTTTATCGTTCTACTCTATTTCGTTCATGGCGTATTAGTGGCTTTCGATACAGAAAGGACAATCTTGGGACTAATCGAGATTTCTCTTTGTGTTGGTCTCTTTAGTTCACTCGTGCTGCTAGTAAAGAAACAACAAGCACCGCAATAGATTGAATTACCAACCCATAGTTTCCTTAACTAGAGGGATAGTCAGCCTGCGTTTTTCCACCAGGGAAACCTGATCCAGTTTATTGAGCAATTCCATCAGTTGATCGATACTGCGATTGGAGCGGCGGTAGATAAACTCTGCCGTAGCATTATTGAGTTCCATGCCTCTTTGCTGCGCGCGAAATTTCAATGCCTCAATGGCTTGCTCATCGTTCAACGATTCAAGTTTGAAAACAGGAATTGACTGCAATCTCGAACCCAGATCTTTTAAGCTGATTGCTAATTCCTGCGGTGAGCAATCCGCCGCAAAGACCAGGCTCGAACCGTTCACTTTAGCTTCATTAAAGAAATTGAAAAGCGCAAGCTCCCATTCAGTATTGCCGATGATGAATTGAACATCATCCAAACAAACCACATCTAAGGCGGTCAATCCTTCGAACAGTGAAGGAGAAAGATTCTCGATCTCAGTTAGCGGAATATAGATGGTTGAGTTTTGCGCCGCAGATTCCTTATGACAAAGGGATTGTAAAAGATGAGTACGACCAGAATCCTTCGACCCCCAGATATAAAGCATGGAAAATGAATTTTGCAACTCCGTAAGCAGCGCGCGATTAGCCTCGACTACATGGAAATTTTCAAATTTCGCATCGTCGTCTAAGTTTATGCCGAGAGTCAGTTGGACAGGATTAGGGTTGCTCATACACTATCGAGTCCAACGATAATGCAGTACACCACGGGAACCTGCTTGCGAACTTTGAATTGGCAACAGATCTCGATCGAGAGCAATCATTTCGAATAATTGAGCGGAGTCTCCTACCAGACCGAGTTCTAATTCCAGGCGTTCTCCATCCAGGGCAGCCATACTGACACTATCCACTAAACCCAAACCGCTTACGTAGGTAAGTAATGCCGAATAGGCACTTAGGTCACTTATTCCTTCAACTCTTAAGCGCACAATTTGCTGGGTAGTGGTTTCTGGCACGATGGCAAAATAGCTGGCTAGCTGATTGGTTATCCGATCGAGTGGTGCATGCAGATAGGCATTCAAATCTTCTTCAAAGCCATCGAATACTTCGGCTTCTCCCTGAAAAATAAACTGCCACAGACCCACTAATTCCCCACTCGCAGTAAAGTGCAGTCGCCCGGTTAAGATACTATCAGCGCCATAGCGCTCACTCGCTGTGGTTATCGCCGCTTCTTCTAGTGCCCACACGACATCTTCTGAAAGATTGCGTCGATCTTCGAAATCTAACACTGGAAATATGATTGGTATTGCTCTTTGCGCCGCGAATTCCTGCATATAGCTGATGATTTGTAGATTGCTTTCCGAGGTCAGCATGGTGCGTTCACCCGCGGCATTCTGCAGTGCCATCCAAACTAAAACACTGGGACGATTGCTGTCCCAAACCGGTATAGCAGCACTCGCCAGCAACTCATCGATAAGTGAATCTGCAAAATTCACTTCAATAAAGCGCTGTTCCACAGTTGGTGCGAGTAAGGGCTGAGTGTCAGGCGCGATAGAATTCGGTGGCAGTGGTAGCGCCACGAGCTCGCTGCTATAACTGATGGCCTCCACGTAGCTTTGCGCATTATCCAATGCTTCTTCGATACTGGGATGTTCAAGCCATCGATGCTCTCCGGTCACTTTCAGTATGACCGCTTCGAGTGCCTCGCGAAACGCTCGGTTTCTTTCAGTGTCACTCTCATTATTTACCGCGACGCGGTGGTCATAGAGCCCGGTAACCTGCAGTGCTGTGACCGCAGGGAACCAGAGTGAAAACAGCAACGCTAAAGCTACGATTTTCCGGCAATGATTGAGTGTTGCTACAAGCATAATGAAGATTTTACTTTAATTCTTGCAAGGTCGCATAAATAAAGACTTTTCCCAGCAATAGTCACTGACTCCGTCGGCGCTTCTTGCTACACTTCTCGCCTGTTTTAAATGCTGAATTACTAGCAGGCAGATTCCACGAATGACCCTCGAAGACGACCCGGAAGATTCGAATTCAAACGAATCCTTAAGCTATCGGGACGCAGGCGTTGACATCGATGCAGGCAATGCATTGGTGGAAGAAATTAAGGATGTCACGAAACGCACTTTTCGGCCCGAAGTCCTCTCAGATTTGGGTGGGTTCGGTGCGCTCTGCGAAATTCCCACTAAATACAAAGCGCCTGTATTAGTCTCAGCAACCGACGGTGTTGGTACCAAGCTGAAGTTAGCCATGATGCTGAATAAGCACGACACCATCGGCATCGATCTTGTCGCGATGTGTGTAAACGATCTTATTGTATGCGGTGCGGAACCCCTCTTCTTCCTCGACTATTACGCCACCGGCGGACTTAATGTTGCAACGGCGAAATCAGTAGTTACCGGCATAGGCGCTGGCTGTGAAATGGCCGGATGTGCACTAATTGGAGGTGAAACTGCGGAAATGCCCGGCATGTATTCAGGCGAAGACTATGACGTCGCTGGATTTGCCGTTGGCGTGGTAGAGAAGTCCGAGATTATTGACCAGTCTCGCGTAGCAATTGGCGACTGCTTAATCGGGCTAAAATCTTCCGGGCCCCACTCCAATGGTTATTCTCTTATTCGCAAGATTGTGGAAGTAACGAATGCCGATTTAGAAGCAGCGTTTGCAGGCAGCAGTTTGGGAGAAACCCTACTCACGCCAACTACGATCTATGTCAAAACATTGCAAGAATTAGCGGCTAAGGTACAAATTAATGCATTGGCCCATATAACCGGTGGTGGCTTGCTGGAAAATATTCCACGAGTGTTACCGGCCAATGCCCAGGCAAAACTAAATTTGGCCAGTTGGGAGCGACCGGCCATTTTTGACTGGTTACAAGAACAGGGAAATGTTGCAGAAAACGAAATGCACCGAACCTTTAATTGCGGTATTGGTATGGTAGTTTGTGTAGCAAGCGACGAAGTTGAAACGGCATTATCAGTTCTAAATAGCGATAGCGATTCTGCTATGGTGATTGGAGAAATCAGCGCCCGTCCCGAAGATGAAGATGCGGTCTCCTTAAGCTAAGGATATTCTGGTTAATTAGACTTCAGTATGGAACAAACTAACTGTCATATCGTTGTCCTTATTTCTGGAAGCGGCACAAACCTGCAAGCCCTAATCGATGCAAGCCTCTCGTCGAATTTCAAAATCAGCGCGGTAATTTCTAATCGACCTGGCGCTTTCGGTCTGCAGCGCGCACAACGAGACGATATTCCCACTCGGGTAATAGATCACACGGAATTCGCTTCAAGAGATGATTTTGACAAAGCTTTGGGTGAGACCATTGAAGAAATCGGCCCAGAACTTATCGTATTAGCGGGATTCATGCGCATTCTTGGAAGCGATTTCGTAAGCCTATTTGAAGGTAGAATTCTTAATATTCATCCCTCTCTTTTACCAAAATTTCCAGGCATAAATACTCATCAGCGTGCGCTTGAGGCCGGCGAAAAAGAGCACGGAGTATCGGTTCATTTTGTCACAGTAGATTTGGATGGCGGACCGGTAATCGCCCAGGAGCGGGTGCCGGTGCTTAAAGAAGACACGATCGATGATTTGGCAGCTCGAGTTTTAGAAAAAGAACATATTATTTATCCTAAAGTAGTTAGTTGGTTCGCTAGCGGCCGTTTGCAGATGCAAGCTGGCAAAGCGATGCTTGATCACGAGGAGCTTCCACCTACTGGCGTCATTGTCCATCCCTGATGCAAACATTCTACCGCGCCACCATGCTGCTTTTATTCTTTGTCCTTAACAGCATTAGCAGCGCGCAAACTCCTACTCAATATTCAATCGAATACCAGGCCAGCGCCAATGGCATTGCGGCTACAGCCAATCGCTCTCTGCAAGTCCAAGCAGATCAAACATTTCGCCTTTCCAACACCCTCGAAGCCTCATTAGGCGGCCTACTCGTGGCCAGAATTGAACAAGTCAGTACTTTAGATTCCATCGACGAAGAAGTTAAACCGATTAACTATAGCTATCAGCAAAGCGGGCTTAGCCCTGAAACTCAAGCCATCAATTACAATTGGGACGCACTGGTGGCAATTAGCGCGGAAGATGATGAGAGCTGGACTGTCGATTTGATGCCCAACACTTATGACCAGTTAAGCCATCAATTGGCACTACGTGAAGCAATTATTGCAGACACTGACAAGCTTGAGTTTGCAGTCATCGATGAAGACGAAATTGAAATTCACCGCTATCAAGTCGTAGGAAAGGAGATCGTAACTACTCCTCTCGGTAATTTCGAAAGCACTAAAGTAGAACGCATTCGAGATTCCAGCGACTCAAGAAACACTTTTTTCTGGTTAGCAGATGATTGGCAATTCGTTTTGATAAGAATGGAGCAATCTAATTCCGGATTGACAGTTGTCTTGGAATTACAATCTGGCACTGTGGAAGGCGCAGTCATTGAGCCGCTAAACTAGCTCAATGCTTCCGTTATCGATCAGGCAGAAGCGGCCTTGTCGCTTGGAGCATCAAGCTGATCGGTTCCATTGCCGCTCTCGTCATCACTTGGAGACGCCACTGAGGTTTCTTCATTCTGCTTTTTTTGCAAACTGTACTTGCGCATTTTTTCAACCAATGTTGTGCGCCTTATATGCAAGCGGTCGGCAGCCCTGGCAACAACTCCACCGCTGTCATCGAGGGCCTGCCCAATCAGATCTTTTTCTAAATTCGCCAGATACTCTTTTAAATCTAATCCATGCAGAGGTAAAAGAGATTGCTGATTGTTATCTGCACTAGTTGCAGCAGGCGAATCACCAAGACTAACGACAGCACTGCTTTTTTCTTCGGCCGCACTTACCTGGCCGATTTCTTCATCACTGAGATGGCGAAATTTTTTCGGCAGATCGTTAATTCCGACAATGCCGTGGGGGTAAAGAATCGCCATGCGTTCCACCAGGTTTGCAAGTTCTCGCACATTACCTAGCCAGGGGTGACGACATAGAGAGGCGATTGCGCCGGAATTAAATCGAACCGAACCACGTTTCTCTGCTTCCATGATTGTTATCAATTCATTCAGCAATAGCGGAACGTCTTCTGCTCGTTCCCGCAGCGAAGGCATTTCTATAGGAAAGACGTTGATTCGATAATAGAGATCTTGCCTGAACTCGCCTTCATCGATCATTTTTTCCAAATCTTTGTGGGTGGCAGCAAGTATGCGCACATCGGTTTGAATGGTCTTTACTCCACCGATCCGCTCAAAACTCCTTTCTTGCAAAACGCGTAAGAGTTTTACCTGCATGTTAAGTGGCATGTCGCCAATTTCATCGAGGAACAGAGTGCCCCCATCGGCTAACTCGAAACGTCCAGCGCGGGAAGAGATTGCACCGGTAAAGGCACCCTTCTCGTGCCCAAACAATTCACTTTCCAACAATTCACGCGGAATCGCCCCGCAATTTATTGGTACAAACGGTTTGTCAGCTCGCGCAGAGTTTAAGTGGAGATTGCGTGCCACCACCTCTTTTCCAGTACCAGACTCGCCAGTAATTAACACACTGACTTCGGTATTGGCCACCTGACCCATCATGTGACGCACTCGCTGAATAGAGCTACTTTTTCCGACCAGGCTACGAAACATGTTGTAGTCTTTTACACCATCGAAATCCCGCAGACGGTTGTAATGTTCGTGGAAAATTTTTGCCTTATGCAGAGCATCCAATAAAGGTTGATAGCTCAAGTTAGTTTCAAGCGTCGCCGTAACTCGGGTAAGTAATTCAGAATCCAAAAATTCAGGCAATTCATGTTCGCCCACGAGTACAAACGGTGTACCTGCTTCCCACTGATGAACATCTGCCAAGAGTTGTTCTAATGGAATGAAGTCACAAACACCGATGATCGCCACTGCAATTTGTGCAGCTTGCTCAACAGATTCAGTGGTTCGGGAATGCCAGCTGCTGGAAGTAGCTGTGATAATTTCTTCACCCAGAAAAGAGAGCACCGTCTCGAGATCATGGCGAGAGCGCTCATTATCATCGATCAGTAATATTCTGGCCTCTTCAACCATTTTGTTGCTTCACTTCCTGCGAGAGATTTAAGCGGAGTTTCTTAGATTCGTTCGACGTCCTCGGTGTAGCTTGGAGTTGGGGTGAAATTTAGTGGATGGATCACCGCAATAAGCTGTCAATCGAATCTGTATGAACTCCACAATTAGACATTGTAGACGTTTTTTAGTCAATTTTTAGAAGAAATTGACTATTCTAATTAACTGCTTATAAGTGATTAAAAATTGATCGATATTCTAACTAGTGGATTGGCTCGATTTCATCCCATGAAGACTTCACGGTAGCCATAAGTTCAGTTACCTCATCGACCATTGCCATGTCGTTTTTTAAATTCGCTTCAAGCAATCTGCGCTGCATATAGTCGTAGAGGCTATCGAGGTTCTCTGCGATATCTTTGCCCTTGTCATCATCAAGACTTTCCTGCAATCCAGCGACTATGGAGATGGCCTTGCCAAGCAGAATGCCTTTCTGCTCAATATTTTTTGCCTGATGAGCTGCTTTCGCTTGAGACATGCGTTCGATTGCGCCGGCCATTAGCATTTGTATTAAACGGTGCGGACTGGCACCTTCAACCACACTTTCAGTATTAATTTTTTTATATTGCGCTAACGCAGCTTGTTTCGAATACATAGTTTCTTCCTTGAGCTCAACTCAAAACTTGTTAATTGTCGTCACTACTTGATGGATTCACCAAGTTTTCCAATAAGCGTAACTGCGAAGACAAAAAGTCTGCAGTGGTGTTCAGATTTGAAATAATTAAATCGTTGGCAAGGAAAGATGCACGCAAGCGTTCTTCTGAGTTTTCCAGTCTTTCTTCAAGCTCGACTCTTTCTTCCGAGATGTCTTCGAGTTCCTGATTCAATGCTGAAGTACGATTGCTTAACAATCCTCCGGGATCTAAGAAAGAATCCATTAACTGATCCAATTGATCCGCAATACCTCTAACAAAACTCACTGAACCGCGGGCTCCTAAGGCACTCCCACTTACTTTGACTCTGACTCCTGCGGAGTCATCAGGCTGGCCCTGCGCCGCCGATCCGGTTGCACCGTTTACACCGATTCCTGGAGTGAAGCCGAATATGCTTGCCGCGCTACCAGCAATATCGCTAATCGATACCGATGACGAAGGTCCTGTGGTATTGGAAATTATGCCGAATCCACCGGTAATCGTGTCGTAATCAACATTGACGCTAACGCCCGCAATAAGAAGTAAGGGATTGTTGTTTATGGCAGATTCGAGACTCGCCGCAACTACTGTGGGATCTGGGTTTAGTATTGTGCCAAGAGTAATGGCGCTGGATGAAATGCCATCGACGGTCACTCTGAATGTGTCGGCTGTCGTGCTTAACGAAAGATTGCCAACGGCTGTATTGAGATAGAAGCCAGGCTTTGCCGGAACATTCCCGGTTTGTGCGCGCAACAGCTGGCCACTTCCACTCGCATCGATGCCATTGATCTTTCCTACCACATCGCTTCCGTCTACGGCAGTGGTTACTGTGCCATCGCCAATGAATAGCCCAAGTTTATTCGCTGCATTGGTACTAATGTCATCAAACTCAATAACATCCGATTGATCGTCGGTTGAAAACACGAATCGTCCTAGCCCACTAGACGAATCATAGGCATAGTCGATCGTGACAGTTTTTTCATCTCGCCCAGTGTACGCCGCTGCTGTCAATTCAAACCCATCGGTTCCATAGTCAGTGGTATCAGTAATCCCCAACTCTGCGTTTGCAGTTGCATCGGAATTTGTAATCGCAATCGATGTGCTCGCTCCAGTATCGGAACTTCGGGTTAATACCAATTGATCACTGCCATCCAGGCTGGCGGTCACTCTATTGCCTATGCCTGCCGCGTCCAATGCGTTTTGCACTTCCAGAACAGTGGCATCACGATCCGCGGTAAGCGTACTTATTGTTATTGATATTGCTGTTTCACTATCGACAGAAATGTCGAAGCTGGCGTTAGTCGTGGCAAAATCGAAGCCAGCGACATTCAAGGCGGCATTACCGGTCATGAACGCGCCGGATCCATTAGATACTACATCTAAAGTCGCACTATCCCCGGTTGCCACAGTAGAAAAAATAACTTGATCATTTGCATCCATGCTGGCGGTAACAACACCATTTAGCGCAGTGCCATCGATGGCGTCCTGAATTGCTGCCAGTGAGTTTGCCAATGTACCTGGAGTCTCTCCGCCGAAGGAAGTAGTAGCCGAATCTCCATTAACTGTAACAACGACTTCACTCGAGCCACCATCCACAGAAAAAGTCATGGTGCGATTCGCCGCCGAAAAGTCCATTCCCGCTACTAAAGTTTCTCCAGCGGGTGTACTCGCCGTTTGCGCCAAAAATGCGCCATCACTACTAAGTTGACTGCTTATCTCTGCGATTATGTCATCGGGCTTATCGTACGTTGCCGGCGACCCCGAACTACCTGGAATAGTTATCAAGCCGGTACTGATGCCATCAATATCCAGACTAAAACTCGTTTTCGCATCCAGAACCAGTGCGGTGGTAAAATCTTCTGAACTCAAGCCGGTTGCTGTAGCTAGCCCGGCTAACTGATTCGTCTGGTAAGGTCCTTGAGTCGAAAGTAAAAAGCCAAAGTCGTTTGCAACATTGGCATCTGTTGCAGTGAAAACTATTTCTGAACTCGACCCGTAAATATTGGAGGCAAGATCAAATCGATTAGCGGCACTGTTGTAAGTCACGGTAACCGAGTGGTTGCCATACTGATAAGTCGAATCACTATTTATTTGTTGCTGAATTTGTTCTGCAAGATCCGCCGCAGTGACATAGGTAGCTTGGGATAAAGAGATATTGGCAGAAAGACCATTTAAGCGGACTGTGAAATTATCATTGTCATCATCGATGACAATATTGCCAGCGGCTAAAGCGGGACGACCATAGGCCTGATAAGTACCTACCGTAGCCAGCGCATCAATTTCAACGGCGTAGGTTCCAGGTTGCGTTTCAGCGCTGGAAGATACGTATTGAATTTGCGCATCTGTTGTAGATCCTGCATTAGCGAACAAAGCCTTGATCGTATCGGGATCATCAGCGTATTTGTCTTGAAATACAGTGCTATCAAATGCCAGCTGGAACTCATTGTTCTGGTCAGTGGTAATACCAACTTCCGACAAAGAACGTATCGAGCCGGTCAATCCTGTGACTGCCGAGCGCAGCAATGAATTTATACCTGATGTCACCGTGCGAAGTGTTGAATCGCCGATAAGAATGGATCCCTGCCCGTTTAATCCAAGCGATGGATCAAAAGCAGTAAGATCGTCGGCTAATAATTTCAATTCATTATAGGCATCGACAAAAGATTGAATATTTTCTACTAGTACACTCGGATCCTTTTCAACTGTAATCGTAACGGGCCCACTGGTAGCACCTTTTAGATTGAGCGTAGTACCACTTATAACACCGGCGACTAAATTGGAACCGCGGGTCACAGACAAACCGTTTACCGTTAGATTGGCATCTTGTGCGGCAATGGTTTGTGACATGCGCACCTGACCAGTAACAATTCCTTCATTAGTATCGAGTCCGAAGCCATCCAGGCCCGCAGCGTTGGACACGCTCAAGCCTAATTCAGCTGAAGCCGCTGTGCCGCTTACGTCTATCGCCGACAAGTCAATTGTTGCCGCTGATCCATCAGCAGTGTGGGTAAATACCAATTCATCAGAGGCACTTAGACTTGCGACAACATCGCTATCCAGACCTGCTGTCACCAATGCGGCGTTAATCAGATCTATTGTTTCTTGTCGACTTGCAGTCGCAGTATTTAGGGTAATCGCTTGAGCACCACCGCCATCGATTGCAATACTAAAGGTGGCATTGTTAGCAGAGAAGTCGAAACCGTCACTGATTGTCGTACCCCCGGTAATCGTTGCAGCATTACCATCGTTGGTAATTTCAAGGGTTGCATCGAAACCTGTAGCCAGTGATGTAAAGACCAGCCGATCAGACTCATCACTTACGACAATTTCTCCGGCTGTAAATCCCTCTGCAGCTAGCTCGGCATCAAGTGCCGACTGCACAGCAGCCACGACTTCTGCCGTAGTATCAATTAAAGGATCACTGGCAACGACTACGGTCAGCGCGGTTCCATTCAGATTAAGGGTAAAAGCTTTGTTCGCCGTATCTAAGCCAGCTCCGGTAGATAGGTCCGTAGTTCCGGTTGCGGTAACCGCACTGAGCGAATTGGTTTCACTGTCTAGGTTGTAATTAAAGGCCCGAATTGCATCGTCGCCGGTTGCAACCACTTCGAGCGCGTTTTCTTCTCCACCTTCTTCAGCGGTGAATAGCAATCTAAATCCCGACCCATCATCAACAATACTGGCTTGCACACCAAAATCTTCGGCATTGATCGCATCGCGGATTCCGGCCAGAGTATTGTTCGTTGAATCGATGGTAACTGTTTTCGTTTGTGCGTCAGGATTAACCGTAAAGCTTTCGTAATTCTCACTGCCATCAAAACTTATGCTGCCGAATCGAAACGTAAGCTCACCGCTGCCAATCACTTCATCGAGTGCGCTATAGGCTTCACTTGCTACCGAATGACTTTGGGCAAGCTGACTTACTTCTACGACATAGGTTCCAGCAACGGCAACGGAGCTAGCCGTGGCCGAAACAAAACTGCTGTTGGTTGAATTTGCGCTGCTCGCGCTAAAACTTGAAGGAAGTGACAGAGTCTGAAGCGCAGAACTAAAACTGGAAACCGAGCTGGTAATTTCACCATAAGCTGAAATCTTCGCTTCAACAATTTCTTGTTCCGTGTCTAGTCTGAGTTCGGTTGGTTCCCGTTCCGCGGCAATAATATCGTCAACCAGTTCACTGGTTAACAAGCCTGAACCCACTCCTAATGACTGTATAGAAGCCATAGTCTGTCAACATCCACTGTTGTGAGTAGTTCATGAGGAACTACACTGCTGGCTTTAATAACGTAAAAGCCGATCCCTTTCTGTAGCACAAAAAATTATGCCAGCTGCAAACGCCTGAGTATTCATTTCCGCTTGTTAGTGCCTTATATTAAAGCTAACAATCTTCAATGCTTTACTCCCCTCTTTAGAGGGTCGCGCCTGAGCTGGCTAAGTCATCCGCTTTTGGCGGAAAGTACTAGTCGCTTAGACTACTAAACTTGTGCACTAAATAATCGTAATGGTTCTTGATCATTCAATTTACGTGCCAGATCGACTACTTCTTCACCAGGTATTTCCCTAATCAATTCCCTGGAATGTCGACTTATAACTTTTACTATTGATACGCCTGCTTCTTCATTGACTGCGAACTCTAGATCACGTCTTTCGTTCTGTACATAATCATTAAGTCTCGTCACTGCGGTCGCAATCGTATCGTTCCGGAGTTGCTCCCTATCGTTCTCAGAACTATGAGCTCCTGTTGCTAAATCAGCTTCAGGGTCCCCGCTGTATCCAGTCTTATCTGCCGTAACATTCTGTGGCTCAATGTGCTGGGCATACTGTTCAACAAGGTTCTGCCGTGCTCTTTCGGTTGCATCGGGCGGCAATATTTTGCCGCTCTTTGCCACCTTAACGATAGAACTTCCGGAATTCGGGTTAGACGCCACATCAGATTTATTAATACTACTCATGACGTGCCTCGTTCTCAGAGTCTATTGGTTCGAGGTTTCCCCCGAACCAATAGAGTTACCACTAAATCCGGATTTCGACTCCTTTATTACTGAAGTAGAGCCAGAACCTGCTGAGACGAAGCATTGGCCTGTGCCAGAATCGATATACCAGCTTGCTGGAGTACCTGAGATCTGGACAGTTCCGCAGTTTCGACCGCAAAGTCTGCATCCGTGATTCTGGAATTCGCTGCAGTTAAGTTCTCAGCCGTAATAGTGAGATTTCCTACAGTAGATTCCAGACGATTTTGAATCGCACCCAATCCTGCTCGTTGCGAACTTACAGTTGCAATTGCATTATCGAGGGCAAGAATCGCCGCTTCGGCACCAGCTACGCTAGTGATGTCGAGATCAGCCAGGAATTGACCATCTTCTGAGCCACCGTAAGTACCGGCAACCAGTCCAAGACCAGCTAGCCCGGAAGAACCGTTAGTGCCCCCAGAGATTGAGAATTCCTTGGCAGAATTTAGCGTTACAGTTGAAGCAGTAGTTTCAGCAACACTTGCAAAATCTACACTTCCGCCTGCGAAGTCTGCTTCACCGATTCCATCGCGTGACACGCTTAGACCAACATTCGAACCTGTGAATGTAGTGCCAAGATTGTCGATCGCAATCGAAATGTTTCGACCATCAGACGCAGTTAAACGGATATAGCCACCAGCGTCAGTTGCAAGAACACCTGTTTGACCGCTGATGCCATTGATTGCAGCGATTGCATCGGTACGGTTAGTTTCTCCGTCAGGTCCTAATGCAAGAGTTCCAGTGGCAAAACCGTTGATGTGGATAACACCTTGGTCGCCATCTGCATTTCGAGCAGTAGTACCTTCAGTAGAAGAACCACCATCCACAACAGTTGCATTAACCATCGCACTAACGCCAGTGTCAGAAGACGCAGCGTTAATCGCAGCGGCGATTGCTATACCACTAGCAGCTTTGTCGCTGCTGGCAGCCAGGTCATTTGATGCAGAGTCACTAGAGCCAGTTGAAGAAGAAATAGTTACACCATTAATCTTCAAATCACCTTCTGTCAAAGCATTCAGATTAACCGCAGCTTGTGTTGCAGTACCTGTAATAGCAGGCGTATGGTCGTATGAACCAGCGGAAAGACCTAAGTACTCAAGCGCATTGCTTGCACCACCAACAAGAGACAAGTCTGTGGTTCCATCGCTTGCAGTAATAGTGAACTGGTTAGTTGTTGCGTTAAAGCTGGCATCAAGTCCAGAGAATGAATTGATGTATTCAGCCAGTACGCTACCACCATCATCTCCCGGGGTGTCGTAGACATCACCGTTAGCTGCGGTTGGAACTGCACGTAGATCGACAGTTATATCTGATCCACCCAGGTTGTAGGTGAAATTATAATTGCCGTCAGTACCACTGTCGCTTCCATCAACAAATCCTGTGACTGTTGTACCCTCAGCCAAGGAACTGATAGTAACTTCGGAACTCGCGCCAAATGCACTGGAAGTAAGTTCGAGAGTACCGCCATTATTTACTGCAGTGATTAAGCTACCACCAGCAAAGAGTTGAGCGTTCAATTCATCTCGAACACCATCAACATCTGAGTAATCAGTATCCAATGTGATACTTACGGAGGTTGTTCCATCCGTAATATCGAACGTGGTTACCTGGCCAGTAAAATCACCAGATGCTGTGGCAGCACCACCGGCAACAGTCTGAGCCGCAGCTTCATCAGTGAAGGTAGAGAATTCACCTGTACCACCATTAACGTAACCACCACTAATCAAAGCACTGTCAGTATCGACACCAGTAACAGTTCCACTGACCGCATCGACTGCTCCAGCTGCTTTCGCATCCGCGCCAATGTTGTTAAGTGCAACAACTCCAGCTGCAGTGTCAGTGTTGATTCGACCATCAGTAAAACCAAAGTTAGTTGCCTGAGTCGCGGCATCGGTACCGGCGCTAGCAACATAGTTGGCCAACTGAACAGAACCACCCGTTTCTGCATTAACTCGCGAAAATACCAATCGAGTACGGGCAGCGTTGAAGCTCGCCTCAACAATTCCAGCGGCTCCGGCATTAGCGATATCTGCATTTAATTCATCTACTACGCGCTGCGCATCATCAGGATCTGCAGTGAAATCTGCGTACAATGCGTTACTAAAATCAGTATCGATTACTAATGTATAAGTACCGTTATCTGAAGCAGTAGTTGCGTCGGCAACTATTAAATCAAATTGTGCAGTACCTGTTCCGCTGTAATCGCCTGCAACGAAATCCGCGTTTCCTTGGATTGAGGCAGCAACTGCCGCAGTGGCTGTAAGTGCTGCACGTCCGGCTTGACCACCTCGAGCTGCGTTAGTATCGCTGTCTAGAGGAGTATTACCTGTACCGACAGTGTCAGTTGTTTCTAAACCTAAGGCTGCTTGTACAGTTGTAGCACCACCAGGAGCTGAACCAACGATAACCTCGTCTAACTGTAAATCACCGGCTTCAGCAGTTGTTCGACGGAAACCAAGTTTGTCGCCATCAAGTACAAATGCTTCAGCTGCAAGACTGCCTGAGAGCGAAGTATTGATATCGTCAACCAGGTCTTGAAGAGTCTGCGAACGATAATCTTCGCTAAGAGTTACCGTTGTGCTGCCATCTTCAAACGTGCTGGTTGCACCAGAGATAACCAGATCAAACGTTGTATCTCCAGCTGAGAAATTGGCATTAGCAAGATCTACTGACACACCACCAGTAATTGTTGCCGCTAATGGTCCTGTATCACCCACGTCAGAGGTAACTTCTGCACGCGATGAACGAGAAGTGGAGTTAACTGCAGCTGTGTTGGCAGCGAATGAACCTTCAACCAGACCAGCATTCGCTAAAGTACCAGTTCCTGCAGTAACAACTACCGCCGAAGTTCCATCAGATGAAGTTAGTGTATAACCACCTTCAGTAACAGCATTTGCAGTTAGGCCCGTGCTGGCAGCAGTTAGATCGTTTGAAGCATCAGCTGCAAAGCTTAATGCAATGTTTCGACCATCAGCAGCAGTCAGCGTTACACCGCCGGCGCTACTACCAGAATCAGAGGCAACTACGCCTGTTTCTGCTGAGTGTGCATTAATAGCGGTTACAACCGCTGCACGGTCTGCTGAAGCATCAACATCACCAGTGGCGATTGAAATAGTTACGCCATTTAGCTCGATAGTACCTGATGTTGCACCAGCACCTGATCCGCTAATGGACATAGAAGTACCAGTAGCTGTGTTTTCTAACACAGTGGCTTCTACACCAGTTTGATCAGATACTTTATTAATTGCTGCAGCTTTTGCAATGGCAGAAGCGGCAGAATTGGCAGTCGATGCACTGTCGTCAGCCGCAGTAGATGCGCCAACCACTACACCATTAATTACCAGGTCACCATTGTCCAGTGCGCTTGAGCTTCCCAAAGCACTGACACCTGCTGACTTGCCGCCACCGAGTGAATCGGCAGTTAGTTCAGAAATGCCGAAACTAACTGTTTCTCCGACGTTGGCGCCTATCTGGAATGTAGCATTGAAATCACCGTCAAGGAGATTAATGCCGTTAAAAGTTGTTTGCTCACCTGTTCGAGAAATTTCTGCAACTAGCTGAGATACTTCTGCTTGTAGCGCTTCGCGGTCTACTTCACTGTTGGTTGCGTTAGCAGACTGAATGGCCAGTTCTCGAATTCGCTGCAGGTTATCGGTCATTGTGCCCAAGGCACCGTCTGCAGTTTGAGCAAGAGATACACCATCTCCCACATTCCGAATAGCAACATTCAAACCTCGAATTTGCGATGAGAATCTGGTTGAAATAGCGAGCCCTGCCGCGTCATCTTTAGAACTGTTAATACGCAGTCCTGAAGACAATCTGGTCAAAGCCTGTTGGTTCGCAGATTGCGAGCGGTTTAAGTTTCGCTGCGCTGTAAGCGAGGCGATGTTGGTATTGATAATTTGTGGCATAGCCAAAACTCCTTGTTAGCGTGCTTCATTCCTCTGTCCATCAGAGGTGAAATCACAAATATGGAAATCAATACCTATTTACTGCATGAGGATTGATTTCCGGTCCTTACATTTAATGAATGCTGTAACTACCTACTATCCATTAACTTTTCTATGCAACAATGGTTAACGGCGGCCTCTTTAAAAATTAAAAGAATGTTATTTCCCTAAAGCGCTAATTAATAAAAGACTTTGTTATAAAGATATTTAATCGAGGTAAAGTGAGGATTATCAGTACACAAACACCAGTTTTACTGCTTCAAGTAATTACTCTTGTTATTACCAAATCAGGTATTATTATTAAATAGTCTTAAAGAATTTAAGCTGAGAATTCGGCTTCTGGAGCGACCTATGAGCGATACTTCACTTACCGGCACCTGCTTATGTGAGGCGGTAAAAATTAGCACTACAAGCCCTCTGAATAAGGTAGAAGTCTGCCATTGCAGCATGTGTCGTAAATGGGGTTCAGGGCCGTGTTTTTCGATGAACGCAGGCAGCGATGTAACAATTCAGGGGAGCGATTCGATCGCCAGCTATCAATCCTCAGAGTGGGCAGAGAGAGCATTCTGTAAAAAATGCGGCACACACCTTTATTACTTGTTTAAGGGCCCTAACCATTACCTGGTAACGCCGGGATTATTCACCGATTTAAATCCAGAGTTTGATATGCAAATCTTTATCGATGAGAAACCGGAATACTATTGTTTTAGCAATGACACCAAGAACTTAACTGGCGAAGAAGTCATTGCTATGTTTGCAGAAGAGTAAAGCAATCGAAGCTAAGGCAAATAGATACGAAAGGCTCCCCCAGCCATGGTAGAGTCGTTATCTACTTCGATGTAACCGACACGATCGTTATTACGATGCATCTCAGCAACTTTAGCTGAGAAGTACAGCCCCAAACCTGTGCTTCCAGTATTGAAATTAATTCGAGTCAGGTATTCTCCTGGTTCCTTGCAGAGCTCTTTCGGAAAACCATTGCCATCGTCTTCAATAGTGATTCTCAAATAGCCGTTAACTAGCTCTACCGCAATGCGCATCTTGCTTTTGGTATAGCGTATTGTATTTACAAATACATTGTTGAACACGCTCTTCAATAACATCGAATCGAAATACCAGCAAAGATCTGGATCACAATCGACTTCCACTTCAACCTGTTTCATGGTTAGCAGTGTTTCATGTGCCAGCAATTCATCCTCAATAAAATCATTAACAAGGCCTTCTTCGATGGCAGAAAACAGACGCTGATTCTCCAATCGATAAATGCTCAATAAATGCATCATATCGTTGTTAATGCGCGAAGCTTCATAATTCAGTACCACCGCTCTCCTGTTTTCCTCTTCAGTTTGCGGTGGATTGGCAGTCATAAATTCATCTAGAGAACTCAACAGCAAGCCAACGGAGTTTTTAACGTCGTGAACAGCAGAACCAAATGCTACTGAAAAATCTAATGGTTGTTTTTCCATCATTCGTGTCCTGTTAGTTTTCCATCGAAGGACCGCCACTTAGCGCGTCGAATCTTTGCGAGAGATTTTTGTAACGAGCAAAATGACGGCTGTCTTCTTGAAGCTCACCAATGCACTCCAGACATTGTTCGCTTTGTTTCTTGAAGGATTTAGTGACTTTTTCCGTTTCCATGTAACGCAATAATGCCTGTGTGAGGTTCAGATTAACCACAACGCTCTTCGGTGAAAGCCGCGATGCTTCTGAGAAAATCTTAATCGAATCTTCAAGCTTGTCATTCTCGTAGAGCTCGGCGCCCTGCTCGTTTAGCTCACTCGCACGCCCACCTAATTCACCTGCTTTAGAGTTTGCAACCAGGGTGCGGATGTGCAGTTTCCGTGTTTCTTTCACATCATCTCGATTTAGAAGCCCAAGCAATATTCTATGGGCCTTTTCTTCATCACCGAGAGCTAATAGCGTTTGACCCATATCGAACAGGGCACTGGCGCTTAACAAATCTATCTCAATTCGATCTCCAGATTCGATCTCAGACATTACTGACAATGCGCGTTCCGGATTCTGCTGATTTAGATATAACCTAACGTTAACCAAATCTTTTCGAGTTTCAGTTTCTTCTTTAGGTTCGAAACGGTCATCCAGTTCCGCTAATACCTTGTGGGCTTCAACAGCCTTGGTGGAATCGTAGCGAGACAAGTCGCCATCCATACTATCTGTAATAGCGCTAGCCAGTTTGAAGTAACCGTCTGGAGATTCTTCAATAGAGTGTTTAGCCGAGCGTAGAGCACTGCGATAAGCCTTGCTGGCAAATTCAAAATCCTCATTGATGGCGCAAATGTCGCCAAGAGAATTCTGTCGAGCTACAGAATTGGGAGACAGTTTTGCGGCATGAGAAAGATGCACCTGAACTTCTTTCAGATTGTTGAGTTTTTCATGACATACAGCCAGCAAGTCGTAAGCCGGAACACAATTCGTATTGAGCACGAGCACCTGCTGCAGTTCATCGATAGCCTTTTCATATTCTTCGAGATGAATATAAGTTTTGGCTAATCCCAACAAAGCCCAATCGAGTACTCTTTTTTTCAAAAACCCCTTATAGACAGCTTTTGCATCATTGTATTGTTTAAGCTTTACATGTAGCTCGGCAGCTGTTTTCAAACACCAGGAATGATGACGCGGATGTCGTTCAGCGGATTCATGACAGTATACAATTGCCTTTTCAAGATCACCCTCTTCGATGCAGGTGTTTATATCCATCAAGCAGGTTTGCTTATCCATTAGACGATCGAGCTTGCGGCGCAATACTGCTTCATTAAACGGCTTAGCTATATAACCTTCCGGCTCCGACTCGATTGCACCCAGCACCACTTCGCGACTGGTTTCCGCAGTAATCATGATGAATATACAGTCGTGGCGAACCTGCTTGTAATGTCTTAATTCTTGCAGTAATTGTTGGCCGTTCTTACCTTCGCCCATATTGTAGTCACAGAAAATAATGTCGAAACTATGGTCGGCACAAAGTGCAATAGCGTCTTTGGGGTTTTGCGCTAACTCGATATTGGCAAAACCGATGCCCTGGAGGGCTTTGCGCATGAACTGAAGGTGTTGATCGAAATCGTCGACGACAAGCACGTATTTGTTGCCGTAATCTATCCTAGAAAGCGGTTGACTCGAATTGCTCACTTTGTCCACTACCCTGTGTTACTTAGACAATGAATCTATTCCATAAGACTAGTACAGTTTTCCGAGTCACAGAGGAATTCTCAGTCTGTAAATAGACTGGAACTGAAGGAAAAAGTGGCGAGATATAAAAATCAGTTATCGGTAAGAATTTACTGATTCATTTTCATTTTTAAGGTTGTATGGGAAATACCCCCAAACCCGGCTGCAATCACTGTATTTTTTTCATTGATCGCAGGTTCAGAAGCTGAATCACTCAATTGGAATTGGGAACAACCGAGCTTTTTGCTATGTAAGATCGCGTTCCAGATCGAACTATGCAGCATTGGTCGATCTGGACAATTGGACAATGCGGAGCCTGTCAAATAGTGACAAGTGTTCTCCGTGTAAGCGAACAGACTACTGGCAACGAGCTGCCCCTGCAGTCGACTCTGTACCAGAAAAGCCGAACCATGCTTCACTAATTCTTCATAGGTGCGCCACAAGGCGCGGTCGGGTTGCTGTGGGATCGTCTCAACTAAATGCAAGGACTGCAAAAATTGTGATGCAGTCTGATTAAACAACTCACCACAAATAATTTCGGTTCTCAGATGATCGAGCCCCCAACGAATATATCCTCGGTAAGTTTTTTTAACGTTCCTAAGTAGCTCCCGGTTCGAACTATTCAAATCCAAGACTTGCGTGGGATGAATAGTTGGTTGCGCACCATGCTCAAGTAGCACTTGCGACACTGGCGACATGATTCCGCAGCTCACTGGATCTAGATAGGCAAGCGAGTCAGGCTGCAGCTCCTCAATTAGATAACTAATATGTTCCTGTAATAAGCGAATTGCTTCGGGTTGGAAGTTATTGGATGGCTGCACCAGCGTTTTCTTATTTACATGGGTTGCGGCATCTAGTCCGAAATAGCCCATGTGTTTCTTACCACTTTCATCTGTATGCAGAGTAAGACTGCAACCAAACACTGGTTGTTCTTCCGAGACTACGAGAAAGGAACGGTCTGTAAACTGAGAATTGGTCGTTTTTTCCGGACGGTCAAATTTTTGCAGCGCATAGAGAGGATGTTGCAGAGGATCATTGGCAAACAAGGTAGTCCAATAATTCGCAAATTTTGAATCTGTAGATTCAATTACTGTATGCATCATGCTCCTTCTCTTTCTCGCCGGATCGCGTCCTGCTTTATACGGGAATTCAGACTATAAGTCTGATCACCAATCAAAATCTATTCTCAAATTGATCCCACAGAATCTGTGTCATATAAATTGCCGACTAATCGTAGACTTAACAACGACATAGCAAATCTGTGATGGTGGATTGTAAGCATGGTATTGAATTGCAAAAAAGTCGAATTTTTTTGGGGTTTTTCTGGGAAAAAATCAGTGCTTAGTTGCTTCTTCAAAAGCGAATTCTTGGACTTAAAAAAGGCTAAAACGCGAACATTGAACTACATTAAAAGAATAAACCGGTGAGGAAAGCTAGATGGAAGTGATAGCCGTAGCTCAGCTCGATCGATTGATTTGTAAGATCGAACGAATGGATTCCCGTAAATCATTGGAAGTTCTGCTAAATCAGACCACACTGCTAAAGCAATGTCACAACGTTGATCATTGGGTGTTTATGGCAGATGTAGAGGGAATCAAGCGTGTACCACCGCAGATTCAAGACTTTCTAGGGATCAAACTCGTTACCAGCCTTAAAGGCGATCCCCTGGATGAGTTCTATCAAGCGGCATCGATTCCACGACGTAAATCCGAGTCACCATTCTTTAATCCCACCGTAGTTCGTGTGATTCCTGGAGCCAATGAACCCGATCCCGATTTGATTGATGCGATGATCGAAAACCATCGTGATCGTGGCTTGGATTATTGCCGCAGCGAAGCGTCAGACGACGGTCTTAATCCCTTCATCGAGCTAATGAGCTTCAGCTCTTTGGATGAAGCCTGGCGAGAAGCCTTGCTGCCGGATGACAGAGAGAACATCACACCGTACATATATCGCCAACATCAAAGATTAAATGTGGGAACTTATCGATTACAGGATAGCCAAGCCCAAGGTTTTCAATCTCTATTGGCATAACAGCACATACTTTTAGACTAACAAGGAAGATTTCACTCCGATGGATTCGGCACCGAACGACAGAGCTAAAATTTGGCAAGATATACTTATTTCCTCTCAACAAATGGAAGAAGTGGCGCAAAAAAATGAGTGGCAAAAACTCACCCGTCTAATCGCGTCAAGACAGAAATTGTTAAATCAGTTTTTCAGTGAGCCCGTAGCGCGAAATCAAGTTCGTAACCTGGAAAAAATTCGTGCAGACATCAAAATAATCCTTGAGCACGACGAGCGTACCCGCAAACTTTCCGAAGCAAACAACTCCACCCTTCTTAAAGGTATTCGAGCTCTCAACAAGGGCAAACTTGCCGCAAAGAGCTATCAGTGAGATAGCCCTGCATCGATTCTGGACTATCGCCCCAATTTAACGAAGAAAATTGAACAGGGATAGACCACTGACCCTGGCAAAGCTCGCTTGCGCGGCCTCAAGAATGAAAGTTTCCTGGCTCAGTTGACTCACCGCTTCGGCAAAATCTAAATCCTGCAGCTCGGCGAGGGAACTTTGTGTCGCCAATCTAATGTCCTCATTCGTAGTTTTGATATTGTCTACAAGACTAAGACGAGCCCCAACAGATGATTGCCCTTCTAGCAAGTTTGTCTGCGCAGTATCGAGATTACCTAATGCGACGGCTATATTCTCAGTAAGCAATGCCCGATCCTCTGACGAATCGGTAAGTGTCTTTAGCTGGGAACTAAATTCTTCTAAAGTTGAAAGAAGTCCCTTCTTATTCGTAGAAGAAACCATAAACGTATCACCCGCCGCCGGTGCACCGCTTATTCTTACGCCGGCACCAGCAAACTGAATGAGCTCTCCGGATTGAAAAGCTATATTTTCTTTGAGTACGCGCCCGTCAGAAACTTGCTTAATGGTATAAGTCAGTGCTGGGGGAGACACTTCGTCTAATGGCCTGAATTCAATTACCACATCCTCAGGATAGAAGGCATCAAACTGTTCCTGATCCAACACCACTGCTGAGCCAATTGAGGAGGGCGGGATGGCACTATTGCGTGGATTAGCCCGCACCGAAAGTGTATTCACTGCACTAGGAATATCTTCGAACAAGCGTTTTCCAGAATCATTTGCGGTAACGAAACTACTAGGACCGAGCTGAATTGTTCGCTGTCCCTCATCGCCTCGATACTGGTATCTTCCATCCGCGTTCTTCGTATAGGGTTGCTCGCCGGCCTGTAATCCGGCAAAGACAAAATTGCCATTACCATCCCGGCTGTTCATTGCCGTAACCATTGACTCGACGATTCCGTCAATCTCAATTGCAACGAATCTTCGCTGTTCTGCGTCGATGGCACCATCCCCAGCTTGAATAACGAGTTCCTGTGCTCGCTGTAAGAGTTCGTTGATGTTCGACAAAGCAACATCTTCTCGTTCTAAACGATTCTGTAAGTTATTGGCATTGTTGTTATACAAGGCGTTCAACTCGAGCTCTTGAGTAAGTTGAAAAATTCGGGTTGCAGCTACTGGATCGTCGCCGGGAGTTAACACTCTTTTTCCGGTTGCGATCTGCTGTTGAGTTTTGTTCACGCTGGACTGGACGTCCAGCAGGCTGTTTAAACCCTGATTATGTATTTGAATTGTTGAAAATCTAACGGACATAATTCATTCCCACTCTTTACAAATTCAGAATCGCATCGAATAAGTCACGCGCAATCGATATAAGTTGGGCAGATGCATTGTAATGTTGTTCGAACTTAATCAAGTTCGCTGCCTCTTCATCGATATTTACACCTGCAACAGATTGCAACGCTGCTTCCGATTGACGTAGTAAACTTTCACTAGCTTCCTGGCTGATTCTCGACTGATTGGTCAAAATTCCAATTTCTTCTACCATCTGCCCGTAGGCACTTAGCAATCCCAAATTGCCATTTGAAAGTATCTGTTTATTGCTTAGCGCCACCATGGCATGGGCGTTGGTATTATCTGTGGAGCCATCAGTATTGAAATCGATTAAAAAAGTATCTCCAGTTACTGGTAGCCCATTACCACCGAGACCGCTGTTAAGAAAAATCTGGTATCCCGTGTAGTTGTCAATGGCCTCTGGTTCAGATCCAAACAAACCATCTTCACGACTACTAGCCAAAGTGGTATTCGCAGCTAACTGCACATCAATACTGCCGCCAACTGTAGCAACTGAAGTAAATAACTCGCCATGATCGGTACCGGGAAAGATCATGCCGTAACTTCCATTAACATCTGTTATGCTAATTTGTGATGTTTCCCCATGCGTGGAAGATAAAATAGTCAGGAAACCAGACTCATTAATACCTACTTGCACTGGATCCAGGCCTGCAGCGACCAGGCTCGTATTGATTGCGTTTCTAACTATATTTACTACCCCTGCACCCCCTTGCTCTGAGCCAACAGAAGTACCGGTTACTGGAAATACGTTGGTAGATACATCTCCAGTTGGATTTGAAACTGTGATTGAAGTAGACAATCCTGCGTCGACAGTAGTAAGCGTCATTTGATTCGACCCATTCATCCCAACTGTAACGATGTTCGGTCCAAGTGTTGCATCAATCTGTTGTTGAAAAAGATCAACGATTCCTTGTGGTGCCGAACTGAATGGTGTTGGTGCCAAGGTTGTATCGACACCAGACACATCAATAAATGCCGTTGGGTATCCCGCCACCGTCAGCTCAAAAGAATTTGGTAGAGCGGTTAAATTTACCCCACCGGAAATATCAACGGTGTTGGTAAAGGTTGCTGGAATCCCAGTCTGACCAATTAGCGTTACTTGTACCGGTGGATTTCCATCTACTGCCAACATGAAATCGTGCGGTCCGTTGATATCAAAATTGACGCCTGCGTTCACATCGGCCGCACCCGTGACGGTAGCCTGGGTACCGGTTAGCTGCGCACCTGTTGCTGTGCCATTTATGACAACATTCTGAGTTCCTACTGCAGCAGTAACGCTGATACTGGCATCAGGCCCAACGTCGGTAGAGACAAATTGAATCGCGCCGGTAGTATCCAGCTCTGCCCTTACTATTCCGGCTAGACCAGTTGGCCCAATGGAAGCTGTGATCTGAGTATTAATAGCAGCGACAATTGCCGGACCGGATCCAGCCGAGTAATTTTGGTTCAAGATGATTGAATCATTGAAAACTCCGTTCACTGCAAGACTGAAGGTGCCATTAACTCCGGTAAAATCGAATGGATCAATAGTCGCGATGCCGCCACCAAGTATTGCAGGCTGATCACCCAAATCCGGGCCTGAAACCACCAAAGGCGAAATTCCCAGCAAATCATCCTGGCTTACATTACTGATATTAATTTTACGCGTAGGATCCATCGCTTCGAGAATGATTGTCCCTCTTTCACTGCGAGTAACTCTAACCACGCCTGCACCTAATGCCGAATCAATATCCGCCTGTAGTGCCGACTCAACATCGATGTGATTCACAGAACCTGGAGTTAGGGTAACTGTAGTGGATCCAAAGCCTAAATCGATATCGAAACTGCTGTTTACCGGTGCATCGTAACCCGCACTGAGATCTGCTTTGCCTATGATGTTGCGCAGATCGCCATCTCTCAATTTGATTGAATCACCACCATTACCTGTCACCTCAACGGTGAGATCGACTCCAGTCGATGAGCGTATGGTGAGCGTTTCTCCATCGCTGCTTGCGGTGATTCCCATTTCCTGCAATACCGAACTTAAATTAATACTATCTCTCAAAAAATCGGCGTCTGGAGGGTCAGGTATCTCTCTATTTTGAGTAAGCAAGTCGCTAGCGAGATCGACGCCGTTTAGCAATACATTCAGAGGTAAGCCGCTACCGTCAGAGGTAAAATCATAAAGTTGTAACTGACTCGACGCAATAGCGGTTACACCATCAAGAGCAGAAAGTTGAGCCGCCAGAGTACTAGCACTTTGATTGAGAGAGGTCTCTAATGTCGACTCAGTCGAATAGCCGGAAATAGGATCGGTTCGTGTGATGGAAATGACTTCATCGAGATAACCATTACTAAACTCCAAGAGACGTGCTATGCCGCTGCCAGATTTCAAACTACTAAGCGTTGTTCCACCTACTTCATCTGGAAACACCGCGTTGAGCGCACCTGGCACAAAAGACCGGTTATTCAATGGCGGATGTAGCGAAACAGGATTAGCTGGATCACTGTAATCAAGCACGTCATAAGTAGAAGGTGAAGTGAATTTAATTTAATTATTACTGGCGGATTGAGTTGTCCAGGAATCGTATTGAAACTCGGTGTATTTACATCAGATACTAGTGTCGAAGCAATAAATGCCCCACCTTGATTTCCAATTCCAGTTTCCGTGCGGATTGGAGAAGCAAGGGCAAATGCTTCCGGTCTGTTCACCAGCACATCTAGATTGCTGATCACACCTCTAATGGGCTGAATCATATAATTGTCGCCAGCCTGAAAACTGCCACTTTTAAAATTAATAGTAAATCCATCAACGGAAATCTGATCGGGCAACTTTCCTCCCAAGATACCTTGACTAACCAACGTGTTATCTTCAGGGCGCACCAGGGAAAAGCGCTTACCAGGTCCAGGGAAAACTAGTTTGTAGTCGCTGGTTGTAAGCTGTGAAAGATCATCGATGTCGACAGAGAGCTGTCTGTCAGCGGGTAGGGGATTTCTTGCATCAACCCGCACTCGGTTGTTACTCAACACCGGATCATTAATGTCAGTAAAAATACTATTGCCCAGGTTTCCTTCCAGATCCACTCCCAATAATTGCTGCCGATTGATTGAATCTGTTAGCGCGAGCGCAATTCGACCTAAAGCGTTTAATGCCGGATCCAATGCTTCTTTGCGAAATCGCAGCACACCGCCTACTTCCCCGCCGGTTATTTGCGAGGTTACTGCCTGGGGTTTGTTGTTTATCATAAAAGCCAGATCGGCTCGTGATGGATCTTGCAGCCCATCAATAGCAACTAACTCTGCCGGTTGTGGACCAATAACCAAGCCCTGACCTTCACCAATAAACACGCTCATGGAAAGATCAGAATGTATCGTTGTGTTCACATCAACGATCTCTGCGAGCTCGTTGAGCAATTGATCTCGCCGATCTAACAGATCATTCGGCATAGCGCCATTAGCCAAGCCATCAGATGCCGATATTGACCGATTAAGTTCAGCGATTTCGGTTCCGATAGTTGTAATCCGTCTTGCATAGGAATCTAACTGACTATTTAGTGCTTCATTCTGATTTAATATTTTTGTCTCGGCTGATCCGAACCTGTCCAGCATTAAGCTCGTTTGCGTAAGCAGTAGTTGCCTGCTTTCTAATCCAGAAGGATTGTTAGCGACGCCGTTAAGGGCTTCAAAAAAATCTTCCATGCTGGCGGCAATACTGGTGGAAGGATCCGCCAATAAATTATCGATCTGGCTCACATTGGCCAGGTATTGCTCAAATTCACCGAGCACCGAAAGGTCATTTGTTACCTGGTCGATGAGGTATTGTTGCGTGTTACGAAAAATGGAACTTACGGTGACACCGGATCCGACGTAACCTACACCATTGAATTGAGGCAGGGTCGTCTCAGACGAAACCGACTGCCGGCTATAACCTTCGGTATTGGCATTGACAATGTTCTGGCCAGCGATAGAGAGCGCTAGCTGACTAAGCTTTAAACCGGAAACCGCTGTATTAATTAATCCTGCCAAGATCTACTCCTTAAACCTCAGCCTGCGTGTTTGAAAGCGTCATGGAAAACAGCTCGCTATTTAGAATTTCCGCAATTTTTCTGCCGTAATTAGGATCAGTCGCATATCCGGCCTTTTGCAATTCAGCTGCAAAATTTTCTGGATCCGCGGCTTGATCCAATGCATTTTGATAACGGGGATTAGATTTAAGAAAGTCGACATAATCATCGAAACTTCTTTGATAGGAATCGTAGCGTCTGAATTTCGCTTGCTGCATTTCTGCTAAACCATTTTTAAATTCCACGGTCGCAGTCTTTGCCACTGGACCCTGCCAACTCGCATCTGATTTGATACTAAAGAGATTAAAACTATTTCCACCTTGAGAATCTTTCACGATCTTAGATCCCCAACCCGTTTCTAGTGCCGATTGGGCCAACAGCATTTTAGGATCCGCTCCAATTTTTGCGGCTGCCTCTTTCGCTAAAGGAAGTAGCTCTTCAATAAATTGCTGTGGCGATGAAAATTGATTCGGATTAACTTTTTCCAGATCGGTCTTGATTTCATCAGCTTGCTGGGGTTGTTCCAACTCGTACTGGTGCATGAGTTGACGATAGAGAACATCAGCTAAACCTAAGCCTTTGCCCTGAGCCAAATGCAGGCTCATTTGATCGTCAAAATTCTGTTGATGGAAATCTAATTCATTGCTGCTTATATAGTTTCCTTCAGAAAACACTTTGGTGCTCTCGCGCATAGACTTAAGCATCATGTTGACAAACACAGCCTCAAATTGCTGAGCAACCTGCTTTAAACCTTCAGCCGAATCTTTACGACCTGTCGCCTTAATCGCATTAAGGCCAGAAAGGCTTGTGTAAACATCATTGGTATTGATGTGTGATTCCATGTCGACTAACTCTTTCGAATCACTAGATAACGATTAGATCAGCTTTCAATGCGCCGGCCTGCTTTAGGGCCTCGAGAATTGCTGCTAAATCTCCTGGCGCAGCACCTACTGCATTAATAGCCGAAACAATCTCCGAGAGAGTCGGTCCCGGATTAAACATGAACATGCGATTACTCTCCTGATCTACCTGTAACTCTGAATCAGGCACGACCACAGTATCTCCTTGACCGAATTGATTGGGTTGACTGATGTCGAAGAATTCCGAAATGGTCACGGTCAAACTGCCATGGGTAACCGCCGCCGGCGATACGCGAACCTGATCACCGATAACAATGGTGCCGGTGCGGGAATTAACAATAACTCTGGCCACCGCTTCACCTGGTGCAACTTGAATATTTTCCAGTTCTGAAACGAAAGCCACTCGTGCCTGCAGATCAATGGGCGCACTAACCTGGATCGAAACTGCATCCAATGCCTGAGCACTGTCTGGCCCTAACATTTCATTGATGGCACTGCTTACTCTGCGTGCCGTGGTGAAATCTGCATTTCGAAGGTTGAAGACGATCTTGTCCCCTTCAGCAAAGGCAGTAGGTACTTCTTGCACAACATTAGCACCACCAGGTATGCGCCCTACGCTAGGAACATTAATGGTAATGCGGGAACCATCGGCACCGCCGACGCCTAATCCACCAACGACAAGATTTCCTTGAGCCATGGCATAGATCTGACCATCCACTCCCTGTAAGAGTGTGCGTTCGAGACTTCCACCACGCAAACTGGTGGCGTTCGCTAAGGAAGAAACAGTGACATCAATTGTCTGACCAGGTTTAGTAAATGCTGGCAATTCTGCCTGCACCGAAACCACTGCTACATTCTTAAGCTGGAAGTTCTGACCTGGGCTCAACGGTATGCCAAATTGATTGATAAAAGCGCGAAACGATTCGGCAGTGAACGGTGCCTGAGTTGTTTGATCTCCGGTACCATCCAATCCCGTTACCAGGCCGATACCTGTTAAAGAGTTTGATTGCACTCCCTGCAGTGTCGCTATGTCTTTAATGCGCTCTGCGTAAGAAAGTGGCGGCACCAGTACTAAGGCGACAAAAACGAATAAACTTACAATATTAATCAGGCGATTCATTGAAATTCCTTTTTCTATAATTCTTTCTGTTCTTGCAATTAATTACTGAACTAGAACGGCCAAACATCGCTTACAAAAAAGCGAGATAACCAACTGGCCCGGTTGGCATTGGCCAATTCACCTGTTTCGCTATAGGCAATGCGAACATCGGCGATACGGGTCGAATCAACCATGTTTTCCGGGGTGATATCTTCCTTTCTTACTAAGCCACTGATACGAATAAATTCGTTGCCACGACTTAGCTCTAACCATTTTTCACCCCGAACTTCCAACACTCCATTTGGCAGAACTCCTGCTACTGAAACCGTAATACTGCCACTGAGTTGATTGCTTATACCGGCATCGGCTTCACCACTAAAGTCGACACTGCTACTAACACTGCCATTCAATTCAATTCCCGTCCCGAGAAAGCCATTGCCTGCGACAGTTTGATCAGAAACCGAGCTGTCATTGGTTTTCGAAAAAGTAGTGTTAGATGATTTACTCGCCGTAGTAGATTCATTTAGCACCACAGTCAATATGTCACCAACGCGATGCGCGCGACGCTGATAGAGATCGACAGCAAAGCCATCTCGATAGATTGATCCCGTAGGTGTTGGCGAAACAACCGGACTGCGCACGTAAACAGGCGCAAATTTCGGATCATCTGGACTTGCTTCGATTGATTTACTCGGCACATGACATGCGGCGAGAAAAAATCCAAGACCTGAGATTGTTAAAGCGTAACCGATTTTTTTAGTCATCCTGACTTAGCTCCTTGTTACTACTTCGCTTTAAAGATTCTGACTAATAAACTGCAACATCTGATCGGCAGTTGAAATGACTCGAGAGTTCAATTCATAAGCTCGCTGAGTCGTTATCATATTGACTAGCTCTTCAACCACTTCGACGTTCGAATTTTCTAGAGCTCCCTGCACCAATGAGCCAGCACCATTTTGTCCTGGAGTTTGTTGAGTAGGAGTTCCGCTAGAGGCAGTTTCCTGAAAGAGATTGCTGCCAAGTGCCTGCAATCCTGCTGGATTTATAAAATCTATCAGGTTAATTGTGCCAAGGTTTGTCGGCGCGGCCTCACCTGTTACAGCCGCAGTAACGATGCCGTCGGTACCGATAGTTATAGTACTGGCGTTTTCAGGTACATCGATTTGCGGTTGCAACACTAAACCAGACGAATTAACAATCTGACCATCCTGATTCAAATGGAATTGCCCATCACGGGTGTAGGCCGAAGTACCATCTGGCATTAAGATTTCAAAAAATCCTCGACCATTAATAGCTACGTCATAACTTTCTTCAGTTGTTTGCAGCGCACCCTGACTAAACACTTTTTGCGTACCAACGGTTCTGACACCAGTACCTAATTGCAAACCGCTAGGTAACTGTGTGTCTTGAGTGGAGTTTGCTCCGGGTTGCCGTTGAATCTGATAGAGCAAGTCTTCGAATACAACTCGATCACGTTTGAATCCGTTCGTTGCAACGTTTGAAAGATTGTTTGAAAGACTCGTTAGCTTTTTGTCTTGGGCGCTTAGTCCTGTCTTTGAAACATAGAGTGCTGCATGCATAGTAACTTCCTTTTTCTAAATCCTTGACCGATTTGCGGCTAGCTCTGCCAATTCCGGCTAAATTTCCTGTTTCTACTAACTTTCTATTAACTAACTTTCTACTACCTTACTTGCAATAGCTGTGCCGAAGCTTCGGAATTTTCCTCGGCAGTGCGAATGAGCTTGATATTCATTTCGAAATTACGGGAGAGACTTATCATCTCTACCATGGCATCGACCACATTGACGTTACTCGCTTCGACAAAACCGGACTGCACACGAACCGCGCCGTCTGCCAGTTCTGGTACACCGTCATTGCGCCGTAGCAGTCCATCGCTGCCTTTTACCAACATTTCCGTATCTGGATTAACCAACTTAATTCGATCGAAAGCGGTTATCGCTTCTGCGCCCTGACCCTGTTCAAGCACGGAGATAGTGCCATCAGTTCCGATTTCAATTTTTTGATTCGGTGGTATCGCGATGGGGCCGGCATTGCCAATTACCGGCAAACCACTGCCGTTTACTAATTCGCCAAATGCAGTTAACTGTAAATCACCAGCGCGCGTATAGGCTTCGCTACCGTCTGCTGTTTGTACCGCCAGAAACCCATCGCCGCTAATGGCGATGTCTAACTCATTGCCAGTTTCCATTAAAGGGCCCTGAGTAAAATCCGTCGCATTAGGCTGCAAGACGTTATAAAAACGCGTTTCGAAACCTTCCCCTTCAACCTGCTCGGTTCTTGCCTGAATTAAATCTGCACGAAAACCTGTGGTGCTGGCATTAGCGAGATTGTTCGCTTGCACGGCCTGTGCCGCCATATTCTGGCTAGCACCGGTCATGCCTATGTAAATCGCTTTATCCATGAATTACTCCTGCTCGGATTTAAAACCGCAATCGCGCGAAACTATAACTACAAGTTAATGATGGTTTGGGTGGTTGAGTCCGCCGCTTCAATAATTTGCGCAGCAGCCTGGAAGTTTCGCTGCGAGATAATCATTTTTACCAACTGATCGGAGAGATCCACATTGGAATCTTCCAGCGCACCCGACTGAATAACGCCGAGACCCGCTGTACCTGCGCCACTGGCAGTAGCCGCTCCTGATTCAGCAGTTTCCGCAAAGCGCGTTCCTCCGATGTTCGCGAGACCGGAAGGATCTGCGAAATCAGTAAGTGCCACTTCTCCCAATATCTGTGATTGACCATTCGAGAATCTGGCGAAGATTATTCCTTTGATATCAATATCCAGCCCTACTAACTGTCCCTTTGAGTAACCATCTTGCACGTTAGAATTGACTGCAAAATCACCACCAAATTGGGTCATTTCACTTAGATCGATTTCAAAATTGGAATTACTGTCTTCACCTACAACGCTCGAATCGTCAGGTACGGGTCCCGCTGCTCCATTGGTTGTATTGCCGTTTTGATCTCTTGGGGTCCAGTTGGTAATGAAGATTGGATCGTTCTGATCATCGTAGCGACCATTTTGATCAAAGATTACGGTGTGACGAGCAAGTGATGCCTCATCGGGATTATTCGGATCGAAGCCCACATCCTCACCATCGATTTGAAAATAGACACTCCAGACACCGCCCTGAACATCAACGCCATTTACATCACGCTCCTTAACAAAATATTGAGTTAAGGTATGCTGATTACCGACACTGTCATAAATTGCCAGAGCGGTTGAACGAAAATAGGTGTCAGGGTCTGCTGGATCAAAGGTATTCAATTCAAATTCAGTACCAGTGAGCGCCGAAGCATCCGAGATGTTGCCAAATATAGAACCAACGGTAGCAGCGATATCATCGCCATTGGCATCCACAGCAGCGTCAGTAAAGGTAACCCCTTCATCCAATGTAAAGTCCACTATTCCACCAACCACGATAGAGTCCTGGTTTAAGTTGGAGAGGTTTGCGATTTGTTGTTCGTCTGCCGATGTAGGAGCAACGTTCGGTTCACCGGTAACCGAATCCCTTACGGAACCAGATACCGTGATAGAGCCTAGACCGTTATTACCCCCACTAAAAGTCAGGTCCAATCCATTGTTTTCAGTAATCTCCAGAATGTCATCTCCCACTGCATTTTGCATAATGCGGGCTGACAGATTTCCGGTAGAGGCATTTATCTGCGAAGCCAGGTCTGCCAGGCGACCGGAGGAGTCGGCTTCCGCTGATTCGAATGAAATTCCGTTAATGGCAAAACGTAGCGGTAGATTGGTATCTATATTTACACTCTGGCCTGAACCCAGGTTCTCCGGATCCCCGCGGTTGGTAGCGGTAATGTAAGAAACCGTGGTTGCATCTGCAGTTACACCACTCACATTCGCAAAAAGCTGTGCTACTTCGTTAGCCGATGAACCAGCGGGAACGGTCATGAGTTGGCGATTATTGGAAACATCATTAACTTCAATTACTTCAGATTCGAAGCCATTAGTTAACGCGTCTGCTCCGGTGTTATCGATTTCACTGCCTTGAAAACTAACAAAGGTATTAAAGTCAACCGCTGGGCCACTGCCAAGCTGCACACCGCCAGGTAGCGCAGTCGTATCTTCAAAAACAGAAGGTGAAGGCAACGGCGCTGGCGCCGTTACTGTAATAGAAATCTGTGACGCCGGACCTGCATCTGTAGTTTCAACAACTAGAAACCCTGTGGTCGGATCGATTCGCGCAACTACTTCTTCGTTGCCAGGGCTAAATGAAAAGTTTGTATCCGTATTAATTGCATTCTGAATGCCATTAATTACTGCAGTGCCGTTGGTATAGTTTGACGTTAATGCTATTGGGTTTGAGGTAACTATCGGCCCACCACCAACTGAATAAGCAATTGTCATGGTATAGGGTGTTCCACCAATGCCGCCATCAAAATTGAAACCGTTGCTGATATCAATGTCGCCCGTTGCCTGAGCTGTTGTACTGTCACTGACAACTTGCAGGGCAGATTCAATCGGGTCGGTAATTTCGAAAACTATATCGCCGCCGGCGCCAATCGAAACCTGTACGTCGCCTGGTAATGTGGAAGCATTTATCTGACTCTGTATTTCATCCTCTAAGGCTTCCAGACCAGACTCCGGATGATCACCCAAGTTGCCTGCTGGAGCTCCGCCGGAGGAGTAATCTGAATTCAAACTAATCTGTTGTGATTGAGCGCCAACGGTGACTGTGAAAGTAGTCGAATTACCACCAGAAAAATCCAGGTTAGCTACATCGAGCGAACCCTGACGACGTGCTGTTTCGAAACTAACGATCTGATCAAAGTTAACACTGCCTACCGTGGTAATTATTGGATCAATCTGTAAGTTGCTTGCTCCCTCATCAGTGGCGACGAATCTAATCGTCCCATCTGGATCGATGGATACATTCACTCGCCCTGCCAACGCTGGAGATCCATCTATTTGAGACTGAATATTGTCTTCCAAAGCCTCGTTGCCGGATCCTGAGCCACCGCCTAAGGCTAATGCAGCAGAACTGCTGTTGCTGTAATCCTGATCGATAACGATATCGCGAGAATCCCCATCAAGCGTTAAGCGGAAGCCTGTTGGTGGAGCGGTTGTACCGCTGGCTGAAGTTCCTGCCGTTACAATGTTTTGTGCTAAACCTTCCACCAGATTGCCAATAGTAATATTCGAACTCGAACCAGTTGCCGCCGTTGTTAATACCAGACGGTTATTCTGGGCAGTTACGATTACATTGTTGGGTGGGGCAAGTGCTCCATCTAATTCTGTCTGTACATGAGCGATAAGAGTGGCTTCATCGGCGGTATCAGCACCACTTAAGTCGATAGCCTGAAACGCGCCACCATTAACTGAAATTGAGAATCCCTGATTACCGCCTGCACTGGCAAAATTCAATCCACCGGAGATATTAAAAGAACCAATGGTAGAAGCCGCAGTTGTGCCGGAGAAATCTATACCGGCAGTTGATAAGCTGCCGCGAACTTCAGCAGCTCGCGCCGATTGCACACCGCCGCGGGGAATGCCTGATGTTCCATTGTTACTTGCTAAGTTAGTGCCAACAATTGAAGAAGGTGAGGCGCTGGCATCAAGATTGATCACACTTTCAATTTCGGTAGTTGCTCTGGGAGATATCTCGCCAGTAGTAACCACCAGATCAGTAAGTGGACCACCACCGCTGGCATCGCCGTTTGCGGTTGGCGCAAAACCCTGAAGGCGCTCTCCACTACTATTAATAATGTGCCCGTCTTTGTCTGTTCCAAATGCTCCTGCTCGGGTATAGGCTAGTCCACTTTCACCTTTTAAGACAAAGAATCCCTTGCCATTAATGGCCAGATCTAGCGCATTACCCGTAAAACTTATATTCCCCTGTGAGAAATCCTGGGCAATATTCTGCAGTGTTACACCACTTCCTTGCTGAGTTGAACCGCCTCCAACAGAAGCAGCAAATACATCGCCAAATTCTGTTCGCGATTTCTTAAAACCAATGGTACTTGCATTAGCAATATTGTTACCGGTGATATTGATTTCTTCTGAAGCTGCGTTTAATCCGCTTAAGCCAATGTTAAAGCTCATAAGATTCCTTCCTCGATACGGCGTTAATTAATTTGAATTACTTCAGACATGGACGTAGGTCCTATGCCCGCTAAATTTAGAGTGAGTGAACCACCAGGTTCGATGGTGACACTGTTTACGTTACTGCTGAGAAAGACTGGCGCCTCTTCAACAATGCCATCACTGGCGGAGCTAACCACAAATTTGTAAACACCAGGTGGATAGCGCACACCGCTGGCATTTTCACCTGTCCAGATAAATTCATTGCGCCCTGGAGATGTCTGTGCCAACTCGAAGTTGTCAACCAACGCGCCGGACTGGTCGTACACTGAAAGTGTTGCGTCGTCCGCGCCTGCCGGCAGATCAGCAAGAATACTTACCGCGCCATCATCACCTAACAGGGTGACATTGCTGGCAACATGCACCGGCCTTCCCACCAGGGAAGTTGCTTGTAAATGCTGCGAAGACATAAAACTATTGGCAAAACTGTCGAAACTTCCCGAAAGTTTCTGTGCTTCTTCGAGAGATGAAAATTGCGCCAATTGCGCAACGAATTCACCGTTTTCCTGCGGGCTTAATGGATCCTGATTCTCAAGCTGTGTAACCAGCAATTTCAGAAATTCGTCCCTGCCTAGATTTGATTCTTTTGGCGTTTCCTTAATTGCAAAGTCATTGAGAATCGAACTAAGTCCTGCACCACTTACATCACTCATATCAGCCTCCTGCCGACACTTCCTTACTCAAAGAATCCTTATCAGGATTCCTTCACTGTTCTATTTACTGACCAAGGGTTAAAACCCGCTGCATCATTGTTTTTGTTGCGTTCATAACATCTACGTTCGCCTGAAACGTACGCGATGCAGAAATCATGTTTGTCATCTCTTCTACTACATTGACGTTCGGGTAGAAGACATAGCCCTCTTCGTCTGCCAAAGGATGTTCGGGTTCATAGCGCGCCTGCAAAGGCTTATCGCTTTCCACGATACCTTTGACATGCACACCAATTTTGCCTTCGCTGCCATCGAATGAATCACCAGCAAACTGAGCAGCATTTATTTTGGCTTGCACCGCAGAGAAAACGGGATACCTGGCTCGGTAGGCTTCATCTTCACTGCCCGCCGCAGTTTCTGCATTAGCAAGATTACTGGCGGTAGTATTGAGCCGAACTGTTTGAGCGCTCATTCCCGTGCCAGCGATATCAAAAATATTTCCTAAACTCATCGATAATCTTTCCTTTTTGCTTCTCTTTTAACTTCTCTATTACCTTCTCTGCGTTTACTCACCACGCAATGCCTTAATTAGCCCGGTAAATTTTCCATTCAGAAATTGAAAACTGGCCTGGTGCTCCAGCGCGTTGCGGGCAAAGGCTGCATTTTCCTGCTGGGCATCTACGGTATTACCATCCATCGATGCCTGAGCTGGAACTCGGTAAGACAAGGTTACTTTGGTCGCACTACTGGAATGATCTCCAAATGCCATATGACTAGCATGGGACGTCTGCATTCGCGGTAAATCAGAAAACTCGGTCTGGGCAGACAAGACTTTTTGAAAATCAATATCCCTGGCTTTGAAACCAGGGGTGTCCGCATTCGCGATGTTATTCGCCAATACTTCAGTGCGCTTGTTGCGCAAAACCAAAGCTTGTTCGTGTATTCCCAGTGCGCTTTCGAAACTTATTGCCATAGCAGTTCTTCTTTAGCCGTGTTCCAAGTGTTCTCGCTATTCTTTTCTTAACGAGTTTCTTTACTTAACGAACAATATCAGAGCAAGCCGTGTGCCAACTACCGCTGGTGCTCGGAAAAGAGAGTGTTTCGGGATCTCAAGGGCAAAAAACCGGCAATCCGTTTCCGGTTTTGAGGAGATGATGGGAGAGAATTGCCGCTTTAGTTAGGGCCGCGAATTCATAAGAAATTTCTTCGGCATTTTATGAAATTCGCACCTACACTCTTTAATAAATACGCTATTTAGCGGAATGCACTACAAGGATTGGTGTATGAAAAATCGATCGGACGCATTTCTCCTCGGATTTTTAGTCTTCTTTGCCGTCGCGCTAATGCCAAAAACATTCGCAGCAACGGATCCCCACAGCGAATTGCGCAATCTCGTCAATCAGTATCTGGAAGATCTGCATGACAATGGCCTCAATCAACAATCCCGAATCGAAGTTTCTGTGGGATATATTGATCCCCGCTTGCGCTTACCCACCTGTGATCAGGAATTAGAGCTAAGTCTGAATGGCAGTCAGCGGGCTGTAGGGAAAATTCAGGTTCAGGTGCAGTGCAATGGCGTGGCACCCTGGCGCAAATTTGTTCCAGCCGAGGTAAAGGTATATCAAGCAATTCTCGTGGCCAGTTCAAATTTGCCTCGCGGCACCCTGATTGATACTCACCATTTCTCGGTGATGGAAACCGACGTCGCCACCTTACGCCGAACCCCGATTCTGAACCCAGAATCAGCCCTGGACATGGAGTTGAAGTATTCGCTAACGGCTGGTACCGCGATTTCTCAGGAGATCTTGCAACGACCCAAAGTCATTAAACGGGGAGACCTTGTTCAGCTCATTGCAGAGACCGAAGCGCTGCTCATTAGACAGCAGGGAGAGGCCCTGCAGGACGGCGAAGTAGGCAAGACAATTAATGTCCGGAACAACAGTTCAAACCTGACTGTACAGGCAACTGTGGTTTCTGCAGGAAGAGTAAAAATTCAATTATAACAATATGTTATAGAAATAAATTAATGTTAGGTAATGTTATAACTCAGCTTTATAAAGAAAGCGCAAAGTTTGAACTAAATCGACTTAAAGATATCGAAATTCTAGTCGTTATAATTTAGACCCGCTGCGCTTGGGCCTGGCTAATCTGGCGCTATTTACTTAGATTTACAGGTGCCTAAAACCATAAGGCTGAGTAGCTGGAGCACACAACGGTTGTGCAAACTTAGGGAATAGAAGCATGCTTGCATGCTCGTAGTTGCATTTTTAATGCAAGTAAATTGAAGCATTTGGACGCATAGGAAGTGTTGTAGCAGTGAATAAGATAGGCCCAAATACTACTCAAACCCCTCCTGAAAACAGGAACGCCAAGAATAGCGTAGTCTCCAGCATCGGTGGGCAGCGTCGCTCGGTTTCTCAATCCCAAGCGACTCCCTCCAAAGATACGGTTGCCTTTAGTAATCAAGCAATCGACATGAATGTGCTCGAATCTCGCATTAAGCAGCTACCAGATATAGACGCTGCCCGCGTAGTCGAACTGCACAATCGCATAATGGCTGGCGAGTATGAAATTGATTCCGAGCGACTCGCAGGCAAGATTCTTGACTTGGAATCCTCGATTGATTCTTAGTGTCTCAATATTTAACCCTTCTTAAGCTAATTCAGGCTGAATATAGACTGGGGCTGACTCTCCAGGATTGTTTGGTTAATGAAAGACAACAGCTGGAATCCCAGGATCTAGCGCTGTTGCAGATTTCTTTGTGCAAAAAAGCCGAGCTGCTGACGGAAATCGAAGCAGCGAGGGAAACGCGGAATGCGTATTTAGCCAGAATTGGCGTTGTGGCGAATCCGGAAGAGCTGATTGTTCATCTGGAGAAACTCGAAGATTCCTCCGCTACCGCCTGCGTTGAAGCCTTGCAAGAATGTCAGGAAAGTTTCAATTTATCCAAAAAATACAATGAGTTAAATGGTTTACTTATTGTGAACTCAAGAAAACGCAATGCCCATAAGCTGGACATCCTCAAAGGCGTTCACGAAGAGCAGAAAATTTACAATGCCAGGGGCCAGACCTCCCCTGCAGGCTCTCAGCATTCCAGAAAATTAGCCTAAGTCAGGCCTCGTCCCATCCAAGCGGCGGATTCAATGCCTCTAATCTGGGCAAATCTTCCGGTCGATCCACATCCCACAAGGTCTCCAAGACAGAGTAACTGAGATTTAGGGCCTCAATTCGGGCGACGGTCTGCTCGAATACTCGACTGGAACCCCAATCAATTCCAGTAAATAGAGCCGGATAGACAGCCCTCAAACCTATTAAGACGTAACCCCCATCTACCGCAGGGCCCAGCACTACCTCACTGCCTTCGGCCAATTTCTCTAGAGCATTTTCCAGGTAGCTTGCATCGTAGCCGGGGCAGTCGGAACCGAGGATTATTATGGAATTTACGCCCTGTTGTTCCAACGTGAGTGCCGCCGAGCGCGCCATTTTTTCTCCTAAATCTTCGCCTTCCTGAAGACATATATTCTTTTTATTACAAAGAGTTAAAAAGAATTCATTAGAAACATCAGCAGAAACCCAGAGCTGCCAGGGAGCGAGCCTACTCGAATTCAGTAATGTGGCAACGCGAGACGTCATTGCCTGGTGCAGAAGAAGACTCTTCTCTTCTCCCAATACCGGCTCTAATCGGGTTTTCACCTCTCCCAGGACAGGCGCTTTTGCGTACAGCAATATCCGGCTGCCGGGGTGGCGAAATCGCAGTTCTGCATTAATCCCTGCTTCTTTTTCACCAGCGTCGCCACTCTGGCTCGGGTAATAAAGCTTGGCGAGCGAAGCTGGACTCACGCCCAGAAAAAACAGTAGTCGCAGCCACCACATAAAAACAACTGTGCGCACAACACCATGCCTCTCCCAGCGCCGCGAAGAAGTAACAACAAAGGAATCAATAACGATCGGTTTGCGAATACGTCGTAGTGATTTACTCAAAGCAACGTCTTCCATTAATGGAAGTGCTGGAAACCCCTGCACTTGCTCAAATAAGGCCTTAGTAACAAACAATGATTGGTCACCGGTGCATACTCGAGTTAGCGTCGCACGCTTGTTCATGTTCGAGCTAATGATTTTGAATGCCAGGGACGACTTATCGAATTTTAAATTGAACCTCCCCCATTTGAGCTGGCTATCGCCAATGGCTTCATCGATTAGCACCTTGGCATTAGCCGGCAGAGTCGTATCGATGTGCAAGAACAATAAGAGCTTGCCCTGCGCCAGTTCGGCTCCAGCGTTCATTTGCAGAGCTCTTCCAGATCCGCATTTGACAAGCTTGTCCACAAGCGGAGTTGCAAGGGCAACGGTAGCGTCGCTTGAGCCACCGTCTACCAGGATGATTTCACAGTTTTCGTCCCTAAGAGATTGCAGATGGGTTAGGCGATCAACTACACACTCCTGTTCATCAAGAACTGGAATAATGATGGAGAGAGTATTCACAGATTAGGAGAGAGAATTAACTTTCGAGCGCGCCGCCGCAACTGCTTCCCTGGCCTGCGGTACAACCAAAACAATGCTCACCGATAACAATGGGATTATTGGCAAGGTCTTGGTCGAGGAGATCGACCAGATGAGTTTTGGGCTTGCCCTGTGCAATTAATGGCATTTTTAACATCTGATTAAAATCACAATCATAAACATAACCTTGATAATCAATGCTAAGCAAATTGCGGCACATGACGGTATCTAAATTTTCTTCTCGGTAACTGTCTCGCAGTATGGTCATGTATTCCTGATACAGACCTTTTGAAAGCAGCATGCCGCCGAAGCGGCTAATGGGCATATTGGTAATCGTAAACAGTTGGTTAAACACGATGCCATGTTCGGCTTTTAGTTCTCGCTGGTAGTCCTCTTCCAATCCATCCTGCGCTGGCGGCAAATTTAAACCATCCGGATTAAACACAAGATTTAACTGCTTATCATTATCAACACCGTAGCCGAGTGCGTTTAATTTTTTAAGCGCAGCAACGCTCTCCCAATAGACGTTTTTACCCCGTTGTTTTTCAACATTCTGTTCCATGTAACAAGGCAGAGAAGCTGTGACAGTGACCCCCTGCTCTGCCAAAAATTCAGCCATGTCTTCAAATCCTGGCTCTTCGAGAATAGTGAGATTACAACGATCGATAACTTCGATACCCGTTTTACGGGCTTCCCGTACCAGGTATTTAAAATGCTCATTTAACTCAGGTGCACCACCAGTGAGATCCAGGATTTTGACCGGATGTTTATGAATAAAATCCAGCACCAGCTCGATGCCCTCCCGGTCCATTTGTTCGGTCCGAGTTGGACCAGCATTTACATGACAGTGCGTGCAGCTGAGATTGCACTTATAACCGAGGTTGACCTGAAGTGTTTCCAGCACACTTCGATTAATCGCAGGAAAATCTGTTTTTAGCAGTAAGGGGCGCGTATCAAGCATTCGTTCTTCTTCTTTTAAATAGCTGGCCCTGAGAAGACCTGTCTGGCACCCATTTTATGACAAGGGAGTAGCCAACGCATTGCTTTCCGTAGCAGCGAATTCCAACAGCCATTATGTGGCCTACTCTTGAAAAAGAGACTGCTAGACTTAGTAAAAACCGGCAAAAATTCAGGTATCGGCCGAGAATGTGATCTGGGACGCAACTTACTGAATTCCGTGGGATTAAGCTAAGATTAAGTGTAAAGAAAGGAAAATACCGAAAGATAGATTCGGTAAGGAAAATAGTGTGTTTCCGATCTTGTATTACAGGGGCTGTTGGTTTTTAATACGCGGCCGATATTAGCCGTAAGTACGCCGACAGCGGTTTATAGCAGGGAGCTGACGGCAGGAAGTATGTAATCTGCTGGTTGGCAGGTGGTAAAGCATAAGTGAATGCGAAGAATTTCTATATTGTAGCGACAGCTCCGAACGAGCCGAGCCTTCAAGTCAAAATCTCAGGACCCTACCTGACCCAACAAGCTGCCCAAGCGGATTTAGCCGCAGCCATCGATGAAGCTGTGGATATTGATCCAAGCGCAAAAGACTACCAATACAGCATTTCTCACGTCGAAAGCCGCAAACCTGGTGTCATCCAGCACATGGCTGCGCACGCATAGTCTGATCTCAATCAAACCCTAATACCCGTCATATTGGCCGACTCTCGGCTAAGCGTGTAAACTATCTAAGTTACGCACTGATTTTCCCCATAAAATTAGAGCGAGTTTTTACACTTTTTTGCAATAAAGATCGGCTCACGGCTTTCTATAATAGTCATAACAAGAGAAATCAGGTCGAGCCAAACCTGACTTATTGACCAACATAGAACGACAGAGAGGTTCTTTTGAAAAAGCTTAGCTCACTTCACCACATCAGCATTATTGAATCCCGCGGCACGAATTGTGCCTGGGTACGCATTAAGTATGATGGCAAAAGTTTTCAACAGTCTTTTCCCTTTAAGAAATATGGCGGAAAGAAAAAAGCGATTGACGCTGCAAAGAAAAAGCGCGATCAGGAAGGCAAGAAGATCTACGGCACCAACTGGCCTTATGCCAAATACAGTCCACGAAAGATTTCTCCATTAAACAGTTCCGGAGAAATCGGCGTTAGTTACTCAGAAAAAGATCACAGCTGGGTAGCGACTTGGCAGGAAGGCAAAGGTGTTCGCCGCAAACAGAAAAACGCTTATTTCTCTATAAATAAATACGGAGAAGCCTAAGCGAAAAAGCTTGCCGTTAAAGCCCGAAAGGATGCAGTAAAAGCAAATCGCATTCACTAATTCTATATATTCCTAAAAAAGAATTAGCGAAATTGGATGCACTCAAACTTTGATGAATCGAAGTTTGTTCAACTTACTTGTTGCTCTTAACTGGCTTCTCGAGACTTAATTTAACTGTGGCGGTTGCGGCGCAGTCCAGATCTCATTGTTATCGAGCAGTTCGGCGTAGACTAAATTCGCATCGAAATTCAATCGATCGACGCCAAACACTTCGAATAAGGCTTCAAAGCTAGCCAACGCCTCATCGGTATCGTTATCGATTGCTACAACCAAATCATCCAGCGCTTCTGAATTGGAGAGTGCTTGAGCAGTGTGCATAAGTCCGGCATCGCGCATACCCGATATCAAAACGACTTGCGTATCTATGCTGGCAGGAAAAGTTGAGAACATGCCGTAGTCTTTAAACGGCTCACCTTCCTCAGGTAGTCCGGCATCACTGGTGTAATACTCCTCAGTTTGCGTATTGAGCAACTCGTCAAAACTGCGTCCGATGCTCAATCCCGATGCAGCGAATGTCATGTCAGTGAGCTTTTCTAAAGCCGAGAGATAACCAATGTAAACGATATGGTTTTCTCTGATATCGGCAGTAGTTAAATCCGACATCATGGTGATGTTAACCGTCTTACCACTCTCCTGCAGGATAGGCACGATACGCGCTAAGGCGAAGGCGCTACCTTCAGGCATGTAACTCAAATCGAGATCCAGGTAATTTTCAGCTCTTTCAAAATCGGTAAACTGGAGCTCTTCCAGATCGATACTTGAGTTCACACTAAATTCGCGAACCATGCGGGCGATATTGCCGTTGGCATTAAGCTCACCAAAGATATAGTAATCACCCATAACAAGTAGTATGGGTTGATCATCTTGCAGCACACTATCCCAAACGGGATGCTCAGCAGCAACCTGGGTAGCTTGAATAGAACTATTTTGATTTCCGGAAAGCATGTATATCAAGTTAACAGCTAACAAGACGACTGCCGCGGCTAGCAATCCTGTATTTAAGTTAAACGAGAAATGTTGTTTGCTCGGTACAGATGCCGAAGTAACATTTGCTGATTTTTGTTGCGCAGCAATAGTGTACTGCCCTTTCGGTATAACGATTCGATAAGCAGCGTCGTGTTCATAGCTTTCGTAATAGCTGTCTAATTTTTTCCGCAGTTGGTGGACATAAACCCGCACAGTTGAATCAGCGGATACATCAAAATCTTCTCCGCGATCCAGAACTTCCACTGCGAGCTCAATCTCTTTTGGCGATTTCCCTGAAAGCGAACATTGGACCAAATATTCCAAAAGAGCAGAGTAGTGCTTCGAACGCCCAAGAACGCCCGAAGACACAATTCGTTCACACAGACCCATCAGTTCTTCGTTGCTGAACGCTTCGTTTATCCCACACAGGGAAGGCTTGTTGTTGCTATTAGTTTGCATGCTCACATGTTACCGAATATTCAGGCGTCGAATTGTAGCAGTTTTAGTCAAAGGCAGGGGCAGCAAACATGCGCGCGCAATCACGAATATCAGTTGGCCAGTTGTCAGTCTCTTCACTAAATCGAGCACCATCACCAGCATACAAGGCACGAATCGCTTCCTCGAAGCCAGACAGGTCACCACCGATGGCATACATAAAGCGATTTGCCGCGTCCTGGGCATGCTTTTTCTTGTCTATCTCAGTGCTTTCCTTGCGCTCAGCATCGATCAAGCGACGGATAGTGGCCGAGGCCCCTCCCCGCTGAGTTTCCAGCCACTGCCAGTGTCTCGGCAGCAAAGTAATCTCCCTCCCTTCCACGCCGAGCTTGGGGCGCCCTCGCCCTCTTTTCGGCGTTTCAGCGGCGTCTGCATTGGTAGTTTTTAATCCGGGTATATTTTCTACCTGGAATCTCGCAACAACCTCGGCATCGCTCCCAGTTAGATCAATATCTATTTCCTGGCCTGAAGTTCCATTGAATAGTAAGAAAGTAGCAATATCATTCTGTTTTTCATAGCCTTTTAAGCTCAAAGCTATATCCACTAGTTTCCCACTAGCGACCAGCTTTCCACTAGAAAATGCGTAGTAATCTGATAAGTAATCCATGTTTATTTCCCACAGATGAATCTATTAGCAATTATTATACCCGGGTAGTATTAAAATTGAAACACGACGGATAAAGCTACCGCAATGGAAACAGTTGGATGAGAAAAAAGCGAATTAGATCTGGATTGAGGAAAATAGAAAGGAAAAAGCTAATGCTAGCTTTTGATAAGGAGGGATTTCAGCTTGTCGTTAAACTCAATATCACCTTCCATGGCGTAGTGCTCGTGGTTGGTTTCGATACTATTCAGATCATAGAGATAGTTCACCATGGTGCCACGGGATTGATTAAGCCCTTTTTCGCTCAGATCAGCTGAAGTGTTGAGTTGATGGACAGACGCGCCGTTACCTAGGTGGAAACGGGCCACAGGATCGGTTGGATATTTTCCTTTCTTGGCTTGCAGCAGGTAATTGAGCACCGCTTTGCGAATGTACTCCGAATGTTCTTCGATTGATTCTGCATTCTTTGGTACTTGATTAACCAATTCTTTGAGTTCAGCCAGCTCAGGCAACTCTTCCTCCGAAGCAGTATCTAGCCATCTCTGCAAACCAGGGATTGGAGATAGCGTTACGAAGGTTTTGATCGAAGGAAACTCACCTTGGAGTTCCTGTACTACTTGCTTGATTAGAAAATTCCCAAATGAAATATTCTTTAAGCCGGGTTGGCAATTACTAATACTATAAAAAGTAGCAGTGTTGTATTCAGAGGAATCGACGACACCTACGCCTTTGTCTTCCAAAATAGAATTGATAGAACTCGGTATCTCTTTAGTGAGTGCAACCTCTACGAATATTAACGGTTCATCGATTAGAGCTGGATGAAAGAACGCAAAGCAGCGCCGGTTGGGCGGATCGATACGACTACGCAAATCATCCCAGTCTTTAATCTCATGAACCGCCTCGTAGCGGATAATTCTTTCTAGGATTGCAGCCGATGTAGACCAGTTAACCGTTTGCAACACCAAGAATCCCCGACCAAACCAGGAAGAGAATAAGCGCACGAAGTCTTCATCGACGGCTTTTAGTTCCGGGTGCTCTCTTAGATTTTTAAGGAGATCTGTACGCATACTCACCAAATCATGAGTCGCATCAGGCGTGGAATTGAGTCGACGCAGTAACTCATGCCGTTGAGGCTCTGCCGCTTTAGAGAGTTTGTTTAGATTTGCGCTAGAAGGATCGGAATCATAAACATCAAATGCCAACTTAACCATGGCTTGGTTGGCATTGAAGTTTTGTTCGAGATCCTGAAAAAATGCGAGCTTCTGTTCATCATCTAACTCAGCATAATGATCAAGCACTTGCCGAGCAGTCACGATTCCGGAAACCTCACCTACCGTTCCCATGAGCTTTTCTACAAGCTCATCGATAGATGCTTCTTCACTACTGGTGAAGAATAGTCCACGCTGCACTTTAACCAGGCCGCTTAGGAAATCTTGGAATCTACCGAACGCCATTATTCACTCCACTGAAAGATTCAAAATATAGTCTATAAAATTCCGGGAGAGCTCTTAGCAGTTCATTTGAAGGTATAGGCAAATCTTTGAAAAAACGTAGAACATTGTAATTGCGATTTATAATAGTTGCAGCAGTCAAGTAGATAATCTTAAGATATAGCCAAGCAGACTGATTCTCGGCATACCAGCACTCTAACTCACCTTTGTATGGAGTAATAACTTCATCATGAAAATACTCATACGAGTGGCCGGAATTCTTCATGATTATGTCTTCGTTTCTAAAAAACAAAGCTGCTACTCCTGTCACGCCTGGAAATAGTTCACTAATTGCCTTTTTGACATGGTCTTCATATAAGTCAAAGTGAACTTTTGCTTGAGGCCGTGGACCAACAAAACTCATATCGTTCTTAAGTATATTTACTAGCTGGGGTAGCTCATTAACCTTTGTTCTTCTCAGAAAGTTGCCAAAAGGTAATATTCTTGGGTCATTATCTCGGGTTAGGTATCCTCCAGGCAAATTTGGACTGTTTTCTAACATAGTAGCAAATTTGTATACGTAAAATTCGCGCCCACCAATTCCAACCCTTTTCTGACGATAAAAAACTTTGTGTTCTCCAGTAAAGAGTAAACCGATAATGGCGCATAAAAACACCCAAGACAGACAAACAAATCCCAGCAGCGCAAAAAAAATATCTAGTAATCTAATCATAAACAGTCGATAAACGTACAGTTGGCAGATACCAGTTGATGGAATAGTATGATACTGAATACATTACAGCTAGCAAGATGGTGGGAACTTATGAGCGAAAGCCTAGATAGAACATTAGTAGTAGGTGGTGCAGGATATGTAGGCTCTGTACTAGTTAAGCGCTTACTTCGAGAAGGGAACTGTGTAACAGTTTTAGATAACCTCTTATACAACAATGACTTGTCGCTACATGATGTTATTGATCACCCAAAATTAACTTTCATAAACGGTGACTTAAGAAACATTGATGATTTTTCTCGATCTTTAACTGGCATTCGTAATGTAGTATTGCTTGCCGCACTTGTAGGTGATCCGATCTCGAAAAAATACCCTGATATGGCACATAGTGTCAATGAAGAAGGCGCCATCGCCCTAATTAATAATCTAAACGGCAAGGGCATTGACAAATTTGTATTTTTGTCAACTTGCAGCAATTATGGATTGCAAGATACCGATGAACTAACCACTGAAACAGCAGAGCTAAAGCCCCTCTCTGTCTATGCTAAAAATAAAGTCGCTGTAGAAGAATATCTTTTATCTCAAGAGCAGAACTTGGACTATTGCTTCACTATACTTAGATGTGCAACCGCATTCGGCACTTCTGGTAGAATGCGATTCGATTTAACTGTATCAGAATTTTGTCGTGAGTTTACAATAAATGGAAGTTTTCTAATCTACGACGAAGATACTTGGCGTCCTTACTGCCATGTTGAAGATATATGTAAGGCCATAATCACGGTATTGTCAGCCAAGTCCGAATTAGTAAATTCAGAAGTTTTCAATGTTGGCAGCGATTCCGGAAATTTTACAAAAAAGATGGTTGTGGAAGAAATTCTAAAGCATTTGCCAGATGCAGTTGCTCACTATAAAGAAGATGGATTTGATCCCAGAAACTATCGAGTCTCATTCCACAAAATCCAGAATACTCTAGGATTTAGTTGTGACTATAAAGTTGAAGATGTAATTCCAAAATTAGTATTTGCTCTAAGCAATGGAATGTTTAGTGATTTTGAAGATCGCCGTAATTTCTATGGGAATTATGAAATAATTATATGATGTACAAGATTTACCGTGGCGTTTTCATTGTAAATAGAAACAAATAGTGCTCCATTCTATTTGATAGCTGGCAACTGAACCAAATCATTTAGCTTTGTTCAAAACTTTTGCAGGATTACCTGCAACAACAGCAGATGATTCGACGTCACGGGTTACCACTGCTCCTATTCCAATCAGAGCTTCTTCGCCGATAACAATTTTTTGTTTAACACTTGTGTTAGGAGCTATCCAGGCATTCTTTCCAATTTCTACACCACCACTTAATTCAGCACAGGCCGTAATCAGTGTTCCTTCTCCGACATTGCAGTTGTGCGCAATATGTACGAGATTATCAGTTTTTACTTGCTTACCAAGAATAGTATCTCCCAACGTACCTCGTACTACACTATTCAGTGATCCGATTTCGACTTCGTCCTCGATCCTTACTCCACCCAAATGAACAAATTTTATAGGAACTTTATTGAGACCACGTTCATAACCAAAACCATCGGAACCAATAGTGGTACTAGCACCAACAAAACAGTTCATTCCGACAATAGTACCTGCCTTAACGACTACATTGTGATCTAAATGAGTACCTGCTCCAATTCTAACACCTCTTTCTATAACTACATTTTGTCCCAATGTGACAGTCGGATGTATATCAGCATCAAAGTTATAAAGGTCAAATCCAATCTCAACAAAAATATTTCTTAGAATCCTAATAAAGTCAAATCGCGGATTCTCGCTCGCCAAAACATTCGGAAGGTTTAGATCGGTGGGCCCGATGTACATTACATTTTCGCTTACTTCCATCTTGCTCGAAGTTATGAACGACAGTGATCTATTCCCAGCTTTGTTCGCTGGAGCCACATTGTCAATTACCATATCTACTAATTTGCCGATTGGAAGATTCAGGCTATTAGCGACCCATTCTGAATTGACTTCCTTTGTTAGTTTATAACCCATCTCAACACCTCAAAGCTTTCTGCGTAATCCGCGCCAATTTGAGTGCCTCGGGATCTGGCGAGAGAGTAGATGAATTCTTTTGACATGTATCCTCTATGTGCCTGCGATTCATAACACGCCAAAGCTTCAACTTTCCTCTGCACGTCGCGTTCGCGAAGCTTTATAAAGGATGTTGTGTCAAAAGAGAGATTGTTCCACATCAGTTCATAACTCAATATTGTTGTCTCCTTAAACGCTCTTAACCCTTCTTCGGCAATGGTTTTGTGATCCTGGTGAATGTCTTTTAGAGACGGCATAAGCACCAAATCAAATTGGTTAATATTTCTTAGCTCAATCAGGGACTCTAATATTTCTTGGCGATAATAGTTTAGTTTCCTCACTGGGTAGTCATACAAAATTAGGTTTTCACTATCAATTCCTAATAGTGCTGTTGCGGCTTTAACTTCGGTTTTTAGGATATCTCTTGGCAAATGATCTGGCACGGATTCTTCAGCAGTGGAAAATGCGGCGTAAGAAACTACGGAACCCTCTTCTACTAATTTTGATATTGCGCCGCCTGCACCTAGTTCCCCATCATCAGTATGAGGAGACAAAACAAGTACATTGTTAAACAATCTGTTCACTCAACATCCCCCTATACAAATCGTCTAGTTCACGCTCCATAATTTTCCAGTTATATTTTTGTTCAACAGCTTTCCTTCCACTAGCTCCAAGCTGAATTCTAAATTCTCTATTTCGTAGCAGTTCATTAACAACATTTGCGATGTCATGATGATTTGAAACGTCTACATTAACACCACAATTAGTCTTTCTGTTAAATTCAATCCATTCACCAAAGTCTGGCATTACAACTGCAATACTACGTTCCATATACTCAAACAACTTGATTGCAAAACTCAGATAGTACTGACCAACATTGTGATATAGTATCAATCCTAGTGATGAACGAGTATACAGCTGCAGGATTTCTTCATGAGTCAGCAATCCTAAGTATTCAATCCTCTCCCACGCTGGGTGTGTTCGTGCTCTTTGTTCAGTTTCTTTTGAATCGAAGCCACCTGCTAGTACCAATGTTGCATCTTCAAATAGAAGAGATGCGTCTAACATACTGAAAAGGCCGCGCTCTTGAGACAACCCGCCTGCGTATACAACATTGTAAGGATGTTTTTTAGCATTCGACTCGATAGAAGAGAATTCTCTGCAGCGAACAAAGTTTGCAATTAACCTTGTTTCTTTATTAACCGTCCGATATTTTTTCTGCATAGTAGGTTGCGGCACACACAATGCGTCAAACATCCTGCAAGCAATACTCTCAGTGAATTCAAATGCCTTGGATATCGGAATCCTCAGAAATCTAGGTATCCAGGATTTGTGAAGAATCTGTATAGAAAGATTCTCATGAATATCATAGACCACGTGTTTTCCGCGAATTTTTAAAAGTAGGCCGAAGAATATTAACTCAGGATCATGGAAATGATAAATATCAGCATCTAATTGCCTGGCGCGCAGGTAGACGTTTACCGTGCTAACAAAAAACCTTGCGAAACGGCCATTTTTCTTTCCAACATCTAGGATGTTGACGCCAGATTTAGTCTCGTTACCCTTTCCATCAGCCACAATCAAAAATGTTTCATATCCACGAGTGGCCAAGCTTGATGCCTGATACTTAAATATTCTTGTATCAAAGCGCATGTGAGCAGATGTTAAATGTACAATCCTTACCATTTTAAATATTTCTTTACTATTTCTATAGCACTAACAATTTCAGACATTTTCATTTTTTGGGCTATAAATCTACACTTCGATTCAAATCTTTGTAGCCGCTCAGCAAACTTCATTTCATTTCGCAATTAGTAAGATATTCTGCACGAAGAGATATACTGTGATCAGTATTAGCCTCGATCAATCTTTTGTATGTATATCAGGGAGTGACTAGATCTATGTACGCTTATGAAATCCTCATTTGTGGCTCCCATTTTTTTGTAAAACGCATTAGCTCTATCTAATTGTTGACCAACAACTATTACAAATTCTTTAACTCTTCGCGTTTCGAATTCCCTAATTAGCTGCTTGTATAAAGAAGAAGCGACTCCAGATCCCTTAGCATTTGCTTCAACTGATATGCTCAGTAATTCCGCATCGGGTAGAGACTGTCTTCGATTACTTTTAGTGTGTCTGAATATTTCGAATATTTTAACGAGCTTCGAATAGCTAAATAGAACTGGGAATAGCGAATTCAGTAATTTCCACGGACTTCTGAATATACTCCTATAAATAGATCGCATACTCGTCGTTCCTGAAACAAAACCGAGCAAACTTCCCTCCTCATAATGTGTGATTAAAATCCCGTGGTCTGATTCGTCAATTGATCTGTACAACAATGCTAAAAAATTCTCTCCTAGCGATGGAAGAAATCCATGTTGCATAGACCGAATGTGTAGATTGGCAACATCCCGATAACGATTTTCAATCATATTGGGTTCAAATTAACAAAATGTATCCAAATTAGTTAGAAATTTACTGTATGCAGAACTAACTAGGCTTTCCCCCCTAGCATGCCATCAGGTACTGAAGATGGTAAATTAGCTACGCGATCGACGAGCCATGTTGAATTTTCTAGAGAATCATGCTGGCAGGAGCTATACATGGGAAGATCTGACATTAAGCACCAAATAGGCCGTGTCATTATGTCGTGAGAATTTGTATATTGAATAAATTCATCGCGCTGAGCCCTTGAATCCAGAATCAGACAGTTAAGCCAGTAATTACTTTTCGTACCTTCTCGCTCCACTTTGAATTCGATTCCTTGAGACTGAAAATATTCTGAGTATTCATAAGATACTTTGCGTTTGATATCGATCATTTCATGGATTAATTCCATTTGAGCGCATCCTAATGCAGCATTTAAGTTCGGCAAACGATAGTTATACCCTATTTCATCATGTATATATTCAACTGGGTGTGGGACTTTTGCTGTGGTTGTTAAGTGTTTTGCTTGCGAGGCAAGCTCCGCATTATTACTAACTAACATACCTCCACCACCTGTTGTAACGAGCTTATTGCCATTAAAACTGAAAACAGAAGCATAACCACTTCCGCCTGTATGTTTGTCACCGATATAACTACCAAGGGCTTCAGCAGCATCTTCAATTACTGGAATCGAATAATCATTGCATATAGCCACGATCTCATCTACTCGGCAGGGATGTCCAAATGTATGCATAGGCACACAGGCGGCTATGCGTCGTCCTGAGATTTTATTTACGATGAATCCTTCTTTTTGAACCGCGAATTCCTGTAAGAAATTTCGTAATGCAACAGGTGACATACCCATGCTGTCCTTGTCCACATCAACAAATACTGGGTTTGCACCCAAATAATTTATAGCATTACATGTAGCCACAAATGTAAGAGCCTGCGTAATCACCTCATCATCACTTACAACTTTTACAAGTCTCAATGCTAGATGAAGTGCTGATGTTCCATTAACTACGGCAACAGAATTCCTAATTCCTGTAAAATTACTGACTGTAGCTTCAAAATCATTAACTTTCTGTCCAGCCGTGGAAACAAAGTTTGAGTCAATACAATCACTGAGATAGTTTTTTTCATTTCCAGCAAAGATCGGCCGATGAAGAGGAATATAACCTTCTCCATATATTTCGCGAATGAAACTTGTAATCTTTTCGTAGTTCATATTTTAGGATTTTATGACGTCATTTAGTATATTCACATACCATTTTGACCCTATGAGTTGATCTGAAAATTGAGGCAGAAGAGCACAATTAGGAAATATTTATATAGCATCTCTTTCCTTTTCTAAAACTATTTCACAACACTATATTTAGAATAATAATTACAGCAGGCTGAAAATTATTTCATTCTCAATCAGTGCATTCCTATTCCGTAAATGTATATTTCTCATCGACAGACAAGCCGCTCAAGCTCACGAAGATAACTTTTGGCCAATTTCGAATATGTTCTATTCTGATTTATCCATTTTTTGCCATTTTCCCCTATCTCTAGCCGAGCATGCTGTTCCATATTGACGAAATCTTCAATTGCCTCTTTAAGTTTATTGGCATCATTTGAGGGAACAAAAACACCCGAGTTAGCTTCATTAAGCATAGATTGATATCCTGAGTAAGAAGCTACAATTGGTTTTCCTGATCGCATATAATCAACCAACTTATTCATAGATTGCCCATAATCCCATACTTCGGAATTATGAGTCGCGAGATAAAGAATATCGCAATGCTTTAAAAACTTAGGAATCATTTTTTCACTGATTCTAGACATGAATGTAACGTTTGAATTTTCACTCATCCGGTTTTCGTATTCACTCTTTAGGTCACCACTTCCTACAAGAACAAAATGTATGTCCGCTCGCTCTCTTAAAAGCTCTATGCAAGACATTAAAGACTCTAAGGGATTAGAAGTACCCATACTCCCTGCGTAACCAACGATGGTTTTATCGTATGGAAAATAGTCTGCTAGATCATCGGAATTTACTTGTACACCTTTTTTGTCATTAGCATCGAATCCCAAGGGTGAACAAAAAAATGGTCGTTCGTATTTGAGTATTTTCCTAACATGGATATCTAGTCTAGGCATTGTACCTACTATTAGATCTGATTTCTTATAACCAAATTTTTCTACGGCAGCTAAAAGAACTACCAATGGATGAATCCTACTAAATCCACCTTCAGCCACCATAGTCAACGGCCAAATATCACGAACCTCAAACACAAGAAAAGCCTTATATTTTTTCTTTAGATAATATCCGTAAATTATTGAAAGTAGTGACAGAGAAGAAACAATCAAAACATCCGGTGCTTGTAGTTCCTTCCTATCCATTCGAAATAAACCAATCTCAAAATCGAGCCAGCTGACTACTCTAGAAACGGAGGCGCTCTTTTCATATTTTTTAGTTTTTATCCAATGAACGTCAACATCTTTAACAGTTTCGGAATTGTAGCGTTGACTAGTTGCGGGAAACAAAGCGTTGTGGTTCGCATCTGAAGTAAAAAGTATAGTCTTGTGCCCTGCTTTCTGAAACTCTTGAGCAAGATAAAATAGTCTTGCCCCAATCCCGTACTTTGGCAAACACGCATACTTTGAAATGCACCAAATATTCATTATGTTAGTAATTACCAACAAATCCAGGAAACTTTAACACTTCGAATCGAATTACAAGCTCGCGCCCCATCCAATTCATCAATATCTGACGAAGTAAAATCGGTAAGATACAATATTGAAACAACTCAACAAACTCCACTGATCAATTGAACTAAAGCGTTCTTACAAATTGTGACAGAAACCGTTCCAGAATCTCGACTTGCTGAGGAATGACCGTCGAGATTTTTATTACAAAAAGTGCTAATCATTGGGTATGGAATACATATTTTTTGTAGGCGACTAACATTCTACTTTCTTGGCTTTCCCAAGAATATTTATCGGCAATTAGATCCAAGCTATCTGCTATCTCTAATTTGCTTTTGTTATCAAGCTTTTGCAATGCTAGTAATAGAGATTCTGGAGTAAGCTCGGGAATGACAAAACCTATTCCGGTTCCTTCGACTATTTCTGCCATCTCTTCAGAATCATTTACGATAACCGGTAGGCGCGCCATTACATATTCAAAAAATTTATTGGGTAGACAGTAGCGATCATTTAGTGAAGGATTATCAATATATGCTATTCCAACATCTGCTGAAGATGTATAGTCCAAAACACTTTCGGGAGGTGCCGCTTTCTGGAAGAAGATATTCTTGTTCTTTGACGCGTACTGGTTGATTAGCACATCTAGTTGACCAAAACCCATGCACACAAGCACCCAATCAGTTTCTTCAATCTGTGAGAATACTTCAAGAAGCTGCTCAATACCTCTACCAGCAAATAAACCGCCTTGATAAATCAGTATTCGCTGATCTCCTTTAATATGTAACTCATCTCTGAGCAAATTTGATTTTTTTGGAGCACGACTATAGGGACAATTTAGAATTGTAACGGTATTGTCTATGCCATACTTGGCGCGATACCAATTCTCAATTTTCCAGCCCACAAGAATCACTAAGTCCGCATGCGATACAAATACTCGTTCTACTATTTTAGATAGGATCTTTTTTAGACCTTTCCTTCCATTAGTTTCGGTTTCAAGTTCGTGAGTATCGTAAACAAGCCTTGCTTTGCACACCAACTTAATTAGAGCCGCTTGAGGAAGTAATGCCACATTATGAACGTTTACGAGACGAACATTATTCTTCCAAGCAAATATCAATATCTTTGTTGAATATTCTAAAAGCTTGAGCAATTGGAAAGGTAAGATTTTAGGTAGAGATTTTGTTACAAGAGGTACACGCCAAATTGTTCTGTTAGCATCAATTTCTTCGCACTCAGGCTCACCGCCTTGATTTAACGCAACAACAATAATCTTTTCTATTTCCGCAAACTCTGATAGAAATCTAGTTTCTTTCAGAATTCTACTCGGGTGGTTATAGGGACTCGCCGTAATATGTATGTTTTTCAAAGTGTTAAGAATTATGCGTAAAGTTTAGGAATTCGATTTATGACGTGAATTGTATCGACGAAATCAATCTCAACGGCTTGAAGATACCACTTGATACTTTCATAACGAGGTCTATTTTCGTCATGGACTAAATCCAATGCTTTGTCTCGAGAAATTGCTCCTTCTCTAATCTGATTGCTTCTAAAAGTATCATGCTCAGTAAAACCAGCTACTGTGAAATAAATGTAATTGTAAAATGCAGCTGTAGCGTCACCTATTCGCCAAGTCGTCTGCGTGTCCTCCGATATCTCCCAGTTATACATTGCTAAAGTCTCATCTACTGTTGTTTCATTCCACTCCCAAAAATCGTACACATGAAAATAGTCGGTTTTTTTATGTAAGCTTCGCCAATATTCCCCCGATAACGTGTCATAGATAGAACTATTAAAGTAACCAGGGTTACGAATCATTTGGTAGATTCTTTTAGAATGATACTTTAGTTGCGCTAATCCTCCGCTATTGTATACACGCATTTCTTCGAATGCAGGTGGAATTCCTAGAAATCCAGTTTTAAAATGAGTAACCTCAAGTGGATTGATCCCCCACAAATTTAGGCTTATTCCTGTTTGTTTTTTAACTGTCTCAACATGTCTGAAAAAATGTTTATCCCCTGCTGTTAATAAACTGATCATGCCAAGATGTGGATTATTGAGCCAGGCAGTTAGGTTTTTCCGGATATTAGATCGCTTAAGCTCGATGTCAGCTGCGACAATTATATTTTCCACAGAAAGAGCAGCACACATCCTACTTATGTTTCGCCTACCCAAATCGGAGATCATTCCCCAATCATAGGTATACGCAATTGGATTCATTCCAAGCTCTTTTACAATTAAATGCAATCCATAACAACTATCCCTTCCGCCGGAAAAAGGAACAATACAATCTGCTTCGCCTTTTCTTCGATATGGTAGAACTAAGTCTTCAAGAATCTTAACGGGCTTAGGCTGATTTCTAATAGTATTGTTATGGCAATAATTACAAATCCCTTCTTGATCAAATCTAATGAATGGCATCGTTTCCGGCAGAATGCAACGAGTACATCTTAATAAGTCAGGCTTACGATATTTTAGTAAGTTTTCTTCCCCACTTATTGGTATCACCTCAGGCAGAAAATTTGGCCTACTTTTACTGTTTGCAAAATGAAGTTCAATTTCCTTTCTACTAATGGGAATAGCTATTTCTGTTGCGTGAATTACCTGTGTCACTATATCGCAGTTAATTTCATGCAGAGGAAAAGACTCGGATGAGAAAAATTTGTCATTCCCTTTAGTTCCAATGTACAAACTTCCGTTGTTAGAAAATAGCCATAGAACGCCTTCTGTTACCATAAATACAGCTGCGGAAATCACTCCTTCACAAACTGAAAATAAAGTGCTTGCAACGGAATCTAACTTAGCACCTTTTTCTTTTTCTTCTTTTACTATTACTGGAATAATTTCCGTGTCTACAGATAACTGCCGAGCTGTTTTTCGCTGTTTCCAGAGCTCGTCTGCATTACAGATAATTCCATTATGGATTGTGACAACCTCATCTCTTACAACAGGTTGATTATCCTCAATACCATTAGTTGCCAACCGGCTATGTCCACCAACAAGCTTAGAATTTGCGATATTTGATTTAGTTACGAGACTACTTAGGGGAGAGTCGCTCCTGAGCACTCTATAGTTTTCACCTTCAAAGAGAATAAGCCCAGATGAATCGCGGCCTCTTTGTTCCGCATAATGAGCAAGTAATTGCAATTCGGTGAATCTTTGTTCATCTCCAGACAGTATTGCACCAAAAATTCCGCACATATCAATTCCTAACTAGATAACAATTCAGTAAATTCACATTTTTTTCGTAAAACATCTCATTCGCACCAAAAGCATGAGCAGCGCAAATCACACAAATAGTATTTTTGTATGCTCTCTCTAATAGACAACTAATAGGTGAGACATTAGTAGACTAAATGCCACCTAAGACACACGACAGATCTAGATTCGTTACAGAGTTCCAAGGAATCTATTAGCATTAGTCCCTACAACCCAATAAATACGGAAGCGCTTCTATATCGCAAAGCACGAAATCTCTTCTGTTTTGAAATTTAAGGCGCTAATAGAGAATAAAGTATTCGCCAAATTAGTGTTCGCGAATTCGCTTTAAACGAACAATCCCTCGACTTGAAATGAACAGCAACGTCATCACAATAGTCAGAAGCAATAAAAGGTAGAAGTCTATGATGAAAGTACTTAAGCCAGTTGTCGAGAGTTCTATAAAATGCAATATCACCCATACTAAAAATGCAACGAGAATAGGAGTCATTGGTAGTCGCATAATGAAGAGATTAAACCAGTACAATAGAAATCCAACAAAAAATGGTGGGATTATTACTCCTAAAAAACCAAAGTTGGCATACATTTCACCCCAAAAAAATGTTGGCATTGAACCTACAACACCGCGCGCAGCGTCTTGAGGAGTGACAATACTCATTACCTCAACTGTCAATCGAAACGGTGTATATGGTAACAGTCCCCCAGGATTAGGAAATGTCGTGCCATAGAGAAAACTAATGCTCTCTGGAAAGATCTCCAAGTAGTGATATAGACCTTGCATCTGACCGGTAAACATTCTTGAAAATGTTCGCTGCATTCCATCAATCACGTCTTGAGCCCCAGTGAACAACCAAAAACTGATGCCCATTACTAAGAATAGTACGGGAACTCCCATAACGACATATTTGACACGTATGTAGCCACTCTTTCTTAGAAAGACGTAAATCAAAAATAGCCCAATTAACTGCCCCATAAATGGTCCTTTTTCAATCGCGGCTAACATCGAAAATGAAGTGACAACAAATATCATTGCAAAAAGCAACAAATTTCCGAATCTGGGCTTCAAAAGATACATCGCAAAAGATGAATAAAGCGTCACAACCATTAAGTCTCGCATGAACAGCTTGTACCAATGATAATTTCCAGAAAATGCATTTCCCATCTCTGATCTAAGTTGTTCAGACGTGAATTCCGAATTTACAAACTCAAGGACGGAAAGAAGGGCTATATTTCCTAAGCCTATAATTTCTACATATCTAAATAAAACTAAGGAACTAACAATAAATAGCAGAAGTACTATTAACCTTTGAAGATCAAGGAAGTTTTCTGAGGTATGACTATGCGGACTGAATTTGTGCCAATCGCAAATTGGACCAAAACATCTTTTTGCAGTGATAAATCCAACAATTAGTAATGTAATCGTGATCGATGAATAAAAAAATACCATCCACATTACTGACTTATCTTGAACAAAAGACGCCCTATAATCATCAAGCCCAAAAAAGAGTATGGGAAATCCAATGTATTGAAACACATATATTCCTATTAATAGAAATGAAGGAATAGTTACTCTAAGAAGGCTTATATCCGCAACCCTTAGCAATAGATGCCAGAATATGGGTAATAACACCCAGATCGCTGCAAATAGCACATCTTCTATCATTATCAAAAACTATATACTCTATTAAAAATTCTGTCAGTTAAGCATGGCTTCAAATATATTTCGCTGAATACACGTTTCAAGAGAGGAGTTGTGCCACAGCAAAGTAAATTTTCCGCCGACCTTCCGACAATTCAATGCCAATTGCCTGCAATACTCAACAGCCTCTTGCCCTAATTCTAAATTCATATAATTGTGATCAAATATACTACTGTCCATAACAACCAATGGTCTCTGTTTTAAGGACATGATTTCCCCATTAACAGCGTCAAACATGGTGTATTCGTGGCAAGTTCCGCAACGAAAGCCTGCATGATCCGCATAGCCAAGAGATGCGTCGTAGTTGAGTCCTGCGTCGTTCAAAATGCACATAGTCAAAGGCTGTTTCCAGCGTAAATAGTGCATGCGCCCGCCCCACTCTTCCTGCTCTATTTCTTCTGACATGCAAATTCTCTTAAGGAGTTTAAACTCTTGGTTTACAGTATCCTGTTTTTGATAAGCATTGTAGCTCGGGTGCAATCCAATTTTGTGACCGCGGCTGTGGATATTCTTCAACAACTTTCGAATTTCTAGATTCTCTAGATCATAGTCTGCGTCTAATACATTCTCAGTTCGACCGCAAATAAAGTTAAAAGTACTGCTAATACTAAATCGTTCCAATTGGTCCATAATCCAATCAAAAGTGTTAAATGGATCTAATCTCAATTCTCCTGATCGAACTGCATTCCAAGTTATATAGCGCTTGAAACCGACTGAAATATTCCTTCTTTTGACGAAATCTCCAAAAACTTGCCTAACAATGTTTGCTCGAGAAACGTACAGATAGCGAAAAGGCCTATCGACATCATGTGAGAGCTCAATCTCAAATCGATGATTCTTTATCTTAATTTCTGGCCATTGTTGCAATATTACTTGCCTCAAAATATCTAGCCACTCATCGACAACGGGTCGCTCTAAATAATTGTGGAGATACGCGTTTGATAAGTTTGCTGCGAATCGGCCATGTCGGTCCAAGTCTGTTCGTTCAATTTCTTCTATTCGAGCAAACATCCAATACGTCAATCCAAGAATGTCATAATGGATAACATGTTCGTTGTTACGTTTTTCAATAAGCGGGAGCTCTAAACTATTTACACCAGGCGATGGTAATGGAGACCCTAGAATCGGCACCCAACCTTCAGCTTTTGCATCCCATAGCGTGCAGGGAGAATCGGATCGATTTTCAGAGAATCCCAGTACTAAAGAATCAAAAACTATACACCCTTTTTCTCCATCAAGACTAAGGACCATTCCTTGATCTGAGAATTCTAGATTCCACAAATTGCCAAAACGCTCAGCACAAATAAGCTCAAGCCATTTCAAAAGCTCTAAGTTTTTTCTTTCGAATTGCACTGAAATTCCCTAACTAGTACTGGAGCGCCATTGCTAATTGTTATCTGAAGCATGTAGACTGTAAATGAATACATTCCTGGTTATCAGATAGAAGAATTGGAATGACAATTGGTTTGGAAAATAGAGTGCATCGACTAAATCGTACAATCGTCAATACGTTTTCCGATTTCTAGTTGCTGTTTAAATGATATTTTTAGTAGATTCTAAAAAATTGAATGAGCTTAAACTTCAAAATATTTCTAACATGATTCCCTGAGTCGAAATCTCACTGCAGCAATAAATAAAGCAAGGATATTACGAATCAAAATCCTAAAATTCCTAGTTTTGATAGCCTTAATAATCTGTGATTGCTGAATATTGTATTTACGAGTTTTTCGTAATCTAATATTGCTAACTTTTAATGATACTAAAGCTCTTCTTAGATCCTTTTCAGTGTTCTCACATTCCACATCTACAATTACGTTTCCAAACTCTGACAATAAATGCGCATCGCTTCCGGAATAAGTAGTAAGTTTATATTTGTTAGCTAGCTGACTCGCTTGCTCATCATAATAGTCTGAACAACGTTGATTATAAGTCTCAATCAAATCCATATTACCTGCTATTTCCTCAATCCTTTCAGTTCGATGCCCTTGGTAAGGATGAGGGAATAGTAGAAGTCCTTCCTGTTCATTGACGTTATTTACAAATCCGTCGAGATCTCGCTCTTCAATTTCATTTGAAATGAACGCAGCAATTACGTCACCATATTCGGTACAATATTCAGCTGCTATAGGAGCGATAAGAGGTAGTCCTAGCTCCTTGATTCGCCTGCGAAGAGCCAAGCTGCCGTCTATAGTGTCATGATCGGTTAGAATAAGAAATCCAATTTCATTCTTAAGAGCAAAACTGATTATAGAATCTATTTTCACGTTAGAATCATACGAATAACAGGAGTGGAAATGAATAATGCCTCTCATCGCAATGACCTAAATGCATTTCGAATAGATACCGCCAGAGTAACAATGAGTTTCATAACAGCGGGCTTTGGATCCGTGACAAGCCAAAGATTGCTCTTGACTCTAGGGTCGACTATACAGCCTAGAACATCACAAAATCTTCGAAGGCTGACTGTTGCATGCCGTAGATCTCCATCGAGTGGCCAGTAATATTTTTTCCCAATAATGTATTTGCCAGCGGGTTTGACATATTCTCCTGCACCGAGCCGAATGAGATTAGCAGGAAAGTTTAAACCAGCAGCGTGACCTAGATCATATGATCCCCAAAACTTCGCATTAATTTCCATCAAGACTAAGTCGCCATTTGGCTTTTCTTTGAATTCCACCATAGCAACTCCGTTCCAATCGAGCCTCTTTAGAATTTTGTGAGCGAGTATTGACAAGTTCTCATTACTAATAGTAATAGCAGCAGTACTGGATCCCCCACTGGGTGGGGCTTCTCTTAACCGCTTATGCTGGTATGAAGATATTTTTTCCCCTTTGTAATAAAGAGCAAATTCACCAACGCCATCTCCTTCAATATATTCTTGGATCATTGGCAATCCTGTAGTCTCATCATACTCATGCAATTCACATAACTTTCTGTACTTTTTAAGTAAATCTTGCTTATTAAATGCATAATCAACGATATTTGCCCCCACTTCATACAACCATTTAATAACGCACGGATACGGAATTTCCCCCGCTAAAACTTCTATTTCTTCAATATCTTGAGGGTAATAAGTTTCTGGTATTGGTATTTCACAATCTATAGCCTTGTCGTAAGTAAGCTGTTTTGAACATGCAATTTTTAACTGTTTCCTTGTTGGAATTACGAGTTCTACTTTCGAAAACGAATCTCTATGATCTGAAAAAAACTGTGTTGAAATTATTCCGACAGGGATAATACTATCTATACTGTTTTTTTGAATATATCCTAGAATACACTTAACGGATAACCGATCTAAATATAAAAAACCACTCGTGAATTTACTGAATTTACATGTATCCCATTTGCTGGAAACAACGACATGCACCTTATTGCCTTCTTGGGCCAGTGACCGAACTATGCCTAGTGTGTTCTTTTGCGCTCCCTCCGTTACGAGAACAGATTTCTTTGCAGTATTTGGAGCATCAATATTCGGGCGCATTAACTTCGTATTAATACAAGAAAATAGATTGCGCTGATGCGCGGGAATTTTTTACCTAGCCAAGTATCTAGTCTGTCAGCAATTGGAAACAATCCAAAATTGCACAAAAATTTCTGTAATCCTTCGTTATAGATAAGAACGCCTATACCTCTTCTTTCAATTATGCTAAATCGAGCACTAGTAACAATATTCTCAATATCTGTACATGAAAATTTCCAATGCCTCGCAAGTTCCTCGAAATCGTAATTTCCTGACGCCGGGGGTTTTCCTTTCAATTTTCGTACAATTTTGACTGCATAATATATCAAGCGGGAATATTGCCAATAAAGGCTATTTATATTCGGCATTGAGAAGATCAAGCAACCCCCACGCACACATACGCGGCTAATTTCTTGTATGGCTTTGCGGTAATCGGGAACATGCTCCAATACCTCACTACAAACTATGAACTGTACAGACTCGTTAGCCAGTGGAATCATTTGCAAATCAACTTGTTGCGCATCGACAATTTGCGATAAGTTACCTGTCTCAGCCTTGATATTTTTTTTCAAGGACGAAAGCTCATCCGCCGAATATTCAAACGAGTACACCTTTCTAAATTTTTTTGCCAATAACAAAGAATTAGGACCTTTGCCTGATCCAGCATCTAAGGCAATATTGCAACTACCATCATACTTATCTATGTTTTCACTTATATATTTTATACGAGCACGGTGTTGGTATCGCCATAAACTTTCTAATCTTCTATAGTCATGAAACCGATCCATGAATGAGTTCCCATAAACATCACCAACAGGATCATCTTGACTTACACCTTTATTTTTCAAATATCTGACTCAAATAATTGCTTTTAATATTGCAACAGAAAGATAAGGAGACCGAGCAACTCAATAATGATCTACAATGTAATCCATTCCTATTTATTCAACTCAGTTCGTCATGTACTTTCTATGTTTTGAAGAACGTAGTATCAAAAATAAAAATACTCCATAGAGGATTACTTCATGAATCACATATAGCATAAGAAAAAAGTTGAAATCTAAATCGTATATAAAATAGAACAAAGAAGCCAAGGATACGAAATATAGAAGTTGCCAAAATGCGCCTCTCTTAACATTGTTCTCTAGGCTAAATACGGCACTTAGTGGACTTATAGCGAAACGAACCACGGCAACTATTGAAAGTAAGCCTGCAATTTCACCAGCTTCTACCCATTCATCACCAAATACGATTGAAAAAATCATTGGTCCCCAAAAAATCATTAAGGCAACCAAAGGGGAACCGAACAATACCAGTAATAGAAATGTATTCAGCACATATTTTTGGAGGTCTTCAGGTTTTTCAATACTAATTGTTGTGATTTTTTTAAAAAACACCTGGAAAATAGCGCTTGAAAATAATGTTAATGGAGCACTGAGAATTCGAATCGTTAAACTATAAATTCCAGTTACTGTTACACCAAATGCACTAGTAATAACGAAAACGGGCAATTGAGTAGCAATATTATTTATTAGAGAGGCTCCGCTAGAAAAGAGTGGGAAGTCTTTATACCTTTTAGCGTTCTTTAAGATACCATGAATCGATGAATTTCGAATAGAATTCAAAAACTCTGTTCTAGACAGCATATAGAGTGAAAATGCGCCCACACCCTGACCAGACACACTTCCAACCACCAACCCATTTGGCTGCGACACTCCAATTCCCAGAATTATCTGCATTGTTGCCGATGAGCCACTAATTGCCACACTGCTAGAGGCAATATTCTTATAGACCTCTTTCCTAGTATTCCAATAATTTAGTGTTTGATAAAATCCTGTCAATAATAGGCTTATTGGCAGCAGGTAAAGTAATTCCTGGATCTCTGAATTCCCAAGAGCCTTTACCAAAGAATATCCAAAAGTCTGAATAAGCAAATATGAAAGAATGCTTAATACAACTGATATTGAAAGGCATAATACTACTACATTCGCTGCATCAGTTTCTTTTTTTGGCGACACTATTGCAAGTTCGTATCGCCCAGTTGAAATTACTGCGAGTATCGCAACAATTGCCGAGTAGGTAGCAAAGGTTCCAAAATCTTCTGGCGAATAAATTCGGGTGAGTATTGGGCTTACCGAAATCAAAATCGCTTGAGCAATACCTGTACCAGTTAGCAGAGTAAGGACACTCAAACTAGTCTGTGTTCGACTACTTTTATCGAAATTCATTAAGAAAGAAATAGTAATTTAGTAGAGCTATACGAACAAAACACAGCAAATAAGAAGCACTTGAATATGCAAAACACTTTGTGTAATCGTCAAAAGCGAATCAAACTTCCAGTACTAGTTATATTGCGTATCATTAATGGCCTCAGCTAATGATGATGTTACATTGACTATATCTTTTTGAGACAAGAAAGCATTCATAGGCAGACTTAAAACTACTTTACTTACGGATTCCGAAACCTCAAAACTGCCTTGCCTTTCGCACACTGATTGATAGCATTCTTGTTTATGAATTGGTAACGGATAATGAACTGCTGTTGGTATACCTTTACTCAACAATCTATCTCGAACAATGTTTCGATTTTCCACTTTAATAGTATATTGCGCAAATACACTTGTTCGATCTTGCAGAATGCACGGAGGTATGTCTTGACTTATGAGTTCTGACAATAATTCGGAATAACTGTTCGCCACTGATTCTCGTAGTTCTATTTCATTCTCATAGTGAGGCAGCTTTGCAAGAAGCACAGCAGCTTGGATTGTATCTAATCTACCAGCTATTCCAGTTAACTTATGTTGATATCGTTTGCTTTGCCCATGAACACGCATCATTCTAATTCTTTCAGCATACTCGCTGTTATTAGTAAGCACTGCACCACCATCTCCATAACAACCTAATGGTTTAGACGGAAAGAAGCTTGTTGTATATACATCGCAGTATTGCACTTCACTTTTGCCTTTGTATGTTGCGCCAAAGCTTTGAGCGCCATCAACAATTACCTTTAAATCATGGGAGACGGCTACTTTTCGGATTTCATCCAAATCCGAGGGCTGACCATACAAACTAACAGGAATAATTGCTCTAGTGTTTTCAGTAATTGCCTCTTCCACTTTGGAAGAGTCTATGTTGTATGTGACCGGATCAATATCTACGAAGATTGGAGTGGCTTGCAATAGCGTTATAGTTTCAGCTGTCGCAATAAAACTAAAAGGAGATGTAATAACTTCATCCCCAGGTTTAATACCAATTGCCATCAATGCAAGAGTCAGTGCGTCAGTGCCACTAGAACACGAAATTGCATGATTTGAATTAGTAAACTCTGATAGCTCAGATTCTAATTCTGAGATCTCACTACCCATGATGTAGTTCGATTTATTCAATACTTGATGAATACGTTCATCGATATCAGTTTTATAAAGCTGATATTGGTGCTGGAGGTTTGCGAAATCTACTTTCAAGTTTTAGATTGTTGATTGTCAATCGCTGTTAAACGATTTCCATCTAACCGATATTTCTGTTGGGTATTGGGGCATATTACTTCGTGCTGCCCATTTAACGGAAGGTCTAGTTTTTCTCCAAATTCACTTATCCAGCCAATCTGTTTTGCCGGGACTCCTACAACTAATGCATATGGTTTTACATCTTTGTTAGCTAATGCCCCTGCCCCTACAAATGCATATTCGCCAATAGTTACTCCGCAAATAATTGTGCAATTGGCCCCAAGCGTTGCTCCACGCTTAATCAGAGTGTTGCGATACTCATCCTTACGCTCGATCTGTGCTCGCGGGTTGTATACATTCGTGAATACCATGCTTGGTCCGCAAAATACATCCTCTTCTAGCGTAACATTGTCGTAAATCGAAACGTTATTCTGAACCTTGCAGTTATCGGCGATCTTAGCTTTGTTTCCGACGAATACGTTTTGACCAATAGTGCAATTCATTCCTATTGTTGCTCCGCCACAAACATGAGCAAAATGCCAAATGCGACTTCCTTCACCTATAATGGCATCCTCATCAATTATCGCTGTTTTGTGAACGGTGTATTTCACTTACACTTTTAGAAAGGGGTGAAACTCCCCTTTTAATCCAATTGGCTTTTGGTCACGAATACTAGCTACTGTTTCTATCGCGATACGATTTTCTTCTAGACCGAATCCATTTCCCGCTAATATTTCCTCATAGCTACGAGTATGCAAGTCAACGAATCCCCCTGAAAACTCTATTTCCTCTCCGTCCACTGTGATTGAACGATAAGTTCGTTCCTCATTTTCGCGAAGTTCTTTTGGCACATCGCTAACTTCGATTGAAAGAAACCAACGCACCCTAGCTTTTTCATACTCTAAATAACCAGCAGTCTTAGTCGGGGTTGAATAATGAACGACATTTTCCTGTAAGGGCCCAAATATGAAATGGAGCATGTCATAGAAATGCACACCTATGTTGGTTGCTATTCCGCCTGACTTATCATCATTGCCCTTCCAAGATTGAAGATACCAATTGCCGCGCGATGTTACATAAGTCAAATCAACTTCATGCTTTGTAGCAATAGGCTCGCAATTAACTTTTTCCCTCAACTCCAATATTGATGGGTGCAAACGTAATTGCAATATGGAATTTACTTTCTTGCCTGTATCATTTTCCAAATCAATCAGACCATCGATATTCCAGGAATTAAGGACTAGTGGCTTTTCACAGATTGCATCTGCGCCGCTGCGCAGTGCAAATCGCGTGTGAGAATCATGAAGGTAGTTTGGCGAGCAAATAGAAACATAATCTAAAGTCTGCGCAAGACTGGCTCTATGGAGTTTATCTATATGGCGATCGAATCGTTCAAACTCTGTAAAAAAATATGTATCAGGAAAGTAACTATCGATGATTCCTACTGAATCATTAGGATCTAATGCTGCAATTAGTTGGTTACCAGTATCTTTAATTGCTTTCATGTGTCTCGGTGCGATATAGCCGCCCACACCTATAATTGCAAATTTCTTACTACTCACACGCTTATTCCGTCTTAATTTTTACCGTTCTGCGATCACTAATGGCACTGCGCACTAACACAATTAGAACAGCCAACAGTCCTCCAATTAGAGTACCTACGACGCAAATTAATGCTCGCCTAGGCCTTATTTTGTCTTGAGGGATTACCGCCGGATCAATCACCCGGAAAATATAATCATCTCGAACGTCAGCCAGCATTACTACTCGCATTTGCGAATTTATTAGATCATAGAAAACTCTTTGCATTTCTACTAATTGTGTAGTTCCTATTTGATTTTGCAAATACGAAATAGCACTATTTGCTTCTTCCAAATCTCGCTCCTTCATAATCTTATTAATTTCTTCAACCATGAGATTTACCCAAAGCTGTGCCTGTTCAGGGTCATGCCACTCAATAGAAATTGTTATCATGCCAGACTCTCTATTTTCTGAAACTGACAAAATTTCACTATAGACACGATAAGCATCCCAATCAGTAGGCGTATCAATTTGCCACTCATCTTCTAGCTCATTGTATACAGTCGAATCTATAATATTTCTTCGTTCTTGATTGCTCCATCTACCCGCCATTAGAGGAACAAGAATATTGTGCCTTTCAATAAAATCCCGAATGAATTCCCGAGACTCTAAGATAGCGATAGAAGTACTGACTTTGTCTTCGACTCCGCTTCCTACCTCTACTCCAATTAAGCCAGCGGCTGGCCCTAGCTGATTTATCAGTGGGTTGTTAGTCTGCCTAAACTCAGCTGGAGCTAGAAGGGACTCCGCTCGATAGATCTCAGTGACTGACAATGAATAAGTAATAGATAATATTGCGAATGCTGAAGTAATTCCTATTATTTGCCATTTGTTTGAGAATAACAGGCTGAAAATCTCCCACAGATTTATTTCGTCATAGGCTCGATTGTTTGATATTGGATTGCTTTCCATTTCTGAAGCCTCTACAAAAGTTGCATACTTTCGCTGTGGGGAGATTCGTTAACAAAAATATAGGAAAATATTAATTTCATCTTCTGATTAGGTGATTTTTTACTTCTTCTCTAAAACTATTAATATGGACTTAGTCACTACTAAATTGCCCAAATTAATTCGTTGCATACTAATTTAATTACGGCATGGGAAATGTTTTTCAAGCTTTCTTGACTCTATTCATAAGTTCATCGAAAACTTTAGTAGACTGACAATTCCTACTTAATGTTTTTGTGAGGTACATGACAAGAGTTTCTCACTGCTGATTCCTAAACAAGACAAGCGTTAGTGTTTGATTCTCCAATATTGCAGAATTGCAGCTAATTTTGGACACTATTTATTGCAAGGACGCTAGTAGCCAGATTAAATAATATCTGCGATACACTCGCCCATGTGGTGAAATAGTCTGTTGGCTCAATATCAAACGGAACAACAATAGTATCTCCAGCTTCAAGGTCAGAAGCATTGCGGTCAAAGAACCATCTGGAGTCCCCAAAAGTAACAACCTGGCCATTCGCTTTAATAATATAAGTTCGACCAGCATCAGATCGTTGAGTCAATCCTCCGCTCAAGTTAATGTATTCCTCTACTCCAAGGGCAGGATCGAAAACGTGCGATGTAGGATAATTAACTTCTCCCAATATGGTAATTTCCTGGCGCGTTCTTGGTATGAATAGTTGGTCTCCATTCCTGGCGATAACATCTAAGTTATCATTTCCTGCCATCAAACCTGGTAGATCTATTACTAATCTTCCTAATGGATCTGCTTCTTCAACTTGCTCTATGAGATCTTCTCCAATACTCAATACATCTCCCTGATCTTCGCCATCCTCTTCAAGCGCCACAGCAGCGATATCGCTCTCTAGTTCTTCTTGATACTGCGCCAATAACTCTCTTTCTCGCTCTCTCAATTCTGCTCTTAAGAGAACACTTGCGTTAGCATCTGCAAACGAAGTGAGCCCACCAGCGCGTGAGATTACAGATGAAAGGGAATCGCCTTTTGCGATCGAATAAGTTCCTGGAGACACTACCTCCCCTGCTAGTTCGATTGCTTCAGGTTCTACCCAGTTAGGAAGCTGACGCAATACCAAATTATCAAACTCGCGAAGTTCTAAGTTTCTGCCATTAACTGTTGAGCTTATGAGGTTTACATCAATATGATCTATTTGCCTCCCGGAATCACCAGATACAAAATAGCGAGTCATCTCAGCCTCGGTTGTTAACGCGCTTTCACTAAGTCCTCCCGCAGATCGAATAAGCCCTTCAACTGTCATTCCATCGTAAAGTGGATATTCTCCTGGAAACTTTACCTGTCCTGAGGCTTGTACAATTTTGGATCGCTCAGCTGAATCTGCCTGGGATTGCAATTGGTTTATGACATTTTGCAATAGCCCAGTGCGCGGTTCGTTTGCATCAAAAACGAGCAGGGTATCCCCTCTTTCGATAGCTATATTTGTTTCGATACTTATTGTTCCCGTAGTAGCATCATGAACTTCGATGTTTCCTTGGTTATCTTGAATCCTTACTACTAATGCAAAATCCGAATCTGCATTTTCCAGCATTCCACCCGCAGAATTAACAATATCTCCAACAGTCATGCTTTCGGTGAACGGGTAAAGGCCGGGAAATCGTACATTGCCTTGCACTTCAATTAAAGCTGCCAGGTTATCGAAACTGGCTTGCTCATTTAGTTCGATTATTAGGTCTTCTAGATTCTCTTCACGCGATTCAGTTGCCCCAAAAGTTATGATTCGATCGCGAGGCTCTAACAGTAAGTCAGCATCGGAATTTGGATTAGTTAGCGCCTCTCCTAAACTCAGTTTCATGACTTGGAAAATTCTTGTGGGCTGCTGTTCGCGAACTATCAAAGCGTAATTAAGATCTGGATTCGGAAGTAACGCTGAAATAGATCCAATGACATCGGACACTCTCAAATCTTCACGCCACTGAAATCCACCAGGTCTTTGCAAGTGCCCCTCGGTAATTACGACATTTTCCAATTGATCAAGAACTGGATTAATTTGAATAAGATCACCATTGCGAACCTGTTCCGCTTGGCCTAACGGTCCTGCTAAATCCACATCCACAACTGTTCTCAATCCTTGCCCATCAATACGTTCAATTCTTGAAGCTTGAGGATAAGCTGTTGGCAACAGACCACCTGCAAGCATTAAAACTTCTAAAGTGGTTGATTCGTCTTTAATCTCATAGATCGCAGGCCGTATAACTTCCCCAGAAACTGCTACGGTTGGGCCAATTGGCGGAATAAAAAGAACATCATCTGGCAACAATCTTTGGTCGGCACTTGTATCGCCTTCCAGTAGAAGATCATATAGGTCTAACTCCGCAACAGTTTCACCTTGCCTTCTCAATTGTATGTTTCGAAGAGAGCCAACATTTGTAATTCCACCACTTACAAACAGTGCGTTAGTCATAGTAGAGAGGCCGCTGACAGTATAAGAACCAGGGCGAAAAGCCTCACCTAAAACGAAGATTCGAATGGATCGGAGGTTTCCAAGTGTAATTGCCGCTTGTTGCCCAATAAGTTGTGTACTAACTATTTCATCAATTTGAGCTCTTAAGTCATCAAAACTTAATCCTGAGACAGCAATTGGCCCAATCTCAGGTAAGAGTAGGACTCCTTCTCTCGTGATTACCAACTCGTGAGTCACATTTTGCTGGCCATACAACTGAATGATGACATTATCACCAGGGCCCATGACGTAATTTGCAGGAACAGGAATGTCAGTAGCTGGCGCAAATGTAGTTGGAGAACCCGCAAATAAACTGTATCCAAATTGTTCAAGCTGAGAACTATTTGTAGGAGTGGTACCTTCTTCTGCTAAATCAGCATCATCAGCTTGTTGCTCAATTTGAAAGTTTCTTTCAATCGCATTTGAATTAATTGTTTGCGGCGCTCGCGCTCGCGGCTCAACGTCTAGTGGCTCTGCAATTTGCTCTTGAGTAAGCGCAGGTGAGCTCAAACTATCTAACAGCGCCTGTCTTTGTGCAGGTGTTAGAGCTTGCAGCTGCGCCATCTGTTCGGGAGTCAGATTGATGTTCTGCGCACCAACCTGATTTACTCCTACAGCAAGCGAAAGCAAAAACAAAATTTTAGAAGCTAATGAAAGGCAGAGATTTAGATTTGGAGTTCTCTTCATTGTGTTGTGTGCACTCAGGTAATTTCTTTCTTCTTTATATAGGTATTTACTAATGGGAGCCCAATTTGTTCAGGTTCTGATTGTTGATCTTAATGGTTTGCCGATATTACCGACATTAACTGCCTAATTCTATTATCGTTTTTTAGAATTGTTGTGAATTTAAAAGCAACTATTTTGCTTCGTTTTGCAGTTGCTCTATTTCAGTTTTGATTTGCTCATATTCCTGCATTTTTCGCTTTAAAAAGCGAACAGTAACTTTGGTTTTTTGCTCTACACCAGATGGAGTTAAAAGGTAGAGATAACCAGCTTTATTAGGATTTTCCTTAAAATTTCTTGCCTTCACCCATCCCTTATCAACCAATGCTCGCAGACAATAATTTAGCTTGCCCAAACTGATTCCAAGGGATTTCGAAAGTTCACGCTGGGATTGATTTGGGTTCTCTTCTATGGATTTTAGAATTTTATAGGTTATTTCATCTTGCATAGGATGATCTCCAGTTACTTCTGGATTCACTAGTTTGAAAAATTATTAAAATCAATGAGATAGGAGTGTTTTAGAATCTAAATCAGCATTCATTTATCGACTTGGGAAATACTAAACGTATTGAGGGATTTCGAGATCTTCTTTATTCAGTAACGCGCGAGTTTGCTTGCCAATGATGTCTAATAGCACCGAAACCCGGTGTACACCCTTAGATTCTTGGAATATGCAGCGGTAACCGGAGAATGGGCCCTGTTCAATCTCCAATACATCTCCTTTGTTCCAAGATACTTCCTTAACTATTTGAAATTTATCGCTATTTTCATTCCTTACTAGCTCCACAATTAGCGATTCCGGTATTGACTGAGGAACTCCGCCGAATCGAACGATTCCACAGACCCCTATAGTCGACCTTATAGGGCTCCAATCATCGAATTTTTGGTCGAGCTCGATAAATAGATACCTGGGAAAGAATGGCTCTATTCGGGATCTAATATCAGAACCCTTACGAAATTGGACCTCAATCTTTGGCAGATAGGTTGTATAGCCTTGGCGTTCAAGCTGGTGCTTGGCAACGTCTTCCTGGCGTGGTTTTGAGTAAACCAAGTACCAATGCTTATCAGCGTTCGAATTGTTCGGTGCCGGATTGAATGAGTTCATTTCTTTTTATTTTCAGATAGTTACGACTTTTAGTTTAAGCCCCGTCTTTCAAGCCATCGAATCTAAGGCACGCTACCGCCAGCAATCTCGCAATTTTGCAGAATGTGCTGTTTTTTTGTCTTTTTATGGCAACTTCAACTGAGGATTATCCTCAATCTGCAGTTGCAGTTTACGCCGTTTATTTTCGTGTTCAAGTCTTGAACGCTCTTCAATTTGAACTCTTTTGTGTCATAAATATTTCTGTTTGTATTGATAAACTCGCACTTACAATCACTGGAAATTAATAGCAAATGAAAATAACGATATTTGGGGCTGGCTATGTTGGCCTGGTCGCAGCTGCCTGCTTCGCTGAGGTGGGTCACCATGTTCTCTGCATGGACGTTGATAGCAAGAAAATTGAAGGATTGCGCGAAGGAATAGTGCCAATTTATGAGCCAGGGCTAAAAGAGCTAGTCCTGGAGAATGGAAAATCGGGGCAGCTGAGTTTCTCTGACGATGTTAAAACCGCCATTGAGCACAGTCAGTTGATTCTTATTGCAGTAGGCACCCCTCCCGACGAAGATGGCTCGGCTAATTTAAGCCAAGTATTAGAAGTTGCCGCTAGCATTGGGAAATACATGGAGAATTCAAAAATCGTGGTGACTAAATCCACCGTCCCAGTTGGCACTTCAGACAAAGTTCATGCAGCTGTTGCACGGGAATTAGCCATTAGAAATGAAGATATTGAATGCTCTGTTGCTTCAAATCCCGAATTTCTCAAAGAAGGTGCTGCTGTAGCTGATTTCATGAAACCGGACCGCATCATTGTGGGCGCTGATATTGAGGAGCCAAAACAAGTACTTAAAGAGCTGTATGCACCTTTCAATCGAAACTCTGATCGCATGGTCTATATGGACATCCGGTCCGCTGAACTCACTAAGTATGCGGCCAATGCCATGCTTGCCACCAAGATCAGTTTTATCAATGAAATTGCGAACTTAGCAGAGAATCTTGGTGCTGATATTGAACAAATAAGGAAAGGCATCGGATCAGATCCTCGAATTGGCTATCAGTATATCTATCCAGGGTGCGGCTATGGTGGCTCCTGCTTTCCAAAAGACGTGGCCGCACTGGTTGAGTTTGCGAAGGAATTTGAAAGCCCAGTAACTGTACTAGAAGCGGTTGCGTGCGCAAATCAATATCAGAAGACAAGGCTATATTCTCTTATAAATCAGCATTTTGAGGGGAATTTAGAAGGCAAAAAACTAGCATTCTGGGGATTATCCTTTAAACCACACACCAACGATATGCGAGAAGCCCCGAGTCGCGTACTTTTAGAAGCTTTATGGTCACAGGGAGTGTCAATTGAGGCATTTGATCCTGCTGCTATGTTTGAAGCTGAGCGTATTTACGGGCAGCGTGAAGACTTCAGATTAGTAGGTACGGCCAATGCAGCCCTTCCCGACGCGGATGCCTTGGTCATCTGCACCGAATGGCAACACTTCCGCGCTCCTGATTTCGAATTAATCCGCGACAATCTTAAGAATCCAGTGATTTTTGATGGCCGGAACCTCTACGATCCAGAGCAAATGCGGGCACTGGGTATTATCTATTACGGTATTGGGCGGGGAGAATCTGTTAAAAAGCATTAAATTGTCGACAATTATATTGAATTAGCTGCAATACTTAGGCAAAATCTCTGTATTCCTTATTTTTTGTTGACAATACCCTTCCATGGCAGCCGAAACAGCTAACGCACTGAATGCAAAGTCCTCCACTCTCGCTGATGATGTGTTCGATCAGATTCGAACTGCCATTGTTAAAGGCGAATTAGCGCCTGGCTCGAAGATCAACGAACCCCAGCTGAGCAAGCAATACGGAATTAGCCGCGGGCCACTGCGGGAGGCTATTCGGCGCCTGGAGGGCTGTAAGCTGGTTGAGATTAAGCCTAATGTTGGGGCTAATATCGTTTCGCTGAATATCTCTCAACTTATTGAAATATATGAAATTCGAGAATCTCTAGAGGGGCTGGCTTGCCGCCTTGCTGCAACCAATGCCACTGCAGAGGATTATCTGCGGCTACGTGAGCTGCTAACGCAGCATGAGGAGCAGATTCAGTCTGAAAATGGGCTTCGGTACTACCAGCGGGAGGGAGATCTGGATTTTCATTTTCAAATCGTCCGTCTTAGTGGCAATGCGCGGCTATTCGACATTCTCTGTGGTGAGCTCTATCACTTGCTGCGTATGTATCGGGTGCAGACTGCCAATGAGCCTTCTCGCCCTATCCAGGCATTCAAAGAGCACTATCAGATTGTTGACGCTATCGAGCAGGCGGATGGGGAATTGGCTGAGTTATTGATGAATCGACATATTGCCAATGCTCGAAAAGCATTGATGAGCAGAATAGAGCAAGAATAGACGTTGGGAACTAAGTGTGATAGGCATCACATATTTTTTATATATTAAAAACAGTGAGTTATATACTAAATTGAAACTAAATAGACACTAAAATAGTAGCTTATTATGGAGTTTGGAATTTGGATGATTAAATACGGTGACACAAAAAGGATTTGCCGATTTTAGGGGCTTGTAGCCCGGTTCAGTGTCGCTGCGAAATTGGAATGTGATCTAGTTCAAAGTAATTTACATATTTAAAATCAAATAGTTATAGTGCATTTTTATTGGAATAGTTATGAAAAATAAATCTCCTGGAGCGCTTTTCCGCGAAGCGCTGGAAAAACACCAGCCATTACAGATCGTGGGCACCATAAATGCCTACTGCGCTATGTTGGCTGAGGACGCCGGGCATAAGGCGATTTACTTATCAGGTGGTGGCGTGGCGAATGCGTCTTACGGCCTACCCGACTTAGGCATTACTAGTCTTAATGACGTTATTACTGACGTTGAGCGAATCTGTAATGCCACCGACGTGCCTCTTTTGGTGGATATCGATACCGGCTGGGGTGGCGCTTTTAATATTGCCCGCTCGATTAAAGCCATGGAAAAGGCTGGCGCTGCAGCGGTGCATATCGAGGATCAGGTATCGCAGAAGCGCTGTGGGCACCGGCCTAATAAGGCCATTGTTAGCCAGGCGGAGATGGTTGATCGGATTAAGGCTGCTTCAGATGCGAAAATTGATGATGATTTTGTCATTATGGCGCGGACCGATGCCCTGGCGGTAGAAGGCATGGAAGCAGCCGTTGAGCGAGCTGTGGCTTGTGTGGAAGCTGGTGCAGACGCCATTTTCCCTGAAGCGATCCTTGAATTAGAGCAATATCGTCAGTTTGCGGATGCGGTTAAAGTCCCGATACTGGCGAATATCACAGAATTTGGGAATACCCCCCTATTCAACTGTACGGAACTCAATGAAGCCGGAGTGGCAATGGTGCTGTATCCATTAAGTGCATTCCGAGCTATGAGTAAGGCTGCCCTGGACGTCTATCAGACTATATCTATCAATGGGGACCAGACGGCGATTGTAGATAGAATGCAGACCCGAACAGAGCTGTATGAGGTGTTGGGTTATCATGCCTATGAAGACAAATTAGATGCGCTTTTCGAAGGCAAATCCTAGTAATAACAAAGAGTTATTAGACTTTAATCAACTGAATACGAAGAAACTGCTGACGCTCAATTTGTTAGACTGATTTGAGTAAGATATCCGGCAGATTCAGCGCAAAAAGGACATGGAGATAGAGAATGGCAGATAAGAAGCTAGGTGGGGCTGGCCTGCGTGGACAGGTTGCAGGAGAAACCTCACTTTGTACCGTAGGCAAGACGGGCACCGGACTGACCTATAGGGGATTGGATATCTCGGTATTGGCTGAGAAGGCCAAATTCGAAGAAGTGGCCTATTTGCTACTTCGAGGGCAGCTACCGACGCAAGATCAGTTAGATACTTATACTAATAAGATCAAATCTTTACGAGCATTACCTGAAGAACTAAAAGACGCCCTAGAAAGAATCCCTGCTTCTGCCCATCCTATGGACGTCATGCGCACTGGATGCTCGATGTTAGGAAATCTGGAGCCTGAAGGCTTGTTCGACAGACAGGATGAGGTAATTGACCGGCTCCTGGCAGCTCTACCCTCCATAATTTGCTACTGGTATTGCTACTCCCATGAGGGCAAACGCATCGAAACTGCCCTGGATGATGACTCCATTGGCGCCCATTTCCTGCACATGCTCCTGGGAGAGTCGCCTACTGATTTATTCAGTCAGGTCATGAACGTTTCACTGATTCTTTATGCAGAGCATGAATTTAATGCTTCTACCTTTACCGCCCGGGTCTGCGCTTCCACCTTATCCGATATGCACAGCTGCGTTACTGGTGCCATTGGTACCCTGCGCGGCCCGCTCCATGGAGGGGCTAATGAAGCGGCCATGGCTATGATTGAGAACTGGCAAACACCAGATGAAGCTGAACAAGCCCTACTCGGCATGCTCGAGCGGAAAGAGACGATTATGGGTTTCGGCCATGCCATCTACCGAGAATCTGACCCAAGGAATGTGGTTATTAAGACCTGGGCAGAAAAATTAGCCGCAGAAGCAGGAGATTCCGTGCTCTACCCGGTCTCAGTCCGCTGCGAAGAAGTGATGTGGCGGGAAAAGAAGCTCTTCTGTAATGCCGACTTCTTCCATGCGGCGGCTTATCACTTCATGGGCATACCGACCAAGCTGTTTACCCCGATCTTTGTCATGTCGCGGGTTACGGGCTGGGCTGCTCACGTGAAAGAACAGCGGGCCAATAATCGAATAATTCGCCCTAGCGCCGAATACACCGGCCCTGAAACCGCTGATTGGGTCGATATAGCTGATCGCTAGTTCTAGTACAGTACATTACACATAACAAAATTATATTAACTCTATGAATTTAAAGGTTATTTAAGTGTCTCAAAATGTTGAATTAAACACCCGTCCAGAGCCAGATCAGGTGCTTGTGGACATCGCTAATTACGTCTGTGATTACGAAATAGACTCCACCGAAGCTTATGACACCGCCAGAAACTGCCTTATGGACACCCTGGGCTGTGGTTTTCTCGCGCTTCGATTCCCTGAATGCACGAAATTACTGGGACCACTGGTGGAAGGTACGGTTGTGCCAAACGGGGCGCGGGTTCCAGGGACTCAATTTCGCCTGGATCCGGTTAAAGCCGCCTGGGATATTGGCTGCGTTATTCGCTGGCTGGACTATAACGACACCTGGCTCGCCGCCGAGTGGGGCCACCCCAGCGATAACCTGGGCGCAATCCTCGCGGTCGCGGATTATCTCTCTCAAACCCGCATTAGCGAAGGTAAACCTCCTCTGCTAATGCATGACGTACTCACTGCCATGATTAAGGCCCATGAGATTCAGGGTGTATTGGCCCTGGAGAATAGCTTTAATCGAGTCGGTCTATGCCACGTTTTGCTGGTGAGGATTGCTTCTACCGCAGTTGCTACCCGTATGCTTGGGGGTACACGAGAGCAGATTATCGATGCCCTTTCCCAAGCCTGGCTGGATGGTTCAAGCTTGCGCACCTATCGGCACGCGCCTAATGCTGGCCCTCGTAAGTCCTGGGCTGCAGGAGATGCTACTTCCCGGGCTGTTCGGCTTGCAGACCTGACTTTACGGGGCGAAATTGGTTATCCCAGTGTTTTATCTGCGTCTACCTGGGGCTTTTATGATGTTTCCTTTAAGGGTAATTCTTTTTCATTTACAAGAACTTATGAAAGCTACGTCATGGAAAACATCCTATTTAAGATATCATTCCCGGCCGAATTTCACTCGCAGACTGCCGCTGAAGCTGCGGTTAGGCTCTACCTTCAAGTAAAAGACCGCCTTGGCGAGATTGAAAAGATCGTAATCCACACCCATGAGTCCGCAATCCGCATAATCTCTAAGGTTGGCCCGCTTAATAACCCAGCCGATAGAGATCATTGCTTACAGTACATGACTGCGGTACCGCTGGCTTTCGGCAACCTGGTAGCAGAGCACTATGAAGACAGCTTCCATGCGGCTCATCCGATAATCGATGAGCTCAGGGAGAAGATGGAAATCCATGAAAATCCTACTTACACCAAGGAATATCTAGAACCGGAAAAACGTAGCATTGCCAATGCCTTACAGGTGTATTTTAAAGACGGTAATTGCACTGAGAAGGTTGAAATCGACTATCCGGTAGGTCATCGCAGACGCCGCGAAGAAGGCATTCCCTTATTGGAAGCCAAATTCCAGGCAAATCTCGCTACCCGCTTTCCTGCACCCCGCTGTGAGCAGATCTATGACTTGCTTAAAGACCAGGAAAAGCTGGAGAGCACACCTGTTAACGAATTTATGGACATTCTGGCTATTTAGTGCGTAAACCCTGTGAAACATGCGGGCTTAGGCTGTCTAAGTCCGCAATCCACCCTGGTTCAAGCCTCAATTGATCCGCACTTATCTTCTGCTACAACGTACACGAATTCTGCATTTGCGCGCTTATAGACTAAAAATAAAATGGCAATTGCCGTTATACCGTCTATAACTAAGAGAAAGCGAGACCATTGATGCTTTCAGCCCGAGAAAATCAGTAAATGTCTACACTGTACAGTTCTCGGGGCTTTCACTGGTTTTTCCAATCGCATAAGCCCTTATAGTACTTACTAACGTTCGAGCTAGTCGCTCTTAATGTCGAAAATCACATTTACAATATAAGCCTCTAACCTACCGTTCGTTTTCTGTAGGCTTCCTAGAATTTACATTAGGTTTAAATGTGATCGGCATCACATTTGATCCCACCCTATTTTTGGTAATTCCAACAGCCCACAATCCGCGTTTCTCAGGCATGCTGCGCTTGAAATTTAGCGCCCCCGCCCGCATTAAGTAATACGTAGCCAGTGCTCATTAGAGGCCGGCTACCGCGCCTGATCTTTAGATAGGCATTTAACTTTCCATATTGCTTACTCGCCTGTAATTAGGGCACTTATTAGGATATGACTATGAGAAATTTTGACTTTTCACCCCTTTATAGATCCGCCGTTGGATTCGATCACCTTTCTTCCCTACTGGATTCAGTATCGAGAGCGGAATCTACTTCATCGAGCTACCCTCCCTACAACATCGAATTAATCGATAAGGACCAGTACCGCATCTCTATGGCAGTTGCAGGGTTTGTAGAAGATGAACTCGATATTCAGACCGAAAAACAAACACTTACTGTAAAAGGCAAGAAATTAGATGAAGAAGCAGGCCGAAATTACCTTCATCAAGGCATTGCCGCGAGGAATTTTGAGCGCCGTTTTCAGTTAGCCGACCATGTCGAGATAACTGCAGCGAGATTAGCGAATGGATTACTGCATATTGACCTAGTACGTGAGATGCCAGAGGCAATGAAACCGAAGTCTATTCCGATTAAAAACGGCGACAACAAGCTGATTGACGTCAACCAACAAGACGCAGCTTAAGAATCAGCCATAGGGCTTCTGTCGGGGCCCATCGTCTAAAGGCCAATATCCCGTAACAATTGCGGGAATTGGCTTTTTTATACTTAGCAGCCTGTTCCGATGAGCTTGTTCCTGGTTTTTTAGAATAATCTGTAAACCTTTTTTCACTTTGCTTCGTTTAACTAGGTAAGAGAGCGCCAAAGATGGCTAAAAGGCACTAAAACGAATCACAAAGGTTGAAACAACGATGAAACTGTTAACTGGAACTCCACAAAGCTTCACCGAAGCATTCAAACACTATATGTGCATACGCATGCAATTTAGGAGCACTGTGCTAAATGACGCTTTCGGAGTAGACAACAAACCAAATCAAGTAAATATTTGCAGCGCCAAGCACTAACTCACATTATTCTTAATGTGAGTCTTGGCACTTTCACATAACCGAATTTTTGCTTTAGAAAGAACTAACGAAGAATAGAACGATCAATCGAGCATATGTACAACCAAACCGCTCTTTAGTTTAGGCTCAAACCAGGTAGATTTCGGCGGCATCACTTCATTAGCATCGGCGATAGCCATTAAACTTTCAATCGATGTTGCGTACAAAGCAATAGCAGCTTCCCACTCTCCACTATTCACACGTTTCTCTAATTCTGTAAGCCCACGTATACCACCTACGAAATCGACACGCTTGTCGGTACGTTGATCTTTGATGTTTAACAGCGGCGTTAAAATTTGATTCTGCATAATGCTAACGTCTAAAGAGTTCACTGGATCATCTTTATCTATTCCACTTAGCAGTTCTGCTTTCGCCGTTAACTTTATCCAATTGTTGTTAGTGTAAAGTGCGAATTCGCCAGCTTGTTTCGGTTTTGCAGCACTGTGGTCGGCTACTTTTTCTACATTAAAATCTTCAGCCAATACAGAGAGAAATTCTTCCGCACTCAAGCCGTTCAAATCCTTCAATATGCGGTTGTAATCCAGAATCTGCATTTGGTTGTGGGGAAAAAGAACCACCAGGAAATAGTTATATGACTCAGATCCGCTGTGGGACTCATTACGTTTTTGATAGAGGTGCTTCACTCGACTCGCAGCGGCAGAACGATGATGACCATCGGCAACATACAAACAATCCACACTATCGAAGGCGGCCTCTATGGCAGCCGACACCGTTACATCTTCAATAACCCAAAAGGTATGCTTGGTTCCATCGTCGGCGGTAAAGTCATACTCAGGAGTGGTTTCGACAATTTGTGATATCAACTCATTGACTGAATCTTCTGATTTATAAGTCAGAAAAACCGGACCAACCTGCGCGCCTAAAGCATCCATATGATTTACGCGATCGTCTTCTTTGTCGGGTCGGGTAAATTCATGCTTTTTAATCAAGTTTTTTTCATAGGCTTCAACGGACGCTGCGGCTACCAGTCCGATTTGTGAGTGAGTTCCCATCACTTGCCTGTAGACGTAAAATTTTTCCTCGCCATCTTGTTGCAGTATTCCTTCCTCTATAAAGCGCTGCAGGTTTTCGCTGCCCTTGGCGTAAACAGATTCATCGAAGGCATGAACACTACTATCAACATCGATTTCAGGTTTATTGATGTGCAGAAAGCTATGGGGGTTATCTTTGGCAATCTCCAGAGCCTCTTCTCTGTTAATTACATCATAAGGATGAGACGCCACTTGTGGGGCGAGTTCGCGAGTAGGTCTAAGCCCACGAAAAGGTTTTATTAGCTTCATTAATGGTTCTAACTACTAGGTTTAAGTTTATTTCTTTCCAAAGGTAAATATTCCGGTCCAATCTTCTGCCGGCTGATTGTTCTTAAAATAGGTTATTCGATCCAAGAATACCTGATAGAGCGTTTTGTACTCACAGGATTTGGAGAGCTCCGAAAATTTTTCTTCTGCAACCAGCCAGCTCTTATGCCGGTAACTTTGCAGTGCATCAGCATACCAGTCCAGCTCTTCCCTTTCGGCTTTGGTAATTGACTCCGGTTTAGCAATCAGTTCATAGATTCGAACTGACTCCTGCTTGCCAGCAACTCTTACTTCATCGATTTCTCGATAGTCAAATTCAGGGGCTGCGTTTTTACTCGCTTCACTAACGATATTTGTTACGCCATAGTGACGAGTGAGGCTCTCCAACCTGGCGGAAAGATTTACCGTGTCCCCTATCACGGAATAATTCAGCCTGTTTTCAGAGCCTAGATTTCCGGCGACTACCAGGCCGGTATTCACACCAACACAGGCGCTCAACATGCCGTCCATCTTTCCTAAGGCAGCAATAATCTCTATGGCCGCATTCATGGCATTTCTGGCATCGTTTTCGCCTTTAATCGGTGCGCCGAAAAGCGCCATCACGGCATCTCCCTGGTATTTATCAACCACACCGCTGTGAGCCTCTATGATGTCTGAAATCGTGCTCAATACTTTATTCAACTCTTCCAATACCTGACGCGGCGGCAAGCCTTCGCAAAAGCTAGTAAATCCTCTAATGTCTGAAAACACAATAGTTATGTCGCGCTCTTCCCCACCGAGTTCGATAGGATTGTTCAGTAGCTCTTCCGCTATTTCATGGGATACTACTTTTCCCAGCAAATCTCTAACTTTTTCTTTCTCTGCTAAACCTACCGCCATAGAGTTAACGGAATCAGCCAAGGTGCCCAATTCGTCTCGGGAACGGATATCCGCTTGCATGTCGTAATCACCTTTCTCTATGCGCTGCACAATAGTTGCCAATCGAGTCAGCGGATTAGAGATCGATCGAGCAAGAAAAATAACCGCAATTAGGCTTATGACAATGATTAGCGCATAAAACTGAATCAAGAGCTGACGAGATTGAACTACATTTTCGTTGTTCTCATCATAGGAGCGCTGAATTACTGCGATGATCTGCACCGGATCGTTAGCACTACCGAAGAGCGGCCGTAAGAGAGTCGTAAATTCTTCTTCGATAAAATCGATGCGCTGCAACGAGTTAAAAACTTGCGGAGAAACAATTAGTTGCTCTGCCAATAGCTCGCGTTGATCGTCCGGTAATGTGGATTCAATAACTTCAAGTGAAGAATCATTGGATAAGCGTACGATACTTAGATCCGAAACAACGGTGTCTTTTACTTCTGTGACGAAATCACTATCGAGTGCAAAGCCTCCAATAATCCAGGCGACCTGGCGTGGCAAATAAAGAGGAAGCGCGATGACCTGATAAGGATTGTCTTCGATGGTCAATATGGCCTCGGCGATGCCATCTTCGCTTAAGTCGGCACGATCAACTAGTTCCTTCCATCCACCTTCTAATGCAACAAATCCTTGCAGCTCTGTATCGACCACAACATTAAGTTCAAGATCGACAATCATGATCATGTCGCCACTTTCCAAGGATCTGTCTAAAACGTTGAGTGCAGCATCAAACAGAGTCGCAGGATCGTTCGCTGCATAGGCTGTTCGAAAACCGAAATCCCAAGTCAAACTGTTAAAGACTGTGATAAGCGTTGCGGCTTGTTGTTCGCGTGTGTCATCGAATACAGCGGCGCCTAACTCCAGGTAAGTATTTATGGTTTCTTCTGTATATTCCTCATTATTAGAATTAACGTAATAGAAAATCCCACCCAACACAGGAATTAGCAGAGCAAGTAGGAAGCTTATTAATCGCGACCTGAAACTGGAAAAACCGATGACGGGGTTAGTAGTGGTCACGTTTGCCTATCGATAGCGATTACGATTGGCAGAGGGTGCCCGACGCACTCGACGATCCCGAACAAGTTCTAATTCAATCTGTAAATCCAGAGACGCTGTTCCAGTAACAGTAATGGTTTGTGTAGAGCCGCTACTTTCTGCCAGACGAGGATGCCAGATGCTTAACTCAAACTCTCCTTCGGGAAGAGAATCAAGCTGCGCTATTCCTGAATCATCACTAATAGCGACTAATGATGTTTCCCCTATATAGATGTATGCCAACATCCAGTCGTGAATATTACATCCTATTTCCACTACTCCAGGCGTTTCGAACGTTTCCACGAAATCGTTATTTTCACGACGACCGTAGAGCGGAATATTGAAAGTCTTCGCGGGAGAAAAGGAATAGACGTGATGCAAGATGTCATCACTGTTAGGAAATGATATTTGGCTGCCTGCTACTGCGGTGGTGATGGTTGGAACAAACTCTTTATCGATTTGATCGACCTGGTTTGAGGTAGTTTCCCCATAGGCACTTTTCAATTCATCTGGCAGGAGTATTTCAATTACCGCGCCGGGAATCGGTTCTCCCTCATTGCTTGTTACAGAAACCGTCAGGCTCTGTCCAAATACCGAAGCAGAGCAACAGAAGACTATAATTGCTGAAAATATTCGATTCATATTGCTAGATACTTTTTTAAAATCCTTGGGTAAAAGTTACCGAGACAATCGAGTTTTCGTAGTCGCGGTTGCCCGTTGCACGAATGTCATGCCAGCTGTAACCCACATCAAAAGAAGAATCTCTACCAATAGGCAAACTGACACCCAAGGACCACTCGTCAGTGTCCGCTTCCAATTGGTATCCAAACCAGGGATTGGGAAATGCCGGATCGGAATAGAAGGCATCGGAGATTTTATAAAGATCTTGTCCTGGTTGGGTGGTGCTGGCTACAGTAGCGCCATCGATGTGGCGATAGCCTCCTGAAGCTAGAATCCCATTTTCAAAAGTATATTCTAGCTCGAGAAAAACACTGGATGAATCATATTCAAATAATTCATATGGAAGTCGAGCTGTCGGATCATAACCAAAGGCTGATATTGCCGGATCGTCAGGCAAAGAATCCGCCCTGCTCTCTTGATAGTCGATGCCCCCGTAGACAAACCATGCGGGCCCTAAGCGCTTTTGATAGTTAATTTCGATTCCATAGAGGTCGTTATCCCGTGCTTCACCACGAAACTCTTCCCTGGTTGCACTCAAAATCGCTCCAAACCTCCCAGCGTAGGCACCAAAACCCAGTTTATGACTGAAATTTGCACTTATACCGAGTCCCTGACTGTCGAATCCTCCGAGATCATTAAGTCTACGGGCAAATACATTGGATGAGAGTGTTACCGTGTCATTCAATCCCAGTTGATAGAGTTTGCCCGCACTCAGGTCGAATCTTACAAAATGCGAATCCAATTCATGAATACTGTCCAGACCTCGAGGCACATTGTCTTCGTTGCCAGCAGAAACACTAAACTGATAAAAAGAATTTGCGCTGACATTATTTGAACTTAGCGCAGAAACGAAAAGTAAAATAGGAAGTCTTTTGTAAATGCCAGATTTGATTTTAATCTTGTCCATCCCGACCCAGGGGCAAAGTCAGTCCTTTCCCGAGCTGTTGCTTAGTGCGAAGTATAATGCAATTAGAGAGACAATAGATTGACTGGATTTATTTCCCTTCGATTGACAAAAATTTCACTGACTTTGCCAGGATGTGCTGGATTTCGTTTGAGGAGAATCCCCTGGACTCAAAAAAGCGCAGTAGTTTCCTGTGCTGCTTGCCACCAAATTCCAGTTGCTTGGAATCACCCAGCTTTTTGTCGATTAGACGTTGTGCAATTTCTGTCCAGTCATCGTCGTCGATGTAGAGATGGTTGCTGATAATATCGGGATGAACTCGTCTTGATGATAAATCTGCCCTGATATGCCGATAGCCGAATCCTCTGGATTTACGATAGCGAATAAAGGATTCCGAAAACCTTTCATCAGATTGCAGCTTTTCTTGCTGCAGCTGACTGAGCGCCTCTTCCAGATCGTTGATTACCAGTTCTGGATATTTTATGAGCAGTTTTTGTTTGAGTTCGAAAAAAGAGTGTTCCCGGCGAGCCAAGAAATCCATGGCGGCCCGCCGGAGAACGGGGACATCAGGAGATCGCATAATGCTTAAGACTGCGATCCGAGTTTATATTCGACATTCCACTCTTTTGCATTTTGCGAATAGTAATTGAGTATTTCGCTAAACGAGCCCTCACTCGTTCTGAACCGTTATGATCGTCCATGCTCCCTTTGACATAGGTTCCGCTATGTCTGCGGTCGCGAGCACGACCATAACGGTTCATAACTTCGCGATCATCTCGCTTTCCTAAGCACCATGCGATCTTGTGTTATCAATTTTACTGCTTAAGCGTTGCTAGGAGGCGTTCTTCGTTTTGGCATCTGCCAATACGACAACATCATCACTTGCGGCTATGGCGTCTTCATCGCTTTGTTCATCATCTCCGCCTAATAGCTGGCTGCGAATCTGCGTTTCGATTTCGTTTGCTACTTCGGCGTTTTCTTCGAGGTACATTGCGACGTTTTTCTTACCCTGGCCGATCTTTTCACCTTGATAGGCATACCAGGCGCCAGACTTTTCGATCAGACCCTGTTTAACGCCCAGATCGATAACCTCACCCAGGTGGTGAATGCCCTTCCCATACATTATCTGGAATTCAGTTTGTCTGAACGGCGGTGCAACTTTGTTCTTAACGACTTTAACGCGTGTTTCGTTGCCGACGACTTCGTCTCCTTCTTTGATAGAGCCGATACGGCGAATATCTAGTCTTACTGATGAGTAAAACTTAAGGGCATTACCACCAGTAGTTGTTTCCGGCGATCCAAACATCACACCAATCTTCATTCGAATCTGGTTAATGAAAATCACCAGCGTATTGGAATTCTTAATATTGGCAGTCATCTTGCGTAAAGCCTGAGACATCAGTCGAGCCTGCAAACCCATGTGGGTATCGCCCATATCCCCTTCGATTTCGGCTTTTGGTGTCAAGGCTGCTACGGAGTCGATTACCACCACATCCAGAGCACCTGAGCGCACCACCATGTCGCAGATCTCAAGAGCCTGCTCACCAGTATCTGGTTGGCTCACTAACAGGTTGTCCACATCTACACCGAGATTCTCGGCATAAATCGGATCGAGGGCGTGCTCGGCATCGATAAAGGCACAGCTACCACCCGCTTTCTGCGCTTCCGCAATAACCTGCAAGGTTAAAGTAGTCTTACCGGATGATTCCGGGCCATAGATTTCAACGATGCGACCGCGCGGGAGACCGCCTATGCCTAGCGCAACGTCCAGGCCTAAAGAACCAGTTGAGACAGATGGAATCGCTTCGCGCTCGGTATCGCCGAGACGCATCATGGAGCCCTTGCCAAATTGTCTTTCGATTTGTGACAGCGCCGCTGCCAGTGCTTTTTCTTTGTTGCTTTCGCTTTTGCTGTTATCTTCAATCATAGTTGTTTCCTTGGTATTTCCTTACAACTGATGCTGGTTCCTTGAGTAATGCAGTTGTTACTTAGCTCAAGCTTGAGCCATAAAAGTAGCCTGTCCCCAACTACTTGCTAAACTTTTTGCGAAATTATTCAGTAATTTACTGAATTGAATTCTCTCTTGACTCACTTACTCGATTTACTCGACTAATTGGTCGGCTAAGTTGGATATTGACCACTGCTTGCACCACCATCTTGATCAAGCGATCACCTAGCTGTTTATTTCAACCAGGGTGCTGGCAGCGGGCTGTAAAGCACAGTGGGCAATATCCAACCTAGCTACGTTCATGTTTCAGCAAGTCCTTAGCACTACTTGTTAAATTCTTGTCTGATCTTTGGCTCTACTTGCTGACTCAGTTAGTTTCCTAACAAACACTGTATATATGAACAGTGGCGATTAAATCAAAATATTACTGTATATACAACCAGTATATTGGCAAATTTTACGATTCCTTTAGAAATTATCTCAGGACACTAATTTGATCACTCCCGCCAGCGCCGCCTCGACCGTGGCCAGTCTTACCGCGCGTCGATCCCCGGTGAATTGAAAGCATCGAGCGCTGGCTTTATCCTCCCATTGCCAGGCGATCCATACCGTACCTACCGGTTTTTCCACACTGCCTCCATCTGGCCCAGCAACACCGCTCACTGCAACGGCTACATTGGCGCGACTATTCTGCAGCGCACCCTGAGTCATCGCTAAGACAGTTTCCTCGCTCACCGCACCCGGGCCATCAAGCTTAAAATACCCAGCGGGAACCTCAAGCAGGCGCTGTTTTGCCTCGTTGGAATAAGTGACAAAACCGGTATCAAACCAGGCAGAACTGCCAGCAAGATCGGTTAATGATTGAGCAATCCATCCGCCGGTACAGGATTCGGCCGTGGACATAATTAACTTCTTGGCAATAAAGACTTGTGCGAGTAGCTGCACCTGCTCGCCAATTGAAGTTTCTGCGGTAGACATACTTTCCATGTTATCGACTACAGTGGAGGAAACCAACTTTGTGGCGATGGAAGTAAGCGCTAATGATTAGCAGCGAATAAAGTCCAAGTAGAAAGTCAAACCGTGTAGAATCGCCTGCTTGTAAACAAAAATCTTCATTTCAGTTTAAGACCTTGGGCGAAGCGCAAAAACACACACCGATGATGCAGCAATACCTGCGCATCAAGGCAAAAAACCAAGACAACTTATTGTTCTATCGCATGGGAGACTTTTATGAGCTCTTCTATGACGATGCCAAAGCTGCCGCCGACGTTCTCGATATCACCTTAACCGCCAGAGGCAAGTCTTCCGGCCAGCCTATTCCCATGTGTGGCATTCCCTTTCACGCCGTAGATAGATATTTAGTTAAGCTGGTGGATGCAGGAATCTCAGTCGCTATCTGCGAACAAATTGGTGATCCAGCGACTAGCAAAGGACCGGTAGAGAGAGAAGTAGTACGGATTATCACTCCCGGTACCGTAAGTGATGAAGCGCTGCTAGACGAGCGGCGGGATAATTGTCTGCTGTCGATCTGCGGCGCTGAAATTTCAAAAGGTAAAGATGCAGGGCTGCACTATGGCATTGCATACATGAATATAAGCAGTGGCCGCTTTGTCTTGAGTGAAGTCACTGGCAGTGCAGCACTCAACACGGAGATCGAAAGAATAAAACCCGCTGAAATTTTAATCAGCGATGACCTTGTGGACGCCGATGCAAAAATTAGTCATCCGGCAATACGTAAGCGCCCGGTATGGGAATTCGAACTGGATAATTCGAATCGAATTCTTTGTGAGCATTTCAACACGAAAGATCTCAGCGCTTTCGATTGCGACGACATGAGTGTTGCTGTTCAGGCCGCGGGCTGCTTAATTCAATACGCGCGAGAAACGCAAAAATCTGAATTACCCCATATCCAGGGGATACAGGTAGAACAATTATCAGACAGCGTTATTCTCGACGCGGCGAGTCGCAGAAACCTGGAAATAGATACGAATTTAGCTGGTGGCAGACAGAACACACTGCTGTCAGTTTTGGATTCAAGCTCTACTGCAATGGGCAGTCGCCTCCTTACCCGCTGGCTAAATCGACCACTACGGGATAAATCCCGATTGCAAACTAGACAGCAGGTAGTCGGTGGGCTAATCGAAGATTATCAATTCGAAGCAATTGCAGAGACCTTAAAAAGCATCGGCGATTTAGAACGAATTCTGGCCCGGCTCGGATTGCGCTCAGCACGACCGAGAGATCTTGCCAAGCTAAGAGACAGTTATGCCTTACTGCCGCAATTGCAAGATCAACTCGGCAACAATTCAGATAAATCAATAACACAACTCGCAGAACGGATTTCCACCTTCCCCGAACAAACTGCATTACTACAACGAGCGATCGAAGAAAATCCACCGGTAGTCATTCGTGAAGGTGGCGTTATCGCAGAAGGTTACGATGAAGAATTAGATGAACTAAGAAATCTCAGTAGCAATGCCGGACAATATTTGGTCGACCTGGAGGTGAGAGAGAAAGAACGCACCGGACTAAGCACCTTAAAAGTCGGTTTTAATCGCGTTCACGGCTATTACATAGAAGTCAGTAAAGGGCAGGCAGAAGCAGAACTTCCTGCCGAATACATTCGTCGCCAGACTTTAAAAAATGCAGAAAGGTTTATCACTCCGGAACTTAAGGAATTCGAAGACAAAGTACTCAGCGCAAAGAGCAAAGCACTTACTCGGGAAAAAGCGCTTTATGAAGAACTGTTAAATTTACTGGCAACAGACTTAGCCCTACTTATAAAAAGTGCTGAAGCAATTGCAGAACTCGATGTACTCAATTGCTTTGCAGATCGAGCGGTAAACTTAAATTACGTTTTACCAGAATTATCAGCAGAACCTGGAATCGTATTAGAAAATGGTCGCCATCCAGTCGTTGAAACAGTTTTAGACGAAGACTTTATTGCCAATGATCTCTGTTTGAACGATCAACAAAAAATGCTGATTATTACTGGCCCAAATATGGGTGGTAAATCTACTTATATGCGGCAAACCGCACTTATTGTGCTGCTGGCTTTGTGTGGTAGTTATGTTCCTGCGTCGGCGGCAACAATTGGCCCAATCGACAGAATTTTTACTCGAATCGGATCTTCCGATGATCTCGCCGGGGGCCGCTCAACCTTCATGGTTGAAATGACGGAAACGGCAAACATTCTTCACAATGCGACACCGAACAGTCTGGTGTTAATGGATGAGATTGGCAGGGGCACCAGTACCTTTGATGGCCTATCCCTCGCCTGGGCAGCAGCGGTTTATATCGCCGAACGCTTATCTGCTTATACGCTTTTTGCCACCCACTATTTTGAACTAACCAGCCTGCCTGAGAGCTATCAAACCATCATTAATGTACATCTCGATGCTATCGAGCATGAGAATGGAATCGTCTTCTTGCACGCCGTTAAATCCGGTCCGGCGAGCCAGAGTTATGGTTTACAGGTCGCTCAATTAGCGGGAATTCCAGCTTCAGTTATCGATAAAGCTCGCGATAAATTAGGACAGCTGGAGACGGACGCAGGAACGGCTCCTGCCGTACCAACTGAACAGGTAAAGACAAAGTCCCCCAACCAGGGAGAACTGTTCGGCGCGGCTCCACACCCGGCAGTAGAGTTTTTGGAAAAGCTTAACCCTGACGAGATTACCGCGAAGGAAGCCCTGTCCATACTCTATGAATTGAAGAATAAAACGAAATAAGCGGCGAATTTGTGCCCTTCTAGCTTGAGAAAAGTAAGGGAAAAGCTGGTAGAATGCCTGCCGTTTCGCAGAGATCGCTTAGCGTTAAAGAACGTACGGAGAAGAAATGACTTTTGTAGTTGGTGAAAATTGCATTCGTTGCAAGCATACAGACTGTGTTGAGGTTTGCCCGGTAGATTGTTTCTACGAGGGGCCTAATTTTCTCGTCATACACCCGGATGAGTGTATCGATTGCGCATTGTGTGAACCAGAATGCCCTGTAGATGCTATTTATGCAGAAGACGAATTACCGGAAGACCAGCAGAAATTCCTACCATTGAATACTGAGCTCGCGGAAAACTGGCCCAATATCACCGAGAAGAAAGATCCTCTACCCGATGCCGAAGAGTGGACGGATAAACCTGACAAATTACAGTATCTAGAACGCTAGAGACAAAAATATAAACCGCTGCCAATGGCAGCGGTTTTTTTATGCAAATAATTCGAGCTAACCTAGAACATTGTCCGCGGTCAGGCCCTGGTTCTCCATGATTTCTCTAAGTCGAGCCAGTCCTTCTACTTGAATTTGCCGAACTCTTTCACGGGTCAATCCAATTTCTCGACCGACATCTTCCAGCGTACCAATTGGATGTCCGCGCAATCCAAAACGCCGCGTTAGTACTTCACGATGTTTGACCGAGAGATCATCCAACCATTGGTCCATGCTCTTCAACAAATCTGATTCCTGCAACACCGAACAGGGATCGGATTCATTATGGTCAGCAACCGTTTCGAGGATGGATCTTTCCGACTCCACACTCATGGGCGTATCCACTGAACTGATGCGCTCATTTAGCGTCATCATCTTTTTCACGTCCTCTACCGGACGATCGAGTAAGTCGGCGATTTCCTGATGAGTTGGTTCATGGTCGAGTTTTTGTGAAAGCTCGCGCGCCGCGCGCAAGTAAACATTCAATTCTTTAACCACATGAATTGGCAGACGAATAGTTCTGGTTTGATTCATGATGGCTCTTTCGATGTTCTGTCGAATCCACCAGGTAGCGTAAGTAGAAAATCGAAAGCCTTTTTCCGGATCGAATTTTTCTACTGCTCTTATAAGTCCGAGATTACCTTCTTCGATAAGATCTAATAATGACAATCCACGGTTAACATAACGACGAGAAATTTTAACGACGAGTCGTAAGTTACTTTCGATCATTCGCTTACGGCTCGCTTCATCACCTTTCAAGGCTTTGCGTGCGAAATAAACTTCTTCTTCGGCTGTTAACAGTGGCGAGTAGCCAATCTCATTGAGATACAATCTGGTTGCATCGAGATTTAAATTATTTTCAGATTCTGCGGAAGCAGCGGTGCTGTATTCGTCCCAATTTTTTGGGGAAGCAACTGGACTGCGTGCAGCTAAATCAAATGATTGCTTATTTGAACTCTTACTCGAAGCCTTCTTAGGTTTTCCGGAAAGCATAGCATCTATATCAAACGTTTCCATGTTGTACTCTCCCTGTGGAGTTCTATCCTAACGTCCTGTTAGTTTTTCTAAATGAAAACTACTCTCATAACTCTTTGAGGTCTCAAATCGCGTCGTAATATTCCATTCACTACTATCTGTAACGACTGCTGCTAGTCGAAAATTTAAGAAGTTTTTGTTCTTAAAATTTTTTGTTTAATTAAAAGGAAAAAAGTAGGGCAAAATGTTTCTGGGCAAGAAACTCTAACTCATTGAATATATTAAAGTTAAAGCGGAATAAAAAACGAAAGATTTATCGCCTGGGAAGTAATCCGGCGGGATCAACGGACTGGCCATCGACACGAATTTCGAAATGGAGCATGGCTACTCCATTTGAATTTTGACCAATTTCAGCAATTTTTTCCCCCGCCGTTACCTTCGATCCCTCACCAACCAGCATTGCACTATTATGGGCATAGGCACTTAAATATTTGTCGCTGTGACGAATGATTATTAAATTTCCGCTTCCTTGTACCCCTCTTCCTGAATAAACCACGTCGCCGCCACTCGCCGCAAAAACTGGTTCACCCATTTGACCACCGATATCAATTCCCTTGCTTACGTCTGCCTGAAATCCTCTAACGATTCTGCCTTGATGTGGCCAGTGCCACTCCGGTTCTCGATTCGAACCAATCGTTTGACGAATTAATCCGCCGACATTCCCTAAGCTGCCCTGGGATCGCGCTACGGAATTATTGTTAACCGCAGTTCCTAATTGACTGTTGCGTTCAGTTTGATTGTCCACTACCCGGCTTACATCCAGATTAATATCCTGGTCGATAAAAATAGTGTAAGGAGGATTTAAACCATTAGCTCTTGCCAGCGCGCGAAAATCTAAATGATATTGGAAGGCGATAGACATTAAATTATCACCGGCACGGACTCGATGGGTTTGCCCTGGAGAAATATTTGAAGCCGAGGAAACTGCTGCGCTTACATTCGGTTCTGCTGTCGTAGTAGTACGCCGACGAATCGGTTGATTTAGTTCGGAATTGACAATTGTCGGCCGACTTTCCCGTACGCGATAACTGCCACTAGGCGTATCACTGCTGACGATTATCGGCGCATTGATTACCTGGCGCTCGCCCTGCTCAGATACAGGCGCCTGATAATTATTACCGCATCCCAACAAGATCATGCCGGTGCAGCAAAGTATGATCGATTTTCCCATTACTATTGGCTTCATGTTTTCATTTCTTCATTCATTAGACGCTACCAGCAGCGTTTTTGTTAAACAATGAATGCAGTAAAGTAACCGCCGCTACCCCTCCTATAAATGCAACGATGGATAGCATTAGCCAAGGGGAATTTCCGGTTATCTCTGTATAGTTTAACGGCCAGATATTCGAGCTTTGTAATGGATGTTGATCGCCGGCGCTATCTGTATAGAGGCTGACTACCTGCTTCCACGGCCACAGCACGTAAATAGAGCCCAATAGCATGCCGGTAATGGCCGCAAAACTGATCTCATGGTAATGCTTCAAGAGCCAGGCCAGTACCCGAGAAAATGCTAACAATCCAAGCAGACATCCTGCAACGAAGACGGCAATGTAGAGGAATTCGAATTCCACCAAAGCCGTAAGCATAAATTGGTAGATGCCCAGTAATAGCAAGATGAAGGCGCCGGAGAGCCCGGGCAGGATCATTGCGCATATCCCTATCGCCCCACAAATAAATATGTAGACCAAATTCACTTCGGCCACTCGCGGTTCCAGGCCACCTATTAATACTGATAGGGCTGCGCCAATGATCAGCGCCGGCCAGATTGAGAATTTGTCTAATTTGAATTCAGACTTTAGTATCCAGGTCGAAGCCAATACCAGACCAATGAAAAAAGCCATCAATGGCTCAGGGTAGCTATCCAATAAATAGAGAACCGTATTTGCAGAGATCAGCAATCCGGTCAATGCACCGAGTGCAACGATGAGTAAGAAATTACCGTCGACGTGTTGCCAGGATTTTGCGGGCTGATTCGAGATTAAAAGTTTCAATGCTTCGAGATCAATCGATCGAATTGCAAAGATTAGCCGCTCATAGATATTGGTAATGACGGCAATAGTTCCACCGGAAACTCCAGGCATGGAATCTCCCAATCCCATAGCGATTCCCTTAAGGAATAAAACCAGGCCTTCCAAATTAAGAACGGATTTATTGCCTGAAGCCTGGGATTTTTCAGCCATGTCGAATTTAGTGTTGTAGTTGACCCATTAACAGCGGAACAAAACGAACAGCATCTAAGAGAGTTTCAGAAAACTCATCATCGTTTCTCGTAACTAATTTGAGTTCCTGTCGATCATCACCACCTACAGGAATAACCAAACGACCGCCCTCAGGATTTAGCTGCTGCAATAACTCGTTCGGTATTTGTTGCGGTGCAGCGGTTGTTATGATCGCATCGAATGGTGCTTTCTGCTCCCAACCCAGACTGCCGTCGTCGTGTTTATATTCAATATTGCGTAAGCGCAAAGTCTTGAGGTTTTTCTTGGCCCTGTCTAACAAGGGCTTGATACGTTCTATGGTGTAAACTTTCTTTGCTAATTGAGCGATGATTGCCGTCTGATATCCACAGCCCGTTCCAATTTCCAAAACGGAATCCATCGGTCCTGATGTCACCATGGCTTCGGTCATGCGCGCCACTATATAAGGTTGAGAAATGGTTTGGTTGTGACCAATAGGAAGGGCTACGTCTTCATAAGCGCGATGAGCGAGAGCCTCATCGAGAAATATATGTCTTGGCGTGGAACGAATCACGTCCAGCACTTCCATACTGCTAATACCCTGATCCATCAATCGCCCCAACAAGCGTTCTCGTGTGCGCTGGGAAGTCATGCCTATACCACTCAAATTTTGCTTCACTTATTCCTTCACCTTTTTTTTCCTATTCTCATTCCCATCTCATTCCGTAATACAGATTTCACGCAGTAGACTGGTGGCATAAGCACCACGTCGTAGTGCAAATTCTAGCTTTAGGGTTCGGTCATCGAGCCATGACCAGTCTATTTTTTCTGCCGTAAATCTTAGCGGTCGGCGCGAGGCCTTTGCTCCCAAATTGCCCAGCGACTCGATGATGACAGAGAATTCTTCAAGTACCGCATCTTCCATATCGGCAGCTTCTGCGCTGCTTATATACCTATCTTTTGGGTCTATCGCACCGGGTAAGGGTCCGGTGATGTGAATATCAAATGTTCGCAAGCGCTCCGCCAAGGAATCCGTCCATCCTGCTTGATCAACAACAAAATTCCGATCGGTTCCATTTAGATTAAGCACATCCCCACTCAGGTATTTATTCCAGTTATTTTTACTAATTCTTTCCGACAACAACTGATTAAATAAATAGGCACGAGCGGCTGAAATCACCATGCTGCGTTTAAATCGTTTTTTACTTTTGCTGCTATGACTGTCCGTTGCTTCCTGTATTACCTCACTGAGTTGGTGCAGATTACTAAGCTCTCTGCCAAATCTTTGTTGTCCAAAATAATTTGGAATGCCGAACTCGGTGATTCGTGCAAGATTTGTCTCAAACTCTTCTTTATTGCCACTGCACTCTCTTAAGGTAATTTCGAAATGGTTTAGTTTATGGCTCCCAATTTTTAGTTTCCGACTGTTGCGCTGCGTCGAGACTATCTGCAAATTATCTTTCTCAAAATTGGAAAGCAACGAAGTATTATTCGATTCCAAGGGGACGCTAAACCACTGTGTACATTCTCCACGCCTATCTTTCATTCCCGCATACCCAACTGCGGCAACTTTTTGTTGAGTACTGGAAGCCAATTTTTTTGCGACTTCTATCGTCGATAAATTTGTTTTTTTAACTTGCAAATACAAATGCTCGCCGCTTCCGGTAAGTTCGAATCCCAGATCCTCTGTGACCGTAAAATCGGAAAATTTCTGTTTTAGTTTGGCGCTCACCGATGGCGGCACGGTAAGGTAGGTAAGGCTCTCCAATCCTTTCCAATTCGATTCAAGCTGAACAGCCTTATTTAGCATGGGCTTCCATCAGAATGACGGCGTGACAAGCAATACCTTCTTCCCGGCCAATATAACCCAGGCGCTCGGTGGTGGTGGCTTTCAAATTTACTCGATCCGAATCCAGACTCAATAATGCGCAGAGATTCGCAGCCATCTCCTGGCGATATTCAGCCAATCTTGGAACCTGTGCAATTACGGTTACATCGAGTGAAATGATGCGCATCTGTTTCTTATCAGCAATTTGTAAGACTTGCTCTAAGAATTGAGAACTATCAGCATCAGCATATTCTTCGTCTGTATCAGGAAAGTGTTGACCGATATCGCCCGCTGCGCAGGCACCCAGAATCCCATCGCAAACTGCATGCAGAATCACGTCACCATCGGAATGGGCGACTAGAGAATACTCTTCAGGAAGTTGAACACCAGCAAGTTTCAGCGGCTTGTCAGCTTGATAGGACTCGGCGTATCGATGCACATCGATACCATGCCCTATTCTCAATAAATCATTCACTATTCACTGTCTCCGGCTGTTAAAAAATACTCTGCGTACTGTAAATCTGACTCATGGGTAATTTTTATGTTGGACTTGTGGCCTGGAATTACTTTCGGTTGCAAGCCTAGTGCTTCAACCGCACTTGCTTCATCAGTAACTGCTAGATTTTCTGCTATGGCGTGACAAAGGGCTTTGTGCAATAGATCAAAGCGGAACATCTGAGGGGTCAAGGCAAACCAAAGGTCGCCTCGATCCACTGTACTAAGCACAGCGCTTTCATCATTCACTCGTTTCACGGTGCTATCGATTGGTGCACCCAATAATCCACCAACATCATCGCCTTGCAGACTTTCAATCAAGCGCGCTATGTCTTCATTTTGGACGCAGGGTCTAACTGCATCATGCACCAGAATCCAATCATCCGGGCTGGCCCGATCTGCCAGGGAGTTAAGACCATTTAGTACTGAATTGAATCTTTCTTCCCCGCCTTCAACTGTTGAGACGCGCGCATTACTGTAGTCAAGATTCACCCAATACTCATCTTGCGGATGCAGTACTACCACCAGATGTTCAATGTCCGGATTGCCTAACAATCGATTGATGGAATGCAAGAGTACAGGAGTACCACAGAGAGAATGATACTGTTTGGGTGTACTCGATCCCATGCGGCGACCGATGCCAGCGGCTGGCAAAATAGCCCAAATTTTCATATTGAATTCAACTCTAATCCACTTGGTGACTGCAGATTAGTTGTTACTAGCTATAAGATTTAATTTAATCGACGAGTAAATAGAAGGTTTCCCCTTCCTCAATCATGCCCAACTCAGACCTGGCTCTTTCTTCTACGGCTTCCAGCCCGGTTTTTAGATCGACCACTTCAATTTCTAACAGACGATTACGTTCTTCCAGTTCTGAATTACTCTGACGCTGTGCCTCGAGTTCCGTCTGCAACATATTTAGTGCCCGCACACTGCCGTCTCCAAGCCACAATTGAAATTGGAGAATAAGAAAAACAATGATCAAGAAACCGTATAAGATTTTCATATCAACTGATTTATCCGGTGAACTGGGAAAACTCCTTTATTCCATTGTAAACCGACGCACTACCTAATTCTTCTTCTATTCTGAGTAATCTGTTGTATTTGGCAACACGGTCTGAGCGACACAGGGAGCCCGTTTTTATCTGACCGGCGGCGGTAGCGACGGCCAAATCCGCTATTGTGGTGTCTTCCGTTTCTCCCGATCGATGAGAAATTACCGCGGTATAGGCTGCATCTTTCGCCATATTTATGGCTGCTAAAGTCTCGGTAAGCGATCCAATCTGGTTAAACTTGATCAGGATTGAATTCGCTATATTCTCGTCTATGCCGCGCTTCAAGATGCTGGTATTAGTAACGAACAAATCATCGCCAACTAATTGAACTGTATCGCCTATTTTGCCCGATAATTTAGCCCATCCATCCCAGTCCGACTCATCCATACCGTCTTCTATGGAGAGAATAGGATAGTTTTCGCTCAATCCCTGTAAATAGTCTGCGAAACCCTCCGAATCGAATGATTTGCTCTCACCGCTTAAATTGTACTTTCCGTCTTCGTAGAACTCAGATGCGGCGCAATCCAGGGCCAGATGAATATCCTCACCAGGCTTAAACCCAGCCTTCTCGATCGCCGTCATAATGGCATCGAGAGCAGCAGAATTTGAAGGTAAATTGGGCGCAAAACCACCTTCATCTCCGACTGCTGTGTTAAGCCCTTGGGCATTGAGCACCGACTTTAGCGCATGGAAAATTTCAGCGCCGTAACGCAGGGCTTCACGAAAGGAATCGGCGCCAGTAGGTTGTACCATGAATTCCTGAATATCGACATTATTGTCTGCGTGTTCTCCACCGTTAACAATATTCATCATGGGCACCGGCAATGTAAACTTACCGTCGTTGCCATTTAATCTAGCGAAATGTTGATAAAGTGGTACACCAGTATCAACTGCTGCGGCTTTGGCAGCTGCTAATGAAACTGCAAGAATTGCATTTGCACCCAGTTCGGATTTATTTTCGGTACCATCTAAATCCAGCATCAATTGATCAAGGTTTTCTTGATCGATAGCCGATTTTCCAACAAGTACGTCTCTAATTTTCGTATTCACATTGTGCACGGCACTCAATACACCCTTGCCTAAATAACGCTCCGGATCCTTATCTCTCAACTCCAATGCTTCGCGAGAACCTGTAGACGCACCGGAAGGAGCACAGGCAGTGCCAAACGCACCACTACTCAAATGTACATCGGCTTCGATGGTGGGATTACCGCGAGAATCCAATACTTCGCGCGCATTGATTTCAGTTATTTCAGACATGTAAATACCTTAAAGAGACAAAAATAAAATGGTGTGGATTAAGCCGTATCTATGGCTGCTTGAGATTTGATGAGGTCATCCAGGGCTTTAAGTTGCGCCAGGAATGGTTTGAGTTGGTCTAACTTGAGTGCACAAGGCCCATCACAGAGTGCATTGTCCGGGTCTGGGTGAGTTTCTAGAAAAAGTCCGGCAATACCCTGACTTATGCCCGCCTTAGCCAATGCGGTTACTTCACTCCTGCGCCCATCGGCACTATTCGCGAGGCCACCGGGCTTCTGCAGAGAATGAGTAACATCGAAGATCAGGGGATACTGAAATTGCTTCATGACTGAAAATCCCAGCATGTCCACCACCAGATTGTTGTAACCAAAACTGCTGCCCCGCTCGCAAAGCATCAGTTTGTCATTACCGGCATTCTCAAATTTTTGCAGTATGTGTCCCATTTCCTGCGGTGCTAAAAACTGTGCCTTTTTGATGTTTATGACAGCATTAGTCTTGGCCATGGCAACAACCAGATCGGTCTGTCGCGACAAAAATGCAGGTAGTTGCAACACCTCGGCTACTTCACTCACAGCCTGCGCTTGCTGAGGCTCGTGCACATCGGTAATAACTGGCACTTCAAACTGTGATTTGACTTCCGCCAACCAACTTAGACCTTCGTCTAAACCAGGACCACGATAGGAATCGATTGAAGATCGATTCGCTTTATCGAATGAAGCCTTAAAAACAAAGGGAATACCGAGCTCATTGCAGACGGTTTTGCATTGCTCTGCAACTTTTAAAGTTATATCGCGCGTTTCTAAAACATTCACACCACCGAAAAGTGTAAACGGCAATTCGTTTGCAACAGCAATGTCGGCAATATTTATTTGCTTAGTACTCATGAATCAATTTGGTTGCAGAATAGTCTCAAGCTTGCGCAGTCTTCGCAGCAGCAATCTTAGGTTGAGGAGGCGCCAGTGCATCATCCTGATCTGTCTGTTTCTCACTATGAGTAACCGCTGCACTGATAAATCCGGTAAAAAGAGGATGTCCTTCTCTTGGTGTGGAAGTAAATTCCGGATGAAACTGGCAACCGACAAACCAGGGGTGATCGGCTACCTCGACAACTTCGACCAACATGTCATCCGCTGATTTCCCAACCAGTTTTAAGCCGGCATCGCTAAGGGTTTCTAAAAAATCATTATTAAACTCATAACGATGTCGATGGCGCTCGACGATTTCTTCAGAACCATAACACTCAAAGGTTTTCGAATCCTTTTGCAAAATACATTTCTGAGCGCCGAGACGCATGGTGCCACCAAGGTCGGAGTTTTCATCCCGGTATTCGGTGCCACCAGTAGAAGTCGTCCATTCGCTAATTAAGGCAATAACTGGATTAGGGGAGTCACTATCAAACTCGGTGCTATTTGCTCCTTCGAGCCCGGCGATATTGCGGGCAAAGTCGATCACCGCAGCCTGCAATCCCAAGCAGATGCCAAGAAAGGGGATTTTATTTTCACGGGCATACTGTGTCGCCAAGATTTTTCCTTCAAAACCTCTCTCGCCAAATCCGCCAGGTATCAAGATGGCATCGTGGCCTTCGAGCAAGCCAACTCCCTGCTCCATGACATCGGTGGAATCGATGTAAGTAATGTTGACCTTGGTGCGGGTTTGAATACCGGCATGGGTGATCGCTTCGTTGAGCGATTTGTAGGCGTCTAACAATTCCATGTATTTACCTACCATCGCTAGCTTTATTTCACGCTCAGGATTTAGCTGTGCGTCGACTACCCGATCCCATTCAGAAAAGTCTGCCTTGGGACATTCCAGATTTAGCTTGCGAATTACAATTTCATCGAGGCCTGCAGCGCCCAAAATCGAAGGAATGCGATAAATAGTGTCGGTATCCGGCAGGGATACGACAGAAGGAAATTCGACGTTAGTAAACAGTGCAATCTTTTTGCGAGCTGATTCTTCAAGCTCCTGTTCTGAGCGACAAACCAGGATGTCTGGTTGAATACCTATAGAACGAAGCTCTTTCACCGAGTGCTGGGTCGGCTTGGTTTTAGTCTCTCCAGCCGTGCTTATGTAGGGAACGAGAGTTAAATGAAGGTAGAGCGCTTTTTCCGAACCAAGCTCAACTCTTAGTTGTCTCACCGCTTCAAGAAACGGTTGGGATTCAATGTCACCTACAGTTCCGCCAATTTCCACCAATGCCACATCGGCTTCACCTGCGCCTTCAATAACTCTTTTCTTAATTTCGTCGGTGATGTGAGGAATAACTTGTATGGTGGCGCCGAGATAATCCCCACGCCGTTCTCGTTTCAGCACTTCCTCATAAACGCGACCAGTCGTAAAGTTATTGTTCTGCCGCATGGTTATCCGGCTGAAGCGCTCATAGTGACCAAGATCTAGATCGGTTTCTGCCCCATCCTCGGTAACATACACTTCGCCATGTTGAAACGGGCTCATGGTGCCGGGATCCACATTGATGTAGGGATCCAGCTTGAGCATGGTGATTTTGAGGCCTCGTGCTTCCAGAATTGCAGCGAGTGATGCAGAAGTAATACCCTTCCCCAGCGAGGAAACTACGCCACCGGTAATAAAGATAAAACGAGTCATTTGGGCCCCATCTAATTAATGCGAGTCAGCTAGGCACTAACTCTTGCAGATGGAGTTACAGCTTACCAGAAGGGGCTTTCAACCACAATGTGAACCTCTGCCAAGCGCAATCTAATCTTCTGAATTAGAAGGAATACGTTCAGGTAACTAAAGTGAAAATCCCCAGAGACCTAGGCTTCTCCCCTTTCCCAACTAAGTTCAAAACCGGGCTCACCGTCAGCCGCCGCTGCGGTCTCGGCGATGCCAATGCCAGGAATACAAATTAATTCGTTGTCCCTGTAAATTAGCGGTATCCGATCCCGCCACCAGGGTTCGATGCTCGCTTCTTGCAACAGCTTCTTCAGACTTTTGGTAGGGCGACCCTGCAGCTGGCAAGATTCACTGCCCTGCCTGAATCGAATGTCTAAGCAATCCAGAAGGTGCTTTGCTAATCCTCGCCCGGAAACTTCTTTTGCCTTTAGCCTGCCACTGCCCTGAATTGTGATTTCAGGGGAATCCAGAGGCAACCAGCTCAAAGACTCTGGGGAAGTGGGTTGATTCACAAGTAAATACAATTGATCTTGAAAACGTCCCACCGAATAACCGTCAACAGCAAACACGCCTTCCGCGGATTTTTCGGAAGCTGCAAATTCATTTACCAGTTGTTGTAGTGAATTCCAGCCTAAATCCGGTAATCCAGCTCTTTCTATCCAATACCGAATGGCATTTCTTTGCCGAGCCTGGCTAAGCTGCTTTAAGCCTTCGATCGAAATTGTTTCTGAGCTAGTAGTCTGCAGTTTATCTAAATCGGAAATCGCCAAATCCGCCAACATTTCATTGGCTTCGGCAATGAGCTGCTGGGATTTATGCCAACTCAAACGGTAGTTGGGCCAACGGGTTTCTATGGCGGGCAGGATTTCCTGCCGCAAATAGTTACGATCAAATTGAATGTCCTGGTTCGATGCATCATCTATCCATTCCAATCTTTCTGCTATTGCGTAGTCGTGCAGCTCACTTCGCTTTAGCTCGAGTAAGGGTCGAAATAATTCACCAGCTGCAAACTGCCTGCGCTGCGGAATCGCAGCAAGACCTTTTAAACTGGCTCCGCGATTCAAGCGAAACAGCAGTGTTTCCAATTGATCATCCAAATGATGTGCCAGTAATAGCACTTCATCTGCTTGCAATTGAGATTCGAATACCCGATAGCGCGCCTCTCTTGCCCTATTTTCGATTCCTGAACTAATGTTGCTATCTGAACCAAGATCAATTTTTTCACAGTGTAATTCGATTCCGAAATTCGAGCAGGTGCTTGCGCAGAATTTCTGCCATTGATCAGCTTCTCCCTGCAAGCCATGATTAACATGCACGGCTCGAACAGTTGCCTCAGGAAAACTTGATGCACATAGTTTTTGCATTGCGCTAAGCAATACAATCGAGTCCATCCCGCCGCTTAATCCAATCAAAAAAGATTTCTTTAGCGGGAGCGGATCTAAAGTTTGCCGCAAATACTCTAAGTCGAATTTCATTCAGTAATGAGTGTTCAGGCGTAAGAGGATTGAGAGTCTAACGGAATCGAGATTTAAAAGTTAGTAACGAAGGAGGACTAGGTTGCTATACCGTAGCTCATAAGTCGCTGATAGCGGCGGTCCACCAATTCATTGATATCCATCGCAACCAGGCGGTCTACCTGATCTATTAATGCCTGTTTAATGTTTTCCGAGGTAGCAGCAATGTCTCGATGGGCACCACCTAAAGGTTCGGCAATCGTTTCATCGACTATTCCTAACTCCTCCAGACGTTCAGAAGTCACGCCCATGGCATCGGCGGCAGCGGAAGCATACTCAGAAGACTTCCAAAGAATTGTGGCGCAACCTTCAGGAGTAATTACGGTATAGGTGGAGTACTTCAACATATTCAGCTGATCGGCCACACCAATTGCGATAGCGCCGCCTGAATTCGCCTCACCAGTAACGGTAGCAATAAGCGGCGTGCGAACACGGGACATCATCGCCATGTTTTCTGCTATCGCTTCGTTAATACCTCTTTCTTCAGAATCCATTCCTGGATAGGCGCCAGGTGTATCAATAAAACTTAGCACAGGTATCTTGTATTGCTCAGCTAGCTGGATAAGCCTTCTCGCTTTTCGATAACCTTCGGGCCTTGGCATACCAAAATTATGCCGAACTTTTTCTTTCGTGCCTCGGCCTTTCTGATGACCTATTACCATTACAGGCCGACCCTCTAGCCGAGCCAAGCCACCCACTATAGCCTGATCGTCAGCAAAGAGGCGGTCACCATGTAATTCGTCAAATTCGGTAAAGATATGTTCGACGTAATCCATTGTGTAGGGGCGCAATGGATGACGAGCAACCTGAGAAATTTGCCAGGGAGACAAATTAGAATATATTTTTTCGGTTAGCGTAGTACTTTTATCTTTGAGATTTTGAATCTCTTCAGAAATATTTAATTCATTGTCTGATCCCACCAAGCGCAATTCACTAATCTTGGCTTCTAACTCAGCAATGGGTTGTTCAAATTCGAGGTAATTCGGGTCCATTATTGCAACAAGAACCAATGTCGGTTCCGCACTTCTCCAGTAGTTCGTTTGTTAGTTAAGAGACGTCGTCTGCTTATAATCAATTTTGACCTGTTCCTTGCCGTACTCCATTCTTAAGCGCTGCAAGAGATCGTCGGTCGGAGACACGATCCAATTTTGTGGGAATATTATATCTCCTTTCGCGCCAGGACGCTGATAATTGATGACAACCTGACAGCCCTCATGGGTGGGCTGTGATTGCTCAGCTCCCGTTTCGATTTCCGCGACTGTTGTAGATTGTTCGAGCTCCGCCGGTTCTTTTCGATAAGGCGCCAAAATGTTCGCCAGATGCTCACAAAACCCGGTTTGTAGCACATCAGCATTGAGATTTAACGCCAGTCTATTGGCGAACTTCTTCCGTGCCTGTGCCAGAGTCATGACCTGCTTGGCCCTTCCCCGCATGCCCCCTGTATAGTCATCGACACTCACCGTGCATTCCACGATCAGTATCAAGTCTTTCTGAATCAACTCGCGATACTTTTCATATTCCTTGGCGAAAAGAGACACCTCAAAGCGCCCACTGCGATCATCCAGCGTGAGAAAAGCAATAGTATCCCCGGCTTTACTTTTCATCGTGCGAAATCCATGGAGTAAGCCTGCTACTAACTGAGCACCTCGCTCTGGTCGCAAATTCGATATTCTATCTTTGGTGACGTGGGCCAGTTCCGGCAAAAATTCGTCAATGGGATGTCCGGACAGATACAAACCGAGAGTATCTTTTTCTGCGGAGAGTCGTTCTTGTTCCGCCCAGGGCTTAAAACTGCGACGATTTTCCAATGCGGTTTCGATTTCCGGTTCGGTCGGTGCAATTTCACCGAATAAATCCTCTACGCCACTGGCCTTATTATGACTACTCTGTTCCGCCGCCTTCATTGCTTCCGGTAGCACAACGCTCAAATACGCTCTGGAATGATCGAAATTTCCTTCCACAAGATTGTCCAGGGCGCCGGAACGTATTAACGCTTCCATAGTGCGCTTGTTGACTGTTTGCGAATCAATGCGCTGACACATATCCAGCAAGCCGGTGAAGGGTTTTTCCTGTCGCGCCTTAAGCAGGTTTTCCACAGGGCCCTCACCAAGACCTTTAATCGCACCAAGCCCATAAACAATTTCGCCGTTGTCGTTAACTGTAAAGTTAAACTGACCAACATTGACATCAGGAGGAATAATGACTAATTCCATTGAACGGCATTCGTCGATAAGGGTCACAATCTTGTCGGTGTTCTGCATATCTGCCGACAGAACCGCTGCCATAAAATAGGCAGGATAATGTGCTTTCAACCACGCAGTCTGATAGGAAACCAAGGCATAAGCGGCAGAGTGAGATTTGTTAAATCCGTAACCAGCAAATTTTTCCATTAAATCGAAAATCGATTCCGCCAGTGCTTCATCAATACCGTTTGCCACTGCGCCATCAGTAAAAGTGGCTCGTTGTTTCTCCATTACTGCCGGGTCTTTCTTACCCATGGCTTTACGCAATATGTCAGCACCGCCCAGGGTGTAATTGGCCAGCACCTGAGCAATCTGCATAACCTGCTCTTGATAAAGAATGACACCGTAGGTATTGGCCAGTACATGCTCCAGCTCAGAATGGGGATAAACCACGCGGGTGCGACCGTGTTTACGGTCGATAAAGTCATCTACCATGCCTGATTGCAGTGGTCCCGGCCTGAATAAGGCCACCAAGGCGATAATGTCTTCGAAGCAGTTGGGGACCAAGCGCTTGATTAGCTCCTTCATGCCCCGGGATTCCAACTGGAATACAGCTGTAGTTTCACCACGTTGTAACAAGCGGTAGACGATATCATCGTCGAGAGGTAAGGAGTTGATGTCGATGGGCTTTTGTCCAGGTGCAGACTGCTCATTAATCATCTTTACTGCCCAATCGATGATGGTGAGCGTACGCAAGCCAAGGAAATCGAATTTAACCAGTCCTGCCGTTTCGACATCATTCTTATCAAACTGGGTAACGAGCCCTTCCCCGGATTCGTCGCAGTAAAGCGGAGTAAAGTCAGTAAGCTTGGTCGGAGCGATGACTACACCACCAGCATGTTTTCCAACGTTTCTGGTAATACCCTCTAACTTGTAAGCCATCTCCATGATTTCCTGAGCATCATCATCGCTTGCAACGAACTCTCCTAACAATGGTTCTACGTCGAAGGCTTTCTTGAGCGTCATGCCAGGTTCAAATGGAATGAGTTTGGACAGTTTATCCGCAAGTGCATAAGGCTTGCTTTGAACTCGTGCCACATCTCGGACCACCGCTTTCGCTGCCATGGTACCGAAGGTGATAATCTGTGAGACTGCATCCTTGCCATACAATTCTGCGACATGTTGGATCACCCGGTCGCGACCCTCCATGCAAAAATCCACATCAAAATCCGGCATGGATACTCGCTCCGGATTTAAAAATCTCTCAAACAGTAAATCGTATCTCAGTGGATCCAAATCCGTTATGCCAAGAGCATATGCAACAATGGAACCTGCACCGGATCCGCGTCCGGGCCCCACCGGTATCTGCGAATCTTTCGCCCATTGGATAAATTCCATGACGATGAGGAAGTAACCGGCAAATCCCATCTGATTGATAATGCCCAATTCCAATTCAAGACGTTCACGGTAAGGATCAGTTAGTTCTTTATTCTGCGCTTCATCTCCAAACAATCGTTGTAGACGATCGTCCAGTCCTTCTTCACTGAGCTGGCAAAGAAAGTCATCAAGCGCCACATTTTCTGGCGCAGGGTAATTTGGAAGGTGAGGAATTCCTAATTCCAGAGCAAGATTACAGCGCTTCACAATCTCACAAGCATTGTCCAGCGCTTCTGGAATGTCTTTAAACAATGCCGACATTTCTTCGGCGCTTTTTAAATATTGTTGATCGGTGTAGTTGTGCGGCCTGCGAGGATCATCCAGCGTGCGCCGCTCGTTAATACAAACTCTGACTTCGTGGGCATCGTAGTCATCTTTGGCGATAAATCTAACGTCGTTGGTAGCGACTACTGGGCATTGTGCTTCGATGGCCAGATTCACCGCTGCCTCTATGTAGGCTGCTTCGTCAGCCTTACCCACCCGCTGCAATTCCAGATAGAAGGATTCAGGAAACAGATTGCGCCATTTTTCCAATAAGGATTGTGCCAGGTCCTGCTCATCGCTTAGCAGCGCGCTACCAATGTCACTGTGTTGGGCCCCCGACAAGGCAATTAGACCCTCAGTAAAGCCTTCTAACTTATCAATATGCAGTATTGGTTCGCCATGTGATTCAGATTCTGTATAGAGCGCTGAAATAATATTGGTTATGTTCAAATACCCTGTACGATTTTTAACCAGCAAAACCAGGCGAGTGCGTGCGCCGACGTCATTAACAACCAACACATCGACGCCACAGATTGGTTTTATCCCGGTCTTAAGAGCCCCACTGTAAAACTTTATAAGGCCAAATAGATTTGAAAGATCGGTAATAGCAACCGCAGGCATTTTATGTTGCTGCAGGCAGGCAATTAAGGGAGGGATGGTGACCAGTCCGTCACTGATTGAAAATTCTGTATGTAATCGAAGATGGATAAAAGATTGCTTAGAGGGAGATTCAGACATTCGTCACTTTCTACAACAAAAACGCTTGGCGTCCACTAAAAATAACAATGCTAAATATACCTTCTAGGCGATTTTTCTGCACAGAGTTATTTAAGTAAATTCGCCACCGGCGCAAATGAGCGCCGATGTAAAACACAGGGGCCCAAAGATCTTAATGCTTCAAGATGGGCATTCGTTGGATAACCCTTGTGGCGGGCGAAACCGTAGCCTGGATAGGACTCTTCGAAAGCCACCATTTCACGATCTCGAGTAACCTTGGCAATAATAGAAGCAGCCGCGATTTCAGCGACTCTCGAATCACCTTTGACTACCGCCTGAGACGAATAGTGCCACTTCGGCAATTGATTTCCATCGACGTAAACAAACTCGGGTTGCGTCGATAGGCCTTGAACCGCTCTTGCCATTGCCAACAAGCTGGCTCGAAGTATATTGGAGGCATCGATTTCTTCTACACTAGCGCGGGCAACACTAATGCCGAGTGCGCATTCTTTGATGAGCGCGAAACAATGGAGCCGTTGCTTCTCGCTGAGTTTTTTTGAATCATTCAGGCCTGGTATGGGTATCTTTGGGTCGAGGATAACAGCTGCAGCTACAACATCACCCGCCAGCGGCCCTCTGCCTACTTCATCGACGCCGGCAATTACTCGCTCATGGTCAATCTGGAACTCGAATTCATTCTGCATAGAAAAAAGGTTCGTCTTCCCCATACTAGATTTCTAGCATTTTAGAGATAGCCGCCGCTGCCTTGTTTGATGCGCCACCCCTAAGTGAGGCATGAATTTCTGCAAAAGTACCCAGTGCTTCGTCAAAGGAATCTGGTTGCTTTATAAAGCTATCGATCTCTGCCACCAAATTATTAACTGTAACGTCGTTTTGCAGATACTCCGGAATCACTTTTTTGCCTGCCAACAGATTAGGTAATCCCACAAAGGGTACCTGCAGTAATCGAGAACCGATGGCATAGGTAATTGGTGCAAGCTTGTAACAAATAATCATTGGCCTACGCAGCAATAATCCTTCCAATGTCGCAGTACCTGAAGCCATCACTACCAGATCAGAAACGCTAATTGCTTTATGGGAATTATCGACAAGACGAAACTGTTCACTTTCAAATATGTTCGCCGCTTTTAGATAATTGCTTATCTGGGCCTTAGCTTCAATGCCACTGTAGGGAATTATGAATTTAAGCTGTGAATGGCGGCGCAGCAAATTGATGGCTGCCTCAAGAAATGTCGCTGTGAGTCGTTTTATTTCTCCTCCGCGGCTTCCTGGCATTAAGGTAATGACCTGTTCATTGTCTCTAATACCGAATTCGGCCCGGTAAATAGATTTATTGTCTTCAAAACTAATCTGGTCGGCTAGTGGATGCCCAACACAGGCCACCGGCACATCATGTTGCTTGTAAATTTCAGTTTCAAAGGGAAACAGCGTCAACATTAAGTCGATACTTCGCTTAATTTTAAAGATTCGTTTTTGCCGGTAAGCCCATACACTGGGACTGACGTAATGTACGGTCTTTATGCCTTGGGCATGCAGCTTGGAAGCTAACCTGAGATTAAAATCCGGCGAATCGATACCAATAAATGCGACGGGCTTCTCTTCGAGAATGCGCTTTTCTAAACGGTTTTTTAAGCGAATTAATTCTGGTAAGCGGCCAAGTGGTTCGACAAATCCCATTACCGATAAGCGATCCATTGGGGTCAAAGACTCGCAGCCCAATTCCAACATCGAGGGACCACCGACGCCAAAAAACTCAGCGTCAGGATAGTGTTCGCGGAGGGCTTTAATTAGCGAAGCACCAAGAATGTCGCCTGATTTTTCTCCTGCTACGATGGCAAAACGTATCGGCTTAGTCATTCCTGGATTTTACTAGAAGTGATAGAGCTTATCGGTGTATACCTTTTTCTGACGACTCCAATGAATCGATAAGTATCTGCAAGGTTTCACAACCCTCACGCATTGCCTTTAGCTGGTCAATGGCTTCCTGCAGGCTGTAATTTCTTTTGTAAATTACCTTAAAGGCTTCGCGAAGATCGGCAATGGTTTCTTTATCAAAACCCCGTCTCTCCAAGCCGATAGTATTTATACTTCGAACAGTCGCTGGCCGACCGCTTACAATCATAAATGCCGGAATATCATTGGTGATATGAGTCATACCGCCGATCATGGCGTGAGCACCGACTTTCAAAAACTGGTTAACGCCAGCATATCCGCCGAGAATGGCCCAATCTCCTACTTGAACATGACCAGAGATTCCGACGTTGTTTGCAAATACCGTGTTATCTCCAACATTACAATCATGGGCAACATGTACATAAGGCATCTGTAGATTGTTGTTGCCTATTTTAGTCAAACCACCCCCGGCACCAGTCCCTCTATGAGCAGTAACACCTTCTCGGAATATGTTGTTGTCGCCAATTTCGAGCCAGGTTTCCTCACCTTCAAATTTTCTATCGGAAGGATCTTCCCCGATGGAGCAAAATTGAAATAATCGATTATTCGATCCCATGCGGGTATTTTTTCGAATCACTATATGTGATTCAAGGATAGTGCCTGTCCCGATGCTGACATTTTCCCCAACTATGCACCAGGGACCGATACGAACGCCTGGTTCAATTTCTGCGCTGGGATGAATCTGTGCAGACGAATCGATTAAATCATTCGACATCAACTTTCCTCTCTGCGCACAAAATTTTCATTGTGCCTACCAACTCGTCTCCCACGGACGCTTCAGCAGAAAATCTGTATATTCCACGCCGATTGGTAATGATCGTAGCTTTCAACGTGAGTTGATCACCCGGTACCACAGGTCGGCGTAAACGCACTTCATCTGCACCGACAAAATAATAGAGATAACCGTCCTTTGGTTTTTTCTCCTGGCTTTTAAATCCGAGTACACCGGCAACTTGCGCAAGCGCCTCTATTATCAATACGCCAGGCATTATGGGTTGCCCTGGAAAATGGCCTACAAAAAAAGGTTCATTTACAGTGACGTTCTTATAACCAACTATGGACTTCCCCAAATCCATTTCCACGATGCGGTCAACCAACAAAAACGGATAGCGCTGTGGCAGGTATTCTTTTATTTCTTCAACATCCAGTAACATAATTTAACTCAGCTTCAATAAACCAGTTGAGGAGCAATCTAATTAATTCTTATCGGTTGGATTTTCTAATTCCTTCAATCGCTTGGCAATACTATCTAATTGCTGGAAACGTATATTGCTACGTTTCCATTGCGAAGTCTTCATATGCCAGGTACCAGATGAGTAGATACCAGGCTCGGTGATCGATTCACTAACTAATGACATGGCACTAACTTGAACTTTGTCAGCGATATTAATATGGCCCACTGCTCCAGATGCGCCTCCCATTACACAGTATTTACCAATGGTTACGCTGCCTGCGATCCCAGTACAGCCGCATATCACGGAATGCTCGCCAATTTTACAGTTGTGGCCAATTTGGACTTGGTTGTCTATTTTCACTCCATCGCTAATTACAGTATCTTCCAGCGCTCCTCGATCTATGGTTGTACAAGAACCAATGTCGACATCATTCCCAATTAAAACGCTGCCTAGCTGTCGAATCTTAACTGATTTCTTACCATCGAAGGCGAAACCAAATCCATCTGCGCCGATAACAGTACCGGAGTGAATGATGACATTGTTTCCCACGTTGACGCGGTGATAAATTGAAACATTGCTGTGGAGAAAACAATTTTTACCTAGCGTGACGTTTTCCCCGAGAAAACAACCAGATCCAATTACACAATCAGCACCGAGTTTAGCGCCAGGTTCAATAACCACATTAGGTCCCACATACGCAGTATCAGGAATTTCTACGGAAGAATGAATAGTAGCGCTGGGATGCACTGACGGCTCATAAGCAGGCGAGTCATCGAACAGTGCTGTTGCTTCTGCAAAACTCACGTAGGGCGACTCAGAAATAAGAGCACTCGCCTGACATGCATCAGCGAATTTGGCATCTACAATAACAGCAGAAGCATTACAAGATTCTAATTGGTTTATATAGGATGGATTGCTTAGAAAGCTTAACTGGCCAGGAGTTGCATTTTTAAGCGTGGCGAGACTATGGATGGCACATTGCTCGTCGCCGACCAGTTTTAAATTTAAGAGGGAAGCTAGCTCACCAAGTGTATAACTCTTATTATGTGCCACCTGACACTATCCGCGAATAAGCTGTGCAATTACTCTTCAGAAGATCGCTGTTCATTCTCATTCAATTTCGCAGTAACTCGAGCAGTGATATCTAATACCGGCGCGAAGTAAGGCGCAGAATCGACATTCAGTATCAAATCAAAGCCACCCTCAGCAACAACATCAGTAACAGCCGCGGCCAATTCTTCTTGCATACTTGCCAAGAACTCTTGATTCTTTTCTTGCAAAGCTTGCTGAACTCGTTCTTGAATTAGCTGTAGCTGTACTTGCAAATCTTGAGCGTCGGAATTCATCCGACGTATTTCGTCTTCAGTCATTACAGCTTCATTTTGCTGATACTCTTCCTGCAATGCCTGTAATTGTTCTGTGAGTTCATTTGCTCGCTGTTCATCTTGAGAAAATTCTTGCTCAAGCTCTTCTTGAACTACTCTCGCAGCATCTGAATTAAATAGCGCCTGTAGCGCATTAAGCACACCGATTTTTGTGTCCTGAGCAAATGCGCCTTGAGCAAAAAGCATAAGACTCAATGCAACTATTAAACTCTTTACAGTTTTCACGATTCTTCTCCAATTCAATCTTGTAAAGCTGAACTCTTAATCAGCCTGTTTGCTATAAACTTTAATTTCTTTATCCAGATTTCCAAGCTTTTAGTCTTTTAGAAACCGGTCCCTACAGTGAAATCAAATGTCTTTGTATCATCCCCTTCTTTATCTCCAAAGGGCACTGCCGCGTAAAACGTCAAAGGACCAAACGGTGACAGATAAGTCACACTTACTCCTGCAGCATAACGCAATTCCCCAACATCAAAATTTGCGCAATTGTTTAGTAATGATTGGCGCTCAGTACATGAAGTTGAAAACACGTTTCCGGCGTCAATAAAAAAAGCTGATCTTACTTGATTTCTATCAGGGACAAACGGCAAAGGAAACAATAGCTCCAAAGACGCTGTGGTCAGTATATTACCACCAAAGCTGTCAAAATCCTCATCTAGAAAGAAATTTTGTACTGCCAGTTGGACCTGAGGATCGCCATCTGGACCCAGGATTAGATTGCCTAGCTCGTCACGGTATGCCTGAGTTTCGTAGCCGACTTCATTGCTAATTAGCGCAGTACCATCGGGATTTATAATGATATCGCCATTTTCGTCTTTCAACAGGGAAATACCAGATTCTGTGAGATATGCCGCGCCCGGCGTACTACGAGGACCCAAACTGTTTTCTTCATAACCTCGTAATTGGCCACCACCCCGGATCAAGCCGCCCGCAAAGAAATTATTGAAAAAAGGCAACTCATCGGAATCGCCGTAACCAACGCCTATTCCCAAATTCGTTCTTAATCCAATCACCCATTCTCGATTTTGACTGATGGGCCAGAAAATCTGATTGGAATAGTTCAAGCGGGCATATTGCAGATCACTTCCCGGAAGAGTGACTTCGAGATTGACCTGATGCAATGCTCCGTCATTTGCCAACTGCCCACGATTAAGTGTATTTCTAAACCAATTCCCAGTAATTGTGAAGTTATCAAATTCATCCCCGAACTTATCGACAAAACCAGGATCAGGATTTAACCGTAATTGGTCATCAGAAAGGTCATTCACATCACCAAGGACGGAATCCATAACAGGACCATCGAATGGATTAGCGTTTAGTGGCGTAATTACATAACTGTTTACATCTGGAAACAATTTGGGACTGGATTCGATTTCCTGAACCGAACCAAAACCGGAACTCAATTCAGTATGAGTAAATCCCACATCAAATCCCAAGACCTGTATCTCACTAAGGGGATAACTAAAGCTTAAAGACCCACCGAATGAAGTCGTATTAAAACTGGAAACGTTAAATGGCGAATCGATTTCTTGCGCGAAAAGATTAAATCCACGACTTACACCATCAGCTGTAAAATAAGGATCGAGATACTGAAAGTTTAAGCCTTTAATAAATCGACTTCGGTTGACACCAATTCCAATTGTTCGACCGGTTCCTAAAAAGTTGGCTGCCTGTAAATTTGAACTTATAAAGAAATCGCCACCACCACCGGTGCCCACCGAGAAACTTATCGCGCCAAAATTTTGCTCAAGCACATTGTAATTAACATCTATCTGATCTTCTGTGCCCGGTACTTCTTCTGTTTCAACTTCGACAGTTTCAAAATATCCCAGTCGTTCCAAACGAACTTTGGATTGCTCAATTGCAAGACTTGATGCAGGTGCACTTTCTAATTGACGCATCTCGCGACGCATAACATCATCGGCAGTAGAAACGTTACCTGCGAATCCAATTCGATTTACATAAGTGCGGTTACCAGGATCTATAAAAAATGTAACTTCGACAGTATCGCCGTCTTCATCAACTTCTGGTACTCCAGTGGCTTCTGCAAAGGCATAGCCAAGATTTCCCAGGAACTGCACCATGATTTCCTCGGTGCCGGTTACCAACGCTTGAGAATAGATCTGGCCGGGACGAATAAATATTGCAGCCCTTAAAAGGTTTTCTGCATCGACTAAATCACCAGCGAGATCGACTTCCGACACGACATATTGCTTGCCTTCGGTAAGATTTACGGTGATGTAAACTTCTTCTCTATTTGGCGTAATAGAGATCGGGAAGGAATCGATATTGAATTCAACAAACCCGTTATCAAGATAGAAAGATTCCAGTCTTTCTAAATCACCACCGAATTGCTCGCGAGAATAAAGGTCTTTTCTACTCAGAAACATGTACCAGGGCTTGGTACCTAACTCAAAAAGATCCAGCAATTCTTCTTCTTCAAACGTTTCATTACCAACAACATTAATGTGACGGATACGCGATTCTTCGCCTTCATTAATATCCAAACTAATCGCAACACGATTACGAGGAAGATCTTCTACGTCGATTTCAACCGAGGCGCCATAACGACCTCGAGATGAATAAACCTCCTGAATCCCTTGCTGTATCGCCTCCAATGCGGCTCGCGTAAAAATCTGGCCTTCTGCGATTTCGGCCTGCGCCATATTGTCGAGGATGTCTTCTGTTTCCAGAACACTGTTTCCTTCAATAGATATTTCCGCTACCGATGGTCGTTCGAGAACAGTAATTACTAAGACATTGCCTTCACGGGAAATTTCGATCTCATCGAAATACTCAGATTGGACTAGCGCGCGAATTGTCTGAGCGCTATTCGCAGCATTGCTTTCATCACCGATACCTAACGGCAGCAGATTATAAATAATGCCAGGGGAAATTCGCTGATAACCATCAACGATGATATCGGCGATTATAAAGTTTTGATTTTGTGCATGGACGGCGTTGGAACTACCCAAAACCACCAGCAAACAAAAAACCCATTTTTTCATTTGTAATGCTTACTCAAATCTATTGTTTTTACTTGGCGGCGGGTTATAGCAAACTTCGTTTCAGTATTCTTATAAAAGGCGACTAAAGTCGTTATATATAGCCAGTACCATGATACCGGAAATCATTAGCAGTCCTAATTGCAGACCCCAGGTCTGTATCCTTTCTGGAACTGGTCTACGAATTACCGCTTCAATCATGTAGTACAGCAGATGTCCCCCGTCTAAAACCGGGATTGGTAATAAATTAAGTACTCCAAGTGAAATACTTAACAGTGCCAGGAATCCCAGATACACATCTAAACCGTAAGTTGCTGTTTGCCCCGCTACTTGAGCTATCGTTATTGGCCCATTGATATTCTTTACAGAAATCAAACCAATAATCATTTTCTTGACTGAATCAAGAACAAAGACCGATTTATCCCAAGTCTCTTGCAGCGCCGGCTGAATTGCAGCGATAGGTCCATAACGAATCTCTCGTTGCATCTCCGGAGGCAAAATCTCAGACAAGCTGGTCTGTAGCACTTCAGCACCGATTCTTCCCGCTGCAGTACCATCTTCAAGCCTGATAAGATCTGGTCGAAGTTCGAGCGTAGTCTCGCTCTCACCACGTTGGACCACGACATCCAATTCGAGTTCCGGATTTGCCCGAATCACTTCAACCCAATGGGTCCAGCCTCTAATGCGCTCACCATTGGCTCTTAAAATTTCATCCCCTGGAAGCAGACCACCACGCTCGGCAGGACCACCAGGTATTACACCGGCGATGCGTGCCGGAATTTCATACTGAACAATGCCCAAGTTTGCGGCTGGGTTTGGTTCGGTATCCCCACCCATCCAGGCATTAATTGGAATTGCAACGTCTCTGCTCGTGCTGGAATCGACAGGATCAATAGTCAGCACTAAGTTTCCGGTTTCACCCATACGCCCTAGCATCTGCAGAGTAACTTGTTGCCAGATAATTGTTTCTTCGCCGTCTACTGCGAGAATTTCATCTCCTTCTTGTAAACCTGCAAACGCTGCGGGGGATTCGTTCAACACGCCCTTAACAACTGGCGCGATACCGTTAACACCATAGGAAATGTTAATGACCCAAAAAACGAAAATCGCCAACAAGAAGTTGGCAATTGGTCCGGCGGCGACGATGGCAAATCTCTGCCAGAGCGGTTTATAGGCAAATGAAACACTGCGTTGGCTAACTGGTGTGCCTGCTTTGTCAGTGACAGTAGTATCTTCCTGCCCCAACATCTTTACATAGCCACCCAAGGGAATTGGAGCGATGACGTATTCAACACCATCCTTACCAATCCAGGTCTTGGCCGCTTTACCAAAGCCGATAGAAAATCGCAGTACCTTAACGCCGCAGCGACGAGCTACCCAAAAATGACCAAATTCGTGAATCGTCACAAGAATTCCTAATGTGACTAACAGGGCAATGGCGCTGATAATAAATTGCAAAATCATGGCTAGGACTGCAAAAAGGCCGATTGCCGGCCTTTTAGATTGTTAAAATTCCTTTAAAATCAATTCTTTAGATAAGTTTCTAGCACGCTTATCGGTGTCTTGAATAATAGCGAGACTTGCCGCTGCTTCACAAGGTATTTTCGACATAACTTCCTCAATTATTAGGGAAATTTCCGAAAACCTGAGCTTTTCTTCAAGAAAAGCCGCTACTGCAATTTCATTCGCTGCATTAAGTATAGCGGATGCAGTACCACCTTGGTTGGCTGCTTCCATGCCAAGACGCAGACAAGGAAAACGCTCAAGATCTGGTTTGCGAAAATGCAGTTCCCCCACTTCGGCTAAATCCAACGGCTTGGTAGTTGTATCCATGCGCTGGGGATAGGCCATACCGTAGGCAATTGGGATGCGCATGTCCGGATTAGCCATTTGTGCCAAAACCGAACCATCTCGGTAATGCACAAATGAATGCACGATGCTCTGCGGATGTATAAGCACTTCGATTTGTTCGGGAGGCAATCGAAACAAATGGTGTGCTTCTATAAATTCCAAGCCTTTATTCATCATAGTGGCAGAATCAACAGATATTTTTCTGCCCATCTCCCATTTAGGATGCTTGCAGGCCTGAGCTGGAGTAACACTGGTAAAATCGTTTAAGGGAAGATCGAGAAAGGGTCCCCCGGAAGCCGTTAGAACGATTTTTTTGACATGTTCAAACTGCTTCCCGTTAATGCCATTGTTCGATGTCGGCAGACATTGAAAAATTGCATTGTGTTCACTATCGATGGGAATTACCTGAGCACCTGAGCTGGCCGCAGACTCCATGAATAAATCACCCGACATTACCAAGGCTTCTTTATTCGCTAATAAAAGTCGTTTACCGCTGTTTACTGCAGCCAAGGACGAAGCAAGTCCAGCAGCGCCAACAATTGCCGCCATCACGATATCTACTTGATCTGCAGATGCGATCTCATCCAGTGCCTGAGAGCCTACTTCTAGTTTCGTATCGCATTTCGCTTGTGCTAGTTGTTCGGCAAAAGCGTCGGCAAGAGATTCATTAGCTAAAACAGCAACTGTGGGATTAAATTCCTCGCATTGCTTTAGCAATAACTCGGCATTGCTGTAAGCACTAATAGCATGAAGACTATAATCGGAAGAATTGCGAATGACGTCTAGAGTACTTTCTCCGATTGACCCGGTTGAACCGAGCAGCGTGACTTGCTTTACCGACATTGAGCTAATTACCTCACTCAATAATCAGAAAAGTAAGTACGAAAATTGGAGTGACCGCCAATAAGCCGTCGACACGATCAAGAATTCCACCGTGCCCAGGCAGAATCACTCCACTGTCTTTAAGGCCGCGATTGCGTTTTAACATGCTCTCTAATAAGTCACCAATCACGTCTAACATAGCTACCGAAAGACTTAGCAGCAGGAGCACAACGAACTGATACAGTGTGAGTTCGAATAAATAGTTGTGTATGAACCAGACCAGTATCGCTCCAACAACAAAGCAGGCCCCTAATCCGCCCCAAACTCCTTCCCAGGTTTTATTTGGACTGAGTTTTGGAGCTAATTTCTTTTTCCCAATACCTTTGCCGACAAAATAGGCGCCAATGTCTGCGGCAGCTACCAGCACAAACAATCCCAGCACCAGAAAGCCCTGCGGTTCGATATATTTTAATTGTATGACACCAGTCCAAGTGGGAATTAATGTCAGCAATCCCATCAGAGCTATTTTGGACTTGTCATTCCAATGACTAGCATTCTCAGGATAACCTTTCAGCATCAGCAACGCCAAAGCCCAGAACAACACTCCTAAGCCCAAAATAATGGCAACTCGATTGCTGTTCATAGCATCAGAATCCGGAGTAATTCCAAGGAAAAAATAGAGCGCAAGAATCATAGAAGCCAAAGTAGCCAGGTAAGACATTTTTGATACTTGCTGACTTAGTCCAATAAAGCCACACCACTCCCAACTAGCGAGCAGCACAGCTGCAGTTATGAATATTGAGTAAGAAAATGAATCAAGCAGAACGGTAACAGCAATAAACAAAAGCGCAATGATGATAGCTGTAATAATGCGTTGCTTTAGCACCTTAGTTTTCTGCATCCTTTACGTTGTCATGCAGCCCATAGCGCCGCTGTCTCGATGTAAAGTCATCCAGAGCCAACTGTAACTGTGCTTCATCAAAATCTGGCCAGTAACAATCAGTAAAATACAATTCAGTGTAGGCGAACTGCCACAACAAGAAATTACTGATACGACTTTCTCCACCGGTTCGAATACACAGATCTGGATCAGGATATTCATTCAAGCTGGTAAAGCTCTGCACTAAGTCGATAGTGACCTCATTAGGATCGATTTCGCCAGCTTTAACTTTTTCCGCGATAGTTTTACTGGCATTCGCTATATCCCATCTTCCACCGTAATCGGCTGCGACAATTACTGTGGTCCCAGTATTTTTTTCAGTCAGGGCTTCGACTTCAGCCATGTTGGTTAATAATTTGGACGAGAATTCTGAGCGATTTCCGATAAACCTTAAGCGCACATTATTTTTATGCAACTGCTTGATTTCTTTACGCTTTAACACAGTTAAAAATAGCGCCATCAGGCCCTGAACTTCTTTAGTTGGGCGCAGCCAATTTTCACTGCTGAAAGCGAAAAGCGTGAGGTAGTTTATGCCACGACGGACACAGGAATTGACGATCTCTCGAGCAGCTTCCGCACCATGACGATGTCCTGACTTCGGCTGCAAACCTTTTGCTCGAGCCCAGCGATTATTTCCATCCATGATGATGGCAATGTGTTCAGGTAATTTGTCTGTTGGGTCAGGTGTCATATTTAATTGGCTTTTGCTGCGTCGACTACCTGAAAAGTGCGGAACTAGTAATAAATAGGCTTGTGCAAATTAGAACGACAGCAAATCAGTTTCTTTGACCTGAAAAGCAGATTCAATGGCAGCAATGTACTTATCAGTAAGTTTTTGTACTTGCTCTTCTGCTCTTCGCCGTTCGTCTTCGCTAATTTCTTTTTCTTTTTCCAATTCTTTGAAATCAGAATTCGCATCACGACGAATGTTTCGGATAGCTACCCGCGCATTTTCTGCTTCGTTCTTTGCCTGCTTCGTGTATTCGCGGCGGGTTTCTTCTGTAAGTGGAGGCATTGGTACACGGATCGTGTCACCGTTATTGGAAGGATTTAAGCCAAGGTCAGATTTCAAGATCGACTTTTCGATCTCGCTGATTTGATTTTTCTCCCAGGGAGAAATTATCAAAGAGCGACCTTCTTCGACGTTTACATTGGCTAACTGATTCAGCGGTGTATCTGCACCATAATAAGAAACCATTATGCTATCGAGTATGCTTGGATGTGCTCGGCCTGTTCGAATTTTCTTGAAGGCCTCTTCGAGTGAAGCAACACTCTTCTGCATTCGCTCTTCGGCGTCTTCTATAATTTCGTCGATCATGGTCTTTTCCTTCTGCTAAGCCCTATGTAAACGCAGTTATTCAATCAGGGTGCCATCAGGTTTACCCATTACATTGTCCAGCAATGCTCCTGGACGAGTCATATTGAACACTTTGATGGGGACTTGGTGGTCTCGACTCAGACAAATAGCCGTAAGATCCATCACTCCCAGTTTCTTCTCTAACACTTCGTCATAGGTGAGCTTATCAAACTTTTTAGCATCAGCATTAGTTTCTGGATCCGCCGAATACACGCCGTCTACTTTTGTAGCCTTAAGAATAAGATCGGCGTCTATCTCAATGCCGCGTAAACAAGCCGCAGAATCAGTTGTGAAAAAAGGATTTCCAGTTCCCGCCGAGAAGATAACCACATCTGCAGCATTCAAATAGCGAAGTGCGTTTCTGCGATCGTAATGCTCTACCACTCCGCTCATGGGTATGGCTGACATTACGCGGGTTGGAATATTTGCTCGTTCCAGGGCATCGCGCATCGCCAAGGCATTCATAACCGTTGCCAACATGCCCATATGATCGCCAGTTACCCGTTCCATACCAGCGGCATGCAAGCGCGCGCCACGAAACAGGTTACCACCACCAATTACCATGCCGACCTGAACACCAAGACCTACCAACTGACCCACTTCCACCGCCATACGATCAAGCACTTTCGGATCTATGCCGAATTCAGCATCTCCTGTTAGCGCTTCCCCGCTGAGCTTAAGCAGTATGCGATTGTATTTGCGATCTGTCTTAGGCATTTTTTGTTTAATAGTTTTCCTGGTCTTATCCGTTTAGTTGAGCGGCGACTTCGGCAGCAAAATCATCGTCTTCTTTTTCGATTCCATCACCGACCTCGTATCGTACAAACTGCACGATTTCCGCACCTGCTTCTTTCAACAGATCCACAACCTTTGTGTCTGGATCTTTTACGAAGGGTTGTTCCAACAGGCTAACTTCGGCGACAAACTTGCGCAGCCGTCCACTAATCATTTTTTCCACGATTTCTTCAGGTTTACCACTTTCTCTTGCATGAGCCGAATAAATTTCTGATTCCTTGGCAAGAACATCTTCAGGCACGTCTTCAGGCCGAACGACCATTGGATTAACTGCAGCGACATGCATGGCAATATCCCGAGCGAGCGTTTCGTCTCCTCCTTGCAATGAAATCAAGACCGCAATCTTATTGTTACTGTGCACATAGCTTTCGACTATGCCCTGATTTGCGTCATCGAATTGCAGGCGCGCTACGCGGCGAACATTGATGTTCTCACCGATCTTCTGTACGAGTGCTTGACGCGTATCTTCTAATCCAGCGTCTAATAATGCGGGGACGTCGGCATCACTATTGGAAAATGCCAATTCCAAACCTTGCTGAGCAAATGCCAGAAAGTTTTCGTCTCGTGCAACGAAATCAGTTTCACTATTAACTTCAATGACTACGCCGTAGTTGCCATCTTCTGCAATTTTTGTCATCACCACGCCTTCTGCGGCAACGCGACTGGCTTTCTTTGCTGCTTTTAAACCACTGGCCTTGCGCAGATCTTCGATGGCTTTTTCCATATCGCCAGCTGCTTCCGCTAACGCCTTCTTACAATCCATCATTCCTAAGCCAGTACGCTCACGCAATTCTTTAACCATACTCGCAGTAATAGTTGTCATTGTTTTGCCTCGTTCCTTAATCTAACGAAGTAGAGCACTTCGCTACTGTATTCATTTGTAAAAAGGGGGCTACACGCCCCCTTACTGTCTTCTCATCTAGTCTTTAACTAGATTTGATACCGCAGATGTGAGGAAACTTCCTGCAAATTACTTTGCCTTTTTGGCAGCAGCTTTTTTCTTAGCTGGTGCTTTTTTGGCAGGCGCTTTCTTCGCAGGTGCCTTCTTTGCGGGTGCTTTTTTCTTTGCAGGTGCCTTCTTCTTAGCAGGGGCTTTTTTCTTTGCCGGTGTCTTTTTCTTGGCCGGTGCCTTAGCTGCTTTTGCAGGTTTCTCTTCTGCCTTGGCTTCTACAGCCGGGGCTTCTTCTGTTACTTCTACTGTTACTTCTTCGGCTGCGTCTTCTGCTGCTGCTTCTTCGGTAGGAGCCTCAACTTCAGCAGTTTCATCCACCGCGGCTTCCTCGACAGGCGCCTCTGCTGTGGCTTCTTCTGCAGCGGCCTCTACTTCAGCCGGCTCTTCTTTTGCATCCGTAGCAGCTGCTTTAGCTGCCGGTTCATCGTCATCGACTTCGATGAATTCACCTTGACCTGGACCACTGCGTGCACGGCCCTCGACACAGGCATCGGCTACCGAGGTGGCATAGAGCTGAATCGCGCGAATAGCATCGTCGTTGCCTGGAATCACGTAGTTAACGCCTTCCGGGTTGCTGTTGGTATCGACTACACCAATAACAGGAATTCGAAGATTGTTGGCTTCTGTCACCACGATGCGCTCATGGTCAACATCGATAACAAAAAGTGCGTCTGGCAAACCGCCCATGTCTTTAATCCCACCGATGCTGCGTTCCAATTTCTCTTTAGCACGCTTCAGCATTAGTGCTTCTTTTTTAGTAAGACGATTAAAAGTGCCATCCTGTTCCTGGGTTTCCAGTTCTTTGAGACGCTTTATTGAGCCACGAATGGTTTTGTAATTCGTTAGCATGCCTCCTAACCAACGATGGTTAACATAGGGCATTCCAGCACGTTCAGCCTGCTCTCGAACTATTTTGGCTGCCGCTCTTTTGGTACCTACGAAAAGAATTTTCTTCTTCTTGTCAGCAAGATCAGCAATTTCCTCCAGCGCTGAATTTAACGCCGGTACGGTATGCTCGAGATTGATTATGTGGATTTTATTGCGAGAGCCAAATATGTAGGGCTCCATTTTTGGATTCCAGTAGCGACACTGGTGTCCGAAATGCACTCCTGCACGGAGCATTTCTTTCATGCTTACAGTCATTTTGTATCCTTCGGTTCGGGTTAGGCCTCCATACACCCCATGAATCAACCCGAGCTACCAGTAAAATCGGTTGCTAGGGCACCCAGACCACATGTGACGGTGTATGTGCGACGTTAAGTTAGTATTTATGCACTTTCTGCGGGTAATTTAAGAGCTACCCACAGAGCGCGCCGCTTTATACCATAATCCGCCCTCTTCCGAAAGCCATTGCAGGCCATATTAAATCCCTTTCAGGACGCAGAAATACTGGTGTTTACTCGCCTTTAGCAACTGCCTCCAACTGTATTCTCGCGGTGTCCTGCTTTAAAATAGCCAGCTTTTGCAAGACTAAGAAGTATCTGGATTTCCTGGGAGCATGACAATTCATATAAAAACCGCCGATGATGTCGCCAAAATGCGGGTGGCAGGCAAATTAGCATCCGAAGTTCTTGAGATGATTGGGCCCCATGTGCAGCCAGGGGTTAGTACCGGGGAACTGGACCGTATTTGTCATAAATACATCGTTGAAGAACAAGACGCCGTTCCTGCGCCGCTTAATTACAATGGATTCCCGAAATCCATTTGTACGTCAGTAAATCACGTTATCTGCCATGGCATTCCTAGCGACGGCAAGATCCTTAAAGCTGGCGACATCCTTAATATAGACATAACTGTCATTAAAGATGGCTTCCATGGTGATACCAGCAAAATGTTTTGCGTGGGCGAAGTGCCGGACCATGCCAAACGATTGATTCGGATTACTCAGGAGTGTCTCTATAAGGCCATCGAAATCGTTCGCCCAGGTATCACTTTGGGCGACATCGGTCATGTCATTCAGCAACATGGCGAAGCCAATAATTATTCAATTGTGCGTGAGTATTGCGGTCATGGAATCGGTCGAATTTTCCATGAAGAGCCTCAGGTTTTACATTATGGCAAGCCTAATACCGGCACCCAGATAGTCGAAGGCATGACCTTCACTATCGAACCCATGCTCAACGCAGGCACTCGTTATACAAAACTTTCACGCAAAGATGGTTGGACAGTAACCACTAAAGATCGCCGCCTCTCGGCGCAATGGGAGCACACATTGGCTGTAGGCAATGCCGGTTGTGAAGTGCTAACTCGACGTTCAGATGAAGCACTGTGAGTGAAATCGAGTTTGATACCAATGATGCGGAAATAGCGACCGATTTTCTCGCAGACACTGAGCTGCTCGATATTGCCCAACTTCGAGCTGCTGTAGCGGATGCAGGTAGCCCCATCCCGCTACTAAAAAATGCACTACAGCAGTCATCCGAAGTCCTTCATTCACGCTACAAACAAAATCTAAACATAAGCAACATAGTTTGCGGCCGTGCCTGGGTGGTCGATGAAATATTGCGTTTGGCCTGGCAAGCTCAAAACTGGCCAGATCCGAATAACATTAGCCTGGTGGCAGTAGGCGGTTACGGTCGTGGTGAGTTACTTCCCCACTCTGACATCGACCTTCTCTTGCTGATTCGCAAGAATCGAGACACGAAGAAATACAAAAATTACATAAGCTCCTTCCTTACCATGTTATGGGACATTGGCTTAGAGCCTGGTCACAGTGTCCGTTCAGCTCGCCAGTGCAAACAAGAAGCAGTGAAGGACATTACCGTTGCTACGGCTCTTATGGAATCCAGACTTTTAGTTGGGCCGGACGATTTGCATACACTTATGTATGCAGCAACGAACAACAAACGCGTTTGGCCGATTAAAAAATTCGTAAGTGCCAAGATCGATGAACAAGTCGCACGTCACGGAAAATATCATGACGTTGATTACGCACTAGAACCCAATGTTAAAACTTCCCCCGGGGGACTCCGCGACATTCAGACCATTGCCTGGGTGACTAAGCGTCACTTCGGCGCCAGCTCATTTAAAGATCTGGTCACCCTTGGCTTTCTCAAAGAATCTGAAGAAACAATGATAAATAAAGGACAGCAGTTTCTTTGGAAATTGCGCTATGGCTTGCACTACCTGGAAGGACGCAGCGAAGATCGCTTGTTGTTTGACAAGCAACGGGAACTCGCCCAATTGTTTGAGTACAAGGACGATGAGAATAGTCTCGGTGTCGAAAAATTAATGAAGCAGTACTATCGGGTTGTGGGAACTTTGCGTGAGTTAAATGACGTGTTGTTGCAGCACCTGGATGAGGTCATATTAAGAGCCGGCGAGAAAGAGAAAATCAAACCGCTTAACAAGAGATTTCAAATACGCAACGACTATATCGAAGTCGTGCATCCGCAAGTATTCGAGCGCAATCCTTCAGCATTAATAGAAGTCTTCGTGCTGATGGGAGACAACCCACAAATCAAAGGCATTCGAGCCTCGACTATTCGACTGTTACGAGAAAATCGACGTTTAATCGATGACGATTTTCGTCAGGACATTCGTAATGTGACTCTATTCATCGAATTACTGCGCACGCAAAACCACATGACCCTGCATCTTCGCCGCATGGCTCGATACGGCATCCTCGGTCGCTATCTGCCGGAGTTTGGGCAAATTACCGGGCAGATGCAGCACGATTTATTCCATATCTACACGGTCGATGCCCATACACTGCAAGTCGTAGAAAACATGCGCAAGTTCCGCTTACCACAAGCCGCAGAATTGTTTCCCGTTGCCGCCCACATCTTTAAAGGCTTGCCGAAAGTAGAACTACTTTATATAGCCGGTCTCTATCACGACATTGCAAAAGGTCGAGGCGGTGATCACTCTGAGCTCGGCAAAGTAGATGCCGTAAATTTTTGCGATAGACACAGACTGAGTAGTTGGGATGCCAGCCTGGTGTCATGGTTGGTCGATAAGCACCTACTCATGTCTATGACGGCTCAGCGCAAAGACGCCAACGATCCTGAAGTAATCAAAGAATTTGCTGAGTTAATGGGCGACAAGCTGCACCTTGATTACCTCTATGCAATGACAGTAGCCGATATCTGCGCAACCAATCCAGAATTATGGAATAGCTGGCGAGCTACTTTATTGCGTCAACTCTACCTGAACACGAAGCGGGCATTTCGCCGCGGCCTGGAAAATCCGATAAATCGCCAGGAACGCATCGCAGATAAGAAAGAAACTGCACAGGCAAAACTGCTGGAAAGAGGATTGAACGAAGCTCAAATCGAGGGTGTGTGGTCTCTGGCTGACGATGAATACTTTCTGCGCGAATCAACCGCCAACATTGTCTGGCATACAGAAGGCATTGCGAGTTTTAACGGCGACGGCCCATTAATTCTTATCCAGGACATAAGTGAAAGCACAGAAGGCGAAGGGGCAACTCAAATTTTTATCTATACCACCAATGCGGACTTTCTCTTTGCCAATAGTACTGCGGCGTTTGAAAAACTAAACCTGAACATCTACGGTGCGCGTATTTTTACTTCTTCCAACGATCATTGTATGGATACTTTTACGGTGCTGGAAAACAATGGTCACCCAGTTGGGAACAATCCAAAGCGGAGAGAAGAAATTGAAAACATGCTTATTGAACACTTGCAGTCTGGAAACAAAGCCATCGCCCCCGCCCGATTCCGTTGGTCCCGCAAAGATAAATATTTTGCCAAATCGATCGAAGTAACTTTCGTTAATACGCCAGAGAAAGATTATTCAACCTTAGAAGTTAATTGTCCTGACCAACCAGGAATTCTTGCATCTGTTGGCAAAATTTTGGCTGTCAACGATGTCAATCTGAAAGACGCCCGGATAACCACTCTGGGAGAACGGGTAGAAGACTTGTTCTTTATTACTGACAAAGACGGTCAGCCAATTGAAGAAACGACTCTTGTCGAAAAAATTCAAGCGGAAATTAAAACTGAACTTGAAGAACGGATGGTGGCTTAAAAGTGATTACTCTGTTCGGCATCAACAATTGCGACACTGTCAAAAAAACCAAAAAGTGGCTGGAAGAGCAAGGTGCAGAATACAACTTTCATGATTACAAGAAGCTTGGTTGTTCCGAGGAGCTCGCGAAACAATTTCTTGAGCAATTCGAATTGAAAGAAGTAATTAATACGCGTGGGACAACCTGGCGCAAACTTTCCGATGAAGACAAGAGCACACTAAATCCCAAATCCGCGGTGGTTTTGATGCAAACTCAGCCATCGATCATCAAGCGCCCCATTCTCGATATCGATGGGCAATGGGTGATAGGATTCGATACCGAATTACTCTCCACCTTAATTGAATAATTAGCATACCTGGATCACAACCATGAGTGGAACCAACTTACATAGTTTTGCGCTTGGGATCGCCTCAAGAAATGCAAATGGCGAAATCATTGAAGTTTATTACCCCCTGCCTCAACTAAATCCAGCGGCTGGCCCCGCGGAAATAATTCTCGAGCACAGTCGTGAAATTGACGGCAATGGCTACTGTGAGCTCTCTCAGCAATCCTTACAAGCACTGGGAAAAGCATTTTCCGCAGCAGGAGAATCAGCACATAACGCTATTGCGCAAAAGTTGGCGACGAGTAATAAAACGCAAATTTTGACTGTATTGAGAGACGATAGCGCTCCAAATTCCATTCCCGAAGCATTCTTAAAATTGCATTTGCTTTCCCACCGCCTGGCCAAGCCTCACGAACTTAACTTAGATGGCGTATTCGGCGTATTAAAGAATTTAGCCTGGACCAATCAAGGCGCAATAGACCTGGCTGATCTTCCCGCTCGTCAACTGGATGCACGTGTAAACGATGAGTCTTTCGACGTGTACTCTGTTGATAAGTTTCCGAAGATGACCAGCTATGTTGTACCCACCGGCGTACGCATTGCCGATACCGCTCGGATTCGACTAGGTGCTCATATTGGCGAAGGCACCACGGTAATGCATGAGGGATTTGTGAACTTCAATGCGGGTACTGAAGGAACTGCAATGATTGAAGGAAGAATCTCTGCTGGCGTAGTGGTCGGGGAGAATAGTGATTTAGGGGGTGGCTGTAGCACCATGGGAACCCTATCCGGTGGTGGCACTGAAATAATAAGCGTTGGCAAAAACTGTTTAATCGGAGCCAATGCCGGTATTGGTTTTCCATTAGCCGATGGTTGTATAGTCGAGGCAGGGCTTTATGTCACAGCGGGCACTAAAATAAACCTGCTGGATGCTAATGGCGAGCTTATAAAAACTGCCAAGGCAAAAGAGATTAGAGAGATCGAAAATTTACTGTTTCGACGCAACTCCCTAAGCGGCGCCGTAGAATGTGTGCCCATTAAGAATGCCATCAGTCTTAATGAAGAGCTTCACGCCCACAATTAGGATTAATTATGTCTGCCACACTGGATTTGGCAAAACAACTGATCGCGCGAAGATCAATCACTCCCGATGATAACGGTTGTCAGCAACTAATTGCAGAGCGCTTGAGCGCTTTGGGATTCTCAATTCAACTCTACCCCTTTAATGATGTCTCGAATCTGTGGGCGGAAATTGGAGAAAGCGGCCCGCTTTTCGTATTTGCCGGCCACACTGACGTGGTTCCTCCTGGCCCTCTCGAAGAATGGTCCTATGATCCGTTTACACCGACGGAGCAGGATGAGTTTCTCTATGGTCGAGGCTCAGCGGATATGAAATCCAGCCTGGCTGCCATGATTACCGCAACAGAAAAATTTCTAAGGGAAGACAGTTTGAATTTCCGCCTGGGTTTTCTAATCACGAGCGATGAAGAAGGCCAGGCTATAAACGGCACTCGAAAAGTCATAGAAACATTTAATAGCGAGAACAAAAAGATCGATTACTGCCTGGTTGGAGAACCAAGTAGCACAGAAAAATTAGGCGATACCATAAAGGTCGGCAGACGTGGCTCATTAAGCTGCAAACTGAAGATTATCGGTATAAAGGGTCATGTAGCTTATCCACAGCTGGCATCCAATCCTATCCATAACGCCCTCCCGGCATTGGCAGAATTAACGAATGCCGAATGGGACAGCGGCAATGACAGTTTTCCACCAACCAGCTTTCAAATATCTAACATTCATGCTGGCGTGGGTGCCAACAACGTTATTCCAGACACGATGGAAGTTGACTTTAATCTGCGTTATTCCACAGAACTGGATGCCGAAACAATTAAAACAAGGGTGCAATCGATACTAGACAAGGACGAGTTTGAATATGAGATTAATTGGCATCTTTCGGGAGAACCCTTCCTTACTTCAGCACCAGAATTAATCGACTTAGTCGCGAGCAGTGTCGCTGAAGAGACTGGAATTGACCCTGAACGAACTACCAGTGGCGGCACTTCCGATGGTCGCTTTATCTCACCTGCAGGAGCTCAGGTCGTCGAATTTGGACCCTGCAATGCCACTATTCACAAAATTAACGAACGCATTCGAATTAGTGATATCGATTTATTAGCCAATGTCTACGAATCAGTCTTGCAGCGAATGGTTCAGTTGAGCAAGTAAACATCAAAGCGACTGCTACTCCCTTTAAAACTTAGATTTGGCTCACGATCGCTGATAAAGGGTGAATTTTTCGCTCGCTTCACAACAATACGCTCAATGGCAATAGCTTCAGCTTCAGCAAACAGTGCCTCTCCGTTAGCATTCTTTCCTACTACATCCTGTAAATAAGTCATCCCCTTCTTCGCTTGCGCAGAATTCGATTTCGCTGGAAACATGGGATCCAAATAAACTACCTGAACCTGTTCGATCTGGATATCAGGCTGTAGAAAGTTTTCGTGACGAATTTCCAATGCAGATAATGCATCAGCCTGCGTTTTGCCTAATTGCACATAACGCTCAATGCCATCACTGAGTAAGGCAAAAACTATTGGGTTTTGTTCAAGTGCCATTACAAAACAGCCGGCGATCGTAAATAAAAAACTATCCGTTCCTAATCCGGCGGTAGCATCAAGAATAGTGGGACGTTTGCCCTTGCCTACGCCCGCAGCTTTTAAAAGGTTTTGCTTGAACAGTGCATCGCTGGCACGCCGCTGTAATTGCGTAAAATCTACGCTCAGTGGCCCAGGAGCAATTTTAGCTGTGGACTGAAGAGAAAGAGCGCTATCTTCATAATAAAGAATAAAATGCGCATTGAATTGAGGAGCTTCTTGCAGATGACACAAAGGCAGATCAAGAGTTTGCTGCAGACTTAACTCTGCAGAATTGGGCTCAATATTGTTATAGGCAATAACAATCTTTGCCTGCTTCATAAGGCAACGGTAAGTATGAATAAAAACAAGGCGAGACCTAGTCGATAAATTACGAAAGGCAGGAATCCGACTCGTTCGATAAGCCGCATAAAATAATGAATACAAGCAAAGGCCACTATTCCAGAAACCACAATGCCATAGCTCAAGGGAATTAATTGTTCAGAGACTGATTCGTTATTGATCAGATCAATACTACGCAACAAAAAGCTGCCGAAAATTATTGGAATCGCCAGTAGAAAAGATATTTTTGCCGAAGCCTGGCGCGAAAGTTGGCAGAACAAGGCGGCCGTCATGGTAATACCAGACCTCGATGTGCCGGGGATCAAAGCAAGAGCCTGGGCAATTCCGATTAGTAATCCATGTTTCCAGTTCAAATCTGATAAGGTATTTGTCCTTGCGCCTACCTGGTCAGAATACCAGAGCAAAATTGCAAATAATGCTGAAGTTGAAGCCAGCACGATTCCCGACCTGGCATAATTTTCGACAATCTCATTAGCGAAAAATCCTGCCACGGCTCCAGGAATTGTGGCGATAATTATTATCCAGGCTAACTTACTTTCTTCACTGGCTTGCTGACCTGTTATTTGCCGTAACCAAGCCATAAATAGAGATAGAACATCATGGCGAAAATAAAATAACACCGCAAACAACGTTCCTAAATGCACGGCGACATCGAAGGTTAGGCCTTGATCGGGCCAATCCAGAATCAACGAAGGCAAAATCAAATGTGCGGAGGATGAAATCGGTAGAAACTCAGTTATACCCTGAATTATTGCCAGTATTGTTAATTGCAGGTAACTGAGATCCATGACAACTCGATTATGAACGGTAGTCCAATTGTTCTTTAACGTAGTTTGGTAACAACTCTTCTGCTTGCACAGTTTCTTCCCTGGCTAGTTTTTCCAATGCAAATTCACAAAGATCTTCCATGGAAGCATCCAGATCAACTTTGCAATCAGCTAGTTCGATGCCCAATTTCGCTTCCAGGGTTTCTTTGTCCTGCCAGCCCGGACCAATTCCTAATAAGCTCTTCGTGGAAAAATTTGGTAATTCTTCTGCACTGTCATTGAATTCAACGACACGTTCCTGGTTTTGTAGCAGGACATTAGTGCCATTTCTACTATAGGCACCGAAATACACTTCTTGTTCCCTGGCTGGCAAACACACTAGAAACATTTCATGCTCAAATTGTTGACTCGCAGCATGAGCTAAGAGTGCGAGAGAAGAAATCCCTATAAGCGGCGTTGAGTTTGCCATACTCAAGCCTTGTGCCACACCAAGACCTATACGTAGCCCTGTGAACGAACCTGGTCCCGTTACAGTAGCAATCGCATCAAGCTGAGAAATATCCAGCAGTGCCTCGCTTAGCGCTTGCTGTATTAGTGGCAGTAATCGCTGTGCGGCAAGTCGCGGTTTTTCAGTTTTGTATTCTTGAAATTTCCCATCGACGGAAAGTGCTACCTTGGTAGTAGAAGAGGAGCTATCGATGGCAAGTAACTTTGGCATGTAGGTTAACTGCGCGAATGATACAGATACGAAAAATCCCTCTTGATTGAATCAAGAGGGATTTTTTAAGGTGACGAGTTCTCATCTGCCGTCTGGATACTCACAGAACTGCCGGCAGATACTATGGCTAAAACTCGTTCCAGCTAGGGCTTAACGCTTCCTGCGTGCTGCCTTTTTCTTTCTAGCTGGAGCTTTCCTTTTCTTAGCAGCTTTACGCTTTGCTGGCTTGCGCTTGGCCTTTTTCTTGGCTTTGCGCTTCGCTGGCTTACGCTTGGCTACTTTCTTCTTAGCCTTTTTCTTGGCCGCTTTACGCTTCGCTGGCTTGCGCTTAGCTGCCTTTTTCTTGGCTTTGCGCTTCGCTGGCTTACGTTTCGCTGTTTTCTTCTTGGCTTTCTTCTTAGCCGCTTTACGCTTCGCTGGCTTACGCTTGGCTACCTTCTTCTTAGCCTTTTTCTTAGCCGCTTTACGCTTTGCTGGCTTACGCTTAGCTACTTTTCGCTTCGCTGCCTTTTTAGCTGCAGATCTGCGTTTCACTTTACGCTTTGCCTTTTTCTTCGCTGCTTTGCGCTTGGCTGGCTTACGCTTGGCTACTTTCTTTTTAGCCTTCTTCTTGGCGGCTTTGCGTTTTGCTGGCTTGCGCTTAGCTGCCTTCTTCTTGGCTTTGCGCTTCGCTGGCTTACGCTTCGCTGCTTTCTTCTTAGTTTTCTTCTTGGCTTTCTTCTTAGCCGCTTTACGCTTGGCCGGCTTACGCTTAGCTGCCTTACGCTTGGCTACCTTCTTCTTAGCCTTCTTCTTGGCGGCTTTGCGCTTTGCTGGCTTACGCTTAGCTACTTTACGCTTCGCGGCTTTCTTTGCAGCCGATCTACGTTTTACTGCTTTTTTCTTCTTAGCTTTCTTCTTAGTTTTCTTCTTAGCGGCTTTACGCTTAGCCGGCTTGCGCTTAGCGGCCTTTTTCTTGGCTGCTTTTTTCTTAGCCTTCTTCTTGGCTGGTTTGCGCTTAGCTGCCTTACGCTTGGCTACCTTCTTCTTAGCCTTACGTTTTACAGCCTTTTTCTTCGTTGCTTTCCTTCGAACTACTTTCTTCTTGGCTGCTTTACGTTTCACTGCCTTCTTCTTAGCCACCTTCCGTTTAGCAGGTGCCTTTTTCTTTTTTGCTGCTTTTTTCTTAGCCATAGGTTTCCCCGTCATTTTCCGATTTAAAGATTTCCTTTTTGCCGCCTTTCGAGCTGCTGTCTTTGCTTTGGCAGCAGCCTTCTTGGTAGCGCTTCTCTCCTTTACAGCTGCTTTTTTAGCGGCAATCCTTGCCTTCAAAGCAGCTTTTCGAGCTCGCTTAGCGACTCTCGTCGTTTCTGCTTTAGCTCTCTTCCTTTTCCATTTAGCGATGAAAGCGTTAACCGCTTTCTCTAAATCTGCGTCAGCTTGTACTTGTTCTTCGAGTTTTTTAGCTTTAGACCTCAGTGCAGTTTCAACTGCTCTGGCTTTTGCTTTTGCTGTTCGTATTTTGGCGTTAAGTGAAGCAGCTTTGGCTGCAACTTTTCGAGAGGCGTTTTGTGCAGTAACCGCCGCTTTCTTTTTTACGGCAGTCTTAGTCTTGCTGGCAGCTTTCTTAGCTGCAGCTGCTTTTTTTCTCGCAGATGCAGCTTTTTTTAACGCTGCTCCAGCTTCTTTTTGTAGTTTAGCTACCGCGGCGTTTGCTCTTTTCAAAGCGGGACTATTAATATTTTTAGTCTTCGCCTTTTTCTTAGCAGAAGCTTTCATACTTGTTTTAACTTTCGGCACTTATTAAAAACCCCGAGAAATTTAATCACGGTTGCTTAAGTTAACAATCGAACTCACTGCTTGCGCGCAACATATCACAAATTTTATCTGGCTTACTACAAAACTTATAATTTTAAAGAACGTTTTTCGTTTAAGCATGCAAAAAACACCACTTCTACATGGTATCCAAAACATATTTCGCTTATTAAATAGAAAACTTTAAGAAAACAACTTAAAAACATTAAAAAAAATTTCCTATAAACGGCAATTAGTTTGCCAACTTTAGTTTCTAACCACGCTTTTTTTAAGAATAAACAACAAATTTGTTGTTTTTTTAACTTAAAACTAAAAAAATTAACCAATAACTAAGATTACTAACTAATTTTTCGTAAAATCTGTGTTCTAACTCGCATAAAAACAAAAAACCCGGCATTTACGCCGGGTTTTTTGTTTTTAAAGAAAAGATTTTTTAATTTAGCGCTGCAATGATTTCGTTTTTAATTTCATCAACACTCGCAACACCATTTACTTTAATAACGCTTACATTACTACTTGAGTTAGATAATTCTGTGTAAAAATTAACCAATGGTTTTGTTTGTTCATGATAAACCGCCAATCTTTTTCGCACAGTGTCTTCTTTATCATCATCTCGTTGAATAAGATCTTCTCCGCTTTCGTCGTCCTTACCTTCTGCTTTCGGGGGATTGTAGACAACATGGTAAACACGTCCTGAATCGAGATGAACTCTTCTACCGCTTAATCTTTTAACAATTTCATCGTCAGGCACATCGATTTCCAGGACTACATCTATTTCAACTTTTTCATCAACCATTACCTGCGCTTGCGGAATCGTACGAGGAAAGCCGTCGAATAAAAATCCGTTGGCACAATCTTGTTGCTGAATACGTTCTTTAACTAACGCGATAATTATGTCATCGGTAACTAAGCCTCCCGACGCCATCACCTGTTCTACTTGCAGCCCTAACTCAGTTTTAGCCTTTACTGCTGCGCGCAACATATCGCCTGTTGAAATTTGGGGTATACCGAACTTTTCAGTGATGAACTGTGCTTGCGTGCCTTTACCGGCCCCAGGCGCCCCCAATAATATGATTCTCATTAATAACTCCTATTCGCTTTTAACATTGAAAATCAGCTATAAACCGTTAACTTTTGCTTGTTCCCACAATTGATTAAGGTCATCTAGACTCGATTCCGCTACTGATTTACCTTCTTTATTTAGTCTTGATTCTATCCACTTAAATCTGTTTTCAAACTTGGTATTGGCATCGCGCAGTGTTAACTCTGGATCGACACCGGTGTGGCGCGCGACATTAACAGCGGCAAACAGCACATCACCGAGTTCTGACTGAATTGCCTCGTGCTCTCCATCTTTTATCGCTTCTTCCAGCTCTTCTATTTCTTCTTTTAACTTAGCAACGACTGGAGATAACTCCTGCCAATCAAAACCAACTTTTGCAGCACGCTTTTGTAATTTTAGCGCCCTAGCTAACGCAGGAAACGCACGAGGAACATCATTCAGAATACTTTCCGCTTCAGTTCCGCTGTCCGCAGATGATTTTCTTAAAAACTTGTTCTCTTTTTCCTGCTTCTTAATCGCTTCCCAGTTAACGACAACCTGTTCGGAAGAAATATCTGACTTTGTGCCAAAATTTGTCACCTGGCCTTCAGGAAACACATGAGGGTGTCGTCTTACCAATTTATTGGTAATTGCATTTGCAACATCATCAAAATTAAACAGCCCTTCTTCTTGCGCAATTTGCGCATAAAAAACCACCTGGAAGAGTAAATCACCCAACTCATCTTCCAATTCCACCATATCTTGTTTCTCAATGGCATCCACTACTTCATACACTTCTTCAAGTGTAAAAGGTATTAGTGATTCAATAGATTGTTCTAAATCCCAAGGACAACCATTGTCTTTGTCCCTCAACATGCTCATCAGTGCAATAAGTTTTCCAATAGCACTTTTTCTATCGAATTCTGTAATACTCATAGCAACAGTTCAGAGCTCTTTAGACTCAAGGATGAATTCAGCCATGGATTCAACATGGGTCGTGTGGGGAAACATATCCATTACTCCAACGGAATTCAATTTGTATCCTCGCGCAATTAACTCCGCGGCATCTCTTGCTAGCGTAGCTGGATTACAGGAAATATATAAAATCTTATTAGCACCCAGCTTGGCAATTTGAGAAATGATTTCAAGAGCACCAGAGCGCGGTGGATCAAGCAGTATTTTTGTAAAAGGCTGTTTAAGCCAAGCTTTTGCATCAATGTTAGCGGTTAAATCCGCGGCAAAAAATTCCGCGTTATCGATACCATTGTGTTCTGCGTTTTCCTGCCCTCGTTTAACCATCTCTTCGCTTCCTTCAATGCCAACTACTGCCTGACAATGTTTAGCAATGGGAAGAGTAAAGTTGCCCAATCCACAAAAAAGGTCGAGAACCACATCTTCATCGGTGAGATTCAACATTGAGACTGCTCGACTGACAATCGAACGATTGATTTCAGCGTTTACCTGGGTGAAATCCATCGGATGAAAAGACACACACAGATCAAATTCAGGTAAGAAATAGTGCAGCCTTTCCGCTGACTCGGTGGGATATAGCTTAAATACGCTATCGATCCCTGCTGGTTGCAGGTAGACATCGATATTTTCAGACTCGGCAAATTCGCAAATTAGTTCTTTATCGTCTTCACAAAGCGCTTTTAAGTGTCGAATCACCAATGCGACTTGCAGTTCTTCCATTGATTCACGGGTTTTTTCTCCTACTGCCACTTCTATTTGCGGAATATCCGAATTCGCTTTCAACCCAATAAGAAAATCTCGTAGCGGTTGAATGAGTCTGGCGAATTCTTGAGCCAAAACCTGGCAATCATTCATGTCGGTTATAAAGCTGCTGTATTTCTCCCTGAAACCAACCAGTACGCCGCCTTTTTTAACAACTTTACGCACAGCTAAACGCGCCTTGCGCCGGTAATGGGTAGTATTGGCTTTTATTTGTGGAAGTAGCTGAAAACTGTCTGCAGCTAAATTAGTTGTACGTTGCAGATGTTCAAGCAATACAGATTCTTTGAAATCTAACTGCCTGTCTGTATCCCAATGTTGTAAGGAACAACCACCGCAGATCGGCGTAAATTCACAGGGAGGATTAACCCGGCTCGCCGACGGGGAAACGACCTCTTCTACTTTTAACTCTGAAAACTGACTGCGATTACGCACGTAAAGCGCTGAAACTGTTTCGCCTTCCAGCGCACCATCTACAAAGGCAACCTTACCGTCTATATGGCCTATACCTCTTCCTTCATGACTCATAGCAGAAACATCGAGGGTAATCGCCTCGGCAGGCAGTCGATTTCTGCGCCTGCGTCGACTACTCATGAAGAATTTGAATTTGCGTCTGAAGTGGGTTCACTAGCTCGAAGAAAACACGCCAGTGGAGAGATAACGATCTCCGCGATCACAGATAATGGCCACAATGGTGGCATTCTCTATTTGCTTGGATAATTGCAATGCGGCAAATACCGCGCCCCCTGAAGATACGCCGCAAAATATCCCTTCTTCGATGGCCAAGGCGCGCATAGTGTCCTCGGCATCTTTTTGTTCCACATCGATAACTTCATCGACCCGCGAGCGATCGAAAATTTTAGGTAGATATTCTTGAGGCCAGCGACGGATTCCTGGAATGCGAGAGCCATCCTTGGGTTGCAAACCAATAATTTGAACAGCAGGATTTTGCTCTTTGAGATAACGGGATACACCCATAATAGTGCCGGTAGTCCCCATGGAACTCACAAAATGGGTGATTTCGCCTTTCGTGTCACGCCAGATTTCAGGACCGGTGCGCATGTAATGCGCATTAGGATTGTCCTGATTGGCGAATTGATCCAGAACTTTTCCTTTCCCTTCTTGCTGCATTTTAAGCGCAAGATCTCTAGCTCCTTCCATGCCTTCTTGTTCGGTTACCAGAATGAGTTCCGCGCCGTAGGCCACCATGGACGATTTACGCTCAGCGCTTAAATTATCAGGCATGATGAGCGTCATCTTGTAGCCTTTAATGGCAGCCACCATGGCCAAGGCAATACCTGTGTTGCCACTAGTGGCTTCGATTAATCTATCGCCGGGTACAATTTCACCACGTAATTCAGCTTGTTGAATCATGCTCAATGCGGGACGGTCTTTTACGGATCCAGCCGGATTATTACCTTCCAGCTTAGCTAAGACGCTGTTACTGGATTGACCAGGAAGCCTTTGTAATCTGACCAGTGGCGTATTACCAATCAGACTTTCGATGGTTGGGTAAGACATCTCTAAAGCTTGTATCTTGCGGGGTGAAGGAAAGCGCTGAATTCTACACGGAATAGAAGGTGCTATAAAGTGAAGCCAGAAGCGCAAGCCTCGGTTAAATAACTAGCGTTGCGAGGTAAACAGGGAGCGACTATTCAGCGGCTTATCTCCTAAATGTGCTCCCAACGCGAGTCGAAGTAGGTGTTTTGCCGCCGTCGCAGCAGTTTTGTCTGCCAAATTGAGTTCCCGCAAGGCGATAAGATCATAGCCACGAAAAATGCGTGGATTATTTCCTTCGTCTTCAGATATTTCTGTCAGTTCGAATCCAACATCTGGAGTAAATCGATAGTAGCAATCCTGATCGATTGGTTGATGGCTCAAATAGTCTTCATCCAGATTAATGGCGTATCCCAATTCGGCGAGTAAGCCCAATTCAAATTTGCGCAATATAATTTCCATGTTTGAATCTCCCTGCAGAGCTACCAGGGTGTCTTGATAGTTTTTATAGAGCGATTTATGTTCTTCATGGTTATGCAGCAACCGGCACAAGATTTCATTAACGTACAAGCCGCTAAATAGTCTTTCTCCCTGCAATAAGATTGCACCGTGCCCTGCTTCTACCGCGCCAACTGTTTTTACTTCGCCGCGCCCAGTAAAGGAAATGAGCAATGGGTGGAACGCCTGAAGCAATGATCGATATTTTGATTTTTCACGGCGAGCACCTTTTGCTACGGCTCTAACTCGGCCGTAATCCAAGGTGAAAAAGTCGACCAATAGACTTGTATTCTGGAAGGGGATGCTATGTAAAACGTAGGCTGGTTGCAGTTGTACTCGAGATTCCATGGCGACAGGCTAATCAATCCATATAACCGAGGCTTTGCAAGGCTCTCTCGTCATCTGCCCAACCACTCTTAACTTTAACCCAAAGGTTTAACATTACTTTTGTCTCGAAGGCAGCTTCCATGTCTTCACGGGCCGAGCTTCCGATGCGTTTTAATCTATCTCCGTCTTTCCCCACCACTATTCTTTTCTGACCGGGCTTGTCCACCAGGATTAAGCCATGGATGTGCAGTACGGCCCCCTCCTGTTGAAATTTTTCGATCTCTACTGTTACTTCGTAAGGGAGTTCATCGCCTAACTGTCGGGTAACTTTCTCTCGAATTAACTCTGCTGCCAAAAACCGCGAACTGCGATCGGTTATCTGATCTTCAGGGAATAGAAATTCACTCTCAGGTAAGTAATTTTTAACCAGGTTTTCGATGTTCTCGAGATTGTGCCCACCCAGGGCGGATACCGGAACTATTTCAACAAAGTCGTGCTGTTTAGCAAGTTTATCGATATGTGGTAGCAAGGTATTTTTATCCTTGACCAAATCAATCTTATTAATCAACAACAAAACCGGCGTCTTTGTATTTTTCAATAACTCCAATACGCGTTTATCCCCTTCGTTAAAATTCGTTTTTTCAATTAGAAAGAGAATTACGTCGACATCATTCACCACGCTTACCACGGTGTCATTCATTACTCGGTTGAGTGTTTTTTCCTGATTTGCATGCAGCCCTGGTGTATCGACATAAATACATTGATGTTGCTGATCACTGCTAATTCCAAGGATACGGTGGCGAGTAGTTTGCGGTTTGCGCGAGGTGATACTTAATTTTTGCTTTAGCAAGTGGTTAAGCAGTGTGGACTTGCCTACGTTAGGTCTACCGACGATAGCAATTAATCCGCAATGAGTTTTCGTAGTGTCAGGGTTGGTGCTCAATTCGCTGCCTCGAGTACGGCCAGCATGTGCAGTGCGGCTTCCTGTTCCGCAAGACGTTTACTGCTACCTGTTCCTTGCTGAGGCTTACTGTGTGCTTCCACCTTACATTCCACAAAAAACGTTTGCTGATGTGCCTCGCCGGTAATGTCGACAACAGCGTATTCTGGCAATTTTAATCCCTGTGCCTGCATTAACTCCTGTAACCTGGTTTTGGCGTCCTTTTGTTGTTCCAGTGACGAATTGGAATCTACCCTGTCCTTAATCCAGTTTTGGATTAAATGCTTGCAGGGCTCAATTCCACCATCGAGATAGATTGCAGCGATCAAGGCCTCAATGGCATCGGCGAGAATCGAATCCCGTTCATCTCCCCCGCTCTTACGTTCGCCACTGCCAAGCTGAATAAATTCTTTGAGATTAATTTCCCTGGCTATGGCTGCAAGAGTAGTTTTATTAACTAACATCGCCCGCAGGCGACTCAATTCGCCTTCGTCGGCATCCGGCTGATTTTCGAAGAGAACTTCTGCAACAACATAGCCTAACAAGGAATCGCCTAGAAATTCTAAGCGTTCATTGTTGAGTTTATTGGCGCTACGGTGGGTTAATGCGAGATTGGCTAAATCCGGATCCGAAAATTGATGATTTAGAAGATTTTGAAGTTTGTCAAAGTCTATTGCCATCTATTATTGCAATGTTTCGTCGAAGGCAGCGATTACATCAAGATTCGCCACCATTTCAACCCGGGTCTCGTAAGCAATCATGATAACTGCTGCACCATTCTCTTTACGCAGACGAATATTATTTAAATCAAATCCTTGAACTTGATTGATGCGCAAATTATTTGCCACGGAATTTCGTATCTCTTGCAGTGTCATATTGTCAGCCTGACCATTGTCGATCAGTTCCTGACAAAATCCAGTAACCATGTTGTGATCGAGGTAAATCGGCGCAACTTTAAATCCAACTGTGAATAACAGTGTGATCATAATGAGCATCATCAATATTCCATAAAATGATGCGCCACGTTGTTTACTTAGTCTATTTGATTGCAATGTTTTCATGACTTTGCTCACAGAAGTTACGTTTGACCGCAGAGAGGGAATTTCCCAAATTAAGCTCTTTATATCGGCATTTCCGCTACAAACGTCACAATTTTCGATTTTCTAATTTATGCGCTGATTCCTGGCAAATGTAGGTATATTCAGCCCTGGCTCTTTGTGCATCCAGACAGCGATTGCTTTGCCTACAATGTCCTCTTCAGGTACAGCACCCCATTCCCTGCTGTCGCTGGAATTGTCACGATTGTCACCCATCATGAAATAGTGGCCATTGGGGATTATCCAATTGGTTCTAGTCCGGCGGCCGCCAGCGGCGTCAATATGCTGGGTCGAATGTTCAATGCCGCCGATAGTTTCGGCATGCAGTGTTCCCGGCAAATCGCCGATACTGGTTTCTACCAGAATATTTTCCACATATTCCGTGCTTACCAATTCACCGTTTATATAGAGATTCTTGTCCTCATAGCGGACAGTATCACCGGGAAGACCAATAACGCGCTTGATGTAGTATTTATTCTCATGTGGCGGAATAAATACCATGACCTCACCCCGTTGCGGATCATCCACATCCATAATTTTAGTACCAATTACCGGGAGTCGTATGCCATATGCGTATTTATTTACCAGAATGAAATCCCCTACCTCGAGAGTAGGAATCATAGATCCGGTGGGAATCTGAAAAGGTTCGATTAGAAAAGAACGTAGCACTAGTACGATTAACAATACCGGGAAGAATGATTTGGCATATTCGATGACCAGCGGTTCCTGTGCTAGTTCCTCGAGCGCTTGGCTAATGTCTTCCTCGCTCCGCCCTTTAAGCTGAGTTTTCTTGTAATTCTCGATAGCTTCCAAACGCCCTTTCTTAATCAGCAGGCTATCTAGTAACCACAGCGCACCACAAAAGACGACGAGCGAAACTAACACTAATGAAAAATCAATATCCATAGAAGGCAAGAACCTAGCATTTATAAATCAAGATGTGTGTCACTAATCTGCACTGCGAATCACGAATCAACTTTAAGCACAGCCAAAAACGCTTCTTGGGGCACTTCTACGTTACCCACTTTCTTCATACGCTTTTTGCCTGCTTTCTGCTTCTCTAACAATTTCTTCTTGCGCGTTATGTCTCCGCCATAGCATTTTGCCGTCACGTTCTTACGCAATGCCTTTACAGTTTGGCGCGCAATTATCTGGCCACCGATAGCTGCCTGTATTGCCACATCATAAAGCTGTCGGGGAATCAATTCTTTCATCTTTTCGGTTAACAATCTTCCCTTCGAATGGGCATGGTCTCGATGCACAATCAACGCCAGTGCATCTACTTTATCGCCGTTAATAAGAATATCTAAACGCACCAGGTTTGAAGGTTCAAATCTTATAAAATGGTAATCCAGTGAAGCATAACCACGACTCACCGACTTCAGACGATCAAAAAAATCTAACACTACTTCGTTCATCGGTATCTCATAATTTAATGAGACCTGGTTGCCGATAAACTGCATATCCTTTTGTACGCCACGTTTTTCTACACAGAGGGTGATTACACTGCCAAGATGTTCCTGTGGCACCAATATATTTGCCAGCACGATCGGTTCCCGCATTTCTTCAATATTGTTTACCGCCGGTAATCGTGATGGGCTATCCACCCTGACCGTTTCTCCGCTGGATAACTCAACTTCATAAATCACCGTGGGAGCGGTCGTGATCAAGGAAAGATTGTACTCACGCTCGAGCCGTTCCTGAATGATCTCCATATGCAGCATGCCCAGGAAACCACAACGAAAACCAAACCCTAATGCATCGGAATTTTCCGGTTCATAAAAGAGCGAGGCATCATTTAAGGTAAGCTTCGAAAGTGCGTCACGAAAATTCTCGAAATCATCAGACGATACAGGGAATAACCCTGCGTACACCTGCGGCTGAATTTTTCGAAAGCCAGCGAGAGAATCAACGTCTGGAGTGCTAGCAAGCGTTAAGGTGTCGCCAACCGGCGCCCCGTGAATATCTTTAATGCCAGCAACAACGAAGCCTACTTCGCCAGCAGCCAGGCAATCCAGTTCCTGGCGTTTTGGCGTGAACACTCCAACACTGTCGACGACGTGCGCTTTGCCGATGGATTTGGCAATTATTTTATTGCCTTTACCCAATTGTCCGGCCATCACTCTTACTAACGACACTACGCCCAAATAATTATCAAACCAGGAGTCGATTATTAATGCTTGTAAGTCTTCATCTCTGTCACCAACTGGAGGTGGAACTTTGGCGATAATCTCTTCCAAGATATCAACCACCCCCATTCCTGTTTTAGCGCTCGCCGCCACTGCTTCAGTCGCGTCCAAGCCAATTATTTCTTCAATCTCCATGCGCACCCGGTCGGGTTCTGCCTGCGGCAAGTCCATCTTGTTTAATACTGGAATTACTTCCAGACCCTGCTCAATAGCGGTGTAGCAGGTTGCCACAGATTGAGCTTCTACACCTTGTCCAGCATCGACTACCAATAAGGCACCTTCGCAGGCGGCAAGGGAGCGGGAAACTTCATAGGTAAAATCCACATGTCCTGGCGTATCGATAAAGTTAAGCTGATAGCGCTTGCCATCTTTAGCTTCGTGATGCAGCGTAACGCTTTGTGCCTTTATCGTAATTCCTCTTTCGCGCTCAATATCCAGGCTATCAAGAATTTGTGTATCCATTTCTCGATCGCTTAATCCGCCACACAATTGAATAAACCGATCGGCGAGCGTCGACTTACCGTGATCGATATGCGCAATGATAGAAAAATTTCGGATATGACTTAGATCAGACACTTGCCTAGCCCGACAAAAATAAAAGTTGTTAAGGTTTAAAAGACTGAGGAGGTCTGATTAGGGATTCAGTTCCAATGCCATGGTCGTGCCCTGGCCTTCGCGAATAATGCGAATAGGAACATATCCCGACCCAGGTAATTGATCTGCGATCTCAGCAAATTCCTCGGCAGAAGTAACTTCGCGCCGGTTCAAGGCGACAATTACGTCTCCTTCCGCCAAGCCTGCTTCACGGCCAGGACCATCACCGATTTCTGCAATGCGCACACCCGAGATACCTGCAACCTGTTGCGTCTCTTCACTTAGTTCAGTGACACGAAAGCCCAATGGGTTGCGTCGATCCGGAGCTGGTTCCTGTGACACAGAAGCGACTATGTTAGTCGGTGAACTTGCGAGTTCAACAGAACGATTTAAGAATTCGCCGTTGCGAAAGATCTCAACTTCGGCGACCGTTCCCGGACGATATTGCCCTACGTAAAAAGGCAGGTCGGTGTAATGCTCGATTTCGTGATCATTAAAACGCAGGATTATATCTTCGTTAAGAATGCCGCTGCTTGCAGCCGGCGAATCTGCTTGCACTTCATCTACAAATGCACCTCGAGGTCTTTCCATACCAAATATCTCCGCGAGCGCGTAGTCAACTTCTCGCATACGTACTCCGAGCAATCCCCGCTCGACTCGACCAGTTTCCCTGAGTTGATTTACTATATTCAGTGCAACATTACTGGGGATAGAAAATGAAATGCCATTTGATCCACCGGTACTGCTTAAAATCTGCGAATTAATGCCAATTACTTCGCCATCCAGGTTAAACAAGGGGCCGCCAGAGTTACCTTGATTAATAGCTACATCGGTCTGAATGAAAGACATGTAATTGTAAGAAGAACGCCCCGGGACTGATCGACCTTGGGCACTGACTATCCCGGCAGCAGCGGAGAACTCCAGGCCAAAAGGTGACCCTATTGCCAACACCCATTCGCCTACTCGAATTGCGTCCGAGTCGCCAAAGCTCACGTAAGGTAGATCGCCGGCACCGACTTTCAATAATGCCAAATCGGAGGGTTCGTCCAATCCTATTATTTCGGCGTCATAGACGCGCCGATCATTAAGATGAACCTTAATTTCATCGGCGCCCGCAATGACATGATTATTCGTAATCACATAGCCATCTTCGGAGATAATGAAGCCAGACCCTACAGCCCCGCGCTGACGCACTTCTGGCAGGCCTTCAATATCCAAGTCTGGTTCTTGTCCAGGATTTAAGCGACGTAATAGATCTTCCAATTCCTGATCGCCAACCGGTGAGCGCGCCTCGACAGAGCGAATGGTTGAGATTTCCACAATGGTTGGAGCATTTTGCTCCACTAAATCTGCAAAATTAGGCAGTTCTGCTGCACTCGATTTTGCAGCGCTCAGGAGTATTAGTGCGCTGGCTCCTAAGACCTGAAGAAAAGTGGTTCGATTCTGCAACATCAATCTCATAGGTTAGTTCCGCTATCCGGGAATATTGTAAGTCTCGACGCCTGAATCCTGGATGGCCAGGATCAAACAGACCGCAACTTTATCATATTGCAGGTTTAAACTCACAGCTGGAAATCACATGGACTTCCTGCTATTGCAGAGAAATAGAGGGTTTTAGCGAGAGATGGCCTAGTAAATTCTACTGATCTTCGCGGGCCTGAAGCTCATTGACCAGGCGATATAGCGGCGAATCTTGAATATGCTCCACGTAAGGTGGCTCTTCCTCATCGATTTCAATTCCGCTCAGGTATTCCCTTAGCAGTTGCTGTGCCTGGGGGTCGATTTCAATTGAGTTGCTTTCTGCGAGTAAAGTAGAAGCCGCTAAAGCAGCCTGCTCGGCAACTGCTTCTGCTTGATTCGCCAATTCTGGCGCTGGTGACTGCTGCAGATTGGTTTGCACTGCCACAATAAATACAGCCGCAACTGAGGCTGCGATGGCCATCTTCGTCAGATTTTGCTGCCAATTGGAAAATCGAGGGGTGGAAAGAGCTGGTTCTGTGTCGATCTGTTCCTGAATACGAGCGCTGAGACTGCTACTTACAGGAATTGCTTCTTCATGCAGTAAGGCCTGGGCAAGGTTGTAACGTTCCCAGGTTTCCCGCATTTCAGGATTTGATTCGTAGGATTTTAACAAACGACGTAATTCAAGGTCGTCTGCTTCATTGTCCAACAAGGCGGACAATGCCTCCTGTTCGTGCTCGCTCATACTGTAACCCCTTTTCGCCACCCTATTTTTATTTATGTTGGTGGTTTAATGCAAATGTGAGCTAAAACTCACAACAAATCCCGAATCTTCTTATCGATCGCTTCCCTGGCTCTGAATATTCGAGATCTAACTGTTCCTACCGGGCAATCCATGACCTCAGTAATGTCTTCGTAACTCAATCCAGAGAATTCACGCAAGGTAAATGCAGTGCGTAAATCTTCTGGCAACTCTTCTATCGCATCAGTGATAGCTTGTTTCAATTTGGCCGTAGCCAAACTGCCTTCAGGATTTTCAATCTCTCTGAGAACAGTTCCAATTTCACTTACTTCTGCCTCATCGACTTCCAGATCAGTGGCCGGTGGCCGTCGGTTCCTGGAAACCAGATGATTCTTAGCCGTATTTACTGCTATTCGATAGAGCCAGGTATAAAAGGCACTGTCTCCGCGAAACAACGGTAAGGCTCGATAAGCCTTGATGAATGCCTCCTGGCAAACATCTTCCACTTCCTGTGCATCGTGGATAAAGCGTCCAATTAGTGCAGCGACTCGGTGTTGATATCTAAGAACCAACATATCGAATGCGTTCTTATTCCCGCTCAAGACCCTGTCAACCAATTGTTGATCAGTATCTTCTGCCATTCGTCCCTTCTCCATTATTGCTGATGCTTACTTCAATCACCATGAGGAACAAATGCGTACATCCTGAGGAATAGACAGTAAGTGATTACAAAAGTTCTCTGAATATTGAAAATTATGTGACTATTTAGAAAAATCGATTTCACTGTTTTACATCCTAATAGAGAATTGGCAGAAAGGATTGTTGCTTAATATTTAAAATTTTGACCTCCACCGCCCAATATCCAATGACTTCCAGCAGCAGATTGGCGCAAAGTAGATCCTGAGCAACTAAATATAAATTATATATTTCAATAGGTTAGATGCAAAAAGATAAAGCAGTTACAGTTTGCACCTTAATTTTCCTGCGGCTATTGGTAAAGCAATCATGAGCCAGTTGCAGACAGATATTGAGCGGCAAGCAGATATTTTAATCATCGGCAGTGGCGCTGCCGGGCTAACTCTTGCCCTCAGAAGCGCTGATTTTGCGAAAGTGACCGTTCTCAGCAAAGGGGATTTGCGCGAAGGCGCTACGTTCTATGCTCAGGGTGGAATCGCTGCGGTATTGGATGAAACAGACAGTATCGAATCCCATGTGGAAGATACGCTGACTGCCGGTGTAGATCTGTGCCACAAAGCCATAGTTGAGTACATGGTTTCACGCAGCGCGGAAGCGGTAAGCTGGTTAGTTGAACAGGGCGTCCCGTTTACGACGAAAACTGAGAAAAAGGCAAAAAGCGCAATTAAATCAAATAGCGATGACGCGGAGTTAAGTTCCCTGCACTTAACTCAGGAAGGGGGTCACAGCCACCGGCGCATCATCCACGCCACCGATGCCACAGGCAAAGCTGTATTCGAAACCTTGCAAAACCGCGCTCAGGCGCACCCTAACATCACCTTATTGGAAGGGTGTACCGCCGTGGATTTAGTGACACAAACACCTGAGAACGGCTCACAGCCCGTCTGCGTGGGAGTTTATGTGCTAAATCAGGAATCTTCGAAGGTAGAAGCGATTCGAGCCAAATTTGTCGCGCTTGCCACCGGGGGTGCCAGCAAAGCTTATCTGTACACAACCAATCCTGATGGAGCCAGTGGTGATGGTATAGCTATGGCTTGGCGGGCGGGTTGTCGCGTAGCAAATATGGAATTCAATCAATTTCATCCTACCTGTTTGTATCATCCCCATGCGAAGTCCTTTTTGATCACCGAAGCTTTGCGTGGAGAAGGTGCCAAACTTGAATTGCCCGATGGCACTCGCTTCATGTCGCGTTTTGACGAAAGAGCAGAGTTGGCGCCTCGGGATATCGTCGCTCGTGCCATTGACTATGAGATGAAGCGCATTGGTTGTGATTGTGTTTACCTTAATATCACTCACCAACCGGCGCAGTTCGTCATCGATCACTTTCCAACTATCTATCGACGCTGCCTGGAATTTGGCATTGATATAACAAAAGAAAGAATTCCTGTGGTACCCGCCGCTCATTACACCTGCGGTGGAGTTGTGGTCAACGCCCAGGGAGAAACCGACATAAAGAATTTGTATGCCATTGGTGAAACCAGTTTCAGCGGATTACATGGAGCGAATCGCATGGCGAGCAATTCCTTATTGGAATGTTTCGTAGTCGCCTTTGGAGCCGCTCACAGTATCGAAGAAAAAATCGCCAACACAAACTATGTACAAGAAATTACTGAATGGGATGAGAGTCGGGTTACAGATTCCGATGATGAAGTACTCGTGTCACACAACTGGGATGAAATTCGCCGCTTCATGTGGGACTTTGTTGGCATAGTACGTAACAGCAAACGCTTGGAACGGGCGGACCGGCGGATTAAATTGCTAAGGGAAGAAGTTCGGGATTACTACATCAAACACAAGGTCACTAATGATAATCTGGAGCTGAGGAATTTGGCGCTGGTTTCAGAACTGATTATTAGCTGTGCACTACAGCGAAAAGAAAGCCGAGGCTTGCATTATACCCTCGATTACCCGAACACCCTGTCCGCTGCCAGCGACACGGTTCTTTCTCCGAGCAAACCTCACTGAGCTCAATCAGTTCACGGGCAGGTTTTCGAAGCGCAGAAACCTCCTAAATTGCAGCCATTCTGGCTTACACAATGAATCGGGGAAGAACATTAAACGGAAATTTCCATGATTTTCCGCGGGAAAGTCGACTGTGATTAGGAATTCACTAAAGAATCGCATTCTCGGAGCAGCAGTTTCAATAGCCTTATCTTCAATAAACAACTGCCAGCTGTTACCGTTATAGCTTATGCGCTGGACTCTTAGCTTCGTCTGAAAATAGTTAGTCAAATAGTCAATGCACAGGGCAGCGACAAAAATACCCAAGGCCAACAAACTGAGTTTCGGCAAATCGATTAAGGTTAAGGAATAAAAAGCGGCTAAGAAAATAAGTAATGCCAGCGCAAATTCAATCCTTGAATTTTTGAGATGCAACACCATAGATAAACTAGCGCGAAAAGCAAAAGCTTAGTTCTGTTTTTTATTGTGCGCTAAAATTTTCGCGATTATATTTTCGTATTCTTGATTCTGAGGTTTAGCTGTTCCCATGAGCCAGGAAAAGAGATCTTGATCTTCTTCGTCTAGTAGCTCTGTATATAACACTTGTTCTTGGTAAGTGAGATTACTGAATTCCTCTTTGACGAATGGCACCAATAATAGATCGAGCTCCAACATTCCCCGTCGGCTATGCCAGAATATTTTTTGCTTATCCAGTTCCTGCATAAGATAATTTTATAACAGCATAGTCAAAGTTAAACTAATGCTTTATTTAATTGTTTACTAGGATACCCTGTTTTCACAATGCAAGTAGTTGAACTAAACAGTTTTGAATTTGTCCGCGTGAGTGGCCCCGACACCATAGAGTTTCTGCAAGGGCAATTAACCTGCAATATGGAAGCCCTTTCTCATGAGAAGTCTCTAGATGGTGCGCTTTGTAACTTAAAAGGCCGCGTAATTGCGGACTTTCAGATTGCATTGCAGCAGGAAGATTGCATCTTGCGCACTACCGGTTCTACATCGCAGGCTTTGCTAACCACTCTCTCCAAGTACGCCGTATTTTCCAAGGTCGAATTAGGCAATGACGAGCAGAATGTGCGCGCTTTTGGGTTTCTCGGCGCTGACTCCACAGATTTTCTCATTGGGAAATTTAACTCACTACCAGAACACGCCAACGATAGTGTCTCCATTCCCAGTGGTATCTTGTTGCGTCTCCCTGGCGATATTCCGCGCTTTGAGTTGTGGTGCACCGACGCGGAGCTCAGTACTGAGATTGAAAGAGAATTTACTATCGATTCCGATCTGAGCAACTGGCATAGGCAGGATGTTAAAGCAGGGATCATCCATGTAGACAGTTCTGCATCGGAAGAATACACGCCGCAGCTATTGAACTACGATCTATCTGGAATCATCGATTTTAACAAAGGTTGCTATACCGGTCAGGAAGTCGTGGCCCGAATGTTTTATCGAGGCAAGCCGAAAAAGCGGCTATATCTGCTTGCTGGCCCCGAACTAATCGATGCTAATGAAGAGCTCCAGCAGTTAGAAGGAGAAGGTGTAAAAACAGCGGAAGTTATGACCGTAAGTAATAACACTACCGATTCCGGCGAACCAAACCTGGTTTTGGCTATTCTTAATACATCAGCGGTGGAAAATCAGGCGAATTTTGCATTCTCAAGTAAGCCGGAATCTTTCCTGCAATTACAATCCTTGCCCTATACTTAAGGTACCGCTATAGAAGCGTCTTAAACTTAAGGGTCGAATAATGGATGTCAGTGCTGACGACATCAAGGTAGAGTTGCTCGACGCTCTGGAAAAAGACCAGCTGGTTCTCCCCACCCTTCCGGAAATTGCCTTAAAGGTCAGGGAAGCTGCTCATGATCCGCTCACCGACATCAAACGCCTGCAAGAACTTTTGGGCAGCGACGCAGCACTTTCTGCTCGGGTTGTGCGAGTTGCTAACAGCCCCTTAGTCCGTGGCTATCAAACCATTGAACATCTGCAGGCAGCATTGAGCCGCCTTGGCGTCACCTATAGCTGTAACCTGGTAATGGGATTGGCCATGGAACAAATGTTTCAGGCTACCAATGAATTCGTCGACGAAAAGCTTAGGCAGGTTTGGTCCCGAGGTGCTGAGGTGGCGGCAATTGCTAATGTACTAGCCCAGCACTACACCAAGCTCGAACCGGATAAAGCCACCTTAGCAGGCTTGACCCACGAAATCGGAGTTCTCCCAATTCTTACTTATGCCGAAGAACATGAAGAGCTTCTAGAACCAGAAAACAGCGCCTTATTAGACCGAGTGATTCGCGAAGTAGGTCCCGAGCTAGGGGTAAGAATATTGCAATCCTGGAAATTTCACCCCGCACTAGCCATGGTTCCAGTGCAACATTTGAACTATCGCCGCAACAGTGCCGCTACTGACTATGTCGACGTAGTAATCGTGGCCCGTCTGCAAAGCTATGGTTATGAAGATATAGGAGATGAATCACCGGACTGGCAGCACATACCAGCCTTTAATAAGTTGGGATTGGAAATTTCAGAAGAATCCATGGAACTTACTGGAATCAATGAAGAAGAAATTGACTTGGCTGCGGTGGCTTTACAATAAACTAGCGGGCAGAAAAATTCCCTTGCCGAGTAAATGATTCCCACATGCAGTCCATCATGGAGAAATCTACGTTTTCCAGCATCTGAACTAAATCGATTCGATGGGCAATCTCATCATCCGAAATCTCCTCACGTTCGAGGATCTTTTTGTTCATCCAGATAGCATCCTTAACACCCATTAAGTAAAGCAGCGCATCGGGCTCATCTTTGACCCTGCGGATGTGAATTGCGCGAACGCCGTATTCGGCAATTTTCTTGAGGCAATCATTGCGATCACTAAAGCCCACGGCAAACTCAATGGGCACCAGACTATCACCAGAGACTGGATCGGAATGATCAGCCCTCGCTCTGCGAAAGTCACTTAGCTTGACTACTTGTCCCATAGAATCGTCCTTCGGCTTTTAATAATTCTTGTTGGACTGCTGGAAAACAATTGTTTGTTTCTTGAAGCTATTGCTTTCCAATAGTGAGCAATACTGGTCCTGATTCATGAAGGCGTCAACATATTGATTTTAATAAGGAATTATTTTACAAATTTTAATTTTACAATTACTAATAACTAAAAAATGATGGGGAATTTCAATTATGAAATTGCAGTTTTGCTGTCTTTTTTGCAGTAAGAGTAGGGCTTATTACCCCCTGGTTTAAGGTAAGAATTTTTTAGAAGTATTGCTTATAGAAGTTTGCAGAACGTATGACGTCCCCGGCCGGGTTCAAACCTGAACACTGTTCCTTAGGAGGGATGACAATCAGAAAGAAGCACTCAAATTGAAGAGCGGGTTAATTACTGAAACGTGCTTGGGTTTTCGCTATCCAGTTGTGGGACCGAAGGTCCCTGAGAGTGTGGTGTCCCCGGCAGGGGTCGAACCTGCAACCTGCCCCTTAGGAGGGATGACAATCAGAAAGAAGCACTCAAGTTGAAGAGCGAAACAAATACTGAAACGTGCTTGGGTTTTCGCTAACCAGTTGTGGGACCGAAGGTCCCTCAGAGTTTGGTGTCCCCGGCAGGGGTCGAACCTGCAACCTGCCCCTTAGGAGGGATGACAATCAGAAAGAAGCACTCAAGTTGAAGAGCGAAACAAATACTGAAACGAGTTAGGGTTTTCGCTATCCAGTTGTGGGACCGAAGGTCCCTCAGAGTTTGGTGTCCCCGGCAGGGGTCGAACCTGCAACCTGCCCCTTAGGAGGGATGACAATCAGAAAGAAGCACTCAAGTTGAAGAGCGAAACAAATACTGAAACGAGTTAGGGTTTTCGCTATCCAGTTGTGGGACCGAAGGTCCCTCAGAGTTTGGTGTCCCCGGCAGGGGTCGAACCTGCAACCTGCCCCTTAGGAGGGATGACAATCAAAAAGAAGCACTCAAGTTGAAGAGCGGGTCACATACTGAAACGTGCTTAGGTTTTCGCTATCCAGTTGTGGGACCGAAGGTCCCTCAGAGTTTGGTGTCCCCGGCAGGGGTCGAACCTGCAACCTGCCCCTTAGGAGGGATGACAATCAGAAAGAAGCACTCAAGTTGAAGAGCGGGTTAATTACTGAAACGTGCTTGGGTTTTCGCTATCCAGTTGTGGGACCGAAGGTCCCTGAGAGTTTGGTGTCCCCGGCAGGGGTCGAACCTGCAACCTGCCCCTTAGGAGGGGGCTGCGCTATCCAGTTGTGCCACGGGGACTCAGGCGCGTAAGTATTTCAATCAGGCAGCAGACGGTCAACAAAGTTCTATGCTAGTGTTCGCGCTTTCGCGTGAGCTGCGGAGCAATGGGAAAATTAGACATTCAAGCTAAGAGCTTCAGCGAGCTTTCCAACTCAGAGCTCTATGCCCTCTTGCGCCTTCGAGCGGAAGTCTTTGTCCTTGAGCAAGAATGCGCCTACCAGGATCTTGATAACTACGATCAAAAAGCAATACATATTTGCGCTTATCAAGGAGAAGACCTCGTTGCCTATACCCGCCTGCTTGCACCTGGCGTGAAATATTCAGGTGCCTCAATCGGCAGGGTCGTTACTGCAGCAACGGTACGAAAAAACGGCTATGGGAAAGAAATATTGGTTTTCTCCATCAATCACAGTAAGCAACACTGGCCTTCTACCGCTATTACAATTTCTGCGCAGGAATATCTGGAAAATTTCTATAAAGAATTAGGTTTTAAAACAATGTCAGAGCCTTACATGGAGGATGGTATTCCCCACGTAGAAATGACATTAGGTGGCAGTCAGTAAGCCTTGAACATCGTCGTATTGTTCTAAGGTTGAATCGTTCTGTTCTGGTTTTAAAACACTTATGACAACAATCGCTATCGAGGCAAATAGAAATCCAGGAACGATTTCGTACAAATCAAAAATCCCGCCTGACACATTGGACCATAGCACGACAGTTACGGCACCGATAATCATTCCAGCTACTGCTGACATTGCAGTCATACTGCGCCAAAAAAGCGAAAACACGATAACAGGCCCGAAGGCTGCGCCGAAACCTGCCCAGGCGTAACTAACAAGATCCAAAACCCGGCTTTCCCGATCACTTGCGATTGCTAACGCTAATAGCGCAATTGCAATTACAGCAATTCGACTTACTAGTAAAAGTTCTTTTTCCGATGCGTCTTTACGCACAAATACGCGATAAAAGTCTTCACTGATAACACTGGATGAGACTAATAATTGGGAATCAATCGTCGACATGATCGCTGATAAAATTGCCGCTGTGATGATGCCTGCCACCCAGGGATTAAACACGCTCTGGCTCAGCGCGATGAACACAGTTTCGGGATTAGCCAAGGGCTGATCCGAAAAATAGGCTATTCCTGCAAGTCCCGTTGATACAGAACCCATTAACACGATAATCATCCAAGTCATCGCGATGCGGCGGGCAGAATCAAGTTTCAAGGGGCTCTCTGCCGCCATAAAACGCGCCAGAATATGTGGCTGCCCGACATAACCAAGTCCCCAGGCAATGAGCGAAACGAATCCAATTATCGTCATGTTGGCGAAGAGACTTGTGCTTTCAGGATTGGCGAGTTGCATCTGATCCATGACGATATTGGCACCCCCTGCTGCGTTAATTACAGCTAATGGAGCAATCAATAGTGCAGCCAACATTAGTAGAGCTTGTATTGCGTCGGTCCAGACAACCGCGAGAAATCCGCCGACAAAGGTGTACGCGACGATAATAAATGCACCAGCCAACAAGGCCGTGCTGTATTGCAAACCGAAACTGTTTTCGAACAGTATCGCTCCTCCAACCAAACCGGAGGCAGTGTAAAAAGTAAAAAACAGCAATATGACAACAGCCGAGATTACCCTGAGAACTCTACTCGCATCATTGAAACGGTTTTCAAAATAGTCAGGTAGAGTTAGAGAATTGTTGGCTTCCTGACTAAAAACACGGAGTGGTTTTGCGACGAACAGCCAGTTGAAGTAAGCGCCAATGACTAATCCTATTCCAATCCATACTTCACTAATCCCTGCTAGATAGATAGCGCCAGGTAGCCCTAATAATAACCAGCCACTCATATCTGAAGCGCCGACACTTAGCGCCGTTACTACGGAACCTAATGTTCGACCACCGAGAATGTAGTCACCCAGATTATGAGTGCGCCGATACGCTTTTATCCCGATAAAGAGAATTAGAAGTAAATAGGCAATGAAGGTGACTAAGAGAGGAACATCGAAACTCATTTACTGCTTTGCCTGTTGGATTGGGCATTACTGCGTTAGCTGATCAGACTCATCCTATACTAATCAACAATCTATTGGGAATAGTCGTTCCTATGCTTCACATTGTCGGTTAAATACTGAATAAACTCCCAATCCAATCCATTGCCGTCAATGTAATACACCCGCCTTCTATAGGGATGCTCGTTTAGCGCCGATGGATCAGCCGGATCATAACCGGCAGCAGCTAAGCGGGTCATGAGCGCATCGATATCCTCCACGACGAGACCTATATGCCTTAGCTCTTTAGGAATTCTGGTTCCTTTGACCTCAGTCAGCGCTATATAGCTATTGTCGTCACCAAAATGCGCCCAACGTCCAAATCCAACTGCATCGCCACTACCTCGACAAGCTAACTCCGGTAATGCGGATCGCAGAAAAGCGGCAGTTTTCTCAATAGAATCCACATTTACGTGAATATGCTCAAGTATTTGCATTACTATATTCTCCTTTACTAAAGAAATTGCTTATTTAATAAAGTATTTACTTTACTAATATATTTACCCCATGTAAATAATTAAAGAAAGTAAATACTTTGTTTAAAATGCCGATAGCCGCTCTACAGAGGATAAATTCATGGATTTAGCCAAATCCCAGGAACAGATACTGCACCGGTTGAAGACCAGAGGGCCGCAATCGGTAAAAATATTGTCAAATCAATTAGATATGACAACTATGGGAGTACGCCAGCACCTCGCAGACCTGGAGAATAAAGGCCTGGCAACGCCAACTCGGGAGGAAAAGCAGACCAGAGGCCGCCCTGTCCATCTGTGGCGTCTCACCCAGTCCGGCCACCAGCGCTTCCCTGACGGCCACTCACAGATTACTCTGGAACTAATCGATGTAATTCGAGAGGATCTTGGCGAAGACAGCCTGAATCAGCTAATTGATAGTCGCAACGAACAGCTTAAGCAACACTATTTACGTGAGCTACAGGCTGTAGGGAGCGACCTTCAAGCGCAAATTCAGCGACTCTCTGAGTTACGCAGCGAGGAAGGCTATATGGCTGAAGTCCGGCTAGTGCCAGATGGCTGGCTGCTTATTGAAAACCACTGCCCTATTTGCGCCGCCGCCGAGAAATGCCAGCAATTTTGCCGCTCCGAGCTCAATTGCTTCCAGGAGCTATTCGCCAGGACAGCCACAGTAGAGCGTATCGACCACTTATTAGCCGGCGCTCGACGCTGTGCATACAAATTAAGTCCCAACTAAGTTGACCAGTTCACAAATTGACTGCATTAATCTGTATATACTGTTGGCACATCATCAGTAGCAAGAAATACCTGCTATAGTATTGAAGTAACTAGTTTTTTTTCCAATTTTAGAGATCCCTATGATTAATCGAATCCTGCAATTATTCCTCGTGCTTTCTGTTGGTATCGTGTTGTTTTTTGGTGTTACTCCAAAAATTATTGGTTTAGGAATCAGAGACGCCACCGTCACCAGTTTAATCAACCTGGTGCCCCCCGAATCGCAAGGACAAGTACGAATTACTGAATCTCAATTCGACAACGGCTGGTTTAGCAGCACAGCAACGATAGATATAGGCTTGGTAGCTCTGGGAATGGACGATTCACTGACAGCCAAACTCGATTTAGAAATCGAGCATGGTCCATTCTTTCTGACTGACGAAGGCCCCAGAATGGGCCTTGCTCGCGCGCGAATTATTCCAGGATTTAATAGCCAAGAGTTAACTCAAGCGCTTACGGAAATTCCATTCGAAATACCTTCAGTGGATATCAGCATGTTCGTGCCATTTGATCAGTCATTGACGGTTGATCTGGATGTGGCACCAGTAAATTACAACCAAGACGATGGGGTTGTTACATTCGCAGGTATGAACGGCAACCTGAGTGTAAACGCCGATCAATCCGCGCAATTATCAATCTCAGTAGGCAACATGTTTGCCCAAGACAATGAATCTCAAATTGGATTTACCCTCGCCGGCATAGAAGTTGAGAGTCACACCGCACAGATGAATGATTTGTTGGCGCCGAGTAGTGTGCTGTTGGCAATTCCAGCAATAAGCGCTACCGGCCCGTTTGCCTTCAACGTTACCGATATGTCGTCAAACGCCCGCATGCAAGCATCGACGATTCCCCAAGCAATCGATATTTACCAAGACCTTCGAATCGGTAACATCGAAAGTGACCTGCCTGTTCAATCACTTAGTTGGACCGCGGAATTTAATGAAATTCAGAATGAACTGTTCAGAAGTTACTACGAATTAATCGGAACTATTCAATCGCAGATGAATACCAACCCCAGTGCCGTCATGACGACTGCAGATCAGTTTGGCGAAGATATGGCGCTGCTGTTTATTCAGAATAGCCTGGTGTTAAACAATCTCGTTCAAGCAAATGTCTACGGCGGAGATCATTCAATAGACTTCCGCATCGATTGGGAAGGCTTGCCGGATCTAACCGATCTAGAGAATCCCGAGTTCGAGGAATTGGCCAATGCCTTGGCAATCCTAATCGAAATGTCGTTCGATGAACGAGCAATTATGAGTAGCCAATTTGCAGAAATGGTCGACCCTTATGTTCAGGAAGGTTATTTTGTAGTTGAGAACGGCCGCATCATGCTTAGCGCTTCCCTGGAAAACGGTGTGCTTAGCGTAAACGGAGAAGAAGTTCCCATCGACCAGTTTTTCTGATTCTATTCGCCCAATAAGTGCCACTAATGACAACAACAAAGGCAACAAGGTCGATTCCCAAGGGACACAGCGAGAATCCTCCTAAGCTCTACTCTTATCCTAAATATTGGGCGGAGTGCTTCGGCACCGCACCATTCTTGCCTATGTCTAAGCAAGAGATGGAAGAATTAGGCTGGGATAGTTGCGACATTATCATCGTCACTGCCGATGCCTATGTGGATCACCCTAGCTTTGGTATGGCTGTAGTCGGCAGATTACTAGAGGCTCAGGGATTTCGAGTAGGCATCATTTCGCAACCAGAATGGGATAGCAGCGAAGCATTTACTGTCTTAGGTAAACCAAATCTCTTTTTTGGAATTACTGGCGGCAACATGGATTCATTGATCAATCGCTACACCGCCGATCTAAGAATGCGCAGTGATGACGCTTACACTCCTAATGCTGAACCAGGCAAAAGGCCCGATCGTTCTGTCATTGTTTACAGTCAACGTTGTCGTGAAGCTTATTACGATACACCTATTGTAATAGGAGGTATCGAGGCGAGTTTACGTCGTATTGCCCAATATGATTATTGGAGTAACAAAGTTCGCCGATCCATTCTAGTAGATGCAAATGCAGACATTCTTTTATTTGGCAACGCAGAACGAGCCTTGGCAGAACTTGCCCATCAACTTGCCAATGGTAAAACTGTTGAAGAATTGTGGGATCTGCGAGGTAGTGCGCTAATCGCAAACGAAATACCTAACAACTGGACCGAAATTGATTCAACTCGCATAGATTGGCCAGCGAAGATCGATAAAATTCCCAATCCCTATGATTTTCATAACAAACAAAATGTGGAAAAAACTACTAATACCGATTCTGCTAGTCCAGTAAAAATAATTCCATTACCGCTGCAACGAAAAGAAAATTTCGATCCTAAATTGAGTTACATTCGATTACCTTCCTTTAACAAAGTGATAAACGATGCTGCCTTGTATGCCCATGCATCACGGGTACTACACCAAGAAGCAAATCCTTATAACGGCAAAGCCTTGGTACAAAAGCATGGAACTCAAGATGTTTGGGTAAACCCACCGCCCATTCCTTTAGAAACCGATGAGATGGATTGGGTGTTTGACTTACCTTATCAACGCAAACCTCATCCGAGTTATGGCAATGCGCGAATTCCCGCTTATGACATGATCAAAACCTCGGTAAACATCATGCGAGGCTGTTTTGGCGGTTGTACCTTTTGCTCAATCACAGAACATGAGGGCCGGATAATTCAGAGCAGATCCGAAGATTCTATAATCAGAGAAATCGAAAAAATACGAGATCAAGTACCTGGATTTACCGGCACGATTTCCGATTTGGGCGGACCGACTGCAAACATGTACAAACTCAATTGCAAGTCACCGACAATACAGAAATCTTGTAAAAGGCTTTCCTGTGTCTATCCGACAATTTGCAAACATCTGAATACGGACCACAGCCCGACAACGCAACTATATCGAAGAGCGCGCTCCGTTCCCGGCGTAAAACGAGTGGCCGTAGCATCAGGATTACGCTACGACTTAGCATTAAAAGATCCTGAATATATTCAAGAACTGGTCACACACCATGTCGGTGGGTATTTGAAAATCGCACCAGAACATAGCGAAGATAAGACCCTGAGCAAGATGATGAAACCCGGTATCTCTGCCTATGATGAGTTCAAAATCCTTTTTGACAAATTTTCCAAGCAGGCTGGGAAAGAGCAATACCTAATACCTTATTTCATTGCGGCACATCCTGGTTGTAATGCAGAAGACATGATGAATTTGAGCCTGTGGTTGAAACAACATGATTTCAAACCGGATCAAGTGCAGACCTTTTACCCTTCACCAATGGCCTTGGCGACGGCAATGTACTATTCGGAGAAAAATCCTCTGGAAAAAGTTCGTTATAAAAGCGAGAAATTAAATGTTTGCAAAGAACTGGACCAACGTCGATTGCAAAAAGCGTTCCTGAGATACCACGACGAAAAAAACTGGCCGCTATTGCGTAAAGCACTTAAAGAATTAGGCAGAAGTGACTTAATTGGTACAGGAGAAAAACATTTAATTCCACCGGACAGTAGTTCAGAAAAGCGAGTCGGCAAGAAAAGAAGTCATAAAAAATCGAGTCGCGGGCGCAACCGAAGTTAAGATTCTACTACCAGATTAATCTCTTCCAATATTTTCCAATCATTGCCTACTAACTGAACCAATAGTTTCTTGAATGTATTGTCACTGTAAGTTGGAGATTCATAGGCTAACCAGAAGTGCACTTCATAGACACCGTTTTCCTCGGCGATTAATTGGAATTCTGACAGTTCCAATCTGATCCAAACTGCATTGCTAATGACCCGCTGCCTGTTTGCCCGCCATGCACTTTGCGTGTCCTGATAGCGGGGCGCAAATTCATCGTGATAATAAGAGAAGTAGTCTGGTAATGATTGTGACTGCCAGGCATTAACCCAAGCTTCAACACTTACTTGTATCGACTGAATAACGGACTCTTCATTGGTTTCTATTGCATCGACTTCTAATTCTTCTATTGCGTCAGTTTCTACAATATCTGCAACAGTGATTTCTAGAGTCTCTTCATCTTCACTTGGACCGTCGACTGTAGCAATCGGTTCTGCACTCAACGTTACAGGATCCTCTTCAACTACGACGTTTGCAGAAAGCACAATCGCAGAATCTGCGGAATCTTCTTCTTCCAGAGTTAAAACCCTACGCTCTCTTGGTTCCACAGGAGCCGAAGTTGTCGCTTCCTCATCTGCGTTTTCAAGCAAAGACTCATACTGTGGTTCTGCTATTTCTGCTGCTAACACGCCACGTTCGGCAGCTGTTACTAAAGCCAAATTCGAATCAGAAACTGGAACTTCTTCAAGCTGCTCCGTAATTGTCGGATCATCCGCTTGATTATTTGCCAGTACTGCTGCACTGGGTTGTGCAGGCGTTTCAGTCTCGGCTGTATTTTCGAATACAGCTTCTTCATCGGCTTCGTTTTGCGCGGCGATTAAATCGGTTGAACTTGAAGTATCTGGATTGGAATTAATTTGTTGATAAAGAAATCCAAGTGATGCAATCGCCAATACCGCAAACACTGGAATAAACACCATTAGCTGATTGTTGTCTCGAAAACCAGTACTGGGAAGATTCTGATTCGCCGATGCTCCTTTGATAAGGCTCGATAACTCATATTTACTAATTGGCGATAATTCAGTTTTTCCGAGGCGGGATTCAACCATTAATCTACAGATCGCAGTGGCCGGTTCCGGATACCCTTTGCAGGATTTATAAAAATAATTCATCGCCGTAGGTTCGAGTTGCAAACCAGGCATACCCGCTTTGTCCAAATAGGTAACGAAAAACAGATTTAATGTTTCCGGGTCCATCGGCTCTAAATAAAATTTGTGAGACACTTGTAACAGCAACGATTTGAATTCTGAATTACTTAATAAGCGCTGTTCTAATGAAATATCTCCACACAAAACAACATTAGGCATGCGTTTTGCCCCAGTCTGAACTTCAGCGAGTCGATAAATTTCGATCAAAGTAATATCGGTTAATAAATGAGCATCATCAAAGATAAGAATAAGCGGCTTATCATCATTATCGATTAATGCATCCTCAAGCACCCTGGCAAAGTTGGTGAGATTCGGTAGATCAAGTTCCCGCGCCAGCATAGTGCGGAGCATCTCAGGAGATTCGATAGCATAGTCAAAATGCACAACCCGATAATCTTTGCGGCGCATGTATTGCGCCAATTTGTCGCAGAGCGTGCTTTTGCCAGAATGAGCTGGCCCCATTAACTTAATAAAGGCTTCTGGAGTAGCGAGAGAGTCGTGCAGGCCCTGCAATATCTGCTGATAGGGACCGCCACTGAAGTAAAATTTATTTTGCTGCATGACCACTTAGGTTATCGTCACCAACTCCATTATTTTTGCTTATTTTTGATTCTAAGTTCAATGTTAGTCAATATACCGCGGAGTATATTCATCTCCATCACATCGATTCGAATGCGACTAAATAGTCTACGCATGCGCTGCATGAGCTGACGGGGATTTTCCGGATCATGGAAATCTATCGCTACCATTACTCGTTCAAGATGATTATAGAAATGTTCTACTTGCTCCCCTGTTGCCTTCTCTTGATCCCAGAACCCATCTTCTTTAACTTCGCTATTATCTGATTCCGCTGCAAAGGCTTTACGCAATTCATAACTAATAACCATTACTGCAGCTGCGAGATTTAAAGAACTGTAATTCTCATTAGTCGGAATCTGCACATGATAATGACAGAGTTGCAATTCATCGTTGTTAAGACCCGCGTCCTCTCTGCCAAAAACCAATGCAACTTTATTGCGGTCAATTTCAGCAAGCACTTTTGCTGCAGTTTGTTCAGGGCTTAACATGGGCCAGGGGATTTTTCTTGATCGTGCACTTGTACCAATAACGAGACTGCAGTCCGCAATGGCTGCCTCGAGGCTATCAAATATTTGCGCGGACTCAATAATATCTATCGCTGAAGCAGCTCTACCTACTGCAACGCCACTGGGAAAATCTTCCGGGTCTACCAGGGCGAGATTAGATAGACCCATATTTTTCATGGCTCGTGCGCTTGCGCCAATATTTCCCGGATGGGAAGTATTGACCAGCACAACCTTGATCTCCTGCAACTCTCCCACCGGAGGCACCTAATGATTTATGAGCGGAAGAATCATTATATCAGTAACTTATTCCTCTCTATGCAGGAATTACTCATACTGCTTCTTTGTGTTCAAGGCCTTTGCTATCATTGCCCACCTTCAGCTCCAGCCTAAGCAGAGCTACTGTTCTTTACTCATTTCGGATTCTTCAATGCAGGCAATGGTTAACATTGCGCTTCGCGCAGCTCGATCTGCGGCCGAAGCGCTGATTCAAACAAGTGACAGACTGGATCGAATCCGTGTCATTGACAGCGATCCATCGAACTTTGTTTCTTCTGCAGATGAGGAAGCCGAATCTACAATTATTTACCACCTGCATAAAGCTTTCCCGCAGCATTCTATTCGAACTCGGCTCGGTGAAAACATTGAAGGCACAGCAGGTGAACCAACCTGGCTAGTTGATCCCCTTGTTGGGAGTCTTAATTTTAGCCGAGGTATCGATCCTTATGGCATTGTCATCGCCTGCGAAATAGAAGGAAGTGTTGCCCATTCGGTACTCTTAATACCTGCACTAAATGAAGAATTTACAGCTTCCCGTGGTACTGGCGCCCAATTAAACAATCGCAGAATTCGCGTTAGCGCTGAAAAGAAAGCTGAGTACCCGATGTTTGCACTCGACGCGGAAATAAATTCAGCTCAGCTGTCCGCTTTTATCAGCACGTTAAATATCAATAGCGCGTCTTTCCGCATGTCTGGTTGTTGCGCGATTGATATGGCTAATACAGCTGCCGGCCGCTTTTCCGGAGGTTGGTGTATCAATCGTGGCTCGATTTGGCAAACTGCAGTTAAACTTCTGTTAACAGAAGCGGGATCACTGCTAGGAACGGAAGATGGCAATCCCGATATCAGCGCTTCATCGGAACTAATTTTCGCCGGTCCGAAAGTATTCAAAACTCTCGTAAAATTGCGCCAGTCAGTAGCCCAGTAAATGCCGCAATTGAAACTTTATGTGTCTAATGCAATAAAGTCTTTAATATACGGTATATTGAAAGACAGTTGAGAGAATACGCGGGTTACAGTGTAGCCAGCGAAATCGCTAACAAGGTGTGAGCTGAACTTTTCCGCTCATTAATTTGAGCCCCAGCAATCAAGGTAGTCGTCTTTCGATGTCAGGAAAGGCTAAGCACAACACACATAATCTAATCGACGGCCCCATACAGCAATCGCTGGTACGCATGACCATGCCTATGATTATTGGCATGCTAATGCTATTCACCTTCAGCCTGGTGGATACCTGGTTCATCAGTTTTCTCGGCACCGAATCTCTCACCGCCATTAGCTTCACTTTCCCAGTTACCTTTTTCGTTATGAGCCTGGCTATCGGCCTGGGGATTGGAGCATCTGCTGTAGTTGGGAAATTCCTTGGCGCCTCGCAACATGAAAAGGCGAAAGAAGCAGCGACCGTTATCAATTACATTTCATTTGGTCTCGCCTGCATAACGGTCGCTTTATGCTGGACCTTCATGGATCAGATTTTCACTTTAATGGGTGCCAGTGAAAGATTATTGGTTCTTATTCGAGAGTATATGGTGGTTTGGTTTGCAGGCTCAGTTTTAGTGGTCTGCATTATGACGGGCAACAGCGTGTTAAGAGCCTGTGGCGACACTAAAACACCGAGCATTTTAATGGCAGCCGCAGGTCTAATGAACGCCATCTTAGATCCACTGTTAATTTTTGGTGTTGGCCCATTCCCTGAATTGGGCATTCAAGGTGCAGCCTGGGCGACAGTAATTGCCTGGACTACAGGCTTCAGCTACCTGTTTTACTTGCTCATTTTCAAAGTGGAAATGGTCAGCCGCTCTATTCCAAGCCGCGAAGTTATGCAGTCATCAGGACGAGACATGTTACGCATCGGCATTCCTGCCGCCGGTGCCAACATGATGACCCCGCTTGCCGCTGGGATCATGACCGCTATCGCAGCAGGATTTGGCGATACCGCTGTTGCGGCTTTCGGTGTGGGCGCCAGAATCGAACCTATTGCAACTCTGTTGGTTCTGGCGATGTCCTCTTCACTTCCTCCGATCATCAGTCAGAATTTTGGTGCTACCCGCATAGACCGCGTGGAAGAAGCTTATCGCATCGCCACAAAATTTATTCTGGGCTGGCAATTATTAATCTATGTTGTGTTAGCTATAGGTGCAGGTTTGATTGCTGGGTTTTTCTCAGATGATCCGGAAGTAGTCCGAGCGATCCGCTTGTTTGTTTGGATCATGCCTGTTGGTTATGGCCTGCAGGGCATTATCATATTGACTAACTCTTCCTTGAACGCCATGCACAAACCACTGAGTGCGCTCTATCTAAGTATTGCCCGCTTCTTTGTGTTCTATGTACCACTCGCCTATGTAGGCAGCATTTACTTTGGCTTGTTTGGTTTCTTTGCGGGTGCAGTTTGCGGCAATTTTCTGATGGCGATGATTTCCTGGCGCACTTTTAATCGCGCCATTTCTGGTGAGCATCAGTTAAAAGAAAAAACTGCCTAGGAACTTTCTAAGGCTAGAGAGATTAGAAAGCTAGGATCTAAAGAGATTACGCACAGTATCAATCAGTCCGCCTTCTTGATTCTGCACAGCCGCTGGGTTTATTGGGGCTTCCTCAGTTGCTTCACTATCGCTCTGTTCTTCGACTAAATTAAAACTCTTGTCTTCCACAGTGTCGGCATTACCTTGGTTGCCTTCGGTGTAACTCAAGCGATTGTTATTTTCCTGAAAGGCCAACATTTGCATACATATTTCGTTGTACTCGTCCTGAGTTAGCAAGTCAGGACATTCTTTCATGTTCAAGGTGAACTGCCGGTCATTCGCTGCGGAAAGATAATGCAAATTCTTTTTATTGGTGAGCAACAAGTCATTTTCTTTCGCGGTGTTGTAAAGCGGAGTGCCGCGCAGTGGTATATAAGGAAAGAAGAAAAAGTGCTCGGGTGAAATAGTCTGATTGAGCTTTAGGGTTTGCCGCATATTTTCAGCGGTTTCTAAGGGCATCCCAACAATATTAAATGTGAGGCGATTAATACCAGCTTTCTTGCAGTTTTCGGCTGCTTCTATGACTTGCTGATTTTTCATTTTACGACCGAGCATCTTGGTCCGGAATTCTTCATCGCCACTTTCGATTCCAAACCATATTGTGTGGCAGCCTGCCTCAGCAGCAGTTCTACAAAACTCTTCATTCATTACTTCGACACGAGAGTTTATGGAAAATGGTAGACGGATTTTTTCTTTGTAAATTTCGAAGAACGCTCTAACGAATTTTAGATTGGAAAGAAATAACTCATCCCAGAATTCGAAATAACCAACGTTGTACTCATCCCGTAACCTGATGAGTTCATCCACCATTGCTTCCGGTTCATACTTGCGTAGAAATTCTTTTTTAGTTTTCCAGCCTTCAAGAATCGGCGTATTGCAACAGTAGGTGCACTTATAAGGACAACCACGACCCGTCATAACAGGAAGTACTAACTTTCCCTGTGGCCCGAAAATTGATGAGTTAACGTCCTCGAAACCATCCTCTTTGGAGAAAATGTCGTAGTCAGGAAAAGGCAACGCGGCTAAATCACCAATTTGATGTGGTTCTGTTTCATAAACAGAACCATCGTTGAGTTTTTCCCACATGCCGTCTGCCGGCCCATCTTTCGATCCACGCAGATGCTGCACAATATTGCCAATGGCATACTCGCCATCACCCACACAGATGTAATCGATGTTAGGATTTTCAATTGTCTGTTCTTGAGACAGCATGGCCTGATAGCCGCCAATGCAAATCGGTAGTTCAGGCATTAACTTCTTTATTTCCTCAAAATACGGTTCCATCGGATACCAATGAGGGCTCATGATGGAGAAGGCAATTACATCCGGTTGTAGTTCCTGAACCTTTTTTGCGTAATTCTCTGGGGAATACTCCTCAGCATCGCGCAATATCAACACCGGTTCTAACAACACTTCCACCCAAGGAAAATCGCGCTTTAAGTAAGCAGACATGCTGGCTACCGGCATGGCGATTTCATTGCCATCCGGAGAATAGAAAGAGAAAAGCAAACGCAGCTTTTCTTTCTTCACAGAACCAAAGAAGCGAGACTTGTTCTGAGGATACACAGGTCTTTCGGTGCTTACGGCTATAACATCGGCTTTCGAATTCATACAGAGAGTCGGCTAGAGAGCCTACCTATATTGTGCTGACCACCAGATTCATATCGACAGAAAGGTCGAAAAGTATACCACCAAAGGGGGGTACAAGCATGAACTAGCGCACATCGAAACCATTGAAAAGCCATTGAATTTATAAGGATTTAGGTGAATTTCAATAGCTTGAAGTTCCCCCTTTGCGCCTATTGGATTATGCTCTGCCCCTCAAGGTGACAGCTGCTCTACCCGCTTACTGTGACCAAAAGATTACTAAACGGTAGTTATCTCTATGAAAGCCCTGGATGCTCTCCATTCTCGAATATCGGCGCCACGACTCTGCGATCCCCCTCCTGACGAATCTGCTCTCGAAAACATCTACCGTGCAGCCTTTCGCGCCGCTGACCATGGCCTATTACGTCCCTGGCGATTTCTGATTATCCGAGGGGAATCCAGGAATAAATTGGGCGATCTCTTTCTAGAGGCTTCCTTGGAACAAGATTCAGAAATTCCAGTAGAAAAGCAACAAAATATTCGGCAAAAGCCCCTGCGGGCTCCCTTGCTATTAGTCACCATATCCAGCCTCAAAGAACATCCCAAGGTGCCGGAATTTGAGCAAGACTTATCAGCCGGGGCGGCTAGTCAGAACATGTTGGTCGCCGCACACGCGCAAGGCGTAGGTGCGATGTGGCGCACCGGTTCAATGGCCTATCATCCTACGGTGATGAAAGGACTGGGATTGCAGGACCATGAGAAAATAATTGGCTTTCTTTACTTGGGAACGATAAATGGCCCGCTAAAGACCTTGAGTGAACCAGATATCGATGAATTTTTTCAAGAGTGGTAGCAATGGGTAGTCGCAGTATCGACATGCAGTGCTGGAAATGCGGCACTGAACTTAAAAATTTACTGCTACCTTTTTCCCGTTATGAAGAGTGCAGCTCTTGTAAGGCGGATTTGCATGCCTGCGTTGCCTGCAAGAACTACAACCCTTCCATATCTGATGCCTGCAATGAAGATCGCGCAGATTTCATTCTCGACAAAGACAAAGCAAATTTCTGCGACTATTTCCGCGCCAATACTCGCGCATTCCAAAAACAAGATAATACGGAAGCCGAAGTGGCCCGTGCCAAGTTAGCGGAATTATTTGGAGAAGAAGCACCTGAAGAAAATACCGAAAAAGAGCAAACCACTCCTCAGAGCGAAGCGGATAAAGCCCTGGCTGAGCTCAAACGCCTATTCGGCGACGAAGATTAAGACCAAAAACCAAGTTTATGCATAGATATCATTCACCTCCAGTTCAGCCTGTCTCATTAATATAGATGCTGAAATTGCCAATATGGCTTGTAAGTGAGGAATCAGAATGAAAAATTTAAAGAGTGTACTTATGGCGCTGGGTGCCGGAGGGTGCCTGTTTTTTTCATTGCCCAGTAACGCCGATGGGCTATTCGGGGATGACGGACTGGACCTGATACTTGGCATTACCGCGGGCTACATTCTGAACGATCACTCAGCAAGAGTTTATCAAGCTGACTATCCTCGTCGCAGAGATCGTCGTCGTGGTTATCATGAAGGAAGCTATGAGCGTAACTACAATCGAAATCAAAATCGAAACTACAATAGCCGACGTTACGATCGAGGATTCAGGCCAGGCCCTAGAAATGACTATGGGCCTGCCAGCTTCACTAGCGAACCTGTTCGTGGTGGCAGTTCTCGACGGACTCGAATAATTGCAAATCCGTTCTCTGACCGAATAGTGACAGGTATCACTCTTACGGGTATCGACAACGACTTTGTTCATATAGAAGATGTCGTGTCATATCCTGGGCGCTATTTACTTAGTCCCCTCGATTACACCTTGAGTGCGTACGCACCATCGCGATTTATCAACACTGGACACCATATCGATTACATTAGTGTCGCTGCTAAAAGAAAAGAGTACTTCACAGTTACTTTTCATTATCAATAAAACCGGTCCCGCGAATTTGGATAAATTCGCGGGACTGATTTTTTTACCCAGGAAGCTATATTCTCTGCCGCTACTGTTATAATCTGCGCGTTTCCAACGACCAGATTTAATATGCGCGCCACTGTATTTTCAACTCCTATCATAACTCCACTGCTACGTGGCATTTCCATTGCCTTATTAGGAATTACCGGATGGAAGACTCGAGGCGAAGAACTCCAACACCAACGATTTGTTCTGATCGGTGCGCCTCACACAAGTAACTGGGATTTCCCGTTAATGTTATTAGTGGTCTTAAAACTGCGCTTGCGAGTTTACTGGATGGGTAAACATACCTTATTCCCTTTTCCATTTAGCGGTCTGATGAAATGGCTCGGCGGAATTCCGATCGATCGCTCTGCATCTCACAATGTAGTAAACGAATCGGTGCGTCAATACAAAGAACATGATGAACTGGTTATTCTAATCCCACCGGAAGGCACCCGCAAAAAGGTGGAGAAATGGAAAAGCGGATTTTATCACATTGCTAATTTGGCTGACGTTCCAATTTTACTTGGCTATGTTGACGCAGCTAAGAAAGAAGCGGGATTTGCTGACTTTTTTAATCCCACTGGGGATGCAGAAAAAGACATGCAAGAAATTCGAGCATTCTATGCAACGAAAAAAGGTTTGCGCGCGGAAAATGCTTGATGAATTAAGCAGATTGCTTCAATCGAGCCGAAGCTTCGGATAAAGGTGACTGCGCGCCTAAACAAGTCATTAGGCTATCGAATACGAATTGCGCATACTCTTCAGTTTTAACTTTCCGCAGCTTAAACTTCCAGTGTTTAAGGTGCCACTGTTGCAGTTGTGCTGTAACTTGAGACGCAAGTAATTCAGGTTTTTCGCAAGTGAACTGCCCTGCTTTGACTCCTTTACTAATGGTATCCATTAGTGTTTCTTCAAAGCGTAACTCGACATTGAGTGCGAACTGTTGCTGTTCCTTAGGCAATCCTTTTAATTCCATAAAGCAGAAATAGTACCAGGGGCTCATGATTTCCATCATGTAGATCTCACCAAAAATGATTGCTCGCAAACAATCTACTGGCTCTAAAATTTCCTCCGACAATCCGCCGATTACTTGATCAATATATTTTCGTTGCACGCCTTCAATAACTGATGCCAGATCTTCCTTCGATCCGATATAGGCATAAAGCCCGCCCATACTAATACCGGTCTCCTTGCTAAGATCCCGCAGACTCATGGCTTGAAAGCCTTTATTGTTGGCAAGTTGAAACGTCGCAGTGAAGATCTTTTCCAGGTTAGTTATCGCAACGTTGGCGTTTTTGATTTGCATTTTGTCTTTATGCATCTCAAACACACTGCGCCATAGTGGTTCCCCTTCCAGAGTCCACCGCTCTCTGAAAGCTTCAAAACTAGTATCCTTTGGCCAAACTGCCATGATTAATCCTTAATCACACTATTTGGGAAATGCTGAGGAATAGGGAGTGTATTATGTATTAGGGGTACTGTTAAGCCGCAGCAAAGGGATTACTAGCAAATATTCAAGTATTTCTAAGGCTTAGGAGACTCCAACAGCTAATCTGGAGTCTCCAGTCTGGCATTACATCAATTCTTGTAATCGGACTTTAGTCTCGTCATTAGCCGTATGATTCAAATCCAGAAGGATCTCAGCAAACAGCTTTGCGTTGGCATGTGCTCGTTCGCTGGCAATGATGCGATTCATAATGTCCTTATCATCAGCAGATACTGCGTGCTGCATATTTGCCACTGCATTCGCGATCGCGCGGAATGCCCTTCCAACACCGTCATCTTCAGATAAGGCAGCTAGTTCAGCTTTTTCACCGTCGGATGGAAAGTGATTTAGATTTACCAATACTCCCGCAATTGTCTTTGTTGCTGATGCATTGTCAGCAGCAAACAAGCTTGGGCTAACTACAACAACCAGGGCTAAAGCCAGGAGCTTTTTATAAAGACGACTCTTCATGTTTCACCTCTAGAAAGAACTGGTTTTGTGAAGCTTTATCAGTTTAGCCGAAGTGTAAAAAAGAAAATAGAAAAACTGGCGTTTATAACCAATACGAAGCTATCGCTACTGACCCTGCGATAGTGCAAAGAAAGAGCGAGGAGCGGCGTAAGTTTTGATGAGATATTTTATGTAGAGTTTTCATTGCCACCCAATATCCCAGCAAGGTGGCTGGCATCAAAGGCAGGGAGATTAACAGGTGCTCAATACCAAAACGACCGATAGTGGCAAGCATCCCAAGAGACATGAGACAGCTAACACAGAAAAATGCGGCCATGTTGGCACGAATAAAATCATTTTCCTGGTGCTGGAGAACCAATGCCATGGGCGGGCCACCGATTGAACTACTGGTCCCCATAAATCCGGACAAAAAACCCGCGGAGAATAAAGAAGCTGACGTCGGCTTAAAAACAACATTGCTGAGACTAAGCCCTACGGCAACTATTACTGTTATTCCTAACCAGAGAGCCAGCTGCTCCTGTGAAATCCAAAACAGCAATAATCCGCCAGCCACGGTTCCAGGTATACGCCCAATGATGGCAAACTTCAGCCCTTCGAAAGAGATCGAGTGCCAGTGTTTAGCCGCATTGGCTAATGACAAGGTAAACGCTGAAATTGTTATTGGTGCTGGCACATAGAGCGGATCGATAAAGAACAGAATTGGAGCGGCGATAATTGCTAACCCGAATCCAATAGAGCTCTGAACGTAAGAACCTACAAATATGACCGCAACCGCGATTGCTATTTCCATAAGTTCGCTTTATGCCACAAGAGAGTTACTCAAATAAGCGCGGCATAATACTCTCTCGAGAGTAAGAGCTCCAGTGATGCTTTATCTAAAGACAATCGTTTTAGTGCCGTTCACAATTATTCGATGTTCACAGTGCCACTTTACTGCACGGGCGAAGGCTGCACATTCAGCATCTCGACCTATCTGCATAAGCTCTTCAATATCAAAATTGTGATCAATCTTCTCTACGGCCTGTTCGATTATTGGGCCTTCATCGAGTTCCGCAGTTACATAGTGCGCTGTAGCGCCAATAATTTTCACGCCACGATCGTAGGCCTGCCGATAGGGATTCGCTCCTTTGAATCCCGGTAAAAAGGAATGATGGATGTTAATGGCTCGCCCTTGTAGTTTTTCGCAAATCTCTGGCGATAATATTTGCATGTACCTGGCGAGAGCGAACAAATCGGCATCCAGTTCGTCAAACACTTTTTCGATTTCCTGTTCTTGTAGTCGTTTGGAATCGGCGCTGATCGGCAAATAATAGAAAGGCAATCCATACCATTCAGTTAATGAGCGCATATCTTCATGATTGGAAACAACGCCCACTACTTCACCAGGAAGTACGTTCGACTCCCAGCGGTGCAATATGTCATTTAGACAATGGCCGTGTTTGGAAACTGCCAATAAGATTCTGGTAGGGATATTTAAATCGTAGAAATTCCACTCCATCTGAAATTGTTCCGCGACCTGACGAAAATCTTCATCAAGTCTATTAACTTCAGGGAGTCTGTCTTCCGATTCTTCAAATTCAACCCGCATAAAAAATTGATCGGGAATCGGATCGCGATGTTGAGCCGCTTCATAAATTGTCGCGCCCCGCTGAAACAGAAAATCACTGACAGCACGAACAATTCCATTAGCTTCCGGACAGGAGACAGTTAGAACGTATTTGGCTGGATTCTTCCCTGGCACTACTTTTCCTGGTCTGAAAATCGATTTCCTCTCAGTATAGATGTTTAGTGTCATCAAGCTAGGTTTTGTTGCCGCCAGGTTGCGCGGTCTTTTACAATAGTGCCCCTAGCTCATAACAAGAAGGAAAAATGATGAAATCACGAGCTGCTGTAGCCTTCGAAGCCGGCAAACCACTGGAAATCGTGGAAGTAGATCTGGAAGGCCCTAAATCCGGTGAAGTTCTGGTGGAAATAATGGCAACAGGCATTTGCCATACCGATGCATTCACTCTTTCCGGAGACGATCCTGAAGGAGCTTTTCCAGCGATACTTGGCCATGAAGGTGCGGGAATTGTACGAGAAGTTGGTCCCGACGTAAGCTCAGTGAAAGTCGGCGACACTGTAATCCCTCTCTATACACCGGAATGCCGACAGTGTGATTTCTGTCTACACCCCAAAACGAACTTATGCCAATCAATTCGAGGAACTCAGGGCCAGGGAGTAATGCCAGACGGTAGCAGTCGCTTCTCGTTGGATGGCAAACCTATCCTGCATTATATGGGCTGCTCTACTTTCTCAAACTTTACAGTTTTACCGGAAATCGCTGTCGCCAAAATCCGAGAGGACGCACCTTTCGATAAGGTTTGTTATATCGGCTGTGGCGTTACTACCGGAGTCGGCGCAGTAGCCTTCGATGCCAAAGTTGAACCAGGAAGTACTGTCGCAGTTTTCGGACTAGGTGGTATTGGCTTGAATGTAATCCAGGGAGCAAAGATGGTTGGTGCCGACCAGATTATTGGCATTGACATTAACCCTGCCAGAGAGGAGTTGGGTAGAAATTTTGGTATGAGTGATTTCATCAATCCAAAGGATGTTGATGATGTAAGCCAAGCTATTATCGACATGACCGATGGCGGCGTAGACTACAGCTTCGAGTGCATTGGAAACGTAAACACCATGCGCCAGGCACTCGAATGTTGTCACAAAGGCTGGGGCGAATCTTTCATTATCGGGGTAGCAGGCGCTGGCCAGGAAATTTCGACGCGTCCATTCCAACTAGTCACCGGGCGCGCCTGGAAAGGTACTGCTTTTGGTGGAGCACGTGGTAGAACCGATGTACCACGCATCGTCGACTGGTATATGAATGGAAAGATTCAGATCGATCCCCTAATCACTCACACTATGCCATTGGAAGACATCAACAATGCATTCGATCTTATGCACGCAGGAGCGAGCATCAGATCGGTGGTTGTTTACTGAAATCAAGCGCTGAACGGATAAAAACAGAGGGCGAATAAATGAAGTACCTGCACACCATGGTTAGAGTCTCAAACATCGACGACTCACTGGATTTTTATTGCAACAAACTCGGACTCACTGAGGTGAATCGTTACGACAGCAAAGAAGGTAAATTCACGCTGGTTTTTCTAGCCGCACCCGGCGATGAAGAGGCTCAGGTTGAGCTAACTTATAATTGGGACCCGGAAGATTATGACGAAGGCAGAAATTTCGGCCACCTCGCCTATTCGGTGGAAAACATTTACGAGACTTGCCAACGCCTATTGGATAACGGCGTCACTATAAATCGTCCACCTCGGGATGGGCGCATGGCATTCGTTCGCTCGCCTGACAATATTTCCATAAAGCTGCTGCAGAATGGGGATGCGCTCTCCCCTCAAGATCCCTGGTCGAGCATGGAAAATTCCGGTAAATGGTAGCTCTCTCTTGAGCTAACATTCACCCTCGTTTATGATACACGTCCTTCAATTGCACCTCTCTTAGCAATTGGAAAAGCTCCTTTGAGTTCTGAGTTTTCAAAACTAAACAACTAGCGGAAGATACAAGATGCAATTACTTGACGGCACGTCATGTTCTCAACAAATTCGCCAGGAAATAGCAGAGCAAGTCACGAAAATTAGGGAAAATGGCGAACGGGCGCCCCATCTTGCCGCCGTATTAGTCGGTAATGACGGTGCGAGTCAGAACTATGTGGGAATGAAGGTCAAAGACTGCGATGAAGTCGGCTTTAACTCCACCGTGGTTCGCATGGAAGAGACTGCGACTGAACAGGAGTTGTTGGACAAGGTGGCAGATCTGAATACAGATGATGCAATCGATGGATTCATCGTACAAGTTCCACTTCCTGAGCACATGGATGAAAACAAGGTTATTCTGGCAATCGATCCCAGGAAAGACGTAGACGGCTTTTGCCCAGAAAATGTCGGGAACATGAGTCTCGGATTACCCACGTTTCTGTCAGCAACACCAAACGGGATCATGGAATTATTTCGCCGTTACAATATCGAAACCGAGGGCAAGCACTGCGTGGTACTGGGCAGAAGCAATATTGTCGGTACGCCCATGGCGATCTTGTTATCCCGCAACACTAATCCTGGCAATGCCACGGTTACTATCGCCCATAGCCGCACCAAAAATCTCAAGGAACTTTGCCGCAGTGCGGACATTCTTATTGTTGCTATTGGCAAAACTGAATTTGTCACCGAAGACATGGTGAAGGAAGGCGCAGTGGTTGTGGATGTCGGTCAGACCCGCGTTCCTGACAGCACTAAAAAGAATGGATTTCGCAATGTTGGTGATGTCGATTTCGAAAACGTAAAAGACAAATGTTCTTACATAACTTATGTAACTGGAGGCGTAGGACCGATGACCCGCGCATCTCTGTTACAAAACACCCTTAAAGCCCACCAACGACGATAGAGAAATAATCATGTTTCAATCACTTCAGCCACTCCCTCCTGATCCAATTCTCGGACTCTCCGCTGCGTTCAAAGCTGATTCCAATCCAAACAAAATAGATTTAGGCATTGGTGTCTATAAAGACGAACAGGGAAATACGCCAGTAATGAAAGCGGTAAAACAGGCGGAAGAGATAATCCTAAAGTCCCAGGCCACTAAATCCTATGTCGGCCCTACCGGAGCGGTAGATTACAACGAGACTATAGCCAGATTGGTTTTAGGTGAAAAATTATTTGATCGTCTGGGAAAAAGAAGAGCGACTGTGCAGACTCCTGGTGGTTGCGGTGGCTTGCGCTTAGCGGCGGAATTTATTGGCAAAGCAAATCCTGACGCAACTGTCTGGGTAAGCGATCCTACCTGGGCAAACCATAAACCCTTATTGGGTTCTGCTGGCCTGAGCTTCAATTCTTATCCTTATTATGATTATGAAACTCACAGTGTGAATTTCGACGGTATGCTGAAAACATTGCAGCAGGTACCGAAAGGAGATCTGGTGTTGCTCCATGGCTGCTGCCACAATCCCAGTGGCGCTGACCTCAGCCCAGCGCAATGGGATGCGGTACGGGATGCCGCCTTGCAACAGGGTTTTACAGTATTTATAGATCTCGCCTATCAAGGCATGGGAACCGGGTTAGACGAAGATGTATATGGCGTTCGATTATTAGCTGAAGCGCTACCCGAACTCATTGTTGTAAGCTCTTGCTCAAAAAACTTTGGTTTGTATCGAGAACGAACCGGCGCCGTTACCTTAATTTGCGACAGTGACGAAGCCTGCGCAACCGCCAGCACTTTGTTAGCGGCTGCCGCCCGGGCCAACTATTCCATGCCCCCGGATCATGGTGCGGCAGTCGTGCAACTTATTATGAACACTCCTGAACTTCGCCAAGTCTGGAATGAAGAGCTGACGGGAATTCGCGAACGAATTAACAGTCTGCGTTCAATCTTTGTACAGCGCCTCAGAGAAGCAGGAATAAAACGGGATTTTAGTTTCATCGAGAACGAGAAAGGGATGTTTTCGTTTTTGGGAGTGGATGCTGATCAGATAAACACCTTAATCGAGAAATACGGCATTTATCTGGTTAACTCAAGTCGAATTAATGTTGCCAGCATCAATGACAGCAATATCGAATATCTGATTAACAGTCTTGCTGAAGTATTAGCAGACTAGCGATGGCTGCAATGGCGGTTATATCTTAACCGCCATTACGTTTGAAGAAATGCCTTGAATAACACAGTTTGTAGTTGGTCCAGGCAACTGCATCCAGTCATTATCCTTGCAGTGTGATCCCACGAGCACCAAATCTGCGTCTATTTCCGCAGCCAACTTCTTAATTTCAGATGCCGGTTCTCCGTAGGCTAAATAGATACGATCGCTAGGTATTTCTAAACCGTGCTTTTTGAGAATCTCGCGAATGCGAATTTGAGTGTGGTCAAATAGTCGTTGAGCGTGGGCATCGCGTCCAAAATCACTGCACTGCCATGCATCGTGCATTCCTTTTTTAATGACATGCACAACATGTAATTTTTCAGATTCATCGTGACAAAGTTTTTGCACACGACTTATCAATAAATCTGACTGAGAATTTAAATCGATGGCCAGTAATAATTTTTCAAAATGCGCCATGGCTACATCCTGCCGTAGCAAGTCGAGACTACTTAACTAATAAAGATTACAACTGTGAAAAAGATACTAGATTGAGGCAAGGGCCCACTTGATCTACATCAAGCGGACCTGGCTTTCAGGGAGGGACTAACTTCTTGTGCAAATTTGCGCAATATAATTTCAGTGGATTCCCAACTAATACAAGCATCAGTTATGGAAACGCCTGGGCGAATTTCCTCGAGGTCATCTGGAATTGGTTGATTTCCTTCTTCCAGATTACTTTCAATCATTACCCCAACAATTGAATTGTTGCCTTCTTGCAATTGCCGAGCAACATCATCGAGCACTTCGGTTTGCTTGTTGTGGTCTTTCTGGGAATTACCATGACTGCAGTCGATCATAATATTTTCTTCATGACCCGCTTTGCGCAATTCCTGTTCACACCGCTCTACACTTTCACGATCAAAATTCGGAGACTTACCACCTCTTAAAATTACATGGCAATGAGGGTTTCCCTCAGTACGAAACACAGCGACTTTGCCTTCTTCAGTGACAGAGATAAAACTATGATTGGCAGAAGCAGAGCGTATGGCATTGATTGCTACCATCAACTCTCCGTCTACATTGTTTTTAAAACCGATCGCAGAAGAAATTCCACTTGCTAGCTTTCGATGAGTTGGTGATTCGGTAGTGCGTGCTCCGATCGCGGTCCAACTTACTAGATCCTGTAAATATTGAGGCGAGATCAGATCCAAGGCCTCAATAGCAATCGGTAAACCGAGATCAGCGATTTCCAACATGAGCTTGCGGCCGATTCGAATTCCATGATCGATGCGGTGGGAGCCATCCAAATGAGGATCATAAATCAAGCCTTCCCAACCAACCGAAGTACGCGGTTTTTCAAAATACACGCGCATTAAGATCAGCAGATCATCTGCCAGTTCATCTGCAAGTGGCTTAAGTAATCTTGCGTACTCAATAGCTTCTTCGGGATTGTGAATAGAACAAGGACCAACCACGACGACTAGCCGAGGGTCTTCGCGATTGAGTACAGCCTTAACCTGGCGGTGACCACGTTTGACTGTCTTAAGCGCATCGCCTTTTAGTGTGAATTCATTTTTCAATGCGCCAGGCGTGGGCAGCTCCTCATATCCTGTGATATGAAGATTGTCGATTTCCTTTGTCCTTTTTGCCATTGCTCTGTACCGCCTAATTTGCAGGACCGGGGATTATGGAGTATTTAGTCGCTTAACTCAAAGCTCAGAGGCTAAATCACTGTTTTCTACAGTGATTAACAGGCTAGAAGCATTGCAGCCCTATGCCGCATAAGTTAAATTCCGCCTGCTGTGGCAATGTAAAAAATAATGATAGGGGATTCTATGCCAAAGGCCAGCGAACTAAAGAAAGGAATGATTATCGACATGGAAGGTGTGCCCCATATCGTTAAGCAGCTGGAGGCAAAATCGCCCTCTTCTCGCGGCGCTTCCACTTTATACAAGATTCGTTTCAACAATTTACAAACCCATCAAAAACTCGACGCCTCCTTTAAAGGGGACGATCTGTTAAAAGAAGCAGATTGCATTCGAGTTCAGGTGCAGTATTCCTATCTGGATGATGACACCTATTACTTCATGAATATGGAAGACTATAGCCAGTACGGGTTGAACGCGGAACAATTAGAAGGCCAAATTCCTTTCTTAATAGAGCAACAGGAGGACATCATAGCGCTCATTATGGACGGGAATCTGCTTGGTATTGAGATGCCGCAGTCTGTTAATTTGGTAGTTGAAGATACGCCACCTGCTATCACTGGCTCATCTGCTACCAATAGAAGTAAAACTGCAACATTGTCTACCGGACTAGAAATTCAAGTCCCAGAATATTTAGCGCCAGGTGAGACAGTAAAGGTAAATACGGTGACCGGAAAATTTATGTCTAGAGCTTAAGACTTATAGAAACAATAAAAGCACAATTACAAACACCCCGCCCCCAGCGGCCAAACCCATCAGCAAACTTAAGCGGTCTTCATTCGTAGGATAACTCCAATTTTGTGCCGGTGCCCTCTCACCAGCCCCTTCGATTACTTCTTCGAGTTCCGCATATTCCTCCTCACTCATCTTTTCTTCTCTATCTCGATGCGTCACTGGTGATTGAATATCAACCTGCTCCGAACTCTCAACTTCGTCTTCATCGAAATACCCACGTCGAGCGGCACGGCGATTTACTACTGAATCACTATCTTCGAATTTTTTGCGGTCGTTTCTCTTTCTAACAGTTCGAACTGGCGCGGTTACAAGTCCCGCGCTTTTCAGCTGCACTAAGGCTTGCTTATAGGCTTTAGTTGTCGTCGAGAGAGTCCGTTTTGCTAGATTCCTGGACTTAGCGAATCGAAGCAAGGTGAAGCGGCAGCGATTATCTTTTAAGACCGTGCGCAGAGACTGCTTTAGATCATCAGAACTAATGTATTGCTGCGCTAATTCATATTGCTGCTCTTCAGAAATTCCACTGTCACTAAGATCCTGCCATTGATCTTTATTGCCATGACGCAAGACACTAACAATAAACCACCGCGCCTGCTCCAGCATTGTGTCTTGTCCCAGGCGAGTTTCAATCATACTGATCAGATCGTCTAGACTGTTCGCGTCAGACACATCCAATCCAAGCGCATTGGAAAAATTTAACTGATGCTGGGTTGCATTCAATTTTTCGTTTTGTTGTTTAATCTCTTCGTTCACTATTCTGGAATAAACTGGCCGGTTTTAAGGTAATGGATGGTGTGATCTATCACTTCATTATTGCGCATCATAAAAGTGTGAGTTACTGGTAATACCAAATGAGCGTTCATGCCTTCAACTTTAGTACTTTCCACACTTACAATGCTGTCGTTAGGTCCATCAATAAACAAGAATCCAATCGGATTTATATTCGTCGTTCCCGCTATAACCCCCAGCTCGAAATACACAGGACCTAAATCTTTTAGAATGCTGTCATCTTCGGTTCCCAGAACAAATCCGGCGGGACCTAAAAAACCAAATCCTGGAACCGGTGATAGGCCATCAACTATTTCACTGCCTTGGTTGGGCGGCCCCAACATTACCACTTTTCCTAACAAGTCCAATTCATTCTCTTGTAAATAGTGACGAACCAGAATTCCCCCAAGCGAATGCGTAACAAAGTGTATTTTTTCCGGCGAATTAGATAGGCATTGACCGATGCCACGACCGACTGCGTCATCGGCTAATACGTCTATTTCATAGCGAATCGATGGGTAATTAATGTTTACTGCATCGAATCCGCTGCGATTAAGCTTTGATTCCAGTTCGCCCATTGAATTTGATACCCGGGCAAGACCGTGCAATAGAACAACACACTCGTTAGCCAGTGCTGGAGAACTTGCGAGTAAAAACAAAAAAAGCAGGGACGCATTTTTCATAACCTATGCCGCCGAACTTTGACAATTCCAACAGATATCAAAACTACCCAGATTATCTTCTCCACAAGACCTGCACACCCATTCTTCACCTTCAACTTCGTCGGCATTCGCGAGTTCTTTCAGGATTTGTTCGGCACGCTTGGCGTAGAGTGGTTTCACCCAGACTTCAGGCATACTTTCCGTAATCGGCGTTTCGCCGGCTATAGAAGAAAGTCTCTCATTCTTAACTTCAGCATAAATATCATGCTGCTCCAATACGTTGCGGATGTGCCATGCCATGGCGACACTGTCGGCGGTATAGACTCTTTTCATCAGGCTACTACTTGCTACAACTAAAGGTAGAGCTTAGCGATAGATATGACGCCAGCGCAAGCCGAAGGTGAACAATATCAAGCCATAAATAGCCATTCCGCCTAAGACCAGGATTCCCAGGCGCAGTACCTGTTCGCCGGCTGTCCAAGCCAGCCAGTCCTGCCATTCACCAGCGAAGTTAAATAAGAAAAGAGCCATTGCGGCATTGGCGAGGACTATGCGCAGCAAGAAAACCATCCAACCAGGCTGAAAGAAAAACACCTGCTCTGAGCGCAGCCCTTGCAGGAGCAATCCAGCATTAAGAAAGGCGGCCAGACTCGTGGCCAATGCCAAACCAACATGAGCCAGATCATTCAAGTAAAAAACGATATTCATAACCATATTGGCAGTCATGGCAATGATACCGATGCGCACCGGCGTTGCGGTATTTTGTCGCGCGTAAAATCCAGGGGAAAAAATCTTTATGGCCATGAATGCGATTAAACCAACGGAATAAGCACGCAAGGCACCTGCCGATCCAATAACATCAGAAGGGGTAAAGTTTTCGTTTTGGAAGAGAGTTACTAACAACGGTTCTGCTATTAGCACGAGAGAAAGTGAAGCTGGTATGGCAATGAGACAAACCAGACGAAAAGCCCAGTCCAGTGTTTCTGCGAATTCCGCTGTAGAAGCTTCTGCGTGTTTACGAGAGAGACTTGGCAAAACCACGATAGCGATAGCAATTCCGAATGTACCCAGCGGCAGTTCCATAAGTCGATCAGAAAAGTAAAGCCAAGCCACACTTCCCGTAGCTAATAAAGACGCAATAAATACATCTAACAATAAATTAATTTGGGTGACAGACACACCAAACAAAGCCGGGAGCATTAATTTCTTAATTCGCGCCACGCCTTCGTGTGATTTGCTACGCCTCGGCTTCGGCAATAAATTAATTCGCTGCAAAAATGGCAGCTGGAAAAACAATTGCGCAAAACCAGCGATTAAAACCGCCCAAGCGAGCGCCAATTCGGGTTCGCGCATATAGGGCACAAGGAAAAATGATGCGCTAATCAGGGAGATGTTTAGCAATGCCGGCGTAATAGCAGGAACGGCAAACCTGCCATAGGAATTGAGTATGGCACTGCACAATGCAGTCATGGAAATTAGCAATAGATAGGGAAAAGTAATACGCAGCATCTCAACGAACAATGCAAATTTTTCCGGCTCGTCCGTGAACCCATATGCGATAGGAATTGCGATAAATGGCGCGGCAATGATTACGACAGCAGTAACTAAAAGTAGTAATCCTCCCAGGCTGGCGCTTACTGCGTTGATGAGCCCCTGTACTTCAACTTGAGAATTCTTGGTCCGATATTCGGAAAGAATCGGGACAAAAGCCTGGTTAAATGCACCTTCCGCAAAAAGCCGGCGCATGAAGTTTGGAATCTTATTAGCAAGGAGAAAGGCATCCATTGCATCTGTAGTTCCGAACACGCGCGCGATAACGATATCCCGCACCAGACCAAGTACTCGGGAGAACATTGTCATCGATCCAGTAACACCACTGGCCTTTAATAAACCGCCTTCCTGATCGGCTGTGCTGGACGCACTTGTGTCGACTCGCTCCGAGTCCGGTTGAATCTCAGTCATACCAATTACTACTGCTAAACTTGGTGGATTATGTCAGTTCCCGCTCTCTGCGGATATGGCCCTTATGCCATTCCCGAACCATACATGAGCTATCGGATAAGCGGTTGAATTAGTTAAGTATTCATTAGCAAATCGACCTGCCTATCACGGCGCCATCCTATTGACATCACTTATTGAAAACGGCATAGTGTCGCTCCTTTGAAACGGCGGAACTCAATGGCTGAGGCCTACCCCGTAAACTTATTCTAGAAAACGAAATTAGCAAGCAAGGAGTTAGAATTGGCCAATTCTCCACAAGCCCGAAAGCGTGCAAAGCAAGGCGAAACTCGTCGCCGCCATAACGCCTCATTCAGATCCATGGTGCGCACCTATATAAAGAAGGTAGACACCGCAATTGAAGGCGGTGATCACGGCGCAGCGACTGAAGCATATAATAGTGCTGTACCAATAATTGATCGCATGGCTGACAAGGGAATAATTCACAAGAACAAAGCCGCACGGCACAAGAGCCGATTAAATGCGGCGGTAAAAGCACTCAAATAGTGTAAATCGGATAATAAAAAAACCGGCATTAGCCGGTTTTTTTTATGTCTTAGGATTAGTTTCCAGGAAATTTACACTAGTGATTAACTAAGAATCATATTGTCACGGTGAATAATCTCTTCTTCCCCGGCGTAACCAAGTAACTCAGAAATTTTTCCACTACTCTGTCCCATCAGGGTCTGCACTTCACCGAGGTCATAGTTCACTAAGCCACGGGCAATCTCTCTTCCATCTTCATCAACACAGGCCACCACATCTCCACGGGAAAATTTACCAGTTGCCTGTTTTATTCCGACCGCCAGTAAACTTTTACCTGACTCTTGCAAAACCTTTACTGCACCAGCATCTAAAATTAATGTGCCTTTCAATGACAATTGACCAGCGAGCCACTGTTTGCGGGCAGCTACCGGTTCACTATCAGCTTCTAATAAAGTACCGACTGCTTCCCCGGCAGCCAGACTTAAAAGCACATCGTCCACTTTGCCGTTGGTTATTACGGTACTGGTACCGGAACGGGCAGCCAGTTTTGCCGCCGAAATCTTAGTAAACATTCCACCACGACCGAGACTGGAACCCTTGCCGGCATATTCCATCAATTGCGGGTCATGTGCCGATGCCGATTCAATAAATTGCGCTTCTTTATCGAGGCGAGGGTCGGCATTGTAAAGCCCGTCTTGATCGGTAAGTACTACCATCACATCAGCATTGATCAGATTTGCCACTAAGGCTGCCAGGGTATCGTTATCCCCGAAACAAAGTTCAGCAGTGGCTACGGTATCGTTTTCATTCACAACTGGTACCACGCCCATATCAAGTAATGTGGACAAGGTACTGCGTGCATTTAAATAACGAGTGCGGTCTGAAAGATCTTCATGGCTCAAGAGAATTTGTGCTGCGTGGACATTCTGGCGCATGAAACAACTCTCATAGGCCTGCACCAATCCCATTTGGCCAACTGCAGCGGCAGCTTGTTGCAAATGTATCTCTTTAGGTCGGGAACTAAGCTCGAGGCGAGAAACGCCTTCCGCTACAGCACCAGATGAAACCAGTACGAATTGAATTCCCTGCTGCTGTAGGTTGACCAATTGTTCAGCCCAATGGGCGATGGCTTCTTTATCCAATCCCAGGCCATTATTCGTCACCAGGGAACTACCGACTTTTACCACCCACCGCTTTGCGCCGCTTATTTTTTCACGCATGCTCTTACCTAGTCGTCCCAGTCTTCATCCCAGTTATCTTCGTCATTTCTTCTATTTGATTTAGCACTTTCAATAGTTCGTCGTATTTCGAAAGCCATCTCACGCTCAAGTTGGTTTTGACTATCTCTGTATTCTTCGTCCTTAGTCAGATTCTCTCGATGAGATTCGATTGACTGCATCAGATGCTGACACAATTCATCGCAGCCCTGTTTGCTGATCGCCGAGATTTTAAAGATCGGATCAGTCCAGGCTAGCTCGCTGACTAACGCGGATTCCAGTTCTGACAGTTCTTCGTCGCTGAGCAAGTCAATTTTGTTCAAGACAATCACTCGCTCTTTCTTAGCGAGGGTTGGACTGAATTTCTCGAGCTCCCGCACAATTTGCCTGGCACTCTCGATTGGATCGCTGTTATCGGCAGGTAACACATCAATCAAATGCAGGAGTAAGCGAGTACGGGATAGATGTTTCAAGAAGCGAAACCCTAGCCCCACACCTTCTGATGCACCTTCAATTAAGCCAGGTATGTCCGCCATTACAAAGGATCGTTCCATGCCCAAACTGACGACGCCAAGATTCGGTACCAGTGTAGTAAAGGGATAGTCAGCCACTTTCGGTTTGGCGGCGGAAACCGCTCGAATCAGCGTTGATTTGCCGGCATTGGGGTATCCCAATAAGCCTACGTCTGCCACCAGACGCAACTGTAGTTGTAGAGTTCTTGTTTCGCCCAGAGTGCCATTAGTGGTTTTACGCGGCGCACGATTGGTACTGGATTTGAATCGGGTATTTCCCATTCCGTGAAAGCCACCACGGGCGACCATTACAGCTTCATCCGGATTATTCAAATCGGCAATGAGTTCTTCCGTGTTAACGTCAATTACGCTGGTACCCACCGGAACTTTGATGAGCAAATCATCACCACCAGCGCCAGTGCAGTTGCGACCCTGGCCTGGCTGACCTGCTTGTGCTCGATATTGTGGCTGAAAGCGAAAATCCACCAGTGTGTTCAATGCGACATCGGCCTGCATGAAAACACTGCCACCGTCACCGCCATCGCCACCATCGGGACCACCTCTCTCAATATATTTTTCGCGACGAAAGCTGAGGCAACCGTTTCCACCTTTGCCTGCTGCGACTTTAATTTCTGCTTCGTCGACAAACTTCATGAGTTGATCTGAGCTAACGCTTCCCCAAATAAAAAAGCCCCGTCGAATGACGAGGCTTTTTTCAAAATTCTTGTTGAACTAGGCCGTTTCGACAGTAACGAATTTTCGGTTGTGCGGCCCTTTTTCTACAAATTTAACAACGCCATCTGCTTTGGCAAAGAGCGTATGGTCTTTACCACAGCCAACGTTTTCACCTGGGTGAAACTTGGTGCCGCGCTGCCTGACAATGATATTGCCAGCTTTAACTTCCTGACCGCCGAACAATTTAACGCCTAGGCGCTTAGATATGGAATCGCGACCGTTATTTGTACTACCGCCTGCTTTCTTATGTGCCATAAATGCTCCTTAGATTAAGCCTTAATGCCAGTGATTTTAACTTCAGTGAATAACTGACGGTGTCCTTGCGTCTTCTTATAGTGCTTGCGACGATTAAACTTGATGATCTTAATCTTTTCACCGCGGCCTTGCTTTACGACCTCGGCATCGACCTGGCTGCCTTTTACATAAGGTGTGCCAATTTTTACTGATTCACCTTCGCCAACCATTAAGATCTTGTCGAACTTCACTTTGTCACCAGCGGCAGCATCTAATTTCTCGAGCTGAAGTACTTCCCCTTCCTCCACTCTGTGCTGCTTACCACCGCTTTCAATTACCGCGTACATATCCTTCTCCAAAAATTAAAGGAATGGGGCATTGAACATACCCATTCCTTCGAGGGCCGGCATTTTACGGGATCGACCGCCTTGAAGCAAGTCACAAAGGCCAGCAATGTCTGAGAATTTGGAGCCGATAATTCCTCCGAAACAGACGAATTTAGGGGGTTTCCTCGACTTGACAGCCTGCAACCTGCTCCCTAGCATGCACACACAAATACGCCGGGCCCGATAACAGCAAAAATAGCCCAATAATCCTGAACTTTCGGTCTGCTTCTGAGATGCACCAAGATATTCACACTGTCGTCGAATCCGACTTCCTTGCGGTTAATGATTTCATCGTCGAACAGCTGTATTCGGAAGTTAATCTCGTCGAAAACATCGGCCACTATATTGTGGAGGCGGGAGGCAAACGCATGCGCCCTGTCCTCACGCTACTGGCCGCTCGTAGCTGTGGAATAGAAACAGAGCAACACATTCCAATGGCTGCAGTCATCGAATTCATTCACACCGCCACCCTGTTGCATGATGATGTTGTTGACATGTCCACGTTGCGCCGGGGCAGACCAACCGTGAATGCCGAATGGAACAATCCTTCCAGCGTCCTGGTGGGGGATTTCATCTATTCCCGTGCATTTCAGATTCTGGTGCGAATTGGCGATATGCGCATCATGGAAATAATCGCAGATACCACCAACAAAATTGCTGAAGGTGAGGTGCTGCAGCTGATTACTAAAAATAATCCCGCAGCCTCCGAAGCAAATTACATGCAGGTAATAGAAAGCAAAACCGCCATTCTTTTTCAAGCTGCGGCGCAATGCGGTGCATTGTTGGCCAATGCAGAAACGGAAGTTGAGAATGCCTTGAAGGAATTTGGCATGCGCGTTGGAACGGCGTTTCAATTAGTAGACGATGTTCTGGACTACGCAGGTGATGCGGCAAACCTTGGCAAAAATATCGGTGATGATCTGGCGGAAGGAAAACCCACCCTACCACTAATCTATGCCATAGATAATGGCGGCGATGAGCAAAAGGAATTGATTCAAGAAGCCTTAAAAATAGACGAATTACCGGAAAAAATGCTGCAAGAAGTGATAGAAATCGTGCGCAACAGTGGCGGTCTGGAGTACACTCAAAACCTGGCTAATTCTCATGCACAAGCAGCACAAGAATGCTTAGGTGGTCTACCAGAGTCGGAATTCCGGCAGGCAATGGAAACTATGGTGGATTTAGCTGTCAACAGAAGGAGCTAGGTTGGCTGCCGCTATAACAGCTATAAACTCGAATCGTTTCAGAACAGGAAAACCCATGCGACTAACCGTCAGATCTCTTCTTATCCTAGCCTTAATTACCGTTCTTTCTGCCTGCACTGCAACTGGTATGAACCGTGGTTCCCCAGAAGAACGACGCCAGGCGATTCAAGAAATGCGCAACGATGTTCTCTCGGAGCTTTACTCCATAAAACCAGACACTCGAGTTCAAATCGGCAGTGCCAGTGGCTACGCGGTTTTTTCCAACGCCAATATTAATTTGATACTAGCGAGTTTCGGTGGTGGTATTGGAGTAGTGCATGACAACCAGAACAGCCGCGATATCTATATGCGCATGGGTGAAGTGGGTATTGGCATAGGCGCCGGGGTAAAAGATTTTCGCGCCGTGTTTGTTTTCCATGATGACGATGCCCTGGATCGATTTCTCGATGTAGGCATAAGTGTCGGCGGTCAAGCCGATGCTGCGGCGAAAGCTGGAGATTTAGGCGCTGCCGTTGGTGGCGAAGCTGTGGTGGACAATGTCACTGTTTACCAGCTCACTCAGAGTGGTCTGGCTCTGCAAGCTACTGTTAAAGGTACCCGCTACTGGCAGGACTCACAGCTTAATTAAATTCAATGCTGATACCGGGCATATAATTCCGCAGCACACTGTCCCTGTTTATGATGCGCATTTTGTCTGTGCTAGGCCGATAAATTTCTGCATTCTTTACTATTAATTCTTCCGCTGACTGATTGAGTCTTTCAGCCTCTTCAATATCACCCAGCCTGATGTGTACCTGGGCTAATGCCACATAAAAGTCAGGTTCTTCTCGTTTTAGTCTAAGTGCTCTCTCGAATGAACGTTGAGCCGACTGTAAATCTGAATCCTCAAACGCCAGGGCTCCCTGGGCAAAATGATAATAGGGATTGCGATTATTAAATTGCTCAATGGCGCGCCTGTATTGAGCAGCCGTGCTGTCGTCCCCATTGCGTGCATAAAATTTCGCCAGGTTGTTAATAGCTGTAGCGCTGCGATCATCTGCACTAAATGCCATTTTATAACTGTATTCTGCAAAAACATTGTTACCAAGACGACCGTAAACCGTGCCAATATTGTTCCAGGCAATGGCCAATTCGGAATTCAGAAATAGCGCATTCTTGAAATAGACTAAAGCCTCATTTAAATCATTGGCAAGCAATGCTTCTACGCCAAGATTGTTAAAATACAATGCTCTGCCAGCCTGATCGCTAATCACCCTGGAAGTTAATTGTTGCAAAGCGATTTCTGGAGTGAAGTCCACAATATAGTGGCGGGAACCTGAAAAACGTCCCGTCGCATTGATGTGCTCACTCAATACCAAAAGGTCGCCACGTCTGTCCCAACTTGGCTGCACTCTTACTGTTTGAAAATTCGCATCAAGCTCAATGTACCGTGCCATTCCAATATAAAGATTCATTACGCCAACACAATTACCTCGGCGCGCACTAAAAGTCTCAATCGCAGTATAGGTATTGGTATCATCATACTGAATATGAAGAAATTCTTCGTTGTAAAGAATGTCTTGCAGTTTACGTACTTTTTCTACCTGCGTGTCGAAGCGGCTGACATGACCGTCAATCATTGCTTTGATTTCATCTGAAATTAAAAGAGGTTCGATTTCCGTAAATCTATCTTCAGACTGATCAATTATTTGATCATGGATCGACACATCGGGCAGGAAACCGGTTTCAATATCGATTGTGGTACAACTGGCAAGTAGCAACGCTGCCAGCGCACTCAATAGAATTCCAGATTTGTGAAAGTGATTGACCATAACAATATTAAAAACGAGAAGGTGTAGATCGACCAGTCTTATCCACCTTCATGAACTCGTAGCGCCCCTTTAGAAACGCAACTCGATTTTCTTTAAGCTTACGAAATAACGCGATCCAACCCGCGTAATTCGCCACTTCCCCCATACTATCTCCTAGACCGGTGTAGTCCAGATTTTCTCTCAAACTTCTTACATCACGACCCCAGGAATCCCGGTATTCAGAGCTATCCAGGATTGAAGAATACTCATATTCCAATGCAACCCGGGTCTGAGCGATACGCATATTATCTGCGCTCAGAAAGCGCACTTCATAATCGGATTCGAATCCAAGCTGTTGGTTTTCGTTGGCCTCCCAATCCACTGCGATGTCTATGATGACACTTTTAGTCACCGGCAAATTTGGCACAAATTCGAATGGCTGGGTATCAGCATGAAGAATCTCATAACCGGCATTAGTGTCTCTCAGGGATGAAGAAATTTTAACTCGACGCTGCTCGTCAATATCTACGATCGCGTCGGACTGAATTGCTTCCGATCGCTCGACGAAATCGAATAATGCTTTTGCAGTCTCCGCCTCCATGCTCGGCAGGCGCCATTGTGTGCCAGCATTGTCGAGAAGTACCAGGCTACCAGATTCGTATTGCATCGAAGCAACTTCGAATGGCAAGGAGGCGCTCTCCCCAAAAGCAATTCCACCTGGAACAATAATTTCTCTGATTGTCGACTGATTAAACTCATCTCCCAGTGTTTCTTTTAAGAATATCGAAGGCTCATTACGGGCAATGCGGTTGTCTCCCCCTTCCCTGAAAAGAGAATTCGAATTACGCCGCACTCTTTCACCGAGATAACTCAATTCAGTGACTTCAGTTCGATATCTGCGTGCTTCTCTCGAATCAATTGCCAGTCGCTGAGCTGCAGTTGCGTATAAGTTACCGGCGAAACTTACTTCTGCAGAGGACAAATCCAATACAGCATATCCATAGGCATCCGCTACGGCAGCAATCTTATCTGCGGATTCCGTGTCTTCACTAAAATAGGTGACAAATTGTCGGTCTTGTTCTTCTGCAGTTAACCAGACCGTCAAAAATTCTCTGGGGTTTGTCGTACTTAAAACACTATTACTGATTAATGCCAGCCCACCAATTTCACCTTCTAAAAATTCAGTTTCCCAGATGTTCAGTTCAATTGAATTTACCAGCGTATTGCTTGGCAGGTCTGGAAATCTGCCTAGTCTTGGTCGGGTCACCCGACCACGGGCTATAGCGCGGTCATTTAGGTTATGAACAACATCGATATCATAGGCATTTAAGGCTTCGGCCAATGTGCTTAGCAGCGCATCGTCTGCAACTGCCTCATCTAAGGCATCGGCATAGCTAGTTAAAGGCTGCGTTGTCGCTAGTAGCAAAAAGACTGCTAGCTGGCTACAGCGAATTAATTGTCTATGAATCTTCTGCGCATTCATCATAAGTCTCGTTGCGTTGTGCGCTTTCCAGGCGATCTCTTAATGCTGCAACATATCCGGGCTCGCCAAAAAAGTGGATTGGCTGAGCCATCTCATTAATTAGACGTTCTGCCTCAACGTAATCACCCCCTGCAATCGAATATTTTATCGATTGTTCCATTATAAAACTATCGGATGGAAGCAGCGAGAAAGCACGCTGTTGATAGGATAAACCAGTTTGCCAATCCTTGCTTTCAAATAAATGGAGTTGGCCCATGGCCAGATTAGCTTCTGCATTATTGGGAGCCAGTGCAATAGCTTTCTCAAAATGTGTCTCGATGTCGGCAATGATCAGCTGCCTTTGGTTGGCTGGATAAACCTTGTCACAATTGTTCAGTTCAGCTTCCCAGTATTCCCCATAGTCCAACAATATGTTTGAGTCATTTGGAGCCATGCTGGCGGCACGAGTGAAGTACTCAGCTATAGTCCGATCATCAGCGGCAATCTCATTCTGTTGAGCCTGAAATCGCAAGGCGTCACCCAGCCCAGAATAACTTCGCGCGGTTGCCTGCCCCGAGTCTATCAAGTGGCGAAAATAGAGCTCTGAATTTTCCGGCAAGCCAGAATTCAGGCCAAGCTCCCCAAGCATTGTTGCCACCTGATACTCGGCTATCTCGGTGACATCATAATCTGGCAATTCAATACTAAAATTCACCACTACGTCACCGGTATCAGGACTACTACCCATAAGGTAATCCAGAAGCTCGTCATCCAATTCGTCCGTGGTCATGGAAAAACCCAAATCAAAAGCGAAGCGCTCAGTTCGACCATCCAATATATGTGAAAGATAAGTTTCCAATTCAGCACGGTGATCAGGAAAACCCTGCTCGTGTGCGTGCTTCACATAATGTAGTAAGGCGACAGATTTTAAATTGGCGATTTGAACAACACGTGGTGACGCTAAAGCGTCGTCTCGATAGAGCAACCGCTGCATAGAGAGCTCAGTCCCCAACTCCGCCATGCGGATATTCTCTTCTCGAGTAAATTCGCTAAACTCTGGCTCTCCTCTTCGAATTTCAATGCGGCTTAGATAACCAGTAAGACCTTCTTCATACCAGCGAGGTAAGCGTAAATCTGAAAAATTCCTAATTAGGAAATGGGCGTAGTAATGTTTTGCTTCCAAAAAAGAATCATCATCGCCCTGAGTTAATGCCATGTAATTGGCACGAGGAGTTTGAAAGTAGAAGGCAGTTTCTTGAGTGCGCTGAAAATAGTTAAAGCTTTCCTCATCATCAAACAGAAAGACATAGTTTGGAACATTCGCTTTTGCAAACGACTCCTCGTCACTAATTACCACAGCAGCAAGTTTGCGCCAAGATTCCAACTGAGTGGCGAAGCGAGAAGTTTGTCGCGAAGAAGCCTGACTATAGATAGTGAAATTTGCAGTTTGTAATTCAAACCAACGATCTTCCAAAAGATCAGCCTGCGCAGACAATTTTGTCATGCACAGCAGTAACACAAGACCAAGAAGGTAGGAGCTAGTTCGATGGTACGCGGAAGCGAAGCCAGACATAGAGTAAACCTGCACTAAGCGGCAACTCATTGACTTTACCACGCAAGACACAAAAAGGCAGTGAAAACTGGCCCAAAATGCGCCGAAATGATTGCGCATTAAACCGCTAGCGACAGCTATTCAGAACGCCCGGAATTCAGCAAAAAGCTAAATAAATTAGGATCTTATCGAGCCAATGACCAACTTGAATGCAGCGACTCAGTTATCGGTATTCTTCGCTGCGATCTATCCTACATCGCTGGATAGTTAGGGCCGCCGCCGCCTTCTGGCACTACCCAATGAATGTTCTGCGAAGGATCCTTGATGTCGCAGGTCTTACAATGCACACAGTTTTGCCCGTTGATCTGAAATCTCTTCTCACCGGATGCTTCTTCAACTACCTCGTAAACACCGGCCGGACAATAGCACTGTGCTGGTTCGTCATACATTGGCAAGTTTACATCTATGGGCACAGTCGAATCTTTCAGTTGCAAATGACAAGGTTGGTCTTCCGTATGATTGGTGTTGGACAAAAATACCGAAGACAGTTTATCGAAACTAATTTCTCCATCAGGTTTTGGATACTCAATGGCGGGACATTCCGCAGCAGGTTTAAGCTGGCAATGATCTTTTGATTTGTCGTGAAAAGTAAGAGGGAATTTTCCAAAGAAAATATTCTGCTCGATAAAAGTCAACGCACTTCCCAACCAGAAACCAAATTTATGAAAGCCTGAAGAAAAGTTCCGTGTCGCATGTAACTCTGCATGCAATTCAGATTTGTTAAATCGCTCAGTGAAATCGACTAACTCCGCGGGTTGCTCATCTCCAATCAATGCTTCGAACAATGATTCTGCTGCCAACATGCCAGAACGCATTGCGGTGTGACTGCCTTTTATTTTGGCCGCATTGAGAGTGCCGGCATCGCAGCCGACTAATAATCCGCCCGGGAACGTCATTTTCGGTAAGGAGTTGAGACCACCTTTTATAATCGCCCGCGCACCATAACTAAGTCGTTTACCACCGGCGATGTACTTCTTGATTACTGGATGATGCTTCAACTTCTGAAATTCATCGAAAGGGCTAATGTGTGGATTCGAGTAAGAGAGATCGACAATCAAACCCAGCGAAACCTGATTTTTCTCGATGTGGTAGAGGAAGCCACCACTGGTTGCTGCAAAACTGGCACCGATCATAGGATAGCCTGCTGAATGTACAACCAGGCCTTCTTTATGCTGTTCTTCAGGAATTTCCCAAACCTCTTTTATGCCAATGCCGTAATGTTGCGGATCACTGTCTTTATCTAATTCAAATTTTTGAATGAGTTCTTTACCGAGATGACCGCGGCAGCCTTCCGCGAATATTGTGTATTTGGCATGGAATTCAAATCCCGGTTCATAGGAAGCTTTATGCTCACCGGCTGCATCGATTCCCATATCACCAGTGGCTACGCCTTTGACACTTCCATCTTCGCGGTAGAGAATTTCCGCCGCTGCGAAACCCGGAAAAACTTCTGCACCTAATTCCATCGCTTGTTCCGCTAACCAGCGGCATAGGTTACCCAGGGAGATTATATAGTTGCCATTGTTATGCATGGGCCGCGGCACCAGCAATCCAGGAAATTTAAATGAAGATTTTTCATTAGGAAGAAAATAAATATCATCCCCCGTCACTTTAGTGTTCAGAGGTGCACCTTTCTCCTCCCAATCAGGAAATAATTCATCCAGTGCCGAAGGTTCAAAAACTGCGCCCGAGAGAATATGAGCGCCTACCTCAGATCCCTTTTCCAACACACAGACTGCAATTTCTTTTTCAGCGGCTTGCGCCATTTGTAGAAGTCGACAAGCCGTTGCCAGCCCAGCAGGACCAGCACCAACTATAACTACATCAACTTCCATGGATTCACGTTGCATAAAGTGCCCCTGAATAATTCTTTACTTTAGTCGATATGAGGAAACTGGAAATCACACACCTTGTGGAACCAGTGGATTCAGCAGGCGGCTATTATCCTTAATTCATCAATTCAGCGCAAAAAAGTGTCTGCCTGCCCAGGCCATTACAAAAAATCACAATTAGTGAAGAATCTGTGAATACATCGCCGGTCGTTATGTTCATACTTGCGCCCGTTCTGCAGTAGGCCCCAGCAAGATAATTGGCAAGCATAGTGGAGTAAATGATGTCCCGTACTAGAAAAATGAATCGCCCTTTGGCTACAGCAATCGCCTTGGCGCTAAGCCTGTCTTCTTATTCCTTGTACGCCCAAGCACCTTCAACCGCTGAAGATGACTCCACAGTAACCTACCCTGCTGCTTACTTCGATCAATACGACCCCTTTTCTGTCAGCGACATGCTGGATCGCATTCCCGGCATCAACATCGCCCGTGGCGGTAATTTCAATAATAGTGGTGGTCCTGGCAGCTCACAGGGATCGGACCGACGAGGGCTTGGTTTGGGTGGCGATCAGGTACTCATTAATGGTCGAAGGATTACAGGAAAAGAGAATGAAGGAAATTCTCAACTTTCCCGCATTCCGGCGAATCAAGTCGAAAGAATCGAAATTATTCGAGGCACTTCCGGCGACCTAGATGTTCGCGGCGGCTCTCAAGTCATCAATATCGTATTACAGGAAGCCGAATCGCGTTCTTCATTTGCCTATGAAGTTAATGCCGACCATTACCATGATGGTGAAATAAAGCCGGGAGCAAAACTTTCGGTCAGCGGACAACAGGGTAATCTTGATTATTTAGTCAGCGCCGAAACCGAGCCACGCTGGGAATACCGCAAAGGATTTGAAACCAGCATCCTGGGCGACGGATCTGCCAACGATACGGTTGTACGCAGACAGACAAGTGATCAACAGCCATTGATATTCAGTTCCAATCTTGGTTATCAGATTACCAATAACGACATCGTTCATTTCAATATGCAGTACCAAGAAAATGATGCTCCTGGCGATGAAGAGCGAATCATTACTGATTTTCTAACTAATCCGGTAACCGTTGACCTCGAAAATGACTACATCGAAAACGATTCTGATTTCTGGGAATTCGGTGGCGACTATGAACACACATTCGCCAACGGCAATCGCTGGAAGAATCTTTTCATTGTTAACCAAAAAGAAGACGATCGATTACGCGAGCGATTCGATGTTGATCGGAGTAATACCAAAGACCTGTTTCTGGAAACTTTCAATCGTTATGAAGAGAAGATATTCAGAACGTCCTATGCGATGAACCTAAATCCTACTCAGGATTTAGAAATTGGCCTGGAGCGCGCACAAACCACACTGGATTCGAGCCTAAAGCTCGGACTCGAAACCGCCAGCGGTCCAATTTCCAGTGACTTTGGCGGACTCACACCATTTACGAATTCTGATGCAACTGTCGAAGAAATTCGCTATGAAGCGTTTGCTGTCCATAATTGGCAACTTAATGACCGCATGTCGTTGGAAAGCACTTTAATCTTCGAAGAATCCACGATCAAACAATCTGGTGATGTTAGTAAAGAAAGAGATTTCGATTTCGTCAGACCAAAAATCGATTATCGTTTTGATATTACTCCCTCTTTACAATTCAGAGCGACTGTCGAGAAAGATGTTGCCCAGTTAAGTTTTAATGACTTTACTGCGAACACAAATGATGGAGATGATGACCAGAATGCCATCGCAGGAAATCCTGACATCAGACAAGAGCAATCCTGGCGTTATGACGTAAATCTTGAATATCGCTTCGATAACGACAACGGTGTGTTAAACACCAATTTGTTTTACCACGATCTGGAAGATGTGATTGAGAAGATCGACGTATCAACTGAAACCGATATTCTTTCCGCCAATGGCAATATTGGCGATGGCGAACGCTACGGCGGCAGTATCGATGCCAGCCTGCGTCTAACAAACTTTAATCTGCCAGAAGTACTTCTCACTTCGCGCATAGAAATTGAAGACGGTGATATCCGTGATCCATTTCTGGGAATCAATCGTCGCTTGCAAAGGCAGAGCCGCGGCAATTATCGTTACGGATTTCGCCATGACATGACCGCTCGTAACATTAATTACGGCATCAATGTCAGTGGCAGCATTAAAGGCAACCAAAAAGTCTATGACATCGACAAGATCGAAGACTATGAAATGGATGACTTCTTCATTGCCTTTCTTGAAATTCAAGGATGGGGCGGTCTTACCTATCGTTTCGAAGCCTATAATGTTCATGAACAAGAACGTTGCCGCATTCGATCGCGCTATGTTGGCGGAACTATCGCCACAGGAATACTGGATGAGATCGAAGATTCCTGTAGTCACAATGGCGAAAAATACGCGATCAAGATTCGCGGCACTTTTTGAGCAATTGGCATTCAACCACTACTAATAATTAATCAACTACTCTTACCTAAAGTTTCCATTTTTGGTGACGATAGTTCGTAGTCTTTGAGAACTGTGAAAAGCGTCGCAAAAGCTTGAAAATGGCATATTTGCCACAAGAATTGCACAATTTGTCACAGTTCTGGAACAGGCGCATCGCTATAATTCGGGCTCTTTTGCAAGGATGCAAAAATCCTTTCACAGGTATACAACTCAAACCAAGAGTTCAGCGGCAGTAATCCAAAAACTGCGATTGAGCGTTTAACTAAATAGCTTCTAAGACCACAAGTTTTAGCAGCAGTGTGGAATATGTATTGAGGCTTCTAATGTCAGTTGGTTTTCGACAAAAAATATTTCAAGCCAGTCTTTTGAGTTTGGCGATAGCGACTTCTTTTGAGTCATCTGCTCAGCAGAATGAAGCAGCGATCCTTGAAGACTCTTCCATAATTTACGACGCAGCGTTTTTTGCTGACTATTCCCCAGTCAATATTAATGACATGATCGATCGCATACCCGGTATTAGCCTCGCCATGAATAATCGAGGTGGTGGTAATCGCAGAGGGCTAGGTGCTGGAGAGAATGAGATTCTCATCAACGGTCAACGCCAAACTGGGAAAAATAATGAAGGCCGTAATCAATTAAGCCGAATTTCAGCAGATCAAGTTGACTACATTGAGATCATCCGCGGCACTTCGGAAGAAATGGACATTAGAAGTGGCGGGCAAGTAGTCAATATCGTATTAAGAGATGCGCAATCACGTTCCAGTGTTACTGCTGAAGTGAATATGGATCGCTACCATGACGGCACTATCGATCCTGGCGCAAAAGTATCATGGACCGGTCAATCGGGTTCATTGAATTACTTATTCCACCTTGAGGGTGAACCTCGCTACCAGAACCGAGTCGGCGAAGAGTTTAGCCGTGATCCTTCTGGCAATCTATTAGAGACACGCTCCGACGAAAGCACTCGTACCCGAACTGATTATCAGACAAGCTTCAATTTAGGGTATCAATTCAACAATAGCCTGGTTCAATTCAATGGCTTGTACGGCGGTGATTGCTCGCCCGAAGATAAAGACAGATTCATCAATGATTATACCGATTTAGGAATCGTTACAACTCAGGAAAGAGAAGCAATAGATCGCTGTCGTGACAACTGGGAAGTTGGTGGCGACTACGAATATGAATTCGCTAATGGAGGTAAATACAGAGTTTTATTTATTGCCAATGACGGTCAATGGCATCAGGAACGAGATCGTTTCGATGTATACAATGATCGGGAAGAAAAAGATCTGTTTCTCTATAACGATGGTCGCGATCAGGAGCGCATAATACGGACCTCCTACACATTCGATCCTTACCAAGATCATGGCTTAGAGTTCGGCATAGAGCGAGCACAGACAATTCGTGACGGAAATTTGCGTCTTGGTTTAGATCTTGGTGGCACACCGTCTCCGCAACATGGTTTTTTAACACCGGTATCCGTAGAAAATTCCAGTTCAACTGTCGAAGAGATTCGTTACGAATATTTCCTGGTGCATAACTGGCAGATCGATGACAGATCGTCATTAGAGAGCACATTAATCTATGAGACTTCGACCATTACCCAAACCGGTGACGTGTTGAATGAGCGAGATTTTGACTTCGTTCGCCCGAAGCTCGATTACCGTTACAACTTTAGTCAATCAGTTCAGTTTAGGGCGACCGTAGAAAAACTCGTATCCCAGCTAAGCTTCTCAGACTTTATGGCATCCTCCGACAATGACGACGATGACCAAAACACCCAGGCTGGTAATCCCGAAATCGTACAAGAACAGCACTGGGAATATTCCCTCAATTTGGAATATCGGTTACCAAACAGTATCGGGGTAATTAATTCAGAACTCTATTACCGTGATTACGAAGATGTTATCGACCGTGTCGATGTTTCCACAGGGCCAGACGATCTGCGTTCGGCTCGGGGAAATATTGGCGACGCTTACCGCTATGGGTTAAATCTCGATGCCAGCTCCCGACTCGGGTACATTGGCCTACCGAGCGCGTTGCTGTCAGTGGGCTTTAGTGTTCAGGATTCAGAAGTAACTGATCCCTTTCTTAACATTCAACGCAGGATGCGCTGGAATTCTCGTTGGTTTGGTCGCGCCAGTTTCCGTCACGACATTACCGATTGGGACCTGAGCTACGGCTTTAATTACTTTAACTCCGACAACGACAGCGATGCTCGTACACAAATAGACATCAACGATATCGAGCGGGATATCAGAGATTACGGTTTATCGCTCTTTGTGGAGAAGAAAGCATTTAACGGCATCACCTTCCGCCTGGATATTAGTGATGCAAACGATCCATTGCGTTGCCGCACGCGCACTCGTTTTTTAGGCGCCACTGTTGATGGGGTAGTAGAAGAAATCGAAGACTATTGTTCGCAAGATGGTCCTGTCTACGCATTGAAAATACGCCATACTTTCTAATACATTCTAAAGTCAAAAAAGAAGGCACTTAGGTTAAACCTAAGTGCCTTTTTTAATGCACTAAATAAAATGCTTCCTTGCGGCGTCTACTGCACGTAAAAAACTACAGAAGTAAATAGAAGCAAAAGCAAAGATCCTTCTAGTATTGCGACTAAGCGCTTAGCTTTTGGCGTTAGTCGATTCACGTAACGATCCATCGGTACGATAATTTGAGTGTATCTGTGATTAGTCATAGTCGTTTACCTTCTTTGGCCCCCTCTGCCAATGTCGGTTTCTGCGTCTCTGGATTAGATTTTGGAAAATTCAAGCTTCCAAAACTGTGTTTCCTTACTCTATAGACGTCTAAGAATCCATTCTGTTACGAAATTGCTGAAATAAATTTCCTGCCTTGTTAATTGCTTGCTCACACTAATTCTTTAGCTATCTTTCCATCAATCTCTACGTAGGAAGACGCGTGAACCTGCCGAATTGGATGCGGGAATTGATCAACGGTGCAAAAAATGCGACAAACCGAAACTTCAGCTTGCTGCTGATTAAGTGTAGGACAGTATTTGGCGGAAAAAGGATTTATCCGCCAATGAAGAGTGATGCAGTTTAGGCCTCAAATCTGAAGCGACTTACTCCACCTTGGTAAATATCATCATGTGCTGCCAGGGTAGGAAATCCAGCGTGTCAGTCCATTCCAGGCCGAAGACACTCATTTCTCTCACTACCTGTTCTTCAGTCATCTTGTGCAAAGGCCGGATAGGCACTGAAGCGTCTTCACCGCGATACTCCAACAGGAAAATACGGCCACCTGGTCGAAGCGCCTCGTAGATACCGTTAATCATTTCGAACGGATGGGAGAATTCATGATAGGCATCAACCATTATGGCAGCATCGATTGAGTTTGGAGGGAGATTGGGGTTATCGATAGTTCCCAGTACGCCTTCTATATTCGAAACCTCTTCCTGTCTCATCTCATCTTCAATGAGTTGCAGCATTTCTGGCTGAATATCGACTGCCATCACTTTTCCTTCTGGCACCTTGCGGGCGATTCGAAATGAGAAATAACCAGAGCCAGCACCAATGTCTGCCACTACGTGATCCGCTTCCAGGTTCATGTTTTCAACTACCGCGTCCGGCATTTCTTCCTGAATTCGCTCTGGACGGTTTAACCAGGCCGCTGCCCGATGCCCCATGACGAATGAAATCTCTCTGCCCATGTAGAACTTGCCGATTCCTGTGGTTCTTCTTTCGGGCGCTTCGATGTAGCCGGGATGTTCTGCCCCGTAGGCAACCAGGGAGAGTGAAAATGGGCTTAATAGCACCAGGAAAATGGCGAGGCGTTTTACAGTGTTCATAGTTAATCCTTCGGCTGAATCATCAAAATACAGCCCGAGTGTATAGGTATTAGGATTGTAAATCAGGAGTGCGAAAAAAAAAGCTCACCAGATCGTCAGAAGACTATCCAGTGAGGCCAAGGATAAAAAAGTAAGAAATTCGTTCTTTAGAGCAATTTCAACAAGCGCTGCCCAGAACCTTTGCATTTTGGACAAGCACTCTGCTCGGTAATTTTGCCGGCACCCTTACAGACGTTGCACACGTCTTGATAGGGCTTTTTTAATATGGACTGTAATTCAGTTAATGCCTGAGTTGTGGCATTTTTACTAGCTAGACCCATCACTGCGAAACTCCACATTCGGTAAATCTCAAATCTTTAGCCTTTATTCGGGCCTTTGTGAATGGCCTCTCATTTAGGGCGAATTATGCAAATTTGTAATAAGGAAAGGCGTTAACTGCCTCACAAAAATCAGGAGTCTGGCACTATTCCTACAAATTTCGAAAATACGCTGCAAATTAACGACTTATGCTAATATGCCCGCCGAAAATAAGACCAACCCCGATATCTGGAAGCAAAATGTCAAAAGTCTTGGAAGGAATTCGCGTACTCGATTTTGGTCGCTATATAGCCGGGCCTTTTTGCGCCACTCTCTTAGGAGATATGGGCGCTGAAGTTATCCGCATCGAAAAAGTTGACGGCAGTGAAGATCGCTACCTTTCGCCGATTACGGAAGACGGCGATGGCGCTATGTTCATGCAGATGGCCAGGAACAAACGGAGTGTGACTCTCAATCCAATGAAACCTGAAGGACGAGAGATCGTTAAGAAATTAGTAGCCACTGCAGATGTAGTGGTAGCCAATTTACCCCCTGATACACTCAAGGCAATGGGCCTCGACTATGAAAGTCTGACAGCCGTTAAGCCGGACATTATTCTTACCATGATTTCCGCCTTTGGTACTGGTGGTCCCTATGCCAATCGGGTGGGATTCGACGGCCTTGGACAAGCCATGTCCGGCAATATGTTCATGTCAGGCACTCCGGAGCAACCGGCGAAAGCCTATGGCCCCTTTATCGACTATGGTACCGCAAGCTTCTCCGCATTCGGCACTATGGCTGCCCTCTATGAACGTCAGAAGACTGGTAAAGGGCAGATCGTAGAAGCATCACTGTTTAATACCGGCCTCACCATCATGAATGGAACAGTGATTGAACAGGCGGCAATCAAGCGCAATCGAGTCGCCACACTAAATCGATCTCAAACTTCAGCTCCGGCCGATACTTTTAAAACTAAAGATGGCTGGGTGTTAGTGCAGTCAGTGGGCGGCCCCTTGTTCAAACGTTGGGCTGATCTTATGGGAGAAGAGCACTGGTTAGAGGACGAGCGATTCAAGGATGATATTACTCGTGGCGACAACGGGGAGATCATCAGCGAGCGCCTGGCAAAATGGTGTGCAGAAAGAACTTCCCAGGAAGTATTGGAAGCCATGGAAGAAGCGCGCCTACCAGCAGGACCCGTACTCTCACCACAAGCAGTGCTGGAAGATCCCCACATTGCAGCAAAAGGTCTGTTCCAGCCAGTTGAGTATCCTGGACTAGAGAATCCAGCACCGGTAATGAGAACTCCAGTAGAGTTGTCGGATACACCAGGTGAAATCAGATCCCGTGCTCCCACTTTAGGGGAACATACCGACCAGATAATGGGAGAATTGGGATATTCGGCTGAAGAAATTCAGGCTTTTAGAGAGAACCGCATCGTTTAAGATTCTTCAAAGCGGCAGTTCCCAGAACTCCTGTACCATTGTTCTGCTAAACAAATCTAATTCATTGGCTTCGACAATTTCGAAGCCAAGTTTTTTGTACATTTCTCTGGCGGAAACTAAACAAGAAAACGTTTCCAGCCTAAGTTTTTCCTTTCCATAGGCTTTTCCATGCTCTATTACTTTGTCCATTAACGAATTGGCAATGCCTTTTCCTCGATAGGCATCGAGCACCACGACAAAATTTACAAATCCTACGTTTTCAGGAAGCGCTCTTACAGCGACAGATCCAGCACGATTGCCTTCAACATCTGCAATCCAGACCTTGTTAAAGTCATCAGTGCCAGAGAAATACTTAACGATTTTGTCCGCAATATTGGTTTCGAAGCTGGCATCGAAACCGAATTCACGGGTATACACTTCACCGTGAACTGAAATTATCCAGCCCAAGTCACCAGGAAGCTGATCTCTGATTTTCATAAAGAGTGAGAACTGTCCCTAAATACACTAATCAGGGATTGCGTAGACAACAATACTACTTTCTCTAGAAGGCCCTGCACCAACAGCTAAGGTCAGCATAGCAGTACCTGTTCCTACGGCAACAAACTGTTTGTCGCCAACGCCATAGGTAATATGTCCACCACCAATCGGTGCACCGGTATAAATCCTGCGCAGGACTTCTCCATTATTTGCATCCATTAGCAGCAAGTTTCCTTCGATAGTACCGGTGATGGCTAATCCACCGGCTGTCGTTGTAACTGCGCCAACATTTGGATATGGCGTTTGATGTCTCCAGCGGACATCTCCGGTTTCCACATCTACTGCGGTTATCCAACCGGACATAGAGTCTGCGGGAACAACCGATCCCCCCATATAGAGCTGGCCAGGGATGTGCTCAACTTGTTCGGCAGCGGTGAAGGTTGAACAGTAATCAAGTGCAGAAGTAATTAGGAGCTTCTCTTGCTCATGATAGGCAGGACTGCTCCAGAGGACTCCCCCAGTCACACCGGGACAAGCTAATACACCTTCTCGGGTTACCGGAACATCGTAGTTTAAAATAGTAGTGACTGGAGTCTCGTACATCGGCTCATGAGTCTGCTTGTCAAGAGTCCTCAAGATTCCATCTTTACCAACGGTAGTTACCATGTCCCGCGATACGTTGTTTAAGCCGGCCTTTAAAACAGGTGTTACCTGAGTCAAATCCCAATCATGATCGTCATTGGGAACTATGGATCGATACCATTGCAGTTCCCCACTATCGATATCCAGTGCAACGATACTATTGGTATATAGGTTTTCACCCGGACGTAAGTAACCGGGAAGATCCGGCGCCGGATTAGTAACAGCTACATAGACTTCATTGGCTTCGATATCGAAACTTAATGGCGTCCAAACTGCACCACCGCCTAGTTTAATGTCTTCCGGATTTCCCCAACTTGGGCCACCTCCGGCAGCAGCTTCCGGTACGGTATAAAATTTCCATATCAGGTCACCGTCCTCTATGGAAAACGCACCAAGCCAACCTGAGATTGCATTTTCACTTCCGACAGGACCGATCAAAATCATGTCATTAAATAGGGAGGGTGGCATGGTAAAGGTTTCACCAAGCCAGGGATCGGCGACTTGTCTCGCCCACAGCATATTGCCATTGGCCGAATCGAGAGCGAACAAGTAACCATCAGCAGTGCCACGAACGACGTAGCCATCTTTAATCGCTACGCCGCGATTGTTCGGCCAAACCGTTCGATCACGTGGTTCCCAGGTATGAGCCCACTTTTCTTGACAGGTAGCAGCGTCAATGGCTGCCGTTCGTTGCGCATCAGTCACGTACATCGTGCCTTGATGAACGATAGGTCCGGTTTGCATTGGTAGGTTGCTATAAAACTGATAGGCGCAAACTTGTTCTAACTCTCCTACATTAGTGCGATCAATTTCAGACAGCGGTGAATAGCGCACTCCTTGATAACTTCGATTGTGATGCAACCAATCGTTTTGATTGGAAGCGGCGTTTAACAGATCATCCATACTTGGACCAGTGCCACTGGGCTCGATACCATACACTCCTTCGATAAAAGTGGCGGCGATATCTAGCTGATCGTCTGCGCGAGAAATTGGAATCCTGGCAAGATATTCGTAGTCATTTTGCAATTCTTCTGTGCCCTGCAAAACTTCATTGCTGCCAAGAATAAAGGCGAGCACTTCCAAATTCTCAGCTTCATTCAGATTTCCTTCCATTCGCGGCGGCATAGTAGTGGAAATAATGTTAAACAGGTCTGCCACATTGGCGCCAAAGTTTGACCAGGTCTTGCGGAATGTCGGACCGATTAAGGCACGAGATGCGCCTCCTTCTAATGCAGCGCCATGACAAACGGCACAATCCCGCGCATAAAGATCGGCGCCGTTTTCGAATTGCTCCTCGGTAAAGGTTCCCGTACCCGGAGCTTCCGCGGCAAAGCCATTGAGACTAAACAGGCCGCAAATCATGGCACTGACTACTTTGCTAGCTCGACGATTAAAAAAATTCATGAGTGTTGTTCCCCCAACTAGTTTCGACTAGCCCCTATGGATTATTGAGAAAATGGATGGCAGCCGTGTACATGGCTTCGACACCAGCCTTGACCGAATTCGGATCGATAAAGAAAAATGGTGAATGGTGCGGAGGCGCTGAAATTTCACCGGCTCGAATACGCTGCATAACATCGGCTGGTGTACCACCGACACTAAAAAATACACCTGGTACTTCATGTTCGGTGCGAGTAAAGAATGCAAAATCTTCTCCGCCCATACCGGTGCGCTCAGAGTCGGTTAAGGGACTATAGCCGAGTTGTGTGGTCCAGGCAGGCAACACCTCATGCACAGCTTCGTAGTTGTTGACGGTGGTTGGCGTGCTTTCAAATCCAATGCGTACTATTGGCAGTAAATCGTCTGGTAATCCATTCAATCGACCAATGTTAAGCGCAGTGTCGCGAATACTGCCCAAAACTTGATCACGCACCGCTTCTGAATCGGTTCTAACCGTTAGCTGAAGACTTACTTCGTCGGAGATTATGTTGTGCTTATTGCCACCTTGAAAGGAACCCACGGTAATTACTGCGGGTGAAAATGGATTGATCTGCCGGCTCACAATTCCCTGCAAGGCAATGACTAATTGCGATGCTACATAAATCGGGTCCACCGTCTGATGAGGATAGGCACCGTGACCCCCTACTCCTCTGACTTGAATATCCACACTATCGACACTCGAATACATGATGCCATCGCGAATAGAAATTGCACCACTGGGCATTCCAGAAGCAACATGCAGGCCCAAGGCATAATCTGGCACGCCGAATCGCTCATACAATCCATCTTCTATCATGGCTTTAGCGCCGTTGATAATTTCTTCTGCCGGTTGACCCACTAACATCACCGTACCACTCCATTTATCCCGGTTATCCATTAGCATCTTGGTGGTACCAACCAGAGAAGTGACATGCATATCATGACCGCAGGCATGCATGACCGGCATTTCGTCTCCATCGAGATTCACCTGACGAACTCGAGACATATAAGAAAGCCCACTGTCTTCAAGAATTGGCAGGCCGTCCATATCTGCGCGAATCATCACCAATGGACCTTCTCCATTTTCGATCATGCCGACGATACCAGTGCCACCGACCCCTTCGGTGACTTCCACACCCAATGATCTGAGCTCTTCAGCCAGGCGTGCAGAAGTTTTGTTCTCCAGGAAACTCAGTTCAGGATTTTGATGAAACCAGACGAAGAGGCCTTCGAGATGCTCTTGGTAATATTGTTCGATGGAAGCTTTTAAGGCCTGGTCTGCGGCACTAGCAGACACAGAAACCAAATTGAGTATGGCAAAAACTAAAACAGTGAAATTGAGCAAATAGGATTTCGGGATTAGTGACTTCATGTGGAAACTCTACAATAAATCGAGTAAACCCGGAGAGTAAAGGACCCCTGTCTTTTTGAAAAGTAGAATTCACCATGTTCCTCGGTTAATCTAACTAGCTTCTCCGCCCTCAATGAGGAATTCCAGCATGGAACCCAGTCAAAACAGGCGCCAGTTCTTACAGGGAACTGCGGCTCTTCTCTTATCAGCCGCCGCCAGCCACCCAAAATTAAGCAGTGCACAATCGATATCTGCCAGCAGTGAAGATGCCTATTGGTCAATCGTTAGATCTCAGTTCGCATTTAGTGAAAGCGCCGTTCCCATGAATGCGGCGAATCTCTGCCCTTCTTTTCGCTCCGTCGCGGAAACCGTCTCGGCTCTGACTTATGACATTGACCGCGATTGCTCATTCAATAATCGGGCGAAATTTGATGACTATCTGGAACAATCCAGAGCGACTGTGGCACAACAGCTGAAAGTGTCAGCGGATGAAATTGCCCTGGTTAGAAATACCTCAGAAGCGAATAACATAATAAATAACGGTTTGGAATTGTCCGCCGGAGACGAAGTCATACTCTGGGATCAAAATCACCCGACCAACAATGTAGCCTGGGATGTGAGAGCGGCACGCTACGGATTAACAATAAAGAAGGTTAATACACCGGTCGAACCTACAAGCTTACAAGAACTTATCGATGTGTTTACGTCACAATTTTCAAACCAAACCAAGGTTCTCTCGTTAACCCATGTATCAAATGTTAGTGGTATAAAGCTCCCAATCAAAGAACTTGTTGCAGCGGCACATGCCCGCAATATTTATGTTCATGTAGATGGCGCCCAAACCTGGGGAGCAATGGCTTTAGATCTTCACGACCTCGACGTAGATTCATTTTCAGGTAGTGCTCACAAATGGTTTATGGGACCAAAAGAAGTTGGTCTGCTTTATGTTAAAGAACAAAATATCGACCGGATCTGGCCCAACGTCATTGCTCCTGGCTGGGGTAACGGTGTAGATACAGTATTAAGAGGTGCACGTAAATTTGAATCATTAGGGCAACGTGATGATTCTGCGCTGGTGGGAGTTGGAAGTGCCGCACAACAACACGATCTAATCGGTACGAAACGAATCGAGGAACGGGTTGTCACCTTAGCACAACACCTTAAAGAAGGAATTGCCGAGCTCGGGTTGGAGCTGGTTACGCCTATGGATTCGGAATTAAGCTTCGGTGTGTGCATTACCAGAGCACCTGGTGGTCGCGGCGGAGAAATCTCCAACCGCCTCTATACGGAGCATGGCATTGCTGGCGCGGCGACAGGCGGTATAAGACTGTGCCCTACGATTTATAACACGGTTGAACATGTTGAGCGTGCGCTAGCCGGCGTTAAAGCACTAACGACTTAGGGAATAAAACAATGAAAACTAAAATTGCCCTTCTAACTCTTTTCTTTGTGGTCTTGGTAATTAATACGGATATCTCAATTACTCTAGATGCTCAGGAAGCCCAATATCAATTACAGGGAATGCAAACTCAGGAAAAAATCCCTGACGATATTCACATGGATTCTCTCGCCCGTTTGCCGCAGGTACAAAGAGAAGACTTAGACGAAGTTGGTCGCAATGCCTTTGATACTTTTGTGAGGCCCGGGACTGGATACGAAACTGGCTTGCGTGGACCGGTAGGCATGTGGATGCACAGTCCAATACTGGCAGAAGCCGTTTCCTTGTGCGACAACGAGTGCGTTACGGCACGCCAAAGGATCAGCGCTTAACAGAGCTGATAATCCTGTCTACCGCGCGAGAAATTAGTAACCAATACGAATGGTCAGCCCATGAGCCTTTGGGGCAAGCCGCTGGCTTAGAACAAGACATTATCGAAGTGGTGAAATACCGAAAGGATTTGGGCTCTCTGCCACCCATCGATGGCTTCGGTGAAACCGAACAGACCCTGGTGCAATTTACGCGGGAACTGGTAAGTGAAGAGAAAGTTAGCTCAAGCACTTTCGCTCAAGCCATCGAACTATTTGGCGACGAGGGTGTAGTAGATATTGTCGGCCTGGTGGGCTATTACAGTTTCGTCGCTATGACCTTGAAAGCGTTTGATGTGCAGAGACCAGTTGGGAGCGAACTCTTGCTACCAATTCAAACGAATTGATTGTTTTATTTCTCTTTTGCCTCATCTAACATTTTGCGAATACGCTTTGCTTCATCGTCGCTGAGTCCACGATACTGCATAAGAGCCATTACCAATTTTTCTGGATTGCCGCCACAGGCCTTGTCTACCATGTCGACGACGCGCTGGCCGAGACTCTCTTCTCTGGGAACCGTCGCTGAGTAAATATAAGTACGCCCACTTACCTGATGTTGTAACCAGCCTTTCTCTTCCATGCGCTCCATTAACGTTCTGATAGTATTTCTTGCAATCGGACGCTGCTCATTAATGCTTTTAGTAACATCGGCAACACTCGCTTCACCGGCATCCCAGATTACTTCCATTACCTCCCGCTGAGCACGGGTAAGTGGCTGCTTATTTCTAATTGAATTTTTAGGCATCGTTATCGAGTGACCATCTGAATAAATATTCTACTTCGGAGACCGCGACTGGCTCGCCATTCTGTGTTCTAGGTTCAAACTTGAATTGGCTCGCCGCCCTGAAGGCAGATCGCACGAATATATTCGGAGGCTCAGCATCGACAGTAGTGATAGAGTCTTCAACTACCGTTCCCTCGGCATCGACTGTAAACGAAAGTAATACCCAACCCTCAATACCACGCTGTGCCGCCCTCGTCGGATACTGTGGGACAATAGAAACTAATGGCAAGTATTCAGCATCGGCGTTGGAAACAACCTGCACATTAGCTGCCGGTGCTCCATTAGATTGTATGTTACCGATCAATGCTTGGGCGTTTTCGGGTTCGGGAATTTCCTCATCGAGTTGCTGATAAATTTCCCGCAGATTGTCCCAGTCAGTTGGATTATTAAACTTCAATATCATTTCTTTAGTTGTTTCGAGGACGCTATCGAAATCTTCTATTTCATAGTAAAGACCATTCAGATAGGCGTAATCATCTCTTTCCAATTCGATTCCATTTCTTTGTTGTAGCTCCATGTACATTTGCCAAAATGGCAGTGATTGATTGAACTGCTCTAATTGATAATGCCCATAAGAAAGTCCACGAAAAACTAATTCACTTTCATCTTCAGACAATTCTCGCCAGGCTGCATAATTGTCTAACGATGGTTCCCACCGCTCTTCAGCTGCATAAAGTTATCCCAAGGACCGAAGCGTCCGCAATCTCGTAGAATCATTGAGACTCTCTATAGTTAAGATCTGTTCGAAGGTCTCTAATGCCTGCGGATAATCTTGATTGGCGAGATGATAATTTGTGTAGAAATTTAGCACTGTCGATTTCTCGAAGTCGTTCATGCTTTCAAAGCGGTCAGCATAGAGTGCATCGAGCAACTCTTTTGCCGCTCCCAAATCTGGTTCAATAGTACGATCTTCTGGTGACATCAACTCCTGAACTTCAATAATAGCTTCCATCACCGATTGAGATAGCTGTCCACCGGGATTGTGCAATAGCGGAGGCGGACGTTGATCGTCTGCATTTTGACCTGTAGTTGCAACCGTCAAATCGGGATCAACTTGAGTCGATAAGCGACTGATATCGACCACTAACTCCTCTCTACTGTAGGAGTTAGTATCAATGCTCCGCAAAATTTCTTCGATGGTGCGGTGTGCATCATCATTTAGCACGTTCTGAGTGACGACTCTACTGGCCTGGGCTATGTCTAGTAGAATTGCTCCGGTAAGCTGCTGAATATCCCCAAAATTATTTTCATCGCCTTCGGTAATTAACAGAGTCCGTAGTTCCGACAGGCTGCGCATGATATCTCGCTTGGAAATAGCACTCTGGCCATCAGTTTGTGTTCTGGTCTCCAATGCGTAGCGAAGCCTTTGTAATTGATCTTCCAATCTGCGCGCCTGCTCTTCTAAACGCTGTCGCTCTTGCAGTAGGCGCTGAGACTGCTCGTCCAAATTTTGTGCCTGAACCTGGAAGTCAGAAACTTGATCATTCGTATCCTGTGGATTTGCGCTGGAAACCTGACAGGCCGAAAGCAATATCGAAGCGGTCACTACGGCAATCTGAATACCTCTGGTAGTTAACGTCGAGAGTTGAATAGCAGCGTTACGGTTTGCATTAAGCAGATCACTAATTCGCTGCTCAAGATTCCAACTGGAACCCAGGATTCCCACTGCAGTATGCGATGGAATTGAAACTTTGCTGTTTGCACCATAAAGCTTTCCGAGCTTTAACAAAATTTCACTGTAGTTAATCGGTGAGTTCTGATTGAGTACATGGTTATCACATATCTCCTCTCTCGCTCTATCCAACATTCGATCCAGAGAATGAACAAGAGGATGGAACCAGAAAATTGCTACAAAAACTTTCTGCACAAAGTTGGCAACCAAGTCGCCTCGGCTGAAATGTGCAAATTCATGTACTAAAACGCTCCTGACTTGCTCTGCTGATAATTTTTGTAAAAAACCGTCAGGTAAAAGCACCGTGGGATTGGATATCCCAGCTAACATCGGGCTGTTGATGTCACCTGAAGTCCGAAAGTTTAAAGTGAGACTATGGCTTGGATCAGATGTGATTAGGCTTTTTACTAGTTCAAGCTCCTGCGGTTGCAGGGGCTTTGATTTTTGTGAAATTCGATCGACGGCATGAAAACTTCGAAGCAATCGATAAACCAGACAGAAAAAACCCAACACCCAAAAGGCGAAAAACACTAAGTATAGTGGCCAGCTCTTTACAAATTCCCAAGTAGCCCAAGTCGAACTTGCGGAATCAAGTCTTGTTGCGGAAACATCGGTTGCAATAGATTGTTCTTCACCAATTGCAAATGGCTCAAAAGCGAATTCAAAATCCGACGCAGTAAATTCAGCGACAGGTTCCGAAAGAGCCACGCCGGAAGTTGCCAACAATCCATCCATCTCGATCGCAACCAGGTTTTTCTCGTTCATCTGCATGATTAGGGAAGCAGTAGTAAGAACGATTAGTGCAATCAGTGAAGGGAAAAGAATGTTGTAACGAGCGACAGCATTGTGTTTAAAAACCGATGCGACCACTATTACCAGAGCTGAAAAAATCGTAATTTGAATCAGTAAATTCAGAACTACGATATTTCCGTTGGATTGAAAAAAATTAAGAGTATCCATTGATGCCACCCAATCCCGTTTAGTTTGAGAGAAAGCGCTGTGGCTATTAGACCACGAACTACATTTGTAGTTCATATTGGCTACATTTGTAGTTCTTGTCAATATTTTCCTTACTGCATTTTCAATTTAAGAGTTAAGGCCAGATTTAGCCTGAACCAGTCTCTTTTCATGCCTCTCAAATTAGATCTACATAGTTAATCACTCGAAATTCACGTAAATTCACGTAAATTCATCAATATCACCGGATATTCATCTTTTTATTCCAGCGTGACTATCCAAGAATACTCCCAAGTACCCCGTATTTACTTGCTTAGAGGAGATTAACCATGAACTTTGGGGAAAAACTTAAACAACTGCGTCAACAGCGGGATTGGAGCCAACCGGAGCTCTCTGATGCCATCGGCATCGAGCAGTCCTATCTTTCCAAGCTGGAAAATGCCAAATCCGTCCCTTCCGCCGAAATGCTGGAGCGCATTCTAGAGACCTTTGAACTGTCGATCGAAGAGTTTCTGGAAGGCGTCGATGATTCAGAAATTCGCAATCACCTAGCCACTCTTCCGCAAATTAATGGCCATTTGCAGAAACTGGAACAATCTGCCTACCGGAGAAAAAGACGCTGGCTCATTACTTCCGCAATATTCTGTGTGCTGGGATTAACATCTTTGATACCAGCTTTGTTTGGATCGGGGCATCTGCTTACGACCTATGAATATATTTCTGATGAAATAGTTCCTCTGGGAGAAAACGGCGAATCCTTCGAATCGCTCGATGCCTTCTTAGAGCAGGAGTTTGTTGAAGCACGGGAGGAGATTTTCAGCAGAGATCTAGAGACGGCGTTGCGATCTCAAACAATTGATCTTGCTTACGACGCACTTAAAGCTCGATACGCCAGCCTGTCCGTACCTGCCCAATTCTCTGAATACCAGTACCGAGGCCAAAGTTTTATAGAGAGAGTGACAGAAGGCCAGGATCTTACAAATTTACAAGCGTCTAATCAGGAACTTGGAGGAACTCGCACTTTTGAACTCTTTGACACTCGAACACTAATGGAGGAAGAAATGCGCTCGATGAATATGATTTCTGGCACCTTATTTCTGACTTTAGGAATATTTGGCTTTATCCTGGAACGCTTACTTGCACGTAAAAATTAATGACTACTGGCTAACAGTTTTCTAAAGACAAACTTAAATCCCTTGAAGAAACTCGTGCATTGCCGCATTAGTTTCTTCCGGGGCTTCCTGCTGCACCCAATGTCCGATATCAGGAATTAGAACAACATCTCTTAAATCTGTAGCCACACGACTCATGGCACCGGTTAGTTGCCCCTGATTTGCACCGGCTATGACCACGTCCTGCTCTCCGGCGATAAATAATGTTGGCACGTCGATCTTGGTATCAGTGAGATGCTCAGTGATTTCCCAGTTGCGGTGAAAATTTCGATAGTAGTTAACACCACCACGAAAACCTGCGGATTCAAACTGCCCCACTACGTAATCCAGATCTTCCTGGCTCAACCAATCGGGTAATCCAATGGGTGCGCCGAGACGCCCAATCCAACCACCGGCAGAGCGAGCACGGTCGTTAATAGTTGGCGCTTCACGCGGGGAATTCGGAGATAAATAGAGTCGACTTAAAATCCCCTTTGGGTCGCTGTCATATTCAGCTTCCGCAACGCCACCGGCTTCATTGTGGTAAAGGATGTAATAGAAATTGTCTCCAAAGGATTCTTGCCAAGCTACCATGGGAGACTGTGGCGCGCGTCCACCATAAGGCACACTCATGGCAATTAAGGCAGAAAATCGTTCAGGATGCATAAGCACCGAATTCCATGCCACTATCGCTCCCCAATCGTGACCCACCATGATGGCAGTCTCTTCACCCAAGGCATCGAGTATTCCTACCATGTCTCCGGCGAGGTGAACGATATCGTATTCATCTACATCAGCGGGTTTATCGGTCTCTCCGTAGCCACGCATGTCAGGTGCGACAACCCGGTATCCAGCATTGGCAAAATAAGTCAGTTGATGGCGCCAGTTGTACCATGATTCCGGCCAACCGTGAGCAAACAAAATTAGTGGGCCTGAGTCACCCGCCTCGGCGATGCGCATGCGAATTCCATTACTCTCAATAAAACGGAATGTAATCCCATCCACTGGCGAAGGCGTGGTCATTGTGTTCCCCTGTGCAAATGCGAGTGCAGAAAATAGTAATAAGTAAGTGGAGATCGCTACTCTGGGCAGAATTCGAGTGAAGGTAGAAGTCATTCTAGTAGGCCCCTTTTCCCAATAGCTAGAAACAGGAAGCCTATCACAATGCAGGATTAATGCTCCATGATCAAAACCTATCAGCTATAACTCGATGTCGGCCTTACTCCAAATTCTAAAACAGCACAACATGAGTAGGTAGGCGGCGATAGTAGCGGTGACCAGGATCCATTGGCTGATCGTTAGGTACTCTGCGGCAATGGCTATGTAAATGAGAACGCAGAAAGCGCAAATGGGAACGCTCAGCACAGCGCGCAAGATTGGATTGATGTTTATTCTCAGTAGATTCAAGGTAAGTAGCGCTGAAGTAACTAACGCATAACCAATGATGCCCAAGGCGAGGCACTGGATAACTAAACCAGTCCTTACAATAAATTCGGCGAATACAATTAACATGCCGGCCCCTAACACCACAACCAGGCCCATAACACAGTGATAAGTTCCGACTTTCACTAAAAATTCTGTTCTGGATAAATTTGGTAGTTGCAAATAGAGACGCCTCAGTTCTAATGGTCGCTTGCTCAAAAATTCTGCAGGTATACCGATCATCAGAACGATTCCCATTACCTGCAGGAAAATCAAACTTAATTCACTGGAGATGCCACCAAAATAGACCATGACTGCAAACCAAAACAGTGTCGCCCGCAAAGTTCCAGGATCGATTAAGGCGAATTTCATCCACCACCACACGGGTCGTGAGCGAAATGAATGGATCTTCATAAATCCAGGATTCAGCACATAGCCAGTCTTTACGTTTTTAGATTGTTGCGGATTACGAATATCGATGTATTTCAAAATGCCACCGGCAAGGTGTTGAAACTGCAGCATGAACACCGATGTTTCTCTGTTAGTGAGAGCAGCGCGCCAACGCTGGGAAAAAAGCACGGTGGCAACCACCATTAGCAGATTCACCCAGAGAAAAATGTTGCTATAAAACGCAATGAAAACCTCATCACTCACATTGTCGAAATAAGCATCTATTAGTAAAAGCAGAAGAACTAGTCCACCGAAAATTGATGTTGACCGTAACCAGGACATACCATTGGTGATAAACAATCCAGTAGTCGCCGTGAAGCTCGAAAAGACCAGAGCATGAAACAGTAACGCTACGCCGAATTGAGCGAAAAACACGAAGGTGAAAAAAGCATAGGCAGCAAGCAAAACCAGCGCAGAGCACCAAAAATTCTTTGGATAATCAGGGCTCAATGGTTGCCTCATCTTCTTGCTCATTTCCACCATATTTGCGCCAATTGCGCAAAAACCAAGCAGACCAAACATGGAATAGAGAAAGATGTAAGCGGCTACTTCACCTCCATTCGGATCATCAGCAGAAATCAAGAAGACCAGAGTAATTAGTACGCTGCAGAGGAATATCCAGAAACCCCAGTAGGTTTTATTGATAGCAGTAATCGCCACAGTCAGGCACTGTGTGAAAAGAGAGTTCTCGGCTGATACGGTAGTTGTATTCATGTTTACGGGTTCGCCGCCAATTCCACAAATATGTCTTCCAATCCCATCGCCTGAGGCGTCACAACTGCCTGAAATTCCGTTTCTATTTGATTTTTCATCGTCTCCGAATAGTTCTCAACAGTTATTACAGCCTCAGTCCCGTTTACTTCTGCATTAGTGACTCCATTAAGGCTGTTCAAGGCCTGCAAATCAGCTTTCGCTGCGATGTGTAGGCGCAATACCCTTTCTTTCAATTCATCGATGGCACCTTGAAAGTAAGTCTTGCCCTGCCTGATGATGGCAACATCAGCTGCGACCCTTTCGATATCTGCAGTGATATGAGTTGAAAACAAGACAGTATTGCCTTTTTCCGCATTCACCTCGATTAACTGGCGAATAAATTTACGTTTGACTGATGGATCGAGAGCGGCGACCGGTTCGTCCATGATAAGCAAATCTGGCTCGTGACCCATTGCCAGAACTATCGCTAATTTTTGCGATTCCCCGGTCGAGAATTCTCTGACAACTCCTTTTTGAGGAATTTCCCATTCTGCAATCAATGCATCTACTAATTCCTGGTTCCAACTCGAATAGAACTTGGAAACATAGTTAACAATTTGCGTTGTTGTCATCCATTCAAATAAATCATTCTCCTGGGGCACGAAGGCTAGCCGCTGACGTACATCGGCACTGAGATCCCAGCTGTCCTCACCGTAGATTTGACTGATTCCCCGTTGAGATTTCAAAAATCCAAGCAGGCAATTCATAAGTGTTGTCTTGCCACAGCCGTTCTTGCCAAGCAAACCAATGATAGTGCCAGGTTGCACAGTTAAATTAACGCCATTGAGTACATTTTCATCACCATAACTGAACTCAAGCGCATCAATATTTATAGCTGGGTAATTATTTTCCATTGTCTGCATTTCTCATGAACTGGATCTTCGGTTCTTGGCTTTCAATAATTTTGCTAAGTAGCCAACAAGTGCCTCATCTTCAATACCAAGTTGATCAGCTTCCAGCGCGAGTTTTTCTATCGTGCTGTCTAATTGCTGCAACCTTTCCCCTACTTTCAATTGGGAAGAGTTATTGTCAGAGACGATCATGCCCTTACCTCTTAATCGAGTTAGTATCCCTTGCATCTCTAATGCACTATAGGCTTTGGAAACTGTCATAGGATTTATCGCATGCTGTTCTGCCAGATTTCGCACCGACGGCAGCTCTGCGCCAACCGCAAGAGATTCGCTAGCTATCAGGCGCTGAATTTGATCCATAAGCTGTCGATAGATCGGAATACCTGAGCTAGGAGAGACGTGGAGCGCTATTAGTTTGCTATCGGACATAGTGTTTTTACTAAGTGTATAGTGCACATAATACACTAATACACATGTAAGACAAGTCTTTCTTAGAAAAAAGCTACAGCCAGCCAGGCTTCTCATTCAGAAGCTCTTTTTCTTAATCCTGGAAACCGCTATGCTTTGAATCCGAAGCGAGTATTGGCTGGGGCTGTTAGTGATGAATGGAGATATAAGTGACTGAAGTTTATGACGTTTCTTACATGGAAAGAACCCGAGACTATTACCGCGCCCAGGGTTACACCACTGACTATCGTTGGGCTCAAAATTCAGAGACGCCATTTACTCCTCTTTCGAAACCGATGAATGAATGCCGGGTCGGTGTAATCTCTACTGCTATGCCCGATACAGAATTAGGGCGCGTCAATCGTCGGATCTACTCTAATTTGGTATCGCCGATTCCTGAATCAATGCACACCGAAGAGCTGTCATGGCATAAAGCTGTCACCCATACAGATGACGTAAACAGTTTCATTCCACTGGAACAGCTTATGGTGCTGGTGGACGAAGGTGGCATTGGCAGCCTCGCCCCGAGATTTCATTCCGTGCCCACTGAATACAGTCAGGGCAACACTATAGATAATGATGCAGCAGAAATTCTGGAACGCTTGCGAGAAGACGAAGTCGATGTGGCTATACTGGTGCCGTTGTGACCTGTCTGTCACCAGACCGTGAGTCTGGTTGCGCGACACCTTGAAGCCAATGGGATTCCAACCCTGATTATTGGTTCCGCTCGCGATATTGTCGAACACTGCGGTGTACCAAGATTCCTTTATACCGATTTTCCACTGGGTAATCCCTGCGGTAAGCCCTACGACCACGACATGCAGTTGAGTATCATCAGCCAGGCAATTGCCCTATTGCGCACTGCTACAACTGCGAATACTACCGAAAAAGCACCGTACATCTGGTCTGCTGATAATAGCTGGCGTGATGACTACGCCAAGGTAGACGATTCCAATCGAGAAGAACTGGCGCGACGTGGTGAAGAGAGACGGAGGCGGCAGACGGAAGACAAAGCAGAAGGAATTGATCGCGTCGCTATGATCGCCGATGGGTGAAAAACCATTGAAATCTCTCGCCATATAACAGTTAATTACTTCCTATAGATAACAATAATCCCCACGAGGCAATAATAATGAAAACTATTCGACTCGCCCTGATTGCATTACTGACTCTGGCCTGGTTGTTACCAGCCCAGGCGCAGAACACGCGTATGTATAACACAGTCAAAGCAAAACTTGCCGCCGGCGGACAGGTTGTTGGCGGAACTGTCGACACTCCAGATCCGGAAATATATTGCGCGATGGCAAACTCCGGTTTCGACTTTATCTGGATCGAAATGCAACATAGTTCCCTCAACTACACCGACGTGGCACGCATGATTTGGGCCTGTCGTGATGCCCCTGCAGTACCTTTTATTAGAATTCCAAACGCCACCGAAGGCGATATTCAAAAAGCTACCGATATCGGAGCCCTCGGACTAATAGTACCGATGGTTGATGATGCTGAAAAAATGGAACAGACCGTACACTTCGCTAAGTATCCTCCCGAAGGTCGACGCAGCCAGGGCGGCGGTCAATATGGCCGACTCTGGGGAAGCGATTACCGCCAAACCTGGAATGACAATCTAATGGTTATCGCCATGGTCGAGACATTAATCGGCGTAGAAGCGTCTGCAGAAATCGCGGGAGTCGATGGCGTCGATGCCGTATTTGTCGCCAGCGGTGACCTCGGCAGTTTCAGTGGCATGAGCCAGGGTGAGCCTGATTACGAAGCGCTGGTAGATAAAATTAAAGATGCTACTGAAGCAGCTGGCAAGTTTGTTGGGGGGCCATCGGCCTGGATGCAAACTCGAGAAGGTTATCAATTTTTTCAAGGCCCAAGTACGGGTAGTTTGATTCGCATCGGAACTCGTGTGTCATTGCAGGAAGCCGATCCTTGCCGTTTCTTACCCTCTGGCGCAACTCCAGTTGCTGGCGAGAATCCCTGCCCTTAAATTTGTTAGTATTCAAAACCGATCCGAGCTTCTCGGATCGGTTTTTTTATTCATAATTCCAATTCAACTATGCGATCAACAAAAGATATAAGCGCTGAAAGCTGGGTACATATGGCAACGGGTATCGCCGTCATCATCGGTATCATGCTAGTGATTTACGAGTTAGAGCAAACTCGCCAGATAGCCTTTACCGAAATGGCACAGGAAGCCATGAGTGAATTGAACCTACGAGACACCACACTGTTTGGCGAGGAAGCTGCAGCTACTATCGCAAAGGCTTGTTTCTCGCCTACTGAATTAACCGATCCCGAAAAAGTGGTTTTAGATTCAGTATTCTCATCGCAAATAAATTTTGCAATTCGCATAAAGCTACTGGAAGACACCGGCGGTATTACTACAATCTGGCGCCGCAACGTCCAGCAAGCCGTTGATTACATCCAGGGCTTTCCCCAGGGAGAGTCATGGATGGAGCTAGGAAAGATCATGTGGGATGATGAATTTAATGAAGCGGCAACAGCAGCAATGCAGGTCCCTACGTTTATGTCTTGCAGTGAAAGAATTGCTTTACTAAATACACATTCCTTCTAGCTGCTCCAATGCTATTCACTAAAAAGCTCCGTGACAGAGTAAAAAGCGGAGAGATTACTACCAGTATTCGAATCTGGAAGCAGCCCCGCGTAAAAATCGGCAACAAATACCAATTAGACGATGGCCACATTGTAGTTTCAGCTATTCGGGAAATTTCTATTGACGATATTTCAGAATCGGTTGCAAAAGAATCTGGCTTCAAAAATAAAGTCGATCTACTAAAAACAGCCAAACATGGCAGCGGTATGCGCGTGTTTTTTGTCAGATTTAGTTACGAAGAATAAGTCTGCCTAAATTTTTTGGTAAATAAAGAATGCCATGTCATCGAAGGGGCGCATTACAATCAAGCGAACTGAATCCGGATAGCTTCCTTGCATAACAATACTTATGGGGTACACATAATGTGAATCTCGATGAATCTCTTCGATCGTTGGAAACCAATCTACATAGCCGCTATCCAACATAATATCCAGAAAGCCAACTGCAGTCTCCAATTCTGGCGTCAACCGGTCGCCTCGCAATACTCCTTGTTGCTGCCACAGTAGCTCTGTATCCATACCGGTGACGCGCACAGAAAATGCTTTCTCCACATCACCTGAAAAAGAACTAAGCAGATGACTATCAATTAACTCGGTTGGAGGATTTCGAAAAAATCTTTGCAGCACAAGAAAATCTGGATCTGACACATCGATAGTCGTGGGCTCCATAGATCTAAACATGAGCGCCACTATCAAGACATAGCCCCCGACTATGACGAAGACAAATTTACCAAAGGCAAGGAATAATTTTTTTGAAGAGAGTGCGGAGGACATTGACTCAATAGGAAATTAAAGGGGAGCCGAAGCTCCCCTATACAAAGAATTATTCGGCAGGAACCAGATTTCCAGCAACATAAACACTCTCGATAGAGTGTGAATTACGGATGTCCTCAGCCGGATTGTCAGCCAATACAGAAAAATCGCCCCACTTGCCGGGCTCGAGGGTACCGATGTCTCCCATGCCAATACAATCCGCCGCAATGCCTGTGGACGCTCGAATGGCATCTAACGGAGTCATTCCCGAATTAACCATCATGTGCATTTCCATATGCTCAAAGTAACCCTGAAAACGCGCTGGGGGTCCCGTGTCCGTCCCCATGGCTACGCGCACTCCTTCGTTGTACAAGGTGCCAACATTATCCATGGCAGTTGGTAATTGAGCCTTGTAGGTTTGGGCCGAACGTGAACCCGCTATGCGCGACATGCGTTCTGGTGTCGACAGCTCCTCAATGATCGCTGGTTCTACTTCTTTTAGAAAATAAGGATCTTCAAAAAAATCTGGAACACTTTCATAGACAAAAGTAGACACTTCTCGAGTGAGTGTCGGTATGTAGCAAGTATCACTCTCTGCCACCTTGCTAATTAATTCTCGGTCAACAGGTAGATCACGAATGCTGTGCGCAATAATGTCCGCATTGGCATCAAGCATAAACTTCGCGTCATCAAGATAGTAAAGATGAACAGCTACTGGTAAGCGCCGAATATGCGCTTGATCAACCAGGGCTTCGAAAAAAGGTCGAGACATTTTTTGGGTTGCTCCCAAGTTGTCATCGATTCGCACTTTAATGAAGTCAGCGCCCATGTCGGCGTTTCGATTTACTTCATCCCGTATAGCCTGTTCCGAATCTCCGACTACAACGCTGCCTGCGACATAAATTCGCGCGCGATCTAAATCCTTACTGAACTGCTCATTGCGCAGCACAAATCCTGCTTCCTGGTCACCGCCCAGACTGTTAACTGTAGTGACGCCATAACGAGCATAGAGGCTTAACTGCCTCAACAAATTACCTCGGTCATAGCCACCATTGCCGTTTAGCCCCACGGTTGCTCCCACGTGACCATGGGCATTAATCAATCCTGGCATGATGTATTTGCCACTGACGTCGACTACTTGTGCGCCGGAGGGCAGAGTCACTTCCGAACGAGGACCGACTGCCCGAATCCACCCATCGGTTACAACTAATACTCCATCTTCCAGGGGTGCCGCATCCGTCCCATCGATAATGGTAGCGCCAACGAAAGCGACTGTGCCTTCATTAGCCAATGCTGGCGAGACGAAAAGTAGAAATCCAAATAGCGCTAAAACACTTGTTATTGCTCTTCTCATAGCGATTTCCTCCTGCTGAGTATTTGAGAGGATTTAGGGTGGAAAAGCAATAGCCGCAGTGCTGAACCTGAAATCGAGCTGGCTTTCGAAACGCTGTATCATCGAAATCTGAATTTCACCGAGGAGTACGAGACGGGAGTGATTAAAGTATCGGTTACTGTGCCTCTAGCTAATTCACCAGACACAATATTCACGGAAATATTGAAGACATCGAATTGGGAATCATTTAAAGGTTTTGGTCCTCTACCCGGCATTCGGCAGGCTCAATTTTCTGAACGGACAGAGGCGATTGTAGGAAGTCGGATCGAAGTTCAAAATCTGGACGGATCCAGTCACGTGGAAACTATTACTAAGTGGCAACCTTATACCTACATCGAGATGAGTTTAGAGGAATTTAGTCCACCACTATCCCGTATGGCTTCCCATTTTACTGAGCAATGGTTTGTATCGGATGGCGAGGTGACTCGCGTGATGAGCATGTATCCGAAATCTGCGCTGGCAGTGCCCCTGCTCTGGATTATTAGTCTTTTTATGAAGCGGGCGTTGGCGACTCATACCAGAGAAATTTGCAACGTGTAATGTGTCAAGAGAATGAATGGCTAATGGGGTTCGCTACTATTTCCATTGGATCCTTCACCGTTGTTCTCTTCTTCCTGATTCTGCTCGGACTTTTTCTTTAGTAAGCCTTCTAGCTTGCCAAGGTTTGGTTGTGGTTTTTCACCGCCGTTGGTTGGTTTGCGCTTTTTCTTGTTGAATTCTAAGGCTTCTTTGACGTCGTCTGTGAACTTGGTGTTTTCTAGGTTGTCTGGGTCGTTTTCGTTGGTCATGGTTATATATCTTTGATTACTGGTGATTAGCGATTTTAACTAATAAAGTTGGTTGCATGGTAATTTTGTGTTGGATTTATGGCAGAGTAATGACTACCGAATTTCCTAACTACTCATTCGAACTCCACATATCCACTACTAGCTTCCAGTTGCCCTCTCCCTGCTTTTCAAACACGGATAAGTCCTTGCCTTTGTCTGTAATCGAACCACCTTCTGAGTCTGGAACAGTAAGCTCATAGGAGTAACCGATATAGGCAAGATCACCGCTATCTGAAATAGTTATTTTATCCGGTGGATGGTGCACAACGAGGAAGTTTGGCACCGCTAATAACTCAGAAATCATCGCGCTGATCTCCGTTTTGCCCTCAAGAATTGGTGCGTTTGGCGGCATCATTCTCGCATTCTCTGTGATATGACTTAGCCAAGTATCTAGATCGCGATCGTTTAGTGCTTTGGTCATTAGACTATCGATTTTTAGGATTTCTTCTTTATGAGCGGCTGAATTCATGTTCCACCTCGTTCTGTTTCTTTTTGAATAGAATAAAGAGGTCGGAGTAAAAATACAGTAAATTACTCAAAAATCACTGGGCACAATTGACTTAGAAATTAGCTTAGCTAGTTTCTTCGGTCCTTCGGACTCGCGCTTCGCGCGCTCCGCGGAGCTGCGCTCCTTTGATTCAGGATTTAGCTCAGCTAAATCCTTTACCCCTTTGGGGCAGCCGCGGCTGTCCAAATTGCTCTCGCAATTTGTCGAACGGGCACGTGGAATGGGCTGGGATAGACACACACAAAAAAGTCCGCTTTGTTCTGGATTGAGATAATCTGCAAGAGCACGATTGATTCAGGATTTAGCTCAGCTAAATCCTTCACCCCTGCAGGGCGGCGCAAGCGCCGTCTGCGCCGCTTACGCGGCTTTCAAACGGAGGCTCTCATCGCGACCCGGATACACCACACAAAAAAACCCGCCATTGGCGGGTTGTTTTGTGTGGCGCACCCGAGAGGATTCGAACCTCTGACCCCCTAGTTCGTAGAGCCATCTGTAAGCCTTAAAGTTGTTATTTATCAATCGCTTGCGATCTTGGTCACTGTGTCATTTGAGCGATATTTAAGCCTTTTTACAACCATCTACTTAAATTTTGGCACACTATTGGCTACAGTCTGTTAAATGACTCTAGTATTCATTCGATCCATAAGAAAGGATCAACTTAGGCTCACTTTGTATTCTCCCGTAACTAGAATCCCCGTTAATTCAGTGACATACTGGCTTTCTTGAAACCAACCGTGCTCGCCAAAATTTTTAAACAACGCGAGTTTTCTCTATATATAAATGTTAGATCAAATCATCGAAGATCGAAATGCAGCTAATTGACGATTTACTGGAAGAAGATGAACTCGCTTGCGTACTAAGAGGTCATATCCATATCGAAAATAGATTGGACCAGTATCTTTCAAAGACTGCGACAAACAAACAGTTTATTGAAAAGGCTAACCTACAATTTTCGCAGAAAGTATCTTTAGCAATTGCATACGGACTCTCAGAATGGCTTTCGTCGCCCTTGTCCTATATTGGCAACCTGCGAAATGGTTTTGCCCATAATCTTGATAAGAAGCTAGGAAAGCAGGAAATTGAAAATTTCTACAAGGCATTTCCAGGGAAAGAGAAAGATCTAATTCAGAAAACTGTTTCAAAGTCTAATAAAAAATTTCAACTAGCTGATCTACCTTTTAAGGAAATGCCATTGATTGATCAGTTTCGCCTCTGCGCTATGAGTCTCGAGGCTGCGATACGAGTGGACGCACAAAAAGTCAGATAAAGAGCTAACAGACAAATCAATTAGAGACAGGGCTAACGCCCTGCCCATCATTACGGACGTTAGCCACAGTGTAGACTAAAGTGCCAAATTCCGAATTCATACATCACTATACAAGCATCGATACATTATCTCTGATTCTCCATAGTAAGAAGATACGATTTAATCGGCTTGATCGAGTAGATGACGTAAGTGAAATGGATGCTTACGGCGACTATGATTTTTCAAAGTATCTTTTTGTTAGTTGCTGGACTGAATGCAGCGTTGAGAGCATTCCTCAATGACACATGTATACTGAGAAAATGCAGGGTGTAAGGATTTCGCTTCCAAAAGATATGTTCCCATATAGGCCGTTTGTTGCTCCAGAAGGCAAAGGAGTAACAGTAAATGACAACATAGAATACCCATTTGATTTCGATGAAGTGTTCGGTGAGAACTATTTCCTGATGCCAAATTTCTTCACCAAAGGAAACTTTGGTCAGAGCGTTCGATATGTTGATGATGTAAAGAATATGTTTGGCAAAGACATTAAAATTGAACTGAAAGAGCCAGGCAAAGCTGAGATGACAATTACTCAGATGGGAGAGTTTGCTACCGTCAAACGGAAAGAATGGGCTTTCCAGGAAGAATATCGTTTTGTGCTGTGCGCGATACCATCGATACCTCACGAAGGTCGATCTTTTGAAGAGAGTGGCTTCTCGAGGGAGTTTTCAAGCTCTCACATTCAAGCAGTATTAGATGGAAAGTATCCACCCATGAATTACATAGACGTTAATTTAGGCGAGTCACTACAAGATGTAGTAGTAACACTTGGTCCACTTTGCGATCGATCTTCGGAAATCGTAGTACGCGCTCTATTGGAAAAATTTGTAAATACTGTTGAAATTAAGCATAGCGAGTTAGCCGGCACCATTAGAAAGCCAGTGCGGTAACAAGGGGTGGCCAACAAACATTTCAATCACCCCTACGGGGCTCTAGGACAAATTGCTATTCAGTTTGCCCATTAACAGAACCAACGCTAAGCTCCACGGATATGCGTAGAGATATGAATTCTAATGAATTGAACCTCTTCTACCAAAAGGCTGGAGAGGCAGTTTGGCACCTCCAATATGTAGAAGATTTCTTAGCGAAGCTCTATGTTATTAAAGCTGTAATTATAGAACCAGGCAGCATGGAAGAAGAATTTGCTTATAAAGAGCTAGAAAAAGTAAATAGAAAAACTCTTGGCCAACTAATTGGGTTAGCTGAAGCAAAAGCTATAGTTTCACCCAATTTATTGAAGGAGCTAAAGGATTTTAACGACTTAAGAATATGGGTTGTACATCGCTCAAATAGAGAAAGTAGATATTCTCTATATACAGATACTGGTCGTAATGAATTTCTAAACAAGATGAGTAACTTTGTCAGCATGTCAGTCAAACTCCAATCTTCATTGAAGAATGAGCTTGTGGTATATGGCAGCAGATGTGGCATTTCAGAAGAAGAAGTAACTGAGATTGCAGAAAAAAACTTAAGCTCACTGAGAGGTGAAATATAGCAAATCAAGCAAAGACAAGCATAGCTCCCTACCCATTATTGGCGTTCCCCTTCCATATTAAGTATTCGAATCAATCCTTGGAGTTCTGTCAATAACTGTATGCAAACATAATCGACAGAAATCTGGAGCTCCGAGCTAAAGCAAATCAAACTACTGTATATTTACTCTGACCCCATTTATTCTTCTAAATTAAATGATCATGATCGCATATCTGACAAAGCGAGCGCGCTTCATAATACAATGTCAGGCTTTTTGACAATGTTTACCTATTTCATAGCTGAAAATGAAAACACTAATGGTCACAGAATAAAAATTGGTTTTAGTAAAGATCCTGAGAAAAGAATCAAAGTTCTTCAAACAGGCAACTCTAGAAAACTTGCACTAATGGGTTGGATTGAATGTGAAGGTCAAGCACTTGAGAGATCACTACATAAAAAATACAAAAACTATAATTTAAAAGGAGAATGGTTTTCAATTGAGCCTTGCGATGTTCTTGACGAACTAAAATCAAAAAGTACGTCTTCATATATTTGCGTTCAATCGAACGTCGGTCAATTCCTTGGTTGTGATCGAGACGCTATTCCAGAGTACTTGGGGCCTTGGGAATGGTTAGATACTGAATTAGAAGAATTCTGTCCGCAATGCGGTTGGGGTGGAGGAGTACAATACAATAATGCTCTAGGTTCTGAAAATTGCTTGAGGTGTGGCTATCAAACATTCTAGCTGTATAAACCTAACAAACATGTCAATAAATTTTGGGAGAAGGTAAAACGCTCGCAAGCTCGCATCTAGTACGCGAGTGTTATGTTCAAACCACAGATGAGTGAAATAATCCAAACAAAAACAGGCACATTTATTACTGACGAAGTCGAGTTCAATCAGCACCCTCCACCAAGCACTCTACTAAAAGCTATGGAATCGAGGTGGGCATTTGAACTTATTAATAACGGCTCTTTACGCCTGAATTCCATTTTCTTTTATCATAATCTTGAATCTAAGGATCTTGGTGATATGAATGAGGGGCGCGGCATGCTCAGAATGAACGGCCACGAGATGGATATAGGCACTATCAATGATGTTTATATTTGGTGTTCAGCTTTACCAAATACATCCAAGGAGACCTTACTTTCACTTGATAAAAACTATGATTGCATTATCACCATAAATGATACTCTTCAGTTCGTTAAACGAATATCTTTAGCATTAGAAAAAAGGGATTTGATTATGCATCCACATATCGGGTCTGTAATCTACAATAGGGGTGATGAGGTTTCTAAAGAATCATTAAGTTCACAGCAGTTTAATTACAATATTTTTCAAAAAGTCGATGATTATTCTCACCAAAAAGAATTTAGGGTTTCATTCATAAATGTTACCACTAATAAATTGGGGGTAGAGCCAATCGATATTGAAATTGGCAATTGCAAAGAACTAGTTACAATTGAAAGAACAAAATAGACTCTTTAAGCAAGTGTCTTTCGGCGTGCACTCTTTCCATATTAGGTATTCGGTTAAATTCTTAAAGTGCTGACAATAACTGTAATGCATGATATTGAGATAACTAGCAAATAGATCGCGCAGAAGGAGACCTGGCTGTCTAATTCTTTTTGATTTATGAGGTTCTCTCATAAGGATACACATTTTTGAAGTTCCGATGTAAGTAAGACCCTACTGACGGTGCGTTGAGCAAACCGTCGAAGTCGTGCTGCGGAACACCTTTGTAAATGTATTCAGAACCATTTAAAAATTGCACATAAACTGTCTCGTTCTCAACATCATAACCAACAGCTGCTACATTAGACGAACTTACTGATGTCAATTCCACGTTCATCCTAGGGCTCCTCTAAATTTTGATTGCGCCAAAGAGACACTAATTTATCATAATCTTTGACTTCAGCATTTTTTTCCTTCATCCATTTTTCAGAAGCTATCGGGTCTGCACCTTTAGGGGCATTAGAAAGCTTATAGAATTGAACACGAGATGGAATTTTTACACCTTCACCTGAGATGATGCTTTCTCCTGTACGCAAACTCGGTAGTAAATCAACCATAGTTTGAAGCTCATCCTGAATAGCAGAGCGAATGTGACTTCTATCTTTAGAATTATTCATTCTTAAAGCTACAATAGTTCCACATTGGCTTAATACGGTTTCATCAAGTTCAGATGGCCTTTGGGTGACTAGAAGTAATCCAACACCATATTTCCGGCCTTCTTTAGCAATTGTTTGAACCGCTCTTGAAGAAATCGAATCTTCGCCTGACTTCAAATAATTATGTGCCTCTTCAAGAACAATTAGTAATGGTTGTTCTTTACCCCCATCTTTAAGATTCTGTCCCCAAAACAATGCGTCATATATGATTTTTAGTAACGTCCCAGAGATAGAAGCCATAATTTCATTCGGGACTCCTGATAGATCAAGTATTGTTACCGGCTCTTCATTGCCCAACCAATTCAATAGAAGATAACTCAGATCTTTTGTTACTTTGCCATCTAAATTCGGATCATATTCGTTGGGCTTAAACAAAAATTCGTATTTCGAATCTTTTAGTTTTGCCCTTATACTATCAAGAAACCCTAGAATTCCTTTTGCACGATTGTTCAAAAAAGGTGAACCACCGCCAGCACTTGCGGGTGTGTATTCATTAGATATTAAGTCTTCAGCATTACCTACTACTATTTTATCAGTTACTGTTTCTGGTTTTGCTCTTTCAATAAAGGTTTGTCTTTCAAAATCGTCCAAATCAAACCAAAGCTGTTTTAGACTAAATGGAATCGGAGAGTCTGCTGTAACAAGCACATCATCTATTTCAATGTTATTCTCATTTATAGACTTTCGTTTTGATTCGATAATTTTTGATCTGAAATAGTCCTTATTTTGATCATTTAGGTTCCCAGAAAAAATACTTATTAGCTCTTCAAACGGAAGTGCCCAGTATGGAATATATAGCTCCTTTACTCCGTTTGATTTACCAGCCTTTATTTTATATACATTGCTTTAGTCTTTCAAAATGCTGTTGTATTCCCCATGCGGGTCAATTACAAGAATTCTTGAACTATTGAATCCCTTGTTTGCTATCGCACTTAACACAACACCTACAGAGTTAGATTTACCACTTCCGGTAGACCCCAATATTGAACAGTGGCGGGATATCATTTTATTTAAATCTATTTTGGCATTTAAGCTTTCGGATATGCTTATATTCCCAACCGTAATGGAGTTGCTTTCATCATAACCACCATAAATAACATCTAAATCCTGTATTGTTACTAAATGAATAGTATCGCCAGTAGTCGGGGACTGAGAAACACCCCGATCAAATTTTCTACCTACTTGTTCTCCAACCAATACCATATTAAGCCACTGCTTATTGTCGAATCTTGAATAGTCTTGCTCAATTATTTCTCTAATTTTTTCAGGCATTGCAGCAGCGCCGATCTGAGTTACGATTCCATACAAATTTGCATATCCCAGTGGCACTTTCAGAAATGATCCTATTTGGCCTATGCGATAGACAATACCATCGATAACCGGCATATTTGATTTAACGGTATCAGATAACTGAACCGTAATAACATTACCGCTTACGCTAACAATCTCACCAATTTCTGTCTGATTTTTATTCACTGCTACCTTTGCCAATTAAACTATTTTCCAATACCATAGATTGAAGAAATATTACAAATTTCGTAAAATCTGGCAAAAATAATTCTCCCTCTCCTGTCCATATTTCATCACCCTTTCTTTCCTTTTTTTCTTCAATTGGGTTGCAAGGTGCATCTTCATCGAAGTAGTGAATGATGTTTATTGTATCGTCTTTGTCCGGTTCTCGTTTAAGCTTCCAGCTACCGTATTGACCGCCAATAACCGCATGTCTGCAGCCATAGACTGAAAGCTTCTTATTTTCTTTTGCTAATTTTGTCAAATCGGAATCTTTGGTTAGCAGATAATTTTTTTTCTTATTCTCCAACACAATATCATGAAAAAGAGAAATTACATGACCAGACGTATTAGTGCTGAGTGCAGTGACAATTCGTTCATTTATATGTTCATCACCAAAAGAATAGCCACAAGTAATTAGTACAGTATCTGGCTGTTTTAAATAGTTTGTTAATCTATCCATCAATGCCATATAAGGCTGTTTCTTTGACTCACTATATTTCAGGCTGGATGGATAGATTAGGATATCTTCGCTATCTGAGTCTTTTCTCCACACTTTTTTCTTAATATCATCAAAATGCCATCCTAATGATCCATGAATTTTCCACAGTTTCGTTTGATTAGGGACAAAATCCAAAGCTTCAATGGATTCTGAATTGAAAAACGGCTGGTAGCTACCAGTAAATCCGTCATAATACGGAATGTTTTTTTCTTCTAATCCCAATTCAAATAGATAGTCATAATTCGTTGTAAATATTTCAATTGGATATTTACGGTTTGCTCGACCAATCCATTCTGCAAAATCAACATGGATCAAGTCATTAAAATTATCTTTTTCCAATATACTTTTGTGTACGCCCACCGTTTCTCTGATTTCCTTTTTAATATCTTTTAGTAATTTTTTGAAGTCCTCCTTCACCAATCCATTTAGGGTGCCGCTTCCAATAATTTGAATTTTCTGCTCAACGTTTGTAAGAAGAGTTTCAATATTGTAGCTTCTATTCTGAGTTTTTAATTCGTCACGTATTTCATTTATTGCTGCCTTATTTTTATCTAATTCATTCAATTTTTTTTCAATATCTTCAGTCATTTTACCGATGGCTGGAATATTTATAGAACTATCATTCTTTTTTGACAATGAAGTACCCGCACCAAACAGAAATGCAATCTTCTTCTTGTCCGAAACTAATAGTTGTTGCAAACCTCTTATATATTCAGACGGGTCATGCATGCTTTCTAACATAGGTATCTCCATTACTTCTTTTAACTTCCTACTCATCACGTAGAGTTAAGGGAGTAATTAACGATTACGCAGCTTCTGCCTGCCTTATTTGAACAGAGTTAATGAATAGCTAACTGTCTTTTTTAGGTACATTGACATCATCACCAGCCGGGAGCTCAAATAGCAATCGGCTTGAATTTCATTAGCCGCAAAGATCAAAGGGGTTTGAGTAGTTTGATACTTATTACATACCGATCAAAGTACTCTGACTCCTTTGATTAGATGTATTGAGCACTCATAGTTTATTCAGTATCGGATGGCCCTTGATTCTTGAGTTCCTCAAACTTAGCCGCCATCGTGGGATTGCGACGAGTCAATTTCTTGACCGTAACATCTTGCGCCTTGTCGTTCGCCAGGCGAAGGTTTCGATCTGTGCCTATTAAGGCTTCTTTCGTCTTCTGAAGGTGATTTATTGACTTGTCGATCTCATCAATTGCTGTTTGAAATTTCCTGGATGCAAGGTCATAGTTCTTCGAGAATGCGGTCTTGAATTTGTCGAGGTCGTTTTCAAAGTCCGTGACGTCTATGTTCTGTGCCTTAACGAGCGCAAGTTCTGTCTTGTATTCCAGCGATTTCATCGCCGCGTTCCGCAGTAGCGTAATAATGGGAAGAAAAAACTGTGGTCGAATTACGTACATCTTTGGGTAGCGGTGAAACACGTCAACAATTCCAGTGTTGTAGAGTTCACTGTCTGGTTCAAGCAGCGAGACCAGCACTGCATACTCACACCCCTTCTCAGTTCGATCCTTGTCGAGTTCTTTAAGAAAGTCCTCGTTTTTTTTCTTCGTTGCGGTGGTATCGCTTTCGTTCTTCATCTCAAACATGATCGAAACGATCTGAGTATCTGCTTCGTCCGAATCGCGAAAGATATAGTCGCCCTTGCTACCAGTACTAGCATCGTTGTCCTTCTCGAAATAGGCCCTCGGAAACGCTGTCGCTCGAATACGGTTGAACTCAGTCTCGCAGTGTTGTTCGAGAGTTTCACCAACCATTTTGGTGGACATGCGGGCCTTCATATCTCGAAGGCGCTCAATCGCGTCATCGCGGTCTTTGATCTGTGTTTCGTACTTATCCTTAAGCGAAGTCTCTGCGAGTTGCTTTTCAAGCGCTGCTTGCTTCAGGCTGTTCTGCAGTTCATCACGCTCTTTCTCGATCACGCTGACCGCCTCTGTGATTGCGAGCTTCAGTGAGACCTCACCGGAATCTAGTTTCGCTTTCAGTTCTTGAATCTCAATATCCTTGGCTGCGGCAGACTTTTGCATTTCGTTGCCGACTCTTTCCTTGGCGAGCTCAATCGCATTTAGCTTGTCTTTCTCAGCCAGCTCAAGCCTTTCATGCAATTGCTGCTCGAATTCACTATCGCGAACCTGTTTCAGAATGTCCGCATACCCAGCTTCATCAATCTTAAAAGCTTTCTCACAGTGTGGGCAGATGATTTCATGCATAAATAGTTCTTCTCCTCATCGACGAAGATTCGAATGTTCTCATCTTGTAGCGCCTCGGCGACCTTCCGCAATTGGAAATCAAAGGGGTCAGAGTAAAAATACAGTAGTTTTTCGTATTTCGCACACGAGGCACGTTTGATTCGAAATTTGGCTGAGCCAAGTTCCTCTCCACTTCAGGGCAGCGCACTGCGCTGTCTGCGCCGCTAACGCGACTTTCGAACGGCGGCCCTCACCGCAGCCCGGATATGCCATATAAAAAACCCAATATGTTCTGGATTGAGAAAATCTGCAAGAGCATGATTGATTTCGGATTTAGCTCAGCCAAATCCTTCACCCCTTTGGGGCGGCGCTAGCGCCGTCTGCGGAGCTTCGCTCCTTGCGAACGGGCACGTGGAATCGACTGAGGGCACGATTGACTTAGAAATTAGCTTAGCTAATTTCTTCGCCCCTTCGGGGCAGCGCTTTGCGCTGTCTGCGCCGCTAACGCGGCTTTCGAACGGAGACTCTCATCGCAACTCGAGTACACCATACAAAAAAACCCGCCATCGGCGGGTTTTTTTGTATGGCGCACCCGAGAGGATTCGAACCTCTGACCCCCTAGTTCGTAGCCAGGTACTCTATCCAGCTGAGCTACGGGTGCGTGATTTTTTAGACTTCCAGATTCTATTTTTCTAACTTATTTCCTCGAGGATTGATTCAAGATTTAGCTAGCTAAATCTTTCACCCCTTCGGGGCGGCGTTCCGCCGTCTGCGCTGCTGATGCAGCTTTCAAACCTCTGACCCCCTAGTTCGTAGCCAGGTACTCTATCCAGCTGAGCTACGGGTGCTTAATTAGCTTATTCTCTCTTAGTTCAGTTTTTTTAGAACTTAGAAGCTCAAGAAAAACTCGAATAATTTGCTTTATGAGGCCAATATTGGCTCATTTCGAGAGGCCGGTATTATAGCGAAATTACTGATTTTTCATAGTGATATGCCGGATTACGAATTCTTGGCGTTTTCATGATGTTTCCAGCTGTATTACTATTGTGACTGTGCATTTTGAGAATTGTTTATGATCAATCGTAAGATAAAAATTGTTGTTGCCTTAGGCTTGTTTTCTTTGCTGGCTCTACCAGTGATCTATGTATTTCTGTGGCCACAGAATTCAGATTCGGATACGGCTGAGACGGTTATTATCACTCCAACAGCGGCCAGTGGAGATTACGAAAAAGGCGTCAATGCTGCCTTTGACGGTGATTACGAGACAGCCTTTAGAGAATTCACTATCGCGGCGGAAGAAGGTCTGCATCTGGCTCAGTACAATCTCGGGATTCTCTATTTCACTGGTCAGGGTGTGGAGCAAGATTTCGACCAGGCATTTAAATGGACCAAAGCCGCCGCTGAGCAGGGGCATATTAATGCCCAAGTCAATCTTGGAAGCCTCTACTTCGATGGCCAGGGAACACGGCAAAACAATGTGCTGGGTATCGATTGGTTCAAAAGCGCTGCCCGAGGTGGCCATGCCACTGCTGCCTTTGCCCTGGCAAAGATGTACCAGGAAGGCGATCCAATGAGTCAAGATCTTGTGGAAGCACATACCTGGGCCGCTAAGGCTGCGAATAATCAGCATGCAGAAGGCCTTCAGCTCAAAGAAGAAATTGAAGTGGAACTGAGCCCGGCTGAACTTAGTGAGGCTCGCCGCATATTTGCCGCCAGGCAGCTCGAATCCCTCCCTCCCATATTGCCAAATCGCTAGACTGCCTCTGCCATTACCTTAGAGGTAATGGTTTTGACGAAATCTCATGGCTACAATGCTGACATCAGTTTTCAGGTGGATTCGAGGTAGTTATGTCTGCAGTTGGTCCTTTATTAAGCGAATATCGTAAGCGCAATCGATTATCTCAGCTTGATCTTTCTCTGCTTGCCGATGTTTCTTCACGGCATATTAGTTTTATTGAAACCGGGCGCACCAGTCCCAGCCGGGCCATGCTGCTCAAATTAGCGGATGTTATGAACCTTCCTCATAAAGACAGCAATCTGTTGCTTAACTCAGGCGGATATGCGGCCGCCTATACTGAACTGGATATCGAAAGCGCCGAAATGGAACCAGTGCGACAGGCATTGAGTATGATTCTAGAAAACCACAACCCCTACCCGGCACTGGTAATGGACAGCAGCTACAATCTCCTGATGGCAAATCAAGCACAGCAGGCCCTGATGAGTCATGCCCTAGGCAGTATCAATGAGCTCTCCAGCAATAACATCATGGAAGCTTTGTTTGACCATAGTTTGTTTCGACCACTGATAGCTAACTGGGATGTGGTTGCCAGTCATTTATTGCGAAGACTTAAAAAACAGGTATTAGCTTATGGCAATCCAGGTCAGGAATTGCTCTACAAAAAACTATTAACGATGTCACCACCTCAAAACTGGGAACAACCTGACGAATCCCAGGAGGATGGACCAATGCTTACGGTTGATTTTAAAGTGGGTGACTTGACCCTTAGTATGTTTACTACACTCAGTCAGTTCGGCTCTGCTCTCGATATCGGCATGGAAGAATTACTGATCGAAAGCTACTTTCCAGCCAACGAAGATAGCCAGCAATTCTTTTCAAACTTCCTTAATTAGCCGCTGCTCGTTCCCGTTCGAGCTTGCCTTGCGCATTGCGCATTAAAATTTCCAACCAGGCATCCCAACTCTCAGGATCCACGAATGGGTGCGGATCTCCGTCCTGGCGATCTTGCAATATTTCGTAGCGCTCAAATATTTCGCCAGACTCAGGATGATTAGGAATGTTTACTTCGATATTTTCCAGTTGCATAAGACGCTGCACACTATTGATATAGGTTTCAGTGCGTTCGACTCCGGAAAAATTAAGCCCAACTCCCCCAAATAGAAATGCATCATGGGGAAATCCATTGTCATAGACAGTAAATCTCGTAGACAAGACACCGGGCGTATGACCGGGAGTTTCCATGAAGCGTAGTCGAGTCCTACCTAGATTTAGGGTGCTGCCGTCTGACACGGAGAGATGGCGTATCGGCTTAGGATAGTCTTGATAGATCGCCGGCTCATCAGTCATATTCCAGTCTGTATCGGTCATCATCACTACCGCACCAAATTCTTCCTGGAAACGCCGAGCCCCTCCTATATGATCGTAATGGGCATGGGAGATAACGACATAGCGGATATCGTCCGGATCGAAGCCAAGCTCTCTAATCCCATCAATTGCCAGATCTGTTAAATCTCCATAGAGAGCGTCAAACAAAATAAGACCTTGATCGGAAACCAGCAACCAGGCGGAGACCCATTTCGCTCCAACGTAGTAGAGATTATCAAAAACCTGAAATGGCTCCACCCGTTGCAACTCAGGATTATCGTTTTCACTCGCCTCCTGAGCTGTAATTACAGTAGACATCATTAAGGCAACTGTAAAAATTACCGGCTTTACTAGCTTATGAATCATAAAAATTCCTTGTCGCTGCAACCAAGGATTGACCTTGAATGGGATTAATATATTGTTCTAATTTTTTACACTTTTCGTAGTAATTTTTTGTTTTTATCCGAGCAGGGCTTCTTATATACGATATTCCTTGCTATTAAAACTGCTTTTCGACTAGCACCGCACTCATAGGCCTAGCGTATTATCTCTCCGCTTAATACAGCTTCTTTTTAGTGTTGAGTCTCAATAAGACCGAGGCAATCCTAATTCGTGCTCTGCGACGAAATTTAGAATCATTTCCTGAGAAATTGGTGCTAGCTTCATTAGCCTCGCTTCACGCCAATAGCGTTCGACATGGTATTCCCGTGCGTAGCCAAATCCACCATGGGTTTGTATGGCACAGTCGGCGGCATAAAAGCCAGCTTCGGCGGCCAGCCATTTCGCCATATTGGCTTCGGTACCACAGGGCAGATTGTTATCCAGTTTCCAGGCAGCTTTTCTGGTCATTAATTCTGCCGCATCCAATTTGGTTCTCGCTTCCGCTAAAGGAAAAGCTATCCCCTGGTTTTTACCTATCGGTCGATCAAACACTACTCGCTCATTGGCGTACTGCACCGCACGCCGCAATGCTGCCTTACCAATTCCAACAGACTCCGCAGCAATCAATATACGTTCTGCGTTCAATCCATCCAGTAAATACCTGAAACCTCGCCCCTCTTCTCCGACTCTATCTTCAACGGAGACTTTCAGATCGTCATAGACAACTTCACAGGTACGTACTGCATTGCGCCCTAATTTCGGTATTGCAGAAATAGAGACTTCTGGTTTCTGCAGCTCGGCTAATAAGAGTGTCATCCCTTCTGTCTTATGTTCTACCTCTTCTTTTTTTTGAGTTCTTACCAGAAGCAGCACTCTTTCTGATTCTAATGCCTTGGTAGTCCAGACCTTTCTTCCTCTGACCACGTAATGATCACCCTCAAGCCGCGCAAAGGTTTCTATAGCAGTAGTATCGCTACCTGCATTCGGTTCGGTAACGCCGAATGCCACATGGAGTTTTCCTTCGGCAACCGCAGGTAAATATTTTTCTCGCATCGCTTCGGAACCGTGTTTTACCACGGGATGCATGCCGAAAATGGAAAGGTGTATTGGGGTTGCACCATTCATCGCTGCACCAGAAGCAGCAACCTCTTCCAGGATGATTGCAGCTTCCTGCAAACCTTTACCGGCACCACCGTACTGCTCCGGAATGGCTATACCTAACCAACCCGCTGCGGCCATTGCATTAAAGTAATCATCGGGAAACTTTCCTTCGCGATCATGCTCTTCCCAGTATTCATCAGGAAAATCTGAGCAGAGCTTTCTTACCGATTCTCTAATGAGTGTTTGTTCTTCTGATTCCGTAAAGTCCATGGATTAATCCAATGATTAATATGCTCTAACTGGTTTGTCCGGCAATGTGCGCCGCGATCGCCAGAATTTCCTTCGCTCGACGTAAATGCGGTACATCTACCATTTGACCTTTAAACGAGAATGCCATTTTTCCAATTTTCTGATTCTCTTCGAATGCAGCAATTAGTTCATTGGCCTCACTGATCTCGTGCTCTGTTGGGGTAAAGGCACTATTAACTATGTCAATCTGAGAAGGATGGATTGTAATTTTTCCGGTATACCCCATGTCCGCACCGGTCTTGCATTCCTGCGTCAGACCTTTTTGATTCTTAATGTCGACATACACCGCATCAATCGGTTGGGCGCCACCGGCTACCGCTGCAAGCAAACAGGTAGATCTGACAAAACTAAACACTTCCAGGTAATTACCTTGCGCATCACGTTTCGCTTTGGCGCCAAGTGCCCCAGATAAATCTTCCGCCCCCCAAGTAATACCGTCGACTCGAGAGTTCTTAGCCATAGAAGGAAGATTAAATACTGCTTCCGGTACTTCGGTCCCAATCAGAACAAGAGAAACCGCACCAGCTTCTGCACCCTGTTGTTGTTCTATTTCTGCAACCACGCCATCAATGTCATCGACGTCCTGTCGAGTCGCTACTTTCGGTAAAACCAATCCGTCTGGAAGTACTTCCATAATGGCGCGCAGATCGTCCGCGCCCCATGGAGTATCTTGAGGATTTATTCTCACCAGACATTCCTGGGCCCCAAAATCTGTTTCCTTAATCCACGCGATCACATGCTCCCGCGCAGTTTCTTTATTTTCCGGCGTCACCGAATCTTCCAAGTCAAGAATGAGAGAATCAGCATCAAGCGCCAATGCTTTTTCGAACATGCGATCGTTCCCGCCGGGCACAAAGTGCAGCGACCTTCTTAGACCTTTTCTTCCTGGCGTTGGCGTTCTTGTCACAACATTCCTCTTCTAACTTTTACGCTTTACAAATCAAATCAAGTGCTCTGTGGTTTTTTCAGCATCATTCCTTTTCTCAGGCAATCACAAACAACTTCATCACGTTGATTTATGCCTGTGTGCTGAAACCAGACAATGCCACGATCAGGCTTTGATTTAGATTCACGACTATCTACTATTTTTGTAGTGACGCGTATTGTATCTCCAATAAAAACCGGATTTGGAAACTCAGTTTTTTCCATTCCTAAATTTCCAATGGTGGTTCCTAAAGTTGTATCACCCACTGACAAGCCAATTACCAGACCCAGGGTAAAAAGGCTATTTACTAATATTTGCCCGTGCTGAGTAGTCTTGGCGAATTCTGCATCAAGATGCAGTGGCTGTGGGTTGTGCGTCATTGTGGTAAAGAGAAGATTGTCAGTCTCGGTAATTGTTCTATGGGGCAAATGCTCAAATTCCAAGCCAACTACCAATTCTTCAAAATACAATCCAGCCATTCTGCAGTATCTCTAATCGATTAAAATATTTGGTTCGAGATGTTACATTAATTGTGCATCTCAAGTTGAGGCATCATTTTAGTAGCAACTTGTAGCTGCATCCATTAAATTCTCCTGTTTGATTCAAACCGGTGTTAGGAAAACCTAACAATGACTATCGACGAAACGGCCTTCGAGAGCTGGATCGGGAAAACAGAGTCTGCGACTGACTTTCTTACCCTGGCGCCCTTAACCGGGCTCGCTGCCACGCTCGATAAAGAAAAATTGCAATTCGCCCCTGGTGATAAGCTACCACCTCTTTGGCATTGGCTGTATTTTTTAAGTCCAGCCCGACAATCAAAAATAGCGAACGATGGCCACGCTGAGCGGGGCGACTTTCTTCCCCCTATTCCATTACCGCGTCGAATGTGGGCAGGAAGCCGCTTCGAATTTCATCACCCGCTACACGCGGGCGAAGAAGTTAATAGAGTCTCCACCATTAAGAGTATTGCTTGCAAAGAAGGTCGCAGCGGCCAACTCGCATTCGTTACAGTAAAGCATGAAATTGGAACGGAACTGAAAAATGCAATCTCTGAAGAGCACGACATAGTCTATCGAGATCTTGCTCCATCGAACCAATCGCCACCGCCTGCCAAATCGGCTCCGACTTCCAGTGACTATTCCAAGACTATTGATCCAGATCCAGTTCTGTTGTTTCGCTATTCTGCTCTAACTTTTAATGGGCACAGAATTCACTACGACAGAGAGTACGTAACAACAGAGGAAGGTTATCCCGGCCTTATCGTGCACGGACCTTTATTAGCCACTTTATTAGTGGATTTACTGATAGAACAGTTTCCGGAGAAAACATTAAGGAGCTTCGAATTTAAAGCGGTGAGTCCAGTTTTTGATCTAAATCCATTTGATGTTTGTGGCACCAATCCAGATCAGGAAGGCAATCTAAGTTTATGGATAAAGGACTATGAGGGTACGCTTTGTATGCAAGCGCAAGCGTCTTTCAGTCATTCAATCAGCAATAAATGAACCATGCTCCCCCATTAGAAGGAATTACGGTGCTCGCATTCGAGCATGCTATAGCGGCACCTTTGTGCACACGACAACTCGCTGAACTTGGCGCTCGGGTTATCAAGATAGAACGGCGGGAAGTTGGTGACTTTTCTCGCCACTACGACAATCGAGTTAGAGGTCAATCCTCACATTTCATTTGGACTAATCGCTCCAAACAGAGTTTTACCTTGGATATCAAGCATGAATTATCTAAAGAGATTTTAGATCGACTAATTAGTCAGGCAGATGTACTCGTACAAAACCTGGCGCCGAATGCGATGGAAAAACTCGGTCTCAGTTACGAATTATTAAAAGAACAACATGAGCAACTTATTCTCTGCAATATTTCCGGCTATGGTAATGATGGACCTTATCAGAACAAAAAAGCTTACGATCTCTTAGTGCAGGCAGAAGCTGGATTTCTTTCGGTAACCGGAACCGAAGAACAGATGGTGAAAGCCGGGATATCAGTAGCCGACACTGCCGCCGGTATGCAAGCTTTCTCAGCAATTCTTGCCGCTATAATTCAGCGAGGGAAAACCGGCCAGGGTAGCTGCATCGATATTTCGATGCTTGAAGCCATGGTGGAATGGATGGGCTATCCTCTTTTCTACGCCTATGATGGCGCACCTCCTCCACCCCGCATGGGTGCGGATCACGCCAGCATTTATCCCTATGGCGTATTCCATACGAGTGATGAAAAAGTCATTCTGGTCGGATTACAGCATGAACGGGAATGGGAGTTATTCTGCCGCTTCGTTCTGGAACAGCCAAACCTATTCGATGATCCGCGCTTTGCCAACAACGCAAAACGCTCCGAAAATCGAGAGGCCTTAAGAGAAATTATTCAGAGTTTATTTTCATTGCTCAGTGCTGAGCAAGTCAGTGCAAAACTGGATGGAGCTCAAATAGCCTATGCCAATGTCAACGACATGGAATCGGTCTGGAAACATCCGCAGCTTGCTGCGCTAAATAGGCTAGTCGCCACGCCTACACCTGAGGGGGTGGTTTCTAGTTTTAAACCGCCTACTAATAATAGGGATTTTGAGCCGAAGTTGTCTGGGGTGCCTGGGTTGGGGGAGCATACGCGGGAGATATTGGGGGAGTTGGGGTTTGGGGTTGAGGAGATTGATAGGTTTTTTAAGGAAGAAGTTGTCTAGGTATTAGGTGGAGCAGAGACTGGGAGGGATTGATTCAGAAATTATCTTAGATAATTTCTTCACCCTTCGGGCAGCACGAAGTGCTGTCTCAATTGCGTCTGCAATTGATCGAACCGCGAGTGTTCTCTCACCTTCTATATCCGCCATAAAAAAACCGACTTTCGTCGGTTGTTTTATGGCGGAGAGAGAGGGATTCGAACCCTCGATAGGTTTAACCCTATACGCCCTTAGCAGGGGCGCGCCTTCAGCCACTCGGCCATCTCTCCGTGAATCTTGTTGCACATTGCATGCATGTGTTCATTCAATTTGTGGATCGGGATTTATTCGATTTTTGACTGAGCCTTAATTCTCACCCTGCGGGTCGCCTTCAGCCACTCGTCCGGCCATCGATCACAGATCGCTGTCGTTCGGACTGCGCTCAAAGCTACCGCTTTGAAAACGCTTTTCCTCACCCATCTCTCCACGGGCGCGCATGATATCACACTGATTGTTTAATTTAGAACATGAGAAATTAGCTTAGCAGAGTAAATCTAATTTTCAATTCGATTACATTGAACCCTTTCCATGAAGGTATTGGCTTCTTCGCCTTCGGGAGGGACTGCTGCCGCCACGATACTCGATACCGCACCTTGGCCGGTGGATAGATTCATGACAATGGCATTCCCCAGGTCGGTGCTGCAGCGAATAATATTGCTGCTAATGCAGTCATCGAAGGTCCATTGGTATCCAGAGAAAATCAAGGATGCATTTCCACTCGAGCCGATTGTGAAAAGATAATTTGCTGGCGCGTAAGACTGATTTTGCCAATTCCCTTCTTGCCAGTAAAAACCTATGGAGCTGACCCCTTCACAACTCCATGCATTGTCATTTTCGGCAGCAAAAACTGGAATGCTGCAGATGAGCGTCAGTATAACTCCCTTTATTTTCATAAACTCCACCTGGTAATTGGATGATAATTGCATTATACGCATACGAAAATAATTCGTTCTCGACCATAGCCGACCCACACCTCAGAATTAAGTTCTTTGAGGCGAAACGGCCAACTTAATAGTTAAACAAATTTTTCTAATTCAGTATAAAACCAACTACTTCTAATCTGCTTGTTTGTTTACCTGCGCACAATAGGAAGTAATAGTTCCATCCACCAAGTTAGTTAAACAATATTCAAAAGAAGTTTCACTCGAGAACCAAATTTGTCCTTGGGCACCAACTTCTGTAATAAACAGTGCTTCTTCACCAGTTGAACGAATTGAACCCCAAACATGCTGTCCCGGATTATCTCGCGGTGTATCTGAAGTTCTAGACCTACCTAAAAAAGTTTCGCGATCCTGAACATCAATAGTTAACTCTAAATCGATTTCAGTTATTGTGACCCCTCCAACATCGAGTCTTTCACCACCACCTGAACTTACGACTCTGACGGTACCGGTCCAGAAGCCAACCATATCTGGATATTCTTGTGCACTTGATTGTATTACTACCAGTATTGCTGAAATCAGGCATAGAGAACTTAAGATTGTTCTTTTCATAGCACTTCCCCCAACACAAACTAAGAATTGAAATACAACTGCTGCTTTCTACTATATTCGGCTTGAGACGAAAATAGTAGAACATTTAGCTGGCTTCGACCAAGCGTCAATACAGGGTAACAACAGAAAATTATACCGGTCGCCAGGGAATTAGTGACCTAACAGTAAAAAACTCACAGAAGAAAAGAATAATCAATAGACTGAGATCTAGTGACTGTTTTGCAGTTTAATCGCACGACATAAGCTGACTCTCCATTAAAATGGAGAGCAGTATCGAGGGAGAACTTATTCTCCTTCTTTGTTGGTAGCGGCTTCGCCGCTTTTTTCTTTCTGAATACGTTGGTAAATTTCTTCGCGGTGTACTGCGATTTCTTTTGGAGCGTTTACTCCGATCCTTACCTGGTTACCCTTTACTCCTAAAACGGTAACTGTTACGTCATCTCCGACCATCAATGTTTCGCCTATTCGGCGTGTCAGTATTAACATTGCCTTCCTCCATTAATCATTCCTTTGTACTTCCCATATTTTTGGTCTTATAACGTAGTCCTGAAGAACTGCGTGGAAAACACATTGGTCACTTCATGTGCAATCCCCTCGTCGATTTCCTGCCAAAATGTTTATCCAACCTGATAAATATCCATAGTTAGATAAACTTCATTGGCGACAAGGGTAGGGCTTTTGCACTAATCTTCTGCGCGAACCCTTTGAGATATCGGGATTTGCTCCCGAGCGCCCTTAACCAAAAGCATAGTATCTGCCTATATTGACAGATTGCCAATACTTTCAGCCGTGTTTTGAGGGGAAGTTATCTCTAGATGAGGCGAAAAAGCCCTATTCCGAGACCTTTTCGGACTCAGTCTCGCCAAGCTCAAAGGCAGAGTGCAAAGCACGCACAGCCAGCTCCAGGTATTTTTCTTCAATAACCACCGAAATTTTTATTTCCGAAGTGGTAATGATTTCAATGTTAATACTCTCATCAGCGAGCGCTTTAAACATCTTGCTCGCGATGCCGGCATGGGAGCGCATACCGACTCCAACTAAAGAGACTTTACAAATTTTCTTGTCGAGAATGACTTCTTGTGCCTGCAACGAAGTTGCTACGGTATCCAGAATTTCCTTGGCTCTGTCACTTTCAGCACGCTTTACTGTAAAGGTAATATCATTCGATCCATCGGCTGCCACGTTTTGCACAATTACGTCTACTTCGATACCCGCGTCACTAACTGGGCCGATAACCTTATAGGCGATGCCTGGCACATCAGGTACGCCGGCAACTGTTAATTTCGCCTCATCGCGTTCGAATGCAATTCCAGCTATAGCGGGATCTTCCATATCGGTTTCTTCCTCTAATGTGATTAAGGTTCCGCTGCCTTCCTCAAAAGTTGAAAGCACTCGCAGTGGTACTTTGTACTTTCCTGCAAATTCTACGGATCGAATCTGTAAAACTTTCGCGCCCAAACTCGCCAGCTCAAGCATCTCTTCGAAGGTAATAGTTTCTAAGAGTTTGGCGTCTTCCACCACTCTAGGGTCAGTAGTGTAAACACCTTTCACATCGGTATAGATCTGACATTCATCTGCTTCAAGTGCAGCCGCCAATGCCACAGCAGTAGTATCGGAACCACCTCTTCCCAAGGTAGTAATGTTGCCATTGTCATCGACACCCTGAAAGCCAGCCACCACAACCACATTGCCTTGCTCTAACTGCGCATGCATGCGCGTATTATCGATTTCACGTATGCGAGCTTTGGTATGAGAGTTGTCAGTGAGAATCCTCACCTGGCCACCAGTAAAAGAATGCGCACCGTATCCGCGCTTCTCTAAAGCCATACAGAGTAATGCGATAGTAACCTGTTCACCGGTTGAGAGTAGAACATCCATCTCCCGCGGAGTGGGCTGTTCCATTATTTCCTGCGCAAGCATAGTGAGTCGATTAGTCTCACCGCTCATGGCAGAAACGACGACGACCACATCGTCACCGTTATCTCTGAATTTAGAGACCTTCTCCGCTACTGCATCAATGCGCTCGATACTACCGACAGAGGTGCCGCCGTATTTTTGGACTAGAAGTGCCATTGATTAAAGTTTCCCTTCTAACCATGGTTTTACACTGTCCAATGCATTGGAAACGGCACTGGTATCGGTGCCACCAGCCATAGCCATGTCTGGACGACCACCACCCTTACCACCAACTTGTTCTGCTACCATATTAACCAGATCACCGGCTTTAACTTTTCCAGTTAAGTCCTTACTAACTCCCGCAATCAAGCTAACTTTTTCGTCGGCAGTGGTTGCCAAAAGAATGATTGATGAGCCGAGCTTGTTCTTAAGTTGATCCACAGTATCCCGCAGGGATTTAGGATTAAACCCTTCCACATTTGCCACCAGCACTTTCGCACCGTTCATCTCTGTGGCCTGGGCAGTTAAGTCATCACCCGCAGAGCTCGCTAACTTCGCTTTAAGTTGTTCAATCTCTTTTTCAAAGGCTTTATTGCTGTCGCTAAGCTGTCGTACTCTATCTACTAAATCAGCTGCAGAAGATTTAACAATTGCACCGACTTGCTTAATTATTTGCTCTTCCTGATTGATTAGCGCTAAGGCACCTTTTCCAGTCACTGCTTCAACACGACGCACACCGGCAGAAATTCCTGTTTCACTGGTAATCTTAAATAAGCCAATGTCGCCAGTTCTATCCACGTGACAGCCACCACAGAATTCAATGGAATATTCCCCTCCCATTGTGACGACTCGCACTTCATCCCCGTACTTTTCTCCGAACAGCGCTAAAGCTCCCCGTTTTTTTGCCTCATCCAATGGCATGACATCTTTGCTAACTTCCGAATTTGCAAGAATTTCTGCATTTACCTGGGCTTCGATAGTACTTAGCTCTTCTTCTGTTAGTGGTGAAGAATGCGAGAAATCGAAGCGCAGTCTATCTTCTGCCACTAAGGAACCTTTTTGCGTCACATGGGTTCCCAGGACATTTCGTAATGCGGAATGCATTAAATGAGTGGCGGAATGATTTAAAGTAATGGCATGACGATCATCACCAGCAACTTCTGCCGAAACTTCATCACCAACTTTCAAGCTGCCTTTCTTTAGCACACCGCGATGAATATGTGCGTCGCCTTGCTTTTGTGTATCGAGCACAGAAAAGTTCGCATTAGAATTCTGCAGTGAGCCATGATCCCCAATCTGTCCACCGGATTCGCCATAAAATGGACTTTTATCTAGCAGCAAAAGAACTTCTTCGTCCAGCGGCGCAGCTTCCAGTTTTTCATTTTCGTTAGAGAAAATACCAATCACCTTACCGGTGTCTTCAAGATTGGAATAGCCAGTAAAGTCAGTAGCCACTGCTGGATCGATATCGAGTTTTTCAACTGCTCCAAAATTGCTCGCGGCGCGCGCAGATTCTTTCTGCACTTCCATGGCTTTATCGAATCCATCGAGATCAATTTTCAATTCATGACCACGGGCCACATCCGCAGTTAGATCTACTGGAAATCCATAAGTATCATAAAGCTGGAAAACTGTATCACCTGGAATGGTATCGCCATCAAGATTGGCAATGGCTTTTTCTAATATAGCCATGCCGTTTTCCAGTGTTCGAGCGAATTGCTCTTCTTCCACTTTTAAGACTCTCTCAACCATTGCTTGGCGTTCGACCAGTTCCGGATAGGCCGAGCCCATAACTTTGGCGAGGGAGTCCACTAGTTTGTAAAATAAAACATCTTCAACACCAAGCTGATAACCATGTCTTATCGCTCGTCGAATAATTCGTCGTAGCACATAGCCTCTGCCTTCATTGGATGGAACCACTCCATCAACAACAAGAAATGCACAGGAACGAATGTGATCTGCAATCACATTGAGAGAATCATTATTTAAATCAGATTGCCCCGTAATCTGAGCAATATCTTTGATCAAGGCCTGGAACAAATCGATTTCGTAATTGCTGTGTACATGCTGCATCACAGCTGCAAGTCGTTCTAATCCTGCACCAGTATCCACGGAGGGTTTAGGCAAAGGAATCATTGAGCCATCGGCTTTTCGCTCGTACTGCATAAAAACCAAATTCCAGATTTCTATGTATCGATCACCGTCTTCATTCGGACTACCCGGAGGACCGCCTTCAACGTCCGGACCATGGTCGTAAAATAATTCTGAGCAGGGACCGCAGGGACCGGTGTCACCCATTGCCCAGAAGTTATCTTTTTCGCCCATTCGCGTGAATCGCATAGGGTCAATCTTCATTTCATCGAGCCAGATGGATGCCGCTTCGTCGTCATCTTCAAATACTGTGACCCAAAGCTTTTCTGCCGGCAATCCTAGATCTTCCGTGAGAAATTCCCAGGCATATTGAATTGCTTCGCGCTTGAAATAGTCGCCGAAAGAAAAATTGCCCAACATCTCAAAGAACGTATGATGCCTCGCTGTATAGCCAACGTTTTCGAGATCATTGTGCTTGCCACCAGCGCGAACACATCGCTGCGAAGAAGTGGCGCGGGGAGTTGCTCGCTTTTCCTCTCCTAGAAAGGCTTCCTTGAATTGCACCATTCCAGCATTGGTAAAGAGCAAGGTTGGATCATTTCCAGGCACAAGCGGACTACTCGAGACCACCTCATGGTCCCGAGCCGAAAAAAAGTCTAAAAATTTCTGACGTATTTCCGCGCTCTTCATGCCAATCCCAATAGTTAGTTGGAGCTGCCGTAGCGGCCAGCCTATTTAAAAAAGCAGGGGATTATAGCGCTTACTGTGCTGAATTTGCAGGGTTTTTAGCTCTCGCCGGAATTTTCTTCGTGGGTCGTTAGCAAAGTATTCGCTGCTGGATTGAAGGCGAATGGACCGACGGTTTTATTAATAGGCACACGGAGCCGACCATCACTGGAAAGAATTATGGCTATTGGCCGTGTCTGTGGAAAGTGGCTGAGGATTATAGTCACGATAATAAGAAACGGCACACAGAGGAACATGCCAGGAATATCCCAAATGTATCCCCACAGTGCTAAATTCATCAATATGATAATGGGACTTAGATTGAACGATGAGCCCATCAGGCGCGGTTCCAGAATATTACCTATGCAGACTTGAATCGCTCCAATTCCTCCCAACACAATGAAAAAGAGCGTATAGCCATCAGATTGGGCCAGTGCTATTAGTGCAGGGAAAATTGTTGCGACTATAGAGCCCACGGTAGGAATAAAATTCAGCAGAAAAATAATTATTCCCCACACTCCCGCGAAATCTATATCCATAATACGTAGAAATGTGTAGCTCAAAATACCTGTCATAGAACTGGTAAATACTTTGATGGATATGTATTTCTGAATGTCATCGCGAATACGATTAACAATATTATTAACACTTTCTTCTTTATCAGGATCAGCAACCAATGCTGTAATCTTTTTGCTGAAATGACCTTGTTCAAGAAATAGAAAACCCAGATAAATTAGAATCAAACCACCACTTGCCAAAATACTGGTTAGCGAGGCTGCAACAGACGTGGCATAACTCGGAATATCTATCCAGCCTGAAAGTAACTGCCCAAAACTCTGCCCTTCAAAATCAGATACATCGAAGAAGGAAAATCCTTCCAGTCGCTCGGTTAGGTTTTCCTGGTAAACAGGAGCAACGTCCAACACATCATCGATGGTGGAACTTAAGAAATTCACCAGCACCCATATCAAGGCAATAAAAGCTAGAAAAGAAGCAACGGTACAAACTGGTTTGGGGAATCTGAAGGATCCAATCTTTATGCGATTGAAAGCGTTTCCTAAGGTTAAAATCAGATACCAGAGAGCGACAGCGATAACCAAGGGCAACAATAGATCTTTGCCTATATAAAGAAGGTAGAAAATTAGGACAACAAGTATTGCCGCTGCCGTGTAATTCACAATTTTCATTACTTCGATAATCCTTCTTCTAAGCGTTTTGTAGCATCTATCGGCTGTCAATCAGTTCTAGGTAGCTCGTTACTGCAATGAGAACCGGGACGCAATATGTAGATTTTTTTTACATATCAGCGCGTGATTTGAGAAGAATATCACATTTTCTATACCCCTCCCTCATTAGTCTAAGACGTGGGTTAGGCTTATAGAGCACCTGTAAATTCATGTAAGAAGATTGATTACAAAATGCATTTAGACGGATATTCAAAATTAGTAAAGATTGGCGAAGGCGGAATGGCGCATGTATATCGCGGCATTCAGGATTCATTGCGGCGCCCTGTCGCCATTAAATTACTAATCAACGACCTTAGTTTTGATGAAGAGGCTCGCAGTCGTTTTGAGCGTGAGTCTTACATCATCGCACGCCTGAATCACGCCAATATTATCCATGTTATAGACCGCGGCATAAGTTCCGATGGCCTTCCCTATTTCATTATGGAATTTGTCGAAGGAACCGAACTGAGTGCCGCAGTAAAAATACGTGACATTTCCCATGTAGAGAAAATCGACATAATTGTGCAAGTACTTAAAGCGCTATCCTATGCTCATAGAAACAACGTCATTCATAGGGATATTAAACCAGACAATATTCTTATTGATGACGACGGCAACGTTAAGATATTGGATTTTGGTATCGCTCAATTCTACGAAGATCATAAGGGTGCCAACGATCGCACTTGCACTGGCACGGTAATGGGAACTTACAACTACATGTCTCCAGAACAGCGTCAGTCATCGGAGAATGTTACTGCTCGCAGCGATCTCTATTCTGTTGGCGTTGTCATGTACGGACTCTTCACTGGCAAGTTACCTACCGGCCGTTTTCCTGACCCATGCGAACTAAATGAGGATATTAGTCCTGCACTTAATGCCTTAATTCTTAAATGTCTAAATCAAGATCCTGAACTGCTCGCGGCCTCGCAAGGACTTCATATTAACGAAGACCAAAAACTTCGAGCGGAACAAGGTATCACCAAGATCAAATCCAAGTTCTTGCTATTGGACGTATTGCGGGAAGACAAATATGGCGCTGTGTATCTCTATCAGCAAAAAGAAAAAGGCAATCTGCTAATCATTAAAAAGAAGGCTAATAGCAGTACAGGGTATGAAGCCAGCAACCTGCTTGCCTCGCTCGAACATCCAAACATTGTTAATACTCATGCCACTTCGCGAAATGACAACTTTTTCATGCTAGTTCAGGAATACATGAGTGGCGGAACACTACAGGACAAACTCGCATTTCAATTAAACTGGCAAGATACGCTTAAAATAGGTAGACAGATTTGCGAAGCTTTAATATTTGCTCACAATAACCGTATTGTGCATGGGCATCTTCGCCCAACTAATATTCTGTTTACCAGTGACGGCGATGTCAAAGTGACAGATTTCGCCTTGCAAGATGATATTAGTGATGTCGAATCCGCTCATTACTACTATTTAGATGGTGAAGAACGAACCTTTTCCTCTGATATTTATTCTGTTGGGGTAATCCTTTATCAATTATTTACTGGATGCCTGCCTAGAAGGCGAAATGAAACCGGATTCGTCATCCGCAAGTTTTTCGCCAAATTACCTTCTGACATTCAAGAGCTGATAACTAATATGCTTTCTACGATTCCTGAGAACAGGCATCCAGAGAGCTTACAGCGCGCTATTGAAGTTTTTGACAAACATATGCAGCGTAGACGCTACAAATCGTTTACTGAAAAACCACTACGTGATAAAAACCGGGATGCAGATCGCCGCAAGGACGATAAAGAGAAACCTGACTTAGCATCAGTCTCAGTTTTAACAGCAACAAAAGACAAGCGCCAAGAAAATGCTCGCTTAAATCTCTTGTTTGCCATTCTGGTAGTGGTTTATGGGCAGTACCTGTTTTTGTTTGATGGACAAGAAAAAATTAATCAGAGCATGCCTGGTTTTTACGCCGCTGTGGTTAATCAATTCGAAGGATTGTTAGGCAAATCTAGTGTCAGAGGAAATATTCAAATTGATAATAGCCGGCTGTACTGACACAGGTTTACGACGCAACCACAACGAAGATCACATTGGATTCAATCAAGAATTGGGCATTGCTGTGCTCGCCGATGGAATGGGTGGGCATCAGGCCGGAGAAATAGCCTCCCACATGGCAGTGGAATCGGTGCTGGAGAACTTACAAAGCGTTGTAGATGGCGAAAATCCTAGACCAATAACTGGTTCTCAGTTATTGGAATATGTCTCAAATACAATTTCCTACAGTAACAGCATGATTTATCAGGCTTCGGAAGCCCTGGAAGAGCACAAAGGAATGGGCACCACGCTAGTTGCCGCCATAGTAAAAGGGTCTCAGATCTATGCCGGCCATGTAGGAGATTCTCGCCTTTATTTATACCGGGAAGAATCATTAAAGAGAATTACCAAGGATCACAGCCTGGTGCAGGATTTAGTCGACCGGGGTTTCTACACTGAAGAAGAAGCAAGAATGGCAAGTGTCGGTCATATTGTTACCAGAGCTTTAGGGACTAAAGCTGAAGTGGAAGTCGATACGATACAACACGATATAGCAAGTGGTGATTTGCTATTGCTCTGCTCTGACGGTCTCTCCGATATGGTAGCCGACTGGTTAATCGAAGAGACTCTGAGAGAGAGAAAAAACCAATTAGATGAAACTGCAAACAAGCTTGTTGAATTAGCGAACAGTAATGGAGGCAAAGATAATGTATCTGTTATCCTAATTCACGTTCGGGAAGTTTCCGCCTAAGCAATGACTAGGTTTATATGAGTGAGAATCAAATGCCAGGCAAATTAGAGTTAACGTTTAATTCCAACAAATTGGGCGAGTTCACTCTCGACAAGGAAGTTCTAACCATTGGCCGCAAAGAAGACAATGACATTTGCATTGATAACCTGGCAGTCAGTGGCCATCATGCCAAACTGCTAACAATTTTTGATGATTCATTCCTTGAAGATTTGGAAAGTACGAACGGCACATTCGTCAATGGCATTGCCGTTCAAAAGCACCCACTTAAAAATGGCGATGTCATTTCTATTGACAAACACGAACTTAGATACCTAAATGAATCAAAATCTCTAAGCGATGATGATGAAAAAACCGTATTGATTCGACCTAAACAGGAATCTCCAGCCTACCCCAATCCAACAGAGATCGATTCTGTAGAATTCGATACTAATGAACCCACTATTGAGTCGGCCAAACTGCAAATACTGAACGGCTCCGGAGCTGGCAAAGAATTGCCCTTGGTTAAATCATCGGTGAAGCTAGGAAAATCGGGGTCTGAAGTTGTGCAAATCAACAAACGCCCAGATGGCCATTTTATCGTTTGCCTTGATCAACCTTCAAACGGAGCTACGCCCAAAGTAAATGGCGAAGACATAGGCTCTCGTTCGGTTAAACTAGAAAATCACGACATTATCGAGATCAATCGACTAAAGATTGAATATTTTCTGGCCGGTTAGTCTTCCTTCTCTACCCACCTAATCGCATCATCGAGTTCAGTGAATTCTTCTACCTGAATTTCAGGCAAATGAGTCATTAAGCTTCTCAAATGGTCGAGATCATAGGTTCCGAGTTTTTTTGAAACAATCCCGTACTTATAGGGTCCGAGCTTACTTAGTAAAATTTTCAGGAAGACTATGCCTGTTTCAATACTAACTTTGGTTGGCGTTGTTTCCAGTTCACGCTGATCCGAAATGTAATGAAATCCCTTGGAAAAATTCGCATCGGCCATCAAGGCCTTCACGTAGTTCTGAATAGTCAGCGGATCATGACGACCACGCCAAGTGGCAATAAGCAAACGCCTCTCCTGGTCGATCTGATAATTCATCTCCACAAAGTATTCCTCGTTGCAGTACATCAATGGGATTAAGCAGTAAAAACCAATTCTCGTAAGTTGGTTCCCTGCCGTGGTTGTTCCCCTTTACCTACCTAATTCTAAAACACATTTTCAATCTTAATCTCTGACCTAAGGTAATTCCACAGGTATTCTGCCCAAACCAGGAAATGTATGGATAGGAGCGGCAAGGTTATACATTCATGCGGAGAGGGATGAGAGAAAAGATTCAGCAAGAAGTATTTTATAAGTAATTGTTATAAAGGATGTTTTTCGTCATTTTTGCAATAATTTTGACATAAAAATAACACCACGATAGAGCAGATACCGTCTATTCTTAATGAGTAGGCTCACAAGGATTGGGCCACTTTTCTGTGCAAATTCATCTTTGCAGGTTGTACTGAATGCCGGATAAGCCCAACACGGAAGGTGATTCCTTTCTGAATCAACTCGACTCAGAATCGACGCTTGCTGAATTACCCCTTCATTCCATCGTAATCGAGCCCAAAACTCGTACGAAGTCCATCGCGGATGATTTTCTCGAAAATCCCGAATTGCCGGGCGTAATCGTAAGTGCTGGCGATGTACTGCACGGTGTTCTGCCTCGTGAATGGTTTTTCCAGCAAATCAGCAAACCCCTTGCCCTTGATGTCTATATGAATCGCTCAGTGTCATTGTTGTTAGCAACCATGAAAAACAAGCCACTGGAGCTGGATTCTATGTTAGGTGTCCAGGAGGCTTCACATTTAGCGCTACTAAGGCCGAGCGAATCATTTAATGAACTGATCGTGGTTAGATTTGAAAACGGCGAGCGCAAAATTCTAAGCATTCAAGACCTGCTCCGCGCACAGGCAAAGTTGTTAGAAATCGCAAACACAAAAATTCTGGAACAAAAGAATTTTGCCGATAGTGCTAATCACGCAAAAAGCCTCTTCCTGGCAAACATGAGTCATGAAATTAGAACTCCACTAAATGGCATTATTGGTATGACGCGCCTGGTATTGGATACAGAACTTTCACAGGAACAGCGCGAATACTTGGACATGGTTAGACATTCAGCAGACAGTTTGGTGAATGTCATTAATGACGTATTAGACTTTTCCAAGGTGGAAGCTGGAAAGCTGGTTATTGAATCTATCCCTATACGAATCAGGGAAATGATGGCAGAAAGCATAAAACCTCTCGCTTTTCGTGCCCATGGAAAAGATATTGAATTGAACTATCGAGTTGCACCGAATGTACCTAATCTGGTTCAGGGCGATCCTACTCGAATTCATCAAATTCTGACCAACTTAATAGGCAATGCCATTAAATTTACCCATGAAGGAGAAATTTCTGTAAACATCGATTGTTTAGAAATGCACGAAGACAAGATGCAACTGCAGTTTTCTGTTCGTGATACCGGCATTGGCATTCCTAAGGATCGAATCGATTCTGTATTCGATGCGTTTGAACAGGTTGATGGCTCAACCACGCGCGAATTTGGTGGTACTGGGCTCGGACTTTCTATTTCCGCAAAACTTGTCGAGCTGCTTGGCGGAGAAATCTGGGTTGAAAGTGAATTAAATCAAGGTACTATTTTTACCTTTACCTGCGAACTCACATGCGCTGATGAGGAAACACAATCTGAAGAAGCCATAAAATTCACTGAACGATTACTAGTCATAGAAGATAACCTAAGTTCACGTGCGACATTAGTGGAATTACTTGATCATTGTGGCGCCAAAGTCGACGAAGTAGCTAATGCCGGATCGGCTCTGGAGAAACTTTATTCCGAATCTCAGGCTAAAGACTACTATGCCGCGATTATTGTCGATTGCACTCTTGCGGACATGAATATTAAGGAATTCATTAAGAGTGTCCGTCAGAAATATACATCTGAAGAACTAAAAATAATCTTGTGCAGCCCTTCTGATTCAATTCCCATGTACAAGTCGGTCAAGGGTATAGATGCCCTCCTGGCAAAACCACTATCAGAAAAGGCGTTATTAACAGCACTAGCAAATGTTCTGCAAAAATCGGAATCGATCCCTCATGATAAGAAGACGCTGAATGATCTTCTCCAAAATTCCACAGGTCAGTTAAAAATTCTCTTAGCTGAAGATAATATAGTGAATCAAAAATTAGCCATGCACCTACTGCAAAAGTCAGGTCATGACACAACCGTTGTCAGTGATGGTCAGGCAGCGTTGAGCGAGTACATTGAAAAGGAGTTTGACCTGGTACTTATGGACATTCAGATGCCCGTTATGGATGGATGGCAAGCCACTGAAAGTATAAGGCGGCTGGAAAATGAATCTGGCAAACACACTCCTATAATTGCGCTCACTGCGCACGCCATTTCCGGCGATAGGGAAAAATGTCTAAATGCCGGAATGGATGGTTATCTCCCCAAGCCCTTTAAATTTGATGCTTTTACCAGTGAAATTGACCGGGTTATGACTAGCGCAAGATCTCGCCACTAATACAACTAAGCCGTTGCACTCTTGACACAAATAACAATTCGATGCACTGTGGCATGCCTATAGCGGAATCACAGTTCATGAAATCGATTACTTTTTATCATTCAATCATTTGCCCCAGATGCGCCCTAGCTCGCCGCGAACTGAAAAAACTAAAAGAAGAGTTTCCGGACGTAGAGATAAACGCAGTTGAAGTGCTGACGAACCGCGGCAAAATGAAAGATGACGGTGTGAAACAATTCCCTGCCCTCGTACATGCCGATAAATCTCTATCTGGATTTATTCTCACACGAGCTGCAATTAGAAGTTACTTAGCTGACCTTTAACTAATAGATTACTTTTTGTTAATGGCTTTCAGTAACGCCAGCCCTCTGGGTGCTATTCGATAGCCCACGCCAAGACTCTCGGTAAGTCCCAAAGCTTTTAGCTTTCTCACATTAAGCTTGAATGCTGGTTTATCGAAGCCAAGCTGGCCACAGAGGTCAGCTGCCCGCACCGCTTCGTTGTCTCTGATTAGCTCCAAATAACCCTGCGTCCAAGGAACAGCACTTCTTTTGTCCATTCGGGCAAGTTTTTCGACTAAATTTTCTATTTCGAGCTTGGACGGTTTGAGGTTACGGAGAGCGGTGCGTGGACCTTCGGTCAGTTTTCCCAATTCGATGCGATAGATTTTTCCACCGCTACGTTTTTGCAGTTCATTTTTTAAATTAGTCAGAGAATCAAAACCAGCAAGCTTTGCATCTTTCGCGGTAATGGAACTTAGGCTAACCGCTTTAACTTCTTTAATCGTGAGCAATCCGACCTGGGTAAGTTGTGTTCCACCTGTTTTTACCGAAGGCCTGGTCCAGCGGCGAAACGCTAATGAAATATTTCCCGCCTTGATGCCATCAATATGTTTACGCTGGAACAACATCGTTTCTAGATCTAAGAGGGAGGACTATTTAGTACTGAACTTAAATAGCTTCGAATGCCGCGGCAACAATTCCTGGTGTCAGAATTTGCGGCAGGATAACGGGTTCTTTGTTGGAGTCTCCAGGATAGAGTACATAGAGAGGGACTGAAGGTCGATTAAAGCGCTCGAGTACCGCCGTAATCTCAGGATCTTCGTTGGTCCAGTCGCCTTTCATATAGGTAATGTCATTGTCAGTCATTGCCTGTTGTACACGATCAGTGCCCAATGTTGTTTGCTCATTGGCCAGACAGGTAATACACCAGGCGGCTGTCATGTTGACAAAAACCGGTCTGCCGGCGGTCTGCAATTCGTTGAGTCGAGCCGTACTGAACACTTCATAGTTCTGGGTCGGGTTGCCATCTTCATCCAACTGCACAACATTTGCCGCCGCATTGGTTTGCATGAACGGCGATTGAGTAAGATAAATTGCAATGGCAATAGTACCGATACCGACAGCGTAGTTTACCGTGCGTAATATTGGACCCATGGAAAAACGACGTTGGTACAACCAGGCAGCAAAGGCAAATAACACGCAGGTTGCCAAGACCATGGACATGCCCATCACGCCAACTTGATTACCCAGCACCCACAGGAAGAACAATGCCGATGCGTACAAGGGGAATGCCATGAACTGTTTGAAAGTTTCCATCCATGGTCCAGGTTTAGGCAGATAGCGGAATAAAGCCGGCATAAATGAAAGCAACAGAATTGGCAGAGCCATACCAAATCCTAGCGCGATGAAAACTAGCATCGCCACAGCCCAAGTCTGTGATAAGGCGAATCCAATGGCTGGCCCCATGAATGGCGCAGTGCATGGCGTAGCAACTGTGGTTGCTAGCACACCGGTGAAGAATGAGCCCTTGTATCCACCTGTTGCCGTAAGGCCACTACCAGCACCCATAAGGCTGGTACCGATTTCGAATACGCCCGATAGGCTTAATGCCATCAGGAAGAAAAGATAAACGATAAATGCCAGGAACCAGGGCTGCTGAAACTGAAAAGCCCAGCCGATTGCCTCTCCCCCAGCTCGCAATGCAATGAGCACGCTTGCCAACACAACAAAGGCAGCAATAACCCCAGCGGAGTAAACGATGCCATCCATTCGTTGTTTATATTGAGATTCGCCAATGTTATTTGTAAAGCTTAGGGCCTTTATAGAAAGGACCGGGAACACACAGGGCATTAAGTTAAGAATCGTGCCGCCTAGGAATGCAAACAGCATAAACAACAAAATGCCACCGCCACCTTCACTATTGCCGCTGCCACTGTTTGCTGCAGCCAGTGGAGTGATGGTAGTTAAGTTAGCGTCAGCTGCAGGATTAACAAAATCGTAGGCAGTTCGTTCTCCAGCTTCATTTTCTAAAACTAGAACACCATAGACTTCACTAAGATCATCGAGCATGCGCCTTGGCTGCTGATGGGTAATCTGTAAAAGATTTTGCTGAATAGTTACGTCGCGTAATGGCCCGGGCTTAATGATTCGCCGTTGTTCAGGAAAGAACCAGGCATCCGTAGAATTTGCAAAGAGTGGCTCAGGAGAATCGAAGCCAAGACTTACTCGTTCTCCGGCAACCGCAATAATTGATTTGATTTCATGCTCGGCTATGGGCAGTTTTTCACGAGCGCTTGCGAACATTTCTGCCGAGATAGCATCGTATTCTGCAACTTCTGCTACTGGTAAGCTGAGACTAAGTCGTTCTTCACCAGGGATACAAATCTGCTCGCAGACATTCCAATAAGCCAAAGTACTTAGCTCAACCGTATCGCCTGCATAATTTTCCGGAATGGTTACCGCAATCGGTAGCAGTACTTCTTCTTCGTAACCGAAGTTGACCAGGTCAGTCTCATAAAATGGCAGCCAGTGCGGAGCGGGAAACTGTAGTTCGCCGATTTGTGTACCTTCCGGCGCTTCCCATTCATTCAGGCTGGTAGGCTCACCACTGTCACCACCCATTTTCCAATAGGTGTGCCAATGTTCAGCCGGATCGAGGCGAATACCCAACCAGGTTGTTTCCCCCGGTACAATACTCGTGGTTTCCGCAAGAAATTCGACTTCAATACTGTGGTCCCAGGCGATGTTGGTTAGTCGCGGCGCAATATCGTAGGCGCGCCAGGAGCCGTCATCATCGATTAGTTTTAGAGTACCAACTATTTCGTTAAGCTCGGTTGGATAACGCCTATGCTGTTCTGTAGATATCTGAATGCGATCGCCATCGACCATAACCTTGCGAAACGGGGCATATTTCATAATGCGCCGTTCGGTAGGAAAGAAGTAGGCTTCGTCGACGTTTTCGAATTCACCGTTTAATGCCTGCACCATGACATTCACTTTGTCATCGTGAGCATTAAACTGAGTAAGTAAATCATGTTGGTCTATGGCTAAAGGAGTCAGCTCTCTGCTTTCAGCAAAACCGCTTACCCAGCGCTCATCTATTTCGAGCGAATCGGCAACTGGGAGTGAGAGTGAAAACACTGCATCGCCAGGAATGCAGATCTCTTCACACACCTGCCAGTCAATCTTGGTCGTTAAGTCAAATCTGTCTGCATTGTAATCAGCCGGAACGGTGACAGGAAAAGGCAGATACACTTCGCGCTCATAGGTAAAGGTAACCAGTTCACTGCCTAAAAACGGAGTCCATTCTGGAATTGGCCAGACGATGTCTCCTACCTCAGTTCCTTCCGGGATTTCCCACTCGCTAGTGAAGGTTTCGACGCCGCTGTCACCGCCAAATTTCCAATAAGTGTGCCAGTGCTCGATTGGGTCCAGGCGAATCCCAAGCCAGAAGGTTTCCCCAGGAACCACATTTGTGGTTTCCGAAACTAACTCGACTTCGATCTGATCGGTACTATGAACCTGACCATAGCCGCTCACGGCTATGACCATAAAAGTCATAAATATCAGTGTCTTGTGGAAATATTTTTGCATCCGGGATCCCGCATTTATCTGCGCAAGTGTACTCGCTACCTAACACTCAGACTGTGCCAAAAGGTAACAAAATGTGCATGTAACTGTCATGTTAACTCATACACAATTTCGGCCTATTTGAGGCTTCTCTGAAGTGAAATTGGGCCGTACTGCCCGCATTATCCTGCATTGCAATAGAAGACCTGATTAGAGGGAAAATCGTGCAGCGAGGAACGCATAATGCTAACGATGTTTAGTCGTTATATTAAGCGGTGTTTTATAGGCGAAATCGGTTTAAGCAGGGAAATTTTTGTTTGCTAAAATGGGTGTCCTTTCCCACTGCTTGGTCTTTGTATTCAGATGGTTTCGATCAAACATCGCAGAGTTAATCCAGTACCTACAGGTCGGCGCACCTTTAACGAATTACACGATGCAAGCACCTTGCTCGATAAAGAAAGCGTGGTGCCCGCAACTCAACAATTCCGGCAAAGACAAGATTCTGCACAAAACCAAAAGCAACGCAGAGGTCAGTTAATCGATATTCTTGTTTAAACCACTATTGTTTAAACCACTAGCGCTTAAACACTCGCGAGAATATGTTCCACCATTAGCTGCAGCGTAACAGTACCTCGAAACTCATTCACAGATAGACGATAGGCAATTTCGATTTCGGTTGCGGAATCGCCTGGCCAATCTTCTTCTGCTACATTAAAAGCGATCGCATCGATACTACGTTGAGGATCCTGAATTGGGCTCAACACCATTTTAAGATGCCTTTCACCTACTTTTCTCTGTTGAATTAAATTAAAACGTCCGTCGAAAACAGGTTCTGGAAATTCCTGTCCCCAGGGGCCCGCACCGTCGATTGCAGTGGCGGTTTCTAATGTGAACCAATCTGTTTCCAGTAAACCATCACTAAGCACTTTGGCTTGCAGTTGTTCGTCTGACAGCGAACTTGCTGCTTCATTGGCAAACGCCTGCTGAAATTCTGCAAATTTATCCAGATCGAGACTTAAACCCGCAGCCATGGCATGGCCGCCAAACTTGGTAATCATACCTGGATTTTTAGTCGCCACAGCATCCAGCGCATTACGAACATGAAAGCCCTGCACAGAACGCGCGGAACCTTTCAATTCGATTGGGCCATTGTCCTCACTATCGACACGAGCAAAGGCAATTACCGGTCGGTGATACTTGTCTTTAATGCGAGACGCCACAATGCCAACCACACCTTGATGCCAACGCTCATCATAAATACAGAGTGCTGCTGGTAACGATTCTTCTTCCAGTGAAAGCTCATTTAAATAGGCAAAAGCCTGGTCTCGCATTTCTGCCTCGATCTGTTTCCGATCCTGGTTCATACCATCGAGTTGCAGCGCCAGGGGATGTGCTCTGCTGGCAGATTCAGCCAACAAGCATTCGATTCCGGTAGACATATCTTCCAACCTACCGGCAGCATTAAGTCTTGGACCGACACTAAATCCCAGATCACTTGCAGTTAAGCGGCTGGAGTTCCTATTCGCGACCTGGAGTAAGGCGCTTATGCCGGGTCGCGTTCGTCCGATTCGAATTCGCTTGAGTCCTTCATCGACAAGAATTCTATTGTTGCGATCCAGTGCAACCACATCAGCGATCGTTCCCAATGCCACCAGATCTAACTGTAGCGCCAGATTCGGTTCCTCAAGTTCCTGATCTGTAAACCAATTAATTGCACGCAAATGTGATCTTAGGGCCAGCATCACATAGAAAATAACACCCACGCCGGCAATGCATTTGCTGGAAAATTCGCAGTCAGGCTGATTCGGATTAACAATGGCCTGGGCATCTGGAAGTTGCTCAGGAGCTATATGATGATCGGTGATGAGTACATCGATGCCAGCATTGTTAGCCGCACTCACGCCGTCGCTACTGGATATCCCGTTATCGACTGTTATGATGAGATCAGGCTTTTTGCGTATAGCAAGCTCAACAATTTCTGGCGTTAGTCCATAACCGAATTCAAAACGATTAGGTACGATGTAATCGACATGATGAGCGCCAAACTGACGCAATGCGTTAATAGCTAATACACAACTAGTGGCGCCATCGGCGTCGAAGTCTGAAACGACTAGGATGCGCTTTTTTTGCTGCAGACAGTCAGTTAATAGGCCAACCGCACGATCCATATCTTTGAAACTATCGGGTGACAATAGGTTTGATAAACCCAGCTCGAGCTCAGCAGCGGATTGAATAGCGCGCTGCCTATAAACTTGTTGCAGAAGTGGGTGAATCGAATCAGCAAAGCTGATATCAGGATTGTTTGCTCTGCGCTGAATCAGCATAGGCTTTAGTGTTATTGGACGTTAGTCTCGATAAAATTGGTTACTGCATTGAGATCATTTGCAACCACGGTGTATCGCTCTTCACGCTCAAACAAATCTTGCAGATGTTCTGGTAATTTAGGATTCTCTAAGCCAGCAGCAGCGATTGCTTCAGCAAATTTAGCAGGATGCGCTGTTGCCAGAGTAATCATTGGCGCTTCCGTGTCTTTGCGACAATCCCGGGCACATTTCACGCCTACTGCAGTATGCGGATCCATTAGCTTGCCATACTCTGCATAAGTTTGAGCAATTACCTCGCATGTCGTGTCGTCATCGACACTGGAGCTGTCGAAACAATCTTTTAGTTTTTCCCATTGTTCGGCGGAAACGCTTAATGTCTCCTGACCAAAACGAGACATAAATTCGGATAAAGCATCACCGTCTCGATTAAATAAATCGAACAGATAACGTTCGAAATTCGAAGAAACAAGAATATCCATGCTTGGTGAGAATGTTTTATTCAATTCTGCAACTGCATACTCATTGTTTCTAATGAATCGATGCAGAATGTCATTCTTATTAGTTGCAACCACCAGGCGATCAACTGGTAAGCCCATGCCCTTGGCGAGGTAGCCGGCATAAATATCGCCAAAGTTTCCAGTTGGAACGGAAAAAGACACTTTTCGGCCCGGAGCACCGAGCTTTAACGCAGCATAGAAGTAATAAACTATCTGCATAAGAATGCGTGCCCAATTAATGGAATTTACCGCCACCAGCTGTCTGTCATCTGGCAAAAACGATTGGTCCGCGAACGCCGCTTTGACGATTCGCTGACAGTCATCAAAATTTCCTTCCACTGCCAAATTAAAGACATTGTCACCAGGAACCGTCGTCATTTGTTTTCGTTGTACATCCGATACACGCTGATGAGGGTGCAAGATAACGATGTCGACGTAATCGGAATGGCGGCAACCCTCGAGAGCGGCCGATCCAGTATCTCCCGAAGTGGCACCTAGAATTACTACCCGCTGCTCGTTTTTCTTTAATACGTAATCCAGCATTCTGCCCAGTATTTGCAGCGCAAAATCTTTGAATGCCAGAGTTGGGCCGTGAAACAGTTCCAGCAGGTATTCGTTTTCTCCCAACTGAGTAATGGGAGCCACATCAGGATGATCAAATTCCCCATAACTTGCTTCGATAATACTTCGTAACTCATCATCCGGAATGGGCCCATCGATAAAGGGCGTGATAATGGCTAATGCTAGCTCCGGGTAACTCAGCGACTTCCAGGACTCCATTTGCTCAGCAGAGATTGTTGGAAGGTTTTCTGGAACATACAAACCACCGTCTGGTGCTAAACCAGTCAGTAATACTTCTTCAAAATTTTGCGGTGAACAACCACCGCGGGTGCTGAGATATTTCATTGCTGTGTTCGGAGCTATTCCGCCTCGCCATGAAAAGGTTCTACGCGAATACGATTTATCGTGCCAGCCACATCATCCAAGGCTTCGATCGCAGCAATGGCCTGGTTAAGGCGTTTCTCTTCGGCGCTATGTGTCAGAATAATTATGGGTACGGTTTCGCTTATCGCCTCTTTCTGAATGACAGCTTCGATGCTGATGTCATGCTCCTGCAAAATATTGGAAATTTTCGCCATAACACCGACACGATCCACTGCCGGAATACGCAGATAATATTCCGCTTCAATTGCTTCAATATCCACCACGGAAATTTGTTCATGCATGTCCCGATATCCCAGTGCTGGATAAACAGAAGATTGCGCACCGCTTTGAATATGTCGTGCCAGATCGATCAAGTCTGCAACCACAGCGGATGCAGTAGCTTCTGCTCCTGCGCCGGGTCCACTATAAAGGGTAGCTCCAACTTTATTTCCATGGATCAAAATTGCGTTGCCTACACCGTTTACGTTTGCCAGTAAGCGAGATTTCGAAAGCAAGGTGGGATGCACACGCATCTCGATCCCTTTTTCAGAGCGACGAGCAATCCCCAGGTGTTTTATGCAATAACCTAACTCGTCAGCATAACTGATGTCTTCTGGAGTAATTTGGCTAATTCCTTCGGTATAAGTTTTATCAAATTGCAGAGGTATGCCGAAGGCAATTGAACCCATAATGGTAAGTTTATGAGCCGCATCGATGCCTTCGACATCGAAGCTAGGATCTGCTTCTGCATATCCTAATTTCTGAGCCTCGGTTAATACATCACCGAACTGCCGCTGCTTCGAGGCCATTTCAGTCATGATGAAATTACCGGTGCCATTAATGATGCCCGCTAGCCAATTTATCTTATTAGCTGCGAGCCCTTCCCTTAAGGCTTTAATAATTGGAATGCCACCGGCCACACTACTCTCGTAAGCCAGAACTACCTTGTTCTGATTTGCGATTTCAAATAATTCGTTGCCGTGTTCTGCGATTAGTGCCTTGTTTGCAGTTACAACATGCTTCTTGTTAGCAAGCGCCTGCTTGATCACTTCCAGCGCTGGATCATATCCGCCGATGGCTTCTATTACGATGTCGATAGATTCATCATTCACTACATCGAAAACATCTGTGCTGGTATTTGCTACTCCTTCCAGATCTTTGCCTTCCAGGGTTCTTGTGGCGATTCGGTTTACAACAAGATCACTGCCAAGACGCATTCGAATTTCGTCCGCGTTATCTTTTAGCAAGGCAAGAGTGCCTGCACCGACTGTTCCCAGTCCGCAGATGCCAATACTTATCGGTTTCCCGGCTTCAACGTTCACTTGCAACCTCTAGTCCTAATGAATCCAGCATTTAGTTGGCTGCGCTCAACAAACCGCGGATTATACTGGAATCAAACCATAAACCCAGTGATCCTTCTTAACCACACGGCCAATCAAGAGAGCATAGAACCAATAAAAAAGCCCGCTTGATGGCGGGCTTTTTAGTGGAATCTTTTTCCTGTTAATTGATATTTAACATCGCTACCAATCTGTCCACATCCATATAGCCCGGTATGACTCGACCGTCAGGAAAGATTAATGCTGGGGTTCCAGAAATGCCTATCTGATTGCCAACATCATAGTGAGACATCACTGGTGTTTCACAATCACGGATTGGCAGGTTTTGACCATTCTTTGCCTGGGTTAAAGATTTATGCCGATCCTCTGAACACCAGACAGAGATCATCTTATCGAAAGATCCGGCGCCTTCTCCACCACGGGGATAAGCCAAATAGCGAATTCGAATTCCTTTTGCCAACAGATCTTCCATGTCGCGATGCAATGCGCGGCAATAAGTACAATCGACATCGGTAAAGACCGTTAGCGTCGCCTGAATCTCATTTTCAGGATCGAATATAATCATTTGGTCTTCGGGAATTGTGGCAATACGTTCCAAGGTTCTAATCTGGCGTGTACTTGAAGACAAATTCATTAAGCCTGCGCCAGTTGTTTGATACATGTCACCAGCAAACAAGTAATCTCCTGAGATATCACTATAAAGTAACTCGCCAGTATTCAACTCAACTTCAAACATGTTGCCAAGAGGTGTCTCTTTGATAGCCAGAATTTCCAATTGGCCTTGCGAAGCGGTAACGATGGCTTGCACAAGCTTATCTTGCAGAGCTTGAGACCCGGCAAATTCTTGTGCCTGAACAGAGAGTGTAAGCGGAGCCAAAACGATCAGAAGGAGTAAGCGGGCAGCGAATGTTTTCATCTTCAGTCTCCAGGAGTACTGGTTTGTGAGTCTATTGCGTTTTACCGTCGAAAAGAAGACCGGGAAGCGGCCAAAGCAATTCGCATTTGTCATAAATTGTGACGATTAGGCCTTTTAAATAGGGTGTCTAAAAGAAGAAATCAGCAAATCGAAAGAGAATTTGGCTGGAAGCAACGAATGTTGCTTCCAGCTATAAAAGTGAGGCCTGAGATCAAGCTTCGGATTTTTTATCCAGCTTCTCAGTAATACGTGCGGCTCGTCCGGTCAATTCACGTAAGTAGTAGAGTTTAGCCTGGCGTACGTCGCCGCGACGTTTCAATTCCACGCTGTCCACCAGAGGACTATAAGCCTGGAAAGTTCTTTCTACACCCACGCCGTGAGAAATTTTACGAACGGTAAACGAAGAATTCAGGCCTCGGTTTCTTTTACCGATAACTACACCTTCGAATGCCTGTAGTCGTTCCCGATCGCCTTCCTTGATCTTTACCTGTACAACTACTGTGTCACCCGGACCGAAATCTGGCAATTCTTTGCTCATCTGTCCTTCTTCAATCTTCTGGATGATTTTGTTCTTGCTCATTTTTTAACTCCTGAATTCCCGCTCCGAAATTCATCACGCTCTAACGTGTCTGATATTCGTTTATAAACCGTTCAAGTAAATCTTGTTGTTCCTGGTCTAATTGTTCTTTATCAATTAAATCAGGACGCTTTAACCAGGTTGCGCCTAAACTTTGCTTCATACGCCAAGTCTTTATTGCGCTATGGTCGCCACTAAGTAATACATCTGGCACTTCTTTGCCATCAAACTCCTGAGGTCTGGTGTACTCAGGGCAGTGCAATAATCCATTTGCAAAACTGTCTTGTTGAGCTGAATCTTCGTCGCCAAGTGCTCCCGGCTGAAATCGAATCATGGCATCTAATAAAGCCATCGCGGCCAACTCGCCACCGCTTAAGACAAAATCGCCGAGAGACAATTCCTCATCGATTTCGCTCTCTATAACTCTATTATCAATTCCCTGATAACGACCACAAACCAGAGCCATTTTCTTTCTCTGCGCCAAGTCGATTACATCTCGATGCTTAACGGGTCTGCCTTGAGGTGACAAATAGACGACTGTTACTTCCTGATCATCACCTGCTAACCCTCGCCTGGCGGCCCGAATTGCCTCTATCAAAGGCTCCGTTTTCATCAGCATGCCCGGTCCGCCGCCAAAAGGCTTATCGTCCACGGTGCGATGCTTGTCCTTGGTGAAATCTCTCGGATTATAAAAATCCAGAGAGACAATTCCTTGTTTTATTGCTCTGCCACTAATTCCCCAATCCGTTAGGGCGGAGAACATTTCTGGAAACAGGGTGACTACACTGAGTTGCATTGCGCCCACCTCTGACTAACTGAATAGTGCTCCCTATTCCAAATAGTCTGCTTCCCAACTCACCAAAACCTTCCCTGCTTTGGTGTCGATTTCTTTTATTACTGATTCCTTTATATAGGGAATCAATCTTTCCCTTTCATCAAAACTGGTGCTGGTGGGCTGAACGACCAATACATCGTTTGCGCCGGTTTCCAAGAGTCGATCTATTTTGCCAAAAATCAGACCTTCCTCATTTATTACTTCCAATCCTTCCAGCTCGTGCCAATAAAAACTCCCTGTCTCCAGACTGGGCAAGTCTTTAGTCGCGACTACCAGTTTGCGCCCAGTGAGCTTTTTGGCGGTTTCCGGATCATCGTATCCGGCAAAATGGACAATTAGTCCATTGGCCTGTTGCCTGTGCTGGTCAATTTCCAACACCTGCCAGTCTTCTTCGAATTCCGCAGATAATTGTGAATAACTGAGAATATTCTCTGGTGGTGTCGTAAAGGAGTTTAATTTGAGCCAGCCATTAATCCCGTGGACCTTGCCAATTTGGCCCAGTACCACCTGCTTGCGTTCTATATCCGCGCTCATGGAAAGCTGCAGCAGTAGATGGGACTGTTAAGCCTCTGTTGTAGCGGCAGTAGTGGCATCTTTGGCAAGGTTAGTAACGCGTGGACTAATCTGCGCGCCCTTAGATTGCCAATAGGCCATACGCTCAAGGTCTAATCGTAAGCGCTCTTCCTGGCCTCGTGCCATTGGATTAAAGAATCCAATACGCTCGATAAAGCGGCCATCTCGAGATTTACGACTGTCACTCACAGTGATGTGGTAAAAAGGCTTCTTCTTAGCACCACCACGCGATAAGCGAATCGTCACCATATATAAGTACCTATAAAAAATTCAGTGATTATCTGGTTTTGACCAGTTTATGGTCTTTTACCCCTGCTGTTAGGGCTGGCCAGATAAAAAGGCGGGTATTCTAAGGCAATTGGGGGCGTATTGGAAGCTTAATGAGTGCGCGGAAGCACACGAATGCTGCGGCTTTTCGCCAAGTTTATGGGGTTCAATCAAGGCTTCTCTCGATCAGAAGCGCGGAGGCTTTCCTTTCGCGAATGGCGGTATTCCACCGGCACCAGGATCCTGCATGCCACCCATGCCGCGCATCATATTGGCGAGATTGCCTCCCTTCATTTTTTTCATGACCTTCTGCATCTGTTTATGCTGCTTAAGTAATCTGTTCAGGTCTTGAATCTGGGTGCCGGATCCCTGTGTGATTCGCCGTTTGCGCGAGCCATTCAAAATGTCAGGATGGACTCTCTCGCGCATAGTCATGGAGCTGATGATGGCTTCCATACGCCGAAATTGAGAATCGTCCACCATGTTAGCGGCACCAGGTGGCAATGCACCCATGCCTGGCATCTTATCCATGATGCTGCTGACACCACCCATGTTCTGCATCTGAGCTAACTGTTCCTTGAAATCCTCCAGATCGAATCCGCGACCTTTTTTAATCTTCTTGGCAAGCCGTTCCGCCTTGCCTTTATCGACTTTCTTTTCAGCCTCTTCGATAAGAGACAATACATCTCCCATACCGAGGATCCGCGAGGCAATACGATCTGGATAAAATGGTTCGAGGGCTTCGGCCTTCTCTCCTATGCCGATAAACTTAATGGGTTTGCCGGTAATATGCCTTACCGAGAGAGCCGCGCCGCCTCTTGCATCACCATCAGCTTTGGTCAAGATCACACCAGTTAATGGCAGCGCATCATTGAATGCTTTGGCAGTATTTGCGGCGTCCTGACCGGTCATCGCGTCGACAACAAACAAGGTTTCGATGGGATTCAGCTGGCCATGCAAGGCTGTAATCTCATTCATCATTTCTTCATCGATAGAAAGCCGACCGGCAGTATCGACGATTAGCACGTCAACGAATTTACGTTTCGCTTCTGCCTGTGCGGCTGCTGCGATGTCTGCGGGGGATTGAGTGATATCGCTGGCAAAGAATTCCACTCCGACATCTTTTGCCAGTGTTTCCAATTGCTGAATCGCCGCCGGCCGATAGACGTCAGCGGAAACAACCATCACGGATTTTTTCGCTTGCTCTTTAAGAAATTTGGAAAGTTTTGCAACGGTGGTTGTTTTACCAGCACCTTGCAGACCGGCCATCAATATTATCGCTGGCGGTGTTGTCTTTAGATCTAACTCCGCGTTGGCTGAACCCATGATCGCTTCGAGTTCAGCCTGCACGACTTTGACAAAGGCCTGACCTGGAGAAAGACTTTTCGATACTTCCTGACCGACTGCCCGGAGACTGACGCGCTCTATGAAATCTTTAACAACCGGTAGCGCAACATCGGCTTCCAACAGCGCGCGCCGGACTTCCCGCAACGCTTCCTGAATGTTGTTTTCAGTTAGTGCCGCCTTGCCGGTTAATTTGCGAAAGGTTCCAGATAATCTTTCTGTTAAATTATCAAACACGATTTAATTCTACCTAGCCGAGTGAGCGGTGAATTATAGCCAATTCAGAATAGCTAAACCATTTAGGAAAGACAGAATTCCTACAGGGGTGACGCTGCTCAAAATTGCATAAAAAATTGCTTCAACCGATAGTGGCTATATGCGACACTCAGGCTTCTTCAAGCCATTACCAACCTATGCAAGTCACCGTTATTTCAGGACTATTTGCCGTTTTCTTCTACTTGATGGGCTCCGTCTTTCAAGGCCTGAACTTCACCTCAAACAAAGACACAAGGTCTAAGGTCTTTGCTTTCGGCATAATTGCAGTAATTGCTCACGCTATTAGTGCCTTTGGCGTAATCCGAACGGCAAATGGCTACCATTTCGGCATTTTTGAAATCTCAACCTTAATTGCCGCCCTGATATCGCTCCTAGTTTTGGTAAGCAGTATTCGTAAGCCATTGGAAATTTTATTCCTCGGATTGTTTCCTTTAGCAATAATTACGATTATCGCTTCCCTGACAATTTCCAGTGATTATCCACCGACAGACATGAGTTCAGGTTTAGCGAGTCATGTATTAATTTCTTTGATCGCTTATAGTTTTATTGCTATTGCTGCAGTCCAGGCTGGCTTTTTAGCCTACCAAAATTATCAGCTCAAGCATCATCATGCAGGCGGCATTATTAGCAAATTCCCCCCGCTGCAGGATATGGAATCTTTTCTATTCGAATTGTTGTGGGTGGGACAGCTGCTATTAAGCGTTGGTATTGTGGCAGGCTTAGTGTTTGTCGATAATATTTGGGGAATAGATGGCATTATTCACAAAACATTCTTCTCCGGCCTGGCATGGATAGTGTTTGCTGTTTTACTTTGGGGCAGACATCAATTGGGATGGCGTGGTGTCACTGCCATACGTGGCACATTGACAGGTTTCGGTCTATTGATTATTGGCTTCTACGGATCGAAATTCGCGCTTGAATATATTATTGGTTAACACACAAAATTAATTGTGAATTTCGTATCAAAACTATTGATGCGCTTATTCAGAATTTCTTCTGAGCGCAATGATCATCAACAGCAATTGTCAGCAGATGAATTGCGTACCGTGGTGCATGATTCCAGTCAGCGCATTCCCCTAAAACGTCATGGCATGTTGCTTAATATTCTCGAACTGGAAAAAGCGACGGTTAACGACATTTTAGTGCCTCGGAACGATGTAATTGGCTTAGACATCGATGACGACATGGAAGAAATATTGAATCAAATTGCCAGTAGCCAACACACCCGCGTACCGGTTTATAAGAAAGACATCGACAACATTATCGGGATGTTGCACTTACGCAGTACTGGTCGATTATTAAAAGTAGAGAACTTGAATAAGGCAGCGATACTGCGCGAGACCACTGAACCTTATTACATACCTGAATCTACTCCTCTGCATACCCAGCTGTTCAATTTCCAGAACAAGAAGCTACGCATAGCCATTGTGGTCGATGAATTCGGCGCAGTTCAGGGGCTTGTAACGCTGGAAGATATCCTGGAAGAGATTGTAGGAGAATTCACTACAGATATGGCCGATGCCAACAAAGATATTATCGATCAGGGCGACGGCAGTTACCTGATCGATGGCGGCACCAGCATTCGAGAGATTAATCGGGTCCTGGATTGGAATCTAGGCAGCAGCGGAGCCAAAACATTAAATGGCCTGCTCACCGACAAACTACAATCGATTCCAGACTCCTCAGTTGGAATAGATTTAAACGGATACTATGCGGAAATAATTCAGGTTCAAGATAACGTCATCCGAAGAGTTAAGATGCGCAAATCTGCTAGAAAAAAAGTTGCTGACTCTTAACCATCGCGCAAAATATTCGTATCCATGCTTATCGCTTCGTCTAGTGCGAGAAATCGTCTGGAAACTATTTTCTCCACTCTATTAGCGCCACTTTTTACCGCCAGGGCTAATTTAAAGGGTCGCCCAGGATCGATTTGCCAAACCTGCCACTGAGTCGAATCATCGTTACGCTCCTCAGCAAAATCTATTAATACTCGATATTCAGAGGGAAAAGCGTAGCTGAACTGCTGTAACGGAATTGCCAAGCCCAATCCACAGGCTTTGATGTACGCCTCTTTTAAGGTCCATAAATCGTAGAAGCGTGACAGCTGTTCAGAATCAGGCAGAGCGAGAAGCTCTTGCACTTCACTCGGAGAGAAATAGCGATCGGCAATTTTTAAGACTCTTCTGGGTTTATTGCTGGATTCTATATCGACCCCAATGGCTTCCTGCTTAGAGAGAGCGAGCACCAAACGATCACCCGAATGGGAAAGATTAAAAAAGATTGGCTGAGATTGCTGTGACGCGTCGATTGCCGGCTTGCCATAGTCATTCTCAGTAAATAGCCAGTCTTCCGGGGCTATTGTTGCGTACTTGCTCAGGGTGTTTCGAATCAACATACGACCTAACAAGAATTGTTTACGATGATGGTCGAAGGTATAACGGAGATATCGAGTGGTTTCTATTTCGGTTAACCAGGAAAGACAATCGTCTTCCAGTTCGGTACCTTCAAATTCCGCCTGGTCCACATGCCAGAGATGAATTTCAGTGTCTGCAAGTTTTAACATTTACAAATCCAGATCAGTAACGCAGTGAAGTTCTTTGCGAGAGATACGATTCTCTGTGGGATAGGCAAAGGCATTATTCACATAGCGTATATTGTCCAGCTCAACGGATTGGTTCACGTGGCTGTGACCATAGATATGAATATCTGGATTCAGATGCCTGACCTGATCTCCTAACAAGTCGCTCCCCAGTACCGGATAAATTCTTCTGCGATCTTCAGGTATAAAAGAAGGCATAACATCTATTCTTGGTAAAAAATGAGAATAGCTAATCACTGTATCATTAGAGATAGTCAAATGTTCGCGATTTAAACTAAGAAAATACTCGTTAATATCTTTGACGTTTTCCAGTTCTGAGGGCCATGCGCAGGCTCGAAAATCTCGCCAGGCACGATTTAAATGTCTATCCGGTTCACCGAATGAAAAATCGTACCAGCTGTGCAAAGGTACCAGGCTTAACTTACCGTAATGACAGGCCTTAGTTTGCACACCATGCTCATTACTGATTCTTTGCACGGCATCAAATTTTTCCAGTGAGCAATCATATTTATCTTGCTCAATCCAGAGCTCATGATTTCCAGGTATAAAGTGTACAGATTTAAACTTTGTCACTAGCGAACTGAAAACACGGGAGAGATCTTGTAAATCATGACTTACATCTCCAGCCACAATTAAAATATCCTCAAGAAATGACGCACTATCCAAAGAGAGTATCCACTCCATGTTTTCTGGATAATCCACGTGTATGTCAGAAACGGTGTAAACTTTCATTACTTACTTATCGACCTTAAATGTTCCGGTATGACTCAAATTCTAGCATCTGATCTGACCAAGTTGCTTATGGAAATACGCAGCTGTGAGATATGCATAGGCTCAATACCCGAGCCGCGACCAGTGCTGCGCGCGTCCAGCACAGCGAAAATTCTAGTAATAGGACAGGCGCCTGGAACTAAAGTTCATGCCTCCGGTGTGCCCTGGGATGATGCCAGCGGTAAACGCTTGCGCAACTGGATGGGGATAGATGATGAACTTTTTTATGATGAGTCAATAATAGCAATTGTTCCTATGGGCTTTTGTTATCCCGGCAAAGGCAATTCAGGAGACCTCCCTCCCAGAACAGAATGTGCTCCCGCCTGGCACAATAAAGTGTTGGAGTTACTACCGAGTATTAGTTGCACTCTTCTCATTGGACAATATGCGCAAAACTATTATCTACAATCGAAACATAAAACGTTAACTGATCGAGTACGGCATTGGAAAGACTTTGCTCCGCGCTACTTTGTGCTTCCCCACCCCTCTCCGCGCAATCAGATCTGGTTGAAAAGAAATAATTGGTTTGAACAAGAAACCGTGCCGGCTTTACAGGAATCGATTAAATCTATTTTGAAATCGGTTTAGCGCCAGGAGAATTCTTTTTAATAAAATCTGCAAGAAGTAAGTATTCTTCGCGACGAGGGTCCGATTTACGCCAGGCCATACCAATTTTGCGACTTACATTTTCATTGGTGAAGTGACGTGTCTGTAAGTTCGTGTCTCCTAATACATCCGCTTCAATCGAAATAGAAGGCAGCAAAGTAACTCCGAGACCATTTGCCACCATCTGCACCAGAGTATGCAAACTCGTACCCTGATAGACGAGATCGGTGTCGGCCTTCTCTAGCTTGCAGGCCTCCAAGGCATGATCACGTAAGCAATGTCCTTCTTCCAGCAACAACAAGCTTTCTCCGCGCAGCTGAGCCTGTTTCACCTGCTTAGCTTTCTGCAGCTTGTGACCTGGAGGCAGGCAGAGCAGAAATTCGTCTTTTAGCAGGCCAATGGTTTCCATTTCTGGAAGAGGATAAGGAAACGCAAGAATAATAAGATCCAGTTGCCCTTGTAAGAGTTGCTGATAGAGCTGCGCACTCACGTCTTCCTTTAAATACAACTTAAGTTTGCCGTAATTCTGGCGCAGTTCTTTTAACAGATGAGGTAGCAGAAAGGGTCCGATTGTGGGAATGACTCCCAAACGGATGTCACCGGCTAGGGCCTCTTCATGGGTTTTCGCCAGGCTGACAAAATCCTCAACGTCACCAAGAATCAATCTGGCCTGCTTCAGCAATCGTTCTCCGAGGGGTGTGATTAGCACAGATTTCTTACTGCGCTCAAAAATAACCACTCCCAATTGTGATTCCAGTTCCTGGATCGCCGCAGAAAGAGTTGATTGAGTCACGAAACAGGCTTCGGCAGCCTTGCTGAAATGCTTGTATTCAGCCACCGCACAGATATAGCGCAATTGTTTCACGGAGGGTGTCATAGGGCCGGCATACTAATCGAAAAAACCGATCAAGACATTAAAAAAATCAATTGGATTTGATGAAGCGCAAGCCTTAGAGTGATTGCATCAAGTAAAGTAATGCTACTGACTTGTACGGACCTCCATGGTCCCTGATCTAGCACTCAACAGGAGAACAGCAAATGTCGCTGAAAGGATCCAAAACTGAAGAAAACTTAAAGGCAGCTTTTGCCGGTGAATCCCAGGCAAATCGCCGCTACCTTTATTTCGCCCAGAAAGCAGATGTAGAAGGTTACAACGATGTTTCGGCATTGTTCCGCTCCACTGCTGAAGGTGAAACCGGACATGCTCATGGCCATCTTGAGTACTTAGAGGAAGTTGGTGATCCTGCCACTGGACTACCCATAGGCGGAACTGAAGATAATTTAAAATCGGCAGTCGCCGGTGAAACTCACGAATACACTGATATGTATCCGGGCATGGCAAAAGATGCTCGTGACGAAGGTTTCGATGAGATCGCCGACTGGATGGAAACGCTAGCGAAAGCCGAACGCTCCCACGCTAATCGTTTTCAAAAAGCCTTAGATTCTCTCGACGAGTAAGCAACTCTTTGTATCCTGCTACCGCCAGGTGGCAGGATTTTTCACTTTAATGCAATTCGGAGTCCTTTGATGTCTGATCAAGGTAGAGAAGGTGGGTTGGATGCGCCTACCAGACACCCACTCAACCAGAACGATCCTGAATTTTGGGATGAAGACGATCTCAATAAGGAACTAGAACGAGTCTATGATATCTGTCATGGCTGTCGTCGCTGCGTCAGTCTCTGTAACTCCTTCCCTACTCTGTTTGATCTGGTGGATGAATCCGACACCATGGAAGTGGACGGGGTTGACGTCGCCGATTACGACAAAGTAGTCGATCAGTGCTACCTCTGCGATCTCTGTTACCTCACGAAATGTCCTTATGTTCCCCCCCATGAATGGAACGTGGATTTCCCGCACTTAATGCTGCGAGCCAAGGCGATAAAGTTTAAAAAAGGCGATACAAAATTCCGGGACAAGATCATTACCAGTACCGACATGGTGGGAAAGCTGGCCAGCAAGCCCTTACTCAATTCAATTGCTAATTGGGGAACTAAATCCAGCCTGCCGCGCAATCTATTAGATTCAACAATTGGTATCCACAAAGAAGCCAAATTGCCCACCTATGCGAACAAAACGGCAAGAGCCGCAAATTCTAAATATATTGAGCAAGAGAAAGACAATGAAGCTGCGTCCAATGGAACGGTTACGCTATTTACAACTTGTTATTGTAATTACAACGAGCCAAACATTGTTGAAAGCTTAATTAAAGTATTCGAACACAATGATGTTCGAGTAGAACTTGCCTTGAAAGAATATTGCTGCGGCATGCCCAAACTTGAATTAGGTGATTTGCAATCTGTCACCCGGCTAAAGGAACAAAATATCCCTGTATTGTTTGATGCAGTACAAAAAGGCAGTGCCATTGTTGCTGCTGTTCCTTCCTGTGTGCTTATGTTTAAGCAAGAGCTACCGTTGATGTTCCCGGAAGATGAACAAGTAAAAGCTGTAGCTGCAGCTTTCTACGACCCATTTGAATACCTGCATAAATTGCATAAGACTGAAAATCTAAATACAGAATTTAAGAACAAATTAGGAAACGTTAGTTATCACGTCGCTTGCCATCAACGTGTGCAAAACATCGGACCGAAGACTAAACAGATTTTGGAACTGATCGAAGATACAGACGTTAAAAGCATCGAACGCTGCTCCGGGCACGATGGTACCTACGGGGTTAAGAGTGAGACGCTCAAATTTGCCAATAAAATTGCCGCCCCGATTGTGCGCCAAATTAAGCAACATGAACCGGATTACTATGGAAGTGATTGCCCGATAGCCGGTAAACATATTGAAAACAACTTGGAAAACGACCAGGAAGCGATTCACCCGATAGATTTATTACGAATAGCCTACGGAATTTAGAGTTAACTATGAATGACACAGAACGAGTAAACATAGCGATGAAAAAAATCACCATTGCGGATCTTATGTCTATAGAAGCTTACGAATCACAAAGACCCGCAATTCGACAAGCCATCATGGAGCATAAGAAAACTCGCAGAGTGCCCTTAGGACCTAATGCCATGCTGCACTTTGAGGACTACATGGTAATGCGTTATCAAGTTCTTGAACTTATGCGTGTAGAAAAGATAACCGGCGACGATGAACTCGCAGAAGAATTGGATGCTTATAACCCACTTATTCCTGACGGGAAGAATCTGAAAGTAACTTTTATGTTGGAGTATCCCGATCAGCTTGAACGTACTGAGCGACTGAGTCAGTTAATCGGAATAGAAGAATTAATTTCCATTCAAATCGAAGGACATGATCCGGTTTACCCTATCGCCAATGAAGACTTGGCTCGCTCAACCGACGAAAAGACTTCTTCTGTGCATTTTCTACGCTTCGAATTTACCGATGCAATGATCGAATCGGCTCGAGCAGGAGCAAATTGGCTGATTCAAAGCGAACACCTGAACTATCAATATTCCTCTGGTCCGTTGGATCTGGAGATTACTCAATCTCTACTGCGAGACTTCGCCTAGCCGCTCTTATCTCAGCTATTTGCCCCACGAGGCTTTTATATTGTGGGGCTCAGTTCCTTCGGTTACCATCGCCGCTCTGTTAAAAACAACGCGCATTGGGGTATGACCATGATTAACCATGCAAGAGCCACTAAAAGCCTGATCGCTTTTATTGTCACACTTTGTTCAGCAGCGGTGATTGCCGACGACCATGACGAAGCACTGAATCTGACTTCCATTAGCCCTATTCACTCAACCAACTTTGGTATCGACCAGGGCGAAATAGAAGAAATTAAGAGGGCCATGCAGACCGCTGTCGACGGCGAGTTCCTTCCTGGAGCCCTGCTACTAGTAGGCAACAGTGAAGGGGTCGGAGTTCTTGAAAGCGTCGGCATGCAAGGACCAGATGACAACACGCCGGTAAATAAAGACACTATCTTCCGCATTTATTCCATGACCAAGCCCATCATCAGTGTAGCGATTATGACAATGGTGGAAGATGGCTTGATCAACCTCCATGATCCCTTGGAAAAATACATCCCAGAATTTGGCAATCTTCAGGTAATGGATCAAAACACCGGAGCCACCCGCCCAGCCGAATCTTCCATAACTATCGAGAATCTATTGACCCATGAATCTGGAATCATTCAGGAAATATTCTCACGGGATAGTGACCTTGGAAAGATGTACGCTAGCGAATTACAAGGCGACAACACTGCACAGGATTTTGCAGCCAGACTGGGGCAGTTACCGGTTCACTTTGAACCAGGAACAGCCTGGCACTATGGTCACTCAACTGATGTACTCGGCGCTGTCTTAGAAGTCGCCGGGGACAAGACTCTAGATCTAATTTTGCAGGAACGTATCTTTGATCCCTTAGGTATGGACGAAACGAGCTTCTGGGTTCCAGTTACTAAGAAGTACCGAATTGCAGAAGCGATCCACGGCGCCGGCATGGCGAATTACACAGTCCCTCGAAAAATGTTATCCGGTGGCGGCGGTCTCAACTCAACTACCGAAGATTATGTGCGTTTTGCTGAAATGTTATTAAACGGCGGTATCTATCGAGGTAATCGGATTATAGAAGAGTCGACGCTAGCTCAAATGCGCGAAAAGAAAATTGGCGACGACGTATCCCGCGAATTCTTTTTCTACGGCAATACTGGTGACTGGGGCTTGGGATTCCATCTCCAACCTACTACGGAAAATGCCAACGGACCACACAACTTCGGTTGGCGCGGTATCGGCGGAACCTTTTTCGCAGTGGATGAAGAGAATGATTTCTTCATGATCTACATGGAACAAAAAAGAGGCGGACCACCTTCTCCCTTTAGTGCCAACGTAGCGCAGCGTATGGTGTATGAAGCAATGTTGAATTAATTCTAAGTGAAAACAAAAAAGGGAGGCATAGCCTCCCTTTTTTTCCGTTCTAATTTAGCAAATCGTATTTGCGCAGATAGCCCCGCAATTGATGATAGCTAAGCCCTAAGAATTCGGCGGCCTTTTTCTGATTGAACTGACACTGTTCCATTGCCTGATTGAGCAAGTTTATTTCGTACTGTTGTACTTCGTTTTTAAAATCAAACGAATTTGAAGTCGATATATCTGGCGCTGCAGTGACGGGAGCCTTTCCATCATCTATTTGCCCGCTACCATTCGTTAATGCCTTAGGGCGATAAGGGGATTCAAAGGGATTAAATATAACTTCTGTTATATGGCCTTCTGCATTTTGATAGACTGCTCGCTCGATGACGTTTTTTAATTCTCGGATATTTCCTGGCCAGGAGTATTTGGCTAGAGCTTTCTCTATCCGGTCGGAAAAACCGGCAAAATATTCGCCACCAATTTCTTTAACCATGCCAACTGCAAAGTGTTCCGCCAGCACCAAAATGTCTTCTGCCCGCTCCCGCAGCGGCGGTAAAGTAATAACGTCGAAAGCTAATCGATCTAAGAGGTCTTCTCGAAATTTTTGCTGCTTAGCAAGTTCAGGTAAATCTTCATTGGTTGCTGCGATAATGCGTACATCAACTGAGATTGTTTCGTTACCACCTAATCTTTCAAATTCACCGTACTCGATAACTCTCAGAATTTTTTCTTGTACCGACATATCGGTATTGGCGAGTTCATCCAGAAATAGAGTTCCACCATCAGCTCTCTCAAAATAGCCTTTCCGCTGTTTGGTCGCACCGGTATAGGCACCCGCTTCATGACCGAATAACTGCGCTTCCAGCAATGTTTCGCTCATTGCAGCACAGTTGATTTTAAGAAAGGATTCGCCCCAACGTTGTGAAAGGAAATGCAGGCGCGCAGCTACTAGTTCTTTGCCTGTACCCCGCTCACCAACTATCAGGACCGGCTTATTAAGCGGGGCAACAACCGAGATGTGCTCCTGCATCTCAAGAAAGCTGGCTGATTCGCCAATCATCCGCGGTGGAGAGTTTCTATCTTCCATAATTATTATTTAAATCAATAGGTTACTGATTATGTTCCTAATGCCTAATGATTATTTGGGGTTGCGTTTGTCTAAATTCAAGCGTTTTGGCGATATCGTTAGTGAAAATTACCACTAGTTACTCGTTTTAGCTATTAAACCGCCGAAGAGCTGGACGGTAAGATTTTTTCTCTATAAATATCAAAGAGTTAAAATCAATAAAAACTTGGCACAGTACCTGCTCTTTAGAGTTAAACCGGCAGAAAAAGTGACTCCCGGTCATTAAGCAGGAAGATGATTCCAGAGTCACCCAGGTCGGCGGTAAGTAAATTACAGGGGTAAGTCCCCACGAGGTATTAGAAATGAGCATTTTTTCGAGAATGTCTGACATCATCAATTCAAATATCAGCGCCTTGTTAGATAAAGCTGAGAATCCTGAAAAGATGATTCGCATGGTTATCCAGGAGATGGAAGAGACCCTGGTTGAAGTGCGCAGCGGCACCGCCAAGGTTATCGCAGAAAAGAAAACCCTCTCCAGACGCGCCGAGCAATTGAAAAAGCAGGCAGCCGATTGGGAAAGTAAAGCAGAATTGGCCCTCTCTAAAGGAAGAGACGATCTTGCCAAAGCTGCACTACTGGAAAAATCAAACATTGCTTCCAGTGTCGAGATTACTGAAAAAGATTTAGTTAAGCTCGATGAAACTCTGGACAAGTTAAGCGTAGAAATTGAACAGCTCCAGGCAAAACTTAATGATGCCAGGGCTCGACAAAAAACTATTGTCATGCGTACCAAAGCGACAGCAAATCGCGTTAGCGTTAACCGCCAGCTAACCAGTTACACTATTGACAATGCTATGGACAAATTTGAGTATTACGAGAAGAAAATCGATCAGATGGAAGGGCAGATGGACAGCGCCAGCATCGAAGCTCGTGGTCTTCAAAGTGAGTTCGACTCATTGGAAAAGGAAGAGTCCATCGACAAAGAACTCGCCGAGCTAAAAACCAAGTTAAACAAGAAAGATCAGAAAGCCGATCAGACCGAGACAGACAACCAGTAGGAAAATATCATGGGCGTTTTGGAGTTCATCATATCGATCGTGGCAATGGTACTTGGTGCCATCACCATTTGGATTCTGCTTCTACGGAAAAACCGCGGCAGCGCTAATATCGAGCCTCAGGGCAATTACGATATGCGCGAACTGTCGGGGATGGCAGAATCACTGAGAGATCGTATCGACACACTTGAATCTATCCTTGATGCTGAAGTTCCTGATTGGCGGGAGCAGAACGAACATGGGGGCAGCTAATATGCGCTTAGATCGGGAAAATGCTCGCTGTCTGGGCGTTTGTGCCGGCATTGCTAATTGGTTGGATATACCGGCAACTCTGGTTCGAATAGTATTTGTCATCTGTGTCATAACCTGGCCAACAGTTCTCTTAGGTTATTTCATACTCTATTTTTGTTTAGACAAAGACTTAACTCCCGAGAAAGTTCAGGATTATTTCAGCAGCGCGCCTAACGCGGAACATTTTCGAAAGCTCAATTATCGAAAACCTATTTATAAGAATGAACGTGACAAGAAAATCGCCGGTGTCTGTGCAGGTATTGCAGATTATCTAGAAGTTAGCGCTTTTTCTGTCCGAGTCGTTACCATTCTTTCACTATTCATATTCGGTCCGTTTACTTTCTGGGCCTACGTTATCTGTTGGATCGTTTTCGATCCTGATCCCTATGGACCAGATCCTGACGTCTACGAAGCGAAGATGCACAGACGTGAACGTCGGCGCAAACGCAGAGCAGAGCGACGTGCACGACGGGAAGGACGCAGAGAAGCCAGAGCATCGAGACGAACGCGCAAGAGCTATGCTAATGAAGAACTGAATGAAGACATGCAGGATTTCGAAGACGAAATTCACGAAGCTGCCGAAGAAGTTCATATTGATCTCAAAGCTGAAATTGGCAATGCATTTAGCGGCTTCAAGAACAAATCCTCCAAGCGAAACAAATCTGCCGAAGAAGATATCGATTCAGGACCGAAATTCACGCGCGCGGAATGCACCGAAATTTATAGCACACTGGAAAAACGCTTGCGGGAAATCGAAGCCTTTATGACTTCGAAGAAATTTCGCCTGCATTGCCAGTTAAACCGCATTTAGCATTCTATTTATTCTCATAATTAGGCGCTTTCCTTAGCACCCAGCTCCCCTTCCGCTTTGCTCCAGCACTATCGAACAAAGTACACTTGGCTCTTTGCTGAATTATCTTAATTCCAATAGGCAATCGGGAAACTCATGAAGTTTTGCCATCAATGTGCAGCGCCACTTATTGTTCGAATACCTGAAGGCGATGATAAGCCGCGTCACTGCTGTGACGATTGCGACACGATCTTCTATCAAAACCCAAAAAACGTAGTTGGCACTTTACCTATACATGACAATAAAGTGTTGCTTTGCAAAAGAGCAATTCAACCGAGAATAGGCAAGTGGACATTGCCAGCAGGTTTTATGGAAAACGGAGAGTCTAGTCTTCATGGCGCCATCCGTGAAACCAAAGAGGAAGCAGGAGCTTTAGTCACCGTCGCAGATAACAGCCTCTATACGCTTTTTAACCTACCAACGATTAATCAGGTCTATATGTTCTTTAGAGCTGAACTGACTGACCTGAATTTTGATCCGGGCATCGAATCTGAGGAAGTTGCGCTGTTTGCTGAAGAAGAAATCCCCTGGTCTGAGATTGCGTTCCCGGTAGTAAGAAGCACATTGGAACACTATTTCAAGGATCTTAAACACAGTCGTTTTCCTGTGCGCATGTTCGACGTACATCATGGGGAAGATCGATCCATTACAACTCGGCTAATTAGTCTTAGTAGTTCTTAGTATTTTTTCACACGAAATTTTTAAAATTAACCGCAGTCCAATCTAAAAAAACAAACTCACCTATCGAAATACATCAGGTAATTCGATCTAAACCATAGCTTCCGAACGTATACATTTCTAGCTGTAGGAATATCTCCTACAGCTAAAAAAAATCTTTTTTATTCCTTTCCAATATAAGGACTTAGAGCGAAATTTCATTTTTGAAATTCTGAAAAAATTAGTATTTCAAATATGCAAAATTAGTGGTTATTAAGCTTTCCTTTTTTATGCCGACCTGTGGATAATGGGTACTATTAAATGTCGGGGAAGTAACTTAGAGGAATAAGTAAAAACCTCAGGGAATAACACAGGGCAATCTTATGAACATGACAGGTCATTCCAAAATTGCGTCGATAGGCACCTATTTGCCTGAGCAGGAAGTTACGTCGCAGGAGCTCATGGATGAGATTAAGTCTGAACAGAATTTCGGTATTCCAAATACTTGGTTAGAAGACCTCACGGGAATCAAATCGCGAAGATTTGCTGCACCTGAAGATAGACCTTCGGATTTGGCAATCCGAGCCGGTCGTACTGCACTAGAAAAGTGCGGCATGGATCCAAAAGACATCGGTATGGTGCTGTATTGCGGCATCGAGCGAGACTGGGTTGAACCTGCTACCTCCCATAGGGTTCAACGTCAGTTGGGATGTGTCAATGCCACTTGCCTTGATGTGTCCAATGCCTGTCATGGATTCTCTAATGGCATGTCTGTCGGCGATGCCATGATTGCTACTGGCGCGGCGGAAAACGTATTAGTTGTAACGGGTGAAGTGCCAAACCATCTACACCACGACATCATCGCCATTATTAACGAAGATCCAACTATTGAAAATTTTAACAAAAAAGTTGGATCATTTACCGCAGGTGACGGTGGCGGTGCAGTCATTTTGCAAAGGGCCTCAGCCAGGTCTGGCATAAAAACTTACCGTTTTAATAGCCGCGGGCGCTATGCTGAACTATGCTGGTATCAGATAGACAAAAGTGGTCGGCGCAATGGTGAAATGGCGATGGACAAAATTTCAGGCGTCATGATAAGGATGCACCAAGACCTTATAACGGAAACTTATGAGGAACTGGCTTGGAAGCCAAAAGACGTCGATCATTTGATCTGCCATCAGGTAGGAAGCAAACCCCATCACAGAATGGCGAAATTAGCCGGAATTTCCCTCGAAAAAGCTCCCACAATATTCCAGAGTTATGGTAACCTCACTAGCGCAACTATCCCAGTAACCCTAGAGACCGCTAATCCGGCTGAAGGGGACAGGATTTTGATTTTAGGTGCAGGCAGTGGTCTCTCTATAAGCCAGATTGGCCTAGTTCTGTGATGATTTGCGCAGATTAGAATTCGAATAGATCCTATACTCGATTTCTTCTGTAGCGATTACGCTTAATCAACAGCTAGAAGCGTTTGGGAGCAAGTTTCAAAGTGGAACTTCTTTTAATACCATCTTTAGTAGCTATTTGTTTGAAGATAGCCATCTTTATGCGCTATCACGAATCCCTGTGGAATGAAAACTTCAACCTTGGCATCTTATTTATCGCTGTTTTGTTATTAAACATTGCAGAGTTAACCGCCATTAAACCTGAGTACACGGAACAAACGGCACTTGTGGTTTTAACCGCCTATTACTGCTGTCTTGTCTTTTTTATTCATGGTTACGTGAATCTCTGCTTCGAATATTCAGAGGTTAAATGGAACCTACCCAAGATAAAGCTTGGTATGAATGTACTTCTGGCGTTTATGGTGGTTTCGATCATCTTTAATCGAAGCATTATCGCGAGCGCAGTGGCAACAGACGTTTCACTTACTAAAGTTGAAGGTGATCAGTATTGGATCTTTCAGCTTTATCTACTTGCTTTTCTTCCACTCGGCATTGGTCTGCTCGTTCATGGATTCAGAAAACTTCGCTCGAATTTGAGCCGCCAACGCTGCTTAGTCATGCTTATTAGCATGTTCCCAGTAATTTCTGTTGGTTTCATAGTTCTCATTGCGCAGGAAATGGGATCAACCCTAACTGCCGCAGTCATCCTTTCATTTGCCTTTACTTTAATGCTCGGTATGCTGGTTTATACAGAAGAGAAGACTCGACTGTTTCGCTTACTCACCTTCGTTCCCTTCACGAAGGAACGCAAACTCCATAAGCAATTACTAAGTCAAATTACGAATTGCATTTCTATCAACGACGATCCAAGCCAAAATAGCTCTCTCAATCTGAAAGCAATGATGAAGGAGCTAGAAGGAACAGTAGTAGAGCACGTGCTTGAGTATTACGGTGGCAACCAGAAACTTACCGCCAGTGCTTTGAGTGTTTCAGAAGCTACAGTTTCGAGAAGAGCTCGGGCTGTTACTCGTCGGAATGAACAGAAAGATATTTCACAGGACTACTCCACCGATTCCATTCGTATCACTCCGTAAGCCACTTCCTCATAAGGGTGTGAGGTTTTCATAGCCTCAACTACTGCGTTTAAAAATTCTTCGGCACAAACTAATTCGACCTTGTATTCTGCAACGGTTTCAATCTTATCTTGAGTACCCAGGTATGGTTGGCTGCCTTGCAGTGGTCGATATTGACCCTGTCCCAATGTTTGCCAGGCACAGGCATCGTAATCCCCCACTCGCCCCGCACCAGCATCAAACATGGCTAGCTTGACCAGTTCGAGATGACTTTCCGGTACATAGAATTCAATTTTGAACAGCGCAGCTGTCATGATTAATCCAGCCACTTCCGCGCATTTCGGAATAAGCGAATGCTCGGTGCATCTTCCTGCCAATCATCCGGATGCCAGGAATTCTGGCTAGCTCGGAATACTCGCTCGGGATGTGGCATCATAATCGTCACTCGACCATCGACGCTGCACAATCCAGCAATACCATCTGGTGAGCCGTTTGGATTCGCTGGATACTTAACCGCAACATCTCCTTTATTATCTACATAACGCGAACTAATTAATCCTGCATCAATTAGGGCTTGTTGCTGCTCACTATTAGAAAATAACGCTCTACCTTCGCCATGGGCCACGGCCAGAGGAAATTGTGATCCAGCCATATCAAGGAAAAATGCTGATGGTGAATTTTCAACTTTTACCAGGCTCAGGCGTCCTTCGAATTGCTCGGAACGATTTCTGACAAAGGTTGGCCAATTGTCGGCGCCAGGAATCAGATCCTGCAACAGAGATACCATCTGGCAGCCATTGCACACACCGAGCGTTAAGGTATTTGGATTCTCAAAGAACTTGGTAAAACTTGTTCTCACCGAATCATTAAAAAGAATGGATTTGGCCCAACCTCCTCCAGCGCCCAGTACATCGCCGTAAGAAAATCCACCGCAGGCAACAACAACATTGAAATCATCGAGCTTGATCGCCCCGCTGATAATGTCGGTCATATGGACATCGATAGCACTAAAACGCGCTCGATCAAACGCCGCCGCCATTTCGATCTGGCCGTTAACTCCCTGCTCCCTTAATACAGCTACTTTTGGCCTTGCCCCGGTGTTTACATAGGGTGCGGTTATGTCATCGTTTAGATCGAATCCCAAAACCACATTCATGCCCGGATCGTCTGTCTCTAGAATTTGATCGAATTCTTCCTGGGCACAATCAGAATTGTCGCGAATACTTTGCATATGAAAAGTTGTTTCCGACCAGGTACGTTGTAAGGCAATTCGACTGCTATTAAATATCTGTGTCTCACCCAGATTAATAGTGATTTCATCAGACTGATTTAGTTTTCCAATGACATGCAGACAAGAGTGCAAATCCTGTTCAACCGCCATGGAGGTGATAACTTCAAGAGATTCATCGGCGACCTGGATCACCACGCCAAGTTCTTCTGTAAACAAACTCGCTAATAAGGAGTCTTGATCTGCTAATCCCTGCAGTTGTAAATCAATCCCGCTATGGGCTGCGAAACACATCTCCGCGATAGTAGTAAACAACCCGCCATCGGATCTGTCGTGGTAAGCGAGAATCAAATCGTCGCCTCGACATCTTTGTACAAAGGCAAAAAGATTTTTTAGATCCGCTGCTCTATCTAGATCAGGAACCTCGCCTTTCAATTCTCGATAAACCTGAGCCAACGCAGATCCACCGATTCGATTTTTACCATGACCTAAATCGATAAAGAGCAGAGTCGATGCCGAAACATCCGTACGCAATTTGGGAGTGTGGGTTTGGCGGATGTCTGAAACCGGCGCAAAAGCAGACACAATGAGAGAAAGCGGCGCCGTGTTACTTTTTTCTTCGCCAGCTTCATTCCATACGGTACGCATGGACATAGAATCTTTTCCGACTGGAATACAAATTCCTAGCTGCGGACACAATTCCATTCCCACCGCTTCCACTGTGGCATAGAGTTTCGCATCTTCACATCCATGGCCTGCCGCAACCATCCAGTTTGCAGACAGTTTTATGTTGCCAATTTTCTCGATTGCCGCAGATGCAATATTGGTAATCGCCTCGGCGATGGCCATGCGGCCAGACGCGGCAGCATCAAACAATGCCAGAGGGGTACGCTCTCCCATGGCCATGGCTTCACCGCTGTAGTGATTGTAGGAAGTCGCAGTAACCGCAGCATCTGCCACCGGTACCTGCCAAGGTCCCACCATTTGATCGCGATGCACCAATCCGGTAATGGTGCGATCACCGATTGTGATTAAGAAAGTTTTATTCGCGACTGTCGGTAAAGAAAGTACTCGCTGTGCCGCCTCGTGAAGATCAATTGCACCGGTATCAAACTCTGTCGTATTTACACGACCAGAATTAACATCGCGATGCATTTTTGGCGGTTTACCAAATAGAACCTCCATGGGTATATCGATTGGATTATTTGCGAAGTGTTCGTCGTGTAAGCGAATATGTTTTTCAGCAGTGGTTTCACCCACTACCGCGTAAGGACACCGTTCTCGCCGGCAGAGCGCATCGAAGCGATCGAGATCCTCTGCAGAAACAGCCATAACGTAGCGTTCCTGTGCTTCGTTACACCAAATCTCCAATGGCGACATTTGAGACTCCGCATTCGGAATAGCGCGTAATTCGAAACTACCGCCACAACCACCGTCTTTTACCAATTCAGGTAAGGCATTGGATAAACCGCCGGCACCAACATCGTGAATAAAGGAAATAGGATTGGCCTCGCCCAGTTGCCAACAGCGATCGATGACTTCCTGGCAGCGACGTTCCATTTCAGCGTTTTCGCGCTGTACCGAAGCAAAATCTAAATCTTCATTGCCAGCACCCGACGCCATGGATGAAGCGGCACCACCGCCCAATCCGATTAACATCGCTGGACCACCGAGTACGATTAGTTTCGCGCCGACATCGATATTTCCTTTCAGCACATGGGGTTCACGTATATTGCCGATACCACCAGCTATCATTATTGGCTTGTGATAGCCGCGAATCTCTGACTCACCTGCTTCGTTATCTACTTTTTCTTCGAAGCTGCGGAAATAGCCACACAAGTTTGGTCTACCGTATTCGTTATTAAATGCGGCGCCACCAATGGGTCCTTCGAGCATAATATCCAGGGCCGAAGCAATGTGTGCCGGTTTACCAAGATCTTCTTCCCAGGGTTGTGGTAGTTCAGGCAGTCGTAAATTGGACACACTAAACCCGGTTAAGCCTGCCTTCGGCTTGGCCCCTTTCCCAGTTGCCCCTTCATCTCGTATTTCACCGCCCGATCCAGTGGATGCCCCGGGAAATGGAGCAATAGCAGTTGGATGATTATGAGTTTCAACCTTCATCAAGATATGAACCGGTTCATCCTGGAATCCATACTCTTGAGAATTAGCATCGGGAAAAAATCTGGAACTCTCATGACCCCGCATTACCGCCGCATTATCTTCATAGGCAGACAAGACATTCTCGGGTGATTGCTCGTGGGTGTGTCGAATCATGGAAAACAATGAACGCTCTTTCGCTTTGCCATCCACGGTCCAGTCAGCATTAAAAATTTTGTGCCGGCAGTGCTCCGAATTTGCCTGGGCAAACATCATAAGCTCGATATCGTTAGGTGCCCGCCCTAGAGATTCAAATTGATCATAGAGATAGTCAATCTCATCACTCGCTAAGGCCAGACCCATTCTGCTATTAGCTTCTTCCAGCGAAGTTTTCCCGGAAGACAAGTCCACCGAGCTCAGCGGTTTTGGATCCGCAGTAGCAAATAGCTGGGCCGCATTCTCCACCTCAGCAATGACGATTTGAGTCATGCGGTCATGAATACATTGATCTAGAATCGCAATAGCTTCGTCATCAAGAGAGTCGCTGACAGAGATTGTGAACATCGCGCCTCTTTCAATTCGGCGAATTTGCTTCAATCCACAATTGTGCAGAATGTCTGTGGCTTTACTCGACCAGGGTGAGATTGTGCCAGGCCGTGGTACCACCAATCTTTGTGTAAGTACTTGGCCATCTGCGCTGATTGTCACTGCAGGATCACCGTATTTGAGTAAGGAATTCAGCTCGGCCGAGTCTGCTGCGATAAAGCTATCATCACAATCAATAAGGTGAACGAATTGCGCTTGTAGATCGCTTACGTTGGTGAGAGAGGCTTTTAGAGTGCGGAGTAATTTTGAAGACTTGAAAGCGGATAGAGCTGCCGCTCCAAACAATGCTTGCATCTAGGCTTAGTCCAAAAAGTCGAGTCCGGAAAGCTCCGGGGTTACTGCGAAAAAGCGCTCCATGAACGAGGCGCTATGATAATCTATTTGAAAAAGGAATACAGAAAAAACTGTGTTTTAAAAACAAGCTGAATTATTGGGTAGCGATATAGCGACCATCTTCTCGGCTAACGATTTCATAACCACTTTCATCTTCCACCCAGAAATCTACATGGTCGATTGTCGTGATATCTCTTTGCTCTTCTGCCTCATCGAAGACCCGTTGAGCATGCACTGTGTAGGTTTCCCCTGCTCGTGCATTGAACCTAAGCGTTCGACTGAGGGTTTCCCGGGAAGCTGCATAGCTAACCAGGGCTGGGGCAAGCCCTCTGGTGCTACCGAGATCCCAATAGAAATAGACGGTGATGTCATGAAATCCCGGAGCGATTGCAACAGTGTTGTACTCGCGGGAATTGTCTACCTGAATTTCATCGACACTGGTGAAGCGGACGGAATCGATATAGCGGTTAATCCAATCTTGTCTTAAGTATTGCGCACCGGACAAAGTGGCAACCTGCATGTCGGAACGAGTATCACCCTGGTAGGCCTGAAAGGTGGAGTATCCCGCACAGGAAGACAAAATCAGTGGTAGTAAAACCAGGAATAAAATTTTGCGCATCATAAGTTTTTTGACTGCAGCTCTATTGTTACGGCTGCTCTAAATTGAGTTTTTTACTTACCGTTTGGATTTAAAAAAATCCTGTACCAACTGACTACACTCTTTTTCCAACACGCCTTCAATGAAGTTCAGCCGATGGTTAAAAAATTCTGCTTCTGTCAGTCTCTGCTGACTAATAATCGCCCCTGCCCGAGGCTCTCTAGCACCAAAAACAACGGCGTCTATTCTGGCATGCATCAAGGCGCCGACACACATGGTACAAGGCTCAATAGTAACATAAAGCACTGTCCCCGGCAGGCGGTAGTTACCTCGAGACTGTGAAGCCTGTCGTAAAACCACAATTTCCGCGTGGGCTGTAGGATCTTTCTCACTTATAGGTCGGTTGTAGCCAGACGCCAGAGGCTGATTAGACGCACAATCTACGAGTACTGCGCCTACTGGCACTTCATCGGCCAGTGCCGCCAGTTGAGCTTGCTCTAGCGCTCGTTGCATCCATTGCTCATGAATTTTCATAGCTGTTTCAGTTAAGTAAGGGGTCATGATTCACACAATAAGAACACTAAACACTGGATTGCGAAAAGCGGTGAACGGTAAACAATCCTATGGAAACTGCCGGCCCAATGCCTAGAGCAAACATTACTGTACCGACACCTACAGTGCCACCAAGCACCCAGCCAAATGCGACAGCGGTAATCTCAATTGATGTTCGCACCCAGGCAATTGGCAATCCACTAACTCTCTGCAAACCCGTCATTAAGCCATCTCTTGGTCCTGCCCCGAGATGTGCAATTAGATAGAGTCCGCTCCCAAAACCCACCATTAAGATTCCCAATGCAGTCTCTACAATTTTCATTGCGTAATTCTCCGGACTCGGTAAGTAGGGTAATGAAATCTCGATAGCTGCAGCAATTATTACGGCATTGGCAAGTGTGCCGATACCGGGTATTTGTTTTAAGGGAATCCACAGCGCCAGAACTCCCAGACTGACTAACAAAGTAGCCCAACCAATGGACAAACCGGTAACTAAGCCGATTCCTTGTGCGAATACCGTCCACGGACTAACACCCGCTCCCGCCGCGATCAATAATGCTTCACCTATTCCAAAAATCATCAAACCGAAACAAAGAATGCCAAAGGTAGTAAGTTTTGGTTTGAAATTCAGCGGATGGTGCGAACTCCAGGACACTGTGGGAACTGCTTTTACGGATAAAATTTTCATAGAAAGTATTAGCGATGATTGCGCCTTAAATTGCAGGCAGCACCGTCAAGAGTTGTAATCAGAAAAATTCATTAACAACGGAATACAATATTTATTCTGAAATACTCTCGAAGCGATTTTCCTTCAAGTTTTTCGTCACCTTGTCAGCATCGAATACCTGACCATTCATGACTATATAAACACCTGCTTGCAGAGTTTGCACAGCACCGATAGAACAACCAATATTAAACACAGCATCATTATGTACAAAGGCAGCCGGCTGCAATGAGCCGGTTAGTACAATAGTTTTATCTTCGATGCCCTGAAGCTTGCTGGCAGTTTCAACCATACCGTCGGTGCCATGGGTGATCAGTATGTGTTTTGTCGTTGACGCTTTTACTCGCTCGACGATGATATCTCGATGTTCATCTGTCATATCGAGACTATCGACACGCATGAGAGCATCGACTTGAAATTCGAATCCAACATCCATGGCTTCGAGTAACTTTCCAACCACTGGATCTCCTACTTCGAATTCGCTTTTTTTATCGAAGTAGATTTTGTCTATGGTTCCACCAGTGGTGAGCACATCAAGAAACATCGATTTGTTTACACCTTAGTATCTACTCAAGCGTAGAAGCAGAGTTTGTTTCCATCGAGATCGCGCACATAGGCTGACTGATGCTCACTACGAATACGAGGCTCGCCCTCGTCAGTGGCCCCTAATGAGAGGGCGAGGTCGTAAAGCCTGTTTACTTCGGCATCACCAGGAACTTGAATGCCGAACATGGAGCCATTGCCAACAGTAGCTTCATTGCCATCGAAAGGCTCAGCGAGTGCAAACATAAAGCCATCGTTAACCCACATTGTCATGCGATCTTCGCTGTAAATTTTTTCGAACGGAGAATCAGAAAGCAATTGATCATAAAATAATTCCGCTGCCTTTCTGTCATTTGTACCGATGGTTACGTAATTAATCTTCATTTCGGCACCCTTTACTCCCACTCAATGGTTGCTGGCGGCTTGCTCGAGATGTCATAACTTACCCGAGAGACTTCTGCAATTTCATTCATTATGCGATTAGAAATTGTTTCCAGTAGCTCCGGATCCAGTCTCGCCCAGCGTGCCGTCATAAAATCGATGGTTTCAACCGCGCGCAAAGTAACAACATAAGAATAGCGTCGCGCATCCCCAACTACTCCGACTGATTTAACTGGTAAAAATACGGCAAAGGCTTGACTGACTTTGTGATAGCAGTCTGCGTTGTGCAGTTCTTCAATAAATATGGCGTCCGCCTGCCGTAATATATCGCAATACTCTTTCTTAACTTCACCGAGTACTCGCACGCCCAATCCAGGACCAGGGAAAGGATGGCGATAGACCATCTCATAAGGCAAACCCAATTCAAGCCCAATCTTTCTTACTTCATCTTTAAAGAGCTCTCTTAATGGCTCTACCAGATCCAGTTTCATGTCATCAGGCAATCCACCAACATTATGATGAGATTTGATCACATGGGCCTTACCGGTTTTAGAACCGGCGGATTCGATGACATCAGGATAAATTGTTCCCTGAGCAAGCCACTTTACATCTCCCAGCTTTGTCGCTTCTTCGTCAAACACTTCGATAAACGTATTTCCAATAGCTTTCCGCTTATCTTCTGGATCTGCAACCCCGGCCAACTTGCTGAGAAAACGCTCTTCGGCATCGGCTCGAATAACTTTTATTCCCATGTTTTTGGCGAAGGTAGCCATGACCTGATCACCTTCGTTAAGTCGAAGCAATCCGTTATCAACAAAGACACAGGTAAGCTGATCTCCAATAGCTTTGTGCAGTAGCGCTGCGACTACAGAAGAATCTACTCCACCAGATAAACCTAACAACACATTATCTGTGCCGACATTTTTACGTACTGTGTTTATCGCATCTTCGATAATACTTGCCGATGTCCACAAGGATTCGCAGCCACAAATATCATGTACGAAGCGCTCGAGTATTCTTTGTCCTTGCAAAGTATGAGTGACTTCCGGATGGAACTGTATGCCATAAAAGTTTCGTGCGTCGTCACACATGGCCGCGATGGGCGCACTCTCGGTGCTGGCAATTCGCCGAAAACTATCCGGCACTTCCGTGACTTTGTCACCATGGCTCATCCAGACATCTAACTGGGCACTGCCATCATCGGTAAAGCGATCTTCAATACCATCTAATAATCTGTTCTTTGCCGTTGCATTTACTTGAGCGAAGCCAAATTCCGACCTGGCCGAAGCTTCAACTTTGCCGCCAAATTCTTCTGCCATGGTTTGCATGCCATAACAAATGCCCAGTATTGGAACACCATAGTCGTACACAAGTTTGCTGGCTCGAGGAGAAACTTCTGTATTCGCCGATTCTGGTCCACCAGAAAAAATAATTCCCTGTGGATCGAATTCATTCAGATGTTCTGTTTCAACCTCGTAATCCCAAATCTCACAATAAACGCCTGCCTCGCGAACTCGTCGCGCAATTAACTGAGTGTATTGGGAGCCAAAATCCAGAATTAAGATTTTCTGGGAATGAATGTTTGCTGCTGTCATTTAATTTAAAAACGAATGTTAGGATTGATTAAAAACTTTTTACTCTTCGAAAGGAAAATCGTACTAGGAGACCCGATAATTCGGAGCCTCCTTAGTAATTGAGACGTCATGGACGTGAGATTCAGACATACCGGACTCCGTAATCTTCACAAATTGCGTTTTAGTTCGCATGTCCGTTATATCCTTACAACCTGTGTAACCCATAGAAGAACGGAGTCCGCCCATAAGTTGATGCACGATGGCAGACATAGGACCCTTGTAAGGCACCCTGCCTTCAATACCTTCCGGCACCAATTTCTGTGTCCCGGATTCGATATCCTGAAAATAGCGATCGCTGGAACCCTGAGAGTGGGACATGGCACCTAATGATCCCATGCCGCGATAAGCCTTATAACTTCTTCCTTGGTAGAGCTCTACTTCACCTGGTGCTTCTTCCGATCCAGCTAACAAGCTGCCCACCATTACTACATGGGCTCCGGCAGCAATTACTTTGGCAATATCACCGGAGTAGCGAATTCCCCCATCTGAAATTACGCAGACATCGGTACCTTTAATGGCATCTACTACATTGGCGACCGCAGTTATCTGCGGCACGCCTACGCCAGTTACAATTCGCGTTGTGCAAATTGAACCCGGTCCGATTCCTACTTTGACGGCGTCGGCACCTGCTTTCACTAAATCTTTTGCCGCATCCGCAGTCGCGATGTTGCCGCCGACAACAGAGATTGAGGGATGCTTCGTTTTTATCGCCTTAACCTGGTCGATAACACCTTGTGAATGACCGTGAGCTGTATCTACCACTACCACGTCAACACCGGCTTCGATGATAGCATCGACTCTGTCGGCAGTATCGGCACCGGTTCCCACGGCTGCGGCAGAGCGTAATCGACCAAGCTCGTCTTTTGCCGCATTCGGAAAGTCTTCCGATTTTCGAATGTCTTTCAGGGTGATAAGCCCTTTTAATGCGAAGCCGCCATTAACAACCAGAATCTTTTCGATACGATGGCGATGAAGCAATTCTTTCACTTCGTCCAATTCGAAATCTTCACCAACCGTTACCAACTTATCTTTCGGCGTCATGATGGTGTCGACAGTCGCATCCAGATTTTCTTCGAAGCGCACATCACGACTCGTGACGATGCCAGCCAGACCAGTGCTATCCAGCACCGGCATACCTGAGATGTCATTTTCATTCATTAGTGCAACCAGATCTCGAATGGTTGCGGTGACAGGAATGGTGAATGGATCTCGAACCACTCCACTTTCATATTTTTTTACGAGGCGAACTTCGCGAGCCTGTTTCTCTACGCTCATGCTCTTGTGAATAACTCCCAGGCCGCCTTCCTGCGCCATGGCAATTGCCAAGCGCGATTCGGTTACGGTATCCATGGCGGAAGAAACCAATGGAATATTCAACGCGATTGATTGCGTTAACTTGGATTCTAGGCTGACGGATTTAGGAAGAAGGGTGGAGTGAGCAGGCAGAAGCAGAACATCATCGAACGTTAGAGCCTCTTCAGCAATACGTAACATAAGATTACCACTATCCGCAAAACGGCATTATACAGATGCACCTATTCCTTGTACAGGATGTGTTCTTTGTAACTGAACTATTCGGACAGTAATTCCGGATGGCGTTTGTAATAAGAGTATTGAGCTAAGGGAACGGAAGCGAATAATGATCCATAGATAAATCCTGAAACTGGGGCATAGACATCAGAAGTGAGAATAGCAATTAAAGCAGAAATTGCCGCCGTTACAATTACCGCGCACCATGCCAAAGTGTTATGTACACAATATTTTATTTCCTTTTTATTCATAACCAGCTCTTCACGAAATCTGAGCGCGTTCTGATAAAAAGAAATTAGAATCGCCGACAATGCCATCAACCCAATTGCAACATAGATAAATAATTGTCCAACATCATCTTCAGTTCCCCATCCGGGGGAATCAAATAATCCAGTGTCCATAAATTCGAATCCAAACCAGACGAGGGAAAAATACAGCACAGTAGTTTGCATCATTAGTTTTATTGGATACACAAAAACAAGGACAAGCATTACCAACAGCAAACTCAAATACACTGTTATTCTGTCCTGCAAACCGAAGACGCGGGACCAATTTGAATGAGATAACCAGATAGAACCAATAAGGAGAGCACTTAATAGAAAGGCCGGAATGTCTTTAGAGAGCTCTAATAATTCTTCCGGGCTTTGGGGAATTTGATCTATGCTGATTACCAACATAGTAAAAGCAAAGGCAAAGGCAGCATCGACGAATGTCTCAATACGAGTCATGTTTTCGCCACGTAGAAACTTGCCTTTTTCTCTCCGACAAGAATCCATAAACTGCGGTGAAAGCTTTTCCATAGTATTTCTTCACATGGGAGTTTGGTAATAGAATCTTAACTCCCTGATTATTGCAAGTGCCAGCACTGAAGGCCTTGCAACCTGGGGCATCTAACCCCAAACTAGGCATCCCTTGGTAGGGGGATTAGAGGATGAGCGAAGTAGATCAGAGTGAGAAGACAATCAAAAAATTGAGCAAAGAGCCCACGGTCCATTTTTTCGCCTTGGCAGTAGCTATTTTTTTTGTTTACGGCATCTCCCAACTAAACAGTGAAAACCTTTTGGAAATCGATCAGCGAGAGATTGATGCCCGAATTTTCATGCAAGAGATGACCGCTGGACAAGCTCTTACAGACGAACAACGTCAGTTAGTCGCTTCCACCTATGTTGAAGAACAGATATTAGTACAGGAAGCGATCGCTCTGGGCCTGGACAACGATGCCCGCATTCATGACATGCTCGCGCAAAAAATGCGGCATGTGCTTAGCGGTGACGTGATTCAACCAAGCACGTCGGATTTGGAGTCCTACTATCAGACAAATCTGGATCGTTATCGAACCCTGCCTTTAGTTTCAGTGGATGAGCTTGTTCTAAATACGCGCGATGAGTTGCCCCAGGATGTTCTAGCGCTGCTAGACAATGGCTCAGAAGCAGAGACCATTCTTGCGGCTTCTCCTGGAAATAATGCCCCTCTACCTAACGTTAATCGAATTGATCTGGCAAACATATTCAGTCCGGAGTTTAGTGAATCAGTCTTTAGTTCTGAATCGAATACTTGGGTAGGACCATTCCCAAGCAATCGCGGTCAACACTGGCTAATGGTTGTTGAACGTCGCGAAGCAAGATTACCGCCCCTCGAAGAAATTACCGATCGTGTACGTCTCGATTGGATTGCTGATGAAGAAGAGATTCGATTGCAAGCAGAAGTCGACAAACTGTGGGATCAATACACAATCATTGTAAGCGATGCCGAAGAAGAACATTAAATTTTTGTTAGCAGCAATAATACTCTTATTGCTGCCGCTAACAGCTTATTCTCATGACATCGATGTCACTGGAGTTGCCCGGGTATTACTTTACGAACAAAATGACAATCAATATGAATTGTCCATTGTAGATCAGCAGGTTCCACCGCTATTCAATATTGAAAGGGTCTTACCAGAACGCTGCGAAAGTTTAGATCCGAGCAGATTCAGTTACAGATTTCAGTGCCAACCAGCGCTAAACGTGGAAGACACGATATCTTTTCCCTGGAGTTTCGAAGGCGTCGTCGTCATTGCACAATGGAGTGATGGCAGTGATGTCTCGGCTTTCTTTCCCGGTGACGGCAGTTTCGTCGATGTGCAACTGTCGCAATTAAAAGCAGGTGCCGCGTCCATAGCCAGTCTTGCCGTTACTTACCTGATCCTCGGCGCCGAACACATCCTGTTTGGAATTGATCATCTACTGTTCGTCTTGGGATTACTGCTATTGCTTACCGGCTTCTGGAAATTAATTAAGACTATAACCGCCTTTACTATTGCCCATAGCATTACCCTTGCTTTCGCCGTACTTGGTATTTTCCCGGTTCCGAATGCCCCTATAGAAGTGCTGATTGCGTTATCTATCGTATTTCTCGCCCGTGAGGTGATTATGGCGCAGCGAGGTGAATTCACCCTGGTGCATTCTAAACCATGGATAGTAGCGTTCGTTTTCGGATTGTTTCACGGCTTCGGTTTTGCTGGCGCGCTCGGTGAACTAGGATTAAGTGACGCCGACATACCTCTCGCCCTACTCTTCTTTAACTTAGGCGTTGAGGGGGGCCAGGTAGCTTTTATTTGTGCTTTATTGGCGACAAACGCATTGCTTACCAGACTCATGCATGACCTGATACCCAGCATGCAGCGTGGTCTCGCCTATGGCTTGGGCGGCATTGCCATGTTCTGGTTTTTGGAGCGCCTACCAGCCCTGGTAATAGCTTAATGAACGCAACCAGGAAGTTTGATGTGGTTGTTGTAGGTGCTGGTTTTGCCGGACTGTATGCGCTGTATAAACTCCGCTCACTAGGATTAAATGTACAAGTGTATGAAGCAGGCACTGGAGTCGGCGGTACCTGGTACTGGAATCGCTATCCTGGCGCTCGTTGCGACGTCAACAGTCTTGAATACTCCTATCAGTTTTCTGACGAACTTCAACAGGAATGGAATTGGTCTGAGCGCTATTCACCCCAGCCAGAAATTCTGGACTACGCCAATCATGTTGCAGATCGCTTTGATTTACGCAAAAACATTCAGTTTGAAACACGCATCTCCCAACTACATTTTGATGACGATACCAATCTCTGGCATGGGCAAACCGAAAGTGGAGAAACGTTTTGCGCGAGCATCTGTGTTATGGCAACCGGTTGTCTCTCCAAGCACAACGTTCCAGAAATTAAAGGCATAGAAGACTTCGCAGGTGAGCTATTGCATACAGGGCAGTGGCCCCATACCCCTGTAGATTTTAAAGACAAGTCTGTTGGCATAATCGGCACTGGCTCTTCAGCCATTCAATCCATCCCAATCATTGCCGAACAAGCGAAACAGCTAACCGTTTTTCAACGTACCGCCAGTTTTTCCATACCTGCTCATAATGCGCTAATGGACAAGGAACACGAGGCGCACATAAAGGCGAACTATAGCCAATTCAGAGTAGAAAATTCCCGCCGTTACGCGGCCCTCGACAATAAACCCAGCCAAGACTCCGCATTGGAATTACCTGATAGTGAACGAGAGTCAGTGTATGAACAACGCTGGGAGGACGGCGGCCTTCCCTTCTTAGCCAGCTTCAATGACCTGGGAACTAGTTACGAAGCGAATGCCACCGCCGTGGATTTTATCCATCGCAAAATAAAAGGCATTGTTAAGGACGCGCAAGTTGCCGAGATGCTGTGCCCGGAAACTGTGATGGGATGCAAGCGGCTCTGTGTAGATACTGATTATTACAAAACTTTTAATCGAAGCAATGTCGAACTGGTGGATATTAATCAAACGCCCATTCAATGCATTACCAAAACAGGATTGAAAACTGCTGCAAAGGAATATCGTTTCGACTCGCTGGTTTTGGCCACGGGCTTTGATGCTATGACCGGCGCCTTGCTGGCAATCGACATAAGAGGCAGCGAGGGCCAAAGACTCAAAGATCACTGGGATGCCGGGCCCGCTAACTTTCTTGGTCTAAGCATCAATGGTTTCCCGAATCTTTTTATGATTACCGGACCCGGGAGTCCATCTGTGTTAGCTAATATGATGGTTGCCATCGAGCAACACGTCGACTTTATCGCCGACTTGTTAACATATATGCAGAGCGAGGAAAAAAAATCGAGTAGTAGCGAGCGCTACGGCTGAAGATCACTGGGTAGAACTAGTCAACAGCATCGCCGAGCCAACACTCTTTCCCCATGGCTGTAATTCCTGGTACACCGGAGCAAATATTCCAGGCAAGCCAAGAATCTTTATGCCCTATCTTGGCTATCCGTCCTACGTTGAGAAATGTAACGAGATTGCCGCGGATAGTTACCGCGGTTTTGAGTTTTCTTAATATTGCGTGCTATTGGTATTGTTGATGACAGCTTTCGCATGGCGGATAAAGCGCGTTATTCCCAGCTTCCGATAAAGCTTCTTCATCTCTGGCATCTACTGCAGTGATTACTGCACGGGCCGCTTCTATCATCTGACTGTTATAAGTAATCCAATCCGACTCCTGGGCCGCGTTTTGTTCCCCATCAGCCGCACCACCAAGTGCCAGCAAATTTCCTGCCCCTATTACCGCCAGTGCTGCATTCTGCACTTCAAGCCATTCCGTTTCTGATTGCAACTGGTAAGCGCCCCAAATAGTAGATGTTGTTGGAGTGATGATTCCGTTCATGATTTCTTTTACCGTTAAAAGTGGCTGCGGGCCATCTTGCCCTTGGGTCAACACTGGCGCGGTAGTCCCCAGCAGTGCTAAGCCCATGAAAATACTAATATTTTTCATTTATAGTGCATCCTGTATTAACTTTCCTACCGAGATTTTGAAGAGTTTCCAGGTTCGGCCTATGACATGCATCAAAACAGAGACATCAAAGTTTTTGCAATGGCCCGTTTTTGGTGCCAGTACTAACTTAACCCATGGATTGATTTCATTAAACATTTAGCAGCAAATCTGCTTTAATCACTGCTCGTTTTTACTCCTCTAAGAACCACAGAGATGGTTGCGCTGGGGTTACTCAACTAATCTGATCAACGCAGGCACAGTGATATGAAAAAACTCTCCGCAGTTAAGGCTCTGGTTTCTGGCTTACTAATACTGATTGCTTCTCATGCCCAGGCAGACCTATGGGACGAAGTGGAGCATGGCTACGCCGATAATGACGGCGTAAAAATCCATTATGCAACTGTTGGCGAAGGACCACTTGTTGTGATGATTCACGGCTTCCCCGATTTTTGGTACAGCTGGCGACATCAGATGGAAGGATTAAAAGATGATTTCAAGGTTGTCGCGATTGATCAGCGAGGTTACAACCTGAGCGACAAACCTGAAGGCGAAGAAAACTATAACATGCGTTACCTGGTCTCTGATGTCGCGGCGGTAATTCAACATTTAGGGGAAGACAAAGCCACTATCGTTGGGCACGACTGGGGTGGAATTGTTTCCTGGCAATTTGCATTCGCTCTGCCACAAATGGTGGAGAATTTGGTCATTCTAAATCTCCCCCACCCGAATGGGCTTGCAAGAGAACTCGCCACCAATACTGAGCAACAGCAGAATAGTGGTTACGCCCGTACCTTTATTGAAGGCTCGCCTGCGGATCCAGATATTCTTTTTGGTGGCCCAATGACTGCAGAAACCTTGGCGTTTTGGGTAGCAGATCAGGATGCTCGATCGAAATATGTTGATGCCTTCGCGCAAACCAGTTTCCCCGGCATGCTCGCCTACTATAAACAGAATTATCCAAGAACATCTACAGATTCGGCGGCGCCACCACCAGCCCCACAACTCAATGTACCTCTGCTTGTTTTCCACGGACTGCAAGACACTGCCTTGCATTCTGATGGACTAAATAATACCTGGGACTGGAATGACATGGACACAACCATAGTTTCTGCACCTACTGCTAATCATTTTGTGCAGCAAGATGCAGCAGACTTAGTCACAACAACTTTGAAATGGTGGTTAACGGCAAGAAAATAGAAAACTCTTTGCCACACACCTTTGAAAAGAAAATTCAATAATAGGAAATAAAACTCAACACTAACTGATCGATTCCCTGATATGAGGATTAGCATGAAAAAATTCTTACTTGTAATACTTGGAATGTTTGTAAGCTCTCAAGTGTTAGCAGCCGACGCTGCAGCAACTAGCGTAAAGATAGAACAAGCTTTGGGAGGTAGCATTCGCGCTGAAGCGGAGGTTGCCCGTGATGCCAATAGAAAACCAGCTGAGGTTTTGGAATTCTTTGGCCTCGAAGATAATATGAAGGTATTAGAAATTTCGCCTGCTACTGGCTACTGGTCTAAATTTCTCGGCCCAACGCTTTGCAATAATGGTGGCGAACTGGTCTTCTCCGTTGGCGTCAGCGATGGATTTGAAGACGACGTAATGTCTCTCGACGGCCTGGGATGTACTTCTTCTGTCAACAGCGGAATTAGCTTACAGAATATCCCTGAATTCTCATTCGATGACGCTGGATTCGACATGGTTCTGACGTTCTGGAACCTGCATAATCCTTCCGCAGAAGGCCGCAGAAACATGAATGAAGCTGTGTTTAACGCGCTGAAACCAGGCGGTGTTTACGGCACGGTTGATCATACTCGCCGACACATAGAACCCACTTCTCGCGCCGCGCAAAATGGCCGCAGACTTGATCCGGTATTGGTGATCAAGGAAATGATCGACGTTGGATTCGAATTCGTCGATTTCAGTGACATGCATTACCATCCTGAAGATGATTTATCTAAAGAGGTAGGCACTCCAGGCGTAAGAGGCAATACCGACCGCTGGGTGTTAAAGTTCCGAAAGCCTCAATAGTAATGTAATTAAAATTAAGGGGAGACGCAGTCTCCCCTTTTTTCTATATTCGACCAGACTCTGCCTTACTACGATGACTTCAATAATTTATCCAACCACGAATCTTAAACACGTCGAACAATTAAACATCGTTAAGGGCGAGGGTATTTATGTCTACGATGATGCTGGCAACAAATATTTGGAAGGGCTCGCGGGTCTCTGGTGTGCCGCATTGGGGTATGGCAATGCAGAGTTAATAGATGCCATCACCGAACAATTAAAAACCCTTTCTTATTCTCATATGTTCGGTGGAAGAACCCATAAAGTAGTCATGCAACTTGCAGACAAACTTAGCGCAATGCTGCCTATTGAAAATGGCAAAGTGTTTTTTGCCAATTCCGGTAGTGAAGCGAATGACTCTCACATGAAAATGCTGCGCTACTACTTCAATGTCACGGGTGAGCCACAGAAGAAAAAAATTATCGCGCTGGAACGAGCCTATCACGGAGTGACTCTGGCGTCGGCAGCGCTGACTGGCCTGGAAGCCAACCACAAACACTTCTCACTGCCTTTAGAAGCGCTGGGTATTCTACGCACCGATTCTCCGCACTATTATCGAGGAAGAATCGACAATGAGAGCGAAAGAGAATTCTGCACCCGCATCATTAGCAATCTTGAAGAACTAATAGTTCGGGAAGGACCGGAAACCATCGCAGCTTTTATCGCCGAACCCGTTGGTGGTGCGAGCGGCGTGGTTGTGGCACCGGATAGCTATTTCCCTGAAGTCGAAACTTTACTTACCAAGTACGACATTATGCTGTGGAGCGACGAAGTCATTTGCGGCTTTGGTCGCACTGGAAACGATTTCGGTTGTCAGACCATGGGATTTACACCACAACTAATTACTCTGGCCAAACAATTGTCTTCTGCTTATATACCCATTAGCGCCAGCGTAATTCCTGACTATATGTATGAAGCTATGGTAGAACCAAGTGCCGAAGTCGGCGTCTTCGGCCATGGTTACACTTACACCGGACACCCCGCGGCCTGTGCTGCAGCACTAAAAACATTAGAAATTTATCAGCGCGACAATTTATTCGACCATGCCAGAAAAATGGGTGAGCACATGCAACAACGCTTAGCAGAATTTTCTGATCATCCCCTTGTGGGTGATGTGCGCGGGCATGGACTTATTGCCGCAGTCGAATTGGTTGCCAACAAGAAGACAGGGGAAAGTTTTGCGGGAGCTAGTGTTGGCGCCTTCGCCAAACAAGCCTGCCAGGACAATGGTCTATTAATTCGAGCAGTCGGTGGAAACTCCATTGCATTTTGCCCGCCATTAATCATTACTACAGAACAAATTGATGAAATGGTGGAAAAATTTAGCGTCGCCCTGCAACAGACACTCGATCATGTCTCCAAAGAAGGTTTACTAACATCCTAATTTAACGAATAACGAGTTCTATCACATGAAAAATTTAAGCAGATCTCTCATCGTTCTTGCCAGCCTCATTCTCGCAGCCTGCAGTCAGGAAGATAATTCAGAAACAATTAGCAATTCGGATCAGAATGTCGATTTGATTCTAACCAATGGCAAAGTACTGACTATCGATGACCAGTTTTCAATTCACGATACCGTCGTCGTAAATGATGGTCGTGTCGTTGCTACCGGTACCGCTTCCCTGACATCAGAATACAACACAGACAACATAGTGGATCTAGATGGCAAAGTATTAATGCCTGGTTTTAATGATTCACACACCCATATACGTGGCAGGCCACAACGCTATATCGAGCTCGGAGACGTAACTTCTATCGTTGAAATCCAGGATTTGATTCGAGCCAAGATCGCAGAAATCGGTGAAGATGAATGGATCACAGGGTATGGCTGGTCAGAAGACGAACTCGATGAGGGTCGCCGACCGCTACGCTACGATCTGGATGAAGTGGCGCCTAACAATCCGGTCATTCTTACCAGAGCAGGAGGCCATAGCGCTGTCTCCAACAGTCTGGCGTTGGAGTTAGCGGGTGTAACTCTCGAAACTCCCCAACCAGACGGCGGAGTGATCGAATGCGGAGATGACGGTGAGTTAAATGGCGTTATTCGAGAACGGCAAGGCTTAGTAGGTAGGCTAGTTCCTGACTCCACTTACGACGAATTGATAGCCAGTTTGGAAATTAATCTCAATGCTCTGCTAAGCCTGGGAATTACTTCTATTACCGACGCGTCGAAACCGCCCAGCGAATTTGCGATGTGGGAAGAGCTCTATGAAAACGCCGAACTCTCTCTGCCGCGCTCACAAGTTCAATTTCAGTGGTTCGACGTGGCAGGAATTAATGAGGTCAAGGCGCGAGTTGGAGATGGCGACGATTTTCTGAAGATTGGACCGATTAAGGTCTTCGCCGACGGTGGCTTCACAGGTCCGGCTGCTTACACTTTAGAACCCTATAGAAATCAGGGTGAATATCGCGGTTACCTGGACATGCCCGAAGAAGAATTGGTAGCACATCTTAATGAAATTCATGACGCCGGTTGGCAAATGGGCATTCATGCAATCGGTGACGCCGCTATTATATTGGTTGTGAATACATTAGCGGACGCACTGGAAAGAAATCCACGAGAAGATCATCGTCACTATCTAAATCATTTTTCCATGCGGCCACCAGAACTGACCATGGAACTCATGGCCGAACATGATATTCACATTACCCAACAACCAAATTTCACTTACACCCTGGAAGGACGTTACGTGGAAAATTTGGATGGATGGCGATTACAGCATAACAACCCACTGCGCTCTCCAATGGATCATGGCATAACCGTGGCCATATCCAGCGACATTTTACCGATTGGCCCGATGGTTGGAATTTATGCTGCTGTGACCCGCAAAGGTATGACTGGAACTGTTTATGGACCGGATGAAATTATTAGTCGAGAAGAAGCGGTTCAGGCCTATACCTTAACAGGCGCATACTTAAACTTCGAAGAAGAAGTTAAAGGCTCTCTGGAACCTGGAAAATTTGCTGACATGATTGTGCTTTCTGACGACATTTTAACTGTCGATGAAGAACAAATCATGGATATAGAAGTCGAGCAAACTTATGTAAACGGGGAACTGGTTTACAGTCGAGAATAGCTAATTCAATGCCATGAGTGATGAAACTGATAAGCCCAATGTCATCAACGCCGACACTATAAAAGAAAATGAAGGCACTTTTTCACATCCGTGGAATCCAAATTCTGAAATTACCGGAACGCGACTTAGTGACTTAACTGGCCTGAGTCGCATAGGTGTCAGCCTGGTGCGCATAGCACCCGGCAAAGAATCATTTACCTACCATTCACATCATCGTGAAGAAGAGTGGATCTTCATTCTCTCTGGCAAAGGCATCGCTGAAATAAATGACGAAGAATATGAAGTCAAAGCCGGTGACTTCATGGCGTTTCCAACTCCTTCTGTCCCCCACCACCTGCGAAATCCATTCGCGGATGAACTTTCTTATCTCATGGGTGGAGAAACTAAAGATTTTGAAATCGCCGATTTTCCAAAACTCGGAAAGCGAATGGTGCGCTTAAAAGGCGAAGTGCAGATCTATAATCTGAAAGATGGAAAAGTTTTCGGCCCATTGGAACCGGAAGATTAGATTCGCTCCCTCCTTTGCGCGAGATCAAACAAGCCCCCTGATAGCCATGCCACGATGACTCTAAGGCAAGATGCGCTTAGGAGGTTTTCATGGAAAAGGGTTCTCGTTTAATTCTCGCAATTGGCATTACTGCATTACTGAGCGGCTGCCAGTCTCAGTCTGGCTATAACCCGCTGGATGATTTCGAACAGATAGATCCAGCTTCCATTTTTGCTACACCCGAGCCCATTCCCTCCTCCACCTATACGACCGAACAGATTCAAAGAGGAAAATATCTGGTGGGGCTGTTGGGATGTGGCGCCTGCCATACTGATGGGGCCTTGCTAGGAACGCCAAACTCTTCCCTTTTACTAGCAGGATCATCAGTCGGTATTGCCTATACCAGCCCATTTGTCGATGATGACCCGGGCGTAGTCTATCCGGCAAATCTGACACCGGATCTGGAAACAGGCTTGGGCAGCTGGACTATGGAACGCCTGGTAACGATGATTCGAGTTGGAACTACTGAACACAGCGCCAGCAGTGTTCCTGTTATGCCTTGGCCTGCCTACGCTGGTATCGAATACGACGATGCTTTATCGATGGCTGCCTACCTAAAAAGTCTGGCCCCAATCCGACATGATGTGCCAAACAATGTAGATGAGGGCGATACTGCAATCGCACCCTATGTACATTTCGGTGTTTACTGGAGTCGAGAATAGCCTCCAAAGGCTGGAACCAAAAAATTTAATTGCTGTTAACATCGTGCTAGCTTGACACTCTTGACTAAGGATAAAGGCAAGTGAGCACGGACCAATGAACAGTGGAATTAAAAAATTTCAAATCGACTCGGAATACTTTTTCAAAGAAGGATGTTTTATCACGGAAGTCTCAAATTCCTCTGACGATGAAGAGGTATCCGTCGCCCGCGCCAGAGTAGAACCTGGTAAAAAAACAAAATGGCATGCTCTTGCCGACACTGCTGAACGCTACGTTATTCTAGAAGGAAGCGGCACCGTTGAAATTGGTGATATGAGCCCTTCCAAGGTGACCGCAGGTGACGTCGTGCTGATTCCACCGCAAATGCGTCAACGCATCTTCAATTCAGGTGAAAATGACTTAATATTTTTGGCAATTTGTTCTCCGCGATTTGAGCAAAAAAATTATCTGGAAGTCGAATAACATGACTACTGCAAAAAATCTCAGTCTTGAATTACAAAAACTCGGAAATACCAAAATCGCCGAACATTCCCAACGGTTTTTTAAAACTGGTGAAGGCGAATACGGAGCTGGTGACAAATTCTTAGGAATTAGAGTGCCAGTACTTAGAGCATTCGCTAAAAAGCACAGCCAGACTTCACTAAATGAAGTGTTGAAACTACTCAAGTCAAAATGGCATGAAGAAAGACTGACTGCACTACTAATGCTGGTGGGACTCTATCAAAAAGGAAACAATCAAGAGAAACAACGAGTCTACGAGGCATACCTGAGTAGTACTCAATACATTAACAACTGGGACCTGGTTGATTGCTCCGCCCATCTTATCGTAGGCCCTCACCTGTTCGGCAAAAGTCAGGCAAAACTCAATTCCCTGGCGAAATCCAAAGAACTTTGGGAAAGGCGCATCGCAATGATGGCGACTTTCTACTATATAAAGCAGGACAGTTTTGAGCAGACTCTCAAACTTGCCAAGCTATATCTAAAAGACCAGGAAGATTTGATACATAAATCCACTGGATGGATGCTTAGAGAGTTAGGCAAGAGAAATAAAAAACTCGAAGTTGAATTTCTGAATCAACACTATAAAAACATGCCCCGCACCATGCTGCGATATGCGATCGAAAAATTTCCAGAACGGGAGCGCCAGCGTTACTTAAAGGGAACAGTTTGAAAAAATAAGAATAGAAAACAGAATTAGTTTTCTACTGGCGCCTGCACAGGAGGCGGGTTTTCTATTCTCTCGATTAGACTCGTCAGGGCCGACACCTCAGTTTCAATTGCTGCGATGGATTTAAAGTATTCAAGCACCGACTCTTCTCCTATAGGAATCGAGATTGCCTGGCCCTGTTGGATCGTGGTTAATCCATCTTCATCGATTCGTAAACTAGCCAGGTGAGCACCGTAATAATCTGAGATCCCAGTGTCTATAACTAACACCTTACCGCCAAAGCGAGGCACGACGGTACCTAGCCCGGGTGTATGCCCTACTACGATATGATCCACATCATAAAAATCAAGCACTGCATCGACATGAAGCTGCTCCAGCGCTTCCTCATTAGCTGCCAGGCCTCGATACCACAGAGGACCCTCTTCTGCTTCCGTTAGTCGTCCCGTTTCTGGTATTGCGCCGCTAAGCTCTGAGCGAACTTGATCATTAATTTCACGCAAGCTCATACCCAGAACTTGGGGCGATAATCCTCCATGCATAAACAATGTTCGATTCACTTTTACGATTGTATTGTGAGTTACAACCCAGGCACCAATTTCCCCTTCTTTATCCCATGCCAGTCGATGCTCTACGTAACCGAGGGGATAAGCCTCATCAAACTCATCTCGATAGCCTTCTTCTTCGACAAATTCGGGAACTGACAATTTAAGCTGCTCTATATGATAGTCATATAAATTATTTCTTAACCTGCGCGAGTTGCGACTCCGAAAAGCTTCGTATTCTCCCGGGTGCACATAGCGTAGATCGCCAAGCATGTTCATGGCTTCGTGATTTCCAATTAGCGCATGCACTTTACCACCGTCATCTTCGGCTTGTTCCTCAAGTTTGCGCATGTGCGCAATGATGCGATCTGTATCGGGTCCACGATCAGGTAAGTCGCCGACTTGTACGAAGTGAGTATCTTCAGCAATCCAGTTGCCACGACGATTGACTAGTTCAGCATCGCGCAATACTTGTAGGTAGCTAGCATAATCACCATGAATATCGCCAACAGCAATTATGCGAGAAACACCCTGCCACTCATCTTCCGCAGCCGAAGCTGCAGCAACAAAGAGAAGAAAGGTAAAAATTAATTTATTCAGAAAACGCAATGCAACTCCGGTGTAGACAAGCACTAGCGACAACGACGTATAAACGCACGCTCGTAATCTCTCTCATCTTCTAATACTTCGAAAAAATCTTCGGTATAGCGCACATTTCTGCGGGACGAGCGCTCACTTACATAAGTGGTATCGCTCACTATAGCCATTATCTCGGCTTCGGCCTGCCTATATTTGTCTGCCGCTTGTTGCAAGATTCCTTCGTCAACGCAAAACCCTCGATAGAGTCTTGAGCGAATACTTCTCAAGTTAAAACTCGGTTGTGGTTCAGGCGCATAACTGGCGTCAACGAAGCCTGAAGCATCAAAATCATAAGGTATGGGAAAATATTCCCCATCATCACTGACTAATAGTTTCGTATTGTGACAACATTCCTCTCCCGTTGGTCCTTCGATAATTGAGAAATCTGTGTTCCCTATGTAATACATAAACATCGAGACTAGCGTGCTTTGAGGTCTGTTTAGTTCCAGATTAGGAACTTTATGGAGTTCGTTTTCTGCCAGTTGAAAACGATCCGACAATCTATTCTGATGCTCGATAAAAAAAGCCGGGTTGGTTCTGCTCTCTTCTTCCTCACTATCTATGTAAGTCACATTGAGCAGTCGAGTATCGAAATAATAATCGCTTACCAGACTAAAAATGTCATAGAGCTGCCTCTCTTTATGGAGATAGTCTACATAACGGTTCTGGCGACCACATTGCACTACCAGTTTCAGACGATTTTGATTCTCGAATAGCGTGCCGGGCAACTGGGAACGCCTCAGATCGACCCAGAGCTGAGCATAACGACAATTACCCCGTTGCAGACGCCAATTTCCTCTTACGCTGAATGCAGCATCTAACATTACTTCATTGCCACTGGAATCTACATAACTCAAACTGCCATCATATTCCTGCTCTCTATCACGAGCTGAATTGATTGCATCGAATGGACCCGTAAGAGTAATAGCAAGCGGCTCGGATTCGGCGAATAGAGGATCTGACGCAGCAGCGCCAAATGCTTGCAGGCAGAATGGAGTAAGCAAAATTACGAGAAATAGTCGTTTCATATCAAGCGCCTGTTTGGTTTTACACCGAGCAATTGACTGGCAGACGTCCTGCGCGCCCTGTCTCGAGTGTATCCCCTCACCAATTAGACCGCAATAGATTGAATTTTATGTTTTTTTCCCACTCTCTTTGGTCTTATAATCACCAGATAATTGAATTGCGGCGATCTTATGATGAACTCTGACGAGGGTTTAATGCTTAAAAAATACTTTGCGATCATTGATCGCAAAACCGGCTACGTATTTTTGCTGAGCATGGCTATAACTTATTTCTGTTATCGCTTCGATTTCAGCTTCAATCTTAATGTTACTCTATTCAGTATCGCCGTGGTTTTTCCACTGGTGTTTACTATTCGAGAAGCTTTTCGCAAGCGAACTGCCATACTTAAATTTCTTAGCATGTTTAAGGCATCACTTAATGCAACTTATTATTGCTTTGCCAACAACAATAAATTAACTGAAGAAAATAAGCAGTTCGTTGCCAACAGCTTGCACGCCATTTCAGATCTGTTTTTTGATGCCTTAAGAGGAAAGGAATATCAACAAGGCAAGGTGCGAGACAAACTCAATGAAGTTTATGAATTTATAAACAACAATCGAGACGTCATCTCTACTGGCGTGGCATTGAAAATTATCCGCTTCCTGAAAGACGTCAATGAAAGTATCGAAAATACAGTTGGATTAAAACTTCATGGAACACCCATAAGCTTGCGCGCCTACTGTCTGGTGTTTATCTATGTATTTCCTTTTGTTTTCATTCCCACTCTCATTAATGATATGGGTGGCAATGACCAATGGATTGTGTATGCACTCGGAGCCGTGCACGGATTTATTTTAATTTCTTTATATAACGTTCAGGATGACATGGAAGATCCTTTTGATCAGGTGGGCTTGGACGATATTAAGCTGGAAGAATTTCACTTCGCAAAAGAAGATTCTTTCTTAGAGAAACCCGCACCGTAGACCTAAACTAGAATTTTTGCGGGAGCCTGATGGTCTTTGCTAGTAACCTCCCCCGTTATTGATAATCCAAAATCATGTTTAATAACTTCTGCCTTTTGGGAAAACTACTTCCCGCTATAGTCTTCTTCGCTGCCACCACAAGCTCTGCTGGTGACAATCCTGATTTCGAATTGCAAACAGATAGCGGACTTAGTCTGCATTTACACAGCCAATTACAACCCCTGGTAATAAACCAGATTCACAGCTGGCATCTGGAACTCAATAATTCTTCGGGTTTAGTAGAAGATGCAACAATTACCGTTGAGGGAGGTATGCCGGAACACGATCACGGCTTGCCAACACAACCTCAGGTGACCGCAGAAATCAGTCCGGGTGTTTATCTTATCGAAGGAATTCGCTTTCACATGCCCGGAGCATGGCAAATGCTTTTTACAATTCAGGTCGATGGCCGCACAACGGAAGCAACTTTGGAATTTCAATTGTGAGAAACGGCATCTTTATCGTTGCTGTGCTGGCAGCCTTAATCGGGCTCGCCGCCTGGAACTATGTTTCATTGCCCGTGCAAACTGCATGGACGCTTGAACAGCGGCAACTGCTCGATTCACTTGCATTAAGCGCATTACCTGAACTACCAGAAGATCCCAGTAATGCAGTCGCAGATTCAGAACCGGCAGCACAATTCGGTCATTCTCTTTATTTTGATACGAGATTAAGCGGCAACGGCTCAGTGTCCTGTGCCAGCTGTCACAAGCCAGAACTGATGTTTACCGATGGACTGCAGTTAGCGGTAGGAGTTGATGTAGGTCCCAGGCACACACCGAGTTTGGTAGGTATAGCCTACAGCCCCTGGTTCTATTGGGATGGCCGCAAAGACAGCCAATGGGCTCAGGCCTTAGCACCTTTGGAAGCAAGCCATGAGCATGATACAGATCGATTACAAATCGCTCGGCTCATTGTCACCGACGAAAAATACCAGTACCTCTATGAATCAATTTTTGGCCCGTTGCCTGAGCTTCCACAAAATCCTGAATCTGCAACTCCCCTTGGCAATGAGCAACAGCAAGCTGCCTGGGCAGGACTATCTTCAGCACAACAACAAGATGTAAATCGGGTCTTTTCAAATCTCGGTAAAGCCATAGCAGCCTATCAACGCAAACTGATTCCTGGTCGTACTCGCTTCGATGATTATGTCGATGGCTTGCTTGATTCAAACGCCACCGCAAGCGAACATCTAAATCCCGCAGAAGTCGCAGGACTGGCTTTGTTTATCGGCGATGCGCAATGTATTACCTGCCATAACGGCCCACTCTTAACTAATAATGAATTTCATAACACTGGTGTGCTGGCAATCAGTGGCCAGCTACCGCCAATGGGTCGCTATGATGGCATAAGATTTGCGCGGAAAGATCCGTTTAATTGCGTAGGTGACTTTAGCGACGCGAATCGCAGCGAATGCATTGAATTACGATTTGCACGAGATACCAATGATCTCGTTGGCGCACAAAAGACTCCCACTCTGCGTAATATTGCAGAGACTGCTCCCTACATGCATGGCGGTCAGATCGCCACGCTTTACGAAGTAATTGAACACTATAATGAAGCGCCGATTTCGATGCTGAGTCACAATGAGGCCAAACCCTTGGAACTCAGGCCGGTGCAATTACAACAAGTGGAAGATTTTTTACGAACCCTCAGTGCACCTTTAGCAGCTGAAGATAAATGGCTTACACCACCAATAGAAAGATAGGCTTTAGGTTGAAAACCTAAAGTTCTATAGCCAGTGCATTAGGAATAAGCACTGGCTGCGAACATTCTAATTATTCAGGCAGAGCAAATACCCAAATAACACCACCCTGAGGAACAAAGGTACGGGTGCCTCGCTGCTGATCAATTCGCGCCGTCATCCCAGCCGCATCCACACCCCAGCCTGATTGAACAGCGACAAACTGTTTGCCATCCACAGAAAAAGTAGATGGGACGCCAATAATTCCGGAGTTGGTGCGAAAGCTCCACAACTCATCACCGTTGCTGGCGTCGTGAGCACGGAAATAACGATCGCTGGTACCACCACTGAAAATCAAGTTCCCGCTAGTGGTTAATATGCCACCCCAGTTATGAGATTCGAATTCTACTGACCATACTTCTTCACCGGCATTCATATCCCATGCTTGAATCTCGCCGATATTGCCTTCCGGGTCTCGCAGCGTGAATTCAGTTCGAGCACCAGTGTAAGAGCTACCCGGCATATAAGTCACTTCTCTGCCTTCAATTACACCACAATGGTTTTCATTAACGGGTATATAGACCAGTCCTGTTTCTGGATTGTAGGCAGCTGGCGGCCAGTCTTTACCACCCCAAAGGGAAGGACAAAAATCCACAGCCTCACCCGTTGCCGGGGTATGATTCGGATCGTAAGTTGGTCGTCCGGTTTCTGGATCAATACTCTGAAACGCGTTCTGATAAACGTAAGGTTCTGCATCGACGAATCCAATGCGATTAGCTTGTCGTTCCAGCGTCCATAAATAGCCGTTTCGCCCAGGGTGCACTAGCGCATTGAATTCCCGCCCGGCTCGCTCGACTGGCATTAAGATTGGTGTGGAAACTTCATCCCAATCCCAGGAGCCATTCCAGTGGTATTGGTGATGAGCTTGAATAGCACCACTATCGACATCCAGCGCGATTACAGAATTAGTGTAGAGATTGTCTCCAGGTCTTTGGTCTCCGATCCAGGGTCCAGGATTACCAGTCCCAAAATAAGCAAGGCCTAGCTCGAAATCGTAATGCCCGGGAATCCAGACCGCGGCACCACCGGTACGCCAGGATTCTCCAGGCCAGGTTTCATTACCGGGTTCACCAGGACCTGGCACGGTATAGGTGCGCCATGCTTCTTGCCCGGTTTCAGAATCGAGAGCAACGACAAAACCGCGAATACCTAACTCACCACCGGAAGTACCCACCATGATTTTGCCGTCGATGGCCAAAGGCGCCATGGTGATGTAGTAACCAAAGGAGTTGTCCTGCACTGTGGTATCCCAAACCTTTTCACCAGTGGCAGCATCCAGAGCAACAACTCTTGCATCCAGCGTTGCCATGTACACCTTGTCGCCATAAAGCGCTACGCCCCGGTTGGTGCGGTGAAATGCAATATAGTTTTGTGGCAAGTCATGTTGATAACGCCATAGTAAATCACCACTAGCAGCATCGATGGCGTAGAGAAGATTGCCCGGAGTCGTTATAAACATTACCCCGTCATTTACTATTGGTGGGGACTCATGCCCTCCCAAGACACCGGTTGAGAAAGTCCACACGGGTTCTAAATCAGCAACATTGCTCGCAGTAATTTCATCCAGAGTGCTGAAGCCCCAGCCTTCGAGATTGCCACGATAGGACAACCAGTTTCGTTCTTCAGGATTAACTAACCGCTCGTCAGTCACCGCGCTGTAATTCTCTATTGCTGATTGTGCAAAAACAGCAAAGGGCACTACGCTCACAATGCTGGCGACTACAAGTGTTTTTAATTTTATTGCGGCGGTCATAAAGTTTCCTCTTGTTTTGTTCTTTGCAGACGGTATCAAAGTTTGTAAGCAACCAGGCGCCCGGCCACTCCGGTTCCACTTACCGCAATAACCAGGTATTGCTCACCATCCAATTCATATGTCATTGGAGATCCAGTTTGTGGCGCAGGTAAGCGAATTGCACCCACTTCGACACCTGTCGCCTTATCGTAAGCGCGCAGCATGGCGCGGCGTTCACCATTTTCGTTAGTAGTTAATTCTGCTTCACCGGCGATGACTAATGACTTCGTTACTAAAGATCCAACCGATGCACCCTGTCCAGTTCTCGGCAAATCGATATCAGCCAAAGCTGGATGACTGGCAATACGATCAGGCGTCTGGCCGTGGGGAACCTGCCAGGCGATTTCCCCGGCTTTTAGATCTATAGCAGTTAGCCTGCCATAAGGCGGCTTTAATAAAGGCAGCCGATTTACTAATAAGTTTCGCGGCGGAGTACCGCGGGTAGAAACTGGACGCTCTCTTTGAGCTGCATTAAATTCTGTGCGCCCGCCACCTGCCGATGAACCTGCTCCACCTGAAGTACGTGGACCGGCGATGGCATTGCCCTGAATATATGCCATGTCTGATTGACCCGGATAAGGTTCAACTACTGCCAGACTGACGACAGAGCTGTTGGAAACCACGTATAACATATTGGTTTCAGGATCATAGGATCCGCCTGGCCAGTTGGTTCCTCCTCCGGTAGCTGGTGCCATTAAGGTGCCAAGTGGCCCATCTATGTTACTGACGACTGGAGGCGTAAAGATCGGCCCCATTTTGTGCCAACCTGCTATCTCAAGCGCACGGGCTCTCAGTTCAGGCGTAAAGTCGATTAGATCATCTTCTGCAACACCTTGCCGATCGTAAGCTGGCGGCTTACTAGGAATAGGTTGTGTGGGGGAATACCACTCTCCGGGTACATCGCCGATCTCTACCGGCCGTTCTTCGATAGGCCAGATCGGCTCTCCCGTTTCTCGATCGAACACGTACAAAAATGCTTGCTTCGTGGGTTGCGCCACGATCTTGCGTAACTGGCCATCAATTACTACATCGGCGAGTATCGGCGCGCAGGGAATATCGTGATCCCAAATCCCATGATGCACTAATTGGTAGTGCCATTTGCGCTCACCAGTATTGAGATCTACTGCCACCAGCGATTCGGAAAACAGATTATCACCTGGACGATAGGCGCCATAGTAATCACCAGTGGCTGCTTCCACCGGCAAATAAACCGTTTCAAGTTCCAGGTCTACAGAAATTTGCGCCCAGACGCCGGTGTTTCCAGTATAGGAACTGGACTCGTTTAACCAGGATTCATTCCCGTATTCACCGGGCAGCGGAATCGTGTGAAAAATCCAGAGACGTTCACCGGTGCGAACATCGAATCCTCGAACATAGCCTTTTACGTTTTCCCGACTACTAGGATTTCCACCAGTCCTATGGGCAGCGCCAACTATGACCACATCATTGGCGACAATGGGCGTGGAATGTAATCCAATTTCACCGGTCACCAAATCGATTTGCTGGTCGGCATCCTGTTTGAGGTCGACGATACCGTTGTTGCCAAATTCGCTATCTGGAATTCCTGTGTCAGCGTGCAGGGCAATCATTTGGTAGCCAGGTGTCACATATACAACTCGAGCTTCTTCTCCATTCTGCCAGTAAGCTAAACCTCTGCCAGAGAGTTGCCGCGGAGCATTACGGCCCCGATCACCTTCATCAATATTATAAAACCAGAGTAGCTCACCGGTTGCTGCGTCGAGAGAGACCACCGATCTTCGAGAGCCGGCGGTGGAATAAATTTTTCCATTTACCATTAGTGGCGTGGATTGAAAGCGGTACTCCGGGCTTGGGCCGAAGCTTGCTGCGTTGAATTCCCAGGCAACACTTAAGTCTGAAAAATTAGAGGCATAGACCTGAGATAATGCGGAATATCTGGTGTGGCCTAGGTCTCCGCCATAAGTTGGCCACTCTCCGTTTGGTGCTCCCTGCTGGGCTTGTAATGAGGTAACCAGTGCAGCAGCAAGAAAAACTGAGAGGAAAATGCGTTTCATGGGAATTCCTATTATTTTTTTTCTGACCTGGGTAACAGATTGCATTTATGGCCGCAGTCTAGCACATTCTGGCGCCGTTCCGAGCCCATCCCGCAAGGCCTGGAGAGAGACATCCCTTTGAATTTGAAGTACTATCTGATCACCTAAAAGTCACAAGAGCTTAAAAAAGCCGCACTAAGATGCACATTGGATTAGGCACACAATTTCTCTGCTGTTTCGGTCTCCTGGCATTGCTAGGCACCAGTCATGGCCAGCAAATAGACCTGTCAAATCAATCCTGGTCGGCGGAAGTGATCCGTTCTGACGGACAGGCCATTATTCCGTTGTTTGATGGCTGGTATCCCAATGACGACGGCAGCAAAACTATCTGTTTCGGTCATTTCAATATGAATACCGAGCAATCATTCGATATTCCTGTCGGCGCAGATAATTATCTGGAAACAGATTATCCCGGCCTCGATTTAAGCAATGCCAATGTTCCGACCCACTTCGATCCTTTACCATTAGCCTATCGGCATGTGTTCTGCGGTTTCACTGTAACCGTGCCAGCAGGATTTAATACCAATCATCGAATAACCTGGCACATCTCCAGCAATCGATTCGACTTAAACACCCCAGGCAAAGTAATCCCTCCTTATGTAATGGACGAACCGGCGTCAGATGGCAGAGGAGATCTTGCACCGCTTGTCAAATTGGCTGCCAATGGCTCTGGAATTCGCGGCAGAACTGGAATCCATGCAGGGAATGAAATTAGTGCCAATGTGGGCGAAACTGTTCAACTTCAGGCCTGGATCGAACACCCTGACGAAGAAGTCTGGGTTGGCTGGGCCCATCACAGTGGACCTGGAAAAGTAGAATTCGATAACAAAGAGTATGAAATTCAAACTAGTGACGGCGTTGCCACGGTGCAAGCAAGTTTTAACGAACCCGGCGAATATGTCGTACGAATGCAAACAATCGACAGCATTGCAGCCTTCGAATTTTATTGCTGTCACACCAATGCTTATTTTCATATCAACGTGAGCAACTAACTGGGAGCCGCGCATGATTCAACTTAGAAAACTCATTCAATTTGGTTTAGGCCTTTGTGCAATCAGTGCCATTAGCGTACAAACATTTGCCCAAGAGTCGCCTACTTATTCCAGGGATATCGCGCCAATTCTTCAAGAGAAATGTGCGTATTGCCATAATCCTGAAGGAATTGGCCCGATGTCATTGATGACTTATGAGCAAGTGAGACCTTTCGCTGCTCTCATCCATGACCGCACCAGTAAGCGCATCATGCCACCCTGGCATGTCGACACCGGCATCGGTATTCAGAGTTTTAAGAATGATGCCTCATTAAGCGACGCGCAGATTGACAGTATCGAAGCCTGGGTTGAAGCAGGCTCACCTGAAGGCAATCCTGCTGATTTACCGGCACCAGTAGATTTTCCTTCTGGAGCGGAATGGCAGTTAAGAGAACAGTTAGGCCCGCCTGACCTTGTAATTAAATCTACGCCTTACGATGTGATCGCAAATGGACAGGATCAGTGGTGGACTCCAAATGTGCCCTTCGACAGTTTAGGCAATGAAAGATTTTTGCGGGCAGCGGAATTCAAACCTTCTTATCCTCTAGGTAAAAAAGTTGTGCACCACGGACACGCAGTACTGGTTCCGGAAGGCGGAGGACGTTCAGTTGCTTTGGCCCGTTATGGCGTCGGCAAGTCTTGGGAAATTTTTCCAGAAGGCACAGGTATGCGGGTGCCTGCTAATGGCAACATTGCCTGGAACTTACACTACTTTCCTGTAGGCGCCGAAGGTGATGATGATGTGGTAGAAGTAGGATTGTGGTTTTATCCCGAAGGATATCAACCTGAAAGAGAAACCGTTGGCGAAGCCATGTTCCGAGTAGACGGACTGAAGGGAATGGCCCGGGGCCAGGATATCGTAATTCCACCCCATGGTTATCAAGTGCTAACTGGCACCCATCGTATCGATTCTCCGGCCGTATTACACAGCTATCGCCCTCACCTGCATATGCGCGGCAAAGTAATGACAATGGAGGCGATATATCCTGATGGCAGAAAAGAAGTATTAAGTCAGGTAAATAACTATGACCACAATTGGCAGATTGCTTACATCTATGAAGATGACGCGAAGCCGCTCTTACCAACAGGGACGATTTTACAGTTCACTTCTGTTTTCGATAACACGGCGAACAATCCGATTAACCCCGATCCAGAACAATGGGTAGTGTTCGGGCGTCGCGGTGTTGATGAAATGAGTCACGCCTGGGTTGGCATTACCTATGTCAACGAAGAACAATTCGCCCAAGCAGTTGCCGAGCGACGTGTTCAACAGGAAACCCTGCGCCTCGAATAGAATAGGACTTTCTATGCAAGCCAGATTGTTATTGCTGATCACTGTAGTTTTCTCACCGTTACTGCACGCTCAGCAATTACAGCAGGCAACGTTTACCGAGTCACAAGCTCAGATTGGGCTTACACTCTACACGCAAAATTGTGCCGCATGCCATTTACCGGATTTAACTGGCTCCTTCGAAGCACCTGCCCTTAACGACAACAATTTTCAGAACAATTGGGCTAACCGCAATGTTTCCGAACTTGTGGATTTATTGCGACGCACGATGCCTCCGCAGTCTCCCGCCTCTCTTACCGAACAGCAATACATTGAAGTCATCGCTTATTTACTCAGTGCGAATGATATTGTTGGCGGAACAACTGAATTGTTAGCGACCGCTAATGCAGTTTTGTTTATCGGTGACAGCAGTGAAGCACAAACACCTCAGGTGCCACGAACGCCAGTACCTGGTCGCGCAGGAACAATTCCAACCCCCGGCACACGAGATTCGGTGCCCGACATCGCGACGGTCTATCAAAGCGAGCGCGCCATTACTCGCTCCTATGTTCCAATTGAGGGATTCCAAAACGTAACAACGGAAGAACTGGCGAATCCAGCGCCAGCCGATTGGACCTACTGGCGACGCACTCCCCAGAGCCAGGGCTACAGCCCTCTTGATCAAATCAACAAAGAGAATGTTTCAAGTTTAAGCCTGGCTTGGGTATGGGGAATGGAACCTGGCCGCAGTCAACCAGGACCACTGGTTCGCAACGGAATCATCTATATACCGAACTTTGGCAACGTGATTCAGGCCATAAATGGGCGAGATGGCACCTTATTGTGGGAATATCAACGCCAGTTTCCGGAAGGTAGTCGCCAAGGTGGGCAATTACGCACATTAGCGATGTGGGAAGACATGATTTATGTCGCCACTACCGACGCCCATCTTGTGGCCTTGGATGCGCGCACCGGTGCGGTTCGTTTCGATGTGGAAATCGCGGATGAAACTTTGGGTTACTCTAATACTAGCGGCCCCATTGTTGCCGACGGTAAAGTCATTAACGGGATTAACGGTTGTACTCGATTTTTCGAACAGAGCTGCTTCATAACCGGACACGATGCTCGCACAGGTGAAGAACTCTGGCGTACTTACACCATCGCTCAACCCGGTGAGTTCGGTGACGACACCTGGGGTGGCTTACCCTTGGAATTTCGCGGCGGCGGTGATGTCTGGATCACCGGTAGCTGGGATCCGGAACTAGAACTTGTATTTTTTGGAGTTGCCCAGGCCAAGCCCTGGATGGCGGCTAGTAGGGGTCTTACTACCGAAGATGAAACGCTCTATACCAATTCAACTCTCGCTCTAGATCCTGGCGATGGGCGCATCGTCTGGCATCGGCAACATGTGCCTGGTGAATCTCTGGACATGGACGAAGCCTTTGAACAGGTGTTAGTGGATCTTTTCGACGAACCTTATTTATTAACCATCGGTAAGAGTGGCGTTCTTTGGAAATTGGACAGACGCACTGGTGAATTCCAGGGACTGCAAGAAACCGTTTTTCAGAATGTATTTTCGGAATTGAATTTGGAAACTGGGCAAGTGCGCTACCGCGAAGACATTCAGAATATGCAAATTGGAGAATGGTTATCGGTATGCCCATCAACCGCCGGTGGACACAATTGGCAATCCAGCACCTACCATCCACCAACGCGGCAACTGGTTATTCCTTTAAGCCAGTCCTGTATGGAAATGTCCCCACGAGAAGTTACTTTCGAAGTAGGCAGCGGCGGCACCATGGCAGATCGACGCTGGTTCCCGATGCCGGGAACGAATGAACAATTCGGTAAACTGGCTGCCTATGAAGTGGATTCTCTGGATGAAAAGTGGAGCGTCGAACAACGTGCGCCCTACTTGACTGCTGCTCTTTCCACAGCAGGAGGATTGATCTTCATTGGAGACTACAATCGCTATATTCATGCCTATGATGTGGACACTGGTGAAGAGCTATGGAATACCCGACTGGGAACCTCTGTCGAAGGCTTTCCAGTGACCTTTGCAATTGACGGCGAACAATATGTTGCCTTCACATCTGGTCGACAAGGCGGTAGTCCTTGGCGTATCGGCAGTTTTCTTGCCCCGGAGCTGGTAAGCCCCGACGGTCATAACGCCCTTTACGTTTTCAAACTGAATTAAGCTGACTATTCCCGCTTCAATGCGCTAGCGAATCTTGATGTATTTGCGCAACTCCTGAGGCCTGGGTTCGCCTGCATAGATTCTGCCTTGGCTATCTACAGTAATCGATTCTGCTCCACTGCCTCCCTGGGTGATGGGTGGATTGTCGCCGGTATCTAAAATGAAGTGATCCACCCAGGCAGTCTCAACGTCTCCAATCCTTATTCCCTTTTCCCAACCTGGATTCTGCGTCATGTCTGATTCCGAGTCGGCAACATAGATTGTGCCGTCAGCAGAAATCCAGATATCACTGGGCATTCCAAACTGCGTCCAATGGGAGAGAAAATTGCCTTGCTGATCGAATATGGAGATACGTTTGTTCCATCTGTCGGCGACAAACAAGCGACCATCAGGCGCCATTGCCAGTGCATGGGGGCCGAGCATCTGACCCGGTCCGTATCCGGTCTCACCGAACGCTAATTGAAAAACGCCATCGCTAGAAAATTTAACGATGCGATTGTTGCCATCCTGGTTGTGGCCATCGGCGACGAAGATATCGCCATTCGGAGCAGTAATGACATCACTCGGTGCGGTAAAGTGATTAGTTCCGCTGCCTGATACTCCGGCTTCACCTAGTGTCATTAGCAATTCACCATTGGGTGAAAATTTAAACACCTGATGACCAAAAGCGACACCGGACGGCGATTCGCCACTTCCCGCTTCTGTAACCCAGACATTGCCCTCAGCATCCACATGCAATCCATGGGGCCAGGCAAACAGGCGGCTACCGAACTCAGCAACTACACTACCTTGTGGATCAAATTTTAAAATTGGGTTGAGATCTGAATCATCGCAATAAGTTTGACTACCTCGCGGCGCATCGCCACCACAACGAATAATCGCCCAAAGATGTTCGCCATCCGCGTCGATGTTTACGCCGCCAGGCGAGCCCATAGGTCTGCCATCGGGTAGCGTCATCCAGGCGTTACCGATAAGACCGGGGCCACTGCCAGCCTGCAATCCGTCTGCAGGTCGATAAGGATTGCGTCCCGACTGTGCTTGAGATTCGAATGTTAGTAGAAGACTAAGCAGCGTAATGGCGAATAGCTTGCTGTTATTTTTGTATGCTCTTCTAACCATGAGGAGAACACCTCTTTGCTATTAGACAATAGCTTCACGGTATATTCTTCTTTAACAGTTGTCTATGGCTCCAGCCGCGATTGCGAATGCGCATACAAATAGAGCTATTCACCGCAACTTTTGTCAGCAATGCCATAGACATGTGCAGTCTTCAGAGCTACTTTGCTTATTCCTGCATCACCCTGAGGTGTAAGCCAATGCGCAAGATACTAATTGCTTCCATATTTACACTTGCTGCTTCCTTTTCTTTCTATGAAATAGCCCTGGCGCAAAGCGCTGTAAATACGGCAGCGGGGCAGGAAAGCATTACAATTCGAGCCGGCTCTTTAATCGATGGCACTGGCGAAGTCCGGGAAAATGTAACCATTACAGTAGAGAACGGCAAGATTCAGCGCCTGGATAATTCTGCCGGCCCCTACACTTTCGATTTCAGTGACAAGATAGTTTTACCAGGCCTGATCGACACTCACGTTCACATCACGGCGCATTTCAATTCACAGGGTCGCTATGGTCCTGATCCTGACCAGACTCAAGCACAAACACTGCTTTATGCTGCGGAAAACGCCTATCTGACCTTAATGGCCGGATTTACTACGATTCAGAGTGTAGGGCGTGACGATGATAAGGACCTAAGAGATGCCATCAATCGCGGTGTACTTCCTGGCCCACGAATTCTTACATCTTTAGCACCGATTAATTTAAATTCTGGCACCCCTTCTCAATTGGTTGAGATAGTTAGACAACGCCATGCAGATGGCGCCGATGTTATTAAGATGTTTGCCTCTGCCAGTATTCGTGATGGTGGCTCGCAAGTGATGTCTGACGCGCAAATCCAGGCGGTTTGTAGCACTGCCAACGAAGTTGGTTTACGCACGGTTGTTCATGCCTACGGTACGGAATCAATTAGCACAGTAATAGAAGCCGGTTGTACTCAAATCGAACATGGCAATCGCTACGATGATGACATCATCGATTTAATGACTGAACGAGACACCTATTACGATCCGCATCTCGGTTTGCTCTATGCAAACTATTTTGACAACCGCGGAAAATTTATCGGTATAGGTAATTACACCGAAGAAGGTTTTGCTGCAATGGAAGAAGCCCGGGTCATCGGCTACGAAACTTTCAAGCGAACATTGGAGTTGGGTGATGTAAAAATAGTCTATGGCACCGATGCTCTCGCCGGCGCTCACGGTAGAAATATTGAAGAACTTATTTACCGAGTGGAAGAAGGAGGACAGGATCGAATGGACGCCATCGTATCTGCCACTTCTCTAGCGGCAGAATCTTTAAACCTGGAACAAGTAATAGGAACAATTGCCGTTGGTCTTAACGCAGACATCATTGCCATCGACGACAATCCGCTGGAAGACACTGCTGCGCTACGCAATATTCGCTTTGTAATGAAAGACGGTGTTGTTTACAAAAATAATTAGAACTACTAAAAAGATCCTTTGATCGTAAACGCCACCTGCACACTATCCACGTCAGGATCATTGCGATTAGATATTGGAAAGGCAAAATCGATATGAGCAATCCTTCCAGTGGCTGCTTTACTGGAAGCCAGACGCAAACCAAATCCAATATCTGCGAGTAAATCGTCTTCCATGCCACTGTCAATTCCAGATTCCCATGCTCTTCCTACGTCGACAAACACAGCTCCCCCGACGCGTATGAGATTCCACAGATGAATATCGGTATAGAGTCTCTCTTCCAGGGTCAGTAAGATGCTTCGATCTCCCACTTGAAATCGATTATCAAAAGCTCGTGCACCGGTTTCACCTCCGAGTACTACCTGTCGGTGGCTGTTCAAGTTTTTTGAATACACAGCTTCAATACTGGCAAAGAACGAAGTTCGATCCGATTGTCGTAAAAAATATCTAGTCCCGTATGTGATTACCAAATCCTCGGCCTTATCCGAATCAGTATTCCACATGCCTTCCCATGTCAGGCTGTGTTGCCAGAGCATGTGATCGTCGTACAACAAAGTGTCTGAAAAATGCCCATCGATAACTAATCTATTTTGATCTGATCCAAACCGTTCGGCGGCGTAGCCGATTCGATTCATAACATTCATGCCCAGGTGCAGGTCTTCCGTACGATATATCTGATCGAGATTGAATGCGGTGGCATAGTTGTTTTCAACTGATTCGAATTTCAAATAGGGATAGGAAACTTCTTTATCCAAAGGGAATGTTGCTGGCGGTGGCAGCTCGTCACTTCTTGCGAACTCATCTTTGCGATAACGGTATCCAACAGACCAACGCCGTGCAGAATTGTTAATCAATCCCTGGGAAAATCCATATTCGAAAGAGTAATCCTGGATTTCGTGTTCAACTTCTGAAACATCATCACCACGGAAAAACTGTTCGTCTCGGCGTTCTTGATTTTCCAATTGCAGGGCCCAGGCGCGCCGTGAGTCTAGTGAGAAAAATGGTAAATCAATATTAAAACTTTGCGTCGAACCATCATCACTATCGATTAGCGTAGTACGATTTCGAATCCGTGTTCCCATCACGTTATTGTCTTTGTAAGTAAGCTCAGTAGATTCACGATCAGAGTCTTTACTGTCTGAGATGCCAAGCTCTTTTCCCAACCCAAACAAATTAGCTTCCCTCAATCCAAAGCTATAAGTATTTTCTCCTCCGGATCGATCGAATGATGCACTGGGCGTAAATGACCAATTGTCTTTAGTGATCACCTCAACATCGATTTCACCATTACATTGACTTACTGGTCGAATTGCCGCGTCGTAAAAAAAGCCCTGGGATCTTAATAAACGCGCCGATTCTTGAAGTATTCGAGAGTCGTAGCTATCTCCAACCACAAAAAGAAGTTGTTGCTCAACAGTCCTTTCCTGAGTCAGAACATGAAATCGATTGGCCCATTGAAACAGAGAGTTATCTTCGTCAGGGTTTTGCTCATCAAAAATTGGCAAGCGCGTAAAATGCACCTGGCCGATCTGGGTTCCAGTGAAATTTTCCAAATTTAAACCTTCACGCACAAACTCATAACTACCTGTTGCGGGAATAAATTGCCCGGTACAATTCTCCGCAGCAGTGCTAATTTCACTTATTCCAAGCGAGAAAATGCCAAAAGCAGCGCACAGGTAAAAGGAATGTGATTTTAGATAACTCATTACTGGCATAATAAGTAAGACACTGAGAATTAAAAACAGTTTTCATGAATTCCCTGTTACAACAGAGAAACATTCCCTTCCTCGCATTATTCCTTGGCTTAGTGCCTATCATTGTTATAAATCTAAATTACATGATTGCGGCTGCAGAAGAATTTGTTCCATGGTGTGTACCCTATTGGGACAGTTGCACCTCTATTAGTGCTACCGGCCGTGAAGGCAGTGCGTTCTTCTTCTTTAAGTTAACCATGATTCCAATAGCGTTTGTGTACCTATTGTACTGGAGGGCGAGTAACAACTGGCTCATTGCTTGGGGTCACGCGGGTAAAACAATAAGCACACTCGGACTGATTGCCTCACTAGCACTACTTGTCTACACCATTGCATTGGGAGCTGTAGGTGATAACTTCCAACTAACTCGGCGCATAGGAATTATACTTTTCTTTACTTTCACCTATCTCAATCAACTTCTAATTATCTATCGCTTGTTTAGTCTCGAAATACCCGATCCTGCTAAACATATGCAACTGTCACTCAGTTTGATAACACTCGGTATTGGGATATTGACACTTATCCTCGACGCCGTACTGTTCAATTATGATGATTATGAAGACGCATTCGAATGGATTCTTGCATTGCTCTTGCATATTAACTTTGTAATCGCGTATTTTGGTTGGAAATCTACGACTCAAGTGGCGAGCGAGTAAGACTCAATGAAGATATCCGGCTCGATAAAAATACTGATTGGCTTGGCATCGGGCCTGATACTCGGCATTGCCTATTCGTCCATTGATACAACTTCGATCGCATTTCTCCCTGAGTTAATTGCACCCATAGGAACGCTGTGGGTTAATGCGATTCGCATGGTTGTTATTCCATTACTCATGTCTCTACTAATAACATCGATTGCCGGTCAAGGTAGCGGCGCTATCGTGGCTCAGCTAGGCGGAAAAACCATCGGGCTGTTCTTGTTATTTATTCTTTTTTCCTCGATTTTTGCTTTTATTGCGGCTCCGCCTTTACTAGGGTTGCTTGTTATTGATCCTCAAGCCAGCGCTACACTATTAGATGCGACCGGCTACGATGCATCGGCTAGTAATGAGCTCCCTCCTTTCTCTGAGTGGTTTGTATCTCTGATTCCTAGCAATCCTTTCGCAGCTGCTGTGAATGGGGCGATATTGCCGCTTCTCATTTTCACGGACTTATTTGCGGTTGCTTTGCTGCGCATCGAAGAATCGCAACGGGAAATCATTGTGAAGTTTTTTAATGCCATCAAATCAGCAATGTTCGTGCTAATTGCCTGGATAATGATGCTAGCTCCGATCGGAATCTTTGCCTTGGTGTTTCCCCTGGCGGCCACATTGGGAATTTCAGCGATTACGGTATTGGGCGGCTTTATTGTCATCGTTTGTTCACTGATTACTCTGATGATGCTGATGCTTTATCCGTTAGTGGCCTCCAAAGCCAATATACCGATGGCAAAATTTGCTCGCACCGTTGCACCGGTACAGGCGATTGGCTTTAGCACCCGCTCATCTCTAGCCTCATTGCCGGCAACCTATGCTGCAGCTGCAGTTCTGGAAATACCGGAAAAAGTGACTGGCATCGTATTGCCAATTGCAGTCACCCTGTTCAAATATGCTTCACCGTTGGCGAGGACGGCTGGCACCTATTTCGTCGCCACCCTCTACGGCATCGATCTAACAGTTGTTGAATTGTTTGTGATTGCCCTAGCCATCGGCCTGCTCAGCTTTTACCCGCCTGGCATACCCAGTGACGGACTACTAATCATGGCACCGGTTTATTTGTCATTAGGGCTGCCTATTGAAGGCATAGGAATTCTTATCGCCATAGATCTGATCGTCGATATGTTTATCACCATGGCAAATGTTACCGCTAACGTTGCCTCTTCGGCACTTATTGCCAAACAGCAGTAATCCAATCTTTTTCTAAAAAAGTGACCAGGAATTGACCCAGGTCAAGTCATAGCACCTATTCGTTCTTAGCATGAGCAGAACCATCAGGAGTTTCCTGTTGTCAGACAAATTCAATAGGTGCGATATGACTAAACATACTCTTCTCGGCATGGCTGCCATGCTTCTTTCTTTTGCAGCTTCAAACACATTGGCTGAATCGCTGGTAGATGGAACTTATCAGTCGAATGGTGACGATCGCGGCGCAGGCAAATGTACTCTTCAGGTCAAGTCCATCGAAGAGGCTCACAAATATGGCGACGAAGTCTTTGAGCTCGAATCTTCCGGCGACGGTGCCTGTGAATGGAGTGCACTAGCTATTTCCAAGAGTTTTGCCATTACCGGCGGCCTGATTACGAACGCAGGTACTTCGGCTTTCGTAAAACTGACATTTCCATTTGGCCCGGCAGGTAAACGCATCGAAGTTACATCCTTCGATGTCGATGGCTCACTAAGAAATACCGAAATTTTTACCAAGCTGGAAGAAGTGACGCTTAGCCCATAGCTTTATAAAAGCAGCGAAATTGTCGGAATCTGATGCCATGGGGTAACATTACCTCATGGCATTGTTCGACTCAGAATCAGCGATTCAATCATCAGATCAACAGGAAGCAGTTCTTTCCGTCAGTAGTCTCAACAAGATGGCGAGGGGACTGCTGGAGAGCAATTTCCCGGCGGTGTCGGTAGAAGGGGAAATCTCTAACCTTGCTACTCCCGCATCTGGCCACTGGTATCTCACCCTCAAAGACAAAAATTCTCAACTTCGCTGCGCCATGTTTGCTGGCCGCAACCGTAGGGTTCGATTCAATCCTCAAAATGGCAATCAAGTCATTGTGCGGGGCAAGTTAAGTATTTATGAAGGTCGCGGCGACTATCAGTTAATTGTCGAATCGATGGAAGAAGCTGGTGATGGCGCCCTGCGGCGCGCCTTCGAAGAACTTAAGGCGAAGTTACAGGCAGAAGGCATATTCAATGAAGAGCATAAACAGGAAGTTTATTCTTACTATGAACACATTGGAGTTATAACTTCCGCAACGGGTGCTGCCATTCAAGATATTCTCTCTGTATTCCAACGCCGCTTTCCTGCTACTAAAATCTCTTTATTCCCGGTTTCTGTGCAAGGAGCCGACGCACCAGTTGAAATCGTCCGCGCAATTGCACTTGCCAATAGACACCAAGAAAAATTAGGCCTGCAAGCTCTTATTGTTGGACGAGGCGGTGGTTCGCTAGAAGATTTACAAGCATTCAATGAAGAATCGGTTGCTCGCGCCATCTTCGCCAGCACGCTACCGATTACCAGTGCAGTTGGGCATGAAATTGATTTCACCATCGCAGATTTTGTTGCAGATTTGCGAGCACCCACACCCTCTGCTGCAGCGGAGCAGATGAGCCCCGATCAAGCAGAATATTACGCGGCCTTCTCAGCTTATAAAGCAGATTTAGCAAACCGACTTAATACAGTCCTGCGACAGGCGAGAAAAGAAGTACAGTGGTTGGCGAAGCAATTAAAGCGGCCGGATCGTCGCTTGCAGGAACATGTACAAAATCTGGACCGCCTTGAGAATCAAATGCTATTGGCTATTAAAAACCAGATTGCCTTGAATAAAGGGGAAATTAAGCGACTAGGGCAAGGAATGCTTAGTAATTCCCCGAGCAACAAAATAAAGTATCAACTGGCTCAAATAGAAAAAACTGCAAAAGATATTAATCAGTCGATTCGCAGTACCTTGCTACGGGCGCAAGGGCAACTCGCCGAGTTAAGTCGCAGTCTTTCTGCAATAAGTCCTCTCAACACTCTGGCCAGGGGCTATAGCATTACCTATGACAGCAAAGGGCAAGTCGTGCGCTCTACTGACAAAGTAAAAATAGGAAGCTCAATTGTTTCCCGACTGAGGGTCGGAAAAATTGTATCGACTGTAGAATCGGTAGATAGAGATGACTCTGGAAACTCAGATGCTAAGTAGATCTATTCAGTTTGCTTTGTGCTGGACAACACTCTTAGTAATTGAATAATGGCAACCATAGAATTTACACCCAACCTTGCGAAACACATAGAAGTCGACTCCCTCGCGATCGATGGCAATAATCTGCGTGAGGTTTTAGACCAGGTTTGCGCAGATAATCTGCAATTAAAATCCTATCTGCTAGATGATCAAGATCGCCTGCGTAAGCACGTGACAATTTTTGTAGACAATGTGCAACTGAAAGATCGAAACAATCTCTCAGATGCTGTTGCTCCCAATAGTTCAGTTTATATTGCTCAAGCCCTGTCCGGCGGTTAATCTCTTCTCAAGCAAGAGAGGACAACCCTATGTCTAAGCAATGTTGGATAGGTACTCGCAAAGGACTCATCAAAGCTGAACAATCCAGTGATAATAGCTGGTCCCTGTCCCCGCCGATATTTCCCGGAGAACCGGTAAGCATAGTGCTACCGGACAATGGTAGTGGCGCTATGTTTGCCGCACTCAACCTTGGCCATTTCGGACCAAAACTCCATCGCTCCGTAGATGGAGGTCAGTCTTGGCAGGAATGTAATCCCCCATCCTTTCCAAAATCGGAAACTGGCGAAGGAAAATCCGTGGAACTTATCTGGATTATGGAATTTGGAGCCGACAACGCGTTGTTGGCAGGCACAGTTCCAGCGGGCTTATTTCGCTCCATGGACCAGGGGGATAGCTGGGAGTTTCTCTCCTCGCTAAATGAATCACCAGGCTCTGAAGAATGGTTCGGCGGTGGATTCGACGAACCGGGCATCCATTCTATTCATGTCGATCCTCGCGATGCGAATAAACTAACTATCGCCATTTTCTGCGGTGGGGTGTGGTATAGCGAAGATAATGGAGTCAGTTGGACCAACAAAGCCCACGGTATGCGCGCAGAATATGTACCTCCCGAACAACAAGGCAATGTAAATACTCAGGATCCCCACCGCCTGCTGGCCTGCCCTGCTGATCCCGATCGACTGTGGGTGCAGCATCACAATGGTATCTTTCGCTTCGATGAGAGTGATGGCATATGGCAGGAAATTCATGACGTGAATCCATCGAATTTCGGCTTTGCCCTGGCGGTGCATCCCCATGACAAAGACACAGCCTGGTTTGTGCCTGCGGTTAAAGATGAACGCAGGATTCCAGTAGACCTAAAGCTGGTGGTCAATCGCACTCGAGATGGGGGCAAATCCTTTGAGGCTCTGGATAAGGGATTACCACAGAACCATAGTTATGATCTTGTTTACCGACACTGCCTGGAAGTCGATGACTCAGGGCAAAGTCTGCTAATGGGATCCACCAGTGGAAATCTGTGGTCATCTGCGGATGGTGGTGACAGTTGGTCTGCTATATCTACCAATCTGGCTGATATTTATTGTGTCAAATTTGGTCATTAAAGGTTGATTTTTGACCAATTCCCACGATTTTTGCAGTGTAGGTTTTTTTACAAAATTCAGAAAATTCAATGGCTTAAGCTGCACCCCACTATCACATGGGACAAATTAGGGCTAACATGGACCAATAGTGTGAATTAGCTAACAAAATGATAATAGAATGCCTCCCGTTGGAACCGGAAATGCTTAAATAACAGTGACGCAGTATTTGTCACCGTTAGCTGATCATTTCGATTCGACTAGAAATAAGAACGAGCAGAAGCTAGCAAGATAATCACTTGCGTGTTTTTAACGATCTTGCTGGAGAAGGGAATAATGCCGCTAGTAGAAAACTTATTCATGCTGTTGTTCGGTCATGCCTTGGCCGATTTCGTGCTACAGCCTGATGCCATGGGCTATGGCAAGAATCGAAATGACAAGATTCATGACGTAGAACACAGCCTCTTTCCCGTCTGGTGGTATTGGTTAACTGCTCATTCCCTCGTCCATGGTGGCGTAGTGTATTTAATCACTGGCAGCCTGCTATTGGGCGCCATCGAAACCGTTATTCACTGGGCTACCGATTTCGCCAAATGTGAAGGCTGGATTGGCATGCATCAAGATCAGGGCATCCATATCGGCTGCAAAATCGGCTACGCGCTGGTGCTTTAGGCCACTTTCAGTAAAAATTCCAACTTCCCCGTAAGAAGCAGAACCGGCCTTAAGAGCTGATCTGCTTCTTTATACCTTTGTATAGTATTGGCTTTGCCACAGAATGGTGGCACCAGTGTAATTACAACCAGAAAATAGAAAGAGTTAACGATGGGAAAGCGAGACCAACAGAAAAAAATCAAAGAGCAAAAACAACAGGCAGCCAAGCAGCGGGAACTCACCCAGAAGCTTGCGCTGAAAGTATTTACGTTCGGGGTCGCGCCGCTGCTCATTGTATTTGTGCTATTTACCCTATTCACCCAGGGACCCACTTTCTCTCCAATCGAAATTGCCGAAAATGACCACATTCGGGGTACAGTTGAAAATCCGGTGACCATCGTAGTTTATGCAGATTTTCAATGTCCGGCCTGCGCCACCGAGCATCAAACTATGAGCCAGCTGTGGCCGAGTATCCGTGATAGGGCTCATTTGATATTCCGTCATTACCCGGTTACTACGACTCACGCGAACACCTGGACTGCGTCACTCTATGCAGAAGCAGCGGGCAAGCAGGATAGTTTTTGGGCGATGCATGACTATCTCTTTGCAACCCAAGCTATCTGGTCTGGAATGTCTGATGTAGAGGGAGAATTCGACAGCTATGCCCTGGAGCTAAATCTCGATATAGATCAGCTGCATGCCGACATAGAAGCAGAAGACGTGATTAGCAAAGTTCGCAATGACCAACGGGGTGGCAACTCCGCCGGTGTTCGCTCAACTCCTGCCGTGTTTATCAATGGTCGTTTATTGGCCAGCCCAAGCCGAAGTCGCATTCTCGAAATGGTTAACGAAGAGTTTGAAGCCGCCGGCGACTAATTCTCAGCAATAACCAAACGGCAAAAGGATTGCAAGACTTCAACACTGCAGGGCGAGTCTTGCAAATTGGCCACTAACTGGTCTGAATCTAAACCTTCCTTATCGATTGCCTCTTTTCGCGCCACAATATATTTCTTTACTACGTCAGCACTGAACTCAGGATGAAACTGAATTCCCCAGGTTGTCGCGCCTAGGCGAAAGGCTTGATTCGGCTCGAAATTATTGGCAGCGAGCCGCACGGCGTTTACGGGAAGACCGGTCACAGATTGCTGGTGAGACACTTGCACGTCAAACTGCTGTGGTAGCTCTGCAAACAGCGGATCTTCTTGGGCGGCTTCAGTAAGAGAAATAGCTACGGTGCCAATTTCTCTGCCGGCTGGATGAAAACCCACTTCGCCCCCGAATGCCCAGGCAATTAATTGGTGGCCATAGCAAACGCCGAGGATTGGAATATTTAATTCATGGGCGTCACGTATATAGTCGGCTCCGATAAAATTCCAGGCTTCTTCATCGGTCACATAAGCAGGCGATCCGGTAATAATAATTCCAGAGAGTGTTTTTAAGTCATCGAGAGGCTCATTAAGATGAAGTGATTTAACTCTGAAGTGCTTCGCTTCGATTCCTGATTCCGCCACAAACCAGTCTTCGAAGTCCTCACCCGTGGCTAATAAACTGTCTATGGTATTGCCTGTTTTAATGATGAGGATTTGCTTACTCATTGCTTAAATTCTTGTTTTTTTTGCTACCTGGAATGAATATCATATCAGTCCGATGCAAGGATTTTGTCATGATTTACAAACTTAACAATCTAGTTGGAAAAGTTGGCGGAGGCACTCGGGATTTTGCCTGGTTGTTGTTTCGCGTGATGACGTCGGCCATGTTTATCACGCACGGCTACGACAAATTATTCGGCGACAATCCACAACCATTTCAGGGAGGAGGCATGACCACCGTCAATATTGGCGAACTGGTATCATTTCCCATGCCCCTGGACATCAATGCCCTCTATCTCGCAGGTGGTATCGAGCTGATCGCCGGCGCACTAATCCTCATTGGTTTGTGGACGCATATCGCTGCTTTTATTGCCGCGATAAATATGCTCATGGCTTATTTGATAGCTCATATCGCCTGGTTTCCGACGCTAAACAATGGCGAGTTAGCGGCCATGTATTTCTTTTCTTTTTTAATAATATTCTGTGTAGGCCCGGGAGAAATCAGCCTGGATAACTGGTTCGAATTACGCCGGCAGAAAAAACAAGAAAAGAAAATGGAAGAGGCTGGCCTTTAAAGCCAGCTTTACCAATTATTGATAAGCATAGAACGCTAAGGCCGCTCTATACAAGTTGTACACATCCACTTTCGAGCTCACTGCGAAAGGCGTGTGAATCGACAGCAAGGGCACCCCAAAGTCGATTACCTCGATATCTTGTCTGGAAAATTCTCCACCGATAGTGCCGCCACCTGCACTGCCGACACGGTAGGTCGCGGTTTGCCAGGGAACTCCGTTATCGTCTAAAAGAGCGCGGGTCCAGGCAATAAACTCTGAATTGGCGTTATTGCCTTGGCCGTAGAGTTTCAGGTTTATGCCATAACCTAGTTTTGGAGCATTGCCCAATTCCCAGGCACCGGGATTCATTGGATTAACACCTGGATTTACATCGATAGAAACAAATTTTGTATTACGCAGCGCACTGCGAAATAGCGGTTCACGATAATCATCGCCAAGTTCTGAGTACAATAATCGCGACAGTAAATCCGCAAAGTGATCGGATCTAGCGCCGGTATTGTTTCGATTTCCAACTTCTTCATTATCGACCAGAAATGCCATTGTGGTTTTTTGGGGATTTTCTATTTCTGCCACTGCACGCAGAGCGGCATAGGACGCAAGACGATCGTCTTGTCCATAGGCAGCTATAAGCCCTCGATCGAAGCCCATGTCTCTTGGCGGGCCTGCCGGTACCAGAGCCAATTCCGCAGAAACCAGGTCAGCCCGGGTTACTCCATACTCACTTTCTAAAAAGCCAAGTACTTGATCCTCGACCTCACCCCCTTCAATCTGATCGGGTATATGCCCAACCACCGGATCTAAATCTTCCGGGCCGATAAAATCACCCAGTGTCTGGGAATTTCGACTACGGTCAACATGCGGTGACAATTCAGGAATCATGAAGATTGGATCAGCAGAATCTAATCCGATGGAAACATCCACAACCGTTCCATCTTTTTTGTCGATTCTTCCCAATAGTGCTAACGGCAAATTCGTCCATTGGTGATATTTCAATCCGCCATGATAGTTCGTTTGAAACAGCGCAAATTCATTATCCTGATAGAGTGGCCTACCTTTTAAATCCAATCGCGGCGAATCGATATGGGAACCAATGACATGAAAACCGTTTTGCAACGACTCTTCTCCAATCACCATCAAACTAATAGTTCTATCTCGATTAACTTCATAGATCTTGGTGCCAGGGCGAAGGTTGGTTGAATCATTTAACTCTTCAAAACCATTTGCCTCAGCGAATGCGATTGCTTCACTAACGAAACTCAATTCGGTTCTGGCCAGATGAATGAACGCTTTGTAATCTTCCGCGAATTGAAAGACTGCGTTTTGCTCTGCCTCAGTAAGTCCCACCCAGGACGACTCACAGTCCAACGCCTCAACACAGTCACTCTCGACCTGGGCACTTGTTTGTAATTGGAATGTTACTGCCAGGAGCAGAAAGAGTGTTGCTATTCTATGTCTCATAATATTCCTCAGCTCATTGCTAATTAGTCTGGATACTTCTCTACACACTTACTAAATGTTTCTTTGTCGATATTACCCCCAGAAAGAACAATACAAACCGCTTTTCCGGAAACCTCCAATTTGTGGCTCAAAAGCGCAGCAAGCGCGACGGCGCCACCAGGTTCGACTACTAATTTCAGATATCGAAATGCAAAGGCAATAGCCTTCGCTATTTCTTCTTCTGAAACCACCAGAAAATCTTCCACGGTTTTGCTATTGATTGACCAGGTCATTTCCCCCGGCGTTGTCGCCATTAGTGCGTCACACATGGTAGGAGTATCACCGGCAATTCTCACTCTTTTACCGGCTTGCCTGGATAAATAGTGATCATTGAAGTTTTCCTGCTCGACGCCATAAATTTTGGCCTGAGGGATTAAGGATGCTATAGCGGTGGACGTTCCGGCGAGCAATCCACCTCCACCTGCGGGCGTTAACACTGCGTCGGTTTCCAACCCTTGCTGTTGCAGCTGCTTTGCAATTTCAAGCCCAACGGTGCCTTGCCCCGACATAATGTCCCAATCATCGAAAGCCGGCACTAAAGTTGCGCCGCTTTCTGCTGCTATTTGATCTGCGATTTCTTCACGTGATTCTGTGGCACGATCATATTGACGCACTGTCGCCCCAAGGCGCTCGGTACCTTCTAACTTCAATTGCGGCGCTTCACTTGGCATAACTATAGTTGCCTTCATGCCCAGCAATTTGGCAGCCAGAGCAATACCCTGGGCATGATTGCCGGAGGAAAAGGCGACACAGCCCAACTCCTTCTCCACAGTGCTTAGCTGACACAAGCGATTGTATGCACCTCTAAATTTAAAGGCACCAATATGCTGAAGACATTCCGGCTTTATAAAAACCGAGCCATTCAAAGTTTCGTTTAAATAGCGATTACTTAGCAAAGGAGTTTCAATGGCAACACCTTGCAATCTTTCAGCAGCAGCTCGAATGGTTTCAATTGTTACTGTCATTTTAGCGTTTTAAGTATTGTCGATTCTTTTTGATCTTACGTTTTCTAGAGACTTGTTTCTGAGAAAGGTTTTGTTCGTCTTTAGTGAAAGGGTTTGCATCGCTGCGCAGTTCTATTCGCACAGGTGTACCTTCCAATTTCAGCACGTTTCTAAATGTTTTCTCCAAATAGCGGCTGTAGTGCGCGGGAAGTTTTTTGGTTTGTTTCCCATGGATCACAATGGTAGGAGGATTCTGCCCGCCGGGATGCGCATAGCGAAGTTTAATTCTGCGTCCATTCACAATCGGTGGCGCATGATCCAGAGTTGCACGTTCCAATATTTTCGTTAATTGATTCGTAGAAAGTTTCTTTTTTGCAGAACTGTGGGCTTTGTGAATTGATTTGTAGAGATCACCTACACCAGTGCCATGCATGGCTGAAATAAAATGAATTGCAGCGAAATCTACAAAGGTAAATCTCCTTCTAATATCCGACTTTATCGTATCCTTCTGATCATCCTCCATGCCATCCCATTTATTGATTGCAATGACTAAGGCTCTACCGCTATCAATTACATAACCCAGCAAATGCAGATCCTGTTCGACGATGCTGTCATGGGCATCTATTAACAACACGACTACATTTGCATCCTGAATGGCCTGCAAAGATTTCACTACCGAAAATTTTTCTACGGTTTCTTTGGTCTTACCCCGTTTCCTGATTCCGGCAGTATCTATCAGAGTGTATTTTTTGCCACGGCGCTCAAAGGGAATATAAACACTATCGCGGGTAGTACCTGGCTGATCGAAGACAACTACTCGATCTTCACCAAGCATGCGATTGACCAGAGTCGATTTCCCTACATTTGGCCGCCCGGCGATGGCAATCTTAATACCGGAGAGTTCTTCAGAATCCTCCTCAACTTCATCTTCATCTGCTTCTTTTAAGGCTTCCTCAAGCAAGTTATTGATGCCACGACCCTGGGTGGCTGTAATTGGAAACACCACGGACATACCAAGGCTATAAAATTCAGCACTTGCCTGATCTGGATCCAGTCCGTCGACTTTGTTAACGACTAATAAACTGTTCTTATCGTTCTTGCGCAGATACTCGACGATCTTTTCATCATCAGGAGTTAAACCATCTTTTGCATCAACGAGAAATAGACTAACCGTCGCTTCATCAATAGCTTGTAAGGATTGGGAGGCCATTTCAAAATCGATGCCTTCCTCATAACCTGTAATGCCCCCGGTATCGATAACGATAAAAGACTTTCCGCCATGCTCACCTTCACCATACTGGCGATCGCGGGTTAAGCCCGGCATGTTCGCAACTATTGCATCCCGACTTTTAGTTAAGCGATTGAAAAGCGTTGATTTCCCTACATTGGGTCTACCAACAAGGGCAATGACTGGCCTCATGACACACTACCTGGTGAGAGTGGAAAGTCTGTTACTGCAAGGTTAATGCAGTGAGAGTGCCGCTATTGCCGAACACGATAAGCGTACCGTCATCAGCAATAATATTGGCTCTTACTCCATCATTATCTATGCGAGTACGACCGACGATGCGCCCGTCGATTTGAGAGATAAGGTGTAGATAACCTTCGAAATCTGCAACAGCAACGTAATTATTTACCGCCCTGGGTGCAGTAATAGATCGATATTCTAAATTTTCGTTTTGCCAAACCACATCGTCTGAATTATCTCTAATTGCGACTAGATGACTCTTATCATCGCTGAAATAGAGATTACCGAAACCCTGATCCAGGCCATGATAACTGGAGGCTTCCATACCCCAAACGATGCGGCCGGATTGAATATCAAATGCCATGATGTTGCCTTGGTAACTGGATGCGAGCACACGAGAACCATCTAATAACAGATCGCCATCTATGTCGATAACGCGCTCAATGTCATATTCACCTTCTGGTACGGCGACTCGCTCCTCCCAGGCCCAGACACCATCTTCTGCTGCAACGGAAACCAATACACCATTACTGAATCCGGCGATTACCGATCCTTCCGGGGTAATAATTGGAGACGAAGTTCCCCGCAAGGTCAAAGCGGGCAAAGTAGTTTCATAGGTCCAGCGTTGGGTGCCGTCTTGCCGATCTAGTGCTACTAACTTTCCATCCACTGTTTGTGCGACAACAACATCACCATTCGTCTGGGGTTGCGAAAGTACTTCACTGGATACCCGTGATCGCCAAAGGATTACACCGTCGCTCTGATTCAACACGACAATTTCTGCATCCCGCGTACCAGCCATCACAATATCGTCGCCAGCACCCACGCCACCAGTAATGCTATCTTCCAACTCTACTCGCCAGACCACGTCTCCACTGAGAGAATTAACGGCGACTACATCACCATTTTCACTCGCTGCGAAGACATAACCGCCATCAATAGCTGGTGTAATTTCGTTGTAATTGTTGCCCTGGCCATTGCCGACGTTGACACTCCATTCACGAAAAATTTCCACCTCTTCGCTAATATCCGTTAGTTCAACCGGCGCATTGGGTTCTTCTTCAGAGTTAAATGGAATCCAGTCCAATCCACTTAAAGTCGAACATCCCAAGGTAGTTAAACACGCTGTACAGATAATGAATTTCTGCATTAGCCTGGATAAGCTTTGATTTCCTAACTTTAAAATCGCCATTGCAGTGCCTTACTAACTTTCGTCAGGAAGCTCATCCAGCTTCATGCGTAAAGAATCGCTGTTGGAACCAGCTTGTTGTGCTGCTACATAGGAATCACGTGCATCGATCAATCTATCCATGGCAACGTAGATATCGCCTCGTAACTCTGCAAATCCGGGTTCATAAGCCTTTGGATCGAGATTGTTAACGATGCTTAAGGCTCGTTCTGCCTCTCCACTGGCCAGCACTATTCTGGCTAATCTTAGACTCGCCGTTAGCATCAGACCTTCGTCTTCAGCAGTAAACAGTCCGCTGCGAGGATTATCGATTATCCATTGCAGCGCAGCTTCAGCTGCATCCAGATCGTTTGCAGCAACATGCTGCTGTGCCGCAAACAAGGCACCGTACTGGGCATAGATGGATCCGCTGGAATCCGTAATCAATTGCTCTGAAATTTCGATAATTTCGCTGCGCTCTTCCTCTGTAACCGCGACACCAGGCTCGGTAACAGCCAGGGTTAGTATTTGCTCATAGCTATCAGAGGCTGATTCTGAGGCTGAGGATTGGCTATTCTGCCAAAACAACCAAGAGGTATAGCCGCCCAATACAGCGATAACGATTAATGCCAGTTGTTTGCCATTCTCGTCCCACCATTTCTTGAGGGCTTCTATAGTTTCTTCTTCTGCCGCGTTTAGTGCCACGACTTACTCCTACTTAATCCAGTCTTAAAATTTTGCGCTCGAACGCTTGTTAGCGGCCCGAGCTGATTGGACCGCAATTTTACAGGTTTGTTCACTTGGAGACACCCTTCAGGAGGGCTTTAAAGACACTTAAAAGGCACTTAGCTTGCTGAATTTTCGAGAAATTCAGCTACTTTGAGTGGGATCGAGGTGATTTCGTGGGTCTCTGTATCAGAGGAGTCATCGAGGCGACGAATTTTTGCGCTTACTAGCGGGCTGTTTCCGTCATCCTCCCGCTCTAAAATAACAGCTATTCTCGCGCCGCTATTAAACGCCCGTTTGAGTTGGCTATTGAATTTTCCACCCCCGCAGTGGCTAATCACTCCCAAATCCGGCTGACTCTCACGAATAGCCTGTGCCATGGCCAATGTTTGTTCTGTGACATGTTGTCCGACACAGGTTACATAGACATCAACAGGCTTTAATGCCTGTTCGGGAATTTTCTGCAATGAATCCAGCATTAACACCAGTCGCTCAATTCCAATTGCGAATCCACAGGCTAGCGTATCGCGCCCACCCAATTGTGCAACGAGACCATCGTAGCGACCGCCTCCGCAAACAGCGCCTTGAGCACCGAGAGTGTCGGTAGTCCATTCATAGACACAGTTATTGTAATAATCCAATCCTCGAACTAACTTGGGATTTTCGACAAAGGCTATTCCCGCTGCACCTAATAGCGCTTGTAGCTCAGCATAATGTTGCTTGCTTTCGTCATTAACAAAATCATTGAGCTCGGGCGCGCCCTCAAGGGCAGCTTGTACCTCAGGGTTTTTACTATCCAGAACCCGCATTGGATTCGTGTGCATACGCTTACGGGCGTCTTCATCTAATTGCTCTTCCTTGAATTGCAAAAATTCTGTTAGTGCTTTACCAAATGTTTTTCTATCTTCAGCACTTCCGATGTTGTTTATTTCCAATGTTAAATAGTCTGCAATCTCCAGTTTCCGCCATAGCGATGCCGCGAGTTGCAGAACTTCCACATCGATATCAGGACCAGGCATGCCGAAAGCCTCAACCCCAAATTGGTGAAACTGTCGATAACGGCCTTTCTGTGGTCGCTCATGCCTAAACATAGCGCCCTGGTACCAAAGTCTTTGTTGCTGGTTATAAAGCAAGCCATGCTGATCGGCTGCTCTGACGCAACCAGCAGTTCCTTCCGGTCGGAGACTCAGGTTGTCGCCATTTCGATCATCAAAGCTATACATTTCCTTCTCGACGATGTCTGTCACTTCACCGATAGAGCGCTTAAACAATTGAGTATGCTCGAGAATAGGAAAACGTATTTCCTGATAGCCAAAGCGTTTCACAACCTGTTGAAACGTCGACTCAAGATATTGCCAACTTAGGGAATTATCGGGAAGGATGTCATTCATCCCCCGGATCGCTTGTAATTTTTTCATTATGTTTTTCTGATTAGCTAGAAGCGATCAAATCTTTAGCGGCCGCTTGTTTGTTTGCTACCCGCTGTCTGTTCTCAGCTCGAAGCAATTAAATCCTTTTCGGTAGCTCGCTTGTCTGCCACCCGCTTTCTGACCATTTCTTCCAGTTCATCTACCAGGTTCGCATTGTTAACTTTATGATCTGGAACGCCCTCAACATAAGCCAAATTGTTAGGGCTGGCACCTGTTAGTCCAATCTCCGCAACTTTTGCTTCCCCTGGTCCATTTACGATGCACCCTATGACGGCGACATCGATAGGAGTAGTGATATCTTCCAGGCGTGATTCAAGCTCATTGACCACAGAGATCACGTCGAAATTCTGCCTGGAACAACTCGGGCATGCCACTAAGTTTACGCCCTTATGTCTCAAGCCAAGACTCTTTAAAATATCGAATCCTACTTTTACTTCTTCAACTGGATCTGCGGCTAAAGATATTCGAATAGTATCGCCGATCCCTTCCATGAGTAATGCACCCAAACCGATTGCGGACTTAACGGTTCCTGAGCGTAAACCTCCTGCTTCCGTTATACCTAAATGAAAAGGCTGTTCGATTTGAGACGCCAGACCACGATAAGCCTCTAAGGTCATGAATATTTCTGATGCTTTAAGACTAATTTTGAAGTCAGTAAAGTTTAACTTATCTAATATGTCTATCTGGGTGAGCGCCGATTCGATCATAGCTTCGGCATTGGGTTCTTTATACTTTCGCAGTAGCGCCTTACCCAGAGAGCCAGCGTTTACTCCAATTCGCAGTGGAATTCCTTTGTCTTTCGCTGAATCGATTACCGCCCTAATGCGCTCCTCGCTGCCGATGTTGCCTGGGTTGATTCGCAAGCAATCTACACCGTATTCCAATACCTTAAGAGCAATTCGATAATCAAAATGGATATCAGCAACTAGCGGCACTTCTACCTGACTACGAATTTTCTTGAAAGCCTCAGCGGCGTCCATGGTAGGAACCGAGACCCGCACAATATCAACCCCAGCGGTCTCCAGGCGCCCTATCTGCCCAAGAGTTGCCTCCACATCGGTGGTTTCAGTATTCGTCATGCTCTGCACAGAAATTGGTGCGTCCCCACCTACGGCGACATCACCAACCATGATCTGTCGAGTCTTTCGACGATTAATCGGACTATTTGTTCTCATGAAACTACAATCCTACAGTGAGACGTGCAGAATTGTCGATGCGGATATTAGCGGAAACGTCTATTTCTGTACCGTTAAAGGTAAGACTGGTAAAAGGAGCATCCCCAAGCAGAATACTAAAAGGAGCATTACCTGTAATTTCGAGTATGTCGCCGGCGCCGCGAATATCACGGTAGATTTGATTTTGTTCTTCGTCGTTAATCTCGACCCAGCTTTCACCTGTAAAGGCAATTCGAAGTACATCTGATCCTGCGGAAGTTATTTCGATAATTCTATCTTCCGGTTCGGCAATCTCTGTCGGAGCAGCGAAAAAATCTTGATCTGCTGCGTTAACAACAATGTCTTCAGTGGTTGGATCGTTGGCTAAAGCAGATAGCGCGGAGATGAAATCGTCTGTTGCGGGCTCTGTATCTGCAGCGGCTTCTTGAGAACTAGCTGAGTTAGCAGCAGTAACCGTTTCTATGGCAGTTTCAAGAACCGCCGTGTTTGCTGGCGACGGTGCTGGAGTATTTAGTGCGGAATCCTGATTAACGTTGGGGAGAATACCCTCTTCTGGCTCTTCGACTTCCTCGGTAGGGCTAGATATTTCCGGCACTGCTACTGAAGATTCCTCAACAGTTACAAAATTATTGTATGCCCATAGTCCCGCAAATCCGCCAATGAATCCCACAATTGAAAGTACAACCCAGGGACGGTTCTTGTCTCTGCGCCGGCGAACCTGAATTAAAGTCTTTTCTTTTTCTTTCTCGACGAGTCGGATCGTGTATTGATCATACAATTCAAGCACACTATCTGGATCGAGCTCTAACAGTTCAGCGTAGCTCTTTACATAGCCTTTTGCAAAAACAGAGCCAGGTAGCTTTTCATAGTTATCGGACTCAATTGCCTTCACATAATGCATGGTAATATGCAGTTGGTCGGCAACTTCTTTTTCACTTAGATTTTGACGTTGACGCTCCTGCCGCAAGGTTTCCCCAGCTAAAGGTAAATTTCCGTTTACCGAATCTTCATCAAATTCATCCGCAACTTGTTCAGTTGGCATTACTTATCCTTTGATAAGCCTCATATTCCGGCGAATCCTGATAGAGAGTAGTAAGAATCAACGCAAAGCTGTCCACCAACTCCGCATTTTGGAATCTTCCTTCTATCTGTATGCCAGCCAAGAGAGCTCTCGGCGTGTGAGGGATACTATAAAAATCTGTAGTTGTTAAATACTGTTGAAAAACCTGACGTGACCCTGGCCAGTCTTCTTTTTCATACAAAATCATAGCCAGTTCTACTGCTGAAACATATAAATCGGGATTCATTTGCAGTGCTCTGCGAAATGCAAACTCTGCATCTGAATATTCATTCAATCTTATTGCACTGCGACCTAAATTTTCGAAAGCAATGGCGCGACCTTCGTAAGCGATATCCTCGGTTACCTGCTCCAATTGCTCATAGGCATCTTGGTAGCGCTCCTGACTGAATAACAGGGCCGCATAATTATTTCTCACGCGAGAATTATTTCGATCACTATTAATCGCCCGGCGGAAGTTGTCTTCTGCTGGGCCTAAATCCCCTTCCTGCTGATAGATTAACGCCATCACATTGAGGGCATCGGCACTGCGATCATCCAGTTCCAGGGCATTGGTAATGTGGCGCCGAGCATTAACGATGTCATTCTCGTCATAATAGGCCACGGCCAGCTGGATATAGGATTCCAGAGCCTGCTCTTCAGACGGTTCTACATTGAAGCCACCAGTCGTTGTAGTGACACAGGATGGCAACAGAGCTAGGGCCCAAACCATTGAAAAACAAGCAAAATATCTCATTCTGGACAAGATTCGCTCCCGATCGAACTAACGATCTACTTTACTCTATACTCTGTCGGCCATTACAGCCAGATTATCAGTCTTGTCGAAGACTTTTCCGGACTTCGATTCTGCCCGTTTTTTATGGCGATCACTCCGTTGTGTCTGGTCTGCAACGTCGCCCACCAGTTGACCGCAGGCCGCGCCAATGTCGTCAGCGCGAGTGGTTCGAACTGTCACGGTGTAACCGGCTTTCTGTAAAATCTGACGAAAGTTGCTTACTGAAGATCCGCTGGGAACCTCGTAATCGCTCAGTGAGAAGGGATTGAAGGGGATGAGATTAATTTTACAAGGCAGCGATTCTAATAGTTTTGCCAGATCTCTGGCATGCTGCCGATGGTCGTTAACGCCTTTTATCAGGGTGTATTCAATTACCGGTACGCGCTTATCTGACAAGCTTGCCATGTAGTCTTTTACCGAGCGTAATAGTTCAGCAATTGGATACTTCTTATTGATTGGCATCAGTTGACTGCGTAATTCATCGTTTGGTGCATGCAGTGAAACAGCTAACGATGCATCGGTGTAATCCTTCATTTTGTCTATTGCAGGAACTACACCAGAGGTGCTAATTGTTACTTTGCGTTTTGATAAACCAAATGCGCAATCGTCCTTCATGATATCGACAGCATCCATGACATTGTCGAAATTCAATAAAGGCTCCCCCATTCCCATCATGACAACATTACTAACTGGTCGTTCCAGCTTGTCATCATAACCGCCCAGGTGTTTGTTTGCCCACCACAATTGACCAACAATTTCGGCAGCCGTAAGATTGCTATTAAAACCCTGTTTGCCCGTTGCACAAAATGTGCAATCTAAAGTACATCCAGCCTGAGAAGACACACAAAGTGTGCCTCGACCCGACTCAGGTATAAAAACCATTTCAACTTTGCTACCGCTTTCAACTTCGATAATCCACTTATGACTACCATCAGTGGAAGCAAAGTCTTCAATTATCTTTGGTAATCGAATCTCGCTGTGTTCTTTAAGCAGCTCGCGCAGATTCTTGCTGATATCAGTCATGGCATCGATATCGGTGATGCCACGCTGATGTATCCACTTCATCACCTGATCGGCGCGAAATGGTTTCTCCCCATGTTCAGTAAACAAGGCTTTAAGTTTAGCTCTGCTGAGTCCTAGCAAATTTAGTTTTTCTGCCGAGACCATGGGACCGCCTATGTTGAAACCTTAGGAACAGATTTCGTCGTCGTTAAAGTAGTAGCTGACTTCACGTGCTGCGGAAGTGGTGGAATCTGATCCATGTACTGCATTCGCATCGATGGATTTTGCGAAATCTGCACGGATAGTTCCGGGTTCTGCTTCAGCCGGGTTGGTAGCACCCATTAATTCTCTATTGAGCGCAACTGCATTCTCTCCTTCGAGTACCTGCACAACAACTGGACCTGACGTCATGAATTCTATTAGATCGTCATAGAATCCTTTGCCTTTGTGCTCAGCATAAAACCCGCCTGCTGACTCATCATTCAATTGCAGCATTTTTGCCGCTACGATTTTCAGCCCAGCTTTCTCAAACCGAGAGTAAATTTCACCAATTACATTCTTGGCCACTGCATCCGGTTTAATAATAGAAAGAGTACGTTCGATCGCCATGATCACTCCCAAATCAGTATTGAAAAAGAGCGCGCATTATACGTGAGTATCTGGTGCTTTTGTACGTTTCGGATTCAATAAAAAGGAGAAAAAACCCGTTATTTCAGGGTTTTAGACTGCATAGCGCGAAAATAGTGGGCTAGTCTGCTGCTTCTTCAATCCAGGCAGCCTGAATCGCTTCCAGAATTTTCTCACCACTGCGTTCCGGGTCGTCATCGAATTCTTCCAGCTGGCAAATCCAACCGTGCAGGTCGACGAAGTTTACATACTGTGGATCTTTATCCGGATACTGGTCAGCCAACGCCATGGCAATATCGTAGACATCGGTCCATTTCATAGGCTGTCTCCATCGTAGTAGTTTGGCATTTCTTAATGTTCTTCTGACACCATATTAATGGTGTATTTTGGTATTTCAATGACCAGATCTTTGTCGGCAATTTTGGCCTGGCAACTTAAGCGGGATTCTGGCTCCAACCCCCAGGCCTTATCCAGATAGTCTTCTTCATTTTCTTCCGCTTCCTCCAAGGAATAAAATCCTTCTCGCACAATCACATGGCAAGTTGTGCAGGCACAGGATTTTTCGCAGGCATGCTCGATGTGAATATCGTTGGCAAGCGCAGCATCTAATATCGTTCCTCCGCTCTCGGCTTCAAATTCAGCACCTTCCGGGCAAATCACTTCATGGGGCTTAATGGTTAGTTTTGGCATTGGCCTGATTACATCTCTCTATTTACTGTTCCACTTCATCGATGGTTTCACCCTTAAGAGCTTCACCAATATGAAGGTCCATACGCCTCGCAGCGAATCCACTGCTTACGCGATTTATTTCTTCTGTTAGCTCATGAATCTGAGCGCTTGTGCCTTCTTCGAACAAGGCTTGCAGTTGAGCGATAGCCGCATCAATTTGCAATGACTCATCGCCGCTCAGCAAATTACCATCAACCGCTTTGGCTGAGCTAATTGCATCAATTAATTGTTGGGCTTCGATTTGTGCCTCACGCAGCGCCCGCACTTCCATATCTGCTTTAGCGTTATCGTGAGAAGCTTGCAGCATCTGTTCAATAGCATCGGCATCCAATCCATAGCTGGGCTTGACCTGAATTTCGGCAGTTTTTGCGGTACTCAACTCTTCTGCCATCACGCTTAACAAACCATCTGCGTCTACCTGATAAGTGACGCGAATTTTCGCTGCTCCCGCCACCATTGGCGGAATATCCCGCAATTCGAATCGCGCCAGGGAACGACAATCGCTGACTAATTCTCTTTCCCCTTGCACAACATGCAGTGACATCGCTGTTTGACCGTCTTTAAAGGTGGTGAATTCTTGCGCTTTTGCGACCGGGATTGTGGTGTTGCGAGGAATAATTTTTTCTACCAACTCCCCCATCGTTTCAATTCCCAGGGAGAGTGGCGTGACATCTAGTAGCAAGAAATCGTCAGCAGACTTATTCCCGATTAGCACATCAGCCTGAATACCGGCGCCAATAGCTACCACTTTATCCGGATCAATATCGGTCAGCGGTGCTTTTCCAAAATATTCTTCCACCGCCTCTCGCACAACAGGCATTCGCGTGGAACCACCAACCATGACTATGTTATCGATATCTTCGACTTCCAATTTCGCATCTCGAATTACGCGCCGGCAGGTGAGAATTGTTCGTTTTATTAGGTCTTCAGTGATTTGCTTAAATTCGTCGGCGCTAATGGAGCCAGACCAACCAAGAAAATCAACTGCAACGCTATCGGAATCACTGAGTTGATGTTTTATCGAATTGGCATGGCTGAGCAATTTTGCGTTGTCCATCAAGTTTAATTCTTGAATGCCTGCCGCTTGCTTAATCCTATCGGCGATTAAGTGATCAAAGTCGTCGCCACCCAACGCAGTATCACCGCCAGTGGCCAACACTTCGAATACACCTTTCTGTAAACTCAATAGTGATACGTCGAAAGTACCTCCGCCGAGATCGAAAACCACGACGTTTCCTTGATCCTTACTATCTAATCCATAGGCAACAGCCGCAGCTGTTGGCTCATTTAGTAAACGCAGGACTTTTAAGTCGATTAGCTTTGCCGCGTCTTTTGTTTGTTGTCGTTGCGCGTCATTAAAATAGGCCGGAACCGTAATGACTGCGCCCTCTAGTTTTGCTTTCAAACAAGATTCAGCTGTATCAACCAGCGCTTTAAGAATATCTGCAGATACTTGGATTGGATTCTTTACTCCTGCCGCAGTGATAATTGCCGGCGCAGCGTCTGCTTGCTCCTGATCAAAATCAAAATGTTGGAATAGAGGAGTATTCGAAACTTCTGACAAGGCTCGACCCAATAGTCGTTTGGCAGAAGCTATGGTGTTCTTTGGATCATCAACCAAGCGCTCTTTCGCAGCGATACCCACAACTGGCTCAGTCGATGATGAATAATTAACAATGGAGGGCAGCAAATAATTGCCGTGTTCATCCGGTAATACTTCAACTCCACTGCCACAACTCGCTGATACCAGTGAGTTGGTAGTGCCAAGGTCGATACCCACAGCGATGCGATGAGCTGGCGCCGAGGATTTTCCACCTGGTTCTGAAATTTGAAGTAATGCCATCTCTATTGCTTACTCAGTATCCGAGTCTCTGCTCTTCTCCAGCCTCAATTTCCAGCAGCAGCTTGTGCAAGAATTGCAGTTCATGAAATATTTTTTTAGCGTTTACGAGTTCTCCTTCGGAAACCTCAGCTGCAAAACCAGTTTGCTTGACGACCATTCTTTCCTTAACATCTTTTTTAAGTCTCTCTAATTCCGCCAAGGCAGAATCGTTCTTCGGTAGCTCTTCCAAAGATTCCCGCAACTGCATCTGCTCCATTAACAAATCCATACCTAAATCATTCTGGCTTACAGATTCAACATCCAAACCGTGCAGTGAGAGCAAATACGCTGCGCGTTTAAGCGGTGCTTTCAGCGTCGTGTAAGCTTCGTTTAAGTAACTGGTCATCTGTACCGCGCGTAGCTTCTCTTGTTCTTCAGCGGCAGCAAATTTGTCAGGATGCATCTCTATTTGTAGCTCTCGATACTTAGCGGTGAGAATATCCACATCCAAATCGAATGATTCAGAAAGATCAAACAACTGAAAGTAGTTTTGATTGATTTGCTGCACGATTTGTTAAGTTGCGACTTATTTTTTGATTTGAACGAGGAGACAAATGACCACGAATTCAGCGCATATCATGGCTTATACGCTGAAACTTTCTCCGCAACCACATTCGCCCTTTGCATTGGGATTCTTGAACTCAAATCCTTCGTTAACTCCCTGTTTTACGAAATCCATTTGTGTTCCATCGATGTAAACCAGGCTCTTGGGATCCACAATAATCTTTACGCCCTGGTCTTCGAATACCTGGTCACCTACTTCGATCTTGTCGACAAACTCCAATACATAGGCCATTCCGGAACAACCGGTAGTAGTTACTCCTACGCGAATTCCTAGACCGTGCCCACGAGATTCAAGTTGATCCGTGACATGCTTAGCTGCATTTTCAGTTACGGAAATTGCCATTTCTTACTTTCCTGAATTACTCTGTGTTTTCGCCACGTTTGGTTTTTACGTCGGCAATAGCTGCTTTAATCGCATCTTCCGCCAAGACAGAGCAGTGAATTTTCACCGGAGGCAATCCAAGTTCATCTGCAATATCTTTGTTCTTAATTTCAGTCGCTTCATCGAGGGAGCGACCTTTAACCCATTCGGTTAGTAATGAGCTCGAAGCGATAGCAGAGCCGCAACCGTAGGTCTTAAATTTCGCATCTTCAATAACGCCATCATCATCGACTTTAATCTGTAGTCGCATAACGTCGCCACAAGCCGGCGCACCGACCATACCTGTTCCAACATTCACGTCGTCATCGTCCATTTTGCCGACGTTTCGCGGATTCTCGTAGTGATCTAACACTTTGTCTGAATAAGCCATGATTTCCTCAATTACCCCGAAGGGTTAAGCAGCTACCTGTAATAATAAAATCTTAGTGAGCAGCCCATTGCACCTGGTCTAAATCGACACCGTCTTTGTACATATCCCAAAGCGGAGACAATTCTCGGAGCTTAGCTACTGCTTCATGTATTTTTTCAACGGCATAGTCAATTTCTTCTTCCGTTGTAAAGCGCCCTACAGTCATTCGCAGAGAACTATGGGCGAGCTCGTCATTTAATCCTAAAGCTCTTAATACATAAGATGGCTCAAGACTCGCTGAAGTACATGCGGACCCAGAAGACACAGCAAGGTCTCTTAACGCCATCATCAATGATTCACCCTCAACAAAATTGAATGAGATATTCAAATTGCCGGCAACTCGATTATCAACATCGCCATTTACATAAACTTCTTCGATATCATTAAAGCCATCTAACATCCGATTGCGTAGCTTTAATACGCGCTCGTGCTCTTCATGCATTTCTTCTTTCGCAATGCGATACGCTTCACCCATTCCGACTATTTGATGAGTCGCTAATGTACCGGATCGCATACCTCTTTCATGACCACCACCGTGCATTTGTGCTTCGATTCGTATTCTCGGCTTACGTCTTACATAGAGCACGCCAATTCCTTTCGGCCCATAGATTTTATGTGCCGTCAGTGACATTAAATCTACTTGCATAGTTTCCAGGTCAATCTCTATTTTTCCTGCACTCTGGGCAGCATCGACATGAAAGACTACGCCTTTTTCACGGGTAATTTTGCCGATGGCTTCGATGTCATTAATTACGCCGATTTCATTATTTACATGCATTAACGAAACCAGAATGGTGTCTTCACGAATCGCATTGGCAACTACATCGGGTGAGATTAATCCCTTCGCGTCGGGATCCAGGTACGTAACTTCAAAACCTTCTCGCTCTAACTGGCGACAGCTATCCAATACGGCTTTATGTTCAATCTTCGAAGTGATGATGTGCTTGCCTTTTTTTCCGTAAAAATGAGCAACACCTTTTATTGCCAAATTGTCAGCTTCAGTTGCGCCTGATGTCCAAACGATTTCCCGAGGATCGGCATTGATTAAATCGGCGACATGACGTCTTGCAGTTTCAACTGCTTCTTCGGCTTTCCATCCCAACGAATGTGAGCGGCTGGCTGGATTACCGTAGTTACCCTCCAGGGTTAAACACTCCATCATCTTTTCGGCGACACGAGGATCGACTGGCGTGGTGGATGAATAGTCTAAATAAATCGGAAATTGCATACTTTTCTCCGCCTCTACAACATTACAGGCTACTTGCTGGAACTCTCATTTCTTTATCTTGAATCTCCTTCATGTCAGTCATGAGGAGTTGCTTGCGATCTTGATTTTCAGCGATGCGTTTAACTTCACTTTTCGCGACCAGGTCGGCCAGACTAATTCCTTCGAGAAAAGTATGAATCTGATCACTCAGATCTTCCCATAGATAATGAGTCAAACATATTTCACCACCCTGACAATCACCGGCACCGCCACATTTTGTGGTATCTACAGATTCATTTACGGCATCGATGATTTCCGCGATGTAGATTGCCTCGGATTGGCGCTCAAGTTCGTAACCGCCGCCGGGACCACGCACACTGTTGACCAAGGCACTCTTTCTTAACTTGGAAAATAGCTGCTCCAAATAAGACAGTGAGATCGCCTGCCGCTGAGAAATATCCGCTAGACTGATTGGGCCCTGATTCTTATGCAGCGCGAGGTCCAGCATAGCTGTTACCGCATATCGGCCTTTGGTTGTTAGACGCATGGAATAGCCTGTATCAAGTCTTAATCGTAGGAGAAATTATCGAATACCTAAGTAAAATAGTCAAGTATAGCCGGGAGGCACAAAATGCCTGCTTTACAATTTAAGCCTTAAATATCAGATAGTTAGCTACGTTCGTAGACTATTGTCGATGGTGCCTTACCGAAATCGTCATCGATTTCATAGCCGAGAGATTTGGCAATTAAGGCAATAATGGCCAGGTGATGAGTGGAATGGCTGATCAGTCCCATCAATTCACGATCAAAGGTACTGGGAATTTCTGCCAGAGGGCTTTCAGGGTGAACGGTTTCCCGCACCTCTGCAGTTCTTCCGAGCACCTCAGTCAGATCTAAACACTCTATCCTCCTACTTACAGAAGTTAGAGCGAAGCTTGCAGCTTCCAGATTAGTCTCGATGGATTTATCTCTTTTTCGCTCATCGTAATCAATAACGCCGGATTGTAGTCCTGCAAAGAAGCAATGATAGCGATCGAGAATATGGCGCATATGAGCGCCGATTGAAGAAGTGGCTTCGGACTTGGATACAAAAGATTCTTGGTACAGTAATCCCAGAAGTTGTTCGCATTGTGTAATACAGTGTCGACAACCCGCGATTAACTGATTTGCAACCTGCCCTGATGCTGGGCTGGAATCTACTGCTCTGGGATTTTTCATTAAATGACCAATACCGCTTGCTATGGCACAATCCAGCCCAAGAGCTCGCTGCACCTTGTTGTGACTATAGCACACCGCCTATAGCCCTACTATGATAGCGGCCGCAAAACCCACTCTGCTGTGCTATGTGTTAAGACCTCTAAACACACTTGTTTATTGCACAGGAATAAAGATTCTTATGTGCTACTTTTCACTATAACTGAAGTCTCCAGTCTCTCATTAATTAACTTAGTAAAACTTATTCCCAATCAATGAAACCCGACTTACATTGTCACAGCTTTTACTCCGACGGAAATCATTCGCCAGACTTCCTCTTTAAACGTGCAGAAGAGAATGGAGTTACACATTTAGCGATAACCGATCATGATTGCATCGATGCTTTCGAAAAACCCCTGGATGAATGTTATGAACTAACACTTATACCGGGGGTTGAGATCTCTAGCGATTGGGATAACCAGGAAGTTCATCTGGTGGGATTAGGAATAGATTGGAAAAATCCACTCTTAAAAAATCTATTAATAGGACAACAATTAGCCCGAAAATCCCGGATTGAATCGATTGATCAACTACTAAGCAAGAACGGCATTGACGGATTGATGAATTATTTAAACCAGTTGCCTTGCGTCGCTTACACCCGTAGTCATGTCGCAGATTTCTTAGTTGATAGCGGGCATGTTAAGAATAAGCAAAAAGCCTTTAAGCAATATTTGGGAAAACGAAGCAAAGCCTATGTTCCGTTTAACTGGCAGACGCTAGCAACGGTAATTGAAACAATTCAAAAGGCAGATGGCATGGCAGTGCTCGCTCATCCTGGAAGATACTCGCTAAGTAAAAGGAAGATGGAATTACTGATTGAGCAATTTGCTAAGCTTGGTGGCGATGGGATAGAAGTGAGTTATGGCGGTATCGATCCGATGATGCAAAAAAAATTGGAACTACTGGCCGACTCTTCTTCTTTATACGTTTCGATGGGATCTGACTTTCACAATGCTGAGGCACATTGGACCGACATCGGAAAATATCCAACTCCCAGTGCGGCAGCCATAAAAAATGCCATCTGGAATCATCCAAGATGGCATTTCGAAACTAGTTGAAATTTTACTTGCGTGTTAAGCCTGCAACTACATCGCGGAAAATATCCAACAATGTTTCATGCTTGTAATCGGTGAACTCGCCAGCATCCATAAACATTCCATGCTCTTCACAAGCTTCATACTCCAAATGGCTTTGTTTCTTATCGTTCAACTTCACCATTGGATCACCACAGCGTGGGCACTTAATATCTCTTACCGTGTTGTAGGTCTTTCCAACATCCGGATCACCGCTGTCCGCGAAATCAGCCATCCAGTCGCCTTTTAACTGTTCGGCTTCACCATTGTCGAACCATAGACCTTTACAACTATTGCATTTATCGATGATCACCTGACCCTGAAGGGTCTCGATCTTCAGTTCCTGCATCTCAGAATTGCACTTCGGACAGTCCATCTATATCTCCTTAAACTGGGCTCTCTCATTCAGAAGGCCCGAAACTCGCTGGTTTGAGCTCGCTTTTGCCATTTTCGGCAAAGATTTCAAGCTACCCAAAACCCGTACGGACCGCATTTTATCTAATATTCCGGAGGAAGACCAAGCCCAAATTTTGCTTTCTGAAAGTGTGTAAAAACTGCACATTTATTAAGTCTTCATTCACATTCCAGGCGCTAATATTCGTAAAAAATAACCCATTGTAAGGAATTCTGACTCGTCAGATTGGAGGTAGATCATGAATCGCTTGCGACTATTAGCTTTGATAGCGCTTCTTGGAACGTCTCAAACAACATTTGCGTTGACTGGCTCTGCCAACGTGAGCAGCGCCTGCGCTACCTTGGAGTTTATGGCCAAGATGGTGACGCTGAATGCCATGCTTCCCCATGACCTGGATGACATTTACGAGCTGGAAGACATGGAATATCAGTTAATGGAAATGAACAGCCTGGTATGCCAACCAGTAATTTTGACGGGTTACACCAGAGGCAATAGTACTTACAGTAATGGCTCGATCGTATCGGCGGATCTTTACTATGACCCCTGGTTTTTTCCAAATGGGCAGTTATTTTTCCTCGCGCCAGGTGAAAACACGACTATTTACCACCCAAATGGTCGAGTAATGGCTTACCACTGGATGCATGGTGATCAAGCCATCTTCTGGCCGAATGGTGAACTGGCTACGGAATATTTTCGTACCTTTGACGTAACCTGGTATTACCCCGATGGCAACATAATTACCTATGACGCAGGTTATTCCGGCGGACGTTGGTTCTATCCTTTTGGGCGTCTCGATGGCGGCATCGGGCAGGAAGCAATATCCAGTAATTGGGGGTTAGAAGACGAAGATTTTACTTTTTTGAATTTTACCTCGGATGGATTTTTGTTCACGACGCGGGAGAGAATTCGGCGCAAACTAATTTTCGACGATTTCGACTTGCTCGATGTACCAGGTGTATTGCTTCTAATAACGCGGCTATATCAATTTAATGACACCGCAAAGCAATTCACTCCGGCAGATGTGAATATTACCGGGGCACCTTATTAGTTTCAGCAGGCTATTTTCAGAAGTTGTTTTATAAAACTCAGGCCGGTGAAATTCTCACCGGCTTTTGTTTGAGTAATGACTAGTAACTGTATTGCGCGGAACGACTCTCTAGTTCAGCGACATCGATTTCACCACTTTGACACTGCTGCACATCAATTTTGCTTAACACGTGAACCTTATCGGGCCTGCGATTAGCATTAACCTCATCTTCACCAAGACCTTTTAAAATTACCGAGATACTTTCATTTTCTGGCAGTGCTCTCAAAGTTGAACCGTAGTTACACATGGCGACATACAGATTTCGTTCAAAGTCATTAACGTCTTCGTGCCAACGCTGAACATAGCGTTGTTCCGCAAGCTCAGTCTGTTCTCTCAACTCTGCTGCTTTCGCGATGGCCTGCTCCCGTAATGGTTCGAGACTCACTATCAATTCATCGAGACGAGTACTCAACTCAGACTCAACTGAAGAATCTGCGATTTGCTCTGAACTTTCTGCCGACCTCAAGTCAGCTTGGATCTGATTTATCTGGTCGATGTTGTCCTGCAAGCGTTCCCGCATCGCGTCTAAAACACTGCGCAAAATTTCGTAATCTGACTCGTCTACATCTCCAAGTGCACGCAATGATCTCGCTGAATCCGAAGCTTGTTGAATTGCATTATTTACCATGAGCGAATAGTCGACCTTGGCAATTCGCTCAAGCATGCTGTTATAGAAGCTGCTCGCTTCTTCTTCGTTGGTTTGTGGCGACAGAGAAGTAAGTGGAGTAGCACCCTGCATAAGTCTTTGGAAGGGATTTTCGCCAGACTGCATTGACAGCATTGCCGAGTTAAGGGAAGCAAGACTCAAGCGATTGCGCTGATTGGCGAGAGGCGTTCTTACTTCGATGAGTACACCCTGGCGATATAAATAAGTTGCATTAACTCCGCCGACACTCATGCCAAACAGTCCGAGGCCCTGATTCAAATCAAGGGCATCTTCAAGCACACCAGTAAATATTTCTATGTTTCCCTGCAAATCCGGCAAGTCAAAATCCTGTGCTCGAGCATCGTGACCGCTTAGCAAACTAGAAAGTGTAAGAGTGAATACCAGGGTAGCTTTTTTCATTTACTCTACCTACCGTATGTCGCCCTGATAACTGACAAACTGGGCTATCTGTTGCAATGAACGAATAGTCGCATAATCACTGTCGACTAACTCCTGATACCCTACGCGCATATCTTCCAGATCTTGCAAGCGTTGTTGCTCGAAGAAAGCGTAAATAATATCCAGGTTCTCAGCGGTAGTTTGCTGAGTTTGCTCCATCACCGCTTGCAACAACTCGATATTATTGCTGTCCTGCCGATCTTCTATGCGCTGAACCAAGGCATCAATCGCCTCTTCTTGTTCCTGTTGGAACGCCAATAAACGCGAGTTCAAGGAAGAGTCCTGATTGGCATTTCCACCGAATGAGATCGACACTCCTTCATCACTTGAGACAACATTCACGTTTAAAAGCAGGATGGCGAGCATGGCAAAAGAAGCAGCGGTTGGCACCCACTGCAATTTATTCCAAAAACTGAAGCCAGAGTTCGACACACGATGTTCACGACGAAATAACTCCATTCCTCTATCCCAATGAGGAACCCTTTGATCTTGCCATTCATTGAGACTGCTTTGCGCCATTATTAGTGTTTCTAACTCGGTACTGCAGTGTTCACAGGAATGTAAATGATTTTCCATTTCATCTTTGGCCAAAGGCGCCAGGTCATCTGAAAAATATTCCTGGAGTAGATGTTCGGTTTTAGGACAGGACATTGTTTTCCTCCGAAACGACTTTCAATTTCTTTAGTGCTGTGTAAAAACGGGTTTTCGCCGTGTTTTCTGAAATGTCTTGCATGTCAGCGATCTGTTCGAAGGTCTGGGATTGAAAAATTTTAAGCTCAACAATCAACCTCTGTTCGATCGGAATCTTTCCTAACATGGCTATGATTTCCTTATTCCGCAGCTGATCACCTACCAATTTATCCGGTTCTAAATTTGATTCACCCGGAATCGATTCAAGAATATCAGTTTCATCCTGATCGCCGATTCGAGTCTGGGTAGAAAGCAATCGCTTTCTTCTATGCAAATCAACAGCCTTGTTGTGCGCAATGCGAAAAATCCAGCTACTAAATTTCGCGTCTCCACGAAAGCGATGCAAATTGCGATAAACACCGAGAAACACTTCCTGCATCAGATCCATGGCATCTGAACTGTTTCCCATCAGACGCAAGCCATGGTTATAGATCTTGCTTTCATAGCGCTTAACCAGTTTTTCCCAGGCATAGGCCGACCCATTAAGAGCTGCAGCAATTAACGCTTCGTCTTCGTCGATCAGACTCATGGTCACCCTGTCCTACAGTAAAACTACCTACTTCCCTGAATATATCGGTCGAGTAAGTATTTGATAAACCGCAGAATACTGGTTTTGAAGACTTAGTCGCAAGGAAGCCGTAGAAAGTTTGGACTTCGCGAGCTTATTCGGGTTGAAAGGAGTGTAAATCAGGTTCTACCAGGGTACCCCAGATACGATTGAATGGGTGTACCAGGTCGGTATCGCCCGCTGCATTCTCCATCGGCAGGTCTCTATTTGCCCACTCGAATATTGAATGTTGTAAATTTTTAACGTTGCTGTACCCCAGCGATTCCAGTTCGGCAGCCACTCCCGCAGAACGATAACCAACCGAGCAATACACAATGATAGGCGCGGACTTGTCACTAAATTGGGCTGCAACTCCTGCTCCAGTCTCAATATTCAGCGCTTGATTCAAGTGACTGACTGCAAATTCTTCTGCTGCTCGCACATCGATAATTATTGGCAGCGATTGAAATTCAGCTTGGTATTGGGAATGAAGCTGTTGCGTCGAGACAGATTCCACTTCTGGAAATTCTTCCGCGATGCGTTGATCGATGGATTCCCAATCGACGCCGAAGAGTCGAAAGAAAAATGAAGCGAATATGACGAGATTCATTAATGGGCCGTCAAATTGTGAATCGTGTCTAAATTAAGACCGTCTTCGAGACCAAATCCATACACCGGTAATGGCCATAAATAGAAATAGTATCGCCATTACATCGACTAAAATTACTCCCAGTGCGCCAAAAATCCTTCCACTGTGTATGTCTAGTAAAATTCGCTCCCAGCTTACCAGTGATGCCCTGTAATCAGTTTGCAAAACTTGCGCAATTTCTTCACTTAGTTGAGTCTTATTTCCCCACTCGATTTCTAAGGGCATATTTACAACTGTGAAACTAAGCCCTTCCAAGTCAACTCGCACAAGTTCACCAGTGCGCTCAAGATAGACCTCAGAATTTTGGTCAACGCCAATGCGCAGTATGCCGGAAGGGATGCCAACCAGGTTTCCAAGCGTCTCCACCAATTCACCACTCTCGGTTAGCAGTAAGATTTGGTTACTAGTAGAAAGCGCGAAACCAAAATCGGTTGCAACTGCACCAACTAACTCGGAAAAACTGCCTGCAATTCTCTGCTCATTGAAATAAATAGCGTCGGCTAAATGGGAGGCGGAATTCTCACCAATTTCAAAATTGCTCAAAATTGATGGCGCCTCAATACTGTACCAATTGAGCAACAGAGTAGATCGAATAAATTGCGTATCCAGATTCAGGTTTGGACTGTAATGCAGAATTAGACCAGAAAGAGAAAGAACGATGACGAACAAGGCACTAATAATCCCCATGCGACGATGGAGGTTGAGTAGCGAGCGAAGCTTTATTCCTGAGTTTACAACTTCGTTATTCGAATTATTTTTCTTCAAAACCGAATATCAATCGAGGGCTTGGACTAACTCCTTAGGTGGAAACGGATTCTGCCAGATAAAGCACAAGACGGGAAACATTTGTCATTGCTTTAACCGATAAAGTGGCACCGCTAATGCCATCAATATGTCGATCAAGTCGTTGCTTGGGCTGGATAGTCGCACCATTAAATTGACGTGTAAAAAAGTCATACTTTATCTCCCAGCCACGAGATTCACGAAAAGCCAGTACTTTAACTTCTTCGATCTCATTCTTAGCCACGACCAGGCCAATTGTAATTGGTTCAGTCTTGCCAATTTCATCCACAATCCAGGCGGAGCGTTGCTCGTCTCCCCAATAGCGAAGTCGCAGATAATCGGGTGCATGGCCTAAGATTGACTGGGCCACGTCCTTAGTATCTCCGGTCAGCCAAACCGTGCTACTGGAAGGTAATTCACCACCAAATACTCGCGCCAGGAATTCCTCTGGCGCGATGTGATCATCACTGGCATACACGAATGGTAGCGTGACCAGTAATAAAGTAATTCCAAATAGTTTTAGTAATAGGTTTTTCATACATATAGGGCCGAATTAAAATTGCCAGCCAATCCCCAAATTAAATCCATCTAAATCGCGGTCTTTATCATCATCTTCAAACTGATAATCCAACTTAACCACGGCGTTGTCTGTAATCCACCAATTGAATCCCGCCAATAGTCGGTTGGTTGCGGTATCGGTAGCAGAGCCAAAATTACTGCCTGCCCATTCGTTAGTGCGTTCATGCCGAACAAAGGCGCCAAAACGAGGACTGAATCGATAAGAAGGTTCGATGTAGTAGCCATATTGCCGTTCGCGACCGAGTCCGTTGTTACTAAGATCATTGTTTGCGACTAGCTCAATGGAACTATCGATATCCCATTCTGCCCAAAGGGCTCGCAATCCCCAGGGACCACTCTGATAGGCAATGTGCGCTTCTGTAAGCAAACCATCGAGGCCATCAACAGCATTCCCGAAAATATCGAATACGCCATCGCGACCGATATTGCCTCGAGTACTACCATCCTGGGTCATATCCGACTGATAGTGCAAAGTAACACCGAGCTCTAATCCTGGAACTCCGGTATAGCGCAGACGTCCGGTATAACCCAGCGCATCCATTTCTGACCGCGCACCACTTTGTCGAGAATCGCGGATAGCAAGCTCACCGCCGTTACCTGATTCAAAGAACAGCCCTTCGTGTACTGCTAAATCGTAACTAAATCCCTGACCGAGTTGGCCCGCGAACTTTATGCCATTCACTCGATAGGTCGTAGGAATGATTCGAGATTCTATCCGGTTTCTTTCAACCCCATAAAAAGTGTTAGGTTCGTGGGTTTCATTTAAAAGCCCAATAGGTACCAAATGCATACCAGCTAACACACTATGGTTGTTCGTGTAATCCCATTCCAAATAAGCTTGTTCCAACTCTATCGCACCGGGAGAGCGAGCATCATCATTAATAAAGGAATGTTCTACTTCTAATTCAGAGTTAAAGCGCAGAGATTCGTTGAATTCATGATTGAGAAAAATTACGAAGCGCTGCACGTCTAGTTCTTTTGTAGATGAACTAGAAGTTTGATCGTTATAGAGAACTTCGCCATAGGCACCAATCGTCGTTCGATCCGTCCAACTGCTGCCGCGTGATTGCGGTGAATCCAGAACTTCACCAACCGCTTCGATGCGCTCACTATTTTCTAGCGCTTGAACCACTACGGTTTGGGTTTGATTTCGCGCGGAATCTAGTTCTTCACGCAATAGCTCGAGTTCTTGTTGCTGGCGCTGCACTATTTCCCAAAGTTCGGCAACACTGGGTTCGTTGTTCTGACCTAGCGCTGTGCTGCTCATAGCCACACAGATAGAACCAATGATTAAAGAGAGGGACTGCTTACTTCTCATCTCTTGATATTTCTCCACTTAAAGTTTTTCAGATAGCGCGCCATTGGTGGCGCTTTTAGCAATTCAGTAGAGCGAGAATATAGCAGTAGATATCTAAATGCAAATCATTCTCATTTAGATTAGCATAATTATTGAAAAACACGCAGAAGCCCCGAGAAATGGTGCTCGAGAAGAAAATTAGTAGATGGAATTTGAGGATAGAACGCAGGCAGCGAACTGGGTGTCTAGCCAAACCGGATTGGAAACCGCCTTGTGAGCGGTATTTCTAGAACTATCCCAGCGTGCTGCTTGATCTGCTTTCTTTAAGAGCTCCGCACTAAGCGGCTACTTGTTGTTCACTAAGCATTTGACTCGCTGCTCCCATGAAGGCGTTCAGGGAAGAAGCGATTATGTCTTTGCTGATGGCGACGCCACTGTAGCGACGACCTTCACATCGAATCTGGATATAGGTTACGGCTTCGGCATCAGCACCTTGACCAAGAGCATGTTCGCCGTACTCCATGATTTCGAAATCTAAATTTATGGCGGATTTTAATCCTTCTACAAATGCGCCAAGCACACCATCGCCCTCTCCACTAATGGCAATGTCCTTACCGAAGTAATCGATATGAGCTTTAAAAGTTTCTCGACCTTCTTGCTTTTCGATGGTGAAATTTTCGAGGCTTAACATTTTTTCATTGTTCAAATAATGGTTGTTGAACAAGTCCCATATTTCATCGGGATGAATTTCGCCACCAGAATCTTCAGTCGATTTTTGCACAACACGACTAAATTCGATCTGCAACCAACGTGGTAATTCGAAACCAAACTTGTTTGCCAGTACGTAAGCAACACCACCTTTACCGGATTGGCTATTAACGCGAATAACATCTTGATAAGTGCGACCAATATCGCGGGGATCAATTGGCAAATAGGCAATCTCCCAAGGAGTTCCTTCCTCATAAATATCCAAGCATTTTTTAATGGCATCCTGATGAGAACCGGAGAAAGCAGTAAATACGAGATCGCCAGACCAGGCTTGCCGGGGATGAACATCGATCTGCGTGCATTCACGCACCACAGAAACGATTCGGTCCATGTCGTGCAGATCCAGCTCGGGATCAATTCCCTGACTATAAAGATTCATGGCCATGATAACGATGTCCATGTTACCGGTGCGTTCACCGTTGCCGAGCAAGGTACCTTCTACCCTTTGCGCGCCGGCCATCACTGCCAGTTCGGCGGCACCTACTGCACAACTTCTATCATTGTGTGTATGCAGACTAATAATTACTGAATCGCGATTCTTTATGAGGCGGCCAAACAATTCGATTTGATCGGCATAGACATTGGGTGTTGCCATTTCCACTGTGGCTGGAAGATTGATTATTACCGGATTTTCCGGTGTAGGTTGCCACACTGCATTCACCGCATCGCAAACCTCAACGGCAAAATCGATTTCTGTTCCTGTAAAGCTTTCTGGTGAATACTGAAATATCCATTCAGTTTCTGCTTGCTGAGCTGCGCAATTAACGACTTCCTTGGCTCCGGTAACTGCGATATCGACAATACCGGCTTTGTCAGTTTTAAAAACCTTTTCCCGCTGCACTATGGAAGTTGAATTGTATAAATGAAGAATGGCTCTGCGCGCACCTTTAAGAGATTCGAATGTGCGTCGAATGAGCTCCGGTCTGGCCTGAGTTAGCACTTGAATTGTTACGTCTTCTGGAATTTTGCCTTCTTCTATCAGGCTGCGGACAAAATCGAAGTCTGGTTGCGAAGCCGCTGGAAATCCGACTTCGATTTCTTTAAAGCCTACTTCCACCAGTAGCTCAAACATTTTTTTCTTTTGCGCAACGGACATCGGCTCGATAAGAGCCTGATTCCCATCGCGCAAATCAACGCTACACCATCTCGGTGCTTCGCTGATTACTTTGTCTGGCCAGGTTCGATCTTTTATATCGATTGGCTGAAAAGATTTGTACTTTCTATGATCGAAGCGGCTGCTGCTCATTCTCCCTCTCCCGGGTCCATACTTCCGCGCCATTTCCGGTTTTCACACGAATTCGTTTGTCTTTCTATGTTCCTGTTTTCTATTCCCTATTTCCGTGGCCTTTTTGAGGCTGCTGTTGCGGGGCTTGAGCCTGTTTAACTCGGTGCCATACCGCCAGCTGGAGTTTCAGAACTATAGTGGAATTTGGATAGTGATTCTACACATATATTCCACGGATTTACGCTATTTTTAGTTATATTCACTAATTAATTATAATATCTTGTATATTTTTACCACATATGAAGATATCATGGGTTTTACTATCTAATGCAGGGCTACTACAGATGCTCGACAAGCTGGATAAGCGCATTCTGCAGGAGCTGCAGGCGAATGGCGCAATTACTAATTTGGAGCTTGCGGACAAGATTGGACTCTCACCCTCTCCTTGCGCCCGCCGCGTTAAGCAATTGGAAGATGCCGGCATCATCGATCGCCAGGTCACACTGCTTAATGCTTCGAAATTAGACCTGAAGTTAACCGCCCTTATTCAAATAAGCATGGACCGTCACACGCCAGACCGCTTTGAAGTTTTCGAACGCAAGGTGAAGAGTTATCCAGAGGTCATTGAGTGCCTGCTAATCACCGGGCAGTCTGCAGACTATCAATTGAAAGTAGTTGTACCGGATATGGAGTATTACCAGGAATTTCTCTTGAACAAGATAACTCGCATCGAAGGAGTCAGCGATGTGCATTCGAGTTTTATGTTGCGGGAAGTTGTGAATTCAACAGAGCTTCCGTTGAATCATATTCAGTACAATTAACACGCTTAGAAAAAGTGTTTTACTTTTTCCTTATAAGATCTGCTCATTTTCAAAGAAGAACCACAACTAAGAGTTAAATGAAATTCCCCATTGATATGGGATGAAACTTTGTCCACTCGCTCCAGATTTACAATGGTTGATCGATGCACTCGTTGAAAAATAGTAGGGTCGAGTTTGGCTTCGAGCTCTTTCATAGTAGTGCGCATGATGTGCGTTTCACCATTAGCATGAACACACATGTAATCTCCCGCTGCATCAATCCAATCAATATCTCTCACTGGAACAAACGTTATTGAAGACCCATCTTTAATGGCAAGACGATCGGCGTGCTCAACGATATCTTCACCGCTTTCAATCAGCTCACCAATTGCAGCTGGAGATTTTCCTGTTAGAGCTACCGCGAGATCTAATAGTTTTTGCTTTTCATTTACTGCCGATTCTTGATTTTTGAATTGCCTTGCGCGGGTTATCGCCTCTGCTAGTCGCTCTCCTTCTACTGGCTTTAGCAGATAGTCGATGGCATGGACTTTAAACGCATCTACGGCAAACGCATCATAAGCGGTGACAAAAATCACCATGGGCATGACATCGCCCTGCACTTCACTAATCATCTCAAAGCCAGTCATCCCGGGCATTTGAATATCCAGAAATACAATATCAGGCTCATGTTCGATTATCGCTGCAATGGCTTCCTTTCCATTCTGACATTCTTTGACCACATCGACATCATCGTACTGTTCAAGCCGCATAGCTAAGCCTTGTCGCGCCAGCTCTTCATCATCGACGATAATGGCTTTCAGATTTGTTGATTCATTTTGCGTCATATGGAATTACTACCATTACTTTGAGCCCGCTGGGCTCAACATTGGTGAACATCAATTCATGATCACCGCCATAGATTTCCTGCAATCGGTTCCTAATATTACTGATACCGACGCCTTTTGAAAGGGACAATTTCTCATCGGCGTCTTCTTCCGATAAACCGGGACCATCATCAGTCACTTCTAATGTTAATAATCTGCCTTTTTTACGGGCTTTTATAGTTATTGTTCCCCCTGCTTCATTCTTGGTAATGCCGTGTTTGATAGAGTTTTCGATGATTGGCTGTAGAAGCATGGTAGGCACCAGGGCAGATTCGGCGTCTGGCTCTATATCGAATTCCAATTTTAGCCGATCAGCGAATCGTACTTTTTCAATATCCAGATACAGTCGAGATGTTTCCAGCTCATGGGCCAAGCTCACGCGATCTAGGGGGGAGTGATCCAATGAATAGCGTAAAAACTTGCTTAGTTTTGTCACCATCTCATTGGCCTGTTCCGTCGCTTTCGAGAGCACCAGAGTTGAGATGGCGTTTAAGGTATTAAAAAGAAAATGTGGATTTAACTGATAGCGCAACATAAGCAACTGCGCTTCGTGAGCGAGAGCTTCCGAGCGCAAACTCTTCTCTTTTTCAATCTGAAAAAGTTGGTAGTACTTGATGATGAAGTAAAAGCCACTCCAGAGGAGCATTAAGGGGTAAGAATTTACTAACAGATTGTCGAATATATCCTCTAAACTTGCCGCGCTGAGATCCATAGTTTCGCCAAATGGCAGTAGCGCAACATAGTTCTGAAATGGCTGCCAAAGCATTGCTGCGAAGAAAGAACCAAACCAGGCAACCAGAAATCGAACGACAAAACCTTTTTCCCAAACGAATCGGTAGAGAATCCTTAGTCCTGCCGTTAACAATACGGCGACTGCAGCATTCATGCAGTATACGAGTGCTAATGGGAAAATAAATTCGAGAGCAGGAGGAACAAAGATCAGGTTAAGCAGTATGAGTATGACTACCCACACTGCCCAACCAACAAGTTGGAAAATCCAGAACTGACTGCGCTGTATTGTTGCGAGTGAAGTTGTACTCATAGCTCGCTTGCCGAATTCAATGAATTCAGCTGTCTCACTTAAGGAAGCAAATCTGCTATCGCATCTCGCTCTTCTTTTAGTTCCTGTTCAGTCTTGTTCATTAGATCTTGACTGAACTCGTTTACGTCTAATCCCTGGACTATAGAATAATTACCATCAACACAGGTAACCGGAAAAGAATAAATAAGCCCTTCCTCTATTCCGTAACTGCCATCACTAAGTATGCCCATGCTCACTACACTACCATCGGTGCCGAAAGCCCAGTCGCGCATATGCTCGATCGCAGCATTAGCTGCCGATGCAGCACTGGAGAGTCCTCGCGCCTTGATAATAACAGCACCTCGTTGTTGCACTGTGGGAATAAAATCTGAAGTTACCCATTCTTGATCAACCAGATCATAAGCATTCTGACCCGCGACATTGCAATGATGAATATCCGGGTATTGGGTTGCAGAATGATTCCCCCAGATAATCATGCCATCAACCTCAGTATTGTGCTTGCCAGTTTTATTGGCGAGCTGGGCGATAGCTCTGTTGTGATCGAGGCGGGTCATCGCAGTGAACTGTCCGGGATTTATGTCCGGAGCATTTCTATAGGCGATAAGCGCATTCGTGTTTGCAGGATTACCTACAACCAGCACTTTGACGTCGCGACTGGCGGCACTGTTAATTGCTGAACCCTGTGCTGAGAAAATAGCTGCATTAGCCTCCAACAGGTCTTTGCGCTCCATGCCTGGACCACGAGGTCGCGCGCCTACTAACAAACAGTAGTCTGCATCCTTAAACGCTTCCTCCGGATTATCGGTCTGCACTATTCCAGCAACGAGTGGAAAGGCGCAGTCTTCGATTTCCATTACTGTGCCCTGCAAAACCTCCAATGCAGGTGTAATCTCGAGTAATTGCAGTATCACCGGCTGATCGGTTCCCAACATTTCTCCGGCAGCAATGCGAAACAGTAAAGAATAGCTAATTTGTCCTGCTGCCCCAGTGACAGCAACACGCACAGGTGCTTTCATTTTTCAGTAGTCCTTTTGATGATTTATGAATTACTTCAGGGCCGCGAAGTATATCAGATTATAGTCGAAGATGAGAAAGGTGAAAGGCAGATTCCATATCGAGTGGAGAGAAGTCAGGACTTAAAACAGTAACATCCTAATAGATAAACATGGCGTCGCCATAACTGAAGAATCGATAGCGTTCTCTAACTGCTTCCGAATAGGCGTCAAGTATCATATTTTTTGTTGCGAATGCACTAACTAGCATCAGTAAGGTTGATTCAGGCAAATGAAAATTGGTGACCATGGCGTCCACAATTTTAAATTGATACCCAGGATAGATAAATATGTCGGTCTCTTTCGACACAGCTTCTAGTCTGCCATGCTTTGCTGCCGCTTCAAGGCTGCGCACACTCGTTGTGCCAATTGCGATGACTCGCCCTCCCCTTTGTTTGCATCGATTTACTTGCTGACAAACTTCCTCACAGACTTCGATCAATTCCTTATGCATTTTGTGTTGCTCGATATTTGGCACACGTACGGGTTGAAAGGTTCCGGCACCGACATGCAAAGTGAGAAATCCGATATCAACTCCCTTGTCTTGAACTTGTTGCATTAACGCTGCATCGAAATGCAATCCTGCTGTTGGCGCAGCAACGGCTCCTTCGTTCCTTGCGTACACTGTTTGATAACGAGTTAAATCTAATTCCTCATCCCCTCTTCTTATATAAGGCGGTAAGGGCATATGCCCATGGGGAAACAGATCGCTTGCCAGTTTTATCTCAGCATCAAATTCGAGAGTAAAAAATCCTTCATCTCGATCGGTCACTTTAGCGCCCAATCCTTCAACTCTATTTTCTGAGTTTTTTTCGTAGAAGAATATTTTGCCATCTGTTTTGGGAGACTTGCTCGCCTTGATTTGCGCCAATATTTTGTTGCTAGCGAGTAATCGCTCTAACAATATTTCAATCTTCCCACCGGACTCTTTTTCACCAAAAAATCGTGCAGGAATAACTTTAGTGTCATTAAACACCAGCAAATCTTCCGGCCGAAGGTATGCCATCAATTCTGGAAACTGCCGGTGAGATGTTTCGCCACTAGAAGAATCTAGACAGAGCAATCGACTGTCAGCACGATTTTCAGCAGGATAGTCGGCAATCAGCTCTTCCGGCAATTCGTAGGAAAATTCGCCTACTCGCATAATGCCTGTTTATAGAAAATGGAAGGGCGAAGCCTATATAAATAAGATAGATCTATAAAGGACGAAAGCTCCTGCAAGGTTAGGAACCTTATAGCCATGGATCAATTGCGCCCTTAGAGGCAATTGGTATAATGGCTAGCCGCGGCAAACCCAGTCTAATCAAGGGTTTCGCGGAGTTAAGCTCTTGCTCAAGGAACCGAGTCGGGGCTAGAAAATTAGATTATTTGTGCCAGCGTGGTGAAATTGGTAGACACGATGGATTCAAAATCCATTGCCTTCACGGGCGTGGCGGTTCGAGTCCGCCCGCTGGTACCATCTATGAGAAGTATTATTTAGTAGCAATTTGAACACCAGTTGACACGAAAAGGTGAGAGAATTGAGGAATTGCAGTACACATTCCACTGAAGACTAGAAAAATAGTGCCGATAAGCCTCTAAGGAACTTTATCCTTAGTCAATAAGGACTCTTGGGGATACAAATCGATGAGTTTCGACGAAGAAAATAACGATAACGAAACCGGCAGCGGCGACGGCGGAAAACCAAAAACTTTTTTTGGCCTTGAACTCGGCGATGACGTCGTCTACACAGTAGTTATCATTCTTACCCTTATCTTTATCCGCCAGGTAATGGTAGTTATTCAAGCGCTTAACTAAGAACCTTAAACTAAGCGCAATCTCCCTCTCTATTTATATTGCTATACCTGCATCGGGTTCGGCTGTTCACTGCCCTATGCCCGTGGTAAATTACGCCCCTCATTTTTAAGCACGGATTTTCTGGACATCATGACATCCTACAAAATTGCCATATTGGATGGTGACGGTATTGGCCCCGAGATCATGGCCGAGGCAATTAAAATCTTAAGCTTGGTTGCGGAACGCAATGACATTAACTTTGAATTGATGCCGGCGCCATTTGGAGCTACGGCTTATTTTTCTCATGGGCATTCATTTCCCGAAGAAACCAAGGCAATCTGTGATGAAGCGGACGCAATACTAAAAGGCCCAATCGGTCTCAGTCATGAAGAATCGAAAAAAATTCCCGTTGATATGCAACCAGAACGCGGCGCATTACTTCCTCTGCGGCGTCGCTACAACACTTTCGCAAATTTTCGTCCAGTATTTCTCCCTAAAGGGCTAGCCCATTTCTCCCCTTTAAAACCAGAAATCATTGGTGAAGGAATTGATTTCATTATTATTCGCGAACTCGTTGGTGGCCTCTATTTTGGCAAGAAAGAAACCGGTATCAACGAAGACGGCAAACGTTTCGTCAATGAAACCCTTGAATACGATGAAGACCAAATCAAACGCATTGCCAAAGTAGCTTTTAATACCGCTCAGAAAAGAAAAAAAGTACTGCACAATATCCACAAAAGTAACGTGCTCAAATCCAGTGTGTTATGGAATGAAGTCATCGGAGAAGTCGCAGAAGATTACCCTGATGTTGAAGTCAAACATATCCTGGTAGACGCAGCCGCCACCTATTTGTGCCTGAACCCTGGCCAGTTTGATGTCATGGTGATGGAAAATATGTTTGGTGACATTCTTTCCGATCAAGGCGGAGGCATTCTTGGGTCTCTCGGCTTAATGCCGTCTGCCTGTATCGGTCCAAAGAAAGCCTATTACGAACCATCACACGGTTCAGCGCCGGATATTGCCGGACAGAGTATCGCCAACCCCTATTCGATGATCGGATCTGTAGCGATGATGCTGGAAATGAGTTTCGACATGGAAGATGAAGCCAAGAAAGTATGGTATGCCATGCAGAGTGTTTTTGCCCAGGGTTACTCCACCCCAGACCTATCCAAGCCTGGAGCCGACGTGAACATGATAAGCACAGACGGATTTGGTGATTTAGTAGCGACTGAACTCGCCAAGCAATAACTAGTTTGCAGTTCCAGTGTGCGTGTGCAGCATGATGTTTATCATGCGCAAAGTTGCCTTCACCGCTGCTAATACCTGGTTGGAGTCGACACCTCGAGTTTTAAATTCCTGATCCGTTGTCTGCCAGGTAATAATACACTCAGTTAAGGCATCAGTTTTTCCGCCACGGGGGATATGCACTTCATAATCAGCCAACAAAGGCATAGTGAAGTTTTTTTCTTGCAGGATTTTTTCAATAGCGTCCATAAACGCATCGAACCCACCATTCCCTGCACCAGAACTCTGATAGTCTTCACCATCGATAGTGACGCGCAATGAAGCCGTGCTATCAACATCCAGGCCGGTATTGATATAACAGTTATGAAGTTCGATATGATGATATTCTTTACTCTCCATTACATCGGCGATGATGAATGGGAGATCTTCGGCAGTAACCACGTGTTTCGAATCACCCAGCGCTACTACTCGCTCTAATGCTTTTGCTTGATCTTCAGTCGATAAAGAGATGCCTAACTCTTCCAGATTATTCACTATCGAAGCTTTGCCACTCATTTTGCCCAATGCGTATTTGCGCTTGCGAGCAAAGCGTTCCGGGCTCAACCTGGATACATAAAGATTTCCTTTCAGATCTCCGTCGGCATGAATTCCAGCAGTTTGGGTAAATACATCTGCACCCACAACTGGTGTATTTGCGGCAATCCATTTGCCGGAAAAATTTTCGACCATGCGGCTCAAAACCGTGATTCTGCTTTCGTCTATTGCAAGTTCTAGACCCAGTTTGTCTTTTACTACGACTGCAACTTCAGCTAATGACGCATTGCCTGCGCGCTCACCGAGACAGTTCATGGTGCAATGTATATTGTTAATTCCTGCATTTATAGCAGCAAAAACATTTGCTGTAGCCAGGCCATAGTCATTGTGGGGATGAAAATCGAATTCTTCGTCAGGAAATTTTTCCTGCATTTCAGTTAACGCATCGAATACTTCATTTGGCGCAAACAGTCCCAAAGTATCGGGCAAGAGATAATGGCTTATTCCCAAATGTTGCGTGCCGGCAATTAAACCGAAAACATAATCCTTGCTGTTTTGATAACCGCTGGACCAATCCTCCAGATACATATTGACCGTAAGACCTTGTTCCCGCGCGTACTCGACAGTGCGGCTAATGTCATCGATATGACTCTCTAGATCTTTTCCTAATTGTTCACGACAGTGCTTTTCACTACCCTTCGCCAATAGATTTACGACTTTACCGCCGGCGCTGGTGATCCAGTCTACGCTGCGTTTGTAATCCACGAAGCCAAGAACCTCGACTCTGTCTGCCAGGCCTTCGCCAACCGCCCATTCACAAATCTTGGCAACCGCTTCTTTCTCACCGTCAGAGACACAGGCAGACGCAACTTCGATGCGGTCAACTTTTAATGACTGCAACAAAGCACGGGCAATATTAACTTTTTCATTCACTGAAAAAGAAACGCCTTGAGTCTGCTCGCCGTCCCGCAAGGTGGTGTCCATTAAACGGATTTGACGGCTACTGTCTGAATTACTCACCAGTATTTCCTGAATCTACGTGGATTATTCCTGATTTGGCCCTTTTGCTTGACCATCGAGCTTAGAGGGGGTCGGATTCTAGCAAAAACTGGTGCTCGCAAGAAGCCGTATTTCCTGCATTTCTATGCGTTGACCTCAACAACCATCGTTATATACTGCGCGCTGCATTGCAGAATTGAACCACCGAGGGTAGTTATGACGATTGAGATTTGTGTGCCGAAGGAAGTTCGCGAGGATGAACAACGGGTCGCATTAGTGCCGGATATTGTTAACCGACTGAGCAAAGATGGAATTAGCATAAACATAGAAAGCGGTGCGGGAGAGCTCGTTGGCTACACCGACGCGGACTATGAGAACGCCACTGTTGTATCGAATTCCAGCGAATTACTTGGCAAAGCCGACATAACCCTCACCGTGAATCCGGCTACTGCAGAGCAGATCGCTCAGTTAAAAGAAGGTTCTATCCTGGTTGGGTTTTTAAATCCTCATTCTGATTTAGACCGATTCAAGCAATTGGCAGAGAGAAACATCAGTGCTTTTTCAGTCGAGTTAATTCCTCGAATTTCTCGTGCACAGGCGATGGACGCCCTTTCCTCCCAGGCATCTATTGCTGGTTATAAAGCGGTACTATTAGGCAGCAATATTCTTGGTAAGTTCTTACCGATGCTGACCACTGCCGCCGGAACTATAAGACCTTCCAAATGTTTAGTCATTGGCGCAGGTGTTGCTGGACTGCAGGCTATTGCAACCGCTCGCCGCTTGGGCGCAATCGTCGAAGGCTACGATGTGCGAGCCGCCGTCAAAGAACAGGTGGAATCTCTCGGCGCAAAATTTGTTGATATTGAAATCAAAGCCGAAGGCAGCGGTGGTTACGCCCGCGAGTTAACAGAAGAAGAGAAACAACAGCAGCAAGATATCCTTGCGAAACATGTTGCCGGTTCGGATCTCATTATCAGTACCGCTGCCATTCCTGGTCGTCCCTCTCCCCGCATCATTAGCACAGCAATGGTAGAAGGGATGCGCGGTGATTCAGTAATTATCGATCTCGCGGCCGAAGGTGGCGGCAATTGTGAACTCACCAGGCTTGGAGAAACAGTTCTTCACCAAGGCGTAAAAATTTATGGGCCGGCCAATGTCCCCAGCATGGTCGGCAATCACGCCAGCGAACTCTATGCAAAAAACCTGCAAAACTTTCTTGAGTTATTAATCCAGGAAGGCGAGATCAAGGTCGATTTGGAAGATGAAATTATCAACGAGAGTCTCATCACTCATGGGGGTCAGATTCATCATGCTGGCATAAAAGAACAACTAGAAGGAGCTTCATCATGATTGAAGGTCTTGCTGCTTTATATATCTTCATGCTCGCTGGCTTTACTGGCTATGAAATCATCAGCCGTGTGCCGGTTATCCTGCACACGCCATTAATGTCGGGTTCCAACTTCGTCCATGGCATCGTGTTGGTGGGTGCCATGATTGCCCTGGGTATTGCTGAAAGCACAATTGAACAAATTATCGGCTTTATTGCAGTACTGCTAGGTGCGGGTAACGCCGTGGGCGGTTATGTCGTTACGGAACGAATGCTGGAGATGTTCAAACCCAGCGACAAAGGAAGTGAGCAAAAAGGAAGCGAGGGTTAAATCATGGAAACAATTATCCAAGCTTCTTATTTTATCGTTGCCGCAATTTTCATTATTGGCCTGAAACAAATGAGCTCGCCGGTTACGGCACGGCGGGGCATTTTGTGGGCAGGTGCTGCCATGGTAATCGCCACCCTGGTTACCTTCATGGCACCAGAGATTATCGACAGCGATCAGGCTGCGACTAATGTCGGCCTGATCATTCTCGCCATCGGAATTGGTGGCGGTTATGCCTGGTGGAGCGGTAAACGTGTCGCCATGACCGATATGCCGCAGATGATTGCCATGTATAACGGCATGGGCGGAGGAGCCGCCGCCACTATTGCCGCCGTAGAGTTGTTAAAAGCCTCGACTGAAACCTCACACGATCCAAGCGGAACAATGACTATCGCTGATGCATTGGGGCCGGATGTTGCCATTTTAGGGATACTTGGCGCCATTATTGGAACCATCTCATTTAGCGGCAGCATCATCGCCTGGGCGAAGCTAGATGGACGCTTACATCGAAGCAAACTATTGCCAGGGCAGCATTTTATAAACGCCATTCTCGCCATTGTAACTGTGGGCTTTGCTGTATCGATTTACTTCAGCGGTTCCGACTTAACACCGATTATTATCTTCTTTGGTTTAGCACTGGTGCTAGGCATCTTCATCACTGTACCAGTCGGTGGTGCGGATATGCCTGTAATCATTTCCCTGTTTAATGCACTCACTGGATTAGCGGTTGGATTCGAGGGTTATGTATTGGGAAATGCCGCAATGATCATTGCCGGTATCGTAGTTGGTTCTGCCGGTTCCCTGCTGACACATTTAATGGCGGTGGCCATGAATCGCTCAGTAGCTAACGTGTTCTTCGCGGGTGTTGGCACGGACAGCGGTGTTACCAGTGAAGGTATTCAGGGTGAGATGAAAGAAATCCAGGCACAGGATGCTGGCATTCTTATGGCATTCGCCAGTCAGGTCGTCATCATCCCAGGCTATGGCATGGCAGTTGCGCAGGCCCAGCACAAGATATGGGAACTGACCCAGTTATTGAATGATAAAGGAGTAGCAGTAAAATTTGCGATTCATTCAGTTGCCGGAAGAATGCCCGGGCACATGAATGTACTTTTGGCAGAGGCCGGTGTGCCATACGACATGATTTACGATATGGAAGATATTAATGCTGATTTTAAAAATACCACGGTGGCATTAGTTATTGGCGCCAACGATGTAGTCAATCCATCTGCTAAAACTGACACCAGCAGCCCGTTGTACGGCATGCCGATTTTGGATGCAATTGATTCTGACAATGTAATCGTAATCAAACGTGGTCGCGGTGCTGGATTCTCTGGCGTTGAGAATCCTCTGTTCTTCGCAGATAACACCAAGATGTTATTTGGCGATGGACAAAAAGCTGCCAGCGAATTAATTCAGGCGGTCAAAGAGCTCTAGGGGGCCTCGGAACAGACCAAAGGCCAGAGCTGTCATAGAATTTTTCAGAGGCTCCCTCGATTGAGTGAAACCGTCGAAGTAGAAAATCTCGAATTCCCCCGCGCCGGTTTACTTCGGCGCCTCGCTGCTCTGCTTTACGATATATTCCTGGTTGCTGCTATCTGGATACTACTGGGTTTTATCCTGCAACTGTTTGTTGGAGTGGATAATAACCAGGTCGTGGACGGCCAAGTAGTTACCAATCCAGTCGTCGATAATTTCTTATTCATCCTGATGATCCTCAGCTGTTTTCTTTTTTATTGCTGGTTCTGGATGCGCAGTGGACAAACCCTTGGCATGCTTGCCTGGCGCATAAGAGTAGATTCAATCGAAGAAGGGAAAATAAATTTCTCTCAAGCACTGATTCGATTTCTTGTCGCCTGGCCTGCGTTCTTCATGTTGGGTCTGGGATTTTTCTGGATTTACCTCGATGAGCAAGGCGATGCCGTCCACGACAAAGTATCCTGCACGAAAGTCATCGTATTACCGAAATCCTACCGACCTTTTAGTTAGCCCAACACAGCACAACAATTAATTCAGGCAAATTAGCCAGTGTATTCTGGCTGCCGCCATAAATAGGTGCTCACTGCTGCACCGATTGCGAAAAGCATGGCGCATAACAGCATCTGATTCACAATCCAACATGAGATCCCCATGCTAATCCAGATTATAACTATGGCACGCACCTTCACTCGACGCGGTATTCCCTGCCCCGATTCAAAGTTTCGAATGATGGCACCAAAATGTTTATGAGTGAGCATCCAGTTGTGTAAGCGATCAGATGATCGGGCGAAACAGAACGCCGCGAGCAATACCAGTGGGACAGTGGGTAACAATGGAAGAAACACACCGAGCACGCCTAGCGCCAGGGAAACTATCCCGCCAAGTACTAAGAAAACTTTTTTTAAAGGAGTAAGCACGACAAGCCTAAGCTATCTAACCTTGCGCAAGAGAAAAAACCCAAGCATGGCACAAAGAAAAATGGGAGCTAATACCGCGAGCAATGGATTGAAACCATAAAGCAGGCTCGCCGGCTCCATCATCCGTTGCAGTATGGTAAACACCAAGCCTATCCCCAGGGCGACAGATACTCTTGCCCCCATAGTTGCTTCACGTAATGGGCCAAACACGAAGGAAATCGCCAATACAACCAGTGCCAATGTTGAGACTGGCTGTAGTAATTTCTTCCAGAAGGCCAGGTAATAAGTATCACTGTCGAGACCTTCTGCTTGAAAATATTCGGCAAATTGATAGAGCCCGGAAATAGATTGTTCATCCGGCTCTACCAATAACACGCTTAGCAATTCGGGAGATAATTGTACTTGCCAGTCTTCTTGCAAATAGTTCTGGGTGGTCACCACTCCAGAATCGAACAGACTTTCTTCCACAATATTCAATTGCCAATAGCTACTACTCTCCTCTTCTACGTAACTTGCTGACTCTGCAAAACTGGCAGATATTAGGCGACGATCGTCATCCATCTGATAACGACTAACACCAAACAATTCACGTCCACCGGGTGCAATGGCATTGATATGAATAAATTCATCACCTACTCGTTGCCAGGTTCCTTGTTCCGGATTTATCGATGCGGTACCACTTTGCTGAATTGCTTTGTTGCTCTGGGCGAGTTGTTCTAAAGGTGGAGAGACGTATTCTCCGAGTATCAGACTCAGCACCATGACGAATAAGGTTGGTTTTAATACTGCAATTACAATTCTCGATACTCTGATACCGGCAGATTGCATAACCACCAGCTCATTGTTCGATGCCAACACGCCTAAACCGATCAAAGCACCACCGAGAGCCGCGAAAGGCAGCAATTCATACACGCTGGTGGGCATAGTGAATAGAACAAAAGTAATCGCATTAGTCATCGAGTAGTTTTCGTCGGTATCTGCGATTTGATCCAACAAACTGAAGATGAGATCAAGTGTGGCAATCAGGGCGATGACTACAAACATCGAAAGCAGCACGGTGTTACGAATATGTCGATCCAACTGAATCATGCCGTGCGCCCCAGTGACAAATAGCGTCCTAACTCGGGATAGCGAAAAAGGACCACTCCAATGGCAATGAATAAGGCGTGTACCCACCACAAACCTATAATTGCATTTAACTCCCCTTCCGCCACTAAATCTCGAGTGAATTGCAGCAGCAAAAAATAGGTCGCATAAATTAGTGCAGCAGACACCAACTTGCTGTAACGGCCCTGACGAGGATCAACCTGGCTCATTGGTACCGCTATCAAAGTGATTATTGGAATCAACAAGATGATCGAAAGCCGCCACTGAAATTCTGCCTGATGTTCGGGGGAATTCGAGCCAATAAGCTCCATCGTGCCCAAGGATTCTTCTTCTAAACTCTCTTCAAATTCTGTGGGTTCCGGTAAGAGAATTGATTGAGCATCAAACTGAGCCACGGTGAAATCACCCTGACCCGGAGCTCCATCGTATTGGTAAACGTTTTCTAAACGCATAAAGCGAGCACCAGTCTCAGCATCGACTGTTGGTCGTGCTGTTTCTGCTAACAGTATTCTCGGTGTGGTCGTGCTGCCTTCCAATGCCGAGGAATTTTCCGCATCGGACTCGGTAGTCAAAGCTACGAAGACATTGCTTAATTGACGCCCAAGCTCTGGCAGAGTATTCGCTCGTTCCGCATAGGTCACTCGACCACCTCCACTAAAGGATTGAAATTGTCCGGCAACGATTAAATCTATTTCAGTGAGTTGTTCCTGGTTTTGCTTAAGCTGTTCGGTATTGCGCACACCCCATGGCGCGATGCTTAAACTAATGGCGGCCATAAGCACAATGACGGCTATGGAAGTTAATGAGGTTAAAGCTAATAAACGCCTCTGACTAAAACCGGAGCCCAACAACACCACCATTTCGTTTTCGGCATACATGCGGCCGTAAGCCAAAAGAATGCCCAGGAAAAATGCCAGCGGTACGATGACGAGAAAGAAGTCCGGCAGACGGTAAAACATGAGCAACAAGAGCACATCAGATGCCAGCTCACCAGCGACGGCCTGTCCTAAATACTGAATAAAGCGACTGGTCAAGCCTACCACTAGCAATATTAGTGTGACTGCAGTCATCACTTGCAGGATTTGTTTGCTGAGATAGCGAAAGATAATCAAGAAACAACGCGCCCCAAGAACAGCTCGCAAGCAGTTTACTCGAATAAGTGCATAAAAGTCAGCTAGTTAGAGACTAAGCGCTGGCTTAAGCGACCTGAACTTCCTGGATTTCCTGAATTTCAGGATGGCCTAGCATGGATTTGAAGGCCACAGGCACTTGAGTGATTTCATGTTTGTCGAAATCGAAGAAGACAACGCCTAATTTGGCGTTGCAAACCACCGCCTCGAGGGCGCTGTTGGTTACTTGCATACCGATGTCGAATCCGTAGCGATTGAATTTGCTAACCCCTACATCGACGATTAATCGATCGTTAGCAAATGATTCGGTGCGGTAGTCCACCGCCAGGTCGGTTACCACCATGCCTAAGCCGAAGATATTTGATTCGGTGAAGCCCAGGCTGGCAAGAAATTGCAGGCGCGCCTCATGGAGAATGTTAACCATGGACACACTGTCGAGATGTTTGGCGTAGTTGACGTCACTTAAACCCACAATGCGTTCCATACTGAACAAAAATTGATCAGGTACGGCTACTTTAATACGTGGCATCCCGACTCCTTACACTGGGTAGCTTCCATCACTGCTATGACAATGAAAGACGCATTAGGTTCAAAAGAAATTCGAACGGGAATTTTCGTGAATCTTAACAGAACTTTTACAAAAATTCCGAAGCAGTTTTGTTCAATTTTTAAGCACTATTGCTTAACTAATTGAATAACTTTAGGATTACCGCTCTTAAATTTTCGTGTTCAATTTTTCTCGGTCGCAAGGAGAAACATCTACCCATGAGGTACTCAATAAAAGCGGGATCCCCCGAGAAAATTAGCGCTGATTGCGTAGTCGTTCCGATCTGGAATAAAGGCACTTTGTCAGAAGAAGCAAAGCAAATCGATGTCGCAGCTAATAAAGCTATCAGCAAGATTCTCCAATCTGGAGATTTAGTAGGAAAGCTTGGTGAGACCCAGTTAATTCATAATCCTGTCGGCGTTGCGGCCAAGCGAGTCTTACTGGTGGGCGCTGGTGATAAGAAGAAATTAAACGGCAAGGCCGCTGCAAAAATGCTTGGCGCTGCGCTAAAAGTATCGCGCAAATCGCAGGCCGGAGCTGTGCACTTCGCCTTGAATAGTTTAGCTGTCACTGACCGAGATAGTGCCTGGCTTGCGGCGCGACTATCACAAGAAGCCGAAATAGCCAGCTATCAGTACGACACTACAAAGAGCAAAAAAGCCAAAGCCTACGCGACAAAATCTGTATCGATCACCGCTCTACCTGGAAGCCGACGGAAAAATCTTGAGGCTGGGTTGAAGCGTGGTCAGGCTATTGGTAAGGCAGTTAACAGAGCCCGAGAATTAGGAAATCTTCCTGGCAATGTCTGCACTCCTTCTTATTTAGCGCAGCAAGCGACTTCTCTTGCCGATCGGAATCGTTCTGTAACTACCCAAGTATTAAGCGAAAAACAAATGGCACGCTTGGGTATGGGATCATTACTTTCGGTGGGAACTGGCTCTGCTGAAGAATCCAAACTTATCGTCATGCGCTACAAAGGCGCGAAAGTTGAAAGCAAGCCTTACGCCATCGTAGGCAAGGGTATTACTTTCGATACGGGCGGAATCAGTTTAAAACCCGGCGGCGCCATGGATGAGATGAAATTCGATATGTGTGGTGCAGCCAGCGTGGTTGCCACGATGGGTGCTGTGGCTGAACTTAAATTGCCAATTAATGTGGTTGGAGTGGTAGCGGCAGCGGAAAATATGCCAAGTAGTCGTGCCACCAAACCCGGTGACATCGTTACCAGCATGTCAGGAAAAACTATCGAGGTATTAAATACTGATGCCGAGGGGCGTCTGGTACTTTGCGACGCTCTCACCTATGTAGAGAAGTTCAAGCCTCGCAGTGTAATCGATATTGCCACCCTAACTGGCGCTGCAGTCGCAACATTTGGCTCACATGCAAATGCCTTACTGAGTAACAACGATAAGCTCGCTGAAATACTGATCGATTGTGGAGAAGAGGTTCTAGATAGGGCCTGGCAATTGCCACTTTGGGATGATTATCAGAGCCTCTTGAACAGTAACTTTGCCGACATCGCAAACATTGGCGGGCCAAGGGCAGGAACCATTACGGCAGCCTGCTTTCTATCCCGCTTCACCGAAAAACAAAAATGGGCACACCTGGATATAGCTGGATCGGCTTGGCATTCAGGCGCACAAAAAGGTGCCACCGGTAGACCAGTTTCATTGCTGGTGGAATATCTGAGCAGGCAGAAGGCTTAGTCTCAACAATTAGCTCCATTAAGAATTGCTAAGAAATTAGTCGCAAGCTAAAGTCGCTCAACATGACTCAAATCAGTTTTTATTCCCTCTCAAAGGGCGACGAAGATACCCGGCTGCAATTTGCCTGTCGCCTGGTCGAGAAAGCGTTTTCCCTGGGTCACAAAATATTTATCCAAGTGGAAGACGAACAACAACAGCGACTAGTAGATGATTTACTCTGGCAATTCAAAGCCAGTAGTTTTATTCCCCACGCTGTGACTGGAGAAGGTACCGAAGCGATTGAAATCGGACTCGCTTCTTCGCCTTCCCATCAAGATGTACTCATTAATCTTTCTGCTAAGCAATGTGAGCAGCACCAGCAATTTAAGCGCATCAATGAAATCGTTGGACCGGACGAAGACAGTCTAGCCACTGGCCGTCAAATTTACCGTTTCTATCAGACTCAAGGTTTCAAGCCAGATAACCATAAAGTATAAGAAACCAGGGAGCCTCTAAACAAGTCTATGACAGCTCTGGCCTTTGGCCTGTTCCGAGGTCGAGACGGCTTTTTGCAGGCATGCGTCCGCACGTCAAAAAAAGACAACGAAGAGATCAGGGCAGGCCAAAGGCCCCGAAGGGCAGGCCTGAAACATACATCTGCCGCGTTGCGATTCTTGTTAAGGACTTGGGCCATTTACGGCGAACCGCGCTTCGCAGCTGCACGTTTCAGGCTCTGCAGAGTTGCCATAGACTTGTTCAGAGGCTCCCTAATAACGGCATTGGACGCCGCCATCATGTATACTTGCGCCTTTTTTGTGAGCCCCTAAGACAGTTAATGGATAAGACCTACCAACCGCAAGAACTGGAAGATCGCTGGTACAAAACTTGGGAAGAGCGAGGCTATTTCGCGCCCCAGGGAGAAGGCACTCCTTACTGCATCGTAATCCCTCCTCCGAATGTCACCGGACGGCTGCATATGGGCCATGGCTTCCAGCATGCCATCCAGGATGCACTTACCCGCTACCACCGTATGTTGGGCAAACAAGCGCTTTGGCAGGTCGGAACAGACCATGCAGGCATTGCAACGCAAATGGTGGTAGAACGGCAATTGAACGCCGCTGATTCCAGTCGTCAGGAAATAGGCCGGGAAGCTTTCATCGAGAAAGTTTGGGAATGGAAGAAAGAATCTGGCGATATTATTACCCAACAACTAAGACGCATGGGATCTTCTCTGGATTGGACTAGAGAACGATTTACCATGGACGAACAGCTCTCGGCGGTTGTCGAAAAAGTCTTTATCGATTTGTTCGACGAAGGACTGATCTATCGAGGTAATCGCTTAGTAAACTGGGATCCAAACTTACATACTGCAATCTCAGATTTAGAAGTAATCTCCGAAGAAGAAGACGGCTCACTCTGGCATTTTCGCTATCCATTGGCGGACGCTGCAACTACAGCAAATGGCGACAGCTATGTCACGATTGCAACGACTCGTCCGGAAACCATGTTGGGCGACTCAGCCGTAGCAGTTCATCCCGATGACGAGCGTTATATTGACTTAGTCGGACAATATGTCGACCTGCCTTTATGTAATCGCCGCATCAAAATCATTGCAGACGACTACGTCGATCCAGAATTTGGAACTGGCTGTGTAAAGATCACTCCTGCTCACGATTTCAACGATTATGAAATCGGCAAGCGTCATGACCTGGAAATGATCAACATACTGACCGATAGTGCCAGCATCAGTGACAATGCGCCGCAAGCCTACCAGGGCATGGATCGCTTCGATGCTCGTAAACAGATTGTTGCCGAGTTAGAAGCACTGGGATTATTGGAGAAGATTGAGCCCCACAAATTGAAAGTTCCACGGGGCGATCGTAGCGGCGTAATTATAGAACCTTATCTAACCCATCAGTGGTATGTGGCCATTCAAAGTATTGCGGATCCAGCAATAAAAGCGGTCGAAGATGGCAAGATCGAGTTCGTACCTAAGAACTGGGAAAACACTTATTTCGCCTGGATGCGAAATATTCAGGACTGGTGTATCAGTCGTCAGCTTTGGTGGGGGCACCGAATTCCTGCCTGGTATGACGAAGAAGGCAATGTGTATTCCGCGACTGACGAAGATGCAGTTCGCGCAAAATACAATCTTGGCCCAGATGTTCTGTTAAGACAGGACGAAGATGTTCTCGACACGTGGTTTTCTTCCGCTTTATGGACTTTCTCAACCCTGGGCTGGCCTAACGATCGCGAGTATTTCGACAAGTTCCACCCAACGGATGTGCTTGTTACAGGTTTCGATATTATTTTCTTCTGGGTCGCGCGCATGATTATGATGACCCTTAAGTTCACCGATGAAATTCCCTTTAAGAAAGTTTATATCACCGGCCTGGTTAGAGATGAGCAGGGTCAGAAAATGTCCAAGTCAAAAGGAAATATACTTGACCCTATTGACCTGATAGATGGCATTAATCTGGAAGATTTAATCCAGAAACGTACTACTGGCATGATGCAACCTCAGCTCATGGAGAAGATAGAGCAGCACACTCGAGAGTCGTTTCCCGAAGGCATCACTGGTTATGGTACCGATGCACTGCGTTTTACTTTTTACTCCCTCGCCTCAACTGGCAGAGACATTAAGTTCGACATTGGGCGCATGGAAGGCTTTAGAAATTTCTGTAACAAAATCTGGAATGCAGCCCGCTATGTCTTGATGAATTCGGAAGATAAAGTAGTTCCCTCGTCCTTATCCAAAGAACATTGTTCGATTGCCGACAGATGGATTATGAGCCGTTTCGAAAACACTGCGTCTGCCATCGAAGAAGCGATGGAAAACTACCGTTTCGATCTGGTATCGCAAGCGCTGCATGAATTTATCTGGAATGAGTATTGTGACTGGTACGTTGAGCTATCGAAGCCAGTATTATGGGATGAAGAGGCCAATCCAGAAGCGGCCCAGGCGACACGTTTGGTACTAATTTCAATCCTGGAGCAAAGCCTGCGTCTCCTGCATCCGTTCATGCCCTTTATTACCGAGGAAGTCTGGCAAAAGCTCGCCCCGCTCATCGGCAATGATGGCGACAGCATCATGATCGAAGCCTATCCACGCTATGATGAAAACAATATTGACCAGGAAGCAGAAGAACACATCGAATGGATTAAAGGCGTAATCATAGCCATTAGAAACATTCGCGGCGAAATGGACGTTTCTCCAGCCAAATCCATTAATGTATTCATGCGCAATGGATCGGCAGCGGATCAGGAAAAGCTCGACAATTACCGCCCCTATTTACAGAAGCTTGCCAAGCTGGAAAGTATTCAATGGTTACCTGCAGAAGAAGAAGCGCCGGCGGCAGCCACTGGCTTATTCCATGATCTAGAAATCCTGGTGCCATTAGCGGGCTTAATCGATGTCGATGCGGAGCGAGCACGACTGACTAAAGAAATTACCAAGCTAGAGGGTGGCCTGAAATCGGTTACCGCCAAGTTAGGCAATGCAAAGTTTGTAGACAATGCCCCTGAAGCAGTCGTAGCAAAGGAAAGAGATAAACAGGAACAGATGGCCCAGGCATTGCAGTCCTTGCAAGCCAAGCAACAACAATTGGAAGCACTCTAAGTTTCTTGGAGACTAGCTTCTAAGTTCTTTAGGCATTGAGAATACAATATTCTCTTCTACACCTTCCAATTCTTGCGGTTCGATATGACCTATCTCCTGAAGATGTTTAACCACCTGCTGAACTAATACTTCCGGGGCAGAAGCACCTGCGGTAATACCGAATCGCGACTTCCCAGCAAACCAGGAAGAATCTATATCATCTACGCTGTCAATCAGGTAAGAATCACAGCCCAGACGTTCGGCCAACTCTTTGAGTCGATTGGAATTGGAGCTATTCGGAGAGCCCACCACCAGTAATAGATCACATTCCAGCGCGAGCTGCTTAACAGCATCTTGTCTGTTTTGGGTGGCGTAACAGATATCTTTTTTACGGGGACCATTGATAGAAGGAAAACGATCTCGCAGAGCATCGATTACTTTCGCAGTGTCGTCCATAGAAAGTGTAGTCTGCGTTACATAGGATAATTTTTCAGGATTAGTAACTTGCAAAGTTTGTACGTCATCCACAGATTCCACGAGGTAAATCTTACCGCCAAGACTTGCGTCGTATTGGCCCATAGTCCCCTCAACTTCTGGATGGAACTGATGTCCGATGAGCACGCACTCTCTTCCCGCCTGACTGAACTTGGTCACTTCCAAATGCACTTTCGTCACCAGGGGACAGGTAGCATCGAAAACCTTAAAGCCTTTCTCCCTCGCTTCTTCTTTAACTGCTTGAGAAACACCATGGGCACTGAATATTACTATGGATGATCTGTCCTTCGAATCCTTTAAGGGAATGTCTTCCAACTCGTCCACGAAAATTGCACCGCGTTCCTGGAGAGTGTTAACGACGAACTTATTGTGCACGACTTCATGCCGGACATAAATTGGCGCACCAAAAATATCCAGCGCTCGATTTACAATATCTATCGCACGATCTACGCCAGCGCAGAATCCTCGGGGGTTTGCGAGTCGAATTGAAGTGGCGATGTCGGTAGCAGTCTGAGCAGTCATTGGCCTATCTTACACTTTTACTTCGACGGTATCTGTATCAGAAGACACAACAGAGACTATTTTTACTTTGAAAATAACGTCTTTTCCTGCCAGCGGATGATTAAAATCCACTGCAACTTCAGTTGTTGATATTTCCGTAATCACTCCAGGCAAATCAGATCCACCGGGATCTTTGAAGGAAATCACGCTGCCTGGTTCAGTAGGTATCAAATCGTCTTCCAATAAATGAGTGAACTTAGCCTTAGGAAAACGTTGAATGTTTTTCGGATTCACTTCACCAAATGCCTGAATACTGGGTATGGTTTTTTCTAATGCTGCTCCACTTTCAAGCCCAATCAATTCAGTCTCGAATCCCGGCAGCATACTGCCGTCACCAACGCGAAAGCTGGCGGGTTCTTTTTCAAAATTGGAATCAATTATTTCGCCGCTATTTAAAGCGAGTGAGAAATGCAGTGTCACCAATGCTCCTGATGTGATGACAGGGTTTTCGGAATCATTCACAAGAGTTCTCGTTCAGCGTGCTACTTAAGCGTAGTTTCTTAATTCACCTGCGCCATCGATGTTTTCAATACAACGCTGACACAGTGAAGGATGGGAAGCATCTGCACCGACATCGGTACGGTGGTGCCAACAACGGTCACATTTTGAATAGTCCGATGGGCTGACGGATATCTTTAAACCATCTACTTCGGTTTCCACCGCAGCCCCATTTGCACCATCGATAGAGCCGATGGATGCGCGGGAGACAATAAGCACAAAACGTAACTCTTCTTCTAAACGACTGAGCATATCTGCCAAATTGCTATCACAGTACAAATCAACTTCGGCACTCAAACCGGAGCCCACAGTTTTTTCCGCCCGCTTAGTCTCTAGTTCTTTATTGACTGCAGTTTTAACTGCCATGACTTTCTGCCAGAACTCATCTGGAAAATCTGATGATTCTGAAAATTCCGCCACTGCATCTGAATAATCTGAAAGAAAAACCGACTCGGCTCGTTCGCCAGGAATATTTTGCCAAATTTCATCGGCAGTAAAACTCAATATAGGCGCAATGAGTCGGCTCAACATTTCCAAAATGTGATACATGGCTGTCTGCGTAGAACGGCGTGCCAGACTGTCAGTCTGGGTTGTGTATTGTCGATCTTTAATTACATCTAAATAAAAACCACCCAACTCGATTACACAAAAATTATGAATCTTCTGATAAACATTAAGAAAGTTATACTCATGATAATGTTCGATAATTTCTTTCTGCAACAATTGGCATTGCCGCACTATCCAATAATCTATTGCCAACATTTCATCTTGCTTTACAGCATGATTTTCAGGATCAAATCCATTCAGATTCGCCAGCATGAAGCGCGCAGTGTTGCGAATTCGACGATAAGCATCGGCAACCCGTTTGAATATCTCATCGGAAACCGTCATCTCTCCGCGGTAATCTGTAGCAGCTACCCAGAGACGTAAAATATCTGCCCCGTATTGCTGGAAAATTTTCTCCGGCGCAACGGTATTCCCAAGAGACTTGGACATCTTCTTGCCTTCGGCGTCAACGAAGAATCCGTGGGTTAACACTTCTTTGTAAGGCGCGCTGCCACGCATGGCGATGGCGGTCTTTAGTGACGATAGAAACCAACCGCGATGCTGATCTGATCCTTCCAGATAGAGATCTGCGGGATATTGTAATTCTTCCCGTTTCTCTATGACGGAGTAATGGGTAACTCCGGCGTCAAACCAGACATCCATGGTGTCAGTGACTTTTTCATACTGGCTGGCTTCGTCGCCCAGTAATTCTTCCGCATCCAGTTCAAACCAGGCTTCGATGCCAGAGACTTCGATTCGTTGGGCTACTTGTTCGAATAACTCAGCGGTATTGGGATGCGGTGCCTGTGTTTCCTTATCCACAAACAGGGTAATTGGAACGCCCCAGGTACGCTGACGGGAAACACACCAGTCAGGACTGCCCTTTAGCATTAACTCGATGCGAACCTGACCCCAGTCTGGTATCCACTTAACGCCTTCCACTGCCTTAAGCGCCGATCCCAAAAGAACTTGTTCGGTCATGCTGATAAACCATTGTGGCGTGGCTCGATAGATAAGAGGTGTTTTCGTTCGCCAGCAATGGGCGTAGCTGTGAGTTATTTTATCTTCTGCTACCAGCGCATTATGTGACTTGAGGGATTCGATTATATGCTCATCGACTTTATAAACGTGGGATCCGGCAAATTCTCCAGCGCCAGCGGTAAACACACCATTTTCATCAACCAGGTTTAGTGTGCCCAAGCCATAATTTTGCCCAACATGAAAATCATCGAGCCCATGGTCAGGAGCAGTATGGACGGCACCGGTACCGGCTTCAGTTGTAACGTGTTCGCCAAGAATCAGCGGCACCTGCTTATCGACGAAAGGATGTTGCAGCAGAATATTTTCTAGTACCGCTCCTCTAACTTCTCCGATGATCTCTAAATTTTGTACTCCATAGCGAGCCAGCACATCGCCGACCATGTCCTTGGCTAAGAGTATTACTTCAGATGCTCCTTCAAATTCGCATTTTACCAGGGCGTATTCTAGATCTGCGTGCAAACATACGGCTTGGTTGGAAGGCAGGGTCCAGGGAGTAGTAGTCCAGATAACTACTGAAACAGGATCGGTTATCTCATTTAGTGACTTACTATCAAATGCCGCGAAGAATTTTTCTTTTTCTACTACCGGGAAACGAACGTCGATGGCGAATGATTCTTTATCATGATATTCCACTTCAGCTTCCGCCAAGGCCGAGGCACCAACGACACTCCAGTAGACCGGCTTATAGCCTTTTACCATGTGACCATTTTCAACAATCTTTCCTAAAGCCCTGACAATGTCAGCTTCAGTGTGAAAATTCATGGTTAGATAGGGATTGTCCCAATCTCCAAGAACACCAAGACGAATAAATCCAGCCTTTTGAATTTCAACTTGTTTGGCTGCATATTCTCGGCATGCCTTGCGGAACTCAGCATAGGAGATTTTTTGACCGGCTTTACCTTTTTTCTTTTCTACATTGTGTTCAATTGGGAGTCCGTGACAATCCCAGCCCGGAATATAAGGCGCGTCAAATCCGCTTAATTGCCGCGACTTGACGACTATGTCTTTTAGCGATTTGTTAATGGCGTGGCCGAGATGCAATTCACCGTTCGCATAGGGTGGGCCATCATGCAGAATGTACTTGGGACGGCCGGCGTTCTTTTTACAGATTTGATTATAGAGGTCCAGTTCCTGCCAACGTTTAAGCATCGCAGGCTCCCGCTGAGCAAGATTCGCCTTCATGGGAAACTCGGTGTGGGGAAGATTCAGCGTGTCTTTATAGTCTGTCATGTCTATTAATTTGCGTTACTCAGGCTGCTGTCTGACTAAATACGTCTCTAACTTGCTGCACGTCAACAGTCATTTGCTGCTTCAATGCATCCAAGCCATCAAATTTCAGTTCCTCACGAATTTTTTGCCGAAAAATGATCTCTATAGATTTGCCATACAAATCTTCATCAAAATCCAATATGTGCGCTTCAAGTAAGGCACTGCCTTCTTCCGTTATGGTCGGACGATAACCAATATTTACCGCGGCTTGTCGATAGCGATCCCCAAGCCTTACTTCGCAGGCAAATACACCGTGCAATGGAATTTTGCGCCGGCCGGGATTCAAATTACAGGTTGGGAATCCTAAATCTGTACCCAGCTGCTGCCCTCTCTCAACCTCACCTTTCATAGAATAAGGTCGGCCTAACAACTGTTCTACTAAATCAAAATCATCATTAGCTAACTGCTCTCTAATGAACGTGCTGCTTATTCTTTGTCCATTACGCTCATAGGCCGCCGTTTCTATTACTTCGAATCCATACTCAGTGCCCTTTTCCTGCAATAAGGCAAAATCTCCTGCGCGCTTATGGCCGAATCGAAAATCGTTGCCGACAATAAAACTGGCGACACCAAGCCCTTCAACTAAAATCTCTTTGATGTAGTCTTCGGCACTTAGTTCGCTCATGGCCTGATCGAAATTCAATTGAAAAACGAAATCTATTCCAAAGCTTTCCAACAGTTCCAACTTTTCATTTAAAGTAGTCAATCGCGCTGGGCAGGAATCATCGCTTGCCGCAAAAAACTCTTCTGGATGAGGCTCAATTAAAATTACCAGTGACGGTAAATTTAATTGCTCTGCCTGTTGATTCAACTGATCCAAAATCAATTGATGCCCCAGGTGCACGCCATCCAATTTTCCAATGGTGGCTACGCAACTTTGCTGCATTTGAGAAAAGCGGCTTGTCTCTTCGAATATGATCATTACTGGGCTGGCTGTCGGGTAAAAGCGCAGGATTATACTCCTTTCGCTCCTACTGTGCAGCGGGAAGATTAATTACTATTTTCTGGGGCAGTTTCGCTCTGACGGAGGTTTTTCAAGCCTTTGCGCATACAAATTGTGGCCAGTGCTAAAAGCGCTATGATCAGCACACCCTGACCAATAAAGGCGTTTACTACGGATATAGTCTCTGGGCGGTTCGCGATGAGAATCGCATTAACCAAGGTCGCTATAGCCAAAATGCCTAGCACTACTGCGGCAACCACTTGCAATATGGCGATGAGTTTATTCATGAAAATTTATTCAACTTAGGCAGACTCTGCCACTTTGTGTTCAGCCAGAAAGACCTGCAGACCTTCGGCACCCAGGAATCGACTCAAGGTTTTGTGATCAGTCTTGCGGGCATCGACAATAATTAAACCTTCCAGCGAATCATTGAAACTAGAGTGGATATTAAAACAGACCATTCGACCGTTCAGGGATAAGTAATGACGCAAAAGAACAGGAACAGCTTTACCCGGATCGCAGCGTCCAATTAATTTACCCAGCATCTTAATATTCGCTAATTCAGACAACATGTCCTGTGTCCAGACGCAATTTTCAACTTTATGGGGAGTAAGCGGCTGCACCAGATCGACAAAATCAATTGCCTTAAAATTTGTCAGCAGGGTATCGGCTATTAGAGACCTGGCAAGATCGCTATACTCTCTGGAAACACTGACCGACCCGAACAAGGTATGGTACTGAGGCATAGTTGTTAAAATGGCTCCTATACCTCGCCAAAGCAGATTTAGAGACACTGGTCGACGCTGGTAATCAGGATGAATAAAGGATCGGCCCATTTCGATGGCGGAACCTAATTGCTTAATAAAGGCTTCGTCATATTTATACAAGGATCGACTATAAAGACCTTTTACACCATGTTCGGCAACAATTTGATCCACCAGTCCAACCCGATAAGCACCCGCGATTCGACGTTCAGCTTTATCCCATAAAAACAAATGCAAATAGTGAGGATCGAACTGATCGGAGTCTTTAGCAAGTCCTGTGCCTTCGCCGACATCACGAAAGATTATCTCTCTGGCGATAGCAATCTGCTCCATGATTGTTCCCAAACGATCATAAGGCGCGCAGTAAACATCAAATTCTTCGTGTTCAACCAGACGAAACTCTTCCAAGCTGGCGATATCTTTCTCTAACTGGGAGAAGTTCACATCGCGATCAAATTCTTGGATTCCTTCCTGGGTCTTTACTTCGTAATTACTTGGCAGCTGCGCTAATGCATCGGTCGATACTCGTAAATATTCGGTAACAGCTTTAGGGCTTTTCAGTAAACGCAGTTCTTGAGATGGCACTGGCCGTCCAAATATTAGCGGCAGTTCAAATCCTTGTTTGTTTGCCAGCTGTCTTGGTAATAACAGTGTGCGCAGGCGCGGATGAATGACTCCAGCCGCATAGAAATAGCCGCTGTTACGACCTCCCACATACACCGGCACTGTTGTGCATTCATAGCGCTTAATTAATTGCCCTACCAATCGACTCCAAGGTCGATCCTGGATTCTCCGCTGACTGAATTCGTATGCAGACACCATACCAGCAGGAAAGATGAGAACCGCTCCCCCACTCTTCAGGTGCTTATGCACCTGCTTTATGCCGCCGACATTGCCAGCCGCAGCATTGCTTGAGAGCACATCGACACCGATGAAGAGATCAGTGAGTTCTGGAATTCGCCGCAATAGCTCGTTAGTTAGTACCTGAAGATCAGGCCGGATTTTTAGAATTTCCTGCGCTAGCGCCATCCCTTCCAGACCTCCCAGGGGATGATTTGCCACGATTAACAGGGGCCCTTGCTTTGGAATCTCATCGAGATTTTCTTCGTTCCTGAGTACATTGCTTACCCCCAATGCCTCCAGGGTATAGTCAAGAAAGTCCCTTGGATTGGTTTTAAGGGGCCGACGATCGTAAATTTTCCCGAGCGGATGCAGCCCCAGCAGCCGTTCAAATAGAGAAGCAAGAAAGCGAGGCTTTATAGGTATATGGGTGGGATTAGTCATTGTGGGGGTATTGCTTCACGAGTTCTTTTTCGTAACGCCAGGCGCGATAAAGCTGAACAAGCCCTGGTGTTTTATGCCCTCTCTTACGATTCGCGTGGCCAAGTTTAAACAGGGTATGGTACTGCTGCAATAAAGTTTTTATCGCATCCATAAGACTGGCATTGCGATCCCATATATTAATGGATTCAGAGCTCGCTCCATTGATCTCGATTATGTCGAAATTCTTTCCTGCTTTGAGACTTTCGATGTTCTCAAACTTAATATCCAGCCGCCCGTAGAAATAATCCGGGATGTCATCAAAAATCCTATCCAATGCCTGCGACAAATTGCTGCTTATTAAATCCCGGCCATCTCGAAACACTGCGCCGCGACAATGACTGGCGGAAAACACCAATCTATAGGGCTCTCCTTCTGGAATAATCTGCTGCCATTGCTGCTGATGCCGCTCACGGTATAAATGCTGTAGCTCCCCTGCTCTGGGATCCTCGGCGACGAGTTCAGCGAGGGTCCTGCGGCCGTCACCGACCACATAGGGAGTATATTTCAGGGTTAATGAAGTAATTACACCGGCGTTGGTCTGTGGATAACGCACATAAAAGACGCCGGCTTCTGGATCCCATTTACTCAGCTGCTGAAATTGAATACTGCCGCTAACTGGAAATTCAGTCAGATAGCTGGAGAGTTCAGCTTCATCTTTTAACAGTTTTACACCAGCCCCACGACAACCAATATTGGGCTTGCCAACAATCGGCAAATTCAAATTATGCTTTTTGAGTAAATTCAGAACTGCTTGAGTCTGTTGTGCATTGTTTTCTGCACTGACTTCATAAACACACCAAGGCAAAATCCATTGCCTGGCCTCGCTCCCAGCAGCATCGAACACGGCTGACTTTGCCACCCCGACCATACCGGACAAAGGCACGGCTGGACTGGCAATTAAAGGCAAAGATAAGCTGCGATAGCGAATAGACAGAAAGGCCCAGAGGATGACTACCGGCACGTACATGAGCCACATAGGCCAGAATTCGAAAAACGAAGTGTTGCGCCCACTCAAATCTAATGGCGGCATTCCGGGCGGAACATAATAGCTTGCGTCGTTTGGAGGTTTATTCAAAATTCAGTGTGTCGGGCGATATAGAAGGTTAGACCGCGTTGGCAAATAATTCGTTTCATTATTGCATTCACGACCGTCACCCTCAATTAGCTGTCTGACTAATGCGAGGGCAAATCAGCGCAGTCGCTGTTATTATCAAGCAGTTATTATCAAACCAAGCCAGTCGCAGGATTTCTTGGAATGCTCAGTAAATTCCTTTTAACAACAGCAGTTATTATTGGTGCCTTTTTCGTTCTCCGTCAGCGCCACATACGCAGCGAAAACGATTCGGCGCCGAAAGCGATCGAAAGAGACGCTGTAGAGAATGCAAAAGCCGCGGCCAAAGATGAGCTTTCAGCAGACCTGCGTGCCGCCGCCTATATGTTTTTAGCGCTGATGGTTGGATTAGGCGCAGCACTTTACTATTTTGACTGGCAAGATGACCACACTGTGTTAACGATTAACTTGCACCGAGATAACGAATCGGGCCCAGTAAGTTATGAAGTTTATAAGTATCAATTAGAAAATCGGTCTTTTGTCACGATTGACGGAAGGGCAATTACCGTCGCCAGCAATGAGCGCATGGAAATTATTGGACTGGACGACTAGCTCTTAGCTTTGGCAAGTTGTTCTACTGCAAGTCTTGTCAACTCTTTTAGTTCAGATCCTCCATTTTCTGCGTACTGAATTATTTTATCTTTCATCGATGGCGCCCAGAAACGCGTCATATGATTAGCGATTCTCTGTGCAGCAACTTCGGGCGAATCCTTATGGCTAACATTGTCACTTATCTGATTAGCCATTTTTATAAGATGATTGAGTTCCGTGTCATTCATTCTGCTTTGCGCTCACTCGCATCAACGTAAGTTACATGCCTGTTTTTCCGGGCGAATCCAATTAGAGAAATTCCTAATTGTTCTGCCAACTCAATTGCCATAGTAGTAGCGGCAGAGACTGCCACCAGCAAAGAGCCGTTGACCATGGCGGTTTTCTGCACCATTTCATAACTGGCGCGGCTCGACACAAGGATAAAACCGGCATTCAAAAAGTCCGGATTTAGCATGTTCTTTTGTGCCATAACCCCAATAAGTTTGTCTAGCGCATTGTGACGACCAACATCTTCACACAGTTCTAGAATCGATCCCTCTCTACTACACCAGGCCGCGCCATGAACTGCCCCGGTCAATTTTTGCAGCGGTTGATTTTCACCTAATTGTGCAACAGCTCCATTGATCGCATCGTGATTCACCTCAAAATGGTTAGTAACCGGCGTTGCAGCCAGGCGTACCTGTTGCAAAGACTCAGATCCGCAAATTCCACAACCGGTACGGCCAGTTAAACTTCGTCTTCTTTCTTTTAATTCGGCAAATCGTTGATTAGAGATTGTGCAACCGATCTCTATGCCATCGGTTCCTGGAGTTACTTGAATGTCATAGATTTCATTCAAGTCTTTGACAATACCTTCACTCAGACTAAATCCTAAGGCAAACGCTTCAAGCTCGGTTGGCGTAATCATCATTACTGCATGGGAGACGTCGTTATAAACCAGCGCGACTGGTACTTCTTCTGCGATAGCATCGGATAACTGGTCGACAGATTGCTTGGACCAGACCTGGACGGATTGATTTTTAGACCCGGTTGATTCGCTCACAGATAAATCAAGCTTAAGAATCGGCTTCCTGCAAGAAGGCGACTTGTTGTTGAGTAAATTTTTCGAAGTGTGACTGCCATTCTGATTGACCAGTCATTTTTCGCACCTCTACCGCGGTAACTTTATATTCGGGACAGTTCGTAGCCCAGTCCGAGTTATCGGTAGTTATCACATTGGCACCAGATTCCGGATGATGAAAGGTAGTGTAGACAACTCCGGGCTGAACCCGATCGGTCAGGTCTGCACGCAGCATGGTATCTCCGGCACGACTCGACACTTGCAGCATATCTCCATGAATAATACCTCGATGTTCCGCATCGTGAGGATGAATTTCCAACACATCTTCCTGATGCCATTCCATATTGTCTGTGCGACGTGTTTGCGCACCAACGTTGTACTGAGAAAGGATGCGTCCGGTAGTCATCAATAGCGGGAAACGCTTGTTTACTTTTTCATCGGTTGCAACGAATTCTGTAACTGCGAAAAATCCATCACCGCGAACAAATTCTTCTACATGCATTATTGGAGTGCCATAGGGTGAAATATCGTTACAAGGCCATTGAATAGAGCCTTCCTCATCCAGACGCTGATAGCTTACCCCTTCAAAGGTCGGTGTAAGTTGTGCAATCTCATCCATAATTTCAGATGGATGCTGATAATTCATCTCAAACCCCAAGGCATTGGATAAAGCCATCGTCGCTTCCCAGTCCGCCTTGCCACTAAGAGGCGCCATGACTTTTCTTACCGGTGAAATCCGTCGTTCTGCATTGGTAAAAGTGCCATCTTTCTCGAGAAACGATGCGCCCGGTAGAAAAACATGTGCGTACTTAGCAGTTTCGTTAAGAAATATGTCCTGCACAATCAGGCAATCCAGATTTCTTAGCGCTGCTTCCACATGCTGGAGGTTAGGATCTGATTGTGCCAGGTCCTCGCCTTGACAATATAGCCCTTTGAAACTTCCAGCTACTGCAGCATCGAACATATTGGGTATGCGCAAACCCGGTTCATTCTTGATGCTTACGCCCCATAGTTTTTCAAAGGGCTCGCGTACACTGTCGATTGAAACATGGCGATAACCCGGCAGCTCATGGGGAAACGATCCCATGTCACAAGAGCCCTGTACGTTATTCTGCCCCCGCAAAGGATTAACCCCTACTCCTTCGCGCCCAATATTGCCGGTAAGCATTGCTAGATTCGCGATACCCATAACCGCAGTGGAACCCTGACTGTGCTCCGTGACACCGAGACCATAATAAATAGAACCGTTAGGAGCCTTAGCAAAAAGCTGCGCTGCAGCAATGATTTTTTCAGCGGAAACTCCCGTGACTTGCGCCATGGCTTCTGGGGAATTTTTCTCATTACTGATAAATGCTTTCCATTGCTGGAAAGGTTCATCCTCGCAGCGTGAGTCAATAAATGCTTTGTCTTCCAGTCCTTCTCGAACTATGGCATGAGCCAGTGCATTTAATAGTGCGACGTTTGTACCCGGCAACAAATCTAAATGGTGTTCGCTATTAACATGTGGGCTCTTAACCAAATCGATACGACGAGGATCCGCAACTATTAATTGTGCTCCCTCGCGCAAACGCCGTTTCATGCGCGAGGCGAATACCGGGTGAGCATCGGTTGGATTCGCGCCAATGACGATAATGACATCGGATTTTTCGACAGAATCGAAGGTTTGGGTACCGGCCGATTCGCCCAGTGTGGTTTTTAGCCCGTAACCCGTTGGGGAATGACAGACTCGTGCACAGGTATCGACATTATTATTGCCGAATGCTGCTCTTACTAATTTTTGCACCAGATAAGTTTCTTCATTACTGCAACGGGAAGAAGTTATTCCACCGACTGAATCACTGCCGTACTCTTTTTGAATTTGACGAATCTTATTGGCGGCAAAATTTACTGCTTCATCCCAACTCACTTGCCGCCATGGTTCTTCAATTCTCTCTCGAATCATTGGCTCGGTAATTCGATCTTTGTGGGTTGCGTAGCCAAAAGCAAAGCGACCCTTCACACATGAATGACCGCGATTAGCTTTTCCACCTTTGAACGGTACCATGCGTACTACCTGATCGCCTCTGACTTCGGCCTTAAACGCACAGCCAACTCCACAGTATGCACAAGTAGTGATAACTTCATGCTCCGGCAAGCCGTTTTCGATTACGGAGTTTTCCATCAAGGTAGCGGTTGGACATGCTTGCACACAGGCGCCACATGACACACATTCAGAATCCATAAAAGGTTCATTTTGACCAGCAGAAACTTTCGATTCGAAACCTCTGCCATCAATTGTTAAGGCAAAAGTACCTTGAACCTCTTCACAAGCTCTCACACAACGGGAACATACAATGCATTTAGCCGGATCGAATGTGAAATAAGCATGGCTTGAATCTTTTTCCGCATCGAGATGGTTTTCACCTTCATAACCATAGCGAACTTCCCTTAGCCCAACTTCACCCGCCATATCCTGTAACTGACAATCACCATTGGCCGCACAAGTTAAGCAATCCAATGGATGGTCTGAGATGTAAAGCTCCATTACGTTGCGTCGAAGCTTGGCAATTTCCTGTGATTGAGTGCGGACTACCATGCCCTCTTCTGCTTGAGTGGTACAAGACGCTGGAAAGCCTTTACGACCTTCTATTTGCACCAAACAAATTCGGCAAGAACCAAAGGCCTCAAGAGAGTCGGTAGCACAGAGCCGGGGTACGTTAATATCGAGATTTCCCGCAGCTCGCATGATGGAGGTGCCTGCAGGCACAGTAATGCTCTGTCCATCTATTGATAGCGTAACTAACTGCCCAGCTTCTTCACTATCAACTGGTATCTCCGGCGTGCCGTAATCCCGGTAAGGATCACTGAGCTGTCCCGGTTGGGCATTTTTATTTGGATCGTAGTGCTGCAGCATTACTTGCTAGTCCTAATCAGCCCTGCTCGAAATCTTCGGCAAAATGTTTCAAGGCGCTGCGCACTGGGAAAGGCGTCAATCCGCCCATAGCGCAGAGGGAACCAGCTACCATTGTATCGCAAAGTTCCAGCAGTAATTCCTTGTTTTCGCCGGAATTTTCACCCTCTCTGATGAGGTCAATCACTTCCACACCACGGACAGAGCCGATGCGGCATGGCGTGCATTTTCCGCAAGATTCGATGGCGCAAAATTCCATGGAAAATCGCGCTTGCTCGCTCATATCAACGCTATCGTCAAAGGCCACGATACCACCATGTCCTAGCATTCCGTCGATGGCTACGAAGGCTTCATAGTCCAATGGAGTATCCCATTGGCTCTCCGACAAATAGGCGCCAAGTGGCCCTCCTACCTGTACCGCTTTTAATGGCCGGCCGCTGCGAGAACCTCCACCGTATTCATAAAGCATATCTCTTAAGGTTGCGCCAAAGGGAATTTCAACCAGACCCGCTTGTTTGATATTCCCAGCGAGTTGAAATGGGAGTGTGCCTCGAGATCGATCAATTCCATAGTTGTGATAAGAAGCGGCGCCTTCGGCAATGATGCCAGGCACTGCAGCCAGAGAAATCACGTTATTAATTACAGTCGGTTTGCCAAAAAGTCCTTCGATTGCGGGTAATGGCGGTTTCGGTCGCACCTCTCCGCGCTTACCTTCCAAACTTTCCAGCATCGAAGTTTCTTCTCCGCAAATATATGCCCCTGCGCCTAATCGAATTTCTATATCAAACGACGCTCCGCTATCCAGGATGTTAGATCCGAGAAAATTTTCGTCTCGGGCTGTTTCGATCGCTTCTTCCAGGATTGCGTGTGCAAGTGGATACTCATCACGCAAATAGATATAGCCCTTTTCTGCTCCAACCGCTCTAGCTGCGATCGTCATCCCTTCAATTAAGCAATACGGATCGCTCTCCATTAGCATGCGATCGGAATAGGTGCCGGAATCACCTTCATCCGCATTACAGACGATGTATTTTTGGTCGGCCTCGTTGTCCAACACAGTCTGCCATTTGATCCCGGTTGGAAAGGCAGCGCCGCCCCGACCGCGCAATCCAGATTCTTTTACTTCAGTTACAAGATCCTGTGGTGTCATCGCCAACGCTTTCTTTAAACCAGTAAATCCCGAGTGATTCTGGTAGTCGGCAATTGAAAGTGATTCGCTTAGTCCTACTCTGGCGAAAGTAAGTCGTTGTTGCTGCTTTAGATAGGGAATCTCTTCTGTTGGCCCCAAATACTTTGGATGAGATTTATCGATCTCCCAACATTTCCCAGCGATAAAGTCATCAATATCTGCCAAGCCGATAGGACCGAATGCAACACGTTCATCTGCTGCTGCAATTTCAATTAAAGGTTCCAGCCAGTAAAGGCCGCGGGAGCCATTTCTAATGACTTCATAATTAAGACTCTGCACAGAAAAATGTTGCTGCAACTTTGCTGCAACCTGATTTGCTCCCAGGGAACAGGCTGTTGTATCTCGTGGTACAAAAACTTTGACGTTTCCCGCCATCAATTCTGCACCTCTACTTTTTCTGTGGCCAGATCGGCAAGAATTGCATCGAATGCTGCTGGACCGACATGAGCGTGAATGTCATCCCCCACTCGAATCGCCGGCGAGCAGGCACAATTACCCAGACAATAGACTGGCTCCAAAGTAATCTGTTCATCGGCAGTAGTTTGATGAAAATCGATTCCCAATGATTGCTTTGCATGTTGCTCAAGCTGTCTGCTGCCCATTGCCTGGCAAGATTCTGCCCTGCAAATCTGGATGGTATGGCGACCGGGCGGCGCGGAACGGAAGAAATGATAAAAACTAATTACACCATGAACTTCCGCCCGAGAAAGATTTAAACCTTCCGCAATCAAAGGCACTGTTTCTGGTGGAATAAATTTCAGCGCCTTCTGGATTTCATGAAGTATTATAAGAAGCGGGCCAGATGTCTCTTTATGCTCTGACACAATGCCGGATACTATTTCTTCCTTGGATATTTCCTTCTCTTTAGACAAAGCTCTTACTCCGGCTTCGCGTCACCGATACTCGAATCGTGCAATGCGATTGCTACCGGCAATACCTCCAACCCAGACCTCATCACCAACTTCGATGGCGACTGTACCCAAGAGAAAGCGTGGATTTGATGGATAGTTAATAATCTCTCGTGCAGTTAAATTATTGACATCGACTCGAGTGACTCGGGTCGATACACCATCACATTGTTGCTGAGAGAGGCAGGCAATGATGGAATTTACTTCAGGCCCAACATGTCCCGCTGCCAGTAATGATCCATCTATCGACCAGCGCACATTGTCTACATGATGAGGTAAGTCGACAGAATCTACTACCACTTCACTCTGCCCTCGAGACAGCTTAATAATTGATCGAGTACCCCATCCGCCAATGTAAAACCAATTGCCGTCGGGTGAAATTTCAATGCCATTAGGTCCTGCACTTTCACTGCCGGGAACTTGCTCCCAGCCGACGCCCTGCTGCCATTCATACACTGCTCCCATGGGCAAATTCATATGAGTTGCAGCCATGCCTTGATCGGGTGTCGCCACGACGGAATTAAAGACGATGCCATCAGGTGCCATTACACAACCAATCCAGGTTAATTCTGGCGTGCTATTGGTTTCGCTAACTTCGAATATTTCAATTGATTCACGATCGCCGTGGCGCACGACCAATAAGGTATGGATTCCGTTCTCACCGGGAACCAGATTCACGCCGTGAGGGTGAAAACCAGAAGTTAATGGTCCAGGACAGTCAGCATAGCGGCTATTGGCTTGATGATTAGCATTGGTACCTGGATATACAGCAATCGAACTCAGTTCATCACTATTGGTGAAATACAAATAGCCGTCGTCTTCCATACCGGAAGCAACAATCCAGGGAGAATCCAGAATTTGTGCAAGATCTTCAGGACTTATCGGCCCACACAAGAACTGCACATCACCATCCGCTTCGCATTCGCTTGCCGCAAAGGCATTCCACGCCGGCAATATAAGAAGCAGGCTAACTACGGTCTGCAGTATTCTTCTCATTATTTTCATTATTCTCTCCTGACCCCACCTTTCTCATTGATCGCATTGCAAAAGGAGTCTGCAAAGCAATCAGAAGCATAAAAGCATTGCATGATTAAGTCCATTGACCGGAAACAATCTAAGGCGAGATATCTAGTTTGGCTAATTTTTTTACTCAAACAAAAAGCCCAGCTGTTTAGCTGGGCTTTGAGATTCGAATGTATTGCTTATTGATCAAGAAGATTTATAGACGCCCCTGTGGCCACGTGCGGGGGCCAATGCGTATTCGATCATGTCGTTAAAATCTCCATCCATGTTAATCAAAACCAGTTCATCATGTTCTAAAACGAAAACTGACATTGCGTCAAGGCTATTATTTTCTATATCCATACCTACATAGACCCAAACCTGTTCATGATCCTCTTTGACTTTTACTATGCGATCCCAGGTTAGGCTGGCATCTTTTGCGGTCAATGACTCAAGAAATACATCATCACTAAAATCCACATTGCCGCCTCGAGGGTGAATCGTATAAACAGCCACCTGCAAATGATCGATTTCTGATAAATCTGCCTCGTTGAATGTGATTACATCAAGGAAATCGAACATACCGCCGCCCATAGCAATACCAACTTCTTTTTTCAGTATTAGTTCTGGCATTTGAGCGGTTAGCGAATCTCGTACTGGTCGAAAGGATCGGTCGGTAAATGACATACAACCAGTAAGCAATATTAAGGAACTACAAATAAGCAGAGTCTTCATGACATTCTCTTCTTTTAGTTAACTGCAGTTTCAATATCCATATCGACCAATTCGTCAATGTCGAAACGACGACCAAGAGCAGCAATATCATCGGTGCTAATATCACCAACAATGTTTACCAACACGGTGTCGCCAGGTTCAGCCACCATGATGGCAATTCCATAGATAACATCGGCGTCATCTGATAAACGAAAGTAGATATCAACATGATCGGAATCTTCTCTGACACGGACAACCCTATCCCAACCTTGGTTATCTAAATCTTCGGCGATTTCATTCATAGAAGACGAGATTTCATTTACATCGATGGCGTTGCTTTCGAATACATTTACTGTGACCCGCAGCAATTTCGATATGAAATCAGCAGCTTCTTCGTCCTCGGAACGAATTAAATTGGTCACCATATTCAGCAATGGTGCCTTAAGGCTGATTTCTACGTTGGGTTCAATGTTGGCTATGGCGGTTAGGACTGAAAAGTCCACATAGCCGGGATGATCCAATGGATCACTGTCGGCCCCGTTTGCTAGTGGCATAAAGCCAATAAACAGTAAAGGCAGAACTAATCGTTTCATGATTTTCATACATATACCTCGCACTTTGTTACTACTCCAAATTTCAAAACTTGATTAACTAGATTGGATCATCCTGCAAACCATTTCGATTACGCTCACTTGCGCGCTCGAAAGAAGCATTCAATGAATCCTGTAATGGCGTTACCAGGAATCTGTCTCCAATCATTACTTCAGTCCTTTGGCTCACATCATTCAAATAATCAATGGCAAGATTCAAATCCAGTAGAGCTTGCTGAATATCTTCAGCACTGTAATCGGCTTCTAGCTCATTGGAAGTCTGAGTTGCGACCAAAGGAGTTTCCTGTTGCGGATTAAATAGCGCAGGCCATATCGCTAAAGCCAGTATTGCAAAGGCGGCAACTGGCAAGGCATAGCGAACAAATATTGGTGCGCCCACAATCCAATCTTGCAACTGTGTCCAAAGTGAGGACGATACTCGAGGAGATTGAACGGTATGGCCATTGTTGACCAGGCGGTCAATTGGCTCGAGTACGTTTTCATCACAATCGATAGCTGGTAAGTCGAGCACTGTATCGTGAACAGTTTGAGCGTAGTGCAATTCGCGCCCACAATCCTCACATCCATGAACGTGTGACGTAAACACTTCTTGCTGTGCCTGGCTCAATTCACCGTCGATAAAACTATCGATCTGCAATTGAACAAAATAACACTGTGATTCGCTATTCGTTGACATTACTCTTACCTATGTTTTCGATCTCAAAATTCATCAGATCTATTTCTTTCAATCTATTTATTTGTCGCCTTTACCGATGAAGACGTAAGCGACGCTGTTTCAGTTACAGGTTTACCTACAAAGGCATCAAACAAACTACGCAAAGCCTTATTTTCCCGTAGTTTGCGACGACTTCGATGCAGGTAAACTTTCACCTGACTTTCGGTCATGTCCAAGGTCTCACGAATTTCCGCATAGCTAAGACCCTGAATGTCTCGCATGATAATGATGCTGCGAAACGGATCTTCCAGCTGCTTAATAGCTTCCATTAACTGTTGCTTGAACGCCGCTTGGTCGAGCCGCTGAGTCTCATCTACCTCGATGGGCTGCTCTTCGACTTCGGCAAAGTCATCTTGATGATTATTGGCAGTTTTGTGCTTGCGCACATGATCGATAACTGCATTGTGCGCGACGCGCATCAACCAGCCACCGAGTTTGTTATGGTCAATTTTTTGCCAGTGCTGCCACAGCTTTATAAATACTTCCTGGGTAACGTCTTCTGCATCTTCCTGAGCACGCAGACTATAGCGGGCAAAAGAAAAAATCCTTTGCCTGTGCTGATCTACGGCTTGGCGGTACTGCGACATCATTAGTTAAAAAGACGGGAAATGTGCAAAAAGGTTACAGTATTTCATATCAGCCCATAGAACGGCTCTAATTAAGGAGCCTCTGACTCATCCTATGGCCACTCTGCTGAGTCTGTCGCGCGTTGCGGCTAGGCGTTGAGCGCAGATAATGGCCGTCGCCCTTAGCAAGCTCAACAACGACGCCCCGGCGTGCGTCAGGCCCAGCCCTACGGGGCTCTTAGCCGATCCCGCTCTCTTCGTTGCACAGTCTTGACAGGCCGACGCATGCCAGCGCCAGTGCGCCTTGATAGCGAAACCGGCTAAGAACCAGAGCGATCATAGGATGAGTCAGAGGCTCCTTACCAAAATCAACGGCTTAAAGTGTTATTTTATCTCAATTACCTGCGTCAGAATCGCGCGAATTGATATACTGCACCACAATAATAAGAAGAAGCTAAATACCCCAAATTGCGCGTATGACTAAGATCAAACCACTAGTTCTGATTTGTATCTTGATAATTCCCTCAGGAGTTCTTCAGGCTGCAGAAGAAACTGTTCTCTTGAGCAATGGCGACTCGCTCAAGGTGTATTTTTTTATGCCCGAGGGCGTTGAAACTGCACCCCTTGTTATGCACGTTTCCAGCGGATCAAATAACGAGTTTGCGGCACGGGCAGGATTTTGGCTTGGTAAAGAATTGGTTGAACGGGGCTGGGCAGTAGCTGTTCCTGTTTCACCGGAAGGTCGCATGTACTTCGTCGACAACCCGCACTTTTTCCCTGAAATTTTGGCAGCACTGCAAGCAGATTATGGCTTACACGGAAACAAGGTTGTTATCAGCGGTATTTCAAATGGCGGTAGCGCTGCATTGGCAATCGCCGCCCAGCAACCCGAGCACTATGTTGGAATCATAGCTGCGCCTGGACGAATTTGGGACGAGCAAAAATTCACCTCTTCAATGGAAGGAATAAAGGTGTATTTACGTATTGGGGAAAAAGACACTTATCGCTGGAATAATCGTCTCGAAGGAATGGCAGCTACTTTAACCGCTGCCGGCGCAGAAGTGGACGCAGCAATTGTCCCAGGCGCGAGACACATCTTCTCTTTGGATTGGGATAGCTTACAGGGCTGGCTGGACAATCTGGCTGAGTCAGCGCACTAGGCGCTGACTGCTCAAAGCCAATTTCTTTATTCGGTTAGAACCGGTCTTCCTCAATCCAATAGTTAGTCACTATCCCTTCGGCAAACTCGATTGACAGGGTTTCAGTTCGCTCTTCTTCTACATCCACCGAGAAAATCAAAAATACTCCCACTTCAGTATCCTTTTCTGAGCGATTTCGATACTTCCATATTTCAGTGCCATCGGCATAAGTGAGTTTAGTTACTGGATCACCAAAAGAGGTGCGAACATACTGTTCATCACTCTGTCCGATTTGCAATCGAGCCACTTCGCCTTCATTCCAGACAGTGTGCAAAGGCCTGGAATCTGAATCCACAGTGACCAGACAACCAGTAAGTACGACACTCATCACTAAAAGAAGCGCTTTTTTAATCATTTGTTATTCCCCGCGGTTAGTATTAAAAGCTGTTGGAAAGCATCATTCGTCCAGAATCCCGATCCAACTCAGCCAAAGACGGAATACCCGGAAAAAAGTTACAACAGCCGATCCTGCCATGATATTCATTCTGTCTTAATCTAAGCTGAACGAAGCTGAACAGGCTTTAATTTAAGGATTTACCATGCAGAACGATGAATTAGGCAGACCCTAAAACATTACCAATATAACAGCTCTCGATCTATGGCACTGTTTAACCAACTCTTTCCACTCTGGGCGCTATTACTCTCTGTTATAGCGTTCCTATTCAACGAACCCTTTAGCTTGTTCGAAGGCGCCATCGTGCCATTGCTCGCCGGGGTGATGTTTATGATGGGCCTGACCTTGTCCCAGGAAGATTTTCTGCGCATAAGCAAAGATCCTAGAGCAGTGCTAATCGGCGTACTCTTGCAGTTTTTACTCATGCCATTTCTTGCCCTCACTCTCGCCAGCATGTTGCAGCTATCAAATCAGCTCACAGTCGGGATGGTCTTAGTAGGAAGTTGCGCAGGAGGAACAGCATCAAATGTTATTTGTTATCTGGCAAAGGGAGATGTGGCTCTCTCTATTTCCATGACCATGACATCGACTTTAATTGGGGTATTTGCCACGCCTTTTTTGTGTGCCTTCTATTTATCGGAAACTGTTAGCGTCGATACCTTCGGAATATTAATGAGTATTGTACAGATGGTTTTTCTTCCGGTATTCGCCGGAGTACTGGTTAATCATTTCATCCATGCTCAAGTAGCGGAACTCGAAAAGTATCTGCCATCACTGTCGATTGTTTTTATCTTGTTGATAATCGCCATCGTCGTCGCACTGAATTCTGCAAGCTTGGTGGACTTCGGTCTACTTACTTTAGTCGCCGTGATTTTGCACAATAGTTTTGGCTTAGCTGGCGGCTTTTTTGTGAGCCGACTTTGTGGTTTCAATCTGAAACAGAGTCAAACAATTGCGATCGAGGTTGGCATGCAGAACTCTGGATTAGGCGTGGCTCTAGCCCTGCAGTACTTCTCGGCAACCGCCGCACTTCCCGGCGCACTATTTAGTGTCTGGCATAACATTAGCGGTTCAATACTGGCATCGCTGTGGGGAAAGAAGCGCGACTCATTCGAATATTTAATGAAAGATGAGGAGCATTTAAAATCGGACAAGGTGAATTAGTGTTTTAAATTTGTGCTTGACTAAATAATTGAGAAGCCTACAATTCGCGCATCAAAATTTATACATTTGTGAAGACAATGAACACTCTAAATCTACTAACAACCATGCCGTCGAACATGACCTACCTGGGTCACCTGTTCTGCGCCCGCGTGGTGGAAATTTGGGAGACCAACTTGGAGTGATTTTCTGACTAATAGTCGAATAAACAAAGTCTTAAAGAAAAGACCTCTAAGTTTCAAAAACTAGAGGTCTTTTTTTTGCGGTAAGAATTATTTTTACTCGTAGATGGCTACGGGTACTGGGGAACTATTGTGCTTAAAAAACTGCACAGAAACATAAACGTAATTTTTGGCCTGGCTTTTTTTCATAGCTTTATGGTCATTGTGCCGGTGGTCGTGCCTTTCTTTATGTCGAAGGGGCTTAGCCTTGCGGAAATTTTTTATCTGCAAGCTGTGTTCGCGACAACTATTGTGTTACTCGAGGCACCTTCTGGTTACTTTGCGGACATATTCGGTCGACGTAATGCGCTAATCATTGGCAGCATCGTTCATGGCCTGGGCTACTTTTTGCTCAATTTTACTGACGACTTTTTCAGCTTGATGGTGTTTGAAATTACTGTCGGTATCGCCATGAGCATGCTATCGGGTGCCGATCTTGCCTTGCTCTATGACACGCAAAAGGCATTAGAAGACGACAAGTCCAATGACAGTGCTCGAGGAATTGCCCACTTAGGATTTATTAAAAGCGGCGCTGAAGGTATCGGCGCGTTGTTAGGCGGAGCTTTGGCACTGTATTCCTTCGACTTGATGGTGTTGATTCAGTCGATGATTGCCTGGATCGGCTTAGGATTGGCGGTTTTTATTGTCGAGCCACCCTATCGAAGAGTAAGTGATGGTGTTGAATCGAATCGAATCCAGATTTCCGAGATTCTTCGACACTTACTAGTAAACGATCCGGTGTTGCGGCAAATCGTTATTGCCATACCACTTTATAACCTGGCCACTTTTCATGTTGCCTGGTTAGTACAGCCCTACTGGGAAGCTCAAGGGCTCTCACTGGCGGTATTCGGAATATTGTGGTTTGCCCAGAGTCTGACTGTTGCCATTGCCAATAAATTTGGCTTGGAAATAGAAAGACGTCAGGGAGCGGTATTTACCCTGGCGCTAATCGGCATACTTCCTGTTCTCGGCCATTTTGGTATGGCCTGGTTCCAGGGCTGGGTAGGCATAGGTATCGGATTAATACTTTTCGTTGGCCGAGGTTTGAATCAGGTAATTCTGGTTAATGCCTTAAATCGAAGGGTTCCAAGTGAGTTTCGTGCTACCGCGAATTCATTTACCAGCTTTTTGTTGCGGCTTTCTTTTATTACTACAGGGCCAATTGTTGGTTTTGTTGCCGAGACAAAAGGATTGGCAACCGCATTGAATCTGCTAGGAGTTTGTTCAATAGGTTTGTTCTTGTTGGTCATGCTGCCTTTGATTCAGTCGGTTAGAACCATTCAGCAGCGTGTTGCTGCATAAGCAGTCCCTCCCCACTAGGGGGTAATCACTCACCTCTTCCCTCCCCGTGAGTGATTACCCTCTTCTTTTTTCCTTAGTTACCCAAGAGCGTGCACAAACTTGGTTTGAATCTTGCTCATCTACGGTGAGATTTATGCACCATTTACGCTCATGTAGTAATAATCAACCGATTTATGTGAGCTTGTTTGGTGCCAATATTGAGGCGTGGTACAGTTTTCGGGCTAGTTACAGTATTCAGTTGGTGTCCCAAAGCTGCGCCCTCTGGTGCCGCACCTTTAAGAAATATTTGCACCTAAATAATACACCGCCAACAAAAACGCACCAAAATAATGCAGGAGAATAACAATGAAACTAATAACCGCAATCGTCAAACCCTTCAAAGCCGATGATGTGCGCGAAGCGCTGTCGGAAATTGGGGTTAGCGGGGTAACTCTTACTGAAGTTAAGGGGTTTGGAAGACAGAAAGGACATACCGAGCTGTATCGCGGCGCCGAGTATGTCATCGACTTCCTACCCAAATCGAAAATGGAAATAGCCGTATCCGATGATTTAGCGGATCAGGCCATCGAAGCAATCTGCAAGGCAGCGGGCACAGGTCAAATTGGAGACGGCAAAATCTTCGTCACCAATTTAGAACAATCCATTCGCATAAGAACCGGTGAAACCGGCAATGACGCCTTATAGGGGATAAAGAACAAAATGCTTAAAAAAATAATGACAAACAAATTCTTGCTGGCCGGTGCTTTGCTCTTCGTTCCTTCGCTTGCTTCAGCACAAGAACTCAATGGCGCCAACACCGCCTGGATACTCACTTCAACAGCTTTAGTGCTATTTATGACTTTACCAGGGCTATCGCTGTTCTACGGCGGACTGGTAAGAACCAAAAACGTTCTTTCGGTGCTTATGCAATGTTTTGCGATCGCCGTAACCATTTCCATCTTATGGTTAGTGGTTGGCTACAGTATCGCCTTTGGACCTTCTGAATCAGCTTATTGGGGTGGATTAAGTCGCATGTTCTTTAATGGCATCGACATTAATTCCATGTCAGGCGACATTCCAGAGACAACCTTTGCCGCGTTCCAAATGACATTCGCCATCATTACTCCTGCATTGATCGTCGGTGCCTTTGTCGAACGTATTAAGTTTTCATCGATGCTGCTGTTCTGCATCCTGTGGACATTGTTTGTTTACTTTCCAGTTGCTAATTGGGTTTGGGGCGGTGGCTGGTTAGGCCAAATGGGGCTTATCGACTTTGCCGGCGGCACAGTCGTGCACGTTACTGCTGGCGTCGGCGCATTGGTTACTGCGTTGGTTATCGGCCAACGCAAAGATTTTCTCTCCTCGGCAACTCTTCCCCATAACCTGACCATGAGCTTCACCGGTGCAGCGATGCTCTGGGTTGGATGGTTTGGTTTTAATGCCGGATCTGCACTTGCAGCCGATGGTGCTGCAGGTATGGCTCTGTTTGTAACTCATATCTCAGCTGCTACCGGCGCCCTTAGCTGGATGGCGATTGAATGGATCAAGTTCGGTAAACCAAGTGGTCTTGGCGCTATAACCGGCATGGTTGCGGGTTTAGCCACGATTACACCTGCATCAGGATCGGTTGGACCAGCCGGCGCATTACTTGTAGGCCTGGCTGGTGGTGTGGTCTGCTATTTTGCGACAACTTTCCTAAAGCAAAGAATGAAGATCGACGACTCGCTGGACGTATTCCCGGTTCACGGCGTGGGCGGCATGGTTGGTACCTTCCTTGCTGGCATCCTGGTTTCTGGAAACCTCGGCATCTTTAGCGGCAATGGCCTTGCAGATGGCATGACTATCGGTTCCCAAGTTGGCGTTCAGGTGGTTGGAATTCTGGCAACCGGTATCTATACCGCTATCCTCACCTTTATCTTATTGAAGGTTGTAGGCGCACTGACTTCTGGCATTCGGGTTACGGATGAACAGGAGCAAATCGGTTGTGACATTACCGATCACGACGAGAAAGGTTATTCGATGTAAGTCTTATCGAAGATGATAAAAAACCCGGCTACTTCTGAGTTGCCGGGTTTTTTATTGCCTTCTTACTACTGCGATTTCTTTAAGGTAGTAATGGCGTAGACCAGTTTGTTGCCATCGAAATCACTGAAGGTGGTAGCGACCAAACAAGTTGTTCGTCCGTCATTGATTACTTCACCTCTTAGCAAGAACCGAGGGCCCATTACTGGAGCAAAATAATCTATTCTCATATTTACTGTACTAGACCACTTGAATTGATTCTGTTCATTGAACAACGTGCGGACAGCATAGAGGGAAATCATATCGACATAGGTCCCATGAAATCCGCCGAACATTTGATTACGAGGATTTAGCAGATGTCCGGGCAAATGAGCATCTACTTCTACTAACCCAGCTTCTTCTTTAAGGATTTTCCACTTAGGTGATTCCACCAGGTCACCAGCATTGTGACCAGGCTTAAGAAATATGGGCGTTGTACTTTCTGCTTTCTTGCTCATTTTAAGATAGGCGAATCTCAGAAAGTGGTGGAGCATGAAGTAATTAGAGCCGCTGGTCAAATTTGCAACAGGTCTCTATACTCGGATTCATCTTCACTTTACGAGGAGCACTTCATGCTTACGTTTCTAGTAAAAACAACAAAAACAGCTAGCACGCGATTGTTATTACTTATAGTTGCCTTCTCCTTATCTACAGCCGCCTGGTCCAATGGCTTGCCATCAGCATCCCCAGAAAGCGTTGGCGTTTCCAGTGAAAGATTGGGTCGCATGTCGGATGCCATGCAGCGCTATATCGATAGCAATCAACTTGCTGGAACTGTCTCTCTCATCGCGCGCAAAGGCCAAGTTATTCATTTCGAATCCCAAGGTTGGAAGAGCAAAGAAACCAACGAACAGATGACCGATGACACCATCTTTTTCATTATGTCCATGACCAAGCCAATCGTTTCTACGGCATTAATGATGCTGTATGAAGAGGGTCATTTTCTGCTCACCGATCCTATAACTGACTGGATTCCAGAAATCGCCGGCAAGGAAGTCATCGTCGAGAACGAATTTGGCACCTATCGAGTACCGGCTCATCGTCCTATCGATTTTCGCCATGTGCTTTCTCATACCGCAGGATTAGATCCAAGTCGCGATGCACTCAATGACGATGAAGTTACACTGTTAGAGCGCACCGACAATCTAGAGGACACCATAATTCGACGTGGACCCTTGCCATTAGCTTTTCATCCTGGCGACGCCTGGCAATACGGTAGTTCCACCGATTATGTTGCGCTGCTGGTGGAACGAGTTTCTGGCGAACCATTAAAAGACTATCTGCAACGGAAGATCTTCGATCCTCTCGGCATGGAAGATACCTTCTATGTTGTGCCGGAAGACAAACGAGATCGTGTCGCTTCTGTTTATAATCCTAGCGGTCCAGGACAATCTATCGAATTGTCACGCTCCAAGGAATATTCTGATACGCCATTCTTTGGTGAGAACTATTACGGCGGAGTCGCCGGACTCTTTTCCACCGCTGCGGACTACTGGCGGTTCAGCCAGATGCTGGTTAATGGTGGCGAGCTAGACGGCGTAAGATTACTGAGCCCAAAAACTGTGAGTCTGATGGTTACCAATCACAGCGGCGATGGCGACGTCTATGTGCGGGGACCGGGTTATACCTTTGGCCTAGGCTTCGGCATTCTGAGTGATGCGGGTAAGGCCCGCGACCCACTTACCCCGGGTTCATTTACCTGGGGCGGTGCCTGGGGCACTATCTTTTGGGCAGACCCGGTGGAAGAAATGATCGGCATTATGATGACGCAGATTACGTCTTATAGTCATTTGACTGTAAGACAGGATTTCGGTGTAACTGCGATGCAATCTATTATCGATGCCAACACTCCGATAATTGGCTATCCGGTTCTCGATTAAGAACTAAGTGCAAAATCAAAAGGGGCCAACTGGCCCCTTTTTAAATCCTAAAAATCCCTCAGCATCCAGTACCAATCATTATTAAACTGAACCCATAAATCAGAGCCTTCATTGACTCCATAGAGATCTGGCTCCTCAATTTCTACACGTTCCACTACCACCTCAACAAGCCCAGTAATAGATTCAGCAAAATCTTCAGGAGGACCACCGCTATCTATGCTGACAATTTCGTATGAATACAACTCAAATGTATCTTCCATGTCCGCCAGAAACTGGCTTAATGGATATTCGCTTTGAACAGGCTCAGCAAACAAATTCCACATTGTTTCCCAATCACCACGAAATTCCGCCTCATAAAATTTGAGAATTCTTTCTTCGAACTGCGCATAGTTGGCAATATCCAGTCCAGTTGGAGCTGGCAAAGAAGAACAGCCGATCAGTAGGACCGCGTTCACTGAGAGAGTTGAAATAATTTTCAATTTCCTAAATCAATTGAAAATAGGAAGAGCGGGTACCAGTCAGCGTGAGGAAGCTTAGAGTTTGAAAATAGGATCGCTTCAAACTGTAAGCTCGCAGCCTCTAAAACCTTATCTATCGTCTAACAAAGAAAAAATGCGTCGCATTGCTCTGGGGTCGACGCCTGGCCCACGTATCTGCGGAAAATTATCAGCATGATTGGACATATCTATCTGCCCCGCTGCCTCTTCCCAACCCATACTGCCACTGTGCATGCCTTCAGCTTTGGCCCACAGATCACGCAGGTATTCCTGGAAATTAGTAATCTGCTCCTTGCTGCGCATTACTGGACCATGACCCGGAAGCCAGGCATCGAAGTCCAGGCTTTTTAGTCCTTCCAGAGATGCCGGCCATTCATCGACATGACCATCACCCATGTACGCTAAACCTGGAAGCATCATGTCTCCGGTGAAGGCTATTCTTTCTTGTGGCAGGTAAATGACTACATCACCGCCTGTATGGGCACGACCAAAATGCAAGAGCTGAATTTCGCGACTACCTCGAGAAACAACCTGAAACAATGTCATCTTGTCCTGCAAAGTTATATTGGGTGGCGTTGGATTTACTTCCGGAATGGCGTTCATGTAATCCCTTTGCACCTTAAGCCGTTCTTGTAACTGTGCTCGGCGCGTGGGATCTGATTCGGAATTTACCTGTTGTTCTAGGTTCGCAACCATGGTTGGCACCGGATCGGAAAAACTTTTGAAGGTGTTTTCTTCCAGGACGTTGCCGATTTCTCCATTTAGTTTAGCTCGAGTGAATTCATGGCCGATTATTTCCACCCCTGCAGGAAACGATTGATTGCCGTGAGCATGGTCAAAATGATAATGACTGTTTACTAAATAACGCACTGGTTTGTCCGTAATAACTGGTAAGGAGTCCAGGAGGGCTCTCGCTGCCGCCGGAGTTACATGGGAATCGACAACCAAGGTGTCAAACTCACCAACTAATACCATGGCATTGCTCATGGTATGAATGGAGCCAGTACCACTAACGTGCCAAACGCCCTCTGCAACTTCTTCGAAGCGATGAGAATCTGATTCCACTACTCTGCCCTGAGCAAAAATTGCCGTTGGCAGCATAACCAAGGCTAAAAGGAAAGCCAGGAACGGTACGTTGCGAATTTTGTTATTCATTTATTTGGTCCTTTAAGAATATCTTCTCGCTAATTACTGTCAGAGATTATGTTATGTGTTTTTTTGCGGCCAGTAACCAAAGTCGGACTCGCTGCGTCTAAGCAGTATAAAACGAGGGAAAAGGCACATTAGCGCATCGCCTATACCCTGTAAAGCAATGGTAAATGTCACCAGATTTAGTCGCAAAAAGTGGTGAAAAGCACAAACTTAAAGCATCAATTTTTAAGGAATAAGAGCCTATCTTGTTGTTTTTAAACGTTTTTTAAAATTGGCACTGTAATTGCCATAATTTATTTACAAGTGTTTACAAGTAGTAAGCATAACTTTGGTCCATTAAGTGACCAATCTAAAAGAATCACAGCAGCACGTATTCAGAGATCTACCAAAAGTAGATCCAAAAGGGGAACAAGAAAATGCGAGCAATTAGTCACAAACTAAGATTAAGCACAGCCACACTTCTGGCCATGGTATTGGGCAGCTACGTGTTTGCCGCCAACGCTGAGGCGCAAGAAGGCCGGGATATCAGCCGAGTTAACAGCACGATCAATGTTGAAGCTGACGAGTCAGTGGTGGGTGATGTTTCTTCCGTGAATGGTTCTGTCCGTCTGGCCAGGGGTTCCAGTGCCAGCGAAGTTACTACAGTAAACGGCCGGATCGAAATTTCTGACCAGGCTTCAGTTTATGAGGCAGCAACAGTCAATGGCGGAATTCGTGTTGGCGAAAACGTTACCGTACGCGGATCATTGGAAACAGTTAACGGTGGAATTCGCACAGAATCTGGAACGGTGATTGAAAACCGAATCGAAACCGTTAACGGCGGAATTCGTGTAAGCAGTACTCAAGTTGGCGACAACATCGAAACTTCAAACGGTGACATTAACATTCAAGACGGCAGTGTCATCGAAGGTGATGTTGTAGTTAAAGGCAGAAAACGTTGGTGGGATCGATTATTTAGTTGGAACAACCGTCGTCCTGAAATAACCATTGATTCTTCCTCTACCGTTAGAGGCGATATTCATATCTACCGAGAAGTAGATTTAAACATTGCTGACGGTTCTCTAAATGGAGAAGTCGTCGAACATTTTTAAGAACACATTGTGTTCAACTAGTGCATAAGCAAGTTAAGCAAGACAAACTAAAAGCGGGCTAAGAGCCCGCTTTTTTTGTTTGCATCAATTATGCGCTACGACCAGATTTATTCTTTGCGTTCGTAGTGGCCCATTAGCATGCCAGTGCCGAGAACGTGTCCATCGATTGCTTCCAGAAGCTGATCCTTATTAAGACCAGGTTCCAAATCGAGGTCTGCATCTAAGGCATAGACCCGGAAGTGATAAGCATGAAGCTGACCGTTGGCAGGTGGACGCGGACCGAAATAACCAGGACGCCCCAGACCGTTGTTGCCATTAACCAGACCAGATAGGCCATTTAGACCTGGCTCAGCATCGTTGGACATAGCACCAGGTAGTCCTGAAGCACTGCCTGGAATGTTATAGACAACCCAGTGAACGAATGGACTTTCCATCATGCCGATTTCGACCACTATAGGATCATCGCAAATCATAGCCAGTGATTGTGTGCCTGCTGGCAAGTCCGACCAACTAAGATCGATCGAAGTATTCGTACCGTAGGCAGAATTTTCCTCAGGCACCATACCGTGATGATCAAAAATAGAACTGGTAACCGTAATGGTGTCCTGTGCAGAAACCTGCACGGCAAATACCAATGCAATTGCTGCTGCGAGTGTAGTAATCAAGTTTCTCATTATTGTCTCCTCAAGCTCGATTAAGTAAAAATCTTATTGTTTTTTCGCGTTTTCTATACTTTCCGCTTTCTCTCTCAGCAAGTATTTTTGCACCTTGCCAGTTGAAGTCTTATCTATGGGCCCAAAGGCTACTTTCTTTGGAATCTTGAATCCAGCTAATTCTTCGCGACAATAAGCAATCAATTCTTCTGCTGTCATTTCTTCCCCAGCCTTTAAACTCACAAAAGCACAGGGCACCTCGCCCCATTTCTCATCGGAACTGGCCACCACAGCAGCTTCCAATATTTTCGGGTGCTTGAACAGCACAGATTCAACTTCCAACGATGAAATGTTCTCACCACCGGATATGATGATGTCTTTAGAGCGATCCTTAATCTGCGCGTAGCCGTCTTCATACCAAACTGCCAGATCCCCAGAGTGAAACCAGCCACCGGCAAAAGATGCTTCAGTCGTGGCAGGATTTTTAAGATATCCCTTCATGGTCAGGTTTCCTCGCATGAATATCTCCCCCATGGTGGTGCCATCTTTAGGCACCGGTTCCATGGTATCTGGATCTGCCACCATGACTTGGTCCTGCAGGGGCGCACGCACACCCTGCCGCGCTAACATTTCGGCCCGGTCCTCTATGGAAATGTCCTGCCACTCTGCTTTTGGCGCACAAACAACACAAGGGCCATAGGTTTCTGTGAGCCCATAAACATGAGTAACGCTAAAACCCATGTTTTCCATGCCCGCAATTACAGCTGCCGGTGGCGCCGCTCCAGCAGTCATGGCTGAAACCTTATGTTCGACTCCCTGCTTCAAATTATCCGCGGCATTGATAAGTGTGTTAAGCACGACCGGGGCACCACAGAAATGGGAAACCTGATGTTCTTTAATGGCAGCGAAAATGGCATCGTCACGAACATGACGTAAACACACACTGGCGCCTTCAACTGCAGCAAGAGTCCATGGAAAACACCATCCATTGCAGTGAAACATAGGGAGAGTCCAAAGATAGACTGGGTGGCTGCCCATGTTCCAACAAAGTACATTGGAAACCGCATTCAAATAGGCTCCACGATGGTGATACACCACTCCTTTAGGGTCACCAGTTGTACCCGATGTGTAATTTAGAGAAATGGCCTGCCATTCGTCATCAATTTGAAAGCATTGATAATCTTCGTCACCGTCTTTTAACGAATCTTCGTAGCTGCGAGATCCTAAAAGCTCACCGCCTGCAAAATAAGGATCATCAATGTCGATAACCAGCGGTTTGTTTTCTACTAGCTCGAGTGCAGCTTTAATGGTTGAGCTAAATTCCCTGTCGGTGAAAAGAACTTTAGTTTCTGCATGTTCTAAAATAAACGCAATGGCTTTTGCATCCAGGCGAATGTTGAGCGCATTTAGAACAGCACCGGTCATAGGCACAGCGAAATGAGCCTCAAATGTTTCTGGCGTATTTGCTCCCATAAAAGAAACAGTATCGCCTTTGCCAATTCCCATTTTGTTCAGAGCCGAAGCCAGCAAACAACAACGCTGGTAGGTTTGAGCCCAAGTGTAGGTGGTGTCGCCATGAATTATGGAAGTCTTGTCCGGATAGACGCTGGCGCAGCGTTCAATAAAACTTAGGGGTGTAAGATGAGCGAAATTGGCCGCGTTCTTGTCCAAACCCTGTTCGTATATGTTGTTAGCACTCATTTACTCTGACTACCTTTTTCTTTCTATCAAGTTCTTGTCTATTGGAAGCGCTCAAATTACATAAAATCCATATCGCCCGCTGTCAGCCACCAGGCTCCATACAAGCCCTTGGAGCTGGGTCCTGGATTCCAGAAATTGCAGGGTATCTCTATCCCAAGATAGTTCTCAATTGCCCCATCGGTTCTTAACTTATCTACCCAAGCCATCGTGATCCACATTTTGAGTTCTGACTCTTCCAAGAGCTGATTCAAATCGATAATTACGTCTTTCATGTTTGCTACTGGACAAATTAAGTCCATTATTAACAAGCGTTGCTCATGTTCTTTCAGGAATACAGCTGCCTTCGGTTTGGCGGATTCATCTGTAAGGAATACACAACGAAAAAGATTTGCCTGCGCAAAAGGATGGTCGAAGTATCGATACTTGATGTAGCGCCAATGTCTGTCTCCGACAATTCCCTCGCTCAGGTTCTGCCGCATTTCGTTCCACAAACCATCAATATTTTCCTGCTGGTGTTGCTTGGAAATATCAATTGAAATCAATTGCTTACCTGTTACGTCTGCATCTGAAGATTGAGGAAAAACCAGTTCCACAAAATCATCGGTTTTTTCATAAAGCTCAAGTCTTAAAGCAATATTCATTGCTTTCTGATTTGGAAATCCAAACCCTAATAAATGATTAACGGTGTTTCCAATCTCTCTTTCTAGAAAGGTCGCTGCAGATTTGAAAAATAAACTGCTCTTACCGTACTGCCTGCGAATCTCCGGCAAAACCATTACGTCACAAACTTGAATCGCTGTATTAGGCTGACCAAAATATTGGATCTGTCTTGGCGCACCGCCGTAGTGAGAAACTATGTTTCCATCTTTTGATTCTCGAGCCACGACACATTTTCCTTCACCTAGCTCATACTTCCATTGCCACACATCAGCATTGAATTGTGTATTGAAGCTTTTTTCAAATAGATTGGAAATTTCTTCGGGATCAAAACTATCGATAGCTCCGTATTCTGCTAAAGCATATTCGCCTTCTGGTTTTTCCTTTTTCTGTAAATGGAAAATTTTAAAACAACGTCGTTTGGACGCTATCTCGGACTGAATTTTTTCGAGTTCTGACTGCAGAATTTCGAACTCATCAGGACTACGCAAATTTGATTTTTGCTTGATCGCGATTGCGCTTAATTGCTCGATACTTTCCTTTGCATCGGCGGTAAAATTGAGTTCATCCAAAATGTTGTAACTCAGTCTTTCCGACAGCTGACGCATACTACTTAAGTTCGGCAACGATGATCTTTCCATCTTTGAATCGTCGTCCAGATATTCACCAAAAACTAGCAGTCGACCTGAATCCCCAAGCAACTCCCTTGCCCGACTAAGTAGTGGCAGTTGTTGCAGGTAATGATAAGTCCCCTCAACAATAAGCAAGTCAAACTTATGATCGCTGCTGAATGAATCCAGACTCTGGTCAAGAATTCTGACTCCTGAGTTCTCACTGCAATAGCCAGGACCGAGAAGATTGTTCAACAGCGTTACATTGTTTCCCTTTACAGCCAGCTCGTTAGCAGCATGAGTCAAACTTGGCCCTGCCAGCAATACGTTAAGCGACGCGTCGATGCCTTCTGTTGCGAGGCGGAAAAGTTTCTCTGCGAATTTCTGTTGTTGGCTGGGAAAGTCTTCTTGCGCTTGCCTGTCAGCAGTCATGCCATAGTGCAAGTAAGAACACTGCCCGAACTCAAGAGCAAGTAATTCGGCATAGGTCTTTCTAATGCCCGATAGAGCGGTAGGAATAATTGTGGTCAAAGATCTTTGTTCAAGGTCGACTTTGTAGTTGAGGCGAAGCAATATAACCCGCTGAACCCGCTTTGCCTAGTCATAGTCTGACATCGTAAAGTCGCTGTTCCAGCCGCTCATCTTGGATAAGCGTCGTTCGTCTGCTCATCATGCTAAGGCATGATAAACGCCTGCCTCGCACTGCGACATTTTGTCCTTCTCCAAGCAGCCCTTCCTTTCATTCTTTGCGGTAGAATACGGCTATGTCCAAGAATCCTAAATTGTCGGAGTTTCTGACTTTTCTTATACCAGTCGCGACTGAACAGGGAGCCAGTGGCCGCCAGGGCCTGCAGCGCTTATTGCTATTGCGCAGTTTCGTGACTGTGGTCAGCGTACTTGGCTTGTTAATTTTCCAGTCTGTTTCGGACCTGGATGTCTCAATTTCACTGATCGGCGCACTAATTGTTGCTGTATTTTTATCAGTTGCTGTGGGGTATTGGCGCTTGCAAAATTCCCTGGTAGTCAGCAACGGGGAATTGTTCTGTCATTTGTTAGTGGATGTAGTATTCCTGGTGATTCTTTTGCTCAATACTGGAGGCGCCAGTAATCCTCTTATCTCTTATTTACTCGTGTTGCTCGCTGTAACAGCGACATTGCTGCCGAGAATTTTTGTAAATTCGTTTGCGCTAATGAGCATTCTTATTTACACCTCATTTCTACTTATCGATTTACAAAGTGACCATGGTATGGGGACCTCCCCTGCCGAGCAGGAAATGGTGTTTCAGTTACACCTCGTCGGGATGTGGGTAATTTTCCTGGTGAGCTCAATCCTTATCGCTGTATTTATTACTCATATGGCCAATGCCATAAAAGTGCGAGAACTGAATCTCGCCCAGGCACGAGAAAACGAATTGCGTAACGAACAACTCGTAGCCATTGGTACACTGGCAGCAGGAACTGCTCATGCGTTAGGCACTCCGCTTTCTACTATGGCAGTTTTGTTAACAGAATTAGATAAACTCGACGCGACCGAACTAAAAAATAGCGAAATTAAAGAAGACATTTCGGTATTGCGACAGCAGGTAACTCGTTGCAAACACTCGTTGACCCAGTTAACTCGCTACTACAACAAAGACAATCCGGAACAAGAAGAAAATGTTCTACTCACTGATTTCGTCAATGATATTAAAGACTACATTCTAAACGTTCACCCCAGTGCTTCGATTGAATTCAAAATTGATTGCGAGGATGATCCTGAAGTTGCTTCGAACCTGAGCGTAAGACATGCTGTTATCAACATAATCGAAAACGGAATTAAGGCGGCCGAGAACCATGTAGATGTAAATTTCAAAATTTCTGCTGATTCACCACCACGATTTGAAATATCGATTAACGATGATGGCCCGGGTATTCCTTCGAAGGTAATGGAAAATATGGGTGAACCTTTTATTTCAATGCGCAAGGAGAGCATGGGGCTAGGAATCTTTCTAGCTAATGCGGCGGTGCAACGACTAGGCGGAACCATCGAGATGTTTAATCTTAAGATCGGTGGCGCTCTCACACTAATAAAGCTACCGCTTCCGAAGTATCAGCAAGGTTAAGCCCGGTGACCACACAAAAAATTCTGTTGGTAGAAGACGATGAAGTATTTGCCCGCGTCATCTCTCGCGCTCTAGAACAGAGAGATTACGTTGTCTCCCAAGCACAAACCAGTGAACAAGCCCTGCAATTAATCAATGCCGAGAGCTTTTCCTATGCCATCCTCGACTTAAACTTAGGAGGCGAGACTTCACTCAGTTTGATTCCCCTGATAAAACAAAAATTCGCTGACATTCGCATCCTGATTCTTACTGGTTATGCCAGTATCGCCACTGCAGTAGAAGCCATAAAATTAGGTGCTGATAATTACCTGGCAAAGCCTGCCGATGCCGATGAAATACTCACGGCGATGTTGGTCGAAAAGGAATCTCTGGACTTCGCACCCAGTGATACTTCCAAATTGGAACCAATGTCAGTCCGGCGCCTGGAATGGGAACATATTCAACGGGTATTAATGGAAAACGACGGCAACATCTCCGCCACTGCACGCCAACTCAAAATGCATCGACGTACTTTGCAACGGAAATTACAGAAAAAACCAGTAGCCAAGTAAGTTTAATTAGAGCAATTGCTTTTGGGATGTTCGCTCGCATTGATAGATGCAATACAAGCCAAATCCTGCGGCAGCAATACTCACTATTTCTGCTAACAAAAGCTGTACCATAAACTCATTGTAAGCATTATCGATAAATATTCCCCAGGCTCGCGCAACAGCCAAACCACTGTAACTGATCAGTGCGAAAATCAATCCTGCCAATTGAAGTTTTTTGTAGTAAGCGCAGAACAGTGAAAAAATACCAATCGCTCCCATTAATCCAATATACATCGCCTGTAATTCGGTATAACCGGTGTTATCAGATAATTGAATAGCCAGATTGATAAACCATTGTTGGGAATCAACGATGAATAAAACTGCGAGCAAACAATACAATCCTCCATTTAGCAATAGGAAGATACGCGGAAAAAGCCGGTAGGTTGAATTCAAGTAACAGCGCGCCTTAATCTCAACGCCGGGTTAAGGGTGTCATCCCTAAATGGCGACCACCATCAATGATTAGAGATTCGCCGGTAACCACGATTGGTCCTTGAATAAAATAAAGAATGGATTCTGCAACTGTATCGGAAGATGCAGTAACTCCCAGGGGCGCACTCTTAATTGCTGCTTGCCGAGCCTGCTCGTAACGTTCTTCACCAAGCCCTTGTTTGAGCCACTCGCCTTCAATAAATCCTGGGCAAACAACATTAACTCTAACTTCTGGCCCCAGTACTCTTGCCAAAGATAGTGTCATTGTAATCATGGCGCCTTTAGATGCAGCATAAGCAATACAACTACCAACACCGGCAACCCCCGCGATAGAAGCAACATTGACGATTGAACCGACTTCTTCCTGCTGTTTCATTTGTTCGGCGACTGCGCGAGTCATTTGATAAGCACCAATAACATTTACGCTATAGATGTTTTGAAAGTCGTCGGAACTGAGACCTTCAAGGTCATTGTGGTCAACAAATTTGGTGGTACCGGCGTTGTTTACCAGAATGTCGATACGGCCCCATTTTTCGATTGCCGCATTGGCCATTGCGCGACAATCTTCGTCCTTAGCCACATTGGCTTGCATGATGACAGTTTCCACTCCGGCTTTTTCGCATTCTGCAGCGACTGCATCGGCTCCAGCTGAGTTCGAGTTGTAATTGACTACCGAATGACAGCCCAGTGCAGCAAGTTGCTTCACTTTGGCGGCACCAACACCACTGCTGGAACCTGTCACGATGGCGACTTTATTTGCTAAATCTTTCACGCCTTTAAATGCTCCCTGAAGTTCTTACCGAAAGCGGTAAAAATTAGCACAAATCGGCCGAAATTCCTGCATACAGGAAATCCGTTGAAATGCATGCTATGCCTGATAAGTAGCATGATAAAACCGTTGCAAAAAATCATTGAATCGTTACAATACGTCACACTTTTGCGACATGCTTCGTTTATAGTTGCATAAGTAGCCGAAAAGCCCGCTGATTCGGGATATTTCAAACAACACGGACGAACAAGCAACGCAAAAACATGATAGTCCGCCGGAATGGAATAACCCTTCTGTGCGGAATGGTCGTGTTTTTGACTTGAATACAGCCATAGTCTGAGGGGACGTGCGGAGGCAATAGTGAAAAAGCAGCAGTTTGTAGCAGCAGGAATTCTGGTAGCGGTGGTTGCCTGGATGGTGTTCCCAATGGTGATGCCAAATAATGCTGAGACAGTAATCGAAGATACTGTGCCGGCGCTCACAACCGTGGTCGCTCTGCCTGAAGGTGTGGCTGACTCGGAGAGCCCCGATGCAGTGACAGTTCGTGCCGAACGTATTCGCCCACAAGCTTATATAGAACGAATTCGAGTACGCGGTCGTACCCAAGCATTTAGACATGTTGAAGTGCGCGCCGAAGAAGCTGGCCGTATTATTGGCAATCCTGTTCAGCGCGGGTCACGGGTGAATGAAGGTGATGTCCTATGCGAGATCGCCGTAGATAATCGCGAAGTTAATTTGCTGGAAGCTGAAAGTCGGCAGGAACAAGCTGAATTTGAATACGCCGGTGCGCTAGATTTACAAGAACAGGGATTACAATCAGATGTGGTTGTGGCTCAGCTCAAAGCCGCACTGGAGTCTTCTAAAGCTGGAGTTGCTCGTGCTGAGTTAGCTTTAGAGAAAACTAAGATCGTTGCGCCATTTGATGGCGTGGTAGAAACCCGCATGGTCGAAGTTGGAGATCTGCTTAATGTAGGTACCGTTTGTGCTTCAGTATTGGATGACACGCCAATGCTTCTCGTAGGCCTGGTGCCAGAGCAGGATGTTGGCGCCTTAAGTGTTGGCGCCACAGTCGCAGGAAAATTACTCAGCGGTGAAGAAGTAGCTGGAACTGTATCCTATTTGGCCAGAGCCGCCGACACTAATTCCCGCAGCTACCGCATTGAAATTGAAGTCGATCCTCGATATCAGGATTTGCGCGAAGGCATTACCGTTGAATTACAAGTCGATGCAAATCGAGTTTCAGCCTACCGAATCCCATCATCCGCGCTAACCCTGGATGACACTGGAACTGTCGGTATTAAAGTAATCGGTCGCAATAACTTGGTAGAGTTTCACAACGTTGAAATCGTTGGCGACGAGACCAATCAGCTTGATCCCGGTATTTGGGTAACAGGCATTAGCGGTGACATCACGCTAGTGACATTGGGTCAGGAAATCGTCTTTCCTGGACAATTCGTCGAAGCCAACTTCGATTGGGACCAATAGCCCCACGCTAATCTTCAGGTTATTTCATGAAAACTTATATTGATGCTGCAATATCGAGGTCGAGAACTACTGTAAGTATTTTTGCAGTGACCTTATTGGCTGGATTCGCCTCCTACCTGGCTATTCCTATTGAAATGTACCCGGATGTTCAAGTCCCGATGGTTGTTACCACCGTTATCCATGAAGGAATTTCTCCGGAAGATGCAGAAAGACTCCTGGCAAAACCCGCCGAACTCGAACTCAAAACCATCGACGGCATTGTCGAAGTAACTTCTTTTTCCAGTGAAGGCGCTGCCACGCTCATGACCGAATTCGATATTAGTTTCGAATCCTCAGCTGCGCTGGCGGAAGTTAGAGAGGCAGTCAACCGCGCCAAAGCCCGCTTCCCGCAATCTACTGAAGAACCCATTATTCAAGAAATGTCTGCCGTCTCTATGCCAATAGTGCAAATCGCAATTGGTGGAGAAGGCGTACCAGAACGAACACTATTGCGAATCGCCGAAGATTTACAACGAGAAATCGAATTGGTGCCCCAAATTTTGGAAGCGCCAATGGTTGGCAACCGGGAAGAGTTGCTGGAGGTTGTAATAAACCCCTCTAAACTCGAAACCTATGGCATTCCAAATAGCTCTATTGTGCAAACAGTAACGAGCAATAATCGGCTTATCGCAGCCGGACAAGTTGACACCGGCCAAGGCAGCTTTCCAGTAAAGGTGCCAGGTCTAATTGAAAATGCTGATGACTTGTTCAATTTACCACTAGCTTCCAATGATCTAGGAGTACTTACAGTATCTGACATCGCCGATGTGCGAAGAACATTCAAAGATGCTACTCGTTACTCCTATGCGAATCATTCGCCAACGATCTCTTTGAATGTAATGAAACGCAAAGGCGCAAATCTGGTTGAAGCCTTCGAGCAAATAGATGTAATTGTTGATGAGATTAGGCCCACGCTGCCTCCGGCGGTAACCATGTCCTACATCAATAATTCGATCCCTATTACCTTAGAACAAAACTCTGGCCTTTCCGGCAACATGGCAACGGCTATGGTACTCGTATTGCTGGTAGTAATTGCCACCGTGGGTGTGCGCTCGGGTCTTTTGGTCACGCTAGCAGTTCCTTTTTCCTTTTTCTTCGCGTTTATCATTATCAACCAGCTGGATTTCACCTATAACTTTATGGTGATTTTCGGTCTCCTGCTCGGACTCGGGATGCTGATCGATGGCGCCATCGTTATGGTGGAATATGCAGATCGTAAGATGGCTGAAGGACTGGATAGTCGCGAAGCCTATAAGGCTGCCGTGCATCGAATGTTTTGGCCCATTCTCGCCTCCACCGCAACCACCTTAGCCGCATTCCTGCCGTTAATGTTCTGGCCCGGTGTTTCAGGGCAATTTATGAGCTACCTGCCGATTACGGTATTCGCCGTATTAATTGGCTCATTGTTTTATGCGCTTCTTTTTGCGCCCGCTATCGGTGCTTTAATTGGAAAATCCAGCGATGCTGATCGAACTTACTTAAAGAATTTAGAAGAAGGTGATCCCGAAAAAGCCTCTGGCATCACTGGTGTCTATGCCTCTGTACTAGAAAAAGCCGTAAATATACCAGGAACAGTTTTCATCCTGAGTATTACTACGCTGATCACAATAGTTATGGCCTATGGGCGCTGGGGCTCAGGCATTGAGTTCTTTGTAGCCACGGAACCCGTTCAGACTCAGGTGCAAATTTTTGCGCGGGGCAATTTGTCACCCGCAGAACTGCGTGAAATCATGCTGGATGCTGAAGATCGCATTGAAGAAATTGGCCACTACGAAGGCATAGTTACCCAATCCGGTGCTGGAGCCCAATCGGCAGGACCAATGCAAGCGGCACCTGACCTGGTCGGCACTATTTTCGTCGAGCTAACAGATAGACGCACCAGAGATCTTAATGGTTTCGAAATAGAAAGCTTATACCGTGAGGCTATCTCTGATATTCCAGGTGTGCGTGCAGAAATAGTCTCTATCGAACAAGGCCCGCCGGTAGGAAAGGAAATTCAAGTAGAGCTTGCCGGCGAAGATTTAGATTTACTGTTCTATGAAGCAGAGCGCATACGCGGCTACATGGAAAATGAGATGACCGGCCTCATCGATATCGATGACACCGCACCGCTTCCTGGAATCGAATGGGAAATTAATGTCGATCGCGCCCAGGCTGCGATGTTGGGTGCCAACATGTCTGAGATTGGCGCTGCCATTCAGCTCTTAACCAACGGCATCTTTATGGGAGACTATCGCCCTAACGATAGCGAAGAAGAAGTGGATATTCGCGTGCGCTATCCAGCCGAATATCGTGGTATCGACCAACTCGATTCGATTCGCATTAGCACACCGAATGGACCAGTGCCGATTAGTAGCTTCGTGACTCGAGAAGCGAAGCAGAAAGTAAGTTCCATTCAACGTGTCGACAGTAGCCGTGTCGTCTACATTCGAGCCAACCCTGCTCCGGGTGAAAATGCGGATAATAAGCTACAGGAGCTCGCGGCCTGGTTAGAAGCCAATCCTACGATTCAGGGTGTCGACTATCTATTCCGAGGAGCGAATGAAGAGCAGGAAGAGTCAGCTGCCTTCCTGATGCAGGCATTTGCGCTGGCGATGGCGTTAATGGCCATTTTACTGGTCACACAATTTAATAGTTATTACCAGGCCGTACTGATTCTTTCTTCTGTATTGCTGTCAACTGCAGGTGTATTGCTTGGTTTATTAACAACCGGCCAGCCCTTCAGTGTAATGCTCACTGGAATTGGAATTGTTGCGCTTGCCGGAATTATTGTGAATAACAATATCGTATTAATCGACACTTTTAACGTACTAAAGCGAGAGCATCCTAATTGGACGCTGCAGGAAGTTATCGTCCATACTGGAGTGCAACGCTTGCGCCCGGTGTTTCTCACAACGTTTACTACTGGATTTGGATTATTGCCTTTGGCAATGGGTATGTCCTTTGACTTAATTGGGGCAGAAATCGAAATCGGTGGGCCCATTGCTTCGCAGTGGGCTGGATTAGCTTCCACCATCGTCTTCGGGCTTTCCTTCGCTACAATTCTAACGCTGGTAGTTACTCCAGCCATGCTAGCCTTGCCTGACAGTTTACGAAGCATGTTCAAACGTGAAGTGAAAGTGCCGACTCGAGCAGAACCAAGCCTGGGCGTGTAGACCTTTCGAATCACAGTTACTCACACTTCAATTGTAAGTGCCGATTCAATCATGTAAGAATGGCAGTGACTCGACGCAGACGATACACATAGATGGGACTGTTAGTCGCCTTTTTCCTAGGCAGTATTTTCTTTTCCTTCCTTTGCTCAATTCTGGAAGCAGTATTGCTCAGCATTACGCCTTCCTATGTGGGAATAAAAGAGCAGGAAGAGTCTACTATTGCCAACGATCTCGCCCGCTTTAAAGATGATATCGATAGACCTCTGTCGGCAATTCTCTCCTTAAATACTATTGCCCATACCGTTGGAGCCTTTCTGGTGGGAGCCCAGGCTACTGTAGTCTTCGGAGCCACTCCATTGGAAATCTTCGGCGTGACTCTTATCAGCTGGGAGGCATTGATAGCCGCCGGCATGACTTTAGCCGTGTTGATTTTTTCAGAAGTTGTACCGAAAACTATTGGCGCCAACAACTGGGAAGCGTTAACCCCGCTTACTGTGCGCTCGCTGAAGATAATGATCTTCGTATTAGCACCGTTTGTCTGGGGGCTTCAATTTTTTACCCGCCATTTCAAGAAGGATAAAGATAAGCCGATCTTCAGCCGCACTGATTTCGCGGTAATGACTGATCTCGGTAAAGAAAGTGGTGCGCTGGAAGAAAACGAACAAAAAATTATCAAGAATCTGCTTAGATTTACCCGGATTCTGGTAAAAGACATCATGACCCCTCGCATCGTCGTGATTTCAGCCAACGAAACCACTACCGTGCGAGAGTTTCACGACCAACATGATTCGCTACCCTTCTCGCGCATTCCTGTGTATCGCGATAACGGCGACAACATTACAGGCTATGTGCTCAAGGATGAGTTATTGCTCAATCTGGTTGAAGATAAAGACCACATCCCACTCAATGACATTCGTCGCGACATTATTGTTGTGCACGCTTCGGTTCCTATTCCTGATTTATTGGATATGTTTATTACTAAAAAGGAACACATGGCACTTGTTGTAGATGAATTCGGAGGCATGGAAGGGCTCGTTACGATGGAAGATATTATCGAAACACTATTAGGCCTCGAGATTGTCGACGAATCAGACAGCGCCGAAGACATGCAAGCTCTGGCGAGGAAAAACTGGGAACGACGCGCCAAGAGAATGGGGATTATTTCGCCAGAAGAAGAAATTGAAGATTAGCTTATAGATATATCTAGCGCTCGTTCGATAAATTACTTCGCAGCAATTATTGCACTAAAAATACTCATATTTTTCACGGGATTTCTTGTCTAAATGCCACAATTTCAGGGCAATGTGACAAATTGTAATTACGTCATGAAAGCTAAAATGACTATGATAAGATTTTCTGCAGTTTATGGTTTGCGGCATTAAGGAAATGATTCGCGAGCTATAAATAGCTAAAGCTAGGAGCTTGGGGGTTTTTCTTTGTTCCCCCCTTTTCTAAAGCATTGAGTGACTTTCAAGTATCCTCTTTAGCGCTCTCTTCTTACTTCCACGCTAAAAACAAAATCACTCACGCTTGTGCGAGTTCGCTTTTGTGTCTTAATCTAATCCGGCTAGCAATCGATCGCGACTGACTACTGCGCGAGTCCGCAAAATTTCTTTGTAAAGGTCTGAGGCGAGATAGAGTTGCTGTTCGCTTATGGCAATACTTTCTTTAAGAAAGTCGAACTTGGGATGGTTCTCTTCCAGTGTAACTTCAGCAATTGCCAGTCGCATCTTGAAGATCTTATGGGCCTTGCGTAGATGCTGGACGCGTTTCCCGTCGAGATTAATGTTTAGCGCATTAACGTGCCAGGCAGAAATCTTTCGCAATCCATCTTCGAGTTTTGGATCATCAAAGTCGAAGATGCGTCCATACAAATGTTCCAGATAGCCATAATGTTGATTAACTGATTCCCAATTCTCCAGCTCGTTGTCGCTGGAAATCATGGCTTCAATAATTCCTATCTGAGGCTCATCGTAGAGTGCGGGATTTACCCTGCTTACCTGCCCTGCTTTATCGAACGATTCTATGACTTCCCGATGCAGGCCAGCTTCCTGCAGCTGTTGCGCCATAATAAGAAGTGGTTCGAGAGTTTCACTGTCATAGACGCTGAATTCTTCTTCCAGGCTAAATGACTGCACCAATAGAGTGCGTTGAAATTATAATATTTCTGAAATGTACTAACTCTGTGACTTGATCAATTTTTGTACAGATCGATCGCAGTGCCACTTCACTGTCACAAAGTTCTATAGGGATGGTTTGGCGTTGTAAGACGAAGAATTAGTCGAGACTAGCGACCAAAGAACCCCTTCTTTGACGGCTACGCTTCATTCCGGAACCGTCTTTATCGAGAAATTGATAAAGCTGTTTCTCGCAAATCGCAATATTTTCTAAGAGGTAGTTAAATCTAGGATGGTTTGAAGACAATGTTTGCTCGGCTATCTCTAAGCGCGTTTTGTAGACTCGATTTGCCTTGCGTAACTGGTCGACTCGATTGCCAACGGGGTTAATACTGAGGGCATAGGAGAGCCAGCCTGAAACTTTCTGCAATCCCGTTTCCAGCCTGGGATCGTCGATGTCATACAATCTTCGATAGAGATATTCCATGTGGGAGTAATGGTTATCCACCGCTTCAAAGTTTTTTAACAGCATTTCACTTTCAATAATTGCTTCCAACAGAGCAACCTGTGTTTCATCGTAGAAACCATGCTTAATTCGACTCACCTGGCGGGCTTGTTTGAAATAGGCGACTGCCTCTTGGTGATTTCCCTGTTCCTGCATATACAGACCAAGATCGATGAGCGGATCTAAAGACTCAACGCTATAGACGTTAAATTCAGTACTATCGATGAAGTTGGCATTGGCAAGAGAATTTTCTTCCAGGGTCAAGTCGGTGGCTTCATTCGTCTGCGCGGCCGCACTGAAACTAAAACCTGCAATTGCAAGCAGCGGCACGAATCGGAGAAACGCAGAGTTCTTATGACCTTGGAAAAAGGCCTTTTGAAAAATTGAATTGTTGTGCAGACGATCTGTTAAAGCCATGTCCGCTACTCTTTTTAGTTTGTTATTTAGCTCAGACAAGTGCTCGGCATTGCTGCCAATGATCCTACTGTAACACTTTTTATTAAGTTGTCACAGTCTGTTACATGTTTATTTTCTTCTTATTTTTCAAATAGATACATTCACTTTTGAGCATTGCACCAAACTGGCTCACAGCTAGCATTCCAGTAAGAGTCGAAATTCGAGTTTTCCAATAAAGATCTTTCTCAGATTATTGAGTGCCGGTGAAGGAGATATTTGAGTTAGCGATAAGTACGGTTAGCAATGAGCGCTTCGGCAATGATCAGCGCCATTACCAGGCTCAGAATCCACCACCAAATACGTTGAGGCCGTTCTAGCTCCTCGATTAGTTGTGCAGTTTGCACTTCACGAGATCGTATGGGGTTGGTATCCGGATTAATAATGGAGTCGTAGAGGTTTGCCACTGGCGTGCGAGCAAAATTCGATTCCTCTGGCAGAATATTGATGGCGAATTGTGTGGATTCACCATCTATATCTGCAGAGATGAATCCAGGAGTGGCTGCTTGAATGACGAAACCGTCATTAGTGAATTCAATCTCATTGCCGTTGGCATCTTCTGCCGTAATGGCAGTCGCTTCGCCACCAGGATCCAGTGAGAAGTTATCACCAACCTGGAAAGATCGCTGATTCGATTCAGGCTGCACCAGGTGACGCAGAGTCTCATGCACGAATGGAAGAAAGAGTCCTTGTAGCGGTAAGTTGTTCCACTCCAGATCCATAGCAGATGCAAACAGTATTACCTTCCCCTCGCCCACAGAACGCTCCACCAAGGCCGGTTCTGTATTATCGAACTGCATCAATACATCAGCAGCTTCGTTTGGCACGAGGCGCCAATGGCCCTCAAATCGTGCCGACCAATCGCTATCGAGTGGCCGCAGGATGGGATGGCGACGATCGAAGTCGGCGATTACCAGATAGTCATCGCCGGCCAAATCTTGATTCTGTAAAGTTGCTGGTGCGATAGATTCAAACTGCTGATTAAACAGCTCAGGTTCAATCCGGTCTCCTGGGGCCACCAGCAGTGCACCGCCAGACTCGACGTAATTGGTGACCGCAGCCGCCTGGGTAGTGCTAAGTCCACCGACGTTAAGCAATACCGCCACGTCGCTCTGACGCAACGCTGCCGCACTTAACTCGCCCGGCTCAACGCTTTGTAATTCGAAAGGCGATTCTTCACCGCTACTAACGGCAAGACCGAACCAATGTCCTTCATCATCGAACCAATTCTCAGAAGATTCTCCATTAACGACTAAAACTCTAATCTTTGGTAACACTTCAACTGCGAAGAAATAGGAATTGTCGACAGCAAAGTTGTCACCAGTAACTCTTACTTCGCCAACATGTGTTCCTTCGCTTTCAAAAACTGTAGAGAAAGTAATGACTTCTTCAGAGCGATCACCAAGATTTACTGGTTGTCGGTCAACCATCTCACCATTGATGCTTAAGCTGACTTCTCTCTCGTCTAGATAAAGCGTTCCGGTTGTTCGAACTCTGGCGAGTATCTGCTGTTCAGCCGCATCTTCGAGCAATTGTTCTGGTGAGCGAACATCGGTCAAAACCAGATTACTGCTCTCTACGGCACCAACATCGATGCCGGTAAACGAAACACCGGGTGCCAGCTTCCAGCCTTCGTCGGCGGATTGCATACCGACATCCTGAAAATCAGAGATCAAGTAGACTGCACGATTTTCGAAGCGGGATTCTTCAAGCATTTGATCTGCCAGGCGCAAGTTCGGCATGTAGCGGGTCGCACCATAGCCAGCCTGTGGTATCTCATCGATTGCTGTGCGGATGCTATCGAGGTCCGTAGTCAGTTCACGTACTTCCTGCGCAGAATCAGAAAAGCCAATTAAAGCAACTTCATCACCCGCAAGCATATTGCCCAATAAATCCAGCGCTTCTTGCTTCGCCTGATCGAAGGTTTCTTCGTACTGCATACTCATGGACAGATCCAACAAAATAACAGCCGATTGTGGATCGGCATCGAGTAAGCGAGCGACGGATTGATTAAAAAGTGGTCGAGCGAAAGCCATGACCAACAGGGCGATGACGGCAGAGCGCAGAAGTAATAGCAGTAACTGTTGCAGCTGTTGAAACAACACCAACTTCTTCGATGTCTTTTTCAAAAACCGGATGGTGCTGAACATAACCTTGGGCGGTTTTTCGCGGCGAATCAAGTGAATCGCGATGGGAATCAGCGCGGCGAGTAGGCCAAGTAAAAAAAGTGGAGTAAGAAAGACCATTAAAAACTCTTTGACCGCTTAGTCATGTAAGCAGATAGAGCCTCATCGAGAGGTTCTGCGGTATTAAGCAAACAGTAATCTACTCCGCTACTCTGACACTGTTTGCGGCAATATGACAGGAATTCATTGAGGTTTTCCAGATAAGCCTTGCGTATGGCTGCCGGCGAAGTTATGTAAGATTCGTTGTCTTCCATATCGATAAATTCAGAGGCTTCATTGAAGGGAAAATTTAATTCCGCATCATCCATAACCTGGAATGTAATGACATCGTTACCCATGCCGCGGAGATTGTGCAGGGTTCTAATTACGCGCTCTTCGTCATCGAGCAGGTCAGTAATCAGGATGACAATACTCTTCTTGTTCAGTGATGCTGCAAGGTCTGTTAGCGGTTTAACCACATCTGTCTTATGGCCCGATTCAACTTGCGCCAGAGTTCTCAATATTCGCATAAGATGGGGTTGTCGACACTTCGCTGGAATGTAATCGCGAATCTCATCATCGAAGGTAATCAAACCAACCGCATCACGCTGCCGCATAATGGAATAAGCAAGAGCCGAAGCGAGAGTAATACCGTAATTCAGCTTACTGGTTCCGCCGGAGGTATAGGCCATGGATGCACTGGTATCCAGTAAGATCACGCAGCGAACATTGGTTTCATCCTCGTACTGCTTGATATACATCTTGTCACTGCGCGCATACAACTTCCAATCGACATGGCGCATATCATCGCCACGCTGATAATGGCGATAGTCATTGAACTCCACACTAAAGCCACGATTGGGGCTCTTGTGCAAACCGGAGAGAAATCCTTCCACCACTAGTCGGGCCCGCATCTCGAGATTGGAGAGTCCTGCTAAAACGCTCGGATCGAGGAAATTCAGAGATTCAGTCATAGAATCGTACTATCCAGATAATTCAATGATCTAAATGTCAGACGCAGGTTCAGGTACTGCTTCCAACAGGCGAGTGATAACATCATTAGTAGTTACCCGTTCGGCTTCTGCGTGGAAGTTGAGTAATATTCTGTGGCGCAGTATCGAATGCGCAAGCGCTCGCACATCACCATAGGACACGTTATAGCGACCTAATAATAATGCTCGCACCTTACCGGCAAGAATCAGGTTTTGAGATGCGCGAATTCCTGCTCCCCAACTAACCCAGTCTTTAATAAAGTCTGGTGCTGATTCTGTTTGCGGGCGTGAAGCATGCACGAGGCGCACTGCGTATTGAATGACTGCTTCAGCCGCAGGAACCTGGCGTGCGATGCGTTGAAAATCGAGTATATCTTCGCCGCCTAAGGGATGAGCCAAGGCAGTATCGTGAGTCTGAGTTGTCTGTCTTACTACGGTTATCTCATCTTCTTCAGACAAATAATCCAACTCAATCTTGAACATGAAACGGTCTAGTTGTGCTTCTGGAAGAGGATAGGTTCCTTCCAATTCGATAGGGTTTTGTGTGGCCAGCACGAAAAAAGGCTTCGACATAGGATAGGTAATACCTGCCGCTGTAACCTGCCGTTCTTCCATCGCTTCCAAAAGCGATGACTGAGTCTTTGGCGGCGTTCGGTTAATTTCGTCCGCTAGCAGAATATTGGTAAAGATCGGACCCTTTACGAATTTCAGTTCTCGTCCACCGTCTTTTTCTTCAACCACTTCGGAACCAACAACGTCAGCAGGCATTAAATCAGGAGTGAACTGAATTCGACTAAAATCGACCTGTAAAATGTCTGCTACTGTTTTAATCAGAAGTGTTTTAGCAAGACCTGGCACACCAGTTACCAGAACGTGGCCACCACCAAACAAGGCAATTAACAGCTCATCGATAATTTCTTCCTGGCCTATAATGATCTTCTTTATTTCACCAACAATTGTATCCCTGCCGTCCTGCATCCGTTTAACCAGCTCGAGATCATCCGGATCTTCAATTTCTAATACGTCTTCTGTCTCTGCTGTTTCTGCCATTTTCTAATTCCTGTCAATCAGTGACTAAATGCATAAATTAAAAAGTTAATTCCGATTTTATAAGCCTCGTTGGTAAACTTGGTTGGATAAGGTTCATAAAAAGTATGTTCCCAACCATCTCCGAGGTCCGTGTTGTAATTCGCTATCATCATTATCCGTCCGTCATCATCTAGGACTGCATAGACCTCAGGCGGATAATTTGGATCATCGAGATTCATAAAGCCGCCGAAATCCCAGGTCACCATGCGCCCTGGTACTTGTGCGAATTCATCAATATCAAAAAATATGTGAAAAATTTCATGACTTGGATCGAGCTGAACAATTTCTCGTTCGGGAAAAATTTTCTGCATCTCCACAAACATGTCATCCAGATGGGGCTGGCCCCAAAAGTCATCCACCATGACGAAACCGCCGCGGAACATAAACTCTCTTAAAGCTTCAATTTCTTCCGGAGAAAAATTAGGGCCACTAAAAGACGAGCCGATCGGTACCCGCTTCCAGTTCATGTAGAGAAAGATATGCTCGAACAGACGGGGGTCTGTTAACTCAATGTAATCATGGTTTCTTGGGTTAGTTTCAACGTTGGTGTAACGCATCACTCCCCGTAAAAAATTTTCATCGGAGTCGGGATAATCTGTATCCCACCAGCCACCTCGGCGAAATCCATACTGGCCACCACGATGGTTCGTGTACTGACCACGCATCCAGGTAAATTCAGTAATTTCGTTATTGTAGATAGCCAAGTCTTCATTGTTGCCAAACTGCAAAACCTGAGCAGACGCAAGCTTCGTCCCAAGAACGAGGATGGCGAGTAGAAATAACTTGGCAATACTTCTGAACACTAATTCCGGTTTCCGTCTACTGATTGTAGTAACACTTGCTGCGCGCGTCGGTAACTTGGCGCTTGCTCGAGGGCATAGAGCACGCTCTGTCTCGCCTCATCAAGTTGACCATTACGTAGATAGGCTTCGGCAAGATCGGTACGGGCTTCTACCGGGTCATTGATCTCAAGCTTCAACAATACTTCGTATTCAGTGACAGCTAGAGAAGAATCATCAATGGCTGTTGCATATTTAGCTTTCAATTCGTGGACACCACTACGATAGGGATCTACCTGTATTGCTCGATCGATGTAGTAGTCAGCACGTTCGAAGTTATCTTCCTCTAGTGCTGCTCTAGCAAGAATCATGGCCGACTCGTAATCATGCTGCAGGTTTTGCAGCAAGACTTCCAACCAGACCAATTGCTCTCCGCGGTTTTCTTCGCGGTCATAAATCTGTGACAGCACTAATGCAGGGCTTGGATAACCAGTGTAAGACGGCAACATGTCATGGGCAGTGTTCAGGTGAAACTTTGCTGTTTCAAAGTCATCTTCTTTGAACAAAACAATGCCTAATTGCAGATGTGCCTGAAAATCCCGGGCGTTTTCTTCAATTCGCGCCCGCATATGTTGTTTCAAAGAGGCGTTGTTATAAAGCTCTGCCAGAATCGCACTGAAATTTTCGCGAACTCCGTGTCCATGCCCATCACCTTCATCCGGTACATCTTCAGTGTGAACAAAGACATCGATTTCCTCGACCCGACGATCGATCCAGCCTTGAAAGTCGTCGTTGAATTGATCTAGAGTTAGTTGGAATACTTCATCGAAGCGCTGAGATTCTTCTTTAACTACTCCATACTGATCGATTAGCTCAACTAACTTTTCAAAACCGTATTCTTCAGTGATGTAATCCACAACGAGATAAGACTGGAAATAAGCAAAGCCCAGATCGGCATTGTTTCTTGCTCCGGAGAATCCAGAATTTAGATCCTCTACATGAAGTAGTTTCTCTTCAGTAGCCGCTCGTACCAGATCCAATCCCTGGCTGCGCCCCCAGTAAGGCCGCCCTTCTCTCTCTTCCCAGACTGATATGCCTTCAGACAGCCAGCGTGGCATACGGTTATTTGTCATCTGCAAGGTAATGACATGCATAAACTCATGCCAGACAATTTCCTGCCAGTTGGCCGATAAGGTATCGGGTGAAATTAGCGTTACGACCTTGCCAAAACAGATGCCCACCAGGGGTCCGATGTCCGGCAATCCAACTGAGCGCACGGCAAAGTCTTCGGTGTTTTCGAAAACTTCAATCAGGATCGGGCTTTCCGGTTCGTAGCCGTATTTTTCGGTAAGAGTATCCCAACCTTCTTCCAATAACGGTTCTAGATAAGGCCAAAGAATATCTGCATCGTTTTCACTCATGTGAACTTTGAAATGTTCACTCTCTAAAGTGGCATAGGTTTCTAAGGTGTCAAACACCTTGAGCATGTTCGATGTCAGCACATTAAAGGGATCGTTTTCGAAACCAATCTCAAGATTTGCCTTGCCCTCTTCCTCTTCGCCGAGTCGAATTAAATTACTGCCCAACAAGGTATACCCCTGCCAGTATTCTGGATCTGCTTCGATAGAGGCGCGGGCAAATTCCACAGCCTCAGTAAACAAGTAGTTATTACCGAAAGTATCTGCAACATCGCCTAAGAATTGTGGATTGTTTGGACTGAATGCATCCACCTGCGCCTTGTATTGCTGGTACTCATCATCCCGTTGATTAAGCGCCGCTTGTGCTGCAAGAATGCTTATTGTTTTTAATGATTCTGAATTGATATTGAGAACACGCTCGAAATAAGCCATCGCATCGTCCTCGCGACTGGCCATTAGCAATAACTGGCCATAGGCTTCCATCGCCAGAACCGAATTTGGATTTATTGCTAAAGCTCTTTGCAGCGAGCGCTCGTCGCCAACCACTCGCGCAATACCAACCAGTGCTGGCACATAGCGGCTGTTAATATCCAAGGCATCTTGATAGGAGCGTTCTGCATCGCTGGCATTGTATTTCTCCAGGAATAAATCGCCCCAGAGGACATGAGCTTCTAAATTGTTAGGATTTGCCCGCGTAGCTTCCTGGAACAAGCTGTTTGCATCGTAAAAATTTCCTAAGTGCCAACTGGCGAGTGCCACCATGGCCACATCTTCCGATGCAAAGACCAATCCATTGTTGTAGCGCTGTACCGCCTGATCCAGGTATTGAGCAGCTTCAGCTTTGCGCCCTACATATTGTAAAAGACTGCCGTATTGAACCAGAGTGCGCACAGGCGGTTCGAATTGTGCTTCGATTACCGTCGCTAATATTTCCAATGCTTCTGTAGATTCACCAATTGTCCTCTTAACTTCAGCCAGTTGCGTGCTGATCAGTGGATAGCTGGCGTAGTCACCATCTTCTATTGCTTCTTCCGCAATATTTATCGCTTCCTGGGTATTGCCCATCATGGAGAAGGCTCTACTGGCGCCAACAATCCCCTCATTGCGATCAAGACCATCAGCCATCTGAAAAATATCGGCGGCTGCGGCATAGGAACCATTGATTAACAATTCCTCGCCACGAAACAATGGAGATTCACCGGTGTTTGTTTGCGCTTGTTGCGCAAAAACCGGACCGGTTAACAAACAACTTAATAAAAAGCTGTTTAGGGTTAAGAGAGTTTTATCGCAGCGGTTGGGATTCATCAGTCTGCTCACTTTGTAATTCATTTTCACCAGCTTCCTCTTCATCAGGAATACCAGCGACTTCGTTAAACCGACCAGTGACCCTGGCCAGGTCTACCAATAGCCCTTGCATTTGCTGCCAATAGTCAGCTTCCAGAAAATCCTGTTTGCGGCCGCGCAGGATAAATACAGCGCGCTCGGTTTCCTGCATCTGAGCCTTTAGATCTCGAGCTGCAGGGCTCAGGTTCGCGCTATCATCCACCAGAGTATCGATGTAGGCGATTTCAGCCAGTCGACCATCGCTAGCATCGATAGTTGGATTCAAAGCAAATAAGGCATCGCCGTTATCGTCCAATCCTGCGTGCTCTGAGGCTAAACGACCTTGCTCTTCGTACCAGGCTTCGACATTACTCTTGGCATACTCGAAAGCTTCCAACATGGAAACGCGATTGTTTTTGTCTCTATCACCGTTACGACTATCAAGGGCTTCGATAAAGTAGCGAGAGAAAACCGGATCGAAACGTTCTGACGGAGAGCGGGTGGAAGAAATTACTACGCGCCCCTCGCTGGAGAGTGAAGTAGAAAAACCATAAGACGCACTGGTGGTATTAACGATGACGATATCTTGTTGGTCAAATTGATCGAGTAATTGGGAGAATTCAACACCGGTAATGTCTGGCCCCACAATATTAAACTTCGCTTCTTCTTCAGCACCGGAACCGTGACCAATTAAGTAGAGAGTAATCTGGTCTCCGGTACTTACCTTGGTTCCCAGTTCTGCAAGCGCCTGTTCGATACCGGTTTTATCTGCAGCGCCGTCCACGCGATCTCCTCCCGGTAAAGCCGGCGCACCACGATCGTAAAGCAAGGTAATGGTATCGGAGCTATAACCATAATCCCGCGCAAGAATGTCGTGCAGAGAAAATGACCACTGCCGAAACTGCGCCTGATTGGTTTCACCTACGGTAGGCCCGGTAATGATTACGGCCCATTTCGTCGAATCAGGACTGTCGAGAAAATAATTGCCGGCGTCTTCCATCAGGATTTTAGGCCCATCTAATTGCGCAGCAACTTGTCCACTCAAGCTCAGAGTCGCCGCAAAAATTATCAGCTTTAGTTTTTCTAATGTTGTCATGAACTGTTTCATAGTTGTTAGGCTGGGTCTTAGGATAATCCTTTCATTCTGCGTGCTATCCAATCCACACAGAGTAATAAGATCAGTAGTGCCAACAACCAGGGTTGATCCCAAAGATCTATTTGCACTTCGCGGGAATAAGCATTGGGCGTAAATTCTACGCTTTCGGCGAGTCCATTAACGTTATCTAGATTGAAGTAGGCACCACCACTGGCAGCGGCTATGCGGCCTAATAATCCCGCATCCATTTCGGCATTGGTGTACTCGCGCAGGGAAGGAGTCACCACGAAAGCCGTACGTTTTTCAGTGGCGTCACTGGCAGCATCACCCGCGGCACTGGCAACATCGACTAGAAGATTGAAAACACCTTCTTCTTCAACTGTGAAGTTTGCTCGATAGACACCGTCTTCTTCGATATCCCATTCCATTGGCACATCGTTAACCTGATCCAGTGGGTCGGTAGTCTGCATCCATAGCGTTGCATCGTTGTCTGGTTCATATTCATCATTGAGCACAACTGCTGTGACACTTACTTCATCACCTACGTTATAAAATTCGCGATCGAAATCGATGGTGATTCGTTCTGGCGCAGACACTGCTAGCCAACGCAGCAATTGACGCCAGAGAGTTTCATGGGATTGATCTTCAGAATGCAACATCATTTGCCAACGCCAGGTACTGGCGGTGGTTACTGAAATGCTGCGTCCACTGCCGTAGCGCTGTTGAGCAACAATCGGTAACAGCTGATTCTGATATTGCAGCACCGGATGCTCCAGCAAAACAGTCGCTCCCGGTTTGATGCGACCGCTTACGAAGACACCTTGTAGTTCCGGCAACTGTCGCCAGAGACTATCATTGGCACCGTCTTCTCCTGAAAGTCTTAGAAGAGGAGAGAATTCCCCGTTGTTGGTCAGGCGCGGATAGAAGAGCTCACCGGTTGCGTGCGCACCGCGACGTATTCCTCCACGCAAATGGCCGGGCAGAAAATTTTCTTCCACCAGCGTAATTGGCAAAATGTTGGCGATGGGTGTACCGATAAACTCTTCATCCACCATGCCGCTCATTAAGAATCCGCCACCCCGTTCGGCGACGAAATCATCAAGCATCTGTAATTGATCTGCATTGAAGAAGCTTTCTTCTATATCCCCGAGAATAATCGCTTCATAAGCATAGAGATCTTCTTTAGTAGTGGGAAAGCCTTCACTTAATTCCGTTGGGGCTTCAATACCCTGCCGATAGTATTTTTCCGGCCCTGTTTGTAAGTAAGTCGCTAAACGCAGGGATTCATCTCCCTCAACTGCGCGTCGAATGAATTTATATTCGTTGCGTGGATGCCCTTCTAAATAAAGCACATCAAGGGCAGCCTTTTCGGTATTGTCTACAAGAAAGCTATAGGAGTTATTCTGTTCGATTATTTCTCCGCTCTGTAACTCCACCTGCAAGTCATAGACGATAAGTTCCGGCCGCTCAGGTGTCAGTTCCAGATCGAAGCGTCTTGCTACTCCTTGTGCGCCGAGAGTTACGACTTCTGATGCAACAACTTCTTGGCCATCACGAATCGATAGTTCAACTTCCTGACCTTCATAGCCCTGATGGTTAACGCCTACTTGAACATTAAACACCGATCCTTCGAGAACAGTTTTTGCTGCAGTGACATCGACGATACCAATGTCTTGCGGAATATCTTCTTGCCCAACACCCACCGTGAAGATCGGAATTTGCCTATTACCAAAATCCTGGGCGGTATTGCTCGGGTCTTCGTCGCCGTTGTCGGCGCCATCAGAAACCAATACCAGCCCACCTAAACGCAAGCCGTTTAATTGGTCATCCACATACTGTAATGCCTGATTGATCGAAGAAGCCGTGCCCTCTTCGCTTAGACCATCAACACCATTAATACGTTGAGTTTGGCTATCGAATCGAAATGTTCGAATCTGAAATGACTCGGACAGATCATCGATTATGCCATCTTCGAAAAATGTCTCTCCCACCATGGCTTGGCGAGACTGACCACCGTCGAGATCGGCGATAGACATACTTTGGGAATCATCAATCAGCACTCCCAGATAAGTCTCCTGAGGAGCTGCTTGCATGGTGGTAATAACCGGACGTAGCAAGCAGAACAAGATAAGCACAAGAACGCTGGACCTGGTGGCAACAAAGAATGTCTTCCAGGCAGGGGTTAATGGACGGGTAGTTTTTAAATAGGTGACCCATACTCCGGCGATGATAAGCAGCACGAACACCCCAAACAACCAGGGGCTTATGCCGTAGGCAAAGCTAAATGTGCCTTCTTCGAGTGCAGTAAGGAGAGTGGGTTGTGTGTATTGCATTGCTACTGAGCCTGGCTTTCAGACCCCTGGTTTTCTGACAATACACGATAATATTCCTGCACCAAGTCGCGATATTCATCCGGAATATCTTCATCAACTGTCGCATACAGTTTGTTGTTGATTGCATCCAGCTCAGCCTGAGCCCGAAGCGCACCTTCCAATTCAACAATTGGTTCCAACAATTCTCTGAATAGCTCGGGTTGATTGAGAAAATCTTCGATGTCCTGTTGCGTTAAAATTTGGCGAATAGAACGTGCATTACCCCAGGGTAAGTTATTTCCGTCGGTGGTAACTCGACCACCAACCCCTGCTCGATCTTCATTAACTCCTCGAGCGCCTCCGATTTGCTGCCGTCCCCCTGCTGCATTTGCCTGTCCGGGTTGTCCTCCGCCCTGTTGCTGTCCACCGGGTTGCTGACCTCCAGGTTGTTGTCCCCCGGCTTGTGCTTGTTGCTGCAACTGTTGTTGTAGGTTTTGTGCCAGCTGCTGCGAACGTTGTAACTGATCCCGCATTTCTCTAACAGTCGGAGCACCACCACCAGCTTGACCATCTTCATTGAAAGCCTGCGCCTGTTGTTGCAGATTCTCTACTTGCTCTCTTAGTTCTTCTGCGTTCCGAGCGGCTTGTGCGATTTGATCTGTAGGTGAATTCATGTTGGCCGGATCGAGGGCCATCAACTGTTGGGCAAACTCTTCAATCTGACCTTCCAGTTCTTGTTCGATATCCACCGACAAGTTCACCATGCCGTTACGCAATACCCGATTACTGGTTTGCATTTCTTCCCGAATCGGGCGCAGATCTCTCGACGCTTCTTGCGCCTGAGACATTAAGCGTTGATCGTCATTGTCACCACGGGCAATGATGGCACGCAGCATGTCTTCGATCTCTTCCAGATCCCGTTGCTGCTGTTGCTGCATCTCTACCAGATCTTGCAACTCTTCTGAATTTCTTACTGATTGCCGTGTCTGTCCCAATCCCTGCTGCCTGGTAGTGCTTTCTAATTTATCCTGCAAATCACGCTGTTGCTGCAGTAAGCGTTGGCCACGCTGTCCAATGTTTTGGGCAAGTTGATTTACCGAACGGTCTGTTTCCTGTTCCAGTTCCTGTTGCCTTTCGCGTAAATTCTCTAATGCCTTTTGGCTGCGGGCTGCAGCTATAGAAGCAGAATCACTTTCGGCCGCTTGCTGCATTTGCTCGGCAGCTCGCTGTAAAGCAGTTTGTTGTTGCTGTTGCTGACCACCACCGCCGGAACTGCTGGAAGAAGATTGAGCCTGCTGTTGAGACTGGGATTGTTGCCCACTCTGGGATTGCGATTGAGGACTCTGCTGCCCCTGAGAATTCTGCTGAGCGAGTTGCTGAACTTCGCGACTCAACTGTTCCTGTTGACGCATCAAGCGTTCCAGCTCACGCCGCCTCTGTTCTTCTGTCATCTGATCTTCCCGCCGCGCAAGGTTGCGCTGGGCACGGGTTAAGCCTTCCTGTCTTCTTGCCAACTCTTCTAACTTATTGGCCTCTTCTTGCTGCTCTGGCGAACCACCGCTGCTACTGTTTGGTGTCTCATAGCGATTCTCTAACTGACCCATTTCCATCTCAAACAGCTCACGCAGGTCGTCCCGTTCTTGCTGGGCACCGCCGCCACCACCACCTTGCTGCATACTTATATTGGTGCGGTTAATACTGGCTTCTGCCTTTAAGATGTACTGCAGCGCTAATTGCTCTGGTCTTAAAGCGCTAGTAATTTGTTCCAATTCAAGCTCATCAGCAGCAACGTTCATCTGATCGATAGCCAAAGACAAATTTTCGACGGCAGCATCATAAGTGTCATCGGAAAAATTCAGACGCTCTGCCAAACGATCGATTGACATTCTGGCTCGACTGGTTGCTTCTCTTTGCGACTCAGCAATAATCTCAGCATCGGAACTGAAATCATTTTGTGATACCTGACCCTGTCTGTTTTTTAACTTCCAGGTAGCGGCAATAATATCTTTTTGAATGGATACCAATGCGCTGGAATCTCCACCGCCTTGACCACCACCGCCACCGCCGCCACCCTGGCCCGGGTTGCGTCGAAATTCCTGATCAGTTGGTATGACTTGCAAGAAATATATATCGGAAATGACTTCCGCTGGACCTTCCAGTTCATTGTTATCCGCAAGAGTTAAGAAGTAACTAACGAAGTCGCCTGGCTCTACCTCTAAATCTTCGAGATAGATAAGTTCGTTACCGGAGACATTGCGTACATTTTGTTCGGGCAAGAAATCCACTGCGATTTCGTCTGCACCGACAACACTGTAATTCAGCACGAATTCGGATAAGCCATAGTCGTCAGAGGCATCAATCTCGAGAATAACCTCTTCCAAAGGCATGACATCCTGATCTTGCCCAGGTCGAATCAACGCCAGCTCCGGAGGATTGTCGTCTATCGCCCGAATGAAATAATCCAACGGGTTCTGACTACTTAAATCAGAAAAATCTGTCGCGCTTATGCGATAAATTCCATCCTGGTTAACGGTAAATCGCGCAACACCAACATTACCATCCAGCTGAAGATCCAAATCCTCATAGGGAGCATTAGGATTAATTTCGTCCTCGTCACCACGGAAACTTTCTTCAAACTCGACATTGGCCGTGGAGATTGCTTTATTAAAAGTCACTCGCAGATCAACGATTGTTCCTTCCGGCACCACCATGTCACCGCTATCTTCTTCGATGATGTCTTCGATGCCGGTGTAGTCTGGATAATCGAATGCAAGATCGATCTGTTCGATCTGGGGTAAATCGAACAAGCTAACTTCATATTGTGGTGAACTCTGTTCTCCGCGCTCATCGAAAGTGACGTAGTAAGTCGTGTTTTCATCCAAAGAAGGTATGTAATAACTGTAAGTAGCGCTCTCGCTGCCACTGCCATCTCGCGACATGCGCACATCACGCCAATTTACATTGTCGTCCTGGAGGCGCAGGGTAATGTTGTCGGGAGTTGCATTATTAACCCGAGCGATCACAGTCAGGCTATCACCCCGCTGCATCTCCAGATCACCGGGCTCAACACTTATTTCGATATCAGCCGGTATCTCGATAATTACAATGGGCTCATTGATGGCGAATGGCCAGGCCAGACGACTGCCTGCATTCAATAAGACATCTGAACTAACGAATACAGCAATGACCACTGCCACCACCGCCGCCGCAGATCCAAAAGAAACCCAACTCGCTTGGGCCGGTGCAACTGTTTCGACTTCTCGTTGTTGTTGCTGTACATGTTCTTGCGCGTCTACCCACAATTGTTTAATAAATTGTTGGGAAACTCCGGCTCTACCGTGAAGGAGATCATCCTCACTAAATTCCAAGGAAGTGAGCAGACGTTGTTCTAAATCGGGAATGTGATCTTCGACATAGTGTGCAAGTCGACGATCATCGGTATGTCTTCTATTAAAGATTAGTGCAAACCACCAAACCAGTGCAGCAATTCCTGCCAGACTGATTACAAACAGAAAAATGGTTCCTGCTTTGGCTAAATCTAAGTACGCGGAAATCGAAGTGGTTGCGAGGAGGAAAACTGACGCAGCGATGGCAAAATAGCTTCCTTGTTTGAGGATGAATAAATTGCTTCTCCGCCGCCGCAGAGTTTTTAATGTGGCTCGTAGACTTTCAAATGTGGGTGAAGACATAGAGACTCTTTTCGATGTGTTAGCGCGCTAATGGACCTCGGTTATCCACTAATGCGCTAAACGGTCAGATGACTAGGTTTTCAAGCCTGAGGAAGGGTTTATTTTTCCTCCTAGCCGACCGCAAACGAAAGCAGATTGTTTCATTTTTGCGGGTTTAACTATCCCATTAACCTGCCCCGAAAAGCAAGGATTTAAAGGCCAGATTGAAGACAAAATCCCAGAGAAATCAGTTAGTCGGAGTAATGTCCTGGTCTGCCCGAAAATGGTCAGAATTTGGCTTCTTTTAACAGTATATGAAGCTCTAGGAAAAATGCTGAAATTTCAGTCTGGAGCTATTCTGGATATCCCATTTCGGCAGGGCGATAGTAATGGGAATCTTTGGGGAAAATTCGGATGTTACTTACTGTTACAGCAGCAACTAATTCCTCGAGATTTCGATGAGCGGAAATATCTGAAAGAGTCGTTAACGTGGGACGAGGTAATACCCATTGCTCAGCTTCGGCGTCGGCAATTGCAGCTCGTGGCGAGATCCAGCGATGATCCAAAATTTCATCATTATCAACTGACACCGACACCTCTTCGAACAATGGGCAGACAAAAAACCAGGTACAAAACCGGCGTGGTAATTTCGGTGGTGTTGTCCAATGAGCAGTATGAATTAGCTGTGTTTCATCGATGTCGATTCCCGACTCTTCCTTGGTCTCTCTCACTGCCGCTTTCAAAGCTGCCGGGTATTCGAGATCGGTTCCCGAATTCTCAAAGTCTGTTTGATCGATACGACCACCAGGAAAGACCCAATGACCACCATGAAAGACCAAGCGGGAATTGCGCTGCAATAACAAAACTTCCAAATCAGCTTCGCTTGGTGCTCGACGCACGAGCACAACGGTAGCTGCCGGAACCGGTTCTAATTCACTCATTTAAAAAATACTGCTCGGGTCAGAATCAAGGCTCGCAGATGATAGCGAATTTTTGCCGCCGAGCCACGGCCAAAAAGGAAGAAATCGAAAATCGCGAGCAATTGCGCCGGACCAGGAGGCAGCTTAGAATCCAGCCTCTTCTTAATCGCCAACAACAACGAAAAGGATATGAGGAACCAGTATGACCATAAGCTTTGATAACAGAGTCGCAATAGTGACTGGTGCCGGTGGCGGCTTGGGCAAGCAGCATGCCCTGGAACTAGGACGTCGAGGAGCAAAAGTTGTTGTTAATGATCTGGGAGGCAATCTGGATGGAAGTGGTGGCTCAGCATCAGCAGCAGAAATTGTTGCCCAGGAAATTGTCGACAACGGTGGTACTGCGGTGGCAAATGGGGCTTCAGTGACTGATCTCGATGCGGTGCAGGCAATGATCGATGAAACCATGAGTAAATGGGGCCGCATCGATATTCTGGTAAACAACGCTGGCATCTTGCGTGATAAAACTTTTGCCAAGCTCGAAGTAGCAAATTGGCACGCGGTTCTAGATGTTCATCTAAATGGCAGCATGAATTGCACCAAACTCGCCTGGCCCATAATGACCGAACAAAATTATGGTCGCATCGTCATGACTACTTCTACTTCGGGCTTGTTTGGAAATTTCGGTCAAAGCAATTATGGCGCAGCGAAGCTTGGCCTCGTAGGTTTCATGAATACGCTGAGATTCGAAGGTGCGAAATACAATATCCACACTAACTCTATTGCCCCCATCGCTGCTACCCGCATGACATTAGATCTGCCCGGATTCGAAGACAGTGAGGAAAAACTGGCACCGGAGCTAGTCACACCGGCAGTGGTTTTTCTGTGCAGTGAAAATGCGCCTAACGGTCGTGTCATTCAAGCAGCTGGAGGCCGTTATTATTCCGCCGACGTTCGTGAAAACACTGGAGTCGACTTAGGCACAGGCGCGACCGTGGAAGACATCGAAGCCAACATTGACACAATCTTGGACATGTCGACCAATATAGGAATTATCGAGAAACATCAAATCTCGTAATTGTTGACAAGCAGATCAGTTACCAGCTAGCTGATCTGCTTGCACTTTCTGTACAGATTTTCGCTCTACCAAAATTTCAATAAGACCTTGTAATTATGGTTGCTAACGCTCTCTTGCTTTCCGCCTATGATGCAAAAAGCCACAAGCTGTGGCGTCTGCGGCTTGCGCAAATGTTTCCGGAAATCCATTGGACGCAACTGGCACTGCCACCTCGCAATTTCAACTGGCGCATAAGGGGCAACAGCCTGCATTGGGCGATAAACAATCGGGAAGAATTAGTGGAATCTTATGATCTGCTACTGGCAACCTCGATGGTGGATTTAACTAGCCTGCGAGGATTCCTGCCACAGTTAGCCAGCGTTCCGAGCATAGTTTATTTTCATGAAAATCAGTTTGCCTATCCAGATAACTTACAACGCCAGGACAATATTGAGCCCTTATTAGTACCACTCTATTCTGCGCTTTGTGCCGATAGAATTGTGTTCAATTCCAAATACAATAAAGAGTCATTTATCGAAGGCGTCAGAAGTCTTTTTAAAAGGCTTCCTGATAAAATCCCAAATATTGCGATTGAGAAGTTGTTGGCGAGCAGTGTCGTGCCAGTTCCTATCACGATTCCTGGAAATGCAATTTCTCGGTCGGCAAGCTCTGATTGTCTGGAAGTCGTCTGGAATCATCGTTGGGAATATGACAAAGATCCCGAACTTCTGCTGGCTATCGTAGAACGAATTACCTCCGCCGCCCTACCAATCCGACTGCACGTTGTAGGTGAATCCTTTCGCCAAATCCCGGATCCATTTAAACAAATTGAGAAATTACTCATTCAGCACTGCCGAGATATGAAGATTGAGGCAGGCGCCTTTGGCTATATCGAGGACGAGAATAAATACTACGGCTTACTGGCCAGTTCTGATGTGGTTTTATCGACCGCACTCCACGATTTTCAGGGACTTTCGATGCAGGAAGCATGCTTTTTAGGCTGTACTCCGCTTGCACCCGACAACCTGGTCTACCCGGAATATCTTACCGCTGAATTTCTCTACCAATCCTTGGACACCAAGACAGAGACAGCGCAAACAGTAGTAGACCGCCTAAGCCAATGGTGGGAATTTAAAACAAAAGGAGACGCCTTACCTAAAGCAGACCTGCATAAATATTCCGCGGAGGAATTACGCAGCAGTTACAGTGAGTTGTTCGGTTTAACTAGTTAACTTGTTCGAGAATGGGAAAAACGATTTCCTGATCGATCTGGATTCGATTGAAATCCAATCCGGGATTGTACTGACGCAATAACCAGACAGGTGTTGAATAGCGAGTGCGCGCTATGTTGCCAACATTATCGCCTGGTCTTACCCGATAGTTCTCAACATTCTGAATGCGATAGTTACTGAAAAACTCTTGTTGCAGGGTGGAATGATAATCTCGTCGCTTGAGCTCAAACTCGGCGATATTAACCCGAGAAAAATCCAGGGTAAGTCTGTCACCTATGATTACCGGATCACGATAGGCCATGTTATTCAAACGACGGAGATCCCAGGCCCGTATTCCTAACCAGTCAGCGTAATGACCCAATGTTTCTGATGCTTGAATTTCGACGGAGTTGTTGGAAGCCACGGTGTAATCCGAAGGGTCTGCAGAAAGCGCTTCGGTTAGCTGTTCATTACTTTCACTGACATCCAATGCGGGATCAAGCGCTACCGCATTTTCTTCCTCAAGCGTTACTGGCGCTTCCAATTCCTGATTATCAGGCAGCACTGCCGCAGGCGGAAGGATATCTCCCGTTATCCCACTCAGAGCGAGGTGAACAGGATCTTCTATATCAGCAAATGCGAATTCTTCAATCTGTTCCCCGATCTCTTCCTCAATGGCTGGCGGATCGATATCGATGTCGGCAACTGCCACAACCACAGACTCTTCTTCACTCACACCTTCAATCGCACTTTCACTTACACTTTCAGCTGCTATTTCAACCGAGATCTCAACCGGGCTTTCAATTGAACTAGCAACTGAACTTTCAATTTCGCTCTCGCTTACACTTTCATTTGCAGCGCTAGTAATCTCCGGGATTTCAACTTCGCCAATCTCATCGGCAAACTGAATTTGGGTCGGAGGCGATGGTGAAGTACTGGCTTCAATTGCGGCTATTTGAACTCCGCTAGGCCCGAATCCTGGCAGTCGAATCTGTTGGCCAGGATAAATTCGATTTCGATCCTGAATACCATTCACATTGAGAAGTTCTGCTTCAGTAACACCATAGCGAGCGGCTATTAACGAAACCGTATCACCTCTGCGCACTGTATACTCCCCATCCTCCGGCGGTTCATCACTGGCCTGAGCGATTAACTGCTGAGAACTGATGTTGTCCTGGGGTAACAACAATCGCTGACCGATTGCGATGCGATTACGACTACGTAATTGGTTTAGCGTTACCAGACGATTGACCGAGGTATTAAAGCGGCGAGCAATAACCGACAAGCTATCACCCCCAACTACTACATAGGCGACATCCGGTGTTTGTAATTCGAATTTAAAATCATCGGGAATGAGTGCAAGCAGATTACTCGCATCGATTGCCTGCTCACGAACCTTAATGGTGTAACCACTGGGAATGCGCTTATTTCCCTCCCATATCGCAGGACGCAAAGCCTGATTGTCCGCCTCTAATTGTTCGAGACTAATACCGATTGAACGGGCAAAAACCTCCGCATCGATAAAAGCATCTGTCACTACTTCGCGGAAAATTGGTGCTGGATCCAATCGAAAATCGCCGAAATACTGCTGCGCATTATTTTCAACGTGAATTACGGCGAGAAACTGCGGATAGAAGTTACGGGATGCGAAACCAAATGCACGCCCGCGGTAATTTGCAATAATCTTTTCAATATCAGTTGTGCCGGTTTGCCGCACTGCCCTGGCAATACCTCCAGCGCCATGATTGTAAGCCGTTAATGCCAGTGGCCAGGTGCCTAATACGGAATAGTTGTATTCCAATAAACTCATGGCGGCACCGGCTGCGGTATAAGGATCCATACGTTCATCTACTATATGGTCTACCCGCATAAAGCGTCTGGCAGTGTCACGTCCAAATTGCCACATACCTGCCGCTGAAACACTGGAATAAGCTCGAGGATTAAAAGAGGATTCAACGTGTGGCAATACTCCAAGCTCAATCGGTAAGCCTTTCTCCCGAATCACCTGGTTAATATGTGACCGATAAGCGCCGGAGCGACGCAGGCCACCCAGAAATCGATCGGATTGACCGAGTTGCCAACGCACATTGTTCGCAGCCGTGCGCAGAGTCTCGTTACTTACATCGCTTGGCCATAAATCCAAGACTGCTTGCTGAGTGCGAGTTAGGCCGGTTCGTTTACCCCTTGCAAGCTCTCTCAAATCGTCTCGAATTCTGGATCGAACCTGTTCAATTTCCCGCCGATTCAGGTCGAGACGCTGATAAATGATGGATAAATTCTGGGAATCATGGAGAAATCCGCTCTGGGTATCTACCTCGGTATATACCTTGGTCCAGAAATTCACCGCCGGTTGTATCTCTGGTGGCTGCGGAAATTGCTCAGGATCCTGGGCGAGCGCGCTGCTGGCCAAAAGGCCACAAAGGAAGAGGCATGCCGTCTTTAGCTGCCTAAGAACTATTCTTTGGAGAATGGAAACCATTCCTCTGTCTGACTCCGAATCTTCCAAGCTATTGAAAATCACCGATTTTTGTCGAGCTAAAACATAGCAAGTATGGCAAATCAGGCCAAGTAGAAATTTACTGTAAAGCCTATAGCCTTTCAGACTGTATCGATTGCTGAGAGTTCAAACTTTACTGGAATGGTAAAGCTAGACCGTTCCTTCGGGATCGGCGCCTTCTTTCACTGGAATCATCAAATCTTCGCGGGTCACGTTCATGTAAAGAATGACATTCGAAGCTATATAGATGGAAGAATAAGTTCCGATGACTACGCCAATAATTAAGGCAATAGCAAAACCTTGAGTGGTTTCACCACCGATCAGGAGAACTGAGAACAACACAAGAAGAGTAGTAAATGACGTTATTATGGTACGGCTCAGGGTTTGATTCAGTGAAACATTAACCATTTCCACGGGAGACCCTTTGCGCATTCTTCGAAAATTTTCTCGAATTCGATCCGACACTACGATGGTGTCATTTAGTGAGTAACCGATAATCGCTAACATCGCTGCTAGGGTATTGAGATTGAATTCTATTCCGAATATTGAAAATATCCCCAAGGTTATAATTACATCATGAGCCAAAGCTACAACCGCCCCAACTGAAAATTTAAACTGGAAGCGCACCGCGATATACACCATGATGATGCCCAGGGCTACCAACATGCCCATACCACCTTGCTCCGCTAATTCTTCACCAACTTTAGCGCTGACATAGTCTGAACCAAGCAGAGTTACTTCACTGGCACTGTTTGCACTTAACAGCGATGCTATGGTTTCCCCAACTACCGCGGCCTGGGCAGCCTGATCCACTACTTCGATGCTTTCATCTACCGGCAGTACGACACGTATTTCACGATCGGAACCAAAGCTCACAACAACAGCATCTTCATAACCATTGTTGGTTAGCGCCTCATTGACCTCATCGAGTATGACCGTATCCGAGTAATTTAAACGCACCGAAGTTCCGGCCGTAAAATCCAGGCCGAACTGCAATGAATTGAAGACCAAAGCCAAAATAGAAACCACAACGAGCGCCGCAGAAATTACAGCCGCAATTTTGCGTACCCCCATAAAATCTACTTCTCTACCCAATATCATTCTTTACGCCCTGATCCTATGTGGCTTCTATGCCTGATTTGTTTGGAAGTTTGTACTTGCCAATTGAAAGTTGCTGCACATTGCGCCCGCCATAAATCAAATTGACTAATGCACGGGTGCCAACAATGGCAGTGAACATCGAAGTAATAATGCCAATCATCAGAGTTACTGCGAATCCTTTAACTGGGCCCGTACCGATCGTAAACAACACCAACGCAACCAAGAAAGTTGTCAGGTTAGCATCCAGAATCGTAGTGAAAGCACGGTTATAGCCAGCATCAATTGCCTGCTGTGGCGGCATGCCATTGGTCAATTCTTCCCTTATACGAGTGAATATCAATACGTTGGCGTCCACCGCCATACCTACCGTTAATACGATTCCAACAATACCAGGCAAGGTTAAAGTTGCCGGAATTAGCGTAGACATCACCGCAAAGATAAGCAGGATATTCATAACCAGAGCGGTATTGGCTGCCAGCCCAAATACGCGATAGTAGAAAAGCATGAAGATTAAAACCAGAACCGAAGCAACAAGAATGCCATTAATACCCGCCTCGAGATTCTCTCGCCCCATAGTTGGACCGATTACACTTTGCTCTACGATAGTCATTGGTGCTGCTAATGAACCAGAACGAATGAGCTCAGAGAGATCATTGGCTTCTCGCGACGAAAGCCCAGTTATAACAAATGTCCTTGGTAATGCCGTACGAATTGTGGCGTGACTGATTAATCTTTTTTCTTCAAAGAATTCGACATCTTCAACTTCTTCACCATTCTCATCGGTAGTTAAAATAGTACGACTTCTAGTTTCACTTAGAAGTATGTCCATCATTCTGCCGACATTTTCTCGAGTAACACGGTTGATCTGATTTCCACCTTGAGCATCGAGGTTAATCTGTACCTGAGGCAACCCATTTTGGTCTAGTGAGGAACGCACGTTACTAATACGGTCACCCTGCAGGATGACTTCATTGTCAACGTCAACCAACAATCCATCGGGATTTACATAGGTTACATAGGAAGCCGGTGAAGCCCCCGGCGTTGCTTCGAGATGGAATTCCAAGGTGGCTATCCGCTGCAGGAATCGAATGGCCTGGGCAGGATCTTGCACACCTGGCAATTCCACAACAATACGGTCCGCACCCTGCTGCTGCACGGTTGGTTCAGCGACCCCAAGCGCGTCGACACGACTCATGATAGTAGTGCGGTTTGCTTGCAATGTGTCACGTTGAATCTGCAAGATGACGTCAGGTGGTGTGCGCATGTCCAACACCGAGACGTTGCCAGCATCACGATTCTGAAATTGCAGGTCAGGAAAATTTTCCAGCAAAGCTGAGCGGGCTTCCGAACGATCATCTTCATTGCCAAATCGAATTTCCAGATGGGAATTATCGACGACGTTGGTACCACGAGTGCGAAGTCTTTCTTCTCTTAATATAGAACGAACATTACTCAGATTGTCTTCCATGCGTCGGCCAAGGGCCGCGTCCATGTCCACTTCCATCAGAAAGTGCACACCGCCTTGTAAATCCAAACCAAGATTCATTTTGCCAGCACCAATAGCTTGCAACCATGCAGGCGTGGTCGGCGCCAGATTTAAGGCGACGATGTAATCGTTGGTTAGTGCCTCTTCGATTGCTGTTTTAGCAATGAGCTGATCATCTACAGAATTAAAACGGACGAGAATACTTTCTTCGCTGACTTCCTCGCCAAAGAATTCCACTTGAGCGGCTTCCAGCGCGGTAGTGACGGTAGCCATATCCGATTCGTTCAGACTTAAACTATCTGTCGAAATCTGAATCGCTTCATCATCAGGATAAATATTAGGAATCGAGTAAAGGAATCCCAATACAACCACGACAACGATTAATATATTTTTCCAAGCGGGATATCGATTTAGCATAATTTGCTCTTAAGGTTTATGTTGAGCTATTGCCCAAGCTAAATTTGACTAATCGTTCCTCTAGGCAACGCAGCAGCTACCGAAGATTTTTGCAGTTTTAACTCAACGCCATCAGACACTTCGACAGCGATATACTCATCCTGCACTCGGGTGACTTTTCCGATTAAACCACCGGAAGTCATAATCTCATCGCCTTTCGAAATACTTCCCACTAATTCCTGGTGCTCCTTGGCTCGCTTCGATTGTGGGCGCCACAAGATCAGCCAGAACAGGAAAAACATTCCGCCAAATAGAATTAGATTGTAAGTAAGTGAAGGTTGGCTGGCCTGCCCTGCTTCTTGAGCATAGGCGACGGGAAATAATAGATTCATGAACTCTCTCTCGGTCTAATGGCGATAGTCTTTATTGTTTTCTGAAATACTGCTTTATCGTTCCATTCTATGTTCCCAACATTGTTGGGGCATTAGTCTTGGTTTCAAGTCAAAACAGCTAATCAGATGCTCAACGATTGCCTCTCTAAATCAGGGCTTGGATTTCCTTAAATCCCATCACTTAACTGTAATTGTTCTTCCTGGAACTGGCTGGCGAAGGCGCTCAATCTACCCTGTTCTATAGCACCGCGCAATCCGACCATTAGCTGCTGGTAGAAATGCAAATTATGGATAGTATTTAGCTGCGACCCCAGTATTTCCTTGCATTTATCCAGATGATGCAAATAGGCGCGACTGAAATTTTGACAGGTATAACAACCACAATTTTCATCCAGTGGACCCGCATCATCACGATATCGAGCATTGCGTAAACGCAGTAGTCCCTGAGAAGTAAAAAGGTGCCCATTGCGTGCATTCCGCGTCGGCATGACACAATCGAACATATCAATGCCATGACTCACGGCGTGGATGATGTCTTCTGGCGTCCCCACTCCCATGAGATATCTGGGTTTATCGTCCGGGAGTTGGGGTGAACAGTGCTCGACTATCTCGACCATTTCTTCCTTGGATTCACCTACCGAGAGTCCGCCCAAGGCATATCCGTCGAACCCAATCTCCTGCAATGTTGCTAACGAGGCATCCCGCAGATTCTTGTACATGGAGCCCTGCACGATGCCGAATAAAGCCGCAGAATTCTCACCGTGCGCCTCTTTACAACGAGCTGCCCAACGCATGGATAGATCCATCGATTCCCATGCAGTTTTTTCATCGGCGGGATAAGGCGTGCATTCATCGAACACCATAATGATGTCAGCACCCAGTTTATGTTGAACTTCAATCGCCGACTCCGGCCCAAGAAAAGTCTCATCTCCATCGATGGGAGAACGAAACTTCACTCCTTCTTCAGAAATTTTACGCAACTCTCCCAGACTAAAAACCTGGAAACCACCAGAATCGGTAAGAATTGGTTTGTTCCAAGCCATGAATTCATGCAGGTCTCCATGGCGATTTATAACTTCAGTGCCGGGTCGCAACATCAAATGAAAGGTATTACCCAGGATAATGTCCGCGCCAAGCTCTTCCAATTGTTTCGGGTTTAATCCCTTGACCGTTCCATAGGTACCGACGGGCATAAAGGCAGGAGTCTGAACGGCTCCTCGAGGAAATTGCATAACACCACGTCTTGCCATTCCATCACTGGCATCGAATGAGAATTGCATGCGACAAATGCTCATTAGCGATGTGCCCTAATGTTCCCTTTCCCACACCAAAGATTCGAAAATAATTTTCACAATATCGATCTTAATTTCTATCCGTGATATTCGGACTGTTGTCACTCCGGGCTCGCTGGGTCGCACTAAAAGAATGAGAATCGTCTCAACAGTTCTGAACCAAACTTCTCTTGTTGATAGTCGTACCATTGTTACTTAGTGCTCCCTAGTGCTAAAGAACTGAATATCTGGCCAACGCTCTTCCATGAGATTCAGATTAACGCGCGTGGGTGCCAGGTAGGTAAGATAGCCGCCGCCATCTACTGCGAGATTCTCGTGCGCTTTTTTCTTGAATTCCTCTAACTTAGTCTTGTCTTCACTATCAACCCAACGTGCCAGCTGTACATTAATCGGCTCATAGATTGCGTCTACTTTGTACTCGTCCTTTAAGCGATAGGCCACGACTTCAAATTGCAGCACACCGACTGCCCCTACCACCAGATCGTTATTACGCAGTGGCATGAAAACCTGAGTAGAGCCTTCTTCCGATAATTGCGTCAGTCCCTTCTGTAGTTGTTTTAGCTTGAGAGGATCCTGTAGGCGAATACGTTTAAACAATTCAGGCGCGAAGTGAGGAATGCCGCGAAACTTTAATACTTCCCCGGTAGTAAACGTATCTCCAATCTGAATAGTGCCATGGTTGTGAAGCCCGATTATGTCTCCTGATACTGCCCCATCGGCCTGAGTGCGATCGCCAGCCAGAAAGGTAACGGCATCAGCCACTTTTACATCTTTACCGAGTCGGCTGTGACGCATCTTCATCCCTTTTTTATACTCACCAGAGCAGATGCGCATAAAGGCAATGCGGTCGCGGTGATTCGGATCCATATTGGCCTGAATCTTAAACACGAAGCCACTGAATCCTTCTTCGTTTGCAACCACTGTGCGAGATTCAGTCTCCCGATCTTGCGGTTTCGGCGCCCATTCGACAAAATCATCTAACATCTCCCGCACGCTGAAATTTCCAAGGGCGGTACCGAAATAAACAGGGGTCAGTTGTCCTTTTAAATAGGCATCAAGATTGAACTCATGACTGGCACCTTTGACTAATTCAATTTCATCGAAAAAATCCTCGGCATAACTTCCAAGTAATTCTTTCGCCTCAGCGCTTTTCAATCCTTTAATCTGCAAATCTTCGGGAATCAGATGACCCTGACCTTGCTGGTAAACATGAATTGTATCGGTGTATAGGTTGTACACCCCTTTAAATTCTTTACCCATGCCCAGGGGCCAGTTAATAGGCGCGCACTGGATTTTTAATACGTTTTCAATCTCGTCCAATATTTCAATAGGGTCCAGCGTATCGCGATCGAGTTTGTTCACGAAAGTAAAGATAGGAGTGTCCCTTAAGCGACACACATCCATCAGCTTGATAGTGCGTTCCTCTACTCCTTTGGCGCCATCAACTATCATCAATGCCGAATCCACCGCAGTTAAAACGCGATAGGTATCTTCCGAGAAATCTTCGTGACCCGGAGTATCCAGCAGATTAACCATGCGTTCTTTGTAAGGAAACTGCATCACAGAAGAAGTCACTGAAATCCCGCGCTCCTGTTCCATGGTCATCCAGTCCGAGGTGGCATGACGATCTGATTTTCTTCCTTTAATCGTCCCTGCTACTTGAATCAGATTTCCAAACAATAGCAATTTCTCGGTAATGGTGGTTTTACCAGCATCCGGGTGAGAAATAATCGCGAGCACTCTGCGGCGCTCAATTTCCTGTTGTAATCCATTCACCGCCATGACTTTGTTCTTGCTAAGGCGCTCCAGCCTGGGAAAAAAGGCGGCGATTATAGCAGGATTCACCTGCTTGAGCGGGAAATTCCTCATTAACTCAGTGGATTAGCACGGGAAATTTGCAGCTGGCTGCTCCCATGCATATGATGCACTTCCAGCAAATAGGGAGAGGATTGATGGACTTTAGTTTGTCCGAAGAACAGCGTGCACTACAAGATTCAGTGCGCCAGTTCGCGCAAAATGAGTTGCCGGCAATAGCCAAAGAAATTGAAGAATCGGATGAGCCCCCTAGCTTAGAAGTGAGAAAGCGATTTGCCGAATTAGGTTATCTCGGTATCAACCTAAGCCCTGATTTTGGTGGAGCAGGTGGTTCTCATTTAGATGCGGTTATTGTTCTGGAAGAAATTGCCAAGATATCTATCGGTGTCGCCTTTCCTATCTTCGAATCCTGTTTCGGTCCCTGTCTGGCCATCGCCCACTTTGGTAACGATCATTTAAGGAATTGGTTACTTCCGAGCATTAGCTCCGGTGAGTTGGTTTTAGCCGTTTCCATGTCAGAACCCGATGCAGGATCTGCCCTCACCGACTTAAGCACTAAGGCTACTATGACAGGCGACAAAGTCGTACTAAATGGTACCAAGCGCTGGTGTTCCGGGGCCGGCCATTCAGAGGCTTATGTTGTTTACTGCCGTATGTCTGATGATCCGGGCGCAAAAGGCATCGGCGCGGTCGTCGTAGAAAAAGGCACAGATGGATTCAGCTTCGGCAAGCGTGATCACCACATGGGATTCCGCGGTATTTACAGTGCCGATATGTATTTTGATAACGTTGAAGTGCCAATAGAAAATGTATTGGTTCCAGCAGGAGGATTCGGAAAGCTAATGGATGCATTCGATCTCGAGCGCTGCGGTAACACGACCATGTCGCTGGCTGTGGCCCAATCCGCGTTCGATTTTGTTCTGGAATATACCCAGGATAGGAATCAGTTCGGCAAACCATTAGTAGATTTTCAAGCCGTGCAAATACAAATTGCAGAAATGAAGCTAAAGTTAGACGCGGCACGTTTGTTACTATATCGGGCCGTGGCAAATGCAGAACAAGGATTACCATCGATTGCGGACAGTTCCATTGCAAAATGTTTTGCTAATGAAACTGCGCGGGAAGTTACCGGTAAAGCAATGCAACTAATGGGCGGTTATGGGTACTCCCGTGAATTTCCGATAGAACAAAAAATGCGAGACGCCTGGGGTTGGGGCATTGCCGGAGGGGCAATCGATATACAAAAAGTTAATATCACTTCCGCTCTGGTAGGGCGCCGTTTTAACCAGCGTGCAAAGTAAGCTTATATGGGGAATATTGAGGGATAGACTATGGAACCGATGAGATTCTTAGTGACTGACGTTGAGTCATCGAATCGAGTCAGTGGCAAACTAGTTAGTGGCCAACTGCAAAAAGATGAAAGTGTAGTAACGGCACCTTCTGGTCATCAGACATCGATATTAGCTATGTCAGCAGACGGCGCAGCTTGTGTAAGCGCTGATGCAGAACTAGACCTGCAGTTAAATCTGACTTACTCGGTTAACATGAATCCGGGAGACATTATCGCCGCAGCTGATTTAAGACCTGAGTTCGCCGATCAATTTGAAGCGAGGATTGAATGGCTGAGCGAACAGGAATTACTACCAGGCCGAACCTACACTTTAAAAGCGATCGGCGGAGAAAGCGAAGCCACTGTGAGCCGCCTTAAATATCGCCTCGATTCTGACTCCAATCAGCAGATCGCTGCAAAGACTTTGTTAAATAATGAAGTTGGCGTTACCAATATAGCGCTGACCAAACCCATTGTTTACGATTCTGCTTCCATCTGTTCGGTCACCGGCGCATTCACGCTGCATGAGAAGGCCTCAGGAGAAATTGTAGCTAGAGGCGAGATTCGTCATGGCTTGCGCAGAGCAAGCAATGTTCATTGGCAGGCACTGGATGTGGACCAACAGAGTCGTGCCGCCATTAAGCAGCAAACACCTAAAATCATCTGGCTGACTGGCTTATCCGGATCAGGAAAATCAACGATTGCCAACCTGATCGAAAAGAAACTGATCGCTAAGGGCAGACACTCTTATCTATTGGATGGAGACAACGTACGTCACGGCTTAAACAAAGATCTCGGCTTTACAGATGCAGACAGAGTGGAAAATATCCGGCGCGAGGCTGAAACTGCCAAGCTCATGCTGGACGCCGGCCTTATCGTCATAACCAGTTTTATTTCCCCTTTCCGTGCCGAGCGCGATATGGCTCGCACTCTTTTTAGCGAGAATGAATTTATCGAAGTGTTCGTGGATGCAAGTCTGGATGTTTGTGAACAGCGCGATCCGAAAGGCCTCTATAAGAAAGCCCGGGCCGGAGAGATAAAAAACTTTACGGGGCTCGATAGTCCCTATGAGAATCCACTACAACCAGAATTGGTTATCGATACCGTCGAAATCACGATCGAACAAGCGGCAGATTTAATAATCGAATACACGGGATGCTAGCAGTCAGGGCACTGCAGTGAATCAGTGCAGTACCGAAGTGCTAGGCTTCGATTTGCTCTCCGAAAATTCCGGATGCAATACATCAATGCGCTTTACCAAAAGCAAATCGTGACGGCATAGACGCTCATAATCTTCGATAGCCCGCACGTCTATATCATCTAGTAATACACAAACTACGTCATCGTCTTCAATATCCACCACGACGCAGGACACGAATCCGCTAACAGTATTAAGTGAAGCGAAAGAACCAATCTCAAAACTGTGCACCGGAAAAGTACCATCAGCTTCTTTTAGCAATCCATAAGAAGTAAAGGCGACACCAAATCCGGCTGCAGCCACGATATGAATAATTTCGATAATCTCAGGATCTGTTAAATCAACTCGAACGGTTTCGGTAAGCGGTTGGTTATTTTTTAGTCGACTCTGATTGACCAGGCGCAAAAACAGGTCGATATCTTCCTGATTCCATTCCAGAGTTTCTTCGGTTTCAGAACGAGAACTGTCTGAGGACAGACTTAACACACTTGTCTCGATGGTAAGGTCTTTTATTTCCGTTTCCGGCGGGCAAGGTACCACCATGGAAACCGAACAATATCCTTCACTGCTCTCTGGACTGAGTCGCCAGAGGAAAGGTATTTCACTCGTAAGTTCTATCATTACACTACTTCAATAGGACGTTTTAGAAAGAAATTGAAAAGCAACATACCATACTTCCCCCTTCGGCAGAATGTAGCAGTAAATTAGACTTCAGACTAAAAGCACGAGATAGGCACAAAGACTTAGCGATTAATGCTCAAAACTGCATTCAGGTAAATTCACTAAGCCATTGAGGGACAAGAAGATTTAAATTTGGCTCGTGGGATTATTTTTTGTCCACAGATTCTGTGGATAACTCTGGGCATAAATCTAAAAATAAACTCGCGAGCCTCGAAATCCAGTGAAATTGACACAATCTGATTAATTATTAATCAAACCATATTTTTCATAAATATCAATAGCTTGCGAGTTTTAGAAGGGTCGAACAAAAATAAAACCTGCTATTTTTAAGTGTTTTGTGACTCCCAGGTAATTTTTGTGCATAAAATACCGAGTAAAACGTGTTTTTAAAAATCGGGTGTTCGGTTTATTACTGTTTTTATTGAAGTTTTTCCAACTATAATACCGGTCGTTCATAAAGCTCAATCCCCGGCAGTATCATTCTGATGAGTCAAAAAACATTTCCCCTTATTCAGGTCGTAATTGGCTTCCTGGTTTTAGCCACAGCAGTGGTAGCTTGGGGTCTTTTTCAAAAATCTCAATTGGATAGAAGTAGCCAGGAGTTGGCCATTCGTGTCACCCAATCCATTTTTTTCGATAACGACATAGAACCTCTAGTACGCAACGCCCATCCGGCACTAATCGAACAATACACGGCCGATGGATTGCGCGCAGTTCTAAGTAATGCCTCCGAGATTTTGGGCCCATTGGAGTTGATTGAATCTATTAGTGGCACTTCCAATATGTCACTTGTACCATTCTCGGCGACACAACCTACCGCCAATTATGTATTGAGTACCAGCTTCGATGAAAACCAAACTCCCATTTACATTGCAATGGTCTGGGAAGATGAGGCTTGGAGATTTACTGAATACCGGATTGACTCGCCGCTCTTGTACAGTTGAGCGTGTATGCCTACTTAGAGATCAGGTCGTAAAGCGAAGGTACAAGAACTACTGCGCATACTACTGCGAGCAGAACATCCCGATCTAGTCCGAAACTAACTAAAGTCGCATCTGGAAGATTTACCGCTACAACACCTACTGCAACAAGTACCAACAGAATCATGCTCTTGCTCAGCAACAGTGCGGCAATAACAAAGGCAGCAGAAAAAACGATGGCATAATTGTCTTCAAGGCCGAATTGACCGAGCATCTGATTTGCCAAAGTGATTCCTAAAACAACGAACACCAAAACCCCTATAATAATGGTCTTTAGTGCCCCAAATTCTTTCTTCTCTTTTTCTGTTTCTACGTTGCTTCTGTCCATGTTGCCTCCCGTAGTGGCTTCACTACAGTAAAACGCTTTAATCCATCGCTTGTTTACAGGGGGTAATTAGTTTCTTGCTAACAAGACTAACCAGTTTGTTGCGCCAACACTAACCAGTTTCTTGCTTGCAAGATTAACCAGTTTGTTGCGTCAACACTAACCAGTTTCTTGCTTGAATGGTTTTATAGTTACTTTGTTTATTAAGTAACTATAGAACAGAGAACATCGGACTGTAGACGCCAATTCCCAGAAGTTTGAACCGGTTCAAATCGGAATTGTGGATTGGACAGCAAAAACCAGCAAAAACGCCGTTGTTTTGGAATTAAACAATGATTTTTTAAAAGGAGAAGTCCACGGTAATCGTGGGTATAAAATTATTCTGCAACTACCCGTAGCAATTGCGCATAATCTGAGTAGCCGGTAAATATTTTATAGATACCGTCCTGTTTCATGGTGCGCATACCATCTAGCAAGGCTTGTTCCCGCAGCTCATCCAGTTCAGCTTTCTTATATATCATGCTCTGCAATTCGTGTGTTCCAACCAATAATTCATGGATACCAGTTCGGCCTTTGTAACCAGTTTCACCACAATCATTACAGCCAACTGGTCCCATAATCTCGTGTTTGGACAAGTCTAAGTCACTCATGTCTTCTTCAAATTGTTCGCGACCATATGAGTCTATGAGATGATCGAGGTCCTTCTGTTCCGGCTTATACGGTTCCTTGCATTTTGGACACAGTGTTCGCATGAGACGCTGTGCGAGAACACCGAGTAGGGCATCGGAAAAGTTCACAGGGTCGAGTCCTAAATCGAGTAGACGAGTAATCGTTTCCGGTGCGGAGTTTGTGTGCAGCGTGGATAACACTAAGTGACCCGTTAAGGACGCTTCAACACCGATACTGGCAGTTTCTTCATCACGCATCTCACCAATTAGAATTACATCGGGGTCAGCACGAAGGAAAGCGCGCATTGCAGTGGCGAAAGTAAAATCGATCTTGGGAATCATCTGCACTTGCTGCAGTCCAGGCTGGGTAATTTCCACGGGATCTTCTGCGGTCCAGATTTTTCTTTCCGGCTTATTGATATGTCCCAATACCGCGTGCAATGTTGTTGTCTTACCAGAACCGGTAGGTCCCACCACCAGGAACAAACCATGTGGGTGGGCGGATAATTCGATAACCTTCTCGTGGTTGGCGGGAGTCAAATTCAATTTATCCAGCGGCATCGCACTACCGGCTGCAAGAATACGCAGAACTGCACTTTCACCTTGAACCGTCGGCACTGTTGCGACACGAAGTTCCAGCTTTTGCCCGCGGACTTTCAACTTACATTTTCCGTCCTGAGGCAGACGCCTTTCAGCAATATTGAGTCGAGACATTACCTTGATACGAGCGATTAAGGCCGCACAGTGTTCTTTTGGAACTTTAATAATCTCTCGGCAAATCCCGTCAACCCGTATTCTTACTCCACCCGGTGCAGAGTCTTTTCCCGGTTCAACATGAATATCAGAAGCACCCAATCTTTCAGCTTCGGTAATGATTCGATTCACCAACTGAATAATTGCAGAAGTGGCGGCAAGGTTTTCATCTTCATCGTCATCCTCGCCATCTTGGAGCTCAACTCCACCGTCATCCATGCCGGAGAAGATATCGTCAAAGCCCTCTTCGTATTCTTCGTCGCTATCCCCACGCAAGAATTGAATAATGTGTTCGGGCAAGCCAACTCGGAACACATAATTACGGGCATTCACCACACCCTGAATTTCCATGATGCGCTGATAATCTGAAGGATCGTCAATTAGAATCACTGCTTCTTCTTTATCGCCAGCTACTGGTAACCAAAGGTTGCTGCGCAGATAACTGATTCCAATATTTTCAAGTAAGTCCATCGGAAGCTCATGTTCCGAGTTGTACTTCATGTATGGCACGCGATAATAATACTCGAGAGACTTACCGATCATGTCAGCCTCAACGTTAAAATCATCCATCAGCGTGCGGGTCACCGACCCACCATACAAGGAAGTTTTATTTTCCAGTTCTTCCAGTTCGACTGCTGTTATCTTTCCTTTCTGAACCAGGTAATCATAAGGGCCCTGGGTGCTCTGCAGAGAAGAGCGGAATTGCTTCGCAAGCATTTGACTAACCATCAAGGCATGCTTGAGGTCGGTCTTGGTAAATTCTCTATCGTCTTCAAAGTTGATTAGCTGCATAACTCCCAAAAGTATTTCATCTTTTATGGGAACTACGATTTGGGAACGAACTTTCCAGCCCTTGGCTTCGGTAAAGCTCGAATCGAATTGTAAGCGTGGATGAATGTCGATTAGCTCTTCGCTATCGCAAACATTTTTAAGAACTATTGCCCGTTGACTTAGCGCAACATAGCCTGCCAGTGAAGTAGTACTAAAAGGTACACGAATCTCGATAGTGTCATCGTCGTCGGGGTCACCGCCTTTGAAACTCGCAATGATGTCACTACCATTGTCGACAGATTGCCAAATGGTAAACAGGCGTACACCAAGCAAATCGAGCAAGTCCTGCTCGACTTCCTTCATCGCAACTTTTAGTTTTTTGCTGCGCTTAAGTTTCTGATAGATCTTCGAAAGATTAGCAACAAAATCATCTTGTTGGCCCCCGGAAGCTTCATCCAGTGGCGTTTCGATTTCTACTTCTTCTGTGGTTGCGGTTTCTGCCATAAATACTGCGTGTTTTGGGAAAATTAGCCGATTACTTCAACTATAGCTGTTGTCTAATCGATGGAATGCCGGTTTATCCTGAGAATCCCTCCAAATCCCTTGTAGTTTGGGGTCTCAATATGATTTATCGGCCTAAAGTGTAATCTTTTCTCCAAATTAGTGGAACAAATCAAAATGCCAGTAAATTCAAGCAGATTCAACCGATTTTTGGTGTTATTGCTGGGTCAATACATGCTCGCCACTATGGCTTTTGGCCAGGCCTTTGAGCTTACTGATGCCGATTTGCAATGGCTTGGAGAGCGGGTATTCGCCAACGAATGTGCGAGTAAGTACGATTGCCTCACCAGTTGGAACGAAGGTGAAGACTTCCCATCATTGGGAATCGGACATTTTATCTGGTTTCAGGCAGGACAAGATTCACCCTTCGAGGAGACTTTTCCAGCGCTGCTACAGTATTTTGAGGAAAGAAATGTTGAGACGCCCGGGTGGCTAAACAACAATGCAAATCCCGAATCTCCCTGGCGCAATCGAGAAGAGTTTTACACAGATTTTAATAGTGAACGGTCAATTCAATTACGAACCTTTCTCGATAGGACTAAAGCTATTCAAGTTGATTTCATTGTGCGACGACTTGGTCAATCTCTGGAACAGATCATCACCTCGTTTTCAACTGACCAACAAACGTCAGTTAGGGAATTAATTACCACGGTTGCTCGAAGTCATCCCCCCTACGGTGCTTATGCGCTTATCGATTATGTGCATTTTAAAGGAACTGGATTAAAGTCCAGCGAGCGCTACCAAAATCAGGGCTGGGGTCTGAAACATGTTATCGATAAAATGCAGGGCTCTCCCATTACCCTCTACAGCTTTGTGCAGGCAGCCAAACAGGTCTTAGGCGATCGGGTAATTAATGCACCAGTGGCAAGGAACGAACAGCGTTGGTTAGTCGGATGGCATAATCGAGTTGCTTCCTATTTGCCCCCGCACTAGATTAAAGTCGAACTTGCTGCATTAGAAACTTCCTTATACCCTGCAAGCTTCTTTTATTGACCTACAAACCTGTCGGCTGTGAGCATGACTTTTGAACGAACCAATATTGCCAGTATGGAAGGTTATGTTCCTGGTGAACAACCTAAGGGCAAGGCAGTAATTAAACTAAATACTAACGAGAATCCTTATCCTGCCAGTCCGGAAGTCGCAGCGACACTTGCCAACATTAAGGTCGAAGAATTACGTCGCTACCCACAAGCATTGGCGGAGGATTTCCGCCAAATTGCAGCTCAGCTTCATCAGATTAGTGAAACTAATATTATTCCTACTAATGGTGGCGATGAGCTATTGCGTCTCGCACTCACCACTTTTGTCGAAGCGGGAGACAATGTTGTTATTACTCAACCGAGCTATTCGCTTTACCCGGTACTGGCGGATGTTCAGAACTGCAACATAGTGGAAGTGCCATTGCAAGACGACTGGGGTATGCCCGTTGATTTTATAAGTACTTTAAATCAATCCCAGGCCAAGATGTGCATCCTGGTAAATCCACATGCACCAACCGGCGTACTGCTCGATACCAACTACATAAAGAAATTGGCAGAAAATTTTGATGGGGTTTTGGTTGTGGATGAAGCCTATGTCGACTTTGTGGATCCCACACAGTCCTATAATTGTGTGCCGCTCATCGATTCCCATAACAACATTTTAATTCTCCGCACACTGTCAAAAGGTTACTCCCTCGCCGGACTGCGTTTTGGCTACGGCATTGCCAACGAATCACTGGCAAATCCTATGATGTTTAAAACTCGGGATAGTTATAACACCGATCATATCGCGCAAAAATTAGCCTGTGCTGCATTGCAGTCGCAAGAATATGCGCAGGCGAACTGGAAAAGCATTCGTCAATCCAGAGCAGCACTGACCGATTCACTGAATGAGCTAGGACTAATCACGACACCAAGCCAGACTAATTTTGTTCTCTGCCAGGTACCGGATAGTTTCGGCGCTGCAGAACTCTATCAGGCGCTTAAAAAGCGCGGAATCTTGGTGCGCTATTTTCAGCAACAGAGGTTAGAAGACAAACTACGCATCAGTATTGGTTCCGAAGAAGAAAATATCACCATACTGGCGGCTTTACAGGAAATTTTGGCAGGCTGAGGGGCCTATAAATAGCGCCAATCATTAGTATTTTTCATGGTTCTCACTACACTTTAAGTAGGTTCGAAACTTGGAATAGTTTGATGCATGAATCCCGTCGTCATCGCCGCTTGAAAATCCCTCTGCAAGTGGAGATCCATCACGAATCTCTGGGTTCCCTTCTGGTGGAAGCAAGTGACATGTCCGATGGAGGTGTTTTTGTCCTTTTGGACGAATGCTTTCAACTGGATCTTGGCGAACTAGTCACTGTTAAGACTCTCGGTTTGGGAGCCGACGGCTCTGAATCCGGTCCAGCATTGTTCATGCGAGTTGCGCGTAAGACCGATACCGGCATGGGTTTATCAATTGAAGAAGCACCCCCCAACCTTGAAGCTGAGCATGGCGATTCCTCTGTTTATGTATCGCCACAGCAATCAATTCTGCAGAGCCTCTTCATCGTCAATGCGCAGGAGAAAGTGTTGCTTACCCTGCAAGGCGACCACTGGCGACTACCCAGCCGGGAATTGATCTCTGGTGAAAGTTGGCAAGATGGTATTGAACGCAGTTTGGCCCAGCTCGAGCAGGATGAAGTACTTAGTGACACTGAGAAATTGGAAGCCAGTCTGCAATGCTTTCCCAGCTCGGATGAGTCCAGTCCTTTCATCGACATGGTTATTCCTTGCCGACTGTCCAATGAAGTAAAGAATGAAGAAAGCCCCACGCCAAATCCCTATCGCTGGATTGAAATTAGTAAACTCACAGATTTAAACAGCAATCTCGACCCGGTTGCAGTTGACAACATCCTTAGCCAGGTTTAGAAGTTACCCAGCTCCAACATTGTTAGCCTAATCGACGGTTTTCCCATGAGTGCTGCAGATACCGAAGCTGCGCCCGAACGAACCTACTATTGCCATGAATGCAAGAAGCCCATGCGGCGTATTGACGGCAAAATGGGTCCTTTCTGGGGATGTACAGGATTTCCTGATTGTAAAGCCACTCTTAATGATGTCGCAGGTAAGCCAAGCACCGAAATCGACGAACATTATCGCTGCCCCATTTGTACGCGCAGGCTTGTGAAAGCAAATAAAGGCCAGGGCGATTACTGGTTCTGCAGTGGATATTCAAAGGGCTGTAAAGTTACACTGGCGGACAACACTGGTGTTCCAGAGACTGCCCATCGCTGCCCTAGTTGTGGCAACTTGCTCACAAAGCGCAAAGGAAAAAATGGCATGTTTTGGGGATGTAGTGATTATCCTCGCTGTAAAGCCAGTTTTACCGACTTAGAGGGTCGTCCCGACTTTGATCTTTTCACTGCTAAACGTTCGTAAGAAAACCGCCGCCATCCTGGCCGGTATAACAATTGCCGCATTGTGCCTGTGGGGCCTATCCATGTGGAAAGACATTTCTTTGGAAGAAATGTTAAACATCTTGCTGGGTACGGTCATTATGCTGGGCGCAATAATGCTTGGAGCCTTTCTTTTGATCGCTGCTCTCAAGCTACTTATACGAATTTGGCAGAAAGTTACGCACTCAGAAGCTGCAGAAGATTAAATTAGGGAAGCGGTAACGAGCGCGACATAATCAGGGCATCCTCCCGCCCTTCTAATCCCGGATAATAATTCTTCCTTTCTCCGATTACCGTAAATCCTATTGAGCGATAGAGAGTAATCGCACCTTCGTTACTTGCCCTGACTTCAAGAAAACATTCCGAAGCATCCAGTTTATAAGCGCGATCCAGCAGCAAGTTAAAAATCTTTCGGCCATAACCATGGCGCTGAAACTCTGGGTGTACACAGAGAGTCAACAAATGACATTCTCCAATGGCAACAGACATAACGCCATGGGCAACGATCTTTTGTTTATTCGCCAATACCCAACATTGATATCCAGCTCGCAAACAATCTATGACGATGCGTTTCGTCCAGGGATGATCGTAGGCCGCCGCTTCGTTTTGCACGACCATATCTACAACGCTATAGCGCATATTGCGAGCAAAGAATTGCAGTTGCTTTTCAGATTGGGTCAACATATTGAAGTGACTTATTTCGACGCCTGAATTCTAGCTCGCAATGATTGCAATTGATGCCAAACATCTTTTTTTAACTGCGGATAGGACAACATTGATTGCAGACTTTGAGTAATAGTAATAAATAACTCTGAATTGGTCATTTGATAGTCGCGTCTATTCTCAGTACCTTCCGGACCAATTAGCAAGTCATCAACCAGGCCGGCGAAAACCAGCAGATTGTTAAATCCATCTTGTTGTTGCCGTCCGGCAATAAATCCTTGTAAAGCTTGCTTGGCCGCAGTGGCCTCGTCGGTGGCATCGGTGAACCCTTCAATTAGTGGCCAGCCAAAATGTTCTGACGCGATGGATTCTGAAACTAATTCAACATTCAGGGCTTGCAGAATATTTCTAAGCAAAAGCCAAGACTCATCTTTAGATTCCGCTGTTTGTTGCAAAGGATACTCATCTACCACAGCTAAGCTATCGGAGATCTTGTAATACCTTAAAGCGAAACGTAGATCATTGTCCGACTCAGTACCTTTAGCCTTGTCTTCTTTCTCTACTTGCGCAGTGATTGTCTCCGGTTTTATATCGACTGGCTTGTCTTCCACGGTTGGAGGAGGCGGACTTATTGCAGTGGGTGAAATGTCGCTAACAAGCTCTACCGCTTGTGAAGAAGATCTACTGGTTTCCTCAGTCGGTGAAGAGTCCTTATCAAGAGGCAACTCTTGCCCCTCTTCTTCCAGCTCAAATTCGTAAGCTGGAGATAATTTCGCGCCAGGAAGACTCACCCTTGGATAATAAACATCTATTCCCATGGCATTCAAATAGGCTTTTCTTTGTGATTCATTCATGGATTGCACTACTAAAAACTACGCGGTAAATATACTCGTTTGCCCAAACCACAACAACAAATCCTGTTTCCAGGCAGCAGATTTTGGGCAATTGAAGTTGGGAACTATTCATGATTGAATCCGCCTTCTGAATTTTTAAGGACAGAGAATGAAAGCCGTACGTTGTAGCGCTCATGGCCCGCCAGAAAACCTCACCTTAGAGGAGATCGATGCTCCCGTCGCCGGTGAAAACGAGGCGATAGTGGAAGTCTATGCGGCCTCGCTAAATTTTCCAGACGGCTTGCAAATACAAGGCAAGTATCAGTTTCAACCCCCCATGCCTTTTACTCCTGGCTCAGAAGTGGGCGGCATCATCAAATCCGTTGGCCCTGAACTTGAAGGATTCGCAGCGGGCGACCGAGTCATGGCTACACCCGGTCTCGGTGGATTAGCGGAAGAAGTAACGGTCAAGGCCGCAGGCCTGCGCAAAATTCCAGACAGTATGGATTTCAGAACCGCTGCAAGTTTTGCCATGGTCTACACCACTTCCTATTACGCGCTTAAGCAACGAGCCAATCTGCAACCGGGTGAAACATTACTTGTGCTTGGTGCCAGTGGCGGAGTAGGACTAACCGCAGTTGAACTTGGCAAGCTTATGGGAGCACGGGTCATTGCGGCCGCCAGCTCAGATGAGAAACTGGAGTTTGTAAATCAACTCGAACCCGATGCACTCATTAATTATGCCGATGGTGATCTCAAAGAAAAAGTGAAAGCACTAACTGACGATCGTGGTGCAGATGTAATCTACGACCCAGTTGGTGGCGATCTGTTTGATCAATGCTGTCGCTGCATCAATTGGAATGGTCGTCTCCTGGTAATTGGATTTACCAGTGGTCGTATTCCAGAATACAAAGCAAACCTTGCTCTGTTAAAGGGATCTTCAATGGTCGGTGTGTTTCTCGGTCGATTTCGCAAAGAAGAGCCCGCTGAATACGAAAAGAATTTCCAGGAATTATTGGAAATGTACGATCAGGGAAAATTGCGCCCCTTAATCACTGAATCCTTTCCCCTGGAAGAATACGTTGCAGCCTTTAACGTATTCACCGAAAGAAAAGTAATGGGCAAAGTGACCTTAGAAATAAAATCTGAGTAGTACCTTAATGCTGACTGATGAAGAAATTCGCCAGGACCTGGCGAAACTAAAAGATATAGTCATTGCCCACAAAGCACCGGATGCAAAACTGGCCACGCATTCTGAAACAATCGACGGTCAGGACTACGACGTATTCAGCAAAGCGCCGAACAACCTAAGCGAGCTTTATGAGCTTGGATCGGTGCAGGCAGATGAAACGTTCCTGGTTTATTTAGACGAACGTTATACCTTTGCCGAAACCCTGGCTATGGCGCGACGCATGGCCAGGGTATTAAAAGAACAATTCAGTATCGTCCATGGCGACCGGGTTGCAGTTTGCGCGCGCAACTCTCCAGAGTGGTGTCTCGCCTATATGGCAACTACCATCCTCGGAGCCATCGTGGTGCCAATGAATTCCTGGTGGAAAGGCGCTGAGATGGAATACGGCCTCAGTGATAGCGGCAGTAAGCTGGTATTCGTCGATCACGCCCGTTTCCAGCAAATCGAACCCTTTCTAAATTCTCTCGATATAGCACTAGTTTAAATTAAGCCGGAAAATGAATCTGCTTATCCAGAGTTTTATTCCTTATTTGAAAATGTTGAACCTCTTAGCGATTCGGAAATTACGGCGCTGAAGGTCACAGCAGAAGACAATGCTTCCATTATGTACACATCCGGATCTACCGGGATGCCCAAGGGAGTGCTTTCTACCCATCGCAGCATTATTAATGCGCTTTACACCTGGCGTTTCGTAAAGGAAATAAATGAAATATTGCGTCCTGAGTTGGTAGAAGATAACCCGGAGTTTCAACCCGCCTTACTGTGCAACGTGCCCCTGTTTCATGTCACCGGAAGTCATGCTCAGTTCTTAGCCAGCTTTGTCTACCTGAGAAAAATGGTGATGATGTACAAATGGGATGCGGAAAAAGCGTTGGAACTGATTGAACAAGAAAGAATCTCAATATTTCATGGTGTCCCAACGATGACCTGGGAAATTATGCAATCAGAAAAATTTAAGCAGGCAGATTTGCGCAGCTTGCGCGGTGTGCAAAGTGGTGGCGCGCCGCGTCCGCCTGAGCATCTAAAGATGATGCTGGACAATTTTCCCGATAAAGCACTTCCCGGTCTTGGCTATGGTCTTACCGAAACCAATGCAATTGGCGCGATCATTTCTGGCCAATTTTATGTCTCTAAACCCCATAGCACCGGACGACCCACACCACCAGTAACGACGGTAAGAATTGTCGATGAGAAAGACAATGAACTAGGCCCAAATGAAGTTGGCGAAATTTGCATAAAAGGGCCGACCATCATGCAGGGATACTGGAATATGCCAGAGGCAACCGCCGAGGTTATAAAAGACGGGTGGTTTTATACAGGTGACATTGGTCTGCTCGATGACCTGGGATTTTTAGTGATACTCGATCGCGCCAAGGATATTGTTATTCGAGGTGGGGAAAATATTGGTTGTGCCGAAGTGGAATACGCTATTACCGAACATCCCTCTGCAAGCGAGGTTTCCGTTTACGGAATTCCAGACGACAGGTTGGGAGAAATTCTAATTGCAACTGTAATGCTGAAGCATGAATCAAATCTCAGCGACGATGATTTAAAATCATTCTTAAAAGAAAAAATCGCCGCCTTCAAAATACCCGAGCAATTCTATTTTCAATATGAACAACTCCCCCGCATTGCTTCCGGTAAAATTGCCAAGAAAGAGTTACGCCAACTCACCATGGAAAAGCTAGCCCTTGCCTAATTCTTTAGAAACCTGTTGTCAGCGTTTCTCTTCATCAAATCGTCATATTTCTTATCTAGAGTAGTCGCCATTATGGCCTGGCTACCAAATTGTTTTATTTTTAAGATTTTATTGAAGAATAATCCTATGCTTAACGATAAAGAAATTGATAGGAAGCTAAATGGCAATACTCAATCACCGCAAACTAAAGGCGGTAAGAGAGGCACCATGAAAGAGCAAAAGTGGGACGATTCGCTGGAAAGTACCAAGGAATTTCTCGATCCCGGAGCAGTGTTACCTGATGACACCCAGGAAGAAGAGGAAATTCGAGTAGCCGCGCCCAAGACCAAGTCACACCTGACAGAGCTCCGTCGTCGCATCGAGGAACGCCTGGATAGCAAGCGAATTGACCTCGAATACGATTGGGAGGAGCAGGACGAGATCTCCGAGAAACTGCAGTAAAGGAGATTAAGTCGTCAATGTACTCGCTATACTGGCGGGCAATGGCTGACTACCCCCGTCTATTTCGCTACAGGCCCCTAAATTCGGGCCCTCAGCTAATTTTATTTAATTTCGATTGACCCTACCCAGTCCGATCTATACTTAGTATGATTGAGCGCTTGTCGTTTCAGCGGGTAGAAAATGACTTATTGTGTAGCAGTATCAGTCAATGCAGGAATGGTGTTCTGTTCAGATTCCTTAACGAACGCCGGCATTGATCAAGCTTCAACTTACAGCAAAATGTTTCGCTTCGGCATCGATGGCGAAAAGCAATTCGTGATTCTCGCTGCTGGCAATCTGGCTACGAGTCAGGCCACCATCGCCAAAATTAAAAACGACATCAAGCAAGAAGCCGAAAAGAACTTGTTGACCCTGGATAGCATCGAAGAAGCGGCAGATTACATTGGCGATCTTTCCCGAGAAGAACAAGACAAACGCAAGGTTGAGGGAAAAAAATTCGAGGCAAGTTTTATCATCGGCGGACAAATTGGCGATGATCATCATGAAATAATTCTCGTTTATCCTGAAGGGAATCACATTACAACTTCTGAAGACACGCCTTTCTTGCAAATTGGGGAAAGCAAGTACGGCAAACCCATTCTCGATCGAATCTTAAACCCTGAGTTAAATTTAGAAACTTGTGCTATGTGTGCATTAGTTTCTATGGACTCAACAATGCGAAGTAATTTAAGCGTAGGACCTCCGATTGAAGCACTCATCTACAAGACCAATGCGCTGACTCTGGAAACGCCGCATAAATTTGATTCCAATAGCGACTTTCTGCGCAATCTAAATCAGGAATGGGACCAAAGATTGAAGGAAGCTTTCAGACAAATGCCACCACTGTCATGGGCAGCTAACTGGGATAAATCAAGCCGTGAACAAAGCGGAGCTTCTTAAGAGTTTGCTCTGAGAGAATAAACGGATAAGCATCTTCCAGCCCCATCGATCGATTTAGCGAATTCAGCATAATCGATAATTCAGACCACTTAATCAGCAGCTCATCTATGTCGTCGAGATGAGTAGATCCTTGTTGCATACTAAATTCCGCGGCTGTCTCTAAGGTATCTACCATGTGCAGATAGTGCGACCACACCTCCGCCCAATCCTCTACAGGATGCGCCTGGGCGTAGTGACTTATCAACTCTGGGTTTTTTGCCATAGTCGATTTATTTTCATAATAATAAGTCAATGCTGCCCCATAGTCGTTTCTTTCATCGCCAAACAATTCTCTGCATTGTTGTTTCAGAACATCGTTGGATACCAGGTAGGTAAAATAATAGTGCCCGCTTTCATGTCGAAAATGTCCCAGCAGAGTTCGATAGAGCTCACCAGTGTATTGCCGAGTGATTTCGCGACTCACGCGATCAGCTTCGGCGATATTGATGGTAATCAGGCCATCGTCGTGCCCCGTATTTACATGGTCTTCGAAAACCCCGGGGTTAGTGCGCTTGTCTTCGATAAATTCAAAGGCTAAGCCACGCTTATCCAGGTGTTTGCCTACAATGGGTAAATTAAGAGACAGCAGCGAGTAAAGTAGTCTGCGCTTGGCCTGCTCCAAACTTTTCCACCAGCGGCGACGGTTTTCTGCCATCAGGTTGGGTATGGTGTGGTTAAGCTCACAGGAAATACAGTATCTCGATTTATTCCCTGGAACTAACCAGTTGCAAACATCATAGTCATCAGAGTTTTTGCAGAGGGAATGCACTTCTCCCCTAATATGCACACTGTTATCCGACTCAACCGGATACATATTAGAATCTGTCGGATTGAAACCCACTGCCTTGCCACAACTTAGACATTGAGTATTTTCGAAAAAGAGAATATGCCCGCAAGTGCAGCTAAAATTTTTCATTACTTATTCGGCAAGAACCAGGTTTCAGCGATTGTAAAATGGATAGCCGCCATTTCTAACTGCAGATTGTCGATATGCTTTAACAGACCCTTGCGCAGTAATTTCTCGATGTCAGCATCCTTTAACAAGCGTTTGGTCTTATTTATCTGCCGAGTTACCCTGGTGTTATTGGGCAACTTGTGCAGCACTTTGGTGAGAGTAATTAAATTGTGATGAGTCGAACGGGGAAATTCTTCGTTTAGCAGCAAGAAGCGTACAACATCCTCGGCATTTACTCGAAAACGCACATGTTGACGATACATCTGGTAAGCGCTTTGAGAACGAAGAATGTTCATCCAGAGAATGTTTTCATAAGGCTCAGGTGCGGAATCAGTCACAGAGTTTTGTTCTTGCACCGAGGGCATAAGATTTCCCGATCCTACATCCACTACGCGGGTAGTCATGTCTGCCCGTTCCAAGGCGCGACCGATTCGCACAAAAGAATAGGCAGCATCTCGACTCATAGTGCCCGCCATCAATCCCCAAATTTGCTGACAGCAATTGATAATTTCTTCCAGTAGTTGATAACGAGCACCTCTGTCTACTCCAGAAGCTGCATTTTCTTTAGCAAAGTAGTACAGCTCATTAATCTGCTCGAATGCTTCAGTTGGCATGACCTCTCTGGTGGTGCGGGAGTTTTCTCGCGTTAATGCCAACAAATCCAGAATGGAAAAGCCATTGTTCTCGGCCAATAAAAATCGAATGACATTGCGTTCACTGGACTGTTTGTATTTCCCATCAAACGCGTCTTCCGTTCCGGTTATTTCAACCAGAGTACGCCAACCCAACTTCGTGCCTTTGGGTAGATCGAGCAACAATCCTGAGAAGACATTCAGCAGGCGCGCGGTATTTTCAACCCGTTCCAGGTAACGCGCCTGCCAGTAAACTCTTTCTGCTACCCGAGATAACAACACCTCTTAGCTATCTCCTATGATCCAGGTGTCTTTACTACCGCCACCTTGAGAAGAGTTTACGACGTAAGATCCTTTCACCATGGCCACACGGGTAAGTCCACCAGCGGTTACATAGGATTTGTCTGCCTGCAGTATAAACGGCCGCAAATCCACGTGGCGGGGTTCAACCACCCGATCGCCTAAAATGGGCACGGTAGAGAGTGAGATCAGCGGTTGTGCCATGTAATTGCGTGGTTCTGCTTTTATCCTGCGCTTGAATTCGGCCAGTTCGCGCTTGCTCGCCTGTGGCCCAATTAGCATGCCGTAACCACCGGATTCGTTTGCTGGTTTCACTACTAACTTATCGAGATTTTGCAATACGTGTTGCCGTTGCGCTTTATTAATACAGAGGTAACTCGGCACGTTTGGCAGTATGGGATCTTCATCCAGGTAGTACTTAATTATGTCTGGCACATAGGTGTAAATGATTTTGTCATCGGCAACCCCGGCACCTGGCGCGTTGGCTAGAGCCACATTGCCTTTTAACCAGCTCTCAAAAAGTCCACTGACACCTAACACTGAATCTTTGTTGAACACAGAAGGATCTAAAAACAAATCATCGATGCGACGGTAAACCACGTCGACCTGGGTTAAGCCATCGATGGTGCGCATATACACCTTGTCTTTTTCGACGACTAAGTCTTTGCCTTCCACCAGTTCCGCTCCCATTCTCTGAGCGAGATAGGAATGTTCGAAATAAGCGGAGTTATAGATACCCGGAGTTAGTACAACTACTTCTGGGGATTTCAGTTTTCGCGGTGATAAGGCAGAGAGAGTTTCTAAGAGTTGCGCCGGGTATTCGGTAACAGGGCGAATGTCATAATAATTTTCAAATAATTCTGGAAAGACTCTTTTGGTGACCCGACGGTTTTCCAACATATAAGAAACACCTGAAGGAACTCGTAGATTGTCTTCCAAAACGTAAAACTCACCATCGCCGTCTTTAATCAAATCAGTCCCACAGATATGGGCCCAGGTATTGTACTTAGGCTTTACTCCAACGCACTGTTTACGAAAGTTCCCCGAATTTTCGATCAGCTCTTTAGGAACGACCTTGTCTTTCAAGATCTTTTGATCGTTATAAACATCATGAATAAAACAATTCAACGCCCTTAGACGTTGCTTAAGCCCTTCGTCGGTTCGATTCCATTCTTTCTGAGCTATCACTCGAGGAATAATATCGAAGGGCCATTCACGATCGATATTTCCTGCATCGCTATAAACGGTGAAGGAAATCCCCATGGTTTTAATGGCCAATTCGGCCGCCGTTTTTTTCTGTAACAATTCTTCGTGGGTAAGGCCGCGCAAATAACTGGCGAGTCGGCGGGCGGGTTTGCGCGCATAACCAGGGGAAGAGATTAATTCGTCAAAGAATCCTCCGGGGTTATATGTGTTCCAATTTACACGCATTTTTTGAAATCGCTGAAATTCGAATAGTTAAACTAATGCATTACGCTGCAGGCCGCAACACTACTGGGTTCTAGCTAGATTAGAAAGGCTTATTTGATCAAATTGGCCATACGATCAGTAATAAAGGAATGGCTACTGCCACAATAACTATTTCAAGTGGCAGTCCCATGCGCCAATAGTCACTGAATTTATAGCCGCCAGGACCCATTATCAGCGCATTATTTTGATGTCCGATAGGTGTAAGAAAGGCACAAGATGCACCTACTGCCACCGCCATCAAGAAGGCATCGGGATTTAACTCAAGCGATAAGGCAATGTTAAAGGCAATTGGCGCCATGAGAATCGCGGTAGCTGCATTGTTTAACACGTCCGACACAGTCATGGTGACGACCAGTATCAAGGCAAGGATAAACACAGGAGACAAGTCACCGGCTACCAAGAGAATGCCATCCACTAAGAGAGTCGTCGTGCCGGTTGTTTCTAATGCAGCTCCGATTGGAATCATGGCCCCCAACAAAACCACCACTGGCCAATCCACACCGTCATAAAACTCTCTTACAGGCACAATATTGAACAGCGCCATTCCAACTGTTGCCATTCCCAGCGCCAATTGAATGGACAGCAAGCCTGACGCGGCTAAGCTAATAGCCAGCATAAAAATTCCCAACGCCCATTTAGATTTGGCCGAGCGCTTAATTTCCAAATCTCTTTCCGCCAGGGGATAACAGTTCATCTTGGTGATGGCGTCGTAGAGTTCATCTTCCCCACCATGCAGCAGCAGCACATCGCCCGTTTCAAATTTTAATTCTCGCAAGCGACCGGCATAGGGTGATCCGGAGCGGGAAGCAGCGAGTAGATTTACACCGTATCGTCGATTAAAGCGGATCTCGGTAGGGGTGCTCCCGACGATGGTGGATTGCGGCGTTACTACAATTTCAGAAATCTGAGAACCTTCGGAATGCAAAATTTCCTGGCGCGCATTTTCCGCAGAAACCATTTCTAGTTTGTGCAGAGTGGCGAAGTCATCGACATCATCATGAGAGCCCTGCACGACTAACAGATCGTTATTACTTAGCTCATGACCGCGGTAATGATACACATTTGGAAATCGCTCCCCTTTATGAATGATGGATAACAAATCCATTTTGTTATCTACCAGCATTTGTTTTAACTGCTTTACTGTCTGCCCGACAACTTCTGACTCCCCTGTGACCTTTAACTCAAACAGATATTCTTCTACTTCGAAAAGTTCCAATCCTGCTGTCTGCTTACGCACTTTTACCAACTTCCAACCAAATACCAGCATAAATATTATGCCGACAATGGCTATGCCTCCCCCTACCGGCGCAAAGTCAAACATGGAAAAGGATTCTCCAGTTACCTGTTGGCGATAATTCGCAATCAGGATATTGGGTGGTGTGCCAATTAGCGTAACCAAACCGCCCAAGATTGAACCGAAGGACAATGGCATCAACACAGTAGCGGGAGCTCTACCGGCTCGCGTGGTGGATTGAATCGCGATGGGCATCAACAACGCTAATGCACCAACGTTATTCATAAACATGGACAAGAATGCAGCCAGAAAAGTCAAAGCCGCGATATGCAGAAAGGGTTGGTCGACTACAGGCTCAATAAAATCGGTAACAAATTCCACGGCGCCTGACTTGGTTAAACCAAAGCTTACGATTAACACTAATACCACAGTGATAGTCGCAGGGTTTCCGAAACCGGTGAATAGTTCAGTCTGGGGTACGATGCCAAAGACACTGGCGGTAAATAAAGCGCCTAAGGCAACAATGTCATAACGCCATCGACCCCATACCAGTAATACCAGCAGCGCCAGAAGTATGAGTAACAGAATAGTCTGATCAGAATTCAATGGCGTTAGCTCACAATATCAAACTCAATCTCACCGATTCCGGCGATCTCTGCTTGCAGATGATCTCCGGGAGAAACACTGGAAACTCCAGAGGGTGTGCCCGTAAAAATAAGATCTCCAGCTCGCAGTTCGTAGAAGTTTGATAACTCGGCAATGATCTCAGCCACAGACCAAATCATTTCGGCTAAGGTTCCGTCTTGCTTTATTTCGCCATTCAATGACAAGGCGATGCGACCTTCTCCCGGCTGCTTTTCCTCCCCAAAAGGAGTAATTGCTGAAATAGGTGCCGATTGATCGAATCCTTTCGCAGTGTCCCAGGGCCGGCCGCTCTCTTTTGCTGCTGCCTGCAAATCCCGGCGAGTAAAATCGATACCAACAGCGTAGCCAAAGACACACTGCAGCGCAGCAGATACCTCAATATTTTCTCCGCCTCCTCGCAGGGCCACCACTAGCTCCACTTCATGGTGTAGGTTATTGGTAGCAGAAGGAAACTTGACTGGCGAGTTGTTCGTTACGATGGAATTCGCTGGCTTGCTAAAAAACACTGGTGGATTTTTCTTCGGATCACCACCCATCTCTTTCACATGATCGCTGTAATTTTGACCCACGCAGTAAATTCGATTAACGGGATAACACTCTTCAGATCCATTTATTGGAACCGAAGGAATCTCCGCTGGTGGAAAAATGTATGACATAGCGTAATCCCAGTTTAGTTTAGGGTTGTTGACAGCGCAGATCTGAATACAGATCAGGAGTCAGCTCGTTGTCTAGAATTGGAAAAATAACAAGACCACTAGCCGACTGAATTTCTGCAATTGAAGCAATTCGATCACAATACTCAGCATGAATCGGCAAGCCCCCTTCGAAAATAAAAGAAGCATATGCAGATTCATTGGCAACGATCTTAAAATAGCTTACCGGGAATCCGCCATTGTTCGATCTTGTACTTAGTGCACCAGATACTTCATAAAGCGGTCCACTCACCACAAACAGCTCTTCTTCACTCGCAGTTAATTCATTAATCGCCTGTTCCAGGCGGGACCAGGCACCAGCCCGCAAGTCATTCGGCAAGGGTGCCATATTGCTCAAATTATTTAGCTCTTCCCAATATGGCGTATCCGCAAAACTAGTCATTGGAGTCAGTCTGCCCCGGTCTTCTGAAGTAAAAACAACTTCATTCACTCGATAATCCCGGTCCTGGGCATCGCTCAAGTCCGGTTGGTTGAACAAAGGCTGATTGAGATCGGTTTCAAGGACTGACGCAACTGGGAGTAGCTCGTCTTGCTGCCACCAGCGTGGCAACAATGAAGCCACTCCGACGGAATCCCTTAGCACTCGGTAGGCGACCCAATCAGCAAGACCGTTATCGCTGTTAATCTCTGCTACGTAGAGATGGCGAACTACTATTTCATTGTTGACTGCAGAGCCCTGAGGACATCCAGCCATACAATGAGAAATATGGATAGTCTGTGCCTGAGCACCCCATAGGACAAACGTTAACGCCAGGCCACTAACCCATCGGATAAAGATATTGCTGATGTACTTCATCACACTCTTTTAGAATTTCCTCACTTAGAGACAAGTCGAGCGCCGCAAATGCTTCATCTAATTGATCAGCAGATCGCGCCCCAATTATGGTTGATGCTACAAAGTCCCAATGCATACTCCAAGCCGTTGCCAAAGTAACTGGAGATAACTCCGCACTCTTTGCAATGGCCATATATTTTTCTGTGGAAGCCAATGTTTTCTCATTGACAAATCGTTCCGCCATAGCCTTTTGTCGTGGATTCGTCTCGCTAGCGTAATCGCCAAAACGAGAATTCTCCGGCATCTGACCACCTTGGTATTTTCCACTCAACACGCCACCGCCTATCGGCGAATAAGGTAAGAGGGAAACATTCTCCAGGCGACAAACATTGGCAAGTTCATCGAAGAAGCGCCGATTTAATAGTGAGAAGTTGTTTTGTATGGATTGGAACCGGGCCAGTCCTTCGTAATCTGCCACGGCATTGGATTTAGTCAAACCGTAGGCATTTTCATTAGAAGTACCGACGTAGCGAACCTTTCCCGCCTGTACTAGTCGGTCCAGGGCTTCCATGGTTTCTTCGATGGGCACGACTGTATCTGGCCAATGCACTTGATACAGATCGATATAGTCTATTCCCATGCGTTGCAAACTTCCCTCTACCGCCGCTTCGATGTGGTGTCGATCCAGCGCCGTGAGGCCACTACGAATAGGAGGCACAAACCACCCAGAAGAAGCGCCAGCCACTTTGGTTGCAATAATTAGAGAATCTCTCGGCTTGGTTTTAATCCATCCACCAAATATTTTTTCCGTTAATCCGGCTAATTCTGCCGTCGGCGGCACCGGATAAGCCTCGGCCGTATCGAAAAAATTTATGCCGCGCTCATAAGCAGCTTCACAAATCTTCACCGACTCATCCCGATCACTCCAAGTGCCAAAACTCATAGTGCCCATGCAAATTGGCGAAACTCGCAGGCCGCTGTTTCCTACATACCTGAATTCCATTGTGATTCCCTGTTTCGATAATCCTCTGTCGCTCTTGCAGCCGAGCATCTACCTCAAAGTTGAACGAGGTAGGGCCAAACAATTTGACGTTTTACTTGCGTGCAGGTAAGGGTTCGACGCGACCTATTTCTTCTTCCCATTGCGACATGCCTCCCTGCATATGTGAGACATTATCCATGCCCATTGTTTTTAGTGAGAGAGCTGCAAGTGCAGATCTTGAGCCTTTATTGCAGAACAGAATAACTTCGTCGATTTCATCAAATTCCCTTCGGTAATAGGGACTTTCCGGGTCTATCCAGAATTCCAGCATACCTCGGGGAACATGCAGCGAGCCTGGGATTGTGCCGTCTCGTTTAAGTTCGCGAATATCGCGAAGATCGACGAGGGTTACTCCTGCTGCCTTTGATTTTTCATCCACCTCAGCCGGGGTGAGGGTAATTACTTGTGCTTCGGCTTCGGCAACTAATTCGTTGACTCCCTTCTTTACTTCCATAGTAATTCCTAATTTTCTGCTTCACGGGCGAATTGTTCTTCGGCTCTATGCCCTGAAAGAATATATTCCATTCCATAGTTTCCTTCATGGCAGGCATATTCGTAGATAGGATCGGGGCTATGGTCGAAAATTATTTCACGGGTATAAGGCGCAGCAAATGTACCCGGATCATTTACAGTAATTTCATATTGAATCGCTGACTCACTAATACGGGTCATGCGTTCCACGTTAATTTTTGCTGAAGTATTCGGGCCGTAACCGCTGGCGTCAGAGAAATTTGATGATTCAATGACTAATGTGTCGCCGTCCCAATAACCCCGTGAATCCCCATGCCATAATTTGACGGAGTCATCGAGCGCAGGTTTCTCTACTAAGGGGATAACTCGAACATCATGAATCATCTCCTGCACGATTGCCACATGGTCTTTACTTTGCACAATCTGCCAATAACTGTTGTAGCCGGAACCAAGATAAGGCGCGCCATAGCTTACACATCGTTCAGTTAGCGGCCGATCTAACCAGGAATCCGCTGGGTGCTCGATACGTCGCTGTGCTGCGGCATTACCAAATGCTACCGCTTCTTCAGTGCGCGCTGGATACTTTCCAGTGGGTGGATCAATAATTTGAGAAGTTCGGCGATGGACACTGCGATCTGCCAACCAAAATTGGTCGTAATTGCCAGTGGTGGGATCATAGGAAACAGTTTCACCAGATAAAGCAGCGGCCAAGACACCACCACCGAATAAGGCATCGCCATCCTCTGCTGAAATTTCAGAAACTCTGCTCTGCAAAAACGCGATATCTTCATCGGTCAGATATTCCTTGTCCGCAAACGCATCCGGCCTTTCTACCGGCGTAATGGTGTTGTTTGCCCAAACTCCCTGTATGTCCGGTTGCCCGTCGATAGTCCTACCGAGCTCCCAATCTGACTCTTGAGCGCTTATGGCGCCTGTGAACAGAATCATGCAGGTAAATACTGAAATAGCGCTGAATTTGAAAGCTTGCACAGAAATTCTGGTGACCATGGGTTCGCTCCCGACTATACAGTTGGTTTCTGGAAAAAACTTAAACCAGACTGATAGCAGAAGCAAGGTTGTTGGACGAAACCCGCGGAAATATAGCGATTTGGGTAAATTGCAGACTAAGTTGGCAGCTTGGTGCAGCTGATGCGCCAAAATGGAAAAACCGCGGAGCCATCGACAGAAATCCATTCTCCAGACCAATCGAAGCTATTTTCCGAAATTTTGGAAAAAGTCAGGGTTGAGTGGCCGTCAAAATCGGTACCGGGGGCCTTCTGCGGTTGCCGCAGTACCATATTGCCCGCCTCCATACCGCCGGACCAAACACCAGTACTAAAGCTGGGCATGGAATAAAAGGTCACATTCCATTGATCGGCGTTAGCATCATATATTCGTATATTGCCATTGGTTGTCGCACCGGAGCGCCCAGAATCCTCTATGGCATAGCCATTCATAAAATATTGAGCATCCCAGGTACGGCGACCCTCGTCCCATTCTCCAGTTCCATTATTGAGGCGCTCCTCGACACAGTCATTCCTGCCGATCATAAAATGAAATTGAGCTAATTGTTCTGGTGCCGCCGGGTTTGGCCGGCCGAAAGGATAAGACTGACTTGGTTCATAGGCCAGGGAACTAGCTCTCTCGGGCGCAGTCTGACAAGACCATAGCACCAAGCTCAAAAAAAGAAGAAAGTAATGTTTCATGTTGCACCTCTTGTATTATGGAGCGAGTGAATTGGGAGCATTCATGGATTCTGCGAATTTCTATTCTAATTTAAACGCCTTTGCAGACTTTGCAGACGTTACCGATCAGGACAAATTCTGGACACTACCGGATGACTGGTCGGTAGTAGTTGCAGACATTACCAATTCTACCGATGCCGTTGGCAAAGGAGCAATGAAAGCGGTAAACATTATTGGTGTCTCGGTCATTACTTCTATTCGAAATGCAGTAGCGCCGTTAGATATTCCTTATATCTTTGGTGGCGATGGAGCGACCCTCTGCATTCCCAACAAATTTATAACAGAAACTCGCCGCGCTCTGCTCGTTACGCACGAGCTTGCTCGCCAACAGTTTCAATTGGAACTTCGAGTAGGCATCGTCGGCATCGAACAAATTCGAGCCGCAGGTAAAGATATACTAATTGGTAAACACACGCTCTCCGAGCATTACGATCAGGCTGCATTTGCTGGCGGAGGCATCGAATTCGCCGAAGACGGAATTAAGAATGGCGGCTTGAGTTGCCTCGATTCTGGAGCCGACGTCTCCACTCAAGATGCAAATTACGAAGGCCTGGAGTGCCGCTGGAATAAAGTCCCCAGCAAGCATGGAGAAACCATTGCTGTGATCATAAAAGCCAACGGCGAAAACGACGCAGAAAGCACCAAAATCTACCAGGAAGTACTGAAAAAGCTGGATTCTCTCTATGGTCAGGACGAAAAATGTAGACCGGTCCACAGTAGCGGGCTGCGAATGACCTACAATAAAGAGTTACTAAGCCATGAGGCACGGGTCCGCACTGCTGGTTTAACCCAGGAAAACATCAGACGATATTATGGACAAATTCGCTGGAAAAACTTGTTAGGATGGTTTCTCATGTTTTTCAGGATTAAGGCGGCAGGCATACAGTGGGGCGACTATAAAAAGGATTTAGTCACCAATACGGATTTCAAAAAGTTTGATGGCACTTTGCGCCAGGTTATTTCTGGTAATAGCCAGCAACGCCAGGATTTGGAAACTTTTTTATCGAGCCTGCACAAGCAAGGAAAATGTAATTTCGGCATTCATGTTTCAGACGCTGCTTTAGTGACATGCATGATTGATAATAGAGCTGGAGAGCATTATCACTTTGTTGATGGCGCGGATGGCGGTTACACCATCGCAGCAGAGGCCATGAAACAGCAAATGGCAGAGTGATCAGCTAAATAATTAATTGCTGAACTTTAGTTTAGTTCAGGTGGAGAACACCAAGATGAATGAACGAGACTTCCAATTAGCCAGACGAGCTAAAAGACAAATTGAGCGAGAGGCAGCACTTAGATCTTTTCTCTGGGTAGGGCTTGTTTTCTGCGCGGTTCTTAGAATGCTGGGATTCGAATTACAAATTATGTATCTCTTCTTGTTTGTGATTTTATTCGTATCCCTGGTCATTAATTCAGAAGTCATTGCCAGTTTCGGTATGGTGTCGAAAAAAGATCTAGTGAGTGTGATCGAAAATCATATTCACAATGACCCCGAAGCATTAACCCGTTACGCCGGTCTCGATAACGAGTCTTAGCCGCTGAAGGTAGATTCCCATGAATACTCCTGCCACTGAAGAAAAGGCCGGCAAGCCAATACTAGTTGGCGTGGCATTCTTATTACCGCTCCTGTTTGTTGGCGTGGTTTTCCTTAGCTCCTATATACCGTCGGCGCGGTTATCCACTGACTATGATTTCCTCTACTCTACTTGTAGCGAAGGCACCAGTCCTTACTACTACAACTGCGGCAATTACCTGAACAACCTGTATGAAGTTCAAAACCAGACCTTGATTGAACTCCCAATATCCGCCGACCTCGACAGTGATGGCGATGACATTGCGGATGTGGATGAAAATTATCGTACCCGATTGTTTTTTCATGACACAGAAACCAATACCAGCCGCGAGATAACCTTAGAGGAAGCACAGCAATACAATCTAAGAGAACTCATTACTTCACCGGATGGTGTCGCTGTTGAGTGGGAATATTCCAGAAGCCGTGGGTATTTTATTTTTTACAGCACATCCTCGAATGCGGGTTACTATTTAACCAAAGGCGACGCCAGGAAACGTCTGGATTTGATTAGTGACACAGAACGCTATTATTACCGCGATGACTTACACTTTCTCGGTTGGGTGATCGAACCATGACAAATGATGAGCTATTAGCAGAGCTGGATAAACGCTTACGCAGCGGCGAACTAAGCGCTGCCGAAATCGAGTTGTTATTGTCTACAGATAGTCCCGATGCGGTTGTAGCTGACTCAGCCCCTACAGCCTCCCCCTATTCGATGGGCGCTTTTTCTATCACTAAGTTGCTCTACGTTGTCGGTGGAATTTTCATTACCCTGGGTGTGCTCTATCTCGTTTCCCAATTATGGTCTGACCTGAATAGCTTTAATCGCATACTAATCACGCTCGGTCTTGGTGTGGTATTCGCCGGATTTGGTTCTAAGTTTTTAATGTCTGAACCAGAGCGCGATTTAGGTAATGTATTTCACACCATCGGTGGATTTCTAATTCCCGGCGGCGCTCTGGTCACCCTGGATGAGTTAACGACTGGCATCGATTCTATTTGGCCTGTAACTATCACCGTTGGAGTCGTATTTGCTTTCTATGTACTGCTTGTCCTATACCACAAACGCGTGGTACTGAATTTTTTCGCCTTTGCCAATGGCAGCGCACTGGCCTATTTACTGATGGAGTCGATCATTCCTTCTGCGGATGGTGATCTCTACGCCTACATGACCATGATGATCGGGGCCAGTTATCTAATTTACGCCTATGTATTTCAAGAAGGGTGGAACGCAAGATTAATTCCATTGCTGTTGTTCTTTGGACCTTTGGGATTTTATCTCGCGGCTTTCTCGCAGATTTTCGACGCAATTCTTATGGAAATGTTATTTCCATTTCTTGCATTTGGCGGGCTCGTGCTTGCCGTTAATGTTTTTAAGAGCAGAATCGTATTGATATTAAGTACGCTGGCAGTTATCGGTTACATAATTTATTTCACCGCCGAATACTTTGCAGACTCAATTGGCTGGCCGGTGGCATTGATAATGTTGGGATTTATTATTATCGGAATAGGTTATCTCTCGATAACCCTTAACCGAAAATATTTAAAAACTGCTTAGCGGCTCACCTTCGAGATGATTTAACCATAGCCCCGCCACCCGAGACGACGGCACCAAAAACATTGCCTGCCGCATCTACTGCCACTCCTTCGGGATTGGAACCATCAGGGTATGCAGTAACAGCTCCATCGATAAAATAATCGACGATGCCATCGAGTAAGCTTCCTACTCGAATACCTGCATGCCAACCCGGGTTGCGTTCGTTATCAAACTCCGACTCTGAGTCCGCTACATAAATAGTGTCATCATCTGTTATGTAGATACCGCTGGGACGACTAAAAGATTTAAATTCGGCAATGTAATTGCCTTCAAGATCGAATATTTGCAAACGATTATTGCCACGGTCACCCACGATTAGTCGATTACGAGAATCAATATCCAATGCATGAGGTGTTTTCAATTGCCCGGCTGCAGACCCCCATCCACCCCAGTGTTTTAACAAATTGCCATTGCGATCAAACTTTACAATGCGAGCAACAGTATCTGGTGTTGCCGTATCATTCTGACCACTGTGACCATCACCGACATAGATATTGCCATCAGCATCGGTCACAACATCGCAAGGGGTTTCTAGCAACGCACCGCTTCCATCACCAGCAACTCCCGGTTGACCCAGCGTTAACAACACCTCGCCTTCTGGACTCAGTTTGTAAACCACATGACCTTTTCCTGCAGTCGCGGGATTGGTTGGATCTGGTCCTTGCCCATCGGTAACCCAGATATTGCCATCGCGATCGACATGCAAACCATGGGGAAACAGCATCAGGCCACCACCGATGGCAGTTACCACATTGCCATTGGGATCAATCTTTAAAATTGGATCGAGATTTGATCCTGCGCAGGTATTTGAGCCACAGCGATCAATCGCCCAGAGATGACGTCCATCGGGATCGATATCGACGCCGGCAGTCGAACCCCAGGTGCGACCATTGGGTAAATCAACCCAGTTGTCCATAGAGCTAAACGGATTTGGGCGATTGTTAATCGGTTCTAATTGCGCAAGGCTTTGCTGGGCAAACAACAAAGCGAAACCCAAAGAAATAAATGTAAGAATTTTACGAGTAAACATGTAGCTGCTCCTCCACTGCAAAGTGATTGCAATTCCGTTTGACCTATTGAAGGACGAGAAATACAGCCTAAAACAGAGCTATAAGCAATGCAATGAAAGGAATGGCAAACTGCCGGGACTTAACGATTAATCAGGGAGAGAATTTGTTCTTTGATTTCGGCTTCATCGCCCAAAGAATAACTGCGATAGCTTTCGATTATCCGTCCTTCCTGATCAATCAGATAGGACACCGGCAAGGATCGAATTCTGTAGGGAATACCTATATCGCCTTCCGGATCGGCCAAGACCGGATAAGTCACCGGATGGTCTTCGAGGAAGTAAAGCCCATCTTCCGTGTCTTCATCGACGTTTATTGCAATAAACTCAAAATTGTCATTACCGATTTCCTGATACATCTCGTCATAGGCTGGCAAGGAAAGTAAGCATGGAGGGCACCAGGAAGCCCAGAAATCAATAAAAACTACTTTACCGCGATAGTCAGATAATTTGTGGGTAGAACCATCGCCGTAAATACTCGGACCCTCAAAATCCAATGCATATTCCTGACCATAGACAAGATAGCCTAAGCCGAATATGACCAGTAGAACCGCTAGCTTTTTAAAGCGCGTAGGAAAGTGATAAGGCATAGGAGTAACTCGTCGTGAATTGTAGTGCGCCGTCTAACTCTCTCGTAACTGGAATTCGGCCAGAAAGTCCGACACTAAAACTATCAGATACTTGATACTGAATTGCAGGCACAAAGTCTACCCACTCGCCACCGGTATTCGGAATATCGAAATCATTGCGGGCATCCGCATTGGTTGTTCGATAGCGCATTCCCACTGAATAACTAAATTTTGTGTCGACGCTGTGACTAAAACCCAGACCGACGTTTACTTCGTCGCCAAAAGCATAACCCCGTCCATTCTCATCGTCGTTGTAAGTGTAGTTGGCCGACGCATTTATTTGCATGGTAGCTGCTTGATTCAAGGCATAGGTATAACTAGCCCAGGCGATTTTGCCCCAACTACCGGAACTGGGTTGCATGTCCTCCGAAACCGTGAAGCCATTAAATTTCGCTTCATCCTCACCAATGGGTATGCGCGCACCTAATCCCAAACCCACTTCATGTCGATTAAACGGAGTAATATACAAAGGCGAATAGCGCAATAAAATTACACTGTCACCAATGCCTTCCGCTGATTGCTCACCAATAAAGCTGGAACCAATATTTCTCGTGTGTTCCACATAAGAAACCAGCCCAGACAAGGCCCAGTCGTCTGCTAATCCGTAACTGAACGACAGAGTCTGAGCTAGAGATGATCTTTCACGATCCGTCGCGTCTCGAATATCTTTACTCCCTCTCACCAGGTCGCTTATCTCATGCTGCTCGGTAGAATAGTTAAAAAAGAAATCACCTGGTTGAGTCGATGAAGTATCAATAGCGCTGAGCAACGGAACACCAGCACAACTACAAGTCGCAGCCTGTGAAGTTGCCGGTGCTAATGCCGCAAAAAAAAGTGCGACTATTATAAAAAACAGGAATTTCATTGGTAGATAGCAGCACCTGGAAAAAATGCCGTCCAGGCAAACCAATAGGCAATGTAAGAATTGGTTTTCTGTAGTTGCGTGCCTGATCTTGATCCCGATACGGCAACACCGAAAACATCCCACTCGCCACCTTCATTGTCTACCATGACGATAGGTAGCTGATCTTGAACTGCTGAGAAACTGAGGGTCGTGCAATCTTCTAACTGACGATTAAATATCGCACCAAAGTTTAATGCTGACGAACCAGTTGTAACAACGTCCATCGCGCCGACAGTATCATTGATGACAGAAACCGCCTCACTAAAACTGTCTATCGGATAAACTTTTGAAGCATCTCCAACATTTATTCCAACCACCCGAGCTTTTTTATGCAATCTGTTATCACCGGGATTATTCACATTGAATAACAAACCGCTGCTGGTTTTGTAGTTACCATAGGGATAAAGTCCGTATGGCCTTTCATGACCCGTATCCTTGGTCATTAGCGTGGTTTGGGGATACATTTCTCGCCAGGTTCCCCAGTTAGTTTCAATCACCTGCAGCCGGTCAGGTATCGCCAATCGATTAACACTGTTTATACCCATTTCAAGCATCTGCGCCCACCAACTGCCGGTTTCGCGATCATACATAATCAGATTCGAATTATAGAGTTGGCCTGACACGCCAAATGTTGGATTGTCAGCTAACATATCCCCTTTCCAGAGCATGGCTGAACCTGTAAGAGGGCAGTAATTTAAGCTTACAGGCTCTTGCACGCCTTCAATCATAAACACATCATTTACTATCTCATGATGATCCATAACAGTGTGAGAATATGCGCGTACATCGTCACCAATCTTAACGCCAACTACTAAGGTGCTGTCAGAGATAGACTGAGAGCCAAAGTCCTGAGTAAAAATTGGATTTTCGATAGCGGGTATACCATCGGGCCCCGGACCACCATCTGCTAAAAAATCTGGATCAGCCGCGATACCGGCGATGATATTCGGTTCGTCCGGGCCATGAGATGGATCTGGATCCGGGCGCACACAAGATTGTGGTGGCTCAGGTGCAACGATTCCGGCGTCTACAAAAACAAAGGCGGGAGGATCGTCGGAATGCACCGCAAAATTTGCAAAGAAATTTAATCCTTCGAATTCGAGGGAAGGTATTGCGAGGGTTGTACCATCGAAGGTACTCGCTCCATCTGCACTAAAATCCGTCAGCTCGGTAAAGTCAGTAACGAGTAACTCGATTGGATCGGTGCCGGCAACAATGGTTAATTCTATTTGAAAGGCTTGTTCACCGATGGTGAGTACAGGAATGTTGATGGCATCACCACTTATCGTGGCCTGAGAATGTGCATTACTGCTTAGGGCAAGCAATAGCATAGACATAAGTATTGCTTTGGTGGTCCTTGTGCATACCTGTCCTGCGTACATCAAGTGCTCCTCTCTTATTTTTGTTCTTTAAGTTCTTTTCTCGGGAAAAGTAATTTTCCACTTTTCTGACCAGCAAGACCGGTGAAGCAGTTAAATGCTTTCATTTGAGAATTAGGAGGATGAGGACTCTGAAGCGGGTTTCGAGAAAATAATAAAGCGGCCAAGTATTCCGGCGCCTAAAAATATAAGCGCCACAACTAGCAATAAGATCTGGCTGAATCCAAACAAACCGCCGGCAGGCAATGCCAGGGTTAAACCTGCAATGCCGATTAGAATCCGCACAGCAATTCCTTTCGGACCTTCACCCAGGTCACCCAATCCAATCAAGTAGCCTTGCAAGGCAGCAGACACCAACGCCACACCGATTAAAGCAGTAGTGATTGCCTGCAGGTTTTCCAACGCCGAAGCCTGCAGCAATAATGCCGGATTAAACACGAAGAAAAATGGCACGAAATAAATGATTGCACCTAAGCGCATGGCCTCCACTCCAGCACGCATCGGTGATACATGGGCAACGGAGGCCGCCGCAAACGCTGCCAGCGCTACCGGCGGAGTAATAAAACTTAACATGCCCCAGTACATGACGAACATATGAGAAGCCAGCGGATCTAAACCAGAATTTGTGAGAGCTGGCACCAATACAATGGCCAGAAAAATATATGCCGCGGTTACGGTCATGCCAATGCCGAGAATAAAACTGGTAAGCGCGCCCATCATCAATAGAACGACCACGTTTTCACCTGCCAGATAAACCAAATCATTGGCAATCGTTCCAGCGATTCCGGTTACTGCCAAACCTCCAATAATCAATCCTATCGCCGCCAGAATACCTGCCAGCTCTGCCAGCAATTTGCCCATCTGTGCGATGGGCTGCATAAAACGATCTAACGATAACTTATGCATGGTGAACTGATTGATAACCAACAAAAGAGCCGTGGCATAAAACGGTGCTACCGCTTCCCGCTGCAGATAAACCAACATCCAGATTAGGGCGATAAATACGGCAATGAAGTACCAGCCTTCTCGAAATACTTTGCCCAGGCTGGGTAGTTCTTCTCTTGGTAGTCCCTGCAGATTGTTGCGGGCGGCATAGGCATCAATCTGCATAAACAGACCGAAGAAATACAGTACAGAAGGCACAATCGCCGCGATAGCTACAGTCACATAACTAATATTAAGAAAGCTTGCCATGACAAAGGCGGTAGCTCCCATAATGGGAGGCATAAATACACCGCCGGTGGAGGCACAGGCTTCTACGCCAGCGGCATATTCCTTGCTGAAACCAATGCGGCGCATGGCTGGAATCGAAAGCGGCCCCGTTGTGAGCACGTTACTGATTGGTCCGCCACTCATTGATCCCATCAGCCCGCTGGAAAAGATTGATACCTTGGCTGGACCCCCGCGCAGATGACCTAGCAAGGCGAAAGCAAGATTGATAAAAAATGGCCCACCACCGGTAAATTGCAGAGAAATACCAAAGATCAAAAAGCCAAATACCAACTGTGCGAAGACTCGCATCGGAATCCCAAACAGACTCTCTTCCCCAAGAATATGAAAGATTGCTACGTCTTGAATTGGAATGCTGAGGGCCGCGATAACGTTTGGCAGCGAAGCGGCGAAGGTTGGATAGAGTGAAAAAACCAGCACAATAGCAAATACTGGCCACCCTCCTGCTCTGCGTCCCGCCTCCAAAACGATTACCCAGGATACCAAGGCCAGCCAGACACCAATCTGTGGGGCAGCATATTCCCAGGCTTCGAGCACAATCCGTTCTGCGAAATAAGCGTAGTAGGAAAAAATAATGGCGATTACCACCATAATCGCGATGTCATACCAGGGAACGTGGGTGGGACTGTATTTATTGGCAGGAAAGGTTATAAACACCATGCATAGCATGACGCCGGTGATTAAATACATGTAGCGGCTATCTAACATGACATAGCCGACAAAGAAGCCAAGATTAAAAATCTGATTAACTGCAAGAATGATCGAACACGCTGTCATGACTGCCATGACTTTACGCCAGACATCCGGCAGTTCCCTATAGCGCAATTGCTGCACTACTTTCTTATCAGAACCGTCTTCAGGATTTTCTGTCTCAGTTACCGCTTCAGACATAAGGTGAACTTACTAGAGCCCTTCACCGAGAGTTATCAGGCCAGCCTCAGCAAGTGCAGTTTCCCGCGCCACCAACCACGCCTGTTCGAATGCCGAATACTCTTCCGGCGCTGTCGGAAAGAACTTATCCCAGGCTGCTTTTAATATACTTTGTCGATGCATGTTTTCCAGATTGGTTGCTTCTGCTTCCGCAGTCCATGCACCTATTTCTTTGTAATAACGAATTGCTCCCGGATGAAACGGAACAAACGCTTGCTCGAATTTTTGTCTATCCAGAGTCCATCCAGTAGCGCCAGGTGCATTATCTTTATATTCGTCGAAGTGCTGGTGCATGACTTTTACCATGCTGTAGGCCATGGTTTCATCAGAATCTTCCAATCCAACCAATAAAGGATAAGCCGATGTGAATACCTGAATTCCTTCAGCCGGAATAGTCGGTCCTTCGAACGCTGTGTGCGGCACATACCAGGGTAAACGATTGCGCACTCGATCTACTGCTGCTAAATCATCATGAGGAAAGCGTGCAAAGGTTAGACCTCGCGGTGAAGCCTCGATACGTAGAAACGGTGGCGAATTACAAGCTCCACCCGCCATATCGGCGCGATCATTTAGTACCGCATCGATCGATGCATTGTAACCACCCACTTCCACCGGCGTTACATCATCCCAAGTCAGGTTGGCATAGGCTAAAAGTGCTGCTGTCGCATTGTTAAGTGAAGGTGCTCCCTGCACAAAGGTTACCCGTTTGCCGCGAATATCATCGATGCTATTCACACCCGCATCGGTAGCCATAGCAAAGGTAAAAGAACAACTATCCGAATAGTTAGACATTAAGGCGCGAATCGGTTGTGGTCCCCATATTCTGGAAGCGAAGTTCAATATCCCTTCTTGTGCATAAACGGCCTCCGAACCACCTCCGGAAAAATGTACTCTGCCGGCGCGCAAGGTTGCCAAGCGCGATACATCATTGCGCCCTGGTATTACCCGCAGATTTACACCGTATTGCCGCTGCAGAATGCTGCCTATAGCAACTGCCTGACTATAGCCTCCAGTACCTGTTGGATAGGCTGACCAGGCAATAGTTTTTGGAAACTGCACACTACTGTCGGCAGCTAGTACCGACACAGGCGCTAATAAAAGAAGAAAGAACGCAAATTTGCTTACACATCGGAAGCAAACTGCAGGAATGTATATAAAAGAAGAAAGACCAGTTTCACACCGTGCCATAGACTACTCTCTGGTTTTTTATTCTTAGGCAGATGAGCAAGAATAGCGCAGCTCCCCGGACAATACTACGGCGCTCAGCGTTCTATCTGCCTGTTTTCACGCATAAAAAAGCACCACAGTTTTCACTGTAGTGCTTCATTAACAAACAGATTAGCGAGTAACGGTAACGTTGATGTTCTGGTAGGTAAACATAGAGCCGTCGCTGGCAACTCCTCTTAACACGTATTCACCTGGAGTATCGAAAGTAATGGTTGAGGTCCAGCGATTATCTTCAGGGGGCTCTGGCACCGTATACGGTGGTGACCAGGGAGAATTTCCATAGACCCGTGAATCCATATAAGTCTTCCTCTGCACGGGTTCAAACTTGGCACGGTCAGCCGGTCCGCGGTAGATGGTCCAAGAAAATCGCTCTCCGGGCCCTGACATGACAACGATAGAGTTTGGTGGACGATAGATCTGTTCTGGCGTTCTGGGATCAGGACGATTGGTCCGTGCCGGAAGATTGTCCGGATCTGTGACTGTTACTGCCAGATCTAATGCTTCTCCAACTCTCACAGTACGAAAAGCTTCTCCTTCGAGGGTGAGTTCCGGAGGGATGTTTGTTCTAAGTCTGTCATCCAGACTTCCAAATGCTCCACCTACTTCCGTAGAAATCACCTGGGGATCGATGCGGTAGTCGGACTTTAATGTGCCATAGGCCCGCGATGAATAATTTGAGCGACTCTGTAAGGTCCATATTAATTCTTTTTCACCAAAATCAGCCGGCACATCGATAGTGAAGAGAAAAGGATTTCGTCGAGGATAAAAATGTGTTGGCTGACCACGGTCGGCCTGACCAAAGTCATAACCATCTACATTGATGTCATCTAATTCACCTGGCTCAACGATAGAAAAGTAATTTTCCTGGCCAACTTCAATATCGAATTCTTCTTCCCAATTTGAATTCATGTAGCCGAAGAACAGTTTGTAAGATCCATCTTCGTTCGGCCACCAACCTTCGTAAGCGGGAGAAAGTATTTCTCCCGATAGTGTCATGCGCCGTTCCTGAGCGGTTGCAATTCCAGCAACCACTATTGTCAGGAAAATTAATGTAACTAGGCGCGTTATTCGGTACATCATGTTAATCCTCACTGCCTCCAGCAACATCTTCGTATTCCGGTACTGGCGACCAACAGAGTGGACAACCTACATCGTACTCATTTCTGTCTGCCAGCGTAGCGCGGCGCGCTGCCATCTCTTCCTGAAATTGCTCTTCAGTCATCGTCACGGAATAACCAAGATCGATGAACATGTTAGACACAGACCGGCGTCCACCACCGGCCCAGTTGCGTGGGTCGGCCAGGTTAGGATTCGCTGCAGAGGTATCCATGTAAGCGATGGTTTGTAGAATAGTGCCTTTCGGAAGTAGCGGCGCACTATCTTCTTTGTAGATGTACTGCTTAACCCAGTTGTGGTCATAACCGACACAGTTCAGGGTGAACACATTGTGACCCCAGATTGCTTCGAGACACATACGCACACCTGGTGCATGCAGGTGTGGTTCGAAAGCCATGATCTTGGTGTGCTGTTGCAGCACAACAGAATTTCTTAATTCCTGGTTAGGTCTGCCAGGCCGCACGTCAAGGTCAACACCGTTTCCAGTGCGCGGTCCTCGAGTGGTGTACTTGGGCAGATAGCCACGCGGGAAAAACTTAATACCGAATTCCAAATGACCAGTAGTTTCACGACCGTTAGAGTGCAGGTGTGCAGCATTCAAATGCAGTGCAGAATTCGCTTGCAATAAGCGACCGGCACTATCAGGGAATTTATCCGCATTACGACCTACCTCGTGAATCGGCCAACCAGTTCTTGTTTCCGGCAGAATGTAACTGCCATCTTCACTCAGTACACCACTGCTGTAAGTCATGTGGTGCCAGATGTAACGACCACCTACCGTGCTGCTACCAATATCTGCGGGAATATCGTTGAATTCCTTCACTTCAATCGACTGCACGTAACGATCTTCGGTGAGGCCAGTAGGAACAATACCGATATCACCCCACCAGTCCGGAGCAACAGCCGGACGAACCATATCCGGACCAGTTAGCACCAGATCAGGCTCACCCAGTGTCCAATCATCACTCTCTGAGAAAACCATAGGAGGTGGTTCATTGGCCGGGTTACCCCGCGGCGAACCGTTTTGCACCCAGGCTTGAATCATCGCCAGATCGAGATCAGACAAGGAATAGTCGCTTTCGAAACCGTCAGTAATACCGATGTCTTTTTCAATGTACCAGGGAGGCATCGCTCCCATGCGATCACGGATTGCCGTGCGATACATGATCACTGGTGCCCAGGGGCGCACTTCATCGTAAGACATGAAAGACATAGGGCCGCCACCGCCGGGTCGATGACACTGCAGGCAACTTTCCTGCAAGATCGGCGCGATGTTGTCAGCATAGTTAATGTCTTCAGGCTGCATTTCCCAATCAGCAATATCGTAGTAATGGGGCTGATGGGTTGCGACGCTGGCGTCATGGGGTTGGGCCATGGCTACAGCAGGAAGCAACAGCGCTGGAATAATTAGTGATGCGAGAAATTTTCTGACTGTCATTGCAGGTTTCCTCATCGTGGTTTTGTCCACATGGTTTTCTATTAGTATCGATACAAGAATCGACGAAAACTTCTGGTACTGCAGAATCTCAACAGTTTAATTGAAATCAAGGGCTTAGGTCGCCCTCGGGTAACAATTAATTGCATTCGTAGAAGGCAATCACGCACATTCGCAGAATGTGCCTTATTGCATTCCCGGAGACTCTCAAAAAGACTGATAGAAGGATAAGATTCCAGGCGCTTATTGTCCACCCGCAGTAAACCCTAATAGCGTGATCAAAAAGTCCTGCAAGCCCCTAATTTAGGGGGCTCTGAGGGCAAAAGCAGTTAAAGTGGTTCCGGAAGGAATCATGACGTACTGCAGACCATCTAACATGTAGGTAATTGCCGCCGCACCCCAGATTCGAGAACCAGTTTGGAAGTGCCAGAGGTTTTCTCCCGATTCCGCATTAAATGCCATGAAATTGCCTTCATGATCCCCCGCAAAAACCAGCCCTGAGGCGGTGGACATAACGCCGCCAAAGGTTGGCGAGGGATAGGTAAATTCCCATTCCAGTTCACCACTATGAACATCCAGCGCTCTTAACGCACCATAGCCCTGTTCCGCATCGATAAAGACGGTGCCACCAAAGTTTGACTGCCCAGGTGTGTTGGCCGGTTCTTCCGGTACGTAGGTCGCACAAGTTTCCCGGGCGGTAAGAATGAATAAATCCAATCCTGGAAAAAAAGTAGGAGGATAAAAATTTGTAGAACCCCAGGGATCGGGTAGACAACCCAGGCTGCCGTCATTCAATATTATCGGTCTGCCATCGGGTCCAATTTCTCGCGCCCAGGTCGTAGCAGTAAACGGTTCTCCTAAAAGTAACTCACCACTTACTCGATCCAACACATAGAAAAAACCATTACGATTACCAACCATAACAACTCTTCTAGGTTCACCTTGCCAATCAATGTTCGCTAACACCGACATATGATTGGCATCCCAATCATTTACATCATGAGGAGTAAACTGGTAGTGCCAACGTAGTTCACCAGTATTCGCATCGAGGGCAACAATTGAATCGCTATAAAGATTGTCGCCGGGACGATTTTCATCGTAGTAGTCTGGATTAGGATTACCAACGCCCCAATAAATTAAATTGAGATCCGGGTCGTAAGAACCGTTCATCCAGGTACCGCCGCCACCCTGGGCCAAGATTTGTGGATCGTCCGGCCAGGTTTCACTGCCTGGCTCACCTGGCCCGGGAATAGTATTAAAACGCCAGATGCGTTCACCGGAAACCGGATCAAAGGCGTCGATAAACCCGCGGGTTTGATACTCGCCTCCGGAAATTCCAACGATGACTTTATTGCCAACAATCAGTGGCGCCAACGTGGCGGAATAGCCAATTTGATAATCCGCTAACTCTCTCTCCCACAACACTTCACCGGTGCGACGATCGAACGACATCAAATGCGCATCGAGAGTCACCATAAAAAGTTGATTGCCTAACATACCGAATCCGCGATTAACCGGAGCGGAAGCACCGTAAGTCAAATCATCTGGCAAGTTCCTGCGGTACTGCCAAAATGTGCGACCGGTGCGGGCATCGATTGCCCAGGCGTAATTATTGGAACCAGTAACATAGAGCACGCCATCGTCCAAAAGAGGCGTTGTTTCCCAACCTCGACCACGAGTCGTAGTACCGGATTGAAAGGTCCAAACCGGTCTTAAATCGGCGACATTATCCGGCGTAATTTGCGTCAAAGGACTGTGGCGAGTTCCACTGTAGTCACCGGAGTAAGTTAACCAACGCGTTGGATCATTAAAGCCATTGAGAATATCTTCATACGATGGTCCATCAGGACTCTGCGCCAACACTAGCGAAGATGACAAGCACAATAGACTTGCGATCCAGGAAAATTTTATTTTCTTCATTGTCTCTACTGTAATCCTGCTATTGATTTGATTGTAAGAAACTAAGCACATCATCGATGTCGCTATTACTTAAGTCAGAATCAGAAAAATTTGGCATGAGTGAAGTCTCTTCATGAATGACTTCCCGCAGCGCTGATTTTCTGAAACCGCGCAAGATCTGATTGCTGTCCATAATCTGTATTGAGAATGCGTCTTCACTCTTAATTGTGCCCTGCACTAGATCATTTGCCGTTGTCACCAGCGTTACTGGTTTGAAGCGGCGACCAATATTGGCACTGGGATCTCTAATGGAATTCACTAAGGCTGTTTGCGAACGCCGACTTGTTATTGCCGATAGATCGGGACCAAGACTGCCGCCTCTGCCGTTGACGCGATGGCAAAGTGCACAGTTTTCATTGAAAAGAGTAAGGCCGCGACGGGGATCGCCATCTATTGGCGATGTTGTGCCGGCAACGGCAACACTGCGCAAATAGGAAACCAGAGTCCAAACCTCAGTGTCGGTAAAGCTATGGGGTGGCATGATGCTGCCGGGAACGCCATCTCGAATTACCTGAAAAACCGAGCCATCGTTTACTCCATCACGAGTAAACATCAAGGTCAGGTCCGGTGCATCAATTGTTTCGATGCCTTTGGCATCGGCGCCATGACAAGTGGCGCATTGTGCACGAAAGAGCGAACCGCCAACTCTGGCTGCCCGCGGATCTCTCTCTAATGGATTAACTTCCTGCGCGAACGTTTGGGATCCCAGCAGCAATCCGCAACATACTAAAAAAACATTTAGCAATTTTAGAAAATTGAATTGAAAACGCTTAGCCATCATTCTTATTCTTGTCTGGTTGGGACTGGGCAGGATAACAAAGATTGCATTGGGAGACAGCAGAAATACCCGCTTCAGTTGACATACCTCCGACATTGGGATATTCCTATGGTGTTAGTCACCGATCAACACAACACGATCATAACAACAACAGTCGGAGGGAGTGATGAGTCACAGTCCGAAGAAAAAAATAGAGATAATCACATCTGTGTGTGCAGCCCTGGTTTTAGGCGCTGTTGTACTAGTTACACAGACCGATGTTATTTCTGCGCAGTCGAGTAACTTTCAAGGCGGGTCGCCAGAAGTAAGTCAAACACCGGATATGGCAAACATTAGAATTTTGTTTCCAGCCGGAGTGCGGTCTTCCTGGCATTCTCATACCTGGGGCCAACTCTTAATGGTTGAAGAAGGCATTGGTTTACACCAGATTCGCGGTCGTGCTATCGAGGAATTCCACGTTGGGGAGCCTTATTGGACTCCAGCTGGCATAGAACATTGGCATGGCGCACATCCTGATGTCGATGCACTGCAATTAACTATCTACGAAGGATCCGTTGACTGGTTAGATCCAGTTACTGACGAACAGTACGGCGGGCTGCGTGTTCGTCCACAGTCTCGCTCAGTAGACTAGAAAAAAGTTAAAAAAACCATAACCGTGATGAGCAAATGTTCATCACGGTTATTTTTTGCCTGGTTTTTTAGATCTCTTCTTCTAGTTCGCTTCCACTAGCTCCCTTCTACGATTTTCTTAAGCGCCATTAAATGCTGATTTTTCCAACCCGCTTCATAGCCTTCATGTTGGGTCGCAGCATCACTACCTAATCTTTCGAAACCGTGATGAAACAGCTCAACTAAAGTTTCGCCGTTGTATTCTGAAAGTCTGATTGTGATAAAGGTGTTCACGGGCCAGGCCATGTCTTCATCGTACCAATTGTCATCGATTGAAAACTCCGCTCCGGGCTCCCAGACAATAATCTTGCCACCGTATGGCCTGCGCCTGCCTTCAATTTCTACGCTCATAGAAATCTCGCCATCGAGTCCCGGTTGAAAACTCTCTATCTTATGACCGATTCCATACCAGGCACTGAGTTTTTCAATAGACTCAAATTCCTCCCAAATCCTTTGCGCGGGAGCATTGATTTGTGCGCACCTTCGCACACAGAGGCTGCCAATTTCGATACCCATTAGAAATCCTCTTTAAATCATTGGGGAGATAATAGTGTGCAGTGGTTTACACCTTAAAACAATCAATCTTATACTGCCGCCCGAACAATGATTTATTCACTGATGGGGGAATCAGTAAATCCATGAAAACCACAATACTAAAAATTTCTACGCTGAGCTGCCTGGTCACTTTTCTGGCTGCCTGCAGCGAACAACAGCCTGCTGCGCCTGAACTTAGCTTCGAAGAGGCATTGCAACAACAACTAATCGAAGCCCAACCGGGTGACGTAATTGAAATTCCTGCTGGTACCCACGATTTAACCCGCAGCCTTTCGCTTAACGTATCGGGTGTCACTATAAGAGGTGCTGGAATCGATAGCTCAGTTCTGTCATTTGCAAACCAGATTCAAGGTGCAGAAGGATTATTGGTTAACGCCGATGATTTTGTGATTGAAGACCTTGCCATCGAAGACACTGTTGGCGATGCCTTAAAGATTAACGAAAGCAATAATGTGGTCATTCGCAATGTCCGCACGGAATGGACTGGTGGCGCGCTTACAACTAATGGTGCTTATGGCATCTATCCAGTGCAGTCATCCAATATCTTAATCGACGGTGCTGTCGCCATCGGCGCATCGGATGCTGGTATCTATGTCGGGCAATCTAATCAGATTATTGTTAGAAATTCTCGCGCAGAACACAACGTGGCGGGAATCGAAATCGAAAACTCTACCTTTGCCGATGTATATAACAATGTAGCTACTAATAATACTGGCGGAATACTGGTATTCGATTTGCCAGGATTGCCTGTTCAGGGTGGTCGTAATACTCGAGTGTTTAATAATCAGATTATCGATAACAACATCGAGAATTTTGCGCCAGAGGGAAATATCGTTGGCTCGGTACCAGCAGGTTCGGGATTAATGGTTTTGGCTAACGATAGTATTGAAGTGTTTGGTAATACCTTCACTGATAACAATACCGCCAATGTTCTGATCTTCAGTTACTACATTACCGAAAGGCCATTCGAAGACGAAAACTACGATCCTTTTCCTGAGTCAATAAATATTCATAACAACGAATTCAATGGCGGCGGCACTGCTCCTGATTCAGAACCCTTGATCGCACTCCAGGCGGCAACTGGCCAACCTATTCCTGATGTAGTCTGGGATGGCACCCTGGTTCCTGGCAAGCTAGCTAATGAAATATTATGTATGCGCCAAAATGGTGAAATAAGTTTTGTTAACTTAGATGCAGGTAATGGATTTGCTGCGCCTAGTTTTGACAGCACTGATCACAATTGCGAACTCCCTGCTCTGTCTGAGATTTCGCTTTCAACTGGAGCAGAATGAGCAAAACTATCTGGCGCTGCAGCATTATCGCAGCCAGCCTTACTGTGCTCCTTGGCTGCTCAGAATCTCAACCTGTATTCCATGAGTCGGATAATCCGCAAAGATTGTCCGACTGGAATCTTTTTGCGCTAAGTTCCGCTGAACTGACGCCGCATAAGGCAAGCCTGGTTTTCAAACCAGCAAATCAGCTGTTTACCGATTATGCCCACAAGTTGCGTACACTCTGGATACCTGTCGGCGCTAGTGCACAATTAGTAGATGGTGAGATTGAGTATCCGGTAGGTACGGTGCTAAGCAAAACATTTTATTATCCCACTGACTCTGAAGGCAACACTCTTCGTCAAACGGATCATGGTAAATCTTCACTAAGCCTCGCAAGCAGCAAACTCATTGAAACCCGACTCTTAGTGAGAAGAACGAATAGCTGGGAAGCTTTCCCCTATGTCTGGAATGATGAGCAAACTGAAGCGTTTTTGAGAATTGCAGGTGCTAGCGCGAATATAAACTTAAAAAGTGACACCGGAAACCTTGAATTCGTTTATTTCGTTCCTAATGAGAATCAATGTGCAGGTTGTCATGTAACCGAACATCCTGGTGGTGATATGCGCCCGCTTGCTGCCATCGCCTCTCAACTAAGCTTCTCTTTCCAGGAAAACCAATCACAAATCGCCGGGCTTATCGCTCGAAGCTGGCTCGATCAGGAGCCGAATAACCCTAGTCCAACTTCCTGGATGGATGAAAGCGCAAGCATCGATGAACGGGCGCAAGCCTATCTCAACATCCATTGCGGCCACTGCCACAACCCTAATGGGGCGGCGGACACCTCTGCCCTTCTATTGGACGGATCACACGAGCTGCTGGTCAACATGGGCGTCTGCAAAACGCCGGTTGCCGCCGGTGGCGGCGCTGGCGACATGCTGTACAGCATCGTTCCAGGCAATCCTGATCGCTCGATTTTACTCTACCGAATGGAATCCGATGCACCGGATGAGATGATGCCCGAACTTGGTCGCTCATTAATTCATCAGGAAGGCATCGATCTTATTCAGCGCTGGATAGCAGAAATGCCCGGCAGCTGTCCCGACTAAAAGCTTACTCAACCAGACAATGCAATGTAGACTAGCGCCATCGCAAACATTGTTGGTGGATCTTCGTGATTCGATTGCTTGTCATTGCCTTGATTGGATTCGTTCTTGTTGCTTGTAGCGAGCAAGCAGGAGAACGCCGCACTTATGTCTTAACTACCGGCACCACCGGTGGCACTTTTTATCCCGTTGGTGTCGCGCTTTCCACCTTAGTCTCCGCGGAAGAAGAATCTGGTTTTTCTGTGTCGGCAATTAGTTCTGCCGGCTCAATGGAAAACATCAAACTACTTCGAGATAACCAGGCTCAATTCGCAATTCTGCTCGGAATATTTGGTGCATGGGCTTACGAAGGATCCGGTCCAATTCGCAATCCCTACAAGAACTTCAGATCCATCAGTGCTATGTGGCCAAACGTAGAACACTTCGTCTTGCGCTCCGATTTGGTTTCGCGAGGAAACGTTAACGACATCGATGAACTGGGCGGGGAGCGTTACTCTATTGGTATGCGTAATTCAGGCGCCGAATATACCGGCATCTATATTTTTGATGCTCTGGGTATCGACTATGACAACGAAATCTCCCTGGCTTATATGGGCTATGGTCCGTCCGCAAATGCACTGCAGGACGGCAATATCGTTGGCATGAATATTCCCGCGGGGCCACCAGTTACCACCATAACTCGCGCATTCGCCTTGTTGGGAGACGATATGACCGTGCTCGAGTTTACGGAAGAAGATATAGAATCGATGAATTATGAATTTCCCTTATGGGAAACTTATGCAATCGAAGCCGGCACTTATCCCACACAAGAAACCACCATCAATACTGCTGCGAGTCCTAATATTTTTGTAGCAAGAGAAGATGTGTCCGAAGAAATTGTCTACAACATGACGCGAATGCTTTGGGAAAATCTGGCGACTCTGCAGGAAATTCACGGCGCCACCAAAGCCATGGCGATTGAAATTGCCTTAAACGGTATACCAGTTCCTTTGCATCCTGGCGCTTTGCGATATTATCGTGAACAGGGTGTAGATATCCCAGATCATTTGTTAGGTGGCTAGCCTTTCCTCTATTCTTCGACTTCCATCATAGCATTCCATAACCTGCTCGAGATCGACATTTGTACAACTAAGACTACATTCGCAGTCGCTATTCCGAGAAGCGCCAACCAAGTTAAACTGTTAAAAACTGTAATCGACATCCCGAATAACACAAACAACACAATGGTCACCATCGCACCGCGAAAATCCCACCAGGTCGCCGGTGCACGATTGCGAAAAAATGCCTCATTTTCTAACTCACGCCTGGCTCGCCGCAGCGTGGTGTGAACCACCCAATTAGTAATTACAAATAGCAATGCCAATACATAAAACCAAAATGGATTAACTGTGGCGTCTATTAAATTGATCATCAGAAATTCCAAGAGCCCAATAACAAATGGAAGAATTGAGTCACTAATATCTGGTCGCCAGGTGAAGCCGATAACCAAGGTCGAGTATGTTATCCACAACTGTAGTATGCCCATCAGGGTCGCGCTTATCATTCCCCAGGTAACAATCGTGTCCAGAGAAAATTGCCACAGATAGTCTGCTGCCGTTATTTTTCCCCACATCAATTCCAGAGCCAACGCTTGAATAATACTGACCAGCGTAAGCAATACGATGGGAAACTGAGCAACAACTTTATCCCGCATTTTGTGCATATGACTGACTACTTTTAATTGATGGGGAAATCGAAATAGGTTTCGGGATGAGGCTCATCTTCCAACGTAAAATGCCACCACTCTTCCATAAGTGGAACAAATCCGCGTCTAAGCATGATTTCTCTGAGTATTTCACGATTCGTTTTTTGTGGTAGCGAAACCTCAATACTGGTTGGCCAGGAAATAGGATCGAAAAAATCCCAGGGCGATCCCATATCGAGCTCTTCTCCAGTCTCGCTATCAATCAATGTCAGATCTACCGTAGAGCCGCGGGAATGGCCAGAACGATCAGCAATGTAACCTTGTTCAAATAGCTCCGCTTTGTCGACATTGGGATAGTATTGTTGCTTGTTGGCAACATCATTGAGATCGGCAGCCCATCGAGCGAAATGATCCACCGCCTGTTGCGGACGATAGGCATCGAACACTTTTAATCCCATACCCTTATCGGCCAACTCGATTTGAATCGCCGCGAGTGCCAGTGCGGTGTCCAGAGTCACCAGAATTTTATCGGCGTTGTAGCCATCGATGCGCTCACCAATAAAATTGTTAGCGGTAAAATAACGCAGGTCCGTTTGGATCGGTGGCACAGCATCCGACAAGAATGAATTGACTTCAAAAAATCGAGGCGCTGCAGAAGCAGCCTGATTAGTTTGCTCACTAGAACAGTTCTGCAGCAGTAGAACTGTTCCGATACAATAGCCCAGCAGGGAAGCTAGTCGCATAAAGAATATCCAAAATAGCTAGAAATACTTATAGGTAGAAACATTAACAGGTATGAAAGTTTAATCCATTCTTGGATCGATTACATTTTAGTCCAGAAATACCCACAAAACAGGACGCATTAAGAAAGATGAAAACCATTGGCATGTTAGGTGGAATGAGCTGGGAATCCACAGCCTCCTATTATCGCGCGCTTAATGAAGGCATAAAGGAATCTCTGGGTGGCCTGCATTCCGCGAAAATTGTAATGAATAGCGTGGATTTCGAAGAAATTGAAAAACTTCAACACGCCGATGATTGGGTCGCTACCGCCATTATCCTTAAACAAGCGGCACAATCTATCGAAGCCGGCGGTGCTGATTTTTTGATTATCTGTACCAACACTATGCATATTGTTGCTCCTGATATCGAATCTGCCATTGGCATTCCGCTGCTACATATCGCCGATGCCACAGCAGCGGAGTTAATAAAAGACGGGATAACAAAGGTAGGATTATTAGGCACCGGCTTTACCATGGAAAAAGATTTCTACAAAGGTCGCTTAAGCGAAAAATTCGACATTGAAGTTCTTGTTCCGAATGACGAACAGCGAGCACAAGTGCATAAAGTTATCTATGAAGAGCTGTGCCTCGGTATCATCAATGATGATTCTCGCATTGCCTATCTGGAAGTGGTTAAACAATTGCAGGCCGCTGGCGCACAGGCTGTCATTCTTAGTTGTACCGAAATCGCACTGCTTATCTCACAGGAACAAACCGATGTGCCCTTGTATGACACTACCGCGATTCACGCTAATCAAGCGGTCAAATTCGCACTTGGTGAAAATGACTAATCGTGATTTCCCGGCGTAAATTTCTTTCCTCGATAAGTCTCAGTTCAGCTGCGCTTTATAGCGGGATGGATCCCTACTTCTTCGCCGCAGAACAGACTTTGAATGAGCTACAGATTCCACCACAGGATTTGGGCACATTAGATCAGAGCGCCAGAGCATTCCAACTTTCACTGCAGCAGGGAATAAAATCTTTTCATGCCGGGCTTGAGACAGAAACACTGGGTATCAATGGCGCCTATCTTGGACCAACATTAAGATTTAATCGCGGCGAAAGAGTATCACTAGCTGTATCGAATCGAATTAGAGAAGCAAGTTCCTTGCATTGGCACGGCTTCCATTTGCCAGCAACTGAAGACGGCGGACCACACCAGGTAATTGAAAATGGTGACACCTGGAACGCGAACTTCGAAGTCGTGCAGTTTGCTGGTACTTTTTGGTATCACTCTCACATGGAAGAATCTTCTGGTGAACAAGTCTACAGAGGATTAGCAGGCCTTATCATTATTGAAGACGATGATGAAAATCTGGAATTGCCAAATACTTATGGTGTCGATGATATTCCCTTAATTGTTCAGGATCGTCGCTTTAACGAGGACGGCAGTTTCAGTTACATGGATACTTACGACGATCTGGTTATCGGTGTACAGGGAACTGACGTATTAGTGAATGGCACGATTAATCCCATGTTTGCACCAAGTACGCGTTTAGTCAGATTTAGAATTCTCAATGCCGCAAACGCCAGGACCTTTGATTTCGCCCTTAGTAACGGACAGGCGTTTCAACAAATCGCCAGCGATGGCGGTCTCTTGGAAGCTCCTATTACCCAAACTAGCCTGCAACTCGCACCAGCAGAACGGGCAGAAATCCTGGTGGAATTTAACGGCCAGGAACCATTCAATCTAATCAGCCGCGGGCGCACACCGAGTTTTCCATTCTTTCCCGGAGCGATGAGTGAGCTAATGCGCTCATTAAATTCCCAGGAACTGCAAATTTTAAACCTACGACCTTCCAGCACACTAGAAGCGAGTCCCACAGTTCCTCCACAGCTAGCTTCAATCTATCAACTGCCTGCAGCAGCCGCGGAAAATACTCGGCAATTTCAGTTGTCTATGGGTGCCGGCATGCGCAGCGGCAACGACGCCGGACCAGGAACGGGCGCAAGAAGCGGTCTGGGCGGAGGCCATGGCCGTGGCAACTACTTTATTAATGGTCGACGCATGGACATGGAATACATCAATGAAAGAATCCCTCTCAACACCACTGAGATTTGGGAGCTAAGCAATAACTCCCCCATGATGCATCCCTTTCACATCCACAATGGCCAGTTTCAATTACTGGATCGTAATGGCAATCCCCCGCCGGCAAACGAGAGAGGATGGAAAGACACCGTTAAGGTCGGCTCTGGAGAAAGAGTTCGAATCATTATGCGCTTTACCGATTTCGTCAACGAAGAAAATCCCTACATGTACCACTGCCATATTCTGGAACATGAAGACCGGGGCATGATGGGTCAGTTTGTCGTGGTGTAGCTCAAGGGTTGGAGAATAAGCCTACAAACGAGTATGCTTGGTTCCTCTCTAATAAGAATTCTAATGGGGCGATACAATGACCAAATCATCAATGTCCCGGCGTCGTTTTTTACAGTCGACTGGCGCTGCAGCACTCTGGCTTCCAACTACAGTGAAAGGTTATACCGCAAGCGAAATTCAAGCGCTCTACGTCGATGGCGAAATGCAGGAAGACGTGGAGAAATGGGAATTAGATACTCCCTGCCTATGTGTCGATCTGGATCTGTTGGAAGCAAACATTGCAACCATGGCATCCACCGTAAACAGCAATGGCATCGCCAGCAGACCTCACGCCAAGACTCACAAGACTCCAGTCATTGCCCAGATGCAATTAGACACGGGTTCAGTTGGCATCTGTACCGCCAAGATTAGTGAAGCAGAGGCCATGTATCAGAATGGCATCGACGAAATTTTAATGACCACAACCAATGTCACGCCAACTAAAATTAGGCGGGCAATGAATTTACGTCAGGCAAATTCCCGTTTCGTCCAGGCCACCGACTCAGCACAAAACGCACGCTTGTTATCAGAAGCGGCAGAGGCAATGGGAATTACCGCCGATGTTGTAGTCGATGTTGATCCCGGAGGTCATCGGACTGGCATTACTCCAGGCCAACCTGCCCTGGAATTAGCCCAATTGATCGATCAACTCCCTGCCCTAAATTTACGGGGACTACTCTGCTATGACGGTGGCTCTCAACACGTTAAGGGATTCGAAGAACGCAAGAATCAAACATTAGAACGCTTAGTTGGCGCCACCGATACCTTTGATTTATTTAATCAAGCCGGTTTAAACACAGAAATATTCAGTGGCGGCGGCACCGGCACCTACAACATCGATCATGAAACCAGGGGACTCACCGATATCCAGGTGGGAAGCTATGTGTTTATGGACGCGCAATACATCGACATCGGCGGCGAAACCGATAACGATGTCTATTCAGACTTTGGAGCTTCATTAACAATTCTAACAACGGTACTTAACGATCAGTATGAAGGTCGTGTAACTACCGACGCCGGCGCCAAGGCTTGCACCATCAATCGACCCTGGGCCCGAGTAAAAGGTGAGACCGGCATGAGTTACTCCTCCGGTTCCGATGAATTCGGTACGCTGCGTTACGAAGACAATGCATCTCGCTCTTACAAAGTCGGCGACAAGATGGAGCTAATCGTTTCGCACTGTGATCCAGTAGTAAACCTCTATAACCAGATGTATGCCATTCGCGGCGATCGTGTCGAAGCAGTTTGGCAAATTGCCGCTCGGGGAATGTCCACTTAGTCTTGAATTGTGGGAAATCCCAATTCTGAAATTGCTATTTCCATTCCTTTACATACTGGATAGCTGAACTATGTTGTTTATTGGCACCTGGGTAGTGGCAGTTGTTTTCTGGTACTACATCTACCGAATAACAATCCGATACGGTTACAAAATTCCACTAATAGCCGCGCTAATTTGGTATGCCGCATTTGCTGCAAGAATGTTTTTGGGCTTTGGCGCAGCCTTGTTTGTTCCCACCCAGGCACTACTATCCTTTTTCCTGATTGTTTTGGACTACTACAAAAGCAGCCAATCCAAACAAGCCGAAACAACCGATGAAGACATTACGGAGTAGCATTTAGTAGTAATGGAAGTAAAGCTGGTAGAAAACGACGAAGATCTAATCCGCATTGCACCGGTATTGTTGGAACTGCGAACTCACTTCAAAGATGAAGCCGAACTGATCGCACAAATCAAACAGCAGCAACAATACGGCTATAACATTGCTTATGTGGAGTCTGATGGCGACATTCTCTGTATCGCCGGTTTTGTCATCGACCTCAAATTAGCCTGGGGAAAACATATCTATGTAGATGATCTGGTGACCACCTCAAAGAAAAGATCAAGCGGAGCTGGGAAAACAATCATGGATTGGCTTAAACAACACTGTCGAGATAACAAATGCACTCAATTACATCTCGACTCTGGGGTGCAACGCTTCGCGGCACATAAGTTTTACCTCCGAGAAGGCTTTATCATAAGTAGCCACCATTTTTCTATTAACGACATCGATGATTATTAGGAAAGAACAACCGCAGGATATCCAACAGATTTATTCTCATAATGCAGCCGCATTTCCAAGTGAGGACGAAGCACAGCTAATCAATAGCTTACGTGAAACAGCAACTCCATTTATCTCCTTGGTCGCAGCAGAGGAAAAGGAGATTAAAGGCCACATTCTTTTCACGCCAGTTACCTTGAACGCCGCGCCTGAATTAACTTTACTCGGTTTAGCTCCCATGGCAGTGAGCCCAGATCATCAAAACCAGGGAATAGGATCGCAGTTGGTGCAGGCTGGTCTCGCCGCATGTCGCCTTCATAATGCCGAAGCCATTGTGGTTTTAGGACATCCTGAATTCTACCCACGCTTTGGCTTTTCACCCTCTGTCAATTTTGGAATCAAATCAGAATACGATGTTGCGGATGAAGTCTTTATGATCCTGGAATTGAAAGCCGGGGCCTTAAAGGACAAACAAGGGATTATCTCTTTTCATCCGGCCTTTGCCGGGTTGTAAATGATTGTTGTGCTTTAGGAAAAGCTGACTTAAAGTGCAGAAAAGCCGCTTTATGAACAGTGGCAAGATGCAAATAAAAATAAAAAGGTAGGCAGCAAGTGATTTTTGAGAATAGCCATCCCGATGTAACAGTTCCCAATCAAGATTTAACCAGCGTCGTGCTCGCAAGAGTTGACGAACTGGGAGACAAACCGGCTCTTATCGATGGACCCAGCGGCAGAGCACTTAGCTACTCCCAACTCAGAACGCAGATTAATCATCTAGCCGCCGGATTACATCAGCGAGGCTTTAAAAAAGGTGATGTGTGCGCGGTGTTCTGCCCGAATATCCCTGAGTACGCCACAATTTTCCTCGGTGTTGCCGCCGTCGGAGGAATAAACACCACGGTTAATTCGCTCTACTCAACCAATGATCTGATTCATCAGTTCAATGATTCTGGCGCAAAAATTCTAATTACGATTCCACAATTTATGGATCGCGCCGCACCCGCCGCAGCAGAATGTGGCATAGAAGAAATATTCGTCCTGGGTGAAGCTGAAGGTGCGACACCTTTCGCGGAACTGTTAAGCAATGACGGCGATGCCCCTGCAGTAGAAATCGATCCAAAGGTTGATTTAGTAGCGCTGCCCTATTCCAGCGGCACCACCGGATTATCCAAAGGGGTCATGCTTACCCATGAAAACCTGACTTCAAACATGGTGCTAACTGCATCGATCAATACTCTGGTCGATGACGATGTATTAGTCGGCGTACTTCCCTTCTTCCATATCTACGGCATGGTTTTGATTCTAAATCTGGCTGTTTATCGTGGTGTTACTTTGGTCACCATGCCTCGTTTCGATCTGGAGCAGTTTTTGCAACTCGTTCAGGATTATAAGATCAGCTGCATTAACCTGGTACCACCTTTGGTATTGGCTCTCGCTAAGCACCCAATGGTTGACGAATACGACACCTCCAGCCTCAGACTGATTAGTTCCGGCGCCGCGCCGCTGGGTGCAGAATTGGAAGCCGCCTGTGCGAAAAGATTGGGCTGCCAAATCTATCAGGGCTACGGCCTGACAGAAGTTGCCGGCGCCTGCCATGTAAACACGATTCCAGTGCCTGAAGACAAAACCGGTTCGGTTGGTCGCGTCGTACCCAACACATTCTCCAAAATTATCGACACCGAAACCGGCGCAGATCTTGGTGTTAACGAAAACGGTGAAGTCTTGATTAAAGGCCAACATGTCATGGTTGGCTATTTGAACAACGACGAGGCCACCAAGGGCTGTGTCGACGAAGACGGCTGGTTTCATTCCGGTGATATTGGTTATGCCGATGAAGATGGCTATTTTTTCATCGTGGATCGCGTTAAAGAACTAATTAAGTACAAAGGTTATCAGGTGGCACCAGCCGCACTGGAAGCATTGTTGGTCAGTCATGCTGCCATCGCCGATGCCGCCGTGATTCCCAGCCCGGACGAAGAAGCAGGCGAAATTCCTAAAGCATTTGTTGTGTTGAAAGAAAAAATTTCAGCGGAAGACATCATGAGATTCGTTGCCGAGCAAGTTGCGCCCCATAAAAAAATTCGCAAGCTTGAAATCGTCGATGAAATTCCCAAGTCCGCTTCGGGGAAAATTTTGAGACGGGTCCTGGTGGAACAGGAAAGAGCCAGCCTCCAGGCATAACGGTTATCTCGCGCTATGATTTTTGAAACCCACACACCGGATGGGCCAATCGCACCATTCATTGAATCCCTGATTCATTTTAAGCACTTCGTGCCCGACCACTCGATCGAGCGAATCGTACCTACCGGACACATCTATATTCTCTTCGAACTGGACGGCCAAGTTCGTAATACATTCGATGCTGAAGACTTAAAACCCGATGCCGAATTCACTCGGGTTTGGATTTCCGGTATGCATCGAAATTATATTTCCATTTCCGCCCATGAAGATTCGGAAATGTTTGTACTACAGTTCAAACCTTTTGGCAGCTACCCTTTCACTCATATACCCTGCGAAGAACTCAATGGAAAAATTCAGACCATCGAAGGCGAATTAGGCACTGAATTGTTGGAATTGCGGGAAGCTATGTTGATCACGGAAACTTCTGCAGAAAAATTTGAACTGATGGAAAAATGGTTGCTACAACGCTTCGACGAAGCCAAAGCACCACCGCCGGAACTGGTAGAATTTATGCAACGTCTGCAGCAACAACCAGTAGCAAATTTGAATCAATTGATCGAATCCTATCCTGCAACGCAAAAGAATCTCATCGACCAATTTAAAAAGTATGTAGGACTAACCCCAAATACTATCAGCGCATACTGCGCTTTAACGATCTTTTACAACGCATCAATCAGAAAGAAGATGTATGCTGGTCCAATATTGCTCATGATTGTGGTTACTCCGATCAACCGCACTTCATTAAAGAATTTAAACATTTTTCTGGTTTTAATCCCTGCGAATTTATTTCTATGGATTTCAATCAGGAGGATCCGAACTTTTTTCCTTTAGATAGAGAGAAGTAGTTAATTTTTTACAATCAATCCAGGAATGTGGTTGCTACTTTAAGAAAAAACTAAAGAGGTATTACTATGGAAGCTGTTGGTGGAATAAATTGGTTGTCGGTCATTGTCGCTGCTGTCTCCAGTTTTTTGGTGGGGGGAATCTGGTATGGACTAGTATTCAGTCGCGCCTGGATGGAAGCATTTAATTTAACGGAAGAGGATCTGGCCAAACGTAATTTGCCCATGGTCTTCGGTGTTTCCTTGTTACTCGCCTTTATCGCCTCAGTTAATTTGGAGATGTTTATTGGCGCTGAAGCAACCCTTGCCTTTGGTACCTTTGCCGGCTTTGCCGCGGGATTAGGATGGGTGGCAACATTTCTAGGCATTATCTATCTGTTCGAAAAGCAATCCATGAAAGCCTATTTGATTAATGCTGGATACTGTGTACTAGCCCTAACACTCATGGGTGCCATCCTCGGCGCCTGGTAATCCTCCCTATTTAGTTCCAATCCCCGCTATAATCGCGACCCAAACTCGCAGGCGGGGATTTATCCTCCCATTTCGCTATTTAAGTTACTGGCTGTTTTCTTTAGGTCTAACTGTATTTAACCATGTCCACTAAATCATCAGAGAAAAAAGTAGGCTTTGTCTCCCTCGGGTGCCCAAAGGCCCTGGTGGATTCGGAGCGCATACTTACGCAATTAAGAATGGATGGCTATGCCATCGTTCCCAGCTACGACGATGCTGATATCGTGGTGGTTAACACCTGCGGTTTTATAGACAGCGCCAAAGAAGAGTCCTTACAGGCAATTGGCGAAGCACTCGATGAAAACGGCAAGGTGATTGTTACCGGTTGTCTTGGCAAGCAAGCCGATTTGATTACCAGCACCCACCCAAAAGTACTTGGAGTAACCGGCCCGCAAGCCTATGAAGAAGTCGTATCACAGGTGCACGCTTTCGTCCCGCCACCAGAAGTAGAACACGACCCCTATACCGATCTGGTACCGCCTCAAGGCATCAAGCTTACTCCTCGACACTATGCCTATTTAAAAATTTCCGAAGGATGCAATCATCGCTGCAGCTTTTGCATTATTCCTTCCATGCGCGGGAATTTGGTCAGCAGACCGATAGGTGATGTGTTAGACGAAGCCGAGCGATTAGTTAACGCTGGCGTTAAAGAGCTCCTGGTTATTTCTCAAGATACCAGTGCCTATGGCGTAGACACGAAGTATCAAACTGGTTTCTGGCAAGGCCGGCCAGTTAAAGCAAACATGCAGGGACTCTGTGAAGCACTTGGCGATCTAGGTGTATGGATTCGCTTGCATTATGTCTATCCCTACCCTCACGTGGATAAAATCATACCCTTAATGGCAGAAGGTAAAATTCTTCCTTACCTGGATATTCCTTTCCAACATGCCAGTCTCGACATTCTAAAAGCCATGCGTCGCCCTGCTGCTACCGAAAAGACTTTAAAGCGCATCCAACAATGGCGCCATGAACTTCCCCACTTAAGCATTCGCAGCACTTTCATCGTTGGCTTTCCAGGTGAAACCGACAAAGATTTTGAAGAGTTATTAGAATTTTTACAGGAAGCAAAACTCGACAGAGTCGGCTGCTTTCAATACTCACCGGTGGAAGGCGCAAAGGCCAATAAATTACCCGACCCTGTAGCGGACGAACTAAAAGAAGAGCGCTGGAATCGATTCATGGAAGTTCAGCAGCAAATTTCCACCGCACGCCTGGCAGAAAAAGTAGGAACCACCGTTCAGGTTATTGTCGATGAGGTAAACGAAGAAGGCATTGTTGGCCGTTCAACCGCTGACGCACCGGAGATCGATGGCCTGGTTTATATAGACACAGATCAGCAATTAGATCCCGGCGATATTGTCACCGTCACTGTTACAGAAGCGGACGCCTACGATTTGTTTGGCACTATCTAGTAAGCAAAAAAAAGGCTGGCGGGGCGCCAGCCTAACTATCAATCTTCTGAGTTAGACTCAGTTAGGGAGAACAACTTGATCGATAATGTGAATAACACCGTTATCGGTTTCGATATCTGCCGCCACAACATTGGCGTTGTCTACTTTTACGCCGTCAGTCGCATCGACTGATAATTCAGAACCTTGCACACTGGCAACTTCGGCAGTCTTTCCAGCGATGTCGGAAGACATGATTTTGCCAGACACTACGTGATAAGTAAGAACCGCAACCAGTTGATCTTTGTTCTCAGGCTTCAGTAAATTTTCTACTGTGCCCGCTGGTAAAGCAGCGAATGCTTCATCGGTTGGGGCGAATACTGTGAATGGGCCTTCGCCTTTCAAAACATCTACCAATCCAGCAGCCTGCACTGCAGCAACCAGAGTATTAAATTGTCCAGCAGCCACAGCAGTGTCGACAATGTCTTGTGCTTTAGCTGGAACAGTTGCGAACGCCAATGGCAGTAGCGCACAGATCGCAAGAGAAACTCTTCTAAGGTAATTCATAAACTCGCTCCTAAAAAACAATAATAAAAATTAATAAGCAATAGCGTTAATGATTACGGCCTATTTTGAGCAAACAGATCACAATATTTTTGAAAATATATTTCTTTAACTCAGGTGAACTAAACGGAAGAGACAAACGTAAATAGTTAGATAGAAAATAGGCAGCAGGAACACATTAATGATTAGCAAGTACTCGAAAATATTGAGCATAATTTTTCTCGTTCTGAGTCAATCAGCCATGGCACTCGAAAAACCCGAATACCAAGTCCTCTATGAGGATGGCAGAATCGAATATCGACTGTATGAACCCTACGTCGTTGCGGAAACGAAAGTTGCTTTAGATAGAAGCTACAATCGAGCATCGAACCAGGGATTCAGGCGTCTCTTTCAATATATTACCGGCAACAATATTGCTGATGCTGATATTGATATGACGGCACCGGTGCAAATGGCGATGGCTACAGAAGGCGAAGAGATTGCAATGACTGCTCCTGTGCAAAATTCAGTAACAGATTACTATCTGCAAGTTGCCTTTATGTTACCGAGCAAATACACCTTAGAAAGCGCTCCGTCACCGCTGGATGAAAACGTTGGTCTTCGACAAATTCCAGGCAGACTTATGGCAGTGGTTCGATATTCAGGACGCTGGACTGAATCGAATCGTGAGAAATATGAAGTGCGGCTTCGGGAAGCAATTGAACAGAATGGTATTGAAATTCTTTCCGAAGCAGAATCGGCAGCCTACAATCCACCCTTCACACCACCGTTTATGCGTCGTAATGAGATAATGCTGGAAGTATCCACATTTCCTGAATAAAAATCGTAGAATCAAAGTAAAATAATGGCTGAAGAACTTCAGCACAACATGAAAAACATTCTCATAACTGGTGCTACAGGAATGATTGGCAGTTCAATCGCTGCTGATTTAGAAAGCATTGGCTATCAAGTCTATCCTCTTGTTAGAAATTCTAGCGAAGGTTCTCACTACTACCTGCAAGAATCCGATTTCATCTACCTGGACCCAACAATTCCTCTACATGGGGTGATCAATCTTGCGGGTCAAAATATTTCTGATAAACGCTGGACAGAAAAAACCAAGCAACAGATTGTCGATAGTCGGGTCAAGTTAACACGCACATTGAGCGAAGCAATTACGCAGCTACCCGCAAAACCAGAAGTGTTTTTATCCGCCTCCGCGATTGGGTATTACGGCACAGATCCTGATAAGACTTTCGACGAATCGAGTCCAGCGGGAACAGATTTCTTGGCTAAATTATCTGTTGATTGGGAAGCGGCAACAAAACCTGCACAATCAGCAGGTATTCGAACAGTGTTACTTCGTTTCAGTCTAGTGCTTGATCCCGATGGTGGCGTTCTTAAAAACTTAGTGTTGCCAATGCGGCTCGCAAGTGTCGGCCCAATAGGAAGCGGAAAACAGACAATGAGTTGGATTGCTCTTAGCGATGCGCTAAGAATCTTATTGCGCTTGCTTGAGAATGAAAAATTCTCAGGCCCACTCAATGTTGTCTCTACTCAATCAGTCAGTAATCGTGAATTCGGCGAAGCGTTGGCAAAATCTCTTGGCAGCATAAGTCTGCCCCGTATTCCAAGTGCAATTGTTCGCTTGATGTTTGGAGAAATGGCTGATGCCGCGCTACTTCCAAGCGCAAATATTAAATCAACTCGAATGCAGGAACTCGATATTCAGCTTGAACATGAACAGATTTTACCAGCGCTTGAAAGCATGTATCGTTAGGCTATTGATAATCGATCGTCTTTCTTAATACTAAAGGCGAGTAAGCAATGCCATCCGGAGAAGATCCTGTTTCATACCCACCCAATATTTCCCGACTCTCAATATCGATAACCATTACCCGGTCCTGACCCGCCAGAGAAAGAAACAAAGTTCGATCATCACTGTAGAGAGTTTCGCCTTGTGGTCGGGTGCCACTCAAATCAATTGCACCAAGCTCTTCTCTGCTGCGCGCGTTAAAGAATCGAATATTGTTGTTGTTTAAATCTGGCATGATGGCATAACGCTCATCATCGGTGAGCAGTATGCGATAGGGCCAATCGAATCCATCCCATTGCGCCAAAGTTTCATCGTTCCCCGCGCCAATCACCGTAACCACTTCGTTGTCATTACTGCCGACCCATATTTCTGTACCAGTTTTGTTAGTGGTGATCGCCTCAGGGCGATCCGGCACATTTATAGAACGAAGAAATCGTGAGTTTGTGACATCGATTACCGACACGCTATCTGCTGCACCGTTGCTGGTATAGGCAACCGAGCCATCTGCGGAGATCGCCTCCATGTGGGATCCATTCTGATTGGTGGAAATCGAGCGAACAATTTCACCGGAACCAATATCGATGAAGCTGGCATCATGACCCTGCTTGTTGAGAACGATTAATGTGCCCTGCAGATCATCCGGGATGTCCAGCTGAGAATACGCTGGTGCTGCCATCATCATGATCAGAGATATCATGACTATGAATTTCTTCATGTTGTCACCTCCACAGAGTTATCTAGAAAGACACAGTGTAAGCACTGTAACGCTTCTACGGAGACAAAGTCACATAGAATTGCGACATAAATCACACCAGATAAGTCAGTTGCAGTCTAATCATTCGATTTAAGAAGGATTTATTGAACCAATGAAAAAGGGGTGGAAGTTTGCTGACTTCCACCCCTTCTTTTATTTGTAAGCTAACTTTTGTTGGCTAACTACAGAAACATATTACAAACCACCATGATTACCGCCATGGTAGGTATAAAGGCTCCTTCAACAACTGAAGCATAAACCGAATGCTCAGCAAAAAGATTAGCTGCAATTAATAGAAAGAAGAAAGTAATACTAATCAGCACGATTGAGGCAATGGACCCATTGGTATAAGCCAATGCTACTACCCAGGCAAACAACAAAGTTCCTACAAACTGAATTACCAGTGCCGGAACTGGTTGTTTGGCGTCTCCGCCTGTTTTTACTCCAACGCCTTCGCCCCATTTCACGCCAAACATTTTTTGCGAATACCAGAGTCCGCTTAACATAAAACTGATAATCGTACTGACACCCACAGCCAGCCAGCTTACATTTGTAAATAAAGCTTCCATCGGTAGCTCCTATTCGAATCGCTTACTTAGTAGAGCGGCTGCCCAAGCAATCTCTGAACCGCCAACTCCTCGGCCCTTAGGAATCAATAGAGACTCTGGTGCAGGGCACGAAAACAGCGTACTCTAGCTTTCTTTTCCGTCACTGCGAACCGCTTGTGCGAGGTGTGAGATGACTATTCGAAAAACAATAATTAGCTGTTTGCTAGCCTTCTTGTTGCCAGCATCAACCGTGTTGGCTCAGCAGTCTGGATTCACCGGTTTAAAAGCCGATGCGGTAGATTCTGTCGATTCCATGCAGAAACTCACCCAGGAAATTATCGATAGCCTGTTTTCTTTTTCCGAATTAGGTTTTCAGGAATTCGAAACTCAGCGTTATCTCGCCGAAATTCTCCAGGACAACGGTTTCGAAGTTGAACTAGGCGTAGCAGGAATTCCTTCTGCCTGGTGGGCGAGCTGGGGCAGTGGCGAACCAGTAATCGCGCTCGGTTCTGATGTCGATGGCATACCCCGCTCTTCGCAAATGCCAGGCGTTGCGTTTCGCCAACCCATGATCGAAGGCGCACCCGGACACGGCGAAGGTCATAATTCCGGACAAGCGGTAAATATCGTTGCGGCACTGGCAGTAAAAGAAATCATGGAACAGGAAAACCTGCCAGGCACTATTGTGCTGTGGCCGGGTATCGCAGAAGAATTACTTGGCACCAAAGCCTGGTATGCCCGCGATGGTTTGTTCGAAGATGTGAACGCCGTGCTGTTTACCCACGTTTCTAACAACTTAAGTGTCAGCTGGGGCCGTGCCCGGGGAACCGGACTGGTCTCCGTGGAATATCTTTTCGATGGTGAAGCCGCACACGGTGCCGGCGATCCCTGGGAAGGACGCAGTGCCCTGGACGCCGTGGAATTAATGAACATCGCCTGGAATTTCCGCCGCGAACATCTACATCCTTTGCAAAGATCTCATTACGTAATCAGCAATGGTGGCGATCAACCCAATGTAGTTCCCTCTTCCGCCAGCGTCTGGTATTTCATTCGCGAAGTCACCGCAGACGGTATTCGCGAGAACTTCAATACACTGCACCAAATTGCAGAAGGCGCTGCGCTCATGTCGGATACTTCGATGTCCAGACGCATAGTCGGAGCAGCGTATCCGCGACACTTTAATCGTCCCATTGCCCAGGCAATGGATGAAAACATTCAGAGAGTTGGCTTGCCGCAGTGGTCGGAAGACGATCAACAATTCGCTCGCGCGCTGCAGGAATTAATGGGCTCCGATGATCCCCAGGGTCTTTCCACCGAATTATCTGGCATTACTCCTGATTTGGAAGAACCAATCTCCGGTGGTTCAGATGATATCGGCGATGTCGCCTGGAATGTGCCAACTGTCACCTTACGCTATCCCTCCAATGTAAGAGGATTGCAAGGTCACCACTGGTCCAGCGCCATGGCAATGGCTACACCGATTGCTCACAAGGGAGCTGTTTCCGGAGCAAAAGTAATCGCTACAACTATGCTGGACTTGTTGCAATCAGAAACATTGGTAGAAGATGCACAGGCTTACTTCGACGACGTGCAGACTGCCACTGAAACCTACACGCCTTTTATCGGCCCTAATGATCCACCAGCGATTGAGAAAAACGAAGACATCATGGCGGAGTTTCGACCGCAGCTGGAAGAGCTGTATTACGACCCTAGTCGCTTCGACACTTATCTCGAACAATTGGGAATCGATTACCCTCAACTTGAGCCGACTGAAATACGCAGAAACCAATAAACAGGTCGACTACGTTTTTTATGTTGAAGTTATTTATCCATAGCCTGTTGTTGCTTAGCATCAGCTCCGTAGTTTTCGCACAGGACGAATTACAAACTGCTGTCGATGGAAGTCTGAATGCAAACAATCGCCTGCAAGAAATACGAGCACTAGACAACGAACAACCACGAGAGCTTAACGTACTCGTTCCTACGATTGCCCCCGAAGAAATCGACCGGGCTGTGCTCAATCGATTAATGCAGGACATTGCCAGTCGTCCGGAGCAAACCAAAACCGAACTCGCTGTCAACGATTCACAGCTGCAAGATATCTTTATCACTATTTCTAATGCCCGCAGTTTTATCAATAACAGCGAGATGGCCAATGTGCGCTCCATGTGTAATGCCTGGAACAATTCCGAATTGGAAGGCGATCCCCGATATGAAGAAGCCTTGAATGCTTACAAACGGCGCGCACAATTCACCAAAGACTTTATCGCGAAATACTATCGCATCGTCTTAATGGACATCGAAGCAATCCTGGAAGGTCCGAGCGAGGTACGATTCATTTCCTACATGGATGATCGACGAAGACGCATGGCTAGCTCCGGTGCGATGACCTGGGGAGCTGTAGTCGAAAATGTGACTAGTGGTCGAGAATCAGTAGTCTTTCACTGCAGGCGCAATTGAATTCTATAACCGCCAATGCCGAAATGAGTTATCGACTATCCGGCTATCGCCGAATAGCCGTGTGTGGTCGAGAATCAGTAGACTTTCACTGTAGACGCAATTGAATCCTATAACCTTCAGTGCCTTAGTGAGTTCTCGACTATTCGTCTTTCGCCGAATAGCCGTTTGTGGAAAAGAATCCGTAGACTTTCATTGCCGCAGAAATCAAACAAGGAGTTAGCTGTGCAATCGACCTGTTTCGATGTAACCATAGAAAACAACATCGCCCTTCTCGTTTTAAACCGACCGGATAAACGCAACAGCATGATTCCGGAATTCTGGGATGATTTGCCGCGCCTCATCAAACAAATTGATGAAGACTCATTGGCACGAGTGATTGTCATTTCTTCAACCGGCCCCCATTTTTCTGCCGGCATGGACGTTTCTGTGTTTGGTAGCAGTGTTTCTAGCAGCGAAGAACCGGCAACCCAGGCAAAACTCGATCGACTTAAGGGTGCAAAATTCTTAGACACTGTGAAATACCTGCAACAGACTTTTTCCTGTCTGGATGATTGCCGAATCCCGGTTCTAGCCGCAATCCAGGGTGGTGCAATCGGCGGTAGCGTCGATTTAATTACTGCCTGCGACATGCGCTACATGTCTGAAGATGCCTTCTTAACCATTTTCGAAATTAATATCGGCATGACCGCCGACGTTGGTACTTTCCCTCGCATTACCAGGTTGCTTCCAGAGGGAATCGTCAAAGAACTCGCTTACACTGGCAGGCAAATGGGTGCGCAGGAAGCAAAAGCATTAGGCATAGTGAATGAAGTGTATCCCGATCAGGAAACTATGTTGCAGGGCGTGATGGCAATTGCTGCAGAAATCGCCAATAAAGCACCGCTGGCTATCTATGGCAGCAAACGCATCATTAATTACGCGCGAGATCACAGCACGGCTGACACCTTAGACTACATCGGACTGTGGAATGCCAGCATGTTGCAGCAAGAAGAAATTAAAGAAGCCATGACTGCTGCTGGAGAGAAACGTGAGGGTGATTTTGTTGATCTACCTGCTGCGCGCAAAAAAATGACTTCGGGATTAACCGACCAGTAAATTAAACTATTCTGTCCAGATACATTTCCATTAACGCCGCACCAGTCCAGGCCAGCGGCGGAATAAATACATAGAGAGCGAAACGGGAAACAATGGTTAAATCCATCGGCCAGTTTCGCAGCTTAAGAATTTGCTCCCTACGATGTATCAAATCATTCATCTCTCGCAGCTCTTCACCGCTCAGAGCTTTCGATGCTTTTTCTATTTCCTCATTGATTGCGACGATCAGTTTTTTCTTCTCCGCTCTAATTCTGCGATGAATCGACCATATAGGTAATGGCACAAAAATTAGGATTCCGGGAATCACTACCACAAAAGCATTGATATAATTTTCCAGGCGAAACACCTGATCAATAGATTGCAGCGTGACTATAGCCAGCGAGCCAACCAGCATTAGAAAGGTGTTAAGACCTGCCCGTCCAAAACCATTTAGCTCATCAAGGTTATAAAGATTAATTGGAACCAGCTTGCCGAGTTTGTGAAAACTCAAACCATCTATAAACCCCATGCACATTACTATCCCGACGAAAAGCCATAAAAGTAACTGCCCAAGCACAATAGCGACACTGACATAAAAACGAGGATCGGCAAGGTCAAAACTCAAACCAAACCAACCGATATTGTAAAAAATACCAAAAGCTAACGCGGCAATCACACTGACCACCCAGAATCCTGAATATTTGTAACGAGAGTTGGAAAGGTCCAGGTCAGGCACTCGTGAATTATGAAATTTGAAAGTTGCGTTATTAGTGCGAGTAAGCGCCACAAAACACATCATCAAATAAGCTGGCAACACTGCCAGCATGAGTAGCAAACCGGTAATTTCCAGCGGATTGCTGCTCCAGGGCTCAACCGTATCGGGATAAATTGCACCGCTAACTACAACAAATAAAAACAAAGGAAGGAATAGAACTGAGCCCGTCACAATAACAGGCCGAGAAAATCTATCGATAATTTTATTAACCAGAATTATTGGAAACGGTTCCGACATTTGTCGCTCCTGCAATACCTGGGCTCAATCTTAACTTAAAATGGCTACTCAGCTCGAGGCCAGAAAGGACCAGGTTGTAGACTTTTCCGGCCGCCCCTCTTACTCTTAGTCCAACAATAATAATCAGCCGAGAATCTCTATGATTGCCAAGCTTGCATTCTGCCGCGCAAAACTCAGCATCCTTGTTTTCAGCCTGTTGGCGGTAACATCTTGTTTCGCGCAACAACCAGATTTGAGTTCCGTAACAATTACTCGATTAGCAGATAAGCCCATTATCGGGCCAGATCTTCATCCGAGTATTGGAGTAAATATCCAGGGGCCGTCAATGATTCGAGTACCCGATTGGGTCGAGAATCCACTGGGCAAATATTATCTCTACTTCGCGGATCATAAAGGGCTCTATATTAGACTCGCCTATGCTGATGAAATCACCGGGCCCTGGCAGATTCATGAACCTGGCAGTCTCAAGATCGAGCACTCATTCTTTGCACCTACACCACCTCCAATTTCTGATGAACAACTCGCTGAACTGACTGCTGCCCGAAGCGGAGTTTCCGGCTTAGGCTCTCCTGTTTCTCATGATCTCGCCCTTGAATTTACCCTTCCCCATATCGCATCTCCAGATGTTCATGTTGATGATGAAAGCCAGACCATCATCATGTACTACCATGGATTAGAAGGGCCCGCTTTTCAACATTCACGGGTAGCAACTTCCAATGACGGTATCGATTTTATTGCCTATGAAGAAAATTTAGGGCGTACTTATATGCGGGCGTTCGAGCACGACAATATGACCTATGTGTTAGCCATGCCTGGCCAGTTTTATCGCTCAGAAGATGGCTTCACTAATTTCGAAGAAGGACCGCGCCTGTTTGTCCCGAACATGCGTCACTCAGCAGTTATTGTTCGAGGAAATTATCTCTATGTTTTCTGGACCCGGGTAGGTGATGCCCCAGAAAGCATCATGTTAAGCACCATAGATATCAGCTCAGACTGGATGGATTGGCAGGAATCGGAAGCAGTTGTACTGCTTAGTCCGGAATTTGAATGGGAAGGAGCAAACGCTCCGAATGAACCATCAGTGCGTAGTACAGCGTATGGACAAGTAAACCAATTACGTGATCCTGCTCTGTACATCGAAGACGGTGTCGTTTATCTACTCTATGCAGTGGCTGGAGAAAGTGGCATAGCACTGGCTCGCGTAGACTTCTAAAAGCCTAACGAGGAATTTAACGTGCTGAAACCCATCATCGGGATCGTCATAATCTTACTCATCAGTGGCGGCCTGGCATTCGCCGGCAGCCAGGGCAGCGTCTATGTGCCCCGGGTACCGCTGTTCGCTATTTGCGCCAGCATCGGATTCGTCTTGCACTGGATCGTGTTCGTTCCCAGCTTCATCTTCCAAACCGAGCACTATTTCGATTTAACCGGATCAATCTCCTACATCGCCACTGTTACCGTAGCCGCTTTAGTTCATCCTTACCTAGATCTACGGGGGCTTCTCATCTGCGTATTAATTGCAATCTGGGCAGCTCGACTGGGCAGCTTCTTATTTACACGGGTTAAGAAAGCCGGCCAGGATCGACGCTTTAATGAGATTAAGAAAAAGTTCTGGCGCTATCTCTTCACCTGGACGCTTGGTGGTGCCTGGGTATTCATCACCATGGCCGCAGGTCTGGCGGCGGTAACCTCGATGACTCAACGGCCGCTAGGGATTTGGGTAGACCTAGGATTTCTTCTTTGGACCGCGGGATTCGTGATCGAGGTCGTTGCCGACCAACAGAAAACCAACTTCCGAAAAAATCCAGATAATGCTGACAAGTTCATAACAACAGGTTTATGGACCTATTCCCGACACCCCAATTACTTCGGTGAAATAATACTGTGGCTAGGAATTGCCGTCATTGCTTTTCCCACACTGGTAGGCTGGCAATTCGTAACTCTAATCTCACCAGTGTTCGTCGCGTTTCTGTTAATTAAGATTAGCGGTGTGAAGCTACTAGAAGAAGGCGGACAAGAACGCTGGGGCTCTGATCCGGCTTACCAGGAATACGTTGCAACAACTTCAGTATTAGTACCGATGCCTAAAAAATAAATGCTCAGGAAGATAATATGAAAACGTTTCATCGACTACTTTCTACTCTAATCGCATTACTTCTACTAAGCGGAATAGCCACTTCAGTTTCCGCTCAGCAATCAAGCAATCTTCGTCAATCCTGCTCCCTGTTAACGAACGTATCGCTTCCTGACACCGCAATCTCTTCGGCCGAAGTCGTTGCCGCCAATAGTTTCACTCCGCCGCGAGCAGATAGCGCGCTGGGCACACCAGCTTTCTGTCGAATCGTTGGTGTCACTTCGCCCCAGGTTAATTTTGAAGTGTGGTTGCCGCTGGATAGCTGGAATGGGAAATACAATGGCGTCGGTAATGGGGGCATGGCTGGCGTTATCAGTTACGCCGCCATGGCGGGAGCATTAAACCGCGGTTATGCCACTGCCAGCACCGATACCGGCCACGATCAATCCGGCGGCTTATTCGATGCTTCCTGGGCATCGGGCCGACCTGACTTGATCGAAGACTTTGGTCATCGTGGACTGCATGTGACGACGGTAAACGCCAAAGCGATTACCGAAGAATTTTATAATTCCGCTCCCGCCTATGCCTATTACACCGGTTGTTCCAAAGGCGGACAGATGGGTTTAATGGAAGCACAACGTTATCCCGAAGATTTCGATGGCATTGTCGCCGGCAATCCAGCGAACGATTGGACACGATTCTATGCCGGCGCTCATCTCTGGTATTCACTGGCGATGTTAGAAAACAACAATGCCGGCTGGATTCCACGCGCCAAACTCCCGGCTTTCGGCAATGCAGTTAATGCAGCCTGCGATGCACTGGATGGCATTGAAGACGGCATCCTGCAAAACCCTCTCGCCTGTAATTTCGAACCAGCATCAATGCAATGCCCCGCCGGCGTCGATAACGACTCCTGCCTAACACCGCAACAAGTAACAGCCGTTGAAAAAATCTGGTCAGGTGTCACGACATCTTCCGGCGATCTTGTTTATCCAGGTCTAGTTCCCGGCGGCGAAGCTGATCCCGGCGGCTGGGGACGTTGGGTAACTGGTGCCGAACCCTATACCTCATTACATTGGTTAGGAGGCGAAGGCTTCTTCCGTTGGTTTGTTTTCGACGACCCTGAATGGGATTTTACTGCATTCGATTATGATTCCGATCTCGAATACGCCTTACAGAAAGTCGGACCGGCAGTTGATTCAGACAATCCTGATTTGCGCCCACTAAGAGACAACGGTTCAAAGTTAATCGTCTATCATGGCTGGAGTGATCCAGACATCTCACCTGTTGCCTCAATAAATTACTTCGAAGAGGTTGTAAAAGTCATCGGTGATGACATGCGCGCATCAAATTACGATACCGCATTACGCAGCACCCAAAATTTCTTTCGTCTGTTTATGGTGCCTGGCATGGGACACTGTGCCGGTGGACCCGGCCCCGATCGTTTCGACGCCTTATCTGCACTAGAGAATTGGGTAGAAAATGGTATTGCACCTGATTCAATGCAAGCCTCAAAAATTCAAAACGGCGAAGTTACCAGAAGTCGACCATTATGCGTTTATCCAGAAGTAGCTACCTATTCTGGCGCTGGCAGTACGGATGATGCAGTGAATTTTTATTGCGCAGCACCGGCCAATAATTAGTAATCCAATGCGTGGCGTATTACCTCGAACTGAACTTTGAGGTAGAAGCTCTGAAAATTCAGACCAATAGAATTTTAATCGGACCCAATTTTTCCGGTTCAAAGACATTTATAACACTGTGTACATGCGTATTTCGTAAATGTGCTAAGTAAAATCTGGATACTGAGAAACCCAGTATCTAATTTTCAAAAAAATAGAACATTACATTTCAATAAGTTACGAATGAATGGCTCACTTTAAAGTGAGCCATTCACACAGACTAAGTGAGACCCCTCAGTATCTCAGCCCCTAAACGGTAAGAATTATCTGAATATCTGTTCCAATTCAGATACTTAATTAATACACTGAACCCACGCCCTCACCCGAATTACTGAGGGGTCATAGAATACAAATGTTATGTTTCTGGTGTAGAAATTGAAAATACGTAACAACATTTTCAAATTGGGTTGTGTAGCTAGCATAGTGTTATCTATTCCCGCGGCGATAATGACGACAACTATAGCTCCAGGTTCAACCGAAAATATTGATTGGATAGCACTATTAGGCCATTACGGATTTTGGTTAGTTTTCGGTCAAGCTCTATTTCTATTTTTTCTATTTGGGGTCCTAGTTAGTGCTATTCTTTACAAATTCTACAATCCGGAAAGTGACGAAACATAACAAACAAGTCAATAAAGGATGCAGCTACGCTGCACCCATTACTACGGGCGTTATGTTTCTAGGAAACTCAGTTGAGGCTGGAGAGTTTATATCCAATAGCTTTTAGTTGAAGTGAATGAATTTTGACAGGTGCCCATAATGTCTGTCCTAAGCCAGGCTGAAATGTTTTATGACGCATATGAAGTTCTGCAAGAAAGCAATAATGCATTTGTAGAAGCAGAAAACGCGCAGAGTGCCGACTCAGCAGAGGCAAAGTTTGGTCGATGCCATACTATGCAAGTTGAGGTTGTTTGCTTATCTTTTTCAGTGGAGCTTTATGTAAAGGCCCTACATATCGCAATTTCGGACGAATCACCAAGAGGTCACGATACTTTGGAGCTCTTTCGTAAACTACCGGAAAACGTTAGAGACACACTTTACACATTTCCGTCTGTGAACAAGTACGGCTGGAGCTTCTCTCAATTCGAAGATGAAATTGGGGCTATAAGCAAGAGTTTTGTGAAGTGGCGATATTCTTACGAAGAAGATTCGCTGTGGTTTAATACCTACTTTGCTTTAGTATTCATTGAAGCTCTTCGGTTTGCCATTGCTTCTGCGTGCAAATATAAGGCCGAGGCGGAGTAACATGCTGCTTTTTATTGCGCAGTATCAGAAAGTAAATTGGATGAAAGAAAATTTACCGTAAGTGCATGCGAAACATAACAAACAGTTCTATGGGTCGGCCTCACCACACAACAAATGCGGATGGCCTACGGCCATCTTATCCGCATTTGCTGCGCGGCGAGACCTGCGCCTAAACATGGGCGTTATGTTCCTCGAATTAGTTACGAGCCGCGTCAAGTTTATGTAAGGACATCTAATGGATATTTCCAAGCTCAATGAATGGTTTACCCTCACAGCAAATCTAGGCGTTATCGCTGGCATCATTTTCCTTGGTTTTGAAATTCAACAAAACACCGAAATGATGCAAGCCCAAACTAGAGATTCTATGAGTGAAAAACAAATGGATTGGTTTATGGGTATTGCGACGAACTTAGATACAGCGGAAATTCATAACACTTTCCAAAGAGAAGGATTGAATAACCCCGAAAGAGAGCCTTTCGAGGAGATGGCCTTTATATTTACGATCTTTGCAGGTCTAAGAATGTGGGAAAATGAATGGTACCAGTACCAAAAAGGCCTCTATGAAGAAGAGGAATTTTTGGCAAGAAGTAGAGCTTGGCCAGGTGCACTCAGACAAACTGGATATTCTCAAGTTTGGGAAGACGTTAGACTCCAATATGCTCCAGAATTTGGAGAATATTTGGATGCTATTCTAAACGATGATCAATCTCTGAACCAAAACTAGAAAACCTTAACACTAGTGCAAACGGAACATAACAAACAAATCAAGGAGATGCGCTACACGCACTCTTTATTAAAAGCGTTATGTCCCTAATTAGACAAACTGCATTCGGATAAAAAGAAGCATGAACTGGGATACAGTCGGTGCAATAGCAGAACTCATTGGTGCAGTCGGTGTAATTCTGTCATTACTTTACTTGGCCCGACAAATTCGGCAAGGTACTCAAGCTTCCCGACGTGTAGCTGTTCGCGAACTCATGGGAGCTGGTGACAATCTATTGCAACAACTCGGCGACGACCGAGAGCGTGCGGACCTTTGGGTTAGAGGACTTGAGACTCCTGAGAAACTCGACGATGCAGAGAGAATCCAGTTTTCATCCCTTCTTCTTCAGAATGTGCGAACCTGGGAACAAGCCTATCACTGGAGTAAGACCGACCAATTAGAAGGATGGGTGACCGAAGGGAATGATGCCCTTCGTAATGCAATCCTTGACTCTCCGGGTTTTTCAGTTTGGTTTGAAAGACGTAAGGCTTGGATTAGTTCAGAATTCCGACAGGTGCTCGAAAATGAATTGAGGATCATCGATGAAAAGAACTCAACGGCTCAATAATCAGACTGATAGTTCACAGCAAGAGTCGTAAATGAATACGAAAGTGCTAACGGAACATAACAAACAGTTCAATGGGTCGGCCTCACCACACAACAAATGCGGATGGCCTGCGGCCATCTTATCCGCATTTGCCGCGCGGCGAGACCTGCACCTTAACAAGGGCGTTATGCGCCTATAGGAAATCACTGCAATGACTGAATACGAGTTCTATGACTTACTTGTGAACTTTGGTTCAACAGTTACTGAGATGGTTGCAGTTTTCATTTCTGTTTTCGTAGCCTATATCGTATGTGTGTATGCTGTAGGCTCTAAACTGAGTACGATTCAGTCGGTAGCTCTGAGTGTGGTGTACTCGGTTTTTTCACTATTTTTTGTATTCCTGGTATATAACTCTTTAAGTACACTGCAAACCATGGCTAACGATTACAATAACATTGAAGGTGATGCATCACTCGGGATCGGGGCAATTGCTCCAATATCCCTATTATTGGCATGGCTAGCAAGTATTGTGTACATGTATCAAGTTCGCAGGAATCGTACAAATCAGAATAGTGCAGACGGCGCATAACAAACAGTTCAATGGGACGAGCTCACCACACACCAATTGCACATGGCCTTCGGCCATTCTATGCGCAATCGCTGTGCGGCGAACTCTGCGCCTTAACATGGGCGTTATGTTTCTCGGTTTGACTCCTATCTCTTCCTCAGCCACCGAATTTCCCAGTGGCTAACTTTGGACTGCGACCGCAACTCTCACGATCAATCCCTGTACAAATTTATATGGTGCGGCCAACCCATATAAATTTGCTATGTCTCTAGATAGTCTACTAGCCATGGAAAACTACGCTGAACAGCAGAGATTGCGACGATATAGCGCAAAAGCATTGATCTTGATGATCATCCTTGGTACCTATATCTCTACACAATAAGAATAAATCTCGGAGGCAGGCTAAATGCTTGCGATACCCGTTGGTAGGCTCGGTGGAGCCCTCCCCTTTCTGGCACATTTGGTCTATCAGACCAAGCTCCTGCGCTGCCGAAACATAACAATGAAATCAAAAAGGACACGCGCGCTTCGCGCGCCTATTATCAAGGGCGTTATGTGTATCGCATCCAGCCATTTTCTTAATTGGATCAATTAGTTTCAATAATGGAGTCTGAATGACTGAAACAGATTTGGTAGCACTATGTTTAGAAATTCTTAGTGCCAACTACATTATAGTCGGGGGGTACATAAGTGTTACAGCGGCTTTATACACTGTTGCCTACATGACAGGAACCAATCTAAAAATTCGCTCATTGATTTTCATTATCATAACGTATTTCTCGATCATGGTTGCTCTTACGTTGCTACATGTTATTTACATTGAAGCTTTATCTGGAGCAGTGGAGAGTTTAATAAATCTAAATTCTGACGGTGTTCAGTTATCACAACTGTCAGAGGTACTGATAGGCCAATTGGAAGCAAGTGAAGGCCTGTGGATCGCATTAGCATTATTAGTACTGCCTTTTGAAATTGGTGCTATTGTATATTTAATCTACCAATACCGAATAAGCAGAGCTTCAATAAGTAATGAAAACGAATCGAGTACTATCAACACATAACAAACAAATCAACAAGGTCGCAGAGAGCGCAACCCACTTTGCGATGGCCTTCGGCCATTTTTTCGCAAAGCGGCTCGCACTCCCTGCTGCCTATTATTAAGGGCGTTATGTGTGCAGCCTCTTTATCGTCCAGCGAGAATTCGAAATATTTAAACAATCATTTTTAGGGCATCCAAATAGTGAAAATTTATGGCCGGACCTTGAAGAACGACTCAGAGCTTGAAATACTTTCTGAAGCAACACTAGTTACGGAAACATCTACACTACGAGATTTGGCCTCATTTCTTTATCGTTGTGCAGATGCAATTGAAGAGCAAGGAGAGAGCTGGGAGCATGAACATTTCGAAAGTAACGAAGCTATCAGCCCACACTTCGTGGTGTACAACCCGAATGTTGTCAATACTTAAGTGTATTTCCAGAATAGGAAAATGAATTGACGTGTGGGACACATAACAATCAAATCAAAAAGGAAGCACTGCGTGCTCCTATTATTAAGGGCGTTATGTTCCTTGTTTTTCAGAGTGCCAACTGAGATAGAAAAATGAATTGGGAAGCTATTGGAGCGATAGGTGAAATTATTGGTGCAATCACAGTTCTTGCAACTCTGATTTACTTAGCACGGCAAATTCATCAAGCAAATAGTATAGCTGTTGCATCAGCCGAGGTTACACTGAGGGAAGCCGCAAACGAAATATATAAAAGTATGACGGACAACTCGGAATACGCATCACTAGTTGCGAAACTAGCATCGAATTCCCAAGATTTGAACGCTGGAGAGGAGCAACAAGCTATCGCTTTTGTAGGACTAAATATAAACCTTTGGTCTGCCGTTTCCAGAGCACATGAGCAAGGCCTTATCACCAGCTATACACTCAATAACTATCTAACTGATGTAGAAGCGACTCTAGATATGTACCCTGGAAGTGCTAAGTTTTTCAAGGCACAAACTAAACACTACAAATTTTCGTCAGGTAGCTCTCCAATTATCGATAGACTATTGGAAGCACTTTCGGAGCGAGGTCATTAGGGGCATGAGAAATCGGAACATAACAAACAGTTCAATGGGACGAGCTCACCACACACCGATTGCACATGGCCTTCGGCCATTCTATGCGCAATCGCTGCGCGGCGAACTCTGCGCCTTAACATGGGCGTTATGTGCACACACTTTGGAGAACTTGGATAAGCCATGAGTGAAGCAGAGCTTATTTCAACACTTATAGAATCAAACTCTCTAATGTGGACTATTTTACAATGGTGGGTGAGTTTTAGCTTTGCAGTTATGGTGGCCGCATATGTGGGGGCAGAAAGACTAACCAGACGATTGATCGCTATTATTTGTGGGATGTATTTTATAGCTTGGTTGGCAGTGGCCAGTAACTTAATTGTTCTGTCAGAGCAAAACGGAGCAATATTTCAAGAACTTGATATATTGAGAGAAGCTGACCAATTGAGTCTAGTTGGATTATCAAGACTTGACTCAGCCGAAGGTCTCTTTGGAGTTCCGACTGCGATGCTGTTTTTATTGTCAATCTTCTTTACTTATGGGTTTGTCTTGTATTGCTATAAAAGTGCAAAAAGAGGTCAAGAAGTTCGTGCTTCATCGGGCACATAACAAACAGTTCTATGGGTTGGCTTCACCACACAACAAATGCGGATGGCCTTCGGCCATTTTATCCGCATTTGTTGCGCGGCGAACCCCACGCCTAAACATGGGCGTTAGTAAGCGCAGGAGATTTATGTGAAAACTGTTGAGTTAATTTTGTTGATGTTATTTTCGACTTCATTGCTTGTTCAACCAATTGAACAAGAAAACGATCCTCACCCTAGACAAGATGAAGCAATAGAGATCGCAAACGAGTGGTTAGATCTTTTGGAGGAAAACGACGTAGCGAATTCGTTCGACCTTTATACGGATTTGTATAAGTCAATGACTACCACAATTACTTGGGAACAGGAACTTGAGACTGAGAGAACAACGTTAGGTAAATTAGTTTCGCGAGAATTAAGGCGCGCAGTGATGTATGAAAACCCTGAAAACGCGCCTTTGCCAGGAACATATGCAGCCGTCGAGTTTGATAGCGTCTATGAGCACGCTAGAAGGCATTCTCAAACTATTATTCTCCATTCTGAAAACAGCGAACCATTCAGGGTAATGAGGCGAGAAGTACGGCAACTACTAAATAGGAGTTCACCAGCCAGTGATGGCGCCAACTAACAAACAGTTCTATGGGTTGCAGCCAGCACTGCAAGTTTCGCAATGGCCTTCGGCCATTTTATCGCGAAACTCGCAGTACAGCCTGCCACGCCTAAACATGGGCGTTAGGTGTACACGCTCAGAACAGAATCATGAAAATCGGACGAACATTTAGAATTTATCTGAGCAAAGCTCTGCTATTTGTTTGCTATATTTTTACCTGCTGGATTGCGGTTCAGTGGTTTTTTTCGGCCATCCGGTTTGTGATGTTTGGAGAACCGGAATATGGATCAAGTTATCTATTCTCTGAATCTATCAGGTCAGGACTTCTTATCATCTTGAGCATTTGTAGTTGTTTGTTGCTAATTTCTCAGCTAAAGAAAACAGATAAGAATAAATTATCGAGGTAAGCGAGGGCGATTTTGTCCAGACACCTAACAATCAAATCAATCAGGGACAGGGCTGACGCCCTGCCCATTATTAAGGGCGTTATGTCTACCAAGGCGACTCCCTACAATACGGGTAGATTTTTTTAGAGAATTTTTTGCAAATAATGAACTCTGAACAACTAAATAATTGGTTTGGAATCGCAACAAATATCGGCGTAATCGCGGGACTTATATTCGTTGCGTATGAAATCGATCAAAATACAATTGCCCTGCAAGCCGCTGCCATCCAAGAATCAACTGATGTTGCTCGAGAGCAAATTTTGCCCTATGTATCTAACGCAGATTTGAACGCTCTCATTATTAAACCAATAAGCGAACTCAATGACGAAGAATATCGACGCAGGTTTTGGAATAACCAATCATCGTGGTTGGGAATGCAGGGTCAATTTAGGCAATGGCAACTCGGTGCATTACCAGATATTGACTGGCAAGTTTGGTATCGAATAATTTGCATAAACTATGGCGACGGCTCAAGTGTATTTTGGGAAGGAAACAAAGAAGTTTTAATTCCAGAGTTCACGGACTTCGTTGAAACGGAATGCTCTGATTTATAAGAGTCTGCCAATTAATCTAATTGAAACATCTGAGTACATGAGACATAACAAACAGTTCTATGGGTCGGGCTCACCACACACCAATTGCACATGGCCTTCGGCCATTTTATGCGCAATTGCCGTGCGGCGAACCCTGCGCCTAAACATGGGCGTTATGTTTCTAGTTGCTACCGAGTGGATCTGAGCAATCAATAACTGAACCAAATCAGAAAATGAAACTGAATCAACAACAAGTTATCGAAATCGTTGGGGTATCCGCGGTAGTTATTTCTTTGGCATTCGTTGGCCTCCAACTTTACCTTGATCGACAAGTTGTAATAGCCTCACAGTATTCCGAACGAAGCGAATCAATGAAATCCGACATACGGATGAGATTGGAAAGTGAATCGTACATGTTGTATCAGACCAAACTTGGGGAAGGTAGTGTCCGCCCCGAACACTGGACTGAGGCTCAAGAAAGTCTAGTAGAGAGCTTCAATTTTACAGCTTCGGAAATCGTAGTATTCCAGGCCGACCAACAGCTATATATGTACCAATTTGATAATCTGTATTTTCAATATAAGCAAGGACTACTGGAACCAGAGGACTGGATCATTTATAGAAATAACCTAAAGACTAGAATGAGAAATCCGATTGCTCGAGCCGAATTTCAGTCCCGATACAGAACTTTCGCATCATTGGTTGAAATCTTTCCGGCCATAGTTGAAGAATTGGATAATGAGTAATCATAGATCTGTGCCTACGAAACATAACAATCAAGTCAATAAAGGATGCAGCTACGCTGCACCCATTACTACGGGCGTTATGTCTCTAGTCATAGTAATCAGAACTCGGATAGGTCAGCTAATTAAAATGCAGTTCATCCTCTGCATACTGTTCCTAAGTTGTGTAGCTTATCCTAAACAACTGTTCGCGGCGGACACTGAAGTTGCTGATTTATTCGGAATGGTTGTAAGCGGTAAACGTCCAGGGCCTCCACTTTGGAAAGTATCCAATGAAAAAAATATACTTTGGATATTCGGAACACTAGACTACCTTCCCAAGAACTTAGATTGGGATGAATCAAGTGTGAGATTTGAATTGTCTCAGGCCGAAGCGTTCATTAGTCCTCCTGAGTTTTCTGCTAGAGAGAACAATCCCTTTAGAGCTATATCTTTGATGAGGAGAATCAACAAGGCCAGAGAAATTCCTGATGAGAAAACTTTGGAGGAAATTTTGCCTGTAGAGCTCTATTCTCGATTGATGGCTCTAAAATCAATTTACGGCCCAAATGGGAATGACATATTTGAATTACGACCCGATGAAGCAGCTGACGAACTATTTCGAGAAGCTCGAGAAGCAGTTGATCTTAGATTTGATCAAAAAGTGAGTAGCCGCCTGAGGAGAATCGCAAGGAGAAACGATGCGGTTCTTATAGATCATGTGAAATCACTGGACGTAAACTTGACTATTGAAGCTTTTGAAAGCACCAGCTTAGCAGATGGAATTGCCTGTTTAGATTCTACACTTAGAACTATAGAAACAGACTTGGAGGCCATGATTATCCGGGCCAATGCTTGGGCAGTAGGGAATGCAGAATTGCTTCTAAATCTGGTCTATCCAGATAAATCTGAATTTTGTGGATCAGCAGTCTTCAAGTCCGATGAAATTGGAAGAATTGCATCAGAGACACGCTCTGAATGGGTTGATTCTATTGAGTATGCACTGAGCAGTTACGAAAACAGCTTTGCAAATTTCCCTATGCGGGAAATCGTGCACCCAGAAGGATTGCTAAACCATCTTAGGCAAAAAGGGTACACTGTGAGCGGTCAACAATTATCTAATTAGCAGTTGATTTCAGAGCAGACGAGACATAACAAACAAGCCAAAAAGGACACGCGCGCTTCGCGCGCCTATTATTCAGGGCGTTATGTTTCTAGTTCCGGATCGAGAAAGGCTGGTTACTTTTTAAGGATCAGAGCATGTTGGTTAAATCCGCAATGATGGTTGTGCTTGTTTATGCTGTACTTTCTTTACTGCTGTGTATTGGTATTGCAGCGTCCCCCAGCCTTATCGTTTTATTGGCTGATGTTTTCCAATCCGAGACCGGAAAATACATATCTTCATCCATAGATTTGATAATGGGAGTCATGTTTTTTGTTGCGGCTCCTGCGGCGAAGTTTAAGCTATTCTTCAGAATATTTAGTGCAGTGCTATTTTTGGCTGGAATCTTCTATTATTTACTTCCAACAGACAATTGGGCAGCCTACATAGATTTCTGGTTGATCGATAACCCATTATTACTTCGTGTTTTCGGCGGAGGATTTGGAATTCTATTTTGTGGCTTTACTATTTATGCTGCTGTTCCAAGGAATGGTGAGCTCGACGAGGCTTCAACTTAGTGCCAACGAAACATAACAATCAAATCAAGGAGAGGCGCTACACGCCCTCTTTATTAAGGGCGTTATGTTTCTGCATATGAAAGAGAGATGAGTTTAGAATTTCAATTGTTTGTTTATGCGCTGATTTTGGCACAAGGTGTTAGTGCAATTCTTTATCTCGTAAATTTGAGAAAATTGGACGCATTGATTACAAGTCGAAATCTAAGTAATTTGTCAGAGCTTACTCACAATGGATTAACAGTATTTGGAACAAAAAAATATCATAGAGCCGCAATGTTTCTCCTTGCTAGGAAATTTAGGGATACAGCGGATAAAGATGTCTTGAAATTAGCTTCGAGAACGCGAGTATTCTTAATATGCGGGACAGTACCTTTCATACTACTTATTCTGATTTATTTCGTGGTGATATGATCATGAGGCTCACGAAACATAACAAACAAATCAAAAAGGTCAGCGCGCTGCGCGCGCCTATTATTAAGGGCGTTATGTGCGCCTAGATAATGCTATGTATCAGTATGATTTCTATAAAACGAAAACACTTTGTCCTAGATGTGCTGGAGAACTCAATATTAGTCAAGGCCGTGACGGCCCCAACGCCCTTCTAAATTGGACGGAAGGTGAAAAATCTCCTCAACCACTTCCAGGCCAAAATGACTTAGACTTGGAGAAATATAGTCTGCCTAGTAGTTTCGATTTAGGATCTCCAATTTGCAAGAGTTGTGGATATCATTGCAATTTTCTGCATGGCATTTTAGAAAACGGAATTTGGTCTAGAACGACTTTTATATGCGATGCCGTTTCAGCAACTCAGGAAGTGAACGGATTTAGAATGTGCTCCGATTGTTTTGAAGCATGGGAGTTCCCGGAGGCAATGCAATTCTCAGAGTGCCCCAATTGTAAGCTAATGACTAAACTAGCGATCTAAGCCGGAGTCCTAAATGGCACATAACAATCAAGTCAATAAAGGATGCAGCTATGCTGCACCCATTACTACGAGCGTTATGTGTACAACTAAAGAGCTTTTATGAATACCGAGACTGTTAGTACCGAAGAAGTAAAAACTGCAATTGACGACTGGTATAGTGCGTTTGATTCGCCAGCTATCGATCGCCTTGTTGAGTCAAATTTCGGGTTTGAGAACGGGTATGGATTTAGAGCAATCAATCCACCCATTCAACTTTCGGAATCAGATCGCCGAACGCTTTGGAATACATTCTTCGATTCTATGGAGTACTACAATATCGCTATTGAAGATATTGAGATCGAGACAATTGGTAATGTGGGTGTGGCCTGGGGTTACCATTCAGAAAAATTTAGGATGAAAAGCGGCGAAGAAGAATCTTTAAGGGTTCGTTTCTCATTTACGGTATTGAAATCCGATACTGGACAAACAAAAATCGTATTAGGTCATCGGGATGTTCAGGAGTTTAACGCCGAAGGGCGTTACGTTCGACAAATAAAATAGAAGTCCAGCACGACTCGGACACATAACAATCAAATCAATCAAGGAGACCGCAAGCGGCACCCATTATTCAGGGCGTTATGTTCCTTCGTGCATCTTGACAAAGTTATCATTTATGATAACCTTTATAGATGTCATGGAAAGTCACGTTTTTCAGTACCAAAGTTAAAGAAGAAACTCTCAATTTCCCAAAAGGAATATTAGCTAACTTTCTCCATATAGCTGAAATTATTGAAGAATTCGGTCCGTCTATCGGCAAGCCCTATACAGCCCCTATGGGGAAAGGGCTTTTTGAGATACGGGCAAAAGGCAAGGAAGGTATTGGGCGCTCGCTCTTTTGTACCGTCAAAGGCAAGGAAATCATAATTTTGAATTCCTTCATTAAAAAAACACAAAAGACTCCCAAAAAAGAGATCGACAAAGCCCGCAGACGAATGTTGGAGTTATGAAATGAGCAGACCTACATTAAAGTCCTTTAAGAAAGAGGCATTCAAACGAAAAGGAGTGAAAGGGCAATACGAAGCTCTTACTCCAGCTTATGAAGTTCGTAAAAAATTAATTGCATTGCGCCAGCAAGCAGGATTTACCCAAGAACAAGTTGCTGAGAAATTACATACAAACAAAAGTAACATTTCCAGATTAGAAAGCGTGGAGTCAGAAATCTCTCCAAAGCTTTCCACACTTACAGACTACGCTGAAGCAATTGGTTATCAACTTCAAATTGATTTCGTGCCCAAGCAAGGGTCAGGAACATAACAAACAAATCAAGAAGGACACGCGCGCTTCGCGCGCCTATTATTAAGAGCGTTATGTTCCTAGCGGAATCAGCAATACCCGAAAATGGAAAATGAAATTCAACATACATGGGCGCTAGTTGGTCGCGCAATGTGCCTCCGATGAATAGAAGATCGCATTAGATATGAATATAAAACATCAGCGAGTTTGGCTTTTAAGAATTCTTGCGGCGATTGCTACTGTCAGCAGTATTTTCATTTTCGCACCTTGGCTCGCAGCCATTGCGTACTTAAAACCACTGCCCGCTACAGTGCAGGAACAAGTTGATGATGCCGTCAATTATCAGCTGGACGGGATCATCGTTTATGTGGATCGACCAGGAGAAGCACCTAATTTTTATGCCGCCGGATGGAATGATAGAGAACTTCTAACTCCCGCCGACCCACACGCTCTTTTCAAGATTGCCAGTATCAGCAAACTATATATAGCCGCCGCAACGGCTATGTTGATCAGCGACAAGCAATTGGATTTAGGCAGCACAGTCGCAGATTACTTCCCCGAACTCGTTGGAAAAATAAAACATGCCGATCGGATTACACTTAGGATGTTGCTACAACACAGGAGTGGCATTCCTAATTGGAATGAAGATCCCGATCGCTGGACTATCTCGTCATCGAATGTAAATGATAATCTGGCGCTGGTATTCGATGATCCTGCCGATTTTGAACCAGGGGCTCGTTACGATTATTCCAACACAAATTACTTATTGATTGGTAATATTCTCGATCAGGCATTGGGCTATCATCACCAGCTATATATTCAACGCGAAATTCTCGGCCCGCTCGGATTGACGCAGACCTTCGCATTGGTGAGTGATGTTAACCCCGCCCTCGTCTCCAGTGGGTATGACACGAGATATGATGAGGATTTCAAAACGCGCGTTCATATCGTTCCAGGCGGAACTATGGTAGCTACTGCGGAAGATACTGGGATATTTCTTCGGGCATTGAATGATGGGTCACTCTTTACTGAAAATGAGCAGGAAATCTACTCCTCTGTCTATGAATACGAGCACACCGGTTTGTTGGCCGGGTATTCCAGCATAGCGCGCTATCACAAGGACATCGATGCCGTGGTCATCCAGTTCGTGAATACGAGCGGTGGTAACTCGTGGGTAACAACCGAGGTTATTTATAGCCGAATTGTTCAAATTTTGCGCGATAGGCAGTAATGATTCTTGACAATGAAACATCGGCTGCGCTATTACTCCGCAATGTACCCATCAAGAGAACTGAGTGTCGGAACATAACAATCAAATCAAGGAGATGCGCTACGCGCACTCTTTATTAAAAGCGATATTTTAGAGTTGTGTAGGTGAGAACACCTCCGTGCTGCCGAAATTAGAAACCATAACATATTGATATTTATAGATATTACCTAAATACTAATTCCGGTAATCTTTATTACTATAAGATTAGGGCGGTTTCCGCCCTCTTATTTCTGATAAAGAAAACTTTGCTTGGAACAAGGAAAACCTTATTCTGAAGCAGATACATTATCTACTTATCCAACTTCGCTGGAGTGTATGGGCATGCTAAATCTATTTAAGTGTAAGCTCGGAACGACTCTATTAGTTTTGCCGCTATTCCTAGTTGCCTGCACGAATCAAACTCCGCTAATTTTTGTTTCCATACCGGAAGGAGCAACTATTTCAGAAATTAGCACTGGCAATGCTCTCGGCATTGCTCCTACTCGGAAAAGCCTCGACATAGATTCTCTATCTAGTCTTGATTCTGAAGGTTGTTATATCTTGGAGGGTGTAGCTGCACGCTGGGTTAGTGGCGCAACAGTTCAGATCGAGGAGCTGAAATTATGCGATGGTAAATCAGGACCTTATGCCGTCAGATTAGTTCGGCCAACTGAACATCCTGATCTAGAAAGAGACCTGGAAGAGGCTACCTCTATGAAAGCTGCTCGTATCGCTGCCTATGAGTTTGAACTAGAAAGACTCAGACTAAGGCGCAATTCCGGAACGGGCCCAATAGGGCATCAGTTCTCAACTTATAAGCATGAGTAAGTGCCAATACGCAAGCATAGAGCACTTATCTGCACGAAGCTATAGAGTCAGGAAGTCTTGGATCAAGTCTTGGTTCGCACATTAGTTGCACATAGTTCGACCTGAACTTAAACGACTAAGTTTTAATGTCTGCCTCTTATCCTGAGCAGCCGCGAGCTAGAAGCAATATTGATGTACGACCAACACATAACAATCAAATCAAAAAGGACATGCGCGCTTATTGTTAAGGGCGTTATATCTCTTATCCAATTTATTGGTAAACGAGAATAGTAGTAACAGCAATTTAGATATCAACCGAAATGACTAGCGATATGAATACGAGCACCAAGATATTGATTGTCCTGGCCACAATTGTCGGTTTTGCTTTGGTGCTAGCTAACACAAGGGTAGGTGTATTCTTGGTTTTCGACGTGGTTGGTGGATCTACTGACAATTTGGTCACAGATACGAGTACTGGCCCGCTTAGTACGAGTCGCTCAATACTCGCTGACTCAAGATTTAGTTTGCCACCTGAGTTGGAACAACCTAGCGGGATTGTGGTAGACGAAAGCACAGTGTATATCTCAACAGACCAGGCCGAACTTTTTGTTCTTGATAGGCAGTTTATACTAAAAGAGCCAAAGTCAGATCTTATTGGTGGAATCTTGCTTCTTAAACAAGGTTCGCTAGAAGCCATTACTCTGGTTGATGAACAAGTAGTGGGCATCGGAGAAATTGGTGTTATTGGAGTTTGGGCGAGAGCAGCGAATCATTGGGAGAGGCTCGAAGACTTGCCACTGCCTGAATCATTGAGCAATAGCGAATTTACTGGCGTTTGCATGAATGGCATGGGTAGGTGGGCAACAACTGATGGCGCACAAGAACTATTCAACTTGGACGACGGCTCCGAGCACAGTATTAGCTACGGCTCATTCGCCAAGCCTGATGGCGATCTTACGCAATTGATGATTTCCGGTGTCGATTGCAATGAAGACAATTTTTATTTGATTACGGAAAACTTTACATCAATTATAGTGTTAGATCTCGATTTCCGGGTCATGGAAGTAATTGGGATCGACGCAGGTGAAGCATCCGATATAGCGATACACAATCTCAGCGCTTATGTAACTGTTGATCACAACCTTTTTGATGACCGGCCTCCGGTTTACAGATATGAACTATCACAGTAGATATTGGAGCAGGCGATACATAACAAACAAATCAGAAAGGAAACGCGCGCCTATTGTTAAGGGCCTTATGTACCGAAGTAGCCTGAGAATTAACAGATGAAAATTCAAGTTGTAAATCCATCGATAGAACTAGACAGTGCTGAAGAGATGGATTTTTTAGAATTTCCAAATTTTGGATCAGGTGGCACGGGTGCTTTTTGGTCTAATCCCGGCGGCCCGTCTCCATGGGAAATGCATCCGGAATGTGATGAACTGCTACATATTATTGAAGGAAGAATTGAAGTTGAGATTCTACCTAAGGATGGCGGGGAAAGTATCATCTCTGTTCTTCCCGCTGGTTCCTTTCTAGTAGTTCCGAGAGGTTGTTGGCATCGTCAACATATAATCGAGAGAAGCAAAGAATACTATGTTACTCCTGGGCCAACGCTTCATTCTCATGATGATGATCCAAGGGCAAAAATTGAGGGCGCATAACAAACCGTTCAAAGGGTTGCAGGCAGGTATTAAGTGAAATTTAAACTACAAGATTATGCACAAATAGCTGAGATTGTGTCCGCAATAGCGGTGATTGTAACTCTGTTGTACCTTGCCACCGAAATAAGAATCAACACCGAGGCCGTGCAAGACAATTCCGCACAAGAAGCGTCAAGGTATATGACTGAATTAAATGTAACGTTGATGGAAAATGATCATCTAATTAGGTTGGTTAGCTCCCTCGGCAGGGACGATCAAGAACTAAGTGCTGAAGATCGGATTCGATTACAGGCTTTTTATGCATACGTACTCTTTACTTTGGACAGCATGTACAAAGTAGCGCTTTCTGGAAACTTATCTGAAGAAGAGACGATTGCCGTGAACAATCGAGCAGGAAATTACGCCAATGTCCCAGGATTGCGCGAAGCAGCATTGAGTAATGAACATACACTCACACAAGGTTTTCTGAGCTGGATGGGTTATAGATAAACGCCAACGGAACTCAACGATCACTTCAATCGGAAGCTGTCTGCTCAGTCTTATTAAGGGCGTTATATAGAAGATAGATCGCCACTATGCATGAAGCATTACATAAACTTGGTCTCGTTCCCTTTTTTACTCAACAACTAGCGGATACGGACCTAATCGAAAACCGCCTCGCGCGCGTTACTACAGTGCAACGCTCAGTAAATACGGTGATTAGCGAGGCGGGTGAGCAAACAGTAGAACTCTCCCCTTCTTTGCGACAATCACCTGCGATTGAACGGCCAACTGTAGGAGATTGGGTGGTACTGGATGAATCACTTTCTCGAATCGATCAAGTGCTTGAGAGAAAAAGTCTATTCAAGCGCGTTGGCGCGGGTAGCAACACAGAAATTCAGGCAATAGCTTCGAATATATACACTCTGTTCATCGTCACATCATGCAATGAAGAATTTAAAGAATCCCGATTGGAGCGTTACCTTGCACTGTGTGCTGACGCAGGCGCGATACCTGTTATCGTGCTTACGAAAATCGACCTTATTGATGATCCGGATGCATACGTTAGCCGAGCGCGCGACGTCCAATCCGGCGTGCCCGTTGAGATTGCTAATGCCCTTGATCCCTCAACTCTCGATGGAGTGCGCGCCTGGATCGACGAGAGTTCTACAGTCGCTCTCGTGGGTTCTTCTGGCGTAGGCAAATCCACGCTCCTGAATGCATTAGCAGGATACTCATTGGCAGCAACAAGCGAAATAAGAAACCAAGATAAGAGAGGACGACACACAACATCTCATCGTGAATTACACCGGTTAGCGTCCGGCGGGCTGCTCATCGATGTCCCTGGTATGCGAGAGCTAAGAGTGGCCGATCTCGATCAATCAATCGGGGCCGTATTCGAGGACATCGAGCGATTTGCAATGGAATGCCAGTTCGCTGACTATGAACACGAGACCGAACCTGAGTGTGCAGTATTGCGGGCCATTGAAGAGAATAAAATTGATAGTCGCAGATTGGCCAATTAATAGAAATTGAAGCGCGAGAATGCACTGGCAACAGCAACCCTGGCCGAGAAGCGTGCCAAGGGACGCGATTTCGCTAAAATGGTAAAACAAGCCAAACGCATGAAACAGAATAAAGGCGAGACTTGAATCGGTGCTGCAGAACAATCAACAGCATGCGCTGTGGTGAGTCGGACCGCCAGGATGCGGTACTCTCGTTCTAATATCGATACCCAAGAGCAATATTATGCCAACGAGCCACAACAATTCTGGACAAGAGATTGCTGCACAATATGATCTCTCACTAAGTGAGAAATCGAATGCTTTGCTCGAATGTATCGAAGCCCAGCCAGGTGCTACCGCAAAACCTATGACTCCCCCAAGAGCAACTGTACCCAATGTATTGATGTACAAAGTGATGAACAAGATGTTTGCTATCATGTCTATTCGTGGAGCTGAGGGAGTGATAGTAAAATGTGATCCTGACCAGGCTCAATTCTTACGAGACCAATATGAAGGCATCGGGCGCCGCTCTCACTTAGACCCACGTTTTTGGATTAGTATAGGCTTGGATTCAGACGTTCCGACTGAAGAAGTTCACCGCCTCGTCGAGCATTCCTATGAACTAGTGTGCTCGAAACTTACTCGGAAACAAAAATTTGAACTATCAAACTTGTAATTTTTAGAGACTGACATTGAACATGAGAACTAAAGCATTTTTTGTCACCTTACTGTGTTTTTTCTGGCCCGCAATGGCCGCAGAGAAAACACTCAAAGATGGGATCTTCACTGAAGCCCAGGCGGAAAGAGGACAGATAGTGTATGGCGCCAGTTGTGAAGCCTGCCATAACGTCAGAGACTATCGCGCGATAATGCATGGGCGAGCTAATCAGTCTTTAATAGATTTCTGGTATCAAATAGTTGCGGAAATGCCCTCAGACAATCCTGGATTCTTATCGGATCAGGAGTACACCGATGTCGTTGCTTATATATTGTCAGCAATAGGTTTTGAGGCAGGTGATACCGAACTCGATCCGAATAATGGAATGGAAAGTATAAAAATTGTTTCGCCCTATGATTAAAATAGTCTTAGACACACCTCATGAACCGCAAAAGTGTCTTAGACGAGATTACTAATCAGCTTATAAGCATTCAGCAAGATCACCCTATAAGAGTAGGAATAGACGGTGTTGATGCTTCGGGTAAAACATCGCTTGCAAGTGAATTAGCGAGCTCAATTGAGGAAAAAGACTTAGACGTAATTTCATTATCAATCGATGGATTTCACAATCCGAAAGCTGTTAGATACAAACAAGGTGAAGATTCTCCACTTGGATACTTTCAAGATTCATTCAATATCCGGGAGGTTTTAAACGAAGTACTGGTACCACTGGGTCCAAACGGAAATCTCTCATACAAGCAGTCTGTCTTCGATTTAACAACTGACTCCCCTGTGGAAAGCCCAACAATTAAAGCCAACTCTCGATCAATACTCCTATTCGAAGGACTTTTTTTACATCGCCCAGAACTAATTGATCATTGGGATTTTAGTATTTTTGTTCATACAGATTTCGAAATTACAATTGAGCGCGCGATTAAAAGAGATATCGATCGTTTTGGAACAACTGAAGGAGTATGTTCAAAATATAGAAAGCGCTATATCCCAGGCCAGATGATCTATCTCGAATCGGTAGATCCACAATCGAAAGCTACCTTGATAGTGAATAATAATGACATTGCCAATCCCGAGTTATTGGTAAATTGATTGGCGAGTATCAGGAAGGTCATAGTAATTTAAGTCTGTAAAAAATCCGCGCCAAATTGATCCAAACTTTCGAAAATTGGCTAAATTCGTCTAAATCACTCAATCCGCCAAAACCACTAAGAAGTAGCTATTTCGACCAAAAGTCCGGCTCAAACCAGATGGTTCGAGTAATACGTTTCCTGCACTCTTTACAGCCCATCTCTATTGGTCTCTTTCCAGCCCTCTAGCTTTCTCTATGACTCCCATGTTTACTGGGCCGTACGGCTCCCAGGAAGGTGAGACTTTGATAGCAAAATACCGCAAGAAATCCATGAAAAACGGTTCAAAATACGATGAATTTATCAGTCTAATAGGCCAATATTGCAGTTGTTTTTATTCTGGCCTAATACTTGCAATATCTTGTTTTACGGTAGAAATTCTTTGTTAGCAAACAGAATGGCTAACAATTCTAAGAGCCAGAATGTAAGGAGAATCGGATGTCAAAAATAATCAATTTTAAGACACGTGATATCAAAGAAACTGACGACCTAACCCGGACGGATTCAAAATTAGATCCGAGAGAATACAGTCCGGACGAAGTGTCTGACATCATTCGCCACGCCTTGCAAAAAGTAGACAACAGCGCAAATGATTCAGTAGTTCATAGTGAGCTCTTATCTATAGCAGAAGAATTTGGATTAGATGAGAGTGAAATTGAGCGAGCCTATGAAGAGTTGCTCGATCAGCGTGACATGGAACAAGTTAGAGAATACGCGAAATTTCAATTTAAAATGACCTGCCTTTTTATTGCATTTGTTGCGATAGTAATAATTGCCGTTGATACATTCTTTATGCCTGATGTATTTTTTGCAATCTACGCATTACCAGGGATGTTAATTGCAGTACTAGCGGGTGCATTGAACATAAAATATCTTCCTGATCTACTTAAAAACGTTTTCAATATATCTTCCAGTCCGGAGTCAGGATCTTCTCCTACATTCACCACGAGGAAGATTCACCTTTCTAAATGGGGTATGTTTTTTTTCTCCGGTACGCAAATAGAAAAAGGAATACTTAGAATAGACGGAGACTCTCTGCTTATGGAATATCGTAAAGTAGATAGCCTTTTCGGTATGGCCAGGTCTAGAGTAAAGGAAGCCAGAATTCCCCTAAACGAAATAGTAGGTGTCGAATTAGATCGCAATTACTGGATGAGCCAGCTGAAGTTAAAAGCGAAAAGTCTAAAGACATTTGAAGACGTTCCAGGCGAATCAGATGGATATCTTAAATTGACCTTTACGCCACGGGCCAGGGTAGCTGTTATTAATCTTGCCAGGAAATTAGAAAGTCATATTTCAAAATCTTGATTTATGCCTTTGAAACTATTTTACTGAGTATGGTGGGATTATTAAGCAATCGCACCATAAGCTTACTTCCTACTTGACTGAAAATTCCTGCTACAAATCGGAATCCTGGATCAACCAATCCCCATTACTATTTATGAATCCGCGATCGCGAGCCGTTGTCATGATTCTCTCCAGGTTCAATTGGTCATTTTGAATATCATAAACTTCGGCCAATACCTTCCAGTTTTCCATACGATCAAACTGACTCACCATAGCCAATGCCAATTCCACCGCCTCAGCGGCATTGGACATCATTAACGGTAATTGTTGAGTCTCGCCATAGATGCGCTGATAGCTGTCATTACTGAAGTCAAATTGCGTATTGATACCTGTTTCCAGTTGCAAAATTAAGGTCTGGCCCGCGGCATCAATATTTCCCAGTCGTCGGTAAGCACTGATTAAATGACCGGTCACTATCCAGTTGTACTCACCCCCCTCGGCAAAGTACTGATCGTTGTAGGCAAGAAACGTATCCCAGTCTTCCTCGTCTAGTGCAAACCTTGCAAGCACTTGAATTGTTGCCAGACGATTGGCTTGATCCAGGTTCTGCAATTCTAGTGTGGCCGCATAAAAGAACTTCGCGTCGTCGAATTTATTCAACCGCGCAAAATAGCTAGCATAAGCTATTAGCACTCCGCCCTTTTCTTCATCTGATAAAGCTTCGAACTCTTCCAGTAGCGCGTTAAGTTCATTTAGCGCTTCATCTGTCTGGTATTCACTGAGAAGGGTGTTAACTTCTTCCAGAATTGACTTTAATTTGGTGTCTGCCAAGTCAGATTCAGCACTACCCTGCTCGACATAATTTGGCGGTAGTTGATTGGGCCAATTTTCATTAATGGCCAGATCAGAAGACAGATTACCACTTGCGATGGAATCTGATCGCTCATTGAAAGCTCGTTCTTCTTCATAATCCTCACCTATGAATAAGACCGCAATTGAGCCAATTAGAACCGAAATTCCTATTATGGCCAGGACTTGTTTATCCACAATACTTACCCGTTAGGAAGATGTTATTTTTTTAACACGTAGAATAGAAAAAGGCAATGAAGTAAAAGATTAACTTGAACGATAATCAGGATCTGGAACCGAATTATTAGGCAGAGCTGGTATCCAATCTGAACACTGCTCTTATTCTTCTTTGTTCCTATTATCCGGCAATACTTTCAACTTTGGATCTTCTAGTCCCCCAAAAGCGCTGAATAATGATTTCAAAAATGCGCTGATCTCCAAAGACATTAGCGCGAACTCCTGGTTAAATTTCTGAGCGGGACTTTCCTCTTCGAAACTTTCCGTTTCTTCTTTCATATTATCGAAGCGCAGACGCTTTACGCTTAAGTCCGTATCGATAACGCAACTCAAAATATTATTCCAGAGCACACCCAACTGTGAGACTTGTTTCCCTGCACTTAAGTGACTCTGTATCTCATCGCTAGTGAGATCCTGACTTTTGCAGCGGACGATGTTTGTCTGATCTTTTGGATTGACCAGTTCGCAGTCATCGTGAAACTCAAATTTGTCAGTGGCTTTTTGTTCTTTCAGCCAGCGCGTCATCACACTTCCCGGTTCACGCTTGCTATCAGGCAAAGCGACCGGAAAGGAACCTAATGTGTCTCGCAATAAATTCAGGAATTCTTCTGCCTTTGGAGCAGTCGCCGTGTTGACTACCAGGATTTTTTCTCGAATCGAGATATAGGCGTGGATTCGCGCCGAGCGTGTGAATGCGCGGGGAAGCAACGTGGAATAGACATCATCCTGAATTTCGCGGCGCTCTTTGCGATAGATCTTGCGTGATTGCCGTTGCTCTATTTCGGCGACCTTTTCACTAGTTGCCTCTCGAACGACCGTGGCGGGTAACAATCGGTCCTGCTTCTGTGCACAGATCATGATGTAGTCGCCAATGACATGAGTGAACATCGGCGGGCTTTCATCTCCTTCTTCCTCGCCTGCAGACACCGCAGTGTCAATCGGGCTCACCCAGCCTATGCGGGATTTTTCATAGTTGGAACAGGGAGTGAAAGCATTTTCTGCTAATTGAGCTTCAAATTCTTCTACTGATAAATCAAATTCTTGGGTCAGACAAAACAAACGAAGGTTCTTAAACCACATAACTACAACAACACGCTGAATACATTAGAAGGGAATCGGGCGCAGATTATGCAGCAAATCATTGAAAACAGATAGCGAGTTTTCCAATTTTACTTCTTGTACTGGAACACCTCCTCCAATGGTTTTCCAAACACTTTAGCTATCTTAAAAGCCACCTCCAATGAAGGTGAATATTTATTCGCCTCTATCGCATTCACCGTCTGCCGAGTCACCCCCACTAGTTTTCCTAACTCCTGCTGTGTCATGTCGCCATTGGCGGCGCGGAGCTCCCGAATATTGTTCGTTATTCCAACATCGGTCATCAGGAGCTCCAACGATGCTGATAGATGATCATGCCGTACTTAATGAGCTCTGCTAATGCGATAGAAAATATTACAAGATTGCCGTTGAACCAGGAAAGGCGTCCAGGATGGTGAACGATCAAAATAGCCGTGATAAACGCTAGTACCATAAAGCTGATGTAGGCGATTCGAGTTGCTTCGGCTTCGATTAAACGTTCTCGCTCATCTTTAGGCATGCGCTCATCAGGTGGCGTAAAAAAATACAATCCGACATGTAATAGGATTTCAAGAATAATGAATGCAACAATAGCGACTAAGGCCAATTCACTGAGATAGGCAAAACTTGGTTGAAAGTTTTCGGAAGTTATATAAGCGGTTAGCATCATCGGAAAATACACCGCTGATACTAAACCTATTACCGCAAAAGAAATCCAGGCGCGTTTTTCACGAAAAGGCATTAGCTATTCCTCATTGTTATTCCCTAGATAATTCGCAGCAGATCTTGCTGTCTATGGAGGTCCTACCAGAGCCACGCTGAAATTTGCACAGCTATCGAGTACCGCTGGATCTTCGCGCACGATATCTATCATCTGAGCAGGTATGGCCTTAATGTGATCTACCCACCCTTCCCGATCTCCATAGGGAAAATTCTCGCTGGTACGCACATAGGTAAACACACTGTTTTCATATTCTGCTAGTCCTACACTGTCAGCACCTACTGCGAATTCTTCCACAGTAATATCATACAGATCGACCCAGAATTGATCGGTACAGAGTTCGTAGTCGTTTTGTCGAATACTAAAGGTAAGCGAGTCATCTCCTATGTCCCCTGCTCGCTCTGCATTTTCATGCCCACCTCCATGTAGAAACATTCTTGCATTCGAATTATCACCTTCGCCACCATGTAGCGCAGAATTAACAGGCCCATGAAAGACATGCATGCCAATAAATCCGGAAAGCGCAACGGCAACGATACCAATTAGGATTTTCATTGTTTTCTTTTCTCCTTTGCAGGTGAAATTTGTGTCAAATATTTTTGACACAGCCTAAACCGCCGAATCTTCCATGTCAAATATTTTTGACACGAAATATTGTTAGGCACTCACAACCCGGCCGCTAGAGCTTGATTTTGCTGGCTTGCGCCAGAACTGGCTTTCCATTGCCTTTGGCGCTCCCCGAATAAGAGTCGCGCAGCGAAATAAAGGCATTACGGATGTCCTGGCAAGACGAAATCGACGAAATAAAACGCCGCGAAGCCCTCGCCGAACAGATGGGCGGCGAAGAGCGTATTCAGCGCCAACACGATAATGGCCGTCTCACGGTGCGGGAAAGAATAGACAAGCTAGTCGACAAAGACAGCTTTAATGAAATCGGCGCACTCGCTGGCAAAGCGGAATACGACGCCGAAGGCAACTTAGAAAATTTCACCCCTTCAAATTTCGTCCTCGGAACTGCCGAAATAAATTGTCGTCGGGTCGTACTAGGCGGTGATGATTTTACTGTGCGCGGCGGTGCTGCCGATGCCAAGGTGGGTGATAAATCCGGATACGGCGAACAATACGCTCTCGAAATGCGCCTGCCTCTAGTTCGACTCGTGGATGGCAGCGGTGGCAGTGTTAAAACCCTGGAGATGGTTGGCCATTCTTATGTGCCCGCACTAAAGGGTTTTGAAAAAACCATGCAGCTTATGGGCGTAGTCCCGGTTGTATGCGCTTGCATGGGTTCTGTCGCTGGATTGGGTGCAGTGCGCGTTACGATCTCCCACTTCTCATTGATGATTAAAGAAACCAGTCAGCTGTTTGTTGCCGGTCCACCCGTTGTAGAAAGAGGATTTGGTAAACCGGTTGAGAAAAACGAATTAGGTGGCGCCCAGATTCATGCCAATTTAAGTGGTGCTGTCGACAATGAAGTGGACAGCGAAGAAGAAGCATTCGAAACCATTAAGCGTTTTCTTTCTTACCTGCCGCAAAACGTCTGGCAAGCTCCGCCTCGAATCGAAAGTGATGATCCAGTTGATAGACGGGACGAATCACTCTTATCGGTAATTCCTCGCGATCGTCGCCAGATGTATGAAATTCGCGACATAATTCATCCTATCGTCGACAAAGAATCCTTCTTCGAAATTAATCCGGGTTATGGCAATTCACTGGTTGTCGGGCTCGCTCGACTTAATGGTTATGCTGTCGGCATCATGGCCAATGACACTTGTTATGAAGGTGGTGCAGTTAACGCTACTGCTTCAGAGAAAATGATGCGCTTTGTCGACCTGTGCGACACCTTTCATCTACCTACGGTAAACCTGGTTGATAATCCTGGATTTCTGATTGGTATAAAAGCGGAAGAAGAAGGCACTGTAAGACTCGGCAGTCGCGCCTTAATGGCAGTCTATCAATCAACAATTCCCTGGGTTTCATTTCTTATTCGCCGCTGTTATGGCGTGGCCGGCGGCGGTCACGGCAGAGATGGTTTGAATCTGCGTTATGCCTGGCCATCGGCAGACTGGGGATCGCTTCCCATCGAAGGGGGTGTGCAAGCAGCCTATCGCCGCGATATTGAAGCCGCCGAGAATCCTGATGAGAGACGACGGGAACTTGAAGGTATGCTGGAACAGTACCGTTCACCGCTGCGCACCGCCGAAGCCTTTGGTATCGAACGTGTCATCGATCCGCGAGACACGCGACCCATCCTCTGCGACTGGGTGAATTTAGCTAACGAGATAATTCCAACCCAACTAGGACCTAAAAGCCGAACACCACGTCCTTAGTTCGATTCATCGGTTTCTCTCTTGACCCTAATCAATGTACTAATTCAACTCATGTGATTCGATTATCAAAATTGAATAGTAGTGTGCGTGACTTCCTGATTACTAGCGCACTTAAGTCGAGTTGTTCCATTGATCAAGAAAATATTTCTAACATCATTTATCTTGTCGGCATTTAGCTTCGTACCCCTGCAGCAGTCTGTTGAAGCGGCAGAATTTCTATCTGGTGTCGAAGTGCTTATTGGCCCTGATGAAGTTCTGAATGAAGATGTTTACGCTGTGGGAGGTCGCGTGATTGTATACGGGACCGTAAACGGTGATCTAGTAGCTGCCGGCGAGAATATCGAAGTCAATGGAATGGTTAACGGTGATTTGATCGTTGCTGCAAGGTCCATCACGGTAAACGGAGCCGTCAAAGATGACATTAGAGCCGCAGGTGCAAACCTTCAGTTCTTATCGCCGATTGGTGGTGATTTAATCACTGCCGGTGATGAGATCAGTATCGAGCCAGACGCTGTGATTGGCGAAGATCTGGTAGTGAGAGCAAATACACTGATCGCCAGAGGTGACGTCGACGGCAATCTCGATCTAAGCGTGGTTGAGGCCAGTATTGAGGGAACGATACAGGGTAATGTCGATGCAATCGTAGAAGAACGCCTCACACTCGGATCAGAATCAACAATCGAAGGACAGCTGACTTACACCAGCGTAAACGATGTAACAATGCAGCCCGGCGCCGAAGTAGTAGGTGAAGTCACGCTACAAGTGCCAATGATTAATATTCTTGGTAGCGAGTTTCAGGTCTCGGCAATCATTCAAGTTTTTAGCAAGATCATATCGCAGACAAAATGGTTTCTTGGCACCTTGCTCATTGGCCTGATTCTGATCTGGCTTATCCCCGAGACCTTACGCAGCGTAAATACCACGCTCTCGATATCACCATGGAAGAGTCTATGCATCGGGGTGTTTATAGTTCTCGTAGTTCCTATATTACTTCTGCTCATTATGATCATTGCTTTATCCATTTTAGGATTTGCGGCGTTTCCAATCGTCGCAGTCCCTGCGACGCTGTATGCAGCTCTATTACTGCTTGCAAAACCGGTGATAGCAATATCGATTGGTAGCTACGTTGCCAAACACGCCACGAAGCGCGAGGATTTTACACTCAGAAGCGCATTGGTGATTGGCGCGGCTATACTGGCAGGCGTCGGACTAATTCCTTACCTTGACTCAATAGTGGGATGGCTAACATTATTTTTGGGATTTGGTATGTGCTTGCTTTTTATCTTTCGCCACTACCGCGCAGCACGAGTGACGCAAAGCGTTTAAAGGCTAAATGACCAGAAAATAGTTTGATAAACACTATGCATGGTGATTCCGCTACTGCTTAACTTCACAGCACTCCCGCTTCTTATTCCTGCATTTTCAGCAGAAGCTACTTCGTTTATCATTCCGGCATCACTCCTCGCCCTTTAAGAGAAATCAATGGCTTTAAATTGGGATAAATATTCCGACAAGATCACAGCCATAGGCGCTACCGTTACAGCCCTGGCGGCAATTTCTATCACTGTAATTGAAATGAGATCAGAGCAAGAGTTTCAGCGGATTTCAGTGGAACCTTACCTGGAGATGGGAAACAGCGGTGGCGCTCCGGGTTTTGATTTCTATCGTTTTGTAATTTCGAATACAGGGCTAGGGCCTGCAGTCATCAAAAGTTTTGAGTTTTACGTCGATGATCAGGAAGTATTAGCTTGGAGCGATGCACTCGAACTTCTAACAAGCGGAGATGAAGAAATTAATTATAGCTATTCATCAATACTACCCATGCGCCGAATTAGCGCAGAAGAAACTCTTGTAGCAGTTGAGTTAACCCCGAGATCGCCAACAGTAGTTTCCTTTCACAGAGCCATGCCAGGGGATCGAGTCAAAATCGAACTCTGTTATTGCTCCGTTTATGACGATTGCTGGCAAAGCGATTTTTCGGCTGCTTTCACGGAAGGTTTGCATCAGCCAGTGCGCGAATGCCCAATTGACGAAGATGGCTTTTCTAATTGACTCTTCTTCAGTCGAGGTATTAAATATTTACCTTGCGGTTATTGCTTATCCAACTATACAGCGACTAATTCTGGTGGCCCTATGTCAACACATCCAATTCAATATCATTCGGTATCGACTATGTTGAAATATGTAACGCTCCTTCCAATATGCTTTCTGACTCTTTCCTGTCAGTCAGGTCCTAATTTCAGACAAATGTCTGCGCAGGAACTTGGCGCTTACAATATGGACAAACCAGTTGAAGAGCGGATTTACTGTTATATGAAGGAGCATACGAGAAGCCGCATTCCTCGTTTAGTCTGTGAAACTTTGGCTCAGATTTATGGTGGGTCGGGCAGCGATGCCCAGGCAATTAACAATGCCATACCTACTGGTCCCGTTTTCGAAACCAATTAGGCTGCAGAATTCAGCTTAGCCCCCAACAATTCGAGACTCGATTCCCTCGCAGCGTCGATAGCTGCCTGTTGATTTGGTTGCAGATCATGCCATTGGTTTTCATATTTACCAAAGGGATCGATGACTCCGCTGTCTTCGCCGCTTAAAGCTTCCATAATGGCGATGCCGCAGAATGGAACGTAGCCTGCTGAATAACCTCCTTCATGACAGATCAGCAAACGCCCATCACAGAGTAACTCTGCAGCACTAACTAATTCCGTTGCCATATGGCAATAGTGATTCGACAACAGCATCATATGTCCCAGCGGATCCCAGGTGGATGCGTCCAGGCCATTTGCCACCAGAATCATGTCTGGCTTGAATAATTTTAATGCGGGAATAACAATCGATTCAAAAGACTGTTTGTAGGCGCCACCACCGCAACCGGGAGGAAGAGGAATGTTGATATTAAATCCTTCGCCAGCACCTTCGCCTTTTTCGTTTATGGTTCCAGTGTTATAGGGATATAAAGAATCTTCGTGCAGTGAAATGGTCAATACTGATGGATCATCGTAGAACGCAGATACCGTGCCGTTGCCATGGTGTACATCCCAGTCGACTACGGCTATCTTGTTTATATCATCTCTTAACAGAAATTCTTTTGCGGCGACTGCCACATTAGAAAAAATACAAAAGCCCCTGCCTCGATCTGCTTCGGCATGATGACCACAAGGCCTAACCAGGGCATAGGCATTTTTAATATCACCATCGAGGATGGCATTGCCTGCCGCGATAACTCCTCCGGCGGCTAATAAGGCAATCTCATAACTGCCTGGCCCGAAAGGCGCAGATTCACCGGCATTGCCGCCCTTGTCGGCACTTAACTGTTTAATCCGTTCAACGTATTGCGCTGTATGCACCCGGCATATCTGTTCCACAGAAGCGGAGAAGGGTTCGATAGATTGCAATTTTTCTGTAAAGCCGTAGGCATCCATCAGGTTTTTTAGACGCCGTTTGGTTTCAGGATTTTCGAAGTGAGTCCAGGGCTGGAAATCGCCGGAAACCGGTAACACGCCGAGAGCATTACCTGTGTCATGCCACATGTACTTCTCGTGCCAAACGAATCCAGTCGATTTCACAATTGCTCCTGAAGAATCGATTACTAGCTAACGATTCTCCAGAAAGATTCGTTCCATGCGATCTAACTCTGCTTTGCGAGGGTGCACTGCAGAGCGAACTTCGGCATCGAGGATTTGCACAGTGTCAGTAGCGGCATCAAAAGTTGGCCATTCTGGTAGACCTGGCCCGTTTGGATTTCCGCTTCTGGCAAAGTTTACCCAGTAATCCGCAACTGTTTCAGATAGCGCTCGGTCATCTGCATCCCAACCCACACCAACCAGATCGAGGTTATCGAATACATAGGCCAATTCTCCCGAGTGGTAAGCACCTAATGTTCTCTGACCGCCATCATTATTAAGGTCTGTCATTTCTGGCACATACAGTCGAAACACGGGAGGCTTTCTGGAGAAATAATAAACGTAGGCATCGTCACCACGATCTTCCACTAGTCTGCCCCACATGCGAGATGAAAGAATAAAGCCGTTGTCACCGGAAATTATCTTCTGGGCATCCAGCGGAGAGTCTGCGATTTCATCGGCATAGGCGGCTTTTATTTCGGCTGCATTTTCACCAAATGCGCGCTCTAAATAGCTATCTAAATCCGACTCTGAAATCTCAGGACTTAAATGCTGCAATCCGAAATACTCATCTGCCAATCCTCCAACCATGACTGGTATACGATTCTGCTGACCGGATTCCAGCAAGTCATAGGGTCGACCAGGAAGCACGTAGCCATCGATTACTGGACCGCCGCCAGAACCTGCCGTACTCATGGCCGCGACGATCTGCTGTGGTGGCATTTCCCGCATGGCTTCAATTGAACTCTCTCCAGTACCGGTAATTCCGAGCGCACCGGCAAAGCGTTCACCGGCTAAGTGTCCCTGCTCTGCCAGAGTATTTGACGATTTAACACAGCCTGGTGACTGACCTATAACGCCGTGCACCAATCCTTCCGCTAAAGGCGATGACATAAGAATGCAAACATCGGTACCACCGGCGGATTGTCCGAAGATGGTTACCCGATCCGGATCACCACCAAAGCCTTCGATATTGTTTTGTATCCATTCAAGTACTTCCAGTTGATCGAGAATGCCGGAAGTGTTTTGTTCGGATTCACTGGTAAGAGCAGGATGCGCCAAAAATCCCATGGCGCCTAAGCGGTAATTCGCCGTTACAATTACTGCACCGCGTTCGGCTAAATTGGAGCCATCAAATATGAGTGGGCCACCGTGACCGGCGGTATTGCCACCACCGTGAAACCACACCATCACTGGCACGTTGTCACCGGCATTCGATGCGCCGGTAAATACATTCAGATAAAGACAATCTTCAGAGCGATTTAAGTTTCCGCGAGCATAGAGTGAAGCATCGGAGTTGCGCGCTTGCCAACAAGCCGGGCCGACACGATCGGCCTGCCGAACTCCGGCAAACGGAATGGCTGGTGCTGGCGGCTTCCAACGCAAATCTCTGACCGGCGCGGCGGCAAAAGCAATACCCTGAAAGGCTGTCACTCCATCCGCGTGTTGCGAGGAATGGCCTTGATAAGTACCAACTTCAGTGGCGACCTGCGACACTTCACTGGAAACAAATTGAATGGGTAGTAAAACTAAACAAGCAATAAGGATTATTCGTTTTTTGACGGACATGATGTGACCTTGTCTAAATGAATGCTTAACGAAAATGTATTTTAGTTAACCGGCTCTAATCGTAATAAGGCACCCTCTTCCTCATCCACCAGCACATAGAGATTGCCATCGGGGCCTTGTTGTACTTCCGTGATTCGAGACTTCAGTTCACGCAGAATTCCTTCACGGCGAATTTCAGCGCCTCGACTATTGAACACGACTCTTTCGATGTGACCAGTGCCGGGAATACGACCTTCCATCATGGAGCCAACAAATAAATTGTTCTGCCATTCTGGAAATGACTCACCAGAATAGAAAGTAATCCCTGACGGCGCTATCGACGGCCACCAGATGACTTGCGGTTGTTGAAAGTCATTAGACCATTGCGCATCGCTCACCCAGTCGCCGCGATATTGTCTGCTATAAGAAACAAGTGGCCAGCCGTAATTATTTCCGGCTTGAATAATATTGGCTTCATCGCCGCCCTGTGGTCCATTCTCTGTCGCCCATAGCTCGCCAGTCTGCGGATGAAAATCCAAACCAATAATGTTTCGATGTCCTACTGTGTATACCTCTGGCAGATATCCCCCACTCTCTACAAAAGGATTGTCCTCAACTGGACTGCCGTCATCATTCAGACGCAGTAACTTGCCGTAATGGACTGAAGGATCTTGTGCGAGCCCTTCGGTCCCTGCATACATATACGATCCACCGATAGACATGAGTAATTTATTGTCTGGAGTAAAGTGCAATTGTGCTGCAGCAATACTTCGATCCACTCCTTCGGCCTGAAAGATTTCAGTGACATCACTGAGCCTGTTTTCTTGTATGCGGGCGCGCGCGAGGGTGACCGCCCTTTCTTCTTCACCATCAACCATAATAGGTTTGTGATAAGTAAGATAAACGATGCGATCATCATCGGGATGCAATGCCACCGCCATTAATCCCGAACGAAATTCGCCGGTGACGGTTTCTGGTACGCCGCTCAGGTCCTGCTCTAACAATTCGCCATTGCGAATCACTCTAAGCTTTCCCGAATAACGTTCCGTAACCAGAATGTCGCCATTGTCTCGAAACGCCATTGAAAAGGGGTTTACTAATCCTCTAACAGGAACGACACGCACTTCGTCCACTTCGAAGGTATTGATTACGAAGGGCTGGCCGCGTTCATACATTGCGAGAATACTTTCGTCATTCTGAGCTAAGACTTGCCCGGTAAGCCCGACAATTGCAGCGAGAAGTAAAACCTTTTGCGAATTCCTCATGCTCATATCCCTTTCTTTCATTATTTATTGACTAGTGATTGTGCCCGGGACCAAATGCCGACGCTGCCTGATAATGCATGCGAATCAAGTCACAACCAAAATCACCAGTGAAATCTCTCCAAACCAGATGGACATGATTGGCATTGTTTTGGGTATTGTCATATTCGATTAAGAAACTTGGTCCCTGCACTCGATAGTAGTGCGCGTCACCTCTTTCTCTGCTGCCAATCCAAAGAAACTTTATGTTGTCCAATCCATCTTCCCGTATTTGATCCATTCTCGCCGCAGCGATTGCATCTGGTTGGGTCGATGCCAGTTCCTCAATAAGCGATAGTAAAATAATTTTTTGTTGTGAAGTAAGCTGGGAATAGCTGACACCTACATCATCCAGGGGACCAACCTCTTGTTCGGCCGCTGTATAAATGTCACGTGGCGCCTCTATGGCGAGAAATGCGTCTGACATCTGAATTGAATCGAGAGAAGTGACCAAATCTCTTGCGATATCTTCTTCTGCTGATAACACGCGAGTTCCAATTTTATCGCCGGTTCTTACTTCCGCGGGATTAGTGCCAAAAAATTGCGGTGAGCTGGCGATTCCCATGCCACGAACGAAGGTCCAGTTGTAGGCCAGGTGATGGCCTTCATAACGCAGCGCCCAATTGCTGTCTAAACCGGGCGTACCAAACACAGTGAGGTAATAAAGTTCTGGATCGCGATCGAATCGACCATTAACTTCGATTTCGGCTAAGACTGATTCAAGCCCTCTTACTGCTTCGGCTTTTTGATAGCCTTTGGCGCTGAAGAAAACCTGTAATAATTCCTGCGCCGCTTCCCGTTGTGAAGCATTCATGGAGCGGAAAGGAACGCCATTGCGATCTCGTGGAATAAAGTGCCAGTTAAAGCGCTCTTCGTCATCGAAATCATAAGTGCCATTGTTGCGCTGTTGCACAGTTAAACTGCCTAAAAACGCAGTAGTTGCATCCACCATGTCCTGATTAAGGTCGATGCGTGCCTGCTGGGCACTGGCAAGCATTGATGTTGATAAAATTAGAAGCAGCGAGATTGCTTGTAGTAGGCGGTGAATTGGTAGTCTGAGCATGGCGTGGTCCTCCTTTTATTCGAGCTATTTTTTTTGAGGAATTTTAGAGCATAAACCCGTGCCTACTGCGCGTCCAGCGCATTTATCGCTTCTCATTAACTGTGTGCAGATGGTGAATTGTCAGGGCCCGGGAATTCTGCCATAAATAGCAATATTCAACGCATTCTTCTTAACAGAGGTAGCTCCATGAAAGCGGTAAGAGTCAAGGAATACGGTGGACCCGAGGCGATGTCCTATGAAGACATTGATAGGCCCGAGCTCGGCGACACTGATGTTCTGGTCAAAATCGAAGCATCAGGCATTAATTACATCGACACTTACCAGCGTTCTGGTCTCTACCAGATTCCTCTGCCTGCCACCCTGGGATTGGAAGCGGCGGGAACCGTTGAGGAAGTTGGCTCGGCAGTGAGTTACTTTAAATCCGGCGATCGGATTGCCTACACCAGCGTGGCGGGAGCCTATGCAGAATACGCTGCAGTGCCGGAAGATAAACTTGTAGCAATACCCGAAGACGTTTCTTTTAACGCCGGGGCTGCCGCCATGTTGCAAGGCTGCACCGCACATTACCTTTGCAAATCCACTTACGTCGTGAAGGAAGGTGATCGCTGCCTGATTCATGCGGCTGCTGGTGGCGTTGGCCTGTTGTTGATTCAGATGGTTAAAAACGCTGGTGGCTTCGTTATAGGTACAGTGTCAACTGAAGAGAAAGCTCAACTAGCCAAAGATGCTGGCGCCGATGAAGTCATTCTGTATTCAGAGCAGGATTTCGAAGTAGAAGTAAAACGCATCACCGATGGAGCTGGCGTGAATGTCGCTTACGATTCGGTTGGTAAAGCAACGTTCGAGAAGAGTATCGACTGCCTGTCAAAACTCGGTTATATGGTGCTTTATGGTAATGCCAGTGGCCCGGTGACTGAATTCAATCCGGCGACGCTTGGGCCAAAAGGCTCACTGTTTTTAACACGACCGACACTTTTCGATTACACTGCAGACCGCGCTTCGTTAGAATGGCGCAGTGGTGATGTATTTAACTGGATTGCCGACGGCAGTTTGATACTGCGACTTGAGCATTTTTATCCATTGAGTGAGGTGCAACAAGCGCACATCGATCTTGAAGGGCGAAAAACCACGGGCAAAATTATTTTGACGCCTTAATTAGTAAAAATTATTACAACGGAACTAGCCATGAAAAAACTACTTACTTTGCTTGCAACTTCATTGCTGCTTATCTCAACACAAATTGCGGCGCAGTCTATCGATTTTGGTCGCGGTGAATTACCAATAACGGTTCCTGAGAATTACGCGGAGGACACACCTGCCCCGCTCATCGTTTTGTTACATGGCTACACCAGTTCCGGTCAAGGTCAGGATATGTACCTCGGCTTTAGCCGTGTCGCTGATCGTTACGGGTTTTTATTCGTTGCGCCAGACGGCACGCGAGAGATTAGCGATAGTCAAAACAGATTCTGGAATGCCAGTGATGCCTGCTGCAACTTTTTTAATTCTGAGATCGATGACAGCGAATATCTTATTGGCATCATCAATAGGATGAAAGAAGAATACAACGTAGACCCTAACAGGGTTTATCTGGTTGGTCATTCCAATGGTGGCTTTATGTCCTACGACATGGCCTACAAACATTCCGACAGTATCGCTGCAATCGCCAGCCTTGCCGGCGCCAGTCATCTTGAAGAACGAGATGCTCCTGCTAATCCAGTCCACGTGCTACAGATTCACGGCACCGATGACACTACCATTGAATATGCAGGTGGCGATCTTCAGGGCAACAATTACCCAAGCGCCATGGAAACTGTAACCCAGTGGGCCGACTACAATAATTGCACGACGGAAGGCTCGGAACGAGAACTTCGCGATCTCGAATCTAACTTGCCTGGTCATGAATCTTCGGTAATGCTGTTTGAAGTTGGCTGTGCCACTGGAGGCTCCAGTGAACTATGGACGATTCAGAACGGCTCCCACGTACCGAGAGTTTCCGACAGTTTTAGCTCACAAATCGTCGAATGGCTCTATGCTCATCCAAAACAGTATGCCAGCTATGCTGACTAGACTTCGACTGTTTTTCATTTTCCTGGTTATGGGAGTCAACACTGGCTCCCTCGCACAATCCGATAACGAATGGATCAGCCTATTTAACGGAGAAAATCTCGACAACTGGCAGGTGAAATTTACCGGACAGCCTCTAGGTGAAAATTTCCGCGACACGTTTCGGGTTGAAGACGGCTTGTTAACAGTGTCTTACGAAAATTGGGATGGCTTTGATAGTGAATTCGGCCATCTCTTTTATGGCCAGGTTTTTTCTCACTACATATTAAGAGTGGAATACCGTTTTATTGGCGACCAGGTTAACAATGGTCCCGGTTGGGCTTTTCGCAACAATGGCATGATGCTCCACAGTCAGGATCCTGCAAGCATGACACTGGATCAGGAATTTCCTGTGAGTATCGAATCGCAACTCCTGGGTGGCAACGGCAGTGACCCCCGCCCCACTTCCAATGTCTGCACCCCAGGAACAAACATGGTAATGGATGGTGAATTAGTTACCCGCCATTGCACCAACTCAAATTCCGATACATTCCATGGTGACCAGTGGGTAACTGCGGAAATGGAAGTTAGAGGTAGCGAAACTTTAATTCATCGCATCAACGGAAGAATTGTTTTCGAGCTCCACGATATTCAACTTGATCCGACTGATCCAGACGCCCAGGCGCTAATTGCGGCAGGCGCCGCTATTGAACTTAAAGAAGGATACGTGGCACTTCAAGCAGAGAGTCATCCAACTCAGTTTAGAACAATTGAGATCTTGCCGTTGTCCAGCGATTAATTGACTAATCGACTAAGCCTCAAATTAGAATACCAAACTGCCTTGTCAGTGAAGAAATCCTGACACAGAGAAGATTGTTTAATCCTATAGACTTAAAACCACGAGCTCTATGCAAAACTTGGTACGCACACTAAGCAAACTTCGAGAATCTGTACTTTTCTTGTATGTGATTGCATTTTTGGTTTCATGCTCTAACTCTAGCAGCGAGGAAAACTCGATAGCTTTCAAGGAGCTGACTGGCGAATACGCATTATCTGTCGCCACTCTTCCAGGCTACCGTATCGAAGTAGTTGAGACTGATGGCGACCTTTTTCTTGTTCCAATTGAACAAGCTCCAGAGAAACTGATTCAGAACTCTCAAGGTGAGTTCCGACTTGAACAATCTCCATCAATAACCGTTAGTTTCAATGCCGATGAAAACGATGCTATCGCTGAACTACAAATTACCAATTTGTTTGGTACGCGCTATTACAAGCGATTGGCATTACTCGAACCAGAGAGTGAAAACCTCTATAGCGATCAAGTATCTAATCTTGGAAGGTCCTTCTATAACGTTCCCGAAGATCTGAATGATGGATTGTCTTCAAATACTTTAGAAAGTATTAGTACAAAGCCGGCATTAATCTATCGACTACTTGCAAACCTGGAGCAAGGATTTTTTGGAAACGTAAATAGCTTACTAATCGTTAAAAATGGCGAACTTATTGTAGAGCGATATTTCAATGACTGGTCGCAAGAGCAAACCCATCAACTCCGTTCAGTTAGCAAGAGCGTCACTTCATTACTAATTGGGAGTGCGCTAGATCAAGGTTACATCGATAGCATTGATGACCCTATTGGTAAATATCTACCGGATCACTCAGAGTTGTTAAGCGGTGGGAAGGAAAATATTCGACTTAAAGACTTGCTAACAATGAGCGCAGGACTTAGTTGGGATCAATTGAGCGTTGACTACGCTAATACTGAGAATATAAATCAGCATGTAGAACAGAGTAATGATTCAGTTGCTTTTGTGCTCTCCAGAGACTTGGTAAATGCACCGGGAGATGTGTTTAGTTACAGCGATGGTTACGCCTATGTAGCTGGTGAAATACTAAGGAATGCGACTGACTCGGGAAGCGTGCAAGCCTATATAGAAAATAGCGTATTGTCTCAGCTCAGTTTTGGCCCAACACCATGGTTACGTTTGGCCGACGGCAGACAGGCAACGGCTTTTGGCCTACAGTTAAGACCACGGGACCTTGCAAAAATTGGAACCTTAATTCTCAACGATGGACAATGGCGCGGTAGTATCTTACTGAGCGAAAACTGGATTTCAGAATCTACTGCGCCCCATATATCGACATCGTCCTCACTATGGGAGAACTATGGCTACTTTTGGTGGGGAACCGAATTTCAAGTCGGTGGCGATAGCTATCACGCTGATCTGGCCGAAGGATTTGGAGGGCAATACATTGTCGTAGTCGACGCATTGGATCTAGTTGTTGTATCTACTGCCGAAAACTTCAATTTCCCTTATCAAAGTGTCATGTCAGACATTATGCGAAAGTTGATTATTCCCGCATTTCGACCCTAAAAATTGTTGGAGCCCGTCTGAATCTGACGGGCTCCGAAATTTACTAATATCGGTTCAGCGCAGTTAGCGTAACAATGACTGAATTTCGTCTGGAACCGCAAAATTAGCATCGGTTGCAGTATCGAATACTACGCTGTCTATCGCTATAGTAAATTCCTGACCAGCCTGACTTATGGTCATCAAAGTTGGCTGCATGTAGCCATCAAAATCCTGATAATTATCCAGGTAGGTTGATATTGGCAATTCACCAAGCGGTGTTGATGCAGTCGCATCTGACCTTACGAGATAATTCGACTCGACATCAAAATACAGATAGGTATTTTTACCGCGATCATCGGTGAGTCTTACCTTGTAGGCGTCACTACCTAGATTCTCGACAATCTCTTCGGTAACCAAACCAGGACTCAATCCCAGATTCAACGGTAAGTAATAATCAGACTGCTGCACTAAATCTGTGAGCGTGTCACCTTCCAGCAGGGAGTTCCCCTGCAAGGGATCGACAGTCCAGCCAATGTCGCCGTTATAGCCATTCTCGATTGTCCCGAATCCACCGAGCTCGATCGTTTGAGCTACGTGATTGGGTGCTCGGGAATGGATGGTGGCGGCGCCTTCGAGGCCAAAAGCGTCCATTTATCGTGGTGGACGAGTAGGAGCGAATGACATCTTCGCCACCTATCGCGTCAACGTATCGGGCAAATATCGCCCGTGGAGTCAGCAGTCCGTTCGCACCTACTTCGTTGCGATAATCCGGGCCTGTTGATGTCGTTGTCGCACAGCCGACTATGAATACCATTAAGCTGACGATGCTGAACGTACGAATAAAGAATTTCATAGATAGTCCCCTTCTCTAACAGAGCCAATTGACTCTAACAAAATGACATTATTTCTTTTATTCAGTTATATAGATGCGACTAAACTCCATCTAGATGCACTTCAGTCACTCTTTTTTTGCGCTCGGTGTTTTCTTATTATTAACATACAACTCAAGTGCATTTAGATGCACCCTAGTCACGATTTATGCGCTCGGTAATTTCGTGCAAGCGGGTCAGACTCTGCAGCGTAAAAGGTAGAACGATAGCTGCTTCTACGTAGGCCCAGCTGTAACTAATGATCGAATAGATGGTTCCTGTAGTGATCTCCGGCAGGCTTGTGCCAAACCAGATGTTGTACAAAATGAAAGCAATGACCATGAGGAATATAACACCATACAGGACCGCTTCAGAATCTGAAATTTTAACTTCCCATTTTCGTAGTGCTTTCAAATGATTAATAATGTTCAGAGGATTACCACCACCTAATATACCTACCTGCTGTTCCATCTGCCCATTGAGGGATGCGTTTAAGGTGTAGAAGCGCCCATGAAAAAAACTGTAGAGCACGATCATGGCCAGCGTAACCAGAAATGCAGACACTGCTAAATACATATGGAAAAGCGCCAGCACGATGAGCGAGACAATTATTTGAATGACGCCGGTTAATACTTCAGGAACTTGCTGTTCTAGAAAGTCTACCAGCTCGCGCGACATATCGAGGCGAGCATTGCGGGCTGAGACTTCTAATTTTCCATGGCGAGAACTGACTTCTTTACCAAGTTCAACTCGGATAGTGCCATAAGCTCTGGTGTCATAAATTCGTCGCGCTACCGCAACGAATGTAAGCACTACCATCACAATGCCTAATGAAGTGAGCGCATCGAAACGGCCAGCTAACAGATCATCGATGGCAAGACCGATCAATAGTGGAATTAGTGCCAGCAGCACATTTTCCAGCGCGACCAGAATCCAGGTTACGCCGATCTTAAATTTGAATGACTTTAAAATTTCTTGGAGGGTGAGCTTCTTATCGGACAGCATGGCGAAATCTCTGCAGGAAATACCTTCTACTCTATATGGGCCCCTAAAATCCTAAATTCAACTGTTTGACCCTAGGTTAGAACGGTTAGCTGAGCTATGCTTTGCCCAAAGTGAGGAATTCAATCATGTTGAATAGACGCCAGTTGTTGCAGTCAATGGCAACTCTTCCACTGCTTGCGAGTTGCAACCTTGCAGTTCAAGGTGGTTCCCGAAATTACACTCCCTCTGGCCTGCCTTTGCGCCGGGTCGATGTGTCTGATGATCGAGTAATTCGAACGATAGCCGGACTTCGCCCTTATCGCTCGAAGGGATTTAACGTCAGTGCCGAGCGCATGAATGACAAGGTTGTAATTCATAATTACGGACACGGTGGCGGTGGGATTACGCTCTCCTGGGGTACCTCTCACCTGGCGATGGAATTGGCTACCCAAACTCAACACCGACGCTGTGCAGTTTTGGGTGCAGGTGCAGCGGGACTTTCTGCTGCCAGGCTTATGCAGAACGCCGGCTGGGATGTCACGATCTACTCGAAAGATTTATCTCCTAACACCACTTCCAATGTTGCTGGGGGCCAATGGTCTCCTACTTCTGTTTATAGCGAAGATTCGGTATCACCTGCGTTCCATGATCAGTTTGAATCAGCAATGCGCCATGCCTATCGCTACTACCAGAACTTAGTAGGCCCTAAATACGGTGTGCGCTGGATTAGCAATTACATGGTATTAAACCAACCAGAAGCTGACGACTCACTCTCGGCAACCTATCAGGATATGTATCCCCAGCGAATGCGTTTATCCCCATCCGAGCATCCTTTCGATGCCGAGCATGTTTTGCACATCGATACCATGCTCATTGAACCGGCTGTTTATTTACCGGCAATGATGAACGATTTTCAGATTGCTGGTGGAGATATCGTTATCAAAGAATTCAGAGACCGCGGCGAAGTACTGCAACTCGATGAACCGGTAATCATTAACTGTACGGGTTTAGGTTCCCGCCAGCTTTTCAATGACAATGATCTTATCCCAATCAAGGGGCAGCTCACCTTTTTATTACCGCAAGAAGAAGTGGATTACATCATCATAGGCAATGGTGGACTTTATATGTTTCCCCGCAGTGATGGCATCCTGTTAGGCGGCACTTACGAGAGAAACCAATGGGATCCGACCCCGGACCCTGAAGCGACCCGCCGCATAATCGATGGTCATCGGGCATTCTTTAATGCAATGGAGGATCCCTGGGCATGAAAGCAACTTTAGGAGTTGCTCTCATTTTCGTGTTAACAATTCCGAAGTTTGCGATTGCACAAGATGATGAGCAAGCGGAAATTGAACAGACCGAAGCCGAACAAGTTGAAGCAGATGAAAACGCTCGGCCTATAGAGCAGATTGACATTGTTGGCGAAAGATCGCTGGTGGGAATGCGTTATCAGATAAGAATCGCTGAAAGCACTCTCTACAATTTGTTCAACGAGTTGAACAAAGTTGAGAAATATCACATTCGCTGCCGCAATATCCGCCGCACCGGTACCTATATTCCAACACGAAGCTGTGAACCAAAGTTTTATAAAGATTTCAGGCAAGAGGCAGCTCGCTTTGGACTATCTGAAATGCGTTCTGCGTTTAACAATGGCGGATTCGATCAAGCTATATTTCAACGAGGTCTTGATCTGCTGGAACCCGAAAGCGAATTACGAGCTCAAGTAGTTGGCGATTATGAAGGCATGCAACAGGAAATGTTTCGAATAGCTACTGAGAACGAAGATTATCTCCAACAACTGTTACGAGTTGGCGAACTCAAATCAGAATACGATGCGGCAAGAGCAGAACGCTTTGGTAAGACTGAAGACTAGGGAGCCTCTGCACAAGTCTATGGCAGCTCTGCAGATCCTGAAACGTGCAGCTGCAAGGCGCAGTTCGCCGTTAATGGCCCAAGTCCTTAACAAGAATCGCAACGCGGCAGATGCGCGTTTCAGGACTGCCCTGCGGGGCCAAAGGTCAGAGCTGCCATAGACTTGTGCAGAGGCTCCCTGGATAAAAAAACGGCGGTAGCAAGCTACCGCCGTGAAGTATGCGAGGCCACGTTTAAGCAGCCTGCGTTTGGAGAGACTTTTCCGACTGTGTTGAAGAATGTGACTGTCGTGCGCGGAGAAAGTTCAACATCGTTTCAGCATCGCTCACTTCAAAGGGATCACTTTCACAATTATCACTCTTTCCCGCTTCAGCAAAAATCTTGGTGACTTCGCCGTTTTCAACCAGCATGGAATAGCGCCAGGAACGATCACCGAAACCCAGGTTTTCTTTCTTCACCAACATATCCATGGCACGAGTAAAGTCTGCATTGCCATCTGGAAGCATTTTCACTTTGCTAATACCTAGTTGTTTGCCCCACTGAAACATAGAGAACGCATCGTTAACACTGAGGCAATAAATTTCATCTACTCCTGCTTTACGTAGCTCGTCGTAATTCCCTTCGAATCCAGGCAAATGAGTGCTACTGCAGGTTGGCGTGAATGCACCAGGCAAAGCCAATACGATCACCGTTTTATCATTGAATATTTCGTCACTGCTGACGTCCTGCCAGCGAAACGGATTTTCAGTATCGAGTGATTCGTCTCTTACTCGAGTTTTGAACACTACGTTCGGAATAGTTTGTTCCACAATGATCCCCTTTCCTTCAAATTCATTTGTTTTGATGAGATAACAATAGCGCCCTATTATTAATCGGTAAAATGATTTATTTCGATCGATTCAATCGAATTTTTCGATGAGTAATTGTTTTTTAGATGGCTCGATTTCAGCGGATTGTTTGTTACAGAGTGGCACAAATCAAACCCGAGTTTCGGGGCCTGCAGCCCCGCTATCTGTAGACAAATCAGTGAATTAGGATTAGAGTTTGATGCACTCAAAATAACAAATAGGAAGAGATATGAAGCTCCCTACTAAGCCCCTATTTACCGCCCTCGCAGGCATATTCGCAGCAGGCGCATTTTCTGCCGTAAATGCTCAGGGCGAAGCGCCGTCTTTTTACGCTGATGCCCTGCCAGTTTTTCAGAAAAACTGTGTTGCCTGTCACCAGGATAATCCACCTGATGTTGGCGGAATTTTCGCGCCAATGGCTCTGGATAACTATGAGCAGGCGAAAATCTGGGCGCCGGTTATTAAGAACGCGTTGCTTACCAATTACATGCCACCCTGGGGTGCCCACGAACGTCACCGCGGTGAATTCAAGGGCGAGCGCTATATGGATCAGCAAGAGAAAGATCTATTGGTCGCCTGGGTAGATTCCGGTGCAATAGAAGGAGATCCTTCTGATGCCTCTAGTGGTGCTTCCTTGGTTGCCAATGGTGCTGGCACCACGCTTCCACCATCAGGTTGGTGGATTGGCGATCCTGATCTAGTCGTGCAGTTCGAACAAGAGGTGTACGTACCAGACGAAGTCATGGATTGGCAGCCAACTATTCAAATGCCTGTTCCAGAAGGTGCCCATGAAAATCCTGCCTGGATTTCCAGAGCAGAGCTCGATCCGGGCGGCCCCTGGGTTCATCACATCGTTTCCAGTCACATGGGTGTAGGTGTTCCAGGTCGTGGACCTTTTACCTATCCGGAAGGCTGGGGCGTATTACTGCCGGAAGATCCATTCATTACAGTAAATATGCACTACCATAAGGATCCGGGCGAAGGCACTGCGGTCAATGACCTGACACGCGCCGGATTTAAGTTTTACGAAGAAGGCGATGTTATCGACCACGTGGTTGAAACCAATCTGCTGCCTCACCGTGGTTGGACAATTCCTGCCGGTGATCCTAATTACGAAGTGAATAACACCTACGCTATTGAAGAAGATATCTTTCTTCTTTCAATGGGTCCCCACATGCACTATCGCGGCAAAGCCATGCGCTATGAATTGGAATACCCCGATGGCGAAAAAGAAGTTCTGCTCTGGGTACCTGATTATGATTTCAATTGGCAGTTTCTCTATGAATATGAAACACCAAAATTCATCCCTGCTGGATCGACTATGCACATGAGCTGGTGGTTCGATAATTCAGAGGGCAATCGATTTAACCCTGATCCAACCCAGGATGTCGTATACGGTGCAGCTACTACTGATGAAATGGCCAATGCCCGCATTTACTACGCACCGACTACGCCGCGCGGAATCGTAGTAGGCGATCCAATTCCTCAAGATGTAATCAAGACAGCGCAGGAAGAAGATGCGCGTCGCCGCGAATTTTCACGCTTGTTCGATCCGACAGCTGATGACTTTTCCTGGTTAGAAGAAGATAGCCCGTAAACTTAGAACGCAGGTGAGGAGAATCTCATGGAAAAACTGACAATAAGAAAAGCAATCAATGGCATTCTCCTCACCACAGCTGTTCTGGGCATGTCGATTGCCGCGGCCCAGGACTACATCGTTCCCCGAACCGCAGATGGTCAGCCTGATTTTTCTGGCGTATGGACTAACGACACCATCACCCCAATGGAACGCCCTGCTTCGTTGCAAGGTCGTGCCTTTCTTACCGAAGATGAAATTGCGTCGATGGAAAGCAATCTTGCCGAGCGTCGTGAAGCGGCTGATAACAATATCGTGGTTGAAGTTGGCGGAAACATAGGCGGTTACAACCAGGTTTGGTTGGATTCTGGCGATACTGTTCTGTCCACCGGACAGACTTCTCTAATTGTTGACCCACCGAATGGACGCGCTCCTCTGCGTGAATCTGCTGCCGCAGTTCGCGACTATTATTTCGCTCACGTTGAAGATCACTACATCTATCACACAGTTTGGGATCGTTGTTTAACCCGTGGTGTTCCTGGCTCGATGTTGCCGGCCGGTTACAATAATGCCTATCGTTTTATACAGACACCTGACACCTTTACTATCGTCTATGAAATGATTCATGACGTACGCACCATCCACCTGAATAAAAATGGCCACATCGATGACAAGGTGAAGCTCTATATGGGGGATTCAGTCGCCCATTGGGAAGACGATACCTTGGTGGTTGAAACGACCAACTATAACGATCGCGGCATGATTGCCAGCAGTAGCGCCGGTGCTCGACTCAAAGCTGTTCCTGTTACCGAAGATTTGCATGTGGTTGAGCGTTTCACGCGAGTGAGCGAAGGAACAATTATCTGGTCAGCAACTATTACCGATCCAGAAATCTACACCCAACCTTTTACAATCTCTATGCCGCTGACGAATGAGCCTGATTACGTCATGTATGAGTACGCCTGCCACGAAGGAAACTACGCGATTCCCAATATCCTCAGTGCCGGCCGCGCTAAAGAGCAACAAGCTAGCAACCAGTAGCGCTAGCCCGAAACATAGCCGCTCGACTTTACTCACTGCGGCAACCCTCAACAGAAGTTACCCGTATCTATCCAGGTACTGGTAACTTATTCTCGAAAAATAAGTAACTAGTTCGACCTGGTTAAGAGGACTCAGTAATGACAGAGCAAGCAACGGTATCGAAAGAAGAATGGCTCGAAGCCCGCCGCGCATTTTTGGAGAAAGAAAAAGAATTCACCAGGCTCAGAGATGAATTAAGTGAACAGAGGCGACAACTTCCTCGAGTCAAAATTGAAAAGAACTACCGCTTCATTGGCAACGAAGGCGAACTAGGTTTGGCGGATCTATTCGGTAACAACTCACAACTTGCCGTCTATCACTTCATGTTTGGACCGGAATGGGAAGAAGGTTGTCCAAGCTGTTCGTACTGGGCTGACAATTACAATGGTATGGATATCCATCTCGCCCATCGCGACATCAAACTTATTGCTATTTCCCGAGGCCCATTAGAAAAATTAAATGCTTATAAAGAACGCATGGGTTGGAATTTCGATTGGTACTCTTCACTAAACAACGATTTTAATTTCGACTTCAATGTTTCATTTACCGAAGAGCAGCAGGCATCGGGCAAGCCAATTTACAATTTCGATACGATGCCTTTCCATATCGAAGAAGCGCCGGGCTTTAGTGTGTTTCAGAAAGATGAGCAGGGAGATATCTACCACACCTATTCAACGTTTGCGCGAGGCTTGGATATATTTAACATGGCCTATCACATCATGGATATGACGCCGAAGGGACGCGATGAAGACGACTTACCGTTTACTATGGGCTGGGTGCGGCGCCATGATCAGTATGAGGATTGAAAACCAGCTGTGCATTGAAGAACAGTTTTTACTGTATGTAAATACATGAGAATTACCACCCATACTTTCTAAGATCAGAAAAGACTAGCCTGTACTCTCACACAACAGAGGGGCACGGAGCTCACCAGAGCCCATAAGCCCCCGAGAGGTACAACATGACTTTTCCGAGAACCGTTGGATCGATGCTGCATTACCTGGGCATCCTGAAAAACGAATGGCGCTTGAAGTTTTTTCAATTCCGAAAAGTAAGTGCCAATCAAATATCCTTCCTATTCCTTTTTGTTGTAATTAGCACTTCCGCATCAGCAACCGCGTCGGATGTTGCATGGTTTGAAAGCCAAACCAATACACTGATGCTACCGAGAGTGAGCCTGTCGGAAGCAGGTTTTACCTCAATGGAGCTGCAAATAACTGAGACAGCACCCGACCTGATACTTACATTGAATAATAGCGAGGAATTGAATGGAACTGGTGAGAGCATAGCCTACTATTCAAGTGATACTGGCTTGTTGAATATTCCTCAACTGCAAGTTGGAGAAGATTTCTGGATGCTAACGTTGCAACAGATTTCAGACACAACACAATTTAGCGTTGCATCAGCAGCACCTTCACCTCGAGTTTCCATTCTCGAAATCGAAGACTCTGAAACAATCCCTTATGTTTTTGCATTCGGCAATGAGTATGCCATTCCATCACTAGATTCAAATGGTACTCTGCGAGGAATTGACTATTTAAAATCTGAAACAGAGCTGATCAGTTTTCGATTTGATGCTATCGGCAATCTTGAACGCATTAAATTTCCCAATTTTGAAGCGTCTTATGCCTACTCATTTGGAGTGTGGTTCTCCTTATCCGGTAATGGCACCAGCAGCAGTGCATGGACCACCGGGGAAGAATTAAATACCTATCTTGCTCAGAATGTAGATCCGTTGGAAACTGAATTTCTGAGGCAGATAATTCTTGAGTTTAATCAGCTATCGCAAGAGGAAGATTTATTGTCATCGGTTGACAGCGAATGGGATAAAGTCGTCACGCAGATTTCCGAGAGTTTACCTTCGGACGACAGACTATTTCCTTTACTCAAAGCGGCAACACTCGCTACTAGTATCTATGCCTGCTCCCTGAGCCTGGAAGATGCTCCCTATCGTCTCTCCTGCGAATCAGCCCTGCAATCCTATGCTAGCTTAATCTCTAAAAATGATGCCGAACACAATGCAAGGTTTGCCGCAGCGATCGGTCTTGAAGCAATCCAGTGTTTTTATGTTGACGGTTCAAATAGCTGTGTAGATTTGAACAATTTGACTTTTTTCGGGATTGTTTTTTGGAATGAGTCGAGTTCTTTGGAGGGAAGCTGCACCTACGCCGGAAATGATCCAAACGCGATGTACACTGATTGCTACAGCAATTCCGATGGTCAAAATACAGACTATGAGTAAAGATTGATTTCTCAGTAAGCCTAAGCTTTCGCAGAGAAATGACTAACTGGTTGCGCCTACCGCATCCCAGTGTTTGATGCGAACCTTGACTGTTTCCATGTCGTGTTTACACACACCAGAACGGGCAATCAGTTTCGATTCGCAAATATCACAACGAACACATTCCTTGAAATCTATGTTGGGACCACGGATAGCTCCGGTAGGACAGGAGTGCTCGCAAACTTTGCATACATCACATTGAGAAACGCGCTTTATGCGCCAGGGTGAGATCAACGCTAATACGCCGAGCCCTGCTCCTAATGGGCAGGCATAACGACAGTAAAAGCGAGAGATAAATACCGAAGCGAGGATGAATGCAGCGAGTATTCCCCATAACAAGTAAGACTGACTGAAATAGAAGATCGTTCCAAATGGTTCGAAGTATTGAAACAGACTCAAATTCGTAAACGAGATCGCCATGACGATTAAGAACGCAAGGATTGCATACTTAATGTAAATCGCCTTGTCGTGAATCGCAGCTGGAAGTTCTTTCTGAAAATGCCGTGGCATGAAGTGAGCGATTAAATCCTGTAAGGCTCCGAACGGACACAGCGACGAGCAGAAGACTCTTCCCCAAAACAATGTAGTAACAAGAGTAAATATAATAATTAACAATTGCGGTAAATCACTTCTAAACATCAAAGGACCAATCTTCACAAAATTTGTAATGTGAGAGACTGAAACGAATCCACCATCCATCCAGCCCAGGTATACCAGAGTAAATACCAGAGTAGCCCAACGAATCGCCGCACTCTTTCTTAAGAACGCAGTCATCACCATAGCGAGCAGTAGTAGTAAGATTGCCACATCCATCCACGGCGCATCGTTAATTAAACTGGCATAGAGTCCTTCATTTTGAAACGCGGTTAAATCGTCTTCATAATCAGGTAGCAGTTCAGGAGGAATTGGTGTTCCAGTAGCGAGCGCGAGTGGAATCTGCGGCACTTGGTAAGACGCACGAGCAATCGTGCCAAACTCACCGACTCTGCCACCAGTGTTGTAAAGCACATCAAAGGGTTGCGTAAGATCGATGGCCGGATCCAGCACCATGGCACCGGCGAAGCGCACGCGATTAGCGATCTTGCCGTAATCAGCACTACCAACGTAAACGAAGCGGCGTCTTTCAATGGGGTAAACATCCTCACCCTGTTGAACTACCAGCCGCTCCTGGCGAAAAGGTTGCGATGAATTGCCATCGATGCCAACCAGCAGCATATTACCGTCCCGTACTCGGGCACTGGCTTCACGGTCTGCTCGGGAGTAATCCACTTCTCCAACTAGCAATTCGCCTAAACGGTCGTGACCCATAAAGGCCAGGGCCAAATGCAGTTCTGTCATATCGGGTTGAGGAATAACCCAATTCACCACCAGCTTATTTTCGATCATGTCGTCCCAGCTTTGGCCAGCCAAGACTTGAAGCGCAACAGCGTCTGCGGTGGTTAATGCAACAAATTCGGAATCGCTTAGATAAGTTTCAGCAATTCGCCGTGCCGCATTGCGAACTCCGCGGGAAACTGCCCAACTGGTAATGGTTGCACGGGATATGCCATCGACATCGCGGCCGATGCGAAAACCCTCGACAATGTTTTTATCATCGAATTGCTGGGGAAAATATTCGCTGTTAATAAAGTCACCACGAATACTGCGATAGGATTCGATGTAGTGAAGAATTTTAATGCCGGTTATGGTGCCACGCATATCCATGCCAACGAGTACGTCCACTGGCGCTGAATAACCAATTTCCTCTGGCGGTAAATCTGGCGTCTCAAATAGATAGCCAACAGTTTCCAGCTCGCTGGACTCTGGATTTTCTCGCAGGGCTCTATATACCGGAGGATTACCTTCTTTTGGTGAGAACTCTTGGGCCTCAGGAAATACTTCCCGCAATACTTCTTCAGTCACCTCAATCGGTGGCTGCGCATAGACTTGGGAAGCTGAAAAAAGCGTTAGAAAGGAAAAAACCAGCGGGAAAAATTGGATGAAGTAGTGCTGGAAAATACGCTTCATTGTGTTTGACGACGGCATTCTTGTTCTTCGTAAAACTTCTGGTGAACCTATGCTACACAGATTGAATGGTGAGTAACACTGCGGGCACAGGATGGAATGAAACAAAATGTGTCAATGTCCCACCCCTACAGCTCTGGACTGGGATTCCTGTAGTGTTTATTCTGCTCTATTCAAGAACAAAGCGAAGGTCACTAAGCAATGATAAAAAAGACACTATTCGCAATTATCAGCTTATTCTGCGTTGTCAGCCCCTTTAGCAATTCTCAAATTCTCGATTACGAATCAGTAACCGATGAAATGCTGCAAAATCCGAGCGCCGAACAGTGGTTGAGTTGGCGCGGCACGCCACGCAGTTGGGGTTACAGCCCGCTCGATCAGATCGATACCGACAATGTGGGGCAACTCCAACTCGTTTGGTCATGGGCACTGGATGACACTGGCGCCGGCCAGGCTGCACCGCTTGTACGTGACGGCGTCATGTTTGTGCCGGGTCCACGTGGTGTTGTGCAGGCACTGGATGCAGCCACTGGTGATCTATTTTGGGAATACCGGCCTGGCATTACTCCTTCTATAGATGGAACCGATCGAGAAATTACTGCCGAAGAATTAAGCGATGCTGCTATGGCAGCAACGGCATTCGCTGGTGTCGGTCGCGGGGTACAGAAGAACCTCGCAATTTACGGCGACATGGTTTTCTACGCGACAGAAAATGCCAGCATCCGCGGCTTGGATGCACGCACCGGCCGATTGGTTTGGGAAACACAAACCGCCGATCCCGCCTTAGGTTACTACTACACAGCAGGCCCAATAGTTGCGAACGGCGTTTTAGTAACTGGCATTACTGGCTGTGGGCGCTATAAAGATGGGAATTGCTATTTCACCGGACACGATCCGCAAACCGGTGCAGAACTTTGGCGCTTTGAAACGGTAGCCGCACCTGGAACACCGGGCGGTGACACCTGGGGCGATTTACCCTTACACTTTCGCGCCGGTGGCGATTCCTGGCAAGCCGGTAGTTACGATCCTGATTTAAATCTTGTCATTATGGGCACTTCTCAAGCGAAACCCTGGGCACGAGCAGTACGTGGCACAGACGGTGATGCGCTTTACACCAATTCTACAATTGCACTGAATCCCAGTACTGGTGAAATGAATTGGTACTATCAACACCTTCCTGGTGAAACTCATGACATGGATGAAAATTTTGAAACGGTATTAATCGATATCGATGGTCGAGATTCGCTCTTTAAGATGGGAAAGCTTGGCATTCTGTGGCAGCTGGATCGTGAAAGCGGTGAAATAATTCGAGCTACCGATGTGGGCTATCAAACCATCGTTAATGTAAATCCAGTTAACGGCAACATCTCCTATCGCGACGGCATGATTCCTCGCATAGGCCAGCAAATAGACATGTGCCCTAGCACGTCTGGATTTAAGAGTTGGCGTGCCATGGCCTACTCGCCACAAACCGAAGCCATGTATATCCCCATTACTTTAAATTGCGAACTGGCAACCTTCGGACCCACGGAACAAGTGTTAGGTGGTGGCGGGCCTGGCCCGGTAAGACGGATTAATTATCCTCATCATGACGCCGATGAGAATTTAGGTGAGCTGCTGGTAATGAACATTCCGGACGGCGACATCAAATGGCGCTATCGACAACGTGCACCGATTAATACAGCCGCATTAACAACAGGTGGTGGTTTAGTTTTCATCGGTGATTGGAATCGTTATTACTATGCCTTCGATGCAGAAACCGGCGACAAGCTCTGGCAAACACGAGTCACGACTTCGGCTCAGGGCTTCCCTATGTCTTACATGATAGACGGCAAACAATATATCGCCATGCCGGTAGGAGTTGGTGGTGCAAGTTGGTCTGGCATGTTGCCCAGGGATCTCGCACCGGAATTAGTGAGCCCTCGTAATGGAAATTCGATTCATGTCTTTGCACTTCCTGACTAGTTCTAAAAAACTTTTCGCTCTAACTGTATTTAGTTGCAGTCTGCTGATTGCACCAAACGTATTTGGTCAATCACTTCAGGATGGAGTATATACAGACTCCCAGGCCGAACGCGGCGCCGAGGAATACGCATCACGCTGCGCCTCATGCCATTCCGCAGATTTACGAGGTAATAGCAATTCACCCAGCCTTATTGGCTTAAGTTTTATGTTTATCTGGGAAGGTAAAAGCCTTGGAGAACTCTTCACCAAGATGAGCAATGAAATGCCAACTGAAGATCCTGGCAGTTTGTCTAAACAGAGTTATGCCGCCATTCTCGCTTACATTCTTAAATCTAACGAGTTCCCTGCAGGTGATATCGAGCTTGCATCGAATGCGAATGCGCTTGAGGAAATCCTAATCTCATCTCAGTAAACTAAGACTTGGGAAGACAATGGAGCATTTGAACACTACAAATTAGCTGAATTTATATGCAAACCATTGTGTTAAGTAAATGATTAACCGCAAATCCATTACATACTTCGTTGCAGCATTTGTTGCGATCGCGATAGGCTCGATTTGGTATCTATCAATTGAGTTACAGAGCAGCCAATTGCCCTATGAATATAATCAAACTGACCCTCTAGTTCAGAATGTACGCCGAAATGAATTTGAACTTCAAATTCCACCTCATTTAGTAGCTCACTTAAATGCCTCCGAAAATCACGGTCTATTTTGGATTTCGGATTTTGAAGTAAAATTTGCAGAAGCAATCCCTAAAGGATTGGCAATTGCGATACTGGAAGATCTTAGTCTTAGGCTCGACGGCAAGAGAATAAGATTTTTAGAAGCACGTAATCCTCAATTTTTTACTAATTCGTTCGCTGGCGAAGAAGTCACGCCAGACCTCCGAATCATGTTTTTAGATAGCCCAACACAGATCGGTGTTAGAACACCTCGGGTACTGAGAGATATGTATGGTAGCTCCAGCTCATTTACTGAACTGTACAATAGTCCTGACAACCAAACACTGCATATTCGTAGTGATTTAATTGAAATCTATAAAAAACAATTTGAACTGATTTTAGAAAATCCACGAGCCTATACGCAGCTTCAACAATTTACTGAAAACATTAGCAACTTAAAGCCAGAAGATGCTTCTATTCAATGGTATACAGATCTCGTATATCTACCTGAATCGATGTTTTCAGAATTTGAAGAAAGCTTGGCGAACTCTGACCCAGCGGAATTTGCAGCTGGTTGGTCATCAATGATAGAAGCAGATTATAAAAAAGTAAGTGCTTTGAATATTAGCCCTTTAACTAATCTATATACGGTAGAGGTAGAAAGATATGGTTTGGAGCAGAATCAACTGTATGCAGAATTTGAGCAAATAGGTACGAAAGACTATCCCGCGAGTTCGAATGCAGATATAAACGCTATCTATAGTAATGGTACCTGGAAATTAGTGTTCCCATTTTTTTAGCTTGGATTGTAAATAAATTTGCTTATTTGAGTTAATACTAATATTAACCAGGTTCCCGCAGCTGGAGTAATAAAAAGCACATTGAATTCAGTGTTAAACTATCTCTAATCCATTTCAGTTATTTTGGCAGCAGAAAAGTGAATATGCGTTTTGTATCCGGCATGCTAGCAGGATTCGTCGTCTGGTGGGCTGCGTTCTATGCCATTGGAGGAATCATTCTTTTGATTATTCCAGGGTTTCCCGAGGCTGGTAGGATTGCCGTTGACGAGAATGACTGGAGTCATTTCACGACCGTGATGCTACTGCCATTGATCGCCATGTATTTTGTAATTAATCCACTTGCCGGTTGGTTAACCGTTTTTATTTCAAAAAATCGACATTTAGTGTGGGCGACAATGGCCCCTCTGTTTCTTTACGCCGCTCATTCTCACCTCATTCGTTTGTGGGACAACTTGCCGAATTGGTACAACGTAGCAGTTGTCGTACTGATTCCCCCTTTAATGTATCTAGGAAGTAGATTGGCTAAATTAGAGCCGTCTGCAGAACAAACTTGATTGTCACCAAGTCCAAAATAGCGCTTTCGCTTTTCCTGTTTCCAGCTTTATCTTTCCTGATATTTTTCAACTGGGCACAATCCATTGCCAACGATCCAAGCTACCTAGATGCTGGAGCGGCAGTGCTTCAATATGTTCTTGTTTTTGGCACTACTGTTGGATGTAATTCCCCTGTGTTTTGGATACTGGGGCTAATCATTGCCTTGGGTTTTGTAATCTACGGCATGCTTAGAAGAAATCTTACCTCCTACCTACTTTTAAATTGCGCCTTGTTCGCAATTTTTTTAATCCCGATAATTCTCGCCGTAACCGGAACCTCTAGATTTTGCCTAAACTTTTTAGCTTAGCTAATAAATAGGCAATCAATTTTCGCTTAAAGCATTGTCCCCTTCGCTCCAGCCCTTTACTATCTAGAGCCTGCACCATGTACAAAATTTGGGGGATATATGGGTCGCTTTACTGCAATACTGCTGCTTCTTTCTTCTTTTATATACACAAATTCTTTTGCCCAGGATGAAGTTAAGGTCATCAGAGCAGGCCAGTTGCTGGATGTTGCCAGTGGCTCCATGCTTAGCAATCAAATTATCGTCGTTCGCAACAACATCATAGAGGCGGTAGGCGATGTCGGCAGGATTAACATTCCCGCCGGTGCTATCGAAATAGATCTCTCTAATTCAACCGTGCTTCCGGGACTTATGGATGCCCATGTCCACCTAACAAGTGATGCCTCAGTAAATGGTTACGATTCCCTGAGCCGTTCTGCCATTCGCAACGCCTTGTATGGATCTTATTCCGCAGGTCTCACTCTGCGGGCTGGTTTCACCACGGTTCGCAATGTGGGCGCGGCTGCATATGGCGATGTAGCCCTGCGCGATACGATTGGCGCCGGTGAAGTTTCTGGGCCACGCATGTTAGTCGCTGGTCAATCATTAGGTATTACCGGTGGCCACTGCGACAGTAATTTATTGCCGCCGGAATACGAATTCAGAGGCGGCGGTGTCGCCGATGGACCTTGGGCGGTGCGACAAAAGGTTCGGGAGAACAACAAATACGGCGCCAATCTTATTAAGTTTTGCGCGACCGGTGGTGTCATGTCCAAAGGAACTAATCCCGGCGCACAACAATTCACCCAGGAAGAGATGGATGCCATCGTCGACGAAGCACATGCCTTAGGAATGAAAGTCGCCGCCCATGCTCACGGTACCGAAGGTATAAAAGCTGCCATTCGAGCCGGTGTCGATTCGGTCGAGCATGCATCGATCCTGGATGACGAAGCAATTCAACTGGCGCTGGAAAACAACACGACATTAGTTATGGATGTCTACGTTTCCGATTACATTCTGGAAACTGGAGCCGAAGTTGGCATGCTGGAAGAATCATTGGCCAAGGAAAGAGAAGTCGGTGCCGTGCAGAGAGAAAGTTTCAGACGAGCCCATGCCGCGGGAGTAAACATCGTGTTTGGTTCAGATGCTGGCGTCTATCCACATGGTTTAAACGGCAGACAGTTCGCCAAGATGGTTGAATTTGGCATGACGCCGATGGAAGCAATTCAAGCTGCCACTATTAAAGCTGCAGAGTTACTTGGATTGGAAAATCAGGCGGGCGTTCTCAATGAAGGTACTTTTGCTGACTTGATTGCAGTCGAAGGCAACCCGTTGGAAAACGTCGCTGTATTAGAAAATGTTGGCTTCGTCATGAAAGAAGGCGAAGTGTTTTTAAATGAAATTTCAGATTAACAACCGAATGCACATCTTATGCTAAAAAAAATTCTTTGTTGCACAGCCTGTTTTCTCTTATGCGTCTATTCGATTACTGCGCTAAGCCAAACCAATGATCGACCTCGTGCCCGCGACATTGGTTTACAGGTTGGCATTTTTCCCACTGGCACTCATAACGCAATCACTGATGTAGACGGCGTATTAATCGGACACGAAACTAAAATTGAAGGCGATGATATCCGCACTGGTATTACTGCAATCATTCCTGCACCGGGAAATTTATATACCCACCCTATTCCCGCCTGGATTCATATCGGTAATGGCTATGGCAAATTAATTGGCGAAACCCAGGTAAGAGAGTTTGGTGAAATAGAAACACCTATTCTCTTAACCTGCACTCTTTGTGTCTGGAGTGCTGCTAATGCACTGAAGGAGTGGATCTACACCCAACCAGGAATGGGAGAACACACCGTCAATCCGGTCGTTGGCGAAACCAACGATTCCGTAGTAAACAACATGTGGGCCGATCCCATTCAACGGGAAGAAGTCTTTGCCGCCCTCAACAGCGCCGACAGCGGACCCGTGCAAGAAGGTAGTGTGGGTGCCGGCACTGGCACTCAAGCCTTCGCCTGGAAGGGCGGCATAGGCACCAGTTCCAGAGTGCTACCGGATGAACTCGGAGGCTATACCGTAGGCGTGCTGGTACAAACCAATTACGGCGGAATCATGAGTATTAATGGCGCACCGGTTGGCCGCGAACTTGGCACCTACCCTTATCGGGATTTAGTGCAAAACCAAAGTGATGAAGATCGTGAAGACGGTTCGATCATGATTGTCGTTGCTACCGATGCCCCGCTTAATGCTCGCAGCCTCGATCGCATCGGTCTGCGTGCCATCATGGGATTAGGACGCACTGGATCCTATGCCAGCAATGGCTCCGGCGATTATGTTATCGCCTTCTCGACTCATCCGGCGGTCAGAAAACCCAGAACCAGCATCGAGCCTGTCGCCACGGAAGAATTAGTCAATGCTGCCATGTCACCCCTATTTGCTGCCACAGCAGAGGCTACCGAAGAAGCAATCTACAACGCCATCTTGAAAGCCACCACGGTTTCCAGCAGTCGCGGTGAATTACGGGCGGTGCCAATCGATGAAGTTCGGGAAATTCTCGAAAAATACAACGCGTTGAATTGGCAGGAAAACATCGCCAATTAGTATTACATGCTCACAAATCTCTCCAACAGACTGACGCTAAGTGCCTATTTTTCTTCTGGAATTGTGATGGGATCGGAATAATTTCCCACAAACCCTAGGGCATTGCCTGAAGTAATAATCTAAACTTATCTAAATATTGAAACTGATAAGCGCCGGTCACGTCTTAAGTAATAGATGAAAGAGTCTAAATCAACACAGAACCGACGAGTTAAAAGGAGTTTGCCTGGATTAAAAGCAAGCCTCTGTTCTGTGCTGTTGTTCCTTTTAGGTACCACAGCAGTCTCCGCGCAAACCATTCCTGAACTCGAATCCCCTTCTTCCTTAAGCGGTGCCAGCACCTCTGCGAGATTCATGGCGGGAGCAAGAGTAGGCAGCGCCGACTTCAGTAATAATTTTCAGCATACCGACCTTATCGAATTGCAGATGGAAGTTGCGCCGGAAGCAGCTCATGTTGGCACTGCGGGCAACATCTATGCAGTCATTGTTGTTGGCGGCATCGCCTTAACCTTAAACACTAACAATGAATGGATTGCTTTCGACGGTACAGTCGAAGGTTTGGGCGGCGTACTAAATCTCTCGGCACTTAACAGCGCCAATAATGTGTCCGTTACCAATGTTGCAGAGTTGACTGATACATCAGGCGTCATCGCCAACAGCGGTGTAGTGAGCTATGCCCTTTATATCGCCTACGACACAGTCGCCAATCCAGATGAAATATATTACAGCGGTTTGCCTTTGCAATTTTCCGTAACAGTACCCAGTGGTGATGCCAGCGCTTTTCAAATTTTCGAAACATCAATCGATGATCCTGTTATTCAAGCGCGTTGCATCAACTGTCATGTTGAAGGTGGCATTGCTCGTGATGCTGGAATCGTATTCCAACGCACCGGTCCTGCTTCAACATTGAATAATTATCAGGTATTCGAAGATTTTATTGCCACCCGCAGCGATGCCAGAGATTACATCCTGACTAAAGCCAGCGGTGGCGATAATCACACTGGTGGCGTCCAACTACCAGTAGGTGGTGCCGACTACAATAATTTGGCTTCTTTTCTTGATGCCTTGATTTCTGGTGGCAGTGGCAGCACCAGTAATCCAGTGGATCTCTTTTTTCAGGGCGTTTCGGCACAGCCCTTAGAATCAACCCTACGTCGTGCCTCAATGATATTTGCCGGGCGCGCTCCAACCACTGCAGAATTATCAGCGGTTGCCAACGGCAATGAATCAACCTTAAGAAATTCTATTCGTAACCTGATGGATGGCGATGGCTTTCATGAATTCCTGTTAAATGGCGCCAATGACCGCCTGTTAGTGCGCGGTACCGCCGACGGTACCTTCCTCGATGGCGGCGGTGTATTTCCCAATTTTCTGAATACCAGAGTCGATCTTAATCTCGAAGCGCGAGAAAATGGTCAAACCTGGAACTTCGAGCTTGCATTACTAAACAATGCTACTGATCGTGGCCTCAAAGATTCACCTCTCGAACTCATCGCCCATGTTGTCGAAAATGAATTTCCCTATTCTCAAATTTTGACAGCGGATTACATGATGCTTAATCCCATGGCCAATTTTTCCGTGGACGGGACGGCAAGCTTTAACGATGATGAAGATCAGAGTGAATTCCAGCCAGGTAGGATGAATCGATACTATTCTTTTAGTGATTCCACTGAAGAGGAATTCGTAGATGAAATACAGCAAACCCGAATCATCGATCCTGGTAATGTGTTTTTCGATTTCCCCCATTCTGGTGTATTGAACACTCAGTCCTTCTTATTTCGGTATCCAACTACAGCAACCAATCGAAATCGGGCACGGGCCAGGTGGACCTTTTTCCATTTTCTCGACATAGATATCGAACGCTCAGCACAGCGTACTACTGATCCTGTAGCGCTAGCTGATACCAATAACCCAACTATGTTCAATGAGAACTGCACAGTTTGTCACGCAACTATGGATCCTGTTGCGGGGGCTTTCCAACTCTATGGTACTGAGGGGCATTATAGAACCGCATATAACGGCACAGATTCTCTCGACAATTTCTATAAATATCCTGAAGACGGCAGCATTTCGCCATACCAATTTGGTGATACCTGGTATAGAGACATGCGTGAACCGGGGATATTTGATCAGGATGCCCCAAGCTCTGGTAGCAGCATGCAGTGGTTGGCAGAACAGATCGTGCAGGAACCAGCGTTCGCTCGAGCTGCTGTTAAGTTCTGGTGGCCGGCAGTAATAGGCTCTGAAGCCCTGCGCCTACCGGAAGTCGAAGAAGATGCCACCTATCAAGCTCAATTGCTGGCCTATGATGCGCAGGCAGCCACTATTCAATCCCTGGCTGATGATTTTAGTGCAAATGGCATGAATCTAAAGGATGTGCTGGTAGAAATGGCAATGTCACTCTGGTTCCGTGCTGACAGTGTTAATACAGCATCGCTTTCTACCACCCAAATCGACGCACAAGAGATCGCCAGTTTGGGCAGCGAAACTCTCCTTACACCAGAACGGTTATCGCGTAAAACACGCGCGCTAACAGGCTATGGCTGGAATAGTGGCATTCGCTTTGACGACTATACTGTCGAGACAGGTCTAAGTTCAGAATATGCACTTTATTATGGCGGCATCGACTCTGCAGCGGTAACCAAGCGATCTACAGAAATGACTCCTTTAATGAGTACGGTTGCTACTACCCATGCGTTGGAATCCTCATGTCCCATCGTGCTCAAAGATTTTATTTTCAGCGACGGTTCCCGGCGACTGTTTAACGATATCAGCGAATACTTGACTCCTATTACTGAAGGAGTCGGTGAATTTACATTAGAGACTAATTCAACTCAGCAATTCTCAAACCAAAGCGTTGTTATCCCGCTTTCAACGGGCAGCAAAGTCGCGACTGTAAGCCTGAAAGATGGATTCTGTGACTGGGATGAAGAAACAGAATCCTGTACAACCGACACTTATTTATCTGTGCAGTCAATTGAGATTCGCCCTCCAGGTGCCAGCACTGGTACAGTAATTAATGCGCTGGAAAACTTCTCTACAGATAACGGATGCGCCTGGAACGATGGATCTGGTTCAGTGCATATGGCCGGTTCCTGTCAGATTGAAATTCCATTTAGCGCATCAGTAACAGGAGACCACACCATCGTTGCCAATGTGGCTGGAGTCGTTAACGGTACTGTAGTTGAAAATGCTGAAACAGTTGAAGTTGCAGTGGGAGTAAATACGACAGGAACAGCTGCCGCTTCATCGGCGCTCGGTGCAACTCAGATTCAAGAAAAACTTGTGGATTTGCATAGCCAATTATTAGGAAAATCCTACTCGGTTAATAGCCCAGAGATTCAACTTGCCTATGATCTGTACGTCGAATCCTGGCAAGAACGCGTGGACTCGGGCCAGGAAGGGTTTCTAATTTGGGACAATCAAGAGCAGTGTAACTGGTGGAACGATGCATTCTATTTCGAAGATCTGCCACTTAGTGGAGAGTCTCACGCAATTGCTTATGGGGAAAATGGCTATCCCTATTTTGAGCTCACCGAAAGCGCCGCAAATTTAGTCGTTAAAAATGCCGGCGACCCTTCCCACGCGATGGGAACCTGGGTCAGCGTTGTTACTTATTTGTTGTCTCACTACCACTATTTGTACGAGTAAAGCATGCAAAAAAGAGACTTCTTAAAAAAATTACTCATTGCCAGCGGCATGGCGAGCTTTCCCGCGCTTAACCATCCACTGCTTGCTCAGTCATCGTTTAATGGCAAGTTAGTCATGGCATTACAGCTCCAGGGCGGAGTTGATGTAACCGCGTTTTGTGATCCGAAAGAGAACCAATCAGGTGAGCCAGAAATAAACTGGTGGGCACGTAATGATGTAACTCGAAGTGCAGGTAATATTGACTACGCACCCTTTGCAGATAATCAAGCGTTTTTTGAAAATCACTTTCAGAACATGTTGGTCATTAATGGTGTAGATGCACAGACAAATTCTCACTCGGTAGGTGTGGTAAATAACTGGAGCGGCCGAAATTCAGAAGGCTATCCTTCCCTTACTGCACTATATGCAGCAATTAACGCTCCCGACCTACCTATGTCTTATTTGAACTTTGGCGGCTACGGGAACACTGCAAGTCTTATTCGTAGTACGCGAGTAGACGACGTCAGTCAGATTCAAAATATTATATTCCCCAATGAAGATCGATATGATTCAGCGGCAAGCTTTCGTACCGACAGTGATTGGCAGCGAATTCAGAATTATCAGGCTCAGTCCATTGATCTACTGAATCAGGAGTCCGGCCTACCCGCAGCGAATAGAAATAATCGTGAATTTTATCTGCAGGCATTGGAACGAGCAGAAGGCATCAAAGTATTTGGCAACATGATTCCTGACGAAGACTCCATACAGGAAGTACGTGAACTCGAGCAAAATCATTACAGTTCCTTGCACCAACAAATCCAGGTCAGTTTACTGGCATTTTCATCCGGAGTAGCCATTTGTTCCGGTCTTTATCAGGATGGCTTCGATTCCAATGAAAGCAACGATGCCGATCAGAGTGTATTGCTTAGTACCACAACTGACGCAATAGACTACCTCTGGAGTACCGCAGAAGAACTAGGTTTAGCAGATCGCATCGTCTTGGTTATCGGTTCCGATTTCGGCCGTACTCCTCATTATAATTCTGGAGAAGGAAAAGATCATTGGCCTATAGGTAGCTATATCGTGATGGAGAGAAATGCCTCTTACACTAATCAGGCATTTGGTGAAACTGATGGAGGCCACAATGCATTTTCTATTAACACCGAATCAGGACAGCGAGATGATGTTAATGGAGTGACAATTAAGCCGGCCCATGTTCATCTGGCACTGCGAAACTATCTAGGCATTAACAACAGCAGCCAGGCCAGCCAATTTCCTTTTAATAACACCGAAGATTTCAATTTCTTTGGCAGCTAACTTCCTCAATTAGTTTCTTCCCAGACACTACTTAGACCCCTGCAAAGACGAGAGCTGATGAGATACACTTAGCTCTCATTGTCCTTTTGAGGTCAACCCTCAATCGGCGTCCAAAAACAATAATAATGGGCTTCTAACATGAAAAAATCTCTCTGTCTGGCGCTTTTCTCTACTCTTATCTTTCTGGCTTCGGCAACTGCAAATGCTCAGCTATCAGACACTGCAGCCTGGGCCGCAACCGTACAAAACGATTTCAGAGTTACACCTGATATCACTTATCATCGCGCCAATGGCGTCGAATTGAAAATCGACGTCTATCAATCCCGTGATGCTGACGGACCCGCTCCGACGTTTATTTATTACCATGGCGGCGGTTGGGTTGGTGGCTCGAAGGAAGCCAATGTTCTTCGCCTGATTCCATATCTAGAGCAAGGCTGGGCGGCGGTAAATGTGCAGTATCGACTTGGCAATGTCTCGTTAGCACCAGCGGCAGTCGAGGACAGTCTTTGTGCTTTACGCTGGGTTGCACGTAATGCTGAACAATATGGCTTTGATACAGAAAAACTTGTGGTTTCTGGTAATTCCGCTGGCGGGCACCTCGCCTTAACAACCGGTATGATTCCCTCTGATGCTGGCCTCGATCGCCAGTGCCTGGGAGATGAAACTCCAGAAGTCGCAGCCATTGTGAATTGGTATGGCATCACCGATGTTGGTGATTTATTAGATGGTGTAAATCAGAAGAGTTATGCAGTGCGCTGGTTAGGCTCTCTGCCAAACATGCTCGACATAGCCCATCGTGTTTCGCCTCTTAGTTATATTCATTCTAACCTTCCACCGACTATTACTATCCACGGCGATGCCGATCCTGTTGTGCCTTACGATCATGCAGTGAAATTACATCGCGGCTTGGATCAAGTAGAAGTAGTCAATGCGTTAGTAACAATACCCAATGGTTTACACGGTGGCTTTCCAGCCGATGAAATGTTGAGAGCCTACGGTTCGATTTTTTCATTTCTTGATTCGAACGTCGTTAATTAGTTAAGAACATCAAGAGCAAATGGAAATATTGGTTTATCAGGAAGTTCTGTCGCAACTTTTTGCTTGCATTTTAGTACTCGCTCTCGCGACAGGATTCTGGGTAAGTTACTTAAATTCGCGCAAACGCTATCTATCTATAATAGCGCTCGCGGCCATCGTTGAAGCATCACGCCTGCTTCCAGATTCGATTCTGGTTTATTATCCTGATAATGTCATTGCGCTATTTGGAAACTTATTACTGCAGTTTTTGGGTACCGCATTTCTCGTCTATGCACTATTTGTAGCTAACCACAGAAGCCGACAGTACCAACGAAATGTTTTGACCAGCCTTGGCAAAATATTCATAGTTTCTGTTGGTTATCTGTTTACCCAAGTCGAATATTCTCAGCCTTCGCTTGATGCCTTCATAAGTGTATTGGCCGTTTTATCGGCAACCGCAATTCTGATATGGGAAGGATGGCGCTTCAATACAAACATAAGTGCTAGCCGAATCCTCTTTTCTCTTTCGGCTATGAGCTTGTTCGTGCTACGGGCGGTGCAACCCTCAATGCCAATAGACGAATTGTTTCTGGCAATCTATTACATGGAGCTGATTGCCTATCCAATAATCATTGTTTCCCTGATGCTGGCTGAAGTTGAAAACACCAATAGAAGAATCAATGATTTGTTGGCTGAAAAGGCGCAATCAGAAGCAGATTTAAAATTTATCGTAAACAACACCCTGGATATTATCCTGGTCAGTGACGAAGTCGGTTTGCTGCAATCCTGGAGCCAGAAAGCACAGGAAAAGTTTGGCTACACAGAAGATCAGGCTATCGGCAAGATTCACATGGATGAACTGTTTATCGGCGATCCGATCGCTGTAACTGAGAATAGTGACCTGAATTACAAAGCAAAAATTGAAAGCATGGACGGATCTCAATTTGAAGTTGACGTTCGCATGCAGACCGTTGCCCAGAAAGGTGAGATCTATAGTATTTATGTACTAAGGGAAACCACGATAAATCCAACGGAAGGTATACTACAGAACTTATTGGACGCTGAAGAAAAAGAAACGGTAGTTGAGTAGGAACTTACTATGAATAAATTTAGAGTCTTACTTCTATTAACTTATTGTACTGCAATAGTTACGAGCTGCAGTGATCAATCATCTGAGTCAGAATCGGAATTAGCCAATGCCGAATGGCATCACCATGGCGGCGATCACTTCTCCTCAAAATATGCGCCATTCGAGCAGATTAATGGCGACAATTTCGACCAACTGGAAGTTGCCTGGCGCTGGCAGTCTGCTGACCTGCGCATTCCTGAAGATATGCTCTATCCCAGTGGGGATTACCGGGCGACACCGCTTTATATCAATGGAATCATTTACACCAATACCAATCACGGTCAGGTAGTCGCATTGGATCCAATATCCGGTGAAGAACTTTGGCTATTCGATCCTGAAAGCTACCGATTTGGACCGCCAAATTTTTCGCCGGTGCAGACTCGTGGTATCGAGTATTGGACCGATGGCGAAGTAGAGAGAATTTTCCTTGCAACTCTCGGCAAGCAATTGGTCTCAATCGATATCCACACTGGCCAGCCCGATCCTGAATTTGGCGACAACGGCTATGTCGATTTGAAACAAGATCTGGGACGTCTCGAATTTGAGATGAATAACATTACCCATGGTGCACCACCTATTGCTGTGGGCAATTCAGTCATCGTTGGCTCAAAGATATTCGATTACAGCATGAATAACCGCGCCCCACCGGGGCATGTGCGTGCTTACGATACCCGCAGCGGTGAGTTTAAGTGGCGTTTCAATACGATTCCCCAGCCAGGCGAGGAATTTAACGAGACCTGGGAAAACGGATCCTGGGCGATTGCAGGTAATACCAATGTCTGGACCTATATGTCCGCAGACGATGAACTTGGAATGGTTTATCTGCCAACCTCTACTCCAACGAACGACTACTGGGGCGGTTATCGCTTAGGCGAAAATCTTTATGCCGAAAGTATCGTGGCGTTGAATGCCGAAACCGGTGAGCGAGTTTGGCATTTTCAAACGGTGCATCATGGACTTTGGGATTACGATATTGCATCGGCACCGAACTTAATCGACATCTCGGTTGATGGCGAACCGATAAAAGCCATTGCCCAGGTTTCAAAGACCGGTTTTACCTATGTATTCAACAGAGAAACAGGTGAACCAGTTTGGCCAATCGAAGAAGTCGCGGTCCCACCTTCCACAGTTCCAGATGAGAGAGCACATCCAACCCAACCAATTCCAACTCGTCCTGCTCCTTTTGAACAAATTGGTGCTACCGAGGATGACTTAATTGACTTCACACCGGAGTTAAGAGAAGCAGCGCTGGAAATTGCCAGCAATTTCGTTCTTGGCGACATATTCACCCCACCGATCGTACAAGGGCAGGATGGTAAGTCATCCACCTACGTTGTACCTGGAGCAGGTGGTGGCGCGAACTTTCCTGGTGCCTCAATGGATCCGGAAACACAAACCATTTACATTCCGTCTGTGACTAGACCCACCGGTATGGCATTGGTAGAGCCACCGGACGGCACCTCTGACTGGCCTTACGTTATTCGCTATGACCGAACCCAGGGCCCGGAAGGTTTGCCGTTATTGAAACCGCCTTATCGCCGAATTACAGCTATCGATTTAAATACCGGAGAGCATGTTTGGCAAGTTCCACTCGGTAAGGGTCCAACTGATCACCCCGCCATTGCCCATTTGAATCTCGGCGATATGGGTACAGTATTTAATGACGTGGTAGCAGAAGGCGGCGTACTCGTCACCAAATCTCTGGTAGTCTCTTATCTGGCTTCTAAAGATGAGATTGGACCGGAAGAAACAGGATCTATCCTTGTGGCGTTTAACAAGGTAACCGGCGCAAAAGAAGGCGAATTAGTTGTCGATCAACGCCTGCATGGACCGATCATGAGTTACCAGCACGCTGGCAAGCAATATATCGCCGTTGCAGGTGGAGGACGCGATAGTGATGACGAACTACTGGTCTTTGCACTGCCCGATTCATCGGGTGAATAACTCGAGAACATGAAGAAAAGATACTTTCTTACGGAGTAATTTATGAAATCATTTAGAATTCGATTCAGGAGGAAGGCTCTTGGCATACTGGCAATTGGCGCCATTGCAGCAGTCGTACTTTCTGTTAGGGATGGCGGTTTCTGGTCTGAGATTTCCGCACAGCAAACTGATTATTCTGACGAGAAGGTGGTACATCTATTAGATGAACCTCGCCATCGCACGGTTCACAATGAAGGCAATCTGTACTTGCTGGATGTGCAAGTAAATCCTGGTGATACTTCCTTCGCTCACGTCCATGACCAACCGATTCTCCTAACCACAATCAGAACTGGCGCAGGCCCGGCCAATGGACCCGTTCGGGCCATACCTGAATACTACTCTGAACCAATAACCCACAAAGTCTCAAATGATGGGCCTGGGCTGTTACGTATCATTGCTTTTGTTAATGGTGGTGATGGAGTCGAAGGCAACGCCGACGCACCCTCTGGCATGAGTGGAGACCCAGACGTATACAACCCCTGGTTTCGTTCTTACAGACTCGAACTAGGTCCGGGTGAACAAACAGAATTACAAACCCATGACAATCACACCGTCGTGGTGCAAGGCTCTGCTGGCTTAGTCCATGTAACGCGAGACGATGGACTTACACGCGAGCTAGATGCGGCCGGCGAATGGGAGTGGCGTACACCGGGATCTTCTTTCCTGGTTCGCAACATGGGAAATGCACCGGTAATCGTCGCAATAAACGAAGGCAGAGAATAAAAGTCGAAAATTTAGAACCCGGCCTCTTTTCGTGAATAAGAAGTGGTCGGGTTTTTTGTGTCTGGCGTATTACCAAAAAGAGGGCTGAATCATTAACGAAGTAATATTCCAGTGGGTAGACTCGAACTTAGGTCTCGCGATCTTTTTAATACCGTTATTTGCCTTTGCCGAGGCCTGCATCGGCATAGGTCTGTTTATTTCTGGAATTTTTTTAGTCGCAATTGCATCTATCGTACTAGATCAAGAAATAGCTGGTTTACCAGTCATTGCGACACTAGCTTTCTTTGGCGCTCTAGCTGGAGATCATGTTGGTTTTTATGTAGGGCGATGGAGCGGCCCTCACTTTCATCATTTGTCGTTTGTCGAAAAACATAGAGAATCTTTCGATAAAGCTGAAAGGCTGATTCGCTACTATGGTCCGTTCGCGGTTTTTATCGGACGATTTATTCCTGCAATTCGCAGCATTATTCCAGCGCTGTTAGGAATAACGGAATTTGAAAAGATAAAGTTTTCTATTCTCGATTGTTTGGCCTGTTTGCTGTGGTCAATTGCCTTAGCAGCAATCGTTTATGGCATTGATAATATTTTTTAGGCAGCAAGGTGATCGCTGATTACTCTTACGAATCCAGGTCCGTATTTTTCCAACTTGCGTTCGCCTACTCCATTTAATAATTCAAACTCCTCCATGTTTTGCGGCATGCGCAGGCACATTTCCTGCAAGGTGGAATCGTGAAATACGACATAGGGAGGAACTCCCATCTCTTCGGCAAACTGACGTCGGCAATCACGCAGTGCTTCCCATAAGGCCACATCAACTTCCGGTGCGAGTCGGGTTTTGGTTTGTTGTTTCGCAGTTTTAACTTTGCTGTCTTTTCTTAAGGCAATTGTTTCTTCGCTACGCAACAGCGGTCGGCATTTTTCTTCAAGGCGCAAGGCACCAAAGCGTTCCAGATCAACACTCATATAACCCCGCGCTACCAGCTGTCGGAACACTGATCGCCACTGGTTTTTATCAATCTCTTTCCCAATTCCGTAGACGGGCAAATGCTGATGTCCGAACTGAAATATTTTGTCCGTGTCGGTGCCCAACATCACATCGATTAGATGATTAACACCGAAGCGTTGTTCTGTACGAAATGCAACGCTAAGAGCCATACGAGCAGCCTCGGTGCCGTCCCAAGTTTCTGGCGGTTCCAGACAGGTGTCGCAATTACCACAAGGTTCCGGCAGCGCCTCACCGAAATAATCCAGTAATGCCTGGCGGCGACAACTGGTTATTTCACAAAGTCCTAGCATGGCATTGAGCCGATGCTGTTCGGCCCGTTTGTGAGCCTCACTGCCTTCTGATGAATCCATCATTTGCCTCAGTTTGATGACGTCTTGCAAGCCGTAAATCATCCAGGCATCGGCAGGCTCACCATCGCGACCCGCCCGCCCTGTTTCCTGGTAGTAGGATTCGACAGTCTTCGGTAAATCAAGATGGGCAACGAAGCGAACGTCCGGTTTGTCGATGCCCATACCAAAAGCGATGGTGGCAACGATAATCACACTTTCTTCGCGCAGGAATTGCTCCTGGTGCCTGGCCCGTGACTCATTGCTCATACCGGCATGATAAGGAAAGGCGTTAAATCCTTGTTCGCTTAGCCAATGCGCTATGTCTTCAGTTTTTTTCCGGGATAAGCAATAAACGATACCGGCATCATGCAGATGTTCGTTTTTTAAAAATTTCAGCAATTGCTGTTTGGCGTTTTGCTTTAGAGCAATTCGATAGCGAATATTCGGTCGATCGAATCCTGCAATAAATTGCTCAGCTTTTTGCAGCTGCAATCGCTCGCTAATCTCCTGTCTGGTACGATCATCGGCCGTCGCGGTTAACGCTATGCGTGGCACGGCTGGAAAAAGCTCATGGAGTAGACTGAGCTGCAGGTAGTCCGCGCGAAAGTCATGACCCCATTGCGAAACACAATGGGCTTCATCAATTGCAAACAGTGCAATATCAATCTCCCTGAGCAACTGCAATGTTCTAGCCTGGGTCAATCGCTCCGGTGCTATATAGAGAAGATCGAGTTCGTCTGCCCGTAGTTGTTGCTCAATAGCATCGGCTTCAAGGGCTGATAGCGTGGAGTTTAGAAACGCAGCCTCAATGCCCAGCAGCTCAAGCGCACTGACCTGATCTTGCATCAGCGCAATAAGCGGCGAGATCACTACGCCACAACCCGATCGAATAAGTGCTGGAATCTGATAGCACAGGGATTTACCACCACCGGTAGGCATTAGTACCAGCGCGCCACCGCCGGCAACTAGCGTATCGATAATTTGATCCTGAGGCGGGCGAAAATCAGAATAGCCGAAGACTTGTTGCAGGATTTGTTGGGAATTACTCATCGCGGGCGAAGTATAGCTATTGCCAGTGCTGAGCACCTAATTTTTCAGAGATTACTACTGCCACTGAAAATCGCTTTAGAGCTCCCGATTCTGCACGCATTCCAATGCATCTTGTTACAAAAAAGCGTCACATTGACTCATTTAAACCACCAGCACTCAACAGCACGTTGCACTTGGCAATTCCCTTGCATATGCTATGTCCCACAAAAGCAATTAGGCTTGAGAGAGGCTTGGTTATGGCATATTCATTGATCGGCAAAGACTTCACCCCGCCTGATGTCCATGGCAAGGTTACCGGCAAGGCGAAATATGCCGAAGATTTTAAAGTCGACGGTATGCTCTATGCCCGCCTGTTAACCAGCCCAATTCCCCACGCTCGCATAGTGCGCCTGGATGTTTCAGCGGCACTGCAGATGGAAGGCGTGATCGCGATCTTAACCGCGGACGATGTGCCGCAAATGCCCAATCTTGGCAATCCCATTCTTACCAATGAGCCGGCTTACGTTGGTGATCCTATACTGGCAGTCGCTGCGGTGGACGAACAAACAGCAGAAGATGCAATCGAAGCGATAAATTTTGATTTCGAACCACTGCCGTTTGTGGTTGATCCGCTTACTAGCTTAAAACCCGGTGGACCCCACGCACGCACTCAGGGCAATGTTGGTAACGCGACGATGCAGGATGATTTTCGTTCCGTTCACTGGAGCGATGATGAATTTGCTTCACTCAACAACGGTGAAATGCCCCAGGGCGAAGCAGCACGCGAATGGACCGTAGGCGATTTAGAGGCCGGCTTCGCAGCCGCAGATTACATAATCGATGAAAGTTTCGTCACCGCCAGTTTTTCTCATAATTCCATGGAACCACGCTCGGCAATGGCGTATTGGGAAAATGGAAAGTGTTTTCTTTACGGTTCCAGTCAGAGTCAGAGTTTTCCAGTACCCGCATTAGCTGGCTACATCGGCATTGATCCTGCTGATTTGGTATTTGTAGCAGAATTTTGTGGCGGCGGTTTTGGCTCTAAAGGTGGCGCCTACCCCGCTATGTCGATACCTGCCCACATGTCTCGCCTGACTGGCCGTCCTGTGATGATGCGCGTAAGCCGAGAAGAAGAATACTACATTGGCTCCGCCCGGCATGGATTTCAGGGTCGGGCAAAAATGGGTTTTAGAGATGATGGCCGCCTCACCGCCGTTGATCTTTACGTGGTGCAAGACAATGGTGCCAATTCCGGATTTTCTGACTGGCTCTCCGCCGGTGATGCTGTATCTCTGGTGTATCAACCGGAAGCGATGCGCTTTCGCGGAATACCCGTATTTACCAACACGCCATTAAAAGGTCCACAACGGGGACCAGGGCAAAACCAAATTCACTCTGCCATAGAACCACTGTTAGATAAAGCTGCGCGAGAGTTAAATCTGGACCCACTAACAATTCGTAAGATCAATGCCCCACTGTCTGAAGACACCTACGGCGCTAACTCAAGTTCATTAACCAGTTCTCACTTATCCGAAGCCTTAGCCATTGGCGCAGAGCAATTCGACTGGGAAAGCAAACGTGCACAAAGCGGCCAACGCAATGGCAGCAAAGTAATAGGAGTCGGTCTTGGTCAGGCTTATCATTCCGCCGGCAGCAACGGCTTCGACGGATTAGTGCGGATTACTCCCGAAGGTAAATTGCACATCCATACCGGCGTTGGCAACCTCGGCACTTATTCCCATACCGGCACCTCAAGAGTTGCTGCCGAAGTGCTGAAGTGCAACTGGGATAACTGCGTCATTGAAAGGGGCGATAGTAGAAAACATCTCCCGTGGAATTTCGGTCAGTTTGGATCCAATACCTCATTCACCATGACTCGAACCAATTATGTTGCAGCCATGGATGCCCTGGACAAATTACTTGAGATCGCTGCCATTGAGTTAGGAGGATCTACTGCAGACTACGATATTGGCGACGAACGTGTATTCCGCAAAGAAGATCCTTCGGTGTTTATCACTTATGCCGATGCGGCTACTAAAGCCATAGAGCTGGGTGGCAAATATTCTGGTCAGAATGTACCGGAAGATATCAATGCAATGACCAGTCGCTCGGTTGCGGGACTCGCAGGAACAGGTCTTATCGGTGTGGCAAAAGACAACCTGGAAAAAGAAGGAACCGTACCGGCTTTATCAGCAGGATTTATTCAAATTGAACTGGACTTGGAAACCGGTAAATACGAGATATTAGATTATCTGGGTGTAGCCGATTGCGGCACGGTCTTGCATCCACGGGGTTTGGAAATTCAAGTGAAGAGTGCTGCCGTAATGGGATTCGGCATGGCAGGCTTCGAGCGTCATGCCTATGACCCGCAGAATGGATTGCCATCTGCTACTGGACTCCACAATGCAAAACTACCGACCTATCTCGATGTTCCTTCTCCTATGGACTGGGCCGCGACCGATATCCCCGATCCACAGAATCCAGTTGGCGTTAAGGGTGTGGGCGAACCTATTCAAGGATGCGCAGCGGCTGCGCTACTCTGCGCAATATCCGATGCATTAGAGGGACACATTTTTAATCGCGTGCCAGTAACTGCGGACATGATCGTCAATGTCACTAGTGGCAGAGAACAGTCGCAGAGCCCATTGTCTACGAACACCACATAGTAATCATTTCTTTCTAAGTCGCTGTCTCACAAAGTTATTAGACGTGGATCTGGTGTTCAATTGCGTGACCGTCGCCCGCAGGGAGCGGGCGCCGAGCCTACAGGGATGTATTTACGGCGCGTCACGGAAATGAATGCCAGATCCATGTCGGTCACTGAACAATCCCGTTGGGCAGCTCATTCTTCTGGCACGTTAAATACTTCAACCATGTAATTCTGGTAAGGACCTTCCACCAGAAAATTGTTGAATATTTCATGGAGCAAATTAATTGAAGTTTTTGCGGCTTCGCCAGCATCACCAGCATCAAATCCAATCTTAATCGATAAATTTTCCGACCGATTCTTACACTGAAATGAAAAACGCTCACTGTCTAAGCGCCGATGACTGGGAAGGGAATCAGCGCAACGTTCAACTAAGAAATCTCGAAATGCTTTGTCCATGTCGGAGCGGTAAGGAACCGCAGGCAGCACATCTTTTAATTCCAATTCACACTTATCGGTATTCAGCCGCAGATGAAAGGGTTTTTCTGCTAGCCAGTTAAACCGATACTCAGCACTACTACCATTTGGTTCTCGAGCGCTGAAATTTTGAAAAATCCCACGATCCGCATAGCTCTGCAGTTCAGCTTTCACATTGGCGAAGACGGCACTCATCTCTACTAGCGGGCTAATTCACCAGCCTATTTATAATAAGCCAGTGCGCCTGGTGCGAAATGTCGCGGCATCGACGGCGGATACTGGTTGGTCCAGAATTCCTTCTTACCCTGGCAATTAATCAGAGTAGAGATTCCTTCGTCAGAAGCCAGCTTGTAGGCGCGCTCCAAGGCCGGCGTCATCTGCTCCGGACTCGTTACGTATTCGCCGTTACAACCGAGTGCTTCTGCAATTTTTTCGTAACGTAAATTTTCCTGGAACAAATACATGTGTTGAGCACGAACTGCGCCGCGACCACCACCGGAAGTCCATACCCCCCAGGCGTTGTTGTTATACACAATCATGATTGCTGGAATTCGGTATTTACCTAGTGTATCGAATTCCATGATTGAATAGGCCGCTCCAGCATCACCAGTAATGCCAACAACGGGGGCACCTTTATAGGGTGCCTGAGGTCCCACTCCATTCTGTACTGCGGCGCCAACTCCTACTGTGTAACCAATATCGGGACCGATTGCACCGTATTGATAGGCTCCATTACAAATCTGGCCGGGACGAAAGGCGCGTAAATAGCGGCGTGTATAGCGTCCGATACCGTATCCTCCGGATACCACCGTAGTCTGATCCGGCGCTATATCACCGTCGTACAAAAAGTCGTGCAGATGTTTACCGATTACCGCGGGATGAATGGATTCTGTGTCGGCGCTGTATTGCAAACCCAGGTTATAGTACTCATCACTCTGATCATCAAAGGCTTTGCGTGCTGCCGCCAACTCATCACGCCAACCCTGTCGATTGCGGGAAGGCAATGCGTCTTCCAATGCCTCCAGTGCAGCTTTTTCTGAACTGACTATGCCGAGATCGATGGGTACATTGCGGCCAATGTCGGTGGCATCAGGATCGATGCGTATCCACTTGGCATCAGGACCGAATGCGAACTCGCCAATGGAAGGCATACAATACTGACCTACCAGAATGACCAGGTCGGCACTGCGCACTGCATCCAGCCCGGTGCTTGCAGACAATTCGTGACCATCGGAAAAATGGCCACGCATAGGCGCAGACTCGGTAACGGCAATGTCGTTCTTTTCCGCCACTCTTAACAATGCTTCCCAGGCCTTGTCATAAAACACACCGGTGCTGGCGACAATCATCGGTCGCTCAGCTCTCTGAATCATTTCTACGGCGGCGGTGATATCAGCCGGATTTGGGTGCGCTTTCGATTCCGTGCGATAGCGAGTCTTATCGTAGTAGTACTGCAGCTCCCCCGGCTCTTCGAAGCGTGCGCGAGAAATTTCCCCAGGGAAATCCAGGTGTACAGGTTTTGGTACTCCGGTTTTCAGTTGTCGAAAGGCGTAGGCAGAATACTCGTAGATTCGATTCGGTGTGATTAGCCGTTTGCCCCATTTCTTCAGGCCATCGGTCTGGGATTGTTGATAGGCAGTCTGAATCCCATGTTCGGTGTCGTCTTCGCCGATGGTCTTATTGCTAGCTATAACCAATAAGGGCGTACGCGAAGAGTTTGCGGCACCAATATTCATGATCATATTAGTGAAACCTGGCCCCTCTGTGCCCGACGTCGCCGCGATCTCTCCGGTGACCCGAGAAAAGCCATCTGCAGCTGAAGTCATATTGCCTTCACCGCGCCCACCGTAGGATGGAATCCCTTCTGCGGCGATAGCGTTAATCATATTGTAATTGCCTGGGCAGCAGAAAAATCCGGCGACACCTTCGTCACTCATAAACTTTGCGAACACTTCCGCGCCAGTCATTGGAAAGTTAGCCGGTTTTGCCGCTTCCGCTAGAGTACGAGGAATCTCTTCGGGAATCTTGATATCCACCGCATCTGCCGGATGCGCTTCACTGGATTCTGACTGCAACATTGCTGCTGCGCCCGCTCCAGCTAAAGCCGTTCCTTTAATAAAGTTGCGCCGAGAAACGACTTTTTCATTTTCGGCATTTTCCTTAGTTGTTTTTTCTTGTTGAGGTTGTTTCTTCTGCTTGGCCATAAGGGTTTCCTCAATATTTATTCTTTTGTGGGTCTCGTTTCTTCGGGTCCGATGTTTAATACGTGGGCAACTATTTGCCAAATTGTTTCATCTTCCAGGGTGTCTTCGAACGGCGGCATTTCCAATCCAGCCCCAAACTTAATACTGCGAAAAATATGCAGAGGCGTGGTTCCGTAGTACCAGGTATCTGGCGCGGTTAAATCCGCCGCGATAAAGTCGATGTTGGCGAGCGCTCTGCCATCAGCGTCGTGGCATTGCTGACAATTAATAAGGTAAAAGCTTTTACCTCGTTCAGCGCCAGACTTGGAATCGGCGATAGGATCTGGCTCAGTTGGCATTCCTTCCTGAGCAGAAATAGCAGTTAAATGAGCACTGCCAAATAGCAGCGCTAAGATTGTGGCAATTTGTGAATATCGCGATCTCATTATTGTTCGATATCTCTCGATTTCGGGACTTATCACCTGCTGTAGTTTATGAGGATTTGGTGGGCTAAACCAGTTACTTTGTGCGACTAGTGACTGCAATCCAGAAGCCCGGTGAAATATTCTGCGAAACCTCGTAATTAGTGCGCTGAAGAGCCCTAGAATATGTAAATCAGGGCGCTTTTTTGCGTCAGACCAGCCCAATCGGTGATAGACTGAAGCGACGCTGAACAACTAAAGCTATAAAAACAAAGACTTGGAGCGCCGCACCCTGCTATGAAGATCCTAATGATCTATCCACAGATCGATGCCCCTCTGGGCACCAATCACGGCATTGCCTCTTTGGCTGGTGTGCTACACGCGAATGATCACGAACTGGATTTGATGCATGTGTCTGAAAAATACCAGCCGGTTCCTTCAAGCGAAGATCTAATCGAATACATTCGCGAAACAAATCCAGGCATGGTTGGATTCTCGGTCATGTCCCAGCAGTACGAATGGGTCGAAGAAAAAAGCAAAGACATTCGCCGGGAAATGCCTGAACTGGTTCAAGTAATCGGCGGCGTACATTGCACCATGGTGCCTGACGATGTGCATAAATCGAAACTGTTCGACTACGTTTGCGTAGGTGAAGGAGATTGGGCTTTATTAGAATTAATGGATGCATTAGAGAAAGGTGACACTCCCCATACTCTCGCCAACTTCAGATCATGGATGGGCGGTGTTCCAGTATCTAACCCGGTTGCACCTTTCCCAGATTTAGATGAGTTGCCACCCCTGGATTATGACGTTTTCGATATGCAGGCAGTCATGAAAGAAACCCGCGGTTGGATGGGCATACTCACTTCGCGCGGCTGCCCTTACAAATGTACTTATTGCTTTAATATCGAGATTGTCGATCAATATATCGAAGATGGCGCGGCAAAAAACGTAAAAGATTTTCTCCGTCATTTCCCGGTCGATGTGATGATGGATGATCTCAAAAAACTGGTAAGAGAAAATCCGGAGATTAATACTTTTATCTTTGATGACGACCTGTTTACGCTAAACACCGACTACGTCATAGAATTTTGTGAAGCCTACAAAGCGCATAAGGTGGGCATTCCTTTTGTTGTAAACGGCCATGTAAATTGTTTCGATGAGCGCGCTGCGAAAGCATTGAAAGAAGCTGGCTGTATTATTGTTAAATTCGGCTTGGAGTCAGGTTCACCAAGGGTGCGCCGCGAAGTTTTAAAACGCTATATGAAAAATGCGCAGATAGAACACTCTTTCTATTCTGCCCATGCCTACGATCTCCATAGTTCTGCCTTTATTATGTTTGGCCTGCCATATGAATCTCGAGAAGAGATCATGGAGACCATTGAACTCTGCGCCAAAGTAAAGATGGGGCGCTTCCGTTGGGCATTGTTTTTCCCCTTTAAAGGTACTGCCGGTTATGAAATCGCTAAGCCACTGATCGATGAATCTAAAATGGCAGGTAAAGGTAATTATTTCGATGGATCCTGTTTGAATTTCGGCGAGGACCACGATCTGTTCCTCGATAAGTTAGCCAAGCTGTGTAATTGGTATGTGAATGCCGAGACTGATTGGGAATGTGCACCTATCTACCGTAGGCTAGTGGAAAAAGTTGAAGCCATGGACCGCGATACCTGGCTACAAGAATACGAAGATCTGGTTGCCTACGATCGTGACTTATCCGAACAGTTAATGGCAGAAGATAAGATTCACTACACGATTCGTTATTCGAATGTCATGGGTGTGCGCTCAGATTACATTAAGCAAGAGCGTGAGCAGATGGCAACTGGCCAGAAAAAAGAAGCAGTCGCTTACACACTCGATCAAAGTTAGTCGCAAGAATAAGTTCCAACACTATGCTGCCGGCAATACAGTCTATTGATAGTCTGGTAGTTCGCTGCCCTAACTGGGTCGGCGACATCGTCATGGCGACCCCGGTTTTTCAATGCTTACGGCAAAACTTCCCCCACGCTACGATTACCGCACTGGTTCGGCCCTATGCCAAAGGAATATTGGAAGACAGCCCCTGGTTTAATTTTGTCGTGGATTGTCAGGATAAAAACATAAAAGGCCTCAGAGTAATTCGTGATTCCTTCGCTCGCACGAAACCGCAAATGGGATTGCTGCTGCCCAATACCACACACTCCTATCTGACTTTTAAGTTTGCTGGCGTCCCACAGGTGTATGGCTATCGCAGAAATCTGCGCAAATGTTTTCTCAATGGTCCCAGCCCAATTAAAGAAGCCGGCAAGTTTAAACCAATGCGCATGCAGGATTACTATTTGGAACTTTGTCGATTCCTGGACCTAAAACTTCCAGACAATCCCAAACCGAAACTTTACATATCAGATCAATTGCAACAAAAAGCTAATGCTCGTCTCCACAGTTATGGCATACAGCCTAGCGACTTAGTGATTGGCCTGAATCCTGGAGCCAGTTTCGGCTCTTCAAAATGCTGGCCACCCGAACACTTTAGTGCTCTGGCTGAAAAACTTCATAAGAAGTACGGCTGCAAGTTGTTATTGCTGGCAGGACCTGGAGAAGAAGGAATTGCGGAAGCCATTGTCGAATCTTGTTCAGTCGACATAATCAATACTTCCCGGGATAAAATCGATTTGGCAGAATTGAAACCACTAGTTAAACGCTGTAATTTACTGATCACAAACGATACCGGGCCCCGTCACTATGCAGTGGCATTTGATATTCCTCATATCGTTTTAATGGGCCCTACAAACCCAATCTACACCAAGAGAAATCTGGAACACTCTGTAGTCATGCAAAAGGATTTAGCTTGTATCCCCTGCCATAAGAAAACCTGTCCGCTTGGTCATCATGCTTGCATGCGCGAGCTTATGCCCACCGATGTGTTTGAGGCCTGTATCTCGACGTTAAACGGGATCGCAAGTTGAAGTTGAATTACTACCAGGAGCGATGGCAGGATTTAAAAGACGGCGCAAATCCGGATTTAATCGAATCCCTTTCAAAGCGTGTTGCTTCTAGATTTATCGATCGTTACTACTACAGTGATGAATACAATCGTGAGCTTATTCACCTACTCTGTGAAATGGCTACTCATTTCGAAGATGATTCACTTAATCAAATCGCTGCCCGTACTTTATTTGGTACCGTAATCGAACGTCTTTGTGACGACTTCGAAGAATTACAAACCGAAACCTATAATCGCCTGATATGCCAGGTTGTCAATTTCCTGTGCCAATTACCAGAAGGTAGTGATATAGAATCTGAACTCTATTCCTTTCATCTGCGCACAGAGGAACAGCTTTATCAACGCATCGAATCTATTCGCTTAACACCAGACCGTCGCCTTCCTGCTAACGTTCACCCGAAGAAAATTCTTATTCTTTCACGCGTCACAATTGGTGCCGATGTCGCTATAACCTCTGTGATCTGTCAACGAGTTGCCCAGTTTTATCCCCAGGCTCAGGTGGTCGTAGTGGGCAACGCGAAGCTTAAACAAATTTTTGCGGACGAATCCAATATCCAGGTGCATGAGCTGAATTATGCGCGCCGTGGAGGTTTGTTGGAAAAATTTCAGGCTTGGTTGCAGCTTCTGGCGGAAGTCAGAGCGCTTATTGCACATCTGTCACCGGCAGAATTTTTAATTCTGGATCCTGACTCACGCCTGACCCAGCTAGGTGTGCTACCACTGGTTCCTTTGCAGAACTATCGCTTCTTTAACTCTCGAAGCAAGAAAGGTTCGTCCAAGCAAGCATCAATGGCGCAGCTTACAAACCTATGGCTGGACAATATCTTGGGCACTAAAGATTTTCGCTACCCAAAAGTATGGGCAGGAAATTCGAACTTGCAAGCTGTTGAAAAATTTCGTTCAGTTGCAGACACTGATGGCGATCGCACATTTATAACAATTAATTTAGGCGTTGGCGGCAACGAGCGTAAGCGAGTTCCCGGTAGCTTTGAACAAAACCTACTAGTAACTTTATTGCAAGATTCCAACACCAGTGTCTTACTCGATTTAGGTGCGGGAGATGCGGAGCGAGCGCAAACTTCTGCACTACTTCAAGCCGCCGAGGAAGCAGGCATCACTACTGCAGAAACAGCATTCTCGCAGATTCAACAAGTTGACACTGACGCTCGCTTGATTGGCGTTGAATGTTCAATTGGAGAGATATTTGCATTAATTAGCAAAAGCGACGAATTCATCGGCTACGACTCTGCCTGCCAACATATTGCTGCAGCAGAAGGCATCAAAACTTTTACAATCTTTGCTGGAACTAACAATGTGCGCTTCATTCGCCGCTGGCAAGCATGCGGTCAAAACACTAGCGAGATTATTTACGTCGACACATTATCTAAAGATGGCTATATCGATAACGAAGACATTATCGCCACCTTAATGGATTTCAGAACTCCTGACTAAATATAATTGGCATAAAAAAACCCGGCGGAACCGCCGGGTTTTTTGTGTGCGTCTATTAGTGAGCTGCGCTTGTTTCTTGTGCAGCCGGTAGTGCTAATGCAGTTAGCTTCGAAGAAGTCTGCAACATGATGTACTGATGACCATCATGAGTCCAAGAGCTCATACCATAGCTACTGCGAGCTGGTGCTTCAATTTCTCCAATGATCTCACCGCTGTCTTTGTCGATTGCCCAAAGCATCGGTGTACCGTCGGATGCCGTATCAGAATAAACCAGCATAGTTGGAGTGGCGACCATAGGTACTAGTGCACCTGTACCAGTGTTACCGTACTCACTTTCGGAAACTCCATAGCGTTCAAATACATCTTTGTAACGCTGCGGAGTTTCACCGGTAGGAATAGTGAATTTCTTCTCGCCGGTGTTCATGTCGTAAGCAACGATAGAGCTGTAAGGCGGCTTCCAGATTGGTAAACCTGAAGGATGACGTGGAGGTCGCGCCGTCGCGCCAGGTACGCCATTAGCATATTGCGCGGTAGTCGTACCGGTAGAGTTCGGGAACAACAAGTCCGCTTCTTCACCTGGAATCAAACGTAGAGCAAAGCAGGCAGTGTGTTCATTCACATAGAGAGTGTTTGTATTGGGATCAGCGACTGGAGGGCTGGTGATATTCACACCCCCTGCACCACCGGGGCAGTTCATAGCTGCATATTTGCCTTCGGCATTGTCGGCATGGATTGGTGGATTAAACAAACCACCCATCACATAGTCTTCCATTGCCACCAGTGCTTCGGCTTTTAACTCCGGGGTGAAATCGATTAAATCGTCTTCGCCAATTCCCTGCATTGAATAGGGCTCAGGCCATGTCACATGTGGTTGAGTCGGTGACAAAACTTCACCAGGAACGATAGATGCAGGAACGGGTCGTTCTACGATTGGCCAAATTGGCTCACCGGTTATCCGATTAAACGAATATAACCAACCCTGTTTTGTTGCCTGAATCACCGCAGGTATGTCTCGTCCATCCACTGTCAGATCCAGTGCAATAGGCGCAGTAGGTGTATCGAAGTTCCAGATTTCATGACGCACGAACTGGAAGTGCCAGGCCCTTTCCCCGGTACTGGCATTGAGTGCAATAATACTCGCACCATACAAGTTATCACCCGGTCTGAAACCACCGTAGTAATCGATAGTGGCGCTGTTGGTTGGAATAAATACCAGGTCATTTTCTGGATCTGCCGACAATGGAGCCCATGAAGAAACATCTCCAGTCCATTCCCAGGCATCGTTTTCCCAGGTTTCATGGCCATATTCACCGGGCTTAGGAATTACATTGAATTTCCATTTGAATGCACCGGTGCGTGCGTCGTAACCCAAAATGTCGCCGGGTACGTTTTCAATTCGCGCCTGGTGGTAACCCTGCTCTGCGGAGTTGCCCACAATAATAGTGTCATTCACAACGATCGGCGGCGATGAAGAAGTGATGTAACCCGTTTCCAGGGGAATTCCTTCATAAGGATCATAGGGATGGCCGAGATCTGCAATCAGATCAACTACACCGGTTTGTGGAAATCCATCAATTGGCACTGATTCTCCCCAGTTTTCCAACGGGATTCCTGTATCAGCATCCAGAGCTGTCATAAAGAAAGCTGGAGAAACAATAATTACAACACCGCGCCCATCAATTTCAGTAAAGGCAACACCTTTGCCGTAGTCAGCACGCATTGAATATTCGGCACGGGGGCTTTTTAGCTCCCGGTAAGACCAGATGGTTTCACCTGTCTTCGGATCGATAGCAATTACGTGGCGGGTGTAACCAGCAACGGTGAATAATTTACCATCGATATAGGAAGGGGTAGAACGGCCACTTACCGCACCAAAGCTCGCACCATCCCATTCCCAGGCAACTTCCAGATCACTAAAATTATCAGCAGAAATCTCGTCAGAAGGGGTAAAGCGCGTGTGCCCATAGTCGTTACCCAGCGTGTACCATTCGATGGAATCTTGAGCATTTACCAGGGTTGGTAGCGCCAACAGGCCTGCCACGAGTCCTAGCAAACATCTTTTAAGAATTAGAGTTTTCAAATTTCCTCTCCTACTTCCCAATGGCTTTCTGGATGTCAAAAAGCCCTAAAAATTCGGTTTTCCAGACGCGTAGAAATTCCTCAACAGAATCCACGTCTAAGCCCCGTATCCTGCCATAATTCTTAGCCAAGAGTGTAGAAAATTTGTATCAATTTGTCTCACGATACACTCTCAAAGTAGCAGGTTTTCGAAACCACAATTTCAAGAATCAACAACTACTTGGGATTCTCAATACGGCGTCTCAAGAGATCCGGATCGTTACTATTAAAATCCACATATTCACCATGAATTTATAAGCCTATGACTAATGCCGCTGAGTAGTTCAGTTAAATTCAGCCACGTCCGAACCTTATTGTGATGAACGCTAATTTGGCTTTTTGATCTAGCAAATAATTTTGCCTCCTACAGCTACATTCATATTGACATTCGCATCAAGAACCAATCGTGCGATAATTTAGTCAAGTTTCTATCCCAGCAATACTCGGCTAAATGCAAATAGAATGAGCTATAAGGAAATTACGAATTGCCAGACAAAAGTAAACCGAAAAAAATCAACTATTGCAAAATTTGTTATCTGATTTCAAAAATAGAGATTACAAAAAACTACTCGATAAATATTTAAGCGAAGAAGAAAAATTTGAAAACTCAGCTGATATTTTGTCTCTTGTGGGCGCCTCTTATTTATCACTTTCCAGCTATGATAAGGCCATAGAATATTTTGAAAAAGCGCTGGTATCGCAGCCAATATTTCCAGAAGTGCACAGTAGAATCGGACAAGCCTTCAAACTCCAAGGGAATATTCCTGTTGCAATTAAGCATTTTGAGATTGCTTTAGAGCAGAAACCAGATTTTTTGACAGCCAAATATGATCTAGGACTAACTTACCTAGAACTTGGTAAGTTTTCTGAATGCATTCCTCTACTTAAAGAATTTGCCAACAAAAACCCCAGTAACTTTATGGCATTGGCTAATCTAGGCATCGCCTATAGAAAAATAGGCGATTTTGACAATGCCATTAACACCTTAAAAGCTACATTAATAATTAACCCTGAATATTTTCCAGCATTGCTAAACCTGGGCATTTCTCTTTACAGAAAAGAGAATATAACTGAAGCAGTTCCTGTTTTTCAAAATGCCAATAAACTAGATCCGAACAATGCAAAGCCATACAAATATCTCGCCTTACTAAATTTGAAACTAGGAGACATAGATCAAGTAAAAAACAATAGCCTGCGAGCTATAGTCTTAGATCCTAAATCCAAGGTAGCGTATAACGCACTGGGAATTGCTTATAAAGAACTCAATGACTACAAACACGCTTCAGGTGCGTTCTTAAAAGCAATGAAACTGGATGAAAATTATGCAGAGCCTTTTCACAATTTAGCATTGTTGCTGGCCAAAAAAAGCTCACCAGAATCTGCATACCCTTATGCAAAAAAGGCCATTGAATTAGATTTAGATAATGCAAATTTCATGAATACCCTGGGCCATATTCATAGAAATCTAAATCAACATGACATCGCATTGGAAAAATTCCAATTAGCACTCAACATTGATCCCAGCAATACAGCTTCCTTAGTACACATGGGTGTGACTTATTCAGAAATGGGTCAGAATGATAAATCAGTAGATTATTATGAAAAAGCTTTAGAACTTAATCCTAAACACCCAATAGCACTTAGTCATTTAAGTCGCATAAAGAAAATTGAAGAAGACGATCCCAGAATAAAAACAATGATCTGCATTGTAGAGACTGCGAACATATCTGATTCTCATAAAGTGAGCTTAAACTTCGCACTGGGTAGTATTTATTATGGATTTAAAAAACACGAAAAAGCATTTGGCTATTTGAGCACAGGTAATGAACTCAGAACTAAAGAACTTTCACATTTAGCAGAAGAAGAATTTGGCATCATTGACAAAATCAAGCTTTGTTTTCAAGAAGATATTTCCATCGACCTTGATGAATCAAACAGGCAATTAGACTATCCGAAATCTCCGATTTTTATTCTAGGCATGCCTAGAAGCGGAACCAGTCTAGTTGAAGAAATCATTACCAGTCATTCTCTGGTCTATGGGGGCGGGGAACTAAACACTCTTAGAAATTCTATTAACTTTGAAAAATTGACTTCTCAAAAATTAGATAAGGAACTTTTTGAAGATATACATGAACAATATCTAAGTGGAGTTAATAAAAATGGATTCTCTGAACAGTTTATTACTGACAAGATGCCTTCAAATTTTCGATTCGTAGGTCTAATCGCTCTGGCATTTCCAGAAGCTAAAATTGTTCACACCATTAGAAACCCGCTCGCTACTTGCTGGTCAATATATATGAGAAATTTCTCGACTGAAGGCCACGCTTACGCTTATGACCTAGAGCTGCTTGGCAAATATTACAATACCTATAAAGATCTAATGTCATTTTGGCATCAGAAATTTCCAGGAAAAATTTATGACCTGAACTATGAGAAGTTGACTGAAAACCAAGAAGAAGAAACCAGAAAATTGGTCGATTATTTACAATTGGAATGGGAAGACAGCTGCTTGCAATTTGAAAAAAATGAAAGAGCTGTGAGAACAGCTTCCTTTCAACAAGTTCGAAAGCGTATGTACCAAGGCAGCTCTAAAGCTTGGGAACCCTATCGTCCTTATCTTAGCAAGCTTATCGATATCATTGGCGAAGACGCGAATCCCTAAGTCAGTAACTGTGAAGTCTTAAGTCTGTTAGATAAGGGACTGAGCCTGTTTTTCGATTTTACTAAACCTTGTCTATCTCACTACCTAGAAAGTTCCAGTAACCCGCAAAGACACGCTAGGCCCGGAAGAACCGCACTGATCCTCAATTTCTTCTATGATGCCGCTGGAGATGCGACCCACATAACGCAATCGTTCGCGGCAGAATTCGCCATTATTAATAATGCGGTCTGCATCCAGCCGGAAGGTTATGTTTTGCGGGCTTACCCATTCAACAAAGGCAGACCAGAAGGGATCACCGGCGGATAACTCTATATCGACTAAATCGTAGGTTTTACGATTGCCATCGAAAGAATTACTCCAGCGCATCCCCCAGTTTATATTTCTTTCGGGAAAGTCGTGGCGAAAACTCCAGGTGGTTCTTCCGCGCCAGCTGAATTGCATTCTTCTTTCTATACCCAAGAAAGGATCGGTGATTTTTGAATCTTCGACATTGACACTGCCTGTCACTAACAGGTTTGGCATGCCAATCATGCGCATGCGAGTGCTGCTGTTGATATCGATGCCATACTTTTCACCGTCACCGATATTACCGTTGGCACCCTGTAAGTCGTCATCTGAAGGAGAAACATCAATCCGTTCAATTCTGTCGTGCCAATCTTCGCAGTAAAGTCGACCACTTACTACGCCAATGTCGTTGGGTAATCGATATTCAGCGTTGAATTCGTAATTCCAATACCATTCCTGTCTTAAATTTTCGTTACCTAACTGCACGTTAGAATCTTCATCCTGATTATCAGTTGCTGCCACGAAATCATTAAAGCCAAGCTGCTCTACGATTTTTTCAACGGTGCCTCTCAATTGAATTGTAGGGGTCAGGTCATACCTGAAATCAACTTTGGGTTTTAAGAATGTAAAATCTCGCGCGTTGGACACATCGCCACGTTGGGTGATTTCAGAATCCTCATAGAGCACAGAAGATTCCAGCGACATCCTTGAATTGAAAATCCAGTTATGAATAACAAAAGGCTCATAGCGAATTTCTTCAACGGATGAGTTTGCATTGGAAACCGATACGGGAACTAGACCGCCAAAATCAGGTGATGGCGTGCCGGTGATGCCGCTAATTCCGAGTGCCAGTGTCGAATCAAGAATAGTCTGAGCCCGTTCCGCGCCGAGTTCTATATCCTGCGAACCATCAAACATGTCAAATGTATAAGACCCTCTTAAGATTCGCTCTCTAGTAGTACTCGCGGAATCCAAAAAGAGATTTTTCTCCTCTGAATCCTCACCGGTAAGATCATAGCGTTCCCTGGTACTGGCTCGGGTAAACGCATTACTTATAAATAGAACTTTGAAACGATCGCCTCTATCGGTGAGGTATTCATAATCACCACCGATCTCCCAGTTCTCGATTTCGCTAGGACTGTCTTCACGCTGATAGAAATCTTCATTAGGATTAACTCTTAAATCAGTGGTACGACGAATTGTTTCGTTCTCTCCAGATCCTTCAGTAAATTGAGCATTGATACGTGCACTGCTATTGGCATTAATTTCATACCCAGCATTTGCGCTTACTGTGCTGTTATCTCCATCAGTACTTCTGATTTCTCTAATGCGATCATTGGGTGAAAAATCTCCTAAAACGGAATATTCTTTGCTGATGTTGCGAAAAAAGACTTCACTGGCACGCGCTTCAATTTGATAGTCTAAGCCGCCGGATTGACCACTGAAGGACACGCTCCCGGATGGAGTTACAGTGTTGTTGTCAGATTGCTGTGCACTTAACTCATACTGCATCGACATATCAGAAAACGTGTCATACAGAACGACATTAATTACCTGACCACTACCCCGCACATCGAGCTCACCTAAGGTGCCGCGAATAATTTCGATGAAATCAACTTGATCTGCAGTAATCCGAGTTAACTGCCCGCCTGTACTGTTATTTTTTCCCGCAGTGCGCTTTCCATTTATTAATACTTCAGTGCCGCGACTACCACCACCAAAGCCGCGACCACCGCCGCCGCCTCCACGAAATCCGCCAGGAGGGCCACCGCCGAATCCGCGACCGCCGCGACTGAATCCGCCACCACCAAATCCTCTACCGCCGCTTAGACCGGGTATGCGATCCATCATGTCTTGCGCCGTAACTGGAGACCATTCACTAAAATAGTCCGCCGGATAAACCACAGTAGAATCATCACCCACATTGTCTTGCGCCAATGCAAGCTGGGATCCGAAACTGAGTATTAGGGGTAGTAAAAAGCGGGCTGAACTACGGGTCATCCAATGTTCCTCAATTTAATGCACCTCACTCTAATCTTTCCTAAGATAACCGCTCAGGCGGCGAGTGAGTTATTTGGGCGCAAGTATTACATAGCTAATTCAATGAATTAGTTACAAATTGTATATGCATCAATCGGATAGTGACTGAAAATAAAGATTGATTTGAGGTGAGTCCGCCCCTACCTGGGTTAAACGGGGATAGACCAGGTTTTCCATCGAGAAAACGTGGTCTGTTCCAAATTCGAAGTGGGAAAGACTATTAGAAAGTGCCAGTCACCCGCAGTGAAACCGTCGGGCCCGAGGTTTGGCATTGGTCTTCGATTTCTTCCAGTATTCCAGCGGAAATTCGACCGACAAAGCGCTGGCGTTCACGACAGAATTCACCGTTATTAATTATGCGACTGGCGTCGAGTCGAACCGTAATATTGCTGGGGCTGACCCACTCCACGAATCCGGACCAGAATGGATCGCCTGCTGACAATTCAATATCGTCAATATCGTAACGAATACGATTGCCATCCCAGAGATTGCTCCAGAACAAACCATAATTAAGATTCAAACCGGTAATATCATGCCGGAATCCAAGTGTGTTTCTTCCTCGGAAGCTTCCCAGCATGCGGCGTTCAATTCCTAAAAAAGGATCGATGATTTTAGAGTCTTCCGCATTTAGGCTCGCCGTTACTAACAAATTCGGCATATTGATCATGCGCATACGAATGCTGCTATTAAGATCGATCCCGTATTTTTCGCCATCGCCAATATTGCCATTGGCACTGAGTAGATTGTCTTCATCAACAGTAACATCCAGTCGCTCGATGGTGTCGTGCCAATCTTCATAATAAAGTCGCCCACTTACAACACCGACATCATTAGGTAGGCGGTATTCAGTGTTTACTTCGTAATTCCAATACCATTCTTGCCGCAAGTTTGCATTTCCCGCCTGAAAATTCGCATCTTCATCGTTCTCATCCGAAGCGGCCACGAAATCGTTAAAGGTTAGCTGTTGAACAATCTTTTCAATCGTTCCTCGGATTTGCCAGGTAGGGGTCAGGTCATACCTGAAATCGACTTTTGGTTTAACAAAATCAAAATCACGCTTTTTTGAAACATCACCGCTTTGTGTGATTTCAGAGTACTCATAAATTACTGACGTTTCCAAAGACATGCGTGGATTAATAATCCAGTTATGAATCGCAAAAGGCTCGTAGCGAATTTCTTCCACAGTGGAGTTAGCATTACTTACTGCCACTGGAATTAAGCCCCCGACCGCTGCTGAAGGCGTTCCATCTATTCCAGATATTCCCAGCGCCAGACTGGAATCCAGAATGGTCTGCGCACGTTCAGCACCTAATTCGAGATCCTGAGATCCGTCAAACATATCGAAGGTATAGGATCCTCTAACAATTCTCTCCCGCGTAGTGCTGTTTGAATCCAGAAACAAATTCTTTTCTTCGTTGCCGCCACCAAGCAGATCGAAACGTTCACGGTTAGTCGAATTGGTAAACGCGTTACTTATAAAAAGCACTTTATAGCGACTTCCACTATCGGTCAGGTATTCATAGTCGCCACCAATTTCCCAGTTATCATTTTCCGACGGCGAGTGCTCTCTCTGATAAGTAGCAATGTTTGGTTGTACTTTAAGATCGATAGTTTGTCTGACTAAATCGCTTGGTCTTTCTCCATCTGAATACAAAGCATTCAGTCGCGCGCTGCTATTTTCGTTTATTTCATAATCAAGATTTGTACTCAGCGTTGTATTGGACCCATCTGATTCACGTTCTTCGCGGATGTCATCGTTTGGAGAGAAATCACCAAGAATAGAATTTTCTTTGCTGATGTTTTTCGAGTAATTGACACTATGAGTACCGCTAACTACAAAATTCAATCCCTCAACTTGCCCGCTGTAAGAGAAAGTGCCAGTGGGATAAATTTCGTTGTTATCTGATTGAGATGCCTGGGCCTGGTATTGCAACGATGAATCTGTGAATGTGTCATACAGCACCACATTCACTACTTGTCCACTACCGCGCACATCAAGTTCGCCGGAAGTGCCGCGAATGATTTCGATGTAATTCACTTGTTCAGCCGTAATGCGAGTCATTTGGCCACCGGTACTATTATTCTTACCGGCGGTTCGCTTGCCATTAATAAGTACCTCACTACCACGATTTCCGCCGCCGAAGCCACGACCACCGCCGCCACCACTGCGACCAAAGAAACTCGAAGGGGGGCCGCCGCCGCCGAATCCGCCACCTGGAGGTCCACCGCCACCACCGCCGGGAGGCCCAAATCCTCCACCGGAATCCATGCCAGGAATTCTATCTAGCATATCTTGCGCAGTAACAGGCGCCCATTCGGAAAAATAGGTTGCGGGATAACGCACTGTTGAATCTTCACCGACATTATCTTGGGCGTATGCAAACTGGCCAATCGATGCAATCGAAAGGGCTAGAACGCTCGGTATAAAGAAATGTTTTCTACGCATAATAGTATTGTTACAAAGGTCGATTTGGCAGCGAGTATGCCACGGCTGAATATAGCTGACTGTTATAAATTGTATTCTGCTGGCGAGGCTGTGGTAATTGCAGATGAGTTCAGCAATGAAAGAAACAAGATCAATTGTACTTAGGCTATTTTGCGAAAAAACAAACCGCGCAACATAGGGGTCATTTGTAACAAAACTTTACTTAAGCTCGTATTTTCTGAGAGCCATACCGGCTGTAAGTGAACCAAAAATATTGCCCTGTTTGTCTACGACCACGCCTTCCTGGGTGCCGTCTTCATGGGGGTCATCCAGAAACAATGTCACTCGGCCGTCATGGACGCTGGCCACCCGAATACCTTCGTCATAGCCAGGATTGCTTCTAGGTGTCGAAGAAGAATCAGTAACGTAGAGCATGTCGTGGTCATCAATAAATATTCCACTGGGACGACCAAACTGTTCCCATTCCAGAATAAAGTTTCCGTCTTGATCGAAAACCTGAATACGATTATTGCCACGGTCACCGACAAAGAGTCGACCCAATGAATCCATTGCCAGATCGTGGGGTACTGCGAAATTTCCTGGCTCAGAACCCTGCACTCCCCAACTCTTAATAAACTCACCTTCAGCGGTGTATTTCATGATACGGCTATTGGATCGCCCGCCGTGACCATCGCCAATAAAGATATCTCCATTGGGAGCTACTAACACTGAGGATGGCTGGTTAAGTTCGTAAGGTCCTTCGCCAGCGATCCCAGGTTTGCCGAATTCCATCAGCACATCACCAGTTGGGCTAAACTTAAAAACCTGGTGACCCTTCCCTTCCCGCCGCGGGTCTTCTCCATTAGGACCTTCGCCATCGGTCACCCAGACATTGCCAGCAGTATCGACGTGCACGCCGTGTGGGCGAACAAACATATTCGCCCCAAAGCTAATGAGATGATTACCTTCTAAATCGAATTGCATGATTGGATCGAGACTTGATCCAACACAGTCATTGGCACCACAGCGATCAAATATCCAGAAGCTACTGCCGTCTGGGTGCATCGCGATACCGGCGGTGGAACCAATAGTTCTTCCCTCCGGCATCTTAAAAAAGTTGTATTCAATCTCAAAGTCGTCGCTTGGTGTAAAGCGCTTATCACCAACTTGAGCAACTGCTCCAATACTAAGAAGCGAAAGGCAAACTATTGATATTATTTTCCTCATTGAAAGGGCGCCCTTGATTTGTCTAATGGCAATCTAATCGCAAGTAGCAGTTTATTCGTGGAGAAAGGTTTCGCAAGCAAACTCTGACCTCCAGATAATTCGCCTCGATGCAGAAGTGCATTTTCAGTGTATCCAGACATAAAGACGATCGGCATATTGGGCTCCCTTTCTCGAATGAGCTCAACCAACTCGGTACCAGAAAGGCCAGGCAAGATGACATCAGAAACAACTAAATCTACACTTTGCCGCTGAGTTATTGTGAGTGCTTCTTTTGCGTTTCGTGCAACAAGTACCTGATAACCGTGATTATCTAAAGTGGTAGATAACAAATCTAGAAGTGCAGGCTCATCTTCAACGACTAGAATAGTTTCAGAACCAGAAACATCATTTAGTTGCTCTTCTTCGACCACCCATGCTTCAGCTGGCTCATCAACTCTAGGTAAATAGATTTTAAACACACTACCCACATGCTTCTCGCTATAGACAGCTATTCCTCCCGATGATTGCTCGATGATTCCTTGAACCATTGCGAGCCCTAATCCGGTTCCCTTATCTTTCGTTGTATAAAAAGGATCAAATGCTTGGATTAACTGGTCCTGTTCCATTCCGACACCAGAATCAGTTACAGCAATAAGTATGTAGCTACCTGCATCAAGTCGACCATGGCTCAATTCGATATCGTGCTCAAAGTCTACATTGCTAGTTTCAACCGTAACTTTTCCACTGCTATTCATTGCATCTGCTGCATTTAAAATCAAATTGATTACTACCTGCTCAAATTGAATTGGATCAACTCTGATTCGACCAAGGTCAGATGAAAGGATGAAAGAAAAATCGATCCCTTCACCGACAGCGCTGCCGACCATGGGCTTTAATTGGTCAAGCAATTCATTAATATCAATGACCTTAGGATGCAATATTTGACGCCTGGAATAGGCGAGTAAATGTTGTGTTAACTGTGAAGACTTTAGTACGGCACTCTTTATGTTCTTTACGAATCGAGTGGAATCTTCATCTAGTGATTGCTGAGACAACAGCTCCGAACATGAGAGAATAATTGTTAAACTGTTATTAAAATCATGCGCAATACCGCCGATAAGTTTTCCCACAGTTTCAAACTTTTGAGCTGTTCGAAGTTGCGCAGTTGTAATCTCTAATTCTTTATGCGCCGCCTGAAGTTTTGCAAAGTTTTCTTGTATTTCAGCCTGTTGCCGCATCATTTCAACCAACAGTTTTTCTCGATTATCCTGTGAGAAAAAATGCGCGAGCCTTGTAAATAGAGAACGGTATTCAGGAATTGAGACTATAAATTCTGCTTCGTGAGAACTGACTGTCTCCTCAACTGTTGCCCTTTCGCAACCACATATAGTAGGTAATTCTCGATAGACGCTAGCCGCAGAACGAAAAAAAGCTTCCGCTGGACGGGCATCCTCCGGAATTCTTAATGTTACTTTGAGTTTGTGTTTACCAACTGATTCAAGTCGAGGATCCAACATTGGAAAACTTCTTGGACCAAAAATCGTAATTACTACATGATAGAAAAATTCTGGTGATAGGGATTTCGAAAAATAGCCATAGAATCGAGACATACTGACAGGAATAGTTTCAATCACTAGCTGGTCCATTCCATCGTATCCGCCGGCTAATTGTTCTACACGCTCGTGCAATTGCATTCCAGTTTCCCAATCTGTCCAGCAATTTGGTGTTTTTAGCTCTGCCAGTGAAAGGGGGAGGTCTTTAACTAGCGAATCAATATTTACACCGCGAGCCTCAAAGGTGTGAATATAGTCCCAAATCGCCTGACATAAGAATTCACGGGTCTGATGCTTCGTGGCCACTCAGATTCCTTCATTTAAAATTCACTAATAAACACAGAATGAATTAAACCGAAGCTAGCACAATCTAGTAGTTAACCACAGGATTTTGCTCTATCTAGGCGAATCCCAACAAAAATTTCCTAGCTATAGCATGGTTACTTTGGTGCTTTATTCCATTTTTACACAGTATTTGATTCTCAAAATTTGAACAACAATCAGAATCACTTCTGCATGCACCCTGATTTATGTTTTCTTATTTTAAGTTCGAAACCCTGTTCATCTTCTTAATTGCGTAAGGCAAATGTCGATAAACTATTTCCGGAAATCACAGAAACATATTGCACACCGTCAACCATGTAAGTGACCGGAGCCATAACAATTTGACCACCAAGACCAACATTCCAGATCAATTCTCCGGTTCGGGCGTCAATGGCATGAAAATAACCTTCCCTGCCGCCGGTAAACAAAAGATCCGATGCAGTGGTTAGCATACCGCTATCGCTGACGTCGAATTGATTGTAAGACCAGACTGCCTCGCCGGTTTGGGGATCCATCGCCTTTAATGAGGCATAGCCAACTTCGTCGGTCCAATTATTGATGGGGTTAGTACGCCCAATTCCAATAGTCGGTGCGCCTGGCGAAGGTGCTAACACCGAAAAACCTCCCCCAAGAAATGCTTGCCCGGGAACGTATTCCGATTCTTCGGCTCGATAAATAGTGGCGTAATTTTCCCAGGCACTGAAGTAAAACAATTCAGTGCTTGGGCTGAATGAAGGTGGATACCAGTTAGTGCCACCCTGATTACCTGGGTAAGTCGGCATACCTTCCGGTTGCGGGGTTGGAATTGGGCGCCCATTCTCATCCAGGCCGCTGGACCAATTTACTTGTACATAGGGTTTTCCTTCCAAAAACTCGCCATTGGTTCTATCTAGCACGTAAAAATAACCATTGCGATTCGCCCACATCATTAACTTCTTCGGCTCACCGCGCCAGACCAAGTCTGCTAATACTGGAACTTGTACCGCGTCGTAGTCATAAGCATCGTTAGGCGTGAACTGGAAATGCCACTTCAGCTCACCAGTATCAGCAACCAGTGCGATGGCAGAATCTGAATAGAGGTTATCGCCAGGACGCTGGCCAGCGTTCCAATCCGGACCTGGATTTCCAACACCCCAATAAGTGAGATTTAATTCAGGGTCGAATGATCCAGTAATCCAAACCGGCGCACCACCATGTTCCCAATCGTCGCCCTCCCAACTGTCATGACCGGGTTCGCCAGGACCAGGAATAGTGTAAGTCTTCCAAGCTTCTTCGCCAGTTTCTGCATCATAAGCAACAACATAGCCGCGAATTCCAAACTCACCGCCGCCAACTCCCAGCATGATTTTGTCTTTAACTGCCAACGGTGCCATGGTGACTGAATAAGCAAGATTGACGTCGCCAACTACCGTTTGCCAAAGAACCTGACCGTTCACACGATCCAGCGCAACCAATTGCGCATCCAAGGTACCCATATAGACTTTGTCATTGAGAACAGCGACGCCACGATTATTAGCGCCACAACATATCCGTGCATTCTCAGCATTCTGATGACGATACTTCCAGAATACTCTGCCAGTGACTGCATCCACAGCCATGACACTGTTTGGTCGTTCGGTAACGTACATAATACCGTCGACGATAATTGGGTTTGACTGCCAGGCGCCAAACACCTGATTCTGCAACACCCATTTCAATTCGAGGTTTTCTACATTGTCTCGAGTTAACTGATTCAGCAAACTGTGGCGCTGACTCATGTAACCGCCGTTGTAGGTCAACCAATTTTGCGGTTCCTGGTTAGCATTTAAAATTCTGTCATAAGGAACTTGGGCAATAGACTGCATTGCCGCGCTTAGGCCAGCAAAGAAAAGAAGAAATCTTACCGATGCATTAACTAATTTCATTACTGACCTCGCAAAGTTAATAAGTAACCAACAACATCAGCGACTTCATCGCTGCTTAACGTAGTCGGTGCCTTACTGGGTTGCATACTGATTTCATAGCTGACGAGATCAGACTTACGAAAAGAGCGTAAGCGTTCATTTGAATCGATTACCTGAACTGTGTAGGTGTCTTCGTTCAGGCGGCGCCCTGTTACAGTTTCTTCACTGCGGGTAACTATTCGAATCGGCCGGTTGATCGGCAATATTGCCCCAGCAGGATCTAATAAATTCTGCTGCAGGGACGATGGCGTGCGTATCGCTCCGATCTCTGAAAGGTCTGGCGCAGTTCTTGGCCCAATACCATTAACTCGATGACAATCTGCACATTCGCCTTTACCATCAAATAGCGATTTACCACGAACCGGATCACCAATGCGAATGGCGACTCCTTCTGGATCAAATCCGGCACGAATAAAGGCAACGATGGCATTAAGATCTGTATCGTTGAGTCCGAAAGCTGGCATTTGACCCTCCCCGGCTCCTGCATACACAACCCGGCGCAATTCATCGTCGGATTGCACAGTCTTAAACAGGCCTGTACGCAGATTGACGCCATCGACGATATCGCCCTGCGGGCCATGGCAAAGAGCACATTCCCGGGAATAGATCCGACTTCCGCGCTCAATGGCTTCCGTGGCGTAGGTGTGGTCTCCAAGTTCCTGCGCTGAGGCTAATGGCGAACCGGCGACTAATATTCCTAGCGCCAACAAGGTCGATTTGCTCGGGATCCTGGTTCGAAGTGAGAATAAACGCTGCAACGAAATCATAGATTCAAATATCACTGTTTTTGGTTGTTTTCGGGAAGGCTGAGAATAATAGGAATTCGACTACAGGTCCATGGTCCCCTGAATTACGCCCCGCCGTTGAACCTCCGCTGGGATACACGACGAGAGTCTGTTTCTCTGACCCTAAGTCTTTGCTATATTTGACCGTTCTGCAGGTCTACCAAGACCCGGGTTTAACCAATAAGAGACACAATAGAGGTTAACTGAAATGAATTTACTGAGATTGAAATCCCTGATTACCTATCTAATGGGGTTCGCATTATTAGCGAGTACTTTCTCGATTCCAATGGTTTGGGCTCAGGATAATAGCGATGGCCGTTATCGTCCGGAAGGTCGCACCTTTGCTCGCAATGCGGCCAATTTCTTCGACGATCGCCTGTTCGAAGCCCGCACATATGAAACTGGCACGGGAGCGGCTGAGTTCGCCAGTGTGACAATTTTCTATCCCCTAACTTTAAGCTTTGACCGCCCTAATGGTGCTGTAGTTATGTCACCTGGGTACCAGGGGACACCAGAAGTTTACGACTGGTGGGGTCCAATGTTGGCCTCGGTGGGAATTATTACCGCAATCATTGAAACCAACACTACTACGGATAATCTCGAACAGCGCAAAAATGCATTGATTGCCGGTGTCGAATTGATCAAGGGCGAAAATGCGAATTCAGAAAGCCCAATCAATAACAAGCTCGATGAGTCCCAAATTGCCATCATGGGACATTCACTAGGGGGCGGCGCCTCACTAAGAGCGGCGGAAGAATTAGGTGACGCAGTAAAAGCTGTTGTACCTCTTACTCCTTATTGCTGTGAGTTGGGACAATCCTTTGAAGGTGATCTAAGCGGGGTTTCTGTACCTACATTAATTATCGCGACGGCGGATGACACCATTGCACCACCGGATACTCACGCACGACTGCTTTTCGATTCTATAAATTCATCCACCCCGAAGGTGTATATGGAATTTACGGAAGGTGGCCACATGATTCCTGCGAATCAGGGCTCGGAATTGGAAACTCAAGGTAAGTACGTATACGCGTTCTTAAAATCAAACTTCACCGGTGATTCCAAGTATTCTGATTTTATAGATGGAGATGGCGAAGACAGCTTCTCGACTTACGTCTCTAACTAGCCAGTCTTTAAGAAAATCCCGATCAGTTATTCTGGTCGGGATTTTTTATGCCTAAAAATCCTGCTTCTTAAAACTAAATCATCTTAAAAGACTTAGAGACTGTGAAGTTGGTTCACACCCTGTCTTGCCGAAGCATTTAGTATTTATAGCAGCCAATCATTTTGATTGAAGAAGGTTTTTACCAAAACAATGTTTACGCCAATTTCCATTCAAACTCCCCCACCGGCAATGCGTTCCGGTCTGAATGGTATTCACAAGGCAAGCGATGCCATGAACAAGGCATCCCTTAACATCGTGCAAAAAACTTTCGAAGATGGACACACCAATGGTTTGATTGAGGACTTTGTCGAACTGAAGAAAAACCAAACTTTATTCAATGCCTCTGGCAAAGTTATCCAGATCGCAAATCGAACGAGCGGTAGTCTGATCGATATTCTTGCTTAGTATTTGGTCGAGTAGCTTAGGAGGCATAGGTGACTATGCCTCCTTTTTTTGTGCGATTACTTCAGTAAATGACTCTTTAGAAAATCCACCATACGTTTAACAATAGCAATCGATTCATCTGTGTTATCTAGCACATCGAATGAGTGCACACCTTTTTCGTAATCAATGAACTCCACGGGAATATTTCTTTCCCTGGCTAAATTTACAAAACTATCAATTCCTTCATTGATTCCAGGAAAAGCATCTTGCCCTGCCTTGGTCACCAACATTGGAACCGTTGGCATACTGGCTTCGCCTTGGTTTGGATTGGCGAAATGCACTTGCGCCGCCATGTCCTGAACCGATGTCGAACCATTCAGGTCCAACATGTAGCCATAATTCAGAGCAGCGCAACAAATATCAGGCACTTTATTTAACACATTTATTGCGTTGGCTACGTTTGCTGAGCATGACCAGATACCAATGCGATTCATGTCCAATTTTAGTGTTTCGCAATTACGTCTGAGATAGGCCATTAGCTCCAATGTGCCTGGCTCTGCATCATCTGCCGAATAAAGTACTGCCGTCATGCCTGAGGCTGCAATTAAGCGTGCCCAGGATTTATAGAATTCCAAATCTTTGAGTTTAAAACCGAATCCAGCATCGAAACCTGGGGCTGGAAATCCGAGCACAAAGACTAAGACTGGAAAAGGACCGTCGCCTCCATCGGGGTAATAAAGGTCAAACAATTCAGATTCGTTTCCAAACGATTGATCTAGCAGTGGCTCATGCTCGTAAGGCAGCTCATACACCACTGAACTGGTAAAGGATGGGGGGATGTTCGATTCAGGATTTGCCATAGTTCATCTCCAATGATTTTTAGGGTTACGGAGACAAAACAAAAAGCCCCTGCGCTCAACCCTTTAGGATTTAAGGCAGGGGCTTACTGTCCAATTAATGAGCTCCATGCTAATGCACAGAGAATAGTATCGTCAAGTGTCACAAAGCGTGACTCAAATATGATGCAAGTGTCAGAATTCATTCATTATTTCCCACAAATTGTCACAGACAATATGAAAGGGAACCGGTACAATTCCGGTTTAGTACTGGTAGCACTACAAGGCAACCACGAATACAGTTAAAAGATCCAAAAGATCAAAGAGAAAGAACTGAATCTCCCCATGAAATTTCGCACTTCGACTAGCATCTACGCCTTAGTCACTACTCTGCTTTTGTTGTTAGTGTCGCCGCTGGTTACGGCGCAATTAGTGCAGCCTGAAGATCCTACTGACGATTCAACAATAGTTTATCCTGCCAGTTACTTCGCCGAATTCTTCCCGGTGTCAGCAAACGATATGCTAAATCGTATACCAGGTATTGGTCTGGCATTGCGGGGTGGCAATCGAGGCAGAGGCTTGGGCTCTGGAGAAGGAGAAGTTCTGATCAATGGTCAAAGGATTACCGGTAAGAACAATGAGGGGAGCGATCAACTCAATCGTATTTCTGCAGACCAGGTAGAGTACATCGAAATAATTCGAGGTACTTCAGAAGAGTTGGATATTCGCGGCGGCGGTCAGGTTGTAAATATTGTTTTAATCGATACCCCATCTCGTTCCAGCACCTCCGTGGAATTGCGCACCGACCGCAAGCAAGACGGCACTTTGGATCCTGGCGGCCAAGCTTCCGTAAGTGTACAGTCTGGCGATCTAAACTACCTGTTTTCATTCGAGGCGGATCCAAATTACCGCCATAGTGAAGCCCGTGAATTTAGCTATGACCGCGATGGCAATCTAATTGAAACACGGCAGGAAGAATCCACTCGTGACAGTACCGAATTCGCTGTCAGTATGAATCTTGGCTATACCTTCGATCGCAGCGTCGTGCAATTTAATGCTCTCGTTGAGGACCGCACCCGCTCGCCACAAGATCGCTATCGCACGATCAACGATCTGGTGTCCAATACTTCAATTGTTCAAACCGAGTTAAGCGATAGCGATCGGACCAATTGGGAAATCGGCGGCGATTACGAATACGGATTTAACAATGGTGCCAAGTTTCGTTTTTTATTCATCGTTAATGACCGCGATTTCGGTTACGACAGAATTCGCTCCAATGTCGAAGATATGGTTGCCGAACCGAACTTGTTTCTTGCCGGCACCGGCCGCGACCGAGAACGAATCTTCCGTAGTTCTTATACCTTCGATCTTGATGCAGCCCAAGCCATGGAATTTGGACTCGAAGGCGCACAGACTATTAGGGATTCGACCCTTAGAATGGGATTGGATGTACCCGGAACTCCCTCGCCCGATTTCGGCAATCTTGTTCCAGTTGCCATAGACAATAGCTTCTCCACGGTGGAAGAAATTCGCTATGAGCCATTTGCAGTACATAACTGGCAAATCAACGACCGTATGGCGTTGGAAAGTTCTCTGATCTATGAAACATCCACCATTGAACAATCAGGCGATGTGGGACGTAAACGGGATTTCGACTTCATAAAACCCAAGCTGGACTATCGCTATGACATTACCCCTTCGTTGCAACTAAGAGCCGGCATAGAGAAAGACGTAGAGCAACTTAGTTTTTCCGACTTTAGCGCCTCAACCGATAACAGCGACGAAGACAAAAATACTGTAGCAGGCAATCCGGAAATCGTGCAGGAACAGTCCTGGCGCTATGAGCTGAATCTGGAGTTTCGACTACCAGACGATGCTGGAGTGGTGAATTCCCAACTTTGGTACCGCGATGTGATAGACCATATCGACAAAGTTGACGTGTCACCCACTCCCGATGACCTGCAATCCGCTCGCGGCAACATTGGCGACGGTTATCGCTATGGTTTAAACCTGGACGTGAGCACGAAATTGGATCGCTTTAGAATTCCCAACGCCCTTCTCACTACCGGCGTCAGAATAAGGGATTCTGAGGTTACTGATCCGTTCCTTGGTATAAAACGCAGACAGCGCAACAACGGCCGCTGGTCTCTTAACATGGGATTCCGTCACGATATAACCAGTCAGCAACTAACTTATGGCATAAACTATGGCAATAATTCCAATGGCAGTAGCGGACGCAAGGCCTATGACATCGACGACATAGAAGAACAAATTAATTCTCCCTACTTGTCGGCATATGTGGAGAAAAAAGCCTTTGGAAATATCACATTCCGCTTTGAATCGCGGAACATAACTGAAAACGAATTTTGTCGTAAAAGAACCAGATTTGAAGGTCGCACCAGCGACGGTATCGTGCGAGAAATCGAAGACTATTGCAACGGCAACGGCATGGAGTTAGCCCTAAGGGTGAGAACTACTTTCTAAAATTTGATAAATTAGAAGAAGACTAAAAGAAAAAGCCATGCGGATTAACCACCTAACAAAATGGCAACGGATTAAGCATTACCATAACCATTTCATACTTCTAGTAAGTTTATTCTTGCTGGGTGGTTGCGTTGCGGTCGACGAGGGCACAAGAAGAGTATCTGCGAGCTCTTCCCCAGAATTAACTCCTCCCCCAAACTTTACCCGTGGACTAATTGCCCGCAGGGTGGCTGAACCTCTGTATCCTCTACGGGCGCGCAACCTTGGTATCGAAGGTTGGGTAATGGTGGAATTCTCGGTGGACGAGGAAGGGGAAGTAGTCGGTAGCACTATCCGCACCGTCGAAGAGCAACCCTTGGGTTATTTCCGTCAATCGGCAGTCAACGCCGCCCGGCGCATGATGTTTGATAACACCCGCGGAGAAACCCTGGACGATATTCGATATGTATTTCGTTACGAGTTAGAAGAGCAAAATTCCATTCTGGTCGAACCGCCTTCGGATGAAGTCGTGTTTCGAGAACTTATTCCCATGCGTTACATCACACCGAATTATCCTGAGGTGGCAGAAGAGCTAGGCATCGAAGGCTATGTCATCGTTAACTTTGATGTTAACGAGAGCGGTATGGTTGAAGATGTCACCATTGTGGAGAGCGAACCTCCTGGCGTTTTTAATGAAGAAGCAATGAACTCCGCTTCGCGATTGCGCTTCGAACCGCGGATTATTTTCGATGGTTCCGTCCGCGTTGATGATGTGCAGTATCGATTCGACTGGCAGCTCCCAGATTAGAAACCAAAGATAGGTATTAGCCATGAAGCAATTGATTGCTACTCTGTACTGCCTTACAGCCCTTTCTATTCCTTCGATTATCCTTGCGGCAGAAATTTCACAACAAGATTTTAGCGCTAACGATGGCTTTGATTTATCAACCAGAGAAGACGGCTTAATCCTGGAGTGGGATGCTCCGGAAGGACGTGCCTATATCGATTTACAGTTCATTCCAAGACAAGGCAACAACGCTGCTGCACCACTTATTCGCGCCTTAGGCGTCAACGAGAACAATGTTATCGAAGGCGTAGATCCAAATTACTTGTTCTGGGTTGGCGAAAGAGATCTCGAATTGCGAGATGGCTGGGAAATATTTTTCGATCGCGTGCCGACGCGCCCCTACTCCGTAGAAAAAGGCTATCTGATTCCTGAAAACGTGAGGGTTTCCACTTCCGGCGGCAGGGCAACAATAGAAATTGACGGTTTGAACAGCACCCACTTCTCTGGCTCACTGGCATTCATTCTTTATCACGATAGCCCTTTCGTGCACATGGAAGCGCGTGTCTCGACCGATCGCCCCGCCACCGCCTTTCTCTATCATGTTGGTTTAGCGAAACCAGAAACCGAAGGTCATCATATCGAATGGATCGATGCTTATGACAATCCCCACATCGATCCGATAGCTAATGCAACTGCCAGTGTCTACCAGACACGATTTCGCAGCCTGGCTTTATCTAACACCAATGGTTCCTTGGTAATTTCACCCTTCCCGCACCAGTACTTGTATCCGCTAGATTTCGCCGACAACTTTGGCTACAACTGGGCTGGCGTCGAATACCTCGACATGATCGATGGTTTCGCCTTCGGCGTGCGCCAGCCACCCATGGGAGACCGACGTTTCGTGCCCTGGGTAAACGCCCAACCAGGCTCTCTGCAAAAACTTGGCGTTCTACTTTTCGTTTCAGAATCTTCAGGATTAGAAAATCTTGAAATCGTCAAACGCTATACCCATAACGACACTTTCAAACCTTTACCAGGGTATAAGACATTATCCAGTCATTATCACCATGAACATTCCATGGATTTCATTAATCAACAACAGGAACAAAACACGACAGGTATTCCTGTAGGACTGGAAGATCCTGACTTCGTGAAATTTTTCAAACGCATGGGTGTCGACATGGTGCACATGGCGGAATTCCATTTCGGCAGAACACCCCGCACCGAAACCGAACAACGCCTCTCAGAATTAAAAGTCATGCACGACGAGTTTGCCCGACTCTCCAACGACGATTTTTTACTAATTCCTGGGGAAGAACCCAATGTGCATTTCGGTAGCCACTGGTTAAGCATGTTTCCTAAACCGGTGTACTGGGTACTCAATCAAAACCAGGGGCAACCATTTGAACAAGAGCTACCAGGTTACGGCAAGGTTTACCACGTAGGCAGTGCGGGCGATGTTCTTAAGCTATTTGAACAAGAGAACGGTTTAGCCTGGACTGCACATCCGCGGGTAAAAGGATCTACCGGTTTTCCTGACGGATACAACGACCAGGATTTTTTTCTCAGCGAACATTTTCTCGGCGGTGCCTGGAAAGCCATGCCAGCAGATTATTCCAGAGACATGTTGGGCTGGCGTGTACTCGACCTGCAAGATGACATGGCCAACTGGGGAGCAAAGAAATACATCCTTGGTGAAGTGGATATCTTCAAAATCTACGAAGACTACGAACTCTTCGGTACCATGAATATAAATTATCTCAGGATGGATGAGATTCCTCGCTACGAGGACGGTTGGCAACCTGTGGTAGATGCCTTGGCCAATGGTGAGTTTTTTGTATCCACCGGTGAAGTATTAATCACTGAGTTTTCTATAAACGATGTACAAAGCGGCGGCACAACACAATCTAATGGCATAGTTTCTCTTCAAGCGGATTTAGAATGGACTTATCCACTTGCCTATATGGAAATTGTCAGCGGTGATGGCACCAACATTAATCGTCTGCGCATAGATTTAGATCATACGAAAGAATTCGGACAAGAGAGCCACAACATTTACACCAGAGTTGGAGATGCAAAATGGATTCGCATCGAAGTGTGGGATATCGCTCGCAACGGCGCCTTCACGCAGCCGGTCTGGATTGAAAACTAATTAGTCTATCCAATCCCCTGCTTCATCCATCAAACCGGCTGCTCTGGCGCGCTCGAAGTGTGCTTGCAAACCTGCTTCATTCTCAGTTGCCAGATAAAACTGTTCCATGTCTTTCCAATCTTGAATATCTTCGAAGCTATCTAGAATAATCTGACCAACCTGCTCGGCTTGAGATACATCCCCTGGCCGAAAATACGCCTCAAACAATCTAGAATGAATTTCACGTGCTATTGGTTCCTGTGCAGCTTGTTGGACATCGATGAGCAGCAACATAGCATTGATTGAAGTTTGGTAGTCGTTCATCTGAAACAACGCTCTCGAGTAACCATCTAGCTGTGTAGCGTTTAGATCAATTTGGTTGTTTAGAAGTACTTCATACTGAGCGATAGCAAAATCAAATTCATAGAATTTAATATAGTGACTCGCCAAAATTTCAGCAGAAGCAATGCGTAACGTCTGATCGAGAGAAATACTATTCCAAACTTGGTCGAAAGCTAATATTGCTTCAGGATTAAACGCGTTCCCATCATTCATATACCTGACAAAAAAGTTCAGAAACTCAATTTTCTCCTCACCTGTCCAATTGTTAAGGGTCTGACCGAGCGCATTCAATTCGTTTTCTGCTTCAGATATTTGCACTTCTGCTATTCGTCTTGCGATTTCCATCAATACATCGAATACAGACAAATGTTGAGGAGCATACTCTCTGGAAGAGATTTGTCCTTCAATCGGCACTGCTCTATTAGCACCGTTTTGTAGTGACTGTTGTGAAATTTGGGGTAAATCTTCACTCGTACTCGAAATTTCAGCAGTCTCGCCCTGCTCTGAAGTTCGTATTGGCACTGTTAACCATATGAAAAGCACCAACAAAGCTGATCCTGCGATTAGCCCAGTTCTGAAATACGTCGGGAATTGCATATTCTTAGCATATAAACAGTTGTAAGCGATTACACCGCTTGGTAATTCCTTTCAGCTTAAGAATAAATCCATCCATCTGCCTCCTATTAAAACAGCTATTACCTTCCAATTTTTCTGATTGTTAGGCGATTTCCTCATCTATATAATCATTGAGCTCTCAAGACAGGCTAATTTTGTGAAAAGATTCTACCGTCAATTCTCATCACTACTATTTTGTGGCTGGCTGCTTCTGCCTCAAATTGCCGCTACACAGACTGTGTTCCTGAGTTCCAATATAGAGCCTGTCGATCCAACGGCTTCCATAAGCTATTTGTTAGATTCTGAAGACATTCTGATTCTAGAAGATGTACGCAACCGAGAATTTACTCCTCTAGAAAATGACTCAATAGACTTTGGATTTACTGCTGATAAAATCTGGATGCGATTCTCAGTGCATAACTCGAGCGCTGAATCAATAAACCCTCTACTAAGATCTAGCGCTAGATTCATGCGCCCATTGGAAATATTTATATTGAGGGAAAACGGCAGTGTTGAACAATTACTCTACAACGATGAAACCCAAGCATTTGGAGAACGACCGCTGCCGGAGCTGCGGTTTCTCGCCACAGAATTCAATCTAGCACCGAATGAGGAAGCGGAGTTCTATATTCGCTTCGGTGCAGGTGGACAAGCGTCAATGACTTTGGAAATTAGCAGCCGAGAAGACGCTCTGAGTGAACAATGGCGTGCCTCTGTAGGACTCGTTGTCTTCTCCACAATTTTGCTGACTCTAGTTTTGGTTAACTTTTTTCACTTTATCGCCGTTAGAAATCTCGCCTATTTGGTTTATGTATTCTATGAGTCCTTTAATGTGATTTATGTTGCTCATATGGAAGGATTTACCTTCCAATATCTATGGCCAAATCTGCCGCAATGGAACGATGACGCGACTCCTATAATTGCTTCACTGGGATTAATCATAGGCAATTTCTTTGCAATGGTATTTCTTGAAGCGAAGAAACACGCGCCTTTGATTCACAAAATTTTCCTAACGTTTATAGCCATATCAGCACTAATACTGTTAATGACATTGTTAGCAGGTAATCGCTTAGGAAATCAATTGACTGCACCGATGCTTCCTATATCAATTATTCTAAGCGTCATCGCCGCCGTCGCTGCCATAAGAAATGGACACTATCTGGCACGATATTTTCTTGTTGCATGGGCCATGTTTGGAGTTAGCGCCGCAATCTGGTCAGGAACAATCCTTGGCCTTTTTACTGCTGACTACAATATACTGACAATCTATAAATCCACGATTGCCATTCAAGCCATCATTCTTTCTATGGGTTTGGCCGATCAGGTTCGCCGCATTAACAATGAATTTACATCTACTCAAGCTGAACTTATCAGCAGTTTAGAAGCCAGACTGGAAGATACTCGGGAGAGATTTCGCCTGGAAAGGAAAAATGAAGAGGCAATGGATCGCCTTTCGGCCAAATCTAAACAGTTGGCTACTACCAGCCACGATATTAACCAACCGATTCAATCATTGCGTTTAGCACTGAAATCGCTGCAATCAAAATCTTCCGATTATTCTACGGAGCAATTGGAAAAAACCCTGGATCACATGGAATCTATTCTTGGCGGTGCTCTCGATAAAGCCAGTGACGAACTTAAAGAATCGAGCGAACAAGCACCTGTGCAATCTTTGGTCGCAGGTAGTTTGCTTTCTGAAATTGCCAATCACTTCCAAGACCAAGCAAATGAAAACGCAATAGCTCTAAAGTGTTTCAACAGCAACGCGGTAATCGTTTCTCGGGATCTCCCCCTAAAACGCTGCTTAATGAACTTAGTAGCCAATGCGTTGAGCCATGGCTCGGCTGATAAAATACTACTGGGTGCTCGTCGTCGTGGAGAACATCTACTCTTTCAGGTAGTCGATACTGGAAAAGGAATTCCACAAGAGCAGATAGAAAAATTGCAGCACCCTCTAAACAAAGGTATCGATTCCAAAGGTCATGGACTCGGCCTGGCAATTATCCGCGAGATATGCAGCGAATACGGCTGGAAGTTTTCAATTAATTCAGTCCTGGGTAAAGGAAGCTGTTTTACTATAAGCGTGCCAGTGAGGGCATAAAGTGAAAGTAGTATTAATCGACGATCATGAAATTTTTCGGCTCGGTCTGCGCGCCCTTCTGGAATCTGAATCGAATATAGAAATAGTTAGCGAAGCTAGTAATAGTGAAGATGGCATAGTGGTCATAAACCGAGAATCTCCAGATGTTGTAGTTCTAGATTATGCCATGCCAGGCACATCAGGATTAGAATTGCTAAAAATTGTTAAACACAAACACCCGGAGGTACGAGTAATTCTACTTACCGCCTCTAAATCAGAATCGGTTTTAGCTGAAGCGCTGGAGTCAGGGGCTAACGGAGTAGTATTGAAACAAGATACAAGTAATCAGCTAGTGCAAGCGGTTGAGACCGTACACAAAGGTGAGCAGATTGTTTCCACCAGCATTGTGCCATTGGTAAAACGTTTCGATGCGCTTGCTGAACTCACAAAAAGAGAGAAACAAGTACTACGTATGATTGCTAATGGTTATCGCAATCGCGAGATTAGTGAAGAGCTAAATATTTCGATCAAAACGGTGGATTCACACCGTACTAACTTAATGCGAAAGCTAAAACTGCATAACCTTGTGGATATCGTGGAGTTTGCCAACAAAACAGGTTTATCGGATTCAACTATTTGAAGCTTCAAAACAAACAAATAGCTGAATCCATGTTTAAGGTGAGTCTCTTTCTAAATTCCGCCACGAAAGTGTACGGTTACGTCTCTGCCTAAGCGGATATTATCGCCAATCAGAGCACCAGTTAACTCACTATTTCGCCGAAGTCTGATACTTCCATTTGCCGCAAAAACATTGGCTTCGATTGTATTATTTCTACCGAATCGCACTGCATATTTTTTAATTCTCAATCGGTTGTTAGAATTTCGTTTGATCGTATCCTGCCCAGCAGCCATGAGCACGATATCACTTGCATCAACCACGCCTGGCGCATCCGAACCAACAAATACTCCTCTTCTTGCACGGATTTCATCGTTAACCAGAATCAAACTAGGGCCAAGAAAACGAAGCTCTGTATTTCTTGCCAATCTGATTGAGTCAAAAGTATAAGTACCACCGGTGAAATAAACGACATTTTTTGGCTGTTGCCGATTGTCATCGTCATCTTCCTCATCGTCTTCACTTTCATCATCGTCTTCATTTTCATCATCGTCTTCATTTTCATCATCGTCGTCATCATCTTCCCGTTTTCCTGCAGGTCCAACTTTTAAGCTTGCGTAGTCGCCCGGCTCTAGAATTAATCCAGAAGGAACGCAATTTCGCCGGCAACCTACACGAATCTCCGCCTCTCCTAAATCAAATCCCGGGAGTTGTTCTAATGGAAAATAGAGATCCTCCGGATAGGGATTATCATTCACGATTACGCCTTTGCCCGAAAGAGAGTTGATGTAGGCATTGCTCACTGAGACGCGCTTATTCAAATGAACACTGTCACTGTAAAGAGCTGCAGTTGATAGAACTGAACCGCTATTGCCTATAGCCGTTTGTGCTTTCTTTGATAACCAAGGCCCAGTTGAAGCAGATTCAACGGCGACCATTCCACTCTCCACAAGCAGTTTTTTACCGGCACTAATACTATTTTGTGCGTAGAGCACAAAAGGCGCCCTAATATAGATTTCGGCTTCCACGATTGATTCGTTGCCCGACGCATCGGTCGCAGTAAAAGTTACCGTAATCGAACCCAATTCCAGGAAATCCGATGCATCATTAATTACGACGGGCATTTCATCGGAAATATCTAAGGCAAGAGCAGATTCGAGCCATTCTACAATTTCACCGGAACTGTCAGGCACAGAAGTTCCGGTAGGCAACTCCGCGGCCACTGATAGGTCGGCAATTTCTAATGCAGGAGGTGTCGTGTCCACTATCAAAATCGAAGCGGCGTCAGTCACTTCTGCACCATAACTATCTACCACAGTAAAAGTAACTTCATAAGAATTATTCACCTCCATTAAGGATGGAAGGTCTGTGTTACTTACCGTTAGCTCCCCATCTTCTGCGTCGGTGGCGCTGGCTGCTGCAATGAATTCGAGTACGGCAGGATCGCTGGATAGCACTCCTCCAAAAATATTCCCTTCGATTATTAGATCATCTGGAATAAATAATTCAGGATCTGTATTAAGTTTGGGTTTCAGTGTAATTGTAGATAGACCAAAATCTTGAAATCCTTGTAACTCCCATTCATTTTCATATACGACGTGGGTATCGTTGCGCTCACCGAAATTCGCGTCATTGATAATCGGACTAGTGTTCTCACTGAAACTCGGCCAATAAAGTCTCGGAGTACAAATCTCACCAAGCCAAAGATCAATACATCTACTGTTAAAGATTACTGCCTCAGGAGTAGAAAACGTTGCTGACAAGCCACGAACATTACCATAGGAGGAATTCGTGTCTTTAAAACTTGTGCGAAAATTATTTTTCTGAAAAACCCTGGAAGCAACTACGATTTCTTCATTTAATTCAGGTGGAAGATCGAGTTGTAAACTTTGACCTGCTTCTAAAGTAACTGTATTTGATAAACCGGAATCGACTACCGAAGCACCACTTAACACTCTGTAGGCAACAGGCGTTGAAAGCGCTAATTCGACCAGCACGTCGGCACTAAAATCTGTTTCGTGGATCAGGGTATCTTGAGTAATGGCTTCATAATTTATGAATTGCCAACCAATTCTAGCGTATATGCTTGAATTGGTTCCGGAAGGATCGCCCAGGTAGAATGGCCCTACGTCGTTCAAATTCAATCCGCCGGTAACGAAATCAGACCACAACTTATCAATATCGAAAGTTAAGTCGATGAATTGATCTGTCGCTGTTGTGCTGAGCATCAGTTGCGAACTATTCGAATCACTGCCTGCTAGTTGTGGTTGTCCTACCGTGCCCGTTGCACTGAGCGGATAGCCTGCCGCAGTTCCTAGAGCGAGTTCTGGTATATCATTAATGTCATCCGCTTCAAATCCTGCTGCCAGCACTGCCCCTAAGCTTCCATACAAATTCAGTTCGCCATCAAGCGGAATTGCAATATCAACCTCCCCATTAGCATAGACATTTACTGTTTTCTTAACACAAGAGTCTACGCATCCTTCGGCGGTTCCCCAACCATCGACATAACCTTCTAGATGTGGGTCGAGGGAGTTAAAAATCGGGGACGTTGTTGATAAAGTTGCATCTCCATTCAAATTTAATGAAGTTTGTATTGTAATGGTTTGGCCTGGTTCAAATGTTTCGTCACTTGGATACTCGAGATTTAGAGATACCGGAAGTTCGACATCTACTTCCCCACCATTCCCGAGCAAACTCACGTCAAAGGCAAACTCTCCTTCAATATCCGCATCCAATCCAGCTCCAAACCAATAACAGGCATTACTGAAATCGTCTTTAAAATAGTCAACAACCGTACTCAAACCCAACCCTAATATATCTATATCATCCAACAAACCTCTAAGTTCGTTATACAAGCAAATATGCTCAAAATGATATTCATCTAGTGATACATTTGGCAGTCTGGTTTGACTGCGAGTAAAGACAGGAATATTTAATTCAAAATCTCCACCCGAACCTTCCAGCACACTACTTTGGCCTACACTTTCAAAATTCAAAGCATAATCATTACTAACCAGGGATCCATTATCAGCGGTTGAAACTGGAGCGCACGATACCCCGCCATCCGAACAAGCGGCGTTAAGCGTCGATGGAAGAGCGCTTATAGAAAGGAGAAATACAGTGAACAAAAGGCGAACTAGACCGCGCCTGTTAATGCTATTGAATGGCGGCTCAATTTTCATAACAAATTTTCCTAGAGATTCTTCAGTAGCCCCTAATAGGCGACGGATGCGATAAATCGGGTCTGCGCTGAATTTATTTTTTTTATTAGTATCAATCATGTAGTGGGTGGTGATGCGGGTAAATCAGGTGAACACCTGATTTTTTAGAAAATTTGCAATGTTGAGGCACTTCCAAGCCCTCTATATAATCGCGGCTCGTTTCCTTGAAGCCCACTGTTTTAGGAGTGTTTCGCCTCATGACTTCCCTGCCTGGACAACCATCTAATTCACCCGAGCATGAACCTTCTGCCGAATCGGCAGCAGCGATGCTTAAGCGCATCGAAATCAGCAAGCTGTTTCAGGCGTCGGTGATTTTCATCATCGTACTTTCCGCCATTTCAATCGGCGCGAAAGCCTATGAGATTCCGCCTTTTTTCGAGAGCATCCTCGCTTTTCTCGATATGGGAATTACATATTTCTTTCTAGCTGAAATTCTCTTGCGCTTTGCAGTTTGTGAAGACAAGAAGAAGTTCTTCGCCGATGGCTGGAATTTATTCGACACCATCATCGTCATCGGTAGCCTGGTACCGGTAAACAACGCGGAAGCTGTGTTGATCGGACGACTGCTAAGAGTATTTAGAGTCTTAAGGCTTGTGTCGGTTGTACCGGAATTGCGCTCATTAATTAATGCATTGCTTAAAGCGATTCCACGTATGGGCTACATTGCGCTGTTGATGTTCATTATTTTTTATATCTATGGCGCAATTGGCTCACTCTTCTTTAGCGGAATCGATGAAGTACTTTGGGGAGACGTATCCATTGCCATGCTAACTTTATTTCGGGTGGCAACATTTGAAGATTGGACCGATGTTATGTACGCCACCCAGGAAGAGTTTCCATTGAGCTGGATTTTCTATCTCTCTTTTATCTTTCTTACTGCGTTTGTATTTCTGAACATGATGGTGGGCGCCATTCTGGAAGTCATGACAGCAGAACATAATAAAGAGGCAGAAGAATCTGCCCACCAGGAAAGATTAGATATGGTAGAGCAACTTAATCAGATGCAAGAGAAGATGAATGAAATGCACACTTTACTAAGAGCGAAATCTGATTAATGGGCTTAGTGTACTAACATTTAACAATTCTAGCTTCTGCGAGGGCAGCGATTTCAGCATTAGTATAACCGATGCCTGCCAAGACTTTTTCAGTTGATTCGCCGATGAGTTGGGTAGGCTTGTCTTCGCCTTGTTCGATTCCTTGCATCGAATAATGAGATCGAACCTGGCGCATTGGTCCTTCGCTGGGATGCTCATAATCTTCAAACAAACCCACTTCCCTGAGGTGTTCGTTTTTCAACAAGTCATCCAGACGATTCACTTTGGTATGAGGAATATTGGCATGGCGTAACATTTCATCCCATTCCCCAGTGGTTTTTTCCGGTGCTATTTCATAGAGTTTTTCATAAAGCGTATTTATGTTTTCGCTACGCTTTATAGGATCTCTAACAATTTCCCAGTTGGCCCATTCAGGTCGGCCCACCATGGTAAAAAAATCCACCCAATTTTTTGTGCTGTAGGGAAGAATCGCCATATAGCCATCTTTGGTTGGATAGGGTCGACGAAAAGAGGCGGTCAATCGGTCATAGCCGGTAGTACCGGTGCTCGGAATGTAACTGTGCCCCGCCAGTTGTTCCGCCATGAGGAATGCAACGAGCCCCTCAAACATGGGTGATTCTATAAAACAGCCCTCCCCAGTGCGCAGTTTGTTAATAAGCCCACCGAGCACTGCCACCGTTAACTGCAGTCCGGAAACCTTATCTGCAACTATCGTTGGTAAATAGCGTGGTCGTCCCTCTTCATCGGAATTTAGATAAGACAAACCACTTGCGGCCTGAATAATGTCATCGTAAGCAGGAATATCAGAACTCGGCCCTTTCTCCCCGAAGCCTTGCGCACCGCAATAGATGATGTCCGCTTTAATGGCTTTCAAGTCTTCATAACCAATGCCCAGATTAACCGCCGTTTTATTGCGCATGTTATGCACTACCGCATCCGCAGTTTTTACCAGGCGATAGAAAATCTCTTTGCCTTCTTCAGTCTTTAAATTAATCGCCACACAATCCTTGTTGCGATTACAGTTCACAAACCCTGCTCCCATTTCGTCTGACTTGCCTGGTCGGACGGCGCGCATCATGTCACCGCTAAGGTTTTCGATCTTGATAATCTCTGCACCAAAATCGCCGAGCATCTGGGTAGAAAATGGCCCCAACACCACTGTGGTTAAATCGAGGACGCGAAATCCATTCAAAATGTTAAACATTTTTGTTCCTTAGAAATTTTGAAGCTTATTAATGAGCAGCTATTTTAACTAATTACTGCGAATGGCGATGCCTGCACGTATTTCCGGATACAGCTCACCTTCATCCAGCACTACTGCCCCGTTTACCAAGACATACTCAATACCTTGCGAAGGCAAAATTGGATTGGTGTAAGTCGAACGATCACGCACCGTATCGGGATTAAAGATTGTAATGTCGGCATCGGCGCCCACGCGGATTCGACCCTTGTTACGCATAGCAGGCACAAAGGCTTCCAACCTGCGAGCTGGTTCAATAGTCATGCGGCGCAAAGCATCCATTAAGTCGATAAGTTGCTCTTCCCGCACATATTGACCCAACACTTTTGCGTAAGTACCAGAACTTCGCGGATGGCCCTTGCCATCAAGAATGCGACCGTCGCTAGCAACCATGGTTAAGGGATTTAGCAGTGCTGTACGGGTTTGCTCTTCGGTGCGACTGAAAGTAATAACGCCACCACCAATCTGTCGATAGCGTCCGAAACTCTCGCGGGTTAAGCGTTCGCCGGTTGCTACCCACATATTGCGCTGAAAGCGATCTTCTTCCCAATCTTGCCAATTATCAAACAAAGCCGATGCGATATCGGAATAGCTGGCACCATAAGGATACATTTCCGTGGTGACATCCTGACCACCATCACGGGCCCGTTGAATCGTGCCGAGAAATTCATTAACAGAAGCACCCCCACTGGAATTGGCATGAACGATATGTAACGGCGTACGTGCTTCCCTGGCGCTGTCGATAATTTCTTGTAAACCAGTTAGTCCACCGCGGGTATGAATATGGGCAGTCGCGCCTGCTTCTGTCGCAATATCCAACATAGATTCAAATTCCGTTGCAGTTGCTGCCGGCGTATAAGCCAGGCCGAAACCAACCGCGACGGCGCCATCGGCCAATCCCTGGCGCATCATTTCCGCCATGCGATCCATGATCTCCGGACCGGCAATACCGCTGCCTCCCGCAGCCATGGGCAGAAACCTTCCCGGATCATCAAACAACACCATACGAATCGGAATATGACCGATACTAATGCCGTAATTGAGAACCTGGCCTTCTGCTCTGTCTGCATACCACTCGGCAACTCGGGCTGTGCCTATTTCCAATTCGAATCCGGAAGTAACACCGTCCTGCACCATCAGGCGATAGGCTTCTTCGGTTTGACCGTGGGCGTGTATATCGACAAATCCCGGCGCAACCACCAATCCAGATGCATCGATTACTCGGGTGCCATCCAGTGGAGAATCTGAAACCGATACTACTCGCCCGGCACTAATACCAATATGCCTGACAGCATCCAGGCTGGATTCCGGATCCATCACGCGCCCGTTGTTGATGACCAGGTCAAAAGACTGAGCTTGTGCGAAGCCTAATAAAGGAAGAGAGAGACTTAAGAGGAAGCCGAAAAATACTTTGGAAAATTTGCACACAGACCTGTCTCCAAGGGAAAGCCGAGTGCTTGTTTTACCTAAGCGCTGTGATTTTGTCTATCTGGACAATAAAACCAGAGAGTTTAAAAGCCCGAATGGTGCTCTTGCAGCTGATAAGAATCTGCCAAACCTGATTCAGATGCTTTGTTTTCAGCCAGTGAACCAGCCGCCAGGTAGCCGCTGAGGGTCAGTATGAGCAGGGTCAGTTTCAATGTTGTTGATTTCATTAGGATTATCCTTGGGTCGAACAATCAATCAGCCGCTTTCGCGATGGTGGAATGATTCCCCAACTTGGATAAACAAAATACCAGTACAATAGTAAGAATCCGCTTGCCAGGATTAAGATTTCCTTAGCCGCCAGATTTTATCTAAGAAAATCCTCCTGCACTGGATTTCATAAGGAAATCCTTAAAGCGAAGATAAAGAAAGCTAATCCCGTGGGGTTTAACCTCACTTGCCATGATGAGAGTGGGTACCAGCATGATTCACATTGCCATTGTTGAAGACTCTGAAGACGAGAGCGATCAGTATCGCGATTTACTCGAAGCAGCGTGGGACGATGTCGCCGTCGACCAGCTCTTCAACGAAGACCAGGCACGAACGATGTTCGATCGTAAACAAGCAGCAGGTGAGACTTACGATCTGATTACCCTCGACCTCGATTTAAGCGGTGGTGATCCGGAACTCGATAAAGATGGCGGCATTAGACTGCTGACTGAAATGAGCCCGGACTTACGCTCTACCGTGATCGTAGTTTCGGGACGTGAATTAAGCTCTGAAGTCGAAGGATTTATGAAAGCACTAAAAGTTGTAGACACACTTTCCAAGCCGCACTCGCCGGCGGACTACCTTCGTGCAGTGAGATTGGGACTGCAATTGCAGTCGAAGTCTCCCAGCAATCCAATCCTGGATGGCATGACCACAGAAATTGGTTCGCTGCGTCTCTCTCCTTTAACTGGAAGCTCAACCTGGAAAGGGAATGCAATCAAGTGCACGCTAACGCAAATGCGTCTGTTAGTGATAATGGCGCAAAATTCACCGAACCCAGTTGCGATAGCAAAATTGAAAGAAGCATTGCCAACACTTAAACCAACAACAGAAGCCGTGGCAGTGCATATCGCTGAGCTTAGAAAAGAATTCCGTCAATTTGTCTCAAACGATGCCGCGTTGCCGATAAAAACCAGGCCTGGCGGTGGTGGGTACAGTTGGCTTGAAGAATAAGAGCAATACAAGCTAATTGCCGACTCGAGCATTATTCGAGTCTGCGAAAACTAATTATTACAAAATCGGATCAAATAGGTTTGCAATGAAAAGCTATCTACTCGGTCGTTTTCCTCGCCTTCGCGGAGTCATCATACTCCTCTTTATTCTTTCTATTACGCCTGCGTTTTTTGCAGCGTGGATGGCGTTTCAACAAACCGAAACTGAAGATCGCGATACCAAGATCACCGACTTCCAACAGCTCTTATTCGACGAATCTAATCCAATCGACATCGTCGATTTAAATCTACATAGCGGACGCATTCGCGCTGCCCGAGTTAGCCAACAAAATATTTCTCAACCGCGTTCCGATGCCAATTTGCAGCCACCCGAAGATTGTTTTCAACAATTTGGCGAATTGCAAAATCCCAAGCGTTTCGAAATCTGTGTCGCTTATTTTATCTCTCCCGAGAGAAATGTAGATCATCTCTACTTTTATATTGATTACTGCACTCAGAGCTTGCAGGGCAAAGACCCCGATGATGTCTTCACACTTTCGTTAACCACTCCCGGCGGAAACAAGGACTGGAATATAGACGTCGATCCTCTGGGCATGGCCGATATCAAGCGCCAGGGCACAAGAGGAGATTCCAGAGAGGACAGCATCTATGCGGAATTCTGGTCTCCAGTTAATCCAAGCCAACGCTGTCTCGATAGCAAACCAAAACAACGTCTTCGTCTACAAATGGATGCCTGCGCAACCTTTCCAAGTCGAGAACAATGCCCTCGCCCCATTGGCAGTGAAGCCTTTGAAGATTGGATACATGCTGTACTCATCAACTTTTCCCGCAGTTCAAGTTTCGGTGATGAGGGAATAAGTACACAGAATACTCGTGGCACTAGTCGCGGACCCAACGTTAATGCGCTAAATCGAGTACTTGATAGTGGCGAGTCTGTGTACTTCGGGCGTTGCCCGACTGATGCACCCTGCGATTGCTTCAGCGGCACCACTTCATTCATCGACTCCGATCCATTGGAATTCGAACCAACATCAAGGATTCAAGATAGTGTTGCTCGAGCTGTATTTGGTTTTGAACCAAGCAGTTACTGCGCCATTCCGCAAAATGATATCTGGCTCAGCTACGAACGCAGCGCGGATATTAACTTAGTCACTCCGGTCAATTACCTCAATACCATGTTGCCCATTGTTGGCTACAGCATCCTCGCATTGCTCGCGGCGGTACTCGTAGTTTACCTGCTACTAGGTAGACCACTTGTAACGCTAACAGCCGGACTGATTAAAACTCGAAATTGGGATCCAGATACACCCATCGACATCCCCTATGTAAAAGCCAAGCATGAAATCGGCACGGTTGCCAAAGCATTCCGCTATGTATTGTTAAAGATGCGCAAGCAAATCAGTCGAGAAAGAAAGCTTACCGCCGAATTGCAACTCAAATCAGAACGGGACCGAGATATCAATTCCATTATCGCTCACGAGATAAAGTCTCCCTTCCACAATTTAAAGAACAAATATTCTGAAAATATAGACATCGCTCGCATCGACACTGCTCTGGAAGCAATCCTGCGTATCGATCATGCCGCGCAGAGTTCTTCTGATGAAGTCTTTGTCGTCAACATCTCTGAATATTTAAAAGAGTACATCGACAACAAAGAAGACGTTGCCAACATTACCCTTCAGGCTCATGCCGATGTAGATATAGAAATTCGTGGACTGCTACTATGGCTGGTTCTGGACAATATTATCGCCAACGCCGATCGCTTCAGAACCAGCAAAGAATCTCCCATCGAGCTGGAGATAACGGCCACAGAAGAGGGTTGCCGGATTACCATATCTAACGACGGCCCGGCGATTCCTGAAGATAAGATGGAAACCGTGTTTAACCTCCGCTACACCGACAGCAACATGGCCACCAAGAAGCAAGGCAGCAATCAGGGCATTGGATTATTTATCTCTCGTCACTACATGCGCATGCTCGGCGGTGATCTGAAACTGCTCGAGCGAGACGATGGAGTAACATTCGCTCTACTATTGAAAAGCGCGAAGTAAACGCTGATAACATAGCCCGATTATTTGGATTCGACTTAGCTGACGCTGTAATTAGCGCCAGTTATCCCTTTTTGATTCTAATACTAATCTTCCTCCTTCAGACTTTTTCGGAAACCTTCTTTTCATTAAGTATTCGTTAAGGCTCGTTCAGCTACCTTAACAATAAATTTCTAATTCTGTAGTTCTACTCATCACTTTAGGTATAGGGGTGCTCTAAAAATGATACGCAAGTTTCTGATTCCTGTTTTTATACTTTGTTTGGAAAGTCCTTGGATATATGCAGACGAAGACGGTCACGATTCAGATCGTGACGACTTCTCTTACTCATATATTGAGATTAGCAGTCTCGGTTACGATATGGACGTCAATGGAATTGATATCGAGCCAAATGGCTACAAGGCAGAGCTTTCGGTCTCTCTGGGAGATAGTCTGTTCGGCATTATAGATCGCAAGAAATCCGATGAACGCTTCCTTGGCGGCAACTATGACTTTGACACCGAAGGCTATGGCTTCGGTTTTCGCGGAGAAAGATGGTTCGCCAGCTACACCTATAACAACTGGGACATGGACAACAACGAATTCGATGTTGACACCGTTCGCCTTGGTTTCCGCAATATGTGGACGGATCGATTAGAGTTTAATGCCAGCTATTCCTGGAATAACTTCGAAGACCTGGATAGTGAGGATGGTTTCCAGGCCGGGTTCGCCTACCATTTCACTGATAGTTTTCACCTGGTTGCCGACTACGAAACCATAGGCGGGCACTTTGATATTGACTATGTGAGTATTGGATTGAAACTGAGTTTTTAGTGATTTGATTAATGATCTTTTTCAGAAAGGGGAGCCTGTGGCTCCCCTTTCTGTTATTTCTACCTCCAACTAAATCGTTCAATTCACACTCAATTCTAAAGACTTCAATAATCTACTCTGCTCTTTTCTGAAACATTCTTCCCCACTACTTGACACAATGGAAAGTACTCAATTATACTACTTTCCATATTGGAAAAAGGTATATTTACATGAGCGATGAAAATGAAGAGATCTCTGCAGAAGAGGCTTCTGAGGCCCTTACAAAGGTTAAAGAAATGCAACAAGCTGGCCAGGAAAGAACAGAAATTCCTAGTTGGTTAGCGACATTATGGGTAGTTCTTATTTTTGCAATATTTGCAGGAATTCAACCGGAAGGCACCAATGGTGGGCTGTACCTCCTGATTGGTATAGCAGCTTATGTGATAGTGGAACGTCAACAAGGAATTGCCAGAAAATCCACACTATTAACGGCACTCGTAATCTTTATCATTACGGCTCTTTATTTGGCGACTGTGTACTTATATAGAATCCAGGGATTGAGCTTCGCTCCTTATATAGGGGGCGTAATTGGCGCTACTACCTACCACTTGATTTACCTGGCAAGCAAACGCAAACACAGCACATCAAATGATGAGGCGGCGTAGAAATGCCAAAAGGAAAATTTGACGAATTGATTCATGCTCCCAATAGACTAAAGATCTGCGCACTATTGGCTGCAGTCAAAGAATCAGAATTTCGAGTGATTCGCGAAGAGCTTGATGTAAGTGATTCGGTATTGTCCAAACAAATAAAATTACTCGAAGAAGCGAACTATGTGCAATCAAGAAAAGTGAACGTCATAACTGGAAAAGTGACATGGTTGTCACTAACTAAAACTGGCAGAAAAGCGTTTTCTGAACACATAAACGAATTACAAAGAATTACTGAATTGTCGAAAAATCCTCTGTAATTTTGAAAATGCCAGAAGGTACTAAGTTAAAGTACCTGCGCCTCACCCATAACAATTTCTGCCTTGCGTTTAATCTCGCTGGCTACTTCGAATGGATCACCATTAACCAATTCTTGTCGAAACAATTCGACTGATAGCGCGCCGTTGTATTCCTTTTCTTGAAGCACACGAATAATTGCGATTAGCGGCGCTATGCCGTCACCAGGTATGACGCGGTAACTGTTGTCAGTCAGTTCTCTCGGTGCATCTAATAAGTCCTGAAAGTGACAATGGGCAAGCTCACCCGGCTCGAGCATAAACAAATCGTCAAATTTGCTTAACCCAGACCAAAAATGGAAAAAGTCGATCATAGGTTTGATGTTTGGATGATCGGCCGCTCGAATCATAGTGAGCGCAGTCGGTAATGTGGCGAGATGAGTTGACGTACGTATGAATTCGATCATGCAGGTGAGATCATATTCACTGGCAATTACTGCTGCTTCGCGGATTGCCTCGGGTGTTGCGGCGAAATCATCAGTTGTAAGCGGACGGTTAGAAATAGAAGGCGAATAGATTTTTTCCAGGCCTAGATTAGCGAATTGATCACAGCGCATTCTCCATGTCTCTAAAGACGCTTCTCGTTCCGGACCTGGCACCCATAGATCTCGTAATCCAGTGGATGCACATACTGGTGTTAATCCCAGGTCATTGAGAAGATTACGCGCACCAGTCAAGGTATCGTCCTCAAGAAATCCGTCGAGTAATTGATCATTGAGTTCGACATACTCGATACCGGCTTGGGACCAACCCTCGAGCGATCCGCGAAATCCTGCCGCACGTGAAGTGTTCTGATGCATGGCGAGTAGCATTTTCCCCGATGAGGCAGTTTGGGCCTGGAAGTTATCGTGAGATAGAATTAGTGGGGCGGCCAGGGAAGAAAGGAGAAAGTTACGGCGATTCAGCATTGGAGTACCTATTTTGGCTCTTTGTTTTTATATTAGATTGATACTAGCGAAGATGTATTCCTTTTTAAATTGGTTTGGATAATTTGAATCATTATATTAAAGAGCCAGATATAATTGGCTGACAACCTATTTTAGCCAATGCCTTAATATGTCACTAGATATGAGTCGGTCCAGAATCACAGACAACCACAGCGCCATTTTGGTGCTCTGTGGATTATTGTTTTTTACCTTGGCTGTACCAGCCGCTGCAAATGAGCCATTTCTTGAATTCGAATTTAGTGAAAATTTGCAAGCTGACCCCGACATTCAATCTTGCTTGTCTTTTGGCTCGCCAAAGGAAACTTTCTTACCCGATCTCCCGACAAATCCGAATGCTTATGTCTATTCTTTTCATTGGCAGATTGATGTAACAAACGATTGCGCGTTTACAATAGATTTATTCTTCAGCTCACCTAAATCTATTCAGTCATATTTTCCAGGAGGCACCATAGGCGTAAATTCGCAATCAATTTCTAGAAATTCAATAAATACTCTTCGAGGTTTTCTAATTCTTTCAAGCGGCCCCTTTTTTCTGTCACAAGAAGAAATACTTGATCAGATTGGCGGTGTAACAATCTTATCGATAAACAGACAAGATCCTGAATTAGATCGATGCTTGCAAACTACAGCATTCGGTCATCTCAATAGAATTGATAGACGATCCTTTACCGCGAGTGCAAATATCCTGAACACCTGTGATTTCGAAATTCGTTCCGCAATTGTATACCAACTTACGGATGCCGATGGTTTACTATTTGGTGAGGCAAATTTTTTTGCACACCTTCCTCCGCAGCGAGAGACCCAAATCAGAACTCTGGGCTATTTTGATTTCCTTATTCCAAACTTTTCTTATGATTCAGCTGAATTGCTGGCGAATCTCACGCCCATTGTTCTAGAGGGAGCAACTGAAAAGTTTCAAGGCGACGACACATACCTTGAAATTACCCAATGGTTAAATCTAGCGCGAACTTTTCACGACACAGAGCTAGGCAAAATAGAAGTTAATGCCAAACTTGCCCACATTGGATTCTTTAGTTTTGATCTTTTCCGAAGAGATGATCTCGGTGAGAATTTTTACGAAATTGATAGGAATTCGTTTCAATATCTCAATTCACGGCCTATTGGTGTTGCAGATTATTCAGCGGAAACCAAGGAGTTGGCTATTCCCTCAATTCTAACCGACAAAGGGGAGGTTGCTGATAACGTTGTGTTTAAGTTGGTAGATGGCGACCAACTACTTTTCGAACTAGACTCTCAACAAGATGCCGTCGAGCGATTAGATTTTGGCGCTTTGGCACAAGACTGCATTGCACTTGATGAGTTTGTCTCCAATCCTCAAGTTTCGATAAGTAATCTAAACTCAATTAGCTGGTCAGTACGTATTTCCAATCTTTGCGATGAAGAGCGTGTGTACCATGCAAATTTTAACCTTCTAAATCAAGATGGTTTGATGGTCGCATACTCGAATTGTCAGGATGAAGATGATAGTTCGAATGCTAATTTTATTGCCGGACACACAACGTCAGAATGTTTTGGAACCCTTGAATTCTTAGATGAAGAAGGTCCATTTGTGCCAGCGAAAGAAAATCTAATTATTCAATCTTTTGCCGGCCTTCTCCCAGTTAATCCTTTCGTTATCCTTTAAGCGAATCGAATTTTTAAACGAGACGAATTTTATTCATAGCGCAGCGCATCCACCGGATTCGATCGGGAAGTCTTCCAGGTCTGGGCTGCCATGGTGACAAACGCTACAGCCACGCAAAATAGCGTCGCGGCGAAGAATGTCAGGCTATTAATTTCGATATGATAAGCAAATCCCTGCAACCAACGATTCATTACCAAGAACGAAACCAGCGAGGCTATGAATGCTGCCGTAATGACAACAACAAATACATTTCTGAATAGCATTAATATCAACTGGATCGATGTCGCTCCAAGTATCTTGCGGATGCCTATTTCCTTTGATCTTTGTTCCGTAGTAAATGCCGTCAATCCCGCTAGCCCGAGACAGGAAATCAGGACACATAGACTGGCAAAGATTCCTACCAGAGACATATTACTTTGCTCAGCGCTGTACAGATCGTTAATCCTTGCATCAAGAAATTCGTACTCGAAGGGATGGGTGGGATCGAATTGATTCCAGGTTGACTGCACGAAGTTGATAGTCTCGGCTACAGATTCACCGGACAGGTTTAGTGTAACAAAGCTAGACTGTTCAGCCAGTGGATCGTAGAGCAACACCAGAGGCTCAAGTTCTCTTCCCAACTCATGGAAGTTAAAATCTTGCACTACCCCTACAACCGGCAGGTTCGCTATTCGCCTGCCGATGGATTCTTCCCAACCCAGAGAAGCTTTAGCTGTCTCATTCACAATCAAGGCGTTGTCAGCATCAGTGGTTATTGATGAATCGAATTCTCTTCCTTCGACCATTTCCATACCCATAACTTCGAAATAGTCTTCACCGATGCTGTACATGTTAAATACGTGTTGCTCCAGCTCACCCTCAGCATTTTCTGCCTGTGTGGAAGTGATATTGAACCCTCCCCCCGGAAGTGAGCCGCTGCTAGTTATTCCCAGCACTTGAGGATTGCTTAACAACTGATCTTTGACTGCTGCGAGTTGCGTTACGATGTTGTCGTCTCGTATGCGCACTACTAACTTGTTTTCCTTTTCAAAGCCAAGTGACTTGTTGTAGAAAAACTCCATTTGCGAATACATCAGCAAGGTGCAGGCGATAACCCCGATTGATATAGCAAACTGAATTAACACCAGCCCATGACGGACCGAAGATAAGCGATTGCTGGATTCTTTCGATACACCAGAAACACTGGTTGGTTTCATTGAAGAAAGGAAAAAGGCCGGGTACAAACCTGAAAATGTAGCCAGCAGCAGACTGGCAACAACGACACTCAATATCAACGTAATTTGCAATAACATACTTCCATTCAATGTCATACCTAGCAAAGTGTTAAGAGGCGTATATTCAATGACCAATGCTGCTAACAAAAACGCCAGTGGTATCGCCAGGCAAACGAAGAAAAGCGACTCCCCTAAAAACTGAACAATCAACTGACTTCTTTCTGAACCCAGTAGTTTTCTCATTGCTACTTCTTTGGCTCGCTTGGTAGAACGGGCAGTAGAGAGATTCATATAATTCATGCTCGCCACCAACAGCAAGAACACACCAATCGCCGAAAGTGCATAAACGAAACTCGCACTGCCCCTCGGTGAATCTGCCAGCGTGGTTGAGTGCAGATGAATATCGGTTAGGGGTTCCAGGTAGTATTCATGCACAGTCGTGTCTGAAAAGATGGGCGCCATATAGCGCGCCCAAAAGTCAGTAGATATCGTTTCGAAACTGTCGATCTGGTAGTCAGCTGGCAATTCGAGATAAGTATAGGTACTGGTATTGCCAAGGGAATTTTGTGCACGCTGCGATCCAAGATCGGAAATTGACGCTGGATCTAGCCGGTTCATGGACAGAAGCGCGTCATACCTGAAGTGGCTGTTTTCAGGCAGATCAGCAAACACGAGACTAACCTGATACTCAGAGGTATCCGTTGCCAATGTTTGTCCGATTGGGTTTTGCTCACCAAAATAAACCTCAGCGAAAGATTCACTAATAGCCATTGAGAGTGGATCAACTAAGGCAGTTTCCGCATCTCCCGCGAGAATTTCGTGAGTAAACAAGGTAAAGACGCCCGGATCTGCAAACATTACCGAGTCCTGGTAGAAACCAATTTCTTCGTTTCGAAAAATTGTGGTGGCTAGGTCCTGGAATCGCAGGAAGCTTTCTACTTGCGGATAATCACGCTCCAACAGAGGACCGAGCAGAATCGGAGTCTTGGAGAAATCTTCAATAAATCCATTAGTGTTGAGCAAATTGACAACACGATAAATCTTCTCGTGATTTTCGTTATGCCGATCGTAATTCAGCTCATGATTCAAATACAAGCCGAGCAAGATTGCACAAGCTATGGCTACGGCCAAACCTACAATATTGATTATTGCGTAATACTTATCTCTATAAAGAGTTCGGAATGCCGTACGTAAGTAGCTCGCGATCATTGAGAAAGCCTTGCGCTGCTAATTCTGTTTTCAATGTTTTCAGCAATTAGTCAAAACTAATTATTGCTGTTCCGCAGCCAATCTCTCCTCAACCCGATGGCCTGACAATATATATTCCATACCATAATTCCCTTCGTGGCAGGCATATTCGTAAATTTTATCGGTACTGAAATCGAGAATAATCTCCCGCGTATAAGGCGCGGTATAAGTACCAGGATCGTCGCTGGTAATAATATATTGCATGGCGTTAGGACCAATTCGAGTTAGACGTTCGACGTTTACTTTCTTCGAAACATCCGGTCCTTCACTGCTCTTGTCCGAATAGTTAGTGGTTTCTACAACCAGCGTATCACCATCCCAATAGCCACGGGAATCACCATGCCAAAGTTTTATATCGCTATCCGCATGTGGTTTCGCTACTAACGGAATTATGCGGACGTCATGCGCCATCTCCTGAATAATCGCGACAGTCTCTTTGGTTTGTACAATCTGCCAATAGCTGTTGTAACCAGAATGGAGAGTAGGCGCACCAAATGTCACGCAACGTTCACCTAGCGGTCGATCGAGCCAGGAATCTGCTGGATGCTCTTCCCGGTACTGAGCTAGATCATTCGCCATCGCGATAGCACGTTCAGTGCGAGGTGGAAACTTTCCATTTGGAGGATCGATGATTTGTGAGGTACGTCGATGAATGGTTCGTTCCGTCATCCACTGTGAATCGTAATTTCCTGTTGATGGATCATAGGAAACAATTTCACCGGCGAACGCCGCTTGCAAGACACCATCACCAAACAGCGCATCGGCGCCTGCCGCTTCTATTTCCGCAATACGATTGCGCAAGAAATCGACGTCTTCGTCCGTTAAGAACTCTTTATCGCCAAACACATCGGGGCGTTCCACTGGCGTGATGGTATTGTTTTCCCAGACTCCTTGCAGATCGGGATGACCATCGATGGTTCTCGGCATCTGCCATTCATCGTCGGATTGCGCGAATAATGCACTGCTAAACAGCGCGGAAGACAAAGCCAGGATGCAGATTCTTGATAGAGTTTTCATGGAACAATTCCCCTTATTCTGAGGTTATTAGCAGCAACGAGTGGGTAGCTTCTGCAGCCATCAATCTATTCTTTTAGGAGTTCTTCTTCAAGCGAATTTCTTCGGTTAAACGCTCAGCAGGGAGCAGAATGGCTCATATTTAATCCTCGACTATATTGCCATCCAGCATGCGCACTATACGTTTACCTACTGCGGCATCTTCGGCAGAGTGAGTAACCATTACAATAGTGGTTCCCTCGTCATTGAGCCCGGATAGCAGCTTCATCACTTCTTCGCCGTGTTCACTGTCTAAATTACCAGTTGGCTCATCCGCCAGAATAAGATTTGGCTCATTGACGATTGCTCTGGCCACAGCAACACGTTGCTGCTGTCCTCCAGAAAGCTGTTGCGGAAAATGTTTGGCACGCTGGCCCATATCCATTTTTTCCAGCACCGTATCTACTTTGGCTTTTCGCTCTGCGCCGGGAATCTTCGTGTAAATCAGAGGGAGTTCTACATTCTCGTAAACAGTGAGTTCATCGATCAAATTAAAACTTTGAAACACGAATCCGATATTCTCTTTCCGTAGGTTCGCTCTTTGCCGTTCCGAGTAGCCTGAAACTTCTTCGTCTAGAAACCAATACTTTCCACCATCGGGATTATCAATTAACCCCAGGATGTGAAGTAAGGTTGATTTTCCACAACCGGAAGGACCCATAATGGAAGTGAACTCTCCTTCTTCTATTGAGAGATCGATACCATTTAGTGCGGTTGTTTCTACTTCTTCTGTTCTGAACAGCTTACTTAATTGTTCCGTTCGTATAATCATAATACTTCCCCAAACTCAGCATAGTTTGCTATTGGCTGAGTAGTTTTTAATTAGTTGTTAGTAATTATTCGTAGCGAAGAGCTTCGATCGGATTCGCTTGCACAGTTCGTAGCGATTGCACGGTAACTGTAATAAGCGCGACCGACGAAACAGCAAGTATCGCGATTAAAAATGGCAGCATCGCACCGAATAAACTGGGCTCTGCTTGGTAGGCGAAACGGTCAAGCCAATTATTTATGGTGAAATAACTCACGAATGTTGCTGGTACTGCGGCGACAGCAATAAGCACGACCAGGTTTTTACACAACAAGGTAATTATTTGCGGACTCGATGCGCCGAGGATTTTCCTAACGCCGATCTCTTTATTGCGCTGCTGGGTATTAAAAGAAGCCAGGCCAAATAAACCCATGGCGGAAAGAAATATACAAATGCCGGCAAAGATTTCTGTCAATCCCATCAGATTAGCATCGGTGCGATAAAGCTCATCCAATCTTGCGTCGAGAAAAGTTGGATCGAAAACCTGGGAGGAATCGAATTCTCGTATGATTTCTTCCATTCGACTAAACGTCTCCCCAACATTTTCTCCGGTGATTTTAACCACGAGATTTCGCGATTGCAGTGGCCTGGTTTGGGGTGGCGTGTTTTCGAAATTTATGAGCAGTGGTCGCATCAACAGCGGCCCAATTTCGTTATTGAGCGGCGCATAATGAAAATCACTGGTGACACCCACTACCTGTCCCTGAAAATCTCCTTGACCGATAAGTTTACCTATAGGCTCGTCCCACCCCATTTTTTGAACCAGGGTTTCATTTACCATCCAGGATTTAGATTCATCGACATCCCGATCTTCGGAAAATGCCCGCCCTCTTGTTACTTCAATGTCCAATCCCTGTATGTAATTGAGCCCAACTCCAATCATTTCGATTTGTTCAGGCTCAACCACCCCGTCGTTGTTTTCCATCTGGATCATGTTTATGCCATTGCCAAAACCTGGCACCTGGCCGGTGTCAAACACATCTAGAATATTGGGTTCAGTTAACAGCTCGTTTTTTAACGGATCTAATTGCTCCAATAAATCGGCGCCGCGCAAACTGAGCCAGACTTGATTTTCCTTATCAAAGCCTAAAGGCTTACTGGAGATGTACCGCATTTGTTGTGACATCAATAGAGTGCAGGAAATAACTCCTATCGAAATAGCCATCTGTGCCAGCACTAGTAGTTGCCGTATCGAGAGCCCCTTCTTCCAGGAACCTTTCGCCGAACTCAATGCGGCTTTGGGAGATATGGAAGAAAGATAGAAAGCAGGATACAAGCCGGATGCCACAGTAACACCCAAGGTAAGCACGATTAGCCCAACCACGGTTGACCCAGTAAAGAGCCCAGCCAACAAAGATTCCTTACCCATCAACGTACCGATTGGTGTAAAGGCGAGCGCCGCAAAAGCAAAAATAACGCCGATAACTAAGGCTATTAAAGTAAAGACAAAAGACTCGCCCAGAAATTGCACAATCAATTGCTTCCGGTTCGCGCCAACCACTTTGCGCATGCCAACTTCTTTCGCTCGCTTTGTCGCTCTGGCCGTTGCCAGGTTCATGTAATTTATACAGGCAATGACTAATAGAAAAATTGCTACTGCCCCGAATCCGTACAAGTAAAAAATGTTACCGTTCGGGCGATCCCCTGGCAGTGATCTGCCAAAATGAATATCAGCCAGAGGCGTTAGTTCGGCTCTGAATGTACTGTTCATTCGTGCCAGATTCTCAACCATGTATTTCTCGACGAAGTCTTCAATAATTCCGTCGAAAGATCCTGGATCAAAACCTGGATTCACCTGCAAATAGGTATAGATACTTACGCCGGTTAAGCCGCGAATATAGTTGTCTTCATAATCTGGGACAAATGCAGACAAGATCGAGTACGGATAAAGCGCGTTGTATTTTAAATGTGTATTTTCAGGGAGATCGGCAAACATCAAGGTAACGCGATAGGAAAAGCTATCACTCTCGAGAATTTTGCCAATTGGATCTTCATCGCCAAAATAACTGCGAGCAAAAGATTCGCTCACAGCGATGGAATTCATGTCATCGAATGCGGTTTCCGGATCACCCGCCAGGATGTCATGCTCAAATACCTCAAATACATTTTCATCAACCAGGTAGAGGTCTTCCCAGGCCTGACGATTGCCTTCGTGGCTCAAAATACTTTGGCTGGCGCCTCGAAATCTGACGTGAGAACCAAGTTGAGGATAGTCAGCCACCAGCAATGGCCCAATACCTTCTTGCGTCACTGCAAATTCAGCATCGTTTCCGTCGGCAGTTCGAAAATGCGTGGATAAGCGATAGATGCTTTCGTGGTCGGTGAAATGCTGATCGTAGGTGAGTTCGCTGCGAAGATACAATGCGAGGACAAGGGAGCACCCAATTCCAATCGCAAGGCTAAGTATGTTGATGAGTACGTAGCTTTTTTCTTTTGCTAACTTCCGGAGCGCCACCAGAAAATAAATCTTGAACATGCTCTACTCCTTTCCCAAAACAGAAAATTAATTCAAGTTACTGATTGCGCCCTCTTTCATTTATTGTTGTTATCTTTTCTTATTCTTATTGGTAAGTAGTTGTGCCATCTACGCTGTAAACATTCAGAATGCTTTTACCCAAAGCTATTATGTTTTGGCAGAAACGGTCAAATACCCTCTTTTTCCTGAACCTCGCTAAAAAACAATTGGATGTGGATGAGTCGTTGACACTAAGAGTCACTGAAAGTTTCGTCAAGCTGGATATTTAGATACAGGACAGAAATACCCTGGTACAGGTTGAATTCATTCTTGGACTCGTCAACCTGCAGTTATAAGCGAAATAGGCCTTAATTACGAGCTTTCTTACCCCTGGCTATTTCAGTTTCTAGTGCATTCAGCTTGTGATGGCAGAATTGCTTGAATGGCGCCATCCATTCCCCTATTTCCGTTAAACGGTCGATAGACAATGTATATAGACGGAGTTGTGAATCTTGCTTTTCGATAGAGTGAATTGATCGGGAGAAATAGATTTGAAAATTTTCTTAGCTGATTTTCTCACTCTTGCGGGATTGCGTTTTGCGTTGATTTCGCACCAGTAGTGAGTCAGGTCTTACTATTTTATGCAATCCTTTCATCTCAATGTTATGCTTAATTGACGAGGCGGAGTTCGCCTTTTTCTTTTTTTAGTTCTTTTTTTAGTTCTTCAATGATAGAAAAGTTTATCACTGCACCTGTAACTTCTGCCTGCTCGAAGACTGGCATACAAGAAAACTTGACTGAGAGATTGGTCCCGCGTTTGTTTTTAAAAACACCTTTCATGTTTGCTACCGGCTTTCCATTTTCAATGCATCTGGCAATTACTGAACTGGTGTCAAAATCACTCTCACTAATCAATTTTATTGATTTCTCTCCAATAAGCTCATGCTCCCCAAACTTGAGTAAGTTGAGGGCTGAAGAATTAGCAAAACCAATGGTCCCAGTTTTGTTGATGACATACATACAGCCCGTGGTCGCATTAAGAAGAAATTGGTGGCGCTTTCTTTCGTTCTCTAAATCTCTTAACAGCAGTGCATTTTCAGACTTCAAATTTGTTTCACGTGTGTGCTGTGCTACTAAGTGCGCACCTTTTTCTTGTAGCTCAACATGCTCTGCAGCTAGTTGCTCATACAAGCTTTCGCAGCGCAGTTGTAATTTGATGCCTTGATTTAAGTCATTGCTAACACGGAGAACGATCGGCGTGAGGAAAAATAAATACATTGCCAATGCGCTGACTAGCAGTAACTCAGTATCACCACCCACAAAAAGCAGACATCCGATGAGTATTGTTGAATAAGGGATAGCGAAAGCAAAGTACAACTTTTTAATGACTGATAGTGTGGTCGCTGCGCCAGACAACAACCCACAAAGCCAGAGCACAATCAGGCCTTTTTGAATGAGTGAAGCATCTGCAGGCAACAAAAACCACGAACAGCCCCAATAAATACCAGCAACAAGAGTTCCAATTAAAAGGAAGCGCCATTTTGCAGATACGTCATCAGGCTGAATCGAATGTCGTTTATAGTAATCCGCTATTATCGCGCGACCCGCATTACCAATGAGCAATCCGCCATACCACAGTATTGCTATCGAACTTGGTGAGGTGGTAATGATTAGTACGAAAAGGAACGAGCCCGTAACAACATCTGCAAGAAGCATCCAGGGGAACTGCCGAAACACCATTTCCACCTGCTTAATGTGGATAGCGTTCACATCAATTTCAAAATTCGACATCGGATTTGTGGGAAAGGAAGTACTAGTCGTTTTGGCTAATTCCATTTTTTAGTCCATATAGCAAACGTTATACGCGTCCAAAATATCTACAAGTTTCCCCATATTAAGCAAGTTTTTACGCTTGTCTGTAGGAAATTTACGCATAGTAAGAAATCTATTAATTCATTCCCATGAAATTCGTTATCGTCATATTTGTGGTGTATTTTAAAACCTGTGGAGCTCTGCTAGGTTTTAAGTAGAGGGGATTTTAAAAAAGACTGGGGATACTAATAGTTCAATAGTTTTAGTTTTGTTCTTTGGTTGATGACGGTTCGTGAATTAATAAAGTTATTCGTGCCCTAGCTGCATCCCTATTGCACACTTTTCACCGAAGACTCTCAAAGCCCTTTCCCGCAATTAAATTCAATAAGGTTTAAGGTACACTCATCCGTTGAGTCGCAGATTTCGGCATAGGGCAAAAAAATGTTTGAAGAATTTCAATCAGTCATCCTACCTGCATTATCCGTGTTTGGTGATAATCGCTACATACAGGCGTTGCTGGCTGTAGCACTTTCCCTCGTTGCCGGCTGGATGTTTGACCGGATAATCATCACAGCGCTGAAAAATCTGGCAAGCAGAACCCGCTTCGATCTTGATGATCACGTGATTGGGCTATTACATACACCCATTTACAGCAGCATTCTGTTGCTGGGTATTGCTAGTGCAACCCTGATACTGTCGCCACCGGAGCTGTACCTCAACATCGGCTTTTCTCTGCTTCAATCTATCGCATTGTTTGTATGGGTGGTTTTTCTTCTGCGCAGCAATCGCATCATGCTGACTAGCATCGCTAGCAATGAAAAGAGAATAAAAATAGTTCATCACCAGACCCTGCCATTGTTTTTGAACCTGATTAATATCGTCATCGTAATACTCACCGTTTACTTTCTGTTTTCGGCTTGGAATATTGACATGACTGCCTGGCTGGCCTCCGCCGGCATTGTGGGTATCGCGGTCGGTTTCGCAGCTAAGGACACTCTGGCTAATCTGTTCTCCGGTGTGTTTATCATGGCCGATGCGCCTTTCAAAATTGGCGACTTCATCGTACTGGATACAGGCGAGCGCGGAGAAGTAACCCATATCGGTATCAGAAGCACTCGCATACTGACTCGAGCAGATGTAGAAATCACGGTACCTAATGCCCTGATGGGGAATACCAAAATCATTAACGAATCCGGCGGGCCCCATGAGAAACATCGCTGCAAAGTTTCAGTCGGTGTCGCTTATGGATCGGACATCGACAAGGTGCGTGAAATTTTGATGGCGATTGGTAACGCTGAAGAAAACGTCTGTACCAATCCTCCACCCCAGGTGCGATTTCGTCTGTTTGGCGCGTCCAGTCTGGACTTTGATTTGCTGATCTGGATTGCTAATCCCAGACTACGGGGCCGAGTTGTGGATAGTTTAAACTGCGAGATTTACCGACAGTTTAATGAGCAAGCGATTGAGATCCCCTACTCCAAACAGGATCTTTACATCAAAGAGTTGCCAGCGCGAGACGCTTAGTAAAAAGGGGCGGCGGTAAATATTAAGCTACTGATTAGAGGGGTCAGAGTTGTTGAATTTGAGATGTTGATGTGACTATCAAATTACTCTGATCCCTTTGATTTCGCTCAAAAAAAGTAATTAGCAATTACTTGTTGCCTATAAGCAAAAATTAATCTGAATTACAGGACAATGCTATTTGCTATAACTCTGAGCCAATTAGTGAGGCTTGCTGATAAACCAAATTCAGAGGAGTATGAGCATGCAAAATCTATTTCCTTGTAAGTTCCGAACGACTCTATTTATTCTGCCGCTAATCCTCGTTGCCTGCACGAATAACACGCAATTGACTTTTGTCTCATGGCCAGCGGGAGCAACGATCACTGAAATCACTGCGGACAATAAGATCGGTATTGCGCCAACTGAGAAATCATATGATGACGCAACTCTGGGCAGTGTTGACTCGGAAGGTTGTTACACACTCAACGGCGTGGAGGCGCGTTGGGCTAGTGGCGCGGTCAGACGCTTGCCCGAACTCATGCTGTGTGATGGCATCAATATAAGCTACACAGTTGGACTCGTCAGGCCGCGCTCATATCCGGATTTAGAGAAAGATCTGGCAGTGGAAAAGCAGCTAATGCTGTTACGGAACAGCGGTTTCCCGAGCACACGAAATGCATGGCACCAACCCGGTCGGTCCGGGAGTACAGGAAGGGATATACAATTCCAAAGGAACAGTCTCCGCTAGCCCGGTGCCAATTGATAAATCATTTGAAAGGAATCAATGGGATCAGAGTAATTTGGTCTGGAGAGATCAATTCAAGAAGGCTTGGGAACACTAATAATTTAATTACTTTAGTACCGTTGTTTGGTTAATGACGGTTCGTTAAGCTATACAGTTATTAGTGTCACTAAGAATTTTACCTTTTGAAGAAAAGGTGGGAAGAGCACTGCGATTTTTTTGCTAGTAAGTAGAGAGATCTAGATTTTCGTCACTTGCTTGAGTCTCAAATAGATACTTTCTGTTAAGAGGGACAACCACGATGTCTAAATTAGCAAGCTTAATTTTCTTTATTGCTGTTTCAGTAGGACCAATTTTGTCTTTTGCTCAGGATACAGCTATCACAAGTCACCAGGTTTATGGTTACAAAGATGGCATGGCGATGTATTACGATGTCGAAGCACCGTTAGAGCGTAACGGCAGAGGTATAATTCTTATCGTCAGTGGAGGCATGGTTTCAGGTGAAGACAATCTCAACATCGTTAAGCCATTTTGGGAAGTGCTCTTGCAAGAAGGCTATACGCTCTTTCAAATTTATCACCCTGCTCATCCAACCTACAGAATACCTGTCGCTTATGACTCACTAAAGCTGGGTATAGAGCACATTAAACGCAACAGCCTGAAGTTTGGCGTTGATAGAAATCGATTAGGGATGTTCGGTGTAAGCTCTGGTGGTTATTTAGCACTTCTTTTAAGCATGTCGGTGAATCCTGATGAAAGATCTTTCTCTGATATCGATGCAGTTGTAGCGATTATGCCTCTGGTAGATGTTGAGTCTTCTGAATTTGACGTTACTTTGTTCGGGGCCAATATAAAGGACTTCGATCCTACTCTCTATTATTCTCTCTCGCCCATTAATCATGTATCTGCTGATGACCCGCCCACACTTCTTATTCACGGCAATAGAGATGAAGCTGTAAATTTTGAAGAAAACAGCATTCGCATGAAGCAACTGCTCGATGCGGCGGGAGTTGAGAATCAACTATTAGAAGTTGATGCCGGGCATGAAACTTTTCTTGAGCCCCACATGACAGAAGCTCATGAGGCGATTATTGACCGGTATGCAGATCACTTGTTTTGAAATTTTTTTTCTGATGAGAGGGGTCAGAGTAATTTGATTTTGGAATCGTTGAGTACAAATCAAGTTACTCTGACCCCTTTGATTGTAAAGCAACCACTTGACTCTTTATTGGTTAAATTGTGAGCGACCGTGCTGATAATGACTGCCTACCAGGACCGAAATTGAAAGCTACTATATCCACCACTTTCAAAACTACTGAAAATAGAATGTGGGAGGAACTTCAAAATATTTCCTCTCTTATCTATGTTGCTTCACCAATACTGAAAATTGTACCGCAGAAAAATTACGCTATTTCTGAGCAGTGGGCTATTGGAAGCAAATTCAAGTTCAATTTATATTTCTTTGGCTTCATTCCGTTTGGAGATCACTACATAAAATTGGTAGAACTCAACGAAGTAGAGAGACGAATCGTTTCAAATGAACACGGAAAGTTAACGAAGGAGTGGAATCACACCATCAAATTTCACGCAATTGATGATGAAACTATCGAATATACTGATGAAATTAAAATCGATGCCGGTATTTTAACTGTAGTAATTTGGTTGATAGCCTTAGTTTTTTACAGGCATCGTCAAAACAAGTGGAAAAAACTCCTACTTAAAGATGTAATTTAAGGGTCAGAGTAAAAATACAGTAGTTTGGCATATCGATCGGTAATGGAAAATGTGGATGGAGATATTTGTTTTTAGTCAATTGCTCAAATTTAAATCCCTCCGCCCCCTTTATTGTTGACTATCAAATTACTCTGACCCCTTTGATTTAAATTCCTCAGTCCTTCGGACTCGCGCGTTGCGCGCTCTGCGCTGCTGACGCAGCTTTGATTCAAAAATTACCTTAGATATTTTTCTCACCCCTACGAAGCCATAAATTATTGTTATATACCTTGTATTGCTATGTATATTGCTTTAGTATGCATATATTAGTTTGCTGGAGACTCTCTAGTGTATTTAGCAAGATGGCAGCAACAAATTCGGAAAGGAACGCTGGAGTTTCTGGTATTGCTTTGCTTGAAGGAACAAGAGCATTACGGGTACAGCTTGCTACAGCAACTGAATACAATGGCAAATTTGGAGGTAGCCGAAGGCACCATTTATCCACTGCTGAATCGGCTCCAAAAAGAAGCTTACATTGAATCTCGCTGGCAGATTATGGAGAAAGGTCCGGCACGAAAGTACTACAAGATCACCGCTAAGGGGCAAAAAGTAGCCTCTGAAATGTACAATGCATGGCAAGCTACAACTGAGTCACTGCAACAGGCTTGGAGTAATGCAAATGGCTAATGAACAATATTTTGAAAGCAAAGAAAGTGACAAGCTTTGGGATAGTTATTTTGCAGAAGTAGATAGACTAACGAGTCATATCCCACCTGAACAACGAAAAGCAATCAGACAGGAGTTGGAATCACACGCATACGAAGCATTTACTGCACAGGACGAGATCCAAGAACCGGAGAGATTAAGAAATGCCCTGGAGAAACTTGGAAGTCCAGAATTGATTGTACCTCCTCTGATTTCTGAAGAATCCTCATACACTGTAAAGACACCATCTGATCCTGCTGATCAATTGCGACAGGTAATACACGGAGTTAGTTTCACGGCTACGAATTTAGTTCGAGGATTGGTAATTCTGTTTTTGGCGCTATTCGCAGTTACTTTTTTTGTGATTGCCCTGCTAAAACCTTTCACTCCAGAAACAGTTGGCTGGTTCACTGACGAAACAGGATTCTATGCCTTTGGAATTATTGATAACTCCCTCGGATTGACAGAACATTTAGGGTTCTTCGTTATACTTATTGCGCTGTTGGTTAGTTTTGTACTGTTCAAGCTATGTTGGATTTTGATTCGGCCCAATTCCGGTTCGTAAAGGCAATGTATTGATACACTGCTGATGAGAGGGGTCAGAGTAATTTGATTTTGGAATTGTTGAGCACAGATCAAGTTACTCTGACCCCTTTGATTGAGCTGAATTTCTCACCCCTTCGGGGCAGCCTTGAGCGATCAGTGGAGCGATGCCTTCCCATCAGATCATCTGTCCGTAATGAGCGAATTGCAGTTACCTTAAACGCCAGAGTTTGAGATTATAGGGGCGATTGAGATTGTTAATTCGACACAGATAATTTAAAGATAGGAAGCAAAGCCATGAAGACTAAATCCAACAAGCTGGCGCGCAATCACATTTCAATTTCAGTATTGCTAATCGCTGTTCTCTGCGGCTTTACGATTTATGCACAGAACAATGGTTCTTATGAAGTCCCGAGAACTGTCGATGGCGCACCTGACTTGCAAGGCATGTGGACCAATAACACCATAACAAACCTCACACGGGCGGAAAGATTCGGCAATCAGTTAATCTTGTCAGAGCAAGAAGCCTACGAGTTGGAACTGGAAGTTGCCGATTACAATGCTGGTCGAGATTTACCCAGTGACCCGAATCGTGGAGCCCCGGTGAAAGATCGAATCGAAACAGCAGACAGTTACAATAACTTCTGGATGGACACTGGTACCAACGTTATCCAGTTCAACGGTGAGTATCGCAGCTCAATCATCGTAGATCCTGTTGATGGACAGCTCCCGGCTTATACGGCTGAAGGACAAGCGAGAATCGAGGCAGCGCTGGAACGCAGGCGCTCGCGCGGTGCCTACGACGGCCCTGAAACCAGACCTCTTCCAGAACGCTGTCTCATGTCATTCGGCTCCAGCTCTGGTCCACCAATGCTACCTATTCTATATAACAATCATTATCAGATCGTACAATCTCCAGGCTATGTAATGATTCTGGTAGAGATGGTGCACGATGCCAGGATAATTCGCATCGATGACGATCCGCTGCCTGAAAATATGAATCGCTGGATGGGAGATTCGGTGGCACATTGGGAAGGCGATACATTGGTTGTTGAAACCAGTCGCATTAACACCCTGCAAAGCTTCCGTGGCTCATCGGAAAACATGAAGGTGACCGAGCTCTTCACTCGCGTTGCTGACGAGATAATCAACTACACATTTACTGTCGAAGACGCAGACACTTTTGTGCAAACCATGACTGGAGAGATGCCACTAAATCTCACCGACGATAAACTTTATGAATATGCCTGCCACGAGGGCAACTATTCACTTTCTGGCGTGCTTGCTGGTGCTCGATTGGATGAAAGTATTGAGAACGAAGATAGTCAAGGAAACTAGAAGGGAGAGATTGATTCACATTTCGGCTTAGCCAAAATGTTCACCCCGTCGGGGCAGCCTTTGGCTGTCCAAATTGCGTACGCAATTTGTCGAACTTAGGAGTTCGAACCAAGTTCTACGATCTTACCAATAAAAAAACCCACACAAGGTGGGTTTTGTTATTGGCACGCCCGGAGAGATTCGAACTCCCGACCAACTGGTTCGAAGCCTGATGCTCAAAATTCGATTCGCCCTTCTCTTTCAACTAGTTAGTATTATTCCCTGTCCCATTAGTAAGCCCTGATGAGCGATGTAAGCTATTGATTTTGCTAGCCACATAATATTGGATTGGGACACAATAGAAGGTCAGCTAACGATCCAAAGCAGACCGCTATAGGTTAGAAGACATCGATTTGATAACAATAAAATCGTACAACTTTCGATAACAACAAAGGACGAGGAATCTCTAAAAAATTGAATAAACATGATTATCGAAAATCAAATCGTGGTCTTCCCCCAGTTTTTATCACGCGCGAAATAATGAAAAAACAATCCTAATTTCTAATATTGCTTCTAAGGCAGGACAATTGGAACCCATCCCCATTTTGGATGAGGAGTGGAGTGATATACATTTTCCCAACTACCTGGGCCTTCAGGATTGAACCAAGAAAAATACAAATTTGCTTCACTAAATACAGTATAAATTCCTGAATTCTCCCAGTCTAAATATTGGCTTGTAGAATTGTTTGGAATCGAAGGTGAATTAAATGTCCAGAAGTCAGCGGCCCACAAAGTAGATCCTGGATAATTGACCCAGGTATACATAAATCCCCTGTTGTAAGGATTTTCATCACTTTGCACCCAAGTGAAATTACAGCGAATTGTTGGAACTGGTAGCGGAGGGACTGTAACAGGTACAGCAAAAACTTTTTGACAATACAGCGTAATTGCACTCGCTTGTACTGGAATTAGATAGATAGTTACGGATAACAATGTAAAGAACAGGCTTCTTGATAGTTTCATTATTGTGCTCCATTAGAAGAAAATAGCTAGAATCTTCGGATTCTTGAATTTTGTCTTTCTATTTCTGTGTCGATTTCAGGAATTGAACTCGGATCTAAATGCTGTTGGCATAGACGATGGAAAAACGCTGTTGAATATTCTGGAAGATCAGACGCAACACCCTCCCAGTTTACGCTCATCATGGTTGAATTAGCCGTGATCTCTTCCTTGCGATTTTCTATAGCAGTAAACCCGGAATCATCGAATTCTGAGATTATTGACTCATAAGCCGCTTCCGTAACTAATGCTTCTTCTAGTTTAGCTTGGTCATATAATCGTCCAATTGCTTTAATGTCAGGTGTTTCAGAATTCATCAGCTCGCACATTTCGTCATAAAATGGTTTAAGCGCTGCTGATTGAATTTCTGAAAGATTCAAATTAAGAAGTTTCTCAATACCACCTTCATTTAATTTTGAATCGAGGTTTATGGAAGCCGCGCCTAACTGACGGATGTCGTCGACAAGAATTCGTAGAACAGCATTATACTCAGCCTTCCCAACTTCAATTATTGAGTTTGCCTGCAATCTTTCGGCAATAGTTTGTTTGTCTTCCATACTCTCCACACTTACTTGAGCATTAATCGGACTGACAATAGTAGCGCATAGTATGAACAGATAGATTCGTTTAAATAACACTGTACATCACCCCCTTATAAATAATATTTTTTGACTAATGTGGTCCCGGCATATTGGTGAAATCCCACGTATTTCATTATATACCTGAATGTTATTAAACCGTCAAGCTGACGGGAGCACAGGAGTAATTGATCAGAAATTAATGCAGCAGTATTGCGATGTTCAAAGCGGAATGGATTATCAACAAAAAATTACGGAATTTTTACTAACTAGGGATCTACACTGGCGACTAATTGATTTGATGATCAACCACTAGTATTTTCACTTGTAATGTCTTGGATTGAGAAGGCAATCTGTAGCTAGGTTGCTAACACTGCATAATTGCATAAACATCCGCAAAAATTTAGTAGACGTTAATTGGGATGAACTAAATTAATCTGGGATTTAGAGTCCGTTATTGGCACTTAGGAGACATCGCAGTTTTCAATTTGCATCTGACTAGAAATGCTGATGAAATATCATATTTCATCAACTCAGCACCCATTGCTTATGAAATCTAGCCCCAATTTTAGATCAAATCTCAGAAAACAAGAAAAACTCGATTCGGATCAACTTGATAGAATAAATAAAATCGAGCAATTGGCGATAGCCAAATTCATGGGTGATTTGCGTGAACTAGAATCCGCTCTCGGTATGTTAACTCTCGGCAGGCAATATGGTTGGAAGGTAATCCACCTTCTGCACAGTAAAGCCACTGTGAAAAAATATGAAGAAATTCTGAACATAAAGGTGAGAGATGAATTTCCTGATCAAACCGCGACATCCATCAGAAACAATGGCTTCAAGCTGGTTCAGAATGTGTCAAATTTTTGGAAAGCTGCCAGTGGAGAATTGGTCAAACTACCAAATAAACATCTCGCCGATTAATTTACGAATGATACTTGAAATTTCCTCTTTTGCGGCTCAACATGAGACGCAATATGAAATATCCTTCCAAAAACTTGCTTCTCAAAGATAGTGTTACCGGTAGCGCTTCGGAGCGCGCTGCTGGTGACACCGCACCCCGTAAAGTAATACGGGGGGAAAGTAATACTCTCTCCCAAAACAATCGATTGAGCCACAAGCTCTCAATCATTGACTATCTAGCCTTCACCATACGACCGAATTTCGAATTCAGTGCCGTCTTTCCGCTTAAGGACGAGCTCATAAACATTTTCAACGTGCCAGATTTCGGCTGGGTTCAGAGGTCAGTTGGATGGAATGGGTATGCATATCGCATAGATTTGGATTGCTTTGGATTGCTCGCCTATGGAGGGCTTAGCCAAAATGAAACGATTCACGTCCGATTTGGAGGAAAAGGATGTGCAAATGTTAAAGACTGGACCCTGGTTCATGATTGGTTACAAACAACCGAAGCCAAAATTTCTCGATTAGATATTGCACACGATGATTTCACTGGATCTAGCATAAACATCGCTAAAGCTATCGAGTGGGAACAAGCCGGGCTATATGCATCGGGAGGACGAAACCCTAAAACTCACCTACGAGACGACAGAGATTCCGGTGATGGAAAGACTTTTGAAATCGGAGTCCGTAAGAGTGGGAAATTTGGGCGGATTTATGAAAAAGGTCGAGAGTTGGGTGATCCCAAAAGTGATTGGTGCAGGGCTGAAATAGAATTCAAAAGTGCTGATCGAATAATTCCGTACGAAGCAATATTGCTTGCAGACCAATACCTGTCTGGAGCATATCCAGCATTTAAGTTCCTAAATCGTATTCAATCCAGAATCGAAACAATCCGAAATGAACAATCAATTTCTCTCGAGAGCGCCATAGAATGGTGCAGAATCGCATGCGGCCAATACATAAACATACTCTGCCTATTGAACGACGAGGATTGCGATTCTGTTATTCGCACTCTAAGAAGACCGGGTTTACCAGATAGGCTGGAACCGCAGTTTAAAAAAGACCTTATTGAAGCAGGAACGACAATTTGATTCTCCTTTGCTTGATGGGAGAGGTATGTCTTAAATTTGAGTACATTTGATACACAGTGAAATCCATAAACCTTACAAAGAAAGAATTAAAAAAGATTACAGCTAGGGTTAAACCAGCTGCACAGCTTCGTTGGCTACGTAGAAATGGATTTACTGCTCTGCTTCGGGCTGACGGCACTCCTTTGGTATCTCGGGCTCACTTTGAAGCCAAAATGGACGGCTATTTAACCGGAAAGAAGCACCAAACCTGTGAACCCAATTTCGGGGCTGTGTGATGGTTCCAAAACCCCGTCTCGATATTAATAAAGGACTCCCTGCTGGATGGCGGCACAAGCATGGGGCGTACTATTACCGCCCTCCTATTAACCTTCGCGACCTCTGGGATGGCAAGACAGAATATCGTCTAGGTAAAACGCTGAGCGAAGCCTACAGAGAATGGGCTGACAAACTCGAACTTTATTCTAACGCTAAGATTATGGGTGAACTATTTGATAGGTATGCGCTTGAAGTCATTCCACTAAAAGCTCCCAAGACTCAAGATTCCAATTTGATATCGATTAGAAAGCTAAAAGCTGTTTTTGGTGAGATGCCTATCGAAGCCGTCAAACCTAAACACGTTTATCAATTTCGTGATTTGAGAGGCAAACAAGGCAAGACTGCTGCCAACAGGGATATTGAAGTGTTGAGTCATACATTTTCGAAAGCGATTGAGTGGGGATTGTGTGAATACCATCCGATAAAAGGGAAAGTCCGAAAATTTAGCACGCCGCCGAGAAGGCGTTATGTAGAAGACTGGGAAGTGCAAGAAGCTTTGACAGTGGCCTCTCCTCTCCTCGCGGCCTATATCAATTTAAAGCTGCTTACCGGGCTCCGTAGAGGTGATTTACTGTCAATCAGAGTGTCAGATCTAAAAGAAGATGGCATTCACGTAAATCCAAGGAAAACTTCTCAATCTAGTGGCAAGAAGATCATTATTGAATGGACCGATGCTTTAAGAAATGCCGTAGACGTAGTAATTAATCTGCGAAATAAAGTCCTATCTATCTGGTTGTTTCATACTAATCGAGGACAACCGTATATTAAAGAGAATGGAACAGCGAATGGGTTTGATTCCATTTGGGAAAGATTTATGTCTAAAGCGTTGTCGCATACTGCGCTCGAAATTCGGTTTACTGAACACGATCTCAGAGCAAAAGTTGCTTCAGATATAGAACTAAATCATGCGAAGGCACTTTTAGGACATTCGAATTCAGAGATAACTAATAGAATATACCGAAGGAAACCAGAACTTATAAAACCTTCGTCTTGATAATTCAAATCTATGGCTCTTGCCATTCTCTCTTCAAACTTCTCTGGCCTCTTTGATTCTAAATAAATCTGTCCCCATTAATTTCTTAAACTTCACACTTCTCCCTAAGTGTGTCGTGCAATTTTCTTGGATCAAGCAAATCATTTTCTACCGCATCTTGTATTAGATTTTTTATATCGCCATTGGTGAATCGCTTATATTTGGAATGCTTAAAACTGTCGACTACTTTTTCGGCGACATCACCCAGTTTTTGGTAATCTAACTCCGTGATATCAACATGCGAGTCTACGAGAGAATCTACAACGGTTTCACCGGGAGTATTTTCCAAATCGAAACCATTATCTTCTAATTCTGATTTTTCAAACCAGACAATATCGCAGCGTTGCAATCTCTCAAATTTAGAAGTTAACGCAAGTACAGCATCGCTTAAACTAGCCTCATCTTCTACTTTCCAAAGAGACAAAGCATTTTGACTTGTTCGCAGACAGCCCGTGATAGCATCCGCAGAGACAGGAGACCTAACTACATCCCCTTCCAACCATTTCGGCATACCTACTTTTCTAACTAAATAGGTCATCTGAACTTTAGAGATCTTTCAGATAGTCTACGACAGACGACTTGTAGTCATTGAGCCAATTCTCCGCACAGTGCAGTTCTGCAAGAATTGGAATTGCGTCCTTAGATTCCCAGTATTCGAAGGCGCATATTGCAAATTCTCTTACCTCAGCATTAGTATGCGCTAATGCAGCAATCGCAATCGTTTGGCCTTGGGGGTAAACGACATTGTAATCCAAACCAGACAAAACTGACAAAACTGACAAAATGCCAAGGCAAACATTCTCATCTTTAAAATTGTTGATAAATAGTCTATTCAGCCATTCTTTAGCGACCGTAGAGTTTTCCCTCATTAATTGCTTAACTAATCGATCAGCTGGTGAAATCATTCCGGACTCTAAAGAGTCCTCCATAACCAAATTCAAAAAAGTAACTTTATGCTTGTTATTAAATTCTTCCAATCTTTGTTCATTTAACTCGTTCTCAATACTGAGATCGGTGCCAGCCCAAGAGATATCTACGCCTATAAATTGCTGGTCCATTATACCAAAATTGATATCCCACTCAGCTATACCACTTTCATTTGTATTTAGAATGTCAATACCAACAGCTGTGTTGCTAGCACCTGTCGTCGAGGTATTCAAATTCACAACACGTTCATCCAAGTTTAGAGATAAACTTCGCTCACCATCTGAGTCGAATTGAATTCGAGATTCTGACGAGTCTTCCAATTTCTTGTAATCCAGATTATTCATTGATTGCACTCTGAAATTCTTCAGCAATTCTAAGTCTTATTTTATTTGCCTTCTCAATAAATTCCTTTAAATGATTGGCACGAAATCTCTCATCATCATTGATGGCTACAGTATTAATATCAAAAGACAGTTCAATTCGATCAAAATCCATTTTCCCGCCGTCTGCCTTCTGAATTGCCCCACGAATCCTATTAATCATTGTAATAACATTAAGTTCTTCTGCTTTTCTAGCAATTCTTATTGAATCGTTGGAAACAGACCTCGTATTCCATTCAAAAGGTTTTGATGACTTGTAAAAATCTATTGGATTAACAATTTTTTCAAAAATATTTTCGAGCTTTACCTGATCCATTTCTTCAAGCATTCCATTCGATACGAAAGCCATTCGAAATCCTTTTCGTTTGATCAATTTTAATAATCTCTCAACATAGGAAGTAGCTTTCTCTGCAAATTCCCCGGAAATCTCCAATCCCAAATTGCCAACTTCTTGAGGTTTATGCTCTATATTAAATCTATCGGAAAGAATATTTATTTCCCATTTAGAATCAGTTGTAACTAACCCGACCCTACTCTTTCTGGAAGGGCCTATTTCATCAAACGTTCTAGGTATAAAGCCTTCCTCGCCGAATTCCGTCATCAACTTTGAAATATTTTTTGGAGACGAACCAAATTTCGCTGCATCAACGAAAAAATTTGTTTCGAAATTTCTTATAATATCGTACATATATGAGAACACCCACTAAATTGACTATAGATTAACCGCCACAAGAATCAATATCAACGGGACAAAGTGTATCTTTTGGGACGAGCACCCCAGTAACTATGGAGTAAGTGCAAGAAAATTGGCACGCCCGGAGAGATTCGAACTCCCGACCAACTGGTTCGAAGCCAGTTACTCTATCCAGCTGAGCTACGGGCGCGTGATTCTGAATTTTGTACATGCCATTGCATGCGCTGTTACGAGGGAACGGATTATATAGACTTATCCACTTCTGGTCACTCTGGGAGCCATTATTCAGTACATGCCGCCTTCATGGTCTATGGCATAGCTATGACGTATGATTGACGTTGACACGGCGTAGCGGAAATCTGGTTTCTACCGAACAATCTAATAACTAGGTTCGATTTGGGGAAACGCACATGGACATGAAAGTAAATTCGAAGCTTATAAGAATTGAGCGCGAGAAAAGAGCCTGGAGTCAGCAGCATCTCGCCAATGTGTCTGGATTGGGAATCCGCACCATTCAGCGCATTGAAACTTCTGGTACAGCATCAAATGAGTCAGTTAAGGCACTTGCTTCAGTGTTTGAAATGGAAATTTCCCAGTTGCAGGCTTCTAATCCCAAATTGTCGATATTCGATTTTTTTACTTCCACGAGAATTCGTATTGCAACGATTTTGCTTGCTTTAGTTGGATTGATTGCATTGGCAACCATAAGACCGTCTCTTGCCGAATCCATATTGTTGGATTACACAATTTCTATAGACGACCAAGACGCTGTTGAGAACATTCCGCCTGCCGTAAGAATGGGAAATGAACTGCTTCCTGAGGGATCAACGGCGACAATTATAATCGAAGACTTCAGATTAGAGGTGACGCCTGAGATTCAAGCGGATGGTGAGCAAGTCTTACTTGCGGTGAAGGTTTTTAAGATTGAAGAAGGTGAATTCTCCTTACGAGGCCAACCTAAGGTGATGACATTGAACAGTGAACTCGCAACAATTCGCTCAAATTCTAATTCGGGTGATCAACTTAGCGTTTATCTAACCCCTACTATTCAATGAATTTAGTACTATTTTCACAGCTCAGCCCTATATGACGGCACTAAATTTCTGCAGCTTTCTACTACTTACATGATTTGAAACTTCAAATACTCGTCCGCTAGGCGTATTATTTTCTGCGACTTCTACGATTCGGGCTGTATTTTGTCCAGTAAAAAGATTTTTCTACTATTCATTTGCACATTTACTTGTGCAAATTTGTCAGTGGCTCAATCTCGTCTTCCCGCTGACGAATTTGTTCTCGGTATTATGGCGCGTCAAAATATTCCCGGACTCCCACTCTCTGTTATCACAGATGGTCATATAGCTGTGAAATCTTATGGTGAGCGGAGAGCAGCTAGCGGGCTTTTCGTTAACAACGAAACCATTTTTGAAGCAGCTTCTTTAAGTAAACCTGTATTCGCACTCCTTGTTTTGCAATTGGAACAAGAAAAGCTTATCGATCTCGATCTCCCTCTGCATCAATACATTCCAGATTCGAATGCATACGGGCCCGATTTTTTTGAATCGAGTGAATATCTGGGAATAACTGCTCGCATGGTCCTCACCCATACTTCCGGCTTGCCCAATGGCACACCGACTCCAGGAGCGATTCATTTTTTACCAGGTTCACGCTTCGCCTACTCGGGGACAGGATTTCGTTTTCTGCATGCAGCGATTACAGAAATTACAGCTCAATCATTAACTCAACTTCTTGATACCTATATTTTTGATCCGCTGGATATGAATAATTCCAGTTTTCTTTGGCGAGATGAATTTGAACAAAATTCCACATGGGGACATGACAGCGATGGAGAAATAGGTCGCGAAATATTGCATTTGGATTCTGAATTTCCCGAAGGAGGATTTGTCACTAACATAAGCGACTATTCGATATTTGTACGCTTTCTACTGAATGAATATGAAGCAGCTAATCCTGTGATTAGGAGAATGCTAGAACCGGCTGTTGAGGCACGAGACTATAGCACTCAAGGTAGTATGTCATGGGGTCTGGGCTGGGGTATTGAAGAGGCTGAACTAGGAAACAGGTTCTGGCACACCGGCAGCAATGGCGTCTTTAAAACCTTTGCCTTAGGCGACCCGGCAAACAAGAGCGCACTGATCTTTTTCGCCAATGCCGAAAATGGACTCGAAATTGTTCCCGAGTTACTGGAACAAACCATCGGCGCAACTGAACTCAGTGACGATTATCAGCGCACTATCAGCGAATCCAGGGTATTTCGCCCAGTAATTGATAACTAGAAATTTATTCCTAGCCATCGTTAACCTCCAAAGTTAATCTTGCGTCTAACACTCAAATGCTTAGGGGATTCCAACCATGACTGACATGACTGCCGGTGGTGGCGCGTCTGTTTCTGTAGATACTTTTTCAGCAGCACCGATGCCTACCGTAAGACGAGTACTTGAAGTTTTAGGCTGGCTTGCGGTGGCCACATTAGTATTCACGGGCCTGTTCGCTATATTTGGTCGCGCCTCATTTATGAGTGAAGCCATGGCGAATCCGGATATGGAGATGAATATTTTCGATATTCGTTATTACACGAATGCACTCGCTACGTTCCTCCATCTCGGTCCTGGTTTCCTGGTTTTTGTGCTAGGTCCTATTCAATTTACCCGCACTATTCGTAAGAAGCACATAGGCTTTCATCGCTGGAGTGGCAGAGTTTACATACTCTGTGGTGCAATCGGCGCCTTTTCCGGCATAGCCATCGGTGTGTTCGATCCGTTTCTTGGATTAGGCGGCCAGGGATTTAATGAAGCAATGGCTACTGCATTCTTTGGAGCCTATGTTTTGTTTACTCTGGTGATGGCGTACAGGCGGATTCGTCAGAAGCAATTCGGCGCTCATCGAGAATGGATGATCCGATCCTTCGCGGCTATGCTTGCAATCGCTACCGAGCGCTTGATGCTGACCGCATTTCAAGCAACAACAAATATCGAATTTGTTGAGCTATTCGGCACAACCTTCTGGATGGCAGGGGTTACCAACATAGCTGTAGCAGAGATCTGGATTAACCTTACCCGCACTCCTGGCAACGGAGCGCGGCATTGGAAAGACTTAGACGCTAAGAACGCCACCTAGGAAATCGTTACATGGACCAGACTACGGCAATTGAAGCAATCGCCGGCGTTATTCAATTAGCTGTTGCCCCTGTTTTCCTGCTGGCTGGCATTGCCGGCATGCTTAATGTACTGACTTCCAGACTCGGCAGAGTGGTTGATCGTTTTCGTAAGATCGAAACGAAAATGGTTGGCGAAGCTCATGACGAGCATGTCGCTGTACTACAGAAAGAAACACAAGGATTGTGGCAGCGTATTCAATTGATTAATTGGGCGATTCGAACTTTTGTATTAGGTGCTTTATTAATAAGCCTGGTAATTGTTGCCCTGTTCTGTGGTGAACTAGTAGCAATAGATCTAAGCACTATGATCGCTACGTTTTTCGTAATCGCCATGTGCTTTATTATTGTGGGGCTAGTACTTTTTCTGTTTGAAGTTTCAACCGCTACCAAACACATTAACAGCGGCATATCCGGCATACTGCAGGAATAGCAGTAGTAAGGCCTAATTAAATATATCTAAGATGCGGGAATATTTGATTATAAGTTGTTGCGCATCGCGGCGCGGTGCACCGATGCCTGCCAGACTTCTTTCATCCACTTCGTTGTAAACTATATACAAACCTGCGTTGGCAGATTGTACCCAGGAGAAACGCAGGTTGGTCGACAATACGTCATCACGCTTGTTGTATTGAACCAGCGATTGAATTGATATTCGCGGCGTAAACGAATAGGTCAGACGCAAACGTGCCAGGTCTACCTCAAAATCACCTCCCGGTACGGGCAACTCGATATCGCTATGTAACCAGGACAGTTCTGTACTGAATTTGTCACCGGAGCGATATCGAACTGTTGGCTCCAGATTTATCCGGTCACCACCGAAGAATCCGCCAATATTGCTGCGAAGATCGAAGCTCAGTGGCGCCCCCTGGTTGGTCTGGAATACTATCTGTGCTTCTTCGTGCTTATACTCTCCGGCGGGTACCACTACTCCTTCGACGATTTCGAACGGCTCTCGCACCCCTTCCTGAGTAAAGTTCATGCCGGTATGAATTTCCATGCCGGTGTCGAATTCCCAATGATTATCGACGTGCAGATAGCCTGTTTCCTGGAAGCCATCGAAGCCCCAGTAACCACGATAATTAATATGTGGCCTTAATTCGTGCAGGCCCCAGAGATTATTGGGACGAATTGTGCGCCTGATGCCGGCGGTGTATTTGCGAAAGCCGCTGCGCTGCAGAAATCCCACTTCTGGATTAAAGTTCTCACCTACCTGGGAATAGCCGGCACTTAGATTCCACTCCGGCGAAACATAGTTGGCATCAACTCCACCAGCACCATCGCGACCGGATAGACCAGGCGTGTCAGTTCTCGCTGCCCAGCCGGTAATCAAGGTCTCATTGCCAATTCCCCAGCGCCCATCAACAGCAAAAGTTCGATTATAGTCGTCGCCTTTGTTGTTAAAAGCCGAACCGTCACCATCTCGTTCTACGTACATGAATCCTACAGAAGATCGATTGGGTAGATCCCGACTTACTCGCGCCACCGTAAAATCGTTTTCTGAAGCGATACCGGTAATTCCTTCTGTACGCATTCCGATTAAACCGACGTTGGTGTTTTCGCCAACTTTTCCTGAAAGACGTAAGCCACCTTCGATTGGTAACTGCGCACCACCGGCGCCTACTCCAATGCGTCGACTGAAAAACAATTCCACTTCCCGAGGATTACCCACGGCGAATTGACCGGAATTTTCCAGAAAGAAAGGCCGCTTTTCTGGAAAGAACAAACTGAATCTATCCAGATTTACCTGTAAGTCATCTGCTTCGACCTGGGCGAAGTCTGTGTTGTAAGTGACATCAAGTGTCAATGAAGGGGTGACAGAGTATTTAACATCGAATCCATATTCTTCATTGTTTTCCGTCCCGGAAACAATTGCACCGCCACGAGAAGAAGAGCTCAATGCATAGGGCGTAAACTGCAGAAAACGTTGACTGGGCGCCTCTATGCCTTCGACATATCCGGCTTCAGAAACTCGATTCAAATTGTATTGACGATCCAGCGGTGCCCAGTAGGTGACTTCATTGTTGCGTCGAATATTGCGTTGAAAATTTATACCCCAGGTTTGAACATCTTGATTACTGTAGCGTAATGCCGAAAAGGGAATTTCCATTTCTGCACTCCAACCGATGTCAGAAATTGCAGCACTGACTTCCCAGGTCGTATCCCAGTTAACATTGATACCACCATTGGAGCCACGAAATCCTGAGGATGCCCCTTCATTAACAACCTGCGCGTCGTATTCCAACCCAGCCGGAGTAGTTCCAAAAATAAACCCATTCTGCCGATCTAACAGACCGTCAATAATCACCTGAAAACTGTCTGTGTCGTCAAGGGATGAATCTCTGCGAGCATCAGTAAAGATAATACCTTCGGGATTGGTGTCGTAGGCTACCATTCCTATATAGAGCGAATCCTCGGTATAGCCCAGGTAGACTTCGGTTTTTTGCGTCGATGGCTGCCCTTCTTCTGGGCGAACCTGAGTAAATCCACCGGTTGGCGTTACCACTGCCCAGGCATCATCAGCCAACACTTCACCGTCAATAGTCGGCGCAGTGCTTAACTGGTATGCAGTGGTGGTAGGCGAAACTTCCTGGGTAAAGATTTCCTGGGCACCAAGCGAAGTTGGATAGGCCGTTACCAGAAGTAGGAATAACTTTACTAATTGTCGAGGAGAAATGGGCTGCTTAATCATCTCAATTCCGAAGGTAGTTGGGTTCAATCCGTGGTCAACAAAGTCGCGTACAGTATTAGAAACATAGATCAATATCAACCACTTAGCGGCGAGCTGAAGGGTCGAGATGTAATTGTTTGTTACTACGAAAAGTGAGACAGGATATTGCGACCAAAAATTTCCTTTCCAGTCGCAATAACAGGCTTATTTGACTGCAATTCCCTGCATTTCGAAACGGGCATCAAAGAGCAGCGCACCCGATCCAATGAAAGCGCGAGCTGGATAATTTCCTGTGAAATAAGTGCGATAGACGCTGTTGAATGCAGCGTAGTGTGAAACGTCTGAACAATAGATTGTCACGCTAACCAGGTCATCCATGGTCATATCAGCTTCTGCCAGGGTAGCCTTGAACTGTTCCATTATTAGCCGAGCTTCTTCTTCTGGAGTTGCCGGAACTTCGCCGTTAACCAAACCCAACATGCCCGACAGATACAAGGTGTCTTCCACCATGACTGCACCGCTAAATGGCAGGCCATCGCCAGATGCATGACTCGGATTGATAAAGCTTTTATCCTGCGCAGCTGCCAGTGCTGGCAGAAACAACAAAAAAACGATTAATAATTGTCTACTTCGATTTAGAGCGATCACCCTATACCCTCCTTAATTGGTTTCCAGGGTGATTCTCACTCAAAACGAGAATGAATGAAACTTTGCTAATGAATTCCATGCCACTTCCCACAAGATGTGAGAAATGGCGTACAGCAACAGGGAATTAGCGATTGTTCTGATAGAAGACAGAATTGATGAAATTGTAATCCGTAGCGGCGGCAAACAAATGACAGTCTCTACAAAACGCAGCTAGATCAGAAGCTCCATTACCTCTAGCGCCATCGGGACGGACGTACTCCCAGCCGCCAGTCTCCAATGATTGTCCCTGGGGTAATTTAATCATCACGGTGAGATCGGGATTTCTTCTCGAATCTAATGCAGCGCGATTATTAAAACTTTCTTTGACTAAAATTGAACCTGGAGGATAGGGAAATCCCCGCGTTCCTCTATTCACTGGCTCACCGACAGAATTTACGTAAATCTGGCGAAAAGCCCGAGTGCCATCGTGCACACTCCCTAAAAATCCAGTTGGATCACCAGTCTCGGCTTCCGGTGTTACTTTGTACCAGGACAAGTAATCGGCCCAGGCACTTTCTGGTGGCCCGAGTGGATCGGAAGTGGACATACAGGCAGTTAGCAATAGAAAAAAACCGGCCGTCGTCATGATTTTTAAATTCATGATTATTCCTCATTACAAAACTCACTTTAATTCGTTTGCTAACGGGATTCTGGCGCAGTTATCCAGAAGCAGCAGCTATTCGTTCCTTGCTGCGAGTCAGCAGAGTTTGGCGAGAGAATCCCTGTATCGGGATGTGATTTATACCTTCGCACCAGCACACTTGGCGTATCTTCGGACGTAGCAGAACAGAAAAGCAGATCCACTACCCCACATCGGTTCCAAAGATTCAGCAGAAGAATTTGTACTAATCTCGAAGGTACAAATAATTCGCATAGAACATCTTTTATCAATTTCGATAGCAAACAAAGATCGTGATTAGAGCTTTTCTATTTCATTTCTACTTAAAATAACTTGCATCGAATACTGTATTTATATACAGTATTTTTGATTGACACTCTGCTATGGGGTAACGACATTGTCGTACAGCACTGATAGCATTAACGGCCTTGTATAGTCGGGCCAGAAGGGAAAGAGTTTTAATGACGGAACGTTGCTGGTGGCCTGGAAAGGACCCGGACTACATTGCCTATCACGATGATGAATGGGGAGTTCCCGTTCATGATGATCAATTATTGTTTGAGTTTATCTGTCTCGAAGGTCAGCAGGCAGGTTTAAGTTGGATCACCGTACTCAAAAAGCGCGATCACTATAGAAAATGTTTTAAAAATTTCGATGTGAACAAAGTCGCGCGTCTCACAGATGGCACAATTGAAAAGCTACTGCTGGATCCGGGCCTAATTCGTAATCGACTTAAACTTTATTCTATTCGCACTAACGCGAAAGCCTTTCAGGCCGTTCAAAAAGAGTTTGGAAGTTTTGAATCCTACATCTGGTCTTTCGTCGATGGCAAACCTAAAGACGGCAAGCGCAAAACTGCCAAAGAAGTTCCTGCTACCACAGCAGAAAGCGACGCCATGTCGAAAGATTTGAAGAAGCGCGGATTTAAATTTATAGGGAGTACAATCTGTTACGCCTTTATGCAGGCTGCCGGACTTGTCAATGACCACACACATAGTTGTTTCCGCTATCGAGAACTTATAAATTTTGAAGCAAGCGATTGAGCATATACAAAAATGCTAATTACTTGAGAGCGGAAACAAATAATTACATTCGCCTTAGCCAACTAACATTTACCGAAACAAACGAGCAATACTCGGACATACGATAGGATAGTGGCGAATGTAAGTTATTGCTTTCGTCATACGTAGCTGGATTAAGTAAGAGACTAAAATATTATTATATTAATGATCATAAATACCTGGAGGGGAACCACATGATTGGATACGTAACACTTGGAACAAATGACATGGAAAAATCTGCGGCATTTTACGATGCCCTGTTGGCAGAAATCGGTGCTAGCCGTTTCATGGAAATGGAAACCTTTATCGCCTGGGCCACTAATCCCAAGCTTCCTGCTCTATCAATTACTAAGCCATTCGATGGTGGCGAGGCATCTGTCGGCAACGGCGTCATGATCGCCCTAACAGTAGATTCCAACGATAAAGTTGACTCGTTCTATGCCAAAGCAATGGAGCTTGGCGCTACCGACGAAGGTGCTCCAGGTCCGCGCGGTGATACTGGCTTCTATGCGGGATACTTTAGAGATCTCGATGGCAATAAATTGAATGTCTTCTGTATGACTCAGCCTGAAGGCTAACTATTAGCCTAGTAATAGAAAAGCCCGGCCACTCTGGAGTGGTCGGGCTTTTTTGTTCACCTGTTTTTAGTCATCGTTGAATTGAAGCAGGCAGACCACAAGTATGACTCCGATAATAATCGGCAATGCGGCAATTACTACTTTAAGGCCCATATCGACACTTGCTTCTTGTGCATAGACCAATGAAGGGATCAAAGCCAAAGGAAAAAGTGGAACAGCTTTGTATAACCATTTTTTCATCGAATTCTCCTTTAATGCATGCTGGAGAGGTTGGGGAAACTCGAAACTTAGTACGCTTCTCGCAAATTAACGACCGCCACTCGGGCGTTAGCCCGCCGTGCAGCATGAGCGAGATCTTTGGATACCACTGTTTTCCCAATAGGTGCTACTGAGATTCCAGCCAGTTTCAAGTGTTGAATACCAAACGGTATTCCGATTATTGTGAGTAGCCAAAAAATTGCACAACACAAATGCCCTAGAGCCAACCACCATCCAGCGACAATAAACCAGATGACATTGCCGACCACACCTAAACCACTGGTGCCGATATCGTGCTCCAAGGTGAGTTCATAACGACTAATCGCCTCATTTCCGAATGGAAAAAATGACATGTAGCCGATGACAAAGCATGCCTTGCCCCAGGGAATACCAACTATGCTGAGAAAGGCGAGCATGCCTACTAACCACCATCCGAGACCCATGAAGATGCCGCCAAAAATAAACCAGACTAAATTGCCTATTGCGCTCATATTGACTTGCCTCTTGTTGGTGGCTTAAGTAACCACATAACAAAGGTTATGTTTACAAATTTGAGATTTTTCGATCCAGATCATAGTTCCGATCTGTAACGATACTTTCTAAGACTACAATCCTTTGTTTAAGTTCAGTGATTTCCTTTTCCAGATCATCCGTTGAATTGGCATCCATTTCCTTTTTTATGTCGCCAAATCGCCGATTAGTGCTCTTTTTGTATTTGAAATACTCAGTAATAAAAACAATCAAGCTGACAGGCAACATTACCGCCATCATTAATGAGAATACTTGCAAAGCAGCAGCCATTATCTCGTCCTCTTATTTTGCGCAGGTCCAGTGTATTCTGAACTCAATCCTACTTTCTACTACTAACTATTAATAAGTAGCAAAAAACGGTCCATGTTTTTTATTTAATAAAATCAATAAGATACACATTGAGCAAAGAAGAAATGTAGTGAAAATCACTTACATTTAGTACATCTTACACTCTACAGTCGCGCCCCTGCCATGCAATTTTTATAGCTGCTAAAACAGAAAAACCCGACTGCTGCAAAGCGGTCGGGTTTTTCATTTTACTAACTAATCGAGTAATAGCTTAACGAAACAGCCTGTAATCCTCTCGAGTTATTTTCCCTGTACGACTTCGTTGCGAAGTACGCCGACGTTTTCAATTTCGACTTCGTAGACATCACCAGGAACCATTGCACGGGTACTTCCCATGGTGCCGGACCAGATCATATCGCCAGGCTGTAGAGTGAAGTACTGAGAAATATAACTCACCATCTGCTCCATATTGAAAATTAGATCGTTGCTGTTCTGAGTCTGCACAACTTCGCCATTGTGGCGGCCAGTGATCTGCAGATTCTTGTGATCAGCACCGCGAACGAGATAAGGACCGACAGCATTAAAGCCTCTAGAGCCCTTCGCTCTCACCCACTGAATGTCTCCGCCCTGCCAGGCACGTTCGCTGACATCATTTCCTGCTGTTACGCCGAAGATGTATTCATGGGCATCTTCAACTGAAACGTTTTCCGCGCGCTTGCCAATTACCACTGCCATTTCTGCTTCGTAGTGAAGGTTTTGTGATTCGGCTGGACGCACAATCGAATCTTCAGGCCCGATAATTGAACTTGGGGGAACGATAAACAAACCAGGGTATTCAGCTGGCTCGCCGGTGATGTGGCTACGGAAATTAAACGCCGTCATAAATACCAGGGTTGGCTCTACTGGTGCTTCCAATCTCACCGAATCCTGAGGGTGGGTTAGGCCAGTATGTTCCATTGTTTCATAGGGCGCGCCGGCTAACTGCCAAACAGTATCGTCATGAATCATGCCCCAATAAACTTCACCATCGTTCATGGAGTAGCGAACGAATTTTTCTAATTCCTGAGCACTGGCTAGACTCGCACCTAGCGCAATTACTACTGCTGTTGCTAATGTAATTATTCGCTTCATTCTTTCTCTCCTACTGAAGTCTTCTTTAAAAAATAATAACTTAGAGAACCGATGCTACGCTGCAAACCATGGTGGGTCAACAAGGTCTAGCGCTCGCAGACTGCTGCTAATCGGTGTGTTCTTCCCGTTGCAATTGCGCATAAGCGATGGAATTCATCTCTTGTGCACGATTACCAAAAACAACTTTGTGCAAGGTATCAGCAATGACGTCATGAAAATTGTCTGGATGTAAGTAGGCAGCAACGTTGCCATCGGTTGGATCCAATGCGATTTGCCTAAGATCGATGCGATGATCTTCGGTAATGATTATTACCGGAGTTGCCTTACGCATAGGACTGAGTTTTTCTTCGCTGCGAATGGAGAAAAGGAATTGATCTCGCGGTTTTTTGTAACTATTCCATCCGGTGATCACACAAGATAAACGATTAGTTAACAAACCAAAGCCGCGATTGTATTGCTGCATCGCTTCCATCGCATTGGTTTCGTTATAGGTATTAATAGTCGTATACAACCCAGTCTGACCAACCAGGTGGGCGCACTCGTCAACGAGTGCGTTATTAAGATCATAGAGCAATACAACAGGTTTAAAACTCATAGCTTCTTTTATTTCGATCGAAAAGTAATATTTGCAGAAATATCTTCGCGAGCAGTTCGGGTATCGTTCGCAGGCACATCCGTGTCTTCGTAGCCGAAGCTTATCCCGAACAAGATTTTAGTGCCATCTTGAATATCGAATGCTGCTCTTACCAAATCAGGGTAATTACGCATAGTTCCCATAGGACAACTATGAAGACCAAAACTCACCATCGTCAGCATAAGCGATTGCGCCCACATGCCCACATCCACAGCAACGGTAGTGCCGAAAGACGGATCCATGCCGACGAATGCAATATAAGGTGCATCGAAGAATTCAAAATTCCTCAGAGACGCACGCATCCGCCCTTCTCTGTCATCTCGACCAATATCCATGGTGGAATAAAGTGCGACGGCACAGTCAACCTGACGCTTGCGATATTCGTTTTCGAAAGTACTGCGGTAAGGATAATCCGGATTGGCTTCCACACCGGAAGTGACATTCTCCACCATTTGCTTCTTTAATCGGTCTTTTAATTCGCCTGATGCCACATACACTTTCCAGGGTTGCACGTTGCAGTTGGAAGGTGCTTTCTGTGCAATTTCAAAAATACGATTGAGAATTTCCTGCGGTACTTCCTTATCTAGAAAACCTCGCACCGAGCGACGCTTATCTAGCGCTTCAACCAGGTTCATCTCTGGATCAGTAACTACCGATGCTGCTGCTTCCGTTCAGTGTTCATGTTGTTCATCAATTACTTTCCAATAATTCAAATTCAATAATCTATCTTGAGACTAAATAGCACAATGGCAAATCAACTCAGAATTCGGCCGCCATCGATCTCGACAGTGGTCCCTGTGACAAATCTATTATTCATAACGAAGATCAGCCCTTCGGCGACTTCTTCTGCAGTCCCTGCCCGCTTAATCAAATGAGCTTGAGTAGCTGCTTTGAGCTTTTCTTCTTTATCGTCGCCAAAATGATCAAACATCGCTGTCGAAATAGTGCCAGGTGAAACTACATTGACTCGAATCGGCGCCAATTCGACTGCTAGACAACGCACCATATTTTCTACGGCGCCACCAACACAGCTTAAGGGAGAAGTGTTTGGAGAAATCTTTCTTGCAGGCGATCCACTCACCAGGGTAATTGCCCCATCTTCTGGCACATAAGAATGACCTTCCCGCACTACCTTGGCGTATCCCCAGAGCTTTCCATAGGCAGCTTGAAACTGCTCTTCCGTTTGTTCGACAAAAGGCTTAAGGGTGCGCTCACCACCAATGGCGGCAGACACTAAATGATCGATAGTGCCAGCTTCTTTAAAAATATCATGCAGTTGGGCAGCATCGTGAGTATCAGCCTGTCTGACTTCGAATTTACCGCCACTTGCAGCTTTGGCTTTTTCAATATTCGTTTCGCTGCGACCAGCCGCCCAAACATTAGCGCCCATTTCACTTGCTGCAATCGCTGTCGCCAAACCGATACCTGCGGTTCCGCCAATAACAACTACATTTTTGCCTGCTAAATTATTATCTGTCATTTGCTACTCCTAAAAAATTCTTCCTGGGCTCAGTATCCCGTTGGGATCCATGGTTTGTTTGAGTGTTTTCATTAATCCGATCTCTGGATCACTCTTACTGTAATTCAAAAATTGTTTTTTCATGATGCCGATCCCATGTTCTGCCGAAATGGAACCATTCAGTTCCTGGATCAAGGTATAAACAATCTCGTCTATTTCCAGGTGTGCATTTCGAGTGTCTGGCCCGACATTGACGATGATATGGACATTGCCATCACCGATATGACCAAACAAGCCGATCACAGTATCAGACCATTTTGCACGAATTCGTTTTTCGACTTCTTCACCGAAGTAACCCATGTCATCAATATTGAGTGACACATCATAGGCATGCATGTAGCCAGCACCGATGACTTCTGCCGCGCCATCCCGCACCGCCCAGATGTTTCGTATTTTTGTATCTGAATCGGCAACCACTACTTCTTCAATCAATCCCTTCTCAGTCGCTTGATTGAGTGCATCTAAAAATAATTCTAAGTCTCTTTCGGTGTTAGATCCCATGCTTTCAATTAACACATAGAATCCAAAGTTATCCGCTAATGGCGTGTTGACACTGGGAACGTATTCATCGATTAATTGATAAGTATTGTTCCAAAGCACTTCGAAGGCGCTGAGGTTCGAACCCAGACTCGATTGCGCATGCACGAGGAAGTTCGCCACATCATCGAAGCTTTTTAATCCACATAAGGCCACCGCCTGACTGTTTGGTTTGGGAGCGAGCTTTAACACAGCCTTAGTAATAACTCCCAGGGTACCTTCACTGCCGATAAACAATTGCTTTAAGTCGTAACCAGTATTGTTCTTGCGTAATTTGTGCAGCCCATCAATCACTGTGCCGTCGGCCAGAATAGCTTCAACACCAACCACCATATCTCGAATCATGCCATAGCGAATCACTCGATTGCCTCCGGCATTGGTGGCCAGATTTCCCCCAATGGTGCAACTCCCTCGCGCTCCCAGATCCAAGGGGAACAGTAAATTATTTTCCTCTGCTGCTTCCTGAATTTTTTGTAATTCGACCCCTGCCTGAACCGTCATGGTGGAAGTAAACTTGTCGACTTCCACCACCTCCTTCATGCGCTCAATACTCAGCACCAGTTCGCCATCCAACGGCGCAGCACCTGAAACAAGCCCGGTCATACCACCCTGAGGTGTGATGGGTTGTTTGGCTTCATTACAGGCTTTCAATATTTGGGAAATTTGTTCGGTATTTTGAGGTCGTAATAAAAGAGGCGGCTTAACGGCACGAGCACCCATCATGTCCTTGTAATTTTTTGCATCGATATCATCGCCTTCGCGATAGCCGCTAGGACCAACCAGTTCTTTGAGCTGTTCGATTAATTCTGAGCCTTCAATAATGGCCATTTTATGATCTCAGACAAATGCCGAAAAACCACGGATGGTACCATACTCGCTTCTCGTTTTCGGGATCGAATCGCTTGGCCGCATTGCGACTGCAAGCGTAACTAAAACTGGTACACTTACGTCTGGTTTCACACCAAAGCCAATCTCTCGGAGCCAATTATGAACCGCATTTTTCTTCTTTCATCACTAATTTTTGTCATCACCGGATGCAATAGCTGGGTACAAGTAACCGACGAAGGAGATTCTGTGCGCTTAGGCACGAGCCAGGAAGTCGCCAATTGCCAGCGCGTAGGGCGAGCGCAGGCTCAAACCTTAAGCCGTGTGATCGTTGTTGAACGAGGTGGTGAGCGGCTGCAAGAGGAACTAACCCGCTTAGCGCGTAATGAAGCCGGCACTATGGGCGGCAACGTCATCGTTCCTGAATCGGTTATCGAAGAAGGAAGACAGAGCTTCGGCGTTTATCGCTGTCCAAACTAATATTAGTTTGATCACTATTCGAGTAGCTAACCCTCTGTACTTAAAGTGTTTTTAAGAATATGAATAGCTGATTTGAACCAGGAAAGACGATAATTTAATCGTTTCATTTTTTGTTTAGAATTTCAGTGGTCGATCGAAGACTTCCTTCTCAAACTCCCCCTCCCAATTCGCCACAGCCGTTGATACAGAGAGATCACCGCCTACGTTGACACTGGTGCGCAACATATCCAGGGGTCTATCAAAGGCCAGTATGAATCCGACTACTGCGCCATTTTGTGCCGGAGTCATACCGATAGAGTATCACCGCAGAAATTAAGAATATAGAAGCGCCAGGAACTGCCGCCGTTCCTACCGACACAAGCGTGGTAGATCCGGCAATGAGCAAATAATCTACCATGCTCAGTTCCAGACCGAATGCTTGCGCCGCAAACACCGAAACAATACCCACGTACAGCGCAGTACCATCCATATTAATTGTTGCACCCAATGGCAATACTGTCGAAGCCACTACTGGTTTAATACCGAGATTTTCTTCCGCACAAGAAATCGAAATCGGCAATGTGGCAGAAGAGGAAGAAGTTGAAAACGCCATTAACATGGCATCACGTACGCCACGGAAGAAATTTACCGGCGACAATTTCAACAGCACGCGCATGATGAGGAAACCGTGCATGAAAATCATGTGCGCTGCACAACCAATTACCACAGCGAGAACGAGAGTAAGCACTTGGAGCAAAGCAGCAATACCAGCGTTACCTGCCAACTGCGCAATTAAGGCAAAAGCACCGAAAGGAGCAACTTCCATAATCCAGTGAGTTATCCGCAGCATTGCCTCGGCAGCAGCTGACATAAATTCCGCAACGGGTTTACCGGTTTCACCGATTGTTAATAAGCTGACTCCGATCAACAAGGCGAAAAAAATGATGGCGAGAATATTGCCTTCGGCCAGAGCAGCAATTGGATTTTCCGGCACAATATCCATTAGACGTTCACTTAATGGTATTGCTTCTTGAACTGTACTCGGTGCAACCGCGGAAAGGTCGACTCCTGCGCCGGGCTGCAAAAAGGCTGCCAGGGTTAATCCAATTGTAATGGCCACCAGCGTGGTAAACAGATACAGACCGAGAGTACGAACACCCAATGACCCAAGTTTGCTTGGATCCCCCATGGAAATTACGCCAGATACCAGCGTCACAAATACCAGAGGCACAACTATCATGCGAATTAATCGCATGAAGAGCTCACCGAGCCAGGCAATTGAACTGACGCCTTCACCAAAAATGACGCCGACAATTACGCCAAGCACCATGGCGCCGAGAATTCTTTTCCATAGTGCTATTTCAAACCACATACCCATAAAGTCGCACCAACCTGTTTCAATTTCTTATTTTTTGTACAAATACAACACTTTGCCTTCCGTTGGGCTAGTTTGTACTTGCTAGGAGACTATAGAAATTCATACCATAGTTCCAGTAGTTAACGGCGAGCGCGTGGATCTGATTAATGGCACAGTGGATCGAAGGAAGAGTAGTTGAAAACGTTCATTGGACCGAAAATCTATTCTCGTTAAAAATTGATGCCGATGTGGACGATTTTACTGCCGGGCAATTTACCAGCCTGGCATTAGAAATAGACGGTGAAAGAGTCGCCCGACCATACTCCTACCTCAGCTCCCCACAACAAAGACCACTGGAATTTTTCTTTTACACCGCCACCGATGGCGTTCTTTCAAACGCACTAGTGAAGTTGGAAGCTGGTGACGGTATCTGGCTTAAACAACAGTCCAATGGATTTTTTGTGCTCGGGGAAATCCCGGAATGCAAAGATTTGTGGATGCTCGGAACTGGTACCGGAATAGCACCCTTCTTCTCAATTCTGAATACGGACGAGCCCTGGCAACGCTTTGAAAACATCGCCTTAGTCCATGCGGTGCGAACACTTGCTGATTTGCGTTACCAGGAAGTAATCGATGATCTAAAAGAAAAGTATGGCGATCGGTTTTTGTTTCAGGCTTACGTTAGCCGCGAGCTGGTAGAAGGAACCATTAATGGTCACATTCCCATTACATTAGAAGATGGTTCATTGGAAGAACAGGTCGGACTAAAACTGGATGTAGATAGATCACACATTATGTTATGTGGTAACCCCGATATGGTTAAAGACGCGGTAGAAACTCTAAAAGAAAGAGGGTTTACCAAAAACCGTCGTCGCACACCGGGACATATCACTATCGAGAACTATTGGTAGATTGAGCTAGACGCTAGCCGCGCCATTTTCCTTTTCAGTTTTTGTGTTGATTTCGGATTCCTTTCCAGAATCACTATCACTGTCATCCCCTGAATCTTCTATCGTAGTGAGTTTTCGCCAGAAAACGTAGATCTCAATAAAGATCGCAACCATGAAAGCCAATATTATCCAGTTAAACATGGTGAATAATCCTTCAGGAAGGTCCGGATAAGTGGTGCGCAATTCCGCAGTGTCTACCAGTAGAGTTGTTATACACCCCACTAACAACAACAGCTCAGTGCCAATTCGTAAATACAGTCTGGACTTGTTATAGACCTGATTGAAAATCTGATAGAAATATTGCGGAATTAACAACACAGTCGTGATTTTTAGCCAGTACACGAAAGTATGGAATGGATTTCCAGTGTTGCCGAATAGCACCGACAAAGAATGATTCATGTTGACCAGGTTTAGAATGACTAACCAGGTTACTAAAGCACAGACAGCAAAGATTGCTCCCCAGGCATCAGCCACTGCTTGATTGGGTGGTGCCGAATTATTTGGCGACCAGCTAACCAAATAGCCACTCTTCTCCATTACTCGCTCGGTAATGACAAAGGCACCGGTAATAATTCCAATGATGTATATATAAGTATTTACAAACATCCATAGGCGGGATACATCACCAATATCTAAGGAATACAACAAATCGATTCCAAGTAAAACCAGAATGATTGCTGTCGAGATTCCAAGCGATGACAGCACTGCTATTCTGTAATAGGGATAGAAATCCGGCCCGATTAACGATTTACCTGATCCCTGATATTGCGCCGCTACCCGCACTGGGTGCCCATAGTCACTTAATAGCTCTATTACTGCATCATTATTAAGTGGTTCCCCAGCTGCTGATTCCATGTCTGCAATTTTTTCTTCGAAATTTGCACGCAACTCTTCACCGATATCTTCACGTGAGTTCCGCGGCAAATAGGATTTAACCTCGCGAATGTATTTTTCCAGGGGATTCGCATCTTTAAATAAATTCATTAGACTGCCTCCGATATATTCAGAATCGATTGGTTCAGTTGCTGCCAATCCGATTTGAGGACTTCCAGTATTTCTTCACCTTTAGTCGAAGTTTGGTAGTAACGTTTTTTGCGGCCTTCTTCATTGCTCCAACGACTGTTCAGTAAGCCGTAAGATTCAAGCCGCCTGACCAGGGGATATAAAGTACCCTCTTCGATGTCGATTTGGACTTCTTGTAAGGCTTTTCGCAACGAATATCCATACTGCTCCTGCCTTAGGGCTGTGAGTACCGCGAGGATCAAAATTCCTCGGCGCAGCTCCAGGCGCATTGCTTCAAGTTTTTCGCTCATTGTGAATTCCTTACTGTGTACCGCAGAGTGTTAATACTGTATACCGCACAGTAAGTGAGTGCAAGTGTTTTTTGAAATCAGATTTTTTCGTTAATTATCAGTTAGTTATTGAAGAAACAAAGTAAAGATGCCAGGCATTCACCCTGACTATTGGTACTGAGCTGGCGGCCTTCTGGCTTGAGTTAGCCGCTCAAACTGAGCACCAACATCAATTAATAGCTGTTCTTGAAAGGATGGCGCGATCAGAGTGAGCCCGATTGGGCGACCGTTTTCTTCGTAGCCCATAGGGATTGTCAAGGCGGGGTAATTAGCCAGCGCGGCGATACTGGCGTTACTGTTGTTTACACTGACTAGTACATCGATATTGGAATCGGAAAACAGCTGATCCAATTGTGCCCTGCCCCAATCCTGGAGCTCGGCGCGCAATGCTTCGATTTCCGTAGCGTTGTAATTAAGCTCGCTCATCATATCCACCAGGCCCTGGCCATAAGGAGCTCGTAAATCCAGATCTTGTTCGTTAAATGCCTGCAAACTAGCAATAGAATTTATTTCAACCGCATTCGCCGCATGCTGTTCTAAATAAAGCGCCAGGTCTCTCACCATTTCTACACCAAGAAATTCACTAAACCGAGCTTGACGTTCTGATTCGAAACTAATATTAACTAGTGATGCGCCATTTTCAGATAATACTTGCAGAGCGTTCTGGTAAAACTCATTGTCTGCATAGTTGTCCAGCGCGCCCAAACTTTTTCCAGCCAGACTCTCTTCGCGGTAATACAGTTGCATATCGGCGCTAATCAGCGGCATAGCAGTGTCGGCCTGATCATATCCAGCCATGGCATTGAACAAGATAACGACATCTTCGACTGAGCGAGTCATTGGGCCGGTGGTATCGAGAGAAGCTGAGATAGGAACTACTCCGGTTCTGCTAATCGAGCCCGTGGTAGGTTTTAATCCAACCAGGGAATTGGCGCTGGATGGCGACAAGATTGAGCCTGAAGTTTCAGAACCGATGGCAACAGTAGCGTAATTAGCAGCAGTTGAAGCTCCGCTTCCGGAGCTGGAACCCCCTGTACCAAATTCGAATCGGCCGTAAGGATTAAGCGTCTGCCCTCCCATGGCGCTATAGCCAGATGGACAATCGTTACAAAAGAAGTATGCCCACTCACTCAAATTGGCTTTGCCGATGATTATTGCCCCTCTTTCTAAAAGGCGCTCGGCGACAAAAGAATTTTCAGTGAGATTGTCCTGCAAGGCAACGGCACCGGCAGAAGTAGCCATTCCTGCGACACCGATATTGTCTTTTAAGAGCACTGGGATACCGAAGATAGAGTCGGCAGAAATTGTAGTGCCTGACTGCTGAATTTCATCCAGACGCCGGGCACGATCTATAGCATCTGGATTGAGGGCGATTACACCGTTGATAAAACGCGTATTGTCCGATTCGATTTCCCGAATACGATAGATATAAAAAGTGACAAGCTGCTCGTAAGATAAGTTACCGGCACTAACTGCCTGTTGAATCTCGCTTATAGACCGATCAAGAATTTGCAACTTCAATTCTAGATAATTTTGCTCAGAGAAATTTGCCAGTTCATTTTCGAAAGGAGCCCAGAGTGAATTCTTATCCAGCACCGTAGAATTCAGCAGTATAAACCGCATTCTTTCATTTTCATGCTGAGCGAGCAGCGCCAGATCTTCAGTCTCGTCGTAACGTACCCAGCTCTGCCCGTCTTCGGCTGCATAAGCAATAGTGCCGAGACCAGAACCGAACAATACAAGTATTAGAAACGAAAAGTAGAATTTATTCATTGTTCTCTCTTTGGAGGACTTTAGAAGCATTTACGAAGAATTAATTGAGCGTTAGAGAGTTAATTGAATTCTATTGTTCTACATACCGTGATAACTGGCAATAGTTGACTTGGTTACTACACCAACTGTTATTTTCGAGTCTGGTTCGGATGCAATTACCAGAACCGCATCGGCACCACTGGAATTGACGAGCGTATTAGCTTCCTGCAAAGAGGCACGCGCTTCAATTTCAACTGTCTTTAAAGCTTTTGCACTGAGTTGAGAAAGATCCAATTCTTTATCCTCAGTTAATTGAGGATTTTCCATAAAACGAGCCAACTTCGCCATGGCGACGAGTTGCGTGCATTCTTCCTTATTGTTGTCCTCATTCCCATTACTAATTATCAGCCATACATTTTCTGATGCAATTAACTGCTGCGCTTCATCATTTGAAATTGTGTTTTTACAGTTAACAAATGCTCTATTCATTACGCTCTGCACACCAATCCGGCTGAGAAAATTCTTGCCGGCGCTAGCATATACATCGTGTCCGGCCAGCTTAAGTTGTTCCGCAAAAATACCTTCATATTTAAAGATTTGTTTTACACCCAGACAGGCGACCACGACAGTAAACATGCTAGGGAAAATGATTACCGCACTACTGCTTAATTCCAATATGGCTACCAACGCGGCCAACGGAGCATTTAGAACTGCACCCATCATCGCAACCATGCCTAACAGAATATAAAAATCCGGATTAGATGCGTTTGGGACCAGAGTGTTACCCAAGATACCAAGTAACGCTCCAAGACAACCCCCTACGACCAGAGTCGGACCAATCAATCCTCCCACCATACCTAAACCGGTTGCTGTTGCAGTCACTAACAGTTTGGCAACAACAATGCTGATCAAAAGTGCAACACCAAGTTCGCCCAGTAACGCCTGATTGAGACTGTCGTAACCTGCTCCCATTATTTCCGGTACAAATACTGCGATGGTCCCAGTTACCAGACCAATAAAAGTCATCCTCAGCATGATTGAGTAGGACTGCATCTTTACAAACATTAAATGCAATCGAATGAATAAGGCAGCCGCCATTGAAAACACAATTCCGGCAAACACTAAGTAAGGAAGCTGAATAAGCACGTTGGTATCGGTGCCGTTTACAACAAAATTAATGTCCGCACCAAATACTAACTGGCTGATAGTAGCCGCCAGAACTGAGGCAATGATCACTGGAATGAATCCCACAATGGTGTATTCCATGAGGATTACTTCCATTGCGAAAATCACACCAGCCATCGGCGTGTTGAAAGTCGCCGATATCCCAGCAGCTGAACCGCAGGCCACTAGTGTCCGCAAACTATTATTCGGGAGGTGCAGCCATTGCCCAATGAGAGAACCAACACCGGCACCAAGATGAATGCCAGGGCCTTCTCGACCAACGCTCTGACCTGAAACCAGTGCTACTACTCCACCGCAGAACTGCACGATGACATTTCTAAGGGGCATGACGCCTTGGTGATTGTGTAAGCGTTCTAATACATGAGACACACTAACGGCATAGTGTTTTTTATCGATGAAAGAGAGTGCGCCGCCGATAAGCATCGCGCCAGTTAGCGGCAGCAGAAAACGCCAGGGTACTGACAGTGATTCGAAATTGTCACCGGACTCATCAAGAAAATAAGCGCTGGAAATTTCAATTAGCCAGCGAAAGGCGACAATCAATAAACCGGCTCCAATACCCGATAAAACACCCAGAGAAACCAATTGCGGCAAGGCGTCCCGATAAGAAAGACGCAGGCGGAACTCTTCGAGTGAGTTATTTAATTTGGATAAGAGAGAGTTCAAGAATGGATGCGCAATCTGACAGGCATTTATTAAAGATTAGCCTCAACTAACATAGATAGCTAGTTTGTTATTCGCTGCCCTGTATTGCTTTATTCGTGCCGTAAGGCCTCGACCGGGTCCATATCCGCCGCACGCATACTCGGGTAGATACCGAAGATCACACCAATCATGGCAGAGATAGAGAAGGCGAGTATTGGCGCGATAGGCGTAACAATGGTCGTCATGCCCCAGAAAGTAGAGATGATGAATGGAATGATAATGCCCAGCACTACACCTATAAGCCCGCCGACACCTGAAAGAATTACGGCTTCGATCAAGAACTGGGCGATGATGTCTTTCTTCTTCGCACCGAGGGCACGACGAATTCCAATTTCTCGAGTTCGTTCGGTTACGCTGGCCAGCATAATATTCATGATGCCGATACCACCAACTAATAGTGAGATACCGGCAATTGCGCCCGCAACTATCTGATCTCTTAATGCACTGGCTTCGGCCTGGCGTAATAATGCCAAGGGAATTTCTATGGCGTAATCCACATCTCGGTGCCGGCGTTGCAGTATCTGTTCAATAATTTCGCCAACCTGGATTACGGTCTCCTGATTGTCCACCTGGATAATAGCTTCGTGCAGTTCGACCGTTTCCGATTCCATGCCACCGGCAGTTTGTCTCGTTGTCGTTTCGCCGAAGCGGCTTCGTGACGCCGTAAAAGGAATAAAAATTCTGCTTGGCGCTGAGTTCGATGAACCGGCTTGGTTCTGTCCAAGGTTGGAAAAACCTTCTGACTCCATAATTCCAACAATATTGTAGTAGTCGCTGTCTATTTTGATTGTTTGTCCGATTGGGTTGTCGATTGGAAACAGCTCATTGGCAACCTCATCGCTTAATACGACAACGTTGGCATGATCTCGCACTTCGGTCTCACTAAAGAACCGGCCAGCACGGAGGTTATAGTTGCGTGAACTTGGATAGTCTACGGAGGTACCAACCACATCGGTATTCATCGACAAACCAAGATTCCATACGTTTTTCTTCACAATACGAGAAGCAATGACGTTGCTAACACCCGGTATTGTGTTGCGAATAGTTAAGATGTCTGCCTGGGTTAATCCATAGATAACTGCTTGCGGTGGACCGAATCCTCTATTAGAGCTTTCTTCCACTTCCGCTGGTTTTACACTCTTTAATAAAATACTAGTGGCGCCCAAATCACGAAACTGTTGTTGCGATTCGAAGCTTGCGCCTTCACTTACGGCGAGCATGGCTATAACAGCCGCAACCCCAATGACGATACCGAGCACAGTCAACATGGAACGGAGTCCATGCGAGAAGATACTCTTTACACCAACCTGAGTGATTTTTTTAAAGCGAGTAAAGTTGAACTTCGATCTTGCATTAGACCGAGTCAATAGAACTGCTGGGTTGTCTACATTATCAAGCGTGAAGTCGCTCATCGCTTTCTACCCGTCCGTCCATTAATTTTATTTCTCGCTTGGAGCGCTCAGCTAACTCATCTGAGTGAGTCACCAGGATTAGCGTCTTGCCCTGACTATGAAGCTCATCAAATAAATTGAGAATTTCAAGGCCAGATTTCGAATCCAGGTTTCCAGTAGGTTCGTCTGCCAAAATAACTAGCGGGTCGACTGCCAGTGCCCGTGCTATTGCAACTCTCTGCTGTTGTCCACCTGAGAGTTCAAATGGTTTGTGGTCGACTCGATCTTGTAATCCAACCCGTGCTGCCAGGCCCATTGCAATCTCGTGACTCTCTTTTTCAGAATAGCCTTGATAAAATAAAGGCATCTCGATGTTTTCCAAGACATCGAGTTGTTGAATTAAATTATACGATTGAAAAATAAAGCCTAAGCGAGCGCCACGAATAGTAGATAATTCATCATCTTCCATTTCAGAAGTATCTTCATCACCTAAGAAGTATTTACCGGCCGTGGGTTGATCGAGGCAGCCCAGAATATTCATCAGCGTCGATTTGCCACAACCGGAAGGGCCCATAATGGAAATGTAATCCCCGGAATAAAAATCCAGGTTGATGCCGTGTAAAACTTCGACGGACAACGACCCCATATAATAAGTCTTTTGAATGTCCTGCAGGCTGGCGACACGCGATCCTGATGCCAGGCCAGGAGAACTAGCAGTACCGAGTTCAGAGTTGGTTTCGATAATAGTCATAGTGACTAAGGCGTTTTCCTAGAAATCACTAGGCGCCAATTTCGGTAAGGCTTTGTTGTGGTGGTAACAAGAGTACTTCTTCGCCTTCACGTAGCCCCGATGTAATTTCAATAAAGGATTCGGAAAAGGTTCCCGTTTCTATTTCCCGTCGTTCAGGACGACCGCCGTTATCCACATAGACCACACGCTGGTCGTCCCAGTAAGTTACCGCCTGCACCGGAACGTAAACTACATCCTGTAGCTGGTCGACAAGAATCTCGACTTCGGAACTCATACCTGGGCGCAGCCAGTCATGCACGCCGTCTATTTTGATTGTAGTTGGATAAACTTTCAGATCGGGATTCATAAACGCATTGGCTGAATCTGCAACCACTGCAACTTTATTGACAATGCCGGTTAAACTCACATCTGGAAAAGCGTCAATTGACACTCTTACTCTCTGTCCAACAGCGACGCGCTGCACAGCCGATTCATGAATATTAGTCTTTACTGCCATTTCCCGCATGTCGGGTATCGTCAGAATAGCCTGCCGTTCTCTAACTGTGGCTCCCTCTTGAATTGCTTCCTGCGAGCTGCTGCGATAACGCATCTGATTCTGATCTGACGATCCGTACACAACCAAACCAGGACGTTCGGCAACAATAGTGGCCAAATCAATCTGTTCTTCAACATCTGCGAGCTTGACCCGCTCCAAATTGTATTTCCTCTCCGCCGAGCTGAATCGTGCTTCTTCTTGCGCCTGCTCGGCTATGTTTTCCTTCAGCTGGCGCTGATAAGCCATAATGGCATTTTCATAGTCGGACAACTTTTGTTCAGCATCTTTCGGAAAGCTGTATTGAATATAAAGCTTAAGTGCAGTTTCTTTTTCTGCTTCTTTGTTGCGTGCCTTGCTTAAGTTGAGTTCTTCCGCTTCCAGTTCAGTTGGCGTAATAAATCCTCTCGCTTCCAGGCGGCGTTGTCCCTCAATACGGTCTTGTGCTAATAAATTTTCTTCCTGCGAAACCTGTAATTCGTCCTGCAATCGACGCAACTCTTGTTTGGCCTCGCCATCTTCCAGTATTTCCATGTCAGCATACTGCGTGAAATCCAAGTCATCGCGAATCGCCATGTAGCTTGCATCCATTAGCAGAGTAACTTCCGTATTTAATGGACTGTCATCAATTGGCTCCAGCCTTAACTCTGGTGCTTCTGCAATAACAGGCCCGTCTTCAACAGCTTGCGATGCGCCACCGAATCCGCCTCTTCGACCGCCAGGTCCACCTGGACCGCGACCACCTCCCTGGGAAAATTGCTGCATACGCTCAAGCATTTCCGCCGGGAGCTCGCCGCCATTGTCTGCCATCATTTGTTCAATGCGTTCTCGCATTGGCGCTGGCATGGAATCTAAATCGGTCGGATCGAAACTTGGTCGTGGCGCACGTTCCTCTGCAATTTCCTCAATAGATTGGGATCTGGAGGGCAAGCCGTTGGTCATTCTTTCCAGATCTTCAGCTTCTGCTTTCGCCAGGCGCTCTTCAATTTCTAATTGCGCGATAATGCCAGTTACTAAGTTTCCACCTAGAAACTTTTCGAATTCCAGACGGGCAAAGCGCATTTCTTGACGGGCATCATTTAAGGCCGTCATGTTTTCATTTAGTTGTATCTCATATTGTGCTCGGCGTTCGATGTAAGTCGCTTCAGCAGTTTCGACCGCAATCTCCTGATTGAGTTGCTGGTCGATCAATGCAGCTTTGTCTAGCTCTACCAGGATAAGTCCCTGATCAACATCTTCCGACGTCACCTGATAGCCTTCTTCGACAATGTTTAGAATCTTAACCCCCTCTCTGCCTTTAATGCGGGAGCGAATCTCTTGTGATTGCAATGCTTCCAGTGAACCACCTTCGAGAACGGTAATTTCCAAATCGCCACGACGGGCTTCGAAGGTAATTGAAGTTTCAATATCAGAACTACCACCACCAAAGGTAAATAGCAGAACTAGTGCAAGCAGTCCGCCACCGCTCATGGCATATTGAGTTGATTTTTTAGCGGCGAGGAATTTATCGCGAGCGTTAGCAGCAATGTCCTTTAATGGTGCAGGGACTTTGTCCAATATTTTATCTACAACTTTCTGATCAGTTGGGCTCATCTATTCCTTCCTCCCACTGTCCGCTGTCATCGACGTAAAGCAAGCCAACATCACGCCAGAATTCCAGTTTGGCGATATTGTGCTCGACGATCGAACTGACTAGTTCCGTGCGGGCAGCCGTTAAATCATTCTGTGAATCTACAGTATCCTGGATGTCACCTAAACCTAACTCGGCCCGCAATTGGGCCTCTTCGACTCGACGCTCGTTAATTTCCACGCTAGTTACTGATATATCGTAACTTTTCCGCGCTTCATTCATGCGCCGCCAGGTATCCAGAACCTCCAGTTTTACCCCGTCCAGTGCGAGCAGATAATTGCGCGACGAGGATTCATAATCGATCAAAGCGCGCCGATAGTTATTGCGCTCAAACTCGGTATCTACCGGCAGGTCAAAATCCAGCCCAGCGGTGTACAAGGCATTTTCAAAATCCAATTCACCAATATTGCCGTTATTGGCATCGGGCACGGAGGCTACCAGGCTGAAATCGACCGTCGGATTTAATGCGTTGGCTGCGACTTCAATTCTGCGAGCGCTGTCTTGCACTCGATCGAGAGAACTGTACAAATCCAGGCGTGTCTGAATCGCCATTTCCGTGGATTGCTCGAGACTGATATCCGGACTATCCATTCCAGTTTCAGAAATCAAATCCATCTCATTGTCATCGAGAATAATATTATCCTCTGCTGTAAGACCGATAAGTATCTTGAAATTATCCAGACTACGCTTGTAACGAGTAATGGATGATGTCCAGCGTAAGTCGGCTTGCAGTGCAGATTGTTCCAGGCGGCCTACCTCCAACAAAGTAGTCAAGCCTTCCACTTGGAATGCCTGTTCTCTTTCCAGCGATAAATTGGTTGCGTTAAGACCAGCAAAATTATTACGGGCGGTTTCACGGTTTAATAATATTGAGTAATAGTCAGAAGCGACACGAACTGCGAATGATTTTCGAAAACGGGTAAAGTCTCTTAATCGATATAACAAGTCGCGCTCTGCTTGCATCAACGCTTCGGTTTCAATGTCCGTGCCAAAACCGCGAAGCAGCGGTTGGGTGAATGAACCGACTAATGCGCTGGTTCCAAATTCGTTGATATCGCCAGTAAGAAATCGAGTAAAGTTATTGGTCAGGTTGAGCGCAATCGCGCCACCGCTTTTCAATATGTACTGTGTGCCTAAACTGGTATTGGAAAAAGTAGACTCATCTATGTCGACATTCTGCATTCCGGTCAGGATTTGCATGTCTTGCACAAACGGATCTCTTCGATCCCATTGATAATCACTGCTGCCAGTCGCCGAGAAAATCGGGGTATAGCGATAGCGGTCGAAAGTTAGAGCAAGTGCTTCTAGATAAAGCAGCTCTTTTTGTGTCTGGTAATCTTTACTCTGCTGGAAGGCAATATCGAGTACATTATTTAAACCTAAAATGCTCGCGCCAATTTCACTGTCGGCTTCGTTATCGAGAAAGTCGAATGATTCATTGTTGACTGCAAAATCGTTCAGATTCAGCTCTCGCACTTCATCCACAACCACTTCTGTGGTCATGCCAGGAACCAATTCGGTCTTGTCAGTGATGGCCCCGTAGCTTTCCTCATCCGCGCTGCGCTTATAAGAAGACGCAGAGCAGCCTAGCATTACCGAAGTAATACCTAACAAAATCAGAGGCTTACGAATGGCTGTCTCAAGCACTTTGGGTTTACCCTACTTCGTTTAAGCTAAGTATTAGATTATACGCAGGTTTCAAGGTTTCCAGTCTATTCTTGGCGACGATATGTGAGGGGACAGCAGGGATAACAATATGATTTTTGTCCCTTTTTCCTTACCATAGTTTGAAATTGAGCAGGTAAATAATGAAGCATAGAAACCTAATCCTCGCAGCAACTCTATTGGTCGTCCTTGCCTCGGTTGTGTTTTATCAGTATTCGAAAAATCACCAGCTCGCGGCGCAACTTGATCAGCAGAATGATTTGCGTGCGCAACTGTTAGAACAAACTGCAGGCAATGCTCAGGAACGACTCGCATTACAAAATCAAATTGAATTACTCGAAGTCAGCTTGGCCTCAGCACTGAACCAGGTAACAAATCTGTCCGAGGCACTGCAGGATTTTAGGGAAAACAACAATGTGAATATTGAAGAACTTCGCTTGGAAGTAGAAGAAGAAATTGCCAGAGAAAACCAAGCTAGATTAGCCCACTTGCAATCTCCTGCAATCCTGCAAGCGTTTGCTCGCACCAGTGTACTAGAAGAATACGACGCATACTTAAACACTAATATTGAAAACGAAGACAGAAGAAATTTAATTATAGAATTGCTAATCGAAATCCAAGCGGAACATGATCGAATACTCAATGAAATGAGCGCGCAGGAACTGATTGCACATAACGACGATCCAACTGCAAGAAATCAATTCTTCATAGATAACATGTCGTCACACTTAACTAATGAAGAAGCTTTAGCTTTCGAAGAATATGTTGGCAACTCAAAAGAAAGAATTTTCAGAAAATTCACCACAAGTAATGTCGTTAGTGTTGCGCCTAATCTATCGAATGAAGCGAGAGACGATTTAGTTCAGAGCCTCTATTTTGAAATGATTGAAAACGCCGAGAATACTGAAAGACCTGATCCCCTTGATCACATCGCATTAACATTCTGGGAAGAAGAAGCAATGAAGCGAGCTCAGAGCGCATTAAGTCAGCAATTATCCCCAGATGAGTTAAACGAAGCCAACAGATACTTTGAACAGCAACTCAATCGGCTGGAATTGTCTCGAGAAGTCTGGAGAGCTCAGCGCTCTGCTACTCAATGATCTGGATAATATCTGGATGCTAGACCACTTTTCTTTTCATGCTTTATCAATAAATTTAATGCTGGGCTATAGAAACTAATAACGATGGATGAACAATCCATCCCAATGAGGTTAGATATGAAAGCGGCAATCATCGTTACCGTATCTTTAATAATTGGCGGGCTTAGCTACGCCACAATTTCATTGCAGTCGGCAAATTCCCGTTTAGAAAATCAACTGCAAACTGCCATGCGCTATCAACAACAGCTGCAAGAGCAAACAGAACTGTATACCCGACAAAGATTGAATTTCGAGCAAAGGCAAGCAGAGTTCGAAGACGAGCTGCTTGAAGCATCAACCCTACTAAGCAGTCTAAATTCTGCGCTTAGTGAAGCCGAACAGCGTGCCAATCCAGAATACGAAGCACTGTTAGAGCAAGCCCGGCGCGAAATAGCTGCCGCCGAGGGTCAACATTCTCGTCGCGGTGGACCGGGAGGCGGCATGGCCTTGTTCTCCAATCCTGACGCCACACGAAAAATGGCGGAGGATCGGATAGCCGGCGGTTTTGTCGACTACCTGGAAGGATTGGGGATCAGCTCTTCTCAAACGGATAATATTTATGAAGCGCTGGTGGACTTCAATGACGCACGCTATCAAATGCTGGGTCAACTCATGGAAGGAAACCTTACAAGCGATCAGGCAGCGGCCATGTTTGGACCAGATGCCATGGTTGAAAATCTTGCCGATTTACTAACGCCTGAACAAGCCGCAGAACTTGGCGCTTATAACATTGGCGTGAATGAGGGTGCCGCTCGTCAGGTCTATTCAAGCATGATCGCCAGCGGTGGCAGCGCCATATCCGGAGAAAGTCAGGACCTGGTTATGAACACTCTCATGGATGAGCTGTATTCAGTACAAAACAACTACGGCGCGCTGGTGGCAGATGATGGCAGTATGACCAGTGCTTATAACGATAAACTCGCCGCTTTCGAGCGTGCCCGGGATCGATTAGAGGGCGACCTGAATAGCGACCAGCTAGCCCAATTTGATGGATTTGTACAAAGCCAGGCGGGGGCAGTGGATCTGGTGCTGGAAGCGAGTGAAGATGGCGCCGGCAATGTGCAGGTGAGAAATATGAAGGTAGGCGCGGAAAACCTGCCAAATTAGCACCCTTTATAATCATTCTCGGTGATCCGAATAGGCAGCCGGGCCATATAATCGTAGAATAATCGGCCGCAGCGAACTCAAGGAGTTTCAACATGACAATCCGCAATTTTTCAGGGCAATGGCAGCGCTACTTACTAGCACTGGTGATGCTGGTAGGGCTTGCAGCCTGTAGTGATGCGCCGGAGGTTTCAAACACAGAAACCGCGCAAGCAGAACCTGAAGCCAACCTGGGCTATACCCGCATCAATGAGCCAAACGAAGACGATCCCTTGGATGCTCATATCTATGAGCTGGACAATGGGCTGCGGGTTTACTTAACCGAAAACCATGAAGAACCACGATTCTATGCGGAGATCGCAGTTCGCGCCGGCAGCAAACACGACCCAGCCGATGGCACCGGTCTGGCTCACTACCTTGAGCATCTCTTGTTTAAAGGTAATCAGAACCTAGGCACTCTGGATTACGCCGCGGAAAAACCCTATCTCGATGAAATCGTAGACCTCTACGAAGAGCATTTCTCAGAAATCGATGAAGGTCGGCGGGCCGAAATTTACAGTGAGATTAATCGTGCTGCCCAACTGGCCGCCGAGTATGCAGTGCCCAATGAAATCGACAAACTTTATAACAGCATGGGTGGCAGTGGTCTCAATGCTCACACCTGGTATGAAGAAACCGTTTATAAAGTAGGCCTTCCCGCTAATCGTTTACAGCAATGGGCGGAAATTGAATCCGACCGTTTTGTCAATCCTGTTTTTAGATTGTTTCATACCGAACTGGAAACGGTTTACGAAGAAAAGAACCGCACCCTGGACAATGGCGATCGCATTATCGGCACCGCCATCGATGAGTTGCTCTATAAAGTACATCCCTATGGTCAACAACCCACAATTGGTACTGTCGATCATTTAAAGAATCCTTCACTGGTTTACATTCAAAACTATTTCGACACTTACTATGTGCCTAACAACATGGGCATCTTCATGAGTGGTGATATCGATATAGAAGAAACCATTGCCCTGATTAGCGACAAGTTTGGCCACTGGGAATCTAAACCTGTTCCCGCAGTTGGTCCCTGGGATGAGCCAGCACTGCAGGGTGCTGAGCGCAGAACAGTACAATACCCAGGCGAGGAACAAGTATCGATTGCATTCCGTACCGCAGAGAACGGCAGTGAAGATAAGGAAGCGTTAATTCTGGTTGATATGATTCTCGATAACCGCACTGCCGGCCTCATCAATCTGAATCTAAACCAGCAGCAATTAGTTTCTAATGCCGGATCCTCACCACTGTTTTTAAACGACCACGGTTCGCAAAATCTCTACGGCGTACCGAAACAGGATCAATCGCTGGAAGAAGTTGAACAACTGCTTCTGGATCAGATCGATAACATCAAGTCAGGCAACTTCGAAGAGTGGATCATTGCCGCCATTATTAACGACTTTAAAAAGAACGAGAAAGCCAGCCTGGAATTTAATACAGCCCGAGTCGGCATGATGCGTTCGTCATTTATTGAAGGCTCAGACTGGAACTACCACATCGCCGAGATCGATCGCATGGAACAATTAGACAAGGATGATGTAGTTGATGTTGCCAACAGATACTTTGGCGACAACTACGTTTCTGTCTATCGCATCGATGATCAACATGTCGTTCCACCGGTTGAGAAACCACAAATCGATCCGGTTAGTATCGATCCTACTCGTCAATCCACTTTCGCCTCCAACATACTGGCGATTGAATACGATGAAATTGAACCTTCATTCGTCGAAGCAGACAGTGATTACCGTGTTATCGAGTTCGCCGATGGTGTGGAGCTGTATTACGCCCCGAATCCTCTCAATGATCTATTTTCTTTTTCTATTAATGTCGAAGTAGGTACCGAAGAGAACGAAAAACTTAGTTTGTCTGCTGCGCTGATGGATGTTGCTGGCACTCAAAGCATGAGCAACGAAGAACTGCAGAAAGAATGGTATCGCATGGGCTCAGAATTTCGTTTTGGCTCCGGCGAAAACTCTTCAGCATTTTCGGTCTCCGGCCTGGATGAACAATTTGAAGATTCTTTGGCACTCATGATGGAACTGGTAAAGACTCCAGCGACTGATGAACAAACGCTGGAGCAGTTAAAAGGTATTTTGCTGAAGTCGCGGGAAGATCGTAAGAGTTCACCGCCAGCGATTGCCCAGGCACTCTATCTTTTCAATCGATACGGTGAAGAGTCTCCATTGTTAGAAGCATTGACTACCGAAGAGATTGTCGATACCGAACTCGACGAGCTCATGTCACTGCCTTCAGACCTTCTTAACTATAAGCAAACCATTGCCTACACCGGCTCCTTGCCACTGGAAGACCTGGTAGAAATTTTGCGCCGACACCATGACGTCGAAGGCGAGTTGCAGGACACCCCTGATTACAGATTCAGAACTGCACGCCAGGTTGTAGACACTGAGTTAATGGTGGTGGATCAACAAACCGCTCAGGCTCAAGTCCGTATCGAGTTCGCTGACGGCGAATACAATCCCGACGATGCAGTAATGTCTTCTATTTACACCAATTACTTTGGTAGCGGCATGTCTAGCGTGGTGTTTCAGGAATTGAGAGAGGCTCGAGCCCTCGCCTATTCCGCCCAGGCGCGTTACTCTCAGGGCAGTCGCTTGAATGCTGAGAACCTGATGCTCGGCGCCATCGGCACGCAAACGGATAAAACAGTTGATGCACTGGAAGCCTTTATCGACTTGATCGATAACATGCCTTCTTCTTCCGAACGCTTCGAAGAATCAGTCAATTCATTGTTGAACCGATATCGCACCTCGAAACTGAATTTCAGAGAAGTAATTGGTGCGGTGCGGAGCTGGGAACGTCTCGGTTTCGAAACTGATCCGCGGCGGGCGCGCTATCAGGAGTTGCAAACAGCCAGTCTCGATGATTTGCTTGAGTTCCAGGAAGAACATGTCCAAGCGCGACCAAAACTCATTTCCATTGTTGGCGATCTCTCCATAATCGACACCGAGGAACTTGAACAGTTTGGTACGGTCGAAGAAGTTCAAGTCGAGCAACTATTCGTCGACTAGCCTTGGCAGTGGTGTTGCAGCAGCAACACCACTGTAGAAGAATATAAAATATTCCAATTCGAGCTTCTTTAGAATAGAAACCAAATGAGCACCACTAGCAGTGCCCAAGCATTATCCGTTGACTCGCTTAACAAGAGTTACGGATCATTCGAAGTTTTAAAAAATCTGGATCTTATTCTCAACCGGGGTTCAATACTCGGCCTGGTCGGGCTCAATGGTTCTGGTAAGACCACGACTATCGAATGCATTCTTGGTTTACAAAACTTTAATAGCGGCGCAGTTTCTCTGTTCGACTATTCACCGTCCACCCTACACCAGGCCAAGGGAAAGATTGTTGGCATCTTCGATACACCCAGCCTCCATCCCAACTTAACAGTCAGGCAAAGCCTGCAGCATGCAGCGCTGTTAACGGATAACCAGGCACGCTCTCCAGAACGGGTCGAAGAGCTGTTAAGTATCGAAAAATTTTCAAATTTCAAGATTCGTCATCTGTCATTAGGCAACAAACGCCGTGCTTCTTTAGCCCATGCACTTTTAAGTAATCCTGACTTGATTGTTTTAGACGAACCGTTTAATGGCCTCGACGCTGGCGGCGTAGATGACGTGCTCGCTCTTATCCAACGCTTAAATCAAGAAGAAGGAACTACCTTTCTACTGTCCAGTCATCAACTCCCCTATTTAGAGAATATATGTAGCCACATTGCCATCTTGCATCAGGGAGCGATTGCAGTAAGCGGCACTATCGATAGCCTGTTAGAGGATTCCAAACATACCGTTTTGTTGCGCACCGAAGAGAATGTTGCAGCAATAAACTATTTGCAAGGGCGCGAAGATGTTGCCGTTACTAATCCTGATGCCGATGGCTACATCCAACTGGAAATCACCGAGTTGAATTCTGCCGATCTGAATCGCCAACTCATTGAAAATAATATTGCCGTCAGTGAACTTATATTGCAAAAAGCCTCACTGAGCAATTTGTTTCGCACTATTACCAGCAATCCCGGTGAGCAGCAGTCATGAACGGATTTCTCACTGCTTTAAAATCAGAATTGTTTATCGCTCTGCGTACCTTCGCCAGCAAGCTTATTCTTTTAGCACCTGCCCTAATCATTGTGCTGCAGAATTTGCTGTTATGGATTACCGAAACCGGTCAGGCAGCAAGAGATAATCTCCTTGGCAATCCCAGTTTCGATGAAGTGGTGAGTTCCAATGCCTATGGCTATTTTGTCGATAGCATGAGCACTGGTCTAACCATGCTCGGGCTATTAATAGTTGCGCAGCCTGCCTACAGTTTTAGTTTCGAGAGAGACACTGGCCTGGTACGCCATTTATTGATTCGACGCGTCAGCCGACCCGCACTGATGCTGGCAAAACTAGTGCATTTGCATCTATTAGCATTACTGTCTTTTGTTATCTTGCTACTAACGGCTTATTTTTTCAGTGGTTTGTTTTGGGAATTTGGACCGATTGTCGAAGACGGATTCGAATTAATCAGCGAAGAAGAGATTCTGTTTGAAATCAACACCGGTCTTCGACTTGCACTGGCACCATTTCCAGCCGCCATCGCATTTGGCTTACTCATTTCGGTTTGGGCCCAGTCCGCAACCCAGGCAGTGACTACTGCCTTAGGTATCACCCTGGCTATCGATATATTCAAATCCATGCTCGGTGACTACGCTAATTTTCTTTATGCCCGCTTCCAGCCTTCACTTATCGACGACTCTTATTTACAGGATGTCAGCCGCATAGTCCGTGGCTATTCAGATGTTTTAGTGGATGAAAATGTGTTACAGATGAATCTATGGGTGCCGATTCCAGCGTTAATTGTATTTATTGCTGTAACACTTGCAGTTATTCAACGTAAAAAGATATGAGGGAATACACGGAGCACGCAGTTGAAAACTCTTCCATTTCTTAAGCTATCAATACTGCCAATCGTGTTGGCTCAATTAGCCGCTTGCGTAAGCTATGAACCAGCGATTTTAACACCGGCAATTACTCTTTCAGTCGAAGACGTTAGCCTGATCGAAGACTCAAACCAGAGCCTAAGAATCGATTTCGGCCTCGAACTCGGACTTAATGAGAGTGATTCTTTATTCAATGTAGAAGTGCTGCCTGGAGTAAGAGTGCGGAACGTGGCAGCAAATGGCGCGGCGGATTCAGCGGGAATTCAGATTGGCGACATTATCCTTGCCATAGATGGAACCGATACCAACCATCCGGACACAATAGAAGCTATTCAGCAAACATCTGATAACAGCAATTTCGAATTTACCGTACAACGAAACACAACTGTATTCGCGGCAACTGTGGTAGGCAGATCTATCAGTAGCAGCAACGGACCCGAAGAGCTCTATCGCATCGATCCCATTGCAACCCGAGCCGGTTACAGAACTGAATTGTTGTCACTAGACAATAGCGGCACTGCTGCGGCCAGAGTAATTGAACTATTCCCAGATAGCCCCTTGCCTGCCGCGGGCATAGGCATCGATGATGTCATCCTGCGCCTCAATGGGATCACGCTAAACTCGGCGCAAGACCTGGTTACCCGGATCATTCGAGAGCATGAACTCGGCGAAGAAGTGGCCTTTACGGTTTATAATGGCGACGAGGTAGCGGAAACTACGGTACAGCTATGGGATCCAGGCAGGAGAATTAGTCGAATCAATGTAGGGCCAGTGCTGCAATACGAGTCTTCTTTAAGCCCTTCTAGTGAATCGTTTTCATTATTGGATTTCTGGTTGTTTGCGGTGTACAACTATTCTCGAATCGACGGTGAACGATCGCACAGCATTTTAGGTCTATTCAACATAAGCAGTGATTTCGGCGAGCTTACGGAACTGGAAAATCAGTAAAGAGATTAAAAAATAATTCGATGGGAAGAGCTTCAACAACATTGGGTCGATTAAGCGTAATGTTTCTAGGTGGATTATTCGCCTCTGCGAGTTTTGCCCAGAGTAATTACGTCGCCTTTGAGTTAGACCGCGAAAATAATTGGGAGCGCCTGGTAACCGAAGATGTAAACGGTGATGGTGCGAAAGACATTATATTTGCCCACTATGACGCTGCCATCGGCAGAGAGCTGCACATCCATCATCAACAAAGCGATGGCAATTTTTCTGCAAACCCGCAACGGGTCGAGATTAAAACGGAAATCATCGCCGTTGGCTTCGCCGATTTGCGCAGCGACCCAGGAAAAGAACTGGTGTTACTCGCGAACAATGGTGTGTTCAGTTTATCGACCGCCGTCGAAGGCTATGCCGGAAACATAAAGCTCTTGTTTGAATGGGATTTAGTCGCCGCCATTCCTGATCAGGAAGACGTAGAGTTTCTCACCAACATTGAAGACATTAACGGCGATAGCGAAATAGATTTTCTGCTGCCCGGCGAAGAACGATTCGGGTTTTTTGTTGGCAAAGGCGACGAACATTTCGAATTGACGGCATCGATTCGCACCATCAATGAAAACCTGACCGCAGCGCAACGAAACAATCAGGAATCTGATTTAAATGCCAGCATCGGTATCAATCCCGATGAAGGCGTAGTGGTAGAGTTGCGGGCAGAAACACCAACGCCTTTTTCCGGTTTTATCGAATCCTGGGAGCCCAAATCCACGGATTCCCGTGCACTATTAAGAACTGCGAACTGGATGCCAACCGCACTACTCGCCGAGCTCAACGGCGACGGCTTAAAAGACCTTATCTACCTCAACGTGGGAGACGACAGTCTCGGACAATTGAATATTCATTATCAGAATGAAAGCAACGGATTTGCGGAGAAAGCCGATTGGCAGGGCTCCACTGATACCCGCGGCGACATTCGTTTAGTCGATATGAATAATGACGGTTTGCAGGACATTCTGCGGCTAACCGGCGAAGGCAACGATTGGGATGCCCGTTTCTACTTAAATACCGAAGGCAGTTTCGATTTTCAACAACCGAATCAGATTATGCGTTTTTCTGGCTACGATGTAAGACTTGAGTTTGTAGCGCTTGCCGATGAAGAAAAGCCGATCCTTAATGTGAGCTATTACACCATTCCTGTCGTCGACGCGATTCGCAATGCCAGTATCAATCGTACGCAACTGCTTTACAGTGCCGATGCGGCAGAAGCAGGTCAACTGTTTGCCCGTCGACCCAACTCACGCCTGGAAGAAAGTTTCTCAGCGGCCAATGTTCGCGGTTTATCTGAACAGATGTCGCTGCAGTATGACGTCGATGGCGACGGTACCAACGATGCACTTTATGTCACCGAAAACGGTACCTTGGCAGCAAAGAAGATTAACGAGCAATTACAAATTGCTGAGTCGCCCTTCTGGGAATACGTCTCTCCACGCACAGTATTTGAGTTTGAAGTACTTGCCCTTAACGACGATGCTATTCCCGACCTGGTACTGCGGCACGGCACCACCACCTCTCTACTGGTGGCCACTCCATGAATGCCATTAGCAAAGTCTTGCTTCTTCTATATGGGTTGTTGAGTTTTAACCTGGCCCTGGGCGCCACACTGGAATACACCCAACTACCCTTTTCACTGCCAGCAGAGAGTGAGCAACTGGTAGTAGCAGATCTTAATGGCGATTCACTGAATGAATTGATAACGGTGATCGATGATTCACTGAGAATATATTTTCAACGGGAGAACGGTTTCGATTTCGATGCTGGCTATAAGGAAATTGATTTTTCTGACCAGGCGGTCGGCTGGGATCTAAGCACCAATTACAGCGAAGACAATCGCGCCTCCATTATTGGATTGGTTAATGGCACCGATGCTTATGTTTGGCATGCGGAACAGGAAACAATTCTCGAACCGGAAATAATAAAATCAAACCTTCCCGGCTTTCTAAGCAAAGGGGTGAATCGACTCTTCTTTTCCCGCGACATCAATGGCGACGGTCGTGAAGACTTGATTGTTCCCGGTGCGGGCAATCTCCATGCCTTTATCGCGGAAGCAGGTAACAGCTATCAACCTGACCTCACCATCAAATCTGAAAATCGGATGCGCACAACCCTGGCGCCCAATTCGCTGGAACGACGCACCGGCCAAGCAGTGCGCATTCCCTTCATGGAATTACGGGATGTAAACAACGATGGTTTTGATGATTTGATTTCCCGCTCCGACGAACGTCTCGATGTATTTATTGCCGACGAACTCGGTGACGCTTATTTTAATGCTGATCCTTCTTATTCCTTAGACATTACTGAAATTGAAGAACGCCTCGGTGACTTCGATGTCGACAATCTCGATTTTTCTAACTTAACCGGAGTACTGGCCCTAACTCATGAAGAAGTCTTGGACGATGTCGACGGCGATGGCATCGAAGACTTATTACTCCGGGAAGGAGGCAAGGTCTCACTCTTCGGTGGTACCGACAGCGGCATGAATCTCGAACAGCCTCGTCAAGTATTGCGCTCCGGCGGCAATGTCTTAAGTACATTCCTCTACGACGAAGATGAAGACGGATTGAAAGATCTGTGGTTGTGGCGGGTAGAGCCAATTTCTGTGGGCGACATTTTTGTCTGGTTAGCCCTATCCGGTAGCGTGGCAATCGAAGCCTTCGTCTACCCCAACGATGGCGAACGGTTTGCACGGAGACCCGCGCGCAAACTTACCGTCAATCTGCGCTTCCCTTCTGTGCTGCGGCTGGCCACTACCTTTCAAGATCTTGCTACAGAAGCGAGAGAGAGTCTGGAAGACGAACTGATACCAACGAGTGTTGGCAATCTGGATGGCGCCATCGATCAGGAAGACTTACTGTTGCTGATAAACAATCAAGTCGAACTATTCCTAAACAGTATAGAACCGGAAGACGATGACGAAGCATTTCTTGGCGCGCTGGATTACAGTCGCGAGCGCGATGATTACGAAATCAATATTCGGGAGATCATTGACAACATTTCTATCGGCGGCAATCCCCATCTTGAATTGGCTAGTAACCGCAACCCCGATCTCGCGATCGACCTGGGAATAAGCGCAGAAAATGGCGATATTATCCCGGTGAGACTGAATGCAGATTCCCTCGACGATGTATTTGTATTTACCCACCACGACAGTAGTCAGGTTCAGGGAATACTGTTACTCTCAAAGTAACATTCACTTTCCAGGGCGCTAATTATGAGCGCTTTTACCATGCAAAAGGCAGTTTGGACATCTTTCGGGATTGCCCTGGTGCTGGTTAATGTCATCGCGGAAGTGGGTGAGTACTACACCGGCATTCATGTTCACATGTTCTTACGCATCGCGTTAATAGTTGGCGTCACCATGGGTACCTCCGTATTGGCCGGTGCAACAATTCTGGTTTCGAAAATGGACGAAGAAGTACCCCTATCCGGTCATGTTAAAGACACACTTAGTGCGGATCGCAAGAAAGCAGACTAAGCATTCAGATTCATGAAAACTCCATTACTTGTTTCAATCCTTATTGCTGTGACAACGAGCGCAGCTGCACTGTATTTTTATTTGCAAAGTGCAGCCGACTCGACCCGTTTGGCGGATTACGAATCCCATGTACAACAGTTATTAAGTCAGGCAGAAGATAACAGTCGCCAGCGCATCCAACAGGAAAGAGAAATTAGCGAGTTGCGAAGTGAACTGAACACATTGGGCAGCCAGTTAACCGCCGTTTCTAATCAATTGGGAATTGCTGAAGCTCAGACTGATCCAAACTACGAAAGAGTAGAAGCAGAAATTCGGCGGCAAGTTATCGTCGAATACGAAGAGGCTAATCCTGACCGTCTCACTAATCAGCGAGTTGATTTAATTCAGCAGATTGCGCAATTAGACCCAATCGAATTCAGTGAGATCATGGGCATCCAGGGACAATTTGGTCCATTTCTACAAGCCTTAGTCGTCAACGACGAGCGCATGGAAATTATCGTTGGCGCACTTTCCAACGTCGTAACCAGTCAGAATCTCGCACGCCAGGAAATCATGCAGGCCGCGCAAAATCAGGAAATAGGTCGAAGAGAAATGCGCACACAGATGCGCGAAGTAATGAATCCGGAAACTATGTTCGAAGTGCTGTCCTACGATCTAAGCGATGACGAACTTAATTTACTTACTGAAGTACAGGAACAACAGCGCACTCAATCTGCAGTCAGTACTTTCTCATTGCGCAGTGGTAGTACGCGAGCCCAAGCGACCGGTAGCAATCGTCAAGGTGGTTTTGGTGTCGCTCCTGCACAACCCATCACAGCTCCAGAAAATCCTCGCAACTAATTCAATTTATTCAGATTTTTGTTTCATACGGCATGAATGAGCTGGGCCGATCGATTGTGATTTAGAAAGAAATATGGTTTCATTGGAGGCCGCTTCAGCTCTACTCATAAGAGTATTGAGGCCACGAAAAAAGCACAGAATTCGCTTTAAAAAAATAAGAAATAGCTCAATCGCGACGGACTCTAAATGAAGAAATTAGTTGTAGGCCTGATTCTCGCGATCACTCTTTCATCCTGTACCGATGAACTCTCCCAAGCTAGACCCTATGTTCTAACAACTGCAACCACCGGCGGTACTTACTATCCAGTTGGTGTTGCAATAGCAACTCTCGCTCACGCCCAACTTTCCGATTCCCAAGGCATATCCCTAACGGCGATCAGCTCTGCCGGCTCAATGGAAAACTTAAAACTACTGCGGGACAACCAGGCGCAGTTTGGAATTTTACAAGGACCATTCGGAGCCTGGTCCTGGACCGGTGAAGGACCAGTAAGCAGACCACAGACTCATCTACGCAGCGTCAGTGCGTTATGGAAAAACGTCGAACACTTTGTCTTACTAACCGAACTCACCGAGTCAAAATTCATGATGGATCTGGATAGCCTGAATGGTGAACGCTATGTTCTCGGCGCGAGAAACTCCGGCGCCGAACAAACCGGCAGATTTATTCTTGATACTTTGGGTATCGACTACGAAGAGAAATTTAATCTGGCCTACATGGGTTATGGTCCTACTTCCAGCGCTATTCAAGATGGCAATATTGTTGGTATGAATATTCCAGCGGGTGCACCAGTGAGTGCAATTACCCGCGCCTACGCTTTCATGGGCGAACGCATGACCATTTTAAACTGGACCCAGGAGTCTCTGGATAAATTGAATGCCCGTTATCCATTGTGGGATTGGTATGATTTTCCTCCTGGCACTTATCCCAGCCAAACCGAAGCCATTCGCACCGTCGCCTCGCCAAATGTACTGGTTACACGTGCAGACATTCCCGATGATGTGGTTTACAACATAACAAAAGTAATATGGGAAAACCTGGCAACACTGCAGGAAATACATGGTGCGACTAATGACATGCGACCGGAAATCGCCATCGCTGGTTTAGGAGCTCCCCTGCATAATGGCGCCCTACGCTATTATCGAGAAATAGGCACGCCCATTCCGGAGCGGTTAATCCTGGAAGAAAACGCCAATTCAAATTGATAAAGAAGAGAAGCCTTTAACTGTAGGTATAACGAGAAAATGAACGATTCAACAAATGAAAACCATGCCCATGAACCGGGTCACGATCTTCATGTCCCACATGAAGATCTCATAATTCATTTCTTAAACCAAATAATCAGAATGGCTGTAAAGATCTTAGCTGTCTTAATGGTATTAGTAATCGTGTGGGGCATTGGTGATGTCATCTTCGTGCTCTACCAGAGACTAATGGAGCCACCTGTCTTGTTGCTCAGTATTGGCGATATCCTTGCCACTTTTGGCGCCTTTCTCGCGGTGCTGATCGCCATTGAGATTTTTATGAATATCAGCATGTATCTCACCAAGAATGTTATTCCGGTGCGGCTTGTGATCGCGACAGCGCTAATGGCCATTGCGCGAAAAGTTATTATTTTCGACTTCGAGCAATTATCTCCTCCTTATATATACGGCACTGCTGCCGTAATTTTAGCGCTCGGAATCACCTATTGGTTAATAGCCAGGAAACCAGGACGACAAGAAAATGTTTAGCCAGGGAACCGACTAGTGAATTCGATCTACTTGAAATGGGCCGCCTTCTTATTTGCCGTCTTTCATATTTACTGCAACGTTTTCGCCAGTATTTCTGAACTCTGGCTCTCCGCCATTCACTTCGGTGGTTTCTGCGCCATCTGCGCACTAATGGCGAACGAACAAGAAGATGTGAACCGAGGTTCCGTTCGTTATTGGTTCAATGTCAGCCTGGCAGTGTTAGCAGTTGCAACGTCTACTTATTTGATTCTATTCGAGAACGCACTTTACGCCAGAGAAACGGAGTACATTCTTAGCGATTACCTCTTTTCCTTAATCGCTATTGGTCTCGCCATCGAATTTACTCGCAGAACCACTGGCTGGTTCATGCCAGTATTGATACTGGTAAGCCTGTCGTACATTTTGTTCCTCGGTCGTTACATCTCTGGCGTATTCGCCTTCCCGGGTCTAAGCCTGGAAACTGTACTTTACCGCAGCTTCTTCACCAGTGAGGGCATGTTCGGACTTACTGCACAAATCTCCTCTACCTTTGTCTTCATGTTTATTATTTTCGGCTCCTTCCTTTTAAAGTCAGGTGCCGGTGATTTCATTGTGCAGATTGCCCAGAGTATGACTCGTCGTCTGACCGGTGGCGCGGGTTTTGTCTCTGTGGTTGGTTCCGGTCTAATGGGATCTATCTCAGGCTCGGCCGTAGCAAATACCGTGTCTATTGGTGTAATCACTATTCCCATGATGAAGCGCTCGGGATTTTCACCTCGCTTTGCAGCAGGAGTTGAGGCCGCAGCATCTACCGGTGGCGCACTCATGCCTCCGGTAATGGGGGCAGGTGCCTTTGTATTAGCCAGCTACACTCAAATCTCCTATCTCACTGTCATCGCAGCGTCAGCCTTACCTGCCCTGCTCTATTTTTTGACTGTGTCCTATTTCGTTCGTATCGAAGCAAAGCGTTCCGGCTTAAAGCCGATTGAAGATGAGAATGCGGAAAAAATCTCCACGGTGTTAAAAGAAGGCTGGCATTTCATCATTCCACTTTCGGTATTAGTGGGTTTTTTAGTGGACGGGAGAACTCCCACCACTTCAGCTGCCTTTGCCATCATCAGCGTCATCGGGGCCTCCTGGTTATCACCGAAACCGATGCGGCTTCCCGATATTTTTGATGCAATTGTCGGTGGCGTTAAGACGATGGTATCCACTGCGCTGCTGTTAGTTTCTGTGGGCATAATCATCAACGTGGTGACAACAACCGGCGTGGGTAATGCGTTCTCACTCATGATCGTGGAGTGGGCACAAGGTAACTTGCTAATCACACTAGTGCTGGTTGCACTGGCATCACTAGTACTCGGCATGGGATTACCGGTTACTGCTTCTTATATTGTTCTGGCGACATTATCAGCGCCTTTGATTTTTGATCTGATCACTCAATCTGCTTTACTCGAAGCATTGCAGGCTGGCGACTTGCCCAGCAACGTTGCCGCAACCATTGGTCTATTCGGCGGCGACCCTTTGGTGGCGCTGCAAGAAATGCCATTAGAGATGAAGCAATTGATTAGACAGGAAATGTTAGATCCAGAAGTCCTAACCGGCATGTTGTTAAGTGCACACTTGATCATCTTCTGGTTATCGCAAGATAGCAACGTAACTCCTCCGGTCTGCCTGGCTTCATTTGCCGCTGCAGGTATTGCTGGAACTCGACCCATGGCAACGGGTTTAACCAGCTGGAAGATCGCCAAGGGCTTATACCTGGTGCCAGTACTCTTCGCTTACTCACCCTTGATATCAGGCACCTGGCCGGAACGAATCGAAGTGTTCTTATGGTCCTGCCTCGGACTCTATGCCATGGCAGGATTGCTGCAATGGCATTTGGAAAAGAAAATTAATGCCCTGATTGCTGCAGCATTAGTTGTAAGTGCCATATTATTAATGTGGACACCTTTCCCAATTTATTACCACGTGGCCGGCGCCGCCATCTTGTTCGGTATTTTGTTATTTCAAAGCAAGAGCGAATCCATCGTCCCCGCTCCCAGCACATAACCAATCCACTAACTTTAGAGAAAATCATGAGTACTAAAGCCAGACAAATTCACCTGGTAAGTCGACCCGCCGGCATGCCTACCCACGAACATTTCGAAACTGTTGAAGTCGAACTTCCCGCTCCTGGGGATGGACAGGTATTGGTTAAAAATCACTACATGTCTGTAGATCCTTATATGCGGGGTCGCATGCGTGCACAAGGCGTGTATGCCGAACCCTATGCATTGAAACAGCCGATGTATGGTGGAGCGGTGGGCGAAGTGTTGGAATCAAATGCAGCAGGCTTACAGGCTGGAGACATCGTCTTGAATGGCGCCGCCTGGCAAGACAACTTTGTAGCAGATGCGAGCACAGTTAGTAAATTTACACCCTTCGACCCGGAGCGCTTGTCACTCTATCTTGGCACCTTGGGGATGCCTGGCATGACTGCTTACGTCGGTTTGTTTAAATTCGGCGAACCGAAAGAAGGAGAAACAGTATTCGTTTCAGCAGCGTCCGGCGCGGTGGGTGCAAACGTGTGCCAGATCGCCAAACGATTAGGCTGTCGCGTTGTCGGTTCCGTTGGCAGCGACGCAAAAGCACAGTGGCTGCTGGATGAATGCGGGGTTGATGCTGTGATTAATTACAAAACCTGTGGTGATTTGACCGAAGCCCTGGCCGCGGCAGCGCCCAATGGGGTCGATGTTTATTTCGAAAACGTCGGTGGTGAACACCTGCAGGCCGCGCTAAATGTTATGAATCCGTTCGGTCGTATCGCCGCCTGCGGCATGATCGCCTCTTATAACAATGCCGAGCCTGCTCCAGGACCGAATAATTTGATGCTGATCGTTGGCAAAAAAGTTCGCATAAACGGATTTATCGTGTTCGATCATAACGATATGCGGGAACAATTCTTGTCGGATATGGAAGCCTGGGTCGCTGAAGGAAAGATAAAAACGAAGGAAACTGTCGTCGAAGGACTCGATAACGCAGTTGATGCTTTTCTCGCTCTGTTCAGCGGTGATAACTTCGGAAAAATGATCGTTAAACTTTGAGGCGGAGCACAAAGTTAGCTTGAAGAATTATCAATTTAAGTTTCGCTTTACTTCCAGCAATGGCAATCTAGTCCCGTAACTAAGGATTTAGATTGCCATGTTAATCCCTTCTCTATTGGTTATTTGTGGATTTATCATGCTCGGTGCGGGTGCCGAGTTTATGGTAGCTGGCAGTAGTCGACTCGCCATTCGGATTGGAATTTCCCCCCTCATCGTCGGCCTTACGATCGTGGCATTTGGAACCAGTGCCCCTGAGTTAGCAGTAAGCATCAAATCGACTACAGAGGATTACAGCGCCCTCGGCAACGTCATCGGCTCCAATATTGCTAATATCGGGCTAGTACTTGGAATAACCGCACTTATTAGCCCCATCCGCATCGAAAAACAATTAGTCCGTACCCAGATCCCGGTGGTTATCGTGGCCTCTGTTTTCATGGGTGTGTTGCTATTGGACGGCGAATTAAATTTAACCGATGGCGCAATGCTCTCGATTGCATTGCTTATTTACCTTTATGCAAATTTCCGTCAAGCCGACAAGGAATTTGAGCGAGATGAGCTGGATATCCATCCAACCCTTGCCGCCAAAGAAGCCGGACAAACCTCGTTTAACTTTATCCTTATAATCAGCGGCCTCGCTTTATTGGTTTTTGGCAGCCAGGTGTTCGTAGATAACGCCGTAACACTGGCCCGGGTAATTGGTTTTTCTGAGGCTCTTATAGGACTGACACTAATCGCCATCGGCACCAGCATCCCTGAACTTGCCACATCAATCGTAGCCGCAACTCGCCGTCAGTCTGATATCGCCGTCGGCAACATCGTTGGTTCGAATGTTTTCAATATTTTGTGTGTGCTGGGTATCACCGCGCTCATCAGTCCAATAGCAGGAAATCAGTTCTCAACAACTGACTTCGCTGTGATGATTTTGTTTTCTTCTATTCTGCTCCCCCTCGCCTGGACCAATCTGACTCTAAGTCGCACCGAAGGAATGTTTTTACTTGCAGGCTATGTCGTCTATTTAGTATTCGTCACCCAGCAAGCATAAAATCGAGCACAAAAAAACGCGGCCTGTGGCCGCGAAACGTCTGAGCATTGTTAAAAAATTCTATTAGCGATTCACATGCCGCTCGCTGTTAAGTGCATTTGCCCGGTTAAGCTGTTTTTCCAAACTGTTCACAGAATCGGCAGAATCCTGCAGTGAATCAGGAAAATCGGGCCACACATTGTCTGGCAATCTGGGCTCGTTGTTTTGAACTTGAGACTTCAGGAAACGATTTTCATTGGATAGCTGTTCATTGTTTTTAAGCAGGGTTTTCAATGAAGATTGAGACTCAAGAATGATTTTCTGCGACTGCACCGTTGTCTGTTGAAATTCCTTAATGCTATTACTGTAATCTTCACTGTTATCGCTGTATTCCTGCATGGTCAGCCGGGCTTTTTCTAATAACGCTTCATTATCATGCAGTGCTTTCATCGAGGTTTCATGCAACTCCAGATATTTTCGCTCTGCTTCTATGGCTGCTTGATATTTTTTCTCTGCTGCCTTTAAGCGATCCTGATAATGTTTGTTGAGCTTAAACGATGACTCTAATTCTTCTGCGTACTTTTCAGATGTGCGTTTGGCTTCTAAAGTTGCGGTAACGGATTCTTTGTTCAAGCGCATACATTCTTTTTGTATGAGCGTTGAATTGTTTATATTAGTGCGCATGGCATCCAGAGATTCATGGGCATCTTCGTTGGTCTTGCGGGAAGTACCAATCAATTCGTTTAGCTCATCCCGAGTTTCACACATGGTATCCATGTATTCATTGAGTCGACCAATACTGGATTGAGAGTCTTCGTTGATTTGCACCGAAGTATGTAAAACCTGGTTGGTCTTATCTCTGGCCTCGCTGCATTCGATCGCCAGTTGCTCTAACTCTTGTTGATTCAGCTGGGCTTTTTCCAGCACGGCATTCAACATGTTGTTTAGGCCGGTATTGTCTTCTTGAATGACTTCGCTGGTGGAAATAAGGCTGGTCATCTGCTCTGCCAATTCTCTGGCAGTACTGTTCCCTGTAAAGACTTCTTTTAACGCGCATTCTACCTGAGCTTTTTCCTGACGGGTTTCTGCCAGTGCCACAGTGAGTTTTTCTAAAGCTTCACGAATAGTGGCAGTGTGGTTCTGTTGCGCCAGCTCGGACTCATCTCTAACTTCGCGACATTCACTGGTTAAAACCGTAAGCTCTTCGCGGTGCTGCTGATTTCGAAGCAGGCTGCTTTGCAGTTCCAAATTGAATGTCTTGTTTTCTTTTTGGCACACTTCGGCAGAATCAATTAGATCTGCCATGCGACTGTTCAACGCAATACTTTCACCATTACTCGTTAGAACTCTTTCTAATACCTTTTCTGTCCGTTGCCGTTCCTGGGCAATTTCTTCGGAGAGCTTGGTACAGGCATCCATCACGATTTCACCAGCTTCTCGCTGTTGCTGATTCTCCGTCAGGCTCTCTCTGACCCGCTCGCCTAATTGCTGCAACTGTTGCTGCAAACTTTCCGAGAATTCATTGGTGCGCTTGGATACTTCAATAACTTGTTCTACTACATTGAGTTGTTCATTGACATCCAGTTTGCAACGATTGAGTTCTTCCAAAAGCCTGGATGACTTCTCATTAACAGATATCCCGCGGTCCGTCGCAGAATCCATTTTCTGTTGCGTAAGCGCTGTATGCTCAACGCTTTGAATCAATTGAGTTCGCAATTCTTCGCATTGTTCGTTAGCAGTTATTGAGCGCTCGAGATGCTCGTTTAAACTTTTCTGAATTGTTTGATTTTGGTCTATTACGAATTGGGCGTTGTAAGTGATTTCATAACATTTGTTGGTAGCATTTTCACTGACGATATTTAAACCCTGGATATCTTGCTGAACTTGTTCACTCTGTTGGTTTAATTCGGTAGTGCGATCGATTAATGCTTGAAGCTCTTTCCCTTGCTGTTCCTTTTCAATGCGCTTATCCAGCAATGTCACCAATTGCTGTTGTTGCTCTTCGCTCAGAATCGAAACTGAATTTTTTGATTTTTGACGCGCGAGTTTTTGTTCCAGCGATTGAATATGCTGCTGCAGTTGCTCTCGATCTAAAGATGCTAGCCTGTCGGTTCTATCCCGTGAGGTTTGCTCAGTACTACTATGGTCTATTGCCACTTCGCCATTCATAGAAATTGTCCTTTCCGGCTAACGAGCTATCTTTTGGGAGCTCGCGAGTCTGCGTTTTTCGCAGGTCTTCTCTAGGTTTAGTACGATTTCCACTTTTACGCCATTAATTTGACCCCAAATCACGTGGTAGGAGGTATTAATTTGGCGTGCCTCTGAAAAGGCGCGTAAACAGGGCTTGAAGAGCTTTGACGGCTTGGTTTTGGGGTTGAACTGCGAGTAGCAGGTCTTGGGCTAGCGTAAATCTTCCACGGCTTGGTTTTGGGATAAATAATTATTCCCAGAGAGGGACTTAAAGAATTCCGTAGTGGCTAACCTGCCCATAATGGGATCTTTAACTTCCGATAAATGCAGCTTGATACCCGACTCCTGGAGAGTCTCATTTATTTTTTCCAGAGTTTCCAGGGCACTCATGTCGATCTTGTTCACTGCAGTACACATGAGTATCACATGTTCCAGTTTCGGTTTGTCGGCGATCAATTTGAAAATCAATTCTTCCAGATAACGGGTATTGGAAAAATACAAACTCTCATCGATACGAATTGAAAGTTGGTTTTCGAAAGTTTCGACGGTATGTCTGTCGACACTCCTAAAATGCTCGGTACCGTGTACGCGACCGATTACCGCAACATGGGGCTGGGAAGTTTTGTAGAGGTGAATCAGAATGGATGCCAGCACCCCGGCGCCAATACCGAATTCCACACCAACTGTCAGCGTTAACGCCAGTGTTATGAAAACAGCAGAGAAATCTGCTTTTGAATACTTCCAGGATTTACGCAGCACAGAAAAATCGATTAATCCATAAATTGCGACAATGATAATGGCAGCCAGCGCAACCCGAGGTAACCAGAACAATGCTGGCGTGAAGAACAACGCAACAATGGTAATGAGTATGGCGGTGAATAATCCCGCTGCCGGCGTTGCCGCGCCGGCTTCAAAGTTGACTACCGAACGAGAAAAACCACCACTAATGGGAAAGCCCCCGCTAAAAGATGTAGCAAGATTAGCCGCGCCCAGACCAACCAGCTCCTGATCCAGGTCCACCCTTTCCCTTCTTCTCGCCGCCAGGGTCTGGGCAACCGATATCGATTCAACAAAACCGATAATCGAAATGAGTAAGGCCGATCCTACCAGTGCACTCAATAAATCCGGTGACATGTCCGGTAATGCAATCACTGGCAGTCCTTCGGGCACTTCACCTAACAACTGCACGCCATACTGATCCAAACGAAATACGTATGCCAATAAACCAGTTATTAGCGCTACGAACAATGGTCCCGCACGGGAAAAAGTAGTAGCTATGCGACTGTCTACACCCAGTTTAAGAAAACCGTTCTTGATAACAGTCTTACTTAAGACGATAAAAACTATCGAACCCACACCGAGTGCAAGGGTCACTAAATTAGTGCCCGGGATTTCAACTACTAAGGAAAAAAAGAGTTCGACGAAATTCTGACCATTTGCAGACACTCCGAGCATGTGTTGCATCTGGCTTAGACCGATAATCAATGCCGAGGCGGTGATAAAAGCACTAATTACCGGATGAGAGATAAAGTTAGCCATAAAGCCCAGGCGTAATAATCCCAACAACAATAAAAAGACGCCGGATAAAAAGGTTAGAGCTAGAGCTGCTGCTACCATTTCTTCTGGAGTAGGAAGAGAAAGTTTCGCAAGTGCCGCCGCGGTCATCAAAGAAATTACTGCAACCGGCGCAACGGATAAGCTGTTGCTGGTACCAAAAATTGCGTAAACGGATAGACCGACAATAGAGGCGTACAATCCAGTTTCCGCCGGCAGTCCTGCTATCAGCGCATAGGCCAGCGCTTGCGGAATCAACATGATAGCGACGATAAGCGCTGCTATCGTGTCATCGGCAAACTTCGAGTTGGAATAGTTTGGGCCCCAAGTAAAAACTGGGAAGTAGCGTTTTAGCGAAAATCCATTCTTCAAAGCAATACTCTTATTCTAATTAACTGACACTCCTGATTTTCTTCCCTTAACTAGACGGTAGCACTTCTGGCATCCGAAGATACTTAAATCCATAGTCAGTGTGATGAAAATCGCTAGTGCTATCCCCCATTGTATCGCGACCGAATTCAAAGGCACGGTATAACTGTATTGATCCAGTGCTTCGTCTAAGAACTCTTGATCTGCAGCAAACATCACATGCAGGGCTACTGCAAATGCGTTGTTTTGCAATGCGTTTCTTTCATTCAGGATACGCGTATAGCGGTTCGCAATCAGCCTAATACTATCGGCATCACTTTCGAAAACTTCGTCATTGCTACTTGCATAATAAGCGATTAGCGCTTCCAGGTCTCCATCAAAAAGGCGATCAGCCGTGGTTTGGAATCCGCTGATATTGATACTCACTTCCCGAAAATGAGCATCTATGCGTTGGCTATATTGATCCATAAAGCTCGGCACCTGGATACCCAACAAGATACCCACCGCGAAGATTGCTAGGCGGCTATAGGCTCGAAACAGAGAAGTGAAAAACATAAATAAACTATAGGCAGAAGTAGTAGGGAGAACAGTTAGCTAGCTCAAAGTATGACAACTCAAACAGGTATTTAGTTCAAGCAAGGCTATTGCAGACTATCCTTGTTCGAGTAAATTACGCAGATCAATAATGGCGGCGTTCGCGCGCGAGACATAGTTTGCCATCGTCAGTGAATGATTTGCAAAGATGCCGAATCCTGAACCGTTCAAGATCACCGGAAAAAATACCGTACGTTGACTCGCTTCCAATTCCCGAATGATTTGATTGAGGCTGGCCATCGCATTCTTGTCTTCAATTACCGGTTCAAAATCTGTTCTTACCGCAACCAGGAAATGCATTAAGGCCCAGGTTGCCCCTCGCGCCTCATAAAAGACATCGTCAATTTGTAACCACGGAGTACGAATAGACATTTCAGATTGCACTGGGGTCGATTGCGTTGCTCCCGGTTCTCCCACCATGTCGGTATTAATTCTTTCCTGGCCAACACTGGCACTTAGTCGTTGCGACAAACTTCCTAAACGCGACTCAACAGCTAACAGCCAGCTGGACAGATTGTCAGCCCGCGCATAAAACTGTGCATCTACGTTTTGCGGATCGGAAATTCGCGAGAGATAAGACTCCAGACTTTCAATGGCTTCGTTGTATTCAACTTCCGTTGGCGGAAATAACCAGCTGTCGTTATTAAAATGAAACTGCGGTTCACTGATGATTAGATCTGGATCTTCTGTCGACTGTGACTGGGAACGACTGAAACTTTCGCGAAAGGCGCGCGATAAATCCCGCACTTGAACCAAGGCGCCGAATTCCCAGTTTGGAATATTGTCTAAGTACAATCCGGGTGGCATTACATCATTGGTTAAGTAACCACCGGGCTTTTCCAATAATGTTTCAGAAACACGAATTAAAGCAGCCGTAGTTGCTGCACCTACTACGTATTGATTACCAGTAGTTGCAAGTTTTGTCGCTGTGTTTCGTGTAACTGAAAATTCTTCAGGTTCATTACTCCAGTACATTCCTACCAGAATAATAAAAACTATAACTATTCCCAGCAGGGAAAAAATTATCTTGCGCAGTCCACTGCCATCTTCACTCGGCTTAAAGACGGAAACGAAACCACTAATTTTTCCTTTGAGGGATTCCCAAAACTTCATCGTTTTCTCCTCAATCTTCAGGCAAACGTAATCTGATGCCGGTTTGACCCGCGAGTTCAATATTACCTCGCAGTCGATAACCCTCTAAGGCACCGCGCATTTCCAAAAACATCCAACGGGCAGTCTCATCATTGGGTGCCGTGATTAGCACAAAAGCATCATGTTCTTTTGCCCGCGCCGCAATGTCGGCTAACTGCATTTGCGCGCCTTGGGTACGACGACTGAATTCGGCGTTATCCAGATTAAAAAACAAATCTTCTGAGGTGCGCTCGGCCTCTAAAGCAATCCATGCCTCCAATAGGGCAGGATGTTTGTCGTTTATAAATCTTGCGTTTTCGAGCAAGGCTTCGGCATTCGTAAATAATCCCCGCCGACTCGCTTCTGCCGCTAAATCCACATAACGCACGACGATGCGATCGAGTCCATCTAAGGCGATTTCATTTCCAGGGTCCATCGCCAGCGCCCGTTGAAATCGAGCATGGGCATTGTCATCGAGAGGCGTTAACAAACGATCGCCGTCCAGCGCTTGCAAGCCTTCGAATAAGGTATCTGCAATCAGGCGCTCCCTTTCGGTTTGCGCACCAGGAATAACGTCTGGTAGATCGCTTGCAGGCCTGATATCTGGCTCAGCAACTCCGCCTTCACTGCCTTCTACCTCTCCCACCGGCTGTTGCGTCTGACAAGCAACGAGTAAGAATGGCAGGAAAAACAATGTAAGCCGAACTTTGTTCACAATGGCTTATCCCAGTAACTCGGTAAATGGAATGAATTCTAATGCGTCGCCAAAGGCGACTGAGGTATAGGGAGGGATTATGGCAAGACCTTGCGCGCTGCTCAAGGATGCACCTACGCCAGAGCTTTGATTAACAAAGGGTTTTACTTCCACCCTACCGTTGTCCTGGTGATGCAAACTGGCACGAATATATTCCTGCCGCTCACCGGATGCTTTCGACTCGAAGCCCGCGACTACAGGGTATTTCTGAAATTCGTAGTTTTGGCAGCCGAGCATCTTCAGCAGACAGGGCTTTACCAATAATAGAAAGGTAACAAAGGCGGAAACAGGATTACCCGGCAATCCAAAGAACTGGGTATTTCCTACCTTGCCACTGGCAAACGGCTTGCCCGGCTTAATCGCCAGCTTCCATAAATCCAGATGACCGTTTGCTTCTACTGCTGCTTTAACATGGTCTTCTTCTCCCACCGAAACGCCACCCGTTGAAAGAATGCAATCTGCTTTTTCTGCAGCGCCGAACAAAACCTGTTTGGTAGTCTCCAAATCATCTACCACTACGCCAAGCTCTTCAACCTCACAGTCTAGTTGCCGCAGTAATGCGGCCAAGGAAAAATAGTTGGAGTTATAGATCTGACCAGGCTCAAGCTCATTGCCGGGAGGCACTAATTCATCGCCGGTCGTCATCACTGCAACTTTAAGTTTGCGTTTGACTGTCAATTCAGTAGCACCAGTAGAAGCAGCCAGACCGATATCTTGTGGCAATAAACGATGTCCGGCTCGCAGTAATGTCGCACCGGCTCTTATATCTTCACCGGCTTCCCGCAAATTTTCACCGCTGGTTACGTTTTGCAAAATTCTCACACTATCGTTTTCTACTTCACAATTTTCTTGCATTACTACTGCATCCGCTCCTTCCGGTAACGGTGCGCCAGTAAAAATTCGTGCGGCTTCACCCGCTACCAAAGCTGTCCCCACTTCTCCTGCGGCAATGCGTTGACTTACTTTCAATAAGGTCGGCTCAGAGGACAAGTCGGCAGTTCGAACCGCATAACCATCCATCGCGCTATTCGTGAGTGGTGGCACATTAACAGTTGAAACTAAATCGTTTGCTAACACTCTGCCGCTACATTCAATTAAGGACACAGATTCGCTTTCTTCTATAGACGTCAGTGAGCCGAGTAATGTTTCAAACGCTTGATTGATAGGAGTTAGAGGCATAGTAGATTTAATTGATACTCAAGCGGCATCGGATTCCTCAGATTCACTCTCCTCTGAATCAGCATTCGAGAGAGACTCACCCCCATAAAGAGATTTAATGACATCCTGTAAATCTCCATGCCAGGATTTTTGTTTGATGCCGAAGGTATCGAAGATTTTCTTACTGGAAAGAGTGGAATTAAGAATCTCTGGGGCATGCACATCCTGTTCTACAATTTTTATGCTATCTAATAATTGATAAATCGATTCGTCGTGATTGGCGGCGTACTTAATGACTTGCTCCACAAACTCATTTTCTCTTTTAGTTTCGAGGCCTGAATAGTGATAGGTCCCCCAAACATTAGCCTCACAATCAATCTGCTGAATCACGGCAAGAATGGCTTGGGCAATGTGTCCGGTATAAGTAGGCGATAGTCTGCGCCTGGAAACCTGCACTTCACCCTGATTCTTTTTCACGATGTTGACCCAGGATTTAATCAGTCCCTTTTTCTTCTTACCAAACAACCAGCCGGATCGAATCACGATGTGGTTATTGTGGCGCCGAATGGCCCGCTCACCCTGCAGCGAGGCCAGGCCGTATACTCCCTGGGGATTAGTCTCATCGTTCTCGTTGTAACCAAGCTTCTTGGTGCCATCGAACACATAAGCATTGGATAAATGCAGAATTGGAATATTTAGGTGATTACAAATTTCCGCTAAGGTCGCCGGTAAGCGGGCATTGATTTGATAACAGCGGTCCTCAGTAGTCTCTGCCCGTCTTAAAGCGCTATGGTTAGTGGAGATAAAGTCCGCCAGATTAATTAACTGAGTCGGCGCCGCATCAGTGACTAATTTGGCGATACCAACCGGATCTTCGGGATCGAAGGCCTTATCCGGAGGCGCCTGGAAACGGATCCTGCGTTTGCGCAGAACCTCAATCAATTCCTTGGCTGTAGGGCTATTGCCGCCAACAATAAAGAGCTTCAAATCCAAAACCTATTCCCAGAAATGGCTACGCTGGCCCTTCTGCAGGTACCTGGTTACAACTGAACCCTTAAAGTTCGGGCAATCATGGCTGGAAGTCAAGCCTGACGGGGGTTTCGGGCCTCCAAATGACGCGGCGAAGCTTGCCAGGTAGAACTATCGTACTGTTATTGTGGAGCTTATCACTTAACCCGTTCTAACCATTGCTCAATAGCTTGAACAACGCCACCGGTTTTTTCGGGATCGAGCGCGTCCCCATGTGGGAGTGAAAACTTTCCAGAATCATTATCGAAATAGTTACCAGAGGCCGTCGCAAATTCATCATCAAGGGCTGCACGCACAAGAATTTCAGCACCAATTCGAATATCCCCACCTGCTACACCGAAGCCTTCTTTAACCATTTTACTCCCCAACATCGAGCCAGGATTTACCGCGATGATTGCAGGTGCTTTATCTCCGAGGGAGAGTGCCATGGCCCGTGACCACATGGTGATGGCGAATTTGCTTTGAGCATAGGCGTCAAAATCTTCGGATAATTCTGTCTCACCTAACAAGGCATCCAAATTTACTGGAGCTTGTGCAGCCGATGATAGATTAACTACTCGACCATCAGCTCCCATTAAAGGTAAGAGTCGTTGTGTTAATAAGTAAGGGGCGAAAGTATTCACCGCGAAGCGAACGTCTAGTCCTTCTGCAGTAATGGGATCGGATGTACTAAGAATACCTGCGTTATTTATCAGTACATCGAGACTAGTCTGATCTTGCTTGACAGCAGCGGCCAGGGCCACGACGTCTTCCATTCGCGACAGGTCCGCAATATAGGATACAGTGTCAGCTTCACTATTAAGCTCAGCTAGAGCCGATTCAACGTCTTTGAGCTTGTTTGGATTGCGACCATGCAACAGAACCTTGTGGCCCGCTGCCACCAGCATCTTAGCAGTCTCCAATCCGATACCGTCGGTGGCGCCAGTTAACAGAATCGTTTTCGACATAGATTTACCTTAAAAAGAATTGCATGCCTCAGGTTTTTTACTGCGCCAGGGATGGGCATTGCTGAATCTGAGCAATGTCGCGCACGTGCAGAGTGCACAAGTGAATACATGGGTGTATTGAGCGAGATTTCAATGATTGCTGCCGAACGCAGCAGTATTACGAACTAAAACGGAATGTCGTCGTCAAAGTTGTCAAAATTCGCCGGCGCAGTTTGCTGCTGTGCTGCTGCTGGTTTTTGCGCAGGGGCTGCTGCCTGTTGCTGCTGATCGCCAAAATCCTGCCCAGCACCTTGGCCACCGCGACTATCAAGCATCTGCATCTCATTCGAGACAATTTCGGTGGTGTAGCGCTTAACTCCATCTTGTTCCCAGGAGCGGGTTTGAAGTCTTCCTTCTATATATAGTTTTGATCCTTTCTTCACGTATTGCTCAACAATCTCGGCAAGACGGTTAAAAAATACCACCCGATGCCATTCGGTTTTTTCTTGCTGGTCACCGGTGTTCTTATCTTTCCAGCTATCACTCGTGGCCACGGAAATATTCGCTACCGCATTGCCATTCGGCATATACCTGACTTCTGGATCGTTCCCCACATTGCCCACCAGAATTACTTTGTTTACGCCTCGACTTGCCACTCGTACCACCCCTTTCGGATCAAATTTTGAAGAGCTTCAAGTTTATACCATCGCCGAAGAGATTAGGAAATTTATGGCGAAATTAAAGCAAAGATATTGTGCAAAGAGCAGTATCGAGTAGTGGTTAATCACCCCAACGGCCATCCATGGCCTGGTCCCGCGCCCGTCCCTGGCGCTAGTCGCGCTTAACCACTACTCGATACTACTCCCTCATAATCTGGCAATCGAATACTCCACTATTAGCACGTTAGTTATTTTTTCAATTTGTATAAATAGCGCTGGTGATGAAGGACAGCAATACATTGATTAAATTTTGTTCACAATTATTTTTTCAAACTAATCGAGTGCAGAAAATTTGAGGAAGTGGAAGAGGGGAAAGAAATTTGAGTGACTAGCGCCAGGGACGGGCGCGGGAGTAGCCATGGGTGAACCAAGCGATGTTGGAAGCGATAGCTTCCTGCACAGGTGAACGACGCCAATCTATGATTGGCGGCTGGACCGGCCGTTGGAACGAAAATTTCTTTCCCCTCTTCCGCTCTATGCACAATCTAACTAAAAGACACTCCGAGCTTTACTCGCACAGCAAAAATTAATGATAATGGTCTGTTTCGCCGAGTCATTTTAGGCCCTCCATGGACGAGATTGTTGTACGCGGTGCCCGCACCCATAATCTAAAAAACATTAACCTCACTATTCCTCGTGACAAACTGGTGGTGATCACTGGTTTATCCGGTTCCGGTAAGTCATCACTGGCGTTCGACACGCTTTATGCCGAGGGTCAGCGGCGTTATGTGGAATCTCTTTCCACTTACGCGCGGCAATTTCTTTCCATGATGGAAAAACCGGATATCGATCACATCGAAGGTTTGTCTCCGGCGATTTCCATCGAGCAGAAGTCCACTTCCCACAATCCCCGTTCAACTGTGGGAACCATTACAGAAATTTACGATTACCTGCGTCTATTGTTCGCGCGAGTCGGTGAACCCCACTGTCCCGATCACAATATCAAGCTGGAAGCGCAAACCGTTAGCCAGATGGTGGATCAAGTCATGGCGTTGCCGAAAGACACGCGCATCATGATACTCGCCCCCATTATCCGCGATCGCAAAGGCGAACATGTGCATGTCTTCAATGAACTGAAGACCAGTGGTTTTATTCGCGCCCGGGTAGACGGCATCGTTTGCGAAATAGACTATCCACCGGAGTTGGAAAAGAACAAGAAGCATTCCATCGACGTAGTTATCGATCGGTTGAAAATTAAGGAAGGATTGGAGCAGCGCCTGGCGGAAAGCTTCGAGACCGCGATTCAGCTCGCCGACGGTCTTGCCATGGTTAACAAAACTGACAAACAGGACAAAGAAGAAGACCTGGTATTTTCCTCTCTCTTCGCCTGCCCCAAGTGTGGCCACAGCATTTCCGAGCTGGAACCAAAGCTGTTTTCATTCAATAGCCCGGCCGGTGCCTGCGCCAGCTGTGATGGCTTAGGCCTTAAACAGTTCTTCGACGAATCGCGCATTATTACCGACGAAGCTTTGTCACTGGCGGAAGGCGCTATTCGCGGCTGGGATCGGCGCAATATTTTCTACTTTCAGATGCTCACCTCCCTGGCAGATCACTACGGCTTTGGCGTCGATGTGCCCTTTAAGAAACTGAGCAAAAAACACCGCAACATTATTCTTCGCGGTAGCGGCGAAGAAGTTATCGATTTCAAATACGTGAATGACAAAGGCAGCACCTACACCCGTAGCTGGCCCTTCGAAGGCATCCTGCCAAACATGGAAAGACGCTTTCGGGAGACCGAATCCAGCATGGTGCGGGAAGAACTGGCCAAGTATTTAAGCTCGCAGCACTGCCCCGAGTGCGACGGCACCCGACTTCGGCGTGATGCACGCTTCGTTTTGATTAAGGGCATTAATCTTCCGCAAATCACCGAAATGACAGTCACCGCCGCGGCGGACTATGTCAAAAAGCTCAAACTGACCGGTAAGCGCGCCAAGATTGCTGAGAAAGTTTTAAAAGAGTTGCAGGATCGGCTGAAATTTCTGGAAGACGTGGGTCTTAACTACCTTACACTAAGTCGCTCAGCCGATACCCTCTCCGGCGGCGAAGCCCAACGCATTCGTTTAGCCAGTCAAATCGGTGCGGGATTGGTAGGTGTCATGTACATACTCGACGAACCTTCCATCGGTTTACATCAGCGGGATAACAACCGTCTCTTAAATACGCTGTTTCATCTGCGAGACCTGGGAAACACCGTCATCGTTGTTGAGCATGACGAAGAAGCAATACGTAGTGCCGACCATATTATAGATATTGGGCCAGGCGCCGGCGTCCACGGTGGCAAAATTGTTGCCGAAGGCACGATTAAGAGCATTGAGAAAGCTAAAGACTCACTTACAGGCAAATTCCTCAGCGGCAAAGAAGAAATTACCATTCCAACATCGCGCACGCCTTTTAATGAGTTAAAGCTGGTTGAGCTAAAAGGTGCCAGTGGTAACAATTTACAGAACATTGATATAAGCATTCCAATCGGACTATTTACCTGTGTCACCGGCGTGTCTGGTTCCGGCAAATCAACTTTAATCAACAGCACGCTGTATCCAATCACTGCCACCAAATTAAACAAGGCAACCACACTGAATCCAGCAGAATTTGAAAGCATCGAAGGCTTGGATCATTTAGATAAGTGCGTCGACATCGACCAGAGTCCAATCGGTCGTACACCACGTTCGAATCCTGCCACCTACACTGGTATTTTTACTCCAGTAAGAGAATTGTTTGCTGATACCCAGGAAGCACGCTCCCGCGGCTACAAGCCCGGTCGATTTAGTTTCAACGTAAAAGGCGGACGCTGTGAAGCCTGTCAGGGTGACGGCGTGGTGAAAGTGGAAATGCACTTTCTGCCAGACGTTTATGTAGCTTGCGATGTGTGCAAAAGCAAACGCTACAACCGCGAAACTCTGGAAGTGAAGTTCAAGGGATTGAACATCAATGAAGTGCTGGAGTTAACCGTCGAAGATGCCCGCGAGTTCTTCGATGCGATTCCTGCTATCGCACGCAAACTACAAACACTCATGGACGTTGGTCTTTCTTATATACGACTAGGTCAAGCAGCAACGACTTTATCTGGCGGAGAAGCACAAAGGGTAAAACTTTCTCGCGAACTTTCCAAACGGGACACCGGAAAAACCCTGTATATCCTCGATGAACCAACCACCGGCTTACATTTCCAGGATATCCGCCAACTCTTAGCCGTGCTCCATCACCTTCGCGACCACGGCAATACAATAGTGGTGATCGAACACAACCTCGATGTGATTAAAACCGCAGACTGGATTATTGATCTAGGCCCGGAAGGCGGTAGCGGTGGCGGCAAAGTAATTGCGGAAGGAACGCCAGAGCAAGTCGCCAAGAAGAAAGGTTCTTATACAGGGCAATATATAAAGAAGGTATTGGCTTAATCATCATATAACGATAATTAATTATTGTTTTACGATAATTATTGTTCTATAGTGGTCCCATAGACGATTTGGAGGCCACTCATGGACAATACCAATAAAATCCGCAACGTTAGCACTGCTCTCTATTACAGCTGCTTAGTCCTCATCGCAATCTGGATCGTTTGGGTTGGCGCATTGCTCGTAAACGTCTGGTATCGACCCGACGCACTCGGTGATTACATCAATGCACTTTGGATTCCGACTCTGCTAAGTATGGGAGAAGCCGATCTCATTAGGGCAATTCCAGCAGCAATTCTAATTACCATACCTGATCTTCTCTACGTATATGCGCTCTGGCGCTTGAGTAAAGTCTTTCAATCTTTTAGAAAAGGAATTTACTTTACGGAAGAAACGGCGAATCACTTATTCATCTTCTCGGTTATTCTGTTTTTCTATCATTTGTTCAGCAAGCTGGTTTTTGCCCTAGCTGATGTCTTTCTCGCACATGATTTACCAGCAAGTCATTATCTCTGGCCACTACATCTATATGGAGATGGCCCTACGAAATTCGTTTTCTTTATCGCAATTATGACAATCTCCTGGGTACTACGGGAAGCAATAAAGATTGCCAAAGAAAACGCGGAGTTTGTGTAATGCCAATCAACATTAAACTCGATGAGATGCTGGCAAAGAGAAAGAAGCGATCTAAAGAACTCGCTGAATTCGTCGGAATCACTGAAGCGAATATTTCGCTGATTAGAACAGGCCGCGTAAAAGGTATTCGATTTAACACACTGGATAAGATGTGCGAGTTTCTGGAATGCCAGCCAGCAGATCTGTTGGAATATTCTAAGGACTAAGTAGTTAACTTAACGGTATGCAGGAAACATTCGGCGAAACTGTTCCATTCCTTCTTCCCAGTTAGACTGCCCACCGTAAAGAGGAATGTCTTCGACATTTACCTGGAATACACCGCCCCTTTCATTACCAATGAGCAGTGTCGAATCGTCGACCCAGGTTATTGCTTCCGCAACGCCGGTGGTTAACATCGACAAGCCAACTCTCCTTGCTTCACCTGATAACCATTTGCCTTCTTCGTCAGGCGCAGGAAACAACCACAACTCTGTATATCCGGTAACGGCTAACCATTCTTCATTGGGAGAAAGATCCGCAGCAGTCGCGAAAAACACATCGTCATGGCTGTCGACTTTTTCCAACACATTGATACGGTCGGTTTGCCAGTCCCTTAATCGGTACAAGTTGGTACCAGTGGCTAATTGGAAAATGCCCTCACCACGGTGTTTGGTTAAAACATAAATCACGCCGTCAAGAACAAATAGGGATTCGCTATCGAAATGCCATTGCTCTGGCGGATAACTGTCCTGATCTGGATAGGCAACGGGGATAAATTGTAGTGGTCGCGCCCGAAAGATTGCACGGGGATTAGGTTCGGTTAACACATAAATGCCCAGATCACGCCGGGCATTCCCATTGTTGCCCATATCAGCGATATAAATGTTGCCATCTGCGACCGCAATATCTTCCCAATCGATGTTCGCAGCCAGTTCGACAATTAGACCTGGCCAGGATTCTTTTCCCCTTTCAGTTTCTTCACCGTGGTATTGACCATTCAAGAATGGAGGAATAAGTACTTTACCTTCACCGTTTAAAGCAAATAAGCGCGGTGCGTCGCCGCTATCGTTATGCACCCAATAAGCATCTTCGTACTGCCGAGATTTTGCAATGCCACTTAGCTCAGAAATTTCAGCAAACTCTACATCGAACAGCTTGGTTACAGCATTGTCTTGTTGCGCAATCAATACTCGATCGATGAACACAATCGACAGGAACAGCACCAGCCCGGTTAGAAATTTGTTGAGATTATTCAAAATGTTTCCAGGAGGGTTAGGTTTTTCATAGCTCAGAGAGTATTAACTACAGGGCGATTTCGGATTCGATTATTTCCTTGTCACAAGGCTGCACCAAACACTAATCGAACTGTAAACGTTCAGTCATCTCAAGGCAACGAAAGCCCAGCAATAACCCTCTTCCCTGCTATACCTAGTGATACAAACAGTATCTGGAGCTTTTCTGGAGAAAACCAAATTGTATAGCCGTGCACTATATGAAGTTCATGGTGTGAAGTCATGCTTGGAAGGTTGCGATCTCATACCATGAAAACGATTCGAATTTCTAAACATTCGAATTGTGTTCCCATGAAACCCCGGCCGCCTGGCCGGGGTTTTTTTATGCCGATCCGTGATGCTGTTCAGGTTAGACTCAGTAAACCCGATGCTATACTCTAAATTAGTCAATTACCTTTCATTTGCTTCATGGAAACGAACGCAAGTTTTAATTTCTTATACTTTTTATATAGATAGAGAAACCAATGCCAACTATTGAATATCCGCAGGCTCTCGCTGTGCCTCGAAAACCAACCCACCTTGCTTTTTCAATCATTTGCTCAAGTGTTCTAGTGCTCTGCCTTTCCCAGTCCGCATTGGCCCAGGATGTTGCCGCCGTGCCTCTATATGGCACCGCCGACCTGGAAGCCGGTTTTCTGCCCGATCCGCATACCGTCGAGGTGTCGCCTGGTGGATTAACCGATGCCAGCAATTTAGGTGGAACCTGTATTGGTTACATCGCTGGTGATCAACCGGATTACGGTTTGAATTACACAGCAGACGCTGAGCAACTCGGCATCTTTGTCGAATCAGATGTAGACACTACGCTGATCGTCAATGACCCGCGCGGAAACTGGCACTGCAACGATGATGCAGCGATGTTGATCGATGCCAATCCCGGCATCATGTTTAATACTCCAATAAGTGGTAACTACAATATTTGGGTCGGTACCTATAGGGAAGACGAGGCAAGCAACTCAACAACTCTGGTCATTACCGAGTACGCCGAAGAAGAATGGGCAGCGCTAACTGTTCAGAACAAAGCCATCGAAAGCATCGCTGTGGTTGACGGCATCGATTTCGGCGACAACTCCAGTACCTGGGCCAACGATGGTGAATGCGATGATCCCCGCTTCGAAGGCAATGGCATGGCATCCGAAACCATTGCCGAAGACACAAGACGAGACGCAACTGACTGTCTTGAACTCTACGAAGATGGTTCCATCCGCTTAATCGGTGGCTTCATTGGCGGCATTGATTTCGGCGATGACACCAGCACCTGGGCCAATGACGGCGAATGCGATGATCCCCGCTTCGAAGGGGTCGGCATGGCCTCATCCTTAGTCGAAAGTGACTTGTTCCATGACGCCAGCGATTGCATAAGCCTTTACCAGGCCGGAACAATACAACTGTTAGAAAACGCCGACGATCAAGTTGAAGGAAATATTCTACGTGGCACTTTGGCAATGGGTGATGAAACACTCGATGACGATTCCTTTGTCGACCGCTATAGCTTTAATGGCATTGCCGGCGGTACCGCAGTTGTCGATCTACGCTCCGGCAACTTCGATACCTTCCTCATCATGCGCTCACCCTCAGGCGCTGAGATGTCCAATGACGACTACGAAGACAGCTTCGATCGCTCCTTGTTAACCATCGATTCCCTCGAATCAGGCACCTACGAAGTCCTGGTCTCCAGTTACAGCGCCGGAGAAACCGGTGGCTATACCCTGGATATCGGCACGATTACCGCCATGCCAGGCACGAATGCCATGGATTATTCAGGCTCACTCTCCGCCAGTGACAATGAACTCGTTGATGGCGAGTATTACGACAATTATGTTTTCGAAGGCGCGCCCGGACAGCGGGTAGTCGTGGATTTGCGCTCCGATGATTTTGATACCTATTTAATAGTCCAAAGTCCTAACGGCGAAACCAGTGAAAACGATGATGCCGATGGCACAAACCATAGTCAGGTTGTTATGGACCTTTCCGAACTCGGTGTCTATGAGGTTTATGTCACTTCTTACAGCAGTGGTGAGACCGGCAGCTACGATTTGAATGTAGACGTTTCCCGCGACCAGCTTCAAATGGGTAGCCGCGACGTGGTGAATATGGAATTAGGCGACAGTGTCAATGGCTCGCTACAAACTGGAGACACACTTTCCGACGATGGGCAATATCAAGACAGTTACATTTTTGATGGAGACGAAGGCGAAACGGTAACCATCGATATGACTTCAAGCGATATCGATACTTACATAACCCTCGCCACCCCTTCCGGCGAATTAATCGACAACGACGATCACAATGGCAGCGTCGATCAATCACAGATTCAACTTACTTTGCCCGAGTCTGGCCGCTATCGCGTCATCGCCACCTCCTATGGCGAATCCGAAATAGGCAGCTATCGACTAAATCTACGCAGCGGTAGCAGCGGCTCTATCAGCAATACCACTCTGGTATCCGGCGAAGGCCAAATCTACGGCGTGTTTGCCGGCATTGCCGATTACGCAGGTGAAGACAGCGACCTGCCATTAACGGATCAGGACGCAGAACGGGCACGCGATGCACTAATCGAAGGCGCAGGCATGAATCCCAACAATGCTTACACCTTGTTAAATTCCGACGCCACTATCGATAACTTTCGCAATGCACTCACAAATATTGCCGGCTCCGCTGGCGAAGATGACACGCTGGTGATTTTCTACTCTGGTCACGGTGGCCGCGTCGAGCGTGCTGCAGGACCAGACAGTCGTGACCCTGATGGCTTCGATGAAACCATGGTACTTTATGATTACGACTTACTGGATGATGAACTCGCCAACATGTTAGATCAGATCGATGTGGGCAAGGTTTTATTAGTCATGGATGCCTGTTTTAGCGGCGGCTTCTCCAAAGACATCGTTTCTGTGCCTGGCCGCATGGGTCTCTTCTCTTCAGAAGAAGATGTGCTCTCTCAAGTGGCACTTAAATTTCAGGCCGGCGGATACCTTTCAGTCTTCTTCGAAGAAGCACTTACCGAACGCTATGCCGATGTCGATGAAAACGGTGAACTTACTGCAATCGAGTTAAGTCAGTATTTGCATAATCGTTTTCGAGCCGATGTGAAATCTTCATTCGGTACCGATGAATATGTTCGGGCTAGTGGACCACAGGCGAATTACCAGCAGTTGGTTGTAGATCGCGGCGGCATTGGTCCTTATAACGTGCTGTTCAGACGACAGCTGTAAATTCAATCTTAGTAAGCCCGGGTATCGGCATAGAACGTTGTCCAATCCGCAATATCTATGGCTTGGAACCTCTTTAAGCCAGGGATCAATACCCTGGCTCTTTTGTTTGTTTATATTCCTGTAAGTTATCTCAAAACTGCTTTTAATTACTGGGAACCACGTCGGTTCATTGTTGTCTAAAGTAGTAGGATCAGTAAATTTTACGCTGCAGTACTGATTCTCTCCTTATCCCGGCAGGACTATAGAAAAATCCAACTCCGGGTACTCGAAGTATTTCTCGCAAATGGGTGTCAAGCTGTGTGACGGATTAGCCAAAATGGAAATTTTGCCTATGCCAATTTCCATTGCGTGACCCAATTCACTCCAGGGAGTGAAGCACTCAGACTTAATGAAACACTGAGTTAATACTCAATTGATAGAGAGTAAAAAATGTCCAAACTACTACAGGCAGTAGTTCTTGGTTGGACAAGAACCTCTGCCCTATTTCTGTTGATAGTAAGCACTCTTATTCCTTATACCTCGAGTGCAGCCGAACCGGATGTCAATGTAAATACTGCTAATTGGCAATGGATCGAGGGACGCAGAAACAACCTTTCTAAAAATGTCGGTCTGCTGGCCACCAGCCTGGACGCGTGGCTATCTGGCAATGATATTGCCACGAGCGTTAATCAAAGCTATCTCACTGTTCGACTGCAACAACATGTAGGCTCACTCGATGGTTTCCATTCCAAGTTAGATGTGAGTGGAAGCCTGGATTTACCAAGAGCATCTGAGCGCTGGAAACTTATTTACGAATCCAATCCTGAAGAACTGAACTCTCTGGAAGATAGTGTGCTTGGCAATACTAATTCTTCAGAATCTGTAGGTGGCGTTCGTTTTCTGCAAACCATCGGACAATCTCTGCAATTAAGTCACGATGTCGGCTTGCGAGAATCATCGTCTCCAGATCCCTTCTATCGCATTAGTGCGAAATACAATCATGAATTCGGAAACAATTGGTCAATGGGCTATCGCCAAAAACTCTGGCAGTACCAAAGCAATGGATGGGGATACGACACTGACGTCGAATTCAGGCGCAAGTTTGGAACTGACAACTATTTGAGCTTCGAAACAGAAATCAAGTATCAAGAAAGGGATGAAGAAACTGAATTTAGTCAGGCGGTCGCTTTAAACCGAAGATTAACCGACCTGGACTCGTTGCGTTACAGCGTTGGTGTATTAGGCTCCAACGAACCAAATATTCGTATCAATGATTACTTTACTGAGGTGCGCTGGCGGCGTGCCATTCGCGCTGATTGGATGTTCCTGGAATTGGTACCTCAGGTCGTGGTGTCGCGAGACGACAACTGGCGCCCACAACCTCGTTTTTTTGTGAATCTGGAAATGATGTTTTTTGATTTCTAGCGCTAACCCCCCGGTTCCTTTACCTTAGCTCCTTTACCTTAGCTCCTTCGCTTGAATTCTCCTCGTTTATTTTTCCCTAAAAATCCGGTCTAATAAGCGACCTTTTTCCATCAATTTAAGCCTTGCTTGCTCTGCTGTTGGAGGCAAACCAAATGCGCAATATTCTAGCCGTCCTAACCCTTGCCCTATTCTCATCATCCCTGGCCGATGAAGGCATGTGGCAACCCCATCAATTGCCTGATCTAAGCGATCGGCTGCTGGAACTGGGTCTGGAAATAGATCCTGAAAACCTGAGTAGCCTGGATAAATTCCCTATGAACGCAGTGGTCAGCCTTGGCGGCTGCAGTGCCTCATTTGTCTCGTCCCAGGGCCTGGTGGTTTCCAATCATCATTGTGTCTACGGTTCTGTTCAATACAACAGCTCGCCAGACAATAACCTGCTAGTGGAAGGCTTTCTGGCACGCCAAATAGAAGACGAGATTCGCGCAGCGCCAGGCTCTCGCGTCTATGTCACCGAAGAGGTGACAGATGTCACAGATAGAGCCAAAGATGGTATCACCGATGGCATGTCGGGCATTCTTCGTTATCAAGTTATAGAGAATAACCGCAAGCAGATCATCGCCGAGTGCGAAGAGTCTGGTATTCATCGCTGCGGTGTTTCTTCATTTCATCAGGGCTTGGAGTATTTCTTAATCAAGCGCCTGGAAATTCGCGACGTGCGTTTAGTCTATGTGCCCGCCACCAGTATCGGTAAATACGGCGGTGACATCGATAACTGGCAATGGCCACGGCACACCGGCGATTTTGGTTTCTATCGCGCCTATGTCGACAGTAATGGCCAACCCGCCGACTACAGCGAAGACAACGTACCCTATCAATCGGATAGCTTCCTCGAAGTAAGTCGCAGTGGCGTCGAAAACGGCGACTTCGTAATGGGAGTCGGTTATCCCGGAAGCACAAATCGCTATCGAACCGGTACCGAGATTGAGAATCAATTTAACTGGTTCTATCCCAACGCCAGACAGATGCGTGAAGACATTGTCAGCATCATCAATGAAAACTCCGCGCCCGGCAGTCAGGCCCGCTTAGCTTATGAAAACACGATAGCTAGCCTGAACAACTATGCGAAGAACTACCAATCCATGGTGGAAAGCTATCAGAACAGCGATTTCATTAACCGCCAGAACCAGTTCGAATCGGATCTAGACATTTGGATTAACAGCGATGACCAGCGCAGCGATCGTTATGCACGATCCGTTCTCCAACTCAACGCACTGATCGAAAATAATCAGGAGACGAAGGAGCGGGACCTGGTGCGCAGCTACATGAGTTATGCCACCCTGCCCAACACGGCGCAGCGACTCTATCGCCTCGCCATCGAAAAACAAAAACCCGATGCAGCGCGCGAGCCTGGCTATCAGGAAAGGGACATGCTGCGTTTTCGTCAGTCCATGCAATCCATCAGTCGTCGCTACGACGAGACTGTGGATAAGGCGATACTAAGTTACATGCTCGGCCACTATGCTGAACTGCCTGAACAAGATCGTTCACAGTCCTTAGATGCCTTCTATCAAATTGGCAGCAGCTTCAATCAAGCACGAACAGATCAGATCATTCAGGACAGCTATTCAAACTCTACTCTCGCCGACGATGAAACCCGTCTGGCCTGGATAGAACAAACCGTCGAAGAATTTCAGGCGAGCAACGATCCGTTTATTCAATATGCCGTAGCATCTCACGATGAGCGCATGACACTGGAACTAGCAGGCAAAGAATTAGGCGGCCAATTCCAACAGTGGCGCCCGCAATACATGGAAGCGGTGATTGCCTATAACCGCAGCTTAGGTCAACCAATCTACGCCGATGCCAACAGCTCTTTGCGCGTTACCTTTGGCAAAGTCCAGGGAAATGAACCGAAAGACGGCCTGGTTAATCTCCCCTTCACCACACTTGAAGGTATTCTTGGTAAAGACACTGGCTTGGATCCTTTCAATGCACCCGAACAGCAGCTGGAATTAATTCGCGAAGGAGAATATGGCGACTATGCCTTGCCTTCATTGGGTTCCGTACCAGTAAACTTCCTCGCAGATTTAGATATTACCGGCGGCAATTCAGGCACAGCAGCAATGAACAGTCAGGCACAGTTAGTTGGCCTGTTATTCGACGGTGTCTATGAAAGCATCATTGGCGACTGGGATTTTGATCCGGCTAAAAACCGAGCTATCGCCGTGGATTCCCGATATATGTTGTGGGTAATGGAATACATGGATAACGCTACAAATTTGCTGGAAGAGATGTCCATTGTTGATTAACGCGCAATGACAACACGCAAACACGAGCACGCAGAAGTATTTAACACCACACCAGAAAATCTTTTCTCACTGCTTTATACGCCCAGCGCGATAAGGCAGTGGTGGTCTGCAGATCGTGCCATTGTCTTGCCGGAAGTAGGCGGTCTCTGGTCTGCAGCATGGCGAACCGACGAAGACAATCCCGACTACATGACCATCGCTACCATCACCGATTTCGAACCACCTTCCCGACTATTGTTAACTGACTATCGCTATCATTCTAAAGATGGCGAGCTTCCATTCGAAGCCAACTTCACCAACGAGTTTATTGTTACTCCTCATGCGGAAGGTGCATCACTAAAAGTTATTCAGGATGGTTTTCCGGCAGGATCGGAAGGAGATGAATTTCTTAAAGGATGTGAAGTGGGCTGGAGAGAAACATTCAAAGGAATCCATCGATATTTGGGCGAACACGATGAACCTATTCTCTAAATTTAAGACTTTAAACCTGGCCTGCTCCTCCCTTATTCGCTTAACGATTTACAGCCTTCTCTTAAACTCTCTTCTTGCTACAGCAATACAAGCACAATCGCTATCAAGTGTGACCCCGGAATTAGCAGTCAATGTGCCGGTGGTACAAATTGGTTCCGATTTCTACGACATAACGCTTGAATTGGTCGGAGATGATTGGGCCGTGACGGCCGCAAGTCCGGTCAATAATCCGACCTCAATTGCTGCTAACTATAGCCAGAACACTCTCAATATTCTGTGCCTCGAATTTGAAGGCGCAACCTATGAAATTTTGATGGATCTGAAAGACCTTGATACAGCTACCTTTGAATTAACCAGCATTGTTGATGTAAGCATGAGCACGAGTTGCCAGCTGGGATTCGCCGTCGATTCAGAGGGGCATGGTCCCGACTTGTCCTTTGTGAAAACTCCAATCGTTGATGCAATCAACAGAGAAGCAATTTGCAATGACGGTAGCGAAGCTGTTTTCTATTTCCGTGCCGCCCACACCCCATCAACTAATTGGCTCATACACCTGCAAGGCGGAGGAGATTGTTCAGATGAAGATACTTGCTCAGTAAGGGCTCAAGTCACTGTAGACGATGTGGCGGAACCCGAGACTTTTCTACCTTTTACCAGTTCGCTAGATTATCCCGCAACATTGGATCGAGAAGGCATCCTGTCTCCCAATCTACTCATTAATCCTCAATTTGGGACATTCAACCAGGTTTATATACCTTACTGCAGCTCAGATAGTCATTACGGAGATCGCGATGCCAGTATTGATACATTCGACTTCAATTTTAAGGGCGCAAGAATAATTCAGGCCATCGTTGAAGATTTAAGCTCATTAGCTGAACCAGCAACAAATACCTTGGCGAATTCTGAACTGGTCGTAATTTCAGGAACAAGCGCCGGAGGAAGAGGCGTGCAACAAAACCTCGACCGAATCGCTGCACAAATTTCTCATGAAAACGTTTTCGGAGTAATGGACAGTAGCTATTTTGATCGCTTCTTTCTCACCGATGAAGAGCGCATTGGCTTGAGTATGCGCCAGAGTGACCTCTGGAATGCACAATATGACGATAGCTGCCTGACAATGTTAGGCGAAGAAGACAAACATTTGTGCGACAGAGTCGAGTTAATGAACGGCTACATCGAAACGCCTTTCTTCATTCACATGGATCAGTTAGACGAAACGGCAATTGGCCCAAACTCGGATCAAGCTGAAGAGTTTGCCGAGCACATTCGCACTGCACTAGCCAACCAATGTGGCTTGTTTAGCGGTATGTTTGCTTACCACGGCACCTTGGACAGCAACTTTCGATTTTTCGAATCACCGGTTGGCGGGTACAGTATTCACGATGTTCTAATTAACTGGCTAAGCGGTGCCGATGAATCAATAACCAGAGTGATAGATGGTGGAGAAATTGTTTCATGCCAATAGCTTTGAAATTGAAATTTGCTCCATAAAGCTAACGGAAAACAAGTTTTCCTCCATCAAAAACTAACGCAAATTGAAATTTGCTCCCAAAACCCAACGCAAAATAGATTTTGCTTCACTAAAACCAACGCAAATTAGGAATTTGCTCCATTATGCAAGAATCAGATCTCTACCTTCCACTCAAAAAGTTTCTAGAAAAACAAGACTACGAAGTCAAAGGTGAAATCGAAGACTGCGACGTAGTGGCAATGAAGGATGACTGTCCACCAACCATCATCGAACTCAAACTCTCATTAAATCTCGAAGTCATATTACAAGCAGTTGATCGATTGAAGTTAAGTCCAATCATTTATATCGGCGTTCCACATTCCTGCGGCGCATTAAAAAGAAAGAAGAAAAAGCGCATCGTAAAACTGTTAAAGATGTTAGGTATAGGATTAATAGCAATCAATCCCAAGAAGAAAACAGTTGCGATCATTGTCGCTCCTACTAAATACACACCAAAGCAATCCAAACCTAGGCAGCAATGGCTAATCGATGAATTCGTTTCACGCACAGGTGATCCGAATCTTGGTGGAGCTTCGACAAAAACTGGTCGGATGACTGCTTACAAACAACAAGCCATCGAAATCGCTCAGCACCTGAACCAACACGGCGCTAGCAAAGCCAGCGATATTGCCAAGGCCCTGGATATCACCAAAGCGCGCAATATCTTGTACGACAATCACTACCGCTGGTTCGAAGGATTGGGCAAAGGTATCTATCAACTCACCGACCTTGGAAGCCAGGCAATTCAGGCGTTTCAGGAATGATTTTCCGTAAAAACCAGTTGCATTAAAATCCTCATTACTGTATAAACATACAGTATGAATCAAGACTCCCATTCTTCACATTTATTGCCGTTTTTCACACCACAGCCACCGTCGGGCCTGACCAGTCCGAACGATTGTTATGCGGAGGTTGCTGTCGATGTAGATCGCTATCTTGAGGTTCAGCGACCCTCCACGTTCTTCGTGCGAGTATCCGGGAAGTCTATGGTGAATGCGGGGATTATGGACCAGGCCATCCTGGTTGCGAGTCGCGATCGACCACCGAAGCATGACGACATTGTCATCGCCGATATCGACGGTGAACTAAGTTGCAAGATACTGGATACAAAAGCACAGGTGTTGCGCACAGCCAACACCAATCATCGACCAGTATCAGTTCGTGATCACAGTGAACATAAAGAGGTAACGTTACTAGGTGTCGTGACTCACGCCATCAATCCTCTCAGTTCGATTTAGTACTTCTAAGTACTAACAACACACAACAAAACTAATTAACGAGGTTCTCAGTGAACTTTGAACACTGGATATTCAGCCGGATTATCCGCCGCCAGCTCCTCCGTCAAATACTCATCGAAGAGGAACCAAAAGATGAGTCCGCCGATGCATTAGGGCATGAGCAAATTAGTAAACACAAGGAGTGTTCCTGTGATCAATTCGATAAATCTTCTCAATCTGAATAGTTGTCTTTATGTCATATTTGACATAAACTTATTGCTATGTGCCCTTCAGTTAAAGGGCACAACCATTGGTCTGGCTCTACGGGGAAGTAAAATCACCACCGTTTTCAGCAAAGGCCAGAATCGAAGCCGGCTATTTATTGAGAGCAGTTCAAGCCGGACAAATGATATCAATGCCTCACTCTCGTCCTATGCCTTCCATTGGGTCGAAATGCCATGAGCTTAGAATTACTGATAAAGAAAAAATTTGGCGAATCGTTTATCGAATTGACAAGGATGCAGTAGTAATTGCTGATGTATTTGAGAAAAAGACAACGAAAACACCGCAGTTTGTAATTGAGAAAAGCAAGAAGAGATTAAGCAGATACGATAATGAAAGCGAGTAAGCGAAGAAAACTTGAATCAAAAGGTTGGCGAGTTGGTTCAGCAAAAGACTTCCTGCACCTCTCACCCGAGGAAGCCGCCTACGTCGAGTTAAAATTTGCATTGAGCAATACACTCAGGGAGCGTCGCACCAAGAAAAACCTCAGCCAGGTAGAAGTCGCAAGAATTGTGAAAACGAGCCAGTCTCGCATTGCCAAGATGGAAGCTGGTGATCCTTCGGTATCCATTGATCTTCTAATTAAGTCATTACTTGCACTTGGAGCGTCTCCAAAAGAATTGGCGAAAGCAATTTCCTAAATCCAATTACAGAAGTAATTAATGGCAGGTAATCTCAGTGGCCCTTTGTTTAATTGAATTCCCGCTTAGGACTGCATTCCCGGGTTTGTTTTAGGCGATTTTCGAGCTGATTCGCGCTGACCTGTATTTTCTGAAAGGATACTGGACAACCCTGTTATCGATGATTTACCTGTCCCTAATTAGACGTACTCATTGTTCGCTATAAGCCGATGAGGACGTTTGCCTATCCGAAATCTAGGGATTACTCGTAGTTACACTTAAGACCAAGTCGTAGTACATTATAAAATGAGCGCACAGAACTGAAAGATTGGCAATTACTACATATGGAACTACGGAGCGAAACCAGGGTTGAACAAGATGCAATCATTTTCGTGCATGTTAAATCCTGTATAGAAAAACCTGAGCTGGTGGGTACTTCAATCCAATGCATAGCTAAGGATTTCTCAAGGAGTGGATTAAAGCACAATACAGAATTGTCACTCTCACCGGGATCGTTAGTCTATATCTCGCTTAGTATTGAAAACCCATTTTCATCATTTTTACTTTTAGGTGAAGTCCGCTGGGATTATGAAGAAGATGGAAAATTGATGAACGGAATAAAATTTTTGGAAGGACAGTACAGCGAACTAAAGCGCTGGGTTGAGGCGTTTGACTCAATTTTCGAAGATGAAACAGTGGGTCAGAGTAATTTGATTCTTGATGAAAAAGACGAGTCTGAGTAATTTGATTTTCAAAACGTTCCGCTCGAAGTAAAAATCAGCACTGATCAAATTACTCCAAACAGTTATTTCTTGCTCCCAGCTCTTTCCCAATATTAGTAAGGCTTAAAGAACTTTGAACACCGGAAATTCAACCGGATTATCCGCCGCCAATTCCGACCCTAGATACTCATCAAAGAGATTCCAGAAGACGAGCCCATCGTCGGCCTGGGGCTCGAGCAAATAGAAAATCAAATAAGCGAGCCGATGATTGAGGGAAACGACGTAGTCCCCGCGGGAGAATGACCGAGTAGCAGATTGAAACTCGCCATCAAGTATCGAGTTCTGATGGCCATTAAGTGGAAAGTTGGTTTTATCAATTCCCTCCACGACAAAAACTTCGCCAGTAAAAGTCGCGTCCGCTTCCAAAATATCCACTTCAACACCGTGCTCTTCCAATTTATTAGCAAGACCAACAAAGGCAGAACTGAAAATATAAGAAGAAGGCACAGTAGAAGTTAAGGTCGGCATAAAGGCGTTGTAATTCAACACCCCTTCGGTAACAACCAATTCAGAACTGCGCACATAATCCACAGTGCCATCATCTTTTTCATAAGGGATGTAGTTATAACTGAGCAGATCAAGCGGTTCCGGTAACGGCACCATCTCAAACCGCACACCCTTCTCCTGCCCAATTGCCGAATTACGTGCAGCCACATCGGCACCAAAGTTAATCGATTGAATTTCCGCACCATGCACATAGGTGTATTCCAGAATCTCCTCAATAAACGCATTAGCGGCATGCACTCTCTTATAAAAACGATCATGAGAAAAAGTCTCACTAAGAATCGCCATGCGATTTCGCAATCCCATATTGTTTGTCAGGTAACGCGGCGCATGACTGTAAGTACGAAATTCTTTCGGCGGCCAATCCCGATAATCAAAACCCCCATACCAACTAAAATCCAAATCAAATTTTCCCTTAACCGCCGCCTGAATCGCCGGCAGCATCTGATAAGCAGTGTAATCCGAAGGCAACGCTTCACCCGCAGTATGATAAGAAGGCGCATAAGTCAGCGAATAGCCATGCCAGGTACCATTAGTAGTATGCAGATCCACCAACAAATCAGGATCCCAAGTGTTAATCACATTGTCATAAAGCGCCTTGGTTTCCAGCGCTTCTATAATCATGCCATCCCGATTTAAGTCGTAACCATTAGCAGCACGAATACCAGTAACCGCAGGACTCAATTCCTGATTAGGCCGCGAGTTCTCACTCATGGTGTCATTACCATCGGCGTTATATACCGGCACAAAAATCAGAATCTGGTTTTCCAACAAATGTTGTTTATCGCCAAACAAAATATCCCGCATGGCAATCAGCGAAGCTTCCTTCCCTTCCACTTCACCCCCATGAATGTTCGCTTGAATATAAACCACAAGCTTCCCCGATTGAAAAGCCTCTTCCGGAGTAGTAACAGGAGGATCAGCCAACACAACCAAAGGCACATCCCGACCCTGCTCCGTCAACAACAACCTTTCCCGATGCATCAAATCTGTCTGCGAATCCAATGCATCCAGCACAGCAACAACTTCCGCTAGGGTGGAAGTTCTTTCATAGTTTGTTAACTCCGCCACCGTCATCATGGCTTCAGAAATAACAACATCATTCTCAGCAGCCTGAAGCACACCAGAAAAGCACAGCAATACGGCCACGAACCTAATCCGAGACATCAAATGGTTTCCCTTTTCTAAATATTCCATCAACCCAAAGTAAATCAGCTGCCCTCCTCAATCAACAACCATCAAACGACAGTAGGAGCCGGCGCAGCCGACTCCCCACGCCCCTCCCCAGAATTCAACAACTCTTCCCACATCCCCAGAGCAGGTGAAGGACGGTTCCTCATCAGCAATAAAAGCGCAGCACCGACCGCAGGAAGGAGACGACGAAGTCGGCTCAAGCCGGAGCGAGGGAATCCGGAACGGATGCGCGCTGCAGATGAGGAACCGTCCTTCACCTGCGCCCCTGATAAGACCACTTTGTAACAGTATGTGATTTTTAACCCTGCCACTCGCTGAAACCCCCGAAACACGGGCCACACAGAGCACCCCAAGCCCCCGATTCTATTGCTTTTCACCCCCAAAACTTATAACTTCCAAAGTGGCTATATGCGCATGAAAACTTCCCAATTTTTCATGCAGCTTTTTACGTAAAAACAACGTGTTCATCGACCCAATCGATAGAGCACACTATTAAAACTAAAAACGGAGCTAAGTCAGTGAATTCCAAACTAACTCGCAGACGTTTTATCAAGGGGGTTATATTCTCCGGCGCCGCCGCTACATCCGGCGCAGGCTTATACCTCGCACAAGCTCAACAAGGAGCAGGTGCCGCAGAGCGCTTGGTAAATCTGAACATTAATGGGCGTACGCGGCCTGTTGATGTACTGCCGTCGGAAACACTAGCCTACACCCTTCGCTATAAACTCGATTTAACCGGCACCAAGATCGGTTGTAATCGCGGCGAATGTGGAGCCTGCACAGTGTTAATCGATGGTGTTCCAAACTATTCCTGCTCGGTACTGACGCACAATGTGAAAGATAAAGCGGTGATTTCCATCGAGGGAGTCAAAGCAGCAGACGGCACATTGCATGCAGTACAAGCAGCATTTGTAGCAGAGAACTCACCACAGTGTGGTTTCTGCACACCGGGTCAGGTGATGTCAGCGGTAGCATTGCTGAACAACAACCCTAGCCCTACACGAGAGGAAGTCCGCGCCGGCCTATCAGGTAACCTGTGCCGCTGTGGAGCCTATGAACATTACATCAATGGCGTCCTGCGCGCCTCGGGGCAATTAGCATGAGTATGCATATAGGACGCGATTTTGTACCACCCGATGTACCTGGAAAGGTAACGGGTGAGATTAAATATGCGGAAGACTATAAAGCTGAAGGCATGGTCTTTGCTCGTATGTTAACGAGCCCACTACCCAGTGGCCGCGTAGTAGACATTGATGCATCAGAAGCATTAAGAATGGATGGCGTATTAGGCATATTAACCGCCGACGATTTACCGCCAACTCCCCCGCCGGGAAATCCACCCCTAGCTTCCGAGTACGTCACTTACGTTGGGCAACCCATCTTGGCCGTTGCCGCAACATCAGAAGAGATTGCTGAATCAGCAATCGACGCAATTCGTATCGACTTCGAACGTCGTGATTTTACTGTTGATCCACTGGAAAGCTTATCGCCTGGTGGAAGCAACGCGTATCCAGAAGGCAACGTTTTAGTTCGAACTCGAGAAGAAGGTCCGGAAGGCACACCAATCCTCAGCGCTGAAATCAAAGACATCAAATGGCCACAGTCTGCCATCGATGCCATGCGCAATGGTCAGTCGCCTGACGGTGGTGAATTCACAACCAATTGGGAATTTGGTGATCTCGACGCAGCCTTCGCTGCCGCCGATGAAGTCATCGAACAACCTTTCGTCACCATCGGTTATCCGCACCATTCATTAGAAGCAAGAACCTGTATGGCCTATTGGGAAAATGGCAAATGCTATTTCCACGGCTCTTCGCAGTCACAATCAGCCAACAACGCTGGCCTTGCCCGTATGTTAAACATCGATCTTGCCGATCTGGTGTTCATCAACGAAGCAACCGGCGGTGGTTTCGGTTCCAAGATCGGCCCTTATCCGTTCATGTCTATTACCGGTAACTTCTCGCGCGTGTTGAACCGTCCGGTTCAATTACGTATTACTCGTGAGCAAGAGTTCTACATCGGTTCGGCACGAAGCGGTATTCAGGGTTGGCTTAAAGTGGGCTGCACCAGCGACGGTAAAGTCACCGGTGTTGATCTCGCAATCGTAAACGATGGCGGTGCCACTGGCGGCGGTAGCGGTAACTCTTCCGCGCAACACGTCACCGTGTGTCTACAACCGGATGCCATGCGTTATCGCGGCATCTCTGTTTACACCAACACTACCCCTCGTGGTGCCCAACGTGGACCAGGTCAGAACGAAATGGCCCCCATCCTCGCACCAATCACCGACAAGCTGGCGCAGTCAATTGGCATGGACCGAGTTCGGTTCCGTCAAATCAATGCACTACGCAGCAGCGGTTATCAAGGTGGCAGCCAGGGTCCAGTAACCAGCTCCTTCATTTCCGAAGCATTGGCTCAGGGCACTCGTGCCTTCAACTGGGCAGAGCGTGAGCAACAACCACGTGATCTCGGCGGCAGCAAGCGTCGCGGCATCGGTCTTGGTATTGGTTATCACGGTGCCGGTGGTCGTGGTTACGACGGCTTATTAAGAATCACCCCTGATGGCATCCTGCAGATTCACTCTGGTGTAGGTAACTTAGGAACATACTCTTATGCTTCTAACGCCCGTACCGCAGCCGAAGTCATGCAAATGCCTTGGGAACGTACAGTCATTCATCGTGGTCGTTCCGACCGTCATCTCCCCCACAGTTCTGGTCAAGGTGGTTCTAATACTGTCTTCACCCACGCTCGAACTAACTGGGTAGCTGGAGAGGATCTGATTACCAAGATGAAAGAAATCGCAGCGATGGATCTCGGCGGTGAAGCCGACGATTATGAAATCGGTGGCGAGCGCGTATTCCGCAGCGACGATAACTCAGTCGGTCTTACTTACGCCCAAACTGCACAACGTGCAATTCAGTTAGGCGGCAGGTACGACGGCAGCGAATATGCCGATGACCTTAACCTACTCACCCAATTAGCAGTTCAGGGTGTGCAGGGAACTGGTCTGGTTGGCGCGGCTAAGGACAACATTCCTGGCCAGGGTCAGCCTCCTGGCAACATCATTGGTTTCGTCGAAATCGAACTGGATACCGATACCGGCAAGATGGAGATCTTGGATTATGTTGGCGTCGCCGACTGCGGCACGGTGCAGCATCCGAAGAACTTCGACAATGCCATGCGCGGTGGAGCAGTCTGGGGTGTTGGTTTAACCAACCTCGAGCGCCATGTTTACGATCCGCAAAATGGTCTGCCGGCGAACACTGGTTTATACCAGTCTAAACCGCCGACCAATATGGATGTGCCAGTGGACACCATTTCGCAAGCGGTCAACATTCCTGATCCTCAAAACCCAACCGGTGGACGAGGTATCGGTGAACCGACTCAAGGTGCAATGGCAGCCGCATTAGCCAGCGCCATAACCGATGCGTTGGATGGTCACTTGTTTAACAGTGCACCAACCACGGCGGATATGATCGTTGACCATTTGGCGGGTAATGACTACACCACCAAATCACTTAAAACCAACACTTTCTGAGGTAAACAACCATGCCATCACATGACGTAATGCCAAACATGGAACTGTACCAACCAGTACAGGTCGAAGATGCGCTTGAGATTGCTAACCGCTATGCCGAAAGAGGTTGGTTAGTAGGTGGCGGGCAAGACACTTACGGCTGGTTGAAAGACCGCGCCAAGAGTGTCGATGCGCTCATCGACTTAAGTGCAATAGAAGAACTCCGTGGAATCCGTCCAACTTCGGACGGCGGTGTCGAAATCGGCGCCCTCACTACCCTGACTGAAATCGCTAGCAGCGCAGAGTTGCAATCCAACTTTTCCCTGTTAACCGAAGCAGCCTCAGTCGTGGCGAGCCCACAAATCCGCAACATCGGTACCCTCGGTGGTAACGTGTCGCAAGACGTTCGCTGCTGGTACTACCGCCGCGGCCTCGCTTGCTACCGTGCCGGCGGTAACCTGTGTTATGCCGACACCCCCGAAGGAATGAATCGCGAGCATGCATTGTTCGAAGGCAGCCGCTGTGTTGCAGCCGGCGCTTCCGACACTGCATCAGCCCTGGTTGCACTGGATGCCTCCATGGTGATTCGTAACTCAGGCGGTGAATCTGTTGTTAGTGCCGAAGATTTCTTCGTCGGCCCTGCCAACGACATTGTTAACACCACAGTCCTCCGTCCTGGTGACATTCTTACCGCGGTAAGAATTCCAAACACCTGGGCCGGCGCTACTTTCTATTGGGAGAAAGTGGCAGACAGGAATGTGTGGGATTTCTCGTTGGTTAATATTGCTGCGGCTTTTCGAGTTGAAGGCGGCAATATTGCTGATTCGAGAATTGTTGCTGGGGCGGTGCAGACTACTCCTCGACGACTCACCAATGTGGAAAGTGCCGTTCAGGGGCAGCCTAAGAATTTGCAGACTGGCGAGTCTGTGATGGAAATGGCTACTGAAGGGGCGCGGACTCTGGCGCATAATGGATTTAAGGTGCCATTGTTGCAGAACCTGGTTAAGCGGGCGATTAGTGCGTAGGTATTGAAAGCTTGATCTGAGAGCATATAGCTAGCTCCGGGAAACCCCAGTCTCTGAAAGGAGGCTGGGGTTTTTTATTGTGATGAATTTGCTAAAAATGGAGGAGGCAGTGCAACAATTTTGTAGTTTTACCCTGACCTTTTTAAACTACCCTCCCCATTCTTCCGGGATTGCGGTACTCTCAAATCGAAAGGACAAAAACCCATACAGCGTCAAGACCCAACGCCATCGAGGATAAGCAGGGTAGGATCTACCTCAAGATTCTGGCAGCAAGACGCATAGGCATCTGATTCGATGCGGCCAATGGGCGCATCGACCTTCTGTGCTGGGATACTTTCGATTAGATTATTTTCTGTGGAAACCTTGAAGTTACCAATGAGACACAATCTGTTTTGCTAAAAATCCAGAGGTAAGAAAAATGTTATTCGAGGGTTGGAAATGAATACTCAGCTAGCTTCTCCTCCAAATAATGATGATGGATATCGTGTTCTGATCGCTGCGTCCGATTCTGAATCTGTAACTTTGGATGCTTTAGCGTTTGAAGAAGAAACCATAAAAGAATCTATATCAGAGAAAGGGCTTAATAATGTCCAAGTAGAGACTATATCGACGCTCAACCAAGATGATTTTATTAGCAAGTTAAATGATTTCCAGCCTGATATTGTTCAATTTTCAAATCGAGGCAGTGCTCAACACAACATTCGTATGATTAGTACGGGTGGACTAATACGTCGAATTACTGGCGAAACAATTGCAAAGCTGTTTGACAAAGCAGAATGCTATACAAAATCAATTATTCTCCTTAATTGCGAAGTTTATAGAGAGGAAGCTGCTCTACTTAGCAACACAGATTTCATTTTATCGATAAAACATCAGTTTTCTACTTTCGGTATTTCGCCAAGTATCATACAGGAGCTACATTCTTGCTTAAGATTTAGTGAAAAGATCAGTACTGGTTTCAATCAGTTCGTTCTTAGTGTAGGTCGCATAGCAGCTGAGCAGCAAATAGAGGTCAAGGTTCGAGCGAATAGAATACCAAACGAAATCTCAGATGATGCCAGAGATTTTTTCTATACATCGGAAATAGATAAAGATGACATTGAAAAAAAGGATGACTCGAGTCCCCTGCATTCAAGTAAAGCTCTTGATATTGTAAGTCCAAAATACTTACCAGGGCTTGAAAGGAAACGGCTAAGTGATAACCAATACGTGTCAAATCTAGCAGTTTCTGACGAAGGTCGACGACTCTACAGAGTATGGTTTGGAACAAATAGAAAACCAATAGGTGCCACTAGTTTTGGAAAATTCGGACTCGAAAGGGAGAGCTTTATACATTATGGGTATTGCGATGTTCTTATTCCACAAAACCACAAGATAGGTCAAGTGAGTGATAGCTGGTTAAAAAGATGGTTTTGGACTGGGGAGCGCAACACCTTAAGTATTGAGTCGCGGGAATCTTTAAGCACTCAATCTTTTTTCGCAACTCTCCAAGAAGTTTACAAATCATTACCTGACTACGAGGATAATCTCTTAGTTTTCCTTCATGGATATAATGTGGATTTTGATAGAGCTGCTATCCGCGCAGCACAATTGGGAGTTGATTTGGGAGTTAGCGGTACAACAGCCTTCTTTAGTTGGCCTTCGAAAGGGTCTTACAAAGGCTATAGCTATATGGCTGACGAGGCATCAATAGAAGCTTCCGAAGCGGCTATTGCTGAATTTCTAATCGGCCTGAGTGAGCAAAGTGGCGCTAAGAGGATTCATATTATCGCTCATAGCATGGGTAACAGAGGGATACTTAGAGCATTTAACTCTATGCTACAGGATGTCCAGAAGAAGATAGGTAAGAAAATCGACCAAATCTTCTTAGCAGCGCCAGATGTTGACTCAGCAGTATTTGAGAATCTAGCTAAGGCCTATGATGCAGTTTCTAACAGAGCAACAATGTACGTTTCTGCCAAAGACATGGCTTTGTGGGGGTCCAGCATTTTGCATTCGTACGAGAGAGCTGGATACACTCCTCCGGTTACAGTTGTTCCTAATATAGACACAGTTCAAGTGCCTAGATTTAACCTCGACTTAATCGGACATGGATACATAGCTGACGCAAAAGAAGTGCTAACAGATATGCACGCGTTGATGAAATCCAACGTCAGTCCTGATAGCAGGTTTGGTCTAAAAGGAATGCAAACAGAATCTGGAGATAGGTATTGGGCGTTTAAAGTTTGAGATTTAATAGAGTCGTTAGATTTTTGGGACACTAATAACTGTATAACTTAATATACAATTCTAAAGCTGTTGGATTTTTATCGCCCTTTAAATCCGTTAATCAAAAATGGATTTCTATAGCGGTCTAAAGCTATTTTGGAAGCCTCACCAGAATTTGATCAATCAATTTTTGTGCAACTACCTTATTCGGCGCGCATTCGTAGATTAAGTCAAAAACTCGTTTGTAAGTATCTTGTTCCCGTTTAGAGAAATTCGCTAAAGGGTCTGAACTCGCGGACTTTCCGTTAAATTTCGCGATCGAACTCTCAATTTTCCCGATTTTTCGTAACAATTTCTCACTTTCCGTCTCAGATAGAAGTGGGCTGTTAGCCGCAGCACTCATCTTGTCTAGTGAAACAGAAAGATTCTTGTCAATTTGTTTCCGATAGGTTCTAGAAATCGCGCCCTGCCCCAATACATCAACGTTCACTCGAGCCCTATCAGCCTCTAATTCAAACTCTTTGAATTTATTTCTAACCTGCGAGTTCTGTCTACAAATTTTGGCGATCTTTCTGCCATAGCTGGCAATTTTGTTCACAAAATCAGCGTACCGCGTGTTGACTTCAAAATCGTCTCTTCTACCGGTAGGAACCAATACACGATTTACAATGTGAAATTCCCCAACGGACCACGAATTAAATCGAGGTTCTGGAAAAGCGTCAGTAAGTAAATTGCCTTTTCCTATCTGTATATTTCCTTCTCGAACTCTTAAGCCTCGAATTAGCTCTCTTTCTGGTATTACTCCGAAGTAACTATGATGCAAAATCCAACCTACTGCACAAATCCCACCTTGCAATCCTTCAATGCTAATGAATTCTATCTTATTGAACTTGTCCGAAACTATTTCTGAGATTTCAAATATGTCCCTATGAGGGCGATATACAACCATTTCGTAATCATCGACTTCTACATAGATGTTGTAGGCACTATAAACATTGTTTTCCTCTAAATAATCTTCAATCTCTTTTCCATAGCTAAACTCAGGACTAAATGGAACAGGTGCATGTTGAGACAAATAGTTATAGAGCTCATTTTCATTCAATAGCTGGTCATTCTTGTAGCGCAAGATTCCTTTTAGTTCTACTTCAAAAAAGTGGTCAGAGGATTTGGCTGAATCTTCACTTGATAATTCTGCAATATCTTTCAGAAAGTTTTTGAGATCGCCAGAATAATTTCGATCTGACACTAATCGTTTAAACTTAACGCCATCCCAACGAATCTCAGATACTGATTTTTCTCCTGGAGCTGAGCTTCTAAATATAAGCTCTCTGCAGTATGTAAGCCCTGCAAAGCGCCCTACTCCACGAAATCCTCGGGCATCTGTATCTATCTTTTGACTAGCTCCTACCGATAACATTGAGCGTGCAAATTTGTCGCCGCTTAAACCAATACCGTTATCTCTAATTGCTAAGCTTCGCTCATTGTGATCTATGGATACTCGAATTTCTGGAGTTTTGTTCTTGTACTTTCTCTTTTTGGCTGCTTCATCAATAGCGTCCACAGCATTCTGAATGTACTCTCTCACCATAGACATAGGATCGATATACATTCCACCTGATATTAGCTCGAGAATATCTTTTCCAATAATCATCGCAGCCTGAGAAGGCTTCTGTGTTTTCTTTGAGCTAGCAATCATAAATTTCTTTGAGCTTTCTGGTTTATTCACTACGCCACCTCAAGCCCAGCGTCTTCAACTTTTTCGTCCTCAGGCACAACGAATTCAATGACTTTTGCACGCTTCCTATATTCTGCCTGCTGGTCCCATATTTTGCGTTCAACCGCACCATTTAGGTGATAAAAGAATGGTATTAATTTTTTGATTTTACTGTTTTTAGTTGCATTAACCGCAGTAGGATACTGCTTAGGCAATCGATCAGATATCAAAGAAACTAATTCTTCTTTCTCTGAATCGTTTAGTTTGGCGTATTCGGATTTATACTCAATTAGTTCTGGCTTTCCATCTAATTCTTCGTAATAAGTTCGGTTAAAAATAAATTTGTGTGGCAGCGCTAAAAGTTCTTTAAATTCACTTTCACTATCTCCAAAAGCTCTACGGAAATAGCTTGGTGCGCCACTTACTATGCCATGCGTAGCTTGAAGAATGAGCTGCATTGACCTTAGCAGGTAGCGGTTCCATTTTTGTCCAATATGGCTACGGTCTTTTAAGTCTACTGGTTGATATCGCATAGGAAAGGAGAATATTCTAATTCCTAATTCCTCATTGAGGTGAATATTTAATTTCATACGCTCATACAAATCTTCTGGTGAGTCGTGAAAATTGTAGAGCATGTAGTTAGACAAGTTTGATAATCCAGCATCTGCCGCAAATCGAATGGCAGTCTCATATGGCTTCCTGAGGCCTGCATGATCAAAGGCAATTCTGAGAGGGCTTAAGCAAATTGTACTCATTTCTTGTAAGAACATTGGGTCCTTACAGAGAATCCTGGCATCAACACCTTGATTGAAATCTACTCTACGCTGAGCAGTTGTGCCGTTTCTAGTGAGCGTTGCTCCCTTTTGAAATCCTAAATCACGAATCTCCGCCATTATTTCTTTAAATTTTCCAGAAGCCGTAACATTATTGTCCATTAATATAAGATCTTTCTTAGGACCATATAATTTTTCAATGTCTCCCACTACCTGACTGATAGAATCTGTATCTCTTTGCTTTCCTTCTAATTTTGGAACGCCGCAAAATTTACAACTTCGAACACATCCGCGTGAAGCATAAGTGAAATAGGCATCTGTGACTGAATAGTCATAGTCGATCTGTTCTAATATTGAATAATCAGGCGTTAAAAATTCTATAGGAGTACTTTCGTAGTCATCTGAATATAACTCTTCCGAAAAATCATCTAACTGGAGAGATATGGCGGGAGCATTATCTAATAGTCCTTGAATAAATCGAATTCCTCTCCATGAAGGTTCTGCTTTAAAAGCCTCATTCATTAATGAAGCAGCTATCCCACCCACAAAGATTCTGTCGGCATGACCGTTCGCAGCTTTCAAAGCAAAATTGATCGAATCTGCAGTCTTTTTCCATTCAAATGAAAATAATGAAGTTATATAGATTCGATCCCAGGCGAAGGATAATACTGATTTGTCTTCACCTTTGAGAAATTTGACTAAATCATTCTTTCCCATCTCGCCATGATATTGAGCAATTTTCATTAGCCCCAGCGGCGGATACTTATTTTTGTACCCTGGTTCTATAAGTAATATGTTTCTATTGGCCAACTCTATACCACCTGTCTAATTGTATTTTCTTTTCTTTTAACACGAAAAAATCCTACTGCTTCTCTTACGCCTGCTTCTCCTCCCAAACCTTTTAATGGGCCACTATTTGACCAGTCAATTTCATAGACGAAGTCTGCAAGTTTTTGCTTAAACACCAGGTCCCAATCGCGATTAGAACTCAATTTTTCTTCGCGATATATATCGGCAGCAATTGACATCAAACTATATACACCGACTCCTTTATTTAGCATGTGCTTTCGTGGGTTTTCCCACTGCTGAAGTAACAGGCAGGTTAAAGATTGCCAGAATGCGAGGATAACTTGATAAGTAGTATCGCAATTCTCAGAATCTAAGATATCAGTCTCTCTTAGAAATCGTTTGACTGATTTTTGTATAGTTCGCAACGATGCTTTTCGCTGCATACCGGAAGTTCTTGCCCCTCCCAAATCTAATTGCTTATACCATGGGGATGATTGGTCTTCATGAAGTTTAAGCGCAATCGAAAGTTCCGGCTTCACTCTGTCTAAATCATCTACAAGACTAGTTTCATGAAAATCAATCAAACTACCTGATAATCCCTTAGATTTTGCATTTATAGTATTAAAAACTGACATTTCAGACTTTCGAGTTAGCCCTATAAAAGCTATGAAAGGAAGCTCAATTTCTAGATCGCTTAAGAATCCTAGTCGGTGTTGGCAATCCACTTGAGATAATACTTTTTTGTCTTCATAAATAATTAAGTGAGTCGACTTACCAGAATCCTTTATGTTCCAGAAATTGTTTCGATTAGGGCGTAGGTTAAACGTTAGAGGGATAGTTGTACTAGATGAAGACTGTATGTACCTTCGGAAATCTAAGCTATGTTGCTGATTGAATCTGCGTTGGTACCCTTTACCTGTATCTTCGTCGAGCACATCAGTAAAGCTGAATTTGTACAAAAAGCTCGCTGGAGCGTAACCAACTATAGTGTCCAAGTGGCCACTTTTACCCCGTATACAGCTAATTTTTAAAGGAAATTTCAAGACAAGATAAACTATAAAATGCATTAAATTAGTACAATTATGCAGCGAATTGGTGCAATTTCATAGCCTTAATGGAGTAGTTTCGAGAGCAGCGAAAGCCACTACTTGCTCAATGAAATTTGAAATAAAGAGATAGAAAAAATGAATCAACAACGAGAAAACCTCCCTGTAGAAGATATTGAGTACGATATTACCAATCCTCGAATAGCGCACATATTTGAAGATGGTCCATCTCCGAACTCAAAGCAAATAGAAAGAGCACTACGCGATGAATCAACCGATGCGCTGCGAAGATCAATTAAACAAGCCGGAAAGATCGGAAATCCTATTAAAGTTGTTCCTATCGGAAATAACAAATATCGAGTTTTTGAAGGGAATACAAGATTGTCAATATATAAGAGATTTAATTACTCTGAAGAGGTTGGTGAATGGGACAATATTCCCGCCTTCGTCTATGACGAATTGGACGAGCAAGACATCGACGAAGAAAGAATTCAAGATCACTTAGTAGGCACTCACCCATGGGGAGCATTTGCAAAAGCAAAGTACTTATATGACCTGCTTTATGTAAAAAAAATTCCTGTAAGTGATATAGCGGCGATGTGTGGGTTAAGCCAAGGCGAAATTCTTCGTTCTGTAGATACATATAAGTTCATGAGTTCTGAATACAGAAATGTAGTTGAGAACGAGGAATTAGAAGGCCCTGATCCCGACCCTTTCTTTAATGAAAAGCAATTTACTGCATTCGAAGTTTACATATCACGCAAAGCCATTCAGGAATCGGTAAATAATTTGAGCTATTCCGATAAACATTTTGCTAGGTGGGTAGCCCAAGGACTTTTTACTAGAAATGAAGATGTTAGGGTTCTTTCTGAAATCTTAAGCAACAAAAATGCATTGAAAGTTTTCCTAAAAATTGGATCAAAGGAAGCCAAAAAGCTGCTTGATTCACCGGAATTGAGTAAGCAATTAAGAGAGGCCAGTTTAGTGGCTCTTTGTAAAGCAATAAGCGAGAAAGTAGACACTATACCCAATCTTGAAATTCAAGCAATCAAGTCTAATCAGAACAGTCAAATGCAACTTCAAGATGCGAAAGACAATTTAACTTCATATATAAAAACGTATTTAGATGAAGACTAAGGAGCTAATTTGCCTGCAATTCATTCAGAGCTCACATTATTAATTATAGACTGGCTCAATAGTAATTTTGATATGGGTGACATGTTAGTATTCGTCGATGATCCAATACTTAACAGCGAAAAACCTCCACGAATTGGGTCTTCAATTCCAGATGTGTATGCAAAATTGCTAATTGAAAATATTGAAATTATAGGTGAAGCAAAACCTGGATACGATCTAACAACATCAAGAACCGAGAAACAGCTAACTGACTACATTAGTTACATTGCCAAGAACAAGTCCACATCACTTATAGTTAGCACAGAGCAAAATACAATTAGCGTTGCAAGAAAAGTACTTTACCCAATTCTATTAAAAGCTGGTGTAGAACCCTCAAGAGTAGTTTATTTATGCCCGTGACTTCTTCTAAATATAGCTTGGATTCAAAGTTTGAAGCGAAACCCTTTCAAATGGAAGCTGTAACAGCAGTCAAAGACCTTGAATACTGCGCGATATTTCATGAGCAAGGACTTGGCAAAACGAAAATTGCAATTGATCTTCTCCTCTATTGGTTAAGTGAAGATAAAGTAGATTGCGCTGTTGTAATTACTAAGAAAGGACTGGTCGAAAATTGGAAAAAAGAAATATTTCGCCATACTCACATTGTCCCCGTAGTTCTAACAGAAGGAAACTATAGAAATTATAAAGCAATTAGAAGCAATTCCGTTTTAAATTTAGCACATTACGAGTTACTGAAAACTGATACTGAACTTTTTACACTATTAGCAAGAGAAAAAAAAGCCGGCATCGTGCTAGATGAATCACAAAAAATTAAAACTCCATCATCGGCGTTATCTGAAGCTACATTGTCAATAAGCTCAATATTTACTAAAAGAGCAATTCTTACTGGCACTCCGGTAGCAAATCGGCCTTATGATATCTGGGCTCAAATCTTCTTTTTGGACGAAGGGGCAAGCTTAGGCCGCGACTACAAAAGGTTTAAAGCCCAGTTCGACCTGCCTGTTGTAAAAGATCCAGAAAATCTTTCTCTTAATGAAACTCAAAAGATCGATGAGTTCGAGAAAAATTTGGAAAGCCTATTTGGCAAAATAGACAAATTTTCTGTAAGAGAAACCAAATTGTCTTCAGGGATTAAGCTTCCAAATAAAGAATATTCTATTGTATTAGCAGAGTGGGAAAAGAATCAGAGAAGCATGTATGAAAAAATTCGATCTGAAACTCGACTACAAATAGAAAAAGAAGGAAAAATTATTGACGATGTTTCTGAAAACCTACTAAAAAAGCTATTGAGGCTTGTTCAGATAACATCTAATCCGATGATTATTGATGACAAATATAATTCCACTCCAGGAAAGGCTGTAGTACTTGACTCCCTAGTTGAGAACATAATTGAAAAAAATGAAAAACTAATAATTTGGTCAACATTTACTGCAAATGTGGATTGGTTAAGACTCAGATATAAGAATTTTGGAGCAGTAAAGGTTCATGGGAAGTTAAACCATTATGATAGAAATAGAGCTATTAGTAGTTTTATAGAAGAAAAAGAATCAAAAATATTTATTGCAACTCCTGGCGCCGCGAAAGAAGGATTGACACTTACCGTAGCAAACCATGTTATTTTCTTCGATAGATCATTTAGTCTTGATGACTATCTCCAATCTCAGGATAGAATTCATCGAATATCACAAGAACGAACTTGTTATATCTACAAATTGGTGTTGCCCAATTCAATCGATGAATGGATTGACTCACTTATTTCTATGAAAAGTGCCGCCGCCCAATTTGCACAGCGTGACATTGGACTGAATGAGTACCAATCTTTAGTAAAGTATGACGCTCAAGAACTGTTACATCACATCTTAGATTCAGAGTCGGAGGAGTAAATGAACTGGTTAAAAAAAGTAGCAACGTTCGCCGATTCCACAATGCCAATTGCCGGCAAGATTTACCCAACTAAAATCGGCGAGCTAGATCATTTAGACTTACAATACTATGACGAAAACCCAAGAGTATACACTGCACTAGGAGTTGCACAAAATGCACCTGACCAAAAAGAAATAGAAAATTTTCTACAATCAGAAACTCATGTCAAGAAACTTAGCAGAGAAATAATTTCTCAAGGTGGAAACACTGAAAAGGTTGTAGTAAGAGATAAGAGTTTTATAGTGTTAGAAGGAAACAGTCGCCTTGCCGCCTTTCGACTAATAAAAGGAAAAGAGAAGTTTGAGAAAATACGATGCGAGGTATTGCCCTCAGAAATTGAAGAAGATCATATATTTGCATATCTCAGTTAAGTTCATATTAACGGAAAAACTCCCTGGGAGAAGCACGAACAAGCACGGTATCTCCAGAGAATGGCGCACACACCAGAAGAACTCGCCAAGTTGTCGCAAAGTATTTTCATAAGCCCCAATGAAGGCGAGAAATTAGTAAAAACAATAGAGCTAATGCAGAAATATAAAGATAAGAAGAATGACAATTTTAGTTACTATCACGCATTTTTGGGAAATCGGGCCGCTCAAGAGGCATTTAAAGCAAATCCAATAATTGAAAAAATCGTGGCGAGAGAGATTAAGTCAAATACCTTTAAGAGAGCAACAGAGTTTCGCGATGCTTTAACCCCGGTTTGCAAAGATAGGAGTGCACTAAAAAAACTTTTAGGCGGCAAACAGAATTTGGCTGAATCATTAGATTATGTGGAAAGTCGAGGTGGCACTGCTAAATTACCTAAACGAGTGCATTCAGCGATGGAAATTTTGATTAGTCTAAACCTAGAGATATTAAAAGGGCTTTCAGACCCCGAACTAAATAAAATTCACGCTGATTTGAAAAAAATAAAGCGGAAAACTATACCACTCCTGAAAACAATTGACAGAATAAAAGCTGATAGAAAGACTACATCTAAATAGTTTTAGAAAATAATATGTACAAGAAAAAAGGGGTCAGAGTAGCTTGATCATTCTAATCTCTTTGGTTTTTAATAAACTCTAAAAATTGTCCCTTACGTCAATTCTAATTTCTTCCAATGAATCGACTCGCCTCACGTTGGGAGGAAACTCAAACTGTAATTCTTTGTTGTAAGGTTGTGATACCAAGTACACAAATTCACATATTCTCGAAAGCTTTTTGGCTTTTATCGGGTCGTCTTCGACGAAAAATCGAATCTGCTCTAATCTTGATGCCGTAAACCTGTTCTTTAATTTACTCCGAGTATCTGCTACGTGCACATCTCCTCTCTCAATTCTCAGATATTTGTACCTAATGCCTTCTGATTTTAGCCATCTCTTAGTAATCTTTTTCATCGCCCTATGACGTTGTAATTCTAAGAAAGCATTATAAATTCTGCCAAATATCCAGTATGAATTTGATAGTGGCTGATTCGCACTAAACCATGCTAGCTGATTCCATGATGATTTAAACTTCTCAATCTTTTCAACCTTTTCTTGTTGTTTATCATCTTGATCGCCAAATTTTTCGTTAATGGCATTCAAGTAACCTTTTGGATTTGGCCATGGTCTATGTGTAAATATTTTTACAGTATAGTTTAGTGATTCTTGCAGCTTTTTGATTTCATCTTCCACTTGAGTTGCAGCATGCATTTCCGACCAATATTCGACTGTGTTAAAAACCAGCATTTCGTCGTCTCTGCTAACTTCGATCTTATTCTCCCCATCTGTAAATTTACATTCGTGAACTGGTATTTTCGTAATATTCTCTGGTTGAATATCAGTTCCTACTTCTTGCTTTAAGACTTCGCAGAATTTTTTCCGATGGTCATTAAGCACACCATCTATATCAAATCCCATACTATAATTCATCAACTGCGAATCATCGGCTTTACGAGACAAGAATCTATAAACTTCTAAATTCAGTGCAATTCCCAATAATGCAAATGAAGCAATAAATAGCTCATAAAGCATCCAATACATAGCGTCAGTTAACTCGACGAATAACAATGATGCAATTACCCAATAAATGTTATTTAGAATTGCGAATGCAAAGACGATACATCCGAAATATGCCCAATTTTCATAAGGTGGAGTGCTGGTGGAACGTGGTAATACCCTAGTGGAAAGTTCTGTTTCTAGGTTTAACTTCGCATTTGATACAAAGTAGTTCCTAACACCATTTACAACTCTGGCGTAGAGAAGGGAATCTATCCTCAAATTAACTATGTAAGCGAGCATGCATATACCCACCAATGAAATTGATACTAGAATGAGTATTGCAGCCCATCCAACCTGAGAATTTCTTAGAATTACATCCAGTCTAAGAAAACTATCCGCACCTTGAATTCTCGCCAGAATTCCTATTAACGTGATTGGAAGTCCAATAATGAGAAGATAAAATTGGAAAAATTTTGTGATATCGCCGTTAGCATTAAAATGCGCGCTAGCAATATTGTTATATTCAGCCAGCAGAAATTCCGAATAAGACTCCGCATCCTCTAGCTCCTCTGATTCTTTACTAGCCTCATTTTCTATTTTTTCTATAGTAGTGTTAGCAATCTCTGAAACGTCAAACTTAAAAACAGACACTAATTCTTGAAGTGTATATTTTTCGTTTAATGCTTTTTGTTGTTCGGCGCTAAGTTTTTTCCAACGATACAAAAAAGACATTGAAAGGAAGCCTCTTGAAATTTTTGTTATACCAAACTATTCGTATTCTTTACATATTCTTCTTACAAAAGAAATTTATCGATTAATAAATTCAAGAAATCTCTCTTTTAAAGAGCCTCTGTCAAAAGAGTAATCATTAGATTTCAGATAGTGTCATTGCACAAGTCGTATACAGCTATTTGCATAGGAATTCCAAAATATAAAGTTTCAACAAAACTTGGACCTTCACACTCATTACGAGGTTCCCAAATATTGAAGGTTTGAATCTGTTGTTCTCGTTCTAGGAATTCAGAATATATCGCTACATCATCAGGAGCAATTTGAATAAGATCAGAAATCGAATACGCAACTCCCGAATACCTTGCTCCGTTAAATTTTCTGTTTGACGTAATTCGCCTTCCTATGTTCATTGAATCTAAGCGTGCTTTAGTTCTTTCAAATTCCTCTTCATCTACAATGTCAGTCTCTATAGTCCTTTGACCTAACTCCACAAAAAAAGCTATTTTTGAAGCAAGTGAATTCAATGGATTATTTGGCGGTTGAATGTGCCATTCACCAACTTCATGCGAATATACGTTTCCGCGATACACAATTATTTGTAGCGTTTCCCTTCCTCCAATGCTCATAAAAACCGCAATTTCATTTGCATAAATAATCGAGTCATCTTCGTTTTCCACAGTTGGCAACCTGTTGCTACTATTCTTTTGGTCTCCTAATGTTCGGAGCAAGTTACGCACTTCTCTTCGTGTAATCTCCCCATCGCAGAATAGTGATGAAAGTTGTTCACTTTCTCCAATATCATAAAATGCTAGATCCAATCCTTCGCAGGTAGAATCCCCATCTAGAGAAATAGATTCGCTTGGACCGTACCAACGGCTTCCACTTATCACAAATTCATGAGTGAGCGCTGGCATTCCAATAAATGTTGCAATCGAATAAGAATCTAGTAGTGCAGCGGATAGGACATTAAGCTGAATGTTTGAAAGCGTCTCTTTGTCTGAATTGCTCGACTCTGCATTTGAATGAAAACATGCCGTTCCTATCACAATTGAAATTACTAACGCATTTACTCTTTTCATGGCTAATCCCTAAACTATTTGGTGTTTTTTAGCACTTTGAGTAATTGGACAATCTTTCAACTTAAAAACCATTGACTTACTTTCAGGCAATCTATTCAAGAATATGAATCTTCCCTAATTGTTAGAATTTTCTTCTACCTCTGTTGGTTCCAACGTTTCTGCAGCATTACGAAGGCCGCTTGAAGCGCCTCCCAATACCCCAGGGGGAAACAATCCGGCTCCTCCGCCTCCGCCTCCACTGCCAGCGGCAAAACCAATGCGATATCCTTCAGCGTATCCGGATTCATATCCTCTATCGTAAGCCTCCTCGAGTTGACTAGCTAGTTCGTCTTCCGGGTGAGCATAGTTTAGAGGGATAGCTAATAGACTAATGAGCGTGATGAGTAGTGCGGCATTAAGAAAGCTAACAATTTTTTGCATTTAGACGACTCCTCTTCTTAGGGCTGGCTGCCTCGGTTTATAATTTCGTTGATTGCATCAGTTCGCGAAGCTTCATAGTTTGTTTGTCTTTCGGGAATGCTTACCGATAGTAAGCCACTCACATATGATGGTGAGTCGTCCGTTTCAATGCGCTGATTGGAAAAATTGGGAATAAGAATAAGAATTAGAATTACTCCACATACTACTAGCACTATTCCTGGGGAACTTGTAGACCACGCCATTCGAATGTTAGAAGCCTCTCCTTCAGCTGAAAATACTGGGCCCGTTACCTTCCCCAAAATGTATCCTGCTCCAAGCATTACCAAAATTGTTCCAAAAATAAAACTCATAAATCGCATCCAAGTCCGGGTAGAAATAAACGCCACGGTACGTTGGTGACGATATCGCATTACGTCACTCTCTAATCTGTATAGCAGCGATGCCTCTATGTTTTCAGTGGTAAGATCAGCTAGGTAATCGGACTCTTCAATGGAAAGTGAAATCGGCTCATTAACGCTCTCTAGCACACTATTCAATTGTTGATAACTAGTTAAAACGAAAAAAGTAGAAGGCAGCATGAGTAGTGCAAAAAGCAACCAGAAGATTAATCTGTTACCCACTCTAACTTGCGGTTGAGGCACTTCCTTTTCTGTGGTATTTGTATTGAGTGATGAATCCACCATTTGAATTCCGCTAACTACTTATATTGGTTTGATATATTCATTGCCGTTGATATTGCGGGATAATCGAAAAGTTTAGAGCAACAGTCAAGTGACATTTGTGAAAATCATCCAATGACAAAGAATCTAAAGGAGCACAAAAAATTATTAAGTAACCCTAACCCCATTGAATATCAGCTCTGGTTCACTCTTATTTCAACTTGGTGGAGCAAGATAAGTGAACTGTGCGCTTGTTTCTGTTGCCAAGTTTGTAATAATTTTCCCTTCTGGCGTGTTTCTTTTCTGCAATAGAACAGAAACTATATTTTCTCCGGCCGGAGTTCTTATCTGCAAACTAGTTGGTGAGAGAGCTAAAAGTTCGGCATCTTTGCTGCCGAAAGTAACTCGAAAAACACCTTCGAAATTTTGACCACTTATGGTGACTAATTCACCCCCTGCAGTGGTGCCGCTATTTGCGCCACCATTGGAATTGACTATAGAAGTAATAGAGGGCTCCATTAACTGCTCTAGTTGTATCAAATGCGAAAAGTCAGGATCCGAATTTGTCAAAACCATAATATTTGAACGCTCTTTCACATTATTGACGCGGAGCACTACACGACTTTTTGCGCTCTCCAAAATTTCTACACTATCTTCGTTTTCAGGGTCTTCAAGGTGTATGAAATCCCAATCGCTGACAGTATCGAAATTCTCAGTGTTAAGGAGAATTATTGACTCTCTGATGTTGTTTTCCTCATCTGTAACTATTGTAGCAAGGATTCTGTGATTAGAAATCGAAGGATAATTAGGATTCGCAAACGAATTGCTTTGCTTCGTATAGCCAGATGAACTGGATACGAGTACATCGATTTCAAGTGTTGAAGCGGGTAAATAATCTAGACGAATTGCGTAAGAAGTTTCTACATCAAACTGTGTATTTGTGAGCTCTTTTCCATTTACAAAAACTTTAGTATTGTCACCAGATTGTCTGAATCCTGCTCCTCGCAATACCAAGTCAGAACCAGAACTTTCAACGGAACTTAGCACCAAATTATCTCGAAACATAGGATCGTACAGTGCCATGCTATCGAGCCTTCTAGTTGAGCTATTTATCCTAATAGGAAGATAGTTAAGCCCAATTGATCTAGTTGGTGAAATAATCCTAAAAATGGGGGTTCCCACAAAATCAGAACCTGCTGAAAAACTTAGAATCAATTTCCGACTATTGATTACTTCGAAGTAACCTATTCTATTCTGTTCGTTGTCAGGAACATTTCGATCTATTGAAGAATTTTTAAGAGGAGTATCGTTGACCATTACTTGGATCTGATCTGAAAATCTTTCTCCTGTCAGCTCTACAGTTATCCTTCCCCCTTTTTCGACACTTGAATACTGCATTTCGTAAATCCAAAAGTTAGTTCTATCATTTGGAATCTCAATAAATTCCAAATCAGTTGGGCTATCACAATAGTCAGTGATATCGTCAACAATTGGCCGCTGATTCTCATCCAATAAGTCATTCTTCTTGAATACGCAATATTCCTTTTTTAGAACTATCACCTGGGCATCATAAGGTACAGACAAAATTGCGTTAGTGGTTTTTGGGCCAGGCATAATTGAATCTGATCCTGGTCGAGGCCCAAAAATCCAACCGAACTCGCTGTTACCTTTACCGAATGAACTCGCATACACGCTTTGATTGACATAATTCTGATAGAGTTCTTCTTGGCGCGAATATCCGAATGAACCACCGATACCTATCAGTTGCATGAATCTAAGGCCCAGGCTTAACCCTCTAATTTCTCCGTAAGTATCATTGATATTAAGCGCACTTCTCCTAGGAATTAGATCTAAAACACGTGAGCTATCTGGAAATCCTGATACTTGGTTTTCACTTTGCGCTCGATTGCAGTATTCGATTCTTTCCCGACTAGACCACCGAGGAATCAGCTCAGAATAAGTGGCCTCTAGATCAGCTTGCGTAAACTCATCTGTTACTAAGTCACTTACCAGTGATGTAATCTCTGGATCGCTAGACCTTGAGCCGCCACTAAGATTCATTCCTTGCTCCAGATCACTTGAAGAACAGTATCCAACCAGCGACCATTTTGTTAATGCTAAATAGTCTTTGCTTTTTTTCGTATTGGCATAAACCCACTGAGGAAACTGAATAAAAACAATTCTTGAATCTTCCCCACCCTCATTGCGTAGCAAAGTGAGCTGGTTTGCCACCAACTCATACTGAAATTCAGTAAAGTTTTGTAATTGTTCAGACGCAGATAAAGAAGCATTAAACTCTGCTTCCTTAGTAATATCTTCAACGATTCCGTCTGGAAGAGTTGGAAATTGCGCGCTTGGAGTTAATGTAGAACTAGCAAAGGTTGGAGGGGCTTGGGCCAGTTTTCCAATCTCAGTTGTCAATTGAGTTATTTGGGCTTGAACTCTGGTGAGCTGAGATTGCTTGACAGTTTTTGAGTGTTTTTTTCAGTTCGAATTGTGTTGTTTTCTTCACTTTCAGGAAGAGCTGCAATTTCAATATCTAACAGAGCAATGTCAGCAATTAAACTGGTTTCAATCATTCGCTGATCATCCAAATTTTGCTCTAATTCCCGCTTCCTGGATAATTCATAGTTGTAGTTATCTAGCTTCAGTCTGTTTGCTATCTGCACAGGTTCGTCGTAAACAAGAGACGCCTCAAACGCACTCCTCAACATTCTAACACTGCTAGCATTGGTTTCGTTTGGATTGAGATTAGTAAGAGCTTGCACCGATATAGCACCGCTATTCTCTTTCACATTCCTCAATAGATAGTGCGCTTCATCTAAAGTCCAGATTTCTGGCTTGCCGAAATCAATTGAGACACGGTCCGTTTGAGCAGTCGAAATGGAGACACAGGAACAGAAGGACAGGAAAACTATAGTTAAATCTCTAGTAAGTTTTGACATTTTTGTTCTCTCACGATGTTTGCTTGAAAGTGTCACCGGACAAATGTTTGTATTAGTAAAACTCAAAAATTATTTCGCAAATTATTTAGTTGCCTAACTATCAATAGTGACCAGAGTAATACACAGTACAATCTGTTAGTTTGATCTTGTTTATTTACTAAATTTTCACTCCCATCAAATCATCTAATCACTACATCAACGAATGCCTCTTCGGACATTAACTCGTCAGCAGATGCCGTACCAAATTGATCTGCATCTTTTAGTTCCGAAGGAAATCGGACTTCACCTATCTTTCTTTCAATATCCCGTATTGATCTCATCTCTTCTGCAAATTGAGCAGGGTCGAAATCTTCGAATGCCACTGATGTAAGGTCTTGGCGAAGCATGAATCCGTATGCTTTCAGATCGCCGCCATCTTTGATAACGATGATTTTCCAGTAAGCTCGGGGTATTTTGACTACTATTTGTCCCTGGTCATCCCTTCCAGAAAAGTCGTCATCGGAATCCGATAAAACTGGACCAGAAAAAAGACTGAGTTTTTCAGTTTTAGCGTGACGCATAACATGATTTTCCAGTTGCCCCCAAATTCCGCCTTCCCTCGATCTGTTAAAATCAAGTACTTGAGGTGAACAATTTGTACAGTGGTAGGTGTCTCCATTTGCTTTTTGCAGTTGTCGGTAGCTTCGACCCCAACAGACAATGTCACGTCGAACCAAATGACCTTTATCGAAAGATTGTCGGTCTTTGTTGTAGAAACGGTCAGGAAGCTGGAATTCAGCTCCTATACGAGGCTCCAGCAGCCATTTTTCTCTGTCGTTTTCAGCAAATCCTCCTAGCGCTTTCCGCGTGTAGTCTGATCTTGGTCTATCAGGTTCTGGGCGGCGAGCACGCCGTCGCCCATCGACATTGGCGGCCGTAAGCAGCGCCAGGCGTCTTTCTTTGTGCTGAACAATCGAGAAGTGTTGGTATGGGATATTAAATTCACCGTTTTCCATTTTTGCCACGCGGCTGGAAAAACGAGGTCTTGGCATGGGAAGGTCAATTCCAAGGAAATTTTCTTTGTAACCTCGCCTATCACCATAAGTTCGATCAATTATTGGTTCCTTGGTTACTTCAAAAGCAGATGGAGTTTTTGCATCTCCTTCATTAATTGGTACTGGAACCCTGAGACCTAAGTCATCTGCACTGGGAAGCTGTACATCGAAAGCAAGCGGCACAGTAACTCGAGCTCCACCAGGTCTTAGATCGAACTTCAATCCATTGCTTTCTGTAGAGCTACTAGAAGATTGCAATGCCGATGGCTCATTCACATCATCTATACCAAATTGGGGAATCAGATCACCCATGGCTACCCGCTCAAATTCTTCCGCATGACTTTCATTGCCAAGTCTTGCCAACACATGATTCACAATTCGACTAGCTCGAATGCCTTCATTGGCTAACCAGTCTATATCTGAATCATCAGAATCTGGACCTGCTCTTGTACCATCTTTCAATAACCATCTTCCGTTTGCATCTGTGCGAGGCACACCTGAGTGATGCAAGCCTACGATTTGCCAAGTATCGTTAAACACTGGAGCACCGGAAGAACCCGGCGCTGTATCTGAACCGTACAACAATACCTGCTCTTTAATTTCAATCAGCTGATTTTCACGAAGGGCGATTTGTTTAGGTTGTCCCGAGGGGTGTTGGATAATTGTCATGAATTCACCCTGATTAATCTTCCCTGTATCACGAATGAGTCGGTGGAATCCATAGTCGTCAAGAGACCCGATTCCTGTAACCGGAGTCTGTTGTATTGCTATTAAACTAAAATCTAGAGGTACATCGGTCATGAAAAATAAATTGGGTGCCAACTCAAATCGCGTCGTACGACTTGGGATTCCGTGAATATCCAGTTCGTATTCAAACTCGCATAGCGCTTCCGTAGCTTCGTCTAGGGAGCGCAGCACATGATTATTAGTAAGCAATAATCGAGGAGCGACCTTGAATCCAGTTCCATAGCCAACTTCTCGCCCAGTCGCATCTCGGATAATAATTCTACAAACTGCTTTCCCAGCTCTTTGAGCTCGCGACATGTAATTCATATCTACAAGATCGTTAGTACCTAGTATTCGCTCGAAATCTCGTGGTGATGGGCGATCAATAGATTCGCTTATCCGACTGCTACGTCGCAGGATTCCTTCCTCTGAAACTTGAGGTTTTTTAGTCAGCCTAATCTTCGAACCTCTAGTAGCCTTTCTTTTTTGAGCGCCCGTGAGTCGTTCACCTGCGGCTATAAGCTGTTCTTCCATTCTATTTATTTTCATTGAGACCTCGAATCGTTAAACATTGTCAAAAAATTAGGTGCCTTGTATAGACAATCTGTCTCAGCAAACGTGTATGAGAATTTCTCTGTTAAATTGTTAACAACTAGTGATTATTTCCGGAATTCAACTTTGTTTAAGCAATCTAGTTCACTGAGACCTTTTACATTAAACTCAATTCGTTTTTTGGCGCCTTCAAAAGCGTGTTATAGATTCCGTGAAACTTTTTGTAACTCCATAAATTCATATTGAATCTATAGCGCACTAGAAAAAATTCGCTTACTCAACAGAGAGCGAGCATCTTTAAAATTTGCGAGCTCAAATTAGCATGGGCTATCATTCCCGAATATGTCGTGGGAATACCATGTTTTTTTATACAGTGAAAATACAGGGGATAGACCACGTTATTTGCTGAGAAGTTTGGTGCATAAAGAAAAGGGGGGCAGAGTAAAAATTCAGTACTTTAAGTTCTAGCGAGAGCCTGGGCAGGTTGGATTCGATTGCTATAGCAATATGTCTACGTGAGAATGCGGTATTCTCGATCTATGATTATGATCAAATTACAGCGAATTCGATGCCAAGAAATCAAAGGGGTCAGAGTAATTTGATCGGGAAATTGCTGGTTGAGGAGAGAGTGGTCTAGAGTAAGAGATTTCGCTATTAAGGAGAAAGGAAGCTCCCATGCCGCGTTTTCCACGTCATCACATAGCTGGCGTTCCTGTGCATGTTATTCAGCGCGGCAATAATCGACAGCCGTGCTTCTTCACCAAGATTGACTACACACTCTATCTAAAGAAACTGTATGAGTATTGTTCTCACTATGGCGTGAATATCCATAGTTATGTCTTGATGACTAATCACGTCCATCTTTTACTTACACCAAATCATGATTCTGCGATTAGCCAGGCTATGCAATCCCTGGGTCGATATTATGTGAGGTACATTAATAGTTGCTATAAGCGAACTGGCACACTATGGGAAGGTCGATACAAAGATTCACTTGTGGATTCTGAGCGTTACTTATTGACTGTGAGTCGATACATTGAACTCAATCCAGTTCGAGCCAGGATGGTTAGTCATGCGGCAGAGTATCCCTGGTCAAGTTATAGAACCAATGCCTTAGGCAGATTCTCTAGTATTCTTACTCCCCACCCTATTTATCTTGCCCTCGGCAGAGATGAGAATTCACGCCAAAAGAACTATCGTGCGTTATTTAGTACAGAACTGCCGCTCTTAACAGTTAAAGAAATTCGTGAAGCTGCGAATAAATCCTGGGTATTGGGAGATGGCAAATTTAAAAAGGAAATCGAAGATCAACTAGGCTATTCATTACCGCCATTTCCTCGCGGAGGAGACCGAAAATCACAATCCAGTCGAAACACCTGGAATCAAGTTACTCTGACCCTTTTGATAATTGGTATTGTCAGAGGTCAGCCTAAATTGCCAGTTTGTCCTTGGAAGGGTAGATTACGTTTTACTGGTGGATGCTATCAACTGATTCGTTGAGGTCTTATATTAATAGTCACGGAAGGATTTATTTTTAGCCAGCTGATCGAAATTAAACCTCTCCAAAATCAAAGGGGTCAGAGTAATTTGATCGGGAAATTGCTGGTTGTGGAGATACTGGTCTAGAGTAAGAGACGTTCGCTATTAAGAAGAACGGAAGCTCCCAGAGGAAAAAGGGGACAGACCACGTTTTTATGAAATGTTAAGAAAAAATAAAGGGGTCAAGGTAAAAATACAGTAGTTTAGGGGGCTTAGATTTTGGGTCGCGCTTTAGAGGTAGGATATGCTGATCTGTGAATCCCTCCGCTTCGATATGACGAAGTTATTCAGGAGGTTGTCATTGGCAGTTAGAATAGCAAAAGCTTAAAATCGGGAGTCAAATCTATCGTTCCAGCAGTATTGCAAAACTGCCGATGATTGGAGAATTCGCTTAATTTAGAAAATTTAGCGAAAGATTTTGGATGGCTTAGCTTTTCTCTTCCAAAGCATCAATGCTATCGGAACTATAAGTACAGTAGAGATGCAGAAAATGACAATAGCTAAAGCAATGTAATCTCCAAAAACACTGATTAATTCAATAGTCTTTGTAACCATTATTAATCTGTCTCACACCAAGTAACTTTTCTTTTATAAATAAAAGCACGCATAACGATACAAGCAGTGCAACCTATACCAAACCGAACATTCATTGCAGTTTCTATTCAGTTATTAAACATTTTGACAATTCCTTCCAGCGAATTGTTCCCTTGCTGTCCGTAGAATACACCAGGAATAATTGCATCAATTCCATTTGGATCAAAGGATTGACCTGTTCGAAACGCAAATAGCATTACCAGAAAAAAAACAAGTGTTCCACAGACCTGTAAAGTAAGCATAGCAGAAGCTGTGTATCCCTGACTTCCAGGCCATTCATTTTTCGCTGGGTTGGTAAAATTAAAAACGAACTGAGAATTTTCCAACCAACGAATATTCGCCTCTGCTAAAACACTAAACCATAGTACGGAAATAAGTGTCAATGCTTCAGTAGTCAGATTTAAAAGGAACGTAGTTAAAAAAAAGACAAGGAAATATACCCCGGTCCAAAAAATCGATAGAGCGTAAGCAACGAACCACGTGCGGATTCGAGGACCAGGCCAGTTTGGAAAACTGGCATCATTTATCCTGGGGAGATCCTCTCCCTCGGAATCTAATTGCATATTTACGTAGCTGTCTTGTTTGAATTATACCACGATACTGACGATCTTATATTACAAATTGGTTTCAAACAAATTCGTGTTTAAAACTTACAATTATGATTAAAAATTGATCAATAATGGCCAAAAAATAGCATAGCGATAAAGGAGACAGACCACGTTTTTTTCGCGAGAAATAAATAAAGGGTTCAAATAAATTGGGACAGATTTATTTTTAATCAAAGGGGTCAGAGTAATTTGATCGAATCCTTTTTAAGAAGGAAATAGAAGATCAACTAGGCTATTCATTACCGCCATTTCCTCGCGGAGGAGACCGGAGGTCAAAATCCAGTCGAACCACTTGATATCAAGTTACTCTGACCCCTTTGATTCGAGTAACTTGATTGGAAACTATTCAGAGAAAAATCAAACTTCTTCGGCCCATTTTATTTTTTAACTCTATACACAATGACACTAGTCTCCGACACTCAGCACCGAATAAATTGATATCAGCAACACCAAAATCGTGAGACCAGTAATTAACCACTGAATCATTGTATTAGTTGATGCTGCGATTAAGGCGCTAACCTGTGCAACCGATTCACGTAATGCTGAATAGCGCTTTAAGAGCATCTTCGAACGCAATTTTGTGCCTCTTCTGATACTTTCATGAACCGGAACTACAGAGTCTGAGTTATCCCAGTTTTGACAAGGACTGAAAGATTCCACTTCATGGGAATATCTTTTCTTAAAACTTGCAAATTGTTTCAGTTCTTCCAATATAGTTGTCAAATCTGCGTTCGATGATATATATCTTTCCATATCCCGAAGTTTATTTATGGGCCACTTTTTAACAAAATATTTAGAATTTAAGGTCTCATCTAATTTATTAATTTGCGCTTCGTAGAATTGAGTCAAAAGAAAGCACCCCCATCTTGTTAAGAACATTTCCATGACTTCATTCACAACATAGAGATTAAGCTCATTCGGTTTAGGTTCGTACATCACGAATTTTTTATCGTCGAAATCGGCTTCATTTATTGTTAGTAACGCATAATTTTCTACATTCGCCATAGAAGATCTTTGTATTGGCCAGCTAAATTTGAATCCACTGACATCGTCGTTCGCATAAGAGTAAGTGTGATAATCCATAGACAAAGTATGCATATACCCCATTTTGGAACTAAAATAATGTTCATCGTTGAATGGAATAGCCTTACTAAAAGTAACCAACTCACAGATAGGCATACCTTTACCAAGTGATGAAGTGGCGAACAATCCAGGCAAATGTTCTCTGAACCAAGATGTTGCGCTGTCACGTAATTGCTGCCGACTTTTTTTAATATCTGCAATCCTCTTGTTTTCTGGCTCTAGAAATTCTGTAGACTTTCCGCGGAGCAATGCGGAGGTTCTGTGCTTTTTCCTCAATAAATAGTCATAAGTGCCGGATGACCTTTTAGTAGTTTTAAATTGTATGATTAGGCAAAACAATGATTGCGTAAGCATATGTAGTTTCGCGTCACCAGATTCCACCCCATACGGAAGCGGAGCAAAACGATGATGCAGCATAGTGCTTCGAACTGAAGAAATACGGCCTATATTTAGCCATCCTCCATAACTTCCACCGTTGCGGCACGCAGATATCCATGAAACAGGATCAGTTAAACTAGTCTCTGAGTTTGAGTCCCATCCAAGCTTGATTAAACTTGTTAATAGGCCTTCTATATGGGAAGGAGTATAAAATTCGATCACCCAAAATGCCGGCGCTAATATTGTCTCATCGTCAGGAGGAAAACTTTTTAGATTGGCCTCTTCATCCCTTTCCTTCGAGGTGGCCAACCAGTGAATTGTGTCGGGATGGTGGCAAAATCTAGGAAGAATCTTATGAGATAAAAAATGAAACTTATACGCCATTCAGTTTCTATAAAGTTCATACGTATCATTTTCAGATTCTGAATCAGTTGCATCATTCATTTACATATCCAGCTCGGGAATTGTCAATCTCATGACAAACATATCAGAAAACAAATAAAGGGGTCAGAGTAAAATACAGTACTTTAAGTTCTAGCGAGAGCCTGGGCAGGTTGGATTCGATTGCTAAAGCAATATGTCTACGTGAGAATGCGGTATTCTCTATCTATGATTATGATTAAATTACAGCGAATTCGATGCCATGTTAAGACAAGCTTACCTGTCACTAGTTATCTACATCCTCACTAGCCAACTCGGCTGGGCCCAATCCGCGAATACTGATACATCAGCAAGCAATAACCTGCTCTTCGCTGTTGCATGGAAGCAAACTGCCGCCGAATACCGCGCCCTGTACCACCAGGCATTCAACATCGCTCGCCTTCAGATTGAAACTGCAATTGCGAATAGGGCTAGTGGCGCGGGTGACAAGCCCCTGGCAGTGATTGCAGATCTGGACGACACCTTGCTGTTATCTGAGCCGTACTGGGGTTACCTGGTGTCCGAGGGTATAGATTTTTTCAACGATGAAGTGTGGGATGAATGGATTCGCGACAATTTGACCGTACCAAGCCCCGGTGCTTTAGCCTTCCTCGACTATTGCTCTGAGAATAATGTAGAAGTGTTCTATGTCACCAATCGGGATCAGGGCCCCGACACCTATACACTGGCCATGAACAACATTACCTCGGCTGGTTTTCCTTATGCTGATGAGGATCACTTAACGGTGCTGCGGGATACTTCCAACAAACAAGTAATACAAGACGGGATTCGTGAAGAGTACGATGTAGTTGCTTTACTGGGCGACAATCTAAATGATTTTTCGCGCAGGTACTACGTAACGGATGTGAACCAAAGGAGTGAAACAATGGAAGAAGACAGCGCACTCTTTGGCTCGCAATACATCCTGTTTCCCAATCCTACTGACGGTCACTGGATTCGCGCCATCTTTGGTGAATCGGAACCCGCGCCGACTGCAGAAAACAGAGAGACTCTGAAAGAGGCGGCCATGCACAAGAGTTGGGACTAAGGATAAAGGGGAAAGACCACTTTAATAAGATGACATTAAGTTTTTCAAGTGTCGAAACCAATGCAAAGAAGATTTTCTTGGTATGTCTTGCCGCCTGCCTTTTCTCACTACACCCCGCATTTGCGTTCAGCGAAGTTCAAATAAACTCTGCTCAGATTTTCCTCAAAGCAGACGCTGCAAGCAGTTTCGCACCGATTCTTGATGCAGAGGAGGTGCTGTGGGTGCATGGAGCTGATGGAGACTTTTCTGCGAGTAGTTCCGATTTTCGGGTCGCTGTCCAGCTCGAAGTTGGCAGCTCCTGGAGCCTGGAGTTTGCTGTTCCGACCTTAACGTTTCCAGATACAGCTTTTGACCCTGAAATGAAACTGGGGGTCGGGTTTTATGAGAATCCAACCTTGCTTCCTCTTCTTGTTCAATATGGAGGTGGCATGAATGTCACTTCTGGCAGCATACAGTTACAAGAAATTGGCGGTTGGTTTGATGTGGTGGAATCTGAGTATGAAGATGGTGTTATTACGAAATTGGCTATAGATTTTCGCCAGTTAGAAAATAGTGAATTCCTAATTGACACACCGAGCCTCTATGGTTCATTACGAATTAACTCTGATATACCGCTAAACACTTCTGGCATTAGTCTGACAAATCCTGACCCTACGCTAATCTCAGCGTCACCACTGCTCACGCCAATCTTAGATTTTGAAGGTCTAGAAGACTCTGTTAGCGCGGGCGCTGCTTTGCAGTTACTAGTAAGCGAGTGTACAGCGCCAAGCACCTGTCTTACTGAGGGTCGATTGGGGCTTCTCAACGGCGAGGAGAGAAGAGATAGAAATGCGCACCCCATTAATCTAAGTTATGCAACGGTAGATCCCTATGTACAAACAGCAATCAGTGCTGACCACTCGACTCCCTATTTCGTGCCCTACATTGAGTCTTATGCGTATACCGAGGGACCATACCTAATTCAGGCTCTGGCTTCAGCGCTGCAAAGCTATAGATTTAACCGCGATGGTGTGCAAGCGGCCAATGTAAGTCTTTCGTATTCACAATCCGGTGTTGATAGCACTAATTATTCCTTAGGCTTTGCTGAAGTCGCAGTTTTCGTGTTTAGAGTAGCGAATGATGAATTGTTTCTGAATTCATGCAATCAGCTCACCAATTATGGCACTCTCGCGGACACGAGTAGATTCGGATTATGCCTGGCGGGTATAGCGCGAGGTTCTTCCAGCTCGATTGAATTTGAAGTTGATGGCTTAATGGATCTACAAACTATTATAGTAACTGGCGATACGTCCCCTCATCCAGCTGTTGCAAACCAATCGGTAGTAAAGGAATTTGAGATTCAAGGTGCTGAAGGTGATGTTGTCTATGTTTTGGCGCTCAATGCATCGATTGCTAATACGGATGGGTTTGTAGAAGTAAATAATTTTACGCTTAGTCTGGGGTCGGTAAGTGGGAATACCGACTTCAAGTATTATGAAACCACGGACCTTGCGAGCCGCACGGTTGTTACTGATGCGCAATATTCGAATGAAAACTTATCGGTCCCCTTGATTCAGGTGGATGAGCAATTCTTTAACGCCGAATTCTCGATAGTTCCGGATTCCGATCCTCTTCAAATTCGGCTCGTTTCTGCAACCGAGCTGTTCAACGTTGATGGGCAGGAAATAGCGACATTTCAGGAAGAAATTCTTACGGTTCCCAGCATTGTTTACAATGATGTTCTCTATACAGCGCAATTTCGCCTCATAGATAATGATTCACTCATCTTTGAGCTTGTGAGTTCCGATTCCAAATGAAATAAATTCGGGGGTCAGAGTGAGAATTCAATTGCACTTTCCTAATCCTTGTAGAAAAAGGGTCAGAGTACAAATACAGTAGTTTTAGTGAGGATTGGGTTTTGGACTGCGCTTTGTTTGCCTTGGTCCTCTTTAGTTAAGACCACCTACCTCAGAAATGAATTGGTTCATTTTTTTGATGAAAGCCGTATCTTTCATGATCACATCTAGCCGCCCCAAGCTGGCTCTTTGGATGTGTTCGGGCAAATAGAAAGATTCCAGCTCACTGCGATTTGAAAAATCAATTTCGGTAACGTCCTCTATACCACAGAACGCAACCAGGTCACCGATACGGCAGGCTATATAGCTAAGAAGAATTGCGCCCATATCAAGTTCCTTGTAAGGATAATGTTCAGGAGCTGATGACATTGGCAGCAAACTGAGCTTCAAACCATGTTCCACCTTTAGGGGCAATTCCCAATGGGAGGCTAGCATTGATCCGACAATCGCAGAATTTGCTTGCAACTGAAGCTGCTGATTAGTGACACGTTCAAACAGCGACTGTTGCGTTAAGTAGATTTGCGCCAAGTCAGGTCGAGCAGAAAGTATGGCTAAATCTCCAATGTAAGATAACAGAGCGAGGGTGGAAATCTCTGCAGCTTTATCGTTGCTTAAATTCTGAGCGAGTGACAGGCCTATGTTACTGGCCACGTAACTGGCCGCCCATATTTTGGAGAACGCTTCTTCCTGTTCCGGTGTTTTCGTTTCGATGGAATTTCTAAGGGCAAATTGAGTAGCTGTATCCTTGACCTGAGCTATCCCCAGGTAGGTTATTGCGTGATTTATGCTGTTGATCGGCCGGGATAGGCAAAATGCTGCAGAATTAACGGTACGGAGAATCTTCGCAGTTATTTCAGGATCAGACTTTACAATTTCAACTAGCTCTTCTGGATCAGTTATTCCGCTGGTTAATTTGTGCAACATTGGGTGAGGCTGACTAATCTCCTCCGTCATTTTAAAAATGACTTCTTTGGTACTCTCTTCAAGGTCCTCCACCATTAGCAAATTGAAGCTACTCAACTCGTCGGGTACTGATTTAGATTCGGCTGCCACCTCTACCTGTGGAACAGTTGGTTCATTCTTACCAGTGGGTTTGGAGACTATGGGAGAAACGGTGTGGTAGGACTTTTTCCTACTCTGTGCTGTGCCTTTTTTATAGTCGAGGCGATTTGCCGTCTTTCGGCGCGTAATTCGCCAAAATAGAATAAGGAAGCTCGCTATAAGAGCAGTAATTACAGTTTCGGAGCCCATAGGACCTAGGTTTCATCAGGATGCCTCTATTAAATGTAGTGGAAATATGAAAAAAAGAGCTGGGGAAATACGCGAAATGTATTTGGTCGAAATAAAGGGGTCAGAGCAAAAAACAATACAGTATTTTTACTCAGATTAAACGTGGTCTGTCCCCAATTTACTTTATCAGAAGCATAGGGTAAACATGTCGATTAAGCAGCTTAAAGAACTTCTGCCAGCTCCTGAAAAGGAGCTAAGAAACGTTCCAGAAGCCTAGAACTAAAGTCAGAGTAAATTGGACTTCTACTTAACCTGCCCCTTTATATCAATTATTATGTATTGAACTAATTGGCCGGATTTCAATTTAAGGACTTTGTCATGGAGCCTAAGTGGAGCATAACTGACTTTGATATTGAAAAATGGAGGAAGTTTGTTAAGACAGTAAAAAATACAAAGAAAGTAAAAGAAAGAATTGAAAAGAATGTAAAAAGAAAAAGGATAATTCTATCAAAGAAAAAAATTTGGTACGTGATTGTTGGATGTCAAATTACAACACAGCAACGTTCAGATGAGGGTTCTAAGGTTGATTTATTCTTAAAATCCAAAAGTTTTGTTCACAATTTTGACAGGTATAAGAAAACGAAAAGCAAAATTACTGCAGTAAAGAATGAATTAGTAACATATGGCATCGGGAAGAATAAACAAATATCTGAATATCTCAAAGAGATATATGATTTATTGGAAGGTGGTGATTGGGTCATACTTATTGAAAGTTTGAAATCTCTAAAGAAAAATACAACTATTAGAAAAGAAAGAGAAACTGCTAAATATGTTACAAGGTATAAAGGATTGGGTAATAAACAATCAAGAAACTTTTTACAATGGTTGGGGGTGTCTAAATTTGAAATTCCGATTGACAGTAGAGTAACGAATAAAATGAAAAAAATGGTATGTGAGTTTGTGCCAAGTCCAAGCGCTTTACAAGATATAAGTACATATCTATTTTTAGAGAACTCTTTACAAATTATTTCAAAAAAACTATACATACACCCATGTGTGTTAGATGCATGTATGTTTATTGAAAATGATTAAACTCAAAGGGGCCAGAGTGGACCTCCCCAAATAAATCTATTGCTCAATATCTGCAGTTACCTCTGTGTTGATCGCAAAATTTGTCTCTCCTTCCAAACTAAAAGCGGATATATAGAGCCCCTCTCCAGCAACCAAATCCTTTTCCCAAGTATAAATGTTAGTTCCAGGAAAGAAATTATAATCTTCATCCGAGCTAAACGTCTGAGCGGAATTAGGGCAACTTAAAGTGCTTTCGTTTTCTGCAAATTCTTTATCGTCAACTAACAACCGCACATCACCTTGACTTGCTGCAAAAGTCACAGATTTCCATACTTCACCTTCAGGAACTTCAAAGAAGCCAATATGGATCAGTTCACACTCATCTAAGTCAATGTTCTCAATATAGATATGAAATTCATCGTCTTTAAATGATTCGGTTACGATTATTGGCTCTGGTTCAGGCTCGGGTTCTGGCTCGGGTTCTGGTTCTGGTTCTGGTTCTGGTTCTGGTTCTGGTTCTGGTTCTGGTTCTGGTTCTGGTTCTGGTTCTGGTTCTGGTTCTGGTTCTGGTTCTGGTTCTGGTTCTGGTTCTGGTTCATCAAAACCCCCATCAGCTGTTGCTAGCTCTTCTCTAAAATCCAATAGATCTGGAATTACATATGTTGCCTCACCATTAATTACTTCGAGCTCAACACCAGCCCCAGCGCGTAATCCTGCAAAAAAGCGCCACCAAGGATCAGCTTGAATATCTGCTTCGATCGACATATATCCTTGCAAATTGGCAAACGGTCCACCGATGCCATAAAACAAAAGTGATAATTCAGGTCCAACATACGAGGTGGCATTAGTATTAGCTTCTAGCTCAGGAGCAGTATGTCCAAAGTTAAGATCGTTGCTAACAACAGGAGACCAATTTCCATTTTCATACAATATTCCTGTAGTTGCAGATATCTTTCCGGTTGAACTGGCTGATAGGTTTAATGTAACCACCCCTTCAGCACCCAGCACGATACTTATTTCGGGTATAACAATTACAGGAACGATACCGATCCAAAATCTAATCGGCTTAAGCCGGTACTTGCCTAATTCCGTTTCAGACTTAAGTTCATCACTATTCAATCCTGAACTAAATGTCAATTCGTATGATACTGACGGTGAAATCGCAAATTTAAAATAACTGAGTGCAGCGCCGTCAAACTCAATCTCTAACTCGTATGGCAATGAAAATCCAATGCAACCTTCAGTTGTTATCTCTTCAACTAATGCCGAATCTAAAGAAAGATAGAAGTTATTACTATTTCCTAAACATTTTTCGCTGTGCGAAATGTACTGGCTTGTAACTGCATATAAGCTTACTCCGTCTAAAGATCTAATCTCTTCTACGTCACTTCCATTCTGTTCAAGTGATAATTCGCCAGCAATACTTGCCGACCCTTTTTGTACTACGTTAGCAATAGACGTTAATTCAGCTGTAATTACTATGCTTCCACTCTGTTCTGAGACTTCAATTATTTTTCCTATATATCCTTCTGGGGCATGCTCGGACTCTTCTAGGATTACAATATCTCCATTTTGAACACTGAGGTTCGAATTCGCAGACTGAGCTAGAACTATTTCTTTGTTAAAAGGACTCACGTTACTGACTTCAGAGATGGAAGCGCTATCTAAAACATATGAGCTACCAGAAATAAGCATTGTTTCCGGTGCGCTAGTTACTCTAAAAATATATGGTGGAGATGAGGAAACTAGCGAAAGCACTACCTCGTAACTTGATTCGTTAAATCGAACCTCTGGAATTGTTAGTGTTCCATTGTCAAAAACCGAACTAGGTGGGCCATCAATTTCCACTTGATTTACTGTTAGAAGTTCGAAGTCAGGAGTATCTACTCCATCTAATAGACGAAAGGTTGCCGAGTAATGAATGTCATTAACCAATATCGATGGAATTGTAAGAATACTATTCCCATCATCATAGAGTGCAGGCTCTCTTGAGTTTAGGGAATCTGATTGTGAATAGATTTCAGTGGAAACTGAATTCAGACAAACAAGCGAAATTGCTAACGAAAGCCTTTTCAACTTCATAAAATTACCATTATGCTTTTTAGGATACATCTCACAAAAATTTGATTTTTCATCAAGCGACTATTTAGTCTAGGTATAAAAATTAGTATCACGTAAAAACCGGGAAATCAATAGATTCCGGGACAGAGTAACTTGCTTGAAAATTGCTCACAGAATTGGCGAACCGCTCTGAATCTGTTGATAATGCAACAAAAGAAAAGCGATTTGGCGTACTTTAAATTTACAAATCGATTTTAGAAGATCAAACTACTCTCTATACTTTCAATGCATTAAGTATTGATTATCCAAGCATATTGGAGGCCTCAAATGTCCCGTATTAAATCTGTATTTCAAACAAGCATCATCGCTACTGCGATTGGAATGTTGTTTCCAACCCTTGTGTTCGCCCAGGCCCATGATGACCATGGCGCCCATGGTGCCAACCACGCACACGCGAATGTAGCCGTGGATTGTACGACTCTGGCAACGCCACCCTGGGATGGACTTCCTGAGGCAGATCGCCTGCAACTGGCTTCTCTGCAACAGCAGTATTCTGAGCTTGCCACGCCAGAAGCTGCGCAGGCAGCCGGCTTCATGCCTGTAATAGGCGATATTCCCGGTATGGGTGTGCACTGGGTGCATCCCGAGCGCATGGCAGATCCAGTGGATGTTAATGCGCCAGATAACCTGATGTTTACCAACATTGATGGTAAGGACCAACTGGTTGGCGCGGCTTACACTTTCTTCGACGTGCCGGACACTACTGCGCCTGTGCCCTTCGATAGTGAACTAGCTAAATGGCATGATCATCCACAATTCGCGCCAGAAGGTCAGACTCTACACATGATTCATGTCTGGTTTGTGCCCTCTTCCAATGGTCCCTATGCCGGACTTAACTTCCACCTGCCATTCAGAACTGCGGGTGTTACCCCACCAAGCTCCTGCTGGATGGACGATGCAGCAGATTCAGAACGAATTCAGATCGTTTCATTCGCCCTCGTGCCGCCACGCATGTTTGGCCCCGACTCTCCACAACAGTCAGCCCCGCCACGGCCTGACCGCACAGAGATGATTGCCGCCCTCGATGCCGCTGCCATCGCCGACGATCGCGATGCATGGATGACTACTGCGGATAAATTTATTGCCGACCTGACAGAATTCGAACGGGATACTGTTGCGGGAATGCTGGGAATTTTGAATCTAAATCAGATGTCTTCGGCTGAGCGAGACGAAGCGGGAATTGCACAACCGCATCGAAGTAACTAGTTATTTTAAAAAAGGGGTCGGCGGGATTTATTTTTAATCAATTGGTTAAAAACAAATCCCTCCAATCCCTTTATAACTCCACAAATCCCTTATTTCAATTTTTACATAAAGAAGCAGCCGGCTTACGCCGGCTGCTTCTTTTGTACCTACCTTAAATGACGCTTAGAACGCCGTAAGGATGAAATCATCAACTATAACACTGGGGAGTTGGCCACCGTTTTCTACAGCCAGGCCTCCCATGTATTGGTTGAATTCCATGTTCGGTTGATCCTGAAAGCGGCCCCAGCTGCTCATGTTGTTAAAATGCATGAGGTAATACATGTGAGTACCGCCAGTGGCGTAGACGGAGATACCATCCACACCGGTTCGCTCATGAATTTCTTTGGCGCCCATAGCGGCTTCAATCGACTCATTCATGGTGACGCCGGGCCCCAACTCCCACACGAAAACATGAGTAGCCGAGCCAGGCCCGACAACGCTTTCGATAACAGATCTGCCATTGAGCCTGAGGTTATCGATTTGAGTAGCAGCCGGATTGGAGGCTATGCGCGCCTGGAACAATGCCCAGGGTGCGCTGGTGCCTAGAGCATCGACAAAATTGCCATAGGCTTCCCAGTTTTCGACTAGTACTGCATAGCGGTATATGCCGCTGCCATCGAAACTGGTAGCCACACCAACACCCATGGCCTGGTGAATAGCCTTGGCTTCATTCATGTACTGGATTACCAGGGGTGCCTTGCCCGGCAGAGGTTCAAATACATTTACTGCTGCTACTTGGGCGAGGATGGAAGTGGAAAAACAAAATAATACTGCAGCTATCAAAGTACGCATTGCAAAACTCCTGTTTCTTTTATTTATTGTCAGATCGGATGTTTCGGTACTGCGCTCAGGTTTTTAGAAAACTAACCTAAGGTTCTAAAACAGAGTAAGTGCAGCCTTTCGGGAAGTAAAGCTCTATTCAGGATTTAACCATCTAATAATTGTTAGATAGGTAAATTACAGGTTTTGATCCCGAGATTTAGAGGGGTCAGAGTAATTGAATAACGGGGACGGAAGGATTTATTTTTAACCGATTGAACTGAATCTAGTCCCTTCGTCCTTTAAAGTTATCGTGAAGCCAACTCTGACAACTTTTGATTATAGGAGCGAGCTAATTCAGTTTTCCCAGTTGCTGTTGCAGCCTTAGCAGCACCTAAATAAGTATTTAGTCTTTCCGGTGCGTGAGGCATTGATTCTTCATAGGCTGCTAACGCCTCCTCTGGTCGATTGAGTGCTGCAAGTAGATCGCCGAGTTGCTCATGTGCTGGTAAGACTCGTCCCGGACTAATACTACTTTTATCAGTTTGATCCTCAAGCGCGGCCGCCTCTCGCATTAGCGATTCTGCACCTTCGTGTTCACCCTTTTCTAAAGTAAGCCACGCCGTAACTTGCAGTCTGAAAACCTCGGCAGTGTTTCTTCCCCAGATCCTTTCATAACTTTGCAAAGATTCGCTGATCTTTTCTAACTCAACAAGATCAGCTTCCGCCTGTGCAAACTCACTTCTCTTTGCTGCACCGATAATACGGGCCCAGTAAATAAGAGCCTGGGAATTCCAAATTTGATCATTCCAGTTGGCGGTATTTTCTTCTTCTATTAAAGGAATGTTTGCCGCTGCTTCCCAATCCTGTCGTTCAATGGCATAGCGAACTGGCACTGCAACAGCATTGAAAGCAATTACGCCATTGTTCATGTTGAGATTTTGAAAAGACTCGACACGTTCAACAATTTCTCGTGCTTTGTTATTTGCGCCTTGTTGTAAGTAGGCATAAACCAAATAATCCAGTGAGTGCAATTCATTCTGGGTGCCTTCTCCGAGATCAAACATCTGAGCTCGATTAACCGCCGCATCTACTGAAAGCATATTCGCATGAACAGCCTTATTCCACAGACCAAGCAAGGTATAAATGTGGCCAGACATGTGCAGTGCATGGGGCATAGATTTCGCTATCTCGAGATAGCGATCGGCAGCTTGTTCTGCGCGGTCTGCTAATTCGGGATAGTCATAGCTGTGGATAATGTAATGCGCTATACCGGGATGCTCAGGCATCTCCACAAATAACTGTTCGAACAATGGTCCGATTTGATTCTGGACCGCATAAGACTTATCGGTGGGATCGGCATTACTCAGGCGCGCGAGTAAATAAAATATTTCTGCTTCACGGTCGTTTGGATTTGCTTCAACAACTTGCGCCATGGAATTCTCATAGCCATGCGCTCGCTCGCGATGGGAAGAGTTGTCCTGGTAGTCGAAGAAGTTGCCGATTGCTTCAATATAAAGTTGTTCCCGTTGAGTAGAGCTGTCTGCCAGATTTCGTGCATTTGCTACTGCGGTCGCACCTTGTTCTAGATCGGAGGTGGGCGGAGGGGCCCACAACGGATGGTACAAGGTCATGGCAATTCCCCAGTAGGCCATCGCGCAACTTGGTTCTTCAGTTGCAACTTGTTCAAACGCTAGTCGAGACTCATCGAATTCGAATGAGTGCAGCATAGCTACTGCAACGTTAAAGGATTCTTCAACTTCGGAAGCGCAGGACGTATCGAAATGTACCTCGCCTAGAGTGGCTGGGACAGATATCGGAAAAGAGCCCACTTGAGCCACGGAACTGGTTGTTCCGAATGCCATTAAGGCCAGCTGCGTGATTAGTAACTGTTTGAATTTGATCATGTCCTGTTCCCTTTAATTACAACTGCTGATCGACTCGGTAGAACCACCATTCAGGAATGTTGTCTCCGAAAACTGCTTCCATATCGTATTTACTATTGTAGGCAACATCGATTTCCCGGGTCAGCGCTTCGTCATCGACTAGTGAAACCGTTACGTTGAAATTCTGATCATCGATATTTAACCTGGCTCGAGGATCTCGTTCGATGTTTGATTCCCAAAATTTCTTTTCGATGCCGTAAGAGCCAAGGTAGAGATTACCTTCATACTCTACACACCAGATGGTGGTGGAATGAGGAAACAAATACGGAGTTCTGGTTTCAATGAATATTTCCTGAAACGCATCGGTAAAGCGCCAATCATTCACTCTCGCTGTTGCTTCTTCGCCCCCTACCCATAAGCCTGGTCTTGTATCTTTGGGAGAACATGCAGCGGTTAGCAATACTATAAATAGAAATACCAACTTTTGAACGCGGTGAAGTTCTCTAGAAACAGTAAGGAGAGATTCATGATTCATTCGTTGTATTCCTTTTTTTGTTAGTGCAAATGTTTTGATCAGGCAACAACTAATCTGCGCCGGAGGCTCCACGACGAGCACGACTTTGCACTGCAAGCTGTTCCCGCACCGCTCGATGCGCTTCGTCGATGGCCGAGTCTGAATGAGTCGAAGCAGCGGCATCGGAGTTGGCGATGGAAATGCGACCAAAGCGTTGCCTGCCGATTATGCACGGCCGATCGTCGGAGTCGTACATTGCCCACTCAAGTGGATCGTCTAAGGTGTTGTAGCTGTAAGCGTAACCGTGTGGCCAGCGATTTACGGTGATTGCTTCGATGTCACGAGCTGGATCGAAACCACCACCCTCCAGCATGCGACCGAGTTGATCGCGGATGTTGCGCTCGAAAGTTTCGAAACTGGTAGCGAGAAGATCTTCCCGGCCGAGTCGATGCTGTTCTCGCTTCGGGTGTCCGGGCGCGCAAGGCTCCCGCGACATATGCAGAACCATCGGTTGATCTGGTGAGGTGGAAGGTTGATAGTCACCGAATTGCACGGAACGACCTAGCGAAGAGTAGGCGTGATACATGCCAGGAGAAGACACACCGGAGATGCCCAGGTTGGTGAAAGATGTCCAATTATTAACAAGCACATTGGTGTAAACCAAAGGCATCTTGACGCCATACATCAGTGCGTCCTTCTGCGTGGCGGACATCGCGGGAACAATATGTGGCACGACGCCGTTCCAACACGCCATTACGCAATGATCGGCTCGCAACTTTTCTGCCCTGCCGTCCCGTATGTACGTTATTTCAACTCCTGTAGAGGCATCAGGATCACCCAGATGTCTCGCACCCACCACCATGCTATTGAGTCGTATTCGAGCATTGTTACTTCGTCGGTCGAGTCGATCGTAAGCCAGACGTGACATCATCGAGTCTTCTAATGTATTGCCTGGAAGTGCGTCGGGTATCATGGCCCGAACCATCAGGCGCGCAACCGTCGCGTTGCCGTCTGGAAAATAAATATCCGGTCCTTCATTCCACTCGCTTTCCAATCCATGTTGCCCACCACCGATATGGGAAAGCGGACTCACCAAAGGTAATGGCTCGAGGTTCATACCCTGGAAGCCCGGATAACCCTGTGCCCAGGCGTAGTAGGCCGGATGGGCATCGATGCCAACGCAGAAACTGCCCTTGGGCCAATCATCAAAGTATGGCACCACATCAGGATGCACCTTGGCCACATTCATGAGGAAATCCAGGTAACTCATTTTGGCAAGGCGTTCTTTCTTTTCTATATCCGACAAGCCGGGCATATAGTCTGGATTAGCATTGTCATCATAGAGTCGAGCGATATCTCGCTGTGCTTCTACCGACATTGGAGTCTGTGCAAGCCAATCGTTAGTGTTTTGGCTTGCTCCTCGCCTCGGCCCACGACCCTTTACCAACTTATCTTCCCCACCAAAAATTTCTTCGGCAAAAAAGGTACTGCCTTCCAGACCCATTGAACGATACATTGCTCGCCCTTTATCGCTGGTGGCAATTGCGCTTTCCACATCGATGCCGATCGCCTTGAGTAAGTTTCTGGAAACAGTGCTGTATTGGCGCACGGATTCGATATAGGACGTGCCGCCATTCAGCATCAATGTTTTGCCTTGATGGTTAAACTCATTGCGCTTGGCATGACCGCCGAAGTCGTCGTGATTTTCCAGTACTAACACCCGGGCATCTGGACCGGCTGAGGTTAAAAAGAAATAAGCCGCCGCAAGCCCGCTTAACCCGCCTCCCACCACCACCATATCGTAGTGTTCACCGGTATCGGAGGCATCACTAAAACTTGCACCATCTCTTAGTGCATGAGCGGCCTCGAAGGAACCGGGATGACTCCCGCGCATACCTGTAAGCATTGGTGGATAGTAATCAGGTGAAATGAGGTTGGATTGTTGCGCCAGTGCTAATTGGGGCGCGATCAGCGATCCACCGACAACTTTGCCCACACCACTGACGAAGTCGCGCCGGGTAATGTTGCGGTGCATCCCAAGATCACGATCACTGAATTTGGACATTGCTCCTCCGATTATTAAGCGCGGGAATCCCGCGGAGTGCGGCCGTTTTTACTTTAGTCTTACAGAAAGCTACTGCATACAAACTGCCTGCACAACAGCTTTTATGGGTAGTCTGCAATAAACAGGACCGATGGAGGATTTTCGAATCTTGTGAGGCTAATTTCGAATGCGTTCGTTAGTCGGGTCATACATCGGGCGTGTGGTGGCGGTGGCTGCATAGCGTATACCCGCTACTTCAATTTCATAATTTCCTGCCATAAGTTTATCCGTCGACGCCGCATCTCCATGATTAACGTAACCGAGGCCAACGGCACCATCCAGTGTATGGCCAAACATGCCTGAAGCAATGTAACCGACTATTTCCTCATCGCGCCAAATTGGTTCATTGTGATAAAGGAGCGGTTCGGGGTCCGTTAACACGAAATTTACCAAACGTTTTTTTATCCCATCTTGTTTTTGTTGTTCCAGTGCTTCTTTGCCAATAAAGCCACCTTCTTTCTTCATATCGACTGCGAAACCTAAACCCGCTTCTAAAGGTGTGTCTTCGTCTGTTATGTCGTGTCCCCAATGTCGATAGGCTTTTTCTATTCGCAAAGAATTTAATGCGTGCATGCCGATGTGTTTAAGATCAAATGACTCACCCGCTTGCACCAGGGCATCATAAACACCAAGCGCCTGCTCAGTGGGAATGTAGAGTTCCCAACCCAACTCCCCCACATAGGTAATGCGCGAGGCCCGCACCAGACTGTAGGCGAGTTCAATTTCCTGTGATGCTCCAAAAGGAAAAGCTTCATTACACATATCATTGGGTGTCATGGATTGCAGAAAAGCTCGCGACTGCGGACCCATAATGCCTATTACTGTCAGGCTGGACGTGATATCGATTGCTTCAACTTGCATATCGATTGGTAGATTCTGTTTCAACCAATGAAAGTCTCGGATCTGAGTAATTGCTGCAGTCACTACTAGGTACTTGTTCTTTTCCAGTCGGGTCACTGTCAGATCCGCTTCGATACCACCCTGTGGATTTAACCATTGGGTATAGACAATTTTTCCGATCGGCACTGCCACATTGTTCGCGCAGATTCGATTCAGTGCCTGTTCCGCGTCGGAGCCTTGAACGAGAAACTTTGCGAACGAAGATTGATCAAACAGTCCCAGATTATTGCGCACGGCGTGATGCTCTTCGGCGGAATAGCTAAACCAATTCTGTCGGAACCAGGAATAGTAATAGTTGGCTGAGACTTTTTCAGGCGCATAGAAGTTTGGCCTTTCCCATCCTGCTACTTCACCGAAGCAGGCATTTCTTTCTAACAGACGATCGTGCAAAACAGATTTTCTGACACCACGGGCACTGAAATTGCCGAAAGGGCCAATGCATGGCATAGAGCAAACCTAGACTCTCGGTGACTCGATCATGCAGGTATTGGCGGTTACCCTGGAATTTTAGATTTCGGCGTATATCGACGTCCCAAAGATCTTGCGGTGGAATCCCCTCTTTCATCCACTGGGCCAACACCTTGCCGGCGCCGCCGGCAGATTGTATGCCAATAGAATTGAATCCTGTGGCAACGAATAAATTTTTCAGCTCAGGCGACTCGCCAAGATGATAGCGGTCATCCGGAGTAAAACTCTCCGGTCCATTAAAAAACGTTTGAATGCCGGTCTCGGCTAGCACAGGTAATCGATTCATGGCTTGTTCGAGAATGGGTTGGATATGATCCATATCCTCTGGCAACTGGTCGAAACAAAAATCCTCTTTGACACCATCCATTCCCCAGGGCTTCGCTACCGGTTCGAACGCGCCCAGGAGAATTTTTCCGGCATCTTCCTTGAAATAGGAACACGCGTCGTAATCGCGCAACACAGGAAGAGTGTTAGGTAAATCAGGGATTGCTTCGGTAACAATATAGAAATGTTCACAGGCGTGTAACGGAATGTTTACTCCTGCTTCTACCGCAAGCTGGCGCGACCACATGCCGGCGCAGATGACGACCTGCTGCGCATCGATCACGCCTTGTTCCGTTTCAACACCAGTAACTTGATTGCCATCGTGACAGATTCGGGTCACCGGAGAGTCTTCAAAAACTCGAGCGCCTCTCATGCGAGCGCCTTTGATGAGGGATTGGGTTACATCGATCGGATTCACCTGACCGTCGGATGGAATCCATATTCCACCGAGGACATCTTCGGCGTTGATTAAGGGATAACGGGATTGAATCTCTGCAACATCGATTACATCCACAGCGAGATTGAAAACTTTCGCCATCGAGGCGTTTCTTTTCAGCTCCTCGAATCGCTCGATGTTGGTGGCAATGGAAATTGAACCGTTCTGACGAAATCCGGTGGCCTGACCTGTTTCCTGTTCCAAATTTCGATAGAGATCGGCTGTATAGCGCGCCAACTTCGTCATGTTCAGCGAGTTACGCAATTGTCCAACGAGTCCTGCCGCATGCCAGGTGGTACCGGAAGTTAACTTCTTACGTTCAAGCAGAACAACATCGTCCCAACCCAGCTCCGTAAGATGGTAAGCAACGGACGCTCCAACAATGCCGCCACCAACAATCACAACTCGAGCCTCCCGCGGCAGCGAATCGTTCATTACCCGATTTTCCGATTTGCATTTTGTTGGCAGAGCAAAAAGGGGTCAGCATAAAAATACCTTGCTGTATTTTTACACTGACCCCTTTTTTGGTTTAGCTGTTTAATTCGAAATACTTCCAATCACTTCTGCACCAGCGATTGAAACTTCTTCATCTTGAGCTGCTCGAACACCACTCGTCGAAATTGCTCCAATTAGTTGACCATTGCGGTATACAGGAACGCCACCTGCAAAGGTTACACCACCCTCGATCTCGTCAATATCACCAGCTTGCACTCTTTGGCCATACTCGCCGGAAGTGAGACCAGTTTCAGTAACCACTAAGGCCTTTGCTGTAGCAAAGCTAAATGTACGACCACCAGCGCCATCGATTCTTCGCAGCATCACAGGATTGTTGTTTTGATCTGTGATCAGAATAGTTACATTCCACCCTTCCTCCCTCGCATACGCCTCAGCAGCATCCATGGCGTTCGTCGCCAGATCATAAGTCATCAGGCTCTCAGAATCTTGGGCCAGTGCTGTTGCTGTGGGTAAAAGAAGGAGAACTGAAATCACATAGCTGTAAAATTTACTCTTCATTTGTTACTTCCTCATTTCTCAAAATTTCAAACGTTTTTGTTAGTCGAACAAATAGGGACAGATTTATTATTCCAATCATTGGCACAGATCTATAAATCCGTTCCGGCCCTATTTATTTATATTCTATCGTTAATTATCCGGCTCAATGCGCCGGTATTTTCCATCGACAAATTCGGAAAAGAAATGATCCATCATTGGATGGTCAACCGGCTCCCCGGAGTCATCATGCTGCAAATGACGTTCAGCAACATAAGTGGAATGATCGCTGCCGTGAACGAGAACATGATACCAGGGCTTGTTTTTTGGCGGACGGGATTTAGCGACTAAGTCATACCATTCATCAGATGCATGGAATCGGCTATCGACATCAACAATAACTCCACGATAAGCAAAGCGCTGATGCTGAACTACATCACCTACAGAAAATTTTACTCGTGTAATGTTTGTAACAGTTCCCATGTTAGTCAGGCAGTGGCATGCCTCTTTCTTGCAACACCTCAGCAAATGTTCGCGAGGCATTAACTCCGGGAGGAAAGCCCGCATACATAGTTACCTGTGCGATCAGCTCCGAGATTTCTTCCGTTGTTAATCCATTATCCAAGCCACGATTTAGGTGCACTCTTAATTGATCGGTTTGATAGTTGGCCAGGGTCACAGCAATGGTAGCGAGACTGCGATCGCGTTCTGACAATTGTTCGCGCGTCCAGGTTTCTCCGTAGAGCATTCCAGTGATTAATTCATCGAGATAGGGTGCACCGGGAAAACGACTATCACTCAGAGGCAAACCTCTTGCCTCGAAAACTTCGGCAGCGACTCGCGAAGCGTTCACACCAGTAGGAAAGCCGGTATAAAAAGTCACGTGAGTGATTAATTCGCTTATCTCATCTTGAGTAACGCCGTTATCCAGCCCTCGGCCGATGTGATAACGCACCTCACTGGAGGCATAAAGCGCGGTCCCCACGGCAACCGTAATCATGCTGCGGTCGCGGGGTGAGAGCTCTTCTCGCTTCCAGGTTTCGGCATAAAGTACCTGGTTCAGCAAGTCGCGCAGGTAAGGGGCTTGCTGATAGGCGCCTGGAAATTCCAATTCTGGATTAACCGGTGGCTGGCGCGAGGAAGCACCTGGTGGAATTGCTGGCAGGCCACGCTCTTCGAATACTTGCGCTGCCACCCGCGCGGCATTCACGCCAGTTGGAAATCCGGAGTACCAAAGTGTATGAGCGATGATCTCCACTAATTCGGCCTGGGTGATGCCGTTATCCAGCGCGCGACCCATGTGCAGACGCAGCTCATTAGTTGCATAAGTTGCATAGGTTGCCTGATTCACAGCGACCGTAATCATGCTGCGATCCCGGGCCGACAAACCGGGACGTTCCCAGATGTCGCCGTAGACATAGGTATTACGTATCTGCCCCAGGTAGGGAGCCGCATCATAGGCGCCGGGTGGTGGCGGTGGTTGCTGGGCGAAGACTGCTGAGCACAGCAAAAGCAAAGCAACTGCGCAAAGCGAGCGAAGCCCAACTTGTATTTTTGAAGTAAATCCCGGAATTGACATGACCTGCTCTCCTCTTGTTTTTCTTGTTGTCGCTGTTCTTACTATCTTCTTCTTATTAATAGACAAATAGATAACCAGAGATAGATTTATTTGTACACAAATTAGTGCTGTCTTTAGCTCTTCGATAACTATCAATCGAATCAATCGAGTTGTAAGCTAGGCCCCAGCCTTACTGCAGAGGTAGTAGCCTAAGCATGAAAAAACGTAAAATCTTCGGGTATTCAATTGTTGGACTAGTCGCTATCGGCATAGGTCTCTGGGTCACAGGCCTTGGCGGTAGATTAGTAATGTCAGGACTCAGCGCCATCGCCGGACCTCCGGGGGATTTTGACCCTGTCAATGTAGCCACTCCTGCTCCAGACTACAGCCAGATAGAGTATTGGGCTGCTCACCCAACCACAAATGATCCCGCCGATCTTTCACCTGAAGGTGTTTCAGTTCCGGTTCAGGGCGACCTGCCGATTGACGTGTTTTTTGTTCATCCAACTGAACTCCTGACTTCAGGGAGTTGGATATCGACAATGGATCCCGATTCCGGCACGGAAGAGAATGTCGAGTGGGTAATGGCAAACCAGGCCAGCGCATTTAACGGCTGTTGCAATGTTTACGCCCCTCGTTATCGACAAGCGAATATATTTGCCTATTTAGGCAGCGAAGAAGAACGTGATGCGGTGCTGGGTTTTGCCTATCAAGATGTAGAGCGTGCTTTCGAGTACTACATTGATAATTACAATAACGGCAAACCCTTTGTCCTCGCTAGCCACAGCCAGGGCACCCATCACAGTATTCACCTGCTGAGAGATGTCATCGATAGCAGTGATTTACACGAACGTTTGGTTGCCGCTTATCTTATCGGTTCGGTAAATATTCCATTGTCTCCCGAATGGTTCGCTCAGATGGATCATATTGAACCTTGTAATAACGAGTCAGATTTGGGTTGCGTAATACACTGGGATACCGTGCCTGAAGGCGGCGCGGTTGTAGAAAGACCTTGCGCCATCTGTTTGTACTAATCCTTTGGCATGGAGTCTTGGCGAAGAAGCAGCAAGTGCTGAACAACATGCAGGAATTGTTATCCCGCAACATTCTTACAACCTGGGTTTTGGTAGTAGAGAAGATCCTGCGCAAGGCAAAAACTTTGATTCTCTAAGCGCCCCGCTAATGGGCTTAACCGGCGCTCAATGTCGTGATGGAACTTTGTTTGTGGAAAGTCTGGATGACCCTGCATTCGGAGAATCAGGATTTGCAGGCGCTTCCTATCATCTTTTCGATTACAACGTGTTTTACATGAACATACATAATAATGCGCGATTACGTGCGGAGACTTTTCTGTCTGCGCAATAGGAATCAAAAAAGAGTCAGAGTAACGCGATTTAAAAATACTCGATAAATTGTCAAATTACTCTGACCTCTTTGTTTCCTTTTAAGAACGAATTAAAGAGTCTGCATCCAGTCCGCCACTGCCCGGCCAATTGCATGTGGAGAGACTTCCTGCACGTAATGGGTGCCAAACACCTGCACTTCGGTCTGATTGGGAAAACTTCTCACATATTCCAGCAATGGGGCATTATTCGGCGAAGTAGAAAGTAGTGCCCCAGGATTCGCACTTATGAATAGCTTGGGGATATCGCTTTCAGCAAGCCAATCGGAATAGCTCTGCACAAGTTCAGTCGTATCATCCGGTCCGCCGGCAAAAGGCAGTTCCCTTGGCCAGGTGAGAGTTGGCCGTCGACTTTCACCTGCTTGTAGAAAGGGCCTGCGGTATTCGGACTTGTCTGCCTCTGTCAGAAAATAACCAAGTCCACCAATTAGAATCTGCTCTACGAAGAAATTATTCTGCAGCACCACTTCTTCACCACGGTCTGAGCGGAACAGGGCAAATGGTCACTGCTGCGGTTCAGGGGGCAAGGGCAATGAGCTCGGCCTGATGATAGCTTCCATGAAGGCAATACCATTAACCCGTTGCGGATAACGTTGCGCATAGCTGAAGCCAACACCCGAACCCCAATCATGAATTACCAGGGTTACTCGTTTTGTTGCCCCCACCTGTTCGAGCAAGTCGAACAGGTAGTCACGGTTTGCGAATTTGTAAACACCCGGCCCACTGTTGGGCAATGGATCTGAATCGCCGAGGCCGATCATGTCCGGGGCTATGCACCGACCGAGGTGTTGCAGGTGAGGAATCACATTGCGCCAGAGATAGGAAGAGGTTGGATTACCATGGAGTAATACGATGGGATCGCCACTACCAACTTCATAGTAGGCCATTTCTAACCCGCGCACGTTCACTTTCTTTTTCCGCTCAGCCCAGTCTGAAGCCGACTGCGCCATTCCATTCAATGGAATGGCTGAGGCACTTGCCATCAGGGCCAGTTGCATTAATTTACGGCGGTTGCATCTAATCATACTAATAAATCTCTAAGCAGAATAACCCCCATCAACCGGTAATGACTGCCCAGTAATATACCCAGCATTTTCCGACGCAAGAAAAACCACCGTGTCGAATAATTCTGCCGGTGCCCCCGCCCGTGCCAATGGCACCTGTTGCATCCACTGATCGAGGATGCCTCCTGGAGGCGAATCTATTTCCTGCGACAGGCCAATTGCAATCAAACCCACGGCAACGCAGTTGGCGCGAATCCCATGTTGACCTTCTTCACGGGCGATTGCCGTACACAGGTGTTGCACGCCCGCTTTCGGAATCGAGGAGAGACCATCGGTACTGATGTATTTGTGGATCGCTGCGGTAGTAAGTGCAGTTATCGATCCGCCACCGCCTTCGCGCAGTGCAGGCACTACTGCACGCATCACGTGATAGAAACCTTTAACGTCGGTGTCGAGTGTTTTGTAAAACACATCCGGGTCGGCGTCCATGATTGGCAGGATGTTTAAGAATGGGCCGGTAGCAAACACGACCGAATGAATACGGCCGAATTTCTCGCGGGATTTTGCGACAAAGTCTTCAACCTGTGCCAGGTCTAACAGATCCACACACATCGCCAAGGCTTGCTGGCCATTTGCCTCTACCATTGCAATGTTTTTGTCGGCAGCTTCTTTGTTACTCAGATAGGTGAAAGCTACGTCCGTTCCGCTTTTGCTCAGTAGCTCCACCACTCCCGATCCGAGTCCTCCGGATCCGCCAAAAACAATCGCCGCCCCTTCTGCAAACCTGTAGTTACTCATGTTGAAAACCTCTTTGTTCTTTATGCATCCATTAATTAGTTATTCGTAATTTTCTTTATTTTTTCTTTATGAATTGGTATTGGTTCAGCCACACTCGCTGATGAATTCAAGTAGCAGCTTATTGTAGGCTGCTGCGTCTTCCATGTGTGGTGCATGACCACAACCTTCGAATTCATGTGTGCGTGCATTGGCGTTCAGGTTTGCAACCGAGCGTGGAATGTCAGGGTCGACTACGACATCTTCAGTACCAAGGCAGGAAAGAATCGGACAGTTAAGATTGGCGAGTATGGAACGCTGGTCGAGTGGGCCCAGTGCTGCCAAAGATGCGCCTGCGGCAGGAGAGCCTTCCATAAAGATCTGCCAGATCCAATGTAATGTTTGATCACCGAGCGGTTTGGCTGCAACACCCTGGGTTAGTCCCCAGAGAAATTCCGCGCGGTTGCCCTCCATTGCTTCCATGGTTGCGGCCAATGCTTCCTCTTCACCACCATGTGGGTAGTCAGATTTTTTGAGATAAGCCGGAGTTGCACCACAGGTGAGAAAAACACCGGCACAGCGTGCGCCGAGGTCATGAGCCACCTGCACTACTACTGATCCACCGAGTGACCAGCCATTGAGAATTACCTTTGAAAGGTTTAGATGATCTACCATTGCAGTAACGTCACCGGCAATCGCTTCTACTGAAAAATCGGAAAAATCTTTGTCGGATGAACCGCAGCCGCGGTGATCGAGCAGCACTACCCGATGACCTGCTACGCGAATTGCATTCAGATTAAAGTCCCAGGTTCGCAGGCTCGCTCCCCATCCGTGCACGAGCACAACTGCGCTGTCGCCTGCACCGTAATCTTCAAAATAAATGCGTTTACCTGCGTCTCTTTCCAGATACGCCATGTTCAGATACTCCTGTTACCGAGCAATTTTATTGTTGCCTGTTCATAGTGGGAAAAAACTTCGTCCAGGTCCAGCGCTTCTTCATCATCTAACCACCAATAGACCGTACCGAAAATGAATGAGCAGTATTGTTCGGCTAACCTGCTTCAGCCCGGCATGCCGAATGTACTCATCAGGCCGCCGTCCACCGGAATAAATGCACCGGTCATATAAGTAGCAGCAGCGACAGAGTGAACCACGGCGGCTATTTCTGCAGCTTCGCCGAGGCGACCAAGCGGAATCATGTCGCGCATAGAGTCCATGGCTTTCTCTGATAAGCCACTAGTCATATCCGTGAACACCAAACCGGGTATGACAAGATTGACGCGTATGCCGCGTTTGGCGTATTCGATAGACAAGGCGCGGGTTAGTCCGGCCAGCCCTGCCTTGGAACTGGCATAGGCTGCATCTCCTGGGAAACCTCGAAAACCAACGACTGCACCAATATTAACGATGCTGGCACCTTGCTCGAGGTGCGGTTCAGCACTGCGTATTACTTTTAACGCACCACTTAAATTTGTTTGTACTACTGCTTCCCAGTCTTCCAGGTCGAGGCTCGAAGTTTTTCCACCTCGATGCAATCCGGCGTTGTTGACTACAACATCGAGTCTTCCCCACTCTGAAATTATCTGCTCGACTGCAACTTGTAGCTGAGCCTCATCACAGACATCAGCGGCCAGGTTTAACTGTCTGTCATTGTTCTCTTTATTCGTAGCTTCTGTTTTATCTTTTTTGGGATTGCGTGACAGTACAGCTACTCGGTTTCCATCTGCAAGTGCTCGCTCGACGATGGCCTGACCAATCCCGCGCGAACCGCCGGTTACTAGCCATACTTTTTCAGAATTCGACAATTGAGTCTCCAAACAAAGGCTTGCTTGTGCCGGGCAAGTATAGTTCTGTAGACTCCCAAGTCAACGAGACACCCGTCAAAAGCATTCTGTAGGCGCACCGAGATACATTCTGCTAACGAAATCACTCAATGATTTTAACCAACGCACTTAACAACAGGGAACTAATGTGAGCTGGAGTTTTGAAACCGATCCTGAATTCCAATGCCAACTGGATTGGATAGCAGAGTTCACCAGAGATGAAATCGAACCGATGGACCTGGTGTTTCGCGAACCCGGCGATCCCTGGGATCCAAATTCACAAGCTGCTAAAGCGATGGAACCACTCAGGGCTGCAGTTAGAGAACGTGGTCTTTGGGCCTGCCACCTTGGTCCAGAATTAGGCGGTGGAGGTTACGGCCAGGTCAATCTCGGATTGATGAACGAGATTCTCGGGCGCAGTCGTTTTGGTCCTAGCGTCTTTGGCTGCCAGGCACCGGATTCCGGTAACGCCGAAATACTCGCGCACTTCGGCACCGACGCACAAAAAGAGAAATATCTGCAGCCATTGCTCGATGGCAAGATCGCTTCCTGCTACTCCATGACTGAACCTCAGGCGGGATCCGATCCTGGCGAATTCGGTTGCATGGCAGAGCAAGAAGACGAGCAGTGGGTCATCAATGGTGAGAAGTGGTTTGCCTCCCACGCGCGCTTTGCAGAATTTCTGATCGTCATGGTGGTCACCGACAAGTCAGTGCCGATTCATCAGGGTGCCTCAATGCTGCTGGTTGAAAAAAATACGCCGGGGATGGAGATCATCCGCAACTCTGCTGTAGGACCGCACGCCGAACAGGGTGATGGTGTACACGCTTACATAAAATTCGAGAACTGTCGGGTGCCGCTAGAGAACATGCTCGGCGAACCGGGAGAAGGATTTATCGTTGCCCAAACCCGACTTGGTGGCGGTCGTGTGCATCACGCGATGCGCACCGTTGGCGTTTTGAACAAGGCGCTGGACATGATGTGCGAACGGGCATTGAGCCGTGTTACTAAAGGCGAGGTTCTAGCTGACAAACAGTTTACCCAGGAGAAAATTGCCGATAGCTACACCCAGATTTTGCAGTACCGGCTGCATGTGCTTTACACCGCCTGGTTGATCGACAAACACAAGGAATACAATCGTGAGGTGCGCAAAGAAATCGCCGCCATCAAAGCCGCTACCCCCGGCATCTTAAAAGATGTTGTTTACCGAGCCATGCATTTGCATGGCAGTCTCGGTATGTCCGATGAGACTCCGTTGGTAACGATGTGGGCAAATATACCGGAGCTTGGTGTGGTGGACGGACCGTCGGAGGTACATAAAATTACCGTGGCGAAGACGGTGTTGCGAGATTACGAAGCCGCGCCAGGATTATTTCCAACCTATCACACACCGACTCAACGCGAGGCAGCGCTGAAAAAGTATGGTCATTTTCTTAAAGAGTCCTGATAAAAGATCATGTTGAGAGTAGTTTTCAGTTTGACCCCTGTTATATTCCATCTGAGAACGAACTTTTTTATCTTGTGAATAAAACCTAAATACCACAACAAAAATAAAACGAGGTAGCTGTCCATGGATCAAAAGCAAAAACCTGATTTCGATGTCATCAGTGTTGGCGCCGGTTTCGCCGGTCTGGCTTTGATTCATCATTTGCGTGAGACGGGAATGAGCATTCGTGTTTTTGATCGCGCTGCAGACATCGGTGGTACCTGGACCTGGAATCGCTACCCCGGCGCGATGACTGACAGCGAAAGCTATTACTACTGTTTGATGTTCTCGAAAGAACTCTTACAAGAATGGTCATGGACGCAGCGCTACCCGGATTGGAAAGAAACACTCTCCTACATGCACTTCGTAGCAGACCGCTGTGAGATGTGGCCGCATATTCAACTCAACACTGAAATCGTCGCGGCGGATTATCAGAAAGACCAGGGTATTTGGAAAGTTACTGCGGCCAATGGCGATACTTTTACCTGTAAGTATTTTGTCAGCAGCATGGGCATGATTTCCCATCCCGTGGTGCCAGACATCAAGGGCATCGACAGTTTCAAAGGACCTATTTTTCACTCGGCGCGCTGGCCCGACGGGCTGGATTATAAAGGCAAAAGTGTCGGAATCATCGGTGCCGGCGCAACCACGGTGCAGCTGGTGCCGGCCATGGCGGAAGATGCTGCCGAGGTCAGTGTGTTTCACCGCACGTCCAATTACATTCTGCCAGCAATGCAGAAACCCATGACCCCGGAATGGGAAAAAGAAATCAAAGATAATTACGACGAGATCGTTGCCATGTGCCGCAATCATGGCTTCGGTATGGCGTTCGGCACCGCGAACGGACGCATGGCGATGGACACTTCACCGGAGGAGCGCGAACGAGTCTTTGAAGAAAACTGGACCGGCAGTTTCCGCTGGGTGTTTGAGACCTTCGATGATCTTCTGGGTGCACCAGAGGCCAACCGCTGGGCTTCGGAGTTCATCATTCGCAAGATGCGCGAACGCATCGACGATCCGGAAGTCGCCGATATACTGGTGCCGAAGGCAGACGATAATCCATTGTTCGCAAAACGTCCGCCGCTCGATCATGACTACCTCGAAGCCTTCAATCGAGACGATGTGCATGTAGTGGACATCAAAAATCGCGAACCGCTAATGGAGATAACCGAGACTGGTATTCGCACTACAGAGAATCACTACGAGTTTGACATCATCGTATTGGCTACCGGCTTCCAGGCATACACTGGCGCGTTGGAAGCCTTTCCGATTCGTGGTGAGTCTGGTACCAGCCTGCGGGATAAATGGAAGGACCAGTCGCAGTCCATTATGGGTGTCTGCATTGCTGATTACCCAAACCTGTTTACTATCACCGGCCCCCAGGCACCTTTTGCAAATTTGCCAACGTCGATCGGACAGAACGCAGTCTGGATCGCCGACTGCATTAGCAAGATGGAGACAGAAGGTTATGACGTGTTCAAACCTCGGAAAGAGGCAGAAGAAGAGTGGTCAGCCACAGTCGCCGATATACACGTGCAGACTCTGATGAACAGCGGCGACGAAGTTAATTCCTGGATGATGGGCGCCAATCTAGGAGACAAGAAGCCACAGGTACTGATCTACTTCGGTGGCGCTAACAACTATTACGACGCACTGGACCAATCGGCCGAGCAAGGCTACCCAGAATTGGAATTTGAAAAGCTTAGCGCCTGAGAAACAACTATGAAAAAAACTATAAATAGAAACAAGACTATTGATACAAGCTCAGCACTGGGTTTTAAAGCAGCAGGAATTGCACTTTTTCTTGGATTGTTAGCAGTTGCGCCCAACGCCTCATCTCACGAGGCTAATCTGACTCGCTTCGGACCTGAGACTTACGAACTCGTTCAGGGACAACCGACTACTTATTCCTCGTCATTCAGAGCTATGGACGGTCCGGCGCAGCTGGTCCTTCAAGATGAAGGCATCGACAATGCCTGGATTAAGATCAACGGCCGGGATGTTGTTCAGCCGCAGGACTTCAGCGGCAACGGCGAGGTCATCGTTGATTTAAATCTTAATAGGGAGAACACGATCGAGGTGATCGTGCCCGGCATGCCAAGTGGAGAACTCGGCGTGCGCGTGACCCAGGTTACTGAGGCCGATCTAGGGCTATTGCGCCAGGGTTATTTCGGATTAAACACAACCGACATAGAACGGCAGCGAGCGTTGTACGACCTCATGGGATTCATCGGTGAAATCTATCCGGCGGGACCGGAGACCAGCACTACTTTTGCGCAGTCACTTGGATTTCCAGAGGACTATCTGATCTACGTATCACTTCATAGCCTGCAAGATCCTCCAGAACAACCCTTCGTCGACACGGTGGAATTCAGGGGTAATTCCTATCGCGAAGAACCACCTTATGCCATGCTGAATCACATCGGCATAACCTATGGCACGTACTCCACCACCGATCTCGATGGCGACTATGCCTATTTTCAATCGGAGGGCGTAGAATTTTTATCGGCGCCTACTACAGCTCCCAATGGTGAACGCTTCGTGTTCATGAAAGATCAGGACGGCACCTATATTAAGTTGATCGCGACTAACGAAGGTGAACGACCGACTCCTGGGCCTGACTTAGTGAAACTGGCAAACACGAACATGAACGTGACTGATCTGGAAAGGTCTCGAGAGTTTTACCGACTGCTGGGATTTACCGAATCGGCACCGGGCTCGCAGTCAGGCGCTGGCGATTTTGCCGCCGCCCATGGCTTTGACGGCCCGATCGAATTCGAGGGCGTAGACATCAGTCTCGGTGAAGGTACCGATGGTGCGACGATCCAGTTACGACAGTGGAAGAGCCCTTATGATAACGAGCCGCCCTATCCGCCACCGGTTAATCATCTGGGCATCGATCGAATTAATTTCTATGTGGAAGATCTGACCGCAACCATAGCGACGATGACCGAGCTCGGTTATGAGCAGCTCGGCCCCATCGGCGGCGGTCCCGGTTTTGGTATTGTGTTCTTCTTTGACCCGGACGGAATCAAGGTACAACTTTCAGGTCCGCGCACCGAATAGCGAACGCCCGCAAACAAAGCGAATGAGTCAACGTCGCCGCGAGTTTGGCAAATAAATAAGCTAAGCGGAATTGAGACGACAATAAGATCGATTTGGAGTAGATAAATGACGTCCCGATTTTCACCTGCATCTGTAGCCGCCCTCTTACTGTCATTTACTTTATTTGTTGAGCAGACAGTTGCACAGGATGCTAACGAAGCACATCCCGGCGAAGTCTTGTACACAGAAACTTGTGCGAATTGTCACGACCAATCATTTTATAAAGCTCCCAGCCGTTTGTTTCTGAGTGCGCTGGGGCCTAGGAATATTCTCGCCGTATTAAATGACGGTGCGATGCGGGAACAGGCAGCCGCTTTGTCAGCAGACGAACGCATCGCCGTGGCTGAATATCTCAGTGGCATGTCATTGGTGGACGTGATCGATCCTGTCTTACCTCCTTCCTGCGATGCCGACCACAGTTTCGATTCGTCACTGCCTCCCGTATCAAGAGGATTTGGTGTCGACCTGCAAAACACGCGTTTTCAACCCGGTGCAAGCGGCGGGCTGACCGCCGAGAACGTCCACAGACTGGAAGTGAAATGGTCGTTTGCCTATCCCAATTCAATCCAGGCACGTTCGGAACCTGTCTATGGTGGCGGTGGAATCTACACGGGCAGTCAGGACGGAACTGTTTGGGCATTAGATGCACAAACAGGTTGCTTACGCTGGATGTTCAATGCAACGGCAGAAGTACGCACCGGCATAGCAATCAGTCCATGGTTAGCAGATGACAATTTAATCGATCCGCTGATTTTCTTTGGTGATGTAATAGCCAATGTCTATGCAGTTAGCGCAAGAACCGGCGAGCTGCGTTGGAAAGTCCGAGCCGATGATCACCGTGACGCGACCATGACCGGCACGCCTTCGATTTACGACGGGCGATTGTATGTTCCCGTTTCTTCCCTTGAGGTTGTGTCTGCAGGCAACGGTGAGTACGAGTGTTGCAGCTTTCGCGGCGCGTTGTTGTCACTCGAAGCTGCAACCGGTCAACAGCATTGGAAGTCCCACACAACCGATAAGCCCGCCGAACCTGTTGGTAAAAACCAGAGAGGCACGAACATCCTTGCGCCGTCTGGTGCGCCTATTTGGTCCAGCCCCACCATCGACAGTAAACGCAATCAAATCTATGTGGGAACAGGTGAAAATTACTCATCACCTGCAGACGGAAATTCAGATGCAATAATCGCTTTCGATTTGGCAACCGGAGAAAAAAAATGGGTCGCTCAACAGACACAAAATGACGCATGGAACACAGCATGCTTCATCGGCTTCCCTGGCATCGATAATTCAAACTGTCCCGAGGAAGATGGTCCTGATTACGATTTTGGTTCACATCCAATACTGGTGGGTTTACCCAATGGCAATGACATTGTTGTTGGGGGCCAAAAATCTGGTCACGCCATGGGTATTGACCCTGATTCGGGTGAAACATTGTGGCGCACTGCCGTAGGTCGAGGTGGCATCCAGGGTGGCGTGCATTTTGGCATCGCGGCAGAGGGCGACAGTCTTTACATACCAATTAATGACCTTAATTTTCCAGGCGACGAACAGCGCTACCAATGGGAGACGCCAGCGAAACCCGGTGTGTATTCGGTAAATGCAGGGAGCGGAGAAATCATCTGGTCGGCACCGGCACCAACCGATGTTTGCAACGATACGCCCTTTTGCACTCCAGGTATTTCACAAGCTATTACGGCAATTCCCGGCGCCGTCATCGCCGGCCATCTCGATGGGCGCATTCGAATTTATTCCCGTGAAGATGGCAGCGTGCTCTGGGAAAAAAACTTATTAGGTAACTATCAGACCGTGTCGGGCGAAGAGGCAACTGGCGGTGCATTCAGTGGCGGCGGTGTTTTGATCGCACACGGATTGATGTACGTAAACGCAGGTTACGGTTATAACTTCCACATTCCTGGCAACGCGCTGGTTGTGCTCGGTCTGGCAGATGAATAGAAAATCAATTTTCAGTTTTTCCTTTTGCGTACTGCTCACTGCCTGTAGCGATAACGGCACTGTTTCTACTAATGAAGCACTTTCCCAAACTGGGGATGAAACTCCCAATGTCATCTTAATTCTGGCTGATGATCTGGCCTTTTCAGACCTTGGCGCCTATGGCAGTGAGATTGAAACGCCCAATCTTGACGAATTGGCCAGCAGCGGCGTGCTGTTTACGCGCTTTCATACCAGCGCCATGTGCTCCCCTTCCAGGGCCATGCTGTTAACTGGTGTAGACCAGCATAAGAACGGCTATGGGACGATGGGAGCATATCTCGATGAATCGCAGCGCGGACAACCAGGCTATGAAGGCTACTTGAATGATCAGGTAGTGACGGTTGCCAGTTTGTTAAACGACGCTGGATTTAATACCTACATGACTGGCAAGTGGCATTTAGGTACTCAAACATTTCCTAGTGAGCGAGGATTTGATCGCACCTTTATCTTGCTACAAGGCGCTGGAAGTCATTTTGACAATACCGGCTATGCCAGTGCGCAACCCACTGTGGACTACTTCCGAAATGGTAATCCAGTCGAATTGCCGGATGATTTTTACAGTAGTGATGCTTATACCGATGAGATGATCACCTACATAGAAGAAGGCAGAGCATCAAACCAACCGTTTTTCGGTTACCTTGCTTTCTCTGCTCCGCATTTTCCCTTGCATGCTCCTGCAGAGTTAACCGATAAATATATCGAACGTTATATGGCTGGTTGGGATGTTATTCGTCAGCAAAGACATAACACCATGAAGGAACTGGGACTAATTGATAACGCTGCCGAAATGGCACAACGTCTCGAGCGAGTGCCTCCCTGGAATGAAATAAGCCTTGAAGAACAACGGTACCAGGCCAAGAAGATGGCTGTGTATGCAGCAATGGTTGATAGCCTCGACCAGAACGTTGGCAAGCTAGTGAGCTACCTCAAATCGATCGATGAATATGACGATACGGTTTTTTTCTTTCTGTCAGACAACGGGCCAGAAGCCGTCGATTTCACTACTTATCCGATTCTACCTGTGGCGACAGACTGGATTGCAGAATCCTTTAATAACAGTTATGAAAATTTAGGCTCTGCCGGAAGCTATAGCTATTACGGCGAGCGCTGGGCTCACGTTGGTGCTGCTGCCCACAGTTTTCATAAAACGGTTATAAGCCAGGGTGGCATCAACGTACCACTTATCGTCAGCTATGCTAAGGCTCTTCCACAAAACAGAGTAGTCTCGGATTTCTCTAGTGTGGTTGATATCACACCCACAATTCTAGAATTAGCAAACGTAACTCATCCTGGTAATGCGTTTAACAATAGAGCAATTCACAGCATGGACGGGCGTTCAGTATTACCTTACTTGCGAGGAACTGCGAATTCCATCTACCCAGCAGGCGAAGGCAACGGCTTCGAATTGTTCGGACATAACGCATACATCATTGGCAATTGGAAGATCACGCGCTTACAAGTGCCTTACGGTGATTTCACCTGGGGCCTATATGATCTGGACAAAGATCCCGCCGAGTTAAATAACTTAGCCGAACAAAATCCTGAAAAGTTTCAGGAGTTGTTGGCCGCATATGCTGAATACGCTGAGAGAAATGGTGTAATTCAGGTACCTGAAGGCTGGCGTATGTTTGAAAATCTTGGCAGTTCGCAGTAGTAGAATCAAAGTGATTAATGTTGATTTGATCCCCCTGACCTTAGCTCGATAACTCGACTATTTGTAATCTTCTGGACCCACCGTCGCTTCAGCCCTCACTTGATGTAGCGTTGATAAATGTGATTAGCAGATTGGGCCGGAAAATCCACCAGAGCTGAACAATTCCCTAATACTAAAAACTGCTGTATTTTTACACTGATCCCTCTTCTAGCGAGCTAACCAATGTACCAATACCAAAACACGCGACGCCAACAAGTAACCGCGACATTCTTCGTTGTCCTAACAACTGTGATGACAACAAACCTGACTGCACAAGTACCAAACCAGTCTGATGGATTTACTGCAGACCAGGCAGCGCGCGGCGGCGAAGTTTACGAACTCGAATGCGCGAGTTGTCATCGCTCTGACTTTCAGGGCAGCTTCGAGGCTGTGCAGTTAGCTGGGCCGAATTTTTTGAATAACTGGGCAGAGCAAAGCCCGGCTGAATTGTTCGACAGCATCAAGGCGACAATGCCTCTTGAGCAACCGGGAAGACTCAGTGATCAGGCTTATGTCGACGTTGTGGCCTATCTGCTTGCAGCCAATGGTGTGAGTGCGAGCGATGCTGAACTAAGCGCTACAACCGCAAGTTTAATAAGTACATTAATAGAACAAAGAGCAACTGCCTCAAACACTGTTCGCGATCCTGAGGAAAGAGCACAACTTCGCCCACCACAAGGGCAATCACAAAATGCACCAGCTGGACTCAGAGTATCCGGCACTGTGCCAAACTTCATACCAGTCACCGCTGAGATGCTTCGGTCTCCATCTCCTGACGATTGGATGATGATCCGGGGCAACTACCAGTCCTGGAGTTACAGCGCGCTTGATGAAATTAATCAAGACAACGTACAAGATCTCGAACTTGCCTGGTCCTGGTCTATGGCTGAAGGCGGATGGAATGCACCCTCACCGCTGGTCTATAACGGCGTCATTTACTTAACTAACTACGGCAATATTGTGCAGGCTCTGGACGCTCGCACCGGTGAACTGATCTGGGAGCATGAGTTCGGTATTGAATCCCAGGGCTATTCCGGCATGAGTCGCAATCTTGCCATCTATGAAGACAAAATCTTTTTCGCAACTTCCGATACACGCATGGTTGCACTGGATGCAGCAACCGGTGAGTTGGAATGGATGATGCGCTTTGGCGACATCACCCAGGGTCACCAAAGTACCAGCGGTCCGCTGGTAGTTAACGGCACTGTCGTGCAGGGGCTAAATGGTTGTGAGCGTTTCAGCCACGCCGGCTGTTACATCAGTGGTATCGATGCCGATACCGGTGAAACATTATGGACTTTTAACACTGTTGCACAATCGGACGAACCCGGCGGCGACACCTGGGCTAACCTGCCCAATCAAATTCGCGGCGGCGGCGATACCTGGATAACCGGCAGCTACGATCCGGACCTGGACTTGATCTACTACGGCGTGGCACAACCGAAACCCTGGGTAGCGGCGAGTCGCGGCATGACAATAGATGATGCAGCACTCTACACTAATTCAACGCTCGCCCTGCGCCCAGGCGATGGTTCACTCGAGTGGTACCACCAATTTGTCCCCGGCGAGACTCTCGATCTCGATGAGGTTTACGAGCGAGTGCTGGTGGATGTCGGTGGACGTTCCGTCGTATTCAACGCCGGCAAACACGGAATACTATGGAAGCTCGACCGCATAACTGGCGAGTTTCTCGATTACAAGGAAATGATCTATCAAGACGTGTTTGATTACATCGACCCGAACACCGGTGCCGTCACCTATCGCCAAGACATTCGCAGCGCCGGAATCAACGAAGCAATAGGTTCCTGTCCGAGTACTGCCGGCGGCAAAAACTGGCACCCCATGAGCTATCATCCCGGTGAAGGATTGCTAATCATTCCTATGGCCCAAACCTGTATGCAGATGACTGGTGCAGAGATTGCACTTGTAGAAGGTTCAGGCGGAGTCGGCATACGCTCACGACCGTTTCTGGAGATGCCAGGAACCAATGGCAACCTGGGTAAACTCGCAGCGAATGACGTAGACACAATGGAAGAAGTGTGGAGCCTCGAACAACGCGCGTCATTTTTAACCGGCGTACTCTCAACTGCAGGTGGAGTTGCTTTTATCGGCGATCTCGATAGACGATTTCGCGCGGTGGATGTGAAGACCGGTGAAGAACTGTGGCAAACCAGACTCGGCACTTCGGTGCAGGGCTTTCCAGTTTCATTTCAGATTGATGGCGCACAATATATAGCAGTGTCGACTGGACTCGGCGGCGGTAGCCCGCGATTGGGTCCGGCCTCACTCGCGCCAGAGATTCAATATCCTCGATCTGGCAATGCGCTGTATGTGTTTCGGTTGAGAGACTAATTAATGGGGTCATGTACCCCTCTTTGATAAAAACAGATTAAGGCCAGGGTAAAGATACAGTACTGCATCTTTACCCTGACTCCCTTTTCGGATTCGGCTACTGTTATGAAATTCTATTCGGTTTTGATGGCGCTCCTTATCTTCTTGCTGCCAAGTACGCAGATGGCGGCTCAAGAGCAAAGAGTATTAACTCTGTATTTCAGTGGCACCGGCATGGATCAGAATATGTGGCAGGAATCTACTAGTGCATTCGGCCAAGCAGAAACGGTTGCCTCGCTACACTACAATCAGATTGTCGGCGAAAATCAATTTAAAGGTATTGTAGATGGATTTAGTGGCTTGGAGATGGCTGTGCCCGATTGGGACAATAATTTTGCTGCCGCGATTGGTCAGCTGCGGCCGGCATTTACCGATGTCAGTTGCGAGCAATGCATAACACTTAATTTAGTAGGATTCAGCCGCGGTGCGGTGTCCACCATGCACATGGCGCATCAGCTAATCTCCGATGCTGCCAATGTGTCGCTAGCCGAGAAAATCGCCAAAATTAATATTATGGTGTTCGATCCCGTACCTGGCGACCTAACTTTAAACGATGAGCATTTCAATTTGCCCGCTCAGGTCGCAAATTTCATAGGTTTTTATTCTGAAGATGAGCGAACCAGCTTTTTCTCTCCTGTGTTTCCTGTTGCAATTAGGGCATCGGGTTTCCCGCAGACAAACCTACATTTTTACAGCGTGCCGGGAAGTCACGAGACTATGGTTGGCAGCCGCAGGTCCGATGGACACGCTCACGAAAATTTGCCGCTGATCGAGGAGGCTGGAGACGAAGACAGTCTCGCGTACCTTTCTGAATTACTTGAACTGACCACTAGAACAATCTTAGGGTCGGAAGCATGGGGGCAGGTTCGTTATACAGAAAGGATCACTCCGGAAATCGCGGGCTTGGATCAGATTGAAATACAATTTAACACCGGTATGGAGGCAACCTATACAACGGATAATCGAGACTTGTATGCGGGAATGCGCGAGTTTAGCTTTCTCGACCCGTCAAACATTATTAGTCCAACTGAGGCCTGGTCAGATGGGTTTTTCCTCTCAGGTAGATGCAGGTCAGAGGTGAGTCGGTTTTTTTCGGCAAATAATAATCCACGCTGCGTTTATGTCGGACCTTTTACTGGAAGTCTCCTAGGCATTCCAAATAAATCTCTGGATCAGATTGAAGCACTATCTCCGCTAAACGCTACCGATGGCTCGGGAGAATACAAACTTTGGAATCTTATCGAGTCCTTTTACTTGCCTAACTAAAGACGATGTGGAAATGATTTAGAAAGTGAGAAATCGGAATTAACGGGGTCAGACCTCCCTTACCCTTACTATTTTTGAAAAGCAGACTATCAAGTATGAAAAAATTCTCAAAATTACGATTTCTCACCGCACTTGCCGGTGTTTTTATTGCCAATTTCGCCTTCGCTGACATAGACAATATTCGTGTCACGCTTCCCAACAGTGAGGAGGAACTTAGCGGCCGCCTATTCGTGGTTTTTTCCAGGACCAACGATGAGGAACCGCGTCTGGCGATCGGCGATGAAGTCATACCTCATGAGGCTACGCCTTTTTACGCAGTTGATGTGGATGACTGGAATGGCGAATCTATCAATTTCACTTCAAGCTCGGCTTATCCTCTAACTCAACTTGAGGAACTGGAATCAGGCCAGTGGTATGTGCAAGCCCTGTATGACACGAATACGATTCTTTCTGATGTTAATTCGCCTGGAAATTACTATTCCAATGTAACTTCTGTGGTCATTGAGGATGTTGATCTCGACTTGGAAATGCAGCTCACGCAACAGATTCCTGCCGAAACCTTACCGAACGATACTGAGTTGCTGAAATATGTACGGATTCGTTCCGAATTGTTGTCGGCGTTCTATAACACGGATGTGTTCTTAAGGGCGTCTGTTTTGTTACCGGTGAGTTATTCGCCTGGATCTGATCGGCGCTATCCTGTTCTGTATCATGTTGCAGGGATGAATGGGCGCTACACTCGTTCAAGTAACTTATTAAACAATGAAGAGTTCATGCAATACTGGGAAAACAGTAACAGCACCCAAGCCGTTATCGTATTTCTTGATGGCGAGTCGCCATTTGGAGATTCTTATCAAGTTAACAGCGCAGTGAGTGGACCCTATGCGGACGCAAACTTCAGTGAGTTGTATCCTTATCTGGCTGAAAATTTTCCTATTGCCGATCAGCCAGCTAACCGCTTCGTGACTGGATGCTCCACCGGCGGCTGGGTCTCTATGGCCTTGCAGATTTTGTATCCGGACTATTTTAATGGAGCATGGTCATTGAGCCCCGATTCCCCGAGCTTTAGAGCATTTCAATTGGTCGATTTGTATAACGACACTAATGCCTTTACCAGCCCAACGGGCATGCTAAGACCCAGTGCACGGGAAACTAATGGCGATCCAAGGTTTAGTATTTCTGACGAAGTGAGAATGGAAGCAGCGGTAGGTCGCGGTGATAGTTTTGTCACTTCCGGATTGCAATGGGGAGCCTGGAACGCAGTGTATGGCCAGCCCGATGAGAATGGAAACCCGATTCCAATCTGGAACCAGGAAACCGGAGAAATCGATTCTTCTGCTGCCGCAGGTTGGTTGCCTTGGGATCTGGAATATTACGTGCGCGAGAATTGGCCCACACTGGGGCCAAGATTAAACGGTAAGTTGAATTTCTGGATGGGAGATATGGACAACTACTATCTTACCAACGGCCTACGTAATCTGGAACAAGCATTCAATGAAATGGAAGCACCAGGAGCTGACGTGGAGTTTAATTGGTTGCCGTATCATGGACACTGTGGCTTTGGAACAGAGATTCATTATATTCAGGTACTGGAAAGCCTCGCTCAACGCACATCGCTACCGAACTAAAAAATGGATTCATGGGATCAGAGTTAAATAAAAGGTTAATAGTTTCACGCCAAGATTGCATTCGTTGTTTTAACGACAAGTTAACCTCGTTTAGAAGAAAGTTATCTCGTTATGTCCGCGATCCCGATCATAAGTCGATTCATGACGTGCGAACCTCATTTCGCCGCCTGAATATAGCCTATGATGTATTGCCGAGATCCTGTAGAACTGACGATTCTGAAATTTATCTACATGATGCCAGGCAATTCTTCAACTTGAACAGTCAGATACGAGACTGGGATGTAATTTCACTAAAACTGCAAGCATACGGATTGTCAGAGAAGGGCAAAATACTTAGGTGGATTAAAGGCGCGAGAAAGAAGCAACTGAAGCAAGCAATGAAAATAGCGCTTGCTTTAAATGCACAACCCAGACCGAAGATTGATAAGAATAACAGCCCAAAACTGAATCCCCTACCCATGCATGTGAACAAACGTGCATTACGTTTTCTCTCCAATCAGCAATTGATACTTGCAGATTCGTCGAATAAAGAAGAACTACACTCGATGCGCAAGGATGCCAAAAAGCTCTTCTATTTATTGGAAATGGATAACTCACTGGCCAGTGCGAAACAAATGTCCAACATAAAAATGTTTCAACGCCTTACGGGAGAAATTCATGATTGCGATGTTGCTGAGATTTTTTTAGAGGAGCAAGGGAATGCACATACTGAATTACATCTACTATTAACACAAGAACGTGCAACACGTACTAAGTACTACCTTGAACTCTGCGAATTTCTCAGCGATGGAAAGTGGCAATCGCTCGCTAATCTAGGAAAAAGGAAATAAAGGGGACAGAGAAAAATCACTACTGAATTTTAACTCTGAGCTCTTATTTTCTACGCAGCACTTAATCCAACAACAGGATTCGACATCGCTGCCCTGAATGCTTGCCAGGATATGGCGCACATCGCGATCAGAATAGCGGCAACACCACCAAACAATAACATCCACCAACTGATTTCAGTGTGATAGTAAAATCCTTCCAACCATCGGTTCATGATGATCCAGGCGATCGGAGATGCAATCGCGAAAGCGACTAAAATCAGCTTTAGAAAGTCTCGAGATAACATGAATGCGACACTGGAGACTTCAGCCCCAAGCGTCTTTCGAATTGCTATCTCTCTTCTTCGTTGTTCTGCGGTGAAACTCGCCAACCCGACCAGGCCGATACAGGCGATAAACACTGCAAGGACTGTCGCAGTTAAAACCAGGTCTCCCATGAGATTCTCTGCCTGTTAGTCTTCCAGAATGGCGTCATTCATCAGGAAAAAATCAAACGGTTCGATTGGATTGAGAGATGTCCAATTCTGTTCTACAAAAGAAATGAGCTCCCCGAAATTTTCAGTTTGAATGTCGGCTACCAGGTAACTGGCAGTGAGGAAATTCTCTGCGTTCCACAAAAAGGCCTGGCCATTGGTCTGGTCATACAGGGCAACGGCATTGAAATCTTCTACGACACCTCTGATTTCAAATGACTGCTGACCATTTGGGATGTCGAAGAGAAGCGATTGCCCTACGGCAGAAATGGAGTCGTATCCGATATCACTGGCAAGCGATTCGGTGATGATGACTTTATCAATCGAACTGGCGGCACTGTCCGCTTCGAAATTACTGCCGCTGATAAATTCAAAGTTCATCAGGTCCAGATAATCCGGTTCAACATAGGATAGGTAGCCGACCACCGATTCTTCTTGCGCCCTGCCTGGTGCATTCATTAATCCATCTTCGAGATTCAATGCACTCGGATAAGTGGAGGCGTTACCTACATTGCTAATGTTGGGATGCTGTTGCAGTGCGTTCTTAAAAATTTGAATGTTTTCTTTGGAGCCGATGCTATTGTGGGGAATGATTAGCTTGTTGATCTTATCGAAGCCCAGATCGTAATTTTCTATAAATTGCATTTGTTCATCGACTACGAGAATGCTTTGTAGCAAAGCAATAGAGACAGCGAATTGTACGACGACTAATGCTTTGCGCAATTTTTTAGCGCCAAACATGTTGCCCGAATAGCCACGCAAAATATCGATGGGTTTAAATCTGGCGAGCATGATCGCTGGATACGCGCCTACCAACATGGTGGTTACGATAACCATGCCAATTAGAACGCCCGAATCAAACGCCGTAGCAAACAATCCTATAGACAGCGATTTTCCAACTGTCGCGCCTAAAATGGGCGCGGCAAGTACTGCAATCCCATACGCCAGCGCGACAGCTACCAGGGTATAGACAAAGGCTTCGAGCATGAATTGTTGCACCAGCTCTGCTTGTTGAGCGCCAACAACTTTTCGCATGCCGATTTCCTTTGCTCTTAATAGTGCTCTGGCGGTAGCGAGATTGGTGAAGTTAATACAGGCGATGAACAGAATGAGTGCGGCAACTATGCCGAGCATTGCGTAGTAGGTGGCGTTGCCAATGGGACCAAGCGACGTGGTCAGTCCGGATTGAAGATAGAGATCCGGCATCGCTTCGAGGAATAGTGTTTTGCTGAAGCCAAGTTGTGCCAGCCGGTCTGCTGCATAGGTATTCAACCATTCTGGAAGTTTTTGTTGTAGAAATTCCGGATCAGTTTCAGCTTGTAGCTGGACAAAAGTGTAGAACAGATTATTGCCGCCCCATTCTTGTAGCTCGAAGAACCTGTCACCCAAGGCGCCGCTCATTGATGAAACATAGTAGTCGCCATCGATATGCGTTCGAAACGCATTCTTTTCTATAACACCTGTTATGGAATAAAGATCAGTACCCCAGATACTTTCAATCTCAATAGATTGCCCAAGTGCGGACTGCCCGGGAAAAAGTTTCAGCGCGATCTCATCAGTGATGACCACAGAAAAGGGTTGATCGAGTGCGGAGTCTGCATTGCCAGCAAGAAAATTGTAGTTAAGCAAATTGAAGAAGCTCGGGTCGGCAAACAATACTTTCTCTTCAAAGAAGGCGATGTCCTGCACTGTTATCAGGAACTTCTCAACAGCGGGCGCCTTGAAGATCCTGGTGCTATCAAGTACTTCGGGAAAATCTCGCTTTATGCCATTGGCGACAGCGGGTGATGCGGTAGCGGACTGATCGTCCTGATCTGAAAACTGGAAATCCGTGGATACCCGATACAAATTCGCCTGGTGGTGTCGGTCATAACTGGATTCGACGTACAGGTAATTTAGTATCAGCAGGCAAGCCGCCAACCCAATGGAAAGACCAACTATGTTAAACAGTGAGTAATTACGAATCTGCATTAGATTTCGGGCTAGCAGAACAAGGTAGTGCCGCAACATACTTCATTCTCCAAAGAACAAGACAATGGCTGATCTGAGTTAGACGCTTACGGAATCTGAATGGTTACAAAATAAAAGGAGCAAAATCAAATGGGTCGGATGATTTTTTTTACCAAATATTGAAAATTAATCCGTCCAATCCCTTTTTAACTCTATGATTTTCAGCAGGACTCGCCAGTTAAAACACGAGCAGATCAGGAGCAATTACCAGTAGCGCTCCTAGCACGCAGATTACCGCGCCGCTTATGAGCTTCAACCAGCGGCCCTGCTTCTCCTGCAGCTTGTGATGGCTCAGTGTTACCACGGCTATTGTCACCATGAGCGCATCGTCGGCCATATAAGCCAGGATGTATAACAGCAAATAGCCATAGTAGTCCGCCGTAGTTAATGGATAGTAGGTTAATACCTGGGTATAGAGAGCAGGCAATCCTGCGGTACACAGTAGTTCGATAAAGTTCACCATGATGGCTATCAGGCTCACTCCAATCATGGCGACGCCGAGATTATCCGCTCGCACTACCTTCCGTGCCCGCTCATACAGATTCGGTTTTACTCCTTCTGGAATACTAAGACTAAAACCTTTGCCCAGCAGAAAAAAATCTTTGATATGCACAATGCCGATCAAGAGTGCGAATAGACCGAGCGCCAACTGCAGACCACGAGAAAAACCGAGGAGCCGAAAGACATTGAACCAGGCCGCCATGAAGGCGAAATAGACAAGACCGCTGATTAGCACAAAGGTACCTGCCACCATCACAATGCGGGAACGATCGCGTACATGGACCAACAGACTGAGCAGAAAAAGCAGCACCCACATTGCACAAGGATTAAACCCATCCACCAGGCCTATCATGATAGTAAATACGGGAAGCCCCAACGCCGAAGGATTAAGATCGCCAAACACAGGTACCTGGGCCATGATACCTTCGGCCAGACTCTCGCGCTGTCCAGTGATTACCTGCTCAATCATTGTTCCGGTAATCTCTACCGAATTGAATCCCACCAGCACCTCGTCGCAAAACCTGAAAGTTGGTACTCCAGGTTGCCTGATGTGGCGGGCTTCATTCATTGCAAGAAATTCCTGCAGCCCACCGGGTGTTTGCTCGATGTCAATTTCATTCACTTGCAACTGGGGATAGCTTTGCTGTAATTCAGCCAGATAGCTTTTACCCTGTTGACAGTAGGGGCAGCCCTCGCGCACAAAGATACTTATCTCGGTACAGGCGAGTTGAGGAGACTCGGCAGCATTAGCGAAGCTGCTGCCAATTAATAACCACAACAAGGAGAACGCCGGCGCTATGACAGCAGTAGCCGATTTCAATTGTCCCGAAAATGGAATCTGAACCATATTCAGAAACGTAGAGCATTTTTGACACGAGATAATTGACTTAGATGAAATTTTTTTCGATTTACCTTCGGTAAAAGGGAACAAATTTATTTTTTAAACAGGAGAACTTAAGGGAGAATTAAAGCAATCAGAGTATTATTTTTGGGGAACTCGTGGTGGTGCGAATCGAAATCGCATGAGTGAACAGCGGATGCGATTCAGGAAGCGCAGAAAGGTAAAACCGGATAAAAAAACGGCACCAATATAATAGGTGCCGTTCTCATTTTTTACTTACTAAAGAAGCGTTGTTGCTTCTTAAAATACTAGAGAGTTTTAATTGCTCGCTACCAACTCGCCACGCGGTTCCGCGGTTAGATCGAAGCGGTCAACCTTCATGACTTTCGTCCAGGCATCTACGAAATCGTAAACGAACTGTTCTTGTGCATCATTCTGTGCATAGAACTCAGACACAGCACGCAACTCAGAATTGGAACCGAAAATCAAATCGACAGGAGTCGCAGTCCACTTCACTGTATTAGTAGTACGATCGCGCCCCACATAAATACCTTCATCAGAGGGTGAACGTGACCAGATCGTGGACATGTCAACCAAGTTGCTGAAAAAGTCATTGCTGAGAGTGCCGGGGCGATCAGTGAAAACGCCGTGCTGTGCTGCATCAGTGTTGGCATCCAACACTCGCAGGCCGCCAACCAGGACTGTCATTTCCGGAACGTTTATATCCAGTAATGCCGCTTTCTCTACAAGCATCTCGGCCGGATTGCGTTCGTTTCCGCGGGCAAAAAAGTTTCGGAATCCATCTGCTGTTGGCTCCAGGAATGAGAAAGACTGTTCGTCAGTCTGCTCCTGGGTGGCGTCCATACGACCTGGCACAAACGGCACTTCTACTTCAACGCCAGCGAGTTCCGCAGCCTGTTCGATAGCAACCGCCCCGCCGAGAACTATGAGATCTGCGAGAGATATCTGCCTGCGTCGCTGTGAGTTGTTGAACTCCTCCTGAATGCCTTCCAGGGTGTTGATTACCTGACTCAGTTCGTCCGGGCTATTAGCTTCCCAACTATTCTGCGGCGCAAGGCGTACGCGAGCACCATTAGCACCACCGCGCATATCGGTACCACGAAAACTTGAAGCTGAGGACCAGGCGGTGCGAACGAGTTCACCGGTGCTTAGTCCAGACGCAAGGATTTCTTCCTTCAAGTTGTTAATGTCACGTTGACTTACCAAATCGTGATCAAGTTCGGGTATTGGATCCTGCCAGATATATTCGACATCAGGGGTCATGTCACCCAGATAACGTGAAGTTGGGCCAAGGTCTCTATGAGTCAATTTGAACCATGCTCTTGCAAACGCGTCTTCAAATTCACTCGGGTTCTCTAACCAGCGCTCGGTGATTTCGGCATAAGCCGGATCCATCTTGAGTGCCAGGTCGGTGGTGAACATGATCGGCGCATGACGAGTGTTAGAATCAAAGGCATCTGGCACGAGTTGCGAAGCAGCGCTGCGCGAGGGAATCCATTGAGTGTTTCCGGCAGGGCTTTGAGTCTGTTCCCATTCATAGGTGTACAGATTCACAAGAAAGCCATTGGACCAGTCAATTGGTGTTGACGTCCAGGCACCTTCAAAACCACTGGTGATAGTATCGCCAGCATTACCCGTGCCGTAGTTGTTCTGCCAACCGAAACCTTGCTGCTCCAGGTTGCCGGCCTCGGGATCGGCGCCGACATAATCTCCAGGATTAGCAGCACCATGGGCCTTACCGAATGTGTGACCTCCGGCGATCAGTGCGGCGGTTTCTTCGTCATTCATAGCCATCAGTCCGAAAGACTCACGGATCCGTTGAGCAGAAGCCATCGGATCTGGATTGCCATCTGGACCTTCGGGATTTACGTAGATCAGCCCCATCTGCACCGCACCAAAAGGTTGATGCAATGCATCCATAGCATTGCGGCGCTCGGCGCCAAGCCATTCGCCTTCAGGTCCCCAGTTCACATCTTCTGGCTGGAATTCATCGACTCGTCCACCCGCAAAACCCAGAGTCTCGAAACCCATATGATCCATGGCGACAGTGCCTGCGAGAATCATCAGGTCTGCCCAGGAAATCGCGCGCCCGTATTTCTCTTTGACAGGCCACAATAGACGGCGAGCCTTATCGAGATTGGCATTGTCGGGCCAGCTATTAAGAGGTGCGAAACGCTGCATGCCACCGTCGCTACCACCGCGACCGTCTGTGACCCGATAGGTACCGGCACTGTGCCAGGCCATGCGAATAAAGAAAGGACCGTAGTGACCAAAGTCAGCTGGCCACCACTCCTGCGAGTCTGTCATTAGTGTTTCGAGATCGGCAACCAGGGCATCCATATCCAGCGATTCGAAAGCAGAGGTGTAATCGAAGTTTGCACCGTGTGGGTCCATCCCCACAGATTCAGTGCGCAGCGGGCTCAGATCAAGGCGGTTTGGCCACCAGTAGTCATTGTCTGGCGCACTGCTTTGCGCGATAGCTTGGCTAAGAGGCGCAGCACACAGCGCGGCAATAGTAAGTACGGAAAGTGTTCTCTTAAACATGTTGTGTCTCCAAGTGAGCATCAAAATGCGGACATAAACTAGCAACAGGCTCTAAGATACGCCTCGCCTCTTCATCGGTATAACGACTTATTTCGATTGGTATGATCGGAATTTCCGATGCCAAAAAGGCCAAGGAATTCAGCGGAATAGAATCCGAAACCAAAGGGATCAGAGAAATTGGCTCGGGGAACCTGGAACAATGGTTTTAGAGGAATACATGTGGGGCGCTGATTTTATTGATCTACGGGTGGATGCAACGATTTTCGGTGGCGAAGTCGAATTCGAGCCTTGAGCGTTGGAAACTAAGAGATCAGTTTAATTTGATCGGGAATTTCAAATTGCTCTACCCCTCTGGTTACTTTCTGACGCCGAAAAGTTAAACAAATAGCGCACGTCAGGAACTTCGATTCCTATTCCGTTTTTAGTGCGTGGTTGAAACCTGAACCGTGAGGCAGCTCGCTTCGATTGGTGATTGAAAATTGCGGGGGGTTCGGCATCCACCACCTCGATGGTATCCTCGACAACACTGCCCTGCCCATCTACGGTGAATTTTACAAGGCACCAGCCTTCAATTCGACGTTTGCGAGCACTTTCTGGGTACGTAGGCGCAATCGCGATAAGCGGCAAGTAATCTCCATCAATTGCAGCAATAGAAGCCATGGAAAGATCCATGTTTGTTCTCAGATTGATTTCGGCTCGTTCGACATTTAGTGAGGGCCCGGAATCTAGATTAATATTCTTGTGATCCAGCTCCGGTTGTTGGTCCGCAACCTGCTCTATAGGCTCTGGTTTGTCAATCTCCTCGATGACTCGCATTTCGATCTCCGGCATAGTCGCATCGACAATTCGTATAGCATCAATCCGCTGATCGAATTGTTCACCACTTTCAATCAGAGTTTGCATAAAATAAAACAGACCGAAAGTCATAACGGCAGCCACAGCCACAGAGAGCATCATTCCGACTATTCTTACCATTACCCAAAAGATCTGATAGAGCATCTTGCTCCTCCCAAAATCAAACGGGTCAGAGTATTTAAGTAATTGAGCCTCTAATCTGAACCTTGAAAATCAAACTACTCTGATCCATCTATTTCTTACAAAGCTTTCAATGTCCCATGCTTGTGCTTCAACTCACTGTTGTTAGGAGGAAGTAAGTGAACTTCTTTCTTCAGCACAGCGAGTTGATAACACAAACAAAGCGAGTGACCTGCCAAACGATCGGCAGGTCGCTTTTTGAAGTTGCTTGTAGACTGTTGGCTGGCATCATTCATGGTTAGACCGTTACGCCTCATTCAATTTCAGAAATTCCATCTCTTTTTTCCATTGGGCAAGATTAACTAAAGCGAACGCAACTAAATATGCTGCCTGTAAACCATGTATGTTTTTACAGTACCTGATTGTGAGGTGCTCGTTTATTGGGCGTTCAATCTGTATAAATGGAAAATAGATTGTTTCCGATTGCCCAGATAACATAGTAGAAATTAGATCTATCTCTATTCCAGGAGTGAGAAATGGAAAAGAATGTATTGGAAAAAGTAGCCGGCAATGGCCTGATCAATAGACGCCACCTGCTCGGCATGGGATTGAGCGGCATCGGCCTGGCGGTCTCAAATTCCGTGCTCGGTGCCGATGCCGGTTTGCAGATTCCGGGCTGGTCAAAGACTCCCGGACCGGGTCCCAGCGCCTACGGTGGGCCTTCAAGCTACGCCGGACTGCAGCGATTGGCGGGCCCGCCTAATCCTACTTATCCTGGTGGGGGTATTTCACGCTCTCCATTGCAGCACTTACAGGGAGTTATTACACCGAACAGTTTGCACTTTGAACGCCACCATGCGGGCGTGCCGGACATTGATCCCGCCGGTCACAAGCTGGTGATCAATGGCTTGGTTAGACAGCCACTGGTCTTTGATTACGAGGATCTGCTCAAGTACCCGATGGTAAGCAAGGTGTACTTTATCGAATGTTCCGGTAATGGCAGATCCAATACTCAAGGCGTTCCGGGTGGTACTGCCCAGAGCATTCACGGCCTGGTTTCCTGCTCGGAATGGACAGGCATCCCGCTATCTACGTTGTTGGATGAAGCGGGTGTTTTACCGGGAGCGAATTGGATCGCCGCCGTTGGTGCCGATGCTGCCAGTATGGGACGTTCGATTCCCATGGAAAAAGCTGTCGATGATGTGCTCGTTGCGCTGTTTCAGAACGGTGAGCCGGTGCGGCCGGAGCAGGGCTATCCCATGCGCCTGTTTGTCCCGGGTTGGGAAGGCAACATCAGTGTAAAATGGCTTACCCAGATCAAATTAACCCGCGCAGCTGCTCAATTTCGGGACGAGACCAGCAAGTACACCGACACCCTGCCGAATCGCAGCAGTCGTCAGTTTACCTTTCCAATGGAAACCAAATCACTCATCACCTCACCTTCCGGTGAGATGACCCTCCCCCGCGCCGGTCTTTACAAAATAACCGGAATCGCCTGGTCCGGCAGTGGTAGTATCAGGCAAGTAGAAGTGAGTGCAGACGGTGGTCGCACCTGGGCCGACGCCTTGATCGAGAGCGAACAATGGGACAAGGCCCTGACCCGATTCAGCATTCCCTGGGAATGGAATGGTGGAGAGTCAATCCTCCAGAGCCGGGCTACCGACAGTGCTGGCAATGTGCAACTTACTCGCGAAGCGGTGGTTGCAGATCGCGGCACCAATGCTTTTTATCACAATCCTGGCATTCAGAGTTGGGCAGTGAACTCGTCAGGGGAAGTAAGTAACGTTACTGTATAAGAAGATTAATAAAGTTAATAAAGAAAGAAGACGGACTAAAATTGACCCATTGCTTAACACTATATTCTTCCGTCCTTCTGCTTTACCCTTATTTAGAAAAGGAGAAAGAACATGAAGCATCTTAAATCGTTTGCGTTGATCGTCATCATGACGGTCATGGCTGCACCCGCGTCCGCGCAGTTCGACAATGTCGGCTCGATCGACTTTCCGACTTCGGTTACGGGCGAGGCCCAACAGCATTTCCTAAGAGGTGTTGCGATACTGCACAGCTTCGGTTGGGAGCAGGCACAAGAACAGTTTCAGGCGGCCCAAGAAATTGAACCCGATTTCGCTCTCGCTTATTGGGGTGAGTCACTGGCGTATAACCATCCCTTGTTTTCGGGGATGGACGCAACTGAGCCACGCAATGCGCTGCAGCGACTCGGCCCGACTCCGGAAATACGCCTCGCAAAAGCGCCAACGGATCGCGAGAAGGGTTTCCTCAATGCCGTAGAAATTCTCTGGGGCGAGGGAGAAGTGAATGACCGCAAAATTGGCTACATGGAAGCTATGGAGCTGCTCTACGAAAAATACCCGGATGATCATGAAGTTGCATCGTTTTACGCATTGTCCATGCTAAGCGCACGCGCAGCTTCCGGTGGTGACTTGGATAATCGTATGGCGATCCGTGCTGGAACAATTGCATTAGATATTTTTCATCAGAATCCGAATCATCCTGGCGCAGCTCACTACACGATCCATTCTTTTGATGATCCGATACACGCTCCCCTCGCGCTCGAAGCTGCGTATCGCTTCGCCGAGATCGCACCTGCGGTATCTCACGCTCGACACATGCCGACTCACATTTTCATTCAGCATGGCATGTGGGACCTTGTTTCGTACAACAACCAGTATGCCTATGATGCGGCCCGCGAGCTTTGGCGACCGGGGCAGAGCATGGGCGACGCGATTCATTCGCTCGACTGGGGCCAGTACGGTGACCTGCAACTAGGTGATTACGAAAAGGCCCGACTCTGGATCGAGCGGATCGAAACGATGTCTACTCAGGGCGGTTTCGCTGAAGGTGGTGCTCGAGGACAAGGCGGTGCGGCCCGTGCCATGAACACTGTTGGACTTACCCGAAACCGTTACATTGTCGATACGGAAGAGTGGCAGATTCAAGACATCACTGAAGACTCTTCAGACCACCAACTTCTCTCTACGGCACTCTCGGCTTATCACATGGAAGATCAGGCTACACTCCAGGCTGCCGAGCAGGAGCTTAAGCGCCGTGTCGACGAGGGCGAAGATGGCTATACCGCAATCATGGCGAACCAGGTCAGTGCACTGTTGCACGCAGGCATGGACCACCCCGACGTAGCGGTGCGTTTCTTTGACCAGGCCGTTGAGATCATCCAGCCGATGGCTCCACCACGTGGATCGGCTAATCCAATCAAGCCGCTTTATGAGATGTACGGCGAAGTGCTGGTGGATCTCGGACGTCACGAAGATGCGATTACTCAGTTCGAGACTTCCCTCCTCCGCATGCCGAATCGTCCACGCTCTTTGTTGGGCATGGCTCGCGCACAAGCCGCGACCGGACATACCGCTGTTGCAGCCGAGTACTATCAGATGTTGGTCGACATCTGGCGCGGTGATAACAACTTTGAAGGTGTTACTGAGGCACGCTCTTACCTGGCGGGTAATCCTGGGGGATCATAGACAAAGTCACAAGGGATGGAGGGATTTTATTTGAGCAGCTGCTTAAATATAAAACCCTCCTCCCATTCTTTATTAGTCCAAATTAATTTAATAATAGACCTGACCTCTTTTACTCTCTGTATGTAGTTTTTAGTCAGGAGTTCTGATATGCCGATTAAATCCACTCTAAGACGGTTTTCACCAGTCAAGACTGTCATCCATGCGGGAGTATTAGCGCTGCTACTTTGCGCTCCAATACCGGTATTTGCGCAGGCAATGGAAGGTGGAGAGCAACTATTCCAGACCCACTGTGCTCGTTGCCATGGCATTTTGGGTGAAGGCGGAGAAGGCCCCAGCTTAAAACGTCCTCAGCTAAACCATGCAGCTGATGACACTGCCCTGCTCACAGTCATCACTGGCGGCATTCCCGGCACCGGCATGCCTGGTTCCTGGATGTTGAGTGCAGCCGATGCACAACAATTAGTCACTTACGTGCGCGCACTTGGTGAGTTACCCGATGAACCGATGCCCGGAGACCCGGCTGCAGGAGAAATTGTTTACGACGCTGCCGGTAATTGTGCCAGCTGTCACATTTTAAATGGAATCGGAGAGGGCATCGGCCCTCAGCTGAATGGTGTAGGCGCACGTCGCAACGCCGAGTACTTACGCAGATCTGTTACCAGCCCCGAAGTGGAACAACCCAAAGTCGTAGATCGTTTTCGCGGCACGCTTAATGCATTTCTCACCGTACGCATCGTCTCCGAATATGGCAGCTATGAGGGCATGCGTGTCAACGAAGATGCCTTTACCGTACAGATGCGTGATCTTGCCGGCGACTTTTACTCTTTCGAGAAAGCTGAACTTATCAGCTATGACAAAGCCTTCGGTCATTCCTTCATGCCAGGTTATGCCTCTGTGTTATCGGAAACCCAGATCGACGATGTAGTTTCCTACCTGATGACACTGCGCGACTGATTTCAGAGATTAAAGAACTATGAAGTATTTAGAGAACGTAAGGACAAACACCGGTTTCTCAGTCTTAGCGCGATGGTGTTCTTTCTGCTTAATTGTAGGCAGTTTGCAATTCTCTCCAGCCTTGGCGGATACACCCTATGAAGACCTGCTGGCGGATGAGGAAAATGGGGCCGATTGGTTGTCTTATTCCGGTGGGTACCAGTCACACCGATTCTCACCTTTGAATCAAATCAATAGCGCCAACATTGATCAACTCAAAGTACTGTGGGCCTATCAGATGCAACCTACCAGCATCAGTGGCGCCGGACTTCAGGAAACCACGGCAGTCGTTGCCGACGAGGTCATGTATCTCACGGAATCACCAAGCAGTGTTACTGCTTTAGATGTGCGTTCTGGAAATCTCTTGTGGCATTGGTCGCCGGACTTATCCAATGAGGTCTTAAACATTGGCTTTCCCCGCATCAATCGAGGCGTTGCTGTATTAAACGACAAGGTATACGTTGCCACTCTGGATGCACGCCTGTTTGCCCTGGATGCAGGTACCGGTGCCGTACGTTGGGAGACTCAGGTCGCTGAAAATTCCCTGGGATTTTCATTAACCCTTGCACCACTGGCACTGGACGGCAAGATTATCGTAGGCGTCAGCGGCGCTGAAGCTGGGGTACGCGCCTTCGTCGATGCTTATGATGCAGAGACTGGTGAACAATTGTGGCGCACCTTTACGGTTCCCGCCCCTGGCGAACCCGGCAGCGACACCTGGCAAGGAGATGATTGGCAAACCGGCGGAGGCTCAACCTGGTTAACCGGTTCCTTCGATCCTGAACTGGATCTGCTTTATTGGACTACCGGAAATCCGGCTCCTGACTGGAACGGTGATCTGCGACCCGGTGACAATCTGTTCACCTGTTCGGTGCTGGCGCTGGATCCTGACACCGGCGAGATGCGCTGGCATTTTCAATACACTCCTCACGACACCCACGATTGGGATGCCAATCAAATTCCCGTACTGATCGACGCTGAATTCGAAGGGCAACAGCGCAAATTACTCGCTCTGGCCAATCGCAATGCCTTCTATTATTTACTGGATCGTGAGACAGGTGAGTTTCTGTTAGGCGAAGAATACTCCTATCAGACTTGGGCCGAGGGTATCGATGACAATGGCCGCCCTATTGTCATTCCAAATTCCGAACCTTCACGCGAAGGTAATCTGGTTTGGCCCAGCCTGCAGGGCGCCACTAACTGGTTCTCTCCTTCCTATAATCCGCAGACCGAACAGTTTTTCGTTGCCAATCGACGCATGGGTGCTATCTATTTCAAAGCAGATGCGGAATACCAACCAGGACAGCCCTTTCTTGGTGGTGGCGAACAGGCACTGGATGGTGACCAGGCTTCAGGCGCGGTAATCGCTTTGGATGCGATGACTAGCGAACAACAATGGGAGTTTGAATTACTCACGCCACCCTGGTCGGGAGTCATGGCGACTGCCGGTGGCCTGGTTTTCGGCTCCAGCAACGAGGGGCAGTTCTTTGCGCTGGACGCGGCCAGCGGTAATCCCGTGTGGAATTTCAATACTGGCAGTCATATTCGCACCAACCCCATGGGGTTTGCTGTGGATGGCAATCAACGGGTGGTAATTATTGGTGGGCAGACTCTGTTTGTGTTCGGTCTCGAATAGAGAGAAACATAGGAACAGAATTATTTCTTACCCAAAATATTTATTCCCCTCTATTGTCGAGCAAAGCAAGAAACAGAGAAGTCGAATGATTTTATTCAAGCAGCTAGATAAAATTCTTCTACCCCCTTTTTCAAATTTTCCTAATTGAGTAGTCTTTCTAAACCTATGTCAAAAAAACTACTCGCCAGCTCCTTAGCATTCTTTTTTACAAACGTAATCAGCGCTCAGCAATTTACTCTGTCTGAAGCGACTATTGCGGACATTCAATCGGCACTCCTTGCTAATGAGATCAGTTGCTATGATGTTGTGACAAGATACATTGCTCGTATCGAGAGCTACGATCAATCTCGCAACATCAATGCCATCACGGAAATAAATCCCAACGCTTTACAAGTCGCTACCGAAATTGATCAAGCCTTAGCACGTGATGAATCACTGCCTGAATTATTTTGTGCACCGCTTTTAATCAAAGACAATTTTGATACCTACGACATGGTAACTACAGGTGGTTCCATCGCCCTCAAGGACAGCATGCCACCGGATGATGCATTTATGGTTCGCAAACTGCGAGAAGCTGGCGCCATTGTCTTAGCAAAAACTAACATGGCGGAGTGGGCATTCAGCCCCAGTCAATCGGTATCTTCTTCTTATGGCCGCACCGCAAACGCCTACGACACTAATTATGTTCCCGCAGGTTCTTCTGGAGGCACGGCATCCGGAGTGGCTGCAAGTTTTGGAGTCGCGGGCATGGGTAGCGATACAGGAAATTCTATTCGCGGACCATCTTCTCATCTGGCCTTGTTTGGCATTCGTTCCACTATTGGTTTAACGAGTCGTGATGGTGTAATTCCTCTGTCTTTCGATCGAGACATTGCCGGACCAATGGCAAGAACGGTAGAAGATGGGGTGCGCCTCTTTAATGTCATTGCCGGCCATGATCCTGCTGATGCGCTCTCTGTACCCAATATGCGAGAGAATGATTATTTGCAGTTCTTAAATAGTGACGGCATCGATGGCAAACGACTCGGTGTATTCCGTTCACTTATCGATCATGAATACGCCGATCCCGAAATCAAAACAATATTCTTTGCTGCAGTAGCAGATCTGCAAGCTGCAGGTGCAACTATTGTTGATCCTTTTGCTATCGAAGAGTTCGAATCTCTGAGTGATGCCATCGGTGGTTGTCCTCGTTTTCGGTATGATATGTGGAACTATCTACAGACTCTGGACAATCCACCTTTTCTCGACGTAAACGAATTGTTGGCAGCGGGCGACTATGCAGCACAATCAGAAGCTTCATTTAACTATTTTTCTCAAGGGCCACTAGAAACACCCCCGGACGAATGGGAAGAACCCTGTGCAACCTGGCCCAACCATTCTGAGCGGAATCAATTGCTAAGCAATACCATTGAGGCGATGGATTCTGCCAACGTCGATGCCATTTTGTTTCCAACCTGGTCCAATCCGCCTGCGCACATAGATCGAGGCAGAGAAGAATACAACGGCGATAACAATCAATTATTGGTACCCGATGCAGGCCTGCCAGCAGTTACCGTGCCGATGGGATTTCTGGAAATCGGTTTACCGGTAGGCTTACAAATCGTAGGGCGCCCTTTCACAGAAGGTCTGCTTATCGAAATTGCTTTCGGCTATGAGCAGCGAACGCAACACCGAAAACCACCACAGGGTTTTGATTAGACAATAAAAGAATCAGAGCAAAATACAGTCTTGTTTTGAGGAGTAGTGGAAAAATCCATGACGGTTTTTCCACATCTCATCACGATTGACGCTATATCATTGCTCTCGCATTCCATAACCTCGATTCACATCGCTGTATCGATAGCCAGTGGGCTTGCATTTGCTGGCCACTATCCGAGGTTAAGTAATCGGTAGTTAACGAGCCATAGTCAGTGATGCTGTCGTATACACCATAGAACGACACGTCGAATCCCAAGGCTGCATGGAACGGCGTGAACATATAGGCGATGAATCTGTCAGACTGAGGCAGCCCATCCAGTACACGTGACCAAGCGATCAACGCTTCCTCGACATCAGCAAATCCCTTCCCAGGATGGAAGACACAACGAAAAGACTCGACCACGACTGGTGGAGTTACATTGAAGTTAGCTCCCGTATATATCTGCCTGCGAAAATTTTGATTGTGCTGGCAATCGACGATGGATTCCCACATGCCATCAACGACAGAACCGATACCCGATGAATCATAGGCTTCACTGAACCTGGCAGATACATTCAGGTTCGCTTGATACTCGAACCAAACGAAATCCACTTCCGCTCCAGCAAACCTTGGTGTCCACATGAATGCCTGTAGTGATTCCCCGGCCGAACCGAGTTCTTCCAATTGGGTCTGGTAATAGTCTCGCCAGCCCTCCAGGTCTTGCATGTCTTTACCTGGCAAGAAACTACAACCCCAAATGTCTGCAACCGTTTCGGTTTCCGCTGCGGTTAAGGAAGGGCTTATTCCAAGAGAACAAACTACAATTATCAATATACTCGCTATCAACTTTCGCATAGACCATCTCCTATTCTTTTTGGTGAATGACACAGGGATAGCCTAGCTAAAGCTACAGCCATTGAAAATGTGTTGCCTAACTCATGTAAATTTCTACAGTAAAAATAAGCCTGTGCCGATTTAAGAACAGGAATCAGAGTAATAGTGATGCAACAGATTTGCCTGGAATGTGGAATGAGCATTAGCGGGACTATGCGTAATTGTCCAAAATGTGACAATGCGCTAAATCTTCAGCACGATGGCTCGACAATCACCGTTGACATCGCACACCATGGTGAGCGTGTTAGCGAGGCGCTACGGAAGATGCAAAGTGAGATTGATTTGGCCCGCAAAGGCGTGGTCATGAGTATTCGTCTTGTTGTTGGCTCGGGGCTAATTCGTGACGAAGTATTGTTGGCACTGCGCGATCTGCAATTTCGTGGTGAAGTTAAAGATTTTGACACCGAATCCTCTAACAGAGGTTCGGTGCTAGTAAGACTTAAGTAACAGGAATCGAATTCATGAAAATATTATCGTTTGGAATGATCATCTCGCTTTTAACTCCGTTAACTGCCTGCGGATCCGACAGTGAAGAAACGAATGTAAGTCAAGAGCCTGCTCAATCGGGCCAGGGAATATTAACTAACTCGCAGCAACAAGCTCTAGACAGTGCTAGAACTGTTGAACAAACCTTGTTGGACGCAGCTGAACAAAGAGAGAGGGAGCTTGAGGAAAGATTACGATCGCAGTGAAACAAAAAGTCGGAAGAGTTTGGTTTTGGTGTAGTTGTTGCCAAATCAAAGTATTCTGACCCCTTCGGTCCCGCCACCACCTCATAACTGTTGAGCCTCAAACCTCAACCTTTGACATAAATCAATTTCGTTCTAATTAAGTACTCAATACGGTCCAAGTGCGACACCGTGTCACATGTGTCCCATGCATTGCAATCGTACTATGTGTTCATTGCTATACACACATGAGGCGAACGATGTACAAATTTGCGATGGTAATTTTTCTCTTCCTTACAACATTGAGCAGTGCAACCAACGCTCAGGAGAGAGTGGAAGAAATTGTTGTTATCGGCGTGCGCGATACACATACAGTAATCACCGACGATACTCTGGTTGCACCGGCAGACACGGCACAACTATTACGCAAGATGCCAGGTGCGAATATCAACAAAAACGGTGAGTTAACTGGTATCGCCCAGTATCGTGGCATGTACGGCGATCGAATTCGAGTATCTGTAAACGGTGCAAAAATCAGTGGTGCCGGACCTAACGCGATGGATGCGCCATTGCACTACGCGCCAGTGGCAATTCTAGAATCGTTGACGATCAACAGAGGTATAGCCTCGGTTAGTTCTGGCCAGGAAACTATTGGCGGCTTCGTGGAGGCGCAAACTTACACTGGAGATTATGGGTCCTCAGGGGATTTTGGTTTTACTGGCCGTACCTATTTTGGCACCCAGTCGATAAACTCCGGTTCTGTAGCTAGTGGCTTCTTCTCACTATCTAATCGCAATCATATCCTGCGCTCGTTTGTCATGCAGGAACAAGCCGACGATCTTGAATTCCCCGGCGGCGAAATCTTGCCCTCTGAGTACGATCGTGAAAGAGTCGACCTGGGTTACAGCTTTCGGAGTGGCGGTCACGAATTCAGTTTGGATTTCGCCAGAAACAACACTAAAGACGCAGGCACTGCAGCACTGCCAATGGACATTCTGTCCATCGACAGCGATTTGTTTCGATCGCGCTACACATGGCAAGGCAATGACCGTAATTTTACCGCTGAATTCTTTGTGAGTGACAATGAACACTGGATGACTAATTACCATCTTCGACGCCCACCGCAAGACAATATGATGACAGCTGGCGCTATGCGTTATCGTCGTAATTGGGCAGTCAGCGAGAACTATGGATTTGCCTTAAAGATGGAACAGTTCGATTCAATGGGAAGTTGGTTGTATGGAATTGATCAACATATGTCTACACACCGATCAACCATAACTAATCCAAATGCGGCACCGTTCTACATAAGCAACTTCAACGATACCGAGCGTGAGATCATAGGAGCGTTCATTGAGAGAAGTACTTCACTCGGCGAGCATATTGGACTGGATGCGGGTGTCAGAGTGAATCGTGTGACTATGGATTCCGAGCCTGTTTCAGCCAACCTGAATCCAATGAACATGATGATGGGTATGCCGCTTATGATGAACAACATGGCCGGGATGCTGTCGAGCAGATTCAATGCCTCAGACCTAAGTCAAACCGACAATAACTTCGATTGGTTTGCTCGCTTTAGTTTTCATACTGACAGTGGCACGACCTGGTATGCAGGCGCTGCGCGTAAAACACGCTCTCCTTCCTATCAGGAAAGATATTTATGGATCCCGCTGGAAGCGACTGGGGGATTAGCCGATGGCAATACCTATGTGGGCGATCCTGAGCTGAATCCCGAAGTCGCCCATGAAATAGAACTCGGTTTTGACATGGATGTCGGGAACCTGAGTTTCTATCCAAGAATTTTCTACAAAGAAGTCGACGACTTTATTCAAGGCACTCCGGCGACGGATATGCTGGTCAGGAACTTCTCACAGATGATGGCTAGCATGGGCATGGGCCGAGCTGGTCCATTGATGTTCGATAACGTAGATGCAAATTTTTACGGTTTCGATATGGAGTCGCATTATCAGCTTAGCTCAAACTTGAATCTGCGTGCCGTTGCCAGTATCGTGCGGGGCGAACGTGATGATATCAACGATGATCTCTACCGTATCGCACCAGACAATATTGTTGTAGCTGTGGACTATCGAGATTCGAATTGGATGGCTTCTCTCGAAGCGGTCAGCTATGCCGATCAGGATCGAGTATCTTCAACTAATCTGGAATTGGACACAGACGGCTATACCATCTTCAACTTAAACGGAAGAGTCAATGTCTCGACTGACCTGGAGGTTAGCCTGGGCGTGGAAAATCTTTTTGACAAAGAATACGAAGATCATCTGGCGGCATACAATCGAGCATTCAATCCTGACATCGCCATGCGCGACCGGATGCCAGGCCTGGGAAGAAATGTCTACGCTCGGCTAATGTGGAATTTTTAAAAACCAAAATAGTTGGATTCGCAATAAGAGGAACTCAATAATCCGGAATAAAACTGCTGCCAATAGTATTGTAAGTCATAGAAAGCGCAACAACTGCTGCGAGTACATACAGTAACTTCGGCAACCAGAACATAAGTTGGTCGATGTACAAATCGAGATTGTGTTGCGCTAGTGTTGACTGGTGTTTCAGACTTTCACCGATTTTTCCGGCGGCTTCGGCTGCTGTTAACACGCTGGCTATTTCCGCATTAGGAAGCAACTCGCTGTCCGCCAAGGCAACACTCAGAGGTTGGCCATTTTGTACTAGTTTGATCGCATTGGCCGTGGCTTTTCGGTAGCCAGCACCGCTTATCAATCCCTGCATCGCCTTCAGTGAATTCGCTGCATCAATTCCAGCGGCTAACTGCCAACCAAGCAGGTCGAGCCAGTGAGTAACGAAGCTCAACTGATAACCTTTTGATTTTCGCCTGCCGAATTTCCATGCCTGTTGTAACCACCACCAACTGTCTTTAAAACATAGTTTTGCGATCAATTGGATGAAGAAATAAGCGAGCAAACATTTACCCACATTAATAAAGAACACACTTCCCAGCTCGTCGCTCGATTCGGCAACCGCAAGCACCATGCCGACACTCCATCCAATGAATAGTAAAAAATAGGTAACACCTAGTTTGGATGCTAATTGTTTGCGCCGAGCCACTCGCTGCTCGCCTTCCGTGGCCAGGCGTAACAGCGCATCAGATAGCGCGCCGGCATCATCGGCGGCTGCTAAAAAGATTTGTTGTGGCGCGGTAACTAGACCAAAACGCCTGAAGCTAGCCGCCAGGCTTGAGCCTTGCTGCAGAGCTTTGAGAACCGACTTGCCCGCGGGATGTTGAATGGCACTGGATTTCTGCCACGCCTCTGCAATAGATAAGCCGGCTGAGACCAGAGTGGTTAGTTCGCGTGTCTGCTGCATAGTAAGCGGCAGGGATTTGAGAATAGGCTTCATGAGAATTTTAAAACAAAGGAGTCAGAGTGGACTTCCCCTATTCTCATACTTGCGGCAATCGATAAACGCGCATCGCTGTGTCATGGAACATTGCAGCGCGTTCGTCGGCTGAAAATCCTGTAGTCAATTTCTTGAATTGATTCCACAGTACTGTGTAGGAACACGACAATTTGTCCACAGGAAAATTACTTTCGAACATGCAGCGGTCTGGCCCAAACTGATCGATGATGTAGTTGTACCAGTCTCTGTTAGCAGCGAGTAATTCATTGGATGTTGGCGGCTTGTTCATCTCATGCCAACCATAGCCGTTAACAACCATTTGAATGCCACCAACTTTCGCTACTACGTTCGGACATTCTGCCAGTTCGGCAACTGCAGGCTTCCAGGATGTAAATACTTCATCGCGACGGCCTGCAAAAGAACCCACTCCAATCGGTCCACCGAGATGGTTGAATATAATTGTGGTGTCTGGAAATGTTTTCGCCAGATCGGTCAGGTCGGCGATGTGTGTGTGATAGAGCCAACCTTCGAATGATAGGCCATAGGTTCGCAGGTGTGCGTATCCCTTGCGGAAATCAGGATCTAGCAGTACATGTTGTGGCGCATCCGCCGGCTGGTTTGGTCGCACTGTGCGGTCTGCCCACGCAGCTCGATGGCGTATCCCCCGAAAGCGTTGTGGACTTGCCGCAATCTGCGCTTCGAGTACTGGTACGACACGGTCTCCGAGACGAAGATCTGCCGAACCAACAATGCCAGTAGCCACCCGCATGTCACCATAGCCACCGCTGGCGCTTTTTGCGGCAACACCTTGCACAAATTCAGTCTCGCCAACAACCTTCAATTCTTCCGGACCATCCGCCCGATACATAGAGGTACATTCAACAAAGACTGTCTGACGGACATTATGATCAGCAGTGTCTTCGAGCAAATCTTCAAGCATGTAGCGATTATTGGGTCGATCCCACAAATGATGATGAGGATCGATGATCGGGAGGTCAGGCTCAAGCGCAGCTTCGGAGGTCAACGCAAGCCAGTCTGACATGACTTGGGCATTTACCGATTTCGAATTGAGCCCAGGCAGTACACCACTTAGTGTGAGCCCGCTGGCGCTGAATAATCCAGCCTGTTGAATAAAACTGCGGCGTGTAATTCTACTCATGGCATTGCTCCCCAAAGTTATTCTAGGATCAGCATAACGAATACCGGTGATCAGAGTAATACTTTTTTACTTCTATTCCTTCGAGAGAGACGAGAAAAAAGGGACAGAATAAAAATACAATGCTGCATTTTGACTCTGGCCCCTTTATTATTTCTCTGGCCCTGCTTAATAACTGGGAGAATCTTGTTTTGAGACAATTCTTACTCTCTTTTTTCTTCTTGACCGCGCTCCTGCCCGCAAGCGGCTATGGCGCGGACAATGTAGTTTTGATCACATTTGATGGATTACGCTGGCAGGAAGTGTTTGCCGGAATCGATGAGAATCTGGCCACGCACCAGGACTACTCATCACAGTCAGAACTATTAATGCAGCGCTTCTGGCGCGACAACGCCAATGATCGAGCCGAGACATTGTTGCCATTTATTCATGAAATGGTTTTCGCTCAAGGTAGCTATGCCGGAAATCGACAGGATGGTTCTTGCGCGGCGGTCAGTAATAACTGGTATTTTTCTTATCCCGGCTACTCTGAAATTCTGACCGGTGTGGTAAATCCTGCTATCGACTCGAACAGTAAAGTACCGAATACCGAAGTTACCTTTCTTGAATTACTGGAAAGCAATGCTTCGTATAGTGAGCAGACTGCTGCTTTTGCTTCCTGGGATGTGTTTCCATTCATATTTAATGTGGAAAGAAGCAATGTGCACGTCAATGCATTTTCAATTGAGGCTAATCCGTTTGATGCTCACGAAGAATTTCTAAATAAGCTGCAAAGTGAAATACCAACTCCATGGCCCGCTGTGCGCAATGATGCTTTCACTCAACAATATGCGCTGTCCTATTTGCGCCGCGAACAACCGAGAGCGATTTTCATCAGCTATGGCGAAACCGACGATTTTGCCCACGATGGCAAGTATGATGAATACATTTTCGCCGCCAACAGGACCGACGGCTTCATAGAGGAATTATGGTCAACGCTCCAATCTATCGATCAATATCGCGACAACACCGTACTTTTCATAACAGTTGATCATGGTCGCGGGGAATCGCCTCCCGATTCATGGATGCATCATTCCAGCCAGCAGGCAACCACAAGATCCAATAGCGGATTGACACAGTATGCCGACGGCATTGTCGGTTCTGAGGCGACCTGGTTCGCAGCAATGGGACCCGGTGTTGCCAGTCGCGGGCAGATACAGACTGACGCGGGCTGCATAACCTCTAATAGAATTGCGGCGACTTTGATGCAGTTTTTGGGGGAGGATTATCGAGATTACAATCCGGCTATGGGAGCGCCAATTCAAGTTCTGTTTGATTAATAAAAAGTTGGATTAATGGTGGTCTGTCCCTTATTTCCGGAAGCTACAACAAGCCCAGGTTTATCGCTTTCAGCACCGCCTGCGTGCGATCCCGCACGCCGAGTTTTTCCAGAATAGACGACACCTGATTTTTTACCGTGCCTTCAGATTTGTGAATTGCAGTGGAGATTTCTCGATTACTGTAACCACCGGCAACGAGACGCAATACTTCCAGTTCTTTCGGTGAGAGTTCTTCGACAACTTCAGAATCATCTTCCTTGCTAGCCAGGGAAGACAATCCTTTAAGTATGCGTTCGGTGATGGCAGGCTGCACCAGTGTCTCGCCACGATGCACGCTTTCGATTGCGTTTACTAAGCTTTCCAGCGAAACATCTTTGAGTAAGTAGCCATTGGCACCGGCCTGCATGCCTTCAAGCACGAGTTGGTGATCATCGAAGGTAGTAAGAATAATAGAGGGTGTATCGATGCCCTGCTCGCGCATGGCTTTCAGTGCTTCGATTCCAGTCATCCTGGGCATGCGAATATCAGTTAACAGAACATCTGGTTGAAACTTGTTAAGACCATCAATCACTTCAGCACCGTCGATGACTTCCGCCACCACTTCGATGTTGTCGCTGAGTTCTAGTAGATTGCGCAAGCCTTCCCGAACCAGATTCTGGTCCTCGGCTAACATGACCTTTATCTTCATGCTGTTGCTGCTGTGTTGAGGGTAACGCTTAGCTGAAATCCATCTTCGTTCTGTTGCCAATCTAGAGTACCACCGCGGGCACGCACGCGTTCAAGCATGCCTTTTAGACCATTACCTGGCTCTATAGTGGAATCAGCACTGCCGTTGTCGCTTACCGATAAAGTGCAGCCTGCTTCGTTGCCACTCATAGAAATAGAACATCGATCCGCATTGCTGTGGCGCAAGACATTAGTTAATGCTTCTTGTGTGCAACGTAAGAAAGTTTCCGCGACATCTACATCCTCGATTTGTGGTGCGTCACTGAAATCCACATCGATTGCAAAATCTGGAATTCCTGCAACAAGCTTTTTCACTGAATCTTCCAAGTTGATAGCAGAGTCATCACGGAGTTCACCGACTGTGCTACGCAAATCGCTGAGTAAGAGCTTGGCCATCGCCAGGGATTGATCTACTTTTTCTTTTGGCTGACCTTCGACGCTGTGACTGGCCACTTCCAAATTCAAAATCAATGCAGTCATGTGATGACCGAGAATGTCATGCAGATCGCGGGCTATGCGCACTCGCTCACTCTGGGCAGAAGCCTGGGAGAGCAAGTCGCGGGTGGCGATGAGCTCACGATTCAGTGCAGCCATTTGCTCCCGCTGTTGCCGTTCATTAATAGCCCGCTGCACGATGGTGATTGAAAATACTTGAAGCAATCCATAGAGAAATATGCTGATAAGAATCATCAGCCAATTGGTGTATTCGAAGTAAGAAAGTTGCGCCACCAGAAACATTGCCTGGCTGGCGAGGAGCAATTGCGCTGATCGGCGTATGCCGAATAATTCGACTGCCTGAACCAGCCACACCATGGTCAGAATGATGATAAAAGAAGATGGCACCAAGAAAAGCAGCGCACTGATACATAGGGCCTCAAGCCAGAATACCAAATGTAGGGTTCTGCCTTTGCTCAACAGTATTGAATAAATCACCATTGCCAACTGCAGAGCAGCTAATACAATGACATAGACGAAAACTGGCGAATTAAATACGGTATAGGCACCCACAGCACCTACTAATGCTGTCACCATGATGCCGGAATAAGTCAGTACCGTTTCGCTAATGTTATTTGAGGTGATTTCTGTCTCTGTCATTGGTTTTCTCTAATACTCTCTATCACACAGCCTAAAATTATCACATAGTGCCCCTATCCTACCTATAGGCCAAAAGTCATAGTGCATGTCATGACTTCCGGCACTGCAACAACGGCGGCTCTCTCTCTAAACTACGCAACATATCGAAATACAAGCCTTGCCGAGGAGATACAAATGTTGTTATTTCACGAGACTGCACTCTATATACACATCGCCGTAGGAGCCTGTGCCCTTCTGCTGTTCTGGGTGCCAATATTTACCCGCAAAGGCAATTTGGATCACAAACGCTTTGGCCGTTTCTTCGCCATGGGAATGTACACGGTTTCGATTTCCGGAATCGTGATGTCCAGCCTGGACCTGATGTTTCCAGTTGCCATGCATGCCCCTGGACTTGAGTTGACTCCGGAAAGAGCGGCGGAAGTGGGTTTGCAGGTCCGAGAGTTTGGACTATTTCTTTTTTCACTCAGCATTCTGGTTCTGACCAGTACCCGCCACGGCTGGTTAGCAATTCTGCACCGAGACGATCGAACACCGCTGCGTCACCCAATACATCTGGGACTAAATGCACTACTTGTTACGGTCGGAATTGTCTTACTGATTGTCGGCATCAACACCAGCACGATTCTTTTCATGATCTTTGGCCCACTGCAAATTGTCGCCGGCCTTACTAATCTGCGTTACATCTTCCGCAATGAAATACGACCTAAGGAATGGTGGATACAACATTTAAGCGGGCTAATTGGATCAGGTATTGGTGCCTACACTGCTTTCGCCGTCTTTGGCGGGCGCACTATGTTCGAACAGATATTCGCCAGCAATTTCGAAAGCTATTCGGTTTTTCTGTGGATCACTCCGGGTATCGTCGGCACCATTGCCATCAATGTGTGGTCACGAAAGTACATCAAACAATTTGGCGGAAGCTGGATTACTAAACGGGCAGAAGTGCGAAGCGAATTGTTTCAATAAAATTGGGGATTAATGCAATAACTGCCTTAATGTATTTTCGCATTGATCCCAATTTTAGTTTTTTGAATCCATCACCAAGTTAAACGAAATTGTCACTCTAGGTGCTTCACCGTTGTAGACACTTACCTGATGATCCAGAGCACCAGGAAAAAGAACCATCATGCCGTTCTCAGGCATAACTTCATAGGCAGGCTGTTCATCATCCTTAGATTGGTAAAGCTGCAAGATGCCACCGCTCTCCACACCGCTTGAACCAACATCAACGTAATAAGCGCCCGAAAGATGTGCAGCGTGATTATGTCGATCTCCATGAAACCCTGGTTGACTCACCATCGACCACATGTGCTTCATCGAAAGATTTCCTTCAATACCAGAATTACTGATGAGTCGATTCGCTGTTTTTTCGATTGTGGCAGCTAAAGATTTAAGATCAGGATCAGATGACTTGTGCAGATCGATTTTAGACAGCCATTTGTTGTGGAAAGCTGACTGCCCATGGGACAAGTGTGAAACAGCATCGGGTTCTGTTGCTGATTTGTTCAATAGCGTGGTACGCAAGCTTAAATTCAGTGCTTCATGGTTTGAAATTTGGACAATTTTGAACAGCTTGTCTTGAGTCATGGATATCAGGAGGGCCGCAAACTAAGTCAGATAAATACTAGTCAGCTCTCTATTTCTACTTTATCGAAACCTTCAGATTCTAGCTCACCCCTGGCTATAAATCTCTTCAAGCAGATCGCGGGCCATCAGTCGTGCAGGTGTTCCATCGATCTGCGCCGTTTTTCCACCATAGCTAAGACAGGTAACAGAAATCATTCCATCTTTTACCGAATAGGAACCAACATACTTTGTACCATCTACCTCTACTGCGACTTCGAGAATCATCTGCTATTTTCCCTTCACTGCTGTTAGAGAGCTGTTTCAGGTATTAAGCAGATTATCTTCTCTATTTTAAAAAAAGTAAGGTGAAATTTTCCTACACGAAGTAAAAGGGCCCACTTTACTTATGAGCAACGCAAGAATTGTTGGAGGAACCTTGATTATTTCGGACTGATAATCATCGGTATAAATCAAATGTTTGAAGGGCGAAGCTATTGTTTCAGCAAGGGGATTAGAAAGTCTTCGGGATCAGAGAAAATTGATCTGAGGGCAAGTAACAACAATACCTATTCGAAATCAATTAACTCTGATCATTCTGCTTTTAGCTTAGGAATATCTTATTGCGCATCCCGCTTCATGGTGGTGTAGCGGACTGAAATCAGTTTTCCACCACCCCAATTTTCGGTACGGGTTTCGTAAGTATTTTCGTCGATGATCTTCATAAAGCTATGGTGCGCATGAGGATCAACATTTACATCCATGTTAGTGCCTTTGGTAAATTGAAAATCGATGGCGCCTTGCTCATCAGTATCAACGAATGTCATTGAAGGTTGATTTCCAATTGCACAGTAGTGAGTATGAATTAGCTCTTCTTTACCGTTTTGATGATACATGCTCACCATTTCTGCAGGAGTGCCTGCTGCAAAAGTTTGCATCACTGAAGAGTTACCGATGTTCTTAAATGAGACAGTGGTAGAAGATATTGCTGCGTCTTCTTTAGACTGACCTACTGGAACTACCTGGGCTTCGCCGGTCCAACTACCTTCTAGCTGCAGCATGGTTTGAAATGCTTCATCAGGAGTAAACCCGTCGCCTGCAAAAGCTGAGGAACAAAGCATCATGGCGGAGAAAGAAATTGCGGTTGTTTGTAATCGATTCATTGGGCAGGGCCTTGATTGGATATTGTGTTGCCAGCCTAGTTTGGGCTGGATTACATGTCAACCAGATATCCTATAAATTAGAGTAATTGTATTAACCAGTTAATAAGCCCAGGTTTGTAATCCTACGAATCCAAAGCTGAGCATAAATATAACAAAGACTGCCAATCCGATAGCAGTGTGCAGTGAATGATGCCACACGGCTAACCCTACCTCGCGACGATGTTCGAACTGCGAAGCAACTGCATACAACGCAAGTCCAGTTACAACAGGGAATAGCCATGACACGAACCAGAATCCAATGGTAAGCGATGAAATTTCCGCCGGTGATGCGCTGCTGATTAAGCCAATTATTAGAAAAATGAACAGAACAAAGGTAGCCGATGCAGCGGCAGGCATTGCTCGCACCCTAAGGTAAGGTGTGGTTCGTCTTAAATGTTTTGGCTTTAATTTCATAGCTAACCAAAAAATCGCAAAAAGTATTGAGCTGGCAAGCATGAGTACGGCGTACAAAATCGCAAGCAATCTGCCATAGGCTTTGATTGGCCCTATTTGCTTAAGAGTGCCTTGATTGAGTTGTAACAAACTTTCGTTATCTGGTGAGGTGACGAAGGCAAAAGTAGCGATTGGATCTTCATCTCTTCTAAATTGCTTATTACCCACCGGTATTATCTCAGTTGCGTCGCCAATCAGCGGTTTGATAATCAACTTTCCATCTTCAGCACGAATCGAGGCAAACGTTAGTCTTTGTAAGCCCGCCATGAGTTCAATTCGTGGCGAGTCCGATTCATAAAATCCTTCGAAAGCAGCTAATTCTGCAACGCTTAGCTCGACTAGTGGAGGAGGTTCCGGTGGCGTTAAGTCCCGAGTTATGAAGCTGGAAATCAACGCACTAATTTGTCGGATTGCCGGACCATTAGGCTGATTGACCGAGTAAAAATAACCGCGCTCGAACTCAGGCAGATAGGCATAACTGGAGGAGAAGCCATCTATACCGCCGTTATGTCCATGAAACAGGAAACCGTTACTTATTGAAGTGTAATTGCTTAAACCGTAACCAGTCTTTAAGCCGTCGCTTGCACCAACAGTTGTGGTAGGCGTTTCCATTCGCGTCAATGAATCTGGTTGGATCAACTGGAAGTCTTCAAGGGAACCACGCCCAATAAACATTTTTAGTAATTGAGCCATATCGGAACTTGTGGCATTCATCGCTCCAGATGGACGCACAGGGATATGAATATAAGGTGATACATCATTGTTAGGGTTATAACTGGACGCAACACCTTCGGCAAAGAAAAAAGAGGCGGTGCTCATTCCTAAAGGATCGAAGATTTCCTGCTTGGCAAAATTTTCGAAACTCATTCCAGCAACATTTTCCAGGGCCACCGCTGCGATTGCTGGACCAATGTTGGAATAGGCCATGCGTGTTCCCGGGCGCCACCGAACATTGCGTGAATTATTATTGAACTCAATGCCTTGCAAGGTTGTGACATTTGGGTCGCTGAAGGCGAAATCTCTAAAGTGAATATCATCAAATCCCGCGGTGTGTTCTAAAGTGTGAACGAGTCTGACTGGATCCGTTTCTTCCCAAGGATTCACCACGCCTGTTTCCGGAGCTAGCTCACTAATCAAATCATCGAGACTTATCTCTCCGCGCTCCACCAGCTTAAGGATAGACAGTGAAACGATGGATTTTGAGATGGAGCCAACGCGAAACAACGTCTCGGGAGTGACTGCTTGTTCGAAGTCTAAATTGGCCATGCCATGAGCGCCTTGCCAGATCAGCTCATCGCCATAGACAATTGCACCAATCATCCCAGGTGCCCCAGTTTCTTCGAGTATGGCGAGAATTCGCGCATCCAGCTCTTCAACGGTAGTAACGGAATCGGAAGGAGACGGATCTTCAGCGCCATAGAGCTGCAAACTTAGAATTAGACACAATGCGGTCAACAATTGCCTGGTAAAACTCATGTTTCAGCCCCTTTTCTCGGTGATTAAGAAGAATAACGTGAGACACAAGTGAGAAGCTACATTCGAGGCAGATGGTCAAAATAATGGGTCAGGTTAACTTGGGCGGGAGTTTGCTAGCCGAGTGATGGCTGGATTTATTCTTATCTAGTCGCTCAATTTTTTATTGGTCAAGTCAATTTAAGATCCGCCAAGATGGGCAGCCACACAAAGCCATTGGCCATCGATACGCGCATACACATCGGTGTAGCGACCGCCGTTAAAAGTTGTGCCATCTGCCATAGTGACTATCGGAATCGCATGCACTATTGCGGTGTCACCGAAAATACGAATCTCAAGTTCGCCCGCAGTTACCGTTATTGGGTCAGCTTGAGCATTGCCGAACTCGCTAATTTTTTGCAAGAATTGGGCGCGGTTTAAAATGGTTCCATCCGCTGCTGTTTCTCTGAAGTCATCGGCGAGTACGCGATTGAAAAAATCGGCTTTGCCGCTTCGATAAGAATCTAAGTAACCCTTGTTTAACTCTTCCAATTGTTGATAGTCATTCATGCTGTTCTCCTGCCCCAATATAAGTACCGACCAAAATAGCGTGACTACTGCAACTGCATTTTTTAATGAAACAATCGTTTTCATAATCGGTACTCCAGTTTGAATCAATGAGATCAGTGTATTGTTGAGAGTTTAGTCATCAGACGAATAGATGACCCAGATCTTTTCGTAACCCTCTGTAGCAAAGACGCCTGTCCATTCTTCTGGGATTGTCACTGCTTCGCCTGCTTGCACAGTCATGACACTTCCGTCGCTCGATGTCAGTGTGACGCCCCCGCTAAGGAAAAACATAAACTCATTTACTCCGTATGGTTCACTGATATCTACTCGAGTTTTTTCTGAGCGATACATGCCACTGTAGTACTTTCCATCGCTACTAACCATGGAAGTGACACTTTCAGTTTTATGACCATCAGGATGGGTGATTGCCGTCATATCGTCGCGCTGAAAGATCATCCCCGATGCATCATCTTTACTGATTTTGGCAGGTAGCACGGTTGCAGATTCCTGATCATCTGCCAGAACCGTAGAAAGGAGACCGGCACAAAGAATTACAACCATCAGCCTGAATTTTGCGTACATTGGAAGAACCTTAATTGGTAGTTGGAGATAACAGGATAATAGCAGGAATTAAACGCGGTAAAGCGATTGCAGCACCCTGTATTTTTCCTCAATCCCCCTATATTCTTCAGCATCATAGCGATTTCAAATCCCGCTACAATGCAATCTTACGGTGTTATTGATCTATGAAGTCAGTTATTCGCAAGCCTTATCTCGCAAGCTTAAGCCTGTTATTCGCAGCCTCGCTCTCTAGCCAGAGCATGGCGCAAATTGCAGAAGACGAAGCCACGGTGACTTATCCGGCCAGCTACTTTGCCGAATACGCACCGGTCAATGCCAAGGATATGCTCGATCGAATTCCAGGCGTTGGCTCAACTACAGGTGGCGGGCCCAGCAGTATCGGCGGATTTCGTGGTGGCGGTGGTGGTGGCGGCGGCCGTGGTTTTGGCAGCGGAAGCGGTTCCAGCGAAGTTCTTATCAATGGCAAGCGAACTGCTGGAAAAAATAATCAGACCAGTGGCGTGTTAAGCAGAATTACTTCCGATCAGGTGGACTATATTCAAATCATTCGCGGAACTTCAGGTGAACTGGACGTGCGTGGCAGTGGCCAGGTAATAAACGTCGTGTTGTTTGAGGAGCTTTCAAACTCCAGCCTGTCTTATCAAATTAATGCCGATCGAAGTCGGGATAGTGAGCTCTCGCCGGGTGCCAACCTGTCTTATTCGAATCAAATCGGCGGTCTCGATTTCGTACTCAGCGCGGTTGCAGAACCGAGATACAGTCACAGCGAAAGTGTAGAAGACAGTATCCTCGCTGATTTTTCACCGAATGAACGAGTGCTTGAAGACAGCATCTCCGAACAAACGAGTTACGACCTTACCGCGAATCTCGGATATGAATTTAGTGATCGCTCCAGTGCGCGCTTCAATGCACTCTGGTCGCAGAATGATGATCCAGCCGAATCCACGCGCAGCACTACGGATTTAACAGTTTCGCCCAATCTGTTTGAATTGCAACGCAACGATATTCCCGGCGAGCAAGACAATTGGGAAATCGGTGGCGACTATGAGACATTCTTGAACAATGGGGATCGCTTCAAGGTTTTATTTGTGCTGAACCAGAATAACCGTGATCGGACTAGAGAACGTTTCGATGTCTTTCCAGATGGTTCAGAAGAAAAAAATCTTTTTCTCAAAAATGGCAGTGTTACCGAGGAAGAAATAATTCGAAGTTCTTATACCCGCGATATATTCGATGGGCAGGACATTGAATTCGGTATTGAACGGGCTGTTACTACACTTGACTCCAATCTTGCTCTCGGTGTGCTGGATCCAACTGGCACAACTTCGCCAGACTTCGGAGGACTGGTTCCTGTCCCGGTAGACAACGCCAATTCCACTGTTGAAGAAGTTCGGTATGAACCTTTCGTCATCCACAACTGGATCCTTAATGATCGCATGTCACTGGAGAGCACTCTGCTGTATGAGCAATCAGAAATTACCCAATCTGGAGATGTATCCAATCAGCGTGACTTTGATTTTATAAAACCAAAGGTTGATTTTCGTTATGACCTGACGCCAAGCATTCAGCTTAGAGGCTCAATAGAAAAAGTTGTTGAACAACTTCGATTTAGTGATTTCGTTGCTGACACAGATAACAACGACGAAGATTCCAATGTCGCCGCAGGTAATTCGGAAATACGTCAGGAGTGGTACTGGAACTACAATTTCAACGCGGAGTATCGACTGCCGAACGATGCGGGTGTTATTGATGGCCAAATTTTTTACCACGATCATCGCGACAAGATAGAGCGCCTCGACGTCACCGTAACTGAAGACATGCTGCTCTCGGCTAACGGTAATATTGGTGATGGCCATATGTACGGAATTCGATTAAATGGCAGCGTTAGAATGAACATGATAAACATACCAAATTTGCTCGTGTCAGCTCGAATAACTGCGCAAGATTCAAAGATTACGGATCCCTTTACCGGTGAAGATCGCCGCATGCTCCATCATGGTCGTGGCAGTGCGAGCCTCAGTTTTCGACACGATATCCCTAGCTATAGCCTGAACTGGGGTGCGAGCGTAAGAGAAAATTTTGATGGCAATACCAAGATCTATGATATTGATGACGTCCTTGACTTATATGGCGAACCAAGTTTGTCGCTCTTTGCCGAGTGGATAAGCCCTGGCGGTACTAGCTGGCGCTGGGACGCGCGGGATGTTGGTAATCCGGAACGCTGCAGCAATAGAACCCGGTTTGTCGGTCGACTCTCGGCCGGTATTCTCGAAGAAATTGAACGGCGCTGCAGTATGCGAGGCTTAGTGATGTCCTTAAAAATTACCGGGACGTTTTAACTGTTCTGAGATTGTAATTCTAAAATCAAAATTTAAAAGTATCTTCATATTCTGATTTACTTGCCATTTTCTCTGATTGAATTTTTTTTAATAGCAAATCCGTCTAATCTTCTTCACATCGCTCACTTTCTTTTTTACAACTTCTGACTTGCAGAGCTCGCGACCTGTTCTAAACTTTAAGTTAGGAAAGAATTCCTGTGGAAATTGAGATACTTACATGCAAGAACCAGCCATACCTGAAAACGAAGAATCCAGGCTAAAAGCACTTCGCGAACTCAATGTTTTGGATACAGATTTCGAAAACCGCTTCGACCGCTTGACGCGCATGGCAGCACGGCTATTTGATGTGCCCATTGCCCTGGTGAGCCTGGTCGATTCTGACCGGCAATGGTTCAAATCCAAATTTGGTCTAGAAGCCAGAGAAACTCCGCGAGACATTTCTTTCTGCGGTCATACCATAATCGATAAAGAAGTACTTATTGTAAATAACGCCAATGAAGACGCACGTTTTGCTGACAATCCGTTAGTTACAGCAGATCCAAATATTCGTTTTTACGCCGGCTGCCCTATCCAGATGAACGCCGACAATCGAATCGGAACCTTGTGTATTATCGACAATCAACCACGGGAATTTCCTGCCGAAGATGTGCAGATTCTCAAAGACCTGGCTTACATGGTGGAACAAGAGTTAACCGCCTTAAAGATTTCCACTGAGGATGAATTAACTCAGCTTTCTAATCGTCGTGGCTTTATGATGCTGGCGCAGCACGCTTTTAAAATGAGTGTAAGACAAACTACTCCTCTCACTCTGGTATTTTTCGACTTGGATGATTTTAAATTAATCAATGATAACTTCGGACATGATCAAGGTGATCGTGCTTTGACCTTGTTCGCCGAGCAATTACAGAATCGCTTTCGAGCATCTGACATCTTTGCTCGCATTGGCGGTGATGAATTTATCGTACTGTTAAACAACACGACAGTCATTGAAGCGGAGAAAATCATTTTCGACTTTAAAATATCCCTGGACAAAGTCGTCTCTGAAATGGACATTGATTATTCGGTGAATTTTTCTAGCGGCACTATTCAATACAATGCAAAGCAGCACAACACTCTTGAAGACATGATAAAGGAAGGCGACGAATTGATGTATCAATCGAAACGCGAGAAGCACTGATTAATTTTGCTAAAGCCTTACTAATAGCAAATAGAATAGATGCTTGAGCAAACGTTGGGTCAATTGAACAAAAGTTATTCCATTCTTCTCTTTTAGTTTTCTGCTCTATGCCATTGTTGAGTTCGACCTAGTGCAGCGAAGCCGATATAACCAAGAACTTCAAGCTGGCCATTCTCGTTAAGGTACAACCTTGATTTGTAAGTCCGTCCGCTTTTAGGATCAAGAATATACCCGCCCTCCCAAACACCGTTGGATTCCTTTAACCCCCAAACGATAGTTAAACCAATGACAGGTTTGTTTTCATTTTCCCCTGAGCATTTTTCGCATTTTGGGTTGGGTTCTTCAGGATCGATCAAGTCGATTATTTTTCCCTGCACTTCATTGTCAACTTCAATAATCTCCACTAATGCTTCCACCTTGCCTGACTCGTCGTCTACAGATAACCAGCGACCAACTGGAGACTCTGCCAGCGTGAGCGAACAAATTGAGAGTAGCATCAGCAATGTGAATGAGAAGCGCATGAGTTAATTGTAGTGGAGTTTAAGGGATGGACCAGGTATTTTCGATCATCAATTTTTAAAGGAGTATGATCCCTTCTTGCTTACTTTTCTTTGATTTTCAAAAGTTAACTGAGTACATTCATAACCAGCTGGCCACAATCGTATTGGAGAACCAGGATGATAACGCGGCGTAAATTCTTGCAGGACTCGATAAGAAGTTCGATTGGATTAAGTGGGTTATTGTTACTGCCCGCAAGATTACTGGCGAGTGAAATGCCCGCTGATATTACTGAGCTTTCTGCCAGCGATCTCTCTACTGCCATTCGGCAAAAAGACATAAGCTGTGCAGAGGTAATGCGGGCCTATCTGGATCGCATCCATCGCTACAATCCTGTTTACAACGCGATCGTTAGCATGCTTGACGATGATGAATTATTGAATCAGGCAACCGTTGCCGATGACGAACTTGCCCGCGGCGAATACCGCGGCTGGATGCATGGCATGCCTCATGCGATTAAAGATGTGCGGGGCGCAGCGGGATTAACCTTCACCAGCGGCTCTCCTCTGTATGCTGATCGAATTGCCGACGTGGATCATCCTTTGGCCGCTGCCATTCGAGGGGCTGGTGCAATTTTCATCGGCAAGACCAATGTGCCCGAATTCGGGCTTGGCTCTCAATCCTATAATCCGGTTTTTGGTGCCACCGGTAGCGCCTGGAATCCGGCCTTAACATCGGGTGGCAGTAGCGGTGGTGCTGCCTCCGGCCTAGGTACGCATATGCTGCCAAGCGCCGACGGCAGTGACACCATGGGATCATTGCGCAACCCCGGTGCCTTTAATGGTGTAATCGGTTTTCGACCCAGTATTGGCGTAACTGCAGAGCAACAGCCAGGAGAACGAAGCATCTCTACCACCGGGCCAATGGGAAGAAACACTGCCGATACGATTCAACTCTTGAAAACACTTGCTGTAAAACCCGTAGCAGAAAATTATAGCCCAATGGATTTATCCGAAGTTCGCATCGGCTGGATGGGAAATCTGGATGGCTATCTCTCAATGGAGTCAGGTGTCACTGATATTTGTGAAGAAAGTCTGAACTCACTAAGTGCAGCTGCGGTAAAAGTCGATGCGGTGAAACCCCAATTCAACCTATCCGATCTGTGGTTGGCCTGGACCACAATTCGTCATTCCGGCAGGACTGGATATCATGATCTCTATAATGATCCCGAAGCCCGGGCATTATTAAAGCCTGAGTTAAAATGGGAGATCGAGCAATCCTTTATGCTTACCGATGGCGACCGCAGAGTAGCAAACCGCATTCGCAGCGATTGGTATCGAGAACTCGATCTATTGTTTGATGAATATGATTTCCTCGCCATTCCTTCCGCTCAAGTCTTTCCTTATCCGAAAGAAAATCATTGGCCGCAAGAAATAGCAGGACGCCGGATGGATACTTACCACCGGTGGATGGAGGTCGTTATTCTTGCCAGCATGGGCGGTATTCCGGTCATTAACTTACCTGTTGGCACCGATGCATTGGGTCGGCCGATGGGTATGCAGATCATGGGCAGGTTTGGTGATGACAAACGAGTATTGGAATTCGCCCTGGCTTACGAACAAGTCACAGACTATGTGCAACGTCGGCCTCAACTTGTCGACGCGAACTGATAATTAGAGAAAAGAACTATTTTTCTTATCTAGCTAATTTAGATCCTCTTATTTTAAATTCTGACGCGACTACTTTATCTATCCCTCGCTTGCGTCAAAACGCCTTTACTCACTCGGTTCACCGACCCCTAAACCTTTGATTGATATCAATTTTGATCTCTCCAGCTTGTGTTTTCATGGTACTGGTGAAAATAGGAAAAAGTAGTGATTAGGCCAATGGTGGTCTTTCAGGTGATTGCTACAGAGAGTGCACGGGGGTTAACAAACTTTGAGCCACGCAGAGGTACAACTGGACGAATCCCATCAGTTTGCTGAATCCTTGGTGATGAGAAAATCATTTTGGGTAGCCGTACGGATTTTCGGGTTTTTCTTGGCGCCTGTTCTAGCTTCTGGGATGACTCTCGGACTGTTCTATTTCATGCACACCTTAATCATAAGTGGCGAAAAATTAAATAACACGGTTTCGGTTGTCAGGATTGTCGATGCGACCATGCCAGAAGTTGAGATGGTGGTAATCGAAGAAATTGATAAACCAGAACCAATAGTCGAACTAAGCGAGAAACAACCAGAACTCGAGAACAAGAAAATCAGTCTGGATGCAGGACCTTCACTAAACATTGAACGAGCAGTGGTTGAAGTAGATACCGGATTGGAGTTATCCATCGCTACTGTTTCTTCGACTGACGGCGATTACCTACCGTTAGTTGCAATCCCGGCCGAATACCCAGTGCGTGCCCGCCAAAATGACATCGAGGGTTGGTGCATAGTGAGCTTCACGGTCGATAGCAAAGGTACGGTGGTCGAGGATACTATCGAGGTTGTAGACGCCGAGCCGCCGGATATTTTCAATCGAGCATCGGTGCGTGCCGCCGCACGCTTCCGCTTCCAACCCCGAGTTAAAGACGGAGTGGGGGTTGAAGTGCCAGGTGTGCAGTACCTGTTTCGATTTGAGTTTGAAGATTAAAGAAGACGAAAGAAAGAGTTCCCTCCGTCCTCTTTAGTGTTTCTTTTATTGTGCCGGTTTGAAGGCGAGCAATACGTTGCCTGGCACCTGGCTGAACTGACCGTAGCCAGATCCTACGAATACCATACCGGATCCGGCGGCAATAGAATGGCTGTCGATTGAACCGCCATAACCTTCAACGCCGTTGACGGTTTCGTAATCTCTCACCGTGTCGTATTCGAACAGCAATTCGCCGGAATCGGAATTGAAGACAAACAGGCGTCCGTCGAGCGCGCCGGTGATGACGGCCCCGTCAACTGACAATGGCGCAGTAGAAAATCCGTAAAGTCCCTCGCAACGTCTGAGTCTCTCGCTGCGTTCATCATTACATTTTGGCTGAACTTGGTAGAACCAACTTGGTTCGCCAGTGCCAACAAAATAGGTGTAAATGCCAGGTACGCTGTTTGCGCCCATGCCGCCGGGATCGTTAATCGTTAAAAACGCGCGCTCGGAATCTACGGCAATTCCCCAATGGTTGCCGCCTAACGCCGTGCCCTCACCTACCCGTTGGTTCATAATGAGTTGACCTGAGACTGGGTCCAACGCCCAGATGTCGCCGGATTTCTGACCGGCAATTAGTAATTCGCGATCGCCTGTGTCTACTAAAACTGCTGGACCGCCAAAATCGTAATCGACAGAGTTTGAGTCATCGAGAATGATGCAGTTTGGTCCGCCGGCGCTGCAGCCGAAATTCCACATGTCATTCGCCAGTGCCTGGAAGACCCATTTTTCTTCGCCAGTTTCTAAATCCAATGCGATGATCGCATCACTGGTATTAGTGGTTGGATGGGAAGTGTTTTCACCGGTGGTGACATAAATCTGACTTCGCTCGGCATCTATTGTTGGTGTAGTCCATATAGGTGCACCGGAAGGACCGCGCTGCTTAACTCTAGTGGCACTTTCCTGGCCGGTGTATTCAGCCGCTGGCATGGTGTGATATTCCCAGAGTTTTTCTCCGGTGCGCACATTTAACGCGGTAACCGCACCATGGTTTTCGCAGCACTCATAATTTGGATTGCCACCGGTAATCACCCCGGAACCCGATACCGGCACGATAACTCTGTCTTCATGAAAAACCGGCGTTCCGGTAAGCATGCCTTGATTGTTATCTGCCTGACCACTGGCCACCCAGATTGCCTCACCATTCTCAGCATTAATCGCATGAATCATTCCCGGCATATCGCTAAACACCAGCATGCCCTGCCCGTCGATTACACTGTAGGCCATTGAAGAGCGCAGACGAGTACCCGGTTCGTAAACCCACTTGGCACAACCGCTATTGGTATCCAGCGCAAACACTCTGCCCGAATCAGTAGCAGAATAAAAAATGGTATCGCCAATGATCACTGGCGCGGCTCGCAGACCGGAAGTTGCGGGAAAAGCGATTGCCCAGGCTAACTCCAGATTTGAAAAGTCGGCCGTGGTGAGTCCTGCTTGTGCGGCATCGAGGTGACGCGGATTATTACCATCGGAATCGGTGTAGGTGAACGAAACAGTCTGACTCAGGTCTACCGACCTGTTATCTGCCGCGCACATGGACGCTGTGATCCATTCTTCTATCTCGTCGCCAGCGGATTGTTGCTGAGCCGAGACTGGCGAAACAGTTGCCAGACTTACGCTTAGCAGTGAGGCCAAGCATAGATAAGATTTAAAATTTGACTGAAGACGAGAGTAATACAACATAAAAAGTCCTGTTCGCTGAAAATTGGATCGAGGTGCCGATTCATCTGTTAATCGAAACCCGCGATAAAATACAAGAATTGGCGCTTGCAATACAGCTTAAAGCGGCGACCCGCCACTTTTTTAAAGATTAAATCGTTGTTGCCTGGCCCTTTATAGCCCGATTCAACTTAGCGTTGCCTGGTTTCCCACTCTTCAGGAAGCCTGATTGGCACATCTGCAGCTGGAAGCGGCACATTTCCCAGCAAAGAATCCGCCATTTTTTCTGCCACCATGATGACCGGTGCATTGATATTGCCATTGGGCAAACTCGGAAAAACTGATGCATCAATCACTCGCAAGTTTTGCAGGCCATGGACACGACAGTCCGCATCGACAACGGCGAGAGGATCATCTGCTCTTCCCATCTTGCAAGTACCAGCAGGATGATAGGCACTCTCAACATTCTGTTTGACCCAGGCATCTATTTCAGCATCGCTTTGCACTGCAAGACCGGGTTGCAGCTCTTCACCTCGATAATTATCCATGGTTGCTTGTGCCATGATTTCCCGCGTCAGGCGAACGCATTGTCGCCAGGCCTCAATGTCATCTTCATGTTGATAGTAGTTGAACAAGATACTCGGTGCTGCGCTCGCCTCCGCATTGTTAATGCGTACGCATCCACGACTCTTTGGTTTATTCGGACCAACGTGCACTTGAAATCCATGCCCGGGAGTGGATGGCGTACCGTCGTAACGCATCGCCGCCGGCAAGAAGTGATACTGTATGTCAGGAGCTTTTAAACCTGGCCTGGAACGAATAAAGGCACAGGATTCGAAATGATTGGTAGCGCTGAGGCCATTCTTAAATAAAATCCACCTGGCACCTATTAATGCCTTACTGAATAAGCCCAGTTTATTATTTAAACTAACTGGTTGTTTACAATGAAATTGAAAATAGACTTCCAGGTGATCCTGCAAATTTTCACCCACACCGGGAAGTATATGTATTGGTTTCACACCAGCTGTATTCAGACACACTTCACTACCGACACCGGACCGTTGTAGAAGCGTTGGCGAAGCAATTGAACCTGCAGTAAGAATCGCTTCCTGGCGCGTGCGCAGAGTTGAAATATTGCCAGCAATTTCAAGTTTTATACCTAATGCACGGCCTTGTTCAATTTCCACTTGGTGGACAAGTGCATTGGTGACTAGCTTAAGATTTTTCCGGTGGAGTACTGGCTGCAGATAAGCTCGGGAAGTGGATTCTCTCACGCCGTTGCGCACCGTCATGTGCATTGGCCCGAATCCTTCCTGGCATTCAGCGTTGTAATCATTGGTCTCCGGGTATCCGGCCTCGGCACCCGCATCGATGAAGGCGCGGTACAGAGGATTAAGACGCATTTCGTTACCGGCACCTACTCCCAGCGGGCCTTCGCCTCCGCGATAGGAATCAGCTCCTCCGATCCAGGATTCGGCACGCTTGAAGTAAGGCAGACAATCTCGATAACCCCAGCCTTCAGCGCCTGCCGCCTCCCATTCCTCGAAGTCATGGGCATTACCGCGCACATACACCATACCGTTTATGGATGAAGTGCCACCGAGCCCTTTACCCCGAGGGCAGGAGATGCGTCTGCCATCCAAACCAGGCTCTGGTTCAGAATGATAGCCCCAGTTAAAACGATCCATCGCCATTGGATAAGACAAGGCTGTGGGCATTTGCACGAGGATGTGTTTGTCACTACCCCCGGCTTCGACCAGCAATACACGATTCTCAGGATTAACCGAAAGTCTATTGGCTAATACGCAGCCGGCTGAACCAGCCCCCACAATAATGAAATCAAATTCGTCCATTAATTTACAATCTTCCTAAGCACTACTCGGTTCTGCTAATCTTTGTCTGCGCACAATTATCAATACTGCAATGGCAGCATAGAGACAGATAACAACCAGTCCGATCCATTCAATCTGTAAGGGTGTAAATTGGTAAAAAAGTATCAGGCTGTATAGCAGTAACCAATGCATGGCGATGTACTTCAGCCGGCCGAAGCGATCGACTGTTAGATTCAGGTTTACGGTGTATAACCTGGTCAGTGAATCCAATGAGTTAACAACAAATATAATACCTACTAACACCATGAAACCATTCATTAGCCCTGTTATGTCTCGACCCTGTTCATAGACACCGAATAAAACAGAAAACCATAGAGCGATTGGAATTGATGGAATAACTAGTAACGCTAATAACAACTGCCAGGTTTGTAATCCACCGACGAAGCGTGAAACGAATTGTCCGATCATTATGCTCCAGGCAAACCACCAGAACAGATAAAACGCATGGTAGTCAGAGAATGGCAAAATAAAGCGATGCAGGTTGCCAAAATATCCCCCGAGTTGCAGTAGGTTGGTAGCAAGCCCGCTAATACCTAATCCACCAAACACCCACATCACCAGAATCAGTGAAAAGAACAGCCAGGTTGAAGACAGGCTGAGTATTTTGACATAGCGAATATCAGTGCTGGAAAACACGGCTCCCAGTAACACGAGTGCCACTAGCCCAAACTGAACGAAGGTTGTGATGTTTTCAAAGTAGTCAGGCAAGTAAGTTAAAAACAAATAACCGGTAAACGCGCAAGTCGTTATCACGATGACGTTGTTAACAAGTTTTACCCAGGGAATTTCAAATATTTTCAGCCGCGGCTCGATAACACAAAAATAAAACGTAGTAAAAAAGTAAAAAATCCAGATAAAAAATCCCCAGAAACCAAACTCAATCGCCAAAGGATTGGTAAAGCCATAGGCCTCTTCCGCCTCATAAACCGGAATTTCAGTCAGCGGGAACATGATTAATCCAACATCCAGACCCGAAGTGAATAAGATAGCGAAGAAGGCGAAAAAACGAGTCGGCATCTGACCGGTAAGAATCAGTTTTCCCCAGCGGCAGACTAATGCCAGGGATGTGATTAAAACTGCAATTACTGCAACAGAGAGAACGGCTTGCATTACTGACTATGGCCGGGAAGATGAAAATTGGTGCGCATTGTTATCAAGTCTAACAGCTCACCTGGGAATCCTGTTAAACTTTCCGAATATCCTTCTAAGTCTGCTGTCATTGCATGGGCGAGCGCCAGAACTTTACTCAACTATTTTCAAGTCTTCGATGCCTTCAATATTTGGGCAGCCTGCTTGTCGCATTGTTCATTGTCACCTGCTCGGCTCCGGAGGAATTATCACCGGCAAGCCCAAAGGCGATCTTCATCATTGTCGATGGTATTCCTGCCGACGTTCTTGAAGCAACTTACACTCCAGCTATCGATGAAATCACTGAGGCGGGAGCTTATACTCAAGCTTATGTTGGCGGAGAGGCTAACGGGCCAAGCCAAAGCCCTACTGTCTCGGCAGTAGGTTATAACTCATTACTCACTGGTACCTGGGCAAACAAGCACAACGTGTATGACAACCGAATCGAAAATCCTAACTATCAATATTGGGATATATTTCGAATCGCAAAGGCCCATGATTCTGCATTGCAGACCGCATTGTTTTCTACCTGGCTGGATAATCGAACTCGTTTACTCGGTGACGGATTAACTGAAGCCGGAGGAAGCAAACTCGACTACTACTTCGATGGTTTCGAGCAAGATCTGCAACGCTTCCCCCACGATGATGCGAGTGACTATATAAAAGACATTGATGATCTGGTCAGCGATGAAGCCGCTCGGTTTGTGCAAGATCAAGGACCAGATCTTTCCTGGGTATACCTGCAATACACCGATGATATTGGACACCGCTTTGGCGACAGCGCGGAATTGGAAGAAGCCGTTACGCTAATGGATAGCAACGTCGGCAAAATATGGGACGCAATAAAGAGCAGACTGCAAACAGAAAACGAAGACTGGTTTATTGTAGTGACCACCGATCATGGTCGCGATTTAGAAACTGGTAAAAGCCATGGCGGCCAGAGTGAACGGGAGCGTTTAATATGGATTGCCACCAATAACCAGAATCTGAACGAGCATTTTTTCAACTATCCAGCGATTGTGGATATTCTGCCCTCAATAGCGACCCATCTTAAATTGACTATCCCGCAGGAAATTAGTGCAGAGCTTGATGGACAGACTTTTATCCATTAAATGAAACCAGACTAAAACATAGTAGTTCGTTTTTACACTACCGAATCTTCAATTCTGGCGATAAGTAATATTGCCACCCACAATAGTCATTACGTTTTCACTGGTCAGAATTTCACTCTCTGGAATCGTCATCAAGTCACGATTAAAAACAGTGAAGTCGGCATACTTACCAACTTCAACCGAGCCTCTAAGTTCTTCTTGAAACGCACCATGAGCAGGCCAGATCGTTAACATCTTAAGTGCAGTATCTCGAGAGACCGCAAGTTCGGGATGCCAACCCGGACCCGAAGTTCCATCCAGTCTTTTTCTAGCGACGGCAGCATAAAACTCAATGCGTGGATCGCCAGCTTCTACCGGTGCATCGGAACCTGCCAGAATCATTAATCCACGATCTACCAGCTGCTGCCAGGGATAGGCATAACTCAGGCGATCAGGACCGAGCCGATCCGGGGCAAAATTGAGGTCACCGATTCCGTGGCTAGGCTGCATAGAAGGAATAACTCCAAGTTCAACGAAGCGTTGTTGATCGCGAGGCGGAATGATCTGCGCGTGCTCCATGCGCCAGCGTAAGTCGGTGCGCGCCCATTCACTGCGCGGCACTTCATTGTAGGCTTCTTCGTACCAATCCAATAAAGAACGCACCGCACGATCACCGATGACATGAGTTTCGATCTGCACTCCCTGCCGCAATGCAGCATAGAGGATGGGCATTAACTCTTCTTTAGTAGTGCGATTCATAAAACCGTTATGATCCGCATCGGAATAATTTTCTAACAGAGCCGCGCCGCGAGAGCCGAGCGTGCCATCAATAAATACTTTAATACCGCGCACATCGAACATATTGTCACTAGTGGTTTCTCGACTTCGTTGCAACATAGTGGACGCTTCTTGCACGGGTATGGCCGCATAAACCCGATGCGCCATATCTCCTTCTGCATGAATCTCTTTTATAAGATCGACAAGACGGTAAGACATTCCTGCGTCCTGTGTCTGGGTCCAACCAAGGGCTGCATTTTCTTGTAGCCCTCGCAATAAATTGTCTTTTAAGTAGGCATCGGTTTCCGCTGGAATCAAATCACGAAAAACATTCATGGCATTGGCCAACACATAGCCATTAGGCGTGCCATCTAAATCCCGTTCGAAGCGACCACCTTCAGGATCGGGAGTGTCTCTAGTTATACCTGCCAGTTCTAGCGCTCTGGAATTAACCAGTGCAGACACACCATCGGCACGTGGCATGAACAGAGGTTTATTTTGAGTAAAAGCATCGACATCGTATTTGTTCAGAAAGCGGCGCTCATCAGTCCATTCTCTTTCTATCCAGCCCCGGCCCTGCACCCAATTGCCAGCCGGAATATCCGATGCCCATTCTTCAATGGCGGCGACAGTGTCTGCTAGCGTAGGAATACCAAACAGACTCAGCGTTTTAGTGCGCCGCCCAACTCCTTCCAGGTGTTGGTGGCTGTCAGTAAATCCGGCAAACACGGTATTTCCCGACATGTCTATTACTTCCGCTTGTCCACACATATACCGCCCGACCGCGTCGTTATTTCCCACGAACACGATTCTTTCACCCAGCACTGCCACGGCTTCAGCCGTCCATTGATTGTCGTTGGCGGTGTAGATGCGCGTGTTATGCAGCACCAGATCCGCTGCCTGGCAGTCGGCGGTTTGGGCACTTTGACCGAAAGCGCAATTTGAGCTAATTACAATGAGCACGCCGAACAGCGTTCTAAATGGATGATTGATCACGAGCAATCCTGCGGACAATTGGAAAGAGCAAGATAATAAAGGGGTCAGAGTAAAAATACAGTACTTTCTAATTTCTGATTGCGGAAAATCAAGACATAATAATCGACGGATGCGAATACATGATCGTTACTGATCTAACAAAAGCTACGGACAGATTTAATTTTTCCAGATAGAATAATTTTATTCCTATTCAGGAGAATCCCATGTCAAAAAAAGAAAAACGAACCGTTCCCGTCGAAGCAGTTGAAATCTACAACCAATACATTCACGGCGAAATTTCTCGTCGTAAATTTCTAAGCGGCGTAAAGAAATTTGCCGTTGCCGGCCTCAGTGCCACTGCCATTGTTGAAGCCCTGATGCCAAATTACGCACTGGGTCAACAAATAAGGCGCGATGATGAACGCATTACTGCCAGCTACGAAACCATTCCGTCTCCGGATGGGCATGGTTATGTGAGTGGTTACCTGGTACGCCCTTTCAGTGCTGACAGCCGCAGCGAAACTTCGGCGCAGTTGCCGGGCGTAGTCGTCGTGCACGAGAATCGGGGATTGAATCCTCACACCGAAGATGTCGCGCGCCGCTTTGCACTGGCCAATTTCATGGCCTTTGCTCCAGACGTCCTAACACCAGTGGGTGGTTACCCTGGCGACGATTATCAAGGCGGGCAATTATTTCGGGAGCTCGATCCGGAAAGACGCTTCGAAGACATTGTTGCCAGTGCCTTGTGGTTAAAGAACCGTTCCGATTGCACAGGCAGAATTGGTATTACAGGTTTCTGTTACGGTGGCAGCATCTCCAATCGCATGGCAGTACGTTTAGGTGACGATCTTGCTGCGGCAGTACCTTTTTATGGTGGCGGTGCTCCGGCGGCTGATGTTCCCAACATTCGCGCCGCAGTAATGGTGCAACACGGTGAACTGGATACGCGCCTGGTAGAGGCCTGGCCTGAATATGAAGCTGCACTGCGTGCCAATAATGTCACCTACGAAGGTCACATCTATCCCGGCTCCTTGCATGGCTTTTTCAACGATGCCACGCCGGAACGATACAACGAAGCGGCTGCGACGGAAGCCTGGACTAGAACTATCGATTGGTTTAATCGCTATGTAAGAGCTTAAAGGGATCAGTCTTTAAACTTGCCAGTTGCATCTAAGCACTTTAGCGCCTTCTATTGCTCTGTGTGGTTGCGGCGGATTGCCAGGGGCGTGATAATTGCACGTAGTAGTTGCAGCAGAAACAATCATTTAGTGCTTTATAGAATTAATACTTAAGACTCAACTTTCTCATGTTTACTCGACCATATACTAAAGTCGTCCGCAGCAAACAGTGGCTAGCTGGTTTTCTGTTTCTTGTTTTTTTCATTTCTTTTGGAACGAGTTCGCAACCTGGAGTACAGGAATCCACTTCCGATACTATTTCGGACGAAAATCTGCATGGCCTGATGGTAGAACGCCTCAATGAGTTGCAGCAAAGCATCGAGCAACTTGTCTATCAACAGAATCGAACTCAATCGCAAATTGATCAAACAAGACGCACAAGCGCAGCTGAAATTGCCACAACTGCTTTGGAGCTCCGTGACTCTGTGCAGGAGCTAGAGATGATTGAACCGAGTCTAAGCCTGTCTCCCAGCAATCGAACTGTTTTTCTTGCTCTAATACAAAGATTGCGCGATGACAGTCAATCCCTGGCGGATCTCGCGATGGGAACACAGATAGGAAATCTCGATGAAGCAGTCTTGCGACTACAAGAGAATTGCGAAACCTGCCACGCCCTTTATCGTGATTAAGGGCTTTGGCATTCGAAATTAAGCGCTTAGAGTAAAAAACACAATTCTGGATCTAGGCCTGTCTCCCAATCTATTCATTCCTCGCAATCACAACTAGACAACGCTTCGCCGTAGAGATACTTTTTGTTCTTCCTCTATTGAGTGGGAGACTTGAGATGAAGCGTGCACTGAAAGTTGGCTCAATGATTGTCGCGGGCCTTTTGCTCGTTTCGCTGGTGACACTTCGCGTAACCGGTCTGGAACCGCGATACATCGATCCTAGAACCCCAGCATTTGCTGAGAACAATCGCACTGCCGGGCCGGGATTCTGGCTTACTGGCGAGGTCGTGGAAGAAGCTGTGACGAATTGGGACTTTATCAATGAAGTTAACGATCCAGTGCGCGGCAATTCGATTATGCTCGAGACTCGCACCTGGTATGGCATCCCCCACTCAGTCACCGTCAACGCCAGGCCTCGCGGCGTTGATCTATATCTTAGTGGAAGCGCCCAAGGCGACAGATTAGATGAAGGATTTCCAAACAATAAAGCCTGGTGGGCCAACATCGAACGAGATCCCCGCGTACGCATAAAGATAGGTGACAAGATCTACGAGGCAACGGCGACCCTGGTTCAGGATCAAGACGAAGCTGCCCAGTTACTAGGCGGCAATCCAATCACAACTCGAGTCGATGAGAATGGCAATGAGCAGGTTGTGGGTGTCAGATACTATTGGCGAGTTTTCCAACGGAATATTCCCACTTATGGAGCCGGCGCTATCTAAGCAGGAAATTGCACCTATCTGAATCTGGTAAATTTGGCTAAATTGCGGTGAATGCAACAGCATTCGCGCAATTTCAAGATACTAAGCGATTGTTTTAGCTAGTTTTTATCGTTGGACCGATTATTGCATTACCATACTAGATCAACTAGATCGTAACTAAATCGAGGATAGTCCTATGGGTACACTTTGGGGATTTCTAGCGGTAGCCGTGCCATTTATCATGAGTATGATAATAACGGCGATTTTTACCGAACACAGAAAGAGCATGAAGATGCTGGAGATAGAAAATCAGAAAGTTCAACAAACCAATGTGCAGAATGAAGTTAGTGACGCGGTTAAAAGGGAAATCGGAGAAATTCTAAAGCGAATTGAAACTTTAGAAGCAATCGTTACTGATCGCAAATACCAGCTGGATGAAAAAATTACCCGGTTAAAATAAGGTAATAAAATTACGGGGTCAGATTAAAAATACAAACTGTACTTCTAATCTGACCTCTTAATTTTTCTATACTCCTTTAATAGGCTAGTCGCGGTTACCCAGCATCTTCTGAAAATTTTCCATTAAATCTACCGGCAATGGGAACACAATGGTGGAACTCCGTTCACCAGCGATCTCAGTCAGCGTTTGCAGATAACGCAATTGCATAGATTCTGACTGGGTCGAGAGTTGAGCGGCAGCCTGGACGAGTTTTTCCGATGCTTCAAATTCGCCGGCGGCGTGAATCACCTTGGCACGACGGATACGTTCTGCTTCAGCCTGTTTAGCGATAGCCCGAATCATGCTCTCGTCCAGGTCGACGTGTTTAATCTCAACGTTGGATACCTTGATGCCCCAGTTGTCGGTCTGAGTATCCAGAATTTCCTGCACATCTGCATTAAGTCGCTCTCGCTCCGCCAGTAATTCATCCAGTTCATGCTGACCTAAAACCGAGCGCAGCGTAGTCTGCGCCAATTGCCCAGTTGCCTCCATGAAGTCTTCAACATTGATGATGGCTTTTTCCGAATCCACTACCCGAAAATAAAGCACAGCATTGACTTTTACCGATACGTTATCGCGAGTAATGAGGTCCTGCGTTGGAATATCCCACACAACAGTACGCAACCCGACCTTGACCATTTGTTGTATAACGGGCACTACAATAATGAGACCTGGCCCCTTCACTTTGTAGAAGCGACCGAGCATAAAGATTACACCGCGCTCATATTCTCGCAGTATACGAAACATACTTAAAAGAATGACGATGACAATTGTGGCGAGCACTATTGTAAAAGTTTCCATAACTTACTCCTGTTTTCTAACTTTCAGCGTAAGACCATCTATACCAGTGATCTCGACCGTATCGCCTGCTTCGATTGATTGCTCTGACTGAGCCTTCCAGTTTTCACAGAAGGCACGAATATGGCCGGGGCCTTGAAATGATTCCAGCGAAACGCCTGTTCCACCGATCATAGCTTCCATACCACTAACGACATTCTGTTGACGCGCGCGCACCAACATTCCAAGTACAAACAAAAAGATGCCTGCTGACGCGGCAGCGAAAGCGGCGATGATTGAAATTGAGATGCGGTAGGCTTCTAACTCCGTATCCATGAGAATTACCGATCCGAGCACAAATGCGACGACACCACCGAGACCGAACACACCGAAGCTCGGCGACATGGCTTCCACAATCATAAAACCAATACCGACGAGAATAAGTCCCAGTCCAACATAATTGATAGGCAACATCTGCAAGGCATAAGCACCCAATAGCAGACAAATAACGCCGGTAACTCCAGGTAGTCCGAGGCCGGGATTATAGAATTCCAGAATCAGACCGTAGAGCCCGATCATTAACAAGATGTAAGCGACGTTTGGATCGGTAATCAGTGCCAGAAACTGATGACGCCAATCCGGTTCCACCAGCGTTACTTCTGGATCGCTGAGATTCAGCGTGAGGCGCTGACCCTCAATGTCGATTGATCGGCCATCGAGTTGTGATAGAAGTTCATCGATGTCAGTGGCAATAAGGTCGATGACATTCAATTCCAATGCTTCGGAAGCAGTCAAATTAGCCGCTTCGACAACCGTTTGCTCAGCCCAATCTTCATTACGTCCACGCAATTCAGCCAATCCTTTTATATAGGCGACCGCATCATTGATCACCTTTCGTTCCATGGCAGTGCCATCAGGTACAGCTTCTTCGCCTTCCTCGCCTGCCGGTGCGGTAGGAATTGGAAACGGGCTGGAACCACCACCGATGCTTACCGGTGTAGAAGAACCAATATTGGTCGCTGGCGCCATAGCAGCAAAGTGACTCGCATACATAATGTAGGTGCCAGCACTGGCAGCACGGGATCCGCCAGGAGCAACCCAGGTAGCAACAGGAACTGGTGAGGCTAGAATTTCCCGAATTATGTCGCGCATGGCGAGGTCCAGGCCGCCCGGCGTGTCGATACGAATGACGACCAACTCGGCATCGACGTCGCTGGCATCCTCGAGTGAGCGGATTACAAAATCTGAGCTGGCCGGACCGATGGCTCCCTTGAGCTCAACCAGCCTGACCTTGGCTCCGTAAAGATTAACTGAGATTAAGACGGCAACAATCAGCAGCAACGAACTTAATGCAGCTTTGAAATAATGATGAATCCGCCGTTTGAACTGTTGCATGGCAACCTTTGAAATCAACACTTATTAAACGATCATTCAGCAATATTGCGGTTGAGAGCTTGATGTGTATCAAAGGGGGTTGTGTATTTTGTTCGAGAATGATTTAGTCGAATCAAAGGTGAAAATGGACGATCAGAATCCCACAGCGGAAACTAGTGCGCTTCGGCATATACCCAATGGGATTACGTCGTTACGAATATTGGTAGCAGCGGTTTTTCCGTTTTCCCCAGAAGCTGCGCATCTATGGTTGGTAATAGCCGGCTTGCTCACCGAGTTTTTCGATGGATTTATCGCCCGCACTTTTAAATGGAGCAGCTACCTTGGACAGGTTCTCGATCCGGTTGCAGATAAGCTTTTCGTGTTGTCGGTCAGCCTTACCTGGGTGTGGCTGGGTAAACTAACCATCTTGCAATGGTTGTTACTGGGTGCCCGCGACTTTGGTGTACTTTTTATCTTTCTTGGATTGATTGCAACTGGGAAAATCAGGCGAGTTCAATCCGTTAAAGCGAAAATGCCCAGTAAAATTACCACGGCGCTGCAATACCTGCTGTTTCTCCTGGTGCTTACTGGTAGCTCTACCTATCTGGATACATTGGCCCTACTCACAGCCGGCATTGGTCTTGTGGCCACTGTTCAATACGGCTATTTGTTGCGGCACTCATTCAAGTGATCGAAATAGTTGATTGAAGTTAAACTTCCCCACCCTATTTAAAGGTAGGCTGCTGATAAACAGGGTTGCAATGTGTCACAGCTAAACTTCCTCTTTGGTCTGGGAATTTTCCTGTTTGGAATGTCCCAGCTCGAATACGGTATTCGCAAGTTAAGCGATGCCAGGCTGCGACATTGGTTGCGCTCTAGCACCGGATCTCGTTTCGGCAGTGTCTCGATGGGTGTCGCAACCACGGCACTTTTACAAAGCAGCTCCATGGTAAGTCTTTTGGTACTGGCATTCGCCAGCGCTGGGCTAATCCCATTTATTAACTCCATTGGAATTATCCTCGGCGCTAACCTGGGTACGACTTTTACCGGTTGGATCGTCGCAGTTTTTGGCTTCAAGTTAGATCTCGAAGCGTTGGCACTGCCAATGTTCGGACTTTCAGCATTCTCCCTCGCTATCTGTAAGCGAAACACACGGCCCCATTTCTTCTCCCTGGTAGCGCTCGGTATTGCGCTTCTGCTGTTTGGACTCGGCCTCATGAAATCCAGCATGGAAACACTACCGGAAAGTTTAGATGTTTCATTGCTACAGGGTCATCATCCAGTTGTTTATCTGTTGTTTGGCATGGTTATTACTTTTCTGGTGCAATCCAGTTCGGCGGTAATGATGATGGCATTGGCAGCGCTGAACGCAGAATTTGTTATGTTGCCAGAAGCCGTGGCGCTAGTTATTGGTGCCGATCTGGGTACAACCAGTACGACCGCGCTTGGCAGTCTTACTGGCAGCGTTATAAAGCGGCAACTGGCCTTCGCTCATTTCAGTTTCAATTTCATCGTAGATATATCGGCTTTCCTGTTTTTGTTGCCATTTCTTCCAGTATTAATGTCGCTAATGTCCCTGGAAGATCCGCTGTATTCACTGGTAGCGTTTCACAGCCTGATGAACTTGCTTGGTTTACTGGTTTTCATTCCTCTGCTGCCTCGTTTTGCGGGATGGATCGAGCAACTCTTCTCCAGGAGTCGTCTACAACCCAATAGCGTCATAGACCGAGTACCACCCGATGTCGTGGAGGCTGCACTGGTTGCCCTTCGGGATACCGTAAAACAACTTATTTTGCAGGCAGCTTCGAATAGCCTGTTCATATTCGGATTAAATCCCAGGCAACTAGAAGAAATAAATAGCCAGAGATCACTTGTGATGAGTAGTGACTTAATGCAGGATTTTAATACTGGCTACGAAGAACTGAAGAATCAGGAGAGTAGTATCCTGGCCTATTCACGCAAGATCCAGAGTCAACCCCTGAACGACATCGACGCTATTGAACTGGAACGATTGCAAACGATTGTGCGTCATATCGTATTCGCGAATAAAAATCTGAAAGATATTCAGCAGGACCTGAAGGAATTTACTTTCAGCTCTGGCAAAAGCATGCAAGAACTTTACTCTCGCCACAGCAAGTTTCAACAGGAAATGTACAACAAGATCATAGATCTCGTGCTAGGAGAGCATCAACCTGAGTACATCCTCGAAGAGCTTGTTGATATTCAAGCAAGCAACGATAAACACACGGAAGAAGTTAATAAGTTCGTAGAAAGTCATGCAGGCCACGAAGTCATCGATGGCACAGCGGTATCGATTGAATTCAATGCCAATAGAGAAATTCGTCATGCGTTAAAGACGATGATAAAGGCAATTGACATCTGGGTAAGAACCGAACGATTCGCACGCCTGGTAGAGGAGGAGCTTGAAGTCGTAACTGAAAATTAATCTAGAAGCTGGTACTAACTAGCCGGCATAGAATTGTTTAATGATGCCCCATGCCTGCTGCGGCGATTCGACGAATTGAAACAGTTCAAACTCCTCTTGATCGATAGTGCCTTCCTCTACCAATACCTCAAAATTAATAATGCGTCGCCAATACTCCTCACCAAACAGTAGCACAGGCAGAGGTTTCATTTTTCGAGTTTGGATCAGAGTCAGAGTTTCAAATAATTCATCGAGCGTTCCATAGCCCCCAGGAAACACCACCAGCGCCCTGGCCCGCAGCAGAAAATGCATTTTTCTCAAGGCAAAGTATTGAAACTGAAAACACAGCTCAGGCGTAACGTAAGCATTTGGGTATTGTTCCCGTGGCAGAATAATATTTAACCCAATACTCTTACCGCCCGCATCATGAGCACCCCGATTGGCCGCCTCCATGATGCCATTACCACTACCCGTCACAATGACAGCATTAAAGCCGTTATCGGACTGCGATTGTTCGGTAATCAGCTGCCCCAATTCCCTGGCTTGCTCGTAGTAACGACTCTTCTGTTCAATCTTTCCGGCAATCTCTGCTGCCTTTTTCAAAAGTGAATCTTCCGGATCTGCTTCTGCTGCAGCAACAGCCGCACTGAGATCGCGTTTGGCCTCAGTCGGTTCGGGAATACGGGTACTGCCGAAGACGACGACTGTCGAGTTAATACCCTGTTCCTGTTGCAGTAACTCCGGCTTTAGCAGCTCGAGCCGAAAGCGCACGGGTCTCAACTCTTCTCTCAACAAAAAGCTGCTGTCGTCATAGGCAGGAAGAAAAGATTGTGAGCGAGTCTGTTCTGTGTCGGGTAACGACCCCGGCACATCGAAGTGCTCTTCATCAAGTGTTGAAGTTTTCTGAGAAGCTTTCTCGTCTGACATGTCGAATTCCGAATCCTTAGTAAACCGTGGATTATTATTCTGCAATCTACCACAACAGTCCTACTCGAGAAGAGTGCGAAGTTCTTAATTCCGCAATGTACTGTGTTAAATCAAGGCAATCGGAAATTTTGTTGATTTAGCTAATCAAGCATTTATAGCATGGAGACGATCCTGAATATGAGGATCAGCGTTAGAACTAAGCAGCTCTAGAGCGAAGCAAGCGCGCGCATTTCACAAGTACTCGGATAAGCGGATTCAATTAGATTATCTAAGCGCTGATTAATTTCGCCAGAGTTACTGATTGGATTTTGAGTATTCCATTCGAAACCCTCATCCGTATCGACCACGTTAAGGGAGAAAAAACTGTCTTTAGGATTTGTGACTAATCCATATCGAAGATCTGCAAATTGATAAACTGTATTTCCATCTTGCTCAAATACTGTTTTGTGTAACCACCCCATTGCAAACCATTCAAATATTCTAACTTCCCTTAGATCACTCACTTCGCTGAATGATGCCTGAGGTGATTGCTCGGCCATTCCCCACTCTATAGAGCAAGGCCGCCACATGGAAATGTACCCAACCCAATCTACCGTGGGAGTGCGCGCAACGACTCTACGGTAGTGAACTTGAAGAAAAGTAGGAAATGATTCTACCTCGAAGTTTCGAATCCCGAGGCCTGCCAGCTGCCGCTCTGCTTCCTGCTTTGCCGCCTGACCAAGATACCAACCATAAGTTAGATAAGAAGAAGTCACTAACAAGAAAGATAATCCAATCAAGTTAACCTTCGCTTTATGCCGATAACGCCAGGCCAGGTATATTCCAATAAACAATGGCACTGTATAAAGAGGGTCGATTATTGGCATAGCGAATAAAGCGAAGCGCTGATCTGAAAACGGCAGTAATAACTGCGTACCGTAAGGCGTTAAGACATCGAGCAGTGGATGAGACAAAGTCGCCAGAAACATTGCCAGCATCCAATACCTTAGTCGCCCTGGATCAATTGGTTCACTTGAACGATGAATCTCATACCTATAAAACAAATAGCCAAGTATTGGACCCATGACCGGCGCAAAAAAGAGTGAATGGGTAATGCCGCGATGTATTTGCAGATTGTGAAAATAGTCATTAGCAAAAAACACATCGATATCGGGCATGGCGCCGGCAAATGCGCCCGCGGCAACAACTCTAAAGCCTAGTTTGTGTTGTGCACTGGCCTGGGCGACAACCGCTCCCAGGGCTGCTTGAGAAAAAGGATCCATAAAAGACTATTCTGCTTATTCATCCACCAAAATAAAGTAGTATGACCAAAGATACAGCAGTTTTCGTTCTAGCGGCAGCATTGCCAAACCGCGACGATCAAATTACTCTGCAACTTTGGAATCTTTCTTCCATCTAATTAGCAATGGTTAAGTTGAAGCTCACCTCTCTCTTCATGCTCAGGATTAAGTATTTAGCACTACTCGTCAGCAGCATATTGGCTTATTCGGTCACTGCTCAAGATCGCTTGGAAAACTTGGCGGGAGATGGCAGTGTCCTGCTGCATACTCCTGATGGCGGAGCACTTGTTAGCCTCAGCCCTAACCACTCTCTAGTACCCGCTTCACTGGTGAAGATTCCTTTAGCGCAAGTTGCTTTGACCACCCTGGGCGAAGACTTTCGCTTCGAGACTTACTTTTATCAAAATGAAAACGGCGACTTGTTAATTCGCGGGCTGGGAGATCCTTTTCTTGTATCTGAAGAGATTGCAGTTATTTCTGACGTTCTCGCGCAACGCGGATTGCAACAGATTCGTCGCCTGGTTATGGATGACTCTGCCTTCGAGTTAAATCTCGATCTACCTTTGGAACGCGGCGCCGATGATCCTTACGCCGCCCGTAACAGTGCTTTAGCGGTGAATTTCAACACGGTAAATCTAGCATGGACTAGCAACGGCGAATTGATCTCTGGAGAACCACAGACTCCTTTGACACAGGTTGCCCGCGAGCTTGCTGAGAGGCTCTCCGCTGGCACACCGCAACGCATTAATCTGGGTAACGATCCTTCCGTCGGTCTGCTCCAGGCTATGCAAGTATTTCGTTATTTTTTAGAAGAGTCAGGTGTCACAATATCAGATAACAATTTTTATCATGAACCTGTTTCAGATGAATGGACTCTCCTCTATCAACATCCTAGTTCGCGCTCGCTGCGCGAAAACCTGGATGGTATGTTGCGTTATTCCAATAATTTTATCGCCAATCAACTTTTTCTTACTCTTGGTGCGCAGGGCAACGGATACCCGGCCACAACGGATTCTGCCCGAGCAGTGCTGCAGCGACAACTTAGTGAAATTTATGGTGATGATTTCGGTAATGATCCAGAGTCTCTGCTGATGCTGGAAGGTTCTGGTTTGGGCCGTGACCAACGCAGCACCGCCTCCGGCATGATGCGTATTCTTGAAATCTTTAAACCTTATGCAGAATTACTGACCGAAACGAATGGAGTGCTGCGTAAAAGTGGTACTCTAACTGGCGTTTACAATTTCGCCGGTTACTTCCGCGGTTCAGATGGCCTCTATCCTTACGTGATAATGACTAATCAAGGTGTTAACAACCGCGATGAGATCCTGCAAATTTTGGCAGGCAGAGTAAATTAAGCGAGAACATAATGGTAGACAAGAAATACAATTCAGATCGTCGCCGCATCCTTACCGGACTTGGTACGCTGGCTGCCGCTGCCGCGTTACCCAATAAATTATCTGCGCAAAGTAGAAATGAAACTGACATTCTGATCATTGGTGGTGGTATCGCTGGTTCTTCCACTGCTTTTCATTTGGCTGAGCAAAGTCGCGATGTACTTTTATTAGAGCGTGGCGAGATCGCTTCGGAAGCTTCCGGACAAAACATGGGTGGTCTCGGTGGCTCGGGCTGGGGCAATAATCCCAATCTATTGTCTTATCTAACTGCAGGCAGTGTGGAAATTTTCAAACGCATGCAGATTGATATGGGTTATGACATGGAGTTCCGACTGTCCGGCACTTTGACTGCAATACATACCGACGAACAATACGATTACTATCAGGATGACGTTGCCGCCCAACGCAACGCTGGCTACGAGATTGAATTGCTCTCTGCCAGAGAAGCCCTCGCTATCGAACCGGAGGCGAATGGCGACTTACCTGGATACATGTATCGCTCAGAACGAGGTCAGGCCGATCCGGTTAAATCTACCCGTGCATTTGCCCATGCCGCCGAAGTAGCTGGCGCAACGATTAGCACCGGACAAAATGTTGTTTCCATTACACCACTGAGTGCTGGCGGTTATTCTGTACAAACAGAGTCGGCAGAATTCCGCTGTCAGACCTTAGTAATGGCCACCGGCGCCTGGTGTGGCCCAGTCGGTGAAATGTTAAGTATAAAAATTCCAATCGTACCGATCCGTGGTCAGATGTGGGCCACTGCAAGTGTACCAACCCGTGTGCTGCATACTATTGGTTCTACTATATCCAGTTACGCCTGGAGTAAAGACAATGGTGCCGATGCAGTCACGCCACCAAATCTTTCTCATAAGAACGGTCGCCGCACAACCCGTCATCTCTATGGACGGCAACGCAAGAATGGCGAAATTATTTTTGGTGGTGATCGGGAGAGTCTCGGCTACAACACCACACCCGATCCAGCTGGCATCGAGGTGAATCGCGGACATGCAGCAGAAGTCATTCCACTGGTCGCCAGTTTACCGATCGCTCGCACCTGGGCAGGACTCATGCCCTTCTCGCTGGATGGCGCGGCTATCATTGGCAAGATTCCAATTCGGAATAATTTGTTTATTGTCAGCGGCTTGGCGTCATCAGGTTTCGGGCGCGGACCTATGGCTGGTAAGCTCGCTGCCGACTATATCCACACTGGTAACATGAATCCCGTGCTTGCCGAGTCCGATCCTGCCAGGTGTGTTACCGAGTTATAGGGACACATCCAGTTAAAAGATTGCATTAAATTTTGTTTTGAGCCAACTCTACAAAGCCCGTCATTTCCGTGTAACAATAACCTCCAGATGACAATTGTGTGCTGAGATTACCGGATCATCCAAGATCTGCCAAAATCACACTAGTTACTGCTACCAATAACTACAATCGTTTCCAAAATTTAGTTTGATTCCTCAAGCTGTACAACTGATTTGATGCTCGGTTTGGGGCTATTTGATCATTTCTCAATCTGCTGAGGGACACCATTATGGTTCGTTCATTTTCAATATCTCGTCAATGCTTCCTTACTTTTCTGTTGCTATTTTTTACTGCTGTTAATGCAGATCAATTCACATTACTATCCTCTGATAGAGATTCCGGAGATCTATTCGGTACTTCGGTCGATTTCGATGACACTACTGCTGCTATCGGAGCCCATTTTTGGGAGGATCTATCACCCAGCGTAGGTAACCAGGGTGCCGCGTATATATTTGAGCAAGCAGGTACAGGGGCGTGGATTCAAACGCAAATCATTTCGACAGATAACATTCCGGGATTTACACCTAATGGTTTGGACAACTTCGGCATCGATCTGGCATTAGACGGTGACACCTTGGTAGTTGGAGCTTTCAAAGCCGATATAAATGGAATGTCAGACTCTGGCGCAGCATTCGTTTTTGGAAGGGATAGCAGCGGTAACTGGAACCATGAATCGACATTAATTCCAAACGATCTTGCAGCTGGTGACCGCTATGGTCAATTCGTCGACTTGGACGGAAACACAATTGTAGTTGGCGCCATAGAAAAAAGTGGTCAGCAAGGCGCTGCGTATATTTTTGAAAGAGCTTCCTCTACTTCAACCAATTGGATAGAAACAGAAAAACTGTCACTACTCGAAACTGGTTTGTCTAATCCTCAGTTTGGTCACGGAGTCGCAGTTTCGCGAGAAACAGTCGTCGTTTCGACCAGCGGTCAACACGCAAATGGTAAAGCCTATATTTATGAACGAACTGCTGGCAGCTGGAATGTATCTACTCCAAAAATTATTGAAGGATCCACAATTGGAACAGTAACAGGAGATAATTTTGGGTTTCGAGTTTCACTAGATGAGCAAGCGCTCGCCGTGTCAGCGATAAATGATGATGCTGCAGGCAATAATGCCGGTGCAGTATATGTGTTTGGCAGAAATTTTAATCCTGTTAATCCAGAAGTTGAACTGAGCAACAATTGGGGCTTGATAAAAAAGGTATTAAACCCTGATTCACCAAATCAACCCTCTGAATTCGATGAATTCGGCATCTCGGTTGCCGTAAATGAAGACATTTTGCTAGTTGGCAGTCTTAACGATGATGACTTCGGGACCAGTTCTGGATCTGCCGTTGAATTTAATAGAAACGTTGGTGGCAACAATAACTGGGGGTTTGTTCACGAACATCATGCACCGCAGGCTGACCAATCGGATTGGATCAACTACGGTACCTCAGTTGCAATAGAAGAAGACATTTTCCTAATTGGTGCGCAACATACGTTCAGCAATAGCGGCCTCGGTGGATCCGCATATATTACTGAATCCTATTTACTCGAAAATCCAGTGTCCGCCATAAGTTTTTACCGTGGTCAAGACCCAACCGCTCAATTACATATGACAGATCTGGCTGGCAACAATCTTCAACAACTTTCGATCTCCTCAAAACCAGAAACTGTCCATTCCTGGTCACCCGATGGTACGCGCCTGCTTTTTACTCGACAATCAGCTGCGGCTTCGAATTCACCGGATATCATCATCGCCGAAGTGGATGAACAAGGAATAATTACCAGCGAAACTAATGTAACAAACAACCCATTTAACGATCATTCAGCAGCCTGGATGCCTGATGGAAACACCATTGTTTTTGCCAGTAATAGAGAAGACAACAATTTCCAATTGTATGAAATGGATGTCTCAGATCTCTCTAATATTCCGAGTATTCCAATTACTAAAATTACTACCACGAATGAAAACGAATTACACCCGTCAGTCGCGTCGAATGGCACCATAGCAGTAACACAAAATGAAAACGCATTAGTGCTTCTGCAGAAAATGAATGACAACTATTCAGTCTTGCCCGCCATCTACAATGCGGTAGGGGTTTTTACTCCCAGTTGGTCACCAGATGGGACGAGTATCGTATTCTCAGCTGGATCTTCGCCAGGCGGCTCTGTTACTAATGATCTAAAAGTCTATCGAATTGATGTCGATGTTAATCTGGACCCAGTAGGCACTGCTGTTGATATTTCTCCAGGTTTTGGACATGGACCATCCTGGAAACCAAATTCCCAACAAGTTGTTTATGTTGCAAATAATAACGGTGCACCCGGACCCATAACCAAGTTGAATGTTGACACAATGACGATTGAATTAACCGGTCAGGTGGGCAATTTGCCGCAATGGAGACCACTTCAAAGTTCTGAACCAGATAGTGATGGGGATGGCATACCCGATGCTAGTGACAACTGCCCTAGCATCAGTAACCCTGACCAATTTGATTTAGACAATGACGGCCTTGGCAATGTTTGCGACCCTGACGATGACAACGATCTGGTCGATGATGTATTTGACAATTGTCCAGTGAATTTCAATGCCGATCAGGCAAATGCGGATAATGATAGTTTAGGCGATGCCTGTGATGCAGACGACGATAATGACAACATTTTAGATTTGGATGATAACTGCCCCGTCGTCGCCAACCCTAACCAGGAAAATTTCGATGGAGATGTGTTAGGGGATGCCTGCGATCCTGATGACGACAATGATGGCGTAAATGACGGGTTCGACAATTGTCCACTCGTATTTAATCCAAACCAAACTGATTCGAATAGCGATGGATTCGGTGACGCTTGTGTTGCAAGCGAAATACCATCTGACGTTATTATCGGATTTAATCCACAAATTGGATCTGGTGTTGTTTTTGAAAGCGGAACTTCTATTGGTGACAATGCCGTTATTAATGACAACGTACAACTCAAGGAGAATGTTACCGTTGGAGATGATGTTTTCCTGGACGAAGAAGTGGTACTCGAAAAGCTCTCGACATTGGGTAACAACGTGTCGATTGGCAGGTACACGAAAGTCGAGGAGAATGTTGTCATTGGCAGTGATAATCAGATCGGTGAGAACACTGTAATCAAGAAAGATGTAGTCATCGAAGATAGTGTGGTTATTGGCGACTTCGTAACAATCGAAGAAGGAGCGATTATTGGTACCGCCGTCGAAATCGGAGATAACGTAAAAATTGGCAAGAATGCGTGGATAGCACCTGGAGTCGTCATTGCCAGTGGCTCCGAAGTGGAAGAAGGGGCCACCATTCTGCCAGAATCTTTTGCTTCGGTATTTTCTTTTTCCTGGAACGTCAACACTATTAAGTACTTTATTGATGACGACAATGAGGGATACAGATGGGGAGGAGGAAATTACGACAAAGATGATGTGGCAGCGATGGTGGAATCGTGGGTGCCGCATCAATCTACATTTACCATGCAGCGAGTTTTCACTGCAGAGGATGCAAACATCCTGCTGCAAACAAAATCGAGTGTGTTTGAGGCCACTGCAAGAGCAAATGTCTTGTTTCTTTTCGGTAATCTCGACGATAGTGATCAGATCACTATCGATTTCGAATCATCCAACGATATTCAATTTTCTATCGAAGAGGATTGGGAGTTGCTGGAAGTCATACATGAAGTTGGCCACGCCCTTGGACTTGCCCATACACCATTTAGTGATTCCCCAATTCCACCTACAGGTGTGGTTCCCATTATGTGGGTTCCATCACCGTCTTGTATTTACTTCAATATAAATTGCGGTGATTCGCATTTGAGAAATAATTGGCGCATAACCGGAGTAGATATAGTTTCCCTTCAGCTAAAATATGGTGCACCGCAATAGTATTGAAAGAGAATCTTTACTCACGATTATAGCAACGGACAAATTAAGGGCTGGAGTAAATCCATGTATTCTTACTCCGGCAATTAATTTTGACGAAAACCAAAATGGCGTTGATATTAAAGTAAGCGGATTTTCATAGGTTTCACAATAAAAGGCAGATTAGTTTATTGATTTTCCCAATGATGCAGTAGAATCGTAAAAAATAATTCCTTTTCGAGTCTAGCTGGAAAATTATCATGATTAGTCTGAACCGTAATTATACCTTAATACCTGCGGCTGCATTGGCAGTACTGTCACTACCAATATTTGCCCAGGATGCTTCCTATGAAGCACCCCTCACCGCTTGGGGCGTACCGGATGTTCAGGGCGTCTGGAACTATGAAACTAGAACCGGTTTAGAACGCCCGGACGAATACGAGGGCGCGCTGGAAATCGATGAGGCCACGATGCTGGAAACAATGGTATCGACACCGGATTACATCGCGTTTTTGGAAGCGACCGGTGCCGAAGCGCCAGGTCCGCAGAACGTTGGTGGTTATAACGGATTCTGGATTAGCCCCGGACTTTCTCTCGCCAACATGAACGGTATGTTCCGCACTTCACTGATCGTGGAACCGGAAGATGGCAAGATTCCCTGGATCGAGAATGGCCGAGACGTGCGCAGACAGCAACAGTCTGAACTGGAAATTATGGGCTTCGCCGATAGTGATGGGCCAGAAGGAAGGACCCTGTCCGATCGCTGTCTGAAAAGTTTCGCTTCAACCGCTCCTTTCATGAGCAGCCTCTACAACAACACCATGCAAATCGTGCAATCGCCTACCCACGTCATGCTGCTCGCTGAGATGGCACACGATGCACGCATCGTTAAGATCGACCAGGAATTTAAAGACCTGCCTTATAAGAAATGGTTAGGAGATTCTATTGGTTATTACGAAGGCGATACGCTGGTTGTAGTTACCAGAAACTTTAATGACTGGCAGGTAGCAAAAGAAAGACTCATGTCTCCTAACCTGACGCTCATGGAAAAGTTCTATCGCGTTGCGGAAGACAAGATTCACTATTCGTTTACCGTCGAAGATGCCGATCTTTATACCCAGTCCTGGACGGCGGAAATGCCGATTTACACAGCCGAGGGTCTTTACGAGTATGCCTGTCATGAAGGCAACTATGCGATGCCGGCAATTCTAGCGGGAGCTCGCAGACTAGAAATGGACGCAGCTCAATAAGCCGACACTTAGATTATTTGAATCCAGGCGTGGGTTAGTTCGAAATAAACAAAGCTGGCGTTTAGGGAATCCACTTTTCTGACATCTCCGTTAACCGGCATGTCATATTCTTCCAAGCCTTCTAATGCGAGCACGGTTTGCATAGGGGGTTTGGGATTTCTTACTTCAGTTAGTTGGCTCAGATGTAATTCTTTGGCACTCCATACCATGCCGTCGCGTTCCACAGGCGAGGCGCCCTCGTAGTCAGTTGAAAGAAACACCGCTGATGTACCGGCCATTCTCTGGTAAGCAGTAGCTAACATTGTTACACACTCAGATGTAAACGATTCAACTGAGTAATTTAATAGAATTGTCTGCTATTGAGCTTGCGTTACATCAAGCGTGACTAAATTTAGCACTCAAATTAGCGGGATTAAGGAAAATTAGATGTGGTCTGTCCCTTATTCTTTGCTAGACTGTACCTATAAGTAACTGCAGTAGACATATAAAAACACGGTGGTTTTTAAGCATTCCTCAGACCAGGTACCGGTCTTAATCATTCTTGCTCTTAGCGGGCTCGATTTCCTATCGTACTTCAGCATCGATAATCCTTATCTGCTGGGGCTCTACTTCTATGTTTTTATTATTCCTAAATCTGCGATTTGTGCCTGGAATCATCACCATCAGCACGCGCCAACGTTTCGGTATACGCCACTGAATCGCATGCTTGAGTTTTTCTATGCTCTGCACACGGGAGTGACTACTAATCTGTGGTTACTGCACCATGTTCATGGTCATCACCAAAATTATCTCGATCAGACCAAAGATGAAAGTCGCTGGACCAGGAAAAGCGGCAATCAAATGGGCGAACTGGAATACAGCCTGAACATTACCGCCACAGCCTACTATCGCGGTTTTAAAGTAGGCTTGCAGCATCCCAAGGAATTGACACAATTTTTGCTCTATACGGCAATAACAGTTGCGATTCTTGCATTGCTTGTAGTTTATCGACCCGTTCCAGCGCTATTTATTTTTGTGTTGCCAATGATTATGGGTCTGTTTATGACAGCATGGGCAACTTACGAACACCATGCTGGGCTAAATACGGATAGCCCTTATGAAGCATCTTTTAATAATGTAAATCGCTGGTACAACTTAATTACTGGCAATCTGGGTTATCACACAGCCCATCATCACAATGGCGGACTGCACTGGTCCAAGCTGCCCAAATTGCATGAGCGGATTGCCGAAAACATCCCAAATCACTTAATCAGAAAATCACTTATTTAGTAATCTTGAGTTAATAGACCTAACAGTTTTTCACTGTTACTGATTCGCATCAATTATATTTGCTCAGCGCGTTGCCCATACATCGAGCAAAGTGTGGCATTTGTTGCTCAACCCAAATTTGTAATACCAAATATCTGGTAGTCCTTAATTGGGATCAGAGAAAAAATGCAGTAGTATAAATTTTCTCTTTCCTCACAACTCGATTCATTCTATTTCAACTGATGGATACCCACGAACTCATCATAATCGGCGCCGGTGCAATGGGCAGTGCCGCCACTTATCATGCAGCCAAAGCTGGGCTGAATCCTTTATTGCTCGAACAGTTTGAAGTCGGCCATAGCAATGGCAGCAGTCATGGTGGTAGTCGCATTACCCGTTACGCGAATCCAGATATTGAAGAGTCTCGTGTTATCCCGGCAACATTTCGCATGTGGCGCGAGCTTGAGCAGGAAAGTGGTCAGCGGCTACTCGACATTACCGGCAGTTTATTTATGGGGCCGGACTCTACTCCTTTCTTAGTGGATACCCGCGCCGCGTTACAGCTTAATGAATACGACTACCGAGATCTCAGTTCTCAAGAGCTTGCAACAGAGTATCCTCAATTTAACTTACCCGATGATTGGGTTGGTCTCTATCAGGCTGATGCGGGAAGATTAAACGCAAGCAGTTGTGTGCGGGCAATGGTAGATCAGGCAATCGCTCGAGGAGCGCAGTTAAAAGAAAACACAGAGGTGGCGCAATTTGTTCCCGACGCTGATTGCGTGATGCTTGCGCTCAGCAATGGCGAACAGTTTTATACTAAGCGATTAATCATTACCGCCGGGCCCTGGGCATCTCGCGTTTTAAATCCTTTACCTAACTTGGATTTGGACTTACGCATTACACGACAACAGGTCGCTTACTACCCGCTCGAACAGGAAGAGCTGTATCGAAAAGAAAATTTTCCAGTTTACGTGTTTGCCGCTGAACCTAATCTCTACGGCTTCCCAATTCTTGAAAAGCCAGGCCACGTAAAGATCGCATTGGAGAATGAAAATTTAACGACGAATCCGGATGATCCCCGCGCAGTGATGGAAGACAATGCACAGGCACTCAACGAGGCTGTGGCAAAACACTTCAACGGCGTGGTGCCAGAACCAGCCAGCATCGAAACCTGCCTCTATACTGAAACACCGGGCCGCAAATTTATCGTCGAGCGGCACCCTGACTTTGCAAATATTGCTTACGGCGCTGGTTTCAGCGGGCGGGGTTTTAAGTTCTCAATTGAGATCGGTAGGCAGCTGGTTGAGTTAGTTGAACAATAAATATGGCGACAGGTCGTAATTAGCAGTCATAATATCTTCTGAAACTCATAATCTGATCATCCTTTTGAAATAAGGAAACAAACATGTCATTAGCGTATTTTCTGAATAAAACGCTTAGTTTTTTTCATTGCTCACAGCGGCGGACCCTACTCGTTCTTAATTTCTTTTTCTTAGCTGTCATTTCAACCTCAACTGCTAGCGCCCAACAGCTCCCTTCTATTTCTGAAACTGTGGCTAACGCTACTCCGATGGAAGGTTACTTCAATCTTTACTGGGATGAAGCCAACGGCAAACTGTACTGGGAAATCGACAAGCTCGATACGGAGTTCATTTATCAGATATCTATGGGTTCTGGCTTAGGTTCGAATCCTGTGGGCATTGACCGGGGACAATTGCGTGGCACCTACGTGCTGCGAGCAGAACGAGTAGGACCGCGGGTCTTGTTGGTTGAACCAAACCACCGCTATCGCGCCAGTAGTGATAACCCCCTGGAACGACAAGCGGTAGAAGACGCTTTCGCGCCATCAGTCATATGGGGTTTTGATATCGTCGCCATGAATGGCGACAGCGTGCTGGTAGATTCTTCTGACTTTTTTCTGCGTGATGCTCGAAATGTGGTCGGTACACTCGCCAGTCGTAACCAGGGAAACTTCACCCTGGATAAAGGTCGTAGCGCCTTTTATCTAGAAAACACCAATGCCTATCCAGAAAACGTCGAAGTTGAGGTAATGCTTACTTTTACCAGCAACAACCCTGGTGGTTTAGTAAATTCAGTCGCTGCCACAGGTAATTCAGTCACGCTACGCCAGCATTTCTCGATAGTGAAACTTCCAGATGACGATTTCAATCCGCGTATAGCAGATCCACGAATCGGTACGATTGGACCCAACATTCAAGATTTCGGTACTGCGATAGACGAGGACATGCAGGTGCGTTTAGTCGGTAAACATCGCCTGGAAAAGAGAAATCCCGCTGCAGCGATGTCGGAAGCAGTTGAGCCGATTATCTATTACGTCGATCCCGGCACACCCGAACCCATCAAGACCGCATTGATCGATGGGGCCGCTTGGTGGAATGAGGCGTTTGAAGCTGCTGGCTTTATCGATGCCTTTCAAGTGAGAGAACTGCCGGCAGAAGCCGACGCACAAGATGTGCGCTACAACATGATTCACTGGACCCATCGTCGCACCCGCGGTTATTCCTATGGCGGTTCGGTAATGGATCCACGTACTGGCGAAATAATAAAAGGAAATGTAAATCTGGGCAGCTTGCGTCTCAGACAAGACTATTTGTTAGGCCAGGGGCTTGTTCCTGCTTTCGAGTATCTGGAAGACGTTGCTGATAACAACAGCGAATCGGTAAACATGGCATTGGATAGAGTGCGACAACTCTCCGCGCACGAAGTCGGTCACACGATTGGTTTTCCCCATAACTATTTAAGCAGTTCTTACGGGCGGGAAAGTGTTATGGACTACCCTACCCTTGGTTGAGATTACCGATGACAGGCAGCTAGATATATCGAACGCCTACCTGCAGCGCATCGGTGAGTATGACAAATTGTCGGTGCGTTATGCCTACGAACAATTTTCTGCAGACGCTGATGAAGAGGAAGAACTGCAAAAAATTGTGCAAGAAAGTATCGACCGCGGATTGTTATTCATGGCCCATAACAATAATAATTTTGTTGGGGCCGGTCATCAGTACGCCAGCGTGTGGGATAACGGCGAAAACCTCGTCGATCATTTGAAACATGAGATTCAAGTAAGACAAATCGGCCTGGAACGATTTGGCGAATCAGTAATAAGAGATGGAGAACCGCTTTCCTCATTGGAGAATGTGCTGTTGCCTCTTTATATGCATCACCGCTTTCAATTGAATTCAGCAGCACAAAGTATTGGTGGAGCCGATTACAGTTATGCAATGCGAGGCGATGGACAGACTCCCTTTACGATAATCGATGGTGCCGAACAACGAGATGCATTGGAGACAGTGTTGTCCACACTCAGCGTCGACTTCCTGGCACTGCCTATAGATATTCTCGCGCGTATTCCGCCATCGGCCTATCGTTACAATCAGGGTGAACCCTTCCCTGGTCGTACTGGAATATTATTCGATCCATTAGGTGCGGCTGAAGGTTCGGTGAATCTTTCCGTTAGTCAAATTCTACACCCAGCGCGCATGGCTCGATTGCTTACTTACGGTGCTATGGGTGACTACCCTAATTTGGAAGAAGTCATCGACCGTTTCTTGGAGGTCACCTGGAATGCAGACCAGCCGAGAGACGACTATCAATTGCAGTTATTGCATGTGGTGCAACGAGTCGCTGCGGACGAGATGATGCGACAAGCCGGCAATGCTGATAATTCAGGCAGTGTCAGAGCGGTACTAAATGATCGACTCAACAAGCTTGCGCAAAGTCTGGAAGATACAAGGAATCCCAATCCTCACCAGGCAACTGTTGCGGCAGACATTCGCCGTTGGCAACAACGTCCCGAGGACACTGTGCCTGTGCCAGCATTGCAACTACCGCCGGGTGATCCTATCTAATATTGAAGACGAGCTATTCCCATAAGCTCAAAAATTGTCCCAGTCTCATTAGGACAATTTTGAGCCTATTGCAAGCCGAACTGATTACGAGCGCTTGTTAAAAATCAGTATCTGATCTTCCTGAGTAGAATTTGGAAACTGAATCGCAATGGAGAGCTGCTGATAATTTGGTGAAATAAACCTTGCACCGATCTGCTGTACTTCGCCATCCAGGTAGACAGTGTACTCTACCGTTGTCTCATTGATTCTGCGGTAGGAAATTTGTGGTGTCGGCAAAGCATCAAGACTCGCCATCGGGAAATGCTCACCGCTGTAGTCGTAGCTGGCGGAAGTCGCCCCAACTGTCCCATCCTCATTGGTGGTAACCACCAGGAACATATAGTGGCCATCACCAAGGTCTGCGTAGCTGCGAGAAATATTTCCAGGGACGCTGGCGCTACCAAAATTGGATCTCTCCATGTCGATATCCCAGGTTCCCAGGAATGGATTTTCCTCTTGAGCCAAGACAGCCGATGAAAATAATGTCAGGCCCAAGATGGCCAGGAGTTTTTTATACATTTCTTTTCCCTCCAGGTTTGAGGCGCGCGTAGAAAGGGCGCAACACCTTGACTTTACGCGTGCAAGCAAGAGACATGTTGACCGACATCAACATTAATGGGGAAGTTAAAATATATTAGAATCCCTGATCGAAGGGCATTCTGCGCTTATGTGCTAGGCGAGAACTAGTCGATAATTACAGTCGCATTGCCGCTTGGCTCATTATCACTATTAAAGACACTTGGCGCTTCATCTTTAAACGAATTGTTAATCGCATGTACTCGTGATCCTGAGAGACGCATATCTCCACGCTCGTTAGCACGGAACAGATTATTACCAGCACTTCCAAGGGATCCCCCACCGAGATCGATGATGGCAGAATAATCACCGCCTCCACCATTATTCATGGCAAAGCCATAACCATCTGTGCCAATGATTTCGGTATTCTCTACCAGCAACGTGGTATGACTGCCGCTATCCCCTACACTCTGCAAATTTAGCGAGATTCCACCACCGCCCTGACGCGGCGTGCCACCTATAATACGAGTGTTCCGAATTTCCAGATGCAATTGTGAATTTCGACCACCATTGGAAAACTGAATCGGGTCGGTAATCGCATTCTCAATGACACTGTCTTCGATCTTGAAAGTGAGTTTACAGCCGGTGCAGAAATTCGCTTCATCTTCCCGTGGAAAACCAAACATGTAGGCTTCAATCCCAGTATTGGATTGATTGCCAACTCCAAGCGTGTTTTTGAAATGGTAATTGCGCACCAGCATGATTTGTTCGGACTGACCCATCAGGTAGGGAATAATACTGTCTGAGTTACGATCGCCGCGCCCGATATTGTCAGCACTGGAATCGAGAATGACTGTTTCAACGCGGCTAGTGTTTTGTGTACGCACGAAGTATGGTCGCCCACCTAAATCACTGAAGTGATTGTCCTGAAATCGGTAGCTGCCGCGACTGTTGCCGGACTGAAAAACACGAATGGCACCGAGATCTTCCCCATCGTTGAACTCGCTGTGCTCTAGACGAATGTCTGTTAACTCACCTACATTGGCATCAAAACTCACGGCGTAAACAAGCCCTCGCTCATCCTCGATATGCTCTTCGGCATTGCCGGTGAAACTGTTGTGGTGCAAATAGGCGCCGGAGTAATCGACACCTTCTCCGGCAATGGCTGCGTTTCGCATATTAACGAAATGTACACCGGCTATTTCATTATGATCGGCCAGCCTAACTATGGCGCCGCCTAGAGAGCTACTGCTATTGCTTAGCCGAATGCGCTCACTTGGGTTTTCCAATAAACGCCCGTCGGAATCGACACCCAACAATTTCTGTCCTGGTTTTAGTTGAATGGATGCATCGAGTACCGTTGATGGATCTAAGTTGACCAGGTAAATAGTGTCGCCTGGGTTTGATCGGGATTGCGCCTGCGCTAAGGTCAGGAATTGACGCTCACTACTGTCCAGACTTGCGGCATCGTTGCTGACATAAAATTCGGCAGGGGATTGAGCGAAAACGGGAGTACCGCTGAATAATTGAATTAAGATGCAAGCTGTCAGCAATCGAATTATTCTATTTGTTTTCATCGCCTTAACTCCATGATTAATTTTCAGCACCAGACCCAAACTGCAGTTGTTGACAGATTATTGTGTTTCGACCGAGGAAACAAATCACATTCTTGTATACTGTTAGTTTTTAGCTCTTAAACAATTGAATCCATGAGTATCTCAGGAAAAAACATTGGAATTACTTTATTGCTAAGCGGCGTAATAGCTGCGGGGGTATGGGCGATAAGCCAATCTAATGTCACTTCGGGGTTGTCAGAATCTGAAACGAATACGTCTACTAGTGCCGCGTCCAATCAATCTGCAGAGCGCATTATTTATCGGGGCGATCCCCCTTACCTAAGCAATCAGCCTATCCTGGATGGCAATCTCTTCGTAAATCACAGTGACGATTTCTTGTTGCTGGGTGGTTTAAACATAGAACAAGTGAGATTTAGTGCCGGTATCAGAGCTGGCGGTAGAGCTGCCGTTGTCTATAGAGATAATGCCATAGCGTTTCTCATGGAAGAGGAACCCTATATCGAATTTTCCTATCAGGATAAATTTTATTCGCTGCAGATTCTGAGCCGGCCCTACTTCTTCACCATGGATTTCAGAGAAATCCCATCAGCTTCAATTCAACTAACTGAAGGATTCAGATAGAACGTAAGAGGCTTAGATTGTTCTAATTCTGAATGTTAGTTGTTCTGACGATAGGCCATTAACAATTCAGTGAACCAATCACTGACGATGGTCAATTGCCCATCACAAAGTGCCACATAGGGAGAGTTACTGGTAGCACTGCGAGTGGCGATCTTCTCAATGAATTCTTCCGTGCTGTCTATTACTTCTTCGTTGTTGCGGATTTTTGACTGCAGGTGATCATTGAAGGCATCGCTGTTGTAAGAGATGTCATTGCGAATAAAAGTACAATCGCTACCCGCTTGTACATTTAACAAGTAAGCGATTTCGTCGTCCAAAGAAGCCGCCCATGAGAGCGAAGACATCACGACCAACAGAAACATCACGCTGGAAATTCGGGGCATTGTTTTTTCTTCTAAGCAGGAAAATAATCGCGCTATTGTAACGCTGAATTCAATGGAGAGACTACGATTTTCTAATGTAGAAAGTATGTAGTGGCGTTACGCGGTTTCCACGTCCAGCAATTTTAGTACCCCTTCATCACCGAGTACTCGCATGCCAAGACGCTGACTGGATACACCATCATGTAAAACATAATCAAATTCAAGCCTGGCTGCTGACTCATGGGCCTCGAAGTAGCATTTCTTTATACAATTACTTGAATCGAATTCCTCATCCAACTCAATTAGATGTGATGAAAATAAGAACAGACAATTTGGCTTCGATTCGCAACGTGTCATGACCGCAAGACTGGCCTCAAGGGCATCTTTTACATTAGTCCCTTTGAATGGCTCATCCATGATTGCTATTACTCGAAAGCCATCGGAAATAGCTTTCGCCACTGCTTTGATGCGCAAGACTTCTGCCAGAAAGTAACTGGTACCGGTATGCACGTTGTCACTGACAGTAATTGAACTAAACAAGCGATCTACCGGTGTGAATGCAAATTTGGTCGCCGGTACGCCCATGCCAAGATGACCGAGGTAGAGAGCGGTGGCTACTGCCCGCAGGAAGGTGGTTTTACCAGCCATATTCGGCCCGGTCAGGAACAGCAATCTATCTTTTTGATTAAGGGATAAATCGTTAGCAACCGCATCGGTGATTTGCGGATATACCAGACCCTCGGCCCTAACCTCAGTTTCGCCCTCTAACAATTCCGGAATGACGTAAGCAAATTTTTCTGTGGCATCTGCCATCGACAGCAGGGCATCGATTTCATAGAGTAACTGTAAAATTCTTAACACATGTTCTTTGTTATTGATTCGGAAAATCTGATCCAGACGCAGCACTCTTAGAAAGCGCCCTCCTCCTATTTCCCTTTTAGGAACTTTGTTTAGATCTGTGTCCGTTATAATTTCTTCAATTTCCGCGATGAGTTCTCCTAACTCTCCCTTGGGCGAAGCTATTGACTCTTCTGCGAGAAATTCTCTTAGGGTTTTTACCAGTAAACAGGTGTACTGAACACCGCGATGGATGCGGCGATAATGGTAGCCATCAAAAATTTTAAGTCTGAGGGAGCCCAATACAAAACTGACAGGGTTCTTCAGCGTGATAAACATAAGCGGGTCTCGCTCGTAGCGCTCAACCCGACTGGAAATATAAAAAGGAATTTTTCGGTATTCTTCCCGATGTTGCTGAATAAACTTTAGTGATTCCTGGGTATGACGAATCTTGTCTGACTCGGCAAACGGATTCTGCATGCGATGGCGAAGTACCTGTGCCCCGCCATGAGTTACGGTTCGATTATAAAATTTGAATAGGCTTGTACCACCACTTTGAGATTGAAATATCTCCAGGTCTTTTTGCGTATCTTCGTCCAGTTCAAGGGTTTCATATTTCCCTTCTTCGAATCCCAATGACTGCATGTGAAATCGAGAGACGCGAGTATTTCTTCGAATAGGAGACCCGCGAAACAGGGATTTCAAATTAGAGAAGTAACTAACACGCATAGTCATAGGCGCACCACTACTTGTAAATCGGTGTTAATTTTTTAACAGATTGTAGCATTAGTATCATGATTCAAAGGCACTGACAAACTAAAACTAGTCTGATTCTGAATTTCTTTATACACTATTTCTATGAATATGTACTTGCTTTGTTTGTACGAGGGAATTTAATAAGTGGAAAACAAACAGGTGCTTGCCAGAAGGCAACGTTGTCATAGCTTAAGATTTAGAGAGAATCATAACAGGAGGCGCAAGATCAGAGCGGACTGATCTCACGTTCGATCTGGCGCGGGCAAAATAGAACCTTCTAATTGCCCGCTGCATTCTTAGAATTTGTAAGCTATTGAAAGCATATATACCCAGGGATCAACATCTACCCCGACCTTTACTTTGCCTAAAGCAGAATCAAAGCTAGCATCAGTTTCGATGTCGATGTTCCACACTGAAGCATTAAGCATCCAATTGTTACTAAGTTGAATGTCTAGCCCGGCTCTCGTTGATAAACCAAATGAATCATCGATATCCAGACCCGTCGCGGCAAGCTCCGTGCGGGCAGCGTTTGAGAGTGACTTGTCGAAAAATGTAGTGTAGTTAACTCCCAGACCCACATAAGGTCGAATTGTGGATTGTGCGCTCCCGAAAAAATACAAGGCACTTACGGTAGGTGGTAGCTGTTTAGAACTTCCAAGATCGGTGGTATTGAAACCATACTGGTCCAATCCTTCGGCAGTAAGATCATGTTCAAATGGTGTTGCCGCGAGTACTTCCAGCGCCCAATTGTCCGAAAACATGTACACCACGTTGAGCCCCAACTGGGTACTATCATCTACAGCTACTCCGGTCATGCCCAAAGCACCGGTTGCTGCAGTGCTAATAAGACTGCTACTTTCGTCGGGCTCAACTTTAGTCGCGCCAACGCGCAGAATAATATCGCCCGCTTCATGGGCAGAAACAGAAATCGAATGCATGGAAACTATTGCACTGAAAAGAACAGCTAGACCAGTTAAATACTTCTTCATTAATCACCTCAACTACTACTTAATCAATAACCAGCCCAGCATACGTGCTGCCGAAAATGTCTAGTTGATTTGTGTTAGGAAGTAAGAAATTAAACTGAGAAACAACACTTTCTTTCACCTATATCAAGGCATAGAAGATAGTGGGTATGGGTCATTTCATTGCAGATCTGGAGGATTTTGCTTTGCTGCCGCTCGAATAATTCTCTCTACTGAATCAAGCGGTAATCGGGAGAAATTATGGTATTGGAGTGTTCCATTTGAGCACGATAGTGAGAGGGTGGCATGGCATCGTCACCGAATGAAAAGGAGAAACTGCCTCTGACTAATTCTCCATTGGCAGCGAATGCTGCCCATTCAACCAGGTAATAATTCGCCGGAAGTAATGGCGGCAGGGAATGTTCAAAATGCACTGCTGTCTCTGGGCGATAACGGAAGCCTATATCATGCGGTTCCTTGCCCTGGCCCGGTTCTTTTAGTGCCAGCTTAAGTAGCGCTACTTGCGACCTAAAATGCAATATGAGTGTGGTGGGCGCGTCAGCTAGCACCTCGTCATTCTCAGGTAGAGTGACGAGGTGCACGCCGCCATTGTTCAGACTTGCGTGCCCCTCATGTTGCGCGAGTGCAGTCGTCGAGAAAAACTGGCTCACCAGTAATCCCGAACAAATTACTGCCAAGAATTTTGAACTAAGGTTCATGAGACTACTGGGTTACGTTCACCGTCAGATACTGGTCGTTATAGAGACCCCCATCATCGGCCCGACCCCAGAGAATATAAGTTCCAGGTTGGTCGAAACTGACGGCTACATCAACTAATCCATCTTCAGGGATTTCCGGTGGTACCCACATCCAACCCCAGGGCGAATTAGCCGATGGTCGAGTATCTTCCCAAGGTTTAATCTGAGGCGGATCGAAATGAACCACTTCCTGAACGTTTTCCAAATTGTCCGGTGCGCGGTACACGTTCCAGGATACGTACAGGCCATTATTCTTGGTTACCGTTGGTTTCATGGGCGCCTGCATCATCATCCGGTTACGTACCATTTCCGGTGTCGCCAATGCCGAAGCAGCACCGCCGAGTAATCTGATCATCCGCATCGGATCATGTGGTTGTGGTACGCCGTCATCGGCAATGCGAGTCTGAAACTTCAATGACTCACCCACTGCCACTGTACGAATGGTATCTCCAATTAATTCCACCTCTGGCGGGATATTAGCTCTCGTTTCCGCATCGGAAGACCCAGCACCAAGTGCGCCAGTTTCAGACATGATTATGATGTTATCGATCTTGTAGTCAGCTCGCAGCGTTCCATAAGCCTTGCGTGTCACCCCATTGGGTGAAGTAACTTCCCAGACCATTTCACTGTCGCCGAAATCACCAGGGACAATTACATCAAAGGTAAAACGATTACGGCGTGGCAGAAAGTGGGTTGGTTGTCCACGATCTACCTCACCCGGATAAAAACGATTGCTTTCTCCAACTGGAATGTCGAGTTCTTCTTCCCAGTTGTGATTGAAGTAACCGAAGGTCAGAGAGATAGTGCCATCTTCATTTGGTCGCCAACCTTCATAGGCAACCTCAGTGTGCTGACCGCTACGATAAGTCTGCTTGGTATATTCGTAAGGAGTTTCAGCTGTCGCAATAGAAGAAAATAAAACGAAACTTCCAGCGAACAACATCACTGTGGATTTTAGAAAATGGCTAAATAGAATTTTCATCACTTTAATTTCTTTCATTTGTAAATTCCTAAGAAATTCTTGGTCATTAAGCGTTTATTCTGTCTAAACAGAGATTCTTTTTATTGAGCCAAACCAATGATTAGAATCCTGCCACATCATCTTGTAATTCGTCGTTGGCATCAGCCGATTCTTCGATAGGCCAAACCAGCGGCGCTAAACAGAGCGGGCAACCAATGACATGATCGTTGGGGCCAAGATCGAGATTCTGCCGGCGCTTCTCCATCTCCTCCACGAACTGCTCGTCGGTCATAGTCACTCTGATGCCTAGATCGATAAACATATTCGTTACCGAGCGATTACCAGAGCCTTGCCAGTTTCGTGCGTCAGGCACATTAGGGTTGGCAGTGATGTTGTCGAAGTAGCCGGTTATGTGAAGGATAGTGCCCTTGGGTAATAAGGGCGCGTAGTCGGCAGCGTAGGGATAACCTCTTACCCAATTATGGTCATAGCCAACGCAGGAAAGAGTTTCGACGGAATATCCCCAGATAGCTTCCAGACACATACGCTCACCCGGTGCATGCAAATGAGGTTCGAACGTGACCACTTTAGTGTGTTCATTCAACACCGTGTAAGCATGTAACTCCTGGTCGCGGGCATCACCTTCGACGCTTATATCAACGCCGTTGCCAAAGAAGGCTCTGCCGTTCTTAAACTTCGGTTCATAATCTTCAGGGTGAAAGGTAAAACCAATTTGCAGTCGACCCGTGGTATCACGCCCGTTCGAATGCATATGCACCGAGTCTGTGTAGAAAGAAGAATTGGCTTTTAATAACCTGCCTGCATCCGGGTCGAAGATGTTGCCGTTGCGACCTACCTCGTGTACTGGCCAACTTACGGCCTCACCGGGGATAACACTGCCTTCTTCATCTAGCACCTCGGTACGCCAGATCATGTGGTGGAAAATATACAATCCACCTACGGTATCGGAAGCTTCAGCACCAGTACCTACGTCATTGATTTCCACGATTTCGACTGACTTTACATAACGGTCTTCAGTCAAGCCGGTTGGTACACTGGGAATATCTCCCCACCAATCCGGTCGACCGCCTTCCATGAAAAAATCTTCGGTCTCAACAATCAGATCAGGCTCACCCAGACGCCATTTGATACTGTCATCGAATACCAAAGGCTCAGGCGCCTCCGCTTCGTTACCTTTCTGTGCTCCGGTTCGGGCCCAGGTTGAAATCGCCGCTAGTTCTTCGTCGCTCAGGGAAGGATCATTTTTAAAGCTCTGAATGCCGACGTTTTTCTCGACATACCAGGGTGGCATGGCACCGGCCCGATCCCGTAATGCGGTCTTGTACTCAATGAGCCCAGCAAAAGGTGCTACCTGCTCATAAGTAACCAGGGACATTGGTGCTACTCCACCGGGGCGATGACAGTTCTGGCAGCTGCGTTGCAGAATTGGTTCTATATCGCGATGAAAAGTAACTTCTTGTGCAATCGATAAGGGTGAATACAACACTGCGGATACCGCAATTAACAATGCACTGCGGCATAATGTAGAAATTCGCATCTCTATCTCCTGTTTCTAAGCTAGACCGGAATCATTCAAGCAGGACTTTTGGGATAGCAAGAAGCCAGAATGATCAGGATTCGAGGTCCTATTAGAATAAGTTTAGAGATGAATTTCTTCCTAAAAATCAGTGATTGTTGAAATCACGGGCAGTAGTCGATTGTTCCTTGATCTAGAACAAACTTATTGCCATTGGTTTGCTCGCCTCACCCGTGAAAAAGACAAGAATATCGAGAGATATTCTTATCAGCGATCGTTATAGCTTGCTTTATTTTCAGGAAAATCTAGCGGGTTTTTATCGATACTAGAGTGTTAAAGATAAGTGGTAGGACAGCCCTGCTGATCGAAGACAATTAGAAGAGATCGTATCAGAGCAAAAATACCAGGCTGTATTTTTGCTCTGACTTTATTTTTTAGTCTGGCAGCGCATAGGCAACCAACTGTGTTGGCTGTCCGCTACCACCGACCCACATGGCAATATACTGCTTACCATCGTGCTCGTAAGTCATCGGCAGACCGGTTTGATTGTCTGGCAATTCCATTTCGTGAAGAATCTCACCGGTTGCTTTATCTACCGCGCGGTAGATTGGGCTGGCGCCTGCTCCGCCGGTTCCTTCACCCACAAACAATAGTGTCTTGGTTGTTAAAACACTGGAGCGAGTTGGGATACCTGTGCGTGGCAGATCGACACCTTCAAGCAGTGGGTGATTCGCAATTCGCTCAGGCGTATCCGCATTGGCGATCATCCATAGGTGGTCGCCGGTATTCATGTCGATTGCAGTAATGCGACCGTAAGGAGGCTTAACCACTTCAAGTCCTTGCACACGCGGCGCACGAACACCGAAACCCTGGCTAAGATCGATGTCGGACTCAGGATTCTTTGCTAATGCCAGAACTTGTAATTGGGTTCTGGAAGGCACATAGATAATGCCGGTTTCTGGATCGAACGATGAGTGCTCCCAGTTCGCGCCACCGGTGGATGAAGGTAGACTCAATAATCCACGAGTTCCATCCGCATGGTCTTGTACCGATGGCGGTGTATAAATGCTGGTACTTAAACGGAAATCCTGAATCGCTTCTAATGCCAACGCCCGTAATTCCGGTGTGAAATCAATCAGATCAGCTTCGGTAAATCCTTGCCGGTCGAATGCTTCTGGACGAGTTACAAATGGCTGTGTTGGCGCATACCATTCGTTCGGTACATCACCGGAAGGTACTGGACGCTCCACAATTGGCCAAACTGGTTCACCGGTTTCTCTATCAAAAGTGTAGATCCAGGCCTGCTTCGTCACTGAGAAAACAATTTCACGGCCATTTGGAAGATTCGCGATAACCGGAGCATTCGGTACATCCCAATCCCAGATGTCATGATGGATGTATTGGAAGTGCCATTGCCGTTCTCCGGTTTGCACATCCACTGCCACGATGCCGCTGGAGAAAAGGTTATCGCCATGACGGTCGCCGCCATAGTAGTCGCCAGTTGGATCTTCTATTGGAAGATATACGACACCTTTTTCTGCATCACCTGAGATAGGCGCCCAGACACCGGAGTTACCGGTTATGTCGTTACCTGTAATCCAGGATTCATAACCGTACTCACCAAAAGCTGGAATGGTGTGGAAGGTCCACAACAGTTCACCCGTATGTACGTCGAAACCGCGAATATCCCCTTTGGTATTGAATTTGGAACGGGGGCGACCACCAGTTCGGTGCGCTGCTCCCACTACAATCACATCATTCATCACGAATGGTGGTGCAGAAATTCCAATGTCGGGGTATTGATAACGAGGATCATCGCCATTACGCACACCCACATATAAATCCACCACACCGTTCTCACCGAATGCTGGATCGGGAACGCCGGTGTCGGCATTGAGAGAAACCAATTGATAGCCAGGAGAAACGTCGATTACGCGGCTCTTGTCACCTTTGCTATAGAAAGCGACGCCACGACCCGGGCCTTTGCGGGGCGCTTCGTCGAAGCGATCACCTTCATCATAGCGGTAGAGCCACAATACCTGTCCAGAAGTGGCATCGATTGCCGCCACGTTACGGGTATTAGCAATATTGGCATAGAGAACGCCGTTGATTTCCAGCGGTGTAGAAGGATTGGCGTAGTCGACCGTGGTGCCGAAATTTTCCGTAGACCAACTCCAGGCGAGTTCCAGGTCTGCTACATTGTCGGCATTAATCTGGTCCAGCGGCGAATAACGGTGGGCAAAATCACCACCGTAATAGGTGTTCCAGTCACCGTCGGATACGGTGCGGCCTTGCTGGCTCCAAGCAAAGGTTGAAAAGGTCAGCGTTAGTGCACTTACAAGAATTGAGACTATCTTTCTTTTTGTTGTTATCACCTGAAATTCTCCTGCTTATTTCTCGTATGAGGCTACGATTTTTGCCCAATTATGACGGAGCGCGGGGGCCGCAACAAGCCGAGAAATCGGGGTGTAAAGTAAAGTTGCAAAGCGAAAAAACTGATTCGAAACAGGATCAGGCCTAATCGGAGCAGTAAATTCGTAACATTTCGTAATTTCAGCCCCTAATTGCCGATTCTGGGCCTAAAATACCAGGCCTTTCTTTGCTTCCAGCGGTGCTCCCGCATAAACTACGTCCTCAAAATTAGGACCCTAAAGAGGCTTCAATGATGAAATTCCGCTTCTCAATTTTGCCAGCTCTGCTGCTATTAGCTCAGGCGAGCTTTGGTCAGAATCTGGTCACTGACGATACTGCTGAGTGGTACACCCTCGGCGGCGACTATGCCCATACCCGCTACACCCCAGCTGATGAAATCACGGCTGATAACTTCGAAGAACTGGAAGTTGCCTGGGAATGGGATGGCTCGAGCTTTAATGGCTACAGTGGCCGCTCCACTCCAACTTATGTCGATGGCAAGCTTTATACTGTTTCCGGACCACGTCGAAACGTAGTGGCGATCGACCCTAAAACTGGTGAGAGTCTCTGGGCCTATCGACTTCCTAACACCGGACGCTGGGAATACTCCATGCGTGCCTCTTACGGTAAGGGTATCGCCTATTCCCGTATCGACGGCAAAGGCGTGATTTATATCTCCACACCTGGCTTCTTCCTGGTAGCACTCGATGCGCAAACCGGCAGACCATTGGAAGGCTTTGGTGGGCAGCTACCTATTGAAGATTTTCCGGAAACTGGAGTCGTGGACATGCTCGCGGACCTGGGCCATCCCTATGATCCTTATGAAGGCATTCCATTAGAAACTGGCTACATCACCACTTCTTCTCCACCAATCGTGGTGAATGACACGATTATTGTTGGAAACTCTGCTGAGCAGGGTTATTTGCAAGCACGAGTGGAAAACATTCCTGGCGATATCCTGGCCTATGACAAACACACCGGCGCCTTTAAGTGGAAGTTCAATGTCATTCCGCGGCCTGGTGAATATGGTCACGAGACCTGGGAAAACGATGCCTGGCAATGGACCGGTGACGTGTCTTCCTGGGCACCGCTTACCGCCGATCCAGAAAACAACATCGTCTACGTTCCGACAAATCCACCGACCATCGATTACTACGGTGGCTTCCGCCCCGGTGATGGCCTGTTTGGCACCAGTGTAATTGCACTGGATACGGAAACCGGTGAAAGGCGTTGGCACTTTCAGACTGTTAAACACGATGTATGGAATTATGATAATCCGGCGGCACCGATTCAATTGGATTTGAGTGTGCCGGGACGTGGAACCATTCCCGCGGTCATGCAAGTTACCAAACAAGGTTTTGTTTATACCTTCGACCGCATGACCGGCGAGCCAATTTGGCCAATGGAAAATCGACCAGTTCCTGCTTCTGAAGTACCTGGCGAAAAACTGGCAACGACGCAACCGTTTCCAACCAAGCCACCACCTTTTGAGATGCAGGGTCTGAGTGAACAAGATCTGATCGACTACACACCTGAACTGCGCAGAGAAGCTCTTGAAGTAATGAGCAGTTACAAGATGGGGCCATTATTTAATCCACCAATTCATGATGACAATGTGGAAGGATTAATCAGTGCAGCTATGTGCCCTGGCGATGGTGGCGGTGCGAATATTTATGCACCACCTGCAGCCGATCCAACAACTGGATTCCTGTATGTGTCTTCGGCTAACAACTGTAGCTGGCAACGAGTGATTCCTGGTGAAGAATCCGATGCACGCATTGACAAGCCAACCGGTACTACCTTTGCGGCCTATGCCAATGGACCGGGTGGTCGTCCACCGCGCTTGTCTTCAGGTCTTCCTTACGTGAAGCCACCTTATAGCACCGTGACGGCTTACGACATGAATACCGGTGAGATTGCATTCCGAATTCCAGCGGGTGAAACACCTGATCGAGTTCGCAACAATCCTGCTTTGGAAGGTATCGATGTCGGTGATACTGGCAGCGGGCGAGCTCCTTCTATGGTGACAACAGCTAACATGTTGATCTACGCATCACTAGACCATGATGGCCAAACACCATTGCTTTATGCAGTTGATAAGCAGACTGGCGAGCAGCTGGGTAGAATCGAAATTCCAGGAGAAGTGCGTTATGGCATGAGCTCGTGGATGCACGATGGACACCAGTACATCATCTTACAAGCTGGCGCCAAGCTTACCGCTCTGGCCTTACCTGCAGCAGTGGATGAAGCGGAAGCGCACTAAACTGCTTTGACTTTACAAGGGTTGGCTTTACTTGCATAAATATAATTGCGAGTGCCAACCCTTTTTTGATTCAATGCACTAATCGAGCTTGATGTCAGGCGTCCAAACTTGGATCGGCGAGTATCGCCTTAATATCGGTACGCTTGTAAAACAACCAGCTGCGCAATTTTCTTTTTAATGGCACGCCTGGTCGAGTCAGATTAAGAGTTGCTCCTTCAAAATGCCAGAGTAGAGGCGCCAGGTCTCCCCTTCGAAGATATTCTGCTTTTAGCCCTTTTTCTTCGCAATATCGCTGCACGAATTCACCTGTATCGTTATAGATACCGTCGATCCAGGCTGGAAAATCGAAGCGCTGACCATGCTCCGCAAAGAGTTCTCTTCGATAAAGCACACAATGGGAAATAATTTTTGGAATTTGATTCTTTAAACGCTATCGTTTCTCCAATTTTCCTCGTCTATAGTAGTCATCGAAAAAAAGAAACCAAGGAATAGGCCTGATTACCCGATCTTGCGAACCAACAACGAAGGTATCGTCGCCCATTTTTTCAATCAAGTGTTCAAGCCAAAAATGGTTTCGAACGAATGTATCGGTATGCATGATCAGGATGAGATCAGAGCTCGAATGGCTGATTCCCAGATCAAGTCCGTTCCTGTGATCAGGATTTGAGTGTGTGTTCTCTATATATTTTATCCAGGCCAGGGATTGGAGATAATTCGCCGAGTCGTCTCTAGAATCATTGTCAATCACGATGCATTCAAAATTTGGATAACGAGTGAACTTTCGTATTGAACGCAGACATAGTTGAGTCTGTTTTATTGTTCGCCAATTGACAATCACAATGGAAACACTTGGGCATCCATTCGACTTTGTTTGTAAGCTTGACTGGATATTCATTTTAGAGCCCTACCGAAGCTATTTCTGCTTCAAGCTCTTTTCGATTGTCGATCAGACCAATCAATTTGCTCCGATTGCGATCTAGATCGAACCAATCATGGGAATCAAACCAGCTAGAGGATGTGTTCTGAATTGCAAAGTCCAATTGGCCAAGATTGAAATCCGGTTTTTCTCCAGGAAAAATCACGCCGATACCCTGGTCTAGATCCAAGACTCGGGAAAACAAATTCGGAAATTTCTCGTGAATAAAAGCAATCGCCTTCCAAGTATCACCATTCCAATGCCTGTTTTCATTGAAGGGAATCTGTCGGGAAGCGGCTTGCTGTGACTGTGGATTGCAATCGTGGAGCAATATTACGCCGCCGGAGTTTAAGCAAGCCAGGCTATTTCTAATATCCTTCAGGACCTGTTCGGCCAGATGCAAACCGTCGATAAAAACTACATCGAAAGTAGAGTTATTCTTGCCGAAAAAATCATCTGAAGTGGCGGCACGAATATCAAAGCCTTCACTGTCGAGACGGGGATTAGGATCAACTCCTACTTTAATTTCTATATTTACTCGTTCTAAACACCTTCCTTTGTTAATTCCGATCTCGAGATAACTGTTGGCATTATTTCTACGCGCAAAATAGTTGATTACGTCATATCGTTTTGAAAATCGATGTTTCCTCACGACATAACGAGCAGTAGATTTAGCGAGGCTAGACAGTCTCAATTTAGTATTCCAGAGTAATTATTACCAACCTTGTGAGATTCCTACTAAACCGTTCTGCCACTAAAAGTAATCTCAGATGGTTTGCGCAGCATCGAATCGAAAGCCAATCCTTCCTACTTACTTAATTAAGGAGCTGATTCGCTAATCACTACATTGGTGCCAGTGTAATCATTTCAAATTTAGCGTTTTCGAATTCTAACCACTTCGTAATGTTCAGCTTGAGCTCCAGGCATGACTTTAATAAATCTTGCGTCGAGCCGGATTAAAACTTTTTTGGGGCTTCGCTCTTGCACAACCAAGGAAATTCGTAGCCTGGGAGGTCGCTGCGTCATTTGACTCTTAATGTAGTAAACCTAAATTTTGGTTTACCGACGCGCTATTGAGATTGAATTACCAAACGGTAATGTTTGGGTAAGGTTGCGGTTAGGTTGAGTACCTAACATGCATGCCACTGCTCCCGATATTTCATGCCGGGCTGCAGTTATGAATTTCCACACAGTCTATTGCAGGATTTCGGAGGAACGACAATGAAGAAGTATTTGACTATGCTGACTTTCGTACTAGCAGTGCCGGTAACTGCTCAGCAATTGCCAGAGGTTTTTTCAGATGGAGATGATATCGTCCTCGATATACCCTATTTCGAATTTGAATCTGAAGGTGATACTTCAGCATTCGGAGTCGTATTAAGATCGCCTGCCAATGCTAACCCAATTAGTTTTACAATCGATGGACCATCGCTGCAGGAACTTACTGTTGTCGATCCCAATGTGCCAGCAGGGTGTGAAGAAAATCCTGATGCAACGCTGGAACTGGAAGATGCTTATCTCTACATAGAAAATAACGATACCGATGAAGATACTGGCGTACACGGATTTTTCGACGGTGATGGATATTCGGTCCTCTGTGTTTTCGATCCCAACGGCAACCTGATTCTTGAGGAAAGGCCGCAGAATAATTTGGGTGACCTGGGAATCTCCGGAGTCTTCTTTGAATCAGTAGAACCGGAAAACGATGAATATTCCATTGATGATTTGAAGTCTGATTTTCCTGAAGGCCAGTATAAGGTCCGAGGTTTAGATCCAGAAGGTGAGGCATTTACGGCCGAAGCCACATTTACACACGATATCCCGGAAGCGCCTGAAATAACTTCACCTGCGGGTCTTGTAGAAGATGAAGAGGAAGAGGAACCGCCCGAAGTAGACCCATCGAATGTTGTCATCAGCTGGGAGGCTGTTACAGAAACAATTGATGGCGACCCTATAGTTGTCACCTCTTATGAAGTGATCGTAACTAACGATGAAATCGATGACGATCCCAACGGATTTTCAAGACCTATCTATGACGTTCACTTGCCACCGGACCGCACCAGCCTGACTGTACCTGAAGAATTTTTTACCGCCGAAACTCTTTATGAAGTAGAAGTACTAGTTCTGGAGTTATCGGGTAATCAAACTATTGGTCTGGGATTTTTCCAAACACCGTGATCGATAACAAGTAAATGATAAGAATTCAAGCAAACCCAATTAGCGGATTGAAAGACAACCTCCCTATTTAATCCGCTTTTCTTATTTTTGTCTGCTGTATAAAGGGTGAATTGAATCCTAGTGATCCCAAATAAATCTGTGATCCCTTTATTCTTCAATCTATTCCCATCGCAGGAATTGCATCGGACTTGCATTGGCAACTAGACGAGTTTTCATAATTACCGTTGACCAGGCAATCAGCATTGCCATTAATCCCGCCACTGCACAAATTGGTATTAAGAACCAACTATCAAAGGGATAGGGAAATCTATCCAGCCAGATCAACACTCCCCAGACACCTGCTGGCCAGGCAATACAATTCGCTACTAAGACTGGTTTAGAAAATTGCCATAGCAGAAGTGTAATGATATCTCGAGTATCTGCTCCCAACACTTTTCTGAGGCCTGTTTCTCGTGCCCGCCGCTCGACATTGAAAGTGGCAATTCCAAACAAGCCGAGGCAGGCAACAATTAGGGAAAGCAGAGAAAAACTCACCAGGAGCAAACCATCATTGCGCTCTTGCAAGAACGTATCTGCCAAGTTTTCTTCCAGGAATGCTGCGGGAAATATTTGCTCTCCTACGACTGTACTCCAAACTTCAGTGATATTTTCTAAAGCGGCTTGCGGATCGCCTTCAAATCTCAAATTCAACACATCGCTGGATTCTTCATACAGATAGAATATTTCTCCTTCAGGCGTTTGCCGTAGACTTCGGTATTGCGAATCAGCTACTACACCGATGATCTGAAATTCCTGAAATCCAGGTTCGTCGGGAGTTCCGGTTTCAATAATGGCACCGACTGCATCACTGGGATTGGCAAAGCCAAGTCGTTGTGCCGCAATAACATCAGTCAATATAGTCGCAGGCTGCTGATTCATTCCCGCCGTATCTTCTTCTCCCGCAACTGCCAACATAAACAGCAATTGTTCTTCAGAATCTCTGCCGCGTTCGGGAAACCGACCTGCAACTAAAGAAATTTCAAACGTATCGAAGAAGTCATAGCCCATGAATAGCGTAGAGATTGCCTGGTCCCGAGTTCCACCCACTCCATCAATTGCATTGTAATCAAGTATCAATCCCAGCCCATTGTTAGGCCCCGTGGCTGAATAGGAGGCACTTGTTACTTCCGGCAGTCGCAATGCTTCTTGTTTAAAGACTTCCTTTGAACCAGAGATTTGTTCTTGACCGAATCCCGGTATAGTAATCACGTTGTTCGAATTGAATCCAGGATCAAGACGGGCGGTATAGTAAAGCTGACCATAGATTGTCAGTGTGGCAATTATCAGAACGATAGATATTGAGAATTGAAATACCACTAAAAAATTCCGCACGCTAAAAAAGTTTTGCCCCGACCGCGGAGTGTTTGCCCGCAGAGCCTGTACTGGCAATTGGTGAGAAAGGATAAATGCCGGATAGAAGCAACCCATTACCCCAACCAACGTAAACAGCACAAACAAATACACCCAGGTAGTTATTGAACTAAGGGCAAGAGACAGTTCTTTTACGAGAATACTTTCCAGAAACGGCAACAATAAGACTACTGCAGCCGCTGCCAAAAGAAATGACAGCAGCGTTAGCATTAATGATTCACCCAAATACTGACTCAATAATTGCCCGGGACTAGCACCGTGCACTTTCCGCATCGCCACATCCATTCGCCGCCTTTCTGCCAAGGCGGTAGCGAGGACGACAAAATTAATACAGCCCACAAGCACTACAAGAACCGAAATCAACATGAAAACAATAACCATGGTTTCATTACCGCTCTCTTGATCAAGGTTGATGAATCCAATTGGATTGAAATAGATTTCTCCAATATTTTGTAGCTCGATTCCAATAACATCACTGGGAGTCTGTCCGGCAGAGAGTCGACTCTGGGGCAGGCTGGCATACAGATCTAACATCTCGGGTAGGCGATTATGGAAAGCATCGATATTTGTACCGGGACTGAGTTTTAAATAGGTTTGCACGGAAATGCGCAACCAACTCTGGAAGGTGTTGTTTCCACGGGAAATTTTTTCCTGGTCATAGAGCGCCATGTTAGGCAACTCAAGTACTGTGTTTTCCTCAGGAAATCGAAACACCGCCACCACTTCATAGGCTTCCAGCTCACCATCAAACAAAACACCGGATAAAGTCTCGCCGACCACATTCGTGCTGCCAAAATAACGAAGCGCCGACTCTTCGCTTATTGCGATGCTGTTAAGGTCAGCAAACGCACTTTGCAAATCACCGTATAGGGTTTCGAATTGAAAGATTGAGATCATGTCTTCATCGACAAAACGAATCGGATCGCTATAGCGAGCATCTTCAATTTGTATTTGGGCAGGTCCCCCCTGATAAATTCGGGCACCCAACTCTATTTCATTTGGAAAAAACTGTTGCATTGCAGGCAACATAATTTCAGAACTAATTGGATACGGTTGGGGTGGCCGACCTGGACGCTTGGTGATGAAATTCGCGCGATAAATCTGTTCGGCGTTTTGCCAGGATTGATCGTAAGAAAGCTCACCTTGTACATAGACTGTGATGAGCATGCAGGCTGCCAGGCTTATAGAAAGTCCTACGACATTAATGACGCCATAGAGCCGATTCTTCGACAGATAACGAATAGAGGCGGCGAAGTAGTTAGCAAACATGATAGATAGCGAACAATCTTGTAAAACGCTTGACGATTTTTTTCATCGCCTTCACAACAACAGATTTAGAAACTCGCCGTATTCTCTCCCATGACAGGAAATCGACCTAGTCCTTGACCGAATCTGGATAATAACCGGACGTCGATGCAGTAACGTAGTCAACATAACGAAACTCAAGAAAACTTATTGCTGGGAATACTGACTTGACCCAGTTGATCGCTCCGCTGCAGCTGTAGACCCATCGCCTGATACAAGCCTAACCCGCTCATCTGGATGAATTGCCAATAGCGCAGTGCCGTATTCGCCAAGTTGATTCTTACGCTCTTCCAGTTGATCGAAACGCGTTACCAATAAGGAATCGTATTCCTCTTCTTCCAGGTAGGTCACACTGACATGAAAGTGAGACATGGCATCTACACTTCTGCCGCCGAACACTACCCACTGATCCGGATCGATGGACAAGGGATTGTTCTCGGTATTGTCGAAGTGCGTACGCATTACGATGGCAGTGCCTGCAGGAAGAATGGGACGAGCATCGTCTTCAAAGACGAAACTGGTTTGCCAGTTATGATTATAATTACTAATAGAGGCAATAACATCGCGACGATTTGCACCGGGACCATAATAATCCCGCACTCTGCCAGGCCACACCACTTCAATCGACATAGCGATACCATGCAGATGCATGTGACCGCGATAACTGTTGAGCATTACTGGCTCATCAAGTACCCAGGTGCGATACATCGTTTGAGTCCCGTGAGGTGGTATTAGAATATCCCGTGCTCGTGGTTGATCGGGGTCGAATTGATCTATCAGATGATGGATTTCAACACTAGCGACAGTTTCCGGTGGATCTTCTTCGGGATGAAACCAGAAAGCCACCTCGATATTGTCTTCAAATTCCACACCGATAGGGAAGTAATGAGCGCCGAAATTAACTACGCCAGGACCAGTATCAAAAAGGATGCCGGTGTCTTCCCCAAAATAATCCCAGCGCTTTCCTGCACCAGCACCTACTACCCGACCCGAAGGTCCTTCTTCAAGATTCAATCGAATATTGTTGTGATGCAGAGCACCGCGCCCCTGAATAGTGTTGCGGATCTCGGCGGCTTTCAAATATCTCGGCTCGATTAATGCTGGCCACTCCACATCGATCGATGGCCAGAAATCTCCACCCTCGGCGCGCACTGCAATCGGGCCAGATTCGAAGACCATGTCTGGCTCGCCCAGATCGGGTTCGAGTTCCCATTCCAGCCAGTTTGGCCAGTCCACTGGCGACGGCAAATTGGCCGGATCTCCTTCCGGCGTACCGGCATCGGCCCAGGCCACTAATGTCTGAATTTGTTCATCACTAAGAGAAAAATCGTTTTTGTATTCCTGAATGCCGATAGTGGGGTCCAGATGCCATGGCGGCATAACGCGTCGGCGCACGTTTTCTTTAATGCGCGGTGCCCACACTCTTGCCTGTTCGTAAGTTTCCAAAGGCATGGGACCAATTCCGCCCGGTTGATGACAACGCTGACACTTCTCTTGCAGAACTCTGACCACTTCATTGGAAAAAGTAGGCGTATCCGTCGGTTCGGCTGCCTGCGCGCCTAATTGTGGAACGGCAAGCACTACAAGTAATACTTGCAATGCAACTTTAATAAAGCTCTTCATCGAAACCTGCATTAGTCTTGCCTCCCGCGATACTAGATCGCTGCGCAACAAAGCAATGCCATGCTTTGTGCAATAACTTGTGTGCCTAATTCACGTTAATCCGTACAAAGGCGTTGGTCCAACAACACCAGAACTCGAAGTCTTGAGTTTCGTATGCAGCCCGACCGACACTGTTATAAGCCTGCACTTGCACAATGTATTCACCGGGCTCACTAAACACAGCCTGAGTTTTTTCTTCACCATAAGCAAATTCTGATTCTTGCCAGCTTGCTGCCTCTATCCAGCCGACCGCCTCTTCCCGCCAGGAACTCCAATCAGGGCTAAACACAACATCACCTGGACCCTGATACTTGAAAAATCTGACTCGAATCGCTCGACTATCTTCTTCACGAAAGGGATTGTCGCGCCGGACCCGGGCAGTTAATTCAACCGGCTCTCCAACACGTGCTTCCAGAGTTTCCGACACCATGCCGCGACCGAATCCAACCCGACCCTCGGCGATGGGACCTTCCGCCAGTAAGCGCACCTTGGGTGGACTGTTTCTGCGTGAAGGCTGCAATGGCTCGTCATGACGATAGGTACTGTGTACCAGTCTGCCTGGTGAGCTGAATTCCTGTCCGGTAAGTTCATCCACTAAAGTCCAGCGCACGTCGCGGTCGCCCCAATCCGCAGGTACGGTAACACTCAGCACGCAATAATGGCGTCGCCCGCCATCGGGTTGAGGCTTGAAATGAGTTGGTTGCAGCCCATTGAATTCTGCTGGTTCGATGAAGTTATTGGGGCCGACAGGAATGTCGAATACGGTTTCGGTATTAGTGTTGAAGTAACCAAAACAGAGCTGGAAGGTCCCGTCTTCATTTGGGAACCATCCCTCAAATATTGGAACTACTGGTCCACCGGTTGCGCGGACTAATTGGGGGTCATTCTGGTGACCACCGGGAGGCGCTACTCGATTCCAGCCTGGGATGCGAGTCTGGGCTTCGCTGATAACAGGCTGCAGTGCGACGAATGCGCTGAGCAGGAGTACTGCAAGCAGGGATCTCTTCATTGCTTGGCTCCTTTTTATTTTTTATACCTAGACAATGGAAACTGATCAGATTAGTGGATCATAGCATTTTCGGCAGTTGAAAGGAGTAGGAGAAGGACTTGGCAGAACTACTCTGTTTCCAGCACTTCTTCAGGTAAATTCATTAACGCCATAACAGGAACCTTAACCACATAGATAAGGCCTCCGTGTGGTTGATTCATCTCGGCCTTTTCCCAGATGTACTTGAATATCTCATCGGTTTTTTCTTTGGTAACTACTACCTGAAGAATTTCTTTTTCACGTTGTTCGCCGAGTCCTTTTGCAGTAAGCGCCGAAAACTTTCCAATGCCACGGGCGTGATGGAAATTCGCATCGTGAATGCCATGGTCTTCTATTAATCCGGCCTCCACGATCGATGATTTGCCTTTCGGCAGTATGCAAACAATCTCGCGGGCATCTAATTGAAAGTGACTCATTATGAATTCTTTGCGGTTATGCGTTCGACGATTTCTTCGGGGATGTAGGTGGCAGCCTTTTCCAGCTTGGTAACGTAAATCATGCCTGCACCTGGAACATCTAACTCACCCACGCAAAACATCTGCTCCATGATCAAATCCACTTGATCATCGGCTACCAGGGTTGTAATTATTTCCTTGTTTACGTCGACCGCTAGACCTAACAGACCCAGTCTCTCGCGAACACCACTGCCATAGCCATAGTAGATTGTCGCGCCCTGGGCTCCGGCGTTTTGCGCTGCCTGCACAACTTCGTTGGCCTTACCTCTCTGCACGATGCAAGTAATCATCGACACATCAACCAATACGGTAAAATCTCGGGATACCATTTGTTAAATTCCTCCCACTTGTTCTGCTAGCTCAGTGCTAGCAGCATGTCGTCTAGCGATTTTCCACTTAATGTAGAGTCCGGTAGAAAGTACTGCGATTATTGGACCAATTGAGGCCATCGACAGAATACCGAATCCTTCAACCGATCCAAGCGTGTTACCGAATCCTAAACCCATGGCTAAGACCAGGGGCACAGTTACCGGCCCAGTTGTTACACCTGCACTATCCCAGGCGACATTCACAAATTCTTCCGAAGAAAAATAAGTCAGAACTATCGCAACTAGATAGCCAGGAACTAACAAGTAGGCTATGGGTATTTCGAATACGATCTTGGCAACACCGATCGCGATGCCTGTACCGACTCCAAATGAGACGGCATAGAGCAAAGTAGTTTTCTTAAATGAACCATTAGTAAGATTCTGCACAGTTATCCCCAACGCATTTAATGCCGGCTCAGCCAAAGTTGCACCAAAGCCTAACAGCCAGGCAAAGGCAAAAGAGATAAATAAACCAACTGCCAATATATAAAGTGGTGAATCTTCTACTTGCGGTAATTCGGTGAACGCAGCAGGGACCAGACTACCGCTCTGACTACCAAGCATTGATAATCCGTAACTCAATCCTAAATTGAAAATGATCATGCCAAGAACACACAAGAAAATACCGAAAGCTATATTGCGGGGATTAGGAATCTTCTCTCTTAGCAGTACTACCATCACCAATAATAAGAAGGCGACTAGAGGCACGATGGCACGAACTCCACCAACAATTTCAACACCCGGTGAAGCCTGACTCCATGATAATGTTTCCTGTGCCGCACTTGCTGCTTGAGCTGCAGCAATGATTTCTTCTGGCGTAGTTTGTGTAGCCACATACAGAGTTAACAACATGACGGCTATGATTGGAAACAGGGAGGCCAGGGTCACGATGCCGAATCCCGATAATGAGTCACAGCCTTTGCCGCCCGCTTGGGCAATGCCGATACCCAATGACAAGACTAATGGCACAGTTACCGGCCCCGTTGTCACCGCGCCACAATCAAACGCCAAACCCAGCACTGTGGCCAGCTCCGGGTTAACAGTCATATAAGAAGCAATCAGTAAAACTGGCACTAATGAAACATAGATAAGCGGCTTCAGGCTCCAGCCGTAGATAAACCTGACTGTGCCAAGCGTCGCCGCCAAACCGACTCCCACTCCCACCATGAGCACCAGAGTGCCCGACCAGTCATTAAGTAGTGCATACAAATAAGGCGCCCTCGACACCTCAACTAATGAACCAGCAGTTTGCAGTGCGCCGATCGCAGGCTCAGCGAAGGTGACACCAATTCCCAGTAGAAACACAACAGCAACTACGGTTTGCAACTTGGCCTTAGCAGGTAGAGCGACGCCAAGTAATTCACCGAAAGGCATCAATCCAACTTTAAGGCCTTCCATAAAAACCATTAAGCCAACAATTACCGCAAACAGGCCGGCATTAATAACCCAGGGATCCACTACAGATTGGCGCAGAATAAGTATTTGAAATAAGACCAGATAGAGAGCGAGAGGAACTACTGCCTTGACTTGCTCCATGAAGCGAATCGAAACATAGGGCTGCAACAACCGATAAACATATTGCCTGCTGATTACCAGATCTTTTGGTTTACGGGGAATAACAGAGCCATCCGCTGCATACTCGATAGGCGGGACCATCTCGTTGTAGGAATACTTGTTCTCATGCACATTCAGTTCATGAGTAAATTTGCCGAAAGGAATAGTCCTGCTGGACATTGTGGTTCCTCAATTCTTTTTATTTTCTAGTCTGCTATTTGCTCACACTGCTGCGCATCAAGCAAGTTGAACAATCGCAGCAAACAAGACCTTACTATGTTGGGTTCTAATTATTCTTAGCGAATCCCGTGCTCAATATTCGTTAGTGTTCGTGCTTCACGAACCCGCTCCAAAGTCTTATGTAATTGCGGGTACTTCGCTGCAACTTTCCAAATCGCCTTATGGCTTATTCGAAGCAGCACACATGATGTACGGGCCTCAACATTGGCACTGCGTATATTCTCTCCAAGCAGTGCCATTTCCCCAAAAAAATCACCACTAACCAGAGTACCTAATACCTCAGGCGGGTCGCTATCAATCTCGATTGCCTGCGCTTCACCATCGATCAATATGTAGAGAGCATTCCCGGCCTCACCTTCACCGATAATGATGTCGCCACTCAGATAGGACACTCCATGGGTATGGTAAACGATAGTATGGAGTGCTGCGTCGGGAAGTTCAGTAAACAGAGTGACAGCTCGAACATACTCTAGAGTTTTATCTTCATCCCTGGCCTTACGGAAACCCGCTTCATCCATTACGGTTCTCAGTTTTCGAGTAATGAGATTGAATGTTTTATCAGATAACTCACCCTGCACATGGGCTATATCCGTCGCGTGTAGCGCCGAAGCCAATGAGGCTCTGATGGCAAAGCCAGATTCGAAGTCTTCGTAGGCAACGGGAAATTCATTACGCACATCATCTAAGCGGTGCTGGAATCGATCACGTCGGACTGCATAAAATTTATCGAGTTCAGCTCGAATTGCATCCGACATTTCACTCGAGTTCTCAATTCGTAGAGCCACCGTGCGATACAAATGCAGATTGATTACCGTATTCGTCAGATAGGCTTGTAATCGCAGGCGCAGATATTTCGATAGCGCCGCCGCTGCCCAGTCTTTTTCTCGAAAGGTTTTAACCAGGTAGCGATCCAATTTTTTCAAACTGGAATGGCGTCTTCCATGGGCTAAATCACTGAGCGCCCCTGGATTTCTCGCCACATAGTCAATCATGCTGACTCTATCGTAGTGAATATCAACATACGCTGTATTTGGAATAACGCCTTCTCGATAAAGCCGATCCAGTTCACTAATTTCCCAACCCAGGGTGCGTAATTGCCAGTTATGCATCAGGTCGCTTGCTGCAGCTGCTGCGTTGGTTTCAGCAATGGATTGTTTTAATGCCGTAGCGAGCTCTACTTGTTGCTCGCCTGAAATCATGTTGTTGGAAGTCAGCTCTTGTAAGCTCGCGTCAATACTGGCCTCAGCCCGTTGAATTCCGAGATCGAATTCAGTTTGCTGATAAGCATTTAGCTTATCGATACCGAGCTTGTTAATGAGAACTCGAATCGAAGGCGCGTTAACCAATAAGGTAAAAATCACCACGCCTGCAGTGAGATCTATTAGGAGTTGTTTCTCTGAAACTGTATCAGGGATTAGTAATACCATCGCAATAGCGAGGCCACCTTTCAGTCCTCCCCACCACATGATGTGCTGCTCACCTCGGGTCACAATCGGCAGCCTGAACAAACGGACGGCAAGAGGCACCAGCGAATACACCACACTGGCCCGCGCCAACTGCACTAACAAAATTGTGATGAATAACAATCCCAAGATTGAAGGAAGATTGCTAATGCTGATAGATAAGCCAATCAGAAGAAACAACAATGTATTACAGATCGAAGATAGAAATTCCCAGGCACTGTGGAGTGAATGAAGATCGTTCTCCTGTAATCGAGGCACTACTAATAAGCTCGAGGTTAAGGCGGCGAACGTAACGGCCATAACACCTGACACATGGAGCTGATGTTCGGCAATGATAAAGGCAAGATAGGCTAGCGAGAGCGTGACTATCAATGTTCCTACTTGCGCAATTTTTAAGGCATTCATCAAACTGCTAACGATGAGACCCAGTATTATCCCGACCAAGGCTCCACCCAGAAACACGGTGAAAAATTCAAGAATTGAAGGCCCAACCTCAGTCAATTCGAACGTGCCTACCAGCACAATCCCTAACACAAGATTGAACATTACGATTGCAGTGGCATCGTTAAATAGCGATTCGCCCTCCACTAAAACCGTCAACCGTTTAGGCGCACCTAATTCTTTAAACAGGCCGATGACAGCTACCGGATCGGTAGCAGAAATTAGTGCGCCAAACAGCAAGGCGATGATAAACGGCAGCCCGGCAATACTGCTGAGCCCAAAAGCCACCAGGAAGCTGGAGATAAACAAGGCCGGAATCGCCAACATTAAGATCGGGGCAATATCTTTGCGCAATTGCCTGGCAGGTATGCCTAGTCCCGCTTCAAACACCAGTGCCGGTAGAAAGACAAAGAGAATAATGTCTGAAGTTAGGGTGAATTCATGAAGGATTTCGAACGCAGCGAAGTTATCGCTAAGCCACTGCAGTAGCACCCCGAGTAATACCAGCATCACGGTATAGGGAATTGGCACTTTTCTGAACAAGGCCGCCATGACTACGCCAAGCATCAGAAACGCGACGACTATCAGCACTGTTTCCGGGACAGCCATAGGAATCCCCTTTTTGGCTGCAGAAACCCTAGCATGTTGCCTTTGCGAGAAAGACGATCTGCATCAATGTAAGAGGTGTGCGCAGATTAGAGCGCAGATTGCCAATCGAAGAGTCCAACCAGCATAGCTGCGCATTCCCCTTGCAGAATTCAGCCGGACAAGGCAAGCTTTTGCTTGTAATAGCGCAGGTATATAAAAGAAGGTAGATACATAGATAGATAAGAAGAATCAGCCCTCAACAAGAAGGTACTTAGCATGACCCGCCGTATTAGAAGAATAGCAATTTGGCCCGGGATCCCTGTCATCCTCTCCCTTTCTCTTCTCAGTGTTTCCCTCCTCTCAAGCCAAGCCTTTGCGGCTGAGACTCGAGGCTATGTGATCTCCATGGTGCACACTGCCGCCTATTACGATGAACAAACCTGCCCCGACGGGACTAACGGTTCCCGCCCCGATGTGTTGATCAGAAGGGTAATGAAGGATGGCTATGATCGTGAAGAAGCCATTCGCATCGTTAGCAATATTCGCCTGAATGGTGGTCGCGACGATGATGGCAACCTGGTGGGTTCTGCGATTGTCCTGGGAGGTGGTGCCAGTTTCGGTGGCGATCAGAGCTGGAATGGCTTCGATTTCAATCCTGCCAATGTACCCAGCGTACTGCCTGATCCCAATGCCCTAAATGCACAAGGACGTTTTGCACTTGGCTTGAATTTAGATGGCCAGGTGGGACCCGATTCCTGGGAACATCCTGCGACTGGCGAGCGCGGAATCGATAATCAAATGTGGCGCGTACTAGGTTGTTGGGACGTTTACTATGTGAATAAACCGGTTAATCCTTACAACGAAGGCATCGCCTGGGATACTGCCGTGGACGCGATGCCAGCCTGGTTGATTTCAATTACTGGTGAAGATCTAAGTCAGGACGGTGAAGTGACGGTAACTTTTGATCGGGCAATCAATATTCCACTTAGGGATGCCTACGGCAGCATCATGTCCGGCGCCAGTTTTGCCGTTGATCAAAATCCACGATCCCATTCTGAATTTAACGGACAAATTAAAGACAAGGTACTCACCATCGAACCCGGCTTTTTTTATATGCAGGGTGAGTCTCAGTTCTATCCCCACCTGCAATTTAGTCGCACTCAGCTGCGCTTCGAACTGAAAGAAGATGGCAGCATGGAAGGCCATATCGGCGGCTACCAACCCTGGCGCGATTACTACCATTATCTTTCCGTGCGTGGTGAAACCGATGGCATGATCGACCTGATCGGCATCTTTTATGATCTGAAACGATTTGCCGATGCCGAGCCGGATCCAGCAACCGGCGAAAATACTGCTATCTCCGCAGCCTATTTCATTGAAGCGGTACCGGCATTTCACGTTGATGGTAGTGGCAACTTATTAGCTGACTCTGTTGGACCAGGACCTGAGTTCAGTGGCCCAGCAGTCAGTCAATATTCCAATAGCGAGCAATAAGCAAATGGAATTCGAACCTCGCCACAATAAAAAATTATGTTTAAGTGCATTGTTGGCAATGCTGGTTCTTGCACTGCCAAATAGCGTATTTGCTCAATCATCAAATGATGAACAAATAACCTTTGTTAGGTTATCCCCAGATCAATACCGCAATTCCATTCGCGACATCTTTGGCGAAAGTATTCAAGTCAGCGGTAATGCTGCAAGTGGCGGTGTACGTGAAGCCGGCTTGATGGCGGTTGGAGGAAGGCGACTGACACTGAGCGCTTCAGAAGTAGAATCCTATGAGGTACTAGCACTTGATATTGCCGGTCAGGTACTAAGCCAGAGTCGTCGCTCTACCTTAATACCTTGTTCGCCTCAGAATGAAATCGCAATTGACAATGCCTGCGCTAGCGAATTTATCAGCACTGTCGGGCTGCATTTGTTTCGGCGACCCTTAAGCGAAAACGAAGTCGAGACCTATGCCGAAATGGCTGCAGCCGCAACTAGTTCCCTCGGTGATTTTTACGTGGGTCTACAGGCGGCTTTAGTTGGCATGATGGTGTCGCCGGATTTTCTCTTTCGCATCGAACGCAGCGTACCTAATCCTGAATTACCGGGCACACGCCAACTGGACGCCTGGTCCCGTGCTTCACGTTTGAGTTTTTTCCTTTGGGACACCACACCAAATCCAGCATTACTCGAAGCCGCGCGCTCTGGCGAATTGATGTTTGAGGACGGACTGAATCAGCAAGTCGGACGAATGATGACATCAACCAGGATCGAAGATGGATTGCGTGCCTTCTTTGCCGACAGGCTTGCCTTCGATCGCTTCGATACTCTGGATATCGACACTACTTTGTATCCGAAATTTACCAAGAATGTCGAAGACGAGGCGCGAGAACAAACCTTGCGGACCATCTCCGATCATCTACTAAATCAAGAAGCAGACTATCGCGAACTATTCGATTCACGCCAAACTTTTTTAACTCCTGCTTTGGCCGCACTCTACGGTGTACCGATTCCTATTCGACAAGAACTCGGCGGTCGTGTGCCCTGGGTTTCCTATGAGTATCCGCAAGATCATGTCCGTGTAGGTTTGTTAGGCCAGGCTACTTTCTTATCGTTGTTTTCCCATCCGGGAGCATCCTCCCCTACTCTCCGTGGCAAGGCGGTGAGAGAACATTTGTTGTGTCAGACAATTCCACCTCCACCTGGAGACGTGGACTTTAGTCTAGTGCGGGACACCGACAATCCAGACTTTAAGACAGTGCGTGATCGTCTTACTCAACATCGGGATAATCCCACTTGTGCCGGCTGTCATATGCTGATGGATCCCGTTGGTTTAGCGCTGGAAGTATTCGATGCTTCCGGGGTTTATCGCACCATGGAAAATGGAGCGCCCATCGATACTTCCGGAGAATGGGCTGGCCAGGAATACGGCGATATAAGAGAACTTGCGACGCTGCTGAAAGATGATCCAACCCTGACCTCCTGCCTGGTGCAGCGCGCTTACAATTATGGAACGGCAAGAGAACCTACCCGGGCTGAGGTACAATGGCTCAACGCGACCCATGTACAGTTGAGAAACGATGGTGTGCGCTGGCGTGAACTGATACAGCGCATTTCTAGCAATCCTGATTTTTACACCGTTCCCGATTCTGCGGTGGAAAACTAAGGGAGTGAAAATCGATGCAAAGTAAAAACCGAAAATTTACTCGCCGCTCATTATTACGAGGCGCAATCAAAGGCTCTGCCGTGCTAATGAGCTTGCCGGTGCTGGAAAGCTTTCTCAATGAAAACGGCACTGCCTTCGCCGACGGTGTCGAACTGCCTCCCTGTTTTGGCAGTTGGTTTTTTGGACTTGGACTAACACCCGGTCGCTGGGAACCGGAAGTTATTGGCTCAGGTTACGAACTTCCTGAACACATTGCTGCTTTAAATTCTGTTAGAGACAAGCTAAATGTTTATAGCGGTCTGCAAGTTTTTCTCGACGGCAAAGTAAACCAGAATCATATCTCTGGCGCCCAGGGACAAATGACTGGCATCGTGACTAGAAGCGCCGCCGATTACGATGAAAGTTTCGATGCCATAATCGACAAGCAATTCGGTGCAAATGTGCGTTTCCGCACTTTAGAAGTGGCTTGTGACGGTAACGCCAGTTCCGGTTGGACAGCCCGGGGCAAGAACGGTAAAACACCTTGCCAGATTTCACCGCTTGAACTTTATCGAAGAATTTATGGCGAAGGTTTTATCGATCCTAACCAGGCAGAGTTTACTCCAGATCCTGAAGTGATGGTTCGACACAGTGTTCTTTCCGCGGTAACTGAACAACGGCAGAAACTCATGAACTCGGTTTCCGTCGATGACCGTTCGCGACTGGATGAATATTTCACCTCACTAAGAGATGTGGAACAGAAGCTGGCTTTCGAACTCGAACGCCCCGCTCCATTACCGGCTTGCTCAATTCCGAATTTGAATGACGAAGAAATCGGCACGATGGTAGCGCAAGTACAAAACACCCACCGTCAATTTGCAACCTTGCTCTCTCATGCTCTGGCCTGCGGTCAAACTCGCATTTTTCACGTCACCCTGGGTAACGCATTTTCCACATTGCGATTACCAGGCGAACCAAGCGCTTATCATGCATTAACTCATGAAGAGCCAATCGATCCTGAGCTAGGTTTTCAGCCTAAGTGTAAAGTGATCGGTGAACAGTGCATGGGATTCCTCGCTGAACTGTTAGAGGCGATGGATTCAATCCAAGAAGGTGACGGTACACTGCTGGATCGCAGTGTAGTTTTTGCTTTTACCGACCACGGCGAGGCTAGATTGCATTCAATGAAAAACTTGCCAGTGTTTACCGCTGGCAGTGCCGGTGGACGCCTGAAGACTGGTATTCATGTCGCGGCTGAAGGCGACGCAGCTACTCGGGTAGGCCTTACTGTGCAGAAGGCACTCGGTGTGGTTAGTAACAGATGGGGAACCGACTCTAACGAAGTAACTACGCCGTTCAGTGAGGTGCTTGCGTGATTCGCAATATAACCGCTCAAAAATTTTCGCTTTCGCTTTTAGTAGCGTGCTCCGTTTTAGTGTCCTCATTTTCCTTAGCACAATCTTCAAGCACTCCCGCATCGACGCCGACCGGAATTATGTTAGTTGAAGTCCACCGTGAAGAAGGATTCTCCTCCGATCAATATTTTTGGACCCGGCTCGGTGACAGCGATGGCAATACTCTGTTGTATTTCACCGGTTCTGCAGATTCTTTTTCTTATCAATTCAGTCCAGTGCTGGCAGATGAAGGTGCAGTTGCATTCGATGATTGGACTTTGGTTCCCTTTCAAGACTTGCAACAGTGGGCCTACCAGTCACGACCTTTGTTCACCTGGTCACAGGAAGAGGAGCCCGGCCAGATTGCTCTTAACCTGGCTTTATATGGACCAGGACTTAATGGCGAGGCGCCACTGTCTGAAAATAGAAGAGGGGCATTAATACCACCGGAAGGATGGCAGGTCGCACGCTTTACGCCCACAGAAACTGCAAATATACCTGACGGATTCGATCTGCAATTATTGGATTCAGGCCAGGGTGTGGTACTTACCAATTTCGAAGGGTATTCGCTGTATGGTTTTACCGATAACAACTATGCAGCCAGCGCCTGTACCGATAACGCTTGTTATGAACAATGGCTTCCAGTAGCAGCCCCTGCCCTTGCTATTGGCATAGGCGAATTTTCTATCGTCGATCGAATCGATGCAACCAGACAATGGGCGTTTCGCGGAAAGCCTTTATTTAAATTCAAAGGTGATTTGTTAGCCGGTGATGTAAACGGCCGCAATCAACACGAACGCATGCAACTCGCACTCGTGAAAGAAAACTTCAATCCTGAAGGCGTTATAGTTTCTGCTCAGCCTGGTTACGGCGACATCTTTACCTTGAACGGCAAGACCCTCTATTTCGGTTCCGCTTTTGAGAAATACTGGGGCGGACGCAACTTACGGGGCAGTTTTGAAATCGCCTACTTCAAAGGCAAACGCCTAGGGGGTGACGCCTGTATAAATGAAGACTGCCTGACCACCTGGCAACCCTTTGCAGCTCCCGCCGATGCAACATCTAATGGATTCTGGGAAGTTGTCACTCGCCGTGATGGCAGCAAACAATGGGCCTACAAGGGATTTGCACTTTATACCAACAGCTACGACGAAGCCCCCGGCCAGATGCTTGGTCATAGCATCTACGAAATCGCCGATGTGGACGGTGATGAGGCAGCTATTGCTCGCACCAAGCAGCTAGCAGAAGTTGGCAATGCGCTCGGTGGTGCTGGTGTGTATTGGAGTGTGGCCAAGCCTTAGCTGACAATTTTAAGGAAATTGTCGGTCTCGAATTCGTAGACCATTCGGCACACACATTTTACTTCGCTCTCCCACTGTGGCAAGAGCAATACTGGCGCCCTCTTCAACAAGCCAACTGATTTCACAGGGGAACTTTCCTGTTACCTCGAAGGACTAAATAAAGACTTCTTAACAATAAAAATTTCTCCATAGCTGAATTTAAAATTATGGGTTTTCTGATCGTTACCTGCCGTCGCCTGGTGAGGGAAAAGTTTCATACTATTCTCAGTATTTTGAGTCTGGCACTGGGGATGACGAGCGCTTTACTCATTAGTTTGTATCTTTACAGCGAACTGACTTTTGATCATCACCACGAGAACCACAACGATATTTTTCGCATAAAGACAACTATCGGTGACATCAGCGGAGCGATGTCTGGTTATGAAGTCGGCTCCATATTAGTACGGGAATATCCGCAGTTTATTGATTTCGTCCGCATTCGTGAAGCACATGAACAGCGCTTCGAATTTGGTGCAAATAGCAATAACTGGGATTTTGCTATGCTAGCCGATCCTGCAATCTTCGAAGTTTTTACATTCAATTCAATAAGCGGCGATATGGCAACGGCGTTGAGTGATCCTTATTCCGTAGCGATTAGTGAATCATTTGCGAGTTACTATTTCGGCGATCGAGATCCTGTTGGCGAACTGATTAGCACTGATGAATTGGAGTTTAGAGTTACACTCGTATTTGCAGACTTGCCAGAAAATGTAAGCCAACAAATCGATGCATTACTTCCGATGCAATTGATGAAATTCTATGAGCCTGAATATCTGGATGGCTTAAATCGCTACATTGACGATGCGGCGACCTATCTGCTGACTACAGATCAATTTGATCCAAGCATCATGACAGAAATCTCGGATCAGTTTTTTGATACTTACGTGCAAGAGATCTTGCTAGCAATTCTTGGTGATCTTGGCGAAGCGGATTTTAGCTTTGAATTGCAAAAACTGAGCGAAATACATTTCGGCGAACCAGTGATAGGAGATGAAACTACTGAGAGCGTGCTTAACATTTCAATTTTCAGCGCCATTGCCATAGCTGTTCTCATAATTAGCTGTATTAACTATATTAATCTGGCGACGGCAAGAGCGGCTATACGCAGCAAAGAAGTTGCAATGCGCAAAATTCTTGGTGCCGAAAAGCAAAAATTGATTCTGCAATTCGTTACTGAATCTTTCGTTCTCATTGGAATTGCATTCATACTCGCGCTAACTCTAGCAATTCTAGTGAATCAGCTAGGCTTGGTAGCTACAATTTCCGGCAAAACAGAACTAACGCAAGTATTGTTAACACCTGAAATACTAATGAGTTTCTTTGCTATCAGTTTGTTAGTCGCGCTACTCACCGGCCTCTACCCTGCAATTACCCTTTCCCGTCACTCCATGATGGCCATTTTTCGTCCCAGCCAGGGAGGCTGGCAACGCGGTTTACGCTTTCGGCAGCTACTGGTATTCGTTCAGATGAGCCTGGCGATGATTATCATCACAAGTGTATTCATCATGTTGCGACAAACAGATTTCCTTCTAAATTCTCCACTTGGCTTTAAAAAAGAAAATCAAGTCGTTGTAAACCTGCAAGGTGCAGATACTATTCGCAGCCGCAATACCATCATCACAGAATTGATGCAGCATTCCGAAATTTCTTCTGTTGTGGAGTCATTTGATGCCCTGGGTCGAGGACTAAGCATCTCCGTAATGACAGTAGAAGACAACAATGGCGAAGATCAATTGACGACGACACATCCCATGCGATTCGGCACCAATGTTCTCGATGCCTTGGAGATCGAATTGCTGGATGGAATTCACTTCACTGAAGAGCGTGCAGAGAGCGACATAAACCCAGTACTGGTCAATGAGACTTTAGTTAGTCATATGGGATGGGACCAGGCAATTGGAAGAAGAGTAGGCAGAGGAGAAGTAATCGGCGTTGTTAGAGATTTTCATTATCTGCCACTGCACGAACCAATCGCTCCCGTATGGATTGCACCATTCGCAGATGGTTATCTCGATAACCTGCAGGGCCGGCAGCTTGCCAACGTCGACATCGCTCTCACAATTAGCACAACCGGTAATCGACAGACTGAAGTAGAAGAATTTATTTATGAAGTCGTCGACAACTTCAGCGAGCAAGCCATAATCGAAATCTTCTCGCTAGAGGATGTCTGGAATGAAATGTATGACGATGATACGCGCACTATGCGGCTAGTCGGCTTCTTTGCTGGCATTAGCATCATAATTTCCATAATGGGACTGGCAGGGCTCACCGCCTATAGCAATCAACAGCGGACGAAGGAAATTGCCATGCGAAAAGTCCTGGGTGCATCCGTTCCGAGTCTTTTAGTGACGCTCGGTACCAGCACTCTAATTGTAATTGTTCTTGCCGCAATTCCGGCTGCTATTCTGGCTTTTACTGGATCTGAAACTTGGCTAGAAAGGTTTGCTTATCGGGCCGATTTCAGTGTCTCACCTTTCCTTTATGGCTTTATTGCCACTGCATTTTTTAGTCTCACTGTTCTGTGTGCCCAAACCTATCGCACGTCGCTCAGCAATCCGGTGACCAACCTAAGGCATGAATAGGTTCCTCCGGTAAACTACGAAGAAGAAATCACGTCACTTAGCTCTCACTAATACTCCATACGCCCAGCCCCTCTCCTTACGCAATTTCATTCATTACTACTGTACGAAATTACATGGATTTTACCCTCCATACTTTTCCCACGAATTAAGTAGTACGTTAAACACTCAACACAATATCCACACACTACGAATGATTGCGAGGTCCAAATGAAAACAAATTACGTCGATGAATCAAATTTTGCTTTTACCCTGGGATTTAGAGTCGGTTGGTATAAGACTTTAGTATTTAGAAAATTATCTATTACTGCCTGTATCCTTATCTTCTCACTTTCTCTAATTAGTTATACTTCCCCAGCTGCCGCAATTGAAGTAGCACATTACGACAGCGATGATCTGACCCTGACAATCCCCAACGTCAATGTCTCTAACCAAAGTGCCTACCAGGTAGAACTGGTACTTTCCCAAACTGAACCATCATTAATTTTTGATCTGACTGAAGCAGAAGAAATTGGTTGGACCGAAGAAGCTTATGCCAATTTTTCACTGGAATCTGGCATGCTTGATGTGCCCAATCTTTATGTTGGTGCTCAAAAGTGGAATGTGACACTCGAGCTGATACCCGAAAGCCTTCAATTTCGCGCAGTAACAGCAACTCCAGTTAATGATGTATCAGTGATCGAAAGCAACAATGGCGAATCGATCCCTTTCATAGTCTCACTCGGCAATGATCAGCTCATTCCTTTTCTGGAACCTACCGGTGAACTTCTGCGGATTGATTACATTTTTAACAGAAATAGTTACCAACTAAACTCTTCAAGAAACGTCAGTTATCGCTTCGATCTCGATGGCAAGCTTGAATGTGTCGGCACAAACGTTTCCTCATCCTATTACGACATAAGCTTTAGATTCGATTCAGGTAGTTTTCGACTTGAATCTGGAAATTGCAACCAGACAAGTAATTCATCCTCGATTGAGGGTCCAATCTCTTACATGAATGGAACTGACGTCATAGATACCGTCGCGATTCGACGTTTGTACGATGACATCGTAGGACCGTTTAATGCAGGGAGCTCTGGTGAAGGCTCGGATCTATTGTTTGGTCAAGACACCGAGAGAAACACAGTTTACGCGCTTCTCTATGCTGTCTCCCGAGCTACAACAGTCTATACCTGCGCCAAGACAGTCGAAGGGGGTAACGGCTGGGTTTCTTATGAAACAGCCTGCGAATAAGCATGCTTACAAAATGTGACCAAGCCACACTTTTATTGCCCTTAACTTGACTACTATTAAGTGATAAATGCGAAGCTAGCTAGTAATCATCAGAGTATGATGTAGCTTCGCTTTGTCACTTAAGCACTTAAACTGGTATCCCTGATTGATTGGATCCAGCCCGGCATTGGAAAAGGCATGAGTAAGATCGCATTAGTTCTGCTACTGGTTTTTGGTGTAACGAGTTCCCTAAGCGCACAATCTCTCAGCACAATAATTGAAGAAACCATTCTTTGGCGAGTAGAGCTCAATTCAAATTGGAGTCCAGTTGAACTTTCCAAGTTAGTTGAGAATGAGACCCAATTTGAAGCGTCTGGTAATTTTTACAAAACCCTTTCACCCTTAAAGGCTTTTGGAGGCAATGTTTCCTATGTAGGTCTATTGGGTGTCGAGATGGTGCCGGGCCCTAATGCAGTGATTGAAGCTGCACCGGACGAGATTGCTGCTTACATCGAAGACAAATACGAATTGGAATTCGAATCTAATGAAGACGAATCAGCATTTGAAGTAAGTATTCGGGAAGATGTCCGCTTAATTATTGTTAATCATCCAAACTTTGTTGGCGCGTCAATAGTGATTGGTGCTTACTTCGGTCCTTGAACTTTGCCGCACTTCCTCGTTAGCCTTCTCGATCAAACACTCTAACCCAAACTATCTTCCCAGCAGCATCACGTCCAACAGAAATCATCGTTTGATCATTATCTGCCAATACGCGTGTGTAGGTCGTTGTTAACACGCCATCTTCTTTCTGCACGACGAATTCAGATTTATCGCCCAAGCGTGATATCGCGACAGTTGAATTCGCTGCATCACTCCAGGGAAAATCCGGTGAAGGATGATCCTTTCCATCGCAGGGAGCAGACCAGTCTAAGGTTCCGTTATCGTTGGGACCGTTTGAGAATTCCATAGCATAGCGTTGGACACTTTCTGTGTTGGTGAAAACGAGAATCTCGTACTGCAATCCTTCCGGATCGAGACTTTTCTCTGGGTTCAGTGCCCAGCGACCGTTCATCTCAAGTATGCAATCAGTAGCAGCTTGAACGCTGAATGTTGCAAACGCAGTAAGAAATAGAAATAGAATTCTCATGCTTCACCTTCCCATTATTTTGTTTTTGGGTTAAGAGAAAGATAACAGAATCTAACGGGCAAAGGGATTCGAAATTGGTTCGAATGCCGAACCATTCGATATCCCTATGATTGAGTATGCCTAATTAATGGCCGTGCGATGGCAGTTAACACAGGCTCCCGAAACTCGCCCTGCCTGATAATAGCCAGGAGGATTTCTTTCCGCACTCTGCCTTGCCCGGGAAATGGTAGACAAGAATCGAGTCATATCATCCAGCATGAAGCGGTGTCTTGTGCTCAGATCTGTCTGTCTTAACAATCCTCCCAACCTTTCAATATCTTCTAGGCTAGACACAACCTGCTGCTGGAAACGGGCATCACGATTGTCTTCAGCATACATAAGAAGATCAAGTTCTTGTAACTCGAAGGCAAGCTGATGCATGCGCGAACGTAATTCCTCGCCATCGGCGTAATCGAACGGGGGTGGATTGGCAATTTGTGGAAAACCCCCGCCACTGCTACAAGCAACTATCAAACTTAGTAACAGCATCGAGAAAACTCCGCGTATCAACTTCATCACATTCATATTAGACATAACACACTCTCTAGTATTTTCGAAAAACTTATAGTTACCTCAACTAAGTCCAGACTAACAATGCTGGTTGAAAGTAGGTTTGATGCATATCAACTGCAATCGCAGCTTGCGCGTGACCTCAATAATCATGGATACCAGGCATTACAGTGTTCTGACAACTGCTGGCCTTTGTTATTTTCCCGAAAAATTAAGTAAGATGGCTGGATTGCCTGCCATGGCTTCGTTTTTTACGCAATCACAGTGATTTTGCATACCTGTTCTAGCCCAGGGGAGAAAAGAACAATGTCCGTCGTCTTACCTATCAGTTTTCGTGCTCTGGCACGCCAATTACTAGTTTTAACCCTCGTGTCATTTACTGCCTGCACGGTTTCTTACAATTTTGATGCCGATATCCCTGGCTCTGGGAGTACTGCCTTACGCTCATCCACACCGGAGGCAGTCGGCATGGATTCTGAGAGATTGGATCGCATTTCCGCAGCGATGCAAGGGCTGGTTGATGATGGTCTCCTGGCCGGCGCGGTTACTATGGCCGCGCGGGACGAAAGAGTCGTGCACTTCGAATCGGTCGGATATCGGGACAAAGAGATTGGTGCTCCCATGAGCAATGATGCTCTTTTCCGTATCTACTCGATGACTAAACCGGTTACCGGTGTTGCATTGATGACCCTCTACGAAGAGGGAAGATTCAGGCTTTCTGATCCCGTGGAACAATACATCCCGGAGCTGAAAGATCTGCAGGTTTTCGCTGGTACGGACTCAAACGGAAACATGCTGACTGAAGCCGCGGATCATCCAATGACCATACGGGAGTTAATGAATCATACCGGGGGTCTCACCTATGGAATTTTTGGCCAATCACCTGTCGACAATGCCTATGTAGAATCGGGCATAGGTGATGCAGCGGCCGCCGGATTACTTGAACCCGGTGAAACCAGTAGAGATTTTGTTGCCAAACTAGGTCAGATTCCACTGAAACACCAACCTGGATCACGCTGGGAATATTCGGTCTCTGTTGATGTTCAGGGCTACCTGATTGAAGTGTTATCTGGACAGAGCTTTGGCAGTTTCTTACAAGAACGCTTGTTCGATCCACTGGATATGGCAGACACTCATTTCTATGTGCCAGAAACGAAACTCGATCGTTTTTCGCAAATGTATGTTTATGGAGAAAACGGCGAACTAGAGCCAGGTGAAATGTTTTCTGGTGCCGACTACACGACTTATCCCGACTTCGAAGCAGGTGGATCGGGATTGGTTTCAACGGCTTCAGACTATATGCGTTTCAGTCAAATGCTACTAAACGGTGGCGAACTAAATGGTGTACGTATACTTGCACCATTAACCGTAGCGTTAATGAGCCGGGATCAAACACCGGAAGCGATGACGGGATCCATCCTCGGCAACGGTGGAACGACTTTCGGTTTGGATTTTGCAGTTACTGTAGATCCGGTCGAAGCGGAAAGTTATTCCGCGGGAGAATACTATTGGGGTGGCGCAGCTGGTACCTGGTTCTGGATCGATCCTGTTGAAGAAATAGTTTTTGTCGGCATGATTCAAGCCGCGGGCGCGCTAACACCGGATGTGCGTGGGCTGTCTCGACGTCTCCTCTATCAATCAATACTGGAACCAAATGGCATCTAAACCTTTAGCGAGCAATTACGACCAATCATAAAAATCTGCGGGCATAAACGGCACGTCGGTGTCGTTGGGCTTGGCACCGGCAGCGGTCAACATTGCATGCACCTGTCCTCGGTGATGCGTGCCGTGATTAAACAACTGTATAATCAGTGCCCAGCGTGGCCTGGTGATATCTGCCTGCATCGCACCTGAAAACCAGCTCAGCTCTCCTTCAAGATCATCAGCAGTGATGCATTTGGACCATTCCAAAATCGCTTGATCGGTGGACTTTCGAACTTGCCGTAATGCCTGCCAATCTGGAAACATAGTCTTGGATTCACTAATAGAACTTGCTTCAGGCATCGGTAGCTTCGCCAGAAATTCGGGCTTCGGCAATCCGGCTAATCTATGTAACCAGATTTGATCACCCCATAATAAATGATTCAAGGTGGCATGAATCGAATCAAAAAACGCACCCCGATCCAGATTTCTTTCTTTATCGGACAGAGAGTCCACTGCATTGTATAGATTAATGTTTTGCCAGTTCGTGTAGGCAGCCATTAATTTAACGTAATCTGTGGTAACCATTAGTGTGTATCCTGGAATTTTTTACGATAGTAAGAATGGTAATTGACGACACTTGGAGAAGAGCTAGCTAATTATTCCAGCCAGTTTCCGCAAGAATTTCTGAAATCGCTTGCCGATCTTGATCGCTTAAATGGGTATAAGCTTCATCATTGGAACTACCCGACAAGATCTCTTCCATTGTACTGCGAACTCGATTTTTAATTTGCTCTGGCAGCGCCCTATAGGCATCTGAATAGATTAAGTAGCTTAGGGGATATGTAAACAGCCGCTGCTGTAAATCGAGATCGCGCAGTGAACGCCCTTGCGAATCTATTGGCCCTGCTGCCATAAAACTTTCCGCAAAGCCTGACGTTCCTTCAATTGAACCGGTAAGCGCTGGTTGTCCAACCATAAACAATGACTGCACTAATTCCTCACTAAGTACATCTAAAGCTTGCTCTACTTCAGTTGCATCCAGTTCTTCTTCGCTAAATAGTGTTCTTGCATAAAAATTTGTACGGGCAATTTTGTTTTGAACTTCGATCTGATGCTCAATAACCAAAAGTGCCACGATGTCACTGTAAGGCAAAATATATGGATCGGTATCAGTTAACTCGACGAGAGTTTCCTGGTTGCCCATTCGCGCCAGGTTTTCATCTGAAATGTCGTCTGCTGTTTCAATTAACACATTGCCCAGGTGCCTCTGCTCGCCATGAAAACCGCTGACATACCATCCGCCCCAGCGATTACGAATAGGGGTGCGACTGGTTGTCATAATGCTGCCTTCGTGAGAAACCAATTGCCCAGCCGTACCGGTGTAGTTTGAGCTCATCATAAAACGCGGGGTACCGCCTCCTGTAAGAGACAAACTGTCATGGCAGCGTAGGCACAATCGAAATTCACGGTTAAAGCGCGGTTGCTCGGTATCAACCTGACTTAGTGTGAAAAAGACCGGCCCTAAATTCGGATCCATTGATGCTACTTCTAATAAGCCCGATTCCTGCACCCAAGCGACATAGACATTGTCGTTAAAATATATCGCTCTAGGTGCTTGGGGTGAAATTAGCGGCTGCTGTAAGCTGGTTCGGGAAAAAACCAATAGTTGCGAGGTAGTGCTTATGTTTAACGCTTTTAAAGTCGAATCCAGGTAGCCCCGCTCTGGATTAAACTCCAAATTTATTTCTCCACGATCAATTCGAGTTTGTAGTGTTGTAATTGCATCATGTAGTGATGCTGTACCGTAATTCATCACAGGATATTCTCGCTCATAAGGCGAATCATCCTGTGCCACTACCGACACCGTGATGACTGCAACAAGCAGATAGGATAGTAATCTTGGAATATTTAAAGTCACTTGATTAGCTCAAGATTCAAAGAAATCGATTACTGCTGCCAATTCACGTCGTCTTCATTGAATTCTCTTGTCCAGCTGGCAAACTCCAACATGATGCCGTCGGGATCTCTAAAATAAACTGAACGAACGAATGTCGAATCCGTAATAGTCGGGCTTGCCTGATTGGGTGACTCATCGTGATTAACCACTTTTGTTACTTCCACTCCAGCCTCTTCCAATCGCTGCTGATATTCTTCAATTTTTTCTTCGGGCACATCGAAAGCAATGTGGTTCATAGATGCATGGGCGGATACGATCGATCCTTTTCCTACCATTGCACCTGGATGAGTAATCCCGGGCTGACTATCTGGCGCATCAGGGAACCAGAAAAATGCCAGGGAATCCCCTTTGCCGATATCGAAGAAGAAGTGTTGGCCCATGCCATTAGGCAATTCGATGGTTTTAGTGAGCGGCATTCCCAGGATTCCGGAATAAAAATCAACAGTGCGTTTCATGTCTTTACACACCAGCGCGAGGTGATTGACCCCACGAATATCGAACTTTTCATTATCAGACATCGCACACCTCTCTAATCTGCTTTCTGTAGCATGATTGACTATTCAGTTACAAAGTCAATACCTTCGCTATCAATAATATTTCTTTGTTTAGTATCCACCAACGGGAAAGCCTTTTCTAATTCTTCTTTTGACTTTATCTGATACGCTAGAGGCAGATGGACGCTCGCTCAATAGTTGCACTCCTATTCCTGCTATTCATTGTGATAGGCGCGATTTTCTATGTTGTGTATTGGCCCGGGATTAAACTTCGTCGCATTGAGCGGCAAGTATTTCCCGAACAGTGGTTAGCGACTCTACGGCGGCGATTACCCTTCTATGATGCCTTCCCCCAAGCACAAAAACAGCGCTTTCAAAATCTGATTAAACGCTTCCTTCATGAACATCGGTTCGTTGGTTGTGCCGGATTGGAAATTGACGATGAGATAAGAGTTACAGTTGCCGCACAGGCCTGCCTGCTGATCCTGAATAAAAAGGGATATCATTTTCAGAAATTGCGATCGATATTGGTATACCCATCGACTTTTGTCGCCGTACGTGAAGTTCGCGATGATCTGGGCTTAGTGTCAACCAAGCACAGTGCCTTACTCGGTGAATCCTGGGATCTGGGAAAAGTAGTGCTGGCTTGGGATAACGTCGAGAAAAGTGTCTGCAATCTGCAGGATGGCCACAACGTTGTCCTGCATGAATTTGCTCATCAACTAGACAGCGAATCTGGAGCCGTTAATGGCGCACCGATATTGCAAACGCGCGGCGCTTACAAAAGTTGGGCACAGGTCTTAAACCACGAATACGAAAAACTTAATTTGCGCAATGCGCACCATTATAAGAGCCTGCTAAATGAATACGGCGGCACTAATCCCGCAGAATTTTTTGCCGTTGCAACCGAAACCTTTTTTGAAAGACCTACTGAAATGGCCAATCATCACCAGGAGCTTTACCAAGAACTCGCAAACTACTACCAGATTGATCCTTCAAAGTGGCAGTAAGTTTGAACGGTTGACAATTCAGCTACAAAGCCAATACTTTCAACCCTAATCTCATTTTTCTCTTAGCGTTCCCGCAGGAGGCATCATGCCTAGACTCAAACAAGTTCCAAAGAATGAAGCTAATGAATACGTAGCCAAGTACTACCGGGCTCTCTTTGGTGATCGAGACCCAGTAGAGGAGCCTGGCACAGCCACCGGCACGCCTGGCAATTGGTGGACCGTTTTTGCGTTAGTGCCTTATATATTCGAACATGCCACCAAGCATTTCGGCATGTTTGGTATGTTCGCCGATAAGAGCATCAGCGAATTGGATCCGCTTATTCGAGAGCTGGGGATCTTACGGGCAGGATATACACAGGGTAGTCAATTTGTCTTTTCACAACATTGCAAAGCGGCACGGCGATTTGGATTAAGCGATGCAAAAATCGCCGCCATTCCCCACTGGGAAGTAGCGGATGAATTCGATGCAAAAGATCGAGCCATTTTAGCCTGGACTGACGCATTAATTCTGCAAGGAGGACGGGCGTCGGATGAGCTCTTTGAAGCTTTACACTCACATTTGTCCGACGAAGATATACTGGAACTTACCTACCACGTTATGGGTTACAACCTGCACGCGGTGTGTTGCAAGGCACTACGCCTCGAATACGATGATGTGCCAGAGCGCATTAAGGAAATACCCATACCTGATGATGGTAAAGTTGCAGATTGGGCAGGAGCTGCCTGGAAAGAATAATTTGCGAGCAACGACTATTGTTGCATTATCGTTCTGCTATTAGGACTACTTATACTTATCCAATCCAACAAGCTGATTGTATTCTTGGAAAGTTAGCCGCTCAGCAGTAGCTAATTTTTCATTGTCCTGACTTTTTATCGACGCGTAACTATTCTGTAAAGTTTTTGCCGCTGCAAGCAGAGCCGTGATTGGATGCAATATTAGTTGATAACCGAGATCGGCAAGATTCGAAACATTCAGCTCGGGCGTTTTCCCCTCCTCCACCATATTGGCTACCAGCACCGTTTCCGGAAATTCCTGTTTGATTGTTTGCAGTTCTTCTATGCTGGTTGGCGCCTCAATAAACAAGATATCTGCCCCAGCGTTCAGGAAGGCCTTACCCCGACGCAGCGCCTCATTCAGATCGTGAGTAGCGCGGCTGTCAGTACGCGCCATAATCATAAAATTTTCAGAGTTTCTTGATCGAACGGCCATCGCAATCTTTGCTGCTGCCTCGTCAAGATCAACTACTTCCTTATTGTCCATGTGTCCGCAACGTTTGGGGCTTACCTGGTCCTCCAACTGGATGCACTGGGCACCAGCTTTCTCATAAGCATTAACCAGAAGCGCAACTTGTTGCTCATCGCCGTAGCCGTTGTCACCATCGGCAATAACAGGTGTAGAACCAGCCGCCTCAACCACCTGCTTCACCCTCTCGATCATTTCGGGTGCTGTCACCAGACCTATGTCTGGTTTTCCTAGCAAGCTGCCCGCCACGCCAAATCCGGAAAGGTAGATCGCTTTAAAACCAGACTGGGAAGCAATTAACGCAGACAGAGCATCATAGGCACCCGGTGCTACTACCGTGTCTCCAGAAAGTAAAAGATCTTTTAGCATAGCCTGTACTTAATGCTTTTTTGCAATTCAGGGTTTGAAGTTTTGTGCCGGAAAGAGAGACTATCAAAATCTCAGAACAAAGGGGATGGCAAGTCTCGAATTGAAGTCGACAGTCAGCGACTGAGTGGTTAGCATCTGTCCCCTACCTAGGAGAAAACCTATGAAGTACCTGATTAAGAATATACTGATCACCTGCGTAATTGGCTTTACTGGACATGCGCTAGCTCAAGATAGCTTGCCTGATCTATCTAATCTGGAAAGTGGTTGGAATGCAATTGCAACTGATGGTGTTTGCTCGGCCGGCACGCCTTATCAGTTCTACGCAAAACCTTCCGCTGATAATACAGAACTGCTGGTTTTCTTTAATGGTGGTGGCGCCTGTTGGTTTGGTGAAGCCTGCGATCTTACTGCACAACCCAATGTTCATTCGCCATTTGCAGATATGGATGCCAACAATCCGGCCATGGCCCGAGGCATTTTTGATTTCGAGAATCCCGAAAATCCGTTCGGAAATTATGCGATGGTAGTGGCACCTTATTGTAATGGTGACGTTCACATCGGCGGTGGCGAAAAAGAATACACCTACCAAAACACCGAAGGAGACGATGTTCAGGTAACCGCCTATCACAACGGCTTCACCAATAGTGATGCCATATTGGATTGGGTTTACGAAAACTTTTCCGCACCGAGTCGTGTCGTCGTCAGTGGCAGCAGCGCCGGCGCAATTGGCGGTTCGTTTTATGCTGGATTAGTAGCAGAGCATTACGAAGAGACCCCGGTAGTGTTGATCGCCGATGCGGCTGGTGGTTATGGCACACCACTACTTTATCGAACGTTTGAAGCATGGGACGTTGCCAGTATTTTGCCAGACTGGCCTGAATACGAAGGTGAAACAAATCAATCCTTAACTTTTGAAGATTTTTACATCGCCAGCGCCAACCACAATGACAATTTGACCATTGCCCAATACAACACCGCTGAAGATCAGGTTCAATACAACTTCACCTATTTGATTGGTGACCCCCAAGGTAGCTTTACGCTTCCACAGCGATTGCTTAATAACTACTTGATCATAGAGAACAATACCGATCAATTTGCACACTACACCGCGGGTGGAAATACTCACACGATTATGGGTTCGCCTATCTTCTATCAATATGAAGTGGAAGGCGTGCGCTATGTAGATTGGGTAAAAGACTTAATTAATGGTCATCCGGTTAAAGACATAAGCTGCGTTAATGAAGCGCATGGCTGCACTGACGCTCCTGAATAAAATCAACGCATCGAAGGATTTACAATGTCTAAAAATGAAAAGAAACTCAACAGAAGAAGCTTTATTGGCAAAGCTGGCGCATCAACAGCAGGCTTAGCTGCACTAACTGGCATCTCAACCAACGCTAACGCCCATATGGTTGAAATCAATGCTATGGGTCCAACTCCCAAGCAAGTGCAGGAGTTTCTGGCGCTTCCAGAACAACCGGTTGTAATGGTAAATCTCTTAAAATTTAAATCAGACGGTGGCGCTGAAGAATACGCCAAGTACGGCGCAGCGATACAACCAATACTGGAAAGCATTGGCGCAAGGATAATTTTTAGCAGCACTACTGCGAGTTGCTTAATAGGCAATGGTGATTGGGATTCGATTGCGCTGGTTGAATATCCCCGTCCGGCTGCACTAATACAAATGTCCGCCTCGCCGGAATATGCTGCTATTGCAGGATTTCGCAATGCTGGACTGGCGGGCCAAGTGAATTATGCGGTTTGGCAAGGGTGAAATAAGCTTATGCAGGACGCGAGCACCACGACTAACAGCGCATAGTTGCTGCCACAAGTTATTGATCAGTTTTGTTTGAAGAGTCTCAACTCTTGCTTTTTATTCTTGATTTCTTCGCTCATGAGTTCACGATTTTTCTCAAGCTCTCGTTGAGTTTGCTTTCGTACTTCAACTTCTTGTCGCAAGCCACGATTTAGGTCTTCCAGCATCTCATGTTCTTGCTTTAGTGATTTAATTAAATCTTTCTTCTGATAGATCAAAGTTAATGACTCTCTAAATGTGTTGTGCAATCTGAATGAGGACAATACAAGCAATCCGTAGAACACGACAAACACGAAAGACTTCGCCATGTTTTCCATGGAATACACAGTAAGAAAGTAAGAAATTATCATTAATACACAAGGAAGAAGATACAAACACAATGCCCACTTCACCATTGACAGTAATGGCAGTGCCGCCGCCATAACACCCAGCAATATCATCATGCTGAATAAATCTGATTCCAAGTCGCTAAACGGCAGTACGAAATAACCGATACTGGCCCAAGAGCAACCAAGTACAAATGTTGCAATCAAATAGTAGTTGGCCCAGCGCGGCATCTCTATCACAGGCGGCTTAGTTTTGTGGAAGGCGAAAACTATCAACATACGCAGAAATGCCGCCACCAGCATTACAACACCCCAACTAATGTAGGGTAATTGAGTATCTTCCTGGATAAGGAGAATAGGACCGAGCAGGACTACCCCAAGCAATGTCGCGGCATTAGCAATGGGTGCATTTAGATAAAGAGAGCGCACCTGGTCGGCAGTGACTTCCGCGGCGTGTTCTTCTAATTTTATTTCGCCAGCTTCAAAAGAAGACATTAAGCATTCCAGAAACCACTAGTAGGTGCACGCAGGAAAGGCGCGAACTCGTCTAATTATAGTTTTGGATTGAATCTTCGCTACATAAATCAGCACAGCTGCGAGCAAGTTCAACCCAGAAAGCATTGAAACTAAGGGAATACTACAGGTTTTTTGGCAAAAGGCTTGGTTTTTCGGTAGATACGCCGTCAGCCAAGTGAGAATTCTCTACTCGCTGTAAGACGCTCTTAAGTTCGTTCAGGCGAATCGGCTTCGCCAAAAAATCATCCATACCTGCTTTTTTGCAATTTTCGCGGTCTTTTTCATAGGCATTTGCGGTTAGTGCAATGATGTAGGGCTGATTAATTGGGAGGCGCCTAATTTTTTCGGTGGCAGTAAGACCGTCCATTTCAGGCATTTGCAAATCCATAAACACAATATCAAAATTCCCAACATTGACCTGAACCAGTGCCTCTAATCCATTCACTGCAACTTCGTGATGGTAACCGAGACGATCGAGCATAGAACAAGCAACCTTTATGTTTACAGGATTGTCTTCTGCCAGAAGTACGCGCAGATTGGAGCTATCTAGATCTGGATTATCAACATTGCTCTCTTCTGACACCTCATCGCTATTTGACTCATTTTCAGAAATTGCATCAGTCACGACTTTATGCAGCATCGAAGGTCGTGCTGGATTAATCAAAACAGTCGTATTGCCTTCTCGAGAATTGTTCTTTCGATTGGTTGAGAGCAAGACAATGGTAGGACGTCTAGCACCATACAAAGCTTCAATCTTGTCACTCAAAGCTCGCACACTGTAAGATGTGACATTCAGGTCAATAAATAGAAGATCAGGAAGCGAATCTGGATCGTCTACTGTATTGAGCCAATCAAGCAGACTATTGTCGTCCACCATGGAGAAAGCCTGCAATCCCCAAAACCGAAAATAGCTTAAGTAAATGGAACGTTTCGATTCACTCTGCGACACGACAGCAGCTTTGTAATTCTTGAGTGAGTCTTTTTTCATCCATTCTTGGGCTGGCGCTATTACGGGAACAACAGGGATAAAGAAAGTAAACGTAGTGCCCGATCCTAGCGTACTATCAACTTCAATTGATCCGCCCATAGCTTCCAGGAGCTTTTTACAAATTGCCAAACCCAAACCACTACCGCCATAGCGACGTGTACTACTGGCATCACCTTGAGCAAATTCTTCAAATATATTCTCCAGTTGACCTTGTGTGATCCCAATACCAGTGTCAGATATGCAACATGTCAGCTGAGCCTCATTGGATTCGGAAGTTTGTAGATCCACTTGCAGCTTGATCTCACCTGATTCGGTAAACTTAATCGCATTGTTGAGCAGGTTTACAATGATTTGTTTTAACTTGTTGGCATCACAAGATACGAGACTGAAGGCATTGGGATTCACATCTAGAACTAAGTCGAGCTCTTTTTGCTGAGCAAACGGGAGCAGCATGTCGATACATTGAGAAGTCGTTAGTTCAATATCGGTATCGATTGCGGCGATGTTAATACCGGTTACATCTATTTTAGAAAAATCCAGGATGTCATTGACCAATGACAAGAGTAGTTCGCTGCTCTCTCGAACCGTGTCAATCATTGCCTTTTGTTCATCGTTGAGTTCAGTACTCTCCAATAAACTTGTAGTTCCTATTATGCCATTAAGCGGTGTTCTTACTTCGTGACTCATGTTGGCCATGAATTGGCTGCGTGACATAGCGGCATTTTCTGCTTCAGTTCTTGATTCAACTAGTTTTTGTTCATTTTCTTGCAAGCTATCTCGGTCCTTTATCCACTTTGATGTGACGAGATTGTTGGTTAATAGACAGAAGGGAAATAAAATTAACAAGAACATCCTGGAAACACTTACTTCCGGGGCAAACCACAAACCAAATGCAACAATGGCTAACATTCCTATGGCATAGATTCTATTGAAAAAAACATTTGTAATTAATACTTGTGAGATAAAGACGACGACGAGTAGTCCGATCGCCGCTTCCGGCTGGAATGCGTATTGCCAAACTAGAGCCAGAACCCAGCAATTAACAATGTAGAGCAAGAAGGCTGACCACTTGTCGAACTGGAGTTGGGTAGTCACGTATTGCATACCAACGCCATAGGTCAAGACAGATGCAACTACGATTACTCTTAGAATGACGAACAAAGTTGATTCTGGATATTCGAAATATCGTACTATGCCAGTACCGACAATAACGACCGTTGCGACCCAGGATAATATTTTGGCTATTTTCTGGTGGTCAGAATCTATCGGCTGATCAATGAGCATGGAGTGCCAAGGAAGATATAGTTGCTACTTTAGTATAGATGAATTAGTCGACTTTTTTGAGTTTTGTGTATAGCAGCTATTTGACTCAAATTCTGCTGAATTCGATCTATTGGCAGAAATAACAGATGATCTTGGGTCCCACCAATTTGACCTGTTTTAATGCCAGAAAAAAGTAGTGATAACTAGATTTCAGCTGTATCTAAGAGTTCGTACTCATCTCCCAGATAGGATCTTATTATTCGCAAGAGGGTACCGTCATCTTTGAGAGACTGCATTTCAATGTTTAAACGATGAATCAGTTCGGGATCTGATTCTTTGTTCATGGCCAATCCCATTTCAGTGAACATGATGGTGTACACTTCTTCAACTTCCAGGCCTTCACTGTTCGCCATCCAGATGCCTTTAGCTTGCACGACTGGCCATAGATCTATTCTTCCCCTTACCAGTTTACGCATATTCAATACATCGTTAGGCACGTAATCAATTCTAAGACCTTGACCCTCCAGGTGTTTAGCTATTGCGTCTTCGTAGTATCCGCCAATCCTGTACTGACTGGCCTGCGATAAATTGGATAGCGTAATGTTTGCGTCTGCTTTAGCCACGAATACCCAACTGGATTTTAGCAGAGGAGTAATCCAGCTAAATTGCTGTTCCCTCTCTTCCGTACGAACTGTCGTGAAAACTCCATGATTCGGCTGGGTTAGAGTGTTTTCGTACGCTCGCGCCCAAGGTACCAGCTCCATCGTGTAATCAATCTCCGCACGGCTAAACAGTTCCTTCACAATCTCAGCCATGAAGCCGGTAATATTCTCAGCCGAATCGGCGGACGACGACCCATCTACGGTCATGCTGTATGGGGGAAAATCTTCGGTATAGAGACGAATAACATTGCTCTCAGATGAATCAGCAAATGCGCTGCACCCGACGAGTAGAACAATCATTGCGGTGAACGTTTTTACTAGTTCTGACCAAGATCGATAGCTGATATTCATATTGATCACTGTTTTAATAATAATTTGTCATCTAAGGAGTGATATTCCGTCAATTTGGCGGAATTGGTTGGTTTCACGTTCTAATTTTAGCAGCAAGTCACAATATTGCCTTTTTAGACGTAAGCATCGCCTGGTTGCTTATACTATAGTTACTGTTAGTTTACTAAGTCTGTATTGTTGCCCTAACAAGCATCAAATGGAAAAGAAGCGTTAACTCATGCCCCCAAGTATTAGTGATTTGTTCACTACACCAACTGCTGGCAATCCAGAATCTCCTCTCGCTTCGAAACTGCTTAAATCAGTCCTGTCGGTGTACTTATTAATTGCGCTCGTTGTAACAATACTGCAATTAGCATTGGAATATAGAGAAGAACAGGACCGACTTTATGAAGAACTAAATCAAGTTGCCGAAGCCTTTCTTCCTGTACTCACTACCTCTCTTTGGAATCTTGATGGCGAACAACTCGAGCAGACGACCGATGGAATGTGGGTCAATAGCGCAATTGGGCGAGTAGAAATTACCGACGATTTGAATGAGCGACTAGTAAGTCGAAATCGCGAAACTCGATATCTTGGCTTTTCTAGTTCAACTTTACCGTGGTACGAATATAACTATGCAATTAATTACTCTGATAATTTTCAATCCGACCAGAATATAGGTCGATTAGTGCTTGGCGGCAGTTCACTAGTGGTGTTTCAGCGTGCGACTAGCACATTCATTTATACAATCATTAATGCCATTATCAAGACTCTCGTTCTTTGGTTGTTCTTCTACTATGCGCTAGTAAAGCTAGTATCCAAGCCGCTCCATAAACTAACTCAGTCTGTGCAGTTAATTAATCCAGATAGTCGTGTAGAAACAAATTCTGAAGCTCAAAATCTATCCGAGCTGCATACCGATGACGAGCTTGGCGACCTTGCCAAAAGTTTTACGGAGTTAGAAACCGCACTAGTACATAAAAATGTCGAAATTGAAGATAGGCAACAAAACCTCGAATACACGGTTGAAGAATTGAAGAAGGTTTCCAATGCAAAGAGTGTATTCCTTGCCCACATGAGCCATGAACTGCGCACACCCCTAAACGGCATTATGGGAATGATAGAGTTCCTTAATGATACAAATCTAGACCAACAGCAAATCGCATACCTTTCCACGCTGTCCAAATCTGGAGACCAACTCCTATCAGTGATTAACAATGTGCTCGATTTTTCCAAAATCGAATCCGGCAAACTTGAGCTGGAGCTGGAAGAATTCAATTTGCATTTAGTAGTTAAAGACTGTCTGGCTTCATTCAAGCTATTGGCAGAGAAAAAAGGACTGAAATTAACCCTTGAGTACGGCGCCAATAAAGATCTTCGTGTATTAGGAGATTCCATCAAATTAGTACAAATACTAAATAATCTGGTTGGCAATGCCATTAAGTTTACTTCTGAAGGGACTGTTAAAGTTGGCATTCATATTGAGAATACTGGATTTGAATCACATTGTTTCTTTAGTGTGCAAGATACTGGAATAGGAATAAGTCCTGAGAAACAGTCTCAATTGTTCGAATCTTTCGCTCAGGGAGATAAATCCACCACGAGACGATTTGGAGGCACCGGCTTAGGGTTGGCTATCTCAAAGCAGCTTGTTGATTTTATGGGAGGCTCCATTAGCGTCGATACAGAAAGAGAAGTCGGTTCAACATTCGAATTCGATCTGAAATTCCAGAACTGCCAAAACAAAGTAAAACAGAAACTGACAAAAGAAACTGACAACCAAAAAAACATTGCTCTTGAAGTAGAAAAGAATGAGAAAGAATATTCATCGCTGAAGGTATTAGTGGCAGAAGATAATCCAGTAAATCAAATGGTGATTGATGGCTTACTCAAGAAGCTCGGGATCAAAGCCGACCACAGCGTAGATGGAAAGAACGCGCTCACAAAATGTACGGATGCAGGAGATCCTTATGATGTGGTTCTGATGGATATAGAAATGCCTGAAATGGACGGTTGGGAAGCAACTCGAGAAATCCGGAAAAACAATATTTGCTCGGCCTCTGGTAAACCACTAAAAATTGTTGGACTCAGTGCTCATGCTCTTAACATCAAACCTGACCTGGCCCGCGAGCGAGGGATGGACGCCTATCTTTCTAAACCTATAAATCTGCAAGACCTGTCCAGCGTCTTGAGTGAAGTAAGCCGTAGCTAATCAATTTTACCGTTGCAAGCGAATCAATGCCTGCCGGGCATTTGTGTTACCGCGATTTGCTGATTCTCGATACCAATAAATTGCCTGTTCCAAATCACGGTTAACTCCCCGGCCCTGCTCATACATTTCACCAAGGCGCAATTGTGGAATAGCGTCACCTTTCTCCGCAGCAATTAACCACCAGTTTATAGCTTCCGCATCGCTTTGCACTACGCCAGTACCCGATGCATAGACATTGCCGATATTGTGTTGTGCCAAGGTATTTTCTAATGCTGCCGCTTTCCGATACCAGGCAACGGCTGCAACCGGATCGAGAGGTTTACCGATCCCTTCTGCATAGGCTGTTCCCATTAGAAAGTTGGCTTCACCAACTCCTGCATTAGCTAAGCGTTCCACTTCATCGATAACAGTGTCAGCGATTTCAATAGCTCTGGGCTTATCCGCTGCGAACGTCATGCGACCAGTGGAATACACTCTTGCCATCCACATAACCGATAGCGCATCGCCATCGGCTGCTGCTCGCTCTAATAAGTTCCTAGCCTTGACATCATCGACTCTACCGGCTTCACCGGTATACCAACGAATAGCTTCTGTTAAATCAGGATCGGTAATTATTGCTACACAAGAAATTAAAGTGAGGATAAGAAGAAGTAACGGAAAGCGAATGTTACTTGCTTGCAAATTTGAACGCTGAGGACTATTTCTAATATTTATAGCTAACGATCTCGAAATAAATTTCTGACTCGATCTGTGTACTCTGTTTCATCTCTGTCTCGTGCCGCTCGCAACATATTGCCCATACCGTAGTTTCCTTCATGGCAGGCATACTCATAGAGCTGAGCGTCAACCTTTGCCAGGGATACGATTGCAGTTAACTTTTCTGTAAAAGTGGAGGGATCATCAATACTGAATTCGTAATTGATTGTCTCTTGACCTATTCGCGTAAATCGTTCGGTTAAAACTTTGTCTTTAGATGAACCGTATCCTTCAAAGCTTTGCGTCAAGCCATTAAAGTTTTTCGTGGTGACAACCAAGGTTTCACCATCCCAATATCCACGTGAATCACCGGACCACAGTTCGACTTTTTCATCCAACTCAGTACCGGAAACTAGTCTTACCATGCGTGCGTCATGGACCATCTCGGCAAAAATTACCACGTGATCTCTGTTCTGAATAATCTGCACATTGTTGTTATAAACACTTGGCATTAACTGCGGCCCGTCATTGAAGCCAACGAGGCAACGCTCCGACAAGCCCCGATCTTCCGGTCCATCTCGTCCAATACCTCCAATTGCGAATCTGACTGGTCGTGTTCCAGGGGTATCTCTTTCTCCCCCAGGATGATGTTCGATCCCTGCGGTGAGCTCTGGCAGTCGACCATTAAGGGGATAAACTAAAAGTGATGTGCGCACAATTCCTTCAGTTCGCGCCCTCTCCATCCACATAGTGTCATTGTAAAAAGCTTCAATTCCAGTAGAGGTCCTGTTGGGTTCCCGTCTTCTGCCAATGGAGAAGCGCTCTTCGCGAGCCGCGGTCATTTCTTCTTCAGTAAGAAACTGTCGCTCACCGAATTCTTCTGGCCGCTGAATGGGAACATTAGACGCAAAATTCCATACCCCTTGTAGATCGGGGTGGCCCCATTGAGTTTTGGGAACATCATAGTTTTCCGCAGCCAGACCAGGAAGGGCTAGCAACATAGTAAGGCAGAGAACGAACACTGCCGAATGGGAGTCTTTTATGGGATTACCCATGGGATCGACCAAGCTGTTTTACTAAAAGCAGCTTAATCAATCCCGAGACGTGAATAAAGGGGAAACAAACTTCATTAACCCGGGCCGGGCGCGCCTGCAGCACCTGCGCCCGCACCAGCAGCGGCGCCTCCTCCATTTCCGCCGCCAACATTTCCTGCCCCTGGTGCGCCAACACCACCGCCAAATCCTCCACCCTGGAAAGAATTGCGTCGAGTTGGGAGACCGCCACGTCGGTCTAAATAGCTCTCAATTTCAACAGAATTGTCTATTAGTCCCATGCGAACGGCAGTTATGTAATCGGCGTCATCGAGCTCTTCTTCGAACATTGCATTGAGTTCGGCTTGCAGTCTATTTCTATAAGCAAGCGCGCTGAATAATTCTTCATTCTGCGCGGCAATTGTCTCAATCTCTTCATTGAGCTGATCGTAAAGATCTCTTGACTGACGCATTGCCCTGCTTTCCGAACCTGTTTCTTCAACGAATTTCGCTAAGAATGCAGGCGTGCATATTTGGAGTGGAGTCAAATCTTCATCTTCTGCTTTTCTCTCGCATTTCAAATCGAAATCATCAGTGCTGTTTGACGTATTAAAAATTTCATAAGCGGCAAATTCCACTAATTCCATTTCATAAATAGTTGATCTCAAGGTTCTATCGCCGAGAATCAAGGCGCGATCCAGCTCAACCTCATTGGAAGTACCTTCAAGTGCGGATTTTTGTATTGCTAATCTTTGGACGAAGGCATGAAATGATGGTGTTTCAGTCGAAGCGTTAACATTGTCGACATTCCCTGCATTCTGCGAAGAAACGCTTAACGAAAACAACATGAAAAATGCAGCGTTAATCGCAATAGTACTACTCCTGAAAAACTTGGCGTGGCTCATGGCGAACCTCCATTTAGTTTTATTGGAGACCAATTGATATTGCATCAATCTAGCAAACCGGTAAAGCAGAATCGAAGAGGAAACTTGCTACGTCGATTCGAGCTGGCAATCCAGCATAAGATAATTATTCAACTAAATACGAACAACTGTTTCAATCATCACAGGTTCTGAAATTTGCTGACCACGGGTGTATTCCAAATAAGAATTCTGATCGGTGGCGGCATTATTAATTGCACTAACTACATCCATGCCCCGAACAACTCTGCCAAATGCTGCAAATCCTTGCATGTCTGCGTTTCGAGGCTGTCCGTAGTCCAATCCTGGTTGATCGCCGATGCAGATAAAAATCTCTGTACTGGCAGTGCCAACCTCTCCGCGAGACATTGATACGACACCATCCAGATGCAAAATCCCGGTCTGCTCTGTGGATTCATGGGCAATTGGTGGGAATGGTCCGTCTCCCTGGTTTGGCCCTCCTTGAATAACTTCTATCTTCGGAGAACCATTGTCATTGTCATAAGTTACCGTTCGATAAAAGCTGCTACCGTCGAAATGGCCACCTTCGACAAGCCTGAGAAAATTGCCAGCGGTTATCGGTGCCCTGTCTAAATAAAGTTCGATTTCTATTTCACCTTCGCTAGTAGTCATCAGCACATTAACCGTGTCTACCTGACTTAAAGCAAACGAAGAAACTAATCCTGTAAAGACTACAACGAATAGTTCGGAAATCGTTTTGAGTAAGAAGCGTCGATTCATCTTAGCGAGGATCTAAGCGCAAAAAATAACGTGGCGGAAAGCCCATTTGTGCTCGAGCCCTGAAACTAAGAGCGTACTCTACCCTTAAGAGTTCATCTTCTTCACCTTCCAGGGGTACCGCCAGATAGGGCGCAAAGTTTTCTGCGCCAGGCATTTGCACTTCTATATTGGGATTATCAAGAGCCTGGCTATACCAGGCCCTGGGCCAATGATTGGCCGCAACATAATCATTGCCGTTCACTTTTCTAAGGCTCAGAACCCTTTCATGACGCTCATTAGCGTCATTGTAGGTGGCTATAACTATTGAGCTGCCACCCATGGGCTGATTGGTGCCCAGGCTGTATTCGAATTCCACAACCCAGCCAACATAGGCAAGGAACAATACACTGAGGCCGATAAGGCCCCACTTGGTAGGTTTATTGAGTTTCATGAGCCCTATGATAACTAAAAAAACGTCCCCGCAAAGCTCAACTTATAGATCCCGTCAATTTAACGATAAATAGCTTCTTTTCGTCTCTAGATTTCTCCGTTTTCTCTAGAGTTTTACAGCGGGATTTTGATCTGCCACCTATACTCATGGTGGATTGGATGACTTAGAACACCTATGAGATCAGTAGTTACAGCAGTTTTGTTTCTTACGTTTAGCTCTGCAGCTATTTCGCAGGACGCGCCGCTAGACTTTCTCCAGCTGGATAGTAGCGATTCCATCGTCGATCCATTTCCCTACATCAGTTATCTGACGGATGATTCCGGCACATACACCATCGATGAAATCAGTGGCGATTTGTTAGCGGATTTTAGCACTCCCTTTACCGAAACAAGTGCTTTTCAGATCGAATCATTGGATGAATATTATTGGTTGCGAATCCCGCTGGAGAACACCACATCCAACGAGATCTCTGTTGTTATAGAAACCAGCAACATTCTTCTGGAAGTGCTCTCGGTGTATAACCTGGTGAATGGTACCTGGGAAGCAAGCGTTGTAGGTAACAAACTGTCCTTTGATGAGAGAAAGTTAAACGTCTTCACACTCGCCATTCCTCTTACTCTACAACCAGGGCAACAAAATGTTTTTCTTCGAATCGAACCAGCCCTAACGGATATTGTGCCGCTAAAACTCTATTCTGGTGATTCGTTTCTTAACACCAATATTGAAAACAACAAAATTGCAGGAATATTTCTTGGTATTGCCATAGGCATTATGCTGTTTCACTTCTGCCTGTATATCCAAATTCGTGACCTTGCCTACCTGGCATTCTCACTCTCAATTTTATTCGGTATTGCGTTTCGATCTTATTACGATGGAACAGGCCAATGGTTAACTGGCGATTGGCTCGCCTGGAACGGCATGGCATTTTATCTGTTCCTTGGGCTCTATATGGCGACTATTTTCTGGTTCCATTCCCTTTACTTAAAATTGAAATCCACTTCGCCGTTATTGCATAAATTAAGTATGGGATGGGCGTGGGCCTACTTGCTCACCGTTACGGTGGTGTTCGCGCTAGGAATTGATTTTGGTAGGGCGTTTGAACTTTCATTGGTTATAGCGCCGATGTTTTTACTTGGCTCTGCTCTCGTACGTGCATTGCAAGGTTATTGGCCAGCTCAAGTATACCTGGCCGCGCTTTGTCTCCCGCTTCTTTTAGGATTTGTATCCGCGCTACTTGGTTTTTTCGACATTTTGCCATCTACGAGCTTCGCAATCTCCGAGCAGATATCTATTGTCGGAGCTTTAATGTTCTTCTCTATAGGTCTCTCCCAGCGAATCAAAATTCTTGATAAAGAAGTAAGAGCCGCCGAAGAGCGCGCCAATAAGGCTGCTCTGGAAACGAAGATGAAGAGTGACTTCCTGGCTAAAATGAGCCATGAAATTAGAACACCCATGAACGGTGTTATGGGAATGTCACAGTTATTAGCAGGTACAGACCTGGATGAATCGCAACGTCGATACAATGATGTTATACGATCTTCCAGTTCCACATTGTTGCAGGTAATAAATGACTTACTGGACTTTTCGAAAGTGGAAGCCGGCAAACTGGAAATAGAATCCATTGGATATGATATTCGAGAAATCGTCACAGAATTGTCAGAAATGTACCAAGCAAAGTCACAGGACACTGGTGTTGAATTCATCTGTGAAGTAGATGATAAGGTTCCTACCTCCTTGCAAGGAGATCCTATTCGCCTGAAACAAGTGCTGATGAATCTGATAAACAATGCATTTAAATTTACCGGAAGCGGCAAAATATCTCTTACTGTCAACCGTGCACCAAATAGCACATTGCTAGTTGAAGTTAGGGATACGGGAATTGGCATTGAGCAAGAAAACTTGGACCATTTATTCCAACCGTTTAATCAAGCTTCCGCATCCACAACAAGAGAATACGGTGGCACAGGACTTGGCTTAAGTATTTGTAGTGAACTAACTGAACTAATGGGAGGGAAAATTTGGGCCCGCAGTAATGGCCACTCGGGAACAACCTTTTTTGTTCAGCTACCTTTAAGCGAAGAAGAAATACACAATTTTGGCACTGATGCTGATAATGAGAAAATCAATATTTCCAAGGATCCTGAATCTAGCCCTTCTTCTAATCACGAAGAGGAGAAAAATCTCAATATACTTGTAGCAGAGGACAACCTCGTCAACCAGATGGTGATTAAGGGCATGTTACAAAAAATGGGCCATAGCGTCAGAATTGCCGACAATGGAGATCAGGCGCTTAAACTCGCCAAGGACAAGCACACCAACTGGGATATGGTACTTATGGATTGCGAGATGCCTGTCTTGGATGGCTACTCTGCATCGCGAAGAATTCGAGATTTTGAAAAAACTGAAGACAAGAAAGAAGTGCCTATTCTTGCACTAACCGCTCACGCAATCGGCGACTCGGAACAGCGCTGCCTCGAATCTGGAATGCTGGCACACATTACCAAGCCGATTCAATTTGAGGAACTCAAGCGGGCCATCCATCAGTTTTCTCGACCCGCTTAAACCAGAAATTCCCTTCCCGTCTTAATTCCCTTAAATATTACTCGGCTCACAATCGTATTCGTAGGCGTGGTAGTCCTTGTATTCAGTTACCCACAAGTAAGGCACGGTAAACAAGATTCCCCCAATGATTGCGCCCAGATCGGCTTCTTCACTGCGGCGAAAGCTGTAATGCTCCGCTCTGCAACCTTCCCTTCGAATTTCTACATCATTTCTTGAAAACGCCACTTTCTCATCAGAATAATGAGCGCGACCGGTACCGATGTATTCACCGTTTACATAAATTCTCGCGTCCGGATCGGACGAACGAATAACAGTAGAACTGGTGCATGCTGTAGATAACAAAACTAGTAAAGCCAAAAATAGCCTCATGACAGACCCCTATATCAGCGATGATTAATACTTATATTTTTTGAGAGTGCAGCATGACAAGCGCTAGCTTAACGAAAGCTGAACTTTCTTAAGCTTTTCTGGATATAAACTTCACGAATATTTCAGGTGCAATTCATCCCGCAATAGCACTATCACACAATCACTTTGACGCAGTGATTAATTAGAAGGTTACTGAGTTGATAGAAAGATGACTAAATAAAAAATAGGTCGTCTAAGACTGTAACCTTTTAAGGTTTGATTCATCTTAATAATACGAGTGGCCACTTTTCAGTTACTCGAGCTATTGGTTTAATTATTTTTGGAGAGATTCCTATGAACAATTTACTCAAGCCATTACTTTTTTCTTTGGCATTTACTATCCCTGCAGTTGCAAGCGCTGATATCGAAACTAAACAAGTTGAAGTGAATGAGGTAGTCATTTCTTACACCACTGCAGATCTTGCTTCTAACTTTGGCCGCACAGAGTTAGAACGTCAGATCCGCCGAGCAGCGGAACAGGTTTGCGGAGCTCAAAACTTGGTGAGCGGACGTGTAGGCACACTGCGACAGCTTATGGATAATCGCGAGTGTTACAAAGAAGCAGTTGAAAAAGCATTAAGCTCTATAAACGCTACTGCTTAATAGTACTCAAAGGGTTGATTTGCTATCAAAGCACTTCAACCCTTTTTTTATGAAATCCCTATACGATATTTTCTATTCGTAACGCAAAATCATCGCCGGTCTCACTCGCGCACTCTTCCAGGATTGAGAAGCGACGGCAATAATAGCAATTGCTGCAGATAGCGCTAGGCTGAATAAAAAAGGAAATACTGTAAGCTCCGCTCTCGCGGCAAACAAACTAATGTATACATTTCCGATAAGGTAACCCACTGGCCAGGCGATAGCGTTGGCAATCAAAATCGGTTTAGCAAAATCGAGCAATAACATTCTAAGAAGGCGGCTACTACTGGCCCCCATAACTTTGCGAATTCCTACCTCTTTCTGACGAATATTCGTTATAAACGTGGCATTGCCCAACAACCCTATACTGGCAATCAAAAAGCCTAAGATCGACAACGCGGCAATAGCTACGCTAATACTCAAAAACAGGTTGTAACCCAGGTAGAACAGGTTATCGACGAATTCTCGTTGCAAGGGAATGTCTGGCATCAAGCGAGACCAGGTCTCATCGATATGGGATAAGGCATCATTTACATTGTCTTTCGAAATTTTAATAACCATCAAATTAGCAAATTCAGGTGCTAGCGTTAACGCATCGCCGGTGATTCCAAACACACCGAAATCAACGAACTGATATTTCAATTCATCGATTGCACCAACTATAACTACCTCAATTACTATTTCGCGCTCGACCGAAGGAGGTTCTAAATGCCGATATATACTCTGCCCCACAGCAGTCTGTGCATTATCAAAACCCAGTGCCTGAGCAGCACGGTTATCAAGTAAAATGGAATAAGGGCCGGTGTTGGCTCTTAGCTCATTAAAACTTGGAAATCGATCGTTGGCTCGGTCTCGAGAGTAGTTTCGCCCCGCTAAAAGACTAACGTCCATTGTGCTTTCATAGTCATAACCGACATTGCGGTTAGCAATTAAGACGGTGGTTTCATTGAGATCACCACTGCGGGAAAGATTTATCGGCGAACTGCTTATTGACCAAGGCGTTAAGTCCACCTGACTTACTGACAAAACACCCGGGTGCGATTGCAACTCATTCTTTACTAAGTCGTAGTCAGCGCTAAAAGTATCAACAGCAGTACTTACAACCAGCTTTGGATCAGCAATGTCGCCATCGAGTTGCTGTGTCATTGTTGCGTTCTGCTCGAACATGACGAATGCCAAAATCATCAATGTTCCGGAAATAAAAAATTGTGTGCCGACCATAAAAGCTCGAAGTCTTCCCGAATAGCCGCCGGATCCTTTCGGCCTCATCATAGAAATCAGCGGCACTGTAACTGTGCGTAATGCGGGATAACATCCGGCTATCAATACAATAAGCACAACCACCAGAAGTAACCAAATCCACAATGATGAATTTGCTAGCATTTCTGGCCCTACACCGGCGACGCCAAATGAACCAATGATGCTTAGCGCGAACGCCATGACAAGGAATACCAATACCAGGGTTGTTAATACAAATAGGAAACTTTCAAAGCAGTATTGAGCGATTAATAAACCACGTTTTGAACCAAGAATCTTTTCTACAGCTATTTCCTGACTTCGTAATGACAATTGTGCAATTACCAAATTGGAATAGTTCAGGCAGCCAATTAGCAACACCAAAATTCCCGCCACTAGTAGGATGGTTGTAATTGAGAATCCGGCAGTTACAAATGCCAGTGTTGTCATCAGAAGTTGGTTAACCGGAATTAACTCATAAGTAATAGAGTCACGTAGGTCTTCTGGTAACGTTGCTTGCACGAATTCATCAAGTTCACGGTGAAATGTTGGTAAATCAAAATCCATGTCTTCCGGTATTTCGAGATAGACATAATTGCTTTGATTAGCCCATTGATCTGCATCTGGGTCGACTCCAGCTGCTATTCGTCGTTGCCTGTTGGCATCGTCACGAATCTCCATAGGGAAAAAGAAATCCGCTGAAAACAGGGTTATCCCGCCGTCCAAATGGGAGGGATTTTCAAAAGTTTTCGCAACAGCGACGATGGCAACATCGCTTTCGTTATCGATTAGTAGTCGCTCGCCTACCACATCCACGCGATTATAGAGGCGCATGGCTGCTTGTTCTGTAATCACTGCCGAATTGGGAGGCAGCGGTGATCCTTCATCAATACCGGCGAGATACTCCACCGGAAATATGTTGAAGAACCTGTCTTCCACATATCGAGAGGTGACAGTATGAGCCTGACCATCAATGGTTATATCGTCCAGATCTCCTATGCTTGCCTTAACAATATTGGGAATTTCCGGAAAATAGGAGCGAAGATAGCGGGCAGCTGGTTCATTTACTATGGGAAATTCATCGGGCCCCGTGGCTTCTCCGACGTTTCGAATAACCACGTTATAAACTCTATCCGCGTTGGGCCAATGTTGATCAAAGCTATCCAAATAGTTGGCAAGCAGCAGGGCCGTTATGAAACAGATAAAGCCGAACCCAAGGCTAAGGAAATTTATTGCGGAGTGCAGCTTGAAACGCAGTAATGCCTTCACTGCCATCTTAGTGAAATGAGCGAGCACGAAGTCGTCCTTTTTGTTTTATAAAGCGCGGGCGCAATCCCGCTATATCACTCAATAGACGCAATAGAATGGAAAATGTTACTAAAAAACGAAAATGCTGAAATCCTATTCGTGCACTTGCCTGCTATCAGCTTTAGTTTTAGCTTTAGCTGTAACTTACCCCCATACCAGCACGCACATCATTGTTTACACCATATTGCGCAATTGGATAACGTAAGCCGTTAGCTGATAGCTGTTTTAATCCCTCTATCACTTTAGGTAAGAATGAAGGTGGAATCGCCATTAACAATTCATCTTCCATTACACCGCCATAACGTCGTTCGGCGAAACAGGGAATCGACAGGCTGGGCTCTCCTGTCGATAGCGCCCTACCCCAGGAATCGGCGCAGGAAGATTCACCACCACAACCCCATTCCAGTTTCTTATAGCCAGTCCACTGTAATCCATTTATGAATAAGATCATTTGGGCCGGAGTAGCATAGATTAAGCAAATATCCGGAGGACTTAGACGACCACTTACGAGGGGACTTACTGCCATTGCCTCATATTTCCCAAAAGGAACCACGTCCATTGCTTGTTGATGTGCGCTGGCATTCTCATCGTCGGCATACCAGACTCCACTCATGCGGTCGCCAGATAACCATTCTTCATCTCGAGGAGACAAACCAATGACAGTTTTACATTGGGCTCCCACCAAATCATCAGCAGTTATATCGACAGTCCAACCATTTCTTGCTGCCATGCCAACTATCTGATCGGTAGTGTGAATTGAACCAGGACGACGAATCCTTTCAACAGCCTCCATGTCTCCGACTTTTTCAAAGAGCTTCATGCCAATTGGCGTAGTTCGAATACGCAACAACTGGTTAAGAGAGTTGACGATATCTTTAAAGTCGAGATTAGACTGATCGCTAATGATTACGTCCGACATAGCACGCTCCGTTGTATAGAAACAATTGGATTATAAGCCAAACAGACTATTGATAAAGATCGAAATTAAGAACAGCGAGGACTATCGACTATTGTGGAAAGTCGGACTTGTTCATCGCAGGAAAGCGATTGTACCGAGGGTGACTGTTCCAACACATTTTCAGGAACGGAATCGGCTCGCAGTTTCAAATGAGCGAAAATTTGACGCCCGTTATAGGGAACAGTCGCGAACAAACCTTCTTCATTAATTTCTGCTGGCAAGAGTTTTAATCGCACCCAGCCGCGTACATTGCCACCGATAAGCATGATTTGCTTTTTGTCGGCATCCAGCTTCACTACGATATCGCAATGGGTGCGAGCACCAACGCCCATTTGAGATCGACGCGCTTCCAAGGATTGATAGTTAGGGCGTGATCCACGGCAGAGCATGTCACCTGGTTCGATTACTTGCTCTCCTGCATCGTGAGCCACATAGGCAGCAAGAGTCTCATTATCATCGCGGGCTCTGATGGCTTGATCGATATAGCTATGATGGGCGATGGCTCGACGAAAACGCCGCGGATCGCCTAATCCACTTTCACACATTACCCAGGAAATAAATGCCGCTGACCATGGGTTGCGCCAGCGTGATCCTGCACCTCGCGAATCCCAGGACTGGTTCTGACGTTCGAAAATCCAGGCGCTGTTCGGCGTGGATGACCAGTAGCCTGCGATGGAGTCGGCAACACGAACTGCTTCATTGGAGTCTATTCGCGGTCGAGTCCAGCGTTGGCGACTGTAGTTGGGATTATCATCCCGAGTGTGGGTGAGATCGTAAACGGTGTAACCAAAGTAGGCCCATTCCTGAATGGCCGTGTTAACAATGCGCTGGCGCAGATTATCAGTAGAAATGGATCGGCAGTCTTGCTCCAGGTAGGCCATGCTGCCCGGGGTACCGCTGACACGGGTAGACGGTGCGGCAACGTCAAAAACGTCCTGCGACAACCGTTCCTGATATTGCAATTGAGCAAAGCTGAAGGTGAAATTGCAGACGATGCTGGCTAATAATGTCCACTTGCCAATTACGCGTAACTTCATAAATAGAGGGTTTATCTTTTTATTCCTTAAAATACGAGCCAATGTTGCGTAATTCACGATTGGCCCCTAAACATCCCGAGAGATTGCACACTACTGCTACTACTATATCGGTATTTGGGTTCATCATGAAGAGGGTATTGCCACCAATCGAGCCTCCGGTGTGTCCAACCCATGGGCCATTCTCATCAAAAGTCATCCAGCCCAGGCCGTAGTTTTGATCCGCAATTTCTCCATTGGGCAGAATAGGTGGGCTTAATAATAGCTCCAGGGTCTCATCCTTAAGTATGCCGCTATGGAATACGCCAAAGCCAAATTTTACTAGATCAGATGGAGTCGAGAGAAAACCACCCCCAGCCCATTTATAACTGTTATCCACATAGGGCGCGTTCAGCAATTTGTTATCCCGCCGGGCGTAGGGCTCTGCCCGCCCGGTAATGATGTAATCGGTGTGGTCGGCAACGGTTTCGATGAGTTTGAGAGGGCCGAAGACCCGTTCACGCATCAGAGTCAAAAACTCAACACCACTAGCTTCCTGCATTACGGCGCTGAGCAAGTTATAGCCATGGCTGGAATAGGAGTATTCATCGCCAGGTACGGAGAGCAATGGGTCGTCTTTAAAGATTTCTAGTGCATCTACTACGTCGTCATAGTGGTCCTTGACTAAATTGTCGGAACCATCGGGAAGGTAGTGACGGACACCGGCACGATGTGAAGCAAGCAATCTTGTTGTGATTGCCCCTTTCTCTTTCACCGGGTAATTTGGCAAATAAGTTTGGATAGGTGCATCCAGATCGATTACGCCTTCTTCGATCAAAATTCCCAAAGCGATCGATGTCATGGTTTTGGAAACACTGCCAATTCTAAATTTCGATTGAGGCGTTACCGAAATGGCATGTTCAATATCGGCATAACCAAATCCTTCCGCCCAAACTAATTCATCGTCGACACCCACGGCGATGGAAACACCTGGCGCTCCTGCTGCCATTAATACTTCAACTTGTGCGCGCGCCTGCTCGATCGCCTCGCTGTAATTGGATGAGGATTCAACCACCGCATAACGACTGCTAATACTACTTTGGGCCCAGGAGAGATTGGCAAGCAGAAAAAGGGCTGCTGCAAGCGCATTAGCAAATAAACGAAATCTGTTTTTCATATTGGGATCCTCTTTCTTCTTATTACAGTAGATCCTTCTAGTTAGGATATAGCAAATCGATAGGTGGAAACGAGGGCATGGGGCAAATGCATTAACCACTGAGCGACTAATAAAATCATAGGTATGCCTAAAGTGATCAGTAGCGTTTCCACCATGGATAAACCAAACCACATTTCTGGCGACTGACCACAAGGTCCATTGGCTCCAAAAAAGAAGGGTATCCACTCATCTAACGGCATAAATGTTGGGAATCCGGCCCCGATACTGCAAGTGGATATCACCGTGCCGTTTTCCACGCCCCACGCGTACCAGCTGGTGTAAAGACCACCACCAATAAAAAAAATGGTCACAGTAAGACCAACAAATCGAACCCAGAAATTCGATCTGAAGTAGACACTGATCGCCGAACTAATAATGGCACCCACTACCCAAGCGCGAACCTGCACACACAGCGCACAAGGAAAGAAATTAAGGACGTACTGGTAATAAAGAGCAATTGCCTCCATGACAAGCAGGTAGGCAATACCCGCTAACCAGAAGTAGATGGATTGGCCAAGCTCATAGAATCGTTTCATAAAACTACATCTCTAGATCAATTCTGTGGCGCAGAGTTTAACAAATCAGGCGACTCAGGGTAGTTTGAATCTTGTTATTATACTGGCTTACCGGTCAAATCGATCGCTAATCGGGACTTCGGGCAATTAGAACCACAGGACTGCAACGATGATAATGTCGACCCTCTCGGAGCTGTTTCAGCTGAACCAGGAGCTTTTGTGGTTTACCACCATAGCGGTAGATCTCACGTTCGCCATTCTGTTGTTTCGTGTCTTTGGGCGACAAGGCCTTTATGCCAGCATCGTTATAAATCTTCTATTAGCTAATCTACAAGGCCCTAAACTCACCGAAATATTTGGTCTGCAGACCAGTATGGGAGTGATCCTCTATTCCAGCATCTATTTCGCGACGGATTTATTAAGCGAACGCTATGGCAAGGCGGAAGCGACTCGAGCAGTCATGATTGGATTCACCGTCAGCGTAATTATTATCGTGATGATCAGCCTGAGCCTGTTCTATTTACCTTCTACAGATCCAGAAACGGCCGGTCTTGCGCAAAGTATGCATTCGGCAACTGCTACCCTGTTCGACTTCACCCCACGTTTCGTACTCGGTTCCTTATTAGCCTATTTGATCAGCCAGCGTTTTGACGTGTGGATGTTTCATTTAATAAAGCACAAAACCCAGGGCAGACATCTGTGGCTACGTAATAATGTTTCCACCATATGTTCGCAAGCGATAGATACTCTTATTTACGGAATTGTGGTTTGGTGGGGAGTGGTTGATTTTGTTACAGCGATGCAACTTGCCTTGGCCAAATACTTTTTCAAAGTACTTATAGCGATTATTGATACGCCTTTTATTTATATCGCCCGTGAATGGGATGTGGCAGAGAAGGATTGGGTTGCAGAGAAAGAAGAGCGGCAAGAAAGTCTAGCGTAAGTTTTCAATCTTCTAATTTGTGTTAAGCACTGACTCACGCAGATTACCTAGAAATTCGAAACTCTCCCCGTTGTCTGTACTCTTGTAAACTAAGTAGCCTTCTGTCGCTACGTAGACAATATTTGGATCTGACGGCGCATGCATAATATCGTGAATCTGATTGTCTGCCTCTAAAACGATCTCTGCGTTAGTGCCACCGTCAGAAGATTTGCGCAACTGTGAAGCTTGTGCAAAAAGTATCTCATCTGCATCGACAGGAGAAACTGCAATCGGCCCGTTGGCTTGTTGTTGCATCGATTCCCAACTCTGTCCAGCGTTAGTCGTTTTTCGAATTAGAAACGAATCTTGTTCGATGGCGTAAATCACTTCGCCATCACTGGATACATCATACCAGGGAATGATGAGATCGCGGAGTTCTTCGGCAAACAATTCTGTGCTAGCCCCGCTATCAGATATCCGAACGAAACCGACGTTGCGACTGGTGTCTTCGCGATAAAAACCAAAAGCAATAAACTGGCCGCCGCTACCGTAGGGAAGTATGTTGGTAAATCCATTCATGACATCGTCCTCATGAATGTCGAGTTTGTTCCAGGCAGAACCGTCGTCGCTGGATAGGTAAATTCCTCCCTCGAAAAACTCGCCCTGCAATTCAGAAAAACTTGCCGCTCCTCCTTCTATTCCCAGCAATACCCGATTTGGCGCAGCAGGATCTATCGCAATCGCAGTAGCCCTAGAATTTACTAAGCCACAGTTAGCGCGGAACCAATTCTCACCACCGTCTATGGATTTATAAACACCACCAATAGAACTAGGAAAGTCGTCGGTAACTGGTCCTGGTGAATCCAGAGAGGCGGCATAGATCACATCGTTATTTAATGGATGTACCACCGTATTCCAAAATTCTGGATAATTATCGGTGCCCTCTGAAAAACGTATGCCCGCCGAAATTGCTCCCATGTCTGTCCACCATCCAGGCTGCGTAACATTCCGTTGCGCTCGGTTCCCATAAAAACCACATCGGCATCAGTTGCAGACACAGCTAGTGATCTAAATACGGAATCGTTGTCGGCTCCCATTGGGCCTGAAGGACCAGCAATAATCTGATTGCCATTGCCGGGATCATTGGCGGCGCATACCTGGACTTGTTCTGTGGCAACTGTTGCACTGGTTAATTGAAAAATTGGAGGGCTTTCGGAAAAAACAGAAAAGCCAGCTTCAAAACGAGTACCTAAGACTCTGAGTCCTTCCAGGCTAAAAGATTAAGTTTCTAAACTGTAACTTCCGCTATATGAAGATTGACTGACAACTTCCGTAGCATCGACCAAATCAAACCTAAGATTTTCTAAGTCACTTAGAGAAAGAGATATGCTGTAAGTGCCCAAGGTCGGCACTTCTAAATAAGGGATAGATAGAATATTCGTTGAAGAATCGAAGGTCGCATCGAACTCGTGAGAATTCGCTAACTGCGGTATAGCTGAAAAGCAAAATATTAGAATGCTTGCAATTATTCTCACAATCTCTCCACTTCCGCATATTTTTGAAGAATGAGCCCCGCAACTTCATTTTAGATCAATTTCAATGCGCTGGAATGCTTATAAGGGCACTTTTATCTCCAAACTGCAGCAACAATTGATCATTTAGTGATAAGTACTGTACTTTTGTCATCTTGTAGGCTGCGAGTTCGCCCAATAAGGACTGATATTTTTGTTTCATGAGCACACTTTTCCAGGAACTTAAGCGGCGCAAAGTATTCCGCGTAGCAACGGCCTATGTTGTGGTTGCCTGGGTGTTGCTGCAAGTTGCGACTACACTCCTTTCCACATTCGAAGCGCCGTTATGGATTAGTCAGGCTTTTGTAATCCTCCTCATTTTGGGTTTCCCACTAGCACTAATCCTTTCCTGGGCCTACGACATCACCCCAGAAGGAATAGTGGCAGATACTATTGACTCACAATCAGCAGCTGCTGAAATTTCAGTTCAACCTAACGGTGTCGCCGTATTACCACTGGAAAATATTTGCGCCCAAGAAGGCTACGACTATTTTGTTGATGGTATGCATGCAGTCCTCATTACCAGTTTATCCAAGATAAGCGCACTCAATGTTTTTTCTCGTACTTCGACGCGACTTTATAAAGACTCCGCAAAATCAATTAGAGAAATCGGTGCCGAATTAGGTGCGGCAAAGGTCATTGAAGGCTCGGTGTATCGCGATAGCGACCTCGTTCAGATAACCGTGCAATTAATAGATGTGGCGACAGATACTCTCAATTGGAGCGAACAGTACGACTGTACTCTCAGCAATATTTTGCAAGTACAGAGAGATGCGGCAAGCGATATTGCAAAACAAGTTAGCGTAGTGCTTACAGAAGATGAGCAGTCTCGCTTCTCGGCTGTGCCCAGAGTTACTCCTCAAGCTTACGATGCTTATTTGAAAGGCATGCACTACTGGTATCAGTTAACTCCAGATAGTTTGCATAAAGGAATCTCCGAATTTGAAGGCAGTATTGAAGCCGACGCTCAATTTGCACCAGCTTATGCAGGTATAGCCGCATGTTGGGCGGGATTGCAGCAAATGGGCGCCTCCGATGCCGCACAAACTCGGCCCAAAATACTCGTTGCTGTGGAAAAAGCACTGGCACTAGATCCAAACCTGGCGGAAGCGCAGTTTTCTCTTGCCGTGTACTCCACCTGGTCTGCCTTTGATTGGAATTCTGCCAGATCGGCATTTGAGCAGACGATTGAACTGGATGCCAGCTTTCCTGACGGCTTTGCCTACTACGCACATTTTCTTTGTTGCATGGGTGAGCATGAAAAGGCTACAGCGCCAATTGTAAGAGCAGTGAACTTAGATCCATATAATCCTTTGATCAGAAGCCTTTACACTGCCGTCCTCTTGTTCCAGGGAAAATTTGAACAGGCTCTAGTGGAATTGGAAAAAGTCGTGAAAACTGCACCGGATCATTGGCTGGCCTATGAAATTTTGCGCCATGTTCACCATCATTTGGGTAGTGAACGTGAAGCGCTTGCTGCTACACAAACCATGTACAGACTTCTAGGCAAACTCGAAGTTTCAACAGCCATGGATGAAGGATTTACTAGTAGAGGATACCGGGAGGCGATGTCGAGAGGAGGAGATACTTTGGCGGCATTGGCCGCACAAGGAGAAACTGTTTCCATCTCTCAGATCGCTCTACTTTATGACTTTGCTGGAAGAACAGAAGACGCTTCGGAATACATTTTCAAAGCTTATGAAATTTCTGAATCTCCTCTACCGTATTTGCGCCAGCATTATTCTGAAGAGCTTCTTAAGCAACCATTGGTTCTGAAAGTTTTAGAACAAATGAAATTTCCAGAGAAAACTTATGCAGGATAAACGCCAAGGTACGTCCGAGCGGAAGAATTACCTTCGCTTTCCATTGCCGACTCGTCTGCTCCATTGGATTGCGGCGGGAGCAATCCTCACGCTGCTTTGGAGTGGGTTTTGGATTTTCAATTTACATCCGAGATTGTATTGGGGTGACAGCGGCTATTTCGGCGCGCCAGCGATAGCTGAGCTCGCCGCTGATACTTCTTCCGAAGAAACTCAGATGTCCTTAATTATTGGCGATTGGTCAATCGATGTAACTGGCATTATGGGCAGGGTAAATCGTCAACCCTATGTTCGAATCTTTAACTTTCCTCAAGATTTTGAGTTCGGCGGCACCAGAGCACTGCATTTTACGGCAGCGTGGATACTAGTTGTATGTTGGATTTATTACTTAAGACACTTACTAAACAGTGGCAGACTAAAAAACAACTGGCTACCGCGACGAGGTGAGCTTTCGCTGCGAAACTTGGCCACGGATTTTTTAAATCATTTGAAATTGCGGCGCATTCGAGGGGAGGCTGCCAGGGAATATAATGTATTGCAAAAAATCAGCTATCTGGCAGTAATGTTCGTTCTCTTACCGCTGATATTGCTTACAGGTTTAACTATGTCGAATAGTGTGACCACTGCCTGGCCAATTCTTTTCGATATTTTCGGCGGTCGCCAATCCGCGAGGACTCTGCATTTTGTCTGTGCGTTCTTGATTTTGCTATTTTTGTTGGTGCATGTAATCCAACTCTTTATAGCAGGATTTATAAATCACGGCAGAGCCATGATCACTGGCCGTTTTGAAATTGTTCCGGAGAAAGAGTAATGGCTAATAAACTAAATCGGCGACAACTATTGCACGGCATGTTGCTCAGTGGAGCCGCGGGTGGCGTTGCCATGGCAGCAGCAAAATATCCCAGTCCAATACGCAACATTTATGACCTGGCAGATGCTATTAACTACGGACTACATGATTTACTTTTGTCCGGACAACCGCTGGTGCGGGAATATGACCGAGCCAACGTCGCGCAAATATTTCCAACCAGCGGAGTGACCTCACCAAGAGATGAACGCTATCAACGAATGCTAGCTAACAATTTTGAGGATTGGACTCTGAAGATTGAAGGCTTGGTAGACAATCCCATGGAGCTATCTCTTTCTGAACTTAGGGCGATGAATTCCCAAACCCAGGTTACGCTACACACATGTGATGAGGGCTGGAGCGCTATTGGCGAATGGACTGGTGTGCCGCTTTGGCAGCTTTTACAACTTGTTGGCGTTCAGCCTGGGGCAAAGTACGTGATCTTTCACTGTATGGACACTCAAGGCGATGGGAATCTCTATTACGAGAGCATTGATCTCTTTGCCGCCAGTCATCCTCAGACCATTCTTGCCTACGGATTAAACGGAAATCCTGTACCAGAGCCTAATGGCGCACCCTTGCGCCTTCGAATCGAAACGCAGATTGGTTATAAGCATGCAAAGTTTGTGGAACGAGTTGAAGTCACCGATACTCTAGCCCACGTTGGTGCTGGTCGCGGCGGCTGGTGGGAAGATATCGATAATGCCGTATGGTATGCCGGCCTTTAACAAACATAGTGTTAAGCCTGAAGAGATCTCAAGCAAGCGATGAAGTACGTTTCTTGTGCCAGCAAACTCATATGGTCTGTAACAATCACTCTTTAAACTCGTTATATAGCTAAAGACCACAAAAATTTAACGGTGCTTCTATGAAATATCGCACTCTTTGCTGGATGATCTTCGGCGTTTTCTGCGTTCCACTCTCAGCTACAGCTCATCACAGCATGTCCATCTATGACACGGATCAGCAGGTCACAATCGATGGCACGCTGACCAGAGTTCAGTGGACCAATCCCCATGTTTATTTTTACGTAGAAGAAACATTAGACAATGGCGATTCTTTCACCTGGGAAATCGAAGGACTCGGGCCAGCTTCTTATCGAAGAATCGGTTGGGCCAGGGATACGGTTCAGGTTGGGGAACCAATGACTATCGTTGGCAATCCGACACGAAACATAGATAGGCGCGGGATCTATCCAATTTCCATTCACCGCAATCAGGATCAGCTTTTCAATTCTATGGAGTTTATGAACGTAGCACTGGCTGCGACCGATGCCTCTGGTTCGAATACCTCCGGTCTTAGTGGTAAATGGATGACGCAATTGAAATTTGAATTAATCGTGCAATTTACTGAAGGAGTGGATCTAACAAATCTTACTGAAGACGGTGCGAGAGCATTTGCTGAGTTCGAAGAACTTACGATGAATCCCGCAGCCAATTGTGAATTGATTGCAGCACCACTGTTAATGATTATGCCAGACATGAAACAATTTGCCGTTGGCGACAATACGGTACGCATTCAAGGTGATTATGATGGCGCGGAACGGGTCATTCATTTAGATCGGAATTCCCACGCTGGCGCACCCGTATCATGGCAGGGACATTCCATTGGCCGCTGGGATGGAAATACACTGGAGATCGATACTGCCAACTTTGCCGAAAATACAATGGGTAATGGATGGGGTATACCATCCAGTTCTGAAAAACGTATGAAAGAAACCATAACGCTTAACGAAGACGGAAGTAGTTTTAACTATAGCTTCGAAGTGACAGATCCAGTTTACATGTCAGCACCATTTGCTGGTGCAACCGATTACAAATCTAGTCCGAATCTGGAATTTAGTGTGGACGAATGTAATCTCGAAAGTGCGAGAACTTACATCGGAAACTGATCAAGCTAAAAATTATTAATCGGAACCGAACTAAGCGTATCTATCGCAGTTTGTCTGCGATTGAGCATTTCATTTTCGTGTTGCGCGACCGTGCCACAAATTGTGTGAAGTAACTTGGTTCCTGTTATTTCTACTTGCCTGCAATAGACGAATTCACTTGGGGAACTAATTGTCAGATTATAGGCATCTGCTTCGTCCTGAGATCTGATCACCGAGGATCCTTCTGTTGAAGAATCACTGACGCAGGAAACAAGCGAGAGGACTAGCAAGATAATTGCAATTGCACGCATAGACTTCCTGGCAAAGCAGTTCAATGAATAGACTTAAAACGATACGGCTATTACCGCGGTTTGTCTAGAATTTAAGCGTTATTGAGTGGTGAGCCGATTTGCCAGAGGCGATGTAGTTCCCACCGGAAACGCCTGATTTCCAGTAATCGCCAACAATCGCACGCTTGGATGTACCTGCTCTTCCAACACCGCTACAGGTATTCTAAAAGCGAAGCCTGCGTTTTCTAATCCGTCCTCTGCAAATACTTCCACCAGGTCAGGACGGCTAACATTGCTTTCCCCTAGCAAGTAGAGTTCACCGCCGTTGTCCAACAGATAAAAGTCGGGCTGACGACTGCCGCCAAAATCGGAAGACCAACCTTCCAGATCGACTATATTGTTTCGAATTCTGGCCAAATCGATTGAACCTATTGGGGATGTTTCAATCCGGATCTCACCGCCATCGCGACTAACTATTGTTCCATCATTAAATTGAAACTCATCAGATTTACTGCCAATAAAGTTAAGCGATTTCAAAACTTCGAAACTGTCACTAGAAACGCCTATTAATCTCAGCGCAATAGAAGAAGATTCATTCTGCTCGGAACCGGGGATTGTATACTGCCAACCGCTGAGCAATGTATTAGCATTGCCGGTTAAGCTCACAATGTCTGGTCGCTCAATTTTTGCTGCGCCGAGAAAGCTGAGCTCTCCTGCAACATCTAATAGCAGGTATTCCAATGGCTGACTGAGATCCGCAGTGATCGCCCACATGTTAAGACTGACCAATCCGTTCGGCTGGCGAAATAAGTCTACTTCCCCCCTCACCAGATTGTTGCTTAACTGCAAGCTCCTACCGTTTTGCTCGAGAATCTGGGTCGAACTTCTATCTTGGAGCGTTGAATATCGAAAAACTCGATCCGCGACGCTTAGAATTTGTTCGACACGTGGAGCAGCTCCATTTGGATTTTGGACGCGGTAAATTTCTAAGGCATTGAATCCTTGCGCAAATGATTCCTCCGGCAAAAAGACGGAGAATCTTAATTTTTCTTCTATGGTAAAACTTTCTGCAGCGGCTACAACCTCACCATTCAGCGCAAACAACAAGCGGGAATTTTGTTCCTGTAAGTTTTCTCCGACGAATTCGCCTGTTAACCAGCTGGGTATGAATAAGGATTCAGTGTTTAGGTTTTGCAAATAGTCTTGTTGGTCTAGCTGAAAGCTAATACCGCTCGCAATCGATGCATTTAGATCTGTTGTACCAACACCTCTAAATGCATTCTCTTGGCCTATCTGATAGATGGATTCAACATCACCGGTTCCAAACAACGTGATTTTTTCTACTAGACTGGCAGCGTCACTGGTTAATTCGCCTTCCATTAGCTGCGGAATACTCGAGCGCTGCCCGTCACCGAATAGATCGATGCCTTGAGTATTTGAGTAGAGCGGAATATTTAGTGCACCTGCAATGGTTGGAAAGACATCCACGGTTGAAACTGCTTGCTGATGCTCTTCGCCACTCAATTGATGCGGCAACTTTATAAACAAGGGCACGAGTTCCACCTGGTATTTGTTAATCTCCCCTGTGTTATCTCTTCTGCTATTGTTAGTTTGAAATGTAGCTCCATGATCTGAAGTAACTACCAGCAATGCATCATCATATATTTGCTGTTCTTCGAGCCTGTCCAATAATTCACCTAGTAGGCTGTCGACATAGACAGTTTGCAGCAGGTGACGCTGATAAGCTTGATTCACAAGAAAGGTATTCGATCCCCAGTGATCGCTAATTGCATCGAGTCCGAGCACACGTGAACCGAGCGCGGAATATTGTTTGCCAGATGGCAGCAATTCCCAGGGCATATGTGGCAGCAAGGCATGATGGAAATAGAGTGCAGGCTCGTTAGTCGCCTCAATTGCCTGAACAAAGTCATGAAACTCTGCAACCCTGGAATTGGCACGATCGGTTACCGCAAATTCGTTAAACGATAGTGGCAATAGGTCCGCTGTGGTATTACCGAAATTACTCCATGATTGGCTGATAACAGGAAGGCGCTGACTGAATGCCGGCGGGCTTACCAGGTGCAAATAGACGATCGATAGGTCCGACAATAATCCTCGCACTTCGGTTTCATTCGCCGAGGAAGTTTGCTCGTTACATTTGGAAGATGCACAGAGACGGGTGACTATTTCCCAAGCGTGAAGTTCATGGCTTGCACTTAGTAAGGAAAACAAATTCTGTGGGTGATCAGCCGCCACAGGCAAGGCATTGGTGCGTAATGTGCCACTTAATAACGCCGGAGTGGCGAGCGTGGTTACCGAACTTACAGTATGAGTATTGCGGAACCAATGGCTGTCATTTTTTAAGCGGGCGAAATTCGGATATCTCTCGGCATCGATATCAAGATTTTCATCAAGCAGGGAAATAAGTGGAAGCTCATCAAAAACAACCATCACCACGGGAGTATCAACATTCGAAGACTGAATTTCTGTTGGTTCTGCTGCAATGAATACCGTACGTAGCACATTGCCATTAATAATAAACAGCAGAGGCACGAGCACTATGGCAAGTGAGATATAACTGCAAAACATTCTCACTGCTTCCCGCTGCCAATAGAAATATAAAAATACCCCTGCAAGAATCCCTGCAACTAACAGCAATACAATGTCAGGAGCAGTCAGAAATCGTTTCACCAGCGTCAAAGCGAGAATGGCTGCCAAAAATCCAAGCGTTAAGGAAAAAACAGTCTTTGCGAATTTTTTGTTGATAAAATTGCTAACAATAAAAGGAATACTTAGTGCAAATGGAATAATCAAACTTAGCGAAAGCAGAACGAAGAGAATCTCGCTGGCATCGGTTTGTTGTGCAATTAGAAACTCAGGATTTCTACCAATGATATCCAGGATTGGTTGAGCAATAGCAATGCTGCAAAACGCAAACATATGCAAAATGGGATGAAAGTATTTTGGCGTCGCAGTCATAGCGAGCGCTTTTCTCCTGAAGAGTTAATTTTCTGACGACCTATTTTTCCGCTGCATTAAATAGAGGCTGCGCTCACTTCCTTCTATGTTTTCTGTTTTTACAACATCAAATTCAGAGGAAAACGCTTTTTCAAACCCTTCCTGCGTGTATTCAGAAAAAATATCCGTGCGATTCGCCAGCAAGCGCTTAACTTGCGAATCACTCTTGGGGATGAATTCGATAATCAAATGATGGGCAAGCCTCGCCATAAATTTGGCCACCATTGTTAACGGCACATTGTTGGAAATTGCCAGGTGATGCACGAGCGCTAACGCTAAAACAGTATTGTTTTGAGCCCGCTCAGTAAAGGAATCCCTTTCCGCGCTAGACCAACCAATCGCACTACTGGGGTTCGTAAGGTCCAGCACTAGCGGCAGTAGATTTCTGCGTTTTTCATTCTTGAGCTGAAGATAATTATTCTCAACAGCAACAGGATCTATGTCCCAGGCAACAGAGTTGAAACCTAACTCACAGGCAATGCGACTAAAATGGCCATTGTTAGCTCCAAGGTCATGCAATAGAGATTCGCTTTTGTCCAATCCAGACAAGAATTCTCTTACCAGCAATTCTTTGTTTTGCAATGATTCGTCTTCATAGTTGGTAGCTGAATAGTATTCACCCCATTCTGTCTTCGGTGCCTGCCACTGTAGTTTTCGTGTTCCTTCATGCAGGGTCTGCATCATGGCTTCCATAGACTTGCGATCGATCGATTTAACTTCTCGGGTTTCTCCATCTTCAGTGGTTTCACCGTAGCGCACTTGCGCCTTGGCATGCATATGGATGTGTGACAACAACAAAGGCGAGAGTCGCGACTTAACTGGCAATAGCTTGCTCGCAAGATCGAGGGGAATTCCATCAATATGAATTCGCAGTAGTTGCGATAAGCGCACATCGGTACTACTCATCAGTGCCAGTGGTGCGAGAAAATGTTGGCAATATTGTTTATAGCCTTGCCATGGTTTCCCTTCCTCGTACTGCATAAAGGAAAGAGTGTCGATTAATACTGCCCTACCTTCGTAAAACTGAATGTTGTAAGCGGAGGCGTCTTTTAAACACATCCCATGCTTCAACGCGACACGCTGAATTGTCATCGTTACCAGCGCAGCGTCTTTTAACTGACTGAAACTCCATTCATAGGGGTAAGAAATAAAAGGAACAAAACCAGGTTGAATGGTTTTATAAACATTGCTGGATTCGGCAGCTTCAACTTCGACTTCATGATGAGGTATTAAAAGTTTTGCTTTAACTAAAGCTTCATACAAACCGCTATTTGTTAGCGCATCAAAATCGGTCGCATAACTCTGATTGACCTGTCGATAAAGCGTGTCATTCCTCTTAAACAAGAAGCCCGCTGGATCTCGAAAAGAAGATGGTAGTACTTCAGATGCAGTCATCAATCCACCTCCAAGTAGTAAACTAACCCCGGTTCCCTTATACTGTCGCTCGTGTGACGGGTCTGCAAAGATTCTGTAACAACCCTAACCCACATGCAAGCTCACTCAAGAGAAACCAGCTCTATGTCATCAAGTTGTAAAACTATCGCCAGTTTGGTCGCAGTTCTTAGCATCTTGAGCCTTCACGGCGAAGCCCAGGCTTATATGAATCCGGGAACTGGCAGCATGATTCTGCAAGCTCTCATTGCTGGTTTTGCTGTCATCTCTGTAACGGTGAAAATCTATTGGTACAAGTTAGTCGCCTTCTTTAAAGGTGAGACCTATGACCCTGAAGAAGACCTGCTAGCTGACATTGACTTAGACCAGGAAACTACCGAAGACAGCGGCGAGTAATCCTTCAAATTCTTCATGCCCTTTCATCTTTGGGCGAAGCAAGACAGATATAAGAAGTAATACTGTGCACTTGAGTCTGAGTGCCGAGCACATCGGCATGAAAAGATTTGTAAGCACCAAGATCGGGCACTTCCACTCTTAACAGATATTCCACCGCGCCAGTCACGTTATGACATTCCCGCACCATCGGTGATCTCTCCATCGCTCGCTCAAATGTCTCCGCATCTTTTTTAAGATGCTCCGATAATCCCACTAACACGAAAACAGTAATTTCCGCGCCGCGTACCGCCGGATTAATTATTGCCCGATAGCCTTGAATGACTCCACTTCGTTCCAATTCCTGTACCCGTCTTAGACAGGCAGATGGCGAGAGCCCAACCCGATCCGCCAGATCGATATTACTGATGCGAGCGTCAGATTCGAGTTCGTGCAATATATTTTGATTTATTTGATCTAAATCGACCATATATTGCACATTATCTTGGCAATAAGCCAATATTTACAAGCTAATTCTAGAAAAATCCAACTATTATTGCGTTTTCATAGCACATCGCTGGAGCCAAGAACATGAACGCCATTCAAGACATTTACCCGGAACAACAGGCAATAACTCCGGAATTCGGATTTCTGTCACCAGATGGTGTATCCAAAGAAGACTTACCCGACGAATTACACTGTGTTCGGGAAGCTGCACTGGACCTTCCGCGCACTCTCGTTACCGGTAGGCTGCGCGAATTCCTAAACGCAATTCCACAAGTCGATGTCGTGGACTTCTGTCGCTCTGCTTCGGAAGCACAAATGAAATTAGCCATGGTGCACTATACTTTCTTGATTCAGGCCTATGTTTGGGGTGAAGAAGAAGCGCCAGGTATCCTTCCATCGAATCTCGCAATCCCCGCCTGGATGATCGGCCACGCCCTGGGTCAACCTCCCCTGCTCACCTACTCCAACTATGTTTTGGATAATTGGAGCAGACTCGACCCAACCAGCCCCATCGATCTTTCTAATATCTACATGCCCCAGCCATTTCTGGGCGGGCAGGATGAAGCCTGGTTTGTGCTTATTCATGTCGCCATCGAAGCCAAAGCGGGACCGATGCTTGCAGACATTCCAAATCTAATGAAAGCTGCTGCCCGAATGGATTCAGCACAAATAGTTAATTCACTAGCAGGCATTGCCAACGCCTGGGATGGCATGAATGCCATATTCGATCGTATGCCTGAACGCTGCGATCCTTATATCTATTTCAATCGAGTCAGACCGTGGATACATGGCTGGAAAGATAATCCTTCAATGAAAAACGGATTGGTTTACGAAGGCGTTAAAGACGTTAACGGAGAACCTCAGGCCTATCGCGGCCAGACTGGTTCGCAGTCTTCCATAATGCCAACCATGGATGCTCTGCTCGGAGTCGGTCATGCACAGGATCCGCTACGGATTTATCTCGATGAATTGCATCGCTATCGTCCGCCTGCACATCGTTCATTTATAGAAAATGTTAGAGAAGAGAGTCAGGTTCGCACTGCCGTCAGAGAATTGAAGTCTGCAGAAGTCACCGAGGCCTATAACAGTTGTATATTGAAAGCGACACAATTTCGAACCCGGCATTTGGAATATGCCGCCAGCTATATCAATAAGCAGAATCGCAGTTCTAACGGTAACAACACAGAAGTTGGCACGGGCGGTACGCCCTTCATGAAATACTTGAAGAAACACCGGGACGAAGCAGCGGCGCATTTATTGTAGAGAAGAATGCTAGCGACTTTCTTCGATGTATTGATCGACTACTCGTTCCAACAGGTCCAAGGGCAGTGCTCTCTGCCCTAACACCACGTCATGAAACTCACGAATGTCGAAGCGGTTTCCCAATGTAGCTTCGGCTTTTTGCCGAAGCTCGAGTATTTTCATTTCACCGAGTTTGTAAGCCAATGCCTGACCCGGCCAGGAAATGTAACGGTCAACTTCGGCGCGCACGTTCGCCCGAGATAAGGAAGTGTTATCACTAAGATAATCCAGCGCCTGTTGTCGGGACCAACCTTTGGCGTGAATACCGGTATCGATTACCAATCGACAAGCCCGCCACATCTCGTAGCTCAAGCGGCCGAAATGTTCGTACTCGGTTTCGTAAATATCCATTTCTATGGCAAGCTTTTCTGAATAAAGACCCCAACCTTCGCCAAATGCGGAAAAACCCAGGTACTTACGAAACTCAGGCAATGCTTCCAACTCTGCGGCGATGGCATTTTGTTGGTGATGGCCCGGAACCGCTTCATGGGCAGTTAACGCCGGCAACTCATATAGTGGCCGTTGGTCCAGCGCATAGGTGTTTACCCAATAAGCACCGCCGCGGGTTCCTCCGGTCACTGCAAAATTGTAGGCGGCGGTGGTGAAATTCGGTGCCATTTCCTCTGGCACTGGAATCACGCCATAAGGCATGCGCGGCAGGTTCCCAAAAAACTCCGGCATGCGGTAGTCGATTTTTTTGGCGACAAATGCAGCAGCTTGCAACAACTCTTCCGGAGTCTCTGCATAGAATTGCGGATCAGTACGTAGGAATTCAGTAAATTCTGCAAAGCTGCCGTCGAAACCGGATTCATCGATTAAGACATCCATCTCTGCACGAATGCGTGCCACTTCACTGAGGCCAATTTCATGAATTTCATCGGCGCTTAAGTCGGTGCGGGTGATGTAAACACGAATCTGGTGAGCATAATATTCTTCACCATTCTCCAAATCAGTTGCAGCAATACCTTCGCTTGCAGCAGTGTAGTATTCCTCTTCCAAAAAGGTCGCGAATTGTCGAAATGCCGGTATCGCATAAGTGCGAATTGCAGAACGGGTATCGTTAATTAGTTGAGCGCGAACCTCTTCTGGTAAACGCTCATTAATATCTAAGATCGGTTCTGCCAGACTGCTGTCATCAGGGTTATCGTAGACTTGCGCCTGCACAGTCGGTAATACGCCGTCGATTATTATTTTTGGCAACACAAATCCATCGCGCATTCCCTGGCGCATGTTTTCAATGTTTTCATTGAAGTAGCGAGGAAACTCTTCGATGCGGGCGATGAAATCTCGATAATCTTCTTCGCTGTCCATTAGCACACCATTGCTCGCTCTCAATGCACCGCTGAAAAAACTTGAAAAGGTATTAAAGGGAATACGACTGGTGTTTAGACGCATGGAGTCAATCGATCGCTGTAGCACCCATTCAAGCAAATCAAAATTTACTTGATGATCGCGACTGAGATTATTCCGCTCGATAGCATTGAGTCGGTTAAGTAATTCTTCTTCGGCCCTTAATCGGCGGGCTTCATCTACGGGCGAAACCTGCGGCAACAAATGGTTGTAATCGGACACACCAGCGCGAGTCGCAGAGGTAGGACTCTCCTGTAATCGGTAAGACCAATAGTCTTCCATTAATTCCAGAATCTGCCGTTCAGCGGACTGCGCAAAGGATTGCAACGGAACCGCAAGGATGACAATCAGGAATAAAGCTTTGGATTTCTTCATAGCGGCAATGACTTTATCAAAAATTGGGAGCTTAGGAATTATTTTTCTCATATGATATTCAATTACTTCGCACTACCTGGAAGAGACCATTCAAATGGATTATCCAAACTTGGAATCGAAATCCGCGGCACTGTACCGGCGCGCGCTCAATGTGCTGCCCGATGGTAACAGTCGAACCACGATCGCACTCAAGCCCTATCCCATCTACATAGAGAGTGCCTCCGGAGCTGAGGTTCTGGACGTGGATGGCAACAGCTATTTGGACTTCAACAACAACTATACGTCTCTCTTACACGGTCATTGCTATGAACCGATTCGACAAGCTGTAGAAGCTCAAATAACAAGAGCAACAGCCTGCTCATTCACCACCGAAGCAGAAATCGAACTGGCGGAATTACTTTGTAGCCGAGTCGATACCTTTGAACGAATCAGATTCTGCAATTCTGGCTCCGAGGCGGTAATGAACATGTTAAAAGCCTCCCGCGCTTTCACCGGCAGGCCCAAGGTGGCTAAAATCGAAGGGCTTTATCACGGCTCTTATGACTTTGCCGAAGTGAGTCTTAAAAACACAGCGGAAGATCGTGAAGGATCTGTTCCGATTCCTACGGCTTACAGTTTCGGCACGCCAGATTCGGTACTTGAAGAAGTTATTCCACTACCGTTTAACGAAATCGACGCAACCGAAGCGATCGTCAAGCAACATGCTGATGAGTTGGCGTGCATCATGATCGATCTGATGCCGCAGACTCTCAGTATGAATTCTCCTTCGCCAGACTATCTTGCTGCACTTACTCAACTCTGTAAAAAGTACGACATCTTATTAGCCTGCGACGAAGTCATTAGTTTTAGGCTTAGTCTTGCTGGCGGACAAGGGATGTTTGACTTAAAACCAGACATTAGCACTTTGGGAAAAATTATTGGTGGCGGTTTTCCGGTTGGCGCTATTGCAGGTAGAGCCGATGTCATGTCGGTATTCGAGCCAAAGGATAATCAATCAGCGCGACTCCCCCATGGCGGAACTTTTAATGGCAATCCCATTACCATGGTCGCCGGTAAAGCAGCCATGGCTGCAATGGATGAGCAAAAGTTTGAGCAGCTAAACACCGCGGGAGATCACTTGAGATCTCAAGTAACTCAGACCTTAGAGAAACTTGGTGTAGCCGGACAGGTATGCGGGCGTGGATCTTTGTTTGCGGTACGTTTTCACAACAGGCCGATGCGACGATTCCCAGACATTGTCGTTCGAGAAGATGAAAGCTTGTTCATAGAAAAACTACGGCACTATCTTATCGGGCATGGCATCTGGATCGGCGCCAATATGGCCGGTAGTTTATCTACCGCCACAACAGACGTACACATAGAAAGATTTGGTCAGGTGTTAGGTGAAGGAATCCAAGCCTGCGAGAATTTTCTGCCAGCCGCTTAAGTCAATTACTTGCTTATTGCTCTGGGGTGAGTTGATTCTCTTGCGCTAGTGTTGTTCCTAAATATGCTGCTGCGGGTAATACGGTCAGATTTAAAACCCATAACCAAATTGGATATGGCAGCATGGCCATATTGTAGACAGCCATGGCCAACAAAAATAATCCAACACCGTAGCCATGGCCTGGGTGGCGATTGTGTCCTAGTCGTGTTGCAATGAAGGTACAGGCAAGCATGAGCCCACCCCATCCAACTCCAGCTAGAAATGCCATTACCCAAGCAGGTGTAGTTTCAACCTGGCGCGCCACTTCTTCAAAGGTGCCACCGAAATCTTCTGGAAAGGGATATAGGATTGAACCGATTCCTTCGACAACCATAAAAAGCACGACTGCAACTGCAATACTTAGAATTACTGCTAATAAACTTTTAACTATTGGATTTTGCATTGCAATTTCTCCTTTGCCAATCAAAGGTCTCTAGATATAGCCGTTTGGCGCTTGAAATCCGCCGATCTCCTGTGCCATTAAGCGGGCGAACTCGATAGTAATCTTGTCATTAAATTCAGCGCTGATAGCTTGCAAACCAATTGGGAGTCCAGCTCGTGAGAGCCCCGTCGGAAACACAGTACTCGGTAGATAACTAACCGTTGCAAGTCCTGCCCAGAACACTTGCTGAAAATAAGGTTGTTCAATGTCATTGACCAAGAGTGTTCGAGTACTGGCATCGCTCTGGTCTTGTACAAAAGCTGGCGTAGCAGTTGTTGGGCAAAGGAGCACATCCCACTCACTAAAAAACTGCTGCCATTGGGTGCGTAAAAATCCTCGTTGACCATGTAGCCCTAAGTAATCATTAAATCCGAGCTCATCTCCAGGCAGCCCCATCATGGCATTTAAAATTGGCATGTAGATGTCATGAGACATATTAGTAGCGAATTCAGGTCGGGCAGAATCTGATACAGTAGCTCCCAAGCCCGATAAAAGATCTCCCATTTCCTGAACTCTGTCGGAAACTTCTCTGGCAACAGGGGAGTTCGCATCGTCCTGCCAGATCGCTACCCGTAAATCACTCAATGAACTAAAACCCGGCTCAGGTAGATCGAGTCGCCAACCAGGTGAGGTAAGAATATCTGGTCCGGATATAATGTCTACGGCCTGCGCCAAATCCTCGGCACTGCGTGCTAAGGGACCTACTACAGCCAAATCAGGATCCTGGGGAGATACTGGTACACCTGGCGGTTGGTGGCCGCGTGATGGAATTATGCCGAGTGTCGGCTTATGCCCATAGACACCGCAGAAGTGAGATGGATTACGAATAGAACCGCCTATATCGGAGCCACTTTCAAGACCTGTTAGTCCAGCGGCAAGTGCGGTAGCTGATCCACCAGACGAGCCTCCAGGTGTTCTTGTGGTATCCCAGGGATTGTTGGTCGTACCATAAATTGCGTTATAACTTTGAAAATCGCCAAGGTTAATTGGAACATTGGTTTTGCCGAGAAAATGCGCTCCTGCATTTTTGAATCGTTCCACGACGACTGCATCAGACTGCGCGATATTGTTTCTTGCCTGTGGGATCCCCCAAGTCGTAGGTAAACCTGCAATGTCATAAGACTCTTTAATAGTCATGGGCAGACCATGTAACGGTCCTCGAACTTCGCCTCTGGAAAGTTGAGCATCGGATTCGCGCGCTGCTTCCATTGCTCTATCAAAATCTCTCACTACAACAGCATTTAATGAGTCATCATAGTTTTCAATCCGGGCAATAAAATACTGGGTTAATTCGACAGAACTAATCTCTCTTGCACTTAATAAATTCGAAAGCTCAATTGCTGTCATGAAACCGAGTTCATCGTTGCTTGTTTGCGCACTGGCGAGTAAAGGTGCTCCCACAGCAGTGGCGCCTGCTACTGTATTTACATTCGCCAAAAACTTTCTTCGAGTCATTTGATTCATGTTCGTCTCCTTCGGTAAGAGATTATAAATTTAGTTAACGCGAATAATACCCACACTTCCTTCGATATCGATTTCGGTTCCCCAAGCATCTGATAAGCGCTCAACTCTTTCGAGAATTTGTTGTGCAAGTTGTAAATCAGACATGCGGGGAATACCGAGTCGTGAATCGGGACCATCGATACCGAGCTCGGTTGGATAGAGCCTAACTTCTGTGAGTTCGCCATCTTCATAATGACTTATCGCAACCAAACTCTCTAATGATTGGGTGGAACCACCGAAATTTCTCGCGAACTGCTGCATTCGCCTATTCGAATTTGCGTCTGTATTTCCAAGAGCAACTTCGAGTTCCCACTGCGCTTCTCTAAAGAATTCGCCTAAGCCATAGAAAATAGGCTTGCCGTTATAAATTTCTATTCCCCGTAGAGTTTGCACGCCAGTGCCAACGAAAGCATCTGCACCTGCATCGATCGCTCGACGAGCCAATTCCACGTAGAACGCGGGTGGTCGTGTGCTTAGATGCTGAGTTTCAACAATGGACTGACTCTGATGAATGTGCGCCGCTGCGATTACAAAATCCCCCAGTTGCTGTGCGTTTCGAATGTTTCTCAATACTCGATCGAGATCGTTCTCATTCATCTGGTAAACAACTGTACCTGGAATCTCGCCATCCTCTGCCACGCGAAAGTTTGGATTGTTTCTCCCGGAACTGGATGCTGGAAAGTTTATTCCAGTGCTGGGAGATGCGTTAGCTACTGATCGAGGATTATCATAATTGTCGCGGTATTCCAAAAAGCCTGCGCGCACTTGTTCCAGCGCATCAAACTGGTCCCGTGATACCAATATCGATTCGCTGTAGCGCAGCATGTTTAGCCCCGGCCTTCCTCCCAGATTACCGACTACTGGAGTCGCCGCTAGACGATTATGTTCAGGCCAGATCGGCGCATGGGTACCTACTAGTGCTGCCCGACCTTTTGCTGTTTCGAAAAAGGCTGGGGCTGCAGCCTCCTGTAAATTCTTTCCCGAACCAGCATGGATAATCCCGGCTTCATCTAAAAGTGAGTTAGTGGAATACATACCGGCAAACTCAGAATCCAATAAATGATTCTGGGCGCGGTTAACCATATCGAAGCCCATTAATTTAAGATCTGCAGCTACTTCATGGGTGCCCACGAAACCATTCATGGGACCTTCAAACTCACGCAAATTTGCCAGCTCCCCTTCCATATTGCCCAAGGCTAAATCTGCACTGCGAATTAAATCAAAAACTTCCTGCACTTCCGGATCGGCCAATTGCGATGCCGGCCTTCTTATCATTAAGTCGCCAACGCTGGCAAACGTGAAATCGCCAGACATGGTCATCGCCCTATCTCTTTCGTTAAGAGGCGGCAAATTTGTTTGTGCTTGCAAACTCGAACTTACTAAAGCAAACGCGACTAAAAATAGATGTAATGTTGCTACTCGCATAGTTTTTCCAGAGTTTATTGGCTAGTTAACAGTCTGAGGGAGAGTAGAATTTATCAATGCGAGTAACGAGTCACTTAGAAATCCACAAAGGGTGCGATGTTTCATGTCAAAACTCCTCTATCCAGAGTCCGTAAAGGTAGCTCCCCGGGCAGACCATGTCCATTATCTTTCGATAGAGGATCAATTCGCTTTAACAAAGCGGTATTGTGCTTTATCTTGCCATTATACAAAGAATAAAAAATGGAGTGATTAAGAGAAATCACCGAGGCCATTCCGGCAACTAGTCTCGCTGCCACAACACCGGCATTAACCAAAATCATTGATCAAGTAAACGAATTGAATTTTTCAGAACTCGAGGAGATCCCAAAATGATACTTCGAAAACTAATTAGCTGTTCCTTACTGTCTGTTTGTTTAATCTCAGCTGGAGCCCTGGCTCAAGAAGTCGCTGAAGATCCAGAGGTTCAGGCTCAGATAAATCTCTTTTCAGCCTGGATGGATGGGCAATTAGAAATTCGAGGTTTGCCCGGTGTGGTGGTAGGTGTCATAGCAGACCAGGAATTAATCTGGGCCAAAGGTTTTGGTAAAGCCGACATCAGTGCCGATAGCCCAATGGAATTAGATACACGATTTCGCATGGCTTCCATAGCAAACTGTTTACGGCGACAGCAATTATGCAATTAAGGGAGCAAAATAAATTGCGCCTGGATGATCCTGTGACTGATTATTTGCCCTGGTTCGAATTCGAAGCAGTTGCCGAAGACGGTGCTCCGATCACCATCGAACATTTGTTAACCCATAGCTCAGGTTTACCAAGAGAAGCTGGCTCCCATTGGACCGATTTGGATTTTCCTACTGCAAGTGAAGTGCGAGAGTTGATGGCGGAAAGACGGGCACCATTCGCGCCAGAAGTTCGTTGGAAGTATTCAAATCTCGCCTACACCATTGCTGGATTACTTATCGAAGAAGTAAGCGGCATGTCCTGGGCGGACTATTTACAGGAAAACATTTTCGATCCGCTTGAAATGGATGCTTCGAGTGTAGATATGGACGACCCAAAGCTAGCAGTTGGTTATGGCATCAGGATGCCCGATGGCTCAAGGTCTATTATGCCTTTTGTTGATGCGAGAGGAATGGCAGCTGCAACTGGCTTAACTTCGAATGTTGAAGACATGGCAAAATTTGTCTCGGCACAATTCAGAATAGGTGGTCGTGGTGATGACCGTCTGTTGAGCACAGCTTCATTGCGCGAAATGCATCGCGTTCGCATGTTAGAAACAACTTGGACCAATGGACAGGGTATCGGATTCAGTGTACAGAGGCGTAACGGCAAACTCTACGTCGGCCATGGCGGCGGCTATCCTGGTTATACCACCAGCACCAGCATTCAATTGGATTCAAAAGTTGGCGTCGTCGTTCTAACCAACACGAACGATTCGAATCCAGGGCAAATTGCCCGAGAATTATTGGATACCGTTGGCGAAGCTGTAGCTACAGCCACTGAACCAGAAAAAGAAACTATTGAATGGAATCCAGCATGGGAGCGATTTGCAGGACGATATCGTGGTCGCAATGGCGATACACAGGTATTAGTCATGAATGAAAAATTGGTAAGAATGAATCCCTGGTCTTCCAGCCTTAACGACCCACAAGAGCTTGCCCCGCTAGGAGATGATATGTTTCGTATGGAAGCACCGACTGGCGGCGGGCCCGTTGGAGAAATAGTTCGATTTATTGAAGAAGACGGCCAGGTAGTTCGAATGATAACTGGAGATTCTTATGTTACACGGGTTCCTGATTAGTAACCCGACCCACTGGAGATTTGTATGAAAAGAAACATTACTAGTTTATTAATCGTTGCCGTCGCATTTATCGCCGGCATGACATTTCAATACCAACAAGACATTTATGCGCAGAGCCAAAAAGTGTATGAACTGCGAACTTATACAACTGCTCCTGGCAGGCTCCCTCCTTTATTGGATCGATTTGGTGGTGGTGAGATCGATTTGTTTCATAAACATGGTATGACCAGTGTCGGTTATTGGGTTCCAGACGACGAAGAACTTTCACAGAACACCTTGGTGTACATGGTAGCCCATGACGATCGTGCAGCCGCTGAGCAATCCTGGTCTAATTTTTCTGCTGATCCAGTTTGGACCGAGATGTGGAATAAGTCGCTAGAAGATGGCCCTATTGTAACGGGCGTTGCGATTCAGTTTTTAGATCCGGCAACGTTTAGCCCATTACAATAATTCTAAGAACCAAGCAATTTATTGAAGAATATTTTGTTCAAAGTAGGTCGGAGTAACAAGATCTACTCCGACCTACTTTGCAGGTAACGACTAGTCAGTGGCGAAACAATAAAATAATCCCGCCCCACCCGTACTAATTAAATTCGCTTGAGTACAACCAGGAGTACCGTGAGAGGAATTCCAGGGTGAACCCGGTGTCGTGAATGAGTAGCGATCGGCATGTCCAACTCGTACAGATCCCTCATCACTGCTTGTCCAATTGCCACAAGTTTGATCTTGACCAGCGGGAAATGCAGTGCCATCGATTTGCGTTCCGGTTACCACATCATGCTCGGTGAAATCAGGATCGCCATCGATACGAGAGGCGAACTGATTGCCGTTTTCATCTAGTGAAAATTCCCAATTCAAATTGGAATTATCGTAGTGCAGGCTTTCTACACTGGTGGCCATAACAAGCCCATTCGCATTCGCCCAGGGACCATCGCCAATACGATCACGGGCATTCACCGCGCCTGGACCTTGCGTGCTTAGGTAAGCGGCAAATGTACGAGACGAACCTGCTGCTGATGCCAAAGCATTGCAATGAGCATCGGCCCCGGCCAATCCACCTAGATCACCACCATTACCAAGACCGACACTGGTTACGAAAAAGCCCATTTCAGGGGGCTCTTCATCCTGTTGCGCAAGAATCGTCAGGGTCGGAACTGCCAATACTCCGGCCGCCGCTATAGCTAGTAAGATTTTCTTAGTCATTAGTCTATTCCTCCAGCTCTCTCTAATTGGAGCCTCTCAGAGACAGACCTTAGCGCTTATAAATTGAGCCGTAAATAGATTTAGCTCATGGGAAACGCAGCCATAGCTCAATTCATAGATTATTGTTTCTGATTATTACGTTGCCTGGGGGCGATTGCTTTGTGAGCACGACGCAGAGCCCGGAGTTCCGCCCGGTATATATCCCGGTAGTAATCTAATGTAATTAGGGCCACTTCAGATGTTCGTTTCTTTTTCTCTGCTTGTATGATCAGTAATCCCTTCTCAAGATTTTCGACACATGCGGAAATTTTTTTGCGAGCACTCGCTCGAGGCAAGAAAAAAGATAACACCATGCCGGCGATGCGATCGGAATACACAGATTCTTGCGAAGACAAAGCTTCTCCCACCAGATCATCGAATCTTTGTTGGCCTTTCTCCGTAATATCGAAAACGGTTTTTCCTGGACCGCGTTTTGCAGTTTCGGGTCGAGCAGTGACACTGCTTTCGGCTTCCAGGTCACGCAGTGACTTATAAATTGTAGAACTGCCGATCTGTGCCCACATGCGCATATTGGAGTGCTCGATGAACTGCTTCATCTCCAATCCGTAATTCCACCCTTGAGCTATTAAGCCCAGAACAATCATCTTCGGTTGCTGCATTAAGGTTTATCTATGCTTTAGTTCTATGGTATATATGTCTATCATAGAATTAAATATCCACAATAGCTATCAATTTTGAGGAAAATCCTTTGATTAACAATTTAGTGTCTTTTCTTTCAAGCTGGGCTGACGACCCACTAGGGATGCTGCATTTCCTGCTTGCTTTGCTGGCACTGATAGTTGGCCCGGCAATTTTTCTCACTCGAAAAGGGACGCAAATACATCGATTTTCAGGCTACATCTATACCAGCAGCATGGTACTGCTCAACGTTTCAGCCTTATTCATGTATCAACTAACTGGCGGATTCAATTTGTTCCACTTTTTCGCAATTATGAGCCTTGCGACAATTGTTCCGGCGTTTTGGTCTATTCGTAAAGGGATTGTTACTGGAGAGAAGAAGTATTACTACCGGCATGCACACTTTATGGCATGGTCATACTACGGATTAATGATGGCAGGAATTTCTGAAACAATCACAAGACAGTTCCCGCAAATATTGCCCGCTGCGGGCGACTGGTCTGCATTTCTGCTATTTCTTGCAGTGCTATTACCAGTCTCGGCGTACTTTACTTTTTCACTGGTAAACAGCACCGTTCCCCGTGTTTATGGGGAACATGTTTCCTGAATTTTGCTTAGTTTTGTCTGACACAGCGTGGATCGCTACTTTGCACGCCCCGAATCTGTTCCAGAGTAAAAGGCAATGGCGCACAGCCGTGATCGGCACTGCACACTAAATCCCACTCCGGTCGAGCGAGCTGATGGCAACCAAAACAAGATCCAGCCTGATTAACCACTTCTACTCCGCCCCGCGCTGCTATGCTTGTTCCTTCTTCGGACACATCGAGCAAAAAGAATTCCCAATCGTTGGTTGCTGGATTCCAACCGTCTTCATGTTTAACCATCGCTTCGATCGGAATCAGTGTTACTAACGAACCTGGAGGATAAGTACCACCGGATTCGGAATTTGCTACATCCAAAGTTGCATCCAGATTTCCCAAAATATTATCGACAAAAAATCTACCGCTGGCGGCAATCTCGGCAAGGCATTTAAAAGTGTCATCGGTTACGTTGAGCTGTTTACTGTCGTCTGCTGAATGGCTCTGACTTATTATCAGCGAAGAAAGCAAAAGCATGACAAAAACTTTAAGGCGAGATTTCATTTATTAACTCCTTTAATAATTAGAAATAATTTATGCCCGAATATGTTTAAAATAGCTTACAAACGAATTACAGACTAAAGTCTGCACAAACGTATCAGCTAATGTTAGGAATTGAAATGAAGTTAAGGCAAGTAATATCTGTAGTTTTGCTAATTGTGCTCGGCACAGTAGCACCAAATCTAGTTTTCGCCCAACAATCTGTCAGTGGTGACATGAAACGACCAAACATTGTTCTCGTGCTTGCCGACGATCTGGGCTTTACTGACATCTCGCCTTTCGGCAGTGAAATTAACACTCCCAACATCGCTAAACTAGCCGAGGAAGGTCTTTCCTTTACCAATTATCACACCGCAGGCAGTTGCGCTCCGGCTCGAGCGATGTTGTTAACCGGCGTCGATAGCCATAGAAATGGCGTGCCTAATATTCCCGAAGCGCTACCGCCTGAATTGACCGTCTATGAAAATTACCAGGGTGTTCTAAGCCAAAATGCGGTAACGCTAGCAAGCATGTTACAGGCTAATGGCTACCATACGTACATGACTGGTAAATGGCATTTAGGCCATACGCCAGAACTACTTCCTTCTGCCAGAGGATTCGATCGCACAATTGCCATGGCCGATACTGGCGCCGACAACTGGGAACAACGTGCCTATTTACCTATTTACGAACAGGCCAATTGGTATGCAGACGGCGCTCAGCATAATCTTCCTGACGATTTTTATTCTTCTGAATACTTTATCGATAAGACAATTGAGTTTATTGCTTCAAACGAAGACGATGACGAACCGTTTTTTGCCTATATTCCATTTCAGGCTGTGCATATGCCAGTTCAGGCTCCACGGGAGTTTTCTGATAAATACGCTGGAGTCTATGACGCAGGCTGGACCGTAATGCGCGAACGTCGAAGAGCTGCCGCAATTGAGGCTGGCGTGGTTCCAGCCGAATCCGAAGCCATAGTTACGCCTGGCACCCTGGAATGGGAAAGCCTGTCAGAAGAACAGCAACGGCATCATGCCCGGCGCATGGAAGTGTATGCAGGCATGGTAGATGCAATGGACATGCATATTGGTAGATTAATGAGCTACCTGGTAAGTATTGATGAGTATGACAATACGATTTTCATTTTTACCTCAGACAACGGCGCCGAAGGTTCTAACCTGATTAACCCACAGGGTGGTTCACCACTCAATAATTGGTTCGAGGTGGTAGGCTATAACTCTGATTACGAAACCTTGGGTGAACGCGGATCGTTCAATGCCATTGGGCCAAGTAACGCAACCATAGCGGCATCTCCTCTGACCTACTATAAATTCCACGCAAGCGAGGGTGGGCTGCGCGTTCCTCTGGTTATATCAGGGCCAGGCATTACGCGGCAAGATGAATTCACCGATGAGTTTGTCTTTGTTACTGACTTAACTCCGACAATACTGGGACTCGTCGAACTAGATGATCACGGAGGCAATTGGAATCAATCAACAGTAGAACCAATTGTTGGGTCTGACTTTTCGAATTTTCTGACTAACAACTCGCAACAAATTCACAACGCTAATGAACCAATTGGCTATGAACTCGGCGGAAACAGCGCATTGTTTAAAGGCGACTATAAACTGGTGATCAACAAAATTAGCCAGAATGAAACGGACTGGCATTTATTCAACATCAAGATTGATCCAGGTGAAACTAATGACCTTGCGAATGACAGACCGGAGTTATTATCCGAAATGATGGCGGATTATGAAGATTATGTTGAAGCCAATAATGTTCGAGACATGCCGGATAACTACAACCGAGTAGGAATAATCTTTCGGAATGGCTTTAACTAAGAGTTAATTTAGAAATGCTAAGAAAGATTTTTCCATCAACAGTAGACAACAATTACTCCGGCAATCGAATTGCTCTCTACTTTTTCTATGTAATTACGGTCATCACAATTGGCAGAAGTTGCATTCATATTTTTGCCGCCGATGGTGGCGCCCAATCTATCGCAACCATACCTTTGGATAGCTTTACTCAAGGCGGCGCTGAGGCAGTAATCTTTATATTTGCTCAGTGGGGAATTGCGCAGCTGATGGTGGGATTTATGTATTTGCTAGTTGCTGTGCGTTACAGAAGTCTTGTGCCGTTACTGTATCTGTTCATTTTCTTCGAGTGGTCATCTCGGATTGCTTTGGCTTTATATAAATCAATTGAGACTTCCGGAGTCGCACCCGCGGCAATGGCCCAACTCATACTTGTCATAATCGTGCCTGTTATGTTTTTCCTGTCGATTAATCACCCAAAAGAACAAGGGCCGGTTTAATTAAAACCAGCCCCTGTTTTTAGCTTACATACCAGGCAAGAATTACCGGTACGCTCAACCAGATTAGTCCTTTCACGGTAAAAAAGATAAATCCAGCCAGACCAATCTTGGTCCATAGTCTTTGTGAATAAGTTTCTGTATTTGTTGTCATGGTTGTTTCCTTTAAATAGATCCCCGCCAAGGACGGGGACCTATAATTAGTGCGCAATCTACACGGTGCTGGTTTGAATTGGTGCTTCGCGGTTAAGACGCTTCTTAAAAGAAGGAACTAGAGCAGGCACCTTACGCTTGTATTGCGTGTACTCAGGGTGTGCATTTTCCAAATCGCGCTCTTCCAGCTTCATACCCACAATCGTGTATCCAGTTGCACCTATAGCGAACAAGGCGTGGGTGATTGTCATAGTAGGTGTGAACCAGAATATTCCAATCCAACCAACATAGATTGGGTGTCGCACAATTCGATACAACGCTGGTGTTACGAATCCCTGTTCGGGTGTTGCTTTCTGACGAAATGCGACCCACACCTGACGCAATCCAAACAAATCGAAGTGATTGATTAGAAAAGTGGCATAAAGCAACAACCCCCAGCTACCCAAATAGAGCGTATTCAGCAGTGCAATAGCCCAGTTGCTTTCCACCTGCCAGATCACTCCACCCAATGGAGCCCAGTAATACATAAGTAGAACCAAACAAGCGGTAGACATTAGAACGTAAGTGCTACGCTCCGCCGCCGCAGGAATGTATCGGGTTAACCAACGCTTGAAGGCCGGTCTCGCCATGCCGCTGTGCTGAATGGCGAACAGCGTCAGCAGACCGAGATCAACTAGCAAAGCACTGCCTAACGACAAAGTGGGTTGAGAATCTATCGATTTCGGTACCCAAATGTTGCCGATAAAACCAATGGCATAAAGAAAGGCAACAAAGAAGAAAGCGTAGCTTGCCACCCCGTAAAGTAAAATTAGTGTTCGTTTCATGATGTTTTCCTCTAAGCAAAAATTAGTTCTCAATCGGTGAGACGGAGCGAATTATTGGTTAGAGGCTCATTTAAGTCCTGACGGAGCCCTGACATTTCTATGACTTTTCCATGACTCGAAGTAATAAACTCGATTTTTGGTGACACAGTTCCGGTTTTTGGGACCGTTTTAATAAATCGGAGAAATACGCTGAAGTAGTCTAATTTTGGGGATCTTGAAGAAGTAGAGGTAGCCCAATTCGTTCTGCTAATTCAATAAAACTGGAATCGTCGTAGAGATTTTCCAGATTCACACTGGAATAGAGTTCAGAAAGCCCTGGGTCGCCTTGAGAGAAAGCATGATCCAACCATTCGAATGCCTGATCGGGCTGCTGCCAGTGGGCATAGACTTCAGCGATCTGAAATGCCGCTCCATCAGCATCGGTGGCGATCAATTCGTCCAGGGCAGTTTCTGCCTGGCCAGTTCGTCCCAAGTAGTTGAGAATGATAGCGCTTAGTGACAGCCGCAGATAATCCAGCTCCTCTAGAGCTATCCATTCCAGTGCTTCACCAAATGATTCATTGCGAATGTGCCAGTTAGATTCTAACCAGGGAATGTTTACATCAGCAGGGAATCGAGTACTGAATTCATCCAATGACAATCTGGCCTCATTCAATTCTTGAATGCGAATTTGTCTAATCACTAATGAAGTTGCCGCATTAATTGATCTCGGATCCAGATCCAGCGCAATTCTCGCTTCCCGCACTGCTGAATCATGGTTACCGGCCTTGCTTAGGAATCTGCTATAAGCAGAATGAGCTTCGGCGCTGCCACTGTTTAATGACAAGGCTTGGGAATAGGAATTTTCAGCATCTTCGAAATTCCAGAAATGGCGATGCTGAATTTCGCCGATGTGTACATAGGCGTCTGCATAATCCGGTTTCAATCGTGCCGCATCCCTGGCCAGTGAGAGAGCTTCAGAAAATGCATTCTCCCGCTGCAAATCACCTAACACCCCTCTAACTCTTAACACGTCTGAAAGTGCCACCATGGCTTCGGGATATTCCGGTCTCAGTTCCAGTGCTTGCCGAAAAACTCGCTCTGCTTCTTGCAAGACCTCACTCGATGTTCTGCCTCGTCTAATTTCAGTTCCCCGTAGCAGCAAACGATAGGCTTCGCTGGTTTGCGCATTGTCGGCAATGTTACTTATCGATAGTGGTAAATCGAGATTCGTTGCCAGCACTTCCGATAATTGCTGAACGATGGCCAGCGATATTTCATCTTGTAAAGTGAACACATCATCTAACTGACGAGTAAATATTTGCGACCATAGCTGAGTACCGTCTCTGACTTGAATCAGGCTGGCACTAACTCGCAATAAGTCTTCGTCTCTCTGCACCGAACCCTGAACCGCATGAGCAACATTCAGCTCTTGTTGAATAGTGCCGAAATCATCGGGATTGTTGCGAAAGCTGCTCGCAGAATTGCGCGCGATAACCCGTAATCCATCTACGGTTGTGAGGGAATTGGTCAGGGTTTCGGTTAATCCGTTTGAGAAATAATTGAACTCTGGATCCGGCGTCAGATTAGCAAAAGGCAGCACTACCAGGGAATTCGAATCAGTGGAAGAAACGATTCGCTGCGGCGTCGCTTCCTGAGTATTAACTATAAAGGCTGCTAATACTCCTGAGAAAACCGCTACTGCAGCAGAAGGCATCACAACGGCAAGCCAGATATTTGCAGGTACTCGGCTTGATCCCTTAACAGACGTTACCGGGTGTTCGAATTGATAGCCAGTCCTTGAAACTGTACGGATAACATCTGTATCGAATCCATTGTTCCGAAACAAATCTCGAGCCCGCTTTACGGTCTGAGTTAAGGATGCTTCTGAAACAACTACATTCGGCCATACTGCATCCATCAATTCGTCTTTGCTCACGGCCCGATCCCGTGAACGAATTAGATACTCAATGAAGTCGAACACTTTCGGTTGCACGTCGGCCAGCTTATTCTTAAAGCGTATTTGTCTTGCTGCCGTGTCGAGTTCGGCTGTACCGATAAGGAATACTGCAGAATCTGAAGCATCATCAGGTTCCCCTGAATGTTGAGTACTTTTACGGAAGGAAGCCCAGGCAACAATCATGACAAGCACGGGAGCCAGAACTAACATGAGCAATGTGACCGTGCCAATGACAGCCACTGGCAAACCTAAAGGCTCCACCAGAATGTCCATCAGCTGCAACACCACAACGCAACCCACCGCGTAGGTCAGCAGTGCCCGAAAAACCTGGGATTGGAATGGATTATGCGCAAACATTTTTAGTTGTTCTGCTTAAGCGCTTGAACTGTGCAGAGTACCCACTTTATTGCGTAAAGAAAACGAATCAGCGAATTTTAATCCTCTGCAAAATTCCTTCTGCCACAATACTTAGCGGCTAATCTGGCGCTGCAGCCATGCTTCAATTAATTGCAATACTTCCGGCAAGAGTGGCTCTTTTGATTGATCTTGATAATTAAAAATCGAAGGCTCATTCTCTTCTTTTCGTAACAGGTGTGACATGTTTTCGACTACATGCCCTTCGACTTCGCCACCGTAGATCTTTTCTATCTTTGCAACATCGGCGGGACCACACTGAAAGTCTTTTGAGCCACCAATTAAAAGAGCAGGCGTTACGCTCTGACGAAAAATGTCTTCAGGATCCAACTCAAACAATTCTCGCACCCATATGACTGAGATTTTCCCAGCCAATCCTGCGCGAACCACTTTCTTGTCGGTAGTTTTGATTTTATTGATTAGCTTGCGCTGAGATTTAACTGGATCAAAAATAAAGGCGAGAAGTTTCCAAATCCCAGCTCTGAATCCTTTGCTCTTCTGCACCATCTCTTGCATGGCTTTGGCCTGCATCATCAGAAGAGATTCCGCGTCTTCATAAAATGGAGACAACAGTATAATTCCGGCTACTTTATTGTTCTTAATTGCTACCTGGGGAGCGATAATGGTGCCTTCACTGTGACCAACAATATAGATTTTATCGGGATTGGTTGCAGTGTGTTGTATGAGAAAATTAGCACAAGCGGCGGCATCATCCACTAAATCTGTATAAGTCGCTAGATCGAAGTCGCCACTACTCTCACCAACTCCGCGTTTGTCGTAACGCAGGCTGGCTATTCCCTGTTGTGCCAGATGCTCGGCAATAATTTTTGAATTATTCAATGGCATGCCAGAAATATTGTCATCCCGATCGATTGGCCCACTTCCGCTTACATAAAGAAATGCCGGAAAAGGACCGTCGCCATCAGGCACGCACAAAAGCCCTTTTAGCTCGATTTCACCGCATGGAACAGTTACTTCTTGTTCAATCATCTTGTTCTGTCTCTATAGTTTCTATGGCGTAAACCAAAGATCTCGTTCCAGCAGCTGACCACTTCCTGCAGCTCCCAAGATCTCTCCATTTTCAAAAACAAGCTCACCACGACGAATCGTAGTCAGCGGCCAACCTGTTACTTCCCAGCCGGAATAAATAGAGAATCCTGTAGCGGAAAACATGTCTTCATCGCGAACAGTTCTTGTTTCATCAGGATCCCAAATGACCAGATCGGCATCTGACCCTACAGCGATGGTTCCTTTACGTGGAAACAATCCAAAAAGTTTCGCTGGATTAGTAGCAGTTACCGCCACCATTTGTTCGACAGTTATGCGCCCTTTAAGCACGCCGTCGGAATAAAGCAAGGGCCGCAGCATCTGCAAATGGTTCATGCCAGCACGGTGATTGGTAATAGTCTGACTCGGATCTAATTTGTCTTCCCGGGAATAGGCGACATGATCGGTGCCTACTACTTGAATGGTGCCGTTGGCCAGCCCTTCCCACAGAGCATCCTGATCTGACTGTTCCCGAAGCGGAGGTTGGCCAACATAAACACCCGCTTCCGGTGAATCGAACCTCTCACTGGTTAGATGCAAATAAATGGGTCGGGTTTCAATAAAAAAAGGCAGGCCGTTATCACGCGCCGCCTGAGCTACCTTGAGCCCGCGCTCAGAAGACACATGCACAGCATACATGGGTGAGCCAGATTGTTCCGCCATCGCCACTGCTCTTTTCATCGCCGTTTCTTCTGCCAGAGGCGGTCGCGCATCGGCGAGATACTGAACAGAAGTCTGCCCTACCGCTTCCAGTTCACCGGCTTGATGAGAAAGAATGCTGGCATCTTCGGCATGAATTAGAGTGAGAATTCCAGCATCACCCGCAACCTCAACTGCTTGCAGGAAGTCAGCGGCATTAGGATCGAAGAAATCGAAGTTCATGAATATTTTTATGCTGGGTTGACCTGTGGCGGCTAAGGCCTCTAGCTGTTCGGTTTGCGTAGCAGGATCAGTAATCGTGGTATGTAAAATGACATCAGCTATGGCTTGTTGTTGGATAAGATTCGCTTCTCTCTCGATTAAATCAGTCAGAACTGAACCGGGAGTAGCAAAAGGAAAATTTGATATCGTAGTGATGCCGCCGGCTAGTGCAGCCATAGAACCAGTGTGATAATCATCAACCCAATTTCCACCGAGATGAACATGGGGATCAACTCCTCCCGGTAACACTAGCAAACCAGATGCATCGATTAGACGGACGCCTTGTGCTGCATCTAGATCCTGACCGATGGCTATAATGACGCCATCTTCTACCAACACATCCGCCGCGTATGAGGCTTCCGATGTCACCACCGTGCCGCCCTGCACCAGTATATCCTGCGCAATGTTTTGTAGTGGAAAAACCAGCAGAACAAGCGAACACGCACTATTAAAAATACTTCTGGTATTCATCTGAATTCTCCTACTGCGTTTTGGATTGCTACTTAATCCCAGACAGCTATTGCTTGTATTGCCAACTCATCAGGATCGATCACTACATGTTTTATCCGATCTCGCCGCCAGGTGTAAGTGATATGTACAAGTCCATCCGTGGTTTGAATAACCGCCGGATAGGAATACTCCCCTCTAGCATTTTCTAACACTAAAGCCGCTTCCCAGTTTTCTCCATCACTGGACAGCGCGACATTTAAAGGTGAACGGCCACTTGGCGTGTGGTTGTAAACGATTAAATGGCGACCATCACTAAGTGTTAATGCGTCGGTGCCAGAACTGGGATTAGGTAAAGAAGTAAGCGTCACTGGACTCCAGCTTTGGCCATTGTCATCAGACCAGGTTTGAAAAACGTAATCAGAGCGGGAACGTCCAAGCGCTTGTAAGCGTCCATCATTATGTACGAGTACGCTCGGTTGAATCGCGTGAATTTCTTCACCGGCAGTTACCGGCATTGGATGAATAATATTCCAGGTTTCGCCAGCGTCGGTTGATCGTTCAAAATGAATACGCCAGGTACTGGGCCGCGTATTGGTTTCGGTACTGCTGGGACTAATCAGTGTTCCGTCGGCAAGGCGGATGGGTTTGTTTTTTATTGGGCCCAGCACGCCGTCAGGTAATCTTTCAGGATCGCTCCATGTGAGCCCATCATCGCTCGATTTAATTACGCTCCCCCACCATTCTCTTGGACTTGGACCTACCTTATAAAAGAGGACTAATTCTCCTTCCTCCTCAGCATAGAGAACCGGATTCCAGGTGGGATAGCGAGAGCCATCAATTTGGACGCCATTGGCAATTTCAACGGGAGCAGTCCAACTATCTCCTGTTTGCCGCACTAACCAGATGCCTACATCGTCGTTGCCTTCTGCTGTACCAGCAAACCAGGCTGCCACCAAACCCGACTCTGTTTCTACTATCGTAGAGGCATGGACGCTGAGGAATGGTGCCGTCTCAAACAGAAACTCCGAGTACAGAATGCCTTGCTGCTCAACTGTCGCCGTTACGCAGCTTGTAAGAGCGGCACAGAATGAGACGAGCAAAATTCTTACATGTTTCTTTGGCACTTTTCTTCCTGGTCTGGCTTTGTAAAAGAGAGAATAAACAAAAAATAGGATTAGAAGGACTATTTTTTTAAGCAGAGAGCAGCAGATTAGTTACAATGGCCGCAGGAGAACAAAAATGAAAATTAGAACCTCTATTATTCTCATAGCATTCCTCTTTACCTCCTGTGCCCCACAGACTACGGAGCTTGTAGAACCCACTCCAGTTTCTGCAGCGGCAGCAAACGCATTCACGAACACCAATTATGCACCCCAGAATCGGCCAGATGTGCGTGGATTAACCGGCGCAGTTTCTGCAGGCCATCCATTGGCGGCGCAAACAGGTTTGCGGATTCTTCAGGAAGGGGGTAATGCAACCGATGCCATCATCGCCATGGCGGGAGTTCTTGCCGTTGTTCGTCCTCATATGAACGGCATTGGCGGCGACGCCTTTGGAATATTCTACGCTGGAGATAGCAGAGAAATTACTGCGCTCAATGCCACCGGTCGTGCAGGTTCAGTTGCGACTCCGGAATTTTTCGCGGCAGCAGAGGTAGAACGAGTACCTGGAAGCGGAGCGCTGTCGGTTAGTGTGCCTGGAGCAGTGGCTGGATGGGTAGACGCCCATGAACGATAGGGTTCCATGGACTTTGCGTACTTATTAGAGCCAGCGATTGAATATGCCCGGGGCGGATTTGCCGTATCTACACGACTCGCCATGGATTTTGAAGAACAAGGTGGCAATCTCAATGAAGATGGTCGCAATCTTTATCTTCCTAATGGATCAGCACCACCTGCAGGAAATTTACTTATTAATGAACAATTAGCTAATTCATTAGAAATAGTGGCAAACGAAGGCAAGCAAGGATTCTATCAGGGCCCGGTGGGCAAACAACTCGCTGCCTACATTACGGAACTCGACGGACACCTGCGGGAAGAAGACTTCACAAATCACACATCCACCTGGGTTGAACCCCTGCGTGGTGATTATCTTGACCATACGATGCTTGTTATGCCTCCTAACACTCAAGGCATAACGCAATTGGCCTATATGGAAATGGCGAAATCCCATCCAGTTCAGGCAATGGGCCACAACAGCACCGAATATCTCCACACATTAATCGAATTAAAGAAGCTAGCCTTCGCCGATCGTAATCGCTGGGTAGCCGACATGGAAATGGCGGATGTACCCATAGATGCATTGCTCGACCCAGACTACTTAAATGAAAGAGCTGGGTTGGTGAATCCTGCAGAAGCCACAGCCGAAGTTGAGCCAGGTTTCGGCAATGAAATTTTCTCCAACAGCGATAAAGAACGGGAAGATTCTGGTGACACAGTCTATATCACTGCCATCGATCAATGGGGCAATGCTGTGAGCTGGATACAAAGTAATTTTGCCGGCTTCGGCTCAGGCTTACTGGAATCCGAAACCGGAATCCTGTTACATAACCGCGGCGCCTTGTTTTCATTGGAAACAGGACATCCCAACGAAGTCGCACCGGGCAAACGACCTTATCACACGCTATCGCCGCTGATGGCTCTGTATCCGAATGGCGACTTCGCCTTTGCTTTGGGCACACCGGGAGGTGATAGCCAAACTCAATCGCTACTGCAGATTGTGCACAACATGTTGCTCTTCGACATGACGCCACAACAAGCCATCGAAGCGCCCCGTTTCCGCTCATTAGGTGGGCTTAATGTTGCCATCGAGAACAGAGTGAATGCAGAAGTGTTAGCTGGACTCGATACTCTAGGTCACAATCTAAATTTGATTGATGGCTGGACCGCAACTTTTGGCGGCGCACAGATGATTCACCATAATCCGGATACCGGTGTCATCACCGCCGCCGCAGATCCTCGCCGCGAAGCCTATTCGCTGGCCTATTAATGAATTACTAAAGAAGAATAAACGTACGAGGAAGTAGAAATGAATAAGAAACTATTAACAAACCTATTCGTTGTTGTATCGATATTCTGGTTATTGCTCACTTCGGCGCAAAGCGATCTACAGTTTGCATCACCGGAAGAAGTTGGTTTCTCTTCAGAACAATTGGGGAAGATAGAAAGTTATTTCCAAGGGAGAGTGGATCGCGGAGAAATCGCGGGCATAGTTACCCTCGTGGCAAGGGATGGGAAGATTGCACATCTGAGTGCAGTTGGTTATCAAGATGCCGAGCGCCGGATCCCAATGGAAATAGATTCGATGTTTCGCATCTATTCCATGACCAAACCAATCGCTTCCACCGCTTTGATGATGCTATATCAGGATGGTTTGTTTCAGCTAAATGACCCACTGTCCAAGTTCATTCCCGAATTTGCAGATCTGCGCGTACTTCGTACCCCTAACGGACCACTGGACGAGACTGTGGCAATGGAAAGAGAACCTACAGTGCAAGACATCTTGCGTCACACCGCAGGCTTCTCCCATGGCCTCGGCCGAAGCGACTATGACGAGTTGTTTGTTGGCACTGGAATTTTTCGACCGGAAACTTCCTTAGCAGAAATGATGACTGCTCTTTCCACTGTGCCGTTAATGAATCAGCCTGGCTCAAGGTATCGCTACAGCATCGGGCCGGATGTTGCGTTGCGCTTAGTAGAAGTCATCTCAGGTATGGCAGCTGACGACTATCTTGAACAACAGGTTTTCGAACCACTGGGCATGGATGACACCGGTTATGTTGTGAGCTCCGACAATGCCCACCGCCTCTCTCCGATTCACTGGATAAAGGACGGTGAGCTGGTTCCAATTAATGCCGAACACGGTAGCCCGCCAGGTGGCGTTCTAGTTGAGGATTGGTCGGTGAATAACTACACATTAGATCACGATTACAAAGGTGGCAGCATCGGCCTGGTAGCTACTGCAGAAGATTACTGGCGCTTTGCTCAAGCTATGCTGAATGGCGGCGAGTTAAATGGAGAACGAATCATTGGCCGCAAAACCGTTGAATACATGGCGCAAAATCATCTGACTCCAGAACAGCACGAATACTTTAGCCCGGCCCTTGGCTTTGGCTTGGGATTTGCCACCATTGAAAATCCAGCAGGCGCTGGTTACACAACTTCGAAAGGTAATTTCTATTGGGCGGGTGCGGCGGCAACAAACTTCTGGATAGATCCAACTGAGAACATCGTCGTTGTTTCTATGACTCAGCATATGGGTGTGCGCGGCACTGGTGCATTGCGCGGTGAATTACACTCCTTAGTATATGGCGCTTTGAATGACTAATTAATTTTCAGCTTCAAGAGTCGGTGTAAAAAATAGAACACGCTTTTTACACCGGCTCAGAAATTTTTTTACTAACACCTTCGACAATATTGTATAGCTCATGAAGATCTGGGTTGATGCCGACGCCTGTCCAGTAGCCATTAAGGAAATTCTTTATCGCGCCGCCGAGCGCAGGAAAATCCCTCTTATACTAGTTGCAAACCAGCCGCTAAAAACTCCCCCATCGTCGGTTATTTCTTCAGTGCAAGTTCAGAGCGGTTTTGATGAAGCCGATGATGAAATAGTACGGCGTATGAGTGCAGGCGAGCTGGTAATAACCGCCGACATACCATTGGCTGCAGAAGTTCTAGAAAAAAAAGGTCATGCGCTAAGTCCAAGAGGTGAAATGTTCGACCAGGGTACGATAGGTGCACGCCTGAATATGCGAGATTTTTTGGACACCATGCGTGCTAGCGGCGAAAGCACTGGCGGACCACCACCGCTGAATCAAAATGACCGCAAAGCCTTTGCCGATCAGCTCGATCGCTTATTGCAAAAAGTAGATTCGGCATAAAAAAGCGGCATGCTCATACTGGCCCCTTTCAGTCTCTTTTTTAAACTTCCTCACAAAGAAGCATAGTGAAACGGGCCAGACCAACTATATTCTTGCCCCTGAATCTCCAAGCGATGAGTTGTTGAAGTCCTAACATCCTGATTAGAAACAATAAAGAGGCGAGTATCACCCCGTAATGATTCAATTGACACAGCGGTGTAGTTAGCATCGTCTCGAAGTACAGATAGCTCAGCAATATTGCTATTCGAGTTGAGTGCTAACTCAGTCACCGGGTTGTAGCTTCCGTGTGACTCAAGTACAGATGCGAACAGTGTATTCCTTGCTTCGGGCCGTCTGACTATGATGACTGGATCTTTTCGTAAATTAAACTCTGGATCGTTTGCACCGATTCTTGCTAATAGTATCTTATCTTCTTCGTCTGCAACGGTGGTCAAGGTATAGAACTTACGATTGTCCATCCACGAAAATTTGGCATTTTTTGCAGCAACTATTCCTTCTGCCTCCAAATAAAGATGCTGATAACCATTCCCTCCACCCAATGCTTCCAGAGCATCTGAAGTCTCAAAATCAAAATTGGCCTGTAAAATCTGCCCGTGGTAATAAAATGGCAGGTCATATTGATTGTCCGTTTCAGAAGTGGTTCTGAAGAGGTCTAACAAATAGGGGTTTTCAAATTCTTCGTCTTTGATTACAGCCATCGTTCTTTGCATGACTGTTCCCGGGTAAGCATTTGATTCACTAGCACTGACAACCTGGAGATTTTCATCTGATGCATCGAAAAAGCGAAAGTCTGAGTGATATTGACTACCGACTTCGTATACCCCACCAAAGTGAGATGCTTCATTTTGCACCACAGTGTTGTGAGCGATTGTTTGCTTAGCCCAACTTGCATTCTCAGGCAGATAGTTCCCTCCTCCTTTCTGCCCGATATTGACGAAGCGAGACATACCATAATCCTGCAAAATTTCATCACCCTGTCCATAAAGTGAAAAAGAAAGCTTGTCATAATGACCATGACTAAGTCCTTGCGCTGTGTATTTAAACAACAAAGTAAGCTCTTCATCACCGTACCTTAGTAATGCCAAGCCTCCTTCATTACCTTCAGCGCCATCGGAATAATTTACTGAATCCTTATCAAAATTTTGTGCCAAACCATCACGTATACCAGCGGCAATCGCAAAGCCTGTATCGTCAAGCAAAACCCGACCCTGATCTTGGGCAATACTCAGCAACCGTGGATCTTGATCACCCTGGTGATAAGCGATGCCTACTGCCGTAACCAACTCATTGGCATGGTAGGACATGCCTTTCTGTCCATCATTGAGTGGGAAAAAGTCGCCATTAGCATCAGTCAGATTAAGCAATACATCCACAGCATTTAATAAAACACCATTTTTGTACTCAAGCACCCCGAGGTCTGGTCTGGCATTGTGAAGCGCCTGAGCAAACACTAAAAAAGGATACATGGCGTATCTTTGGTAATAAGGTCCTTCGGTATAGTAACCATCGGGTGAAAAAGGTTCATTCAGATTGGCGAAAAACCCTGCTTCTTGCCCTGCCACTCGAATAAAACCGCCGTCGTCGTCTGTTACACCGGATTCCAGGCCATCGTCTTCGATGCCATATAGCGCCCGCTGTATTAACTCTTCATCCTCCATTACCAAACCAATCATGCCGACAGCCGCAGCTCCCCAGGTACTATGGTTGTGAATACGATTAAAAAACTGAGGACTTTCAATAGAAATGTGGTCTGCAAACGGACGGAACAAATTATTCTCAAGTGTGTTTCGGTCTTCTTCTGAGAGCCAGTCGTAGATCGCGTCGTAAGCCTGACTTGCATAGACAAGCCAGTTTGCATCATTCAGGCATTGCCAAAAAATCTTGCCCCTTGCATAAGAACGAGTTTGCGGGTGTAAAGGCAGACCCTGGTACATGGCTTCATACTGGAAAAACATATCCCGTATATAGTTGGCATATTTTTCATCTTGGAGAATTTGAAATAACACGCCAGCTTTTTGCAGCATAAACCAATTTTGCTTATGCCGTTCGTGTGTATAACCACCTGAGAGATCACGAGGAATCGGCGTGTCGATACCCCTTGCGATTTCTGCGTCAACTTCTTCTTGCACTGAGCGCAAGCTGTCATCGAACAAGGGAATGGTACCGAGATTTGTCTGGATTCGCTCAATGCCTTCTTTAGTTAAGATCAAACCGCCGCGCTCTTGCGCTCTCGAGCAAGACGAAACGATTAAGCACAAAACTATCAATAAAGTTGAAAAATTCTTACTTGTATTCATCTGTAGTGAATTCCATCAATAAATTGATTAACTAGTATTTATTGTGAACTTTCAAAATAATAAAGTGATCTTATTCTGGCTGTTCGAAAACTAATAGTTAAATTTTAGTAATCTCATGTTGAGTATGTATTTCTCTCATAATCAGGCATCTCTACCTGATTTCCTTTAGCTAATACCTATGCAAAAACTAATTGCCAGACTCCCCTGATTCCTATAAATGATGTAAAGATTGAGAACAGCAGAATCGCCGCAAGTATGCCATTAGCAATCAAAGAGTTTTTATGTTCTCCCATCAATTCTTTTCGGTTGCTCAGATAAAAAATACACGCAACAGTTATCGGTAAGATGATGGCATTGAAGGCTTGGGAAAAAATCATTACCAATACGGGTCTGGCACCGAAAACAGGAACTACCAAACCTAACAATGAAATCAGTAACACCATTATGCGATATCTGGGAAGCGTCATGTTTCGTTCCGTACTGGAATAATCACATAATAGCCAGGGCAACATCAGCACATTTGGAAACTGCGAAGAAACGCCCGCAGCAATTAATCCAATGGCAAAAATCGAAGTGGCCAAATAACCTGCAAGCGGCTCCAACAGTTCGATCATTTGGGATGCCTCTGATAAAGCCACTCCCTCAGCATGCAAGGTACCCGCTGCAGCGGCCATGATCGCTGCACTGATAACGAACATGAGAGATACTGAAAACGCGGCGTCGTTTCGCTGTTTTGCATAATCCGACAGTGACCAGCCCGCTTCCTTGACCAGCGTGGTGCGAATAATGAACAGACCAGAGAATACGGTGGTCCCAATCATCGAGGCAATCACCAGAAATGGACCACTGTCGGTATCCGAATTTAGCTGCGGAATGCTTGGGATTAATCCCAATACTATCTCACCCGGCGGTGGCATCATGATGAAGAAATTAATCAAAAAGCAGGTAGCCATGACGGCCACAATTACGGCGAGGCTTCGTTCAAAAATCTGGGTCCTTCCGTTCCAGAATATGAAGTAAACGAGACTGACAAAGAAAGCTGCGAAATAGACAGGTGAAATACCGCCCTCGACAATGGATTTCGACCACTCATGGCTAATGTCCGCGACAATCCCCATCACACCCATTACACTGCCGCAGACTCCAGCAGTTAACGCAACAATAAAGAAAATTCCGATGCCTGGATGGATGTGTTTTCGAAAAGCTCCCAACGCCGTCTCACCGGTCACTAAAGTGAAGCGACCATAGAGGTTAATCATAAAGAAAGTGCAGAGACAGGAGGCAACGATTGTCCAGAGAAGAGTCATGCCATAGTCGGCACCCGCTTTGGCCATGGCAGTGACGCTGCCAGTGCCTATATTAAATCCCAACAGAAATATACCAGGCAGAAATAAGGACAAGCCCTTGGCAAATTTGCGGGTCAACAGATTGCTAGTTTTGTTCTCCTCTCCTGAAACATCGGTCATGAGACTAGCTCCGATTGATCTCCAGAAAGGGCCCGAATTACGCCGCGTATTTCTGCAAGGCCTTTCAAGCGACCGATAGCGGAGTATCCCGGATTCACTGCCTTGCCAATATCATCCATCATCTGATGACCATGGTCGGGTCGAATGTAAATCTCACCACTGTCAGAGTCTGCCTGGCGCCGACGCTTTTCTTCACTCAACAATTCCTTTATCACTGCAATCATATCTATATCACTATCCAAGTGGTTGGCCTCATAGAAAGAACGCTGTTCAACCGAATCACGGCTGACTCCGCGCAAGTGAGAAAAATGGATACGAGCTGCGAATTGTTTTGCCATCACAGGCAGGTCGTTATCTGGACGACTACCATAAGTGCCTACACATAATGTGATGCCATTTGAAGGGCTTGGCAGTGTTTTAAAGAGGAGTTCCAAGTCAGCCGACGTACAAATAATTCTTGGCAACCCCAGCATATCGCGAGGAGGATCATCGGGATGTATTGCCAGTTTCACACCCAATGCTTCTGCACGAGGTAGAGCCTGAGACAGGAAAGCAAACAAATTTCCGCGCAGGGAGTCATGGCTAACATCACTGTAGTTGGACAACATAGTGCGGAAATCATCAAGACTGTAACTGTCTGCCATTTTGCCAGGAAGTCCAGCGATGATGTTTTCAGTAAGCTCACCACGTTCTGCTTCAGACATTGCATCATATATCTGCTTTGCTACTAAAATTTCCTCTCTGGTGTACTCGGTATCGGCTTTGTCGCGCTGGAGTATAAAGAGATCGAAGGCAGCAAATTTTTCCTGATCAAAACGTAGTGCATATGCGCCGCTGGGAAGTCTGTAATCGAGATCAGTACGAGTCCAATCTATGACTGGCATGAAGTTGTAACAAAGTGTATTTATTCCGCACTTTGCCAGGTTTTCCATCGATGCAATCCAGTTATCTACATACATCTGATGGCCCGGTCGCGCCAATTTGATATCTTCATGCACGGGTATACTTTCTACTACGCTCCACTTTAATGGTGTGAGGCCAGCCTCAGCATTTTCTATTAGCGCTTGATGCTCACGAATTGCATCAATCGACCAAACCTCTCCGGCAGGAATAAAGTGCAGAGCACTGACAATATCCGTCGCGCCGGTTTGTCTTATGTCGTTTATGGTTACAGGGTCGTTAGGCCCAAACCATCTCCAGGATTCACGCATAGTCTTTTCCACAAAAAAAAGCCCCAGCATGAAGCTGGGGCTTGCAAGTGAACTGAGATGTCATTATGGAGAGAACATTCAGTTTTTCGATGATTCCTAATCGCTAACTAGAAGCGGTAGGCTACACCAAAGGTTATACGACGATCAGGATATCCTGCGAAACAGAGAGGTCCATTTGAACTTACACAGTGTTGATAAATTTCCTCTTCGGTGAGGTTTACTGCTTCAACACCAATGTTTAGATTTTCTGTTACAGCATAGTTGATACTGGCATTTAGTTGGCCTCTGTCTAATGTATTAACAGGGAAACTGAATGTACTGCTACCACTGGTATTAGCACCGCCACCGAAATCGTTGGTACGGAATCCTTCACGCCACGTGTAACGCGCTCTTGCAGACAAACCATACTTCTCGTAGAACACGGTAAAGTTGTAAGCTTCTTCAGAGAAATCCAGTAGACCTCTAGCTATACTGACATCACCAAGCACAGCTAGTCCTCGACCTGAAGTAGTATCGACTTCTGAACCACCGCTGAAGTCTTGGCTAGTGTAGTTAGCAACTACGCCAAAACCGGACGCCCAGCCTAGTCTATCTTCAAAGCTTGACAGGTCGTATTGAAAGGCAAGCTCTATACCCTTTTGCGTAGTAGTATCAGAGTCATTTCCAGGTTGTGTGAAATCAACACATAAACCAGTGGTATTTGGATCGCCCAATACATTAGGTATAACTTCTGGGTTGTAGACACCACCACCCGGGCAAGTTGGATCTGTCTCGCGGACGAAACCACTTACGTTATTAGCTGGAATTAGTAAGGCGCCCTCAAAATCCTAACCAAATATATTGGTTCGTTCCTTTCTGAAGTAACCGATACTGGCTATCGCCGAATCGGCAAAATACCATTCAAATGCGATATCGAATGAATCTACTTCCTCAGGCTCTAGGCCGGGATTTCCTAAATTAACCGCAGCATTTTCGCTTTGATCAAAGGTAAATCCAGTATTTAGATCGCTAAAATTAGGACGTCTGATATCTGAGCCCCAACCTAATCTAACAATCATGTCGTCCCGTACGTTGGCTACTACATTCAACCGTGGTAGCAAAAAGTCATAGCTACCTTTTGTTGAAGTTAGCGTTCTATTTCCATTAGCGTCAGCAGGCCCAAACGCAACTGAATCAACATCAGTATCTAGATAACGAAGACCAAAGTTACCGCGGAAAATACCTGCCTCAAAGTTTGCTTGCGCATACAAGGCAGTGGTTTCTTCACTAACATCAAAGAAGGCGTCCTGACTCGATTGAAGATTTAAGATATCAGGGCTATCTGGGTCATGCTGGATAACGGCATTTTGCAGAATCGCTATGACACCATCTGGATCAGAAAAGGAGCGATCAGGATCGAGGAGAAGAAAGTTCTGAATGAACAAGTCTCGACCATCGGCATCATCATAGTTAGTAGGACCTCTGACTAACAGCTCGCTAAAAAGCGAACCATTCGGGCTATCTACCATTTGGCTGAAGCCACCAATGCGATCTCCAACATCATCAAATTCACTTGCGGATTCATTGTAGCGGTAACCAAAATCAACCGTGGTTATGGCGTTCCAATCCAGGTCATAAGTGAAATCTACGCGGAATGCGTTTTCAAAGTTCTCTGTAGTATTGCGATCTACCTGTACCTGATCCAAAACAACATTGGCCGGATTAGTTAAATCAGCAACTGAAGGAGCAAATGGGGAGTTAAAATTGATACCGAATGATAGCGAGTCACCTGATAAATCATAGATGAACGGTACGCAGTTATCATTGCTAGTCCCGTCGAGAGGACAATTAGGATTAATAAAGTTTAGAGTTGTGCTTAAGTTAGGGGTAATTGTATCTGAGCTTGTTCTTGCGAGTTCAGCTCTTGCAAACAATCTATCATTAACTTGCCATTCACCACCAAGTGAAAATACTTCACTGTCTGTAACACGAGAATTAGTCTCACTCGAGAATCGCAAGTTGGGATCATCGTCATCATTAGCTAGATCTGGTTCAAGCGCGCCAGCAAGTGCCGCCGGAAAGGTGCCTGGACCCACACCGAAATCTACAGTTTCAAATGCACTAGGAATACTAATGTTTCTTAACGAGCTCACACCAGATGCCTGGAGCCTATATTGATCGCGGCTACGTTCTTGCTCATTGACTATTGTATCAAAATTAAACTTCAGACTGTCACTCGGTGCCCACTCAAAGGTTGTAGCAATATTGGTAGTTTCATAGTCATCATTTTCTTGCTCCTGGAGCAGGAACTGAATTCCGAGAAATTCAGAAGGACTCGCGCCCGGAGGCATAGCGATGTTGTCCCGGTCAGTACGAGGACGGAATGACACCGCTTCTTGCTCAGTATAACTGCCGCTGATAACAACACCGAATTCACCAGCATCGGTGGACCAGTTATTTCCCCATGCACCAGAGTATCTTGGCTTAGTGCTTTCGGAACTTAGGCTGCTGTCTTCGCCTTGAAGCCGAATAGCGAATAATTGTTCTGACAGTTCTAGTGGACGTATAGTTCGCAAGTTAACTGTGCCACCCACCGAACCTTCAATGGTCTTGGCTTCGGGCGCTTTGGTAACTTCAACAGCTGAAATAATGGATGCATTAACATCTTCAAAATCGATGCCGCTACGACCAGAGCCGGAGCCCACAGTAGATACACCGTTAATTTCGACTCTGTTGGCGTTAGTACCACGAATTTGAACACCGGTACCGATACCCGCCGTACGAGTAATCTGGACACCTGTCACATTCTCTAGAACCTCAGCGAGATTCTGATCAGGTAGTTTTCCTATATCTTCAGCTCGAATCACCTCGATGAGATTGTCTGAAGATCGCTTTTCAAGAAGTGCACTACGAAGGGATCCACGGATACCTTGCACTACAATTTCCTCTATAACTTGTTCATCTTGCGCAACGGCTGTAGGTATAAGGGACAGCGATGTTGCGGGTAATGCGAGCATAGAAATAGCACGCTTTAGTTTCATTATTTTCACCCTAAATAGTTCTTAAAAGTTGTTTCCAGCAGAGATTCGTCCAATTGAACGCTGGGCAGGCTTTTTATAAACCAATTGTCACAATTCTGTCAACCTTTATTGTATTCCAATTTCTTAATTTTGGTATGAACAATTTGCAGCCAAGGTATTGAGCTTGTCACTATTTACGGGCTTATCGCGGCATCAATCGGTATATCCAGCATCAAATCGCGGAAATCCCCGTATTCCGGCGCATTTCCTGGGATTCAAAGAAGACGAATGTGATTATCCAAAATGCAGGTTTTACTTATTGATAGTACCAATTAGTACTATTATCAGTTTTAGGTATATATAATTGATTGACATAATACACATACCAATTTACTCTATTCACCTGAGTCGCCCAGCTGGTAGTTGGCCGTTTGTGTGCTGTAGGCCCGAAAGTGGTACCACTTATCCTTAGTGACGCCTTTTTCTATCGATTTGTTCGAATACTTTACTTCCCTGTTTTTGAATCGAGCGACTCTTTCGAATTCGACTCAATTAATGAAGTAACAACATCACCTCAAAATGAAGAATGATTCATTAACTAGTAAAGCAATCAGGGGCACAAAAATTGTCGCTACGCTAGGACCTGCCAGTGATGGAAAGATCGAACAGCTAATAGAGGAAGGCGTGGATGTGTTTAGACTAAATTTTTCCCATGGCACTTATGAGGAACACAGCGCAAGAATTCGCCAAATTCGCTCAGCAGCAAAACAAATTGGGAGATTTGTAGCAATTCTCGGCGACTTGCAAGGACCCAAGATTCGTATCGGCGGTTTTGCCGATAGCGGACCAGTAATCCTCGAGGAGGGATCCACGTTCATAATAAGTTGCAAAATTGGATTAAATGAAGGAACAGCAAGTGAAGTTGCTACTACCTATCACGATCTACCAAAAACTCTAAATACTGGAAATGTTCTCGTTCTCGGCGATGGCGAGGTGGAAATTGAAGTCACCCAAACTGAAAAAGAAAGAGTAATTTGCCAAGTATTAGTTGCTGGTGAGCTGAGAAGTGGCAAAGGTATAAATCTTAAGGGCGGGGGTCTCTCTGCGCCTGCAATTACTGATAAAGACAGAGCAGATCTTAAGTTTGCTTGTAAAAACCACCTCGACTACCTGGCAGTTTCCTTTGTTAGCTCTGCAGACGACCTCCACCTGGCAAGAAATCTGGTCAATAAACATGACTCCGCTTGCAGGATCGTGGCGAAACTGGAAAAAGTTGAAGCTGTTGCTTCTGACTCGGATGTAGATGCCATCATTCTTGCAAGTGACGCCGTGATGGTTGCGCGTGGCGACTTGGGTATTGAGATCGGTGATGCGTCACTGATGGGCATGCAAAAACACATTATTTCAAGAGCCAGGTCTCTCAATCGTTGCGTTATAACAGCCACTCACATGATGGAGTCGATGGTACACAATTCAGCTCCAACCCGTGCCGAAGTAATGGATGTGGCAAATGCAGTCCTCGACGGAACTGACGCAGTTATGCTTTCTGCAGAAACCGCTGTCGGTAGTTACCCAGTGGAAACCGTACGCAGCATGGTTGGCATCATCGAAGGTGCAGAATCGTCGCCCTATGATGCTGCCAATACGCAACTTGGATACTCATGTGAATTAATCGATGAATCTGTCGCACTTGCCGCCATGACTGTCGCAGAACATCTTTCTGGTGTTTGTGCGGTTGCTTGTCTTACGTCGTCTGGTAACACACCTAAATTAATGTCCCGCAGTCGATCAAGACTCCCTATTTATGCACTTTGTGATAATCCACGCACACTTGCGCGAGTTGCTATGTTTCGCGGGGTTCATCCAAGACAGTTTGAATCAGAACAAATCGACTACGATCAAATCAATGGCGCTGCTGTGGAAAGATTAAGAAATGATGGCGCTGTTGACACTGGCGATCGAATCATCCTGTCCAAAGGCGACTACAGAAATGTCCAGGGCGGAACTAATACAATGAAAATCCTGGAGGTTGCCTAATGAGTAAAATACGAATCGGCTTAATGGGCTTAGGTCATATTGGACGACAAATCTACCAATTGGCAACACAAGACGAACGCTTCGAACTAGTGGCGATTTCAGACATCGGTAAACCCGAAATACTTTGTCATCTATTGAATAAATCCATGGGACAAACGGGCAATGTAAAACTCGTGAACAACTTTCTGCTGAACAATGATTGCCGAACGCGTTTATTGTCTGCTGATCATCCCACTGAAATCCCCTGGGATGTGTTTGACATCGATTTTGTCATTGATGCAACGGGTCGATTTCGTTCTGTTGAAGAATTAACTCCTCATCTAACAAATGGCGCCAAACGAGTAGTGTGCTCTACCCTCCCTCAACACACTTCTGACCGTGTTGTACTTTTTGGCGTAAACGAACATGAAATACAAGCATCTGATCGAATCATTTCTGCTGGTTCTGCGTCCACTACTGCAACCGCTTTGGCTCTTAATATCATTGCAAAACAATTTGAAATTCGACATGCGAGTATGACTTCAGTACATGCTTATACGAGTGATCAGAGTTTGCAGGATTATGCAGGCGCTGATTATCGACGAAGTCGCTCTGGTGCTGAAAACATCATTCCCAACTCGACTCCAGCATTACACTGGATACAAAAGGCGCTTCCTTCAGTAGATGGAAAGATGACAGGTTTCGCTCTAAACGTTCCAGTACAACTAGGTTCAATGCTCGATCTTAACGTGGCCCTTGCGGACAAGGTTGTGTCTCTTGATGAGATCCGGGAACTCTATGTTGCCGCCGCATCTGCCACACCAAGATTATTAGCCACGACAAACGAGCCAATCGTTTCATCCGACGTCAAGACTAGTCCACATTCACTGTTAGTAGATTTACTTGGTTGCATGAAAGCTGGCACCAGTCTTGTCAAAATAATGGGCTGGCACTCGTCGTTGGGACACGCTCACCGAATACTGGATGTGTTGACTAGCTATACAGAATTAGACAGTTCCGGAATAGATAATTCCGAGATAAGTGAGGCAGTAGCATGAGAATAGCAATCAATGGATTCGGGCGTATCGGTCGAGCAGTTTTCCGAATTGCAGAATTAAGGCAAGATATGGAAATCGTAGCGATTAATGATCTATTTGACCATGAGGCCTTACGCTACTTACTGTCTTACGATACTGTCATGGGAAATTTCGAGCCTGAAGTTTCTATCGAAGGCTCCGAGCTCGTCACACCCAAAACACGCGCAAACATGTTTAAGGAACGTGATCCTAAACTTCTGCCTTGGGATGATCTCGAAATAGATGCGGTAGTCGAATCCACCGGAGTATTTCGAAGTCGAGAACAATTATCCCAACATCTCGATGCTGGAGCCGAACGAGTATTGTTAACCGTTCCTGCAAAAGATGACATTGATTACACAGTTGTATTAGGGGTAAATGATGAGGGTCTCAAATCCTCTCATCGCATTGTATCGAATGCCAGTTGTACAACAAACTGTCTCGCACCAATAGCAAAAGTGTTACACGATGCGTTTGGAATTAGAGAAGGTGTAATCAATACAGTTCACGCCTACACTAACGATCAAAGTCTTGCTGACGTACCACATTCTGACTGGCGCCGAAGCAGAGCTGCTGCTGAAAACATAATTCCAACATCAACTGGCGCAGCTAAAGCCGTCGGTGAAGTACTTCCAGAACTAAAAGGTCGGCTGGACGGAATCGCTTCTCGAGTTCCGGTTCCTGATGGATCGGTTGTCGATCTATTTGCCGAGCTAGACGAAGAAGTAACCGTGGAAGACATCAATAAAGCTGTACAGTCGGCTGCTATGTCAGACCGCATGGCAGGCGTACTTGAGTACACCGAAGAGCCTGTGGTATCCACTGACATAATTGGGAATCCACATTCTTCAGTTTTTGACGCGTCTTTTACGCAAGTTGGGGTAGGACGGTTTGTTAAAGCACTCAGCTGGTATGACAACGAATGGGGTTACTCGAATCGAGTTTGCGATGTGCTAAATCTGATGGGTGAAGCAAAATAGTAGAGTCTATATTGGAAAAACCTAGCGTTGCACCCTGCCCGACCCGTCACCACTTAGTAACTTGGTAACTTCTGCGACTGATACACGATTAAAATCTCCTGGGATCGAGTGCTTTAGGCAACTGGCCGCCACCGCGAATTCCAAAGCTTCCTGGTGGTTATCAGATGAATTCAAACCGTAGATCAATCCTGCAGCAAAGCTATCACCACCTCCTACACGATCGACAATATCTTTCATGTTATAACGCCGCGATAAATGAAACTTTTGATTATCCCTGAGACACGCTGACCAACCATTACGATCCGCACTGCGTGATTCGCGCAAAGTAACGGCGAGCATTGACAGGTTTGGAAACTTCGACATTACTTTTTCGGTCAGTTTTTCGTATTTCACAATGTCGAGTTTTCCACTTTCGACATCGACAGCATCGACACTAATTCCTAATGATTTCTGGCAGTCCTCTTCGTTAGCAATGCCTACATCTACATATTTAACCAATTCAGTCATGACTTCCGGTGCTGACTTTCCGTACTTCCAAAGCTTGCCTCGAAAATTGAAATCACAGGAGACAGTTAGCCCAGCTTCTTTCGCTGCCCTAACAGCAGCTATGCTCAGAGTCGCCGATGATTCGGTCAGGGCTGGGGTAATCCCTGTAATGTGCAACCAGCGAGCACCTTTAAATACGTCAGGCCAAACAAATGCTGCTGGATCAACCTCGGCGATCGCCGAATTTGCACGATCGTAAACCACAGTTGACGGTCTTTGATTCGCACCAGTTTCCAGAAAATAAACACCCAATCTGTTTCCTGTCCGCAACACTCCCGATGTATCGACACCGAAACCTCGGAGTTCGCGAATTGCAGAGTCTCCAATTATGTTATCGGGGATAGCGGACACGAAACCAGAATTTAAACCATAGTTCGCAAGCGATACCGCAACATTCGCTTCTCCGCCCCCAAATGAGGCTTCAAGATTGCTGGATTGAAACAATCGTTCATGATTGGGCGACTTCAACCGCAACATCAATTCACCCACACTCAAATACTCAGCCATTCGTGTCTAATCCTGTATCTAATACTTAGGTATAAATTATTCTGAAGCCCGTGTTTCGACCGCAATTTTTTTCGCTTCCGCAGCCAGGCGGGTGATCTCTGTAAAATTTTTCTCGGTAAGCAAATTTGATGGTGCTAACCAGCTGCCTCCACAGGCCGTAACGGTTGGCAATGAAAGATACTCCCGCAGATTGTTCGGCGCTACACCACCAGTAGGCATAAACTTTACATCGCGAAACACGGACGCGAGAGCTTTGATCATGGCAACACCGCCGGCGAGTTCCGCAGGGAAAAACTTGACTGTTCTCAATCCCATATTCCATGCGGACTGCAATTCCGAAGCTGTTGCAATTCCAGGATAAATGGGCAAGTTATTAGCCTGAGATACTTCGACGACAGTGCGATTTAATCCAGGGGACACGATAAATTGCGCACCTATGTTATGAGCAAGTTGTAGGTGTTCCACACTTAATACAGTACCAGCGCCAATCACTGCTTCAGGTACTTGCTTGGCAATGTTCTCTATCGCCGCAGTTGCAGCTTGAGTTCTCAAGGTGACTTCGATTATAGGTAAGCCGCCTTCAACTAGTGCCTTAGCTAACGGTACTGCATCATCGGCGTTATCTATTACAACAACAGGAACTACACCGGTCTCTTCGAGCAATTGGTCCATGGATTAAGAGAAATACAATCCGCCGTTTATGTCGACACTGGTACCCGTAATAAAACTCGACTGCTCGGCTGCTAGATAGAGAACCAGATCAGCCACTTCATCAGCGTTGCCTTCGCGTTTTAGTGGCGTGCTTGCTGCAACGTTTTTGCGGACTTCATCTTTTGTAAATTGATCATGAAAGGTCGTGGAAATCATGCCAGGACAAATGCAATTTACTCGGATCTTAGAAGGGCCAAGCTCTTTCGCCATAGCACGAGTAAAAGTCATAACCGCGCCTTTCGATGTTGCATAGGCCGAAGCACCAGGTCCGCCGCCATCGCGTCCAGCAAGGGAAGCCAGATTCACAACTGCACTGCCTTCTCCCATATGTGGAGCTACCGATTTCATTGTCAAAAAGGTGCTCGTTAGATTCAACTTCATGACATGTTCGAAAAACTCTTCGTCCATTTCAGACAAGGTTTTGCGTGCCACTAATCCACCGGTATTGTTTACTAACACATCAATGGAATCACCAAATGCGGCTCGACTTTCAGCGACTAAACGCTCAACATCTTCAGACTTTGTCATGTCACCACCGACAGCGATGGCAGTACCACCCGCGTCTTTAATCTCGGCTACAGTCTGTTCACCTTGTTCTGCATTGTTGCAAAAATTTACTACGACTTTTGCTCCAGCAGCAGCCATTTTCAGAGAGATAGATTTTCCGATATCTCTTGATCCCCCGGTGACGATTACGACTTTATTCTCTAAATTCATTTTCCTTCCTATATAAATCTTAACTAGAGTTTTTGTACAGGCTCGATAGTCCTTCCAAGCAGCCATACTGACAAAATAGCCAGCGGCACAAGTGCGGCACCAAGCAAGAAGAATGGGACATACGAAGTTTCTGTGATTACCGGCACAGTCCAGGTGGTTATAAGTACTCCGACAACAGCAGCAGTACCACCAACTCCTGCGAGGGATCCTACAGAACCACCCGAGAAGTAATCACTTGGCAATGTTTGAATGTTGCCAATGGCCATTTGAAAACCAAAAAGGATGACTGCAATTAGGAGGACTGCCAGTAACGGAGTTGATGCGAAAGCAGTTGCCAAAAGTGCTGGCAACATGAATACGCCACCCATTGTAATGACGAACTTTCTAGTTTTGTTTACAGTCCAACCGTTTTTAAGCAGTTTACCGGCAAGCCAACCCCCAAAAATACTGCCTATCGCTGCACCGACATAAGGAACCCATGCAAACAATCCAATCTGCGCGATATCGAAACCAAATTCGTCAGCCAAATAAATTGGTAACCAGGAAACGAAAAGCCACCACACTGGATCTAGAAAAAAGCGAGAAGCAATAACTGACCAACTTTGACGATACTTCAACATTTCCATCCAGCTGGGTGCGAAATCTGTAGTCTCTTCGCCACTATCTGTACTTTTCTTTTGCCCTTTCAGGATGTAGTCGCGCTCTTCTTCGGTAAGCCAGGGATGAGTGTCGGTTCCCGACTTATAAACAATCAGCCAAGGTATGATCCAGATAAATCCCAGCGCTCCAATCGCAACGAAAGTTGCTTTCCAGCCAATGAGATAATAGAGCCAGGCAATTAGTGGAGCTGAGATTACTGCACCTATCGAGGCACCGGAATTGAAAATTCCCTGCGCCAATGCACGTTCCTTAATAGGAAACCACTCTGCATTGGCTTTTGTCGCCCCAGGCCAGTTGCCCGCTTCCCCCAGGCCAAGCGTAAAGCGTACAACCCCAAACGAAGTTGCGCTGCGGACCACAGCATGTAGCATGACTGAAATCGACCACACGACTATTGCCAGCACAAAACCGAAGCGTGTGCCGATTGAATCAATTATTTTTCCAAATAACGATTGACCTATGGCATAACCGACCATGAAGAAAGATACAACAAGTGCATAGTCGAAATTATCCATGCCCAGTTCTTCTGATATGCCGGGCCACATAACAGCTAATGCATTACGGTCGATATAGTTTATAACTGTTGCTAACGCAACAAGGCTAACAACCACCCAGCGTAGGCCTCTAATTTTCATTGGCCCTGCTCCTATGTAAATTCAATTCTTTCATTTATTATTTTCTTTTGTTATGTGCTTTATACTGGTCTTTAATTTATCGCTTAAATACCAATTACATCTAAGTTATGGGCAAGACACTAAAAATTAGGCCACACTCTTCCTCAACTGTTATGAAATCATTAACAGCATTGTCCTTATTTAATTAGCTGATCAACCTAAAAGGGCCTTCCTCGAGAAGTAATTGCATCCACCTTTCACAGGACCGGCCTCTGATAGTCGCTTATAGATGGCGCTGACGTTTCGCTGAACTCGTTTCCACTTAGGCTCGTTACTGGCTCACCTACAGTATGAATTACGCGAATCGGAGCGCTGTTACTGAATTGGTTATTGTTTATTGAAGTAGCTTGCACACCTAACAAATACAATGAAGACTGAGACGAATTTCTATTTCCACTGCCTACATTATTCAGTATTGAGTTATTCAGTGAGAAGTGAGGTCCAAAAGTACTCTCATCTGTTCCGCCACGATAAATAGAAGCAAGAGATCCTTCTACGTTGGTAAAGGAAGAATTGTTTATCGAGACGTACTCCGCATTGTAAATTCCGAGATCATCTGTCTCTCTGTCTAATGCGATAATGTGGCCGGTAATGTCTTCAAAAACAGAATTATTAATCTCGATGTCTGAAGCCATTGTATGCATAGCAACTTTTAGAAAATTAAATGAATGATTGGTATTCAGATTGCGAACTTGAACATTATCTAAATGTAGTTGGTAATTACCGAGCATTGAGTAGCGACTGGTGCGAATCGCGGAATTTCCATAAGTATCGGGAGCAATAGACCCATCAATTACTATTCCTTCAAGCTTAAGACTTCCACCATCAATTAGCTCAAACAATGTAGTTCGCTCATATTTTATTATGGGGCTAACGTTGCCATTCGAAACACCCTTGATTGTTAGCGGATGATCTAGAGAAAGAAATTTCGAAACGATATATTCACCAGGGAAGAGCTCAATGATGTCACCGGCTTGAGAGTTTTCAACTGCTTCTGTGAGTGTGTCGACGCCTGCTGCAATAGCTACTACATTGCCACCATCAAATGCATTTTCATAACCTGGCTTTGGATACCAGGAAGGTCCGGTCTCGTCTCGATCAATAACAGTCAGTGATTTTGAAACACCTACATCACCAATATCCATATCAGGATAGAGCAGTCCATTGGTTCCTGTTACAAGCGTTATCGGCCTCTCCTCGAAACCCTGATCACTGGGAAATTCCAAAATTCCGGTCGCTATATTGTCATTAAAGGAGATGCCACTAATGTCATCATGCACCGCGATGGAATTTTTGGTATTCGTGTTCGTAATAAGATTTTTCTGAAAGGTAGTACTGAGAATTCGCGCTGATCTTTCGTCGTCAGCACCCGCAGCCAGTTCGATGTGATCACTTTCAATTATTGTGTTGTTTTCGATGACTGATTCTTCAACCTGGTGATAACGATTGATCGGCGAATTCGGCACCCCATTCATTACTACGAAGGCGCCTCCGAATCTGTGCCCGGTAAGTCCGGCCATGTAATTGTTACGTACGGTCTGCCGTTTGTTTATTACTCTGATACCTCCGGTATGATCAACTCCATTGCCCAGGAAAACATTGTTTTCAAGTAAGTTGTCATTACCGTGGCGCAGCGTCAACGTGCCTCTTGATTCGTAAAAGACGTTCCCTCTGAATGTGTTGTTACCGGATTTGCTGGAAATGATTTCAACTTCGCCATTACAGCGATCAAAGAAATTATTTTCTACTACCGTGAATGAATCTGTTAGCGAGTAGCGACTGGTGCCGATACGTAAGGTTTCACCGCCATTTGATCCCAGAATTGGACGCGGACCGAAATAGTTGTGATCAATCCGGTGGTAGTTTTCGCGACTGTCCTCCGAATCGAGGCGCACAGCCATGGTAACTCCGTTATTGCTTTTCCCTACGAGGTAATTGTGATCGAAGCGATTATGTCGACCATACATCATGACCCAAAAATCAGTTTCATGACGTTCTGGATTATTGAAATGGTCTATGACGACTTCAGTTATTCGTGAATTGTTTGCAAGCTGTTCACGGTTTGCGCGGAAGGAAATAACTGTATTGGTAGGTGAATATCCATCCCTGAATACCAGTCCAGAAACCACAAGGTATTCACCTTCCAGTCGCAGATTGGAGCGGCCTGTGACTATTACTTGTCCTTTTGTCTGAGCCGTTAGCGTAATTGGTTGATCACTGGTTCCAACTCCGGAGAGCAAAATTTCAAAATCATTCCATTCGCCATCGGCCATGACAATTGTGTCGCCAGGAGCGGCGTTGCTTACAGCCTGCCTGAATTCTTCCTGGGTGCTGACCAGCGTATCCGCAAAAACAGGCTGAAGCAGAAAAAGCACTACCAGAGACGGGAGTACTCTTTTTGTAGAAGAAACCATAGCCCTCACCAATAGTATGAATGAAGTGGGAAAGTCTGAAATTGTTACGAGCTAGCAACTTGAGCTTGCGCACTAATTAGCAATGGATCGTAAATTGGGCTACGTAGAAAGTCAACCAATATCTTCGTATAATGCAATATTGGTAAACCAAATTGGTAGGATAATTAGATCAAGCCAACCCCTATGGCAGAGTACTCTATAGGTTAGCGGTTTTGAGGTAACGCTGCCGACTTTCTGTGGCTTTTTTGCGTAATTCTTCTAGTTCACGCTTCTCAGTAACATCAAGCATAGAAGTCAGGAGCCGTTTAAAGTGGTCACGCATAGCTTGGCGCGCTCCAGCTGCATCCCGTTTTTTAAGTGCGGTCAGAATCTGGCTGTGTTCGCCGGCGCGGGCACCAAAATCTGCTGAGCAAACTGACTTGTAAACTGTACTCACAGGTTCGAGGTCGGTACGCATCTTCCACATAACATCGATAACATGGGATATCGCCTTATTACCCGAGGCACGGGCGATAGTCTTGTGAAAATCACGGTCTGCAACATCACCCTTTTCATCTTCAGGCCCCGAGTTAGCCATGATTTCGATATAAGCATCTAATTTTGCGAGGGTTTCATCGTCTATGCGAGTTGCCGCCAGTGCTGCTGCTTCGGCTTCAAAAATTGCCCTGGCTTCAGTCAACTCGAATGCACTTGCATCGGGTAATTCACCATTCTCAATACCTTTTCCGTCAAGCACATAAACACCGGAGCCCGTTTTGATTTCAATACGACCGAGCGCCTGCAGCGCAATTTGAGCCTCACGTACAGTTACTCGACTAACATTGAATTGTTCTGCCAAATCTCGCTCAGCTGGCAATCGACTTCCTGGAAGATAGACTCCCTCGTCAATCAACTTTGCAATTTTGCGCGCAACGTTATGGTAGAGACGCTTGTCATTCATTGTTCGATGCTCTCCTGCATCATGCTCTTAATAGGTATAGAAAAGAGGCAATACTAACGACTTTCTGATTGGAGTATATACCAATTTTCGATAAAACCATCACCAATTTACCGAAAATAGGAATTATCTCTGAGCTAAATCAAGATAAATTGTAGTAAACAGGAGCCAGGTTGAAATACCGATACAGGCCGAAAAGGCTTATATTTTGGGGGCTTCCTCGATCTACCTAACTAATACGAGACAAGATTATTTGTTGAATACTATTTCGCCGAACCAATCTAAATTGTCCTTACCAATAGCCCGAATATACGCTGGTAATTGGTATATTTCAATCCGGTTTGAATCAAATTGAGCAACATCCATGCTCTTTGATTTTCTCGGTGTTACAAATCAGGTGATCAAAATAAAAAGGGGCCAACGTACCCAGTTGGCCCCTTCCCGTCTCTTGCTTTAACCTTGATTACTTAAACGAGCTTATAATCGCTTGAATCTCGTCATTGTTATCCGAAATGAGATCCAGCCATCCTTCTTTCTTTGAACTGCGACGATGTTCTACCGGTAGCTTCTTAAAAGCTCCGATCGATTCAACTTCTGGCAGGGTCGGCGCATCCACGGTCATGCGCACTGTGTGATAGATAGACAGATTGGCAATGTCCAAGAGGCTGAAATCATCGTCATGAAATTCATTCCATTGGCCTGATTTCTCCATGACATCAATAAAGTCACTATCGACTTCCCACTTACGCAGTACAGCACCGCCGATATGTTTGGCATACTGTCGGCACATCTGAAAATAGATTTCGGAATCAATTTCTTGCGAAGAATCCAACATGGACGATAAAACTGTTAACGAACCAACTTCAGATAGCAGCATTGCCAATTGCACTTCATCAAAGGGCATTGATCTAGTTTTCTGTGCTATATAAGCGCCTATACTTGCTTTAACAACCAACCTGTCCCAGGTGTGCTGAAAAATACTACGTGCATTAGCATCATTCAATTCAACCATATTACGTGTGGTATGAAGCATCACCAAACTGTTGGTAGCAGAGAACCCGAGGAGTCCGACAACATCTGAAAGTGATTTTGGGGGAACAGCACGACGATAGATTGGGCTCGATGCGGTTTGGACCAGGTAAGCAGTAAGCGCCGGATCCTTCATGATAATTTCTGTAATTTCCGCCGAAGTTGTATTTTCCTCCGCAATTGCCTCTCGCACCTGCATAGTCACATCGGGCAGGCTCGGCAACTTTGTATTACCACTGAGCACTGTATTTAAGAGCTCTCTATAACACTCCTCAAGACCGGCTTGGGATAAACCTTCAGGCATTTCGTAATTCCTTTTAGCACACTGTGGATTTTAAGCAGCTCTATTAAAGATAGACCCATATAAAGCGTTTTCCAGAAAATCCAAAGGAATTATGAATCGAATGATAGTTTTGCTTGAAATGCCACTGTTATACTTGGTCAGACCAAGTCACAGTGGGAACCATCATGAAAAATCCCAATCTTGTAGCAAAAGTCAGTCTATCTGTATTGGCTATCGTACTAGTTATCATCTTTCTAGCCGCCATCGTAATCCCCAATATGGTTGAAGAATCACCTGATCAGCTGACTTTCACCAGCTTGACCAGTACGAGTAACGGTAGTTAATTAACTAAGAGTTCCACCTGATTATAAAAACGTGACTCGACTTTCTGCTTATTTATTAGTCCTCTTATTTGCTTCATGCACTGATCAGGCAGGGCAGCGCCAGACCTATGTGTTAACTACTGGTACGACCAGTGCCACCTATTATCCAGTTGGCGTGGCTCTCGCTACCCTGGTTTCTGCGCGAGAAGAAGCGAACTTTTCCCTTACCGCAATTAGCTCAGCGGGTTCGCTAGAAAATGTGAAATTACTTAGAGATAACCAGGCGCAGTTTGCTTCAATGCTTTCGATTTTTGCTGCCTGGGCCTATGCTGGCGAAGGACCAATTCAGAATCCACAAACCCATATTCGTGGAGTAACGGCGCTGTGGCCAAATGTAGAACATCTTCTTTTGCGCTCAGATTTAGTAACTGAAGGAACCTTTGCAGACCTGGGTAAGCTAAACGGAGAGCGAGTTTCCATTGGTATGAGAAATTCTGGCGCAGAGATTACAGGATTCTATATTTTCGACGCGCTTGGTATCGATTATGACCAGAATCTATCTGTTGCCTACTTGGGATATGGCCCGTCGGCGGATGCATTGCAAGATGGCAACATTGTCGGATTGAACGCACCAGGTGGTCCGCCAATGGCAGCACTAACCAGAGCCCATGCACTATTGGGTGATGATTTAACCATTCTCAGTGTTACCGAGAATGAATTAGATGCGATTAACTGGGAATATCCTATCTGGAATTTTTATGATCTGGCACCAGGCACTTATCCGACTCAAGATGAAACCGTAACAACCGCTGCTAGCGCGAACGTTTTAGTTGTCAGAGATGATGTGCCAGAAGAGATCGTCTATAACCTGACCAAGTTATTGTGGGAAAACCTGGCGGTGTTGCGAGAAATTCATAATGCGACTAGATCAATGGAATTGGAAAATGCGTTACAGGGAGTTCCTGTCCCTTTACATAAAGGTGCACTGCGGTATTACCAGGATCAGGGCTTGGAAATCCCAGAACATCTGTTAGGTGGTTAGCTTTTCTGAGCCACTCTATGCAACTTAAAGATTCATACATTCTAATTCTCTCAGCTACCGTAGGTTTTTTTGTCTGCTTGATTATTAGTGTGATCACTGGCAGCAACGAGGCATTCGATTCACCTGTCTATTTTCGAATCGGTATTCCTTTGATGTGTATAATGATCGCCTTAATTGCTTGGTTTTTCCCCAACCAACCCTGGCGCTGGGTAGTCAGCATGGGAACTGGGCAGTTTATTGCAATTTTGCTTGGAGGTAATTCTCTTTCCCTATGGCCAATTGCAATTGTATTTATGGCTCTATTGTCTATTCCTCAGCTCATAACTGCGCTTGCAGTGGCTTGGATCTCTCGCAGAAACAAAGGTGCTCAATCATGATCAATCGCTGCAACAAATACATCGGCGTTTTCTTTTTAATAGCGATCCAATTAGAGGGGAATCCAGTCATAGCCGCAGACAATGGAGTGATTGTTGTTGGAGGTACTGGGGAAAACTGCCTGGAAGATCCTGGTTGCGTTAATCGTCTCCACCCTGATATTCCGATGGCAGCGCGCGCGCAACCCGGAGAAACAATTTTGTTTCGAACTCGCGACAGTGGCGACTGGTTAGGAACCGTTGCCGCACAAACCACTGAACCAGAAACCTCGAGCGGTGACTTCGGTGCGGTCCATCCCATGGCCGGACCGGTATTCATAGAAGGTGCGGAAGAAGGTGACGTACTGAAAGTAACACTGCTAAACATCGACCCGGGGAAATACGCCTACACCTACGGTGGTAGTGGCGGATTCATTCCAGATCTGGTCGATGGCGAGTTCCTTACTATCTGGCGGCTCAATCGTGAATATGCCGAAAGCGATGATATTCCTGGCGTGCGCATTCCCAACGGCAGTTTTCCCGGCGTCGTTTCCACCCTTCCCGGCCCTAATCAGCTACGCATAATGCTGGAGCGTGAGCAGGAACTAGCCGATGCAGGTGGTCAAGTTTCTCTGCCTTCTCCAGGTGGGGCTTCGCCTGCCGAAATTTGCGGGCCAAACGGTTCGGCTCCTGACGAATGTTTGCGCACTATCCCGCCGAGAGAACACGGCGGCAATATGGACATCCGCTACTTGCAGGCGGGCGTTTCTATCTACTTACCTTGTTTCGTTGAGGGTTGTGGACTAACCATTGGAGACCTGCACTATGCTCAGGGTGACGGCGAAGTGTCGGGAACTGCCATCGAAATGTCCGCGGATGTTTGGGCTACAACCGAAGTTTTAAAAGATGGCCCTGATCTATCCCGAGGTCCTCACTACGAAGGTTCTTCACGTTTTCTGGAAATTCCTTCACGGCGTTTTTATGCGGTCACAGGTTTACCAATTAAAGAACCCGGAGAGGTCCCTCCTGACATGCAGTATTTGAATTCAGATGTGGTCGCGGGCCTTAGCAATTTGTCAAACGACATAAATCTTGCAGCACGCAACGCCATTGACGGTATCATCGACTACATGGTTTTTGAATACGGTCTTACTCGTAATCAAGCGTATGTCATTGCCAGCGTTGCAGTGGATCTTCGCATTAGCCAGCTGGTAGATTCACCGAATGTTGGCGTCACTGCGCTACTGCCTTTAGATATTTTTAATAATTAGAGGTCTACCATGAAAAAACAAATCTGCTTTGCCATGTCGGCCTTATCGTTTCTGTTTTTTACGCCAGCGATTGGGCAAGAACAACATCTGCAAATTCTTAGCGATAAACTGCAATCGGACCTTGAAGCGATTGTTAATGACTATGAAGGTGTAGCAGGTGCCCACATTCTGGATTTAACCAGTGGCGATCGCTGGAGCTTTCGTGACGAGTTTGTATTTCCCCAGGCTAGTGCAATCAAGATTCCGATTCTTCTGGAATTATTCCGTCGTGCTGAATCCGATCCGGAAATACTGGGCCGCCGCGTCGAGTTAACGGATGAAGTCAGAACCGCCGGTAGCGGCGTATTGCGGGTATTAAGCGATGGTGGCTCCGCCTTATCTCTGGAAGATTACGCTATCTATATGATTTGGGTTTCCGACAATACAGCAACGAATGTGCTTATCGATGAGCTTGGCATGGAAGCAGTTAATCGCTTGTCTGCCTCACTTGGTGCAAATCAAACACTGCTGCAGCGGAAAATGATTCGACCGGATCAATCGCTGATTGGTAATGAAAATTTATCAACACCGCAAGATGCTGCTCTGATCATGGAAAAGATCGCGCACTGTGATCTACCTATGGGTGAGCAAGGATGCGATCGAGTCAGGGAAATTCTTGAAATACCTAAAGCGGGACCAATTCGCAATCCGGTGCCTCGGGACGTTGCTATCGCGTATAAACCAGGCGGCATAACTGGCGTTAGCACGGTATGGGGAATTATAGATCTTCCGGATCGCCCTTATGTCTTAACAGTCATGTCTAACTATGGTGGTAATGGTGACGAGGTAATCGAGAAAATTTCTGCACTTGCATACGATTACTTTAGTCGACTCTCAGGTATTACTGATTATGGCGCCCGAGTTCCACTTACGATAAAGAATCCCCAATAGATTCTTTCTCAGACAAAAAAATTACAAACGCAGCTTTATGCCACCATTGATAACAAATCCGTCGAGTGGAGCGAAAATGTCATTAAACATTGGATCTGTAAGCGTACCGGAATAGATTTGTTCGTATCGAGTCTGCCGCGTGTCGGTAAAATTTTCGAAATTTAGAAACAGAGAATATTGATCTGTAAAGACTTTTTCCATCATTAAGCCAAAGATCCAATAGTCCCTTCCCCGTGATCCATCGGTTAAAGCCTGCTGTCCGAAATAGTAAGCCTCAAGCCCAATGCGAAAGTCATCTTCCCGCTCGTAAACGAAAACAGTGTTAACGCGGTCTTCCGGGATTAACGTACTTTCACTGACACCGGCAGGTCCATGTTCTTCCACATCAGTGTGGGTGTAGCCCAGAAACAATTTGAAATCATTCCAGAACCAGGCGGCATTTATCTCCGTGCCTTTCGAATCTAAATAATCTTGCGGTTGGCTGAACGCATATTGGTTTGGTGCCACTAATTCTAACTGCAATGGGTCATCGACCCGCGTATAGAACACCAGAGCATTGAGATTCAGAGAGATGCCATTATCAAATTCGAAAGAACGATTAATATCGATATTGAGCCCGGCAGATTGCTCCGCGTCCAGTTGATCTTCATTCAGCGGAAGAACATTCAGGAACTGTAGTGCTTCAGATTCTTCTGTGAACAGCGTTGGCTCTTTGTATCCTAGACCGCCTCCGATGCGCAAAGTTGTGTCATCGGACAGGTTGTACAGCAATGAAACTCGAGGCAGGATGAAGCTTCCGTATTCTGAGTTATGATCGAATCGAATACCACTCTCTAGCATCCAGCGATTAGATAATGGCAATGTTGCCTGAGCGAAAGCCCCTATGGTGTGACTGCTAAAATCCTGACTAAACCCAGGAAGAGGATTATCTTGCTCGAAATCCTCTGTCCACAAATTTATACCTAGTACCCAATCCAAGTTTTCATTGGCGCCCAGGATATGAACCTCAGAAAAACTAGAGAGTTGAGTACCGCCGAATTCGAATCCCGGTATTGTTAGCTCACGATCAAATCGACTCACACTATTTCGCAATACCAATTCATTTCCAGAATCCGAATATTGAATACGTTCGAACTGCGTTGAAATTCGACTCGTATCACTGTCTTCGAAATAGGCGGGATTTGATCTTCTGCCATCGATGTAGTTCATGTCACCGCCAAGACGATCTTCAGTGACCAGACTAATCGCCATAGTAGTTTCGCTGTTCTCTCCCTCTAGAAATAATCTAGGTTTAATTGTCCAGCGCTCGAATTCCGGGATAGCACTAAAGCCATTGTCGGCAGGATCGTAAGCATCACTGGCGTTATAGGATGTAAAAAGCGTAGCGCCTACATTGTCGTTCTGGCGGGAAAAAAATCCACTGGCATCGATGCCGTCTGCAGACGTGGCATTTAACAGAAATGAATTTTCCGGTTCTGCTCCCGGCCCCCTGGTTACCAGGTTTACTAATCCTGCAATAGCACCACCACCAAAGAGTGTCGAATTGGATCCCTTGATTACTTCCACTTGTTGCAGATCTAAAGGTGCAATTTGCAACAAACTTAAACCGCCCGAATATCCTCCGTATAAAGGCATACTATCTCTTAAAATCTGAGTGTATTTTCCATCCAGACCTTGTATACGAATACTGGAGTTAAAGCTGGTTGCAGAAGTCTGCTGCACATAAATACCTGTACTCTCATTCAGTAACATTCGAATGTCACCAGGTTTCATGTTGGCTTTTTCGTTGATCTCTTCTCCACCTAACACTTCGACACGAGTGGGCTGATTCTCAAAGCTACGCCTGGTGCGAGTGGAAGTAACAACGATTTCTTCCAACTCTTCTTCATGTTGTGCGATTGCGGAAGCAGAATAGTTCAAAGAAAAAATTACAAGAAAAAAACAGCCGATGACATTTAAGTGGTGCACAGAAGCAGTCACAAATTTGTGATTGGATTGATAAGGCTTTACTGCCTGATTTCGGAAAGCCATTGGCAAGTTATTTCAATACCTTCTTAAAAAGCATTCACGCCCGGGATGTGACTCGAAACGTCCACCAGTGATCGAATCGCTCCTGATCCAATGGTGGTCTCGGTGTCACCATGGTTTCCAAGTCAGTGTATTGCAGCTTGTTAACACGCGCGCGAAATGCGCGGTCCATGGTGGCAGGATCAGTTTCGCGATTAATATGAACCGGGTACAGGTTTTCACCAAGGCGTAACACAGCTTCCTCATCTTGCCCGACTCTTGCTGCCCAATACTTTCTGTCACAAACTGAGCAACTTAAAAACAATTCGCCGTCTGGCGTTGCCATGCAGTTAAGATTGATAGAATGAGGTCGAATTCCAGCCCAGATTTGCAGCTGACAGAGATTTTCCTGGTTTGCTGTTGTGTTATTCCAGTCAGCAACTGGTTCTTGCACAGTTTCACCAAACAAATAACCTCCAGGCATGACCGCACAGGGGCAGATACTGGAAAAAATAATAAAACCGCTTACAGATACTAATGCCAGGGTGAGCAAACCGCCACCAATCCAGAGTTTGAGTAGTCTGTTTTTAGCTGAGGCTTCTTCCATCATCTTATGTCCTATCAATCAGGCGTGAGTTCAGGGCATTATAGCCAATAGAATTCCACTCAGAGTAGTTTGAATTCTCCCGTGAAGGGGTAAAATCAGTTGAACCGACTTTCTGGCCTGACCTATGAAAACTCAGTTTCTGCTCTTCCTCTGTAAATTGGCTTTATTCTGCTTCATCCCTGCTCTTGCGCTTGGGCAACAAGGCAGCTCCGGTAACGAATGGGCCAGCTATGGGGGCGACAGTGGCCACAGCAAATACTCGCCACTGGACCAGATTAATGCCGACAATGTGCAGCGCTTGGAAGTCGCCTGGACCTGGAATTCGGTAGACGAAGAAATTCGTCGCAACAACGAGATTATTCGCGATCGCGGCTCTTTTCGCAGTTATGCCTACGAAGTTACCCCATTAGTCGTTAATGGAGTGCTTTACACCACTACTTCTCTCGGCCAGATAGCGGCAATAGATCCAGCCAGTGGCGAAACTCTATGGAGTTTCGATCCCGTTCTTTATGTTGACGGGCGTCCCGCCGTGCATGGCTTCATGACCCGAGGACTTGCCTATTGGACTGATGGTGAACAGGAACGCTTGTATTATGCCGGCGGTCGTACATATCTATTAGCCATCGATCCTGCTACCGGTAGATTGGATCCACAATTCGGACGTGGTGGCCGAGTCGATCTTAAACGGGGACTGGGCCGCACTATCGATCCTTCACTCTATGCAGTGAGTTCTCCCCCTATCGTGGTCGGTGATGTTGTTGTGGTTGGCTCGGCCATGACGGAAGGCACGGATTTTCGCGAAGCACCTCCGGGTCACGTGCGCGGATTTAATGTCCATACCGGCGAGACGCAATGGATCTTTCACACAATTCCACAGCCGGGTGAATTCGGAGCGGACACCTGGCCACAAGATGCCTGGCGCTTTACCGGTGGCGCCAATGTCTGGACGATGATGAGCGCCGATGAAGAATTGGGGCTTGTTTATCTGCCCGTTGGGACAACGGTGCCAGATTATTATGGTGGTCATCGCCTTGGCGATAATCTGTTTGCAAATTCCTTAGTCGCTTTAAATGCAGAGACTGGTGAACGAGTCTGGCATTATCAAATGGTGCATCATTCAGTATGGGACTATGACCCCCCAGCAGCACCAAACCTGATCGATATAGTCGTCGATGGCCAAGCCATTAAAGCAGTGGCGCAAATCACCAAGCAGGGTTTTACTTTTGTCTTCGACAGAGTCACAGGTGAGCCAGTTTGGCCAATCGAAGAGCAAGCAGTTCCCCAATCACGTGTGTTAGGAGAAATAACTTCACCTACACAACCATTTCCTACTAAACCCCCCCTGTTTTTAGCAAATGGCGCGACCGAAGATGATCTAATAGATTTCACTCCCGAGATCAAAGCTGAGGCTTTGGAAATTTTTCAGCAGTACAATAGCGGCCCCCTGTATACGCCTCCTGCTCCTGGCGATAACATCATTCGCCCAGGTTGGAGTGGTGGTGCCAACTGGTGGGGAGCCGCATTTGATCCGGAATCTCAACGCTTGTTTGTTCCTTCCTGGGCGCATTTTTCCACAGTGAACATAAATCCTCCTGAGACGACCGATTCTGATCTGACCATAAGGCCCCGAGTTAGAGATCTAAGTGGGCCGCGTGGCTTGCCACTGTTTAAACCACCCTATTCGCAATTGGTCGCATTCGACATGAATGCCGGAGAGAAGCTGTGGCATGTGCCAGTTGGCGAGGGACCACGAGACCACGCCGATCTACAAGGATTGGAGTTACCTGCGCTTGGTAATTTTGAGAAACTCGGTGGACCGCTTCTCACGAAATCGCTTTTATTCATCGGGCAAGGCTTCGAAACAAATCGACTCGGCGTCTATGACAAGGATAGCGGTGAAGAAATTTGGTGGCTGCAATTACCGGCGCGATTTCACGCAACGCCGATTACCTATATGGCGAATGGAAAACAATACATCGTGTTTGCTCTAGGCGGTGGAGCCAGAGGCGAGCCGGAACAACTCATGGCATTATCACTGCCTTGATACTATTTTAATGATATATCAAGTTAATTAAGGGGTCAGATATACCACTATGAAGTCATCACGTAGAAAATTTATGAGAGATTCCGCTATTGCCGGTCTCGGCGCTTCACTGCTGCCGTTGGCAGCTAATGCTCAAAGTAACGGAGTCAGACCGGCACCATTAATGCCAGAACCGAACTTTATCGAAAGCAACGGAATAGACATGGCTGTCTATGAAAAAGGCGAAGGCCCGGCAGTCGTGTTTTGTCATGGCTGGCCTGAATTAGCCTTTAGTTGGCGTAACCAGATCGATGCAGTTGCCGAAGCCGGTTACCATGCCATAGCACCGGATCAGCGAGGCTTTGGATTGACTGGTGGACCGGAAGATCCCATGCAATATGATCTTGGCATCTTCTGTGATGACTTACTTGGCATCATGGATGCCAAAGGCATCGAAAAGGCGGTGTTTTGCGGCCATGACTGGGGTGGCGCGGTGGTTTGGGCGATGCCCATGTTACATCCGGATCGTTGTCTGGGTGTGATTGGATTAAATACTTCTGCCAGCCGACCTCCAAACTTACCTCCGGTAGAAAATAGTGATCCATCACTAATCGTGATGACGCCTCGCTACTATTTTGCCACTTTCCAGCAGCCGGGCTATGCGGAACCCATACTAGGTGCTGACGTACGCAAAACTTTCGATTTCATCTTATCCCGTGGAGGAATATGGGATACAGAAGCATTTGCCCAAATTCCAGAAGATTCAGATGAACGACGCATGGATTTACTGGCCATGTTGCAGAGAGAAGACCCACCTGGCGAACCATTTATGTCCGAACAAGTCATGGAATATTTTACCGAAACCTATGAAGCAACTGGTTTTACCGGCGGACTGAACTGGTATCGAGCTGCAGCACGAATCGGATCGGTAATGGCTAATGCCCAACCGCGCATCGAAGTACCCAGCCTTTATATAGGCGCGGAGAACGATGTGATATTGCCACCTTCTTCAGCAGACGGCATGGAAGACTTTATTTCAGATCTGGAGAAACATACCGTGATGGATAGTGGCCACTGGACCCAGCAGGAAAAGCCAGAAGAAGTGAATCGCGTAATTGTCGACTGGTTAGATCGTAAAATTTCTTAGGCTTTACCATCATTCACAAATAGATGTTACGTCAGACCGCATCTATTTGTGAATGAGCAAACAATCGAAGCTGCTGCTGAACTAACAAATTAGTCAAACTGCAAATGTCGACGAGCCGCTTCGGGATCGCAGGGCTCGTCGGTGAATTCGTAATTCGAAACCAAGCGGAAGTTTCGACCGAGCTCCACGGTAGCAGTTAAAAACTCAGGATCGGTAATGGTATAGGTCAACTCCAAACCATAGCCATCATCAACCAGGCGATAAGTTTCAACCACAACTTTTTGTTCACTAGAACTAACTCCTCTTTCGGTACCCCATTTAGTTTCGGCAAATCCGGCTGTATTAACAACAAGACTGCCATCATCGGCAATGCGCCCTATCGAATAGCCATTCTCGTCTGGCACATGACGTGATGGAATTGTTGCGCCTGAATTCATATTCAGATTTCTAACTGTCGTAGCTTGCTCGTGAATTACGGTGATGTTGCCGTCCGCAACTTCCCAGCGTTGATTGTAGGGAAAGCGAGTAATTCGCGGCATTGGGTATGACTCACAATCGAGGCCCGGATCATCGTTAAGGTTGAAGATGGCGACCTCTTCCAAGCCCCTTTCTGTATAGGGCCAATCTGCTGGAGGCTCAAAACCACCAACTAGTGTTTGTCGCATGTTTAAGATTGACCTCCAGGTACCGGAGAAATCAGTCGATGGTGCAATCGGTCTGCGTGGTGGTGGCGCATCTTCTGCTGGCCGGCTAAAAGCATAGAGGGTTTCACCATCTGCCTTCGTCACATGATTCAGTAAGCCAAAAAGTCTTGCTGGATCTCTATTGGGCCGCGCGTCGACTACGACTCGTTCTCCGATCTCGAAAGAATTTGGGGACCAACCATTGCGCATCAGTCCTGCGATCGAGTGTCCTTCGAAGGTCCATTCAATCGTGTTACCGGTTTCATCTAAAGCCTCGACTACTACGAATGCATGCGGATTACGCCAGGAAAGCTCCACCAGTGTGCCTTCCACTTCGACACTGGAATCCAGATTGAACGCGGCACGGGAATGGTGGGCATGGGACGAATTTACTAAAAGAATAGAAACTATTAACAGACACCTGGCAATCATGGAATTCACCCGTATAGAATGCGGTGGGAGACTTAAAGTTAGCCCCACCCAAACCGATTTGTCCAGCACTCAATAAGAATAGGGAACTATCGCCATGAGGAAATTTTGTACGTTTTTTATTTTCGTTTTAACCTCGTCAATAAGCCACGCTCAAACTGCAAACGCGCCACTCGCACCTAGCGATCATTCTATTGATATTCCGCTGGAAGAATTGTTGTTGGCTGCAAGCCAGCTTCGCGATAACGGTTTGAACACGAATCGGGTGCTGGAAGGCGGCATTTTCAGCATTAATGTACGCCATATCCAGGGCCCGGAAACCATATTGCAGCATGGTCGAATTACCGAAGTGTGGGTTGTACGGGAAGGCATCGGTACCGTTGTCACTGGAGGAACAATCGTGGATGCTGAGGCAGGTGCAGGACCCGGAGATTTTAGAGGCAGCGCTATCGAAGGCGGAGATGAACGGGTAATAAAAGCAGGTGATCTGGTATTTATCCCTACCGGTGTACCTCACGGTATCAAAGAAACAGAATCGATTGTTTATTTGAATATTCGATTTGAACTGCGAGACCCAGATTGACTTAGATGACTGAATTGACCACAGAAGAATTGATGGATACTGCCTGGCGCTGGCGTCGAGAGTCGTTCGACTGGCCATTAGCAGCGCGCTATTCTCGCCTGCAAGCCGCAGGCCAGCTTTTAGATAAGGCGATTAACAGTGCAATTACAAATAGCGACGATCGCAATACTGCTCATGCGGTCCATTTATTAGCAAATTTAGAAGTCGACGTAGGTCGTCTCGATTCCGCTCTGCAATTGTGGAGTTTAGCTGTCGAGCTTTGCCGAGAATTAAATGATCCAGCGATGTTGGCTCATAAGATTCGACATCTGGGCGATTTGTTCAAACAGCGCAGGCAATTCGACGAGGCGCATCAATGCTACGAAGAAGCTCTAACTCTGTATCGGGGATTATCTGAGATAGAAAATAATATCAAACTCGACATTGCAAATTTACTAATTCGATTCGCAGAAATTAGAGAGAATCGCACCGACAACACCACAGCGCTGGAGTATTTCGTGGAAGCTGAAAGTCTTTACAAAGAACTTGAATTAGCAGATGGAGTCGAACTTTGCAGTAAACATATTGAACGCTTACAAAAGAAATCCTAGCGAGATATCAATCAATATTTCCTACTATTTTGTTAATTATTTCTTTAGCCGAACCCAAATAGTTTTCCGGCTGTTTTAACGCTTCCCAATCGAGTTCAACAGCGCTGATTTTTTCCAGCTCATCGATCATATGGCTGTTATTCGTCAGGCTTTCGGAACAAGCCTGTGCCACATATTCCGCAGCCTGAGAGCGTTCCATTAGTCTACAAAGCTCGAAAACCGCTGCCTCAGCAAGGATACGGCCATTGTCTGCAATCAGATTCTTATGCATTGCTTCTTCATTGACGTTCAAACTGCTTAGGCAATTTATAGCGTGCTTAATACTTGCCCCAGTGGCGCAGATTAAGGGAGTAAATGCGAGGCGCTCAGTCGCCATACTGACACCATCCCTCTCATGGGCAGGCATTAGAGTCTGTGCCATCAGATCGGCCTGACTTCTGCAATAATTACCGAGACTAATCAGAGTTTCGGCTATTACCGGGTTGCTTTTGTTCGGCATGGTGGATGATTTACCGGTTCCACCAAAGCTGATTTCTCCAACTTCACTCTGCGCCATTAACAATAGGTCTTGTGCCATTTTGCCAATCAATCCAGCAGTCAGATTCAACCAGTTGGTAAACTCAACGATGCAATCCCGTTGCGCATGCCAGGGCGAAGTGGAGGGACTCAAGCCCAGCGCAGCAGCGAGCGAAGTATTTAGTTCTGTGCCTTTAGAGTCTAGAGCTGCGTTTGTGCCTACTGCCCCTCCAAGTTGCACCACCAGCAATCGCGTTGAGAGCTCATTGAGTCGTTGCTGTTGCCGCTGCAATGGCGCTAACCAATTAACGACTTTAAACCCGAAAACAATCGGTGCAGCATTTTGGTTGCGAGTCCTGCCAATCATAACTGTAGCTATATGGTTGCGAGCCAGATCACTCAACTTGCTCACAAGAGTATTCAAATTTTCTTCAATGATTTTGATTGCGGACTTGCTGCGAATGATAAGAGCGGTATCTAAGATGTCGTGGCTAGTTGCCCCAAAATGTAAATAGCTTGCTGCATCTGGCTCTATTTGACCGCGCAATATCTTAAGCAAAGCAGGTATAGGAATTCCGTCTTGCAGAAAACCGCTGGCGAGGGAACTGGGCTCGACTTCCACTCCCGCCAGTGACTCATGGATTTTCTTACCGACTCCATTAGGAATAATCTGCAATGCTTCCTGCACCCGCGCCAGCTCTCGCTCGACTTGGATCAGAGCATTTATCTCTGCAGCGTCAGTAAACAACTCAGCAATATCCTCGTCTGAGAAGCTTGAAGCCGTAATTGCTGAATCGAGACTGCTCACCATGAATTACTCCCGTTACAGATGAAAAAATACCGTTTCTTCATCGCCCTGCATACAGATATCAAAAATGTAGATGCGCTCACCATCATCTTCTGTACATTTTGCAATAAGACTATCTCTTCTAGCTTCGGGCACTCGACTCAACAGCTGATCTTTATCATTTGCTGCAGATTCATCAGAAAAATAGAGACGCGTGTAAAGCTGAGTAAGCAAGCCACGCATAGTGACCACTACTGAAATGCAAGGCGCTTCTGTGTCACTACGGGGTCCAGGTTTTACGGTCCTAAACGCAAACTTACCTTCTGCATTGTCTCCGGTGTGACTACGGGCAAAGCCAAAAAAGTTCTGATTGCTTAAACTTCCCATCGCATCGGCTTGCCAGATTTCAATTAGCGCATCGGGAACTAGTTCCTGATTTCCATCGAATACTCTGCCAACAACTGAGATTACTTCGCCTTCACCGGAAATTTGGCTGCTCACGGGGCTTGCCAATCGGCCCTCGTTTTCCGTTGCACTAAGCCCAATAGTGAAAAATGACCCTACTGTTTGAGATGGCGTGAGCGGCAACGAAGACTTCATTGGCTCAGGCTCCCTGCTCTGCATCGATTGGAGTTGCCTTTGCTCCAGCCAATACGATGTCGAACTTGTAGCCCAGTGCGTAATCGGCCTCGGTAATCCCTAGGTCCAGCGTTGAGATCAGGCGATCTTGAGCAGATTCAGGCACAGCTGCAAAGATTGGATCGTAATTCAGTAAAGGATCCCCTGGAAAATACATTTGAGTAACCAGTCGATCTGCAATTGATTCGCCGACCAAAGAAAAATGAATATGTTGTGGTCGCCAGGCATTTGGATGATTTTTCCAGGGATAGGCGCCAGGTTTAATTGTATAAAATCGATAACAACCATAGTTATCAGTTACGCAACGGCCCACACCTAGAAAATTAGGATCTAAAGGCGCATCATGTTGGTCAACTTTATGAGCATAGCGGCCACTCGCATTCGCCTGCCATGCCTCAATCAATACTCCCGCCTGCGGCCTTCCCGCTTGATCAAGCACTTTTCCTGAAACAACCATGCGCTTACCCAGGGGATAACCGCCTTGCTGCGCATTTCTAATCAAGTCATGGTCCAGCTCACCTATGGTAAAACGATTGACTAAAGATCCGTCGAATTCCTGAATGCTTAGCGTAGAACTCTCACCGTAGAGCGTAGTTAGGTCTACCGGAGACTGAGTCGGCCCACGGCTTAGCGACGACTTATAATCGGTATAGATAAGTGGCGGGTGCTGAGTCCAATCAATAATTGCCATAGTATTTATCTACTAGTCGAAATTATTAAGCCTGGTTATCCAGACTGCTAAAAACTTTCTTCGCGACTCGAAACGCGCTATTTGCTGCCGGCACGCCGGAATAAACAGCAACTTGTATTAGTGCTTCCTTAATATCTTCTCTGCTCAATCCAGTATTTACTGTGGCGCGCAGATGCAGAGCAAGTTCTTCGTGATGACCTAAACTGGCTAGTTGAGTAATAGTTATCAAACTGCGGTCGCGTCTAGATAAGGTGTCTCTAGCCCAGACGGTCCCCCACGCCGTTGCAGTGATCAAACGCTGAAATTCTTCATCGAGTTCCGTTGTGTTAGCCAACGCAGCATCCACATACTCATTACCTAACACTTCTCTTCTGACCTGCAACCCTAACTCGAACAATTCTTCATCGGGTTTATTTTTTGACACGGCCTACCCCTTATTCAATTAGTCTGCCTGACGAATATTTCCATATTATCAACTGACAACTGCAACTAATAGCATAGCGCCAGCGCTTGCAAGCGTAAAAAGTGGTTCAATAATTAGGTGTTTCGGGCTTTAATGCCCTTGATTACTGTCACTTCTCCATACGTAGAATCGAAAACACCATGCAGACTCAGATCGAAATTATAGGCGCGGGTCCTGCAGGACTCTTGCTCTCTCACTTGCTAGCCCGCAAGGGCATAGAATCCATCGTATTGGAAAGCAAAAGCCGAGAGTACGTGGAAAATAGAGTGCGAGCCGGTGTATTGGAGCAAGGCACAGTTAATCTACTTGCCGAAGCTGGCCTTGGAGAGCGCCTGCTTAAAGAAGGGATGCCACACCATGGTATTGAGATTCGATTTGGCGCCAATTCTCATCGAATAGATTTCGATGAATTAACGGACGGAAAAGGCATCACGATCTATGGGCAACAGGAAGTTGTAAAAGATCTTATAAGTACTCGCCTCAAAGAAAACGGAAAGCTTCTGTTTGAAACAAGTGATGTAGAAATTCTCAATCCTTTGGATGACAAACCAGCAATTAGCTTTAAGGTAGATGGCACTGAGCAACAAATTCAATGTGATCTAATTGCCGGTTGCGATGGATTTCATGGCGTAAGCAGAAATTCAATTCCGGAAGAAAAAAGAAAGAATTTCAGTCGCGATTATCCTTTTGCCTGGCTGGGTATATTAGTCGATGCTCCACCTTCATCTGCAGAACTGGTTTATGCAAACAGCACCAGCGGATTTGCTTTACACAGTATGCGTTCGCCAAGCATTACCAGAAATTATATTCAATGTGATCCTGAAGACAGCATCGAGAATTGGTCTAACGATCGCATCTGGCAAGCTTTACATGATCGCCTGGAAACAGTTGCTGATTGGAAACTAGTCGAAGGTGAAATTATTGAAAAAGCAATAACGCCAATGCGCAGTTTTGTCTGTGAGACTATGCGCTATGGTCGCTTACTACTAGCAGGTGATGCTGCCCATATTGTGCCACCGACTGGTGCGAAAGGAATGAACCTCGCCATTTCAGATGTTAACTACTTAAGCGATGCAATTGTTAAACGGTACCAAACAGGCTCGGAGGAATTGTTAGACAGTTACACAGAAAAATGTCTGCGACGGATTTGGCGCGGTGAACACTTTTCCTGGTATATGACTTCGCTGCTGCACAAGTTTCCTGAAAGCAGTCCCTTTCAAGAACGATTACAGAGCGCTGAATTGGAATATGTCTGCCAATCGCAAGCAGCATCGAGGAGCTTGGCAGAAAACTACGTGGGTTTTAAATTTAAATAACTGTCTTTCTAGAAGATCGCCCCACCGACGAAATATCCCAACGCCATAATTGACAGATATCCCACAAAACAACTCACTGCTACTGGCAGCAGTTTCTCTCTTTCGACTTCATTCGAATCAATTACATCCGTCATTACTCTGCTCCGGTTGTTAACAATAAAGCAAAGTGTATGCGCAATAAAATGCGCTGATTTTGATGCAAATCAGGATTAGTTAAATTCGAAGCTTAATGGACTAGCGCTCTGCGCCCATTCTTTTGGAGTGGGCCACCGGTGCTACAGGGCTCTTTGCCGCTGCGTTGTGCATAGCTTCCCGCAACTCGGTGTGAAGATAAGGTTTGGCGAGAAATGCGTCCATGCCCTGTTTGATCACGTCTTCCGGTGTTTCGCTGACAACGTTTGCTGTTACCGCGATAATTGGAGTTTCCGCCTTCCGCCCTCGCATATTGCGAATCTTGCGCATGGCAGCAACACCATCCATAACAGGCATTTGTAAATCCATAAACACCATATTCACATCATGGTCTGGCAAATATTCCAGAACTTCCTTGCCATTTGACATAGATACCACGCGATGGCCATCCTGTTCTAGCATCCGAGATAAAACCATGCGATTTACTGCGTTGTCGTCTGCAACGAGCACAGACATTTTAGGCAATCGAGTCTCTTTTACCTCAGTCAATTTCTTAACGGGAGCCCTGGTGCGCTTAAGCGGCATAAAGACGGTAAAGGTTGAACCACGACCTGGAACGGAATCCACGACAATCTTGCCCCCCATCGCCGTAATCAATTTCTTAACGATAGTAAGCCCCAAACCCGAACCGCCGAATTTACGCATCGTGGCTATATCTGCTTGCACATAAGGTTCGAACAAACTGGATTGGGCATCTTTGGAAATTCCGATACCAGTATCTTCGATTTTAAGTCGGATTCGCTCCAAGGCAGTGTCAACGACAACTGTGATTTCACCAGTGTTTGTAAATTTAACTGCATTGCCAACAAGATTTATCATTACCTGGCGCAAGCGCGTGGGATCACCAACAATCCATTCCGGAATATCATCTTCTACAACGGCAGAAAATTTCACCCCTTTTTCTCTTGCCTGGAAGGAAAGGGGCGCCATTGCCGAACCAATCAGTTCCCTAAGATCAACTGGAATGGATTCCAGTTCTATCTCATGGGAATCCAAGCGCGATAGATCTAGAACGTTGTTTATTAGCTCCAACAGAGTTTGACTGCTGTACAAAACAACATCCACTAACTCACGTTTCTTTGAAGGCAGTTCTCCAACTTTCAATAGTTGGGAAGCCCCAATAACGCCATTAAGCGGCGTGCGCAATTCGTGACTCATTGCCGCGAGGAAAGAAGATTTTGCTTGCTCTGACTGCCTGGCTTCATTCTCAGCAAGAGCTCTTTCATGTACTTCTCTTTCGAGTTGGTTAACCGTGGAATTGAGTTTCCGCTCCGCATTGAGTTGACCAGAAACGAAAACAAAAGTTGCAGCCGTGAGCATGATTAAAACCATGGTTGCCTCAAATGCCATGGCGAACGGCTGCGCATTGGTTGTCGCGAGAGCGAATTCGAAAGTAAAACCCGTGAATTCCAGATAGGCAAAAAACCAGAGTGTTAAGGCACAAGCAAGCGCCCAGATTATTCCAGCGGCACGTCCAGCTACCAAAGAAGCGATCGCCGGCATACAAAGCAACCAGGCCCAGGTATTACCACTCACGCCGACGGTCATCATGGCTATGCATATAACCGCCCAAAAAGACATGATCGGTAACTGCGAAGCGATTAATTGCTGGCTGGTGTAGGCCTGAATGTACAAGCTCACCAGTAGCATGCCGGATGCTAAGGCTATATAGAGATTGTCGCGCTCACCGCCGGTGTAATAATTAGAAATGAAGAGCAGAATAACGACGGGAATGACCGCAAAAATAGTTGTCGACAGGGTTCGTCGTTCACGTAGAGAAGTTGGATTGGCCTTCGCAGGATTCAGGCCTCCATTCCACAATTTTCTTAGATGATCAGTTAACAGCATTTCTTAATTACAAATCGAGGGAATCCACCCACAGGCAAATAACTACTAGATCCCACTGTAATCTAGGGAGGGCAAATGTAGCACAATTCGATGGTCTACTCTGTTGAATTCCAGGTCAAAACCGGGCGAATATTTGGAGAAAGATCAATTTTAAGGCGGGTTTGGGGCCACTTGCGGTAAATGGGCTCTGGCTATCTCGAATACGGAGTTAAACCAGGCCTGATCATCATTAAGATTTGGCACTAGCTCGAATGCCTCTCCCCCCGCTTCCATGAATTCATCGCGGTACTCTGTGCCGATTTCGAATAGTGTTTCCAGACAATCAGAGATAAATGAGGGGGTAATTACCGCCACTCGCTTTTGATCCTTGTCCAATAAGCCTTTTAGATGCTCATCCAGATAAGGCTGCAACCAGGGTAGCGGTCCAAATCTTGATTGAAATGCGACTGAATAGCTGTCTTCATCCCAACCCAATGCTCGAACGATTGATTCAGTGGTTTGTACACATTGTGCGCGATAACAGAGCCGATTGCGGTTATTAATCTGCTTACAACAGTTTCCAAATTCGCATACCCCCGCTGCATCGGCCTTCTTAATCGTCTTTTCCGGTACACCGTGATAACTAAAAATCACGTGATCGAATTTCTCGGTTTGCAGATGCTTGCTTACAACGACTGACCAGGCACGAATAAAGGCTGGCTCCTGAAACAAATCGTTAAGAAAAATAAGATTGGGTTGCTCTTGCCATTTAGCAGCCGCGATTTTCACCTGATTAAAAACCGAGGCAGTGGTGGCGGTGGAGTATTGTGGAAACATAGGCAGCAACAGCAGATCGCTTACTTCACGACGCTCCAGCTCTTGCATTACATCCCAGATGTAAGGTTCGCTGTAGGCCATGCCGTTCACCACGATGACATCTTCACTCTGAAGATCAAAAGACTCCTGCACACTCTGCTGCATGCGATCGGCATAGACTTTTAGAGGAGAGCCCTGCTCCATCCAAATTTCGGCATAGTCTTTAGCTATTCGAGGCGCACGAAAAGGCAATATAACCAGATTTCGCAACAACCAGCGACCCACACCATTAAAGTCAAAGACATAAGGATCGGAAAAGAAATACTTATAAAATTCACGCAGCCCTTTCGCCGTTGGTTCAGCTGGAGTTCCTAGATTTAATAAAACAACTGCTTTGGTCATGAATTTGTGTCTTGTGTGTCAGGGCGGGGAATGTAGCCGATCTAGTGAAATAACACCAATGTCTGTGAATAAGTCAGTAAGGCTATACGCCCGTTACTTCCTGTTTAGTTCAGTGACATCGGAAACCATCCATTCGAATTCGATCCCGGGAAATCTGGGATCTAAAGGAGCCATCCCTAAAGATTTCCTGCCGCGCTTGCGCAGCAGCCGCGCCGCCGCTGGCGTGCATTCGGATACGGTGTATGTTGCGCCAACTTCTTTGGCCAGGCGAAATACCTCATCGACGATTAAGTTATGCAGGCCTTTCCGAACCATATCCGGTCGCACGACCGTATGCTCAGGTATGCCGACGCGCCCTTCCAAAACCACGCTCGCTTGCTTGTAGTAATCCCCATGATGAGTGCTATATAAATCGGGATAACTTATGTAGCGAGACGCGGCGACTAGTTGCCCGTTCGATTCAATCACTATCTGAATCGCTTCGTGATCGATCTCTTCAAGACACTTTTGTTCAGGAAAAAGAGCAAGATCTATCATGTTGTTCGCTTTCCATACTTCGAAGCGAAATTGCGCGATCTTCTCTAACCATTCAGCGCCGCTTACATTGCTGACAATAAAATTCCCACTCATCGGTCCATGTCCGGGATAAATTCAGAAATAAAATTTTGAAACTTTCGACCCTGCTCTCCGTGAAACTCATTGGTTCGTACAACTTCCAAATCAGGGCAATCAGGCTCGTCAACTGCAAGTTTGAAATCCTGCTCGACCTGTTGGGTTATTTTTGAAAATATTTCTTCATCGCAATCAATGCGCAATTGAAAATCACCTTCCTGGTTTTGATAAGCCTGGTATTTAGACACGGCAGACTTGTTTTCTGCGGCCAGCTTATAAAGGGTTAGTTGTATCGCTGCCCAACGCTCAAATGAACCTTCCGGCAGTTGAGCAATTCTGCGATATCTTCCCTGAATCGCACCAAATGAAGCCAAGGTGCGACCGCAAGGACAAGGGCCTTCTAAGGCTTCGGCCATATCATCTGCGTCGTAGCGTAATAAGGGCATGGCTGAATTTGTCAGAGAAGTCACTAATAACTTTCCATATTCTCCCGCTCTGCATGGATTGCCCGCGGAATCGATGATCTCTACCAGACAATGTTCAGAGTGAACATGATAACGTCCTCCTTCTGTGCAACGGGAAGCAACCATGCCAATTTCGTTCAATCCATAATTCTGATGTACCGGCACTTGTAAGCTTGCTTCAATTTGACTTCGCATTATTGGTGTTAAGGTTTGTGAGATTGCATGGACTCCTTCGAGTATTGAAATTGCGTCTTCGGAAATTGATTGCATGGAGAGATACTCAAGACCTGCTGATTGCATGAGCAAATATTGAGACTTTATTTTCTCCAATAGTTTTACCTGATCTTTTATTGAGTTCGTGTTGTTAAAAGCCCAGGCCTCTCCTGTTTCAAATAAACCCCCCAAATAAGGCCAGCTTTTAACTTTCAAATAATTTTCATTTTGTAATAAGTTGCCGTCTGGCAAGCGTGGTAGTTCAATGGAAGGCCTGATAGACAACATGGCAGCCAATGGATTGTAACGATACCAACGCAACTCCCGTTGTTTTAACCAGCGAAACATACCGATGCTGGCATCGGTTTGCAGAACTAAAGTTGGCTGACCAGTGGTGCCGGATGAACGCGTACTTCCCAGAGCTCTCTGATTAGACATCAAACTTTGGGCTCGCAAACCTTCGAATTGTTTTTCAACGTCTTCTTTTTCCAGGATCGGCAATCGCTGCAAACTAGCTGGATCCCTTAATTGGCGTCTGCTTACTCCCGCTTGCTGAAAACGATCACGGTAATACGGTACTGCGTCATAACAGTGTTCCAACATCCTCCGCAAATTTCGATTAAGAGCGTCCTGCTGGTGCTCAACAGTCGCAAATTCATTTTTTAACAGCGAGTCATGGAGAGAGGGCCCTCGATAGCTTTCTCGTAACTTCCAGGCCTGTTGAGCCTGGGTTTCTGATTCGATCGAGGTTTCCACGATTCGATTAGTCCAATTTCTAGATAAAAAGCAAAATACTGTTGAAGGATACTAACTGGTTTTAGGTTCTTCCTCCCTATCCCTGCCTGGCGATATTCATTTAAGGAATTATTGATCAATTTTTGAGCGTTAAATGTCACTTGAAATAACTAGTAACTGTTCTCGACTACCCGCTGATTCATGGGTGAGTAATTTTACAGCTACTGATTTCTCGAAGCCCTTGTGAAACCTGGGCTGTGGCCAAGTTGTTTCCGTTGGTAACAAAAAATGGAAAAAAGGGCTGCAATCAACGGGAAAATGAGTAAACTTAAGGGATTCAGCAATTTTCCTGTTTGAAAAACTTTATTTACTTGAGAGGATCGATTCGTGAAAAAATCACTGCATTTTATGTTAGTCGCGCTCCTAACCGTCTTCACTTCGGCAGTTTCTGCTGGTGAGCGGATAGGCGATTTCGCGCTGATCGACAACCAGGGTACCCAGCACCATATGGCCTGGTATGACGATCAGAACGCAATAGTAATTTTGCCTCAAGCCGTAGGCGCAACTGACACTGAAGCTTTAGCTGCTTTCCAAGATCTGGAAGCAAAATTTGCAGAGCAAGGTGTTGTATTCTTTCTAATGAATCCGGGTATTCAAACTGATCGTGATTCTGTTTCTGCAGATATCGCGGCTCTAGGTGTAGATTTTCCAGTTTTAATGGACGATGCCCAATTAGCCACCGAAGCTTTAGGCATTACCCGTCTAGACGAAGCCGTTGTGTACGATCCCAAATCATTTGAAATGATCTACCGCGGTCCGGTAGATGCTGATTTAGCAGCGACCGTACAAGGCCTGTTAGATGGTACCGCCGATTCTCTCATTACTGTTGCTACTGACGGCGCCAGCATTGAATACACTGGTCCAGGTACAGAGTCAGTTCCATCTTATGTAGCTGACGTTGCCCCGGTTATTCAGGAAAATTGCGCGAATTGTCACCGTGAGGGAGGGATTGCTCCTTTCGCCATGGACAGCAAGCTTGCCATGCAAGGTTGGTCGCCAATGATTCGCGAAGTGGTAATGACCAAGCGCATGCCTCCTGGTCAGATTGACAATAAAGCCAGTCATGCCATGAAGAACGAAATGAATCTTACAGACGCTGAAATGCAGACCCTGGTTCGTTGGGTTAATGCAGGATCTCCGTTAGATGGCGATTCCGATCCTCTTTCAGGATTAGTGTGGTCCGATACCAAGTGGACAGTTGCAGAGCAATTGGGCGAACCTGACATGATAGTGCAGATTCCTCCGCAAGCCGTACCCGCTACTGGCGTAGTTGATTATCGCGACATTCCAATCGATCTTGGTTTAACTGAAGATCGCTGGGTACGAGCTTCGGAAGTTGCACCCGATCAGAAGGAAGTTCTCCACCACATTATTACTACAGTAATTCCTCCTGGTGGTGGCGAAGATCCACAAACAGCATTCATTAATGCCATTAATAGCCTGCCAGAAGAACGTGCTGCGGCAATTCGTGCAGAAATGTTCACTGCTATCGCAGCCGGAGAAAGCCCTGATATCGACAAGATTTTCCAGGAAAATCCTGACATCGACGTTGGCGCGTTGCTCGGCGGTGGCGATCCAGATCTTGGTTCTATAGCGGGTTATGCACCTGGTAACAGCGTGCAGTTTAACAAAGAAGGTGTAGGCGGCTTATTGAAAGCCGGTACTACAGTTAGCCTGCAAATGCATTACACGACTTCGGGCAAAGAAGTAACCGATGCAACTGAAATCGGAGTCTGGTTTTATGACGAAGGTGTAATACCAGAAGAGCGTATGTCCGGCGGTGTTGGAAATGCTTTCACTATTGCTATTCCACCTCAATCGAAAGATCACGAAATGCAATTAGTGACCCACGTACGGGAAGAAGCTGATTTGTACAGCTTAATGCCTCACATGCATTTCCGTGGCAAGCGGATGAAATTCATCGCCAAGTATCCTGACGGTAGTGAAGAAGTTCTGCTCTCAGTTCCTGACTATGACTTCAACTGGCAGTTGGCACATGAATTCGCCGAACCTTATCGTGTACCAGCGGGTACTCAGATCATCGCGGTTGGTGCGTTCGATAATTCCACACAAAATTCAGCTAATCCTGATCCTTCAATTGAAGTTAACTGGGGCGAGCAGAGCTGGGAAGAAATGTTTATGGGATTCTATAGTTGGAAAAACGTCGACCAAGGTGGTGGCGAAGACTAACTATTAGAAGACTCAATGTATGTATAAAAAGGCGAGGTTATCCTCGCCTTTTTTATTACCGGAATTTAATTATTTTCCGTAGAAACCATCCAATTTATATCGAACTTATCACGGCACAATCCAAAGTAAGCCCCCCAAAACATTTGGGCCGGTGGCATTGAGGCTTCACCGCCTTCACTTAACTTAGCGTAAAGCCCATCAACTTCTTCTTTGGAATCGGCCTCAATCGCGATAGAAAAATTGTTTCCTATAGTTAGAGGTGAACCACCACCGGGATCGCTACCCATTATTACGATATTGTCTCCAATTCGCATGGACACGTGCATAATTTTATCAGCTTGGTCATCTGCTAATTGGAAATTAGGGTCGGGCGGCATCTCATTAAAGCGGCTGAACATATCGAATTCGCCATTGAAGACTGCCTTATAGAAATTAAATGCCTCTTCGCAATTTCCATCGAAAGTTAGATAAACATTGACTGCTTTCATACTCCCTCCTTATTTGCTTCTTACGCTATGTTAAAGGGATTCTAACTACCGCGATCATTTCCCAGCGTGAAAACAAGCAAGCGCCCCGCTAAATATTACTGACTTCTAGGTGGTGGCGGGGTCCAATCGCAGCTTGCACAATTTGGGTCGACGTCATTTTGCGCCATCACCTCAAAGATAAAATCCCGCCACACGTCATTGGGTTGCCAAACCGTATTCATGTCGGCTTTTGCGTCTTCTACTGACACATCATCATAGATAACTCGATAGAGAAAACTAAATGCTGTTGCTCGAGCATTTACCTGGCAATGCAATAAAGTCTTCTTGTCACGGTTTCGCTCCATCGCGTCGGCAAAGGCATAGAATTCATCCGGTAAGGGATTCGAAAAATCTACTGGAACCTGCATGTATTCCATACCCAATTGTTTTACTACCTGATCAGCATCTGGCAGCGCATTGGGGTTATTGGTAAATGCAATATAGACAACGCGCTCGAACCCGTTGTCGGCAACAGCTTGAAATTGTTCTCGTGTGGGTTGGCCGGCACTGGCGAATCTATCGCTGTACTGGCGGAAATTAGTAATCTCTGCCAATGCGGGAGCAGGTTCTTCTACGGCGAAAGACACCGATGTAAACAAAGACAAGGCTATAATCCCGAAAACTAGTTTTTTCATTATCGCTCCATTTTGTGCAAAATCAGTATTTAGGCTGGAATACCCAGATACTATAACAAACGGACCGAGTTATAACCCCTAGAAGAGGCGCGACCCAGTGTCGCAGCGGAATGAAGGAAGAAATCCTAGATAACAAGCGGCATCAGCACACCTTCGGTCAGGATCTGAAACGACCCGGTGAATTCCGAACTTTAGTCGTGATCGCAATAACTGCCAGTATGATGGTAGTGGAAATTGCAGCAGGCTTAGCCTTCGGTTCCATGGCCCTGCTTGCAGACGGATTGCATATGGGCAGCCACGCCGTCGCGCTTGGAATTAGTGCTTTCGCCTATGTCTATGCCCGCCGCCATGCCCACAATGAGCGTTACAGTTTTGGTACAGGAAAAGTAAACACACTCGGCGGTTACACCGGTGCAATTTTATTGGCCGTATTTGCGTCAATGATGGCCTTTGAAAGTGTAGTGCGCTTGTTTAATCCTGTGGAGATCGCTTTTAACCAGGCAATCTTTGTTGCCGTACTAGGCTTAATCGTTAATGGTGCTTCGGTATTTATTCTCGATGTTGGTCACGATCACGAACATGATCACCACGGTCACGATCATCATCACGATCACAATCTAAAATCTGCCTATCTGCACGTATTGGCAGATGCGCTTACTTCACTATTAGCCATCTTTGCCCTGTTGATCGGAAAATATTTCGGTGCAGTGTGGATGGATCCTGTTATGGGAATCGTTGGCGCTATTCTGGTGGCTCGATGGTCGATTGGCTTATAAAAATCAACCAGCGCAATATTGTTGGACGAGCAGGCTTCCGATCAAACCCGTAAAGATATTCGGGAAGTTATAGAAGCCGATGCAGATAACCGCATTGTGGATCTGCATATTTGGACTGTCGGCCCAGGAGTTTTCTCGGCAATAATTTCAATTGTATCGCGAAAGCCAATGCAACCTGATCATTACAAACTAATGATTGAGGAACATATAAAGTTGCATCATCTGAGTGTGGAAGTTCATGCTTACGATGAAAACTAAAAGTTGTCCTAGATTACAGCTGCTTCTGTAAACTTAAACGATCAACAATAAACACTTCTTAAATAGCAAACGGCGAGCATAGTAGAATCCATACTCGCCGTTCTGTGGTTGCTATTGAAGCTAACTAATCAAGCCAGCGAATTGCTTAGCCACCCCATTTCAGAAAATTCAGGAACTCTCTCCTGTTTTTTGGTCCGTAAGTTAAGAAATTAGGTTGCGGATCTTCCTGATACGCCAGTTTTTCTTCTGTCACGAAATCGGTTGAAGTTAGCGCTCTCACTTCAGCTTCATCAATGCCATAAGGTCGCGTCGCATTTAAGCCAAACACTTTCCTTCGCAACTGTGGAGTAATTTCTGGATAGCCGTAGCGCTCCTGAAATTCTTCGGATATCTGAAAAGTTCTGAAGGCCTGAATCTGATCCTGGGGCGAGCCATACCATATGGAGTCTGTACCCCAAAGCACATTATCTTCTCCACAATAGGTGAATAGCTTGCCAAGTGCATGGGCCGCATTGTCTGGATCGCGCATCAATAGGCGCCAGGTGCTTCCTAATTCAGCATAGACATTGGAGTTCGGTGCCACTTCGTTATCCACTAAGGATTGAATAAGCGTGTCGACTCCGTCACGCCCCGCTCCGTCTTCAAATTCACGCTCGTCATTACTACTCACAAAACTGGAGTGATAAATTAGGAAGTTCATATCAGGAAACATTTTCGCCACGATACCTACGTCGCTCGACTGACTGTGCTCATAAGATCTGGGTCCGAAAGGCAAGCCTTTGTGGATACAAATATTGCGTACGCCCAGGCGTTGCGCGCGTTCAATCATCGCTATGCCAGGATCATCATTAAGAAAGAAGCCAATGCCTCCCGGTCCATACTGGGTATAGGTTTTGAATGCCGAGATGTTCCAGTTCTCTGCCAGTTCATCCATGGCTTCTAAATCACCCTCCTGATTCGGATTTACCCGGCCATGAATCATTAAGCGTTTACTGCCATCTAACTCGGCGACAATTTGTCTGGTTTTGTCTGCATCTTCGATAGTGACAGGTTCAGTTTCTCGAGTGGAAGGAACGAAAGACAACACCATGATGTCGGTATCGCTGTCGAGAAAAATGTCTTTGATAAATTCACTTTCCGACAGACAATTCATATAGCCGCGATCGCCGCCGGTATTACCTGCTTCACAGCGTGCCTTCTCCATGCCCGCGTAGGGTCTCGCGTCCGGTGGAATGCGGCTTAGCCAATCCCCTTCCGGATTCACATAATGCCCCTGCACATCGAAGATAAACTCACCGCCACCCACTTCCGCATTGGCAGAATCATTGTCCAAAGCGCTTTCCTGGGCGATCTCGTAATAGCCACCGGTTTTACCGTGATAGGCATTCGCATGGTTCATCGCTAAGAGGGTGCTGGCCGCGCCGCAGCTCGAGACCAGAAATTGACGGCGGGATTGTCCTTTGCGCTTGGCGTTATCCGTTGCCCAATCCATAGCAAGTTTATTACCTTCCGCATTGCATTCCGATATCGGCAGCGGCTCATACTCGCCATTGGAAGTACTATCGATTTTGATAGGTAGCCTGAGGCCTTCTTTATCTAAGGGATCTATTTTTGCCATTGGTTCTGCCTCTTTATTACTTTTTTAATTCGATGGATTTAATTCCAGCTTTTCATGCAGCACGGTTTCTATCTTATTGCGGGAATAGAATGCTGGGAATACTTTATCGTTAGCCCATAGCTCAAACAGGTTGTCATACAAAAGACTATCAGGATCACCAACTTGACCAGGCGTATTCATGCCCAAGGTGTTATCCCAATCTCGCGTATCTATGAAAATTCGAAAAGACGCACCTGACGTTTGATTGTCGCCACTGCCGGTGTTGCCCACTGTAAAACCATTACCGCCTCTTGGTGCCGGCCCGACATTGAGCCTGTCTCTCAGCTCATCGTTTACTGCAGGCCCTAAAGGATGGCGAATAATTGCGTGTTTGTAATCTTCCTGACCATAAACCCAGTCTTCAACATTAGGTCCAAGTTTTTCCCGCAAATTCGCGATGCCTTGCTCTAAAGTGCGCAACAAAAATTCATCGCGCCCGCCAATAGGATCATCACCGAAATCGCCGTCAGGTGCTAACAGCATATCTATCGTGGTTTTCATGCCAACGGAAAGGTAACTCTGGGCTACTTCCGGCACTTTCAATAACTCAATGTTATCCAGCAATTGTCTTTCGAAGGCGACATAGATGCCTGCCTCAATCGAATCCTTGTCCAGCACATAGTCCCAGTTAAGCAGCATTTGACGAGCCTGCTCTACCTGAGGATTTTGCGCTTCGAGATCTCGAAAGAATGGAATCAGACTTCGCGCAGGGATGGAAAGGTAGTCATGTTGTAGTTCGATCATGTCAGTCATGTTGAACTTTTTACCAGAGCCTAATACTTCACTGCCCCGTGCCCAGCGAAATGGATCGGTCCAGGTATAACCAATGGCATCTAAATAGGGAAAGTCTGGCGGCGTGTAGTTACTGTTAGAGGTTTCGATAAATCCGCGGGCAGGATTGTATTCGTGGGGTTTAGCTTTGATTGGGAGATAGCCATCCCATTCGTAACGACCATCTCCAGATACCGGCACCATGCCACTGAAGTTGCGACGAATCGGAGCAATTCCAACCGCTTGCCAACCGATATTGCCTTCACGGTCTGCCCAGATCATATTTTCGCCGGGGATGTTGCTGAAGTTGGAAGCTTCTCGAAACTCTTCCCAGGTCTTGGCCTGATCCATACGCAAGGAGGCCAGATATGGTGCGCCACCTACTTCCATCCAGGCTGGGCGAACGGCATAGGCCAGATTGTTTTCGCTATCTTGAAAACTGACTGGACCATGGCGAGTGTATTTCAAATCCACTGTTACTGGATCGGCACCTTTTACATTGAAAGTTTCGGTGATGACTCGCATCTCTTCCCATTGACCGTTATAGAGATACTGGTTTGGATTAGCGGGATTAGTTTCGTAGACATAAAGATCTTCACCGTCGGTATTGAAAACCGTAAGACCCCAGGCGCCATATTCATTATGGCCGATGGAAATTCCAGGAATTTCTGGCTCGCCGCCACCGATAACGTTCCAACCAGGCCCTATTAAATGGGCCCAGTAACGTAATGATGGCACTGCCTGACTGCGATGAGGATCATTAATCATCATGGGCCAGCCATCTTGGGTTAAGTCACCACTTACCACCCAATTATTACTGCCAATATCGTCGATGCTGCGTTTTTGCAGTTCTCGCTCTTCTTCGGTGAGAACAGCGGCGATACTTTCGAAGTCAGTGTCTCCGTTGCGGTACTGAGCTAAAACAATGTCGTCAGGTTGAAAGCGAATCGTTCTTCGATAACTGGTATATAAATGAAGCACGTCGTTGCGCAGTAGTGAATCGCAATTAATTTTTTCATCCAGTGTGAGAATTGGATCATGAGGATGAAAGTAACGCAGCTCTCTTACTTTATCTTCACCAATTGTACAGACTGCGCGACCGGTATTTAGCTCCAATCCAATATTGCCCAACAAACCCTGATGCCTGGAAATTACAACTTCTGGTGTCCAGGGTTGCGGTTGAATGCCTAATAGATGAAAAGGCAGTGGTAAGTCTTCCGGCGCTTGCATTGCTTCATCGATATAGGCATTCACGCCATCTACAAAGGCAGTAATTATTTCCACGCCATTGGGATGATAGTGATTCATCTCCTGGGTCATGTCGCCACGAAATTTAAACAGCCGCGTACCATGATCGCGGTCGATCGCTCTAGGGCCAAGAATCTCTGCCGTAGTTCCAGTTGCTTGAGCGCGCCAAATTTCAAATTGGAACAGCCTATCTCTCGCTGCGTTGTAACCTTGAGCAAAAAATAAGTCGTGTTCTGTTTCGGCATAGATGTGAGAGATGCCCCAGCGGTCTTTCAATATTTCGACGGTTTGTTGTAAGCCCTCAACTTCGATTCTTTCTGAGGATTGGGAGAAGGCGGAATTGCAAAGGAAAAGCGTAAATATGCAAATGAAGGTCTTACGTACGGCAGCGGTCATTTCGGAATCCTTAATCGTACTCTTTTATTATTCTGGCTTTGATTAGTACAGGTAGAGCCCCTTTTCATGGGCTTTCCAGCCTATTGCGCTGATTTAGCGAAAAAGGAATCCAACTATACCGCAGAAAAGTCGAATCGAGCTAGGACACACTCTCAATTTCGGTGAGCAGCTTCAGGGCGAGTTCCGCTTTTTCTGCTGGTACGAATACGTGGTCATGAAAATGGGCGGCAACGACATTGGCTGGAATGCCATGGGCAGCGAGTTTATTCGCTACGGCTGCGGTAAATCCAACGGCATCGAGACTAGAATGGACCGAGAGAGTAATACCTTTAAATACTGATTCGTAGTCGAGTTGTGCTGAGTCGGCTTGTTGCTGCGCAAGAAGAAGGCTTAAGCCTTCTTCTTCCTGGTAACTGGAGAGAGGATTTAGCTCTGTAAAATCACCGTAAGAACCGTCGGCGACAGTGCAAAACACATAATCCCCTTCGAGTAATTTCGGTTGCATTAAGGCAAGCAACTTATCCAGTTCGGTTTCACCTGCCACTTTTCAATCCCCCTCTTAATTCAGCAAGGACCTATTCGATTTCGGCTGAGATCTCTTCAAAGAATCCTGGAATACTTCTCTGCATAAACAAACCATTTTCTGCCTGAGTCCAGCTTAGATTTCGATCTCTAATTTCATCAGGTGCATCATCGGCATTTAAGCCATTGCGGATTAAGTTTGCCATGTGATCTCTTACTGCTTCCATCTGGTTGCGGAAGCTCAATACATCCCGGCGATTCATTATCGTGCCATGACCAGGGATCGCAGTATCAAAATCTAACGAAAGAATGTTGTTCATGGTGCCTACCCAACCACGACTCGATCCACCATTACCGTAATCGATAAAAGGCGCAATGCCATGTAACAGATCACCACCATGAACTGTCTTTAAATCGGGAAAATAAACAACAGAGTCACCGTTGGTGTGACCCCTGCCCATATGATAGACCTGCACTTCAACTCCACCGAGGAAGACTGAGGTTTCATCGTTGTAAATGATTCGAGGCAGTCCATCTTGATTTCCTCGTATCATATTTTCTCTAGCATTCTTGTGAGCAATCACTTCAGCTATGGGAAGAAAGCCGGCATTACTACCGCTGTGATCACCATGATGATGGGTATTGATCACATAACGCACCGGTAGATCACTGACACTTGCTACCAGGGACTGAATCTCATCGAAGTCTTGCGGAAATTTATCATCGATAAGAATTACGCCTGCGGAGGTTAATCGAACGCCGATGTTTCCTCCTGGCCCGGTAATCATATGCAGCCCATCTTTAACTTCTTCTATTGCTAATCGATTCTGCGCGCTGCTAAGCGAAGAAAAAACGACAATTGCAAGCAGTGAAGCAGAGAGACAGAATTTTTTAGTTAGCTCAACTATTTTCTTATTCATATATTCACCCAATAGAATGTCTTTGATAAAAAAATTGGTGGACCCACATAAGTACACCACTGCATAGTTTGACGCAATTAATTCTATGACGGTGCTGGAAAAGATTGTTTAAAAGTGAATGCGGTAGCGCTTGGTCCGTTTGCATGTAATAACTCAAGCTTTTCTTTTGCCTGCTCGAGGGTTGGCAATTCCTTTACTGGCAACCACCATAAAACAACCGATGCTTGCCGCATCATCTCAAACCAATCCTTACGCCGACTCATAATCTTGGCATGATCAGATCGATAGACATAATCATGCAATGCCTCCACATCTTCCCAGACTGACAGATTCACTAGAATGTCATCGCCAAAGGGCCTGAATGCTGTAGCATCACCATCATCCGACTGTAGGCGCCAAACATAACCTGGTGCGGATTCGGCAGCCGCGTTTATACGATCTAAGTTTGCCACAAAGTCAGCCAGCTCTGGTGAATCAATTGGTGCCAGCATGGTTGCAATGTTTAATTGAGCTAGATGGTATTGGGACATAATCCTAAATTACTCATACCAGATTTCGATTTCGTACCCATCGGGATCCAACAAATACAGATAGGGACAGCCTGGAGCAAACTCGCCAGTACTCTTTACGGTTGCACCAGCTTCTTCTGCGCTTCTATTTGCATGAGTAATATCATCAGGCGATTGTAGGCGAAAACCGAAGTGGCTTATTCCACCGACTTTCCCTGCCAGCTCAGACTTAACAAAGGCGAGGACATCTTTCTCGCCAGGACCTAAAACCTGAATACTGCTCTCGTCGCGAAAATACTCTTTTACTCCCAGCAACTTTTCATAAAAAGCTAATGACACATCTGGATCGCGAACTTCGAGATTTAAATGAGTCAACCCATGAGTATTTATCATCGAGCATACTCCTTTATCATTTTGCAGCTTCCTGTTGCTTACTCCGCTCTTCGTTTAATTGTTGCGAGCGAATTGCCGCGGGTCGCTGCATTAAGTTTGCAACATATTCTTCAAATCTCGGGCGCTTCTCGAGTGCACCGAACATCATCGCCCAGTGTAATGTCGATCCGACTTGCACATCTGCTGCCATAAATTCATCACCGCAAATATACTCGCTCTTGGACAAGGCAATCTCCAACGCAGCAATCACATCTTCTGCCTTGCCATAGCCTATAGACATTTCTCTTTCAGGCGGGACTTGCCATTCAAATCCTTTAACTGTCATTAAAAGCTCAAGGGGACCGGAAGCGAAATGAAGCCAACGGTAAAAATTTGCTAACTGCTCTGAGCCGGGAGCAGGCATAAGCGATTTTTCCGGATAGCTAGCAGCCAGGTAAGAGATAATGGCAGCACACTCTGTGACTACCGTGCCTTTATGCACTACTGTAGGCACTTTTCCCATAGGATTAATAGCGAGATATTCCGGACTCTTCATCTTTTCGCCATAATCCATCCAGTTGGTTTCATAAGGCTCGCCGAGTTCCTCCAGCATCCAATGCACTATGCCGCCTCGAGATTGTGGATTTGTATAAAATTGAATGTCACTCATAATATTTCCCCCTCAATGTGCAACTGATTCTGAAAAACTGTACACAACAATAACACCCGCGACGATGAGAAGTATCCCTATAATCGCCGCCACATCTAGTTTCTGATTGAACGCGATCCATCCAATTAATGTGATCAAGGCAACACCGACTCCTGACCAGATAGCATAAGCCATGCCCACTGGAATAGTGCGGAGAGTTAATGACAGAAAATAAAATGCTGAACTGTATCCAACCGCCACAATAATAGAAGGAATTAGTACAGTGAATCCTTCGCTGGCTTTTAACGCCGATGTTGCGATGACTTCTGACACAATAGCGACCAATAGAAACATCCAGTTATTCATATAAACTACCCGTATTGATTAATCCAATTGTTAATTTGATCATGATGCTGATGCCAAGCTGCCCAAATTGCTTCAGCCCATGCTTCGACTTGTTTTAAATGGTCCTCTCCACTTTCTGCCGCCAACACATTCATTACAGTGATTGTTCCCATGTCCGTTGGTGGCTCCAACCAGTCAAAACTGCTTTTATGCTGGGCGAATTTTTGCATAAATTCAGTGGTGGACTGAAAAGCCAGTCCATGTTCGAGAATCTGACATAAACTGGCAAGGTGAACTGCAGCAGAAGAAATAGTTTGAGGTGATGGGCTACCTGGGTGTTGCAAGGCGTAAGCGTCTACCGTAAGTCTATGATTCCTGGCATAGGCAAAATTTGAATACTCCCGTGCTAACACTTCACCATATGCAGCCCAACAACCCGGTGACGATTCTAAATAGCGATGAACTGGACCGTCTTGTCCTTTGGTCACAGCACCACAGGACGGGCAAACACTTTCAACTGCCATGCGAACCTAAAGAAGTAGTTTTGAATTCTAGGCCTGGCCTTCTTCAGCCCCTGGGTTTTTGTCGCTGCCTCTCGGATCGAACTTAGAGCCAATCTGGATTGCAAGCCAGGCCATCGGTATATAGGCAGCGACAATATCCAGTGCAATAAACCAGGTAGGCGCAGGAATCATAAATGAGTTTGCAATTCCTCCTACTAGAAACAAGGCACCAATCGCATAGGCAAAAATTTGCTTGTTACGAGCTGCAATCAGGAACGCACAAACAGCGCCAACCAAGGTTCCCAAAGCATGAGCGAGAAAAGGAAAGATAAAGTGCTGCACCTGAAACTGATCCAGCGCCGCCGCGATGCTTTCAGCGTTCATCACATCAACTCCCTCTGGCGCAGGAATAATAGATGAACCAACAATGATCAATCCGATGTTTATCAGACTGCCTACAATAGCACCGACTAAAACAGCTGCGATATTACGCACTATGTCATTCATAACTCTCTCCGTGCCTTAGCGACTTATGGTAAATGTTGAGAACGGTTGCAAATTATCTATTGCATCGAGCCCCTGTTCCGGAAGCCAGGCAAACTGACTTACCTCAATGCTGTCAGCATTGATGTCGAATATTGAAAAACCATTGTTTTCAACTGGGTGCACTCTCTCTTCCACCTCAAGATCGGTCGGTATTTGTGCTCCTATACCTCTTACTCCGCTTGGCCATCCGGTACCGGTACTAATCGGGCCGGCGAGTATCGAGTGCACTGGATTATCGAAGGTCAATGGTCCACTGCGTGTTATCAGTCCTGATCCAATCGCATGAAGATCTCCAGAGACCATAATCGGTATACGCTCATCCTGATTTGCGATACTGGATAAGATACGCTGATGCTGTTGATACCATCCCGGTTGCCAATAAGGTTTAGGATTTTCAATACCAAGTTGTCCACTTGGCTGCAAATAGTCTGGATACCATTCACCCCACTTTCCCGCAGTCCAACCAAACGGTGTTGAAGGAATATGAATTAAATGGCGCGTGCTATTTTCAGCTGCGGTTCTGGCAGCCATCCAACGTTCAGCTTGCTCTTCGACAAAGACAGCAGTTGGTCCAGCGAGAGTGATAAAGCGGCGACAATCGTATAGCAGTAATTCCAACAATGATCCCCAGCGATAGGAACCGTAAGATTCATTCAAACCATTGCCAGTGGAACCTGCTAAGTGCGCCGGCCTGTTTCGATCAGGTAAATACTCTGGAAAATACAATTGCTGAGAAGCCTTGCCTAGCTGCGCGGTAAAATTTCGCGGCGGAAAGGTAATGATGTCATCTGTGCCTTCATCATTTTCAAAATAGTCGTGGTCATCCTGAGTAAGAATCACAGGAGTCGAACGAAAGTTTGTGCTGTAAAGTGATGCTATCTGTTCATCGAGGCAACCGGTTAGAGCTGCTTCATTAGAAGAACCAAAAACCGGAAGATCTTCGTCGAAGGAACCGTATTTGCCCCATATTCGTTCGCGCGCAGCCTGAGCTCTGGCGTCGCCACGCCAGCGTCTCGCTACGTTCTGATCCCAATACACCTGATCACCGATGCCGACAGCTAAATCAGGAGCAAAAGACAGCGCGCGATCGAACAATCGCTGACGCATTGAGACCGGAAGATAACGCCAGGCTCCGCTTTCGGTTTGGGCATCATCTGGACCACCGGCGCAAGTGAAAATCAGCAGGCGCATGCTTTCAGCTTCTGCTTCTGGTCCTGGCGTTGTCTTTAAAGGCCAGGAATCGGCGTAGCGATTGCCTTGTTGTTGCAGGCTTAATTCGTATTCCTGGTTACTTTCCAATCCCGCTGCCATAAAAGTCCAAAAGCGGCCGAGTGAATCGGTCTGAACTCCTTGAATTGCGCGGGAACCAACTCGCAGCACAGGATTCTGCTGGGGCTCAACGAAAGAAACCTTCAGCATTATCGAATCATGATTAGCCAGCGGCAGGAGGTGTTGGATTTGACCGCCGGACCAGTTGTCCGCCGCGCCACTGAAGGAAGGCCATACAATAGAACTTGATAGGAGCCCGCTATTGCGGATGAACTTTCTGCGGTTCATTTCTGTTCCTTGCTTATTCGGTATCTAAACCATACCAGAATATACCTTTCTAAGACGAGAATGCTCTTACTGAAATGTTTTTTAGAGCTCTTTCTATCTATGAAAAGACTCTTGCTAGTGTGTCACTTTAACGACGCCGGTTAAACCTGAGAATCTGGTTTTCTTGAGTTGAATCGGGAAACTGAATTGCGATTGTTAACAGTTGGCCATTAGGTGAAATGGATTTAGCACCGATCTGAGATACTTCACTATCTATACGCACTGTATATTCAACGGTTCTATCATTGATTCGCCGGTAGGAAATTTGTGCAGCGGCAAGCTGATCCAGGCTAGCGATAGGATACTGCTCACCGCTGTAGGAATAGCTAGCTGAATTGCCACTCAAACTGCCGTCATCATTGATGGTAACCACAAGATACATAAAGCTCCCATCTCCTAAGTCCGCATAAGTGCGAGACATATTCACGGGAGGTGCAGCGCTTCCAAAATTTGATTCTGCTAGATCAATATCCCAGGTTCCGATGAATGGATTTTCAATTTGTGCAGCAGCTGTCGCTGAAAAAATAGTAAGGCCGAGCGTAAACATTATTGTTGCAAGCTTCGTCGCCATGGTGTTCCTCCAAAGAAAGAGCACCCAACACAGACCAATCTATATCGCCACCCCTCGAATCGATCTTACTCTGACTCTTAGCAATTACAACAACTTATAAAAGCTCAGCACTGGCCTTGAGTTCCAGACAGAAGCGTATTGGAAATTCGAAATGGAGAATTTGGCAGTCGCACAGGAGGTGCGCCCACAATTACCCGGGCGAAATCGAAAGCACGATCTAACCCAATGAAGGAAGAATCTATTTCATTAGTGACCGTTATAGCGCCGTCATAAACACCGAAAATGTTTTCAGTCTCGGAAACAATTTCTACTTCAAAATCGGTACCACCTATTGTTACTTCTGCGATGTCGGTGGTGAATTCGTAGTTACTGCGTTGGATAGCACCAGTAATAGTCCGCATTCTGCCACTAATCAGGTGCAGGCTTACCCGATCGGAATTTCGATCCAGATACTGATAATCAATGAGTCGCAATCGAGAGCCGCAATTGAGAGTTAATAAGGCGTTGTCTGAAAAACGTAACTGCACCCAGGCACTGTTAGAAGTTTCCAGGACATCGCCGACGTTAATTTCATCGCGGCGAGCGAGTATGTGATTTTCACCATTTGCACCGCTAACGTTTACTGAGCCTTGCAAGGCGACAACATGCGCAATTGGTTCTCCAGGTTCCTGAGCAAAAAATGAGACTGAACTCAGTACAGAGAGTGTAAAGATAAAACTGCAGACTAGTTTTCGCATACTCATTCTGTCGGCATATTTGTCTATCTGCGATAGTGCTAAATTGATTAAGAAACCGGAACCATTTTCCGAATTTTGCCGTCACCCTTGGTGAGGAAATAGAGTTCGCCTGCGGAATCAATACCGAGTCTTAATCCAGCACGGTTTCCTCTAGAGTAAGTGTTAGGAAAACCGAGTGCATCGGCAACATTTCTTTCGAAACCAAAAAATTCCACGCGAAGTTCTAGTATTGTAGCTGGATTACCTGGCTCAAGATTATCGGTGTCGATATAAAACACCCGCCCGGTAACCATGTCAGTAAAAACAAATTTTCCCTGCAACTCTGGAATTGCCGCTCCGCGATAAACAAAACCACTACTAATGGCATTGCCCTCATCATGATCGAATTGAGCAACTGGGTAGGTGAATTCTTCTTCATCGTCTGGTTTCGGATACACAGGATTCGGCCTGACCCCACCGATGCCGAAGGCAGTAGCAAAAGTTCCTTCACGCACACGCCAACCATAATTAGCACCTGGGACTCCGATATTTACTTCTTCTATTTGGGTCTGGCCGATATCGCAGATGTACATGGTGCCATCGCTATCAAATGAAAAAGCCTGTGGATGGCGTAAGCCATAGGCCCAGGTTTCCGCGGCGAATTCAGTATTTCCAACGAAGGGATTATCCTCGGGTATACCATAGGCGGCGCCCGCTTCCCCACCCAATGGATCGATGCGGAAGATACTGGACATGGGTTCCGAAGTTGATTGGCCATACTCCATCGGATCGTTAGCGCCACCACCATCACCCATGCTGGCGTAAAGCATGCCATAGTCTGCATCACCGGGATTCACTGCCGGATTAAAAGCCAGGGTTCCTATGTTGTGATTTTGATCGAACTGACCGATGCGAATAAGTTCGCGTGTAGTTCCTGAGAATGTGTTGGAACTGGGATCTTCCGCAGTCCATTCCCGAATGACGCTTTTATGATTCTCGGCATTATCATCCAGGTAATCTGCGTCGCCGCTATCTGATGACACACTTATCGCCGTATAAAATTTGCCGAATCCTGGCTCTCCTTGCCTGGCATAGTCTGGGTGGAAAGCAACTGATGCCAGCCCGGTTTCATTCGGAAACATGGAATCATTGAAGCCGATATCGTATTCACGCACATCCAGAAACATCGAGGGTTCACCACTGGCTTCGGCTACCAAGTAGAGTAAACCGCGTAAGTCATTTACCGCTAAGCGGCCGGAGCCATCTGGCAAAGGTGTCATAAATTGAATGCGCGCATAGGCTGCATTCGTTCTTTCTGGCAAGGCAGATTCTTGCGATTCAGGAATTTGCACAAACTCCTGTAGTGCAACGGAAATATCACCTTTCTGAATTTTTTCCGGAATTGGATCAGCTAAGGGCTCTGGTCTGGAATCAGCAGCCAGGAGTGGCAGGCTAACCATCATTCCTGTAATAAATGTCGTAAGAGCTATTTTCATGATTTTGTTCCGTTTGCTAAATTAGTCGCTAATCTCAAAATAAAGCGATTCGCAGCTCCGCGTTGCATGCATATCTTGTTATATTGCCAAAAAATGCTTTAACTCTGCAAAACAGTGTGCCAGTAATAATACTAACAAGCATTGCATAGCGGAATGTTTACCCTAAGAAGAGAGCAGTAAAAAGATGTCTGAAGATAGATTTTCCACCCTTCATTACCTAAAAGAAGAACAAACCGCGAAGATAATTCTTGATCGACCTCCCGCCAACTTAATCAATCGTGATATGACTCTGGAATTTCACGCAGCACTCAAGCTGGCTGATGCTGATCCCGCTGTAAGAGCCATAATCCTTGCTGGAAAAGGAGATGGCCTTTCCGGTGGAGTCGATTTGAATTATGTGGAAAATTTTAATTCTGGCGAAATGAAAGAATTTCTGCACCTATTCTATGTCGGCACCATGGAGATCGTCCGCGGACTGTCGAAACCAATTATTGCCGCTGTTAATGGCTATGCACGGGAAGGTGCCTGCACCCTGGCTTTTGCCTGCGACATGATTATCGCTTCCGATGATGCTGATTTTGGCTATCCAGGGGTGCCAAATTTAGCAGCACCACCAGGTATGCATGTGTGGATTTTACAAAGACTTATTGGTCGCATGAAAGCGGCAGAACTCATCTTTACAGGAAAAACCCTTGGTTCGGCGCAGGCGGAACGCATGGGACTCATTACTAAAGTCGTAGGCGCGGGTCGCTTAATGTATGAAGCGGAGAAACTGGCTGAGAAAATTGCAGAGATGTCACCGCTGGCGCTAAAACGGACGCGGGATCTGCTCTATCAAATGGAAGATATGGATTTCCAAGATGTCCCGGAAACGGCAGCCAATGCCCTCTCATCTGCCTTCGATAGCGAAGACTCCAAGGAAGCCAGAAAAGCCTATATCGAGAAACGAAAACCAGTTTGGACTGGTAAATAATTAGCCATTATCCAGCTAGGTGATTGAAATTCTGTCAGAATTTTTCGGATTGAGCTATTTCCAACGCAGGAGTAGACTAGTCTAACTGGCTAATCTGCATTTCCAGAATCTATTGAATTAACTTTTTGATTGGAGTTTTACTAGTGGTAGTAATCAAAAAATTTACCAAATCCGTTTTCTCAGTCTGCATTCTCACACTCACTCTTAGCAGTTGTACCTTTCCTGGTATCCGCCTTTATGAAAACAATGATCAAGGCGAGCAACTCAACGTAGGACAAGCGTCAAACGTTCATTTTTTCACTAAAGATCCGAGCTTTGATACTGGCATTGACCTGCAATCCGGTGCCCGCTATGCACTGGATATCACCATTCTGAGTTACTGGATAGATAGTCACATTGAGGAAAATGAAAACAACGAGCCATTAGATGAGAGAGGCTTTGCAAACAGTGTCATGCCTTTCGAATTTGTAGCTGCAACGAAGCGCTCAAATAGTCATCGCTGGTTTGAACTAATGTTGTATCAATCCCGCTGCAGTCGAGACAGTCTGCGTGGGGTAACTGAACTCGAAGTTGATGAAAGTGGTAGTTACAACTTCGTCGCAGCATGTGACGGCGAACTCACCCTGTTTGTTAACGACAGCCATGGTTTTTATAGCAACAATGTAGGTTACGCTAATATCTCTCTGTCGCGAGTAAACTGAGTACCGTCACCCGCCGAACAAGGGGTGAAGAATGCATACACTTAATCAAATACTAAACCGAAAGCAGATTAATGAAATCTGGTCGGTCGGTCCTGACGCTACTGTCCTGGAAGCAATTCAAGTAATGGCTGATAAGCGCGCCGGCGCTCTGGTTGTCATGTCTGGTGCTGATTTAGTTGGAATAATTTCTGAACGCGATTACGCCCGCGAAGTCATTCTCAAAGGACGTCAATCAAGCGAAACTAAAGTCGAAGAAATTATGAGCGCCAAGGTGGTAACCGTACCCTCAACAGAGAGCGTAAAAGCCTCTCTTGCTTTAATGACTGATAATCATATTCGTCACTTACCAATAGTAGATGATGGCCGCGTGGTTGGGGTGGTATCAATTGGCGACCTGGTAAAAGACATTATCAGCGATCAGCAATCGACTATCGATCAGCTTGAAAGTTATATTCGCGGTTAGACTGCGTATTCTGCAATTTTATAGCCGCCGCTATTATTTGGCTCGAAACTGAGTCGACGATTAATGCACAGCGGCTTTTCATCTCTTACGTGACTCACATAGATGATTTTAGTTTTCGTTTGTTCTGCGATTCTATCCAATACACCGAGTATCAACTCGCGGTGATAATCGTCCAGACCTACACAGGGTTCATCGAGGATCAATATCCTGGGCTGCTTTACCATCGCCCTGGCTAACAGTACTAATCGCTGCTGACCGAAAGAGATTTCATGATAATAGTGCTTTGCCAGTGCTTCGATGCCCAATGCATCAAGCCATTCGCTAGCAATTTCAATTTCCTTAGTGCCGCTATCGTCATAAAGCCCTACGGAATCGAAAAAGCCTGACACCACTACATCCAGAACTTTCCAACCTTTAACATACTTGTTGTGTAACTCGTTGGATACGACACCGAATTTCGCTTTCACTTCCCAGACAGTTTCTCCACTGCCTCTCTTTCTGTCAAACAAGCTAACTTCCTGGCCATAGGCCTTGTGGTTTTCGCCATCGATTAAGCTGAGCAGAGTAGACTTACCACAACCGTTGGGTCCTTCGATAAGTACGTGCTGATCTGGCAGCATGGACCAGCTTAAATCCTTAAGTACTTCTAGCTCCCCATAGTTTGCGTTAACGGCGGTAAGCTCGATAAGAGAAGATGCTTCATAGTCTTGCAGCTCTTCATCCTCAGAATAGTTCTTAGGCAACTGTTGCGGAATAGAAGGTGCCTGCTGCTGATGATCTTTAAATCGATCTCCTTTTTCAACTGACTCTCTCTGACCTTGTTCAACAATTGTCAGATCTTGCATTAAGGCAATGTTAGTTACTCCAGGCAATATGTCAGCGCTTCTGCGACACAGTTGTATGCTCGAAAACCCGGCATGTAAATATTTGTCGATACAGTTTTCGATACGCTCTTTCGAATCAACATCGATACTCTCTAAGGGATCATCTAGTATGAGTAATTGCGGCGCATCAGGATGATAGGCATACAGAGCTCGAGCAATCAGAACTTTTCGAATCTGACCTGATGAGAGAAATCGAATTCCTTTGTTGCGAATTCGATCGAGGTTTAAGTCTTCTATCAATTCATCAAATAAGCCCTGATCTTCAAAACCAGCGTCTCTGGAACCGGAAATCAAATCACAGACTAAAGTGCCTGCATCCTGCGCATCTGCTTGATACTCGCTGATATCCAATCGGTTATCTTTTTCCCATAATTTTTGTTGTTCCTCGAATGAAACTAGTTGGATGTCACGGGCAGGATCAAATTCATCACCGTAGTCAACATACTTGCCGCTTTCTATGCGCTTACCGCTAATAAGGTTTGCAAGCAGCGTTTTACCTGCGCCATTAGGCCCAAACAGACACCAGTGCTGTCCTTGCTCGATTTGAAATTGTTCAATGCGAAGCACATTGTGCCGGCCGACACGACACATTGCGTTAGAAACTTTCAGTAGTGCTGTCATGGCTTCTTGAATGGATTCAATTTGTTGAGCTCATTGAGCAGATGATTTTTAAATCTGGTTTGCCACGGGGTTGGAGGCAGGTATGCCCGCTCCGGCAGCACATAGTCTGGGGAGTCAGGTATCCAGATTGGATCACGAAACTGTTTCAATGGAAAACGGCTATATAGCGGTGTGTAGTATTTACAATCTTCAAAATAACAATGGGTGACTTGAGAATGTCTGGTGCGAGCAGGATCTTTTTGTGGCGCACCCCCGTGCAAAAGGTTGGCATGCCAAATTATCGCCTCACCTTTCTCGATTATTCCTAAGGCAGGTTTGAGCTCTTTCTTTTTTATGATCTTTTGAATTGCCTGCTCGTATTGGGGATAGAAGTCATGGCCGCGACCCAAGCGAAAACTACGCATGCTGTACTCTTTTAACATGTGACTGCCAGGATAATAGATTAGTGGCCCATTTTCTGCGTCAATATCTTCTAAGGCGATCCAAACGCCAACCATGTAACCTCGAGGAATCGAATTGAAATGCAAAGTATCAGAATGTGGTAGTTGTTCTGTACCAATCGGGAAGTTTAAGGTTTGGAAGGGCTTGGCCTTTCGCCCTAACAATTGGCTTAGGGCTGATAGAATTCGCTCGCTCATAGCCAATAGTCGAATTTCTTCTATTTGTTTCCAACCGTCCTGAATTCGAACACCGGACTCCCTGGCTGCCAATAATTCCCCATCATAGAGAGGAAGCGTTTTCTCGACGATGGTATCGAGCATGCGATGATCGAGACCAAAATCGACCTTAAGCAGCCCTTCATTTTTGAAGGCGCTTATCTGTGAATCCGAAAGTTGAAATTCTGAACTAGCCTGCATTGCAGTCAGGGTCGATTACCCAATGCCCTGCGCATGACTTCATGTTGTATTGTCATCATGTGTCCAATAGATCGGCGCCAGTACTCGGAATTATGCTGACCACGATTCTGCATGTAGTCGAAGGGGACATTATTAACCATCAATAATTGCGCGAGTTCACGGGCCTCTTCAATCAATCCATCTTCCGTCCCGGAATCAAGATAAATGTGTGGCATCTGACTCCTGGGCACATTGTAGATAATTTCAAATGGATCATAAGCTTTTGCCTGTTCTTCAGTCGCAAAAACTGTACCACCAGGGGTGCGCTCTTCCTGGGTGGAAAAGCCTGGAATATTAATTATCTCTGAAATAAATGCATCGGCCTCGGCGAATCTTGCTTCTTCCTGTGGGCTACGCTGGCGTTGCTCCGGCTCGATGCCTACGGCTATCGCTGCTGCGCTATTTCTCGCATAGCTTAATGCGCCACTTGTAGATCCGATAGAGATGAACATTTCAGAATTTCTCAAGCCCAAAGCAAAGGCTCCAAAGCCGCCCATGGACAATCCGGAAATTGCCCTCCCTTCCCTGCGAGCCTCTGTTCGAAAGTTTGTATCCACATAGCCAATGACATCGCGAACAATGTGGTCTTCCCAGTTGTTACTCTGGTTTCCTTCACTTTCTGCCCAGTTTACAAACCAGCTATTGCCACCATCCGGTAAGACAAGTATCAGATCATCAATATTACGAGCATAGAACGCCGCAGCAAGATTGCGCCCCCACACGGTGTAGTTCTGCATATAGCCGTGCAAAAGGTAGAGAACCGGATAATGCTTTTCCGTTTGCCAATAGTCAGAAGGGAAAACGATGTCGAACTTCATCATGCGATTAACAGCAGGACTGAAAAATTCAACGGTTTCCAGGCCCGTTGGCAAGGGTTGCTCTTCTAACTGCGATGGCAATTCCTGTGCATGCACGAACTGCACAGAAGTAATCCAAAGAAAGGCCAACGCTATGAACCTGGGAAGGGTTTTCATTGAATATCGCTAGGTCGAATTTCGAGACCGTGTTTATAACACTTTTTAGAGTGGAGTTCCCCCGCTACTCAGCCTCGATTGGCGATGTTATAGTTGTGCCGCTTGTGAAACTGGTGCTCGCTATGAAGCCTTTTTATTTAACATTATTCTGCACAATCTGCATACTGACATTCTCTGGCACAATTAACGCCGCAGAGAATACCGGCGAGCGACTCTTTCTTGAAAATTGCGCAGAATGTCATCAACCAGACGGTAATGGCATACCGGAGATATATCCCGCACTAGCTGGAAACGAATTAGTTCTTGGCAGTGGGGTAGATGTCGCCCTGGTACTAATAATAGGACGAGGCGAAATGCCTTCGTTTGATGGCGCAATCACAAGCGAAGACATGGCAGCGATTATTAATTACGTGCGCAACTCTTTTGGCAATCAAGGTGGATTAATTACAGCAAACGTTATTGATTCACTAAAGTAAAAAAGGGAAGTTAAGCTTTCTTTATTAGAAAGCGTTTCTAATTTTACAACTCAACCGACAACCGCGCATAAAACCGCCTACCAATCGCGTTATATAAGCGGTTATCGTATCCGGGAAAGTCGTATATTGCCGGTGCCATTTCATTAAACAGGTCAGCAACACCAAGGATCAATTGAGTTTCGTTCTGGGGTAACGAGCCGAGTATATCGCTAAGGTCGATTCGATACTGTGCGTCCACCTGTGCAGATTCTTTCAGCCAGGTCGGAACATATTGAGATTTACCGTAAAAGGGAGCCAATCCCGCTAGTGGAGAATCATAACGTACGTCATGGGTGTAATGTACCTGCACACTGGCGGCATGAATACCCTGATTCCAGTTCAATCCCAGGTTGCTTTTCCAGCGTGGCAATGGTTGTACCGCGCCAGTGCCGGCATTCTGACGACCAACACCCTGAACTTCCGGCGAGATCGGCAGCAACTGATAGCTATAATCTTCGAGATAGGAAGCATCAAGTTTGGCATTAAAGTCACCCAGCGAACCAATCTCGAAATTGTAAATCAATGAAAGGTCAACTGAACTGAATTTCATCTTGGTGGCATTGCTTTCACTGGTATTGACGACGAGAATAGTATTATCGAACTCACTCCTCTCCACTCTTGGATCTGACAGGCCGGACGCCAACCACTGTTCGGCGCTCATGCCAGTGGCGTCCATTGCTAATCTATCCAGGTCGATTATGTCCTATGCGGAGGTGAAGATGTGTCGATCCTTGAAGTCGATATCGACATAGTCCAAGAGCAAGGTCAGATCATCATTGATGCGCCAGGTAAATCCGGCATTCCAGACATCAGCCGTTTCCGCTTCGAGATTTGGATTGCCGCTGCTACAGCGGCCCACAAAAGTATTGCTGCCACCAAGAATCTTGTCCTGCACACCGGCGCTACCACAGATCACCGGACTCTCTAGCTGAAATGGATTCGGTGCTACAAAGGAGGTGCCCCAGGAAGCTCGTAATGACAGAGCATCTATGGGCTGATATTTTAAGCCGATCTTGGGATCAGTGCTGTCCAGCCCGTCGCCATAATCTTCGTAACGCGCTGCCAGTTGCATCTCGAGTCCGTCAATCAACGGCACGGATAATTCACCAAAGACAGCACTGGTGTCTTGTGAAATCCGCAGGGCTTGTTCGACTTGCAAGCCCCAGGTATCTCCTACTAGTCTGTCTGCTGATGGATCTGTTGTGAAAAGCGCGTCGCGATACTGAACTCCGAATGCTGCACCCAACGTACCTGCTGGCAGTTCGAATAAATCTCCGCTAAATACCGCATCGTAAACGGTCTGAGAGAATTCCGAATCCGTCCGGCTTGGCACTCGAATGAAATTTACTACCGACTGCGAGTTCAGCCGCGACGGATCAGTCGCATAAAACGGATTAAAATATTCATCGCCATTGGGCCCGCCCGCACCCAGCAGCGCATCTATCAAGCGCGAAGTGGAATCACCCCAACTTCCAAAATGGCTACGACCATTCAGATAGGTTATGGCAGCCGAACCAGTCCAGCTCGATTCGGGAAATGCATACTCGAGTTTTGCCGAAAGCGTCAGATAATCCCTGGCTCGCGGATCGCTATGCATTGGATTCCTGTTCTCGCTTGCCCCGTCGGCATTAACGCCATGAGGTAAGGTTCCACTTTTACCAAACGGCCGCCAACGTGCAATACGCACATCTTCATTAAACGGAATACCGGCAGGATCGAGAATGACCACGCCGCTGCCGTCTCGGTCCGGCAACCCATTTCCATCGAGGTCCTGTGCAAACAGCGGATTGCCGCTGGCATCCAACGCGCGAAAAGGATTGAAGGGATATTCTCCGACAATAACCGGCAACAGAGTTGCATTGCCTGATGGAAACACAGGAGAGGATCGTTGTAATTGTTCGCGCCGGTTATAGATACCCTGCACTTCCAGCTTGAGATATTCACTGATTTCGGTGGTGACATTGGAATAGAGGTTCAGGTTTTCCAGGGCAAGCTGCAGGTCCCAGGTTGATCCCAGTGCCAAACGGCAATCACGGAATGGGCCGATAAATCCACTGGTATTGTTAATTGAAAGACTCTGATCGGTTGGCGAGCCATCGCTACCACATCCTGGATCCGGTCGAATGGCGCTCGCTCCAGTAAGTACACCAGCCGCATCACGCAGAGGCACACTGAAATTTCCCGGATTGGCGGCACCGGAATCATGGAAACCGGCCCGCAGGTACCTTGGTCGATCGGTCAATGGGATATTGCCACGATCCTCATATTCAAATGCCGCGACGAAGTCAGTCGAACCAACGCTGAAACCGCCGATGCCGGTAAACAGTGACTGATGTGCCGAATCTTCGTCGTCGGTGTCATAGCCGACCATGAACTTAAGCCCATCGTAATCTTTGATCGGAATCAAATTCACCACACCCGCAACAGCGGAGGTCCCGTACAGTGCTGACGCACCATCTCGCAGTACTTCAATTCGCTGAATGGCGATAGACGGGTAGGAAGAATTTACTTCACCGACGGTTCCCCGCCGCCCATCCACCAGGTTTAGAGTGGCGCGGGGACCGAGGCCTCTCAGGTTGAAGGTAGTATCAACGCCGCCGGTTCCATTAATCCGGTTGGCAGTATCGGCGGAACCGTAATTGTAAGTGGCATCGGCAACTAACTCACCGAGTTGCAATGCTCCGGATTGAGCAATGTCGTCGGCACTGATTATGCTGACTGGGGCAATAATATCGAAATTGTCGCGGCGTATATAAGAACCGGTAACTATGATCTCCTCGATTACGGCCTCTGCTGCAAGTACGGTGCTAGTGAGGGTTCCATAGATTAAGTTTAATGCAATAAAAAAGGTGGAGATTCTGACAATCGGTAACTGCGTCAAATGATTCCTCATCTTTTCACCTCTTTCCACTTCTTGTTGTTAGATTGAATTTTAGAAAAACTTTAAAGCTAATCAGGTGGTGCTAGCCGCTCTACTTCCTCGAACTAGTATTCAAACAGAACGAGCGAAATTTGAGCTTGCGCGCCTAACAGTTCTATTAACTGCGTGCGTTGAGTACCAGAATCTCAACCCTGCAGGAACAATGTCAAACTCTGCGAAGTACAGATCGTGCAGAAATTGCCAGTCAAAAAGTGTTCACTCTGCGCTTGTTTGAATTTTTCTTTAATTTGGTTAAACAATTCGGGAAGAAGCCGCCATCGGCCAGGAGCGCAAATTTCTAATGCGAGTCAACAGTTACAAGTCGTTCCAACTCATTGTCGAAATTAACAACATAAGCCAGGTTAATGTCTCGTGACTCGAGACGTTGATTATCATCTCTTACTGGCTTCACCATAAGCAGGCGCTGTCCATCTTCGCTTATTGAGAAACCTTGAGTTATTGAAAGTGAATAATCGATCGAAAATAAAAAATGTGGGCTTTCGGCACTGAATTCGTTCTCCGTTTCAACAGCTACTGAGTAAAACTCATCGTTGCCCCTTACTAATTTTCGATAGATTAGCTCATTTCCGTCTGCAGTCCATTGCGCGTCAAAACCACCATCAATACTGATCTGATACTTTTCATTTTCGATGTCGGGATAAGATCGCACATAAATTTAAGGGACTCCCGATTCATTACTGGAATAAGACATCCAGCGTCCATTTGGCGATATAGTGGCATAGACCTCATAATATTCCGAAGACAATAAATCCGATCGGGTTTGCTCGGGCGCCAGGTCCAGCACACTTATATCACCGCGTCTGTTTGTGAAAGGGCCGCTGACTACTTGATAAAGAAGTTCGGTTCCATCGGGTGAAAATCCGGTTGGCACAACAAGGTTTGCAGCATCGATCTGGCTCGGCATGACTGACTCGATTGCACCGACACCGTTTGCTCTTACACTGTGCAGACCCGTTAAATTGCCATAGACCAACCGCTCACCGTCCGGATGCCAGATAGCTATACCAAACGAAGTGCCTATGTCTGAGAATGTGATTCTACTGAAAGTGCCACGCTCCAGATCATAATTCCACATGTCATTTTGCCCTGATCGCTCAACCACTGTTACAACTACTTGGCTGCCATCGGGGGAAAGCCTTGGAGAGTGCATGGTTCGGGGTGGTAGATCTATTGGAATTTCTGTGCCATCGCGATTGACCCAAGTAAGAACATTTCTAGGAGTAATGGCGGTACTTTGTAAACCCTCGCTAGATAAATAAACCAGATCACCATTATTAGATAGCGAATAAGAGGCAAGTCCCAGGGTTTCGATTCTATAAACGGAATCGATAAGTTGAAATTCTTCTCCTGTTGTTTTCAATTCGATCGGATCAAAAGGTACTGCCCAGAGAGACTCGTCACGCATAAAAACGATGTGCCCTGAATTTGAGTAGGTTGCGTTGTAAGCATTATTTATCAGTAACAGAGATTCCTGTGTATTGAGATTGAATAGCTCGATTCTTGCGTTAGAGACTGCACCACCTGGAATGTCGGCGCGAGTGAACATCAACATGTCGGTTCCAGGTAGTATTTCTGGAAAAAGATGGGCTTCTATTCTGTCGGGTTCGGGTGGAATATTGAGCGTTTCCAGTTCACCTCCAGAAGCAGACACGTAAGCCAGTCCAAAATCTGCCTGGTTAAAAATTATCCTGTCATCTTCTGCCCAATACAAACTAACATTTGCAACTATTTCAGAGATGATTAGTGTAGTCCCGCTATCAATTGCAGTTTTCTTCAGGATATCGCCATCAACGTAAGCCACCCACTCACCATTTGGGGAATAAGCAATTTCAGGTATTGCCAACGCTGACAATTGTGGGCCCAGGGGCCGAGATTGAAACTGGTCAATATCCCGAATGAACAGTTGCGGTGTCTGCTGATTCTCTGCACTAGCGTACAAGATCTTTGAACCATCCGGAGAAAGTCGAAATGAGGCGTACTTGGTGTAGTTTTGACGCACCGGTGATAGCAGCCCAAGAGCGATAGAAGCACGCACGACAGGCTCTCCATCAGTCATCGATGAAGTATTCATATCGCTGGCTATTCGATTTAAATTGCTATTTGAAACAGGGCCAAGCAGGAATCGGTCTGCCACCTGAAAACCTGCAACCAGCAACACGATGGCAAGAATAACATAGTTGATGGGTTGGGCTGCCGTGGCCGCTGAGCTCGGCGCGGTCTGTTCGACACTTTCTGGCTTTATACCACCCGGGGTGATGTCATAGGCCCAGGCGAGAACCATTGCCAGCGGAAAACCGAGCACGAAGAGGAAGATAATGGTTTGGGCTACCCAGTCTGGCGCACCGAAGGTGGGCAATACCACATCGGCGACCTCGATTAGCAGCCAGGCTACTACCGCATAAACTGCCGCAACTCGGAAGACTTTGCGTCTTTTCAGCTCTTCAAGCAGACTACCCATAGTGGAACCGTTCGCGCTTTCGCGTCAGTAACAGAAGGATTTGAGCGAAAACTCTATCATACCGGCCACTCTATGGCATCAATAAGACGGAAAATCGAGCGCACTTTAGAGTATTGGAAATGGTTTAAATTCGAAGACCGCATATGACTTTTAGTTCACTTTCATTCTGTACTTTGCAACAAACACATCGCATGACAATTTTGTAGTTGAACTGATATGATTTTTTCACCTTACTTACTTAAGATTTATTGAAGAGAATCACAATGCACAAACTCATATTTCTCTGCGCTGTTTTATTAACTTCGACAATTTCCTTTGCCCAGGAAGAAGAACGCGAAGCTGTGCTCGAAACGGTACAGAAATTTTTTACTTCCATCGAAACTCGAGACCGAGACTTGCTGGAGTCGATACTAGTACCGGATTCACTCAATATTTCTGTTAGAGAGTTAGTTGACGGCGAAGCCAGATTTAGTGTGATGAGCTATGAAGAAGTTGTTACCGCGCTAACTCGTCCGGGTAGAGATGCCAAAGAACGATCCTGGGATGAGACCGTACTAATTCAGGGCAATATCGCCGTTGTCTGGACACCATACGATTTTTACGTAGATGGGGAATTCAGTCACTGTGGTATCGATTCGTTTCAACTGATTAAGCGTGACGGGCAATGGTTGATTAGCAATTCAAGCTGGACCCTGGAAACAGAAGATTGTCCCGAGAGTCCTTTGGGATCTCTAGACTAGTTGCTACAGGCTTTTTGATTTAACTACCAACATCTTTTCGACTTGCATATCGTGATAAGTATAGGGAATCCCTCCTATGCCATAACCCGATTCTTTTAAACCGGCAAAAGGCATCTAGTCCACTCGAAAGGCTGTGTGATCATTCACCATGACTGCCGCTGCATTTAATCTTCGATAGGCGTACATAGCCTTGTCGATATCCTGAGTCATGACTGCAGCCTGGAAGGAATATGGAACATCGTTGGCCAAAGCAATGGCCTGATCCATGTCCTCGTAACTGTTCACGCTAATCACAGGACCAAAAATTTCATGCTTACTCAGGGATACGGTTGCAGGAGGATTCAGTAACACGGTTGGTTGATAGAATGCATCAGAAATTTTTGCACCGCCCGCTATAAGTTGCGCGCCTGCTGCTACTGCCTCATCGACCCATTCCGCAACTCGATCCGTTTCCTTGTGCCGAATTATCGGACCAACTTCCGTGGCAGGGTCAGCCGGATCACCTACTTTGAGAGCGTTCGCCATTTCACCCAGTCGAGTGGCGATTTCCTCGGCAATTGAATGATGAGCAAAAATTCTTTGCACAGATACGCAAACCTGTCCGGCGTGATAGAAACCGCCTTTTGCCAACAAGGGCAACATGGCATCCAGGTCAGCATCTTCGGCGACGATTGCCGGTGCCGCTCCGCCATGTTCAAGCGCGCAACGAGTGCCAGGAGCCAGCTTACTCTTAAGCATCCAGCCCACGTTGCCGCTGCCAATAAAACTGAAAAACGCGATGCGGGAATCGGTCACCATATCGGTGGCGATATCATTGCTGCTTACTACTACCGCTTGAGCATATTCTTCCGGCAGACCCGCTTCTCTTAATAGCTCAACAAACTTAAAGCAAGACAGAGCCGTATCAGATGCTGGTTTCACTATCACTGGACAACCACTAGCGACTGCGGGACCAACCTGGTGCACGATTAAATTTAAAGGGTGATTAAATGCGCTCACCGCCATTACCAGACCGATGGGCTCGTGAGATGTCATGGCCAGGCGGTTCATGGAAGCAGGATTAATTCCCATTGGAATTTTAGTGCCGTGTTCTGAACGCACACACTCGATACAGTTTTTTACACCATCAATTGCTCTAGCAACTTCTACCTGGGAATCGGCGAAAGGCTTTCCACCCTCACTCAGCGCCAAATTCACTAGCTCATCGAATTGGGCTTGCATTAGCTCAGCGGTTTTTTCTAACACTGCAACACGTTCATGCACGGGTAACCAGCGAGACCTGTCTTTGAACAAGGCATCAGCATTTACCAATGCTTGTTCCGCACCTCGATCATCAATGCGTTCCACCGTACCGACGACCGCGCCATCGAATGGAGATTTGATTTCAACACTGTCAGCCGCGCTGGCTCCAGGCACCATTATTTGGAAAGAATGCATGGGTTTTTCCTTTGCTCGCTAGATAGGACAGACTAAGTTACCAAGCTTTTCAGTTAGCTTCACGTTTTCTGAATAATCTACAGGCACATCAATAACAACTACTGTATTGTCTTCGATCGCTTGTTTAATTGTTGGGAGTAGTTCATTGGCCGCATTGACGCGATAGCCCTTAGCCCCAAAACTCTCCGCATACTTAACAAAGTCTGGATTGTTAAAGTCTATGTTCGAGTCTCTGCCGAAATGACGATCCTGATGCCATTTGATTAATCCGTACTTACTGTCATTCCAGATCATTATGATCATGGCAATGTTATGCCGCAGCGCTGTCTCAATTTCCTGTGAATTCATCATAAATCCAGCGTCACCATTTATCGTCATAACTGTCTGCTCTGGGCAAACCATCTTGGCGGCCATGGCACCGGGTAAGCCAATCCCCATTGAAGCGAATCCGTTTGAAATTATGCAGGTGTTTGGCGCCTCCGCCTGATACATCCGTGCAATCCACATCTTGTGGGCACCGACGTCGGAGATAAGAATATCCTGGTTGTCGAGCGCTTCACGCACATCACAAAGAATGCGCTGTGGCTTCATTGGAAAACTCTCATCGTTTGCCATGGCCGTGAGTTCATCGACAATGACTTTGCGCAGTTCATCGCTGTATGCATTTGAATTTGGTGTCGTTACCTCACCAATTTGAACCAATGAATCAGCGATATCTCCAATAACACCCAATTCCAATATGTAGTGCTCATCAACTTCTGCATAGCTCTGGTCGATATGGATAATTTTTTTGTCTTTGTTCTGATGCCAGGATTGAGGATGATATTCCACCATGTCGAAGCCAACACAGATAATGACATCGGCGCGATCGAATCCGCAGGCGACATAATCATGGGCTTGCAGGCCCACTGTGCCTAAGGATAAATCATGTGAAAACGGAATCGCTCCTTTGGCCATGAAGGTTGTTGCAACTGGAATATTGAGCTTCTCTGCAAACTTAACCAACTCATCACTGGCGCTTCCGCGAATCACGCCATTACCGGCCATAATAATTGGATACTGAGCCTTAGAAATTAACTCTGCCGCCTGCTGCACTTTCTCTTCCGGAGGTTCCGGTGCGACAGGTGCCTGAACTCTTAGGGGGAAGCTGACCTCTGCCAATTGTTCGCCTGCGATGTTTTCAGGAAAACTGATAAAGGCACCACCAGGCTTTTCCGCCTGGGCATCTTTAAATGCCTTACGCACTACTTCCGGAATGATGTCGGCATGAATAATCTCGGTACTGTATTTGGAAATTGGCTCGAACAAATTAACCAGGTCCAAGATCTGATGACTCTCTTTGTGCATGCGGGTAGTAGCGCCCTGACCAGCAATACCAATGATTGGGGCGCGATCCATGTTGGCATCAGCAAATCCAGTCACCAGATTAGTTGCACCAGGCCCTAGAGTGCCTAAACAGACCCCTGCCTTGCCCGTAAGACGTCCATACACATCAGCCATAAAAGCAGCGCCTTGTTCGTGTCTTACCGTAACGAATTTGATGGAGCTATCGAGCAAGGCATCCATCACATCGATATTCTCTTCGCCGGGAATACCGAAGATTGTTTCGACACCTTCGTTTTCTAAACATTTGACGAATAATTCTGAGGCTTTCATGCAAAGCTCCTGCAGTTGTGGTGACTAAACTCGTCACGAATGATCTATGGTCGATTGCGCTAGTCAATGACAGGAAGACAAGACCGGCATATCAGAATTTTGTTTCACTGTAGGCTGCTAGCTGCGTAGATAGGACGCACCGTTTACATCGATAATAGTACCAGTGGTAAATTCGGCTCCTGCTGAAGCAAGAAATAAGACTGCATGGGCTACTTCTTCAGGTTTTGCCACTCGGTTAAATGGACTCTGCCCTCTGATTTCATCCCCTTTCGGCCCGGCAAAAAGATCTTGGGTCATTTCAGTCTCTACGAATCCCGGCGCTACTGCTCCCACAAAGATATTGTGTGGCGCTAATGCCAACGCCAACGATTGACTCAAGGAATTCAATCCAGCTTTACTGGCCCCATAGGCAGGTTGCGTCGGTTCTCCGCGGAATGCACCACGAGAACTTACATTAACAATGCGACCGGAACCATTTTCGATCATGTGTTGAGCTACGCAGAAACAAAGATTAGCTGGTCCGATTAAATTGGTTTGCAGTGTTTGCTGCCAGGCGGATTGCCAATCTTCAAAACTGACCTGATCAACAGCATGATCAATTCCAATGCCAGCATTGTTTACCAGGATATCGATTTGCCCAAACTGGCTAATGGCTTCTGCGACCACATTTTCCACATCTTCAGCGCGACCAACGTCTCCCTGCAAGGCAATATGGCCGGAACCAGCAAGAAGTTCGAGCGCTTCGTCCGCTGCAGCCTGGTTGGATCTATAGACAATCGCTACTCGCGCTCCTTTTGCTGCAAAAGCTTGAGCAATCGCGCGGCCAATGCCCCGTGATCCACCGGAAACGAGGACTGACTTGCTAGTAAAGTCCATTGTTAAGGAATGTTAAGTAGCGATTGCATTCGAAGATCAAATAAACGATTTAAATCCACCGTACGCCATTCGACTTGGATCAAATCCTGAATCTGCAGAAGTCATCACTTCCGCCATTCTTGGATCGGCGGCTACCTTTTCGTTTGCCAGGTCACGTGCTTCTCGAGAAGCAAATGCCACCCATCCAAACAAGACCACTTCATCTTCGTGTGCACCAACGAGATTTACGAAGGAACTGGTTCCTTCCAAATTCATGTCGTCTCCCACAAATTCTTGATAGCTAAGTGCACCATGTTCCTTCCAAACCTCTGCAGCAACATCGACAACGCGCTTATATTCATCAAGCTTTTCCCGCGGAATGGGAAAGGCGAATCCGTCTATGTAATTAGTCATCTTTTCTCCTATTGGGGTAACTGAATCTCGGCTATTCGGCCGAAAAATAGGTTTCTATGAAGCTTCTATGCCATCAAGTTTTGCCAAGCGTCCAATGAGCTCCTCAACTCGAGTGCTGTATCCCCATTCGTTGTCATACCAGCTCACTACTTTGACCAGATTTCCATCCATGACTTGAGTGAGTTGTGAATCGAAGATGCTGGAATGAGAATTGCCGATGATGTCGCTGCTAACAATTTCCTCTTCGGAATATTGCAGGATGTTTTTCATCGTTCCCGCTGCGGCTTTTGCCATCGCCTCGTTAATTGCCTCCACTGTAACCGTCATTTCGACTTCCACTGTCATGTCGACGATGCTGCCATCGGGCACCGGTACCCGCATTGCCAGGCCATCCAGTTTTCCCTCTAATTCAGGTATCACTATGCCAATAGCCTTCGCAGCTCCGGTTGAAGTAGGAACGATGTTGGTAGCCGCATTACGGGATCTGCGCTTGTCCTTATGCGGGGAATCGATTAGTCGTTGGGAGGATGTGTAAGCATGAACTGTAGTTAACAAGCCGCGCTTTATCCCAAAATTTTCATGCAACACTTTAGCCAAAGGCGCAGCACAATTGGTGGTGCAACTGGCATTGCTGACAATCTTTGTTTGCGGAGTTACAACTTCATCATTAACACCGGTAACCAGAGTTGCTTCGAGTTCATCTTTAGCCGGCACGGTAAGTATTAGTCGCTTGGCGCCAGCCGCCAGATGTTTTTCCAGATCAACTAAATAACGAAACGCACCTGAACTCTCTATAACGTAGTCCACTCCCATTTCTGCCCAGGGTAATTTCGCTGGATCAGATATGTTTAAGACCTTAAACGGATCACCATCGATGATCATCTGGTCTTCATGAAGTTTTACTGTGCCGGGATAGGTGCCATGGATGCTGTCATATTTAAACGCATAGCTAAGCTGATCCGCCGTTGCCAAATCGTTTACCGCAACCACATCGTAGTGACCGCGCAGCTTGGCAATGCGCATGATGGTGCGGCCGATTCGACCGAATCCGTTGATGGCTATTTTTGGAACTGACATAAATACCCTTACTCTGTTATTAACCGACCAACATTTGCTCTGTAAGATCCCACAATCTCAAGGCACTGTCTTCATTTGCAGCCCAGGGCGCTACATCAACATAAGGTGGTGAATCTTCAGTCGCCAAATTTGCCACATCGCAGTCTTCACAATAGAGACCACCGGTATTCGCCAAAGCTGGGCTGGTAGCGGCCCAAAGCGTCGTGGTACATCCCTGCGTCGTTGACTTAAACAGAGACGCAGCAAGTTCAGATAAATTTCCCTCGGCATCGGTCCAACCTAAGGCCTGCATCTCTTCGTTATCCAGATGTCTCTGCAATGGCGTCATGATGCCGCCTGGATGAACGGAAAATGCTTGCACACCCTGGTCGCGGTATTTCATATCCAAACCGAGAGCAAACAATGCGTTAGCAGATTTCGATTGGGCATAGGCAGTCCATTTTTCATAGGGATTGTTATTGTAATGGATGTCATCCCAGAGTATGTCGGAGCGCTTATGCCCGATGGAAGACAAACAGACAACGCGGGAACCATTTGCTGCTAATAATTGCGGCAGTAGTTCGGTAGTTAAGACGAAATGCCCAAGATGATTAACTGCAAACTGGGATTCCCAGTTATTACCTACTCGAGTTTCGGGGCAGGCCATGATTCCGGCATTGTTAATGAGTAAATGCAGGTCATTTTCCGCGGCAGCTACCGATTGGGCAAAAGTCTTGACGCTATCCAGATCCGCCAGATCCATTTCGGCTACAACTACGTCCCCAGTCATAGACTTAAGGTTCTCTTCAGCCTTTGCCGGATCTCTTACTGGCACATACACTTTTACGCCTCGATCGGAAAGTGCTCGAGTGGTTTCCAAACCAATGCCGGAATAACCTCCAGTTACAACTGCAACCTTGCCGTCTAGATCAATCCCCTCGAGAATCTGAGAGGGTTCTGATTTCGCAATAAATCCAGAGTCGGTTTTTTTCTGAATACGTTCAGTCATGTTTAATCCTACTTTACTGCTTAAGTACTAGGCCGGAATAAATAAATTCATTCCGTCGTTGTTGCTTACTGTACCAGGTCGACCTATTTGTTCCGATATTGTCATGCCAGTTAGTAAATCCTGGTCGACTGGTGTGTTAGCGACAAAGCGCTGGCCGCTGTCAGTTAACCTGCCAATCACTATACCTTTATCCGGCGAGCCTTTAACAAAACAAACGGTGTAAGTTTCGATTAGCGCTGGCCCAGCAGGCGCTTCAGTGAAATCAGGGCTGACAAGATCATCCACCTGGTGCTGATAATTGCTGGGGCTTTCCCGCTCCCATTTACCTGCAAAAGGTTTTGCGGAATAGATCCCAGTGGAGTGCTTTGAGAGATAACCACCATTGGCGGTCACCATGCCATAGTGACCTGGATTTGCGCGCAGCAGTGGCAACATCGATGCGAGACCGTGGGTGGAATAATTGTTTCCGGGGCCGCCAAAAAATGGGAGACCTCCAGTTAAGGTAAATCCTCTTGGATCATCATAAGCCAAACCAAGTTCATCACAAGTCAATTCGACTGCCGAAGGAAAACAGGAATAGAAATCGAAGTAATTGATGTCATCGACTTCGATTCCGGCCATTGCCATGGCAGCGCGAGTGTTTACTCCGATGGCCGGCGCCGAATAATAGTTAACGCGATCTGTTACGTTAATTTTTTCATTGGCTTCGGCACAGCCGTGCAAATAAACCCATTTCCCAGGATCGATGCCTAACTCTTTCGCTTTGCCAACCGAAGTCATGATGACTGCCGCACCGAGATTGACTCCATCCATGGCATTCATCCATTTCGGATAGGGAAAGCCAATCCAGCGGTTTTCTGGAGTGATGGTAGTAAGTTCTTCCGCTGTACGCCGAGTCCCATAAAACGAATATGGATTATTGGCCGCAACTTCGGAGAACTTTTCGAAGAGAGAACCCATTTGCTGCATATGCTCTTCAATACTAAAGCCCTGGTGTTGGCGAAGCGCATTCTCAAACAATGGATAAGTTTGAATTGGAATACCAACACCATGGGCAAACTCATGAGGAGTGAATAATTTTTCTCCCAGTCCCCTGTCTTCTTGAGAGCCCTCATAATCTTCCTGCCAATCGAGCATGATGTCGTTGCGCAAGGCAGTTTGTGCAGTCTTGATCGCCTCGGAACCCGCCAACAATACGACCCCAACATCGCCTGCAGTAATCCGCTCCGCCATCTCGTTGATGTATTTTTGCGGCGTATTACCGCCCACATTGCCGTAAATAGCATTTACTGGATTCGCACCGATACGGTGAGCAACAGCACGTGGCGGATTTTCTGCCCGTCCAAACGGAATTTGTAGACGCGGGCGATTAGTCGAGTCTGGGAATATTCGTATAGAAATAATTGTATCGATGTGGGACGCGATGGAATCGCCTTTTCCAGTATCAGCAAGCGCCGCCTTTGCGGCCTCAGCGGCTATCCCCATTGGTGGCAGCGCCGATTCCGGATTGAATTCTTTTTCCGTGAACTGACCACCACCAACCAATATTGGCGTTGAATCTTCCATTAATTATTCCTGAAGATGAGCTGCAAATAAGTGTTTAGCGCTGAAAACTCGGTTCCATGAGTGAGCGAAAATCCACGCCCCAACGATCATCTCTTTTACTGAGTACCCACAAGGCGGGAACGGTTCGATACTTTTCATTATTTTGATCATAGCGCTCAAAGGCAAATTCGAAAAATACCCGAGTCGGTGTTGCGTAAGTCACTTGCAAGTCGATACGCTCGCTACGCAACCAATTTTCCTGTTCACGTATGCTATTGAAATTCACATTTGCCAGTGGCGATGATTCGTCTTCGGCGTGTATGAAGAAGTTCTGGTTCAACATTATTTGCGGCAGATGAACCACCCTACTTAACGCCGTGTTGTCCGCGTTGTTAAATGCGGTAAAAAACTCTTCGATGGTTTCTGTTGCTTCTTGAATAGCAGTGTCGACTTCCGCAGAATTATGTCGCCCAAACAGAGGATCGCCACCACGGTACTGCATACCCCATTCACCGTCTTGTTTTGACCATACGTAGTAAACGAGCCCGCTCATATAGACTTCACCATTCGGTCGCATGCGACTGAACTCTACGGTGAAATTTACTTTGTCGTGGGAAGCTTGTCGTGCAATTACATTGTTGAAGCTGCTGCTACCCCAACCCTGCTGGCGGAGATTGTCGTAGCCTACGAACCAATCCTCAGGTTCCTGTATTATAACAAAGCCATTTGGACCATGACTGATGTGAGGAAAACTCAACTCTTTTCTTACTGCAGCATCATCACCACTATTCCACATCTCAATAAATCGATCTATTGATGCTCTTGCTTCTTGCACTGCATCAGTGAAATCTTGCCCATGGCTTTGTTGAAGCGGCAGAAATACTAATAGGATTGTAATAGTTGTATGAATAATTCTCATTGCATCTGTCTTCTATTTATTAATATAGGTTTCTCGTAGAACTTTCAATAAGGGTTGCCGCAAATTTTGCTGGCTGTAATCGTCTTTAAAGTAACTCGTGTACACGGCGACTAAGTCATGCTCAGGATTAACAACCAGCGCCTGACCACCCCAGCCGCCCTTGATCATAAATCCATCCTTGTCTATGTAATCCCATTGGTAGGCATTGTGGCTGCCATCATCTCTTACCAGGTTAGGATTGGGCGAATCCAGCAATAAGTCCAGATATTCTTGCGAAACAATTCTTTCAGAACTAACAACGGAATAGGAAGGTGTAAAGAGTAATCCAAAACGTGCCATGTCTCGCATATTAGAAAGAAATCCGCCATGGGTTAACGGAATACCGTAGCGATAGGCCAGGAAGGAAGCATCGGATTCCGCTCCGATGTTTCTCCAAATTTCTCGGGAAAAGGTCTCTTGAAAAGGTTCTCCGGTAATTTTTTCAATCAACCAGGCGAGGACAAAGGTATTTACACCGGAGTAAGAAAAGCGCTGACCCTGTTCTGCATGCTGGGTCGTATCTAGTGTCGAGAGGAAATCGTAAGGATTATCGGGGGCAGCTTCGTCGCGAAAGCCATCGCCGATAGCCATGGAGTACTGGTAGTAGCAAGACTGCCTGTCGTCATACTCATCCTGACAATCCAGGCCAGTGGACATGTCGAGAATGTTTCTAACAGTGATTCCGGCAAAGTCAGATGTTCCTAATTCAGGAATGTAGTGCTCTATCTCCTTGCTAGTATCGATGAGACCTCGCTCTTCGAAGATCCTGATCAAGAGAGATGGCATTACCTTTGCGACCGACCAGTAAATCGGTTTTTCATGGGGCTCCATGCGAGGATAAGATTCGTAAACGATTTCTCCCTTATGAAGAATCAGCATTCCTAATGTGGTTGTCATGTCATGATGAAGAAAGGCATCGAATGACATTTGCCCATCAGGTGTAGCAACGGGAAACTGTGCAATCTCTGTTTTAGTTGCCAAAGCTAGTTCTTTCACAGCGCCGGAGCGATAAACGTTTACCGTAGGATATAGCTGATGTACGTTTTTGTGCATCCAGGCCATTTGTTCGCCGGTCACCGTCCACCAGATGTCATCGGTAGGTAGCAAACGCTGACGTTGTTGCACTTCATCCCAACTCGAAGCAGCCGCGAAATCATCTGGCTGCGCAACCATGATTGCAGACCAGGAACTAATTATGCCGAGCACAGCGCTTGCGAGCAGAATTTTTCTTAATTGTTGTCTGTACATAGGTTGAGAATGCCGCAAACATTCGGGCATGTACAGGCAAGGGATAGAACGAAATAAAGCGTGAGTGGTAGACTCAGTTTGGCAAGGAATCATTAAGGGACAGTTATGGCACTAGATCCGCAAGCAAAGGCTCTACTGGAAAGCGCCGAACAATCGGGAGCCCCACCTTTTAATGCCTATCCGGCAGCGGAAGCCCGAGCAGTATATGATCAGGCGAGCGAGCTGGTGAGAGGAAATCCACCGGAATCCCATAGCATTGATGCTATCGTTATTCCCGGCCCCGCTGGAGCTATACCTGCCTGGGTCTACAAACCTTCAGCTGAACAAAACTTGCCGGTGTTGGTTTACTTTCACGGTGGTGGATACACCATCGGTTCGCTCAAAAGCCATGACTGCGTGTGCCGTGGCTTGTGTATCGAAGCGAACTGTATTGTTGTCTCGGTTGACTATCGACTGGCACCAGAAAATAAATATCCGGCGGCAGTTGACGATGCCTGGGCTGCTGCTCAATGGGCTGCCAGCAATGCCGAATCCCTGGGTGGAAATCCGAACAACGTGGCGATAGGTGGTGATAGCGCCGGTGGTAATTTAACCGCCGTGGTATCGCTGTTAGCGAAAGAGTCAGGTAACCCATATTTTGTTTTTCAATTGTTAATTTATCCTGGTACCGACATGTCTTGCTCCTTCGAGTCACACAAAACCTTTGGCCAAGGTTATCGCTTAACCAATGAACTTATCGATTGGTTTTATGATCATTATTTTTCGAAAGACGATGATCTTAGCCACTGGAAAGCTTCTCCATTAAACGCAGAAGACCTGAGTGGATTACCTTCAGCATTTGTACTAAGCGCCGGTTACGATCCGCTACAGGACGAAAACAGAGCTTATGCTGAAAAACTGACTAGTGCTGGAGTTAAAGTAAAGCACTCGCACTATGAGGGGATGATGCATGGATTTGTTACCATGCCCGGGGTGATCGATAAGGCGAAAACAGCAATAAGTGAATGTGCTGCCGAACTGCGACAGGCATTCCAAAACTAGGGCTAATTGTTTATAACCCGAATGTCATGGATAACGATTGTCCTCGGCGTTAAATTCTCGAGCACAGAGATTGGATTATGCATTCAAGACTGATTACAAAAATTATTCTAGCGACCTTGTCATTCCTGCCTGGCAGCAATGTTCTAGCGCAATGCGACCCTGATCGCAACGGTGTGGAAGTCGCACGGGGTATTGTATTTGCAGATTCCAATGAAAACTTACTGAGAGATACAGACGAATCGGGAATCGAAGGGGTAGCGGTATCAAACGGCTGCGAAGTTGTGACAACAAATATTGATGGCAGTTACGAAATAAGCATTGCACCAACCGAAATCCTATTTATCAGCAAACCGGCAGACTATTTAACCGCTGTAGATGACGCTAATGTGCCGCAGTTTTTTTATCGGCACTATCCTAATGGCACACCGGCACAAATTTCTGGTACTTCAGTGGAATGGTTGTGGCCGGTAATCGAATCCACCGGCCCTCTCCCTGAATCGGTGGATTTTCCACTCACTCCTTCGGAAGGTGCGGCTGAGAATTTTCTTGCCCATGGATTCGCCGACACTCAGGCTCAATATGAACCCGGCCAAGACATGGTGCGGGAAGACTTGGTCAATCCTCTAATTGGCAATACCTATGATGTTGAATTCGGGCTTACTGTTGGAGATGTAGTGTTTGACAATCTGGGACTCTACGATCGACATAAAGCAATGATGGGATTAATGGGAATCCCGCAGTGGTACCTGCCGGGTAATCACGATATGAATTTCGAATCTCCCAATGGCCGCTTTGCCAATGAAACTTATAAATTGCATTTCGGCCCCACCTACTATTCTTTTGATCATGGCAATGTTCACTTTGTCGCGCTGAATAATGTGCAATATGCAGGCGATGGCAATGAAATGGGCAACGGTGTATATCGAGGATTTATCAGCCGGGCGCAATTGCAATGGCTTAGGAATGACTTAGAACGAGTACCCAAAAACAAGTTACTGGTTATCGCCAGTCATATTCCTTTGGTGGCGGAGGCAGACGACGGTGTTTCTCCAATATTAACGGGCCCAAATACTGAAAATTTTTCAGAACTGCTGCAAATCATTGCTCCGTTCGAGCATATCTACGGACTCGCCGGGCATGACACCAGCAACAGCTTCAAAGTTGAAGTTAATCATGAGCATGGTTGGACCGGAACGCCCTGGATTGCTCACACTCTGGCCGAAGTCAGAGGCAGCGGCTGGACTCGAGGGCCACAGGATTTCCGTGGCGTTCGAGATGCCATGATGGAAGATGGCAATCCAAACGGATTTTATGTGTTGAAGTTTAACGATGTAGATCTAACGCCAGAATTCATTCCCTTTCCTTCCAGTACCGATGGCACCAATCGTATGCGGGTAACTCTCGATCCGCCAATTTCACAAACTGGCGCAGAAAGCATTCACCGTGGCACCCTGCAATCCAATACTAAAATCATTGTTAATTTATTCGATGGAGGAGTCAGAGATCTGGTATGGGCCTCGATTGATGGTTCCGCCAATCAGCCGATGACCTATACAGTTCGAACTGACCCTTTTATAGAAGCACTGTATGAAGAGTATCTAAACACAGAGGATGCATTTTCGACACCCGATCGATCTTCACATATTTGGGAATTGGCCATGCCAGATAATTTGAATGCTGGACTGCACCGTATTGTCGTAACCAGCACAGACGAATTCGGACAGTCTCAGCGCGGTACGTTTACTTTTGAAATCGTAGACGATTAGTTACAACCTTCTTCCGAGCCTTTTTTCAACCTGTCTTTTTTCCCAATCAGTACCAAACAGATTAAATACCTCGAATACGGACAGACCATGAGATATCACTCCCACACCCCAGCCCAGAGCTGCCCACCAGAACCACATATACTCTGGTGACAGGTAAATGTTAGCGGCGATCAATATCGGAACAACTATCACATAAGAAATGAGGTGCATGTAAAATCCTTTGATATCTCTCACATGCTCGATGGCATCCATTTCTTCATAAGTCATATTGGCTTTTTCATTTGGCATATCACTCTCCTGCTGCAATTCATTTAAGTCCACCTCAAACACCGCGGCAAGAGCATTGATAGATTCCAGACCGGCATTCTGACCACGCTCGATACGCTGAATTGTGCGCACACTTAGCCCAGTCATCTCTGCGAGTTGCTCCTGAGACCAACCCCTTTGCAATCTTAGTTTTCTAACAATCATTTGAATGACTCTCGACGATGATTTCCGGGAATTATGAAAATGCCCAGGCAGGAAAAACACGGCATAAACCCGACAGAGAACTGACAACTAGCCGACAAGCCTAGAGCCAGCGTCGAACACGGCTTTTGTAAGCCAGATATTTCTCACCAAATTTTTCTTCTAGATAGCTTTCTTCTTTCTTTATAGCTATGTGATACACCAGCAGGGCGCCTGGTATTGCGGTAAACACAATCCAGAGACTGTTAGTCGCAATTCCGATGCCAATATTGAACAAGCAAAATCCAGTGTAGATCGGATTACGAGACCAGCGATAAAGGCCGGTAGTTATGATCTGAGTAGTCGGTTTCCAGGGCTCAATCGCCGTCCCTACCCGTTTAAAAACACTGTTAACCAATATCGCCACCGCCACGCCAAACACAGTAATGGCAATACCTATGGGCTGAAAGGATGCAGGTACGCCTATACCGAGAGGCCAAAGGTAGTCTATCCCTCCGCCCATAAAAATCAGGATGACGAATATCAGTGGAGGCGGAAATTTAACGGCTGCGCCTTTTTCGTCACTGCCAATTTGATTCCTAGATTGATCTGAATCAGCAACTGTTTGCTCGTTTTCTTCTTTCATAGGCTCAACTTATCAAATAAATCGTGGCGAGGGTATTGAGCCAAAACAATATACCGCCCCAGGAGAGCATGAGTATGAATACAGTTAAGAAAATTCTTATTGTGCTCGATGTCTATCATGACTTCCGGGACGATCCTCAGCATCAACCTGTTGAAACCCGTAAGGCCATCGACTTCATCGGCAACCGCAAAGAGGCACAGATTTATCTCGTCGGCTGTGGGTTCGAAGAGTTTCTACATGACAATTATGCAAACTATGGTCCGCAGGCTATCGACCAACGCAAACAGTTTCTTGCCGAAATGGAAGAACGGCTAGCCGTTTTTGCTACCGCACTTAAGGACAAGGGATATAACGTTGACTGCCGAGTACATTGGACTTATCCACGCTACGAACAAATCGCCAACGAAGCAATAGACCTCGACGTTGATCTGGTAGTGCAGCACGTGCATGCGCAGAGGGCTATCGAGCGACATAATCTTTCCCATGATTCCTGGCAGTTGATTAAGTTCTGTCAGAAGCCATTGCTCTTAGTAAAAGATCAAGAATGGCCAGAGCAACCAACTATCGTAGCAGCAGTAGATCCGATTCATAGCCAACACAAACCACTAGGACTGGACTACAAAATTATGGATACAGCATTGAGCGCAAAGCAATCGCTAGGCGGAAACTGCCATGTCCTTCATGCATACTCAGAGAAGGCTCGAGCCTTTTTCGGTGACGGTCTATTAAAGGAAGACCATTCCAAAGCCTTGCAAGGACTGCTTGCAAACTACAAGCTTCCAGCAGAGTCGATCCATCTGATTGACGAAACGCCGGCGAAAGCAATCTTGCAATGCAGAAAATCATTCAATGCGGATGTAGTAGTGCTGGGAGCCTTATCCCGCTCAAGGCTGTCGGAACAAATTATTGGAAATACAGCAAATCGCGTGCTGGATTATGTGCAATCAGATTTATTCATAGTAAGAGCAGAATAGTTAGCGATCTCGATATTTAAATCTCAGGATTTTCAAACCCCTTTCTGGATATTTGTCTTTGAATTCCTCCGCGGCAGGAATTGTTTCCAAAAATTCCGCGTTCGGCGCGTGTTGAGTAAACTTGTCCAGCAAAAACTGCTGATCGAGGAAGGGGCTGTTCAATGTGGCGATTATTTCTGCTTCATCATTACAAAGCTGAGAGAGTCTTTTAATCACCGCGGCATAATTCTTTTCCGCATCGAAGCTTCCCCGCTGACGCGCCGGGGGATCGATAACAACCAGGTCGTAACGCCCAAATTGCTTGATGCGTCCCCAGGAAGTAAAGACATTGTAAGGAATTTGATTTATGGCACGGGCATCCTGTTGATTATGGGAATGATTTAACAGCCCCCAACTCATGCTGGTTTTAGACATATCGACATTTGTTACAGCCTTCGCCCCACCTGCCAATGCAGCGACTGAAAAAGAACAGGTATAGGCAAACAGATTTAACACATTCTTCTCGGCACTATTCGTCTTAATCCAGGTGCGAAGTGGGCGCACATCCAAAAAGAGTCCACTGTTTTGTTGCCTGCCCAGATGGACTTCAAATTTTAAATCGTTTTCTAACGCAAGAATTTCATCCGCTGCTTGCCCTGCAAGAATTTCAGAAGGTGAGTCTTTCTCATAACGTTTTTGCAGAATGATTGAAGCTATTTGTGAGCACTGATCTGATTGTGCGATTGCAGCTAACAATAAGTCCAAATTATCGACTGGTGCATAAGCAGTGATTAAAAGCGCTGGATCGTACCAGTCTATACAGATGTGTTGATACTCAGGGTACATTTGTCCCCTACCATGAAAAATGCGACGCGCGTCTGACTGCCTGGTCTTAAAGAAAGCGTTCAGTGACTTCTCAATGGGCTCAAACATAGCTAATAGTTTTAATTTTCAAACGAAGCGTTCGGTACCGGCTTGAATCAGTTGTAATCGGTCTATTTTTTCTACCAATACCCATTCTTGTTGGAATAAGGTAAGTTTCTTGTTGCCAGCAGATTACACCAGTGAGAAGGAATGCCAAAACTATACGACTACATAATCGTCGGTGCAGGAACAGCCGGGTGCGTGCTGGCCAATCGCTTGTCTGCAGATCCGGAGAATCAAGTTCTTTTATTGGAAGCCGGCGGTAAAGATAATTATTTCTGGATTGATATCCCTGTTGGATACCTCTACACCATTGCCAATCCTCGAACAGATTGGTGTTATGAAATTGAACCTGATCCTGGTCTTAACGGCAGAACAATCGGCTATGCCAGAGGAAAAGTGTTAGGTGGTTGTTCTTCTATAAACGCAATGATCTACATGCGTGGCCAAAAAAGCCATTACGACCATTGGGCTTCACTGGGGAATCGTGGATGGAGCTGGGATGATGTGCTTCCTGTCTTCAAGCAATCGGAAGATTATCAACACGGCGCTGATGAGTTTCACGGCAGCGGTGGAGAATTGCGGGTTGAAGAAAGAAGAGTCAATTGGGAGATCCTCGATGCCTGGCGCGATGCTGCCGAGGAATGCGGAATACCGAAAATAGAAAAATTCAATCGTGGAGACAATTTCGGGAATTCTTATTTCCAGATGAATCAGCGCAGAGGCTCTCGCTGGAGCGCGACAAAAGCCTACCTTCGCTCAGTAGAATCACGCCCAAATTTAACGATTCTGACTGAGGCTCATGTTGAGAAACTCGCCTTCGCAGACGAAACTGCAAAGCTTCTAGTAAACGGACTTTATGCTCGAGTAGGCAATGAAGCCACTCAACTCTTTAGCGCAAACAAGGAGGTCTTATTATCGGCAGGATCCATTGGCTCACCGCAGATCTTACAGTTATCTGGCATCGGACCTGCTCAGTTACTCAATGAAAAAGGCATCCGTACGAAATTGGATTTGGCCGGAGTAGGAGAAAACCTCCATGACCATCTACAAGTGCGCAGTATCTACAAGGTTGATAACACCGTCACCTTAAACCAACGGGCAAATTCACTTATTGGCAAACTTGCCATGGGTCTAGAATATTTTCTATTTAAAACCGGGCCGTTAACGATGCCCCCTTCACAACTCGGCGCGTTCGCCAAAAGCGACCCTGAACAAACTTCGGCAAACATCGAATGGCATGTTCAACCGCTTTCCCTGGAAAAATTTGGTGATCCCTTACACAGTTATAACGCTATTACTCCATCGGTCTGTAATTTGCGACCTGACAGTCGTGGCAATGTGCGAATAAAGACCAACGATTCGGCAGATTACCCGGCCATCTCACTAAATTATCTTTCATCTTCAGTTGATGAAGAAGTCGCGGTAAGCGGTCTTAAGTTTACGCGGAAGATTATGGCTGCCAATGCTTTAAGGAAGTTTAATCCAGAAGAAATTAAACCCGGACCTGAAATACAAACCGATGAACAACTCTTGGATGCGGCGCGAAACCTCGGCACAACAATTTTCCACCCTGTCGGCACCTGCAAGATGGGCAACGATGAAATGGCAGTAGTAAATGACCGACTGCAGGTGCGTGGTGTTGAAAATTTACGGGTCATCGATGCCTCGATAATGCCTCGAATTACTTCGGGTAATACCAATACCCCCACTGTTATGATCGCCGAGAAAGGCGCAGAATTTATTTTACAGGGAGAAACTCGATCGTGATTTTTTACTACGCTATTCAAACCGTCTCAGTTGCCACACAAATTGCTCTAGAAGAAGCGGGTGCCGAATACAAAGACCAATTGGTGAATTTTAAAACTACCGAACAACGCTCTGATGATTATCTAAAAATTAATCCGAAGGGGCGCGTGCCTGCACTAATTACTGATGAAGGAATAATCACAGAAACTCCCGCACTACTTGCGTATGTTGCCCAAACTTATCCGAAAGCGAAGCTAGCCCCGCTGGATGATCCCTTTCAGTTTGCAAAACTCCAGGAATTTAATAACTACCTCTGTTCGACAGTACATGTGAATCATGCCCATAAGATGCGAGGTAGTCGCTGGGTCGAAGAAGATGACAAGGAGTCACAGGCAGCGATGACGGCGAAAGTTTCAAAAACCATGGCGGAATCTTTTCTGCTAATAGAGAACGAAGTATTTGTTGGGCCCTGGGTACTCGGTGATAACTTCAGCGTTGCTGATTGCTATTTGTTCTGCATTTCAAATTGGTTGGCGGGTGACAAAGTGGAGATTAAAGATTTCCCAAAAATCTATGATCATCATTTGCGTATGCGGGAGCGACCGTCAGTGCAAAAGGTCATGGCGATTCACGGGATTTAGAGCAACGTGCGGACTACTTCCTTTTATAGAGCCCGTCGAACCAGGTATCCCATTGTTCGCTGTCGTGATTGTACTGTTCGAAGAACTGCCGCACTGAGCCATCCGCATTTGGAGTCCAGCTACCGCGAAAATTCCAAACCGCTCCACCAAAATTATAAATACTGCCTTCAAGTACCATCGCTCCAGCGCGAATCCCACCGACGATGTCGATGGAATAGCGCCCGGCAGATACCCAAATCTGCCGCCATTCACTGGTCACGGGATTGAAGTAGTTCAGGCTGGTACCGGTGCCGCCGTTGGCACTGGTCCAATTCTCCATAATCATGCAGCCAGATTCCATTTTTAGAATGCTGTTTTCGCCGACTTTGGTTGTGCCGGTGCTGTCAAAAACTTCCCAATCACCCACCCAGAAATCGAATTCGTCGAATCCTTCCAGAGAATCGCAACCGACCTCCTGGGAGAGCGCGTTATTGCTGAGCAATAGTGCCAATGAAATAAAAGCAGCAAATCGGAAATTTTTCATGGGAGCTCGCTTCATCCAATCAGAAATTAGTTCTTAATAATCAAGATACTACAGTCCCTGCGATAGAAGCACCACCGATTGAGAAGAAGTATTTGCAATGCTTCGGGGGAGTTGGCACCCTTACCGCGTCGACAATAAAAATCAGAGGATCGATCATGAAAAACCGCATCTCTTTGGCTCTCTTTTTCATACTCTGCTCTAGCCTTTCTTTTACTGTGAGTGGCGCAGAAGTTGAGCAAGTTGGTACCTATGACTTCCCTACTACCGCAAACCCTGAAGCGCAGGAACATTTTCTCTTGGGCGTTGGCTATCTCCATAGCTTTGGTAGCACCCAGGCACAAAGAGAATTCCGTATGGTTCAGGAATTGGATCCGGATTTTGTACTGGGTTACTGGGGCGAGACATTTACCTATCAGCATCCATTTTTCGGACCAAAACATGATGGTCCCGGCGAGGTCTTAATGCGTCTTGGTGCAACCAGCGAAGAGCGCCATGCCAAAGCGAGAAACGACAAAGAACTTGGATTCTTGAAAGCTGCTGAAGCCTATGCGCTAACCGTGGGCGACATGCCAGAGCGTCGCATCGCCTGGATGAACGCCATGGCGGATCTCTATGAAAAGTATCCAGACGACGATGAGGTTAAGGCTTTCTACGCAGTCTCTACTCTTTCCGCCGCTGGCGCTTCCGGCGAGTTGGCAGCGCGAATGCGTATGCAAGCCGGCGCCTTAGCCATGGAATTATTTAAAAAGAACGATAACCATCCTGGTGCAGCTCACTATGTGATTCACGCTTTCGATGATCCTGAGCACGCGCCCATTGCACTAGAAGCTGCATTTAAATACGCGGACATTGCCCCTGCTGTTTCCCATGCCCGGCATATGCCTACTCACATCTTTATTCAACACGGCAAATGGAATGAAGTAGCTCTGTGGAATGAGTCTGCCTATCAGGTAGCTAGAGAATTGTGGCAGCCAGGTGATGCTGTTGGTGAACAGAATCATGCTACTGACTGGGGTCAGTATGGCGACTTACAAATGGGTGATGTTGAGCGTTCCAAACTTTGGATCGAACGCGCGAAAGAAACTCTCAGCGAAAATGAAGGTGATGGTCGTTCAAGCAGCACCTTAAAAACTGTATTGGCACGCCACATCATTGAAACTGAGCAATGGGAAACTCAAGAGCTAACTGACGACTTAAGTGGAGATCAATTATTGGCTCTCGGTTTAAGCGCAGTCAATCTTGGTGAGCTGGAACTTGCGCAACAGGTTGTTGATCGCATGGCTTCTATGGTTGAAGACAGCCCTAACAGCAGCGCCTTAAAGGTTGCCCATCTGGAAGTAGCAGCAATGACCAAGCTGATGAGCTCTCATAATGCAAGCGGTGCGGCTGCGATGCAGATGCAGAAAGAAGGCGTGGCAATGCTGGATGAAGCTGTGGCTCTGACAAATGAAGGTCCTCTACCTCGTGGTGCAGCTACTCCGCTAAAGCCTGCACATGAATTAGCAGGAAACGCCTATTTGCATGCAGGAGATGCAGAAAAAGCAGCGACACTTTTTGAAGAATCCTTATTGCGTATGCCGAACCGCCCGCATTCCTTGTTAGGTGCAGCCCGTGCCTACGATCACATGGATAATTGAGCGAAAGCTGCAGCAATGTACACAGCGCTGTTGAGCGTGTGGAACAACGACAGTCATCCGGCGGTACAAGAAGCTAAAAAGTATCTGTCCTACAACTAAAGGATAAAAGCCACTATGACAAAGGATAAGCTTGAGAAGGTCGCCGGCAACGGATTAATTAGCCGGCGACATTTACTGGGGATGGGCGCTGCAGGTATTGGAGTAGCAGCATCCAACAGCGTATTGGGAGCTGATGCAGGTATAAACTTTGAAATACCTAGCTGGTCACGCACACCGGGACCCGGTGCCAGTGCCTATGGTGGTCGTTCCCGTTATACGGAACATTTGCAGCGTACCCACGGTGCTCCAAATCCTACTTATCCTGGCGGTGGATCATCCCGCTCTCCGCTGCAACATCTGCAGGGAACCATTACGCCCAATAGCCTGCATTTCGAACGCCATCATGCCGGAGTACCGGACATTGATCCCGCTCGACATAATTTAGTCATCAATGGATTAGTACGTCAGCCTTTGGTGTTTAGTTACGAAGACCTGCTTAAGTATCAGATGGTCAGTCGGATTCACTTTCTCGAGTGTGCTGGCAATAGTGGTGCCCTGCTTCGCGGCGGCAATGAAAATGGCACGGCACAGAGTCTACACGGTTTGGTTTCTTGTGCTGAGTGGACCGGTATTCCTTTGTCGACATTGTTAGATGAAGCCGGTGTGTTACCAGAAGCCAGATGGATTGCAGCAGTAGGTGCTGACGCGGCCAGCATGGGACGCTCAGTACCAATCGAGAAAGCCTTGGACGATGTCATGGTTGCGCTCTACCAGAACGGTGAACCAGTAATGCCGGGACAAGGTTATCCCATGCGTTTGTTCTGCCCGGGTTGGGAAGGCAACATCAGTGTTAAATGGTTAACCCAGATAAAACTGACCAGAGAAGCCACCCATTTCCGCGATGAGACCAGCAAGTACACTGATACCCAGCCAAATCGTTCCAGTTATAAATTCACTTTTCCAATGGGAACAAAGTCATTGATCACTTCCCCATCGGGACAAATGTCATTGGATCGCCCGGGTATTTATCAAGTAACTGGAATAGCGTGGAGTGGCAGTGGCAGCATACGCGGCGTTGAAGTAAGTGCCGATGGCGGCAGGACCTGGGCCGATGCTGCGATACAAGGACATCAACTCAATAAAGCGCTGGCTCGCTTTACTATTCCCTGGGAATGGAATGGCGGCAATGCTGTGCTGCAAAGCCGCGCAACAGACAGCCAGGGGAATGTGCAACCTACGCGGGATGCAATAATTGCAGAAAGAGGAACCATTAGTTTCTATCACAATCATTGCATACAAAGTTGGGGTGTAGGCAATAACGGCGAGGTGACAAACATCTATGTATAAGAAAAGTGCATTATCAATATTTGCGGTGCTAGTTGCACTCTGCTCACTGGTCGTTAATTCTCAGGAAAGAGTGAGACTTGGCACTCCAATATCAGAATCTGACTTGGAAGGATTCGATTTAGTCGCAGAGCCGGACGGTACTGGATTTCCTTCGGGTGGCGGAACAGCCAGACAAGGTAAAGCTGTGTATGACATCAACTGCGCCGTTTGTCATGGCGCTAATGGTGAAGGAACCTCAGGCAACACCATCATTGTTGGTGGCGATATGCAATCCGAAGGCCCACCACTGCGCACCGTTGGCAGCTATTGGCCCTACGCCAGCACGGTATTCGATTTCATTCGCCGCGCCATGCCGGCAACAGCTCCAAAATCCCTTACCAACGAGCAGGCTTATCAGGTAACAGCCTATGTCCTTTTTATGAATGGGATCGTCGGCGAAGACACTGAACTAAATGCCAATACGCTTCCCAATATTGAAATGCCCAATGCCGATGGCTTTATTGATAGAAGCCATATACTTTCGAATTAGAAGAGGATCTTTTCGGAAAAACAGCGCCTTCAGGTCTGCTTGCTTCAGCGACTTGCAGCCCGGCTGGCTCTCCTCCTTTTATACAAATGTGATATTCCTTCTAGTGAATTATGCTTAGAGAAATAAAATCTCAAAAAAATAATGAAGGCGACCTTAGAAAGCGTTGGTTCAATGCCGAATCTATGGATCTAATTGTCTGGCTCTATAGTGTTGGTAATCTTCAAAAATTTCAGTTGTGCTATGACAAAATTCACAATGAACATGCTCTAACCTGGATCGAATCCAAAGGATTTATACACGACTCGATTGACGATGGAGAAAGCATCCCTGGAGGGCATAAAAGCACTCCTATCCTTGTTCCTGATGGCGCAATTGATGCTCTATCAATAGTTAGAAAGTTTTCTGATCAAGCCGGCGCCATTGATAATGAAATATCTGAATTTATTACGAGTAAGCTACTGTCATTGCATGAATAGGTTTACGGAACAAAACAATCAGTTCACCGGGAAGGCCTCACCACGCAACAATATCAGATAAGATGTCTGGAGAAATAATTGCGACACGCATTTAATATCATTCTTGGGATACTAGTATTGCTATCCGTATCTTCTGGAGTTACTAAAGTCTTACTTATGGAACAGGACGTAGAGTTCTTTGGAAGCTATGGATTTACTAATCCAATTTTGATTACATTCGGCGCACTACAAATTCTTGGCGGGCTTATGCTTTTAATTTCAAAGCTTAGGCTGGCAGGAGCACTTTTAGTCAGTGTAACTTTCATCATTTCATTAGTAGTTCTTGTGCTTGAGCAATCTATAGTTCCAGGATTACTAACTCTAATTTCATTAGCCTTGCTAGCTTACTTAATTCGGCAAACTGCAATGGTTAAACCTAGAACAGCTGTAGAAGATTCGTCTAATTGACATCAGTATAGGTGCTAACGACACATAACAAACAGCTCAATGAATCGGCCTCATCACACAACAATATGATATCTGAGTAGACAATGAGTATTTTAGATAAAGCAAAAGAACTAGCTAACCTGATTAAGGAATTGGGCGAAACAGATTTATATCGAAAAACAGTTGAACTTGAAGCTGATATTGTCGATTTGACTGGCGAGAATAGAGCTTTGAAAGAAAAAATAGATGAACTAGAAAAGCACTCAAGTATTATCGACAATTTGACTTTTGATCCGCCTTTTTACGTTGGCGGGGAAAAGAGTGATATATATTGCAGCCATTGCATTGAAGTGCACAGCCTCCCCGTTCATCTCGTAAAGGTAGCAAAATCAGAGATTAAGCCAAAAATCTATTCCTGCCCAATGTGCAACAATGAATATACAGACGCACGAGATAACGGCACATAACAAGCGAATCAATAAAGAAGAGCGCTTCGCGTGCCTATTACGGCCGTTAAGTATCAGTACTTATCAAACTTTGGTAAGGACTTTGGATCAATAACATCGATCGGCGGGTCATTTTCTCCGTCTCTTTTAACTTTCTTTTCTATTCTTGTTTCGGGCTCCTTATACATATCCAAATTTACTAGCCCCATAGATACGTATTCAAAAATTGTGCACCAAAGAGCGACATTGTTCTTTCGTTTCTTCAAAAACGATACTAATTTAGCCGAAAGCAGACCAAACAACAGTAAACTTCCAAGGATCATATACTGCAGCTGCAGCGAGTCATCCATATTGGAATCTCCAGTGTATTCTGGAATTATCTGGGCTTAATGTAGTAATTCAAGGTCTTCATTAGTTTATGCTGAGAACCGCGAATTTGGGATACATAACAAACAGTTCAATGTTTAAAGGCTAAGAACAAATCAGTAGGCACGAGTGCCAGCTAGCCGGCCTGCTGGATTCAGCAATAAAGGCGCTGCACCGACTGACCAAGGAAGACCGCCTTATAGGGCTTCCGACCGAAGAAGGGAAGCCCGCAGGGCTGCAAGCTGCTGAAACCGGCAGGCCGGGTAGCTGGTGCGTCCCAAAAAAATAAACCGATCCCCAAAAACCTGCAATAAATTGCAACCTCCCCTTGTGTAATTTCTCTCAAACCCTACCATTCGTACGCGAAGTTACCTGGGGGAAACCATTGCATGAAGTTGTCGAAGATTTTAATGTGCCTTTTGAGCACTGTTGTATCGTCATCTATTAGCCTATCTGCTTTAGCCGCAGATAGCGGCCTCGCTATTCCTGTCATAGAGGGACAACCAACGCTTGCCGATTTTAGCGGCATGCAGCCAAATTCTGCCCTGGCTCGATCTATGACCAGAGTTGAAAATTTCGTCCAGAGAGAACCTGATGATGGTGATCCTGCGACCCAGCGCACTGAAGTCTATGTTGGCTATGATCAAGAGCGGCTCTATGCAATTTTTCTGGCATTCGATTCAGATCCAGATCAGATCCGCGCCAATATGTCTTCGCGGGAAAACATAGAAGAAGACGATACTGTCGGCATTACCATCGACACATTCAACGATCAGCGCGCCGCCTTTGCCTTTCAATCAACCCCCATGGGTATTCAATGGGATGCCCGCTGGACTGAAGGATCATCACGCCGTGCTGGCTTCGATACAACCTGGGAAGCGGTTTGGGATAGCGATGCCGAACTAACAGATCAGGGCTACATGGTAAGTATGTCCATTCCGCTACGCAGCATGCGTTTTCCGGCGACAGAAGAACAACTATGGCGCGTTCAGTTCGAACGACAAATTCCCAGATTAGGTGAAGAAGCTTACTGGCCAGCTTATTCCATCGATATTGAAGGACGCTTGAATCAGACTGCCATGTTGCGTGGCATTCGAGATGTATCTCCGGGAAACAATTCGCAAATCATTCCATTTATGTTCGCTCGGGAAGTGGATGCATTAGATACCGGCGCTCTTGGTGGACCAATGTTTGATCGCACATCTGAACAGGATTTTGGTGTTGATGCCAAATTCGTTTTTAACGATAGCATGGTGTTGGATCTGACTCTTAATCCTGATTTCTCCCAGGTCGAGTCAGACGAACCACAAGTAACAGTTAACGAACGCTTCGAGGTTCAATTTCCTGAGCGCCGCCCTTTCTTTGTTGAAAACGCTGACTTCTTTGCGACGGACTCAACCCTGGTATTTACTCGACGCATCGTCGATCCAGAAGGCGGCGTGCGATTTACCGGCCGTTCTGGAGATTACGGCTTTGGCACAATTCTCATTAATGATGAAGCACCAGGACAAAATCGAGAAGCTGGTGATCCATTGCGAGGTGAAAAAGCAAACATTGGAATTCTGCGTGGCTTTCGCGATATCTCTGATCAAGACAGGGTTGGATTCCTGTTTACCGATCGTGAACTGGGCGAAGGCTACAACCGCGTACTCAGTTTGGATGGGCGCTTCAAGTTAACCGACAACTGGACTACTCAGGCACAACTAGTAGGAACCGATAGTGAGCATGTTCATGGAGGTGAATCTGCTACCGGTTATCAACGCAATCTCCAGGTCAATCGTGTAGGCCGTATGTATAACAATCATACTCATTACATCGAAACTACCTCCGATTTCAGGTCGGAACTGGGATTTCAACAACGCTTCTTCAGCTCTGACACGTCCGGTGTGCATCAACGCTCATCGTTCAGTTTTTATCCCGAAGGCTCCAGCATAAATCACTGGAGTGCTACCGCCTTTGGTGTCTACATGGAAGACATGAGCGGCACGAAGATATATTCCCAGCTTGGCCCTCAGTTTAATGTCGATTTCGATACAACAGGTTTCGGTGTTCAGTGGACCGACTACAGCGAGATACTTTTACCGGGTGATTTTCCGGGCCTGTTCACTTCTCAAATCTATAAGTACGACAATTGGCAGGTTAATTTCGAGAACAACACCCTGGATACAGTTGAATTTGAAGCTAGTTATAGAAACGGGACCACACTTAATCTAGTTCCCCCTATTGGACAACTACCAAATGTTGCCGACACCAATCGCTATGATGTGAGCTTCTTATGGCGACCTATAGATCGCTTGAGGATAAACAACACTTACTTCTACACCGAGTTAGAAACAAGCGGTGGAAGTAAGGTGTTTTCAAACGAGATTATCCGCAGCAACTGGAACTATCAGTTTTCGAAAGAACTCTCACTTAGATTCATTACTCAGTACGACAAGACGGAAGCCGGGCCTGCAACTCGACTGGAAGACGATGAAAATCTGAATTTCGACTTGCTCCTACGCTATGTGATTAACCCGTGGTCTGCTTTTTATGTTGGCTATAACTCGAATCAGAGTAATTTTGATATCGTGGAAATGGAAGGCGAGAGAGAACTTGTAACAGCTAACCATCTACGCCGAGACGGTGATCAGTTCTTTGTAAAATTCTCCTATTTGTTTCAGCGCTAAGAAAAACCCGTCAATTTGATAGTAGACGGGCCGCATTATGCGGCCCGTTTAGCTTTTAATTCTATTTACTACCTATTACGCGTAGGAATCTCCTTGGGTCATGCGCTAAACTTTATGTTTAAACCCCAAGAAAAGACTACTGCTTGTGCTAATAAGTAATCACATACGATTTCTTTATAACGGCGGACTCGATCCTGACACGGCTGATCCGGAAGAACTTCGGCAACGCAGAACTTTTTCAAGCTGCATTATGACGCTCTCGCCATTCACGATTTTACTAATGGTCTGGGGGCAAATTTATGAACCTGAGCAGAATAATACTGCCATAGGCATGGGCATACTATGTGTAGTGATTTGTCTTTTTATCCAGGCCTATTTGAATAAGCCCCGGTTAGCAGCAAACATTACGATTTTCGCATTTTGGGCGACAGTAATGGCGGAAAGCGGCATTATTGGGACACCAATCCTATGGATATTATCGATTCCACCCATCGCAATTCTTCTCAGCGGCAGACTGATGGGGATTTTATGGGGAATAATTTGTTTATCTACGATTTTCACTTTCTATCTGCTTTTTAACTTTGACATCATAACTAGTGTATCACCTGAGGATCGAGCCGCGGCGCTTGAATATGGAGATAGAGCTTTTGAAGTTTTTGCTGTCGAAGCCGCATTGATTTTATGTATTTTAACCGGTGCCACCATCGTGTTTAGAAATGCACAAATAAAGGCTGAGCGCAAATTATCAGATATTGTTCACTCCCTAAAAAATGAAGTGCATACCAGGTCACTTGCCGAAGAAGAAGCCCGATTGTCTGAACAAGCAAAATCTGCCTTTCTTGCTGCTATGGGACATGAACTAAGAACCCCTCTTAACGGAGTCATTGGAGCCTCAAGGTTATTGAAAGAAACTACGAACGAGGCTGAAAAGAAAGAATTTGTCGATGTGATTGCCCAGAGTAGTGAGACGCTACTAGAACTTGTAAATAGTGTAATGGATTTGTCTTCATTGGAGTCTGGCAAGCTTGAGTTAGAACACACTGCGATTGAACTCAAAACTCTGCTTGAGCAAACACTTGCCCCACTCTCTTTTCAAGCCAAGAGCAAAGGCATAGTGCTGGATTTTGACATTACTCCCGACACGCCAGAGTACATTCTGGGAGATCCAACCCGCTTGAGACAGATATTAATTAACCTGGTGGGCAACTCGATTAAATTTACTGAAGCTGGTGCGGTGAGGGTTACAGCTTGTCGTACTTACAACAAACTTTGCTTAAGAGTTACTGATACTGGTATTGGTATACCGGTTGATTCCCAAGCAACTTTGTTTGAGCCTTATGTCCAGGCAGAACAGGACACCACGCGAAAATTTGGTGGCTCAGGCTTAGGTCTTGCCATAGTAAAAAAACTGGTAGCGGCGATGAATGGAAAAATAACTTTGGAGTCCACTCCAGGAAAAGGCTCTCAGTTTTCCATTTTCCTACCATTGCTAGCTGCAAATCCTGCTGAATTAGTGCAACACACAGAATCTCACAGCGAACTGCCAAAACTTAGAGCACTCATTGCGGACGACAATGCTATTAGTCGCATGGTTCTGTCGCGCTTATTGGAGAAAGATCACCACGATGTAGTGTCAGTTGCCAATGGCAGAGAAGCTATCGACTACATCGAAGGAAACAATATCGATGTCGTGCTTATGGACATACATATGCCCGAGATGGATGGCCTAACTGCAACTCAAAAAATTCGGGACATGGATATAGACAAATCCCAGTTACCTATAATTGCTATTACTGCTAACAGCAGCAATGAAGAAAAAACTCGAGCAAAAAATGCGGGCATGAACGGATTTATCGGCAAACCTTTTCGCTATGAAGAACTTCTACACGAATTACAGTTAATCATGCAATCCTCTTCAGCCGCTCCTACTGCTGTCGTCTAATACTGTTGCTTTAAATCAATCCCTCGTTTGCTTTGGGCAGAGTATACTGCTCAATTCAGCATACACTGATTTAGCCTATTCTTTTTTATCTCTGCCTGTAAAAGGATGCTCAATGATTTTCAAGCAACTCTTTGAACCTATTTCAAGTACTTACACTTATCTGCTGGGGTGTGAAGAAACCGGGCAAGCAATACTGATAGATCCGGTAGTACCTACCATGGAACGGGATTTAGAAATTATACGCGAGTTAGGATTTAAGCTTGCGGTAACGATGGAAACCCATGTGCATGCAGATCATATTACCTCAGCATTGCATTTGAGAGACGCCGTCGGCTGCAAAATAGCATTTCCAGCCGTAGATAAACTGCACTGTGCAGATATTCACATCGAAGAAGAACCGCAAAGAGTCGGAAGTATATTGGTCGATCCGCTCTTTACTCCCGGGCACACTGATGATCATTTCTGTTATTTGGTTAACGGAAAATTACTGAGCGGAGATTGTCTTCTAATCGATGGTTGTGGGCGCACGGATTTTCAAAACGGCAATTCGAATACGCTTTACCAATCGATTACGCAAAAAGTTTTCGCACTTGCAGACGAGACTTTGATCTACCCAGGGCATGACTACAACGATCGCTGGGTTTCCAGTATTGCGCAGGAAAAAGCGCGGAACTCTCGCATCGCTGTAGGGGTATCGGAAGAGGAATTCGTGCAGACTATGAATGAGCTAAACTTGCCTTATCCCATTTTTATAGATTATGCCGTGGCGGGTAATCGCCTGTGTGGCGAATGCCCTTCAGATCTGCCCGAAAATTTGGAGAAATATTGCCAGCAGATGACGGGAAGTCTTCAGGGTTAGGAAGTTTGAGTGTTATGCGATGGCTTTAATCATCCTTTTTACTCAACTGTCTTATTCAACTGTAAACTGTCCCATCATACCGTTGTCTTCGTGTTCCAGGATATGGCAGTGATACATGTAAGCATTCTCTGAGTCCGAAAAATTTTCAAAGCGCATAATGAATCGCACGGTTTCTCCTGGCCCAACTTTAACGGTGTCTTTGTAGCCCGACTCGATTGCAGAGGCTGGAACTCGGTTTCTATCTAAAATCTGAAACTGCCCATGATGCACATGAAAAGGATGCATCATCATAGAATCATTTTCGATGCGCCAGATTTCAGTGCTGCCATTTTTAATTCGATGATTTATTTTCGCCATGTCCATCGCTTCATTGTTGATGAAAAAATTGCCCTGGTTTCTCATGCCCCTGCCTGGTCCGCCACCGCGATTCCCGCGACCGCCTGGTCCACCGCGCATACCCATTCCCATCCCCATCACCATGGAAAGCACAAAACGCCTTTCCTGAGTCGCTGCTGACTCTTCCATGGAATTGATTGCAGCGAGTTGTGGTGATAGTGCTTCTGAAGTGCGCAAGTTTGATTGCGGCTGAATCGCAAGGATGTCCATATTTTCAGTATTTAATGGATGCATGTTTCGCATCATCCCGCGAGGTGCGAATGGAGAGTTTGCGGGTACCGGTAAACTCAGTAAGCGAAACGGACGCCCATCACTTACATCCACCACGATGTCTGCTCGTTCCGCTGGTGCAAGCAGCAATCTATCGCTTGAAATAGGAGCGTTAAGCAAGCCACCGTCACTGCTTACCAGATCGAATTGCCGATTGTCGTCGAAAGCGAAATTAAAGGTGCGCGCATTGGCAGCATTGAGAATTCTAAACCTGACTTTATTGCTGCTGGGTGTAAAAATCGGATTGTGGGTACCATTGACCAGAACGGTATCTCCATAAAATCCCGTCATGACATCGCGGTGCATTTGCACATAGCGCAGGGAGCCGTCGTTGTTAAAACGCCGGTCCTGAACGATTAGCGGTATGTCATCTACGCCATACTCTGCAGGCAATCCCAGATCGTTGCTGTTTTCATCCTCGATGATAATCATGCCGGCCAAGCCTCGATACACTTGCTCACCGGTGCGATCTACGATGTGGGAGTGATACCAGAAAGTACCCGCGTCTTGCATCACTTTGAATTCGGGAGCCCATCCAGCGCCTGGCTCAATGACCTGGTGCGGACCACCATCACTTAACGCCGGCACATGCAATCCATGCCAGTGCAATGTCGTCGATTCTTCCAGAGCATTGCGAACCCGAAGTAAAACATCGTCGTCTTTGCGCAGTTTCATTGTTGGGCCCAGGTAAGCGCTGTTAATTCCGAGAGTAGCTGTGTTTAAACCAGGAAGAAACTGAGAAATGCCAGACTGAACACTGAGTTGATAAGCCCTCTTTCCTTGTTGCTGATTACCCGTAAGCAATTCAGGAAGCTTGAGTTCATTGGGCTGATTAGCCGACTGACTGAACACTATGTTTGGAAGCAGCAAACTAGCTGAACCTAAAGTGACATTACTCAAAAATTCTCTGCGCTTTATGTTCATTTTCTCAACTATCCTTCAATCAGTTTCGTTATTGGGAATTTGTTAAACCATGCGCTTGATGAACGGCTGTTTGTCGATGAATTGGTGTTTAATCGCTGCTAAGACATGAATAGCAATGGCGAGCTTGATTAAGTTAGCGATAAGCCAATGAACATTGTTGAAAATTGCCTGCATCGATTCATTATGCCCAACGGTGATATTAATTAGACCGAACACTCTTACCTCTTGCTCAAAAAAGATGCCCTGCAATATGCCACTCAATACCATCAAGCCAATCATAAAATAGAAGCTCAGATGCAGGCGCACGCTCCACACTTTCTCCCAAGGTTTTAGTGCCTCCATGGGCGGTACCGGACTTTTCCTGCGCAAAGAGTATCGAAACAACATGAGCCCCAGGATCACGATTGCTCCGCCGGAGTGGAACATTAAGATCATGCCTTTCTGTTCACCTTCTGCGGATGAGACAAAATTACCGCTGACAAATAACCAGAACAAGATCAATACAGCCAGCAACCAGTGCATTATTTTCCGGGCTCTCGTGTAGTTTATGCTCATAATATTCCTCACTTTATAATGTATTTGGTTTCCATTTAGCAGTAGCTGATTTATATCAGTATTCTACTGTTCTAATCAGTGATTGTTGGAGTCGATCTTTTCCTTTTACAGCGTCCAAAGATTACGCTAGTTTTACAAAAAAATAATAATGTGGCCTCCCCCACAGCTTACTCTTTAAACCTGCCATTACTCTAAGGATGGCAGAAAGGACTCATGCCCATGGCTGGATTACTCTCCAAAGAACGCATTATTGCGCCTGCTGATTACAATCGCTGGCGTGTTCCTGTTGCTTCGGTGGCGATCCATCTCTGTATCGGTTCGGTCTACGCCTGGAGTATCTACAATCCCCCTCTAACCCGTGTCTTTGGCGTTGTTACCAGCGCGGCAGATGATTGGAGCCTGAGCGCTGTAGTGTGGGTATTTACCGTTGCCATTGTATCGCTTGGCCTGGCGGCTGCCTTTGCAGGAAAGTGGCTGGAAGAAGCCGGCCCACGGAAAGTGGGTGTGGTGGCTGCATGCTGCTGGGGTGGCGGCTATATCGTTGGTGCAATTGGCATTCTTACCCATCAATTATGGTTGCTCTATTTGGGTTACGGCGTAATCGGCGGGATCGGTCTGGGCATGGGCTATGTATCCCCTGTAAGCACTCTTATTCGTTGGTTTCCTGATCGTCGCGGCATGGCTACCGGGATGGCAATCATGGGCTTCGGCGGCGGAGCAATGATCGGTACACCGATGAAGGAATTTTTTATTCGCACTTTCTATCAGGCACCAGAATACTTGGGCGCCGTTGTTGATGTAAATCTGGTAACAGAAGCAGGACGAAGATTTGCAGAAGTAGGAGGTTCGCTTCGAGAAGTCGTTGTGGTTGGCGCAGCAGAAGTAAGGGACATGACTATTCCCGGGCCCGAAGGAGTCTATGTTGTTGAGACCGGTGCAACTGGTGTTGCCGAAACTTTCATGGTTATTGGACTCATCTATTTAGTCGTTATGCTGCTCGCCGCATTTTCCTATCGAATTCCAGCAGAAGGATGGAAACCTGCAGGCTGGGAAGAGCCCAAGGAAGAAGAAAGAGGTGCGCTTATTTCGAGTCACAATGTAGATATCGATGAAGCACTGAAAACGCGACAATTTTATCAGCTCTGGATAGTACTTTGTTTTAATGTGACTGCGGGAATCGGTGTACTAGGTGTAGCACGAACGATGATTACGGAAATTTTCGGTTCGTCACTTCCAGGGATTGTAGACACTGCATTCGCTGCGACTTACGTGGTAATGATTAGCGCATTCAATATGGTAGGGAGATTTATTTGGGCAAGCGCTTCAGATTATATTGGCAGGCGTAATACTTACTGGATCTTTTTTTTGTTGGGCATTGTTCTTTATCTATCCGTGCCTATTGCGGCGCAGCAAGTAAGTGCCAATCCAGCAGTAATATGGCTAATTTATTTTTATGCGGCCACCATGATTATCTTCACCATGTACGGTGGCGGCTTCGCGACAATACCTGCTTATCTGGCTGATATTTTTGGTACTAAGTATGTCGGCGGAATCCACGGTCGCTTACTGACTGCCTGGAGTACTGCAGGTGTATTGGGACCGTTGGCAATAACCTCTTTGCGGCAGAACTCCGTCAATAATGCCATTACCGATTTAGTTTCCGTGATCGATCCTTCTGCATTTCAGGCACAATTCGGTGCCGGAGTAGATCAGCTGGAGACATTAGTCGCGTCCAATACTGTGACAATCTCCAGACTAATGGAGATAGCCCCCGCAGGAACCACCGATCCTACCAGTAGCCTGTACAATTCAACGATGGTGTTAATGGCCGCGCTACTCGCTATCGCTTTAGTCAGTAATGCGCTGATGCGGCCGGTAGATCCGAAACATCACCTGATAGAAAACTAATCCGACTACTTCATTAATAGCTCGGCAATTTCTCCGTCAATGGGAAATCTGCCGAGTTTGTGCTTGGAAAAAATCAAGGTATCCCCCACTTTCACATCGAAGATACCACCTCCGCCTGGAATAAGCGTTGCATCTTCTCCAACTGCCTGTTTAATCTCTGCCGACACACGGTCAGCATCCGGTTGGTAGTTTCACGCCATGCAGTAAGTGATTTCAATTACCATCAGGCCTTTCTCCAATTACTTGATCGAGAGATATTAGACCTTAGTCGAATGCCCTTTGCAAAAACCGGGATTGATACACACATCCTTTCTTTATGACGGTCATTTTCATGTAAAATGGTGAAAGCATAATCGATGCAAATATCAACGGATCAAAAGCATGAATATCTCGAATAATTATCTTTGGCGTTGGCCAACTCTTCTTCTAGGTACACTTTCTATTTCCTGTGTTGCCCAAGAAACTCCGGATCGCTGGTATGAAGAAGGACGCGCTGTGGTTGAGCGCAATCTTTCTTTTCGTTATGAAAACGCAGAAGTTCCTACAGCAAAAAATGTCATCTTGTTTATCGGTGATGGCATGGGAGTGTCTACAGTTACCGCTGCAAGAATACTTGCCGGGCAATTGGAAGGTAATCCCGGAGAAGAGAACGAACTGTTTTTCGAAACATTTCCAAACGTTGCGCTTTCTAAAACCTACAACACCGATGCTCAGGTTGCCGACTCGGCTGGCACAATGACTGCTATGGCAACGGGTATAAAAACTGATCGCGGCATTATTAACATTAACCAATATGCTGAAAGAGGCGATTGCAATTCTGTAGCGGGCAATGAGCTTCATACTTATTTAGAACGAGCTGAACTGAAAGGCATGTCTACCGGTATTGTTTCCACCGCCAGACTCACCCACGCCACCCCTGCCGCTAACTATGCCCATACTATGGAACGGGATTTTGAAGACGACCGCGATACGGAAAATCTACGCATTGCTGGTGACTGCGTAGATATTGCCCTGCAATTAGTCGAATTCATAGAAAATGTGCCCGGAAGTGATGGCTTGGAAGTGGCCATTGGCGGTGGTCGTCGCAGCTTTATTCCACGGGTAGATGGCGCTGATCCAGAAACTGGCAATCAAGGCGAAAGATTGGACGGCAGAAACTTACCGCAAGAATGGGTAGAGTCCCACGACAACAGCGCCTATGTTTGGAACAAGGAACAATTTGATGCAATTGATTCAGATAACGTAGATCACTTGTTAGGATTGTTTAATCCTTCACACATGCAATATTCCTTTGACACGCCTAACGACAGAGGTGGGGAACCAACTTTAAGTGAAATGACAGAGAAAGCGATAGAAATATTGAGCAAAAATGACGAAGGATTTTATTTAAATGTAGAAGCCGGACGAATCGATCATGGTCATCATATGAACAATCCTTTTCGCGCATTGAGGGACACTATAGAACTGGCTAATGCCGTTAGAACTGCTTATGAACTAGTTGATCAAGAAGAAACATTGATAATCGTAACTGCCGACCACAGTCATACACTTACTATTGCTGGATACCCAAAAAGGGGCAATCCAATTTTAGGTAAAGTTGTAAGCATAGATCAGGCAGGAAGGCCTGGAACTGAGCCTGCTTTAGCCGCAGATGGATTGCCCTACACAACTTTAGGATACGCTAACGGCAGAGGACAATATGAATTGCCAGATAGAAATACTGCAGATGTTGTTCTAGGTGTTCCGATTAAAGAGGAAAGGAGATCTGACCTAAGTGACATTGATACTACTGATGAAGGATATCATTCCGAATCATTAATACCTCGAATTCAAGAAACACATGCCGGCGAAGATGTGGCGATTTACGCAATAGGACCAGGTTCGGATTTGATTCGAGGCGTGATGGAACAAAATGTAATCTTCCACGTGATGATGGAAGCCACGCAACTAGACTCGCGCTAATTTAATTGAAAATCGTAGACTGAACCTAGATTCAAGAGAACTGATAGCTCCTGGAGAGCTCGTCTACATTCATCAAGCAGCGCTGGATCGGCGAGATCTTCAGGCACCAGACTTTCCCGGTAATGAGACTCTATCCATTGCTTTAACTTTTCGTATAACTCATCGGAAAGAAAAATATTAGCCTGACAATTGTTAATCTGTTCATCGCTCATCACCACCCGCAAACGTAAGCAGGCAGGCCCGCCACCATTATTCATGCTCTGGCGCAAATCGAAGTACTTAACCTGATTAATCGCAGGATGCTCTAATTCCAGTTGATTCAGGTAATTATGCACCGAATCATTTTCACGACATTCGGTGGGAACGATTATAGTTGCGCCGTCTGTCTTCGGAATACTTACCAATTGCGAGTTAAATAGGTAGGAGGCTACAGCGTCCTCCAGATTCACTTTAGCTTTCGGTACTTCGATCAGGCTGAGCTCACTATTAGCGAATGCGGCGTTAAGTTGCTCTGCTACTTGCACGTTATTACTAAACGCCTCTTCGTGATAGAACAAAAGATCACGATTGCCTACCGCGATAACGTCATTGTGAAATACTCCAGCATCGATCGCTTGCGGGTTTTGTTGTGCGAACACCGTGCGCTCAGGGATTAAACCATGGCTGCGAGCTATTGCCTGACAAGCTGCTAAGGTTTGTCTCGCTGGAAATTTTTCTGGCGCGGAAGCGAGGTTTGCTTTGCTACTACCGTAGACAAAGAATTCAACTCCCTCATCCCCGTATTCATTGCAAAATCGAGTATGATTTGCCGCGCCTTCATCGGAATAAGCCGATCCGCCAGGTAATGGATCATGATGTACAAAGTCTTCACCGCTAAAGATTGACCGCAATACCCTTGAGGTAGTCTCAATTTCAATAGAGCGATGAAACATACTGCTGAGATTAGCCGGCGTAATGTGAGTATTCCCGTCGCTAGTATCTGCGAAAGGACTAATAGTCGCTGCGTTGGCAACCCACATCGATGAAGCCGAACAGACTGAAGCTAGTATATGTGGCGCAGTTTTTGCCACATTACTTATTACCTCACTGTCGGAATTTGCACTGAATCCTAACTTTCGTAATGTGGGAATATGCGGCCGTTCTTGCGGAGGAAGCACTGCTTGCTTTAATCCAAGCCGATGCAGTGCCATCATCTTATCCAGCCCCTGCAATGCCGCTGCTCTGGGTGAAGACATTAGACCGCCATGGCTCGACGAGGCCACGTTGCCAAAAGACAAGCCGGCATAATTGTGAGTTAAGCCAACCAAGCCGTCGAAGTTGACTTCGTAGCATTTCGAAGTCGTCATAGAGATATGCCAGGCGCCAATTTCTCGGGTAATTCCACAGATTCACTGCTCATGCTGGCAATGGGATAGGCGCTGTAGTCAGCAGCATAATAAGCACCAGGGCGATAATTGCCACTGGCACCTACTCCACCAAATGGAGCGGCTCCACTGGCACCTGTTATAGGTCGATTGAAGTTAACGATTCCAGCGCGAATTTCTCGATAGAATTTTTCCCATGAAGCAAAATCATCACTCAACAAACCAGCAGAAAGTCCATAGTGAGTATTGTTTGCTTCGGCTATCGCTGCATTCAAATCATCTGCCCATTTCACCTGCAGTAATGGACCAAAACACTCTTCATCCTCTATGTCAGTAGCTCCGGTTACATCAATTAAAGCTGGCTGAAGAAATGGGAGGTTCTCATCTGCTCTTTCCAACGCTTTAATTGCACTCGCCCCTTTTTCAAGCAAGGCTTTCTCAAACGCAACCACATTGTCCGCCGCCGCATTGGAAATGACAGGACCAATGAAGTTTTGATCAGTGCTACCGACTTTTATTTGGGCCGTGGCGTCTGCAAGTTTTGCTAACAATGCTGCATTTGAGGAATTCCGAACCAGGATAAGCCGTCGAGCACAAGTACATCGTTGCCCTGCTGAAATAAAAGCCGATTGGATAATCGTATACACCGCAGCATCAGTATCTTTTACTTCGTCCACTACTAAGGGATTATTTCCACCCATTTCCAAAGCCAACATTTTCTGCGGTTGACCAGCCAAGGCTTTATGAATGGCATGTCCGGTTTTCGAGCTGCCGGTAAACAAAACGCCATCGATTGCAGCTGAGTTGACCAGCGCTTCACCGGTTTCCCGGGAACCTTGCACTAAATTTATTACCCCTTCCGGAATCCCAGCATCGGCCCAACACTGCAGCATCAATTCACCAAACATCGGTGTGAGTTCCGAAGGTTTAAAAACAATCGTATTTCCTGCTAATAATGCCGGAATGATATGACCGTTTGCTAAGTGACCGGGAAAATTGTAGGGCCCGAGAACGGCAAACACGCCGATGGGGCGATGAGCCAGTTGGATAGAAACATTGTTTGCATCTTTTTCGGTGGAACCGGTTCGATCAGAATACGCATTAACTGAAATGGCAGCCTTACCAATCATCGTGCCGATTTCTGTTTTACTCTCCCAAAGTGGTTTTCCTGTCTCTTGATGAATTGCCTCTGCTAACTCTTCCTCTCTGGCTTTTAGCTGTTCAACAAACTCGTCGACATAAGCGTTTCTTTGCTCGAAAGTAAGAAACTTCCAGGCATCGAATGCAGCTTTGGCTGCAGTCACAGCAGTCTCAACGGTTACAGGATCTGCCGCATTTCCAGACCAAATCGATTCACCGGTCGCTGGATTCTCTGAAGAGAAATCATCCCCTTCTGCTGCCACCCATTCGCCGTTTATAAAGTGACTTTGCTTTTTTGAAGCCATAACGCTAACGCAACTCTAAAGTTTGAACTTGGGAACCGACGCTTACACCCAAAGTTTCAGCATCTTGTTCTGACAATGAAACTCCATCTGCACCTTCATAGGCAACTGCTGTCATTATCAAGCGATAATCCGGCAGGCGGCGATTGCTAACAATGCATGTTACCGAAGACTCATTTTCCTCTAGTGAAGAAACCAGACTTTTAACCTCAAGTGTCTTAGTGTTTTTTATCGACTCAATATTAGATCGTTCACATTCCATTACCGGCCCGGCATCAAAGATATCGATTGTTCCGTGATAGCTAAATCCTTCCCGTTCTAATAATTTTCTGGCTGGAATAGCTTCTTCATGGGGCTTGCCAATGGTTTCGACAGCCTCCTTTGGTAGTAACTCGAGATAGACAGGAAATCTTGGCATTAAATCGGAAATGAACTGAGAGCCATTTACAGCACTGATGAAATCGGCGCGGGCGAACGGTAAATTGAAAAACTTTCTGCCTAAATGTTCCCAGAACGGAGACTTTTCACTTTCGTTTAGCCAACCACGGATTTCGGCAAAGACGATGTCGCTAAAACGCTCTGGAAAATCACTCATGAACAAATAGCGACAACGGGACAGAAACTGCCCGATATTGTTTTTCCGATATTCAGGCATAAGGAATAAAGAAATGAGTTCAGTTTCACCGGTAAAGTCATTTACTAGATTAAGCAGATTGCTCGTGATATGAATATCCAAGGCTTCAGAGAATTTTGATTCTTTGGATAATTTGTAGTTGTAGAAAGGGCGAGTTAAGCCGACACCAGCAACTATTCCTGCCGTTCCTACAATTTCACCAGATTCAGGATCTTCCAGAACTAATAAATAAACTGACTCGGTTTGGCCTCGCTCGCTACTTGCCAAACTTTCACCAACTAATTCTAATTTACTTTCCCAGGTGCTTTTGTCGAATGGCATGGACGTCATACCTGGAGGAAGCATCGCGGATAGTTTTAGTAGACTGGCTAAATCGCCTTCATTGGCGGTTCTAATTAACACGTTCAGTTCACCTTTCCTTGCTCACTGAGGGCTTGTAAGCGATCACCATCAGTTGAAATTTTTTCCAATATACTGAGGCTCAGTTTGGTTCGTTCCGTTAAGCTGTCGATTAACATATATTCTTCAGCCGTATGAATTTGGCCTCCCAGCACTCCCAATGTATCGACATTCGGTAAGCCCGCAGCGGCGAGGTTGTTTCCATCACAACAACCACCGGTGTCTTTATACTGCACGTCGATGGAAAGTTGCTTGCCGCTTTCAGTTACCCAATCCATTAATAACTGATTAGCAGGGGAAATAGTTTTTGGCGGTCGCGAAAAACTGCCGGACAACTCGAATGCGACCTCACTTTGCTCGGTAACTTCCTGCAAAATTTGCTTCATTGTCGAGTCCAGCGCTTTTTGTTGCTCTGCCGAATGACAACGCACATTAAATTGCAGAACCGCTTGTGCTGGCACTACGTTCAGCACTGTTCCGCCTGCGATTCTTGCGATATTGACAGTTATACCTTGCGCTAAATCAGTGAGTTGCTCCAAGCGATTGGCGGCTGCATACAATCCCATGATGGCATTGCGCCCAAGTTCAAATTCCCTGCCAGCATGGGCGGCTTTGCCGGTAGCAACGACAGTAAAATTACCGGAACCTTTGCGTGCTCTGGACAATGTTCCATCGGCCAGTGCTGGCTCATAGATCAATCCAGCATCTGCATGTGCAGCAGCGCTCACCAGGGTATCTACAGAACCATGGGAACCAGTTTCTTCATCGGCGTTAAGAATTACCCGCCAACCCAATTGCCCACCATGATTCGACGCTTCGAATGCCTGCAAGGCGGTAAGCATTACCAGGATCCCACCCTTCATGTCTGCAACACCAGGTCCAAGCAAAGTGTTCGCATCCAGTTTCTGTGGCGATTGAAAGCTATGGGTTTTTGGAAACACAGTATCCATATGTCCTACTAGTAATACCTGAATCGGAGCACCACTCCTTTTTTCAAAGCTAAGAATGTCTCCAAATTCCTCATTTACTTTATTGCCTTCGATGTCGGTGTGTTCTCTTGGCTTGGATGAAATTTTCTCGTTTGAATCGGCCGTATCTGAAAAATAAGTGTGGAAAAAATTTCCAACTTTGCCAATTCCATTGACGTTGCTGGTGCCGGAGTTAATTTCAGACAGCTGCATGAGATTACTCAGCAAGATTTCTTGCTGCGAATCGATCCACTTGCAGCTCTCATTAAAATTCATTGTGCTCACTACATCGCTGCCAATGTCGAATCAAGAATGGAAATCGCTTTTTCTACATGCTCTTGAGAAACGTTAAGTGGTGGCAATAATCTGATCATGTTCGAACCAGATTTACCGACCAATAACTTGTTATCTCGCAAACTAACCAGCAGATTAGCGTTCGAAATTTTGCACTTGATTCCCACCATCAAACCAAGACCGTGCACTGATTCAATTTTCTCGGGATGCTTCGCAATAAGATCTTCTATTGCCTGATTGAAAAACTGTCCCTTTTCCTTTACTGAATCCAGGAGTCCATCTTCCAAAACCAGATCCAATACTGCATTACCTACTGCTGCTGCCAGGGGATTACCTCCAAAGGTGCTGCCGTGGGTTCCTACTACCATGGCATCAGCAACAACCTGGGTAGTTAGGCATACGCCGATTGGGAATCCCCCGCCAAGGCCTTTAGCCAATGCCATGACATCGGGATAAATGCCAAGTGCTTCGTGGGCAAACAAATGCCCGGATCGCCCAACACCGCATTGCACTTCGTCAAACATCAGCAATATGCCGTTGGCCGTGCACAGCTCTCTCACTTCCTGCAAGAAAGCTTGACTGACCGGACGTATTCCCCCTTCTCCCTGAATAGGTTCTAAAATTATTCCCGCTGTTTGCGGCCCGATTGCGTTTTTTAACTGCTCAAGGTTTTCCCAATCCACATGGTCAAAACCGTAATCACCGGTGACGAAATTTTGCATGTGAGACTGATTACCCGCTGCCGCCAATGCCGCGATAGTGCGACCATGAAAACTATCGGAAAATCCTATGATTCGATTTCGGTCATTGCTGCCTTGTGCAGCGTGATAGCCACGCATTGCCTTTATGCCAGCTTCAATCGCCTCAGTTCCAGAATTCGCAAAGAAGACACTGTCGGCAAAACTGTTATCCGCCAGCCGCCGCGCTAATTCTTCTGCAGCAGGAATACGAAATACGTTTGATAAATGCCAAAGTTTGGAAGCCTGCTCAGTTAACGCAGCCACAAGATGTGGATGGGCATGACCAAAACCTGTTACGGCGATACCTGATAAAAAATCCAGATAAGCCTCTCCTTCCTCAGTAATCAATTCACTGCCCTTGCCATGACTGAAAATCAGTCCCTGTGGGGGGCTATAGTTAGGCCACATTGCGACCCGAGGATCTTCCTTAGTTCCAGTGTTAGTCACTGTTTCCTCCAACGAATAATATTTAGTTATAGATTATCAAGAACGGCACCAAAGGACTTATGTATCTTTTTCTGTTTGATAAATAAGCTGTTTTTATTTAGTTACTTATCCGAATAAAATTCGGTAGAATTCGCAATTCTATGCCGAAGAGCAACTTTAAGCCTAACTAAGAATTCCAACGGTTATTAGTTTTTATGACGGATATTAAGATCGACAAAATCGACTTGAAGATTTTGCAGACCCTGCAGCAGAACGGTCGAATAACCAATCAGGACCTGGCAGAGAAAGTCTGCCTATCCCCCAGTTCCTGCTTACAAAGAGTTCGTCGCCTGGAAAAAGAGAAAGTCATCCAATCTTATCATGCAAGGATCGATCTCTCGCAAATCGCCAGGCATATCATGTGCATTGCAACGGTCTCCCTGAAAAATCATACCCAACAGGAATTTAAAGCGTTCGAATTACTCATCGAATCAATTCCTGAAATTGTTGAGTGTTATACCGTTAGTGGCGAGTCGGATTTTCTCATTCGAATCATATGCGCAGACATGAATCGCTACCTGGAAATCAATGACCAGCTAGTAAGCTCTAGTAGTTACCAGGTAACTATAAATTCTTACGTGGTTATGAAGGAAAACAAGGCCTTTGAAGCAGTTGAACTCAATACATTGAGAAACATCACCGCACCGGTAGTAGAGTAACCACGAAGCACTTACAACGCTTCACTCATTTTAGTGGCCAACTCGATTACCCTGAATGGCTTGCCAATGCTGGTCAATTCGCTTTCTTTCAATAAATCAGTTTTACCTGTCATCAATACCACAGGAATTTCAGGTTTTACGGCGTGAATTTCAGCAGCAAGCTGTGTTCCTGTCATATTCGGCATGGTTAAGTTAAGTCAGTTAGTATAGCTTCAAAAATGTCTGGGGATGACTTGACTGTATCCAGCGCCTCTAAAGGACAGGATTTCATTGTGACCTCATAACCAAGTTTACCTAACATATACCCTACGGCGTCTAACACTAGCTCATCATCATCGACTAGCAGTACTTGCTCTCCGTTTCCTCTTGGAAATTGCTGGCGCTCAACTTCGTTGATTTTCGCTGCTGTAGCTGGAAGCTGTGGAAAAAACAGTTCTATTTGCGTGCCTTTTCCTACGGAACTGGTAACTCTTATAGCTCCGTCGTGAGTTTTCACAATGCCGTGGACAGACGCCAAGCCCAATCCTGTTCCTTTACCGGAAGGCTTGCTGGTGTAATAAGGATCAAACATGTGCTTTTGCTGATCCAGCGTCATTCCGGTTCCATCGTCCTTAACTAACACTCTTGAATGCCTACCCAACTTAAGATCTGGCAAACTGCTTGCATCGGCAATGGTAACCTCATAAGTATCGAGTATTATTTCCAGAATTCCTCTTTCATCCACCATCGCGTCCGACGCGTTAGTACCAAGATTAAGAATGATTTGTTGAATCTGAGTCTGGTCCCCCAGAATAGTTTGCTCTGATGCGAGATCGGAGCGAATTTCGATTGTTGTTGGCAGCAAACTTCTAAGAAACGTTAGTCCTTCATTTACTTCAATTGCAAGATCGATAGATTCTTTGCTGCCTTCGTTTTGGCGACTGAATACAAGGATACGCTGCACGAGATCTTGGGCTCGTCGGGCAGCACTATTAATAGCATCAAGAAGTCCGTGGGAATTCGGATCGACATCTTTTCGTAATAAATCCGTGAAACCAAGGATTGGCACTAAAAGATTATTGAAGTCATGCGCAATTCCACCGGCCATGGTTCCCAATGCAGATAATTTTTCACCATGGCGTAGTTTCTGCTCTAACGCTTCTTCATGACTAATATCGCGGCCAGTTGCTACATAACCATCTGTTGCTGACTCGCCTTGAATCGGCGTAATAGTCATGGCAACGTGTATTTCATTTGTGCCGGGAACATCGAGGAAAATTTTCCCTCGCCACACCTCCCCTGCTTTTAGATTAGAAAGAGCGCTATACAGCACTTTTTTGTTTTCATTTATTGCCAGGTCGACGAAAGGCTTGCCGAGGACATCGATAGCAGCATTCAGTCTAAAAAAAGCAAGATTCGAATACTCGACGTTACCTTCCTTATTTATAATCAGCACATATTCTGCAGACTGTTCAACTGCAGTCGCCAGGCGATAGTTTTCAGCCTCGACTTTTTGTCTTTCATGTAACTCAGATTCAAGTGCAAGAGTTCTGCGTGCAACTTGCCGCTTTAGCGAATACACCCAGACTAGCGACCCAAACGCGAACAGCATTCCAATGACTAAAAGCAAACTTAGCCATCCCAACAACTGATTTGCCGATTCTGCATTAAAGTCACTTATACTTATCCAACGCTCGAAAATTTCAGCATGTTCTTCAGGGGTAATTGTATTTATGCCAACAGTTAGAATTGCGTTTAGTTCTGGCCAATCACTGCGCGAGCCGATTGATTGATCATCAGCATAGGAATAATCGCCGACTACTTGTAAATTGGTTATGTTTTCTTGTTGGACGTAATAGGACACCACGCCCAAATCGGCTATTAACGCATCAATATTTGCTATAGAAAGAGCTCGCATTGCCATGAGCTCGCTGGGGTAGGCGATAATCTCTGCATCTGGAATATCTTCTTCAATGCCATTACCAAGTACGTAACCTTCTACGTAGCCCACTCTGAGACCGTTTAAGCTGCTCACATCTTCAAAATCTATTCCGTTAGCCCGCATAAAAATGCGATCAAAAATATTGAAAAAGAGTGGTGTGAAATTCAGATAAGCACTACGAACAGGATCGTCTACCAGAAACGGCACAATGTCGATTTCTCGATCTCTAGCCGCGTCAAGAATGTCTGCGAAATTTTCATATTCGACAGTAAGAAATGTTATGTCTAAGCGATCCGACAAGAGTTCAAAGTAATCCCCTGCCATTCCCTGAATTTGTCCTCCTTCTGAGAATACATAGGGTCGATAGCCGGAATCAGTTCCAACCCGAAATACACCACCGCGCTCGTCTACCCAAGCGCGCAAATCAGGATTTAAGAGATCGCCAACTTCAGAATCTTGTGCCAGTGACAAAGAAAACACCGAAGCGCTGAGCAATAGAAAAAGCACACGAATCATGATCGACGGGACTCGAGAGTATGCGACTGCGTTACCCATAGGAATTGACTGACTGAAAGCTGAGTTTTCTTTTGATTTAGTCTAGTCAACAATTTCGCATATAGCCAATTTGACTAAGAAATTAAGCAATACTAGTGCTTAACGCTATAACGCCTAAAATATGGGGACTTTAGAGCACTTTTTTGAAGAGAATTCTAGGGATTGTAGGGAAAACACCTAATCAAGAGAGAGCTGGGATTCCAAAAATTCCGCCTGGCGTCGGTAGTAGAAGAGCCGATTCGACATCTTTCTCCAGCCATGACCCTCATCTGGTATTAGGATAAATGGCGCCTCAACGCCGTTGTCTCGCAGTGCGCTAACCATGGTTTCAGTTTCCGCGATATCGATGCGTGGATCCATAACACCATGGGAATAGAGTACTGGTACGTCAATGAGACCGGCCTGGCGAATAGGCGAATTTACTTCATAGAAGCTACGCCATTCTGGTAATCGAATATCACCGTACTCGATGCGATCGGAAGCTTTTAATGCAGGCGAAGCGATTTCCAACGCTGTTATCCAGTCAGCAACCCCATAGCGTGAAACACCCGCCTTAAAATAGCCGGGATAGGCAGCGAGGACTGCGTTTACCATATAGCCACCATATGATCCGCCAGAAACCGCAGCTCGATCTGGATCCACCCTGCCATCATCTCGAAAAAAATCGAGCATATCTATCAAATCGCGAACACTATCGAGACGCTTGGTACGATCATCTAAAGTGACATAAGTGCGACCGAAACCGATTGAGCCTCTTACATTCGGTTCGAATACCGCCACCCCGCGATCAACATGGTATTGAACCACAGCATCGAAATTTGCAACGGACTGCCCGGTCGGTCCTCCATGGACTTCAAATACCACAGGGGGAGCTTCACTATCGATTCTTGAAGCGCTATCAGGTAAGTAAAGTAATCCCTGTAGCTCTACGCCATCTCTTGCGGTGATGCGAATACTTTCCGGCCGCACTAAACGATCTGGATCCAATCCCGCTAAGTTAGATTTAAAATTCTGCGTCAATTGGCCTGAAGCTAAATCCCAGGAATGGATGTCTCCTGGCGTGCGCCACCCGTTAGTAGTTATAACCAGGCGATTGCTCTTTTTTGAACAACTCAGGGTGTAGATTCCCTCCGGGAGACTCGGCGCTTGCAAGTCACTGCCGCTTGATAGATTTCTAATTTTTAGCCTATGAAAACCATCTACATTTTCTGTCCAGGCTAAATAATTAGCATTTTCCCCACATAGCTGAACTCGCGCCATGTCATGACTAGTAGACGCAATATTGATAAATCTTTTTGTATTTAGGTCATAGCGAGTTAGCGCAGTAAATTCTCGATCCAAATTTGTAGCAAGGTAAAAACTACTACTATCGTTGGTCCAGGCGAAGCCACCATCGGTATGATTTGCCCGGGGATCTGGTGCGGAGATCGTGGTGAGTTCGCCTGACGATGTATCGAGTAGAAAAAGATTGTCCGAATCTTCTCCGACAGTTTCGCTAACAATTAAGTGTTTTCCGTCTGGAGAAAGTGAGCGAACAAAATAGCCAAATGTTCCTTCAAAAATTAGCTCAGTCTCACTGGTCGCTAAATCTGCCCGGTAAATATCGTAGTCGAGTCCGTTTCTTTCGGTGGAAGCAAAATAGATTGTGCGACCATCTTTAGAAAAATCCCCAAAAGATCTGAAGCCACCAGATATCGGAGGTAAAACTATCCTTTCGTTGCTTCCATTCGCATCAATAAGGGCATAGGATTCTTGCTCGTTGCCATCGTTGTCAGCACCATAAAGAAGTTGTCGACTATCTGGAGTCCAGCGGAAAAATCGAATTCCGTTACCGAAAGTTAACTGTTGCATCTGACCCCCCTGAATCGGTACAACCCAGAGCTGAGGTGCGCCGGTAACTGAGTATCTATAGGCGATCTTACTTCCGTCCGGTGACAATTGAGCAGCCTGGGCGCCAATCGCAGATAAATAGCGCCCTATGTCAGCGGGATCATCTCCAGCTTGACCGACTGCAATCGATTCATTTTCAGGAGAAATATAGGAAAGTTGAGATAGAGGATCCTGCGCGGAAGACTGTGCTATCCACAGTGAGCAAAAAATTGAAAAGATTAAAGGCAATGTCTTCACGGCGTGGTCCTCATGCTTCGATACTTGATCCAGGATGGTGCAATTGCACAGCAGATGCACTAATTATGCTTCAGCTTAAAGAATTAACAAGCGAACTTGGCGCTAAAACTAAATTCTGTAGCGCTTAACTCCAGCAGAATAATCTGTCCCCAGTATGCCCTGCAGCCGCACTAAATTTGAAAATAGTGCTTTCTGCTTGTGAAAGGTGAGATTGAGACCTGAGAGGTTCTCCTACATATCGGTCGCAAAGGCGGCAAAATCGCTCATATAGCCTGTATTTTCGGCTTATTTGGGCAGGTATCGAGTTTGCATACACCTAGGTAGCACTTATAATGCTGCTCATATCGCGGATATGCCGTGATTTAGTCAAAACAACCTTATTAAATGGGGACCCACATGAAGACTAAAAACCTCCGCCACCCAATACACGGTGGTGCTGTAGTCCTTTTGGCGGCAAGTACGCTTCCAATCACGGGCCAAGTCGTTGCTCAAGACGATTTGATTGAAGAGGTAATTGTTACTGGTTCTAGAATATCAAGGGATTCTAATTTAACCGGAGCTTTACCCGTTCAATCTCTAAACGCGGACGATATTCGTATGTCCGGCGAATTTTCCATTTCTGATGTCGTCAATGACATCCCTGCATTATTAAATTCAATTACATCTGAACAGTCTATCGATGCCCCTGCTGGATTCGATGACGGTGCTAATGTATTGAACTTACGCGGACTTGGAAGTGCAAGAACATTAGTTCTCGTAGATGGCCGACGTCATGTTGGCGGTTTACAAGGATCTTCTTCTGTAGATGTTGGTTCTATTCCTATGCCATTGGTAGAGCGCGTTGAAGTGCTTACTGGTGGCGCTTCAGCCGTTTATGGTGCTGACGCGGTTACAGGTGTAGTTAACTTCATTCTAAAAGATGACTTTGAAGGCATCGAAGTCGATGCTAACTACGGTTTATCCGGAGACGGCGATGGCGAGCAAAGCTCATTGTCTATTGTATTCGGTGAAAACTTCGATAACGGCCGCGGTAACGTCACTGTTGCAGTGGACGTAAGAAATGATGATGGCCTCCGCATGGGAGAGCGTTCCAACGGCGGACTCATTGGTTCTGCCCGCGACTGGACAAATCCAGATCGTCGCTTTCAACAAGGCGAAATTGGCTCCTCAACTCCTAACTTTGCGCAGTTCTATAACTATGCAAATACAGGACTGACCAATTTCGGTTTGGCGATTCCTACTGCTGACGGTTTTATAGCAGACTATACCGATACTTTCGGTGCTGCTCCTTCGTTAACAGCGGCGGAAACTGCACTTATAAATCGTGCAGGTGGCGCACCGCAGCGTGCAGTGCTTCCCGGACGAACTTTTCCGTTCACTTCAGGATACGGCATGATCATTCCAGGGAATGGCTACACGTTTGCTGGATTTGACCCTGAAGTTCCAATCGATCTTAACGGCAATGGCACACCTGACTGCCTGGACTCATGGACCGGATATAACGCTGTGTTCGGTGCAGCATCTTTTGGTGTAATCGGTGGCTGTTGGAATGTTGGGCAAGATGGCTCATATTCTGTTGTCCAAGATGGCCTTGTTAGTAGCGCCACTCAAGGATTCGGAGGCGATTCATTTAACGTTTATTCCAATGATGCTTTCGACATTCTGCTGCCTGACGAGAAGCTAACAGTTAATCTATTGTCTCACTATGACCTGACTGATCAGACAACTTTGTTTGGTGAATTTAAGTATGTGACTCAGGAAACAGATACCGATGCGCGACCTGGTACTTTTTGGGATCTAATTCCCGGCTTTTCTGATAATCCCTATCTACCAACATTTATTCAGGATGTTGCAGATGCAACTGGAGCCGTTCATATTACGTTGGACCCTCTCCTGTTCAATACAACTCGTACTACTGAAAGGGACACTTATCGCCTGGTAGGAGGCTTGGAAGGCGAGCTGGACAATGGCTGGAACTGGGAAATCAGTGCCAATTATGGTCGCTATGAACAGGAAATCAACCGAACCGGGCAGGTCATAAATGACCGTTGGTACGCTGCGACTGATGCAGTAACTGATCCGGCAACTGGTCAACCAGCCTGTCGAGCCGATGTAGATCCCAGCGCTCCTGCTATCGATAATCCCTTTTCAATTCCCGCTTATGATCCTGGCTACTTCTCCTTTACGCCAGGAGCAGGTCAGTGTGTGCCTCTAAATATTTGGGCAGGACAGCCTGGAGTTTCTCCCGATGCTGCAGCCTGGGTAACAACCAATACCTGGGATGAACTGGAAATCGAACAGACTGTCTTCGCTGCCTCCTTAACTGGTGACACCGAAGATTTTGTCAGCCTTCCTGGCGGACCTATCGGATTTGCTACTGGTATCGAATGGCGTGAAGAAGAGTCCACAGCAAGATTTGACCCACTTCAGTTAGGCGTGATTCCTGCCGGATCTCCATTTCCTGCTGGAACCTTACTGGAAGAACATTCTGCAAACTCTAACTTAGTTTTCCGACCGCAACTGTCGAATAAGAACGAAAGTGGTTCCTACGATACAACTGACATCTTCGTGGAAGTATCGTTGCCACTTATTTCTGATGCTCCATTTGCTAGAGAGCTAACGCTTGATGGTGCGGGTCGTTGGTCGGATTACTCAACAATTGGTAGCACAACCTCCTGGAAGGGTAACCTTGTTTGGGCACCAGTTAGCGACATAGCTTTTCGCGGTAGTGTTTCACAGGCGGTACGCGCACCAAATATCACAGAGTTGTTCGGTCCTGAAGTAGGCGCGACATTTCGACCTGCTGATCCTTGTGATGCTGCACAGATCAATGCCATAGCGACAGGCGATCCAACATTAGCTGCAAACTATCAAGCGAACTGTGTGGCTGATTTCCAATCCTTCGGCCTGGATCCATTCGACGCAAATGGCGTTTATAACTTCGCCGATCCGTTGACAGCTTCCTTTGGAGGTACTGCTGGTGGTAACCGTAACCTGACAGAAGAAACGGCTGACACTACCACTTATGGTTTTGTGTTCCAGCCTGAATTTCTGGATGGTTTCAGTTTCACTGTCGACTACTGGGAAATCGAAATTGATAATGCGATCTCTGCAGTAACTGGCCAGGATATTGCTGATGGCTGTTATCAAGGCGCAGCGTTAAACAGTAACTTCTGCTCGCTACTCACTAGAAACCAGGATCCAAATTCCGCGCAATTCGGCGGATTTAATTTCCTTCAATCAACAGATATCAACTTTGCCAAGTTGGAAACCAGCGGTGTTGACGTGGCAGTGAGTTATGATTTCGTGGTTGGAGCACACAACTTCGGAGTTTCTGTGCAAGGTACAGACGTGAATGAACTGGATTTCTTCACTAATCCTTCGGACTTAAATGAAGTTAATCCTGAACTCGGCGAAGTACTTCGACCAGAACGAGCGGGTAATGTCTTTCTAAGCTGGGACTACGGTGACGTGAGCGTTGCTTTCCAGTCACAATACTTAGACGAAATGTTACTCAGCTTTGTTGAAATAGAAACTGCGGAAACACTGTACGGTGATGCGGTATTCATGGATGAAACCTGGATTCATGATATTAGCGCCAGCTATATCTACAATGAGGAAATCACAATATACGGTGGCATTAGGAACTTGAGTGAGGAAGATCCGTTCTCAACGGATAACGCCTTCCCTGCGAGTCCTCGTGGACGTATGTTCTTCTTAGGCGGAACTTACAGATTGTAAGTTTTCGAAGTTCTAAAAAAAGCCCACTTAGGTGGGCTTTTTTTTGCATTAAATTCTTACAGAGATTTACGTCGACTGAATCGAAGCAGTTCCTAACCAACGTTTTAAGGTTCTCCCCATTGTTTCTGACTCAATAGGTTTTGCCAGGTAGTCATCCATTCCCGCACTTAAACAACGTTGCTCATCTTCTTCCATAGCATTGGCGGTCAATGCGACGATAGGAGTGTGTTTAGCTCCCGTTTTCTTCTGATACTCGCGTATCTGAGTCGTTGCCTCGAATCCATCCATGCGAGGCATCTGGCAGTCCATAAAAATCAGATCAAAGTTTTCTTCAGTAATTTTTTGTAACGCTTGCAATCCATCTTCGGCTTTATCACAGATGATTCCGAATTTTTTTAACATGCGTGCCGCAACCATTTGATTTACAACATTGTCTTCCACCAGCAAGACTTTAGCATTGCTTGTAGAAGTAAATCGCGCAGCACTTTGTTTTCTTACCGTTTCCTGTTCCTCAAGTAAGGCATTTCGCAATAATGCCATGCGCAAAGGCAATATTATTTCGGTTATATTGTCTTCCTTCTTATTTTTTGAATAACGCGGTACCAGATGTATAGCACGACCGCTCATTGGGATTAAATTTCGATTATCGGTGATTGTCACATCGGGAATTGTCGCATTGTCGCCTTCTTCCAGTAGTGGAATCCCCAATCGATTCAATAATTTCTGCACGGAAAGGTTCATGCAATCAGAACTTAAACTTGACGCTACTTTAAGTCTACTTAATTCCGCGTTTGGTAAATCATATTTCTGATGCTGAGCCAGCTCTAATGGAGTAGAGAATTTGAAAATCGAGCCTTTGTCTGCTTCGCTTTCGAAACTAATTTCGCCTCCCATCAACTTAACGACTTGCTTACAGATCGTTAGGCCGAGGCCAGTGCCACCATACTTTCTGGTTGTGCTCCCGTCTGCCTGACCAAAAGCTTCAAATAGACTCGCTTGATTTTTTTTGCTCACTCCGATGCCAGTGTCTTCGATGCGAACAAGCAATGTTGATTGGTCCATTTGAGTTTCTACATCGCAATGTATTAACACATGACCGGTATGCGTGAACTTAACAGCGTTACCAATTAAATTGAGAAGTACCTGACGAAGACGGGTGGGATCCACCATGAACGAATCGAAAGCATTTGGCTCAATAACACTATAGAGTTCAACTTCTTTACGTACCGCTACCTGATACATGATGCTAGCGACTTCTTCAACAACATCCCCCGGCGCTGTAGGGATAGGTGATATATTCATCTTGCCGGCTTCAATCTTGGAAAGATCAAGAATGTCATTGATAACCGATACTAGCCCCGTCGCTGAGCGACTGGCTATTTCCACATAATCACGTTGTTCAGAAGACAAGGTGCAATCCCTAAGAAGATCAAGCATGCCCACCACGCCATTCATTGGCGTGCGAATCTCATGACTCATATTCGCCAGAAACTGGCTCTTTATTACCGACGCATGCACTGCCGCTTCTTTCGCATCTTCCAATTCAACAATAGTGCCTTCCAAATCGGTACTGTACTTGGATAACTGCTGATCTCTCTGTTCGATCTGTTCCAGCATCGTGTTGAATTGTTCAACCAGAAATCCAGTTTCGTCATCGGCGAGCTTGGTGGCTCGAATACTGAAATCGTTTTCTTTCGCCACATGGGCTGCTGTACTTTTCAGCGATTCAATCGGGCGCGAAATTGAACGTGCCAATATCCGGGAAATTGGCACAACTAAAACCATCATTACAGCGAGGATTATTATTGTCGCAAATATCTGGTTTAGGAGACTGTCGATTAAATCCACATGGGCGGCCCTAACCAACAAGTATCCTACGATGTTCTGTCCTTGTTGAACCGGCTGTAAAATCCAGGACTCACGCCAGGTTGATAGGTTTTCTATGGTGTCAAGATTATCGCTGTTTCGAGCTGCATCGACTAATAAACTGGAGTCACCTATTGCGGCAAAAATCTGCTGTTCTGTGTCCAGCAACAATGCACCGACGACGCGATCATCATTGTCCATCGTACTCAAGACATCCTGCGCGCCGCTTTCATCTTGAAACGCAAGAGCCGCAGTTACGTTGTTTGCGATGACACGAGCTTGATTTCTAGAAAGACTGACACTCGATAAATAGGAATCATAAGTAACATAGATAATGGAGCTGGCCGCACTGATAAGCAGTAACGCACCAACTACAGATACGATAATCAAACGTAATTTAGTAGCCAGGGGAAGATCGGCAAGTCGCTGCATACTTATCTCCTGACCGTTCGTGTCTGGACGATATCCGCCAGATCGAGTAACTGAAAACTTAATTGAAGGTTTGCGGCATCCGCTTCATCTTTATTGATCCTAAATCTTACGCGTCGATTCTCAAATCTCAGATTTATCATGCCTCCACTTAAGGCGAATCTAGGCATGTCGCTAATGGTGAGAATCGGTTGATCAGCTAAAAGGTCCAAAACTGATTCGAAATTTCTAATTTCCGAATCACTGATGAAAACCGCATCACAATCTTGCACGAAACTGAATTGGTTGCCTAGCTGTTCGATCTCTATTTCCGATTCGGCGAAAACTGTTTTCAGCTCATTGCCGAATGGATTTTGCCCAATTACACAAAATCTTGAAGGCCCTTCGCTTGCATCCGGCCAGGTTATAAAATTCATCAAACGACTAAGGAGAACAGCCTTTAGTTGGTATTCTTCCGTGCGATCCTGAGCAACAAGATCAACACTGGCCACTGACAACAATGTCAATGCCAACACTAATCTCCTTGTAAATTGCTCAATTCGCCTTTTCATTTTTTTAACTCAAGTACTGTCTATCCTTAAGGTGCCCAGGTAATTCTTGCGATAACTCCGCTAAATACTTTCGAAGGCAAAGCATCCAATAACCTGGATCCGTATTCTGTGTGACCTCGGTCTAAAAGATTTTGTCCGATTAACTCAAATCTAAGATCTGCCCTGGGTTTCCATTCCAAGCGAAGATCCGCGGTCGTGTAACTTTCTATTGCAAAAATTTCAGACTCATCGACAGCTCGCACTGTTAAATCTAATTCCAATGCATTGTTTATTGTCCATTCACTGCGGACATAACTAATCCACTCTGGTTCATCCAGGGCGTCGGTGTTTGTGTCGCTGTAGTTTGCTGGATTGGGAGAAGTAGGAACCTCATCCAGGTCGTAATTGAACCATGAGAAGGAACCCTTTAATCGCCAGTTATCAGTTACATTCCAATTAACGGCAAGTTCTGCGCCTTTGGAAGATCCTGACGGTTTGTTTACGACGTTGGTATCTACAATCAGATGGGTGCTTTCAAATATGCAAGATAGGTTGCTGAAAATTTCATCCATAGAAGGCTGGCAAAACACGCCTGAGTCCTTCCCCGAAAGTAAATCTTTATAAGAAAAATCAAAAAGCGCTAGATCGAATTCGAATCTATCGGTCAACGAGCCCTTAATGCCCCCCTCGATAGCTACTAGGTGCTCTGATTCGAAATCTCGATTGCCATTAAATACAACTCCAACTGGAATCGGACCTGGATTAATTTCTGATTGCGAGGGAATAATGAAACTAGGTCGAATTTTTAAACCGCGTTCGCCACTAGAAGGAGTCCGCGCCGCTCTCGATACCGAAGCCCACAATGTGGTTTTTTCATAAGGCTGCCAAGAGACACGAATATTAGGTTGAAATTCCCAATCTACATACTCACTTCTTTCGATCTTGGCACCTACGGTAAGCGCAAGTGAATTACTGAGCTTTACTTCATCTTGAATAAAGAATTCTTGAAGTTTAAAAAAATCTTCATAGTTTGGGAGTGCTTCGACCAGAGAAGTGCGTTCCTCGAAAGGTAAATCTATGATTCTCGATCCAAATCCCCAGCTTACGTCATGGTTTTTACCATAAAGTTGTCTGCGTTGAATCTAAAAACTAAAAGTACTCTGGGTAAATTCACCTAAGCTAAAATCTCGGGCTTTATGTTCAATATAAGATGAAACATTCCAGTGAGATGATTCGCTGTCCTCCAGGCGCCAGTCTGCCATCAACCAGGCTCCATCTGAAGCTACGCTATGCATCGATGGTGCTAACATCAATGTCCCATCAGGAAATGTCTGAGTTTGAACAACCTCTTTAGAGTCACCCTGGTAGAAAGAGCCTTCGAATCTTAAAAACTGGCTATCAGCAGGAGATCCATCAATTCGAAAACTCGCCCTTTGATGTTCGAGAAAATCCGCGTTACCTGCATCCAATGGGGAGTCTGTCAGATTTTCTTCGACGCTGTGAAAATCCATCCGATAGAACCAGCCGCTATCGGTAACGTCACCGTAGCGCATGGTCATGCCAACCATATCTCGAGTACCGCCTCTAGCCTGAATTAGCAAGCCCTGAGTGTCTCTGGCACTGCGAGAGATAATATTTATGACACCATTAACAGCATTCGAACCCCAGATAGTGGCACCAGGCCCACGGATGACTTCGATACGTTCAACGTTATCGATGAGGGGCATATGGTCACTCCAGAATACGCCGGCAAAGTCAGGCGTATAGATATGACGTCCATCCATCATGACCAGGAGTTTGTTACTTAATTGATCATTAAATCCTCTAGCAGTTACTGCCCAACGAGTATCGTCAATACGCCCGACATGAACGCCTGGCACCATCCGCAGCGCCTCCGCTACGGAGGTGACACCACTACGACGAATATCTTCCGCTGAAATGACAAATATTGCTCCCGCTACTTCACCCAAGGATTGTTCTTTGCGGGCAGCCGAAGTAACTTCCACGCCCAGAAGTTGTTCGAGTGATAGCGTGTCTAATTCCTGAGGTGCGGCGTGGGAAATTGAGTTTAGAACAGACAAAGCAATCCCGAGAACTAAACCAACATAATGTTTTTGTCCGAGGAGTCTGAAATAAATTCTATGGTTTCTAAATTTCATGTATTTCAATTTTCTATCTGTAACTATTAATAACTAGCGCACTACGCCGCTGTCTTCACTGCTGTTATGGTGCCCAGGTAATTCTAAGAAAAAGTGCACGGTTTATCATGGAAGGCAACACTTCGTTAGAAACAGAGCCATGCTCTAAATGCTCATGATCTAGATAGTTTTGAGCAATGAATTCCACATTAACCGCAGGAGAAGGTCGCCACCCCACACGCATATCCGCGGTGACGTAACTATCGATTCCATAATTTCTGACTTCGTCTGCACCGCGAACCGTTACATCCAAATTCCACTTTTCCGATATTTTCCAGTGGGCATTGACATGGGCTAACCAGCCAGGCTCGTCATAAGCAGCAATTCCCGGCGAAACCATATTTTCAAGGTCGTAGTCAAACCAGGACAACGCACTGTTAATTTGCAGGTAATCAGAAACATTCCACTGTAATGCCAACTCGGCACCTCTGGATGAGCCTTCCACATCATTAGTCATTAAAGTATTTACAGCCAGGTGAGACGAGGAGAAAACACAAGATAGATTTTGCGACACATCGAGTCCGGAAGGCTCACAGACCACATCTTCTAAGATAGCGTTTCTCAAATCATCGTAGTGGAAATCAAATAGCGCCAGATCAAACTCCATCGAATCACTTAATTTTCCGCGTAACCCCATCTCATAAGCTGTTAACCATTCTGAACCGAAACCAGCGTTTCCTATGGCCCTTACTACGACCGGTGTAGTAAATCCAGGCGGTATCACTCCCTCTGTAGGGTTATAGTCAACAGAAATAGCTACTTGCCTCTCCCCCAGTGATGGAGTCCTTGCCGCTCGAGATACGGACGCCCAAAATGACAAGCCCGGATTAAATTGATGGTTTAGGCGGATATTGGGCTGCGTTTCCCAACTGACGTATTCGCTTTTTTCGAATTTAGAGCCAAGTATTAGAGAAGTAGAATCTGATAGTTTGTACTCGTCTTGGAGAAAAATTTCGACCAAACTAAGATCATCGTTTGAATCAAGTATGGAAAGGGAGTCTACATTGGAGTTAAAGGGAACTTCGAGTGCTCTTGCACCAACTCCCCAGATTACATCGTGCCGGTCACCTAATAAGTGACGACTTTGAAAATCTACACCGAAAGTCTGTTGTTTTAATTCCGCCAGCAAGTAATCGCGAGAGACTTTGTCGTAATAGGCTTTTGCCTGCCAACTTTCTCCGGATTCCGACTGGTGAGACCAATCGAGTGACAACCAACCACCGTGAACATCAATGTCCTTTCTCGCAGATTGAATGCTTGCAGTAAATGTAGATAAATCCAAAAATTTTGAGACATCTCTAGAGGAGCCGTCGAAATAGGAACCTTCAAGGATTACTTCATGATTTTCTAAGGGTTCGCCTTCGAGGCGAAAGCTCGATTTGTGTTGACGCCAGAAATCATTGTTTCTCTGATCCAACGGTGAATCACTGACATTTTCATCGATTGCATTAAACCCAAATCGATAATACCAACCGTTATCCGTTACATTCCCGTAGCGAGCATTAAAACCTTGGTTATTTGAATCTCCCAAACTTAATTGCGTAAAGAAACCTTGAGTATCTCGCGCGCTACGGGAAATGATGTTGATAACCTCGTTCACCGCGTTGGAGCCCCATAAGGTTGCGCCAGGACCTCGAATCACTTCGATACGCTCTATGTTATCTATAGAAAGCGTGTGATGATCCCAGAACACTCCAGCGAAATAAGGTGTATAAAGCGGCCTGCCATCCATCATCACCAGTAATTTGTTACTGTATTGGTCATTAAATCCTCTGGCACTCACGGCCCAACGATTGTCATCGATTCGCGCCACATGGATTCCCGGCGCCATACGTAATGCTTCGGGAATAGACGTTACGCCACTGCGCCTAATGTCTTCAGCGCTGATTACAAAAATTGCACCAGCTACATCATTAACAGTTTGTGCTTTTTTAGAGGCAGAAGTTACTTCGAGATTTAGCAGTTCTTCCAGTGACATCTCGGTAAGCTCTGATTGAGCAGAAGCAAACTGTATAACAACCAACATTTGGAGAAATGCAATACAGATTATTTTACTACTAGCTGATACTGCCGCTGACATCGATTAATCTACTAAGAAATTCCCTTATATATAGTGTAGTAGAGAAGAGAGATATTGCTCTTAGTACATAGTGCCGAATTTGACGTTAACCCCTGTTTTTACTGGGATTTTGGGTTATCTCAGTCTTTCTGGGCTATTTTTGCGTTATTTGCGGTCGAATACTTGAGAAAACCTAAGGATATTCACTGAGTATGATTCTTGCCCTCCCCCTTGAAATGGTGCGATTCCAGAGGTATTGGCACTGTTTATGAGAATTCTCAAATTCGGAACAATTGCTCTGGTCATGGTGATTCTGGGTTTTTCTGCCCTGTTATTTTTGGCCCCTGCTATAGCGGTTGTGCCTCTAACAAATTTCGCGTTAGGGAGTCAGGGACTGAAGATCAGAGAAGTTACCGGACTCAATCTCGGTGCGAGCAGGATTAGTTTGGAATCGGCAGTTCTTGAAGGAATAGATTACGAAGCCGAGCTGTCTTCACTGAACGCGGAATACGCTCTGTTTGAACTATTGGCGGGAAGAGCAAAATCTTTGGAAATTGAAAATCTGCTTATTACAACTGGTAAAAGCGAGTCAGCCAGCGACAATTCCGATCCAATAGATCTTGAGGAGCTCAGAGCACAATTCCGTGATATTCCAGTAGAGCTAATCAACGTAGCTTCTATCAACTTACAATCCCCGGGACTGACGATTGATGGCAATGTCTCAATTACTGGAGATGAAATCGATTTAGAAAGTGTTATTCAATTAGATAGCTTTAGCGATTGGCAATTCAGCATTGCACTTAATTCCGAAAATCTGGAGCAATTTACTGGCAATCTAAAGCTGTTTGAATTTTCCAACTTAGATCAGGAATTATTGGATTCAGAATTTAGCGGCGCATTCGTGAGTGACGGTCTGTTGCTAACTGCTAACTCCAGAATAGGAGTTGCAGAGCTAAGCGCGCTTACTGATCAATTCGAGTTTGTATCGGGCCTTGCCTCTGCTAGTAACGAACTTCAGGTGGCAACTGAATTGCAGGTGTCTGGGCTAAGTAGCAGTCCTAATATGGATTTACTCAGTAACCGTATTGATAGCGAATCCGAAGAGATTTCAATTCAATGGCAATTTGATCCCCCTTTATCAGGAGCGCTATCGATTTCGCTGCCAATTAGCATCGCGATTAATCATCAAGCAAACGAAAACTATCGTATCAGTCTGACAGATACCGCTCATAGACTAGCGATTGAATCTTCTACGCCCTTATCGATAAATGGCAACTTGCAAGAAACTTCGTTGACTTGCGAATCTTTTCGTTTTTGCAGAGCCGAAGGAAAAATTACAGCAACCGCTGCAGCTGCAGAAATTGCTCAATTAGTGTTGGAACAGACTTCAATAACTGGAGACTTTTCCCTGGCAATCAGTGAATCAGGTATTAGATTGGCGCCATCGCAATTTGAAGCCAATATTGAAAACATCAATTACCCTCCAATCAATTCTTCTGTCTCTCTAACCTTAAACAATGTCGTTGCTGCATTTACAGATGACTTTAGAGCAAGTGCTTCCATAGTATCTGATTCACTTTCTCTTAACGGCGACGGAATTGCGCTGATTAATCCTGATATGATCGGCAGTATCGAATTTGAAAACAATCAAGTCGATGCTTCACTCATTCTGGGTATCAACAATCAGGTGGATACCGGGATTCTCCTGACTCACAATTTAGACTCTAATCAAGGCGGATTGGGGATCGAGTTGCGCTCTTTTCAGTTAAGCAATCTGGTTCCACTAAGTTCTTTAATCTCTCAATCCTATTACCCAGGCGATCTAGTACAAGGACAGATCAGCGGGGGTGCTTCGCTAGAATGGCAGTTGGGTGAGGAAGCGAGTCAATTTGCGGGCCCACTGAATTTGGAGCTACAGAGTTTAAGCGGTTTTGTTAACGAGACATTCTTCGTCGACTTAAATGCGGCCATAGATGCACAATTTACCAGCCCTTTTGGCGTAAGGTCATCCGGAGAACAAAGTGCAACAATAGCTACCGTGGACACGGGGCTGCCTATAGAAGAAATTTCCTGGAACTTTGATTTTGATACTGCCAACAGCAATTACAATTTGAGTAATTTGGATTCCCAAGTGTTAGGTGGAAAGATTGGCGTCTCAGAATTCAACTACGATATCGAAGAACAAGAGCAGGAACTTGAAATAGTCCTAACCAGCCTCGATTTAGAAACTATTGTCGCGCTGGCCGACTACCCAGGAATCGATGTAAACGGATTAATCAGCGGCTACCTACCCATAAGTATTTCTGGGAATTCCCTGACTATCGAACAGGGCTTAGTAGGCGCCTTAAATCCTGGTGGCATCATTCGTTATTCCCCCGCAAATCCTGTCCCCAGTTCCAACCCTAGTGTGCAACTGGTTAACGATGCGCTTTCAAACTACAACTATGAGACTATGAACACAGAAGTGTACTACGATGAAAATGGCGACCTGCGCATGGAAGTTCAGCTGCAAGGAATCAATCCAGATATGAATAGCGGTCAGCCGATTAATCTTAATGTAAACATTACCGATAATATTCCAACACTGTTAAGGAGTTTACGCGCAAGCCGCGTAATAACAGACGCTTTAGAGGAATCTCTAACTGAGCAGTAACTTTCTCCTACAGTAGCGGTCTAATTAGAAGACATTCAGGATTTGTTAATGAAGAATCTTGAATACTGTAGATAATTTATGAGCATTACATGAGGCATCGAATATGCCAAGAAATCTAAGCTTAATCGCACTATGCGCTTTTTCTACACTCGTGGCCTGCACGCCTACCGTGCAAGTCGCGGTGCCGAATGAGCCTATTACTATAAATCTCAATGTTCGCATCGAGCATGAAATACGTGTGCAAGTAGAAGAAGGACTTGACGACATTTTTTCAGCCGATAGCGGCCTGTTTTAGTGGAGGAGCATGATGAAGAAATTTAGCAAAATATTTTCTGCAATAACTTTTTTTCTTTTAGTTATATCGAGCTCATATGCCCTCACATTGCAAGAAGCAAAAGCTGACGGGCTTGTGGGTGAACAGAGAGATGGTTTCGTAGGTTTAGTAGTCAGCAATGCCTCGCCCGAAGTGCAAGTAATAGTCCGCGATGTCAACGCACAACGTAGACAACGCTATCAAGAAATTGCGCAAGAAAATGGTATCTCCGTAGAACAAGTCGCTGCGGTTGCTTACGAACGAGCAGTTCAGGCAACTCAATCCGGTCACTACATCCAGAACGCTAGTGGTGCCTGGGTTAGAAAATAAGGCACGCCCTTAACTCATCACAATTCTTTAATTGGCAGTCAGTAAAAAACTGACTGCCTTTGGTGCCTGGGTTAGAAAATAAGGCACGCCCTTAACTCATCACAATTCTTTAATTGGCAGTCAGTAAAAAACTGACTGCCTTTGGCGCCTAGATCAGGAATTAGAGCAATTGTCTATATATCAGACAAACTTGTCTTGTAAGTCTCAGTTAGCATGGCGACTGAAACAATCGACACCACCGATGCGAATGCCATGTAGGCGGATACCCAGATGATTGAATATTCTGCCCAGAGAATTGTGGCTATGGTAGGCGCGAAAGCACCGCCTATGATTGCACCAAGTTGATATCCAAGAGAGGCACCCGAATACCTTACTTCTGTTGAAAACAATTCTGTAAAAAATGCCGCTTGGGGACCGTACATCATTCCCAGGAAGCAGAGTCCCGCCGTTATACCCAGTACGCTTAACCAGAAATTTCCTGTATCTACTAATGGAAAGAGTGCAAATGCTGCCACTCCAGTTAGCGCGGCACCTAACATAAAGATACCTCTTCGCCCATGACGGTCGGAATATGAAGAGGACCAGAATTGAGTTGGTATTTGTAGTGCAGAAGCAACAAGCACTGCCATCAGCACTGTGTCTCGACTCATACCTCCGCCATTAGGGTCACTGCCATAGGCGAGAATAAAGCCGATTAATATATAGAAATTCACCTGTACTGAAACAAAAGCACCGGCGGCAAGAGCAATGCGCTTTGGGTATTTGACTAGTGCTTCAATCACTGGGGAACGGCGTATCGGTGCGTGGGTTCCAGCTTCATCCAGTCTTTTTTGTTTCAGCTCTTCTAATTCCTTAAACGCATCAGTTTCTTCCATGTTTAATTGAACATACATGGAAATTCCGATCAGAAGCACACTGGATATGAAAGGAATGCGCCAACCCCAGGCCTGGAAAAATTCTTCCGATACCGTGGCACTGATAATAATAAATGCCAGATTAGCCAGGATCACACCTACCGGAGCGCCAGCTTGTGCATAGGCACCGTAGTAACCACGTTTGTCTGCCGGTGCGCTCTCCGTAACTAAGAGCATTGCACCACCCCACTGCCCACCGACCGCCAGGCCTTGAGCGAAACGCAACAGAGTTAATAGAATTGGCGCCGCAATTCCAATTGTTGCATAGGTTGGCAACAAACCAATCATGGTCGATGCCACACCCATCAACACTAAGGCAATAACCAGAGTTCGCTTGCGTCCTACTCGGTCACCAAAATGACCAAATAAAATTCCTCCTACGGGTCGAGCAATAAAACCAAAAGCAAATGTTCCAAAGGAAAGAATCAGGCCCATAGTGGGAGTTGCTTCAGGAAAAAATGCAGCCGGAAAAACTAATGCCGCCGCGGTGGCATATAAGAAGAAGTCATACCATTCAATACTGGTTCCTGCCAAAGCTGTAAGCGCTACTTTGCGCATATTAGCTTTTAGATGGGCTGCTTCCGCTGGCGATTCATTAGCTGTGGTTGTTTCTGTCATTATCTCCCCCGATACCTGGCTGCTGATGTTATTTTTTCAGGTGCCCGAAGCATAACAAGAATTTGACTGAATCATCATCTATTTGGGATGAATTTCCAGTATCATCGGCCGCATGCTTTACATTGTGTTCAGGTATCTACACTTTCTCGCGATTATTGCTTTCGCAGGTGCAATAATCATTGAGAACATGGCGATCAAACCCACCATTAACGGGGAGGATGCGCGCAATTTGGCAAAGGTAGATACTGTTTATGGGATCTCTGCTTTTTCCGTACTCGCTTTTGGCTTAATTCTCTGGTTCATGGTTGGTAAACCAAGTGAATTTTATACTGGCAATTTATTGTTTCAGTTAAAGCTGTTTCTGTTCATAGTTCTTGCATTGATAGCAGCATATCCAACAGCGTTTTTCGCTAAACATCGAAATTCGGAAGCCGATTCGATAGCGGTGCCTGGCATAATTCCTCTTTTGTTAAAAATTGAGATGTTTTTATTGCTGCTAATACCAATATTGGCCTATCTGATGGCTCGCGGAATTGGAATTCCTTCCTAATTTTTTTTGTTTGATTTATTTACCATGAATTCGAAATTCAATTTGAAACACTTCACAAGCTGCCTACTACTATCTTGTTGCGCTATCGCGAGTGCAGTAGCAAATGCCGCGCTTGATAAAGAAGAGCTGCAGCGGGAACTGTCTGGGCCTGACCGCGATGTTTCTGACTTTATGCGCGACGCATCTCGAAAACCTGTTGAGGTACTAGAGTTTGCAGGCATCGATGAAAGTATGGCCGTACTGGATATGTATGCCGCTGGTGGTTACTACACTTTTATTTTGTCCAAAGTAGTTGGTGAAGCAGGAACAGTCTATGCACAAAACACGGAACGGGGATTGCGCTTCGTCGAAGATCGTCAAAATAGAACCCAAGGTGAAGCACTAGCCGCCAAAATAGAACAGGGAAATCTGACCAATGTAACTCAGCTTGTTCGTCCACTTAGGGAGCTTGGATTAGCCAATGAGTCGCTGGATGCGGTAATGCTGACACAGACCTTACACGATTCTTATAACTCAAATCCTGACAGAGCATTAAGCATACTATTACAGCTAAAGACATTACTTAGATCTCAAGGCGTAATAGTCATTACCGATCATGTTGGAATTCCTGGATCCAATAACCGGGATTTGCATAGAATGGAACCAGCTCAAGCTATCGAATTGGCTGAAGAAGCAGGATTTATTGTTGATTCCAGCAATCTATTGAGAAATCCTGATGATGATCATAGGCGCAGTATTTTCGATCCACGACTGGCCAGAAATACCGACCGATTTTTGCTAAAACTAACCAAGCCTTAATGCTGCTCGGTTCTGGTTTTGGACCTTTAAATACTATGGTAATCTCAGCCTCTGCTGTACTGCCTATCACGAGAATTACCCATGACAAGTAAAAAAATCGTTCGGCTCAACAAAATTTATCAGCAGGATCCAATTGCTGCAGACAAGCTTTTATGGAATCGAGAATCTAACGCGGTTACTAGGCGTGGTTTTCTAAAACGTTCTGGCTTAGTGGCACTATCCACAGCTTTGGGAATGACGGTCCCCTTTGCTCGCTTTATGCCCGCCGGCCTTATTCCCGCCGCCTACGCCGCTGATAATGCACCGAGCAACATCGAAGGCAAAGAAGGCCTGATCATATTGAATGATCGACCGGTCAATGCAGAAACTCCTGCGCACTTATTAGATGACGACGTAACGCCGAATAGATACATGTTTATTCGAAACAACGGAAATCCACCAGAAAATATAGATCCAGATAACTGGCAACTAGAGATTGGCGGAGAATCCTGTGTAACTCCAACCACGTTTTCAATTGCTGATCTCAAATCTCGCTTCGAAGAAGTCACCCTACAATTGCAGCTGGAGTGTGGAGGTAATGGCCGCAGTGAATTCGTACCTGCTGCAAGCGGAAATCAATGGACAACTGGAGCAGTAGGCTGTCCAACATTTACCGGTGTACGCTTAAGGGATGTGTTGAACTTTTGTGGCGTGGCGAGAGATGCTGTCTATGTAGGTTATTACGGCGCCGATACTCATACCAGCGGTGATCCGAATCTGGATCCAATTTCTCGTGGCGTTCCAGTTAGCAAAGCAATGGAACGAGAATCGATGATTGCATGGGCAATGAATGGCGAAGACATTCCACTACAGAACGGTTATCCACTGCGCATGGTGTGTGCAGGCTGGCCGGGGTCGGTGTCAGGCAAATGGTTAAATCGCATTGTAATTCGAGATCGAGTGCATGATGGCGAAAAAATGTCTCCGCCTTCCTATACCGTTCCCGCTGAAAAAGTAGCGCCTGGAAGCAGAGTTCCGAATGAAGAAATGCGCATTATCGAATCGATGCCCGTTAAGTCACTGCTTACTTTTCCGCAGTCTGGAATTAGCCATGACTATCGACAACGTCTCACTGTGAAAGGCCACGCCTGGGCTGGGGATGATCAGATCAGTGGCGTATTTTTATCAATCGATTTCGGAGCAACCTGGCTACCTACCGCCGTGGGCCCTGCGGCAAACAGACTTGCCTGGCAAAATTTCCAGTCCTGGGTACAGTTTCCAGAGCCGGGATACTACGAAGTATGGGCAAGAGCCATGGATAATCGAGGTCGTTCACAACCCATGGTGGTGCCCGGTTGGAATCCAAGAGGTTATCTAAATAACGCAAGTCATCGAATAGCGGTTCAGGCAGTTTAATGAATATTAAGAGACCACTCTTGTTTCTATTTACAGGGCTTTCTTTTTCAATCCTGCAATTGGGCCCACTGTCTGCCCAGGAAACTGATCGAGTGACTGGGCTCGTGGTATCAGAGGGATGGCAAGATGTGTAGGCTAACTGTACTGAATGCCATTCATCCCTGCTAATTACCCAAAACTCTGGTTCAAGAGCCGTATGGGAAAGCCGCATTCGTTGGATGCAAGATACTCAAGGTTTGCAAGAATTAGCCCCGGCAATAGAAACATCGATTCTTAACTATCTTGCGGAACATTATGGTCAAAAGGATGCTAGCCGTAGAGCTCCCCTTGCCCAAATCTTCATGCCATCCAATCCTTACGAGACTAACGACTAATGAGCTCAGACCAGCTTTCATTCTTCGATAGGAACGATCGTGAACGGGGATTGTTTGAGCCGAATCCAACAGCTAATAAACCAAGTAGCTTTTCACTTACTAAAACTATTAACGCTCCATCTCAGCAAGTGTTTGATCAATGGTTAATTCCAGTTTTCATTGGCGACTGGATGTTTGGACCTAATGTACAGCGAGAACAGGTAATCAGCCTTGAAAATAAAGTGCGCAAGGGTGGAGATTACAAATTTCTCGTAAATAGGAAAGGTCAGGAAATTGAGGTTTGCGGTGAAATTCAGGAACTCGACATTCCAAAAAAATTAGTGCTTTCCTGGGTCGAAAACACTCATCCCAACGAAATCAGCCAGATTACTGCGCAATTTGAATCACACAATGAGAAAACTAAACTGAAACTAGGAGTAAAGCTTCCTGCTGAACTTAGCCCACAAAAAGACGCGATAAAAAAACTTTGGTCAACACGCCTTTCCGCACTCGCAAAAAAATTGAAGTAGTAACGGCCATCCTATGGATGGCTCTACGGTCTTCCTTCGGATGATTCTACCGCTATTCTTTGGATGACTTTAACGCCTTCCAATCGAAGATGCTTCCGCTTCCCTGATTGTTCTTTCCGCTGCATAAGGAAGTATGTAGCCATCTTCCAAATTTTTACGAACAACTTCTGTCACTGCTTCTACATAGGCTTCGTGACTCGGGTATAGATTGTCCAGCACTTCCGCATTGAAGGGCTCATGAGACCCATAGAGAAAACAAAAACGATTAGTTACCCCGCTGTTCATGCCGGTATTTTTTGCCGTGGCAATCGCATGCTCTGCCAGTCTTATTCCGCCTAGAATATTGCCATTTTCATCCCGTGCGAATTCTAGTTCAGGCATCATCCGCGCTACCTGTAATGGTTCAGCGCTCGGTGGTCGCACATCATCTTTAATCCATTTAACCAAGTGCTCAAATGCGGCATTAAATGGATCGCGAAAGGGAATGCGGCTGTGAGTTGGAAGTTCACAACCTGCGTCTCTGGCCTGAGCCTGAGAAAGTGGCAAACCATCGCGTAGAAGACGCAACTTTGAATACTCTATCTCAAAGTCATAGTCTGCACGGGAAGTACCTGCTACTTCCCATTGCACAAACGTATCCGTGTTGGGCTGGGGAGTGGCAGCACGACGAACCATGTCAGTCTCCGCCATTACCTTAAAAATCTTGGTGCTCTGGTCGTCACGAATTCGACCACCACCACCGTGCACCATTACCCCATCATAAATTGGATCCAATGGATGAATATTATTTAAATAGAGGGCCAAGCGGCTTGCCGACTGAGAATGGCCAGTAGCGATTATGATGTCTGCTTTTAAGCCATCGAGGATGTCGACTCCACCTGCAGGGGTCGATTCTCCAACACGGTTTATCGCCTTTCCTACCGAAGAGAAAATGTCATAGGAAAGTCCGTCACCGCCCACCATGCCATCATGGGTAATGTCTAAACTTCCATATCTTTCAGGACTCCATTCCTTCATTGTATCGATTCCCATCTGCTGCGCCGAAACTGCAACATAGGCATAACCGTTACGCACGAAATGTGAGCCGGAATACCACCAGTCGATGTCTTTATCGGGACCACCTGTAACATTGATCCATTCCACGATGACAATGCCGTTAAAATCTTCTTCTTGCGGACGGCGAACGATTAATCGAGTTCGATAGCGATGATTGCTGCCAATTATTGTTCCGGATTCTAACTCCGGATTAGAATATTGATTCCCGTCTCCTTCAATAAAGAATTCTTCTTCGATATAGCCATTCGCTGTCAGCTCGATGGCTGAAGCAGCATAGATAGAATTGCGCGATGGATCGCCAGGAGGATCGGCTTCGATTGGACCGATAATTTCAGCATCTGGCACAGCTGCAAGAGAACTCTTTACTAGAGCCATACCAAGCAACAGTGAAACCGACAAATTAGTTTTCTGCATCTTCATCTCCGATTCAAATATCAGCCACATTCCCAGCAAAATTCGCGATCCAGCTTAGCAAAATTTTACTCCTGTCCCAATTGTTTATATGCTCAATAACCATGAATTCAGGACCACTCGATTCACCTCGAGCACCAAATTTCGTTGAAGCCCTAATTTGTTTTAGCGGAGTTATTGCCACCATAGCTGTTGGACTTTTTAGTCTGGCAATAGACCTTCATGTTCTCATGTTTGTCTGCCTGATTTGGGTTGGGCTCAACGCATACCGTCTAGGCTATCCCTATAAAGATATACGAGAGCTAATGAGTTCCGCTATCACCAGGGCGCTTCCCGCAATCTACATCTTTATTCTGATCGGCATGGTGATCGCCAGCTTCATGCATAGCGGAACCATAGCCGCTCTGATGTACTACGGACTGAACTGGATTACCCCTTCTCTCTTCCTGGCAGTAGGACTGATTTTGTGTGCACTTATGTCAGTGGCGACAGGCACATCATGGGGCACAGTGGGTACTTTAGGGATTGTGTTTATTGGCATTGGAAGTGCACTAAACATTCCAGCACCAATTGTCGCCGGCATGGTGGTTTGCGGCGCAACCTTTGGCGATAAGATGTCGCCAATCTCGGATACGACAAACCTGGCTGCCATGAGTGCGGAGACGAATCTTTATCGTCACATCTACTCGATGTTTTTTACTACGGCACCGAGTTTCATGTTGGCATTTGTAATATTTTTGGTAATTGGATTCGGCTTTGGCAGTGATGAAATTACTAATCAAGAAATAGATACTCTGCGCAATGTTTTGAATTCAGAGTTTGCCCTCAATCCTCTTATAACCTTGCTACCAATAATCGTGCTCGCCACTCTAAGCATTCGGCGGGTACCAGCGGAAGTTACAATGTCGGCGAGTGTAGTAGTGGCTGTTCTAATTGCAGTGTTTTACCAACAACACCCATTTGTGCAGGTAATGAATGCCCTATGGTCGAATTCACCAGGAGAAACTGAATTACAAAGTCTGAATGATCTATTAGGCAGAGGTGGCATATTGAGTATGGCCTGGACTTTGATTCTTGCCTTGATGGCTTTGGCCCTCGGCGGGATATTGCACGGCTCAGGCATACTGTCCGCTCTACTAAGCGGTCTGATTGCACGAGTTAAAAATATTGCGATGCTTATTGCCACGACTATCTGTTCAGGATTTGTTGGCAATTTGGCAATGGGAGAAGCTTATATTTCTATCATTCTGAATTGCCAGTTATTTAGAGACAAGTATCATGACAAAAATCTGGATAAGGCAATACTCTCTCGCTCGGTTGAAGAGGGTTCAACTTTAACCACAGGATTAATTCCCTGGACAACGGCAGGTGCCTTCTACGCCGCAACCTTGGGAGTTCCGGTATTGGATTATGCGCCCTACGCATTTTTCAATTATTTAAATGCAGTAGTCTCAGTTTCAATGGCTGCACTGGGCATAGGATTGCTGCGCAAGAAAATCGGAAGCTCCTAGTTAAGCTTGTTGCGATATACCCTGCGCGCCTCGTCGAACTGACCGTAAACATGATCTTTTTCACGTTGCGAACGCCATCCTGGCCAGGCCTCGGCTAAATCTTGTAATTTGTCGATCCACGCTAATGCGTAGCGGGCAGACTCGGCATCCTGAATTGCTTGATTGCCGACCTGAATCCAAATGGGATTGGTAAATGCCTGGGCATAAATTACATCCAAAACTCCACGCTCACTTGGATCGCCTTCGGCTCGAAGATGGCACCAACCTGAATCGCTAACTTCATACTCATAACTTATATCCAGGCTCGTTCCGTCGCCGCGTATAGGAAACCTTTCTATCTCTTCACCATTGCAATAGAGAGCCACATCATCGAGCTCAGTTATAGAACGCAATTGGCCGTTAATATTTACCCTACCGCCTGAAGCCGGAAGCTCTACCGTGTCGCCAGGCAGGGCAGTGCCGATAGTCATTTCCAGCAGCGGTCCTGAACTCACCATGGCTCGACCGCGTGTCAGCCCATCAAACCACGCCTCCATGCTGAGTCCTTGATTACCGGTATAAACATAAGTTCGATATGACCCTACCAACTTACTCCGGTGCAGGGAGCTAATAGAATCCTCTCCCCCTGTTGCAGTCACCCTAAGACCATTGTTCCAAACAGCGTATAGAGGAAAAAAGCCAGCCCGATTGGAATCTGACCACTCCAGCGCATCAGTGGTTCCTAAAGCTGCATCTACAATAAATCCTTTGCCACCACCCAAGGTGCCGGCTAAGGGATCATTTTCACCGAGGAAAGGATGTACATAACCGGTTACCGCTCCCTGGGCTTTCGCCTTTAAAAACATATCTGTATTACTGGGATACAGGCTTTCTATTGCTGTTCCTTCATACCCTGTTACAAATGGAGAAATTAAATGCTCACGCATTCCAAACATAAACACATGGCCGTAAAAAGGTGGTCTATATTCTTGTCCTACAACCACAATCTGATCTTCTTCGGAAATGGAATGAGAACCCCCGCCTTCTTCAAAATAGTGATAGTCCAGAATGCGGTTATCTTTATTCGCAACCTGTTCTAATACCAGGTCCTGATCTTCCGCACGGGACATCATCATCAGATTCTCGAGAGTGTTGTGCAAATTGCCACCGTAGTTGGCGTGGACGTGAGTCGAGGCACTGTACCAACCCTTGGCCGCCATATCTGTCATGCGCCTTAGCTCAATATTGAGTTCGCTTACTTCGCCCTCAACTATTTCTATTTCATGTTCTGACGGAAAGAACTCGAATCCTTTTACAGCAGTTACGTTTGCACGACCCACGGGAAGTGAGATTGAGAACTCACCCTTGTTGTGAAAGATCTGTGCACCTCTGGTTCCTGCCCTGGCATAGGCATTATTCGGCGCGTAAAACTTGCCATCACTGGCAGTGAGGTGAATTCTGTTTGGAGTTAGTTGTTGACGAGTTGCATCCAAGACTCTTACAAATAGAGTTCCCATGGGACGCTTGTAATGTAATTCCGTAATATTTCGATCGATCAATTTGCCGCCGTAAGTTTCCAATAGTTGCAATTGCGACAAGCCTGGCTCATTCGAAACAAATGCAATCCATTCCCCATCAGGAGACCAACGAGGATGAAAGGCATCGTGTTGGTAAAAAGTGATTTTATAAGGTTCACCGCCCACGGTAGGCTGTACATAAAGATTGTTGTACTGATCGGCAGAACCAGAAGTAGACGCATAAACGAAAAGTTTGCCATCAATAGATACGTCAGGTCTTGTTCGGTATAAAGATTGTTCCGCGAGTACAGTTTGAGCTTGACTAATACCACCGGAGATCGCTGGCACTCTCAATACATTGCCGGAGCCCAACGGTACATCGCGATTTGATACGACTAATAATTCCTCACTATTTGGTAACCAGGACGGGGCGATATGCATATCCCAGCGACCAAAATAGAGCCGGCTTCTGCCGAAATCGTTGTCGCTCGATACTGCTATTGGTTCCCCGGCCCATTGTCCTTCCGCGATAGGTCTAACATACAAATTAAAGTAGCCGTTTGGATTCGTTGATACATACGCAATCTTTGATCCATCTGGCGAAAATACCGGGTCGGTATATACAGATTGATCATCGGTAAGTTTAGTAACCTCACCAGTTTCGGTATCTAGAATTTCCAATTGAATACGCTGGTGCTCATAGTCTGCGGTAAAAACCAGCCAGCGCCCATCCGGCGAATAGTCCGGAGAAGAATGATAAGCATCTTCGCTGTAAGTTATTTCGTATGCGACGCCAGTTTCAGGATCGACCTGCCAAATTGAGCCCTGCATTGCTACCGCTATCCACTCACTGTTGGGAGACCAATCCGGCGCCCAGGGAGTAGAACTTGGCGATGGCGGAAAATAAAAGTTATGCATGTAGTTTCCACCACTGCGAGCATCTGGATAAAAACGACTCTGAGCCAGTAATTCGATGGTTAATACACTTGTTATTACTGCCAGAAGTAATCCGGCCAAATGTTTTGCGCGTAAAAAATTCATCGCTTGCATACCTGTAGTGAGCTGTTAGGTGGCATTGTATCTCTTAGCTGAGGATACACACAGTGGAAGATAAGGTCGAAGTATTGAAAATACTGCTGTGCTAAGAATTAGAATTTTTACGGATAGGATTGCTTAATATAGTTAGACAATGACTGTTTTTCCGACTCGCTCAATAGATAGCCTAATTTTGTGCGCCGCCAAAGGATGTCTTCTGCTGTGCGGGCCCATTCCTCGGTACACAAATAGTCTACTTCTCGCTGGTACAAATTAGCGCCAAACTTAACGCCTAAATCACTTATGGCTCGCGCTTTACCTAAAATCTCGAAGCTCAGAGTCCCATAGCTGCTAAGCCATCGGCTAATCAAATCAGGCCCGAGCCAGGCGTATTTTAACGCGAATTCGTGGAATAGATTTTCAGGAATATCGAAATCGCCCCCCGGCAGTGGCAGTTTCTTCGTTGTGGAACTGCGCATTCTTGGAAAATAGCGACCCAGGCTACTCACTGCCTGTTCTGCCAGCACCCGATAAGTCGTTACTTTGCCACCATAAATACTGAGCAATGGATGAGGATTTGCGGAAAGTTCCAAGCGATAATCACGAGATACGCTGCTGGAACCCTTCCCAACTTCATCAATCAATGGACGAACCCCGGAATAGGTATGCACGATGTCTGAACGATTGACGCCTTTTTTAAAATAAAGATTAACTATAGATACAAGATAATCTATTTCACTGTTGGAGATTTCAACTTGATCTAAATCCGCTTCGAATTCTTCTTCGGTTGTCCCTATTAAGGAAAAATCCGACAGATAGGGGATGACAAAAACGATCCTCCCATCGTGATGTTGTAGCAGAAACGCCTGATCACCACCATGGATTTTAGGAACGACAATATGGCTTCCCTTTACCATTCGTAGTTGATGGGGTGCAGGCTGCTGGGTCAGGTCTTCCAGGAGTGAAGTCACCCAAGGACCACTGGCATTCACAACGGCTTTGAACACTTGGGTTGTTGATTGATTAAGACGATGATCTTGAAAAGTTGCCCGCCATCCTTCTTCAATTGACTCTAGACTTACACATTCAGTGCAAGTATTTATTGTTGCTCCATGGCGTTGGGCTTGTAGTGCATTAAGGACTACGAGGCGGGCGTCATCTACTTGTGCATCCCAATATTCGAATACTCTTTTGATGGCATCGTTGAGAACGCCATCCGCCGTGTAAGAAATCATAGTAGATGATTTGAATCGATTTCTTTTCGCTAGATTGTCATAAAGGAATAGGCCAGCTTTTATTAACCAGGAGTTTCTTGAATGGGCGAGTTGAGGAATATGGAATGCCAGGGGCCTAATTATATGGGGGGCAACTGCTGCGAGAATCTCTCTTTCCTGCAGGGATTTACGTACTAGTCCAAATTCGTAGTGTTCGAGATAGCGCAGGCCGCCATGAATTAACTTACTACTGTTGCTGGAGGTCGCACCGGCCAGATCTCCTTTTTCGCATAGCACAACATCCAGGCCACGAGTCGCTGCATCTGCCGCGATGCCTGCCCCATTTACGCCACCGCCGATTACTAGCAGATCATGAACAGAATTTGTTTGATTCACAGAAACTTCTTCAAAGAGCAAAACATGTCATACACGGCAAAACTTAGTGTAACATGGCTGCCTTATCGACCGCCTATATTCGTAGTTTAGAGAGGGGTAGACACCTTATCTAATTCTAGACATTTATTTCGTGAGCTAGAGCAAAAAATAACATGAGCAAATACATACTGGCCATTGATCAAGGCACCACAAGTAGTCGGGCTTTGATATTTGATAATAAAGGCACACCAATAGCAGTGGGCCAACAAGAATTTACCCAGCATTTTCCGGCAGACGGCTGGGTTGAGCATGATGCCAATGAAATTTGGCAAACGACATTAAGTAGCTGTAAAAGTGCAATGTCGGAAGCCGGTGCTAATGCCAATGACATTATTTGTATTGGCATTACCAACCAGCGAGAAACTACAATCGTGTGGGATCGTAAAACAGGCGAACCGATATCCAATGCCATCGTCTGGCAAGATCGACGAACTAGTGACTATTGCGAAGAACTTAGACAGCAGGGTCATTCCCAATCTGTACAGGATAAAACCGGACTTCTGCTCGATCCCTATTTCTCTGCAACGAAACTGCGTTGGATATTGGAAAATGTACCCGATGCAAGAACCCGTGCAGAAAATGGCGAATTAGCGTTTGGTACAGTAGACAGTTTTTTGCTTTGGAAACTAAGCAATGGCAAAAGCCATTGTACAGATGCAACCAATGCTTCTCGAACAATGATATTTAACATCGTCGAACAAAAGTGGGATGAAGAATTGCTCGGCTTGATGAATATTCCAGATTCTGTACTGCCTGAAGTAAAAGACTGTGCGGCAGATTATGGAAGCAGTGATGCAGATATTTTTGGAGCCGCTATACCAATTACAGGCATGATTGGCGACCAGCAATCTGCAGCCTTTGGTCAGGGTTGCTTCTCTCCAGGTTCTGCGAAAAGCACCTATGGAACCGGCTGCTTTCTCTTGCTCAATACTGGAACAGACCTTGTTAAATCTTCCAACCGACTCTTATCCACAGTCGCTTATCGTCTGGGCAATGAAACATCTTATGCCATTGAAGGCAGCATCTTTATGGCGGGTGCAACCATGCAATGGATACGGGACAAACTAAAACTGATAAGCGACGCTGCCGAATCTGAAAAAATAGCGCGAGAAACACCGGATGATTTAAGCGTTTATTTAGTACCCGCTTTTACCGGGCTTGGAGCACCTTACTGGGATCCACATGCCAGAGGTTCGATTTATGGCATGACGCGGGATACAGGCATTAATGAAATCGTAACTGCAGGGCTAATGTCAGTTTGCTACCAGACCAAAGACCTGGTTGAAGCGATTGTAGCTGACGGCGCAAGTTTAAATACTCTAAAAGTTGATGGTGGCATGGCCAACAACAACTATGTCACTCAAAAACTGGCTGACATGCTGAATTGTGAAGTGCATCGTCCTGTGATTACCGAAACAACCGCCCTGGGTGCTGCGTATGTTGCCGGACTGCAGGCAGGAGTTTTTTCCTCTATCGAAGAAATAAGCCAGAAATGGCAGTTAGACCAAGCCTTTAAACCAGCCAAAGATGATGACTGGAGAAACAAGCAATACAGCGGCTGGAAAACAGCCGTTGAGAGAACGAGAACACAGGAGTAGTTTCAAAAATGGATTTACATTTGATTCGTCATGGACAGACTGATTGGAACGAGGAAAGACGTGTTCAAGGCCAAAGTGAATCGCGCTTGACCCCATTAGGGGAAGAACAAGCAATTGACCTTGGCAAACGCATTCAATCGATAGAATTCACAAAAGTCTTCTGCAGTAGTTCACTGCGTACTCGCCAGACCGCGGATAACCTCTTTCAAGAAACCAATACAGACATCGAATACATCGACTCCCTGCGCGAAATATTTTTGGGTCCCTGGGAAGGCACCCTCTACGATGAGATTGAACAAGACGAACCAGATTCTTTTCGGCATTTTTGGCAGGAACCTCATTTATTCAACGTAGATGGAGCAGAAACTTTTTTCCAACTACAGGAAAGAGCAATAAGCACCGTGGAAAATATTTCCAAACAGCATCATGGGGATGATATTGCTGTTGTGAGTCATGGTGCCCTGATCAAAACTATTCTCTGTCATATGGAAAGCCGCCCTATGCACGAACTTTGGACCCCACCTCACATGCACAATTGTGCACATAGTATTGTTCGATTTAGCGCAGACGGAACTCGCGAAATAATTCAATACGCCGATGTGCCTTTCGCAGAACTGGACAGATAATAGTTCGCTAAGTGTTTCGGCGAGCACTATGCAATTTTTTTCTAAACCATCTTGCAATTGGCGGAATATCGGTTGCTAACAAGCCAATTCCTAAAGGGATCATCCAAAATCCCAGAATCGGAAGAAAGCCTAGTAAGCCCAAGAAGATAAACAGGATTCCCAACAGAGCACGAACGATCGGAGGCAGGTGGCGCCTACCCTTTTTAAACCATACATAAGCACTTAGTACTAACAGCCTTTTCCGACTAGTACCGTTCTTGGATTCAGTACGATCTTGTTCCTGTCGATCCATAGAATGAACCATTAATAGCACAGCTAAATGACTATGATATGCTCTGGTTTCGCTGAAATTCTGATCGAAATTAAGTAATTCGATTTTATGAATATAAAAACACTCAATATGATTCTATACGGCAGCATCGCGATTGCCGTGCTATTGCTCTCTCAGCTCATCGGTTACTGGGTAAACAACAATATTGCCCTAAATACCACCTGGGAAATAAATAGCCTCATCCACTTCACGCATATTCGTAATTTCGGCGGCACCTTTGGTCTGGCGCAGGGCATGGGCTGGCTGTTTGCACTAATCTCAATAGCATTGCTCTCTGCCGTTACAGCCTATCTTTGGTTTGGCAAAGAGGTCAGGCGATACGAATACATTTGTTTTGGTTTTGTCGTGGGCGGTGGCGCGAGCAATATACTAGATCGACTCATACATGGCAGCGTCATCGACTTTATCGATATTCAGCATATTCCTTATTGGAACTATATTTTTAATACTGCCGATGTCATGGTTCATGTTGGAATCTGGCCAATGCTGATAATAAGCATCTTCTTCGCCACTTCTGAATCGAAGGAATTGGATTGATTGATTCACAATTTTGAAAAATACTGTGAGTGAGTCAGGGAAGACGACATTTGCGCAAGCAAATGCGAGGAGCTAAGTCACCAGGAAAATCGAATTTTTCGCCAGTGACTTAGCGACGAAGACAGGAAAAATTCAGGGAAGAATTTTTCCGAATAAAAAAACGGGAGCAAAAGCTCCCGTTTTTTTTAAACAAAAAGTACTTTCTACATGCGATAGCAAATTGTGTATACGTTATCTTCTGAATACACACCACCACCACCGAGAACAGCATTAGATGGGTTAGTGTTTACACCACTCGTACCTTGAGTAGCTCGAACACGACCGGTTGCACCGGAACCGTCATCCAGTTCTCCATCGATTGCAATAGAAGCCGAACCAGGAACCTGGCTTAAGCAAACTTTATTACCGCCAAGGTTGCCGCCCATGTTGGCAGTAGTGATTCCAACTAATCCACCCCATGAGTTCGTAGGCAATGCCGCAATTGCGGTATCCGCTGGATCACCAGCAATAAAACCAGCAGCTTTCAATTGACGCCAGAAAGTGCCGCTTTCACCGGCGCCATTAAACGCTTGATTGTTGTTCACCTGAAGCCGGCCGTTTGCGTTACCTCCAATGTTGGCACTGCTCCAGCTTGTACCACGACCTTGAATAGTTGCGGTTGGACCATCATCACCAGGCACGCGGCCATAGCGATCTTGATAGGCAAATACTGCTGCAGCTGTTCCGTTCATGTCTTTGGTAGCTTGCTTAACGCGAGAGTTCTCAATCAATTCTTGCCCTTGTAATACACCACCAACAAGCAAACCGATAATAACCAGAACGATCGCAATTTCGATCAGGGTAAAACCCTTTTGGTTCTGTATGTTTTTCATTAGTTTATCCCTCCGGAATAAAAACTTTATTTTTTATAACTAGCCTAATTCTGGGCTCCAGAAAACTGGCGCCACTATAGCCACAGGTATTTCCTCAGGCAATATGTAGGTTTTTTTTACAATGGTTTCGGCAGATTTACCACGAATGTCATAGCATCGTCGCTAGGTGTGAGTGCTCTCAAGTTTCCTCCAGCTCCCGTAACTAGCTGCCTTGCGTGATATAACCCTATGCCTAAACCATCTCCTTTTTCGCTCCAGAATGGCTCAAAAAGCCGTTCCGGCCATAAACAGGGTCGACCATTTTCGTCCCTAATTTTCACTTCGAGATCATTCTCATTATCTTCGATAACGATTTGGATAATCGGCTGAGAGCCAGGGTTTCTGCGGGTTTCGTCAATATAGTTCCCAAACAAATTGTCACAAATACTGTTTAGAGACTGTTGATTGACTAATACCTGCCCTTCTCCGCTGATTTCGATCTCTAGGTCATGTATATCTGCAGTTTTGTGAAATGCTTCACAAAGATTTACTGGTTGAACCGGATCCGTTGGAGTCTGGGTGGATAAGGTATTCAGGAATCTTTCAGATCTTTCGCGTAATGTGGGCATGACTGTTCTGAGGCTGCTCAGCAATTTTTCCTCTTTTCCAGCTGGCGTCGACTCAAGTTGCTCCGCTACCAGGCTGATAAGCTGCACGATGTTTTTCATATCGTGCTGCAAGAAAACATTCATCTTGGCGGTTTGTGCGAATGCACCTTGCACCGTGCCAAGCTTTACCCACATATCTGTATAGAGGAGTAAAAAGAAACTTTCCGATAAGACATTACTAAAGTAACGCTGCTCGAAACGCCGTTTGCCGTCATAGAGATGAACAGAAAGTGAGATGTCATCAATATCAAGAGATCGATCAATGAATACTTCGCCCTTGGTTCCTTCGCTGTGTGAAATAGTTGATCCGAACCAATCTAACTGCCAACTAATTCCTTTGAAACCAGCTTTCTGCAACGGCGCCCAACAATGTCTTAAGAAATCCGGTAAATCGAAACCGAGCTCCTCATTTAAACTCACTAACTCATTTGTTATTCGAGCGCGACGTCTGGCCTGACCCAGCAACCAGGATGTAGCAAGAATAATGCTAATGCCAATAAGAATTAAATAAGGATAGAGATTAGCCATCGTCGCGTTTTATACCAAACTATTTTAGAAAATAATAAATACTTTCACGTTTAAGTCCAAGCCTGGCCGCAGATTGATACACATTGAATTTCGTATCTTTTAATACATGTCTTACCAACTTTTCTTCAGCGTCTTCACGAACTGCTTTTAATCCGTCGGCGACTTTTGCATTTATCTGCAAACGTGTTAAGCCTTCTTCCTCCGACAATGTTCGTTCTTTTCGGTAAAACAATACTGCTCTTTGCACGGCGTTCAAAATATCTTCCGACTTCGAAGGCTTTGACAGGAAGTCGAAAGCCCCTTCTTTGATTGCAGCGAGCGCAGAACTCTCTTCGTCTTGTCCGGTAAGCACTACGATCTTTGCTGGATAGAGTTTCTCGACGACTGAACGGATAACTGCGAGTCCTTCCGCGGTGGTATGAGGGGAAGGTGGTAGTCCCAGATCCAAAACGATAGCTGCAATGGATGTGTCGTCTTTTAGTATTGCTTCGGCAACTACTCGGCTATCCGCTTCCTGCACATGATAGTCATGGTTTTCCAGAACATTGCGCATTACCAAGCGCAATGCAGGATCGTCTTCAACTAAGAGAATACGGATTGGCTCTTCTGATCCGATATCACTCGAATCTTCAGTTGCGCTGTTTTCTAATTCTTTTTCGTTCAAGCGACAACTCTTAATGGTTTATGATATTTAATGGTTTAGGGGAGCTGACCTGCAGAAATCATTCTAGTGTAGAGAATGTTTGGAGACATCCAGGTGAGTAAATCATCGAACACATCTTCAATGTAGGTGCTTACTACGAAATTATTATCATTAGGTAGCCGGTAACCATTGATTGTTGCTTCACCGGAGTTTTCAGTTTCATCCACATCAGCAGCGGTGAACTCGTCCCAATCAGCTCCCAATGACATTATTACAACCGGCAAGGTATTTGCTACGACAGTACCGCAGGCCGCAGCATCACAGATTCGTAAGTCTGGAGTCAAGGCCGCAATTCCCGTTGTGCGCATACCATTGACAGTAGTAAAAGCATTACCGTTTGCCGAGGACACTGAATAACGATAGGCGCTTAGCCAATCATCCATAAGCAAGCTGTCAGTATTGATTGGGCCAGCCAGACCCAGAGTGGCAGACGGAATAAATCCATGCTGTTGCGTACAAGCACCACCCCCCGGCGGATCTTCTGCACCGTTAGTAGTCGCCGTAGCTGGACATGGCAATCTTCCATTGGCTTGGGCAAAACCATAGAGAGACTCAAGCATTTCCTCCAGCTTCATCTCGGCGTCTGTTCGATAATTCATCTCCTGAGTGGTGCTAACTGACATCAACAAGCCACCCATTAACAGGGAGACGATGAGGAGTACGATAGCCATTTCCAGTAGACTGAAACCTTCGGTTTTAAAAATTTTATTCATGTTCATCGTTTGCACCTTTGACGAAACGAATCATTTGCCCAATCAACAAAACGAACTAGTTTTTGCAACGCTGATTACCGCCACGTCTAATGTATAGGTAATATTACAACCGGTAAACAATACGCTTCCAGTGTCTGGGGTCAACTGTGTGTAGGTAGTATTTGCCGCCCAATTATTGCTTGCGAACCATGCCGGCGCACCGCCCATTGCAGTATTAAATTCTGTTTGGTCTGGAGGGTAGTTTCCATTTACCCCGTGATAGATATCGAGCTGTATTTTAATCGTCTCTGCAATACGCGCTGTGACCGGGGACATGATTTCGTTTATAGAGATTGCCAGCACTTGATCATTGAAATTATCTGGATTAGCGGGATTATTACTTACAAAAGCCGTTCCTACTGCGTTACCTGATTCCAAATAGTTAGCCACATTATTGTTAGGTCTTGTTTGTGAAACTAAAGCCTCGTCCGGAAACATGATTACCGCCGCGATACCAGTTTGACCATCTACAGTAATATTGCCTGTTGTAGTTGTATTAACTACTCCCGTTGGGTTTCGACGAAATGCGTCAGATAAGGCATACCAAATTTGCTGGTCTACGCCACTGTCATAGGCTGAAAGTGGAAACATTGCAGCTGATGGAAGTGTAATCGAAATTGGCAGTCGTCCGATTGCAGTAACACAGGGTGAATTTTCTAATCCGTTATTGTTTGTATCGGGACAAGGTAAATGACCCGGTCCAGCCCCGGCAGCTCCATAATAATCCCCGTGCAGAACTGCGTAGGCGATTAACGCATCTTTGGTATCTCTTAGTGCTTCTATTGTGTTTGTGCTACCGCGCTGATCAATGACGTTGTTACTGACGATAGTTAAAAAAATACTGGCAGTGGCAAAAAAAACCACGATGAACAAGACCAGCAAAATAATTCCTTGCTGTCTGGAGGGTACCGAGACAAGCGAGTTCATTGAATTGGATCCTGAAGATCCCTCGCTTGATCGACTAGTTGGTTTGCATTGACAATCACACCAGGGGTATTAGCAGTCGCAGGAGAATTTACTTCCGCAGCCGCAGCTTCCGCTGTATCGGGACCTGAAAGGTCAATTGGTTCCACTGTCTCAACCATTGGGGCTGCCGTAGTTTCGCCTTCCTCAGCAGCATCGATTGCTGGAGGTGGTGGTACATATTCGTAGGATTCTAACAGTACACCAGTAGTAAAATTGAGAACTTGTCCCGGTTTTACGTCATAAAATACGCCGGATTCCTCATTCGTAATGCGCAATTGCCCTTGGGTATAGGGCTCCAATAACTCCATATTTCCCGGCAGATCTTCCTGATATATGGCCTCATTGTTGAGCCAGACTGTGTAGCGCCCATCATTCCTAAACATGGTCCCGCCCAGCCGATAGACTATCTCTACGATTTCCTCTTCTTCAAATAACGTTGGTAGCTCAATGAACTGAAGTGGTAGTTCTGACACCTCTTCAACTAGATCAGGACGGTTCAAACGCAATCTTTGCAGCTCAAGTTCAGCTCGCTCTGCAGGCGTCGAGAACAGACGTAGAATTGATTGGGCCGAAACTTCGGAGACCCAGGTAATTCCAAGCACCATGCTTAGAAGAACTAAACATCGCCCTAAAGAATGGATTCTATTGTGAAATAGACTGTTTCGCATATTCTCTTTTGTTTTCAATGGCTTAAAAGCCTATAAAGGGTTCTCTTCGAAGCGTATACCAATGGAATCCACAACTAGCTATCTGCCTTTGTGAAAGCTGATTCGGAATTTCTTCAAGCTGAGGTGCCTGGGCAATAGCACAGCTATTGTTTACCATCATGCGCCCACTACTCATAAAGTCTGCCAGGAACCGCGTTAAATCTTCCTCGTGCAATAAGGGTATCTGTACTGAGACCTGACTATTGCGTAATGAAATTTGCTCATCGGGATTTTCTACATCGAATGGATACTCAAGCAGAACACGGTCCTGTTCTTGAATCTCGACAGCGATAGGAAATAGTTGATATCTATCTCTAATGACGCTGATCTCTTCGAGCAGACTAACTCGGTCTTCTTCTTCGAGAACTGCATTTGCGATCATGGTGTTATAAGTATCAATATTGTTAATAATGACTTGCTCAGCATTTTCAATATCTCGTATCTGCCCATTAACAAAGTCGAGCTCGCTTAGTGCATTGAATTCCTGGTTCTGCATGTCGTCTCGATAAACACTCGCACTAAAAAACAATCCCAGTGATGCGCCCAGTACGATAACAAGCAACACAATATTCCACTTAAGCCACAGCAAGTCCTCTTTAATATGTCTTCTTTTGAGTGCCATGCTTAACTACCAAGCCTCACAGTTAGTGCAAAATCAGAATTGATTGCCTGACCATCAAGAATTGTTGCCACCTCTCCATCTGGTCCCGATTCTATAGGTAGTTCCAACGGCGTAATGGTCGCTCCTTGAATCTGCCCTAATGTGCTCATAAATAGTCGCAACTGGCGATCAGAGTTTTGAATACTCGAGGATCCCATCAATGTTCCATAAATATTTACGCTCACCTGTGTTGAATTACTCAACAAACCTTCGGTGTAACTCAAGTCAACATTGGCTGGGCTGAGCTGCCATTCTATTGACGACAGGCTTATTGCAGGAAAGCGCGCTATAACTCGGCTTATATCTGAAAGCACGGATACCGGAGAGCGTATTTGAGAACGGATAAGCTCGTAGCGACTTACCGCCAGCGCCATTGCATCGGTAGGAATTGGGGTCTCAGGGAACTCAGCCACCAATGCATCATATTGATTCTGCACCGGCAAAACTTGGGCTGATAAAGAAGCAATTCGGGAACTCCTATCAATTGCCTCTAGCATGATTGGTGCCGAAATTAATCCGCTAACAATGAGCAAAGCCAGACAAACAAAACCGATTAACCTACGGGCCTGAGTCAAATGAAAGAAGCGCATTGCCGAGGAAGGTGCGTATTGATTAGCTAATTTTCCAGTACGCACTCCCCATTCTAAACAGAGTAGTACGGCTGTTATTGAATTCTGTGGGCCGTTGTATCGATCTATTTGCAACATGTCGATGGAATTATGGTGCTCGATCTTGCGGAAGTTGCGGTTGATACTCATGTCAGAAAAAACATGATCTTCCAACAGCGGCGTAATCACATGCACATCCAGGTTTTGATCGAAAGTAAGCAAGCCAATTCTTTCTAGATATTCACGGGATTGATTGCAGGAATCGAGTATGTATCCAGGTAAATCATCATTCGGATCATGAGGCAGTGGCGTTAACCTGCTAAACATCATTTTTCCATCAACAATAAACGTTTGCCTAATGCCGGATTCTTCCCAATTCACTAGCAAAACAGTATCGCTTGTTAGCAAGTCATATTCACTGGCAATTTTACAAAGAGCAAAGGCTGGAGTTGTTATGCTCTTAATCGGGACTTCTTCACTCAATAACACTCTAACCCAGGGGTCGATTATTTCATTCTTGGTTAATGCGCTAAACAAAACACTATCATCTCTGCGACTGCTATCGTCCCTACCGAGTATTGACACCGAGCGATACTCAGAACCGCGAAAATGTTGATCGACTTTGCGTCTTAAAAAAGCAGACCTATCAAAAATGCTCACGTGAGCAACTGACTCAACAACGAAATCTTCCGCAGCGGAATCGATGAGTAAAGTCACGGGCGAACGCGGATTGTCAATCAAGTAGTTGCGAAAATTTTCATATCCCACGTCTTCATCAGAAAATTTACCCACATGAACGAGTCGATCTTTCTCTAGTTTAAAGACCGAAAGACCTTCCGCATTTATTAGCAATATGCGTTTATGTGAAGATCCAATTAGACTAGCCATGACTTAATGCTTATCCTCTTTAAAACTGTAAATTGCTGATAGAATCGTAGACCGGCCCCATCACCGAAAGCATTACCCATCCCAAAATACTGCCTAAGAATAATGTCATTGTCGGCTGAATAAGTGCCTGCACCTTGTCTATCGAGTCTTTAATATCTCGATCATAAAAGTAACTTACATTCATCAAGGCTTGATCAAGCTGCCCCGTAGTTTCTCCAACGCGAATCATGCGCACCACTAATGGAGGAAATAATCCGGTGTTTTGAAAACTAGTAGAAACACCTACTCCTCCCTGAATATCCTCTCTGGCTTTCGATAGTGCATTTCGAATCGCCACATTGCCTGCAATACGTTCCGTAATCTCTATACATTGCAATACTGGTATACCGGCCTTATACATCATGCCAAAAAAGTTGGCGAAGCGAGAAAGTACTATTTTTTTTAGCACCGGACCGATTTGCCAGACTCGCAGCTTAAACGAATCCAGTTGATAACGAACATCGAGACTGATCGTCGCAAGCCCTTTTAAAAGTAACGCTAGAAAAACTGGAATTACGGTAAACAAGTACCAAAAGTTTACAAAGAAATCAGAAGTTGAGATTAACATTCTTGTGTGAAAAGGAAGTGTCGATCCGATACCTTCGATGAAATCAACTAACTGAGGAACGAGATAAATCATCAAAAATCCGATTACGAATAATATTACTGTGCCGACGAACGCGGGAAAGATTAGTAGTTTTTTAGTCGTCGTGATTAGTTCGTCTTGCCACTTAATCATATTATTAAGAGACAAAAACACCTCGGGCAAGGTACCACTCGCTTCTCCTGCAGCGATCAAATTTACAAACATTTCATCGAATACTTTAGGATGCTCAGCAAGCGCCTCCGACAATTTCTTGCCACTCTCTATATCTTCGATAACTTTTGCAATGATTGTTCTAAACGATGCCTGCTCGACACTGTCACGTAGATCTACCAGACCGTCAAGAATGGTTACTCCCGAACGAGTGAGCTGCTCCATGTGAAAACAAAAGTTGATTAGATCAATTCGGCGTATTTGACCGCGACCTGTGACATGTTTTTTGTCTTCAAGAAACTTACATCGAATGAGATCCATGCCCATTCTGTTAACGCGATTCTCGAGATCGGATTCGTTAGCCGCATCAAGCTTGCCGGTATGATAGCGACCTCGATTGTCTACAGCTTTGTAAGTAAATAGCCCCATGCCAGGTCAACCTACTCTACCGGTGAGATCAACGACACGTGTAATTTCATCCAGGCTTGTTGTTCCCTGTAATACTCGTCGACAAGCATCATCCGCCAGAGTTTTAAATCCGGTTGCAATCGCTGCTTTCAGCAATTCATGGGCTGAGGTGTTCTGAGAGATTAACTTCTTCAGGTAATCTGATATTTTCATAATCTCAACAATGGATGTTCGCCCCTTATAGCCAGCGTGGTCGCAGACTTTGCATCCTACAGCCTTGTAAATTTTGACTTGTTCGACAGCGTCGTCGATTGCTAGTAATTTGCGTTCTAACTCCCCAACTTCCTGCGCCTCTTTGCAACTTTCACACAGTCGCCGCACCAATCTTTGTGCGATGATTCCAATTAAATTGCTGGCCATAATGTCGGGCAAAACACCCAGATCTTGCAATCTCGGTATCGAACCCACAGCAGAATTCGTGTGGAGGGTTGAAAAAACCTGATGCCCGGTCATGGAGGCTCGAAACGCCATATCTGAAGTTATATCGTCTCGTATCTCACCGACAAGAATCACATCTGGATCTTGACGCATCATTGAGCGTATCCCTTCTGCAAAACCCATCTTTGCCGATTCGTTAATAGATGTTTGGCGTATCATGGGCATGGGATACTCCACCGGATCTTCCATCGTCATGATATTGATTGCTTCAGTGTTTATGTGATTCAACACTGAGTATAGCGTGGTCGTCTTACCACTACCGGTTGGACCAGTTACCAATATTACTCCTTCCGGTTTCGCTAACATCAGTTTAGTTGTATGCAGGTTTTCGTCACTCAATCCCAGAGCATCCAATGGCACGATACCTTTCCTGCGATCCAGTATCCGCAGCACAACATTTTCACCATAAGAGGTGGGCTGAGAAGCAACACGAAAATCTATCTGGCGCCCGAGCAGCGACAGTGAGACTCGCCCATCTTGAGGGGCGCGCGCCTCAGCAATATTCATGTCACTAATTACTTTCAAGCGAACTACCATGGCTGGCCAATAACTTTTATGCAGACTACGGACTTGTCTTAACACACCATCAATACGATAGCGTATTCTTAAGAAGGCCTCTTCCGGTTCAAAGTGGATATCAGATGCATCTCTTTGTACTGCATCGGCTAACAGTGCGTTTACCAGACGCACCATAGGATGATTGTATTGATCCCCGTCTGCCTGTAGCGACTCTAAGTCTACTTCACCTGTTTCTATTTCCTGCAAGATACCGTCAATCGAAAGATCGAAACCGTAGGCTTCCTCGAGTACGCGAGTAATTTCAGAATCACTAGCAAGAGTTGGAACAATGTCTAACTCTGTGTCTTGAATGGCTCGTACCTGGTCAAGAGCAACGATATTAAACGTATCCGCCATTGCCAGAGTAAGCTCATGTTTGGCTTTGTCATAAGAGAGAGGAAGAATTTTAAATCGACGTGCAACATCCTGAGGCACCATCTTTATAGCCTCAGCATCCATTACCGTGTTTGCAAGATCGACACTCGAAAAACCAGTATTTTCGGAAAGAGCGTCACGAATAATAGAGTCAGTAACAAAACCAAGCTCAATCAGCACGGCTCCGATACGCTTGCCAACAACTTTTTGTTCCTGCAAGGCGATCTTAAGCTGATCTTCAGTGATCATGCCTTTGTCAATCAGCACCTCACCAATGCGTTTTTTAGGTTGGTTTTGGGCAGGCTCGCTCATTCTGCTTCCATCTGGCCGATACTTTCTAGTCTGCTTCGAGCAACACTTAGGTTGAATCCAGCCGGATGGTTACTAGCGAATTCCAATGCCTCTTCGTAATAATTTTGGGCTGGAATGGATTGACTCAAATGTTCCAAACTTACTGCTAGATTAAAAGCATAGTCCGGATTCACCGGTTGACCCAGTAACGCATCAGATTTCGCAACTTGTAGCGCTCGAAAGTATTGCTGTTGCGCGCTAGACCACTGATCTTCTGAAGCATAAAAATTACCCAAGGCGTAGAGCAATGGTGCCAGGTTTTCGTGCATGTCATTTAGTCTTCTAAGTTCTCGTTCGACTTCCGCTGGATTTCCAGTGGGCTGTAATTCCAGTATTCCGGCTCTAGCAACAGGATCGCTAGGATCTCGGGCAAGTAATTGCGAATACAATTCCATAGCGCGAATTTGTTCGTTTTCGGAATTCGCAATAGCAGCGAGCCCGAGTAAAGCATCACGATTATGCGGCGCAGAAACTAAAGTCTGTTCATATTGGTTTTTCGCGTCAACGAGATTTCCTTGCTGATAAGCAATGTAGGCATTTGCCAAAATAGGATCAATCGTTGATTCTGTTTCCCGACGAGTAAAGCTAATTAAGTTCACTGGCTCTTCCGGGGTCGAAATTTCACTTTCTGCAGTTTCAGCGGCCAATTCTGCAAGCGCTTCGATTTCAGCTACCAAAGCTTCTGCGCCGGCTACTTCATCACTACTTTCAGAAACCTGAACTTCATTTAGCGGTGATTCCTCAACCGCAATTGCAACTGGAGCATCCGCAGTCTGTTCAGGCGGGGTTAGAACAGGTTCGCCGATTACTTGGGAAATAGTTTGAGAGCTCTCTACTGAAGGTTGCGGAGGACTAAGTCCGATTGCCGCAAAATCAATTGTTTCTGGCTCTTCTAATACTTCTGTTTCAACAGCAGTATCAAATATTTCGGTTTCCGCAAGACTGTTTACTGCTTCGGCCAAAGTAGTTTCATCCAGCGTATCTAAAGTCGCCTCATCCAGCGCGCTAGAACTTTCTGCAGACAGAGCTTCTTCATTTAGAAAAGTTTGCTGTCCCGCAACGAAATCTACAGGAACTGTTATGCCGCTATCTGTGCTAGTTGATAAATAAAAGTAAACAAGCCCGACGCCTATTACTAGCACTGCAGCCATGCCTATACCGGCAATCTGTAAATTTCGTTTCTGTTTTTGTTTAGCGCGTTTGGCGGCGAACACTGACTTCGCAGAAATTCTATCGTCGCGACCTTTTTCTGAACTCGCATCGACTGATTCCGCTTTTGGTTGGGGAATCGCGAACAAGGCTGCAGTTTTCTCATCTTCTTCGTCTAGCGGCGGCGCCTCTTCGCCAACGATTGGCTCTGCATGCACAGCGGATGTTTCTATCTTGTTTTCTTCAGCCTGTGAGCCTTCCTCTTCCGTATTTCCCTGAATAGTTTCAACACTTGCTTCGACTACTGTTTCCTCGGGAGGAATTGTCTCAGCGGTTTCTTGCTCTGCGGTGCTTTCAACACTTTCATCTATCGACAAGTCTGGCGTAACAGTTTCAAGTTCCTGAGAATCAGTGGAATCACTACCAGCATCTGAAGTGGAGACTGGCTCAGATTCTAAAGATGCTGCTTCCTCAGCATATGTCTCTATCTGTTCTACTTCTTCACTAACTGAATCTGTTTCTTCAGTTTCGGTTGATATTTGTGCACGGGTGGGATCTGGCCCTGATTTAGGCTCCAGTTCCAATTCAAGAGAAGAGTCACTGGAGGCTTCAGGCGTTGCGGGAACTTCTGTTTCTTCAAACTCGATTTCTGGATCGGGAATGCTAGAAGTTTCTGGTTGGCTTGATTCTGCGAGTTGGGTTTCGGCGGACGCAGTATCACTCGATTCCGCATCGGCGGATTGAGTATCAGATTCTGGTTCGGGCTTTTTCCCTTGCTCGGCCTGCTTTTTCTCTTCCTCGGCCTTGCGCAGTGCGTCCATTAATAGACTCATAGTTGTATCTCTTTAGTCTATAAATCACCTAGAAAGGATTTAGATTCTGCAGCACGTTCGAGCTTGTTGAACTAGTCGGTAGGTACTCCCGATAATTCTCCAGGTCACCGTTGATACTTGCCTGGTTGTCAACAACTGGCCTGATAAAAATGATCAGCTCAGTCTTGATGGTGTTGTCATCTCGATAGTTAAACAAATCTCCTACAAGTGGTAGCTGACCTGCAATTGGCACTCCAGCAACTGTAGAGTCAATTGTGTCCTGAATTAGCCTGCCGAGCACTGCAATTTCTCCGCTATCAACCTTTAGAATGGACTCAATTTCACGAATCTGCAATTCTGGAATGGAGTTTATAACCGAGGCATCAGCCAAAGCGGGATTAGGATCAGTAACGAAGCGAACGATGCGGGAAATAGTGGGCCTTACATTTAAGGTAACCTGGTCGTTTTCACTAATTTGGGGCGTGACCGCCATGGTAAATCCTACCGGTACAGTATGCACTTCACTGGTAAACGTCGGTGGTATGGCCGGACTGGTTGCAGTAGCTGGAAAGCCAGCTTCTACATCGATGGTAAAATATATTTTATTGTCCACTACACGCAACATGGCGGTTTGATTATTCAATGCCATTAGCTTGGGGCTTGAGAGAACCGAGATATCTCCGAACTCGGCCAAGGCCTGAATCGTTGCTCCGATAGCATCGGGCCCTGAAGTTTTGTCGATGGTTAATATACTGGTAGGCGTATTACTCAGATTCAGACCCAGTAGATCTTGCCCAAAGTTGACTTGACCATTGTCTCTAGCTAACACTGCCCAATCTACGCCTAACTGGTAGCGATCATTCAGGTTAACTTCTACTACCGTGGCTTCAATTAGCACTTGGTACAAAGCCCGAGTGCGAACTGATTCTATAAAGTCGTAGATCTCGAAATGTTGCCGATTTGTGGCGCGCACTGTTACCAGTCCAGATTCGGGGCTGATTACGATGTTGCTTGGCCCGGTACTCACCTCTTCAGATGCATCTTCACCAAGAATCGTAGTAAGATTGTTTGCTAGGGTAGTCCAAAAAGCATTGGCAGAATTTTGCGTTAGCAAGGTTGTTGAGTTATTCGATTCCCCCCCACCCCCACTATCTTCACCTATACCTCCGGTTACTGCCGATGAAACACTAACTTCGGACGCCGAGCTTCGAGTCACATTTACATAATCAATTTGATAACTTCGCAGAACTGGTAAGTCAGGCTGTACGGAAAGATAGTCTGGTCGTTCAAAGGTCCAGAGGATGTCTACCTGATTAGAGATGCGATTTAGAATTTGTGGCAGGGTTTGATCAATAGCATTTATGCTGATCGTACCTTCCACAGTTGAATGCACATCGATATTTATATTGGCATCTCTGGCCATTGCGAACAGTAATTCTCTTACTGGTACGTCTTGCACAACCACGGAATACAAATCCAACGGGGCTTCAACTTGTGGTGCAGTGACAACTGGCAAGTCCCGAACTATCTCTGGAATTTCAGAAGTATCAACAATGTCTGGGGCCTCAAGATGCCGATTCTCCACCTCCCAATCAGGCTCCATGGTGGCTGGAGGTAAGGCGTCGCAAGCGACCAATCCTGACAGCGCCAGTATGAGAAAAACGTTCTTCTTATTAATAGACTTCATTGAACGTTACTCCGAGATCAATCCAGCAATGGTGAAGTTAGTATTACATTCGACGCTGCTCATGTTTTGTACGAAAGGCTGGGTATTATGCAAATGATTAGGCAGTTCACCGATGAAATCCTGACCCACAGAAAGTCCCGGAAAATTCCCGTATTTAATGGTCCAATAATTACTTCCATCAATATTGGACAAACACAAATAGGTTTCTTCAATTAATCCTTCGCTCTTCAGAATATTGAGAAAAGACTCAGCTGATTCAATGTTCGTCTTAGGGCCCGAAAATAGCTGCACGGTATAACCTTCTCGATCGGCGTTGTTAAGCCACTCTATCGACGCAACAATTCGCTGTTGTGATAGATTTGAGTTTTGAAGATATGACAATTCCGGAACAGCGACGGCAAGCTCTGCTGTTGCAGCTTCCAATGGAGAGTCGATTGCGAAGCCCTCAATAGTCTCAGCAATCGCAATGTTTTCTAGGTACATTCGAGGTGCCGGGGTTTCTTCCTTCTCTATATAGGATTCCAGCTCAATAGCTGCGATCGACATTGGCAGCAAATCTATCTCTGTGATTCTAGGTTGGGTTACTGCTAGCAATGGCTGAATAGCTTCCTCTACTGGAACAGCTTCAATAATAGGTTTGTTTCTCGGGAAGACGCTTGCCTCGGCAAGTGAATCTTTAAGAACTTCAGGTTTACTTATTGACGTGTCTAACAGCTCTGCAGGATTTGGTTCGTTGATGAGAGTTCTGGTACTGGCAATTCCTTCTGTGCGCGGCCACAGAAAAAATGTCAGAGCTATGATTACAATAACCATGCTAGCGCTCATTATTTTTATAGGCGAAAACATGGACTTAAATACAGATGAAGAATATTCGCTATCTCGCATAGCGGCATATACATGCTTCCAGGTGATTGTCGGCGGGACATCTGGACCTAACTGCTCATAGTCTTGTAATACGTCTTCTGCAAATGCCGAAAGCAATGCCTTGTCGGCAAGAATATTAATTCGACGAGTAAGCCCGCTGGATGCTTTTGCGATTAACCACTCTGCACCTTTGGTAAACATGTTTGGACAAGGACAACCGGCTGCTTGCAACCGGAAATGTATATAGTCTGCGACTTCGTGATTTTCCAGAGGATCCAGGGAAAAACTGTGAGTAATTCTTTCTTTCAGTTGTCTGATGTGTTTTACGCTTAGATTTTTATCCAACTCTGGTTGGCCGAACAAGATAATCTGCATTAGTTTGTCGCGATGGGTTTCCAGATTGCTGAACAAGCGAATCTCTTCCAGAGTTTCAATAGGCATGCCCTGGGCTTCTTCAATAATTACCAACACTCTTCGATTCGCAGAATGTTGCTTTAACAGGTAATTCTGCAACTGCTGCATTACTAATAGTTTTGACGTGTCCCGTCGCACCATGAGTTTCAGTTCGAAGGCGATGGCGTAGAGGATGTCTTCCGGACTCAGATTGGGATTCGCGATGTAAACGATTTCGGTAGATTCGGGTAAGCGCTCTTCCAGCATGCGGCAAAGCATGGTCTTGCCGCTGCCAACTTCCCCAACGACTTTAAGAATGCCTTCGCCAGTTTCAATGGCATAGAGCATGGCATCCAGGACTACACCTCGACCCTGTCTACCACCGGAAAAAAACAGAGAAGTATCTGGAGTAATTCGAAACGGATGACGTTCCAAAGAAAAATAGTCCAGATACATTATTGGTGGCTCCTAACTGCTAAACCTTTCGTGTTTCTTCTGAATTTTCTATCAAGCTCCAATGCCTTACTAAATTTACTTGTAATACCGAATTTGCTCGGCTTTTTTAGTCCAGCACGCAGGCCTGATGAAAACACCAGTTCTAGTCATTCTTATCGGTTGAAAACGCTATATATTGATGAAATACGGTAAATAAAGCGCCGAAATTCGGGCTTTTCGGCTAGTTTTTGATCAGCCAGGAAGGCAGAGTGAAAGTTGGACTAAATTTCCTGTCCAATTTCAGCTATTTCGATGATTTCTGCTTCGTTTTTTGCTTCGGAGCACCATTGCTTAATGGCAGCATTTGAAAGCAGAGACTCCAGGTAGGCTTGACTCGAATCTGTGAGGGCAACGCCGTAGGTAACGAAGCGCATTGCCACCGGCGCAAACATACAATCAGCAAGAGAGAATTGGCCGAACAAGTACTCGCCGTCAGCGGAATATTGCTTTCTCGCGTTGGCCCATAAGCTATCAATTCGCTTACATTCATCGATCACATCGTTAGAAAAATCTAGCTTGCGCTTCGCCTTGATATTCATTGGCAATTCATTGCGAAGTGCAAAGAATCCAGAATGCATTTCTGCACAATAAGAACGACACAATGCTTTCGTCTTTATATTCTCTGGCAGGGCGCTACCAGAAAGGAACTTCTCATTAACGTATTCCATTATGGCCAATGAATCCCAAACCTTGAGTTCATCATCCAGCAAGACTGGCACACGCAGTGTGGGAGAATATTTCGCTAATTCTTCTTGATAGCCATCGACAAACAAAGGCACGCGAATCTCTTCGAAATCAAGCTCAAAATTTCTTAACAGGATCCAAGGACGCATTGACCACGATGAATAGTTTTTGTTCCCTATTATTAACTGCAAGAATAAATCTCCGGAATTTCTTTGTATTGTCTAGGCTAGCGGGAGTATGGGACTATAACTAAATCGGCTGAACCAGGCTACAGACCTTTAACGAAGATGAGCAATTGAAAATACAAAGGGATCAATAGTGTCACAAGATCGATTTAGTGGAGTACTAGCTCCAGTAGTAACGCCCTTCAAAACAGACCATTCTCCAGACTCTGAACGCTTTGTAGAGCACTGTCGATGGATAGTTTCACAGGGTGCAAGTCTCGCCGTGTTTGGCACTAATAGTGAAGCGAATTCATTGAGTGTTAATGAAAAAATGCAGCTGCTAGATAACTTAATTGCTGCAGGTATCGATCCTAAAAAGCTAATGCCGGGTACTGGCAGTTGTGCCATTACTGACAGCATCGTTTTGACAAAAAAAGCGGTGCAAAGTGGTTGTACTGGTGTCCTCATGCTACCCCCTTTTTATTATAAAGGAGTGTCCGATGAAGGCTTGTTCGATTTTTACAGTAGCGTCATTGAAGAAGTCGATGATCCCAATCTGAACATTTACCTTTACCACATTCCTCCTATTTCTCAGATTCCATTGTCACTAACTCTAATCGAGAATTTGGCGCAAAAATACCCAAACAACATTGCCGGCATAAAAGACAGTTCCGGTGATTGGAATCAAACCCAAGCTTTCAATGATCTAGAGATCGAGAATTTCTCGGTGTTTTGCGGTTCGGAAAGTTTCCTGCTACAGAACATGCAGGCAGGTGGCGCTGGTTGCATTTCAGCCACCGCCAACGTCAATCCAGCTGCCATCTTTAAACTGTACGAACGCTGGCAAGATGCAGATGCTGAGCAAAGCCAGGAAGAACTGAACAAAATTAGAAGCATCTTTCAGTCGTATCCGATGATTCCCGCGCTCAAAGCAGCGACTGCATTTTATAGAAATGATGATCAGTGGCTAAGGGTTCGACCCCCTCTCACTCAGCTCACAAGTAAACAGTATTCAGATCTGAAATCTAAGCTATCTACTGCTCAATTTGAGATGCCTGATATTTAGTAGATTCTTCTAATTTCTGACAAATCTCGTTACTTTTTCGCCGTGGACAATACCCTTACCTTCCGGTAGCCTCAAACTTGTATTTAGTGCAGCTACAAAAAAGCAATTGAATAAGGTAAGTGGCTGATTTTACTGAATTAAATTGATTCCAAAATCAATGATTATCGAGTGCAAACCCAGAGATTAAATACCCCTGGAAATTGCTACTCATTATTATCAACGAGGCAAAAAATGATAAGAAAAGTAGATATCTGGAAACGCTGGCAAGCAGTCGCTCTAGTTGGCTTGTTGCTGGGTGGATCAGGCAATCTTTTCGCAGCTCAAGATGATGTTGAATGGTTTAGTTTGGGTAACGATTACGGCAATACCCGATACACCACGTCTAGCGAAATTACGTCTGAAAATTTTGGCGAGATGGAAGTAGTTTGGGAATGGGACGGGGCCAGCCTGGGTGCATCCAGTGGTCGTTCTACTCCAAGCTACATTAACGGCACCTTATATACAGTTGCCGGTGCTCGCCGTCACGTCGTTGCAATCGATCCGAAAACCGGGGAAACACTCTGGAGCTATCGATTACCGAACACTGGTCGCTGGGAGTACTCCATGCGCGCCGACTACGGAAAAGGCATTGGCTATGCGGAAGTTGATGGAAAAGGTGTGGTGTACATGATTACACCCGGATTCTTCCTGACCGCATTAGATGCCGAAACTGGTGCTCCGTTAGAAGGATTTGGTGGGGCGGTTCCCATTGATGGCTTCCCTGAAACTGGAGTAGTAGATCTGCTTGCAGACCTTGGCCATCCTTTCGATCCCTATGAAGGGGTTCCATTGGAAACTGGCTATATCACTGCGTCTTCTCCACCAATTGTCGTCAATGATACTGTTATAGTCGGCAACTCTGCAGAACAAGGCTACAATCAGGCGCGAATTGAAAATATTCCGGGTGACATATTGGGATATGACAAGCGCACCGGTGAATTCAAATGGAAATTCAACGTAATTCCTCAACCGGGTGAGTATGGTCATGAAACTTGGGAAAATGATGCCTGGCAATGGACTGGCGATGTTTCTTCCTGGGCTCCAATTTCAGCCGATGTTGAAAACGACCTGGTTTACATTCCTACGAATGGTGCAACCATTGACTATTACGGTGGTTTTCGCCCGGGTGACAATCTTTACGGCACGAGTCTTATCGCGCTGAATGCCAGCACTGGTGAAAGGGCCTGGCATTTTCAGATGGTGCACCATGATATTTGGAACTACGACAATCCGATGGCACCGGTCCTACTGGACTTGAATGTGCCTGGACAGGGTCAAGTACCTGCTGTGATGCAGGTTACCAAGCAAAGTTTCGTCTATGCTTTTAATCGCATAACCGGTGAGCCTATTTGGCCTATGGTTGAGCGACCTGTTCCTCAATCCACGGTGCCGGGTGAAGTTCTTTCAGAAACTCAGCCTTTCCCTACCAGACCTGCACCCTTTGATATACAAGGTGTATCAATCGATGACTTGATTGACTGGACTCCGGAAATCAGACAGCAAGCGATTAACGCCTTCGCTGATTATCAGATGGGCCCATTATTCAATCCACCTATCCAACGTGGACATGATTCTGGCAAGCGTGCCGCTATGTTCTGCCCAGGCGGTGGTGGTGGAGCGAACATTACTTCGCCTTCAGTTGCGGATCCCAATAGCGGTTATCTCTTCATTTCATCTCGTTCCGCTTGTAGCCCGGTAGTTTTGGTTCCGGGAGAAGAAGCGGATCTTCAGTATGAGAAGCCCACTGGAACCACCTATGCGCAGTACGCATCAGGTCCCGGCGCAGGTGCTCCGCGTCATCCTCAAGGAATTCCATTATTTAAACCACCGTTTAGCCGAATTACAGCTATCGACATGAACACCGGTGAGCATGCATGGGTTATTCCAACGGGCGAAACGTCAGCCCGCGTTCAAGAAGTTATTGACGAGAATAATCTCGATGTCGGTAACACTGGAACCGGAGCCCTGGTACCAATGGTGGTCACACCTAGTATGTTGGTTTATTCCGATACTACTTCTGATGGTACACCGATGCTTTACTCAGTTGACAAGGCTACCGGTGAAACTCTCGGTGCAATCGAAGTTCCTGATCGCAGCCGTTATGGCATGAGCTCTTGGACTCATGATGGTCATCAATACATCATGCTTCAAACTGGTTCAAAGCTTACTGCAGTTGCACTACCAGCCGCTGCTCCGGCAGACTCTGGCTACTAAGTAAGTTTTAATACTTAGTTACAAAAAACCCGATCACCTCACAGTGATCGGGTTTTTTATTGTTTGAAATAGTTGTCCCTTCGATACGTCGGGTGACAAATGGTTTTGTTAGTAAAACTTACTCAAGCAGCTAGCGTAAGCGTGAAGGTCGAGGCAAAAATATTTTTTGTGTGAGGAGCATATATGCAATATGTGACTCGCACAAAAAATGTTTTTAACGAAGAGATTCGCGCTTACGATAGTTGCGTTAGATAGTTCGGACTTGAGTGTAATCGGTGTAGCCCATCAAGATCTTTTCAATTCCGTCCTGCTTTCGAGTCCGCATACCAGAGCGCACTGCCTCAAAATGCATTTCTGCTGCCGGCGCCTGCCTTAGAATCATCTTCTTAATTTCCGGCGTACTCATTAACAGTTCGTGCACACCCATTCGGCCACGATACCCTGTATCCAGGCAGTCCATGCATCCGGGCGCTTTGTAGAGTGTGAATTCTCCCTTTAGGGCGAATTCCTCGGACCACTTCTCTAGCTGATTTTCAATTTCTTTTTTATCAGGTGTCGCTCTTTTACCATCATCAATTTCTTCACTGCAGTACTCGGTTGCGAGGAATTCCAGTTCAGATTTTTCAGGTTTGTAAGGTTTTTTGCAGGAAGTACACAGAGTTTTAGTCAATCTCTGAGAAAGGATCCCAATCATGGCGTCAGCAAAATTAAAGGGATCCATGTCCATGTCCAGGAGACGAATAACAGTCTCAGCCGCACTGTTCGTATGCAAGGTGGACAATACAAGGTGGCCAGTAAGAGAAGCTTCGATGGCAGTTCCTGCCGTTTCTCCATCACGCATCTCCCCGATCATGATGATATCCGGATCGGCACGAAGGAATGCACGCATGGCTCCGGCGAATGTCATGCCTATTTTTTCGTTTACCTCTACCTGGCGTAGGCCAGCCTGGGTAATTTCAACCGGGTCTTCTGCGGTCCAGATTTTTCGTTCAGAGGAGTTCAGATAGTTGAGAATGGAGTGAAGCGTCGTGCTTTTTCCTGAACCAGTGGGTCCACAAACCAGAAATAATCCATAGGGATTACTAACTCCACTCAGCAAATTATCCAGATTTCGGCTACTCAGACCGATGGCATTGACTGGCATACACTTGCCGCTGGCAAGAATACGAATTACTACGTCTTCAATACCGCCTGATGTAGGTATTGTGGCAACACGCAATTCAACATCAACAGGAGCGAAATGGCGGAAATTTATTTTCCCATCCTGAGGTTTATTTTTGTTTGAAATATCCAGGTGTGCCATCACCTTTATTCGGGAAATGAATACGGCGCGATACTTACTCGGGAATTTATAATAAACGGACATCACACCATCTTTTCTAAACCGAACCAACACTTTCTGCTTTCCTACACCAGGTTCGATGTGAATGTCTGATACTTTCTGACGGTAACCGTCTTCAATTATTTTGTTTACAATTTTTACGACTGCGTTGTCGGTGACTTGCTGTGTCTCTACCGCCGAGAAGATAGTTGGATCGTAATCTTCATCTTCTTCCTCATCGTCTTCTAATTCGTCTTCGATATCGGCGATTGAAGACTCTATATCTTCGGAGGAATAATAAAACTGAAGGGCCCAATTGATGTCTTCAGGTGATGCCATTACTGGCTCAACATATTTATTAATGTTGAAACTCAATGCATCAGTAACTTGCCAGTCCATGGGATTTTCAATAGCAACTACAATTTTTCCTTCGTACACGTAAAGCGGAACCACTTTATGCTTAAACGCCATGGCTGCTGTCAGCATGCGGATAATATCCGGTTCTACTAAGAATTCACGAAGATTAATGAAGGGAATGCCAAGCTTCTTAGCCAACGCCTGTTGAATTTCGTCTTTATGAATTACGCCTCGATCAACAAGTATTTCACCCAATGCCCCTTTTCGTTTCTTCTTTTGTTCCTTTAAGGCTTCATTGAGTTGTGCTTCGGATACTAAGTCTTCGCCAACCAATATCTCGCCCAATTTCAAGTTGGGCATGTGCTTTTGACGCGAAAGAGCTGATTCTAATTCATTCGCATCAACGATCTTCTGGGTAACTAGATATTCACCGAGTAGTCGTGATCGTTCTTCCTGTTGGTCTTGTAATGCAGTATCAAGAGCTTCCTGAGTTACTTTGTTTTCTTCAACCAGCATCTCACCGATCTGTCCACCGATGATATGGTTTTCGATTGCGACCTTAGCCACAAAAATATGCGAGCAGTAGCGCCACTTGCGACCTACTTTCGTTTGCTCGTATAAATGAATGCCGTTTTTATCAGTACGAGATCCGAATGTTTTACCGGTTAGCTCTGTTCTATCTTTGAAATAAACTTGAAAATTACGTGCCTCGGTATCGACGCTGAGTCCTGGTGTTTCAGGGCTGGCAAGAAGTAGCTGGTAGGGTTTTTCCAGGCGCATATACTTTATGGAATTCATATCGATTTCCGTCGGTAATACTGCGCGAGATTCGAGAATGGTAATCAGTTCATTCGTGGCATTGAAAGCGAGCAGCTTGCCCTTGGCGCGAGTCGTATTCAATAGCTCAATGGTAACTGAAGTCTTGTCGTAATCTGGACCATCATGAACTTCAGAAAAGGGAGGCGCCTGTAAATCGATCGCGACGTCGCTCGACGAGCTGCCATCGGACTCAAATTCTACACTTTCAATTTCTTCTGCCGCTTCTGCAGTTTCTGCTTGCATCTAAAGCCTCTGGCTCTTTTCCTGAAATCTGCTGATCTTTGTTGCGCTTTCTTAATCAGCGAGGACAGTACAATGAGCCGCAAAGCCGCGTCATTACAGGCTTCTATCGACTCGCTACTTTAGCAGGATTTAGAAACCTGTACAATTTGTACGTCTATTCGAGGGGTGCAAGTGATCGTTGCGCAGACCCCATAATATCAGGACTTTTCGATTATTCGACTCTCTATTAAAGAGAGTATCGGCGCCCTTTTTATGTTTTCTTAATTAAGTTCTATTAGAAAGTATAGCAACTCCCGGGAATTTTCCGGTGGTCATGCCTACTCCCATTAATATCAGGATACCGCCAAACACCATGAATAATGTGATGCTCTCCGCAAGAAACAGATTTCCCCATAAGATACTGAAAATTGGGATTAAATAGGTCGTCATGATGGCTTTCTGAGAGCCAATTCTAGCGATTAATCGATAGAAAAGAATGTAACCGAAACCAGTGCAAACAATACCGAGAGCGAGTACGCTCAGCCAAACTGATCCCTGCGGCATGACCTCGGGTTGCTCCAAAACGGAAAACGGAAGTAGCAGCAGGGTGGAAAAAAACAACCCTCCTGTCGTAATAGAAATCCCCGATACACCTTGAAGTTTGTGGGCCACTAAATTCAAAGCAATCCCGTATAACACGCAAGCAAATAGCGCCGAGGGAATTGCCAATTGACTAGTTACCCCTGAAGACTCGGAAGGATCAAACACCAGGACAACGACACCAGAAAATCCAACTAGCAGTCCAATTAGTCCCAGTTTTGATAATCGCTGCTGATAGAAGATAAAGGCGATTGAGGCAGTGAAGAATGGAACCGTGGCATTAACAATAGATAATATACCTGCCCCCATGTTCAATGCTGAATAGGCAAAGAAACAAAATGGTATTGCCATATTCGTCAGGCTAACCACAAATATCATCTTCCAGTTTTGCTGCAGCTCTTTGAATTTGCCCATTAATAGACACATAGGCATTAATATGACCAAGCCACTGGCTACTCGCAATTCGATTAGAAAAACTGGACCAAATTCCGGCGAGGCAATTCTTAAGAAAAGAAAAGATGATCCCCAAATCGCTGACAGAACGAGCAGCTCGACGTAGTCTCTGAGAGTTACTTTATACATGACACTATGTTTCTAATTTTTTTATCCAGAAATAAAAAACCCGACCACTCTGCAGTGGTCGGGTTTTTTTGACTTATTGAAGAAGGAATCTACTACTCTTCTTCTACCGCTTCCACTTCGTCGTCGAAATCATCTTCGCTATGCAGCGGACGATCAACTAATTCAACATAAGCCATCGGCGCTTTGTCACCGGTACGCTCACCACATTTAAGAATGCGAATGTACCCACCCGGACGATCTGAGTAGCGAGGACCAAGCTCGGTGAATAACTTACCCACGGTTGCCTTACTACGAGTGCGATCGAAAGCCAATCGTCGATTTGCGACTGAATCTTTCTTGGCAAGTGTAATCAATGGTTCAGCTACAGAACGTAATTCCTTCGCTTTAATCAAAGTAGTTTTGATAATTTCATGCTCCACTAATGACGAAGTCATATTGCGAAACATTGCTTTTCGGTGCGGACTGTTCCGATTTAGTTGTCGACCGCTATGTCTATGACGCATAGTCCTATACCCTTAACTTTCTCTTCCTAAGCTGCTCGATCGTCAGATTTAAGGCTCGAAGGAGGCCAGTTCTCTAAGCGTAATCCTAGAGATAAACCACGCGTAGCCAATACATCCTTGATCTCAGTTAGAGACTTCTTACCTAAATTTGGAGTCTTGAGTAACTCAACTTCAGTACGTTGAATAAGATCTCCAATGTAGTAAATATCTTCTGCCTTCAGACAGTTAGCTGATCGAACTGTTAGCTCTAAATCATCAACTGGCCGTAACAGGATAGGATCGATTTCATCTTCGTGCTCTTCAGGTTCAGCAATAATTTCACTCTGAAGATCAACAAATACACTCAACTGATGCTGTAGAATCGTCGCCGCTCTGCGGATAGCTTCTTCTGGATCAATTGTTCCGTTAGTCTCAAGATCGATAATAAGTTTATCCAGGTCAGTTCGTTGCTCTACTCGAGCATTTTCAACTGAATAGGAAACTCTGATCACTGAACTGTAAGATGCATCTAAAAGAAGTTTACCTACCGAACGAGTTTCGTCGTCCTCAGCAACTCTGCTGTCTGCAGGAGAGTAACCTCGTCCCTTGCGCACAGTAAGACGCATGTTTATTTCACCGTTGGTGTTCAGATTCGCGATGACATGATCTGGATTCACAATTTCAACATCGTGATCTTCAGTAATATCACCCGCAGTCACAGTTCCGGCGCCTTTTTTGGACAAGGTAAGAACCGCTTCTTCGTTATTATTCAAAACTACTGCAACACCCTTAAGATTCAGCAGTATCTCGATAACGTCTTCACGAACACCTTCGATGGTGCTGTATTCATGAACAACACCGTCGATTTCAACTTCTTCAATCGCACAGCCAGGCATTGATGATAGTAAAATTCGACGAAGTGCGTTTCCTAATGTGTGGCCAAAACCTCGCTCGAGAGGTTCCAAAACCACTTTGGAATGACACTTGTCGTACTCATCAACCTGTATCACTTGTGGTGTTAAGAAGTCTGATAAAGAAATTTGCATGTAATCCACCCTCTGTGTGATTAAGTCTCTACTTGGAATAAAGTTCTACGATTAGGTTTTCGTTAATTTCTGGAGGTAAGTCCGCTCGATCTGGTTTACGAGTGAACTGTCCTTCCATCTTCGATGTATTAACTGATACCCAATCTACTTCAGAACGTTGAGCTGCTAATTCCATTGCAGATTTAATTCTTAGCTGTTCCTTGGATTTTTCGCGAATGGAAACTACATCACCTTCAGATATTTGAAAAGAAGGAATGTTTACAACGGTACCGTTAACGCAAATAGATTTATGTGAAACCAATTGCCGTGATTCAGCACGGGTTGATCCAAATCCCATACGATAAACAACGTTATCTAATCGACATTCGAGCAACTGTAATAAGTTTTCACCGGTTGCACCTTTTAGTCTTGCAGCTTCCTTATAGTATCCACGGAATTGCTTCTCTAAGACTCCATAGGTACGACGAACTTTCTGCTTTTCGCGTAGCTGAACACCGTAATCAGAAAGGCGACCTCGACGCTGACCATGCTGGCCAGGAATAGTGTCGGTCTTGCACTTGCTGTCTATAGGACGAACACCGCTCTTTAAGAACAGATCCGTTCCTTCACGACGAGATAGCTTACACTTAGGGCCTAAATAACGGGCCATATTTTATCTCCTAGTTTACACACGCCGCTTTTTAGGCGGACGGCAACCGTTGTGTGGAATTGGGGTTACATCAGTAATATTGCCAACCCTTAATCCACAAGTGTTTAATGCGCGTACTGCAGACTCGCGACCCGGACCAGGTCCGTTTACTTTTACATCTAAATTCTTAAGACCATAATTTTCGATTGCCTGTTTGCCAGCTTTCTCAGCAGCAACCTGGGCGGCGAAAGGAGTACTCTTTCTAGAACCCCTAAAACCAGATCCACCGGCAGTCGCCCATGAAAGTGCGTTTCCCTGTCGATCGGTTATGGTAATGATTGTGTTATTAAAAGAAGCATGTATAAACGCAATACCATCGATAACGCTAGTTCGTGTCTTCTTCTTTGCTGCTTTAGGTGTGGTAGTGGCCATGTCTTATTCCAATTACTTCCTAATCGGTTTACGCGGACCCTTACGAGTACGTGCATTGGTTTTTGTTCTTTGCCCTCTAACAGGTAAAGACCGACGATGACGAATCCCACGATTACATCCGAGATCCATCAAGCGTTTAATATTCATTGAGATCTCGCGACGCAAATCACCTTCAGTTGGAACCTTTGCCACTTCAGCACGAATTCCATCGAGCTGCTCTGGGCTCAAATCTGAAACTTTTGTAGACGGCTGAATGCCAGTTACGTCACAAATGTTTTTTGCAATAGTTGGACCAATGCCATACACATAGCTCAACGAAATTACGATGTGCTTGTTGTCTGGTATGTTAACCCCGGCAATACGTGCCATAGATCTACTCCGTTTTCTCTCTCGCTTTAACCTTGACGCTGTTTGTGTCTAGGTTCTGCGCTACAAATAACTCGTACCGAACCATTGCGTCGAATGACCTTACAGTTTCGGCAAATCTTTTTTACTGATGCTCTTACTTTCATCTTCCTTCTCCTCTAGCAAAAGGCTAGATTCCACTCCTGCCGTAACTGCCTAATTTAGATTTCTTCATAAGAGAATCGTATTGATTCGACATCAAATGAGATTGCACTTGTGACCAGAAATCCATAGTAACTACGACTGAAATAAGCAATGCTGTTCCACCCAGATTGAAAGGCACATTGGCCATCATCTGCATGAAATTTGGTAATAGGCAAACCAGCGTGATGTAGATGGCACCAAACATAGTCAATCGAGTTATGACTCCATCAATATACTTTGCAGTTTGCTCTCCAGGTCTTATGCCTGGAATAAATGCACCGGATCGCTTCAAGTTTTCTGCTACATCTCGCGGATTGAAAACCAGCGCGGTATAGAAAAAGCAGAAGAAAATGATCATGGCGCTAAAAATAATGATGTATAAGGGCTGTCCAGGACCGATTAACAAAGCAATATCTTGCAGCCATTCCGCACCTTCTGATTGGCCAAACCACTGACCAAGCGATGCTGGAAACAACAAGATTGAACTGGCAAAAATCGCTGGAATAACACCGGCCATGTTTATTTTCAAAGGCAAGTGACTAGACTGTGCCTGGTACATTTTGCGGCCTTGTTGGCGCTTGGCGTAGTTAACCGTAATTCGGCGCTGAGCTCTTTCTACGTAAACAATGCCTGCCACAACTCCAACGGCAATAATTGCCACTACCAGTAAAAGCACTCCGCTGATTTGACCTTCATAGGCCTGAGTTAAGGACGTACCCACAGCAGCCGGAAACAGCGCTACGATTCCAGCGAATATCAGCATAGAAATACCGTTACCGATTCCTTTCTCGGTAATCTGTTCGCCAAGCCACATCAAAAACATTGCACCGGTAACCAGGGAAATTATGGCAGTCAGGTTAAAGGCAAGTCCCGGGTTATACGCCATTGGCGATAACAGACCCACAGTCATACCGGTTCCCTGCACTGTAGCCAACACTAAGGCTCCGTAGCGGGTGTATTGCGTAATCTTTCTGCGACCAGACTCACCTTCTTTCTTTAGCTGGTCCAATTGTGGGCTCACTGCAGTCAACAATTGCATGATGATAGAAGCAGAGATGTAAGGCATGATGCCGAGCGCTACGATACTCATGCGCTCTAATGCACCACCGGAAAACATATTAAATAAGCCGGCAAAGGTACCTTCATTTTGCTCAAAGAATGCAGTTAATTGCAGTGGATCGATTCCTGGCACAGGAATATGTGTGCCAACTCGATAGACGAAGATAGCAAACATCAAGAACAGCAGGCGCGCTTTCAGCTCACCGAGGCCGGCGCCTATATTCTCTGGATTTGCGTTTGGTTTGTTTGCCATCTTAGTTTCTAATTTCTTTGTATGTGTGATTTAAGTTCGATGTAGTTGCTTACTCTTCAGAACCCTTAGCTTCATCAGCATCTGCAGCTTTTGCTTTCTTTGCCGGAGCTTTTTTGGCTGCAGATTTCTTTGCAGCTGCTTTCTTCTTAGGTTTTGCTTCTTTTTCCTCTGCCGTTTTCTCTGCCGTTTCTGTCTTTTCTTTCTTCTCTTCTTTTACTTCGGCTTTCGCTTCTTTTGCTGGCTTGGCCGCTGCTTCAGCGCCTTTCTTTTCTATTTCTACAACTTTGCCGCCAGCTTTCTCGATAGCTTCCTTGGCGCCTTTAGATACTGCAATACCTTCGACGTTCAGTTTTTTCGTTACTTCACCGGAAAGCATGACCTTTACTCGCTTAATGTTCGCAGAAATAACACCAGCTTTTCTGAGGCTTTCAACAGTTATTGAGTCACCTTCCACCTTATTCAACTCAGAAGTTCGAACTTCTGCGGTAATACGACCAACCCGTGAGCTAAAGCCATACTTGGGCAAGCGCATCTGCAATGGCATCTGACCGCCTTCGAAGCCAGGCTTTACAGTTCCGCCACTACGCGACTTTTGACCCTTGTGCCCTGTGCCACAAGTTTTTCCCCATCCACTACCAATTCCGCGACCAACGCGTTTCTTGGCTTTGGTGCTGCCTTGTGCTGGGCTCAAAGTATTCAATTGCATGACTATTTCTCACCTTCTACAGCTAACATGTAGTTAACTTTATTGATCATGCCGCGCACTGCAGGAGTGTCTTCCACTTCTACAGATTGTTGCACACGGCGAAGTCCAAGCCCTTTTAAACAAAGCTTATGCTTCGGCAAAGTACCAATAGGGCTTTTCACTAAAGTAACTTTGACAGTTTTCTTCTTTGCCATCGTTTCAATCCTTCTCTTTCTAGCCCAAGACTTCTTCTATAGATTTTCCGCGTTTGGCTGCTATATCATCCGGAGATCGCATATCTCTTAAACCCTTAAAAGTAGCTTGAACTACGTTAACCGGATTGGTAGAGCCATAGCATTTAGCCAATACGTTCTGTACACCAGCTAATTCCAGGATGGCGCGCATGGCACCACCAGCAATTACACCGGTACCTTCAGATGCTGGCTGCATATAAACTTTTGAAGCACCGTGACGAGACTTAATCGGGTACTGCAGGGTGTGACCATCCAAACCAACATTAATCATGTTGCGGCGCGCTGATTCCATCGCTTTCTGAATCGCCAAAGGAACTTCACGGGCCTTGCCACGACCGAAGCCCACACGACCATTGCCATCACCAACTGCAGTTAGCGCAGTAAAACCGAAAATACGGCCACCTTTTACAACTTTGGCAACACGATTAACTTGAATAAGTTTTTCTTGCAGCCCTTCTTCGTTTCTATCTGGCCCGTCTTTAAATGCCATATTTTGCAAACCTTTAATTTATTGGCTGGCGTCATTTAACGACCAGTCCAAAGTCAGATTCCTAATAGTTCCCTAAAATTTCAATCCACCTTCACGGGCCGCATCTGCCAAGGCTTTGACACGACCGTGATAGGCATAACCAGAGCGATCGAAAGCTACTTCTTCGATGCCAGCTTTCTTGGCACGCTCTGCGATTAATTTACCAACCTTGCCTGCAGCATCGATGTTGCCTGTGGCACCTTTTCTGTTTTTCTTTTCAACAGTAGACGCACTCGCAACTATCTCATTGCCGGTTGGTGAAATGATTTGCGCGTAGATATGTTTCGGCGAACGATAAATACTTAGGCGATTCATTCGCAGTTCACTTATCTTTGCTCTAGCACGTTTTGCGCGTCGCAAGCGTGCAGTCTTTTTAACATTCATTGCTTAAGCCCTATTTCTTCTTCGCTTCTTTTCTAAACACACGCTCATCGGCGTAGCGAAAACCTTTACTTTTGTAAGGCTCAGGTGGTCGAAATTTCCTAATATCAGCGGCGACTTGCCCAACCAATTGCTTGTCAGCCCCGGAGATAAGGATTTCAGTTTGAGAAGGAGTTTCAGCGGTTACGCCATCTGGCAATTGATAATTGATCGGATGGGAATACCCAACGGTCAAGTTCAAAGTCTTACCAGATGCCTTCGCACGATAACCAACGCCTTGTAATTCCAACTTCTTTTGAAATCCTTCACTTACGCCAACAACCATATTGCTAATAATTGAGCGAAAAGTACCTGCTAGCGCGCCTGCCTGGCGAGATGTATCTCTGGCAGAAACTTTCAGATTTTCACCATCTTGGGCAACGGCTACTAAGTCATGCAGCGAAAGGTTTAGATTTCCCTTCGTTCCTTTGACTGAGATTGCGCCATCGCTCAACGATGCTTCAACACCTTTAGGTAGCGTTACTGGTGCATTTGCTATTCTAGACATCTTCTCGTTTCTCTTTACTTAATCAGCACTCGTTAGAAAACAGTGCAAAGTATCTCACCACCAATACCTGCTGCTTCGGCTTGCTTGTCTGTCATCAACCCCTGGTTGGTAGACAGAATAGCTATGCCCAAACCGGCACGATTTTTTGGAATATCTTCTTTTCCTTTGTAACTACGAAGACCAGGCCGGCTAATACGCTTAATCTCTTCGATTACCGGCTTACCTTGGAAATATTTCAATTCAACATTGATTACAGACTTGCCGTCTTCATCGTTGACGTTATAGCCGTTTATATAACCTTCGTCTTGTAGCACTCTACTAATAGCAACCTTAATCTTCGAAGAAGGAGAGTTTACATTCGGCAACTTCGCCATCTGCGCATTGCGAAGGCGAGTTAAGAAATCTGAAATCGGATCTGACATGCTCATCTTTCTGCTCCCACTTACCAACTTGCCTTAGTCAAACCAGGCACGTCACCACGCATAGCGGCTTCGCGAAGTTTGTTACGGCATAGACCAAATTTTCGATAAACACCATGAGGACGACCGGTAATACGACACCGGCGCTGCTGCCGACTAGGACTCGCGTCTCTAGGAAGTTTTTGCAGCTTTACCTGTGCTGACCACTTATCGTCGTCGGACGCTTTCGGGTCCTGAAGAATGGCGCGCAACGCGGCTCGCTTTTCAGCATACTTCGCAACAGTTCGTTCGCGCTTCTTCTCTCTGGCTATCATCGATGCTTTAGCCATATTAAGATTCCTCTTTGTCTTCTTCTGAAGCGTCTTCGCTACTTTCTGCAGCTGGCGCTTCTTCGGTTTGTTCTGTTTCTGCAGGTGCTTCCTCAGCGACTGCTTCTTCTGCTGGTGCTTCTTCTGCGACTTCTTCCGCAGGTGCAGCTTTCTCTTCTACTTTCTCTTCAGAGGCAGCCGGCATTCCACGAAATGGAAAGCGCATAGCAGTTAAAAGGGCCCGGCCTTCATCATCAGTTCTAGCAGTTGTGGTGATAGTGATATCAAGTCCACGTAATGTGTCTATCTTGTCGTAATCAATTTCAGGGAAAATGATTTGCTCATTCACGCCCATGGCAAAATTGCCGCGACCATCGAATGATTTAGGACTTAAACCACGAAAATCTCTGATTCTTGGAATAGCAATATCCACTAATCTTTCTAAAAATTCGTACATGCGCTCGCCACGTAATGTGACTTTGCATCCTATTGGCCAGCCTTCTCTAATCTTAAAACCAGCAATACTTCTGCGAGCTTTTGTTACAACAACTTTTTGACCGCTAATTTGCTCAAGGTCACTCGTCGCGTTTTCAAGAATTTTCTTATCCGCAACCGCTTCACCCAGTCCCATGTTGAGCACAACTTTGCTTATCTTGGGCACACGCATCGTATTCGAAAACCCAAATTCCTTGGCTAACGCTGGTATAACTTCTTTTTGATAATACTCTTTCAACTGAGCCATGATCGTCTCTTAATCTATAACCTGTCCGTTGGACTTAAAGATGCGCTGCTTATTGCCATCTTCATCAACCTGAATACCGACACGGTCTGCCGCATTCGTTTCAGGGTTAAAAATCGCGACATTGGAAATATCTAGTGCCGCTTCTCTTTCCACGATACCACCAGGCTGACCTGCGTTTGGGTTAGGCTTGGTGTGTCGTTTAACCATGTTTACCCCAGCGACAAATACCTTATCGCCAGCGATTTGAGAAATAGTTCCACGCTTACCTTTGTCTTTACCTGTGATTACGATGACTTCATCATCGCGCTTGTACTTATTCATCTCGTTGTCTCTAAAAAGCCTCTAAACTATCTCTTCAATTAACAGTTTGCGTTTACTAGTTCTCTTTAAATTTCTTTACAAAACTTCCGGAGCTAATGAAATTATTCGCATAAATTTTTCATTACGAAGTTCGCGTGTAACTGGTCCAAAAACGCGCGTACCAATTGGTGCTTCCTGGTTGTTCAATAGAATAGCTGCATTGTCATCGAACTTGATCAATGATCCATCGCCACGTCGAACTCCCTTCTTCGTGCGAACTACCAAGGCAGTCAGTACCTGGCCCTTCTTAACTTTACCGCGGGGAATCGCTTCCTTGACGGATACTTTAATAATGTCACCAATGCGCGCATAACGTCGGTGTGATCCACCTAGCACCTTGATGCACATTACGCGTCTAGCGCCGCTGTTGTCGGCGACATCTAAGTAAGACTGCACTTGAATCATCGATTCACTCCAACTCGTATTCGCTACGCGAATACAAAACCACTTCTAAATTAAACCTGTGTTGCTCGCTCATCTATTGAAACAAGAGCCCAGCTCTTTGTTTTCGAGATTGGTCGAACTTCTTTAATCGTAACTGCATCACCCATACCGCATTCATTATTCGCATCGTGTGCGTGAATTTTGGTAGAGCGCTTAATAATCTTGCCGTAAACGGGGTGCTTAACACGTCGCTCTACAAGCACAACAATGGACTTGTCCATCTTGTTGCTAACAACTCGGCCGGTGGCAGTTCTGGCTCGCTTATTCTGGCCTTCCGCACTTGCCTGGCTCTCTTGAATCTCAGTGTCCGGCATAATTAAGCTTCACTCTTCTCTTGTTCAGTTGCTGTGCTTTCTTTTTCACTTCCGTTTTCATTTACTTTTTCAGTAATAATCGTTTTTACTCGAGAAATATCTTTGCGCACCTCTTTTACCAGGTGAATTTGCCCGAGTTGGCCTGTACTGTTTTGCATACGGTAATTGAATTGATCTTTGTAAAGTTGCTGCAATTGTTCCTGCAATTCCTCTACTGACTTGTCTCTAAGTTCTTCAGCTTTCATTACATCACCGTTCTTTTTACAAAAGATGTTTCGAAAGGCAATTTGGCGGAAGCTAATGCGAATGCTTCTCTAGCCAGCTCTTCTTCGACACCTTCGATTTCAAACATGATTCGACCTGGTTGAATTTGAGCCACCCAATATTCAACGTTTCCTTTACCTTTACCTTGCCGAACTTCTAATGGCTTTTGTGTAATCGGCTTGTCAGGAAAAACTCGAATCCATATCTTTCCGCCACGTTTAATTCGACGAGTCATTGCTCGACGAGCGGCTTCGATTTGACGTGCAGTCAATCGTCCACGTGAAATGGCTTTTAATCCGTACTCACCAAAATCCACTTTGCTGCCACGATGAGCTAGACCACGATTCCGGCCCTTCATCATTTTGCGAAATTTTGTACGCTTTGGTTGTAACACGCCGTTCTTCCTCTATTCTTCCTAACGCTTAACTTGCCGCTGGTTGCTGCTTTGGAACAATCGCTTCGTCGAGATCCAGGATTTCTCCCTTGAATATCCAAACTTTCACACCAATAATTCCGTAAGTAGTACTCGCTTCTGAAGTCGCGTAATCAATGTCTGCTCTAAGTGTATGCAAAGGCACACGTCCTTCTCGGTACCACTCTGAACGAGCAATCTCAGCTCCACCCAAGCGACCACCCACTTGCACCTTGATGCCTTGTGCGCCTTGTCGCATAGCATTTTGTACCGCACGCTTCATGGCTCTACGGAACATAACGCGACGCTCGAGCTGTGAAGCAACACTGTCAGCAACTAACTGTGCATCTAAATCTGGCTTTCTTATTTCTTCGATATTGATTTGTACGGGAATGCCCATCTTCTCAGTCAGAATTCCGCGCAGCCTTTCAACATCTTCACCTTTCTTACCAATTACGATTCCTGGTCTCGCTGTATAAATTGTTACCTTCGCCGTTTGAGCTGGTCGCTCTATATCAACTCGGGAAACAGATGCACTTGCTAAGCGCTTCTTTACAAAGTCACGAACTTGCAAATCAACTAACAGGTTGTCTGCGTATTCCTGGCCTTCAGCGAACCACACCGAAGTGTGCTTCTTAACTATTCCAAGGCGAATACCAGTTGGATGTACTTTTTGACCCATCCGAAGAATCTCCTAGCTATCAGCGACTATAATTGTTATGTGACAGGAACGCTTGAGAATACGATCAGCTCGACCTTTTGCTCTCGGCATTATGCGTTTCATTGTCATCCCTTCATCAACACAAATCGTTGATACCTTCAATTCATCCACGTCTGCACCTTCGTTGTGCTCAGCGTTAGCGATCGCGGAATTTAAAACCTTCTTAATAATGTCAGCACCTTTCTTGGTGCTATAACTGAGAAGCTCCAATGCTTCTTCAACACCTTTGCCTCGAACCTGATCGGCAACCAGTCTGGCCTTTTGTGCTGAAAGACGTGCGCCTCTTAATTTTGCCTGGACTTCCATAATCGTCTCCTAACGCACCTTCTTATCTGCGGAATGCCCGCGATAAGTTCGCGTTTGCGCAAATTCACCTAACTTATGACCAACCATGTCTTCGGTGACAAACACCGGTACATGCTGGCGGCCATTGTGAACTGCTATAGTTAGTCCAAGCATTTCAGGTGAAACCATGGAACGACGCGACCAGGTTTTAATTGGGCGTTTGTCATTTTTGTCAGCTGCGGTCTGCACCTTCTTCAATAAATGAAGATCGATGAATGGACCTTTTTTAAGTGAACGTGGCACGTATAAAATCCTCTATCACTTGCCGCTATTTGCGACTCGCATTTCGACGACGAACTATCATGTTGTCAGTTCGCTTATTAGTTCTAGTTTTGTATCCCTTAGTAGGAACACCCCAAGGTGATACTGGATGTCGTCCACCTGATGTTCTGCCTTCACCACCACCATGGGGGTGATCAACTGGGTTCATAGCAACACCACGAACCGTTGGGCGCACTCCGCGCCATCTTTTAGCACCGGCTTTACCTAGCGACCGAAGAGAGTGTTCTGAATTAGAAACTTCTCCCAAGGTTGCGCGACACTCACTTAGCACCTTGCGCATTTCGCCAGAGCGTAAGCGTAAAGTTGCATAGTCACCCTCACGCGCTACAAGCTGCAGAGATGTGCCAGCGCTGCGTGCAATCTGTGCACCTTTTCCTGGTTTCATTTCAACGCAGTGCACAGTGCTACCGAGTGGAATATTGCGCAGTGGCAAACAGTTTCCAACTTTGATCGGTGCTTCGTCGCCTGACATCAAAACTTCGCCTTTAGCCACATTAGCTGGCGCTACTATGTAACGACGCTCACCATCTGCATACAGCAATAAAGCTATGTTCGCAGAGCGATTCGGGTCGTATTCCAATCTTTCTACTTTCGCTTCAATAGCGTCTTTGTTGCGACGGAAGTCGATAATTCGATACTTCTGTTTATGACCGCCACCTTGATGACGGCGTGTTATTCGTCCCTTATTGTTGCGACCACCTGATTTCGACTTTGCTGCCGTTAAAGGCGCATAAGGCTCGCCCTTATGCAAATCGGGGTGCACGACCTTGACGACGAAACGACGTCCTGGTGATGTAGGTTTACACTTAACTACTGGCATGACTTAACCCTCTACCCCGATTAACCTATTTCCGCGAAATCAATTTCGTGACCATCTTCCAAACGTACGTACGCTTTTTTCCAGCTTGGACGTCGTCTGGTTTGTCCACGATTGTTTCTCTTTGTCTTTCCTTTCACGTTTAGAACCTGAAGCTCTGCAACGACGACATTGAAAAGTCCTTCAACTGCAGCTTTGATTTCTGGTTTAGTAGCGTCTTTGGCTACCTTGAACGTGTATTGATTATTCAGCTCGCCAGCTATAGTTGATTTCTCTGATACGTGAGGCGCTAAAATGACGGTATACATGCGTTCTGTATTCATGACAGCATCTCCTCCACTTTCTTAAGCGCTGGTACCGTGATCAACACCTTCTCAAAATCAATAAGGCTCACTGGATCCAGTCCGGAGACATCCAATGCATCTACTTTGTGAAGGTTTCTTGCGGCGAGATAAAGATTTTTTTCGATTTGATCTGAAACAATTAGGACGTTGTCTAGATCGAATTCTTTGAGCTTGCTTACCAAGTCTTTTGTTTTGTGAGATTCGACTGTGAATTCATTAACGACAATCAGTCGGTCTTGTCGGATAAGTTCGGAGAGAATGCATTGCATCGCTCCGCGGTACATTTTCTTATTTAGTTTTTTACTATGGTCTTGCGGTTTTGCGGCGAACGTTACACCACCTGAACGCCAAATTGGGCTACGAATGGTGCCTGCACGTGCGCGGCCAGTTCCCTTTTGACGCCACGGTTTGCGTCCACCACCACGCACTTCAGAACGGGTTTTCTGTTTAACAGAACCCTGGCGTGCGCCAGCTAAATAAGTAACAACAGTTTGATGAACCAAAGGTTCGTTATATTCACGACCAAACGATTCATCTGATAAGGAGATTTTTTCTTTGCCGGCTTTTTTCTTTCCAGGTAAGGCTAAAGCTAATTCCATGCTTAGTTACCTCTCACTTTGATTGCCGGCTTAACGATGACGCTTGAACCTGTTGCTCCGGGTACGGCGCCTTTGATAAGTAGTAGATTGTTTTCAGTGTCTACTTGTACGACTTCGAGTGACTGGACAGTATTGCGAACATTTCCCATCTGTCCTGCCATCTTCTTGCCTTTCCAAACTTTTCCTGGAGTCTGACATTGTCCAATGGATCCAGGCGCACGGTGAGAAATGGAGTTACCGTGTGTTGCGTCCTGCATCGTGAAGTTATGACGTTTAACGCCACCCTGAAATCCCTTACCTTTTGATGTACCAGTTACATCGACTTTTTGCCCAGCTTCAAAGCGATCAACTTTGATCTCGCTGCCTAATTCAATTTCTTCAAGATCAGTCGTTCGGAATTCCCAAAGACCATCACCTGCTTCAGTCTTAGCTTTGGCAAAATGGCCTGCAGCCGCTTTGCTCACACGAGAAGTTTTACGCGCGCCGGCAGTTACCTGGATCGCACTGTAACCATCCGATTCTTGTGTTTTGATCTGAGTTACGCGGTTTGGCTGAACTTCGACAACTGTCACAGGGACAGAGTTGCCTTCTTCAGTGAAAACGCGGGTCATGCCGCTCTTTCGACCGACTAATCCTATAGACATTTTTTATAAACCTCATCGTGCAAGGGGCTGAAACCCGCTATGGCCACTGACGTGTTGCACTCATGCTTTCCCGCAATGGGAAATTTGGATATTCCAGTACTCCAAAACTTTGTCAGAAAGGGCAACGAGGACTGAAATGCTCTATTGCCTGGCTATATTTTTTATTGATTTACTGCAGACTGATCTGAACTTCCACTCCAGCCGCTAGGTCCAGCTTCATCAAAGCATCGACAGTTTTCTCAGTCGGCTCGACGATATCCAGCAAGCGCTTGTGTGTTCGGATCTCATATTGATCACGCGCGTCTTTATTGACGTGTGGTGAGATCAATACAGTAAATCTTTCTTTATTTGTTGGCAGCGGGATAGGTCCTTTGACCTGTGCCCCGGTGCGCTTAGCAGTCTCTACGATTTCCTGGGTAGATTGGTCAATCAATCTGTGATCGAAAGCCTTCAGCCTGATTCTAATGCGCTGATTTTGCATCTACGTAAAACTCCAAAAAAATCGTTATTAAAGAACAAGTTACCGCAATCTTTCCTGGCGCTGGTTTTTCAAACGCCAAAAAAGGATGCGAATTTTAGTTGTCTTGACCTTTTAAGTCAAGCTATTTAGTGCCCTGAAAGCCCCAAAAACACTAGCTTTCGGGGGATTTTGCTCTCTTTGAAAAACCGAAAATAAATTACCTTTAATTCCCGCAATATTCATAGGAAAACCCTTGTTCAGAGATCGACAATCGGCGTTAGTGGGCTCATCCGCGAGCCGCGCCGTTCCACGGCTCCCTCTTTGCGAAAAGCAGCCTCCCCGTGGGAGTCTGTTTTCTGCGTTCGGCGCAGGGCTCTTTATTGCGGATGAGCCCATTAACGCCGCTTGCTCGGTTAAGACTGGAGGAGTGGAGAGTAAGCCGCGCTTTGTCGCGGCTCGTGTCCGTCTAATTTTCAAGGTTGTACATACTAAATCGAAGGGAGCGATCTCGAGCAGCGAGCGGCCGACAATTGCTCCTGCATTGTCGGCATACCGTCCGTCCTTGGACATAAAAAGCTTTGGATCGAGGTAAAATTATTTTTGGAGTGGGGAGTTTACTGAAGTAAATGACCCGCTCCGAAAATGATTTTAACGAAGAGCCAGAGCTTTGCAGCCGCTGCGTCCCAACGAAAAAAGCCGGAGTATTGCTCAGCAATACTCCGGCTTTTTGAAACAGAGCCAAATTATTCGATAATTTTAGCTACTACACCAGCGCCAACGGTTCTTCCGCCTTCGCGGATAGCGAAGCGAAGTCCCTCATCCATCGCAATAGGAGCAATAAGGCTAACCTCCATCTTGATGTTGTCTCCGGGCATAACCATTTCTACGCCTTCAGGCATTTCAACTGCACCAGTTACGTCAGTAGTACGGAAGTAAAACTGGGGACGATAGTTAGAAAAGAATGGGGTATGACGTCCACCTTCGTCTTTGCTTAAGATATAAACCTCAGCTTCGAACTTCGTATGCGGTGTAATCGATCCTGGCTTGGCCAATACCTGACCGCGCTCTACTTCTTCTCGCTTGGTGCCACGTAACAGAACACCAACGTTCTCACCTGCGCGGCCTTCATCGAGAAGCTTTCTGAACATCTCAACTCCAGTACAGGTAGTCTTCTCAGTATCTTTGATACCGATGATCTCCATCTCTTCACCGACAGTGATAATGCCTCTTTCAACACGACCAGTCACAACCGTACCGCGACCGGAAATCGAGAACACGTCTTCGATTGGCATCAAGAATGGCTTCTCAACATCACGCTCTGGCTCAGGAATGTAAGAGTCCAGAGTCTCAACCAGCTTCTGTACCGCGGGAGAACCGATATCGGACTCGTCACCTTCCAAGGCTTTAAGGGCTGAACCAATAATGATTGGCGTGTCATCACCCGGGAATTCGTACTGGTCTAACAGCTCGCGAATCTCCATCTCAACCAGCTCTAGCAGTTCTTCATCATCGACCATGTCGGCCTTATTCATGAAGACCACGATATAAGGCACACCAACCTGGCGTGACAAGAGAATGTGCTCACGAGTCTGTGGCATGGGGCCGTCTGCTGCCGATACCACCAGAATCGCTCCGTCCATTTGTGCGGCACCGGTGATCATGTTCTTCACATAGTCGGCGTGGCCGGGACAGTCTACGTGGGCGTAGTGACGGTTCGGCGAATCGTATTCAACGTGTGAAGTAGCAATCGTGATTCCACGCTCTTTCTCTTCCGGCGCATTATCAATCTGATCAAAGTCGCGCATCTCGCCACCGTAGGCTTCCGCACACACCTTAGTCAGCGCAGCCGTTAACGTCGTCTTACCATGGTCAACGTGACCAATTGTGCCAACGTTTACGTGTACCTTCGTTCTTTCAAATTTTTCCTTCGCCACTGTTTTGTCCTCTCTTTTCTCTCTCTGTTTTACTAACCAGCAGTGTTATCAATAATCGAATCAGCAATATTGCCAGGCACTTCAGCATATTTTTCAAATTCCATTGTGTAGGTTGCACGACCCTGAGTTGCTGAACGCAAGTCCGTGGCATAGCCAAACATTTCTGATAATGGAACTTCAGCATTAATGACTTTACCCATTGCACTGTCTTCCATTCCACCAACCATGCCGCGGCGGCGGTTCAAATCACCCATTACATCTCCCATGTATTCTTCAGGAGTCACTACTTCGACTGCCATCATGGGTTCTAGTAAGGCAGGGTCCGCCTCTAAAGCTCCTTTTTTAAGGGCCATCGATCCAGCAATCTTGAAAGCCATTTCACTGGAATCCACATCGTGGAAGGAACCATCGTAAAGAGTTACCTTCATTGCTAATAACGGATAGCCTGCCAAACAACCGTTCTGCATTTGTTCCTGAACACCTTTGTCTACTGCAGGAATGTATTCCCTAGGAACAATACCGCCGACGATTTCATTTACAAATTCATATTCGGCATCGGGATCGAGCGGTTCTAAGCGCAGCCATACGTGACCATACTGACCACGACCACCAGATTGCTTGACATGTTTGCCTTCAATCTCAACTTGTTTCTTAATAGTTTCACGATAGGCCACCTGAGGCTTACCAATGTTAGCTTCAACGGAGAATTCACGCCGCATTCTGTCAACGAGAACATCCAGGTGCAGCTCACCCATACCTGAAATAATAGTCTGGCCGGATTCTTCATCGGACTCGACTCGGAATGATGGATCTTCTTGAGCGAGTTTGCCCAATGCGATACTCATCTTTTCCTGGTCAGCTGTGCTCTTTGGCTCTACCGCAACAGAAATTACTGGCTCTGGAAAATCCATTTTCTCCAGGGTTACGATATTGTTCGGATCGCACAAAGTTTCACCGGTGGTGACATCCTTTAGGCCGATAGCCGCTGCAATATCACCTGCCATTACTTCTTTGATCTCTTCACGTGAATTTGAGTGCATTTGCACCATTCGGCCAACGCGTTCTTTCTTATGCTCAAGCGGGTTATAAACCGTGTCTCCAGAATTCAAGGTTCCAGAATAAACTCGGAAGAAGGTTAATGTGCCTACGTAGGGATCGGTTGCAATCTTAAAAGCGAGTGAAGCAAAGGGTGCTTCGTCATCCGCCGGGCAGGTAGTTGCAGTGCCATCTTCTTTAGTGCCTTCGATCGCCTTCACTTCCGTTGGCGCTGGCATATAATCGATGACCGCATCTAGTACTGCTTGCACACCTTTGTTCTTAAAGGCTGATCCGCAAAGAACCGGCACGATTTCATTCGCTAGCGTACGCTGACGAATCGCGGCCATAATTTCTTCTTCGCTGAGCTCTCCACCTTCGAGATATTTTTCCATCACTTCTTCGTTGGCTTCAGCAACTGCTTCAAGCATATGCTCGCGCCATTCATTACAAAGCGATTGCAAGTCTTCAGGAATATTCTGATATTCGAAAGACGTGCCCTGGTCATCTTCACTCCAGATAATTGACTTCATTTTTACCAGGTCGATGACGCCTTTAAATTCGTCTTCCGCACCAATAGCCAGTTGCAATGGCACAGCATTGGCACCCAGTCGATCTTTCATCTGTTCCACAACCATCAGAAAGTCTGCGCCAGCACGGTCCATCTTGTTGACGAATACCATGCGAGGTACTTCATAACGATTAGCTTGACGCCAAACTGTCTCTGTTTGCGGCTGCACACCTGAAGAAGCACAAAGAACTACCACGGCTCCATCGAGCACGCGCAATGACCGCTCTACTTCAATCGTGAAATCAACGTGTCCCGGTGTGTCGATGATATTAATACGATGTTCATCGTACTGTTGGTCCATGCCATTCCAGAAACAAGTAGTCGCTGCAGAAGTGATGGTAATACCACGTTCCTGCTCTTGCTCCATCCAGTCCATGACAGCGGCACCATCGTGCACTTCACCGATCTTGTGAGAAATACCTGTGTAGAACAAAACGCGCTCAGTCGTCGTTGTTTTGCCAGCATCAACGTGTGCGGCAATTCCAATGTTTCTATAACGACTCAGGGGGTGTTTTCTAGCCACAGCTATACCCTTAAACAAACAAAATTAGTTAAAAACGATAATGTGAAAAGGCACGGTTGGCTTCGGCCATTCTGTGCACGTCTTCGCGCTTTTTAACTGCACTTCCGCGCCCTTCCGCAGCGTCAGCAATTTCACCAGCTAAACGCAGCGCCATAGATTTTTCGCCACGGGACCGGGAATGCTCAACCAACCAGCGCATTGCCAGAGCATTGCGACGCTCAGCGCGAACTTCCACCGGGACTTGATAGGTTGCACCACCCACGCGACGAGACTTAACCTCGACCATGGGAGCGATACTATCTAAGGCTTTTTCGAATGCTTCTAAGGGATCGGAACCGGTTTTCTCAGCTACTGTATCCAAGGCACCGTACACGATCTTTTCGGCAACAGACTTCTTACCGTCGACCATCACGTGGTTCATGAATTTAGCTAGGATTTTGCTTCCGAATTTTGGATCTGGCAAAACTTCACGTTTCGCCACTACTCTACGTCTGGGCATGTGCGACCTCTATGTTTATTCAGGTTGATCCAGGATTCACTTTTTAGAGTTAGTTAACTACAAACCACTAACCAACACCTGGCCTTACTCAATCTCATCGTTATGTTTTGAGAGCTACGATGAGCCGCGCAATCCTTGCGCTTGTATTTAGCTCTAATTTGTTCCGAAAAACCGGTGCTTCTAACTAGCTATGTTGCACCGCTATCAACGGATAATGACCGCAAATGTTAGCGGGTTATTTTGGACGCTTGGCTCCATACTTGGAGCGACCTTGCTTCCGATCAGATACACCAGAGGTATCAAGGCTGCCACGTACCGTGTGATAGCGCACACCTGGCAAGTCCTTAACTCGGCCACCACGTATCAGGACCACGGAGTGTTCCTGTAAATTGTGACCTTCACCACCGATATAAGATGTAACTTCATAGCCATTTACCAGTCGAACACGGCAAACCTTACGCAGTGCAGAATTAGGCTTCTTCGGTGTTGTGGTATATACCCTGGTGCAGACGCCGCGCTTTTGCGGGGAACGCTGCAATGCAGGCACGTCACTCTTGGAGACCTTGCTCTTACGGGGCTTACGGACTAATTGGTTAATTGTTGCCATCTAATTCTCTATATTCTCTGAGTCTCAACTCAAAAAGATGCGAGAGTTTAATTATCTCGCATCTATGAGTCAACTATTTTTGAGGCTGAATCCCTCTGTTTTTCTAGCTTTCAGCCTGTTCGTTTATTTTCTCGCTGAGAGCTTCACTAAGTGCCGCTTCCACGTCACTGGCCGAAACTTCCAGATCTGATTCTTCCTGACTCGCCTTCTTCCGAGCCTCGTGATAAGCCAATCCAGTTCCCGCAGGAATAAGACGCCCTACTACCACATTTTCTTTCAAACCACGGAGAAAATCTCGCTTCCCGGTAACTGCCGCTTCTGTAAGTACTCGCGTAGTTTCCTGGAATGACGCTGCGGAAATAAAAGATTCTGTGGCCAATGAAGCCTTAGTAATGCCCAAGAGCATGCGATCAAACTTCGCCGGCTGCTTATCTTCTGCTTCCAGATTGTCATTAATTTCCAAGATCTGCGTATAGGTCAATTGCTCACCCTTAATCAGATTGGAATCGCCAGTTTGAGTGATCTCAACTTTACGTAGCATCTGACGCACGATTACTTCGATGTGCTTGTCATTTATACGTACGCCTTGCAAGCGATACACATCCTGCACTTCATTAACGATGTATTGCGCAAGAGCCTCAACGCCTTTTAAGCGCAGGATATCGTGAGGTGCTGGTGGTCCTTCTGATACGACTTCACCCTTCTCGATATGTTCACCTTCGAACACAGTCATGGTGCGCCATTTTGGAATCAACACTTCGTAATGGTCTGACCCATCTATCGGGTTAACCCCATCCTTAGGTGTTATTACTAACCTGCGTTTGCCTTTCGTTTCCTTACCAAAGCTAACGGTGCCGGAGATTTCAGCAAGAATCGCTGGCTCCTTCGGTTTACGTGCTTCAAATAAGTCGGCAACCCGCGGCAGACCACCCGTGATATCACGAGTTTTCGAACCTTCCTGGGGAATACGGGCAATTACGTCACCGATATTTAGTGCTGCACCATCCTTTAAACCAATGATCGCATTCGCTGGCAAGTGGTAGTGCGCCGGAACGTTAGTGCCTGGTAAACAAACTTCATTACCCTTCTTGTCGACGACGTTTACTGCTGGACGCAATTCTTTCGCTGAAGAAGCACGTTCGGCAGGATCGATTACTGAGATACTGGAAAGACCTGTAATTTCATCTGTCTGCTCGCGCACCGTAATGCCTTCTTCCATGGATTCGAAAGCAACTTTACCCGCCACTTCAGAAACGATCGGGTGAGTATGCGGATCCCAGGTTGCGACAACCTGGCCCGCTTCAACGTCTACTTTCTTACCAACTGTAATCAGTGCACCGTAGGGAAGTTTGTAACGTTCTCGCTCGCGGCCATTCACGTCATTCACGATTAATTCACCAGAGCGAGACACAACAACGAGCTCACCCTTAATGTTCTCTACCGTCTTCATGTTATTGAGGTGAATGGTTCCATTATTCTTCACCTGAACATTGTCGCTAGCAGTAGCACGTGATGCCGCACCACCGATATGGAACGTCCGCATCGTTAACTGTGTACCCGGCTCACCGATGGATTGAGCAGCGATAACGCCCACTGCTTCACCGACATTAACGATATGTCCGCACGCTAGATCTCGCCCGTAGCATTGACTGCAAATACCGAACCTTGTCTCACAAGTAATTGGTGAACGTACGTGCAACTGATCCACACCGCAGGTCTCTAAGGTTTCTACCATGCGTTCATTAATCATGGTGCCGGCTTCGGCAATGACATCACCACTATCTTCTTCGATAACATCAGCGGCGAGAACACGACCTAGAACACGATCACCTAATGGCGCAATGATGTCGCCACCTTCGATGATTGGGGCCATAGTAAGACCCTGGTCAGTGCCACAGTCATGGCCAGTAACCACCAGGTCTTGGGAAATATCAACCAGACGTCGAGTCAGATAACCGGAGTTAGCTGTCTTGAGTGCAGTATCCGCCAAACCCTTTCGAGCACCGTGAGTAGAGGTAAAGTATTGCGATACGCTCAGGCCTTCACGGAAATTTGCGGTAATAGGCGTTTCGATAATCGATCCATCTGGACGAGCCATCAAACCACGCATACCCGCCAGCTGACGAATTTGTGCAGGGGAGCCTCGAGCACCGGAATCGGCGTAGACATAAACAGAGTTAAAGGATTCCTGTTGCTCCTCTTTACCCTCTTTATTAATAACCGGTTCGCTGGAAAGGCCTTCCATCATAGATTTTGCAACGATATCGTTGGCGCGTGACCAGATATCGATAACCTTGTTGTATTTCTCACCCTGGGTTACGAGTCCAGAAGCGAACTGTGCTTCAATCTCTTCAACTTCTGAGTTGGCCTGACCAATAATGGTTGCCTTCTCATCAGGAATGACGAAGTCGTTAACACCAATTGATGAACCAGAACGCGTTGAATAGGCGTAACCGGTATACATGAGCTGGTCAGCAAATATTACAGTCTCTTTCAAACCAACATTTCGATAACAGGCGTTAAGAATTTGTGAAATTGGCTTCTTCGCCATCTTCTGGTTAACCATTTCAAACGGCAGACCATCAGGAACGATGTTGTAGAGCAATACTCGACCAACAGTTGTATCCACAATTCCACTTCTTGTTTCTGTTTCCTTTTCGTCATCAAAGACAGTTTCATTGATTCGTACTTTAATGCGTGCCTGTAGATGAACTTGACCAGTGTCGTAGGCCCGTTGCACTTCCTTCGCATCGGCAAATACCATGCCTTCGCCCTGTGCATTAACACGGCTGCGCGTCATGTAATACAAACCAAGCACCACATCTTGAGATGGCACGATAATTGGTTCGCCATTCGCTGGCGCGAGAATATTGTTGGTAGACATCATCAGAGTACGCGCTTCGAGCTGAGCCTCTAAGGTAAGAGGTACGTGAACCGCCATTTGGTCGCCGTCGAAGTCCGCGTTATAGGCAGCACATACCAGCGGGTGCAATTGAATCGCTTTACCTTCAATTAACACTGGCTCGAATGCCTGAATACCTAAACGGTGCAAAGTAGGTGCACGGTTAAGAAGAACTGGATGCTCGCGAATAACTTCTGCAAGAATATCCCAGACTTCAGCCGTTTCCCTTTCCACCATTTTCTTCGCGGCCTTAATAGTCGTTGCAAGTCCGCGTCGCTCTAGTTTGCCAAAGATAAATGGTTTAAATAATTCCAATGCCATCTTCTTCGGTAATCCACACTGATGTAGCCTAAGAGTAGGACCAACCACAATTACAGAACGGCCAGAATAGTCCACTCGCTTACCGAGCAGGTTTTGACGGAATCGACCCTGTTTACCTTTGATCATGTCCGCAAGAGACTTCAAAGGACGCTTGTTCGAACCAGTAATAGCTCGACCACGACGGCCGTTGTCTAGCAATGCGTCTACTGCTTCTTGCAACATACGCTTCTCGTTACGCACGATAATGTCCGGCGCATTGAGATCTAATAGTCGCTTGAGACGATTGTTTCGATTGATTACCCGTCGATATAAATCGTTCAAATCAGAAGTTGCGAAGCGACCACCATCCAGAGGCACGAGAGGACGTAAATCAGGCGGGAGCACAGGCAATACTATCATCACCATCCATTCTGGCTTGTTGCCAGAATCTACAAATGCTTCAAGTAGCTTGAGGCGCTTGGATAACTTCTTCAACTTCGTTTCAGAATTTGTTGCCGGAATCTCTTCACGTAAACGTGCAACTTCCGCATCGACATCCATATCTTTCATGAGCGCCTGTACTGCTTCCGCACCCATCTTCGCTTCGAATTCATCACTGAATTCTTCCATGGCTTCGTAATACTGCTCGTCAGTCAATAACTGGCCTTTTTCTAATGTCGTCATGCCAGGATCAGTCACGACAAAAGACTCGAAATAAAGAATGCGCTCGATATCACGAAGAGTCATGTCCAAGAGCAAACCAATTCGAGAAGGCAGTGATTTTAAAAACCAGATGTGAGCCACAGGGCTCGCTAGTTCGATATGGCCCATGCGATCGCGACGCACTTTTGAGAGCGCTACTTCTACACCGCACTTCTCGCAGATAACACCGCGATGCTTAAGACGCTTGTACTTCCCGCAAAGACATTCATAGTCCTTGACTGGACCAAAAATCTTGGCACAGAACAAACCGTCTCGTTCTGGTTTAAACGTTCGATAATTTATTGTTTCTGGCTTTTTAACCTCACCAAATGACCAGGCTCTGATCATTTCAGGAGAAGCCAGACCTATTCGAATGGAATCAAACTCATCTGATTGTGATTGAGATTTAAGTAACCCTAGTAGGTCTTTCATTCTGTTTCCTCTCCAGCTCCATTCCAAAAGGAATGAAGCCTAAAAAATTAATGTCACTTTCAAAAAAAGACTCAAATGCGATATCCGCAATTGAATTACTTACTGACATCCAATTCCATATCGATCCCCAGAGATCGAATTTCTTTAACTAATACGTTAAACGACTCCGGCATTGCTGGTTCCATTCGATGATCGCCATCCACGATGTTTTTATACATCTTGGTGCGTCCAGCAACATCATCCGACTTAACGGTTAACATTTCTTGCAAGGTATACGCAGCACCGTAAGCTTCCAGAGCCCACACTTCCATTTCCCCGAAGCGTTGACCACCGAATTGTGCTTTACCACCTAGTGGTTGCTGTGTAACCAGGCTATAAGAGCCAGTTGATCTGGCGTGCATCTTGTCATCAACCAAGTGGTTCAGTTTCAGCATGTACATAATGCCGACTGTCACCTGTCGATCGAACGCATCTCCAGTTCTACCGTCGAAGAGCGTTACCTGACCACTTTCATCCATGCCTGCCAGATGCAACATCTCCTTAATTTCAGTTTCTGCAGCACCATCGAACACTGGAGTCGCCATTGGCACCCCGTTACGCAGATTTCCTGCCAGTTCGAATAGCTCTTCTTCATCCAAGCCCCGAATATCTTCAGTTCGTTGACCGATTTTGTTGTAAACCTCGGTAATTAGCTTACGCACTTCGGTGACTTTCTTCTGTGCGTCAAGGAGCTTGCCTATATTCTCGCCAAGTCCTTTCGAGGCAGCACCGAGGTGCGTCTCAAGAATCTGACCCACGTTCATTCGAGAAGGCACGCCAAGTGGATTCAATACAATATCCACCGGTTCACCCTGTTCGTCGTAAGGCATGTCTTCGACTGGCATGATCACAGAGATAACACCCTTGTTACCGTGTCGACCTGCCATCTTGTCACCAGGCTGAATACGACGCTTAATGGCTAGATAGACTTTAACGATCTTTAAAACACCCGGCGCAAGATCGTCGCCTTGAGTGAGTTTTTTCTTCTTGTCTTCGAAGCGCTCATCAAGATCTTTTCTTCGCTCTTTAAGCTGTTCTTCTGCACGCTCTAACTGCTTATTCAAAGCATCGTTAGACATACGCAGTTTGAACCAATCGTCTTGGGGCAAATCACTCAAGTAATCGTTGGTAACTTTTTGGCCCTTCTTTAACTTCGGACCTCCAGCTACAACTTTACCTAGCAGCGATTTGTGCAGTCGTTCAAAAGTCGCTGCTTCAACGATGCGATATTCGTCATCGATATCCTTGCGAACTTTTGCCAATTGCGATTCTTCGATTTCAATAGCACGTTGATCTTTTTCTAAACCATCGCGAGTGAAGACCTGCACATCGATAACCGTACCTTTCACACTGGTCGGTACTCTTAACGATGTATCTTTCACATCAGACGCTTTCTCACCGAAGATCGCTCGAAGAAGTTTTTCTTCTGGTGTTAGCTGGGTTTCACCTTTCGGTGTCACCTTACCAACTAAAATGTCACCAGCATTTACTTCCGCTCCGATATAAACAATTCCTGATTCGTCCAGTTTGCTGAGGGCACCCTCACCAACGTTTGGAATATCTGCAGTAATTTCTTCAGAACCGAGTTTAGTATCACGAGCCACACAAGTTAGCTCCTGAATGTGGATCGTAGTAAATCTATCTTCTTTAACAACACGCTCAGAGATGAGAATGGAATCTTCGAAGTTGTAACCATTCCAGGGCATAAAAGCGATGCGCATGTTCTGACCCAATGCCAACTCACCCATGTCGATGGATGGACCATCTGCCAGGATGTCGCCACGAGCAATTTCATCACCTTCTTTCACTAGTGGTCGCTGAGAAATACAGGTGTTCTGATTCGAACGCGTGTATTTAGTCAGATTGTAAATGTCTACACCCGCTTCACCGGCGTCGGTTTCGTCATCATTAACACGGACGATGATTCGCGCCGCATCAACTGATTCGATGACACCGCCTCGGAATGCAACAACACATACACCAGAATCTCGCGCAACGTTGCGCTCCATTCCTGTACCAACTAACGGCTTCTCAGTTTTTAATGTTGGCACAGCTTGACGCTGCATGTTTGAACCCATCAAGGCACGGTTTGCATCGTCGTGCTCAAGGAAAGGAATCAATGCCGCAGCAACTGACACCATCTGTTGTGGTGCAACATCCATATAGTCGACTTCTTCCCGCGCCTTTAATGTAGTCTCACCTTTGTAGCGAACCGTAACCAGAGTCTCAACGAAGCCACGCTTCTTATCTAACTCTGCACTTGCTTGAGCGATGACAAAATCACTCTCATCAATGGCTGAAAGATAGTGAATCTCATCTGTTACTTTGTTGTTCACAACTTTGCGATAAGGACTTTCCAGGAAGCCGTAATTATTAGTACGCGCATAAGTTGCTAAGGAATTAATCAATCCAATATTCGGACCTTCCGGCGTCTCAATTGGACATACTCGACCATAGTGAGTCGGGTGTACGTCACGAACTTCGAAGCCCGCTCGTTCACGAGTTAGACCGCCCGGCCCAAGTGCCGATACACGGCGCTTATGGGTAACTTCCGAAAGGGGATTGTTCTGATCCATAAACTGCGAAAGCTGACTGGAACCAAAAAATTCTTTGATGGCTGCAGCCACTGGCTTCGCATTGATCATGTCCTGTGGCATAAGCCCTTCAGAGTCAGCCATACTGAGACGCTCTTTTACTGCGCGCTCAACTCGAACTAAACCAACTCGGAATTGGTTTTCGGCCATTTCACCAACGGAACGAATTCGTCGATTACCTAGATGATCGATATCGTCAACAGAACCAAATCCGTTTCTGATTCCTACCAGAGTCTTCAACACGTCAACTATGTCATCAGTGCTTAGAACTGGAGCACCTTCAGATTCTGGTCTTCCCAGGCGACGATTGAATTTCATGCGACCAACCGCAGAAAGGTCATACCTTTCTCGGGCAAAGAATAAGTTAGAAAACAAATTCTCAGCAGATTCTTTGGTAGGCGGCTCGCCTGGACGCATCATGCGATAGATCTCAACCATGGCTTCCAACTTGGAAGTAGTTGAATCTATCCGCAGCGTGTCAGAAACGAACGGTCCACAGTCGAGGTCATTGGTATAAATAGTTTCGAATCCTTTTACACCTTGCTCAAAAAATTCAGCCAAAAGCTCATCGGTAAGTTCTGCGTTACAAGGAAACATCACTTCCCCTGTCTCTTCATTGATTATGTCTTTAGCCAATGAAGTGCCTACCAGGAAATCATTGCTAAGTAGCAGTTCGGTAAGCTTTGCCGTTTCCATTTGACGAATGTGACGTGAAGTTATGCGGCGGCCTTCTTCAACAATGAGCTTTCCTTTCTTGTCATTAATCGGAAAGCTAAGCACTTCACCACGCAATCTTGCTGGAACCAGCTTCAATTTAATCTCAGCTTCCTGATCTTTCTTTTGCGTAATCTTGTAGCTGTTGTTCTCATAGAACATCGACAGGATTTCTTCAGAACTATATCCAAGAGCACGCAAGAGTACGGTTGCGGGCAATTTACGTCGTCGGTCGATTCGGACGTAAACCATGTCTTTAGGATCAAATTCGAAATCCAACCAGGAGCCACGGTAAGGAATAACTCGGGCAGAATAGAGTAACTTGCCTGAGCTATGGGTTTTGCCTCGGTCATGGTCGAAGAAAACACCTGGCGATCTGTGTAATTGCGATACAACCACACGCTCCGTCCCGTTAATAACGAAAGTACCTGACTCCGTCATTAATGGAATTTCGCCCATGTAAACTTCTTGTTCTTTAATATCTTTAATCGTTTGTGTTGTTGATTCCTTATCATAAAGAATCAACCGAACTTTCACGCGCAGAGATACTGAATAAGTAGATCCTCTGAGCTGACATTCTTTAACATCAAAAGCAGGTTTTCCTAAGTCATAACTCACGTATTCCAGAACTGCTTTACCGGAATAGCTGACAATAGGAAATACAGATTTGAACGCGGCATGTAAGCCTTGATCCAGACGATTCTCAACCTGAGTATCAGCCTGTGTAAATTGTCTGTAAGAATCGATTTGGATAGACAATAAATACGGAATATCCATTGCACTGGGCAATTTTCCAAAATTCTTACGAATACGCTTTTTCTCTGTATACGAATAGGCCATGTTGTGTTCCTAGCTTTTTGTACTCTTAACTAATGCGCTTTCAACTAATTGCTTCGGCGCATTACTACTTACTGCTGGCAGATTGTCTCTGCGACATTCGATAGCGGTTACTTTGTTTAAGTGGCTATCGAGATCTACTCGAACATTAATTCGAGAATAATCAAGCACGAGCTAACACCAGACATGGATCACATGCCTAGTGTTGATCGTGATTTAGCTGTCGCTTATTACTTAAGCTCAACGGAGGCGCCAGCTTCTTCCAGTGCTTTCTTGGCTTCTTCCGCTTCTGCTTTTGGTGCAGCTTCTTTAATAGTTGAAGGCGCTCCATCTACAAGTTCCTTGGCTTCTTTCAAACCAAGACCTGTAATACCTCGAACTGCTTTAATGACGTTTACTTTCTTCTCGCCAACCCCAGCAAGAACGATATCGAACTCGGACTTTTCTTCAGCTGGGGCAGCGTCGCCACCAGCTGCGGCGGCAGGTGCCGCAGCAACAGCCGCAGCTGCTGAAACGCCAAATTTTTCTTCCATCGCTTCAACTAAACCAACAACATCCATTACGGGCATATCAGCGATTGCATCTAAAACTTCTTCTTTAGAAAGAGCCATGACTCTTATCTCCTACACTAAAAATTAATTAAAAAACGGTTATCAATGGAATTAGGCTGCTTCCTGCTTCTGGTCTTTCACTGCCGCAACGGCACGAGTAACCTTGGAAGGAACTTCATTTACTGTACGTGCAAGTTTCGTTATTGGTGCCAACATCACACTCATTAACATGGATCTACCCTGATCAAGTGATGGCAGTTTCGCCAATACATCGATCTGGTTAGCATCCAGTAACTCGCCACCTACAGACAGTGCCTTAATCTCAAAATCGTCATTTTCCTTCGCAAAATCCTTAAGCACACGCGCAGCGGCACCAGGATCTTCTTGGGATAATGCGAGCAGAGTTGGCCCTACTAACACATCTTGAATGCACTCGAACTCAGTATCTTCAACGGCTCGCTTTAGTAACGTATTGCGAACAACGCGAAGATAAACTTTGTTTTCCCGTGCGGTTTTTCGAAGTGTAGTAAGTTCGCCTACATCGACTCCACGGTAATCCGCGAGTACTGCAGACAAGGCACTAGCAGCAGCCTGATTGACTTCCGAAACAATTTGTTTCTTGTCTTCCAGTCCTATTGCCACTTTTATTAACCTCACTCAATGAACTGTCGCCAGTTCAGTTAAAGGTACTATTTACAAGTACCCGTTTTGTTCGGTGATAAGAACCCGGAATGATTGTCCGGATTGGGTTTCACCATCTGCGCAGGAAATTAAGAAACGACTATTACACTCTGTCCTTTCACCTACGGTCTTTGACGGAATCGCCTAACGGCGATTACCACAAAGTCATTAGAGAACTAGATGAATCTAGCCCTCGCAATTCTTAGCTTTACTAAATCGTTAATGACGACTGATCGATTAGTAGTCCAGGGCCCATAGTTGAAGAAAGTACTACCTTCTTTATATAGACACCTTTTGCAGACGAAGGCTTTGATTTCTTCAAATCTGCTATCAATGCTTCAAGGTTTGATCTCACTGCCGCATTATCGAAGCCAACTTTTCCGATGCCACCATGAACGATGCCATTCTTGTCAGTGCGATAACGGACCTGCCCTGCTTTTGCATTTTTTACAGCCGCTTCAACATCAGGTGTAACTGTTCCAACTTTAGGATTTGGCATTAAACCGCGAGGTCCTAGAACCGTTCCTAATTTTCCGACAACCCGCATCGCATCCGGAGTTGCAATGACGACGTCGAAGTCTAAGTTTCCACCTTGAATTGATTCCGCCAGATCTTCAAAACCGACAATGTCAGCACCAGCCGCTTTGGCTTTCTCTGCATTATCGCCTTGCGCAAACACGGCAACTTTTACATCTTTGCCGGTTCCAGCAGGCAATGTAGTCGAGCCGCGAACGACCTGATCTGATTTACGAGGATCGACGCCTAAATTAATGGCAACATCGAGCGATTCGGCGAATTTGCCAGACGCGAATTCTGATATAAGAGAAACCGCTTCTTCGATCGAATAATTCTTTCCAATTTCGATCTTTTCAGCCATTTGCTTACGCTTTTTGGATTGTTTAGCCATCTTGCTCAACCCCCTCGACTTCAAGACCTGCGCTGCGAGCACTACCTGCCAATGTTCGAACCGCCGCATCCATATCTGCAGCCGTAAGATCAGGCATTTTCTGGTTCGCAATTTCTTCTAGTTGCGCGCGATTTACCTTGCCAACTTTTTCAGTGTTGGGTCTGCCACTACCTTTCTTTACTCCCGCAGCTTTGCGCAACAGCACAGATGCCGGCGGAGTTTTTGTAATAAAGGTAAAACTGCGATCTGCATAGACTGTAATAACTACCGGAATAGGCAGTCCAGGCTCAGTTCCCTGAGTCTGGGCGTTAAACGCCTTACAGAAATCCATGATGTTTACACCGTGTTGTCCAAGTGCTGGACCAACTGGCGGACTTGGATTGGCTTGTCCCGCGCCAACCTGCAGCTTGATATAAGCCAGTACTTTCTTAGCCATTGTTGTTCTCCAGTGGGTACGATCGTTAAAGCATCTCCGTGCCGCTCTAGTTTTAGTACATCGGAGTTTCTTACGAAGCTCCTACGAACCTTCAAACTTTCGCGATCTTGGGATGTTTAACTCCCCTTCCACTTCACACTCGGCTGATATGCGAAGATCGAGTTTTAGTCTCTTTGTTTAGAGACACCTTTAATGGGGACAGAGCTAAAGATCTGTCCCCGAAGCCTATCGGCTCTTTAGCTTTTCTCCACTTGGCCAAACTCAAGTTCAACCGGTGTCGATCTGCCAAAAATCAAAACGGCAACGCGAAGACGACTCTTTTCATAGTTCACTTCTTCAACTGTGCCTGTGAAATCGTTAAACGGCCCATCAGTAACTCGAACCATTTCTCCCGGCTCATAAATTGTTTTATGAGTTGGGGATTCTTCACTATCCTCCATTCGCTGGAGAATCTTATTAGCTTCTTTGTCAGTGATTGGCGCAGGTCTTTCGGCCGTGCCACCAATAAATCCCATCACTCTTGGCGTTTCTTTTACTAAATGCCAAGTGTCATCATTCAGATCCATGTGGACTAAAACGTAGCCAGGAAAAAACTTCCTCTCGCTCTTCCGTTTCTGTCCTCCTCGCATCTCCAATACTTCTTCAGTAGGTACGAGCACTTCATCGAAATAGTCATCCATCCCTCGAAGAGTTATTCGTTCTCTCAGAGCATGCATAACTTTCTTTTCATAGCCCGAATAGGCGTGGACTACATACCAGCGCTTTGACATCAAAATTCTCTATGTAATAAAAGACGAAATAATTCCACCAAGCAAGGAATCAAGTAGCCACAAGATTATCGCCACGATCATGATGACGATTAATACAACAATAGTGGTCTGCGTGGTTTCCTGCCTGGTTGGCCAAACGACCTTTCGTATCTCTACTCGGGCTTCCAAGCAAAGATTGACAAAATTACGCCCTTTTTCTGTTTGCGCAGCTATCCAACCTGCCACACCGGCAGCTATCAGTAATCCAACTGTTCGAATCAGCAAAGACTCAGCCGCGAAATAGGAATTCGCATAAACGCCTGCCGCTACTATCACTGCGACAATTGCCCATTTGATCCAGTCTAGGCTGTTACCTTCACCATCGATTTTTTCTGACATGATTGTCTTCTCAAATCTCTTAAACTAGCAGTACCTGCTAACCCGCCTGCCTTAAATGGCAGGCCAGGAGGGAATCGAACCCCCAACCTGCGGTTTTGGAGACCGCTGCTCTGCCAATTGAGCTACTGGCCTTTTATTCGTAAGGCTTTGTGCTGCTTAATAGCACGGTGCCTTTTCCCGCACTACCTGACTTTCTTTATTTAAACCACAAGTCGAAGGGAGCGATCTCGAGCAGTCACTGCGTCCCTAGATACGATAAAGCCAGCACATCCAACTGGATGGGCTGGCGTCATCAAATCTCAGCATTCTAATTATTCGATTATCTTCGATACAACGCCGGCGCCAACTGTACGTCCGCCTTCACGAATCGCGAAGCGTAATCCTTCGTCCATCGCAATTGGCGCAATCAACTCAACGTTCATCTTTATGTTATCGCCTGGCATAACCATCTCAACACCTTCAGGCATTTCAACTGCACCAGTTACGTCAGTAGTACGGAAGTAAAACTGGGGACGATAGTTAGAAAAGAATGGGGTATGACGTCCACCTTCGTCTTTGCTTAAGATATAAACCTCAGCTTCGAACTTCGTATGCGGTGTAATCGATCCTGGCTTGGCCAATACCTGACCGCGCTCTACTTCTTCTCGCTTGGTGCCACGTAACAGAACACCAACGTTCTCACCTGCGCGGCCTTCATCGAGAAGCTTTCTGAACATCTCAACTCCAGTACAGGTAGTCTTCTCAGTATCTTTGATACCGATGATCTCCATCTCTTCACCGACAGTGATAATGCCTCTTTCAACACGACCAGTCACAACCGTACCGCGACCGGAAATCGAGAACACGTCTTCGATTGGCATCAAGAATGGCTTCTCAACATCACGCTCTGGCTCAGGAATGTAAGAGTCCAGAGTCTCAACCAGCTTCTGTACCGCGGGAGAACCGATATCGGACTCGTCACCTTCCAAGGCTTTAAGGGCTGAACCAATAATGATTGGCGTGTCATCACCCGGGAATTCGTACTGGTCTAACAGCTCGCGAATCTCCATCTCAACCAGCTCTAGCAGTTCTTCATCATCGACCATGTCGGCCTTATTCATGAAGACCACGATATAAGGCACACCAACCTGGCGTGACAAGAGAATGTGCTCACGAGTCTGTGGCATGGGGCCGTCTGCTGCCGATACCACCAGAATCGCTCCGTCCATTTGTGCGGCACCGGTGATCATGTTCTTCACATAGTCGGCGTGGCCGGGACAGTCTACGTGGGCGTAGTGACGGTTCGGCGAATCGTATTCAACGTGTGAAGTAGCAATCGTGATTCCACGCTCTTTCTCTTCCGGCGCATTATCAATCTGATCAAAGTCGCGCATCTCGCCACCGTAGGCTTCCGCACACACCTTAGTCAGCGCAGCCGTTAACGTCGTCTTACCATGGTCAACGTGACCAATTGTGCCAACGTTTACGTGTACCTTCGTTCTTTCAAATTTTTCCTTCGCCACTTTATTTACCCTTCTTAAGTTTTCTCTAAGTTGAAGTAATCTAGAGCTGTTGTCTTTCTATATATAGAAGCAACAACCTGAAATTCAATTCTGTTTCACAAATATTTAGCTAAATGGTGCCCCTACCGGGACAAAATTCGAACCATGGATTCGAAACTGCGTTTCGAACGTGGTGCCCCTACCGGATCAAACACCCTTCGCTGATATTCGAAACTTCGTTTCGAACGTGGTGCTCCTACCGGATCAAACACCCTTCGCTGATATTCGAAACTTCGTTTCGAACGTGGTGCCCCTACCGGTTCACAAATCAAACCAGGGATTCGAAGCTAAAGCTTCGAACGTGGTGCTCACACCCAGAGTCGAACTGGGGACCTCTCCCTTACCAAGGGAGTGCTCTACCACCTGAGCTATGCGAGCCATATTTGGAGCGGGTAGCGGGAATCGAACCCGCGCAACCAGCTTGGAAGGCTGGGGTTCTACCTCTGAACTATACCCGCCGTGTCTGCTCCGCCCTTCTACTGCACGCCGTAACGATATGGTGGAGGGGGGTGGATTTGAACCACCGAAGCTTTCGCGTCAGATTTACAGTCTGATCCCTTTGGCCACTCGGGAACCCCTCCCACAAGATCTCCCAAGGGCGTATTCCCTGGCTCTCTCACTCAGGAGCGGCATTTTATGGGAATTGGGATGCTTGTGCAATCGTTTCACAGAGATTTTCTGTGCGGGTCAAATCGGGCCGATCGTCAGATAATTCAAGCCATTCAGCCATTTCCAACTGCTCAGAATTAGAGGATCTAAGCACTACCTGAATCTCACCATCGGAACGGGGAATTTCTTCAATTTCTGGCGCGAAACCTAGTCCGCTGACCTGAGTCTGTATTGTTTCAGCCTCCGCCGCCTCGGCAAACACCCCTAAGCCGATACCTTCTGCCAGTGGCCCCCGCGTGATTAGATAGGTTTCGACCGCCAATTCGGCATCCAAAATAGCCGAGCTGACGGCATCTAATTCGCGAGTGGCCAGGATTCGATTGGCTTCCGGTGCTAAGTAAACCCTGTATTGTGAAGGCAGCGGATCACCTGTCAGATTCAACAGAGTCCCCAGTTCGCGTTGCCGAGCGGCTAAAATGAAGCCATTGGCATCGTCCACTGTGGCAAAACCAACAACAATGCTGCATAGGGTTCGATCTTCAGCGTTTTCCAGCGCCAAAGCCTCGGTTTGGGCTTCAAATTCACGAATCAGCATTAAGCCGTTATTGAGTAATTCTCTGGATTCACTTTCGACCAATTCCGCCTCGGTCGGGCGAGTCAGAGCCCAGATGAAATAGCCAATATTCGCGAAAAGTAGAAGTATTGCTATGTATTTCAATTGAATTGTTCCTGATTCGGGGGTTCCTAATGGCCGGGGCAGGCAATAGCCAATCCATCCAGCACGAGCCCGGGCACTATTTCACAATTAACCGATTCGACGAATTTTGCCAAAAGTTGGGCATCACCCCCACTGACAAATACCCTGGTCTGTCCTGACTGCTGAGCGAGTATTTCAGCATGCTTCTCAACTATAGCGACCAGGCTTGCCAAACTGCCATTCAGGACAGCTTCATCGGTTGAATTACCCATCTCAATGGAATCTTGATGTGCGCCAGGGTCGAGGCGAATTCCAGTGTTTGCTATCAGACTCTCTTGCATCAATTTGAGCCCGGGCAATATAAATCCCCCCAAATGAGATCCCTCAGCTGAGAGTGAATCTAGCGTGAACGCCGTGCCGCAATCTACGACTAAGCAGGCTCCTCCAGCTTTTCGGTAGGCAGCCAGCATAGCGAGCCAGCGATCAACTCCCAATCGACTTACGTCGGCATAATTGACGGTGACACCGCCGCACTCTCTGCTTACTTCTGCCACCTGGGGTTCGAATCCCCAGTTCTCGCTGCTCCAACTAATTAGCTTATTGCTAATAGCTTGATCTCTTACACTGCAAAAACGAAATACATCAGGCTTTTTCTGCTGGGCATAGTTGGCGAAGAACTCCTCAACATCATCAAATACACCTTCCTCGGACTCATCATCACCATGCAAGGCAGTGTGACGCCATTTGATACGTGTATTGCCTATATCCAATTCAACTATCACGACACAGATTACTCGCTAGCTTCTCGTAAGGAAGGAAATATTTCTCCACCCGAAATTTTTAGTATGCCCTCCGCAGTTTGCAGCAAGAGAGCACCATTTTCATCTACACCCTGGCAACGTCCTATTTTTTGACTGTTGCCGTTTTGAATCACGATATCGCGCTCCAGATAACGGTCATGCTTATTCCATGCAGTCTGGAAAGTTGAGAATCCTGAATCTTGAAACTTAACTATATTTTCCAGTAGAAGATTAGTCGTACTTGCAGCGAGTTGTTCCATACTTGGACCATCAGGCAGCAACTCTTCGATGTCAGTAACGGGTCTGTCGATACTCTGCTTCTGATCTTCGGTAAGCTTAAAATTTATTCCAATACCAAAAACCACCCAAGTTTGATTATTCTCACTGCGTGATTCCAATAAGATTCCCGATAATTTTTTGTTTCCAACCAAAATGTCGTTTGGCCATTTCAATTGTAAATTCCTTGCCCCAAAGTCTTGAATGGCAGTGTGTGTGCTTATTGCTGTAATGAGACTTAAGCCTTGCAGAGCATCAGCATTAATTGAAAAGGGGTAGACCAGCGAAAGATATAATCCACTTCCGGACGGACTCACCCAAATTCGCCCTCTTCTGCCGCGACCGGCTGACTGTGAATTCGCAATAATTAGTTGAACGCCCTCGACACCTGAGCCAAGCAAACGTCCGGCCTCGGCATTGGTAGAATCTAACTCTGAAAACACATGTAGATTGGCAATCGAATTAGTTGAATTTATTGAAAGTAGTTCTTTGAGCTTGTTTCTGTCCATAGAGTGATATGTGGCACTATTTATTTAGAGCTAAATAAAAAAGGAGCAGTATTCTGTGCAACGCACTAAAAACTGCCCCTTCTTCGGCCAAGTAGTTCTTGGCATTACATCTTAATCACCAGAAGATGTTACTGACCCTTCGTCATCTCCTGTGCTATCTCCTGCACTATCTCCTTCAATACCCTCGGCTTTAAGCTTGGAAGCTACCGACCAGGATTCAAGAATAATAAATACCGAAGAAACAATAACTGCGGTTTGAATTAGTACAAGAATCCACTGTCCATCTCTCACATAACTAATGACGTACCAAATACCGGCCCAGGTAGCCATGACCAAGATAAAGCATAAAGGAATTAGCAGATTCTTCGCGGGCCGCCCCAGTCTCATTAAGTATATCGAGATTACGATTAAGGTCATGCTCGCTAATATTTGATTGGTAGCACCGAATACCGGCCAGATAAGCGTTCCGCCATCACCGGGGTAATTGCCGTTGGAAACGCCAAATGCTAGTAGCAAACATGCGCCGACAGCGACAAAGGTAGAGATGTAGTTACTCTTTAGGGGCTTAATTTGATAGATGTTGCCCCATTCCTGAATGATGTAGCGAGTTAAACGCAAACCAGCGTCCATCGTAGTTCCTGCGAATAGGACTACCATCACTGCTAACATGGTTTGAGCGAATGCCAGCGGTATTCCCCAGCCTTCGGAAATCAGCAAGGCACCACCGGCAATGAAGCCGCCTGCCGATGGGCCGCCAGTAAAGCTTGGATAGATTGCATCCCAGCCACCTGCTACCGAAGCCGCGTACAAGGAACCGGTTACTGCAACAATAGTTATCAATGCCAGCGACCCTTCTCCTAATGCACCCAGGTATCCAACAAAACGTGCGTCTTTTTCATTGTTAAGCTGCTTAGCACTGGTCCCTGATGACACGATGCCGTGGAAACCAGAAAGTGCACCGCAGGCGATGGTGACAAATAGGATCGGCAAGATTGGCGGTGTCCCTTCCGCTACATCGTTAAATGCTGGCGCTGCTACATCCGGGGTTGTTAAAAGCACAGCGGTATAAAGAACAAAGAGTCCCACGACTAACTGAGCACCGTTAATATAGTCCCGTGGTTGCAGCAATAGCCAAACTGGCAACATCGATGCAATACCTGCATAGACGTAAAGCAAAATAATCCAATCACCTCTTTCGCCTAATCCGAACAGAGGATCAGGAAGCGTGAGGGGCATGATGCTGCCTATGTAAATTGTGTAATAAAGAATCGTTACGCCAATAATGGAAATTGCCAGAAGATTAAATTTTCTGCGTATCAGCACACCAACTGCGATGGCAACTGGAATAGCTGCCCAGGCAGGAAATACCGATTCAGGATAAATCACCATCTCGTCTGCAATGATAGTGGCGAACATTGCATTCACTAACACCAACAGTAGAAAGATGATGATCATTAACACCGATCGAACACGCACGCTAATAATGCTTTCGGAAAGCGCACCGATCGATTTTGCGTCGTGTCTATTACTCGCCCACAATGCACCAAAGTCATGAACGCCGGCAAAGAAGATAGAGCCAAGGGTTACCCATAAGAGTGCGGGTGCCCATCCCCAATAAACTGCGATAGCAGGTCCAACAATAGGAGCAGCGCCGGCTACAGCGGTAAAGTGAGAACCCCAGAGTACATACTTATTGGTGGGAACATAATCAACGCCGTCGTCAAAACGGTGAGCGGGAGTCTCATAATTTGGATCCAGCCGATAAATTTTTTCGGCAATGTATTTAGAATAAACGAACCATCCAAAGGTGAATCCGACTAAGCCGAAAATGACGATAAAGAGCGAGGACATAAAGCGATCTCCCGGATTTTTATTATGATTTCTTTGCGACGCATCATAGCAAGTTAGCGCGCCGCGGCACAATGCGGCCACTCGGTAAAACAGCCCAGAAAATCACCGTTTCCAGCTATTTTTCCAGGCTATTTGCCAATAAAAAACCCGACCACTCTGGAGTGATCGGGTTTAATTAAAGCTGCCTATACCCTAGTTGGTGGGTTTAGCTGCGTGGTATGTCCAATAACCAATGAACATTTCATCCCAGCTCTGCAATCCAAAGGTCAATTCCTTACTAGGATCGGGATTTGCGGGATTATGCTCGGAATTATCGAAGGCGCCGGTAACGTGAACCTGCGTTCCTGCCGGTAATGTTATTGGATCTTCCAGGGCATAAGTTGGCTGCCAGGCATAGCTGTAATTTGGAACGCTTAGCAAATCTATCATGCTGCCGTCAGGATACTCGGCACTGAACTTCATATCTTTGCCACGAAAATGCATGTGAGCTCGCAATCCGGTTACAACTACGTCCTCATTAAAAACGTAGCGTGCCGACGCTTCGTGATCTTGCTCATAAGGAGGAATTCGAAACATGCCGGAAACAGATTGGGTAAAATTTTCGTACATTGGCGGCTCATCATACATATAGAGACCAAGCAGCGTTTCGTCTGACGTTTCCCGCCCGTTAGTCGTATAGTGAAATTGCATGTTGAGTTTGTGGCCCGCTGGAATATAGACTCCAGTGTTTTCGGGAAAAGCCATCGCATCTACTTTTCCTGGGGCATAGCCTTCGAGAAATCTGGTTGCCACATTTCCTTGAGCAGCTTCACCTTCAACTACTTCTTGAGGCGCAGTTACGTAAGTTAGTAGATGGTGCAATACCGCCTCATCACCAGCGATGTATTGAACAGCCTTGACCCATTTATCTTCTTCAAACGGAAGTTCCACATCGACATTGATGTAGTCCAATACACCGGTTGCAGGAACTTCATGCTTAGGCGCGGTAACGATGTAGTCAGGTTCACCCAGCTGCCATTCGCGTCGATCAGGAAATTTCACAACGGTTAATGGATCAACTACTGCAGCACCTTTTGGCGCGCCCGCATCAATCCAATGCACGAGCTTTTGCAGGTCGGAGTCAGAAATGTAACGGGCGTTACTGAATTCACCGATATGGGGATCAACTTGAGTAGGTGGCATCCGCTTGGTGAGCAAGGTTTCGCGAATCATCGGAGACCAGCCCTGCAGCATTAAGTGACTATCCATTGCGAAAGGTCCAATTCCGCCTTCACGATGACAAGTGGCACATTGCTCCGCAATGATCGGTGCAATCTCAGTTTCATAATCGGGAACGTTGTCTGCGTGTAGCTGTTGGACAGGAAATTGTAAGTCACAGCCTTGAACAGGCTCTACAATTGTAGCGTCAGCGCCACCATTCAATTCCGTATTTAGAACTTCTGCCGCCGAGCCTTCAGCACCACCGCGATACAGAATTGTAAGTCTGTCCGGATCCAATATAGCGAGCTCGCCAGCTTTTGATAGCGATAATGTCTCAGTGACGAGCTGCCCATTATCGACCAACAAAGAAACATCAAAACCAATACCATCTCGATTTGCCCGAAGCACATCAATATCGGTTTCTGTTGACGCATTAATTAGCGCAAAAGAAACCTGCTGATCTGAAAAATTCGATTGCAATGATTCGAACTGACTAAGTGCAGATTCGATACTTGCACAGCTACCGTCGTAAGACATAAGCACCAAGGCTTCTTGATGTCGGTAACGACTCAGCTGATGAAATACTCCATCGCTGTCTAGTAGAGCAAAATCTCCGACACGATCAGGCAAGGCAAATACGGTGCTTACGAATGAACAGGAAAAGATAACCGCTAATACGCTGGATAGCTTTTTCATTGAATGTCTCCGGCAGGCTCAGAATGTATGAAGTTTAAACTATGTCCCCAAAAATAGGCATACTATTAATAGGAGTTTGTAATGGGAAATCAGCGATTTGTCGCAAAAATTACTGATTACCTATATATAAGAAGAAAGAACAGCTTTCCTCAACGGCGGGCCGCCTGGTAAACACCGGCAGCCCTGTAACGCACGTCATTTAAATTCTAGGTTTGAGGCCCGACTACTGAATCCAGGCTCAGTTACTGGTTTTATGGTAAGAAAAATACCCGATGAACATTTCGTCCCAGCTTTGGGCACCTCCCCTAACTTCAGCATCGGGGTCTGGATTGCCAAGATTATATTGGGAATTGTCAAAGGCGCCTTCGATCATGACCCTGGAACCAGCTGGTAACAACATTGGATCTGTCAGTCGGTAAGTTGGCTGCCAGGCAAAATTATAGTCAGGCACATTTATAATGTCGTCTTTCGTGCCATCAGGATAGATAACGCTAAAGCGCATATGTTTTCCGCGATAGTGCATGTGTGGTCGCAAACCATGCAACATGACTTCGTCTTCGAATACATGGGAAGCACTCATCTTATGTTCATTTGTTCTGGGTGGAATGACCAGGTTTCTGCCACCGTGGCTAAGCGAATAGGTTGAATATTGATGTTCAGGTTTTGCATCAGCGAAATAGAGACCGAGCAGAGTACTGTCCACGGTCTCTTTTCCAAAAGTCGTATAGTGCAGTGACATCTGAACGGCAGAACCTGCGGGGATAAACATTCCGGAATTTTCTGGGTAGGTTGCAGCCTCATCTTTGCCTGGTGCATAACCTTCCAGGAACTCGCGGTAACTATCATTTTCGCCTTCGACGATTCTCTCATCGTAATCCGCCGGGACGATGTAACTTAGCAAGTGATGCAATACACGTCTGTCTCCAGGAATATGCTGAACCGACTTGACCCACTTGTCCTCTTCGAAGGGAAGATTAATCGTGACATTTTCGTAATCCAAAACACCAGTTGCTGGAACCGTGAAAGCTGGTACTTCAACAATATAATCAGGCTCTCCCAATTCCCACACTGTTTCTGGCGGTGAAATTCGAGTAAGTGGATCAACTTCGCTATTACCCCGCGGGGCTCCAGCATCTATCCAGTGAATCAAGCTTTGCAGTTCACTCGGATCCATATATCGAGCGTTAGTGAAATGATTAATACTCGGATCTACCTGGGCAGGAGGCATGCGCTTGGTCATGATGACTTCTTTCATCATTGGCGACCAACCCTGAACCATCATATGTGAATCCATCGCGAAAGGTGCAATTCCACCTTCAACATGGCAGCTCACGCATTTTTCTTCGAGAATTGGGGCAATATCCGTTGCGTAATCCGGGGACGTTTGTGCATGTTGGTCACGCTTTGGAAATTGCAATGCACAGCCGACTGCCTCGGTTTCTACCGTGGCATCGAATGAATCCATCTCACCGGCAACTACTGCTGCCAAAGTATCAGCCAGATCGCTAGTGCCCGCTCTGGCAATAATGTTTCTTTCAGGACGCGCTCTTCGCGGATCTATATCCAGGCCACCCCGATAAAGAACTTGAAATCGGTTTGGTTCCAGCACGATGATTTCACCCGCCTTCGAAAGACCTAAGCTTTCAGCGATAAGCTGGCTGTCATCCAAGAGAATTGGCAAATCAACATTGTACAAATCGTCCATTAAACGAATCGCTTCAAGATTGTCTTCAGCAGAAGAATTGATAGCCAGAAAATCTACGCCTTGGCCTTCCCAGGTAGTCCGCAGCAAACGATATTTTGGAAGTTTTTCTATACTCTCAAGACAAGTGGTGGCAGTGGAGATGATTACTACAGCTTTGCTTTCACCATACTTGCGTAACTGATGATAGTTACCCTCATGATCGAGTAGTGCAAAGTTCCCTACGCGTTCAGTTGCCGAACTCACCTGACCAATCATCAGTGTCGCCACAAACAGCGATAGTGCCCAGCTTAATTTTCTCATTTCGGATTCCTCATTCACCTTACCCCTCTTTCTCTGCGGCGGGGATAAAGTGCCCAAATCAATAGATGCGAATCTTATCGCAAAACCCCATTTCGAGTTACACACAGTCCTTTACGAGATGTAACAAATTGAAATCTGCCAAAGTAGTCGAAACTTGAAAAAATCTTAAATATCAGATAGCTAACTTAATAACCCGCAATCAAAACTGTCACAAGTTCGCAGCGAAGTCGCAATAGATGTCGCCCTTCATCGTAGCCAATGAAACATCTGCCAAAAGTAGCTTTGCGAGACTGATTGGAAGAATTTTGCCGATCTCATAGACCATAAAAGTGCCATTTGGCACTTTCATGGGCAAAAAGGATTTGGATTGGCCTAGTTTTCTGCTTTTACTTTTTGACCAAAGTTAAAGCTGGAAAAGGAATCGATAAGTGCAAACTTTCTAAACACTTCATACATGGCCCAAAGTGCAGCAAAAATTACAATCAACATCATTCCCCAGCGCATGAGTCCAGCGAAAAACAGAGAATCGAAAACTGGCATCTGGAATTGGTACAGGCTTAAAGTGGTTCCCCTTTCCAACATCCAATGCCAGGCACTATGTGCCAATAGTGCCGAGAGCAAAATTGCTCCGATGCGCTCACGAACGAAATACTTAAACAGCAAATTAAGCACTGGGATAACCAGAATTAAAATAAAAATCTGGCCGATTTCAACGCCGACATTGAACGCAAGTAACGATGAAAATAGATGGCCGCCTGCAAACTGCAAAGTTTCACTAAAGAGAAAAGAAAAACCAAAACCGTGCACCAAACCAAATCCAAAGGTAACGATCCACCTATGCTCCAGTTTCGCACCAACAATATTTTCAAATGCCATATAGACGATGGAAAGGGCAATTAGTGTTTCGATGAGCGGCGGGAACCATAGTGCACTCGGTGCCATACCGAAGGCGGATCCAATTAAAGTAATTGAGTGGGCAACGGTAAATGAAGTGACTACTGGTATGAGTGCACGAATAGAACGGAGTGGAATCACCAGACAGAACAAAAATAACAAGTGATCGATGCCTTCCAGAATATGTTCGAACCCCATCGTAATGAAGCGCAATGCCGCCTGATGCCAGCGAGGATCGAGTTCGACTACGCCGGGATTTCCAAGATAGTTAAATACGCGTTCCGCACCATTGGGCACCAAAAAGCGCAACACCGTGGTGGTTTGATCGGATAAAGTGGCTAGTTCAGGATTTATGGAGAATTCCGAATCTTCAGACTGGATTGGATAAGTTACCAGTACATCGAGCACTCCCTGGCGCCAAAAAAGGTCGACAGAATCATCCAGTGGCGGGCTTTGAATGTTGGCCAGAGCGGTTTCAAAGTCTACGAAGGATCGATTTGACGGCAGTGCCACTCTGGTCCGGCGTAATTCTTTTTCTGTTAGTTCTATGCCGTTTTCATAGAAGTTAAGTGATTCGGTGATGTAAATGCGCGCCGCATCGTCCAATGCGAATTGGGCTTCTGAAAACTGCAAGAAGCCTGGTCCGCGCAAAGGAAAACTTATTTCTCCCAAGGCTTCCATAGGCACTCTTAATAAGGCAGTGAGAACATTTCCTTCAGGTTTGACGAATGCATATACAGTGACACGGGAAGGAATGTCATGGGCCTGCCCTAAAGTCGGTATTGCGGTGATTATAAAAAGTGCCAGAAAACGCACCGCAAGCGCGCTAAGTAGAATCGATTTTAGAGCAATAAAGTACTTCATAACTTCTTATTAATTTTTCGGAAAAACAGTAGGTTAGCACAATGCCAGGGATGCATAACATAAACCAATGAAGGGGCTTTCGAAATGCTTTCAGCAGGCTGTTACAAAATCTTACAAGTGCCCATCTTAAAAAATTGCTTGTGAGTATACTGTCTCACTATTAGTCAGTATACTCAGCTCTTGCTCTGAGAGTCAGTCAGCCTGCGCCTTTGCGGGCATTAAGAGGAGAATAAAAATGACAAAGATTAAATTGTTGATAGGAGCCACTCTGGTAGTTGCATTGGGCGTTCTTTATGTAGGGCAATCCCAATTACAAGAGCCTGTTGAGGCTGCTAACAATGACGTCATGGCCCCCCACTTCCTGGTGGATCCATTGTGGCCAAAACCCCTCCCTAATCATTGGGTTCAAGGTAATACCATTGGGGTAGACGTAGATGAAAGAGACCACATTTTTGCGGTCCACAGAAATACAGAATCTCAATTCATGCGAATTCAGGAAATCGGTCTTTATTCCGGTGTGGCTGAATGCTGTACTCCAGCACCACCAATCTTGGAATTCGATCTTGAAGGAAACCTGATTAATGCCTGGGGTGGACCTGTAGAAGGCGCACCTTATGTATGGCCAGAGTCCAACCACGGTATTGACGTCGCACCAAATGGCGATGTTTGGATCGGCGGTAATGGCGGACCTGACTCCCACGTTCTCGTCTTTACTCGCGATGGTGAGTATGTACGTACCGTTGGTATGCCAGGTGAGGAAATGGATAGCAACAGCACAACTGCTTACGGGCGTGTAGCTGAAATTGCTATCGATGCAGCCAACGACGAGGTGTACTTCGCAGACGGTTACGTCAATAAGCGTGTAGCAGTTGTTGATCTGAATACCGGTGCCTTTAAGCGCTACTGGGGTGCATATGGTAATCGTCCAGATGATGATGCTGACGTGACTTATACTCCCGGCGAGCCAGGCCCACAGCAGTTCCGCGGACCCGTCCACTGTGCTGAGCCTTCAAACGACGGCCTAGTTTATGTGTGTGACCGTGGTGCCGACCGCATCCAGGTTTTCCGTACTGATGGTACCTACGTAAGAGAAGTGATTATTTCTCCTGCAACTCTTGCGCAAGGTTCTACTTGGGACATCGACTTCTCACCAGATGATGATCAAGAATTCATCTATCTTGCTGATGGTCAAAACTTCAAGATCTACATCATAGACAGAGAGTCTTTAGAAGTTCTTTACACTTTTGGTGACGGCGGTAGACAACCAGGTCTATTCTTCGCTCCTCACAGTATCGCTACCGACTCTGAAGGTAATATCTACACCACAGAGACTTACGAAGGTAAGCGAATTCAGAAGTTCCTCTACCAAGGAATGCAGCCTGTTACAGTGCGCGATCGTGCACCTACATGGCCAGCTGACGAGCTGTAAGAACTCTATAGAGCAAAAACTGAAAAACCCGATCACTTGAAAGAGTGGTCGGGTTTTTTTCGTTTGTTTATGCGCAATTAAGGCACGTGCATCAAGTCGTCCTTGACGCCCTGTTCCAGCCAGCACTTCCTTGTGCTGGCGTTCAGCCCTACTAAAGCGATGCTTTAGTTTGCTTCGCAACCGGGCTTCACCCTTCCCTAAAAGCACAATTCTTTTCCTGTATCGCTAACCCTAGTTTGGTGGTACTGTCGAATTGATCGGTAGTCTCACCAAGAGGAAAACCGCAATGACCAGAACAAGAAAAACACTCCTCCTTAGCACCATCGCAATTATAGCTTTCACTGCATTAAACCTCGGTCAAAACGCCTTGCAGCAGTCCGCTCAAGCCGTTAACAACGATCGACTGGCCCCACAATTTGTTGTCGATCCCTATTGGCCCCAACCTCTACCCAATAAATGGATCATGGGCAGAACCATCGGCATCGCGATCGATGAGCGCGATCATTTATTCGTCGTTCATCGCGACCAGGATTCAATGTTCATGAACCAGGAGCTCGGTCTGGACTTAGGTCGTGCCGAATGCTGTACAGCAGCACCTCCAATTCTAGAATTCGACGCTGCAGGCAACCTAATCAATGCTTGGGGCGGTCCGGGTGATGGTTACACCTGGCCGGAATCGAACCATGGAATTGAGGTAGCTCCAGACGGAAATGTCTGGATTGGAGGCAACGGCAGCGGAGATTCCCATGTACTGGTATTCACTCGAGATGGCCAGTTCGTCAGGGAGGTCGGCATTCCTGGAGAACCTGTCGATAGCCTGAGCACGACTTCATATGGACGTGTTGCTGAAATCGCTTTTGATCCAGCCGCAAATGAAATGTATTTCGCAGATGGTTACGGAAACAAGCGGGTTGCTGTTGTAGATGTCGCGACCGGTGCATTCAAACGATTCTGGGGCGCCTATGGAAATGAACCCATTGATGAGCGTGTTGTTTATGATCCCAGTGCACCTCTACCCGAACAGTTTGTGGGCCCGGTTCACTGTGCCGAGCCGTCCAATGATGGATTAATTTACGTCTGTGACCGCGGCGCCGACCGAATTCAGGTATTTCGACCAGACGGCACTTATGTAAAAGAAGGACAAGTGGCCCCTCTTACCCTTGCCGGATCGACCTGGGATATTTCTTTCTCACACGATGAGGACCAGGAGTTCATCTATGTAGCGGATGGCGCAAACTTTAAAGTTCATATCCTCGAGCGCGATTCATTAGAAGTATTGGCTAAGTTCGGTGATGGTGGAAGACAGCCAGGATTGTTTTTTGGCACTCATAGCATCGTCACTGATTCAGAAGGAAATGTTTACACAACTGAAACCTATGAAGGCAAACGCGCCCAAAAGTTTTTGTTTCAGGGACTGAGACCGTTAAGTGAGCATCGAACTGGTGCGCCATGGCCAGCATCAGAGCTTCACTAACATTTCAACCCAGTGTATTGAATTAGGCCAGCTTGCTGGCCTTTTTCTTGCCCGATCCTGAAACAAAATGCTACAAGCTTGCGCAGCATCCGCCTTGTTTCAACTTCGCCCCTCAATTATTCTAACTGAGCAAATCACATGAAGGAGATGCCTCAGCATGAAATTGCGATTCTTTTTACTAGCAGCCCTGGTTGCAGTTAGCGCACCTGCGCTCGCAGCGGAAGTAAGCGTAGACTATACCTATGCCGGAAATCACAACACCGATTTCAGCAATCTTCGCGTTTCATTGGCAGTAACAGAGGTTACCGACGATAGAGGCGGCGATGCCAATCACATTGCGGAAGACTACTCTGCGAATTCAGCACTAACGGACATTATCCGGAACGCCTTAATTCAAGGCTTTGAGCACGGTGGAGCAGAATTGATGGAAGGTGACGCTGATATGCAGATTGCCGGCCGCATCGTAAGCTCTCAGTTACAAACTGTGGATCGTGGTGGTGTTGAGTCTTTGCAGTTAACCATTCGCACAAACGTTGCTCTTCAAGGGCGGGGTCGAACCATTTGGGAAACGACTTTGTTTGGAAGAGGAACAGTACCTGTTGATGACGGAATAGCAGCCGCTATTAATTCGGCGCTGGACAGGATGATTCGAGAACTGGTTAATGACGATTATTTCTTAATCGAGATTCAATAAAGCACAGTAATTTAGAAACATCCTAAATCTTCGAAAGCAATTTCTGCCAGAGACTGATTAAGAACTGGAAAAAAGTCGTAATCAGTAAGTGCTTCGATCTCAGCAATTGACGATTGCATTTCGCAGTGATGCAAATGCACCGGCGCCTCTTGACTCATTAGAAAGGCTGCCGCCTGTCCTTCGGCGGTAATAATTATTTTGAAAAATCTATCCGGAATTCTATGGGGAGTCTCCGTACGGAGAACTTTCACATCTTCAGTTCTATCAAAAATCGGCCCGGTCAAAACGAATACGTCCCCTTTTCTATTCACCAAATTGCGAATTGACCAGTCTAGCCCGTACCAGGCGCCCTGACTCAAACTGGAGGTGCGCGCCACGGTGTTGGTGAGGAAATTCACTTCTTGCCAATAAGGTGTAGCGGCGAAATCCACCAGCGGGACGTATTGGGCGCGGATAAAACCGAGACTCTCTGCATCTAGAAAATCTGCTGCTTTTAAAGTGTCTGCTACGTAATCATCAGGCAGCGGTAATCGGGACAAGCTCGACGCGATGCCAATCGATGCTGTTGAGACTTTATAGGAAACCCAATCAGCCGTTTTTGTCGTAGTGTTATAGGAGAGTGCATAAATTGGGCGAATAATAAGGTGATTATCACTATTGCCGCCGATTGGGCAGCCACCATAGCAATGGGCAATTTTGTAGCTTTGTCCTTGGGCCGATTGGGCCGATTGGGCCGAAAGTAGCCATGTAGCCATTGCGATTATTATTTGTCGTTTCATCATGCACTTACGTGTTTCGTGATTTCCCGAAAAACCGGCCCGTTTAGCGAGCTGTCAACTCAAGAACTTATTATCAGCAAAGATTTTATGGATAAAATCGTGGTTCGGCTATGGAGAACTCAGTAAATTTATAGGCAAAGTAACAATTTAGTGGCTAATATCTTACTTGGCAGGAATATTATCTGAGCCAAGAACAAAATGCGTCCACCAACAATCAGTAACTCGAGAATCAATAAGGGATTGCTCGCTTGAAAGTCCTACTCGTAGATGACGAACCAGAGATTCTAGAAATTCTTAGCGAATTTCTAGAAATTAAATCCCATTAAGTGGCAACGGCTTCCAATGGCAAGGAAGCACTAGATTTAGTGCTCGCTCAGGATGATTTCGATCTCGTTTTCAGTGACATCAAAATGCCTGAAATGGATGGTCTGACCTTTCTCGAAAAGGTGCGCAACAACGACCTCAATATCCCAGTCATTCTAATATCCGGACAGGGAGACCTGGAAAGCTCAATCCGTGCACTAAAATTGGGCGCCCTGGATTTCATCGTTAAGCCGGTTTATCTAAAGAGCGTAGATGAAGCTCTGCAGAAAATCGAAACGGCGATTGCTGTTGAAAAGGAATCCCTGAGTGCTCTCAGCCTATTGCAGGAGCAAAGTATCGCTCTCTCATGCGACAGCAATTTATCCCATATTCGCCGCATTATTAGCTACTTCAATAAATTCACCCAAGATATCTGTGCAAACTACAATCTCGATGGCAATAAGATAGCCATATGTCTACAAGAATGCCTTACCAATGCCATCATCCACGGAAATTTTGGAGTGGATTCCAATATGAAAGAGCAAGACTGGGCTGCATTCGACAATCTAATTAAGGAACGGGAAAATCAACCTGAGTACTCTGGAAAGCAGGTAAACATCAGGTTCGAACATACTCCAGAGAAATTGCAGTTTGATATTGCCGATGACGGTATTGGCTTTGATCCCCAGGAACTTCCAGATCCCACCAATCCCGAAAGCTGGTTAAAACTCAGCGGTCGCGGCATTCTCTTTATTCGCTCCTACATGGATGAAGTCAAATGGAATGAGGTTGGCAATCGAATTGTCATGACTAAGTTCCTAAATCTGCCAGATTAATTCCTAAATTCCGCTCCTTCTTGTTAACAATTTTATAACCGCAGCGTCTAAAAAATAATCGTTATAAGCGCCCATTTTACGGGCCGTAGCGAGGTGGGAGAGAGAATTTGCGATAAACAGCTAATCGATTATTAAAATTCGACCGTTTTTTTAATTTTCAGGAAGCATTCTTCATTGTCGCTAACTACTATTCCATAATTGAATTACAGCGTTACCTTGATAAAGAAGTAGATGAGGAGAGCAAGATGCTTAGAATTTCTACCCTAGCCAAAGTCGCCATAACTGGATTGCTTACAGCAGTCGCAAGTTCTGCAGTCTCTGCAGCCGATCGTATTAGTGATTTCTCACTGGTTGATGCTGATGGCAGATTTTTCCAGTTAAGCCGCCATACCGACCAAGAGGCAATTGTATTTTTTGCCTATGATCCCGATAGCAGAGATGCACGTCGTGCGGTTTCAACCCTAGACGACTTGGCAGAGCAATTTGCTGATCAGGCAGTTGATATTGTGGTTATCGACGTATCTGGCTCAACAGATAAAGTAGCTATGAGAGAGGAAGCAGAGTGCGAAGATATCGCCTACAGAATTCTCATGGACGATACACAATTGGTTTCCGAGGAGCTTGGAATTACTCGTGTAGCCGAAGCCGTCATCGTTGACCCTGAAGCACGTGAAGTCATCTATCGTGGCGCCCTCAGCAGTCGATCTGCAGACGGTTCACGCTCAGAGCGCAATGCCGGCTCTTATGTAGAAGAGGCATTAACTGCAATCCTGGCTAGCGAAGAAGTAGCCGCTGATCAGCTCGCAAGCGGAGGCGATGCGATAGAATTTGCTGCTCAATTAGATTCTCTTTCCTATGCAAACGACATTGCTCCAATTCTTGAGCAACGCTGCGTAACTTGCCACCAGGAAGGCGGCATCGCTCCTTTCGCGATGAACAACCATCAAATGATCCAGGGCTGGTCGCCAATGATTCGTGAAACTTTGATCACGAAGCGCATGCCTCCTGGTCAAATTGACAATGAGTATGTTGATTCATTTCATGGTGTAAATCACATTACGATTGAAGAAACCCAGAAATTAGTGAGCTGGATAGACAATGGATCTGTAAACAACGACAGCAGCGATCCACTAGTAGATCTTCAACTGCAACCCGCTAAGTGGTTAAACGGCGAGCCGGACATCATTATTCAGATTCCAGCGCAACTGATTCCTGCAACTGGGGTACAAGATTACCGTAACCTGACAGTTCCTCTCGATCTTGAAGAAGACATCTGGGTTAAGGCAGTGGAATTCGAAGCTGGTGACCCAACTGTATTGCACCACATCATTGCCTTTTCATACGGACCAAATGGTATTAATGAATTTGAAATCCTAAATCAGGGCATTGGACTTGGTGCCTATGCGCCCGGAAACGAATTGAATCTCTATCCTGAAGGTGCAGGCTACCCACTTAAGGCTGGCAGCGGATTATTGCTGCAAATGCATTACACCACTTCCGGCAAAGAAGCGACGGATGCTTCCGAGATTGGTTTATACCTTTGGGACGAAGAACCAGAGCGGGTAATTTTAGGCGGATCAGCGGCTGATATGGACATCAACATTCCTCCGTTTGATGGCAACCATGAAATGGTCGCAACCAAGAAATTCCGCACAGATTCTTACTTAACAATGCTTGGACCACACATGCACTACCGTGGTTTCGATGCAAACTTCAAACTGAAGTACCCTGATGGTCGCGTTGAAGAAGTTTTAAACGTACCGAACTATCAGTTTAACTGGCAAAAGACTTACGATTTTAAAGAGCCACTATTTTTGCCTGCTGGTACTGAATTGGTATTCCGAGGAACTTTCGATAATTCCGAGATGAATCCATTAAATCCAGATGCTTCACAGACACTAACCTGGGGGGAACAAACCTGGCAAGAAATGTTCTTTGGCTTCTTCCGCTACGTAGAAGCAGAAGGCGGAGAGTAACCTCTACCAGAAAGTTTGTTCAAAGCCCGATCACCCTTTGGTGTTCGGGCTTTTTTTATTTCCGTGAAAATTCATCCCTGAATTTTCACTTGGTCGTCGGCTATTTACTGGCGAAAAATGCGATTTTCCTGGTAAATCGCCGCCTCGCATTCGCCTTCGGCGAATGTCGGCTTCCATGCCTCACTCACAGTATTTTTCCACATCGCTAGTCTATCCATCTCTCCGAAGGCTCGCTGGTGATAGTTATTTCTATGATAGACTCGGGCACTATTCTTAACGCCTTGAAGTACTGAATTATGAAGAAATTCTTTCTGACACTAGCGCTTTTGTGTCTGACAAATTTTAGCTTTGCCGACACCACTCTGATCACCAATGTTAACGGTTACACCCTTAACAGTGATCGTGAACTGATTCAGTTTGCAGCATTGCAATTTACTGATGACAAAGTGGATAAAACTTTTACAGAAGAGGACGAATTACCGGATGCTGTCGACCAAGTAATCGATGGTGCTGGCCGAACTTTAATTCCGGGAATTATTGATGCTCATGGGCACGTAGGAAGTTACGGTTTTAGTTTGCTGCGAGTTGATCTGGTTGGCACTAGCACAGAACAGGAAGCGGCTGACAGAGTATTGGCGTTTGCAGAAAACAACGCGGAATTGGAATGGATTCAGGGCCGCGGCTGGAACCAGGTGCTGTGGGACAGCAATGCTTTTCCATCAGCCGCCAGTATAGATGCACTGGTAAGTGACAAACCGGCTTGGTTAACTCGTGTAGATGGGCACGCCGGTTGGGCTAATTCCGCTGCGATGGAATTAGCTGGAATAGACCGCAATACAGAAGATCCTACTGGCGGACAAATCATCCGCGATGCAAACGGTGATGCCACTGGAGTACTTATTGATACTGCCATGAGATACGTCAGCTCACAAATTCCAAGTGCTACTTTTGAAGAACAAAAAGTTGCATTACGCACGGCGATGGAAAGCCTGGCAGACTACGGCATGACCAGTGTCCACGATGCTGGAATTGGTAGTCAGACGATTCGTGCTTACAAAGAATTGCTAGCCGAAGAATCTTTACCGATTCGCGTAAACGCGATGTTATCTGCTTCCGATCCACTTTATCAGGATCGTCTAGATGAAGGTTTTTTTCAGAGCGACGATGACACTTTCGTCATTCACAGTGTCAAAGTGGTTGGAGATGGTGCACTCGGAAGTCGAGGCGCGGCACTTATTGAAGATTACTCCGATGATCCCGGTAATCGCGGATTACTGCGTTATGATGATGAGCGCTTGGAGTATTTAATGCGAGTCGCCATGAACGCAGGTTTTCAAGTAAACACCCATGCCATCGGTGATAACGCCAATCTAAAAGTAATGGATAATTACGAACGCCTGATTGCAGAAACCAATTCAGGCAACCGACGTCATCGCATAGAACATGCGCAGATCTTACGCTATGAAGACATTTTGCGCTTTGCCGAATTGGGCGTAATCCCTTCAATGCAAGCGACTCACGCCACCAGCGATAAGAACATGGCACAGGATCGAATCGGAGAAATTCGTATTCAAGGTGCCTATGCCTGGCGCAAGCTACTTGATGCCGGTGCAGTTATTGCCAATGGGTCTGATTTTCCAGTGGAATCGCCTAATCCGTTCTGGGGATTGCACGCCTCCGTAACAAGGCAAGACCAAAATAATGAACCTCCTGGCGGCTGGCTTCCAGAAGAACGCATGACCTTAGTGGAGGCATTTGCAAGTTTCACACTCGATGCTGCTTACGCGGGGCACCAAGAAACAATTCTGGGTTCACTGGAGCCTGGAAAAAAGGCCGACTTCGTTTTTCTCGATCAGGATATGTTTTCAATTCCTGAGAGTGAACTTTGGCAAATAGAAGCAACAGAAACCTGGGTAAACGGATTAAAAGTCACTAACTAGTAAGGCTTTTGCATAGTGAGGTTGTTATGAAAATTTATCGATCTTATAGTTTTTGTTTTTTGGCTTTGTTGCTTGTTTCTTGCGGTACAGAGAACAGTACGGTCAATGATCAAGCCAATTCAACGCCAACACCAATCCCTACCCAAATTAGTGCGGAAGAAATAGCGCGCTGGGAACAGCGTGCATCCAATGTAGAAATAGTTAGAGATCACTGGGGCATAGCACATATCTATGGAAGCACTGATGCCGATACCGTATTCGGAACGCTTTACGCACAAGCCGAAGATGACTTCAATCGAGTAGAAACGAATTATATTAATGCCATGGGACGCCTGGCGGAAGCGGAAGGCGCAGGTCAAATTTATCGCGACTTAAGGATGAAGTTATTTATTGATCCCGCTGAAATGCAGTCCATGTACGACACTAGCCCGGCTTGGCTGCAAGAGTTAATGAATGCTTTTGCTGATGGCTTAAATTACTACTTACATACTCATCCCGAAGTAACACCGCGTGTAATAAGCAAGTTCGAGCCCTGGATGGCATTAAGCTTTACCGAAGGCAGTATCGGTGGTGATATCGAGCGCATAAGCACCCAGGAATTACAGAATTTCTATGGTGCTGGCGATCAGCTTGCACAGCTTAGTAATTTTAGTGATAACGAACCCCGAGGATCGAATGGGTTCGCCATCGCCCCTGAAAACAGTGCAAGTGGAAATGCACTTCTCCTAATTAATCCACATACTTCTTTCTTTTTTCGGTCAGAACTTCACATGGTAAGTGAAGAAGGACTGAACGCCTACGGCGCAGTAACCTGGGGTCAATTTTTTATCTATCAGGGATTTAACGAGAACACTGGTTGGATGCATACCTCTTCCAGAGCCGATGCCATCGACGAATTCTTGGAAACAATCATCGAACGTGAAGATGGCGTTTACTACCTACATGGAGGCGAGGAGAAAAAATTAGATGAAAAAATAATTACCGTCTCCTATAAGGACGGCGAAGAATTGCGCTCACGACAATTCACTACTTACCGTAGCCATCATGGACCAATCGTGCGCGGCGAAGATGATAAGTGGGTTGCCTTTAGCATCATGGAGGAACCGATTAAAGCCCTGAGCCAATCCTATGGGCGAACAAAAGCGGATAACTATGAAGAGTTTGCAGCCACCATGGAATTGCGCACAAACTCATCAAACAACACCGTCTATGCAGATAGCAATGGCAATATCGGATACTGGCACGGAAATTACGTTCCTCGGCGCAATCAGCAATTCAATTGGAACGCACCACTCGATGGCAGCAATCCCGCGACCGACTATCGGGGATTACATAGTCTTAATGAAATAATTACCGTTGTTAATCCAGAAACTGGCTGGATCCAAAATACCAATAACACGCCTTTCAATGCCTCGGGAACTGCCAGTCCAGTGGCTTCAGATTATCCAGCTTACATGGCAAACAATCCTGAAAACTATCGCGGAATCCACGCGGTCCGTGTTCTGGAAAACGAAACAAATTTTACAATCGATTCATTAATTGAAGCCGCCTACGATCCAGTTCTTCCTGCTTTTGAAGAATTAATTCCCGATCTTCTAATTATTACCGCGGTTGACCAGATAGCAGGGCCCAACAATAACAACAATGACGCTATCAACCTGCCAGGATTGACCGATCAAGTTTCCATCCAATCGGATCTATTGGAATACATAGATTTATTTCGCACCTGGGATTTCACCGCATCGGTGGATTCTGTAGAAACCTCTTTAGCTGTTTACTATGCCCAACAATTGATGGAAGCAGTAAGAGAGGAAGCGAATGCTTCTGGCGTGAATATTTATCAATACATGGCCAATCGCTCTAGCTTATCTCAAAAACTAACGGCACTTAGGGCTGCGGCAGTAGAGCTGACTGAGGGTTTTGGTGATTGGCGTGTACCCTGGGGAGAAATAAACAGATATCAACGACTCAATGGAGATCTTGTTCAAGATTTTAATGATGACGAGCCAAGTATCCCGGTTGGATTTGCCTCGGGTCGCTGGGGATCTCTCGCTTCATTTGGCGCACGCACTTATCCTGGTACTAATCGCATGTACGGAACCAGTGGCAATAGTTTTGTAGCGGCAGTGGAATTTGGTGATCGACTCTCAGCCAAAGCAATTACCGTAGGGGGATTGCAAAGTGATCCCGACTCGCCCCATTTCGATGATCAGGCTGAAATGTATGCGAACGGGGAATTCAGAGACGTATTATTTTATCGAGAAGATGTCGAAGCCAATCTAGAGAGAGCTTATAATCCCGGACGTTAGTCGTTAAAGCGATCCAGCAACTTTTGCCAACGCCAATAGCTGGTTTAGTAGAACTAATAATAAGAAGATCATCATGAGTAGTAGTAAGCACCGAGCCGGAAGGCATTTCCTGCAGATTCCGGGCCCATCGAATGTGCCCGATAGTGTGCTGCGAGCAATGTCGCAGGCAGTGGTCGATCATCGAGGTCCAGATTTTCCCCAACTCACCCTGGGTATTCTGGATCAACTCAAACCAGTATTTAACACGCAATCTCCGATCATTATCTATCCGTCTTCAGGCACGGGAGCGTGGGAAGCGGCAATAGTTAATTGTCTTTCGCCTGGCGACAAAGTTCTTGCCTTTGAAACAGGCTGGTTTGCATCGCTGTGGAAATCCATGGCAGAGAAACTGGGTTTTGAAGTGGAATGGATTGAAGGGGACTGGCGTCACGGTGTCGACCCCACTGTTGTTGAAGAAAAACTCAAGGCTGACAGTTCCCATGAAATCAAAGCTGTCTGTGTCGTCCATAATGAAACCTCCACCGGTGCCACCAGCCGAATTGGTGAAATACGGCAAGCCATCGATGCCAGCAACCACCCTGCTCTCTATTTAGTTGATACGATTTCTTCCCTGGCTTGTGTCGACTACCGCCATGATGAATGGAAAGTAGACGTTACCGTCAGTGGATCACAAAAAGGACTCATGTTGCCTCCTGGCCTTGGCTTCAACGCAATTAGCGAGAAAGCCCTGGACGCGTCCAAGAGTGCAGCTTGCAATGTTTCTTATTGGTCCTGGCAAGACATGATCGACAACAATAAAAACGGAGTGTTTCCCTATACTCCAGCAACCAACCTGCTGTATGGATTAAAGGAAGCATTACGCTTGTTACATGCCGAAGGTCTAGAGAATGTCTACCAGCGTCATGCCCGCCTGGCTCAAGCTACTCGTATTGCAGTAGAGACCTGGGGATTAGAGAACTTCTGTGTAGTTCCGGAAGAATTTAGTAATTCTTTAACAGCAGTAGTAATGCCAGACGGTCATGATGCGGATGCCTTACGCAAAGTTGTTCTCGAAAATTTCGACATGTCTCTTGGTACCGGCCTTGGCAAAGTAAAAGGTAAAATATTTAGAATTGGCCATCTTGGCGACTTCAATGAATTAATGCTAACTGGCACCTTAAGTGGGGTAGAAATGGGCCTTGGCTTAGCTGGCGTTCCTCATAACAAAGGTGGCATAAACGCAGCCATGGAATTTCTAACTCAATCATAATCAGTACTAAAAAAATAAGAGTAATACGATGGATCCATCTACCGCGGTAAACACCAGTGCGGCAATTTCATTAGCAGGATTTGCTGTCGTCATCTTTCTTCTTTTATTTCTCATCGCCAAATGGAAATGGCACGTGTTCTTCGCACTGCTAATTCCTATTATGCTGTTCGGATTATTACCAGGTATTCAGCAAAATAATTTTATTGAAGCCTTCGAAAGTGGCTTTGGAAATACCCTCGGATCTATTGGGGTAGTCATTGTGCTCGGCTCCATCATCGCCGAAGCACTGAAACACACCGGCGCTATCCAAGTAATTACAAAATCCATGGTAAACCTGGTGGGCAGCCAGCGTATGCCTCTGGCTTTAACATTAACTGGTTTCATTATTGGCGTAGCAATTTTTTCCGACGTTGCCTATGTCATTTTAAATCCGCTAGTGCACTCGGCCGCGAAAACAATGAACGTTGGCATCGCCGTCATGTCCACAGGCCTCGTAGGCGCTCTACAACTAACCCACGCCATTGTGCCTCCAACTCCAGGACCACTCGCTGCTGCAGCAATAGTCGGCGCCGATATTGGCCAGACTATAATCTTCGGCGGCATTGCCTGTTTGTTTGGTTCATTGGCTTGTTGGGCCTGGGGTGTTTATTTTGCAGGTCCGCGCATCAAGACAATGGCAAGCGAGGAATTCGAGGGCGTATCCATCGATGACCTGGATGAAGATGGGCCGCAAGAACTCCCCAGTACACTCAGCTCTTACATGCCGATTGTCATTCCCATAATTTTAATCGGTACCCAGAGCGTCATCGCTCTGGTCGCTCCGGAGGGCCATATTCTGCGAACGGTGTTTGGCTACCTCGGATGGCCAGTAATTGCTCTGTCCGTTGGTGTGTGGCTGGCCTACCGAAATATCAAGAGCAAAGATGACAAAGAAAAAGCCAAAGATGTCTGGGTAGAGTCAGCGCTAAAAACGTCTGCCATGATACTGGTTGTAACTGGTCTGGGCGGATCACTTAGCGCCATCCTCAGAGGAACACCGGCCGTAGATTTTATTGCGATGATTTTTACTGACTACGGATTACCGACGATTTTGCTGCCGTTCGTGATTGGCATCATTGGCAACATGATCACCGGTTCTACAACTGTGGGCGTAATCACGGCAGCATCCCTGGTTGCTCCGATGCTAGGAAGTCTCAGTCTTTCTCCCGAGGCGGCAATGCTCGCCGGCGCCAGCGGATCCGTAATTATTAAGTATGTTAATTCCAGTTATTTTTGGGTTTGTACATCGCTCTCTAAACTCAGTGTTCCCGATGCCGTCTTTAGCTATGGCGGGGCTACACTGGTAGGGGGAATAGTGTCCTTTCTAACCGTATGCGTCATGTGGTCAGTAGGACTAATATAAGGATTACTCAGTAGTAGCGCCGAGGCGACGTAGCACAACAGCTACATCTGGGCGCGTGCCACGCAAACCATTAGTGCCCGGTATTCCTTGTACTGTTTCTGCTAACTGTAGCGGAGTGAGTTCACGGTTGTTGGCAACATTGATATCAGCGCCGCGCATGGCAAGATATTCCACTACCGACGGAAAATCTTTTAACACGGCATGATGAATTGCCGCGCGGCCGCGGTTATCCAACGCGTTTACATCCACGCCTTCATCGATAAGAATTATTGCAAGTTCCAAGGTGCGACGTTCTTCATCCGCTAAATCTCTTTCATCATTTCCTATTCTGTCTCTGCGCCAGTCAAGAGATGAACCAGAATTACCCATTGCAAGTTGCAACGTAGTAACTCCATTGTCGTCTATGACCAAGGGATTGGCACCGGCTTCCAGCAGTAACTTAAGTATTTCTACTTCGCCATATTTAGCCGCCATCCAAAATGCATCTCGGCCTATCAGTTGAGAGCGAATTGAATAGTCCGCACTAAATCGTCTTCCCGGAGAGCCATGCACAACTGCAGTTTCAAAATCTGCACCATGTTCTAGTAATTTTTCTACCAGGGTTACCTGGCTGCGCAATACAGCTGCATGCAAAGCCGTATAACCTCCTTCAATAGCGTTCGGATCAGCTCCCTGCTCCAGAAGAAATATTGCCAACTCTTCGTGACCACTATGAGCTGCCTGAGTTAAAGCACTAACCCCTGACGCCGCTGTATCGTTTACGTTTGCCCCCGCTTCTAATAGAACTCGCGCCGTGTCGATATCACCTACTCGTGCAGCAAACATGATCGGAGAAGAACCACCGTGTGCCATATTAAAGTTACCACTGGGGTTGGTGTTGCCTGCGGTGTTTTCTAACTGATACCAAACGCTAGAGCGCGCGTTTAAGTTCGCGCCATTGTCGATTAGAAGTTGCACCACTTCAGAGTGGCTTTGGGCAACTGCCCACATTAAGGCAGTTTGCGATTTCTCCTGCTCTGCAGCGTTAACCTCAGCACCCCGCGCTAACAGCAGCGCAATGCTATCCATAGCTCCTGAGCGTGCCGCGCTCATCAGAGGAGTTTCTCCCATTTGCAATGGGATATTGGGATTGGCACCGGCATCTAGTAGTAATTCCAACATAGCAACACTGCCGTTGCGTGCTGCAAGCCACATTGGAGTCGCGCCCAATTCATTATGGGCATTCACATCGGCTCCCGTTTCCAGCAGCAGCCGAGCAAGTTCCTGATTGTTTCGATGAGCTGCCCAATGCAGAGCGGTTGCTCCATCTCCCTGGCGTTGATCGACATCGGCACCGCCATTCAACAATGCCTCCACTTGAGCCAGGTCTTGTGAGCGCGCGGCTGCAATTAATTCTTGACCGACTTGGGTAAAACCAAGCTGTGGCAGCAGCCCCAGGGAGATAGAAAGAACTAGCGAAACGAGATAGCGAGCGTTTTTACTCTTATTCATACCGCCAAATCCTACGGGATTCACGCCCTAATTGACACCCTGTCGAGGCCGTGGCAAGTTGGATTTTAGGGGACCAGTGTCGCCAATTACGATATGCTTAGGGATCGAGCAACAACAGCGACTGGCTAGAAAAACTAGTTAAAATAATAACTTATATAATTTGTAGAAAAGAGCCAAGAGACTGGCCACTAGAGCCCTGAACTGATGCCCAGAACCCTGCTTAAGCTTGTAAATAGCCTACAAAAAAAGTGCTTAGCATTCCTGTTAGCACTGTTACTTTCAATACCTGGCACAGCACCAGCGCAAACTAGTGCTGAGTTACTAAAAGCGACTCTAAACCAGTATTGCCTGGCGTGTCACAACGATACCCTTAGTACGGCTGACGTTTCGTTCCAGAACATTGATCTCTCTGATCTTGAAGCCCACGGCGGTCTTCCGGAAAAAGTTTTGTCACAGCTGCGTAATCGCCGTATGCCTCCAATGGAAATGCCAAAACCATCGGAAGACGTGTACAACGAAATCGTAAATTGGCTCGAAACAGAAATAGATGCACTAGCTGCAGCCGATCCAAACCCGGGGCGAACCGACACCTTCCATCGCCTGAATCGTGCGGAGTATGCGAATGCAATTCGCGATCTGCTCAATATCGAAGTGGACGTTGAGGAGCTGCTGCCAGCAGACGATATCGACGCTTACGGTTTCGACAACATGGCTGACGTGCTTACAGTTTCTCCCGCACTGATGGAGCGTTATTTATCTGCGGCCCGTAAGATAGCTCGACTGTCCCTGGGAGAAACACCAGCGGGACCAGTGTCTACAACTTTTGCAGTTCCGATTCTGCTAAACCAAGACGATCGCATGAGTGATGACCTGCCCTTTGGTTCCAGAGGCGGTATTGCCATGAATCACTATTTTCCGGTTGCGGGAAAATACGATTTATCGCTGCGTCTGCATCGAAACTATGTGAACTATATTCGGGGCATGGGTTCCAGTCATGAAATTCAAGTACGTTTCGACGGCAGGCTCATCGAGACATTCGAAATAGGTGGAGAAGAGCCAGATGTGTTGCAGGCACCAGCCAGCTATGGCGGCAATCAATTCGGCGATAGAGAGTGGGAAGAGTATATGCTCTTCGCCGACTCCAATTTACGCCTGCGCTTCGATGCAGATGCCGGGCCACACGTGGTTGGAGTTTCATTCATACGCAAATTCACCGAGCCAGAAGGTGTATTGCAGCCTCCTCAATCGGTGTTCGCGGCAGCCGTTAATGAAATGCGTGATGACAATGCCGCCATCGAAGAAACACAGATAACTGGACCTTTTGAGCCAGCAGGTCCCGGTGATACGCCAAGTCGTCAAGCCATTTTTCTGTGCCAGCCTGATTCGGGCAATCGACGTGAGGAAGAAGCCTGCGCCACAGAAATATTGTCGAGCATGGCCATTCGCGCCTATCGTCGGCCATTAATTCAGGAAGACATCGATACCTTAATGGACTTCTATCGAATCGGTCGCGGCGATGGACAAGAAGGTTTCGACGCAGGAATTCAACTGGCCATCGAGCGCATTTTAATTTCGCCAGATTTCTTATTCAGAGTAGAACAAGATCCCTTAAATTTGCCGCCCGGCACAGATTACCAATTAAGCAATCTCGAACTCGCTGCCCGCCTCTCTTTCTTTCTATGGAGCAGCATTCCCGACGCTGAATTGCTGGCAGTTGCTGAAAACGGCCAACTACAAAATCCTGAGGTGCTGGAAGCACAAACCTTGCGTATGTTGGAAGATCCACGCTCAAACGCTCTGGTTAAAAACTTCGCCGGCCAATGGCTGTTCTTAAGGAATCTTCGCTCATTAGTTCCTGATGCAGTGGAGTTTCCTGAATTCGATGAAAACCTTAGAGAAGCATTTCGAGAAGAAAGCGAGCTCTATTTTGAAAGCCTTTTAAGAGAAGATAGATCGATACTGGATTTACTCGGAGCTGGCTATACCTATGTAAATGAGCGACTAGCCAGGCACTATGGCATCGAAGGTATCTACGGCAGCCATTTCCGCCGGGTAGATCTGGACGGTAATCTAGCAGAGCAACGGGGCGGCATCTTAGGTCAGGGCAGCCTGTTAACTGCCACTTCCTATGCTAATAGAACTTCTCCGGTGCTTCGCGGCAAATGGGTGTTAACCAATATTCTTGGCACGCCACCGCCACCACCTCCAGCGGATGTGCCGGACCTTCCAGAAACCGGAGAAGACGGTCAGCCCGCAACCATACGTGATCGAATGATTCAGCATCGTGCCAATCCGAATTGCGCCGTCTGCCACCTGCCCATGGATCCACTGGGGCTGGCGCTGGAGAACTATGACGCGATTGGCCGCTGGCGCGATACTGGCGAAGCCGATCTGAAAATTGATGCATCCGGCCAATTACCTAATGGCCAGGCATTTTATGGACTGAACGGTTTAAGAGAGATTCTGTTAGATCGCAGTGGCGAATTCGCCGGTACCGTAACAGAAAAATTATTTGCTTATGCTATCGGGCGTCCGCCCGAATATTTTGATAAGCCAACAGTTCGGGAGATTACTCGTTCTGCAGCATTGGATAACTATAGCTGGTCGTCTATTATTACGGGCATAGTAAAAAGTGCCCCATTCCGTACGCGGAGGTCAGAATCATGATCATTACGAAGAAGGCAATTCCCCGCCGCGCAGTACTGCGCGGCCTTGGTGCCGCAGTAGCATTACCAATGCTAGATGCCATGATTCCTGCCATGGCAAACACTGCGCCGAAACCAATTCGCCGACTCGCGATAGTCTATGTCCCTAATGGCATGCGCATGGATCACTGGACTCCAGCGGTTGTGGGTAGCGGCTTCGAATTTCCGTCGATACTTAAACCACTAGAACCTTTCCGTGAAAAAGTTCAGATTCTCTCAGGGCTCCACGGTGTCGATGGTGAAGGCCCCCACGCCAGAGCATCGACTCGATTCTTAACTGGTGTCGCCTCAACTCGAGATAATGGTTCCAATCTACGTGCTGGCATCTCAATGGACCAGATTGCTGGCAGAATCTTAGGCAATGAAACTCAGCTGGCAACATTAGAACTAGCTATCGATGGTCGCGACTTCGCAGGCTCCTGCGATGAAGGCTTTAGCTGCGCTTATACCAATACAATTACCTGGGCTAATGAGACAACTCCATTGCCTATGGAAAATAACCCGCGGGCAATTTTTGAACGCTTGTTTGGTGATACCGGTAGTACCGATCCTGAAGTTCGTCGGGCTCGTCTCAGCAAAGATGCCAGTCTGCTCGATTCCGTAACCGAACGTGCCCGTGATATGTCGAAGCAACTAGGAGCCAGCGACCAAACCAAACTTGGTCAGTATCTGGAAGCGGTGCGCGATGTTGAAAGGCGCATTCAGATGGCGGAAGCACAAAGTGATCGCGAACTTCCTGTAGTCGATCAACCAGCAGGTATTCCTGACACGTTTAGCGAGCATGCTCGTCTCATGTTCGACATGATGGCGCTGGCCTGGGAAACTGATATGACTCGTGTCGCCACTTTTATGATGGGCCGAGAAATAACCGGACGCACCTATGCCGAAATCGGTGTCCCCGATGCCCATCACCCAATCTCACATCATCAACGCGATCCTGTAAAACTGGAAAAGCTACTGAAAATTAATCAGTACCACATGACATTTTTTGCAGAATTCTTAGAGCGCTTGCGTTCATCCGAAGACACCGAAGGATCAATGCTCGATTCTTCTATGGTCTTATACGGCGCTGGTATGGCTGACAGTAACTCGCACTACTCTCGAGATTTACCCTTGCTGCTTGCAGGTAATGTACGCCACGGCGGGTATCATTTACAGTATCCTGACGCCACGCCACTTTCTAACTTGCATCTGAGCTTGTTAGATAAACTGGGAACACCGATTGAAACACTCGGTGATTCCACTGGGCGCTTATCCATTTAATCTCGCTTGTTTCCACTGAGAAAACCGGTTATGGCTGTCAAAGACAGTCGACCCGTTTTTAGCCAGGGCTAATGTTGCAGCAACAGCATGCATTTCGGGAGCATCACCGATGCTCTCGAAGAGTCCAAACTGTTTGATGTTAATCTTTAAGACTAAGCGGCGTTAACCGTCAACACATTGGAATCTACAGCATCCAGGATTTTTTCTACTGTGTTTCCGATTACCGCAGCTTTTATACCATCACGAGCCGCAGTTCCAATGACTAATATGCCAGCGTCAATTTCTTCAACCACTTCTGGTATGACTTTTTCTGGCGCTCCCTCTATCGTATGAGCTTCCGAAGATTCGATCCCGATCTTATTTGCAACATCCCCCGGGTAGACAAAACTATCGGAGTTGGCATAAGCATTAACAGCGTGCAAGCTACTGCCGGATACGGTATTGACTAGTGATTTTCCAAACTCAATCACCTGCTCATTAAGTTGATTGTGTATTTCATCTTCACGCTTAATATCCAGCGCAACAAGAATTTTTGCGCCGATCTGGACGTTATCTTTCTTAATAAGATAAACAGGACAATGCGCATGTCGGAGCAGGGTCCAGTCCGAAGTTTTGAGGAGTCGGCGTCCCGTGCCACTGTGTGATGTTGCCATCTTTACAATTAAATTCGCACCGCATCTCTTTGCAGCAGGAGCAATTGCATCACGCCATTGACCGTTCCATTCAACTTCCACGGTCACTTCGTTTCCAGCGGAGCGAATTGGATCAACTAGCTCTTCTAGCCAAGCCCGATGGCGTTGCATTTCGACACGCTCTAACGCAGATTCATCACTGTTGTCTGATGAACTATGAATCGCTGCAAAAACATGTATTGCTATAGACGAATCCTGGCTTGCGATCCATTCGGCATTAAGTAAAGCGGTCTGGTGATCCGTGCTTGGATCTATTACAACAAAAATCTTCTTAAGCGTTGGCATTTGCTTCCTTCCTTCACAATCTAGAGTTTCAAATTCCAGTCTAGGTTGTCACGGAGTGCGCTATTTTGATGAAGATCAACAATGATCACCGCCAGGTTTTATGCCAGGCCTTGCTTGAAGCTAGCCGACGCTTTCAAATCGGGTTAATCTGGTAAAAAAACCAATAAAAATAGGAGTTCCTGATGGACTCATTTGCGTTCCACAATCGCATTTTTAGGCGAATTCTCGCGTTTATAGCGCTGATTCTGAGCCTAAATAGCACTTCCTTGCTCGCACAAACGACAGATTTCCCTTCGGTCACTGATGAGATGCTGCAAAACCCTGCCGATGGCGATTGGTTAATGTGGCGTCGCACACTGGAAAGCTGGGGCTATAGCCCACTTGATGAAATTGACCGCGACAATGTGGATGAATTGCGCATGGTCTGGACCCGCGACCTGGCCACAGGAACGGGCGAAATAACTCCCCTGGCCTACAACGGAATGCTCTTCGTGCCCCAGGCTAATGATGTCATCGAAGCTATCGATGCAAAGACCGGGGATTTTATCTGGGCCTATCAGCGCGACATTCCTGAAGACCTCTATGAAATGGTAGGAGGAAATGCGCGCAACAATCGCAACCTGGCGATTTACGAAGACAAGATCATCAACACCTCAGACGACAATCATATATTCGCCTTGAATGCTCTCACCGGGCAGGAAGTGTGGGAAACCGAAATCCTCGACTATCAAGTCAATTCTGCTACTCACAGCTCCGGTCCAATAATTGCTGATGGTTTAGCCATTTCGGGTCGTAGTTGCCGACCCTGGGGAGGGCCGGATGCCTGCATTATCGCGGCACACGATGCCAGCACCGGGGAAGAAGTCTGGCGCCGACGCTTAATTCCGGCACCCGGCGAACCAGGTGACGAAACCTGGGGCGACGTGGCCTTCGAAGATCGACATCACGTCGGTTCCTGGATGGTACCCAGTTATGACCCTGAGCTGGGCCTCATCATCATGGGCACCTCGGTAACTTCGCCTGCGCCAAAGTTCTACCTTGGTGGAACCGACCTGCCCCATCTCTACCACAACTCAACTCTGGCTCTGGAAGTTGAAACCGGAGAAATACGTTGGTACTACCAACACATGAATGATCACTGGGATTTGGATCACCCATTCGAACGCTTGTTAGTTGAAACTGAAGTTACACCTGATCCGGATGAAGTCACCTGGATAAATCCCAACCTTCAACCAGGAGAAACACGTAAAGTAATTACTGGAATTCCCGGCAAGACAGGAATCGTTTACACCCTCGACAGAGAAACAGGTGAGTTTCTCTGGGCTACTCCAACCATCGAACAAAATGTAGTTATCGATATAGATGGTGCCACCGGAGAAGTTACCGAGAATCCAGAAATCATATTCCGTGAAGCCGAGCAAATCGTTTTCGTTTGTCCTACCTGGTTAGGTGGTAAAGACTGGGAAGCAGGCGCTTATAGCCCGTTGACCAATACCATGTATTATCCGTTGCGGAATAGCTGCGCCAATATGCTAGCTACTGGAATTTTCGAAAGCGAAACTGCCAGGGCATTGACGGAAGGTGGTCAAGGCGGTCTGGCTATTTACCAATTGGCGGCGCGACATCAGATCACACCGGGCACAGACAACCTGGGTACGGTGCGGGCAGTCTCGGCAGAAACGGGTCGAACCGAATGGTTATTCGAAACCAGGGCAGGCACCATGAGTTTGGTTGCAACTGGCGGTGGACTGATATTCGGCGGCGATGCCAATGGTCGCTTCCGTGCCTTCGATCATGAGACTGGCGAAGTGCTGTGGGAGATCAACTTAGGTTCCTCAGTAAGCGGCTATCCCATCTCTTTCGAAGTGGAAGGCAAGCAGTACATCGCTGTAAACACTGGCGGTGGTCAGCCGAGCCTGACACCCGATTTGCGCCCGAGTCGTGGAACGAATTTGTACGTATTTGCACTTCCAGATTAAGGATTCCATACACTAATTTAATTCTAATGCTGAGAGTGTATGCTCTCAGCACCATTGAGATCATTGAGGAGGTATTCTCATGAAGTTTTTTTCTCTCACTCTGTTTTTTCTATTTGGACTGAGCTCTGCGCAGTTTGCTATCTCACAATCTACAGACCTTCCGGATATTCCTTTCGAGAAATTTGTCCTGGATAACGGGCTGACTTTGATTGTGCATGAAGATCATAAAGCGCCCATTGTTTCTGTAAACATTTGGTACCACGTGGGTTCTAAAAATGAGCCCGCTGGACAATCAGGTTTCGCCCATTTGTTTGAACACTTAATGTTTAATGGGTCGGAAAATTTTAACGATGACTACTTCCAGGTATTGGAAAGAGTCGGCGCAACAGATCTTAACGGTACTACCAATCTAGATCGCACAAATTATTTTCAGAATGTGCCAAAGAATGCCTTAGATCAAGTGTTATGGATGGAATCGGATCGCATGGGTCATCTACTCGGCGCAGTGGACCAGGCCAAACTCGATGAGCAGCGCGGTGTTGTACAGAACGAAAAACGTCAGGGAGAAAACCAACCCTATGGCAAAGTGTTTACTGCAATTCTCGAAGCGGTGTTCCCCTACGGCCATCCCTATGCCCATTCTGTAATCGGTTCGATGGATGATTTAAACGCGGCATCACTGGATGATGTGCAGGAATGGTTCCGAACATACTATGGTCCAAACAATGCGGTAGTTGTCATCGCTGGAGATATAACGCCAGAAGAAGCACTTGCCAAAGCCAATGAATATTTCGGTCATATACCGCCCTCTCCCCCAATTGCGAAACACGCCGAATGGATCTCCAAACGAACTGGTGAACAACGGCAAGTAATGCAGGACCGTGTGCCCCAGGCCCGACTTTATAAAGTCTGGAACGTTCCTAATTCTCTTTCCTCGGATACCAGCTTATTGGATCTGTTTTCCAGCGTTTTAGCAGACGGGAAAAATTCCCGACTCTACAATCGATTGGTTTATCAAGATCAGATAGCAACAGACGTTGCCGCTTTTATTCAAACCGGAGAAATTGCCAGTATGTTTATTATTCAAGCGACTGCTAATCCCGGTGATGATTTGACAGCGGTGGAAGCAGCTGTTGACGAAGAAATGCAGCGCTTGCTTACTGCCGGACTGGAACAGGAAGAACTGGATCGTGTACAAACACAGATGCGCGCTCGTTTCATTCGTGGCATCGAACGCATCGGTGGCTTCGGCGGTAAATCCGACGCGCTTGCTCGCAGCGAAGTTTACGGTGGTAGTCCGGATGCTTATAGACAAACTATTGCCGACCAACAGAATGCGACTGTTGAAAGTATCCGTGCAGCAGCCAATCGCTGGTTAACTGATGGCGTCTATGTGCTGGAAGTCGAACCCTTTCCTCGTTATGCGGCTCGCGGTGAAAGCGTTGACCGTTCTCGCTTACCTGAGATAGATACACCCCCCGATGTGTCTTTTCCCGAGATTCAACGCGCACAACTCTCCAATGGCTTGAACATCGTGTTAACGGAGAGAAGTGCCATTCCTACCGTCGGCATTCAGTTAATGGTTAATGCCGGCTATGCGGCAGATCAGCTGGCGGCTCCGGGAACGGCATCATTAACGATGAATATGCTAGATGAAGGAACCACTTCTTTGTCTTCCCTGGAAATCAGCGAAGAACTGGAAATGTTGGGAGCAGTGCTTAACACTGGTTCGAACCTTGATACTTCCAGTATTACTTTAAATGCATTGACTGAAAATCTAGAACCATCATTGGCATTGTTTGCCGATGTCATTCTGAATCCCTCTTTCCCGCAAGCCGAATTGGATCGATTAAAGCAACAGCAACTCGCTCGCATTCAACGAGAACAGACCACACCGATTCAGATGGCTCAGAGAGTCTTTCCAAAGTTAATTTATGGTGCTAACCATGCTTACGGACAAGGATTAACCGGAAGCGGAACATTGGATTCGGTCAGCAGCCTGCAGCGCGACGATCTTGTAGATTTTGTAAATTCCTGGTTTAAACCAAACAATGCCACATTAATTGTTGTGGGTGATACCAGTCTCGATACATTGGTGCCACTCCTGGAAGAGCAATTTGCAAACTGGAATCCGGGCGATGTGCCAGTTAAAAATGTGTCTGATGTTGCCCAGCAGCAAGAGTCCAAGATTTTCATTATTGACCGACCTGACTCCTTGCAGTCTGTTATCTATGCGGGTCATGTAGCTCCTGCAGTCGAAGATGAATCTGAAATTGCAATTGGTACCATGAACAACATACTCGGTGGCTCTTTCACTTCTCGCATCAATATGAACTTAAGAGAAGACAAAGGTTGGTCCTACGGCTCGAGAACAATAATGATCCCAACCAACAGTCAGCGCCCGTTCTTCGTGCAAGCACCGGTGCAAACCGACCGTACGGCAGATTCCATGCAAGAAGTAATCAATGAGTTGCGTGGATTTATCGATGAAAGTCCGCCAACTCGGGAAGAAGTGCAGAAGGCTCAGGATTCTCAGTCACTGCGTTTAGCTGGTCGTTGGGAAACAAACAACGCCGTTTCTGGATCACTACGGGAAATCGTGCGCTTCGGTTACGAGGACGATTACTTTGATCGTTATGCCGATCGCGTTCGTTCTCTAAATATTGAAGACGTGGCGGCAGCTGCCCGGGAAGTAGTTAGACCAGAAAACATGATCTGGCTCGTTGTGGGCGATCGCAATCAGGTTGAGGCTGAAATTGAAGCGCTCGGCATAGCCGATATCGAAATATTAGATGCCGATGGAAATCCGACTGATTAGTGAACTAACAACGCTAGTTTTTAAGTCGTTCAAACTCAGCTTGCAGTTCCGGAGACAAGGGATAGATATCGCGAAAGCGATACTCCTTGTCTTCGAGCAGTTGTAATTGAAATTCTTCCCTTGCAGCAACTAGCTCAGCGTACTCTAGTACTGTTTCAACTAATGTTGCTGGAAAGAAGAATACACCTCCGTCATCGCCAACTACCACATCTCCGGGCAGCACGGTAATGCCGCCAATTCTCACAGGCGCGTTGTACTCAACCCCGAGCCAGGATGTCGTGTGCGGATCAGTAAATTTGTGCAACACAGGAAAGTCTGCAAAGCGTTCGTCCCTTAGCCCAGTGTAATCCCGCATACCCCCATCGATGATAATTCCAGCCGCTCCGCGCAGCTGAATGCCAGTGGCACCCATATCGCCGAAAAAATTATGGCCATCGCTACCACCTAGTTCTGCTACTACTACATCTCCCGGCTTTGCTTCTTCTGCCGCGCGCGCGTAGTAACGGCGATCCCAATTGCCTTCTGCTGCCAATTTGAGAGCAGCTTCCGTGAGATCTGGTCTGGGGGGAAGAAAGCGCATGGTAAGTGCTCTACCCACTAACCGCTTACCAGGCTGAGTATTTTCGAATCCCCTCGCGTAATTCCGTCGATAATCACCAAGGGCGCTAAAAATCACTTCCAATGGAACTTCTCTAAGCTGATCCAGCTGTGCATCCGTTACTTCTGTTTGTGTTGGTTGAAGCACATCCATGATTGCAGAATAAGAAGTGCGATTCGTCCTGAATCCATCTGGCACAGGAACATCTGGCTCGAATGACTGATTGAAAGATTCCTGGGCTACTAAAGGAAAGCTGACTGATATAGAAAAAACTATTGATCCAAGTAATCGCTTGCTCACCGCAATTCCTCCAATTAGGAAAACATTGTTAGGCAAGTATCAATCAGCTTACCCCTAATTGGAATAGTGCAATCGTCTTAAGCCGGAACTGTATGAGTAGCAGCTTTTTCCAATTTCAAATTGAATTCTCTGCGCACCAGCAGGTAGCTCACTACACCTTGTACAGTTACGGCCAAGATAGACACATACCAAACCTGATTGACGGCGAAGTCCGGTTGATACTTAATGAATACGGCAATTGGCACGAAGACAAGGAGTCGAATGCCGGAACTAAACATCGCTGGTCGCGTATTGCCTAAACCCTGGAAAACACCCGATGCGGTAAACACGATCCCCTGAGCTACAAAATTCCAGGCAATTAACTGTAGAAAAGTCGCACTTACTGCCAACACTTCCGGATCGTCTGTGAATATTGCCACCAATACTTCAGGCTGCCATTGCAGTAAAACAGTCACTACTACCATGACCATGGAACACAGCATCATTCCTCGATAAGTAGTTTCCCGCACCCGGTCGTGAAGACCCGCACCGTAGTTCTGCCCAACAATCGGACCTACTGCGAAGGCAATGGCCATGGTTGGCATAAAAATGGATTGCATAATACGTCCACCGATACTGAATCCTGCCTGAGCGGTTGCACCAAAATCCTGGATGAGCCAGTAAACCACCGAGAAATAAACAAACATCAGCAGCATTTCACCACCGGCAGGCAGACCAATATCCAGCATCTTGTACCAGATATCCAAACGGGGTTTCCATTGAGTTGAATTAAAAGCGACGTACTTTTCTAGTTTTATAAAGTACATAGTAATGAGCACTAATCCTACTGCGATAGAAATAGTGCTTGCCAGTGCCGCACCCATCACGCCCAAGGCTGGCCCTGGTCCCCACCCGGCAATAAGAATTGGTGCAAGAATTGTGTTCAGCACAACCGTAAAGACTTGAATAACCATGGTCGGTTGCACGATGCCTGTTGCGCGCAAGGATGAGAACATAGCAGCCATCGGAAATTGCAATGCCATGCCCGGCAGAAAGTAATAGAGGAAAATCATACCTTCACTTAAAGCACCTGGATCGTTGGTAATACTCGAAAGGTAAGTGCCGGCAAACAAATAACCGAACAGCAAGGTGACAACCATAAAAATCAGGGAAAGGGAGAAGGACTGATTGAAATATAAATTAGCCTCTTCCTGCTCTTTGCGACCCACGGCCTGAGCAATGAGTGCAACAGCACTAACACCAAGAATTTGGGTAAGTGCCATGATCATGAACAACAAGGTTCCGGCAGTTCCCACTCCCGCCATTGACTGTTCACCCAATGCAGCCACGAAGTAAAGATCAACCAATAGATACAACATTTGAAAAATCATGCCGGCAGCAATAGGAATTGCCATCGTAACAATGTGTTTCGTCGTTGAACCCTGGGTTAGATCTTTCATAGGCAATCTCCATCAGTGTGTAGTGAATGGAAAACGCAAAACGACCGCACAGCTTTTAAGAACAAAGCTGTTGAGAGATAAAGTGTGATTAGCCGCCCGCATCCCCTGAAAAGGGTGCGCAAGATTAACACTAATTATTTGTTAAATGGAAAGATTTTTTCTGAAAAAAAGGATTTTTTTCAAGTAAGAAGATGGGACGCAAAGTACTATTATAACACAAAAAAATGGCGAATTTTTTTGACGCAAAAATTCTACAGCTCAGCGCTGTTAATTGAATTGGTTTGGAACTAAGAATAGAAACTAACGATTTGCCCGCTGACGATCTGGCATTTCCAAATCAACGGTGAAAGAAACAGGAATACTCTGAGGAAGGAAACAAATTGCATCGTCACAGGCTTGATACTCGAGCGTACCAGTGAGCGTTAACGCATCTAGATTGGACATTATTTCTTCGGTTTCGGCAGAGCCATCCATGACGATTTCTTGCAGGATAGTGAAAGGCTCTTGGTAAACCGGGACGTATTCGTCCAGCGGTTCGAAGTAGTAGATTTCCGAATCGGGAAACTGAACCGGTTCAATTCGCGCAATATCTGGTTTATCGAGATTAAAACCAATGACCCGATAGCCTTTCTCTTCGGCACCAGGTGCATAGACATGCATATTTGGTCCAGGCTCTACATCTAAAGCGAGCGAGAATCTCGTACCAACAGTAACTGACGTATTTGAAGGATAGGCAGTAAATTTAAGATGGGCTGTTTCACCTTCGACTGCAGCGATTGGGGATAGCCCAACTCCCAACTTTAACATTACGTTTGTGGTGGTATTGCGCTCTCGATAAAACTCTTCAAAGAAGCGTGAAGTGACTACACCCTGACTGTTTATCATGAACGTACCAGGATAAGGTGTTCCAACAATCATCTGATTGGCGCCGAATACGGAAACATATTTTGCGACATCAGCCTGTACATCAGGATCATCGGCATTTTCGCCAACACCCTCTTCTGCCACGGTGTTCAAAATGCCGAAATCAGTAATTACACTGGAGTCATCGTCAGCTAATAAAGGGTAAGTAATGCCTCTCCGCTCAGCGAAGTCAGAAAGAACTTCTGCGGAATCATAGCTGATGGCAACAATGCCGATACCCTGGGATTCCAGTTCTTCTAATTGGTCCTGCAACTCCACGAGTTGCGCTTTACAGTAGGGTCACCAATCGGCCGAACGGTGAAACAGCAGCATCGCTCCGTTCGGGCCCATGATGGATTCCAGAGTTTGAGTCGTACCGAATTGATCTTTAAGTTCGAAATCAGGAACTCGATCTCCAACCTGAGGGCCTAAGTCTGCGACTACTATCGCCTCTCGCTCCGCAGCCAATGACAGGCTGGCACTGAGGGCTAAACACAGGGAAAGGAGTATTTTTGGAATTATTATTCTCATTGATTCTGATGCTATCACTTGTTTTAGGGTCGGCACAATCGCTAGCGCTAAGGAGTTGTTAATCCTGAGATTTCCGCAGATCACAGGCATTTCCATGGACATTTTCCCCATTGAAACATATGCTTAAGTTCCAATTCCGTAGTTTTGTGAATAAAACCTGCCTACCCACTCTCTGGAGAGCAGATAAAATGAAAAACCTGATTACTGGAAATAGCTTTCTCGCCTTTGGTGTCATACTTGCAGCTGGCATCTCCACAGCTTCTGCTGATGAACGCGCCATTACCTACACCGAAGATATCGCCGAAATTCTCTTCGACAAATGCTCTAGTTGCCATAACCCGGACGGCATTGGCCCGATGTCCCTATTGAGTTATGAAGAAGTGCGACCCTGGGCGCCGCTGATTAGCTACAAAGTTGAGCAACAGGAAATGCCTCCCTGGCATTTAGATAAAACCGTAGGAATTCAGGACTACAAGAATGATGTTTCCCTAAGTGCAGAGCAGATTGCGAAGGTTGTTAGCTGGGTAGAAAACGGAGCGCTGCAAGGCGATCCCTCATTAATGCCATCCCAGCCGGAATTACCCGATGCGGGCCAATGGCAATTGTCTTCCCAGCTGGGAGAACCTGATTTCGTTGTTAAGTCTCCTCCTTATACTGTCTCAGCTAATGCCCAGGATCAGTGGTGGGTTCGCAATACAAGTTTTGAAGGATTAATCGACGAGCCGCGCTATGTGCGAGCAACGGAATTGAAAGGCTCCTATCCATTAGGGGTAAAAGTACTTCATCATGGTCATGCCCAACTTCGCTCTTCTGATAACCAGGGTAATCGCGCTTCTGGACCCGTTGGTAGGCAAGGAGTTGGTAAAGGCGGCGATGTATTCCCCGATGGCACAGGAATGTTGATCTATCCTAGCGGCAGTATTAATTGGAATCTCCATTACTTCCCAATTAATGAAGTTGTTTACGATGAACAGGCCGAAGCAGCTGTTTGGTTGTATCCCAAAGGATACACTCCTGAGTTTCAAACCCGCGGCGAACAGTTCTTTGCCGCCGATTCCGGACCAGGTGGACTCTGGGCAAACGACCTTTTACTCCCGCCAAACTCGATTAAATCCATGCAGGGTGTAAGAGTGCTAAATCGACCTGCATTGATTACCAGTTTTCGTCCCCACATGCATATGCGCGGTAAGGCACAATCATTAGAAGCGGTTCTACCTGATGGCAGCCGTGAAATGTTAGCGCGCGTCGATCGCTATGATCATTCATGGCAAATCAACTATGAATTTGGCGAAGACGTGGCGCCATTGTTACCTGCCGGTACCATGCTGATGATTACTTCCACCTGGGATAATACGGCTGACAATCCAAACAATCCTGACCATCGTCAATGGGTAGTATTCGGTCAGAGAGGCGTGGATGAAATGTCGCACCTGTGGCTGGGCATCACCTATCTAAACGATGATCAGTTCGAGCAACTTAAAGCCGAGCGCAGCGCCAGACTAACTGCAGCTAGCGGCGAATAAGAAAGGCAGTAGTTCGAATGCGTGGAACGGTTTTTCCTGTACTGTTCTCTCTGTTAGCGGTTTGCGCCTCAATCACTCAGGCGCAAACGCCTAACGTCTTTAGCCCGCTTAGCGAAGCACCCCTGCGCCCACAAGGGCAAAACGTCATTCCTCTTTTTGACGGTTGGTTTCCTAACGACGATGGCTCCTTCACCATGTGTTTCGGTTACTTCAATATGAACACCGAAGAAGTAATCGATGTGCCTCTCGGCGCAAAGAATTTCATTGAACCGGCACAATTCGACGGCTTGCAGCCAACCCACTTCGACATTGTTCCTGATCCAGAATTAACCCGATCTTTCAGGCGCTACTGGTGTGCTTTTTCAGTCATCGTGCCTGCTGATTTCGGTATGCAGGACGTCATCTGGACTATTGAAACCCAAGGACTACCTTTATCTGTACCCGGTACTTTGATTCCGTCTTACGTACTTGACGAAGAACAAACATCGGGTCGAGATACTTCCGCTCCTTATCTGAGTCTTAATGACAACCCTCCTGGTTTTCGCGGTCGTCGTGGCCTGTTCGAAGGTACCCGACAGGCCCGGATTGGAGAACCACTAAATCTTGTCGCCCGCCTCCGTCATGCTGAACCCGGATCCTGGATTAACTGGACCCTGCACCAGGGACCCAACGCCGTTGAATTCAGTGCTTCCGAAGCCCGACTCAATGCTGCAGAAGGAGTAATCGAAACGTCCGCCACTTTTGGCGAAACCGGCACTTATGTACTGCGCATTCAAGCTATTAATGACACAGAGCGACAGCGGGAACCCACCTATGGATTCGAATTTTACTGCTGCTGGACAAATGGCTACCTAACCGTCGAAGTCACCGAATAAGCCAGCTCCTCATTCTTACGCCTTCCTTCTTGCCAGCCCAATTGCTGTGGTATTCTTGATCCTCTTCTTGCGTGACGGAGAATACTAATGAAAATTAAATTCGTCGCAGTACTGTGCGGCATGGCTGGTATAGCCTTAGCCAGCACTTCTATTGCCCAACTCGATGGTAGCTACGATAAGCGAACTCCCTGGGGCGATCCTGATATCTCTGGCATGTGGTCCTATGCCAGCCTGACCCCGTTACAACGCCCGAATCGTCTCGGTAGCAAAGAATTCTACACGCCTGAAGAAGCGGCTGAGATCTATGCCAGTACTCAGCAAGAAGTGACCGATCGACCAGGGGATGTTGGTAGCTATAACTATCATTGGTTTGATCGCGGTGAAGTCTCAGCGGATTTTCGGACTTCGCTGATCGTTGATCCTCCGAATGGCAGGCTTCCCACTACCGAAGTCACCATTGCGAAACAAAGAGCAGATGCAGAATATAGGCAGGATCATCCTGCAGATTCCTGGCTTGATCGAACTAACTGGGATCGCTGCATTAGCTACCACGGCGTTCCACCTGTTTCTTCGGGCTACAATAATTCCTATCACATTACGCAAAACGAAAATTTTGTCGCGATTCATGTGGAAATGATTCACGACGTTCGAATTATTCCTATCGATGGTCGACCCCAGTTGCATGACAATATACGTCAATGGAATGGAGATTCTCGGGGGCATTGGGAAGGCGATACATTAGTTGTGCGAACGGCAAATTTCAGCGACAAGACGCGACATCGATTTCCTTCCTCAAAAAACACTGTTGCTGTAGAAAGATTTCGTCGCGTCGGTGAAGACATGATTGATTACTCGTTCACCGTCGAAGATCCAACTGTCTATTCGCAACCCTGGTCCGCAATTCGGCCTATGCCGCGCCTGCCCGATTACAAACAATACGAATATGCCTGTCATGAAGGCAACTATGCGATGACCTATATTCTCAGGGGTGCTCGAGCGGAAGAAGAAAGAGCAAGAAATGGAGCGACACCTGAAAACTAATCAAACCGACTGTTAAATTTAAAAGAGTGAATCCATGAAAATAGTGAAAATTGTTCTACAGGTTCTCGGTGTTTTATTTTTGATTCCGGCAGTAGCCATGGCTACATTGCGTTTTGAGAATCGAAATGCCGACGGTCCGTCCATACTATTCCCTGGTGGAGAAATGACCAGTGGAGATATTCATACTGGACCAGAGCCAGACTGGAGCTTTACTGACGATATCGAAACGGTCGAGTTACAACTCAATAACCCTATGGCGTCACGCTTAATCTACATATTAGAGAGTGATGGCCGTTTGTTTATTATTTCTGGTTACATGACTACCTTTCTTGGCAGAATCTGGAAAGAATGGGCTTTTGAAGCGGATCGGGGCAACAACGAAGGTGTATTGCGTATAAACGGTGTGCGCTATCCACGATCACTCGTACGTATCGCAGAAGGCGATGTACTTGATGGAGTGTCGGCGAAACTAGTCACTAAATACGGCGGTGCACCACAAGCTACTCCAGAAATGATCGCTGGAACACGTGCGGGAATTGAATCAGGAAATTCCTGGGTATTTGAACTAGTACCACGAGAACTTTAAAGGAAGCTTGCAATGTTGAGTGCTAAGAATTACACAATCTTATGTGTCGTGGTCGCAATAGTTACCGCTGCAATTATCTTGTTCGTACCAGGACTCTCCGAAACTATCGAGGGCAGGCTGCTGCAATTTCTGTCAACTAACGCACGGGCATAAAATGAATAATAAGAAATACCTAATCCTTTGTGCCGTAGTTGCGGTAGTTACTGCGGTTAGTATTCTTTTGATACCAGGTTTTTCAGACACAGTCGAAACTGGTTTATTGGTTTTTCTGATGACCAATGCACAAGGCTAATTAATGATGAAATATATTTCTCTTTTTGTTTTTTTAGTGCTGGCTGCACCATCGCTTGGTCAACAAGCTGGCGCGCCACCTGCAATTTATAAACCAGGCCCAGAGATAATTGCGGAATTGGACGAGGCCGCTCGGAATTCGAGTTCGGCTGCGGGAGTATCGGTGACGATTTCACCAGGGATAACCGTTCGACGAAGACTTAGCGGAGTGGCCCAATACGCCGTGTTGCATCCTTACAGTGTCGAGATATATCGCATCTTAGAAGGCAGTGGCACTCTTGTAACCGGCGGGCTACTAAACCTTCCATTAGCTGAATCAAACAGCGATGACCTAATGCGTACACTGAACGGAGTTGAAGGCGGTCTTGCGAGGGAAGTTAAGGAAGGCGACATCTTGGTGTTGCAACCTGGCACTCCGCATTGGTTCAGCAGTATCGATGGAGATTCTATTACTTACATGGAATCCAGAGTTCGCGTTACCACGGCACCGATTCGCTACCAATAAGATTGCTTAAGCTTCGACCCTTTCCTCCGCAGCCCTGCGCCTCTCAGGTTGTGGATGGTGTAAATAGGTAACTACTTGAGGAACCGGCTGTAAATACAAACACAAATCTTCGATTCCTTCTTGCTCAGTTTGCTGTTTGACCGAACTCATAATTGCGTGGGCTGAATCATCATCGATGATTGAATCCAGCAAACAGTATTCATTGATTAGATTGACGCCCTCATGCAGATGACTATCACTCATAGATCGAAATTGTGCATAGTTGATGTTTAATCCCGGCGACCCCGCATCCAACATCATGTCCATAATCTGTTCTGAATGTTCGCGGCTGGTCACCGCGCTTAAGCAGACCTGTTCATTTTTAAAGTTCGCTTGCATGCCTTTTTGCACAAAACCTAATCCGGCTGTCTTACCAGTGCCGCTGACTTCAAAAACTGTTTGATCACGCCAATGATTGTCACCCATTAAGTGATCAATAGCAGAGATTATTTGTTGCATGTTGGCATCGTATTGATGGGCATCAAATTGGCTGGGCAAATTAAATAGTCCTTTTTCCACCGGCATCTTATACATGAATCCGCGGCCTGGCAGGTGCAACTTGCCCTCTATTGCCATTGCCTTAAATACATTGTCTGCGTCGGCGTTATCAACAACCACAGTTAATACTTCTTTTTCTGCCTGCTTGGTAATTCGTAACCAACCTAATCGATCTCTGAGTCCCCGCCCTTCGGAATAGTGCACGATGGGACCATGGGCACCGGCATTTATCGCGGCCCGCGATATCTGCTCGCTATGTTCAGACTGCACGATGCATTGAATTACACTGAGTCGATCTTTCAAATTCGTGTTTACTGTCGATTCCTGCGCTTCTTTAGCCATGGCGGACCAGCTGGAATGGAAGTGCCCGCCAATATGCATTTCGGTACAGGGCACGCTATAAACAGCGCCCATTCCGATTCTGTCTAACTTCCCTTGCTCCACAATGGTTTGCATGACACCGTCCAGACGCGTGTTCGGTACCAATAAACGAAGAACTTCTTTTCCGGGACTGATAGAAGGAAGAAAGCGACGATACCAACGATTGTCTTGTAGTGTTCCGCGAGCATGCCAGCTCAAAATATCGTAACTGCGATTGATTAGCGCGGCGGTTACATTAGGCATGTAACGCGTTGGCAATATTGCGGTGACTTCTGAGATGTATTCGTACCGTGTGTACATTTCGATTTCCTTATCCTTAGTTACTCTTTACACTTCCAGCGCTTCATCCATTTGTTGTTTCCGCATGCGCGTATACAAACCAACCGACAACACGGTCATTATTGGTCCTACTGATGCGAGAGCTAGAACACCGAATCCATCGAGCACTCCTGGCACATTGCCACCCACACCTAAGCCGATGGCCAAAACCAAGGGAACCGTAATTGGCCCGGTGGTAACACCTGCACTATCCCAACCGAAGTTCACGAAGTCTTCCTCCGAGATCCAGGTTAGGAACAGAAGAACCAGATAGGGCGGAGCCAACAGATACAATAAAGGTATGTTGTAAGCGATCTTCAAAATTCCAGCGGCGATACCGAGTCCGACACCAATAGCAACACTTTGCATTAGCAGCGATTTTTTGAATGCTCCGACAGTAATCTTTTCTACCGTATCGCCCAGTGCATTTAACGCAGGTTCCGCCAAGGTGGCGCCATAACCGAGAAAGAAGGCGAACACTATTGCAACAATCTTGCCCCATTCACCGGTTTCAATGATCGGGCCTGAATTTATTGCTGATTGCCATACCGAGACCTCGGCAAAGGTTGATGGGACGTTGCTGCCAAGTTGGCTCCCCAACGGTGTTAGGCCAATGCTAATTCCCAATCCGAATAGCGTCATACCAAGGACCGCAAAACCAACACCAATTGCAGACTCAGTTGGATGCTGCAAGCGCTGACCCAAAAGGTATCTAAGAACAAGATACAAGAATATGCACAATGGGATAATCGCCCTTAAGGCATCATATGTTGCTGTCTTAATCGTGCTGGACAGAGATTTGCTGGCATCCCAGTTAGGTACTTCAACATCTGCAACTGATTCCTGCTTTTCGATAAGTACTAGTGGGTTTTCAAGAACGATTGCGCCATCTCTATAAACTGCAGTTCCACCTTGAACCGTGAGTTCATGGCTAGTGCTAAGTTGACCACTGCTTTGATACTGCTGAAATTCTTCTTGGGTGAATGTAATACTATTGCTTTCAGCTACAGCTTCATTTTGAGTTTGGGGTATTTCTTCGATAATGGCGCCTCTATAATTTTGAGCTCCATAATAATCTTCAACGTTGTAGTGATAGAGTCCAAGTAATAGCACCGCAAGAATCGGAAATAGTGACGCCATGGTAACGATGCCGAATCCAGCATTGTTGGCATTACCGTTGGAAACAACGCGGCATACACCAATGCCGAGTGCAAGCACCAGTGGAACGGTAACAGGACCTGTTGTCACTGCGCCGCAATCCCAGGCCAATCCCAGCACTGCCTGTAATATTTCATTACGATTGAAGTACCAGGACAAACTCAGCAGTACACTTACCGAGGGAATGATAAGTACCTTTAAGGACCAACCGTAAAAGAATCGCAAGACTCCTAAGAGCACTGCAAATCCTACGCCGACTCCAACACAAGTTACCAATTGCCCGGAGAAATCATTAAGCAGGGAATAAAGCAGTGGCGCTTTGCTAGGACTTACTCCACTACCTGCAGCTTTAAGTACCGCAATGGCAGGTTCAGCAAATGTCGCACCGATTCCCAACAAAAAGGCGAATCCAAGAATAGTTGCAATGCCGGCTTTGTGGGGGAAGATCGATCCAATTGCTTCACCCAGAGGCATTAATCCCAATCGCAGACCTTCCATAAACATCATCAGACCTGCGAGCACGATAAAAATGCCGAAGCAGATCATTAAGCTGTAAACGATTGGCAGTTGTAACACTAACAACTGAAAAACCAGTAGATAAGCCACGATAAACCAAACGCTTTTCACTTGATCCATGAAGTGGCGTTGAAAGTATGGCAATAAAATCCGTAAGGTATTACGCAAGCCAATGCGTGTATTCGCAGAGGGAATAGTCGCGACAGTCGGTGATGCGGTATGGTTCATGGTCCCCACTCTCTTCCTTAAGTTATGATCCTGATAGCGCACAGGAGCAGCCGTTCCTCAAAAGAGAATCAGCAAGCCCTTAATAAGTGTAGGAAGATTTCCGGTGGGGACGGATTAATTTTAAACTCAACCGTCAATTATTACTGCGCAACTCTATTTTTATAGCTTTAATGAATAACAAGAGCCGTATTCAGATCAATCGGGTAAGGCGAACACCCACAGAGAAGCACCAGTAGGCGGATTAATTATTCCTGCAGTGCGCTCCATGCCGTTAGCAAAATAACTACCGGAACTCGTAGCAACCGCTACATATTGCTTACCGTCGACACGATAAGTAATGGGATAGGAAGTGGGTGAATTATCCAGGCGTTGCTCCCATAGCACTTCACCATTATCCTGATCTACCGCCTGAAACAAACGATCGATAGTGCCTCTAAACAATAGCCCGGCATCAGTTGTTAAATGACCGCTTGCCGGCGGACCGAATTGGCGAGTAGTCCATACCACTTCCCGTGTAGCAAGATTCACGGCCTTTACCATGCCCCACAAACCGTCTTCTTCAGGATTTGGATACTTCTGCCAACGGCGGCCGGTCAGGTTGTTAATGCAGGTATCTTGCATCGGAATGTAGAGCATATTAGTGGCGGGATTATAGGAAGTGGTTTGCATATTACGCGCACCTAAAGCATCGGGACAGACTCCATTCTTGGCAAGACTTGAAGTCGGCTCCCCTGGCTGCAGTACGGCACCTGGAAACATGGTCTTATCGCCGGTGCGGGGATCAATCTCACTAAACACGTTTTGCATATCCATATCGATGGAGAACAGATATTCACCGGTTGCCGCATCCATGGCTTCGAAGATTGCGGCTTTTCCACCAGTCACTACTGCCTTACGCATTTCTCCGTTTACCGGTAGCTCCATAATCTGTCGTTCGAATGCCCAATCGAGATCCAGCAAATCATTTCTAACATGCTGGAAATGCCAGACGAGTTCGCCGCTATCGGCGTCCAGAGCAATAGTGGAATTTGTGTAGAGTGCATCGGAAGTCGTGCCGGGGACATTTCTAAACTCACGCATAGTGACCGTGTCATAGGTTGGCGCGGGTCCGAAATAAACCAGATTTGTTTCCGGATCGTAGCTACCAGGTGTCCAAACCGATCCTCCAGTTCGCTCTTCGAGGCTCATTCCGTTCCAGCTATTGCCATAGGCTTCATCGGCACGTGCGAGCGTGTAAAAGCGCCAGGCTTCTTCGCCGGATTGAAGATCTATGGCAACAATGAAATTGCCTCCCGCAACCTGCATCTGACCGACTAAACCAAATATCGCTTTGTCGTTGATGATCATCGGCGCAGATTTGAATCGATGATCGAGCTCACCGTTCGTATCAACCGCATGCTCCCAAGCTAGTCGACCGGTGTTTGCTTCCAGGGCGATCAGTTTGATATCAGAAGTGCCAACAATTATTTTGTCTTCGTAGATCGCCAAACCTTTTTTAGATTCAGAATTGTAGTCTCCTTCAAGCTCATGTTGGTACGCCCACAGCAAATCCCCGGTTGTAGCATCCAGTGCTTGCACCACATCAGCCGAATTCAAGGTAAACATCACTCCATCATGCACCAGCGGTGTCATCATGTTGGCGCCGGGGGGAAGCGACCAGGTCCACTGCACTCGAAGATCGTCTACATTGTTTTTGTTAACTTCTGCTAATGGGCTGTGCCCTAGATTGGAGTGGGTACGACGCCAGATTAACCAATCATCTGCAGGCGGACTAAGCAACATGTCATTGCTGACTGGAGTTAGATCATCCAGGCGGCTGACCGGCGCTACTGGCCCATTCGTAGAGTAACTTGGCAGACGAGGCAGAAAGCGTTGCTCGACTATTTCCTGCGCTGGAATGGTGTAATTGGCCAATACCGAGATGTCGGCAGAGACCTGAGCAGTTCCTGCTGCAACACCATTGCGACTAAATAGATAGGCGAGAACGTTAGCTGTGTCTTGTTCCGATAAGCTAATTTCGTTTGGCGGCATCCGCTGTACATTGCGCGCCAAATTGTCTGCAGTTCCTGAGCCAAATCTCCGGCTGAATAAATTACCGCTAAGGCTCGGCGCCAATTCGAATCCTTCCAAGTTGAAACCATGACAGGTCGCACAGCGCTGCTCATAAACTTGTTGACCTGCAGTTGCCTGCGCTTCTGTGTAAGAAACAGAGTCTTGGGCTACAGCTGAAATAGAAAAACAGCTTATTGCTAGCCAAGAAAAAATGGCAAGCGATTTTGTTTCGCAGAGTCGACGGAATTTGTTCTTAGTCATAATTTTTTACTTCTATACAAACAATCAATAAAAAAAGGGGTAGAAATTGGTCTTACTCCAAAATCTACCCCCGCTTGTTTCTAATTACTTCGATGTGAGTGCTTACGCGATTATTTGAGGAATCGGCTTCCCGGAAATATCCGACAAACGATAGTCACGGCCACTGTAACGATAAGTTAGCTTTTCATGATCCAGCCCTAACAGGTGCAGGATAGTGGCATGCATATCATGAGCTGAAACTGGTTGCTCGAAAGCTTTGTAACCCCACTCATCGGATGCGCCTATTTCCTGACCTCCTTGAATTCCGGCACCGATCATTAACGCCGTTTGCGTGCCGGGATTGTGATCGCGACCTATGCCTCGCTGCGATATCGGCATGCGGCCAAATTCACCGTGCCATACAATTAATGTGTCTTCTAACAGGCCCCGTGCTTTTAGATCCTGAATTAAACCGGCAATTGGCTTGTCGGATTCTTTTGCATGTAGGGTGTGGTTCTCCACTAAATTGGAATGTGCGTCCCAAGTGTCAGTGTTCTGAACGCCAACGCCTCCCATAAATAATTGCACGAATCGTACGCCGCGCTCCACTAAGCGACGAGCCATTAAACACTGTTTGCCAAATGGCTCAGTAATCGTTTCATCGATACCGTAGAGTTTCTTGGTTGCATCCGACTCTGCGCGAATATCGATCGCTTCTGGCGCACAACCCTGCATACGATAAGCGAGCTCATAAGAAGAAATACGCGCGGCCAATTCAGAATTACCCGGGTACTTGTCCATGTCCATTTGGTTGAGCTTGGCCAACACTTCCAGACGTGCACGTTGTTGATCACTAATTAAGTTTTCTGGTGCTTCTAAATCAACGATGGGGTCACCGGAAGATCGGAACAAGGTCCCCTGATAAGTGGCAGGCATAAATCCTGAGCCCCAGTCGGCAGGTCCGCCTAAGGGACCACCGCGGTAATCATTCATCACTACAAACGCAGGTAAGCTGGAACTTTCTGCTCCCAGGCCGTAGGTGACCCAACAGCCAACACTGGGAAAGCCGAACCGTATCTGGCCGGTCTGCATCTCATAGGTGGATTGAATGTGATCGTTGGAGCGTCCATAGAGAGATTTAATGAATGCAATGTCATCGACTTGCTTGGCAAGGTGAGGGAATATCTCGGAAACCCACATGCCACTTTCACCTTGCTGCTTAAATTCGAATGGGCTGGGCATTAGTGGGCCAGGCATGCCTTGGCGCACAGCGAACTTTTCGCCGATTAAATCTTCCAGGGGAACGCCAGCGTATTTAGTTAATGCCGGTTTGTAATCAAAGGTATCGACCTGGCTCGGGCCGCCACTCATGAATAAGGAAATTACATGCTTTGCTCTAGGCTGGAAATGGGGTGGCTTTGGCTCAAATGCACCCGGGAAAGTAGCAGTGCATTGCTCCCCACCTAAGATAGCATCCTGCGCAAACGCCTTATCATCGTTTAACAATGAAGCAAGCGCTAACCCGGCGATTCCGCCTCCGGATTGCATAAGAAAATCTCGGCGTGACCATATCTTTTTCTTGGGCTTATCAGTCATGCTTCGTTATCTCCTGTATAAAAATTCACTCAGGTTAAAAACAACGTGAGTAAGATCATCCAGTGAACCCAGTTCAACTAATTGTCGACCGATATCTGCTTCTTCTTCTGTTGGTGGTCGAGTCAGCGCAGTTCTATAAACCATCTCAACTTGTTGGTCGATGTCATAGGGTACAGTTTCTTCCACTCGGTTAGAGAAAAGCTCCGCCTGATTTAAAACAAACGGATTATTCATCAAGGTGAGTGCCTGCGGAGCAACCGTTGAGGTATTACGCGTATTGATAGTTTGATTTTGATCTGGCAAATCAAAGGTTTCAAAAAACGGAAATGAAAGCGTTCGGCGTCGATAAACATAGAGACTGCGCCGCCACACTTCGGGTCCATCGACCTGGTTATCCCAGCGTCCGAAGAGGATCGCCGTGTCCAGAATTTCTTGTGGAATGTAAGGGAAGATGGGCTCTCCACCCACTGCTAGATCGATACCGCCACTCGTTGCCATCATGACATCACGAATAGCTTCGGCTTCGAGTCTCTGTGGCCGGTACTTCCACAATAAGTGATTTTCAAGATCCGCTAAGGAATTCTGTTCATTATCGAAAGCGGAGCCCATTTTGTAGGCTTCCGAAGTCATGATGGTGCGATGCAGCTCCTTCGTACTCCAGCCATTTTCCATGAACTCAACCGCCAACCAATCCAGCAGTTCTGGATGAGTGGGCCTTTCACCGACGACTCCAAAGTTATCAAGACTTGAAACAATGCCTCGACCAAAATGGTGGTGCCAGACACGATTTACCCACACGCGCGCGGTGAGCGGGTTCTCTTCCGAGGTAAGCCATTGCGCGAGAGCCAGACGCCGCCCCGAAGTACGACCGTTGCTGCGAGGAAGTTCCGTCGGCGGATTACCGAATTTAGCTACTGTGAGAAAATCCGGCTGCATTTCCGGGCCTTCACTGAAGGGATCGCCTCGAATCAAGAAGGGGGCAGGTGGCACTTCATAGCTGCCTTCATCGTCATGGAGAAAACTACCAGGCACATCCATTTGAATGCGGCACTCAGGACAACCTAAGACGTTGTCCCCCCGCCCGATCCGGTGTATAACGATAATCACCGTCAGTTACCACTTCTAACATCGGTGGCTCTTCAGGGCGTTGTCCTTCTACTTCTTCGATTAGACTGCGTAATGTTTCCCGTTGAGCTTTGGCCTCATCAGACATCGCAGCATCGACTTGAGCCCTCGGCACCCCTAGAGTGAGCACTTGGGCGGCCAATAATTTCTGGCCATCGGTGCGTTCATCTTCTGGAATGAGCACTGCTTCCAAAATGTCTGAAGGAAATTCATTTCGAATTCGTTCGATTTTTAATTCCGTTAGATAAGATTGTTCGATTCTCCGAATTTCTTCACGAATAGAAGAAACGCGATCATCAAACTCAGCAGTTGTAGCCAGGTATTTTAGCGCCTGATCATCGGGAAGCATGGGCCAATCGGTTTCTACATAACCAAATATGGCGGCGGTCATGCTGTAATAGTCTTTTTGCAGAATGGGGTCGAATTTATGATCGTGACAACGGGCGCACTGAATTGTCATTCCCAAGACGCCGCGTCCCACTGTTGCCACTACATCATCCAAATAATCCCAACGCCGCTCAGGATTGTCTTTTTCGCGAAAATTAACCCGCGGTCCTGCCCGTAAAAATCCAGTGGCGATGCGCGACTCATGGGTGGTTTCGTCGAGTCCATCGCCAGCAATTTGTTCTGTTATAAAATGGTCGTAGGGCTTGTCGGAGTTAAACGCGTTTACCACATAATCGCGATAACGCCAGGCATTGTCGCGATCCACATCCTGTTCATAACCATCGGAGTCGGCATAGCGAGCAACATCCAACCAATGGCGACCCCAACGTTCACCATAATGAGGTGAAGCCAGTAACTTATCGATTACTCGTTCCCAGGCACCAGCAGCGGTGTCATTAAGAAACTCTTCCGCTTCTTCGACGGTAGGTGGCAGGCCAATCAGATCAAGATAAGCTCGGCGCAACAAAGTCAGCCGATCCGCCTGCGGAGCTGGAGATATTCCCTGCTCCTGGCGCTTATCTTCTAAAAAGGAATCGATTGGATGGGCAAAATCACCTGCGGCAGGAATGTCTACTTTTTCCGGTAGCTTAAACGCCCAGTAGTCGCGGGCCGATGCTGGCACGTCAGTAGCGAATGCCTGGAATTCGTTGCCGGCGACGGTAGTGGCAGGGCCTGCATCCCACACTGCCCCATCATTAATCCAGCTGCGAAATTTTTCGATATCAGCCTCAGCTAGTGGCACACCGAGAGGCATTTGCGGTCCTTCCAGTCCTGCCAGCTGCCTGAATAGGCGACTGGCTTCGGCGTCGCCGGGAACAATCGCAGGTCCACGATTTCCACCGGCTAGTGCAGCCTCTCGAGTACTAAGGTCGAGCCCTGAACTTTGGATCGCCTCACCGTGGCAATTCCAACAGGTTCGCTCCATGATCGGGCGAATTTCATGGGAAAAGAATTCCGCGTCAGACTGGGCCTGAGCAGCGCTTGATAGGAAGCCGGCAACCGCCATCAAGGCGGACAACATCACTCGGATTGATACTCGCTTTCTGGGAAGCATAGGTCGCATCTTCACCTCGCGTGAATCCTGCTCTTGCAGGAGTTTTTTATAATTTTCGCTGTAGCAAACGATACCGGGAGAGCTTAATTTTCGCAAGGAAAACGGGGGTACAACAGATCCTATCCTTTTGTTTCTAGTGTGAGTTTTCGTAACAAAAGACTTGGTAAAAACGGGATGTTAGGAAGGTAGCGCCATTTGCAGAATTCGAGCGACATGTAGGGCTTGCCGACCGGTACCATGTTCGATCTGCCCTCTGCAGCTAGTTCCATCTGCCACCACTAGAACATCTAAGTCGGCCTCTTCAATGGCTGGGAAAAGACTTAGCGAACCCATTGCCATAGAAGCGTCGTAATGTTCTTTTTCATAACCAAAGGAACCCGCCATTCCACAGCAGCTGGAATCGATAGTTTTAACCTCTAGTTCTGGAATCAGACTTAAAACTTTTTGCACCGGAGAAAGAACCGCAAAGGCTTTTTGGTGACAATGGCCGTGGAGCAGAGCTTTCTTATTCGGCAAAGCCTGTAGATTTAAATCCAGTCTGCCGGCGTCCAGTTCTTGAGCGAGAAACTCTTCCAGCATGAAACTGTTTTGGGCTAGCTGCGCACTCTCCTCGCCGGGGAAAAGCACTAAATACTCATCTCGAAGTGTCAGCAAACAAGATGGTTCCAGACCTACTATTGGTATCCCTTTTTCCACGAAAGGTTTTAGTGCTTCCATCGTTCGCCTTACTTCAATCTTGGCTTGATCTACCAAACCATTGCTAAGAAAAGTTCGACCACAACAAAGGGCGCGGCCACCATCGAGTGGGCGGGGGCAATGCACGTGATAGCCTGCGGTGCGCAATACATCCAGTGCCGCATTGGCGTTTTCTGTTTCGAAGCAGCCATTGAATGTGTCAACTAATAACACGACTTCCTTTTCGTCCTCAGCTACCACTGCATCTTCGACGTAATGCTTGAAGTGATCACTGCGCCATTTAGGCAATCTGCGTCGACTCGACAAACCAAATAGCCATTCTGAAAGCATTGCCAATCCGGGGATTTGATCTCTCAGGTTGAGCAGGAAGCCAATCGATTTAAGTTTGTGCACATAGCGAGGAAGATAAGCAAAGAGCCTTTCTCTAACGCGAACCCTATGACGCTTATGATAATGGTCCAAAAATTCGATTTTCATCCGTGCCATATCGATGCCCGTGGGACACTCGCGCTTACAACCCTTGCAGCTGACGCAAAGATCCATGGTTTCGTACATGGCTTCGGAAGCGAATGCGTCAGATCCGAGCTGTCCTGTTATGGCCAGACGCAGCGTGTTGGCACGACCACGAGTCAGATGCTGTTCGTCTTTAGTAATGCGGTAGGAAGGACACATCGTGCCAACATGCGCCTTCCTGCAAGCGCCGTTGTTGTTACACATCTCAACTGCGCGGTGCAGTCCATCCCATTCTGACCAATCCAGTCTAGTATCTAGTTTGATCGGCTCATATCCAGGAGCGAAACGCATAATACTGCGATCATCCATCTTATGGGGATTGACGATCTTGCCAGGATTGAACAAGTTAGTTGGATCAAAAGCACGTTTTACTTCTTCGAAATTTTCGACCATGCGCTTGCCAAACATTGGTTCATGAAATTCCGAGCGGGAAATTCCATCTCCATGTTCTCCGGAATGAGAACCCTTATATTCCCGCACCATTTCCAGGCATTCTTCGACAATTGCACGCATTCTGGTAGCACCTGATTCCTCTTTCATATTCAGAATCGGTCGAACATGCAAAGTACCAACAGAAGCATGCGCATAGAACGTGCCTGTTGTCCCATTTTTTTCGAATATTTCAGTCAGTCGCCTTGTATATTCTGCCAAATCTTTTAGATCAACTGCGCAATCTTCAATAAAGGAAACGGGTTTACCATCCCCCTTCATTGACATCATGATATTCAGTCCTTGCTTTCTTACTTCCCAGACTGCTGGCTGGAACTCATCGTCTGTGGCTTCGACTACTGCATTGGGAAAACCCATGTCCGCCATCAATTCAACGAGGTTTCTCAATCTGGCGAGCTGCTCGTCTCGGTCTTCCCCGGCAAACTCAACCAACAGTAATGCATCAGGTTCACCTTGCACGAAGCGATTAACAGTATCAGTAAACATTGGAATTGCACGGGCCAAATCGATCATAGTGCGATCAACCAATTCCACCGCTGCAGGATCGAGCTTGACGATATGCTGAGTACATTCCATTGCTTCGTAGAAAGTTGGAAAATGACAAACACCTAAAACCTTTTGCGGCGGTATAGGCTGCAGCTGTAAATGAATTTTCTGAAAAAATCCAAGAGTGCCCTCAGAGCCCACTAACAAACTGCCAAGGTTGGGTTCGGCATTGATTAGCTCATCGATATTGTAGCCACCTACCCGCCGCAGGAGTTTTGGAAAGCGCGCAACGATTTCTTCGTCTTCCCGTTTACCAAGGTTTAGAAGTTGCTGCACTAAGGCATCAGATACATTACCGTTCGTAGGATCTCCGTTAAGTTTTTTGAAGTGAGCCTTCGAACCGTCAGCTAAAAGAGCCTCGACTGAGAGAACGTTATGTACCATGTTTCCATAGCGAATCGATCGTGCGCCGCAGCTGTTGTTGCCGGTCATGCCCCCCAGTGTTGCGCGGTTGGCCGTAGAGACATCAACCGGATAGAACAATCCATGGGGTTTTAAGTAGCGATTAAGATGATCCAACACCAATCCTGGCTGCACGCAGGCGCTACGGTTCTCTTTATTAAAATCCACCACCTGATTCAGGTGATGGGTTGTATCGAGCAGTAAGGCTTCACCAATCGCCTGTCCATTCTGGGAAGTGCCGCTGCCTCTAGGCAGTACTGGAACTCCTTCTTCCTTCGCAATTTTTACCGCCGCTTCCACATCGTCGTCGCTTTTTGGAACGACTACACCGATAGGCATGAGTTGATAGATCGAAGCATCTGTGCTGTAACGACCTCGGCTAAAATCATCGAAGAGCACTTCACCCTGGATTTCCTGGCGAAGCTTGCGGGCTAATGCGCTGTTATTGTTCTTGTCGCTCATTGCTTTGCATTGATTGTGTCAGGAAGAGATTTATAACATATTAAGGAACCTCTGATTAATTATTCGATGGTGTACATTGAATTAGGCGTACAGCTCAATTACTCTAATCCGCCGGTTCACAAGAATAATAATTATCAGGAGGTCCCGTGGCATCGATTATTTCCCGCACTCGGTTAACCCTGCTCTCTTTTCTAGTTCCAACTTTCGTACTCGCGCAAGATTTTGATCATGGGTACATAGATCCTACACCAATTCTGGCGGCAGCTTCGGCCGCCATCGGCGAAGATAGACTTTCTTGTATTTCAATATCCGGGACAGCCTACTCAGGCAAGGTAGGCCAGCAATACATAAATGCCTATGAAGTAGACTGGCCCCGGGGTGAACCGCTTCGAAACTACACCCGTGTCATCGATTTTGAAAACGTGCGTATGATCGAAACCTTCGATCGCGAGCCGGGCAATAATCCAGCCTCCTGGAAATACGGACTTGGCTGGTATGGCGGAACCCCCATCCAGGCAGAAGACAGACAGATTTTCAGTCTCAATGGTCAGTATGCCTGGCATCAGGATGGATCGAATGGTGCACCCATTGCAGCTCGGCCACTCGATGCGGAACGCTGGCAGTTAGACATGTGGTTGACTCCCCACGGTTTTCTAAAAGCCGCGCGCCTGCCGGGAGCGAATCCTGTTGCAGCCTGGCGCTGGGAACTCGGTGAAATGGGGCGAGACGGGGCTACTGTAAATCCAGAAAAGGTTACTATCGTTTCCATCACATTGCTGGGCAAATATCGCGTCGATGCGACTATTAATTCTGAAAATTTGTTGCAGCGAATCCATACCTGGGTTCCCGATGCAGTAATCGGTGATACCAACTTCGAACATGAGTTCTCCAATGCCGATTACATTGATATCGGTGACCGTGTTCGCTTTCCTACCAACTGGCACCATCACACAGGATGGGATGATAACTATCAGGCGCAAAGCGTAAACGCCGGGCACAACGCATTTGGTGGTCGACAGGCAGATATAGTTGCCAATGAATGTCCTGGCGAAGTTGCAGTACCGACTAATGTTCGCAATGCCGATTTTTCGGAAAACGTCGAAGTGCAAACGCTCGCAGATGGCGTATATCTCTTTGGCGGCAGTTCTCACAACAGTGTTGTTGTGGAATTTGAAGATTACATAGCCGTTGTCGAAGCGCCTCTTTACGAAGCGCGTAATCTTGCAGTAATAGACGAAATTGCTGAACGTATTCCTAACAAACCAATCCGGTTCTTGATAAATACTCATCAACACCACGATCATATCGGTGGACTTCGAACCTATATGCACATCGGTGCCACCATAATTACTCATTGGAAGAATTATGATTTTTACACCAAGGACGTGTTGAATTATTCGCAACGAACCCTGGACCCGGATATGGTGAGCCTATGGCCACCGACGGAACTCGCCGAAGGCTATCAGTATGAGGTGGTTCGCGAGAACTATGCGCTTACCGACGGCGATCGCATCATGCAATTATCCTACGTGCATCCCCTGGGCCATGTAGAAGGAATGCTGGTGGCTTATTTACCGGAAGAAAAACTATTAATAGAAGCAGACTTGTTTGATGCAACCACCTCGATGCTGCCAGCTGAAGCAACAGCAGCGAACCGAACTCTGTATAATCATGTGCAGCGCTTGGACCTCGATGTAGAAACTATCGTTCCCATACATGGCCAACCAACACCCTGGGATGATTTCGCCAATCTAATAAATTGAGTAGTAAGAAAAATGAGCAGTAGATTTCTAGTTGTAGTTTGTTTTAGTTGTATTGTTACTACCACTCAGGCACAAAACTTTGCACCATCGACAACCGAACATGGCTTACCAAACCTGCAAGGCGTTTGGAATTTCTCCACCTATGCGCCATTCGAAAGGCCAGAGAGATTAGGTGACCAGGAGTATTTCTCACAGCAAGATTTAGAAGAAGCAGCGCAACGACGAGCAGCATCTGCAGTTGGCAGAGATCAAAGAGAGACAGAAGCTGCACGGCGAGCACTGGAAGCGAGTTCAACTTCAGTTGCTTCAGTAAACTTTTTCTGGATGGAGATGGAAGGACTCACGGAAAATTCCCGTACTTCAGTGATTATCTATCCGCGCAACGGGCGCCTTCCTCCGGTAAGAGATGGCGTTCAAATTCAACGCAGTGATCCGAATGGCGTGCAAGAAATTCCAGGCGAAAGACCGGTTAGATACACCCATGGTGGAATCGACAGTAACGGCCCGGAAGACAGAGGACTTTCAGAACGTTGTATGGTGTTTAATTCTGGTCCTCCCCTGTTTAGCGGACCTTACAACAACAATATTCAAATCATTCAAAATAGCGATCAAATAGTCCTGCTCACAGAAATGGGATTTGATGCACGCATTGTGCCGCTGCAACAATCTAATCATATCGACGAGAAGATAACGCAGTGGTCTGGCGATTCTCGCGGCTATTTCGATGGCAATGTCTTAGTTGTTGAGACTCGAAATTTTACTTCACAAGTTGGCAGCCTCAGTTTACGCGGAGCGGCTTATGGAGATGCTGCACAAAGGTTACTGATAGAACGCTTTATTCCGACCAGTGCCAATACCATGGATTACGAATGGACAATCGATGATTCGGTCACATTTACTGACAGAATCGTTGGCGTATTACCAATGACAAAAACCAATTCGAATCTCTACGAATATGCCTGTCACGCTGGTAATTATGCGATTCGCAATATTCTAAAAGGTGCGAGAGCTGAAGACGGCGACTTGTGAGCTGCAACTATTTAAGACGGTGCCAGGTAAGAGTCCCAGTAGCCCTACCGTTATTGTCTTTCACTGTCAGCTTAAGAATGTCGTTGCCCTCAAATTCGAAGTGACGTACGTTGTCCCCACCGACCCATTGCGGCACCATGGGCGAACCTTGCACATGGTGAATAACCACGCCGCGATCTAGATCCCAGCTTACCGGTCCCCAGTAGGCGAAACCTTGCATCAAGCGTTCATCCGAATCTCGCTGCCGCTCGGGTAAGTCCTTCGGCATGCCAAGACCGGCCATATTGCCGAAACTATCATAGCTAAGACGCCCGATGTAGCCCATTTCTCGTTCACCGCCGCTGGCAGGAAATGAGTAGTAACTGGCTAATTCCCAGTCGCCAATAAATTTTTGTTTTACGGTCTCGAGATCGTCGGCAGCAAATGACGACGAGGTGATAAATAGAAAAGCCAGGCAAAGCGTTTTTGTTTTCATTATCTGCCCCACGTTAAATTAGTAACCGACTGCAGCTCCATCGCCACGACGAGAATCTGCTGCTCCTTCGAAAAGTCCTTCTTCTCGATTGTAATACACACCCATGGCGGCTCCCTGCGAACCTCTTTCTCGGGTGCTATGTCCCTTGGCTTCATACAGACGAATTGTGTCCGCTGAAAATCCACTGGATTCAATACTTGTAAAATCTGGTAACCATTGATGATGTATGCGGCCAGCTTCAATCGCTTCGGCAATATTAAATCCATGGTCAATAATATTGAGGATGGTCTGCATTGTTGTATTGATAATTGTTTTACCACCTGGGCTGCCAGTAGCGAACACTGGTTTTCCATTTTGGGCCACGATAGTTGGTGTCATTGAAGACAAGGGGCGCTTTTCCGGTGCAACAAGGTTTGGTGCGGTGCCAATATTGCCTCGGGTATCTGTGAGACCTGGTACTGCATTAAAATCACCAAGCTCATTGTTAAGAAGATAGCCTCCTCCCTCGGCAACGATTGCAGAGCCGTAGCCAAACTCCAGAGTGTAAGTCACACTTACCATGTTGCCGTCTTTATCTACCACGGAGAAATGAGTTGTTTCTTCGCTTTCGTAAACCTGTGCAAATTCACTGGGTGAGCTTTCGGATTTTTCATCCATATCGATAGATGCACGCAATGTTGCCGCGTAATCCTTATTCATCAATCTATCTAATGGCATAGATTCGTTGAAGTCAGGATCACCAAGATGTTCGGCACGATCGGCATAGGCTCTGCGCATGGCCTCTGTGAGTACGTGCAGATAGTCCGCTGAGTTGTGCCCCAGTTCTGCTAAATCGTAACCCTCAAGAATATTTAACATTTCAACCAGAGCAACACCGCCGGAACTTGGAGGCGGCATGCTCACAATCTCATAGCCACGATAGGTACCACGAATCGGTTCCCGTTCAACAGGCTGATATTGTGCGAGGTCTTCTTCTGTTATTAATCCGCCATTGGCTGCCATGAAGCCGGCCAATCTTTCTGCGTTCTCGCCTCGGTAAAAACCGTCCCTGCCATTGTCCTGAATTAATTCCAGCGTGTGGGCAAGATCGGGTTGCACCCAGGTTTCACCTAATTCATAAAGTGAACCGTCTGCACGAAAGAACTTCTTGGCTGAGGATGGATACTGGCGAAAACGATTAGCGCTTCTGGCAAAACCAGTTTGCAGCGAATAACTTATGGGAATTCCATCTCTCGCTAATGCAACCGCTGGAGCGACCAAATCTTCCCAGGGAAGTGACCCTAGTTCCTGATGAGCTTTGTAAAGACCGGCGACGGTTCCGGGAACGCCAATTGCCAACATGCCGATATGATTGGAATTGTTTACAACCTGGCCATCTAGTCCGAGATACATTCTCTCGGTTGCAGCAATGGGGGCTTTTTCACGGAAGTCGAAGGTGGTCGCGTGTCCATCTTCACCGTGATAGACCATAAATCCGCCACCACCTATGTTGCCGGCACTAGGCCAGGTAACAGCGAGAGCAAAGGCAGTCGCTATCGCCGCATCGACGGCGTTACCGCCCTGCTTCAAGGCTTCGACACCAGCTTCGGACGCCAGGCGTGATGCGCTGCTTACTATACCGTTTTGGGCTCGAACCGGAGTACGACCCCCTTCGGTGAAAGAAGTCGAAATCAAAACAAAACTTAGGATTACTACCAGGGCCTTGCTCGTATTGAACAAAGATCTGCTGACAATTCCGCGACGACTCATCATATTACTCACTACTACTTAGTTAAGGTTGTTGGGCCTATTATAAATCCTTTCGAATCAGACCGCTTTGGGTGCATAGTATTCCAGCCACTACTCCGATAGTAAACCGGAAAACCGCTATTTTAGCGCCTTTCAGCTCGCAATCGTTAGTTTGAGGCCGGATATTGCTGGGGTGTATTTCGATAAGCTGAGCAATTGCTACTAGCTAAGCACCCTGGGGTGCTGTTTTTAGGAACAATGAAGTGCTAACTTCACTGCCCCGAGTTCCTGAATTCTTAAGGCACCCAACAATACTATATTGACCGATTTTTAGAGTTCCTAACTATGAAGCATTTAAACAGCCAAAAATTTTTAGCCGTCGTATTGTTTTTTGGATTTCTAGTCTCTTGTAGCGAGAGCGAAAACCCAGCGCAAACAAATTCTTCAACTGCTACCGCTGAAACCGAGGAAGAATTGGTAGCACGAGCCCAAGGTATTCATGATCGAGTGATCACTCTGGATACTCACGCCGACATTAGCACCGCAAATTTCACTGCTACTCGAAACTACACCCAAGATCTGGACACTCAGGTGAATCTACCGAAGATGATAGCAGGCGGTCTCGATGTTGCCTGGTTTATTGTCTACACCGGTCAAGACTCATTAGATGACGCTGGCTATGCCGCGGCCTATGCCAATGCCATTGATAAGTTTGATGCTATTCATCGCCTGGCAGAAGAGATTGCACCGGATCAGATTGAATTGGCTTATTCGTCTGCTGATGTCAGGCGAATTGATGCCGCAGGAAAGAAAGTAGCGATGATCGGGATCGAGAACGCCTATCCCGTCGGACTCGACTTATCACGCATCGAGGAATTTTATGAACGAGGTGGACGCTATATGTCTCTGGCCCATAACGGGCACAGCCAGTTTTCAGATTCTCAAACCGGTGAGCCCACCAATGATTATCTGCATGGTGGTCTTAGCGAGATGGGTAGGCAGGCGATAGCAGAAATGAATCGTCTTGGCATCATGGTGGATGTGTCTCACCCTTCCAAAGATTCCATTATGCAAAGCGTTGAACTAAGCAGAGCTCCGGTAATTGCTTCCCATTCCTCGGCTCGCGCACTGACTGATCACACACGTAACCTTGACGACGAAATGCTGTACGCAATAAGGGACAATGACGGCGTTGTGCAGACTACTGCATTTAACAGTTACGTAAATGAAGAAAGACGGAGCTTTCTGGCAGAGGGTCGAGCTCGGCTTGAAGAAGAAATTGCTGCGTCATTAGATTTGGAGATATTGTCAAGCGCTGAGATAGAACAGCTATCTTCTACAGATCGATCTGAGTATGAAGCGAAAATAGCAGAACTCGATTCCCAACTCTTTCCAAGACTGAGAGCGGAAGTTAACGGGATGGCACCCGCAGCAACTGTTTCAGACTTCATCGATCACATCGATTACATCGTTGACCTCATAGGATTAGAACATGTTGGCATTAGTTCCGATTTCGACGGCGGCGGCGGCATCGAAGGATGGAACGACGCTTCGGAAACTTTTAACGTAACCTTGGAACTAGTGCGTCGAGGCTATACCGAAGAACAAATTTCGCAATTGTGGAGCGGCAATCTGTTGCGGGTGTTGGACGATGTACAAAGAATTGCAACACAAATTCAAGCGGAAGGATAAGAATTCACATTGGCTTATTTAGGAGAGGCTATGAAAAAAATAATTATAAATCTGTCGACTTTAATGGCGACTTGTTTTGCCATAAATTTCAGTTACGCCGATAACCATGGCGAATCTAACGAAGGATCTTTCGTTATTCCAGAAGCGGAAGTTGAAGCAACACTCTTACAAGGATTAGCAAATCTCGCTGAGGGTCGAACGGTTAGCGATATCGTTGTTCGTCATGTTGATGTGGGCGAAGAGTATATGGGTGTATCTGTCGTACAGCGCAGTAAAGTTGAAATTACAGAGACAGAAACTGGAATTGCCCATGTCGATCTAGATGAAATTTACTACATTGTTTCCGGTGAAGGCACGATGGTTACCGGCGGAGAATTCGTCGATCCCACCGAGACTAACAGCAATTTGTTAGGCCCGATGCTCAGAGGCGAAATTAAAGATGGCGTTCTGCAAAGAGTCAAAGTAGGAGATATCGCCATTATTCCTAAAGGCATGCCCCATGGCTGGCATGAGATCGATACCGACACTATCAGCTACATTATTTTCCGTGGCGACCCCAATGAAGTAATGCAGATAAAGAACAAATCAGAATAAGCCAACAAATTCAGTATGGCGCTTAGCTATAAAAAGCTGTTTCTAAGCGCCTTTCCAATCCCACCAAATTACTAATGTTAGGCCATATGTAGTGCATGATTAATCGTAGACGCACTAGCAGTGGCGCTGCTCTACTACGTTAGGAGTCTAAGAAGCCCTTTCTCCAGCTCTTCAGACACTAAATCTATCACAAGTGCATGCGGCCAAATAACGGATAATTGAGGCGCTTTCTTCCATTATTGTTAGCTCGTTCACAGAAAAAATTGCATAATAATTTTCCTTCGGAACTACATCACAGTAAGTTAATAGCTAAGGCGTATAGTGCCTCCCTTTGAACTGAACGGTCTTTCTTATATATCTGCCCTAAACGCAGCCAAGCGAAGAGAAAAACCAAACAGAATAATACTTAGGGTTGATTCCAAGAGAGATTAAGTTGGTGTGGGTTTTAAATTATAAATTCCAGAATTCCTTTCGGGATTTTTTAAAGAAGCTAACTGCATACACTGCATGTTTCACGCTCGCTTTTTCTTTGCCTTATGGTATTTCAACTGTTGTCGCTCAAGAAGAGGGTGACATCGCTGGTCGGGTAATTGTCGCGACCGGAGATGTTGGTGCGGTTGATCCCAATGGCCAGTCAAGGCCACTAAGTCGCCGTGACCAGATTTTTGTTGGCGACACAATCATTACCGCCCCGAATGCCACAACTCAGATTCGCATGGTGGATTCTGCGATTGTTGCACTAAAAGAATCTACCGAATTCGCTATCGTTGCCTATCAATATGAAGAAGTGCCAGAAACCGATGAATCCCGCATGGAACTCTTTTCAGGTGGATTTAGAACCATAACAGGTGCTATAGGGGACCAAAATCGCGATAACTATGAATTGGAAATTTCTCAATTCGCCACCATAGGAATTAGGGGAACAGATTACGAAGTTATCATAACTCCAGTCGGTGAAGTTGTTACCGGCGTCTATGATGGCGGCACTACGATTACCAATGATGCTGGTTCTCTTGACCTTGGTGTGGATGCCGACTACGATTTTGCGCGGGTCGAAGATGCCAATACTCCACCTGAAGGTTTACTCGCACAGCCTGCTGAAATAGGAGCAGCGCCAGAGCCAGTTCTCGATGACAGTGATGACGATGAAGACGAAGGTGATGAGGACAACGACGCCGGTGGAGATATTAATGACGACGGCGTTGATGACAACCAGGATGGTGATGATGAAGACGGCCAGAATGATGCTGTTGCCGGCGGTCAAGATGCCAGTGCTGCCACCGCTGACGATGGCCAGGACGTAGCAGATGGCGGAGATGCAGGAAACAATAATGATGGTGCCAATAACGGCGATAACGCAGAAATAGCTCCAGATACAAGCATTGCAATTGTCAGTGGTAATGACGCGGACTCAGACACGAGTACTATTGATATTGCTCCACCTTCAGCTCAGGTTGTAGCAGATACTCAAACTGCTACAAATGCACCAGTAAACTCTTTTGCCGCTCAGGAACAAGACACTGCAGAACTCACCGTAAATCCGAGTGAAACCAGTGGTGACGGTACTATTGCCTGCTCGGACGAGTCAACTGTTTGTCTGTCAGGCGATGATGAACAACAAGATCCACCTGCAGATGATGATTCATCTGGAAGCGATGGTGGAAACGACAACGGAGATGACAATTCTTCCGGCGGCGATCCTGATGGTTCCGGAAGCGACGATGACAACGGAAACAATGGAAATGGAAGCGGTAATAATGGAGCCGCAAATTCTAATAACGAAGATGATGAAGACGATGATGATGACGACTCATCCGAAAACTCCGACGGTAATAGCGGAAATGGGAACGGCAATAATGGAGCCGCAAATTCCAATAACGATGAAGATGAAGACGACGATGATGATGATGAAGACGATATAGACGACGGCGACAGCGATGATGATGACGCTGACGATGATGAAGATGACAGCGATGATGATGACGACGATGTAGACGATGATGATGAAGACGACAGCGATGATGATGACGCTGACGATGATGAAGACGATGATGAAGACGACAGCGATGATGATGACGCTGACGACGATGATGATGACGACAGCGATGATGATGACGCTGACGACGATGATGATGACGACAGCGATGATGATGACGCTGACGACGAAGAAGACGATGATGATGACGACAGCGATGATGATGACGCTGACGACGAAGAAGACGATGATGATGACGACAGCGATGATGATGACGCTGACGACGACGATGATGATGACGATGAAGACGACGGCGATGATGATGACGACGATGATGATGATGATGACGACGATGATGACGACGATGATGACGATGATGATGAAGACGACGATGACGACGATGATGATGACGACGACGACGATGATGACGACGATGATGACGACGATGATGACGATGACGATGACGGCTTACGTAAACCCGTTAAGTCGATTGTTGCCCACAACATCCACTGGGGTAAGTGGGAAAATCCTGTAGACAACAATTGGGTTGTTGTTCAGGAAATTGAAAACGAATTAGTTAGAGTTTCAACCAGGGAATACTTTGCCGAAGTAAATCCAACTGATATTGCAGATATGAGCGGTAGTCACAGTTATCGAACAGGACTCGCCTCATCATTTCTTGGCAGCGGATCAGCAGGTGATGTTCACAGCCTGATTGCTGGGATGGATGTGAATTTTGATACTGGCGCAATTAGCAACGGTAATTTGCAAGTTGGTGTCGCAGATCAATCCTGGTCGGTGGCATTCGATGGGGCCATTCAAAACGGATCCGTGGATCTTAATGCCTTTAGTGGACAGTTAATCGACGTAACTGGTCTTATCAGTAACGATATCAATGCCAACTTGGGCGGCGTCTTCACTGGAGCGGGAGCCGAAGCATTCGTTGGCGGCTTCGACTTGATCGATTCAATAGATCCATTTAATGCGGTTAACGGACTCTTTACTATCGAACGATAGGGTTTACAAAGAGTCCGCGTACTTCCTTCTATTACAACTTAGCGCACCGGTCTGGCGTGCGCTGATCCTCGAAATATCGCATTCATTAGAATAACGTTGAGTCCATCCAGGTAGGCTCTGACAGTAGGATCCTGAGTAAAAGCAATCACTTCCCCTGCCCCGCGTGATTCCTGAATCACAAAGGGTTTATAAGCAAGCTGACGCCGATTTTCATCCCAGATGTAACCGCTAGCCAACAGCTCATCTGCACCCTGGAAACGAGCAACATTTACGCCGTCGTTTATTCTTATCAGCGTGTAAACATCCGAGCCTCTTACCAAGACATTTATCACCGGTGCAACACCGGCACTTAACCAATGTTCAGGATGCACATCTGCGCGCACTAACACTCCTGCTACCGAGTCAGGATCATCCTCTAAGGCAGTAATTGAATCTTCCCACTCTCCAAATTCTGTGAGATAGCTACCCTCAACTGTTGCCGGTTCTTCTTCCTCATCTTCAGGTTCGTCGACTTCAACCACCGCTCGTTCACGGCGTACCGAAAGGAGATCTACATCGGGATCAGCTAAAAAGCGAGTAGCATTTCCTAGTCCTATAAGCACTCCACCCTGATCGACCCAGTCTTTTAGATTTTCAATGCCGGCGTTACCCAGGGCAGTCTCGTAACTTCCCTGCATCAAGGGAAGAATCAGCACTTGATAGCGATTTAAATTGGTATTGCGTAACCGATCAACGCGAATGGGTGTCACTGGAAAATCAAATTGGCGTTCAATGACGAATTTAGTATTTCCCGCGCTATAAGAAGCAGTGGGCTCATCCCAGGCCATGGCAACTTTTGGCGTATTGAAGCGCACCACGTTGGCGCTGCCAAAGCTAGGCCCATCCGTCACCCAACTGTCATTAACAGCGACTACGTTTGCTCCCGTTGCAGCAGCAAGCTCCGTTACAATCTCGAACAGATTGTTCGGATTGTCTGCAATATCTAATATTAAGGTACCTGCAGGATATTCATTCCCCACGTTAGTAAACGCCATGTCGTTACTCTTAACCGTAAGACCACGGCGTAACGCGTGACTTAAAAACCTCACTGCAGTGGCTTCACCCCAAGGCACAATATAAGCCACACTTGCTTCGCCTCCGGCTACTACACCCGGTTGAAAGAGTTCCGTACCCGCTAACTCGAAATCGCCAGACGGCGCCCGATTACATGGCGTAGCTTCGATGTTAAACATCAGGGGTACTGACCAGGCAGTGACATCGTAAATCTCATCCGGTAGATTTTCGGAGCGACGACGCTCTTGCTCTTCGAGAAAACTTTCTTCTAGTGGCACATCTACGTCTAACAGAGTGCGGATGAAACGTTTTGCTGGCTGATCGGTGCGAATCACATAGGAACCTGCTTCATAAGATTCACCGCAGGCATCAAATGATTCCAGTGCTCGATTTATTTGCACATCCTGGCGACTTAGTAAGCCGGCCATCTTGTTCGCCGCTGCCTGATCGTTCTGCGTGGGGATAATGTAAGCCCGAACATCTTCATCTTGACCTTCTTCGATGGCACTTACCCGATAGTTGTAGAAATCCGTCAGAAACTTTTCTCGATTCGCCTGTACAGTTTCGGCGGTAGCGAGAGAAGTCACAAAATGATTCCTCACTGTGTAGGCGTAAGTTACTTCGTTGCCATCGTATTGACGAAATATCAAACCACGCGTGGATGCCTGCTCATAAGTCATGGCGATGCTGCCAAAATAGGATGGCCAGCTGGCACCATAACCAGGATAAAAGGCGTCATAGACTTCACGAGTAAAATAATCGATTCCAAATTCATCAAACCAACGAGCATTGATTCTGCCAAACAACTGCAAACTGCTTCTTTGATCTTCAGCCAGGTGTGGATTGTAGGGAATCGCTTCTGGCGCAAAGAAATAGGTGCCATCTGACCCCATTTCATGAGCATCGACATAAGCCACCGGATAATACTCCAGCATAGCCGCGGTTCGACCAATTGTTTCTGGTTGAGTCTGAATAAACCAATCTCTATTCATGTCGAACAGATAATGGTTTGTTCTGCCCCCGGGCCAGGGCTCATCGTGTTCTGCTGCAAGCCGATCTGAATCCGGCACCAATCCTTCTGCCATTTCAAAATGATGAATGAAGCGATCGCGGCCATCGGGATTCTGCATGGGATCGATTACCACCACAGTATCGCGCATGATGTCGGCAACGCGACTATCGCCTCTTGAAGCCAGCAAATGATAGGCAGTTAACATCGCCGCATCGGTAGATGAAATCTCGTTGCCGTGCACACCGTAAGAAAGCCAGGTAATGGCTGGTTGAGTCGAAATAATGTCTGCAGCGGCATCCTCATCGGTAGCATTGGGGTCAGCCAACTGCTGCATATTTGCTTTAATCGATGCCAAGTTGCTGATGTTTTCCGCTGAAGAAACCACCGCATAGACTAATTCTCGGTCTTCCCAGGTGCGCGCATACTCCGTAATTGTCACTCGATCCGGGGCTGCTGCCGCCAAGGCTTCGAAATAGCGAATGGCATCGCGATGCCAGGTGATGCGTTCACCGGGTTGATAGCCTAAAACTTCTTCAATGCTGGGAATTGCTGGATCGTAATTAGGATTAGGCCAAAACTCGAATTCTGCTTGCGCGATTGAGTAACTGCCAAACAGCATGGCAGCCACTGTTATAAATAGAATGAACAGACGTTTCATGATTAATCTCGACTCATATTCTGGAATTTGATTACTTCGCAGTGACTCTGAGTTCACCACGATCCTTGAGAGAGCTAAGACTAGCGATTTTTGGTAAGCAGCTCTACTCTAATCAGGAAATAGTTTCCTCCGCCGTACCCGTCAAGCACCTGATTTTCCAAGCTTGTGCTTTATCCAAGACATAGGTTTTAATCTCTATTCCTGGATAACTGATTAGCCCCATGGAAAGCGATAGCTTTAAATCGATTCCGCTTGAATTCGAGCTGCTGGAAGAAGCGGAGATGGTGGAGCGCGCAAAAGCGTTTAATGAGCGGTTACAGAAGCGGCGAACAGTTCGTGATTTTTCTGACAAGCAAATTCCGAGGGAACTAATCGAACAATGTTTGCTTACGGCTAACTCTGCACCCAGCGGCGCGAATCGACAACCTTGGCACTTCGCCGCGGTAAGCGACCCCGGCAAGAAAAAAGAAATTCGCGAAGGTGCAGAGGAAGAAGAACGAGAATTTTACACATCGCGCGCACCCCAGGATTGGTTAGACGCTCTCGCTCCCCTGGGCACAGATCAGAACAAACCTTTTCTTGAGCGTGCTCCCTATCTTATTGTGATCTTTGGGCAGAAATTCGAAATCGATAAGAAAGGAAGCAAGCAAAAGAATTACTACGTGACTGAATCCGTTGGTATTGCCACTGGCTTGCTAATAGCGGCACTACACAATGCCGGACTCGCTACCTTGACCCATACCCCTTCACCGATGAAATTTCTGAACAAAATTCTCGATCGCCCTGATACCGAAAGACCGTTGATGGTATTAGTGGTGGGTTATCCAGAAGAGAATGCACAGGTGCCTGCAATTAGTCGAAAGACACTGGATCAATTCACCAGTTTTCACGACGACTAAATAAATTTAAAAATCCTGATTAAAAATCGTTAGTTCAGTTCAATTTATCTGGGTCTATTAAATCCCTTGGAAAAAAACAGGCTGTTGGTAAACAGTTTGTTAGTGCCGAAAAAATAAGCGCGAAAGTTTGGGTTGTCGGCGAAAAGAATCACACTACCCTGACCATGACGCTCTGCAATTAACGAGGCTTTTCCCGCAAGCGATGCTTGATTCTCATCTGAGGCAAAGCCAGACAGTAGCGCATTTTCTGGCACTTCAATCACCGTTGCCCAGGGATTCTCGGGGCGATCAAAGGCTATCAAGGTATTTCGCAAACTGGCGATGGATCTGTTGGCAATGCCGAATCCAATGGGGTGGGAAATATCCAGATCGCCCTCAAGAATAGAACCGCCAATAATGTCTTCTGCTTCTATGGTATCTTTTTCTTCATAGTCGAATCGTTCTGGATCTTCATCGTCCGCAGCATCTTCTTCATCCTCTTCACGATAAAGAATATTGTCGTGAGCCCATTGCGCTCCCTGCCGAATACCAACCAGAGTGCCACCTTCGCGGATCCAGGAGTTTATTCGATCCTGGCTAGAAGTTAAGTCTCCGTGGCCGCCGCCAACTAAAACCAGATGAGTGTAGTCGTCGATAGCAAGTGAACTGAGTTCTCGTTTGTCATACATATACACCGGCATGTTCATGCGCGCGTCGAGATGGTGCCACACTTCCCCTGCATCGTAGGCTGAAATACCTTCTCCTACTAACAAAAGCACTTTCGGCTTGGTCATGGCACCAAAGTTTCGACTACCCAGATCCATTCCGGCCTGTGGAGTATGGCCCGAATCGATGGCATGAATTTCAATCCCATCTTCCGCTGCAATAGTGTTGACCAGTTGATAAAGCTCATCGTCGCTAAGATCGCCTCCCTGCCAACCGAGCGGAACGAGAATGGCACCGCTGCCGAGTTCAATCCCGCCTCGGGTTGTGTCTAACTGCAGTGATTGCATAGCAAACTTGGGTCGCACTCCAGCATCTAACAATCGATATACGGCTCTGGGAGCATAATAGTTAGACCAGGAAAATAGATAAGCAAATTCGGCTCGGTCTGGAGTAGACGCGACCGGAAATTCTGCTTCCACTTCAATGCCAACAGTAGAGCCACGAATGTCGCGATTTATTAATGGCGCATAGTCAAAATCGAATGCCAGGGGAAGCGTCCAGGCCGATACATCATAAAATGTGTTGTCATCGAAAGTCGTAATCATTTCGAACAAAGCTTTGACCATTCGGTATTGGGCTTGAGTAGTGAGGACAACATAGGAATCTTCTGCAGCGTATTCGAAGTCGTCGATGATTACAGTTTCGCTAAGCTGATTTACCGCGATCTGGTGACGATTGAGAATATCGATGGCATGAAAAGCTCGCGCCGGATCACCGGGCACAGAGAAAACGTAGCCTTTAATGTCATCGTCATTGGCCAACTCAAGACTTTCTCGGGAAAAATCACGTTGGTACTGCAGGAGTTCTTCGCGCATTTCCAATCCAGCACGAATCATTTCCAGAGAAGTACGATATTGCGTGCGTATATTGTCGCGAAAAGAAAGAATGCCATGATCTGTCTCTAGCAATCCTTCCGAACTCGCCTGCTCAAACAACATGCCCATGCTGGCATGCATATGGGGATAAGTAGATCCCTTTCCTATGTAGTAATTGTCATAGCCTTCTTCGTTGTAATAAAGGCGTTGCTCACTATCCAAAAAAGAGCGCGGTTGATCTGAAACGCGATCGAGTAGTTCCATGGAACGTTCAGGTATGTAGGGAAAAGTACGATCCGGTTCTCCAGGATGAAAATAGTAAGTGCTGTCGGGGCCCATCTCGTGATAGTCAGTCGTAATGTTCGGACGCCACTCATGAAACTTCGCAACCCAGCCTCTTGGTTCTGGATGTTGCACCATAAGCCACTGACGATTCAGATCGAACCAATAGTGATTGGTTCGTCCTCCCGGCCAGAATGTATTGTGTAAGCGATGGGCTGGGTCCGTTACCGGAACATAGGATCCATGCATGTGATTCCAGGCAGACATGCGGCTATTGCCATCGGGATTGAAAACAGCGATCAGGATGATGACGCTATTGCTAAGGGTTTCTTCTATTGCCGCTCCTTGTGCTGCGGCTAAATGATAGGCAACAGCCATGGATGAATCGGTAGAACTCACTTCCGCACCGTGCACACCGTAGTTCAACCAGGTAACCACTGGCATGTCATCCGCAACTTCTTGATTACTATTGGGATCGTTTAATGCCAGGTGCGCCGATTTAATTTCATCAATTCGACTGTGATTTGCAGGCGTGGTGATTGTCAGCGCCAGTATCGGTCGCCCCTCATGAGTATGGGCGATTGTTTCTATAGTGATTCGGTCAGATAGCTCAGCGATACTGCGCATGTATTGCACTAACAAATCATTGCGCGCAATGCGATGGCCGAGGGGATGACCAATTACTGATTGTGGAAGTGGAATGGCACTATCGTAAGTGATCCCTTCAACATAAAACGGAGTGTCACGAGATTCCTGTGCGAATCCAATTGAGTGACCTACACTCAGGCACAATCCAATTAACAACAAACGAATACTAGAAAGCAATTTCATGATTTCCCTCAGAATATGAACTTAATAATTGAAGATGCAGTGAATGCGAGACAATGTCTAGAGGCTTTGACTCCTGTTTTGAAGAATTAAAGGCAATAAAAAACCCGATCACTCTCATGACCGGGTTATTTAACCGCTTTCAAAGATTAATTCTCTGGTGGGTTACCAATAGGTGTTCCCTCTTTACGAAATTCGCCGTACATATACTCTTCTGCGAATTCTACACACTTGAATTCAAGCAGTTGCATATCGTCTCGCACGTGACGATAAAGTGGAAAACTAATCGTCCATGGCTGCGTGAATACGTTCGAGTCAGTCATAGTGGCAGAGTAGTTAACGTGGTTTGGCCCGGCTGGCGTCCAGCGCTCTTCAACAACCATTTGGAAGGTGTGGTGGTTGCCGGCGCGATCAAACCAGGTGTCTGGCATTTGACCGCTCACACTAACTACCAGGGTGTCACCTTCCCAGTGAGCGTTAGAGTGACCCATCCAGGCATCTACTTGTGACACAATTTCAGGTTGGTCTACGTAAACGATTCGATTGGATTCAGCCACTTCGTAGGCGATTAATATTACGTCGCTGGACTGAACGATCTGGAATGGGAATGGTAGATAGTTTGCGCGTGGAATGCCCGGCATAAAACATTTTGCCAATGGATCTTTCGTGATCGCATCTTGACGATTCGAATCGCGGGTTCTTCGGCCCTGCTCGTTATAAGGAATGCGCCCACCTTCGACGATACCAAGATCAGCTGGCTTGGCAGAAAGCGCGCCCATTTCTCGAGGATAAGGTCCGTAAGCAGCAGCGTGAGGTTCAATATCATAATGAGCGTTGGTCATTGCCTGCCAGATACCACTAAAGTCTGGCTTCCCATCTGGTGTGCGTGGAAAATCATCGAGCACTTGAGCATTGACAGAACCGGTGAGCAAGACCACACAAATAATAGCTAATAGTTTTTGTACTGTAATTTTCATTGATAAACCTTAATTCAATTTCCTTAGGTGTTATTAATCTTATTTCATTAGTTGATGCGGCCCTGAAACGAGCCGCAAATATTTAGTCTCTTTCGCCTATGTCGATGCCTTCAGAGATCATTCGTTCTTCGACGCGAGCGCCACGCAATGTGTTGATCATTCCGTAGTTACCTTCATGGCAAGCGTACTCATAGACTTGACCAGCCATTTTGATCATAGGAACAATTGCGGTGATCTTGTCGGTAAAAGTCGACGGATCATCGACAGTGAATTCGTAGTCAACTTGGTCATAAGCAACGCGAGTAAATTTTTCTGTTAGAACCGCGTCGTAGTTTTGTCCTGCTGCACCAAATGACTGGCGATAGCCGTTAAAGTTTTTGGTCTCTACTACCAAAGTATCACCATCCCAGTAACCCCGTGAATCACCAGACCATAGTCGAATGTCATCACTCAATGCAGGCTTATCAACCATTGGCACGATGCGAGCATCATGAATCATCTCAGTCATGATTACTGCAGTGTTCTTGTTTTGAACTATCTGCATATTGTTGTTGTAGAGACTTGGTACAAATGGAGGACCTGAATTGAATCCAACAATGCAACGCTCTGAAAGACCTCGGTCTTCCGGACCGCTCTTGTCGATGCCACCCACCACGTAGCGAACTGGTCTATCACCTGGCACATCTGGACCTAGTCCACCGAATTGAACCTGCGCGCCTTCAACATAAGCGGGCTGTCGACCATTCTCTGGATATACGATGTGGGAAGTGCGTACAACGTCACCTAATCCAGCAGTCTCAAACCAGAAATCGTTATAACCCCCCGGGTTGGAGGATTCATCAGGAACATCTTGCACACTTATACGAGCAGCTGCTTCATCGGCTGCGCGGCGTTGTGCCAAAATTTGATCACGACGTTCCTGGATTTCTTCTTGTGATAAAAATTCCTGCGTACCGTAACGCTCAGGTCTTTGCATAGGTACATCGGAAGAGAAATTCCATACACCTTGAAGGTCTGGTTGCCCCCATTCGGTGCGTGGTACTTCGTAGTCCGATTGTGCTGCAGCAATACTGCTGAATGCTGTAAGCACTGAAATTAAAAGAAGTTTTTTGCTTTTCATTAACGTTCCCCGTCGGTTGCTCGAGCTGACCCCGTAAGGTAGTTGGTTAGGCCTGAATAATCAATAGAAAGCCGGGGAATTGCGGCTAATGCAAGACCATTTGGGTTGGGTCTTTTTGCCCATTGAGAAAACAAAAAAGCCACCAACATTGGCGGCTTTTCATAAAGGCAAAATGAAAAATCAGCGGCGTGTATATCGGGTCAACAGACTCGAGGTATCCCAACGACCGCCTCCCATCTCCTGAACTTCTTCGTAGAATCCATCAACCATATCGACCAATGGCATCTCGACTCCGTTTCTTTGTGCTTCTTCTTTAGCGATCCCCAGATCTTTGCGCATCCAATCCACAGCAAAACCGAACTCATACTGATCCTTAAGCATGGTTTGATAACGGTTTTCCATTTGCCAGGAACCGGCCGCTCCTTTGGAAATCGTTTCGATCAAGTCTTCACCATTCAGTCCGGCTTTAACGGCGAAATTTAGAGCCTCTGCCAATCCTTCAACCACACCAGCGATACAAATTTGATTCGCAGCTTTAGCTAATTGCCCATTACCTGCGCCACCTAAAAGTTTGTTGAATTTCGAGTAAGTATCGATAACTGCTTTTGCCGCCTCATAGGTGGACTCATCGCCGCCGATCATGACGGTGAGCGCAGCATTCTCGGCCCCGGCCTGGCCACCAGAAACCGGTGCATCAAGAAATTGGATTCCCTGACTCTTTGCTTCAGCGTATAACTCTCGCGCCAGCGATGCCGATGCAGTTGTGTGATCAACTAATATTGCACCTTGTTTCATTCCACTGAGAACGCCATTCTCACCGGTGGTGACTTCTCTCACATCATTGTCATTGCCAACACAAACTAACACTACATCGCAATCAGCCGCCGCCTCTGCCGGGGTAGGTGCCATGCCTCCCCCATATTCAGCAATCCATTGCTCAGACTTTGCAGCCGTGCGGTTGTAAACACAAACATCCATACCGGCGTTTTTTAGATGACCCGCCATGGGATAACCCATGACACCCAATCCTATAAATGCGACTTTCATGTCCTACTCCATAATTAAACTAGTTAAATTCTGAATTCTGGTAAACAGAATTTCCTCGTGCAAAAGTTTCTACTATTGCAACGTCAGCCAAATCCAAGGGATCAATCGTCAACGGATTTTCCTCGAGGATTACGAAATCCGCCCTCTTTCCGACCGTGATACTACCTTTTTCTTGTTCTTCGAAATACTGATAGGCAGCACCCTGAGTCACCGCATAAAGCGCTTCTAGCACTGTCGCTCTTTGCTCCGGCCCTAACACAATGCCACTTCGAGTAAGTCGATTCACAGTAATGGAAACGAGGCGCATGATATCCGGCGGTACAATTGGCGAATCATTGTGAACTGTGAACGGAATATCTCGCTCAATAGTTGCTTTAACTGGACTGATGAAATTGGCCCGATCATCCCCAAAACTCAATCGATGCCAATCACCCCAGAAAAAGGGATGAGCGGCATAGTAAGAAGGGACTATTCCCAGCTCCTTTACTCGATCTAACTGATCAGCTCGAATTAGCTGGGCGTGAATTATGACGGATCGATGATCAGGAATTGATCCACCGGCTAACGCCTCATCGATGCCATCGATCATTAATTCGATTGCTTCGTCGCCGTTAGCATGAGCAAGTACCGGCACTCCCCGCTCCAACAGCCTATCAATCCGCACACGATAGGCCTCAGGATCGTAACTGGGATAGGCGACATAATCAGGATCAACCCCGGGTGGACCTTCATCATAAGGTTGCGACATCCAGGCGGTGCGTCCTTGTGGACTGCCATCCAAAGTAAACTTCACTCCACCAATGCGGATACCGCCGGTATATTCCGTCTCGTGACTCACTGTTTCCAGAGCTTCATCGGAGAGCGGATTGCCCATGATGTAGGTCACAATAACCACTGCAAAGGGCTCAAGCATTGCTTGTTCTTTTAATGCGTCGACATAGCCCGTGCCAACATTGCTTTCCTGAATAGTGGTTATGCCATAGCTGGCATAAATGTCTGCCGCTTCCCTGCGCAGACGCCAACCCATTTCTTCATCCACCATGACCCCGGTGCCGGGCAATAAGCCCATCGCGGTTTCTTCCATCACCCCATCGGGTTCGTTGCTTCCAAGCTGACGGCGAACTATCCCACCCGGTGGATCTTCGGTTGATGCATCAACATTGTAGGTTTCCAGAGCCAGTGAGTTAGCCGAGGAAAGGTGTCCCGAAACATGGCGAATAATTATCGGGTGTGTGGTTGAAGCCCTATCCAGATCGTCTCGATTCGGATGACGAAGCTCTTCTAACAATGAATCGTCATAGCCAATGCCGTAGACCAACTGACCTGCGGGAATATTATTAGTACCAATCCAGTTCTGGATTGCAGCCACAATATCATCGACATTTTCCATCGCCCCGACCGGCGGTGAAGATAAATCCAGAAGTGCAGAGTAAGTCGCCACTCCGCCAAAGTGCCCGTGGGCATCGATAAAACCTGGCAATAATGCCCGCTCGCCAAGTTCCACTACTCTTGTTGTTGATCCTTGCTGCGAAAGAATTTCTTCGCGGGTTCCCACTGCAACAATCCTGTCCCCGATAACGGCCACGGCAGCAGCCTCGTTGTCATCCATAGTAACGATGTTGTCACCCACAAAGATCAGGTCGGCTTCTGCTTGATCTTGTGACTCTGCCGCTTGGTTGTTGTTTTCACTCGGTGAACACTTGGTCAAGGCAAGTGTAAGTACAGCGCAACAGATAAATAGAGTTTTGCTTGGCTTCGATCCTGTATTGGGCGTGGTCATTTTTTTGCGTTCTCTTTTGGCGCGTAAATTAGTGTGCAGCGATTTCAAATGCGGTGCAACGTCGACATTTTGCCGCAATCTAACCAGTTATTCCTATAAAAAACTTCTTTAGATTACTTTTTTATGAAAGTGCGGTTACATGGCATAGCCTTTGCAATCTTTACTAGTATTAAAGTATCTACCTTTATTCTCCGCTAAAAGCCTTGGCGCCAGTAGTAGATGTAGCAGCACCAGTTCCTCCCATTGGACTGGATAGAGCCGAGCGTATAACAACATTGAAGCGAAGCTAAAGAATGTATTCATTGTTATGTGTACGGGGTTGCTATGTCTCAAAAAATTGTTTCCACTAAATACAGCACCGCTTCCGGTTTCATTATCTCCATTGCCTTTGTGTTTTCGCTAACCAGCAATGCAAACGATTTTGCAAGCCTGCAACAAAAATTAATTATTCAGAACGATAATCTGCTGGCGTTAGAAGACAATTTTGGAAGACATGATTTCCAGTTAGTTGAACCCCTAACCCATTTAGCGCAAACACAATTCGACGCAAATCATTTCGACGATGCCATGGAAACCGTTAGTCGAGCGCTGCAAATTACGCGATTGAATCACGGGCTTTACACAAAAGAGCAGTACGACTTGTTGGCAATGAAGATTGATATCGATATCCGTAGAGCAAGCTGGGATAAGGCAGACAAATCTTTACGCCATTTCAAATGGCTAGTGGAAAATCGTTTCGAGGGTAACGATCTAGAACTTCTGGAAGCATTGGACTGGTTGGCTAATGTCCACATGCAAGGTGTAATCCACGACAAAACTGACCAGAGAGCGTATCACCTGATCGCAGCGACCAGATTGAACGAACAGGCCGTGCATCAAGCCCAGATTTTGGCAAACACAAATAGTCGATTTTACGCCGAACTCCTCTATTCCTTAACTGAAAAATATTATCTCGAAACACGAGGAATTCTCGGTGGCGGATCAACAGCCTATTATTTACGCCTGCTTAATCCCTATTCCGCCTTAGTTGACTCCCGCTCTCGTGCTCTCGAAGTGCGCTATCGCGTTGGTCTGGAAAAATTGACTATGTTGCGCGCATTCTTGCAAGACTCGATGCAATTCGATAGCGAAACTGTCGGGATGGCGGAACTGTATATTGCCGACTGGAAAGTTCTTTTTAACAAATCCAATGACATCAATGCCGAGTACGCTGTCAGCTTCAATTCGCTTAAGGATGCAGGGGTTTCAAAGGAAAAATTGGATCAATTTTTTTCTCAGCCCGCAATTCTCCCAAGACCAGTCTTATCCTTGTCGATAGAAGAAGCATTAGCAGTTAGAAATTCGGCAAGTTTGTTTCAGGAGTCAGAATTGATCAATCCTGTAAACAGCGCCAGCGTGCAACCAAGTTTCAATCTAAGTCTTTATGAACCGACTCAATTTTTAGGTGGTCATGCCGTCGATTTCTCGCAATTGGATTTAAGCGAAACCTCAATCGATGATTGGCAATCAATTAGAGTCGATTTTGAGTTCGATCCAACTGAAGAGCGAAGAGTCAGGAATGGCGTATACTTTACAAAAAGTCATGTTAGCGCAAACAATCTATCTCTGATTGGTCAGCCCGGTGTAGAAAACGATGATTTACGGCAGGCACTTGCCCATATAAAAACCTTAAGTTTTCGACCTGCCTTTTTTGAAGGCAAGGCACTGGAGGGCAAGGTTGATCTGGATTTTCGAATTCGAGTAGGAGATGCCTATCCACTCCCGTCCTTGGTTATGCGCTAGAACTAATAAATTGATCTGACTAGATCGGATTTCCAATCCTGTTGTAATAGGCGCACAACATCATCCATGGATTGGAATCTATCAGCTGGTTCTTTTTCGAGACTGCGCATTGTTATTTCTTCCAGCAAAGAAGGTACTCGGGCACTGGTAATTGCGGATGGTTTGTCGGGAGTGTCATTCAGCACGCTCTCAATCACATGATGGAGTTTTTCACCCTTCGCGGGAGTCTTCCCGCTGAGCACTTCGTACATGATGGCGCCGAGACTGTAGATATCAGTTCGGTGATTGATGGTTGGATCCTGGTTAATCTGTTCGGGCGACATATAGTGTGGAGTCCCTTGAGCTTTGCCGGCGCCAGTAAGTGTAATGTCTGCAATTTCGACTGCCTTAGACGCTTCTTCTTCGGAGCCAGTTCCATCAGGATGCCAAACTTTTGCTAACCCCCAATCCAATAACAAAACTTCGCCATAAGGTCCTGCAACGATGTTTTCAGGCTTAATGTCGCGATGCGCGACCCCATGTTTGTGCGCATACGCCAGACAAAATGCAATTTGCAAAATGACTTCCATCATTTGGGTAAGGTCATAGCGCTCTCTAAAATCCAGAATTTCCCGCAAGGTGTAACCATGCACTAACTTCATGGTGAAGTAGGGATTACCTTTCTTATCTCGCCCCAATTCATAGGTTGGAATGGTATTGGGATGTTGCAACATCGCCGATACTCTAGCCTCTCGAATAAGTCGTTGTTGCTCGACCTCATCGTCCGCAAACTCCGGCCTAAGAGTTTTGTAGCAAACGAATCGAGATAGATGTAAATCCTTGCAGGACTTAATCAGTGATTTACCGCCGGTAGCAATGGTGCTGAAAAACGCATAACGCAAATTTGCATCAATTTTTTGCGGCAAAGGTTTGTCAGTTTCTTCCAGAAAGACTGAACTATATTCTTTAGGGGGCTCGGGAAAATTAAGCATGGAACTACTGCGAATTCATAAATTTCAGAAATGTCAGCAACTACATTGCCTAATTTCTGGGATTAACTCAATAAATTTTAAAGCAAAGGAGAGAATTATTATTCAGCGAGCTGGTAGTACAGAGTCGCAGAAACAGTTTGCGCTTCACCATTCACCAGTTGTGGTCGAAAGTGAAAATCTTTAATGGATTCTGTCAATTCGAACCAATCAACGCTACTGGAAATTTGTCGATTAACCAGCTCCAGATCCTGCGGCGAACTCAGGTTGTTTTTGTAACGGCCTTTATACCATCGCCCAATCTGATCTAACCCCATTAGATTAAATGAGAACATCGCATACTCGCTGCGTTCCATGTCAATTTCACGCATTCCATAACTCACTGGGGAGATAGTTCTGGGGAATTGTGCTGACCATTGTCTAAATGTGAAATTGCTACTGCTGCCTTCTTCATTATTGCTGGTCGACTCAGAATTTTCGGCTAAGGCATTCTCTAGAGAACCATGAAATTCGAGTAAAGGAAGTTGTTTCGGCTGGCTCGTATAGCGATTAATAGTCTCCTGAGAATGACCTGCGGCTAGCAACAACTGATTTCCGTATTCATAGGCTTCTCTAGCAGCACCGGGATTCCCAAAAATGACTTCCCAATCCCCGAGGTAGAAAAACGCTAAGCCAGTGCCTTCTATATTAGGTTTTTCATTATCAGCGTAAAAACTTTGGATACTGGCGAGGGATCGCAATCCTGAATAATACAATGACAAACGTGCATCGCTGCGCGAAACCGCGTACCCAATGCTGGAGTAACTGCGCAGCGATATCCCTGTCTTGCCGCCTACTTCCACCGCTACCGATTGCAGATACATCTGAACAACCTTTTTATACATGACTTCAGGAACGCGACTGTCACCTTCTTCATAGTTAAATCGAGCTATTCGACTAGCCATGTTGGTCAAGCGTTCTGCTTGTCTAAAATGAGTGCTCTGATTAATCGCGACGTCGTCGGCGACGCCCCAAAGATGAATGTCGACTAAATCCAGAATTGTAGTTATCAGTTCTTCATTAACAGGATTCTCAGAACGCGATAGGAGCCAATTCAAATGTTCGATAAGCTCGCCAGCATTAGTCCAGTCACCTCGATTTATGTAATTTTCGATATGGCGAACGAGTAAAGGAAATTGCGTGGGAGAATAAAGTCCTTCGCTAACTCGAATGATTTGGATAGCCTGGTCTAATACATTATGGGCATCGCCATAACGTCCATTTTCAATCAGTGCCAGACTATATTGATCAAGTGGTTCCAGTAGCCTTCGATCTAAGCGGCCGTACTCGAGTTCCAAATCGAAGAGACCCTCTTGCGTTCGATCTAGCTCTTGCTGGATTTGTTCGAGCCGTTCGAGATCTTCCAACTGAGCAAAAGCAGCGGATGAAAGGAGAACTGAGAATAAGGCTGTAGCGGTTAAGTAACGCATCGATTTGTATTGTATTTTTCCAACCGATCCTATCCTATCAAGACCGAATAGCACAGAATATCTTCCTTACCTAATGGTAATTAGATTACGGGATCAACTTCCCACCAACCGCGGTGCAGTTCACAGTTAAGACTGGCTTGTGACCCTGCTAGTGCAGCCACTACAAATTATTAATATTAGGCAGCCCGCAATAGCGGCTAGAATGGTGCAATGAAGGAAGAGAAACGAAAGACAATGGAAACCGAATTTCATGTTCGCTATGCAGAAACAGATGCAATGGGAGTGGTTCACCACGCAACTTATCTCATCTACTTCGAGGAAGGCCGCAGCCAGTTAATGCGAGATTTCGGCAGCAATTATGCCGATATCGAAGCCGCTGGATTTCAAATGCCAGTTACCGAATTGGGCGTGCGTTATGTAGGCAGTTTTCGTTACGGTGAAAAAGTAAAAGTTCATACGAATATCGAAGAGAACCTGAGTCGACGAGTGACTTTTTCTTACACCGTCGTCAATCCCGAAACCGGGGATACATTGGTTACAGGATTTACCAAACATATCTGGACCGATCGAGATGGCAAGGTAACCCGCATGCCTGAGCAATGGGCAAAACTGTTTAGAGAAAAGGAGCTCGCTTGAGAATCGCAATAATTAGTTTCGTGCTATCTAGCAGCTTGCAAATATTTGCAGCCGACAGTCACATTGACTTTCCTACTGTAGAAAACAATGTCGACTTCGAGCAAGTGCAGTCATTACCTTTTCGCGACGAAGATCATCAACTCGCCTACGGCGCGGACCCATTGCAATATGGAAAATTGTATTTGCCTAGCGATTCGAGCTCGCCTCATCCCTTGGTCGTCTTTATTCATGGAGGTTGTTGGCTAAACAGCTTTGACATGTCCCACACGTATCCTTTCTTAACTGGGCTCGTGCAAGCTGGTTTTGCAGTGTGGTCGTTAGAGTATAGAAGGACGGGTGATACTGGCGGTGGTTGGCCTGGGACTTACAATGACATAAAGTCCGGTATTGGGTTTCTTCCCTCACTTGCTAGCTATTCTGTTGATGTGAACAATTTTGTAATTGCCGGTCACTCCGCTGGCGGGCACCGAGACTCCTGCAGCAAAAGGAGTAATCGGCATCGCGCCAATCACCAACATCATAAGTTACAGTCAGGGCTCAAACTCGTGCCAGGCTGCAGCGTCTCAATTCATGGGCTCAGCGTATAGCCAAAATTCTCTAGCTTACCGCCAGGCTAACCCTGCGGAAAAAACACCACATAGTAGGTCTATAATTTTTCAGGGCACTCTTGATGCTATCATTCCAATTGAACAATCGCGCTTAACAGGTGCACAAACTGAATTGAAAGACGGCGCAAGCCATTTCGATTGGATTCATCCTGGCAGTAGAGGATTTGCTCTTATTGTCAAAGCAATTGAAGGAATGTTGGACTAATGGATTTAGATGCGATTCGACAACTCGATGCAGAAGATCCTCTGGCAGAAAAACGTAATGAGTTTTTCCTACCGAAAGAAAAAATTTATCTCGACGGTAATTCTCTTGGCCCTCTAACTCTGGTAGCAAAGCGCCGAGCGATCGAAGTTGTCGACAAGCAATGGGGTAATGATCTAATTGCCAGTTGGAATCTTCACAATTGGATCGATCTTCCTACCAACGTCGGTGAAAAGATTGCAACACTAATTGGAGCAGCCAGTGGACAGACCATCTGTTGTGATTCTGTTTCTATCAACTTATTCAAACTATTAACTTGTGCCCTTGCGATAAACAACGAACGGCAATCGATACTATCTACTCGGGACAACTTTCCAACCGACCTTTACATCGCCGAAGGGGTACAACGACTGCTTGGAGATGGGCGCTGTCATCTGGAATTAGTCGAGCGCCATGAATTGGCGACAAGACTGGAGGATAAGCCAGCGGTATTATTGCTTACGCAAACTGATTTTCGTTCCGGCGAACTGTTTGATATTGAAGAATTAACTTCATTGGCTCATGCCAATGGCACTTTGGTCATCTGGGATCTGTCACATAGCGCTGGCGTTCTGCCACTAGAGTTGGACAAGTGGCAAGTAGACTTCGCGGTAGGCTGTACTTACAAATTCTTAAACGGGGGTCCTGGAGCTCCCGCTTTTTTGTATGCTGCGCAAAAGCATCAAGACAAATGCGAACAACCAATTACCGGCTGGATGGGACACAAGGCACCTTTTAATTTTGAAAGTAAGTACTCTGCAAGCGACGGCATGACAAAATTTTTAGCGGGAACGCCTCCGATTCTTTCTATGAGCATGCTCAACGCTGCTCTTGCTTCATTTGAAAACATCGATATGCAACAACTGCGAACAAAGTCTATGCAACTTACCGACCTTTTCCTCACTTTGTTAAAAGAAACAGGAAGTTCGCAACAGCTGCAACTCTGTTCACCTAGTTCTGCCGAGCTGCGTGGAAGTCAGCTCGCATTTTCTCATGCCAAAGGATTTGGAATCTGTCAGGCTCTCGCCGCGAAACAAGTTATCGCGGACTTTCGCAGCCCTGATTTACTCCGATTTGGCTTCTCTCCCCTGCATCTGCGTTACGAAGATATATGGCATTGCACCCAGGCAATTAAGGAGGTCCTGGAGGAAGGAATGTACTTATTGCCGGCTTTCAATAAGCGATTGCGGGTAACCTAGCCTGTTTGTTTAAATTAAGTCATTGTTTTTATTGATAGTTTACTTTAATCACAGAACTTATTCATTTTTGTGATACATTCCTCTCATTAGCCCATGAAAAGACAGGAAAATGGAGCTAAAATCAACAGTTAGAGAATAATGCGAAAGCAGAACCGAACTTAGAGCAGATTCCAGGTCGGAATTGCCCTTTTCAGACGTAAAAATTAGCAATGCAAGAAGTTCAGGACTCCCTCAACAAGCTCAAATTTGCCTCTGGCAAGTCCCTCACGCGACTTGTTATTACTGCATTGGAAAACGCGCGCTTACAGATTGAAGCGCAAGCCACGCGCTTTGTTGGCGCTAAAGCACCGCCAATAAGCGAAGAATCCCCTGGCATCGCCGATCGCTTCATGAATAACCTCTATACCTATTTCGATGAGCTGACTTCTTTGTCAATCAAAGACACTGAAATTGAACCGGACGACTACGACAGTCTTTCTCTTGTTGATCATGATTACCTCGAAGCAATGATTGCGATGGAGGGAATGGTAAAGAACTTACGTGAACTTGAAGTTAAAGGCTTCAAGAGTTTGCAGACTCGTTTGGAAGCCATGTACCCAAGTTACCGCATCGATGAAACAACCAATCCATTGGATCCTGAACAAGTAGGTGACTGTTTTAATGAAGCGATTCGTCCACTGGGATTAAAAGCACATTATCTGCTCTCCATTTACCGCGAATTCAATAAATCGGTGTTTCAAAACTATGAAGAAATAATTGCCGAAGCAAATGACGTGCTTATCGAGAACGGTATTTTGCCAAATCTCGATATCACCGCAGAGGAAAGAGCTAAGCGCAAGAAATCTAGAGAAGCAGCGCGTGCGCAATTAGAAGAAGAACAAAAGCTCAAAGAAGAAGAAGAGAAAGCTGAGCTGGAAACACGCAAGAGTAAAAAAACGAGAACACCCAAAACAGAATCCGTCGAAGAAATCGATGCTGCGCCTGCTCCGCAAGCTGCGCAGCAACAGGCCGAGATATTTGCCATGATGCAGACTCTGGTAAAGAGCCTTGCTCAGAATCAAGGAAATACAAACGCCTTACCGGTCTCTGGGCCAGTTGCTTCAAACGAAATAGTTGCCGACCAACAAGAATTGCGTCAGCAACAAGAAAAGTTGATGGGCATGTTGACTGATATTCAGTCCAACATCCTGCAAACTCCTGGCTCAGATAACAACGGGGCTGTCGATGCTTCTGCCATCGCTCAAGAAATTAGCCAAAGCCTGGAAACTGAAACGGCAAGTGGCGAAATTGCTCCCATTTCTGTTCAATCTTCGGATGTTATCAATCTCGTAACCCTACTTTACGAAGCGATCTGGAAAGACCAATCTCTTTCAGTGGTCATGAAAGAGCTGATAGGCCGCACTCAAATTTCCATAATGAAAGTTGCGCTTAGTGACACCAGTTTCTTTGACAATGAACAACATCCAACACGTCTGCTGCTGAATGAACTGGCTCTGGCTGGTATTGCCTGGACCGCAACAGAAGACCTGGATACCGATCCTCTCTACAACAAAGTAAAAGAATTGGTTGAACGTATCCTTGGAGAAGCAGAAATAGGTCTTGCGTTCTTACAAAACATTCTGATTGAGTTACGCCAATCTGTGGGCGAACAAACCGGCACCGACGCAACGGTAGAGATGCGAATTCGGGAAGCGGACGATTACAAGCAGAGTATGGACGATATCCACACCTACGTTTCTCAAAAAGTTAACGAACGCGTGCTTAAGGGCTATCTTGATCCCTCAATCCGCAGTTTATTGGACACCCACATTCATGATTTCCTGGTGAAGCTTGTTGTAAAAGAAGGCATCAACGGTGGCTCATGGAAACCGGTTATGAGCACTATCGATGTCCTGCTTTGGACCGTTCAAGCAGAAAAGCAGCCGGGAGACAGAGATCGCTTCGAAAGAATTAATCCGCGCTTGCTGGATAACTTGGGCAAAGCTCTGGAAATCGGTGGCGCATCTAAAACCAAGATCACCAAGATCATGCGTCAATTGAAACAGGTACAGGAATACAGCTTTCATAAAGCTGATGTCGCTGTCGCGGAACAAAGCGCAGGCGCTACAAATTTATCGACAGATAGCGCAGCACCAAAAAGATCAATGCGGGAACCGCCGCCGCTCTCTCGTGATGATCCATACCTGCGTCAGGTCGATAAACTTACAGTCGGCAGCTGGCTTGAGTTTCGCGGTGCTTCTGGTAACGCGGTGCGACTTACCCTGGCATCGAAGATCGATAGCATCGACAAAATTTTCTTTGCCAATAACCAGGGCAAGAAAATCATCGAGCTCACTCGTATGCGTTTAGCCAATGAATTGAAAATTGGCAGCGTCACAGTTGTAAGCAAGGATGCTCTAGTCAATCGAGCAATGGATTCCGTTATTTCCAACTTGAAAGATTCCGCCGCAAATGCCGACGTGGCGACTGTTTAGTTCCTGCTAGAAAGCATTTCTAAAATATTTTCGAATTTTTGGTCGACTGGATATCTTCCGGCGGTCCATCCCAAGCGCACAATAACAGTATCGAGCGACGGAAATACCATTACATACTGCTGTCGATTGCCGGTGGCATAGAACATATCAACCGGAAGATTCTCATAGCGCAGGTTTTCATCACCTCGATTTAACCACCATTGGTAGCCGTAAGCTTTTTCATTTGCCGTGTTGTTTGGACTGGTTGCTCTTATTACCCAATCCTCACTAACAATGCGTTGGTTGTTAATCGTTCCTCCATTAAGCATCAACTGACCCAATCTGGCCCAATCACGAGCAGAGGCATACAAATAAGAACTGCCCACGAACACGCCGCTGGCATCAGTTTCAAAAATCGCTTTTTGAAATCCAATCGGTAAGGAGATGTTCTCCCGAAAATCATCGTAGGCGATTTGGGGCGAACCTAATGCATCACTATGTAGCTTGGCCAACAAATTTGCCGTGCCGGAACTGTAGTTGAAAAATTCTCCAGGTTCGTAGATCGATGATTGTTGTAATACGTAGTTTGCAGCCGACGGTTCGGCAAATAACATGGCAGTCGCATCATCACCGGGATCGTATTCTTCAGAGAATTCCAATCCATCTGCCATATTCAGCATGTCCACTATTGTGATGCGCGAGCGCTCGTCGTCCCATTCTGCAAAGCCTGGTGTCTGCTTAAGATCGAGCAAACCTCGATACTCGAGATTGCCAAGCGCCACCGCCACCAGACTCTTCGCCATAGACCAACCCAGCAGAGGGGTTTCCACCGTTGCTTCCTGATCGTATGCTTCCGCAACTATTTCTCCTGCATGCACCACCAACAACGCCCTAGTGTTAAATCCTGAGATGTTGTCTGCTGCTACCAAGCTTTCCAACAGTTTTTGAAGTTCGTCGTCAATGCTGTCTACACTCCCTCCAAGCGGCCAAGGTTCTTGGCTTGTTACGACGGATTGAGTGCTTAGCTCGTGGCGCTGATTGAAACCTTCATAATCTACAGCGCAACCTAGATCGGGAAGAGCGGATGCAGTTTTAGCTTGAATACCAAACAAAGAAGTGGTGACTGATTGACTGGCGTCGTCGTAATCAATCGTGAGCTGTTCCAGAATTGGGGAGTACTGAACTAAATCTCGAAAAGCTTGTTCGCGAGAATAGCCGCTTACATAAAGTGAACTGCACAATAGTTTCGAGCCTATGCCAGAAGCGACATTGGGACCATGAATAATATAATTAGGAGGGAGACCAACAAATGGTCCAAGCAGAAAGACGCTAGCGATTAAGATAACAACTAGAGCGACTATTCCTTTAATTACTCTCACTCTACTCTACTCAGTTCAATAACTCAGTTATAGGACTGTTAAAATTCCAGTTATACCAGAACCAGTCATTCTCGTGTCGCTCTGTTGTACAAGCTGAATGTGCAAGAACTGGAAATAACATAACGAGAAAAGTTTTCATCATGCCCCCTCAACAAACTCTTCTGCAGGAAATGTATCACTTAAGCGGAAAAAGTGCAGCGCTCGATCTCCACTTAAGCATGGGATCGAATGATCCTTCCCCCCAGCAGAAACATTATCAGCCCGAAAGCACCTGCGGCGGCAGCTACGCCATAAGGCAGCTGATAGAGATTTCCGCTGCTTGCATAGACAAATCCCAAGACAGCAGGTCCCATCGCGGTACCCCACGAGGACATTAGATTGCTCACCGAGAAAATTTTGGCGTAGTCTTTTACTCCGTAGGCATCGGCAATAAGAAGAGGTTGCAGCATTAATAGATTCCCTACTGTAGCGCCGAATGCTGCCAAGCCGAGGCAGAGAGTAAAAACACTAGATCCTCCAGCAAGAATGCTCAGTGAAACCGCCTGAAGTATCATCATGGAAATTGCGAATTTGCGAATGGACATGCGATCGATAATCCATCCACCAATTAAACGACCGATAATGCTGAAGACGGGCAAGATCGCAACGGCAATCGCGGTTTCAGATTCTGAAAGCTGTTCTCTCGCCAATCCATACTGATGCGCGATTCCACCAACTTGAGCTGCCATTAAGAAAATGTAAGCGAGACTCACACCCCAAAAGAATTTACCTCTTCTCGCTTCTTTGAAGGCTATTCCATCTTCTATGATTTTGGAGGGGCCTGATGTCACAGTTTCTAGCTGTGGCTCTGGAGTTTCACCGTCTATATGCAAGCCCATCGATTCCGGGCTAACCCGTAAGTAAATCCAGGCTACTGGAATAACACCAACTAGAAACATGACTCCTATCAGCGGAGCGGCTACTTCGAATCCTAATGATTCCACCATTAAGACTGAAAGCGGAGTAAGAATCACACCACCCAGAGATAAACCAGTTGAGGCAATGGATAAAGCCATTGCCCTTCTTCGATGGAACCATTTGGTAACCAGTGTGGTTGCCGGTATGAGTGAAGATGCGGAGAATCCAGTGCCGAAGAAGGCGTAGACAAGAAACAGCTGCCAAACTGTGGAAACGTATGCAAGTGCACTGAGCGACAGGAAAGAGATGATGGCGCCAGCCGTGATGCAGATTCTAGGATCATATTCCTGCACCCATTTCGCCACAAACAAACCCATGACACCGCCAGTTAGAAAGAAGATCGACACTGCGGTTGAAGCTGTACTGACATCGAACGCTGGCTGCGTCGCCAGCGCATTCAAATAGATGGCGTGATTGTAAAAACTTAGCCCGCTGGTAAAAGTAAGCAGAACCAATATAGCGGCGACTATTTTCCAGCCGTAATAAAGTTGATCAGTTTCTTTATTTGCCATAGTTCGGATCGCGGCTTACTAAGCTTTACTCTTCTTCAAACTCCACCAACATTTATTGCAGCAGATCAATTCTTTCTGCCGTTCTGCACATAAGATTGTAAGCTGAAGGCTTAAGACGCGCTGAAGCATAACAGACAAGGATATCGAGTAAACCATCATGACAGATACTCAAGTTAGTGAACTTAAGCGAGTTCTCTCACTGCCAATGGTTTGTCTCTATGGTCTAGGTAATATTCTAGGTGCTGGAATTTACGTTTTAATCGGGAGAGTCGCAGCGGAAGCCGGTTATTTCGCACCTCTGGCCTTCATCCTGGCATCCCTAATTGCCGCTGTAACCGCATTCTCGTTTGCTGAATTGTCATCTCGTTTCCCCTATGCGGCCGGAAGTGCGCTCTATGTACATCGCGGCTTTCAGCGCCAGCAGTTAACCAAGGTTATAGGCATTCTGATTGTACTTACCGGTGTCGTGTCTGCTGCCACAATGGCGCGGGGATTTGTTGGTTATTTGAATACTTTTCTGGAGATCCCTCCTTGGCTGGTGATCTCTCTGCTGCTTATTTTGCTAGGTGGCCTTGCCAGTTGGGGTATTTCCCAATCGGTGGCATCCGCCGCGGTGATAACCGCAATAGAAGTAATCGGTTTGCTGATTATTTTAGGCGTCGCAATACCAGCAGTTGACTCGATAGAACAGATCCCGGAATTTGGAAGTAACGAAAGCTCCTTCAGTCTATTTGGTCTCTTAAGTGGATCCTTCCTGGCGTTCTATGCCTTTATTGGTTTTGAGGACATGGTGAATGTGGCCGAGGAAGTCAAAGAACCAAATCGCAATATGCCCTTAGCCATACTCTTTTCACTGCTTAGCGCTACAGTACTCTATGTTGTCGTTTCGATCGCCGCCTTACTTGTTGTTGATCCCATGACACTAGGTGAGACGGAAGCACCTTTAGCTCTGGTCTACGAAACCGCTACCGGCAATAGTCCCTGGTTAATTTCTTTTATAAGTCTATTCGCCGTTATTAATGGCGCCCTCATACAAATCATAATGGGCTCGCGAGTGCTTTACGGTCTGGCCCGGGAAAATCTTCTGCCATCTACTTTTGCCAGAGTAAATGCACACTCGAACACTCCCGTGTATGCAACGTTTGTAGTAAGCGCTGCTGTCATTATCGCTGCCCTGTGGTTACCAATAGAGGTATTAGCGCGAATGACAACTGGGCTTCTGCTGGTGGTATTTTGCTTTGTAAATTTTGCCCTGGTAAGAATTAAAAACAATTCTACAGTCGAGCAAGACACGTTTCAGGTACCACTGCTGGTTCCCGTTACCGGAACAATAGTTTCCGGCTTATTTTTATTGTTTGAAGTTATTTCTTTACTGGATTTCTAACGCTGAGTGAGATCACTTACTGTCCAGGTTATGTTGTCGTCTTGATGCTCGCAACGGAGCTGCTTGAGCTGCCTAAAAGAGGCTAAGCTACCTTGCCAAATTTGTTGCCAACAACTTAGTACGAGATCACACTGAACCGAATCTAGTTCTCGGACAATTCTTAAATTGGAATGGATCAGCTTAGTTTCGCCGTCAGCCGTTGCTTCCACTATTTCTACACTATCTCCCATTCCTTGAAACATGCGGCAGAGATATTGAACTGCAGAAGCTGTATCGCCGTCGTCTGTGCCAACTATCTCTCTGGTTTCTTGAAAATACTGCAAGCCAATTAATCGCGCCGCTCGGCCCCCGAGTACCTGAGCCTCTTCCTGGCCAATAACTTCCATTAACTGAATCAGTGAATTCCGAATGAATTCTACTGCATAGTTTCTATTCGCTTTTTCCAGACGCTCTGTATTCCATTGATCAGTTGGAGGAACTGGCTGTTCTTCTTCTTTATAGGAAGGAGGTATTTCGTTTTTTGCGAATACCAAGCGCTGTTCATCTTCTAGATCCTGTTCATATTCTTTAAAGTAGCCACAAAATCCAATCTCTCCTGTCATGTCTTCCGAAACACAAACGAAGCCTAGTCGGGGATTGTTCAAAGAAACGCCGTTATGCGCGTACCAGCCTTTTAGAAAGCCACGGCAAACTTCGTTAGGAACGCCACATAGTGTCGGGCCCTTATACATCCAGCGCGGATAGCGAAACCTTACCCAAGCCTTCTGATCACTCTCGTACATATACTCAACACCCACGCCGCCAATGCTATTTGAAAGCACGTGGTATTGAGCACATGCAACCGCGTCGGGGAGATTGGAAAGACCTAGTTTTTCAAAACTGGAAAGAAATTTCTGTTCATGCTGGCGGCGAAACAAGCGAAACATCCATTCTTCAATTACAGCAGGCTCCTTGTTGGCAGAAACCATCAATTGCAATCCCAACAAATAGGCGTGATGCAATACGGCCTGAGCTCGAATGAAATTAGATTCTTCGCTCATCGTTGATTCAGTTCAGGGAGATGTGTAGTAGGTGAAATAGCCGGTAAACATTTCATCCCAGCTATTTAGTCCGAAGCTTAATTCTTTTTCCGGATCGGGATTAGTTGGATTCGATAGAGAATTATCAAACGCGCCAATTACATGCACTTTGGTTCCTGCAGGCAGTGTCTCTGGTTGTTCAAGAATATAGTGTGGCTGCCATCCATAGTTGTAGGCGGGAACACTAAAGATCTCTCGCAGCGAACCATCGCTTTCTTCAATCGCGAATTTCATATTCTTACCGCGATAGTTCATGCGTGCACGGACACCAGTCAATACAACCTGTTCATCGAAAACGTGTTCAGCCTGCATAGCATGATTGTGCTCATTAGGCGGGAGCAAGAAGCGTGAAGAAACTGCCTGCACTAATTGTTCTTGTAGGTCCTCTTCCTCAGTGAAATACAGTCCGAGCTGGGTCTCATCAGTAGTACGCTGACCGTTAGTTACGTAATGAAATTGCATGGACAATCGATGCCCCTGTGGAATAAAGACACCTGCCCCCTCTGGAAATTCGATTACATTAGACTTCCCCGGTGCATAGCCAGCCACGAATCTTCTTGTTACAGATAACTCATCTCGCTCCGGGCCCCAGAAATCTTCATCGGGTGCCGTCACGAAGGTCATCAAATGATGCAATACCGCGGCATCACCGGCGCGATATTGAATAGCGCGAATCCATTTGTCTTCTTCGAAGGGCAAGTCCACATCGTCATAGATGTAATCCATGACACCGGTTGGCGGCACGTCATTGCTTGGACCAGTGACGACAAAATCCGGTTCGCCTAATTGCCAATCTTCTACTGCATCAAGATCGATGCTGTTTCCCAATTCTTCCAGTGGATCAATCTCTCCGTTTCCTTGTGGAGCACCTGCGTCGATCCAATGAACCAGGGTTTGTAATTCCTCGGCACTTAAATAACGTGCATCGGCAGAATGTCCGATATAGGGATCAACTTGCGTTGGCGGCATGCGCTTATTAAGTAAGACTTCTCGAATCATTGGCGACCAGCCCAGCAACATGATGTAACTATCTAAGGCGAACGGTCCTACCCCACCCTGTCGATGGCATTCGGCGCAGTTGTTAATAACAATCGGTGCAACTGCGATGGCATAGTCAGGAGGAGTCTCTAAAAGTTCTTCTTTGGCAGAATAGTCAATAGCACATCCCTCGCTAGCATTTGCTACCGTGTCATTTACCGAACCAGCGAGCACACCGGAAAGTGTGCTGCGCAATTCATCATTTACAGATCCTCTGTAATAAATAGAAAGTCTTTCAGGATTTAATACGCGAACTTCACCAGCATGCTGAATACCCAGTGACCCAGACACTAGCTGCCCCTCGTCTTCCAGTACTGGCAGATTAATGTCGGTGGAAGTAAATGCAGCTCGCCCTAAGTCCAGTGAATCTAATAACAAAAACTCCAATCCCTGCTCGCTAAAGCTGCTGGCAATTGATTGGTACTCATCGAGCAAGGAAGGCATAGCTGCACAATCAGCATCGTATGCCATTACGACTAAGGCTTCGCGATGGCGATAACGACTCAGCTGATGAAATTCACCAGCGTTATCCAATAGCGCAAAATCACCCACACGGTCCAATGCGCCGTTGCTGGAAACGGAGAAAAAAGTCGCAAAACTGCAGGTTAAAATTAGGGAAACTTGTTTCATTATCACATTAAGGTATTGGCTGTAACAATTTGTAAAAAAACAACAACATATGGTCACTATTTCGGTCGCATCACAACTGGACGCGGGAGGAATTGGCCGCTATCCTAGCGTCCCTGCTGAAGAAGATTCAACTGATTAAAAGAATAATCTGTCGCAAACAGCAATAACTTAAAGTTTGTTCGATGGAAAATGGTCATAGCAAACCTGATTTATTTGGAGATACATTCAATGCGAATTTCGACTAAACATATCGCTGCAGCACTACTTGCAATTGTTGCTTCAGCGGCATTAACAGTTCAGGCACAGTCGACTGATAATGCCCGTTTCCTTAGCCTGGCACCTCCGGGTGGCTTGCCAGTTATTCCAGTCATGGAAGGATGGACACTCAATCCTGACGGAACCGTAAGCTATTCATTTGGCATCATTAATAGAAACGATGAGGCGGTAGACATTCCCCTGGGCGAAGGCAACTACATGGATCCTGCCAAATTCGATGGGAATCAAGCTACCCATTTTCCTGCTGGCAGAACAGTAGGTGCTTTCACCGTTACAGTAGCTGAGTCAGAGCGTGACATTGACGTCTGGTGGTATCTGAAGACTGGTGAAAGTGAACCTCTTAAAGTGCCTGGCCGATATGGTTCTTCCGCCTATGAACTGGACTTCATTCTGCCACGCCCGCAAGGTGCCATGCAGCCAATGGTTGGTATCGGCGAAAGCGGCACCCAGCGCGCTGGATTGTATGCGCAAGTTGGCGACTATCCCCGTAATCCTGCCCAGGTAGGCATTCCGCTAGAGCTCGTGGTAAACATTACCGATCCTGCAGAACGAGATACTGATGATCCAAGATTTGAGGAAGCTGTGCCTTTGGGTGTGGAATTCGAAAAACATCAGGGACCTGGAAATGTGGAGTTTACTCGCCACCCAGAAACTGTAGTTCCAGAGAATCCTTATGCAGAAGACGATCCTCGTTTTCGCTTCTTTCGCGAACCTGCCGCCAACCAAATGCAAATCGACGGGCCTTCGGGTCTGGGCCGCGTCTTTGCGACGTTCTCCGCACCAGGTGAATACCTGATTCGCACCAAGGTGGACGTTCACCGCGCTCCTGATAGCTCAGACGGTGACCAGTGCTGCTGGTCAAATATCTTTCAGCGAGTAATCGTCGAGTAAATAAATATGCTCAGCAAAACGGCCGATTCTTTGAATCGGCCGTTTTTATTTGTAATTCTCTAAATTCCAGGAAAAACTGCTGTATTAGCAGCGGAATCCTTAGTATTTTCGGGCCTTTCACTGTTTCAATTTGTTGCAAAGAATCGACGAAATGAGACTTAATTAATGGACTTTTTGGGCCTTCAAAATTATCATTTTTAGGTTAATTGCCCACAACTCTCTACTTGAGGAGATCAGCATGAAATTAGTGCAGAAAATAGCATTCGCAATTGGCGCAATCGCCCTATCCACAGGGGTTTTCGCCCAGGATGCAGAAATTACTTATAACACGCACGTTGCTCAGATCATCAACGAAAATTGCGTTGTTTGTCACCGTGAAGGCGGCATCGGTCCAATGCAATTTGAAAATTTTGACCAAGTACGTCCTTGGGCACCATTGATTCAGCTTAAGGTAGCTAGCCGTGAAATGCCTCCTTATGCCTACGATCATGGTATCGGTATTCAGGAACTGGAAGGCGATTGGCGCCTTGCCCAGGATGAAATCGACACCATTACTCAGTGGGTAAACAACGGATCGCCTCTAGGCCCAGTAGACATCGTTCCTGCTGCTCCAGTACTTCCAAGCCTGGATGACTGGAACTTCGAACCTGAGCTAGGTGAGCCGGATTTGATTATTGCCTCGATGCCTATCGATGTGCCCGCTGGTGGTAACGACATGTGGCACAAGCACTATGTGGATACTGGCCTAACCGATAAGCGCTGCATTAAAGCCATGCAGGTTAAGCCGCGCGATGATGCCCGTGCAGTAGTGCATCACTCTAATCCTTCCATCGAAGTGTATAACGAAGATTCTGGTGACTATGATCGTTTCAGCCAGCTCACTGAATACGCCATGGGTAAATGGGGCGAGTTAATGCCGGAAGGCGTATGCCGTGAAATGCCTGGCGATTCTCGCATCTTCTGGGACATTCACTTGTTCCCTGGTGGAGTTGGAGCAACTGCACAAGGCGAAGCGATTACAGACAACGTTGTTGAACTAGGTATCTGGTTCCACGATGAAGATTATGAAGAAGCTGAATCACCTTACCGTCAAGACCTTAGCTTATACGGTCTGCGTGAAGGGTATGAAAATGGCGAACTAATCGTTCCACCTAACGGTTATGCCATGACTCAAGGCTTCCACTCTTTCGATCACCCAGTTCGAATCGATAGCTTCCAGCCTCACGGTCACCTGCGTATGAACGCAGCTTCTCTGGAAATTTTCTATCCAGAAACAGGCCGTACTGAGCAGATCAGCCAGATCTCAAACTGGAGCGCCACCTGGCACCACAGCCACATTTACGATGAAGATGTAGCACCACTTATTCCAACTGGTGCGGTTCTCGTAATTAAGCAGTGGTACGACAACACCGCTAACAATATAAATAACCCTGATCCTGATCAGTGGGTGTACGGCGGTAGCAGAACTGGCGACGAAATGTCTCACGCCTGGATTGCAATAACTCACTTCGACGATGAAGGTTTCGCTAAGGTTGTTGAAGAGCGTGAAGAAAGAGAAGCTAGGAGTCTTGCTGGACAAGACTAATTTTTTCCTCTGGAAAAAATTAGCTAGCACCAAACAGAAAGAGGCCGGTAGATTAGTTTCTACCGGCCTTTTTTGTGTCTAGCCGAAAGTAAAAAAGCGTTTTGGAAAATCCTGTCGAGTTTTGCACCATTCCCCAAAATCGTTTTCCGAAGGGAAAACGATTCGGAGGAATTACGCTTTACAGTAATTACGACCGGACGGGCGCATTTCTCGTAGAGAAATGCGCTTAGAACGCAGAAGATCAAAAGCTGACATATATTAGTCTTTTTCGAATCTAGCACCATTCCCCGCTTTTTCTACGAAAAAGCTTCATGACGCAGACGCTCCCATCAAAATCGATTCCACAGGAATCGTTTTCTACTGGTCACTAAACGCGTTTTCCTAAGGAAAAACGCGTCTAAAAGAAGTAGAATTACACCCCATAACATCCCTGCAAAAAGGAAACGTGCAATGACCATCAAGCAACGAGCTCTAGTCTCAATGAGCGCAGTCCTAATGATTCTGGGCTTTTCCAGCGTTCAGGCACAAGATGCCGACATAAGCTACAACAGCCATGTAGCTCAGATCATCAATGAGAACTGTGTTGTCTGCCATCGCGAAGGCGGTATCGGGCCGATGCAATTCGAGAATTACGATCAGGTTCGCCCCTGGGCGCCGTTGATATCGCTAAAGGTAGCTAGCAGAGAAATGCCCCCTTATGCCTACGATCATGGCATTGGCATTCAAAATCTTGATGGTGATTGGCGCCTGACTCAGGACGAAATCGATACGGTAGTGGCATGGGTTAATCAAGGGTCGCCTCTGGGTGATGCGGATATTGTTCCACCGGCAGCTGATCTTCCTGATCCTACTGCATGGACTTTCGCCACCGAATACGGTGAACCGGACATGATTATTCCTTCGGTACCGATGGATATTCCTTCCTCAGGAAATGACCTATGGAGTAAACACTATGTCGAATCAGGTTTAACAATCGATCGCTGCATCAAGGCGGTACAAGTTAAACCAAGAGGTGATGCTCGGGCCGTTGTGCACCATGCTAATACGGACATACTCGTTCCAAATGATGACGGCGAGTACGAGCAGTTTGGTTACCTGACAGAATATGCCATGGGCAAGTGGGGCGAAAAAATGCCTGAAGGCGTTTGCCGAACCTTGCCAGCAGAAGCTCGCGTACATTGGGATATCCATATGTTCCCTGGCGGAGTTGGTGCAACTGCCGAAGGTGAAATGATTCGTAACAACGTGGTGGAAGTTGGACTCTGGTTTCATGACGAAGATTACATCGCGCAAGAAGAGCCTTTTAAGCAAGACTTGTTGCCTTATGTAATGCGCGAAGGTTATGAAAACAACATGCTCATCGTGCCACCTAATGGCTACACCATGACTCAGGGTTTTCACTCATTCGATCATCCTGTTCGATTGGATAGCTATCAGCCACATGGCCACCTAAGAATGAATGCAGCGTCCCTGGAAATTTTCTATCCAGAAACAGGACGTACTGAAGCCATCTCACAGATCTCGAACTGGAGTGCCACCTGGCATCACAGTCATATCTATGCACCAGACGAAGCACCCTTAGTTCCGGCTGGCGCGGTACTGGTAACCAAGCAGTGGTATGACAACACAGCCGACAATCCAAACAACCCTGACCCTGATCAATGGGTATATGAAGGCAGCAGAACTGGCGACGAAATGTCCCACGCCTGGATTGCAATTACTCATCTCGATCAAGAGGGATACGAGAAGATTGTTGCTGAACGCGAGGAGCGGGCCGCCAGATCATTTGCTGGTAACGATTAAATCTTTTTCGTTTGAAAAACACTTAATACGACAATAAATCACATTTAGTAAAAAAGGCCGGCAGAGCCTACTCTGCCGGCCTTTTTAGTGTGATAAAGAGCAAATTCTTGAGTTCTTGCGGTAGTTCCCGCGCTTTTTACCTAGTATTAAACAAGGTAAACTCGCTTTTTAGATTTTTAAGCAGCAAAACTGCGAAATCCACAGTAAGACAGCTCCTGGATATTGGAGCAAAACCCTGCGAGAGAGGAGAAGGAAAATGAAAACAACAGGAAGAATTGCAAGCGGTCTTTGTTTTTCGATACTTACGCTTTTAGGTTTTCAGGTTCAAGCACAAGATGTTTCCCACGAACTGACCTACAACGGTCAGATCGGACAAATCATCAATGAAAATTGTGTGGTGTGTCATCAGGAAGGTGGCATTGGACCTATGCAATTTCAAACCTATGATCAGGTTCGTCCTTGGGCACCTCTGATTTCTTTCAAAGTCGCCAACAAAGAGATGCCTCCCTATGCCTATGACGAAGGCATTGGAATTCAGCATCTAATTGGAGACTGGCGTCTGGAAGCAGAAGAGATCGATCAGATCGTAGCCTGGGTTGAGCAAGGCGCACCACTAGGTGATCCAGACAGCTCTCCTCCTCCTTACCAGTTAAAGGATCCAAACGAGTGGAACTTTGCTGCAGAATTAGGACAGCCTGATTTAATCGTGCCTTCCAATTCTTATGATATCCCTGCCAGCGGAAACGATTTGTGGAGTACTGAAGTAGTCGATCCAGGTATTGTTGCGGATCGCTGCATTAAAGCCGTTCAGGTAAAACCTCGCGGCGATGCGGCTGCAGTTGTTCATCACGCTAACTCTTCTGTTTTGCTAGAAGATGAAGAAGGCGAAATGGAACGCTATGGCATGTTAACTGAATACGCGATGGGCAAATGGGGCGAAATGGTACCTGACGGTGTTTGTCGTACATTGCCTGCCGGCGCAAAAATTCAGTGGAGCATTCACATGTTCCCTGGTGGCGTTGGCGCTACTGCACAGGGCGAAATGATCGAAGACAACGTGGTTGAGATCGGTCTTTGGTTTCACGACGATGAATATGCAGAAGACGACAACAACTACAAGCAGGATCTTGCGCTCTATCGAATCGAAGCCCAGGGCGATCTAGTGATTCCTCCTAATGGCTATCAGATGACTCAAGGTTTTCATTCTTTCGATCACCCAATTCGTCTAGACAGTTTCCAGCCCCATGGCCACCTTCGTATGAACGCTGCGTCATTGGAAATTTTCTATCCAGAAACTGGTCGCACTGAAGCAATCAGCCAAATCTCCAACTGGAGTGCTACCTGGCATCACAGCCACATTTACGGATCCAGAAGTTGCACCATTAATTCCAGCTGGAGCGGTACTGGTATTGAAGCAGTGGTACGACAACACAGCCGATAACCCAAACAACCCCGATCCTGATCAGTGGGTAGTCGGTGGTTCAAGAACTGGCGACGAAATGACTCACGCCTGGTTGGCAATTACTCACCTTGATCAAGAGGGTTATGAGAAGTTGGTTGCTGAGCGTAGTGAGCGTGAGCAACGGAGCCTTGCTGGGCAGGACTAAGAGTTTTTCCAAAGGAAAAACTCACTAGGGACCAACAGAAATCGTTTTCTGTGAAAACGATTTCGATGGGAGCGTAACCGTCATGAAGCTTTTTCGCAGAAAAAGCGGGGGTTAGCACCAAACATCAAGGAGGCCGGTAGATTAATTTCTACTGGCCTTTTTCTTTGGCTCGGAATTCTTTTCTAGTTTGTATTGATCCACGCTTTTTCTACGAAAATGCTCCATGACCAAAATCGTTTTTCTTTGAAAAACGATTAGAGAAACTACGCTTTACAGTAGTTTCGAACGGACGAGCGTATTTCTCATTGAGAAATGCGCTTAGAACACATCCTTTTCAAGTTTGGCACCATTCACCGCTTTTTCTGCGAAAAAGCTCCATGACCTCATACGCTCCCAGCAGCTGTGCTGCTGGTGCGCTAGTGAGTTTTTCTCGTCACATAGTCTCTGTTCAGATCAAGCGATTTCCCATATGCTTAACTCCTATTAAGAACTCTGACGAGAAAAACTCTTATGACAACCCGCCGCGAAGTCTTACAAGGAATGATCGTTTCCATAGGTGGCGCATCCCTGCTTACCGCCTGTGGTGGAGTCGCTCAGGTGATTCCTTCCGACGCTGGTGATTTGCGCTTCTTTGGATTCGAGGAAATGGATCTCGTATCCCGCGTCAGCGATCTGATTATTCCACGTACAGATACTCCGGGAGCCTTAGACGTGAATGTGCCTGGCTTTCTCGATGGTCTCATGGCGGAGTGGGCCAATGCTGAAACCCAGCGGGATCAACATCGAAATCTAAGGCTGTTGCGAGCACAACTCGGTGGTGACTTTGCAGAACTTGATAGCTCAACTGCGGAGAGTCGGCTGGCGCAACTCGATGCCGATGCATTTGACGGACGCCCGGAGCAATACAGTGCTTACCGATCCTGGAAAGGGCTCATCACTAATGCCTACTTTGCTTCAGAAGAAGGCGCCTTGTTGGAACAGCAATGGGTTGCCGTTCCGGGTCGTTGGGATCCCAGCGTAGAAATATAAGAACAAGCACGAGACAGGAGAATTAGTTTTGACAGATTTTGATGCAATCGTAGTTGGTTCCGGCATGAGTGGCGGCTGGAGCGCGAAAGAATTGTGCGAACGTGGTCTTAAGGTGCTTGTGTTGGAGCGTGGCCCTGAAATAAAACCGGAGCGGGATTACGTCGATCAGCTTCCACCATGGCAAGAAAAAAACTTCGATCGAATTGCTCAGGAAGAAATCGAAAAGCATTACTTCCGGCAGTACCCCGGCGTGGCCTACGCCGTCAAAGAATCTAACAAGCATTTTTGGGTGAAAGACGACGAGAATCCTTACGAGACAGTTGAAGGTACTTCCTATGATTGGCTTCGTGGCTATCACACCGGAGGCCGCTCGATTATGTGGAGCCGTCAATCCTATCGCATGGGGCCACAAGACTTTACTGCGAACAAAGATGAAAATGTGGCAATTGATTGGCCGGTACGCTATGAAGAGATCGAGCCCTGGTATGACTATGTCGAAGAGTTTGCAGGTATTGCCGGAAATCGTGATGGATTAGAGCAATTACCCGATGGAGTTTATCAGCCAGGGTTCGAATTAACCGACGCAGAAAAGTTTTTCAAATCACAAATAGAAACTAGTTTCCCCGGCCGAAATGTTATCCAGGCACGAATTGCCCACCTGACCAATGCGACTGATGAACAAAGGTCATTGGGAAGAACCAATTGCCAATCTCGAAATCGTTGTCATTTCGGCTGCTCGTTTAAAGCCTATTTTTCGTCATTGCATGCCACACTCCCTGCTGCGGAACGCACGGGCAATATGACGATAGTGCACAATGCTATCGTGCAATCATTGGAATACGACTCAGCGACAAATCGAATTAGCGGCGTACGCATAGTCGATGCCGAATCAAATGAGAATAGAACCTACACCTCCAGAATTGTGTTTCTAAACGCTTCTGCAATCGCCTCTGCAATGATTCTCTTACAATCGAAATCCGAAGCATTTCCAAATGGACTTGCCAACAGCTCCAATCAGGTAGGCCGAAACCTGATGGACCACATCAGCGGTGCCGGCGCCAATGGCATTTTGCAGGGTTTTGATAATAAGAAAGTGTTTGGGCGGCGGCCATCTGGTGGAATTTACATTCCCCGTTACGCCAACATCACCGAGAACGACAAGCCCTTCAGTCGTGGCTTTGGTTACCAGGGCGGCGCATCACCTGTTGGCAATGCCGGTGGACAAATCGCTGGAATCGGAAAGGATTTTAAAGAGGCCCATAAGTCTCCCGGCCCTTGGCGAATAAATATAGGCGCTTTCGGAGAACAGTTACCGAATCCCAATAACAGAGTTACCTTGCATCCGACGAAGACTGACAAATGGGATAATCCTCAGGCGCTATTTGATGTGAGTTACGGCGAGAACGAGCACACCATGCTGGAAGAAGCGCGTAAAGATGCGGTAGCAATGTTGGAGGCCGCCGGTTGTACCGACATCAATTCCAATCCGGTTAGTTTGACCGTACCCGGTAACAGGATTCATGAAATGGGTTCTGCAAGAATGGGAAATGATCCTGAGAGCTCGGTATTAAATAAATGGTGTCAGACTCATGATGTCCCGAATCTGTTTATCACCGACGGTGCTTTCATGACTTCTGCTGCCTGTCAGAACCCTTCTATTTCTTATATGGCGTTTACTGCAAGGGCTTGTGATTATGCGGTGAAGTTGTTAAATGAAAACCAAATTTAGAATTTAGTATCGCTAATAGATTCAAAGATGGATTCGAGCTCGACGCTCTCACAATAAAAAACGACCTTGAAAGGTCGTTTTTTGCATAACTGAATTAGTTAACTATGAGCAGGATTCTAGCTCGACGCTCTCAATGAAAACGGGCACATTAAGTGCCCGTTTTCATTTGCCACTAATGATTTATTTTGCGCATCAAGATGCGCAAAATAAATTAGTTCACTCACACTAAAAAACGACCTCTAGAGGTCGTCTTTTGTGCCGTATTATCTTTTTCCGAGTCTGATTCACAGACTCAGAAAAGAGCTAATTTGGATTCGACATAATCATCACGTGATTCATGCCCATGGCATCGCGAGAGCGGTTGCGCTCAGAGCGGGACAGGTCTCCAATGGCAGGTCCACCCTGATTGAAGATGCCGCCACGTAATGCATTCAATAAATAATCCATTGTATCTGCAACGTACAAGTCATCAGCAGTGTATTGCTCCACTACCTGATCGATAACGGTTTCACGATCCTGCAGATTAGGATAAGCAATGACATCGGCAAGTGCCGACTCAAGCATATTCAGGTTATCGATAATGACTGCAGCCATCGGCGACTGGCTGTAAAGCTGTGGAGATATTGCCGGTACACTTGGCATTTCCGTTGGCGCTGGGAACATGGTCATACCAGTATCAGAACCTACTTTATTCCAATAACGTTCCAAAGTAACCGGAACACGGCCTGCAAATTGTGGATCAACCTGTCCGATAATGATGGCTTCCAACGAGGCAAGTTGTAACCACTGGTTTGAGTACATCAAACCACTTAGCTTTGGATAGCCCATGCGAAAAGCATCGGCATACGGATGATCGAGATAAAGCTCGGCTGCCTTGGGTGAAGTAGACACCGCATGTCTTTCATCGCTTGTCAGGTACTCATGAATCGCTTCATTTACCGCAGTCTGCTTCTGATACTGCGAAGTAGAATCATTGGCGAATATATCCCAAAGTGCGTTTTCAAAACTGCGGCCATGAGCTAATACCATTGCAGCATGGGTAGTAAGAGCTTCAGAGTTGGCAAATGCCTCGCCCGCGGCACTATCGGAATGAGTACCGCGCACACTTTCACCGAGATCGATGCGAGCATCTGTTTCTAACTCACCGAAGTGGCCATCCATGTCCATTTCCATGGCCATACCCATGCCACCATGACCACCGTGCCCGCCTTGTTCGGCTTCAGCCAGCATATCCAGATGCATCTTTAATTCCATGCGTCCTTCCTGGGCATCAGGACTCCCATTGATGTCAGCTATGGCGTCGTAAATACCTGCCTGAGTCACGTCGAAGGCGTTATAGAGAGTCGCCAGATCGGGATGCGCACTGCGCAGACTGCCAGATTGGGCCAGAGCCGATGTGGAAATAACTGCTCCCAATGCCAAACCCAGTGTTAATTTTGTCGTGTTTTTAAACGGTGTATTCATTCTCTGAATCCCCGGAATTTCTAGAAATATTGCGAAGTGAAAGGATAAAAGTCCTCACTTCTAAAGTCCACCGCAAATCCGCGAGAGGCCCGTCTACCGCGGCGTAAACCATTGAAAAAATGCAACAAATTGTAATTTGCCGTCAACTGCAACGGAATATCTTAAGCTGTGACAAAGAGTGATATTTAGAAGAATACTTAGGACTATTGATCGACGAAGTGGAAGTCCGCCGGACCTCTACGGCTCACCAGGATAATTGCCTCACTACCGCCGGCAGGAATATCCCAGGAATGGTTTAGTTTGCCGGGAATGAGAACATAGCTGCCGGTCTTTAGATGGTGTTCTTTATCCCCCAGCACAATAGTTAATTCACCCTTCACCACCGCTACATGTTCATCAAAAGTATGCCAGTGAGTATCGAAATGAGTGCCGGCGGGAAACATCGCGTAGTAAGTCACACCACCGTTTACCGGATCGACTCCCTGACGGGCGGTACGCAATCCCAATGGAGTACCGTTGCCGCCACCAGGTGGTCCCCACTCCAGCTCGTCCAGATTAACCGCCAGTGGTTGGGAGACTTCTTGCGCGGAGGTATTGTTTTGGTTGTACAGAGTAAGCCCTGCCAGTACGGCAGTGGCCAGGGCAATCAGGAGTAAGCGGATAAGTGAAATTCGTAAACTCATGCGGCCTATTAAACCACTTCTTGGATGAGAAAGGCGACTTGTTCTGATAAAGGTCCTGCGCTCACCTGGCGGCGAAACAGCGCGCGAAACTTAAGCTGGTGACTCTGACAGAATTCATAGAATGCTTTCGCTTCATGCTGCGTCCAATCCCACTCGCCAGTAGGTGCGTAGAATTCGTCAAACAACAACAGCGTACCCGCAGCAGGCGGACATCGATCCAACACAGCTTTCGTCGATTCATACAGGTCGCAATCGATGTGTATCAATGCTGGTACGCCGATTTCCGCAACGACTGAATCAGTAATAGTGTCTTCAAACAAACCCTCATGGAAAATCACCGATTCATCGTGTTTGTACCAGTTAACGACACGCTCACGGGGAATACGAAACGTGCCTTTGGGATAACCCGGCCGCCAGTCATGGGGCAAGCCTTCCCACCAGTCGAAGGCAAATAACTTATTGTTGTGGGTGTAGCGATTGCGTACCCGATTCAATTCCTGAAAGGTGCGATTCCAGCCCACCCCGAATGCTGCCCAGTGACCAGTCTTGTTGGTGATCATCTGGGCAATGATGTCGTAGTAACTATCCACCGGAACTTCAGCCAGGCGATCCAGTTCGAAGAAGGCGATAAGCTCTTCTGCAGTAGGTGGTAGTTGTTGGGCTGTCTCGGTCATGACACTGATTTTAGTTCTCTTCGCTTATCTCGCTACGAAAATCCTCGTACTTACCAGTGGCGGAGCGTGGAATCTCATCGGGATAACTGAAGACGATATCAAATTGATGACCGATGCGGGAATTGATTAGTTCTTTTAATTGCTGTTCTTGTTCCAGCACTACTTCGTTTCCCGTTACCAGCTTCACTTCCAGATGCTCCATGTTCTTTTGCACCATCTGAAACTGTTTCACCGGCACGATGTCGCTGTAGCGTAACTCGCTGAGACGGGGCCAGAGCTTCGAACCATCCGGCAACACTAACAAATTACGAGTTCTACCCAGTATGCGATTCAAAGTGGGCAAGCCCCTGCCGCAACTGCATGGCTTTCCAACTTCCCCATAATCTCCGATCTCATAGCGCACCAGCGGCATGGCGAAATTGTGTAACGGCGTCACCACAATCCGACCACTCTGTCCCGGACCACAGGGTTTGTTCTCATCGTCCAGCACTTCCATGAACACCCCTTCTGATTGCACATGATAGCCATCTCCATCGGGACACTGTAGCGCCATATATCCAACTTCCTGGGCAGAATACATATCCACCAGTTCCAAATCCCAGGCTTGTTGGGTCAACTTCCTCACGGAATCGTCGACGGACTCACCGAGCGCGCTTACTCCTTTTAAGAAAGGCAGTTCAGTTTTCTTATCGATACTCAATTGCGCCAAACCAGCGATGACCGAAGGAAAAGCTAATAGGTAACCCGGCTGTTCCCTTTGCAACCAATCCAATTGCTGTTCGATGGTAGCAGTTATGGCGAGGCCGACACTCTCCCCTGTCTGATAAAGATTGGTATAAGGCTTGCCCCAATTCGCCTGTCGGCCACCTTCAGGATAATTGGCCACACCATCGTCGAAGGTGCGAATCATCGCGAACTTCTCTTTGAAGTTACGCTTGTGCCAGAAGTGATCTCGCAAGTTAAACGCCATGTAGAACAGCTGATCTATGGCGGTCTTTTTAACCTTGATAGGCGTACCCGTAGATCCCGAGGTATGCACCTCCATAGTCTTACCGTGAGAAGCATCTAATTGCGTGGCCTCTAACAGGCTACCGAGCTTCGGAATCTGACCGCGACGCAAGATAGGCAGTGAATGCCATTGCTGAGCTGTTATTGGAGTATCTTCCTTGAACTCGATCGCCTTCAGAATATCGGAGTAAGCCGGCACCGATTTCGCGCAGTGGATCAAAACTGAATGCAGTTGTTTGGATTGAGCGAAAGCTATCTGTTCGGGAGTCCAGCGTTCACTCTGCTGAAGTTGAAACAGAATAGACAAGACACCGGCACTGGAGCCACCAGAGATTGCGGGCCAGAGAATTCCATTGATCGCTGATTTGGGAACGCTTATTACTTCACTCACCTACTAAATGCTTCTAGTGCAAAGATTCGCCTGGCATTCTTTCACTTTTCGCGGTGTTAGGTAAGTGGACAGCTAATGTTTCCCGCAATTCGGCTATTTCTTTATCACGAAATCGATACATTTCCATGTTTGGCAGTGCTAAAGCTTTTCCTAGATACTCGTTGCTGAGCTCATAATTTTCTTGCTTCAGTCGCAATTGAGCCATCCCTAAATAGGCTTCCCACTCCCCAAACTTTGCCCCGGTAATTTGAGAGATACTAATTGCTTCATCTAAGTCTTTTAAAGCTTCTTGAAAATTTTCTACAGCAGTATGAAATCTTGCTCTGGAACTTAGCCCAGTTGGCAAATACAGCCACTCATCTGCAGTTTTCAGTAATTCGATTTGTCTATCCAAATATTTCTTAGCATTTATTTTGTCACCTGACTCAAGAAAAATAAGTCCAAGTACTAAGATATCAGAAGCTAACAACGAAGTTGTATCAATTGCCACTTGCCAAGATTCTAGATGTCGCCATGCGAATGTTTTTAGTGCTCTGTTTAGTGCTCCTTTAACATCCCCATTGTCGAGCAAGTATTTACAATAATATGAACTTATTGTCGGAAACGGCGCAGGAGAAACAGGATTACTAGATAATAATACGGCTTCTGATCGTTCAAAATATTCAAATGCGTTTTCGCTTTCGCCTTTGAGGTGTTGTGCATAGCCACTAAAGTTGGCCGCCATCCCTTGAATTACTTTGTTCTCTGAGCTATTAATAATTGCACTCATTTCTTGTTCTAATGTTAATGCTCTACTCATTTCTCCTGCCATAATTAGCATGGACATTAACGGGCCAGCCGCACTGGCAGCTTCAAGAAATTTTCCGTTCTGTACATACCATTCTATACTCTTGAGCGAAGGGTCAATAGCTGTATAGATGTCACCTAGATATATCAGATTTGCGGCTGCAGATGAGAGCAAATATCCCTTCGCTTCCCCTGGAAGTGAGGGCAAAGGTTCATCCCATTCTTTTTTGAAGAAAGCTTTAATACAAGCTTGATCTGCGTAGTGCGATCCTTCAGTAAACATCGAAAACTGTTTCCGCTTAATTTTTTCGAAATAAATGTGAAATGCCTCTTCAATTCTTCCCGCATTCGCTCCATATCTAACTGCCCGATACAAGGGTTCTAGTTCTTGCATACTCGTCGGAAAATCTGAAGTTACGGAATTGAAATAACCAAATAGTAAGTCATTTCCTTTAATCCAATCTGAAATATTATTAGAACGCTGATACTCGATAGAAAAATCCCTAACAATAGGATGACAATCTAAAACTAACTCATTACGAACTTTCTCAACCGAGACTAATCTTGAATCGTGCAATTGTTTTATACTAAAGCGCCATTTAGCTTTGGTTAATTGATTTAATTCTGTTGTTAGCCCTTTGATATCTGCAAAATTGGCTATTGATTGCAATTCCGATAGCTCAATTGCTCTATCAAGAAGACTTAATAAGAAAAGAATTTTTAATGCCGGGCTATCTTCAAAGTATTTTAGATAAGCACTCAATACATTCTTCGCGTGGGAGTCTAGTGTGCTTTCACCAAACAGCGATTCAATAGACTTGTATGAATTGATGCTGCCACCATGAACTACTGAAAGATAACCGCCAAATAGAGACAAACTAAGTGCGTGCCCTTCATAGAGCTCTCCTGCTGTTTCTAATTCTGAAATCTCACCCGACACGCCTAGACTTTGCAGGTAACTAGCGCTAGCCTCTTTAGATAGGTGGCCTAAGTCGATCGTACCAATTCTTCCATCGGCATAGTTTTCTAGATCTCTTACTTCTAATCTGGATGTAATAAGACACAATCCGGTATTTTCTTCGGATAATTCGCGAACCAAACAAGAGATTGCAGGATTTTCAATTTGACCCTGCTTTGGACCTGGACCCAATTGCATAGGTTCAAGTCCATCCAAAACAAGTAATGTTTTCTTGCTACGAATCAATTTTGCGAGTCTTGAAGCTTTGGCCCAGGGTGTACCAGAAGCCGGCTCTTCGTCTCCAAACCATTCCAGAGCATGTTCGATAAACAAATCCCCAGAAGATTTTAATTCCGACGATTCGCCTTGCCAGTAGAATGACCAAGCATAAACGCGTTCGGCAACCTTATACTCACTTTTGTTTAAATCAGACAACCATCGATTTACTAAACTGCTCTTCCCAACTCCACCAAACGCAATCAATTGCACCACATTGGATTCCGATTGTTGCCAATAGTAATTTAGTAGTTCGAGCTCATTGTCTCGACCAAACAACTCCAAGCTAGTGATTGGCATGGTTGAATTCGAAATTTCTATTGCACTCTTACTTAAATCACTATTGGATTGCTCAAGCCGGTCTCTGACTTTTGTTTCGAATTGTTCAATTTCAAGTGATAACCAGGAAACTTCGATTAAGAACAATTTGGCAATTGGAGCAACTTGGTAATGAGGTATGCAATTACCATGCGTTGTAGTAGTTCCTCGGCACCATCGGCTAACGGCTTGTCGAGAAACATCTAACTCTCTAGCCAGATCTGAGTGATTTTTTATTTTTGAGTTAACTTGAAGCGAATAGAGTAGCTGTAACTTTATTGCGAGATTTGGATGTTTCATTGCAGGACTCCAACCCAGGTCTCATTAGGACCCAATCCAGAGTGCTATATATACAACGTAGCACGTGTCTTATTTTTATTGTGTGCCTGGGTGAATTAATCCCCCAAGTTCTATAGGAGCCTATCTCAAAATTTATCCCTAGTCGAGATACCCTAATAAGTATTTGAATTCAGTTGGAATTTGAGGTTTATTCAACTTTTTCAGAGACTTATAAATATGGATAAGTTATAAGAATCTGACGACTCTGTGATAACACCGTCACATTTACAGTGATTGGATGTACTCCCACCTAAAACTTGATGTCGGACACAGATTAGCGGTACTTTTCATCTAGACTTACCCATTATGAAGACTCAAACGAGCCCAAAAGTGGAAAAAAAGCAGTCGCAACAAGGCTTTACCCTCATCGAACTACTCATCGTAGTGGCGATTCTTGGCATTTTGGCGTCGGTCGCCCTGCCTTCCTATGCGTTGTATCGCAATAAAGCACGCTTTGCCGAGGCTACTCTTGGCATTGGTGCGGCCCGTGCGGCGATTCTGGTGGCCACTTCTACTGGCCGTGTTAGCGCCCTGACGGATTTGGATTCAGGAACTTATGGCATTCCTCCCCTGGTTACTCCGGCTGCAACAGTACATGGGATCGATGTGACGGATGGTGTAATCACAATTACCTGGATGTCCGATGGTACCGACCTCCAAGGTGAGACCTATGTGTTAACGGCTGGTGGTGTGCTTCCACCTGTGCAATGGACGACCAGTGGCAGTTGTGTAGCCAGTGGCTATTGTTAAGAAATCTAAAAAACTACCTACATAAACAAGTACCAGGTTTTCGCCCTTGGTCAGCAAAACTCAGAAATTCCTCCTCGCTGTGGTCTATCCACTGCTCGTGCAAAGTGTCGGTGCAGTAATGATGATGGCCGGGAATTCGGCTGCTTCCGGCGGACCCTTCGCTGGTATTTTGATCCTGGTCCTGTTTATGGGAACCGCACCCATTACATTGATTGTGAACAGTATTGCGCTGTTGCCACAGGATCAAGAAAAAGCGTGGTACTTCAAACGGGGCATGATCTTGCCTGGAATATTTCTCACGGCCTACTTTATTTATTTCGCCGGAATCTGGGATATGTTTTTCTAGATTGCTTCAAAACTAAACCCACGCTGCGACCACTCTCCCGATAGCTTTTCAGCCTAGTATGGGCTTGCAAGAACACCCTGAATTCGAACCAGAAAATAAATTCATTCCGGTTAACCCCTTTTGCGTCTTTCCAGCGATTAAGTAAGTAAGCAATTTGAATCCAACAGGAAAGGACAGCAATCATGAAACACAATGAATCATCAATTCAGCCTTTATTAATCCGCGGCCTACAGGCTTCCTATCAACTGATTCTCTGCATTGGCCTCATCACCTTGATGCTGGTTGCCTGCAGCAGCCCAACTGAACGTAACGTGGGTAGAATCGAGCAACCGCCTGAGCCGAAAGAGTCTCGCCCTTCCGGCCAATCTACTATCGAAGTTGATAACAACGTAAGCAATCAGCCCAATGTTGCGGTCAACCCCATTCCAGTACCGAACCAGGCAATTCAGGTCACCGAAGAAGCAGAAATCCTTTCGGGCATCGTATCTGCCGATGCGTCAACCAGTCGGGTGCGCACTACTTCGGCTCCAGCCAGCGCTGGCGTCCAGGTGGCAAGACAGGAACTGCTCGTTAGTCCCGGCCACAACTATGGCCGTAGAGATGCCGATGGCATTTACTATCATCCCGGTTCACAAATCGATCGCGAGAACTATCTCGAACTGGTCGAGAATGCAGTGAAGCGCGTTGCCGCTGACCCGGTTTCAACCTTCAGCATCGATGTGGACACTGCTGGTTACAGCAATATCCGCCGCATGCTTAGTCGCGAAGGCAGACTGCCTCCCCATGATGCAGTACGCCTGGAAGAGATGATCAATTACTTTGATTATCGCTACCCTACTCCAACCAGCGTGGAACAGCCGATTAACATCTACACGGAAACCATGGCAGCACCGTGGAATGCTGATAACCAATTACTCATGGTGGGCATGCAGGGATTCGAACCGGAAAGCACCGAACTCCCCAATGCAAACCTGGTGTTCCTGGTTGATGTTTCCGGCAGCATGCAATCACCGGACAAGTTGGGATTGGTTAAGCGCTCCCTGCAATTACTGGTTAACCAAATGGATGAAGACGATCGCATCGCCCTGGTTGTTTATGCCGGAGCTGCGGGAATGGTATTGGATTCAACCAGCGGTGCAGAAAAATCCAAGATCATCAACGCGCTCGAGTCATTGCATGCAGGTGGTAGCACCAATGGTGCCGCTGGCATTCAGCTGGCCTATCGTATTGCCGAGGAAAATATAATCGATGGCGGCATTAACCGCGTTATTATCGCCAGCGATGGTGATCTCAATGTAGGCATGACCGACATCGATGAATTGAAAGAACTCATCAGCAAGAAGCGTGAAAATGGTATTGCCCTAACTACGCTGGGTTACGGTACTGGTAATTACAACTATTCCTTAATGGAACAGCTTGCCGACACTGGCAATGGTAATGCTGCCTACATCGATACCTTAAGCGAAGCGCAAAAAGTGTTGGTGGAAGAAATGCAGTCTACTTTGCTGACGATTGCCAAGGATGTGAAGATACAGATCGAGTTTAATCCTAATATCGTGGCGGAATATCGACTAATTGGTTATGAGAATCGACTATTAAATAGAGAAGATTTTCGCAACGATAAAGTTGATGCCGGTGAAGTAGGTGCGGGTCATACTGTCACTGCACTTTACGAAATTAGTTTGAAAGGATCGCAGGGTGCCTTGATTCCTGATCTACGCTACGGCAACAACGGCGGCGAGGAAGTGAATTTTGGTGACGAACTCGCTTATGTCAATGTCCGTTTCAAAATGCCAGAGGAATCTAGCAGCACTGAATTCGGCCAGGCTGTTACCTTTGAGGATGTTAGTGAAAGCTCAGTAGATGCCACCGAAAACATGCGTTTCGCAGCAGCAGTTGCTGGCTTTGGCCAATTGCTGCGGGGTGGCAAATACACCAATGACTGGAATTATGACGACCTGTTGCAGCTCGCACGCGAATCACGAGGGGTAGACAACCACGGTTACCGCAGCGAGATGGTGAAGCTGGTTGAACTGGCTAAGGTCTTATAAGCTAGTCGAACTATTTAAGAAGGGATAGGAACCCAATCTGTGTTTGAGTTTCTGAAGGCAAATCAAACCGACGAGTCACTCATGTTGCGCTATCAGCAGGGTGACTCCTCGGCTTTTGAGAAACTCTATCAGCGCCACAAGAACCCACTCTTCGCTTACCTGTATCGTTCCCATGTTGATTTGCAGGCCATCGAAGAAATTGCCCAGGAAACCTGGATGGCGGTTATAAAGGCAGCAGAGAGTTACCGCCCCTCCGCCAAATTCAAAACTTACTTGTATGCCATCGCTCATCGCAAACTGGTGGATTTCTGGCGCAAGCATAAGATCGAAAACCTGGTCGATCGAGTGGATGAGAAAGGTGAAGCCATTGTTGAAAAAGTCCCGGGGCCGAGTAAGCTGACTTCGGCGACTGTAGATTTATCGATGGACCTGTTACTGGCTCTGGAAACACTTTCGAAAGAACAGCAGCAGGCTTTCTTATTAAAAGAAGAAGGATTCACCCGGCAGGAAATCGCCGTGATGACAGGATCCAACGAAGAAACTATCAAGAGCCGTATTCGCTATGCCACTGGGCATTTAAGACGAATACTCGAGGTGCAATATGCCGACTAATCAGACGCCAGACGACGCCGAACTTTCCCGGTTGTTAAGCCAGGCGGAACCTCCCAAGTCTCCCGCACATGTCGATGAGGCGATTCTTCAGTACGCCAGAGAAAACGCGCCGGTGACTGAAAAGGAATCAGCATGGTTTCCACGCCCCTGGGCAACTGCAGTTGCCACCTTGTCGATCGCGGCTATTGCAATCTCAGTTTCACTAACGAGCTTTAACAACGGCGACCTGGAACGCGCTGTCTCCGATAGTGGATTTGTACAGATTGAAAGTAGCGATGCACCATCGTCGCAATCTGTAGATTTGAGTGACTTACTAGATGTCGTCGAAGCAGATAGCGTGAGTGTAGATGCTGATCTCAGCAGAGAGCGCCAGGTAGCACAGAATACACCAGCCATTACTACACTGGCAGCCGAACCTGCCGTCGCCACTGCCGGCGCTGCTATTGAAGAAACATTAGCAATAGCCAATACAGATGACACGCTACTCGCTGAAAACAATCTGGTGGCCGAAGAAGAACTCGAAGTTGCTTTCTCGGCAGCTGCGCCGACGGCCCTCAGCCAGGCACAAGCGCCGGAACCAGTTGATACTAATGTTGGCCGTCTGGAAAATGCAGTAGCCGACACTTCGGCAGCAATCGCACCGGCAGCCCAATCTGGTTTGGCTAGCGCTGCCCCCCAGCAAGCTTCACGGCGCAGTGCTAGTCCCGAAGTTAGAAGCCAGGCACTGACTATGGAGTTAAGTGTGGCAGTAGTTAGTGCAATCGACCTGCCCAGCTTATTGACTGTATTGGAAGACCTGTTGAATGAAGCGGAAGCGGAAGTGGGTGCAGGAGCAGACGCCGATCAAACGATCGACGCTGCTGAAAGAGCAAGCCGGTTTCTGCAGCGATTTTACGGAATTGATGACGAAACAACTTTACAGCAACTCGAGGAAGGCTACGCTGTGATACGCAGCAACTTTACAGACTTTGAGTTACCGGAAACTTTCTCAATCGCGGTTGAAGCAATACAGCAATTCACCAACTAATTACATTCCAGGTTCAGAAGCAACCTGGCCTTCAAGCTCTACCACATAAATAAACAGAGGGATAAGCAATTCCCCCAATTGTGAATCCATCATGCCCTGCACTTCATGCCAATCCAGCGCACCCTTACCTGAGGCAATTTTAGGCATTGCAATCGATTTGAAGCGTTCGTCCGTAACTAGTTTGCTAAGCCGACGAAAAGCGCGATTAAGCGCAATTTTATCTGGCCGCCCCACTCGAGACGGATCTTCGTCCCCTTCGTGGGTAATCAAATTTACGATGGTGACGTTATCGGTACCAAGCCAGGACCAAATTTCGCCGGGTTCCGGGTTGGTCTCTTCGCACCATGCATTATAAGCCTCTACCATTGCCGGGTAGCGATCGTGCAGTTTTCGCCCGAAGTCTCGGGTCATTGCATCGCGGGTCGAGACAGCATTAACCAGAACATGGGCACGGGATAACATAATATCCCCCTCAACTTCATAGATCATCTCGCCCTCCTGAGTGATTCCACGTAACTATAAGGACACCACATCAAGACATTTCTGACAAGATTCAGTAGCTGACCGTTTTCACAGATTTAATCTTAAATAGGAGATGGATTAAGAACGCCTAAGCCCTTATGCTTGCCATGCAGTTGCAGTATTCAGGGTAGTAAACGAGAGAATTATGAGTTTAGCGGACAAACTGGCGGCAGCGCAGATAAAGGATCTCATCGCCTACCAGTCAGCGCGCCGAATCGGTGGTATTGGTAATAACTATCTGAACGCCAATGAATCTCCTTACCCAGCCTATGAAATGCCAGAGCAGGAAACCTGGCAGCGCTATCCTGACTTTTTACCCAATGATCTAGCCACCAAATATGGTCTCTATGCCGGTTTGCAGTCTGACTACGTACTCACAACCCGCGGCGCCGACGAGGGTATCGATTTACTGATTCGGGCATTCTGCGAACCGAAACAAGACAGTATTGTTATCTGTCAGCCTACCTACGCCATGTATGATTTCATCGCCGAGGCCCATCAAGTGGAAATCCAAAGCGCGCCACTTGCTGCGCCGGAATTTGACTTAGATCCCAAGGCGTTTAATTCGCTCGCGAAAACTCCAAAGTTGGTTTTTCTCTGTCATCCCAATAACCCAACCGGAAACCTGTTAAACAAATCTGCCGTCCTCGCCTTGGCAGAGCAGTATAAAGAGGAAGCCTTCGTCATTGTCGATGAAGCCTATATAGAATTTACTCCCGGTGATTCGTTTGCGACAGAAATTGCCAATACACCGAATCTCGTAGTGCTGAGAACCATGTCTAAGGCATTTAGTCTCGCTGCAATTCGCATCGGTTTCGTGCTAGCGAATCCAGATGTCATTGCCCTGCTGGCAAAATTGATAGCGCCTTATCCGATTCCCGATCCCAGTGCGCGCATTGCCCTGAATGCACTAACTGATATGGGAGTCTCCTATATGGATGCTCAGCGTGAGCGCATATTCGTTACCAAAATGCACGTTGAGAAAAAGTTGAATGAATTGGCTTGTGTAAAAAAGGTTTATCCCAGTGCCACAAACTTTCTACTCGTCCATTTTGAAGACAGTCAACACACCTTCGACTACCTCGCTGAACACGGCATCATCTTGCGGGATCAAAACCATGCACCTGGATTGGAAAATCATTTGCGCATAACTATTGGCGACGATGCCGATATGGAACAGCTACTCGATTGTTTAGCCTTGATGAGATAACAGCTTGAACGATTCCACAGACAAACCTTCTCTAAATAACTGGTTGCGCTTTCTGCTTCCTTCGGTAATCGGTGTATTATTTTTTCTAACACCGCTAGTAATTGATGATCAAGTCACTATCGGCATGGCCTGGTTCGGTGATTTATTTATAGATAACTTCCAACCGCAGATCGTACAACTCGCTGGCTTGTTTATCGTTAGCTCGGTCTTGTTAACCCTGTTGTTTGCGGTTAGCAGTGCTGCCAAAAAGAAGCTGAGTTTTCTTTCTAATCATCTGACTTTTCATCCTTTCTGGTTCACTATGCGCCTGTTTGGCGCTATCGCCGCGACCGCCTATATATTTCAGATCGGACCCGAGTTTCTAACCGGTGTTGCAACCAGTGGGACAACACTTGGTAACTTGATTCCTATCACCATGACCTACCTGGGCATCGGTGCAATATTTTTACCCTTGTTGGTAGATTTTGGCCTGATGGAACTGGTCGGTGTCATGATGAGCCGCATTTTCGATCGGGTGTTTGGCTTACCCGGTCGTTCTGCCATCGACGCCATGGCCTCATGGATGGGCTCGGGGCCAGTAGGAGTCTTCATTACCTCGCAACAATATGAACGGGGTTTCTACACTGCGCGGGAAGCTGCGGTGATCTGTACTAATTTTTCCGTCGTGTCTGTGTCTTTTTCCCTGGTAGTTATCGAGTACATCGGTCTCGGCCATTTATTCATCCCTTACTATTTTTCCATTATTGTCATTGGCTTTGTCGCGGCACTAATTACTCCGCGCCTGCCGCCACTCAACCGCATCGCCGACAATTTTATTGATGGCACTGCCGCCACCGGTTCCCGCACCTTCGATCCAGGCGTTCGCCTGTTTCCTATTGCTATCAGTCAGGCACTGGAACGCGCCGCTAATGCGCCCAGACCGGCGGACCTATTGCAGCGCATCGGGCGCAACGTTTCCGAGATCTGGTTGTCCCTGATTCCAGTTGTTATGGGATTGGGTACTACGGCGTTGATTCTCGCCGAGTACACACCGGTATTCGACTGGTTAGGTGCACCGATAGCCCCGATTCTCAATCTGTTTCAATTAGATGAAGCCCAGGCTGCCGCACCACTGATGCTGGTCGGATTTACCGACATGTATTTACCGGCATTGGTTGGGGTGAATATCAATAGTGAATTAACGCGCTTTGTGGTGGCAACTGTTTCAGTTACCCAGCTAATTTATATGTCGGAAGTTGGCGCGCTGATAATTAAGTCGAAGATTCCGCTGGGTTTTCTAAACGTGGCTCAAGTCTTTTTATTGCGCACGCTCATTTCTTTTCCAATCGCCGTGTTAATCGGTCATCTTCTTCTGTAACTGTTAGAAAGAGTGACCGATCTCTGTCACTGGCCCACTAGCAGCCCGTTCGGAATACCAGACACCACCATCTTTAATAACAATATCTACATAATCCAACACTTCGATGTTTTGTAAGGGATTACCATCGACGATAATGATGTCGGCTAGCTTGCCTACTTCGATGGTGCCTAACTCATCTATCTGCCCGAGAATCTCCGCATTGGTTTTAGTGGCAGCGGAAATTACCTGAATCGGCGTCATGCCACTCTCAACCAGGGCTGACATTTCCCGCCACATAGCTTCGTTGTGCATGTTCAAGGGACTGGCGGCATCGGTTCCCACACCCATGTACGCTCCTGCATCGATGAACTGACTCGCGGATTGTTCGGCATTGCGAATCTCGCGACCGATGTCATTAAAATAAGAAAGCTGGTGAATGTCCTCAAAGGATTTTATGAACTCTGCATAAAAATCCGCCGGCATGTCTTTCTTGTAAACCGGATCATAAAGACGTTCTGGAAATTCCACCGTCGCTGGATAAACCCAGATACGATGGGAAATGGTCTGCACGATTGGAATGCCTTTATGGGCGATCTCGGAAACTAAAGCGTCTTCGTAAGGAGGATTGCGCGCCGAACCTACATGTTGAAGCACGTCGACACCGGCATTGATGGCGGCACGGATTGCATCCGGATCATACAAATGCGCATGAACCTTGACTCCTTCTGCATGTGCAGCAGTAACGATGGCACGGTAATCTGCCTCAGTTAATCCCACCCAGGTTTTAATCACATCGGAACCAGCGGCAATAAGTTCTCTCGTGCGTTGTGCTGCTTCTTCCGAAGAACTGATGACCACTTCATAAGCATCGGGAATGCCCGCCATTTCTACCCGTGTTATCCAGGGGCCGGAAACAGTAAGGCGGGGTCCGGGAATCTCGCCTTTGCGAATACGCTCACGAAAATCCAGAATTTGAAAGGGCGCGCCAAGATCCAATCCGCTGGTTACGCCACCCCGCATCATTTGTTTGGCGGCGATAGGCATAGCTTCCGGAAGCCGTTCCATTTCATTGAGGAATGCATAGTAATCGTCGTACTCGCCGTGACCAATCAAATCGATATGCATATGAGCATCGATCAATCCCGGCATTACTGTGCGGCCACCTGCATCGAGAATTACAGCTTTACTGGGGATCGCAATAGCATGCCGTGGTCCGACCGCAGTAATTCTTCCATCTTCAAAGACAACTACCGAGTTATGGATTGGCTCGGCTTCGTAGCCATCTAAGAGCATTCCGCCAACAATCGCCACCGGCACATCCGGTCTTAGAGATGCTTGCGCTATTAACCACTGCGGGATTATGAATGCAATTACAATGGAGAGAAGAATCTTCATAGCCAGTTCACTTCTTATAACAACTATTATTGGGACAACTCATCATAGATCGCTTGCACACGATCAGGAGCCAGTGGCCAATTCAAATCTGAAATATCCAACGCAGCAGCGATGTCGTTTCGACTCGTGCCATTATTCATTAAGGTGCGAATGCGAGTCACCATTTGTTCAAATTTGTCCCTGAAGATTCTGATTTCAGCTTTGCGCAGTAAGGGGCCGTGGCCAGGTATAACCGTATCAAAGTCTAAGGCAAGTATTTGATCCAGGGTAGCTACCCAATCACCGGCGCATCCACCATTGGCGTAATCAATAAACGGCGCCATGGTCGTTCCGTCCAAGCGATCGCCCCAGATGAAAAGATCGCCAGTGTGAATAGTGCGCAGATCTGGAAACAGAATGACCGAATCACCGTTAGTGTGACCACAGCCCAGGTGGAAGGCTTGCACTTCTGCGTCACCTAAGTGCACACTGGTTTTATCGTTGAAAGTGATACGGGGCGCACCATCAGGAGAAGCGCTGGGGCCACTGTTGCGTAACATATTAATTCTGACATTCTCATGGCCGATGACTTGTGCGCTTGGCATGAAGGAAGCGTTGCTACCGGCGTGATCAAAATGATGGTGGGTGTTTAGTACATAGCGAATCGGCTGGTCGGTAACACTGGCAACCTGTCGAGTAATATTTTCGTAGCTGTAGGAGTATTTATTATCGACAATAATGACTCCTTCTTCGGTAACTCGAATAGCGATATTGCCACCGGACATATTGCCGTCGCATCCAGGCATGAGATACAAACCTGCTTTGCCCGGAACAGGTCGAATAGTTAAGCGTTCTAATTGTTCTGGTGTTAGTGTTGGTCGTTGCTGTGCGAAAGTAAGACCAATAGTCGCCAGTGCAAGCAGCAACAGCGTCACTATTCCGCCTTTCAAGAGATTATTGTTCATTCTTATTTTCCTGATCTATTTTGCCTAATTGAGCTTAGAGATACCCCCTTATGCCATCGGCCAGCAATGCCGTCAAATCTTTAACGACAAATAATGTGAAAAGGAATGAGAATTACGCTCAGTACGCAACGGAATACACAGCTTTCAGATTAAGAAAAAATATCTAACTAAAATCCTGGAAACTTTTTGCGAGAAATTGATGACCGGCTAGGGTTCGTTCGCCTTCTGGCCAGCATGAAAGACGGTGTAAATGTAGATTGATATTTCCAAGTCTCCCAGCTGTGATTCAATAAGCGGTTTGACCTGGCTCCATTCAAGCCCACCCACTCCGGTTGCAAGCCTGGGCAGTGCGACAGAGGTGAATCCCTCTTTCTGGATGATCTTCTTTAGCGAACGCAGGGCGTGATTTACATTGGATTCGCTGGCCTTGCCTGGTTTCTTATTACCTCCGTAGCCACCTTCCTGGGAAAGTAAATTGACAATCCTGACGCCTTCGGCCCCACCCCAGACCCAAGCTTCACCGGGCTTAGGATGTTGCTGATGACACCAGTGATGAAAATCTTTGTGCATCGAGGGATAACGCTCATGTAAAGACAGCGCAAGACCCTGATTCATTGGATCGTTGGCGGCCACACCGTGGGCAATTACCTGGGCGCTGGTCAATAAAATGTCTCCTTCCACTTCGTGAATCATGTATCGTCTCCTTGCTGAGTTAATTATCGACGTGCCGACATTGTCAAATTGCACCCATAGTAGGCGATAGAGCTGCACTTAAGATTGATCAGGCGCAAAAGTTTCAACAACTTGGTGCGTTAACAAGCTACCTGGCACCGAGTAAAGGGAATGAGTGGATTGGAATGGGCTGAGGTACAATCCCTGGATCAATTGGAGTAATCGATTCAATGGCAAGAAAAAAAGCATCAACACTTAAGGGAGACCTGTTTTTACTGGACGGCGACCAGCAATCCTTTACCAGCCAACAAATTGAGCTGCTTAGTGCTATTCGAGAATGTGGCTCTATTACAGCCGCCGCGAAACAGGTCGGTATCAGCTATAAGACCGCCTGGGATCGCATCGATGCTATGAACAATCTCTCTGATAAACCGCTGGTTGCGCGATCAGCCGGTGGTGCTAAAGGCGGCGGCACGAGTCTGACGGATTTTGGACAGGAAATATTAAAAGGATTTACTGAGTTGCAGGATGAACATGCGGCCTATGTTGATAGACTCGGTACAAGTCTGCACTCCATGAATGACCTGGCAAATTTTCTAAGGAGTAGTGCATTGCGAACGAGTGCAAGAAATCAATTCCGGGGACAAATTAAAAAAGTAACTCGCGGTGCAGTAAACACTGAGATCGAACTTAGTATTAGTGATACTGCATCAATTGTCGCCCATGTTACCAATGACAGTTCGCAAAAAATGAATTTCAAGAAAGGAAGATTCGCTATAGCGCTAATTAAATCTTCATGGATTATTCTCAGCAAAGATCTCAATGTTGCGACCAGTGCTCGAAATAAATTGATAGGCAGTATTAGTAAAATTGTTAAAGGAAAAGTAAACAGCGAGATTACAATCGATCTTGGTGAAGAGAAAACATTGTGCAGTATTATTACTAATCAAAGTACCAATACTCTAAAGCTCAAAAAAGGCGATCAAGCCTGCGCATTATTTAAGGCTTCCAGCGTAATCCTGATGTCGGATTGATTATTAGCGTAGTATCGCAACACCTTTTATTTGCGCCCACAACTCCATCCCTTCCTTTATGTTAAGTTGATGCGCGGATCGTCGAGATAAGCGGGCAATGAGTTTATTCTCACCAGCACTCAGACTCACCAGCAGCATGGACTTGTCATTCATCTCCTGAATTTTTTCTACTCTTACATTCAGGCGATTAATAATACTCGAGTCTGTGTGTGCACTTAATGCCAAACTGACATCTCGCGCCAGCACTCGAATTCGAATCTTCTGCCCGAGAGTATCTCCACCATCTCGAAACCACAAATCACCGCCATTGAATTGGGCCCGCAGCAAATGCCAGTCGCTATCCCTCTCGATCACCGTTGCCTCTATGACAACACCTGTATCCTCTCCAAGTTGTAGAGGCAGTTCAACATCGGACAAAACATCCTTTAGCGCACCACTGGCTATTACCCTGCCTTCCTGCAAGACCACGAGATGATCTGCGAGGCGGGCCACTTCGTCGATGGAATGGGTTACGTAAATAATAGGCACATCCAATTTTTCGTGCACCGATTCAAGATAGGGCAATATTTCCTGTTTTCGTTTTATGTCCAGGGAAGCCAGCGGCTCATCCATCAACAACAGATCCGGTTCCAGTAGCAGCGCTCTTGCGATAGCCACCCGCTGCCGCTCACCTCCAGATAATTGGTCAGGGTATTGTCGTAAGAGTTTGTTCAACCCCATTAACTCAATAATTTGATCGTAGGTTTTAGAGCTTGTTTTGACTGGTGATCTTTTAATGCCGTAAGAAATATTCTGTTCGACGTTTAGATGCGCAAACAAACTGGATTCCTGAAACACAAACCCGACTCTTCTGTTATGGGTAGGAACTACATTCGAATCAGAAAGCCACTCCACGTTTTTAACGCGAATCTCTCCTGTTGTTTCTTTTTCTAAACCGGCAAGACATCTCAACAACGTAGTCTTACCGGAACCTGACTCGCCAAAAATCGCGGTTATTCCTTTGCAGGGAAGTTTTATATCTACATTCAAATTGAATAGCCTACCCCCGCGTTCTGACAGATCTTGGTTTATCGCCACATCAATGGACTGGTTTTGCTCTTTCATGAACCAAACCTCAATACCTGGCGGTGAGATTTTCTCTGCAAGCCGTAAACCGACAGTAATACCAGGAATGAAAAAACAATCATCAACAGTGCCAATTGATTCGCCTGATCATAAGCGAGGGCTTCTACATGATCGTAGATCTGAACTGACACCACGCGGGTTTCTCCGGGGATGTTGCCACCGATCATTAAGACAACGCCAAATTCACCCACCGTGTGCGCGAAACCCAGCACCGCCGCGGTAAAAAATCCTGGTTTCGCCATGGGCAATGCCACCGAGAAGAATCGATCTACAGGCCCAGCGCCTAAAGTGGCCGCAACTTCCAGCGGCCTGTCTCCTATCGCTTCAAAGGCATTTTGTAAGGGCTGCACTACAAAAGGTAGTGAATAAAATATTGAGCCTATTACCAGGCCGGAATAACTGAAAGCCAACGTGCCTAATCCAAGTGATTGAGTAATCTGACCAATCGGTCCATTGGGTCCCAGTGCTAACAACAAATAGAAACCAAGCACGGTAGGCGGTAAGACAAGTGGCAGTGCGATCAAGGCGCCAATTGGTCCTTTGAATCGAGAAGATGTTCTGGCAAGCCACCATGCCAATGGTGCTCCCATCAGCAACAACAATATCGTCACGGTAGTTGCCAGACGCAAAGTCAATAGAATCGCTGTAATGTCAGCTTCGCTAAAACCCATACTATTCCTCTACGGTATAGCCAAATGATTGAATGATAGAGCGGCCGCGATCGCTCTGTAAGAATTCGATGAAGTCTAAGGCAGCACTGTTGCCGCTGGCTCGTTGCAGAAGCACTGCATCTTGTGTGATAGAAGAGTGAAGGTTAGCTGGTACATTCCAGGCCGAGCCAGACTGCAAACTGTTGTTTTTGTAAACTTGAGATTTGGCAACGAATCCAAGTTCAGCATTGCCGGTAAAAACGAATTGATAAGTTTGGGCAATGTTTTCACCGCGCACAAGTTTTGCTTGGAGCGCATTGAGCAAACCAAGCTGATCAATAACCTCTTCCGCGGCGACACCGTAAGGCGCTAAACGGGAATTCGCTAGCGCCAATTTCTGGAACCGATCTGAATCAAGCACTGTAAAACCATCTACCAATTGCTCATCACTGGACCAGAGCACCAGTCCGCCCAATGCGTAAGTAAAGAGTGACTCTGCAACAGCCAGATTGCTTTCGATTAGCGCTCTAGGTTTTTCTTGATCTGCTGATAGGAAAAGATCGAAAGGAGCTCCGTTAGAAATCTGGGCAAAAAAACGTCCAGAAGATCCAAATACCAAGCTGATCTCATGGTCAGTCTGAGATTCAAACTCTTCAACCAATTGATTAGCTGGCGCGGTGAAATTCGAGGCTACAGCAAGCGTCGCTTCTGCAGCTTCAACATTAGCGGGACCAGCCAGCATTATTAGCACCAGGGAGCTGCAAATCTGTTTATAATCCATACACATAGTGTTATATACTAATTTATATAACGCTATGTCACAAGCCTTAGCTCAAGCCTTTGTAGGCATTACCGAAATAGTGAATATGGCCCAGCCCCTGGACAGTTTCGAACCGAACCGCCTTGAAGTGCTCAAAATGCTGTATTCGCAGCAGCAAGCAACGGCTCATAAGCTCCGGGAACGCCTCACGCAGATAGCCGCCGCCCATATCACTCTTCTTCTGGCAATCGATGGCTGGGTGCTTACCAAGAGCGATGGCATAAATAGCGATCAGATGACCATGATTGTGCTTGCCGTAATTCTAACCTTGGTCATTGCCGTGTTTGCTATTCACGCTCGTTACAAAGAGTTTGGCGTGATCGCCGGCATGATTGTGCGTGTAGAAACAGCGATGCGGGTGTTTGATAGAGGCTTCTATTTGCAAGACGAGACTCTCTATGAGTTAGAGCACCAAGACCTCGGGAAGGATCACTACACCCACAGCATGACAATCTTTCAATCACACTTTTATGCGCTCATCGCAAATAGTTTATTAACAGCGGGGATAGTTTTGGCAAATTAGCTTTGCCTTTGCAGGCACTGAGCTCTCTTACGATTGCGCACTTGAATTCGTCGATCCATGAACAACTGATACACCTTTCGAAAGATCAAAAGAGACTAAGCCATATGAATCCTGCTTAAGCTGCAGGCCTTCGCTTAAATTGCCGAGTGCTGCTACCGCATTGCTTTTAAAGCCTAGTACATCCAAGTTATCGGGTTCAATTTCTCCCGCTCGATCATACGCTTCCAAGGCTTTGTCGAATTCTCCAAAGTACAATTGGATGTCGCCTAAGTTTATGTACATTCTAAATTTGAAATTATTGTCTTCGTTCTGCTTCTCAGGCTGCCAGGGATCGAGTTCGACAGCCTTGCTAAAATCTTGGCGAGCGCCGGGATAGTTGCCTAGTTTTTTTTCAACGATACCGCGATTACTGTATGCCCGTGCGTAACCACGATCTAATTCGATAGCCCTGGTATAACTTCTTTTAGCATCCTCATCTCTGTCCATGCTTTCTAAAAGATTGCCACGATTATTAAACGCAATTGAGAACGAAGGATGTAATTTAACCGCCTGATTATAGTTTTCTAAGGCTTTATCTCTCTCACCGAGCACCTTCAGAGAATTTGCACAATTAAAGTAAGTAAAAGGATTATTTGGATTAAGTTCACGCGCTTTTTCCAAATGAGTCAGAGCTTTCTCATGCTGATTTTGATTTTGCAACAATACCCCTAAATTGTTTCGCGCATCACTGAATTCAGTGTTTAACTCTACTGCCTTGCTGAACTGCTCAATTGCCTCCTCCGTCTGCCCTAGAGAATTCAGTAACAAGCCGAGATCATAGTAAACAGTTGGGTAGTCAGGGTATCTCTGAATCGTATCTGCGAATACCGCAAGAGCCTCTTGTGATTTTCCCTGAGCAACCAGGATTACACCGAGCATATTTGAAACTTCAGCAGAACCAGGATAAGTCGTTAATAAATTTCTGCAGAAGTTTTCTGCCCCAATGAAATCTCTTGAATCATAGAGATTGTAAAGTTTAGAAAGCTCTGTCTGCGGAGGATTATCGTTTGCGGTGTTCGTCATGGTGAAACAAACTAGGTTTTTAGGGAAAGAAGAAGGATAGAATCCTTTGTAGGTATAGTCCAGCTTGGTGCAGCGTAATATATTTACACTGCAACGGAAAGGAATCGCTAATTACAATTTGAAAGACGCTTCATAAAGGACCATCTAGGACAATAGCCGTTCAATGAGCGAACGAATGATAGTGTTGAGATGAAAGCAATAGAACAAGTCACCGGTCTGATTGCCAATAATGAAGGGTGTAAAACCAACTCAGTTAACAATTCCGCGAGTTAATAAAATTTTACAACAATAGTGAGAATATCGATCTTCACAGAGCAATTTGTCAGAAAACCACTACGAATAGTGATGTCCGTTCTTTGCCTTTGCTTGTTGACTCTAGCAACAGTCGGAACTGTTTTAGCGCAGCCCGCTAGCGTGGCGGGCGGCATCATTAATGTGCCCGTGGTCGTTGTGGCAGACCAGGCATTTCAAATTGAGCTTACAGTTGTTGCAGATACCAATCCGGTTGAAGTTTTGGTGACTGGCGCTGAAGAACTAACAGCAGCGGATACAACTGATGCAAGTATATTCGATGGAACAAGCCTTTCTATTCCGACCATCGATGTGGAAGGAACACTCTATTGGGCTGAGTTTAGTGTACTCAGTACTGATCCTCCTGCCTTTGTATTGGCAGATGTAGGCTTACTCGACTCGAATCCTCCAGCGCAAAATTGTACGCGCCCAGAGCCAGATAACACGAACGGCCCGGATAATCCCCAGCTATTTGAAAATCTACTGATTCCGGCTGACGAAATTGTCGACGGAGGTCCAGGTCCAGACGGGATTCCTTCAATTGATAGCCCCTTATTTACCCAAACGTTCTCGCCAACACTGATTCAGCCCGCTGATCTCGTCGTTGGAATCAACATTGGCGGAGTAGCCAAGGCTTACCCTCATTCGATACTGAATTACCACGAAATCGTAAATGATCGGGTAAGCATTGATGGTGACAATCAAGATGTAACGCTCAGCTTCTGCCCTTTAACAGGCTCCGCTGTGCTTTGGAATTCGATTATGGGCTCAACGGACACGAGCTTCGGCGTGTCTGGATTACTCTACAATGCCAATCTCATTCTTTATGATCGCGAGACAGAAAGTTTGTGGTCGCAGATGCTCGAACAGGCTATTAACGGCCCTGAACTAGAACGCGTACCGGAGAAAGTACAGGTAATTGAAACTACCTGGAAGACCTGGCTGGAGATGTACCCAGATACGTTTCTGTTAACGATTGAGTTAACGGATTCTAGTTTTCCTTATGAAATTAATCCCTACGGATCTCATAGAACTGACAATAGAATTCCCTTTAATGCTAATAACAGTGATGACGATAGACTCCACCCAAAAGAGAGGGTGTTAGGTATTAACGTCGGCGACAGTTCCAAGGTTTACCCGGTTAATGATTTCAGCCACTCTATTTCTGTCGTAAACGACCAGGTAGGTAACATGGATGTGGTCGCAGCCGGAAGTTCTGGAGACAATTTTGCGGTTATTTTTAATCGCCAACTGGAAGACTGCACTACATTGGAATTCAATTCTGTAGAGAACAAGTTACCCATCGTGATGGTCGATAATGAAGGGACCGAGTGGGACATATTCGGCACGGCGCAAACTGGACCAAGAGTTGGTACACAGTTGCAGAAAACCAATTCATTTATCTCCTATTGGTTTGCTTGGACTGCTTTCTTCGAAGGTGCCGAAATTCACGAATGAGCACTCAATTCAAAATCTAAAGACATTTCCTTGAACTAATACTTCTTTTTATATCAATCGGCTTCGGTCAAGTTTGCAATAGAGAATCTGGTAACTGGAATAGGCCAGCTGACCGAAATTTGGATTGCTTCTTTGTTCTGCTGCAGAACCCTGCCCATGCAATAAAACGCGAACAGGATTCAGACCAACCTGAGTCAGGTATTCAAATAGCCCATCGAAGCATTTTAGTCTGCCTTCGAATTCAAGAAGATTATTCCCAGCCCCAATTGTCATAATTAGATCTGCGCTGGAATCGATTACACTCGCTATTGATTTTAGGAACTGTTCTACGTCGGGCATCATGCGGTGATCGAGTCTTAAACACACGACTGAACTGCGCATGCTCAATTCAGATTCTTGTTGCTTTTCATCCAATGTTTTAAGGGCTTGATCTGCATCCGTATTCAGAGCTAGCACTCTCCCACTTTCTCTCTCATTCAGCCCACTAAAGTGATTCTTATAAACTGGATCATTATCGACTAATACCGTGTGTGCCGCCTGCTTCTCCACCGTTTCGAACTGAAATTTGACACCCGATCCATCCTCCAGCCTGGTGATTTTAGGAGTAAGGTGAATTCCAAAAAGATCGCGATATCCATTCCCAACTCCCAGGGAAACCTGGTGAATGTCACTGGCAGTTGTCGAGATCAGACCGAGAAGTCTAAGTATTTGCATTACCCGCACAGTATCTACATTCTGAAGAACGTTTATGCCATTGAGTAATTGTCTTTGAGATTCACTGTATTGATCGGGGTGGGTTTCACTCGGAATCGCTGGAATATTTCGTATACTTGCACTCGTCTGTATTATGAGTTCGCGCATACCGTCGCAATTCAATTTTGAACTAGCGATCTGCCAGCTATGGAATAACTCCGCACTAGCCGCTAATTGTGCCAGGCAGAAAAGTTTAGCCAACTCCAAGCTGGGAACCGCCGTGTCAATGATTCCGTTATTTTTTAGTAGTGCACTAACAGTTTGTCTGTGGCTCGATTGATTTTCCAGATGCTCTAAATAGGCATCATAGTCATTGAATTGACTGATTAGACTATCGAAGCCGGGGCTCATTGCAATCTCCCCGAATGCGTCTGCTTCTAGCGCATAGGCAGAGGTAAGTTGCTGGCCGGAGTATGATGCCCATTGGTTCTGCGACACTGCTGTTAACTCCATGTTAACGGGAAACAATTCAACCCAGATGGCGTTATATTTTCAATCACTGGCATATGCTCAAAGTTGTCGAGACCAGCACGGCATCTTGACTCGAAGATTACCATTGAATCTAACAGGCAGCATCCGGCCTGTATTTCGAAATTTCCGATAAACTCCCTTTCAATGCGATTTTCTGACTCTCGATGGGACGCCATTCCGATTATAATGGGCCCTGGATCTTTTTTGGGGGTGTGCTATGAAAAAAATCATTCTGGCAATGTCAATGCTATCACTGAGCCCTTTATCTTTCGCCCAGGATGCCAACGAAACTGAAATCGAAGAGATTATCGTCATCGGCGAGCTCTCCAGGCGCGCCGTCAGAGAACAGATAATTCGCGTAGAGAACGATATTTACAGTTTCTACAATGAGCGTAACGGTAATCCTGATCTGGATATTGTGTGTGATGACATTGCCCTCACCGGAACGCGAATACCGCAACGGGTGTGTGAACCGGTCTTCTGGACCAAGGCCCGCAACCGTCAGGTGCAGGATCTCATTCATGAATGGTCGGGCATAGCTGAGCTGGAAAATCTAAGTCAGGAAGTGGTATTGGAAACGGAAGAAATGAACAGAGTATACGCCGAGCTGGTTGCCACTTATCCGGGCTTCCAAGAGGCACTGCTGATACTGGAAGATCTAAAGGCGCGGCTCGAAGAGTTAGGTAATTAGATTTTCAGTCGGCCTCTTTCTTGTACCAAGCTTAGCTGAGGTAGAGTTAATCTGCCTCAACCCTTCCCATTTATGCTTATCGCACTTCAAATCATCCTTTTTCATTGAAAGTAAATATTGAGCACACGGGTCTGCAATGGACTGAGTGCCAACTCCATTGGTATTCTAAGTAGACACATGAACAGGAAATCGAAAAGATTCACGTATAATTACTAATAAATTTTAAAGTATTGGATATTATGTTTATAAGAACAATTTTAGGCAGTACTAGCCTTACTACTGCACTCTTTTCATCATTAGCCATTGCCCAGAGCGACGTTTGGAGCGGTCTGGCTAGATCACAATTTGACAGTACTGCACTTACCCTCAGAATTCCCTGCGCTGTCGTTGAAGACGAGAGTAGTAATGAAGTGGCAGGTCTTGCACCGGCCTATGCACTTAATCTTCTTCTCTCGAGTACTGACCCTGGCAATGAACGCTTTCAATTGGTCGAACCCATAGCAGAGTTCGCTGAAATTCCTGAGAGCTGTCTTGACACACTCACTGTTTCAAATGATGGAAGCACTGCCACCTATACAACTAGCTCAACGGAAATTGATGTCGATGCCGCAGCATTTGCCGATCGTTTCTATACCCTGGAATTGCAGGCAAATCTACTAGCAGAAGGGCCAGTTGAATTTTCAATAATTAGTGCAGAAAGCAGAGATTATAGAAAGCCAATATATACCGGCGATTTTCTTGATGGATTTATTGGCGTGGGGAGCACTGATTTTATTTATGATGATGATTTTTTAGATTTCGTGAATACATCGTGGGAACAAGGATTAGTGGTTTTTGAATCAGGAAGAGTTGAAAATAATTGTTTCTATGATGATCCAAATAATTTACTTGAAGTGATTGAGGTTGTTGGAACGAATGTACGCTATCGATTGAAATCGACAGTTTCCGCCGCTGATAACGGTAAAAATCTCTTTGCTACCTGCACCGCTTTTAATCGCGACATCAATCGGCTCGAGAGAACTCTCCAGCTTGTTACCTGGACTGTAAGTCTCTAACGCTTAGTCCTTTTCTGCAAAAGCAATTCTTTTCAAAATGCTCATAAAAAAACGGCCCCTTCTTTCGAAGGAGCCGCTTCTTATTCATAAAGATCTAAATCAATCTTAGAACTCTACTGTGACCCTTCCATAGATCATTCGTCCACGTGGGTCGTATAAGATCGATTCCATGCCAGCAAAGTCATTAACTCGCTGTGGCATTCGATCAAAGACGTTACGTGAACCCAGTGTCAAATCAACATTGGTGCCCATCACTTCCAGTCCGCGGTAGTTGTAGGCAATGTCTGCGCTAGTGAAAGCGCGCAGCATGTCTCTTTGGCTGTTATCGAATCCAGTGAAGAATGGAAACTGGTTGAAGAAGGAACTTCCCCAGTTGTAACCATCATATTCAATTTCATCAACATAGTGTCCCGTTATTGAGGCACTGTGATTGCCCATCACCCAACCCAATCGGAGGTTACCCTTCAATTCAGGCAGCGGAGGTGCTTCACCGAGGAAGCGGTTACGCTTGCCAAGAGGCTCACTGACCGGATCGGTTACGAACTTCTGGTACTCCCACAAGTCGATCTTGGTAGCACCAAGGTTGGCAGTCATGGTACCGACGTCATTCAGACCAAACAGACCAGTGATTGCATCCAGTTCAAATTGATATCTGACCTTGAGGTCGAAGGCTTCCACATTGTTTGCCGCCGCGTTGGACTGACCAACGGTAACCCGCAGAATCTGCGTAGGGTCAGTGGCTGAACGAATAACACGCGGATCCATGTTGCCTGAATCAACCCAGGCTTGAAGCTCGGGAACAGTCGGCTCTCTGCCTGAAATGCCTGACCATTGCGACCAGTTGAAATAGTCGATATCCAGCAACTGTTGTGGATCGATACTCACGATACGATCTGTGAATTCGGTCTGGCTCCAGTCCAGATCGATACGCAGATTGTCGAGAGGCTCGACCGTAATACCAAAGCTCAAGGTATCAGCCGTCTCTGGTGTCAGGAATGGGTTACCACCCTGGCAACGTCGAGCATAGGCGAAGAACGATGAAAGCGGATCGTCAATATTTGACAAGTTACAACGCTCTGGTGCGTTCAAGTCGTTCAGACTTGGCGCAATGAACGCTGTTCCTTTGGTACCACGAACCGTCAACCAATCGGTTGGACTGTAAGTAATACCAAACTTCGGATCCGATGAACTCTGACCTGTAGAGTATCTGGTATCACGTGTAGCAGCAGTGAGTTCTAGATTATCTAGAATTGGGAGTGCTACCTCGACAAACCATGCATCAACTGTACGGGACTCATTGGCTGGCAAGTCCTGCTGGCCATTGTAGAGATCACCGCTCTGGTAGAGTGCAGCTGGAATATGGTCGAAACCATTTCGGCGACGCTGTGCACCAATCGCCATTCCTATAGGTCCACCTGGTAATTCCCAGTCATTGGGTAGAGGCACTGTGCCATTGAATACCAGATCCATAGTAGACAGCGACGAATCCGTAATATTTCTCAACAGCTGAGTCGGGAATATGGAATCCGCAACTTGTTGAGAGTTCGTGTACGGTCGAAGCACATCAGGATTAACCGCAAACGGGTTGAAACACTCTTCGATTGGACCAAGAGTGTCACAATTCAGACCCTGAGAAATTGCTGGGAAACTCTGGTTATTCTGACGAGACAGCAAATGCTCTTCAGTATGCATAACCGAGAAAACACCGTCCCAACCATCAATGTAAGGCACTGTGAAGTTGGTATCGAGAGCAACTCGATAGCTTCTTTCCCGATAGAAACCAGGGAAGCTGCCGTTGCTGTTTAAACCAGCGGCAGGTGTCTGTGACTTACCGAATGGGCGCCAGCCACTGAAGCGAACGTCTTCGTTAAACGGGATACCGTTTGGATCGAGAATTACATCGCCATTGGCGTCTCGGTCCGGCAGGGTATCGGCATTGGCATCCAGAGCGAACAAGGCATTGCCATTGGCGTCCATCGCACGATATGGGTTACCTGGAAGCTCACCACGAAGAACTGGCAGTTCATCAACACGTCCGCCTGGGTTGGCAGCTGAGTTCTGACCCTTATAAGTCAAGCTGTTCCAGTTGGCCTGAAGATTAAAACTCAGGTCATCACTAACTTCATAGCTAGCATTGGCATAGAACACACCCTGCTGGTTCGCCGGGTTAAGTTCCCACCACTGACCAAAGTCCATGTAACAGGTATTGTTCGAAGCCAAGTTTCCGTTAGGATTAGCTCGAATACCAACAGTTGGATCTGTCATTTGAGCAATAGGAGTACAACCTAAGTCGCCTTGACGACTAGTTGTTCCGGTTAGTATGCCGTTTTCATCACGCTGTGGTACCGCAAACTGTCCTGGGTTACCCGATGATGAAAAGTTGAAACCAGCGTTGTAAAAATTCTCCCGGTCGGCCCATAACAGGTTGGAGTTGTCACGCCATTGACCTGCAACTACTAAGTCAACACCGCCGAGATCTCCACCCCAGATGAAGCTGTACATTTGCTCAGTGTAAGAGTCACTAGCATCAGTTTCCTGGCTGAAAACCTCCATCTTGAAACCGTCATATGACTTGATGGGCACGAAGTTAACAACACCAGCCACCGCCGCTGAACCATAAAGTGCAGCAGCACCATCCACAACGATGTCGAGTCGTTGAATGGCGATTTGTGGAAGCATCGCGTTTACGTTGCCGTCGATCACGCGCTTACCGTCGACTAAGTCGAGTGTGGCGCCAGCGCCGAGACCACGAAGGTTAATCGCAGTTTCACTAGCTCCGGATCCTGGCGTGATGTTAGATGAAATCGACGAACCCTGATTGAAACTCAGGCTATGTACGATATCACCAATATTTGGAGTACCTTCAGCAGCGATATCCTCAAGCGTAAGCTGCGTCAGGGGTGATGCGGACCGAAAGCCTTCGGTACGCCGGATAAAGGAGCCGGTAACAATTACTTCTTCGACTACATCATCCTGTGCAAGCACTGCCCCAGAAATTGGAAGTAGCGATAATGAAACCGCCGAGCAGAGCATTTTTTTAGGAAAACCGGGTCGCCCGGTTTTTCGGTTGACGTGCATATAAAGTCCTCTCTCTTGATTTTTTTACTTCTAGTACTTCACTTTCTTGTTTTAAGCATCGATGCTGCAAGATTTGAAATGCAGCTAGAAGAGTCTGCAGTCCGGCATTTTTTATGGCATTCGGATATTCATGAATGGGAATCCGAATAGCCCAACAGCGCCGGTCAATAGACTTATCCACCCGAGATAAGAACACCCACGTAAGACTCAGTCAAGAGCTATTATGAAGCGGGGATGAGATTCAAAAATCGAGCGTTTGTTCGGTCAAAAAAAGCGTTACATAAGGTAACTTTATTGTTGATGTAACTGCTCTGAAACCATGGAATTCCGCGGGATTCTCCATTTTTGCCTTAATTTGGAGCAATAAAATTTGATTCAAAAATATTTTGATATTGAGAGAAGCAGCAGCATAGATTTAATACCGCCAAATTGAATTGCTAAGTTCCTCGGAGAATTTGTAAAAATTAGTGCTGGGACTCCTGGCTCCTATCCCCTGTAGCAACAAATACTCTTGATTTCCCCGGGAAAATTTCTTTCATTTGACGAATTAGGATTGTCCACCTACCAGCATCTTTTCGTGGGGTTTGAAATTCATCGAACAGCCAGCGACAAATTTATCAACAAATTCCAGATCTGCTTGAGCAGCTTGAGCATTTTCTGTGTCTGCAGTAGTTAAATTTTCCTGCTGCGGAAATATTCCCATGCCTGCGAGCAAGCAGGTCCAGGACCGCTGAGAATAGTAGTTTCCGATATTTAGACGGGTCAGTGCGGCTTCCATGTCTTCAATCCCATACCAACAGTTAAGCATTTCTTTTAAGTTGCTGGAAAGATTCTGGTTTTCTCGATTATCTATCCAGTATTGACTGTCTGTTCTTGAGTTGGTCTTGTAATGTAAGACGATGTAATCACGAATACCTTCAAAATTTGTATTCATGCGTTCGTTGAACTGATCTCTGTATTGATCGGTAAATCCACCTTCTTCAAATGCATTACCGAATTCATCGATAGTCGAATAAACAAACTGCAAAGCCGTCGCTTCCAATGGTTCTATGAAACCTTGAGATAGACCAACTGCTACACAATTATTACGCCAGGTCTCTTCTGTTCTGCCAACTTTCATTTTTAGATGACGCGCTTCAATATCACTTTCCAAAATCCCCAAGTGTGCTCTGAGCTCAGTCTCAGCTTCGTCGGTCGTGCAATATTTCGAACTATAAACATAGCCATTGCCGAAACGATTAGTCAGCGGAATTTTCCATACCCAGCCATTCGACAACGCCGTCGAAACAGTTTCCGACGGAATGTTGGCTTCGATCTCTGTGGGTACTGCTATGGCTGAATCATTAAATAGATTTTCGGCGAAGCTTAAGAACGGAACTTTTAAAGTTTTTTGCAGAAGGACAGAAGCGAAACCAGAACAGTCGACGAAAAAATCCCCTGACAAGATTTGATCGGTGTTAAGTTTTAAAGACTTTATATCTCCATTCGAATTCTGTTCAACACTTTCAACAGTGGCTTCAATGTGTTCGATGCCTTTTTCCTTGGCTCTATTTCGTAAGAACTTGCCAATTAAAACCGAATCGAAGTGATAGCCATACTGAAAATGAAAAGGAAAGTTATCGGAAGGTAGCGGCGCTAATTTTTTCTCAGTCAAACTCGCCATTAATGAGAAACGATTAGGATGAGCCAGGACATCGAGCCCTTTCCTGCGCAGGGCTGAATATTTGTAGAGCAAGCCAAAGGTCGCAAAATCCAGGCTGCAAGGGAAGGGATGAAAATATCCTTCATAGCCAGCAACCGTTGACCAATTGTTAAAGCTAATCCCATTTTTGTAGGTGGCATTACATTCCGGCATCCATTCCGATTCACTTATGTCTAGTGCATCGAAAAACACCTTAAGCAGGGGGGTTGAACCTTCACCAACCCCAATAATGCCAATGTCCGGCGATTCAACTACGGTGATCTTAATCCCCATGTGCTGCCACTTTTTTTGTAGCAGGCTGGCGGTCATCCAACCCGCGGTACCACCACCTAGTATCACAATATTTTTTACGTTCGAATTGTTCATTTTTTTATGTAGGCAATAAGCTGCCTTCTTTTATCAACTCAGAATAACGAGGGAGTATTTCAAAGTCCAGAGCGTAGGTCGTCAATGCCTATGCCAGTTCAGGGAACAAAGCAGTAGCATCTGATCATTTCTAATAAGAAAATTTCTATGAAGGAATTAATACTATTTCGCGCTTATTCTAAAGGCTTATCTATCCTCATGAGGAAAATGCATCCAACCGGTAATAATGTATTTCTCTCCCGAATTCACAATGTTTCCCACATGGGCATGGGTCCATTCGGCAGGCCAGATAAGCGTTTTCCCCTTTTGCGGTTGAACTTCCATATTCTGATGAGTAAATGTAGTTGTACCCCCATCCTCTACATCATTTAGGTAACTCATCCAGGCAAGTACCCTGAAGGAATTTTGCAGTGAAGTACGTTCGCTGTGGGGAAGTTTAAAGTGTCCGCCAGGCAGATATTTTTGAACATTGAATGAGCCGATGTCAGTCTTGGGCATGATCGACCCGAGGAAAGGAAACTGCTGTGTGTAATCTTCATAGCAGGCGAATAAATTGTCGATGTAATCTTTGATGGGGCTATATTCTTCCGAATTCAAGTCCCGCGGATGAACGGTGATATCCATTGAATTTTTAGCGTCAAGATTTACGCCGCCGGCTGATTTGCCTTGCTCTTGTTTATCTTGATGAGATTCAAAAAATGTAACGATCTCATCACAAAGAGCATTCTGCTCTATATCCCAACAACCGATAAAATGAGGGCTAGGGCCCTCCAGATTAATGCGCTTCATTCCATTTGCTCATGATTAACTACTACGCCTTCGGCACACATAAAGAAACGAAGCCTAACGCTTATTGTTTAAGTTACAAGTCTTCTTTCAATAATACTAACTAAGCCAGTATCGGTTCGACAATTTTTCCATGGACGTCGGTCAAACGAAAATCTCTGCCCTGATAGTGATAGGTCAGGCGTGTATGATCGATGCCTAACAAGTGCAGTATGGTTGCATGGAGATCATGTACATGTACTGGATCTTTTACGATATTGTAAGAGAAGTCATCGGTGACACCGTGGCTAACACCAGGTTTAACGCCGCCTCCGGCCATCCACATGGTAAAACAACGTGGATGATGATCACGCCCATAAACTTCTTCTGTGAACCGACCCTGACAATAAACGCTTCTGCCAAACTCTCCACCCCATACAACCAGAGTGTCATCCAACAGACCACGTTCTTTCAGATCCTGAACTAGTGCGGCTTGGGGCTGATCCACATCTCTGGCCTGATTACGAATTCCTCCCGGTAGGCGTGTATGTTGATCCCAGCCGCGATGAAATAACTGAATAAAGCGAACGTCTCGCTCCGCTAAGCGCCGCGCTAGCAAACAATTTCTGGCGAAGGATCCTGGTTTCAACACATCAGGCCCGTAGCGATCTAGCGTTTCTTGTGACTCGCCAGAGAGATCATTAAGTTCTGGCACCGAAGTCTGCATACGATAGGCCATTTCGTATTGCGAAATTCGGGTGCTGGTTTCGGAATCGCCATACTCATCCTGAGTGAGTTCATTTAGTTGAGCCAGATCATCAAGAAAGCGCCGACGGGTAGAGCTGTTTACACCGGGAGGATTAGAGAGATAGAGAACAGGATCACCGCTGGCAAGAAACTTCACGCCCTGGTGTCGGGTGGGTAAAAATCCACTCCCCCATAATCTGTCGTAAAGAGGCTGGCCGCCATTGCCAGTGCCAATTGAAACCATGGCGACAAAAGAAGGCAGATCCTGGTTCATGCTGCCGAGTCCATAATCCAGCCAGGCACCTATACTTGGTCGACCAGCGAGTTGAGCGCCAGTTTGAAAAAAGGTTATGCCAGGATCGTGATTGATAGCGTCGGTGTGCATCGACTTAATGAATGCCAATTCGTCTACAATTTTAGCCGTATGGGGCATTAGTTCACTGACCCAAGCGCCAGATTCACCGTGTTGTTCGAAGTCGTAGATCGAAGGCACAAGGGGGAAACTCAGCTGACCTGAGGTCATTGCAGTCACGCGCTGATTGCCTCGCACCGAAGGAGGCAAACCTTCACCCACCATGTCTTTCAGTTTTGGTTTGTAATCCCACAACTCATGTTGCGAAGGTCCGCCAGACTGAAACAAATAAATAACGCGTTTAGCTTTAGGGGCAAAGTGAGGCACACCCGACAGCCCACCAATTGCTTGTCCTGTTTGCGCAAAAGCATCTTCTGACAGTAAGGAATTAAGTGCTGCCGCGCCTAAACAAGTACTGGTCAGACCGAGAAAACTACGACGCGTTAATTGTTGTTTACGATAATCAATCGGGTTCATAGTTTCAGTCTCTGGTAATTGTTCCATCCAAATTCAAAATCAGGCTGGCTACCATTTGATAAGCAGCTAGTTCAACAATATCCAAGGTTTCGTCGCGAGGTGATTCACCTTCGCTAACTAACTGCAATGCTGCTGCTCTGTCAGTCTGGTAAACATCGAGGTGACCTGCGTGAGCACTGGAGAGAATGGAAAGAACGTTTGAGTTCGGCTCTCGAGCGGTGGCGAGTCGATACATAAAACTCAGGCTGTTATTCACTGAGTCACCCCGTTGCATGGTTTTCTGCGCTATCGCTCTCGCTGCTTCCGTATAGGTCACGTCGTTCATCAGGTTCAGCGCTCGCAGTGGGGTATTCGTTCGAGTTGGAGAAACGATATGTGTTTCTCGCGTTGAGGAGTCGAAAGTAATCATTGCCGGTGCCGGTCGCGTCCGTTTCCAAAAGGTATAGAGACTACGCCGATACAGATCTTCTCCGGTTGAGAGTCTGTATTCCTGACCACGCTCGACGATATCATCCCAAAGTCCAGCGGGTTGATAAGGGCCAACGGAAGGACCGCCAATCTTGTCTGTTAGCAGTTCGGAAATCGCTAATGCCTGATCGCGAATCATCTGAGCAGGTAGTCGCATGCGCGTAGCTCGAGCCAACAATCGATTCTCAGGATCCTTCTCCGCCAGCGCTGGCGTCACAGCAGAAGACTGTCGATAGGTAGCACTTGTCACAATTAAGCGCTGCATTTCCTTAATATCCCAGCCTGATTCTCTAAAGGTTACTGCTAACCAATCTAGTAATTCCGGATGGGAAGGAAAATCACCTTGAGAGCCAAAGTTGTCTGCTGTTTTAACTAGTCCAGTACCGAAGTACGACTGCCAAAAACGATTAACTGTCACACGGCTAGTAAGCGGATTTTCCGGCTCCATTAACCAATTGGCGAAAGTAAGACGGTTCTTTTCGCCAGCGGGCATGGGTGGAAGTATCGAAGGCGTGCTGGGAAATACTTCCTCTGCAGGAGCATCATAAACGCCACGATTCAGTCGGTAAGTCGGACGCCGGGGGGTCATCTCGTCCATCACCATGACTGTCGGTAAACCATCCCAGAGTACTTTTCGTTCCTGTTCCACTTCTTTAAGTGAACTATAGGCTGCGCGTACGTCTGGCGAGGCGTATTGGTTTAAGAAACTTAAGCGCAGTTTGTCTGCTTGCGCTGAAGTTCGCACATCATCCTCAATTTGCGCAATTTCAGAAATGGACTCTGCAGTGGCGACTACGGCGACTTCTTCTGGAGTGAGTACCCGGTCATAGATGCGCACATCATCAATATTACCCTGGAAATTGGGTTTGGATGAGCCACTGGCGCCAATGCGTAGCGGATAACGTTGCGGCAGACGATTACCAACCAGGTCTAACAAGCCTTCCAGTTCAAATTGTTCGCCATCAACATAGACGTGCATTCCACCTGGTGTTTTTGAACCATCGTAGGTGGCGGTGACATGCTGCCAACGATTCAGTTGAATAGTTTGTGCAGTTTCCGCAGCAACACCATCATCAAGTACACGGGTTGAAAGATTGAGCCGGATCTTGCCCTCTTCCAGATAGATCCCCCAGCCAACTTCACCCTGATCTCCTTCGGTGGCACGGGAAAAAATTACGCCGTTGTCGGTGGTCGGATAGATCCAGGCCGATAAGGTAAATTCATTTTCATAGCCAAGGTTAGGAGAATTGCCAGCGGTGATATAGCGTTCGCCATCGAAACTAGCGGCGGAGCCAATGCGACCATCGACAAAATGGGGTAGACCGTTTTCAAGCGTTGCTTCCACAACTCGACCGGCATGAACACCAGAAATATCGCCATCCAACGGGTGATGCACCAATAAGCCTTCTTTTAAATTCCAATCGACTTCGGCATCGATATCGCTAGAGCCAACCAGCGCTTCTTCCCACTGGGCTTGTTCTTCGTTTATCGCATCTTCCAATTCTTCAAAGGCCAATCTTGCTGCAGCGAGTCGCGTGTCCACTTCTTCTATTTGTTCTTGTTGACTGAGAGTGGGCGCAGTAATGAATGGCGGCGAATTAACGTATTTGAATCCCTTACCTCGTTCATCGATGTTGTTAATAAAAGCAGACAGCTGATAGAACTCGGCTTGTTGCAGGGGATCGAATTTGTGGTCATGGCAACGGGCACAACCCATAGTTAGCCCCAGCCAAACTGTTGAAGTAGTGGCAACCCGATCTACTGCGTATTCCACTAAGAATTCTTCGGGTACGATGCCACCTTCGGCATTCAAACTGTGATTTCGATTGAAGGCGGTAGCAATGCGTTGATCCAGTGTTGCGTTTGGCAACATGTCCCCTGCTAATTGTTCGACGGTAAATTGATCGAAGGGCATGTTGTCGTTATAGGCATTGATAACCCAATCTCGCCAACGCCACATGGAACGTTCACCGTCAGTTTGATAGCCATTAGTGTCGGCGTAGCGCGCAGCATCCAACCAATCCACCGCCATGCGTTCTCCATAGCGCGGTGATTGCAATAATCTGTTTACGACTTTTTGGTAGGCATCCGCTGAATTATCTGCAAGAAAGGCGTCCACTTCTTCCAGCGTTGGCGGAACACCGGTGAGATCGAGAGTGACTCTTCTTATCAGCGTGGCTTTATCAGCTTCTTCAGAAGGAGTTAGTCCCTCTTCGTCAAGACGTTCTAATACGAAGTTATCAATTGGATTTCTAGCCCAGTTCGGATCCCTAACTACAGGAACCTCAGGCATTTCTGGAGGCATAAACGCCCAATGACTTTCCCACTCTGCGCCCTGATTAATCCAGAGTCGAATCGTCTCTATTTCGTCTTCAGTTAGCGCTTCCCGTTCCCGCGGCATACGAAACGATTCTGCTTCGGCAGAAATGCGTTGGAACATCGGGCTGTCGGCAGCGTTTCCTGGAATAACTACTGGACCACCGAAAGCACCTCGATCCCCAGCAAAACCTGCGGGAGTGTCCAGCCGCAATCCCATTTGTCTATTCTGATCGTCGGGACCGTGGCATTGAAAACAATTTCGGGAAAGAATCGGACGTACTTCTCGGGTAAAAACCACTTGTCTTTCAGCCGCCACTAGTAAATCGGCTTGTTGAGCTGCGTTTAATTCTTCTCCCCACTCTGCTCCGTCAGCAATCCATGCTCTGACTGTCGCGATCTGCTCTGTGGTGAGAGTGCGGCCACTGGAAGTGGGCGGCATAACTCGAATACCGTCTTCAACGGAGATGCGCTGAAAGATCAGGCTCGCTTCTGGATTTCCGGGCACGACATGACTGCCGAGAAAATCCTGAGTATCCAAGCGTAAATTGAGCATCCGGCGAGCTTCATCTGGACCATGACAATCCAAACAAGTAGTCGAAAAAATAGGCAGGATATCTTCGGTATAGGTTAACGTGGCGCCAGCTTGACCGAAGCTATTGGAGGAAATCACCAATACAACAAAGGCAAAGGCGCTCTTCAGCAGATTCCTTATGTTCATGTCCTGGAGGTGCTCCTGCTAATTGTTCTAGTTTTTAGAAAGCACTGCTCATACGCAAAACAGCCACTGTGCTTAGGCACTCTATATAGGCCACCCCTCAAGCTCCTTTTCTGGAGCAGCCAGGATCCCCCTCAAAGATCAGTAACCATATTAAATTCAAAGCGTTCAAAAATCTAATGAAACCGGGGGTTTACGGCGTGTAGATTGTTTTAATTTCAAGCACAAAGTGAGTCACTAATTAGTGACTGGGCTCGCCCCAAATTCAAAGATGGTGCGGGTCTCATACTGTTCACCTGGCCGCAATACCGTGGAAGGAAATTCTGGTTTGTTTGGACTGTCGGGATAGTGTTGAGTTTCCAAACAGAAGGCAAAACGTCGTTCATAGGCCACACCTTCTTTACCCACAAGACTGCCGTTCAAGAAATTGCCGGTGTAGAACTGCATTCCCGGCTGATCGGTGTACACGTTCATGCTGCGCCCGGAGCGAGGAGAAAAAACCGTTGCTGCCAGAGAAACACGTCCAGGTTCATCATGATTGATTATAAAGTTGTGATCGAATCCAGAACCGAATTGAATCTGCTGATGTGTTGACTCGATATCCTGACTAATTGTTTTCGCCGTACGAAAATCCAATGGAGTACCAGAAACCTCAGCGATTTCTCCGGTGGGAATGGATTCGTTATCGACTGGAGTAAAACGGTCGGCATTGATCATGATCTCATGATCGAGTATTGGTCCCGCGTCATGGCCATCTAAATTAAAGTAAGCATGATTAGTTAGATTGATTACCGTGGGTTTGTCAGTGCTTGCATAGTAATCCACAATCAATTGGTTCTGGTCGTTGAGAGTGTAAACGACTCTCGTATCGACCCTCCCGGGATAGCCTTCTTCTCCATCCGGGCTGAACGTAGTTAGTACCAATTGAGCTTCATTGGCATTAGAAACAGTTTCAGCATCCCAGATTTTTTTGTCGAATCCGACTAAGCCACCGTGAATCGCGTTCTCGCCATTGTTTTTTGCCAGTGAATACTCAATTCCATCAATAGAAAATCTACCGTCAGCAATACGATTCGCGTAGCGGCCAACAATAGCCCCCATGAAACCGGCGCCGTCGGCATAAGGCTGCGGAGCATCGAATCCAGTAGTAACGTCGGCGATGTCGCCGTCAAAGTCGGGAACATTCAAACCGACGATGATTCCACCGAGGTCGATAATTTCAACTGTCATGCCTTCTTCATTTTTAAGTACAAATAATTGAACATCCCGACCATCTTCCAAGGTGCCGAATGCTTGTACCGATATTCTTTCAATATTTTCCTGCGCCATGCTGCTATAACCAGTAAATACTAAAATCGAAAAAAGAAAGTGCCGACAAAACGCTTTCACTTAGAGATTCCTCTTATGAACCTAATCATTCTTCTTCATTTACGCTGATTGACACACAAATTTACAATTCCCGAAACTGCAGAGTTTACGGAGCTTTCCCAACCGCCACAATCACTAAAAATGGTAGCCTGTAGCTTAGTTAATAGACTAAGCACAGTAATAGTTCTATGCTCGGCAACTTGGAAATAATAACTATAGATCGGAGGAATGAAATGCGAATTTTCTCAACCCTAATTTTTCTTTGTTTGCTGTCTGCGCCCGCTCAAGCCCAAGAATTGGCAAGCTTTAACGACGATGGTCTTACCTACGGCCACGTCCATTTAAACGTGTCCGATATTGACCGTCACATCCAAATCCTGGAAGACCATTTCCATGGCCGCACAGTGCGGAAGGGGCGGAACCAAAATGGTGATCCACTACTCACTGCTATTGTTCTAAACAATACGCTAGTTGCACTTTCACCAAGCGATCCAACTATGCCTTCGAGCCAGACTGCCATGGATCACTGGGGCGTCAAAGTTCGCAATATGGAAAAGTTTCTGGCCAAGTGGCGAGCCGATGGTCTTCCTATTACTACTGATATCTGGGCCGAACAATTTGCGAACCCACCTAATGGATTTACTGGTGACACTTTTATAGGCGCGGAAGGACAAATCAATGCCTTCATCGATTTTCCCAACGGTGCTCGAGTCGAGTTACAGGAAGACCAGGGACTACAGCAAGAAGTTACGGGATACCACATTCACTTTAATACTTCTGAGCATGAAGAATTATTAGCCTGGTATACCGACATTTTTAATCTCGAAGTTCGGCCTCGCGGCGCAATAGGAACTACGACCAATGTTCCGGGTATGAATTTGAGTTTTGGTGGTGGCGCCAACCGTGCTGCTACTCAGGGTACTGCCATCGACCACATTGGTTTCGAAATTGATGGGCTGGAAGAATTCTGCCGCAGACTCGAAGCAGCTGGCATCGAATTTCAAGTTCCTTACCGCGAAATTCCTGCAATCGATTTGAACATTGCCTACATCATCGATCCAAGAGGTGTACGCATCGAGTTCACCGAAGGCTATGACGAGTACTAATCAGTAATTTTTTAAGTCAAATAAAAAAGGCCAGGTTAGCTCAACCTGGCCTTTTTGTTTTTACACCCATTACAATTCCATAATTTCAACTTTACGAAACCGCAGTTCACCTCTCCCCCATTGCAATCCAATTGGGCCGGAAGACATCTGACTATCTCTAACATCTGCGGTTACTTCTCCGTTTAGTTCTACGAGTAAACGATCTCCGTCCAAAGTAATTTTATAGGTGTTCCAATGATCACCTACCTTTGGGTAGGGTTCTTCCACTGCTGCAACGTGGACAATTCCACCCGTGCCATAAGAAAGATCAGGACGTTGATCGAATATATTGGCTTCGTAGCAATTACGATCGGTAATTCTAGTTGGTTCCTGACAGCGCATGTAAATGCCACTATTGGCATCATGGCTAGCCCAGAATTCAACGCGAAGTACAAAATCACTATAGCTATCTTTTGTCACGAGCCAGGAAGCTCCACTGCCTTCAGTTGCCCGAACCGATGAGGCATCGGTATGCCAATTAGCATCACCAACAACATTGAAGTTGTCCATGCCTTCAGTACCATCGATCAGCGTTACCCAGCCGTCTCTTTGTGCATGCACATAAAGAGAGCTAACTATTACTAAAGGGATTGCTAAAAATTTCGCTAGTTTTTTCATTAGTAATTTCTCACTGTTTAGGATTGTATTTACAAGCTAATTTGAGTTTTTTCAAACACACAAAATTTAGTGTGTCTAACATTTGTAATCTAGTTTAAATATTTCGCCGGAATGGGATTTGATTCGCCTTCACCTTGCCAGTAAATAGAAACGATCCACCAGCGATCTCCATCATGCATTAGTTGAAACGAGTTTATTCCTCGCGCAAATGGTTCTGGATCAGTTGTCTTGCGCCGCGATTCATAAGTAGTAAACGAATGAGCAATCTGGCCAAATTCCTCGGTAACTCGACTAATTTCAACTTCATGAAAGCCATTGCGCTCTAAATTCCTACCGCTTCTTTCTATATAACTTTCTGGAGTCATTACTATGCGTTCGAAATTGCCTTCTTCATTTAGAATTACCGGACTTAGTGTCGCACTTTCGGTGAATAGAGAGCGAAATCTTTCCCAATCCCTTGCTACGCCGGCATCGCCAGAAATAGAAGCATAGACGGCAGTAATGATTGCCTCAATTGATACAACGTCTTCAGGCTTAGCGGATTGTCCAACTAGAGTGCTCGGAATAAAAAATAGGAAGCACAATATGCAGAATGACTTTGGCATTACTCGCTCCCCGATTCTGCAGTTTCCTTAAATTGATCAAACCATTTTTGTGATTGCTTGCGAAACATTCCCGGGAAGAAAGTAGCAATCAGCTTAATCATAATGCCATTGAGTTTGGTGTATTCCACATCACACTCGAAGCGAGTACTGTTACCTCCGTTGGTTTTAATAAACCGGCTGGTCATGGTGTTTTCCATCATTTTGTGCTGATACAGTGCGGAAAATTCATCTGGCAAACTATTGTTAGTAATAGTTTCCAGCAATTCCATGTCCTTACCGCGGTTGTCATAAAACATTTTCTTTTGTGCACCGGTTTCACCAGGGTTTCCGGAAACCTGTTCGGTGCCTTTGAATCCGTCTTGCCATTTGGATAAATTGTCAGGATTCTGAAACAGCTCAACGACCCGCTCACGCGGCGCATTGATTTCCATTGAGCTGCTGTATTTCATTGCATATCAAAGTTAGCTAATTTGCTTGCTTAATCGATTGGCGGCCCAATCCATCCATCTTCGAACTGAACGCCGAGGCTATTCAGATACATTGCAACCATATTGTATTGACCAACTGTAAAGACGGTTTCCATCATCTGGCGCTTGGTGTATCGAGCGGAAAGTGCATTCCAGGTTTCATCGGTGAGAAGCGCATTTTCGTGAAGTTCTTCAGCCGCCCGCAACAAAGTGGCATCCCATTCATTCCAACTGGGATCGGTGGAGCCAACAGTAATCTGCTTTAGCTGTTCCTCATTTATACCAACTCCTAATGCCAATCCTCGATGGGCTGCCCACTCATAAGCTCCTTGGTTCAAGTAACCGATGCGCATGATGAGCAATTCACGATCGCGAATCGGCAATGTGGATTCTTGCAATAAATAGTCGGTAAATTCTAACCAGGCATTGCAAAGTGCCGGGGCATTCGCACAAGTAGACCAAACCCCTATAACACTTCCATTTCTTTCTCTTGGTGCGAGGATTGCGGCTTCCGCAGCAGTCCAGGGTTTTTGTACTCGGTCTATTCTTGGTTCATCGAGTGGAGGGGTCGCAGTTTCCTGCGCAAATAGGCTAGATGCCCCGCCAATAAGCAGGCCCACTACTATGCTCGCAGTTACTTGAAGCTTTCTAATAGGCATTAATCCATCCTCCACTCATTCTTCCTTCTATATATAGGGCTAATTTAGTTAATAGCTTCGATTACTTCGCGGGTTAAGCCCCAGCGATCGAAGCCCTGTCTGCCATAGTCGAGGCCACGTCGTACGATTACCAGATCATGGTCAGGCACAACGATGGTAAATTGCCCACGATTGCCAGATGTTGAATAGGCATTCTTCGGCACATCGTCTCTGTTGTCCGGCACTAACCACCATTGACCACCATACATGTTGCCAATCTCTGCGGTCGCTGGCGCTGGCGTGCGCACAAAATCGATCCAGTCTTCAGAGATTAGTCTTTCCCCATTCCAAACTCCGTTCTGTAAATACAACATGCCAAAACGCGCCAGGTCTCTTGCATTTGTGTAAACCTGACTACTGAGAATGAAATCGCCGAATCGATCGGTGCTAACGAGGGTATTGCGCATGCCTATTTTGTCCAAGAGCGCTTTACGAGGAAACTCTGCGTATTCACGCTCGCCACCGAGCGCCAGTTTCATGGCATAGACGCCGAGCAATGTGTCGTAGTTTTCGTAATCCCAATATGTACCAGGTTCTCGAATCAAACCGCGGCTTCTTGCACCTTCCACCGAACTCGCACCTGCCCAGTAAGACATCCCCGAGCCAGTCGCATATTCAAGGCCACGATTGTCGATGGTTTCCAAGCCGCTACTCATGTGCAGGACATTACGTAAGGTGATTTCGTTGCGAGGATCTGTTTCCGGAGAACGATTTGCCGGCAACCAATCGAATCCTAAGGGCTCATCCAACTCTAATCTACCATCATCAACCAACATGCCGATTAGCGTAGTAGCGACACTCTTGGCGGTTGACCAGGTTCGGGTTCGAGTAGTCATATCGAATCCGTCGGCGTATCGCTCATGGACAATTTGCCCCTTATAAACAACGAGAAGACTTACCGTTTGTTGTTCATCGGAAGGACGATCGAAAGCCCAGTTGGATGCAGCTTGAAGTGCTGCCTGATCGATATTCGCCGGCAGATTAGTGTCTTCGACTAAATCGCCATCTGGCCATCGGATTCTGGCTGGATCACCTGCAGGATAAGGAAGGGTTAATTCTGGCAGTCGATCGATATCATCAAGATCCTGATCGGGAGGCATGATCACACAGCCAATACCCTCTCTAAAGGCAGCGCGCATAACTGGCACGGCTCCCGGAGCACCAATTTCGACCGCCTGCCGATCCCAATCTACGTTGTAATCGCCACCATCTGGATTTCCAATGGGGTCACGAAAAAATTCCAGCTCCCAATCATAGAGCTGATCGAGAGATCGATTAGAGGTAAACAAGCCATTACACATAAATATGGCATGCTGACCACGGCGCACCATTTCTCGCTGGTGCTGCCAATAATCATAGCTTTCTTCTTGTTGTGCTAAACCCTGCAAGGGAAGCAGGATAGCTATTGAAAGGAACGCGATAGCAAGGCGCTTCATTAGGGATTCCTCCAACTGGGTAAAAACCACACTCTATTCTATTCTTAGGGGGTTGCGGAAGTATTTTCTGGGTTAGATACTTTGAGTTCATGTGCAGGAAGCCTCCATTCAAAGAATGGTTAATGAATAATCAACGGCCTAACCTACCAGGTGACGTTAGCGGCATACCATTGCGCAGAGATGCATAAAGCTCTTGAAGAAACTTGCCTTCCCACTTAAAGCTAAATCCAATTCCTACAAATAAAGGCGACGAGCCCGGTCCAGTTGATTCTTCGCGGTGGCATTCGGCGCATTCTTCTATATAGACGGTTTCGCCGCGAGAAGCTTGGTCTTATGTGTAAGTGCCGGCTCAGATTGATGTTGGAGTTTGAGCAATTGCTAGCGACATCTGGACCAAGCAGCTAGAGGTTTATAATTGCGAGAGACAATAAGTCTTCTTTTTATTCATAGATTTAGTTCGCGAACATTTTACGGCCAATCTTGATAACGGTTATAGCCATGCTATGACATTCAACAATACTTTTGTATTCCCAGTGTACAAAACCATAATGCATACAACTCTTCTTAAGCATTGGCTTAATATGTACAAAAAATCATTTAGATAAAACATAAAAACTATTTTGCTAACACTACTATTTCTATTCTATCTTCAAATTGCTGTTACTAGTCGTCTGGATAAATTCAACTATATTAAATCTATCCTAATAAGTAGGACAAGCATCAAGGTATAGTCTGCTGGGTAGAAAGCGCTTTGTAGACACAGGAAGGAATACGCTTCTATATTCCCAGCACTAGGGATATTAAAGCAAATAGTAACGGCGCGTTTGTTGAACCCGCACTTGAGTGATCAATGGGATAGCTTAATAGATTCAGCTTGGGCACTTACTCAGGATACGAATCCAAGACTGGCAAAATTTTGATGATTGAAACTAGCGCCAATTGTCACTTAATTTGCAATCGAGCAAGGTTCTTAAGAAAAAATCATCGTTTCAAATTGACTCCCACAAAATTGAAGATATTAATGCTGTTCACTATAGTAATTTCCTGGTGCAGTTAATTGAATGAATTCGATCAAAGTCGATAGATCGCATGTCCTTTGAGTCAGTGTTGTAGCAAAATAGAATTCTTGTTAGGGAGCGCTTTGGCAATATAGGCCACCATTCTCCTTGTTATATCAATAAACTCTAAGCTAAAAGTTCCATTTGAACTATGCAGGAGTGGATGCACATGGAATTCGAACGTTATTGGGAGGATTTCCAGGTAAGTGAGCGTAAATTTGCTGGGACAATTAGTGCAGATAAAGCAGAAATAATAGAGTTCGCTAAAAAATTCGATCCCCAACCATTTCATATAGATGAAGAAAAGGCAAAGAGTTCAATCTATGGAGGGATTATCGCCAGTGGCTGGCATAGCTGTTCATTATTAATGCGGGTTATATATGACTCTTACTTAATAGATTCAGCAAGCCTGGGCTCTCCGGGATTAGAAATGCTTAAGTGGTTAGGCCCGTTTAGGCCTGAGGAAAAATATGCGGTGTATAGGAAAATTGAAGACACTCGAGAATCTAAGAGTAAATCCGATCGTGGAATTGTAAAAACTCGATGGTCCATAGAAGATAGCGATGGAAATGAGATCCTGGTGCTGATTGGAACAAACTTTTTTCTAAAGCGCTCAATATAAACAGATAAACGAGATATCCAATTTATGGATTTTGAATTGTCAGACAAGCAGAAAACTTTGCAGAATCGGGTTCGCGAATTCTGCAGCGAACATTGCTCAGGTAATTTAGTTGAAAATATAGAAACTAATAACGAATTTCCTAAAGATCTCTATTCCCAACTTACCAAATCCGGTCTGCTTGCGTACTCAATTCCCGAATCACTTGGCGGCGAAGGTGGAGGAGTATTGAATATCGTGCTCATAACAGAAGAATTAGCAAAATATAGTGGCACACTAGTAAACATGTACTTGGTTAACGCAGTATTTTCTGGTACGCTTATTCAGTTAGCCGGATCAGAATCTCAGCGCGAAGAAAAGATTTCCAAGCTGTGTTCCGGTGAACTTCGATTCGCTTTTGCCCTAACCGAAGCAAACGCAGGATCAGATGCCAGCGCAATAGCAACGACAGCTCACCAAACAGAACAGGGTTGGGAGTTATCAGGCGCTAAAAGATATACAACTGGCGCCAATGATGCGGATGAAATCATGGTTGTCGCTCGAACAGATTTAGAAGGCTCGCCTTCTCAAAGTATGAGCGTATTTTTCGTGCCAACTAAAAGTGACGGACTAATCATATCTCCGATGAACAAGATTGCAGGAAATAGTTTTGCGACTTGTGAGCTTGTACTAAAGAAAATCAATCTCCCATTTGAATCGGTACTAGGGCACGAAGGGGGAATAAATTCTGCCTGGTCCAAACTAAGGAAAACTGGCGGAATTGAACGAATATGTGTGGCAGCTGTATCAGTTGGTCTGGCAAAATCAATTTTCAAAGACACGCTAAATCATTGCCAGCAAAGAGAGCAATTTGGGCAAAAAATTGGTAAATTTCAAGCAGTGAGCCATAGATTAGCTGATATGGCAACTAGTATTGAAGCAATGCAGTTATTGACTTATTCAGCAGCTGCTAAGGCGGACTTAAATCTAGACGCTGGAAAAGAGATTAGTATGGCCAAAGTTTTTGCCGCGGAAAATGTGAACAAACTAGTTCTGGACGGGCTTCATCTATTAGGTGGAACAGGATTTCTGTCAGAGACAAATATGACCAGATACCAAAGAGAAGCGTTACTTTGCTTGTATGCAGGGGGCACAACAGAGATACAAAAGAACCTTATCAGTCGGTATTTGGAACTTTAGGAAAATCTAGTGAGAAAGACATTGGAGCAATCGGAATATGCTGTTGTGAACAAATATGTTGACTCACAATTATTAACAATTCTGGCCGATGTATCTAAACATTAAACATCACTAATTCGGTAAAATTCCTAGAGTTATTTAGACATTTTAGAATAGAGCTATCGATGTTAATTGATTAGTTGAATATGATCTCAAAGTAAAAAGCACACTTAATATATGGCATCATGTTTTTGCTTTGTAAAAATCATGGGATTCAGAATAGATAGTGGTCGCTTAAAAATAGAAATATTCTCACTTAGGTAACTTAATACTCGAATAGAAATGAATAAGGGAATATTTATTAGTTATCGCAGAGCCGGCAATGGAGCTGGATTTGCTCTAAGCCTTTTCCAAGGCCTACAACAAGCTGTGGGTGTTGAAAATGTTTTTTTTGACGTTTCCCATGGTGCCATCGAGGTTGGTAAATCCTGGAAAGACACCATTGAAGATGCCATTGATAAAAGCCAAACACTGCTCGTTATGGTTGACGACAGTTTTGTTGCGAAAATTAGTGAAGCCGAAGATCCAGTTCGGATAGAATTAGAAACGGCATTTAAATCCGGCATTCGCGTAATGCCAGTATTTGTAGGTAATACTCCTCCTTTAAACCGCGAATTGCTTCCAACTTCTTTAAGTGTATTGCCTGACCTCCAAGCCGGAAGGATTAGATTAGAAACTTCTCCAGCGGACATGCAACAGGTAATTTCGGATGTAACCGGAAGTGTTGTCCCAGAAAAAAATAAACCAGAAGCCCCCAACAAAATATCAATAAGTAGGCTCCCGTCTACAGGCAGAGATGTATTTGGTAGAGTGCAAGAGATAGAACTGCTTGATGCTGCATGGAACTCTCCCAATACCAATGTATTGAGCCTCGTTGCCTGGGGCGGTGTAGGTAAGTCCGCACTGGTAAATCATTGGGTACAGAAAATTGGTTCTACATTTGCCGGAGCGGAACGTGTTTACGCTTGGTCATTTTATAGTCAAGGATCAAATAGAAAAGCACCATCGGGGGATGTATTTGTAGACGTTGCACTCTCTTGGTTTGGTGATCCGAATCCGCAACAAGGTTCTGCTTGGGAAAAAGGCGAAAGATTAGCGCAATTAATTCGATCTACTCGAACTCTCTTGTTATTGGATGGGCTTGAACCTTTACAAAATCCTCCCGGACCCCAAGAAGGACGGTTACGTGATTCTTCAATTCAAGCACTACTACGAGATCTGGCTGTGTCAAATGATGGGCTTTGCCTCATTTCTACCCGACTCCCGGTTACTGATTTAGAGGAATTTGAAGGAAGCACAGTATCAAAAGTAGAACTGGAGAAACTTTCTCCTGATGCTGGCGCACAAATACTGCGCGCCATGGATGTTCACGGTCCCGATAAAGAACTTGAAAAGGCTGCAAAAGAATTCGATGGTCACAGCCTGGCTTTGACATTGTTGGGTAGCTATATAGCTGATGTTTTTGATGGTGATATTTCGAAACGTCATCAAGTAGGTCCATTGGAAACGGATGTTCGTCATGGCGGGCAGGCAAGACGTGTCATGGAATCCTATGAACAATGGTTCGGTGAAGGGCCTGAAGTTGAGCTTCTTAACGTACTGGGATTGTTTGATCGTCCTGCCGCACCAGCGGCAATAAACGCCATTCGAAAAAGACCTGTTATAGCAGGATTGACTGACAATCTAGACAAATTGAAGCAACTACAATGGCGCCAGTTAACTGCCAGACTTCGAAGAGCGAGACTATTAACCAGCGCGGATCCTGAACGTCCTGATTATCTGGACACTCATCCCTTAATACGAGAGCACTTTGGTCAGAAACTAAAAGAAGAAAATCCTGATGCATGGCTGGAAGCAAATAGCAGGTTGTTCGATTACTACAGCTCGATCGCCAAAGCCAAGCCAGAATCGTTGGAAGAAATGGAACCACTTTTTCAAGCCATGATGTGTGCCTGTCGCGCGGGCCGAGAAACCGATGCATTTAGAGATGTTTACATTAAAAGAATCATGCGCGGAGATGAATATTTTGCTGGTTACAAACTCGGTACTCTTACGCCCCTCCTAGCAGTATTATCTCAATTTTTCGACGATGAGGATTGGACCAGGCCAATTGGAGAAGACGATTTTCCAGATCACCAAGGATTATCGATTGGAGATCAACTGACTGTACTAACACATGTTGGTTGGTTCTTGACTGCAACACAAAGCTATGCTGCTCCAGAAGTTCATGAAGTATTTTCTTTCGCTGAAACTTTGTGCAGAGATGACAACGAAAGCTTTCCTGTGCTTCGAGGCCTCTGGGTTTACAACCTAGTGCGAGCACAACTCGATGCAGCAAATGAGCGGGCGGAACAAATTCTTGAAATCGCCAACGAACAAGGCGATTCGGGTTACAAAGTCGAAGCGCATTTAGCCATGGGGTTAACAGCAGTATACAAAGGTGAACTCGAAAAAGGTCGGCAACATCTAGCCAAATGTCTTGATCTCTACAATGCTGAAGAACATCGACTCAATGCATTTATGTATGGGAACGACCCAGGGGCTGCCGCCTTAGCCTTTAATGGTTTCGCCCATTGGCTGATGGGATACCCAGAGAAAGCTGTATCGGAATGTTTGGCTGCTATTAAACTAGCAGAAGAAGTAGGGCACCCTTTTACAATTAGTCTTACTCTCTACATGATTGCTATGGTTTTTCAAGCACGTGGCGATGTAAGTGAAACACAAAAATACGCAGATACTCTAATCGATTTTAGTACGCGACAGGGATCAACACATTTCCTAACTCACGGCCGAATTTTCAGCGCATGGGCTCAATTTTGGAGCGGATCAAGAGATGAAGCTATCGAGAAAATGCTCAAAGGTTTTCAGGAGTATTTAGATACAGGCGCCATTGTTTCCCATACTTACCACATAGCATTACTCGCCGAATCACTTTCTGACTTGGGTGAACATCAGCGAGCTCTGTCGCTGGTAAACGAAGGAGTAGATCTTATTCAGGAGCATGCTGACCGCCGCTGGGAAGCAGACTTGCTTCGTGTTAAAGGAGACATACTATCCATTTTGTCATCTGATGATTCTAGTTTTGCCCTCGAAGCATATTCAAAATCGATAAAGATAGCTAAAACGCAACTAGCTAAATCTTTTGAATTACGCAGCACTGTTAAACTTTGCGAAATCTTATTAAAAGAAGGAAAGTCTAAACAAGCGCAAAAACATTTGCGTACACTCTACGATTGGTTTTCCGAAGGCGAATCAACCATTGATTTGAGAAATGCAGTAGCGCTATTAGAAAAATTAGAATATTCCAACGAAATGAGAATAACAATAGAATCGTGAGGATCACATGCTGGAAACTGATGTAGTAATTATTGGAGCTGGTTTGTCCGGCATACTTGCATGCAAGTATATTAAGAATGCTGGGCTTGACTGTATTGTTTTTGAGGGAACCGATGACATAGGAGGCGTCTGGAAATATAGGGAAGAGCCCAATGGGAAAGGAGGGGTTATGTTGTCGACTGTTTCCACCTCATCCAAATCCGTAAATGAATTTTCCGATTTTCCTATGCCTAATGAGTACCCACCTTTTCAGAAACATACACAAGTTTGGAAATATCTAAATGACTATGCTGATAACTTTGAGCTTAGAGAACGCATTCTTCTAAATTCGGAGATCCATGTCACTAAAAAAGAAGGAGATCGATGGATTTCAACAGACAACAATGGAGAAAATTACAAATCAAAGTACTTAATCGTCTGCTCGGGAATGCATCAATTTCCCAGCAAACCCTACCTGGATGATCCAATCTTTGAAAATGCAACTTTCCAAACAATGCATAGTTCGGAATACAAGCGCATTAAGGAAGAATTTCTCGGCAAAGATGTCTTGATATACGGTGGTGGTGAAACCGGAAGTGATATTGCTATCGAATTAACCCATGCGGCCAAAAGTGTAACTATGGCAATACCGAATGGCCAATGGTTATTTCCATCGATTACTCCAGTTCGAATTCCAACGAATGAGTCCGATTCGGCACCCATGGTCGCAGACACATTCTCTTCTCGGCTACGACGACTTGTAGATCCACCCTTTGCAACTTACGATTCACGTCTGGATACAATGGCCCATTTCACTTCTCAGACATTTATTAAATGGGGTGGTAAATGCGGCCACGGTATTAGTGAATGGGAAAATGACGCACCCTATTATGGACAATTCTTTAATAAAAATTCCAATGTAATCCAAATGGTACATAGAGGACAAATAACACCTAAGGGGAAGATTAAGGCAGTTGCTGGGAATACCGTCGAATTCATTGATAACTCAAAAATGGATTTCGATTTAGTTGTATTCTGCACCGGATATAAAACGAGATTCCCATTTTTGAAAGACAGTGGTCTAAATAGCAACATTAACGATCAATTCAAATTTTGCTTACATAATGATGATCAATCTCTGGCGTTTGTTGGATTCGCCAGGCCGTTGGTAGGGTCATTTATGGGCCTGTCAGAAATGCAATCGCTTTTCGTGAGCAAGATATTTTCCCAAGAGATTCCCGTTCCTGACAGGGAATTCCGCGACAAATCAATCATGGAAGACAAAGTATTTCAGGGGCTGATCTTTTCAGGCACTACCAATAGGATCAACGGATTAGTTAACTTTCAATCCTATATGGATGATCTTGCATCAATTGCCGGGGTAAGACCCGATTACTGGAAATTGTTTTTCTCAAGCCCTACTAAGTGGTTTTACGCGGTAACTGCCGCGCACAACAATTGCCAGTTCCTGCTGCATGATGAGAGTTATCATGACGAGATATTTAGGCGCTACAAAATGTATCACGGCAGCAATCTGAGAGTGAGCACTCATATTTATGCCTTAATCGTAAATATCTTTTCTGGTTGGTGGAGCACAAAGTACCGACCTTTCCATTTCGTTTTCCGCAGCTTGGCATTCGTATTTCGTTGTCTTTTGATCATTATTTTTTCACCTGTATTACTTTACAGAATATTCTATCCGCTCGATATAAGGTGGAAAAAGAAAAAACATAGAATGCTGGAGAATAATAAAGCCATGGAAATGTTAGAACAAATGAAAGGAAACCAAACATCTTAGTACTGTAAGGCGCATAAGCCACGACTTGACGATTTTCTTAATCCGCGTCGTCGTAGTAAAAAATGAAGACTTAGTAATATCAGTAGGCCCACATTGCTTATTCTTGGATGAATAATATCTCAGACTCTAAGGAAACAAGAATCTATGGACAGGACCATTCCCCTTGGGTCCAATCGGTTTTATTAGCCTTGCATGAATGCAATTCAGAATACTCTTTATCCACCATCCCTTCGGCCTCCACGCTAATACGATCGGGCCTTCAGATGCCCGCTTTAAAGTCTAGCAATGGAAAATGGATAATTGAATCTGCAGAGATACTTGAAACTCTGGGGTTCGATACTCTATCGAGGGAGGAGATGAATGAAGCATTTAGTGCATGGGCTGGCGTTACTCATAGAGTAAAAAGTTTCTGGACTTTTGCGAATGCAACGAGCCAAATCCGAGAACCGGCTAATAATTTCTTCAGACGGCTGTTGAATCAATTTCTTAGAAGTTTTTCCGTGTTGTATTTTTATTTGCGACTAAAAATTGTTGTTTTGCTAAACAAATTTCCGGATCCAATAGATTTCGGCAAGCAATTCCTGTATTGGGAAGAACAGCTTACAATGAGCAATGCCGACTTTCTTGGAGGTAATTCTCCTAATTCGAGTGACTTTATGCTATTCGGAATGATTCAATGTCATTGCAGCATCCCTACGCCACCTGTAATTGCTTTAGTGGAAGACAATAGATTAATAAGAACACGAAAATGGGTCTCAAATATGCAAAAAAGATTCTCGAATTATCCGCATTTATATTCTGGAGCATTCTTTGAACCTTTTTTGCCTCCACCTTTATCTGCAACAACTTCTGAGAGAATGGCATTCTGGATTGGCATGCTGTTCATGATCCTTGCATTTCCAATTACCGGACCATTAATGATAGTTCTTGCACTCAATAGAACAGTTGAATAACCTCTATTAGTTAACATTGGAATCAATGATCGCTACGCCACATTGTTGAGCTAGTTGGAAAGACTACTGCGGTTAGTCTGCGACTTTCGGAGACCACTATGAAAGAAATTTTCGATAAATTTGTCGGCCAAAGAATAGGAATCAACGTTGAGACTCTAAGTAAATATAGCGGAGCAAAGCTATTAGAAGCGACCCATAATTTCTTATCAGTACACTCCGATGATAAAAAAACACATCACATACCTTACTCCAACATTCTAGCTGTATCAGAGGACGAACGGGGACTAGAGGGAAACAAAAAGTTATTCGTGGAGAACGAAAAATTCAAGCTGGTTGTTAAGATTGGTCATATAACAATTCATTCCATTGGCTAAGAGTAATTTCTTATTTTTACTGCTGGATTGCTATTTTTAATTTTCTCAAGGCATGATCGGTTCTACTAATTACATGGTTCAATTTCAAGAAGGTGACATTACACTTCCATTGATTGTCTCAGTTACGGGGCACAGAGATCTTATAGAACCTGAGATCCCAACAATTAAAAAATTAGTTACTCAGTTTTTTTACACCTAAAATCTGAGTATCCTAGCTACAAACTTACCGTTCTAAGCTCACTCGCGGAAGGAGCTGATCAATTGGCCGCAGAGGTAGCGCTCGAATTAAATGCCTCCTTGATAGTTCCCCTCCCTAAACCTATTGAAGAATATCGATCAGATTTTCACTCACAAGCATCATTAGTGAAATTTGAACACCTACTAGCTCAAGCAAGTTCTATTCTTCAAATTTGGGAATACAACAACGATCCAACTACCAATGAATCAGTCGTCGATGAATCAACCAAGCCGTATGCCGATCTTGGAATATTTCTTAGCTCACATTGTCACGTGCTGCTAGCAATTTGGAATGGAAAATTTACAAACGAAATTGGCGGTACTTCACAGGTTGTCTATTTTCATCATGAAGACCATATGCCGGGCTATACTGAACAAAGCTTGGCATCGCTTCAGCGCTTAGCCGACGATGAGAGCGATTTGGTGTACCACATTGTTTGTTCCCGAAACCGAAGCGCAGGTGAACCGGAATCCAGTTTGAAACCGTTAGAATGGTATTGGTATACAAAGGATGTAGAAAACTCCCGTAGCAAAGAGTTACCAATACAACATAAGAAAATATTTGCAAGAGGAGCAGAATTTAATCGAGACATAACCAAGTATTCACTTCGAATTTATACTGAAATGTATTCATTAATCGTCCCAGAAGAGAAATCCAAGCTGTCAGACGGGGTAGAAAGCATTGATCGCCTATTTGGCGTTGCCGATTGGTTAGCTATTTACTATAAAAAGCTTTCACTGCGAACTCTGTTTATTACACATACAGCAGCATTTTTCATGGGATTGATGTTTCTACTTTATTCTGATTTTAGTGTTAACAATGTATTCATGTTGTTCTTTCTAATATTTTTCGGCGCAGCTATTGCTACTGATCGCTTCACAAAAAAACGTGGTTGGACAAGAAAATATTTGGATTATAGAACTTTAGCGGAAGGCCTCCGGGTACAGTTCTACTGGGCATCTGCAGGTATAAGCAATGAAGGTAAGTGGCGATTTGCTCACGATAGCTTCTTACAAACTCAAGATCCGGAATTCGGATGGATTAGACATGTAATGCGGGTAGCGGGCACCAACTATGATGCGAGCCCTAAATCAAGCACCAGCGGACTCGATTATGCCATTCGTGAATGGGTAGGAAACGGTTCAACTGGTCAGTTGGGCTACTACAAAAAAGTGGCCTCGGAAAGAATAAAGAGAGAACGACTTACTAAACTAGCAGATAGAATTAGTCTGTCTATCAGTGGGATTTCCGTATTAATTTTTCTACTCTTTGGTACATCTCTTTCGGATAACCAAACCTCGGCCCTGTTCTTGCTAATGGGGACAACTCTCCTTCTATATGCGATTCGAGAAGGCTACTCCAATGCCACTGCTGTTAAAGAACTGATCAAACAGTACGAATTCATGTTGCGAATATTTGACAATGCTCATCGTAGGTTAAAGGAAACTGACGACAATTTTGAAAGAAAGAAAATTCTAATTGCCCTAGGTCAATCTGCATTAGAAGAACACGCCGATTGGATTCTAATGCATCATGAACGTTCATTAGATCAAAGCGAAATATGGAGGATGGGAAACTAATCCTAGTTCTAACAAACTTTAGCTAATTTTCTAGCCTTTGATTGCTAAGCTCTAACAAATTGAAGCCTACCTGAGGTTTCACATTGGCAACAATTTTGTAAACATCTTTAAGTCCTGCAGCATTGCCAGTGATCTCCACAAGGCTATTGCGTTGCCATCAGGTAGCATTGGATTACTTGCTCTATTTTCCAATAATCAATCCAGAATCCAGCAATCTACTAAATCTTTAATTCAACAAAAAGCCTGACCATCGCGAAATAGTCAGGCTAAAAAAGGTAATTATCAATACCTTAAAGGGAGAGCTATAAGTTAGAACATAAAATCATCAGCAACCAGCGCTGCGAAACTGTTTACTCCTTGTAGAGTCACTGTATTGATTCCATCCCAAGTGCCATCAAGATCGAACTCAACCTGTTGACCCTCGATATACCCTGGAATAAGTGCGGCACCAACATCTGCCAGGCTATTGAGATTAGCCACAGCAGTTAGATCCAATTCGTCGACACCACCAGGGCCGGCATTGAAATCTTCCACCCAGACGTTCATACCATCACTTAAAACGAATGTGTCATCTCCATTGCCGCCGTGCAAATTATCGTTATCTCCAGCTGCAATTAAGGTATCGTCACCTTCGCCTCCATCCAGATAGTCACCATCAGCACCGCCATTAAGAACATCGTTGCCCTCGTTACCGCGCAAATTATTGTGACCGGTGCCTCCCGTAATGACATCGTTATGTTCACTACCATCGACATGTTCAACATTGGATACAGTGTCGGAGCTTCCTGTTCCATCATTACTGACTGTATTGGAACTCAAATCGACATTAATTCCGCCAGTTGTTCCATGCCATGGACGGAAAGCAATGGTGTCATCGCCCGTGCCACCATCGATAATGTCAGCTCCGGCACCACCGGCGATATAGTCGTCACCAGCGCCGCCATTGAGCGTGTCATTGCCTTCCCTTCCTTGCAGGTTGTTATGGTTGGCATCTCCGCTAAGGAAGTCATCCCATTCTGATCCTTGTACACCCTCGATACTAACCAGCGTGTCTGTACCCCCAAAACCATCATCGCTTACAGTCTGAGAAGCAAGATTGACACTGACTCCGTTCTCTTCACCATTCCAGCGATAGTCTGCCTGGTCTTCACCGGCACCACCGTCAAGCAGATCATTTCCTCTGCCGCCGGTAAGGTTGTCGTCGCCATTATTGCCATAGAGAAAATCGTTTCCGTCATCTCCTCTTAAATTGTCATGATCGTCGCCACCGCTTAATTGATCATCGCCATCCCAACCAGATAAGTTGTTGTGGCCAGGACCACCGGTAAGGATGTCATTAAAATTGGTGCCCGATAGGTTTTGAATATTTTTAACGTAGTCTGTTGATCCGGTTCCATCTGCGAATGCAACCACATCATTAAAACCTCCAGCAGAGGCACTGATATTTGTTAAATCGAGAATCACTCCACTCATCTGTTCATCGTGGTGATGGAGATGGAGGTGATCTTCACTGCCACCGCCATCGAAATAATCAGAGCCCGTGCCTCCAATGAACCAGTCATGATTCGCTCCACCGATGAGTTGGTCATCACCTGGGCCACCATCAAAATTGTCATTACCTCCCTGACCATCGATCTGATCATTACCCTCCAATCCTTCAAAATTCTCGTTGTCACTTGTTCCAACGATTATGTCGTCTCCATTCGTTCCGCGAATTGGTGAGAACCAAATTTCCATATTCTGTAAATCAGTAGGAGATACACCAATCAGTGTAAGGCGATTTAGTTCCGGAATGCCCGCAACGTTGTCCGACGTATAGTACTCAAGCACTAAATCTGGATCAGCAGGAGCAGAAATAGCATAGGACAGCATCGCTGCAACGCTAGTGAATTCTGGAACGTTGTAAACATCAAGCACATCTTCGCCGACAACAAAATCCTGAATAACATCGTTTCCGAATCCAACCATTTCCAGACCGTTAGGTCCGTAGTGCATTCTATTGAGAACGAATTGATCTCTTCCACTACCACCAGTCAGGTTATCGTCGTTCTCACCACCGCCGAGAACGTCTTCACCATTACCACCATCGAGGATATCGTTATCGTCATCACCCCATAGATGGTCGTTACCATCACCACCAATTAGAGTGTCGTCACCAACTCGACCTTCGAAGCGATTGTCATTTGCATCACCGGTAAGATGATCGGCATGATCAGAACCGTGAATTTCTTCTATACCTCTTAAATAGTCCGAGGTGCCATGACCATCGTTAACTACTTCTACAACATTCGTATAACCACCGGCAGAAACGATGTTTGTTAGATCAATAGTTACGCCTGAAGTAGTACCGGTCCATGGCGCGTAATCCAATACATCTATATCAGCACCACCATCGAACAAGTCGTTTCCTCGCCCGGCATTCAAGTAGTCATAACCGTCACCAGCATAAATTTCGTCATCACCCTCCTGGCCATCGATGAAATCATCACCGCCTTCACCGGAAATAACATCATTGCCTTCGCCACCATGTAGGTTGTTGCGGTTTGCATCACCCGTGATACTGTCATCAAATTCAGAACCTTGAACAGATTCAATGGACACCAAGGTATCGACATCGCCGTGACCATCGTTGCTCGCTGTTCCAGTTCCGAGGTCGACCACGATACCGTTGCTAGCACCGATATATTGATACCAAGCTTGGTCGTGATCGCCACCTTGACCATCGAGCAAATCGTTACCAGGTCCACCGATTAGGTTGTCACCGGCAACATCGCCGCCGTAGATTTGGTCGTTGCCAGCACCACCTTCGATCCAGTTATGATCGTCATGACCGACAATTACGTCATCAAAATCGGTGCCTGAGATGCCATCAATATTGAATACCTGGTCAGTATCTCCGAAGTTATCTATGTTCTCGTTGGCATAAGCCGTTCCGCTATTCCCCATCCAGCTATAGGAGAAGTCTGAGTCAGACACATTGAACACGATGCCTTGAGTGGGAGAACCAGCGCTATCTCGGCCAGTATCCCAGAAAGAGATGTGGTTCCAATTTTCATCACCACCATCAATATAGTCATTACCACTACCCGGATTGATATTGTCGTTGCCACCTAGACCTATAAAAGTGTCGTTTCCGCCATCTAATTGGAAATTGCCATCGCTTACATCAGAGCCACGAATGTAATCATCGTAGTTCGTGCCAATAATCTCTCTGACACCAGCTTCCAGTGTGTCTGTATCGTTATAGGGATCTCTTGCTTCCCTTGCAGGCAACAAGAGGGTTGTTCCATCATCATAAACGTCCCAGGTAGTTGTATCTAAATTCGCTTCAACACCTTTACCGGTATCGTCTTCCTGGTATGTGGTGTTTCCATCGAGGCTGTCGTTTCCTGGCCCTCCGGCTAGATGGCCTGAGCCGTCAGGATCGATTAGAACATCATCGCCTTCTTCCCCACGGACAAATTCATACCAATCATTGGTTCCTGTAATAGTGTCATCGCCTGTGCCACCGCGAATATCTCCGCCACCCTGACCTATATCGATTAAGTCATCACCAGGCCCGCCATTAATGTTTTCCCAGTCTGTATCAAGACCACCGAAAATATTGTCGTTGCCAGCACCGCCGTCTACATTGTCGTTACCTGGGCCAGCATCGATGACATCATTCCCGTCCCCACCATTAAGAGTGTCATTACCCTCCAATCCCGCGATAGTGTCATTCCCAGCGCCGCCTTCCAGAAAATCATCACCTGGAGTGCCGACTAAGTTTTGCGGCTCGGCAAACAAGAAATTGTCATCGGTTAGTGCGCTGACAGTCACACCACTGAGGCGAACTACGTTGGACGCATCGAAAGTTATTAGGGTATCGGGACCATCCTGAGAGATGGTCAAATCAGAAATTGATTGAATGCCAGGAAATTGTTCAACGTCTACATAGTCTTCTGATGTGTCGAAATCCGTTATGACGTCCAAACCAAATGCAGCATTGTCATTGCCATCATCTGACAAGAGGAATCCATCCGCTCCAGCGCCGCCAGTCAGTACATCGTCACCGCCCGAACCTTCAAGGTTATTGTCACGACTATCCCCTATCAACGTGTCATTGAATTCAGAACCTATGACACCATCGATACTGATCAGCGTATCGGTTTTACCCCAACCATCAGTGGCCGTGCCTGCTGCCAGGTCTACCGTTACGGCCGCTGGGTCAACACTATAGTCAGCAATGTCGAAGCCATCAAAATCGGGATCGTCTGACCCCATGAAAAGAGTTAGGGGCAATACTGTAACCGAGCCACCGTGCAAGGTATCTGCGCCGTCTCCACCCCGTAATGTGTCGTTACCATCAATCCCTTCGAGAAGATTGTCACCAGAGTTACCAATTAGCGTGTCGTCATTTGCGTTACCAATAACGTTTTCAAAGTTGACGAATGTTGTGGTACCAAAGAATGGTTGAGACGGTCTGTATGCAGTACCCGCCTCCAGATCAACATGTATGCCATTAAATATTCCAAAGTAGAGAGTGTCAGTTCCGGTACCGCCATCAGCAAAATCATTTCCAAAGAATGGATTAAAGAAGTTGTCCAACTGGTTACCAAGAAATACATCATCGCCTCGTGAGCCCAACACGCCTTCGATACCAGTGATCGAATCCTCTACTTCACCAGTATCTGTATTAAGCACACTCATGGAGCCATCTGCTGCCATAGTGATATTGAGCCCGGGACCGAAATTGCTGACTTCGTCCGCGGTGAAAGACATGAAGTCTAATCCCGGGCCACCATCTACAGTATCAACGCCTTTACCACTCCAGATATAGTCGTTACCCCCGCCAGCTACAATGACATCATCCCCGCCGGTAGGAGAGTTGCCATTGTCCGCGCTGAAGAAGTTGTTACCGTCATCGCCGGTTAGTGTGTCGGAATATATTGTGCCGGTTATATTCTCGATGCCAGTTAACGAATCCGTGTCACCATAGCCATCGGTCGCTGTGCCAGTTACCAGGTTTACTGTAACTCCAGCCGGATCTTCGGAATAGTTAGCAGAATCTATGCCGTTGCCGCCATTAATGGAATCAGCACCTTGCCCGCCGAATAGCCTATCGTCACCGTCATCACCGTTAAGGTTGTCATCACCATCCCTACCAAATAGCGTGTCGTTACCTAGACCACCATTCATAACATCATTGCCTGAGGTTCCCTCAAGCACATCGTCACCATCTGTTCCGCCTATCCCACCTTCAGGTGGATCAGCGTAAAGAAAGTTTGCATCCGTCAAACTTGCAAGAGTCACTCCTTGCAAGGTAATGCTGTTGTTTGCATCGATCGTAATGATCGTGTCACCAGCATTTTCTGTAGCTAAGCTGGCAACATCTGAAAGGCTGCTAATTCCAAGATTTACAACTTCGAGAACATCTTCAGCAACATTGAAGTCAGTAATGATTTCATGACCAAATTCATCATTACCGTTTGCAACCGAGAGAAAGCGGAAAGTATCAGCGCCTGCACCACCGGTCATGGTGTCATCGTCGGCATCACCGAGGATTATGTCGTCACCAGCGCCACCATCGATTGTGTCGTTACCAGTCCAACCACCTAGAGTGTCGTTTCCATCACCGCCACTAACGTTATCATCACCTTCTCTTGCAAGGAGAACGTTGTCGCCACCGTCACCGATCATTACGTCGGCAAAGGCTGAACCCCAGGCGTTTTCAACGCCGGTGAGCGTGTCGGTATCACCATAACTATCGGTAACTGCACCGGTGTTTAGATTTAGATTGATACCTTGGGTGGCGGCTCCATTGTGATCCGTTCCAAAATCTCGATAGTCTGCCCAATCGACTCCTGCGCCACCGTCGATATCGTCATCGCCACTACCGCCGCGAAAATAATCATCTCCATCACCACCGATGATTACGTCATTACCCGCTCGGCCTAAGATCACATCATCACCACTGGAGCCTTGAAAGTGATCTCCAAGAGCAGAACCTTCTACGCCGCTTGTGCCAGAAAGAAAACTATCTGTATCTCCGTAACCGTCACTGGCTTGGCGAGCGTTTACAATTTGGCTGCCACCACCGAATACATCGTAGGCGCTGTTGGACAAATTTATTTGAACAGCAGTCGGATCATTCCAGTAGCTTGCAAAACCATCGATGGTATCGTCACCGGCATCACCACTGAGTATCGCCCCATCTGGATCGTCGAGAGTATCGTTACCATTACCACCGAAAACGAAATCCCAGCCTAAGCCGCCACTTATCGTGTCGTTTCCGTCACCGCCACTTAAAGTGTTATCAAAATCATTGCCACTTAAAGTATCGTCGAAGGCAGAACCTTCAACTTCTTCGATGTTCACCAGGGTATCCATGCCCGCTGCGCCAGTGTTTTGTGCGACAAATATTCCTAGATCAACAGTTACGCCACTAGTTTCAGCACTGTAGTCAGCCTTATCCCAACCGGCACCACCATCCATGATGTCGTTGCCAGCTTCTCCGCGAAGAACATCGTCTCCTTCATCGCCGGAAAGGCTATCGTTGTTGTCTCCACCAAAAAGAAGATCGTTTTGCGACCCACCGATTAAATTGTCATCGCCGCCACCACCGAATGCTTCTACCACTACATCAGTATCTGAACCGTCGAGGAAATCGGCGTCATTGCTACCTTCAAAATTAACTCCATTAGCAGCAAGAGTAGAATCACCTAGGGCACCAAGCTCAATACTAAGTGCACCTTCACTGGCAATAAGGCGAAGTGTTTCAACGTTCGATACGTGAAGAGTTTCATGCAGAGCTAAATCTTCGCTGGTAATTGAGAAACTACCGTCACCGTTGCTTTCAACTCTGAAGAGCAGTTCCTGAGGAGTGTTTTCAACTAAATTGACGTCTAGTTGATCGTTATCAGCACCGCCATCAACGATGTCGACTGCTAAACTATTAAAATCATCACCTAGGGTTGTGGAAATTAGATCATCGCCACTTCCACCCAGAACAGTGTCGACTCCTGATCCACCACCGGCATTCAATACGTCATCGCCAGCACCACCATCTAGCATGTCATTGCCCGTGCCGCTTAATAGCGTGTCGCTACCATCATTACCGGTTGCTACGATGCGGCGATCAGTGACTGATGCATCGAAAGTGTCATCGCCAATTCCGCCATTGAAATACAAGGTATTTTGAGAAATGTCTGTGTTGGAAAGATCGCCGATGGTAATTGTAGTACCGGCAGCACCTGCATTGATTACAATTTCTTCGACTTCGTCGAGAACTAACTCGGTGCCATCGTCTGCCGTAAGTATTACGTTTCCATCCGCATCAGAGGAAATGGAGAGCTCAGACGGCTGGGTGTCATCGAGAGTGACGTCTAGTTGGTCTTCACCTTCTCCACCGTTGATGACATCATTTCCATCGCCGGCTGCCCATATAACCTGATCGTCACCAACGCCAGCATCGATGATGTCATCGCCACCTCCGCCGGTTATAACATCCGAGCCTTCGCCGCCGCTGATTTCATCCGCAGCGTTTCCACCTGACACCACATCATCGCCAGTGCCGGCATCGACAATAACAGGTACTTCGCTTTCGCTTGCATCGATTGTGTCACCACCATCACCACCTGATAAGTCAATGGGATCATCACTGGAGCCTCCCAGATCACCGAGTTGTAAAGTGGCACCTCCAGCACCAGTTTGAAGGTTAAAATTTTCTATCTTTTTAAGAGTAAGCTCTCCGCCTTCAGCGCCCCCATCAACACTAACGACTAGATCACCTTTGTTATTGGTTGACAAAACAATTGTTTGAAAGACGTTATCAGAGCTTTTCAGAGTGAAAGTATCTTCACCTTTTCCACCATCGAGTTTGTCCTCACCATCACCGGCCTTCCAGACGATTTCATCGTCACCGTCACCAGCATCGATATCGTCCTTTCCTTTGCCACCTTCTAGAACGTCATTCCCTTTGCCGCCTTGCAGTTTGTCTTTACTATCACCACCAAGGAGGACATCGTCGCCCTTTCCGCCCTTGAGATCGTCTTTTCCATCGCCGCCATCCAGGACATCATCGCCATCTTCGCCTTTGAGCTCATCATCGCCTGCGTCACCATGTATTGCATCATCGCCTTTGCCGCCATCTAACTTATCCTTGCCAGCACCACCGGAAATGACGTCGTTGTCTTTGCCGCCATCGATGTCGTCTTTGCCATCGCCGCCGTATATTTCGTCATCGCCCTCGCCACCTTTGATTTCGTCATCATCGCCAAGGCCTTCGATGTAGTCATTTCCTGCTTTGCCATCTATTTCGTTTTCTTCGTTATTGCCGATTAAAACGTCGTCACCATTAGTGCCATCAATCTCATCAAGATCTTCGTCATCTTCATCGTCATCGTCTTCGCTACTGTCGTTATCTTCATCATCGTCGTCGTCGTCATCGTCGTCGTCGTCATCATCGTCGTCGTCGTCATCATCATCGTCGTCGTCGTCGTCGTCATCATCGTCGTCGTCATCATCGTCGTCGTCGTCATCATCGTCGTCGTCGTCGTCATCATCGTCGTCGTCATCATCGTCGTCGTCGTCTTCACTCTCAGACGGCAGCCATTCAGGCGAATCGTCCAACTCATCCTCTAACTCTTTAATTAAAGTCTCAGAATCCAGTGATTCTTTAACTTCTTCATCCTCATTACCCAAATACTCCTCAAGAGATTTGTCAGACATTGCAGACTCCTATTTATGTAATTTGATTTAGTTACTATATTGTTATGTCTTTGTTTCAATAATTTGTCAGATAGACTAATAGCTCACTTGTGTTCAATTTGAGCTCTTTCGCTTTCTAATTCTGAGTATTCCAGTGCTTTAACTGCATTCTGAATTTGAGTGACGTATTCCTTGTTAGTAAGAAGATGACGGAAAATGGCCTGTTTGGAACACAATGCCAACCGCATCCACTTTGGGATTTCAATTTCTTCCAGATAGATAAGAACAATTGGTTTCTCCTCATCTAATGCAAAATTCAGTTCTTGAATGCAATGCGAAGAAGACAAGAACGCAGGCGAAATGTATGTGAATACCCCTTTTGCATTTGAAATCGCTTCAGCAATTTCAACTCGCCATTCTAAGCCCGGATGAATTTGTCGATCTAACCAGATTTCACAGTTGGAACTGCGAATTAAACTGGTGTCGTCTTTAACTACTTTAGAATCATTGTGTGTATAGCTGAGAAAGAAGTACGATTCTGACACGGAGCTTACGTCAGCTATTGGTTCCAACATACTTTCTTGTTGAGCAACAATTTCTGAAAGGTCGAATAAGGATTCAAAATTCTTATTTGTTTCATCTGAATTTTTTAATTTTTCACTTCCAAACGAATTGTTCCTCGACTCCAAATAGTGGATGTCACGGATTAACTCGCCGATCGACTCCTGTGCATCATTTCCGCCGTTAAGCCAAGAACTGTCTTTATACAGGGAATATTTCTGAAACAACTTTTTAATGTTGGTCATAGTTGATTCGGTTTCCACAACTTCACCAGCACAATCATCTGGTGACAATGCCTGTTGATCCATTGAACAAGGATTCATTTGATAGTTGTTTTCAGATTTGGACATGCGACCTTAGTTACCCCGTTAACTTCACTGGATATTCTTCTTACCTTTATAGGAAACAGTAGCTTCATAACGCGAGTTCCTTGGAAAGATAGATTTTTTCGCAACTAATCTTTCATGAGTCAGATTGCTTGCTACCCTTACTCCAGCTCTGTTACGACAGTAAGAAATGTCTCATTGGTCGAGGTTTTTTGATTGGGTCAAACGCGGAAAATCGGGGACCGATATGGTGTCTTTAGGGGCTCTTAAGCGACTCGTAAGATTCTTCCTACAATGTTGGAAAAGGGATTCACAGTTACGTATACTGCGCTTAGGTCTTGATTTTCCTCCAAAAAATAACAAAAAGCACAAGAATTATGTCAAAGCTGTTTGAGACACCCGAAGCAATCATCGCAGGTATAAGTAAAGGCGATCAGGAAGCTGAAACAGCTATGATTGAAAAATATGGGCGGGCTCTAATGTATATATTAGAAAAACGTACCGGTGACAAAGAACGAGCAAAGGATTTGCAACAGGAAACATTTTTAGTCGTGTTACAGAAATTACGCAGAGAACCACTATCAGACCCAACGAAATTGGCAGCATATTTGCAAAATACTGCTGTCAATCTGCATATTGGTGAGATTCGTAAAGAGGTTCGTCGAAAGACTTCTCCTAATTCAGATTACATTGAAGCAATTGAAAGTTCGAATAATGACGCATACAGAGATCTAGTGAACGCAAGATCGAAAGTTGCAGTTAAACAATTGCTCGAAGAATTGCAAAACGCAAGAGATCGGAAAATATTGACTTTGTACTATATTGAAGAAAAAGATAAAGTCAGTATATGTGAGATACTAGATTTAAGTCACCGCCATTTCGACAGAGTGATATCACGAGCTAGGTCCAGGTTCAGAGAAATAGTAGAGTCTCGAAAAGATGAGATCCCACTGGAGATGACAACATGACACAGTCATCAACAGAATTAGCCGACATTATAGATCGATTTATATTTGGGCAATTGTCTGAGGAAGAGAGATCAAATTTTGAAATCTTAATGCTAAAAGATAGTAGTGTGCTAGAAGAAGTCCAGCTTCGGGAAGCACTTGTTAAGGGACTAAACGAACATAAAAGCCCGGAATCAACTTCTGCTGAAAACCAGTCAAACGATCCAAAAATCAAATCGAATATATTAAGACCAACATTTTCACAATGGATTCAGCAACCGATTTCAATTGCTGCTACTGTATTAGTTGCAGTTGGTATTTTGTTCAACCTACCAGAGCAGAATCAAACCAGTCTAATAGCTATTCCAATGACCAATTTTAATCCCCCTCCTGAAGTTAGACTAAATTATTTACGAGGGAATGAAGACAGTATTACTACTATTAGCAGTAATCCCCCAATTCTATTAGACATTGATCTTGGTCTTGGTCCAGTAAGTGATGGTACATTTAATGTATCCATAATTGAGGACCAATCTGGAGAAGTAATAGTTTTTCTTGAAGATGTTGAGGTAGTACAAGAAGGCTTAATCAGAATTCTCTTGTATGGAGAGTTTTCGGGTGACTACCAAGTGATTACCTCATCTGCGGAACATGAAATTACCCGCCCACACCTCGTTAGATTTACAGACTAATATATCTTTCAAACGAGCTAAGTAGCCGATAACTTTGTTTCAACTCAACTACTCATAACCATTTCAATTCGATACTGATCTGAATTTGAATTTGAATTTGAATTCAGAAATTTTGTCAAAATATTTCTGTATCTAGTAAGTTATGCCGACTTATTTTCAATTCAGAATTACATGATCTAGATTTTAGTTAGTTAATCTCGTCATGTTTAAGCTAGCTCGCTTCAACCTTGTATAAGACTAAAATGGGCTAGAATTTAGATGAATGGAAAGTAATTTTCGATTCAATTGGTCCTAAGAACCAATTCCCGGGATAGTTGGTAACAATTCAGTTGTTGTTAATCTGTATCCAGCCCAGTAGTAAGGATCTTTGAATGAACTCTTATCTCCAATCATGGCGAGCTGTGCCGCTCGGAGTGAGGAGATTGGATCACCGCTGATAGAAAGTTCTTCATAAAAGTGCGTCATGAAAGCGGCCGACGCGCTGTCCGATACTGGCCACAATGTGCCAATTACTGATTTTGCTCCTCGAGCCAGAAACGCTCGAGTCACACTTAGACTACCCTCCCCTTCGAATGTTTCATCAATTGATGTATCACAGCCGCTCACAACCACAAGATTGTTATCGAATCGATAAGACAATAACTCCGTCATCGTAACGAATCTATTCTCGCTGTCTGCGTTGGAGGAAGCGAGGACAAAACCAACATTGTCAGCACCAGAGTCCTTAAAATAACCATGTGTAGCTATATGTAAAATTTTTGCCTGTCTGTGTTGTTCGTCGAGTAGTGCAGCCAGAGTTGCATTTTTTCCTGTAAATGAAACTACTTCATGGTTCTCTAATGTAGATTCAATCATTTTCGCTTCTTCATCTGCCCAAGGAAGAGAAGGTAAATCTTTAGCCCAGCTTCTTACACGATCAGGAGCATCAAAGTTTGATGCTTCCGAACCTAAATCTGGATTTGCGAAAACAGCCACATCGATTCTGTTGTTAGAAGTTTCGACCGAGCTTTCTGATAGTTGCAATGCAGACAATGAGGGAACAATTGAGAGTTCAAAACGGGTCATCAAATGTTTGCCATTGTTATCGAGTAGCATAGAATATGGCACTCGATTTAGTAGGCCGTCATTCACGATTAACAATCGCGAAGCAGTGATTTCGTTTAGGCTATCGGGCAAGTATGCAGATACCAAATTTAGTGCCGTGTTAGATTTGTCTTCCGAACTTACACTTCGCAGATCAACTACTGCCTCTGCTAGGTCGAACAACGTTGGTTTCGATTCCTCTTCCTCTTCCTCTTCCTCTTCGATTGGTTCAGTATGAGGACCAGTCTCTTCAAATGTGATGGTTGAATCCGTTACTGTGAATGCATATATATCGCTATCAAGAATTAGAAATCGAATCGCAGCAGTATCAGAGTCAAGCTGCTCGCGCATGTCTTGCAGCATAAACTCAGTAGCTTCGCCACGCTGTGTTGACTGCCAAGCTTCTGCCAGGAAAAGCTCATTTTCAATATAGGCGTTTTGTCGAATTTCGTCGTTGGACTCCAAGTATTCTGCTCGTTGATCTGCAAGTTCGCTAATTGTATTGAGACGATCGGGGCTGGCAGCAAGATCTGCTTGCCCTGAAATCATTCGGCGCAAATTGATAGATTGCATACGTTCGATAGTGCGCAACATTTCGATAGGGTCAATTTTTGTCTCGACTTGTGATCTAAGTACCGTTTCTACAATTGGATAATTACGAGCGCTCCAGGCAGGACCAAGTCGCTGAGGTTCTAAAACAGAAAAGAATGATTCCACTGCTGCTAAAGTTTGGTTGCTGATTTCTAATACAGAATTGTGGTCTCCACGATCCTGATAGACCAACATTGCTTTATATAGCACCTCAATTCGCGCAATGGGATCTAGAAGCCTTGGTACATAATCCAATGCAAATTCCAGATGTTTATTGGCCTCATTCTCGTTCCCAGCCAATTGCATAATGAGTGCGCTTCGGATCATTGAGCGCGAACGAAGTATTAATTCGTTGTCAACATCGGAGTTCTCCTCTAATAATGCTCGAGCAATTGACAGGTGTTCACTTGCATCAGCAAAATTATTTGCAAGCCGGAGGTCTTCGCTTAGTTCAAGTGCAGCTTCAACCTCCAGAGTAAGGTTTTGTTGTTGCCTAGAACCTGCGAGGCATTCACGATGAAGTGCGATAGCTTCATCCAAGCGTCCATCATTGCGTTCCACAGTCCCCAATACGCACTGAGCGATAGGTATGCGTGCAAGCTCTCCTGCCTGTCTTGCCGAATCAATACCTTCACTTAAATAACTTCGGGCCCGATCCTGTTCACCTAAATCACGATAGACTTTCCCGAGATTGATTAGTGCTGTAGTTCGTGAAAACGGGCTAAATCTACCTTCAACTATTCGAAGAGACTCGCGCAAATTTCGTTGCGCATTCTCATAATCACCCAATCGCATATAATTGGTCGCGATATTGTTGAGTATCAGACCGCTGGTGGCGTGCGAATCAGATGCGTTCGCAAGATTTAGACCTTCGAAGGCGATGTTGTTCGAACGCTCCAATAAAGGCTGCTTCTCAGCAGCTGTACTGGCAAGCCAAGCACGTCGAATATCTGTATACATTTGCATGTTGTGGTAGCTGGCGAGAGTTGGAGTGTGCCACGACACTAAATCCATTGCTTGGTTTATATAGCGTTCACCGATATCTGTTTGACTGTCGAGCAGGTAAGCGTAACCAATAGAGTGACGAATAGAAGCTTCAAGCCCAGCCCAGCTCTCAGGCCATTCGCGATTTTCCAGCAAAGCAATCAATTGTTTTCTTGCTTCGGCTCGCGTGTCTGCGTCTTCAACCTTGACACTTTCTTTGATCGCTGGGATTGCAGATTGCAAGAATATGTCATTAACACTGTTTGAAAGTGCTGCAATGAATAAGTCCTCGGATTCACCATCGTATTGACTGGACGAGCCAATAGCACCGTACAGCGCAGCGTACTGGCGAAGTCTAACGAGATCCGCGTCGATTGAATCCGCAGGTGTTTCTTGTATGAGATTTAGATAGAGGGCAAGAGCTTCTTGGGTTTTACCGTTTGCCCACAAACGAGCGGCGGTAGTTAGTTTCCTGGCTAATTCTTTTGCTTGAATGGAAGGATCAGCTAAAGTTTCCAGAATATTGGGTGGACCACGACTAAAAGTATCAGCTTCCAGTGAGTAACCTTCTTTTGATGTAAGCAATATCAAAGGCATTCGTGCGCTACCGGGAACATCTAGAGTCTCAGTCTCCCCGTCACTCACAAAATTCAAAGCACCGTCCGGAGCAACGAAAATTATAGACTGATCAGTATAAGATTCTCGCCAAGGCAAGCTCACTTCGTCCGCCAACAACAAGACGAAGGAAGCTATTACAAAAAAGCCAATCAGCCAAAAACTAATGCGGTTCTTATTCACTTTGGTTAGCGACAACCCCATTTGCCCATATCACCATCTTCCCAGATTATGGCATGTAACATTCTGATCTTCTCTTTTCCCTCTTCATCTTCATAGTTTTCAAGGGTTATGACTTCGTGGATACTTTGAGTTTCTTCGCTACCCGGCAAGAGAACCTGAGTTTTCATTTGAGTAGAGGTAACGATGCCCATTCCAAACAGAAACAACGCGCCTTCCAAGGCAGCTCGCCCAGGCCAATCCGGTTTAGATTGATCAGCAGTTACTTTGAAATAAGGAACTTCATAAGGTTCGGGGCCCTTTGACTTAACTTTTCCGGCTTTAGAAAACGTTAAGATCTGATTTTTTGGTGGGTAATATCCCATTTTTGCAGCGTCCGACATCCGCGGATAAGGCAATTCCTCAACTGTCCAATCGCCTGCAAAATCATTATAAGTCCATAAACTCATTTTCATGTATCCTCTATTGATTGATTTAATTGGTTACATTGGCAAAACGTTCCAGACAAGCTCATTCATAGTCCAGGGATTTCCAGAAGGGGGTGGGATAACAGCTTTTCCATGATGCGGAGAATTATTGAGCAGGCCCATCATAACATCTGCAACCAAGTAACTTCCGAGTGGTCCTAGTTTAGCATTGCCACCGATAACATCTGCCTCAGCTAACAAGTAATACCATAGTGGTGTTTGCAATCCAAGATTAGTATCGTCTAGTAAGTTTTGAATATTCAATTGGGTAGCTGTTAGGGAATTAATCCCTAATGCGTTTTTAATCGCAGGGGCAATGGCTTGAATGATATCCTGACCGCTGGGTAGTTCAAGTTCATTGCCACGGAGTAAATTTCTTTTCGCTATGTTTACTTCAGGAAAGTCTCCGGTAGGTTTAATTTTCAGATTGATTATTGGAGATAAGCCACGTGCAAAGTTTTTTTCAAGACCAGCTGGTAGCGCACCCCAATCAAAGAACATGCTACGCCAGTCAATCCTTTCCGATTCGAGAAGACCAGGAAGTCTACTTCTGCTGAATCGGTGCCGCCCGGTCATAGTAAGAAAATGCTCCAATGGTCTTATTTGATTTGCCCTCGGCGTGTATTGATTGAGTACCATGGCGTGTCCAAACCGAAATGCTGCTCCGGCAAACTCTCTCGGAACGCGAAGCTGATTCCAAGATAGGTGGTTTCCTTGTATAACCATTTCATCGTACACAGTTGCATCTAGTATTTTGCTTAGAAAATCGGTTTTTATCAGTTCATGATAAATCCGTATGGTATTTTCTTTTCCAAACTTGAAACGATCCGATCTGTTGTTTATCCCAGCACCATGATTTTCGATCAGGTAATTGTGAAGCCGCAAGAAAAGCACATGAATCTGGGCTACAAAAAGATTGTCCTCATTTCGGTCATCAGGAATAAGGGGCATCCCGTTGGCATCTCTGGGAAGATCGGACTTAGCCCATTGACCAGTATCACTATAAGTCAAGTCCACCTTCATACTGCCATCTGGCTCAACTGCAATTATAAAGCCACGTGTATCCAGACCGCCGTATACGGGATCTAAGTCTAACGCTGGATTGCGTTCCTGTATTGGTTCACTGCCATGCTTTACAGGTCGCTCTTCATCTGTCGACAATTGCGTCAGGTCATGGGCGATGAATTGCCCAAAATAAGTATACCCGGCCGGAGGTCCACCGCTAACCGGATTACCCGCCAGCATGGCTGTTCCTAGTTTCTTCAGTTCCTCTTCATTAAACTGACGACTAAGGTTTGGAAACATTCTTGGAAGCATGTCAAAGAGCATCTGTCTACTCGCTAATTTTTTTTATTAATTTTTGTTATTCGTTTTTGCTATCAATTCAACATTATCACAGTGGTGATGCCTGCAGAAGTACTCGACGAAGCGATAATAGAGCCGTCTTGATCAGTCTTCTCATATAATAAGTGTAAGATACGTTCAAATCCCCTCACCTAAATAGCTTATGGGCGCAGAATGCTTTCGAATTCTCACCAAGTCCAGTTTGTTAGGTTTTCACAACTAATGGTCCTCGCGAAATGAAATTAGTCTATGTTTACGATGTTGACTTCCGTGAACATTCGATCGTGCCTGATCTATTCAATTGGTCTATTTACAATTTATTGGTCAGGTGTACTGATATTAGTTCGAGTTGCATGTCTCTCAAATCCATACTGTTGCTGACTCTACCCGTCTTCAGAAACTCTCCAATTATTTGGTCAAGCCTCAAATGCAATTAGTACTGAATAGCTCAATTTCTATCAACCCTCACATATCCAGCTAGTAATCGTCCTCCTCTTTATAGGCGGCTCAGTAAGATCATGCGCTATGAGAAATCTCGTTTCGAAGGGGGCTTTCCGCTTAGCTGCTTTAGATTAAGTGATTAGAGTGGAATTACCATGATGAAGTACCGCTCTGACTCCCTGACTTTCTCTCATCTCAAAATTTTCTAATGCATCGTGCATTTATAGGTTTCCTAGTGAATCGAACACAGTCAAATACTTACCCTCTTGTCGAGACAATTGGAAAGTTCATTGCACTAAAGGATGAAACTAATTAATGAAACACATGGAGAATTGAAATGAACTTTTATCGAGTAGTTTTTCTACTGTTGTTAGTATTTCCAATTACAAGTTTCGCTGCGGATTTGGAAATTCAAAAAGTCTACAGAACCGGGACAGAGATAAATGTCAGTATTGATGCAGCAAATTTCAATATTGACGCAGGAGCCCAATCTAAATTTACGGTATTAGACAACAGTTCTGATGACCATTACGCAATAACTTTTGAATCAATTTATCCTGGTTCTTCTTCTGCAGAGTATGGCAAAACATATTTCCTAGAAAAAGATCTTGATAATGATGTGCCAGTAGAAAATTTAGTTCATCAGAGTTTTAGTGGATTCTCGAGTGGCCCACTGGTTGTACCATTTAAATATCGAACAAACGATAACACGCTTAGCGGTGAAGCCACGGTTGGATATTATGCTGGATGGAATTATGAAACTAATTTTGGCGGCAATCTGCCTTTTGGAACATTCATTACTGTAACTCCTTTTCTCTCAGCTGGATTGACTCAAGTATCTGTGGCAGAGGAAGATGCTATGGGACAGATTTCTACTGAAAATAAATCCGGTTTTACATGGGCAACAGGTTTTTTGATAAAAAATTGGGATAATCTAAATATTGGACTTGTTTATGGACAAGACAGAATCGGTGATAGTCAGTGGGAACATGAGGGAGAAGGTTGGTTAAGTCTTTCGGTTGGCTGGGAGCTTTAAATTAGATTGCTTAATAGTAAAGTAATTCAACCTAATTGTATTTGTTATCTAAGTCAGAGCAGTCTACAAAAGAATTGAACTTTGGGTCTATTGGGCAGTAAATTTTCTAAATGAATTTAAAGGAATCATTATGAGTCCAATTTTATTACTAATTCTAATCGCACTTACGGTCACCTTTCTATTTGTGCCGCTATATCGTGCGCGCATCCATGCTTCTGCCAATCATCAACGACCGGAATTCGACTACCACGTATTGCGTACGTTGGTTGGCCTAATTGCATTAAGTATTGCTGCTTTCAGTGTCCTGGCGACTCAACCGGGCATAACCATTGATTCCATCAGTGCGGCTTATCACACTGATGGGCACGACCTTTTCGTTGGTCAGCTACTGATTGTGTCAGCCTTCTTGTTGGCATATCAGGGGCATGAACGGGAAGGCCCAAATCCTGCAAAGGGCAGTAAAACCGAATTCGTTTCTGCCAAGGTAGGCTCAATTTGTGTTGCGCTAACCGCTCTACTTCCCACGAGCGATTGTCCGTTAGGTGATGCGCAAATCTGTGCCAGCAATGTTCCGCAATATTTTAATATGAGCATAGTACAGACCGGTGTTTGGCATACGAGGTTTGCAGCAGTTTTCTTCATTGTCTTGGCGGTCATTCTGGGAATTTTTGTTTGGCGAGCTTGGTTAATAAATACTAACTGGTCTAAGGTGCGAGCTATCGCATATTCAATTTTTATGCTCGGAATGCTTTATGCGGTGGTTATATTCCTCTTTTTTGCTACTGAAAGAAGGGTGTTTTACGCTGAAGCGATTGCGCTTGTGTCATTCGGATTTGGTTGGATCTTAGCCGGAACACACGAATGGCTAGGTGAAAAAGCTGAAGCTCTCAAGAATTCCAACATGTTTCGGAAACAAACCAGTTAACACACAACATAACTGATACGAATTATATTCCTGGCGGTTCCTGCATGTAGAGTAATATTAAGTTTTGTTGACTTCCCCACGAAGCATGTGATATCAAAATTTTTATCCAGGGTCGAAGAAATCGTTTAACAAACATCGGCCCTTGTCTCTTAAAATAGTCAAGAAATTTGCAAGTATTGAAGATGAAATAATGAATTGAAGTCGTATTCCAATTCCAATCAAGTCAATAATTAAAGAGCTTTTGGAAGAACGAAGTGGAAGAACAAAGCCATCTATTTATTAGATTAATGTCAACTTCAGCCCTTCTGGCGGCGTTGTTAGTCGGCGGCTATTTGATTTTTGACGAACCCTTTCAATCTAGCCGTACTCCTTCCGGCCTTAGCACTAGCCTTCTCGACACTCGTATGTGGGAAGATCCACTTAAGCCTATCCTTTCAATTAGAGCTAGAGAGGAACAGATTCGACTGCAAGGCAGTAGTAATTCGCTGTTACCGCTTTATCAATCGTCAGTTCATGACGCAGATTCCTTTCTTGCAACTGTTGCTCGAGATAGGCCGACGATCCCAACTCTCGAAAAAGCAATTATTTTAGGAGTATTGCTTCCTGCTCAGCGTTATACATTAACGAGTGAACTGCGCCGCAGAATTCGCTACGCGGTCGTGTCAGCAATTAATCAAACACACGTGCCAGTTTCGAGCGAACAAATATCACTTTTACAAACTGATTTACCAATTGCGCTACCCAGTGATTCAGATGAAACCACAAATTTAACTACAGAAAAATTTGAAAAAATACTCATGAGTTTTGAACTTTATCAGCCCTATTTACCTTGGGTTGAGGAAGATAATGATACGAATGAGTTTCGTAACAAAGATGTAGTAATTCTTTGGATTCCTGAAGACTCTATGGGAACAAGAATTATTGACAACTATGAATCGATTCTTGAAAAACTATATGTAAATGATCCATTCATTCCCACTTCGGCCTTGATGGGGCCTACGAATTCCAATGCCCTCGTAGACCTTTATAAAGAGATTGCGGACGCAACTAATGCCGAAGTAGACGAAGAGTATTTTGATTTGTTTCGTCAAACAACACAAACAGACATACAGACTCAAAGCGTGCAGGGCTCTCTCGGTGAGTTCAATGCTTATTTAAGAACACAATTAGACGATCTTATTTCTGAAGCCGATTTCTATTTGGATTCAGGCATGAGCGAAAGCAAGCGATTAGAGCTTCTTGCATGCTACCGCTCAAATGACTATGGCCAGGTGACAGCAGAAAATGCTGCCAATTGTTTAACAAGTTTAGAAATCGCAGACAGTGATTTTGAGTGGGCGAACACAGTCGCTTATGACCTACCCAGTGCCTTGCCGCAACGTCTAGTCGACGAATTATCCAGACGAGATTCCACATTCATCGAAGATTTGAACAGGCTGATAGAAGACACAGATTGGTACTTAGATTTCGGACTAAGTGACGATAAACGCATAGAATTAGTCGATGCAGTTGTTACTAATGCTGTTGCCAGCTTCTATAGCGAAAACGTCGCACTTTACCTGGAGAGATTAAATATCGAGGACGGCGATCCTACTTGGTTCGATGAGATAGCAAGTTATTGGCCAACTCAAATTGCAACTAATCTGTTGCAAAGCCTTCCCGCAGCCCATCAATACGGGATCAAACAGATCTTAAAGGACCAGGAATGGCTGGATGTAGAATTTACTGCGCAAGATCAACTAGTTCTCATAAATTGTTTTATAGGTGATGAATTAACCCCTTTCACGCAACCGAACGTGGAGAATTGTCTGTCATCGATTTTCACGACTAAAAGCGGCAGCGTAGACGTTTCTTATGTAACTGATTTTCTAACTTATCCGGACTCAAGTGAACTGAGAATAGAAGATGCTGCTGTTTCCAATCCCGAATTAGCGCAACTAATACAAGAATCAGATACCTATTTGGATTTTGGTCTAAGCGCAGAGAAACGAGAAGAGTTGGAAACTTGTGTTGCACGATTTACCGATAGCATATACACATTTGAAGGAGTTTCGAATTGTTTAGCGTCACTAAACATTGCCGATAGCGATTCGACTTGGTTTAACTTTGTAGCCGAATCGTGGCCAGTGGAATCTATGGTTGCTGCATCTCAACAAGCAGAGGAAAGGTTTCAGGAACAGGTATTGGAGATCATGATCGATGCTGACGAATACTTGGACATTGGATTAAGTGAGCAGAAACAAGACGAATTCATCTCTTGCCTACCTACAGATTCTCGATTTGCAAACCTGACGCGAAACATTGTCACTAACTGCCTCGAACAGCTTGAGATTGCGGATAGCGATCCCGAATGGGAAAGCTGGGTCAGTTTACCGCTACCTATAGAAGAGTTATTCAGCCCCGTTGTGGTTATCTCACCTAGAGCAACAATTTCTAAAAGAGCACTTGATACTGAAGTTGGATCGACGGTGCGAGAATCTTCTCAAGTGATTAGATCGATAACTCGTGATGATATTGTTCTCCAAAATTTAATTGATGAGCTTTATCAAAGAAATCTGGATCCGATTGATTCTCGCATAGCGCTAATTTATGAAAGTGATGGTAAATATGGTAGAGCCTTAGAAAGTAACATTAAATGTTTTAGCACTAACCCAGGCAACAGGTGCTTCAGTAATGTCGATAGTTTCGGCTACTTGCGCGGCATAGACGGCCAACTACCCTCTGACAATCAAGAATCCAACACAAATCGAAATAGCAGCTCGGATTCTATAGCCGGTGTCTTTGCTACTCTTGAAAACTTGGAAGATCCGTTTGGCCGTCATCAATATGACTATTTACGCCGTATATCTGATCAAGTGGGCAGCGGAAGATACGATGCAATTGGTGTGTTAGGTACAGATATCTTCGATAAGTTACTTGTACTCCAAGCGTTACGGGAGAAAAATCCCAACGCGGTATTCTTTACAACAGACCTCGATGATTTTATGGGCCATAGCTCCCAAAGGAGTTGGACTCAAAATCTGTTAGTGGGAAGTGCCTTAGGCCTTGCACAAGGAGAAAACTCTGAAAATAGTTGTAGAAGTCTACTGAAACCTGGTCAATCAGAAGCCGGTATCTCGGTCCCTCCGTTTAGAGATAGCTATCAAACCAGCTACTTTTATTCGACTTGTGCAGCACTAACTTTGGAAGAACGAGGCAGTGAACCAGTTGCGCAATTACTGGAAGGTAATCTTTCGGGTGAAGTTCAAATATTCGAAATTTCTCGCAATGGCGCAGTCGCAATAAGTTCAACTTTTGATGACAAAACTTAATATCTACTTAGCGCAGCATCAAGATTAGGCAGCCTGGAATTTTACGTAAGTCAGGTTGTCTGGGTACTTATATTTCTACCATTGCTCTCAGTAATAGTAGCTGCGATTTGGGCACGCCGGTATTTAGAGTCTACAATAGATGCATTAGACTTTATTTTTGCAAAAGCATCTTACTTTGCTCTAGCTTACTTTCTGTTTTTAACTCTCGCCCTCTCAATGCTAGTTGAGAACTTGGATAATAATATCCTTTTAGTGTTTTCTTCGCTGTTTTCAATTTGTTTTGGTTACTTATTTATTAAACGATTGCGATTCCTGTCTCGTCAGGGATTTTTTAGCAAACCTGTATCTTTCTATATGAGTAGCCCAGCAGTAGCGATAATGCACTGTTTGTTTATAAGTTCGGTGTTTCTCTGTTTTATGCCATTCCTCCTTCTCGCGGAAGCCGCAACATTGAATGGGGAACCTGTACACGTTTTTCAGGGAATTAGCCACTGGCCCACAACCTTGATACGTATTCAAATACTCATTGTTAGCATTTGCTTTGGTATTTATTCATATGCACGCTGGAAAGAGAGTAATGATAAATTATTCACGTTAAGCGGATTTAGGTCGAATGATGCAGAAAAAGAGACCCAGGGAAAGATTACTCTTGGAGATAAGATTATATCGACCTATAAACTTATTCTTAGCAATGTATCTGATGTTTGGAAGCACGGAATGAAGACCAAGCAAAGAGAGCTTGAAAAGTTAAAGTGGTCAATTTCAACATGGAGTAATGATATTGACAAAAGATGCGCAGAAACCTCGAGTATAAAAAGGAAAGAAGGAGAAACGAAAAAAGAAAAAAAGAAAGTGAAAATGATGGAAATCTTGGAAGAGTATCAAGAGTTGGGAAGCTGGCGTGCGCGCATAACTAGAGTTTCCTATAAAGCATTTTTGTTGATAGTAGTTGTATTTACCACATTCAAATATCTGACTCCCCAACCAGCTCTTATTAGAGACTCCTATCCACTCGCAAATTTTTTCTTCGGCGACGTATTTGTATTTATGGTGATATCTATCGCTGTGATTATGATCGTAATTGGCAATGATGTAACCCGACTTGGATGCACATTTACAAAAGCACTGAGGAAGTGCGAATTAGAATGGAATGAATACAGCCCAGACGATTTTGAGCTAGATGATTATAGGAATATTGAGGTCAACAAAAAATTGAGCCTTCTTGAGCTAATTGCTGACAGAACTAGAGCAATAACGCCGCTTGTGTTTTTCCCTTTTCTTATTATTTTTCTGATGGTCCTTTCACGAAGCACATTCTTTGATGGTTGGAGATGGAGTATAGAGCTGGTTGTGGTTTACGGCGCTATTTCATTCTACGTGCTTGTGTCCGCGATATTATTGCAACGAGAAGCATCTCTCGCGCGAAAATGGGTACTTGAATCGCTAAACAGCATGGAAACGAAAGAAGCCTATTGGGACGACGACGCAGTAATTCGTCAGAAAAATAAATTGTATCGAAAGTCTGCAATTGACCAAGTTCAACACTTAAATAAAGGTGCGTTTGTTTCCTGGTACAAACATCCGATATTCCAGGCACTCGCACTACCTACGTCTGGAACTAGCGGAGTATTCTTGTTGCAGTATTTGAGTTGAGAAGCTCTTCTGTAAACTCGCGAATCTTGCCCACTGTAAATCTAATTCCAAATAGGGACTAACTTGTAGATAAGTGACAGCCAATTTGCTCTGTATTGAATAAACTAACAGCATGTGAAAGACTGCAATTGTTGGGTTTTAAACCACAAAGAGAGCACCCGGAAATGTCACCAGATATTTTCCTGTCGTATGCAAGTGAAGATATATCCAAAGCCCGCGAACTCGTTCGTTTGTTTGAACGGGAAGGTTGGTCTACATGGTGGGATAGAGAAATCGTTCCAGGACGAGATTTCGAACTCGAAATAGACCAGGCTCTTGCAAATAGCAAAGTTGTCGTCGTACTCTGGAGTAGTTTCTCAGTTACCTCTAATTGGGTAAGGGACGAAGCGAAAGAAGCCAAGAATTCCAATAAATTAATACCTCTATTACTGGACGATTCAAGAATCCCGCTCTCGTTTCGCTCGCTAAACACCATTGAACTCTCAGATTGGCCTAACAAACAGTCTCTGATAGAGCTTGCTTCCCTCAATTCTGCAATTTCTCGAATACTCGTCGGTAGTCGACCTGTGCAATCACTCGACAAGCTTAAGCAGTCCGATGAAATGACTCTCTCTGTGCGTGTTGCATCACGAGTTGCCGAGATGGTAACTGAAGGCAAAGAAGCACAACGAAATTCGGAAAAACTTGAACTACAACTGCTTGCGGAGCGCTGTATTGCAGATACATGTCTTGATTTGTTAGAAGCGTATTATGAAGAGAAAAGCATTAATTTCGATCCATACCTGATTCAGCTTGGTGAAGTACTTCATGCCCACAGCATAATCATTTGCAGTGTAGATTTTGAGAATCTTTCAATTGCCTCCCTACAAAATTTGGATGGTAAGCACATAGATTCACAAATAGAAAAGCGTGTGTTTACTCTGGTGAATGACTATTGCACTGCAGAGAATGACTTCAATCTCGACCTTTCTTCTGATACCTGGCCAGTGCCAGGCGTGTATTGTATTCCATTGATGATCGAAGGCTCAGTGCGACAGTTTGCCTGGTTTTTTGTAGATACAGAAAGTGAGTTCTGGTCTGAAGAGATTGGCCACAGGTTGTTGAGGATCGCTGAAATATCACAAAACCACCGGAGTTTGAAATAATGGACACAGAAGAAAAACTGCACACGGCGCTGGCAATATTGACAGAAGGCAAATACTTCACACGAGAAGATTTTCCTGAAGATTCTGAGGATCCGCGACCCACTAAAAGAGAATGGCAAGATATAGAAGCATGGCAAAAAAGTGAAAAGCTGACGAATTGGACGCACTCATTAGCAGTGTCCGGATTTGGAATCGGAGTATTACGTGCAAGTCCCACAAATAAACCTGTACTTTCATTGAGAGTCTATACCGAGAATGGCTGTGATCTAAAACCACCACAAGATATCACTATTCCGCATTTTGATACGTTTACAATTGAGAAAGTGGAAATTGGCAAGTGTGTTCCCACTAGCTCTGAAAGCGAAAAGATTGTACCGGGAGGCGGCTGTAAGATCACAGTTCGGAACTGGGGGGGTACACTGGGTTATTTTGTCGGCAAAAATGACAATGATAGAGACACTTTCTTATTGAGCAATTGCCATGTAATAGCTAACAATGGAATCGTGAATGGGCAATCAGATTTAGCGATTTTCCAGGGCGATTACTCCTCTTCAAATAGTGACGACGAAGTTGCTCAGTTATCGAATTGGGTGCCCTTGAAATTTTGTGATGATCCCAACAACTATCAAAACCTGGTAGATGCGGCCATCGGTAAGATTTATCCTTGTCTGGGGTTGAGATATGACATCCCCCATATCGCCGATAGCGAAAACCCAATAAAAGGATTTAGGAAGCCAGAGCGCGGCAGTATGGTGAGAAAGTACGGATATGGTTCAGGTTTAAGCTGTGGCGAAATCGTTGATGTAGACTTTATGACCTCATCTGAGTTTTTCACCGACAAAGATGAATTCTCCATGCGACGTGTTGGCTTCAAAAAGCAAATCTTGTGTGTCCCACGGCCTTGCCCCAACGAACCTCCATCCCCTGGAGAACCTTTTACAGTAAAAGGTGATAGCGGCGCAGTAGTTGTGGATGAAGACAACTACATTGTTGGGCTAAACTGGGGTGGAACAGGCGAAGTTAGTGCAGATGGCTCACTCGACGACAAAAATGAAATCAACGGTGTCGCAAACAATATCGTTAACGTATTTGACAAATTGAAGCTCGACCGCGTTATAACTGGCAATTGATGACGTCACTGATTGATTCAGGAAGCAAGTCGTAAATGATCACCGTTAGATTCGATTTTGTCTCTAAAAAGATTTAGCAATTCTGCGGCCGACTGTGGCCTGTTACGGATATCGGCTGCCAGTGCGATCTTAAAAAAGCGCGGCAGAGGGCCATGAGATATCAGATTTTCTGCGTTAAATACGTTTTCAGCGGTCGTTTGTATCGTGTCAGACTGCAAAGGATTGTAACCAGACATGCATTCAAACAATGTTACAGCTAATGACCATAAATCTGCACGCTGATCTGCTTGCCCACCTAATAGCTGTTCCGGGGACATGTAAGCATAAGTACCTCCACGAGGTTTTTCATCGCTGTCAGTAGACACTGCATTAGAGGCGGCACCAGCGAGTCCAAAATCTAATAGTTTCGCTGAGAATTCACTATCGAATCCGATGTTAGATGGTTTTACATCCCCGTGAACAATTCCTCTACGACGCATATAGTTCAGAGCCGCACATATCGATTCGACTAGCTGTAGCAGCATGTCTGAATCAATACTATTCGATCCAATCATATCGTTCAACGTACCATTCTGTAATTACTCACACACAAGAATGGGCATGCTACGATACAGTTCGAAAGCGTAAATACCGGCGATATTCTTATGGGAAAGTGTTGCCATCAATCGCGCTTCGCTGCGAAGAAATGCGTGTTCTTCAGTTGTGGTATCCAACATCGTTTTTAAGACTACCTTGCGATTCAAACTCAAGTCGCTGCCCAGATACACCATCGCCATCCCGCCAATTCCAATCTGTTTTTCTAATTCGTATCTATTATGTAAATATCTGGGTAACAAGGATCTCTGAGCTTCTGAACTTCCACATTCCTTACATACCGCTGTATTTTCAAGGATAATCCCGCAACTGGAACAAAAGTTTGTAGCATCGGGTTCCTCGCCTTTGAACCAAACAGTGTCTTTATTCTCGAAAAACTGAGACACATTATTGCCTACCAATTCCAGAAATTTTAAGTCTGCACTGCTATAGGCCATCTCACTCTTTTTACTTCCTACCAGAAGCAGACCAACTATTCCTGATTGGCGACGCAGAGGTACTATACATTCCACTTCGGCCTCAACCAGCCATTTAGCTTCGCTTTCGTTTATCGATTCCTTAACTTCACCTAGTTTATTTATTCGGGTCATTGTCAGTACTTGCTGGCCGAATTCTGAATTTAGTGAAAGTTGTGACAGTTTGGATCTTGGATCCTCAACAATCCTTTCATCACTTACGACAAGCAAATGAATGCAATGAGGGTGTAAAGTTGAGTCGAGCACATGATCTGTTGCCTGTATCAAATCCTGAATTGTTCCTGCATCCTGCACAGATCTAGATAAGTTCGCTAAGGCTTCGCCCGTATCGATTTTCGAACGGTAAAAAAGTTCATCAAGATACTGATAGGCTCGTTTTCTTTGACTCAGTAGGAAGATGGAAAGTGCAATTGCCAAGAGTGAAAACACACCATTCGGCCCATCAAGAATGGCCTCTATTGATTGTGAGCGAAATTGAAAGAGATAGTAAAAGAACAGTATCACTGGAAAAGTGATGATTAGCGCCACTGTGCCAATACCGAATGAATAACGCAACGATTGCTTCAATAGAATGCGTACAGGCATGATACGTTCAACCAACACCGCATAGGTAGTTATGACGGGTATCGCGATCACAAAAGACTGCATCAGTGAAATTATAAAGACATAAATTTCAGGCTGTGTAGCCCATCGCAACGCTGCATCAGAAAGACTTGTCGTGATGACAAAGAGTAATGGTGGTGCGATGCTGACAACTAAGCCCAAAATAAATACTCTCACTCTACGCCTTTCGTCCAGTCTTGCAGTTCGCATCTTAAATAGCAGCAAGAACAGTGCAGGAAAAGCGATTCCATACACTAAAACCTCATGGAGATTATTCGAATTTGAATCGGAAATGACGCTAATAATTGGAAGACTGGCAGCGTAGTAGTCGACTATGTTTATAGTGATTAATGCCACACCCAGAACGAGTGAAACAGCAGTAATCAAATGCAGAAGGACATCGAGTTTCCTCGGAATAAAAGATCGGGGGAACCTTCTGGCAAAGCGCCAAAAATAATAGGGAAACATCGCTTCTAGCTTAAGTATTGCTAAAAATTGTAATACCGCGATTTCACTACGGTTAGCTAGAGACTCCAGTCCTCCTTCGGCGTACGCTGTGGCACTAAGAATTAGTGCGACACCAAAAGTGTAAGTGCGTTGTTGAGCGGTGCCGCTGCTATTGAGAAAACTGGCAGCAATCACAAACGCAGTGAGTAGCAATACAAAGAGTGCGTAACCCTGCTGCCATTCGGGCGACAGTAAAACCAACAAATAGCCCACTACGCCTAATGAGCATTGCAAATAGGCTATCGAGCAGAGAGAAATCTGCAATATTCTGCCGTAAGAGTGATTGATCTTATTCTCTCTTGCGGTTAAGTAACTACGAAGGTTTCGTAGAACGAAATTCTAATTTTCTGGTGGTGGATCTTCGCACAATAGTCCGTGAGATCCAGTAGCAGCTACAATACCAGCCCTAGTCGCTTCCCAAGCTGCTAAGTAGATTGCTTTAGTTATTTTCTTGTCGGGCCCATCTTCTTTGGAGGCGAGGTTGTCTGCCTTAGCTGCACAGGATGCTACACAATTTAAAGTGTTTTGGTAGTCTTCATCGCCTTTACACTGCAATTTGCTTTCGTTTTCAGTAAGACTGCGTATGCACAGAGCTATAGCCTCTTCCTTAACATCAGCTTCCACAGTGTATGTGGCGCACATCAAGAATTGCCCCCAAAAAATGTCCACCAGCTGGTCTTTGCTGGCTATGCCATTACATTCAGTATCATTAGTCATATCGGCTCCTATCGTTCTCTATATGGTGATTATTAAATGAGCAAAGCGATTTGTTTTAGCACTAACAACTACCTCGAACTTCATTGTGAACCGTTTTACGCCAGTCTGCAATCCTATTTAGTTCAACTAATTTGTCATTGACTGATGGTTCAAATCAGACTCATTCATTTTATTCTCTTACTGAAGAAAATCTCTCGCCAACTATTTTCTAACTCGTTTATATGCATTGATGATCGCGGCGAGCGAAGAATTGATTACAGCGAGTTCATTAATATAGCTGTCAATTTTCAATGGGATTTTCCCTAGTCTTACGTGAAAAAAACTGGAGTAGAATTCCTCATTAACCTGATAAGATTTGTAACAACAAGTAGCACTATTTTCCATGGGTTGTTCAGACCATAGACAAGCAGTGAGAAACATTAATATCATCTCAAGAATTGAGGTTAGTATAATTCTGCAAATGTAGATGATTAGAGATAAGCTTGATGGCAGCACCTTCTCCGCACTCCCTATAGAGGAGGTAATATAGAGGTTCAGAGGAAAAATACAGCGCTGTATACTTGCGCTGAGCTCTTATAATTCATCAGAAAATTGAGAGGCACTGAATGAACATACGAAGAATAGTCGCAGCCTTACAAATTCGATCTTTATTGTTCATTATTTGGACTTCAACAATTTTTAGTTGTGCCAGTGTCACAACTATCGGGCCAACAACATTAACTATTCCAACAATGCAAGTAACTGAGGCAGACCAGCAAAATGCCGCTCTTGCATTTATTTCTTACACTGGAGACTTACTCGACTATCCTGATCCGGTGGTCGACTCTATCCTCTATTTTTGTGTCGCAAACGAATTAAAATCTCAGCCGTTAACCGTGAACAAGTATGAATTGGTTTGGGGTCCGGCAGTTTACAAATTTGAAGATGTAGAACTTGACGACAATATGATGTTTATCGTCCGCCGAACGGAAACCAGCGAACAGGAATATGTGGTTGTTATTCGAGGCACGAATCCCACTTCTTTATCAGACTGGATCGTCGAAGATTTTAACGTTGCTGTGACAGTACCCTGGGAGATTCCTGACAAAAACCTTGCTAGCACTCCAGGCGAACCGAAAATATCAGAAGGAACGTCAATTGGATTAGAGATTTTGCAAGATCTCAAGCCAGAGATTCCGGGATTTGATCCTGTGACGGTTCGGGAATTTTTGCGTCAAAGAATCGGAAGTGGTGAGGGTGTAGATAAAATCACTATCGTGGGTCATAGCCTGGCTGGCGCCTTATCACCAGCGTTTGCATTATGGCTTTCGGACACAAGAGATTCCTGGGATCCTGATGGTAGTACTCAGATTAATGTAACACCTATCGCAGGTCCGACCGGTGGTAACCGGGATTATGCCAACTATTACGATTCTCAACTGGCTGCGACTACACGAAGAATTCATAATCCTGAAGACATTGTGCCATTAGCCTGGGAAATGAGAGATCTGGCTAGCTTGCCAGGGCTTTATGTGCCGAATGGAATTGAAGCTACTGGTCCCGAAAGGTTTTTAGTCAAAAGTGCCATGGATTTGGTCGATGGTAGTGATTTCGAGCATATTGTGCGGCAAGCCCCCTCTCTCAGTAAGAATCTGCCGAATCCAGAATGTAAACACGAAACATATCTAGATATGGCTGCCTGGCAACACCATTACGGTTATTATGTGGGATTAGACATTTACGATGCTATGAAACCGCTACAGGCTTGCGCTGGAAATCTTACCCAACTCTCTCCTCCTTGTTCCAGTGCAGAATAGTGGACGGGGAAAATTACGGGAACGAATCACTGTGACCTCGATTATAGCCATGGATGGCTGGTATGCAGATAACGCAGGAGCAGTTATCTGTCATTGTCAACATTCCAGTGACCCATAAAAATATCCCTGCACTCAAACGAATGCAGGGATTCTCTTATAAAGATGCCTGATACTAACTGTAAGTTTTACCTAACAAGCCATCCCTGGCGCGGCATCTGAGAGAATAGGGAACAGACCACGATTAACTTGTAAACAGTTCGAGCTTCTTGAAAAATAACGTAGTCTATCCCCTAAGTTCCCATGGTCAGAACCTAGTGGCAACTGTGGCTTGGGGAGGGGGAGATACTATTGGAGAGTCAATCTAAGTGGTTGAGTATATAAATACTATTATCGCAGGCCTTCAATAGAATATCAGTACGCAGATCTTGCGAACGACGAAATTTAGGGATAATAGTAAAAAATACAGTACTAAATTTTTATTCTGACCCCTCTTTGAACGAATCGATCAAAGATATGAAATGGTTTGCAGACTGGGGTCTCTTTTTGATATCCGTGGCAAAAGCTATTTCAAACAACTGATGCGGAGAAGGAACAGCATTGCGTACCGAATTAACCGAATTCAGAATTCTTCCGTAGGTTTCGTAAAAGCTCTTACCCAAGAAAGGATTCTGCCCGTACATTGCTTCGAACATGGTAACCGCGAGAGCCCACAGATCGGCTCTATGGTCTGTTGGCCAGTTTCTGATTAGTTCTGGGGACATATAGGCATAGGTACCACTTACAGATTGTTCCGCATCATTTGTGCCAGGATCTGCTACCTGTCGTGCCAAGCCAAAGTCGAGCAACTTCGGAGTATCTTCAGCATCAAATCCGATGTTTGATGGCTTTATGTCTCCGTGAACTATACCTTGGCGGTGTAGGTATCTGAGGGCTGATGAGACTTTACGCATAATATCCACTATCTCGCTGCGAGACAGTTTCCTGCTTGAAATTAGATCGCTGAGGGTTCCGTTTTCAAGATATTCGCATACGAGAATTGGCATACTATTGTAACTTTCATAATCGTAAATCGTCGCAATATGAGCATGTTTCTGCTTAGCCATTAGACGAGCTTCTTTTCGTAAATACCTGGATTCTTGAGTATTGGCAGAATTCATCGATTTCAAAACTACTTGTCTATGTAGCTTCAAATCTTCAGCCATGTATACAGCTCCCATTCCGCCGAACCCGATTGCTCTTTGTAGTGTTAAATGACCGTGCAAAGTCATTGGTAACCAAGTTTGCTCGAGGGCTGTGCTATTGCAGTTGAAGCATTTTGTATTTTCAACGAACACTTCCCCGCATTCGGTGCAAAGAAAGCCGTGTTCTGTATCAGTAAATTGCTGTCGTGAATTTTCGTCAAGGTAGTGGTAGGCAACACTGATTGTGTTGGATAGAAGCTCCAGAAAATCGAAATCCGACTTGGTGTACGGCAATTCGCTCTTTTTCTCGCCAAGAATAATGTATCCACTGGTCAATTGGCGTGTGTGGATAGGAATCAGAATTTTGACTTCTGTTTGATTAGCCCATTGACGTTCTGCATTCGTCATAGCTATATCGAGATTCGACAGATCAATTAATCTTTCTGCCGACAATAGCTTCTCGCCAAAAGGGGAGTTCAACGGAAGTTGTGCCACCGCCTTTCTGGGATCAATTAGTACAGCGTCGTTCTGGATAAACAGCAGATGAACATTATCCGAATGAAGAGTCTGGTCTATTGTGTTACGGGTGGCACTGCTAATGTCGACGAGCGAATCTGCTCCCTGGAGTGTGCTATTAAAAACAGGTAATACTTCACTGGCATTGTACTGGGCTCGATAGAAAATCTCGTCAAAGTAGTGATATGCAACATTTCGTTTACTGTATAAGTACGCTGAGATTCCGAAGGCTATTACCAGGAAAATTAGATTGTAGTCTTCAATTATGGCCGAAATTGACAGTGCCCTTAAGGTGTAAAGGTAATAAAAGAACAAGCCGATCGGTAGCGCAAGTCCGATGAAGATAAATCCATGAGCAAGTGTGTATCGTATTGTCTGCTTTAGCAGTATGCGAACAGGTAGAATTCGTTCAACCAATACAGCGTAGGTAGTGATGATCGGCGTGGCAACTGCAAAAGACTGCACAAGCGGTATTATGAAGACATAAACATCCGGTCTAAGTACAAATTCAGTCAGCCTTTCAGATACCGCTGTTGCGACAATGAACAGTAGTAAAGGAATTACCGTGGCGAGAAGCGCCATGATAAAAACACTAACTCGACGTCGCTCTTCCTCTTTTGCAATTCTCATTTTGAAAAAGATTACAAAGAAGGCCGGTATAGTGATTCCGTACACGAGTGTGCCAAATATGCTTGGTTGGTTGTTAAAATGGAAAATGGTCAGGAAAGAGGAGTCTGGATATTGCAATAAAGCAACATTTGCAAGCACGAGGAACAAGCCCACGAGCAGGGCAAATCGCTCTGCCCAGTCCAGCCCGATATTGAAACGCCTGCTAACAAACGCCTCGGGAAACATTCTGGCAAAACGCCAGAGGTAGTACGGAAGAAAAGCGTCAATTGGCAGAACGCTGAAAAATGTTATTAAAAAAGAGTCAGTTTGAGTGGCAAGATAGCCCACTCCTTCTCTGCAATACGCCACTGCAGTTAAGAGTGTTACGGTACCGAACATCAGTGTGCGCCGGTCTTCAAATCCGGCGACAATCAATAGTCCGGCTGCAATAATACGGACCAAGGCCTGAAAGGACCATATGCCGTAAGTCGTGCTGGACCATTCGGGCGAATCTAATACGAGCAGAAAACCAACAACCCCAAGCACACAGAAGATGCTAGCAAAAAAAATCACCAACGCTACAGCGGCAACATGACCCTGGAGTTTCGTGGTTGTTTTGTTGTGTAAGTTGTTTATCTCAACAAACTAAAGTCATTGGTTTTACTTTGCCACCACGACGTCCTGCACGTGAATAGGAGGATGATACCCACTTGAACGCCTCTTCGCAGGTGTCAGGATCAATGCTTTTCTTCTTGGGCTTTGCCGCGATTGCCAAGGCTTTTGCCTTTCGACCCGCGCGTAAGCTGCAATCTTTCGCATTTTCAAAAGTCTTGCCATAAGCTGACAAACTGGAAAGATTCGCCCGAATATTCTTTACTGCGCCAAGTTTTACTACCCTATCGAAACACTTATGATCAATAGGAAGCTCGGCGCCTCTGGCAAACTGTTCCCAGATGATGGAGACCAGTTTGTATACATCGTGACTGGCAGGTTTACGCTTTGGTGCTGCTTTTGTTTTTTTCCTCACAGATTTCTTTTTTTTTGCAACCATCGCCATCTCCTCAACGAGAATAAATAGATAACCTCAACCGCGAGGATGATTGTCTCAAATTAACAACAATCTGCAATCAAAACTTTCCATCTAAGATCTGATAGGGTTTTCAATTCTTGCTCGGCGGTAATCTTAAAATCAACAGCGTTCATAAGTTCATGGAACTCACCAAGTTGTCTGAGTTTCGCTCCAAACATAAGAAACAAGTTTAAGTTATTTGCTACATAGTTACCTCTTTCCGGATCATCTCGTTCCGGCAAGATTCCATCTATCACAACCAGTTTGGCATCGTCATTCATTGCTTTCTTCAGGTTGGCGAGTACGATCTTCATCTCTGCATCATTCCAGTTGCAAAACACACGAGAGAGAATGTAGATGTCAAATCCAGGAGGTATGCTCACAAACATGTCTCCGTCGATTTTGGAGACGTTCGGATCAAGGTAGTCATTTTCGTCGGGAAGATCGAACACCGTACACTCAACGGTTGGATATTCGAGAGCGATTAATCTCAGTAGAACTCCGTTGCCTCCTCCGACATCGCATATGCGTTCAGTACCTGATAGATCGAGTAGCTGGCTAATTTGTGAAAACCATTCTTCTGTAGTGATGGAGTTCCATTGTTGCCAATTCCCGTTCTTATTGGGGTGCTGTTTAAGGTATGAGTAGAAGCTCATCCCAAAAATTTCGTTAAATACTGGTTTTCCAGATACAAGGCACTTATCAAGTTGGGACCAACATTGCCAACTTTCGATTCCGAAGAAGAGTTGGTCGATCAAGTCTAAGGAATCCGACATCATTGTCGGATAATAAAAGTTTTCAGATTCTTCCAGAATGTTGTTAGCAACCAGAATATCTAAGAACATGCTTAGCACATTTTCATTGAATCCGTAGTGTTCCGCTATTTGACCTAAGGATTTTGGGCCGTCGGATACATAGTGGCCAAGCTTAAGGTGTGCAGCTTCCTGGAGAACTCTTGGGAATGCAACTGAAGAACTGAGTTGAGCGAGTACAATCCCTGGATTTTCAAATTCATAGTTAAACAATAGTGCTACTCCTACGTTCGTTTGTAGAATACAAAGAAGGAGTTAGTTACAGATTTTCAAGAACTCCTTGATTTGAATAAGTAAAATATAAGCTTCCAGTATTCAAGTCCATGCCTTGCTAAACGGAAAATTTCTATTCCTGACTAAAAAACTTCGGGGATACTCACAACTTTACACCTTTTGAATTAGCCAATTTAGTTATTAACTTTGATCGTCCTAAAGTCACTAATTCTCAATGAAATTGTTTATCGCATTGGCGCTATAGTTGTTATGGGTGATGCAATGAAAGTGACGGGAATTTTTTAATATGGATTTAATCTTGCTCTAATCATTAACACCCAATTTTGTGTACGATCAAACTGAGAAGATTTTTGATTTAGAATTAGAATAGGGGATAGACCGCGATTAACTTGTAAACAGATCGAGCTTCTTGAGAAAAACGTGGTCTGTCCCCTATTATTCTTCGACACCGCATTGGTTCCTACTACCCGCTAAGAAATAACAACGAACGTCGATTGAATCTAGCTCGAGTTGGACCCTTTGTTATAGGAGTTCCAGTATTCCAAAACTGGAATACGATTGGAAATGACGGCGCTATTCCAAACCCAGGCGGCGCACAACGTGGTGGACATGCAATGTTGGTTGTCGGATACGATGATGTTAAGCGGCAATTTAAAGTTCAGAACTCTTGGGACAAAACTTGGGGTGACCGAGGTTACGGCTACATTCCTTACGACTGGATGGAGAACTATTCCTGGAGCTCATGGGCGGCTAGCAGATTGTAGTTTTTAGCACTGGGATCAAAGCGCCTTAAAGGTTATAGAGATTAGAGTAGTTTAAAACTAACAAAAAGATTTCTCGATCAAATTACTCCGACCCCTTTGTTTCTGAAGTGATATAAAGATCGGCCTCATCATGTGGCATGGCGACAACGAGGTCAGCCCACTGTGAAGCAAATGCCTGATCGCTCGATTTCCAGCTTATTACAAACTTTGCTAAGTTATAAAGTTATTAGTGTCCTCTAGTATTCCAGTATCAGCTTCTTTACCTATTATGTCAGTGTTCCCTATTCTCCCATCTAGTGGGATCTTTAACTCGTAGGAGCCGGTTTCTATGTGATCTGGAATTCTACCTTCAGCCAGGGCTTGGAGCAGGATGCGTGGATCGTATTCAAATCGAACGTATTGGTGTTTTTGCTCCAATACTGTCTGCAGTGATCCTTCTTCATACAACAAAATGTCTAAAAGGTAGGGAATATCCAATTCCTGATCCCGCAAATAGTTAATAAAGCCTGTAGCCTCTTCTGAAGCAAAAGCTTCGGGTTTAGTTTGATTGAAATAGTCATCCAGCAATGACTCAAGTAATTTTTTGCCTGAATAAATCAGGATTAATTGTGTAAGCGTATTTAATGTTTTTACGACCGAACCAGCCCGAAATTTCCAAATTAAATTTCGTATCAAAGCAATACCGTCATCTTTTTCTAATTCTTCTGTTAATGGTTCCGTGGATCTTTCGTTAGTGACAAGTTCACCAAATGTTTTCTCCCATAATTGGGGATTCAATTGCGTGGTGCCTGGGTTATTTATTTCATCATGGTAACTCTGCAAAGTATTTTTATAATCAATGAATTGCTGCTCACCTTGAGAGCGGGCCCAGATATCATTGATATCTTCCAATTGTTTTCTTATCGCATTAATCCCAAATAGCGGCACAAATGAAGGAAAGATTTCAAAAATCACTGCTTTGAGGTTGGGTAGTACTGGAATGAGATCTTTAGCCAGGTCCATAACAGGCTTTGGAACTGAACCAGAGTGAGAATCTAACCAGTAGCCTTCGAATTCGAAACCCCCCGCTAAATGAATTTCCCAAACACGCTCTAGTGGGATGTCGGCAAGAAAATCGCTTACTTTTTGCCTTCCATTCTGTTCATTGGTCCAAATGTTGTGTAAGTCCAATAAAATTCCACAATTGGCCTTATCAACCGTTAAAGCAACAAATTCTCCGTCAGTGAGTTCTCCATCACGCGGCTGTAAATAATTAACCCCTGTCTCTACAGCCAGTGGAACTGGAAGATTGGCACTAAAGTTACGTATAGTTTGTGCAGCAGTCAATGCGCCTTCAATTGTTTGCAATGGAGAAAGCATAAAGCCTGTGTGGAACGTTTCTTGACCGGAATCAACGTGAGTAAAACTCAAATGCTCGCTCACCCATGGAGCATCAAAAGCATCAATAATGTCTGATATGGCACTGGCATCGCTATCGTTGGGTTGGTGGGTCCCGCCTAAACCGAAACCCACGCTGTGTATTATTTTAGACTGAGAAAAAGATTGAAGGTGCTGTAGCGTATAATCAGGGAGGTTATAGGGAACCTGCTGGTTTTTTTGAAAAGTCCAAAAAGTCTGAGGTTCAATTTCTATAACGTTTATGCACGACTCCCCAGGCTCGAGCAGAGGCTCAAGCCCGGGGTCATAGACAATACCAACACCAAGTTTTGGTAGGATCACTGAGCTCAACGGAAGGAAATATCTCCGCTACCGAATACTTCGTGAATATTAAGTTTGTCATCGATTGAAAAAGATCTTGTGATGTCAAATCGTATATCAAAACCAGAACAGCAGGCTGGACAACCAAGCCTGTCCAAAATTGAAGCTTGAGTCGATTGAAAAGCTTTCAAGTCATTAGCAATTGCAGTAGGCAGTGTTACGCGAACAACACGCTCAGGAGTTGGCCATGCGCCAATAGAAGTCTCTTGTTTCATGTTCTTCTCCTAATTGAATAGTAAGAAATAGTTTCTTTTACACTTTGGAGATTAATGTTGAATGCTTAGCCGTTAGTGACAATACCCCCGCCAACCAATTCACGAATGTTTAGTTCATTATCAACTGAGAACGAACGTATAGTATCAAAGCGTATATCGAAACCAGAGCAGCAAGCAGGGCAGCCGAGCTTATCCAAAATCGAAGCTTGAGCTTTTTGAAAAGCTTTTAAGTTAATTGCCACGCTATGCGGTATCGTAACTTGCACAACTCTCTCGGGTAATGGAACTGTGTCGATTGCAACGGACTTAGAAAATTGATTTGCCATAGTGTATCCTCATTTGTCGATTCATTGATTGTATTTAAAATATATTAATGTAGGGGTTGGCAGACTAACCCCTTTCGCCTTACTTTTGCTATTGAGCTCACTCCAACGGCCACCATTCTTTATTGCTATCTATTTCTATCTATTTCTATCTATTTCTATCTAAGTGCGATGTCCATGCAAAATGTCTCAATTCAAGTAAAACTATTTTTACCAGCGCTAAAGCAGCGCGTTGCTGGAACGTTGCCGCGCTCGGAACATAACAAATATAGTGGGTAGTCTAGCGCCTAAGACAAGGTATTTTCAACCGATTAGTACAATGAATATCGTGGCAAGTGATTTCTCTTATAACTGATTGAAATACCCTATTATTTTAGAGTTTTCGGGCGAGGAAGCCGCTGAGTGGGGGATGCTTTTAGTCTAAAAGAATAGAGAAAGAATAAAGGGATCTGATCATGGAGAATAAAGAGTACTGCCCAATGTTTTTGGTTTATTTGTCTGAATAAATCGTGGTCTGTCCCCGTTATTACCAAAATGCACAATCAGCGAATAGATATGGAAGCTTATTTTGCTTGAGTTATTCCCTTTTCGAACGGAATGGATAAAAGAGCAATGCCTTACCTGCCCCCCATTTGAGCTTTTTGAAGTAGGCGCGCTGGGTATGCCCGTCGAAGAACTCCTGCCTCTACGAGACAGGTGTTTAAACAAGGAAATTCATGCAGAGAAAATTGAAATCCTGGTATTTGATGCTTTTCAGAAAGCTCTGAAACGAGCCGCACCTGAACTTGCTAAGGACATCGGTAAACAACTTCAAGCGGATACGGAACGCTTTGCCACTATGTCGAAATCGGTCAAGGGAGTGGGCGCGCAGCACGAGTGTGAATGAAGTTGTATTAAATCTAAGTACCAACAAAATGATAGAGACAATAACAAATTAGCATCTAACCGAGCTCACTAAAATTATAACCAGAGATAAAGAGGACACTAATCTGATAACCAGTAAACGTGACTGCATTGGCAAAAAACACCAATCCATCGTTATTTTGTTATCTGATCAGTGCCCCCTAGCTTCCCTATGTCGGTAGTCGGATACGATGACGATAAACGACAATTCAAAGTTCAGAATTCTTGGCATACAACCTGGAGTGACCGAGGTTTCGGCTACATTTCATACGACTGGATGGAGAATTATTCTTGGAGTTCGCGGGCGGCTAGTAGATTGCAGCAATTAGCAGAGGAGGCAAAGCGGTTTAAAAGTTAAAGTGATCTGAATAGTCTGAAATTGACGAATGGATCTCTCAATAAAATTTTTCTGACCCGATTGATTCTTATCTATTCTCTACTACAGATTCCAACCTTTGCCCTAGAGATTCAAGTTCAGAGCCAGCAACATTGGAAATATTGTCAAACATTGGATTTGCGGTTGAAATTTGTTCAATGCGGCTAAGAATGGATTCTGCACTAAATCTATCCAAAAGGTTTAGATCATCCAGCGAATTCACATACCCCGAAATAGATGTTGAAAACACTTCAGGATCCAAATTCTCTTCAGTTGTAATCAGTAGTGCATAATCAGCAAAATTTGAATCGAAGTTACTTAAAACTGTTGCAGCACTTCTTCGGAGTGAAGATTCTGCATCTGGATTGAAAAAATACGACTGTCGTATTTGATCTTGGTATTCCTCGAATATCCCTAAATAATTAATCGCGGTTTCTTGCGCTATTAGATCGCCATTGCCAAGAAATTCCTGCAAGTATTCGTTTCCAATGTAACTTTCTGCTAGGCTATAAAGATTTGCAGCCATACCTTCATCATAGACCCCTTCCTCCGTAGATTCAGAAATAATATCGAGTGATACTCTGTCAGAAATACTCGCCAAAAACTGTGATGCAGAGGTTCGAATTGAAGCTCTATCATCGGTTAATGCTAGGCGCAACGCTGATACATTAGCTTCATTTTTAGCATGGAAAAAATCCATTCGAGAATTTGAACTACTTCCGGATACACTATGATCAGACATTACTAGCGCATTTTCTAGAAGCCGTACTGAACCTAATGCGATCTCTTCAGATTCATCCGTGACATACTCCCTAGCGGCAAATTCAGCAGCTAAAGGAAAACCTGAAATCAGCACTCGGAACGATTCGATTCTTTCTTCAAGGTTGTTTTCAGGATTTAAACTATTTAATAGCTGTTCAATATCATCGCTTCGTTGTAAATAATGAGATCTGGTAGCGTCGTCAGGAAAATATTCCAATTTATCAAGCAAAGTTTCATTTTGAGCAAAGGAGAAATTGAATATCCCAAAAGCCGAAACGAAAAGAACAGATAGAATAAATTGCTTATTCATCATTATCACCTACTTAATATTGCCCAAATAATCAATATGGTCATAGCACATCCCCAACGCAGGTGCATTACCTTCGCTGTTCATGTAGTCAATCATTGATCCCGGCGTTGGCCCTGCTGCGGGACTGTGATTGACGAATGAATCGGGAAATGGAAAACCTTCGTTAGGCCAATCGTCATCTGGATCAGCTGTTGTTGACCCATCATTTTGACTCTAAGGCCACATTATATCATTTTGATAAGAACTTTTAGGCCATCTTGAACTAGGGCCATCGTCACCAGGAAATGCACCTTGTTCGGGGTAGGACGCAGGGTCATTTGGGTCAAAACGATCATATTTCGCCTGCCATTCAGCCCAAGCTCGATCGACATTGGCATGAAGAAGATAAAACATCGGATCTCGCGGTGAAGAAAGAGTTGTTAGCCATCCTCTTACATAACTGTGAGCTCCATTATGATATCTGTCTTCAATTCGAGAGTTAATCCCATTTTCAGCTTCGTCCCCTCGATATTCAGTAGCACCTTCTTCGAGTATCAAATCAGCTAGGGAATCCACATAAGTAACAAAACTGTCATCCCTAATACTAAGATCCAAATTACCGTTGCGTATTCGCCTAAGACTTCCGCTACCATTTACCACCCATCCATGGAGAGGATTTGTAGGAGAAAACTTAACTTCAAATTGAGAAGCCTCCCCGGGTAGACCAACTACACCCATGAAATTTTCAGTAAATATTGAAGAAGATGCAGAATCAAAAGCCCAATATGGAATTGTAACGCGAGGATCTATCTCCTGCAGTTCTCTTTCTATAGAGAGCAAAAAAGCTCTATGCCAGGCCAGGAATAATGGAAATCCTATATCACCTCCATGAATGCCATTTCTAAAAGCAACGGCATGAGCTTCCGCATACTTTATATAGTTTCGGCCATGCCCAACCGAACGGTTGTGCCCATGTAACTCAGCTAACGCTTGCAGGAATATTTCTTGCTCAGCTTGCGTTAGGGATTCTGCATCTTTCCGCACTCTAACCATAACAGGCAATTGTGCAACTAAATTATTGGAGTCACTGTCATTCGCAACAATCAATACGTCCTTAGACATCGATACATTTTCAATTTTTGTGGCCTGTGTTCCGCTAACAAAAAAAGGCACCCACGACCCATCTCCCGGCAGTAACAATTCGATTTCAGAAGTGTTTTCAATTGTAGAGGCGTCTGGAAAAACCCCAGTATCTCGAGAAAAACCAACTTCACCTTCAGCACTAGATTCAAAACCAATCTTTACTCTTCTAGATTCTTGCTGACCTTCTAACAACCTAATTCTTGCTGGTATAGGGTTCCAGCACAAGAAATCATCTTGAAGATTTGCAGTGTTATTTACTTGAATCTCAACTTCTTCTTGAGCGAAAGTATAACCAATACCTACAAACAAGCTTATCGTTGAAATCAAAGATCTTCTAAAAAATTTCATATCTATTGACCTAAAGTTAGATACTCACTGATATCATCATTAATTTTGAAAATTATTTCCGGCACAGATTGGTTGTTAGTGGCAATGAATTCAGGAGTTAGCTGAATTGAGTTCGCTGAATCTAATAGATACGTTGAAAGATCTTCAGCATTCTGTTCCCCATCCGCCAACGCATCAAAACTGTGCGTTATCTTAAAAGTAAGAGAATCATTGTTGCCCGGAGAATTCGGCACTTTAACTGCAGAAAATTGAAAATCTTCATTGTTCGATGAAATACGTAGCGAGGAAGAAGAAAGGCCGGGATAGGCAATCGCGTGATTTATTGGTAAATCAATTTCTATATTGAAATCATCGTAAGAAATAGATTGCTTTATTTTTCCGACTTCAGCCCGCTCGGCACCTACTTCGTATATCACAATATTTCCTTCTACGGGCACGCTTGTAGTCGTTAAATTTTGAGGATTGATATCGAGTAAAACCGCCTTAATTCTTCTTCCATTCCCCAAATTCTGTTGGAGTTGAGGATGATCAGCTAGTATAACCGAGAACCTTACTTTATGGTTCTCGCCGGATTGAGTCGGAAATATGATAGGTCCTACTGATTGCACTAACGGATCAGTAAAATTCGGTACGTCAGGCCTAATGGCTATACTAGAATTTGTTGGCAATCTAGCACTATTTCGGACTCGTAATCCTAACTCCATTTCAAACTCATTCGAAGCTGTTGTGTAGGTTGCTAGATTTGTTGCGAAACTTAATTGGCTTCTAGTCGTCTCTTGATTTTGTACTGTACATCTGGAAACTGATAGAGATTCACTAGCTATTCCGTTTTCAGTAACAAAAGTTAACTCAACTTTATTTTGACTATAATTTCTTGGTATCGGATTTGAAATTGTAGCTATAAAGTTTCTGGGATTATTATCACCAATAGATTGAATTTCACCTTTTACACCATTTAGAAATACCTGAGCTGACAAATTACTACTGACTCCATAATTTGTGGAGAAAGCAATACTAATTGTATTAACACATGCCGAAAAATTCTGAGGAGAAATGTTTTCGATTGTTAAATCTCCTATACTTCGGTTTTCGCCAGAAAAATTTTGAGTTGCTTCACATATAGACTTAGACGAGGACGACGACTCAATGCGTCTTCCGTTAATTTCTACATCAACTGTTCTGGTAGGGCCATTTCTAGTTTGGACAGACAACTCTATATATTGTTCACCATAAATGCGATTTGTGTTGGGAATTTCAAAAAAATCTCCAACATTAAAAGTCGCAATCACACCTTCCATGTCGGGGAGAACTCTGATGTCCTCCGCTCTCTGTCCACCTAGAAATACTTCTGTACTTCTCCACACATTTGCTCCTCGTATTATAAACTCGACACTACTAGAACAAGCTGAAATCATTCTAGGGCTATACTCAGTTATAGATGCTTGTTGAACAGTCTGACCTATAGTTTGAGTAGAAAGAACATTTGTTAGTGAGTCTAAATCAGACTTATTTGTAGGCAATCGAACTCGAAATGTCTCCGAGTGGTACCCTTCTCCTTGCTCGTCAATTCTAATTGGCTGACCTACGCTATTCCAATTTCCAACCCAGGCTGTCTCTAAAGTCGCATTGGTATATGGCCACCAACCGGGGACAGAAAGATCTGCAGAAACATCAAAAGCTGTAGGGATGTGAACATAGTCTAATCTGCCCCTCTCAGCATCCGTTCTCGTTGGAGGTGCAAATACCCATCCTACTTGAGGCAATTGATCATCCGATTCCGGTGGGATTACTTTGCTTTCTCCAGGTTGTAAATCAAATTCTATAAATGATTTTCGATCAGCAAATCCCACTACTATTGGTGTTCGCTCGAGTGCCTCAATGTTACCGACTGCTGCTCTTAGATATCCTACGCCTAAATCCGCTCCAATGCCTGAACCTTGCATAGAGGCTGCAGCTGAAAGTGCGAGTTCCAAAGAATTTGCATTTCGAGCAGATGTAGACAACCTTTGAGCTAGCTCCAAAGGTCTTACTGTATAAGCATAAGATTCTCCGCTAGTTCTACGATTTTCGAAATTCATTGTGGATTGTTGAGCAGACGCAATTAAATCGCTTGGTGTTTGCGAACTCTCAATGGGTTTGCTAGATATGTCTTTAGTTTGCTGCCGGGATGCGTTGTTGTGAGTATCGGACTCGTTGTTGAGATTACTATCCGTTAGCGCATTTAAAAACTCAATTGGAGGAACAATTAGCAGTCCATCTTCAGTGAGATTAAGGGAAGATACCTGAGCACAAAAAAGCGTCGGATTCGTAGAACCATTGTTATCCTGAATATCTCGACGCAATTGATCAATTAAAAATTCAACAAAGCTATCCAGTAGATTAATTGCGTTAGGATCGTATCTATCTCTTATCGGAGTTCTGAGGGAACTCCAAAATTGTTGAAGTGCAGTTAAGGTGGAACACTTTTCATCAGCATTGAAACCTGAAAGATTGCTAGTTTCATAGCTAAAATTATCATTGTAGGCTGTTCGCACGTCACCAGCGAATGTCGCGTTTAGCCCTATCAATCTACTTAAATCTATATCAACTTCACTCCTTGAGCCTATACTATAGTTGGATTGATTGTGGACAATGCCGTCAATACATCGTCATGAATCTCCGGATGCACAGCTGAACTAAAGATAGTGAAATTATCTCCTGGAAATCCAATCCTAATAAAACGAAACAAATTTGCACCTTCTAATCTTGCGATTCTTGTTGCTGAGGTTTCATCCTGGTTTGAATAACTACTCATTCGTTCCGTTACATGTGCTAACCAAGTGTTATACAAGTTTGCTATTGCGTTTTTGTTTGCGGCGGGGGCTTCAAAAGTTAAACGAGCCACCCCAAGTTTATCTTTATGCTTTCCGGGCATCACACTCGCTCTAAATTGAAGCCTATACAGAGCATTACCGGCAAAATCATGTAAGTCATCAAGATTTATACTTGATTGAGCTTGTCTAAGTTCGGAGCGATAGGCTTGTAAATCACGAAATTGATCTCTTGGGTCTGGCTCAATACTAATACCGCTATTAAGATCAGAATTACTTGGTATACGGTCACTACTGACCAGATCTGCTAGTGCTGTCCGTATCGCTGCCAACTCTGATTCAACTTGAGGCTGGTTTGAAGGTTGTTCTTCATTTCCCTGCTGGGAATTGCCAGCCACGCTGTCGCCACTCGAGCTATCCGGTTCTTGTCCTCCATCACCAGTGCTTCCGGTCGAAGTTTGGTTGCCGCTGGTGTCAGGTGTATCTCCTGTTTGTTGATTGCTATCTGGTGGGGAGTCTTCTGGCGGATTAGCGGTTCCTTGACTATTTGCTGGAGGGGTATCTTGGTTATTTGATTGTGAAGAATTGCCGCTTAATACATCTTGGTAGGTTTGGCGCGCTCTTGCTAGTTCAGTTAGAGCTTCTAGTTCTTGGCGTTCAAATGCCAATTCATTGAGACGATCTCCGCGCTCGAGGGCGGATCCCGCGAAAGGATCTGATTCCACCGATAGTTGTGTTAAAAATGATTGATAAGTTGCTAAATCCCTGACGATCTGAGAGCTAAATCGATCTCTGAAATCTTTACTCTCAGAGAGTTCACCTATAAAACTGGATTCTTCAAGAAGTCGATCAAGTAGTTTCCCTTCGCGAAGCCGGTCATTAACTAATGTTTCCCGAGCATAAATTTGCGGGTCACTTAACGTTATAACAGCTGGTACTTGAGGGCCATTCTCATTGTATGACCCAATTTCTAAGCTGTAAGGCGAATTGCAAGAAATTAAAGTATTCAGCGCAAGTATTAATAGTCCAAGTCTAAACCGGGTAATCCCATTTTTTATTAAGTACACTTTCTATATCCCTTAATTAAGTATTCCACTATGTTGATAAGGCGCTCGATTCAATAGGAATTTCGCTATCTTTAACAAAATCATCAAAATAAATATCTATGAGTAAATTTACCAGTCACCAAGTTGAAATTATTTATTCTCTTTGATGTTTGTTGATGTTACTAGATGATTTTTGTCGCACCAAGCAATTTCGTGGGCAATTTGTAGCCCCAAAGATTTACTTTCTATGTAGGCCATATGCTAGATATGGGCTCGTGTTTCTTTTCGTTTATTGTTTTAGTGTGTCTAAACTTCCAAATGTCTCATTTCGGATACTAAATTTTCAGTCATTCAATAATAAATTGAGACGTAAGAATTCCATTTTTTGCATGTCTAGCTTTAGATTTATGCATTACTGAGGATCTGAAATTATGGGTCTCTACGTACTGGTATTTTCATATCTTGAAACACGTTATTAACTTTAGAATTGTCGTTTTCTTCAAATGTCCGAATAGACCGGATTCACATTTTCCAATGAGCAGTTTCGGATTTATCTTCTTGAATTGGATGCATGACTAATTGCACCAGCAATTAGGACTGCCGCAAGCAGCCCTGAAAGGATGGAATATTAGGTTAACCAAATTCCAAATCTCTATGGCCCAGGTCATTGTCAACTTTCCAGTGGCCATAAAAAAATCCCTGCACTCAAACGAATGCTGGGATTCTTTTAAATGTATGCCTGATTAATGGCGTTATCTAATTCATACATTCCATCCCTGGCGCGACATCTGAGATCTTCTTCGGCCCCAGCCTCGCCTTCCTTGGCGAGTAGTTCAACCTGCATGAAGCTTTGCTTCATAAGCGCATGAGATCTTCTGCAGCCCCAGCCCATCCGGCCTGCAAATAGCTTGCAGTCGTTCGGGTCACGCTCGACGCTACGCTTCGAAAACGCTTGCTCTTACCCATCCATGGCCGGTCGCTCATCACTAACAA